>Ga0302349_1000001_pt1 | contig 1599976 bp, 1519 predicted proteins | sample PhyAR1_FD_202176 | JGI IMG/M metagenome (GOLD analysis project Ga0302349, IMG submission 202176) | Leaf surface microbial communities from alfalfa plants in UC Gill Tract Community Farm, Albany, California, United States - DLSL A.R1... | ecosystem: Host-associated > Plants > Phyllosphere >... | reverse complement strand
GCTTCGGCCGTATCGGACGCAACTACCTCCGCGCGGCTCTCGCGCAGGGTGCCGACCTCGAAATCGTGGCGGTGAACGACCTCACCGACAACAAGACCCTGGCCCACCTCCTCAAGTACGACTCCGTGGGCGGCGTTCTCGCCGAGGACGTCTCGTACACCGAAGACTCCATCGCCGTCGGCGACAAGACCATCAAGGTCTTCGAAGAGCGCGATCCCGCCAACCTTCCCTGGGGCGAGCTCGGCGTCGACATCGTCATCGAGTCGACCGGTCGCTTCACCAAGGCGGAAGACGCCAAGAAGCACGTCGCCGGCGGCGCCAAGAAGGTCCTCATCTCGGCTCCGGCCACGGGCGACGACGCCACCATCGTCATGGGTGTGAACGAAGAGACGTACAACCCCGAGACGGACGTCATCATCTCGAACGCCTCGTGCACCACGAACTGCCTCGCCCCCCTGGCGAAGGTGTTCAACGACGCCTTCGGCATCGAGCGTGGCTTCATGATGACCGCGCACGCCTACACGGCCGACCAGAACCTGCAGGACGGCCCGCACAGCGACCTCCGTCGTGCGCGCGGCGCGGCGATCAACATCGTCCCCGCCTCGACCGGTGCCGCGAAGGCCATCGGCCTGGTGCTGCCCGAGCTCAACGGCAAGCTCAGCGGCTCGTCGTACCGCGTTCCGGTTCCCACCGGTTCGATCGTCGACCTCACGATCGTCACCCCCACCGAGGGCCTGACCGTCGACCAGGTGAACGCCGTGTACAAGCAGGCTGCGGCTGAGGGTCGCCTCAACGGCATCCTGCAGTACACCGAGGACCCGATCGTCTCGAGCGACATCCAGGGCAACCCGCACTCCTCGATCTTCGACGCCGAGCTGACCAACGTCAGCGGCAACCTCGTCAAGGTCTCGTCGTGGTACGACAACGAGTGGGGCTACTCCAACCGTCTCGTCGACCTGACCGAGTACGTCGCCGAGCGCCTGTAACCCTTCATGGCTCTGCGCACCCTCGATTCGCTGGGGTCGCTCGCCGGCACGCGCGTCATCGTCCGTTGTGATCTCAACGTTCCTCTCAAGGACGGGATCATCACGGACGATGGCCGCGTGCGCGCGTCGCTGCCGACCCTCAACGCACTGATCAACGCCGGCGCGCGTGTGGTCGTGTGCTCGCACCTGGGCCGCCCCGACGGGGCGCCCGACCCGAAGTACTCCCTCGAGCCGGTCGCGCAGCGCCTGTCCGAACTGCTCGGACAGCCGGTCGCGTTCGCGCGCGACACGGTCGGCGAGTCGGCTCAGGATGCCGTCGCCGCCCTGGAGGACGGAGAGGTCGCCGTCATCGAGAACCTCCGCTTCAACGCGGGGGAGACCTCGAAGGACGAGTCCGAGCGCCAGGCTTTCGCCCGCGAGCTCGCCGGTCTCGGCGACGCTCTCGTGTCGGACGGCTTCGGCGTCGTGCACCGCAAGCAGGCGAGCGTCTACGACCTCGCCCAGATCGTGCCGTCGGCCGCGGGTCTTCTCATCCAGAAGGAGCTCGAGGTCCTGGACCGCCTGACCGAGAACCCGGAGCGTCCGTACACGGTCGTCCTCGGCGGCTCGAAGGTCAGCGACAAGCTCGGCGTCATCGAGCACCTGCTCCCGCGCGTGGACAAGCTCCTCGTCGGCGGCGGCATGATGTTCACCTTCCTCGTCGCCGAGGGGCACAAGGTCGGCTCGAGCCTGCTCGAGCAGGACCAGATCGACACCGTGAAGGGCTACCTCGCCACGGCGAAGGAGCGCGGCGTCGAGATCGTCCTCCCGGTGGACGCGGTCGTCGCGGCGTCGTTCTCGGCCGACGCCGACCACGTCGTCGCCGACGCCGATGCTCTCGAGGACACCGCCTTCGGCGCGGGGGGCCTCGGTCTGGACATCGGCCCCCGGACGGCGGAGATCTTCGCGGACGCGATCCGCGCCTCGCGGACGGTCTTCTGGAACGGCCCGATGGGCGTGTTCGAGATGAAGGCCTTCGAGGCGGGCACGAAGACCGTCGCTCAGGCGCTCACCGAGGTCGACGGCCTCAGCGTCGTCGGCGGCGGCGATTCCGCAGCGGCCGTGCGTCAGCTCGGCTTCACGGACGACCAGTTCGGTCACATCTCCACCGGCGGCGGCGCCAGCCTGGAGTTCCTCGAAGGTAAGAAGCTCCCCGGACTGGAGGTCCTCGGATGGGTGTGACCAGAACCCCCCTCATCGCCGGCAACTGGAAGATGAACCTCGACCACCTGCAGGCGGTCGCATTCGTCCAGAAGCTGCACTGGACGCTGAAGGAAGCGAAGCACGAGAACGGTAGTGTCGAGGTGGCGGTCTTCCCCCCGTTCACCGACCTGCGTACCGTGCAGACCCTTCTGGATGCCGACAAGATCGAGTTCGCGCTCGGTGGTCAGGACCTGTCCGCCCACGACTCCGGTGCGTACACCGGCGAGATCTCGGGACAGTTCCTCGCGAAACTGAACGCCCGTTACGTGATCATCGGTCACTCCGAGCGTCGACAGTTCCACAACGAGACCGACGAGGTCATCGCGGCCAAGACCCAGGCGGCTCTCCGCCACGGTCTCGTGCCCGTCATCTGCGTCGGTGAGACCTCGGAAGACCTCGAGAAGTTCGGCGCCAGCGCTGTTCCCGTCGGTCAGCTCGAGGTCGCGCTCGAGGGCGTGGCATCCGATGCCGACATCGTCGTGGCGTACGAGCCGGTCTGGGCCATCGGCTCCGGACAGGCGGCCACCCCCGACCAGGCTCAGGAGGTCTGCGCGAAGCTCCGCGCGGTCGTCGCCGAGAAGCTCGGTGCCGACGCGGCCGCGCGCACGCGTGTTCTCTACGGCGGCTCGGTCAAGGCCAACAACATCGCCGCGTTCATGCGCGAGCCCGATGTGGACGGCGCCCTGGTGGGCGGTGCGAGCCTCGTCGTCGACGAGTTCGCCGCGATCATCCGCTACCAGAAGCACGTCGGGGTCTGACCCCGAATCGGATGCCCGCGGCTCTTCGTCGCGGGCATCCGTGTGCCCGCCCCGCCTCCCCGTATACTTGACGCTTGTGCGGTCGACCCGATCGCTGTGAAAGGCATTCGACAGTGCAGATTCTCGAGTTCGTCCTGCAGGTGCTCCTGGGCGTCACCAGCCTCCTGCTGACCCTCCTCATCCTGCTCCACAAGGGGCGCGGCGGCGGCCTGTCCGACATGTTCGGCGGCGGCATGAGCTCCGCGCTCGGCTCGTCGGGTCTGGCAGAGCGCAACCTCAACCGTTTCACGATCGTGCTCGCGCTGGTGTGGTTCGTCACCATCGTCGGCCTCGGTCTGCTGACCAAGTTCGCGGAGATCTGACATGGCTACTGGCGGCAACGCGATTCGCGGCTCCCGGGTGGGCGCCGGCCCGATGGGCGAACAGGACCACGGTTTCCACGCCGACCGTGTCGCTGTGTCGTACTGGGACGCCCTCGGAAACGAGACGGTCCGCTACTTCGCCGCCGGGATCCCCGACGACGAGATCCCCGAGACGATCGACTCCCCGCACTCAGGCCTTCCCGCCGGTCGCGACAAGAACAACCCGCCGGCTCTCGCGAAGTCCGAGCCCTACAAGACGCACCTCGCGTACGTGAAGGAGCGCCGCACCGACGAAGAGGCGGCTTCGCTCCTGGACGACGCTCTCCAGCAGCTGCGCGAGCGCCGCGGACAGTGACCTCGGCCCGCCCGACGCGGATACGAGAAGAGACCGGATGCCACTGGCATCCGGTCTCTTTCGTGTTTCGCGTGACCCGGCTCAGTACTCGCGGTCGATGAGCTGCGGGGGAACCTGGTCGGCGGCCGACTCGTCGACGAAGAACGCCGTGCGACGACGGCCCTTGGCTCCGGCAGCCGGGACGCTCTGGTAGCTGGCACCGGCGAGGGCGAGTCCGAGGGCGGCGGCCTTGTCGGTTCCGGCGATGACCATCCACACGCGCTTGGACGAGTTGATGACCGGTCGCGTCAGGGAGACGCGATCGCTCGGCGGCTTGGGGGAGTCGCGCACGGGTACCGTCGCACGATCGGTGACCGAGATCTCGGGGCGATCGGGGAAGAGCGAGGCGATGTGCGCGTCGGGACCGACACCCAGGAAGCAGATGTCGAACGAGGGCCACGGACCCGTCTCACTGCGGTCCGACGGCGCGAACTGCGCGAGCTCGTCCGCGTACGCGATGGCGGCGGCATCCAGGTCGAGCCCCTCATCGGAGGAGGGGACCGCGTGGATGTTGGCCGCGGGGATGTCGAGGCCGTCGAGCAGCGCCTCGCGCGCCTGCTTCTCGTTGCGGTCGTCGGAGTCACGCGGGACGAAGCGCTCGTCGCCGAACCAGAAGTGCACGAGCGACCAGTCGATCTCGGCCAGACGGGGGTCGCGGGCCGCGGTGCGCAGAACCGCACCACCCATCGTCCCGCCGGTGAGGCAGACGTGCATCCGCTTGCCCTCGGCCACGCGCTTGACGATGCGGTTCACGAAGCGCGTCGCGACGTAGTCCGCGAGCGCCTCGGGATCGCGCTTGATGATGACGCGCTTGGACGCCCCGTTCTCGCTCACGCGTCGCTCCGCTCGTCGGCCGTGCGCAACAGGTGCGCGCACTCCGTGATGACCCGACCGTAGAGCACGTCGGGGTCGAGACGACGCAGCTCTTCGGCGAGGCACTCGCGAAGCGTGCGGCGAGGGAACGCGAGGTCGTGCGTGGGCTGGCCGGGCTGCGTCAGCACGGCCACCGCGGGCTCCGGACGCTCGAGGAGAGTGTCCCCGCTCGCCCGGGTCAAGCGCACCGACTTGATGCCGGTGGCCCACTCCTCGGGCGAAAGGTAGGCGTAATCGACGGGCGCCTCGAGCTTCAGACCGAGCCACGCAGCCAGCAGGGCCGTCGACGGCGAGTCGGCCGCGCCCCTGACCTCGATCGCGGTCACCGGCTCGTAGGGCGGCTGGTCGAGGACCGCCGCGAGCTGCTCGCGCCAGCGCGTGAGGCGCGTCCAGGCGAAGTCGGTGTCTCCGGGCGCGTAGTGCTCGCCGAGACGGGCGACCCAGGCGGCGGGGTCCTCCTGGGAGGACGCGTCGGTGATGCGACGCTGGGCGATGCGACCGATCGCCGACTTCGACGGGTTCGCGGGGGCATCGGCGGGCCACCAGGCGACGACGGGGGCGTCGGGCAGCAGGAGACCCGTGACCAGGCTCTCGGCGTTCGATCCCGCGGCGCCGTGGGCGCGCAGCACCACGACCTCGCTCGCGCCGGCGTCGCCGCCGACGCGGATCTGCGCGTCCAGGCGCGGCTCCTCGTCGTCGTCGCCGAACAGGACGGCGATGACGCGCATCGGGTGCTCGCGCGACGCGTCGTTCGCGGCCTCGATGACCTCTTCCTCGGCACCGTGGTGGGTGACGATGATGAGGGTCAGCACGCGACCGAGGGCGACGGCGCCGCCCTCTTCGCGGACGCTGACGAGCTTCTTCGAGATCGCGCTGACGGTGGTGTCAGGCAGGTCGATGATCACGGGCGCCTCCAGGTGCGGCCGTCGCGGGCGAGGAGTTCGTCGGCGGATGCCGGACCCCACGAACCGGGCGAATACTGTTCGAGCGGACCGCCCTGAGCGGCCCAGAACTCCTCGATCGGGTCGAGGATCTTCCAGCTGAGCTCCACCTCTTCGTGACGGGGGAACAGCGGCGGGTCGCCCAGCAGCACGTCGAGGATGAGGCGCTCGTACGCCTCGGGGCTCGCCTCGGTGAAGGCGTGCCCGTAGCCGAAGTCCATCGTGACGTCGCGCACCTGGGTGCCGTCGCCGGGGACCTTCGAGCCGAAACGGATCGTCACGCCCTCGTCGGGCTGCACGCGGATGACGAGAGCGTTCTGCCCCAGCTCCTGCGTCTGGCTCTGCGAGAACAGCTGCTGCGGCGCGCGCTTGAACACGACGGCCACCTCGGTGACACGACGGCCCAGGCGCTTACCGCTGCGGACGTAGAACGGCACACCCGACCAGCGGCGCGTGTTGATCTCGAGCTTGATGGCCGCATACGTCTCGGTGACCGACGCGGGGTTCATGCCGTCTTCCTCGAGGAAGCCGAGCACCTGCTCGCCCCCCTGCCACCCGCCGGCGTACTGACCGCGAGCGGTCGCCTCGGCGAGGTTCTCCGGCACGCGGACGGCGGCGAGCACCTTCTCCTTCTCGGCGCGGAGGTCCGCGGCGTTGAAGCTGATGGGCTCCTCCATCGCCGTGAGGGCGAGAAGCTGCAGCAGGTGGTTCTGGATGACGTCGCGCGCCGCACCGATGCCGTCGTAGTACCCGGCACGGCCTCCCACGCCGATGTCTTCGGCCATTGTGATCTGGACGTGGTCCACGTAGTTGCGGTTCCAGATCGGCTCGTAGAGCTCGTTGGCGAAGCGCAGCGCCAGGATGTTCTGCACCGTCTCTTTACCGAGGTAGTGGTCGATGCGGAAGATCGAGTCGGCGGGGAACGCGCTTTCCACGACCTCGTTGAGCTCGCGAGCGGAGGCGAGGTCGTGGCCGAACGGCTTCTCGATGACGACGCGGCGCCAGCCGGTGGTGTCGTCCGCGGTCTCGCCGACGAGGCCGGAGGCCTTCAGCTGCGTCGTGACGAGGGGGAACGCCTTCGGAGGAATCGACAGGTAGTACGCGTGGTTGCCCATCGTGCCGCGTTCGACGTCCAGGCGATCGACCGTCTCGCGCAGACGCTGGAACGCGGCCGGATCGTCGAACTCGCCCTGGACGAACCGGATTCCCTCGAGGAGCTCTTTCCACGTCTCTTCGCGGAACTCGGTGCGGGCGTACTGCTTGACCGACTTGTACACGACCTCGGCGAAGTCCTGGTCCTCCCAGTCGCGCCGCGCGAAGCCCACGAGGGCGAAGCCCGGGGGCAGCAGACCGCGGTTGGCCAGGTCGTAGACCGCCGGCATGAGCTTCTTGCGCGACAGGTCTCCGGTGACGCCGAAGATGACGAGGGCGCTGGGGCCGGCGATGCGGCTCAGACGGCGATCCTCAGGATCGCGCAGGGGGTTGTGACCCGGGGTGATCTCTACGACCATGCTCTACTGTGCCGCCTCGAAGAGTGAGAGGACGTCGACCTGCGGGTCGGTCAGCGTCAGCGTGACGACGGGACGGCCATGACCGTCCGCCAGCACGCTCGCGTCGCCCGCGGCCTGCGCCTGGATGAGTTGACCGAACGTGAACGGGCGACCGGGGATCTCGAGGTCGACGTCAGTGCGTTCGGTGATCTGGAGGAACACGCCCGTCGCCGGGCCTCCCTTGTGGAACTGCCCCGTCGAGTGCAGGAATCGCGGACCCCATCCGAAGGTGGTGGGGCGCCCCGCGTCCGCGGCGACGAGCTCGCGCAGTCCGGGGAGCTGCGGGACGTCTAGCCGGTTCACGTACGCCTGGATGCTGACGTAGCCGTCGGCGGGAACGGTGGCCCAGAGGGCCTCGAGCACGCCGGCGACGGTGCCGCTGGCGGCCAGCGCGGGGTCGGACACCCGCACCTCGACCCCGTCGACGACGAACGCCGGCGCGGTGGGCTCGGGGCGTGCGTCGAGCAGCGCCCGGGTGGCGGCCTTCGCGGACTCGACGTCGGGCTGGTCGAACGGGTCGATGCCCAGCATCCGACCGGCGATGGCCGTCGCGTACTCCCAGACCACGATCTGCGCGCCCAAGGACCCGCTGACGAGGATCTCGCCGTGGTGGTGCTCGAACAGGTGCAGCTTATGGGCGTCGTCGACGAACCGGGCGATCTGCAGATCGCCGGGAACGGATTCGACCTCGGGGGACACGGGAAGCAGAACGACCGGGAGGATGCCGGTTCCCTGCTTGCCGGTGGATTCGGCGATGAGCTGCTCGATCCACTCCGGAAGGCCCGGAAGGTGCGCGTCGTCCATCACGAGACCGAGCTTGTCGCGACGGTGCTCGCCGCCGCCCGCGATGGCCGCGGCCAGCACGAGCGCCGGGTTCTCGGGGGAGTCGATCGCAACCTCGAGAAGGGTGGCATCCGCCTCGTTCAGGAGGTCTTCGATGTCGACGCCCGCGAGGCCCGTCGGAACCAGGCCGAAGGCGGTGAGCGCCGAGTATCGACCGCCCACGGTGGGGTCGGCGGTGAAGACGCGGTAGCCGTCGGCGCGCGCGGCCTGCTCGAGCGGCGAGTCGGGGTCGGTGACCACGACGATGCGCTCGGTCGGGTCGATGCCGAGATCGCGGTACGCGGCCTCGAAGGCACGCTTGGCGGAGTCGGTCTCGATCGTGGAACCCGACTTGCTCGAGACCACGAGGAGCGTCTGGGCGAGTCCGCCGGCCTCGGCGTCGCCGTCGATCGCGGCGAGCACCTGGCCGGGGGCCGTGGAGTCGAGGATCACCAGCGGGACGCCCGCGGACTGGGCGATGACCTCCGGAGCGAGCGAGGAACCGCCCATGCCGGCGAGGACGACGCGGGTCACGCCCTGCGCGACGAACTCGTCGCGCAGGGCGGTGATCTCGGGCACGAGGGGGCGCGAGACGGAGACCGCCTGCACCCACCCGAGCCGACGAGACGCCTCGTCTTCGGCGGCGGGCCCCCACAGGCTCGCGTCTCCGGCGGTGATGCCGGATGCCACGAGCGAGCCGACCAAGCCGGGAAGCTCGGCGTCGACGACCGACTTGACGTGGCCGGTGACCTTGACCTCGAGCGTCACCGCGCGGCCTGGGCGCTTCCGGCGTCGAGGGCGGTCTTCACGGTGTCCTGGAGCTCATGCCACGAGGCGATGAACTTCTCGACACCCTCGTCCTCGAGCGTCTGCGTCGCGTCGGCGACGTCGACGCCCGCGGCGGCGAGACGGTCGAAGACCTCGTGCGCCTCGGCGTAGGCGCCGGTGACCGTGTCGCCGGTGATGACGCCGTGGTCGAAGGTCGCCTCGAGCGTCTTCTCGGGCATCGTGTTGACGGTACCCGGGGCGACGAGCTCGGTGACGTACAGCGTGTCGGGCAGGGCCGGGTCCTTGACACCCGTCGACGCCCACAGCGGGCGCTGCACCGTGGCTCCGGCTTCGAGGAGGGCCGTGGCGCGGGGCTCGGCGAACTTCTGCTCGTAGAGCTCGTACGCGAGGCGGGCGTTGGCGATGCCGGCCTTGCCCTTGAGCGCGGCGGCCTCTTCGGTGCCGAGCGCGGCGAGGCGCTTGTCGATCTCGGTGTCGACGCGCGACACGAAGAACGACGCGACCGACTGCAGGGTCGAGATGTCGTGGCCGGCGGCCTGCGCCTTCTCGACACCCTCGAGGTACGCGTCGATGACCTCGGCGTACCGCTCGAGGCTGAAGATGAGCGTGACGTTGACCGAGATGCCCGCACCGATGACCTCGGTGATGGCGGGCAGTCCGGCCTTGGTCGCGGGGATCTTGATGAGGACGTTCTTGCGGTCGACGCGGGCCGACAGGTCCTTCGCCTGGGCGATGGTGCCCTCGGTGTCGTGGGCGAGGTCGGGGGAGACCTCGATCGACACGCGGCCGTCGACGCCGTTCGTGGCCTCGAAGACCGGCAGGAAGATGTCGCACGCGTCGCGCACGTCGTCGGTGGTGATCGAGAAGATCGCCTCGTCGACGCTGGCGTCGGCGGCCGCGAGCTCCTTGACCTGGCCTTCGTACGCCTCGCCCTTCGACAGCGCGCCGGCGAAGATCGTCGGGTTCGTGGTGACACCGACCACGTTGCGGGACTGGATCAGTTCGGCCAGGTTGCCGGACTGGATGCGCTGACGGGAGAGGTCGTCGAGCCAGATGCTGACGCCCGCGGCGGAGAGGTCTTCGGTGGGAGTGCTCATGTCGTTAATCTCCTCGGATTACTTCTTCGCGGCGGCGATCGAGTCGCGCGCCGCCTCGACGACGGCCTCGACCGTGATGCCGAACTTCTGGAAAAGGGTCTTGTAGTCGGCCGACGCGCCGAAGTGCTCGATCGCGACCGAGCGACCGGCGTCGCCGACGATGCCGTGCCAGCTGAGCGCGGAGCCGGCCTCGACCGAGACGCGCGCCTTGACCGACGCCGGGAGCACCGACTCGCGGTACGCCTCGTCCTGCTCGGCGAACCACTCGAGCGACGGAGCCGACACCACGCGGGCGTGGATCCCCTCGGCGGCGAGCGTCTCGCGCGCCTGAACGGCGAGCTGGACCTCGGAACCCGTGCCGATGAGGATCACATCGGGCGAGCCGTTGGCCGCCTCGGCGAGCACGTATGCGCCCTTCACCGCTCCGGCGGCCGAGGCGAACTCGTCACCGGATGCCGCGCCCTCGCCGCGGGCGAAGACCGGGATGTTCTGGCGGGTCAGAGCGATACCGGCGGGACCGGCGGTGCGGCGGAGCATCTCGAGCCACACGACACTCGTCTCGTTGGCGTCCGCGGGACGCACGAGGGCGAAGTTCGGGATGGCGCGCAGCGTGGCCAGCTGCTCGATTGGCTGGTGCGTGGGGCCGTCCTCGCCGAGAGCGACGGAGTCGTGCGTCCAGACGAAGATCGTCGGGATGTTCATCAGCGCGGCCAGACGCACCGGCGGGCGCATGTAGTCGCTGAAGATGAGGAACGTGCCGCCGAACGGACGGGTGGGCCCGTGCAGGACGATGCCGTTGAGGATCGCGCCCATCGCGTGCTCGCGGATGCCGAAGTGCAGCACACGGCCGTAGGGGTCGCCCGACCACTCGTGCGTCGACCACGACGTGGGGATGAAGGACTTGGCATCCTTGATCGTCGTCAGGTTCGACTCGGCGAGGTCGGCCGAACCGCCCCAGAGCTCGGGGAGCTCGGCGGCGAGGGCGTTGATGACCGTACCGCTGGCGGCGCGGGTCGACACGTCCTTGCCGGCCTCGAAGGCGGGGAGGGCGTCGGCGATGTCCGTGGGCAGCTCGCGCGCCTGGAGGCGATCCCACAGCTGCTTGCGCTCCGGGTGGGCAGCGGCCCACGCGTCGAACTTCTGCTGCCAGGCGGCCTTCTCGGCCTCGCCGCGCTCGACGAGCTCGCGGGTGTGCTCGAGAACGTCGTCGGCGACGGCGAAGTGCTGCTCGGGGTCGAAGCCGAGCACCTCTTTCGTGGCCTTCAGCTCGTCGGCGCCAAGGGCGGAGCCGTGGATCTTGCCGGAGTTCTGCTTGCCGGGCGAGGGCCAGCCGATGATCGTCTTGAGGATGATGAGCGAGGGCTTGCTCGTCTCGCCCTTGGCCGCCTCGATGGCGGCGTAGAGCTCGGCGACGTCCTCGACGTACTGACCGGTCTTCTTCCAGTCCACGGTCTGCACGTGCCAGCCGTAGGCCTCGTAGCGCTTCTGGACGTCCTCGGTGAACGCGACGTTGGTGTCGTCTTCGATCGAGATCTGGTTGGAGTCGTAGATGGCGATGAGGTTGCCGAGCTCCTGGTGGCCGGCGAGGGACGAGGCCTCGCTCGTCACGCCCTCCTGGAGGTCGCCGTCACCCGCGATCACGTAGACGTGGTGGTCGAAGGGGCTCTCGCCCGCCGCGGACTCGGGGTCGAAGAGGCCGCGCTCGTAGCGGGCGGCGTAGGCGAAGCCCACCGAGGAGGCCAGGCCCTGGCCGAGCGGGCCGGTGGTGATCTCCACACCGTCGGTGTGGCCGTACTCGGGGTGGCCGGGGGTCAGTGAACCCCAGGTGCGCAGCGCCTCGAGGTCCTTCAGCTCGAGGCCGAAGCCGCCCAGGTAGAGCTGCACGTACTGCGTGAGCGAGGAGTGGCCGGCGGAGAGGATGAAACGGTCGCGACCCGGCCAATGCGTGTCGGCGGGGTCGTGCCGCATCACGCGCTGGTACAGCAGGTACGCGGCGGGAGCCAGCGACATCGCGGTGCCCGGGTGGCCGTTGCCCACCTTCTCAACGGCATCCGCCGCGAGGATGCGGGCGGTGTCCACCGCGCGCCGATCGATCTCGTCCCATTCGAAGTCCGACAACAGGGTCGCCTTTCTCGATACTGTGCGCCCGGATCACATCCGACGCCGCACTCACCACCGTAGGAGTGGGAGAGGGGTGGGGTGTCGGCGCGGGGCGCGCGTTCACGGCCAGCATAGCGAGATCGACCGTGAGCGTTGCGGTCCGTGACGGGGGTCGACAGGCGGCCGGTCGTGTGGTGGGCATGGCGTAGAATCGTTGAGGTTTCATACGCGCTACCCCGGGGGACGATGGACATCTCGACGACGTCGCACGTCATTGCGACGACCGATCGCCGCTCCGTCGGACGAACCGTTCGGGCGTACGTCGCCCTGACCAAGCCTCGTGTGCTGGAGCTGCTGCTCGTCACGACGGTGCCGGTCATGATCCTGGCTCAGGGGGGTCTGCCGAACCTGTGGCTGATCTTCGCCACCGTCATCGGCGGCTCGTTGAGCGCCGGGTCCGCCGCGGCGTTCAACATGTACCTCGACCGGGACATCGACGCGCACATGCAGCGCACCGAGAACCGTCCGCTGGTCACCGGAGAGGTGTCGCCGCGGGGTGCCGTCATCTTCGCGTGGACGCTCGCGGTCTTCTCGACGGTGTGGCTGTGGGTCTTCACGAACCCGCTCGCCGCTGGGCTGTCGGCCGCGGCGATCTTCTTCTACGTCGTGATCTACACGATGATCCTCAAGCGCCGCACCGAGCAGAACATCGTGTGGGGCGGGATCGCCGGGTGCTTCCCCGTGCTCATCGGCTGGTCGGCCGTGACCGGATCGCTCACCTGGGCGCCGCTCATCCTCTTCGCCCTCGTCTTCCTCTGGACACCGCCGCACTACTGGCCGCTGTCGATGAAGTACGCCGACCAGTACGACGAGGTCGACGTGCCCATGCTGGGCGCGACCCGCAGCGGGTCGCAGGTCGGTCTTCAGGTCATCCTGTACGCGTGGGCCACCGTCGCCTGCTCGCTGCTGCTCATCCCGGTGGCATCCATGGGGCTCGTCTACACCGTGTCGGCTCTCGTCTTCGGTGGGTGGTTCATCTACGAGTCGCACCGCCTGTATTCGCGGGCCGTGCGCGGCGGGGAGCCCCGTCCGATGCGGGTCTTCCACGCGTCGATCACGTACCTCACGCTCCTCTTCGTCGCGATCGCGGTCGACCCCCTGCTGCCGTTCTGACGACAAGGAAGCGCCCGCCCCGAGCTCGGGACGGGCGCTTTCTCGTCGACGGGACTCAGCGCGAGGCGGGGTCGGTGTCGTCCTTCTGAGGAGCGGCCTGCGCGGGAGCCGGGGCGGTCGAGGGCGTCTCGATGTCGGCGTCCTCCACGGCGATCGGCGCGGCGGTCTCCGCGGCGGGCGTGGTCGAGGCGGGCGCGGCGGTTCCCGTGGCGAAGGCGGGGATCTGCTCGGCGGCCGATTCGTCGTCGCTGGTCCAATCGATGGTCTCGATCGCGACATCGGGGTTCGTGCGGGTCGAGACGACCGTGGCGACGGCCAGGGCCGAGGCGAGGCCGATGGCGCCCGCAGCGAGGACGGCGGCACCCACCGACACCCACGACTGCGCGACGTAGACGGTGACGACCGTGGCGTTCGGGTCGTTGACCAGGGCCTGGATCGCGTCGACCTGACGCAGGACGAGGACGAGTCCGCCGATCACTGCGGCAAGCGACGCGATCACGAGCACCCAGAACGGGACGTTGGTGACCAGACGGGGACGGGTCTGCATGAGATGTACTCCTTGTCGTTCCGCGCCCGGGGGAGGCGCGGATGCGGTTTCCGGTGCCGCGGCACCGAGGATCCGGGCGCAGGGTGCACCGGACACTCCACCGTGTCGCATGCATCGGGGCGTCGGCTAGGGGTCGCCGATGAATCACCTATGAGCGTATAAGAGCGGGAATCGCGGGCCCGAACGCGACGACCGCCCCGGTGGACGGCATCCGGGGCGGTCGTTTCGGAGGGAGCGGATCAGCCGCGGGCCGAGGCGGACTCTTTCCGCGCGTCCGCGGACGTCGTCACGGGGGCGGTGGCCTTCAGGTGCATGAGGACGGCGGTCATCGCGGCGACGAGCGAGACCGCGAGCACCATGTGGATGTTGACCAGGACGATCGGCAGGCCGGTCCGCGCCTGCCAGAGGCCGACGGCGATCTGCACCACCTCGATGCCGAGCAGGAGGCCGGTCCACAGCCGCAGACGCAGCGCAGCGGGCGTGCGCCACGACGCGACCACGAGGATCAGGGTGAGCGTGAACGTCGCGTACGCCGGCCACGAATGGATGTGCTGCCAGAGGACGGGGTCGAGTCCATTGCGCGCGGCCTGATCGTCGCCCGCGTGCGGACCGGAACCGGTGAGCAGGATGCCGATCAGCACCGTCAGCGCGACGAAACCGCTCGTGATGTGCGAGAGGACCGCGAAGGGGCGGCTGACGGCCCGCACACGGGGGCCTCCGGGGGAGGAGGCTCGGGCGACGAGTGCGGCGCCGTTCGCGACCAGCGCGGCCGAGATGACGAAGTGGATGCCCACCAGGGTCGGGGGAAGGTGGAGCCACACGACGACGCCGCCGATCACCGCCTGGAGGATGATGCCGATGCCGTTCGCGAGGGTCAGGGTGCGCAGGTCGCGCCGGCCGGCGCGGACCACCGCGAGGAAGGCCAGGAGCGCGATGACGACCAGGACGCCGGTGAGGGTGCGGTTGCCGAACTCGATGGCTCCGTGGATGCCGAGCTCCTGCGTCGGGACGAGGGAGTCCGACGTGCAGTACGGCCAGGTCGAGCAGCCCATGCCGGATCCGGTCAGGCGGACGAGCCCGCCCGTGCCGACGATCACGATGTTGCTGATCAGGACCAGCCACGCCAGGACGCGCGTGCGGCGCGTCACGGTGGTCGGCAGCAGGTCGCGCAGACGCGCGAGCAGGTCACGCGAGCGAGAGGGCGGGGACGGGGTCGAAGCGGAGGACATGCGACGGGCTTCCTGGCAGCGAGCCGCTCGGGGCCGTCGGGACAGCGGTACTGCCGTGCCAGGAGCGGGTCTTGCCTGTAGAATCAAAGGGTCCGGGTGCAGCGCTCACGCGTTCGGCACCAGAGACAGTCTAGGCGCGCAGCCAGCGCCTTCGAGCGGGCCCACCAGCGACCTTCCTGGGACTTCGACCGGAGTCCGGAATGTCGGAGCGGATGACACCGTTGAGGCCCGAGAAGGAGAGTGATCACCATGTCCGATGTCCTCATCGACCGCCCAGAGCTCGAAAGCCTGGGGCAATACGAGTTCGGCTGGCACGACACCGATGCCGCGGGTGCGCTCGCACAGCGCGGCATCAACGAGGACGTGGTGCGCGGGATCTCCGCCCTCAAGTCCGAGCCCGAGTGGATGCTGAAGACGCGCCTGAAGGGCTACCAGCTCTTCGGCCGCAAGCCCATGCCCACGTGGGGCGCCGACCTGTCGGAGATCGACTTCGACAACATCAAGTACTTCGTGCGCTCGACCGAGAAGCAGGCGCAGAGCTGGGAAGACCTCCCGGAGGAGATCCGCAACACCTACGAGAAGCTCGGCATCCCCGAGGCGGAGCGTCAGCGTCTCGTCGCCGGTGTCGCGGCTCAGTACGAGTCCGAGGTGGTCTACCACCAGATCCGCGAGGACCTCGAGCAGCAGGGTGTCATCTTCATGGACACCGACACGGCGTTGCGCGAGCACCCCGAGTTCTTCGAGGAGTACTTCGGCACGGTCATCCCCGCCGGAGACAACAAGTTCGCGGCCCTCAACACCGCCGTCTGGTCGGGCGGATCGTTCGTCTACGTCCCCAAGGGCGTTCACGTCGAGATCCCGCTGCAGGCGTACTTCCGCATCAACACCGAGAACATGGGTCAGTTCGAGCGGACGCTGATCATCGCCGACGAGGACAGCTACGTCCACTACATCGAGGGCTGCACCGCGCCGATCTACAAGTCGGACTCGCTGCACTCGGCCGTGGTCGAGATCATCGTGAAGAAGAACGCCCGCGTGCGCTACACGACGATCCAGAACTGGTCGAACAACGTCTACAACCTCGTCACCAAGCGTGCCGTCGCCCACGAGGGCGCGACCATGGAATGGGTCGACGGCAACATCGGCTCCAAGGTGACGATGAAGTACCCCTCCATCTACCTCATGGGCGAGCACGCCAAGGGCGAGACGCTCTCGGTGGCCTTCGCGGGTCCCGGTCAGCACCAGGACGCCGGCGCGAAGATGATCCACATGGCGCCGTACACCCAGTCGTCGATCGTCTCGAAGTCGATCGCCCGCGGCGGCGGCCGCGCCGGGTACCGCGGTGAAGTGCGGGTGGATGCCAACGCGCACCACTCCGCGAACACGGTGCGCTGCGACGCCCTCCTGGTCGACACGATCTCGCGCTCCGACACGTACCCCGCGATCGACATCCGCGTCGACGACGTGCAGCTCGGCCACGAGGCGACGGTGTCGAAGGTCAGCGAGGAGCAGCTGTTCTACCTGCAGTCGCGCGGCCTCCCCGAGGACGAGGCCATGGCCATGATCGTGCGCGGCTTCATCGAGCCGATCGCCCGCGAACTCCCGATGGAATACGCCCTCGAGCTCAACAAGCTCATTGAGATGGGCATGGAAGGATCCGTAGGCTAAATGTCGACTGCGACCCAGACCCCCGCAGCCGCCGCGGAGGGTCACATCGATCCTGCCGCTCTCGTGGCATCCGTCGTTCCCGTGCAGACGCGGTCGGAGCGGCCCACGTCGTTCGACCCGTCGGATTTCGGCGTCCCCACCGGCCGTGAGGTCAACTGGAAGCTGAGCCCGGTCGACCGCCTTGCGCCGCTCTTCGTCGACGAGGCCGGTCCCACCGGCGTCATCGAGGTCGACGTGCAGGCTCCCGCCGGCGTCGAGCAGCTGCGCCTCGCGGCGGGTGACGCCCCGCGCGGCGAGCACTTCCGTCCCGAGGACCGTCTCGCGGCCCTGGCCTGGACGCACGAGACCGAGGCGCCGCTCCTGCGCATCCCCGCCGAGGTCGAGCTCGACGAGCCCATCGTCGTCCGCCTCACGGGGACGGGCGGCCTCGCGCACGCCCACGTCGTGATCGAGGCCCAGCCGCACTCGCGCGGCACCGTCGTGCTGCGGCACGAGGGCACCGCGAACCACGCGCAGAACGTCGAGATCATCGTGCGCGACGGGGCGGAGCTCACCGTCGTGTCGGTGCAGAACTGGAACGACGACGCGATCCACGCGGCGTCGCACCAGGCCCGCGTCGACCGCGACGCGAAGCTCACGCACGTCGTGGTGAGCTTCGGCGGCGGTGTGGTCCGGGTGAACCCCTCGGTCGAGCTCGCGGGTGCGGGCAGCGAGGGACGCCTCTACGGCCTGTCGTTCTCGGACGCCGGCCAGCACCTCGAGTCGCAGGTGTACCTGCACCACAAGGGTCCGCACACCGTCGGCGACGTGCTCTACAAGGGCGCACTGCAGGGCGAGAGCGCGCGGAGCGTGTGGATCGGCGACGTGCTCATCGGACCGGATGCCACGGGCACCGACTCGTACGAGGCCAACCGCAACCTGGTGCTCACCGACGGCGCCCGCGCGGACTCGATCCCCAACCTCGAGATCGAGACGGGCGACATTCAGGGCGCCGGACACGCGAGCGCCACGGGCCGTTTCGACGACGAGCAGCTGTTCTACCTGCAGGCTCGCGGTATCGCCGAGGAAGAGGCGCGACGCCTCGTCGTGCTCGGGTTCCTGAGCGAGATCGTGCAGCGCATCGGCATCCCGGAGCTCGAGACCGAGCTCATCGCGGCGATCGAGCGCGAGCTGGCCGAGGGAGCAGCGGCGTGACCGCGTCGCGCGCGTGCGGTCTGAGCGACCTCACCCAGGACGAAGCGCACCGCGTCGAGATCGACGGCGTGGCGATCGCCGTCGTACTCGACGGCAACGGCGAGGTCCACGCGATCGGCGACGTCTGCACGCACGGCGACATCTCGCTGTCGGACGGCTTCGTCGAGGGCGAGACGCTGGAGTGCTGGGCCCACGGCTCAGCGTTCTCGCTGAAGACCGGCCGCCCCCTGAACCTCCCGGCCTACGAGCCGGTCCCCGTGTACGAGGTCGTGATCGACGGAGACGACGTGCTCATCGACCCCGCCGTCACCAAGGCGACGGCCTGAGCGCCGCTCACGACAACGCCCACGACCTGAAGACTTACGAGTAAGGAACACCATGTCTGTCCTCGAGATCCGCGACCTCCACGTGACGGTCGAGACGGAGAACGGTACGACCCCGATCCTCAACGGCGTGACGCTGACCATGCGCACCGGTGAGACCCACGCGATCATGGGGCCGAACGGCTCCGGCAAGTCGACCCTGGCGTACACGATCGCCGGTCACCCGAAGTACACCGTGACGAGCGGCTCGATCACCCTCGACGGGGAAGACGTGCTCGAGATGAGCGTCGACGAGCGCGCTCGCGCCGGCCTCTTCCTCGCGATGCAGTACCCGGTGGAGATCCCCGGCGTCACGGTCACGAACTTCCTGCGCACGGCGAAGACGGCCATCGACGGCGAGGCGCCGGCGATCCGCAGCTGGACCAAGGACGTCAAGGGCGCCATGGAGAACCTGCGCATGGACGCGAAGTTCGCCGCGCGCAACGTCAACGAGGGCTTCTCGGGCGGCGAGAAGAAGCGCCACGAGATCCTCCAGCTCGAGCTGCTCAAGCCGAAGATCGCCGTGCTCGACGAGACCGACTCCGGCCTCGACGTCGACGCGCTGAAGATCGTGTCGGAGGGCGTGAACCGCGCCAAGGAGCAGACCGACCTCGGCGTGCTGCTCATCACGCACTACACGCGCATCCTGCGCTACATCCGCCCCGACTTCGTGCACGTCGTCGTCAAGGGCCGGATCGTCGAGGAGGGCGGGCCCGAGCTCGCCGACCGACTCGAAGAAGAGGGTTACGACCGCTTCCTCGAGGCCGGTACCCCGATCGACGCGTAGGATCGTTACATGACCGCAACCCTCGCTCCCGAGAAGTACGACGAGGTCACCGAGGCTCTCAAGGACGTCATGGACCCCGAACTGGGGATCAACGTCGTCGACCTCGGCCTCATCTACGATCTCGCGTGGGACGACGAGAACGACGCGCTCGTCATCCACATGACCCTCACCTCGGCCGGTTGCCCGCTGACCGACGTGCTCGAAGAGCAGACGGCTCAGGCCCTCGACAACGTGGTGGACCGCTTCCGCATCAACTGGGTGTGGATGCCGCCGTGGGGTCCCGAGCGGATCACCGACGACGGGCGCGACATGATGCGCGCGCTCGGCTTCGCGATCTGAGAGCTTTCACCGAGCGCCCATCCCCGCGGGGGTGGGCGCTCGTGTTTCCCCGTCTGACAGCCCGATTCCTCGGCATCCGGGGCCGTCATTAGGCTTTTGCAATGAGCGTTCCTCCTCTCCAGGCCCTGCCGCTCGACCTTCTTCGCCAGCGCAGCAGCACCAAATGGCGCTCGTACGGCGACGACGTCATCCCGATGTTCGTGGCCGAGACCGATTTCGCGCTGGCGCCCGCGATCACGGCCGCGCTGCATCGCGCGGTCGAGATCGGCGACACCGGGTACACCCCGCCCCGGCCCGGGATCGACATCGACTTCGCCGCGTACGCCGAGCGCCGCTGGGGCTGGCGCCCCGACCCCGAGCGGATCCGATGGACCGGCGACGTGATGATGGGCGTCGTGGAGGTGCTACGCGCGGTCACCTCTCCGGGTGACCGGGTGGTCGTGACTCCGCCGGTGTATCCGCCGTTCTACGACACGGTGGAAGAGGCCGGCGCGGTCGTCGAGCGCGTGCCGCTGCTCGACGACGGGGAACGGTGGTCGCTCGATCTCGACGGAATCGAGCGAGCCCTCGCCCAGGGGGCGCGTTCCGTCCTCCTCTGCAATCCGCACAACCCCACCGGGACGGTCCACACGCGGGAGTCGCTCGCCGCCCTCGCCCGAGTGGCCCACCGCTACGGAGCGACGGTCGTCAGTGACGAGATCCATGCGCCCCTCACGCACGCGCCGTCCGTCTTCACGCCGTTCCTGGATGCCGCGCCCGAATCCGCCGCGGTCGGATACGCGGTGACGAGCGCCAGCAAGACCTACAACCTCGCGGGCCTGAAGTGCGCGGTCATCGTGACCGCGTCGGAAGAGACCGCCGCCGTCGTGAAGGGGTTGCCCTGGGAGGTGGAGTGGCGGGCCGGCCTCTTCGGGGTGATCGCCAACCGCGCCGCGTTCGCCGCCGAGAGCGACGCGTGGCTCGACGGGCTGCTCGTGGCCCTCGACGACAACCGATGGCTGTTGGCCGAGCTGCTCGCCGAGCACCTGCCGCTCGCGCGCTACCGCGTTCCCGAGGCCGGGTTCCTCGCGTGGGTCGACGTGTCCGCGTACGGCTGGGGCGACAACCCGGCGCCGTTCATCCGGCGCGAGGCGAAGGTCGCCCTGCACCACGGACCGTTGTTCGGCGCGGAGGGCGTGGGGCACGTTCGCATCAATGTCGGGTGCGCGCCCGCGGTGCTCCGTGACGCGATCGAGCGCATCGGACGGCTCGTCCGCGAGGGGTGAGCGCCGGGTTCGCTCGACCCCGAGGTATCGGATGCCGGGCGTCTGGCATCCGGAGATAGGTAAGGATATCCTTATTCGGTGACCACCACCGCCACACGTCCCGCCTACCGCCCGTACGTCGCCGTGGTGAAGGAGGCGCGGCGGATCTCGCCGCACTTCGCTCGGATCACCTTCACCTCCGCCGACTTCGACGTCTTCGGCACGGATCGGCGCGACCAGCGGATCAAGATCGTGCTCCCCGGGGCCGACGGACGGCTGTGCGACATCGGTCAGCACGACCCGGTCGCGATCGACAACGGCGAGTGGTACGTCCGGTGGCGCGACCTCCCGGACGAGGAGCGCATGCCCTTCCGCACGTACACCGTGCGACGGATCGACCCCGAGACCCGCGAGCTCGACGTCGACTTCGTGCTCCATCACGACGCCGGTCCGGCCGGGGCGTGGGCCGAGGCCGCCGCGCCGGGCGACAGCATCCTCGTCGTCGGTCCCGATGCCCGCAGCCCGGAATCGGCGCAGGGCATCGACTTCCACCCCGGAACGGCCCGGCGACTGCTGCTGGCGGGCGATGAGACCGCCGCACCGGCGATCTGCGCGGTGCTGGAGGGGCTCGAGCCCGGGATGGACGTCGACGCGTTCATCGAGGTGCCGACGATCGACGACGCCCTTCCCCTCGCGGCCCGGGGCGCACGCGTGACGTGGCTCGCACGCGACGACCGCCCGCACGGTGAGGCGTTGATCGAAGCCGTCGAGGAGTGGACGCTCGGCGCGGGCGACGTTCTCACCCGCGCCGCGGCCCCGCGCCCCCAGGTGCTCGAGGACATCGACCTCGAGAGGGAACTGCTCTGGGACAGCCCCGACGACTCCGAGGGCGAGTTCTACGCCTGGATCGCGGGGGAGTCGTCGATGGTGAAGGCGCTGCGCCGGATGCTCGTGCAAGGGTGCGGGGTCGACCGCAAGCGCGTGGCCTTCATGGGCTACTGGCGCGAAGGCCAGGGCGAGCGCACGGCTTGAGGGGGCGGCCCGGCCGCTCGTGCTCTCGAGCCGGTGCCGTGCCCTTCCCCTCAGACCCGGGTCTGCTCCGGCTCGGTCAGCGTGTGGTGGCGACCGATCGGGATGACCATCGGGCGCCCGGTCAGCGGGTCGGGCACGACGCGGCTGTCCAGTCCGAACACCTCGCGCACGATCGCTTCGGTGAGCACGTCGGACGGGTCGCCGGCCGCGATCACGCGCCCCTGCGACATGGCCACGAGGTGGTCGGCGTAGCGTGCGGCGAGGTTGAGGTCGTGCAGAACCATCGCGACCGTCGTGCCGCGTTCGCGGTTGAGGTCGGTGAGCAGATCGAGCACGTCGATCTGATGGCTGATGTCGAGGAACGTCGTCGGCTCGTCCAGGAGCAGCACATCGGTCTCCTGCGCGAGCGCCATCGCGATCCAGACGCGCTGACGCTGGCCCCCGCTGAGCTCGTCGACGGGACGGTCGGCGAGATGGGCGATGTCGGTGGCGTCGAGCGCTCGGGCCACCGCGGCGTCGTCCGCGCTCGTCCAGCGTGACAGAGCGCCCTGGTGCGGGTGCCGCCCCCGGCTGACGAGATCGGACACGGCGATGCCGTCGGGCGCGAGGGGCGACTGGGGGAGCAGACCGAGCACCCGGGCGACCTGCTTGGTCGGCAGGCGGTGGATCGCCTTCCCGTCGAGGAGGACCTGGCCGGACGTCGGGGTCAACAGCCGCGCCATCGACTTGAGCAGCGTCGACTTGCCGCACGCGTTCGCGCCGACGATGGTCGTGACCTTGCCCGGGGGGAGGGACAGGTCGAGCGACTCCACGATCGTGCGGTCGCCGTAGCCGAGGGTGACGCCCTCGGCGGTCAGGGTGCGCTCGGTGGTCATCGCGTGACTCCTTCGGTGGGGGAGGAGGTGGTCATAGCGAGGTCCCTCCGGATCGGCTGCTGCGGACGAGCAGGTAGACGAGATAGGGCGCACCCAGCACGCCCGTGACCACGCCGACGGGGAGGCGTGTGCCGAACGCGAACTGCGCGCAGAAGTCGGCGACGAGCACGAGGAGCGCCCCGACGAGCCCGGCGGGGAGGACGGGCGAGCCGACCGGACCGAGGATGCGGACCGCGATCGGACCCGCGAGGAACGACACGAACGCGATGGGACCGGCGGCCGCGGTTCCGAACGCCAGAAGGCCGACCGCCGCGACGATGAGGAGCACACGGCTGCGCTCGACGGGCAGGCCGACGGCGGCGGCTGTGTCGTCGCCCATGCGGAGGATCTCGAGGCGTCCCGACAGCGCGAGGAGGATCGGTCCGAGCACGACGAGCGCGGCGGCGACGGGGAGGGCACGCTCCCACGTCGCGTCGTTCAGGTTTCCCGTGATCCAGCGCATGGCCGCCGGGAGGTCGTACTCCGCCGCGCGCGAGATCACGTACGACACCACGGCCTGGCACATGGCGGCGACCCCGATACCGACGAGGATGAGCCGCGCCCCTGAGCCGCCGTTTCGGTAGGCGAGCAGGTAGATCATGAGCGCCGCGGCGAGGGCGGCGGCCATCGCGAGGAACGAGACCGTGGTCTCTCCGAGACCGAGGACGACGATGCCGATGACGGCGGCGGCGCTCGCGCCGGTGTTGATCCCGATCACGTCGGGACTCGCCAGCGTGTTGCGCAGCATCGACTGGAAGACGACGCCACCCATCCCGAAGCACAGACCGGTGCACAGCGCCGTGAGTGCTCGGGGGAGGCGGAGCTCGCCCACCGTAAACGACGCGCCCGCGACGCGCTGGCCGGTGAGGACCCCCCACACCTCGCCGGGTGTGTAGAAGGTCTGGCCGAGCATCAGCGACAGGGCGAAAGCGGTGATCACGAGAAGGGCCAGGACGCCGGTGACCAGCGCCCAGCGACGTCGCCGACGATGGCGACCCGCGACGACGAGCGTCAGCGCCGCGGGAGAGCGGATGAGGAGGGTGTCGTTCACAGCGCCCGCATCCTCTGTCGTCGCACCAACGCGATGAAGAACGGCGCGCCGACCAGCGCGGTGACGATCCCGACCTCGATCTCCCCGGGGCGGGCGACCACGCGGCCCAGGATGTCGCCGAGGGTCAGGAGGACGGCTCCGCCGAGCGCCGAGACGGGGAGCAACCACCGGTGGTCGACACCGACCACCAGGCGGAGCATGTGCGGGACGACGAGTCCGACGAAGCCGATGGGTCCGGCGACCGCGGTGGCCGCTCCGCACAGGATCACGGCACCGGCGGTGGAGACCAGTCGTCCGGTGCGCACCCGTGCCCCCAGTCCCGCGGCCAGTTCGTCGCCGAGGGCGAGAGTGTTCAGCGTCGACGCGCTCGCGAGACAGATCACCAGTCCCGCCACGAGGAAGGGGAGCACCTGCAGGATGGTGTCGAACGTCGCACCGCCGACGCCGCCGATCTGCCAGAACCGGAAGTCGTTCATGACGTTGATGCGCGGCAGAAGGATGGCGCTCGTGAGGGAGCTGAAGGCCACGGCGCTCACCGCGCCGGCGAGGGCGAGGCGCAGCGGCGTCGCGCCACCTCGTCCGAGGGAGCCGATCGCGTAGACCATGACCGCTGCGCCCCCGGCGCCGATCAGACCGACCCAGATGTACGACGTGGCCGAACCGAGGCCGAAGAAGGCGATGCCGACGACGATCGCCAGTCCGGCGCCGCCGTTGATGCCGAGGATCTGGGGGTCGGCGAGGGGATTCCGCGTGGCTCCCTGCAGGACGGCACCCGAGACCGCGAGGGCGGCACCGACGAGGATCGCCAGGAGCGTGCGAGGAACGCGTTTGGCGACGGCGGCGGCCGACGCCGTATCGGTGGAACCGGTCAACCCGGCCCAGACGTCCGCGGTCGTCACGTCGCGTGCGCCGAAGGTCACCGAGAGGATCGCCGCGATGATCAGGACGATGACGAGCGCCGCGACACCCAGGGCGCGCCTCCGCCCCCAGCGACGCGCGCGGGCGTGGCTGGGGGCGGAGTGTGTCGGGGTGAGAACGCTCATCGCCCCGACGCGAGGGGGATGCGCATCAGGACGCGGCCTTCTCGGCGGCGGCGCCGACGAGGGCGATGTATTCGTCGCCGTAGGTCGTGCCGATGTTGAGCGGGGTCGGGGTGATGGCCGAGGAGAGCGTGGAACCGCTCTTGATCACCGCGATCGCGCCGTTCGCGACGGCCGGGATCTTCGACAGCAGGGGATCGGCCTGCATCGCGGCGATCATGCCGTCATCACCGTAGGCGACCATCGTCTGGACGTCGGCGAAGTTCTCGATCTGCTCGGTGCTCGGGGTGAACCAGAAGGTCTTCGATGCGGCCGACTCGGATGCGACGTACGACGAGGGGGCGAGGCCGATCTCTTCGAGGTAGCCCATGCGCGGGTCCAGTGTGTTGTAGAACCCCAGGGTCGACAGATTGGTCGGGTCGAAGTAGGTGAGGAGCGACTTCTTGCCGGCGATCGCGGGATACTTCGCCGCCTCGTCCGTGATGTGCTTCTCCTTGTCGGCGACGATCTGCTCCGCCTGGTCCTTCAGGCCGAGCGCCGTGCCGTCGAGGACGGTCATGTCCTGCCAGGTGGTGCCCCAGGCGACGTCCTGGAACGTCACGACGGGGGCGATCTTGCTCAGGGTGTCGTACTGCTCCTGGGTCATGCCGGAGTACGCGGCGAGGATGACGTCGGGCTGTGCATCGGCGATGGCCTCGTAGTCGTAGCCGTTGGTCTCGTCCATGAGCACGGGCGTCTGCGCGCCCAGTTCCGCGAGCTTGTCCTTCGTCCACGGCAGGAGTCCGTCGCCGTCCTCGTCTCCGTAGGTCACCTTCGGCATGGCGACCGGCACGACGCCGAGCGCCAGCGCGACGTCCTGGTTGCCCCAGTCGACGGTGACGACCCGCTCCGGCTTGGCCGAGATGGTCGTCTCGCCGAAGACGTTGCTGAGGGTCACCGGGAAAGCCCCGCCCGCCTCCGTGGATCCCTCCGAAGCGCCGGGGGCGGCCGAGGTGCCGGCGCAGCCGGAAAGGACGAGAGCGGAACCGACGGCGAGAGCCGCCAGAGCGCGGAATCGGGACACGAAGAGCCTCCAGCGTGTTAGGTAAGGATAGGCTTAGTTTAGGTCAGGGTCCGGGTGAGAACGCAAACCAGGATGCCGAGAACCCGGGCGATCGTCTCGATGCCGAGCTATCCGGGCTCACGGTTTCGCCGTCTCTCGGGCGGGCGACAGCGGGACGCGCGACCGTCGCCGAAGAGGCTGTCGGCGAGCATGCAGGGGCGCGTCTTATACTGGGTGGCTGGCCATTCTCTGGCTGATCCCCGACCCCGAAGAACGGACGTTCGCTGTGCTCGCCGTGCACGACCTCGAGATCCGCGTGGGCGCCCGCGTGCTCATGTCCGATGTGGCGTTCCGCGTCTCCGACGGCGACAAGATCGGCCTCGTCGGGCGAAACGGCGCAGGCAAGACGACGCTCACCAAAGTGCTCGCCGGCGACCTGCTCCCCGCGAACGGCGGCGTCGACCGCTCGGGCGAGCTGGGCTACCTGCCGCAGGACCCCCGCTCCGGTGACCCCGAGATGCTCGCCCGCACGCGCATCCTCGACGCCCGCGGACTCGGCTCGCTCGCTCTCGGCATGCACGAGGCGTCGATGGCGATGGGCGACGACGACCCCGCGGTCGCGGCGAAGGCGATGAAGAAGTACGGCAACCTCACCGAGCGCTTCGAAGCGGCGGGCGGGTATGCGGCCGAGGCCGAGGCGGCATCCATCGCCCACAATCTCTCTCTCCCCGACCGCATCCTCGATCAGCCGCTGAAGACGCTCTCGGGTGGTCAGCGTCGTCGTATCGAGCTCGCGCGCATCCTGTTCTCCGACGCGCAGACGATGATCCTCGACGAGCCGACGAACCACCTCGACGCCGACAGCGTCGTGTGGCTTCGCGAGTTCCTGAAGAACTACAAGGGCGGGCTCATCGTGATCTCGCACGACGTCGAGCTCGTCGGCGAGACCGTCAACCGCGTGTTCTATCTCGACGCGAACCGCCAGGTCATCGACATCTACAACATGAACTGGAAGAACTACCTGCGCCAGCGGGTGGCCGACGAGGAGCGCCGCAAGAAAGAGCGCGTCAACGTCGAGAAGAAGGCCACCGCCCTTCAGTTGCAGGCGGCGCGCTTCGGTGCGAAGGCCTCGAAGGCGGCCGCCGCGCACCAGATGGTCGCGCGCGCGGAGAAGATGCTCTCCGGCCTCGACGAGGTGCGTGCCGAGGAGCGGGTCGCGAAGCTCCGCTTCCCGAAGCCCGCGCCCTGCGGCAAGACCCCGCTCATGGCGTCGGGGCTGTCGAAGTCGTACGGGTCGCTGGAGATCTTCACCGACGTCGACCTCGCGATCGACCGGGGCTCGCGCGTCGTGATCCTGGGGCTCAACGGTGCCGGGAAGACCACTCTGCTGCGCATCCTCGCCGGCGTGGACCAGCCCGACACCGGCCAGCTCGAACCGGGCCACGGCCTCAAGATCGGGTACTACGCGCAGGAGCACGAGAACCTCGACGTCAACCGGTCGGTGCTCGAGAACATGATGTCGTCGGCGCCGCACATCACCGCGACCGAGGCCCGCAAGGTGCTCGGATCCTTCCTGTTCGTCGGCGACGACGTGCTGAAGCCCGCGGGCGTGCTCTCGGGCGGCGAGAAGACGCGTCTGTCGCTCGCGACCCTCGTGGTCTCGTCAGCGAACATGCTGCTGCTCGATGAGCCGACGAACAACCTCGACCCCGCGTCGCGCGAGGAGATCCTGGGCGCTCTGGCGCACTACGAGGGCGCGGTCGTCCTCGTCTCGCACGACGAGGGGGCCGTCGAGGCGCTCAACCCCGAGCGTGTGCTGATCCTCCCCGACGGCGTCGAGGACATCTGGGGCCGCGACTACGCGGACCTGATCACCCTGGCGTAGAGGATCCGACCGCGCGCGGCGTCTTCGGATTTCGGATGCCGCACCGTCCGGCATCCGCTCCGATTCAGCGTGCGTCGAGCAGGGCGTCTTCGTCGTCGGCGTCGCGGTCCTTCGGGCGCTTGCGCGCGCGGTGGAGGGCGACGGGATCGGCGCGGCGGCGCGGTTCGGCGTGCTCCGTCGCGGGCGTGGGAGCGGGAACGAGCTCGTCGTCGTCCTCGTCCTCGGCCTCCTCGCGCCGGAGCTTGCGTTCGCTGACGATCACGTAGGTGATGAAGCCGAACCCCATGAGCGCGAAGAGGATCCACTGGATCGCGTACGAGAGGTAGGGCCCGGGGTCGTCGCTCGGCGGATCCACGGTCAGAGGCGCGGTGGCCGGTGCCGGGCTCTCGGACATGAGCAGGCCGTAGGCGCCCGGCTCGATGGGGCCGGTCTGCTCCGCGACGAGACCCAGGTTGATGGTCGGCACCTGACCCGCTTCGGCGGTGCGGCCCGACGTCGGTGCCGCCTCGCTCGGCCGCAGACGCACCTCGACAGTGACGTCGCCCGAGGGAGGGGCGGGGATGTCGTCGGGCAGAGACTGGCTGTTCCCCGGCGGGAGCCAGCCGCGGTCGACGAGGAACGTACGGCCGTCGGTGAGGCGGAACGGGACGAGCTGCTCGTAGGCGGCCGAGCCGTTGTGCGCCCGGTTGCGCACCAGGAGCTGCTCGTCGGGCAGGTACTGCCCCTCGAGGCGCACGGGCCGCCACTCGTCGGATGGCGTGAGGTCGGCTCCGGGGGCGAGAAGGTCGCCCAGGGGCACGGGGGTGGCCTCGTAGTTGTCGGCGACGAGCTGCAGCTGCTCGCTCCGCTCGGCATTGCGCGAGAACTGCCAGTTCGAGAGGTAGGCGCAGGCGACAGCGAAGAGGATCGCGATCCCCACATACATGGCCCAGCGTGCGCCGGCGGGCATCTCCCTCGCGCTCACGAGGCTTCCCCCACCAGAGCCTGCACCTCGACAGGGAAATCGCGCGCGCTCAGGAACTCCCGCAGGTAAACGACGTGCTCTGCGCACGCCACCCAGGTCTTGCGCCGATCGGCGGCGTGGATCCGGGGATTGCGCCAGCGGATCGCCCAGACGGCGGTGTCACGGCATCCGGCCCGCGAACACTCCGCGGCCGCGCCGCTCACGGGGTGTTGTCGCGAGGGGCGTCGAGTCGCGGCGTCTCGGCGATACGGATGACGGTCGGCTCGGCGGGCGGCGGTGTCGGAGCGGTCGCGCCGGGTGCCTCGATCGAGCGCTCCGGCGCCTCGGCCGCAGGCGCGCCCACGTCGGCGCCGACATTCGCGACGATCACGGCGAGGTACGGGAGGAAGATCGCCCCGGCCGCGAACACGAAGGTGTACCAGCCGTACGGGTGCACCACCGCCATGAGCACGAAGCAGGCGATGCGGATCCCCATCATCACCATGTACTTGGTGAAACGGGAACCAGCGTCCTCCCGCGGGGCCTGCGGGAGAGACGTCGCTGAAAGGGCGCGCTGCGAAGTCTTCACGGTCCCCCCAGGGTACGCCCGTTCGCGCCCCGTGCGGACCGTTCAGTAGCGGTAACCGGAGCTGTTCGCGCTCGCGATCGCCACGATGACGATGAACGCGATGAAGATCACGACGAGAGCGATGTTCACCCAGCCGAGGATGACGCCCGTCAGCGCCAGGCCGCGACCCTTCTCGCCGCTGCGCTTGATCTGTCCGAGCGCGATGTGACCGGTGATCACACCGACCAGGGGTCCGGCGAACGGCAGGATGAAGAATCCGGCGATGGATCCCACGAGCGAGATGATCGCGAGCACATTCGTCCGTGCGGCCGCCGCGTACGAGCCGTAACCCTGCGTGCCGTAGCCGGCGTAGCCCTGCGTGCCGTAGCCGGCGTAGCCCTGCTGCGCACCGTAGGGGGCGGTGCCGTACGCGGGGGCGGGGTAGCCCTGCGCGCCGTAGCCCTGCGCGCCGTAGGGCGTGGCGCCGTAGGCGGGAGCGGCCTCGGCCGCGGGCGCGGAGTACCCCGGGTACGAGGGCGCGGCGGCGGGTGCGCCGTAGCCGGGTGCGGGCGGGGCGGTGTATCCGCCCGCGTACCCGCCGGCGGTCGCGTCGGTCGTCGCGGGGGCCTCCGTCGCGCCGGCTTCGCTTGCGCCGGCTTCGCTCGCACCGACGCCGCTTGCGCCGGCGTCGGTCGGGCCGGCGCCGCTCGCGCTGCCGTACGCCGGGGCGTCGTAGCCGGGCGGGGGCGGCGGGGCTGCCGCGTACGCCCCCGAGGGGGTGACGGGCGCGTCCGGGGCGGAGCCGCTGGCTGCGGCGGGGCCCGTGGACAGTTCGGGGGAGGCGTCGGTTCCCGACACCGCGCCGGTCTCGCCCGTCTCCGGGTCGGGGGTGGTGTTGTCGCTCACGACGTTCCCTCTTTCGAGCGGTGGTCGGCGCGCTCCATCCCAGCGTTCCAGCGCCGTGAGTGTCGTGTCAAACCTCGGCGAGCGCCGCGGAGGCCGGAACGGCATCGCGGGCGCGGATAGGCTGGGCCGGTTCCTTTCCGCCCCGCCAAGCAGGAGTTCATATGTCGCAGGACCGCGTCGTCGTCGTCACCGGAGGAAACCGCGGTATCGGACGCGCCATCGCGGAGCGGTTCGTGGCAGAAGGCTGGCGCGTCGCGGTGACCGCGCGATCCGGCGAGGGTCCGGAGGGCACCCTCACCGTGCGCGCGGACGTGACGGATGCCGCCGCCGTCGACGCCGCTTTCACGCGGGTCGAGGCCGAGCTCGGCCCGATCGCGGTCGTCGTCGCCAACGCCGGTGTCACCAAGGACACGCTCCTGCTGCGCATGACCGAGGACGACTTCGACAGCGTCGTGAACACGAACCTCGGTGGTGCGTTCCGGGTCGTGAAGCGCGCGTCGAAGGGCATGCTCAAGGCGCGCTGGGGGCGCGTCATCCTGATCTCCAGCGTCGTCGGTCTCTACGGCTCGGCGGGACAGATCAACTACGCCGCGTCCAAGAGCGCCCTCGTCGGATTCGCCCGCTCGCTGACCCGCGAGCTGGGTGGCCGCGGTATCACCGCCAACGTGGTGGCGCCCGGGTTCATCGAGACGGACATGACCGCCGAGCTCCCGGCGGACACGCAGGCGGAGTACAAGAAGAACATTCCCGCGGGTCGTTTCGCCTCGCCCGACGAGGTCGCCGGTGTCGTGACGTGGCTCGCCGGCGATGACGCGGCGTACATCTCGGGCGCCGTCATCCCGGTCGACGGTGGCTTGGGCATGGGGCACTGAGCTCCCGGCGCTGAGTCCTCGGCACCGGGTGGTCGGCGCGGAGTCTCCGCCCGCGCTCACTCCGTGCGCACGGGCTCCGTACGGATCGCCGCGACGATCGCCCGCGCGAGGGCGTCGGGCTGTGCGAACTGGGGCCAGTGGCCGCCGGGCAGATCCACGATCTCCAGCGTGTCCGCGGCCGCCAGCTCGGCTATCCACGGTGCGCCGCCGTCGACGAGCTGCCACGCATCTGCGGCCGTCATGAGGCACGAGATCAGGGTGATCGGGGTGCCGTGGCGCCGCTCGTCCGTCAGCGAGATCGGATCGGTGGGGATGCGGGCCGGGATCCACGTGATCTGCTCTTCGACGCGCTGACGCGTCGGCGCGTCGAGATCGGCGACCTCCTCGTCGTCGAAGGCGTCCCAGCCCGGGAACGGAACGACCCCGTCGACGATGGGGAACTCCCAGATCCCCGCCCCGTCGAGCGGGGGCACCGCGTCGACGAAGACGACGCGAGCCACGTGATCGGGCCGCGCGTCGGCGGCGCCCCACACGACGTTCGCGCCTCCGGAGTGGCCGACGAGGACGACCGGCTCGTCGTCTCGATCGATCACGCGCACGACCTCGTCGATCCACTCGGCGATCCCGATCTGGGCGGAGCCCGCCGCGGGAATGCCGATGCCCGGCATGCTCAACGCCTCCGGGCGATGACCGGCGTCGAGGAGGGCCGGGATGACGGCATCCCACGAGGACGCAGCGAGCCAGAGACCGGGAACCAGGATGACCTTCATGCGTCGAGGGTAGGGCGGGGTCCCGACATTCGCGAGAGATCCGGTGGAGGCTCGGTCCTTTCGACAGGCTCGGGGGACCGCTTCGGAGCTTGCGGGGCTCAGGCGTTCGTCTCGGGGGCACTCAGCGGGGAAGCAGCGCGATGACCTCGGACAGATCGACCGCGCCGATCACGAGGTCGGCGCGTTCACGCACCGCGGGCTTGGCGTTGAAGGCGAGCCCGAGTCCGGCCGCCGCCATCATCTCGAGGTCGTTGGCGCCGTCGCCGATCGCGAAGGTGAGGGGGAGGGGCACGCCGCGCTCCGCGGCCCAGGAGCGCAGGGTCTCTGCCTTGGCCGTGGCATCCACGATGGCGCCGTCGACTTCCCCCGTGAGGATCCGATCGGCGCTCACCAGGCGGTTGGCGCGCCACACGTCGACGCCGAGGTCGGGGGCGACGGTGTCGAGCACCTCGTGGAACCCGCCCGAGACGACCCCCACGATGCCGCCGCGCTCGTGCACGGCGGTGATGAGCTCCCGCACACCGGGCGTCGGCTCGATGCGGGCGATCGCACGGGCGAACGCTTCCGTGGGCACTCCGGCGAGAGCCTTCACCCGGGAGCGGAGGCTGGTGGCGAAGTCGACCTCGCCGCGCATCGCGGCTTCGGTCGCCGCGGCCACCTCGCTGCCTCGGCCGGCCTCGTCGGCGAGGAGTTCGATGACCTCGTTGCGGATCAGGGTCGAGTCGGCATCGAGGACGACGAGGAATCGAGCGGGAGCTGGCACGCGCTCCACGCTAGCGGCTCGCCGGAGTCCGTCGCGCGGCGTCATGCGCGGCCGTCCCTCGAGTCGCGCCGCGTAGGCTTCTCCGGTACTCCAGACTTCTGAGAAGGGATCACCCATGGCCGACGTCGAGAGCTTCACCCTGGACCACACCGCCGTGCTGGCCCCCTACGTGCGCCGGATCGGCACCGAGACGGGCCCCCGCGGCGACGTCATCACGAACTTCGACCTGCGTCTGGTCCAGCCCAACGAGGGGGAGATCCCCACGGCGGGCCTGCACACGATCGAACACCTCCTCGCGAGCCTCGTGCGCGACCGGATCGACGGTCTCATCGACATCTCCCCGTTCGGATGCCGGACCGGATTCCACGTCATCATGTGGGGCGAGCCCGAGGTCGCGACCCTCGTCGACGCCATCACCGACTCGCTGCGCGCGATCGCCGAGGACGTGGAGTGGGAGGACGTGCCCGGGACCGACGCCTACAGCTGCGGCAACTACCGCGACCACAGCCTGCACAGCGCCCGCGAGTGGTCGAAGGTCGTGCTCGAGAAGGGCATCAGCCGCGACGCGTTCCAGCGCGTCGGCGTCTGACGCACACCGCCGTCGGACCCGACGCCGCGGATGACGAAGGGGCTGCGACCATCACGGTCGCAGCCCCTTCGTGTCGGCCGGGGCCCCGGCATCCGGGTCACGCGTGAACGTGGACGTCCTTCCCGACGACGGTGATGCCCGTCTCGGTCACGGTGAAGCCTCGGGCGATGTCCCGCTCGCGGTCGACGCCGATTGTCGCGCCGGGCTCGAGGACGACGTTCTTGTCGAGGATCGCGCGGTGGATGCGTGCTCCGGCCCCGACCTGCACGCTGTCGAAGAGCACCGAGTCGGTGATCGTCGAGCCTCCGCCGGCGAGAGCCCACGGGCCGACGACGCTGCGCTCGAGGTGCGTGCCCGACAGCACGGAGCCGAGCGAGACGATCGAGTCGATCGCGTTGCCGATGCGTCCGACCGAGTCGCGGACGAACTTCGCCGGCGGGGCGTTGAACGTCTGCGAGTAGATCGGCCAGTCGGTGTTGTAGAGGTTGAAGATGGGCAGGGTCGAGATCAGGTCCATGTGCGCGTCGTAGAACGACTCGATCGTGCCGACGTCGCGCCAGTACGACTGGTCGCGGGGCGTGGAGCCGGGAACGTCGTTGCGCTGGAAGTCGTACACGGCCGCCTCGCCGCGGTTCACGAAGTACGGCACGATGTCGCCGCCCATGTCGTGAGCGGAGGTCGGCAGCTCGCCGTCGTGCGTCACGGCTTCGACGAGGGCGTCCGCGTCGAAGATGTAGTTGCCCATCGAGGCGAGCACCTCGTGGGGCGCGTCGGCCAGGCCCTCGGGGTTCTGCGGCTTCTCGAGGAACGCGCGGATCTTCGTCGCGTCGCTCGGGTCGGTGTCGATCACGCCGAACTGGTTGGCGAGCGAGATGGGCTGACGGATGCCGGCGACCGTCGCGCGCGCGTCGGAGGCGATGTGCGCGTCGAGCATCTGCTTGAAGTCCATGCGGTACACGTGGTCGGCGCCGATGACGACGACGATGTCGGGCTTCTCGTCGCGGATGAGGTTCATCGACTGCAGGATCGCGTCGGCGGAACCCGAGAACCACCGCTTGCCGAGGCGCTGCTGGGCCGGGACGGATGCCACGTACGCGCCGAGCATCGGCGACATGCGCCACGTCTGCGAGATGTGGCGGTCGAGGCTGTGCGACTTGTACTGCGTCAACACGACGAGCTGACGCAGGCCCGAGTTGATGAGATTGGAGATCGCGAAGTCGATCAGGCGGTACTGCCCGCCGAACGGCACCGCGGGTTTCGCGCGGTCGGCCGTGAGGGGCATGAGACGCTTTCCCTCGCCACCGGCGAGGATGATTCCGAAGACCTTCGGCGCTGCAGGCATGGCACCACACTAGGGGTCGGATGCGGATGCGGAAACACGTCGTCGGCGCGCCTTTCGCTGTACTACGGTTCGTCTCATGCGCGTCGACATCGTGACCAAGGAGTACCCGCCGGAGATCTACGGGGGAGCCGGGGTCCATGCCACCGAACTGGTCAGGGCCCTGCGCGCCGAGGGGACGGAGGTGCAGGTCCGCGCGTTCGGGGCCGCGCGTGACGAGGTCGACACGACGTCCTACGGCGTGCCGTCGGAGTTGGCCGCGGCCAACGGTGCGATCCAGACCCTCGGCACCGATCTCGAGATCGTCTCCGATGTCGCGGGCGCCGACGTCGTGCACTCGCACACCTGGTACGCGAACTTCGCCGGGCACCTGGCATCCCTTCTCCACGGGATCCCGCACGTCGTCACCGCCCACAGCCTCGAGCCGCTGCGGCCGTGGAAGGCCGAGCAGCTCGGCGGCGGCTACGCGGTGTCGAGCTACATCGAGAAGACCGCGTACGAGGGGGCGGCGGCGGTCGTCGCGGTCAGCTCGGGCATGCGCGACGACATCCTGCGCAGCTACCCGTCGCTCGATCCCGCCAAGGTGCGGGTGATCTACAACGGGATCGACACCGAGGCGTGGCATCCGGTGTCGGATGACGCGTTCCTGGCGTCCGTCGGGATCGACCCGTCGAGGCCGTCCGTGGTTTTCGTCGGGCGGATCACCCGGCAGAAGGGGCTGCCCTACCTGTTGCGCGCGGCGGAGCAGCTGCCGGCGGACGTGCAGCTGATCCTGTGCGCGGGCGCCCCCGACACCCCGCAGATCATGGCCGAGGTCGAGGAGCTCGTGCGCGGGCTCCAGGCCGCGCGCGACGGCGTGGTGTGGATCGATCGTCTGCTGCCGCGGAACGAGCTGTGCGCGATCCTCACCGCCGCGACGACGTTCGTCTGCCCGTCGGTCTACGAGCCGCTCGGGATCGTGAACCTCGAGGCCATGGCGTGCGGCGCGGCCGTCGTCGGAACGGCGACCGGGGGCATCCCGGAGGTCGTCGTCGACGGCGTCACGGGCCGGCTCGTGCCGATCGAGCAGGTGCAGGACGGGACGGGGACGCCCGTGGACCCCGAGCGCTTCGTGGATGACCTGGCCCGCGTGCTCACCGAGGTGGTGACGGATGCCGAGACGGCCCGCGCCTACGGGGAGGCCGGGCGTCAGCGTGCCATCGACGACTTCAGCTGGGCGGCGATCGCGCAGACGACGGCCGCGCTGTACGCGGAGGTCGCGGGCAAGTAGGTCGAGCTCGCTGCTCGCGGCCCGGCGCGGGGAAGCAGGTCGGTTCCGCCGCGTCATCCGGTCGCTCGGGTCGAGGCCATTAGGCTAGATCCATGCCCCAGGTTCTCGAGTTCTCCGACGTCGTCGTCCGCCGGAACACGCGGGACATCGTGTCCCATCTCGACTGGACTGTCGAGGACGATCAGCGCTGGGTCGTGCTCGGCCCCAACGGCGCCGGCAAGACCACCGTCCTGCAGCTCGCGGACACGTTGCTGCACCCCACGTCGGGTACGGTGACGATCCTCGGCGAGCAGCTGGGGCGCACCGACGTCTTCGAACTGCGTCCTCGGATCGGCTTCGCCTCGTCCGCGATGGCGCGCCGCGTGCCGCCCGAGGAATCGGTGCTCGACGTGGTGCTGACCGCGGCGTACTCGGTGACGGGCCGCTGGCGTGAGCAGTACGACGACATCGACGAGCGTCGCGCGCTACGGGTGCTCGCCGAGTGGCGTCTCGACCACCTCGCCGATCGCACGTTCGGAACGTTGAGCGACGGCGAGCAGAAGCGCGTCCAGATCGCCCGCGCCGTGATGACCGATCCGGAGCTGCTGCTGCTCGACGAGCCCACGGCGAGCCTCGACCTCGGTGCGCGCGAAGAGCTTCTCGCGCTGCTGTCGGGCTACGCCCAGGCGCCGACGACGCCCGCCATGGTGATGGTGACGCACCACGTCGAGGAGATCCCCGTCGGATTCACGCACGTGTTGCTGCTGCGTGACGGCGAGGTCGTGGCATCCGGTCCTCTCGACGAGGCGCTGACGGCCGAGAACCTCTCGAAGACGTTCGGGCTCGAGATCACCCTCACGCACGAGGCGGGGCGGTACGCGGCCCGCGCGGTCTGACCTCGCGCGCGAGGGGGCAGCGAGCCTGGTAGACTCTCACGCTGGTGCCTTCGGCGCCGCAGACTTTGACGTCCTGGCAGAATCCAGGGCACCACTTCTCAAAGGACCTCCCATGAAGACTGACATCCACCCCACGTACAAGGCCGTCGTGTTCCGCGACCTCGGTTCGGGCGACACGTTCCTCACCCGTTCCACCGTCTCGAGCGACAAGACGATCGAGCTCGACGGCGTGGAGTACCCCGTCATCGACGTGGAAATCTCGTCGGCTTCGCACCCCTTCTACACGGGTAAGCAGCGCATCATGGACTCGGCCGGTCGTGTCGAGAAGTTCAACCAGCGCTTCAAGAACTTCGGCGGTCGTTGATCCGCAGCGGATTCCTTCCAGAGCCCTCATCCTTCGGGATGGGGGCTTTTGGTTTCGGTGCGGACGTCGGCGGTGATCGTCGGGGCCGCGAGCGCCCTCGAGAGTCGTCCGTCGTCCTGCAGCAGTTCGGGGATCTCGTCGCCAGGTCCGACGATCCGTACTGCCCGATCGAGGTCGCGGAACGGCTTGCCTCGCGGTGGGGGAGCGGGTTTCGCAACGCCGGACAGTTCGGACACCTCAACGCCGCGAGCGGTCTCGGGGAGTGGGAGTGGGGCACGGCGGTGCTCGCCGAGGTGGTTCGCGGGTGAGGGTGCTCGGGTGGGAGCGTCCCGTCAGAGTGCGATGCCGGAGGCGCCGAGTGTTCCGAGGTGCCGGTGGGGGCCGAGCTCGTCGCGGTGGTCCGCCCACATCCGATGCCGCTTGCGCGTCTCGGCGATGACGTCCGCGTCGAGGTCGGCGAACGCCAGGTCGTCGCCCGGGGCGACGGTGGCGATGCGTCGGCCGATCGGATCGAAGACGGCGGAGCCGCCGATGAACGCGTGCGGCGCGCCGATGAGGCCGCTGAAGACCACGTACATGCCGTTGTCGATGGCGCGGGCCGCGTAGTGAAGATCGCGACGATGTTCGCCGCCGGGGAAGTACGCCCCGCTGTTGAGGTAGACGTCTGCTCCGTCTCGAACCGCGGCGGCCGCGTGCTCGGGGAAGTTCGCGTCGTAGCAGACGGAGAGAGCGAAGCGGAGGCCGTTCAGGACGAAGGACGCGCCATGACCGCCGGGGGTGAAGACGACGCGCTCGATGTCGTGCAGGTGCTGCTTGTCGTAGGCGGCGAGCGGCTCGCGGCCGGGAGTGAAGACCACGTCGCTGAGAGCGCGGCATCCGTTCCGCTCGAGGGCGGAGTTGACGACGGCGGTGACGCCCGTGCGGTCGACGGCGTCCTGCACGGGACTCCACCATCCGCTCGCGGTGAGCGCGGGGAGGGGGCCGGCGAAGGCCCGGTCGTCGTACCCGGTGACGGCCGCTTCGGGGAAGAGGACGAGATCCGCCCCTCCCTCCGCCGCGTCGTGCACGAGGTGCGTGATGCGCGCGACGTTCGCGTCGACGTCGCCGGGGACGGCCTCCATCTGGACGGTGGCGATGCGGCAGGTCACGTGATCAGTGTGGCATCCGTGGGGCGGGCCGGTGATGGGCCGGCGCCGCGCACTCAGAACGGGGGCGGGTCGATGTCGTAGGTCTCGCCGAGCGGGGAGGACCATCGCAGCTCGCCCGTCAGAGGATCGTGTGTCGGCGTCCACCCGGTCTCGTGTCGCAGACGGTGGTGATGACGGCACTCCGGCGAGAGGTTGTCGGCATCCGTAGTGCCGCCGTCGGTCCACGCGGTGAGGTGGTCGAGATCGCAGTCCCGCGCCGGGCGGTTGCAACCCGGGAAGACGCAGGTGGGGGATGTGACGCCGAGCCAGCGGCGTAGGGCGACGGGGACCCGGTACGTCTGGCGGTCGAGCACGAGCGGCGCTCCGGTGACCGGGTGCGTCAGAAGTCGCACCCAAGAGCTCGCCTCGCCGGCGAGGCGGCGCGCGGTGTCGAGGTCGATGGGGCCGTATCCCTCCAGCGTGGCGGGGCGGTTGTCAGCGCCGAGCAGTGTGAGCGCGGGGACGGTGACGACGACGGTGGGCGTGGACGGGTGGGTTCGTGCCGCCGCTGCGCTGGACACGGCCTCCTCCCGGAGCCCGGGAGTGGGGGAGGGAGCGCCCGCCGTGGTGCGGTCGGGGGCGGGCATCGTCGTCAGGTCGGCGAGCACGTCCGCGCGGAGCTGCGCCACCGTGCGCTCCTCGTCGGGCGCGGCACGCAGGTGCCGCGCAGCGCGATCGAGGCGCGCCATGATGCTGCGCGCCCGTTCGGCAGGGAGGAGGGCGTTGAGCGACGCCATGCCGTCGAGTTCGGGCGTCATCCACACTCCACGATCACGCGCGGCGCGGCGATGGCGGGCGTCGATCGACTCGGCGTGCACACGCTCGCGGAGTGCACGCGCGGCGACGGCGAACTTCGCGGGCGTCAGCTTCGTGGCCGTGTCGGCGACGCCGTCGTCGAACGCGCTCCACGTTTCGTCGTCACGGGGGAGGGACGTCGCGAGTCGGGCCGCCTCGACGGCGTGGCGTTCGGACGTCCGCCCCGCCGCGAACTCGTCCCACAGCCGAGGGCAGCGCTCTTGCAGAGCCTCGATGTGCGTGGCGCGCGTGCGGATTGTCTGTTCGGAGAGGCGAAGCCGCACGGCCATCTCGGCCGCCGCAGCGCGTTGCGCGAGGTCAACGCGGTCGCGTCGCACCGCACCGGGGGTGCGGCCCCGCGAGTCGTCCCACGCGGGGTCGAGGGTCGGATCGGGGCCGACCCAGGGCGTCGGATCGGCGGCGGCGTCGTGGAGGACGGTCACGATGAGGCGCCCCTCTTCGGCCGCGAGGCGTTGCCGCCCGGCGGCGATCAGCTCGAGATGGCCGAGGACCGCGTCGAGGTCGGATGCCGAGGCGGATGCCGCATCGAGACCGGCGTCGAGATCGTCGGCGAGGACGTGGTCGGCCGAGAGTGCGGCATCGGGGTGGCGTGCGGCGCCGAGATCGAGCAGACGCGCCCACGCCGCTTCGTCCTCGAGCTCTTCATCGCTGGGCCACGGGACCCCATCGCACACCCGCGCAGCCGGCCGCGGCCGGTCGGCGGGAGGGGCGAAGGCGTCCATGTCGAAACGCTATCGGTGATCTCCGACATTGACGGGGAGGGCGGAATCCGGGGAGACGGCGCGGTCAGGTCCTCCCACTCTCAGCGGATCGGCCACGCCCCGTCGAGCGGAGGAGCCGTGGCATCCAGGCGTCCGATCTTGACGAAGTACTCGGTGAGGCTGGCCGCTTGAGCGCGAGCCCAGGAGATCTGGCGCGTGTGCAGCTCTTCGAGCGTGGCGGGCAGCCACGGGCCGAAGCGGTCGGCGAGAGCGAGGGCGAGGCGCCCCGCGGCGACCGCGTCGGCGCACGCCTCGTGAGCCGACTCCAGCGGCACCGCGTAGTGCTCGGCCACGACCGACAGGGTGCGCTTGCCGCGGCGGTAGCGGTCGTATGTCTTGTCGACCACGAGCGGGTCGATCACCGGCGACGGTGCGGCGATCGGCGCCACCCCGTGCCGCACGGCCTCGTGCTTGAGCATCGAGAAGTCGAAGGGCGCGTTGTACGCCACCACGGGGATGCCGGCCGCGAACAGCGCGCTCAGTGCTTCGACCACCTCGGACACGACGCGCGGCGCCGGCGCGCCCTCGGCCCGTGCCCGGTCGGTGGTGATGCCGTGGATGGCGGCCGCGCCGGCGGGGATCTCCACACCCGGATCGGCCAGCCAATCGCGCGCGTCGACGACGTGCCCGTCGGCGTCGAGAACCCCCACGTGCGCCGTGACGATGCGATCGTTCTCGACGTCGACACCGGTCGTCTCGAGGTCGAAGACGCCGACGAGACGCGTCCATTCGGGAGCCTGGAAGAGCGGGAGCGGCTCGGCCTGCCACAGGGTCATGGGGTCACCGTAGATCGGAGGTCCGACATCGCCGCCGAGGCGCGCAGGAACGGGGGATGGATACAGCAATGCCCGGCCGGTGCAGGAAGACCCGCCCGTGGGGCGCCCGACGAGGTCGGAACCCCCTCCTAAACTCGAACCATGCCGAACCCGTACGCCGACCTCCTCGCCGCGATCCCCGTCGAGCGACGCGAGATCGATGTGCTGGGCGGGACGACCGCCTACTGGGTGTACGGGGACGCCGACGCCGACACGACGATCGTGGCGGTCCACGGCTTCCGCGGTGAGCACCACGGTCTCGATCCAGTCGTCGCGCACCTTCCCGGCATCCGGGTCGTGTCTCCCGATCTGCCGGGGTTCGGCGAGACGCCGCCGCTCCCCGGGCGCGCGCACGATCTCGACACCTACTCCGCGTGGCTGCGCGCGTTCGTCGAGACGGTGGCCCCGGATGCCGTCATCCTCGGCCACTCGTTCGGGTCGATCGTGTCCGCCGCCGCCGTGGCCGGCGGTCTCGCGACGCCGAAACTCATCCTCGTGAATCCGATCGGCGCGCCCGCGCTCGAGGGACCCCGCGGCATCCTGACCCGTCTCGCCGTGTTCTACTACCTCGCCGGGGCGAAGCTTCCGCGCGCGGTCGGCGACGGATTGCTCCGCAACGGGCTCATCGTGCGTGTCATGAGCAATGCCATGGCCAAGACACGGGATCCCGACCTGCGCCGCTTCGTGCACGAGCAGCACGACGAGTACTTCTCCCGCTTCGCCGATCGAGACGTTCTGCACGAGGCGTTCGTCACGAGCGTGTCGCACGACGTGCGCGCCTTCGCGCCGCACATCGCGCAGCCGACACTGCTCATCGCCGCCCAGAAAGACGACATCACGCCCATAGAGGCCGAGCGGCATCTGGCGACGCTCTTCCCGCGGGCCGAGCTGGTCGAGATCCCCGAGGTCGGACACCTGATCCATTACGAGACGCCCGAGGCAGCGGCATCCGCGATCCGGGGTTTCCTCGACGCCGACTGACGCGACGGATCGGGCACCCGTCGGCGCTCCACCACCTACGCCGTCTCGGCCTTCCGCTTCCGGTACGCGTTGACGTTCATGCGGTTCCCGCAGTTGCCTGAGTCGCAGTAGCGCTTCGACCCGTTCTTGGAGAAGTCGACGTAGACGCCGTCGCAGTCGTCGGCGTCGCAGACCCGGATGCGGGCGTACTCGTCGGCGCGGATGACATCGACGAACGCCATCGCCGTCTCCACGAGCATGCGCTGGGCGAGGTGGTCCGAGGCTTCGGACGCGTGGATGTGCCAGTCGAACTCATCGTGCCGCACGAGCTGGGGGAGGGCTCGCCCGTCGCGCAGCATCGCGTTGACCAGGGGGACCGCGTCGTCGCGATCGACGTTCCACAGCGCCTGGATCCGCGGACGGATGCCGCGCACGGCGGCCAACTCGCGTTCGTCGCGGGAGCGCGAACCCGTGTAGGTGTGCCGCTCGGCGAAGTCGTCGAGCTCGGCCATCGTCGTGAGCGTGTCCACCCCGCTCACCTCGGTGTGGGGCAGGGTGTTGACCAGCTCGACGGTCGCGCGCAGCACCAGTTCGGTGTCACGAATGAAGACCATGTTGACTCCTGACATGTCGGGGTCGTACTGTCACGAGTGTAAACGTTCTTCACTCCTGACAGCAGGCCCGCATGACCACGTCGTCCGTCACCTTTCCGCGCCCCACCCACCGTGGCTCCGGCGCCGTCACCGGCCTCGCCATCGCGGTGGCCTCGGCCCTCGCCTTCTCCAGCAGCGGCCCGTTCGTGAAGCCGCTGCTCGACGGGGGCTGGTCCCTCGGCACTGTGCTCCTGGTCCGGATGAGCGTCGCCGCTCTGCTGCTGTCGCCCGCTCTCGTCGTCGCCATCCGCCGCCAGCGCGGATTCCTGCGGCGACACGGGCTGCTGATCCTCGCGTTCGGTCTCACGGCCGTCGCCGGATGCCAGCTGTTCTACTTCGCCGCGATGCAACGGATGCCGGTGGCGGTGGCGCTCCTCATCCAGTACATCGCGCCGGTGCTCATCGTGATCGCGGTGTGGGTACGCACGCGTCGTGCTCCCTCGAAGGCCGTGCTCGTCGGCTCGGTCGTCGCCATGGCGGGACTCGTGCTCGTCGTCGACATCAGCGGCGCGCGCTTCGACCTGCTCGGCACGATCTTCGCCCTGTGCGCGGCCGTCTGCGCGGCGGCCTACTTCGTCATCGCGGGCCGTGCCGGCGATGACCTTCCACCGCTCGCGCTCGCCGCGGGAGGTCTGATCGTCGGGGCTGTCCTGATGGGAGTGCTCGTGGCCACCGGCATCCTCCCCTTCGCCGCGCCCTCCATCACGGTGTCGCTCGCGGGGCTCCAGGTTCCCGGCATCCTGCCCCTGCTGTGGGTGGGTGCCGTGGCGACCACCCTCGGCTACGCGCTCGGGGTGATCGCGGTGCCGCTCATCGGCTCGCGTCTGGCCTCGTTCGTCGGTCTCAGCGAGGTGCTCTTCGCCCTCGGTTTCGCGTGGCTGCTGCTGGGCGAGACGCCGGCGCCCATCCAGTTCGTGGGCGGCGCGCTCATTCTCGTGGGCGTCGTGCTCGTGCGACTGGATGCCGGGAGCCCGGCGGAGCCGAAGGCTGAGACGGCGAGCCTCCCGGTGATACCGGCGCCGTAGGAAGTCGTCCGCGCGGAGCTAGATCTCGCCGCGGGCCAGGTCCATCAGCGGACCCACGCGGTAGCCGATGACCTCGCCCATCACGAGCGACGTCTCCGTGCGTTCGACGCCCTCGATCGCGAGGATGCGAGCGTCCGTGTCGAACAAGTGCTGGGTGTCGCGGCACGCGACCCGCACGAGAAGGTCGACCTGACCGCTCAGCCCGTGCGCCTGGAGCACCTCGGGGACCTTCGCGAGCTCTTCACGGATCGCCGGGAGCTCCGCCTGACGCACGGTGACCTGCAGGAACGCCTCGATCGGGAACCCGAGCGCCTCGGCCGACAGCGTGCGCTCGTACGACAGGAACACGCCGCCGCGCTCGAGGCGGCTCATGCGGGCCTGAACGGTGTTGCGCGAGAGCCCGAGCTTCTCGGCGAGCGCGACGACCGTCGCCCGCGGGTTGGCCGACAGAGCGCGGAGGAGGTCGAGGTCGACGGCGTCGAGCTTGCTCATGCTGCGAAACATTAGCAGGGCGCTCGCCCCATGCGGTGCGCACAATGCTGAGTTATCTGCCGGGGTCTTGAGCGCCCTGCCTTCCACGCGTACGGTCGGCCCTGTCGGCGACGCTGCCGGCACCCGCACCGCCCCGGCTTTCACGAGAAGCCCCGGGGCCGCAGCTGGAGGGATGACGATGACGTACACCCAGACCCAGGACTCGATCACCGGAGGAGTCCCCGACGACGGCGACGTGCTGCGCGTGCTCGAGCCCGACGGCTCCCGCGTGCCGCATGCCACCCTCGACCCGTGGATCGCGGATCTCTCCCCGCACGAGTTGCGAGCCCTGCACCGTGACATGGTCCTCACCCGCCGACTGGATGCCGAGGGCGTCGCGCTCCAACGACAGGGCCAGCTCGCCCTCTGGGCGCCGTGCCGCGGGCAGGAGGCCGTGCAGGTCGGCACCGCCCACGCGCTCGCCCCGGGCGACTTCGTCTTCCCCAGCTACCGGGAGCACGGCGTGCTGCTCGGCCGCGGAGCCCAACCGGCCGACTACGTCCTGGCGTGGCGCGGCGAGGAACACTCCGCGTACGACCACCGCACGATCAACGCCGCCCCGCCGCAGATCATCATCGGCGCCCAGTCCCTCCACGCCACCGGCTGGGCGATGGGCGCGCAGCGCGACGGCTCCACCGACGTCGCCGTCGCCTACTACGGCGACGGCGCCACCAGCCAGGGAGACGTCAACGAGGCGATGGTGTTCGCCTCGTCGTTCCGCGCCCCGGTCGTGTTCGTCTGCTCGAACAACCAGTGGGCCATCAGCGAACCGGTCACCGTGCAGGCGAAGTTCCCCATCGCGGGCCGGGCGCCGGGGTTCGGCATCCCGAGTCTCCGGATCGACGGCAACGACGCCCTCGCGTGCGTCGCCGCGATGCGGTGGGCCCTGGATCGCGCGCGCCGGGGAGAGGGACCCTCGTTCCTCGAGGCCGTGACCTACCGCATGGGACCCCACACCACGAGCGATGACCCCACCCGCTACCGTGACGCCGCCGAGGTCGACGCGTGGGCCGAGCGCGACCCGATCGCGCGGCTGGAGGCGTACCTCCGCGCCGAGGGGATGCTCGACGATTCCGGGATGGCCGAGGTCGCCCGCGCCGCCGACGCGCTCGCCGCCGAGGTGCGCGCGGCGTGCATCGGTGCGACGACCCGCGCCCCCGAGACGATGTTCGACCACGTGTACGCGGAACCGCACGCCGGGGTCGAGCGTCAGAGAGCGGAGTACGTCGACTACCTCGCGGGGTTCGAGAAGTGACCGCGCTCACGCTCGGCGCGGCGATCAACGCCGGACTGTCGAAGGCGCTCGAGACCGACGACAGGGTCCTGCTCATGGGCGAGGACATCGGCAAGCTCGGCGGGGTCTTCCGCGTGACCGACGGGCTGCAGCAGCGTTTCGGCGCGCAGCGCGTCGTCGACACGCCGCTCGCCGAGGCCGGCATCGTCGGCACCGCCGTCGGTCTTGCGCTGCGCGGCTACCGGCCCGTCGTCGAGATCCAGTTCGACGGCTTCGTGTACCCGGCCTTCGACCAGATCGTCTGCCAGGTCGCCAAGCTCCACTACCGCAGCAACGGACGGATCAGGATGCCACTGGTCATCCGCATCCCGTGGGCCGGGGGCGTGGGTGCCGCCGAACACCACTCCGAGTCGCCCGAGGCGTACTTCGTCCACACGGCGGGGCTCCGCGTCGTGGCCGCCTCGAACCCGCAGGACGCCTTCGTGATGCTGCGCCAGGCCGTGGCATCCGATGATCCCGTCATCTTCTTCGAGCCGAAGCGCCTGTACCACTCGAAGGGCGAGGTAGACCTGGATGCCGATCTGGCCGACGCCCCGCCGATGCACCTCGCCCGCGTCGCCCGCGAGGGCACCGACGCGACGATCGTCACCTACGGTGCGCAGGTGCGGACGGCCCTGGACGCCGCGCTCGCCGCGGAGGACGAGGGGATCTCCCTCGAGGTCATCGACCTGCGCTCGCTGTCGCCGATCGACATGAACACCGTCGCGGCATCCGTCCGCAAGACCGGTCGCGTCGTCGTGACGCACGAGGCCGCGCGGGAGGCGGGCGTCGGTGCGGAACTCGTCGCGAGCATCACCGAGCAGTGCTTCGAGTACCTCGAGGCGCCGCCGCAGCGCGTGACGGGCCATGACATCCCGTATCCGCCGTCCAAGCTCGAGAAGCATCACGTGCCGGACCTGGATCGGATCCTGTTCGCGGTGGATCGGGTCTGCGAGCGCGGAGAAGGGGTGCGGCGATGATCCAGGAGTTCCTGCTTCCCGACCTCGGCGAAGGTCTCCCCGAGGCTGAGATCGTGCAATGGCACGTGTCCGAGGGCGACACGGTGACCCTCAACCAGACGATCGCGGAGGTCGAGACGGCCAAGGCCATCGTCGAGATCCCCTCGCCCTACGCCGGCACCGTCCAGGGGCTGCACGCGGCCGCCGGTGACGTGGTCGCGGTCGGCTCGCCGCTCGTCTCGTTCGCGGTGGGCACGGATGCCGGGAGTCCGGCGCCCGAGGGACGGACGACGCCGGAGCCGGTCTCGGCGGACCGTCCGGCGGAGATCGAGGCCGACCCGCCGGTGCCGGAGGCGGTCGAGCCGCGTGCCGCGGGCGATCTCCGCTCGACGGCACCGGGCGAGTCCGACGAGGCCACGCCGAACCTCGTCGGGTACGGTGCCGCCCCCGCATCGGGCAGCCGCCCGCGGCGGCGAGCGCGCGGCGGGGCGACTGCGGTCCTCGACACCGATCACGCCGTTCGCGAGGCCGCGCCGCACGACGTGCTGCGCACCGGTCCCATCGACCTCCCGCTCGAGCGCCCGCGGTCCACGCCGCCCGTGCGCAAGCTCGCGAAGGATCTCGGCGTCGACCTCGTCCTCGTCGCCGCGGCCCACCCCGGAGAAACGGTGACCCGCGCGCACGTCGAGGAGTTCGCGGCGCGCACACCGACGGAAGCCCCCGCCCTCGCGTCGACGGTCCCCCCGGCCGATCCCGCTTCCGTCGGCGCACGTGTCACCCGCCTCCCCATCCGCGGTGTCCGCAAGCACACCGCGGCGGCGATGGTGCGGAGCGCGTTCACCGCTCCGCACGCGACGACCTTCCTCACGCTCGACGTCACCGCGACGACGGAGCTGCTGGCATCCCTCAAGAACGACCGCGCTCTCGACGGACACCGGATCGGCGTGCTCGCCATCGTCGCGAAAGCCGTGTGCCTCGCTCTCGGACGGACGCCCGCATTGAACGCGAGCTGGGACGAAGCGGCCGGCGAGATCGCCGTGCACCACTACGTCAACCTCGGGATCGCGGCGGCGACCGAGCGCGGCCTCGTCGTGCCGGTGATCCCGGATGCCGACGCCCTGCCGCTCGTCGAGCTCGCCGATGCGATCGCCGAGCTCGCCGCGACGGCCCGCGCCGGACGCACGTCTCCCGCCGCGATGACCGGCGGCACGTTCTCGATCACCAACGTCGGGGTCTTCGGAGTGGATGCCGGAACCCCGATCCTCAACCCGGGTGAGGCCGGGATCCTCGCCGTCGGAGCCGTGCGGCGGACGCCCTGGGAGCACCGCGGTGAGATCGCGCTGCGCGATGTGCTGACCCTCAGCCTCTCGTTCGATCACCGTCTGGTCGACGGGGCCGAAGCGGCACGTTTCCTCACCGACGTCGCCGGCGTCCTGCGAGAACCCGGCCGCGCCCTGCTGCTGCGCTGATCCCCCCTCGACTCATCATCACCCCAGAAGGAGCCACCCCGTGAGCATCGACAGCCAGCAGGCCTTCACCGACGACGAGCGCGAGCTCGCCGCGATGGTCCGCGAGTTCGCCGACGACGTGATCGCGCCGCGATCCTACGAGGCCGACCGTGCCCATGAGCTGCCCCTCGACCTCGTCGCGCAGATGGGCGAGCTCGGTCTCTTCGGTCTTCCCTTCCCCGAGGAGGTCGGGGGGCAGGGCGGCGACTACGCGAGCCTGTGCGTCGCGATCGAGGGGATCGCGCGCGTCGACCAGTCGATGGCGATCACCCTCGAGGCCGGGGTCGGACTCGGGGCGATGCCGCTCTACCGGTATGGCACCGACGCGCAGAAGGCGGAGTACCTGCCCGACCTCGTCGCCGGGCGGGCGCTCGCCGGATTCGGACTCACGGAGGCCGAGGCCGGGAGCGACGCGGGAGCGACCCGTACGACCGCTCGCCTCGAGGGAGGGGAGTGGGTGATCGATGGGTCGAAGCAGTTCATCACCAACTCGGGTACGGCCATCACCCGCTTCGTGACGGTCACCGCTGTCACCGGCCGCACGGGTGATCGGCCCGAGATCTCCACGATCATCGTCCCGAACGGTACGCCGGGGTTCACGGTGGGACCCGCCTACGACAAGGTCGGGTGGAACGCCTCCGACACGCATCCGCTGACCTTCGACGGGGTCCGCGTGCCCGAGGCGAACCTCCTCGGTGAGCGCGGGCAGGGTTTCAAGAACTTCCTGCGCACGCTCGACGAGGGCCGCGTCGCGATCGCGGCCCTCGCGACGGGCGCGGCGGAGGGATGCCTCGAGGCCGCCGTCGACTACGCCCGCAGCCGCACGGTGTTCGGGGAGCGGCTGTCGACCCGGCAGAGCATCCAGTTCCTCCTCGCGCGGATGCATGCCCGGGTGCACACGGCGCGGCTCGCGTGGGTGCACGCCGCGCGTCTGTGCGACGCCGGGAAGCCGTTCTCGGTGGATGCCGCCGTCGCGAAGATGACCGCGAGCGACGCGGCGATGGCCAACGCGCGCGACGCGACGCAGGTCTTCGGCGGCAACGGGTTCATCAACGAGTACCCGGTCGCCCGGCACTACCGCGACTCGAAGATCCTCGAGATCGGGGAGGGGACCACCGAAGTCCAGCTGATGGTGATCTCGCGCGCGTTGGGGGTGAGCTGAGAGGGAGCTCAGCTCGCGACGCCCGCGTAGGCGAGCATCTCCCAGCTGTCCCCGTCGAGGCGGAATGTCGTCGCCGAGCAGTTCGGCAGGCGCTCTCCCTCGCGGGGGAACGCGCCGTCGGTGGCGGACAGGATGACCTCGCGGATCAGCGCACCGTGCGCCACGGCGATGACGTCGGCTCCCTCGGGAGCGGATGCGACGGCCTCGGCGAGCGCGGCCCGTGCGCGCTCGCGCACCACGGGCCAGGTCTCGGCCCCGGGAACGTCGGCGGCGTGCCACGGGCCATACGTCTTGTAGAACGTCGGGGCGTCCATCCCTTCGGCGTCGCCGTAGGAGCGTTCCTGAAGCCCCGGCATCCGGAGGCTCACCGTCGTGCCGAGGGCGTCGGCGAGGATGTCGGCGGTCTCCGCCGCGCGGGAGAGGTCGCTCGAGACGATGACGACGTCGCGGCCCGCGTACTCGGTGGCGAGGGTCCCGGCGAGCTCGCGGGCCTGCGCGCGCCCGGTGTCGTTCAGGGGGATGTCGGTCGAGCCCTGGATGCGCCCCCCGGAGTTCCAGTCGGTCTCACCGTGTCGCACGAGGGTCAGGATCGTCACCGTTCGAGCCTAACCGGCGCGGGGAGCGCGAGCGCGGCTCAGAGCAGTCCCGGCAGTCGCTCCGCGAACGCGCGCAGCACGGGCGTCGTGCCGCCGTCGATCTTCACCGCCGCGCGGCGGTCGGCACGGGTCTCGCCCCGGTTGATGATGACCACGGGCAGCCGACGCCGCCGTGCGCGCTCCACGAGGCGGATGCCGGAGTTCACGACCAGCGACGATCCCGCGATGACGAGCGCGTCGCTGGCGTGCACGAGCTGCTCGGCCTCGCGGAACTTCTCGACCGGGATGTACTCGCCGAAGAACACGACATCGGGCTTGAGCGTGCCGCCGCACACCGAGCAGACGGGGACGACGAAGCCGTCGGCGGAGGCCGGAGCGACGTCGCCGTCGGGACCGAGCTCGACGTTCTCCGGTGCCACGATCCACGGGTTCTCGGCCTCGATGCGTTCCGCGAGATCACGACGGTCGAAGATCTGCCCGCAGTGGAGGCATCCGATGCGACGCATCGTGCCGTGCAGCTCGACGACGCGGCCGCTGCCCGCGCGCACGTGCAGCCCGTCGACGTTCTGCGTCACCACGCCGTTTGACACTCCCGCGGATTCGAGGTCGGCGAGCGCACGGTGTCCGTCGTTGGGCTCCGCCGCGGCGAAGACCTTCCATCCGAGGTGACTGCCGACCCAGTACCGTCGCCGGGCTTCGGCGCTGGAGAGGAACTGCTGCACCGTCATCGGGGTCCGCGTGGGCGCACCCTTGCCGCGATAGTCCGGGATGCCCGAATCCGTCGACACCCCCGCGCCCGTGAGGACGGCGATCCGGCGCCCCGCGAGAACCTCCACGGCCCGATCGATGGATGCCAGGGAATCGGCATCCCTCGTCGTGTCGGTCATGCGCACCTCCGTCGTATCGAGTCTAGGGCGGGTGCCCTATGCCGGGCGCGCACACCGGCGGCACCGATACTGGGGGGATGAGCGTTCTCCCCCCGCCTGCCATGCTCCCCATCACGTGTCTCCGCCGCGTGCGACCGTGGGGCGGGAACCCCGTCGACATCGAGATGGATGCCGGGATCATCACCGCCATCACCCCCGCCGACGACCGGCCCATCGGCGTGCGGGAGTTCGACGGACGGGGGCTGCTCGCCCTTCCCGGCATCGTCAACGCCCACGCGCACGTCGACAAGTCGTGGTGGGGGCTCCCGTGGCAGTCGTACGGGGGCGAGGGCACCACGGAGGGGCGCATCCGCCACGAGCGGGCCGAGCGCGAGGCCCTCGGCATCCCGTCGCTCGAGCGCTCCGCCCACGTCCTCCGGGAGCTCGTGCGCCAGGGGACCACGGCCATCCGTACGCACGTCGACGTCGACGGCGGCGTCGGACTGCGCGGGATCGAAGCGGTCGAGGAGGCCGCTGCGGCCTACGAGGGTGCTCTCGACGTGCGGATCGTCGCCTTCCCCCAGGACGGGATCCTGCGTCGCCCGGGAGTCCTGGAGCTGCTGCGGGATGCCGCGACCCGGCCGAGCGTGGACGCCATCGGCGGTCTCGACCCGGCGACCATCGACCGCGACCCCGTCGGACAGATCGACGCGATCACCGCGCTCGCCGCCGACACGGGGGTCGGTGTCGACATCCACCTGCACGACCCCGCCGAGCTGGGCGCCTTCCAGATCGAGCTTCTCGTCGACCGTGCCGCCCGGCTCGGTCTGCACGGGCGCGTGAACATCGCGCACGGCTTCGCCGTCGCCCAGCTGGAACCCGCGCGTCGACGCGACCTGCTCGACGCGATGTCGGAGGTCGGTGTCACGATGACCACGGTCGCGCCCCTCCGGCTGCCGCAGCTGCCGCTCGCAGAACTCGACGCGGCCGGAGTGGGCTTGGCATTCGGCACCGACGGCATCCGCGACCTCTGGAGCCCCTACGGAACGGGCGACACGCTCGGCATCGCGTGGCAGTACGCGCGCGCCGCGGGCCTCGTGCGCGACGAGGAACTCCTGCGCGTCGTCGAGCTCGCGACCCGCGCGGGCGCCTGGGCCGTGGGCCGGGATGTGCACGACCTCGTGATCGGCGCGCGCGCCGACATCGTGCTCGTGGATGCCGAGAACCCCATGGATGCGCTCGTCCGCCTGCCGGAGCGTGCCCTGGTGGTCGGCGGCGGGCAGGTTCTGCACGTGGCGTGAGGTGTGACCGGAGGCGCGGCGGGGCTGGCACGATGGACCGATGCCCGTGATCCCGCTCGACTCCGTGGACGACCCGCGCCTCGCCGACTACCGCGACCTCACCGACGTGTCGTTGCGCCGCGTGACCGAGCCCGCGGGCGGGCTGTACATCGCGGAGTCCTCCAAGGTGCTGGGTCGGGCGCTTCGCGCCGGACACCGCCCACGCTCGGTCCTCGTGCAGGAGAAGTTCCTCGCCGACGCGCTCTCCCTCGTGGGGGAGGATGCCGAGGTCTACGTCGTCTCGGCGGAGATCGCCGAGCGGGTCACCGGATACACCGTGCATCGGGGGCTGTTGGCATCCATGCATCGCCCGGCCCTGGCATCCGTGGCCGACGTCGTGAAGGACGCGCGGCTCGTCGTCGTGCTCGAAGACATCGTCGACCACACCAATATCGGGGCGGCGTTCCGGTCGGCCGCCGCTCTCGGAGCGGATGCCGTGCTCGTCACGCCGCGGTGCGCGGACCCGCTCTACCGGCGCAGTGTCCGCGTCAGCATGGGGACGGTGTTCCAGGTGCCGTGGACGCGGCTCCCCGAGTGGTCGGAGGCGACACCGCTCCTGCACGCCGCCGGGCTGCACCTCGCCGCCCTCGCGCTCTCGGACGACGCCGTCACCCTGGACGCGTTCTCGGCGGCCGGGCACGAGCGCGTCGCCCTGTTGATGGGGGCTGAGGGCGACGGCCTCAGCCGCAACGCGCTCGCCGCCGCCGACACGGTCGTGACGATCCCCATGGCCGGGGGAGTGGACTCGCTCAACGTCGCCGCGGCCAGCGCCGTCGCGCTGTGGGAACTGGGGCGCGGGCAGCGCTGATCCCGCGCGTCACGGTGCCGGCGGAGGTCCGTCGAGGGTCCGCTCCCGATACCAGCGCTCCGACTCCGCCGCCGCCCTTACGCGGGAGTCGGGGTCGTCTTCGAGCGCGGCGATCACGTCGTCCGGAAGCTCCCGTTCGCCGGCGAGGAACCACCGGTCGACCACCGAGCCCTCGCGGAGCACGCGGCGGGCTCGATCGTCGTCGCGGGGCAGCCCCTCCGACGGGGTGTCGGCACGCGCCAGAGACAGCTGCAGGTGGGCGGGCAGGGTCTCCGGCCCCGCCTCCGTCTCCCCCGCTGCGTACAGGTGGAGGAGCACACCCCGGGCCGTCGCCTCGAGCCAATCGATGTCTTCCGCGTCCCAGCGCTCGTCGTCGACCGTCCACGCCGACCACTCGGGTCCCTCGGTGCGTACCGTCCCCGTCGTCCGGCGCAGGACGGATGCCAGAGCCAGGGCGTTCCGCCGGACCGCGGTCGCGTCGCCCTCGAAGAACACCGAGACGCTCGGTGCCCACGCCGACGACACGATGTCCCACCCGTCGATGCGGAATCGCCCGCTCTCGACCTCGGGCGTCCAGCCCGCGTCGGCGAGTCCCGCCGCGAGCGCCTCGCCGTCGCGCAGCAGGGTATCCGCGTCGGCTGCATCGAGCAGGGCGAGAACGGCCTCGGGCAGGTCGTTCATCGTGCCTGCTTCTGCGCGATCGTGGTCGCCACCGCGCGGAACAGCTCGAGGACATCGACCTCTTCGCCCGCCTCCACGCGCCGGGAGATCATCGTCAGGGGGAACGCGAGATCGTCGGGCCCGCCGAACCGCAGCGCGGCGTCGGTCCCTCGCTCGTCATCGACCTGTACCCACTCCGCGCCGGTGACGCGGGCGAGAACGTCGCCGAACACGATGCCGAGCGACTGCAGCTTCCACGTCTCGTCGGCGCGGACATCGGCGAGAAGGGCGGAGATCACGGAGAGCGCGGTGCGGTCGTCGCTCCGATCGAGAGGGGTGTCGGCGCTCACCGAGGCCCACACCCATTCGCGGCGTGCGTCCACATCCGCGGCGAGGTCGGCCGAAAGCGGCGCCGCACGCGTCTCCGCCTCGGAACGCGATCGGCGGAACAAGCGCCCGAACCCCTCGGATGCCACGGCCGTCAGGCCTGCGTGCCGCGTGAGGCCGCGGCATCCGGGCCCGGGGCGAGGGTCACGACGGGAAGCGGTTCGGGACGCTTCGCGAGGATGTGGTCGCCCGACGACTGGTGACGCAGCCGCCGCAGCACCCACGGCACGAGGTAGGACCGTGCCCAGACGAGGTCCTTCTCGCGCGCGGCGCGCCAGGTGGTCGCGGCGAGCGCCTCGGGTTGCATCGGCTGGAGATCGTTCGGGACGTTGAGCGCCCGCAACACCATGCGGGCGACCTCGTGGTGGCCGAGGGAGTTGTAGTGCAGGCGGTCGTCGTCGAAGAAGCGCATGTCCTGCACCTCTTTCAGCCCCCACTGATCGGCGACGACGCAGTCGTAGGCGTCGGCGATCGCGCGGATGTTCTCGTTGTAGATGGCCACCTTGCCCCGGATGCCGCGGAACACGGGCGTGAACTCGGTGTCGATGCCCGTGAAGACGACGACGGTGGCGTTGTCGCGACGAAGGCGCGCGACGGCGTCCTCGAACTGGCGTGCGACCGCGTCGGGATCGGTGCCGGGGCGGATGACGTCGTTGCCGCCCGCCGAGAACGTGATGAGGTCGGGCTTGAGGGCCAGGGCGGGCTCGATCTGATCGGCGACGATCTGGCCGATCAGTTTGCCGCGCACGGCCAGGTTCGCGTAGGCGAAGTCATCGACCTGCGCGGCCAGCACCTCGGCCACGCGGTCGGCCCACCCGCGGTGCCCTCCGTCCGGCAGGGGATCGCCGATGCCCTCGGTGAACGAGTCGCCCAGGGCGACGTAGCGCCGCCAGGGGTGCGGGCCGGCGTTGTCGGGCGAGGACGAGGTGCGGGGCGAGTGCGGATCGAGTGTCATCGAAACCTCCGGCTCCCAGGCTAACCCCGGCCTCCGACACGGCAAGGTGCGGCCGGGCGCCGCGCGAACACTTCACGCGCGTCATCCCGGCAGTAAACGCCCCCCGCCGGTGGAAACGCCCTCACGCGGCGTTTCTGGCGCGGGCAAGCGTTTACACCCGGTCGGGCGCCGATCCGACGCTCCGAACCGTCGACACCCGGAGCGGCACGGGGTGCGGTTGACCTATCGTTGATGTTCGCGCTCGCGAGGGATGGAGGTTCGATGCTGGAAGAAGAAGCACGCACCCCGAACCCCCTCGACACCGACGCGCACGCCGAGCCGTCGGCCCCGATTCGCATCGCGAGCCCTGGTCCGGTCGCGAGCCCTGGTCTCGTGGCGAGCCCCGGCCTGGGAGCCGCTCGCGTCGCAAGCCCGGGCCCCGTGGCGACCCCCGGACCCGCCGCAGACCCCGTCCCCATCGCACACCCCGGCACGGCATCCACCCCCTCCCTCGCCGCCGGCGACGACCCCCTGGCATCCACCCCCGTCGAGCCCGCCCACGCCACCGCGCCGGTGGCCGACCACCCCGTCCCGGGGGAGGAACCGGCCTCCCTCGAGGGCGCCGGGCCGCACTTCGGTTCGTTCGCCGCCGAGCACCTCTCACCCTCGTTCCCGCAACGCGCGCCCTGGGGCACCGCGCAGCGCCTCCGCGCCTGGCAGGCCGAGGCGCTCGACCTCTACTTCGGCCTCGACGGGCCGGACGGCGTCGGCAAGGGTCCCCGCGACTTCCTCGCCGCGGCCACCCCGGGCGCCGGCAAGACGACCTTCGCCCTCCGCCTCGCCTCCGAGCTCATGCGCCGAGGCGTCGTCGACCGCATCGTCGTCGTCGCTCCCACCGAGCACCTCAAGACCCAGTGGGCCGAGGCGGCCGCGCGGGTCGGCATCCGCCTCGATCCGTACTTCTCGAACCGGCACGCCACGCCGTCGCGGCAGTACCACGGCGTCGCGGTCACCTACGCCCAGGTCGCGGTGAAGGCCGAGGTGCACCAGCGCCTGACGATGGATGCCAGAACCCTGGTCATCCTCGACGAGGTGCACCACGGCGGAGACGCCCTCAGCTGGGGCGACGCCCTGCGGGAGGCGTACAACCGCGCCACCCGGCGGCTGCTCCTGTCCGGAACGCCGTTCCGCAGCGACACCGCGCCCATCCCGTTCGTGGAGTACCACCCGAACGCGAAGGGCATCCGGCTCTCGCGCACCGACTACGCCTACGGCTACAAGCGCGCCCTCGAGGACGGCGTCGTCCGTCCCGTCTTCTTCCTCGTCTACGCCGGTCAGATGCGGTGGCGTACCAAGGCGGGGGAGGAGATGGAGGCCCAGCTCGGCCAGGACAACACCAAGGACATCACCTCGCAAGCCTGGCGGACGGCGCTCGACCCCAACGGCGACTGGATCCCCGCGGTCCTCCGCTCCGCCGATCGCCGTCTCACCGAGGTGCGCGAGACGGTCCCGGATGCCGGGGGCCTGGTCATCGCGACCGACCAGACCGCCGCGCGGGCCTACGCCGCCATCCTCGAAGACATCAGCGGTGAGAAGGTCACCGTCGTCCTCTCCGACGAAGCGGAGGCATCGGGCCGCATCGAGACGTTCTCGAAGGGAACGAGCCGCTGGATGGTCGCCGTCCGCATGGTGTCCGAGGGCGTCGACGTGCCGCGCCTCGCCGTCGGCGTCTACGCTACGAGCGCCTCGACGCCGCTGTTCTTCGCCCAGGCCATCGGCCGCTTCGTGCGCGCCCGTCGACGGGGTGAGACCGCGAGCGTGTTCCTGCCGAACGTCCCGCAGCTGCTCGCCCTCGCCGGCGAGATGGAGGCTCAGCGCGAGCACGCCCTCGACCGCGACAGCGACGCGGACGACCAGTGGAACGCCGAAGAAGACATGATGGATGCCGCCGAGCGCGAGGACAAAGCCTCCGACGCGCTCGAGCAGGAGTTCGAGTACCAGGCTCTCGGGTCCCTCGCGCACTTCGACCGCGTGATGTTCGACGGGCAGGAGTTCGGCCAGCTCGCGGTGCCGGGCACCATCGAGGAGGAGGAGTTCCTCGGCATCCCGGGTCTTCTCGAACCCGAGCAGGTGCACGAGGTGCTCATGTCGCGCGCGACGCGACAGTCCCGCCACCGCACCACCCGCGAGGCGAACGAGAAGGACAGCGGTGTGGAGCCGCCGAGCGTCGACGACGGCGGCCTCCCCGCGCCGCTGCACCGCACGCTCAAGGAGCAGCGCCAGCTGCTGAACACCATGGTCGGGCTCTACGCCCGCCAGACCGGTGAGCCGCACGGCCTGGTGCACGCCGAGCTCCGCCGCATCTGCGGAGGCCCCGCCGTCTCGCACGCCACCGTCGCGCAGCTGCAGGCCCGGATCGACCTGCTGCGCAAACGCGTGCACTCCTGACCCGCCGTCCCGACCCGTCCCGTCTCCCGTGCCTCTCGCCCCCCCCCCCCCGGGGTGACCGCGGTCGTACGTCGACTCCTTTCGCGGTCCCGAAATGCTGGCACGGATGCCCCGGCATCGGCGTGATTCCGGTCTTCGGAAACCCGAAATGCTGTCAGTGTGGGCCGACGCGCCCGAGGAGGCGAACCCGTCTCACTACGGTGGGGACGACCCGAAGGAGCACCCGTGACGACCCCCGCCACACCCACCGCCCGCGATCGCCGCCGCTGGGCGCGCTATCTCGTCGACGAACGCGCCGAAGCGCGTGTCTATCGCGAGCTCGCGTCCCGCCGAACGGGTGAGGAACGGGACATCCTGCTCGCCCTCGCCGACGCGGAAGGACGCCACGAACAGCACTGGATCGACCTGCTCGGCGCGCAGCCGCAGCGCCTCCCGAGCCCGGGCATCGGCACCCGCCTCCTCGCCTGGATGGCCCGCCGGTTCGGCTCGATCTTCGTCCTCGCGCTCGCCCAGAACGCGGAGGCTCGCTCACCCTACGCGGACGAGCCCTACGCCACCCCCGCGATGGCCGCCGATGAGCGCGTGCACCACGAGGTGGTCCGCGGGTTGGCCGCGCGTGGTCGCCGACGCCTCTCCGGAACGTTCCGCGCCGCCGTCTTCGGCGCGAACGACGGCCTCGTCTCCAACCTCGCCCTCGTGATGGGGGTCGGCGCCACCGGCGTCGCCCCGAGTTTCATCCTCTTCAGCGGCATCGCCGGTCTGCTGGCCGGAGCCCTCTCGATGGGAGCCGGAGAGTTCGTGTCGGTGCGCTCGCAGCGCGAACTCCTCACAGCCACCGAGGAGAGCGACTTCGCCGACTCGGCCCTGCCCCACCTGGATCTGGATGCCAACGAGCTCGCCCTCGTGTACCGCACTCGCGGCATGGATCCCGACGCCGCCCTCCACAAGGCGCGCGAGGTCGTCACCGCCGCGCAGGCGGGAACGGCTCCGGTCGCCGCGGCGCCGGGGGAGTCCTCGCACGACGTGGTCGGAAGCGCCTGGGGGGCGTCGATCTCGAGCTTCCTGTTCTTCGCCTCGGGCGCGATCATCCCGGTGCTGCCGTGGATCTTCGGGATGTCGGGCATCGGCGCGGTGGTGCTGGCCCTGATCCTCGTCGGCATCGCGCTCATGGCGACCGGCGCGATGGTCGGCCTGCTCTCGGGCGCCTCGCCGCTCAAGCGCGGCCTTCGCCAGCTCGCGATCGGTTTCGGAGCCGCAGCCATCACCTACCTGCTGGGCCTGCTGTTCGGAGTGTCGGCGGCCTGACCCGCCGCGCTCGGCTGCGAGAAACGCTCGCTGCACCCGTACACGCTCGGTGAGAGCGTTCCTCGGTGCAGTGAGCGTTTCTCGCGTGATCCGTGGCGTTCCGAGGCGGGTACGAGAGCGGCGGTCAGACCCGGCTGGCGGTCACCCGGGCCGCCTCGCGCACCGCGCCGTGATTCTTGCGTCCGGCCCGCGAGCCGGCGAGCTTCGCGACGATGTGCTCGTGGATCGTCACCGGTTCGTAGAGCGCGGGAGCCTCGCGCGACACGAAGTGCGGGAGCGGGGCGATGACGGCGTCGGCGTTGCCGTCGTGGAAGAACGCCGCCGACCGCCGCCGCTCGATGGTGCCGTCGATCACGGGCGGCTTCACCCGGTGCAGTGTCGACATCCACTTGTCGTTCGTCAGTCTCGCCGCGACGTCGCCCAGGTTCACCAGCAGCGCGCCGTCGGCCGGAGAGACGTCGTTCCACGACCCGTCCTGGCCGAGCACCTGGAGCCCGGCGACCTGGTCGGCCCAGAGCAGGGTCACGAGGCCGAAGTCGGTGTGCTCGCCCATTCCCGTCAGCTCCGCCCCGAGCTCGATCGATCCCGGGGGAAGGGCGTAGTTGTTCATCCGCAGCACGTCGATCGAGTGGTCGGTGAGCGTGTCGAAGAAGTCCTCGCGCACCCGGAGTGCCGCGGCGAAGATGCGGGTGAGCGTCCGGGCGACCCGACGCGCCTCGCCGAAGTACGTCTCGACGGCACCGCGGAAGGACGGGACGGCATCCGGCCAGGTGTTCTCCGCGTAGTCCGCCCCGGTCGCGGTGGTGCCCGGATAGTCGCGCCACGACGCACCCACGTTGAAGGCCTCGAAGAAGTCGTTCATCCGCGTCACCGGGTCGACGCCCAGGCTGTAGCTCAAGGATTCGCTCTTGGGCGGGCTGTACCCGCGATTCTCGGACGCGGGACGGACCGAGGCCTTCTTGTCGTCGAGGGGCAGCGCGAAGAACCCGTCCAGTTCGGCGGTGAGCCCCGAGATGACGGAGTCCGGGATGCCATGACCGACGACCTGCATGAAACCGACGGTGCGCGCCGCGTGGTCGACCGCGGCCACCACCGCGGCGCGGGCGTCATCGGATCCGCCGGAGACCCAGGCCGAGAGATCGATGGTGGGGACCGAGAAACGGGGCATGCTCCGACGCTAGGCGGGCCGTGTCACGCGGTTGTTTCTGAGGTGTCACGGTTGCGAGGAGGACCCGCGGCGCGGGGCATCCCGTGGAACCCCACCGGAAACGAGAAAGACCCCCGGGGATGAACCCCGGGGGTCTTTCTCGTTCTGTGCGCGAGGGGGGACTTGAACCCCCACGCCCTAATACGGGCACTAGCACCTCAAGCTAGCGCGTCTACCTATTCCGCCACCCGCGCATCTGGGTGTTTGTCACTTTCGCAACGAGGAACGACATTACCACGACCGGAGCCCCGTCTCGAACCGACGCTGCAGCCCGGGCGCGGCTCGACGATCGCACGGCCTCGCGCCCTGCGCCGCACCGCGACACACGACGGAGGAGCATCGCACCCCCGGGTACCGTAGTGCGCATGCCCGAGCTCGAGAACGACGTACCCGAGGTCGCCCGTGTGGCGTCCGACCTCATCCGGTTCGATACCTCGAACTACGGGGGTGGACGGGCGAACGGCGAACGCGAGGCCGCCGAGTACGTCGGTGCCTACCTGGAGGGTCTGGGCCTCACGACCGAGTACTACGAACCCATCGCCCGACGCACGAACGTCTGCGCGCGCGTCCCCGGTCGCAACCCCGACAAGCCGGCGCTGATCCTGCACGGTCACCTGGATGTCGTGCCCGCCGTCGCCGAGGATTGGAGCGTCGACCCGTTCGCCGGCGAGATCCGCGACGGCATCCTGTGGGGCCGCGGAGCGGTCGACATGAAGGACATGGATGCCATGATCCTCACCGCCGTCGCCGACGTCCTGCGCGCGGGGGAACAGCCCGAGCGCGACATCATCGTCACCTTCTTCGCCGACGAGGAGAACGGCGGCGTCGAGGGCTCGGCGCTGGTCGTGAAGGATCGCGCCGACTGGTTCCGCGGGGCGACGGAGGCCATCAGCGAGGTCGGCGGGTACTCGATCGCGGTCGGAGATCGTCGCGCCTACCTGCTGCAGGTGGGCGAGAAGGCGCTCATCTGGATCAAGCTGATCGCGCGGGGTCGCGCCGGCCACGGCAGCGGCCTGCACCCCGACAACGCCGTCACGGCTCTCGCCGAGGCCGTCGCCGCCCTCGGCCGCACCCAGTGGCCCGTGCGGCTGACCGACACGACCGCGCAACTGCTGGCGGGTCTCGCCGAGATCACGGGTGACGACGCGGGCGATCCCGATGCGCTCGCGCTGCGCACCGGCGCGGCATCCAGCTTCATCCGCTCGACGCTGCGGACGACGACGAATCCGACGGGGCTGACCGCGGGGTACAAACACAACGTGATCCCCGACCGCGCCGAAGCGCTCATCGATGTCCGGGTGCTCCCGGGTACCGAGGAGGCGGCGCTGGCCGGCATCCGGCGCATCGTGGGTCCCCACGTCGAGATCGAGGTCGTGCACACGGACATCGGGCTCGAGGTGCCGTTCTCCGGCGATCTCGTCGACGCCATGGTGGCGCAGCTCGACCGTCACGACCCCGGCGTGCCGGTCGTGCCCTACCTGATGGGTGGCGGCACCGACAACAAGGCCCTCGCCGGTCTCGGAATCTCCGGTTACGGGTTCGCGCCGTTGCGACTCCCGGCCGACCTCGACTTCACCGGGATGTTCCACGGTGTCGACGAGCGCGTCCCCGTCGACGCGCTCGAGTTCGGTCGTCGAGTCCTCGCCGACCTCATCCGAACGTACTGAAGGACCGAATGCATATCTTCGAGGTCATCATCCTGGGGCTCGTTCAGGGCCTCACCGAGTTCCTCCCCATCTCCTCCAGCGCCCACCTGCGCATCGTGGGCGAGTTCCTCCCGTCGCAGACCGACCCCGGTGCGACGTTCACCGCCATCACCCAGATCGGCACCGAGCTCGCGGTGCTGCTGTACTTCCGCAAGAAGATCGCGCGGGTGATCTCGCGCTGGTTCCTGTCGCTGACCGGTCGCGTGCCCCGCAACGATCCCGACGCCCGCATGGGCTGGTACATCATCATCGGCACCCTCCCGATCGCGGTGCTGGGCGTGGCTCTGCAGAGCCTGATCCGCGACAACTTCCGGAGCCTGTGGATCACCGCGATCGTGTTGATCGTCTTCGGCATCCTGCTCGGTGTCGCCGATCACTACGGCAAGCGCCGCCGCGACCTCGAAGACCTGAACGTCGGCCACGGCTTCGCCTTCGGTTTCGCCCAGGCGCTCGCCCTCGTCCCCGGCGTCTCGCGCTCCGGCGCCACCACGACCCTGGGCCGCGCCCTCGGCTACAAGCGCACCGCGGTCGCCGAGTACTCGTTCCTGCTGGCCGTGCCGGCGGTCTTCGCCAGCGGCCTGTACGAGCTCTACAAGAGCTTCGACGAGGGCACCGGCCCGTACAACCTCGGTGAAACGGCGATCGCGACCGTCATCGCCTTCGTCGTCGGCTACCTCGTGATCGCCTTCCTCATGCAGTACCTCAAGCGCGGCAGCTTCCTGCCGTTCGTGATCTACCGCGTGGCCCTCGGCGTCCTGCTGATCGTTCTGCTCTCGCTCGGCGTGATCCCCGCCGTGTCGACCGTCATCAGCAGCTGAGCGGACCGCGAACGACGAAGGCGCCGTCCCCGGGTGGGGCGGCGCCTTCGTCGTTCATCGGCGCGGCGGGTCGTCGCGACCGGGTTTGCTCGGTCCGTCGCCGCCGCGGCGGAGATAGCGTTCGAACTCCTGCGCGATCGCGTCACCGGACGCCTCGGGCGAGTCCCAGGTGTCCCGCGTCTGTTCGAGCTGGCGGATGTACTCGCTCATCTCCTCGTCGTCGGCGGCGGCCGCGTCGATCGATGCCTCCCAGGCCACCGCTTCGACGGCGAGCTCTCCGCGCGGCACGTCGATGCCCGTGATGGACTGCAGGCGGTCCAGGAGGGCCAGAGTGGCCTTGGGGGAGGGCGTGTGGCCCGCGACGTAGTGCGGCACGCTCGCCCACAGGCTCGCGGTGGGGATGCCGACGCCTTCGGCCGCGTGACCGATCGCGCTCAGGATGCCGACGGGACCCTCGTACAGGCTCCGCTCCAGATCGAGGGCTTGGCGCACCCCCTCGTTGTCGCTGCCGGCGAAGACGGAGATCGGGCGCGTATGCGGGACGTCGGACATCATCGAGCCGAGCGCGACGAACCCCGTCACGTCCTCCCGGAGGGCGACGTCGATGAACTCCGCGGCGAAGGCCTGCCAGGCGCGGGCCGGCTCTACCCCGACGAGCAGCCAGATCTCGGCGTCGTCGGAGCGGTGCGTCGGGCGAAGGAGCCGTGCCTCGGGCCACGTCAGGGTACGGTGGCCCTCGGCATCCAGTCCGATCTGCGGCCGCGTGTACTGGTAGTCGAAGTACAGCTCGGGGTCGACCGTGTGCACCACTTCGTAGTCGGTGTCGGCGCGCAGCAGAGCCGCGGCGGCGGACGCCGCCTCTCCGGCGTCGTTCCAGCCGTCGAAAGCGGCGACGATGATCCGGCGACCCAGTGCGTCCACGCGACCTCCTCTGCCCCGGGAAGGGCTGGGTTCCAGGATAGGCGCATGCGCCAGGCCGGGAGCGGCGGGAGACGGCGCTCTCGATACGATGGAACGATGACTTCTCCCGCCCCCGCCGCCGTCCTCTGGGACATGGACGGCACGCTCGTCGACACGGAACCCTTCTGGATGGCGGCCGAGACACCGCTCGTCGAGCGCTTCGGGGGCACCTGGTCTCACGAGCAGGCGCTCGGAATGGTGGGCCTCGCCCTCGAGGACTCGGCGCGTCTCCTGCAGAACGCCGGGGTTCCGTGGGGCGTCGACGAGATCATCTCGTACCTCACGGACGAGGTGCAGCGCCAGCTCGCGATCGAGGGGGTGCCGTTCCGTCCCGGGGCCCGTGAGCTCCTCGCCGACCTGCGCGCCCACGGGGTGAAGACCGCGCTCGTGACGATGTCGATGCGGCGTATGGCTCTCTCGGTCGTCGAGTTGATCGACTTCCCGGCGTTCGACGTCGTGGTGGCCGGCGACGACGTGGAGCGACCCAAACCTCACCCGGACCCCTATCTCCAGGCCTGCGCCGCGCTCGGCGTCGACATCGCCGACACGGTGGCGATCGAAGACTCGCCCAACGGGCTCCGCTCCGCCACCGCCAGCGGCGCGGTGACGCTCGGCGTCCCTCTCATGGTCTCCCTGGACGGTCTCGGCGCCGACGCCCTCTGGCCGAGCCTCGAGGGCCGCTCGACCGCCGACCTGCGGGTGCTGCACGCGTCGCGGCGTGTCGCCCCCGGCGTCCCCACCCCCTCGATCACGACCCCGCAGGAGACCCGATGAGTGAGACCCCGCACCTGAGCGGCCCCTTCCGGGTCGGCGATCGCGTGCAGCTGACCGGCCCCAAGGGTCGTCTGCACACGATCACGCTGCGCGAGGACGGCGAGCTGCACACGCACAACGGCGTGCTCAAGCACTCGTTGCTCGTCGGTGAGCCGGACGGCAGCGTCGTGACCAACAGCTCGGGCCACGAGTATCTGGCTCTGCGCCCCCTTCTGCGCGACTTCGTCATGTCGATGCCCCGCGGCGCGGCGATCGTGTACCCGAAGGACGCGGCGCAGATCCTCTCCGCGGCCGACATCTTCCCCGGCGCGACGGTCGTGGAGGCCGGCGTCGGTTCCGGTGCCCTGTCGCTCTGGCTGCTCCGCGCCATCGGTCCCGCGGGTCGTCTGGTGTCGTTCGAGCGTCGGGAGGAGTTCGCCGACGTCGCCCGCGCCAACGTCGAGACGTTCCTGGGCGGCACGCCCGCGACGTGGGACGTGGTCGTCGGAGATCTCGTCGAGAGCCTGCCCCGGGCCGTCGAGCCCGGTACGGTCGATCGGGTCGTGCTCGACATGCTCGCCCCGTGGGAGTGCATCGACGTCGCGGCCGACGCCCTCACCCCCGGCGGTGTGGTGCTCTGCTACGTCGCGACCGCCACGCAGCTGAGCCGCGTCGCGGAGTACATCCGCGCGACCGGTCTCTTCACGGATCCGGATGCCTCGGAGACCATGGTGCGCGGGTGGCACGTCGAGGGGCTCGCCGTCCGGCCCGATCACCGCATGATCGCGCACACCGGGTTCCTCCTCACGGCGAGGCGTCTTGCTCCGGGGGCGGTGCCGCCCGAGGTCAAGCGTCGCGCGTCGAAGTCGAGCTACGGCGATGAGGACGTGGAGCTCTGGACCCCCGGGGCCGTCGGCGACCGCGAGATCACCGACAAGAACCTGCGCAAGCGCGTCCGCGAGGCGCAGAAAGCGGCGGACGGGGTGCGTCAGCGCCAGGACCCCGCGGCGCCTTCGGCGGATTCCTCAGACGCGACGCCCTAAACTGTTCCGGTGCGCAGACTTCCCGCCTTCGTCGCCGTGACCGCCCTCGCCGGATTCGGTCTCGTCGGATGCTCCGCCTCCGCCGGAGCCTCGTGCCCGAGCCCGACGGCGGATCCCGCCCTGTCGGCGGCGATCTCGGCGACCGGAGACGTCGGCACCGCGCCCACCGTGAACCTGCGCAGCCCGTACCTGCCCACGCAGACGGCCGTCGACACGCTCGTGCAGGGCGACGGCGAGAAGCTGACGCAGGACGGGCAGCTCGCCCTCGTCAACGTCACCGTGATGAACCCGGTGACGGGGGAGACGGCGATCGCGACGCAGTACGGCTCCGACCTCACCAAGACGACCTCGCTCACGGCTCTGGAGCCCGACGTCCCCGGCCTCACCGCAGCCCTGAAGTGCGCGGCGGAAGGGTCCCGGGTGGCCGTCGCCATCCCGGGTGACCAGATCCCCGCCGACAAGGCACGCGGCCTCGGATTGGCCGAGGGAGCTCCGGGCGTCTTCGTCGTCGACATGCGCAAGGTCTTCCTGCCGGCCGCCGACGGCGCGGAGCAGTTCAACGCCGGGACCGGGATGCCCTCGGTGGTCCGTGCGCCCAGCGGTCAGCCGGGCATCTCCTTCCCGCAGAACGATGCGCCCTCCGACGTGCGCACCGAGACTCTCAAGAAGGGCGACGGCGAGGTCCTCACCGCCGACTCGAGCGCGATGATCCACCTCGTGGGTGTGGCGTGGGGTGCCAAGACGACCTTCGCTTCGACCTGGGAGAACGGCGCTCCCGGCCAGGCCACGGTCTCGAGCCTGCCGCCCGCTTTGGCGTCGGCACTCGAGGGCCAGACGGTGGGGTCCCAGATCCTTCTCGTCGTGCCGGCCGACCAGACGTCCGCCGACCAGCAGGCGCTGAAGGCCCCCGCCGACAAGGCGCTCGTCTACGTGGTCGACATCCTCGGCACCCTGAACTGACGCCGCCCGGGGGATCGACCTCGCGTCGATCGGCCCTCGCCGCTCGCACCGGGGGGAGGGACCGTCCTCCTCGCGCCTAGGATGGGCGAGTGCCCGCCCCCACCTCCAGAAGCGCTCCCGAGGAGCGACTGGTCAACCTCGTCGTCGCCCTCATGGCGACCGAGCAGGGGCTGACGAAGGAGACGATCCTCTCCTCCGTCGCGGGCTATCGCGAGCAGCTCGAGGCCGGAGCGTCGAAGGACGCGCTCGAGAAGATGTTCGAGCGCGACAAGGAGAGCCTCCGCGGTCTCGGCATCCCGATCGAGACGATCGGCGAGCGAGCCGATCCCGACGACCTGCGCGAAGCGCGGTATCGCGTTCCGACGGCGGAGTACGCGCTGCCGGAGGACATCTCGTTCAGCCCCGCGGAGATCGCCCTGCTCAACATCGCCGGGGACGTCTGGGGGAGCGAGTCGCTTTCGGCGGACGCCCGGAGCGGTCTCCGGAAGATCCGAGCCCTCGGCATCCCCGTCGATGAGCCGATCATCGGCTACGCCCCGCGCATCCGGGTTCGTGACGCCTCCTTTCCGGCATTCCAGCGGGCGATCGAGGAGTGCCGTGTGGTGACGTTCTCGTACCTGCGTCCGGGGGAGCCGCGCCCGCGCGAGCGGCGGATCCGTCCCCTCGCTCTCGTCGAGTACGAGGCGCGGTGGCACGTCTTCGGCTTCGATCTGACGATGGATGCCGATCGCACCTTCCTGCTGTCGCGGGTCGTGGGCGACGTGACGCTGACGCGGGAGAAGTTCTCACCGACGCTGCGCGCCGGGGCCGGAGAGCGAGCGCTCGCCGGTCTGGAAGGGGTCGCCGACCGTCAGCGAGCCCTGCTCGAGGTGCACCCCGGTACGGAGGCGTCCCTCCGGCTCGCGCGCAGAGCCCTGCCCGCGCCCCAGGGCGTCGTCGTGCCGTACGTCGATCTGCACGTGTTCGCCGACGAGCTGGCGTCGTACGGGCCCGAGGTCCGCGTGGTCGAGCCGTCGAGTCTCCGCGACGAAGTGATCCGTCGGCTCGAGGCGACACTCGTCCTCCACGGGGGTGTCGCGTGAGCCTCGACCGTCCCCTTCAGGCGTTGGATCGCGCCGCTCTTCTGCTGCAGCTCGTGCCGTACCTCATCGGCAAGGGCGAGGTCTCGGTCGCCGAGGCGGCGGAGGAGTTCGACGTCACGCCCGCTCAGATGCGGGCGATGGTCGAGCGGTTGACGGTGATCGGTCTGCCGGGCGAACGCGGGTTCTGGCAATTGCCGAACGAACTGTTCGATATCGACTGGGACCTGCTGGAGCGCGAGGACATCATCGCGATGACCAACACGGTCGGGCTCGAGCGCTCCCCGCGCCTGACCGCCCGCGAGGCGGCGGCCCTGTTGGCGGGACTGCAACTCGCGCGCACTCTGCCGGGCGTCGCCGACAACGAGCTCGTCACCGGTCTGCTGGCGAAGCTCTCGCGCGGTGCCTCGTCCGCTCCGCCCGCGGTCATCGTCGCGCCGGGGCCGGTGGACGGCGTGCGCGAGGTCGTGGACCGCGCCCTGCGTGCCCGGGTGGCCGTCAGCTTCACCTACCGGGCCCCCGGTGCGGGACCGACCCTGCGGACGGTCGACCCGATCAAGGTCCACATCGCGAACGACCAGTGGTACCTCCAGGGGTGGTGTCACACGCGGCAAGCCGTGCGGACGTTCCACCTCGACCGGGTGAGCGATCCGGAGCTGACGGACATCCCCGCCGAACACGGCGCCGATCCGGTCCCCGAGCTCTTCGCGCCCGCGGACGACGACGTCGTCGCCCGTTTCCGCTTCCCCCGGGAGGTGGCCCCCCTGCTGGCGGACTACCTCGAGCGCGCCGACATCGTCGACGACGGTGACGCGTCGATCGCGTCGCTCCGCCTCGCCGACGAACAGAGCCTGAAACGGCTCGCGGCGCGGCGCGGCGGGGATGTCGAACTGCTCGAGCCGACGGGGGCGCGGCGCGCCGCCGCGGCCTGGGCCGCCGCCGGTCTCGCGCAGTACGCGGTTGAACCTCGGGGTGAACCAGGCCCGTGATCCGGGCTTCCGGCCCCCTCCTCGGGTTAGACTGACGATCACCCCCGAGGTTGACGAGGAGTCATCATGTTCCAGGGAATCACCGGAGTACACCTGCTGATCGTTCTCGCGGTCATTCTCCTTCTGTTCGGCGCGACGAAGCTCCCCGCGCTGGCGAAGAGCGTGGGCCAGTCCGCTCGTGTCTTCAAGAACGAGATGAAAGAGATGAAGCGCGACGACGAGGTCTCCGCCGAGGCGACGGACGCGCCGCGGGCCACCGAGGTCGGCACCGCCACGGCGGCCGCCCCCGAGCAGCGCAAGCCGAACGACACCTCCGTTTAAGGCGTGACAACGGCAGGACCGCCGCGGATCGACGTGCCGGAGGGGCCACGGCGCGACAAGCGCATGTCGATCGGCGCACATCTCATCGAGCTGCGCAAGCGTCTGATGATCGCCGCGGCGGCTCTGATCGTCGGGATGATCATCGCCTTCGCGATCACGTCTCCCGTCATCGAGTGGATCACCGTCCCGGTCCGCGACATCGCCGCGCAGCGCGGCGACAACCTCTCGGCCATCAACTTCACCGCGGTCACGTCGGCGTTCGACCTGCGCATGCGGATCGCCTTCACCATCGGCATCTTCCTCTCCGCCCCGATCTGGCTGTGGCAGATCTGGGCATTCATCATGCCCGGTCTCACGCGCAAAGAGATCCGGTACACGATCGGCTTCGTCGCGTCCGCCGTGCCGTTGTTCTTCGGCGGCTGCTACGTCGGCGTGCTGATCGTTCCGCACGTGATCCAGCTGATGTGGAGCTTCACGCCGACGGGGGCGGCCAACCTCTACAACGCGGCGGATTACTACGACTTCGTGTTCAAACTGATGCTGGTCATCGGCGTCGCGTTCGTGCTGCCCGTGTTCCTCGTCGCCCTCAACGTGGCCGGGGTCATGAGCGGCAAGGCGATCCTCAAGGGATGGCGCGTCGCGGTCCTCATCGCCACACTGTTCGCCGCTCTGGCCACCCCGGCCGCCGACATCGTGAGCATGCTCATGCTCGCCGGCATCCTGGTCGTCCTGTTCTTCGCGGCTGCCGGGGTGTCGATGCTCTTCGACCGCCGCAAGGCTCGCCGAATGGCCGCTGAGGGTCTTTTGGGACCGAGGGCGTGAGCGGGCTCAGCCCGGCTGATCGCTTCGCGCGGGCCTCGGCCCGGTCCGCGCACCCGCACACGGCCGATTTCGCCGAGGCGCAGAGCTTCGAGCTCGACGACTTCCAGATCGCCGGATGCCACGCCCTCGAGGACGGGCGGAGCGTGCTGGTCGCGGCTCCCACCGGTGCCGGCAAGACCATCGTCGGTGAGTTCGCGATCCACCTCGCGATGCTCGAGCCCGGAGACAAGGCCTTCTACACGACGCCGATCAAGGCGCTGTCGAACCAGAAGTTCCACGAGCTGCAAGAGGTCTACGGCGACGACGAGGTCGGCCTGCTCACCGGCGACACGAACATCAACGCTTCGGCGCGCATCGTCGTCATGACTACCGAAGTCCTCCGGAACATGCTCTACGCCGATTCGCCGGCGCTGCGCGGCCTGCGGTTCGTCGTCATGGACGAGGTCCACTACCTCGCCGACCGCTTCCGCGGAGCCGTGTGGGAAGAAGTGATCATCCACCTCCCGCGGTCGGTCAAGCTCGTCTCCCTGTCGGCGACCGTGTCGAACGCCGAGGAGTTCGGCGACTGGCTCGACACCGTGCGCGGCGACACGGAGGTCATCGTCTCGGAGACCCGGCCCGTGCCGCTCGAACAGCACGTGCTGGTGCGGGGAGATCTCCTGCCCCTCTTCGACGACCGCGCAGGCGTCGCGACGGCGCAGGTCAACCAGGAGCTCCTGAGGATCCGCGGCGGCAACGCCGGGGGATACGAGAACAACCGCCGCGCGCAGGAGTACCGCTCGCAGCGCCACGCGGGCGGTCCACGCCACGCGCACCAACGACGAGGCGGTCACAAGCCGGTGCGTGCCTCGCAGGGGCCGCGCATCGAGCGCATCGACCGCCCCGAGGTCGTCGAGCTCCTGCAGCGCAATCATCTCCTGCCGGCGATCTTCTTCATCTTCAGCCGCGCCGGCTGCGATGCGGCCGTCCAGCAGCTGCGCCGCGCCAACGTCCGGCTCACCTCGGCCGAGGAGCGCGTCGAGATCCGCCAGATCGTCGACGAGCTGACGTTCACCCTCAAGGACGAAGACCTCGCCGTCCTCCACTTCTGGGAATGGCGCGAGAACCTCGAGCGCGGCATCGCCTCGCACCACGCGGGCCTCCTCCCGGCGTTCAAAGAGGTCGTCGAAGAGCTGTTCCGACGCAAACTCGTCAAGGTCGTGTTCGCCACCGAGACGCTCGCGCTCGGCATCAACATGCCCGCGCGGACGGTGGTCCTGGAGAAGCTCGAGAAGTTCAACGGCGAGGCCCGCGTGGCGATCACGTCGGGGGAGTACACGCAGCTCACCGGTCGCGCGGGCCGACGCGGGATCGACGTCGAGGGGCACGCCGTCGTGCAGTGGACGGAAGGCCTCGAGCCCCAGTCCGTGGCATCCCTCGCCTCCCGGCGCACGTACCCCCTCAACTCGAGCTTCCGCCCGACGTACAACATGGCGGTCAACCTCATCGATCAGTTCGGGCGATCGCGCGCGCGGGAGATCCTCGAGTCGTCGTTCGCGCAGTTCCAGGCCGACCGCTCCGTCGTCGGACTCGCGCGGCAGGTGAAAGAAGCCGAGGAGTCGCTCTCCGGCTACGAGGCGGCGATGACGTGCGACCGCGGGGACTTCCGCGAGTACTCGACCATCCGCCGCGAGCTCAGCGACCTCGAGAAGATCAACCGGCGGGATGCCACGGCGCCCCGGCGACTGCGCGACGAGCGGCAGCAGCAGATCCAGTCGCTCCGACGGCGGATGCAGCGGCATCCCTGTCACTCGTGCCCGGATCGGGAAGCGCACGCGCGGTGGGCCGAGCGGTACTGGAAGCTCAAGCGCAGCACCGACAAGACCCGCCAGCAGATCGACCAGCGCACCGGAACGGTGGCGCGCGTGTTCGACCGGGTGGTCGAGGTGCTCGCGACGCTCGAGTACGTGGCGATCGAGGAGGACGGTGCGACGGTCCTCACCCCGGCGGGACGTACGATGCGCCGCATCTACGGCGAGCGGGACCTCCTCGTGGCCGAGTCGCTGCGTCAGCGCCTGTGGGACGATCTCGACGCCCCTTCGCTCGCGGCGTTGGCCTGCTGCCTCGTCTACGAGCCGCGACGCGACGAAGCGGGGGCGGGGGAGCGGGGGCTGCCGCGAGGAGCCTTCCGCGGCGCCCTGGACGCCACGCAGACGCTGTGGCAGGAGCTGGACGACCTCGAACGCGACCATCGCCTCCCGGGCTCGGAGGCACCCGCTTCGGGCCTCGCGCCGGCGATGCACGCCTGGGCGAAGGGCCTTCCTCTCGACAGCGTGCTCACGCTCGCCGATATGGCCGCGGGGGACTTCGTGCGCTGGGCCAAGCAGACGATCGACCTGCTCGATCAGATCTCGCTCGTCGCCGAGCCGAAGCTCGCGAAGACGGCCCGCACGGCCCTCGACGCGGTGCGCCGCGGCATCGTCGCCTACACCTCGGCGTGACCGCGCGCCCTGCTGCCGCGATTTAGGCTGGAGGGGTGCCCCTCGCCGTCTCGTCGCGACCGATCGTCCCGCTGGCGATCGCCGCGCCCCTGTCGGCCGCCGCGGGTCTTCTTCTGGTCACCGCGTACCCGGCGCTCGCCTGGTGGCCGATGGCCTTCCCTGCCGTCGCCATGGCCCTCGTCGCCCTCGCGGGGCGTCGGGTCTGGTCGGCGGCCCTGGTGGGTCTTCTCTTCGGGGCGACCTTCTTCTCGGTGAACCTCCTCTTCACCGCCCGCTATCTCGGGCCCATTCCGTGGATCGCGCTGTCGACACTCGAGGCACTCCTGACCGCGGTCTTCGCGGTGCCGATCGCCCTCGCCTACCGTTGGGTTCCTCGCGTGGCGCCCGGGCTCGTGAGCCGTCTCCTGGCGCTTCCCGCTCTCGTCGCCGGCCTTTGGACCCTCCGCGAGCAGATCGTGGGGTCGTGGCCGTACGGAGGATTCCCCTGGGGGCGCATCGGCGTGTCCCAGGTGAACGGCCCGTTCGCGGAGGTCGCGTCGTGGGTCGGGATGTCCGGACTGACCTTCCTCGTGGTGCTGCTGTGCGCGATGGTGATCGAGCTCGTCCGCGCCGGTCGGTTCCGCGATCTGCGGCGCGCGGTCCCCGTCGCCGTCCTCCTCGTCGTCCTCGTCGCGCTGCCGCAGTTCCCCACGACGGCAGCCGGATCGATGCGGGTCGGCGCCGTTCAAGGGAATGGGCCCGCGGGCTACTTCGACCAGCGCGCGCGGGGTGCGGTGCTGAACGCGCAGCTCGCGGCATCCGCCCCGCTCTTCGGGCAGGACATGGATGTGCTGTTGTGGCCGGAGGGCGGCGTCGACTCGGATCCCACGATGTCGTCGCAGACCGCCGGCGTGCTCGATGAGCTCTCCCGGCGCGTCGACGCCCCGCTGATCGTGTCCGCGGTCACGGAGCGGGGGTCGGAGCTGTTCAACTCGTCGTTGTTGTGGACGGCCGACGGCGGGCCCGAGCAGACCTACGACAAGCGGCATCCGGTGCCGTTCGGCGAGTACGTTCCGGACCGGGCGTTCTGGGAGCCCTTCGCCCCCGACCTCATCGGACTGATCGGCCGCGAGTACACGCCGGGCACGGCGCGACCGCTCATCGACCTCCACGGCATCGGTGTGGGTCTCGCGATCTGTTTCGACGTCATCTACGACGACGTCGTCTGGGACGGTGCCTCCGAGGGCGCCGAGATCTACATGTTCCAGACCAACAACGCGGACTTCCGCGGGACCGACGAGAACCTGCAGCAGCTGGCCTTCGCGCGGATGCGCGCCATCGAGACGGGTCGCTCCGTGGTGAACATCTCGACCGTCGGCACGAGCCAGGTCATCGCGCCCGACGGATCCACCCTCGACGAGCTCCCCGTCGACACCGCGGGGCACGTGCTCACCGATGTCCCCCTGCGGACGGGGCTCACCCCGGCCGTGGTCATCGGCCCCGCGGTCAAGATCGCGCTGGGGGGAGGGGCGCTCCTCGCGCTCGCCATCGTCGGTGCCGTGGTCGCCGTGCGGGGGCGGACAACGAGAAAGACGCCGACCCCCGGAGGGATCGACGTCTGAACTCGGTGGTCAGCGTCAGGCGCTGATCTTCTGATCTCCCGCTCCGCGGCGTGCGCGGACGAACGCGAGGCGCTCTTCGAGCAGCTCCTCGAGCTCGGGAATCGTGCGGCGCTCCAGGAGCATGTCCCAGTGCGTGCGCGGAGCCTTGTCGTCGCTGTGGTCGACGGTCGCGGTTCCCTCGCCGATCCGCAGGAGTGCCTCTGCACCACAGGTGCGGCATTCCCAGGAGGGCGGAACCTCGGCGTCGGCCGCGAACGTCAGGACGGTTTCGCGTCCGCAGGTGCTGCAGGCGTAGGTGTGCTGCGCGCGGTCGTGGAAAACGACCCCGTCTTCGCTCTGAAGGCTCTGTGCGCCGAGTCGGATGCCTCGAAGACTGCGATCTGCCATTGTGTGGTCCTCTCGTCGGTCCCCATGTATAACGACCGCACCTGTGCGCTTTATTCGAAATGAGCGCGTCCTGGCAGAACTCACAGGCGATGCTCAGCACACCCCGCGTTCATCGCCTGTTCACGAGCGCCAACGCTAGGTCGCCGCGGTCGGTCACGAGGCCGTCCACCCCGGCATCCAGGAGACGTGTCATGTCGTCCTCGTCGTTGACGGTCCACACGTGCACCTCGACGCCGGCCGCGTGGGCGGCGTCGATCAGTCGCGGAGACACCACGCGGATGCGGCCCTGCCGCTCCGGGATCTGGAGGGCATCGATTCCGCGCAGGGCGCACGTGATCAGAGGGGGGAGGCCCGTCGCCACGGCGGCGACGACCCGAGCGACGGTCGCCGAGCCCGGGGACGTCGCGGGAGCCAGGGCCGCGCCGGTCCCCGCGGCGGCGGCGAGCGCGCGGCGGCGGCGGTCGTCCGAGAAGCTCGTCAGAAGCACCCGATGCGCCTGTGGGGCGACGAGACGTCCGACCGGCTCGGCGGCCGCCTCCGCTTTCACATCGAGGTTGAAGCGGGTCTCGGGGAAAGCCTCGAGGGCCTGGGCGAGCGTGATCAGCCCGCCCCGGTCGGACATCACCTCTTCGAGCTCGTGCAGGCGGACGTCCGCGATCCGGCGCGGGTCGCCCGTCACCCGCTCGAGATCGTCGTCGTGGAACAGCACGACGGTGCCGTCAGCCGTGAGGTGACAGTCCGACTCGACGTAGGCGAGGCCGGCGGCGTGCGCCTCGGCGACCGCCGCGAAAGAGTTGTCCACGATGCCGAGCGCCGCGGCATCCGAGGTGACGAGACCGCGGTGCGCGAGCACACGAGGGGGCTCGCCGGCGGCGAAGTACGGATGACGCGGCGCAATCGAGCGAATCATGGCGGGGGCCTCCGCGGCCGAACGTAGCACGGTGATCCGACACGCTCGTGACGCGTCGGTACCCCGGAGCGGAGCCGGTGCGGCTCGGTAGGGTGGGAAGGTCGCCTGCGCCCTCGTCGGCGCGCGGCTCGATCACGAATCGTCAGGAGAATCCGTGTCCCAGACCCTCCCCTCCGGCTCCCTGAGCGGCAAGACCGCGCTCGTCACCGGCTCATCGCGCGGCATCGGCGCCGACACCGTCCGCTACTTCGCCGAGGCCGGTGCGAACGTCGTCATCAACTTCCGCAACAAGGCCCCCCGCGCCGAGAAGCTCGCGACGCAGCTCCGCGAGCTGGGCGTCGAGGCCCTCGTCGTCGGCGCCGACCTCACCGACCCCGAGTCGGTGAAGGCGATGTTCGACGAGGTCGAGCGCACGTTCGGCGGTCTCGACATCCTCGTGCTGAACGCCTCGGGCGGCATGGAGTCGGGTATGGCCGAGGACTACGCGCTGCTGCTCAACCGCGACGCGCAGGTCAACGTGCTCGAGACGGCCCTGCCGCTGCTGAACGACGATGCGCGCGTCGTCTTCGTCACCAGCCACCAGGCGCATTTCATCCGCACCACCCCGACCATGCCCGAGTACGAGCCGGTCGCCCTGTCGAAGCGCGCCGGCGAAGACGCCCTGCGCGAGAAGATCCCCGCTCTCGAGGAGCGCGGCGTCGGCTTCACCGTCGTCTCGGGCGACATGATCGAGGGCACCATCACGGCCACCCTGCTGGAGCGGGCGAACCCCGGTGCCATCTCGGCGCGCCGCGAAGACGCCGGCAAGCTCTACAACGTCTCGGAGTTCGCCGCCGAGGTCGCCCGCGCGGCGGTCGATCCGGTTCCGGCCGACAACACCCGGCTCGTCGGGGACACGGGCTCGTTCGGAGGCGAGTGATCATGCGCCCCGTCGACATCGAGACGCTGATCTCCGTCGGTCGTCCCGCCCTCTCGTCGGACGCCGGCTTCGCCGTCTTCGCGACCTCGCGTCCCGACCTCGCCGCCGACCGCGGGGTGGGCCAGCTGTGGCGCGTGGAGCTGCCCGACGGGACCCCGCGACGCCTGACGCGGGGTGTCGCGGACCGTTCGCCGCGGCTCTCGCCCGACGACCGTACGATCGCGTTCCTCCGCGCCGACGACCGCGGCCGCGCTCAGGTCTTCGTCGTCGCGGCGACCGGCGGCGAACCCGTCCAGGTCACCGACCAGCCCGGTGGGGTCACCGACCTGACCTGGTCGCCCGACGGCGCGCGCCTCGCCTTCTCGTCCCGGGTGCCCGAGCCCGGCCGCTACGGCACGGTCGAGGGACGGGATGCCGCGGCCGAACCGCCGCGTCGGATCACCGGCATCCGCTGGCACGCGAACGGTCTGGGCTACCTCGACCGGCCGACCCACCTCTTCGTCGTGGACGCGCCCTCCACCGAGGCGGAGCCGTTCTACGCTCCGGCTCCCGACCTCGACAAACCCGAGAAGCGGGTGGTCGCCGCCGAGCCGCTCCGTCTCACCGAGGGTGAGACGAGCTGGAACGGCATCGCCTGGACGCGGGACGGCGCCGAGCTGCTCAGCGTGCCCGACGTCATCGAGACCGATCGACGCGACCTGCGCGACCGGCTCGTCGCCGTCTCCGCGGAAGGCGGCGCTGAGCGCGAGCTGGTGGGGCGAGACGCCGCCCTCTCGATCTCCGAGGTCGCCACGGCCCCCGACGGCACCGTCTTCGTGCTCGCGAACGACGTCGGTCCCGAGGGCGTGGACTTCGTCGCCCCGGGGGTCGCGCTCTTCGCCCTCGAGTCCGCGGGTCCGCGCCGCCTGACCGACCCCGAGACGATCGACCTCGGCGAGGGTGGCAGCCACATCTCCTTCGACGGCGACGACGCGATCGTGCAGGACCGCACGCGCGGTCGGCTCCGCCTCCTGCGCGTCACACGCGGGGGAGAGGTCGCGGAGGTGCTCGGGGGAGATCTCGAGGCGAACGCCCACGCCGCGGCGAACGGCCGGGTGGTGGCATCCGTCGCCTCGCCCGAATCCTTCGGCGAACTCGTCGTCGAGGACCCCGTGACGGGCGTGCGCGCGGTGACCGATTTCGGTGCGGCCGTGCGCGAGCGCGGAGTGGTCATCCCGGTGGAGCACGAGATCGCCGGCCGCGACGGCTACCCCGTGCACGGCTGGGTCGCCACGCCCGAGGGGGAGGGGCCGTTCCCGGTCATCCTGCAGATCCACGGCGGGCCGTACGCCTCGTACGGTGTGCACGTCTTCGACGAGACGCAGGTGCTCGTGGACGCCGGCTACGCCGTGGTCTACAGCAACCCGCGCGGAAGCGCCGGATACGGCCGCGAGCACGGTCGGTCGATCCGCCAGCGGATGGGCACGCTCGACTACTTCGACGTCATGGACTTCTTCGACGGCGTCGTCGCGGCCGATCCGCGCCTCGACGGCGACCGGGTGGGAGTCATGGGCGGCTCGTACGGCGGGTACATGACGGCCTGGGTCATCGCCCACGACCACCGCTTCGCCGGAGCCATCGTGGAGCGCGGGTTCCTCGACCCGACCGCCTTCCCGGGGTCGAGCGACATCGGCTCGTTCTTCGGGCAGGAGTACGTCGGAACCGACCCCGCGCAGATCGCCGCGCAGAGCCCGATGGCGGTGGTCGATCGGGTGACGACGCCCACGCTGGTGCTGCACTCCGAGCTCGACTTCCGCTGCCCGCTCGAGCAGGCGACCCGCTACTACGCGGCGCTGAAGCAGCAGGGGACCGAGGCCGAGATGCTCGTCTTCCCCGGTGAAGACCACGAGCTCACGCGCGGCGGTCGCCCCCGGCATCGGGTTCAGCGCTTCGACGCGGTCCTCGACTGGTGGCGCCGGTACCTGCCGACGTCGTGACGTGAGAAGGGGCCGGATGCCATGGCATCCGGCCCCTTCTTCGTCGGGCTACGCGACCTTGCCGAACTGGATCGCCCGGACGATCTGGAAGACGCCGAGGATCACGAGCGAGATGCCGATGAGCAGGAACAGGGTGACCGCGCCGAGCAGGGGCGAGAACAGCAGGACGACGCCGGCCAGGATGCTCACGATCGCGAAGAAGATCGTCCACGCGCGAGCCTTGGAGTTGTGGCCGACCGTGGTGAGCGACACGACGCCCTCGATGATCCACAGGATGCCGACCAGGGTGCCGATGAAGATCCCGAACCACGCGGTGGTGGCGGAGAGGTTCGCGAACGAGAAGATGCCCGCGACGATGAACAGCACACCGAGCACGATGTAGCCGATGCGGGCCCAGCCCGAGCGCCAGAACAGGCCGATGCCGATGTTCACGAGACCGGCGATGATGACGTAGATCGAGATGATGCCGACGGCGATCTCAGCCGTTCGGCCCGGCCACAACAGGATCAGCAGGCCGATGACGAGGGAGAGCGCGCCGCTGATGCCGAGCGCCGTGCGAACGGCGCCCACGGCAGGATTTGTGGTGGACGACATGGTGACCCTTCCTGAGTGAATCCTGAGAACACTCTCACCCTAGACCCGAGGGTCGGACGACGCGATCATCCGGGGGAGGGGTCGAGCAGCAGAGCGATCATGAACAGGACCGGCAGGCATCCCGCCGTGGAGAGGAAGACGACGTCGCGCGAGAGGATCTCGCCGACGCCGTAGCGTTGCGCGAAGTTGAAGACGTTCTGCGCGGTGGGCAGCGCCGCGAGCACGACGACGATGAACACCTGCTCGGCGGGCAGCCCGAACCACGTCGCCACCAGCCAGGCCAGGGCGGGCATCGCCACGAGCTTCAAGGCCGAAGCGATGATCACGTCGAGGCGGCGGCCCGGCTCGGTCAGCACGCGTTGACCGTAGAGCGACATGCCGTACGACATCAGCAGCACCGGTACGCACGCACCGGCGATGAGGTGCAACGGATCGAACACGATCGGCGGGAGGTCGATGTCGAGCACCGCGACCAGCACGCCGAGAGCCGAGCCGATCAGCATCGGGTTCTTCGCCGTCTGTCGAAGGATGCGCCACGGCGAACGCGAGCCCGAGGTCGCGGCATCCAGGATCGACAGCGCGATGGGCATGAGCACGAGCAGCTGGAAGAGGATGACCGGAGCGGAGTAGGCCGCGTTGCCGAGCATGTAGAGCGAGATCGGGATGCCGATGTTGTTGCTGTTCACCTGTCCCGCCGACAGGGCGCCGATGACCGTCTCGCCGACGCGACGCCGGAGGATCAGGGCCGAGACGAGGGCGTAGACGGCGATGATGGCGGCCGCGGTGATCATGGACACCGGCAGGAGCGCCGAGAACAGCGTGGCCACATCGGCCGTCGCCAGCACGGTGAAGAGAAGGAACGGCGATAGGACGAAGAACGTCAGGCGGCTGAGGACGTGCCGCGCGTGGGGACCCAGGAGATCGATGCGGGCGATCACGTAGCCGACGACGACCGCGAGCCCGACGACCGCGAAGCCGGTGAAGACGCCGGTCACGCGCGGAACGGGGGAGCGGGCGCGACGGCGAGGGGAGGCATCCCTCCGAGCGTACTGCGATCGTCGCGCGATCGAATCGTTACACGACGTTCGCCGTGGGGCTCATCGCGCCGCGGATAGCATCGGCACAGAGCTGCGGATCGGGGAGAATCCGCGGCTCCTTCGCAACCGAGAGGAAGACACGTGCACATGCTGCGGGAGAAGAAGGCGCCCTGGGCGCTCGGGGCATCGATCATCGTGGCGGCGGCCGCGTTCGGCCTGGCGGGCTGTTCGAGCCCGGCGCCGACGATGAGCGACGACACAGCCAAGGCTGCCTCGCCCTCGAGCGCGCAGACGGATGACGACGACGACCTCGACGAGGACCTCGACGATTACGCCGAGGACATCGCCGACGCGAACGCCTCGAGCTTCGACACGGCGCAGGCGGTCGCCGACGCGTTCGTGGCCGCGGGGGGCACGTGCGCGAACCCGACGGACTCCGGCCTGTCGATCGCCTCGTCGTCCATCGACTGCGCCGGTGTGACCGGCCAGACGCAGACGATTGCGGTGTTCGCCACGGCCGACGAGGCGCAGAAGTGGTTCGACGCCCAGGCGGTCGTGAAGAGCAGCGAGATCACGAGCTACCTGCTCGGCAAGAACTGGGCGATGGTCGCGGACGGCCCGGCGATGAACGCTGCGCAGAAGCTGGGCGTCCGCGGACAGACCCTCGTGATGCGCTGAGAGCGGTTGCCGTCGTCCGCGCGTCAGCGCGAACCGGAGCGCGTCAGCGCGAACCGGAGACGGCGATCTGCTGCGCGGGTGGGGCGTTCTGCGGGACCGGCGCACTCTGCGAGGGGGCGGGAGCGATCTCGGTCGCCTGTTGACGGGGCGCGACGATCGAGAAGGCGAGGACGTGCCCCGCGACGATGAGCGCCACGGCGAGGACGGCGGCACCCACCCAGGACGCACGGATCGCGGGGCGTCGGCGGGGCACGGAGCGCCGCCGCGCGTCCCGCGGCGGGGGTGAGACGGATGGGGATGCCTCGGCGTCGGGGAGCGGAGTCCAGGGAGCCGTCTCGACGCCGAGCAGGGCGAAGAGGTCGAGGTCGGTGGCATCCGGGATTCCGCTCTCGTCGACGCGGGTGAGCGCTGCCGCCCGGTCGGCGACGACGGCAGCCGTGGGGCGTTCTGCGGGGTCGAGGGAGGTCATCGCGGTGAGCAGCGACGTCCATTCGACCCCTAGCGTGTCGGGGATCGAGGGGCTGCGCGAGAGGCGCGCCAGCACCGTCTCTTGGAGGGTGCCACCGCCGTACGGGTGGAGACGGGTGAGCGCTTCGATGGTGAGGAGCCCGAGGGCGTAGACGTCGGACGCGGGTTGCGGGGGATCACCGCGGACCTGCTCGGGCGCGAGGTACGCCGCCGTCCCGATCACGGTGCCCGGCGTGGTCAGGCGGGCGGCGTCGATGAGGTGGGCGACCCCGAAGTCGGCCAGCACGGCCTCCCACCCGTACGGGGAATGCCGCGTCGGACGCAGGAGCACGTTCGACGGCTTGACGTCGCGATGGACGACACCGGTGGCGTGCACGGCGGCGAGTCCGCGGGCGAGGTCGACGAGGAGGTCCGCGACGAAGGCCGGCTCGAGGGCGTCCTGCTCGATGCGACGCTGCAGGGAGGGGCCGTCGACGAACTCCATGACGAGGTAGACGTGATCGCCGCCGCTGCCGCCGTCGAGGCGCGCGTCGTACAGCGTGACGAGCGACGGGTGGTCGAGTGCGGCGAGGACGCGCGCCTCGGCCAGACGCCGCGAGGGCTCCAGGCCGTCGGCGTGATCGGTGTGGAACAGCTTGATGGCGACGTCGCGACCGAGCACGGTGTCGCGTGCGCGGAACACGCGGCCCATGCCACCGGCACCGACGCGTTCGGAGAGGATGTACCGTCCGCCGAGGGTGTCGCCGGTGTGCGGCATCGCGGCGTCGATCGACTGGCTCATCAGGTCCTTCGGTTCATCGAGGCGGTGCGCGCGTCGGGCACGTCTCTCTTCTCGGAACGTACGCGCGCCCGTGCATCGGACACCGGGGCTGGTGCGGACCATGCACGGGGGACATAATGCGGTGCCGATCCGATGTCCACGGTCGCGCGGGGTCGATGACGACCCATTTCCCGGTGATTCCGTAAACGCCGATAATGCACATTATGTCAGTTCGAACGGAAGCGGCCCTCCTCCACCTCGGGTCCCGCCCGGACGGGATGCCATCAGGACGACGGTCGGTGCCCGTCCCGCAGAGGCATTCCCCGCGCGCAACGGAAAGGCTCGGGAGCAAGAACAGGAGACGCGCACGGTTCAAGTCCTCGTCGGCATTCACGCCGATTTCGTACAATACGGCGGGCCTTTGTACAGACGGAAGAAACGGATGACGATGAGCGACGCTGCGCCTCCCGACGGTTGGTATCCCGATCCCGGCAGCCCGGGCACGCAGCTGCGCTACTGGCGCGACGGGCGATGGACGGAGCACATTCACGCCCTGGTCTCCGCCGACAACGCGGCGGTCGCTCAGCCCGGGGTCGCGGCGGCGACCGGGCAGGAGGCCGCGGGCTCGGCATCCGGAGCCCAGAATCCGCCGAAGAAGCGCCGCACCGGCCTCATCGTCGGTCTCGTGGGCGGGTTCTCCGCGGTCGTCGTCGCGGTGGCGGCGTTCTTCGTGTGGGGCCTGCCCGCCTTGACGGGACCTCAGCTCACCACGCAGGACGACTGGGCCTATGCGTGGGCGCCGCTTCAGGACAACGTCGATATGAACCTGACGTTCACTTTCCCCGCCGATTACGACCTCGATGCGAAGGCCGCCGAGAACGGCGACGAACGCGACACGTCTTTCGCGTTCGAGCTCTTCACGGATTCCAGCCTGACCCATCACGCCGACTACACCGCGCACCAGTACGACCGCGGCGTGGAGATCGAGCCGGGGCTCGGCGCCTCCAATCTCCGGTTCCACTGGGAAACGGACACGATCGACAATCCCGACGACCGCGAGTTCGAGATCAACGGCGGCCGGTCGGCGTGGGGCGTGCACGACACGTATTACCTCGTGCAGAAGCTCGATGAGGCCGGTACCCCGCTCGAGAAGCCGATCGTGTACCCCTTCCGCGTGGCGCGGCCGTTGGCGATGCCGCAGGTGGACTACGGCGTCAATCCCAACGGCACACTCCAGATGTCGTGGGACGCCGTGCCGGGAGCGACGGAGTACCTCGTCGCGGTGTCGTCGTGGGACGGCGAGCGCCGGCAGGTGTGGCTGGTCGGCTCGACGAAGGTTCCGACGTGGTCTCCCCCGATCAGGGATCCCTTCTCCGGCGAGCGCGAGACGGTGGAGCAGGAGCAGAACCAGGGCCTTCGAACGTACGCGATGTGGAGCGCCGCCGAGATCGAAGGGGAGGCAGGCAACGGCGGTGCCGTGAACGCGCTCGACAACGACACGAGCGAGTACGAGTACGGTGTGATCGCCACGGACGGGACGGGCTTCTCGGCGATGCAGCCGACCGATGCCAACACCGTCGCGGCATCCCTCCCCCAGGAGATCCCGCTCTACCTCAAGAAGCAGCAGTTCCCCGACGGGCAGATCGTCGACTCTCTCGACAAGATCTCGACCCGCTTCTTCTTCACCTCCGTGGACGGGGCGACGCGCCAGACGGCGGCCTACATCGACCCCGATGACGTGGCCCTGCAGAAAGAAGGCGTGCGGATGCACCTGAGCGGGCTGGGCACCGGTCTCGGATGGCCGATGTACCTCACGGTCAGGGACGTCGACGCGGCGAAAGCGCAGATCAACGCCTTCAACGAGCGGGTGAAGGCCGAGCTGCCCACGACGGGACTCCCCCAGGTCACGACGATCTCCGCGCCCATCCAGGGCGATCCCAGCCAGTACACGCCGTCGACGACGGCACCCGATGCCGGCTATCCCCTCTCGGGTACCGATGAGTTCACGAGATACCTCGCCGCGAACCTCGTCGCGCGCGAAGACGCGATCGATGTCTCGGCCTATGTGGATCGCGCCGGGATGCCGGAGCTCAGTGACGCGATCGGCGAAGCGGTCTACCAGAACCCCTATGTGCTCGGCTATCGCGGGTACACCGTGAAGGGCGACATCGTCTACGTCAGCTATGCGAACGATGCGGAGACGACGAAGCGGATGCAGGGCGAGATCGCCTCCGTCGTGGGAGACGCCGTCGCGAAGGTCACGACGTCCGACATGAGCGCGGCGGACAAGGCCGGCGCTCTGAACCAGTGGCTCGTCGACACCGCGAGCTACGACAAGGCTGCCCTCGAGGCGGGCAAGGCGACCCTCGGGTTCCCGTCCGGATTCGCGCACGCGTGGGACCCGAGCGGCGTGCTGCTCTCGGAGAACGGCAACACCGGTGTGTGCGCGAGCTACGCCGCCGCGTACAAGGCGTTGATGGATGCCGCCGGCGTCCCGTCCGTCGTCGTCACCGGCGATGTGCTCGACGGCGGCGGGCATGCCTGGAACAAGGTCCAGGTGGACGGGAAGTGGCTCGCGGTCGATCCGACGTGGAACGACGGCGGGGACCCGACGGAGTACCTGATGATCTCGGACGCGCAGTTCACCGGCTCGGCGGCCCGCACGCAGTCGAACGACTGGATGGTGGACAACCGCATCGCGGACTACGCGACGCCGTGATCGTCGTCCGGGCGACGGCGCTCGCCGCCGCCCGGACAGCGATCAGCGCACCCAGTGCGACGTGACGTCGAGCACGCGTGACCCGCTGAGGTCGGCGAGGGACAGGCCGGCGAATCGCAGCGCGGCCTCGGAGGTCTGCCACCGGAAGCGTGGGGCGTCGGTGACAGCCGCCTCGACGACGGTTTCCGCGGCATCCTCCGCCGACTGCGCGCTCGCGAAGGACGTGGCCGCCCGGTCGAGGTACGCCTGCTGAAGAGCCGCGTAGGGGCCGGGCTCGGCGCGGTCGACCGACGCGGTGAACGACGAGGCCACGGCCCCGGGCTCGACGATCGACACGTCGATGCCGAACGGAGCGACCACGGGAGCGAGGGACTGCATCAGTCCTTCGACGGCGAACTTCGCGGCGCAGTATGCATCGGAGAACGGCTGGCCCACCGCTCCCCCGACGCTCGTGACGGTGACGATGCGGCCGCTCCCCCGTTCGCGCATGCCGGGGAGGACCAGACGGGTGAGGCGAGCGACGGAGAGGTAGTTCGTGTCGAGCTGCGCCTGGAGATCTTCGTCGGTGAGCTGCTCCAGGGTGCCGACGGCGCCGCGGCCCGCGTTGTTCACGAGGATGTCGAGGGGTCCCGCGCCGGCCACGAGGTCGCGTGCGCCGTCGGCGTCGGTGACGTCGAGTGCGCGGATGTCGAGCTCGACTCCCGCCGCGGCGGCAGCGGTGCGAAGCGCGTGGGCGCGGCTCGTGTCACGGACCGTGGCGACGACATCGACGCCGGCTTGCGCGAGGCCGATCGCGGTGTGGAGGCCGATGCCGCTGGATGTGCCGGTGACGAGTGCAGAGGTCATGTGCTCATTGTCGTCCGCGCGGTTGTCCGGATGCTATGAGTTCCCTGGCGCCCGCGCGCCTCTCCGGAGAAGCGTCGGCCGCTACTCCCCCGCGGCCGCCACCCGGATGAGGAACGCCCCGGGGGCGCTTCCACTGTCGAGCTCGACGAGGAGACCCTTCTCGGGAAGGTCGACCGGGACGGGTGTCGCGGCCATGCACGACACGGACAAGGGATCGATGACGGGCGTCCCCGCCGACGTCGAGATGCGCCCCGTCATCATCTCGGGCCCGGCGCACTCGAGCGTGACGGTGTAGGTCCCGGGCTCGACCGTCTGATTCTCGCTCCGGTGCGGAGCGACGTGGCCGCTGTCGCCGAACGTGCCCCACGATTGCCACAGGTACTCCCCCACTTCCACGTCGGCGACCTCGTCGTCGAAGGAGCCGGCCCACGGATCCGGGGTGGGCGGGGCGGTCGTCGTCGGCACCGTCGGCGACGGGGTGAGCGGGACGGCCGCGGGCGGTTCGGCGTCGCCGCCCGTGCACCCGGTGAGGGCGCCGAGCGCGATCGCGGTGCCGGACAGGGCCAGAATGCGGGCGTTCGAAGGGGACATCGGGCGATCCTAGGCAGAGGGATGCCGAGATGCCAGGGGGTCGCGCATCCGGCGCCCGCTCACCCTCCCGGGGTGAGCTCGACCCATTGGCCGCCGAACTTCGGGGCGCGACCGTCGCCTGACGAGGTACCCGCGAGTCGCCGCCGCACCCAGGGGGCGACGTGTTCGCGGTAGTACGCCGATCCCTTCAGCCGCTCGATCTCGGGGATGTCGCGCAACCTCCACCACTCGGACGGCGCCGTCAGACCGACCGCCTCGATGACGCGCGCCGCGACCCGGTGGTGTCCGCGGGGGTTCATGTGCAACCGATCGACGGACCAGAACTCGCCGCCGGCCAGCTCGCGATCGAACCAGTTGTAGGCCGTGATGACGTCGGGGCGGGATGCCAGTCGCTCCTCCACGGCCTTCGACAGGCGATCGCCGCGCACCTGCAGCACGCGGCCGAGGGGCAGCCCCGCCGAGGGGTTCGCCCCCGAGAGCACGATCAGCTGGACGCCCTCTTCGTCGCAGCGCCGCAGCACGTGCTCGAAGAACCCGACGATGCGCTCGAGGTCGGCCCGGGGGCGCAGCATGTCGTTCCCGCCGCCGTTGAAAGACAGGTGCGTCGGCCGCAGGGCGAGTGCGGGCTCGAGCTGCTGCTCGACGATGGGCTGGATGAGCTTGCCGCGGATCGCGAGATTGGCGTAGTGGATCGGCTCGCCCGCGGCATCCGCCCATCCTTGGGCTGCGAGGTCGGCCCACCCCCGCACGGTGCCGTCGGGGAGCTCGTCGCCGACTCCTTCGGTGAACGAATCGCCGATCGCGACGTAGCGGACGGATGCCATACGTCGAGCCTACGCGCGCCGTCCCTCGCCTCGAGCGTCCCGGACACGCCGCAACGGATGCCGCGTTCACGGCGTGTTCCGGACGCTCGACGCCGGGGACGCGCGCGCGGCTCAGGAAAGAGCGCGGCCGCGCTGCTCGCGGAGGAACAGTGCGGCGACCACGGCCACCGCGAAGAACGCCGCGAACACCACGAACAGCAGTGGAGCCCCACCGGCTGCGAGCAACGGCGGGACCGAGAGCGGCGCGAGGATCGACGCGATGCGCCCCACACCCGCCGCCCAGCCGGCGCCGGTCGCTCGCAGCGTCGTCGGGTACGTCTCGGGTGTCGCGGCGTACAGGGCGCCCCACGCGCCGAGGTTGAAGAACGACAGCAGCATCCCGGTCCCGATCACGGCGACCTCGCCCGACGCCGTGCCGAACAGCACCGCGGCGATCGCCGAACCCGCGAGGAAGGTCGCGAGCGTCGCGCGCCTCCCCCAGGCCTCGATGAGCCACGCGGCGACCGCGTATCCCGGAAGCTGCGCGAGGGTGATGACGAGCGTGAAACCGAAGGAGCGCACCAGGTCGTAGCCCTGGGCGACCAGGATCGTGGGGATCCAGATGAAGGCGCCGTAGTACGAGAAATTCACGCAGAACCACAGCACCCACAAGCTCGCCGTGCGCACCCGCAGCGCCGGCGACCACAGCGCGCCGACCCGCGCGCGAGGGGCGGGAGCGGATGCCGCGACCCCGTCGCTCGACGGCTCGAGCGACACGCGTCCGGCGGCGGCCTCGAGGTCTCGCACGATCGCGACGGCTTCGCTGTTGCGTCCCCGGGATGCCAGCCACCGGGGCGACTCGGGAAGTCCCCAGCGGACGATCAGGGCGTAGACCGCGGGGATCGCACCGAGCGCGAACGCCCACCGCCACCCGTCGGCCGAGGACGGGACGACGAGGTACCCGATGACCGCGGCCGCGGTCCACCCGACGGCCCAGAAGGCCTCGAGGAACACGATGACGCGCCCGCGGATGCGCGCCGGGGCGAACTCGCTCACGTAGGTGGAGGCCACGGGGAGCTCCGCGCCCAGACCGAGCCCCACGAGGAAGCGCAGCACGAGAAGGGCGGTGAGACCGCCGACCAGAGCGCTCGCCCCGGTCGCGGCGCCGTAGACGAGGAGGGTGAGGGCGAAGACCTGGCGCCGACCGAACCGGTCGGCGAGAAGCCCGCCGAGGCTCGCGCCGATCGCCATCCCCGCGAAGCCGGCCGAGGCGATCCACGACGCCTGCGTGGGCTCCAGCCGCCACTGGGCCGCCAGCGCGGCGATGATGAACGAGATGAGCCCGACATCCATGGCATCCAGGGCCCAGCCCAGTCCCGATCCGCCCAGGATCCTCCCATGCCGTCGAGTGAACGGCAGGGCGTCGAGGCGTTCGGACACCCGCAGGGTGTCGGTGCTCGCGCTCACGGGGTCGCCGGGTCGGTGCCGGTGTCGGCGAGCATCTCCCGTACGAGCGGCAGCACGCGCGTGCCGTAGAGCTCGATGCTCGACATGAGGCGGTCGTGCGAGATGGAGCCGCTCGCGAACTTCATCTGGAAGCGCGAGGCGCCCAGCGTCCGAACGGTGGCGGCGATCTTCGTCGCCACCGTCTCGGGAGAGCCGATGTACATCGCCCCCTCCGGACCGACGTCGTGCTGGAAGCGCAGGCGGTTGTACGCGGGCCAGCCGCGCTCGCGGCCGATCGTCGTGTTCAGCTCGGCGACACCCTCGTACGCCTCGTCCCACGCCTGCTGGTCGGTTTCGGCCACGTGACCGGGCGAGTGCACCGAGATGGGCATCCCGGGCTTGCCGAACTTCTGCAGGGACTGGCGGTAGAGCTGGGCGAAAGGTCGGAAGCGTGCGGAGGATCCGCCGATGATCGCGAGGACGAGACCGTAGCCGTAGCGGGCCGCACGGACGACCGACTCGGGCGATCCGCCGACGCCGACCCACGCTTTCAGGCCGTTCTCCGTCTTGGGGTACACGTCGGCTTCCTGGAGTCCGGCGCGCGTGCGGCCCGACCAGGTGACGGGCTTCTCGTCGAGAAGGAGCGAGAACAGCTCGAGCTTCTCCTCGAACAGCTGCTCGTAGTCGCTGAGGTCGTAGCCGAACAGCGGGAACGACTCGATGAACGATCCGCGCCCGAGGATCACCTCGGCGCGGCCGTTCGACACGGCGTCGAGCGTCGCGAAGCGCTCGTAGACGCGCACCGGGTCATCCGACGAGAGCACCGTGACCGCCGTGCCGAGGTGGATGTCCGTCGTGCGGGCAGCCGCCGCGGCGAGCACGATCTCGGGGCTGGTGACCGCGAAGTCCTTGCGATGGTGCTCCCCCACGCCGAAGAACGACAGCCCGACCTGGTCGGCCAGCACCGCCTGCTCCACGACGTTGCGGATGGTCTGCGCATCGCTCTGCAGCGATCCATCGCGACCGCGGGAGATGTCTCCGAAAGTGTCGAGACCGAGCTCGACGGGGGTGGCGTCCATGGGATCTCCTTGCATTCGGATGAATGAACTTTACGCGAGCGCGAAACATTCCCTCGCACGGACGAGGGGCGCCGCCGTAGCGACGCCCCTCGGCGGAGTCAGACGGATGCCAGCGCGGCCCGCAGCGTGTCGAGACCGACGCCGCCGATGTCGAGCGCCCGCGTGTGGAACTCCTTCATCGAGAAGTCGGCGCCGCGGCGCTGCTGCTCCTCCTCGCGAACCTGCTCCCAGATGCGCTGACCGACCTTGTACGCCGGAGCCTGACCGGGCCAACCGAGGTAACGGTTGACCTCGAAGCGCACGAACTCCTCACTCATGTTGACGTTCTTCAGCATGAAGGCGAGGGCGTAGTCGTGGTCCCACGTGCCGGTGCCGTCGAGGCGCGGCTTGCTGAGGTGCACACCGATGTCGAGCACGACACGCGCCGCGCGCATACGCTGTCCGTCGAGCATGCCGAGGCGGTCGGCCGGGTCGTCGAGGTAGCCGAGCTGCTCCATCAGACGCTCGGCGTACAGCGCCCAGCCCTCGGCGTGGCCGCTCGTGCCGGCGAGGAGGCGTCGCCAGGAGTTGAGCTGCGTGCGGTTGTACACGGCCTGCGCGATCTGCAGGTGGTGGCCCGGAACGCCCTCGTGGTACACCGTGGTGAGTTCGCGCCAGGTGTCGAAGGTGTCGACGCCCTCGGGCACCGACCACCACATGCGACCGGGGCGGGAGAAGTCGTCGGTCGGTCCGGTGTAGTAGATCCCGCCCTCGTTCGTGGGGGCGATCATGCATTCGAGCTCGCGGATGGGCTCGGCGATGTCGAAGTGGGTCCGCCCGAGCTCCTCCACAGCCTTGTCGCTCGTGCGCTGCATCCACTCCTGGAGGGCCTGGGTGCCCCGGAGCTTGCGCGACTCGTCCTTCTCGAGGAACGCCACCGCTTCTTCGACGCTCGCCCCCGGGAGGATCTCGTTCGCGATCGACTCCTGCTCCGCCACCATGCGGGCGAGCTCTTCCACGCCCCAGTCGTACGTCTCGTCGAGGTCGATCTCGGCACCGAGGAACTGGCGCGAGTGCAGCGCGTACATCTCGCGGCCCACGCCGTCGGCCTCCCCCGCGACGGGGGCGAGCTCGGAGGAGAGGAAGGATGCCAAGCCGTCGTACGCGACCCGTGCGGCACCCACGTTCTCGTCGAGCTCTCGCGCGAGAGAGGCGGGCAGCTGTCCTTCACCGGGGGCGGCGCCCGCGACGAACTCCGCGAAGAAACCCGTGTCAGCGGTGTAGCGAGCGATCTGCGTGACGACCTCGCTCACCTGGCGACGGGCGGGGACGACGCCCTCGGCGATGCCGCGGCGAAGGGTCTCGACGTATCCCTCGACAGCCGCGGGCAGCGCCTTCATGCGCTCGGCGATCGTGGCCCAGTCCTCGACCGTCGCCGTCGGCATGAGGTCGAAGGTGGCGCGGATGTCCTGCGCAGGCGAGGCGATCACGTTCAGGTCGCGCAGGTGCGTCTTGGCCTCGTGCTGCTCGATCATGAGGTCGAGCTCGCGGACGAGATCCATCTTCGTCACCGCGTCGATCGCGTCGACGGGCTCGGCGGCCTCGAGCGCGGCCTTCGTGGTGCGCGCGTCGGCGGTGAGGGCCTCGGCGCCCTCGGGGCTGTAGTCGCCGAAGCGGCCGTTGTACTCGTCGCGCCCGATGTAGGTGGCCAGCGTCGGGATGCGCTCCGCCAGGGTGTCGACCCACGCCTCCGCGATCGTGTCGATCGGCGTGGGGGTGCGTTGTGCGTCAGTCATCCTTCGAGCCTAGGGAAGCCGGAGCGCCCGCGCACCCCGGCACGCGTGATCTTCGCTCAGTGGCCCGCTTCGTCCCAATCGCCGCCGCGACCGATCTGGACGTCGAGCGGCACCGACAGCTCGGCCGCGTCCGCCATGCGGGCCCGCACGATCTGCTCGACCGCGTCCCACTCCCCCGCCGCGATCTCCACGACGAGTTCGTCGTGGATCTGCAGCAGCACGCGAGAACGCAGACCGGCGGATGCCAGCTCCTCGCGGATGCGGAACAACGCGACCTTCATGATGTCGGCGGCGCTGCCCTGGATCGGGGCGTTCAGCGCGGCGCGCTCGGCATTCTCGCGCAGCACGCGGTTCATGCTCGTGAGGTCGGGGAACGGGCGGCGCCGGCCGAAGATGGTCTCGGTGTAGCCGTCCTGGCGCGCCTGCTCGACGGAGCCGCGCAGGTAGTCGCGCACGGCGCCGAAGCGGGCGAAGTACTCGAGCATGAGCTTCTTCGCCTCGGACTGCTCGATGCGCAGCTGCTTGGAGAGCCCGAACGCCGACAGGCCGTACACGAGGCCGTACGACATCGCCTTGACCTTCGTGCGCATCGCCGGGGTCACCTCGGCGGGCTCGACACCGAAGACGCGCGCGCCCACGAAGCGGTGCAGGTCTTCGCCCGAGTTGAACGCCTCGATGAGTCCGGGATCGCCCGACAGATGCGCCATGATCCGCATCTCGATCTGCGAGTAGTCGGCCGTGAGCAGGGTCTCGTAGCCCTCTCCCACCTCGAAGGCGGCGCGGATGCGTCGGCTCTCCTCGGTGCGGATCGGGATGTTCTGCAGGTTCGGGTCGGTGCTGGACAGTCGGCCGGTCTGGCTGCCCGTCTGCACATAGGTCGTGTGGATACGGCCGTCGGGTCCGGTGGCCGTGTCGAGGGCGTCGATGATCTGCTTGAGCTTGGTCGCCTCGCGGTGCTTGAGCAGCAGGTCGAGGAACGGGTGCGGCGCGCTCTCCTGCAGATCCGCGAGGGCCGCGGCATCCGTGGTGTATCCGCTCTTGGTCTTGCGCGTCTTCGGGAGCTGCAGCTCGTCGAAGAGCACCTCCTGCAGCTGCTTGGGCGATCCGAGGTTCACCTCGTGACCGATCGCCGCGTACGCGTCGCGGGCGAGGGCGTCGGCGCGGGCACCGAGCTCGGCGGAGAAGCCGGCGAGCTTCTCGTGCGAGACCGCGACGCCCGCGAGCTCCATGTCGGCGAGAGCCGTGAGGGTGGGCATCTCGATGTCGTCGAGGACCTCGGCCACGCGCTCGGGAAGGTCGGCGCGCTGCGCCTCGGCGACCCGCCGGATGAACCAGGCCAGCTGGCCGGGGGTCGCGCCCTCGGTCTCGGGGACGAGCTGGGTGGGATCGGCCTCGGGGAGCTTCTCGTCGAGGTAGCGCTGCACGAGATCGCCGAGGGTCTTGTCGGGGAAGCTCGGGCGGACGAGCCACCCGGCGAGGATCACGTCCGATGCGATGCCGCCAAGGGCGATCCCCTCGCGCAGGAGCGCTTTGACCTGCGGCTTCGCGTCGGCCATCACCTTGGGCGTACCGGATGCCAACCACTCCGCGAGGGCGTCCCGTACCGCCGGCGTCCACGCGGCCTCGGCCGCGGCGTCGGCGCGCGCGAGACCGATCTGCACGGGGCTCCCCTGCGCGAGGACGACGGTGAGGCCGACCGTGTCGGTGGACGCGGCCGCCCACGCCGCGAGGGCGTCGGCGTCGAGCGCGGCCGGGGTGGGGGCAGCGGCCGTGGGACGCGCCTCTTCGGCCGCGTCGCCCGCGTCGCCGCCGAGGGCGTCGAACACGCGCGGCAGGAGGGTGCGGAACTCGAGGCGCGCGAAGATGTCGCGCACAGCTTGGCCGTCGAGCGGCTTCACCTCGAGCTCGGACGGGCCCACGGGCAGCTCGACGTCGCGCAGGAGGCGGTTGAGCGCGCGGTTGCGCTTGACGCCGTCGAGGTGCTCGCGCAGGTTGTTCCCGACGACGCCGGTGATCTTGTCGGCGTTCTCGAGGAGGGCGTCGAGCGACCCCCACTGCGTCAGCCACTTCACCGCGGTCTTCTCGCCGACCTTGGGGACCCCGGGCAGGTTGTCGCTCGTCTCGCCCACGAGCGCCGCGATGTCGGGGTACTGCTCGGGCGGGAGGCCGTACTTCTCGATGACGGCGGCGGTGTCGTAGCGCTTCAGCTGCGACACGCCCTGCACGTTGGGGTACAGCAGCGTGATGTCGTCGGTGACGAGCTGGATCGTGTCGCGGTCGCCCGAGCACACGAGCACCTGGAAGCCCTGCGCCTCTCCCTGCGTCGCGAGGGTGGCGAGGATGTCGTCGGCCTCGAAGTCCTCTTTCTTCAGCACCGGGACGCCCATGGCCTCCAAGCACTCCTGCAGCAGCGGGATCTGGCCCTTGAACTCGGCGGGCGACTCGCTGCGGTTCGCCTTGTACTCGGCGTACTCGCGGGTGCGGAACGACTGCCGCGACGTGTCGAAGGCGACGGCGAGATGCGTCGGCTTCTCGGCTTTCACGAGGTTCACGAACATCGACAGGAAGCCGTAGATCCCGTTGGTGTGCTGGCCGTCCTTCGTCGAGAAGTTGTCGACCGGCAGCGCGTAGAACGCCCGATAGGCCAACGAGTGGCCGTCGACGACGAGGAGGGTAGGCTTTTCGGCATCCGTCACCCCTCCAGCCTAACGAGGACCACGGACACTGCCCCCGGGCCGGCCCCGATCACGTCGATGACACGAAGGCGATGATGACGTCCACGACCCCCGATCCCCTGTCCGGCCTCGACTGGGTGAAGAAGCGCGGAATGGGCGCTCTCGCCGAGAAGATGGGCTTCGAATGGGTGGAGTTCACCATCGAACGATGCGTGGCGACCATGCCGGTGGAGGGCAACACCCAACCCGTGGGGCTCCTGCACGGCGGCGCCTACGTGGTGCTGGGCGAGTCGCTCGGCTCGATGGCGGCCAACCTCCACGCGGGGGCCGGAAAGCTCGCCGTCGGCATCGACATCAACGCCACGCACACGCGCTCCGCGACCTCGGGCCGCGTCACCGGCGTCTGCACGCCCATCCACCTCGGACGCACCCTGACGGTGCACGAGATCGCGATCTCCGACGATCAGGGCCGCCGGTGCTCCACGGTCCGCATCACCAACATGATCAAGGACGCGCCCGCCGGCTGACCTCGCGGTGTCCGGCGGCTTCGACGAGCTCCGCCACCTCGGCGCCGAGGATCCCGAGCCCGTCGAAGGGTCCCGGACCCCTCCCCCGGCAACGAAAAATGGATGCCACCGACGTGGCATCCATTTCTCGAAAGGTCGCGGTCAGCCCTTCTTGGGGGCCAGCTGCTCGATGATCGCCTTCGCGACGTCCTGCATGGTCAGACGGCGATCCATGGACGCCTTCTGGATCCAGCGGAAGGCTTCGGGCTCGGACAGGCCCATCTTCTCGTTGAGCAGGCCCTTCGCACGGTCGACAAGCTTGCGGGTCTCGAAACGCTCGACCATGTCGGCGACCTCGGCCTCGAGCGTGATGATCTGCTCGTAACGGGCCAGGGCGATCTCGATCGCCGGCAAGAGGTCGTTCGGGGTGAAGGGCTTCACGACGTAGGCCAGGGCGCCGGCCTCGCTGGCGCGCTCCACGAGCTCCTTCTGGCTGAAGGCGGTCAGCAGCACGACGGGCGCGATGTGGTTCTTGCTCAGCTTCTCGGCGGCGCTGATGCCATCGAGCTGCGGCATCTTGACGTCCATGATGACGAGGTCGGGACGCAGTTCGGTCGCCAGCTGCACGGCGGTCTCGCCATCGCCGGCCTCGCCGACGACGTCGTAGCCGTTGTCGCGGAGGATCTCGACGATGTCGAGACGGATGAGCGACTCGTCCTCCGCCACGACGACGCGGCGGGGGGCGGCGGGCGCGGAGGCCGGAGCGGCTTCTTGATCAGTCACGTGACCATCCTAGGACGGGGAGGGCGCATCACCCGCGAAACCACGAGGATGCGATAGGGGCTGGACAACACCGGGCCGACTCCGAGGAGCCGACCCGTGGTCGTACCGGTGGTGGGACTCGAACCCACACGTCTTTCGACAGAGCATTTTGAGTGCCCCGCGTCTGCCATTCCGCCACACCGGCTTGTGCTCGCGAAATCCCAATGTACCGGGAGAACACGAGCGTCGACGCGCGCCGGCGGAACCGGCGCGCGTCGACGGACGATCAGGCCTCCTGGTACCCGGGGGCCGCGCCGTGGACGGCGTCGCCGACGCGGTGCACGCGCAGGTCGTTCGTCGAGCCGGCGATTCCGGGAGGGGAACCCGAGATGACCACGACCTTGTCGCCGACCTTCGCGAGGTCGTTCGACAGCAGGTAGTCGTCGACCTGGAGGAACATCTTGTCGGTGTGCGACACGTGCTCCACCAACGTCGAGCGCACGCCCCAGGTCAGGGCGAGGCGGCGACGGATGCCGGGCTCGGGCGTGAACGCCAGCATGGGGATCGTGGAGCGCAGACGCGACATGCGCCGCGCCGAGTCGCCCGACTCGGTGAACACGCAGAGGTACTTCGCCTCGACGAAGTCGGCGACCTCGACGGCGGCCAGCGTGATGGCGCCGCCCTGCGTGCGGGGCTTGTTGGTGAGGGGCGCGATGCGCTCGAGTCCGTGCTCCTCGGTCGAGGCGACGATGCGGGCCATCGTCTCGACGACGACGACCGGGTAGTCGCCGACGCTGGTCTCGCCCGAGAGCATGACCGCGTCCGCGCCGTCGAGGACGGCGTTGGCGACGTCGGAGGTCTCGGCGCGCGTGGGCACCGGGCTGTTGATCATCGACTCGAGCATCTGCGTCGCGACGATGACCGGCTTGGCCATGCGGCGGGCGAGCTCGACGGCGCGCTTCTGCACGATCGGCACGGCCTCGAGCGGGAGCTCGACGCCCAGGTCGCCGCGGGCGACCATGATGCCGTCGAATGCGTCGATGATCTCCTCGAGGTTGTCGACCGCCTGCGGCTTCTCGATCTTGGCGATGACGGGAACATAGCGCCCCTCTTCGGCCATGATCTCGTGCACGCGCTCGATGTCCTTGGCATCCCGGACGAACGAGAGGGCGATCAGGTCGGCGCCCGCGTTCAGGCCCCAGCGGAGGTCCGCTTCGTCCTTCTCACTCAGGGCGGGGACGTTCACGGCCACGCCGGGCAGGTTGATGCCCTTGTTGTTGGAGACCGGACCGCCGACGACGACCCGAGTGGTCACGACGGTGCCGTCGGTCTCGACGACCTCGACGCGGACCTTCCCGTCGTCGATGAGCAGGAAGTCGCCGGGGCGGACGTCCTGGGGCAGACCCTTGAAGGTGGTGCCGACGATCTCCTTGGTGCCGAGGATGTCTTCGATCGTGATCTTGAAGATGTCACCGGGAAGGAGTTCGTGCGGGCCGTTCTCGAACTTGCCGAGGCGGATCTTGGGACCCTGGAGGTCGACGAGGGCCGCGACCGGGCGGCCGGCGTCCTCTGCCGCCTTGCGCACGTTGGCGAAGTTGGCGTCGTGCACGGAGTAGTCTCCGTGGCTCAGGTTGAGGCGGGCGACGTCCACCCCGGCGTCGATGATGGCGCGAACCATCTCATACGACGACGTGGCGGGCCCGAGTGTTGCGACGATCTTGGCGCGTCTCATCCGTTTTCAAGCTCCGTGAGGATTCGGGAAGTGGCCGGATCGGCCCTTGCCAGCTTAGGCGGGCAGCAGGCCGATGGCGACATCGGTGGGGCGCACGGGTGCGGGAAGCACCGTCTCGCCCATCAGGTAGGTGTCGACCTCGGCGGCGGCCGCGCGGCCCTCGGCGATGGCCCACACGATGAGCGACTGTCCGCGGCCGGCGTCGCCGGCCACGAAGACGCCCGGAGTGGACGTGGCGTAGGTGGCGTCGCGCTCGACGTTGCCGCGGTTCGTGAAGCGGGTGCCGAGCTGGTCGCCCAGGTGCTCGCTCTCGGGGCCGGTGAAGCCCATCGCGATGAGCACGAGGTCGGCGGGGATCTCGCGCTCCGTCCCGCTCTTGGGGACGCGACGGCCGTCGACGTACTCGGTCTCGGCCACGCGCAGCGCGCGCACCTCGCCCGCGGCGTTGCCGAGGAACTCCACGGTTGAGGCGAGGAACGTGCGCTCTCCCCCCTCTTCGTGGGCGGATGCCATCTCGAACAGGTTCGGCGTCATCGGCCAGGGCTGTTCCGCCGGACGCTCCGACGGGGGCTGCTTGCCGATCGCGAGGTTCGTCACGCTGAGCGCACCCTGACGGTGGGCCGTGCCGATGCAGTCCGCACCGGTGTCGCCACCGCCGATGACGACGACGTGCTTGCCCTCGGCCGTGATCTGCTGCGGAACCTGGTCGCCCGCGACGGCCTTGTTGCCCTCGACGAGGTACTCCATGGCGAAGTGGACGCCGTCGAGGTCACGGCCCGGGATGGGCAGATCGCGCGGCACGGTCGACCCGGTGGCGACCACGACGGCGTCGTACCGCGCGCGGAGGTCGCTCCACGAGATGTCCGTGCCGATCTCGACACCGGCACGGAAACGCGTGCCCTCGGCCTGCATCTGACGCAGGCGCAGCTCGAGGTGGCGCTTCTCCATCTTGAAGTCCGGGATGCCGTAGCGCAGCAGTCCACCGATGCGGTCGTCGCGCTCGTAGACGGCGACCGTGTGTCCGGCGCGCGTGAGCTGCTGAGCCGCGGCGAGGCCGGCGGGGCCGGAACCGACCACGGCGACCGTCTTACCGGTCAGACGCTCCGGCGGCTCGGGCTCGACCCAGCCGTTCGAGAACGCCTCGTCGATGATCGAGACCTCGACCTGCTTGATCGTGACGGGCGGCTGGTTGATCCCGAGCACGCACGAGCTCTCGCACGGGGCGGGGCAGAGGCGACCGGTGAACTCCGGGAAGTTGTTCGTCGCGTGCAGACGCTCGATGGCGGCTCGCCCCTCGCCGCGCCACGTGAGGTCGTTCCACTCGGGGATCAGGTTCCCGAGCGGGCAGCCCTTGTGGCAGAACGGGATGCCGCAGTCCATGCAACGACCGGCCTGGCGACGGAGCACGGCCGAGTCACCCGGCTCGTACACCTCTTTCCAGTCCATGATGCGCACCGGAACGGGCCGGCGCTTGGGGAGCTCGCGCTCCGTGACCTTGAGAAAGCCCTTCGGGTCAGCCACCCGTCACCTCCAGAATGCGCGTCCAGACGACGTCGCCGTCGGGGTCGAGCCCCTCGGCGAGAGCCTCCTGGCGGGTCTGCAGCACAGCGGCGTAGTCGCGCGGCAGCACCCGGACGAAATTGTGCACCTCGGTCTCGAAGTCATCGACGAGACGGCGGGCCAACGTGGAATCGGTCTCCGCGACGTGCTTCACGAGCAGGTCGCGGAGGATCTCGGCATCCCCGGATCCGAGTTCTCCGAGGACGAGCTCACCGGATGCCAGGGCCTCGCGGTTCACCAGGTCGCGGTCGAGACGGTAGACGTACGCCTGCCCGCCCGACATGCCGGCACCGAGGTTGCGGCCCGTGGAGCCGAGGATCACGGCCAGGCCACCGGTCATGTACTCGAGCGCGTGGTCGCCCACGCCTTCGACGACCGCCGTCGCACCGGAGTTGCGGACGAGGAAGCGCTCGCCCACGACGCCGTTGAGGAACATCTGCCCCTGGGTCGCGCCGTAGCCGATGACGTTGCCGGCGATGACGTTCTCGGAGGCCGCGAACGTCGAGCCGCGCGGCGGGCGCACGACGATCGTGCCGCCCGAGAGGCCCTTGCCGACGTAGTCGTTCGAGTCGCCCTCGAGACGCAGCGTGATGCCGGCGGGCATGAACGCGCCGAACGACTGCCCGGCCGAGCCGGTCAGACGCACGTCGATCGATCCCTCGGGCAGGCCGTGCTCGCCGTGCGCCTTCGTGACGTGGTGGCCGAGCATCGTCCCCACCGCGCGGGCGGTGTTGCGGATGGGCAGGTCGATCGTGATCTGCCCGCCGCGCGCGATGACGTCCTGCGCACGCTCGATGAGCTGGACGTCGAAGTGCTCTTCGAGCTCGTGGTCCTGGTTGCGGGCGTGGCGACGGGGCTCGTCGTCGGCGAAGCGCGGGCCCTCGAGGATCGGGGCCAGGTTGAGGCCGCGGGCCTTCCAATGCTCGACCGCGCCGTTGACGTCCAGGAGTTCGGCGTGACCGACGATCTCGTCGATCGAGCGGTACCCGAGGGCGGCGAGGTACTCCCGCACCTCCTGAGCGATGAACTCCATGAAGTTCACGATGTACTCGGCCTTGCCGGTGAAGCGCGAACGCAGCACGGGGTTCTGCGTCGCGACGCCCACGGGGCAGGTGTCGAGGTGGCAGACGCGCATCATGATGCAGCCCGACACCACGAGCGGAGCCGTGGCGAAACCGAACTCCTCGGCACCCAGCAGCGCCCCGATGATGACATCGCGCCCGGTCTTCATCTGACCGTCGACCTGGACCACCACGCGGTCGCGCATGCCGTTGAGCATGAGCGTCTGCTGCGTCTCGGCGAGGCCCAGTTCCCAGGGGGTGCCCGCGTGCTTGAGCGAGTTCATCGGGCTCGCGCCCGTACCGCCGTCCTGCCCGGAGACGAGGATGACGTCGCTCAGCGCCTTGGCGACACCCGCCGCGACCGCACCGATGCCCGACTGGCTGACGAGCTTGGTGTGGATCCGCGCCTTGGGGTTGGCCCTCTTGAGATCGAAGATGAGCTGCTTGAGGTCTTCAATCGAGTAGATGTCGTGGTGCGGCGGCGGAGAGATGAGTCCCACGCCCGCCGTGGCGTGACGCGTCCGCGCGACCCACGGGTAGACCTTCGTCGGCGGCAGCTGACCGCCCTCGCCGGGCTTCGCGCCCTGGGCGAGCTTGATCTGGATGTCGTCGGCCTCGGTCAGGTACAGGCTCGTCACCCCGAAGCGACCGGATGCCACCTGCTTGATGGCGCTCCGACGAGTGGGGTCGAGCAGACGGTCGACGTCTTCGCCCCCCTCACCGGTGTTCGACTTGCCGCCGATCTGGTTCATCGCGACGGCGAGGACCTCGTGCGCCTCTTTCGAGATCGAGCCGTAGCTCATCGCCCCGGTCGAGAAGCGCTTCACGATCGCCGACACCGGCTCGACCTCGTCGATCGGCACGGGGGGACGGATGCCGGTGCGCAGTTCGAAGAGCCCGCGGAGCGTCTTGAGCTCGTGCGCCTGGTCGTCGATGAGCTGCGTGTACTCGCGGAAGATGTCGTAACGACGCTCGCGCGTGGCGTGCTGCAGGCGGAACACCGTGTCGGGATTGAACAGGTGCGGAGCACCGTCACGACGCCACTGGTACTCGCCACCGGTCCACAGGCGCTCGTGCGCCCGCGCCGCGGCATCCTCGGGGTAGGCGTACTCGTGCCGCGCGGCGTTCTCGGCCGCGATCACGTCGAGGCCCACACCGCCGAGCTTGGACTCGGTGCCGGTGAAGTACGCCTCGACGAACTCGCGCGAGAGGCCCACGGCTTCGAACACCTGAGCTCCGGCGTACGACGACACCGTCGAGATGCCCATCTTGGACATGATCTTCAGCACGCCCTTTCCGAGCGCGTAGATCAGGTTCTTGACGGCCTTCTCGGGCGTGACGCCGGTGATGAAGCCGGCCCGCACGAGGTACTCGACGGTCTCCATCGCGAGGTACGGGTTGACCGCCGACGCGCCGTAGCCGATGAGCGTCGCCACATGGTGGACCTCGCGCACATCGCCGGCCTCGACCACCAGACCCACCTTCATGCGGGTCTCTTTGCGGATGAGGTGGTGGTGCACCGCCGCGAGCATGAGCAGCGACGGGATGGGCGCCAGATCCTTGTTCGAGTCGCGGTCGCTGAGCACGATGAACTCGGCGCCGTCCTCGATGGCCTGGTCGACCTCGCTGCACATCTGCGTGAGCCGCTTCTGCAGTCCCTTGTGTCCCGCTTCGACCCGGTAGAGACCACGGATCGTGACCGACGACCGACCCCGGAGAGCGGTGTCGATGTGCTGGATCTTCGCGAGCTCGTCGTTGTCGATGACAGGGAAGTCGAGCGTGACGGTGCGCGTGTGCTCCGGACCCCAGTCGAGCAGGTTGCGCTCGGGGCCCAGCCCCAACGACAGCGAGGTGACGACCTCTTCGCGGATGGAGTCCAGCGGCGGGTTGGTCACCTGGGCGAACTGCTGCGAGAAGTAGTCGAACAGCAGGCGCGGGCGGTCGCTGAGCACGGCGACGGGGGCATCGCTGCCCATCGCGCCGAGCGGTTCGGCACCCGCCTGGCCCATCGGGGTGAGCAGCAGACGGACTTCCTCCTCGGTGTAGCCGAACGTGCGCTGACGACGCGTGATGGACGCGATCGGGTGCACGATGTGCTCGCGTTCGGGCAGCTCGCTGAGCTTCACCCGCCCGGCGTCGACCCACTCCTGCCAGGGCTCGAGCGCGGCGAGGCTCGCCTTGATCTCCTCGTCCTCGACGATGCGGCGCTCGGCCGTGTCGACGAGGAACATACGCCCCGGCTGCAGGCGCCCGCGGCGCTTGATGCGCTCGGGGGCGAAGTCGAGCACGCCGGTCTCGGAACCGATCACGACGAGGCCGTCGGTGGTCTCGGTCCAGCGGCCCGGACGCAGACCGTTGCGGTCGAGGGTGGCGCCGACGAGCGTGCCGTCCGTGAAGATCAGGGCGGCGGGGCCGTCCCAGGGCTCCATCTGCATGGAGTGGTAGTCGTAGAAGGCGCGCAGATCGGGGTCGATCGTGGCCTGCTTCTCGTACGCCTCGGGAACCATCATCATGATGGCGTGCGGCAGGCTCCGTCCCGTCAGGGTGAGCAGCTCGAGGACCTCGTCGAAGGATGCCGAGTCGCTCGCGCCCTCGGTGCAGATGGGCAGCAGCGGGCGGACGTCGCCGATGAGCTCGGACTCCAGCTGCGACTGACGCGCGCGCATCCAGTTGCGGTTGCCCTTGACGGTGTTGATCTCACCGTTGTGCGCGAGCATGCGCAGCGGCTGGGCGAGCGGCCACGACGGGAACGTGTTGGTCGAGTAGCGCGAGTGCACGACGGCGAGCTCAGAGGCGAAGCGCTCATCCTGCAGGTCGGGGTAGAACGGCTCGAGCTGGAGCGTGGTGACCATGCCCTTGTAGCCGAGCGTGCGGCTCGACAGCGACACGAAGTACGCGTCGAGCTCGTGGCGGGCACGCTTGCGCAGGCGGTAGACGCGCCGGTCGAGGGCGATCCCCGACAGCGCGGGCTGGTCGCCCACGGCCGGACGCGAGAGGAACAGCTGCTCGAACGCGGGGCGCGCCTCGAAAGCGAGCTTGCCGAGGTTGTCGGGCTCCGTCGGGACCTCGCGCCAGCCGAGCACCTCGAGGTTCTCGTGGCGCGCGATCTCTTCGATGCCCGCCTTCATCGCGGCACGCTCGTCGTGTCCGAGGGGAAGGAAGACCATCCCCGCGGCGTACTCCCCCACCGGCGGCAGGTCGAAGTCCACGACCGCGCGGAGGAAGGCATCCGGCATCTGGGTGAGGATGCCGGCACCGTCGCCCGTGCCGGCGTCGGAGCCGATGGCGCCGCGGTGCTCGAGGTTGCGCAGAGCGGTCAGGGCCAGGTCGACGATGTCGTGCCCGGCCTCGCCGCGGAGAGTCGCGACCATGGCGAGGCCACAGGCGTCTTTCTCGAACGACGGATCGTACATTCCCTGTCGGGCCGGGAATGAGCCTCCGACGGTGTCGGAGCGCAGGCTGGAAGCCATATCAACCGTCCTCACGTTGATGCTTCGAATGGGACGACGTCGGCCCAGAGGTTAGTTCGTGGCGGGGCTGCTTGTGGCGCTGGTGCCGACGGTGTCGCTCGTCGCGGGCGGCTCGCTCACGTCGACGAAGTCAGAGGGGTCGGTTGAGTCTACAGCCCCCGGAGCCTTCGATTCGCGCCCCGGTGCATAGGGGGACGGCTCGAGGCCGTGGTGGCGTCGCGACTGGACGATGAAGATGACCAGACCGAGCACCACGCCGAAGATCGCGGCCCACACGTTCGTGCGGAGTCCGAGGATGATGTCGCTGGGGTCGACGCGGATCGACTCCCACACGATGCGTCCGGCGCTGTACCACACGAGGTAGATCGCGAACTGCTTGCCCCACTGCAGGGTGAAGCGCTTTCCGACGTACAGGATCACGGCGGCACCCAGCAGGTTCCAGATGACCTCGTACAGGAAGGTGGGGTGGAACAGCGTCCCGGCGGGGAGTCCGACGGGGATCGCCGGGTTGCCCGGGGCGATCTCCAGGCCCCACGGCAGGTCGGTGGGCTGGCCGAACAGCTCCTGGTTGAACCAGTTGCCGAACCGACCCATCGCCTGGGCGATGATGAGGCCCGGAGCAAGGGCGTCGGCGAAGGTCCAGAACCGGATGCCGCTCCACTTGCAGCCGAGGATCGCGCCGACGGCGCCGCCGATGAGGGCGCCGTAGATCGCGATGCCGCCCTCCCAGATGGCCCAGACGGAGCCGGGCTGGGTGATGTTCCAGGGGTTGGATCCGGGGCCGAAGTAGAAGCCCGCGTGGGTGGCCACGTGGTAGATCCGGGCGACGATGATGGCCAGCGGCACCGCCAGGAGGCAGATGTCGATGACGACCCACTTCTCGGCTCCGCGACGCGTCAGACGTGCGTTCGTGAGCAGCAACGCCACGATGATGCCCGCGACGATGCACAGGGCATAGAAGTGGATGCGGAGCGGACCGAGATCGACGTAGGAGATCGTCGGGCTCGGGATGCTGGCGAGCACGCCGGAGGCGGCGCTCGAGAGGGCGAACGTCATGCGAAAGAGTCTAGGCGCGCCGCGCGGTGCCCGCGGACAGCTCCCGCGCGAGGGTGGACAGACCCTCGACCCCACCGTCGCGCAGAGCCTTCACCAGGGCGGTTCCGACGATCGCGCCGTCGGCGTACTCGACGACACCGGCGACCTGGGCCGCGTTGGAGATCCCGATGCCGACGCACGCGTGGGCGGCGCCGTGCGCGCGCAGGCGCTCGACGAGACGGCGAGCGGCGGCATCCAGCTGGTCCCGCTCCCCCGTGATGCCCATTGTGGAGACGGTGTACACGAAGCCCGTGGACGCGCCCACGATCATCGCGAGACGTTCGTCGCTCGACGTCGGGGCGGCGAGGAAGACGCGGTCGAGGCCGGTTCGTTCGCTCGTCGCGATCCACGCCGATGCGGCGTCGGGTGTGATGTCGGGCGTGATGAGCCCCGCTCCCCCGGCCGCCACGAGCTCGTCCGCGTAACGATCGACCCCGTACTGTTCGACGAGGTTCCAGTACGTCATGACGAGGATGGGCACCTCGGTGCGCGCCGTGACCTCGCGGATGATCGTGAAGAGGTCGCGCATCCGGAAGCCGTTGGCGAGCGCGGTCTGCGTCGCCTCCTGGATGACGAGGCCGTCCATGACCGGATCGCTGTAGGGGGGCCCGAGCTCGATCACGTCGGCACCGGCCTCGGCCAGCGCGAGGATCGCCTGGATGCTCGTGGCGACGTCGGGGAAACCCGCGGGGAGATACGCGACGAACGCTCCGCGGCCTTCGGCGTGAGCGGCCTCGATCGCCGCCGAGACGCGCGAGGTCACAGCTCGACTCCCGCGCCGCTCGCGGCATCCGGAGCCGGCGTCACATCCACCGGTGAGCCGTCCGCCGACGCCACAGCCGCGGCGGCCGTCGTCTGCGCGGCGCTCGGCTCTTGGGGCGCGTGCTCCGCGTCGTAGAGGTCGAAGTAGCGGGCTGCGGTGTCCATGTCTTTATCGCCCCGACCGGAGAGGTTGACGGCGATGACGGCATCCGGCCCCAGCTCGCGACCGATGCGCAGGGCTCCCGCCAGGGCGTGGGCCGACTCGATCGCGGGGATGATGCCCTCGGTGCGCGAGAGCAACCGGAGGGCCTGCATGGCCTCGTCGTCGGTCGCGGGGATGTACTGCGCACGGCCGATGTCGGCCAGCCACGCGTGCTCGGGTCCGACGCCCGGGTAGTCCAGACCCGCCGAGATCGAGTGCGACTCGGTGGTCTGGCCGTCTTCGTCCTGCAGAACGTAGGTACGGGCGCCGTGCAGGACGCCCGGACGACCGCGCTCGATGGATGCCGCGTGCTTCGGCGTGTCGACGCCGTCACCGGCCGCCTCGACGCCGTAGAGGGCGACGCCCTCGTCGTCGAGGAACGCGTCGAACATGCCGATCGCGTTCGATCCGCCGCCGACGCAGGCGAAGACCGCGTCCGGGAGGCGACCGAGGCGCTCGAGGAACTCGGCGCGGGTCTCTTCCCCGATGATCTTCTGGAAGTCGCGGACCATCGCGGGGAACGGGTGCGGGCCCGCGGCGGTGCCGAAGATGTAGTTGGTCGTCTCGACGGAGGCGACCCAGTCGCGGTAGGCCTCGTTGATCGCGTCCTTCAGGGTGCGCGAACCGGTCGTCACGGGAATGACCTCGGCGCCGAGCAGGCGCATGCGGGCGACGTTCAGCGCCTGACGCTCGGTGTCGACCTCGCCCATGTAGACGACGCAGTCCAGGCCGAAGAGGGCCGCGGCCGTCGCGGTGGCGACGCCGTGCTGGCCGGCTCCGGTCTCGGCGATGACGCGGGTCTTGCCGAGCCGCTTGGTGAGCAGCGCCTGACCGAGCACGTTGTTGATCTTGTGCGACCCGGTGTGGTTGAGGTCTTCGCGCTTGAGGAAGACACGGGCGCCGCCCGCGTGCTCGGCGAAGCGCGGCACCTCGGTCAGGACCGAGGGGCGACCGGCGTAGTCGTGCAGGAGGGCACGCAGCTCGGTGTGGAACGCGGGGTCGGCCATCGCCGACTCGTATACGGCGGTCAACTCGTCGATCGCGGCGATGAGCGACTCGGGCATGTACCGGCCGCCGAAGTCGCCGAAGAACGGCCCCTTCTGGTCGCGCAGGCTGGTGGTCATGACGTCTCCTGGAGGAACGCGCGGAGCGTGGCGACGGGGTCGCCGGTGACGAGGGCTTCGCCCACGAGCACCACATCGGCGCCCGCCGCGCGGTAGTGGGCCACGTCGGCGGGGGCGAGCACCGCCGACTCGGCGATCTTGACGGCGTCGGCCGGGAACCGGTCGGCGAGCGAGCCGAAGAGGTCGCGGTCGAGCTCGAAGGTCGAGAGGTTGCGGGCGTTGACGCCGATGAGCTTGGCACCGAGGTCGGTGGCACGCTCCAGCTCGTCTCCCGAATGGGTCTCGACGAGGGCGGTCATGCCGAGGTCGGTGACGAGGCCGTAGAGCTCGGTGAGCGTCTTCTGGTCGAGGGCGGCCACGATCAGGAGGACGAGGTCGGCTCCCGAGGCGCGGGCTTCGAGCACCTGGTACGGCGTGGCGATGAAGTCCTTGCGCAGCACGGGCACGCTGACCGCGGCTCGGACGGCCTCGAGGTCGGCGAGGCTGCCCTTGAACTTGCGGCCCTCGGTGAGGACGGAGATCGCGGACGCGCCGCCCTCCTCGTACAGGCGGGCCTGGCGGGCGGGATCGGGGATCGCCGCGAGGTCGCCGCGCGAGGGGCTCGCACGCTTGACCTCGGCGATGATCTTGACCCGATCGGCGGGAGCGAGCATGGCGAGCGCGTCCCGCGCGGGGGTCTGCGCGAGGGCGTCGCGCTCCACCTCCGCGAGAGGACGCGTCTCGGCGCGCTTCTCTGCGTCTTCTACCGCCCCGGCCGTGAGATCGGCCAGCACAGTCAGTGGGCCTTCGCGCTGGTCTTCGAGCCGTTCGCGCCGTAACCGGCCTTGCCCATGGCCCAGCCGACGATCGCGCCGACGACCAGCAGACCCACCGACGCCCAGACGAGCACGGGCATGTCGAGCCAGAAGAACAGCGTTCCGAGCGTGAACGCGAGCAGCATGATGATCACGGCCGTCCAGGCGGCGGGCGAGTGTCCGTGGCCGGGATCACCGATGGGGTTGCTCATGGGGCTCCTTACAGTCGCGCGCGAGCGCAGGGGAAAGCGTGAGGCCAGTCTATCGAAGCCGGAGCGGGGTGCCGGTGCGGTCATCTCGATGTCGCGCGACCACGACCCGGCCGGCAAGTGCTCGCGGCACTCGGAAATGCTCGCAGCTAGCGTTTCCGAGCGCACGGAGCGTTCATCAGGGCGATGCCAGCGGGCGCTGGGCGGTGCGATGAGGGGCGCGGGTCGAGGGGGTCAGGCCGTCGGGTCATCGCCGCGGGAGAGGTCGTCCCACGAGTCGATCGCGTCGTGCGGGCGCGAGGATTCGCCGGACGCGGCGGCGGTCTGGTACTTGCGGCCCGCGCTCGAGCCCCAGCGTCGAGCGGTCACGAGGGTGAAGACCGCGGCGGCGGCGAGCACGACCTGGGCCAGCAGCGTGATCGTGGGCCACGGGGTCAGGGCGAGGCCCGCGACGAGGTCGCCGACGGCATCCACTCCCGAGATCCCGGTCGCCTCGGTGACGGTCGCTGCGGTGGCCGACACAGGGGTGGAGAAGACGATCTGCGCGGCGCCGAAGCCGATGAGCGCCGCGATGCAGAGACCGAGCGCGCCGAAGACGTACCGGACGATCGGCCCGGCGATCGACAGCGCGGCGCCGAGGGCCAGGGCGGCCAGGCTCAGCGGCGTGAGCACGGGGAGCGCGTCGGAGCCGGGCACCGCGAGGGTCTGCTGCGCGCCGTCGTTGAGGGTCACGTCGATCCAGGTCTGCGTCGAGCCGATCACACCGATCGCTCCGGCGAGGAGCATCGCGACGACGGCCAGCGAGCGGGGACGCCGCATCAGCGCTCCCCCACGACCGGGTGCAGGTCGTCGGCGTCGAAGCAGGTGTGGTCGCCCGTGTGGCACGCGGCGCCGACCTGATCGACCTCGATCAGCAGGGTGTCGCCGTCGCAGTCCAGGCGCGCGCCCTTCACGATCTGGATGTGCCCGGAGGTGTCGCCTTTGCGCCAGTACTCCTGGCGTGAGCGGGACCAGAACGTCACGCGGCCGGTGGTGAGCGTGCGGTTCAGGGCCTCGGCATCCATCCACCCGACCATGAGCACCTCGCGCGAGTCGAACTGCTGGATCACCGCAGCCACCAGGCCGTCGGCGTCGTACTTCACCCGGTCGACGCTCATCGGCGTACCTCGATCCCTTCGGCGGACATGGCGTCCTTCACCTGTCCCACGGTCAGCTGACCGGAGTGGAACACGGATGCCGCGAGCACGGCGTCGGCGCCGGCATGGATCGCGGGGGCGAAGTGTTCGAGGGCTCCCGCGCCTCCGGAGGCGATGACCGGCACCGCCGCGACCTGGCGCATGAGACGGACGAGCTCCAGATCGAAGCCCTGCTTCGTGCCGTCGGCGTTGATCGAGTTGACCAGCAGCTCTCCGGCTCCGCGCTCGACCGCCTCGCGCGCCCACTCGAGGGCGTCGAGGGTGGTCTCGGTGCGGCCACCGTGCGTGGTGACGACGAAGCCGGAGGGAGTGGATGCCGCGCGCTTGACGTCGAGCGAGAGCACGATCACCTGCGCGCCGAAGCGGTCGGCGATCTCGTCGATCAGGGCCGGGCGCGCGATCGCGGCGGAGTTCACGCCGATCTTGTCGGCGCCGACCGCCAGGAGACGAGCGACGTCGTCGCTCGAGCGGACTCCCCCGCCGACGGTGAGCGGGATGAAGACCTGCTCGGCCGTGCGACGGACGACGTCGTACGTCGTCGAGCGCTCGTCGACGGTGGCGGTGACGTCGAGGAACGTGACCTCGTCGGCGCCCTGGTCGAAGTAGAGCTTCGCGAGCTCGACAGGGTCGCCCATGTCGCGCAGGTCGAGGAAGTTCACGCCCTTCACGACGCGGCCTCCCGCGACGTCGAGGCACGGGATGACGCGACGCGCGAGGGTCATCAGAGCCTCGCGGCGAGGATCTCGGTGACGAGGATCGCGCGCGCGCCGATCGCATAGAGCTCGTCCATGACGCGGTTGACGTCGCGTCGGGGGCTCATCACGCGGACGGCCACCCACTCGGGGTCGCGCAGCGGCGAGATCGTCGGGGACTCCAGGCCCGGGGCCACGGCGATCGCCTGCTCGACGAGGTGGGCGGGCAGGTCGTAGTCGACGAGCACGTACTTGCGGGCGGCGAGGACGCCGCGCAGCCGTCGGAGGAGCGTCTCGGTGCCGGGGGCCTCCTGCGGGCCCGCGATGAGGACGGCGTCGCTCTCGAGCAGGACCGGACCGAAGATCTCGAGCCCCGCCTGCCGCAGCGTCGTGCCGGTCGAGACGACGTCGGCCACGGCATCCGCCACGCCGAGCTGCACGGCCGATTCGACCGCCCCGTCGAGCGGGACGATGTCGACGGCGATGCCGCGCTCGTCGAGGAAGGCGTCGACCAGACCCGGGTAGGCCGTGGCGACGCGCAGACCCTCGAGGTCGGCGATGTCGGTGAAGCGGCCGGGACGACCGGCGAAGCGGAACGTGGAGCCGGCGAAGCCGAGCGACTCGACCTCGCGCGCGCCGGGCATGCGGGCGTCCAGCAGCAGGTCGCGGCCGGTGATGCCGACGTCGAGGGCGCCGGAGCCGACGTAGGTCGCGATGTCACGGGGACGCAGGTAGAAGAACTCGACCTCGTTGACGGGGTCGACCGTGTACAGGTCTTTCGAGTCGCGTCGTCCGGTGTAACCGGCCTCCGAGAGCATCTCGGCGGCGGTCTCGGCGAGCGACCCCTTGTTCGGCACGGCGATTCGCAGCATGACGGGGGCTTTCGTGTTGAAGGGAGTGAGGACGACGGGGGCCGGCTCAGAGATGTCGGTAGACGTCCTCGAGCGACAGGCCCTTCGCGAGCATGAGCGTCTGCAGGTGGTAGAGCAGCTGCGAGATCTCTTCGGCCGCGGCCTCGTCGGACTCGTACTCGGCGGCCATCCACACCTCGGCGGCCTCTTCGACGATCTTCTTGCCGATCGCGTGCACACCGGCGTCCAGCTGAGCGACGGTGCCGGAGCCGGCGGGTCGCTCGACGGCCTTGGCGCTGAGTTCCGCGAACAGGTCGTCGAAGGTCTTCACGGTTCCAGGGTATCGGGTCGGCGGGGGTGGGGCTGTCCGCGGGGGTCGGGTGGGTGACGGGTCACCGCGCGCGTTCACGGGCGCGGCGCGCGTTCATCACGGGGTGGGGGTCCGCGCGGCCCGCACGCTCAGTGGCGGTGGCGAGCGGCGGCGGCGCGAAGCGATTGGATCGCGCGGTCCGGGTCGTCGGCGCCGAACACGGCGGAACCGGCGACGAACGTGTCGGCGCCCGCCTCGGCGGCCTGGGCGATCGTCGACTCGCCGATGCCACCATCGACCTGCAGCCAGACGGTCGAGCCGCGGCGCTTCGCTTCGTCGGCCAGGGCGCGGAGCTTCGGCATCGTCTCGGGCATGAACGACTGGCCGCCGAACCCGGGCTCGACGGTCATGACGAGAACCTGGTCGAACTCGTTCAGGGAGTCGAAGAGGTTCTCCACGGGGGTGCCGGGCTTCACGGCGACCCCGGCGCGCGCCCCGATAGACCGCAGCCGGCGGGCGAGGGCGATCGGCGACGCGGCGGCCTCGAGGTGGAAGGTGACGGATGCCGCCCCCAGTTCCGCGTAGGCCGGAGCCCAGCGGTCGGGGTCGTCGATCATCAGGTGCACATCCAGCGGCACCGGGCTCGTCTCCTGGATGCGTCCCACCATCTGCGGACCGAACGTGAGGTTGGGGACGAAGTGGTTGTCCATCACGTCGACGTGCACGAAGTCGGCACCCGCGATGCGCGCGAGCTCGGCCTCCATGTTCACGAAGTCGGCGGCGAGGATGCTCGGATTGATGCGCGGGGCGTCGGTAGGCACCCGACCATTATGTGCGGCGGTCGCCGCGCCACGTACACGGCGAGAGGTCCCGGCGGTCCGGGGTCACCGCTTGCGCAGGAGCGCGATCGACATCGCGTCGGTGCCGTGCCGGTGCGGCCACAGTTGCGCGCGGAGCGAGCCGTCCGCCTGGTCGGGGAGGTCGATCTCGTCGAGAGCCACCGACCGGACCACCGCGCGGGCGTCGAGCTCTTCGACGGCATCGCCGAGGGCCCGCTTGATCTCGGCGAGCACCCCGGAGGTCTCGGCGAGATGCGGCGAGCACGTGACATAGGCCACGACTCCTCCCGGCTTCAGCGCCTCGAACGCCGCCAGGACCAGCTCCTGCTGCAGGGCGGTCAGCTCGGGCACGTCGGACGGCGTCTTTCGCCACCGGGCCTCCGGCCGACGCCGGAGGGCGCCGATCCCCGTACAGGGCGCATCGACGAGGATGCGGTCGTACTCCCCCGGCGCCCGCGCCGCGCGGTCGCGCCCGTCCTCCTCGCTCACGTCGACGTCGAGGGGAACGGATGCCACGGCCTGACGCACCAGCCCGGCCCGGGCGGGCGCGATCTCGTTGGCGTCGAGGTGCGCGCCGTGGGCGAGGGCCTCGGCAGCCAGCAGAGCGGTCTTCCCACCGGGGCCGGCGCACAGGTCGAGCCAGCGCTCCCCCTCGCGGATCGGCACCGCACGGCTCAGGGCGAGAGCGGCCAGCTGCGATCCCTCGTCCTGCACGCGGATGCGGCCCTCGCTCGCGCGGATCAGCCCCTCGGGGTCACCTCCCCCGCGCGTGGTGAAAGCCGTGGGCGCGAAGCGCGCGGCCGTGGCGTCGGCGGGGGCCTCCGCGAGACCGGGCAGGGCGACCATCGCCACGCGCGGAGCGACGTTGTCGGCGTCGAGAAGCGCGCCGAGCTCGTCTGCCCGGCCCTCCGCAGTCAACGCGCGGCGCAGGGCCCGCACGATCCAGACGGGGTGAGAGGTCATGACACCGATCCGCTCGTCGTCGCTGCGCGCGGCGGCGGCGATCCGGTCCATCCATTCGCCCGGGGTGTCGCGCGAGACGCGGCGCAGGACGGCGTTCGCGAAGCCCGCCGCCCCCTTCCCTCCGCCGTGGCGGCGCGCCAGCTCGACGGACTCGTTCACCGCGGCATGCGAGGCGACGCGCGTGGACAGCAGCTGGTGCACCCCCAAGCGCAACGCGTCGAGCACCGCGGGGTCGATGCGGTCGACCGTGCGATCCGCGGCAGCGGCGATGATCGCGTCGTAGGTGCCGCGCCGGCGGAGGGTGCCGTACGTCAGCTCGGTCGCGAGGCCGGCGTCTTTGGCGTCCAGTTTCGCCCGCACGATCGCGTGCGGCAGCAGCAGGTTGGCGTAGGCCTCGTCACCCGAGACCGCACGGAGGACCTCGTACGCGACCGCGCGCGCTCCCTGCACGCTCATGCGCCCAGCACCGGGTCGCTCGTGCGCAGGCCCCGGAACCAGTCGCCGGCGGCCATCGCGCCCTTCCCCGCGGGCTGGACGGTCTCCAGGCGCAGTGGCGTGGTGCCGGTGCCGACGATCACGTCTTTCCCGGATGCCGCCACCCGGCCCGGCGGAAGGGGCGGCGCGTCGGCGGGGGCGGCCCGCAGCACCTTGAAGCGCGCCCCGTCGAGGGTGGTGTGCGCGCCGGGCTCGGGCGTGACCCCGGCGATCCGGTGCAGGAGGGTCTCGGCATCCCGGGTGAAATCGAGGGCGCCGTCCTCGAGCGTGAGCTTGGGGGCGAGCGTCGGCTCGCCCTGCTGAGGGGTGCTCGCGGCCGTGCCGTCCGCGATGCCGTCGACCACGCGGGCGAGAAGGGGAGCGCCGATCTCGGCGAGGGCGTCGAGCACCTCAGCGCTGGTCGCCCCCGCGGGGACCTCGTAGCGCTCCTCGGCGAACACGTCGCCGGCGTCCAGGGCCGCGACGAGCTGGAACACGCTCGCACCGGTCACGGTGTCGCCCGCGATCAGAGCGCGCTGGACGGGCGCGGCCCCCCGCCAGCGCGGCAGGAGCGAGAAGTGCAGGTTGATCCATCCGTGGCCGGGGGTCGAGAGAAGGGGCTCGCGTACGAGACCGCCGTAGGCGACGATGACCCCGAGGTCGGGTTCGAGCGCGGCGATGGCCGCGGTCGCCTCGGCGTCGAGACGGTCCGCCTTGATGATCGGGATGCCGAGCTCGTCGGCCGCCTGAGCGACCGGGGAGGGCGTCAGCACGCGCTTGCGACCGAGGGGGGCGTCGCCGCGCGTGAGGACGGCGGCGAGCTCGTGCGGACCGGATGCCAGGGCTCGCAGTGAGGGGACGGCGACGGCGGGGGTGCCGGCGAAGACGAGGCGCATGGTTCTCCTCAGGCGGTTCGGGACGGGTGGTTCCGGATGAAGACATCGGCGCGGATCGCGGCGGACGTCGGCTGGGCGCGGGCGATGCTCACAGGTCGGGCTCGGGGATGTCGAGACGGACTCTGAGCGTACTGCGCTGTTTCGGCCCGCGATCCTTGCGGGACTTGCGGGCGCGGAGCGCATCGGCGATCACCCCGGCGCGCAGGGCTTCGGCCACCGCCTTGCCATGCGCGTAGTCGAACCGCACGAGCGCCCGGGAGGTCGACGCATCGGGGGTCTCCGACGTGTCCACCGGACCGAGGATCGCGAGGGGGTCGAGGTCGGGCACCGCCTCGCGCAGCGACATCAGGAGGGTGTCCACGCTTCGCGAATGCCCGTCGACGCTCGCGACGCGCACGGCGGGCGGCATCCGCAGCGGCGCCCGGTCGGCGAGCTCTCCGCGGGCGTACGCCGGCTGGGTCCAGGTCGCGAGAGCGCGGGCGACGGGACCGGCGACGCCGACGAGGTGCACCGGCGCGCCGGGGGCCGCGAGAGCCGCGGCATTCGACCACCACCGCAGGCAGCTCTCGCCGATGCGGAGGGCTTCGTTCTGCAGCATGCGATCGCCGTCGAGCAGGATCACGGCGCGGTACCCGCCCCGGGCGATCGGTTCGGCGCCGCGGGTCGCGATCACGAGGGCCGGGTGCCCGTCGACCTCGGCGACCGGGTGCGTCCCGTCGGCGATGATCACGCGGGTGTTCGGGAAGGCGCGACCGAGCTCGTCGGCCGTGCGCTCACTGCCCGACGAGGCCATGCGCAGCTTGGTCGAGTGGCAGTGCCCGCACGTCCACGCGTGGGCGCTGCGACCGCACCAGGCGCAGACCGGGACGGCTCCGGGCCGGGCGGCCCGCAGCGGACCCGCGCAGTGCGCGCAGCGGGCGGGACGACGGCAGTCCGCGCACACGAGGGACGGCGCATAGCCGGGGCGGGCGACCTGCACCAGCACGGGACCGTTCTGCAGCGCCTCGCGCGCCGCCGCGAACGCCGACGAGGGCACGCGCGACTGGCGCTGCTCCCCCTCGCGCGTCGCGCTCAGCACCACGCGAGGACTGGGACGCCGCGCCTGAGTGATCTCGCGCACATACCCGACGTCGACCAGGCGTTGCACGTCGGTGGTCCGGGTGTGTCCGGCGAAGATCAGGGCCGACCCCTCGAGCTCCTGACGCACGAGAGCCGCGTCGCGGGCATGCACCCCCGGAGCGAGCGGCTCGGACAGGAGCGAGTCGCCGTCGTCCCAGATGGCCACCAGACCCGCGTCGTGCGCGGGCGCGTACACGCCGGAGCGTCGGCCGACGACGATGCACGGCACGGGCGCGAGGGTGCGGAGGTACTGCCCGTAGCGGACGGGACCGGACTGGTCCGCATCGTCGCGCACGATGGCATCCGGAGTCACCAGCTCCGACAGCGCGGCCAGGAGCTGGGCCTGGTCGCGGTAGTCGGGGACCACCACGACGGCGCTCTTGCCCCGGGCCAGCGTGTGTACCGCGGCGGCGGCGAGCAGATCCGCCCACGCCCCCCGAGGCAGCTCGGCGTGCGGGTGCGGAGGCGCATCGATCGCGAGGCGCTCGCCGCGGTCGAGGGCGTCCGCCAGCCCCGGATAGGGCTGCAGGAGCTCGGCGGACCGTTCCCGGGCGGCGGGCACGACCTGCGGCGCCGCGGGCGGCGGAGCGGCGGCCCACGCCTTCTCGGCGCGGACCATCCGCTTGGGCACCGCGAGGCGCAGCACGTCGCTGACCGATCCCGCGGCCCGATCGGCCACGCGGCGTGCGAGCGTGTACAGCCGCTCCGGCAGGACCGGCATCGGCGACACGACGGCCTCGACCGAGGACAGGGGGCGTTCGGTGCCGTCGTCGGCGACGACGTCGATGACGAAGGCATCCATCATCCGCCCGGCCGAACGCAGCGGGACCTTCACCCGCACGCCCGGGGCGATGTCGGCCACGAGAGGGTGGGGGACGGCGTAGTCGAACAGGCGGTCGAGCTGCGGCACGGGAGACTCGAGCTGAACGCGCGCCACGCGGCGCTCACTCACGATCGCACCTCCCCCGCCCGCGCTGAGCCGAGTCCTCCGCCGACGACGCGCGGCTTCCGCCGCGCCTCGCGACGCCCGCCCGCACGGTCAGAGCCCGGCGGCCGCGCGCAGCTCGTCGACGCGGTCGGTGCGCTCCCAGGTGAAGTCGGGCAGCTCGCGGCCAAAGTGCCCGTAGGTCGCCGTCTGCGCGTAGATCGGGCGAAGGAGGTCGAGCTGGTCGACGATCGCCTTCGGTCGCAGATCGAACACGTCGCGGATCGCGCGGACGATCACCTCGTCGGCCACGTGCGCGGTGCCGAAGGACTCGACGTACAGCCCGACCGGGTTGGCCTTGCCGATCGCGTAGGCGACCTGCACCTCGAGCCGGTCGGCGAGACCGGCCGCGACCGCGTTCTTGGCGACCCAGCGCATCGCGTACGCGGCCGAACGATCGACCTTGGACGGGTCTTTGCCGCTGAACGCCCCGCCGCCGTGGCGGGAGGCCCCGCCGTACGTGTCGATGATGATCTTGCGACCCGTGAGCCCGGCGTCGCCCTTGGGGCCGCCGATCACGAAGGGACCGGCCGGGTTGATGTAGTACTTCACGTCGGGAAGCTCGAGCCCCGTCTCTGCCAGCACCGGATCGATGACCTCGGCCTGCACCGCCGCGCGCAGGTCATGCTGCGAGATGTCGGGGTGGTGCTGGGTCGACAGCACGACGGAGTCGACGCTCTTCGGGGTGTGGCCGTCGTAGCCGAGCGTCACCTGCGTCTTGCCGTCGGGGCGCAGGAACGGCAGCGTGCCGTCTTTGCGGACGGATGCCAAGCGCTCGGCGATGCGGTGCGCGGTCCACGCCGCCATCGGCATGAGCTGCGGCGTCTCGTTGGTCGCGAAGCCGAACATGATGCCCTGGTCGCCCGCGCCCTGGAGGTCGCGCGGGTCGACCGAGCCCCGCTCGCGCTGCTCGAACGCCTTGTTGACGCCCGCGGCGATGTCGGACGACTGCGCGCCGATCGAGACCGAGACACCGCATGATTCGCCGTCGAACCCGGTCTCGCTCGAGGTGTACCCGATGCGGTTGACGACGTCGCGCACGATCGCGGGGATCTCGACGTAGGCGCTCGTCGACACCTCTCCGGCGACATGCACGAGTCCCGTCGTGACGAGGGTCTCGACGGCGACGCGACCGGTCGGGTCGTCGGTGAGGATCGCATCGAGGATGCTGTCCGAGATCTGGTCGCAGATCTTGTCGGGGTGTCCTTCGGTGACGGACTCGGACGTGAACAGGCGCAGGTCGGTCAAGACGACTCCGTGGGGGTGAGCGAGTGGGAACGGGCACAAGTATGCCCCGGGCGGCGGTGAGCCGCCCGGGGCATCGTCACATGTGTGAACAGATCACGTGCGAGCTGCGACTGTGGATTACTCCGCAGCGCGCAGGCGCAGCTTGTCTTCGTGGATCTCGTGCAGCGCGATGGTGAGCGGCTTGTCCTCGACGGTGGAGTCGACGAGCGGGCCCACGTTGTCGAAGAGGTTTCCCTCGTGCAGGTCGGAGTAGTAGTCGTTGATCTGACGGGCGCGCTTGGATGCGTAGATCACGAGCTGGTACTTCGAGTCGACCTTGTCGAGCAGCGCGTCGATGGGCGGGTCGATGATGCCCTGGTTACGTCCGGCCATGGGGAACCTCCTGGTTCGGCGGGATGGGTGGATGCGGCGCGCGACGCGCCGAAGCATCCTGTCATTCTATCCGACGTCCGCCCGGACCGCGCGAAGGCGTCGCGGTCTCGGCGTTCGGGGCGGAATCTTCCGTCTGGGGCGGGGAATCCCGCGCCCCAAACGGAAAACCCCGCCCCAAACCGCGGGGCACGCCGTGTGGCGCGCAGCGCTGCCCGTCGCGTCAGCGCCGCGGCGCGGCGAGAGACACGACCTCGGCGGCCGCGCGGGCGACGTCGTCGTTCACGACGCGGTAGTCGAACTCGTTCTGGGCCGCCAGCTCGGTGCGGGCGGTGCGCAGACGGCGCGCCCGCTCCTCGGCATCCTCTGTTCCGCGTCCGACGAGGCGCTGGACGAGTTCGTCCCAACTCGGCGGGAGGAGGAAGACGAGGGTGGCCGAGGGCTCCGCGGCGCGCACCTGGCGGGCGCCCTGCAGATCGATCTCGAGGAGTGCCGTGCCGCCGGTCGCGAGCACGCGCTCGATCGGCTCGCGCGGCGTGCCGTAGCGGTGACGGTTGTGGACGGTGGCCCACTCCAGCAGCGCGCCCTGCTCGACCAGACGGTCGAACTCGGCGTCGTCGACGAAGTAGTAGTGCTCCCCCTCGACCTCGCCGGGGCGGGGGCTGCGCGTCGTCGCCGAGACCGACAGGTGGATCTCGGGGTGGTTCTCCTTGATGTACGCGGCGACCGTGCCCTTGCCGACCGCTGTGGGGCCGGCGAGGACGATCAGTCTGCTCCGCCCGGCGCGGGGGCCGGGCTCGGGCCAGCGGCTGTCGAGGTAGTCGCGGAGCGCATCGCGCTGGCGCGATCCGAGCCCCCCGAGCCGTTTGACCGGGGAGATGCCGAGGGCATCGAGGATCCGGTCGCGCTTGCTCTCGCCGATGGCGGGGATCGCGGTGAGGAACTCGGTCACGCGCATCGCTCCCGCGGCCGAGGACGGGTCGGCGAGGGCTTTGCGCAGGAGCTCCTGCGGGCTGATGACGCGCGTCGAGACATCGCGCTTGAGGGCCGCGCGTTCGCGGCGCGCGGCGACGGCGCGCCGCGATGCGGCGGCGCGATCGACCTCGGGCGGGCGACGGGAATCAGCCACGGGACACCCCCGGGTACAGCGCGGCGCGCTGTTCGATACGCGCCGAGAGACGGTCCGGCCCGACCGCGAGGACGCTGCGGCTCTCGTTCGCGACCACCGCTGAGGCGACGTACCCGAACAAGCGGCCGAGGTCGGCGGGTTCGGCGCCCTGGGCTCCGAAGCCGGGGGCGAGGATCGGCATCCCCGCCAGGGCCACGTCGCCGAGGCCGAAAGCCGCACGGTCGACGGTCGCGCCGACGACGACGCCGATCGAGCCGAGGGCACCGGGCGCGCCGATGTTGGCCTCGTTCACTTCGTGCGCCACCCGGGCGGCCACGTGCTCGCGATCGCCCACAGCGAGGGCGTCGTCGACGATCGCGCTCTGCAGCGCGCGCGCCTCGGGGTTGCTGGTGGCGGTGAGGACGAACGCTCCCTTGCCGTGACGGATCGCCAGCGACAGCGTGTCGCGCAGCGAGTCAGCGCCCATGTACGGCGACAGGGTCACGGCATCCGCTTCGAGGGGCGAACCGGGCTCGAGCCAGGCGTGGGCGTAGCCCTCCATCGTCGTGCCGATGTCGCCGCGCTTCGCATCGGCGATCAGGAGGAGGCCGGCGTCACGGGCGGCGGCCATCACGTCCTCGAGAGCGGCGAAGCCGCGGGACCCGTAGCGTTCGTAGAACGCCACCTGCGGCTTCACGACCCCGACCCGGCCGTGGGCGGCCTCGACCACCCGCAGGCCGAAGTCCCGCGCGCCGTCGGCCGTGGCATCCAGCCCCCACGCCGACAGCAGCGCGGCGTGGGGGTCGATGCCGACGCACAGGGCGCCGTGGGTCGAAAGCGCGGCGCTGAGCCGCTGACCGAACGTCTCGCTCACAGGCGTCCCGCGCGATCCACGGCGTACTCCTGGAGGCTGCGGACCCCGAAACCGTCCTTCATCGCACCGAGCGCGCTGACGGCGGCACCGAGGACCGCCATCGTGGTGAACAGCGCCTTGTCGGCGGCGACGGCCGCGGCGCGGATCTCGTAGCCGTCGGCGCGAGCCGTGCCGCCCGAGGGGGTGTTGACGATCATGTCGATCTCCCCCGCGTTGATGAGATCCACGACGTTCCGCTGGCCGGAGCCCTGCGTCTCGGAGTACTTCTCCACGACCTGGACCCGGATGCCGTTACGGGCGAGGATCTCTGCGGTGCCCTCGGTCGCCATGAGCGTGAAGCCGAGCTCCTGGAGGCGGTGGGCCGGCAGGATCACGGCGCGCTTGTCGGCGTCGGCGACCGAGATGAACACGGTCCCCGAGGTCGGCATGCCGCCGTACGCGGCCTCCTGGGACTTCGCGAACGCGGTCGGGAAGTCGCGGTCGATGCCCATGACCTCACCGGTCGAGCGCATCTCGGGGCCGAGCACGGAGTCGACGGTGTGTCCGTCGGCGGTGCGGAACCGCTTGAACGGCAGCACGGCCTCCTTCACGGCGACCGGTGCGTCCAGCGGGACGCGCGAGCCGTCCTGCTCGAGCAGGAGTCCCTCGGCGATGAGCTCGGCGATGGTGTTCCCGGCCATGATGCGGCTGGCCGCCTTGGCGAGCGGGATGCCCAGCGCCTTCGACACGAACGGCACCGTGCGGCTCGCGCGGGGGTTCGCCTCGATGACGTAGAGCACGCCCGCCGAGATCGCGAACTGCACGTTCAGCAGGCCCCGGACGCCGACGCCCTTCGCGATCGCGAGGGTCGCTTCGCGGACGCGGTCGACCTCGGTGCGGCCGAGCGAGACGGGCGGCAGGGTGCAGGATGAGTCGCCGGAGTGGATGCCGGCTTCCTCGAGGTGCTCCATCACGCCGCCGATGTACAGGTCGGTGCCGTCGTAGAGCGCGTCGACGTCGAGCTCGATCGCGTCGTCGAGGAAACGGTCGACCAGGAGCGGCAGGCCCGGTCCGATGATCGCCTGGTCGGCGACGCGCACGAAGTAGTCGCGCAGCGCGTCGGTCGAGTAGACGATCTCCATGCCGCGCCCGCCGAGCACGAAGCTCGGGCGCACGAGCACGGGGTAGCCGATCTCCTCGGCGACGGTGACCGCGCCCTCGACGTCGATCGCGGTGCCGTTGCGCGGGGCCACGAGGCCGGCCTCGTCGAGCAGGCGCGAGAACAGCTCGCGCTCCTCGGCGAGGTCGATCGCCTCGGGGCTGGTGCCGAGGATCGTGTATCCCGCGGCCTCGATGCCCTTCGCGAGGCCCAGTGGCGTCTGGCCGCCGAGCTGGCAGACGACGCCGAGGATGGTGCCCGACTGGCTCTCGGCGTGGAGCACCTCGAGCACGTCCTCGAGCGTCAGCGGCTCGAAGTACAGGCGGTCGGACGTGTCGTAGTCGGTCGACACGGTCTCGGGGTTGCAGTTGACCATGACGGTCTCGTAGCCGGCGTCCGACAGGGCGAAGGAGGCGTGCACGCACGAGTAGTCGAACTCGACGCCCTGGCCGATGCGGTTCGGGCCCGAGCCGATGATGACGACCTTCGTGCGGTCGGAGGGGGTGACCTCGGTCTCGGCGTCGTACGAGGAGTAGTGGTACGGCGTCAGGGCCGGGAACTCCCCCGCGCACGTGTCGACGGTCTTGTAGACCGGGCGCACGTCGAGCGCGTAGCGGGCCTCGCGCACCTCGGCCTCGTCGAGCCCGCGGATCTGGGCGATCTGGGCGTCGCTGAAGCCGTGCTCCTTCGCGACGCGGAGGGTGTCGGCATCCAGTTCCGAAGCCTCGCCGATGAACTCCGCGACCTCGTTGATCAGCACCATCTGGTCGATGAACCAGGGGTCGATCGCCGTGGCGTCGAACGCCTGCTCGGGCGTGGCGCCCTTGCGCAGCGCCTGCTGCAGCACGACGATGCGGCCGTCGGTCGGGGTCTTCGCGATCTCGAGCAGCTCGTCGACGGAGCGCGACTCCTCACCCCAGTGGAAGCTCGACCCGCGCTTCTCGAGCGAGCGCAGCGCCTTCTGCAGGGCCGTGGTGTAATTGCGGCCGATCGCCATCGCCTCGCCGACCGACTTCATGGTGGTCGTCAGCGTGGTGTCGGCGGCGGGGAACTTCTCGAAGTTGAACCGCGGCACCTTCACCACGACGTAGTCGAGCGTGGGCTCGAAGCTCGCCGGCGTGACCTTGGTGATGTCGTTCGGGATCTCGTCGAGCCGGTAGCCGATCGCGAGCTTCGCGGCGATCTTGGCGATCGGGAAGCCGGTGGCCTTCGACGCCAACGCCGACGAACGTGAGACGCGCGGGTTCATCTCGATGACGATGATGCGGCCGGTCGCCGGGTCGACGGCGAACTGGATGTTGCAGCCGCCGGTGTCGACGCCCACCGCGCGGATGATGTCGATGCCGATGTCGCGCAGGCGCTGGTACTCGCGGTCGGTGAGCGTCAGGGCGGGAGCCACGGTGATCGAGTCGCCGGTGTGCACGCCGACCGGGTCGACGTTCTCGATCGAGCAGACGACCACCGTGTTGTCGGCGGTGTCGCGCATGAGCTCGAGCTCGTACTCCTTCCACCCGAGGATCGACTCCTCGAGCAGCACCTCGTTGGTGGGCGAGTCGTGCAGGCCCGCGCCGCCGATGCGGCGGAGGTCGGCCTCGTCGTACGCGAAGCCCGAGCCGAGGCCGCCCATGGTGAAGCTCGGCCGGACGACCAGGGGGTACCCCAACTTCTCGGCACCGGCGAGCAGCTCGTCCATCGAGTGGCAGATGACGGATGCCGCGACGTCGGCGCCCGCCTCGATGACCAGCTCCTTGAAGATCTGGCGGTCCTCGCCGCGGTTGATCGCGTCGAAGTCGGCGCCGATGAGCTCGACGTCGTACTTCTCCAGGATGCCGCGCTTGTGCAGCTGGATCGCCGCGTTCAGGGCCGTCTGTCCACCGAGGGTGGGGAGAACGGCGTCCGGCTTCTCCTTGGCGATGATCGACTCGATCACCTCGGGGGTGATCGGCTCGATGTAGGTCGCGTCGGCGAAGTCGGGGTCGGTCATGATCGTCGCCGGGTTGGAGTTGACGAGGATGACGCGCACCCCCTCTTCCCGCAGCACACGACAGGCCTGGGTGCCGGAGTAGTCGAACTCGCAGGCCTGACCGATGACGATCGGGCCGGAACCGATGACGAGGACGGAGTTGATGTCGTCGCGCTTAGGCATTGGTCTTGGTCTCCTGAGTTGCGATCACCATGTCGCGGAAGCGGTCGAACAGGTAATTGGCGTCGTGCGGGCCCGAGGCGGCCTCGGGGTGGTACTGCACGCTGAACGCGGGGATGTCGAGGGCGCGGAGGCCCTCCACGACGTTGTCGTTCAGGCCGATGTGGCTCACCTCGACGCGGCCGAAGCCGTTCGGGCTGTCGACGATCTCATCGAGCGGCGCGTCCACGGCGAAGCCGTGGTTCTGCGAGGTGATCTCGACGCGGCCGGTGGTCTTGTCGAGCACGGGCTGGTTGATGCCGCGGTGACCGAACGGCAGCTTGTAGGTGCCGAAGCCGAGGGCGCGGCCCAGCAGCTGGTTGCCGAAGCAGATGCCGAAGAACGGCAGGCCGTCGCTGAGCACCTCGCGCAGCAGCTCGACGTGCTGGTCGGATGCCGCGGGGTCGCCGGGTCCGTTGGAGTAGAACGCGGCGACCGGCTCGATCGCGCGGATCTCGTCGATGGTCGCCGACTGCGGGAACACGTGCACGTCGAAGCCGCGCGCGGCGAGGTTGTCGATCGTGGACTTCTTCACGCCCAGGTCGAGCACGGCGAGGTTTCCGATGCGCTCCGCGGTGGCGGAGGTGACCTCGACCTCGGACACCGAGACCTCGGCGGAGAGGTTGCGGCCCGCCATGCCCGGAGCCTCGCGCACACGACGCAGCTGCTCCTCGGCATCCAGGTTCGCGGCTTCGCCCGAGAAGACACCGCCGCGCATGCTGCCCGACGAGCGGATGCGGCGGGTCACGGCGCGGGTGTCGACGCCGGAGATACCGACGATGCCGTCCTCGACGAGAGCGTCGTCGAGCGAGCGGTCGGCGCGCCAGTTGGACACCATGCGCGAGGGGTCGCGCACCACGTAGCCGGCGACCCAGATGCGCCGCGACTCGGGGTCTTCGTCGTTCACGCCGGTGTTGCCGATGTGCGGGGCCGTCTGCAGCACGATCTGGCCGGCGTACGAGGGGTCGGTGATCGTCTCCTGGTAGCCGGTCATGCCGGTGGCGAAGACGACCTCGCCGAGGGTCTCGCCGCGGGCACCGTACGCGCGGCCGGTGTAGCGGGTGCCGTCCTCGAGCACGAGGACGGCCGGGTCGCGCGTCAGGCGCGCGGAAGGGATCAGGGCGGTCATACGTCGCTTCCTGTCGTGGTGATGAGCGGACGGATGGCGTCGGCGAGGGCTTTCGCCGAGGCATCCTGAGGTCGGAGGTAGGTGTCGACGATCGTGTCGTCGTCGATGCGCCAGCTGACGCGTGTCAGGCCGTCGCGCTCGACCACCCGGTCGATGGCGACGGTCGCCTGGCTCGCGTCGATCAGACGGTCGCGGGTGAGCGCGATGCGGGGCTGGCCCGGGAGGTCCAGAGCGACGCCGGCCGTGGTGACGGTGACGTCGACGCGGGAGCGGAAGCCGAGACCCTTGATGGCGAGACGCTCGAGCGGCTCGTCGTGTCGGGTCGTGGCGACGTAGAGGCCCGAGAACACCGCCGTCTCGACGGCGTCCGCGGGCAGCTCCCCCACCGGGGCGGTGTAGCGCGCATCGCGCCGCGTTCGTCGCCACCACGCCCACGCGAGGATCCCGAGCGCGACCACGGCGACGCCCGCCATCACGAGGAGGGCGCCCTCGCGGGTCACGCGAGAACCCCGGGCGTCTCGAGCAGCGCACCGTCGGCAACGGTCGGGATGCCGGAACGCACGGTCCAGCGCACCTCTCCCGGCAGTTCCCGGCCGAGGTACGGCGAGTTCTTGCTGCGGCCGCGGAGGTCGTCCACCGCGAACGTGCGGGAGGGGCGCGGGTCGTACAGGGTGAACGAGGCGGGCTGTCCGACGGCGACGGGCGTGCCGTGTCCGTCCAGGCGGCCGATGCGCGCGGGGGTGGTCGACATCACGCGCGCGACGTCGGCCCAGTCGAGGAGCCCTGTGTCGACCATCGCCTGCTGCACGACGCGCAGGGCGCTCTCCAGGCCGACCATGCCGTTCGCGGCGGCCGCCCACTCGCAGGCCTTCGCCTCGGCGGGGTGCGGGGCGTGATCGGTCGCGACGATGTCGATCGTGCCGTCGGCGAGACCCTCGCGCACGGCCATCACGTCCTCCTCGCGGCGCAGCGGCGGGTTGACCTTGAACCGCGCGTCGTAGTCGCGCACGAGCTCGTCGGTCAGCAGGAGGTGGTGCGGGGTGACCTCGGCGGTGACGTTGACCCCGCGCTTCTTGGCCCAGCGGATGATGTCGACCGACCCCGCGGTGCTGAGGTGGCACACGTGCAGGCGCGAGCCCACGTGCTCTGCGAGAAGCACGTCGCGGGCGATGATCGACTCCTCGGCGACGGCCGGCCAGCCGGTGAGACCCAGCTCGGCCGAGACGGCGCCCTCGTTCATCTGGGCACCTTCGGTGAGGCGCGGGTCCTGCGCGTGCTGGGCGATCACGCCGTCGAACGCCTTCACGTACTCGAGCGCCCGCCGCATGATCAGCGGGTCGAAGACGCAGAAGCCGTCGTCGCTGAAGACGCGCACGCGGGCGCGGGAGTCGGCCATCGCTCCGAGCTCGGCGAGGCGCTCGCCCTTCTGCCCCACGGTCACGGCGCCGATCGGCTGCACGTGGACGTAGCCGGCAGCCTCGCCGAGGGCGAGCTCCTGCTCGACCACGCCCGCCGTGTCGGCGACCGGAGAGGTGTTGGGCATGGCGAAGACGGTGGTGAAGCCACCCGCGGCGGCGGCCCGGGAGCCGGTGAGGATCGTCTCGGATGCCTCGTACCCGGGCTCGCGCAGGTGCACGTGCAGGTCGACCAGGCCGGGCAGGGCGAGGAGGCCGTCGGCATCCACGACCGTCGCACCGGCGTGCGAGAGACCGGAGCCGGTCTCGGCGATGATCCCGTCACGGACGAGGAGGTCGGTGGCATCCTGACCCTCGACGCGCGCGCCGCGGACCAGAAGGGTCTGGGGGGTGGCGTGGCTCATCGGAGGTCCTCTTTCTCGGTGTGGGGCCGCTCGCCCGCCAGCAGCAGGTAGAGGACGGCCATCCGCACGGAGACGCCGTTCGTGACCTGCTCGAGCACCGTCGAGCGAGGCGAATCGGCGGCTTCGGCGGAGATCTCCAGACCCCGGTTCATGGGGCCGGGGTGCAGGACAATGCTATCGGTCGGCAGGGCCGCCAGGCGCCGCGCGTCGAGTCCATAGCGACGCGAATACTCCCGTTCAGTCGGGAAATACGCTGCGTTCATGCGCTCGAGCTGGATGCGGAGCATCATCAGCGCGTCGGGGCCGGCCGCGATCGCGTGGTCGAGGTCGTAGTCGACCTCGACGGGCCACCCGCTGACGTCCTGCGGCACGAGCGTCGGTGGGGCGACGAGGGTCACATGCGCGCCGAGCGCGTGCAGCAACCACACGTTGGACCGCGCGACGCGCGAGTGCAGGACGTCGCCGACGATCGTGACCCGGATGCCGCTGAGGTCGCGGCCCCGACTGTCGTCGCCGAAGAGGCGCTTGCGGATCGTGAACGCGTCGAGCAGTGCCTGCGTCGGGTGCTCGTGCGTGCCGTCGCCCGCGTTGACGACCCCCGCGGTGATCCAGCCGCTGGTGGCGAGGGTCCGCGGGGCGCCGGATGCGCCGTGGCGGATGACGACGGCATCCGCCCCCATCGCCTGCAGCGTCTGTGCGGTGTCCTGCAGCGACTCGCCCTTGCTGACGCTCGAGCCCTTGGCCGAGAAGTTGATGACGTCGGCGGAGAGGCGCTTGGCGGCCGCCTCGAACGAGATGCGGGTGCGCGTGGAGTCCTCGAAGAAGAGGTTGACGACCGTCTTTCCGCGCAGCGTCGGGAGCTTCTTGACCTCGCGGCGCTGGGTGTCGGCCATGTCTTCGGCGACATCGAGGATCTCGAGGGCCTCGCCTCGCGAGAGGTGCTGGGTGTCGAGGAGGTGCCTCATGACTCGATCGTCACCTCCTCGACGCCGTCGATCTCGGCGAGGCGCACGTTGACGCGCTCGTCACGGGCGCTGGGGAGGTTCTTGCCCACGAAGTCGGGGCGGATCGGCAGCTCACGGTGCCCGCGGTCGATGAGCGTCGCGAGGCGAACCGCGGCGGGGCGGCCGATGTCCTGCAGCGCGTCGAGCGCGGCGCGGATGCTGCGCCCCGAGAACAGCACGTCGTCGATGAGCACGACGACTTTGCCGTCGATGCCACCGGCGGGGATCTCGGTGCGGCGCGGGGCACGGGTCGGATTGCGGTGCAGATCGTCGCGGTACATCGTCACGTCGAGTGAGCCGACCGGGACGGGTGCGCCGCCGAACTCGCTGACGAGCGGGCCGATCCGGTTCGCGAGCGTGACGCCGCGGGTCGGGATTCCGAGGAGCACGAGTCCTTCCGGTCCCTTGTTGGACTCCAGGATCTCGTGCGAGATGCGCGTCAAAGCGCGGGCGATGTCGGCATCGTGCATGACGGTGCGCGTACTCATCCGCCGCTCCCTTCTCCGCCTCACGGGACGGGGTTAAAGGTTGCTGTGGTTCTGTGTGGAGTCTAGCCGGTGCGGTGGGGTGAAATCTGAGTGGTGGCGGTTGATGTCGGGCGCTGGCGCTGGTGGCGCGCACGGGATATTCGTACATTTGTTCTATGGATGTGAGCGCACCGATCGATCGCCTTCGGCTGGCGAGCGAGCGTGTCGTCGCGCTGGTCGCGGGGAACGAGATCGAGTTTCTCGGCGATTGCGAGGTCGTGGATGTGGTGGCCGAGATCACCGCGGCGCGTAACGCCCTCGATGTGCTGGCGGCGTGCGCGGCGCGGGTGATCGACGCCCGTTCGGCGCGGGGATTGGGCGGGGCAGGGCTGGCGCGACGACGGGGACACCGCGACGCCACGGAGTTGCTGCAGACGCTCACCGGGCGGAGTCGGCGCGAGGTGTGGCGATCGGTGAAGACCGGCGGCGATCTGCTTCGCTCGCTTGCTCCGGCGGTCGGGCCCGACGGCGGTCGACCTGAGACCGTGTCGGAAGATGTCGGCGGGGAGTGGCTCGACCGCATGAGCGGGGCGCTCCGCGACGGGGCGCTCAGTCACGCGCAGTTCCAGGCGATCCGCGTGGGACTGGGTGAGCCGCCGGTCGAGAGGTATCCCGAGCTCGATCCCGACTTCCTGCCCCGCGCCTGGGTCGCGGCCGTCGAGCGGCTGATCGACGACGCCCCGCACCTGCCGGTCGAGGAGTTGCGGGCGTCCGCGCGGATCGCGCGTGACCGGCTCGACCCCATCGGCGTGACCTTGCGGTTCGAGGAGCGCTTCGCCGCCCGGTCCTATCGTTCGTGGGTCGACGAGCGGGGGCAAAGGCACGGGCGGTTCGTCTTCGACGACGATGCAGCGGCGTGGGTCGAGGCAATCCTGCAGGCGGCGTTGCGTCCGCGACGGGGGCCGCGGTTCGTGGATCCGGATGCCGTGGTCGCCGAGACCGCTGATGAGCGATCGGGCGAGCAGATCGCCTACGACACCTTGATGGCCGTCATGCGGACGGGCGCTGCCGCCGATCCGGCGCAGGCGTTCGGTGACCGGCAGCCCGGGGTGCGGATCGTGCTGGAGGCGTCGGCGCTGGCGTCGGCGCTGGCGTCGGCGCTGGCGTCGGCGCTGGCGTCGGCGACGGCATCGGCGTCGGCGGAGGCCGAGTCGGATGGCGCCGACGTGATGAGTGTCGAGACCACCGTTCGGGGGGTCGGACACCTCGAGGATGGGGGCGAAGCCCTCCCGGGCGGGGTGGTCGAGAGCTACCTGTGCGATGCAGGTGCCGTGCCGGTCTCCTTGGGCGACGCGGGGCGGCCGCTCGATGTCGGTCGACATCAGCGTCTCTTCACCCGCGCCCAGAGGATCGCGATCGCGGTGCGCGACGGCGGGTGCGTCGGCATCGGATGCCGTGCCCCCATCTCGCAGTGCGAGATGCACCACATCGATCACTGGGCGGCGGATCGGGGCAGGACCGACGTCGACGATGGCGTCCCGCTCTGCCGGAACCACCACCTGGGACTCCACAACCGGGGCGAGAGGATCGTGCGCGAGCGGGATCCCGTCACCGGTCGAGACGCCTACTGGTTGCACGCGCCACCGGATCCACGCACGGGTGAGGTGCGACCGCCGACGTTGTTGCGGTCGAGATCTCCGCGTCGCTTCGGCGCGGCGTGACCGAGCGTGGGCGGATGCGGATCGGCCGTGGAGGAGCGCTCGCTGGGTCGCTCGCCGAAGGTGCGCGCAGATGGGTCTTGGGCTCAGGATCGGCCGGTGCTGGAGCTGGCGAAGCGCGGGGACAGTGGCAGTCTTCCGCGCTCGGGGTAAATGCCGGTCCGGCCGTGCTTGCCGCTTCATTCTCGTTCGCGACGTCGGCGGTGCTCCCCGTCGCGGCGGGGTTGGCGGTGTTCGCTTCAGGTGCTGATCCGCGGTCAGCGCCGCTTCGGTGGCGCTCATTGATTCGGCGGTGACGGCTGCGCTCGCCGCAAGCTCGTTCTCACGCCTCGAGATCGACTACCCGCTTACCGCAGATCAACCAAAATCGCGTGGTCGGGTCAGTCCTCGTCCGCGACGAGCTCCGCCTTGAACCCCATGGAGTTCTCCAGCCAGCCGGCGTAGTGCGACGGGCCTCCGGCGAACGGATACCGCTCCGGATACAGCGGTCGCCACCCGTGCTCGAGAGCGGCCGCCATCACAGCATCCACCTGCCCTCGAGAGCCACCGAAGAACGCGAGATGGTTCACCCCGGGAGCGCGACGGTCATGATCGGGCCCCGACAGGTTCGGCGATGTCGTGAGCGTCAGGTACGGGCCCTCACCCGCACTCCATGTCTCGCCCTCGTCCCATCGCGCGGTCCGTTCGAAACCGATCGACGTGAGCAGCCACCCCCACTCGGCCTGAGCCGCGGAGAGATCGGCGACCCAGACCTCGACGTGATGAAAGCCGGGCATGGGTCAGCTCGCTGCGATCTCGGACTGCTCAGCGGCTGCGCGCTCGCCGCTGGGCGTCGAAAGAATCGGCGTCGAGCGGATCGGGTGACCGGTCGTCGTCAGGCACCGACCCGAGGCCAGGTCCCACTTCCAGTCGTGCAGCGAGCAGGTCAGCACGCCGTTTTCGATCTTCCCGGTCTTGGTGAGGTCGGCGCGCAGGTGCGGGCAGCGGCGCTGGACGGTCCACCCGTCGATCTCGGCATCCTCGGTCTGGTCCGACTGCTCGGCGTACCAGTTCTCGACGTACTCGATGCGGTCGCGCGACAGGCACTTCAGGAAGGTCGTGAGGAACTCGTTGAACTTGCCGGAACGGCCGACCTCGAACTGCATCGACAGGAAGATCGAGTTCGACCAGTCGATCTCGTGGTCGCGGATGTTCGTCGACACGAGGTCGGCGGGGATCGTGTACCAGTAGATGCACTCCTCGCCCGCGTACTCGCGCACCTTCGCCTTGGGGAAGTCCACGACCATGTCCAGCTCGCCGATGCGGAAACGCACCGCTCCCCCGACGCCGTTGCGGATCGTGCGGGCGCGACGCAGCAGCGGCTCCCACCATTCCTTGATCGCGGCGAGCATCTCGGCGGGCGGCAGCACCTCGGCGCGCGTTGCCTCTTCGGCCTGTACCTCGGCCTGGCGGCTCTCGCGCTGCTCGGCGAGGTAGTTCCACTTGTCGCCGAAGACGCGTTCGATCTCGGCATCCGTGTAAAGCGTCTGGGTGACCGTGACGTCCGACCCGTGCACCTCGACCTCGGTACCGGGCAGGAACAGGTAGCCGTTCTGGTGGGGGCGCAGTTCCTTCATGTGGGCGAGGAACTCGCGCTGATCGGTGAAGATCGAGTCGTCCTCGAGGCCCGTTCCGTTGTAGCGGAAGAGCTCCTCGCGCAGGAACATCGGCGGACCCGCCATCGGGAAGACGTGCGCGGCATCGACCTTCTCGATGTAGTACATCGCGCGCTTGTTCTGCGCATCGCGCTTGAGCTTCGCGAAGTTCTGCTTGGCGTCCTGGGGCAGGTCGTAGACCATGGGCCACCAGATCGCGCCTGAGACCTGCGTGAAGTACGCGTCGGGCTTGCCGAAGTCGAAGAGCTTCTCGAGATCGAGCGGGTGCGAGTCGTTCTGGTTGAGGATCGAGGCGGTGCCGTCATCGAGCGATAGCGACGAGTCTCCGATCGGGCCGTCCGAGGGGGCGCGGAGCGGGGTGACCATGAGCTTCAGTTCGCCGAACTGCAGGGGCACGCCCGCTTCGGTGCGCACGAGGTTCGTGTAGCCGAGCGCGACGAGGTCCTGCTCGAGGTCGTCGGTCGGGTACTCCGGGAGCAGCACCGCGATGTCCTTCGGCACGTAGCGCTCCAGCATCGCCGGATCGAAGTGATCGCGGTGGCGGTGCGAGATGTAGAGGAAGTCCGCCCGGCCGAAGCGCTCCCAGTCGAGCGCGCGGTTGTCGGGGAACGGGAACCACGAGCCGAAGAAGCTCGGACCGATGACGGGGTCGCAGAGGATGCTGCCGCCCGCCGTCTCGATGAACATACCCGCGTGGCCGAGGCCGGTGATTCTCATGTCGCTCCTGTGTCGTGGACGGAACCTGACGAGTCTACGCGGGGCCGGCTGGAAGGCCGCGGGGTGCCGCGGCGGCTCGAGAGACGGCCGGGATGCCAGCGGCCGACGGCGACCGAGGATCAGCGGGCAGCGATCGCCGTCTGGAGGACACGGATGTTCTCACCGAGCACCCCCGAGGCGAGCAGTCCCGACCCCAGGGGGCCGGAGGGGTCCTGTCCGAGGAGAGGAAGGTGGGACAACGCGTCCTTCACGGCGGTGTCCATATGAGCGATCTGCCAGTCGAGCTCGACGGCCCCGCCACGGCGGGGGTCGGCCAGTCCGGCGGCCTTCGCCGCGAAGGCCGCGGCCCCCAAAGCGTGCGCGCCCATGTGCGCGACGCCCGCAGCCTGGCCGGCCGCCCACGCCGCGGCCTTGCCCGCGGGGGTCGTGGCCGATTGCGAGGAACGTCCCGCGACGAATCGCCGACGGATCTCGCCGGCGGCGTCGAGCTCTCCGCGCGCGAAGGCCCGCGCGCGGCGGATGCCGTCGCGCGCCCGGTCGTCGTGCGGGGCTTCGGCCTCGAACAGCGGAAGGACACGCTCGGCGCAGTCCGCCGCCCACGCCGCCACGACACGGCGATCGCTCTCGCTCAGGGATTGCGGGGACAGCACGGGAGAACCCTCTCACACCCTCGTACGCGGGGCCTTGGTCACGGCCCCAGCAACCCGCGGATGTCGGTCGCGTCCAGCGACGCGGCGAACGCCTCGCCGTCGTCGATCACCGCGTCGAAGAGGGCGGCCTTGCGGCGCTGGAGCGCGAGGACCTTCTCTTCGATCGTGCCCGCCGCGATGAGGCGGTACACGAAAACGCTCTTGTCCTGACCGATGCGGTGCGCGCGGTCGATCGCCTGCGCCTCGGCGGCGGGGTTCCACCAGGGGTCGAGCACGAAGACGTAGTCGGCCTCGGTCAGCGTCAGCCCGAATCCGCCGGCCTTGAGGCTGATGAGGAACACCGGCGCCTCCCCCGCGCGGAAGCCCGCGACCACGTCCCCGCGCCGGGCGGTGCTGCCGTCGAGATGGGCATGGGCGAGGCCGGCGGCATCCAGTCGCTCCGCCGCCATGTCGAGGAACGACGTGAACTGGCTGAACACGAGCGCGCGATGGCCCTCGGCGGCGACCTCGACCAGACGTTCGAGCAGCACGTCGAGCTTGGCCGAACCGAGGTGCGCGTCGCGCTCGTCGACGAGGCCGGGGGCGAGCGCCAGCATGCGCAGCAGGGTGAGGGAGCGGAAGACGATGAAACGCTGGCGGTCGAGGTCGTCGAGCAGTCCGAGCACCTTCTGCCGTTCGCGCTGCAGCACCCGGTCGTACACCGCGCGATGCGCGGGATCGAGAGGCACCGCGATCTCCTGCTCCTGCTTCGGGGGCAGGTCGGATGCCACGACGTCCTTCGTGCGACGGAGGAGGAACGGCCGCACGCGTCGGCGCAGACGCTCGAGGGTCTTGTCTCGGTGGGCCCCCGCCGCCGCGGCGGAGAGGTCGGTGGGTGCGTCCGACGGCAGCTGTTCGATCGCGCGGGTGTAATCCTCGCGGAACTGCCGGATCGAGGGGAACAACCCGGGAGCGGTCAGCGCGAGGAGCGCCCAGAGGTCGTCGAGCCCGTTCTCGATCGGCGTGCCGGTGGCCGCGAACACGGCGTCGGTGCGGAGCGCGGCGACCGCGCGGTGGATGCGCGTGGCGGGGTTCTTCACGAACTGCGCCTCATCGAGCACCACCCCCGACCAGTGCGGCACGGCGAACTCCTCGGCATCCGTCCGCACGACGCCGTAGGACGCGACGACGACGTCGACGTCGGCCGCGATCTCGGCGACGGTGCGGTCGCGGCGCACCGCGGTCGCCTCGACGACGGCGACCCGCAGCCCGGGCGCGAAACGCGCGGCCTCGTCGCGCCAGGTCGGCAGCACCGAGGTCGGGGCGACGACGAGCCAGGGTCGCGCGTCGCCGAGGGTCCGCGTGTGGGCGATGAGCGCGAGCAGCTGCAGGGTCTTCCCGAGGCCCATGTCGTCGGCGAGGATGCCGCCCAGCCGGTGCGCGTGCAGCAGCGCGAGCCACGACAGCCCCTCGCGCTGGTACGGGCGCAGCTCCGCACGGAAGCCGAGCGGTGTCGACACCCGCGGGACGTCGGCGACATCGCGCAGCGCCCGAGCGAGCTCCCGCCATTCGCGCGCCGCCTCGGACTGGTCGGCGAGATCCTCGAACTCGGCCCAGAGGGCGAGGTGGGTGCGGGGCAGGCGCGGCCCGGTCTCCCACTCGTCCAGCGCCGCGGCCTCCTCGAGCAGCTCGCGCAACCGCTGCAGCGCCGGGTGGGCGAGCGAGAACCACGCCCCGTCCGACAGCTTGATGCGCGTCCGGCCCCGCGAGAGCGCGCTGAAGAGCACGCCGAATGGGATCAGCCGGCCCTCGATCGTCACCACGATGCCGAGGTCGAGCCAGTCCCGGTCGAGCGACTCGACCGCCGTGATGCGCAGGGACGGGTCGCCGCGGAGCTCGCGGAACGAGGGTTGCGTGCCGCGCGTCCGCACCCGCACCTCCTCGAGCACATCGACGGCGGGGAGCACACGCGCGCCGAAGATCGCGGCATCCGCGTCGCGCAGGATCGCTCTCGGAATCGGGGGGAGGTCGGATGCCGCCGTCCACGCCGTCTCGAACCGCTCGCCGATCTGCGCCTCGGCCCGCGGATCGCGCTCGGCGTGGTCGCTCCGGTCGTCGTACGCCGCTCGGAGGCCGCCCGGGTACAGCCAGTCGAAGCGGTACTCGACCGCGTCGTCGTCGAGGTACGAGACCTCCACGGTCAGGGTCGGTCGTGCCGGCGGCGGCGGAGGCACCCCCGCGCCGACGGAGAGCGGCGCACGCCGAGCCAGGCGCGGGTACACCTCGGCCACGAACTCGGTCGCCTCGGCCGCGGGCACCTCGACGATCGTGCCGCCGAGCAGGGCGGGCAGCGGCGCCGGGAGGTCGACGGCCGCGAGCACGACGGGCACCGGGTCGCGGTCGAGCTCGAAGGCGAAGAGCCCCGCGGTGCCGATGGCGCGCGCGTGGGCGGCATCGACGGGACGGGTGTCGACCTCGAGATCCGCCGACACGCGCAATGCTCCCCCGCCCACGGCGTCGAGCGCCACGCGAGCGGTCGCCGCACGCGCGAGTCGCACCGTCTGCTGCGGATGCATCGGGACGATCCGGATGCCGAGACCCTCGGCCGCGAGCAGGTGCGGCCACAGCAACGGCGAGTCCACGGCGTCGAGAGCGACCGTGTCACCGGACGGGGCGAACGGCCCGGTCGTCCGCAAGGCCTGGGCGAGGGCGTGCAGCTCGGCGAACCACCGCACCTGCGCGGGGTCGAAACGGCCCGTGGATCGCCGCACGGCGTCCCACGTGGCATCCGCCTTGATCCACGCTTCGCGCGCGCCCCGTACGAGCGGACGGGCGACGAGCTGCAGGTCGTCCTGGCGTCGCGCGAGCATCCGCGGCGTGACGGGCACGACCGCGCGCGCCTCCCACCGGGCGGGATCGTAGGCCTCGCGCTGGCGCAGCTCGACGCCGAGGGCGAGCGCCTCGAACGCGGGCGTCTCGCCCCCGGGAAGCAGGTCGCGCCAGGAGGTCACGGGAGCATCCTGCCGCTGGCGTCCGACATCGACCACGGCGACCCGGACGGGCCTCGCGGCGCCGGGGCGCGGCATCCGGAATCCGCCCCGAAACGCCGCGACGCGGCCGCCGACGAATCGTCGGGGCCGCGTCGCCGCATGTCGCGCGGGGTCAGGACGAACGCGCGATGCGTGCGAGGACGCCGTGCACGAACGAGCCGGAATCGTCGGTCGAGAACTCCTTCGCGAGCTCCACCGCCTCGTCGATCGCGACGGCCGTGGGCACCTCGTCGTTGAAGAGGATCTCCCACGCGCCGATGCGCAGCAGGGCACGGTCGACGGCGGGCATGCGCTGCAGCGACCAGTCCTTCGAGAACGTCGTGATCTGCTCGTCGATCGCATCGCGGTTGTCGATCACGCCGTCGACGATGTCGCGCGCGTAGAGCCACGAGGCCTGACGGTCGGGTTCGGAGGCCGCGCGCTTGGCCTCGGCGGCTAGCATGATGGGCAGCTCCTCGCCGCGCACATCGGCTTGGAAAAGGATGTCGAGGGCGCGCTTACGCGCCTTGGTGCGGGCGCTCAAGATCAGCTGATGCGGCCGAGGTACTCGCCCGTGCGAGTGTCGACCTTGATCTTCGTGCCGGTCTCGAGGAACAGCGGAACCTGCATCTCGTAGCCGGTCTCGACGGTGGCGGGCTTGGTGCCGGCCGACGAGCGGTCGCCCTGCAGGCCCGGCTCCGTGTAGGTGACCTCGAGGACCACGGACGGCGGAAGCTCGATGTACAGCGGGTTGCCGTTGTTCAGCGCGATCTGCACCTGCTGGTTCTCGAGCAGGAAGTTGGCGGCATCGCCGACGGTGGCGGCCCCCACGGTGATCTGGTCGTAGTCGGCGACGTCCATGAAGACGAAGCCCTCGCCGTCGTTGTAGAGGTACGTGAAGTCGCGGCGGTCGACGTTCTCGATGTCGACCTTGGCGCCGGCGTTGAACGTGCGGTCGACGGTCTTGCCGCTCATGACGTTCTTGAGCTTGGTGCGGACGAACGCGCCGCCCTTTCCGGGCTTGACGTGCTGGAACTCCACGACGTTCCAGAGCTGACCGTCGATGCTGAGGACGACGCCGTTCTTGATGTCTGCAGTGGATGCCATGAGTGCCAGTATTCCGTTTCGTGTGAGGGGAGGCGGCGCTCCGGCGCACACCCAGCCATCGAGTCTACGCGATGAGGCGGCCGGTCATCCGTCGGCGCGGCCCGCGATGACGTCGACGAGCAGGTGGACGGCTCGCGCGTAGCCCGGCACTCCCTCGCCGATCACGTGGACGGCGGCCACGTCCTCGATGTACGAGAAGTGACGGAAGCTCTCGCGCTCCTTGATGTTCGAGATGTGCACCTCGGCGACGGGAAGGGCGACGGATGCCAGCGCGTCGCGCAACGCGACCGAGGTGTGCGTGAGTCCCCCGGCGTTGATCACGATGCCCGCGCAGTCGAGACGGGCCGCGTGGATCGCGTCGATCAGCACGCCCTCGTGGTTGCTCTGGATCGCCCGCACCTCGAGGCCGTGCTGCTCGGCGGCCTCGGTCGTGACCCGCTCCACGTCGGCGAGCGTGTCGGAGCCGTAGATCTCGGGTTGACGCGTGCCGAGCAGGTTCAGGTTCGGGCCGTTGACGAGCAGGAGACGGCGAGGCGTGGTCATGTCGGGCACGCTATCAGCGTCGCCCCTGCGCCGTGAGGCGCACGGGGGCGGTGCCGGCGCCGTAGCCCGCGTAGGCGTCGATGCGCTCGACGAACTCGAAGAACACCTCGCCGATCGTGCGCGTGTAGAAGTGCCGGTAGGCGCCCGCGGCATCCTGGTCGTAGCCGAGGTGGAGCTCGCGCAGCTCGTCGACCTCCGTCTCGGTCAGCTCGAAGCGCGCGGCGAGGTCGTCGTAGTAGTTGCCGGGCATCGCGAGCGGGGTGAACCCCCGGTCCCTCGCGGCGCGGGCGACCGCGCGCACGTCGTCGCACACGAAGGCGACGTGCTGCGGGAGAGCAGCCCCGGCGCGCTCCGCCGCGAGGATCGCCGGAGCCACGTTCAGGGGCAGGCGGACGCCCCCGCCCGGGGCGACGAGCACGCGGCTGGCCACGAGGCCGCGGGGTCCCGGAACCTCGGTGGCGCTGTCCACGCGGAGCGCGAAGCCTGCGGTGTAGAACAGGGTCGCCTCCTCGACGGCATCCCACGGCTGGCTGAGGCTGACGTGGTCGACGCCGACGATCGAGGTCTCGCGGAGGGGTTCTCCGTGCTCGAACTCCGCGACCCAGGCCGGGTCGCCCTCGTCGGCCGCCTGCGCCCAGTAGACCTCGGTCCCGTCGGGGGCCACGGCGCCGTCGAGGCGCTCCTCGGTCGCGTAGGTCCGGCGGTACGCCCGGGGCACGCCGAGCTCGAGCATGCGGAGGTCGACCGCCTCGGCGTCGTCGACCTCGAGTCCGAGAGCGGCGAGACGGGGTTCCCAGCCCCGGGCGTGCTGCTCGTTGAGGATGACGCGGGCCTCCCCCGCCGTCCACAGGGTGACCGGCTTGGTACGGTGACGGCCGCGCGAGGTGAAGCCGAGCTGCGCGAGCAGCTCCTCGATCGCGGAGGTGTCCTCGGCCTTGACCTCGATGAAGTCGACCCCCGAAGGGGCGGCCGAGTCCGGCAGCATCCGCAGGTCGGCGGGTGCGTCGGGCAGCGCCCGCGAGACGGCGTCTTCGAGCCACCGCAGCGACCGGCGGGCGTGCAGGGCGGTGCGGCGGGCGTCGGTCTGCCGGAAGGTGTCGTTGAACACCTCGAGCGACCAGGGACCGGTGTATCCGGCCCGCACGACGCGGGCGGAGAAGTCGGTGAGGTCGAACTCCCCCTCGCCGGGGAAAAGACGGTGGTGTCGGCTCCAGGACAGCACGTCCATGCTGAGGCGCGGGGCGTCGGCGAGCTGCACGAAGAAGATCTTCTCGCCCGGGATCCGGGCGATGTCCGCGAGGTCGTGGCCCCGAGAGAGGATGTGGAACGAGTCGAGGCACACCCCCACCGCCGGGTGGTCGGCGAGCTCGACGATGCGCCACGCGCGCCGGTAGTCGTCGATGAAGCGCCCCCACGCAAGGGCTTCGAAGGCGATCCGGATGCCGTACCCCGCCGCCAGGTCGCCGAGGCGCCGCAGTTGCTCGGCGGAGACCGCGTCATCGTCCACCGTGGCGGTGGCGACGTTGCTGCAGCACAACACGAGGTCCATGCCCAGGCGCTGCATGAGACGGAACTTCGCCTCGGCGCGGCGCAGCACGGCGGCGAAGGCCACCTCGTCGACGCCCTCGACGTCGCGCATCGGCTGGTAGAGGTCGAGGCTCAGGCCCAGGCGCGCGGCGAGGGCCGCGATCTCCGCGGGGCTTTCGGGAGCCGCGAGCAGGTCGGGCTCGAAGATCTCCACGCCGTCGAAGCCGGCGTCGGCGCACGCGCGGAGTTTGTCGGCGAGCGTTCCGCTGATGCAGACGGTCGCGATCGAGGTCCTCATGGCGGCTGAATGTACCATCTGGTACAAACGGGGTCCACTAGTCTGACCGAATGGCCGAGGCACGCAGAGACGCCGAGCGCACCCGCGCCGAGCTCCTCGCCGTCGCCACCGAGGTCTTCGCCGAAGAGGGCTTCTCGGGCGCCCGGGTCGACGACATCGCCGCCCGCACCCGCACGACGAAGCGGATGATCTACTACTACTTCGGCGGTAAGGAAGGGCTCTATCGGGCCGTGCTCGAGGAGGCCTACCGGGGCATCCGCGAGGCGGAACGGGCGATCGACGTCGATCACGCCGACCCCGTGGATGCCATCCGCGCCCTCGCCGAGCTGACCTTCGACCACCACGTCGGGCACGAGGCCTTCATCCGCCTGGTCGCGATCGAGAACATCCATCGCGGCGCCTTCATCCGCCAGATCGAGGGACTGCGGACGCTCTCGCAGCCGGCGAAGGGACTCCTCGACGAGATCCTCGAGCGCGGTCGCGCGGCGGGCGTCTTCCGTTCCGACGTCGACGCGATCGACGTGCACCTCGTGATCAGCTCGTACTGCGTCTTCCAGGTGGCCAACCAGTATACGTTCGGCCACCTCTTCGACGTCGACCTGGCCTCCCCCGAGCGTCGGTCGCACCTTCGCGCCGCCCTCGGCGACGTGGTCGTCGGCTGGCTGACGGCTCCCTCGCGCTGACCCCCGTCAAGCGCAGACTCGCCCGCGCTGCCCACCCTCCCCCGCCCCGCGCCTCCCCGCGCGCGTTGAGTGTCCACAACACGCCGTATCTCCGCCCGTGGTTGCGGCGTGTCTTGGACACTCGACGGGGTGCGCGCAGTCTCGAGCGGGCGGGCGGGCGCGTTGCGTGGAGGGCGGGCCCGCGGTCGGCGGCATCCGGAATCGCTCGTTGACACGGCGCGGCGAGCGTGGTTTCCTCTGAACGTACCGGTTAGTACATAACCGCGACACGGACACGAAGGAGTACCGTGAACGACGCGCACCCGTACCTCGTCGGCCTCATCGGCACGGGGGTCCTCCCCTCGCTGACGCCGCCGATGCACATGGCCGAGGCGCGCGCCCTCGGGCTGACCTACGTCTACCGCCCGCTCGACCTCACGGCGCTCGGCATCGATCCCGCGCGGATCGGCGACGTGCTCGCCTGGGCCGAGCGCCTCGGCTACGACGCGGTCAACGTCACGCACCCGTGCAAGCAGAGCGTGCTCGCGCACCTCGACCGCATCGACCCCGTCGCCGCGGCGCTCGGCGCCGTGAACACCGTCCTCTTCACCCCCACCGGTCGCGTCGGCTACAACACGGACACGACCGGCTTCGCCTCGGCCTTCGCCGACGGACTCCCGGATGCCGAGACCCGGCATGTCGTCCAGCTCGGCGCGGGCGGGGCGGGCTCCGCCGTCGCCGACGCGCTGTTGCGACTCGGGGCCGCGCGCCTGAGCATCGTCGACCTCGACCCCGCACGCGCCGGTGCTCTCGCCGACGACCTCGGGGCACGGCATCCGCTCGCCGTCGTCGACACCGCCGAGGTCGCCGACCTCCCCGAGGCGCTCGCGGACGCCGACGGGCTCGTGCACTGCACCCCCGTCGGGATGGCGGAGCACCCGGGGCTCCCCCTCGACGCCGCGCTCCTGCGCCCCGAGCTCTGGGTCGCCGACATCGTCTACCGCCCGCTCGACACCGAACTCCTCGTCACCGCGCGAGAGCGCGGCTGCCGCACGCTCAGCGGCGGACGCATGGCGGTCCACCAGGCCGTCGACGCGTTCGCGCTCATCACCGGCACGCGACCCGATCCCGACCGCATGACCGCCCATTTCCTCGACCTCGTCTCTTCCGACAACGCCGTCGACCCGACCGTCGATCCGGCCCTCGCCCTCTAAGGAGCATCCGTCCATGACCACCCCCGCAACGACGCGGAAGACTCCCGTGAAGGCGGCCACCGCCAGCTTCATGGGAAGCGCCGTGGAGTACTACGACTTCTTCCTCTTCGGCTCCGCCGCCGCCCTCATCTTCCCCACCGTGTTCTTCCCCTCGGGCGACCAGGCAGCGCTGGTGATGTCGTTCGCGACCTTCGGGTTCGCCTACATCGCCCGCCCCTTCGGCGCCATCATCCTCGGTCACTTCGGCGACCGCATCGGTCGCCAGAAGGTGCTGATGTTCACGCTGCTGCTGATGGGACTGTCGACCTTCGTGATCGGCTGTCTCCCCGGATTCGCGCAGATCGGGTGGTTCGCCCCCGTGCTGCTCGTGCTGTGCCGCCTCGCTCAGGGCCTCTCCGCGGCGGGAGAGCAGGCAGGAGCCTCCTCGCTCACCCTCGAGCACGCCCCCGACGGACGCCGCTCCTTCTTCACCTCGTGGACCCTCACCGGCACCCAGGGCGGCCAGATCCTCGCCGCCCTCGTCTTCATCCCGGTCGTCGCCCTCCCCGACGACATCAAGTTCTCGTGGGGCTGGCGCGTGCCGTTCTGGCTGAGCGCGGTCGTCGTGATCGTGGCGTTCTTCATCCGCCGGAGCCTGCACGAGACCCCCGAGTTCGAGCAGGCGAAGGCGACCGGACAGATCGCCCGGATGCCGCTGGTCCCCCTGCTGAAGAACCACTGGCGCGACGTCCTCCGCGTGATCTTCTGCGCCTTCATCGCCGCGGTCTCGACCGTCTTCGGCACCCTCGCGATCGCCTACGGCAAAGAGGTCGGCCTCGCCGCGAGCGTGACCCTGTGGCTCGTCGTCGTCGCCAACATCGTCGCGCTGTTCACCCAGCCCCTGTTCGGCAGGCTCGCCGACCGCATCGGCCGCAAGCCCGTCTTCATCTACGGCGCGCTGTCGTCGGCGGCCTTCATGCCCTTCTACATGCTGTCGATGGGTGCGGGGAACGACCTGGTCACCTTCGGGCTTGCGATCCTCACGTTCTCGTGCGGGTACGCCGCCGCCAACGCGGTGTGGCCCTCGTTCTACGGCGAGATGTTCAGCGTCCGGGTGCGCTTCTCCGGCATGGCGATCGGCACGCAGCTCGGCTTCCTGATGGCCGGGTTCGCGCCGAGCATCGTCGCGGCCCTGGGCGGCGGCGGCGCCGGCGGCTGGGTGGTCATCAGCCTGTTCACCGCCGCCATCGCGATCATCGCCTCGATCAGCGCCCTGACGGCGCGTGAAACGAAGAACGTCCCCACGGACCAGCTCGGCCTCCGCGCCGAGGAGCGCGTTCCCGCGGGGGTCTGAGCCTCGACGCCGAACGGCCCCGTCTCCCTCGGGACGCGGGGCCGTTCCGTGTCCGACGGCGGCCGATCACACCCCGCAGAAACGACGAAACCTCGCAGCAACCACGGTGATCGCTGCGAGGTTCGTCCACTTCTGCGAGATCCACCCGGCCCTACGCCCCGACCTCCTGATACGCCGCGAACAGCAGCGACTCGTCCGGCGCCTGCAGCACCGTCGGCCGGGCGAGGTCGTCCAGCACGATGAAGCGCAGCATGCTGCCGCGGCTCTTCTTGTCGCGCTGCATCGTGGCCTTGAGGGTCTGGAAGGCGCCGGCGCGATACGTCGTCGGCAGGCCCAGCGACTCCAGCACCGTGCGATGCCGCTGCGCGACGTCATCGGACAGGCGTCCGGCCAGGCGCGACAGCTCGGCGGCGAACACCATCCCGACGGAGATCGCCGCGCCATGGCGCCAGCGGTAGCGCTCCGCGTGCTCGATCGCGTGGCCGAGGGTGTGGCCGTAGTTCAGCACCTCGCGCAGCCCCGCCTCGCGTAGGTCTTCGCCGACGACGCGCGCCTTCATGTCGATCGCGAGCTCGACGCACCGCCGGAACGCATCGCCGCGCGGGTCGACGATCCCGGACGGGTCGGCCTCGATGAGATCGAGGATCTCCGGATGCCAGATGAAGCCCGCCTTGACCACCTCGGCGAACCCGGCGGTCGCCTCGTTCTTGGACAGCGTGTCGAGAAGGTCGAGGTCGCAGACCACGGCCACGGGCGGCCAGAACGCGCCGACGAGGTTCTTGCCCTCCGCGGTGTTGATGCCGGTCTTCCCGCCCACGGCCGCATCGACCATGCCGAGCACGGTGGTCGGCACCTGCACGAGGGCGACGCCGCGCAGCCACGTCGCCGCGACGAAACCGGCGAGGTCGGTGACCGCTCCCCCGCCGAAGCCGATCACGACGTCGGTGCGGGTGAAGTCGGCCTGCCCCATGACCTGCCAGCAGAACGCGGCCACCTCCACGCGCTTGCCGGCCTCGGCATCCGGGATCTCCGCGAGGAGCACCTGGCGGTCGCCCATGAGCTGGGCGCGCAGCGCTTCGGCCTGCTTCGCGAGCGTCGGCGGGTGGACCACGAGCACTTTCTGCGCGGACGCCGGCAGCACCTCCCCCAGCGTCGCGAGCAGGCCGCGACCGATCGTGATGTCGTAGCCGGAGTCCCCGGCGACGGTGATGGTGGTGGTGTCGGTCATGCCGTCTCTCCGGCCGGCACACGGCGTGCCCAGGCCACGATGTCGTCGACGACCCGCGCGAGCGGGCCCGACGAGGTGTCGAATGCGATGTCGGCGGTCTGCTCGTACACGGGTCGCCGTTCCTCGAAGATGCGCAGCCAGCGCGCGACGGGGTCCTCGCCGCCGAGCAGGGGTCGCTCGTCCCCGTGGATCCGGGATGCCACGACGTGCGGCGCCACGGTCAGCAGCACCACGCGGTGCGCGCGCAGGCGCTCGCGGGTCAGCGGGTCGAGAACGGCGCCACCGCCGAGCGCGACGACTCCCCCGCGGGCCAGGGCCTCGACGACCGCTTCGCGCTCGAGAGCCCGGAAGTGGGGCTCGCCGTGTTGCACGAACAGCGCCGGGATCGGCCCGTGATCGCGGACGACGAGCTTGTCGGTGTCCGTGAACGGCGTGCCCAGAGCGCGCGCCACGCGGCGCCCGACGCTGGTCTTCCCCGCCCCCATGGGGCCGATGAGCACGACGGCTGACGCGGCGGGCGTTCCGGCATCCCGGCCCGTCGCCTCGGCGGTCACCGGCTCAGGCGAGGTCATGCGCGAGCAGCGCGGCGTCGGACGCGTCGGTCGTGCGCAGCGTCTCGGGGAGGTTCGCGAGGTAGGACTCGAGGTTGCGGCGCGTCTCGGCGATGTTGTCGCCCCCGAACTTCTCGAGCACCGCGTCGGCCAGGGTCACGGCGACCATCGCCTCGGCCACGACGCCCGCGGCGGGAACGGCGCACACGTCGGAGCGCTGGTGGTGCGCGGCAGCGGTGTCGCCGGTGGCGACGTCGACCGTGCGCAGCGCCTTGGGGATCGTGGCGATCGGCTTCATGCCCGCGCGCACGCGCAACACCGTGCCGGTCGACATCCCTCCCTCGGTACCGCCCGCGCGATCCGAGGAGCGGGTGATGCCCTCGCCCGTGGCGAAGAGCTCGTCGTGCGCCTGCGAGCCGCGGCGGGTCGTGGTGAGGAAGCCGTCGCCGACCTCGACGCCCTTGATGGCCTGAATGCTCATAAGGGCCTGGGCGAGCTTGGCATCCAGTCGCCGGTCCCACTGCACGTGGGAGCCGAGTCCCGGCGGCAGGCCGTAGGCGAGGACCTCGACGACGCCGCCGAGCGTGTCGCCGGCCTTCTTGGCGTCATCGACCTCGGCGACCATGGCGGCGCTCGTCTCGGAATGGAAGCAGCGCAGCGGGTCGGCGTCGAGGCGGTCGACATCGTCGGGGGTCGGGAACTCCGCGTCGTCGGGGACGCGCACCGGACCGATCGAGAGGGTGTGGCTGACCAGCCGGATGCCGAGCTCGCCGAGGAACGACCGGGCGATGGCGCCGAGGGCCACGCGCGCAGCGGTCTCGCGGGCCGAGGCGCGCTCGAGGATGGGGCGGGCCTCGTCGAAGCCGTACTTCTGCATGCCCACGAGGTCGGCGTGGCCCGGACGCGGACGCGTCAGTGCGGCACCGCGTCCGCGCGACTTGTCGGACAGCTCCACCGGCTCCGGGCTCATGACCTCGGTCCACTTGGGCCACTCGGTGTTGCCGATGCGGAGCGCGATCGGGCTGCCGATCGTGTAACCGTGCACGATTCCAGTCGACAGCGTCAGCTCGTCTTCCTCGAACTTCATGCGCGAGCCGCGGCCGTAGCCCAGGCGCCGACGCGCGAGTTCGGCGCGGATCTGCGCGGACGAGATGGGGACGCCGGCCGGCATCCCCTCCATGAGGGCGATCAACTCGGGGCCGTGGGACTCGCCGGCCGTGAGAACGCGAAGCATTCCTCTAGTCTCCCACGAGCGCGATGCGCATCGCGGCCAGCACGGCGTCTTCGCGATCGAGACAGCGACCGGGATCGCCGTTCACGAAGACGCGCACCTGCAGGAGCGCCTGGTGCAGCAGCATCGCGAGACCGTCGTGGGCCTCTCCCCCGGCGCGGTCCCACGCCCGGGCGAGCGGGGTCGGCCAGCCTCCGTAGACGACATCGACGAGGGGTCCGGAGACGGATGCCAGCTCCTCGGCGACCGGCCCCAGGTCGGTGCCGCCCGGGAGCGCCGCGATCGTGGCATCCACCGGACCCGGATCATCGCCGGTGAGCGGGCGGACGCGCACCTCGACGCCGAGGTCGAGTGTCCGCAGGGCCTCCGCGGCCTCGACGCGTCGCGCACGCACCTCGACGACCTCGGCTCCCGCGCGGGCCGCGGCGACCACCGCGGAGGTCGCCGTCGCTCCGGCGCCGAGGACGCGGATGTTACCCGGATTCCGCACGCCGATCTCGTCGAGTGCGCGGGCCAGACCCCCGACGTCCGTGTTGAAGCCGCGCGGGCCGTCGGACGTGAGGAGGAAGGTGTTGACCGCTCCGGTCAGGCGGGCGTCGTCGTCGAGTGCGGCGGCGGTGCGGGCCGCGACCTGCTTCAACGGCATGGTCAGCGAGAGCCCGCGCCAGGTGGCATCCAGATCCCGGATCCGCTCGGGGAAGGCGGCTTCTTCGATCCGCTCGCGCCCGTACTCCCAGTCGAGGCCGAGCTCGCGGTACGCCGCCGCGTGCAGCGCCGGCGACCGCGAGTGGTCGATCGGGTCCCCCCAGACGGCGAGCCGCGTCCCGGTCAGCATCCGCCGTCGGGGTTGTCGCGGCACCACTGCTGGAACTGGTCGACGGCCTTGAGCTGGTCGGCGTAGGTGGTGGAGAACACGGTCTCGCCCGTCGACAGGTTCACGGTCGTGAAGTAGTACCAGCTGCCGTCCGCGGGGTGCATAGCGGCATCGATGGCGAGGTCTCCCGCGTTGGCGATCGGTCCGATCGGAAGACCCGGGTGGATGTAGGTGTTCCACGGGTTGTCGCTCGTCAGCGCGTTCTCGGACGACGACGAGGATCCCGCGCCGATCTCGCCCACGCCGTACTGCGCCGTCGAGTCCATCTGGAGCAGACCGTGCGTCTCGTCGTTGTCCGGCTGCAGCCGGTTCTCGATGACTCGGGACACCTTGTAGAAGTCGTCGGACGCGCGGGCCTCGCGCTCGATGATCGAGGCGATGATGAGGATCCGTTCGCGATCGGCCTCGGGAACGCCCGCCTGGTCGAGGGACTGCATCGTGCGCTGCACCATGCGGGTGATGACGTCCTTCGCCGTGACGCCGTCGTCGAAGTCGTAGGTCGCGGGGAAGATCCAGCCCTCCAGCGTCGAGGCCGGGACACCGTACTGCGACGGGTCGGCGACCGCGGCGTCGAGATCGGCACGGGGGATGCCTGCCTGCTCGGAGATCGCGTCGAGCGACTGGTTGAGGGTCAGGCCCTCGCGCAGCTGCACGGAGCTGTCGAGACGCGTCGCCGGATCGCGGAGGGCCGCGATGACCGCCTCCGACGTCATCTGCTTCTGCAGCTTGTAGACGCCCGGCTGGAAGGTGAAGCCCACGGAGTTGTTGACCATGTACTTGTACAGCGAGTTCGAGGCCTTGGTGACTCCGGCCTCGAACATCTTCGGCGACACCGACTCCCCGGTGTCGCCCGAGACGATCGTCACGCGCGCTTCGCCGTTGGCCATCCCGGCTTCGTAGTCGAGGGACTCTCCCGTGCCGAAGAAGGCCTGGACCCGCTCGCCGTAGGTGTTCCAGAGGGCGAAGCCTCCGCCCACCATTCCGCCGAGGATCACGAGGACGATCGCGAGCGCGATCCAGCCGCCGGTGCGGCGGCGCTTCTTGGGGGGACGCGGCGCGGGGGTACCGATCTGATCGGTGTGCGCGCGACCGGTGAAGAGGTCTTCCAGCGAGCCGGTCGGCACGGAGCCGTCGCCCGCCGCGGAGCCGTTCGACACGGTCGCCGCCCCGACGAGGGCCTGCTCCCGCTCGCGCTCGGGCCGGGTGATCGGCATCTGCTGGGTGGGCTGCTGCGCGGCGGCGGTGCGGCGCGCGGTCTCGTCGGGGGTCTGCGCGGGGGGTCTCGTGGTGACGGGCTGCGCGGTGGCGGGCTGCTGCGTGGTGGCGGGCTGCTGCGCAGCGGCGGTGCGGCGCGCGGCCTCGTCGGGTGTCCGCGCGGCGTGCGGCGCGGCGTCGTGCTGCGCGGCGGTGGACCGGGGCGCGGATGCCGCGGGGGGTGCCGTCGGGTGAGTCGCGGGCGCGGCGCTCGGCGGGGTCACGGCGGGTCGGGGTGCCGACGGCTGCTCCGGCGCCTGCTCCGCGGCGGGCGTCGCGGCAGGCGACGGCTCGACCGGCGGCGTCACGGATTCCGCGCCTTCCGACGCCGCGGGAGCGGCGGCCTGCGCGGCCGCGGGGCCGGTCTGCATGCGCGCCGCGCGCGCCGCCCGACGGGACGGGGGCGTCTGCGACTCATCGGTCGGCGTCGACCGTCGCCGCGGGCCGTTCGAGGCGGCCGCGCGGGGGTCGGGCAACCGTCCGTACAGTTCGGCGAAGGGGTCGTTGGCGTTGGGGTCGTTTTCGGGCATGTCAGGCGGGCTCCTGTCCCGGTGTGACGGCGGGTCCGGCCGGCTCGCCGGACTGTCGCTCCACGTCGAGCGCCTGCTGCAGCAGCACGACAGCGGCGACTTGATCCACAATGCTACGAGAATCCCGCTGAGAACGACCTGCCTGTCGGAGCACGCCGTGTGCCGAAACCGTGCTGAGGCGCTCGTCGACGAGGCGCACGGGCACGGAGAGCGCGCCCGCCAGAGCCTGCGCAAATGACCGCGCATCCGTGGTCGACGCGGTGTCCTCCCCCCGCAGGTTGAGGGGAAGGCCCACCAGCACCTCGAACGCCTCGTACTCCTCGGCGAGGGCGACGATGCGTCGTACGGGGTCCCCCTTGCGCGGAACCGTCTCGACGGGAACGGCGAGCACGCCGTCCGGGTCGGAGCGGGCGACGCCCACGCGAGCGCGTCCGACATCGATCCCGAGACGGATGCCGCGCCGGAATTCCGTCACGCGGTGGTCGCCCGGACGTCGGCGACGATGCCTTCGAGCGCCTGCGGCAGGGCCGCGGCATCCGTTCCCCCGCCCTGGGCGACGTCGGGGCGTCCGCCGCCACCGCCACCGAGCACACCGGCGGCCGCCTTGGCGAGTGCGCCGGCGGTCAGGCCGCGTTCGCGCGCGGATTCGTTGGTGACGACGACGACCGTGGCGCGGCCGCCGGCGACCGATGCGAGGGCGACGACGGCGGGATCCGTGCCGAGACGGTCTCGCACCTGCAAGGCGAGAGAGCGGACGTCGTCGGCCGACGCGCCCTCGCCGAGGCTCTCGGCGACGACGCGCACGGTGCCGACCGAGACGGCCGCCTCGACCAGCTGGGGCAGGCGACCGGTGAGCGCCTGCGCCTCGAAGGCGGCGATCTTCTTCTCAGCGGCCTTGAGGCTCGCGGCGAGTTCGGCGATGCGGCTGGTCAACTGCTCGCGGGGTGTCTTGAGCGATGTCGACAGCTGCGAGACGATCGCGCGCTCCGCGGCGAGGTCACGGAAGGCGTCGAGGCCGACGAGCGCCTCCACGCGCCGGTTCGAGGCGCCGACCGACTGCTCGCCCACGAGGTTGACGAGGCCGATCTCGGCGCTCCGGGCGACGTGCGTGCCGCCGCAGAGCTCGCGCGACCACGGGCCGCCGATGTCGACCATGCGCACGGTGTCGCCGTACTTCTCGCCGAACAGCGCCATGGCTCCGGCCGCCTTGGCCTCATCGAGCGACATCACGCGGGTGGTGACCTCGAGGTTGTCGCGGACGGCGTTGTTGGCGATGTCCTCGATCTCGGTGCGGGTCTCGGGCGACAGCGCCGAACCCCAGCTGAAGTCGAAGCGCATGTAACCGGCACGGTTGAGCGACCCGGTCTGGGTGGCGGTCTTGCCGAGGGTGTCGCGGATCGCGGCGTGCACGAGGTGCGTGGCCGAGTGCGCCTGCTGCGCCGAGTGGCGGTTCAGCGCGTCGACGACCGTGGTGGCGGGGGCGCCGACCGAGACCTCTCCGGTCGTGACCTCGACGGTGTGGCTGATCAGGCCCGGAACCGGCCGCTGCACATCCAGCACCTCGAGCTCGTAGCCCGGGCCCACGATCGTGCCCTTGTCCGCGACCTGGCCACCGGATTCGGCATAGAGCGCGGTCTCGCCCGTGATGATCTCGGCGATCTGCCCCGCGGACGCGCGATCGGTCCCCTGACCGTCGACCAGGATGCCGAGGACCTTCGACTCGGTCTGCAGCTCGGTGTACCCGGTGAAGACGGTCTCGCCCAGCGCGCGGAACTCGCGGTACGCGCTCTGATCGGCGATCGCTCCCTTGCGGGCACGGGCGTCGGCCTTGGCGCGCGTGCGCTGCTCCTGCATGAGCTGGTCGAAGGCGCCGCGATCGACGGACAGGCCCGCCTCTTCGGCGATCTCGAGCGTGAGGTCGATCGGGAAGCCGTACGTGTCGTGGAGCAGGAAGGCCTCGGAACCCGAGAGCGTCGTGCCCCCGTCGTTCTTGGCTTCGGCCACGGACTGATCGAGGATCGCCGACCCGGCCGCGAGCGTGCGGAGGAACGTCTGCTCCTCGGCGATCGCGTAGGCCGAGAGGCGCGCGTAGTCGGTCTCGACCTCGGGGTACGACTCCTTCATCGCGTCGCGCGAGGCGGCGAACAGTTCGGGGAAGGTGGCTCCCTCGACGCCGAGCAGGCGCATCGAGCGGATCGCACGACGCATGATGCGCCGCAGGATGTAGCCGCGTCCCTCGTTCGAGGGGGTGACGCCGTCGGCGAGCAGCATGAGCGAGGACCGGACGTGGTCGGCGACGATGCGCAGCCGCACGTCGTCCTCGTGCGATTCGGCGCCGTACGCCTTGCCCGCCAGCTTCGCCGCCAGGTCGAGCACCGGACGCACCTGGTCGGTCTCGTACATGTTGTCGACGCCCTGCTTGATGAACGCGATGCGCTCCAGGCCCATGCCGGTGTCGATGTTCTTGGCGGGGAGCTCCCCGACGATGTCGAAGTCGTACTTCGAGCGCACGTTCGTGATCTCGTACTGCATGAACACGAGATTCCAGATCTCGACGTAGCGGTCGTCGTCGGTGGCGGGGCCGCCGTCGATGCCGTAGGCGGGGCCGCGGTCGAAGAAGATCTCCGAGCAGGGACCGGCGGGGCCCGGCAGGCCGGTCGACCAGTAGTTCGTGTCCTTGCCGAGGCGCTGGATGCGCTCGTCGGGGAGGGTGCTGAGCTTCAGCCAGAGGTCGCGGGCCTCGTCGTCCTCTTCGTAGACGGTGACCCAGAGGTCCTTCGGGTCGAAGGCGAGTCCGCCCTCCGACTCGGGGGCGGTCAGCAGCTCCCACGCGAACCGGATGGCGTCTTCCTTGAAGTAGTCGCCGAACGACCAGTTGCCGAGCATCTGGAAGAAGGTGCCGTGCCGGGGCGTCTTGCCGACCTCTTCGATGTCGTTGGTGCGGATGCACTTCTGCACGTCGGCCGCGCGCGGATACGGCGGCGGCACGACACCGCTCAGGTACGGGATGAAGGGCACCATGCCCGCCACGGTGAACAGCAGGGCCGGGTCGTCGGTGACGAGCGAGGCCGAGGGGACGATCGTGTGGTTCTTCTTCTCGAAGAAGTCGAGGAAGCGCTGGGCGATCTCGGCGGTTTTCATGGCGAATCTTTCGATGGGCGTGCGGATCGTCCCCCGGTTCCGGGGGCGGGATGCCGGAAGGTCAGTCGGACGAGGAGGCCGAGCGCGCCGTGTCGGCGGCGTTGTCGAGGGCCGCGCCGGCAGAGGCGGCGACGCCCTTGACGTCGTCGACGATCTCCGAGAGGCGCGTTTCCTGCTCGTGGTAGGCGTCGCTCATCCGATCGGTGAACTCGCCGATGCGGGAGTCGAGCTGTGCGAACAGCTCCTGGCCGCGGGGGTCCTTGTTCACCAGGTGGGCGGCGACGAAACCGCCGACGATGCCGAAGGCGAACCAGACGAGGCTTCTCACGATCACCACTTCTTCCTCGATACAGCGCCGCGGTCGCGGCATCCTTCATCGTAGGCGACGGCCCCCGCGGCGCGCGCGTCCGCCGACCGGATGCCGCGGACGCGGCCGTCGCGGACGGTCCGGGCCTGCGCGATCGCCCGGAACGACGAAGGGCGCCGGGAGAACCCGACGCCCTTCGTGCTCGCTGAGATCAGCGGGCGGCGTAGTACTCGACGACGAGCTGCACGTCACACGTGACGGGCACCTCGGCGCGCTTGGGGCGACGCACGAGCTTCGCCTGGAGCGTCGAGAGGTCGACCTCGAGGTAGCCCGGAACGGGGGGCAGCACTTCGGCGTGCCCACCGGCGGCGGCGACCTGGAAGGGCTCGAGGCCCTCGCTCTTCGGCTTGACGTGGATCTGCTGACCCGGCTTCACGCGGAACGACGGGCGGTCCACGAGCTGGCCGTCGACCAGGATGTGGCGGTGCACGACGAGCTGGCGAGCCTGCGCGGTGGTGCGGGCGAAGCCCGAACGCACGACGAGGGCGTCCAGACGCATCTCGAGCAGCTCGACCAGGTTCTCACCGGTCAGGCCGTCGGTGCGGCGGGCCTCGTTGAACGCGATGCGCAGCTGCTTCTCGCGGATGCCGTACTGCTCGCGCAGACGCTGCTTCTCGCGCAGACGGACGGCGTAGTCGCTGTCGGCCTTGCGCTTGGTGCGACCGTGCTCACCCGGAGCGTAGGGACGCTTCTCGAGGTAGCGGGCGGCCTTGGGGGTGAGCGCGACGCCGAGGGCGCGCGACAGACGCACCTTGCGGCGGTCCTGAGACTTCGTGGTCACGAAGTTCTCCTTCCGATGACGCGGCCGCGCCTTTCGCGGCTCGCGGGCGTATCGCCCCCTTCCGCCCGATCCGGAGCGCACGCCGGGGCGCACCGGAAGGTGATCACAGGAAGGAGGGGATGCCCGAAAACCCTGTTTCGAGCCGATTCATGCTATCAGAGCCGCCCGCACGCGCCCGCAGAGCGCTCACTGCCCGTCGAGGATGCGGCGGATCTTCTCGAGCCGCGCCGACACGTCGCGCTCGGCGCCGTGGTTCGTCGGCTGGTAGTAGCGCTTCCCCGTGAGCTCGTCGGGCAGGTACTGCTGCGTCACGATGCCGATCTCGCTGTCGTGCGCGTACTTGTACCCCTTGCCGTGTCCGAGCCGTTTGGCCCCGGGGTAGTGCGCGTCCCGAAGGTGCAGCGGCACCCGGCCGAAGCCGCCGGCACGGATATCGGCGATGGCGGCGTTGATGGCGTTGTACGCCGCATTCGACTTGGCGGTGGTCGCGAGATAGACCGTCGCCTCGGCGAGCGGGATGCGGCCCTCGGGCATGCCGATGAAGGCGACCGCGTCGGCGGCGGCGACCGCGATCTGGAGGGCTTGGGGGTCGGCCATGCCGATGTCCTCCGCGGCGGAGATCACCAGGCGCCGAGCGATGAAGCGGGGGTCCTCCCCCGCCTCGATCATCCGTGCGAGGTAGTGGATCGCGGCATCCGGATCCGATCCCCGAACCGACTTGATGAAGGCGCTGATGACGTCGTAGTGCTCGTCGCCCTGGCGGTCGTACCGCAGCAGTGCCCGGTCGACGGCCTGAGCGATGTGGTCGGCGGTGATGACGGGTGGCTCCGTGACCTCGGACTCCGCGGGGGGCTCGTCGGCATCCGGATCCTCATCGTCGGCGGTGGTGACGGGCGGCGCGGTGAGTCCGGAGTCGTCGCCCGCGACGGAGGCTGCGGCTTCCAGCGCCGTGAGCGCGCGTCGCGCGTCGCCCGACGCGAGGCGGATCAGAGCGGCACGGGCGTCGTCGTCCAGGACGACCCGTCCGGCGAGACCACGAGGGTCTGTCACCGCGCGGTCGACGAGTGCGCCCAGGTCGTCATCGCCGAGCGGGCGGAGCGTCAACAGCAACGACCGCGACAGCAGCGGCGAGATGACCGAGAACGAGGGGTTCTCGGTGGTCGCCGCGATCAGGACGACCCAGCCGTTCTCGACGCCCGGCAGGAGCGCGTCCTGCTGCGCTTTGGTGAAGCGATGGATCTCGTCGAGGAACAGGATCGTCGATTGCCCGTACAGGTCGCGCTGCGTGAGCGCCTCCTGCATGACCTCGCGCACGTCTTTGACGCCGGCGGTGATCGCGGACAACTCGACGAAGCGGCGCCCCGACGATCGCGCGATGGCCTGGGCGAGCGTCGTCTTACCCGTCCCGGGCGGGCCCCACAGGATCACCGAGACGGCGGAACCGGATGCCGACGAGTCGGTGGTCGCGAGAGTGACGAGTGGCGATCCCGGTCGCAGGAGGTGTCCTTGGCCGGCGACCTCGTCGAGGCTCGTGGGTCGCATCCGGACCGCGAGCGGGGTCTGACCCTGGAAGAGGGCGGAGGAGGCGGGCACCGATCCAGGCTAACGGGGGCCACCGACGCCGGCGTCGGTCTTTTGTCGGGCTCGCGCCGTGCTGCGTAGGATCGGGGGCGGTCGCAGGGCGGCCGGAGGAGGTCGATGTGGCGACGGGCGGGAAAGATCGGCAGAGCCGCGAGCAGCGTGAACGTGCTCGGGCCTATCAGGTGCGGCAGGAGCTGCATCGTCGTCAGGGTCAGCGTCGTCGGCGCGACAACCTCCTCGGGATCGTCATCGGCCTCGTCGTCATCGCCGGTGCGATCGGGGCGCAGACCGCCTATTTCGTCGCAGGTCCCGGTGCTCCCGCACCTGCTCCGACGGTGACGGACTCCCCCTCCCCCTCGACGTCTCTCGATGCTCCGCTTCCCGAGCCGGAAGAGACGACGGCCCCGACACCCTGATCCCGTCACGCTGCGGTCGGGCGTACTAGGCTCGGGATCGTCCTTCTCCCCCAGGCGGCTTTGCCGCGATGAGGTGCTATTTCCGTGACTTCCGCTTCCTCCCCCGACACCGCCGGCCCGCACGACTCCTCGAGCGACGCGACCGACGAGCTGGCTCCCGCCGACGAACGGGTCCCCACCGACGAGACCACGGTCTCGCCCGACGAATCCCCGGCGGACACAGCTCCGGCCGACGTCTCTTCCGAGGCCGACGCCGGCCCCTCGGAGACGAACGAGACCGCAGAGCCCGCTGACGCTCCCGACGCCCCGGCCGGCGAAGACGCCGAGGCTCCGGAGCAGGACGCGGCGGAGGCCGTCGCTGCGACCCCCGCGGCTCCCCTTCCCTCACCGGCTCCCTCCCCCCGCCCCGGGCCGCGCCCGGGCGCACGCGTGGCCGCCCCGACCGAGCCGTGGGGCCGCGTCGACGACGAGGGCACCGTCTCGGTGCGCGAAGCCGACGGATGGCGCGTGGTGGGCCAGTACCCCGACGGGACTCCGGCCGAAGCCCTCGCATACTTCGAGCGGAAGTTCGCCGACCTCGCCAGCGAGGTGACCCTCCTCGAGGTCCGCCACCGCCGGGGCGGCGCGTCGGCATCCGACCTCCGTGCCACCGCCCTGAGCGTCCGCGGGAAGCTCGACGGCGCTGCGGCCGTCGGAGACCTCGCCACCCTCATCGCGCGCATCGACGCTCTGACCGCCGAGCTGGCCGAGGCGAGCGAGAGCGAAGCCGCAGCGGCGAAGGAAGCCGTCGCCGAAGCGGTGCGCGAGCGCACCGTCATCGTCGAAGAGGCCGAGGCGCTCGCCGCCCGCGACCCGCAGACCGTGCAGTGGAAGCAGAGCACCGCCGAGATGTCGGCTCTCTTCGACCGCTGGCAGGCGCACCAGCAGAACGGCCCTCGCCTGCCCAAGTCCACCGCTCAGCAGCTGTGGCGTCGGTTCCGCGACGCCCGCGCGAGCTTCGACCGCCACCGCCGCGAGTTCTTCTCGGCGCTGGACGAGACCCACAAGGCGGCCCGTGACGTGAAGACACGTCTCGTCGAGCGCGCCGAAGCCCTCGCCCCGCGAGGCGAGGACGGGATCGGCGCCTACCGCGACCTGCTCGACGAGTGGAAGGCCTCCGGCCGCGCCGGCCGCAAGGTCGACGACGCGCTGTGGGCGCGGTTCAAGGCGGCGGGCGATGCTCTTTACGGCGCCCGCGGCGAGCGGGAAGCGGCCGACATCGAAGCCTCCCGCGAGAAGATCGAGCAGAAGCGCGCACTTCTCGAGCAGGCGGCTCCCATCGTCGACGAGAAGAACCTCGCCACGGCACGCCAGCGCCTGACGGCCATCCAGCGTCAGTGGGACGAGATCGGTCGTGTGTTCCCGCGCGACGTCGAGCGCGGCCTCGACGACGACCTTCGCAAGATCGAGCTCAGTGTCCGCACGCGGGAAGACGCGGACTGGAAGCGCAACGACCCCGAGCAGAAGGCGCGTGCGAACGACATGACGCGTCAGATCACCGACGCGATCGCGAAGCTCGAGTCCGAGCTCGCCGACGCCGAAGCGCGTGGCGACAAGCGGGCGGCTGCCGAGGCATCCGAGGCGCTCGAAGCGCGCCGCGGATGGCTCCGCGCGCTGGGCGGCTGATCCGCTCTCTCCACAGATTCCCGCCTCGGCGGGGCAGGGCGACACTCTCGCGTCAGACTGACGTGATGGTGTCGCCCTTTCTGTATTTCCCGGGCGAGCGTCTTTCGCTCGCCGAGCTCACGGCGGCGTGTCTCGACGGCGTCCTCGTCGCCATCGGGGCGGGATACATGCCCGCCGACGCCGCCGAGACGGGATGGATGCGCGCCCGGAGCCTCGCACCCCTGACCGGCACGCGGCTGGCCCTCGTCCGTCGCAGCGCGGGCTGGGTCCACGGCGGGGTGCTCGTCGAGCCCTCTCCGCACCACCTCCAGCGCTCGTGCGAGCGACGCGTGCGCGTCACACACGATGTCCGCGTCGTCTACCACGACGTCCGGCTCGACCCCTCGGACACGATGGAGGTCGCCGGAGTGGCGGTGGCCACGCCCGCCCGGGCTCTGGCCGATCTGGCTCGTCTGGACGAAGCCTCGTTCGCGTACACGTGGGCCTGCTCCGACCCCGACCTGGCGGAGCAGGCGCGCGCGTGGGTCCGAGAGCGCCCCCGCATCCCCTACGGCCGCCGCGCCCTCGATCTTCTCGACAGGGCCCTGGTTCGCTGAAGACCACGAGCCGGCGACGGCTCGGGCGCGCTGGCGGCTCGGAGGTGCTGGCGGCCCCGGGCGGTGGCAGGCGGTCGTGGGCTCGGCCCTGGGGGCGGTTCGGGGGCGGACGGCGCTAGGACGAGGTGACGCGGTACACGTCGTAGACGGCGTCGATACGTCGCACGGCGTTCAGCACGCGGTCGAGATGCACCGTGTCACCCATCTCGAAGACGAACTTGCTCAGGGCGAGGCGATCGTTCGAGGTCGACACGGTGGCCGAGAGGATGTTGACGTGGTGCTCGCTCAGCACGCGCGTGACGTCGCTGAGCAGGCCGGAGCGGTCGAGGGCCTCGACCTGGATCTGCACGAGGAACAGGCTCTTGGTCGTGGGCGCCCACTCGACGTCGATGAGACGGTCGGGGTCTTCCTTGAGCGCCTTCACGTTGGTGCAGTCGCCGCGGTGCACCGAGACGCCGCTTCCGCGCGTGACGAACCCGACGATCTCGTCGCCCGGCACCGGCGTGCAGCATTTCGCGAGCTTCACCAGGATGTCGGGGGCGCCCCGGACGAGCACTCCCGAATCGCTGTTGCGCGGGGTGCGCCGGCGTCCGACCTGAGGGAGGTCGATCGGACCGGTCGAGGTGTCCTCCGCGCTGACCAGCGCGGTGACCTTCTCGATCACCGACTGCGTGGAGACGTGTCCCTCGCCGACCGCGGCGTACAGCGCCGAGACGTCTTCGTAGTGGAACTGCCGCGCGACCTCGGTGAACGAGTCCTGGCTCATGAGACGCTGCAGCGGCAGGTTCTGTCGGCGCATCGCGCGCGCGATCGAGTCCTTGCCCTGCTCGATCGCCTCTTCGCGGCGCTCCTTCGTGAACCACCCGCGGATCTTGTTGCGTGCGCGGGTGCTCTTGACGAAGCCGAGCCAGTCCTGGCTGGGGCCGGCGTCGGGGTTCTTCGACGTGAACACCTCGACGACGTCGCCGCTCTGCAGAGCGGTCTCGAGCGGTACGAGACGACCGTTGACCTTGGCCCCCATCGTGCGGTGGCCGATCTCGGTGTGCACGGCGTAGGCGAAGTCGACGGGGGTCGCGCCCGCGGGCAACCCGATCACGCGCCCCTTGGGCGTGAAGACGTAGACCTCTTTCGCGCCGATCTCGAAGCGCAGCGAGTCGAGGAACTCGCCCGGGTCGGCGGTCTCCGCCTGCCAGTCCGAGATGTGCGCGATCCACGCCATGTCGGCGTCGACGGCCTTGGCATCCGCCTTTCCGCCCGCCATGCGCTCTTTGTACTTCCAGTGGGCCGCGACACCGAACTCGGCCTGCTGGTGCATCTCGTGAGTGCGGATCTGGATCTCGACCGTGCGTCCGCCGGGCCCGATGACCGTCGTGTGGAGCGACTGGTACAGGTTGAACTTCGGCGTCGCGATGTAGTCCTTGAACCGGCCCGGCAGCGGCGTCCAGCGCGCGTGGATCGCGCCGAGCACCGCGTAGCAGTCGCGCACCGTGCCCACGAGGATCCGGATGCCGATGAGGTCGTAGATGTCGTCGAACTCGCGGCCGCGCACGACCATCTTCTGGTACACCGAGTACAGCTGCTTCGGGCGCCCCATGACGCGGCCGCGCACCCGGAGCTCGCGCAGGTCGGCGTCGACCGCATCGATGACGTTCTGCACGTACTGCTCGCGCTGCGGGGTGCGCTGTTTGACGAGACTCTCGATCTCGGCGTAGAGCTTCGGGTGCATCACGGCGAACGAGAGATCCTCGAGCTCGCTCTTGATGGCCTGGATGCCGAGCCGGTGCGCGAGGGGCGCGTAGATCTCGAGCGTCTCGGTGGCCTTCTTGGCGGCCTTGTGCGGGGGGACGAACCCCCACGTGCGCGCGTTGTGCAGACGGTCGGCGAGCTTGATGAGGAGGACGCGGATGTCCTTCGACATCGCCACGATCATCTTGCGGACGGTCTCGGCCTGTGCGCTGTCGCCGTACTTGACCTTGTCGAGCTTCGTGACGCCGTCCACGAGCATGGCGACCTCGTCGCCGAAATCGGCGGCAAGTTCGTCGAGCGGGTAGCCGGTGTCTTCGACGGTGTCGTGGAGCAGGGCGGCGGCGATCGCCTTCGGTCCGAGACCGAGCTCCGCGAGGATCTGCGCGACCGCGAGGGGGTGGGTGATGTACGGCTCACCACTCTGACGCTTCTGCCCGTCGTGCGCCTTGTCGGCGACCGCATAGGCCCGCTCGATGATCCCGAGATCGCCCTTGGGATGGTGCGTGCGGACGGTGCGCAGGAGCTTGTCGACATCGTCGCGACGAGCCGCACGCGAGAAGATGCGCGGGACGAGTCGGCGCAGCGAGGACGGCGGTGGTGCGGAGGCCGTGGTCTCGGTCATCTTTGCGCCTCCCCCGTCGTGACGTCAGTCGGTCAATCCTACGCCCGGCGGGGCGGGCCCCCGCCGTCAGGCGGGGACGCCCGCCTTCTCCCGTGCGGAGCGCACGCGCGTGTCGCGCTGAGCGATCGCCGACTCCCGCTCGCGCAGCAGCGCGTACAGCGGTACGGCGACGAACAGCGTCGAGTACGCGGCCACGAGGGTTCCGACGAAGATCGACAGCGAGATGTCGCTCAATGTGCGCGCACCGAGCGGCACACCGATGAACAGGATCGCGCCGATCGGCAGCACGGCGACGATCGTCGTGTTGATCGAGCGGATGAGGGTCTGGTTCGCCGCGAGGTTGACCGACTCGGCGAAGGTCCGTCCGGAGATCTCCCCGTCGTCTCGGGTGTTCTCTCTCACCTTGTCGAACACCACCGTGGTGTCGTAGAGGGCGTACGACAGGATCGTGAGGAAGCCGATCACCGCCGCGGGCGAGATCTCGAACCCGAAGAGCGCGTAGATGCCGACCGTGATGACGAGGACGTCGACGAGGCCGATGATGGCGGCGACCGACATCTTCCACGTGCGGAAGTACAGCGCGAGGATGAGGAAGGTCAGTGCGAGGAAGATCGCGAGGCCCCACAACGACTGGCGCGTGACGTCCGCTCCCCAGGTCGCGCCGATGAAGGAGTTCGTGACTTCGGAACTGGGCACCTGGTACGCCGAGGCGAGCGCCGCCGAGACCGCCTGGGTCTCGTCGTTGCTCATCTGGTCGGTCTGCACGCGGACGGCTTGGTCGTTGATCACGGTGACGCGGGTGGAAGCGCCCGGGACCACCGAGGAGACCGCCTGCGTGGCGAGCGACTGGTCGACGGTCGCGGGGTTGGAGACCGTGAACTGCGATCCGCCGGTGAACTCGATCGAGAACTGGATGGGCCGCGCGAGCGGCACCAGCGCGGCGCCGATCACGAGGAGGGCGGCGATGAGGAACCAGATCCGGCGGCGCTGGACGAACGGGAAGGAGGTCTTCCCGGAGTAGAGGTCGTTACCGAGCTGCGTCATGGAGCGCATCAGTCGTCTCCCTCCTTCGTGGAGCGGCTATCCCCGCGAGCGGCGGCCAGCTCGGCCTGCTTGCGTTCCGCGATGGTCTGACGACGCTGCGCCTCGCCCCGAGAGCGCTTCGTCCGGCCGCTGTCCGCAACGGGTGCACGGAACTGCGCGCGACCGCGGTAGACGGCGCCGAGGGCCTCGGGGTCCATGCCCGACAACGGGTGACCCGAGCCGAAGAACCGGGTCCGGGCGAGCAACTGCATCACCGGGTGGGTGAACAGGATGAAGATCATGATGTCGATCGCGGTCGTGAGGCCGAGGGTGAACGCGAACCCCTTCACCGTGGCATCCGCGAGGATGTACAGCACGACGGCGGCGAGGATGTTGATCGACTTCGAGATGTAGATCGTGCGCTTGGCGCGCGACCAGCCGTCCTCGACCGCGGCCGTGATCGACTTGCCGTCGCGCAGCTCGTCTCGTATTCGTTCGAAGTAGACGATGAACGAGTCGGCGGTGAAGCCGATCGTGATGATGAGGCCCGCGACGCCGGCGAGCGACAGGCGGAAGCCCATGCGCCAGGCCAGGATGCAGAGCATCACGTAGGTCAGGACCGCCATCACACCGAGGGAGGCGATGATCACCGTGCCCAGGGCGCGGTACACGATCAGCGAGTAGAGGGCGACGAGCGCGAGACCGATGAGACCGGCGATGAAGCCGACCTGCAGCTGCTGCGAACCGAGCGTGGCCGAGACGGTGTCGGAGCTGACGACGTTGAAGCTCAACGGCAGGGCGCCGTACTTCAGCTGGTCGGCCAGCGCCTTCGACGACTCCTGCGTGAAGCTGCCCGTGATGCTCGGGCGACCGTCGAGGATGATGCCGTTCATCGACGGCGCCGACAGCACCGACCCGTCGAGGACGAACGCGAACTGGTTGAACGGTGCCTGCTTGCCGTAGAGGCGCTGGCTGATCTGGCCGAACTTCTCGGTGCCCTGGTCGTTGAAGACGAGGTTCACGGCCCAGCGGCCGGTGTTCTGCTCCTGGCCGTTCGTGGCATCCGCGATGTCGTTTCCGTCGATCTCGACGGGGCCGAGGATGTACTTCGTGCCGTCCTCGAGACCACAGGTGATCAGGGGCTGGTCAGCGGGAGCCTCGGCCGGGTTGCTCGGCGGGTTCGCGCAGTCGTAGGCGAGGAACTGCGCTTGCAGCGCCGGGGTGATGTACGCCGGGTCGCTTCCGTCCGTCGGCGAGGCGGTCGGCGTGGACGGCAGGTTCGCATCGGGCGTCGGGTACGGCGTGGTGTTGCCGTCTTCGCCGACGAAGGTCGTCGCGGGCGATCCGGTGAAGAGCACGGGCCGCAACTGCAGCTGCGCCGAGCTCTGGATGCGCTGACGCGTGGCTTCGTCGGCCTCCCCGGGGATCTGCACGACGATCTTGTCGTTGCCCTCGGTGGCGATGTCGGTCTCGCCCACGCCGGACGCGTCGACGCGCTGGCGGATGATCGAGACCGCCTGCTGGAGCTGCTCCGAGTCGGGAGTGGCGCCGTCCGTGGTCTGCGCCTGCAGGATGATCTGCGTTCCGCCCTGCAGGTCGAGGGCGAGGTCAGGGGTCCAGGAGCTGGCCTTGAAGGCGTACACGCCCAGGGCGTTCAGACCGAAGAGCACCGCCGTGATGGCGAGGAGACCGGTCAGAACACGCCAGGCATGGCGGACAGGAGGAGAGGGCGCCACGGAGTCGGCTTTCTATGCGGCGGAACGAGAGAACGAACGGTCGAGGCGTCAGGCCTGCGGACGGTCCTTGTCGGTGCGCTCGGCGTCGGCCTCGGCGGCCTGGCGAGCGGCGCGGTGGTCGTCACTGATCGACGTGATCTCACCGTCGGTGACGCCGGCGATGTACTCGGCCTCGGTCTCTTCGGCCTCGATGAACTCGTCTTCGGTGACGGTGCCCGAGGTCGGGTCGACGATGCGGAGAACGGCCTGGCTGTGGACCTTGATGACGACGCCGGGAGCGATCTCGACGTGCGCGGGCTTGTCGAGGTCGTCACCGTCGTAGTCGACGATGGTGCCGTACAGCCCGCCCTGGAGCAGGACCTCGGCGCCGGGGACCGTCTGACGCGCCTTCTCTTCCAGCTCGAGCTTCTGCTTCTGCATGCGGCGGCGCGAGCTCCAGAACATGAAGATCAGCAGACCGATCAGCAGGATGATGAGGCCGTAATTGGCGAAGAAGCTCGCGAAATCCATGGAGGCGGTGCACCTTTCAGGTCAGGCGCGCCGTGCGGCACTGCCTAGCGGGGGTCGGGGAATCCCTCGCCGAGTATAGGTCATGACCCGTTGCTGAACCGGAGCAGCCCGTCCGGGTGAGGAGCACCGAGGTGATCGTAGGCCTCGGGCGTGGCCACCCGACCGCGCGGCGTGCGCCCCATGAATCCGATTCGCACGAGGTAGGGCTCGACCACCGACTCGATGGTCTCGGGTTCCTCGCCGACCGCGACCGCGAGCGTGCTGAGCCCCACGGGCCCCCCGCGGAACCGGCGCACGAGCGCGTCGAGCACGGCGCGGTCGAGACGGTCGAGGCCGATGGCATCCACGTCGTAGAGGTCGAGGGCGGCGCCCACGGTGCGCACGTCGGCGTCGCCGTCGTCGGTGCCGTCGGACGGTCCGTGCACGACGAGATAGTCGCGCACCCGTCGCAACAGCCGGTTGGCGATACGGGGCGTGCCCCGCGAACGTCGGGCGATCTCGGAGCGCGCCGTTCCGGGGAGGCCCACGTCGAGCATGGATGCCGATCGCGAGACGACCCGCTCGAGCTCCTCGGGTTCGTAGTACTCGAGGTGCGCGGTGAAACCGAAGCGGTCGCGCAACGGGTTGGGGAGCAGTCCCGCGCGGGTCGTGGCCCCGACGAGGGTGAACGGTGAGAGGTCGAGCGGGATGCTCGTGGCCCCGGCGCCCTTGCCGACCATGATGTCGATGCGGAAGTCCTCCATGGCGAGGTACAGCATCTCTTCGGCCGACCGCGCCATGCGGTGGATCTCGTCGATGAACAGCACCTCGCCCGGGGTGAGCGACGACAGCAGCGCCGCGAGGTCCCCCGCGTGCTGGATGGCCGGGCCGCTCGACAGGCGCAACGGCCGCCCGCTCTCGTGGGCGACGATCATCGCGAGGGTCGTCTTGCCGAGCCCGGGAGGGCCGGACAGGAGGATGTGGTCGGGCGAGCGCTGCTGGATGCGCGCCGCGTCCAGCAGGAGCTGGAGCTGCCCGCGCACCTTCTGCTGCCCGACGAACTCGGCGAGAGAGGTGGGGCGCAGCGCCCCTTCGATCGCGAGCTCGGTCTCGTCGTCCGGGGTCCCGGCGTCGCGGACGTCAGCCACCCACGGTCTCCTTGCGAGCGGGACCGAGGAGCGCGAGCGTGAGGCGCAGCAGTGCCTGGACCGAAGCCCGGTCGCTCTCGGAGGCCTTTTCGGCGACGGATGCCACGGCCTCGGCCGCCGTGCGCTCGGTCCAGCCGAGACCGACGAGCGCCTGCGTGACCTGCAACGGCACCTGACCGTGCGCGGCGACCGCCGCCGGAGCCGCCGCGGGGACGACGGCGAGCTTGCCCGCCAGCTGCACGACGATCAGCTTCGCGGTCTTGGGACCGATGCCCGAGACGCGGCGGAACGGGGCGTCGTCGTCATCGGCCACGGCCTGGGCGATCTGGGGCACGGTCAGCGACGACAGCACGCCGAGCGCCGACTTCGGACCGACGCCCGTGACGCTGATGAGCTGCGTGAACACGGTGAGCTCCTCGCGGCTCTCGAAGCCGTAGAGCGAGAGGGCGTCTTCGCGCACGATGAGGTTCGTGTGCACGTGGACGTCGTCGCCGACGTGCACCGTCCGCGCGAACTGCGCCGTGACGGCGACGGAGAAGCCGACGCCGCCCACCACGATGACCAGGGAGTCGTCGGCGACATGAGCCGCCGTCCCGTGCAGCGAAGAGATCATGCGCTCAGCTTACGCGTCGCTTCGTACATGTGTTCGAGCGACACGAGGCGGGGTGGAACGCCGCTTCTCGGCATCCCGCCAGGCGCGCTGCGCGGGCGTGAGCGTCGTCTCGCCCGTCGCGGCGACCGCTCCCCCGCGCCACGCGTGGCACAGCGCGATCGCCAGGGCGTCGGCGGCGTCCGCCGGTTGCGGCAGAGCATCGAGGCGGAGCACGCGCGCGACCATCGTCTGCACCTGCAGCTTGTCGGCCGATCCGTACCCGGTGATCGCCGCCTTCACCTCGCTGGGCGTGTGGGTGGCGGCGGGGATGCCGTGCTCAGCCGCCAGCAGCAGCGCGATTCCGCTGGCCTGGGCGGTGCCCATGACCGAGTGGCGGTTGTTCTGCGCGAACACGCGCTCGACGGCGACCACGTGGGGGTCGTGCGTGGCGAGGACCTCGCGGATGCCGGCGGCGATCGCGGCGAGCCGTTTCTCGATCGGATCGGTCGGCGCCGAGCGGGCGACGCCCACGTGCACGAGGGAGGCCGTGCGGTTGGGCGAGACGTCGACGACGCCGATCCCGCAGCGGGTGAGGCCGGGGTCGATGCCGAGGACGCGCAGGGAACGAGACACGGCCCCCACGCTAAGCGCAGGGGCCGTGTCGCCGGAGAGGGCGCGCCCTTACTCGTCGTTCTCGAGCTCGGCCTGCACCTCGGGGGTGAGGTCGAAGTTCGTGTAGACGTTCTGCACGTCGTCGCTGTCTTCGAGGGCGTCGATGAGGCGGAACACCTTGCGCGCGGTGTCGGCGTCGACCTCGATCTTCAGCGAGGGGACGAACTCGACGTCGGCGGAGTCGTACTCGATGCCGGCTTCCTGGAGGGCGGAACGCACCGTCACCAGGTCGCTCGCGTCGGTGATGATGCCGAAGCCCTCACCGTGCGGCTCGATCTCCTCGGCGCCGGCCTCGAGGGCCGCGAGCATGACGTCGTCTTCGGTCGTGCCCTCACTCGGCACCACGATGACGCCCTTGCGGCTGAAGTTGTACGCGACGCTGCCCGGATCGGCCAGCGTGCCGCCGTTACGGCTGAGCGCGGTACGCACCTCGGCCGCCGCGCGGTTCTTGTTGTCGGTCAGACACTCGATGAGGAACGCGACGCCGTTCGGGCCGTATCCCTCGTACATGATCGACAGGTACTCGACCGCTTCGCCGCCGATGCCCGCGCCGCGCTTGATCGCGCGGTCGATGTTGTCTTTGGGTACCGAGGTCTTCTTGGCCTTGAGGACGGCGTCGAAGAGGGTCGGGTTGCCCTGCAGGTCGGCGCCGCCGAGCTTGGCCGCGACCTCGATGTTCTTGATGAGCTTGGCCCACGACTTGGCGCGGCGGGCATCGACGACCGCCTTCTTGTGCTTGGTCGTGGCCCATTTGGAGTGTCCGGACATAGGTTCCAGTCTAGAGCGAGGGTGCGCTCTCTCCGCGTCGAGCGCGCACCCGCGCGAGGAAGCGCTCGTGGAAGCGCGTTTCCCCCGTCGATTCGGGATGGAATGCCGTCCCGAGGAGCGCGCCCTGTTCGATCGCGACGACACGCCCATCGGGAAGGGATGCCAGGGGCTCGGCATCCGGTCCCCACTCCACGACCGCGGGCGCCCGGATGAACACGGCGTGCACCGGCGGATCGCCGAGGGCGGGGACCGCGAGGTCGATCTCGAACGACGCCGTCTGGCTGCCGAAGACGTTGCGCGCCACACGCGCATCGATGCCCCCGAACGTTCTCTGGCCGGTGATGGCGCCGTCGATGCGGTCGGCGAGCAGGATGAGGCCCGCGCAGGTGCCGTACATCGGCATCCCGCCCGCGATCGCCGCGCGGATCGGCTCGAACAGGCCGAACATGCGCGCGAGCTTGTCGATGACGCTGGACTCGCCGCCGGGGAGGACGAGGCCCTCCACGGCGGCGAGCTCCTCGGGTCGACGCACGGGCTGCGCGTCGGCGCCGAGCCCGTGCAGCAGGGCGAGGTGCTCGCGCACGTCGCCCTGCAGCGCGAGCACCCCGACGCGGGGGGTGTTACCAGCCACGATCGGCCAGGCGGTGCGGAGCGGGGAGGTCGGCGACGTTGATGCCCACCATCGCCTCGCCGAGTCCGCGCGAGGCCTCGGCGACGATCTTGGGGTCGTCGTGGAAGGTGGTGGCCTTCACGATCGCGGCGGCGCGCTGGGCGGGGTTGCCCGACTTGAAGATGCCGGAGCCCACGAACACGCCGTCGGCGCCGAGCTGCATCATCATCGCGGCGTCGGCCGGGGTGGCCACTCCCCCGGCGGTGAAGAGCACGACGGGCAGCTCGCCGGTCTCGGCGATCTCGGCGACGAGGTCGTAGGGCGCCTGCAGCTCCTTGGCCGCGACGTAGAGCTCGTCCTTCGTCTTTGCGCGCAGGGCGTTGATCTCGCTGCGGATCGTTCGGATGTGCTTGGTCGCCTCCGAGACGTCGCCCGTGCCGGCCTCGCCCTTGGATCGGATCATCGCCGCGCCCTCGGTGATGCGGCGCAGGGCCTCGCCCAGGTTGGTCGCACCGCAGACGAAGGGGACGGTGAAGTTCCACTTGTCGATGTGGTTCACGTAGTCGGCGGGTGAGAGAACCTCGGACTCGTCGATGTAGTCGACGCCGAGCTCCTGCAGGATCTGCGCCTCGACGAAGTGGCCGATGCGTGCCTTCGCCATGACGGGGATCGAGACCGTGGCGATGATGTCGTCGATGAGGTCGGGGTCACTCATGCGCGCGACGCCGCCCTGGGCGCGGATGTCGGCGGGCACGCGCTCGAGCGCCATGACGGCGACGGCGCCGGCGTCTTCGGCGATGCGGGCCTGCTCGGCGGTGACGACGTCCATGATGACGCCGCCCTTGAGCATCTCGGCGAGACCGCGCTTGACGCGGGAGGTTCCGGTGTCGGTCATGTCCACTCCGTTCCGCGCTCGGCGCGCGATGTTCCGCGCGTCGGGGCGCGCTCCATTTGGCTTAGGCCAAAACGTAGCATGGCTCAGGACATAGGGTGGTCTCGGACCCAGGGGGACCTATGACCATCGATATGACGGGGCGATCGGCATCCGGAATCGCGTCGGACCTGCGCGAGCGGATCGAACGCGGCGAACTCGCGCCGGGAACGCTGTTGCCTTCGGTCCGCGCCGTGGCCGCCGACCTCGGCGTCAATCGCAACACCGTCGTCGCGGCGTACCGCCAGCTCGCTCAAGCGGGTCTGGTCGAGGCGCGCGGGCGCGGCGGCACGCGCGTGGCCGATCGGACCACGGTGGCGCAGGAGGGGTATGCGCCCGACACCGTCCTGCGCGATGTGGGCACGGGCAATCCCGATCCGGGGCTCATCCCGGATCCCACCGCCGCTCTCGTCCGCTCCACACGTCCCGTGCTGTACGGCGAGCCGGTCATCGACCCGGGTCTGGAGGCGTGGGCGCGCGAGTGGATGGCCGACCAGCTGCCCCACGACGACCTGCGCATCACCGTCACGAGCGGCGCGAGCGACGCGATCGAGCGGCTCCTCGCGCAGGCCCTGCAGCGCGACGACGCCGTGGCGCTCGAGGATCCGTGCTTCCTGTCCGCCCTGCACACCGTGCGCACGGGTGGCTACCGGGCCGTTCCCGTGGCGGTGGATGCCGAGGGCATGACCGTCGACGGGCTCCGCGCCGCACTCGAGGCGGGTGTGAGAGCCGTGATCGTGACGCCGCGCGCCCACAACCCGACCGGAGCGAGTCTCAGCGCCGAGCGCGCCGCGGCGCTTCGCGACGTGCTCGCGGCGCACCCCTACGTGCTCGTCATCGAGGACGATCACTTCTCGCTGCTCTCCCGCGCTCCGCTCCACTCCGTCATCGGGGCGGCGCAGCGTCGGTGGGCGCGCATCCGCTCGATGTCGAAGTTCCTCGGACCCGATACGTGCCTCGCCGTCACGGCATCCGATCCCGACACCGCCGACGGACTCGCCGTGCGGCTCACGCCGGGAACGACGTGGGTGAGCCACATCCTCCAGCGCATGACGCTCGCGCTCGTCACCGAGGACGCGGTTCGCGCGGACATCGAGCGCGCCGCCGTGCACTACGCCGACCGCAACGCGGCGTTCGCCCGTGCGCTCACCGAGCGGGGACTGCCGGTCACCCCGGGCGACGGCCTCAACCTCTGGGTTCCGCTGCCCGTGCCCGCCGCGAGCGTGCGTGAGGAGCTCATGCGCCGCGGCTGGCTCGTCCGCGAGGGGGATCCGTTCTTCCTCTCCCCCGCCACCGGCTCCTTCCTGCGTCTCACGGTGCACGACCTCGACGACGCGACGGCGGGGACGCTGGCCGACGACGTCGCCGCGGCTGCGGGGACGAAGCGATCGGGCGCTCGAGGTGGAAGGATCGAGGCATGAAGGTTCTCTCGATCCAGTCCGCCGTCGCGTACGGGCACGTCGGCAACTCCGCCGCCGTCTTCCCTCTCCAGCGCATCGGTGTCGAGGTGCTGCCGGTGTACACGGTGAACTTCTCCAACCACACCGGTTACGGCGCGTGGCGCGGTCCGCTCATCGCACCCGACGACGTCGCGGCCGTGATCGCGGGCATCGAGGATCGCGGGATCTTCCCCGAGATCGACGTGGTGCTGTCGGGATACCAGGGTGGCGAGGGCATCGCCGACGTCATCATCGACACCGTCGCGCGGGTCAAGAAGGCGAATCCGGATGCCGTCTACGCCTGCGACCCGGTCATGGGCAACGCCAAGTCGGGGTGCTTCGTGGCTCCCGCCATCCCCGAGCTGCTCCGCGAGCGTGTCGTGCCCGTGGCCGACATCCTCACGCCGAACCAGTTCGAGCTCGGCTTCCTCACCGGAACGGAGCCGGGCAGCATCGAGTCGACCCTCGAGTCGGCCGACATGCTGCGCGCCCGTGGCCCGCGGACGATCCTCGTCACGAGCGTCGAGCGTCCCGACCGCGAGGCCGACACCATCGAGATGATGGTCGTCGACGACGACGGCGCGTGGATCGTTCAGACACCGCTCATCCCCATGAAGGCGAACGGGTCGGGCGACGTCACGGCGGCGCTGTTCACCGCGCACTACCGTCGCAGCGGCGGCGACGCGGCGGACGCGCTGGCGCGCACGGCGTCCAGTGTCTTCGACCTGCTGACGAACACCTACGAGTCCGGCTCGCGGGAGCTGCGTCTCATCGAGTCGCAGGAGGCCTACGCTCACCCGCGCCTGCAGTTCGCGGTCCGCCAGGTGCGCTGAAGCGCGCGCGGCGGCTCAACCGCCGTACACCTCGGTGAACGCCGACTGCCAGGCGGCCGAGTCATCCGGGCACAGGAACGACGTGCCGAACACCATCACGCTCGCGACGTTGCGCTCCCCCGCGGCCAGGGTCGCGGCATCCGCATCCTTCGGGAGGATCGCGGCGAACAGCGGTGAGGTGGCGACGTGCGTCTGCAGTGTCGACGCGTCGATCCTGTGGCTGTTCAGGATCGCCGTCTCGCACGCGTCCGCGGCGAGGGCGAGCGAGATGTTCTCGTCCTGGGCCGACCACGTGGACCCCTGCCCCTCGACGTAGGCGCGCTGCTGGGAGATGAACTCCTTCTGCGCGGGCGTGACCGCGACCAGGGGCGTTCCGTCCAGGGGAAGCTGCTGCGCCTCGAAGAACTCCTGCCGCTCGGCCAGGGGGTCGTCACCGCTCTCGGCACCCGCGCTCTCCGTGGGGTCGGCGGTCTGCGTCTGGGTGGGGGCGCTCTCGTTCTCGTCCGAGTCGCTGAGGCCGGGAAGCGGGAAGCAGGCGGTCATGCCCAGGAGCACGGCGGCCACCGCCAGGGAGAGGAACAGAGGGCGACGGCGAGGGGTCATGGTCCCCACGCTAGCGACGCTCGATCGTGTGGCGAGGGGCTTGCGGACGCCGGACTCAGTCGCCCCAGGCCTCCGCGACCGTGCGTCGGACGTCTCCCAGAAGCTGGGGAAGAGCTTTGGTCTTGGCGATGATCGGGAAGAAGTTCGCGTCGGAGGCCCACCGCGGCACGATGTGCTGGTGCAGGTGCGCGTCGACGCCGGCACCGGCGATCGCCCCCTGATTCATCCCGAGGTTGAAGCCGTCGCAGTTCGAGACCGCGCGGAGGACGCGCATCCCGCGCTGCGTGAGCGCACCGATCTCGGCGACCTCCTCGTCGGTCGCCTGATCGTACGTGGCGATGTGGCGATACGGGCACACCAGCAGGTGGCCGGAGTTGTACGGGAAGAGGTTGAGCAGCACGTACGCGGTCGTTCCGCGCGCGACGATGAGTCCGTCCTCGTCGCTCTTGTCGGGGGCGGCGCAGAACGGGCAGTTCTTCTCCATCGGTTCGCGTCCGGCGGAGATGTAGGCCATGCGGTGAGGCGTCCACAGGCGCTGGAACTCGTCCGGCACCCCGGGCAGGGTCGCCGCGTCGATCAGCTCGGCGTCGCCGTTCCCGGTGGCATCCGGGTCCGGCGTCACGCGAGGTCCTTCGCGGTGTTGACGAGGGCGCGAGCCGAGATCGCGCCGGTGATGCGCGCCACGGCCTCGTCGACCGGGATGCCGTTGAGCTGCGTCCCGTCGCGGAACCGGAACGAGACCGTGCCGTTCGAGCGGTCCTGCTCGCCGGCGATCAGCATGAGCGGCACCTTCTGCGTGGTGTGCGTGCGGATCTTCTTCTGCATCCGGTCGTCGCTGTGGTCGGCCTCGGCGCGCACCCCCTTGGTCTTCAGGTCGGCGACGATGCCCTGCAGGTAGTCGCCGTACTCGGCGGCCACGGGAACGGCGACGACCTGCACGGGCGCGAGCCACACCGGGAAGGCGCCGGCGTAGTGCTCGAGCAGGATCGCGAAGAAGCGCTCGACCGAGCCGAAGAGGGCGCGGTGGATCATGACCGGGCGGTGCTTCTCGCCGTCGGGGCCGGTGTACTCGAGCTCGAAGCGCTCGGGCTGGTTGAAGTCGAGCTGGATCGTCGACATCTGCCACGTGCGGCCGATCGCGTCACGCGCCTGCACCGAGATCTTGGGGCCGTAGAACGCCGCCCCGCCCGGGTCGGGAACCAGCTCGAGGCCCGAGGCCTCGGCGACCTCGCGAAGCGTCTCGGTCGCCTCGGTCCAGAGCGCGTCGTCGCCGATGAACTTCGGGTTGCCGTCTTCCTTGGTCGACAGCTCGAGGTAGAAGTCGTTGAGGCCGTAGTCGCGCAGCGTCTGCAGCACGAAGTCGAGGCTGTGGGTGAGCTCGCCCTTGACCTGCTCGGCGGTGACGTAGATGTGGGTGTCGTCCTGGGTCATGCCGCGCACGCGCGTGAGGCCCGAGAGGGTGCCGCTCTTCTCGTACCGGTAGACCGATCCGAACTCGCTCAGGCGAAGCGGCAGCTCACGGTAGCTGCGTCCGCGCGAGCGGAAGATCAGGTTGTGGAACGGGCAGTTCATGGGCTTCAGGTAGTACTCCTGGCCCTCGCGCGAGACGTGCCCGTCGGCATCCACGACCTCGTCGAGCACCATCGGGGGGTACATGCCGTCGGCGTACCACTGCAGGTGTCCGCTCGTCATGAAGAGGTCGCCCTTGGTGATGTGCGGGGTGTTGACGACCTCGTAGCCGTTGGCGAGCAGGCGCTCGCGCATGTAGCGCTCGATCTCGTAGCGGATGATGCCGCCCTTGGGGTGGAAGACGGCCAGCCCCGGGCCGATCTCGTCGGGAAACGAGAACAGGTCGAGCTCTTTGCCGAGCTTGCGGTGATCGCGCTTCGCGGCCTCCTCGAGACGGTGCTGGTACGCACGAAGCTCGTCCTTCGTGGGCCAGGCGGTGCCGTAGATGCGCTGGAGCTGCGGGTTCTTCTCGCTGCCACGCCAGTAGGCGCCGGCGATGCGGGTGAGGTCCCATCCGTTGCCGATCAGGCGGGTGCCGGGCACGTGGGGCCCGCGGCACAGGTCTTTCCACGCGGTCTCGCCGTCGCGGGTGACGTTGTCGTAGATCGTGAGCTCGCCGGCGCCGACCTCGACGGACGCGCCCTCGGCGGCCTCGGCCGAGCCGCCCTTGAGCCCGATGAGCTCGAGCTTGAACGGCTCATCGGCCAGCTCGGCGCGCGCCTCCTCGTCGGTGACGACACGACGCACGAACCGCTGGTTCTCGCGGACGATGCGCTCCATCTCCTTCTTGATGACCTTGAGGTCTTCGGGAGTGAAGGGCTCGTCGACCTGGAAGTCGTAATAGAAGCCGTCGGTGACGGGCGGACCGATGCCGAGGTTGGCCTGCGGCTTGACGCGCTGCACGGCCTGGGCGAGCACGTGCGCCGTCGAATGCCGCAGGATCGACAGGCCGTCGGCGCTGTCGATCGTGACGGGCTCCACCTCATCGTCGGCCGTGACGGTCGTGGCGAGGTCTTTCAGCTCGCCGTTGACGCGCAGAGCGACAACCGAACGGTCGGGGAAGAGGGCGAAGCCATCGGCGGGGAAATCAGTCACAGCACATCTCCTGAAAGGGTCGGTTCCAGGCTACCGGGCGGGCGTGACCTCGACGGCACCGGACGTGCCGCATAGTGGAGCGGTGACTTTGGCCATCATCGGCGGCGTGCTCTGGATCCTCGGGATCCTCGCGCTGCTCACCGGCGTCTTCCCCGCCGACGCCGCCCTCGCCGTCGCCGATCGCGTGTGGCCCATCCTGCTGTTCGTCGTCGCCGTCACGATCGTGGCGGAGCTGGCGTCCAAGGCAGGGCTGTTCGATGTCGTCGCGGCCCGTCTCGCCCGGATCGCGCGCGGACGCACGGTGTGGCTGTGGGTGCTCGTGGTGGCGCTCGCGACGATCGCGACGGCGTTCCTCTCCCTCGACACGACCGCCGTGCTCCTGACACCGGTCGTGGTCTCGATGGCCGTGGCGAGGAAGCTCGATCCGCTGCCCTTCGCGTTCGTCACGGTGGTGCTGGCGAACACCGCCTCGCTCGTGCTGCCGGTGTCGAATCTGACCAACCTGCTGGCATCCGAAGCTCTGGGCGGGGGCCACGATCCCGTCGCCTTCCTGGCGCTCCTCGGACCCTCGGCGCTCATCGCGATCGCCGTCTCTGTCGTCGTGTTGACCCTGGTGTTCCTGCGAAGGCTCCCCCGGACCTATCCGGATGCCGCCTCCCCCGCCGTCTCCGACCCGCTCCTCCTGCGTGTCGCCGGTGTGGTGACGGTGGCGTTGCTGCCGCTGCTGGTCGTGGGCCTCGAGCCGTGGATGCCGGCCCTCGGGGCCGCCGTCGTGCTCGTCGCGGCGTTCGCGTGGCGTGCACCGCGAGCTCTCGGCATCCGTCTCGTTCCGTGGTCGCTGCTCGTGTTCGCGGGTGGTCTGTTCCTCGCCGTCGGCGCCTTGGAGGCTCTGGGCATCGGACGTGTCACCTCGGTGCTGGCGGGCACCGGTGACGATCTCGTCTCCCTCTGGCAGGTGGCCGGCGTCGGGGCTCTGGCCGCGAACGGTGTCAACAACCTCCCGGCCTACCTCGCCCTCGAGTCGGTCGCGGGGTCTCCCGCCCGACTGGCGGCGCTGCTGATCGGGGTCAATGCCGGGCCGATCGTCACACCGTGGGCGTCCCTCGCGACGCTTCTCTGGCACGACCGCCTGGTGGCGGCGGGCGTCGAGGTCAAGTGGGGGCGCTTCATCGTGCTCGGAGCCGTGATCGCCCCCCTCATCCTGCTGCTGGGCGTGCTGCCGCTCGCTTTCTGAGCCTCAGTCCTCGTACGTGCGCGACCACGCTTTGCGCGGCTCGACGAACCACACGGCGAGCCCCTCGCGCATGCCGTAGGGGCGCCCCTCGTACACGTGCGAGATGCGATCGACGTAGGGGAGGGCGCCGTCGCCGTCGATCCGCTCCACCGCTTCCCCTCGCACGAAGGCCATCGCGTACGGGTTGTCGACTCCCGTGACCGAGATCGCGACTCGGGGGTCGCGGCGGAGGTTCCGGTCCTTGAGCGTGTCGACCTCGGTGAAGAACATCAGGCGCTCGCCGTCGACGTCCACCCACAGCGGGGTCGAATGCGGGGAGCCGTCCCGCATGAGCGTCGCGAGGTGGGCGACCGCTGTCGTCTCGAAGAAGGGCTTGGTGTGGGTCCAGTCGCTCATGAGGGCGACAACCGCCCGCGACAGGCCTGCTATTCCCCGCTCAGGGGTGGGAGTCGGCGGCCATCGGCTCGTTCGGCACCTCGCGGAAGACCATCTCATCGCGCTGCATGCTCTCGCGAGGGGTGAACTCCTCGGGCTCCGGAACCACGTACAACCCCCGCCCCGAGTTCGCGTTGTACGTCAGCGCGTGCAGCCACGGCGCGCTCATCTGGGGGGTCCGGCTTCCGTGATACTTGAACACCAGCGAGACGTTCGGGTGGATGTAGACCGTGGTCCGGCCGCCACCCGTGCTGATGTCGTCCTTCCACGTGAAGGGGAAGCTCTCGCCCCTGCGCACTTTCGCCATGATGACCGCCTGCAGGTGCGCCAGAAGTCGATCCTCGAACTCCATCTTGGTGTTTCCGTCGTAGATGAATCGTCCCATGCGACACCTCCTCGCCGGCACCTCGTCACACCGCGCATCTTCCGGCGAGAAGAAGTCGGACGCGGATGCCCGGGGGTGCCAGCCGCTCCCTTGAAACCTTCCGCGAGTCGGCGCCATCGGTAAACCCCCTTGCGCGCTCTTGCGGTTCGGGTACACCCTGTCGCGCTCGGCGGCTACTCCTCCGGTGAGCGCCGGTGGTGGAGGTCAGTCCTCGCGCGAGATGCGGAGGATGACACGGTCACCGGGCCGCCGCTGGATCTTTCGCACGAGGGCCTCGAAACCGAGGATGGCGCGGTATTGCAGGCCGTACTTCCGCCGCAGGGCCGCATCCGCGCGGGAATCGTCGGTGGCGGCGCCGGCGACTCGTCCTGTCGCGACGACGGTGATGGCATCCGGATCCACAGCCCCCATGCGGCTGCACGGGCGCAGGGTCACGCGCGAGTCGTTGCGCAGCCGCTTGACCTTGCCGGTGTTCCGCTCGCTCGTCACGACGAGCTCGTCACCGTCGCGGGCGATCCACACGGGCACGGCGACCTCGGTGCCGTTGCGGCGAAAGGTTGCCAGGGAGACGAACGGCGACGCGGCGATCTCACGCCAGTGCGTGTCGGGGACGGTCATACGTCCACGGTAAGCGTCGGAGCGACGAGCGGGCGGGGGGCTTGCGGCACCTCGCGGTTGTTCACACGATCGGAACACGATCCGAACACGGGAGGCTCTCGGGCTTGTCAGCCTGGTTGCGGGAGGTTTCGCATGTCACAGCAGCACCTCGTCACCCACGCGTACGACTCGCACACCGGGTGGGTTCGCATCCCGCGCACGGAGATGACCGGGCAGAACGCCGAGGATCTCCGCAGTCGCGGGTTCACGATGGTCCGACTCCGGCGAGGGATGTTCGGCTTCCGTGATGTCTCGATTCGCCGCTACCTCGCGGACGCATCGCTGACGGGGCCTTCGCCGGTCGACATCGAGCCCGCCGCGACAGCGTCGGCCGCATCGACGTCGCGAGCCATCCCGCCGACGGTGGCCGCGGAAGCGACGCTCATCCCGGCCTCGCCGCCCTCCCGCGGCTGAGCTCAGGTGTGGGAGCCGCTCTGTCGATCCCACTCGAGCGACTTCCACTGCAGGAACGAGCAGAGGTTGCCGGCGATGACGAGTTCTGCCGCAAGCGATGCGATGTCGTGGATGGAGAGCGTCAGATCCTCGGGACGCCCGGTGAGCGTCGCTTCCCACAGCGGCTCGTCGTAGCCCCGCGGCTGCATGTAGATCGAGGCCTTCGCGTTGCGGAGACTCATGATCACGAGACCGGTGTCCTGGCTGTCCGCGTCTTCCTGCTGGGCGACGCGAATCGAGCCGCCCACGACGTGCCCCTGGTTCTTGAACTCCTGCACCCACTCCTCGAGCTGCTCCCGCGATCGACGCGGAGGCGAATCCTGAAGCTCATCCATAGAAGAAAGGATGCCACGGCCCACCGACATCGACTCCCTCGAGCCGGCGAGACGCCGCGGAAACGAGAAAACCCCCGGCGGAACCGGGGGTTTATTCGGTGCGCGATACTGGGATCGAAACTGTATGAGCGATACTGGACGTCTCGGGCCGTGTGCCTCACATAGACGCCAATTTGCCCCGTTTTCTTGCGGCAGATGGCGTTCCAGTGTTAGCGTCACAGGAACGCGGGAGAACGCACAAGGCCGCACAAGATATTGCACGATATTGCACGCAGTGGGGTGGACTAGATGGCCAAGCGCAAGCGGCGGGAGGCGTTCGGAGCGGTCCGTAAGCTCCCCAGCGGTCGCGTTCAGGCCTCCTACGTCGGCCCCGACGGCGTCCGCCACAACGCCCCTCAAACCTTCGACACATTGACCGATGCGCGAGGGTGGCTGGTCACACAGCAGGCACAGATTCTCAGCGGCGAATGGTCGCGCGAAGCGACCGCGCAGACAGAGACCGCGAAGCGCGCGAAGACTGCCACTTTCGCCGAGTACGCGGCCCAGTGGATTGACACCCGAACGAACAGGCACGGTGAACATCTTCGCCCCCGGACGGCGACCGAGTACCGACGCCTCGTGAACGGGCCGCTCAAGCCGTTCGCCGGACTCCGCTTATCCGCTATCTCATCCGAGGGTGTCCGCACGTGGTACTCCGACCTGCTCTCTGCGGGTACGAAGACACAGGCCGCTCGAGCGTACGAACTGCTCAAGTCCATCCTCGCGACAGCCGTGAGCGATGGCCGCATCAAGACCAACCCGTGCCAGATCCGCGGAGCCGCGGCAGCGTCCACCGGACGCAAGGTCACACCCCCCACCGCTGCCGAGCTGCAACAGATCGTCGACCACATCACACCGAGGTTCAGGGCAGCGGTGATTCTCGCTGCGTGGACTGGTGTGAGGTACGGCGAACTCACTGAGCTGCGTCGCAAAGACATTGACGTTCTCGAGTCGGAGAACGGAACCGCAATCGTCGTCAACGTGTCTCGCGGAGTGACGCACGTTACCGGGCAGGGGTTCGTCGTGGGGCCGACCAAGTCGGAGGCCGGCGTGCGGAGCATCGTTCTCCCACCCCACGTAAACGATCTCGTCCTGGCGCACTTGAAGGAGCACGTCGGGCGGTTCCCTGACTCCCTCCTCTTCCCCGGCGCTGACGGTTCGGGGCACCTCGGGCAGTCCGCTTTCTACCGTCACTGGAACCCGGCGCGCGTGGCGGCGAAGCGTCCCGATCTCCCCTGGCATGGTCTACGGCACTACGGGGCCACCCGTGCCGCAGTGGCCGGGGCGACCCTCAAGGAGTTGCAGGCGCGCTTGGGTCACTCGACCGTCGCCGCCGCGATGCGTTACCAGCACACCGCTGGACGTGACGAAGAGCTTGCGAGGCGGATGTCCGAACTCGCATGACGTGTCGGCAACCGCCGCCACGAAGATGCCCCCGCTCGAGCGGCAACTCGAACAGGGGCGAGGTCAAGAACTGAGGAGTCCTGATGACCATCACCAACGATACTGCTGCGGCGCGCGATGCCGGGATCGCGCGCGATCCGTTCATGGGGAAACTCGACGCGGCCGGATTCTTCACCCCGCCGGCACAAAAGATAACCCCCGAGCAAGCAGAAGCGCTCGCGCCGGCTCCCTCATGGGCGGACCGACCTGATTACGACCGGAGCTGGGAAGACCAAGACGGCGGCTATTGGATCAACGAGACCGCCACGCTCAGCGAGACCGACATTGCCCGAGTGGCGATCGTCAGGGAAACCGCGATCACCGGCGCCGGCATCGTGGCTCACACCATCGAGTCCGTCCGCGTCGCACACGCCGACGATGAGTTCTGGATCCCGACTCAGCACGTCGAAGCCGTGTTCGCGCAGATCCGCGCCGCGGCCACCGCGGCGGAGGTGACGCTATGAACAATCCGTATTCGGAATACACAGTTTCGGTCGACCCGGTCGAGGCGAAGACAAGCGTCCATTATGGCGAAGCGGTCAACGGTCGCCTCGCTCGGTTCACTTATCGGCTCTTCCGAATCCCGTCACAGAAAAGACTCGTCGTGCGGCACTTTCACGACGCCACTCCGGAGGACCGTCAGCACACCGAGGGCGGCATGCAGTTGCAGGGGGCGTTGTTCTACCAGAGTAGGCATGCTGCCAACCGTCATCGGCGTCCGGACGGGACCTTCGCCTACCACATCATCGGCGGGCGCTTCGTCGACGACCCGCTCGTGCAAGTAGAGCTCGAGATGATGATCGATCTCTCGCAGGCGTTGTCGGGGAGTCAGGATGACCGTTGACTTCGTGCAGATCGCACGGGAAGCGGATACCGATGAGCCGCTGGCGATCGTGATACTCGACACGGCCAACACCGTGGCGCAGGAGCTCAGCCCCGACCTCGCTCGTGAGACCGCTCGTCATCTGAATGGACTCGCCGACGAGTGGGAACGGAGCAAAACCATCCGACGGCTCCGACTTGTGGACGACGCGCTGAGAAGCTTTGAGGAAGGAATACCTCCGCGCTCATTCTAGTGCCGACTCTGGGGTACTCGCTGAGCGAGTACCCCTCCCCCTCTGTAGCTCAGTGGAAAGAGCAGGCGCCCTCTGAGCGCCGTGTGCGGGTTCGAGTCCTGCCAGAGGGACTCGCCGGAGAATGGATCTCGATGTCTCGAAAGAAGAACTGGTACAAACGGACGCGTCGCGGCGGAGAGGCGAACGTGCGTATCGGTGAAGGGCCATACGTCTCCGTCTACTGCCGCGGGAGTAACGCACAGCCCCACGCCAAGTTCAGAATCGGCTCCTTCGTGCCTTCCGACCAGCCCGGGCCTTTGCGCTGGGTGAACAGCCACTCGGGGTACGCCGAACACGGCAAGGAACGGTATTTTCGCGTCGTCCCTGGAATCTCGCAGTGGTTGGTTGGCAACGTGTGGCTGAACGAGCACGAACGACGTGATCAGCGAGACAACGACGCCTTTCGCGAGAGGTGGGTTCTCGGCTGCCCGACGTGCGGGTTATCAAAGCCGTATGCCGAGCCGGCGGTTCTGTCGTCTGCGATTTCTGCCCTAGCCCTCCTGCGGTCTGAAGACCAGATTCTGGAAGTGCCGTTGCGCGCGTTCCTCGATCATGTCGATCGATGCCGGGACACGCCGGAGCAGATCTAAACGCGCACTAGGACGCACAACCGGGCGTAGCATTACTCCTGCACGGCGTCTGGGCCCCGTCTTAGGACTTTGAGGCTCCCCGGTTGCATAAGCCTCCGAGCAGAGGAAGATTTCTCATGCCTCGGAGGCTTTCCTCATGTCCTACGCGGACTCTCCCTGGGTTCCGATCGAAACGGCAGCTCAGCACTACTCGGTAAGCACGGACACCATCCGTCGGATGATCACGCGCGGCGAGATTGAAGGCCGGCGCTTCGGCCCTCGCCTCATCCGTGTCCAGATCCCCGCAATACTTTCCGCCGCGCGTCCGCTTCAGTACATCGGCGGTGACGCCGAGTGAGCGCAAACGAAAGCCGCCCTGAGGCGGCTGTCGAAGATCTGGCTGGCAGGCTGATCGCTTCTGATTCTAGCTTCGGTCTCACCCCCCGCGTCGCCACGATGAACGGCGGGTCGCGATGACCTGGACCCGACTCAGCGACGACTTCTACGACAACGACACGATCAACGACCTGAGTCACGAGGCGCTACGCCTGCATGTCTACGCGCTCACCTGGTGCAACAAGCAACTGACGGATGGTCGCCTCACTCGTTCTCGAGCACGCCGTCTGCTGCCAGAAATCGACACCGACCAAGTTGTGTCGGAGCTAGTGGACTCAGGTCTCTGGTCGACTGCGCACTCCCCCGATGATTTCTTGATCGATTGGTCGGGTCAGGAGACCGCCGAACAGGTGAAGCGGCGGCAGAAGCGTAACGCTGAGTCTCAAGCCGCGTACCGCGATCGTGGGGATCGCCACGCCGCGGGTGACCACAGCGCCTGCACCTCACGGTGCCCCCACGTCGAAAGTAAGCAATCGCGTAAGCCGCTTACTAAGCCACTCAGTAAGGGTGCCCCGTCCCGTCCCGTCCTCTCCCTAAGAGAGGAAGAGGGACAGGGCAGAGCCGGCGGACCGGGGGCCGCCTCTGCCGTCCGTGCAGGGATTGGTAGGTGCGGTCACGAGATGGTCACTGATCGTCACTGCGCAATGGGCTGTGAACCGGAGGCGGCCAAATGAAGATCTACGCTCCGAAGCCGGACAACTTCGACGAACTCAGCCGCACGTGGAACGACCCGATCGCGTTCGCTCGGGAACGCGAGAAGTACTACGCATCTCTTCGACGCGAAGTTCGCGACATCACCCTCCCCCTCCACGAGCGCGAGGACCAGCGGGAGACCACCCAATGAGCGCTTTCACGCACGGCCCCGTTGTCATCCTCACACCCGCCGACGCGCGGATCCTCTGGCAGGCTGCGCGCCTCGGCGACCTCCGCGTGAAGCACCGCGGCGACCCCCGCCTGTATGACGTGCTGCTGAACATCTACAAGGGGCCGTTGCTCGAGGATGCCGCGCGCGGAAACGACCCGCGGCAAATCGCGGAAACCGAGGAACGTGAGTACTGGAACACAACACAGGTCGCTCGGGCGGCGGGGGTATCGGAACGCACAGTGCGAAACCACTGCGCAGACGAGACGCTCCCCGCGGTCCACGCCCACGAGAACGGGCCGTGGCTGATCCCGAACGAAGAAGCCCTCACCTACATCGACCGGAAGAAGAAACCCTGACCATGTCCCTCGACTACGTCAACACCAAGATCCAGACGCTCCGCGAGAAGGCCGACGAACTCAGCAAGTGGTTCCAGTCGACCGTCCGCAACATCGACAGCGACCCCAACCTCTCCGAGGCCGGTAAGGCTGCCGAACGCGAACAGTTCCGCGTCGACATCCGCTCCCAGCTTGCCGCGCTCCGCACCCAGGAGGAGCAGATCATCGAGCAGGGCATCAACGAACGCATGGTCCGCATCGAGTCCCGCAGCGGAGCCACCTCGACAGATATCATCGCTTTCCGCGACGCGCAGGACCGCGCAGACCGCCTCGAGAAGCAGGCCGACGCTCTCCCCGTCATCGACCGCGCGCTCCGCCAGAAGGACACCAGCCTCGCCCACGCCATATTCCGCCGAGGACTCGAATCCAACTGGCGGCAGGTCACCGACCGATTCACCCAGGATCACCCCGACCTCGCCGACGTTGTCAGCGAGCTCCGCACCCTGGTTACCCGCAAGGAGAACACCTTCGACCGGACGGCCACGTACGCATGGCTGGTGCGATGACCGACACCACCTCAACCCCCACGCCGGCCGACGTAGCCCGCCCCCGCACCTACACGCAAGCCGACCTCGATCGCCAGCTCCGCGACAGCCTCGCCGCCGAGTCCGCCGAGTACGAGGCCACACGCGAAGCAGCCGAGCGCGCAGACGCCGCATCCCAGCGCATCGCAGCCCTCGAACGGGAACTCACCGACACGCGACGAGACGCACTCATCACCCGTCTCATCAGCGACCACAACCTCGCACGCGAGGACGCGGTACTCCTCACCGGGCAGGACGAAGCGACCCTCACCGCACAGGCGCAGCGACTGCAGGAACGCTCAGGCGAGCAACGTCCACGCGCACCCATCGCCCGCAAGGAGGGACAGCCCGTCCGACACACGGCCAGCACCGACAACCGGCAAGCGTTCCTCACCGAGCTAGGTGTGTCCAACGACATGGGCGGATGGTGACCACGATGACCGACGCGACCCTCACCGTGGGAACACACACCCTCTCCGTCGACCGGGACACAGCGCTACGCATCATCCAGGCCTGCGGGAAGACCGGACGCCGAGGCGGGCTCGTACCCATCAGCCCCGACACCGTCGTCTGGGTCACCACGGCGACACCGCTCAGCATCACGCAAGCCGGACGCTTCGCAGACGAGTACGCACAGATGCAGTCCACGTCATGACGGACACGACATTCGAACACCGAGAGGTCGCATTCGAACATCCATTCGAGGGGGTGGGAGGGACCCCCCGAACCCCCCTCACGAAAGGTCTCCGGGTATTGCCGATATCTCTCCCCGGTTCAAAAAAACGGGGCCCCGAGAGGAGTAAACATGGCTGACATCGAAGATTCGAACACTCTTCCGCCTGGTACGACGCTCGCGGAGGCTACCGAGGGCACGCGCTTGCAGCTTCTGACGGTGGCGCGTCGGCGTCTCGCAGAGGTGATCGACGGCGACGTGCCGGTGCACGCGCTCGCGCGGCTTATGACGGAGCTGGATCGGCTGGATAGCGAGATCCGGCGCCTTGAGTCCCTGCCTGACGCCGACGACGACCCGGCGATGGTCGAGGACGAACCGTTTGACCCCGACAACATCTAGCACCGGGTGGGCGAGGCGAGCCGCTTTCGGCCACCGCACCTAAACATCAGCAGAGCTCCGCCCCCGCAACATCGCGGCCCGCCGCAACTAGAAGACGAAAAGGAGAACCGTCGTGCGAATTGACGACCCCTACGAAAACCCGATTGTCCAAATCCTTGAGCGCTTGGACGCGCTCGAGAAGCAGAACCCGTTACAGAACGCGGGCGTAGCTCGCGGACGAACCCGGTACTACGCCGGCAGTCAACTTCTCATCGAGGATTCCAACCTCGACGTAACCGGCACCGCCACGATCATCGGCTGGCTTCGGGTGATCGGTTCAATCCTGCTCGAGGGCCTAGGAATCCTCACCGTCAACGGCCTCATCGACCTGCTCGGACGAATGAGGGTACGCGGTGGCGGTGGTGTCACCGTTGAGGACGGTGGCGACATCGTCGTCGAGGGCGGTGAGATCAAAGCCGGGGACGTCGTCATACGGGACGGCAAGGTCTATGTCGGGGACATGGTCCTAGACCCGGACGAGCACGGCGGCGCGATCATCTTCCCGAATGGGGCACAGGTCTTCACCGACTTGGAGACGATCCAGGTGTTCAAGGGCAACTCCGTCATGCAGATCAGCGATGACTATGCCCGTCTGCAACACGGTGGCGATGTTGTCGAAATAGATGGGAGCGGTGTTCGAATCTCACCGGCCGCGGTGGGCATCGCGGCCGAGGGCGAGACGGTTGCACCACTCGGTATCAACAGCGCTGGCCGTCTCCGCCGAGTCCCCTCGAAGGAAGCGGCAGCATGACCGAGCGTTACCGATTCGAGTTCGGCGGTGCGCCGTTCGCGGTGACCATGGAGGATGACGTTTCGGGGTATGCCACGACGACAGTTCCGCCGAACGTGCGCACGATCGAGGGAACGTGGACGACGTGGCATCTCAGCGTCCCGGACGGAAAGGCACCCGGCGTCGCTGGGGTGCGGCTCGTTCGTTCCGTCGGTGCAGATGGTGGCCCGCACTCGAGCGGGAATTTGTCGCCCGAGGAAAGCGGTTCTCGCGGATCCATGATGATGCTGACCGCTCCGACCGGTAACCCGGTTCATGTGCCCGGGGTGGGCGACATCGACGGCGGCCAGGCGTACGGCGTTCCCGGAGGTTGGGGCATCGTCTCCCGGTTCTACACCGACCAGGAGTGGGATCAGATCACGGCAACGTGGGACGCGTGGGTGCGGACCCAGCGAAGCCGTTCATGAACGACACGACGCTGGACGCTGAGGCCTACCGAACATCATTCAGTCGTCGATGTCGTATCCGAGCTGCTTCCTTATCTTCTTGTCATTTTCGACCTTGATGTTGGCGACCTGACTGAGGAGATCTGCGACTTCCTTCTTCGAGTAACCGTCCGCTGTGACAGAGAGGCCTTTGCGCTCAAGGCGGAAACGCTTCTTGCTGTTCCGTCGAACTATCGCATGGATCACCGCTGCGAGGGAGGCCAAGCCCTCCGGCGTAGCGAGCGCACGTACGGTTTCGATTGCGAGGTCTGTTCCCGCCGATAGCTCGATAGCAGTGCTGTGCGACAGCTCATGCTCATCCAGGAGCTCGGTGATCTCGTCGAAGTACTCGACCGGGAATCGGAGCACTAGGTCGTCTGTACCGACCGGGCCGGGGTCGATGAATAGGGCAACACTCGTCTCGGTTTCGTCAGCCATCTGCAATTCATACCATCGCCCGGACGTTAGGGTACGGCGATCTCGCAAGTTACCTTCACGGTCCTCCGCCATCCGTTCGCTTGCGGACCCGGCTGAGATGCCCATTGGTCGGCTCCAACGCCGCTGACGAGAAGCAACGCTGTTAGGAGCCAGCGGACGCGACATTCCTCGATTACGCACTGGCGCGGCGGTCACAAGCAAACACCAGACCTGGACCGCATGTCAGAGCCTAGAGATTTTCCATCTTCTCGTTCATTCGGCGAAGTTGGCGGGCAATGACGTCGATCGATCGTGGGCTGGCGATGGTCATGGCCCACGGCTTCATGTCGAGCACGTGAAACTCTCCGTACTCGCGTGCCAGCGTGGCGTCAAAGTAGGAGGCTTCGACCTCGTATCGCTGTGGGAGGGTGTCGCTTCCCATGACTTCAGACGTGAAGTCGAGGAGGTAGCGGAGCTGCTGGCCAGCCGACAGCATACTGATGCTCGGTTGACCCGAGAAGATGTGTTGGAGCGCCTCGAGTGCAGGATCCGTTCCATCGTCAGGGCGCCCGCGTGTGCTTGCGTGAAAGCTGGGCGTGACCGTGAGCGCGATGTCTCGAGCAGGGGTTCGACCGACGCTTTCGACGACGACGAAGAGCAAGCCCTCGCCGTTCGCTTTCTTAGGATCTGCTGCGGGGAGCATCTCCAGGTCGAAACGCACAGTTACGTACGGTCGCGCCTCAGATTCCGCCGCCTCCGCGGCTCGCTCGTCGGCGCGCGCAGAAATAGCCAGCTGCTCCGCGCCCTGCCGCAGTTGGCGAAGCGCCATAAGGGCAGCGACGATGCCCAAGATCAGTGTGAGAAAGCTAGCTAGGGCGGACCACTCGTCGGCGGTCGGCCATCCGCCCGCTCCGCACCCCACTGTATTCATGACTTCGCACCACGCCGACTCCATGACCCTGACCTTAGCCCTCGCCTATCGGCGAACAGGGTAGGCGCTGAGCACCCACAGCCGGGCTACGCTGCGGCGTACTGTGTCCGTCATGAACATCAAATACAACAGATGCGAGGAACTCGGGGACGAGTAGCATGCGGACACCGCCGACCGTCACCCGTCATCGGGGTTGGTGGCCCCCGGTCTAGTCGAGCGTCTCGCTGACGAGCGGGGGAACTACGCCCCTGTGGCTCACCTCAGGAGATGACGCCGGGCGTGAGTTGTTCAAGAGAGTTCGTAGTCAGTGAGGTCGAATCCGACTTGGCCACGCTCGATGGTGGGAAGGAGTACCGGCTTGCCGAACACGCGCGCCGAAAGAGTAGAAACGGCCTCGCGCGCATACGGCAGCAAGGTCATCACCGCGACCTCGTTTCCGAACCCGCGCACGATGGCCTCGTCGGCTGGCTCGCCCTCGTCGATTGAGTATTCAGCGGCGACCGCGACAACAATCTCACCCCTGTACGGATAGGCATTGGTCACCAATCGGATACCGAAAGTGTCCGAACCGGCGTGGCTCTGAAGAACCATGCTGATGTCGACCATGTCTTCGTTGTCTTCGCGCTGCTGGTTCTGGTCTAACCGCCGCGCGTGGACTTCGTGAAATTCCACAGCCCGGAGAGTGGAGCGCGTAAGGAGGTCCTGGATCCGGCGCAGCTCAGACTCGGTGGGACGAGTCCGAGGAGTCTTTTCGGTCATGCGCTCAAAGCAAAGTCGGTGCGCTTCGACTCGGCGGCTTCCCAGAGAGAAACGGGAATGGAGTCCGCAACGGAAGTTCGCACCTGCATCGAGGCCGAGGTTGTGGTGACCGTGCTGGCCGGCCGCTCGGCGTAGGCCCGGGGGGCATACACACTGTCGTCGCGGCGCACCTGATGGGAGACGACGGCACCGACTGCGTTTGCGTATCGGCGCAGCGTCGAAAGCTGCGGGTCTGCGTCGTAGCGTTCCAGCTTCTGGACGGCCTGCTGGGTGCAGCCCATGAAATCCGCGACATCCTGCTGGGTCAGACCAGCTTCGCGGCGCAGAGCGACGAGAGCCTTCCGCATGGCACGGTCTTCCGACGCGAGCTTCTTGGACCGAGCTTGAACAGCTTCTAGGTCGACGACTTGGGCCATGCGCACGATCTTAGTCACACAACCTGTGGGTTGTGTGTCCTATTCTTGCGGGCGATACCGCCTGATAGCTTGTTCGATCTCTTCCTGCTGCGCAGCAGCGTCATCCTTGACGTGCCGGTGCAGTTTGACCAGCAGGTTAGGCCAGCGAGGCGGCTCACCGTGGTAGTAGCGGTACTCTGCGAGGCTATCCAGACGTAGCTCCCATATCTCCGGGTCCGAGACGATGGGTTTGAGGGGCGCATAGTCATCGGCCGACTCTTCGAGCTCGCCGTTGGCTGCAGCCTCAAACAGTTCGTCCACTTCACCCAAGAGCATGGCGCGTTGAGTAGCAAGCATCATCGCGAAGTGTGCCTCATATCTGAGGACTGACGGGTGCTGAGTGTCCACGTTGTCGAGCCACTGATAGGGGAAGGCTGCGGGCTGGCTGCAACGCGAATCGCTAGGCGTACGGCCATCTCCCATGGGATGCATCCTATGCACACCCTCGATCAACGCGCACGAGGTCGCGACAAGGCTCGGTCAGAAGGCTGTGTGAGAGGCCGCAGCCGTCGCCCGGGTTTCCCATGGTCGCGAGGTGGGCCATGTGGATCTTGTGGCGAGCGAGCCGGGGAGTGTGCGCCGAACGGATGATCTCGCTGCGGTGGATCGTCGACCGACCAAGCCCCGGGGTCCCTCCTCGTGAGGTGACGCCGGGGCATTTTGTCGTTGTGCGTCACCGCCATGCTCATTCGCTCAGTGGCTGTCGATGGCGCGGAGCATCCCGCCAGCAACCTCTTGCCCGAGGCGAGCGGAACCAACGGCAACTACATGATGACGATCGCGAGCACTGGTTACCTCTACAAGATCGCCACGGGCCGGGGAATAGCCGGACACCTCTACACATGGGCGAAGCGGGCTCTCCAGATCGCCGTGTGGGAGCCCGCCCTGTCCAGTAACAACCGCGCGGACTGAAGAAGCCCTTAGATAGTGATTAACCCCCCTTGTCCCACTCGAAGGAGAGAAGATGACCGGCGAAGAGACGTTCCGTCGTCTGACGTGGGATCACGTCGAGAGGCTAGGCATACCGCCTAGCCCGGTACGAGACGCGTTCTTCGCCCTCGCCGGCTATCTGGACTCGCACCCAAAAGGTGGCCTGTTGGCCCTAGCGTCGGGCGCGTACCGCTCCCTCGAGAAGGAGCTCGCCGAGTTCTATCGGCCCCGTTCACCCCTCGAGCTGCAAGTGGAGACGCTCCGCGCCGAGCGTGAACTCGCCGCCATGCTCAACACCGAGTTCTCGCCGGTGAAATTCGCGGCTACAGACTTCGAGCCAACGCCCCAGACGCCTACAGATCTCGGCGAAAGCCTCGGGTACAACGATCGCGGTCGCGCTGTACGACGCTTGCTTCGTCGGGGCTTTCCGGAACACGAAAAGGGCGCGCTGTGGAGTCCGCTCACACCCTCACAAATCAACTACGTGAAGGCCCACCTAGCTTCGCGTCGGTGACTCGCTCGCCCCAGCTTGCGACGGGTGGCCCGGGGTTGCCCATCGTCGCGAGGTGCGCCATATGGATCTTGTGGCAGGCGAGACGAAGGGTGTGCGCCCACCCGATGAGCTCGCTGCGGTAGATGGCCTTGTACGCGACCTTCTGACCGCTCATGACACGGCGGATCTCGATACGCCCGTACTCGAGGCCTTGCGGGTCGACCATCCGCCACGTGCCTGTCGGCCCTTCGACGGCGGCCATGATGGGGTGCCACTCGGCCACGAGGTGTCCTTTCTCCGGCCGAGGAGGACAGGCTACGTCTGCCCGCCGACATCGGTTGAAGTCAGACGGGGCGCGCGCAGCCGTATCGCGCCCTCAGCTAAAGTGACGCTCGACGCCGAGGTGTTCCAGGAAGTATCGTCGGGCCCACCAAAGCGAGGGGGCAGACAGATGGGCTTCACAGAACAGGACAGGCAGCGTGTCATCGAGCTTGACGACGCACTTCGTTCGAGCGACGACGGCGAATTGTTCATCACGCCTGACGACGAGGGTTTCTACAGCTGGTACGCGAGGCTGCTCAGCTCCCTGGCAGTGCTGAAAGGTGACGACGTGATTGTCTTTGGCGGCACCATTGTCGACGGCACATCCGCGCGTCTCGTAGTCGTCACCGAGCGGGCCGTAATGGTTGCGGACGTGCAGGACACGACCGGTAACGAAACGGTACCGGTCCAGGTTGCGCCCCTCTCGTCCATGACCGCGCTATCGGTCTCGGCGAGTATGCGGTACGACGTGAAGGGTCCGCTCAAGACCGGCTGGCCCGGGAACCTCGTGCTGGAGGCAGATTTTGAGGGTTTCCCCGACGCGGTGCGCTTCGAAGGCAGCTCTTACGACCGATACGCGACCGACAACGTCGGTGACATCTCACACCTGCTTGAGCTCCTTCGATCGAAGCTCGGGGTATGAGCGCCTACGACGTGCCCGACGTTGGGCAAGTGACCGTCACGTTCAGCACCCACCGGTTCGGGCTTTCCGACCAGACTCTCAGGACCCTCGACAGCGTGCGCGACGCCGGCGGCCGCGAGGTGCCTTACGAGGTCTGGGAGAAGGTGAACCAGCACCTGCGCGCCATCGGCGTCGTGAACTGAGCCTGATCCCCACGCTCAGCGGAAGTCACCTCATGGGAGGGGCGCCCTGGTCGTCGAAGTGGACGCGAAGGTCGGGGTCCGCGGTGAGCTCCTCGTGCGTGATCGCCGCGCCGGCCATGAACTTGAGCGCCGCGCCTAACGCACGGGCCTGCCGGGCGAACAGTTCAATCTGCTGGCCGTCCGGCAGGCGGACCTCGATGATGAAGTCATCGTCCCCGGCGGCAAGTGTGCGGGTAACCACGAGTGACATATTGATGCCCGAGACTTCGGCGATGGGTTGAGTCATGACGGCAGGCTAGTGGGCGAGGACATCGGTGCACGAAGAAGTCCGTGGTGCTCGACTATGCGGCACCTAAGACATCGCCACAGCAGCTCGCATTTGAAATGCGGGATCTCCCGGCCATCGACCGATTCGCATTTGGCGTGCGGAAGGGTGGAATCGCAAACGCGACCCTTCGGCGTTCAGAACGCGGAAGGGTCCCGTCCGCTCGAGGCGTGCTCTCAATCTCCTGGGTGCGGTGCGCACCGCGAAGTACGACTGCAACGCCGCGATCTCCGGCTTCGAACCGTCCGCGTTCTGGAACAGGATGTAGCACGCGTACAGGGTCAAGCTGACGTCTTCGATCTCGCGGCGAGATCCCGAGCCGAGGGGGACCATTTTGGTGGACCCAACAAAATGGTCTGATGCGCTCAGACCGGACGGCAAGCACCGGAACCGGTGTCGACCATTTTCGTGGCTCCACGAAAATGCTCCGACGGTGATCGACAGTGAACCGTGGTTCGTCGGAAATGACGTGGCCCGAGTTCTCGGAACTACTGCGCCCCACCGAGAGTGCGAAGGGAGTCGCGTTTCGCGACCCCTCTTAGTGTGACGGCGGAGCGCGTCGGCCGCGTTCAAGTAATCGATCATCTTCGCGGCTCCGCGAAAGTGATCCTGAGCGTCGAGGCCGGAAGCATTAACGATCGCCCGGCATCGGGGATGATTTCGTGACTCCACGAAATCGTCGCCTTTGAGGTCGCCTGACGGGGTGTCAATGTGGAGTCGGTATGGGTGTGAAACCGGCTTGCGGCGAACCGATTTGCAGCTTGATCAGCGTCTCGCCGCTCCGGAACGCGTTCCAAGTCCGGAACAGGTAGAACAGCGCCTGCCCGGGCAGAATCCGCCGGGACGCTCCCCCGTGCAGATCGTTGCTGACACGCCGCGAGAGTGTCAGGAACGGATCGCCAGGGCCGTTCTGGATGCCGTCGCGGATCCGGTTGAAGAACTCGACCGTGTCGTCGACGTCGAGGGCTGAGAACTCGAGGAAAGCCACCCCAAGTGCGCTCACGGGTAGACGCAGGTATCGGTACATGAGGCGCGCGTGGCGAGCGGCGAACTCGATGTCCGGGATGGACATGACTGCCTCCGCCATCTCGGTCTTCGTGAGCTGGGCGCTACCCCCGATGTGGGACGCCGCGTGCTTTACGTCGCCGGCCTTCCAAGCGACGTGCAGTCGCGCGATCGCGCCGACGTCTTTCGCGTCGGCCCTCTCTGCGAGTCCGGTGATGATGAGCATGTCTCCCGTGTTCCGGGCAGACCCTGAGTCCAGCACGACGAGAGCTTCCTCGCTGATCCCGCGGACCACCAGCACCCACGCCCCCCTGCCGGCGCTCACGATCGCGTGGCAACGGTTCTGCCCGTCGATGAGCCGCCCCCGGACATCGAACTTCAACGCCTCTCCCGTGAGCACCCAGTTGTCGCTCTGGATGTCTCGGACGTACCCGCTTATGCGGCTCTTCTTGACGTTCCGGTTGCGGTCGATGTTCGCTGCGAGGAACTCGAGAGCCATTTCGGGCGTCACATAGACGTACTGAGCGGTCTCCCCGTTTGGGCCGACAGCGATCGAAGTGGCTGATGAGGCAATGTCTTGTGTTGTTGCGCCCGTCGCAGCGGATTTTTCCCTGGTCATAGGGCTTTCGTACTGGGACAGCGGAGCGCCTGCACTATTGCACGGCCTTGCTGAGGGATAACGCACGGATATTGCACGGCTTCGCTGAGACAACAAAAAACCCCCGGAAATCCGGGGGTTCTGTGGTGCGCGATACTGGGATCGAACCAGTGACCTCTTCCGTGTCAGGGAAGCGCGCTACCGCTGCGCCAATCGCGCCTATACAGGCTGTTCAGTTGTGAAGCGAGGTGGCGACGGGATTCGAACCCGTGTAAACGGCTTTGCAGGCCGGTGCCTAGCCGCTCGGCCACGCCACCGTGTGTGGTTCGACCCACGTGTCGTGATCTTTCGTCGGTTTCCCTGACGAAGATCCCTTCACTCGAGCGGATGACGAGATTCGAACTCGCGACCCTCACCTTGGCAAGGTGATGCGCTACCACTGCGCTACATCCGCATTTCGTTCCCGGGGCTTGCCCCGAGCACTCGTAAGACATTACCTGATCTGGGCGAGGGTGCAAAACCGGACGCGCCCCGGGTGTGTCTCGTCGGCGTGGTTCGGACCTGGCCGCAGCATCCGGTACGATCGTTGAGTCCCGTTCGGGATGAGGGCGATTGGCGCAGTTGGTAGCGCGCTTCCTTCACACGGAAGAGGTCATCAGTTCGAGTCTGGTATCGCCCACCACAGAAGCCCCCGGTTCGCCGGGGGCTTCTTCGTGTCCGTGGGTTGGCTCGTTCAGCGCCGACTGTCCGCATGCTGCGGCGGCCACGCGACCGAGAAACGCTCGAAGACGATCTCGTCGTCGCCCTCGGACCATTCACGTCCTAGGGCGGCGCAAATGCGCGTCCAGTAGCGACGGTGCTCGATCCGCCAGCTCTCGAGAGACCGATCGTCCTCCCCCTCGTCGTAGGCGAATCGCGCGTCCGCGCTCTCGAAGACGCCGAGACGCATCTCGGTCGTCCGGAGGATCGCGCGGGGCGCGCCCCGGCCGTCGCAGGCGATCCAGTGGGATCCGATCCGCGGGAGCAGCTGCCCCTCCGCGATGTACTCCGCGACGAGAGACGAGGTGGCGCGCTTCGCCCCCTCGAGAACACACGCCAGCAACTCGTCCGCGAGCCTCTCCGAGTCGCCGAAGTGCTCGACGGTGTACTCGGGGCAGGCGGCGACGGCCTCGGCATGTGCGGCGGCATAGTCGCGCCACATCCGATCGGCTGCAGCGGTGTCGACGACGATGGGTGAGATGGTGCTCATTCCCCCATCCTGACGGGCCGCGTCAGGCGCGTTTCCACCCGTAGCGCGCCGTCAGCGCCGCGGCGACCGTGTCGAAACGGCGCCGATCGAGGGCTGCCGCCTCCCGGCGCATCCACGCGTCGTGCACGAGGTACAGCTGCTCGATGTCGACCCACGACGGGCGTCTCTGGGGGTCCCACTCCCCCGTGCCGAGCGACAGGTACTGCCGATCGCCGTCGTGCGGCTTGCTCGTGAGGCGCACGGCGTACGAGCGGGTGGCATCCGCCCGTCCGATCACGAGAACGGGACGATCCTTGCCCCGTCCGTCCCGCTCCTCGTAGGGCACCCACGTCCAGACGATCTCGCCGCCGTCCGGCGCGTTGTCGCGCTGAGGGGCGTACGAGAGCGTGAGACGGCGCGGCGGGTTGATCTCGACCGTCTGCGTTCCGGCAGGCGCCGCGGAGGGCCGTGCGGGCGCAGGAACGCTCCGGGCCGGTGTCGTCGAGCGGAACATCCCGAGGAGAGCCGACACGAGACGAGAGGTGGTTCCCATGCCCCCCACCCTAGGCATCCTCCGGTCAGGCGCCGACGGCACCCGTCTCACAGCGACCAGGGAGGAAAAGAGAGACGGGGCGCCACCGACGAATCGATGGCGCCCCGTCCCGGGGTGAAGAAGGTCAGGCGCGGGCGTCGCTGAGGACGTAGCCCTCTTCGCCGTGAACCACGGTGTCGATGCCGGCGATCTCGTCTTCGTTCTTGACGCGGAAGCCGATGGTCTTCTCGATCGCGAAGCCGATGATGAAGGCGAGCACGAACGAGTAGATGAGAACGGCGAAGGCGGCGATCGCCTGGACGATCAGCTGGTTGAACGAGCCGCTGTTGATGAGGCCGGTGCCGGTGGCGAAGAAGCCGATGTACAGCGTTCCGAGCAGACCACCGACGAGGTGGATGCCGACCACGTCGAGCGAGTCGTCGAAGCCGAGCTTGAACTTCAGCTCGATGGCCAGGGCGCAGACGGCACCCGCGAGGAGACCGAGCACGATGGCCCAGAAGGGCGTCAGCGCGGCGCAGGCGGGGGTGATGGCGACGAGGCCCGCGACGGCACCGGAGGCGGCGCCGACCGAGGTGGGCTTGCCGTCCTTGATCTTCTCGACGATCAGCCACGAGAGCAGGGCTGCCGCGGGAGCGGCGATCGTGTTGACGAAGGCCAGGGCGGCGGTGCCGTCAGCGGCGAGCTCGGAGCCCGCGTTGAAGCCGAACCAGCCGAACCACAGGAGCCCGGCGCCGAGGAGCACGAACGGCGGGTTGTGGGGGACGTGAGCGCCCTTCTGGAAGCCGACGCGCTTGCCGAGCACGAGCGCCAGGGCGAGGGCGGCGGCACCGGCGTTGATGTGCACCGCGGTTCCACCGGCGAAGTCGATCGCTCCGACGCCGAAGACGTCCTGCAGGCCGTGGGTGATCCAGCCGCCGTACGAGAACGAGCCGTCCTCGGCGAGTCCGAAGTTGAAGACCCAGCTGGCGACGGGGAAGTAGACGACCGTCGCCCAGATGGCGGCGAAGATCATCCAGGAGCCGAACTTGGCGCGGTCGGCGATGGCACCCGAGACGAGCGCGACGGTGATGATGGCGAACGTGGCCTGGAAGGCGACGAAGGCGAGCGGCGGGTAGGCGGAGCCCTCAGGCGTCTCGAGCGCCGCGGTCAGACCGAAGTTGCTGGGATCGATCGCCCAGGGCATCTGGGTGACGCCGGCGTCGGTGGCGGGGAAGGCGATCGCGTAGCCGTAGAGCACCCACAGCACGCCGATCAGGCCCATGGCGCCGAAGCTCATCATCATCATGCTGATGACGCTCTTGGCCTTGACGAGGCCGCCGTAGAAGAACGCGAGTCCTGGCGTCATGAGCAGCACGAGGGCGGCTGCTATCAGGATGAATGCGGTGTTGCCTTGATCCATCTCGGAGGAAACCTCTCTGCAGGGACGCAGGTGTAGCGTCGGGTCCCCCCAGTGTTCCCAGCCCCGGTTTCCATCTCCGTTCGAGAGGTGTTACGGGGACGTTACAGCGCTCGGCGCCACGTAAACATCACATTTCGCGGGGCAGTGAACCGCGAATGAGGACGCTGGATCAAGAGTGTGTGAGCGCGACGAGCCGCGACGTCGCGCGCAAGTACTTCTTGCGATAGCCGCCCGCGAGCATCTCGTCGCTGAACACCGTGTTCAGCGGGACGCCGGTTGCACGGATGGGGATCTGGGCGTCGTACGCGCGGTCGATGAAGGCGACCAGACGCAGTGCGGCCGACTGATCGTGCAGGACCTGCACGTCGCGCAGCCCGATCGTGTCGACCCCGTCGATCAGTCGGATGAAACGCGAGGGGTGCACCCGCGCGAGGTGGGCGACGAGGTCGGAGAACGCGTCGTCGGATGCCACTCCCGCGAGGGCCGCGGCATCCATCTCCTGTCGGTACTCGTCGTCGCCGAGCACCTTCGCCTCGCCGTCGATGGCGCGCTGGCGGAAGTCCGTGCCGTCGATGCGGATGGTGCGGAAGCTGTCGGACATCGACTGGATCTCGCGCAGGAAGTCCTGCGCCGCGAAGCGCCCTTCGCCCAGGGCGTTGGGAGGAGTGTTCGACGTCGCCGCCAGACGGGTACCGGATGCCACCAGCTCCCCCAGCAGGCGCGTCATGACCATCGTGTCGCCCGGGTCGTCGAGCTCGAACTCGTCGATGCAGAGCAGGTCGCTGCCGCGGAAGAGCTCCACGGCCTTGGCGTAGCCGAGCACTCCCACGAGCGCGGTGTATTCGATGAACGACCCGAAGTACTTCCGGCGCGCGGGCATCGCGTGATAGATCGACGCGAGCAGGTGCGTCTTGCCGACGCCGAAGCCGCCGTCGAGGTAGACGCCGGGCTTGACCGGCGCGACCTTCTCGGCGCGACGGAAGAACCCGCCCTTCTTCGCGGGCGCCGATTGCTTCCCCGCGAACGCCTGGAGCAGTTCCTTCGCCTCCCGCTGCGAGGGATACGCGTCATCCGCACGGTACGACTCGAAGGTCGCCCCGTCGAACTGCGGCGGCGGAACGAGGGCGTTCACCATCTCGGCACCGGTGACCGCGGGCTCGCGCTCGGTGAGGTGGATGAGGCCGGTCGTTGAGGGAGTGGAGGTCATGGCCGTCCTGTGTCCAAGTCTTACGGGAGGGGTGCGTGCCCCATGCCGCGGATCTAGGGTCGATGGTGCGGTGTCCACCCTATGCCGCCGTATCCGCCCCCCTGACCGAGGAGATCTTCGTGACCGTCGAGTTCGACACCAGCTCCCCCAAGTTCGCCGACTACGCCGAACCGGGACGGCTCGTCACCGGCGAATGGCTCGAGCCGCGCCTCGGACAGCCGGGTCTGGTGGTCGTCGAGTCCGACGAGGACGTCCTGCTGTACGAGACGGGACACATCCCCGGCGCGGTGAAGGTCGACTGGCACACCGAGCTGAACGACCCGGTGGTCCGCGACTACGTCGACGGAGAAGGATTCGCGAAGCTGCTGAGCAGCAAGGGCATCTCGCGCGACGACACGGTCGTCATCTACGGAGACAAGAACAACTGGTGGGCCGCGTACGCCCTCTGGGTCTTCTCCCTGTTCGGACACGAAGACGTCCGACTGCTCGACGGCGGGCGAGACAAGTGGATCGCCGAGGGCCGTCCCCTCACGACCGACAAGCCGGCCATCGAGCCCACGGAGTACCCGGTGGTCGAACGCGACGACTCCCTGCTGCGCGCGTACAAGGACGACGTGCTCGCCAACCTCGGCAACCCGCTCATCGATGTGCGCTCCCCCGAGGAGTACTCCGGCGAGCGCACCTCCGCCCCCGCCTACCCCGAGGAGGGCGCCCTGCGAGCCGGGCACATCCCGAGCGCGCAGAGCGTCCCGTGGGCCAAGGCCGTGGCCGAGGACGGCGGCTTCAAGTCGCGCGAAGAACTGGATGCCATCTACCGCGACGGTGCGGGGCTGAAGGACGGCGACAAGATCGTGGCGTACTGCCGCATCGGTGAGCGCTCGAGCCACACGTGGTTCGTCCTGAAGCACCTCCTCGGCTTCGACGACGTCCGCAACTACGACGGGTCGTGGACCGAGTGGGGCAGCGCGGTACGCGTGCCGATCGTCTCCGGCGCGGAGCCCGGCGAAGTTCCCTCCCGCTGAGCCCGGGCGGCGCGGGCATGGGAGGATGACGGAGATGTCCGAGAACACCCTCCCCGCCCGTCTGGCCGAGATCCGCGACGAGTTCCTCGAGCTCGAGGAGCCCGACCGGTTGCAGTTGCTGCTGGAGTTCTCGCAGGAGCTCCCCGAGGTCCCGGCCGAGTACGCCGACCACCCCGAGCTGCAGGAGCGCGTGGCCGAGTGCCAGTCCCCGGTGTTCATCATCGTCACCGTCGACGATGCGGATCGCGTGGCGATGCACGCCACCGCGCCCGCCGAGGCGCCGACCACCCGTGGCTTCGCCAGCATCCTTTCGCAGGGGCTCACCGGGCTGAGCGCCGATGAGGTTCTCGCCGTCCCCGACGACTTCCCCCAGAGCATCGGTCTCACCCGTGCCGTCAGCCCGCTCCGGATCGCGGGCATGACCGGCATGCTCATGCGGGCCAAGCGCCAGGTCCGCGCCAAGCGCGGCGCCTGAGCGCGGCATCCGGTCACTCGCCGGCAGCGAGTCCCTGCTGCCGCACCCAGTCCTGGATGACGCGGGTGAAGCGGGTCTCGTCGTAGTTCCAGAGTTTGGTGTGGCGCGCCACCTCGAACGTCTCCATCGTGACGAGGTCGGGACGTGCGGCCGCCAGAGCGTGCGAGGCGTCGCTCGGGACGAAGCCGTCGTCATCGCTGTGGAGGATGAGCACCGGATGCCGCAGCTCGCTCGCGTGGGCGACCCGGTCGAGCCGGTCGAGGGGGATGGCGTCGCCCCCGCGCACGAGGCGCGCACCCCAGCGCGAGCCGAGGATGCGTTCCGTGAGGCTCAAGACCGGGGCGGGGAGCTTCAGCAGCCGGCTCTGGTAGCGCAGGACGGTTCGCCAGTCCACGACGGGCGACTCGAGGATGAGCCCGGCGATGGCGTCTCGGTGCGGCGACAGGGCTTCGGCCTGCAGACACATCGCTCCGCCCATCGACCAGCCCATGAGGAGCACGCGCCGCGCCCCGTGGTGCAGGGCGTACTCGATGGCGGCCTCGACGTCGCGCCACTCGGTGGCGCCGAGGGCATAGGTGCCGCTGGCGCTCTGGGGAGCTTCGCCGTCATTGCGGTAGGACACCGCGAGCGACGTGATGCCGAGGGCGTGGAAGACCGGGATGGCGCGGAGCGTCTCGGCGCGCGTGGTCCCTCGGCCGTGCACCTGGATGACCCAGACGTCGGAGTCGCCGTCTGCGGGGAACTCCCACGCGGGGCAGGGGCCGACCGGGGTGTCGATCTGCACCGACAGCACGGGGAGGCGCAGGTCCTCGGGTCGGTCGAAGTACCAGCCGCTGAAGGCCGCCTCGGCGGCGAGGCTGCCGTCGGCCGGGACATGGGTGAGGAGCTTGCGCGTGACGGTCTTCCCGTCGTCCGCCACGACCGATCCCAAGCGGAGGTAGTCGGAGGTGCCGGTGGTGAAGATGCCGTAGCGGCCGGGAAGGGCGGTGTCCGCGCTCCGCTCGAGCGTGACCGTCTGAGCGGCGGCATCCAGCGACACGATTCGCGTGTTGGGAACACGACCCGCGGGGGTCACGACCGTCCGTGCCATCCGGAGCGAGACGGCGCTCAGAGCGGTCGCGCTCGCCGCCAGGGCCACGGCGAGCGCCGAGATCCCGACGCCCGCGATCGAGGCCTTTCCTCTCGAGGGGCGGGACCGCGCGGCGCGCCTGGGAGCGTTCATCGAGGCCTCACTCTAGTCTGTGGCCGTGACTGACCTGGGCTCCCCCGAGGCGTCGACCCCCTTCGCCCGGGCGATCGAGGAGGTGCGCGCCGCGACGTTCCGCGAGGATTTCGTCGTGCGCGAGATTCCCTCCCCTGCCGGGCTTGCGCCGCACTCCCTGGCCCTGGCCGGGGATGTGCGCCCCGAGGAGCATTCGACGGACTCCCCTTTCGGCACCGGGCGCTTCATCCTTCTCCACGACCCCGACGAGCCCGATGCCTGGGGCGGGGCCTGGCGCGTGGTGTGCTTCGCGCAGGCGCCCCTGGAGCCCGAGATCGGCATCGACCCGTTGCTCGCCCAGGTCGCATGGTCCTGGCTCATCGACGCCCTCGACTCGCGAGGTGCCGAACGCCACTCCGAATCGGGCACCGCCACCAAGACCCTCTCGACCGGCTTCGGGGCGCTCGCGTCCCAGGGTGAAGGGTCGCAGATCGAACTTCGCGCGTCATGGTCGCCGCGTGGTCCCATCCGTCCCCATCTCGACGCGTGGGCGGAACTCGTATGCATGCTCGCCGGACTCCCCCCGGGGTCGGAGGGCGTCGCCGTCTTCGGAGCCCGGAGGCCCACCCGTGGTTGAGTACTTGGTCATCGAGGATGCCGCCGGCCTCGCCGCGGCATCCGATCGTCTTGCAGCGGGCAGCGGCCCCGTCGCGGTCGACGTCGAGCGTGCATCGGGGTTTCGTTACTCCCAGCGGGCGTACCTCATCCAGGTGTTCCGGCGTGAGGCGGGTGTGTTCCTGTTCGACCCGTCGACGATCGAGGACTTCGCGCCCCTCCAGGCCGCGATCGGCGATGTCGAGTGGGTGTTCCACGCCGCGAGCCAGGACCTCCCGTCGCTGCGCGAGCGCGGCCTGGAGCCGCCGTCCATCTTCGACACCGAGCTGGGCTCGCGTCTGCTCGGTCACGAGCGGGTGGGGCTCGGCGCCGTCGTGGAGCAGACGCTGGGAATCACCCTGGCCAAGGCCCACTCGGCCGCGGACTGGTCGACGCGCCCGCTGCCGGCATCCTGGCTCGAATACGCCGCTCTCGACGTGGAGCATCTCATCGACGTCCGCGATGTGCTGGCCGCGGAGCTCGAGGAGCAGCAGAAGACCGAGTTCGCGCGGCAGGAGTTCCAGGCGGTCCTCGAGCGTCTGCCCAAGCCGCCGCGCGAAGACCCCTGGCGCCGCATGAGCGGATTGCACACCGTGCGTGGCCGTCGCGCGCTCGCCGTCGCCCGCGCGCTCTGGCAGGCTCGCGAGGAGTACGCCCGTGAGCAGGACGTCGCTCCGGGGCGTCTCGTCCCCGACCGCGCGCTCATCGCCGCCGTGCTCTCGGACCCGGCGAGCAAGCAGGCACTGGCCGGGGTCAAGGAGTTCAACGGCCGCGCCAGTCGGACGCAGCTGGACCGTTGGTGGAACGCGATCGTCGCCGGTCGCGAGGACACCGAGCTTCCGCCCGACCGTGTCCCGAGTGACACCCTGCCCCCGCCGCGCGCGTGGGTCGACCGCAACCCCGAGGCCGACCGTCGGTTGAAGGCCGCTCGACCCGCCGTCGAGGCGCGCGCCGAAGAGCTGAACATGCCGACGGAGAACCTCCTCACCCCCGAGACGCTGCGGCGCGTGGCGTGGTCACCGCCCGCCGAGGTGACCGCCGAAACCATCGGATCCGCTCTGTCCGCTCTCGGTGCACGCCCCTGGCAGATTGACCAGACCTCACAGGTGATCGCGGATAGCTTTGTAGCTTCCCTCAACCACGCCGACGACGTCCCCGCCACGGATTCGTAGGTTCGGACAACCGATTCCTCGCGGAGAATGCGCCTTCCTAGGCTGGGGTCATCCCAAACTTTGGAGGCAGAGTGGCCGAGATGACGGACGTCTTCTTCGTCGACGGAATGCGCACCCCTTTCGGGCGCGCCGGCGAGAAGGGCATGTACTGGAACACCCGCGCGGACGACCTGGTCGTCAAGGCGATCATCGGGTTGATGGAGCGCAACGGCGACGTCCCGAAGGACCGGATCGACGACGTGGCGATCGCCGCGACGTCGCAGACCGGTGACCAGGGACTCACGCTCGGGCGGACCGCGGCGATCCTCGCGGGGCTGCCCAAGACCGTGCCCGGCCTCGCGATCGAGCGCATGTGCGCCGGGGCGATGACCAGCGTCACCACGATGGGCGCCTCGATCGGCGTCGGCATGTACGACCTCGCCCTCGCCGGCGGCGTCGAGCACATGGGGCGCCACCCCATCGGCGGCAACGTCGACCCGAACCCGCGCTTCGTCGCCGAGAAGCTCGTCGATCCGGGCGCGCTCAACATGGGTGTGACCGCGGAGCGCATCCACGATCGCTTCCCGCACCTGACCAAGGAGCGTGCAGACCGCTTCGGCGCCGCGAGCCAGCACAAGGTCCAGGCCGCATACGAGGCCGGCAAGATCCAGCCCGATCTCGTGCCGGTGGCGGTGAAGGATGCCGACGGCGCCTGGGGCCTCGCCACCGAGGACGAGGGGCGCCGCCCCGAGACCACCGTCGAGGGTCTCGCGACGCTGAAGACGCCGTTCCGCCCGCACGGTCGCGTCACGGCCGGTACCTCTTCGCCCCTCACCGACGGCGCGACCATCAGCCTGCTCGCCGGAGCCGACGCCGTGAAGGAGTTCGGCCTCGCGCCCAAGATGCGCATGGTCTCGTTCGCGTTCGCGGGCGTCGAGCCCGAGATCATGGGCATCGGTCCGATCCCCTCGACGGAGAAGGCCCTGAAGAAGGCCGGACTCACGATCGACGACATCGGCCTGTTCGAGCTGAACGAGGCCTTCGCCATCCAGGTGATCTCGCTGCTCGATCACTTCGGCATCGCGGATGACGACCCGCGCGTGAACCCGTGGGGCGGCGCGATCGCCGTGGGCCACCCGCTCGCGGCATCCGGGGTCCGTCTCATGATCCAGCTGGCGGCGCAGTTCGCCGAGCGACCCGACGTGCGCTACGGCCTCACCGCGATGTGCGTGGGCCTGGGCCAGGGCGGCTCGGTCATCTGGGAGAACCCGTTCTTCGACGGAAAGAAGAAGCGCAAGTGACCGACTACACCTCGATCGACTTCACGCCCCTCGACGCGCTCACCGGCGACGAGGTGGTGACCCACTCCCCCGTCCGCGACGTGCGGCTCCCCTCGGGCAACGTGCTCGCGCTGATCACGCTCGACAACGGGCGCGATCACACCCGACCCAACACGCTGGGTCCGGCGACGCTCGCCGAGCTCGGGCAGACGCTCGAGACGCTCAAGAAGCGCGCCGACGCGGGCGAGATTCACGCCGTGGCCATCACCGGAAAGCAGTACATCCTCGCGGCGGGTGCCGACCTCTCCGACGTCGCGAAGCTGCCGTCCAAGGAGGTCGCCCGCCTCATCGCACAGCGCGGTCATCAGGTGATCGGGTCGCTGTCGGAGCTCGGCGTTCCCTCGTTCGCGTTCGTCAACGGCCTCGCCCTCGGCGGCGGCCTCGAGATCGCGCTGAACTCGACCTACCGCACGGTCGACGCCTCGGCCGCGGCGATCGCCCTGCCCGAGGTGTTCCTCGGCATCATCCCCGGCTGGGGCGGCGCGTACCTGTTGCCGAACCTCATCGGCATCGAGAACGCGCTCGAGGTCGTCATTTCGAACCCGCTGAAGCAGAACCGGATGCTCAAGCCCCAGCAGGCGTTCGACCTCGGGATCATGGATGCCATCTTCCCGGCGGCGTCCTACCTCGAGGACTCGCTGCGGTGGGCCGACGGCGTGCTCACCGGTCGGGTGCGCGTCGAGCGCAAGAGCGAGCCCGGCAAGCTCGAGCGTCTGACGAAGTGGCCCATCGCGATCAAGATGGCCCGCGGCATGCTCGAGTCGAAGATCGGAACGGTCCCCCGCTCCCCCTACGTCGCGCTCGACCTGCTCGACAAGGCGAAGAGCGGCACCAAGGTCGAGGGCTTCGCGCGCGAAGACGAGGCGCTGGCCGAGCTCATCACGGGCGACCAGTTCGCGGCATCCATGTACGCCTTCGACCTCGTGCAGAAGCGCGCCAAGCGCCCGGTCGGGGCCCCCGACAAGGCGCTCGCGAAGAAGGTCACCAAGGTCGGCGTCATCGGCGCGGGGCTGATGGCGTCGCAGTTCGCGCTGCTGTTCGTGCGGAAGCTCCGGGTGCCCGTGATCATCACCGACCTCGATCAGGGCCGCGTCGACAAGGGCGTGGCGTCCATCCACGAAGAGATCGGCAAGCTCGAGGCCAAGGGTCGCCTCGACGGCGACACCGCGAACCAGCTGCGCGCCCTCGTGCACGGCACCACCGATCGCTCGGAGTTCGCCGACTGCGACTTCGTCATCGAGGCCGTGTTCGAAGAGGTGGGCGTCAAGCAGGAGGTGTTCGCAGGCGTAGAGAAGATCGTCGCCGAGGATGCGATCCTCGCCACGAACACCTCATCGCTCTCGGTCGCCGAGATCGGCTCGGTGCTGCGGAACCCCGAGCGCCTGGTCGGCTTCCACTTCTTCAACCCCGTCGCGGTCATGCCGCTCATCGAGGTCGTGAAGACGGATGCCACCTCCGACGCCGCGCTGTCGACGGCGTTCGTCGTCGCGAAGGGTCTCGGCAAGAACGCGGTGCTCACCGCGGACGCCCCCGGCTTCGTGGTGAACCGCCTGCTGGCGAAGGTCATGGGCGAGGCGGCGCGCGCGGTGTACGAGGGCACGCCGATCGCGGTCGTGGAGAAGGCGTTCGCGCCCCTCGGGCTGCCCATGGGGCCGTTCCAGCTCATCGACCTGGTCGGCTGGAAGGTCGCCGCGCACGTGCAGGACACGATGGCGCACGCGTTCCCCGACCGCTTCTTCTCGTCGGAGAACTTCCACGAGCTCGCGGCGCTCCCCGAGGTCGTGGAGAAGGACAAGGGCGGTCGCGTGACCGGCTGGACCAAGGCCGCGCAGAAGGTGCTGGTCACCGGGAAGACGCCGGTCGCACCCGAGACGATCCTCGCTCGCGTGCAGGACGGCCTCGCGCGAGAGATCAAGATCATGCTCGACGAGGGCGTCGTCCCCGAGGTGCAGGACATCGACCTGTGCCTCATCCTCGGCGCCGGCTGGCCGTTCATCGACGGTGGGGCCTCGCCCTACCTCGACCGCGAGGGGGCGTCGGAGCGCGCCTTCGGCGACACGTTCCACCACCCGCCGATCCGCGGCATCGGGGCCTGAGCTCCGAAGACCACTGCGGCGCCGTCCCCGAGGGGACGGCGCCGTCGTCGTTCGTGCGGGCGCCACGAGAACAGGCTGCGCGACGAGAACAGGCCGAGTGCGGCGATTTGGGCCTGTCCTCGCTGCAGCGTCCTGTTCTCGTGACGGAGAGGTGACGCGCCGGGCACGCAGAACAGGCCGGGATATCGGCATCCCGGCCTGTTCGGTGAGGGCAATCGCCTCAGGGGCGCGACTTCTCCCACTGCTCGATCGTCGGGATCGACCCGGTGGGCGTCTGACGCGCCATGGGGATGCGGGTGCCGAGGACCTGGGCGACCACGTCATGGGCGATCTTGGATGCCGTGAGTCCGGCATCCTCCAGAATCTGCTCGCGGGTGGCGTGGTCGATGAACTCGTCGGGGATGCCGAGCTCGTCGACGGCCGTGTCGACACCGGCCTCGCGAAGCACTTGACGTACGCGCGTGCCGACGCCGCCGACGCGGATGCCGTCTTCGATCGTGATGACGAGACGGTGCGCGCGCGCCAGCTCGACGACCGAGGGCTGTACGGGAATGGCCCAGCGCGGGTCGATGACCGTGGCGCCGATGCCCTGGGCGCGCAGACGCTCGGCGACCTCCATCGCGAGGTGGACCATCGGACCGATGCCGACCAGCAGAACATCCTCGCTCGAGCCGCGAGCGAGCACGTCGACACCGTCGTCGAGGCGTTCGACGGCTTCGAGATCCGCCGGGACCTTGCCCTTCGGATAGCGCACGACGGTCGGGGCGTCCTCGATCGCGGTCGCCTCCCGGAACTCCTCGCGCAGGCGCGCAGCGTCGCGCGGGGCGGCGATCCGGATGCCGGGGACCAACTGCAGCATCGCCAGGTCCCAGATGCCGTGGTGGCTCGGCCCGTCGGGGCCGGTGACGCCGGCCCGGTCGAGGACGAACGTGACGCCCGCCTTGTGGAGGGCGACGTCCATCATGACCTGATCGAACGCGCGGTTCATGAACGTGGCGTAGATCGCGACGACGGGGTGCAGACCGCCGAAGGCGAGACCCGCGGCCGAGGCCACCGCGTGCTGCTCCGCGATGCCGACGTCGTACACGCGCTCGGGGAAGCGCTCGGCGAACTGCTGGAGACCCGTCGGGCGCAGCATGGCTGCGGTCATCGCGATGACGTCGTCGCGCTCCGCGCCCACGGCGGTGAGCTCCTCCGCGAAGACGTCCGTCCACTGCAGGCCGCCGCTCGAACCGAGGGCCTCGCCCGTGATCGGGTCGATCTTGCCGACGGCGTGGAACTGGTCGGCCTCGTCGCTCATCGCGGGGGCGTAGCCGCTGCCCTTGTCGGTGATGGCGTGGACGATGACGGGAGCACCGTACGATTTCGCGAGCTCGAGCGTCTCGATGAGCGACTCGAAGTCATGACCGTCGATCGGGCCGAGGTACTTGATGTCCAGGTTGCTGTAGAGCGCCTCGTTGTTCGTGAACCGCGAGAGGAAACCGTGCGTGCCGCCCCGGACTCCCCGGTAGACGGCGCGGGCGGCCGGGCCGAGGCGACGGAAGAGGGTGTCGGAGTTGCGGTGCAGCGTGCGGTACGCATCGTTCGTGCGGACCCGGTTGAGGTAGCGGGCCATGCCGCCGATCGTCGGTGCGTAGGAACGGCCGTTGTCATTGACGACGATCACGAGGTTGCGGTCGTTGTCGTCGCTGATGTTGTTCAGCGCCTCCCACGTCATGCCGCCCGTGAGCGCGCCGTCGCCGACGACGGCGACGACGTGTCGGTCCCGTCGTCCGGTGCGACTGAACGCCCGGGAGACCCCGTCGGCCCAGCTGAGGGAGCTCGACGCATGAGAGGACTCGACGATGTCGTGCTCGCTCTCGGAGCGCTGCGGGTATCCCGCGAGGCCGCCGCGTGAGCGGAGGTTCTCGAAGTCCTGACGGCCCGTCAGCATCTTGTGCACGTAGGACTGGTGCCCCGTGTCGAAGATGATCGGGTCTTGGGGGGAGTCGAAGACCTTGTGCAGGGCGATCGTCAGCTCGACGACCCCCAGGTTGGGGCCGAGGTGCCCGCCGGTGCGCGAGACGTTGTCGACGAGGAACGCGCGGACCTCTGCGGCCAGTCGGCGCAGTTCGTCGGTGTTCAGGTTGTCGAGATCGCGGGGGCCGTGAATGCCGGGTAGGAGAGCCATATGACTCCTCTCGTGCTGTGCGCGCGGGAACGTGCGTACTGGTCGATTCTAGTCTCGGGGGCTGGTCGAGGCCCGGCAACGGCTTGCGCGGGGCGCTGCGATGCTCTCCTCGATACACGCACCGGTGCCGTCGGAGGCATCCCGAATGCGGAGCGCCCGCCCCGATGAATCGGGACGGGCGCTCCGGCGATGCGGGTGTGTCAGACCAGCGAACGCAGCACGTACTGCAGGATGCCGCCGTTGCGGTAGTAGTCGGCCTCACCGGGGGTGTCGATGCGGACCACGGCGTCGAACGTGATGGTCTGCTTGCCCTCGGGCGAGAACTCGCTCGGCTCGGCGGTGACCTTCACGGTCTTCGGCGTGACGCCCTCGTTGAGCTGTTCGAGGCCCTCGATCGAGACGATCTCGGTGCCGTCGAGACCCAGCGACTTCCAGCTCTCGCCGGCCGGGAACTGCAGCGGCACGACGCCCATGCCGATGAGGTTCGAGCGGTGGATGCGCTCGAAGCTCTCGGTGATGACGGCCTTGACGCCGAGCAGGTTCGTGCCCTTGGCCGCCCAGTCACGCGACGAACCCGAGCCGTACTCCTTGCCACCGAAGATGACGAGGGGGGTGCCCTGCGCCTGGTAGTTCTGGCTCGCGTCGTAGATGTACGACTGGGGGCCGCCGGGCTGCGTGAAGTCGCGCGTGTAGCCGCCCTCGATGATCTGACCGTCGTTGACAGCGGCCACCATCTCGTTCTTCAGGCGGATGTTGGCGAAGGTGCCGCGGATCATGACCTCGTGGTTGCCTCGGCGCGAGCCGTAGGAGTTGAAGTCCTTCTGCGCGACGCCGTGCTCCATGAGGTACTGCGCGGCGGGGGTGCCGGCCTTGATGTTGCCGGCGGGGCTGATGTGGTCGGTCGTGACCGAGTCGCCGAGGGTCGCCATGACGCGCGCACCCGTGATGTCGGCGACCGGCGAGGGCTCCATCGACATGCCGTCGAAGTAGGGCGCCTTCCGCACGTAGGTGGAGTCGGCATCCCACTCGAAGACCGGACCGGTCGGGGTGGGCAGGTTCTTCCAGCGCTCGTCGCCCTCGAAGACGGTGGCGTACTGCTGGATGAACTGCTCGCGCGAGATCGACGCGTCGATGATCGTCTGCACCTGGTCGGGAGCGGGCCAGATGTCCTTGAGGAAGACGTCGTCGCCGTTCTGGTCCTTGCCCAGCGCGTCGGTCTCGAAGTCGAAGTTCATCGACCCGGCGAGGGCGTACGCGACCACCAGCGGCGGGGATGCCAGGTAGTTCATCTTCACGTCGGGGCTGATGCGACCCTCGAAGTTGCGGTTGCCCGAGAGCACGGCCGTGACGGCGAGGTCGTTCTCGTTGATGGCCTCGGAGACCTCTTCGATGAGCGGTCCCGAGTTGCCGATGCAGATCGTGCAGCCGTAGCCGACGGTGTAGAAGTCGAGGCCTTCGAGCGCCTTGTCGAGACCGGACTTCTCGTAGTAGTCGGTGACGACCTTCGAGCCCGGGCCGAGCGTCGTCTTGACCCACGGCTTGCGCTTGAGGCCCTTGTCGACGGCGTTCTTGGCGAGCAGGCCCGCCGCGATCATGACCGAGGGGTTCGACGTGTTGGTGCACGAGGTGATGGCCGCGAGCGTCACGGCGCCGTTGTCGAGCAGGTAGGACTGCCCGTCGGGGGTGGTGACCTTCACCGGGTTGGAGGCGTTGACCGGGTGACCCGACGAGATGAGCACCTCGCTGTCGGTGACGTCTTCGGCCTCTTCGCCGGGAACGGATCCCGGGTCGGATGCCGGGAACGTGCCGTCGACCTCGAGATCGACGATCGAGTCCGACACCGAGGCATCCGCGTAGTTCAGGATGTCCTTCTCGAACTGGGACTTCGCTTCGGAGAGGAGGATGCGGTCCTGCGGGCGCTTCGGTCCGGCGATCGAGGGGACGACCGTCGAGAGGTCGAGCTCCATGTACTCGCTGAAGACGAGCTCGCGGGACGGGTCGTGCCAGAGCTTCTGCTCCTTGGCGTACGCCTCGACGAGCGCGACGGTCTGCTCGTCGCGACCGGTCAGCCGCAGGTAGTCGAGCGTGACGTCGTCGATCGGGAACATCGCGGCGGTCGAGCCGAACTCGGGGCTCATGTTGCCGATGGTGGCGCGGTTCGCGAGCGGCACCGAGGCCACACCCTCACCGTAGAACTCGACGAACTTGCCGACCACGCCGTGCTTGCGCAGCATGTCGGTGATCGTGAGCACGACGTCGGTCGCCGTGACGCCGGCGGGGATCTCGCCCGAGAGCTTGAAGCCGACGACGCGCGGGATGAGCATGGACACGGGCTGGCCGAGCATGGCGGCCTCGGCCTCGATGCCGCCGACGCCCCAGCCGAGCACGCCCAGGCCGTTGACCATCGTGGTGTGCGAGTCGGTGCCGACGCACGTGTCGGGGTAGGCGCGGAGCACGCCGTCGACCGAACGGTCGTAGATGACCTTCGCCAGGTGCTCGATGTTCACCTGGTGCACGATGCCGGTGCCCGGGGGGACGACCTTGAAGTCGTCGAACGCCGTCTGGCCCCAGCGGAGGAACTGGTACCGCTCGCCGTTGCGCTCGTACTCGATCTCGACGTTGCGCTCGAGGGCGTTCTCGCTGCCGAACAGGTCGGCGATGACCGAGTGGTCGATGACCATCTCGGCGGGCGAGAGCGGGTTGATCTTGTTCGGGTCGCCGCCGAGGGCGGTCACGGCCTCGCGCATGGTGGCGAGGTCGACGATGCAGGGCACACCGGTGAAATCCTGCATGACCACGCGGGCCGGGGTGAACTGGATCTCGGTGTCGGGGTCGGCCGCGGGAACCCACGAGCCGAGGGCCTCGATCTGCTCCTTGGTGACGTTGGCGCCGTCTTCGGTGCGGAGGAGGTTCTCGAGCAGCACCTTCAGGCTGAACGGGAGCTTCTCGTGACCGGCGACCGTGTCGATGCGGAAGATCTCGTAGTCGGTGCTGCCGACTGTCAGGGTGCTCTTGGCACCGAAGCTGTCAACCGTGGACACGATCGTCTCCTTCGTCGGCGAATGCGCAGGCGTCAGCCCGCCAATCCCATCTTCCCCGCGCCGCTCGATCCCTGCCAGGAAGGCCGACCTAACCGCGCGGAAGGCGGGTATTTATCTTGATATCAAGATAAATGTATCAGTCTTCGTCCGCAACGGAGCGAGCCGGGCCGAGGGCGCGGACCGTCAGCCAGGTCACGGCGAGCATCGGGGCGAACAGCGGAAGTCCCATGACGATCTTCAGCGTGCCGAGGGCGACGACGTCGCCGGCGAAGTACAGCGGCAGCTGCACGACCAGGCGCGCAGCGAACAGCGCCGCCCAGGCGATCGACAGCCACATGTAGGCGCGACGCTTGCGGCGCTCTGCACGCCACCGCGTCCCTTCACCCGTCAGATAGCCCGCCGCGAGACCGATCAGCGGCCAGCCCACGAGGGCCGACACGAGGAAGGCCGTGCCGTACGCCCCGTTCGTGAAGAAACCGAAGACGAAGTTGTCCTGTCCGCGGCCGGTCACCAGCGCGAGCACGGCAGCCGCGACCGTCGCCAGGAGACCGCCGATCGCGGCGCTCGGCGGCGACTTCGCGACCAGGCGCGCGACCGTGAACACCACGGCGATCCCCACCGACACGCCGAGGCTGAGCCACAGGTCGCCCTGGCGCGTCTCGGGGTCGATCGTGACCGTGAAGAGCACGACGAACGCCAACGAGGGCAGGACGGATTCCAGGATGCCGCGCCACCCGCCCATCGCCGACCAGACCGCGGAGCCGGTCGAGGCGTGAGCTGCGGGGTCGAGTCCGGCGCGACGCGCGGCGTTGCCCAGTGCGGCGCCGAGCGTTTCGGCCGGAGCGGGTGGCTCGAGGGGGACGCTCTCGCCGTCGCGAGTCGGGCGTGCCGCGTCGTCGCTCATGTCGTGCCGGGGGTGGCCGGCATCCGGAGCGGGATCAGATCGCGCGGGGGCATCGGCGATCCGCCGCGCACCACCACGATCGACCGGTAGAGGTCTTCGATCGCGGCGGCCGCGTCGACGTCGGTCGTCGCCGCTCCCCCGATGACGCCGCGGAGGAACCAGCGCGGGCCGTCGACACCGACGAATCGGGCGAGCCGCTTGCCCGCCCCCTCCGGCGTCCCCATCACGGGGACCTCGGCGAGGAGCTCGGGACCGAGGGGTCCCTCGCGCTCCTCGACGCGACCGCCCTGCTGCTTCACCTGCTGACGGATCTGCTCTCGCGTCTCCCCCCACAGGCCGCTCGTGCGCGGGGCGGCGAACGGCTGCACCTGGAGCGTGGAGTCGGCGTAGTCGAGGCCCACGGCCACGATGCGCTTGGTCTGCTCCTCGACCTCGAGGCGCAGGTTCAGACCCTCTCGGGGGAGGATCTTGATGCCGCCCAGGTCGATGTAGGGCCGGACGGGATTCGCCTCGGCTTCGTCGAAGGGACCGGCGCTGTCGCGGTCGATCGGGGCGCTCTTGGCCGCGAGGGCCAGTTCGAGCCCGGGCTCTTCCGGTTCGATGGTCGGCTGCGTGTCATCGGTCATCGGGTGCTCCCTTGCAGGTTCTGGTATCCACTCGATCCGAAGCCGCCTTCGCCGCGCACGCTGTCGGGAAGGTCGTCCACGGGGACGAAGCGCACGGGCGGGACGGGCATCACGATGAGCTGGGCGATGCGGTCGCCCACGGCGATGTCGTAGGCCTCGTCGAGGTCGGTGTTGAGCAGGGCCACCTTGATCTCGCCGCGGTACCCCGCGTCGATCGTGCCCGGGGAGTTCACGATCGTGATGCCGTGCTTGGCGGCGAGGCCGCTACGCGGGACGACGAAGGCGGCGTATCCCTCGGGGAGCGCGATGCGCAGCCCCGTGGACACGAGCGCGCGTCGGCCGGGTTCGAGACGAACGGCCTCCGCGGAGGTCAGGTCGGCTCCGGCGTCGCCCGGGTGAGCGAAGACCGGGGGCTCGGATGCGACAATTGGGACGTCCACCGTTTCGGTCACCCCACGAGGGTAATGCAGAAGAGGGGGTGCGGTATCCGCACCGGAGTCGAGTACCGAGAGCGCCTCAGCCCATCCCTCTGGGCTCTGGTCGCTGCCGCCGTCTGCGGGCCGATGGCCGCGCTGGTGTTCTCCCCCGTCGATACGACCCTGGCCCTGGTCATCGGGCTCGTCGTGGCGGTCGGGATCGTGGCTGCCCTCGTCCTGCTGTCGCCCGTCGTCGAGATCCGGGACGGGGAGCTGCGCGCCGGTCGGGCGCACATCCCGGTCGACGTGCTCGGGGAGCCGTTCGGCGTGGAGGGAGACGCGGCGCGCACGGCCCGTGGGAGTGGTCTCGACCATCGGGCGTGGCATGTGATCCGGGGCGGTATCGACGGGGTCGTCACGGTTCCCGTGACCGACCCCGAGGATCCGACTCCTTCATGGGTGGTGTCCACCCGGACGCCGGATCGCCTGGTCGCGGCGATCCAACGTGCTCAACTCACGCTGCGCACTCCGCGCAGATGAAGCCGTTGCCGCTCTCGTGATCGATCTGCGAGCGGTGCTTGACGAGGAAGCAGTTCATACAGGTGAACTCATCTTCCTGCGGCGGGAGGACGACGACATCGAGTTCGATGTCGGACAGGTCCGCCCCGGGCAGTTCGAAGCCCGAAGGGTTGTCGGCATCCTCGTTGTCGATCGATCCCGACGTCTTGTCGGGCACGCGCTCCTTGAGGGCCTCGATCGACTCACTGTCGTCCTCGGTCTTGCGCGGTGCGTCGTAATCGGTCGCCATGCGTGCTGGTCTCTACTTCCGGTGATCGTGGTGCTGTGCGCCGTCGGGTACCCGATCGGGCGGCCATAGTTTGCATGACCCGACCTCGATAAGCAAATGCTTCCGAGACGGGTTGCGTTTCGGGCGAGGCCTGAAACTCGCGGCGCGCCCGCGATATTCCCGGAACGGGGAGACCGCCGTGTCAGCATGGGCGTCGACCGCAGATCGGAGGGGTGTTTCGTATGGAGCAGCTCAAAGTCATCGGAACCGAAGATGACGTCCTCGTCGTCGCGACCGAATCAGGCGAACGATTCGCCCTCGCTCTCGACGAGGTCATGCGCGTGCAAGCGCGCCGCGCGCGTCGCGACCGCGACGAGGACGACCGTGGCCCGCGACCCAGCCCCCGCGAGATCCAGGCGCACATCCGCTCCGGTCTCACCGCGCGCGAGGTCGCCACGCTGCTGAACGCGCGCATCGAGGATGTCGAGCGGTTCGAAGGCCCCGTTCTCGCTGAGCGCGAGCACGTCGTCGCCCAAGCCCTTGCCGTGCCCGTGCTCCTCGGGGGCGCGCTCGAGCACGATGCGCCCATCACTTTCGGCACCGCTGTCCGCGCGAAGCTCGGCGAGGCCGGGGCATCCGCGGAGCGCTGGACCAGCTGGAAGGAATCCTCCGGCTGGATGGTCAAGCTCGAGTTCACCGCGAACGGCATCGAGCACGATGCGCGCTGGAGCTTCGATCCCCGCCGCAGCACGCTGTCGCCGCAGAACTCCGACGCGATCCAGCTGTCGCGTCAGGGGTCGCTCCCCGAGGGCCTCATTCCGCGCCTGCGCGCCTTGGACAGTCCGCTGCCTAAGGACGAGTCGCGTTTCGACAGCGGTTCGTTCGGCCCGCGCAAGATCGACATCGAAGACGAGCCGGGCGTGGAGGCCACGGGACCGGTCGCGGCTGCCGTGCAGGCCGCGGCGATCAAGCGCGCCCCCGACGTGCCCGTCACGTCGTCCGAGACGGCCGACCTTCTCGAGGCGCTGCGCCGCCGTCGAGGACAGCGCGAGCCTCTCCCCGGCACCGTGACGCCGGAACCGGCGTCGACCCGTCCCGTCGGTGCTCCGGTCGCCCTCTTCGACGCGCTCGAGCCCGGCTACGCGGACCCGGCCGCCGAGTCGGCCCCGGAGGCCGAGAACACGCCGTCGCCCAGCCCTTCCCCCTCGGGCGACGCGGGTCGTCGCACCAAAGGACGCCCGTCGATGCCGTCGTGGGACGAGATCGTGTTCGGTGCCCGCTCCGACGAGAGCTGACCGGCCTCAGCGGAAGGCGCCGAGGCGCAGAAGAGGGACGGTCCGCTCCTCGTCGGTGAGCGACCCGTGCTGTCCGACCATGCTCTGCGGGCGTTTGTCGGCCTCGCGATCGTCGTAGTAGGCGTAGCGTCCACGCGCGGCGACCACGACGTCACCGATGCGCTCCCGGACCTCGTCGTCGACGCGCCCGAACAGTCCCGCGGCGACGGCTTCGTCACGCGTCAGCACCCAGGCCCGCGCGTGCTCGCTCTCTCGCCACGTCGCGGCCACGGCATCCGCTCGTCCGGGTTCTGTGTACAGGTGCAGCATGCGCGGCTCGCCGCCGATGAGGGTGACGCCGTCGACGAGGGTGTCCCCGTCACCGAGGAGCACATGGCGGTGGGCCGGGACATCGACCATCCCGTGGTCGGCGGTGACCAGGATGCCGGTCGTCGGGACCGCCTCGGAAGCGAGCAGCTGCGCGGCGGCGTCGACGCGCTCGAGGGCGGTGATCCAGCGATCGGACTCCGTGCCGTCGCGGTGTCCCGCCGTGTCGAGCTCGGGCGCGTACAGGTAGATCAGCGCGCCCGCGTGCTCGCTCGCCAGCGCGGCGGCGGTGGCCGCGCGCTCGGCGAGGTCGTTCGACGGGACGAACCGGGCGCCGCGCAAGGTCGCGTCGGTGAAGCCGGTGCGCGTGTACTCGGGCCGGGAGACGACGAAGCAGGGGCGCCCGCTCTCGACCTCGCGCTCGATCAGCGGGGTGCTGCGCTGCCACGTCTTCGGATCGAGGCCGTCGGTCTCCCACCCGTGCAGTTGATTCGGCGCGACGTTCGTCCCGGGGATGCGGGCGCGATAGCCGACGATGCCGTGCGTGCCGGGGTCGGCGCCGGTGAGCAGGCTCGTGAGCGCCGCGGCGGTGGTGGAGGGGAAGACCGTCCGCGCGACATCGCGCCGGCCCCCGACCGAGGCCAGGAACCGCGCATGTCCTCGACGCGCGGCGAGGTTGTGGGCACCCAGGCCGTCCACGACGAAGACGATGGCGCTGCGTGCGGGGGCGAACCAGTCGGACCGGCCCTCCAGCGCGGCGATCGACTGCTCCACCACACCGGTGAGGCTCCGGGAGCGCGGCGGGTCCGCCGGTAGGCTGAGAGACATCGGAGCAAGTCTTCCATACGGCTCCTGCTCCCCGTCCTGACGTGACGCCCGCCCGACCCGAGGCCGCATCCATGCCCGATTCCCGTTCTTCCTCCCCCGTGTCCGAGCGCATCGAAGATGTCGATGTCTCCACCGAGATGCAGGGGTCGTTCCTCGAGTACGCCTACTCGGTCATCTACTCGCGCGCGTTGCCCGACGCGCGCGACGGACTGAAGCCGGTGCAGCGGCGCATCCTGTACCAGATGGCGGAGATGGGCCTGCGGCCCGACCGCGGTCATGTGAAGAGCGCTCGCGTCGTCGGCGAGGTCATGGGAAAGCTCCACCCCCACGGCGATGCCCCGATCTACGACGCGCTGGTGCGCCTCGCTCAGCATTTCTCCCTCCGCGTCCCCCTGGTCGACGGGCACGGCAACTTCGGCTCGCTCGACGACGGCCCGGCCGCCCCGCGGTACACGGAGGCTCGCCTCGCGGCACCCGCCCTGGCACTGACCGAGAACCTCGACGAAGACGTCGTCGACTTCATCCCGAACTACGACGGTCAGTTCCAGCAGCCAGAGGTGCTCCCGGCGGCCTTCCCGAACCTCCTCGTCAACGGCGCGACGGGTATCGCGGTCGGTATGGCCACGAACATGGCGCCGCACAACCTCATCGAGGTCGTCGGCGCGGCGACCCACCTCCTGCAGAATCCGGATGCCACGGTCGAAGAGCTGATGGAGTTCGTGCCCGGCCCCGATCTCCCCTCGGGCGGCATCATCGTCGGCCTGGACGGCATCAAGGACGCCTACGCGAACGGTCGCGGCACCTTCCGGACGCGGGCGAAGGCGTCGATCGAGTCGCTCGGACCGCGCCGCACCGGCATCGTCATCACCGAGCTGCCCTATCTCGTCGGGCCCGAGCGGGTGATCGAGAAGATCAAAGACGCCGTACAGGCCAAGAAGCTCACCGGCATCGCCGACGTCACCGACCTGACCGACCGCAACAACGGTCTGCGCCTGGTCATCGGGATCAAGACCGGATTCGACCCCAAGGCCGTGCTCGAGCAGCTCTACCGCCTCACGCCGCTCGAGGATTCGTTCGGTATCAACAACGTGGCGCTGGTCGACGGGCAGCCCCAGACGCTCGGCCTGCGCGACATGCTGCGGGTCTACATCGACCACCGCATCCGGGTCGTGACGCGCCGCAGCGAGTACCGTCTGGCCCGGAAGCGCGAGCGGCTTCACCTCGTCGAGGGGCTGCTCATCGCGATCCTCGACATCGACGAGGTCATCCAGGTCATCCGCTCGTCCGACGACGGCGAGCAGGCGCGTACGAAGCTGCAGGAGGTCTTCGACCTCTCGCACCCGCAGGCCGAGTACATCCTCGAGTTGCGCCTGCGTCGCCTGACGAAGTTCTCGCGCATCGAGCTCGAAGCCGAGCGCGATCAGTTGAAAGCCGAGATCGCGCAGCTCGTCGAGCTGCTCGGCAGCGAGACGATGCTGCGTCAGCAGGTGGCGAAAGAGCTCGACGCCGCGGCTGAGGCGCACGGCACTCCCCGGCGGACGCTGCTGCTGAACGGGGGTCCCGTCCAGCCGCGCTCGGCGAAGGCGGCGGCGGCCGCCGACCTGCAGATCGCGGACGCGCCGTGCCGCGTGTACCTCTCGGCGACCGGTCGTATGGTCCGCGCCGAGCTGGTCGCCGACGCGCCGGCCGGGGGCGTCGTCCCGCCGACTCGCCGATCGAAGCACGACGCGATCCGTTCGTCCGTCGACACGACGACCCGCGGAGACATCGGTGCCGTGACCTCGACCGGCCGTCTCGTGCGCTTCTCCCCCGTGGATCTGCCCTCCGTGCCGGCCAACTCGGTTCAGGTCGCCGCGGGGACGAAGGTCGAGCAGTACCTCGCTCTGGCCAAGGGCGAGAGCGTCGTCGCGCTCGTCCCGCTGAGCGACGGTCCCACGATCGCTCTCGGTACCGAGCAGGGGATCGTGAAGCGCGTCGCCGCGAGCGAACTCGGCACCAAGCCCGAGATCGAGATCATCGCCCTCCGCGACGGCGACCGCGTGGTGGGGGCCGCACCCGCCGGCGACAATGCGGAGCTGGTGTTCATCGCCAGCGATGCGCAATTGCTGCGTTTCGACGCCTCGTCCGTGCGGCCCCAGGGTCGCTCGGCGAGCGGCATGGCCGGCATCCGCCTCGCCGACGGCGCGCGCGTCATCGCGTTCGCGGTCGTCGGCGCATCGGCGTTCGATGCCGTCGTCGTCACCGTGGCCGGCTCCACCGCCGCGCTCCCCGGAACCGACACGGGCAGCGCCAAGGTCTCGGCGTTCACCGAGTACCCCGCCAAGGGGCGTGCCACCGGGGGCGTGCGCGCGCAACGTCTGCTCCGCGGGGAGGACGCTCTCGTGCTCGCGTGGGTCGGATCCGATCCGCGCGCCGTGGGCCCGGACGGCTCGGTCCGGGCTCTCCCCGAGGGGGGCGCGAAGCGCGACGCGTCCGGGCAGCCTCTCGACGCGGTCATCGGCGCGATCGGCACGTCGGTTCGCTGACGTCGCGACTCGAGCCGCTGCGTGCAGGCTCCGCGGCCGCGTCGTCGTGCGGACTCGGCGGGTGACGCTGCGAATCGGATGCCGCGGCCCCGGCGCGCCGGGGGTGGACCTCGCAGGGCGGGAGGCGTCCGCGACAGCTCCGGCCGGATGCCGGTCCGGGGCCGCCTCGCCTCGCGAGGCCCGCCGTCAGACGTCGATGCGCTCGCGCGCGAGCCGATCGCTCGAGTCGATGATGAACTCGCGGCGCGGAGCCACGTCGCTGCCCATCAGCAGATCGAACACGGATGCCGCCGCCTCCATGTCCTGCACCCGCACGCGGCGCAGCGTGCGACCGGCGCGGTCCATGGTCGTGGTCGCGAGCTGGTCGGCATCCATCTCTCCGAGGCCCTTGTAGCGCTGCACGGGTTCCTGCCAGCGCTTGTTCGAACGCTTGAGCTTGGTGAGGAGGGTGTGCAGCTCCTGCTCGCTGTAGGTGTAGATCGTCTCGTTCGGCTTCGTGCCCGGGTTCATCACGACGACGCGGTGCAGGGGCGGGACGGCGGCGAAGACGCGACCCTCCTCGACGAGTGGGCGCATGTAGCGGAAGAACAGCGTCAGCAGCAGGGTGCGGATGTGGGCGCCGTCGACGTCGGCGTCGCTCATCAGGATGATCTTGCCGTACCGGGCCGCGCCGAGATCGAACGAGCGGCCCGAACCGGCACCGATCACCTGGATGATCGAGGCGCACTCGGCGTTGCCCAGCATGTCGCTGATCGAGGCCTTCTGGGTGTTCAGGATCTTTCCGCGGATCGGCAGCAGGGCCTGGTACTCGCTGTTGCGTGCGAGCTTCGCGGTCCCCAGTGCCGAATCGCCCTCGACGATGAACAGTTCGGAGTCGTTCACGTCGTTGGAGCGGCAGTCGACGAGCTTCGCCGGCAACGACGACGACTCGAGCGCGTTCTTCCGACGCTGCGTCTCTTTGTGGGTGCGCGCCGAGATGCGCGCCTTCATCTCGGAGACGACCTTCTCGAGCAGCTGTGCCGTCTGCGCCTTGTCGTCGCGCTTGGGTGAGGCGAATCGTGCGGCGAGCTCCTTCTGGACGACGGATGCCACGATCTGCCGTACCGCGGGGGTGCCCAGCACCTCTTTGGTCTGGCCCTCGAACTGCGGCTCGGGGAGGCGCACGGTGAGCACGGCCGTGAGGCCGGCGAGCAGATCGTCTTTCTCGATCTTGTCGTTTCCGACCTTGAGCTTGCGGGCGTTCTGCTCGACCTGCGCGCGCAGCACCTTCATCAGCCCCTGCTCGAAGCCCTGCTGGTGCGTGCCGCCCTTCGGCGTGGCGATGATGTTCACGAACGAGCGCGTCGTGGTGTCGTAGCCGGTTCCCCAGCGCACGGCGATGTCCACCTCGCACGTGCGCTCGACCTCGGTGGGGATCATGGAGCCGCCGGGTTGCAGCACGGGAACGGTCTCGGTGAAGGTGCCGGTACCGGTGAGCCGCCAGGTGTCGGTCACCGCGGCATCCGGAGCGAGGAATTCGGCGAACTCCGAGATGCCGCCGTCGAAGCGGTAGCTCGTCTCGACCTTCTCGTCGGTGCGCTCATCGAGCACGACGATCTCGAGGCCGGGCACGAGGAACGCCGTCTGCCGCACGCGCTGCACGAGCTCGTCGAGGCCGAAAGCCGCGTCCTTCGTGAAGATCTGACGGTCGGCCCAGTACCGGATGCGCGTGCCGGTCACGCCGCGTGGCGCCTTGCCGATGACCCGCAGCTCACTGCTGCGTTCGAAGGGGGTGAACGCCGAGTCGGGGGTGTCGCCCGCGAACTGCCCGGGCTCGCCGCGGTGGAACGACATCGCGTAGGTCTTGCCGCCGCGGTCGACCTCGACGTCGAGGCGCTCCGACAGCGCGTTGACGACGGAGGCGCCGACGCCGTGCAGACCGCCGGATGCCGCGTACGACCCGCCGCCGAACTTGCCGCCGGCGTGCAGCTTGGTGAAGACGACCTCGACACCGGTGAGGCCGGTGCGGGGCTCGACGTCGACCGGGATGCCGCGGGCGCGGTCGCGCACCTCGACACTGCCGTCGGCGTGCAGCACGATGTCGATGCGGGACCCGTGGCCGCCGAGGGCTTCGTCGACGGAGTTGTCGATGATCTCCCAGAGGCAGTGCATGAGACCACGCGAGTCGGTGGACCCGATGTACATGCCCGGGCGCTTGCGCACGGCTTCGAGGCCCTCGAGGACCTGCAGATGATGGGCGGAGTACTCGGACGTCACGATCTCCCAGCGTAATCGTGGCCACCGACATCGCCTGGCAGACACACAGCCGGGTCGGGTCACCGTACGCGCACAGCGAAATGTGATCAAGCCGCGGCATAGAGGAAACATCCCCGTGGTTGTATATGGAGACTCGCCCAACGACCACTTGAGGAGGGCACCCGAGATGACCACCACGACCGCACCCGAAGCGTCTGTCCTCGACCACCGCCTGACGGCGGCGGATCGCTGCGACTCCTGCGGCGCGCAGGCGTACATCGCCGCCGAGGTCAACGGCAGCGAACTGCTGTTCTGCGCGCACCACGGCCGCAAGTACGAAGAGAAGCTGCGCAGCATCGCCACCTCGTGGCACGACGAGACCGCGCGACTCCACGCCGCCGACTGAAGACCTCAGAACAGGCCCCGCATCGCTTCGCAGCAAGCGGGTCGGGGCCTTTTCTGTGTCGTCGAGTCTCGCCCTACGTGTAGACGCGCGGGAGAACGGGTGACACGCGGAGCGCGATCTCCTCGCCGATCGTGTCGATGAGCTCGGCGAGATCGGTCGCGCTGCACAGCGCGCCCCGTCCGAAGATCGAGAGCTGCTCGCCGACTTCCGCGGTCTCCCACGGAGCGACGGTCAGCGAGGTGAATCCTATTGTCTCCACCCGGCGCGGACCCGCCGCCGTGGCCACGTCGAAGAGCCCGGCCAGGGCGCTCGGAAGCCCGTGCGCGCTGCCGACGTCCACGTGCACGCCCGCGGGGTCGATCGAAACGACGGTCGCGACCACGCTGGCGATGGGCTCGATGCCGAGTTCCGCCTCGCCCGGCCCCCCGGCGGGGCGGATGCCGTACGAGAACGCGCCGACACGCACGAGGTCCTCGCGGAACTCCCCCCGCGCGAACCCCGCGGCGCTGGCGGCCAGGTGCGAGAACCGCGGCTCGAGACCGGCGGCACGCGCCGCGTCGCGCGCCGCGAGGAACAGGGCACGGGCGTCGTCGTCATCGGCATCCGACGCCTCGGAGATATGCGACCAGATGCCCTCCAGCCGGACGCGGCCGTCGGCGACGAGCGCGGACGTGCGGGCGAGTGCGGCGCTCCAGTCCTCGGGGCGGATGCCGTTGCGGTGAAGGCCCGTGTCGATCTTGAGGTGCACGCGTGCGGTGCGGTCGGTATCGAGCGCCGCGAGGTCATCGAGGAGCGCGTGGTCGCCGATACCGAGGTCGAGGTCGGCCGCGATCCCCTCTTCGAGGTCGTCGGCGCCGCCGATCAACCAGACGAAGATGCGCGCATCGGGCCCGGCGATGGCACGGACCGCTGCGCCGGTCACGACGTCGAATGCGCCGAACCAGCGCACCCCTTCGTCCCGGGCGCGACCCACGAGCGCCTCGAGGCCATGCGCGTAGGCGTCGTCCTTGACGACGAACATCGGCTCCGCGGGCGTCACGACGTCGCGTACGCGGCGCAGATTGCGGGCGAAGGCGTCGAGATCGACGCGGTACTCGGCGCTCATGAGTCGACCCGACGGTCGGCACGGACGCCCACGGTGGCGACGATCTCGGCGGCGCTCCAGCCCGTGGCATCCGTCCATTCCTCGAGCGAAGGGTGGCCCTCGGCGGGATCGCCGAAGAAGACGACCTCCGCTCCGCGCGGAACGGTCGTGTCGTCGACGTCGATGACGCAGACGTCCATCGCAACGCGTCCGACGATGCGGTGCCGGCGACCGTCGATGGACACCGTCACGGCATTGCCGAGCGAGCGCACCACGCCCTGGGCGTAGCCTCCCGTGACGAGGGCCACGGTCGTGTCGTGCGGAGCGCGATGGGTGTAGCCGTACGACACGCCTTCACCGCGCAGAAGCGCCTTGGTGCCCAGGGCACGGCCGCGAAGCGACATCACGGGGAGCGTGCGCGAACCCGGCAGGCCGAACAGCGTCGCGGCGTCCAGCCCCGTGGCCTCCCGCCCCAGATCGGACAGCACGGATGCCACCCATGCGGCGCCGTGACCCCAGCCGTCGGCGGCGAGAACGTCGTCGTCCCCGCCCACGGCGAGGGGGGCGTTGTGGCGCAGCGCGGCTGCGGACACGAGCGCGACCGGAGTGACTCCCCCGGCGGCGGGCGCGCGGGCAGGGAGCGTGGAGGTCACGCCTCTAGACTAACGGGGTCCGTCATCCCCGACCCCGGAGCGTGCATGCCTAACCAGGGCTTCTCCCCCGTCACCCGTCTGCGTTACCTCGCCGGACGCGCTCGTCGCATCGACGTGGGCTCGGTGATCGAACGAGCCAAAGAGGCGTCGACACAGCACGGCAAGGCTCTGCCCCTCGTCGTCGCCGACATGCTCTACCAGGCCGGCGTGAAGAACGTCGGCTTCCAGGACTACATCGACTACGACTTCGCGATCCTCACCCCCGCCGAGCGCGCGACGTACATGACGCACCCGGTGTCGAACCAGATCTCGCAGAAGTACGACCACCCCGATTACCGCGGCCTGTTCCAGGACAAGGTCGAGTTCGACAAGACCTTCAGCGAGTTCCTCCGCCGCGACTGGATAGTGGTGGATGCCGACAACGCCGACGAACTGCGTGCCTTCACCGAGCGCCTCGGCACCATCGTCACGAAGGAGCCGGTCGGCCAGGCCGGCACCGGGGTGCACCGCTACCACGCGGCCGAGGTGAAGGATTGGTCGGAGTTCCATCGCGGCCTGCTCGAGCGCGGCGAGATCCTCGTCGAAGAGGTCATCCGTCAGCACGACGATCTCGCGGCCGTCTGCCCCGGAACCGTCAACACCACCCGTGTCACCGCGTTCTTCGACGGGGAGAAGACCCACATCCTCGCGATGGCGCAGAAGTTCGGCCGCGGTGCGGTCAGTGACCAGATGACCTTCGGCGGCTTCTACACGATGCTCGACGAGACCGGTCACGCCCTCGGCGCCGGCTACGACTCGCACGGTCACGTGCACGAGCTGCACCCTGACTCCGGCGTCCGCATCGCCGACTTCCAGCTGCCGATGATCGACGAGGTCAAGGCGTTCGTCGACCAGGTCGCACGCGTCGTCCCCCAGGTGCAGTACGTCGGCTGGGACATCGTCGTCGGTCCCGACGGCCCCGTGCTCGTCGAGGGCAACTGGGGCGCGGGCGTGTACGAGAACAAGCCCAGCGTCACCGGAATCCGCACCGGGCACAAGCCGCGCTACCAGGCCGCCATCGGGTTCTGATCCCGGATGCCGAGAAGGCCCGTCCCCGAAAGGGGGACGGGCCTTCTTCTCGTCTGTTCGTCAGCTGCGGCGGACGATGCCGAGCGGCGTGGACTCGTGTCCCTGGCCGAGCGGGTTGTCCTTGAGGATCGCGACGAGACGCTTCTCGCCGGCCTTGTCCATCGTGGACCCGAGGATGTTGCCGCCGAGGTCGTTGATGTCGACGACGGCCACGTCCAGATCGATGCCGAGCAGCGACTTCAGTCGCGCGGCGACCTCGCGGGGGCGCTCCGGACCGAGCACGACGGCCTGGTTGTACGGCGGGATCGTGCCCTTCGTGGGACCGTCGATCGCGCGCGCCTTGTCTCCGGCGATGCGGTAGAAGTCGCCCTTGCGGCCGAACGCCTTGGTGACGGCCGAAACGGCCGCGGCGAACAGGATGCGGGGTGTGCCGCACTCGCGCAGCGCCATTTCCATCGTCTCGGGCATGCCGAGTCCGATGCCGTAGGGCGTGCGCGTGACGTACTTCGACAGGAACAGCGCGAGCTTGCGGGGCGTGATCGAGTCGAGCTTGTACGAGCGGCCCTGCGTGATGGCGACGATCTTCTCGGTGACGAACAGCAGGTCGCCCGGCTGCACGGCATCCTTCGCGTACTCGAGGATGAACGCGTCGAGGTCGTCACCCGGCATGACGACCCGTGTGCGGATCGGGATGCGGGCGTACGACGTGCCGTCGACGGTGCGGGTGAGCGCCTTGCCGGCGTTGGCCTCGCCGCTCATTCGAGGTAGTCCCGGAGCGACTGCGAACGCGACGGGTGCCGCAGCTTCGCCATCGTCTTGGACTCGATCTGACGGATGCGCTCGCGCGTGACACCGAAGGTGTCGCCGATCTGGTCGAGCGTCTTCGGCTGACCGTCGCCGAGGCCGAAGCGCATGCGGATCACGCCCGCCTCGCGCTCGCTGAGCGAGTCGAGGAGAGATTCCAGCTGACGCTGCAGCATGGTGAAGCCCACCGCGTCGGCCGGGACGACCGCTTCGGTGTCCTCGATGAGGTCACCGAACTCGCTGTCTCCGTCTTCACCGAGGGGCGTGTGCAGCGAGATCGGCTCACGGCCGTACTTCTGCACCTCGATGACCTTCTCGGGGGTCATGTCGAGCTCGCGGCTGAGCTCCTCGGGCGTGGGTTCGCGACCGAGGTCCTGCAGCATCTGGCGCTGGACGCGCGCGAGCTTGTTGATGACCTCGACCATGTGCACCGGGATACGGATGGTGCGGGCCTGGTCGGCCATGGCGCGGGTGATCGCCTGGCGGATCCACCAGGTGGCGTAGGTCGAGAACTTGAAGCCCTTGGTGTAGTCGAACTTCTCGACCGCACGGATCAGGCCCAGGTTGCCCTCCTGGATGAGGTCGAGGAACTGCATGCCGCGACCCGTGTAGCGCTTCGCGAGCGAGACCACGAGACGCAGGTTGGCCCCGAGCAGGTGGCTCTTGGCGCGCTGCCCGTCACGGGCGACCCACTGCAGGTCGAGCCCGAGCTGGCTCGTCTTCTCGGCCGCCGACATGTTCGACAGCTTCTCTTCGGCGAACAGACCGGCTTCGATGCGCATCGCGAGCTCGACCTCTTCGGCCGCGTTCAGGAGCGGGACCTTACCGATCTGCTTCAGGTAGTCCTTGACCGGGTCGGCCGTCGCGCCGGTGATCTGCGCCGAGTAGACGGGGACGTCGTCCTCATCGCTCGACGAGATGACGATGGCGCCGGTGGGCAGCGCCTCGGCGGGTGCCTTCGCGGTCTCTTCGTCGTCGTCGGTGTCGTCGTCCGACTTCTTCGCCGCGGGCTTGGCCTCGTCGTCGCTGTCGTCGTCGTCGGCGTCGAGCTCGACATCGACCTCTTCGTCGACCTCTTCTTCGTCTTCGAGGTCGTCGTCCTTCTTGGCCTTCGTCTTGGCCTTCGCCGGCGCAGCCTTGGCCTTGGCGGGGGCCTTCTTGGCCGACGTCTTCGTCGACGTCGTCACGGTCTCCTCGGAAGTGTCGAGGTCGGTGTCCTTCGCACTCCGGGAGCGGGTCTTGGTGTTCGTGCCTGCCACGTTTCGCCTTTCACCGGGAACGTACGTCGCACGGCCGCCGGTCGTTCTCGGACACTAGTAAGACCCTTGTCAAGTCCGGAGCCGAGGAGCGGGGCTCCTGGACCGGACGACAACGGGTCAGGTTCTTCATTGTCTCACATCCTCGACGCGGGACTTGACGTACGCCGGGGATCTATGCGTAGTAACGCGGAGACCAGGCCGCGCATTCCTCAATGGGCCACTCGAGTCGGCATCCGGGGAGACGCCGACCGCGGAGTCCCGCTCCTCGTCCGAGTGTCGATGACGACCCCGCTCAGCCCAGCGGACCTCGTCGGTCGTCATCGCCCGGACCGGATGCCAGGAATCGTTCGAGCTCGGCTGCCAGTTCGTCGGCGCTGGGCAGATCGCCGGTGTGGATGATCGGCGTGGCCTGCGTCGAGCCGGCCATGTACGCGTCGTAGCGCTCCTCCAGGCCCTGGAGCATGCGCGTGAGTTCGTCGCTTCCCGTGACCTGTTCGGTCACCTTCGCCACGAACTCGCGGTTCTCCTCGCGCAGCACCTCGCCCGAGAACACGAGACCGGTCGCCACGGTGAGGCTGTCGAGTGCCGCGAGGGTGGCGGCGGGGTACTCGGTGTCGGCGAGGTAGTGCGGCACGAGCAGGGCGAAGCCGGCCACCTTGGCGCCGGCCTCGGCGAAGCGGTACTCGAGCAGATGCCCGACCGTCGACGGAACCTGCGTGTGCGGACGCCACACCGAGTGCGCCTCGGCGAGGTCGGAGCGCGTGCCGCTCACCGTGGTGCCGATGGGACGGGTGTGGGGGACGGGGAGCGGGATGGCGTGCACCCAGGTCACCGACGACACCTGAAGACCCGCGGCGAGCTCGAGGACGCTCTCCGCGAAGGCCTCCCACAGGAAGTCCGGTTCGTACCCCGCGAGCAGGAGGAACGGGCTGCCCAGGGAGTCGTGCGCGAGTGACAGCTCGAGGCGCGGCGGCCGGTAGTCGGTGAGGTGGTCCTCGACGAACGTGATCAGCGGACGGCGGGCGCGGTAGTCCAGAAGCGTGTCGTTGTCGAACGCGACGAGCGCGTGCGGCTCGAGGTCGTTGCGGAAGTACTCGACCAGCCGGGTGACAGCCCCACCCGCGTCGGTGAAACCGGTGAGGGCGATCACCAGGGGAAGCCCTGAGGGCACCGGCGGCGCGGAGGGCGCGCGGTCATACAGCGGTGCGGAATACGGCATGTCTTCCAGCTTACGAGCCGGGTCCCACGGCGGGGTCCGGTGCGTCCCGCTGCTAGCGAACACGGGCGAACCTAGGATGGAAGGCATGCCCTTTCCTTCTGTGGCGCACACCGACGCCCCCCTCCGCGAATCCGATGCCGATGCGATCCTCCTGGTGGTCGCCAAGCCCGTGGGTGAAGGAGAAAACCCCGAGGGGTGGGAGGGGTTGGGCGCGGCCCTCAAGGCGGTCGGCTTCACCGGCGCCGCGGGATCGTTTCAGCGCGTCTACCTTCCCGGCGCGACCATTCCTCTCGCGGTCGTGGGCGCAGGGACGGCACCGGATGCCGCCGCCCTCCGCGACGCGGCCGGCGCCGGCCTTCGCCAGCTGACGGGCTTCGAGCACGTCGCGGTGCAGGCGCTGACGCCTGTCGACTGGCGCCCGCTCGCCGAGGGGGCGGCTCTCGGCGGTTACCGCTTCGCCGGCTACAAGAAGGACTCGCCCAAGACGCGCGCTCATCGAGTGACGGTCTTCTCCGCTCAGGCCCCCTCTGCAGACGACGTCGTCGCCGTGGCCGCCGTGTCCGGAGCTGTCGCGCTCGTCAAAGACCTCGTGACCACGCCCGCGGAGTGGCTGGGACCCGCAGAGTTCGCCGACGAGGCGGTCAAGGCGGTGGCCGGCCTTCCCGTCGAGGTCGAGGTCCTCGATGAGGAAGCCCTTCGCGACGGCGGGTACGGCGGCATCCTGGGGGTGGGCCAGGGCTCGGACCGCCCGCCCAGACTCGTCCGCCTCGACTACTCCCCCGCCGGTGCGCAGCGTCACGTCGCCCTCGTCGGCAAGGGGATCACCTTCGACACCGGTGGTCTGTCTCTGAAGCCGCCGGCCTCGATGGTCGGGATGAAGTACGACATGTGCGGCGCGGCGACGGTCCTCGCGGTCCTCAAAGCAGCGGCCGAGATGGCTCTCCCGGTGCGCGTCAGCGCGTGGCTCTGCATCGCCGACAACATGCCGTCCGGGCGCGCCACGCGCCCCGGTGACGTCCTGCGCACGCTGGACGGAACCACCGTCGAGGTTCTGAACACGGATGCGGAGGGCCGACTCGTCCTCGCGGACGGACTCGCCGCCGCGAGTCGCGAACGGCCCGACCTCCTCGTGGATGTGGCCACGCTGACGGGCGCGATCACGATCGCCCTGGGCAACCGGCACACCGGCGTCATGGGCGAGGACGAGGCCGTGGCCGAGTACCTCGCTGCCGCGTCCCGTGCTTCGGAGCTGGCGTGGCAGCTTCCTCTTCCCTCGCACATGGTGGACGACCTCGACTCCCCCATCGCCGACCTCCAGAACGCGAAGATCGGCGATCCGGCGGGAGGCTCCCTCTTCGCGGGGCTCTTCTTGCGCCACTTCGTCGGTCGCGTCTCGGACGACGCCGACGCCGCGCGTATCCCGTGGGTGCACCTCGACATCGCCGGCGTGGGCATGAACAAGGGGGCCCCGTTTGGGTACACCGACAAGGGCGTGACGGCTGCGACGGTGCGCTCGCTCGTCGAGTTGCTGGCGAGCTCGCGATGACCGATCACTCCGCCGACGTCGTCGTCCTCGGGGGCGGGAGCGGTGGCTATGCCGCCGCCCTGCGCCTGGCCGAACTCGGTAAGGATGTCGTCCTCGTCGAGAAGGACAAGGTCGGGGGCACCTGCTTGCACCGCGGTTGCATCCCCACGAAGGCGCTTCTGCATGCCGCCGAGGTCGCGGATGCTGCCCGGGACGCGGCCCGCATCGGTGTGAACGCCACCCTTGCGGGTATCGATCCGGCCGGCGTGCGTGCGTACCGAGAAGGGATCGTCGCGAAGAAGTTCAAGGGTCTCGAGGGACTCATCTCGGCGCGGGGGATCCGCGTCGTGCGCGGCGAGGGAACCCTTGAACCCGGCCCCGTTGTTCGTGTCGGCGAGGATCGCTATCGGGGCACCGATGTGATCCTCGCGACGGGGTCGTACAGCCGTAGCCTGCCCGGTCTCGACATCGGCGGGCGTGTTCTGACCAGCGAGCAGGCTCTCGATCTCGACGTCATCCCGGAGCGCGTCGTCGTTCTGGGCGGCGGGGTCATCGGCGTCGAGTTCGCGAGCGTCTGGCGATCGTTCGGCGTCGACGTCACGATCGTCGAAGCCCTCCCGCACCTGCTTCCCGCGGAGGACGTCGCGTCCAGCAAGGCGCTCGAGCGGGCGTTCCGCAAGCGTGGCATCGAGTTCCGGCTCGGTCGGCGATTCGCCTCGCTGCGCGAGGACGACGGAAGCGTCACCGTCGTCCTCGACGATGACGCCGAACTCACCGCGGACTACGTCCTCGTCGCTGTCGGCCGCGGCCCCGCCACCGCGGGCCTCGGATTCGAGGAGAGCGGCGTCGTTCTGGAGCGCGGCTTCGTGCAGACCGACGACCGCCTGCGCACCGACGCCCCGCATGTCTGGGCCGTCGGCGACATCGTGCCGGGACTGCAGCTGGCGCATCGGGGGTTCCAGCAGGGCATCTTCGTGGCCGAGGAGATCGCCGGGCTGTCGCCCGTGCTCGTTCCCGACATCGACGTGCCCCGTGTGGCTTACTCGCACCCCGAAGTGGCGTCGGTCGGGCTGACCGAGGCCCAGGCGCAGGATCGTTACGGATCCGAGGCCGTTCGCTCGTACGAGTACAACCTCGCGGGAAACGGTAGGAGTGAGATCATCGGTACGTCGGGCATCGTCAAGATCGTTCGACGGATCGACGGGCCGGTCGTCGGTGCCCACCTCGTGGGCGACCGCGTCGGTGAGCTGATCACCGAGGCTCAACTCGCGGTGGGCTGGGAAGCCCACCCGGAAGACATCGCGCCGTTCATCCACGCGCACCCCACCCAGAGCGAGGCGCTCGGCGAAGCCTTCTTGGCACTCGCCGGAAAGCCCCTGCACGCACTTTGACCGCTCGCCGGTCACTAAGCTAGATACCGCATCCGGTACGAAGGAGACATATCCATGAGCACTTCCGTCGTCCTCCCCGCTCTCGGTGAGAGCGTGACCGAGGGAACGGTCACCCGCTGGCTCAAGCAGGTCGGTGACACCGTCCAGGAGGACGAGGGTCTGCTGGAGATATCGACCGACAAGGTCGACACCGAGATCCCCTCGCCCGTCTCGGGCGTGATCGAAGAGATCCTCGTGCAAGAAGACGAGACCGTCGAGGTCGGCGCCGTGCTGGCGAAGATCGGCGACGGTTCGGGTGCCGCGTCGTCGAACGACGCCCCTGAGGCCGCTCCCGCGGCGCGGGAAGAAGCCCCCGCGCAGCAGGAGGCTCCTGCCGAGGAGCCCGCCCCCGCTGCCGAACCCGCAGCAGCGCCCGCCCCCGCGTCCTCCGGCGACGCGACCGACGTCAAGCTCCCCGAGCTGGGCGAGAGCGTTACCGAGGGCACCGTCACCCGTTGGCTCAAGGCCGTCGGTGACGACGTCGCGGTCGACGAGCCTCTGCTCGAGATCTCGACCGACAAGGTCGACACCGAGATCCCCTCGCCGGTCGCCGGAACCCTGCAGGAGATCGTCGTGCAGGAGGACGAGACGGTCGCCGTCGGCGCGACGCTCGCCCGCATCGGCAGCGGCGCTCCTGCTCCGGCCGAAGCTCCCGCTCCGGCCCCTGTCGCCGAAGAGAAGCCCGCCGAGCAGCCCGCCCCCGCGGCGGAGGAGAAGCCGGCCGAGCCGGCTCCCGCTGTCGAGAAGCCGGCCGAGCAGGCGGCTCCCGCCGCCGAGAAGCCGGCCGAGCAGGCGCCCGCGGCGGCCTCCAACGACGAGGTCACCTACGTCACTCCCCTCGTTCGTCGCCTCGCCCAGCAGCAGGGTGTCGACCTCACCACGGTGAAGGGCAGCGGCGTCGGCGGACGCATCCGCAAGGAAGACGTGCTCAAGGCTGCGGAAGCCGCGAAGTCGGCTCCGGCAGCGGCTCCTGCAACGGCCGCCGCACCGGCGCCGGTCGAGGTCTCGCCGCTGCGCGGAACCACGCAGAAGATGTCGCGTCTGCGCAAGGTCATCGCCGAGCGCGCCGTGGCGTCGATGCAGGCCACCGCGCAGCTGACCACGGTCGTCGAGGTCGATGTGACGAAGGTCGCCGCTCTTCGCGACCGCGTGAAGGGCGAGTTCCAGCAGAAGACGGGCGACAAGCTCTCGTTCCTGCCGTTCTTCGCGATCGCGGCGATCGAGGCACTCAAGGCCTACCCGATCATCAACTCGACGGTCGAGGGCGACGAGATCGTCTACCCCGCCCAGGAAAACGTCGCGATCGCTGTCGACACCGAGCGCGGGCTGCTGACGCCGGTCGTCAAGGACGCGGGTGAGAAGAACATCGCTCAGCTCGCCCGCGAGATCGCGGACCTGGCGGCCCGCACCCGCGACAACAAGCTGAAGCCCGACGAGCTGGCGGGCGGCACGTTCACGCTGACCAACACCGGTTCGCGCGGCGCGCTGTTCGACACGCCCATCGTCTTCCTCCCCCAGTCGGCGATCCTCGGCCTCGGCGCCGTGGTGAAGAAGCCGGGCGTCGTCTCGGTCGACGGGAAGGACGCCATCTCCGTGCGCTCGTACGTGTACCTGGCGCTGTCCTACGATCACCGCATCATCGACGGTGCGGATGCCGCCCGCTTCCTCGGTGCCGTGAAGGCGCGCCTGGAGGGTGCACAGTTCGAGGGCGACCTCGGGATCTGATCCCCGCAGAAACCGGCTCATGATGGCTGGTCCGCGACCGTTCTGACGGCGCGGACCAGCCATCGGTCTTTCTCCCTCACGAGAGTCAGATACTGCTGATCGTCGCCGCGCTCGAGGCGCACGACCGCGAGCCCTCCGAAGTCGTCGACCAGTGAGATCCGTGCATCGGCGGGGTCTACCGGTCGCGCTTCACCGGGGTCGGCTCGCCCCTCTCGCAGGTTCTGCTCGCACGAGGGCTCGCCGGCGCAGGCCGCGTAGGCCGTGAGCAGCGCCCGCGCGGCGTCGACGATGGCTCCGTCCCCGGAAGAGGCGCCGGTCGGAGAGGGTGCCGGGCTCTCCCCCGTCAGCAACGGCGTCGGGCCGCCGGGATCCAGGAGCGTCGGTCGGTCGGACGGGTCCGGCACCGCCGGAGGGGTGGCATCCGGGGTCCGATCACCGCCCGGCGCGGACGAGGACGGGCGTACCTCGCTCGAGGGGGTCGGGGCCGGTGCGGTCGTCGGCAGCGCGACCCCCAGGACGGTGGCGACACCCGCGGCGACCAGTCCGAACGAGAACGCGCGTGCGTGTCGCCAGCTCCGCCACTTCTCTCGAAGGTCGCCCACGGCCCCGGAGACCACGGCCGCGAGGTCGCCGTCGATGCCCGGGAGAACGGTTTGTCGTTGCGGTGAGGAGCGCTGTGCCTCGTCATCGTCGTCGACGCGCGGAGCGAGAGGCCCGAGCACGAGCGGCACGGGCTCGGCCCACGCGAACAGTCGTCGCTCCGCCTCCTCCCAGGCGCGGGGCGGTTGCGTGAGCACGGTGTCCCGTGCGCGTGCCACCAGCCCGCCTCCCTCGTCGTCCACCATTTCCGCGAGGTGCGCGAGCGCGGCCGCCGTCACGCCCAGCGCGTCGTCTCCGTCGATCTCGTCGATGAGCACGGGACACCCTCGGGCGGTCAGAGCCCAGGCCGATTCCTGGGCACGATCCTCCGCCCGCCGGCATCCGCGAAGGAGGCCCACGGCGAGCGTGACGGCTTCTCCGGGGACGAGGGGAACGCCGCTGCGCCGGCGGCGGCGAAGGTAGTCGTCCAGGTATTCGACGATGGGAGGCGGGGCGGCGGCGGTCATCCGTCGATCGTGGACGCCTACGAGTCGGCGAGACGGCACGAAAGAGGCAATCGTGGAGAAGGCCGGGCATCCTCTGCTTGGGGAGGAGAGGTGGCCCCACGCGCGAAGATAGAATCGTCCTTATGGCCGCTCGTACCTCCACCCCCGAGAAGCGTCCGGGATTCTTCTCGCAGCTTCGCACGCTCTACACCTTCACCCAGAAGGAGTATCGCTGGCTCCCGTTCGCGCTGGCCGGCATCGTGCTGGCGGGTGTGGGCGTGGGCGTGTTGATCGGGTTCCTGATCCCGCCGGTGGCGGTGTGGAGCGTGATCCTCTGGGGCTTCACGGGTCTGTTGGCCGGCATCCTGGTCGGGATGATCACGATGACGCGCCTGTCGACGCACGCGATGTACAAGAAGATCGACGGGATGCCGGGGGCCACCGGCCACGTGCTGTCGTCGTCGCTCGGTCGTAACTGGCAGGCATCCGAGACGCCGATCGGCGTCAACCCGCGCACGCAGGAGGCCGTCTACCGGGCGATCGGTCGCGGCGGCGTCGTGCTGATCGGTGAAGGTTCCCGCACGCGTCTGTCCCGTCTCATGGGCGAGGAGCGGGCTCGCGTGCAGCGCGTGGCGACCGGCGTCCCGATCACCGTCATCTACGTCGGCCACGGCGAAGACGAAGTGGCCATCAAGAACCTCGCGTCGACCATCAAGGGTCTGCCCAAGAAGGTCGACCGTGCGACGATGGCCGCCGTCATCAAGCGCGTCTCGTCCGTGTCCCAGGGACTGGCGTCGCTGCCGATCCCGAAGGGTGTCGACCCGAACAAGATGCGGGCCCCGCGCCCCCGTTGATCCCACGGAAAGACCCCGCCACGGCGGGGTCTTTCCCTTTGTCAGCCGCGGACGAGGACCGTTCCAACGGCCTTGTCGTGCAGGCCGCGCTGGTCGGAGTCCCACACGACGGCGGGGATGACGAGCGCGAGGAGGACGGTACGGACGATCGGCCGCCACACTCCGACCCACCCCCCGGATGCCCGTTCCAGACGCATCCCCATCAGTCGGTGCCCCGGGCTCCCGCCGATCAGCGGGATGAAAAGGATCTGGGCGACGAAGAAGATGAGGTTCGTGGCGATGGGGTTCGCGAACGGCACGCCCGTGACGGAATCCGGGCTGGAGAAGAACGCGAAGCCGATCAGCCCCGCGCTCGCGACGTCGATCAGGAGGGCGGCGATGCGTCGTCCCGGACGGGCGATGGAGCCGCGACCCTCGCGGGGAAGGCCGAGCCGCTGGCCCGGATACTCGTTGTCGGTCGCAGCGGTCACGGACCCAGCGTAATCGTGCCCGTGTAACATCCCCGAAACATGCGAGATATGACCGGGACACCGGTTCTGGGTAGGGTCGAGGAGGCTGGCCGAGGTCGGCCCGATCCCGAATGTTCTACCTCTGGAGTCTTCATGTTCAAAGATTCGTCCGAGGTGCTGAAGTTCATCCAGGACGAGGACGTCAAGTTCCTCGATATCCGTTTCACGGATCTTCCTGGTGTGCAGCAGCACTTCAACATCCCCGCCTCGACTGTCGACGAGGAGTTCTTCACCGTCGGACAGCTGTTCGATGGCTCGTCGATCCGCGGGTTCGCGAACATCCACGAGTCGGACATGCAGCTCATCCCTGACGTGACCACCGCGTATGTCGACCAGTTCCGCGAGGCCAAGACCCTCGTCATGATCTTCGACATCTACAACCCGCGTAACGGCGAGATCTACGGCAAGGACCCGCGTCAGGTCGCCAAGAAGGCCGAGAAGTACCTCGCCTCCACCGGCATCGCCGACACCGCGTTCTTCGCTCCCGAGGCCGAGTTCTACATCTTCGACGACGTGCGGTACGAGGTGAAGCAGAACTCGAGCTTCTACTCGGTCGACTCCGAGGAAGGCGCCTGGAACACCGGCCGCGCGGAAGAGGGCGGAAACCTCGCCAACAAGACCCCCTACAAGGGCGGCTACTTCCCCGTTTCGCCGGTCGACAAGACCGCCGATCTGCGCGACGACATCACTCTCAAGCTCATCGAGGCCGGCTTCGTGCTCGAGCGCTCGCACCACGAGGTCGGCACGGGTGGTCAGCAGGAGATCAACTACCGCTTCGACACGATGGTGCACGCGGCCGACGACATCCTGAAGTTCAAGTACATCGTCAAGAACACGTGCGAGGAGTGGGGCAAGGTCGCGACCTTCATGCCCAAGCCCCTCTTCGGTGACAACGGTTCGGGTATGCACACCCACCAGTCGCTGTGGAACGACGGCAAGCCGCTGTTCTACGACGAGACCGGCTACGGCGGGCTCTCCGACATCGCCCGCTGGTACATCGGCGGCCTGCTGGCGCACGCCCCCGCCGTGCTCGCCTTCACCAACCCGACGCTGAACAGCTACCACCGTCTGGTCAAGGGCTTCGAGGCACCGGTCAACCTGGTCTACTCCGCCGGTAACCGCTCGGCGGCCATCCGCATCCCGATCACGGGTTCGAACCCCAAGGCCAAGCGCATCGAGTTCCGTGCGCCCGACGCCTCGGGCAACCCGTACCTCGCGTTCGCAGCGCAGCTCATGGCGGGTCTCGACGGCATCAAGAACCGAATCGAGCCGCACGAGCCGGTCGACAAGGATCTCTACGAGCTTCCCGCCGAAGAAGCGAAGAACATCCCGCAGGTTCCGAACTCGCTGCTCGACTCGCTCGAGGCCCTCCGCGCCGACCACGAGTTCCTGCTCGCCGGTGGCGTCTTCACGGAAGAGCTCATCGAGACCTGGATCGAGTACAAGATCGAGAACGAGATCCAGCCGATCGCTCAGCGCCCGCACCCCTTCGAGTACGAGCTGTACTTCGGGGTCTGATCGCCCGATCGTCCACGACGCCCGTCCCCGCCGTTTCGCGGGGGCGGGCGTCGTCGTTTGCAGAGGGCTTTCCTGGGACGCTCCTGTGTGTCGCGTCGAGTTCCTCGGACGATGTCGGAGGGTCTTGGCAGGATGGTCCCATCGATGAGAGGGGCCATCGTGGGTGACTATCGTGTCGATCCGGATCGCGTGATCGGGGTTTTGGCGAGCGTGGACGACGCCGGTGTCGGGATTGCGACAGCCATCACCGACATCGACGCGCTCTCGCTCGAGGGGGCTTCCCTGTCGGCGGACGGCCGCCGCACGTTGTCCGCCGCGTGGGGTGAGTTCCTCGAGGAGCGGCGTCTCGTTCCCGGGAAGCTGGCCCACATCGTTGCGGCGTCCGCCACAGCGGTGACCGAGGCGACGGCCGCCGTGTTGACCGGCGATGTCGAGATGTCCGTCACCGCGGGCGAGGCGGAGTCCCGCGCTCTCGACGACTGGGGCATCGACTCGCTCGACGCCTACACTTCGGCGGTGTACTGATGAACGCGCCCACTCTCGCCGACCTCCCCCACGTTCTCGATCCCGCCGCCGTGTCGGGTCTCGCCGAGCGTCTCGTCACGGTGGCGAACGCGACGCAGACATCGATGACGACGGTGCACGATCGGTGGAACGTCCTCGGCGACACCGAGGTGTTCCACGTGACCGGCGCCGAGGGCGTGCCACGGATGCTGGATCGCCCCCGGGCCGACGCGCAGAGTTTCGCAGAATCGCTGGTCGCCGCCCGGAACGCGCTTCACGAGGCGGCATCCTCCGAACTGCCTGACCTTCGTTCCCGTCGCGAGGAGCTGGCGGCGCGCATCGGCACGGTCGTGGCGGACTACCGGTCGGCAGAGGATGCCAAGTCGATGGCGGACGCGACCTACTGGTCGACGCGTTCGAGCGGCACGGATGCCGACGTGGCCGCCGATGCGGCGCTCGGCCGGGCGTCGGCCGGGGCAGCCCTCCGCACGGCGCAAGACGCACTCGACACGTTGCGTGACGACATCGACCGTCTCCGACGCGACATCGAGGACTCGGAGGATCGGCTCGCATCGCGCTTGCGCGGTGTCTCCGGGGGTACCGAGGTCTACGGGGCCGGCGGCGAGCCCCTCCGCGTGTCCCAGACCTTCTGGGGCTTCGTCGAGAACGCGTACCCGGGAGCTCCGGCTGCGGCATCCACGAGTCGAACCCTCGCGGAACAGCTCACGTACGAGCTCGGTCGCGCGGCCGAGCGTCGGATCGATTGGCTCTCGACCGCCGACGAAGACAGCGTGAAGCGCTGGATGGACGCGCATCCCGACTTCGTTCAGGCGGTCGCCTTCGTCGATCCGCATCGGGCGGGGGATCTCTTCGCGGATCTCGCGTCGACCTCGACGGCGGCGCCGAACGGCGAGTGGAACGCGGGCCCCCTCGCGCAGCTGCTCGCCCTGGCTCCGCTCGTGGTCGGGAACCTCAACGGCATCCCCGCACCGCAGCGCGGAATGTTCAATCGCTCAGGGCTCGCTCAAGCCCTCGCGCGGGGCGATCTCGACGACGAGACGCGGACGCGGCTCGAGCAGCTTCGCGCGGTGATCGAGCAACGCGGCGCCGACGGGACGCGCCCGACCCTCCTCAGCTTCTTCCTCGACACCGAGGGCTCGCCCCGCGCGAACATCGCCTTCGGCGACGTCGACGACGCCGATCAGATCACCACGCTGACGCATGGCATCCGCACCGATCTGGGGTCGCTCAACGAGTGGGCTCGCGGCAGCGCCGACCTGCAGTCGGCTCTGACCAGCGAGTTGGAGCGCTCGGGGCAAGACAAGAAGACGGCCGTCGTGCTCGTCATGGACTGGGATTCGGGCGGGGTGCTCAGCGTCCGGGAGATCGACCGTCCGGATGCGGGAGCGTCCCGGCTCTCGCAGACCTGGCAGGGGCTGCACGCCGTGAACCCCGACGCGCAGCTGAACGCCGGCGCGCATTCGCTCGGCACGACCATGACCGGTCAGGCGTTGTCCGACAACCCCGGACTGGTCTCGCACGTGTGGTTCTTCGGCTCGGCGGGGGTGACCCCGCAGACGGGCGAGGAGCTCGCCGCGCAGATCCGCTCCGGGCAGACCGAGCTGTTCTCGACGCACGCGGACGATGACAACATCGCGGAGTGGGGACGCAAGGACTGGTTGGGCAGCGCGCACGCGGTCGACCCGCGCGACATCCCGGGCGTCGAGCGCTTCGGGTCCAACGGCGGGGTCGTGCCGGGGTACGGTTCCCCTCGCGGCGAGTACGGGGAATCGACCGACAGTCACGACGCGCACAACAGCGTGAAGGACGAGATCGTCGGGTGGACTGTCGGTCCCGACGGTTCGCCCATGCCGATCATCGAAGAAACCGAGAAGTTCGGTTACCTCGACCCGTCCGCCGAGTCGTTCAAGCATTTCGTGGTGGGATTGCGGGACGCGCTGAACTCGACGGGAGCACCGTGATGACCGAACGCCGACGGCGGGGGCTGCCCCTGATCCTCGCGAGCGCGATGGTCGCCGCGACACTCTTGACCGGATGTGGAGGTCCGCAGATGTCACCCGTGGAGACACCGACGAGCGAACAGGGCTTCGCCGAAGCGAAAGCGGTGAACCTCGCATTCAAGACCGCCGTGGCCGACGTGCAGAAGCAGATCTTCGACGGCGAATGGCGTGTCGGAGAATACGGCGACGTCCCAGACGCATGCGATCAAGGCTACGAGTTCTTCCTCCGACGAAAGCTCCCGGAGGGGTTCTCCTTCAACGAACAGGGCCCGCAGCGCATGGAAGAACTGCGCACGTGGATGAGCGACAACGGCTGGCAGGTCGACCCTGCCCCCTCATACGGACCGGGGATCGACAACATCGTGATCGTGGCTTCCAAGCCGGATGCCAAGGTCGCCCGACTCGACGTCGATCTGCTGCCCGGAACGGCGGCGCAGGGCACCGTCGACGTGCTCGAGGTCCGCGCGACCTCCACGTGCGAGCCCGGGGACGCCGCGGCTCTGTTGGAACAACTGCGGGGTCCGGTGAAGGCGGTGCCTGACGAGACCGGCATCCCGGATCTCGAGAGCCCCGACGCCACTCCCCTGTTCGAGCGGTCTACCGAAGGCTGACGCGCGGCGGGCTCAGCCCGCGCGTTCCGCGCGCTTCTGCTCCTGGAAGACGCGGATCGCCTCGTAGCGCTCGGCGGAGCGAGCCTGACGTTTCGCCGCCTCTTCCTCGCGGACCTTCGGCAGCGCGTTCGTCACCAGGTCGTCGAGGAGATGACGAACGGATGCCGCGATCTCGGCCACCGCGCGGTCGAAGGCGTCCTGGTTGGCCCGTGAGGGCTTCGTCGTCCCCACGATCTTGCGGACGAACTGCAGCGCGGCGTCATGGCACTCGGCATCCGTCGCCGGTGGCGTGAAGTTGTGGAGCGGGACGATGTTGCGGCACATGGCGTCAGGGTAGGCCGATAGGAGCCTCAGCGCGAGGGCGTCACGATCACGGTGCCCCGCGAACCGCACGGGCGGTGGGCCTGAGCCGTCAGGCTCCCGGCATCCCCACAGGTGCCGTGCCGCCGTCATGTCGGAGGGGGACGGAAGGATGGATGCCATGCCCCTGCCCTATTCTTCGCGTCCCTGGCTCAGCTCCTACGCCGACGGGGTGCCCCACGAGATCGACGAACCGACGCAGACGCTGCCCGAGATGATGGCGGCGAGCGTCGCGCGGTACGGGAAGAGCCCCGCGCTCGAGTTCTTCGGCGCGACGACGACGTATCGCGAACTGGGTCGTCTGATCGACCGCGCAGCGGAGGGCCTTCGCCGACTCGGTGTCCGCGCGGGCGATCGGGTCGCGCTGGTACTTCCGAACTGCCCTCAGCACGTGGTGGCGTTCTACGCCGCGCTGCGGCTCGGTGCGATCGTGATCGAACACAACCCGATCTACACGCCTCGGGAGCTGCGGCATCAGTTCGAGGATCACGGCGCGCGCTTCGCGATCGTGTGGGACAAGATCGCCGACGTCGTCGCCGAGTTCCCCTCCGACCTCGCACTCGAGCACGTCATCAGCGTCGACATCACCACGGCGATGCCGCGTGCGAAGCGTCTCGCCCTCCGGCTCCCCGTGCGCAAGGCCCGCGAGGCGCGCGCGCAGCTGACCGCCACGCCGACATCCAAGCGCGCGCGGCCCTGGGAGACGCTCCTCACGCACGGCACGCTCGCGCGCAAGCACAAGGGGCCGCGGCTCGACGACATCGCCCTCCTGCAGTACACGAGCGGCACGACCGGGAGCCCCAAAGGTGCCGTCCTGACCCACGCCAACCTCCGCGCGAACGCGATGCAGGGGCGCGCGTGGGTGCCCGGGCTCCGCGATGGGGAAGAGACGTTCTACGGCGTCCTCCCCCTGTTCCACGCGTACGGGCTGACCCTGTGCCTGACCTTCGCGATGAGCATCGGTGCCACCCTCGTGCTGTTCCCCAAGTACGACCTCGAGCTCGTGGCATCCGCGATCCGGAAGAGCCCGCCGACCTTCCTGCCGGCCGTTCCGCCCATCTACGATCAGCTCGCGCGCGCGGCGGCCCGCGGCACGATCGACCTCTCCACCGTGAGGTTCGCGATCTCCGGGGCGATGAGCCTCCCGGTCGCGACGGTCGATCGCTGGGAGGCCGCGACCGGCGGCCTGCTCGTCGAGGGGTACGGAATGACCGAGTCCTCGCCCGTCGCCCTCGGCAACCCGATCGGGCCCTCACGTCGTCCGGGCACCGTGGGTGTGCCCTTCCCCAGCACCGAGATCCGCGTCGTCGACCCGGCCGACCCGGAGAACGACGTCGCCCTGGGTGAGACGGGCGAACTGCTGCTCCGCGGTCCGCAGGTGTTCCAGGGCTACTGGAACCGCCCCGCCGACACCGCGGAGACGCTGCTCGACGGCGGCTGGCTGCGCACGGGAGACATCGCCTCGGTCTCCCCCGACGGTTTCGTGACGATCGTCGATCGCCTGAAGGAGATCATCATCACGGGCGGCTTCAACGTCTCTCCCAGCGAGGTCGAGGACGTGCTGGTCGGTCATCCCGACATCGAGGCGGCGGCCGTCGTCGCGCTTCCGAAGCCGCGGGGTGGGGAAGACGTCGCGGCGGCGATCGTCGTGCGCGACGGCGTCGACCTCTCCGCGGATGCCGTCCGCGACTTCTGCAAGACGCGCCTGGCGGCGTACAAGGTCCCGCGCCGGGTGATCGTCGTCGACGATCTCCCCCGCTCGCTCATCGGCAAGGTCCTCCGTCGCGAGGTGCGCGAGCGCCTCATGTCCTGACACGCGCGAGAGGGATGCCGAGCCCCGGGGCCGCGGCATCCCTCCCACCCGCGCGGATCAGCCGTAGAACAGCTTCTCGAACACGCGGCGCGCGCGGCGCGTCGCTCCGAGGTAGTCCTCCTCGACCTGCGTCGCCGAGCGCGGCGGGTACTCGAGGATGCGGCCGATGCCGTCGAGGCGGGAGCGGTCCGCGGGGAGGACATCGCTGGTCTGCCCCGAAAGCAGGGTGTTGGCCGACCGTAGACGGCTGGCGAGGTGCCAGGATGCCGCGAGCTTCTCCGCCGCGTCGGCGGGAACGAGACCCGCCTCCACCGCCGCGCTCAGCGCTCCGAGCGTCGAGGTCGTGCGCAACCCCGGCACCGCTCGTGCGTGCTGCAGCTGGATGATCTGCACCAGCCACTCGACGTCGCTCAGGGATCCCGGGCCCAGCTTGAGGTGGCGCGCGGGGTCGGCGCCCTGCGGAAGCCGCTCGTTCTCGACGCGCGCCTTGATACGGCGGATCTCGCGCAGACCGTTCGGATCGGCCTTCTCGGGGTAGCGCACCTCATCGGCCAGGGCCATGAAGTCGTCGATGAGTTTGACGCTGCCCGCGACGCCGCGCGCCCGCAGGAGCGCTTGCGCCTCCCACGACAGCGACCATCGGCGGTAGTACTCGGCGTAGGCCTCCAGTGAGCGGGCGAGCGGTCCGCTGCGGCCCTCGGGGCGCAGCTCGGCGTCGAGGTCGAGGGGCAGACGGTGGTCCTCGGAATGCTCGCGCAGGCCGGCGACGATCTTCAGGGCGAGGGTGCTCGCGCGCTGGGGGTCGAGGCCGTTCGCCCGGTAGACGTACATGACATCGGCATCCGACCCGAAACCCAGTTCGCGGCCGCCGAAGCGTCCCATCGCGATCACCGAGAAATCGAGATCGTCGTCTTCGGGCGGGACGACGGCGCGGCGCACCGCCCGCAGGGTCGCCTGGATCGTCGTCTCGGTGATCGTGGTCAGCGCGTCGGAGAGCTCCTCGAGCGAGACGACCTCGAGCACCGCGGCCATCGCGACGCGGAGCATCTCGCGGCGCCGGAGTGCCCGTACCGAACGCATCGCGTCGTCGATGGTCTGCCAGCGCGTCTGGATCGCCCGCGCCTCGTCTTCGAGCGCCTTGCCCGAGCGGGGGCGGAGCAGCGCGTCGTCGTCGAGCCACGCCACCGCCTCGGGGATCCATTCCATCAATTCGCCGATGTACCGCGAGCCCGAGAGCACGCGGGTGAGGCTTTCGGCCGCGCCCGCGGAGTCGCGCAGCACGCGCAGGAACCAGGGTGTGTTGCCGAGCCGTTCGCTGATGCGGCGGAACACGAGAAGCCCGTAGTCGGGGTCGACCCCGTCGGCGAACCATCGGATCATGATGGGCATGAGGTGCCGCTGGATGGTGGCCTTGCGGCTCAGCCCGCTGGTGAGCGCCGCGATGTGGCGGAGCGCTCCGGCCGGGTCGCGGAACCCGATCGCGGCGAGGCGATCGCGGGCCTGCTCGGTCGACAGCGTCCGTTCCCCCTCGGGCAGGGCGGCCACGGCCGAGAGCAGCGGCCGGTAGAACAGGCGCACGTGGATGTCGCGGACCTCGCGTTTGATGCTCTCCCAGGCCGCTTGGACGCCCTCGGCCGAATCCGACAGCCGCGTCGCTCGTGCGAGGACGCGAAGGTCTTCGGGCTTCTCGGGGAGCAGGGCGGTCCGGCGCAGTCCGCGCAGCTGCAGGCGGTGTTCGAGCAAGCGCAGCAACCGGTAGTCGCGGCCGAAGGCCTCCGCCTCGGAGCGGCCGATGTACCCCTCCGCGACGAGGGCGTCCAACGCCTCGAGCGTGCCGCGCTGGCGGATCCGCTCGTCGGTGAGCCCGTGGACGAGCTGCAGCAACTGCACCGTGAACTCGACGTCACGGATTCCTCCGGGACCCAGCTTCAGCTGACGGTTGACCTCGCTCGACGGGATGTGGTCGGTCACGCGCTCGCGCATGCGCTGCACACCCTCGACGAAGTTCTCCCGCGCCGCGCTGTGCCACACGAGGGGCTGCATCGCGGAGACGTACTCGGCCCCGAGCTGCGCGTCGCCCGCGATCGCCCGTGCCTTCAGGAGCGCCTGGAACTCCCAGCTCTTCGCCCACCGGTCGTAGTACTGACGATGCGAGCCGAGGCTGCGCACCAGCGCGCCCTGCTTGCCCTCGGGGCGCAGGTTCGGATCGACCTCCCACAGGGGCGGTTCGATCTCGGGACCGGAGATCCCGCGCATCGTCTGCACGGCCAGACGCGTTCCGATGTCGATCGCACGCGCCTCGGACACGACGTCCTCGTTCGACGATCCGCCGACGAAGATGACGTCGACGTCGCTGACGTAGTTCAGCTCGCGGGCGCCGGTCTTGCCCATCGCGATGATCGCGAACTGCGTCGCCTCGACCTGTGCGCGCGGGAACGCCCCCGGTCCCGCCCCCGACACCCGCGCGCGGGCCACGCTGAGCGACGCTTCGAGCGCGGCTCCGGCGAGGTCGGCGAGGGATGCCGAAACCATGTCGATCGCTCCGGCCGGGTCGTCCTGGCCGAGGTCGTACGCGGCGATCCGGGCCAACAGGCGCCGGTAGCGCACGCGCAGCGCGAGCCACGCGGCATCCGAGGAGTCCGACGCGAAGCCCTTGTCATCGCCGACGGATGCCAAGAGCTCGAGGCGCATGGCCTGCTCGTCCGGAACGGTCAATCCGGCCCCGGCGAGGTGCGCGAGCTCGTCGGGGTGGCGCAGGTAGAACTCCGCGAAGCCATCGGAGGCGCCGACGATGTCCCACAGCGCGCGCCAAGCTCCGGCGTCCGCGGCGCAGGTGCGCACGGCATCCGGGTTCCGGCGAGCGATCTGGACGATCGACGACAGGGCGCGATCGGGATCGGCGACGCGCTGCGCCAAGGCTGTGGCATCGGCCCTCGAGACGCCGACGAGGTCTTCGAGCTCGCCCAGGAGCGCATCGGCTTCGGAGAGTCGCGAGAAGCCGATGCGCGCCAGGGCGGTGAGCGCCGTCGATCGATCGCCCGACATCATCGGTGTCCTGTCGGAGGCGGTGTCAGAGCGCTTCGAGGTTGCTCGCGAGCTCGAACGGCGTCACCTGCGCGCGGTACTGCTGCCACTCGCGGCGCTTGTTGAGCAGCACGTACTTGAACACCTGCTCTCCCAGCGTCTCGGCGACGAGCTCGGACTCCTCGAGGTACTCGAGGGCGTGGTCGAGGCTCGCCGGGAGCGGCGCGTAGCCCAGGGCGCGGCGCTCGGAGTCGGTGAGCGACCAGACGTTGTCTTCCGCCTCGGCCGGGAGCTCGTACTCCTCCTCGATGCCCTTGAGCCCCGCCGCGAGCATGAGCGCGTAGGACAGGTACGGGTTGGCCGCCGAGTCGAGGGCGCGGTACTCCACGCGCGTCGACTGGCCCTTGTTCGGCTTGTACAGCGGCACGCGCACGAGAGCCGAGCGGTTGTTGTGGCCCCAGCAGATGAAGCTCGGAGCCTCGTCGCCGCCCCACAGGCGCTTGTACGAGTTGACGAACTGGTTGGTCACGGCCGAGATCTCGTTGGCGTGACGCAGCAGGCCCGCGATGAAGTGGCGTCCGACCTTCGACAGCTGGTACTGACCGCCCTCTTCATAGAAGGCGTTCATGTCGCCCTCGAAGAGCGACAGGTGCGTGTGCATGCCGCTGCCGGGCTGGCCGCTGATGGGCTTGGGCATGAACGTGGCGTACACGCCCTGCTCGATCGCGACCTCTTTCACAACCGTGCGGAACGTCATGATGTTGTCGGCCGTGGTCAGGGCGTCGGCGTAGCGCAGATCGATCTCGTTCTGCCCCGGGCCGCCCTCGTGGTGGCTGAACTCGACCGAGATGCCGAGGTCTTCGAGCATGCGCACCGAGCGGCGACGGAAGTCGTGCGCCGTGCCCCCGGGGACGTTGTCGAAGTAACCCGCCGAGTCGACCGGCTCGGGACGCCCGTCGGGACCGAGCTGCGACGACTTCAGCAGGTAGAACTCGATCTCGGGGTGGGTGTAGAACGTGAAGCCCGCATCGGCGGCCTTGGCGAGGGTGCGCTTGAGCACGTGTCGCGGATCGGCGACCGCCGGCTGACCGTCGGGGGTCGTGATGTCGCAGAACATGCGCGCGGTCGGGTCGATCTCGCCGCGCCACGGCAGGATCTGGAACGTCGTGGGGTCGGGGTGGGCGAGCAGATCCGACTCGTACGACCGGGTCAGGCCCTCGATCGCGGAGCCGTCGAACCCGAGCCCCTCGGTGAAGGCCCCCTCCACCTCGGCCGGGGCGATCGCCACCGACTTCAGGGTGCCCACGACGTCGGTGAACCACAGGCGGACGAACTTCACGCCGCGTTCTTCGATCGTGCGCAGAACGAAATCGCGCTGCTTGTCCATCGTCATCCCTCGTTCTCAGTACGTGCGGTCAGCGGGTGATGCCGTCGATGCTCAGCGGTCGTCGCGGGCGTCGTCTTCGGCCCACTGCTTCGACCGCTCCCGCAGGATCTCGGGCGCGCGCGCCGCTTCTTCGGCGGTGTCGAAGGGACCCGCGCGGTCGATCGCCGGAGAGGCGTAGCCCTGCTCGACCTCGTGGGTCTCCAGGTTGTACCAGTACTTCGCGTTCTCGTCGCTCACGATCGCTCCTCGAGTGGGTCACGAGCCTCGGGCGCAGATCCGCCGGGCCTCTGTCGATCCTACTGATCCGGGCCGCTCGGCTGGATAGGCTGGAGGGCATGGCAACGAATGCGTCGCGCGCGGTCGGAGTGGACATCGGCGGAACCGGGATCAAAGCGGGGATCGTCGACCTGGATGCCGGGGAGTTGATCAGCGACCGGGTGAAAGTCGCGACGCCCGCCGGAGCGGAGCCGGCCGACGTGCTCGCCGCCGTCAAGGAGGTGCTCGAGACCCTCGAGGCGCCCGCCGACCTGCCTCTCGGGGTGGCGTTCCCGGCGATCGTGAAGGGCGGACGCACGATGTCCGCCGCGAACGTCTCGAAGTCCTGGATCGGCTTCGAAGCCGAGAAGTTCTTCGAGCACGGCCTCTCCCGCGACATCCACTTCGCCAATGACGCCGACGTCGCCGGCATCGCCGAGGTCCGCTACGGCGCCGCGAAGGGCATCGACGGCCTCGTGATCCTCACGACGCTCGGCACGGGCATCGGCTCGGCGATGATCTACGACGGCGTCCTCGTCCCCAACAGCGAGCTGGGACACCTGCAGCGCAGCGGTCACAAGCGGGATGCCGAGGGCTACGCCGCGTACTCCGCCATGGAGCGCGAGGAGCTGTCGTGGGAGAAGTGGGCCAAGCGTCTGCAGTGGTACTACGACTACGTCGAGTTCCTCTTCAGCCCGGACCTCATCGTGGTGGGCGGTGGCGTGTCGAAGCACTCGGAGGAGTTCCTCCCGCTGCTGAAGCTGCGCGCGCCGATCGTTCCCGCGAAACACCGCAACAACGCCGGGATCATCGGCGCGGCCTCCCTGGCCGTTCCTTTGCCCGAGGCTCTGCCCGCTGTCAAGTGACACCCCCTTTCTGACGGACGCGTTTTCGGCTCCCTATGGTGGAGCCATGAAACGTCTCTCCGCCGTCCTCGTCCTCGCCACCGCCGCTGTCCTCCTGGCCGGATGCAGCAGCGAAACGACCCAGGAGAACATCACCGTCACTCCCGGGCAGACCGGCACGTTCTCGTCCGGGGACACCTCCGTGGTCGTCGAGCCGGAAGAGACCGAGGCGCCCGCGTCGACCGAGGACGCCGCGTACCTGACCGAGGTGCGCAGCAAGGCCGCCGATCTCGGGAAGGCGACGGACGAGCAGCTCATCGCCCTGGGCGAGAGCACGTGCGAGCAGCTGGCCGCCGGGACGCCCGCCGACCAGGTGCTGCTCGTCGTTCCCGCGGGCATCACGGCTCAGCCGGGCGACGGGACCATCGTCGCCGAGGCGGCTCAGGCGACTCTCTGCGGCTGATCTCCGCCGGAACGGCTCCGGTGAGCTCGGCGGCTGGGGACGACCTCGGCCGCCGAGTTCCCGGGCGCGGGCTGCTCGCTCACCCCGCTGAGTGACAGCGGGGACCTCGGCGCTGAGCTGAGGCGAATGGGCCGGCCTGTACGCCGGGTTCTGTCCGGGCGGCCCGTCGACATGCTCGGGGCCACCGTGGACGGTCATCTCTCTCGGCGACACGTTGCCGTGCCGCTCCAGCGGCCTACCCGGGGACTCGGCGAGCCGCGTCAACATCCCCTGTCTGGCCTTGCTCCGGACGAGGTTTACCGTGCGGGTCGTGTCACCACGACCCCGGTGGTCTCTTACACCACCCTTTCACCCTTACCCGCTCCCGCGACGAGCGCGGTGCGGGCGGTCTGCTCTCTGTGGCACTGTCTCGCGGATTGCTCCGGGTGGGTGTTACCCACCGTCCTGCCCTGTGGAGCCCGGACGTTCCTCGGCACGGGCGAACCCGTGACGCGACCGTCCAGCCGACCCATTCGCGTCGTCGAGTCTACCGGCGCGGGCGGGGGCGCCTCGCGCCTCACGCTTTCTCGGCGGTCTCACCGATCTTGAGGTCGAGGGGGAAGTCGAGGGGGAATGACCCGAACAGCAGTCTCCCCGCGGCTGTCGCGGACTCCCGGACCGCCGCGGCGACGGCCTCCGCGTGCACGGACGGCGTGTGCACGATGATCTCGTCGTGCAGGTAGAACGCCAGGTGCGGTCGGTATCCGAACACCGGGCCGGACCGGGGCGCCGCGTCCGCGGCATCCACCGGCTCGAGAGCGGCCAGGCGCCCGCGCAGGTCGGCGAGCCAGGCGAGTGCCCACTCGGCGGCCGTGCCCTGGACGACGAAGTTGCGCGTGAAGCGTCCGCGGTCGCGCGCGGAGCGGCGGGCGCGGGTCTCGTCGATTCCGGATGCCTCGGCGTCGCCGGCGCGCGACTGCACCGCCCGCCACGCCTCGCCGGGGCCGGGCGAGGTCCGGCCGAGCCAGGTCGAGACGACTCCGCCCTCCTCTCCCACGCGGGCGGCGTGGTCGACGAGCGCCATCGCTCGGGGGAACGTCCGGCGCAGGCGCGGGAGCAGACGCCCGCTCTCTCCCGTCGTCGCGCCGTACATGGCGCCGAGCATCGCGATCTTGGCCTCGGCGCGCGTGGCGACCGCGCCGGCCTCGACGACACCCGAATAGAGATCGCGGCCTCGCGCTGCGTCCGCGAGGGCGGTGTCGCGAGCCATCGCGGCGAGCACGCGGGGTTCGAGCTGTGCCACGTCTGCCGTGACGAGAGTCCAGCCCGGGTCCGCGCGGACGGCGACCCGCAACTGCCTCGGAATCTGCAGTGCGCCCCCGCCCGACGACGCCCAGCGACCGGTGACCACCCCGGCGGGCACGTACACGGGACGGAAACGCCCGTCGTGCACCCACTCCGACATCCAGGACCAGCCGTTCGCCGTGTACAGGCGCATCAGCTTCTTGTACGACACGAGGGGCGCGACGACCGGATGGTCGTACTCGGCGAGCTCCCACCTGCTCGTCGACTCCACGAACAGGCCGGCGCGGTGCAGCGCCCGCAGGAGCCGCGGCTGTGAGTCGAGGGACGCCGCGGGATCGCCCAGCGCCGCGCGCACGCGTGCCGCAGCCTCCTCGATCCGGGCGGGGAGCGCTTGCCCCCGTCGCTCGCCCAACTCGCGCTCCAGCAGCTCACCGTGCGCGTCGACGCTCCAGGGCAACCCGGCCGCGTGCAGTTCGGCGGCGATCAAGGCTCCCGCCGACTCCGCGGCGGCGAGCAGGCGGAGTGCCGCCGGCGTCGTCGAGCCGTCGATGGCATCGCGCTGTCGGCGGTACTCCTCGAGCGCGGGCTCGGTGCCCTCGGGCGGACCGGATGCCGCCTCCGCGAGGTCGAACAGCGTGTCGGCGACGACGGCGTCGGGGAGGACGGCGTCCCACGCGCGCGCCGCGCGCAGGCCGTGGTCGTCGACCACCGCAGCCGCGTCGCGCAGAAGCGCGTGGACGAGTCTCAGGTCCCACGCGCGCCCGACGCGCACTCCCGCGGCGAGCAGGCCGGCGTACCAGGCCCGGGTGTCGTTCCAGACCCACCGGACGCCCCCCGCCGCCTCGCGCGCGCGAATCGTCTCGGCGACGTCGGAAGGAGCGACGGTGACGGTCGTGGTGGCGGCTCCCGTGGCATCCAGGTCGATCAGGACGACGTCGCCGGTAGCGGTCCGGCCGACGACGACCGCGTCAGACGCCGCGGACGCCAGGGCGGCTCACCGCGATTCTTCGGTGCGCACGAGGATCGCCCCGCACTCCGGACAGAAGACGACCTCGTCGGTCTGTGCCCGGCGGACGTTCGCGAGATCGCTCGGCGGCAGCACCATGCGGCAGGCTTCGCACGCGCCGGCGCGCAGGAGTCCGGCGCCGTTTCCGCGTGCGGCCAGGCGCTCGTAGAGAGCCACGAGTGCGGGCGGGACGGAACCGGCCACTGCTTCGCGATCGCGGCGGGCGCCCTCGAGGCGCTCGGTGGCCTCGGCCACCACGCGCTTCGCCTCGGCGCTGAGCTCGGCACCGCGGGCGTTCGTCTCGGCGATCAGAGCCTCTTGCTCGGCGACGGCGGCATCCGCGCTCTCGAGGCGCTCCATCAGAGCGATCTCGAGGTCTTCGAGGTCGCTCTTGCGACGCGCAAGAGCGGTGAGCTCGCTCTCGAAGCCCTGTGCCTGCTTGGGGTTCGAGGAGGCGGCGAGGCGCTCGGTATCGCGCGCGATACGGGCATCGACGACCTTGACGTCGGATTCGAGGCGAGCGATCTCCGCGGTGAGGTCGTCACGGGCGTTCGCCCGGCTCGACAGCTCCTGGGCGAGTCCGGCGCGCTGAGCGATGAGCTCGCGCACTTCCGCCGCTTGCGGCGGGTTGCCGGCGACGCGCTCGTCGTGCCGGATGCGGGCATCGAGGTCGGCGAGATCGAGCAGTTTGCGCTGGTCGGCGGGGTCGGCGTTCACGGGGTCCACGCTACCGCGCGGGTCGGACACCGCAGCGCCGTAGGTAGCCTGGAACCTACGGACCCCCCGGATGAAGGGATGCCATCACCGTGACATGGAGCATCGACCCCGTGCAGGCGCGTGCCGTCTGCCGTACCGCCGACGAGCACGCCGAGGCGATCGACGACGTCGTGACCGCGACGGCGAACGCCTTCGACACGGCCCAGACAGCCGTGGGCGAGGGTGAGACGTCGGCGGCCCTCGCCGAGGTCGCCGCGGACCCGTTCCTCATCCGCCTCGCGGGGATGCGGCGGCACATCAGCACGGTCACCGAGACGACCGAGAGCGTGATCGCGCTGTACGAGCACACCGACTACGACATGGCCGCGCAGACGCAGTCGACGTTGAGCGGGCTGGAGCCGTGAGCACGCCCGCGCTCTCGACGGGCACGCTCGTCGCCGTCCCCAGCTCGGCCGCGGTGTCGGCCGCGGCCGACACGCTCGCCGGTGTGTTGGACGGACTCGACGACGCCGTCACCGACGTCACCACGACCTGGAGCGGACTGAACGCGGTCTACGAGGCCCCCGAAGCACAGACGGCCTACGGGGCCATGGCACCCCTGCCACTCGCCGTCGACGAGCTGACCACCGCGCTCTCGTCGGCCGTCACGGCGCTGCGAACGTACGCCGAGACGCTGACGTCCCTCGAGACACGGCGTGCCAGCCTGCTCACCGATCTCCAGACCGTCGACGATCAGTCCGAGCTCCCGATGGCGGACCGCGACCCCGACGCGCCGACGTCCTACGAGGTCGGCCGGACGCGCGCGCTCTTCGAGACGGATGTCACGGCCGCCGACCAGGAATGCGCCCGAGCCCTGCGGGCGCTGAGGACCTCGGCATCCTGGGTCATGAACGACGGCCTCGAGATCGTCAACGGCAACGCCGGTTCGGCGGCGCAGGGTCTGGCCGCCGAGCTGCTCACGCGCTACCGCGGCACGCTGATGGTCCCCGGCCCCGGAGCGCTTCTCCCCGACGAGATCACCCTCACCGCCGGGCAGATCAACCCGACCTGGCCGCGCAGCCTCATCGACGGGCAGGTCTGGGTCCAGCGGCCTTCGGGCGCGTGGATGCTCGAGAGCAACCTCCTTCCGGACACTCCCCCGCGGATCTCGGGTCTGCCGGGATGGAACGGCCGACCGCAGTTCGCCCCCGACTCGGTCGGCACGCCGCCGGCCTGGGCGGGACGCGTGGGTAAGGGCCTGGGGCTTCTCGGCGCGGGGCTGACCTACTGGAGCGTCTACGGCGAGAGCTACAACGACACCCTCACCCGGCATCCGGAGTGGTCCGAGGACCAGCGTCAGGAAGAGGCCGCGGTCGACACGCTCGTCATCGGCAGCTCCTCCGTCGCCGGTGGAGCGGGCGGCGCGTGGGGCGGCGCCCTGCTCGGCGCGAGCATCGGTTCGATCTTCCCCGGACCGGGCACGGTGATCGGCGGTGTCATCGGTGGTGTGATCGGCGGCGTCCTGGGCGGCTGGGGCGGTCAGGAGATCGCGCAGGACGTGATGGACGACGTCCGCCAGGAGAACGTCGAGATCATGGCGCCGGGTCCGATCGGCGTCGAGCCCGAGGCGCAGGGGAACCTGCTGTGACCGCGGGTCTGCTCCTCGGCGTCGTCTTCCTCGTCCTCGGCGTGGTCGCGTACTCCGGCCGATGGAAGGGCTGGATGCGTGTGCGCCGCGGCTTCGGCAGCACGATCGGGTTCGCCTGGCTGTGGCTCGGCGCGGCGTTCCTGGCGGCGACCATCGGCCTTCTTGCCAACCCGTACTCCCCTGCGGCGTTCGCCGCTCTCATCGGGCTCGCGGCGATCCTGCTGCTCGTCGCGATCGTCGGCGCGTTCTGGCTCCCGCGATTCCTTCTTCCGCGGTGGTATCTCGACGCCCGCGGTGACGCGACGACGAAAGGCGGTCGTGCGTGAAGTTCTCGACCACAGACCAGCGGACGCCCGCGCCCGAGGTGCGTGAGGCGCGCACGCCCCACGCCATCGTGCGCTACCCCGACAGCTTCGCCGCCTCGGAGTACGAGGGCGCCGAGCTCGTGCTGACCCTGCGCGAGCAGCAGCCGGGCTTCCAGCCGAACCTCGTCCTCACGGCTGTCGAGAGCACGGCGCCCCTCACCGATGCCTCCGCGGTCGCCCTCCTCGCCGCGGGCCGGCAGCACCCCGGCGCCCGCGTGCTGGGCGTCGACCTGTGGGACGAGGATCCGGATGCCACCCTCGCCCGTGCGCGACGCATCACGTTCGTGTATCCGGCCGAGACGACGGACGTCGTCGTGACCAAGTCGGTGTGGGCCACAGGCACGCATCACGTGCACCTCTCCGCGAGTGCGACGCCGGCGCAGCTCGGTGCGCTGACCCCGGTCTTCTCGTGGATCGCCGGGCAGCTGCGCCTCACCGCCGATCCTGCCGACGTCGCCGCTGCCGCCCGCGCCGTCGGCGCCGCACCGGTCGATGCCGGAGCCTCGACGCGCGTCGGTTTCCCGCTCGAGGACCTCGCGCGCTTCGCCCCTCCGGCCTTCACCTCGACCGCTCCGGTGGTCTCCGCGGCGGCGCTGACGGAGCTGCGCGCGGGTGCTTCGCGCATCCGAGGGGGATCCGCGTCCCTTCCCCGGCGGATGCGCGGGACGGATGCCGCCGCCGAGCTCGCCGCGGCCGGTTTCATCGACGAGACCTCGACGCTCACCCCCACGGGTACCGCCGTCGCGTACGCGCTCGGTTCTCGCCGCCCGGTGCTGGTGGTCCGCGCTCGACGCGATGGCCACGCCGCCGTGCTGGTCGCGTTCGCCGGACCCCGCGGGATCGTGGTCACGCACGATCCTTCGATCGCCGAGCTGCACGCGGGAACGGCGACCGCCGACCCCGAGCGGCGCCATCACGCTCTGATCGTGCCCGAGCATCTGCCGGCTTTCGTCGCCGCGTGGAGCGGGCTCGCCCCGTTCTGGCCGATCGATGACCCGGAGGCCCCGGCCGTGACCACGGCCGACCTCGAGGACGCCGTCAGCGCCGACACCGCGCCGTGGACCGACGTGCTCATCCAGGGCTCCGGGATGGAGCGCTACGACGTCATCGTCCCGGGACGCGGATGGAAGCGGGTCCCTCCGCCGGCCGACGGCGCGCACCAGCTGATCGCCGACCCGAGCCTCGCGGTCTACGCCTTCCTCGTCGAGGTGTGCGCGCGGTCCCTCGAAGAGGGGCCGGTGTCGTCCGCCCGCTAGACTCGTGGCATCCCGGGCCTTTAGCTCAGCTGGTAGAGCGCCACGTTTACACCGTGGATGTCGTCGGTTCGATCCCGGCAGGGCCCACTCCCCCGTCAACTCAGGATGTTCACGCTCCGCGCGATCACGAGCGCGAGAAGGGCGAACCCCGAGATCGCCTGCACCATCATGAACATCTTGGCGCGCGTGCTCAGCGGCATGACGTCGGTGGGGCTGAAGGCCATCGCGTTGGATGCCGAGAAGTACAGGTAGTCGACGTACCCGGGGGCCCAGTCCTCGACGTCGGACGAGCGCCGGGCGACCTCGCGGACCGCGTCGCGGTCGGAGTCCTGCGGGAACTGGAAGTCGGCGGGCGGCAGGTCGTCGCGCGCGTCGCGACGGCGGGCGATCGGGCCGCCCCGGTCCATCTCCCAATACACGACGGCGTACCCGATGACGTTGATGGCCCACACCTGCGCCGCACCCAACAGCGTCGTCGCGCCGCTCCCCTCGCCCTGCAGCAACTGGTGGACGAGGAGGAAGAAGGCCACCTGATTGGCCGCGAGCAGCAGGGCGGTGAACGCGAGCGCGAACCCGCGCCCGACGCGGGTCTCGCGCGTCAACCGGGCGGGATTGGTCACGACCATCGGGATCGCGCACAGCACCCCGGCGATCACGACGACGTACCGCAGCACGCCCGAGGCGTCGCTCGGCAGGACCGCGTACAGCCCGGTACCGACGCCGAGGGCGATGAGCACCGGCCAGCGATGCTCGGGGCGGGTCCGGAAGCCCACTGATGCGCTGGAGGTCACGCGCTCAGGCTAGACCCGCATCCGATGGGTCAGCGGTGGAACGCCGAGGTGCGGCATCCGGTCACCCGCTCCCGCGCGGGCGGTGGATCGTTCGACGTCGAAGCGTCGGGCGGTCGTGAGGGATGTCTGCGTCACGCGCGCATCCGATGTCGTCGCGACTCGCTAGGCTGGACGATGGTTGATTGTGCGGAGCGAACAAGGGTTGCCGCACTTGTATGGCGATTCTCTGGCATGACCTGCCAGACGACGAAAGGTCTTCCGTGACTGTTCACGACCAGGATCCGTATTCGCAAGGGCCGCAGGACAGCGACCCCGAAGAGACCGGGGAGTGGCAGGAATCTCTGCGACAGCTCGTTCAGGCCAAGGGGCCGGCCCGCGCTCGCGAGATCATGCTGAGCCTTCTCAAGGGCTCGAAGGAACTGCACCTCAACGTGCCGATGGTTCCCACCACCGACTACATCAACACCATCTCGCAGAAGAACGAGCCGGAGTTCCCCGGCGACGAAGAGCTCGAGCGCCGTTACCGCAAGTGGATCCGCTGGAACGCCGCGGTCACCGTGCACCGCGCGCAGCGCCCCGGCATCGGCGTCGGTGGTCACATCTCGACCTACGCCTCGTCCGCCGCTCTGTACGAAGTCGGCTTCAACCACTTCTTCCGCGGTCTCGACGACCCCTCCGGCGGCGACCAGATCTTCATCCAGGGTCACGCCTCCCCCGGCGCCTACGCCCGCGCGTACCTCGAGGGACGCCTCACCGAGGCGCAGCTCGACGGCTTCCGCCAGGAGAAGTCGCAGGCGCCGAACGGCATCCCGTCGTACCCGCACCCCCGTCTCATGCCGGAGTTCTGGCAGTTCCCGACGGTGTCGATGGGTCTCGGTCCGATCAACGCGATCTACCAGGCGATGTCGAACAAGTACCTCTCGAACCGCGGCATCAAGGATGTCGGCGACTCGCACGTCTGGGCCTACCTCGGCGACGGCGAGATGGACGAGGTCGAGAGCCGCGGTCAGCTGCAGGTCGCGGCGAACGAGGGTCTCGACAACCTGACGTTCATCGTCAACTGCAACCTCCAGCGCCTCGACGGCCCGGTCCGCGGCAACGGCAAGATCATCCAGGAGCTCGAGAGCTTCTTCCGCGGCGCCGGCTGGAACGTCATCAAGGTCGTCTGGGGCCGCGAGTGGGACGACCTGCTCGCCCGTGACACCGAGGGTGCGCTGCTCAACCTCATGAACACGACCCCCGACGGCGACTACCAGACGTACAAGGCCGAGAACGGCGCGTACGTCCGCGAGAACTTCTTCGGCCGCGACCCGCGCGCCCTCGAGCTCGTCAAGGACTACACCGACGAGCAGATCTGGGGTCTCAAGCGCGGCGGCCACGACTACCGCAAGGTGTTCGCCGCCTTCAAGGCGGCCAAGGAGCACAAGGGCCAGCCCACCGTCATCCTGGCCAAGACCATCAAGGGCTACGGCCTCGGTCCGCACTTCGAGGGCCGCAACGCGACCCACCAGATGAAGAAGCTGACGCTGGACGACCTCAAGGCCTTCCGCGACGCGATGGACATCCCGGTCACCGACGCGCAGCTCGACGAGAACCCGTACCAGCCGCCGTACTACAACCCCGGTGAGCAGGACGAGACGATCAAGTACATGCTCGAGCGTCGTCGCTCGCTCGGCGGGTTCCTGCCCGAGCGTCGCACCACGCACGTCGGCCTCGAGCTGCCGGGCGACGCCGCCTACGCGCTGCCGAAGAAGGGCTCCGGCACGCAGGAGATCGCCACCACCATGGCGTTCGTGCGTCTGCTGAAAGACCTGCTGCGGGTCAAGGACTTCGGTCACCGCATCGTGCCGATCATCCCCGATGAGGCGCGCACGTTCGGTATGGACGCGTACTTCCCCACGGCGAAGATCTACAACCCCAAGGGCCAGCACTACACCTCCGTCGACCGCGAGCTGCTGCTGGCCTACAAGGAGAGCCCGCAGGGCCAGATCATCCACGTCGGCATCAACGAGGCGGGCGCCCTCGCGGCGTTCACCGCGGCGGGCACGGCGTACGCGACCCACGGGCAGCCGCTCATCCCGGTCTACGTCTTCTACTCGATGTTCGGCTTCCAGCGCACGGGCGACGCCCAGTGGGCAGCCGGCGACCAGATGGCGCGCGGCTTCATCATCGGTGCCACCGCCGGCCGCACCACCCTGACGGGTGAGGGTCTGCAGCACGCCGACGGTCACTCCCAGCTGCTGGCATCCACGAACCCGGCGACCGTGTCGTACGACCCGGCCTACGGGTACGAGATCTCGCACATCGTCCGCTCGGGCATCGAGCGCATGTACGGCGGCAACCACCCCGACCCCAACGTCATGTACTACATGACGGTCTACAACGAGCCGTACGTGCAGCCGGCCGAGCCGGAGAACGTGGACGTGGACGGCATCGTCCGCGGCATCCATCACATCTCCGCAGGCGAGGGCGACGGCCCCCGCACGCAGCTGCTCGCCTCGGGCGTCGGTGTGCCGTGGGCGTACGAGGCCCAGCGCCTGCTGAAGGACGACTGGGGCGTCGTGGCCGACGTGTGGTCGGTCACCTCGTGGTCGGAGCTGCGCCGCGACGGTCTCGCCGCCGACGAGCACAACTTCCTGCACCCCGAGGCGGAGCCGCGCGTGGCGTACCTCACGGACAAGCTCAAGGAGGCCGAAGGCCCCGTGGTCGCGGTCAGCGACTGGATGCACGCCGTCCAGGACCAGATCCGTCAGTGGGTCCCGCAGAACTACTGGACTCTCGGCGCCGACGGCTTCGGCTTCTCCGACACCCGCGCCGCGGCCCGTCGATTCTTCAAGATCGACGGTCCTTCCCTCGCGGTCCGCGCCCTGCAGGCGCTGGCCGAAGAGGGCAAGGTCGACCGCACGGTCGTCGGACAGGCGATCGAGAAGTACCGCCTGCACGACGTCAACGCCGGCACCAGCGGCAACGCGGGTGGCGAGGCCTGATCACGTGAGTGAACCCACGGTCGGGACCGGCTCCCCCCTTTCGGGTGGGGCCGGTCCCGACCGCATTTCGCGCGAGGCGCAGACTCCCGCCGCGGCGGGCCGGGAGCGGGCCGCGCGCGACAAGGAAGAGACCCTCGTCTGGTTGCGCCGCATCTCGGGCGACCTGGCGACGGCCACGATCCAGCGTCTCGAAGAGACCCTGCCCTGGTACGCCGGGATGCCTCCGGCTCGGCGGTCGGCCGTCGGCCTTGTGGCGCAGGCCGGAATCACCTCGTTCACCCAGTGGGTCGAGGATCCCGCGCAGACACCCGCGATCGCGTCCGACATCTTCGCGGCCGCTCCCCGGGAGCTCCTGCGCAGCGTGAGCCTCACGCAGACGCTGCAACTCGTCCGCGTCACCGTCGAGGTGATGGAGGAGCGGGTCGCCGGCCGCAGCAAGAGCGTACGCGAGGCGATGCTCCTCTACTCACGCGAGGTGGCGTTCGCCGCGGCCGACGTCTACGCCCGTGCCGCGGAGGCCCGCGGGCTCTGGGACGCGCGCCTCGAGGCGCTGGTCGTCGACTCGATCCTCACGGGCGAGGCCGACGAAGAGCTGCCCAGCCGCATCGCCGCCCTCGGATGGCACGGCCACGGTGAGGTCGCCGTCCTGGTGGGAACGACGCCCCCGCAGTTCGACGTCGATCAGGTGCGCCGCACCGCACGAAAGCTCGGTGTCGACGTGCTCATCGGCGTGCAGGGCTCGCGCCTCGTCCTCGTCCTCGGTCGAGCCGAGCTGCCCGGTCGCAGCGGTGACGACGCGGTCGAACTGCCCTTCACCGAGATCGCCAAGCGGCTCGAACCCGGTTTCGGCTCGGGCCACCTCGTCCTCGGTCCCCCGGTCGCCGCTCTCGTCGACGCCGGGCAGAGTGCCCGCGCGGCCCTGGCGGGGTTCGCCGTGGCTCGCGCGTGGCGCAACGCCCCGCGTCCGGTCGAGGCCGACGACCTCCTCCCCGAGCGCGCCCTCGCCGGCGACGCGGTCGCCAAGCAGACGCTGGTGGATCGCGTGTACCGTCCGCTCCAGGCGCACAGTACCGACCTCGTCGCGACGCTCTGGAGCTACCTCGACAACGGCCGCTCGCTCGAAGCGACCGCGCGCGAGCTGTACGTGCACCCCAACACCGTCCGGTACCGCTTGAAGCGCGTCTCCGAGGTCATCGGGTGGGACGCCACCGGCCCCCGCGAGGCCCTCATCCTCAAGACCGCCTTGATCCTCGGGTCGATCGGAACGGACGCCACGCGTCGGCGCGGAACGGCCGGCCGACGCCCTTCCCTGCCGCGCTGATGCACGGCTCGCACAAAGACACGCCGTATATCTGTGTCGATACCTCCATAAGCCCGCGCCCGATCCTTGGCAGGATGGGACCGTGATCATCGCCGTCTTCCCCGGGCAGGGGTCGCAAACCCCTGGATTCCTCGCGCCGTGGCTCGAGCTCGACGGGGCGCGCGAGCGCCTCGCCGCGTACTCCGAACAGGCCGGTGTCGACCTCGTCGCCGCCGGTACCGAGTGGGATGCCGACCGCATCCGTGACACCAGCGTCGCCCAGCCCCTCATCGTCGCGGCGAGCCTGCTGTCGTGGGCCGCGTTGACCGAGCGCTCGGGCAGCGCCGTCGCCGGAGTCGCGGGGCACTCCGTGGGCGAGATCGCCGCGCTGGCGGCATCCGGGGTCCTCACCGAGAGCGACGCGCTGCGCCTCGTCGGTCTGCGGGGGCGGGCCATGGCCGAAGCCGCCGCCGTCACCGAGACCGGGATGAGCGCGGTCGTCGGCGGCGACGAGACGGCCGTCCTCGAGCGCCTCGAGGCGCTCGGGCTCACTCCGGCCAACTACAACGGCGGGGGTCAGATCGTCGCCGCGGGTGAGCTGCCCGCTCTCGCCGAGCTGGCGACCGAGGCACCGCGCGGCGCACGCGTGATCCCGCTGCAGGTCGCGGGCGCCTTCCACACGCGCTTCATGGAGCCCGCCGTCGGGGTTCTGCGCTCCGCCGCGGCCGACGTCGAGGTCTCCGACCCGAGCCAGACGCTCTGGACCAACTCCGACGGCTCCGTCGTCGCCGAAGGCCGCCGCGCGCTCGATCTCGTCGTCGCCCAGGTCGCCTCGCCGGTCCGCTGGGACCGCTGCATGGCATCCTTCGCCGAGCAGGGCGTGACCGGCATCATCGAACTCTCCCCCGCGGGAGCGCTGACGGGACTCGCGAAGCGCGCCCTGCGCGGCACGCCCACCGTGGCGGTCAAGACCCCCGACGACCTCGACGCGGCCGTCTCGCTCCTGAAAGAAGACATCCAGGCATGAGCACCCCCACCCTCCGGCAGCTGCAGGGACCGGCACACACGCGCATCTACGCGTACGGTGCCGCCCGCGGCGAGAACTTCGTGCCGAACGACGACCTCGTGGGGCCGATCGACTCGAGCGACGAGTGGATCCGTCAGCGGACCGGCATCATCACGCGCGTCCGAGCGAACAAAGAGACCGATGCCATCGACCTGGCCTCCGAGGCCGCGCGCGAAGCCGTCGAGAAGTCGGGCGTGAACCCCGCCGACATCGACGCCGTCATCGTGGCGACCATCAGCAACCCGAAGCAGACGCCGTCGGCCTCGGCGATCGTCGCGGACCGCATCGGTGCGAACCCCGCCGCGGCATACGACGTGAACGCGGCGTGCGCCGGTTTCGCCTACGGCGTGGGCCAGGCGGACGCGTTGATCCGCGGCGGCCTCGCCAAGCACGTGGTCGTCGTCGGGGCCGAGAAGCTGAGCGACATCGTCGACCCGACCGACCGGAGCATCTCGTTCCTGCTCGGTGACGGCGCCGGCGCCGTCGTCGTCGGTCCCAGCGACACGCCGGGCATCGGACCCACCATCTGGGGCTCGGACGGATCGAAGGCGGATGCCGTGGGCATGAACGCCACCTTGACCGAGTTCCGCGACGGCGCCGCCCCGTGGCCGACCCTGCGCCAAGAGGGGCCCACGGTCTTCCGCTGGGCCGTCTGGGAGATGGTCAAGGTCGCCCGTCAGGCGATCGAGGCCGCGGGCATCGAGCCGAGCGATCTCGCGGCCTTCGTCCCCCACCAGGCGAACATGCGCATCATCGACGAGTTCGCGAAGCAGCTGGGGTTGCCGGAGACGGTGGTCATCGGTCGCGATATCGAGACCACCGGCAACACCTCGGCGGCATCCATCCCTCTCGCCACCCACCGACTGCTCGAGGAGCACCCCGAGCTCAGCGGCGGACTCGCGTTGCAGATCGGCTTCGGCGCCGGTCTCGTCTTCGGCGCGCAGGTCGTCGTCCTTCCCTGACGCGGCAGCGTCGAACCCTAGACTGATCCAGGCCCACGGGTAACCGCACGGGCCGACCCACGAACAGGAGAAATCATGGCATTCACCAACGACGAGGTCCTCGCAGGTCTGGCCGAGCTCATCACCGATGAGACCGGAATCTCGGCCGACGAGGTCGCCCTCGAGAAGTCGTTCACCGACGACCTCGACATCGACTCCATCTCGATGATGACGATCGTCGTCAACGCCGAGGAGAAGTTCGGCGTCACCATCCCCGACGACGAGGTCAAGAACCTCAAGACCGTCGGCGACGCCGTCACCTTCATCACCTCGAACCAGGCCTGATTCTCCCGGTGGGGGCTTCGGCCCCCACCGGTCAGGCTCCATCGGTCCGCAACAAGGATTTCGCACCCCATGAGCACACCCCGCATCGTCGTCACCGGCATCGGAGCCACCTCGCCCATCGGCGGGACGGCCCCCGAGAGCTGGTCCGCCCTGCTGGCCGGCACCTCCGGCGCGCGCACCCTCGAGCACGAATGGGTCGAGAAGTACCAGCTTCCCGTCACGTTCGCGGCCGAGGCCCTCGTACGCCCCGAGACCGTCCTCGAGCGTCCGGTCGCCAAGCGCCTCGACCCCTCGTCGCAGTTGGCGATGGTCGCGGCGAAGGAAGCGTGGGAAGACGCGGGTGCGCCCGACATCGACCCCGACCGTCTCGGCGTCGACTTCGCCACCGGGATCGGCGGCGTCTGGACGCTTCTGGACGCGTGGGACGTCCTTCGCGAGAAGGGTCCGCGTCGGGTCATGCCGATGACCGTGCCCATGCTCATGCCGAACGCGGCGGCGGGCAACCTCTCCCTCCACTTCCACGCCCGGGCCTTCGCGCGCACGGTCGCATCGGCGTGTGCCTCGAGCACCGAGTCGATCGTCAACGCCGTGCAGCACATCCGGGACGGTCTGGCCGACGTCGTCATCGCCGGTGGCACCGAGTCGGCGATCCACCCGATCACCATCGCGTCGTTCGCGTCCATGCAGGCGCTCTCCAAGCGCAACGACTCCCCCGAGACGGCCTCGCGTCCGGCGAGCATCGACCGTGACGGCTTCGTCATGGGCGAGGGTGCCGGCGTGCTGATCCTCGAGACCGAGGAGCACGCGAAGGCCCGCGGCGCGAAGATCTACGCGTCGATCGTCGGCGGTGGCGTCACGGCGGACTCGTACCACATCACCGCGAACGACCCCGAGGGCCACGGTGCCGCGCGCGCCGTGCACATGGCGCTCGAGATGGCGGGCGCGTCGGTCGACGACGTCACCCACATCAACGCCCACGCCACGTCGACCCCGGTCGGCGACCCGAACGAGTACAAGGCGCTGCGCTCCGTGTTCGGTGAGCGCGTCGACGAGATCCCCGTCTCCGCGACCAAGGCCTCCACCGGCCACCTGCTCGGTGGTACGGGTGCGCTCGAGGCGATCTTCACCGTCCTCGCGCTCCAGAACCGGGTCGCCCCGCCCACGATCAACCTCACCGAGCAGGACCCCGAGGTGCCGTTCGCCCTCTCCGGCTCACCGGTCGAGCTCGGTTCGGGCGACCAGCTCGCCATCAGCAACTCGTTCGGCTTCGGCGGTCACAACGCCGTCGTCGCGATCGCCTCGGTCTGATCACGATCGAACGCCCCCGGCATCCCCCGACTGCTTCGGGGATGGCGGGGGCGTTCGCTTTCCGATCGGGAGAGGGATACGCGGTCCCGGTGCCGGGAATGATCACCGACCTCCGGTAGTGGCGCCTCCGCTCCCCCGACGTCTGGGGATCAGCCGACCTTGTGCAGCCAGACGATCTGCTGGTCGTCGCCGGCGTGGCGGAAGGGCTCGAGCTCCTCGTCCCACGCGGAGCCGAGGGCGACATCGAGCTCGCGCTGCAGCTCGAAGGCGTCGCCCGCGGCGACCTCCATCGCGTAGCGGATGCGGTCCTCGCCTATGACGACGTTCCCGGCCGCATCGGTCTGCGCATAGTGGATGCCGAGACCCGGCGTGTGCATCCACCGACCGCCGTCGCTGCGCGGGGTGGGATCCTCGCTCACCTCGAAGCGCAGGTGCTCCCATCCGCGGATCGCGCTGGCGAGGGCGGCGCCGGAACCGACCGGACCCTCCCAGTAGAACTCGGCGCGCCGACTGCCCGTCAGCACCGGCTGGTCGGTCCAGTCGAAGTTCACGGCACGGCCGAGAGCGCGTCCGACCGCCCACTCCAGGTGCGGGCACAACGCGCGGGGCGCGGAGTGGATCAGGATCACTCCGCGCGAAGACGTGGTCGCCATGGTCTCTCCTTCGTCAGGTACGTCTTCCCCTACGACCTGTGATGGAGTCACGGCGATGTTCTGTTGTCTCGGTCATTATCGCCCGTACATAACGAAATCACAACACTGTGATTCGGCCGTGAAGACTCAACCGAACCAGAGTGCCCAGTACAACGCGAAGTTGCGGTTCCCGTAGGACGAGCAGGAGTCGCCGGTCCCCCACGTGGCCTCGAGGGCGGCGGGATTGGGCTGGTAGGGCGTGTAGTTGTACAGGGCGGCTGTGGCCTCATTCGCGATGGTCAGGTCGGTGCCACCGCAGTCGGGATTCGGCGAGTAGGCGATCCAGTGCGTGCCGGGTTGGCGCATGAAGTCGGACGCACTGTACGACTTGAGGTCGGTGGCCCCCTGGGCGATCTGTGCGGCGAACCCGGCGAGACCGGCGTCGCACGGGGCGGTGTCGGGGCAGCGGGCCCCCATGGCCGCCCCCAGCGCGGCGTCGTCGGGGCCTCGAGCCGTGCGGCCGGACACGAGGCTCTGCTCCTTCTGGAGGGTGACGAGCAGCACTTTTGCCGAGATGCCGCAGGCGCGCTGCACCTGGTCGATGATCTCGGCGGCGGTGAGGTCGCCGCCCTCGTAGGCCTCGCACACCGTTTCGCCGGTGGCATCCGAGACGATCCTGTCGCGAGCGGGGAGGGTCGTACGCAAGACGTTGAGGCACGTGTCGGTGCGGCACGACCCCACTTCCTCGTCGAGGAAGCGCTGGATCTCGTCGGCGGTCATCGCGTTGCCGTCGTAGAAGTCGGCATCGTCGATGAGACGTCCGGGGTCGAACGCGGAGAGGTCCACGCGGTCTTTGCGCACCTCGGTGTTCCAGGCCGACGCGAGACCGAGAAGAGGGACGACGGCGGCGGCGAGGAGACCGACGATCGTCACGACCCCGACCGCGACGAGCGCGCCCACCGTGATGCGGCGTCGGCGGAGCATCGCCGCGGTGACCCGTCGGCGGGGGCGACGGCGCGGTGCGATGCGGCGCGGGGCGGAACGGCGGGCCGGAGGTCGCCGTGTGCTCATGCATCGATCGTGCCCCACCGCGCTGACCGCGGCCTGCACGTGGGGTGTGCGGCGCGGCGGTCAGCGCGGTGCGGTGCTCAGCTGCCCGGGGTGGCCGGGGCCGGCGCGGTCGGTGCCTGCCCACCGGCGGGAGGGGTCGGCGGGGTCGGCGCGGTGCCGTCGGCGGGAGGGGTCGGCGCCTTCCCGTCGGCGGGCGGCGTCGGCGCGGTGCCGTCCGCGGGCGGGGTGGCGCCGTCCGGTCCGGCGGCACCCGGTCCCCCGGGACCCTTTCCACCCGGTCCGCACACACCCGGACCGGCACCTTCACCCGGTCCCGCGGGAGGTGTGGCGTCGGTCCCGGGAGTCGGCGCGTCCGCTCCGGGGGTCGGCGCGTCGGTCGGGGTGGCGCCCGGCATCGGGGCGGTACCGGGCGCGCTGCCCCCGTCGGCGCTCGGAGCGGAGGTCGTCGACGCGCCGGCGAGGGCGAGGGGACCGCTGGACTGCGCGGCGAGGGCGGCGGAGCCCCCGGCGAGGCCGACCGCCACGACCACGGCTCCGGCGATGAGCGCGGGCCGCGTCCAGCGGCGACGGGCCGGTTCGGGCTGCGGCTCGGTCCGCGGCAGCGGCAGGGTGGGGTTGTCGTCGTCGGTCATGATGTTCCTTCCTGGCCGGAGGGTTCTCCGGCGATATGTCCAGCCTTCGAGGCAGGACTGAAGCGAACCTGAAGCTCCGATGCGGAACCGGATGCCATAGCCACCGCATAAGAAGCGCACAGCGCTCGCCCCTACCGTGGGCGGGGTGTCCACCCCTGCCCGCGTCCTCGTGCTCGACGACGACGAGACCATCCGCCTCACCGTCGTGACGGCGCTGCGCGCCGAGGGCTTCACCGCGGAGGGCGCCCCGGACGGCACGGATCTGGCGATCCGTCTGGCGGCGTTCCGCCCCGACCTCGTGGTGCTCGACTGGATGATGCCCGGGCCGGCCGGCATCCGGTTGCTCCCGGTGATCCGGGCGGAAGGCGACACCGCCGTGATCATGCTCACCGCGCGCGACGAGGTCGACGATCGGCTGCGGGGGTTCGCGGAAGGCGCGGACGACTACGTGACCAAGCCGTTCACGGTCGCCGAGCTCGTGGCGCGCGTGGGGGCGGTGCTGCGTCGACGCGGACGCCTCCCCCAGACGATCGCGATCGGCGATCTCGTCGTCGATCCCGACGCGGCCGTCGCTCACCGCGGAGGTGGTCCCCTCGATCTCACGGCGACGGAGTTCCGCCTGTTGCAGCTGTTCGCGGAGAGTCGGGGGCGAACGTTGTCGAAGGGCCAGATCCTGACCCAGGTGTGGGGCTACGACGACTACGACCCCAATCTCGTCGAGGTGCACCTCAGCGCTCTCCGGCGGAAGATGGAGGCGCGCGGGCCGCGGCTCATCCACACCGTGCGCGGTCTCGGCTACCGTCTGAGCGTCGCGCCATGATGACCGCACCGGCCCTGCGATCGGGATCGCTCCGTCGCCGCACGATCGTCGCCGTCCTGGCGCTCGTCGCGGTGCTGCTCATCGTGCTGTCCGTGGTGGTGGATGTCGCCCTCGGCGCGCGTCTTCGCGGCCAGATCGAGGAGCGGCTGCGCGATCGTGCAGCGGCCGCGGCGTCGCTGGTGGGCACCGTCGATGACACCGACCTGGCCGAGCGGCTGTCGGATCAGGGGCTCGCGGTGAGGATCGACAGCGCGGGCGGCGAGTCGATCGTCGCCGGTCCCAGCCCGGAGCAGCTTCGGGACGGTCCGCGGGGACCCGGTGGCCCGGGACCCGCAGAGCGCGCGGTACCCCAACCGACCGCGACGGGATCCGACGTCACCGTCGTCGCCTCCACGGTCGGCGGCGACGACGATCTCGTGACGTTGAGCTCGACCCTGAGCGATGGATCGACCTTGACGCTCACGGCATCCGCGGTCGGCGTCGAGGACACGCTCGTGCAGGTGCGGTGGATCATGGCGATCGCGTCCGCCGTCGTCCTGGCGATCGCCGCGGGCGCCGTGATCCTCATCGTCCGGGCGACGCTTCGGCCCCTCGATCAGGTGTCCGAGGTGGCTCGTTCGATCGGTGCGGGCGAGCGGGGACGCCGACTCCGGCCCACCCGCCCCGACACCGAGATCGGCCGCGTCGCGACAGCCCTCGACGACATGCTCGACGACGTCGTCGGGGCGGAGGAAGCCGCGCGCGGAGCCGAGCGCCGACTGCGCGCCTTCCTCTCGGACGCCGCACACGAGCTGCGGACGCCGGTCGCCGGCATCCGGGCCGCCGCCGACACCCTCGTCCGGGCCGATCTCGATGGACCCGATCGCGAGATGCTCGCCGCTCAGGTCGCTCGCGAAGCGGCCCGCGCGTCGCGCCTGGTCGATGACCTGCTCATGATGGCCCGGGTCGACCGGGGTCTCGAGCTGAACCTCGCCGACACCGACCTGCGCGCGCTGGTGCGCGCGGAGGCGGAGCGGGCACCGCTCCTGCACCCCCACCTCGATCTGCGGGCGACGGTTCCGGATGTCGCGGTCATGGCATCCGTCGACCTCGACAGGATCGCGCAGGTGCTGTCGAACCTCGTCGAGAACGCCGCGCGTGCCACCGGCGGACGCGGCGACGTCCGGATTTCGCTCGAGGAGGTCCCGACCGAGATCCGTATGACGGTCGCGGACGACGGGCCCGGGGTGCCGGATGCCGATCGCGAGCGCATCTTCGACCGACTCGTCCGGTTGGATCCGGCCCGGTCGGCGACGGGGGTGGGACTCGGTCTGCCGATCGCCCGCGGGATCGCCCGCGCGCACGGCGGCGATGTGCGGTGCCTGGCCTCCGAAGACGGGGGTCTGTTCGTGGTCACGCTCCCCCGCGCCCGCGCCCGCTGATCGGGCGGCGCGCGCGCAGGGGGCTCAGCGCGCGGCGCGCGCCGGGGATGCGGCGGCGATCACCGGCCCGGTCGAGAGAAGAGTGAGCCCGTCGGCGCTGCTGGCGTCGTGCATCATCTGATCCACGAGCTCGCGGTCGATCGCGGGCTCGCGGCCCCCGTAGAACTGCAGCACGAGCGCATTGGATGCGTGCACCCAGATGCTGGCCTGGCGCACGCCTTCGTTCACGGGGAGCTGCAGCATGAACCCTTCGTTGCGGCGCAACTTGTTCATGATGACGATGCGAAGGTGGGCGAGAATGCGGTCGTCGATGTCGAACGATGCGCGATCGCGGTAGATGAGGCGTCCCACGGCTGGTCCTTTTCTGGCGCGCAAAAGCGCCTCGTGATGCAAAGGGCGGGACCGCGCCGGGAAGCGCAGCAATGCGGGGTACGTCCATTATCTCACGCCGCGAGATATTAACGGCCTTGACGCGACAGGCTCCCACGTTGCATGGTTACTTAGTCAAGTAATGAACCGACGGACGGAGAACGCATGATCGACGACGGCAGGGCACTGTTCCTCCAGATCGCCGAGAGCGTGGAGGACTCCATCGTCGACGGCTCGCTCGCCGAGGAGACCCGCGCGCCGTCCACCAACGAGCTCGCCGCGTTCCACCGCATCAACCCCGCCACCGCCGCGAAAGGAATCACCATGCTCGTCGACAAGGGTGTCCTCTACAAGCGCCGAGGCATCGGCATGTTCGTCGCCGCCGGCGCGCGCGACAACCTCCTGCGCGAGCGCCGAACGGCCTTCGCCGATCGCTTCGTCGAGCCCCTCCTCGCCGAAGCCCGCACCCTGGGCCTCGGCCCGGACGACCTCGCGGAGCTCATCCGCGAGCGCGCGCATCTCGTTCCGTCCACCCCCTCCCCCCGCACCGAAGGAGCCACACGATGACCGCCGTGATCGAGGCAACGGGCCTCAGCAAGCGTTACCGGGGCGGACTCGCCCTCGATGACGTGACCTTCCGGATCGAGAAGGACTCCATCTACGGTCTGCTCGGCCGCAACGGCGCCGGCAAGACGACCCTCATGTCGATCCTCACCGCACAGAACGTCGCCTCGAGCGGCGAAGCGCGCGTCTTCGGCGAGGACCCCTACGAGAACCCGCGCGTCCTGTCACGCATGTGCTTCGTGCGCGAGAGCCAGAAGTACCCCGACGACGCACAGCCCGTCCACGCGTTCCGCGCGGCCCGCCTCTTCTTCCCGCACTGGGACCAGGCGTTCGCCGACCGTCTCGTGGACGAGTTCCAGCTCCCGCTGAAGCGCACGATCAAGAAGCTCTCGCGCGGCCAGCTGTCCGCGGTCGGCGTCATCATCGGGCTCGCCTCGCGCTCGGAGATCACGTTCTTCGACGAGCCGTACCTGGGTCTCGATGCCGTCGCGCGCCAGATCTTCTACGATCGCCTGCTCGAGGACTACGCGGAGCACCCGCGCACGATCATCCTCTCCAGCCACCTGATCGATGAGGTCGCGAACCTCCTCGAGAAGGTCGTCGTGCTGGACGGCGGGCGCATCGTCATGGACGAGGACACGGATGCCGTGCGCCACAGTGCCGCGACGATCATCGGTGACGCGATCGCCGTGGACGCCTTCTGCCTGGGGCGAGAGGTCATCCATCGCGAGAGCCTCGGGGGCGTGGCATCCGTCACCGTCGCCGGCGGACTCACGCCGGCGGACCGCCGGGCGCTCGTCGAGGCCCGGCTCGAGGTCGCCCCGGTATCGCTGCAGCAACTCATCGTGCGTCGCACGCAGAACACCCGTCCCCGCGCCGCCGCAACGGTCGGCGCCGCCCTCCCGGAAGGAGCGCTGCGATGAACCGCACGCTGAAGGTTGTCCGCCTCCAACTGATCAACCGTCAGACGTTCATCTGGCTGCCGCTGATCATCCTGTTCGGGGCCTTCGCCCTGAGTCTCCTCGTCTACGGGATCGTCCAGGCGGCGGGAGCCGATGGGGTCAAGATCAGCGGCGGAGCGCAAGCGCCCCTCTGGTACTTCGGCGTGATCGGCGCACAGGCGCTGACCCGCACGTTCCCCTTCTCGCAGGCGCTGAGCGTCACGCGTCGCGAGTTCTTCACCGGCACCCTGCTGACCGCGGGCATCACGGCCGTCGTGCTCTCGGTCGTCTTCGTCGCCGGCGGCCTCCTGGAGCAGGCGACCGACGGGTGGGGCATGAACGGCTACTTCTTCTACATGCCCTGGCTGTGGGAGGCCGGTCCGTTCGCGGCCGGAGTCATCTTCTTCGCGGTCGCGATGTTCTTCTTCGTCATGGGCTTCTGGGGCGCGACCATCTTCAAGCGCTTCGGCGCCCTCGTGACCACCGTCACCCTCGTGGGGGCGGGCCTCCTCCTCGTCGCGATCATCGGGATCGTCACCCTCACGCGTTCGTGGCCGACGGTCATCGAGAGCGGAGCGGCGCTCGGGGCATTCGGGATCGCGCTGTGGGGCTTGGTGCTGATCGCCGCGCTCGCGTCGTCGTCGTTCCTCACACTCCGGCGCGCGACTCCCTGACCGCGAGGGGAAAAGGGGCCGGGCCGGATGACGGTCCGGCCCTGTTATCACGCGGTCAATCCCCAGCCCGCGGGTCATGCCGCTCGATACAGTTGAGGACGATCTTCGATCAACCGACCCACGAGAGAGATAACCCGTGAGCCATCACCGAACCTCCCCCGACCAGGAGGGCCGATCTTCGAGCCCCCTCGCTTCGAGAGGGGGTGAAATCTGATGCTGGCTGCGGCTCTGACGCTCCTGGTGGGTGTCATCGTGACTCTGGCGATCATCGTCGCCTGCGGCTTCTTCGTCGCGCAGGAGTTCGCGTACATGTCGGTCGACCGTTCGCGCATGGCGGCGCTGGCCGAGAAGGGTGACGCGCAGGCGAAGCGTGTTCTCGCGATCACGAAGCGCACGTCGTTCATGCTGTCGGGCGCGCAGTTGGGCATCACGGTGACCGGTCTGCTGATCGGTTACGTCGCCGAGCCGCTGATCGGCGAATCGCTCGGCACGCTGCTCGGCGGGGTGGGCATCGACCCCGCCGTCTCCGTCCTCATCGGCACGGTCGGCGCGCTCCTGCTCGCGACCATCGTGACGATGATCTTCGGCGAGCTCTACCCGAAGAACCTCGCGATCGCGAGCCCCGAACCCCTCGCCCGTGCCCTCGCCGTGCCGACCCGCATCTACCTCCTGCTCTTCGGGTGGCTCATCACCGTCTTCGACGTCGCGGCCAACGCGCTCCTCCGTCTGCTGCGTATCGAACCGCTCGAAGACGTCGACGAGAGCGCGACCGCGCGCGACCTCGAGGCCATCATCGAGGAGTCGCGTCAGAGCGGCGACCTCCCCGACGATCTGTCGATCATCATCGACCGCATCCTCGACTTCCCGCAGCGCGACGTCGAGCACGCCATGATCCCGCGCTCGCAGATCGACTCGGTGACCCCCGAGACGACGGTCGGTGAGGTGCGTGCCCTCATGGCATCCGGTCACACGCGTTATCCGGTGATCGGTGACGAGGACTCCCCCGTGGGTGTGGTCGAGCTGATCGATCTGCTGCGCGAGCAGCCCGCCGATGACGCCGTCGTCGCGACGGTCATGCGTCCCGCGGTGGTCCTGCCGACCTCGATGATGCTGCCGGTCGCCCTCGACCGGATGCGCAAGACGCGGAACGAGCTCGCGTGCGTGGTCGACGAGTACGGCAACTTCGACGGCATCCTGACGATCGAGGACCTCACCGAGGAAGTGATCGGCGAGCTCTCCGACGAGCACGATGTCGAGACTCCCGAGGTCGCCGCCGTCGGGGACGACGCCTGGACCGTTCCCGGCGACCTGCACCTCGACGAACTCGAGCGCGTGATCGGGCACGACCTGGCCGAGACCGACGCCGAGACCGCCGCGGGCCTGGTCATCGAGACCCACGGAGACCTGCCCGCGATCGGCGCGGTGGTGCGGGTCGACCTGCCCGAGAAGCCATCCGAGTCCGTCCAGGGACTCGACATCGCGCGCTGGCTGACCGTCGAGGTCGTCGAGGTCGACCGTCATGTCCCGTCCCAGCTCGCGGTGCGTCTGCACGAGCGGGATCGGGATGCCGAGTCTTCCGACGAAGCGTCGCGCGCCGATGAGGAGGTGACCCGATGAACGGCTGGACGGTCGCCCTCATCACGGCGCTGCTCATCATCGCCAGCGCGTTCTTCGTGATCGTGGAGTTCGCACTGCTCGCCGCCCGTCGCCACCGTCTCGAGGAGGAAGCCGCCACCAGCGCCTCCGCCCGGGCGGCGCTGCGCGGGGTGAACGAGCTGACCGTGATGCTCGCGTTCGCGCAGCTCGGTATCACGGCCTGTACGTTCCTGCTCGGTGCCATCACCAAGCCCGCGATCGACTACGCGCTGTCGCCGGTGTTCGAGGCGTGGGGTCTTCCTTACGTCCTCGCCGACATCATCGCCTTCATGCTGGCGCTGATCGTCGTCACGTTCCTCCACCTCGTGATCGGCGAGATGGCCCCGAAGTCGTGGGCGATCGCGCATCCCGAGACCGCGGCGAAGGCCACCGGCATCCTGGCCCGCGCGCTCACCTGGCCGCTGCGTCCGTTCCTGCTGTGGATCAACCACATCGCGAACCGCCTGGTGAAGGCGTCGGGCGTCGAGCCCGTCGACAAGGCCGCCGCGGGTGGGCAGGACGCCGACACGATCCGCGAGCTCGTCGCTCATTCGCGACAGGCCGGAACGCTCGAGAAGCAGTACTCCGAACCGATCGCTCAGGCGATCGCGCTGGGCACGCTGACCGTGGGCGACATCGTTCGCACGGACCGCTCCCCCACGAGTGTGCCGACGGATGCCACGGTCGCCGACATCCAGGCGGTCGCCGCCGCGTCGACGCACCTGCGCATCCTCGTCGGCTCGGGCGCGTCCTCCCGCGTGGCGCACGTGCGCGACACACTGACCGTCGACCCGTCGACCCCGGCGCTCGACATCGCGCGCAAGCCGCTCGTGCTGGAACCGGATGCCTCGGCCTACGACGCCCTGGCGCGGATGCGTCGCGGCCGGGTGCAGCTGGCCACCGTGGTCGAGGGCGAGCGCCTCGTCGGCGTTGTGACCTTGGACGACCTCCTGCGGGAGATCCTGCCCGGACCGGGAGAGCTCGCGGACGTCGCGCGGTAGCGGGCCCCGAAGGCCCCGTCCTCACCCTCGTGGTGGGGCGGGCCTTGGTCGTGGCGGTCGCAAGGCCTTTCGCCTCGCGGTCCCGTAGGTCACAGTGGCTCCATGACGCGTGAAAAGCCCCTCGACGACGCCACGCGGGTCGCGGTGCGCATCACGGGGCTGTTGTTCCTCGGCGCGCTCGCGATCATCAACCTCTTCCCGCTCCTCGACGAAGAGCGCCGCACGAATCCCACGGACGGTCGGACGATCTACGCCCTGGGGCTCCCGGGGTGGGTGGTCGACGGTGCCGTCGAGGTGTTCCTCGTCGGGTGGTTCGTCGCCATCATCGTCTTCTGGGTGCGCGATCGCCGCGGGAGGCGCGGAACCCAGCAGCGCACCGCCTCGGAGTAGCGGCGGTAGTCGTCGCCGAAGCTCGACGCGAGATCGGCCTCCTCGTGTGGGCGGATGGCGTAATTCCAGACAAGCGAGCCGGCCAGTGCCCACATCACGACCAGCCACGACTGCAGGATGAGTCCGACACCCACGCCCTGGACGATGCCCGCCACCGCCATGGGATTGCGCACCCACCGGTACGGACCGGCGACGACGAGGCGGTTGGGCATCGCGGATGGGAGCGGGGTCCCGTCGCCCTTGACGGTCAGGGCGGCGGCCGACGCGAGGCCGAGCAGGCTCGCCGCGAGCACGAGAACGGCACCGGCGACGCTCACCCCGAGGGGCAGGGGCACGGCGAGTCCCCACCGCCGCTCGAGGAACGCGATCACGAGGGGGAAGACGACGAGGAACAGACCCCAGAACACCACGATCTGTGCGGTTGTGGCGAGGATGTGCGTGACCGGCGACCGGCGCGGCCGGGCGGGTCGGAAGGCGAAAGGACCGACCAACAGCCAGGTGGTCGGGATACGTCCGAGCCAGATCAGCGACAGCGCGAGGAGCGACCACCCGGAGGCCGCGATCATCGCGAGCACGCCCCACCCCGCGAGCCCCGTCACCGTCGCGTACAGCGCGAGCGAGACCGTGACGAACAGCGTCCATGCCGTGGTGACGACAGCGGCGAGGCGTCCGACGCGTCCCGGAAGCACGGCGAGGGCGGATGCGGCGACGAACAGGGGGATGTCGAGGACGGCGACCATGACGGGATCGAGGCCCCCGAGGGTCGCCGCCCGCACGAGGGGGACGGTGAACACGGCGATCCACCACGCCGCGCCGGCCGACGCCTGCGCGGCGAAGGAGAGGCGGCCGAGGAGGGCCGGGCCGAGGGCGGTGGTGTGCATTTCGACCGAGCGTATTCGTCGCGCCGGGTGCACGGCATCCCTTCTTCCGCGATGTCGGGCGGTGCTAGGCGGCGGAGTCCGTCAGGGCCACCCCGGCCTCGGCGACGACGCTGCGCACCTCGGCGAGGTAGCGCTGCGCAAGGTCGGTGAGCGGGATCGTCGTGCGCCCGATCCAGCCGATCTCGATCCGTTCGTCGACGTCGAGGGGCACCGCGACGATCTCGGGGTCGAGGTCGTCGCTGATGATGCCGGTCGAGATCGTGTAGCCCTCGAGGCCGATCATCAGGTTGAAGATCGTGGCACGGTCGGAGACGCGGATCTCCTGCGCGCTCGAGAGCGTCGAGAGGATCTCCTCGGCGAAGTAGAACGAGTTGTTGGCGCCCTGGTCGAAGGTCAGGCGGGGAAGGTCGACGAGGTCGTCGAGGGTGGCGCGTCCCTTCGAGGCGAGGGGGTTCCGCCGCGCGACGAAGATGTGCGGGGCGGCGACGAAGAGCGGATGGAACGCCAGCCCCGAGTCGCGCAGGAGCTTGTCGATGACGTTGCGGTTGAAATCGTTGCGGAACAGGATGCCGAGCTCGCTGCGCAGCGTCCGGACGTCTTCGATGATGTCCCAGGTGCGCGTCTCACGGAGCGAGAACTCGTATTCCGCCGCGTCGCTCGCCTTGACCATGCGCACGAACGCGTCGACGACGAACGAGTAGTGCTGCGCCGAGACCCCGAGAAGACGTCGGGAGGGTGGTCGACCGAGGTAGCGCTGCTCGAGAAGCTCGGCCTGCTCGACGACCTGTCGGGCGTAGCCGAGGAACTCCACGCCGTCGTTGGTGAGCGTGACGCCGCGCGCAGAACGGACCAGCAGGTCCCTCCCCACGCGGCTCTCGAGATCGCGCATCGCCGCCGACATCGTCGGTTGCGCGACGTAGAGCAGGTCGGCGGCCGCGCTGATGGAACCTTCGGCGGCGACCTCGATGAAGTACTGCATCTGCTGGAGCGTGATGCCGCTCGTGCGACGGGCCATAGCTCCAGGCTATATGACCCTATAGATTCGCCGAATTACCCGATGCCTGGGTGATGCACGCACCATGAAGGAGCAGCATCCTGCCCCCTTTCTGATTGGCCCGTCATGACGAACGACATCACGTTCAGCATCACCACCACGCGCTTCGACGAGGACTACGCCCCGGCGGAGAACTCGCGCGTGACCACGAACTTCGCCAACCTCGCCCGCGGTGCCGGCCGCCAAGCGAATCTGCGCGGCGCCCTGTCGATGATGGATCGCCGACTCAACGAGCTGGTGCCCGAGGACAACCCCGACGGCACGCGGTACCGCGTCGAGCTCGACATCGTGTCGGTGCAGTTGCAGTTCTCCGACGGAGCCGACGACGAGCAGTTCCCGGTGATCGAGGTGCTCGACGTGCACATCCTCGACACCGAGACCGGGCAGCGCCACCAGGGCATCGTCGGCAACAACTTCTCGTCGTACCTCCGCGACTACGACTTCAGCGTCGTCCTGCCCGCGGCCAAGGCCGCCGCGGGCACCTTCACGGTGCCCGAGGACTTCGGCGATCTGCACGGCAAGCTCTTCCAGCACTTCCTCGACTCCGAGGCCTACCGGGATCGCTTCCCGTTGCCGCCGGTGATCTGCATCAGCGTGTCGACGAGCCGTACCTACCATCGCACCGGCGTCGTACACCCCGTGCTCGGCGTCGAGTACGAGCAGGACGCCTTCTCGCTCACCGATGAGTACTTCGCCAAGATGGGTCTGCGGGTGCGGTACTTCATGCCGCGCGGCAGCGTCGCGCCTCTCGCGTTCTACTTCCGCGGCGATCTGCTCGCGGACTACACCGACCTGCAGCTGGCCGGCACGATCGCCACGATGGAGACGTTCCAGAAGATCTACCGCCCCGAGATCTACAACGCCGTCACCCCCGCCGGCGAGGTGTACCGCCCGACGCTCGACCAGACCGAGTTCGTGCGCACCGGCATCGATTACGACCGCGAGGAGCGCAGCCAGCTCGCCGTGGTGCAGGGGCGCTACGCCGAGGAGCACTTCGTGAAGCCGCATCGCGCCGCCCTCGACGAGTGGTCCGCGAGCTTCGGGGCGGTGCTGCGATGACCGCGTCTCTTCTCCCGACCGCGCTCGTCGGCAGCCTCCCCAAGCCCGCGTGGCTCGCCCGGCCCGAGGTCCTCTGGGCCCCCTGGGAGCTCGAGGGCGACGAACTCGTCGAGGGCCAGCACGACGCTCTGCGCGCGGCCGTCCACGAGCAGGAGCGTCGCGGCATCGACATCATCAGCGACGGCGAGCAGACGCGCCAGCACTTCGTCACGACGTTCATCGAGCATCTCGACGGTGTCGACTTCGAGAACCGCGAGACCGTCCGCATCCGCGACCGCTACGACGCCAGCGTGCCCACGGTCGTCGGCGCGGTCAGCCGACGTCAGTCCGTCTTCGTTCGGGATGCCGCTTTCCTCCGCACGCAGACCGACCGGCCGATCAAGTGGGCCCTGCCCGGGCCGATGACGATGATCGACACCCTCTCCGACCGGCACTATCGCAGCCGCGAGAAGCTGGCGTGGGAGTTCGCGACGATCCTCAACCAGGAGGCGCGCGAGCTCGAGGCCGCGGGGGTCGACGTCATCCAGTTCGACGAGCCGGCGTTCAACGTGTTCTTCGACGAGATGAAGGACTGGGGTGTCGCCGCCCTCGAGCGTGCCGCCGAGGGGCTGCGCGCCGAGACGGTCGTGCACATCTGTTACGGCTACGGCATCAAGGCGAACAACGACTGGAAGGCGACTCTCGGTTCCGAGTGGCGCCAGTACGAGGAGTCGTTCCCCCTCCTGCAGCGATCGACCATCGATGCCGTCTCGCTCGAGAGCCACCACTCGCACGTCCCGATAGAGCTCATCGAGTTGATCCGCGGCAAGAAGGTCATGCTCGGCGCCATCGACGTGGCCAGCGAGACGATCGAGACGCCCGAGGAGGTGGCCGAGACCTTGCGTCGCGCCCTGCAGTTCGTCGACGCCGACAAGCTGATCCCGAGCACCAACTGCGGCATGGCTCCCCTGCCGCGCCGCGTCGCGCTGGAGAAGATGACCGCACTGGCCGCGGGCGCCGCGATCGTTCGCGACGAGGTGTCGGCACCGGCCTTGGTCTGACGCGCCAGGCCGCGTGACGGCCGGAGGGCCGGGGACGAACGGCGGAGGGATGCCGGGACCCCGGCCCTCCGCCCGTCCCCGGCCCTCCGCTCGTCACGGTGGCGGCCCCGGGTGAGGGGAATGGTAGGGCGGGTGGGACTTGAACCCACGATCGTCGGGTTATGAGCCCGCTGCCTTGACCAGCTTGGCCACCGCCCCCAGCGACGACGAGCCTACCGGCATCCGTTCTCCCCCGCCGACGGCCGCGAAACTTCGAGGCGCGTGAGCGCGTACCTGTTTGCCGGAACCGCACAGGATCGGCGATGAACCCCTGAGGTCTCGGCGAATACATGAGACGTCGGCGCGGGCACCGCCGCGTCAGTGAACGCGCGGCTGCTTCGGCTTGCCGTCGGCGGTCACCTGCGGGTGATGCTTCGTCAGCTGGATCACGCCCCAGGTGGCGATCGCGCCGGCGATGACGAAGCCGACGAGCGCCCACGCGGGGGCTGTCGAGGCCTCGCCCAGCACGAGCAGACCGATCAGCACGGCCACGATCGGGTCGATCACGGTGAGGCCGGCGATGACGAGGTCGGGCGGCCCGACCGAGTACGCCGTCTGCACGAAGTATGCGCCCACGGCCACAGCGGCGAGCAGCGCGACGAGGCAGAGCAGGGTCAGCCACTCGAAGTTCCCGGCCTGCGCGCGGCTGATGACGACCTTGGCGAGGGTCGCGACGAACCCGTAGATGACGCCCGCGGCCATGATGTAGAACAGCGCCTGCGCCTTGCGCCGCACGAGCACCCAGAAGACGCCGAAGACGATCACGACGACGGCCAGGATGCCGAGGATGATCCACAGCTCGCGCTCGGTCACGACGTGCTCGGTCGCGAAGAATGCGGCGATCGTGACGAAGATGAAGATGCCGCCGACGCACGCGCCGATCGCGATGAGCGACTGCCGGGTCGGCTTGTGCCGCGTGACGCGGGCGTTCAGCACCGTGGTGAGGACGAGGGCGATCGCTCCGAGGGGCTGCACGAGGATGAGCGGGGCGACGGAGAGCGCGGCCAGCTGGCACACGATCGCCAGCCCCAGCATCAGGGTGCCCGCCACCCACGACGGACGCGTCAGCAGCGAGGTGAGCTGCTGGCGGGAGAGGCCGCCCGTGGTCTTGCCCGACAGACGCTCGACTTTCTGGACCCCGCGGTGCTGGTACTGCGCGCCGAACGACATGAACACCGCACCGAGAAGGGCGAGGGGGATGCCGAGGAGGATACGGGGGTCACGGAAGACACCGACGAGTTGGTCGATTCCGTCGCTGAGGGAGACATCGAGCGGGATCACCCTCCGACGATAGCCGCCCGCTCGCTGGATAGGCTGGTGACGTGGCCGTTCTCCCGATTCGCATCATGGGTGATCCCGTGCTGCACGCTCCCGCCGCCCGCGTCGACGAGATCACCGAGGAGGTGCGCACCCTCGTCGCCGACATGTTCGAGACGATGGATGCCGCTCCCGGCGTGGGGCTCGCCGCACCGCAGGTCGGTGTGGGCCTGCGCATCTTCACGTACACGTACGAGGACGACGACGGCCGCCCCTGGCGCGGCGTCGTCATCAACCCCGAGCTGTGGATCCGTCCGCTCGAGCCCGGCTACCCCGACCCCGACGACGAGTCGGAGGGCTGCCTGTCCTTCCCGGGTGAGCGCTTCCCCCTGCGTCGCTCGGACGCCGCGTTGCTCACCGGCGTCGACCTCGAGGGGCAACCCGTGCGGATCGAGGTGACGGGCTGGCGGGCGCGCATCCTCCAGCACGAGTTCGATCACCTCGACGGCATCCTGTACGTCGATCGTCTCGACGAGGAGGACGCCCGGGTCGTGGCGAAGATCGCGAAGAAGCGCAAGTGGGGCAAGCCCGGCGCGTCGTGGATGCCGGGAGTCGACGACATCGATGCGTGAGGGCTCGACGCGGGATGTGCCGCGCGTGGCGAACGGCGCGTGGGGCGCGCGGCGCATGAGGATCCGCGCCGGAGAACTCAGCTCTCGATGATGTTCGGGGCGAAGCGGCAGAAGTAATCGGTGATCGGCCCGTCGGATTCCCGGATGCCGACCCCGTAGGCCTCGTCGTCGACGACCCACGAGCCGAGCACCGGGTGGTTGCTGCCGTTGGACCCGGGGAAGTCGGGCAACTCGTGGTACTGCTGCCACACGCGCTCGCGACCCGTGCCCTCGCGACGGTACTGCTGGCCGCTCGAGGTCACGCTCCCGTCGGCTCGATGGACGCGGATGCCGTCGCCCTCGCGCCCGAAGACGGGTTTGACGACGTAGTCGGTCATGCCGTTCGGCCCGTCGGCGTACGCGGGCAAGAGGTTGGGGTGATCCGGGAACAGCCGCCACAGCGCGACGAGCAGCAGCTTGTTCGACAGGAACATCTTCCACGCCGGTTCGTACCAGCGCCCGAACAGGCCGCGGCCGGCGATCAGGAGAGCCCCGAACTCCTGGTCGCCCACGACCCGGTCGTCTCCGGACACGATGTCTTCCCAGGGGTACAGCTTGAAGAGGTTGCGGATGACCGGGTACTGCGTCTCGGGGGCGTCCCCGGGGAGGGCGTTGACGCTGCGCGACGACCCCCACGGCTCGGGCACGCCGACGAACTGGCGCGCTCCGTGATGCCAGCCGATGTCCTTCATCTCGATGCCGGTGTGTTCCCAGCCCGCCTCGTCCGCGAGGTCGCGCATGTAGGCGACGGTGTCCCAGTCCTCGCCGTAGATGTCGGCATCCGAGTGGGCGACGAACAGGCGTCCGCCTTCCCCCTCGCTCAACGAACGGTGCAGGAGGACCCGCCACCGCTCGACGAGGGCTTCGTGCAGGCCGTTCCACTGGTCGGTGTCGGGCGGGAGGACACCGCTCTTGACGCGGTCCTGCAGCCAGAACCACTGGGTGAGCGAGGCCTCGATGAGTCCGGTCGGCGTATCGGCGTTGTACTCGAGCATCTTCGCGGGTGAGCCGTCACCACGGTAGGCGAGGTCGAAGCGTGCGTAGACGTCGGGCTCGTCCTGCTCGAGTGACCACTGTGCGAACTCGAACGCCTGCGGGGTGAGGCCGAGGTGACCGAGTTCTCCGGATGCCAGGTAGCTCGCGGCTTCTCGGCTCATGCGGTGCAGCTCTTCCGTCTGCTTTTCGAGTGCCTCGACCTCGGGGAGGGTGAAGACGTAGGCCGCCCCGTCGTTCCAGTACTCGACGGCCGAGCCGTCGTCGCGGAGCGATCGCGAATAGATGAGACCGGACTGCTTGATCGTGCGCTCCCAGTCGGGGCGGGGAGCCAGCTCGATGCGGCGCATCAGCCGCCGTGGCTTCCGTCGGAGCCCGATCCGCCGAAGCCGCCGCGCGAGACGCTCGCCCCGTCGCCGGAGATGCCCTTCGCCGCGGTCTTCCCGCCGGGGAGGGTGTCGACGCCGCCGGAGGCGCGGTCGCCCACGGCCGGCACGTTCCGGCTGCTCGACCCGAGGGGCAGGTAGTACCAGTGGGCGCTGCCGCCGTGGTTGTTGCAGTCGTCGTCCGGCAGACGCTTCTCGGTCGCGTTGTCGCGGCAGATCTGCGCGTAGTCTTCCGAGACGTTGGTGCCCTGCCCGCACCCCGTCAGGGTGGCGGCGAGGGCGGCGACGACACCGATCGTCACGGTGCGTGACGCGCGGCGGCGGGCGGCAACGGGCATCGGCTCTCCTGGGGTGAGCGGGCGTGGGGGTCATCCAGATGCTCTCACACGCGACCGGCGTCGATGCCGTATCCCCGCGAAGTCCTGTCTCGAAGACCTCAGACCGCGAAGCTGTGGAGATGGAGATCGCGGCTGAGCGCCTCGCTCGCGATGCGCCCGCGCACGCTCGTCCCCTGGTCGTCGAGCGGTGGGCTGACGACCGCGGCGCCGAGGCGGCCGGGCGCGGACAGGACGAGCGCGCCCGAGACGCTCGACTTCGCCGGGATGCCGACGGCGCGCATCCAGCGGCCCGACCCGTCGTAGACCCCGCACGTCGCCATGACCGACACGACGTCTCGTGCCACGCGCTCGGGGACGACGCGGGCGCCGGTGCGCGGATTGACGCCCCCGAGTGCGAGGGTCGCCCCCATGACGGCGAGGGTCGCGGCGTCGACGAGAGTCGCGCACGCGCGGGCGTAAACGGCGACGGCATCGTCGGCGGAGGCCGCGAGTGTGCCCTCGGCCCGCATGAGGTGGGCGAGGGCGTGGTTGCGGTCGCCGAGGAGGTGTTCGTTGTGCGCGACATCCTCGTCGACGTCGAGCTCTCGGCCGGCGAAGGCGGCGAGACCCCGGGCGATGCGTGCGCTGCGCGCGGTCGGCCCCTCGCCGTCGACCAGTGACGCGGTGAGCAGCGCTCCTGCATTCACCATGGGGTTCGGGGGTCGTCCGGTGCCGCTCTCGAGCTTGATCGCGTCGAAAGACTCGCCCGTGGGTTCGATGCCCACCCGTTCGAGAGCGTCGCCGTCGGTGTCGAGCAGCGCGAGCGCGAAGAGGAACGGCTTCACGGCGGATTGGATGCTGAACGCGACATCCGCGTCGACGCTCTGGCGCAGGCTCCCGTCGGGCAGGGCGAGGGCGATCGCGCAGAGGTCGGGGTCGGCATCCGCGAGCGGGGGGATACTGTCGTCCACCTCTCCCCCGCGTTCGTCGAGCAGGCTCTCGCGCAGGGCATCGAGGTCGTATCGGTGGGGATCTTCTGCGGGGGTCACGCTCCCAGCCTCGCAGCGTTCGTGGCGGGGCGGGCCGTCACAGCAGACCGCGCGCGGTCAGGTCCGCACGAAGGATCGGCGTCAGACGCTCCGCGTACGCGGGCGTGATGTGGATCTCGTCGTACCGGACCGGTGTGCTCCCGGCGAACGCGGGGCAGACCCGGTCGACGCAGGTGAAGGGCAGAGCGCTGATCGCTGCGTCTCCCGTCGTCGCAGCCCGTGCCTCGAGCGCGCTTTCCATGTCGGTCCAGACGTCGTCGACGGCGGCGAGACAGGCGCCCGGCCCGGTCACACTCGAGACGCACCGCCCGAGATCGGCGCCGTGCGGGGGCGGAGACAGGTACACCGTCCGGCCCGCCGGTGCCCAGCCGCCGACCTCGGACGAGACCGCGGATGCCAACTCCTCCGCGTTCAGATCACGTCCGTCGACCGTGCGCGCGAGGGTGAAGGCGTTCGAGACGACGAGCAGATCGGCCGGCGCGGCGGCGATCATGGCCGCGACGTCGCTCTTGCGCTGTGCGCAGGTCGCCGCGACTGCGGGATCCCGGCTCTCGATGAGAACGTCGGTGAAGCGGCATCCGTACATCCCCACCGTGGTGACGCGCCACTGACCTCCGCTGTCGTCGGCGAGTTTTGCGAACGTGGGTGCGTAGGCCATCGCGCTCGAATCCCCGACGAGGTAGAGGTGCCGCGGCGCATCGGGGCTCCCCCACGTGCAGCGGCCGAGATCGGGAAGCGGGTCGGGTGTGAAGCAGTCGTGCGCGCGGTTGGCCGCGGAGGACTCTCTCATCGCGTCGTCCATCGACGGATGCAGCTCGGGCCAGGCCGACGCCGTGGTCGCGGCCGCGAGATCGGCTTGCAGAGCGGCGAGCGAATCGCCGCCGTCGTCGGGAGCGGCGACCGCCACGGGTGCGGGCGCGAGGGAGAGCGCGGGTGCTCCGTAGGCGATGAACACGGCCAGCACCGTGGCACCCGCGCCGATCACGAGGCTCGCGGCGGCCAGACCCATGCGGGGCGCGAAGCGGGCGCGCCAGTCGGACCAGGTCAGTCGCGGCGACGGCGGCGGTGTGGGTGTCGGGGTGACAGGCTGCGGGGTGCCACGGGGATCGAGCGGCGGGGCGGATGCCGTGAGCGCCGGTGTCGGGGCGGGTGAGGGCGTTTCGGCGGGTTCGCGAGGCGCTGTCGCGGTCGCGTCCGGCCGAGACGCCGCCGTCGAGTCGGCCGTCGGCGCGGCGACGGGCCGCGAGCCCGGGTAGTACCGCTGCCCGGGAACCCACCCGGCCGGACGCGAGGCCAGGGCGGACGGCCGTGCTGCCACGGCGGTGGTCCCCGGTGCCGCCTGTCGGGTGGACCCGGGTGCGTGTCGGGAGGTGCGGGGCTCCGGCGCGAGCGGGGCGGGGTGAGGCGCCCGCGACTCCGGGGCGCGGGACGGGTCGTCGCTCCGACTCAGCCACGGCGACCGGTGGAGCGGCTCCTCCACACCGAGGAAGGTGGCGGCCGTCAGGACGACGAGGATGAGCACCGTGATCGCCGGGGCCGCCGGTCCCGGCGGCAGGAGCGCGCCCGCGAAGACGATGACGGGCAGGTGCCAGAGGTACAGGGAGTACGAGACGTCGCCCACCGCCACGGCCAGCGGGTTGGTCAGCACGAAGAGGGGCCGATTCCGAGGGTCTCCCCCGATCCCGCCGGCGATCACGAGCGCCGCGCCGGCGACCGGCATCGCCGCCCACGGCGCGGGGAACGCTGAGGCGGGATCGACGACCACGAACGCGGCCGCCACGACGCCCACCCCGAGCCACCCCGAGGCGATCCGAACGACCCCGGGAAGGCGACTCAGGACGGGTGCGAGGCTGGCCAGGACGGCACCGACAGCGAGCTCCCCCGCGCGCGTGAACGTCGAGAAGTAGGCGACCGACGGATCGCTCGGGGTCTGCACCCACGCGACGATCCCGGAGGCCACGACCACGAGCGCCGCGACCGCACCGACCGCTGCGCGGCCCGCGCTCCGGCGACGGGCGAGGACGGGGACGAGCGCTACGGCGAGGAGCACGATCACCGGCCAGGCGAGGGAGAACTGCTCCTCGACCGACAGAGACCAGAAGTGCTGGAGCGGGGACACGTCGACGCTCGAGAAGTAGTCGCGGCCCTCGAGGGCGAACCGCCAGTTCGAGACGAGTCCCCCCGCGGCGAGGGCGTCGCCCAGGAGGGCCTCGGCCCGCACCCCGGGGAAGACGACGAACCCCGCCCCCACGACCGCGGCGAGAACGAGCAGCGCGGCGGGGAGCAGCCGACGCACGCGACGGGCGAAGAAACGGCGGAGGTGCACCGTTCCGGTGGACTGCAGGTCGCGCAGCAGGATGCCGGTGACGAGGAAGCCGGACAGCACGAAGAACACGTCGACGCCGACGAACCCGCCCCGCGGCCAGCCGGTCAGATGGGTCGCCACGACCGCGAGGACGGCGATCGCGCGGAGACCCTGGAGGTCGCGACGCACGCGCGGTGTCGCTGCGTGCACGGGCGGCATCCTCTCCGGCCGCGGGCGACGGCCGGAGCGAGTCTAGTGGAACCGCTCCCACGGGCGTCGAACCACCACACGTCGAGCGGGCGATCCGTGGGTGTTCCCGGGAAAAAGGTAAGGCCCGGGGTGGAAGCCCGGGCCTAGGGTGAGAGCCACGCTAGATGGGCGCGGACTTCTCGCTCCCCGGCTTGGACTCGAACCAAGAACCTATCGGTTAACAGCCGATTGCTCTGCCAATTGAGCTACCGAGGATCATGCACGCCTTGCGGCGGGCAACCACACGATACTAACAGCACCGCGGGGCAGTCGAAAAATCAGGCCGTCGAAACGCGCCGGTCGGGCGCGCCGCCCGGCGTCCACTGCAGCTCATCGGCTCCGTGACCGAAGGCGACGGCGTGCCCGCCGTGCAGGACGAGCACATCGGCATCCAGATCCGTCGGCGCATCGGCGTCGTTCGTCACGACCAGCGTCGCCATGCCGCGCTCATCCCGTCGGCGCACGATCGACGCGCGCGCGGCGGCGCGCACCTCGACGTCGAGGTTGGCGTAGAGGTCGTCGGCGACGAACAGCCGCGGCTCGAGCACGAACGCGCGCGCGAGCGCGACGCGCTGCCGCATTCCGGCGCTGAGCTCGTACGGGTATTTCGGAGCCGTGCCGAGCGGCAGTTCCATCTCGTCGAGCAGGGTCGCGACCCGGACCGCCAGGGCGCGCGTGTTCACGCGGCGATCGCGACTGGTGATCGGTTCGGCGATGACGTCCTGCACGGTCAGGCGCGAGGGCAGCGACGCGCCGGCTCCCTGGGGGAGGTAGCCCGTGTGGAACGTCCATTCGCGATGCGCGCGTCCCGGACGCCGCGCGGAGATACCGTGCACGTACGCCTCTCCCCCGACGACGCTCAGCCCGTCGTCGGGTCGACCCGCGAGCATCGACACGAGCGAGGTCTTGCCCGAGCCCGTCGCCCCCCGCACCACCAGGGTCTCGGCGAACGGCAGCGTCAGGGTGATCCCGTCGATCACCCGCACGCCGTTACGGGCGAGGGAGAGATCGTCGGCGCGGATGGCGACGTCGGTGTCGAGAGTCCGGGGCATCTGTTCATCCTTGCCGAAGAGCCGCGGAGGCGCATCAAGCTTCCCTCCCGACACGCCGGTGCGCTAGCGCCCGGCCGTCGACGCGGAGCTAGGAGGCGATGAGGCGCTGGCGATCCGCCTCGAGATCGCGCAGGCGCATCCCGAGTCGACGCCCCTCGTCGGTGTCGGCGGGGACACGCTGCACCTCCCGGAGCAGCTCCGCCTTCTGGCGTTCCAGTTCGCGGACGAGAAGCCGGCGGGACAGGTCGTTCGCCGCGACGACCGCTCCTTCTTCGGTGCGAGCGGGAAACTCGGCCGTGAGCAGTTCGGCGGCGAGAGAGCGGAACGGCTCGCGGACCGCCTCGACGGCCGTCACCGCCCAGCCGGGCTGGGACAGATCCGTGGATGCCAACGTGCTCCGCACCGCTTCGAGGGCGGGGTGGCCGAACGGTGTCTGCAGCGCGCGCAGGAACAGCTCGGGCTCGATGCGGTGCCCGTACTGGAGGAATGCCATCATCGCGCCCCGCTCGAGAGCGACGTCGCGGGTGTTCGGCAGGGAGGCCATGGTCACCGAAACCGCGACGGGAGCCGCCTCGGCCTCGCGCGTCGTCTCGCGCTTCTCGGCGCGGTCGGCCCCGCGCGCGGCGCGCTCGACGGCGGACTGCACCTCGGCCATGTCGAGACCGAGCCGGCGAGCGAGCACCCGGACGTAGCCGGGGCGGAGGGCCGGGTCGCGGATGTCGGCGACGATCGGGGCCGCGGCGCGAAGCGCCCCCGCACGTCCCTCGACGCTGCCGAGGTCGAAGTCCTTCAGCCGCTGATCGATGACGAACTCGAACATGGGGGCCTTGTTGTCCATCAGCGCGCGCACGGCGCCATCACCCCGCTGGAGGCGCAGATCGCACGGGTCGAGGCCCTCGGGAGCGACGGCGACGTACGTCTGGGCGGCGAAACGCTTCTCGTCGGCGAAGGCGCGGAGCGCCGCCTTCTGGCCCGCGGCATCCGGATCGAAGGTGAAGACGACCTCGCCCGACGAGCTGTCGTCGCCCATCACGCGGCGGAGAACCGTGATGTGGTCGCTGCCGAACGCGGTGCCGCACGAGGCGATCGCCGTGGTGATCCCGGCGAGGTGGCACGCCATGACGTCGGTGTAGCCCTCGACCACGACGACCCGATGCGAGCGCGAGATGTCGCGCTTCGCGAGGTCGAGGCCGTAGAGCACCTGCGCCTTCTTGTACACCGGCGTCTCGGGGGTGTTGAGGTACTTGGGGCCCTGGTCATCGTCGTAGAGCTTTCGGGCTCCGAAGCCGATGACCTGGCCGGTGACGTCGCGGATCGGCCAGACGAGCCGCCCGCGGAACCGGTCGTAGACCCCGCGTTGCCCCTGCGACACGAGGCCCGCTTGCAGCAGCTCGTCGCGCGTGAACTTCTGCGCGAGGAGGTGGTCCATCAGGTGCGACCAGCCCTTGGGGGCGTAGCCGACCCCGAAGTGCGCGGCGGCGCCCGCGTCGAAACCGCGGTCGCCGAGGAACCGCCGACCCGTCTCGGCCTCGGGCGTCATGAGCTGCGCGCGGAAGTACTCGGCTGCTGCGGCGTTGGCGGCGTACAGGCGCGAGCGCCCGGTGGTCTCGGGAGCGGGGCCGCCGTCCTCGTAGTGCAACGTGTACCCCACGCGCGCGGCCATCCGCTCGACGGCCTCGGTGAACGAGACGTGGTCCATCGCGCGCAGGAACGAGTAGACGTCGCCCGACTCGCCGCAGCCGAAGCAGTGGTAGTACCCGACCTGCGGGCGCACGTGGAAGCTCGGACTGCGCTCGTCGTGGAACGGGCAGAGCCCCTTCATCGAGCCCACACCGGCCGACTTCAGCGCGACGCGCTCACCGACGACGTCGGCGATGTTGACCCGCGCCTTGACCTCGTCGATGTCGGACTGGCGGATGCGGGCCATCAGGCATCCGCCCCGCGGGGCGCGCGCGATCCGGGTGCCCAGACACCGAGTTCGGCGGCATCCACCTCTCCCACGAGACGGTTGTGCCATGCGATCGCCAGCTGGTCGGTGAGGCTCGCCACCTGATCGACGACCACCCGACGGCGGGCGGTGTCGTCCGCCGCCGCGGCGAAGTCGGGGGCGTGCAGCGCGTCGAGGGCTCCCGGGTTCTCCCAGAGCGCGGATGCCAACCGCTTCAGCACATGCCGCTGCTCGCGGTAGAGCACCTTGCGGCCGTCGATCGAGACGACCGTCGCGCCGATGATGCCCTTCAGCACGGCCATCTCGGTCTCGACCTCGACGGGCACGATCACGCGCGCCCGGTAGCGCGTCAGCTCGTCGGCCGGGTACGCCTCGCGCGTCGCGGACGTCGCGGCGCGGGCGAAACGTCCGATGAGGTCGGAGGTGAGGTTCTTCAGTCGTGCGAGAGCGGGGCGCGTGCCGTCGAAGGAGTGGATCCACTCCGGCATGGCCATGAGGCGGTCGAGCCCCTGAGCGAGGTCATCGCGGACGAAGTCGTAGCCGACCCAGCGCTGGATCGCGTCGAGCAGCCCCTCGCGTCCGACCCGGGATGCGAGACGGGCGGGGTCGACGTAGCGGTTGACCACGGCGTCCTCGAAGTCGTGGACCGAGTAGGCGATGTCGTCGGAGAGGTCCATGACCTCGGCCTCGATGCAGCGCTGACGCGGCGGGGCATCGCCGCGCATCCAGTGGAACACCGGCTCATCGTCGGGGTACACGCCGAACTTCAGACGTCCGCCCGGGTCGGGGACGGGCTCATCGACCGTCCACGGATACTTGCACGTGGCGTCGAGGCTGGCGCGCGTGAGATTGAGTCCGAACGGCTCTCCGTCGGCACCGAACACCTTGGGCTCGAGGCGGGTGAGGATGCGCAGCGTCTGCGCGTTGCCCTCGAAACCGCCGATCTCCGCTGCCCAGTCGTTCAGCGCCCGCTCGCCGTTGTGGCCGAACGGCGGGTGGCCGAGGTCGTGGCTCAGGCACGCGGTGTCGACGACGTCGGGTGACAGCTGCAGAGCCGTCGCGAGCTCGCGGCCGACCTGAGCGACCTCGAGCGAGTGCGTGAGGCGATTGCGGGCGAAGTCGGCCGGGCTCGCCGGGCTCAGCACCTGCGTCTTCGCGGCCAGGCGCCGGAGGGCGGCGGAATGCAGCACGCGGGCGCGGTCGCGTGCGAAGTCGTCGCGCTGGGAGCGGTGCTTCTCTTCGTGGAACCGGGCGGCATCGGCATCCGCGTACCCGAGCGGGCGGGCGGTCGCCACCGTCACGTCACCCGCCACTGTGATGCAGCTCCGCTTCGGCGAGCTCGCGACCGGCGGCGTCGCCGATCTCGTGCGAGTCGAGCCACCGGTCCGGCAGCGCCGGACGCTTGGGGGTGCCCGCGCGACCGCGCTGGCCCTCTGCCGCCGCGCCGGGGTAGGGCGCGTCGAGCTCCATCGTGGCGAGCAGCTCGTCGATCTCGTCCAGGGTCGACGCCGTCGCCAGGCTCGCACGCAGCTCTCCGCCGACCGGGTAGCCCTTGAAGTACCAGGCGACGTGCTTGCGGATGTCTCGGCATCCGCGACCCTCGTCCTCGAAGAACTCGACGAGGAGTTCGGCGTGGCGGCGGAAGGCGTTCGCGACGAAGCCGAGCGTTGCGTCGACGGGCTCGCCGTGGGCGGCGCCGGGCTGGCCCAGCGCGCGGGCGAGGTCGCCGAAGAGCCACGGGCGGCCGAGGCAGCCGCGTCCCACCACGACCCCGTCGCAGCCGGTCTCGGCCATCATGCGCGCGGCGTCGTCGGCGGACCAGATGTCGCCGTTGCCGAGCACCGGCACGCTCGTGACCGTCTCTTTCAGCTTCGTGATCGCCGACCAGTCGGCGTGGCCCGAGTAGAACTCGCTCGCGGTGCGCGCGTGCAGGGCGATGGATGCCACGCCGGCACCCTCGGCGATCCGACCGGCCTCGAGGTAGGTGAGGTGATCGGCGTCGATGCCTTTGCGCATCTTGATCGTGAGGGGCTTCTCCCCCGCCGCGCGGACGGCCCGCTCGACGATCTCGCGGAACAGCGACGTCTTCCAGGGCAGTGCGGCTCCCCCGCCGCGGCGGGTGACCTTGGGGACGGGGCACCCGAAGTTGAGGTCGATGTGGTCGGCGTGGTCTTCGTCGACGATGATGCGCACGGCCGCCTCGACCGTCGCCGGGTCGACGCCGTAGAGCTGGATCGAACGCGGGGTCTCGGACTCGTGGTGGCGGATGAGCCGCATGGTCGTGTCGTTGCGCTCGACGAGGGCCCGCGTCGTGATCATCTCGCTCACGTACAGCCCGGCACCGTATTCGCGACACAGACGACGAAACGCCGTGTTCGTGATGCCGGCCATCGGAGCGAGGACGACGGGGGCGTCGAGCTCGATGTTGCCGATGCGGAGCGTCCGCGCCGGAGCCAATGCCGTATTCACTGTCTCATTCTCCCAGACGTCGTGCGACAGCGGTGCCCGCGCCGGCCGGAGCCGAGCGCGGGCACCGCTGTGGAGGAAAGTCAGGCGTCGGCGGTCGCGGATGCCTCGCGCCGCTCGCCCCACACCTGGCGGGCGATCTGCGTGAACGCCTCGACGGGCTGCGCCCCGCTCACGCCGTACTTGCCGTCGATGACGAAGAACGGAACGCCGGTGATGCCGAACTGCTGCGCCTGCTCCTGGTCGGCGCGGACGGCGGCACGGTAGCGCTGCGATGCGAGCGCCTCGCGGGCGGCGTCCTCGTCGAGACCGACCTCCGCCGCCAGGGCGACGAGGTCCTCGTCGCGACCCACGTGCTTCCCCTCGAGGAAGTAGGCCGACATCAGCACCTCTGCGAGCTCCAGCTGCTTGCCGTTCTCCTTCGCGAAGTGCAGCAGCTCGTGCGCCTTCACGGTGTTGGTGTGCTTGAGGATGTCGAAGCGGTACGCGAGACCGGCATCGGCGGCGACACCGGTCACCCGGTCGAGCATCTCGCGCGCCTGGGCGGGAGAGATGCCCTTGTGCTGCGAGAGATAGTCGACCTCTCCCCCGTCGAAGTCCTCGGGGGTGTCGGGCGAGAGCTCGAACGAGTGGTACTCGATCTCGACGACCGGGGCGTCGTCGTCGGCGGCCGTGGCGGCCAGGCCGTTCTCGAGGTTGCGCTTGCCGATGTAACACCAGGGGCAGGCGATGTCACTCCACACGTCGATCTTGATGGCATCCGTCATATCGCGTAGAACCCTTCGCACGAGCGATCTATTCCGATCGAGGCATTCATTTCCCCGTGGGGGTGTCGATCGCGCCCCCGAAGCGGCGATCGCGGGAGAGGTAGAGGCCGATCGCGTCCCACAGGTGCGTCCGCCGGAAGTCGGGCCACAGCGTGTCGAGGAAGACCATCTCGGCGTAGGCCGACTCCCAGAGGAGGAAGTTCGAGGTGCGCTGCTCGCCGCTCGAGCGCACGAACAGGTCGACGTCCGGCATGTCGGGCTGATAGAGGTTCTTGCGGATGAGCTTCTCGGTGACGGCGGACGGCTTGAGCTTTCCGGCGGCGATGTCGTCGCCGATGCGGCGCATGGCATCCACCAGTTCCACTCGTCCGCCGTAGTTGACGCACATCGTGAGCGTGAGGGTCGAGTTGCCTTCGGTCAGGCGCTCGGCGTGCTGAAGCTCTTTGATCACCGAGCCCCAGAGGCGCGGCTTGCGTCCCGACCAGCGGATGCGTACACCCCACTCGTTGAGCTGGTCGCGACGGCGGTGCAGCACCTCGCGGTTGAAACCCATGAGGAAACGCACCTCGTCGGGTGAGCGCGACCAGTTCTCGGTCGAGAAGGCGTACACCGACAGGTGCTTCACCCCGGCCTGAATGGCCCCCGCTACCACGTCGAGCAGGGCCGCCTCGCCGGCGCGGTGCCCCTCGACCCGGGTCAGCCCCTGGCGGTTGGCCCAGCGGCCGTTGCCGTCCATCACGATCGCGACGTGCTCGGGTACGGCTCCCTTGGGGTAGCTCGGCGGGTACTCGCCGGTCCAATCGAGGGGGCGGTAGGGCACGGCGTCGCGGTGCGTGAACGGCTTGGGTGTCATCGATGCGACTCCAGGTGCGAGAGGGAGCGGATGCCGCGCTCCAGATGGAACTGCGCGTACGCGGCCACAAGACCCGAGGCCGCCGCGACCGTGCGGCCGGGGGCGGCGTCGATGGTGTCCCACTCCCCCGCCATGAGCGCGCGGAGCATGTCGACCGTGTCGCGCGCGACGCGCGGCGAGCCGGCGGGGGCGCACGTCGAGCAGACGACGCCGCCGAGCTGCGCGAGGAAGTAGTCGTGGTCACCGACCGTCCCGCACCGCGCGCACTCGGTCAGCCCCGGCGCCCAGCCCGAGAGGGCCATGGCGCGGAGCAGATACGAGTCGAGCACGCTCCGCTCGGAATGCTCACCGCGGGCCAGGGAACGCAGTCCACCGACGAGCAGCAGATACTGCTGGGGCGTCGCCTCGGCCTCATTGAGACGATCGGCGGTCTCGACCATGGCGCTGGCCGTGGTGTACACGTCGTAGTTCGCCACGATCTCGGCTCCGTACGAGCCGAGCGACTCGGCCTGCTGCACGATGTCGAGGTTGCGCCCCTTGAACAGCTGCACATCCGCGACCATGAAGGGCTCGAGACGCGACCCGAACTTCGACGACGTACGCCGCACGCCCTTCGCAACCGCGCGGATCTTGCCGTTGCGGCGGCTGAGGAGGGTGAGGATGCGGTCCGCCTCCCCGAGCTTGTGGGTACGCAGGACCACGACTTCGTCGCGGTAGGTGGGCACAGTCCATTATCGGACCCGGATGCCGTGAGTCGGCGGTGCGCCGCGCCTCAGGACGCGGGCGTCAGGGTGACGAGAACCCTGCTCGCCTCGCCGGGGACGTCGACGGACACGGTCGCGAGGTGGGTGCCGGCGGTGGGCAGCGGCATCCGTTCGATCTGTCCGGAGAGGAAGGACCCGAACGCGACCACGCCATCGGCGAGGAGAAGCGTGGCCGTGAGGACCTCGGTGAAGCCGTCGACGGGTGCTGCACCGGTGCGGACACGGACCGTGACCTCGCCCTCCCGGTCGTCGCGCGTGGCGACGAGGATCGCCGTGGCCGTCGCGACCACCGGTTCGTCGCCGGTCTCCCACTCCGGGAACTCCGGAGCGCTCGGTGAGAGGATCGCGACCTGCGCGTTGAGCGGGGTCACGCGGAGCTGTCGGTCCATGTCGGTCATCCTTGCGTGGGAGCGTCGCCGAGGAAGGCGACGGTCTCGTCGAGGCCCATCGCCCGTCCGACGGTGAGGAGGCGGTTGCGCTGCGCGGCATTGAGAGGAGCGTCCGCGTCCAGAAGTTTGTCGCAGAGCAGGTCCAGCGCGATTCCGGGCTCGGCATGGTCGGTCAGGTCGGTGACGTCGCGCAGCACCGCCGGATCCAGGATGCCGCCGACGTCGCCGCAGAGCGACGTGATCTCCGCGCTCGCCCATCGCGCGATTCCCGACACGTGGGCGTTCGTCTCGTCCGCAGCCCCGCGAATGCGGAGCTGTCCCACCACGTGTGAGCCGTCGTAGACGAGGAGCTGAGCGCCGGCGATCATCGCTTCGGAGCCCGGTGCGCCCGGGACGAGCACACCGACGGTGCAGGGCGTCCATTGCGTTGCCGACGGTGGGTGGGCAAGGTGCACGCGGATGCTGAACGTGCCACGGCCCGTGGCGGGCGCGAGAACGGTGGCCGTCGGGAAGTAGTCCTCGGCGGTCGGGGGACCCGACCGCCGGCCGCCCGCGGTCGGTGGATGGAAGATGATCTCGCCTGCGAGGTCTGTCATCGGTGCTTCTTCCCGGTGGGTGTCGAGGCGTCGGAGGCGCTCGTTCGTCGTGAGGCCGTCGGCGGGGACGGTGCGGTCCGTCCATGTCCCGCCGCGCCGGACCCATTCCGATCGAAATCGTTCGACGGATGCCGGCAGGGAGTCCTGGTAGCCCCACTCGACGCCGCAGCAGGGACAGTACTCGTAGGTCGGGCAGCGGCCGTCGAGTCCCCACGGAGGGTCGTCTGTCCCGAAGACGTCGACGGATTTCGTTTGGTTTCGCACAGAGGATCATCGAATGCCGGTAGCCACCGGTCCAGGCCCGCGTGGGCTCGGACGGCCTTCTTCAAGATCAACGGCGAGCTGTACGTCCGGAGTCATGTGCGTCGACGGTTCGGGGGCGATCGATTTCCTATGAGTAGTGATCGATGTGGCCCGGGAATCGAGTCCGGCTGGTCGCGGTAGTCACCGAGCGGGTCCCGATCACGAACCCGGAACGATCTGCCACTTCCGCTGCTGTTCTTCAAATGTGGTGATGGTGCCGAGCGCGCTGGGATCGACGTGCTTCTCCACCAGATAGCAGGGTCCGGGATAGAAATCCTCGTCGAAGGGGTCGATGCCGAGCTCGTGACAATACTGCTCGAGCATCTCGGGCGTGAACCGGTCTTTCACCCGGCGCTGCTTGTAGGCGTCGAGGTTCTCGAAGCTGAGCGGCTCTCCTTTTGCTTCGAAGAGCCATTTAGATCCCGATTGGCGTGCCAGATAGATGCTTCTCGTCGGTGGCGCGATCGGGCGCTCATTGTCGGGGTTGAACGCGGTGTACGTGAAGACACGTGCACCGAGTCGCCCCAGGCTGATGCCCGGCTCCTCCCTCTCATCGGGCGAGTAGCCGACGAGCAACCCGTCTGTCTGCAGCGCCTTCGACAACACCGCGATCGCGCTCACCGGGTCGCCTCCGGGCGCGAAGTTGTCGAGGATCGCAGACCACTCGGTGTTGCGTGTCGTTGCCACGATCGTTCGAGTGTGGTTGCTCACGAGCGGTTCGAGGCGTGGCATGACCTGGCGAAGCGGGGCGTCATAGGACGTGACCTCGAACGAGTTGCCCAGTTCCGCATACCAGTCGCCGTAGGCCTTGACGATCGACTCCGGAGAACTGCGCAGGAAGCCGATCCTCTTCGTCGCAGGGTAGAAGTGGTCGTGAAACAGTGTCTGCATAATCCCGTTCGATCAATCGAGTGTGTGAAGAATCACGTTCCCCAGCGGGTCGTTCGCCAGGATGCGATCACGATGCACCTCTCCGCGGCTCGACGACGATCGATCCCACTCCACATAGTGTCGCTGTCCATCGAGTGTGTACTGCAAGTCGGGGCGGTTGATGCCCACTCGATCACCATTGAGGTTCACCTGCTGCTGGTTGACGCGAACGTCTCCTGCTCCGAGCGCTGTAAGCCGGTCGACCTCGTTCTGTACCGCGAGGTTCTGTGACGGCGTGTTACCGATGGTCCGGCCGATCGGGTCCAGGGCGTCCGGTGCCACCGGGTTCACCCTGACGTCCTGCGGCAGCCGAGGTCGGACCTCCACGTCGCCGAGTCGGTTGATGGTGTTGCTGGCGGGGACGCGGCTGAGCGCTCCGGCGGTGACGGCCGACATGGTCGCGCCGGTGGCTGCGTTGGAGAGGAGGCCGCCGGGGGTGATGGGCTGCCCGCTGATGAGGTACTGCGCGGTGTTCTCGACGGCGCCTTGGGCAGCGTTGGCGCCGGTGCGGGCGAGGAGGCCGCCGGCGGCGCCTGCTCCGGGGATGAGACCGAACGCCCCGGTGAGGGCGACTTGGCCCCAGTTGACTTCGCCGGTTGTGGCTTTCTGGATGATGGTGTCGGCACCGGCTCCGATGAGGGCGGCTCCAATGGGGCCGCCGACGCCGGTGGCGATCATGACGCCGCCGGCGATGACCATGGCGCCGCCGGCGACGTACTCCCAGTTGTCGTTCCACCATTCGCCGATGGCGTTGCCGGCGGTGGCGAGGGCGCCTTGGTGGGCGTTGGCGTAGGCGGTGAGTTGTTCGTCGGTGACGGGTTGCAGGCCGAGGGGGTCGGTGGCGTGGAGGGGGTCGTTGCCGGCGAACGAGTAGGGGTTCGCTGACCAGGCGGCGCCGGCGGGGGCGGTGATGGGGTCGGTGCTGAGGAACCCGCGGGTGGTGGGGTCGTAGGCGCGGGCGCCCAGCCATTCCAGCCCGGCGACTTCGAGTCCTCCGCCGGGGCTGATGCCGACGGCTCCTCCGCCGAGGGCGTTGGCGGCGGTCAATGCCTGCCAGGGGTCGTCGGTTCCGGTGGCCCGGGTGCCGCGCCATCCGCCGGTGGTCCAGGTGTCGCCGATGCCGGTGATGGAGCCGGGGGCGTGGAACACGTCGGTGTTGCCGACGGTGAGGGGGGTGGCGGCGTAGGAGCCGGCATCCCAGGTCAGGGGGATGCCGTCGACCTCGGCGAGCTCACCGAGGGCGTCGACGCGCAGGTCGGTGCGACGCTCTCCGTCAGGGGTGTGTGCGGTGATGGCGCGGATCCACCCGCGGTCATCCCACGCATACGCGGTGTCGCCCGTGGGGCTGGTCTCGCGGGTACGACGCCCTTGTCCGTCGTAGGCGTACGTCGTGTCACCCTCGGGCGCCGTGATGGTGAGGAGTTGTCCGGCGAGGTCGTACGCGAACGCCCGCTCCGCGTCATCCCGGGTTTCGCGGACGAGACGCCCCGCGGTGTCGTACTCCCACGCGTTGGTGTGCCCATCGCTGACGGCCGAACGTAGCTGCCCGGCGTCGTCGTGGGTGTACCGGGTGGTGCCGTCGGGCCCGTCGATGGCGGTGATGCGGCCCTCGTTGTCACGGGTGATGCGGGTGAGGGTCGCGCCGTCGGCGTCGGTGCGGGTGTGCGCGACGGGGTATCCGTCCTGGTATTCCCAGGTCTGCAGGCTGTCGCCGGCGCGGGCTTGGAGGATCCGCCCGAATGCATCCCGTGTGTAGTGCACCGCGCCCAGGCGGGAGTGGTCGATGCGGGTGAGATGCCCGGCGGCATCCCGCGTGTACTCGACGGTGACCCCGTCGGGGGTGGTGAGGCGGGTGCGGGCGCCGTCGGCGTCGTACTCCCACCGGGTGGAACGACCATCGGTCGTACGTTCGGCGAGGCGGTCCAGGCGGGTGAAGCGGAGGGTGTGCGTGGTGGGTTCGGCGGTGGTGTGGTCGATGATCGTCGCCGTGCGGGCCCGGGCGTCGCGACGGATCTCCGTGACCCGCTTGCCGTTGACGGTGAGCCCGGATTCGAGGCCGGCGTCGTCGTAGGACCACTCTGTGAGGGTCCCGTCGGGGCTGGTCTGCCGGACCTGTCGCCCGGCGGCGTCGTAGTCGGCGGTGGTGACCCGACCGAGCGGGTCGGTCTGCGAGGCGACCTTGTCCAACGGCGTGTACGTGCGGGTGGTGACCCCGCCGGCGGGGTCGGTGATCGACACCACCCGCCCCCGCTCGTCATACGCGTACCGGGTGATTCCCCCGATGCCGTTGGTGGCGGTGATGAGCTGACCGGCGGCGTCGTAGGAGAAGCGACGGATGCCGAACCGGGCATCCTGCGAGAACGTCAGACGCCCCACCTCGTCGTAACCGAAACGCGAGACACCTCCGCCGGGGATGCGCTCGCGCACCACACGTCCGGCGATGTCGTACTCGACCTCCACGCGTTCCCCCGTGGGGAGGACACGGGCGATCACACGGGAATCGGCGTCGTATTCGAGGGTGGTGCGGGCATCGTTGCCGTCGATGGCCGCGACGGGGCGTCCGCACGAGTCGTACTCGTATCGGGTCGTGCGACCCGCGGGTGTGGTGATCGCGGTGACACGGCCGGCGAGGTTGCGGTCGATACGGGTGAGGCCGCCGTCCGCGTCGAGGACCTCGACGGGGCGCCCGCAGGCGTCGTAGGTGATCAGCGACGCGTCGCCCGCGGCATCCTGAACTTTTTCGGGACGGCCGTAGCTGTCGTAGCTCACCGAGGTCTGCTCGAACGCCGTCTGAACCGTACGGGTCGCGTCGGTGCGCGACAGGGTCGCCTCCGCAGAGACCCCGGTGGGGTCGGTCGTACGGACCAGATCGCCGACGGCGTCGTACTCGCGTGTCCAGACTCCACCGGCGGGGTCGGTGATCTCGCGGAGCCGCGAGAGTGCGTCGTGGGTGAAGCCCCAGGCGGCACCATCCGGGAGCGTGACGCCGGTGACGTTGCCGAACTCGTCGAACGACCGGTCGATGGCCCGGCCGAGCGGGTCGATGGTGCGGGTGAGGCGGCCGTGGGGGCCGTACTCGAGTTCGGTGCGGGCGCCGAGGGGGTCGATGACCGCGGTGATCTGTCCGCCGGGGCCGTGTTCGTAGCGCCAGATCGCGCCGTCCGGGTCCTCCCGGCTGAGCAGCCACCCTTCGGAGCCGTAGGCGTATCGAGTGACGGCGCCGAGAGGGGTGATGGCTTGGGTGACGCGGCCGGTGGCGTCGCGGACGAGCTTCGCGATCGCCCCGTCGGCGTTGCGGGTGGCGGTGAGCTCGCCGTGCGCGTCGTAGTCGAAGCGGACGACGACACCTTCGGGGTCTTCGACGCGGCGCAGCAGCCCGTTCTCCCAGTCGAGTTCGGTGATGCCCCCGCCGGGGTCGGTCACCCGCGATGGGTTCCGTTCCAGGTCGTTCGGGTAGTCGTAGGTGACGATGCCGCCGTCGGCGGTGACGACGGTGGTGACGCGGTCGTGGTCGTCGTACCCGTAGGTGATGTCCGCGCCGTCGGGGGTGACGGTGCGCGTCTTCCGTCCCCGGGTGTCGTACGCGTGGACGGTGATGCGTCCCTCGCGGTCGGTGACGGAGACGAGGTTGCCGGCCGGGTCGTACGCCATCGACTGACGGTTCCCGTCCGTGTCGATGACCCCGACCAAGCGGCCCTTGCGGTCGGCGATCCACGTGTTCGCGTTCGACCCGTCCGCATCGGCGACCTCGGTCACCCGGCCGGAGAGGTACGTGAAGCGGGTGTGACGACCGAACTCCGTGGTCTGCTCCCGCACGCGCCGCTGCGCGTCGTACACGTTCGTGCACTCGATCACCCCGGTCGCCGCAGTGACCTGGTCGATCAAGTCGTTCTCGTTCCACCGGTACGTGCGCATCCCGCCCGGCCCGGTCACGGCGCTCAGGCGACGCTCGTCGTCGTACAGGTACTCCACTCGACGGCCGTCCGATGCCGTCACCGACGCAACGAGCCCGTCCGCGTACTCGACGTCGACGCGGCGGTCGCGGGAGTGCTCCAACGCGACAATGGCCCCGGCGGCATCGCGCACCGCGGACACCACGTTGCCTGCCCCGGCACCCGCGCCGAGCCAGTCGCCGCCGGTGGTGAACGCCCACCACCCGCCGGTGTTGTCGGTGACAAGCAGCCCGTCGGGGGCGTCGAGGCCCCGAGCGCGGAGGTCGGCAGACGGCACCCGGTTCAGCCAGGAGTTCTCCCCCGTGCCGCGCGCCCACTCGCGCCCGTCACGGCCGAAGACGATCTGCCGCCCGTCCGCCATCACGAACCGGGCATCGTCGTCCGACAGCAGCAGGGTGATGTCGAGGATCGAGGACCACCCGAGACCGAACACCCCGCCCCCGTCGTTCAGAGAGTTGTACATCCGCGTCAGCGACAGCAGGGCCGTCGCCGCGGGGAACGGGAGGTCGTTCTCGGGCTCCAAGAAGTTGCCGGTGGCGGAGTTGACGGGGTCGTTCACGAACCCCGTCGTCGGGTCCCCACCCCACGCGGTCGGGGGGTCGATCGCCAGATCCTGGCGGGTCGCGGACACCCCCGCCGCCGCCAGCGACGCCGCCAACGCGGCATCCGACACCGTCCCGATCCCACCGTTCGTCCCGGCATCCTCGAACGCCTGCGCGATCGTGTTCGCCCACGCCGAATCGTTCGCATTCGCATCCAGCCACGCCCGGAAGCCCGTCACCACGGGGCTGACATCGATCCCGCCGAAGTCGCACGTGGCCATGAAGTCGCTGGCCGCGGACGACACCCTCCCGGGGTGCGCGGAGAGCTCCGCGTCGAGATTCGCGTTGCCCGTGGCGAAGGTGCGGAGGTTCTCCGGTCGTGCGGATGACGTTCCTCCCCCGCCGCCGCCCGCGCTCGGTGTCTGACGTGCCGAAGCGTTCACCGGGGTCGCCTGGAACACGGGCGGGGTGATCTCGCCCGCGGTGGGCGGCGGCTCCTCGCCGAAGATGTCGTCCCACGTGGCATCCAGCCAGTTCGACCGCCGCGCCTCCACGCGGGCCTTCCACTCCCGCGCGCGCTTACGGCGGGCGTTCTCCTCGCGGGCCGCATCGCTCAAGCGGCCCATGAACGACGACACATCGCGGAGCCTCGACGCGAGCTCTCGCGCGTCGCCCGCCGCGGTCGTCGCGTTGGCCGCGAACAGCTCGCTGAAGTATCCCTGGAAGTCCTGCCCCGCCGTGGTGACGTACGACGCGCGGGTCCCGGCCTGGCCCTCCACCGCCGACGCCGCCGAGTTGGCCGCCGACGCCACCGCATCGGCCAAGCCGAAGTCGTACGTCAGATCCGGTGCCCCGTACATCTCAAGATCGACATCGCTCATCGAAACCCCCCACTGGTTCGGCGGTCAGTCGAAACCGCCCCGACCGCTCACGACCGCCCGAGCATAGCCCCGGATCCTCGCCGGCATGAGGGACTTGCGGCAGGTTCTCATGGGTCCCTCATAAACCCTGATCGATCCCCTTTAAACGCCCATCCGGCCCCTCGTCAACACCTGGACACCCCTTTCGCCGTTGTTTATGGTCGTCACGTCATGAACGGCGTGCAGTGGGTGCGCCGCGCGAAACAAAAGGGGAAATGATGTCGCGCGTTCTTTCTACCGAGCAGGCCAAGTCGGCCATTCAGCAGATCCAGTCGATCGTGAACGGGGGCTTCACCGACCAGATCTCGCAGCTCGACGCCCAGGGTCGCATCCTGTCGGACCCGAACGTCTGGGACGGCCCCCTCGCCTCCCAGTTCCGTGGCTCGACCTGGCCCGAGACGAAGGCCGCTCTCGACAAGGCCAAGCAGGAGCTCGAGGAACTGCGCACGCAGCTCAACGCGATCTCCCAGAACATCTTCTCGGCGGGTGGCGGGTCCTAAGCTCCCCCTCCGCAGCGCGAGGAATCTCGCGTGAGAACCGGCTCGCGACCACCCACGACACGGGGGCCGCGAGCCGGTTCTGCGTGTGCACATCCCGGAGAATGGATGCCGTGAACCCGCCCGTCTTCATCATCCCGCTGTGGGCAGACCTCACCGCGGTCGCGCTCGGCGGCGTGCAGGGAGCACTGTTCGCCTCCGGTTTCCAGGGGCAGCGACGGCTGGATCTCCTCGGCGTCGCGATCATCGGCATCCTGCTCGGTATGGGTGGTGGACTCATCCGCGATCTGCTCCTCGGACTGACCCCCGCGACCCTCCAGAACAACTGGTACCTCATCACCGCGACGGTCGCGGCTCTCGTCGGCATGCTGCTGTCGGGACTCTTCCAACGGCTGAACCGCGCCATCGTCATGCTGGACGCGGTCGTCATCGGGCTCTTCGGCGTGTTCGGGACGAGCAAGGCGCTCGCCCTGGGACTTCCGGCCGTTCCGGCCGTCTTCGTCGGCGTCCTCGCCGCCGTCGGGGGCAGCGTGCTCCGCGACGTGCTCATGGGACTCCCCGTCGCGATCATGCACGTCGGGTCGCTCTACGCCGTGGCCGCGGGCGGCGGGTGCGCGGTCGTCGCGACGGCGGCCGCCTTCGGGGTCCCGCTCCCGATCGCCGCGGTCGTGGGACTGGTGGTCACCACGATCGTGCGTGTTCTGGCCGTGATCTTCGACCTCTCGTTGCCGGAGCAACGAAAGCTCTATCGCCGCAAGGTCGCGGTCGAGACGACCGGCATCCCCATCATCCGGACCGACGACGACGCCGCTGGATAGACTCGCGACCATGCTCGGTCTCGACGGCGACGGGGAGGACGCCGCGGTCGCTCCCCTCGACGGCATCGTCGTCGCCGACTTCTCGCGCGTGCTCGCCGGTCCGCTCGCCACGATGACCCTCGCGGATCTCGGCGCACGGGTGATCAAGGTCGAGCGTCCCGGCACGGGCGACGACACCCGTGCGTGGGGGCCGCCGTATGCGCCGTCGGGGATGACGACGTACTTCGAGTCCGTCAACCGGGGGAAGAGCTCCGTCGTCCTCGACCTGCATGACCCGGTGGACCATGCGCGGGCGGAGGAGCTCATCGCCCGCAGCGACGTCGTGATCGAGAATTTCCGCCCGGGCGAGTTCGCGCGGCTCGGGTTCGGGGCCGCGGCGCTGCGCCAGCGGCATCCGCGCCTCATCGTCGTCTCGATCAGCGGCTTCGGACCTTTCGGCGGTGCCGACCTCCCCGGATACGATTTCGTCGCCCAGGCCGTCGGCGGGCTCATGCACGTGACGGGTGCCGGGGACGGGGATGCCATGAAGGTCGGCGTCGCCCTCGTCGACGTGCTCACCGGGAAGGATGCCGTGATCGGGGTCCTCGCGGCGCTTCGGCGGCGTGAAGCGACCGGGCGGGGTTCTCTGGTCGAGGTCAACCTCCTCTCGAGCCTGCAGGGCGCGCTCGTGAACCAGGCCTCGGCGCACCTCGGTGCCGGGATCGAACCGGTACGCCTGGGGAATCGGCATCCCTCCATCGCTCCCTACGAAACGCTGCGCTGCGCCGATGCGCCGCTGGCGGTCGCCTGCGGCAACGATGCCCAGTTCGCACGGATGACCGCGGCGCTCGGGGTCGGTCGTCTGGCCGCAGACCCGCGCTTCGTCACGAACGCCGACCGGGTCCACCATCGTCTCGAGCTCGCCGCGCTCCTCGAAGACAGGCTTCGCGCGGAGGACGCGGCGACCTGGGCAGACCGGCTGAACGCCGTCGGCGTCGCCGCGGGCGTCGTGAACACGGTCGGCGCGGGCATCGCGCTGGCCGAGGACCTCGGTCTGCACCCCGTGATCGACACCGTCGGCGACGACGGCCGGGTGTCCCGACAGATCCGGATGCCGATCACCTGGACACCGCCCTACCCCGGTGCCCCCTCCGCTCCCCCGCGTCTCGGTGAACACACCGCCGAGGTCCTCTCCTGGCTCGACGACATTCCCGAGGAACACCGATGATCCCCGATCTGCTCGACTTCGACGACCTGCTCACGCCCGAGGAACGCGAGACGCGGGACCGCGTACGGGCGTTCGTCGATGAGCAGGTGCGGCCCTTCATCGCCGACTGGTACGACCGCGCCTTCTTCCCCGCCGAGCTCATCCCCGGGCTCGCCGAGCTGGGGCTCTTCGGCATGCACCTGTCGGGCTACGGGTGCGCGGGCCGCAGTGCGGTCGAGTACGGCCTCGCGGCGATGGAGCTCGAGGCCGGGGACTCCGGGCTCCGCACCCTCGTCTCGGTCCAGGGCTCGCTCGCGATGAGCGCGATCCACCTGCACGGCAGCGAGGAGCAGAAGCAGACCTGGCTCCCCCGCATGGCGCGGGGCGAGGCCATCGGATGCTTCGGTCTCACCGAGCCGGGGTCGGGATCCGACCCCGCCAGCATGACCACGCGCGCGCGGCAGGACGGCAACGCGTGGGTGCTCGACGGGGCCAAGAGATGGATCGGGTTGGCATCCATCGCCGATGTCGCCGTGATCTGGGCACGGACCGATGAGGGTGTCCGCGGGTTCCTCGTCCCCACCGATACGCCGGGGTTCGTCGCCACCCCGATCGCACCGAAGATGTCGATGCGGGCCTCGATCCAGTGCGACATCGCCTTGATCGACGTGCGGGTGCCTTTCGATGCCGTTCTGCCGCTCGCGCGCGGGCTCAGCGCTCCCTTCGCGTGCCTGAACAACGCGCGGTACGGCATCGGCTGGGGCGTCATCGGCGCCGCGCGCGACAGCTATGCCACCGCGCTGGCCTACGCCGGAGAGCGGCGGCAGTTCGGGCAGCCGATCGCGGCCTTCCAACTGACACAGCAGAAGCTCGTCGACATGGCCCTCGAGATCGAGAAGGCGCAACTCGTGGCCTTTCGGCTGGGACGGTTGAAGGATGCCGGTCGCCTGCAGCCGCATCAGATCTCTGTCGCGAAGCTGGCGAACACCAGGGCCGCGATCGCGGTCGTCCGGGAGGCCCGGACGATCCTCGGCGGCAACGGTGTCACCGCGGAGTACTCGCCGATGCGGCACGCGGCCAACCTCGAGTCGGTGCGCACCTACGAGGGCACGGACGAGATCCACACGCTCGTGCTCGGGGCGCATCTGACGGGGATCCCGGCGTTCCGCGCGGCGGACCCGAGCTGAGTCGTCGCTCACTCGCTCTCGACGCGCACCTCGTCCCCCTCGCGGATGACCCCGCCGCCCTCGGTGGGGAGGAGCAGGATGCCGAGCGTCGCCTCATCCTGACCGAACTGACGAGTCAGTACGCCGAGGAGTCGCGCGTCGCGCTCTCCGGTGTCCGGGTTCGCCATGATCGCGGCGCAGCGTCCTATCGGCCGCTGGACGTCGAAGACGACCTCGCCGATCCGCACGCGCCCACGCCAATCGAGCTCGGCCCAGGGCGCCGCGCCGGAGACGACGATGTTGGAGCGGAAGCGGCGATCGTCGACCGGGGCGGGCACCGTGGCGTCCACCGCTGCCACCGAGGCCGCCCCGTGCAGTGACACGAATCCGCGGGCGCGGTCCTGGAACCGCGACGTGCGTCCGTCGCCGATCAGGTGGAGGGGCGGCGCTCCCTCCCGCTCGAGAGCTTTCGCCTCGGGGGTCGTCGCGACGTACGCGGTGACGGCATCCTCGAGCTGTGCGCGACCCGCAGCGTCGATCTTCGCGTCGACGAGGAGGCGCCCCTCGACGTGAAGGATCAGACGTTCGGTCTCGGTGTCGTACGTCGTCGACACGCGGGCGAGCGAGGGGAAGTCCATGAGAGCAAGGCCCCCGCGCTTCGGCCACGCGTCGAGTCCGTCGTCGTCGATGGGCTCGACGGCATCCGCGAAGCGGAAGGCGAGGACGCGGTCTCCTCGGATCCGGCCGTCGTCCTGCACGACCAGCTGATCCTGCCGCTCCGGGGTGAGGCCTTTGACGGGATGACGGTACAGCGCGGAGACGGTGATCATGACGTCATCCTTTCAGGACCAGCACGTTGATCGTGCCGCACGCCGCCGCCTGCCTCGCTCATCGCCTCGCCCCCCGGGGAGTGGCTCACGCACCCGCGGTACACCGGCCCCGCGTGACTTCGACCGACACGAGCATCGGTGGCGGGGGTGATGGTGTCCTGAGCGGATCGGATTCTTGTGTCCCCCGAAAGGTCGACATACATGCTTTCGGTCTTGCCGCTAACGTGAAGATGTGATTGATCCCCCTCATGAATCGCAAAAAGAATTAGTGCCCTGGACGTCGCGCCGGAATTTCGTCATCGCTTCAGCGCTCGGCACGATTGCGGCCGTGGTGACCGAGATGTTCACCGGTGTCGCGAACGCGGAAGCGGCAATCGTCTGGGGGCATCCATTCACCTTCTATTCGTCCCGCAGTCGAGGATTCACCGGGCAGTATTCCGCAGGAAAGCACGCCGGTATCGACTACACACCGGGAGCAGGGACACCGATCCACGCGGTCGCCGACGGGAACATCGTCTACAGCGTCGGGGACCACCCCACCTACGGACAGGTGGTCTTCGTCGACCACGGTGGCGGATATACGAGCCGGTATGCCCATATGCAGGCCGGATCCCGAGTGTCGGCAGGACAGTTCGTCACCCGCGGCACCTACCTCGGCCGGGTGGGGAACACTGGACAGTCGTACGGCGCCCACCTGCACGTGGAAGTGCTCCAAGGTCAGACCGCTCTCGATCCTGATCCATTAATCGACCGCAACAGGACAGCCCCATTGGCTGGAACAAATACCCCGGAGGTAGACTTGCAAGCTGACGAGCGTGCCGCGCTTTTCGAAATCAGAGATAAAATCGAACTTATTCGCGCCGCCCTTCTGAATGGGCGTCCCGAATACTACGGCGGAGCGTATTCTGCATTCGATGTCGTGCTGTCCCACGCATCGCAGGCCAAAGATACCTCCGCGCAGATCCTGGCGAAGGTGAATACCCTCTCCTGAGGAGAGAATGCGCGGCAATGAGTGCGCGCATCGTTTTCTGCATTCCGGCGAATCGCATTCATGCGGATGACGACGGGGCGACCGGCCGTGATGGCCTGGCCGCCCCGTCGTGTCAGGCCCGCGCGAGCACCTCGCCATGCGGCATCAGGAGCCACCCGTCGGGGTCGGCGGCCCACTCGCGCCATCCGTCCGAGATGCGCTGCAGCAGCGCATCGTCGGCGAGCCCGAGCCGCCGAGCGTGACCGGCGAACGCCGACGCGAGGACGCGATCCGCCCACATCCCGCCCCACCAGGCGCGCTTGTCCTCGGTGTCGAAGACCCAGACGCTCGCGCTCGCTTCCACACGGGTGAAGCCCGCTTCCCGCGCCCATGCCTTGATAACGCGTCCCGCGCGGGGCTCACCCGAGACGCCGCGGTGCACCGCCTCGTACAGGGTGAGCCACTCGTCCAGAGCGGGGATCCGCGGATGCCAGATCACCCCGCCGTAATCCACGTCGCGCGCCGCGACCAGGCCCTCCGGGCCCGCGACGCGGCGGAACTCGCGCAGCGCGTCCACCGGTCGCGCGAGGTGCTGCAGCGTCTGGTGCGCGTGCACGATGTCGAAAGAGGCGTCGGGGACGTCCAGCGCGTAGGCATCGCCGACACGGAAGCTGACGTTGGTGCGGTCCCCGGCCGCGGCGCGCGCGACCTCGACGACGTCAGCGGCGGCGTCCACTCCGACGACCTGCCCCGGGAAGACCCGGTCGGCGAGGTCCACGGTGATGGTGCCTGGACCGGCGCCCACATCCAGGATGCGGGCGCCGGCGAACAGCGAGGACACCAGGTAGGCCGCCGAATCGGCGACGGTGCGTGCCGCGTGGGAACGCAGCACGCTCTCGTGGTGTCCGTGGGCGTAGGCCACGGCCGTGTCTCTCGTGCGCGGTGTCAGACGCCGGCCAGCTCGCCGCTGGTCTGACGGGTGCGGATCGCGCGGTTCACGCCGGAGACGATCGCCTTGAGCGAAGCCGTCGAGATGTCGTTGTCGATGCCGACGCCCCACAGGCGCTGGTCGTCGACCTGCAGCTCGATGTACGCGGCCGCCTGGGCGTCTCCGCCGGAGCTCAGGGCGTGCTCGACGTAGTCGTAGAGCGTGACGTCGAAGCCTTGGGAGCGGATGATCTCCAGGAATGCCGCGACGGGACCGTTGCCCACGGCCGAGGCCGGCTGCGCCGCGTCGCCGTCGCGCAAGGTGACGTCGAGGTGCACGTCGCCCGACATGTCGCTCGAGGAGCGCGTCGACAGCAGCTCGAAGCGGCCCCATCGCTGATCGTCGTCGGTCGAGGGCAGGTACTCGTCGGTGAAGATGTCCCAGATCTGGTTGCTGGAGACCTCTCCCCCCTCGGCGTCGGTGCGGGCTTGCACGACGCCGGAGAACTCGATCTGGAGCTTGCGGGGCAGGTCGATCGCGTGGTCGGCCTTCAGCAGGTACGCGACCCCGCCCTTGCCCGACTGCGAGTTGACGCGGATGACGGCCTCGTACGAACGGCCGAGGTCCTTCGGGTCGATCGGCAGGTACGGCACGGCCCACTCGATCTCGTCGATGTGCTTGCCCTCGGCTTCCGCCCGGGCCTCCATCGCCTCGAAGCCCTTCTTGATGGCATCCTGATGCGAACCGCTGAAGGCGGTGAAGACCAGGTCGCCGGCCCAGGGGCTGCGCTCGGGGACGGGCAGCTGGTTGCAGTACTCGACCGTGCGCTTGACCTGGTCGATGTCGCTGAAGTCGATCTGCGGGTCGATGCCCTGCGTCAGTAGATTGACGCCCAGGGCGACGAGGTCGACGTTGCCGGTGCGCTCCCCGTTGCCGAAGAGGCATCCTTCGATGCGGTCGGCTCCGGCCAGGTACCCGAGCTCCGCGGCGGCCACGGCGGTGCCGCGGTCGTTGTGCGGGTGCAGCGAGAGGATGACGTTCTCGCGGTGGTTCAGGTGGCGCGACATCCACTCGATCGAGTCGGCATAGACGTTGGGCGTCGCCATCTCGACCGTGGCGGGCAGGTTCAGGATGACCTTGCGCTCGGGCGTGGGCTGGAAGACTTCGAGGACCTCGTTGCAGATCCGCAGGGCGAACTCGAGCTCGGTCCCCGTGTAGCTCTCGGGCGAGTACTCGTAGTACACGTCGGTCTGCGGAATGGTCGCCTCGTACTTCTTGCATAGGCGGGCGCCCTCGAGGGCGATGTCGACGATCCCCTGCTGATCGGTGCGGAAGACGACCTCGCGCTGCAGCACGGACGTGGAGTTGTACAGGTGCACGATCGCCTGCTTCGCGCCGGCGATCGCCTCGTACGTGCGGGCGATGAGGTGCTCGCGCGCCTGGGTCAGCACCTGGATCGTGACGTCGTCGGGGATCAGGTCGTCTTCGATCAGCTGGCGCACGAAGTCGAAGTCGGTCTGGCTCGCGCTGGGGAAACCGACCTCGATCTCCTTGTAGCCCATCTTCACCAGCAGGTCGAACATGACCCGCTTTCGCTCGGGGCTCATCGGATCGATCAGGGCCTGGTTGCCGTCGCGCAGGTCGACGGCGCACCAGCGCGGTGCGACCTCGATGCGCTTCGACGGCCAGGTGCGGTCGGGCAGGTCGACCCGGATCTGCTCGTGGAACGGACGGTACTTGTGCACCGGAGCGGACGTGGGCTTCTGGGTGTTCTTCATGGTGTGTCGCTTCTCTTGTTCGTGGTTCCCGCCCGGGAAGGGCATCAGGAGGGGCCGACGACGAGCTCCGCGACGAGGATGGCCCTAGATCGAGGACTCATCGCGGCAGCTAAGAAGAAGCAGACCACCGAAGCGCATTCTGCGATCGTACCAGCCTCGCGCGGACCGGTTCACTCCCCTGCCGCCCATTCACGCGACAGGATGCCGTAGTCGATCTCGTCGCTCCAGCGTCCCTTGAACCATTCGTTCTCGACGAGGTGGGCCTCGCGCCGCATCCCCACCCGCTCGGCGAGGGCGAGCGAGCGCACGTTCTCGGCGTCGATCCGCGCGACCAGACGGCGGAGCCCGTAGACCTCGAACGCCGTGTCGATCAGGGCGCGCACCGCCTCGGTCGCAAGGCCCCGACCGGACGCCGCCGGGCTCACGACCCAGCCGATCTCGGCCGACCCGGCGTCGCGGTCGAGGTGGAAGAGCACGAGGTCGCCGATGACCGTTCCGTCGGCCCCCTGCTCGATCGCGAGGACGACCCCGCCACGTTCCTCCTCGAGGCTGGTGCCCCCGAACAGGTGGCCGATCCGCGCGCGGATGTCCTCCGGCCTCTGCGGGTCGAACGGCAGGAACCGGCACACCTCGGCGTCGCCGCGGTAGCTGGCCATGGCCTCGAGGTCAGTGTCGACGATCGGACGAAGTCTCACGCGATCCCTCACCACCTCGAGCCGTTGCGGTGCCGGGGGAAGGACGAACGACGACGCGGTCATGGGATCAGCGCGACCTTGCCCCCGGGGTGTCCGGTCATGACGAAGCGGAGCGCCTCGACGGCCTCCGCGAGCGGGTACGTGCGCGAGAGGGGGACTTCCAGAGCCCCGGATGCCGCGAGCTCCAGCACCCGCGCCCGGGCGATGTCGCGGAACCGGGCGCTCTCGGGTCGCGCGCCGGCGATCCAGAGGAAACCGTCGCGCTTCGCCCGCTCGGGATCGACGATCGTGACGATGCGGTCGCGCTCCGCCACGAGGGCGAGCGAGACGCCGACCGCCTCGTCGGTGCCGACGGCGTCCCACGCGGCGACGATGGGCGCGCCCGCGGCCGCCGCCTCCACCCGCTGCCGGAGCCCGTCGCCGTAGGCCACCGGGATACCGCCGTATCGGCGGACGCGGTCGGCCGACTCGGTGGCATCCGGACTCACCGTCCCGATCACGCGCACGCCGAGCTCGCGGGCCTGCTGCAGCAGGCTCACCCCCACGGCACCGGACGCGGCGTGCAGGAGCACGGTGTCGCCGGCGGCGACGCGCGTGACCTGGATCATCTCGGCCGCGGTGGTGCCGGCGAGCAGGAGGTTCGCCGCCTCGGCGTGCGAGAGCGTCGCGGGCTTCGCGAAGACGTCGCGCGCGGGCACCGTGATATCGGTCGCGTACGCGCCCTGCACGCGGAACGCCACCACCTCGTCGCCGACGGCGAGCGCTCCCGAGCCTCCGAGGGCGTCAGGACCGACGGCGAGGATCTCCCCCGAGAGCTCGTACCCGATGGGCACGGGGAACGTCGCGCCGGGGCGAGCCTGGGCGACGTGCTTGGCATCCGCGGGGTTGACGCCCGCCGCGTGAATGCGGATGGTCACCTCGCCGGCACCGGGCGGGGCGACCTCGACCTCGTCGAGACGCCACGTGTCGATCGGTCCCGGAGCCGGAGCCGTCCATCTCTTCGCCATGTTCGCGCCTTTCAGAACCCGAGCCGACCGAGCTGCTTCGCGTCGCGCTGCCACTCCTTCGCGACCCGGACGTGCAGCGACAGGTAGACGCGGCTGCCCACGAGCGGCTCGATGCCGGCGCGCGCCCGGGCGCCGACATCGGCGAGACGCGAGCCCTTCCGTCCGATGATGATCGCCTTCTGGCTGTCGCGCTCGACGATGATGTTGGCCCACACGTCGGTCAGATCACTGCCCTCGCGCGGGGCGATGTCGTCGATCGTCACCGCGATCGAGTGCGGCAGCTCGTCGCGCACGCCGTGCAGCGCCGCCTCGCGGATGATCTCGGCGATGCGGTCCTCGAGGGTCTCGTCGGTCGTGATGTCGGCGTCGTACAGGGCCGGCCCCTCCGGCATGAGCGCGAGCAGCTCGTCACTCAGCACGTCGAGCTGGTCGTTGGTCACGGCGGAGAGCGGGATCACGGCCGCCCAGTCCTCGCGGAGGGCGTCGACCTCGACGAGGCGCTCGGTGATCTGCTCGCGGGTCGCGGCATCCGTCTTGGTGACGAGCGCGACCTTCTTCGCCCGGGGATACCCCGAGAGGGACTCCGCGATCCGGCGGTCTCCGGGGCCGACCTTCTCGGTCGCGGGCGCGCAGAAGGCGATGACGTCGACGTCGCCCAGCACCTGCTCGACGAGGTCGTTCAGACGCTGACCGAGAAGGGTGCGGGGACGGTGGATGCCGGGGGTGTCGACGACCACGAGCTGACCGCCGGGACGGTTCACGATCCCGCGGATCGCGCGGCGGGTGGTCTGCGGCTTGTCGCTCGTGATGGCGACCTTCTCGCCCACGAGGGCGTTCGTCAGCGTCGACTTGCCGACGTTGGGTCGCCCCACGAAGGTCACGAAGCCGGATCGGGTGTCGCTCATCTGTCGTTCCTCTCGCGCGCGGTGTCCGCGTCGCTGTCGTCGTCCGGTGTCTCGGCGCGCTCAACGATGACCGTGGCGATGCCGCGATTGCGGCCCCGCGACGCTCCCCCGGTCATCACGAGCCCGGAGTGCTCGGCGGTCGCCCCGGGCTGCGGGATGCGCCCGAGGGCCTTACCGAGCAGGCCGCCGATCGAGTCGACGTCTTCGTCGTCGAGCTCGAGGCCGAACAGGTCTCCCACCTCGTCGAGTCCCAGCCTCGCGTTCACCCGGTAGCGCCCGTCGTCGAGAGCCACCACCTCGGTGGAGGGAGCGTCGTACTCGTCGGAGATCTCGCCGACGAGCTCTTCGATGAGGTCTTCGAGCGTCACGAGGCCCGAGATACCGCCGTACTCGTCGACGGCGAGGCACACGTGGACGGCGTCGCGCTTCATCTGCTGCAGGAGGGTCTCGGCCTTCATCGACTCCGGCACGAACACCGCCGGGCGGGCGATACGGCGGATCGGGGCATCGCGCCAGCCCGCTTCGTCGCGGAAGCCGAACTGGACCAGGTCTTTCAGGTAGAGCATGCCCACCACGTCGTCGGCCTCGTCGTCGGCGAGGGGGACGCGGGAGACGCCCTTCTCGAGGAACAGGGCGAGTGCTTCGCGCGAGGTGGCGGTGGCATCCACGGTCACCATGTCGGTGCGCGGGACCATGACCTCACGGACGTAGCGGTCGGTGAAGTCGAAGACCGAGTGGATGAGCTCGCGGTCGTCCTGCTCGATGAGCTCGTTCTCCGCCGCTTCGTCGATGATGCTGAGCAACTGCTCCTCGGAGGCGAACGATGTCGACTGCGACAGGCCCGGAGTGACGCGGTTGCTGACCGACACCAGACCGTGCGCCAACGGGCCGAGGATGATGCGCATCCCGCGGATGAGAGGTGCGCCGCCGCGCAGCAGCCCGCGCGCGTGCTGGCGACCGACCGAACGCGGGCTCGCTCCCACCGCGACGAACGAGATGCCCGTCATGAGGATCGCGGCCGCGGCGACGGCGAGCCAGATGTTGTCGAACAGCAGCACGAACGCTGCGGTCACGAGCACAGCGGCGGTGGTCTCGGCGAGCACGCGGATGAAGCCCACGGCCGTCACGTGCGCGCTCGGGTCGTCGGCGATGCGCTGGAGCGCGCGGGCGTTGCGCCCCGAGGCGCCCAGTTCCAGCAGGTCGGCGCGCGAGGTCACGCCGAGGGCCGCCTCGGATGCCGCCATCAACCCGCCGAAGACGACGAGCAGGAGCGCTGCGACGAGGAGGAGGGCCTCGGTCATGCGCGACGGCGGCGCTCGACGGCCTGGAAGCCGGTGATGAGCTCGCGCTGCAGGCCGAACATCTCGCGCTCCTCGTCGGGCTCCGCGTGATCGAAGCCGAGCAGGTGAAGGAGGCCGTGCGTGGTGAGCAGGATCAGCTCGTCCTGCGTCGAGTGCTGGGCGGTGACGGCCTGCGCCTCCGCGACGGACGGGCACAGCACGATGTCGCCGAGGAGTCCCGCGGGAGTCGGCGCATCTTCCGACCCCGGCCGGAGTTCGTCCATCGGGAAGCTCAGGACGTCGGTGGGACCGGGCTCGTCCATCCACTGCACGTGCAGCGATTCCATCGCGCCCTCGTCGACGAGCACGATGGCCACGTCGGCGTCGGCGCTCACGTGGAGCTCGGCGAGGTTGTACTCCATCAGACGCAGCAGAACCTGCTCGTCGATGTCGTAGCCGGATTCGTTGTTGATCTCGATCGTCATGAGCGGTTTCGTCTCGGGAGGTGATCGCGGGGACCCGCGGCGCGGGGGCCGCGTCGCTCCGCACGGTTGGCGAACTCGGTGGCTTCGTCGCGCTCTCGCCGCGCGACGAGCCGCTTCTCGTCGTACTCGCTGTAGGCGTCGACGATGCGGCCCACGAGCGTGTGGCGAACGACGTCGTCACTCGTCAAGTACGAGAAGTGGATGTCGTCGACGTTGCTCAGGACGCGGGTCACGAGACGCAGTCCCGAGGCCCCCTGCGGCAGGTCGATCTGGGTGATGTCACCGGTGACGACCATGCGCGTGCCGAACCCGAGACGCGTGAGGAACATCTTCATCTGCTCGGGCGTGGTGTTCTGTGCCTCGTCGAGCACCACGAACGAGTCGTTCAGCGTACGACCGCGCATGTACGCCAGCGGCGCGACCTCGATGGTCCCCGTGGCCATGAGCTTGGGGACGATCTCGGGATCCATCATCTCGTTGAGCGCGTCGTAGAGCGGGCGCAGGTACGGGTCGATCTTGTCGGTGAGCGTGCCCGGCAGGAATCCCAAGCGCTCGCCCGCCTCGACCGCGGGACGCGTGAGGATGATGCGGCTGACTTCTTTGCGCTGCAGCGCCTGCACGGCCTTGGCCATCGCGAGATACGTCTTGCCGGTACCGGCGGGACCGATGCCGAACACGATCGTGCTCTCGTCGATGGCGTCGACGTAGGCCTTCTGCCCGGCCGTCTTCGGCCGGATGACCTTTCCGCGCGACGAGAGGATCGCCTCGCCCATCACCTCGGACGGCCGCGGACCGCCCTCGGCGCGCAGCATGCGGTTCGAGCTCGATACGTCGGACGGGTCGAGACCGTGCCCGGAGCGCGTCATCGCGAGCAGCTCGTCGACCAGGCCGCGCGCCGCGCGCACGGCATCCGGAGCGCCGGACAGCGTGACCTCGTTGCCGCGCACGTGCACGTCGACGTCGGGGTGCTCTTTCTCGACCACGCGCAGGAGGCGATCCTGCGGGCCGAGGAGCTGCACCATGGCGACGCCATCGACCTCGATGCGATCGACGACGTTCTCTTCGGGGGAATCAGCCACCCAGGCTCTTTTCGTTCAGGCCGCCCGCGAGGACGTGGGCGTGCACATGGAAGACGGTTTGACCGGCACCTTCGCCGGTGTTGAAGACGAGACGGAAATCGCCGTCGGCGTGCTCGGCGGCCACGGAGTTCGCCAGACCGATGACCTCGGCCAGAAGATCGGGGTCGCCCGCGGCCAGCTCGACGACGTTGCGGTACTGCGCTGTCTTCGGGATGACCAGCAGATGCACCGGGGCCTGCGGAGCGATGTCGCGGATCGCGAACGCGTTCTCCGTCTCGGCCAGGATCTCGGCCGGGATCTCGCCCCGCAGGATGCGCGTGAAGATGGAGGGTTCGCTCATGGCATCCAGTCTATCGACGGCCTCCGACACGCGAGGCGGGTTGCGCGAGCCGGTCGATCACCAGCGCCCGTGTGCGGCGGACAGCACCGAGATCGCGGCGGCGCCGGCGGTGGAGGTGCGCAGCACCGTCTCGCCGAGGCGGACGAGCCGCGCGCCGGCGTTCTCGAGGGCGGAGAGCTCCTCGGGCGCGATCCCGCCCTCGGGCCCGACCACGAGCACGATGTCACGCCCGTCGGACGCTTCCGTCGCGACGGCGGTGAGACGAGCGGATGCCGACGGCTCGAGCACCAGCACCTGCGACGTCGCCGCGAGCCGGACGAGATCCGCCGTGCGAGCCAGCCCTTCGACCTCGGGGATCCACGCGCGATGCGCCTGTTTCGCCGCCTCGCGGACGATGGTGCGCCAGCGGGCGAGACCCTTCTCGGCTTTGGCATCCCACCGCGAAACGCTTCGCGACGCCTGCCAGGGCACGATCGCGTCGACGCCGAGTTCCGTCGCCGCCTGGACGGCGAGCTCGTCGCGATCGCCCTTGGCCAGAGCCTGGACGAGCACGAAGCGCGGGTGCGGGGCCGGGACCTCGTCTCGACCGGTGACACGGATGTCGACCTGCTTCGGCGACGCGGCGGTCACGACTCCCGCGAGCCACGTGCCCCGTCCGTCGCCGAGGGTCACCGTCTCGTCGACACGTACCCGACGAACGGCGGCCGCATGGTGCGCCTCGGAACCGGTGAGCTCGACCACGTCACCCGGTTGAGCGGATGCCGCGTCGTCGGTGACGAAATGCAGAGCCACGGTCAGTGCCGGAAACGGTCGCGGAACTTCGCGAACATGCCCTGCTGGTGCTCGGCGAGACGGGGCTTGGGCGCCTTCGTCCGCTTGGCGAACTCCTCGATGAGGGCGCGATCCTTGTGGTCGAGACGGGTGGGCGTGACCACCTGCACGCCGACTTTCAGGTCGCCGCGCTGGCTGCCCCGCAGCGGCGTGATGCCACGGTTCTTGATCGTCAGCACGTCGCCGGACTGAACCCCCGGGCGCACCTCGAGATCGACGCTGCCGTCGAGCGACTCGATCGTCGTGGTCGTGCCGAGGATGGCATCCGGCATCGAGACCTCCAGGGTCGCGAGCAGATCGTCGCCCTCACGGCTGAACGCCTCGTGCGGCTCGACGGTGACCTCGATGTAGAGGTCGCCGTTGGGACCACCGGCGGGACCGACCTCGCCCGAGCCCGGGAGCTGCAGGCGCAGGCCCGACTCCACGCCGGCGGGGATGTCGACCGAGACGGTGCGACGCGCGCGCACGCGGCCCTGACCCTGGCACGTGTTGCAGGGGTACGGGATCGTCGTGCCGTGGCCCTGGCAGACGTTGCAGGGCTGGCTGGTCACGACGTTGCCGAGGAGGCTGCGGACCGTGCGCTGCACGTGACCCGACCCGTGGCAGATGTCGCACGTGACCTCGCTGGTGCCGGGAGCGGTGCAGGCGCCCTGGCAGGTCTCGCACAGCACGGCGGTGTCGACCTCCAGGTCGCGGTGGACGCCGAACACGACGTCGCCGAGACTCAGGGTGACGCGCACGAGGGCGTCCTGGCCGCGCTCTCGGCGTGAACGGGGGCGCGGTCCGCGACCTCCGCCGCCCTGGGCGCCGCCGAAGAACGTCTCGAAGATGTCGCTGAAGCCGCCGAAGCCGCCCGCTCCCCCGCCGCCGAACGGGTTCTGGTCGCCGCCCATGTCGTAACGGCGGCGCTGCTCGGGGTCGCTCAGCACGTCGTAGGCGTGCGTGACGAGCTTGAAGCGCTCGGACGCGTCTTCGCCGGGGTTCACGTCGGGGTGGAGCTGGCGCGCCAGGCGTCGGTACGCCTTCTTGATGTCTTCGGGGCTGGCGTCGCGCTCGACGCCCAGGACCTCGTAGTGGTCAGCCACAATCGCCTTCCTGTCCGCTTGCGCGGGGTCGTTCTCGGTGGGGTGCTCGTCGCGGGTCGTCGTCGCGCTCGTGGTCAGCGCGCGCTGTCGTCGTCTTCGAGCATCCGGGTCAGATAGTGCGCGACGGCGCGGACCGCCGCGAGGTTGGAGGAGTAATCCATCCGCGTCGGGCCGAGCAGCCCGACACGGGCGCCGCCCGTCGATGCGTCGTACCGGCTGGCCAGGACGGATGCCTCGACGAGGCCGAACGGCTCGTTCTCCCGGCCGATGCTGGCCGAGAGACCCTTGTCGTCCGCGACCATCTCGCTCATCAGGCGCAGCAGGGTCACCTGCTCTTCGATCGCCTCGAGCAGCGGGTAGATGCTGCCGCGGAAGTCCTGCTCGCGTCGGGCGAGGGTGGCGGCACCGGCCATCACCAGGCGGTCCTGTCGGAATTCCTCGAGCTCTTCGCCCACCACACGGAGCACGGCGTCGGCGATCGCGTCGAGCGTCAGGCCGGGGCGCGGACCCTCGGCGAGGGCCTCGGCGACCCGCTGGACGCAGTCGGCGACGCTGCGGCCCACCAGCACCGCGCCGACCTGGGCGCGCAGCTGCACGATCTCGGTCTCGCCCGGTTCGGCCGGAACGAGCGCGATGCGCTGCGACACGCGACCGGTGTCGGTGACCAGGATGACGAGCACGCGCGGCCCGCCCAGGGCGACGAGCTCGACGTGCGAGACGTTGGCGCGCGCGAACGAGGGGTACTGCACGATCGCGACCTGTCCGGTCAACTGCGTGAGGGCGCGCACGGTTCGCGCGAGGAGGTCGTCGAGGTCGCCCGCCTGATCGAGGAAGGAGGTGATGGCGCTGCGCTGCGCGCTCGAGAGCGGACGCAGCTCGGCCAGGTGGTCGACGAAGACGCGATACCCCTTGTCGGTCGGGACACGCCCCGACGACGTGTGCGGGGCGACGATGAGCTCCTCATCTTCGAGCAGTGCCATGTCGTTGCGGATGGTCGCCGCCGACACCCCGAAGGCGTGGCGGTCGACGATGGCCTTGCTGCCGACCGGCTCGCGCGTGTCGACGTAGTCCTGCACGATCGCGCGGAGCACCTGAAGGCCGCGTTCCGACACCATGAGCTGCTCCTCCCGTTTGGCACTCCGAAGTCGTGAGTGCCAATTCTACGACGATCGCCGCGGCCCCGTGTCGAGCGGCTCGCGGAGGTCGGCGGCGTCGCGGGAGGGGCGGCGCGAGTGAGAGTGGGGGGTGCGCGTGGGAGTGAGGGGTGCGCGTGGGAGTGAGGGGTGCGAGTAAACGCCGCCCGGAGTCGCAAACGCCCGGACAGGGCGTTTGCACCCCGCGCGAGCGTTTACACGAAGCGACGGTGCCCGCGAGGGGCGTGTGAACGCCACCCGGGGCCGCAAACGCCGGATCAGGCCGTCAGCGCCCGCACCACGGCATCCGCCAGAAGGCGCCCGCGCCGGGTGAGGACGATGCGTCCGCGCACGGCATCCGGACCCTCGACGAGCCCATCGGCGATGAGGGATGCCACGGCCTTGCGGCCCTCGCCGAGCAGCTCCGCGACCGGGAGCCCCTCGCGGATCCGGCTGCGCAGGAGGACCGATTCGAGGCGACGGGCCGTCTCGTCGGGGCGTTCCCGAGCTGCGGCGGGCGACTCCTCGGCGGCGAGCCGCTGCGCGTACGCCGCGGGGTGCTTGACGTTCCACCAGCGCAGGCCGGCGACGTGGCTGTGGGCGCCGGGGCCGAAGCCCCACCAGTCGGTGCCCCGCCAGTACGCGAGGTTGTGGCGCGAGCGGTGCGCGACGCCGCGCGACCAGTTCGACACCTCGTACCAGTCGTATCCGGCGTCGGCGAGGAGCTCGTCGGCCAGCTCGTACATGTCGGCCTGGAGGTCGTCGGAGGGCTCCACCACGGCACCGGAGCGGATCTGCCGCGCGAGCTTCGTGCCGTCCTCGACGATGAGCGCGTACGCCGAGATGTGGTCGGGCTCCAGCGCCGCAGCCGTCTCGAGCGAGGCGCGCCAGTCGTCGAGGGACTCCCCCGGCGCGCCGTAGATGAGGTCGAGCGACACGTCGAGTCCCGCGCGCCGTGCGGCGGCGACCGCCGTGGCGACGTTGGCGGGATCGTGCGTGCGGTCGAGCGCGGCGAGGACGTGCGGCCGGGCCGACTGCATGCCGATCGACACCCGCGTGACCCCGGCCGCGGCGAGCGTCTCCATCACCGCGTCGTCGACGGTGTCGGGGTTGGCCTCGACCGTGACCTCGGCCCCGTCCGCGATCCCGAACTCCGCGCGCACCGCGTCGAGCATTCTCGCGAGGTCGCCGGGCGGCAGGAGCGTCGGCGTTCCGCCCCCGAAGAAGACGGTGGATGCCACGCGGCGGCCGCCCGCGGCATCCATCACCTGACCCGCCAGACGCACTTCGGCGGTGAGCGTGTCGGCGAAGTCGTCTTGGCGCGCGCCGCGGAGCTCGCTCGCGGTGTAGGTGTTGAAGTCGCAGTATCCGCAGCGGACGCGGCAGAACGGCACGTGCAGGTAGACGCCGAAGTCGGTCGACGAGTCGATCGTCAGGTCGGTCGGCAGGCGTCCGTCGGCGGGTGCGGGGTCTCCGAGGGGAAGGGGCCCGCCCATCAGGACGTGTACAGCGGGGAGATCGCGCGCAGATACTGCGTGAACAGAGCGCGCCGACGGCGGCGGAGCCGGCTCGCGAACAGGCGGTAGGAGGGGACGGTCGGGCGGTCGAACGCCCGGACGACGAACCACACCTCGTCGTTGTCTCGCCACTCGACGATGAAGAGCTCCTCGCCGCTCACGATCGAGTGACCGACCGTGCCGAGGATGAAACCGACACGACGCGGCTCCTCGAAGACCGAGATCACGCGCAACTCCGCGTCGGCGCGGTGGCCGTCGACCTTGCCGTGCAGGCGCACGCCGGCGCCCGGGCTGACGAACGGCGTGCCGTCCACGGCGAAACGCTGCTCGGGCTCGAGGCGGCTGGGGGCCACCGGGGCGCCCTCGGCATCGAAACCGACGCCGGAATACCCGCCTCCGGATGCCGGGCGCACATCGCTGATGCTCAGATCGCCCGAGCGCAACGGTGCCCACGACAGCAGCAGCTCGCTCGCGGCGGTGAAACGCTCTTCTCCGCTGCCGATGCGCCAGGCGTCCTCGGCGGGAACGGAATGCTCCGGCGGGTACTGCATGAGGTCGGGCGCCTGGGTGGCGCCGACCGCCGCGTAGTCGACCGTGTCGTCGGTGAAGTTCTGCCGTCGCATGATCTCCCTCTCGATTCGGTCGTTACTTCTTCGCCTCGACGTCTCCCGACAGGGCGGCGATGAACGCCTCCTGGGGAACCTCGACGCGGCCCACCATCTTCATGCGCTTCTTGCCCTCTTTCTGCTTCTCGAGGAGCTTGCGCTTTCGGGTGATGTCACCGCCGTAGCACTTGGCCAGAACGTCTTTGCGGATCGCGCGGATCGTCTCGCGCGCGATGATCCGGGCGCCGATGGCCGCCTGGATCGGCACCTCGAACTGCTGACGCGGGATGAGCTTGCGCAGGCGCTCCGCCATGAGCGTGCCGTAGGCGTACGCCTTCTCGCGGTGCACGATCGAGCTGAACGCGTCGACCTTCTCGCCCTGGAGGAGGATGTCGACCTTCACGAGATCGGCGGTCTGCTGTCCGGCCGGTTCGTAGTCGAGGCTCGCGTAGCCCTGCGTGCGCGACTTCAGGTGGTCGAAGAAATCGAACACGATCTCGCCGAGCGGCATGTTGTACCGGAGCTCGACGCGATCCTCGCTCAGATAGTCCATTCCGAGCAGAGTGCCTCGCCGAGACTGGCACAGCTCCATCACGGTGCCGACGTAGTCCTTCGGGAGCAGGATGCCGACCTTCACGACCGGCTCCGACACCGAGGCCACGCGTCCGTCGGGGTATTCGCTGGGATTCGTCACCGACACGGTGTCGCCGGTGTCGGTGGTCACCTCGTACGTCACCGACGGAGCGGTGGTGATGAGGTCGAGACCGAACTCGCGCGAGAGACGCTCGGTGATGATCTCGAGGTGCAGCAGGCCCAGGAAGCCGGCGCGGAAGCCGAAGCCCAGGGCGACCGAGGTCTCGGGCTCGTACTGCAGCGACGCGTCGGAGAGCTTGAGCTTGTCGAGGGCTTCGCGCAGCTCGGCGTAGTCGCTGCCGTCGATCGGGTAGATGCCCGAGAAGACCATCGGCTTGGGGTCGGTGTACCCGGCGAGCGCCTCGGTGGCGGGCTTGCGGTGCGTCGTGATCGTGTCGCCGACCTTCGACTGGCGCACGTCCTTCACCCCGGTGATGAGGTAGCCCACTTCGCCGACGCCGAGCCCCTTGGTGGGGATCGGTTCGGGGCTGGAGACGCCGATCTCGAGCGCCTCGTGCGTCGCGCCGGTCGACATCATCTGCAGACGCTCGCGCGGCTGCAGCGAGCCGTCGATCATGCGGACGTAGGTCACGACACCGCGGTACGCGTCGTAGACCGAGTCGAAGATCATCGCGCGCGCCGGGGCGTCGGCCTGGCCGACCGGGGCGGGGATCTTCTCGACGATGAGGTCGAGCAGCTCCTCCACGCCCATGCCCGTCTTGCCGCTCACGCGCAGCACGTCCTCGGGCCTGCCGCCGATGAGCCCGGCGAGCTCGGCGGCGTACTTGTCGGGGTCGGCTGCGGGCAAGTCGATCTTGTTGAGCACCGGGATGATCGTCAGATCGTTCTCGAGCGCGAGGTAGAGGTTGGCGAGCGTCTGGGCCTCGATGCCTTGAGCTGCGTCGACGAGGAGGATCGCGCCCTCGCACGCGGCGAGCGACCGACTCACTTCATACGTGAAGTCGACGTGGCCAGGCGTGTCGATCATGTTCAGGGCGAACGTGCCGTCGGCGGTGGCCCACGGCATTCGCACCGCTTGCGACTTGATCGTGATGCCGCGCTCGCGCTCGATGTCCATCCGGTCGAGGTACTGCGCGCGCATATCGCGGTCGCTGACGACGCCGGTGATCTGCAGCATGCGGTCGGCCAACGTCGACTTGCCGTGGTCGATGTGGGCGATGATGCAGAAGTTGCGGATCTGCTCCGGCGGAGTGGCAGACGGCTCGAGGGGCTTCAGGGCGCGCGGGGACATGTTCCGTCGATTCTACGGGAGGGGATGCCTCACGACGGGCGCACGGGTGCGGGCAGGGCGGAGAGCCCGCGGGCGAGGTCGTCCCACGGGCTCGCCGCACAGATGCGGATCCAGCCCTCCCCGCCCGCGCCGAACGCGGAACCGGGCGCGACGGCGACGCCCTTCTCGACGAGGAAACGCTCGGCCCACGTGGCCACATCACCCCGTGAGGCGTGAGAGACATCCACCCACAGGTAGAAGGCGCCCGTCGGCGGCAGATAGGGGATGCCGCGTCCGTCGAGGAGCGCGCAGCTGGCGCCCAGACGTTCCCGATACGTCTCGCGCGCCGCGGCCACCGTGTCCTGCGGGCCGGTGAGGGCGGCGAGGGCCGCACGCTGCGCGGGGGTGTTGACGCAGCTCGTGGTGGCTTCCTGGATCTTCCCGAGCACCTCCTCGAGACCCGGGGGTGTCACGAGCCAGCCCACGCGCGCGCCGGTGAGGGCGTACGTCTTCGAGACGGAGTGGACCGTGAGGGTGCGCTCCTGCGCGCCCGGGAGTGTCGCGACCGAGACATGCTCGGCATCCATCACGAAACGCTCGTACACCTCGTCGGAGATGATCCAGAGATCGTGGGCGACGGCGAGATCGACGATGCGCTGGAGCGTCTCGCGGGGATAGGCCACCCCGAGCGGGTTCGACGGGGAGTTGACGACGATCGCGCGGGTGCGCGCGGTGACCAGCGCGGCGAGGTCGGCGGCCTGCGGGACGAACCCGTGCTCCGCGTGCAGGCGGTACGCCACGGGGACGGCCGCGACCATCCGCGGCGCCATCGAGAAGACCGTGTACCCGGGATCGGGGACGAGCACCTCGTCACCCTCGCCCAGCGTGAGGAGGATCGCGTGCGACAGCGCCTGCGTGCCGCCGTTCGTGACGTGGACGCGGTCGGTGCCGACGACGAGCTGGTTCTCGCGGCGGAGCTTGTCGACGATGGCCTCGCGGAGGTCGAGGATGCCGGCGTTGGCCGTGTACCGCACGTCCGCCGTCGACCACGTGGCGGCCGCGGCGGCGAGGGTATGGGGCGGTGGCTCGGCAACGGGTTCTCCGACCGCGAGCATGACGGTGTCGGGGCGCCGCAGGGCGAGCTCGAAGATCCGGCGGATCCCCGATGCGGGCATCACCGACGAACGAGGCGAGAGCTGGGGCATGGGCTCATGCTAGGCATCGCAGATTTCGGGCTCGGTCATTGATCCGTTGCCTACATTGGATGCCATGGCGGTCCAGGTCGTGCTCGTGCACGGCATCCGCACGTCGGCGACGATGTGGCGGTCCCAGGTCGCGTATCTGGAAGAACGCGGCACCCCCGTGACCGCCGTCGACCTGCCCGGACACGGGACTCGCCGCGGCGAGGAGTTCACGCTCGACGAGGCGTTCGCGACGATCGACCGAGCGGTTCAGGATGCCGCCGCCCACGGCCCCGTACTTCTGGTCGGGCATTCGATGGGCGGCCTGTTGTCGATCGAGTACGTCGGTCGAGAGGAGCCGCCGCCGGTCGCGGCGTTCATCGCGGCATCCTGCACCTCGATCCCGCGCGGGGTCGGACTGGCGGCGTACCGGTTCCTCGCGCGGCGGTTCGACAGCCTCCCCGATCGGGGCCTCGGGCTGACCAATCGCGCGCTGGATCGGACCCTGCCGCCCGAGACCCGACCGGACTTCGGCGCGGGCGGATACGCGTTCGACGCGCAGGACACGGCGCTCGCGTCCCTCTCGGTGCTCGACCTGTTGGCATCCGTTCATCGGATCCGGGTTCCCCTGTGGTTCATCAACGGGCAATGGGACCAGCTGCGCGTGAACGAGAAGCTGTTCGCCTCCCTCGCCCCGCACGCCGAACTGATCGTCGTGCCGCGGACCACGCACCTCGTCACCGCGATGCGGCCGCAGGTGTTCGACGCGCTGCTGGAGGTGGCGCTCACCACGATCGAGGCCTCGACCTGATAGAATCGGTCCTTGGCTTGCGTGTGGGGTTTTTCCCGACCTCCACGACCGCCGGTGCAGCGTCCCTCTACCGCTCGCCCGGCACTTCCAACACTCACTCAAACGAAAGACCGATGACGTGGCGAACATCAAGTCGCAGATCAAGCGCAACAAGACCAACGAGAAGGCGCACGAGCGCAACAAGGCCGTCAAGAGCGAGCTGAAGACGCACGTGCGTCGCACCAAGGAAGCCGTCCTGGCCGGTGACAAGGAAGCTGCCGTCAAGGCGCTCGCGACCGCGACCAAGAAGCTCGACAAGGCCGTGAGCAAGGGTGTCATCCACCAGAACCAGGCCGCGAACCGCAAGTCGGCCATCGCGAAGTCGGTCGCCGCTCTCTGAGCCGCCGAACCTCGACAGCCCGTCCCGCATCGCGGGGCGGGCTTCGTCGTTTCCGGGGTGCGGTGTGTGGGTCTGGGGTGCGGCGGCGTGGTTCCGGGGTGCGGCGTTGTGTGGGGTGGGGACTGTGCGCGGTGCGAGTTTCGGCTCGGGCGGGGTCGGCGTGCCCGGGGTCGGCGTGCCCGGGGTCGGCGTGCCCGGGGGTGGGGCTTGTGGGCGGTGCGAGTCTCGGCTCGGGCGGGGCCGTGTGCCCGGCGGTGGGAGGAGATTCGCGGAGGGGAGGACGCGCGGCCGAGTGCGTGTCCTCCCCTCCACGAATCGCCTCCCGTCCCGGCAGCGACCGGCGACTCGAGTGTCACCGGCGGAGGGTGTGGGGCCGGCGGAGGGTGTGGGGCCAGCGGAGGACGTGTCGGCGACAGGAGAACTCCCCTCGTCCCTGGCCTTCTCGTCATCACGCGAGGGCGGGTTCGATCGACGCGCTGGCGGTGGCGCCGACGGGCTCGGAGTAGCGGGCGTGCGACTCGGTGGGTCGGGCCCGAGGGCATGACCGGTATCCCGGCCCGGGCCGGACGGGAGGCTCAGGTGCCGTAGGGCGCGCGCGTCGCGATGATCGTGATCATGCGCTCGAGCGCGAAGACGGCGTCGCGGGACGCGCCTTTGACCTCGGCGTCGGCGCGCGCGGTCGCGTGGATCGCCCGGCCGAGGCTCGCGGCGGTCCACCCCACGAGGTCGCGGCGGGCGCGGTCGACCTGCCAGTCCTTCATGCCCAGCCGCTGTGCGAGCTGCGATGACGGTTCGCGGGTGCCGGCCACGCGCGCCATCGTGCGAAGCTTCATCGCGACCGCGGCCACGAGGGGGACCGGGTCGGCTCCGGATGCCAGGGCGTGACGCAGCGCGAGGAGCGCGGGGCCGTATTGCCCCGCGATGGCGGTGTCGGCCACGGTGAACGCCGAGGTCTCGACGCGGCCGCCGTAGTACCGCTCGACGGTGCGCTCGTCGATGTCGCCCGGGACGTCGGCGATGAGCTGCTGGCACGCCGCCGCGAGCTCCGTGAGATCGTCGGCGAAGGCCGACACGAGCGCCCGCAGCGCGACCGGTGCGATGCGCTTGCCCGCGGTTTTGAACTCTCCGACGGCGAAGTCGAAACGATCGGAATCCCGCTTGATCGCGGGGCACGCGATCTCGATACCGCTCCCCTGCCCCGCGCGGATCGCGTCGAGCAGCTTCTTGCCGCGCACGCTCGCGCCCGTGTGCCGGAGCACGACCGTCGCACCGTCCTGCGGGTGTGCGAGGTACGAGAGCGCCTCGCTGAGGAACGTGTCACTGCACTTCTCGACGCCTCCGACGCGGACGAGGCGCGGCTCGCCGAACAGCGAGGGAGAGGTCACGGCGAGAAGCGTCCCGGCCGCATAGTCATCGGCTCGGATGTCGCTGACCTCGAGCGTCGGATCTTCGCTCTTCAGGAACTCGCGGATCCCCGCTGTCGCGCGCTCCGCGCACACCTCTTCGGGGCCCGAGACGAGCACGAGCGGCGCCGGTTGCGGCGTGCGCCAGGACACCTGAGGGATCGCCGATTTGGCCTTCGCCGGGGCGGAGCGTCGAGGAGCCGGGGTCACCGTCCCAGCCTACCGACCGGGTCTGACATCGCGGTTCGGACCGTTGAGATCCTCGGCGTCGCTCTCCCCGCGGCGTCGTCTCGCACCCCTGTGTCGCCTTCCCGCTGTGCCTGGCGTTCACCCCCGGTCGCCCTCAGTTCGGCGGCCGCGCACGCCACAGCGTCAGCTGTCCCTCGCTCATGCTGACGGCGAGGTCGCCGTCCGTATCGGTTCGCCCCACGACGATGCCGAGCGCGGTCATCGTCGACAGAAGCGTGGCGGTGGGGTGTCCGTAGCGGTTCTGCGCCCCGACACCGATGAGCCCGATGACCGGGTGCAGCCAGCGGTAGAGCTCTGGATCCTGATCGGCACTGCCGTGATGCGACACCTTGACCACGTCGACCCGGGGCACCTCGACCCGGCGGAGCAGGGCGGCCTGCGCGTCGGCACCCAGGTCGCCGAGGAGCACCGTGCGGGGGAAGTCCGGACCGACCACATCGAGGGCGACGCTGGCACCGTTGCCGGGTTCGTCGCGCGGGGCGGGGCCGAGAGCCTGCCACCGGGTCTCCCCCACCGTCCCCGTCAGGCCGGTGGTCGCCTGCTGCAGCTGCGCTCCGGCCGCGGCGAACCGGTCGAGCAGCCGCTGATCCTCGGGCACGTCGACGGGCCCGTGCACAACGACCGCCGCTCGCCCGACGACCGCCGCCGAGCCGCCGATGTGGTCGAGGTCGAAATGCGTGAGCACGACGAGGTCGAGGTGATCGACACCGAAGGTCTGGAGGCACCGCGCGAGCCGCTCCGGCTCGGGCCCGGTGTCGACGAGCGCGACCGCACGGCCGGACCTCCACAGGGTGGCATCCCCCTGTCCCACGTCGCACATGGCCACATCCCACGTGGTCGGAACCGTGAGGGGGCCGGCGACGGTGCGGACGGTCGTGTGGCCCGCGATCAGTCCGACGGTGACGGCGACGACCGCGGTCGACACCGCGGTCGCCCGGGGAAGCCGGGTCGGGCGCACGAGGACCACGACGATCGCCGCGCTGACCACAGTCAACAGTGCCGCGCCGAACGCCCCATCGGGCCACGGCAAGTTCTGCGCGGCGATCCCGTTCGTGGTGTGCGCCACCGCGGCGATCCAGGCCGCGGGGGTCCAGGCGAGGGCCGAAAGGCCGTCGCGCAGCCAGGGAAAGGGGGCGATGCACGCGAGAACGCCCGCGATGGTCGCGGGTGCCGCTGCCGGATCGGCCACGAGGTTGGCCGCGATGCCCAGCAGTGGGACGTGTGGGTCGATCAGCACGATGAGCGGCCCACACGCCAGCTGGGCGGCCGTCGGCACCGCCAACGCGAGGGCGAGAGCGCGTGGCATCCATCGCTCCAGCCCGTGGGCGATCGGCCGCGCGAGGACGAGCAGAGCGGCGGTGGCCGCGGCCGAGAGCGCGAAGCCGAGGGACGTCGACAGCCACGGGTCGGCGATCATCAACGCCGTCACGGCGGCGGAGAGCACCGCGACTCCGGCGGCGGGGCGCCCGAGGACCACGGCCAGCAGGGCGATCGCGGCCATGGTGGCGGCGCGCACGACGCTCGGTTCGGGAGTGACCAGCACGACGAACCCGGCGAGAACCCCGGATGCCCCCACCACGCGGACCCAGCGCGGGGCGCCCACCCCCGCCAAGAGCACGAAGGCGGCACCGACGACGAGTGCGCAGTTGGCGCCCGAGACCGCCGTGAGGTGAGAGAGGGAGGATGCGGTCATGGCCGCGTCGGTCGCGGCATCGAGGCTCGAGGTGTCGCCCACCGCGAGTCCCGGCACGAGTCCCGCCCCGGGCTGCGGGAGACCCCGGGTCGACGCGATGAGACCGTCGCGCAACGCCTCGAACCACGCCCACACCCCCTCCGGCGGTGGGGCGTCGAGCACCTCTTGCGCGCGGAGGACGAGGATCGCCCTCTCCCCCGGGCGTGCCGGGATCGCTCGGCCGGTCAGATGCATCTCGCTCCCGAGCCCGGATGCCGCAACAGCGGCCTGACCGCCCGCATCCACGCCGACGCGGGTCGGGATGCCCCCGGTCACGGTCACCGCTCCTGCGCTGACGCGCGAGGCGACCGCGTCGAACCAGGCACCGCCGTCGGTGGACCCGGACACGTGTCCGACGATAGTGAGGTCGACGTCGAGTTGGCGGCCGCCCTCCACCTGCAACGCGGCGATCTGCGCACGCACCGGGGCCGCGGCAGCGACGCTGCCCCCGGACGCCGCGGCGCACGCGAGCGCCACGGCGGCGACACCGAGGGCCGGATGCCGAACCCGCACGAACACCGCCGCACAGAGGACGGCGACCATGGTCGCCGCCACGGCCAACCCCGCCAGGTCGGGGGCCGAGGTCGCGACTCCCGCAGCGGCCCAGGTCACGAGCGCCACCGCGGCGGGGCGGAGGGCACGGCGCTGCAGGGGCGTCATACCCGCACCAGGTCTCGGAGTCCGTCGAGCATCTTCTGCCCGATCCCCGGCACCGAGCCCAGATCATCGACGCTTGTGAAGCGACCGTTCTCCTTCCGCCACGCAATGATGCGGTCGGCGATCGCCGGCCCCACGCGTGGCAACGTGTCGAGCTGTTCGCGCGTCGCCGTGTTCAGGTCGATCAGGCTTCCCGCGGCCGTCCCGGGAGCGGTGCCGGAGCTGTCTTCGGGCGTCGCGCCGGCCACGGGCACCACGATCTGCTCCCCGTCGGCGACGGGGCGCGCGAGGTTCACCCCGGCACGTTCGGCGTCGTCCCGGAAGCCGCCGGCGCGGGCGATGGCATCCGCGACCCTGTCGCCGGCCTCGAGGCGGTAGAGGCCGGGGGCGCGCACGGCGCCCGCGACGTGCACGTACAGGCCCGCCGCGGGAGGAGCGGATGCCGTGGTGAGCGGTGAGGAGGCGGCGGAGACCGTCTGGTTGCCGGAGACGCCCCGCAGCATGCCGATCCCGATCGTGACCGCGAAAGTGAGCAGGATCAAGACGATCACGGCGCCGACACCGAGCCGGCGACGCGCACGGAGCGCATCGGGAGGACTCTCGGGGGTGTCGGTCACCCGGCCACCCTAGAAAGCGCGAGAAGCCGGGCGCGGGGACGCGCACGGCATCCGTGGGCCGTTCGCTCGATTCAGCGGATGGGGAGGAGTCGTCGCTGCGCGGGGGCGCGTCCGCGCAGACGGGCGGTTCGGGCCGTCCGCGCGAGGGTGGGGGCGTGGGGTGTCAGGTCCGCGGGGCGCCCACCTCGGTCGACGGACCGACGCTGAGCATCGGCACGAAGTACTTCATCAGAGACGCGGGTTCGCGGACCGGTTCTCCGTCGACACAGACCCACGCGTGCGCACGGAAAGGGTCGATCGCCGCGCCGGCGTGCCATTCGGGCCACTTTCCGTACGTCCAGCAGAACAGCGCGGTCGCCGTGGCGCGATCCAGGCAGTAGCGCCCCGCGCATCTGCGGCTGACCGAGACGACCGCGTCGAGGCCGCGCTCGACGAGCGCTCGATCGGCGGCTTTTCGGCCCCGTGCGAGCCGGGTCAGCAGATGTTCGAGTCGATCGGGCTGCTGCCGGACCAGGAGGAAGACGAGGGGGAGCACGAGGAACGCGCGGAGACGATCCGTCGCCGAGAGACGTTGCCGGGCCTCGAGGGGAACGACGATGTCAGACACGGACGAGGACCCCCTCGCCCGCGAGGCCGTCGAGCATCTGGTGGAGGTCGTGGGAGATCTGCGCCGCGTCGACATCGGCGTACCGCTTCCGCAGGTGATCGAGGATGCCGTCCACGGACTCGCCATCGACCAGGAGGCGGAGGATGCGCGTTCCGGCTGGATTTACCTGGCGGTACTGTCCGGAGCGGCGGCTCAGGAGAACGCCCCCGTGAGTGACCTCCTTGAAACTGACATCGTCGGCCAGGTGGTAGCTGTGCGACATGGCGCTCACCTTTCGTTCACGAGGGTCATGTGGTCTGCGGAGCGGAGCCATCTCTCGGTCGCCAGGAGGAACTCGAACGGGAAGAAGTGCTGCGCCTGGGGTTGCATGCTCCGCAGATACGTCTTCAGGCGCGCGACGTCGACGAGCCCGCGCCGGCCCAGGTGGAAGTCGTCGGCGTGGGCGGCGATGGCCCTCCGGTGCTCGTTGAACGCGGCGTAGATCAGCGAGATGTAGTCGCCCTTGGACCGTCGGTTCAAGAAGGGCTCGGGGACGACGCCCGCGGCGGCGGCGGCGAGACCGGGCTTGAAACGACGAGTGTTCAGGCGATCCAGCAAGCGGACCTGCAGCGCGAGCTCGACCACGGCGTCATCGAGGAAGGGGGCTTCATAGCGGACGCCGACCTCGCGCGTCTGTTCGTCGAGCGCGCGATGGATCTGACCGTTGCGGGTGATCATGCCGTACGCGACCGCGTCGCTGGCGAACGCGGCATCCAGGTGCGCATCCGCCGTGTTCTCGAGGATCAGGCTCTGCGCGGCAGACAGAGACGTCTGCGTGGCCCACGGTGAGAGGGAGAACGGCACGTCCCACGCCGGTGCGGGCCGCTCGAAGTCCTTCGTGCCCAGCGAAGCGGTCTCCCGCACGAGCCACGAGTGCGGATCATCCCTGTTGAGTGCCGCACGCACGGTCTTCCCGAGGGGCCAGCGATGAAGGGTCGCCATCCCCCGGATCGCCTCGTAGAGCGCCGCAGGCGCTTCACGCCGCAGACCGGGGAGGACGGCTTCATCCGGGTAGAAGAGCTCGTCTCCTCCCGACCCGGCGAGGTGGATCGTGCAGCCTTGCTCGCTCAGACGCTCGGCCATCGCGCGGTGCATGCCCTCGGTGCGAATGGACGGCTCCGGCTCGGCTGCGAACCGCTGATCGGTGACGTGCCAACCGGCGAACCAGCGCGGGAACTCCTCGTGCGACACTCGGATGTGGCGACTGCCCAGCGCCTGGGCCGCGGCATCCGCCCACTCGGCATCGTCGTTCATCTCGACGCTGATCCCCAGGTGCAGCGTCGTGAGCTCGTTCACGTGTTCGCGAGCGAAGAACGCGAGAGACGTGGAATCCATGCCCCCGGAGAGATCCGTGCTCAGACGGGACCGGGCGTGTCGCGATCGCGCCTCGACGGCATCGTGCAACGCGGTGGTGAGAGCCGCCGTGACCTCGCTCTGCGGCACGTGTCGCCGAGGGAGAGACCACCGTTCTCGAACGTGAAGCGGACCCGTCGCTGCCGCGCGCAGCTCGTGCGTCGGCAGGACGTTCTCGATCCCCCGCCAGTAGCTCGCGTCTCCGAGGGGCCACGGTGCGCGCGGAGCGACCAGGGCGAGCGGAACGCGCTCCTCGCGGAGGGCCGGCCGGAACATGTCGACGAGCAGCCCGAGGGAGTTGGAGGCGATCGGAGCATCCGGCTCGGTCGAGTACGACAGGCGCCGGAAACTCGACAGCGTGCCGAACGCCCGGGTCATTCCGGCAGAGGTGGTGACGAGGGTGAAGAACGCCCCGGCGATCGCGCGGTGAATCGCCGCGAAGTCCGGTTCCTCACCACCCGCTTGGAGCCACGCGCGAAGATCCTCGTCGCCGGCCCCGACCGTCCCCAGGAGCACGACACGGAACCTCTCATTCGCCGCCTGGACGATCTCGTCCTCGTCCCATGAGCCGACGATCCAGGGTCGTCCGGAGAAATGCGGGACGTACTTCGGCAGCCCCGCGGAGGGGACGGGCCCGACGACCTCGCGGTCGGGATAGAGCAGGAAACGCATGATGTCGACTCGATCTCTGGGAGGGATGGTGGGAGCGGCCGGAACGACCGCCCCCACCCGGGTCAGCCGTGGCTCAGAGCCACCAGCCGAGGACGTCGGTCCAGTAGCCCTGGGACGTGAAGGCGGTGTCCTTGCGGAAGTCGCCCACGACGAGCACCTGAGGCTTCTCGTAGGGTTCGGTCATCTGTCTCACCTCCTCCCCTGTTCGAAGACCACCGCGGAGTGCGGGGAGTCGATGCCGCCGGACCCGTCGTCGGGGTCCGGGGTGGTCTCGCGGATGCCGGACGGGGATCGCGGATCGCGGTCGGGCCGGAGCCTGCGCCTCAGCGCAGACAGGGCGGTGCCCGTCCCGTCACGCCCCGTGCCCCGCGGCGCAGCCGGGAGGCAGGCGACGGCGACTGCCCCGATCATGACGAGAGCGAATGTCCAGAGCCCGATGGTGACGATGATCCCGACGTGGAAGACGATCACGAGAAGCAGTGCGACGCGACGGAGCCTGTCGGTCCCGCAGAGGATGATCACGCCGACCGCGATCTCGAGCACGATGGACCCCCACGTCACGGCGAACACGAGAGCGGGCACCGACATCAGCGCCACCCCGAGGTCGCGAACCCAGCCGGCGGCCCCGAACATGTTGTCGCGGAGGACGTAATACTCCGCGGTGCCCGAGAGCCAGTCGGAACTCGCGAACTTCCCGAGGCCGGAGTGCAGGTAGATGCCCGCGACCTGGAGGCGAACGCTCCAGAGTGCCGCGTAGGCGATGCCGCGCGCGGAGGGTCGGAGCGGCGATCTCGGACGCGTCCAGTGCCACCAACGGTCATCGGTGAGGCACATCGGGATGAGCAGAAGCGCGACGACCTTGGCGGCCAGCTCTCCGCCGTCGGGCAGGGCGATGCTCCCCGCGATCGAGAAGGTGACCCAGGCATGCACGATGCCCGTCGCGCGGGGAAGAAAACCGGATGCCACGACGAGCAGGAGGATCAGCATGATCCCGTGCCGCGTCGACGGAGCGAGGACATCGCCCCCCACGCAGTACGCGCTGATGGCCTTCACTCCGTCGCAGTACGGGGCGGCCGGTTGATCTCCCACCGGCACGAGAAGCGCACGGGGGTCGGTGAAGGCGAGGAGCACGATCTGACCGGAGGCGAGAACCGTGCGCGCGACGCCGAACCAGGGCCGACGGTGATCGAACGTGGAGAGGGTGGAAAGCAAGCTCAAGATCCTTCTCCGTTCGCGGGGCACACGACATCGACCAGAGCGACCTTGTCGACGATCTGCTCGTGAGCCGAGGGGAAAGCGCGGTAGCTCCAGGGGCTTTGCCGTTCCTGGGTGAGAAGCACCGGTCCGCACAGGGTGGGAAGCGGGCTCGTGTTCACGAGCTCGACCCGCTCGCCGCCGAGCTCCGCACCGCAGGAGACACGAAGCGTCGCGCACTCCTGCCACTCCGTCACGGCGTTCGCGAGGTTCGCCAGCTCCGGTCCCTGCGCGCGCTGGTTCCGGGTGAGACCCCACGCGTTCTCGATCCGTGTCTGCGGGGTCGACAGCAGGCTGACCGGTGAGGAATCCGACGCCGTCGCGTAGACGCCGAACTGGTTCCCCTGAAGGTCCTTCGTGAAGAAGTTCCAGCCCTGCGAGACGAACGCGCTGTAGTTGTTGCGGAAGTCCTGTCCCATGCCGAGAGAGATCGTGGTCGGGGGGACGGCGACGAGCACGGACAGAAACAGCACGGGAAGCGTGACCGCGAGGGTGAGGACGAAAGCCACGATCGAACCGCGATGGGCGGCGACGTCACCGCGAGAGTCGGACATAGACATGCCTCTCCAAAGGAGGGGTGCCCGCCTGCGCGGCGCGGCGCGGGCGGGCACCACGGGTCAGGGGGCGATGGTCGACGCGATGGCCGCCGATGCCTCTTGACGGGTCAGCCGATCGTCCGAGGCGAGGGTCGCCGACGGCGTGCTCGGTCCCACATACGCCACGATGCGGGTCGACACCACGGCGACGACGAGGGCGACGGCGAGGGCGAGAGGCCAGACCAGGCAGTACGCGGTCGCGGAGCCGTCGTCATCCGAACCGACCTTCCAGTCGTCCGAGCTCTTCACGTACTCGATCATCGAGTTGTTGTAGACCGTCAGCGCGGCTTCCACGGCGACCGGGTCGCCGCTCTGCAGCGGTTCCGTCACCTGAGCGTGGAACTCCGGGTTGACCTGCGTCACTCCGGCCACGATCTCATCGACCAGCTCCGTCGGCGGCGCCTCTGCGGCGAGACCGTCATAGCCGAGTTCAGCGATCAGACCCGGGTGTTCGGCATCGATGGTGCCGGAGCCGAAGGCCAGGAACTCCACGACCTCGCGATCGGTGTAGTCCCCGGCGGTGACGTCCGCGGCGACGGTCAGCGGCGCGTCTCGGCTCGCACTGTTGGCCGATGCGGCCGTCGTCCCGGCCAGGACGAGGGCTCCGGCGGTGATCGCCACCAGGAGCGGTTTGCCTGCGTTCTTCATGAATCCTCACTTTCCTTGCGAATGATCTCGGTATCGCGTCGTGCGACGACTCGGCATCCGTCGTGCCGTCGACGACCGGTGAGCGTGGTGTCAGAACCACCAGCCCAGGAGGTCGGGCCAGCCGCCGCGACTTGTCAACGCCGTGTCGCGGCGGAAGTCGGCGACGAGCACTGCACAAGGCGCTTCGTAGAGGTCGTCCATGGATAATCACCTCCCCCAGGTGATGCGTCGATGGTCAGAGCCCGGAATCGTCGTGACGCGCGGCTGAGCGTGGCGCGATGCCCGAGCAGGCATGTTCGATGCCGTCGCCCCGGTACCGCTCCGCGTGGAGCGACACGTGAACGAGGTCACGAGATGGTCAGGACGCGGAGTCACCGCGCCGGCGAAGCGGACGGGAATGCGATTCAGGCAGAGCTGCGCATCCGCTTGTAGTTCCGTCCCGCACGATGCGCGGGGATGATTCCCAGAAGGGTCCAGAGAAGCAGCCACCCCAGTCCCGCCCCCAGAAGGGCCGGGGCGACGCTGTTCAGCCCGAACACCGTCAGCACGAGGGCGACGACGGCCGCGGTACCTGCGCCGACGCCGCCGGCCGCGGCGAAGGGGGCCGGGGCACGATTGACCGTCTTCCAGGCGTCCTTGTCAGAGAGGGTCAAGGGTGTCCGGTACCCGAAGAGCCAGTTCTGCGGCAGCGTGCCCCGCCAGGACGCGCGAGCCCACCAGAGCGCCAGCAGCCCGGCCAGCAGCACCAGCACGGAGGCGGCAACGATCCCCATCATCTTCACGTCCCTTACGGCCGGCGACTCTTCTCTGAGGAACGTATTGCCGGTCGGGATCGGGCGACCACCAACCACGGGTTGAACTTCCGCGTCGGGACCTGCGGTTCACGACCCCGTGATCTTCAGCCGGTGCGCGAGGATGACGGCGTGGACGCGGTCGCGGAGCGTCAGTTTGCTGAAGATCTTGTTGATGTGACTCTTCACGGTGGCCGGTGACAGGAAGAGCCGTTCACTGATCTCGGCGTTGGTCATGCCTGTTGCCATCGCCAGGAACACATCCTGCTCGCGCGGGCTGAGGACCGAGAGCTCCGCGGGCATGCCGATCGGACGAGAAGCGGGCGTCTCGTCAGCCGATCGCAGGGCGCGATGGATCAGCTTCTGGGTGATGTGGGGTTCGACCACCGCATCGCCGCGATGGACGGTGCGGATGGCGTCGATCAACCGTTCGGGAGCGGCGCTCTTCAGAAGGAAGGCGCTGGCGCCCGACTCGAGAGCTCCGAACGCGTACTGGTCGAGGTCGAAGGAGGTGAGGACGACGATCCGCGTCGTCGGGCTGGCCGAGGTGATGGCGTGAGTGGCGCTGATGCCCCCCATTCCCGGCATCCGGACGTCCATCAGGATGACGTCGGGGTGCAGTGTCCGGGCGAGGGCGATCCCTTCCTCGCCCGTCGCGGCCTCTCCGACCACGCGAAGATCCGCTGCGCTCTCGACGACCAGCGAGTTGCCGAGTCGTGCGAGCGCCTGGTCATCGACGATGAGCACGTCGATCATCGGGACTTCTCCGTTCGCAAGGTCGTGCGCACCGCCCAGCCGCGGGGCGTTCGTGGGCCGTAGACGCACGTCCCCCCGAACGACGCGGCTCGCTCGGAGACACCGATAAGACCGCGACCTGTTCCGATGCTCGGAGCACTTGCGGGAAGGCCGTCATCGTCGACATCGATGGTGACGGTCCCCGTCCGTGCGGTGCACTCGATCGTGACGAGCACCGCGGTGACCCCATGCGCATAGCGCAGCACGTTCGTGAGGCATTCCTGCACGATGCGGTGGATCGCGGCGTGCAGCATCGCGCTCTCGGGAAGGGCGTCCCCCCGCTGTCGCAGCTCGACGGGCATTCCTGCCGCGTGGAAGACCTCGACCATGCTTCCGATGTCGGGGAGGTCGTACCCGGAGTGATGGAGCGCATCGTCGAGCTGGTGGTCGGAGTCACGCAGGACACGGAGCGTGCGTTGCATGTCGTCGAGGGCGGTGGCCCCGACCTCCCCCAGGTGGGTGAGGGCCTGGCGGGATCGTTCGGGGTCGGTCTCCCACGCCGAACGTGCGCCGTTCGCCAGGGAGATCATCACCGTCAGCGCGTGACCGACCACGTCGTGCATCTCGGCCGTGATCCTCGTGCGTTCCGTTGCGCGAGCGCTGTCGATCCTCTGCTGCAGGAGAGCCTCCTGCGCGCGGCGACGCTGCAGGGTGTTCTGCACCACGATCCCGGCGGCGCAGGCCAGGACGACGTACGGGTCGACCACGCTCGTGCCCACCCCGATGGCGGGGATGATGTCATCGGTCGCGGTGACCGCGACACCCAGGATGATCTTCACCGTCGTGCCGATCAGCGGCACACCGACGGCCAAGAGGTACCCCAGGGCCGCCCGGCCGGTCGTCGACCGCCGCGCGACGGTGTACACCGCCACGCACAGCGCCGGCGTGAAGGACTGCCCTTCACCGATCGCCGCGAGCACGGCCACGACGGCGAGCGTCGTCCACGGGAGCCGTCGTCGCACGCAGAGCGTCGCGGCGGCGAGGAGGAGGAGGCCGATCGTGAGGGCGGTCGAGGGTCCTTCCACCAGGATGCTGATGAGTCCCGGGACGATGGCGACGACCGCGAGTCCCGCGTCCACGAGGGCTCGGTGCCGGTGGTACAGGGGGACGCGTGCGCCGATGTCGACCATCGCGAACCCCTCTCTTCACGTGTCTGGGCAGTCTACTCAGCGGTTCCGGCGGGCAGCGGCTCACGCATCGGTGAACCGGTACCGCAGACCCGCGCCGACGACCGCGACGGCGGCCCACGCGAGCATGACCAGGAAACCCGTCGCCCCGTCGAGACCGCCGGGGTTCTCCACGGCGGAGAGTGCCATCCGGCCGGCGATGGTGGGAAAGTAACCGGAGATCCGGCTCCCGATGTCTCCCCCGAACGACGCGATCACCGAAGGGACGATCGTGTACAGCGCGAGCGGCACGAGGAGCGCGACGATGAGGTTGCCGACCAGGATCGCGAGGGCGAGGCTGATCGCGGCGATCAGACCCAGATACAGTCCCGACGAGATCGACCCCCGCAGGACCTCTGCCCCCTCCGCCGCGTAGGTCACTCCCGTCCCGGAGAGCAGGAGGTGCGGCAGAAGCTGACCCGAGGCCGCACCGACGACCCCGATGCCGAAGGACACGAGCCCCGCGACGATCACCTTGGCGCCGAGGATCGGCAGCCGACTCGGAACCGCGAGGAAGGATGCGCCGATCCTGCCGCCGCTCTCGCTGGTAGCCGTCAGCACCGCGAGGACGGCGATGAGCAGTTGGAGCCAGAGGACGCTGTCCAGGTAGGCCACGGGGGCGACGGAGTAGATACGCATCCCCGGATCGGGGCTGTCCGCCCGCTGCCCCAGGGAGATCGAGAGGAGCACGGCATTGAGGGGCACGAACACCATCGCGACGGCGACGAGGATCCGATTGGATCGGAGCGACCAGAACTTGATCGCCTCGGCGCGAACGCTCGATCCGAACGGCCTGGTCGCGCGCTGCACCGCCGGGCGGGAGGGGGCCACCGTGGTCATGCGTCGGTCCTCCTGGTCACCAGAGCGGCCGTGACGAGAAGCACACCGGCCCACGCGACGGCGATGCACACGCCGAACCATGGTTCGACGAGCCCGGCGGGGACGTGCTCCTGCAGGATCATGAGCCCAGCGGTGGACGGGAGATAGCCCGCGGCATCCCGGATGCCTTCGAACGGCGCCGCACCGAGGAGCAACGGCAGGACGTTGAGCAGGACGAGACCGGTGATGATCGCACCCACCGTGCTGCGCAGAAGCGCACCGATCGCGAGGCCGGTCACGCCGATGGCGGCCAGGTAGACGGCCGACCCCACGACCAGCTGGACGGCGTAAGGTCCCTCGACCTCGAACGGGAGCCCGGCGCTGCGCGACACAACCGCTGCCGTCAGCAACGCCGTCGTCGCTCCCGCGGCCCCGACCAGGAGCGACAGACCGCCGACCAGGACGGCTTTGCTCGCCAGGACACGCAGCCGCCGAGGCTCTGCCAGGTAGCTGGGCTGCACGGTCTGGTGGGCGAACTCGGTGGTCGCGAAGACTGCGGTGAGGAGGATGATGACCAGTTGCGCGCCTTGCACGCCCGTCAGCGCCGTTCCGGCCCCCGCCGAAAGCGTGGGAGTCGCTGCGTCCCGTTGCATGATCCGCGCGATGGCCGTAAGGAGCCCGAACCCGCCCAGGAGGGCGTAGGCCAATACGAAGGCCCAGACGAAGCTCGGCAGGGTGCTCAGCTTGATCGCCTCGGCGCGAAGGACGCGGCGGAAGGTCACGGGGGCCATCCACGTCGCGCGCTTGGCGTTCGTCATGGTCGCCGTCTCAGACACGGTGCGGGTCTCCCGCCTGCTGGGGCGCGTACTCGACCGCGCCGCGGGTGAGATCGTTGTACGCGTCCTCGAGCGTCCGCGCGCGCTGCCCCATCTCGTAGACCACGATTCGTTCCCGAGCAGCGATCTCGGCGATCTGCTCCACGGGGAGCCCCTCGATCTCCAGTCGGTCCGGCGCCGGCATCGTCGACGCGACGCCGGGCCCGGCGACGAGTTCCGCGAGCCGTGCCGCCTCCGTCGTGCGCACATGGACGATCCGGGATGCCTGGACCAGGTCGTTCAGGGGGGCGTCGGCGATGATCCTCCCCTGCCCGATGACGACGATGTGCTCCGCGATGAGCGAGAGCTCGCCCAGGAGGTGCGAGGACAGGAAGACGGTGCGCCCCTCCGCCGCGAATCCTCGCAGCAACTCGCGGATCCACGTCACGCCGTCCGGATCGAGACCGTTCACCGGTTCGTCGAGGATCAGCGTGTGGGGATCGCCGAGGAGCGCGGCGGCGATGCCGAGCCGCTGCGCCATCCCGAGGGAGAACCCACCGACCTTCTTCCTCGCGACCGACGTCAGCCCGGCGATGTCGAGCACCTCATCGATCCGTGCGCGCCGAATGCCGTGGGTGGCCGCGATCCAACGCAGGTGGTCGACGGCTCGCCGCGAGCGATGCGCGGCCTTCGCATCGAGAAGGGTTCCGACCTCGTGCAGAGGAGCCTTCAGCTCCGCGTACCTGCGGCCATCGATCAGCGCTTCACCGGAGGACGGGAAGTCCAGACCGACGATCGAGCGCAGGGTCGTCGATTTCCCCGCCCCGTTGGGCCCGAGGAATCCGGTGACCTTTCCGGGCGCGATCTCGAACGAGACATCTTTCACCGCGAAGGTCTTCCCGTATCGCTTGGTGAGGTTCTTCACCGAAAGGGTCATGACACCCGCCGCCTTTCCGTCGGTTGTGCAGCTTCGTCCCGACGCTACGTTTCGGGGGGAAAAGCGCTCTACCAACCAAGGGTGGAACGCGCCGCGGCGGGGCGTTCGCGTAGCCTCGGGGATTCTCATGACGGGCGTCTCGCGCGGAGAATGACCCCATGCACCCCCACGCCTGGCGCGCGATCCTCGCCGCCCTCGCCGACGACCGCGCACGCGAGATCTACGCGCGCATCGTCCTCGCGCAACCTGTCGAAGACGCTCTCGCCGCCATCCCTGCGAAGCGGGCTCGCCGCATCGTGGAGGCCCTCACGGCGGCGGGACTCGTCTCCCCCACCCCGGACGGGTTCGACGCCGTCCCCGACGCGTTCGCCCGGGCCCTGGCATCCGCGGGCAGCCCTCCGCGTCGGGAGGGCGTGGATCGCTTCCTCGAGGAGGGCCGGCTCGTCCGCATGCCGGCGCGCGCCGGCGACCGCCGGGCGGTCCTCGAGCACCTGGGGACGCGTGTGCTGGCGACCGGGGAAACGCTCTCCGAGGTCGAGGTCAACGCCCGCCTCGTCGAGATCACCGACGATGTCGCCGGCCTCCGCCGCGCCCTTGTCGACGAAGGCCTCATCTCACGCACGGCCGACGGCTCCGCCTATTCCCGGACCTCCGAATGACGGATGCCATGTCCCCACCGCTCCGCGGAGCGTCGGGGACGTGGCATCCGGGGTCCTCACTTGGTCGAGAAGCTGACCACCTTCGGCGGGCGGACCACCGCGCGCACGATCTCGCGATCGCCCAGCGCGCGGCGCACCTTCTCGTCGCCGCGGGCGAGCTTCTCGAGCTCGTCGGCGCCGATCTTCGCCGAGACCTCGAGGGTGCCGCGCACCTTGCCGTCGATCTGCACGACGGCGACGACGGAGTCCTCGACCAGCAGGGTCGGGTCGGCCTGGCGCCAGGTCGCGAGACCGACGAAACCGTCGTAGCCGAGCGTCTGCCACATCTCCTCCGCGGTGTGCGGGGCGAAGAGGTCGAGGGTCATCGCGATGACCTCGGCGGCCTCGCGCACGGCGGGGTCGCTGGCGCCGGCGGGGCCGTCGATCGTCTTGCGGGTGACGTTGACGAGCTCCATCAGACGGGCCACGACGACGTTGAACTTGGTCTGCTCGATGAGGTTCGGCGCCTCGGCCAGCAGGCGGTGCGTCACACGGCGAAGGGCCTTGTCGCCGTCGGCCCAGACCACGTCGGTCTCGCTGTCGACGTCGTGCGCGATGCGCAGCGCACGGGCGAGGAACTTGGCCGCTCCCGTCGTCGAGACGTCGTTCCAGTCCTTGTCGTCCTCCACCGGACCGGCGAACGCGAGAGCAACACGCAGGGCGTCGGCGCCGTGGGCGTCGAGCTCCTCCTGGAACAGCACGAGGTTGCCCTTGCTCTTCGACATCTTCGCGCCGTCGAGGATGACCATGCCCTGGTTGATGAGGCTCGAGAACGGCTCGGTGAACTCCACCAGGCCCATGTCGAATAGCGCCTTGGTGATGAAGCGCGCGTACAGCAGATGCAGGATCGCGTGCTCGACACCGCCGATGTAGAAGTCGACCGGACCCCACTTCGACGCCTCGCGGCCCGAGAACGCCTGCGTCTCATCGCCGGGCGAGAGGAAGCGCAGGTAGTACCAGGAGCTGTCGACGAAGGTGTCCATCGTGTCGGGGTCGCGCAGCAGCGTCTGGCCCGTCTCCGGGTCGGTGACCTGCACCCAGTCCGTCGCCGCCCCGAGCGGAGAGGTGCCCTTGGGCTTCAGATCGAGACCCTCGACCGAGGGCAGCACGACCGGCAGCTGGTCGGCGGGGACGGGAGTGATCGACCCGTCCTCCCCGTGCAGCATCGGGATGGGCGTGCCCCAGTAGCGCTGGCGCGAGATGAGCCAGTCGCGGAGGCGGTAGGTCTTGGCCGCGCGACCGACGCCCTGGGCCTCGAGCTCCTCGATGACGCGCGCGATCGCGTGCCGCTTGGACAGGCCGTTCAGCGAACCGGAGTTGATCATGCGTCCGTCGCCGGTGAGCGCGATCCCGGTCTTCACCGGGTCGGTCTCCTCGACGTCGCCCAGCGGGTCGATCGGCACGCCCTCGTCGTCGAGCTCGATGACGGGGATCGCGCCGGTGACCGGCGCCAGCGTGTCCACGACGACCTTCACGGGCAGGTCGAACGCACGCGCGAAGTCGAGGTCGCGCTGGTCGTGCGCGGGCACGGCCATGACCGCGCCGTGACCGTAATCGGCCAGCACGTAGTCGGCGGCCCAGATCGGGAGCTTCTCCCCGTTGATCGGGTTGATCGCGTAGTGGCCGAGGAACACCCCGGTCTTGGGACGGTCGGTCGCCTGACGCTCGATGTCGGTGGCGCGCTGCACCTGCGCCAGGTACGCCTCGAACGTCTCACGCACCCCCTGATCCGCGGATGCCGCGAGCTCGGCCGCCAGGTCGGACTCGGGCGCCACGACGAAGAACGTCGCGCCGTGCAGCGTGTCGGGACGCGTGGAGAAGACCGTGATCTTGTCGTCGCGGCCCTCGATCTCGAAGGTGATGTCGGCGCCGACGGAGCGACCGATCCAGTTGCGCTGCATCTGGATGACCTTGCTCGGCCAGAAGCCCTCGAGCTGGTTCAGGTCGTCGAGCAGACGGTCGGCGTAGTCCGTGATGCGCAGGAACCACTGCGTGAGCTTCTTCTTGACCACGACGGCGCCGCTGCGCTCCGAGGTGCCGTCGGGCAGCACCTGCTCGTTGGCGAGCACGGTCTGGTCGACCGGGTCCCAGTTGACGAGGGCGTCCTTGCGGTACGCGAGGCCCTTCTCGTACAGCTTCTGGAACAGCCACTGGTTCCAGCGGTAGTACTCGGGGTCGCTCGTGTGCAGCACGCGGCTCCAGTCGAACGAGACGCCGTAATCCTTCAGGCTCTCCTTCTGCTGGGCGATGTTCGCGTAAGTCCACTCGACCGGGTCGGCACCGCGCTTGATCGCGGCGTTCTCGGCGGGCAGACCGAACGAGTCCCACCCGATGGGGTTGAGCACGTTGTACCCGCGATGACGCCAGAAGCGCGCGACGATGTCGGAGTAGAGGTAGTTCTCGGCGTGGCCCATGTGCAGGTCGCCCGAGGGGTACGGGAACATCGCGAGCACGTACTTGCGCGGACGCTTGTCGTCGTCGCCTCCGGCGCGGAACGGATCCTTGTCCGCCCACGCGCGCTGCCACTTCGCCTGGATCGCGTGGGCGTCGAAGGCGCCCTCGCCGGGCACGGGGGTGGGGTTCTCAGACACGGGTGAAGCCAATCGTGAGGTCGGGGAGGCCACGAGGGCCAGCGTCCAGGTTATCGGACGGTGCCGGTCACCACCCCGGAGGCACCTCGGCACCGAGGGCCGCGAGCGGTGCGCGGGCCTTGATGCCCACCTCGGCCACTTCGGATGCCGCGACCGAGCGCCACGTGATGCCTCCGCCCGCGCCGACGAAGGCGGCATCCGACTCGACGACGATGCTCCGGATGACCATGGCGAGATCCGCGGACCCGTCGTCGCCGATCCATCCGAAGGTCCCCGAGTAGATGCCCCTCGGGGCGCCCTCGAGCCGCTCGAGGATCGTCATCGCCGAGGCCTTGGGCGCACCGGTCATGCTCCCGGCGGGGAAGGCGGCATCCCGCAGCGCCCCGAGCGTCGTGCCGGGGAGCAGGAGGCCGGACACCTCGCTGACGAGCTGATGCACGTGCGGGTAGGTCTCGACCTCGAGAAGGCGGTCGACGCCGATGCTCGACGGGGAGCACACCCGCGAGAGGTCGTTGCGCATCAGGTCGACGATCATGACGTTCTCGGCGCGCTCCTTGGTGTCCGTGCGCAGGTCGTCGGCGAGCGCGGCGTCGGCGACGGGGTCGATCGCGCGCGGACGGGTGCCCTTGATGGGGTGCGTGTGCACGGCACCGTCGCGCACTTCGAGGAACCGCTCGGGCGATGCGCTCACCAGCGCCGTGTCGCCGATGCGGATGAAGCCGCCGTGGTGCGACGACGACGTGCGGCGGAGCCGTCGGAACACGTCGAGGGCGAAGAAACGGCCCGCAACGGTGAACCGGGTGGTGAGACAGAGCTGGTACGCGTCGCCGTCCCGGATGTGCTCGCGGCACGCCGCGATGAGTCCGGCGTACTCGTCGGGTGCGTGGCGACCGGATGCCACCCCTCGAGGTTCCGCGGCGGGGACGGGCGGGGCCGGCCGGGCTCCGAGCGCCCGCTCGGCGAGGTCGGCGAGGGCCGCGGCATCCGTCCCCACCGCCCACGCTCGTCGCGCGGCGTGGTCGAAGGCGAGCGCCGCGTCGACGCGCAGCCAGGCCGCATCGCCGTCGTAGGGGATCCAGCCGACCCATCCGCCGTGGAACGCGCCTCCCCCGACGCGCGTCGCGGGGAGATCCAGGGGGTCGGCGGCGCGCTCCGGGTGGCCGGCACCCATCCAGCTCCATCCGCGGTCGGCATCGACGCCGCCGTCGAGCCAGAACGCCGCGGGAGCGTCCGCCCAGAGGCTCGTGAACACGGCCTCGGGGTCGACCCACCGGGGCAGGGCGAGCGGGGAGACGGAACGCGGCACGCTCCCAGGCTAGGGCGAGCCCGCGCCCCTAGGCTGACGGAGGTGAACGAGATCCTCACGTGGCTGCTCGACGTCGTCCAGAACGTCGACCCCGTGCTGCGCACGATCCTCGCCGGTGTCGCCGTGATGCTCGAGACGAGCGTGCTGGTCGGGCTCATCGTTCCCGGCGACACGATGGTGATCGTCGCGGGGACCGCCATCGCCTCGCCGCTCGAGGGCGTCATCCTCGGGGCCGTCGTGGTCGTCGGGGCGCTCCTCGGCGAGAGCGGCGGGTTCTGGCTCGGTCGGTTCTTCGGGCCGCGCATCCGCGCCTCGAAGCTCGGGCAGAAGCTCGGCGAACGCAACTGGGAGCGCGCGGACCGGTACCTGCGTCGCCGCGGCGGACCCGCCATCTTCCTCTCGCGGTTCCTTCCGGTCCTGCACTCGCTGGTCCCCCTGACCGTGGGGATGAGCGGCTACAGCTACCGCCGCTTCCTGGCATGGACGGCCCCGGCGTGCGCCATCTGGTCCGCGCTGTACATCTCGGTCGCGGCGACCGCCGCGGGCACGTACCGCGAGCTCGCGGACCGCATCCACTACGCCGGCTACATCTTCGTCGGCATTCTCGTCGTGTTCCTCGTACTGGTCTTCGTCGGCAAGAAGGTGATCGAGCGCCTCGAGCGTCGGCACCTGGCCGACGACGTCCACCCCCTCGAACCGGCCGAGGGGGACGTGAAAGACTGAGGCGGATGCCTCGTTCTCCCCGCGCCAAAGTGCTCTGGTTCGCCCGACTCGAGCGCCGCTTCCACCGGTGGCGCGAGAAGCGCGCCCGCGCGCGGGGCCTGCGTCCCGCCATCACCGGGTTCCCCGGGTACGGCACGGAGGAATGGGTCCGCGTCCTCGGTCGCGTCCTCATCGCCCCGCCGATCAAGCGCACGTCGACGGGTGAGTTCGCCAGCCTCCGGGGATGGCGCAGCTTCGCGGCGGTCCCCGTCGGGATGGCGCGCGTCCGCGTCGTCATCGACGGCGTCGCCCACGAGGTGTCGGCTGACCGGGGCGGAGTGATCGATGCGCGCCTGCCCGCCTCCCTCGCACCGGGGTGGCAGACGATCACGATGTCGGTGGAGGGGAGCGAGCCCGCCGAGACCCGCGTCTTCATCGTCGGGTCGGACGTGCGGTTCGGCGTGGTCAGCGACATCGACGACACCGTCATGGTGACCGCCCTCCCCCGCCCGTTCCTCGCCGCGTGGAACTCGTTCGTGCTCGACGAGCACGCGCGGCAGCCCGTTCCCGGGATGGCCGTCATGCTCGAGCGACTGACGCGCGAGCACCCCGGCACGCCCGTGATCTACCTCTCCACGGGCGCCTGGAACGTGGCCCCGACGCTCACGCGCTTCATGCGCAGGCACCTGTTCCCCGCGGGGTCGTTCCTGTTGACCGACTGGGGTCCGACGCACGACCGCTGGTTCCGCAGCGGACGCGACCACAAGGAGCAGAACCTCCGCCGGCTCGCCAGTGAGTTCCCGCACGTGAAGTGGCTGCTCGTCGGCGACGACGGCCAGCACGACGACGCGATCTACACGCAGTTCGCGATCGATCACCCGCAGAACGTCGCCGCGGTCGCCATCCGCCGGCTGCTCCCGGCGGAGGCTGTCCTCGCCGGTGGCCGCACGGTCGTCGACGATCACTCCGCCGCCGAGGTGCCCTGGGTGACGGGGTCGGACGGCGCCGCGCTTCTCGACCGTCTCGAGAAGGCCGGCGTCATCACGACCGACGCCTGAGGGCGGATGCCGTCCCCTCCGGCCCGATGTCGGAGGGGACGCGTACGGTGGGAGCATGTGCGGTCGATTCGTCGTGGCAAACGTGGCCTCCGAGCTCGTGGGCGTGCTCCGCGTCGACGTCGAGAGCGATGAGCTGCCCCCGCCCTCCCACAACATCGCGCCGACCTCCTCGGTCGCGATCGTGCTCGATTCGGTGAAGACCGAGCCGCCGGTGCGCCGTCTCGAGGTCGCGCGGTGGGGGCTCGTCCCCGGGTGGGCGAAAGACGTCAAGATCGGGGCGCGCGCGTTCAATGCGCGCGCCGAAGAGGTCGAAGAGAAGCCGATGTTCCGCAACGCCCTCATCAAGCGGCGCGCGGTGATCCCGGCATCCGGGTACTACGAGTGGAAGACGACCGACGAAGGCAAGACCCCGCACTACATCCATCCCGCCGACGGCTCGCCGCTCTTCTTCGCGGGCCTCTACGAGTGGTGGAAAGACCCCGCTCTGGCCGATGACGATCCGGCGCGCTGGGTGCTCAGCTGCACCATCCTCACGCGCGACGCGATCGGTCGACTCGGCTCCATCCACGACAGGATGCCGCTGTTCATGGATCCCGATTTCGCCGATGCGTGGCTCGATCCGACGACCGAGAATGTCGGCGACGTCCTGGACGCGGCGATCGATGCGGCTCCCGACGTGGCCGAGACGCTCGACGACCACGTCGTGTCGTCCGCCGTCGGGAATGTGCGCAACGACTCGCCCGCTCTCGTCGAGCCGGTCGAGTGACCGCGCTCCTCGCGGAGACCGTCCTCTCTCGTGAGCAGTGGGAGGCGACCGCCGCCGCGCACGCGGATCGCGCCGACGCGTTGACAGTCGACCATCGCGCCCGCGCCAGTCGCGCCGAGAAGCACCCCGTCGAGGACTTCCTCTTCACCTACTACTCGTACAAGCCGGCGATCCTGCGCCGGTGGCATCCGGGCGCCGGGGTCGTCCTCCTCGAGGCCGAGGAGCGAGCCGGCTGGCGCTGGTACCGCTCCGAGGGCAGCGCGGTACGCGTGGATGCCGAGGCCTTCCGTTCCGAGCGCGCCTCGCTGTATCGCGGCGTCGTGAACCTGCTCCGCGCCACGCTGCACCGCCCGGCGCAGTTCGGGTGCTTCGGCCTGCACGAATGGGCCATGGCGTACCGCGCTGACGATGTCCGCCACGCCGTTCCGCTTCGGTTGGGTCGGGACGGGACGGATGCTGTCGTCGACGCGCACGAACTCCGGTGCACGCACTTCGACGCGTTCCGGTTCTTCACGCCCGAAGCGGTGCCGCGCAACCGCGAGCCGCTGTCTCGCGAGAGCCAGACCGAGCGTGAACAGCCGGGGTGTCTGCACGCGGGGATGGACGTCTACAAGTGGGCGGTCAAGCTCGGGCCCCTCGTTCCCGGCCCGCTGCTGCTCGACGCGTTCGTGCTCGCGCGCGACATCCGCACCCTCGACATGGAGGCCTCGCCCTACGACCTCACGGCGTGGGGATACTCCCCCGTCGCGATCGAGACACCCGACGGGAAGGCGCAGTACGTGTCCCGCCAGAGGGCGCTGAGCGAGCGCGCGCAGGGGCTGCGGCGCGCCGTCCTGGTGGCCATCGGCGCAGCCGACGACACGCCCGGCCGCGCCGATTTCTTGCGCCTCGATCCCGTGTAGTAAGCTCATGGAGTTGCCTCGAACGGGGCGCAGAACAGAAAACGGGCCTGTGGCGCAGCTGGTAGCGCACCTGCATGGCATGCAGGGGGTCAGGGGTTCGAGTCCCCTCAGGTCCACCCAGAGAAAGCCTCCGCTTCGGCGGAGGCTTTCGTCGTTCGATCGTGGTGCGTGATCGGGGGTGTCGGCCGCGCGCCGATGCGCCGGATCCGGAGAACGTCCACGGATTCGGATGCTTTCGCCTTCTGCTCCGTCTCCGGTGTTGGTCTCCGGATCTGCGCATACCGCGCACGCGCCGTGGCGCTCCTCCTCGACGCGTCGGGCACCACCGTGCGGGCGCACCGCCATCGCGCGGCAGAAACGGATCCGGATGCCGGAAGCTCCGGCATCCGAATCCGTCCGGGTCAGCGCGACGCGACCGTTTCCCGGGTCCGCGCCTCGTGTGCTTCTCGCATCACGACCTCGTCGTCGAGCCAGTTCGGGGCCTTGTTGCGGAGGGCGAAGATGTACACCGCGAGCGAAGCGGCGATGATGACCGTGACGTACACGATGAACAGCGGCACCTGCTCGGTCGACTGGGCTCCGGCGTACAGCAGGGGCGCCGTGCCGCCGAACAGCGAGTTGGCGAGGGCGTAGCCGAGTCCGACACCGAGGGCACGGACGTGCGTCGGGAAAAGCTGCGCCTTCACGAGGGCGTTGATCGAGGTGTACCCGGTCAGGATGACGAAGCCGCCCAGGAGGATCGCGAACGCCGTGAACTCGTTGGTCTGCTGCGGGAGCATCGTGATGAGGAACCAGGTGTACAGCACGCCGCCGACGCCGAAGAACACGAGCAGCGACTTGCGACCGACCTTGTCGGACAGCCAGCCGCCGAGGGGCTGCATGAGCATCAGGGCCGTGAGCGCGATGAGGTTGATCACGGTCCCGGTGACGACGTCTCCGCCCGAGAACGCCGTCTTGACGATGTTGGGACCCGTGACCGAGTAGGTGTAGAACGCGACGGTGCCCCCCGCGGTGATCGCGAAGCACAGCAGGAGCGGACGCCAGTTGTTGACGAGGAGGTCGCGCATCGAGCCCGAGTCCTTCGAGCGCCCGGCCTTGTTGTCGTCGAGCACGTGCTTCTCGAGCGACTCGTCCATGGTCCGGCGCATCCAGAAGACGGCCACGGCGGCCACGCCGCCGATGGCGAAGGCGACGCGCCATCCCCACGCCGTGATGGCCTCCTCGTCGAGGGTCAACACCATGACGAGCAGCGTGGTCTGCGCGAGCACGTGACCGCCGACGAGGGTGACGTAGTGGAAGGACGACAGGAAGCCGCGGCGCCCGGGCATGGCGGCTTCCGACATGTACGTCGCGCTCGTGCCGTACTCGCCGCCGGTGGCGAAGCCCTGGACCAGTCGGGCGAACACGAGGATCACGACGGCTCCGACCCCGATCATCTCGGCGGTGGGGGCGAAGGCGATCACCAGAGAGCAGAACGCCATGAGCGAGACGGAGACCGTGAGCGACAGGCGGCGTCCGTACCGGTCGGCGAAGCGGCCGAAGAACCACGAGCCGATCGGACGCATGAGGAAGGTGACGGCGAAGATCGCCCACACGTAGATCGTGGAGTTCTTGTCGTCCGAGCTGAAGAACTGCGACTCGAAGTACACCGCGAAGACGGAATAGACGTAGACGTCGTACCACTCCACGAGGTTGCCGGCCGAGCCCTTGAGGGTGTTCGAGATCGAACGCCGCAGACTCGTGGGGATCGTTGTCGTCGTTGACATGAGGAATCCGATCGGTCGAGGGACGATGGTCGTCTCGTCACCGCCGACGGAGCAGGCCTCCGGCAGCGGTGACGAGGCGTACGGGCCATCGTGGTCGGCAGCGGCGACGCCCGCCGAGATCCTTACATCCGCCTTACATTCGACGGGCTCGGCGGCGCGGGCCCTGTGCCTACGATGGAGCATGCACGTACTCGTCGCCGAGGACGACGGCTCCGTCGCCGCGGCCCTCGTCTCGGCCCTGGGCCGCGCCGGCCACACGTGCACCCGGGTCGCGCGGGGCAGTGACGTGCTCCTTCGCCACCGAGAGGTTCAAGCGGTGCTGCTTGACCTCGGTCTCGAGGATCGCGACGGCCTCGACGTCCTGCGCGACCTGCGCGAGGTCAGCCCGGTCCCCGTGATCGTGGTGACCGCGCGCGGCGACGAACGCTCGACCGTCCGTGCGCTCTCGCTGGGCGCCGACGACTACCTCGTGAAGCCCGTGCGCCTGCACGAACTGCTCGCGCGCCTCGTCGCCGTCACGCGCCGCTACACCCCGCCCGCCGAGCCGACTCGCGTCGAGGCCGCGGCTCTGTCGATCGACGTGGACGCGCGACGCGTCAGCGTCGCGGGCCGCGAGGTGTCTCTCACCCCCAACGAGTTCGGCATCCTGGTGTCGCTCGCTCGGCGCGCGGGAACCGTCGTGAGCCGCCGGGTGATCCTCGACGAGGTGTGGGGCGACGCCTATGTGGCCTCCTCGCGATCGTTCGACGTCCACATGGGGCAGGTGCGGCAGAAGCTCCCCGAGCTCACCATCACGACGGTTCGCGGCTTCGGATACCGCCTCGAGGACGCCGAGTGAAGCTGCGCGTGCTGCTCCCCCTGCTCGTGTTCGGCCTCATCGCCGTGATCGCGGTCCTCATCCCCGTCGCCCAGTCGATCTCAGATTCCCGGACGCAGCAGGTCGGGCTGCAGCGGCAGGCGTCCCTGGACCAGGTCGTGCAGCGCGCGCGGACCGCTCTCGTCCAGGGCGGGACGTCGAGTCTGCAGACCTACATCGACCGCTTCCACGCGGTGTACGGCGAGGCCGTCCTGGTGCTCGATGAGAGCGGGAACACCGTCGCGTCGGCCGGCGGTCTCTCCCCCGATCCCGATGTGCGTTCCATCGCAGGGGCGGCGTCACGCGCGCTCCCCCAGGTCTCGCTGCCGCAGATCACGCCGTGGGCACCCGATACAGCGCTCGTCGCCGTGCCCGTCATCGCGGCGGGCGACCTGTCGACCGGCGTCGTCGTCCTCCAGGTCGACCTGGCGCGAGCGAAGGAAGACGTCGCGGCGGCCTGGACCCTCGTCGCGCTCGTCGGCCTCCTTCTGCTCGCCGTGCTCATGGGGGCGTCGCTGGCGTGGACGCGATGGATCCTGCGCCCCGTGCGCGCGCTCGACGCGGCCGTGGCGGCTCTCACGGCGCATCGCCGGCCGGTTCCGCTGCGCCCCACCGGTCCCCCCGAGCTCCGGCGTCTGAGCCGCGCCTTCACGACCATGACCGACGAGGTCGAGAACACCCTCGAGCAGCAGCGCGGCTTCGTCGCGGACGCGTCGCACCAGTTGCGCACTCCGCTGGCGGCGATCCGCCTCCGCATCGACGGTCTCCCTCGGGATCCGGATGCCGCCGACGACCTCGCCGCGGTCGACCACGACCTCGACCGCCTCGAGCACACCGTCGAACGTATGCTGACCCTCGCGAACGCCGAGCATCGGGCGTCCGCCTCGCGCAACGGGTACGACGCGGGCCGCGACGCGGGAGCCGAGCGCACGTGCCGGGTCTCGGCATCCGCGCTCGCTGATCTGCATCGGTGGAGGCTGGATGAGGCGGGCATCGTGCTGGACGCCGACGACCAGACGCCCGTCGAGGTGCCGTGCGGACGCGCTGATCTCGAGGAGATGGTCCAGGTCCTCCTCGACAACGCCGCCAACTACGCCGGTCGCGGCGCTCGGGTGCAGCTGGCGCTGCGCGACGAGGCGGCCGGTGTCATGCTGCGCGTCGACGACTCGGGCACGCAGCTGGCCGACACCGACCTGGAGAGTATGGGCACGCGCTTCTGGCGGGCGCCCACCCACCGTTCGCGTCCCGGTACGGGGCTCGGGCTCGCGATCGTCGCGGAGCTGATGCGCGCCGCGGGCGGCTCCCTGCGGTTCGAACGCTCGTCGCTCGGCGGGCTCGGAGCCCGTTTGGATTGGCGGCGGTCATGACGACTCTGAGCCGCCGGGGCTTCCTCGCGGTCCTCGCCGGAGCCGGTGTGACGTCGCTCACCTCGTGCGCCGCATCGGCGACGACACCGCTCGTCCTCGCGTGCGGGGAGCCGGGCGGCAGTTACCTGGAGTTCGGCGAGCTGTTGGCGGCGGCGACGCGGTCGTCGAGCGCGGTCGCCGTCTCTCCTCTCGCGACGGAGGGCAGCATCGACAACCTGCGGCTCCTCCGGGAACGCCGCGTCGACCTCGGACTGGCGCTGGTCGATTCCGCCGCGGATGCCGGCAGCGAGGTCATCGCGATCGGACGGGTCTACCAGAACTACCTGCAGTGCGTCGTGCGGGCCGACGCGGGCATCGCGCAGCTGTCGGATCTGAGGGGACGAATCGTCTCTCTCGGGGCGCCCGGGTCCGGTGCGGCGGCGACCGCGCGTCGCGTGCTCGATGCGTCCGGGCTCGATCCCACGAGCGGAACGGGTCCGCGCACAGTCGAACGGTCGTTCCGCGAGGCGGTGGACGATCTCGCGGTCGGGCGGATCGACGCGTTCTTCTGGTCCGGGGGCGTGCCCACCCCGCAGATCTCGACGCTGGCGCAAGAGGTGCCGGTGACGGTGCTGGACACGACGACCGCCCTATCGGTGCTGAACGATCGGTTCCCCGACGTCTACGCGGCCACCACGATCCCCTCGCGCGTTTACGGAGCCACCCGCGCGGTCCCCACGATCGGCGTCGCGAACCTCCTGCTCGCCCGCACCGACCTCGCCGACGATGTCGCACGCGCTCTCGTGGACGCGCTCATCGACGACGCCCCGGCCCTCGTCCCCGCCGATGCGCTCGGCATCCAGTACCTGACTCCCGCGAGCCTGATCGACACGTCGCCGATCCCCCTTCATCCCGCGGCCGAGCGTCGTTACCGCGAGCGGTACGGCTGAACGCCCGCCTCAGTTCACGCAGGGAACCGACCCTGCCCGCAGGGGCTGCTGGGAGTCGGTGTAGACCGTCGACGTCGGGCTCGGCGTCGCGGAGGGGGCGTCCGAGGAGGGGGCTCCCGTCGCATCGGGAGTCGCCGCGGGGGCCGGGTGCAACAGGGCCTCCATCTGCGCGGCGATCGCCTTCTGGTCGACGATGTTGACGCTCTCGCCGTCGATCGTCCCGAAACGCTCCACGGGGAGGGTCTGGAAGGTCACGTCCCCGCCCGCCAGGCGCTGAGCGGTGGAGGCGAGGCTGAGGAGGTCGAAGCCCTTGTCGACGGCGACGTACTGCTTCGCGGTGTCGAGCAGCTGCTGCATGCGACCGAAATCGGTGAAGGTCTGCGCGTCGCGGAGCTTCAGCGCGAGCGACACCAGGAACGCCTGCTGACGGCGCGTCCGGTCGAGGTCGGTGAGGAAGACGTCATCGTACTCCGTGTCACGTCGTTGGCGGACGAAGGCCATCGCCTGCGCGGCGTCGATCTGCTGCGGCCCCGCCGCGAAGTCGGCGCCGGAGTACGTGTCGGCGGTGGCGTGGTTCAGGCACACCTCGAGGGGCTGTACCGCTTGCGCGACGCGGTAGAACGCGGCCATGGTCACTTCGACGAAGTGGTCGATCGGCACGCCGCCCAGGAATTCCGAGACCGTCTGCATCTCCTCGCTGCGGGCCGCGTCCCGGGCCCGCTGGTAGGCGTCGTCCTCCGAGACACCCGCCGCGCGGAGCTCGTCGTCCTTCGCGGCGAACGCCCGCCCGTAGGCCTCCTTGATCTTGCCCCGCTGCGTCCCCCCGGGGGCCCCGGCGTAGTCCACCTCATCGTCGCGGGGAATCGACACCGCGACCGCCTGGCCGCCGCCTGCGGGGATGTGCACGTACATGAGGACGTTCGTGTTGTACCCGCCCACCGAGGCGTCCTCCGCGTGGATCGCGTCGTAGATCTCCTGGGTATACGGGTTCCCGTCCTCGTCGACGCGGCTGTCGAGACCCATGATGAGGATGTTCTGCTCACCCTCGTCCTGGGGGACGCCGGACGCGGCGGTCGGCAGGACGGCATCCGAATGATGGATGCCGTTGGCCGCCCCGGCGAGATCGACGGCGACGAAGGCGACCGTCCCCACGACGGCGACCGTGACGAGGGACGAGACGGCGATCAGAAGACGACGCCGGTTACGGCGCACACGGGGCGAGGTCGGAGACACCCGCCCCACTATGCGCGCCGCCGCCTATGAGTCCGGCGAACGCGAACGCCCCCTGCCGGTGGCAGAGGGCGTTCCGGGACGACGTGTCAGTCGGCGGCGTGGGCCGGGCTGGGAAGCTCCAGCGGGACCACCGGGCAGTCCTTCCAGAGCCGCTCCAGGCCGTAGTACATGCGCTCCTCCTCGTGGAAGACGTGCACGACGAGGTCGCCGAAGTCGAGCAGGACCCAGCGCGACTCCTGGCGGCCCTCGCGGCGCAGGCGCTTGTGGCCGGCCTCGAGGAGCTTCTCTTCGATCTCGTCGGCGATCGCGGCGACGTTGCGCTCGTTACGACCCGTCACCAGCAGGAAGATGTCGACGAGCGGAAGGGGCTCGGACACATCGAGGGCGACGAGGTCTTCGCCGGACTTGCTGTCAGCGGCGAGGGCGGCGATCTGCGCCATCTCGCGTCCGTTCTGGGTCGCGGTCATCCGAATACTCCTGTCGTGACGGCGATGGCGAGAGCCACCGCCACGGCGATCGCGAGAGCGCCGGTCGTGATGATGAGGCCGATGACGAGCTTGCTGCCCTTCTCCGGTGCGGGCGGACGAATGATGTCCCCCGGCTGCTTGACGGTGCTGATGGCCGCGCTGGCGGCGATCGGGGTGGGCGACGACGCGGCGGGGAGTTCTCCGTCGAGGAGAACGGCATCCGCTTCCCGTCCATCGGTCGTTCCGGGAGCGTGTCCGACGGAACCGAGTCCCTGTGGGAGCTCGAAGGTCCCTGTGATCATGACCTCGCCCGTCGCCGTCACCGGAGCGACCAGCGGACCGCCGATCGGGGTCTCCGAAAGGATGAGCGCGTTCGGGGTCGACACCGATCCGGTGGCGACGCCGCTGCGGGCGATGAGCTGATCGAACGAGGGCGGAAGCGAGATGTCGGGAGTCGCGCCGTTGAGCAGATCGGATCCGAGATCGGGGTTGACCGTCGACGACACCGGCGGCTCCGGGGCGGGCTCCGCCCCCTCGAGCTCTTCGGCGACGGCGGGGCGGAAGATCGCCGGGAGGTCGTCGGACGTGTTGTCGTCCGCGGCCTGAGCGCGGGGGTGGGGGGACGCGGGCTCGAGGTCGGGAGAGATCACCGGCACCGATGCCGTACGGATCTTCTCCTGCGCGCGCACCTGACGACGGGTGAGTCCCGAGGGCGCGTACGCCGATCCCTCGTTGTCGGACGGTGCGCCGAAACCGATCACGGCGGGTGCCGGTGTCGTCGTCGGCTGTGCGGGGGCGGACTCCGCGGCGGACGGCACATCGACGGCCGGCGCGTCATGCGTCGCCGTATCGTCCGCGGGGGCCGCAGGCTCCGCCGGCGCCGGGGACATCTCCGGTGCCGCGGACTTGTCCGGTGTCGCGGACTTCTCCGGCGCTGCGGGCTTTGCCGGTACGGCGGGCGTGAGGTCCACGGCCGGAGCCTCGGAAGCGGGGTCGGCGGGCGGCTCGACGGGCGGCGTCGGGATGATCGGCGTCGCGCCGGTGTTGCGGATCTCGCGCAGCTGGCGCCGCGTCAGCGGCGGGGTTCCATTGTTCTCGGAAGTGCTCATGCCTTACTCCGGTAGAGGTGGTGCTTCGCGATGTACTGCACGACGCCATCGGGCACGAGATACCACACGGGGTGTCCTCGGCGCACACGGGCGCGGCAGTCTGTGGATGAGATCGACAGGGCCGGGATCTCGAGCTGGCTCACGTCTTCGGTGGGCAGTCCCTCGGTGGTGAGCACGTGACCCGGGCGGGAGACGGCGACGAAGTGCGCCAGATCCCACAGCTCCTGATGGTTGCGCCAGCTGAGGATCTGCGCGACCGCGTCTGCTCCGGTGATGAAGAACAGGTCGGCACCCGGACGCTGGCTCTTCAGGTCGCGCAGCGTGTCGATCGTGTAGGTCGGGCCGTCGCGATCGATGTCGACCCGGCTGACGGTGAACTGCGGGTTCGAAGCCGTCGCGATCACCGTCATAAGGTAGCGGTGCTCGCTCGCCGTCACGTCGTCTTTCTGCCACGGGCGCCCCGTGGGCACGAACACGACCTCGTCGAGGTCGAACGACTGCGCGACCTCGCTCGCCGCCACCAGGTGACCGTGATGGATGGGGTCGAACGTCCCACCCATGACCCCGATGCGAGGGGTGCGCGTCACCGACATACGGTGGGCCTCAGTGGCCGTGCGCCTCGGGCGTCGGCGTCCCGTGCTTCTTCGTGTAGGCCTCGGCCTTGTGCGCGTGGCGGTTCGAGACGTTGCGGTACGACAGCGTGACGAGGCTGAGCGACACGAACACCACGAAGGCGAGGGCGCCGATCCAGAAGGTCTGGGCCTGCACGTTGCCGCCGTGGTGACCGGCCTCTTCGGCGGCGTGGGCGAGAAGTGAGGCGAAAGTCATCAGTGCTCCGTTTCGGGTGTCTGCGCGGGGCGCAGTGCCATTTTAGGCGGTTAGGCGCGGACCTGTCCGTCGCCGCGCCCGAGCCACTTGGTGCTCGTGAGTTCGGCGAGGCCCATGGGGCCGCGGGCGTGAAGTTTCTGGGTGGAGATACCGACCTCGGCACCGAACCCGAACTCGCCGCCGTCGGTGAACCGGGTCGAGGCGTTGACGAGCACGACGGCCGAATCGACCTCGGCGAGGAACCGCTGCGCGGAGGCGTCGTCCTCGGTGATGATCGACTCGGTGTGGTGCGTCGAGTACCGCCGGATGTGCTCGAGAGCGCCGTCGAGGTCGTCGACGACGCGTACCGCGAGATCGAGGCTGAGGTACTCCGTCGCCCAGTCGTCGTCGCTCGCGGCGAGCACACGGGGGTCGTATCCGGCGACCGTCGCGTCGCCGTGCACGCTCACTCCCGCCTCGGCGAGCGAGACCAGCAGCTCGGGCAGGAGGCGGTCGGCCGCGGCGCGATGGACGAGGACCGTTTCGACGGCGTTGCACACGCTCGGGCGCTGCGTCTTGGCATTCAGGACGATGTCTCGCGCCCAGTCCGCCCGTGCGGTCTCATCGAGGTACACGTGCACGACGCCGGCGCCGGTCTCGATGACGGGCACGGTGGACTCGGTGACGACGGTCTCGATCAGCGAGGCGCTTCCCCGGGGGACGAGGACATCGACGAGTCCGCGGGCGTTCATCAGGGCGCGCGCGCCATCGCGGCCGAAGTCATCGACGGTCTGCACGGCTTCGGGCGACACGCCCTGCGACGCCAAGGCACCGCGCATGACCGCGACGAGCGCGGCGTTCGAGCTCTGAGCGGCCGAGCCGCCACGCAGGACGACCGCGTTACCCGACCGCAGCGCCAAGGCCGCGATGTCGACGGTGACGTTCGGTCGCGCTTCGTAGATCGACCCGACGACGCCGAAAGGCACGGCCACCTTCTCGAGCGCGAGGCCGTTGGGCAGAGTCCGACGGTCGAGCACGCGGCCGACCGGGTCGGGCAGGACGGCGACGTCGCGGACGGCGGCGGCCAGCGCGGCCACGCGACCGGCGTCGAGGCGCAAGCGGTCGAGAAGCGCGTCGCCGATCGCGTTCGCACGTCCCCGCTCGAGGTCGTCGGCGTTCGCGGTGACGACCTCGGCGGTCGCCGCCTCGAGCGCATCGGCGAGGGCATTCAGCAGCGCGGTCTTCGCTGCGGCGTCGAGCAGACCGATCTGTCGCGCGGCGTCCTTCGCCAGACGCAGGCGCTCATCGACGGAGACGGCGATCGTGGTCATCGCGTCAGTCTACCGTCGCGCCGACGGCGCCGACGGGGCCGGTCGAGAGGGTCACGGCGTGCGGATTCGGGGCGAACCAGGTACCCACGGACTCCCCCGCGAGGGCGTCCGCGACGAGGTCGGCGCTGGTCACGAGGACGCCCACACCGGCCGTGGACGCGACCTTCGCGGCCGAGACCTTGGTTGCCGCTCCCCCGGTGCCGACGCCGTTGACGACGCCCGCGCCGAACTCGAAGTCGGAGAGGTCGTCTCCCCACGCGACCTCGGTGATGGGGCGCGCGCCGGGTTCGTTCGGGGGCGCGGTGTACAGGCACGCGATATCGCTCAGCAGCACGAGCGCGTCGGCGCCGATCAGCTGCGCCACGAGGGCGGCGAGCCGATCGTTGTCGCCGAATCGGATCTCGTGGGTGGCGACCGTGTCGTTCTCGTTGACGATGGGCAGGATGCCGAGCCCGAGCAGTCGCTCCATCGCCCGGCGCGCGTTGGAGCGCGGCGTGGCGTTCTCGAGGTCGCCCGCCGTGAGCAGCACCTGCCCCGCGAGAAGGCCGAAGCGATCGAGGGAGGTCTGGTAGCGCCACATCAGGACGTTCTGTCCGACCGCGGCAGCCGCCTGCTGCGTCGCGAGGTCGTTCGGGCGGCCCTGCAGGTCGAGCAGCGGCAGCGCCGTCGCAATCGCGCCGGACGAGACCAGCACGACCTCGACGCTCGCCGCGTGCGCCCGCGAGAGCGCCTCGACGATCGTGTCGATGCGGTGTGCGCCGTCCCCGCTGATCGACGACGAACCGACCTTGACGACGACGCGGGACGCGCGAGGGATGTCGGCGCGGGTCGCAGCCGTCACCGGTCCTCCCCATCTGCCAGGGCGGCGGAGTCGCCGTCGGGGTCGATCCCGGCGGCACGCGCCGCGCGGCGCTCGGCCTCGAGCTCGGCTCGCGCCTCGGCTTTGGCATCCATCCGCTCGTGGTATCGCTCGCGGCGCTCCGACGAGGTGCGGCGCGGGTTCTGCACGAGACGCGGATCGGTACCGCGCGGAGCGGTCATCAGCTCGGCGGCCGAGGTGAGCGTGGGCTCCCAGTCGAAGACGATGCCGTCTCCGGGGCCGATGACGACGGTCGCCCCCGCGACGGCGCCGGCGCGGAACAGGCCGTCCTCGATGCCGAGACGCGCGAGACGGTCGGCGAGATAACCCACGGCCTCTTCGTTCTGGAAGTCGGTCTGCTGCACCCACTTGACCGGCTTGTCGCCGAGGATCCGGTAGACCGGGCCGTACGTGCCGCCCTCGACCTTGATCTCGAACTCCTTGTCGGCGCCCTTGGGGCGGATGACGATGCGTTCGGCGGGCGCGTCGTCGATCGTGGCGAGGCGGTGCTGCTCGACGACGTCGGCGAGGGCGAACGTGAGCTCGCGCAGCCCCGAACGGCTGACCGTGGAGATCTCGAACACGCGGAACCCGCGCGCTTCCAGGTCGGGGCGCACGAAGTCGGCGAGCTCCCGGGCCTCGGGCACGTCGACCTTGTTCAGGGCGACGATCTGGGGGCGCTCGAGCAGCGGCAGCTGGCCTTCCGGAACGGGGTACGCGCCGAGCTCCGCGAGGATGACGTCGAGGTCGCTGAGCGGGTCACGGCCGGGGTCCAGCGTCGCGCAGTCGAGGACGTGCACGAGCGCGGTGCACCGCTCGACGTGGCGGAGGAATTCCAGGCCGAGGCCCTTGCCCTCGCTCGCGCCCTCGATGAGACCGGGAACGTCGGCGATCGTGAACCGGACGTCGCCCGCCTGGACGACGCCGAGGTTGGGGTGCAGCGTCGTGAACGGGTAGTCCGCGATCTTCGGGCGTGCCGCGGAGACCGCCGCGATGAGGCTCGACTTGCCCGCCGACGGGAAGCCGACCAGCGCGACGTCGGCGACCGTCTTGAGCTCGAGGACGACGTCGCCTTCCCAGCCCGGCGTCCCCAGGAGGGCGAAGCCCGGAGCCTTGCGCTTCGGGGAGGCGAGAGCGGCGTTGCCGAGCCCGCCCAGTCCGCCCGGGGCGACGACGAAGCGCATGCCGGGGGTGAGCATGTCGACGAGCACCGTGCCGTCGGTGTCCTTCACCACTGTGCCGAGCGGCACGGGGAGCTCCTGGTCTTCGCCCATGGCGCCCGAGCGGTGATCGCCCATCCCGAAGCCGCCGTTGCCCGCCGAGCGGTGCGGCGAGTGGTGGTACGACAGCAGGGTCGTGGTCTGCGGGTCTGCCACCAGGACGACATCGCCGCCGTGGCCGCCGTTGCCGCCGTCGGGACCGGCGAGCGGCTTGAACTTCTCGCGGCGCACCGAAACGCAGCCGTTGCCGCCCTTGCCCGCACGCAGGTGGAGAGTGACGCGGTCGACGAAGGTGACCATGGGAGTCCTTTCGGGACGGGACCGGGGATGCCGGGGAAAAAGAAGAGGGGGCGGGCTGTGCCCACCCCCTCTGTCGCGCGTTCAGCGCTGTGGATTACTCCGCTGCGGCGACGATGTTGACGACCTTGCGGCCGCCCTTGTTGCCGAACTCGACCGCACCGGCGGCGAGAGCGAAGAGCGTGTCGTCGCCTCCACGGCCGACGTTGGCGCCGGGGTGGAAGTGCGTGCCGCGCTGGCGGACGATGATCTCGCCGGCGAGGACGGCCTGGCCACCGAAGCGCTTCACGCCGAGGCGCTGTGCGTTGGAGTCACGACCGTTGCGGGTGGAGCTTGCGCCCTTTTTGTGTGCCATCTCTGCGTCTCCTGGCTCTTACTTGATGCCGGTGATCTTGACGCGCGTGAGGTCCTGACGGTGGCCCTGGCGCTTCTTGTAGCCGGTCTTGTTCTTGAACTTCTGGATCACGATCTTCGGACCGCGCTCCTCGCCGAGAACCTCGGCCGTGACCGAGACCTTCGCGAGCTTGTCGGCGTCGGTCGTGACAGCGTCGCCGTCGACGAACAGAACGGCGGGCAGCTCGATGCTCTCGCCGACCTTCGCCTTCTGGCGGTCGAGCACGACAACCGTGCCGACCTGGACCTTCTCCTGGCGGCCGCCGGCGCGCACAACTGCGTAAACCACTTCACACCTGTTTCGTTCGGGAGCTCGAGGCTCCGGTTGTCTGATGACGTCGAGAGGGTCTCTCGACCCAAATCTCGGTGCGATCCGGCAAGCGACAGCTCGCGGGGTCACGCGCCGGTAAGGGCGGACACGACGCACCAAGGGTCGAGTTTAGCTCACGTCACGGCATCCGGCAAAAGCATCCGCCCCGCGTGTCGACCGTAGGATCACGGAATGGCGATCCTCATCGACGACCCGCAGTGGCCCGCACACGGACGACTGTGGGCGCACCTCGTGAGCGACAGCGACCTCGACGAGCTGCACGCGTTCGCCTCCGCCGCGGGGATCCCGGCTCGCGCCTTCGATCTGGACCACTACGACGTCCCCGACGAGCGACACGCCGACCTCGTCGCCGCGGGTGCCGAGCACGTGGGCGGGCGCGAGCTGGTCCGACGCCTGCGCGCCTCCGGCCTGCGCATCACGGCGCGAGAGCGCCGCGGACGCGCGTGAGGGGTCATCCCCCGTCGCGCACGACAGGAGATGACCCCTCCGGGTGAGAGTCGTCAGTCCGCGGACGGCTGGGCGTCGACCGGGGTGCCGGTGAGGGCAGCCGTGGTCACACGACGTCGCGAGCGGCCCTGACCGGGCGCCTTCGGCTCCGGGAGGGCCTCCAGCACGGATTCGAGCAGGGCATCCTTCTCCGTGCGCGGGGCCCTCGGCTCGCGCTTCTTGCGGGGGCGCTTCTCGCGTGCGGGCGCCTCGGCCTTGGCATCCAGGACCGCCTCGACCGAGGCCACGGCCGCCTCGACGATCGCGGAGTCCTCGACGGACGGGTGGATCGTGGATGCCGCGATCTGGGCGAGAGCGGACTTCACGCCCTCGGTGATCACGTGCGTGCCGCCGGCGGCGGCCGCCGCTCCCCCGTTGGCGGTGGAGCCGCCGTTGCCGGTGGAGTTGCCGTTGCCGGTCGACGAGGAGCCGCCGTTGCCGTTGCCGTTGCCGCCCCGCGTGCGGCGGTTGCTGGAGCCGTTGGTGTTGTTGCCGCCGCCGTTGCCGTTCGTGCCCGTGCGGTGACGGACGACGGGGTCGTGGTGCACGACGACCCCGCGGCCGGCGCAGACCTCGCACGCCTCGCTGAAGGTCTCGAGCAGTCCGAGGCCGAGCTTCTTGCGCGTCATCTGGACGAGGCCGAGGGAGGTGACCTCGGCGACCTGGTGCTTCGTGCGGTCCCGGCTCAGGCACTCGATGAGGCGGCGCAGCACGAGGTCGCGGTTGGACTCGAGCACCATGTCGATGAAGTCGACGACGATGATGCCGCCGATGTCGCGCAGGCGCAGCTGGCGCACGATCTCTTCGGCCGCCTCGAGGTTGTTCTTCGTGACGGTCTCTTCGAGGTTTCCGCCGGAGCCGACGAACTTGCCGGTGTTGACGTCGACGACGGTCATGGCCTCGGTGCGGTCGATCACGAGCGAGCCGCCGGAGGGCAGCCAGACCTTGCGGTCGAGTGCCTTCTCGATCTGCTCCGTCACGCGGAAGGCGTCGAACGGATCCTGGTCGCCCTCGTACTTCTCGACGCGCTCGAGCAGGTCGGGGGCCACGCCGGCGAGGTAGGTCGAGATCGTCTGCAGTGCCTCGTCGCCCTGGATGAGCATGCGCGTGAAGTCCTCGTTGAAGACGTCGCGGACGATCTTGACGAGCAGGTCGGGCTCGGAGTGCAGCAGCGCCGGGGCCTGGATCGTCTTGAGCTGAGTGCTGACGTGCTCCCACTGCGAGGTGAGGCGCTGCACGTCGCGCGTCAGCTGCTCCTCGGTGGCGCCCTCCGCCGCCGTGCGCACGATGACGCCCGACGACTCGGGGAGGACCTCCTTGAGGATCTTCTTCAGGCGGGCACGCTCGGTGTCGGGGAGCTTGCGCGAGATGCCGTTCATCGTGCCGTTGGGCACGTAGACGAGGTAGCGGCCGGGAAGCGAGATCTGGCTCGTGAGACGCGCACCCTTGTGGCCCACAGGGTCCTTCGTGACCTGCACGAGGACGCGGTCGCCCGACTTCAGCGCGAGCTCGATGCGGCGCGGCTGGTTGCCGGTGTCGATGCCGTCCCAGTCGACCTCGCCGGAGTACAGCACGGCGTTGCGGCCGCGACCGATGTCGACGAACGCGGCCTCCATGCTCGGCAGCACGTTCTGCACGCGACCGAGGTAGACGTTGCCGATGAGCGACGCGTCCTGGTTGCGCGCGACGTAGTGCTCGACGAGCACGTTGTCTTCGAGAACGGCGATCTGGATGCGACCGGCCTTCGACCGCACGACCATGACGCGGTCGACGGCCTCGCGGCGGGCGAGGAACTCGGCCTCGGTGACGACGGGGCGGCGGCGGCCGGCTTCCCGACCGTCGCGACGGCGCTGCTTCTTGGCCTCGAGACGCGTCGATCCCTTGATGCGCTGCGGCTCCGTGATGACCTCGACGGCACGCTGGCGCGGCGCGGCCGGGGGCGCCTCGTCCTGCTCGTCGCCGACGGCGGCGGATCCTCCGCGGCGGCGGTTGCGGCGCCGCGCGTTGGCCGAGGTGCGTTCGGCGGGGGCGTCGTCGTCACGCTCGTCGCGGAAACCGCGCTCGTCGGAGTCGTCACGCAGCGAGGCGGGGAGCGGCTCGGGCGCGTAGAAGTGCAGCTGCGTCGACACCGCCGACACGAACACCTCGGGCAGCAGACCCAGCGAGACCGCGGTCGGGCGCTCCGGCTTCTGCGTCGTCTGGTCGGAGGGAGCAGCGGATGCCACGTCCTCGGCGACCTTCTCGGGCTCGGCGTCCGCGGTCGGAGCGGCGTCCGCGGGGGCGGCGTCTGCCGGGGCGACCTCCGCCGGGGCGTCGGCGGAGGCCGACGCGTCGAGGACCGCGGGAGGGGCCGTGTCGAGCGCCGCGGCGCTCTCGGCATCCTGGACCGCACCCTCTTCCTCGTCGACGCGGGACGCGTCCACGCTCGGCGCATCGGCGCTCTGCGCCTCGACCGCCTGTGCATCGGAGGTGTCGGGAGCCTCCGCGGTGGGAGTCTCCGCGGCCGGGGCCTCACCGGTGGCGGTGTCGTCCGCGGTGCCAGGGGCTGCGGCCGTGCCGTCGGCCTGCTCGACCGCTGTGTCGGGCGCCGTCTGCTCGGTGGGGTTCTGTTCGTCGCTTGCGTCTGCCATTTTGGCGTACTCCCTGGCGGGCGACACCGCGCGTCGCCCGGCGAAATCTCGTGCGGCGCCGCACCCGGCGGGGCCGCGAACTCACTCGGTATGCAGCAGGCCGGAGGCGCGTGCTGCGAAGGGCGGTCATCGCCCGAAGTCTTCTGGTGATGCGCCTGCGGCGCGGCCGCGGTACATCGAAACATCATTATCGCACGGTCCGTCCGGAATCCTCCGCATCGCGCTCCTCGACGCCGAGCAATCCTCAGCCGACGGCGAACTCCGCGGTGACAGAATCGAGCCATGAGCGACTCCGTCACCCCTCGCCGCCCCGTCGTCGTCGCGATCTGGCTGGTCTTCGCCGGCATCGTCGGCTGGTGGGCGGCGTTCTCGCTGACGATGGAGCGCTTCGCCCAGTTGCAGAACCCCGGGACGGCGGCATCCTGTGACTTCAGCGTGCTCGTGCAGTGCTCGGCGAACCTCCAGTCGCCCCAGGGAAGCGTGTTCGGCTTCCCGAACCCGATCATCGGCCTCACGGCCTGGGCGGCACCCATCGTCGTCGGCATGGCCCTCCTGGCCGGCGCGCGCTTCGCCCGCTGGTTCTGGGTCCTGTTCTGGCTCGGTTTCGCGTTCGCCCTCACGTTCGTGATCTGGCTGATCTCGCAGAGCATCTTCGTGCTCGCGACCCTCTGCCCCTGGTGCATGGTGACGTGGTCGGTCGTGATCCCCTCGTTCTTCGTGGTCACGTTGCACGTCCTCCGCGAGGGGGTCGTCCCCGCACCGCGCGTCCGGCACCTCGCCGAGCGGCTCATGCCCTGGGTCCCGCTGATGACCCTCGCGGCGTTCGTGATCATCGCGGTGATCGCGCAGTCGCGCCTCAACGTCCTCGCGCAGATCTGACCTGGCGGGCGTGGCCCGTCGTGCCCTAGCTTCGAGGGATGGATGCCATGAACCCGCTGATGCCCGCCGCGTACGACCTCGTCTGGTCGGGCCTGGCGGTCGTCGCGTTCGGCCTCGCCGTGTGGGGCATCGTGAGCCTCTCCCGGAGTGCGGCGCGGCTGTCATCGACGATGGTGCTGGTCTGGGCGCTCGTGATCCTGCTGGTTCCCGTGCTCGGGCCGGTGGCGTGGCTGGCTGCGGGGCGCCGGGCCGGGCTGTCGCGCACCTGAGCGCAGGGGCCACGCTCCGCTGACTTCGACACCCTCACCCACCTCGCCGGGCGCGGGCCGAGGTCGCTGATCCCGTCGACGGGACCGGGACACGACGATGGCCGCCGCCCCGAAGGACGGCGGCCATCTCGGCATCCGGGGTCAGGCGAACCAGATCGCGAGCTCGCGCTCCGCGGACTCGACGCTGTCGCTGCCGTGGACGAGGTTCTGCTGGACCTTCAGGCCCCAGTCGCGGCCGAAGTCGCCGCGGATCGTGCCGGGGGCGGCGGTCGTCGGGTCGGTCGTGCCGGCCAGCGACCGGAAGCCCTCGATGACGCGGTTCCCCGCGAGGCGGATGGCGACCGACGGGCCGGACATCATGAACTCCAGGAGCGGCTCGTAGAACGGCTTCCCCTCGTGTTCGGCGTAGTGCTGCGCAAGGGTCTCGCGGTCGGGCTCGACGAGGCGGATGTCGACGAGGGCGTAGCCCTTCGCCTCGATGCGGGCCAGGATGGCTCCGGTCAGGCCGCGGGCGACGCCGTCGGGCTTGACCAGGACGAGGGTCTCTTCGGTGGCCATGGGTCATTCTCCGTTCGAGAGGTCGGGGGCAGCGGTGGGACGGGCGTTCTGCCGATCCAGTGCCGCTCCCTTGATCGTCGCATACGCCCACATGCCGCCGAAAATGAGCGCGACCACCGAAAGGGCCGGTACGAGGAATCCGCCGAGGAGCAGCAGGACCTGCAGCCCCCACCCGGCCCACACCGCTCCACGGCGCTGCAGCAGCCCCGCGACGGTCACCATGGCGAGCGCCATGACGACTCCCCCGACGATCCCCCACCACGGCTCGATGCCGAAGGGCAGCACCTTGAGCCCGTAGACGACGAGACCACCGAGGAACACGATGATCGACTCGAAGCCGAGGACCACCGCGCCGAGCGATTCGAGCGCTCCGCGCTGACGGCGGACGCGGGGCTGGCGCGGGCTCACGCCTGCCACCCGGACTTCCAGTCCTCGAGCTCCGACAGGCGGACAGCTTCGCCGGCGAGGACGACCGAACCCGCGATGACGACGGCGCGACGGTCCGACTCCGCGGCCCACGCCCGCGCGGCATCCGCGGCGTCTTCGAGCGTCGGGTGCACGGTGACCGGCAGGTCCGCGGCCTCGGCGACGTCGGCGATCGTGTCGGGGTCGGTCGCGCGGTCGCTGTCGGGTGCGGTGGCGAACACCCGCGCGACGGCGGGAACGAGCGCCGACATGATGCCGACGGCATCCTTCCCGCCCAGGATGCCGACGACGGCACCCCACTCGTCGATGTCGAACGACTCCTCGAGCGCGGCGACCAGCGCGCGGGCGCCGTGCGGGTTGTGCGCCGCGTCGACGAGCACGGTCGGTGCGGTGCCGACGAGCTGCAGGCGCCCCGGCGAGGTCGCGGTGCCGAGGCCGTCCGCGACGACGTCGGTCGCCAGCGGCTGGGTTCCCCCGCCGATCAGCGACTCCACGGCGGCGACGGCCAGCGTCGCGTTTGCTCCCTGGTGCGCGCCGTACAGCGGCAGGTAGATCTCGGAGTAGGTGCCGGCGAGGCCGCGGATGCTCAGCTGCTGTCCCCCCACGGCGAGGGTCTGGGCCTCCAGGGCGAAGCCGGAGCCTTCGATCGTGACCGTGGCGCCCTCCTTCTCGGCGCGCGCGCGGATGGCCTGCAGGGCCTCGGCGGGTTGCGGCGCGGAGACGACGAGGGCGCCCGGCTTGATGATGCCCGCTTTGACCGTCGCGATCTCGGCGATCGTCGAGCCGAGACGGTCGACGTGGTCGATGTCGATCGGGGTGAAGACCGCGACGTCGCCGTCCGCGGTGTTGGTGGAGTCCCACTCGCCGCCCATGCCGACCTCGAGCACGAGCACGTCGATCGGCGCGTCGGCCGCGACGACGAACGCGAGCACCGTGAGCAGCTCGAAGAACGTCAGCGGGGCGTCTCCGGCGGCTTCGAGCTCGCCGTCGACCATACTGACGAACGGCTGGATCTCGTCCCACGCGTCGGCGATCGCGGCATCCGAGACCGGCTCCCCGTCGATGAGGATGCGCTCGGTGAACCGCTCGAGATGAGGGCTCGTGAACAGCCCCGTGCGCAGTCCGGTGGCCCGCAGGAGGCTTTCGATCATGCGGCTCGTCGAGGTCTTGCCGTTCGTCCCCGTGACGTGGATCACCCGGTACGTGCGCTGCGGGTCGGCGAGGAGCTCGAGCACGCGGCGGGTGCGCTCGACGCGCGGCTGCACCCACTGCTCCCCCTGTCGCTCGAGCAGCGCGCTGTAGACGGCGTCGGCTCTGCTGCGGTCGCTCATGCGGGGACTCCGATCCGCGCGACGGCCACCGTGACGGCGCCGACGTTCGCGTAGGTCTTGGCGGCGATCTGCGTCTCGTACTCGGCGGGAAGGGCGGAGCCGCGCTCGATGAGCCGGCCCGAGGGTCCGGCCAGCACGACCGCCTCGGCGAGCGTCTCGGATGCCACGCCCGCGACGTCGAACGCCTGGGCGACGGCCTGCGCGTCGGCGTCCTCGACGAAGGTCAGCGAGAGGGCGATGCGATCGCTCACGTCGAAGCCGGCCGCCTTCCGGGTGTCCTGGATGCCGCGGATCATGTCGCGTGCCAGGCCCTCCGCCTCGAGCTCGGGGGTGGTGGAGGTGTCGAGGAGGAGGAACCCGTCGGCGGCGGTGAGCAGGGCCACCGCTTCTCCCTCGGCCAGACGCGATGCGTCCGTCTCGAGCGTTCCTTCACCGTGACCGAGCACGACTTCGCCGTCAGAGGTCTGCACGACGATGCCGCGGTCGGTCTCGGCCCATTCCCCGGCCTTGGCGGCCTGGATCACCTGCTGGACGCGCTTGCCCAGACGGGGGCCCGCGGCGCGGGCATTCACGACGAGGCGCTGGGCGAGACCGAACTCGTCGAACGACTGCGGCGACAGCTCGACCAGCTGAACGCTCTTGACGTTGAGCTCCTCGCGCACGAGGTCTTCGAACTGCGCCAGGCCGGCGGCATCCGGGGTCACCACCGTCAGACGGGGCAGCGGCAGGCGCACGCGCTTGCCCTCGCGCTTGCGCAGCGCGTTGGCGACGCTGGAGACCTCGCGGACGGTGTCCATCGCGGTGCGGATGTCTTCCGCCGCGGGGAACGCGGACGCGTCGGGCCAGTCGGTCAGGTGGACGCTGCGCCCCCCGGTCAGGCCTTGCCAGACGCGCTCGGTCACGAGCGGCAGCAGGGGGGCGGCGACGCGGGTGAGCGTCTCGAGCACCGTGTAGAGCGTGTCGAAGGCCTCGCGGCTGGTCGGGTCGTCGGTCACACCGACCCAGAACCGGTCGCGCGAGCGGCGGATGTACCAGTTCGTGAGCACCTCGGCGAAGTCGCGCAGGCGCTCGGCCGCGGTCGTGGAGTCGAGTCCGTCGAGATCGGCGGCCACATCGCGCACGAGGTCGCCGGTCAGAGCCAGGATGTACCGGTCGAGAACGTCGGTGGAGTCGGTGCGCCACTCGGCGGTGTAGCCGTCGGGTCCGGACGCGTTGGAGTAGGTCGCGAAGAAGTACCACGCGTTCCACAGCGGGAGCAGGAACTCGCGCACGCCCGAGCGGATGCCCTCCTCGGTGACGACGAGGTTGCCACCGCGCAGCACGGAGCTCGACATGAGGAACCACCGCATGGCATCCGAGCCGTCGCGGTCGAACACCTCCCGGACGTCCGGGTAGTTGCGCAGCGACTTCGACATCTTCTGCCCGTCGTTGCCCAGCACGATGCCGTGGCACGACACGCCCGTATAGGCCGGGCGGTCGAACAGCGCCGTGGAGAGCACGTGCATCACGTAGAACCAGCCGCGGGTCTGTCCGATGTACTCGACGATGAAGTCGGCGGGGGCGTGCTCGTCGAACCATTCGTGGTTCTCGAACGGGTAGTGCACCTGCGCGAACGGCATCGAGCCGGAGTCGAACCACACGTCGAGCACGTCCTCGATGCGGCGCATGGTCGATCGACCGGTCGGGTCATCGGGGTTCGGACGGGTGAGCTCGTCGATGTACGGGCGGTGCAGATCCACCTCCCCGTCGGCGTTCACCGGCAGCCGACCGAAGTCGGCCTCCATCTCGGCCAGTGAGCCGTAGACGTCGACGCGCGGGTAGTTCGGGTCGTCGCTCTTCCACACCGGGATCGGCGAGCCCCAGTACCGGTTGCGGCTGATCGACCAGTCGCGCGCGCCCTCGAGCCACTTGCCGAACTGGCCCTCCTTGACGTTCTCGGGCACCCAGGTGATCTTCTGGTTGTTCGCCAGCAGGTCGTCCTTGATGTCGGTCACGCGAACGAACCAGCTCGACACGGCCTTGTAGATCAGGGGGTTCCGGCAGCGCCAGCAGTGCGGGTACGAGTGCTCGTACGACGCCTCGCGCAGGAGGCGCCCGCGCTGCTTCAACAGGCGGATGAGCGGCCGGTTGGCCTCCATCCACAGCTCTCCCTCGACGTCGCTGACGGCGGAGAGGAACCGGCCGCCGTCGTCGAGGGAGATGATCGTCGGCAGGCCGGCGGCATCCGCGAGGCGCTTGTCGTCCTCACCGTAGGCCGGAGCCTGGTGCACGATGCCGGTGCCGTCGGACACGGTGACGTAGTCGTCGACGAGGATCTTCCAGGCGTTGCCCGTTCCCCAGGTCTCCGCGTCGGCGTAGTAGTCGAAGAGGCGGTCGTAGGACACGCCCTCGAGCTCGGAGCCGAGGATCGTGGTCTGCACGGCCTGGCGGGCGGCATCCGGGGTCTCGTACCCGAGGTCCTTGGCGTAGCCGGCCAGCAGATCCTCGGCGAGCAGGTAGCGGTGCGCCACGGCCTCGAAGGCCTCGTCGGGCGTGCCGTCGGGGGTGGTGTGCACGTCGGCCGCGCCATGCGGACCGCCCTCGATGACGGCGTACCGGATGCCGGGACCCACCGCGAGCGCAAGGTTGGTCGGCAGGGTCCAGGGCGTGGTCGTCCACGCGAGCGCCCGAACGCCGGTGAGGCCGAGCGCCTCCGCCTTGGCCCCGACGAGCGGGAACGTCACGGTGACCGAGGGGTCTTGACGCATCTTGTAGACGTCGTCGTCCATGCGCAGCTCGTGCGTCGACAGCGGCGTCTCGTCGCGCCAGCAGTACGGCAGCACGCGGTAGCCCTCGTAGGCGAGGCCCTTGTGGTGCAGGCTCTTGAACGCCCAGAGCACGCTCTCCATGTAGGACGTGTCGAGCGTCTTGTAGCCGCGCTCGAAGTCGACCCAACGCGCCTGGCGGGTGACGTAGTCCTGCCACTCACGGGTGTACTCGAGCACCGACTCGCGGGCCTTCGCGTTGAAGGTCGCGACCCCCATGCGCTCGATTTCGTCCTTCTCGGTGATCCCGAGCTGCTTCATGGCCTCGAGCTCGGCCGGAAGGCCGTGGGTGTCCCAGCCGAACACGCGGTCGACCTTCTTGCCGCGCATGGTCTGGAAACGCGGGAACAGGTCTTTCGCGTAACCGGTGAGCAGGTGGCCGTAGTGCGGCAGGCCGTTCGCGAACGGCGGACCGTCGTAGAACACCCACTCCTCGGCGCCCTCGCGGTTCGCGATCGAGGCGCGGAAGGTGTCGTCTCGGGCCCAGAAGTCGAGCGTGTCGTTCTCGATCTCCGGGAAGCGGGGGCTCGGGACGACGGATGCCGCACCGGATGCGGCGCCCGTAGCGCTGGCGTCGGCGGCGGGGCCGAAGGATGAGGGGCGTGGGTAGGTCATGTCACTCCGCAGGTTGGGATCCACCTGCAGGGACGATCCTCTCGGACCGCGGTACCACCCCGCATTGCACCGGACCCCTCGACGAGCTCGGGGACCGACGCCACTCTCACAGCGGCTGTGACGGGCCTGACCCGCTCGGTTCTACTGGCGACCCGGGGGTCGTGTTCTTCCGAGAGCTCCCCGGTGATGGCCGGATCGGTGCTGATCTCCCCAGTCTACGCGCACGGGCCGGGCGATGAGGCGGGATGCCGTCGGGGCATCGACCCTCGCCGAGCGCGGCGCCGGGACGCGCGTGCGGCTGCGGCCTGCCCGCCCAGATGCCGCCCGCCCCCTCGGAAGCGGGCCGCATCGCGTGGCGACCAATCAGACGTTCGTCACGAGGAACATGGCGAACGCGAGGCTCTGCGAGCCGATGCGTGCCACGGACTGACCCTGCAGCGACGAGACGGCCCCCGGCGTCGAGCGCCCGGACGTCGAGCCGTTGGCCAGTTGTCCTTGGAAGTTGCCTCCCCAGCTCCACACGCTGCCGTCGGTGAGCACGGCCGTGGCGAACTCGCGACCGCCCGCGATCTGCGCAACGTTGCTCAGGCCCGAAACAGCCGCCGGGCGAGGCACCGATTCGACCGACGTGCCGGTGCCGACCTCGCCGTTCGCGTTTCGGCCCCACGCGACGACGGTGTTGTCGGTGAGGAGTGCGTAGCCGCTGAACGACCCGGCACTGACGGCCTTCACGCCGCTCAGGGTGGCGGTTGATCCGGGCGTCGTGTCGAGCACGAGAGTCGCCCGATACTGGTCGGCACCGTTGCCGCTCGCGCCGTTGCCGACCTGACCGTTCACGTTGTATCCCCAGGAGTAGACCGACCCGGTCGACGTCACGGCATACGGCGTGTAGCGCCCGGACGAGATCTGCGTGATCCCGGTCAGCGCGCTTCCTTGCGGATTCGACGGGGTGCCCGCGGTGACGACCGCGACGGCGAAGAGCGAGTTACCCGGGGTGCCCTTTCCCAGCTGCCCGTTGTCGTTCGCACCCCACGAGTAGACCTCGCCGGTCGAGGTGAGGGCGTGGCCCGAGGAGTATCCGGCCGCGATCTGCGTCACGTTCAGCAGCGGCGATCGGCTGATCCGGACGGTGGTGGGCGTCGACTGCGACGTCGTCGTGCCATCGCCCAACTGGCCGAAGGCATTGGCGCCCCACGAGCGCACCGATCCGTCGGAGAGGAGGGCGTAACCCGACTGTCCGCCCGCGGCGATCTGCGTCACACCGGTGAGACCCGCGATCTGAGCCCACGTGGTCCGATCAGTCGTCGAACCGTCGCCGAGCTGCCCGGACATGTTGCGCCCCTTGGCCCACACGGTTCCATCGGCCAGGAGCGCGTAGGTCGCGCTGAAATCCGCTCCCGCCACCTGGACGATCGGCGAGGGGAACACCGGCGACTCCTGAGCGAGCGAGGAGGTGTACCCGGAACCGGCCGCGAGGAGATTGGCCCCCGTGAGCGTGAGACTCTGCGAAGCGGTGGTCCCCGCCGACGTGGCGGTGATGACGACCGACGAACCGGGTTTCGCCCACGGATCACCGAGCGTCAGCGTCGTCTTCGCGGTGCCGGACCCGTCGGTCGTCGGCGCGGACGGAACGAACGTCGCGCCGGTCGGGCCGGTGAACGAGACGACCTGTCCCGCCAGGGCGGGGAGGCCACCGTCTTTCACCTGGGCCTTCACCTCTTGGGGCCCCGAGGCCGGCACCCGCATGTCAGCGGTGGTCACCGTCAGGGTTCTCGCTCCGCTCGCGGCCACCGAGGGAGCAGCCGCCACCGCCACGATCACCGGGATGCTCCACGCGGCAGAGGCGATCATCGTGCGGCGGCTCGGCAGATGCGGAACAGCGCCGCGCGAATTGTTGAGGGGGGCGTCGATGCCGGTCTGAGTCATTTCGCTCACAATCGTCGTCGGGCGCGCCGGCCCGCGGGCCGTCCGCGCCGAGTGGTCGATTCGACGCTAACCAGCTGGCGCGCTGGCACCCGGGTGCCCGTCGCCCCGGTCGAGCGGGTGAAGACCCGTCCGTCCGGGCGACACCCGATGGCGATCCGCCCCGGCGTCACGCCGGGGACGTCGGGGCGATGCTGGACGCGGCCAGCAACTCCCGCGTGAACGGATGCCGGGGCTCGGTGAACACGCACGGCACCGACCCTGCCTCCACCACGCGGCCGTCCTTCATCACCAGCACGTCGTCGGCGATCCCCGCGACCACCTCGAGGTCGTGGGTGATGAACACCATGGCGAGCTCGCGCTCGCGCTGAAGGGCGCGAAGGCGGTCCAGGATCCGCGCGCGCACGGTGGCGTCCAGCGCCGACACCGGCTCATCGAGCACGAGCAGGTCGGGGGTGGGCGCCAACGCTCGGGCGATCGCGACCCTCTGCCTCTGTCCCCCCGACAGCTGTGCGGGCAGACGCCGACCGAACGCAGGACTCAGCCCGACCTCGTGCAGAAGGGCGTCCACCTCGGCACGCCGCCGAGGCCGCGGTACTCCTGCCGCAGCCACCGCCTCGGTCAGCGTCCGCGCGACGGTCCACCGCGGATCGAGCGCGCCCCAGGGGTTCTGCTGCACGAGCTGCACACGGCGGCGGGCCGCGCCGCGCGCCGCGTGGGGTGACCAGGGGCGACCGTCGAACGTGAGGGTTCCGGCATCCGGTTCGCTGACGCCGACGATCAGGCGGGCGAGGGTCGTCTTCCCCGATCCCGACTCCCCCACGACCGCCAGCGTTCGACCGCGCTGCACGGCGAAACTCACGTCGTCGACGGCCAGGCGGTCGCCGAAGCCCTTCCGGAGCCCGGCTCCGGCGACCAGCGGGGTGTCGAAGCGCGGTGCCCGCTGCAGGAGCTCGTGGCGCGTTGCGGCGACCAGTGCGCGCGTCTGCGGGTCGCGCGGAGCGGAGAGAACGTCGGCGGTGGCTCCGGTCTCGACGACGCGCCCGTCGTGCAGGACGATCACGCGGTCGGCGACGTGTCGGACGGCAGCGAGGTCGTGACTGATGAAGACGACGGCGACGCCCTCGTCGGCGATCCGCCGGAGGAGGTCGAGCACGCGCGCCTGGACGGTGGCATCCAGGGCGGTCGTCGGCTCGTCGGCGATGAGGATGGCGGGGTCGGCGGCCAGCGCCGAGGCGAGGAGCGCCCGTTGACGCAGGCCGCCCGACAGCTCGTGCGGATACTGCCGCGCGCGGCGGTCGGGCTCGGGCAGCGCGACGCGCGCGAGCGCGTTGCGCACCCGCACACGCAACGCCTCGCCGCGGACGGACGGTTCGTGGATGCGAAGAGGCTCGGCGACCTCAGCGCCGACGCGCCGCAGCGGGTCGAGGGACACCAGGGCGTCCTGCGACACGAGGGCGATACGGCGGCCGCGCAGACGACGCCAGGCGCGTTCGTCGAGAGCGCGCGCGTCGACGTCGTCGACATCGAGCGCGGCGGCGCTCCACGACAGGGATCTCGGCAGCAAACCCAGCAGCGCCCGGGCGCTCAGGGATTTACCGGTGCCGGACTCGCCGACGATCGCGACGCACTCGCCTGGGGCGACGTCGAGGTCGAGGCCGCGGACGAGAGGCACCTCCCCCGCCGCGATCCGCAGATCGCGTACGCGCAGGCCGCTCATGCGCCCCGCTCCTCGGCCCGGGCGCGCAGGATGCGTCCGATGACGCTCACGCTCACGACCGTCGCGGTGATCGCGAGCCCGGGGAACACCGCGACCCAGGGGGCTTGCAGGAGCAGGTTGCGTCCCGCGGAGAGCATCAGCCCCCACTCGGGCGTCGGTTCGATGGGGCCGAGGCCGAGGAAGCTCAGCCCGGCGGCCGCGAGGATGCTCGTGCCGATGCCGATCGTCGCCAGCACGCTGACCGCGCCGAGCACCCCCGGAAGCACATGTCGAACGTGCACGACGACGCCGGGCACGCCGACGATCCTCGCGGCTTCGACGTGCTCGGTGGCGGCGAGACGGCGCGTCTGAGCTCGTGCGAGACGGATGTACACGGGCACGGCCGCGATCGTCACGGCGATCGCGACGTTGACCGGACCCGGCCCCAGGACAGCGACCACGAGAAGGGCGACGAGGAACTCCGGGAACGCCAGCAGCACGTCGACGACGCGCATGGCTCCGGCATCCACGATCCGGGGGGCGACAGCCGAGAGCGAGCCGGCGATCACGCCGACGACGAAGGCGAGCGTCGTGGCCAGGAGCCCGATCCCGACCGATCGCCCTGCGCCGGCGACCACGCGCGAGTACACGTCGCGGCCGCTCTGGTCGGTTCCGAACCAGTGCGCGGCACTGGGGGGTTGCAGGGCCGCACGCACATCGGTGACGAGCGGGTCATGCGTCGCGAGGAGTCCCGGCGCCACGGCCGCCAGGACGATGACGGCCAAGACCCCTCCCGCCGTCCACAGACCGGCCACGCGCCCCGCGTTCACGCCGGCACCCCCGCACGCGCCTGCACCGCGGCCGATGCTCCGCGCAGACGCGGGTCGAGCAGGGGCACGACGAGGTCGACGATCGTGTTGACGACCACGAACACGAGGGCGCTCAACAGGATCACCCCCGTGATGACCGGGAGATCGCGGTCGGTGATCGCCGTGAGCGTCACGCGGCCGATGCCCGGGCGCGCGAAGACCGTCTCGACGAGAACCGCTCCCCCGAGCAGCGAGCCCACCAGGTAGGCCGTGAGCGTCACCGCCCCCACGCTCGCGTGGCGGAGTGTGTGGTGGACGCCGACGCGCAGCGGTGACGCCCCCCGTGCCCGGACCGTCACGAGGAACGGTTCCCGCTCGGCCGCCTGCACCCCGTCGCGCAGAACCTGGGCGAGCAGCGCTGCCACCGGCAAGGCCAGGGTCACCGCGGGCAGCACGATCGCGGAGGGGGCGCGCGCCCCCGAGACCGGGAACCACCCGAGCTGGAACGAGAACACGCTCAACAGCACCAGGCCCGTCCAGAACACCGGCGAGGACAGCACGAGGAGTTCGATCCCGGATGCCAGCGCCCGGCCCGTCCGTCCCCGCACCAGCAGAGCGGATGCCAGGGCCAGCACCACCGCGATGACGAGGGCGAGCGCCGAGAGCTGCAGCGTCGGCCCCAGTTGCCGACCGATGACCTCGACGACGGGCAAGCGCAGTTGGTACGACTCCCCCAGGTCGCCGCGCAGGAGCCGACCGAGGAACGCGCCGTACTGCTCGAGCACCGGGCGGTCGAGTCCGAGCTCCGCGCGGATCCCGTCCTTCACCGCGTCGCTCACCTGAGCCTGCGGGCCGAGCATCACGTCGACCGGATCTCCCGGGATGATCCGGAACGCGACGAAGGCGAGGGTGGCCGCCCCCCAGAGCACGAGAACCACGGATGCCACGACCCCGCCGATGCGCGAAAGGATCGCGCGCAAGCGAGGGCGTGGCATCCGTGGTCCGTGGGTGCGAGGGATCAGCCGACGGAGGCCGTCGCGAACAGCGGGCGACCGTAGAGGTCGAACGTGAGACCCGACACCTTCGGGGTGACCGCGCTGATCAACGTCGGGCTGTACAGCGGCACGATCGCGGCGTGCGCGAGGTTCCACTGCTGCACCTGGGCGTAGATGTCGTTGCGGGCGGCCTGATCGGTGGTCGAGGCCCCCTTCTCGAGCAGCGCGTCGAGGGTGGGGTCGCTGACCTGCGACGCGTTCTGGAAGCCGTCGGTCGCGAGGTGGCTGCGAAGGAGATCGGGGTCGACGCCCGAGAAGCCCCAGTCGGTCACATCGAACGTCTTCGGACCGTACTGCTCGTTGTAGGCGCCCGGTTCGAGCACCTCCCGCTGCAGGTCGAAACCGACGGCCTTCAGGTCGCTCTGGATGGCATTCGCGAGCGCCGCGCGGTCATCCGGCACCGGGGTCCAGGCGATCCACCGGGCGGTGAGGCGCTGACCGTCCTTGGTGCGGATGCCGTCGGCATCCCGTCCCGTCCAGCCGGCCGCGTCGAGCAGGGCGTTCGCCTCGGCCGGGTCGAAGGGCCAGGAGTTCTCGAGGCTCGCGTCATAACCGGGCGTGGTCGCACCGAGGATGCTCCACGCGCGCGGGTACTGGCCGAAGAAGATCTCCTGCACCGCGGTGTCGACGTCGATCGCGCGGGTGAAGGCCTGACGCACGTTCTCGTCCGCGAAGACGCCGTACTTCTCGTTGAGGAAGAGCGAGTAGGGCAGCCCGGGATAGGCGATCGACTCGACGGTGTCGTCGCCCGGGACCTGCGACACGAGGTTCGGGGGAAGGTTCGTGACGACATCGGCCTGGCCGCTCGACAGTGCGCCGAGACGGACGGAGGCCTCGGGGAGGATGTCGACGCGGAGGGTCTTGAAGGCGGGCTTCCCGCCCCCGTCGGGACCCCAGGTGTAGTCGTCGTTGCGGGTGTAGACGATGTCCTGGTCGGGCGTGTACTCGGTGAGCTCGAAGGGTCCGGTGCCGACGTTCACGCCCGGGCCGCCGGCCTTCAGCTGGTCTGCCTTCGACGACAGCACCGCGGGCGAATAGAAGCCGAGCAGCGCCGTGCTGGCCGCCTGCAGGAACGGCGCGTAGGGCTGCGAGAAGCGCACGCGCACGGTGTGGTCGTCGACCACGTCGGTTCCGGCGTACAGGTCGCCGCCGAGCAGGGATGCCGCCTGCGCCGACGCCGTCTCGGGGGCGGCGATGCGGTCGAAGTTCGCCTTCACGGCCGCGGCGTCGAAGGGGGTGCCGTCGTGGAACGTCACGTCGTCGCGGAGGTGGAAGACGTAGGTCGCGCCGCCGTCCTCGACTTCCCAGGAGGTCGCGAGCCACGGCGAGAAGGAGCCGTCCGCCTTCTGGAACACGAGGGAGTCGAGCACGGCGCGCTGCACCATCGCGGACACATCGAGCTGACTCGTCTGCGGGTCCATGTGTCCGGCCGAGAGGTTGGCTCCCTCGATCGCCCAGACGAGTTCGCCGTCGCCGTCCGCGGCGGGTTCGGACCCGGCGCAGGCGGAGAGCGAGAGGGCGGCGACCGCCGCGACGGCGACCGTCGACAGCACGCGACGGGCGAGCCGCCCGCGGAAGGGCACAGAAGGCATGGAGAAACCTCGGAGTTTTCGATGGGGAGCCTCCAGCCTACCCGCGTTCCTGGACCGGGTGCGGAAAGTCTCTGCGCGGCGTGGTCGCGGATACGGAGAAGGGCCGCGGATCCGGACGTGCCGCGCGAATGCGTCCGTATCCGGTGTCGATCTCCGGATCTGCGTGCCGCGCGCGTGCGCGCGACTCCCCCGGTATCCTGGATGCCACACCCATCAGGCACGCTCACACAGTGCCGCCCATATCGCTCGAGGAGTACTCCCATGGCCACGATTCCCGACAAGCCCGCCCTGGAAGGCCTCGAGCAGAAGTGGGATGCCGCCTGGCGCGAGCGCGGCACGTACGTCTTCGACCGCCTGCGCGCAGCGGAAGCCGGTCGTCAGGGCGTCTACTCGGTCGACACCCCGCCGCCGACGGCATCCGGAAGCCTGCACATCGGCCACGTGTTCTCGTTCACGCACACCGACGTGAAGGTGCGCTTCGAGCGCATGCGCGGCAAGACCGTGTTCTACCCGATGGGCTGGGACGACAACGGCCTGCCGACCGAGCGCCGCGTGCAGAACTACTACGGCGTGCGCTGCGACCCCTCGCTCCCCTACGACGCCGACTTCACCCCGCCCTTCGCGGGCGGTGACAACAAGAGCAGCAAGGCCGCCGACCAGGTGCCCATCAGCCGCCGCAACTTCATCGAGCTGTGCGAGCAGTTGACGATCGAAGATGAGAAGCAGTTCGAGGAGCTCTTCCGCGAGCTCGGTCTCAGCGTCGACTGGACGCAGACCTACCGCACGATCTCCGACGACTCGATCCGCACGAGCCAGCTGGCGTTCCTGCGCAACATCGAGCGCGGCGAGGCGTACCAGTCGATGGCGCCGACGCTGTGGGACGTCGATTTCCGCTCCGCCATCGCCCAGGCCGAGCTCGAGGACCGCGACCAGCCCGCCGCGTACCACCGCGTGGGCTTCGCCAAGACCGACGGCTCGGGCGACGTGTTCATCGAGACCACCCGCCCCGAACTGCTGCCCGCCTGCGTGGCTCTCGTGGCGAACCCCGATGACGAGCGCTACCAGCCGCTGTTCGGCACCACGGTGCGCACCCCGCTCTTCGACGTCGAGGTGCCCGTACTCGCCCACCCGCTCGCGCAGAAGGACAAGGGATCGGGCATCGCCATGATCTGCACCTTCGGCGACGTGACCGACATCATCTGGTGGCGCGAACTGGACCTCCCCAACCGCACGATCATCGGCAAGGACGGCCGCATCGTGGCCGAGGCCCCCGACGTGATCGTGACGGATGCCGCGAAGGCGGCGTACGACGAGCTCGCGGGCAAGACCGTGTTCAGCGCCAAGAAGCGCATCGTCGAGCTCCTGCAGGAGTCCGGCGCCATGGAGGGCGCCCCCAAGCCCTTCACCCACCCCGTGAAGTTCTTCGAGAAGGGCGACCGGCCGCTCGAGATCGTGTCGACGCGCCAGTGGTACATCCGCAACGGCGCACGGGATGTCGAGCTGCGCGAGCGCCTCATCTCGCTCGGGCGCGAGATGTCATGGCATCCGGACTTCATGCGGGTGCGCTTCGAGAACTGGACCAGCGGCCTGACCGGTGACTGGCTCGTGTCGCGTCAGCGTTTCTTCGGCGTGCCGATCCCGGTCTGGTACGGCCTCGACGAGAACGGCGAGCGGGACTACTCGCGAGTGCTCACGCCCGACCTCGCCTCGCTCCCCGTCGACCCGACGACCGACGTGCCCCCGGGCTACACCGAAGACCAGCGCGGCGTGGCCGGCGGGTTCGATGCCGAGCGCGACATCCTCGACACGTGGGCGACCTCGTCGCTCACCCCGCAGCTGGCCGGTGGTTGGCAGCGCGACGAGGAGCTGTGGAACCTCGTCGCGCCGTTCGACCTGCGCCCGCAGGGTCAGGACATCATCCGCACGTGGCTTTTCTCGACCATGCTGCGCAGTGCCCTCGAAGACGACCGGAGCCCGTGGACGGATGCCGCGATCTCGGGCTTCATCGTCGACCCCGACCGCAAGAAGATGTCGAAGTCGAAGGGCAACGTGGTCACGCCCGCCGACATCCTGAAGCAGCACGGCTCCGACGCGGTGCGGTACTGGTCGGCTTCGAGCCGTCTCGGCACCGACGCGGCCTTCGATCCGCAGAACCCGACGCAGGTCAAGATCGGTCGCCGCCTCGCGATCAAGCTGCTGAACGCGGCGAAGTTCGTGCTGTCGTTCCCCGTGCCGGAGGGCGCGCAGGTCACGCACGCGCTGGACGCGTCGATGCTCGCGACCCTGGATGCCGTCGTGCGCGACGCCACCGCGGCCTTCGAGGCGTACGACCACGCGCGGGCGCTTGAGATCACGGAGTCCTTCTTTTGGACGTTCTGCGACGACTACCTCGAGCTCGTCAAGGAGCGCGCGTACGACCAGACCGACGTGGGCCAGGCCTCGGCCGCCCTCGCGCTGCGTACGGCGCTCTCGACGCTCGTGCGGCTGTTCGCCCCCGTGCTGTCGTTCGCGGCCGAGGAGGTGTGGTCGTGGTTCGAAGAGGGCTCGGTGCACACCGCCTCCTGGCCCGAGCCGCTGGGCATCGAGGGCGACCCCGCCGTGCTGACTGCGGTGAGCGCCGCGCTCATCGGGATCCGCCGCGCCAAGACCGAGGCCAAAGCTTCGCAGAAGACGCCCGTGACCTCGCTCACCGTGTCAGGCCCGAACGTCGAGGCCCTGCGTCTTGCCGAGGGCGACCTGCGCGCGGTCGGGCGCATCGAGACGATCTCGTTCGCCGAGGCCGACACCACCACCGTCACCGACATCGTGTTCGCACCCCAGGAGGTCTGATGCAACTCGGAACCCGTTGGACCGCCCGCGAGCAGCCGCCGAAGGCTGTTCCCGAGGCTCTGCACGCCCAGATCGCCGCCGTCGAGGAGGCGCTGAACCCCGACGGGCTGAGCGCTCCCGCCCCGCGGTGGACGCTGACCTTCCTCGAGGGGCGACCGGTCGCCGAACTCGACACCGGCGTCATCGTGACGCAGGATGCCGCGGGCGAGGTCGTCGTGCGCTACGACGAGGGCGACGAGTTCGCCTGAGCCGCGTGCAAGGGCTGGTGATGGTGGCGGGGTGCTTCCCCGCCACCGTCACCGCACGCGCAGGGTGAACTCCGCTTCGGCGAGGAGCGATCGCCCGCCTTCGCGGGCGATGGTGCGGACGTGGTCCGCATCCAGACGCGCGGCCCGCGCCCGCATGCGGGCGTCGACGGCGCGCGCGAGCGCGCGGGAGAGCGCGAGCAGGGCGCGGTCCACCGTGGTGGGGGCAAGGGGCCGCGGGGTGGACGCCAACGGGGTCGTGAGAGTCGTCATGATCAAGCTCCTTCGGCGGGCAGGGGGAAGACGTCGGCGCGCATCGTGACGACGCGGAGGCCTTCGCCGGTCTGGTCTCGATACCGGGTGACGGTCTCCGAGATGACGGCTTGGAGCCGATCGGCCAACTCCGCCATCTGTTCGACCGTGAGGCGCGCACTCGCGGTGGAGATGAGGCTCTTGTCGAGCCATGGTTCGTCCTCGTCCCAACCGTGCGTGACGAAGGTCATGAGCTGCTGCTGGCGGAGCGTGAGTGTCTCGGAATGCACCGCCTCCATCACGGCACGACCGGTCGGCGTAGAGGCCATCTCGGGGTTCACGAGCGTGATGGCTCCGGCCGGTCGTTCCCACCAGCGCTCGCGCGCGGTGCCCCGCCCGGGAACCTCGCGGATCAGGTCCTGCCGCGCCAGCGCCCGCAGGTGGTAGCTCGTGGCGCCCGTCGACTCACCGGTCAGAGCCGCCAGTCCGCTGGCGGTCTGCGGCCCGTACTGACTCAGGAGGTCATAGAGGCGAACGCGTAGCGGGTGCGCGAGAGCGCGCAGAGCGCCGGCGTCGAGGACGCGCCCCTCGGGTCGCGGATCAGTGGTCATAGTGCAAAGATACCTTTGCAACAGCAATTATGCAAACACTCCTTTGCATCCAGTCCTTTGTCCGGTGGCTACGCTGGACGGATGACGGATGCCGTGACCAACCCTCTCCTCGCACCGCCCGCGCTCCCCTACGACCTGCCTCCGTACGGCAGCATCCGCGCGGAGCACTACCTGCCCGCCTTCGCTGAGGCGTTCGCCGCGCACCGGGCCGAGGTGGATGCGATCACCGCGCAGACGGAGGAGCCGACCTTCGAGAACACCCTCGTCGCGCTCGAGCGCAGCGGCGCCCTGCTCGACCGCGTCGCCCGCACTTTCTACACCGTCACCTCCGCCGACGGCACCGCCGACATCCAGGCGATCGAAGAAGAACTCGCGCCCCTCATGGCGGCGCACAGCGACGCAATCCAGCTCGACTCCGCGCTGTTCGCGCGGATCGCGGCCGTGCACGCCCAGCTCGATGACCTCGATCTGGATGCCGAGAGCCGCTACCTCGTCGAACGTCACCACCGCGAGATGTCCCTGGCGGGCGCGGGGCTGGACGAGACCGAGAAGCAGCGTCTGACCGAGCTCAACCAGCGCCTCTCGGTTCTCACGACGGCCTTCGAGAAGAACCTGCTCGCCGACACCAACGACCTCGCGGTCGTCTTCGACGATGTCGCGGAACTCGACGGGCTGAGCGAGGGCGAAGTGTCCGCCGCGGCTCAGGCCGCCACGGCCCGCGGTCTCGACGGTCGCTACGTCGTCACGCTCACGCTCTACACGGGGCACCCCTCCCTCGCCTCGCTCACGAACCGCGAGAGTCGGCGTCGCGTGCTCGAGGCTTCGCGGTCGCGCGGCACTCGGGGGAACGCGCACGACAACCGGGATGTGCTCCGCGAGATCGTGCGTGTGCGCGCGGAGCGCGCGGCGCTCCTGGGTTACCCGTCCCACGCGGCCGCGATCCTCGCCGACCAGACGGCCGGCTCCCCCGAGGCCGTGCACGACCTCCTCCGGCGCTTGGCGGTCCCCGCGGCGGAGAACGCGCGGTCCGAGCAGGCAGCCCTCCAGCGGCTCGCTGAGGCGGATGGCATCCGGATCGAAGCCCACGACTGGGCGTTCTACACCGAGAAGGTCCGCGCCGCCGAGTACGACCTCGATCGGGCCGCGCTGCGGCCGTGGTTCGAGGCCGAGCGCGTGCTCCGCGACGGGGTGTTCTTCGCCGCCGAACAGCTGTTCGGCGTCCGCATCGCCGAGCGGCACGACCTCCAGGGCTACCACCCCGACGTGCGGGTGTTCGAGGTGCAGAATGCCGACGGCAGCGAGCTCGGGCTCTTCCTGCTCGACCTGTACACGCGCGATTCGAAGCGCGGCGGCGCATGGATGAACTCGATCGTCACGCAATCGGCGCTGCGCGGCACGGCCCCTGTGGTGGTGAACAACCTCAACGTGAACAAGCCGGCGCCCGGCACTCCCACGCTGTTGACGCTCGACGAGGTCACCACGCTCTTCCACGAGTTCGGGCATGCGCTGCACGGTCTGTTCGCCACCGTCACCTACCCCCACTTCGCCGGCACCGCCGTGCATAGGGACTTCGTCGAGTTCCCCAGCCAGGTGAACGAGATGTGGATCCTCTGGCCCGAGATCCTCAGCAACTACGCGCGCCACCACGTCACCGGCGAGCCGCTCCCCGCCGACGTCGTCGAGCGCCTGCACGCGTCGGAGGCGTTCAACCAGGGTTTCGCGACGAGCGAGTACCTCGCGGCATCCTGGATCGACCAGGCGTGGCACGGCCTCTCGACCGACGAGGCGTCCGCCGACATCGACGTCGCGGCGTTCGAGGCGCAGGCTCTCGCCGACATCGGGCTCGACAATCCCGCGGTGCCCACGCGCTACGCCTCGACGTACTTCGCGCACGTCTTCTCGGGCGGTTACAGCGCGGGGTACTACTCGTACATCTGGAGCGAGGTGCTGGACGCCGACACGGTCGAGTGGTTCCGCGAGAACGGAGGGCTCACTCGCGCCAACGGCGATCGCTTCCGCCAGCGCCTTCTCGGCGTGGGCGGCTCGACGGATCCGCTCGCCGCGTACCGCGACTTCCGGGGCCGGGATGCCGAGATCCAGCCCCTGCTGGAGCGCCGAGGTCTCGCCGGCTGAGGGACGTCGGCGTCCCACGGCGGATGGGACGTCGGCGTGGGACGCCGACGAGATAGAGCCGGGCGAGGCGGCAGCGGCCGGTGCCGGGTGGCGGCGATGGAGCGGCGGGGCTGGCGGCGGCGATCTGCTCGGTGCGGCTACCGGGTGTCGGTGGCCGCACCTGTGCCGGGTGGCGGTTCGGGCGGGCGGCTACGCCGGGTGCCGGGCGCAGAGGTAGGTGCAGGTGCAGGTGCGAGCGCCGGTGGCTGCGGCTGCGGCAACCCCGGCGGCGGCGGGCGCGGGGTCGAGAGGCGCGCGGATGCGTACGCGGGCGCGAGGTCGTGGCTCACCAGCTGCCCCGTGGGTCCCCCCCCCCCCCGGACACCTGGGAAGGCGCGGTGGTGCGCGGGCGGTCTCGCTGGTGGGTGTCGGGTTAGAACGGGGCGTGGTCGGGGTCGTGGTCGGGTGGGGGTGGGTCGTCGGGAAGAAACCTCACCGCGGGTGAGTACGGGAGGGGTTCGTCGCGGTAGGTACGGCCGGTGGGGCTTGTCCATTCGAGGATCCCGTCGGGGAGTTGTTTCACTTTCCAGCGGGTGAATTGTTTTTGGGTGTGGTGTCTTTGGCAGAGGTGGCTGAGGTTGCGGATGTCGGTGGGGCCGCCGAGGGCGTAGTCGAGGGTGTGGTCGACTTCGGAGCGGATGGCGGGGACGGTGCATCCAGGCCACCGGCAGTGCCGATCCCGGGCGCGGAGGTGCCGGTCGATCGCGGTGGTGCGGTGGTAGGTGTCGGTGTGCAGGACGGCGCCGGTGATCGGGTGGGTGATCACGCGGTCCCAAGGGACGGTCGTTGATTCGGTGAGGGTGCGGGCGGTGTCGGCATCGATGGGGCCGTGTCCGATGAGGTTCGCGGGGTCGGTGTTCTCGTTCCGCGGGTCGAGCATCGTCAGCGCCGGGACCACGACCTGAACCCGCGCGCGGATCGCGCCCAGCGTCCCCGGGCCATCCGCGTGGGTGGGGTCGGCGTCGGGGGCGCCGGTGAGAAGGAGGTCGGCGAGCAGGTCGGCGCGGACCTGTGCGGTGGTGCGGGCGTCGGTGGCGGACACGGGGGTGTCGCCGCGGGTGTCGATAACGGTGCGGGCTTGTTGGGTGAGGCGGTCGTAGATGCCGACGGCGAGGACCGTTGGCAGCGTCGCGACCAGGTCCGACATCCCCTCCTGCCCCGTCACGACCCGCACGCACCGTGCCTCGCGGCCACGCTGGTGGCGTTCGGTGATCGTCGTCGGCTGCAAGCCCTCGGCGAGCACGGCCAGGCGGGAGCGTAGCCGCCCGGGGCTGAGGCCCTCGGCGGTCGAAACGGCGAGGGCGTCGAACTCGGCGCGGACCTCGGGCGGGAGGGGCGCACCGATCTCGAGGATGGTGTGGACGTGGGCGCGGGTGATCGTGCCCTGCTCCCACGCGGCGAGGGTGGCGGGGTAGTCGTCGACGAGGGTCATCGCGCGGCCGATCTGCGTCTGCAGGGACCGGTCGGAGAGGTTCTCAGCCGCCGCGATCTCAGACGCCACCTCCCGCAACGCCATCTCCGCCACCCGCGAGGAGGCGGGCCGCTCGGCCATCACATCGAGAGCGAGATGCCCCGCCTCCGCCAGAGCGCGCGTGCGCGCGACCTCGGCCGCGGCGACCGCGGCACCGGTGCGGAGCACCTCACCGAGCACCGCGGACAGGGCACGCGGCCCACTGCCGGGTGGTGTCGATGAGACGTCGATAGACATGTGTGCATGCTAGCCAGGGGGTCCGACATTCAAGGGGCTCCGGAGGGCTGTGTGGGGATGGATGCGGGCCTTGCCGAGGTGTGTAGAAGAGCCTTGGTTCCGACACCTGTGCGGGCCGCCCCCAGCCGACCCGGTCTCGGTGAGAACGTCATCTTCCGGCCGCGCAGCCCAGCGCCCGACCGGTGCTCGTGGGGGGGCCGTAGGCGGAGCCGCGGCCTCGTCCCCGACGACAGCGTCGCCCCGTCGTCAACCATCGCCGAGCCCAGCCCCACGAACCGCAGCGTCGCTCCCCCACCGCGCAATCCCGCGCCCGCCCAGATTCATCCGGGAACCCTAGGCGGACCCCCGACCCCGACGTCGCCCCCGGCGCCAACCGCCGCCGAGCCCAGCCCATGAACCGCAGCGTCGCGCGGTCCGCACTCGCTAGCGCCAGCCGAGAACGTCTCGCACGAAGGCCTGCGAGGCCGGGGCGCCGTCGTTGGGGATGCCGTGCAGGGGCTCCCGGGACATGACCTTCCCGGACGTCCCGACGCGATCGAGAGCCGCCTTCAGCAGCGGTGCGGCATCGTTCGATGATGTCCACCCGCGAATGGTCACGTGCGAGAACACGACGACCTCCGCTCCCTTCTCGTGCGGCCGCGCACTGGCGACGACCACGGTGGGCGTCACGTGACGCCGGAGACCGGGGACCACCGTCAGCAGAGAGTCCGACAACATGGCATCCAGGAATCCCGTGTTCCACGAGGGATTCGGATGGCCGATGCGGACGTCCTGCGCGATCCATTCCGAGCCGCGATCGCGGAGTGCCCGGGGGATGCGATCATCGCCGAGGTCGAATCGCTCCTGCTGGAGAGCATCGAGGGTGAGGGCCAGCGCCGCCGCGGGTGTGTCACGCACGACCAACCGCGCACCTCGCGCGATCCCGCCGACAGAAAGGGGCCGGACCTGCAGCGACGCGCCGCGCCCCCGCCACCCGCCCATCCGGGTCAGGCGCTGCGGCGCTTCTGCGCCAGCACGATCGTCGGCTGAGCGCCGTCTTCCACCGCCGCGCGGGTGATGACGACCTTCGCGATGTCGTCGGAGGAGGGTACTTCGAACATGATCGGACCGAGCACGTCCTCGAGGATCGCGCGCAGACCGCGAGCACCGGTCTTGCGGGCCACCGCGAGGTCGGCGATGGCGCGCAGGGCGTCTTCGTCGAACTCGAGTTGCACCCCGTCGAGCTCGAACATGCGCTGGTACTGCTTGACGAGCGCGTTGCGCGGGGCCGTGAGGATCTCCATGAGGGCGTCCTGGTCCAGGGGCGAGACGGATGCCACGACGGGCAGGCGACCGATGAACTCGGGGATCAGCCCGAACTTGTGCAGGTCTTCGGGCAGCGCTTCGCTGAACAGGTCGGGAGCGTCTTCCTTGCGCTGCAACGGAGCGCCGAAGCCGACGCCGTGCTTGCCGACACGCGCCGAGATGATCTCCTCGAGGCCGGCGAAGGCTCCCGCGACGATGAAGAGAACGTTCGTCGTGTCGATCTGGATGAACTCCTGATGGGGGTGCTTCCGGCCGCCCTGCGGCGGAACCGAGGCGACCGTGCCCTCGAGGATCTTCAGCAGCGCCTGCTGCACGCCCTCCCCCGACACATCGCGTGTGATCGAGGGGTTCTCGGCCTTGCGGGCGATCTTGTCGACCTCGTCGATGTAGATGATGCCCGTCTCGGCGCGCTTGACGTCGAAGTCGGCGGCCTGCAGGAGCTTGAGGAGGATGTTCTCGACGTCTTCGCCGACGTAGCCGGCTTCGGTCAGGGCCGTGGCATCCGCCACTGCGAAGGGGACGTTGAGGCGCTTCGCGAGAGTCTGCGCGAGGTACGTCTTCCCGCAGCCGGTGGGGCCGAGCAGGAGGATGTTGCTCTTCGCGATGTCGATCTCTTCGGCGCGGGCCTCGGCGGGCTGGAGCGTGCCGTGCGACCGGACGCGCTTGTAGTGGTTGTAGACGGCGACGGCGAGAGCGCGCTTGGCGGACTCCTGCCCGACGACGTACTCCTCGAGGAACGAGAAGATCTCTCGCGGCTTGGGCAGGTCGAATTCCGCGACCTCACCGGCCGAGGACTCGGCCATGCGCTCTTCGATGATCTCGTTGCAGAGCTCGACGCACTCGTCGCAGATGTACACGCCGGGACCGGCGATCAGCTGCTGCACCTGCTTCTGGCTCTTTCCGCAGAAGGAGCATTTGAACAGATCGGCGCTTTCCCCGATGCGTGCCATGCCTGTTCCTCCTCGTCACCCGGCGCCCTCACGCCTGTGTGCCACGAGCCTAACCCGTGCCCGAGCGAACCGAGGGCATTTGCGCGCGCGGTGCCGTTCTGATCGCCCAGGGCGAAGCGCGGCATCCGTTCTCCTCGCATGACGACGCCCCGCAGACCGAAACGGGTCTGCGGGGCGTGTCGGGGACGCTCGCGCGTCAGGCGGTGAGTGCCGCCGGCTGGCGCTTGCGCGTGGTCAGGACCTGGTCGACGATGCCGTACTCCATCGCCTCGGCGGCGGAGAGGATCTTGTCACGGTCGATGTCCTTGTTGACCTTCGCGGCATCCTGGCCGGTGTGGCGCGCCATGGTCTCCTCGAGCCAGGTGCGCATCCGGAGGATCTCGGCGGCCTGGATCTCGATGTCGGACGCCTGCCCGTGACCGGCCTCGCCCATGGCGGGCTGGTGGATCAGGATGCGGGCGTTCGGCAGGGCCAGACGCTTGCCGGGGGCACCGGCGGCGAGCAGGACGGATGCCGCGGAGGCGGCCTGTCCGAGAACGACCGTCTGGATCTGCGGCGAGACGTATTGCATCGTGTCGTAGATCGCCGTCATGGCCGTGAACGAGCCACCGGGCGAGTTGATGTACATGATGATGTCGCGGTCGGGGTCCTGCGACTCGAGAACGAGCAGCTGGGCCATGACGTCGTCGGCCGAGGCGTCGTCGACCTGGACGCCCAGGAAGATGACGCGGTCCTCGAACAGCTTGTTGTACGGGTCCTGGCGCTTGTAGCCGTAGGCGGTGCGCTCCTCGAACTGAGGAAGGACGTAGCGGCTGGACGGCATGTGGGCTGCGGCGCCGCCGAAGGTGGGGATGTTCATGTGGGTGTCCTTTTCCTCTCGCCTCAGGCCGCGGTTCCGCCGCCGCCGGTGACGTCGGTGGCGTGCTCGCGCATGTGGTCGACGAAGCCGTACTCAAGGGCTTCCTGAGCGGTGAACCAGCGGTCGCGGTCACCGTCGGCGTTGATCTGCTCGACGCTCTTGCCGGTCTGCGACGCGGTGATCTCGGCGAGACGGCGCTTCATGTCGAGGATGAGCTGCGCCTGCGTCTGGATGTCGCTCGACGTTCCGCCGAAGCCGCCGTGGGGCTGGTGCAGCAGCACGCGCGCGTTCGGCGTGATGTACCGCTTGCCCTTGGTGCCGCTGGTCAGCAGCAGCTGGCCCATCGAGGCGGCCATGCCGATCCCGACGGTGACGATGTCGTTCGGCACGAACTGCATCGTGTCGTAGATCGCCATGCCGGCCGTGATCGAGCCGCCGGGCGAGTTGATGTAGAGGTAGATGTCCTTCTGCGGGTCTTCTGCGGCGAGCAGGAGGATCTTCGCGCAGATCTCGTTGGCGTTCTCGTCGCGCACCTCCGAACCGAGCCAGATGATGCGGTCCTTCAGCAGCCTGTCGAAGACGCTCGTTGCCATAAGGGGTTCGGGCATGTGTGCTCCTCTTCCGGTGATCTGCAACGAATCTACCGGCGCGCTCCGGGACGGGATGCCGTGTTCGCCGCGGGCGGATCAGTCGCGATCGTCGGCGATTTCTCGCGCGTATCCGGTCACGGACCGGGTATAGCGCGGCAGGTGCGGAGCCAGCGCCTGAAGGGCGATGGATGCCGCTCGCTCCGGCTCGCCGCTCGACACCAGCGCGAGCGCGTAGAACGCCGCGGCGGCGTCGTGCAGCGGACCACGGGGCTCGCGCTCGTACTCGGCGCGCAGCATGGCGAGCGCCTCCTCGGTCTTGCCGAGGTTGCGGATCGTGCTGGCGAGCTGGATCGTCGCGCGGGTGCGGCGCTCGTCGTCGAGGCCGAGCGCGAGGGCTCGGCGATAGAGGACCTCCGCCTCGTCCTCGACGCCGGCCGAGTCGCGTGCGCCGGCGCGTTCGAACAGCGCAACGGCGTCGTCGGCCGGTCGCTCGGCGGCGAGGTCGTCGATCCGCTCGATCACGCGCTCAGGGCTGAGCGTGTCATCGGCCCACACGGCATCCACCCTGCTCTGCCAGTCGTTCATGTGTCGCATCCCCGTTCTCTTTCCTGCCCCACGCTCACGCACCGAGTGTCCAGAACACCCGGACGCTTCGAGATCTCGTCCGGGTGTTTGGACACTCGACGGGGTCGGCTCCCCGGACGGCGCCCGGGGACGGAAAAGGGGGCGGATGCCACGGCATCCGCCCCCTCGTCACGACTTACTCGCTGTCCGCGGCCTTCTTCTTGGCCGGGGCGCGCTTCTTGGCGGGAGCCTTCGCGGGGGCCTCCTCCGCGGCGGGCGCCTCGTCAGCGTCGGCCTTCTTCTTCGCGGGAGCGCGCTTCTTCGCGGGAGCCTTCGCCGCCGCAGCCTCCTCGGCCTCGACGACGTCGTCCGCGTCGGCCGCGGCATCCGCGATCTCCTGCGCCTCTTCGACGACGTCGTCCTCGGCAGCCTCTTCGCCCTCGACGGCGACGAAACCGGTCAGGTCGACGGGCTTGCCGTCGGTGTCGACGACCTTCACCTTGCCGAGCGCGATCGCGAGGGCCTTGTTGCGGGCGACCTCACCCACGAGCGCGGGCAACTGGTTGCCCTGCTGCAGCGCGTTCACGAAGTCCTGCGGGGCCATGTTGTACTGCGCGGCCGACTGGATGAGGTACTGGGTCAGCTCGTCCTGCGACACCTGGACGTTGGCGTCTTCGGCGATCTTGTCGAGGACCATCTGCGTGCGGAACTGCTTCTCGCTCGCCTCGGTGACCTCAGCGCGGTGCACGTCGTCCTCGAGGCGGTTCTCGCCCTCGAGGTGCTGGTGCACCTCGTCCTCGATGAGCTGCGGCGGCACGGGGATCTCCACGGCCTCGAGGAGGGCGTCGATGAACTTGTCGCGCGCAGCGGAGCCCTGCGTGAACACGGCCTGCTGCGAGACACGCTCGCTGAGCGACTCGCGGAGCTCGCCGATGGTGTCGAACTCGGATGCCATCTGGGCGAAGTCGTCGTCGGCCTCGGGGAGCTCGCGCTCCTTGACCGCGGTGATCTTGACCGAGACCTCGGCCTCTTCGCCGGCGTGGTCGCCGCCCACCAGCTTCGAGCGGAACGTGGTCTCCTCATCGGCGGTGAGCGACTCGATGGCCTCGTCGATGCCCTCGAGCAGCTCGCCCGAGCCGATCTCGTACGACACGCCTTCGGCGCGGTCGATCTCGTTGCCGTCGATCGTGGCGACCAGGTCGAGCTCGACGAAGTCACCCGTCGCGGCGGGGCGGTCGACCGTGACGAGCGTGCCGAAGCGCGCGCGCAGACGGTCGAGCTCGGCGTCGATCCCGGCCTCGTCGGCCTCGACGGCGTCGACGGTCACGGTGATGCTGTCGTAAGCGGGGAGGTCGAACTCGGGACGGACGTCGACCTCGACGTCGACGACCAGGTCGCCCGAGAAGTCCTTCAGGTCGGGGAGCTCGATGATCTCGGCGTTCGGGCGGCCGATCACGCGCAGTTCCTGCGCCTCGACGGCCTCACGGTAGAACCCGTCGAGACCCTCGTTCACGGCGTGCTCGATGACCGCGCCGCGGCCCATGCGCTGGTCGATGATCGGCGCGGGGACCTTGCCCTTGCGGAAGCCCGGGATCTGCACGTCGCGGGCGATGTGCTCATAGGCGTGGGCGATGCTCGGCTTGAGCTCGTCGGGCGAGACCGTGATGTGGAGCTTGACCCGGGTCGGGCTGAGCTTCTCGACGGTGCTGTTGACCATGCGGTTCGTTCTCCTCGTGTGGCCCGCGCGCACGCGGGGGCCGGTTGGGCCTGTGGTCTGTGGGGCCGTTCGTCGGGGCGACAGGATTTGAACCTGCGGCCTCCCGCTCCCAAAGCGGGCGCTCTACCAAGCTGAGCTACGCCCCGGGGCGGCGCGCGGCACGCGCCGACGAAACGACCCCTGAGAGTCTAGTCGATCGAGTCGCGGGGACCGGCGCGCGCGGCATCCGGTCGTTTCAGCGGCGTCGTGGAACGGCGAGAGGGCCGTGTTCGTGACACCCCCACTCGTGAAGTAGAGTGGAAGACGCTGCGGTTCGCCGCCGCGGGGATGTAGCTCAATGGTAGAGCCTCAGTCTTCCAAACTGATGGTGCGGGTTCGATTCCCGTCATCCCCTCCACATCCGCGATCTCGGGGTCGCCGGTTCCGCGATTACCCGGCGCGTCTTCGGCCAGACGTTTTCGCGGCCACGAACACCGCCGCGGCGGCGACGACGACGAGGCCGATCCCCCCGACCGAGAGCGGAACCGCTGCGGCGGCGTGGCCGGCGCGCCATGCGTCCTCCGAACGCCGTGCGGCCGCCGTGCGGATTCCGATCCAGAAGTTCCTCGGGAGCGTCTCCCGGTGGGCGCGACACGCGGTCCAGCCGATGAGGACACCCGCGGCGAGGAGGGGAACAGCGGTACTGATGGCGATGATCACGCGTCGGGCGCTGCGCCGGTCAGGCGAACGCCCCTTCCAGGATGACCTGTGCCGTGCGCGACGCGCAGACCGACCCCGATCGCACCCCGATGAGCACAACGGCGGTCGGCCCGTCACGATCCCGCGGCCGCGCGTTCCGGCGAGATCGCGGCGCGCCCTGTTACTTGACCGGGGACGTCCCCGCGGTGATCGCGGCACCGGGCGCGTAGCCCGAACGGGCGGCGACGACCTTGACCGTGATGACCTTGCCGGACTGCGAGCTCTTCAACGTGTACGACGTCGACGTGGCGCCGGGGATGGGCTTTCCGTTCGAGAGCCACTGGTAGGTGTAGGTCAGGCTCGGCACCGACCACGAACCGGTGCTCACGGTGAGCTTCCTGCCCACCGCCGCTACCCCCGAGATCTTCGGGCTGCTGAGGAGCTTGGGCGCAGCCCCGAGAGAGATCTTCGCCGTCGCTGCACTGGTCGCGGTGTTCGTCTCCCACGCGGTGGACGTCGCGGTCACGCGCACCGAGATCGCTTTGCCCAGGTCTGCGGCGGTGAGCTTCAGGCTCGAGCCGGACACCCCCTCGATCGCGACGCCGTTGCGGAGCCAGGTGTACTTGAAGCTCAGACCGGTCTTGGACCAGCTCCCCGCCGTCGCGGTCAGCGTGTTGCCGACGGAGGTCGTCCCCGAGATCTTCGGGGCGGTCGTGACGACGGGACGCGGGCCCTTGCCGATCGGGGCTGTCGGCGACGTGGTCGCGGTCGCGGTGTTGTAGCCGAGGGCGGTGACGGTGACGACCACCGTCAACCGCTTCCCCGCGTCGGCGGTCCCGAGCGCGTACGCGCCCGAGGTCCGTCCGGACACGGCGCTGCCGTCCCGCATCCACTGGTACGAGAACTTCGCATTCGGCGGGAGGTTCCAGTCGCCGTGATCGAGCGTCACGGTCTGGCCGACGGTCGTCGTGCCGTTGATCGCGGGAGCTCGGGTCGCCGTCGCCGCAGGCCCCGGTGTGACACGCACGGGAGAGGAGCTGTGCGCCGTGCCGGCCGCGTATCCCTGGCGGGAGCCGGTCACCTTCAGCACGAGGTCCTTGCCGAGATCCGCGGGAACCGGGGTGTACGCGGAGCACGCGTTCGAGAGCTGGGTCGATCCGGAGAACCAGCCGCACGTGTACGTCAGGTTCGAGGGAGCCCACGTTCCGTAATCGATCTGCAGAGGGCTGCCGACCTGGCCCGAACCACGGGCGTACGGGCCGTCAGTGGGCGCGGGCGCGGCGCCGATCGCCACCGGAGGGAGGGCGATGGATGCCGGTTCCGAGACGTATCCCTGCTTGTGTGCCGTGACGGTCAGTGTGAGGACGGAGCCGATGTAGCCGGCGTCCAACGTCAGATTCTGCTTGTTCGTGTCCCTCTTCGGTCGGTCGGGACCACCGGTCCACTCGTACGAGTACGACCAGCCGTCCGTCTCCGACCATCCGCCCGGCGTCGCCGTCAGGGTCTCTCCCGCGCGCACCGTGCCGTTCACGACGGGCGGAGAGGTGTTCACAGCTCCGGGCGCCGGTTGGACCACGCAGGAAGGCGTGTTCTCCTCCACCGGGTAGAGGGCCCCGTCCCCCTCATCGAACCAATACGTGATCGCCGGGTAGAGAACGCGGTATCCGGCGCTGGCGGGAATCGTGAACGAGAGGTCCCTCGATCCGTACCGAATCGGCGATTCACCGTACTTGTTGCGCTGCGGCACACTCGACCACTCGAAGGTCGACTTCACGGCATTCGGAGGAAGAGTTCCGAGATCGACCGTCACTGTCGCATCCACCGTGCAGTCCCCCGACAGCGTCGGATGGACGTACGAATCGTCAGCGAAAGCGGCCTGCGGTGCCAGCGCGACCCCGGTCGCGACGAGCGCGAGACTCGCCAGGAAGACGCCGATGCGGCGGGCGCGCGGAGCGCGGTCACGCGTGTTCATTTTCTTTCGTTCCCCCATGCACGGCACCAATCGGGAGTGCCACGGCTTCAATGTCGCAGTTTCCTGTGAATTGAGCAAGCCAGGGATAAGAGAATGCTCTATCGATCAGCGGCTCGAGCGGCCGCGTGCCGCGCCGAGTGGCCGAGATAGTTCTCCGCATTGCGAACGATGCTCTCGCGCTCCTCGGCGGTCAACGCGCGCCGCACCTTCGCGGGAACGCCCGCGACGAGCGATCCGGCCGGGACCACGGTTCCCTCCAGCACGACGGCTCCCCCGGCGACGAGGCATCCGGGTCCGATGTCGGCCCCCGACAGCACCACACTGCCCATGCCGATGAGGGAGCCGTCACCGATCGTGCACCCGTGCACGACGGCGTTGTGGCCGATCGAGACGTCCTCGCCGATCGTGACCGGATGACCGCGGTCGACGTGGATCGAGACGTTGTCCTGCACGTTCGAGCGCGCCCCCACGACGATCGCGGCTCCGTCCCCGCGCAGGACCGCGTTGTACCAGACGCTCGCTCCGGCACCGAGCGCCACCTCCCCGATCAGACGAGCCCCGGATGCCACGAACGCGTCGTGGTGCACGGTCGGTGCTGCGTCGGGCAGGGCGAGGATCGAGGCGTCTGCGGCGATGCTCACGAGGGATCCTTCCGTCGGTGGCGGAGGTGCTGGCTCACCCAGCCCGCGACGACCGGCACGTGCGGCGCGTCGGGGTCGATGAGCTCCATATGGGGAAGACGAGCGAACTCGAAGAAGTCCACCGGAGCGCGCAGATCGCGCGCGCGACGGGCGAAGTCCTGCGAGTGGCTCACCGGAACGCGGTCGTCGTCGACGCCGTGGACGAGCAGCGTGGGCACGGTCGAGGGGCGCGGAGTGGCCGCGTCGAACGCGTCGGGTCGGTCTGCGGGTGACGTTCCCATCAACTCCGCCACCGCACCGGACCCGATGCGCGCGGCATACCCGCCCACGAGGTCGGTCACGGGCGCGAGGGCGACGACGAGGTCGACATCCTCGGCGCAGAGCAGAGCGAGGTGGCCACCCGCGGAGTGCCCCACCGCGACCCGGACGGCGTCGGGGAAGAGGTCCCGCGCGCGGCGGAGCGCGGTGCGCACATCGGCCTGCATCGCGACGGGGTCGCTCTCTCGGCGGTACTCGATGTTCACCGCGGCGACGGCACGGCTGTCGCGCGTGACCCGTTCGACGAGCGGATCCATGAGCGCCGCGGTGTAGGAGGGGCGCCAGTAGCCGCCGTGGACGAAGCAGAAGACGAGGTCGGCGGCACCATCTCCGACGATCTGCACCCACTGATCGCGATGGTCTCCGTACGCGTCGGTGTGCGGGGTGCGGTGCGGCATATCCCGATCCTGTCACGCGCGCGTCAGCGGGTGCGCTCAACGGCACGGGTGAGGTGAGGATTGCCTATTCACCAGGGATTTAGCCGAGCCTCAACTTGCTTGCGGAATGCTCTCCCGTGAGTAGCGTTACATCCATCAGACTTCGTTCGCTGCGAGAAGGAGCAGAAAATGAGCACCGTTCACACCCCCGCCGCCACCACCGTCGACCCCACGATGGCCGCCGGCACCGCCCAGTTCCTCTCCCCCGTCGTTCTCGGCCTCGAGGCTCTCGTCGTCAACGGCAAGCAGGCGCACTGGCACGTCCGTGGCGCGAACTTCATCGGCGTCCACGAGCTGCTCGACTCCGTCGTGGCGCACGCGCAGGACTGGGCCGATCTGGCCGCTGAGCGCATCGTCGCCCTGGGCCTCCCGATCGACTCGCGCCTGTCGACGGTCGCCGCGAGGGCCAAGGCGACCGAGGTGCCCGCCGGTTTCGCACAGTCCGACGTCATCATCCGTGCGATCATCGCCGACATCGACGCCGTCCTCGTCGACATCGAGGCCGCGATCGAGGGCCTCGACGAGATCGACATGACGAGCCAGGACGTCGCGATCGAGATCAAGCGCGGCCTCGACAAGGACCGCTGGTTCCTCTTCGCGCACCTCGCCGCGTAAGTCGTCGGTTCGCGGAAGGGGGCGGTGCTTCGGCACCGCCCCCTTCGTCGTTCGCGCGCGTGAGCGCGACTCAGACGCCGTGCGTCACGCGCCCCGCGACCAACGTCGTGCGTACCGGCATCGCACGCAGGCCGCGTTCATCGGCGGCGAGCGGATCCGCGCCGACGATCACGAGGTCGGCGAGGGCGCCGGGAGCGATCTCCGCGGGCGCCGTCGAACCCCCGGCCGTGGATGCCGCGATCGCGGTGTCGATGTCGACGCGCTCGTGCGGCTGCCAGGCATCACGCCCGTCCCTCGTGCGGAACACCGCCGAGGCGATCGCCGCCCACGGGTCGAGCGACGCCACCGGGGCATCCGAGCCGAAGCGGAGGTTGGCGCCGCTGTCGGCCAGCGCCCGGAGGGGGTAGGGCTGGGCGGACTGCTCGGCCCAGATGGCATCCGTCATGTCGCGATCGTCGAGCGCGTGCTCGGGCTGCACACTCGCCGCGACACCCAGACGCGCGAATCGCGGGATGTCCGTGTGCGCGACGAGCTGCGCGTGCTCGATCGTTCCCGTCGCTCCGCTCAGCGCGTAGGCGTCGAGGGCGTGCGCGTTCGCCACATCGCCGATCGCGTGGATCGCGCACTCCAGACCCGCAGCCGTCGCCCGCGTCATCATCTCGACCAGTTCGTCCGGCTTCACGGTCAGGATGCCGTGATTGCCGACCTCCCCGGGATAGTGGTGGGCGCACGCCGCCGTCCGCGTGCCGAGGGAGCCGTCGGTGATCGCCTTCAGGGGGCCGACCCGCACCAGGTCGTGCGCCGCTCCCCGCACCCGGTCGCCGGTACGCAGCCCCTCGGCGATCGCGCGGTCGAGGTGCTGCGGGTACGTGCCGTACGAGACGCGGAGGGTGTCGAAACCGCGCGCCACCCGCCGCTGCCACGGCTCGTCGTTCCAGGTCATGTCGAGATCGACGAGCCCGACGATCCCCCGCGCGGCCGCCGCTCGCGCCATCCGCTCGACCGCGTGGTCGGCCACCTCGGGCTCCACCGCGTTCACCCGACGCGAGATCTCGAAGGCGTCCTCCTCGCGGAGCATGCCGGATGCCACGGGCTCGAAGCCCTCGCGACGGAAGGCGGCCGTGTTCATCCAGACGCTGTGGACGTCGGCGTTGATGAGATACGTCGGAACGCCCGCGGTGGTGGCATCCAGCAGCTCCAGGCTGGGGACATCGGGCCAGAGGCCGTCGCGGAAGCCGGAGCCGATGCGGCGTCCGTCGCTCTCGGGAGCCAGCCCCATGATCGCCGCGGCGTCGCGGGCCGAGGCCACCTCGCCGAGCGGGACGCGGTCGGCGGCCAGTGCCCACTGGAGGACGTGCACGTGGTGGTCCCACAGGCCCGGAAGCAGCCAGCCTCCCTCTCCCTCGACGACGAGCCCGGTCGGGCGCAGGTTGCCGGTGGGCGCGATGTCCGCGATGAGACCGTTCGCGAGGACGAGGTCGACGGGCTCGGTCGTGGGCAGGAACTCCCGGCCCGGCCCCGCGACCCGCACGGCGCGGATGAACCCCGCGGTCTCGCCGATCACGGGCGTACCCGCGCGTCGGCGGCGCGACGCATCTCGGCGGCGAGATCGGGGTTGCTGTCGGACAGCCCGTCGATGATCGTCTCGACCACCTCCGCCGTCTTGTTCTGGCTGAGTTTGCGCTTGGCCGTCACCCGGGTCGGGGTGAGCCGGAACCCGACGGTGCCGCGCTCGAGGCGCTCGACGAAGGCCGCGTCGTTCGGCAGCGTGTAGAGGCCGCGCGCGTGCTCTCCCCCGCCCTCGAAGCGGTCGACGAGGCGTTCGAGAACGCGCAGGTTCTCCTCGGGGCGGAGGAGTTCCGGGATGCCGGACAGGTGAGCGGAGACGAAGTTCCAGGTCGGCACCGCGGGGACGTCGCCGTACCACTGCGGCGTGATGTACCCGTGCGGACCCTGCACGATCGCGAGCAGTTCCCGCTCGCCGAGGCCGAGGATCGCGTCGTCGGGCTTGCCCACGTGGCCGACGATCGTGAGGTCGTCGCGTTCGTCGTCGAGCATGACGGCGTAATGCGAGGCGACGAGCCCCTCATCGCCCTGGCTGACGAGGGTGACCCACGGATGGCGATCGATGAGACGGCGGATCTCACCGACGTCGGTCATCGCGAAGCTCGGATTCTGACGCACCGGTTCAGCCTAGGACGTCCGCCCCGGTGGCTTCGACGGGCTCAGCCACCTCGCGTGCGAGGTCCCCGAGCCCGTCGAAGGGATCGGACTCTCCGTGCTCAGCCCTCGGTCACGCCTGACACTTCGGGCACCAGTACAGCTTGCGACCCGCGGCCTCTTCCATGAGCACCGTCGTCCCGCAGACGCGACAGGGCAGACCCGCGCGGTGATAGACCCAGTGCCGGTCGTCGCGGTGGGCCATCGCGCGACGGTACGCCTCGGGATTGAGGTCGTCCATGGTCATCATCTGGCCGGTCTCGACACCGATGGACAGCAGCCGCACCCAGTCGCGCCACATCTCGCGCACGATCTCCTCGGGCACCTCGCGGCCGGGCGTGTGCGGGTTCTGTCGAGCGCGGAAGAGGATCTCGGCGCGATAGACGTTGCCGATGCCGCTGACCACCGACTGGTCCATGAGCAGCAGGCCGATCGCCGTGGGCTTCTTGCGGACGGTCGCCGTGAAGCGCTCCTCGCCCTCGGCCACGTCGTCGACGAGCGGATCGGGACCGAGCTTCGCGATGGTCGCGGCGACCTCGTCGGGGGTCTGCAGCGCACATGCGGTGGGTCCACGCAGATCAGCGCAGGTGCTCTCGGTGAGCAGTCGTAGCCGGACCGCTCCGACGACCGGCGGGGGCCACTCGGTCTGTTCTTCGAGGCCGGTGGTCTGCTCCGACATCCGCACCCGCGCTCTGCGTGGGGCCCCGATCGAGCTGAGGGAGTTCTCGCCCGTGGCATCCAGGATCGGTCCGTCGTCGAGAACCGTGCCGCGCTGATTCGTGTGGCCCATACGCCCGTTCGCCGAGGCGATCGTCGCATCGACGGCGACCTCGCCCGAGAAGTCCCAGGCACCGTACATGCCGAGGTGGACCCGCAGCCACACCTCACCCTCGAAGGCGAGGAACATCTGCTTGCCGACGGCGCGCACATCGACCGCTTCACGCCCGTCGATGACGGACGCCCCCTCGACGAAGCGCCCTTGCGGACTGGATGCCGACACCGTCCAACCGACGATGTTCCGGGCGAACTGCCGGGCGATGCGATGGACGGAATGCCCTTCGGGCATCAGCCTGCCTCGGGGTCGAACGAGTCGCCCGCGGCGAGGACGTCGGCCTGCGCGTGTCCTTCGCGCGGATCGGGCAGCAGGACGCCGTCCTGCTCGTATGCCGCGAGCTGTGCGATGCGCCGGGCGTGGCGCTCCTCGCCCGAGAAGGGCGTGGCGATGAAGCGGTCGATGAACGACGACGCTTCGTCGAAGGTGTGCTGGCGCGCACCGATGGCGATCACGTTCGCGTCGTTGTGCTCGCGGGCGAGCTCGGCGGTCGCAATGCTCCAGACCAGCGCGGCACGCACACCGAGGACTTTGTTCGCCGCGATCTGTTCCCCATTGCCGGATCCGCCGAACACGACGCCCAGCGCTTCGACGCCGTCGGCCTGATCGCGCACGACTGCCTGCGCCGCGCGGATGCAGAACGCCGGGTAGTCGTCGAGCGGGTCGTACTCGATCGGGCCGTGGTCGATGACCTCGTGCCCCTGCGAGGCAAGGTGGTGCTGGATCTGGGTCGAGAATTCGAGACCGGCGTGATCGGTGCCGAGGTGGATTCGCATGCGCTCATCCTATTGAGGGCCGACGACATCGGCGCCGGACATGACGACGCCGCCGCTCCCCGGGGAGAACGACGGCGTCGGGGGAAATCGTCAGGGACGCACGCCCGCGGCGACGGGCTTGAAGCCGGCGCGGATGTTCTCGCAACAGCCCGGGCGGCACACGTCGTACCAGGGACCGAGATCCGTGAGGTGCGGGCGCTCGGCCTTCGGCGCGCCCTTCAGACGCTCCTCGACGAGGTCGATGAGTCCCGAGACGTAGGCCGGGTCGATCCCGGGGGTGGGAGTACGCACCGCCCGGATGCCGGCCTCCTCCGCCGCCTCCATGGCCTCGGTGTCGAGGTCCCAGAGCACCTCCATGTGGTCGCTGACGAAGCCGAGCGGGACGATCACGACCGCTTCGGCTCCCCGGCCGGGCAACTCGGCGATGACGTCGTTGACGTCGGGCTCGAGCCACGGCTGCGTCGGCGGGCCGGACCGCGACTGGTACACGAGCTCCCACTCGACGTCGGCGACGGCCGCGGCGACCTCGGCCATGACGAAGGCCGCGACGGCCTTGTGCTGGGCCTCGTAGGCGCCGCCCTCGCCGAAGTCCACGTCCCGCGGGCCGGAGCGCTGCGCGTCGGCGGTCGGGATGGAGTGCGTGGAGAAGAGCACCCGGATCTTCTCGGGGGCGATGCCGTCCGCGATGTAGGCGGACACGGCATCCGTCACTCCCCGGACGAACGTCGTGACGAATCCGGGGTGGTCGAAGAACTGGCGGACCTTGTCGATGGTCACCGTCTCGCCGAGGCCCGTGGCCTCGAGAACCCGCGCGTAGTCCTCGCGATACTGTCGGCAGCTCGAGAAGGAGCTGTACGCGCTCGTCGCGATCGCGAGGAGCGTGGTGTCTCCGGCCTCGGCAGCCTCGGTCACGGCTTCTTCGAGGTACGGAGCCCAGTTGCGGTTGCCCCAGTACACCGGCAGGCCCAGGCCGCGCTTCGCGATCTCCGCCTCCAGAGCCGCCTTGAGCTCCCGGTTGTGCTGGTTGATGGGGCTCACACCGCCGAAATGGCGATAGTGATGGGCGACCTCTTCGAGGCGCTCGTCGGGGATGCCGCGACCCCGCGTCACATTGCGGAGGAACGGGATGACGTCGTCCTGGCCCTCGGGGCCGCCGAAACCGGCGAGGAGGATGCCGTCGTACGCGACCGGCGTCTCGACCCACATGGGTCCGGACGCCGCGGCGGGCGAGGCGTAGAGGACGGTCTCAGGGTTGGTGTCCGTGTCGGTCGTGCTCACCCCCACATCCTCCCACCTGCCCGAGAGGGCCGGATGCCGGTTATCTCGTGACTAGGCTTATCTGGTTGTCATCGTCGCCGACGGCGTTCGTCGTCACACGCGCCCGCGCTCTCTGCGACGATCCACCCTCATCCCAGGGAGTACGCCAGTGCCAGGAGAGAACCTCACCCGCATCGAAGCACAGGAGCGTCGCGCGATCGTCGACACGCGCGCCTACGATGTGCAGCTCGACCTCACCCGCGGCGACGAGGTGTTCTCCTCGCGCACGGTGGTGACGTTCGCCGCGACCGAGGGTGCCTTGACCTTCATCGACCTCATCGCGCGGACGGTCCACTCCGTCACGCTCAACGGCCGCGCCCTCGACCCGGCCGAGGTGTTCGCCGACTCGCGCATCGCGCTCGACGGCCTCGCGGCCGAGAACGAGCTCGTCGTCGAGGCGGACTGCGAATACACCAACACCGGTGAGGGCCTGCACCGCTTCGTCGACCCCGTCGACGGCGAGGTCTACCTCTACTCGCAGTTCGAGGTGCCCGACTCGCGCCGCATGTACGCGGTCTTCGAGCAGCCCGACCTGAAGGCGGAGTTCACGTTCTCGGTCACCGCTCCCGCGCGCTGGAAGGTCGTGTCCAACTCCCCCACGCCCGAGCCCGTCGCCGTCTCCGACGACACCGCCCGCTGGGACTTCCCGGCGACCCCGCGCATCTCCTCGTACATCACCGCGCTCGTCGCCGGCCCCTACGAGGCGACCTACAGCGAGCTCACGAGCGCCGACGGCCGCGTGATCCCCCTCGGCGTCTTCGCCCGCAAGAGCCTGTGGCAGTACCTCGACGCCGACTACGTCTTCGACAAGACCCGTCAGGGCTTCGCGTACTTCGAGGAGAAGTTCGGCTTCCCCTACCCCTTCGCCAAGTACGACCAGCTCTTCGTGCCGGAGTTCAACGCCGGCGCCATGGAGAACGCGGGTGCAGTCACCTTCACCGAGACCTACGTCTTCCGCAGCAAGGTGACGGATGCCGTGAAGGAACGTCGCGTCGTCACGATCCTCCACGAGCTCGCGCACATGTGGTTCGGCGACCTCGTGACCATGAAGTGGTGGAACGACCTGTGGCTGAACGAGTCGTTCGCCGAGTGGGCGTCGACCATCGCCACCGCCGAGGCCACCGAGTGGGAGGCCGCCTGGACGACCTTCAACGCGATGGAGAAGACCTGGGCGTACCGCCAGGACCAGCTGCCCTCGACGCACCCCGTCGTCGCCGAGATCAACGACCTCGAAGACGTCCAGGTCAACTTCGACGGCATCACCTACGCCAAGGGCGGGTCGGTGCTCAAGCAGCTCGCCGCGTGGGTGGGCATCGAGCAGTTCTTCGCCGGTGTCGCCGCGTACTTCCAGAAGCACCAGTGGTCCAACACCGAGGTCGGCGACCTGCTCGTCGAGCTCGAGGCCACCAGCGGTCGCGACCTCGGTGACTGGTCGAAGAAGTGGCTCGAGACCGCGGGTGTCAACACACTCACGCCGCTCATCGAAGAGGGAGCGGACGGCACGATCTCGCGCTTCGCGATCGTGCAGACGGCTCCCGCCGACTACCCCACCATCCGTCCTCACCGTCTGGGTGTCGGCTTCTATTCGCTGAACGACGCGGGGACCCTCGAGCGGGTGCACCACGTCGAGATCGACGTCGACGGCGACCGCACCGAGGTGCCGGAGCTGCGCGGCATCCGTCGTCCCGACCTCGTGCTGCTGAACGACAACGACCTCGCCTACGCGAAGATCCGCCTCGACGAGCGGTCGCTCGCCACGGCGATCGCGCACCTCAAGGACATCGCAGACCCCCTCGCGCGCTCGCTCGTCTGGGGTGCCGCGTGGGACCAGACCCGGGATGCCGAGGCCTCGGCGACCGATTACCTCGACCTCGTGCTGCGCAACATCGGCTCCGAGACGGAGTCGACCACCGTCCGCACGACGCTCGCTCAGTTGCAGCTCGCCGCCAACTCCTACGTCGCGCCCGCGAAGCGCGAGGCGTCCCGCCAGCGGGTGGCGGACGGTCTGTGGGAGCTCGCGCAGGCCGCGGAGGCCGGCAGCGACAGCCAGCTGCAGTTCGTCACGGCGTTCGCGTCGGCGGCATCCACCCCGGCGCACGCCGAGACGGTGCGAGCCCTGCGCGCCGGCGAGATCGCGCTGGACGGGCTCGAGATCGACACCGACCTGTCGTGGCAGCTGCTGGTCTCGCTCGCCTCGGCCGGTGCCGTCACCGCGGCCGAGATCGACGAGGCCCGTGCCGCCGACAACACGGCGAAGGGCGGGGAGTTCGCGGCCATGGCGAAGGCGTCGCTGCCCTCGCACGAGGCGAAGCAGGAGGCGTGGGACTCGCTCATCGAGCGCACCGACGCCCCCAACACGATCGTGCGTTCCACGGCCGCCGGTTTCACCAACCCGGCCACCGTCGACGTGCTCGCCGACTTCGTCGAGCCCTACTTCGCGATGCTTCTGCCCATCTGGGAGTCGCGCAGCTACCAGATCGCGAACTACCTCATCGTCGGTCTGTACCCCGCCGCCCTCGCAAGCACCGCGCTGCGCGACGCGACGCGCGGCTGGCTCGCCCGGAACACGGATGCCGCCCCCGCGCTGCGCCGTCTGGTGAGCGAGAACCTGGCCGGTGTCGAGCGGGCTCTGGCTGTTCAGGAGCGCGACGCGGCGTAACGCCCGCACCACCGCTTCGGATGCCTCCGCCCCCTCGGTAGCGGAGGCATCCGTCGTATCCAGGCGCTGCTGAGGAGCCGCTGGTTACGATGAAGGGGATGTCCCTTCTCACCGAAGTCTCCGAACCGTCTCCGTCTCCGTCGCCGTCCATCGATCCCGGCAACTTGACGAGCATCGACACGTGGACCTGGATCGGAGCCCAGCTGCTCGGCTTCGGGGGCGTGCTGCTGCGCATCCTCGGGATCATCGTCGGCATCGCGATCGCCGCGTGGCTTCTGCGCGTGATCATCCGCCGCGTGGTCGACCGCATCGTGAACGGGGCCAAGAGCAAAGCGCGCGTCGACGACACGCAGGCGCTCGACCGGTCCCCCCTCAGCGCCGTCCGACTCGTGCAGCGCACCCGGACGCTCGGCACGATCCTCCAGAACATCGTGAACGTCATCCTGGTGATCGTCGCGCTGGTCTGGATCGCGAGCATCGCCGCCCCCAACGCGCTGGCCTCGCTCACGCTGCTGACGGCCGCCGTCGGCGCCGGGCTGGGCTTCGGGGCCCAGAACATCGTGAAGGACGTTCTCAACGGCATCTTCATCGTCGCGGAAGACCAGATCGGCATCGGCGACGTCGTCGACCTAGGGCTCGCGACGGGCATCGTCGAGTTCGTGAGTGTGCGCATCACCCACGTCCGCGACGTCAACGGCACGCTCTGGTACGTCCGTAACGGCGAGATCACCCGCATCGGCAACATGTCGCAGGGGTGGTCGCGCGTCATCATCGATCTCGCGGTACCGACGGACGCCGACATCGATGATGTGGAAGCGGCGATGCTGTCGGCGGCGAAGGCCATGGCCAAGGAGCCGAAGTGGCGCTCCCGCATCATCGAGCAGCCCGAGATCTGGGGACTGGAATCCATCAGCGGTGACGCCCTCGTCATCCGTCTCGTGATGAAGACACGGTCGAGCGCCAAGGACGACGTCGCGCGCGAGTTGCGCGCGCGACTCAAGCGCGCGATCGACGCGATGGGGATCGCCCTGCCTCAGCTCAACTCGATCACCCTCTCCGGGCCGGAGGGCGCGCAGAGCGTCCGCGGCGCGCACCCGCCGAAGACCAAGGAGACCCAGATCGCCCCGGGTGCGGAGCGTCCGCGGTGGCGGCCGCGGGGCCGGAAGCTCGAGGTCTCGGAGACGGTCGAAGACCACACGTCCGAAGCCGTTCCCCGGGTCAAGAAGAAGAAGGCCGTGCGGGATGACACCCCGACCGCCGTCGTGAACCTGCCGGACGCACCGGGTGCCGACCACCCGAAGCCCACCCCGCCCGCCGTGCGCGCCGATGAGAAGGACACCCCGTGAGCGAGCCCGTCAGCTTCTACGACCAGGTCGGGGGGATGGACACGTTCCGTCGACTGGTCGATGCGTTCTACCGCGGTGTGGCCGCCGACGAGGTGCTCAAGCCGATGTACCCCGAGGAGGATCTCGGGCCCGCGGCCGAGCGCCTGACGCTCTTCCTCGCCCAGTACTGGGGCGGACCGACGACCTACGGAGAGACCCGCGGACACCCGCGTCTCCGCATGCGCCACATGCCGTTCCACGTCGATCCCGATGCCCGGGACAGGTGGTTGCGGCACATGCGAGCCGCCGTCGACGAGATCGCGCTCCCTCCGGCCTTCGAAGCACCGCTCTGGGACTATCTCGAGCGCGCGGCCTACGCCATGGTCAACACCTTCGAGCCTCGCGGCATGGGTCCGCAGCAGAACGGTCGTCCCGACACCGGGCTCCCGGTCCGCGCCGCCGACGGCGCGCCCTCCTGAGGCAGCTCCCGCCGGACGTCAGAGCCGGGCGCCCGCGTCTTCGAGCGTGATCCGCGCGTGGGTCCGGACCAGCTCCCAACGTGAAGCCAGGGCTGAGCGGGCGATCGGGATCTCGTCCGGAGTCAGAGCGCAGAAGCCGGTGCCCGGGCGGAGCTGCTCTCGGAACGCCGGTTCGAGATCGGGATGCTCCTCGAGGGCTCGTTCGAGCGGGCCGTACTCGAGCATCCGGTGCGCGCCGTGGTCCCGGAACGAACGGAACGGATCGCTGACACCGCTCACCACGATGTCGTCCGGGAGGTCGGATGCCCGGTCCAGGATGAGGTCGGAGCGTCCGAGCCGCGCCAGTGCGCACGCGGCCCACGCGCGAGCGTGTCCATCCGCTTTCGGCCGGCACATGAGGTCGACGAGCGCGTCGACCACCTCGGGGGTGTCGATGTTGATCTCGGCGAGGAGGCGCGCCGCGACCACGTCCCCGTGAGCCAGATCCTCCCCGCGGACCACCCGCGCGAGCGCCGGAACGGCGGCCGCACCGCAGGCGACGAGCAGCCCCTCGTGCTCGCCGACCAACGGTCCCTGATAACGGGGCGCAACCGCTTCGGGCAGGAGCTCCGCCACCCGCTCCTCGACGGGCAGCGCGGCCAGCCTCTGCCGTTCGCGCTCGGCGGCATCGTATTCCGGGAAGTGTGCGAGCAGCTGAGCGCGCGTGAGACTGCGCGGGATCAGGTCGCCGCTCTCGTCTGCGGCGATCGCGAGGAAGTCCTTCCCCACGACGCCTTCGGCGATGAGGGCCCTGCGCGCGGTTCTCGCCGCCCTCGGGAAGCACAGCAGGAAGCGTTCCCACTGCCGTTCCCAACCGGCGAAATCCCCGCGCGAGGAGGCGTGGGCGTGAACCGCGTCGGCGATCGCCTGTTCGCGCTCGGAAGGGTCGAAGGCGTGCGAGAGGTCGGAACCGGACCACCGCAGCGACCTGGCCAGCTCGTCGCGCTCGCTGACTGGATATCCCTCGATCGCCTCCGCGAGCGACTCCTCCGTGCCGACGGTCACCATGGGCCAGTAGATGACCGACCCATCCCCGTAGAACTCGTGGAACATCGCCCCGTAGATGTGCTCGTCGGGATGCTGCACCCGCACGGTCCGCACCGCCGCGACGAGCTGCGCGGCGGCAGCCTCCACGATCATGTTCCCCCCGACGGCCATTCCTTCAGGGTAGTGAACGCGAGCGTGCGGCCCGGGCGGATCAGAAGACGTCGTCGAACCCGGGGATCTGGATGTTCGACAGCTGGTCGCCGAAGCCGCCGACCTGGTCGCCGAGGCCCGTGACGGCATCCTGAGCTCCGCCGACCCATTCGCCGACCCCGGCGCCCTCCGCGAGAGCGGCGGGATCCACCCCCTCCGCGAGCCCGGCGAAGTCGACGCCCATCTGACCGGCCTGTTCGAGCAGAGGGGCGGCCACGGCGCTGAGGACGGCGCCGCCGGCCACGGCCGCGAGCAGTCCCCCGGCGCCCACGACACCCGCGCCGATCAGTCCCCCGCGACCGACCTTCGCCAGCAGACCTGACATGCGTCCAGGCCGGGCCGCTTCCGCGCGGGCTGCCGTGCGGGCGAGGTCGTCGGGGGCGTCGGAGCGGGGACGTTCGTGCGGGGCGAGATCGGCATCCATCCGCGCCCGCACCTGTGCGCGCTGCGCCGGTGTCAGGCGGGCGAAGGCTTCCCGGTGCATCTCCTCGATGCGGCCGGGGTCGGCCGTGCGCAGGAGGTAGTCGTAGCGGGCGATCGCGGTACGGTCCTCGGCCGACAGGGTCTCGGCGGACGCACCGGCGGGCGGGGGCGCGTACCGGCCGCGGGCGGCGGGGTCGGGAGCCGCGGTCGATGCGGGCGGCGCGTCGGCACGGCGATCAACGGTGACGGCGTCCGCGGCCGAGCGCACCATGTCGCGCCAGTCGCGACCGCCGCCGGCGGTGGGGCGCGAACCCGAGGCGGGACGCGAAGCCGCGCCGGACGACGACGCCTTGTCGACGGCCTTGGACGCGAGGTCGAACAGACGGGAGAACGAGACCATGGGGTACCTCTCGACGGGCAGCACGCGGCTGCGACGTCAAGGTCTCCTCCGCCGAATCCGGCCCGACGCACCCGGAGGCCAACGGTGACCTCGTGATGACGGATGCATCGCGATGGGAGTACTCCCCTTGCGGAACCCAGCGTAGGCGAGGCTCCTTTGCGTTCCCTGAGTCAGCTCCCCGTCGCGCGCACGGCTGTCAGACCCGAGCGCACCGGCCCGCGCACGAGCACGTGCCCCCGGGCGAGGGTGACGCGGGTCCACGCGCCGCTCGTGCGAACAGCGGCTTCCTCGCCGCCGGCGATGAATCCGAGCGCGAACGCGGCGAAGGCCGTTCCGAGCGGCAGACCTCCGAGCGCCTCATCGGGCTGCCCCCAGACCTGGGCGCGGACGAGCCGCACGACGTCCTCCCCCGCGTCCGCGGGGAGAGCATCGGCGACGGCGGCGACCCCGTACTGGGCGCGGGAGGCCAGCACGGCGGCGTCGATGGCATCCGTCTGTTCCCATCCGCTTCGTGGGGGCGAGATGCCCGCCCAGGCGGGCGAGGTCGCGGTCTCGGGCAGGAGGACGGCGGAGGCGTCGTCGGGTGCCGGGAGCAGGGCGGATGCCTCGACGACGAGGTCGCATTCGAGTTCCGGGTCGATCGCGGAGACGCGCATGCCGAGCACCGTGGGCGTCGCGTCGAGGAGACCGCGCGGCGCGAGCGGTGCGGCGGTCGTGGCGAGGACCCCGGAGGCGGCGCGCAGCCGCACCGTGCCGTCACCGAGACGGATGGCCCGGGAGGCGAAGGTGAGCAGGTCGGCAGCCGCCTGCGGGTCGGGGAACAACAGGCGCGCGGACACCCGCCCTAAACTATCAAGCGGCGCGGGTCCGCTGCGCCGGAACGGGAGTCAGCGTGACCGACGCCAACGATCCCGTGGCGTCCCTCCTCGCGGTTCTCGACCTCCGCGATGCCGGCGCCCGGACGACCGAGGACATCTTCACGGGCGTGTCGCAGGCCATGCCCACCGGTCGGGTCTACGGCGGGCAGGTGCTCGCGCAGACCATCGTGGCCGCCTCGCGCACTCTCCCGCCCGAGCGGACGGTGCACTCGATGCACGGCTACTTCCTGCGCCCGGGTGATCCCACTGACGGCATCACGTTCTCGGTCGACCGTATCCACGACGGCCGGTCCTTCTCGACTCGGAGGACGCAGGCGTTCCAGTCGGGCGTGCCGATCTTCTCGATGATCGCGTCGTTCCAGGACGAAGACCCGGGTCTCGAGCACTTCGAGCCCATGCCCGAGGGCATCCCCCAGCCCGAGGACGCTCCGGCGCTCGAGGTCGACGCGCTTCACCCGATCAGCCGACGGATCCTGTCGGCGAGTCCCGTCGACGTCCGTCACGTGACGTCGCCGCTGTACGGCTCGGCGGAAGGACCGCACGTCCCGCGCCAGGCCGTGTGGATGAAGCTCCGTCGCCCCATCACCGACGATCCCGCCGTCCACCGCGCCGCGCTCGCGTATCTCAGCGACCTCACGATCCAGGAATCGATCATGCGCGCCCACGGTGTCGCCTGGAACGCGCCCGGACTGCGGGTCGCGAGCCTCGATCACGCGATGTGGTGGCACCGCCCGGGCCGTGTCGACGACTGGCTCCTGTACGTGCAGGAATCGCCGAACGCGCGCGGCGGACGCGGGCTCTCGACCGGCCGGATCTACACGCGTGACGGCGTGCTCCTCGCGAGCGTCGCGCAGGAGGTCATGGTGCGGGTACCGCGCGGCTGATTCCGGATGCCGGGCCCCCGGCATCCGTTCGAGTCGTCGTGGTCTTCAGCTCCGGCCGGAGCGCCGGCGGTACTCGATGGGATCGCCCACGTAGGGCGCCCAGGCCGAGCGCTCTTTCTCGGTCCAGCGGATCGGTCGGCCACTCGCGGTGTCGACGAGCACCGTGACCACGGTCGCTCGGGCGTAGAGAACGGGTTCGGCGTCGCCCGCGGGACTGTACACCTCGAAGCAGATGTCGGCGCTCGAGCCGCCCATGGCGCCGATCCACATGCGCACGTCCAGCGGACGCTGGCTGTACGGGACGGGGCGGAGGTATTCGATCTCCTGCCGGGCGATGAGCGTCGCCCGATCTCCCCCGCTCTCGAGGACGTCCATGTGGAACACCGCGGTCGGCAGGGGCTCGCCTTCGCCGTCGCTGAACCAGAAGGCGCGCAAGCGCGCCTCTTCGAGGAGCTTCAGCATCGAGGTGTTGTTGACGTGGCCCAGTGCGTCGAGATCGCCCCACCGCAGGTGGATCGGGACGTGCACCCGCGAGGGCCCGGCGGCGGCCGGACCCTCGTCGGGAGATGCCGAGGCGGCGTTCTCAGTCACGCGTGAGCTTGCGGTAGGTCGAACGCGAGGGGTTCGCGGCGTCGGCGCCGAGGCGCTCGATCTTGTTGGCCTCGTAGGCCTCGAAGTTGCCCTCGAACCAGTGCCACTGGTCGGGGTGCTCCTCGGTGCCCTCGTACGCCAGGATGTGCGTCGCAATGCGGTCGAGGAACCACCGGTCGTGCGTGATGACCACCGCGCAGCCCGGGAACTCGAGCAATGCGTTCTCGAGCGAGCTGAGGGTCTCGACGTCGAGGTCGTTCGTCGGCTCGTCGAGGAGCAGCAGGTTGCCGCCCTCCTTGAGGGTCAGGGCGAGGTTGAGACGGTTGCGCTCACCGCCGGAGAGGACGCCGGCCTTCTTCTGCTGGTCGGGGCCCTTGAAGCCGAACTTCGACACGTAGGCGCGCGAGGGAATCTCGGTCTTGCCGACTGTGATGATGTCCAGGCCGTCGGATACGACCTCCCACAGCGTCTTCTCGGGGTCGATGTTCGAGCGCGACTGGTCGACGTAGCTGATCTTGACGGTCTCGCCGATCTTGAGCGTGCCGCCGTCGAGCGGCTCGAGGCCCACGATCGTCTTGAAGAGCGTCGTCTTTCCGACGCCGTTCGGGCCGATGACGCCGACGATGCCGTTCGGAGGCAGGTTGAAGCTCAGGTTGCTGATGAGCGAGCGGTCGCCGAAGCGCTTCTCGAGCTTCTTGGCGTCGATGACGATGCTGCCCAGACGCGGACCCGCGGGAATCTGGATCTCGTCGAAGTCCAACTTGCGCGTGCGCTCGGCCTCGGCGGCCATCTCCTCGTACCGCGCGAGACGCGCCTTCGACTTGACCTGACGCCCCTTCGCGTTCGAGCGGACCCACTCGAGTTCTTCCTTGAGGCGCTTGGCGAGCTTGGCGTCCTTCTTGCCCTGGACGTCGAGGCGCTGGCCCTTCTTCTCGAGGTAGGTCGAGTAGTTGCCCTCGTACGGGTACAGGTGGCCGCGGTCGACCTCGGCGATCCACTCCGCGACGTTGTCGAGGAAGTACCGGTCGTGGGTGATCGCGATGACCGCGCCCTTGTAGGCCTTCAGGTGCTGCTCGAGCCAGAGCACGCTCTCGGCGTCGAGGTGGTTGGTGGGCTCGTCGAGGAGCAGCAGGTCGGGCTTCTGCAGCAGAAGCTTCGCCAGGGCGACGCGGCGACGTTCACCGCCGGAGAGGGGGACGACACTGGCGTCGGCGGGCGGGGTACGCAGCGCGTCCATCGCCTGCTCGAGCTGCGAGTCCAGATCCCAGCCGTCTGCCGCGTCGATCTCTTCCTGCAGCGTGCCCATCTCGGCGAGGAGTGCGTCGAAGTCGGCATCCGGGTCGGCCATGAGAGCCGAGATCTCGTTGAATCGGTCGAGCTTCGGCTTGATCGCGACCCCGTCCTGGATGTTCTCCAGGACGGTCTTGCTGTCGTCGAGCTCGGGCTCCTGCATGAGGATCCCGACCGTGAAGCCCGGGCTCAGCCGTGCCTCGCCGTTGGAGGGGGTGTCGAGCCCCGCCATGATCTTGAGGATCGTGGACTTACCGGCACCGTTCGGCCCGACCATGCCGATCTTGGCACCGGGGAGGAACGACATCGTGACGTCGTCGAGGATCAGCTTGTCGCCCACGGCCTTGCGCGCGCGGACCATGGAGTAGATGTATTCCGCCATAACTCCCTCAGTCTAGGGCCCGCGAGTGGGACGGCTCGGCCCGGGACGCGCGGCTGACGGGCCCTCACCGACGGCGTCGGCCTCATGCCGTTCCCGGTCGATCGCTCCGTCACCAGTCGATCGGTCGGGTCTGTCCGATGAGGCAGTCGCCGGAGCTGAGCCCGGGGAGCACCGTGCTGACGGGCGTGCCGATCGAGGGGCCGACCTGCCCGACGAGGCACTGATCGCCCCACCGCACGGAGAACTCGATGCTCTCGGCGGGGTTCCCGATCGTCGATTCGTCCTGGGTGACCTGCATCGCCGCTTTGTCGAAGCCCGCCTGGACGAGCGCATCGATGTACGCCCGGCCCGAGACGGGAGTGGAACCCGCGGCCACGGTCGCGACGACCTGCGCGAAGTACGGCAGGTTGTCGGATGCCGAGCCCGCCGGGGCGAGCGTCGGGGCAGGAGCGCTGGTCGACGACGTCGGCGCCGCAGTGGCGGCCGGCGCTGTGGTCGCGGTGATCGGAGCCGGCGTCGGGGAGCTCCCCGTGCACCCGCTCAGGGCGAGGAGCGCGACCAGCGTCACGGGAGCGAGCAGACGACCAGCGGGACGAGACACGCGCTCGATTCTACGTACCCCGCCCGCCGGGGCTCGCCGCCCCTCGTCCGTGCCGCAGGTCGTCTGCGTCAGAACGGCGTGACGTCGGCGGTCTCGGGGAGGGCTTCGTTGCTCGCTTCTTCTTCCCTCGTGTCGTCCGACGACACGGACTGCTCGGCGCCCGTCGGGGTGGCCCACTCCTCCCTCGACGTCGCGGACGGGTCCGCCCGTTCGGCGCGCGCGGTGTCTGCTCGCGGCGTCCGTTGGAAACGCGTCACGCCCCAGCGAAGATCGTGCCCGATCGCTTCTGCGGTGACGTCCGCGCTCACACCGCGCTTGGTCTCGTTCTCCCATTCCCGCAGGCGCAATCGCCCCGTGACGACGACGCGCTCGCCTTTCCGGACCGAAGCGAGGGTGTTCTTGCCCAGCTCGCCGAAGACCGACACGGCGTAGTAGCTGGTGTGTCCGTCGATCCACTGACCGCGCTCGCGGTCGAACCGCCGCTCGCTGACCGCGAGACGGAACGCGGCGATCGAATCGCCACCGCGCGTCGTGCGTTCCTCGGGGTCGCCGACGATGTTACCGACGAGGCTGATGTGGTCGCTCATGATGGTGTCCTTTCCTCGGAGTGTGCGCTCCGGCATCCGTGTGCCCGACGGATACCGGAGCGAGGCCCACACTGCCCGGCACGCTGGGGGTGGCGGGAGGCAGAAGCACCGATCGGTGGAGGGTTTCGGAAGGTCGATCCGTGGGGAGGAGGGGCCGCGAGAAGAGCCGACGTCAATGTCGGAGGTTGGTCGTACCGTGACGGCATGAGCACCGCACTGTGGAACGACCTCGCCCCGGCACCGCGTCCGGCCGGGTGGGGCGCGGCGACGCACGTCGCCGCCGGCCTGTGGCGCATCGCGGATCCTCGGGGCATCGTGGTCGGTCACGTCCGGGCCACGGCGTCCGAGCGCGGGTGGCGCTACGCGGCCGAGCGGTTCCACGCGGCGTCGGGGGCGTTCCGGCGACTCGGCGAGTTCTGGTCGGCCGCCGAGGCCCTCGAGTGCCTGAGGTACGCGCGGTGATGGATGTCGAGCGTGAGCGCGCGGGCGTGCTCACACGACGGCGGACAGCTCGCCGAGGCGCGTCGTGTGGCTCTCACCCCGCACATCGGCCCATGCCGCCTGGAGCACACCGACAGCACGCTCCAACGTCGCCGGCGGCGCGGTGAACGGCATCCGGAGCTGTCTGTCGTGGCCGCCCTCGGTCGCGAAGCGCGACCCGGCTGAAAGGAACAGTCCGCGCGACCGCGCGTTCATGACGAGAGGAGTACTGACCGGCTCGCCGATGCCGAGCCACAGCGACACCCCTCCATCCGGCGTCGGAATGTCCCACTCGCCGAAGGTCGAGCGCAACGCCTGCACGAGCGCGTCTCGGCCGGTGCGGAGCAGGGCACCCCGTTGAGCGGCGATCTCGTCGAGGCGCGGCAGAAGCAGCGTCGCGACAGCCTGCTCCACCTCCGGCGTCCCGAGATCGTGGACGGGTCGTCCACTGGCGAGTCGGCGAACGATGTCGGCCTCTGCCCGGACCCAGCCCACGCGGAGGCCGCCCCATACCGTTTTGCCGAGCGAACCGATGCGGATGACGAGGTCCGATTCCGGGAACCTCGTGCCGCTCCCCCGGCGATCGATGTTGAGTTCGGCGGTTGTCTCGTCGAGGACGAGGAACGTGCCTGTGGCCTCGGCCCCCGCGACGAAGGCCGACACCTCCGCGGGCGACATCGTGCGCCCGGTCGGGTTCTGAAAGTCCGGCATGAGATACGCCAGCGACGGGAGCGTCCGGGCGAACGTCTGCGCCGCCCGGTCGAGATCCCACCCGCTTCGCGCCGAAACCGGCACACCGACGAGCCGAGCACCGATGTAGCGGAAGGCTTCCGCGGCGTGCGGGTACGTCGGGGTCTCGATGAGCACACGATCGGCGCGGTTCAGCAGGACCGACGCCACCAGATGGATCGCGCTCTGGGCTCCGGTCGTGACGAGGATCTGATCGGCGGTGGTGGGGATACCGCGCTGAGCGTACCGACCGGCGATCGCCTCGCGGAGCTCGAGGGATCCGATCACGTCGTATCCCGAGCGGGCGACGAGCGCGCTGGCATCCTGAAGGACCTCCGCCATGACCGCGGGCAGTCCCGGCCACGCCGCCGGGCTCGCCTGTTGCAGGTCGATCGCGTCCGTGTCTGCCCGCAGGCCGCCCGGATCGTTCCGCGGCAAGGGCCGCGTGATGCTGCCACTGCCCCGAAGGCTCTCGATGTGGCCGGTGTCCCGCAGGCTGCGGTAGGCGGCCGCCACCGTGGTCCGACTCAGCGCGAGCGCGGCCGCGAGCTCGCGCTCGGCGGGAAGGGCGGTGCGCGGCGCGATGCGGTTGTCGAGACACAGCAGTCGTACGGCGTCAGCCAGCGCCTCATATGCCGGGCCGTTGCCGCGCCAGCCCCCCAACGCTTCCGCGAGCGCTCGCGCGGAGATCCGAGAGTCCATGAGGCCACAGTAGGCGAATTGGCATTAATCAGAGAAGCCAATCCGATGATTGGATCTCTCCATGCCCGAACGCATCCTTCGCCTTCTCGTCGGCCTGATCGCCTACGGCTTCGGCTGCGCGCTCACCGTCGCCGCCGGTCTCGGAGTCGACCCCTGGACGGTCTTCGCCGAGGGACTGGCACGTGTCACCGGCATCGGGGTCGGTTGGATCACGAACATCGTGGGGCTCGGAGTCCTCCTGCTCTGGATCCCCCTCCGGCAGAAGCCCGGGGTCGGCACCGTCGCCAACATCCTGCTGGTCGGCACCAGCATGCAGGTCGCCCTGGGATTCCTGCCGCACCCCGATGTGTGGTGGCTGCAGGCACTGATGCTGGTGGCCGGCGTGGTCGTCGTGGCGGCGGCCTCGGGTCTCTACATCGGCGCGCGCTTCGGGCCCGGCCCGCGCGACGGACTCATGACCGGTCTGCACGCACGCTTCGGCTGGCCGATCTGGGCCTGCCGCCTGGGCGTCGAAGGAAGTGTCCTGGCGCTCGGCTGGCTCCTGGGGGGAACGGTCGGCGTCGGCACAGTGGTCTTCGCGCTCGGGATCGGACCCCTCGTGCACCTCGCGCTGCCGCTCCTCGCGACGCGCGAACGCACCCCCGCCGCGGCTCACGCGTGACGGCGCGTCCGCACCGCGCGTGGCCCCAGGCGGGAACGCGCGGTGCGGATCCGTCAGTGCTCGCGGAACTCGGGGCGGTCACTGCCGGGCTTGAGGTGCGAGTGCAGGGCGTTCTTCGCGATCTCCATCGTGGGATACACCCCGAGCGGCTCGTCCTTGCCTGCCATGTGGACGCCGTAGCCGTCGGCATCCTTCTGGATCTTGCCCACCACTCCGGCAGGGCCGTAGGCGACCCAGATTCGTCGCGTCACCGTTTCAGACATGAGTGCTCCTTTGCTCTCGATGGCGGCAGAGTACCTCCGGGCGGGCGACGGGACCAGGGGGTCGACGCGACACGGTGTGACGCTGAGCGAACGCGGCGATATCCTGGTCGACGACCCCCAGTAGCTCAGTGGATAGAGCAGCGGCCTTCTAATCCGCCGGTCACACGTTCGAATCGTGTCTGGGGGACACGGCTTCGGTGTCGGACCCCCTCACTAGACTGGAGGGATGGTAGGCGCCTCCACGAATGACCGGCTCGTCTGGATCGACTGCGAGATGACGGGCCTCGACCTCGCGGTCGACGAGCTGGTCGAGATCGCCGTCGTCGTCACGGACTTCGAGCTCAACGTGCTCGACCCGGGCTTTCACATCGTGATTAAGCCCGACGCTTCGGCGATGGAGAACATGGGCGAGTTCGTGACCGAGATGCACCGTTCGTCCGGCCTCCTCGACGAGATCCCGAACGGCGTGAGCCTCGCGGATGCCGAGTTCCAGGCGCTCGAGTACATTCAGCGCTTCGCCCCCGTCGAGGGCAAGGCTCCTCTCGCCGGCAACACGATCGGGACCGACCGCATGTTCCTGGCCAAGTACATGCCCCGCGTCGATCGGTGGCTGCACTACCGGAACGTGGATGTCTCGAGCATCAAAGAGTTGTCGCGTCGGTGGTACCCGCGCGCCTACATCCACGCGCCGGCGAAGAACGGCGGGCATCGCGCCCTCGCCGACATCCTCGAGTCCATCCGCGAACTCGCCTACTACCGCGAGGCGGTTTTCGTGCCGCAGCCCGGCCCGACGAGCGACGAGGCGAAGGCCGTCGCCGCATCGGCCGTGTCGTCGTTCGCGCACGACGTATGACATAATTGTTCAGTTGTCCGCTGCGGTGGACACATGGTGGCTATAGCTCAGTTGGTAGAGCACCGCGTTGTGGTCGCGGGGGTCGCGGGTTCAAGTCCCGTTAGCCACCCCACTCCCCCGAAGGCCCGTCGAGATTCTCCGACGGGCCTTCGGCATTCGGAAGGTGTCGAGCCCATCGACCATAGAATCGACGGAGCAGCCGACTTCCCGGGAGACGACATGAGCGATGGCGCGAACCCCGGCGTCGCCCTCACCCTGGACGCCGAGCACTTCGAGGCCCTCGTGATCGACGAGCTCGACCGTCTCCCCGACGACATGGTCGACGGCTTGGACAACGTCATCTTCGTCGTGGAGGACCGGCCCGAGGACGGCTCGCTCGATCTCCTCGGACTCTACGACGGCTGGGCCCTCACGGAACGCGACCGATACGGCGTCGGCGAGCTTCCGGACCGCATCATCCTCTATCGCGAGCCGCACCTGGCCGCGTGCGCCGACGAGGACGAACTCCGCGACGAGATCCACACCACGCTGGTGCATGAGATCGCCCACTTCTACGGGATCGACGACGCGCGTCTGCACGAGTTGGGGTGGGCGTGATGCCGTCCATCGCCACGCCAGACCTGGACACCCTCGACGACACCGAGCTGACCGCCGTTCCCCCTTCCTCCTGGCAGACGGTGGTGTGGAACGACCCCGTCAACCTGATGAGCTACGTCAGCCACGTCTTCCGGACGTACTTCGGCTTCGACTCCGCGACCGCCGAGCGCCTGATGCTCGCCGTCCACCACGACGGTCACGCTGTCGTCGCCCGCGGACCCCGCGAAGTCATGGAAGCGCACACCCACGCGATGCACGACTACGGACTTTGGGCGACCGTTCGAAAGGAACCCGCGTGACCGACAAGATCGTCGTCCTCGAGATCAGCGGCCTCGAGGCCCTGCACCTGGCCGGCATCGTCGGTCAGTTCCGCGATGTCGTGGCAGACACGCGTCGCGGCGACGACCCCGCGATCGCGCGCCTTCTGCCCGCGGCCTACCCGGACGATGACGAGGCGACTCAGGAGTTCCGCCGTCTCACCGGCGACGATCTGCTCGGCCGGCGCGCCGCGGACGCCGAGGTCGTGCTGCGCACCCTGGGGATGGACGGGGGCGATTCGGCATCCGAGGGAGATCCGGATGCCACCCTCACCGTGGCACTCGCGGAGGACGAGGCCCTGTCGTGGATGCGGACGCTCTCCGCGGTGCGTCTCGTCCTCGCCACGCGCCTCGGCATCCAGGACGACGACGATCACCGACCCGACGATCCCCGATTCGGGATCTACGACTGGATCGGGTACCGGCTCGATGGACTCGTCACCGCGCTGGATCGTCGCTGAGCTGGAGGCGGTGATCTCGGCCGGGGAACCGTCGTCGGAGGGTTCGACACGCGTCCTAAGGCACCCGTACGAACAGGGTCGCGAGCGAGACCGGGTTGTTGCGCTCGAGGTGCCCGTCCTCCTGGGAGGCCCAACGCTCCCAGTGGGGGCGGTACGTGTCTCCGTCGCGTTCGAGGGCTCGGTGCTTTCGTGAGAACGGCGGGGCGTCGATCCAGACGGCGATGTCCGCGAGACGCGCCGTCTCGGGGGTCAGCGCTCCGGCCCCTTCCACGATCAGCGGGAGAGAGGGGTCGACGGCCTGCGCTTCGGCACGTTCTCCGGCAGCCCAATCCCAGCGCCGCCAGACGCCGACCAGACCCTTCGCGTGCGGGGTGAGGATCTTCTCGCACGCGTAGGCCGATCCTTCGGCGAGTCCGTCCCAGCCGGGATAGATGTCGTCGAGGGCCACGAGTTGCACGCGGCCGCGGAGGGGCCACTCGGCGACGAGACGGCGCGCGAGCGAACTCTTCCCCGCGCCGCTGCGCCCGTCCACGATGACCACCGGGTTCGTCGCGCCCAGTGCCCGCACGCGCTCCGCGACGGTGGCCGTCGCCGCCGCGAGAGCGTCGTCGACCTCGTCTGCGCTACTTCTTGAGGGCGCGGATGACACGGCTGAGCGCGCGACCGGCGACCCACACGAACGGGACGGCCACGGCGAGCAGCGAGACGATGTTCGGGTCGAACCGCAGGTCGTCACCGCGGCGGATGTACGCGCCGAGCGGCAGGGTGTAGCCGCCGCCCCCGCCCCCGCCGTTTCCCTGCTCATCGGAGCCCCCGCCGAAACCGGCCCAGGTGAGGGCGACGGGCACGATGCGCACGCCGTCGACGTCCTGCTGCTCTCCGTACGCGGCCGTGACGCCGAAGTTCGTGGACTGCTTGCCGAGTTCCAATGCGATGTTGGGCATGTCCCCACCGTACCCGCCCGGTTTCGTCCGGCCCAGGGGTGTTGCGCCCGCGCCGCGGTCGTGTCAGTGGTCGTAGGACGGACGGGGGTTCGTCGGCAGAGCTCCCCCACCCCGGGTCGGCCCCAGCAACGATCCCCGGGTCACGGCACCTCGCCCGAACCGCGCGACGGCGCTGTCGAGAGCGCCCTCGACCCGCCGCCATTCCGCGTCATCGTCCCAGAGGGTCGCGGCCATCGCCGCGGGAGCCAGCTTCTCGCCGCGGACTCCCACCAGACGCACCGCCTGCCGCCGGTCGATCGCGTCGAACAGTTCGATCGCCGCGTCCCCGATCCGCTGGCCGACGGAGGTCGCCTCCGGAAGGGTTCGCGAGCGACTGAGCGTGGTGAAGTCGCTGAAACGCACCTTGATGGCGACCGTCGCGGCCTCGTACTGCTGGGCGCGAAGCCGCGCCCCCACGCGATCCGCGAGACGACGCAGTTCCACGTGCAGGGTGGGCGTGTCGGTGATGTCCGTGTGGAACGTCTCCTCGTGCCCGATGCTCTTCTCCGTCCGCCCCGTGTGCACCTCCCGCGCGTCGATCCCCCGCGACAGATGCCACACCCGCTCGGCCATCGCCGGCCCCAGTGCCTGTTCGAGCACGGAGCGGGGGGCGTCGAGGATGTCGGACACCAGACGGATGCCACGGGCCTCGAGCGCCTCAGCGGCCTTCGGCCCCACTCCCCAGAGCGCCCGCACCGAGCGGGGGCGAAGGAAGGACTCGGTATCGGCCGCTGCCACGACGAGGAGACCGTCCGGCTTCGAGATCGTGGACGCCATCTTCGCGACGTGCTTGGTCGCGGCGACCCCGATGCTGCACGTCAATCCGGTCTCCGCTTTGACGCGGGCGCGGAGGTCACGCGCGATCGTGCCCGGGCTCCCCCACAGCCGCCGCGCGCCGCGGACGTCGAGGAACGCCTCGTCGATCGAGAGGGGCTCGACGAGCGGTGTGACGTCGTGGAAGATCGCCATGACCTGCCGCGACATCTCGGTGTAGCGCTGGTACGGCGGGTTGACCACGATCGCCGTCGGGCACAGTCGCAGGGCGATCGCGACCGGCATCGCGGACTTCACGCCGTAGCGTCGGGCCTCGTACGAGGCGCTCGAGACGACGCCGCGGCCCTCCGACCCGCCGATGATGAGCGGCTTGCCGGCGAGGGAGGGGTCGTCGAGCACCGCGACCGAGGCGAAGAACGCGTCCATGTCGACGTGCAGGATGCCCGTGCCCGTGTCGTCGGCGTCGGGGCGCGAGACGATGCGCCCCGATCCGTCACCTCGTCCCATGGCATCCATTCTCCCCCGGACCTCCGACATCGGTCCGAGCGGCGCTCAGACCGGAAACGACGGATGCCACGGCCCCGTCCCTCTCGGGGCGCGGGGTCGTGGCATCCGGTGTCGACTACAGAGCGGCGGCGCGCTCCAGCACGAGCTCGCGCACGCGCGCGGCGTCGGCCTGGCCCTTCATCGCCTTCATCACGGCGCCGATGACGGCCCCGGCGGCCTGCACCTTACCGTCGCGGATCTTCGCCAGCACGTCGGGCTGGGCGACGAGGGCCTCGTCGATCGCGGCGATGAGCGCCCCGTCGTCGGAGACCACGGCCAGACCGCGGGCGTCGACGACCTCTTGCGGGGTGCCCTCTCCGGCGATGACGCCCTCGAGCACCTGGCGCGCGAGCTTGTCGGTGAGGATGCCGGCGTCGATCAGCTTCTGCAGGGCGGCGACGTTCTCGGGCGACACGAGGTCGGCGGCGTCGCGCTCCTGCGCGTTGGCGACGCGGGTGATCTCACCCGTCCACCACTTGCGAGCCGAAGCGGGAGCGGCTCCCGCGGCGATGGTGTCGGCCACCGCGTCGAGCAGGCCGCCGTTGGCGACGTCCTGGAACTCGAGGTCGGTGAAGCCCCACTCGGCCTTGAGCCGGCGGCGGCGGGCGGCGGGCGGCTCGGGAAGCGCTGCGCGCAGCTCCTCGATCAGCTCGGGCGCGGGCACGACGGGCAGCAGGTCGGGCTCGGGGAAGTAGCGGTAGTCGTCGGCATCCGACTTCGGGCGCCCCGGAGAGGTGCGACCCGTGTCCTCATGCCAGTGACGCGTCTCCTGCGTGATCGTCCCGCCCTGGGCGAGGATCGCGGCCTGACGCTGGATCTCGTAGCGCACCGCGCGCTCGACCGAACGCATGGAGTTCACGTTCTTGGTCTCGGTGCGCGTGCCGAGCTTCTCCTGGCCGCGGGGGCGTAGCGAGACGTTCGCGTCGCAGCGGAGGTTTCCGCGCTCGAGCCTGGCCTCCGAGATGCCGAGGCCTCGCACGATGTCGCGGATCGTGGCGACGTAGGCCTTCGCGAGCGCGGGGGCTGCGTGCTCGGCGCCGAAGATCGGCTTCGTGACGATCTCGACGAGCGGGACGCCGGCGCGGTTGTAGTCGACCAGCGAGTACTCCGCGCCCTGGATGCGACCGGTCGAACCGCCCATGTGGGTCAGCTTGCCCGCGTCTTCCTCCATGTGCGCGCGCTCGATCGGCACCGTGACGATCGTGCCGTCCTCGAGCTCGACCTCGACCGAGCCCTCGAAGGCGATCGGCTCGTCGTACTGCGAGATCTGGTAGTTCTTGCCCAGGTCGGGGTAGAAGTAGTTCTTCCGCGCGAAGCGGCTCGACGGGGCGATCGAGCAGCCGAGGGCGAGACCCAGGCTGATCGACGAGCGGATCGCCTCGGCGTTCACCACCGGCAGGGCGCCGGGAAGGCCCATGTCGACGGGAGCGACGAGGGTGTTCGGCTCGGCGCCGTGGTGGGCCTCGTTGGCGGGGTTGGGCGCGGCCGAGAACATCTTGGTCGCGGTGTTGAGCTCGACGTGCACCTCGAAACCGAGGACGGGCTCGAACATCTCGAGCGCCTCGTCGAAGTCCATGAGTGCGTCTTTCGCCATCAGAGCTTTCCTTCCAGTCCCTGCGCCGTTCGGAGGGAGGGGGCCTTGTCGAGGAGCGGTCCGCCCCACTGGTCGACGAGCAGCGCTTCGAGGGCCGCGCCGACACGGTAGAGGCGGGCGTCTTCGCGGGCGGGGGCGAGGAATTGGATGCCGACGGGCAGGCCGTCCTCTGCGGCGAGACCGCTCGGCACGGAGATGCCGGGGACGCCCGCGAGGTTCGCGGGGATCGTGGTGACGTCGTTGAGGTACATCTGCAGCGGGTCGTCGATCTTCTCGCCCAGGCGGAAGGCGGTGGTCGGCGCGGATGGCGTCGCGATGACGTCGACCTGCGAGAACGCGGCGTCGAAGTCCTGCTGGATGAGCGTGCGGACCTTCTGCGCGCTGCCGTAGTAGGCGTCGTAGTATCCCGCCGAGAGGGCGTAGGTGCCCAGGATGATCCGGCGCTTGACCTCGGGGCCGAAGCCCGCGTCGCGGGTGGCGGCCATGACGTTCTCGACGGTGGCGGCGCCCTTCGGGTTCACGCGCATGCCGAAGCGCACCGAGTCGAACTTCGCGAGGTTGCTCGAGGCCTCGGCGGGCAGGATCAGGTAGTACGCGGCGACGCCGTACTCGAAGTGCGGGGCGCTGATCTCGACGATCTCGGCGCCCTGCGCCTCCATGGCCGAAAGCGACGCGCGGAAAGAGTCCGACACGCCCTTCTGGAAGCCGCGGTCGTCGAGCTCGCGGATGACGCCGACCTTGAGGCCCTTGAGGACCTCGCCGGTCGCACCCTCGCGGGCCGCGGCGGCGAACGAGGGCCACGCGTCGGCGAGCGACGTCGAGTCGTTCGCGTCGTGTCCGCCGATGACGTCGTGCAGGAGGCCCGCGTCGAGCACGGTGCGCGTGACCGGACCGACCTGATCGAGGCTGGATGCCAGGGCGATCGCGCCGTAGCGGCTCACTCCGCCGTAGGTGGGCTTGACGCCGACCGTGCCGGTCACGTGCGCGGGCTGACGGATGGATCCACCCGTGTCCGAGCCGAGGGCCAACGGCGCCTCGAAGGCGGCGACAGCGGCAGCGGAGCCACCACCGGAGCCCCCGGGGATGCGGTCGAGGTCCCACGGGTTGCGGGTCGGGCCGTATGCCGAGAACTCGGTGGAGGAGCCCATCGCGAACTCGTCCATGTTGGTCTTCCCCAAGGGCACCAGGCCGGCGGCGCGCGAGCGCGCGACGACCGTGGCGTCGTAGGGCGACATGTAGCCCTCGAGGATCTTCGATCCGCTGGTGGAGGGCATGTCGGTGGTGACCAGCACGTCCTTGACGGCGAGCGGAACGCCGGCGAGTTCGTGCAGCTGCTCGCCCGCCGCGCGGCGGCGGTCGATGTCGGCCGCGACCTCGAGGGCGTGGTCGCTGACGTGCAGGAAGGCGTGGACGTCGCCGTCGACGGCGGCGATGCGGTCGAGGTGGGCCTGCGTGGCCTCGACGCTCGACACCTCGGAGGAGGCGAGCTTGGCGGCCAGGTCGGCGGCGGTCAAACGGGTGAGGTCGGTCACTGCTCTTCTCCCAGGATCGCGGTCACGCGGAACCGGCCGTCGGCCTGGTCGGGGGCGTTCTGCAGCACCTGCTCGCGCGTGAGCTGCTGCTGCACGACGTCGGGGCGGAACACGTTCTCGAGCGGGATCGGGTGGCTCGTGGCGACGACGTCGGGCGTGGCCACCTCGGACACCTTCGCGATGTTGTCGACGATGGCATCCAGCTGGCCGGTGAGGCTCTGGACCTCCTCGTCGCTCAACTGGATCCGGGCGAGCACACCGAGATGGCGCACGAGATCAGGAGTGATTTCAGACACCCTCCGATCCTAGTTCGCGTCGCCTTCGCCCCGTGCCCGTGGACGGATCCGCGCCATGGCGGAAACCTGGGGAGGAGGAGACGCGCCCTCTGCACAGCCCGGACGCCCCCTCGCCGTGCGGGTGAACCTGTCCCCGCGCGCGGCCGCTCGCCCTAGGCTGGCCCGGTGACGAGCTTCGATCCGCCCCGTCCCTGGACCCACAGCTACGCCTCCGGAGTTCCCGAGGACCTCGAGCCCCAGACAGGTTCTCTCGTCGACATCGTCGACGCCTCGGCTCGCGACTACCCGGACGCTCCCGCATTGCAGTTCTTCGGGCGGGAGACGACCTACGCCGAGCTCTCGGCCGACATCGCCCGCGCGGCGGCGGCGCTGGCCGCTCACGGGGTGCGCGCGGGAGATCCTGTCGCAATCGTCCTGCCCAACTGTCCTCAGCACATCGTGGCGTTCTACGCCGTTCTCCGCCTGGGCGCGGTGGTCGTCGAGCACAACCCGCTCTACACCGCGCGCGAACTCCGCAAGCAGTTCGAGGACCATGGCGCGAAGCACGCGATCGTCTGGAGCAAGGTCGTCCGAACCGTCCAGGACTTCCCCGCCGACCTCCGCGTGTCGACACTCGTGTCCGTGGACGTGACCGAAGCGATGCCGCTGCGGACGCGGGTCGCGCTCCGCCTGCCGATCGCGAAGGCCCGTGAGGCCCGTGCCGCCCTCACCGAGAAGACGCGGGATGCCACCCCGTGGGCAGACCTCCTCCGCCACGCCCCGCTGCCCGAGTCGCACCTGCGCCCGGCGTCGGATGATCTGGCGATCATCCAGTACACCAGCGGTACCACGGGCACCCCGAAGGGGGCCATGCTGACCCACGCCAACCTCCTCGCGAACGCGGCTCAGGCCCGTGCGTGGGTCCCGCAGATCGTGCGCGGTGAGGGATGCGTGGTGTACGCGGTGCTCCCGATGTTCCACGCGTACGGACTGACGCTCTGCCTCACGTTCGCCATGTCGATGGGGGCACGACTCGTGCTGTTCCCGAAGTTCGACCCCGACCTGGTGCTCGCCGTGACGAAGAAGCACCCCGCGACGTTCCTCCCGCTCGTGCCCCCGATCGCCGAGCGCTTGCTCGCGGCGGCCGAGGCGAAAGGCGTGTCGCTCCGCGGCACCGACGTGGCGATCTCCGGAGCGATGGCCCTGCCGCACGACCTCGTCGTCCCCTTCGAGAAGGCGACGGGAGGCTATCTGGTGGAGGGCTACGGACTCAGCGAGTGCTCCCCCGTCCTCATGGCGAACCCGGTGGCGGACAACCGTGTCGCGGGGACCGTCGGTCTTCCGCTGCCCGGGACGGAATGCCGCGTCGTCGACCCGGACGATCCGCGCGTCGACGTCGAGCGCGGCGAACTCCTCGTCCGCGGCCCCCAGGTGTTCTCGGGCTACTACGGCAAGCCCGAGGCGACGGACGAGGTCTTCGTCGACGGCTGGTTCCGTACGGGTGACATCGTCACGATCGACGACGCCGGCTTCGTGCGGATCGTCGACCGCATCAAGGAGCTCATCATCACGGGCGGGTTCAACGTCGCTCCCACCGAGGTCGAGAACGTCCTGCGTCAGCACCCCTCGGTCGCGGACGTCGCCGTGGTCGGTCTGCCGAGCGAACACTCGGGGGAAGAGGTCGTCGCGGCGGTCGTCCCGACGACGCCCGGCGCGTTCGACACCGAGGCGGTGCGGGCGTTCGCGCGCGGCATCCTGACGCCGTACAAGGTGCCGCGCCGGATCGTCGTCGTCGACGAGCTTCCGAAGTCGCTCATCGGCAAGGTGCTCCGGCGCCAGGTGCGGGATCAGCTCCTCGCCACGGACTGAACGGCGGCCGGCGCTCAGCCGGCGCTCGGCTCCGCAGCGACGTCAACTCCTTCACCCGCTGCTTCGCCGTCGTCGAGCGCCGCCGGCCCCTGCTCGACGAGGATGCGGAACTGCGCGGCATCCAGGATGCGCACCCCCAGCTCCTCCGCCTTCGCGAGCTTGGATCCGGCGCCCGGTCCGGCCGCGACGAAGTCGGTCTTCTTCGACACGCTGGAGGCCGCTTTGCCGCCCGCGGCGAGGATCGCCTCCTGCGCCCCCTCGCGTGTGTAGCCCTCGAGCGAGCCCGTGGCCACCACAGTGAGGCCGGCGAGAACCCCACCGGCGGCCGCTGCGGCGCCGGGGCCCGGATGTCCGGGGATGGAGAACCGCACACCCGCGCGAGACCAGGTCTCCACGATCTCGCGGTGCCAGTCGACCTCGAACCAGTCGATCACCGCGTCGGCGATGATTCCGCCCACGCCCTCCACGGCCGCGAGCTCTTCGCGCGACGCCGCGCGGACGGCATCCAGGGACCCGAACCACTGCGCAAGCGCCCGGGCCGCCACCGGACCGACATGGCGGATGTTGAGGGAGACCAGCAGGCGCCAGAGGTCTTTCGTCTTGGCCTTCTCGAGCTCGGCCACCAGCTTCGTCGCCTGCTCGGACGGCAGCACCTCGCGGTAGTCCTTCCGGATGCCGCGCCGTCGGCGTTCCGCGGGATCGAGGTCTTCGGCACCCGGCGGGTACGACGCCGGACCGAGCTTCTGGAACGGCGCGCGCCGCACGAGCTCTCCCGTGTCCGGATCGACCTTGCGTTCGCCTGTCTCGGAATCGCGGACCACGACCTCGATCGGCACGAGCTGCTCGACGGTGAGATCGAACAGGCCCGCCTCGGTGTCGAGGGGCGGGCGCTCGGGCACCTCGGGTTGCGTCAGCGCGGCGGCGGTGACCTCGCCGAGCGCTTCGATGTCGAGCGCGCCGCGCGAACCGATGTGCTCCACGCGCCCCCGCACCTGGGCGGGACAGGACCGCGCGTTGGGGCACCTCAGGTCGATGTCGCCCTCTTTCGCGGGACGCAGCGGAGTGCCGCACTCGGGGCAGTCCGCGGGCATGACGAACGCCCGCTCGGTTCCGTCCCGCAGCTCCACCACCGGACCGAGCACCTCGGGGATGACGTCGCCGGCCTTCCGGAGGACGACGGTGTCGCCGATGAGCACGCCCTTGACCTTCACGACATCTTGATTGTGCAGGGTGGCCTGGCGCACGACGCTCCCGGCGACCTTCGCGGGCTCCATCACGGCGAACGGCGTCGCTCGCCCCGTGCGTCCCACCGAGACGACGATGTCGAGGAGTTTCGTGTTCACCTGCTCGGGCGGGTATTTGTAGGCGATCGCCCAGCGCGGAGCCCGGCTCGTCGCGCCGAGCTCGTCGTGAAGCGCGAGCTCATCGACCTTGACCACGACGCCGTCGATCTCGTGCTCGACATCGTGTCGGTGCTCGCCGTAGTGCGCGACGAACGAGAGCACGCCGTCGATGCTGTGCTCGACACGGCTGTACGGCGAGGTGGGAAGCCCCCACGAGGCGAGGAGGTCGTAGATCTCGCTCTGCGCGGCGACCGGGGGGTCGGGCCAGGCGCCGATGCCGTGCACGTACAGCGAGAGGGACTCGATGCGCGCGAGACCCGCCTCGTGTTCGAGCCCCGTCTTCTTGTCGATCTGCTGACGAAGCCCGCCGCTGGCGGCGTTACGGGGATTGGCGAAGGCGGGGAAGCGACGGGCGGCCGCCTGCTCCGCCTTCTCTTCGTCGAAGGGACGGCCGGCTCGACGGCCGGCGTGTCGCTCGCGCGCGTCGGCGACGGCTCGATCGCGGTACTCGCCCTGCAGACGGTTGAGGTTCTCGAACTTCGCGACGGGGATGAAGACCTCGCCGCGCACCTCGACGATCGGAGGATGTCCCTCCCCGGCGAGCTCGCGGGGCACGTCCGCGAGACGGAGGGCGTTCTCCGTCACGATCTCGCCGACGCGCCCGTCGCCGCGGGTCGCCGCCGAGGTCAGCACACCGTTCTCGTACCGCAGGCTGATCGCGAGGCCGTCGATCTTCAGCTCGCTGAGCCAGTGCACCGCGCGGCCCGCAGCGGCCTCCGTCTTGACCGCCCAGTCGCGCAGCTCCTCGGGAGAGAAGACGTTGTCGAGGCTCAGCATCCGCTCGGCGTGCTCGATCGTCGCGAGGTCCGTCGTCTCGGCCGCACCGACCGACAGCGTCGGGCTGTCCTGCCCCTGCAGCTCGGGGTGGAGACGCTCGAGAGCCTCCAGCCGATGCATCCAGCCGTCGTATGTCGCGTCGTCGACGAGCTCGGCATCCCGGCCGTAGTAGGCCTCGCGCGCATCGATGATGCGCTGCGTCAGGTCGTTCGCCTCGGCGCGGGCGTCGTCGAGGCTGAGGTCGGGAAGCTGATCGTGCTCGGTCACCCCTCCAGCTTAGGGAGGGGCTCCGACATCGCCCGAGGGCCTTGCGACGACGTCAGCGAGCGGGATGCCGCGGGACCGGCTCAGGCCTCGACCGGCACCGCCGACACCGTTCGGTCGATCGTGAACTGTCCGATCACGCGGGTGCCGTCATAGAGCACGGCGGTCTGTCCGGGGGCGACGCCGTCGAAGGGCGTGTCGGGGCGCACCGTCAGCACTCCGTCCTCGATCACGGCCGAAGCCGGCACCGGATCCGCGTGGGCGCGGATCTGCACATCGCACGAGAAGGCGACCGACGACGGCGCCCGGCCCGCCCAGGTGAAACGCTCTCCCGCGATCTCCGCGCAGGCCAGCGCTTCCTTCGGCCCGACGACGACGGTGTTGTTCACGGGTCGTACTTCGAGCACGAACCGCGGCTTGCCGTCGGGCGCGGGAACGCCGAGCTGCAGCCCGCGGCGCTGACCGACGGTGAAGGCGTGGGCGCCCTCGTGGGTTCCGATCACGGCTCCGGAGCGGTCGAGGATCTCGCCCTTCTCCGCGCCGACCTTGTCGGCCAGCCAGCCGCGCGTGTCACCGTCCGGGATGAAGCAGATGTCGTGACTGTCGGGCTTCTGCGCCACCGTGAGGCCACGCTCCTCGGCCTCGGCCCGCACGAGCGCCTTCGAGGGCGTGGATCCGAGCGGGAAGTACGTGTGGGCCAGCTGCTCGGCCGTCAGCACGCCCAGCACGTAGGACTGGTCCTTCGCGTTGTCGGATGCGCGGTGCAGCTCGCGCCCCTCCGGGGTGTCGACGAGGGTGGCGTAGTGCCCCGTGCACACGGCGTCGAAGCCGAGCTCGATCGCCCGTTCGAGGAGGGCGGCGAACTTGATCTTCTCGTTGCAGCGCATGCAGGGGTTCGGGGTGCGCCCCGCGCGGTACTCCGACACGAAGTCATCGATCACATCGTCGCGGAAACGCTCCGAGAAGTCCCACACGTAGAACGGCATCCCGAGCTTGTCGGCCGCACGGCGAGCATCCATCGCGTCCTCGATCGTGCAGCAGCCGCGGCTCCCGGCCCGCAGCGTCCCGCCCGCTCGCGACAGTGCCAGGTGGACGCCCACCACGTCGTGTCCCGCATCGACGGCGCGCGCCGCTGCCACGGCGGAATCGACGCCACCGCTCATCGCCGCCAGAACTCGCATGACTCCAGTCTACGAAGCGTGACCTGAACGGGCTCCGGATGCCACGGCCCGGCCGTACGCCTCCGGAAGGCGGGCGAGCACGGCATCCACGTCCGCAGCCGTCGACGTGCGCCCGAGCGTGAAACGCAGGACCGATCGCGCCGCGCGCTCCCCGAGCCCGAGAGCGAGCACCACGTGCGAGGGCTCCGCCACCCCCGCCTGGCACGCGGACCCGGTGGACACGGCGATCCCCGCCATGTCGAGCAGGAACAGCAGCGTCTCGCCGGCGGCATCCGGGAACAGCACGTGGGCATTGCCGGGGAGGCGATTCGTCGGATCGCCGAGCAGTCGGGCCTCGGGAACGGACCGCCGGATGCCGTCGACCAGCCGATCGCGAAGCTCCGCCACGCGCCGCCCCTCGCTTTCGCGCTCCGCCTCGGCCGCCGTGGCCGCGGCGGCGAAGGCGGCTGCGCCGGCGACATCCTGGGTCCCCGCCCGCAGCCCGCGCTGCTGTCCCCCACCGTGGACCAGTGGCGTGAGCGTCGCGTGCCGCGAGACGACGGCCGCGCCCACGCCCACGGGCCCGCCGACCTTGTGCGCCGACACGGACAGCGCCGCCAGTCCTCCGCCACCGGATCCCGGCCCGCGCCAGCCGGCGAAGTCGATGGGCACGCTCCCGAGCGCCGAGACGGCGTCCAGATGCAGGGGCACTCCGGCCCGGGAGGCCGCGGACGCCAGGGCCGCGGCATCCTGCAGTGTCCCGATCTCGTTGTTGGCCACGATCGCGGTCGCCAGGGCAGCACCGGGCAGGACGGCGGCGAACAGCTCGACATCGATGCGGCCGAGGCCGTCGAGAGGAACGGCCCGAACCTCGGCGCCGTCGGACGAGGCGAGCCAGCCCACGACATCCAACGTCGCGTGGTGCTCGCCGTCGGGAAGGACCACGGCCTGCGTTCCCGCGGCGCGGGCCCACCACAACCCCTTTAGCCCGAGGTTGGCCGCCTCGGTGCCGCCGGAGGTGAAGACGATCTCGATGGGCTGGCAGTGCAAGACCTGCGCGAGCTCGTCGCGCGCATCCTCGAGCAGGCGCCGGGCAGCCTGCCCCGCGCCGTGGATCGACGAGGGATTGCCCAGCACCTCCTGCGCGGCGAGCCAGGCCTCGCGCGCTTCTGCGCGCAGAGGAGCAGTCGCTGCGTGATCGAGGTAGACCTGCATCACGCTCCCCTTCCGTTGACGACAGCCGCCTTCACTACCCTAGGTCTCATGGTCCGACCCGAGACTGTCCTCCCCCCGCACCCCGGTCTGCTCGACAGCGCGTTCGACGACCTCGGGGTCACCTTCGGCCCCGACGGCGGCACCCTCCGCGTCTGGTCCGGTCACGCCGACGCGATGCAGCTGCTCGTCTTCGACGATGTCGACCTCGACTGGGCGACCGAGACGCTGCCGATGGCCCCGGTGGGTGACGGCATCTTCGCGGCGACGACCCCGCTCCTGCGCCCCGGCGCGCGCTACGCGATCCGCGTCGGCGGACCGCACGGACCCGGGAACACCTTCAACCCCCAGTCCCTGCTCATCGAGCCGTACTCGCGCGGACTCGTCTCCGGCAACTACGGCGACTGGCGCTCCGTCGTGGTGGACGGCGGGTTCGACTGGGGCTCCTCGGTCAAGCCGCGCGTGCCGATGGACCGCACGGTCATCTACGAGGGTCATGTCAAAGGCCTGACGAAGCGGCATCCCTTCGTCCCTCCCGCCCTGCACGGCACCTACGCGGGTCTCGCGCATCCCGCGATGATCGAGCACTTCCACTCGCTCGGGATCACGAGCGTCCAGCTTCTGCCGGTGCACGCCTTCGCGACCGAACCGCGGCTGCTCCAGCTCGGGCTGTCGAACTACTGGGGGTACAACTCCCTGAACTTCTTCACCCCGCACGCCGACTACGCGACCGCGGCGAGCCGGGCGGAGGGCCCCGACGCGGTCCTGCGCGAGTTCAAGGGCATGGTGAAGCTTCTCCACGAGGCGGGTCTCGAGGTCATCCTCGACGTGGTCTACAACCACACCGCCGAAGAAAGCATCGGAGGGCCGCGCACGAGCCTCCGCGGAATCGACAACCGGTCCTACTACCGCCAGACCGACGAGGGCGTCTACATCGACGAGACCGGATGCGGGAACGCGGTGAACACGTCGACGGATGCCGCTGCGCGCCTCGTGCTGGATTCGTTGCGCTACTGGGCGAACGACGTACAGATCGACGGCTTCCGCTTCGATCTCGCGGTGACGCTCGGACGCGACGAGAACCATTCCTTCACGCCCGACCATCCGCTGCTGCAGGCGATCCGCGACGACGAGCAGCTGTCGGGGACGAAGCTCATCGCGGAGCCGTGGGACGTCGGCATGGGCGGCTGGCAGACCGGTGCCTTCGGTGAGGGCTGGCACGAGTGGAACGACCGCTACCGCGACCGCGTGCGCAACTTCTGGCTCAGCGACATCGACTACGCCCGTCGGGCAGACACGGCACCGGTCGGCATCGGCGGCTTCGCCACGCGTCTCGCGGGCTCCTCCAACACCTTCTCCGAGGAGCGCGGTCCGCTGGCGAGCGTGAACTTCGTGACCGCGCACGACGGATTCACCCTCCGCGACCTCGTCTCGTACGACGTCAAGCACAACCTCGGCAACGGAGAGCAGAACCGCGACGGCGCCGACACCAACCGCTCGTTCAACCACGGGGCCGAAGGGCGCACCGATGACGAGCGCGTGCTCACGACGCGCCGCAAGGCGATGCGCAACCTCCTGGGGACGCTTCTGCTCTCCGCCGGCGTCCCGATGATCACCGCGGGTGACGAGATGGGCCGGACGCAGCGCGGCAACAACAACGCGTACTGCCACGACTCCGCGCTCACGTGGCTCTCGTGGGACCTCGCCCCCTGGCAGCGCGACCTGTTCGCGCACACCCAGCGCCTGCTGCAGGTGCGGCGGGAGAACCCCGCGCTGCGGCCCAGGCGGTTCGCGCGAGCGGGTGAGAGCATTCCCTCCGCCTCCGTCATGGAGTGGTTCGACGAGCACGGCGAGACCATGTCGAGCGAGCGCTGGACGGACCCGTCGCACCGGACGCTGCAGTACCTCGCGACCTCGACGCCCGAAGAGGAGGACCTCAACCGCATCCTTCTCATCGTCCACGGCGACGAGCGCCCGGTCGAGGTCACGTTGCCCCTCGTCGAGGGCGCGAAGAGGTATGTCGGTCTCTGGTCCAGCGACGAGGAGGCGCCCACCGACCAGGGTGACGAGTTCGCACCGGGTGAGGTGATCGACCTCGGCGGGACGTCGATGAGGTTGTTCCGCGTCGAGTAACCCGGCGGCCATGTCAAGGCCGGAACAATCGATGCGGCGAGGTCGGCGGGCCGCGATAGGTTCGGACCGTGGCCACCACGACGACTCTCTCGCCCGTACGTCCCTGGCGCAGTGGCGCCTCGATTCCCGAGCGCCCGGTCAAACCGACGCCGACGGCGAAGGGCGTGGTGACTCCGCGCATCCCTCTCGCCCTGCCGCACCCGAGCGTTCCCGGAGGGCGGTTCCGCCCCTCGGCGTACGTCGGTGAGGCGGTCCCCTTCACGGTCACGGCGTTCCGCGAGGGACACGATCGTATCGGCGTGCACGTACGCCTGTTCTCGCCGTCCGGCGACGAGTCGCTGCACCGACTCAGCCCGCTGAACGACGGATTCGACCGCTGGTCGACCCTCGTGGCGCCGCTCGAACAGGGCGTCTGGAGATTCCGCTTCGAGGCGTTCGCCGACGAGTTCGCGACGTGGGAGCACGCCGCCGACGTGAAGATCGCCGCCGGGGTCGACAGTGCCCTCATGCGCGAGATCGGGGCGCAGCTGTTCGATCGTGCGCGCGGCGAGAAGAAGCGTCCCGCGAGCGACAAGGACCTGCTCTACGACGCGGCCCGCACCCTCCGCGACCCCGACACGCACGACGATGTCGCCCTGGAAGTCGTCCGCAGCCCCGAGATCGCCGCGCTCTTCGCGGCCCGGCCCGTCATGGGCCTGGTGTCCGTCGGGCGCGAGGCCGAGCTCCTCGTCGAGCGCGAGCGTGCCGGCGTGGGCGCCTGGTACGAGTTCTTCCCCCGGTCGGAGGGCGCGACGCGGGCCGAGGACGGCACCGTGGTCAGCGGAACGTTCCGCACCGCCACCGATCGTCTGCCGGCCGTCGCCGAGATGGGCTTCGACGTCCTCTACCTGCCGCCGATCCATCCGATCGGCGAGAGCAACCGCAAGGGCCCCAACAACACCCTCATCACGGCTCCCGGCGACCCCGGCTCGCCGTGGGCGATCGGTGGGCCGGCCGGCGGCCACGACACCGTGCACCCCGACCTCGGCAGTCTCGAGGACTTCCGTGCGTTCGTCTCGGCCGCGCGCGCCCAGGGCATCGAGGTGGCGCTCGACCTGGCACTACAGGCCTCGCCCGACCACCCCTGGGTCACCGAGCACCCCGAGTGGTTCACCACCCTGCCGGACGGCTCGATCGCCTACGCCGAGAACCCTCCCAAGAAGTACCAGGACATCTACCCGGTCAACTTCGACAACGACCCGGAGGGGATCCGCGCCGAGGTCCTGCGCATCGTCCGCCATTGGATCGCGCAGGGCGTGCGCATCTTCCGCGTCGACAACCCGCACACCAAGCCCCTGCAGTTCTGGGAGTGGTTGATCGCGACCGTCAGCGCGGAAGAACCCGACACCGTCTTCCTCGCGGAGGCCTTCACGCGTCCGGCCCCCCTGCAGGGTCTGGCGATGGCCGGTTTCCAGCAGAGCTACACCTATTTCACGTGGCGGAACACGAAGGACGAGCTCGCGGAGTTCTTCTCGGGCCTCGCGCATGACACGGCGGATTTCCTCCGGCCGAATCTCTTCGTCAACACCCCCGACATCCTCACCGAGTACCTGCAGTTCGGTGGACGCCCCGCGTACAAGATCCGCGCGGCCCTCGCCGCCACCGCGGCGCCGACCTACGGCGTCTACGCCGGGTACGAGCTGTACGAGAACGTGGCGCGCCCCGGCTCCGAAGAGAACATCGACAACGAGAAGTACGAGTACAAGTTCCGCGACTGGGCCGGGGCGGAAGCGGCGGGCGATTCTCTCGCCCCCTACCTGCGCCTGCTCAACACGGCGCGTCGCGAGCACCCCGCGCTCCGGCAGCTGCGCAACCTCGACGTGCACTGGAGCGACGACGACGCGATCCTCGTGTACTCCAAGCACCTCGACGCCGCCCTCTCCCCCACGGGTGTCAGCGACACGATCATCGTCGTCGCGAACGTGGACCCGCACTCGACGCGGCAGAGCACCGTCCACCTCGACACCACTGTCTGGGGTGTCGAGCCCGGAACGCCCTACGAGGTCGAAGACCTGGTGACCGGACAGGTCTGGACGTGGACCGATCACAACTTCGTCCGTCTGGACGCGTTCGACGAACCCGTGCACATCCTGCACGTCAAGGAGGTCCGATGAGCACCCTTCCCCCCGAGCTCCTGGATGCCGTCGCCTATGGCACGCACCACGACCCGCACAGCGTCCTCGGGGCGCACGAGACGGCGCAGGGGTGGGTGATCCGCGTCCGTCGGCCGCTCGCGAGGGAGGTCGTGGCGGAGTTCCCGGACGGGACGACCCGGGACTTCACCCACGTGCGCGAAGGGATCTGGGAGGCATCCGCCCCCGCAAACCCCGGCAGCTATCGCGTGCGCTCGACCTACGACGACGGCGTCGGCCACAGTGCCGACGATGCCTACCGGTTCGCGCCCTCGGTGGGCGAGCTCGACCTGCACCTCATCGCCGAGGGACGTCACGAGGAGCTGTGGCGTGTGCTGGGCGCGCACGTGCGCGAGCTGGACGGGGTGAACGGGACGGCGTTCACCGTCTGGGCCCCGGATGCCCGCGCCCTGCGCGTGATCGGCGACTTCAACGGCTGGGACGGACAGGGCAGCGCGATGCGCTCCATGGGATCGAGCGGCATCTGGGAGCTGTTCGTCCCAGGAGTCGGTGTCGGAGCGCGCTACAAGTTCGAGATCCTCGCTCGCAGCGGCGCGTGGTTGCAGAAGGCCGATCCGATGGCTCGCCTCGCCGAGGTCCCTCCCGCGACGGCCTCCGTCGTGACCGACTCGGACTACGCCTGGGCGGACGACGCGTGGATCACCGAGCGCTCGAACACCGCACCGATCGACCGGCCGATGTCGATCTACGAGCTGCACCTCGGCTCGTGGAAGCCGGGTCTGTCGTACCGGGATGCCGCGGACGAGATCATCGACTACGTCGGAGCCCAGGGCTTCACCCATGTGGAGTTCCTGCCGTTGGCGGAGCACCCGTTCGGCGGCTCGTGGGGCTACCAGGTCTCGGGCTACTACGCCCCCACCAGTCGGTTCGGCGACCCCGACGACCTCCGCTACCTGATCGACCGCCTGCACCAGGTGGGTATCGGCGTGATCATGGACTGGGTCCCCGGCCACTTCCCGAAGGACGACTTCGCTCTCGCCCGCTTCGACGGCGAGGCCCTCTACGAGCACCCGGATCCCCGCCGCGGCGAGCACAAGGACTGGGGCACGCTCATCTTCGACTACGGCCGCAACGAGGTGCGGAACTTCCTCGTCGCGAACGCCCTGTACTGGTTCGAGGAGTTCCACGTCGACGGGCTGCGGGTGGATGCCGTGGCATCCATGCTTTACCTCGACTACTCCCGCAACGACGGCGAGTGGGCCCCCAACCAGTTCGGCGGCCGCGAGAACCTCGAGGCGATCCGCTTCCTGCAGGAGGTCAACGCGACCTCCTACAAGCGCTACCCCGGCATCGCACTGATCGCCGAGGAGTCGACGAGCTTCCCCGGCGTCACCGCCCCCACCTCCGCCGCCGGCCTCGGCTTCGGGTTCAAGTGGAACATGGGCTGGATGAACGACTCCCTGCAGTACATCGGGCGCGATCCCATGTACCGGTCGCACCACGAGGGAGAGCTGTCGTTCTCGTTCGTCTACGCGTTCAGCGAGAACTTCATCCTGCCGATCAGTCACGACGAGGTCGTTCACGGCAAGGGGAGTCTCTTCGGACGGATGCCGGGAGACCACTGGCAGAAGCTCGCCAACATGCGCGCGTTCCTGGCGTACATGTGGGGTCACCCGGGCAAGCAGCTCCTGTTCATGGGTCAGGAGTTCGGGCAGATGTCCGAGTGGTCCGAGGGACGCGGCCTCGACTGGTGGATGCTCGACCAGCCCTCCCACGCGAAGCTGCACGGCTTCGTCGCCGAGCTCAACCGCGTCTACAAGGAACACGCCCCGCTGTGGTCGCGCGACCACGACGGTGCCGCGTTCTCGCGCCTGGGCGCGCCGGCGTGGAACCCCAACGTCCTGGCCTTCGCCCGCCGCGATCATCACGGCAACACGGTGGCGGTGCTGTGCAACTTCTCGGGCGTCCCGCTGGGCGACTTCCCCATCGACCTGCCCGAGGCGGGAACCTGGACCGAGGTTCTCAACAGCGACGCCGAGGCCTTCGGCGGCTCCGGTCAGGGCAACTTCGGCGCCGTCACCACCGACGCGCGCGGGAGCGCGACGCTGACGCTGCCGCCCCTGGGCGTGCTGTGGCTGCAGCACTCCGCCGGCGCCTGACCGACGCTCACATGACGAAGGCCCCGTCCGCGGACGGGGCCTTCGTCATGGTCGCTGACTGATCGTCAGAAGAGCAGGGATGCCAGACGCCCCCGCGCGCGGAGAACACGGGCGTCGTCGTCGCCGACGATGCCGAACAGCTCGAGCAGGCGCGCCCGTACCGGCGCGCGATCGTCGGACGGAAGAGCGGCGAAGAGGTCGAGCAGACGCCCGAAGGCGTCGTCGACGTGCCCGCCGGCGAGGTCGAGGTCGGCGACGAGGAACTGGGCCTCGACGTCCGTGGGAGCCGCTGCGGCGGCCGCGCGAGCCTGCTGCAGATCGGCGCCCTGGACGCGGTCCAACAGGCGCACCTGACCGAGCCCGGCCGCGGCTTCCGTGTCCCGCGGATTCTCCGCGAGGGCGCGCTCGTACGCCGAGATCGCCCGGGGGTAATCGCCCTCTTCGATCGCGGCGAACGCCTCCGCGTGCAACGGTGGCAGGGGTGCTTCGGCGGGCTCATCGGCATCCGGTGCCGCCTCGCCCGTGGGCACGGTGCCGGTGACCCCGTGCTGGGCGGCGAGCTGCAGGAGCTGGGCGAAGACCTCTCGCACCTGCTGCTCGGGGACCGCTCCGGTGAACAGGGGAACCGGCTGACCGGCGACCAACGCCACCACCATCGGGATCGACTGGGCGCGGAAGCCCTGCGCCAGCTGCGGGTTGGCGTCGACGTCGACCTTCGCGAGCACCACCCGACCGGCGAGTTCGGTCACGACCTTCTCGAGAATCGGGCTGAGCTGCTTGCACGGCCCGCACCATTCCGCCCATAGGTCGACGACGACCGGCACGGTGCGCGAGAGCTCGAGCACCTCGCCGAAGGTGGCGTCGGTGACGTCGAAGACGAGCGGCGTCGCCGGCGCACCCGCGGGGGCGGGACCGCCCGCGGGCGGAGCGGGGGGCGTGGGACGGTTGCGCAGCGACGACAGGTCGACAGCACCGCGCATGACGGAACCGGGGGCGGGAGTGCTCACGGGGACACCTTCGCTTCGAGGAGGCTGGATCGGTAACCGAGGAGGCGGATCGGATCGTTCGACCCCTGGCTGGGGACGTAGAAGAAGATCTGATCCGAGTACGTCGTCGTGAAGCCCTTCGCGGACTGGTCGACACCGGTGAGGGCCTTGACCGCGGGGTTGTTGTCGAGCTTGATGACCGCGTCCGCGTTGGTCGGCTTCGCCGTGTCGCTCTCGTAGACGTTCACCGCCACGATGGCACCCGTGTCGAGCGTCGCGAGCGCGATGGGGGCGGTGGGCCCGGCCGTCGCGGTGAAGCTGATCTCCGCGGTGCCCTGACCGGTCTGGTTGAGCTCGTCGGTGCGCTTCTTCTTGTTGTCCTCGATCGCGGGCAGCAGGAGGTCGTTGGCCGTGTCGAACTTGGCCCAGGACGCGCTGTTCTGACCGTTGTTGATGAGGTCGGCGTACGCGGTGGCGAGCTCGTTCGGCGCCATCACCAGGAACGACGAGTCCGGCGGCACCTGCGTGGCGCCGACGTAGGGAGCCGCCAGCTCGGGCAGGTTCGTGGATGCCTCGAGGTTGCCGACGTAGGACGCGCGGTACTCCGACCACGGATCGTCCTGGGTCATCATCATGATGGTCGTCGTGGGGGCGCTCGCGTCGTCCGATTCCACGACCGTCATGACCGTGCGCGGCCAGGTGTTCGTGGTCTGCGGGAGGGTGATCTGCACCGGCTCCGCGGGGATGGCCGGGAGTGCGGGGCGATCCGGGATCGCCGCCCGCAGGGTGTAGTTGGTCTTGCGTTCGGCGAGAGCGGGCCCGGTCAGACGGGTCTCCGCCGCGGCGGGATCCATCGCGGCGTCGGCCTGCGCGACCGTCTGCGAGATCCGCGACACGATCCGCTGCGCCTGCGCCTCGGTGACCGCCGGCGGGAACTGTCCCTCCGGGACGATCACGGTCGCGGACGGGCTCGGAGACTCGGATGCCGCGAGTTGGGGCCACGCGTCGGCCGAGCAGCCCGCGAACAGCGCCGCCGACACGCCGAGGGCGGGGACGGCGACGAGCGCTCGACGTCCGCGGCCGGGCGTGCGTCGTCGGGACGATTCGCTGATCACGCCCTTGTCCTCGCCGGAGGCGATGGAGATGGGTTCGGTGACGGGCAGCGGAAGACCCTTGCGGCGCGGGCGGCGCGACCGACGAACGTGACGGATGCCGAGGATGTACAGGACGAGGCCCACCAGCAGCACGACTCCCCCGCCCACGATGAGCGGACCCGCCCACGGGGTGGAGTTGTCCACGGGCCACGTCAGGGTGATCGAAGAAGGCGCCGGCGCCGTCCCGTCCGAGGCGACGAGGACACTCATGTCGGCGGGAAGCTGCAGGGTCTGGGTGAGTGTTCCGGGCTGCTCGAACTCGTCGAGCCAGAGGTCGGAGCCGACGGGAGAACGCCCCTCGGTCGCCTGCGCGCCCGACGAGCCCGTCGTGGCGGTGGTGTCCGTTCCCCCCGTCGCGTCGGTTCCTCCGGGGGTCTCGGTCGCGCTCGGGGTCGCGGAGGGAGCGGGCGTCACGGTCGGCTGGACCACCGAGGTCTGCATCGCGCCCTCGTCGGCCGTCGTCACCGAGGTGTATTCGGCATCCGCGAGCCAGGCGCGCATGTCTTCCGTGCGGCCGTAGGCCACGAAGACATCGGAGCTCCCCTCGACGCGGAGCGTCTGAGCTCCCGGAAGCCTGCCGAGGACGGCGCCGTCGATCATCGTGTACGCGGTCGATTGATCCGTCTGGATCGATTCCGATGCCTCCGCGGGACCTTGGAACACGGTGCGCTGGGCGATGCCCGCACCGATCATGACGGCGGCGATGATGAACGCCACCACGGCCCAGACGAATCTCACGCTATGCACCATCCCCAATCGGCGACTCGGGTGGTCGCCGAAGAATCGACGTTTCAGACTATCGGAGGACTCCTGAAAGTTCTCGGCGAGGACCATGTGGGCGACACGCCCCCCGGCTCAGTATCCTTGCGGAACGGACGCGGCCGCGGCCGCAGGAGGCGGGAGTCCCCGACATGAAGATCCACAACCCGTTCCGGGTGGCACTGCTCGCGACACTCGGCGTCGGCGTCGGGCTCCTGCTCATCGGCAGCGTCGAGAACCTCTCGACGATCCTGCTCTACGTCGGTACCGCGCTGTTCCTCTCCCTCGGCCTCGACCCGGTGGTCTCCTTCCTCGAACGGCGCGGTCTCCCCCGGTGGGCGGCGGTCCTGGCGACGATCCTCGGCGTGCTCGGGATCTTCGCGGGCATCATCCTCATGGTCGTTCCGATCATCGTGAGCCAGATCACGCAGCTCGTCGCCCAGATCGAACAGCTCTTCCGGCCCGGGCGGTGGAACGAGATCGTGCTGGGCGCGCAGGATTGGGCCTCGTCCACGTTCCCGTGGCTCCGTCTGGACGAGGTCTGGCTCGGTATCCAGCACTGGTTCTCCACTCTCGACGTCGGGTCCATCTCGACGATGATCGGCAACAGCCTGCTCACCTTCGGCGGTGCGCTGGCGGCGGGCGTCGGCGGCGCGTTCATCGTGCTGATCCTGACGATCTACTTCACGGCATCCACCCCGTCTCTGAAGTCCGCGGTGTACCAGCTGGTGCCGGCGTCCAAGCGCGCGCGCTTCATCGAGCTCGCGGAGAAGATCACCGATTCGGTGGGCTACTACGTCATGGGCCAGGTGAGTCTGGGGGTGATCAACGGCATCCTGAGCGCGATCTTCCTGACGATCATCGACGCGCCTTTCCCCGCCGTGCTCGCGGTGATCGCGTTCTTCTTCTCGCTCATCCCGCTCGTCGGCACCCTGACCGGGTCGACGATCATCGTGCTCACCTGCCTGATCCCGGGTCTGGGGTCGCCGACCACGGCGATCATCGCCCTGGTCTACTACCTCGTCTACATGCAGATCGAGGCGTACGTCATCTCGCCGCGCATCATGAACCGCGCGGTGTCGGTGCCGGGGGCGGTCGTCGTGATCTCCGCCCTGGCGGGCGGCGCGTTGCTCAACCTGCTGGGCGCGCTGATCGCGATCCCGGTGGCCGCCAGCATCCTGATCATCTATCGCGAGGTGATCATCCCTCGGCAGAACGAGCGCTGACGCGGGTCAGACGGCGTCGTCGTCCCACTCGGTCGCGAGCGGCAACGCGTCGGGATGGACCGCCGCGACGATCTCGGTCAAGACGCGTCGGGTCTGCGTCTCGCCGACCCACAGGTGCTTGCCGCCCTCGACGGCGATCAGTGTCGCGTGAGGGATCGACGAAAAGCGCTCTCGTGCCTCGTCCGGGCGCAGATAGTCGTCGAACTCCGGCACCAGCACGACGACCCGGCGCGCGTCGCCTCCCCACGCGGCGACCTCGTCCGCGGTGGCGCGGTGAAGGGGCGGCGAGAGCAGGATGACGCCCTCGATGTCGTGATCGCGTCCGTACTTGAGGGCCAGCTCGGTGCCGAACGACCATCCGACGAGCCACGGACGCGGGAGACCTCGGTCGCGGACGAGATCCATTGCCGCGGCGACGTCGAAGACCTCGGCGGCGCCCCCGTCGAAGGATCCCTCGCTGGTCCCGCGCGGCGACGTCGTGCCGCGGGTGTTGAAGCGCAGCACGGCCAGATCCGCGAGGGCCGGCAATCGCCCCGCGGCCTTGCGCAGGATGTGCGAGTCCATGAAGCCCCCCGCCGTCGGCAGCGGGTGCAGCGTCACGAGAGTGGCAACCGGCTCGCGATCGGCCGGGAGCGCCAGCTCGCCGACGAGCGTCAGGCCGTCGACGGTCTGCAGGTCGATGTCTTCGCGTCGTGCCGGGAGCAGGACGGGTCCGCGGATCTCCATCACGCAATCCTCCAACAGGATGTGTGCCAGTGTCGGCGCGCCGCCAGATCGGCCGCATCGCCCAGAACGCCGTCCGCGCGCCACACCACGACGTGCGCGACTCCGGGGTCCACCGCCCGACCGCAGCCCGGGCAGCGGTACTCCTTCTGGGCCTGCGTGGCCGAGATCGGCTGCACCGTCCATTCGACGCCGCGCTTCATCTCGGTACGCTTCCACCCCGCGATCAGGCGATCGAGCGAGTCATCGCCGTGGCGGGGATCCGGGCGGCGTCTGCGTGAGCGAGGCATGGATGCCGCTCACCACCAGTGGTTGCTGGTCCAGAACGAGTAGGCGCCCGCCCAGCTGCCGTAGCGACCCGTCGCGTAGCCGGTCGCCCACCGGAGGTTGTCGACCGGGTCGTAGCCGTTGCCCGGCACCTTGCTGCACGGGAGGGCTTGAACGAGCCCGCACGCCCCCGACGATCGGTTCGTCGCGTTCGGGTTCCACCCGCTCTCGCGGCTCACGATGTAGTCGACGTAGCCCATGTCGGACTCGGCGATACCCGCGGCGGCCATCCACTCGGCCGGAGCGCCTCCGCCGGTATAGAACAATGGCCCGCCGCCGCCGTCGGACGAGCCTTGCTCGCGCGGCGAGGGGGTCGGCGTCGGGGTGGGCTTCGGTTTCAGGTAGACGTTGTAGCTCGCCCGATCGAGCGTGGGAGCTTCGCGCTGGCCCGAGGTCGAAACCTCTTGGGTGTCGTTCAGGCCCTCGGCGAACAGCGTCACCGTCCGCGGCTCTTCCGCTTGCGCGCTCGAGACCACGGCCCCCATCGGTCCCACGTACGCCGCGGCGAACAGCAGCGCGGCGCACCCGGCGAAGACGCCGACGACGCCGCGTCGACGCGACCAGCGCGGCGTCGGGCGGTGCGGGAGCACGGGGGGAACGACGTCCGCCGAGTTCACGCCGCGGTGCGATACGTGGCGGGACGACGCAGGTGTGAGGTCGGATCCGGAAGTCACAGTGCTCCGAGTCTACCGATGCGCCGCGATGGGTGCGACGTGTGCAAGGTGTGCATCAACCGACCGCGAGCATGACCTCGACGACGGCGTCGAGGACGGCATCCACCTGCTGCTCCCGGTAACCGCCCCGCTCCATGCGGAACGCCACCGAGCGCACCTGCTCGGCCGTGATGGGATCGCCCGCGGCCAGGTATCGCGCGATGCGGTCGGCGGCGACATCCACCTCGTCGACGCGATAGCCGTAACGCAGGAACCCCACGCGATCGAAACGTTGACCCCGCGGACGCTGGAGACGGTCCAGGACGACCTGCGCGGTGTCGCGCGTCTCGGCGACCCAGGCGCGAGCGCCGAGGCGGGAGAGGGCGTGTTCGCGCTCGCGGGCGGCGAAGGCGTCCTCGACGCGTCCGAGGGCCGCATCGACCGGGGCGATCGCGTAGCCCCCGCGGACCAGCGGGAACGCCGTGGCGCGGACCTCCGTCGAGCGCAGCGTCCCTTCCGCATCGGACTCGAACGCCTCGCGCGCGCGGGCGAGGAACTGGTCGACGGCGCGCTTCTCGTAGCCCTTCGAACGCCCTGGGGCGTCCGGGAACAAGGCGCTCGTGCGACGCTCGTCGGTCGGCGTTTCAGTCATGACACTCCCAGCGGGGCGAGCAGGTAGAACATGGCGAGTGCGGCGATCGCCGAGGGGAGGATCGAGTCCAGACGGTCGAGGACCCCGCCGTGCCCGGGCAGCCAGGAGCTCATGTCCTTGATGCCGAGGTCGCGCTTGAGCATGGACTCGCCCAGGTCGCCCACCGTGGCGGTGGCCAGAACGACACCACCGAAGATGAGCCCCGCCCACCACGGAACGTGGAGCATGAACGCGGCGAGCAGCACCCCGGCCACCAGCGCGGCGACGCAGGCACCCGCGAAACCCTCCCACGTCTTCTTCGGGCTGATACGCGGCGCCATGGGATGCCGTCCTCCGCGCCCGAAGGTGAGGCCGGACACGTAGGCACCTGTATCGGAGACCACCGCGACGATCAGGAAGGCCAGGACCCACCATTCGCCGCGGTTCTCCGAGAGCAGGATCGTCGCGAAGCTGCCGAGGAAGGGCAGGTAGAGCTGGAGGAATCCGGCGACGAGCACGTCACCGAGGACATCCGCCCGCCTCCTGCCGTCCCGAGCGAACATCTGCGCGACCAGACGCCAGACGATCACGACCACGACGGACGCGATCGCGGCGACCCAGTGCACCCACAGGCCCGCGAGGAACCCGCTGAGAAGCAGGAGAAGACCCAACCCCAGCTGGGGCACCACGTCCACTCGTCGTCCCGCGGCCTGCAATGCCCGAGAGAACTCGAAGATCGCGAGACCCACGGCCGCCGCGGCGAACAGTACGAACAGCCATTTGAAGAAGATGAGCGAGGCGACGACGACCGCACCGATCGACACGCCGATCAGGGTGGCGAGGATCAGGTCGCGACCGGTGCGCTGCTTGATCCGCTCGTTGGCCTGGTCGAACTCCGCCCGTGCTTGAGCGATGTGCTGCTCGGCATCCGTTCGCATCGAGCGCAGCTGCGATTCGATCGCCGTCACGCCCTCGCCGGTCGCCGGGGGACGCCGGGGTCCGTCGATGCGACCACGACCGGCCGAGCCGGTGTGCGGCTCGGCTTCGTCGCGTGCGGAGTCATCGGTCATGGACGTCAGACCTCGAGAAGCTCGGCCTCTTTGCGCTTCAGGGCCTCGTCGATCTGATCGACGTGCGCGCGCGTCACACCGTCGAGCTCCTTCTCCGCGCGAACCAGTTCGTCCTCGCCGACATCGCTCTTGAGCGCGTCGAGGTCGTCCTTGGCCTTGCGGCGGAGGTTGCGGATCTGCACCTTCGCGTCCTCACCCTTGCCGCGCACGAGCTTGACGTACTCCTTGCGGCGTTCTTCCGTGAGTTCGGGCATCGTGATGCGCACGATGTTGCCGTCGTTGGTGGGGTTCACGCCGAGGTTCGGCATGTCGCGGATCGCCTGCTCGATCGCCTTCAGCGCCGACTTGTCGTACGGGTTGATGACGAGCGTGCGCGCCTCGGGGTTGTTCAACGAGGCGAGCTGGGCGAGCGGCGTCGGCGAGCCGTAGTAATCGACAAGGACCTTCTGGAACATCTGGGGGTTCGCGCGCCCGGTACGGACGGTCGCGAAGTCCTCCTTGGCGGCCTCCACGGCGCGATCCATGCGCGTTCCGGCATCGGCGAGGACATCGGCGATCACGGTGACTCCATTCGTTGGGACTGACGTCTCAGTCTAGTCGCGCGTGGGCCCGGCGCCCCGGGCCCACGCGGCGGGTCACGCCGTGACGAGCGTGCCCATCGTGTCTCCGAGCAGCGCGCGGGTGACGTTGCCCTGGGGCTCCATCCCGAACACGCGCATGTCGATGCCGTTGTCCATGCACAGGCTGAAGGCGGTCGAATCGACGACCTTGAGCCCCTTCTGGAGGGCATCGTTGTAGGTGAGGTGGTCCAGCTTGGTCGCGTTCGGGTCCACGCGCGGGTCGGCCGTGTAGACGCCGTCGACACCGTTCTTGGCGACGAGAACCTCCACGGCGCCGATCTCGAGAGCGCGCTGGGCGGCCACGGTGTCGGTCGAGAAGTACGGGAGTCCCGCGCCGGCGCCGAAGATCACGACGCGACCCTTCTCGAGGTGGCGCACCGCGCGGCGCGGGATGTACGGCTCCGCCACCTGCGTCATCGAGATCGCGGACTGCACGCGCGTCGCGGCACCCGCCTGCTCCAGGAAGTCCTGGAGGGCGAGGGCGTTCATCACGGTGCCGAGCATTCCCATGTAGTCGGCGCGGCCCCGGTCCATGCCGCGCTGGCTCAGCTCGGCGCCGCGGAAGAAGTTGCCTCCACCCACGACGATCGCGATCTCGACGCGGTCGACCGCCTCCGCGATCTCCCGTGCGATCTGGCTGACCACGTCGGGATTGACACCCAACTGGCCTCCGCCGAACGCCTCACCCGACAGCTTCAGAAGCACCCGGCGGCGCTTGCTCGCTTCATCGATCACGTGTCATGTCCTCTCGTTCTGTCCAAACTATCTGCCCCGCCGCGGAGTCGAAACGTCGCGCGCGCAGGAAAAAGGCCCGGGATGCCATGGCATCCCGGGCCTTGTGACGGGCCGTCAGCCTGTCGAGGTGTTACGCGCCGACCTTGAAGCGGGCGAAGTCGGTCAGGGTGAGACCGGCGTCGGAGGCGACCTTCGCCACGGACAGCTTGTTGTCCTTGGCGTAGTCCTGGTCGAGCAGGGCGACCTGCTTGAAGAAGGCGTTGACGCGGCCCTCGACGATCTTCGGCAGGGCGGCCTCGGGCTTGCCCTCGTTGCGGGAGATCTCGGTGACGATCTCGCGCTCCTTCTCGACGTCGGCCTCGGGCACGGCGTCGCGGGTGAGGTACGAGGGGTTCGCGAACGAGATGTGCTGCGCGATGGAGCGGGCCGTCTCGGCGTCGTCACCGGTGTACGCGAGCACCACGCCGACCTGCGGGGGAAGGTCCTTGCTGGTCTTGTGCAGGTAGACCTCGAACTTGTCACCCGAGATCGTGCGCACGCGACGCAGTTCGACCTTCTCGCCGATGATCGCGGCCTCGTCCGAGATGAGCTGCTCGACGGTCTTGCCGTCGGCGTCGGCGGCCAGAGCGGCCTCGACCGAGTCGGCACCCGCGGCGGCAGCCGCGTCGACGACCTTGTCGGCCAGAGCGATGAAGCGCTCGTTCTTGGCGACGAAGTCGGTCTCGCAGGCGAGCTCGAGCAGCGTCACGGAGCCGGCGTTCTCGCGAGCGACGACGAGACCCTCGCTGGTGGAGCGGTCAGCACGCTTCGCGTTTCCCTTCGCACCCTTGAGGCGCAGGATCTCGACGGCCTTCTCGACGTCGCCGTCGGCCTCTTCGAGAGCCTTCTTGGTGTCGACCATGCCGGTGCCGAGCTGCTCGCGCAGCGCCTTGATGTCGGCGATCGTGAAGTTTGCCATGGTGTGGCGTCTCCTTGTCGTATGCGTTCTTGATAAAAGCTCGGCGGGGCCGTGGCGCCGTGCCTCACGAGGAGGTACGGTCACGACCCCGCCGGATCGTAGCCTGTGCGGGTGACGTCGCGATGACGCGAGCGTCGCGCGGATTACTTGCTGTCGGCGGCCTCGGCGTCGGCGACCTCGTCGGCGGACTCGCCCGACTCGGCCGCGACGGCCGCGTCGTGAGCCTCGGCGCCGGCGGCGTCATCGGCGGATTCGGTCGCAGCCTGGCCCTCGGCGGCCTGCTCGTCGGCGACGATGTCCGACGCCTCGGCCTGAGCCTCGGCGACATCGGCGACCTTCGCGGTCTCGGCGGACGACTGCTCCGGAGCACCGGACTCGAGGAGCTCGCGCTCCCACTCCGCGAGAGGCTCAGCGGCCTCGTCCTCACCGGCGGGCTGGTGACGCTGGATGAGGCCCTCGGCCGCGGCGTCGGCGATGATGCGCGTGAGCAGGCTCACCGAGCGGATCGCGTCGTCGTTACCGGGGATCGGGTACTGGAACTCGTCGGGGTCGGCGTTCGTGTCGAGGATGCCGATCACGGGGATGCCGAGCTTCTTGGCCTCGTCGACCGCGAGGTGCTCGCGCTTGGCGTCGACGACCCAGATGGCCGACGGGGTCTTCTGCAGGTTGCGGATACCACCGAGCGACTTGTGCAGCTTGTCGAGCTCGCGCTTCTTGAGGAGGAGCTCCTTCTTGGTGAAGCCGCTCTCGGCCGGGTTCTCGTAGTCGAGCTCCTCGAGCTCCTTCATGCGGGCGAGGCGCTTCGACACCGTCTGGAAGTTGGTGAGGAGGCCACCGAGCCAGCGCTGGTTCACGTAGGGCTGGCCCACGCGGGTCGCCTGCTCGGCGAGGACTTCCTGCGCCTGCTTCTTGGTGCCGACGAAGAGGATGGTGCCGCCGTGCGCGACCGTCTCCTTGACGAACTCGTACGCCTTGTCGATGTACCCGAGCGACTGCTGCAGGTCGATGATGTGGATGCCGGAGCGCTCGGTCAGGATGAAGCGCTTCACCTTCGGGTTCCACCGGCGGGTCTGGTGTCCGAAGTGAACGCCGCTGTCGAGCAGCTGGCGGATGGTGACGACGGCCATGGTCGTGCTCCTGTTTCTGGGCGCTCTCGCGCCGTGGTTGTGGTTGATCGCGCCGAACGATTCGTCCGACGAGCCTGGTGCCCGGCGCACACCCGCCAACCGCCGAAGCGGAGGACCATGGGGTGTGGATGCCACGCGATGCGCTGCCCCGAAAGGCGGCGCGCTGCGCTCTGGGCACGCGGAGTCATCCCGAATACACGAGATGCGTCGTCCAGTGTACAGGACGGCAGTCTGCGAACGCTCCTCGCTGCGGCTCCTCCCCCGCGGCGTGTTGGCACCGTTCGTCCACCATTCGCCCGACGCGCGCCACCCGCGATCGGCGACGCCGCGACGATGGGCCGATGATGCGTTCCCCTTCTCCCGCGATCGTTCTCTTCGTCGCTGCGTGGCTCGCTCTGGGCACGGGAGTGGTGTCCGCCGCGGCGTCCGACGAACTGTCCTCCCGCGGGTGGGTGTGGCCGGTCGACGGTGTCCAGCTCGTGCGTCGCTTCGAGGCTCCCGCCCACGCCTACGGTCCGGGCCACCGGGGCGTCGACCTGGGGTCCGTCGCCACGGTGCGCGCGCCGGCGGCGGGCCGCATCGCCTTCGTCGGCATGGTGGCGGGCCGGTCCGTCGTCACGATCGACCACGGCGACGGCCTCGTGACGACACTCGAACCGGTGTTCACCGACCTGACCGTGGGCGACGCGGTCTCTCGAGGATCACCGGTGGGCGCCGTCGCACCGGAGGGCCATACGCGGCCGGGAACGGTGCACTTCGGCGTGCGTCTCGACGGCGAGTACATCAATCCGCTTCGGCTCTTGGGAGGCGTTCCGCGCGCGATCCTGCTGCCCTGCTGCTGAATCGGGTCGGACGACGTCAACCGACCTGGTTGTCGCGGCCCTCGATCGTGCTGTCCCCGATGCCGCCGCCGGCGCGGACGCTGTTGTTCTGTCCGCGGATCGCCACGGACGAGATCGTGCCCGCAGCGCTCACCTGGGTGCGGTCGCCGCTGAGATCGACGCGGCCGATCGACGTCGCCGAGGTGAGCGTGCCGTCATTGCCCTGAACGGAAACGGCGGTGATGACGGCGGCGTCTACTCGTACGCGGTCACCGGCGATCGCGAGGGTTCCGATCTGTGCCGTCGACGCGTCGATGGTCATCGCGCTCCCGGAGATCGACAACTCTGCGCAGGAGCCCGTCACGCGCACGGTCCGTTCACTTCCGGAGATCGAGGTCGATTCGCCGTCCGCGCACGTCACGACGTCACCGTCTGCATCCCCGGCGTCGTCAGATGCCGAAGCGGACGCAGACGTCGAGGGGACGGGCGAGGGTGCGGCGGGTACGACCGAGGGCGCGGGAACGGCCACCGTGGGTTCCCCGGTCCCCCCGCCGGCGGCCGGAGGGAGTCGCGTCACCGTCGGTTGCGGAGAGATCGAGCACGCCGCGAGAGCGAGGGCGAGGACTCCCCCGCCGACAACGGCGCCCAAGACACGACCACGGTCATTCATCCTCCCCACGGTACGGCCGAGCGCGCAGCGGCGCCACACTCGCGAACCCGAGCCCACGCGCGACAGTTGCCGACGCCGACGACAGGTGGGTCGAGCAGAGCGCGGCGCGAGGCGCGGCGGTCGCGCGGGACGAGGCGCGGCGGTCGCGCGGCGCGAGGCGCGGCGGTCGCGCGGCGCGAGGCGCGGCGGTCGCGCGGCGCGAGGCGCGGCGGTCGCGCAGGTGCTGTCGTGCGCCGGCGCTGACGCGGACAGAGCGCCGCCGAGGGGCGCAACGCTCGGGTCACTTGGGCGGCAGCGCGCGACACGTGCGTGACGCTCCGGCCGAGCGGATGAAGCAGCGCGAGTCACGCGCGTAAGCCCCCGGTCGCGCGGGTGCAGCCGCGATCACGCGCGCGGGTGCGCAAGGCGGTAGGCGTCGCGCAGGCGCTCGCCCGATACGTGGGTGTAGATCTGCGTGGTCCCGAGGCTCGCGTGGCCCAGGATCTCCTGCACGGTCCGCAGATCCGCGCCCCCGTCGAGGAGATGGGTGGCCGCGGAGTGCCGCAGCGCATGCGGCCCGAGCGTCTCGGCGCCGACCACGGGTGCGACGACCCGAGACACGAGCTCGTACACGGCGCGCGGTCCGAGGCGCGCCCCTCGGACGCCCAGGAAGACCGCGGGTCCGGGCGCTGCCTCGCTGCGAGCGCTCAGCGCGGGTCGACCGCGCACCAGGTAGGCGTCGAGGGCGCGCGCCGCCGGCACGCCGTAGGGAACGACGCGTTCCTTGTCGCCCTTCCCGCGGACGCGGAGCGTGCGGTTCTCACGGCCGATGTCGTCGAGGTCGAGTCCGCACAGTTCCGACACCCGCGCGCCGGAACCGTAGAGGACCTCGAGCACCGCGTGATCACGCAGAGCCACGGGATCTCCGGACTCGGCCTGGGCCGCGACCCCCGTCAGTACCTCGTCCAGCGCCGAACTCGTCGCGACGACGGGGAGCGTGCGTCCGCGCTTCGGTGCGACGAGCCGGGTGGACGGATCCGTCTCGATCAGATCCTCGTCCCGCGCCCATGACAGGAATGCACGCACCGCCGAGGTGCGGCGAGCGGCCGTGGCTTTGGACAATCCCCTCGTCGTCGCCTCCCATTGCCATTGCCGCAGCGCCTCGATGTCGAGGTCGTCCAGCGATGAGTCGCCCGTGGAACGCACCAGTTCCGCGAGGTCGGATCGGTACGCGCGGACCGTCGCGGGAGAGAGCCGACGCACCGCAGCGAGGTGGGTCACGAAGGCTTCGACGGCGACGGAGATGCGCATGGTTCCACCCTGCCCGCAGTCGGCTCCAGACCGCGGAGGCGCGCACGGCGCCCGAGCTCTCAGCCACGCACCGCCCGCCACCCCCCGTCGTCGTCCCGAACCGCTCGCCCCTCGAGCTCGGCCAGGCCGAGGTGGGTCTGAACCTGAGCCGTCGAGAGCCCGCTCCGACGCGCGATGTCTTCCGCCGTCCGGGCGACCCGATTCGACAGGGCGTCGAAGAACCGGGTCGAGTCGTCCGTCTGACCGTCGCCGCCGCGCAATTCGGCGCGCAGCTCAGTTTCGGGCGCGAATCCGATCATCTCTCGAACGTCCTGCGCGGAGGTCACGCACACTCCCCCGTACTCGCGCAGAATGCGATGGCAGCCGGCCGACGCGGCCGAGGTGATCGGACCGGGAACGGCCCCGAGCGCACGACCGAGGGTCGCCGCGTGCGCCGCGGTGTTCAACGATCCGCTTCGCCACCCCGCTTCGACGACCACGACAGCGTCCGCCATCGCAGCGATGAGCCTGTTGCGGGACAGGAATCGCCATTTCGTGGGGCTGGCCCCGCACGGCGTCTCGCTCCAGACGGCGCCGGTGTCGGCGATGCGATCGAGGAGTCCCTCATGTCCGCGCGGGTATGCCCGATCCACTCCGCCGGCGAGGAACGCCACGGTGCGCGCACCCGTCGACAGGGCAGCTCGGTGTGCCGCGCCGTCGATACCGTAGGCCGCTCCCGACACGATCGTGATGCCGGACGCACCGAGTTCGGCGGAGAGATCCGCCGTCACGCCCTCGCCGTACGGAGTCGCCGCCCGCGCTCCCACGATGGCGGCGGCCGGGGTGCGTTGATCCTCCGCGGAGCCGCGCATCCACAGCGCCACCGGGGCGTGTACGCCCAGATCGTCCACGCGCGACGGCCACGCCGGGTCACCGGGGACCACGAGGCGCGCGCCGGCTCTTCGTGCGCCGTCGAGAGCACCGCGGACCGCGTCGGGTCGCAGCCGGGGCGCCCACCGTGCCCGGGATGCCGCCCAGTCGTCGTCGGAGGGCTCGGCCGCGACCCGCAGAGCGTCCACCGGGCCGACGGCCGCGATCAACGCGCCCGCCGCGCCGTCGCCCGGCTCGGCGATCACGTTCCACACCACCCGCGCGTAGGTCTCCCGCTCGTTGCCGGCGACAACGCCTTCGATGCCGAGCAGCGCGGAGCGCGCGGCATCCGTCGACAGGTCGGGGAGGGTCACGCGCTCATCCCCCGCCGCAGGTACAACGCGCGTCCCACGTCGTCAGCGGTGAGCTCACCGTGTCCGGCGATGTCCGCGACGGTCCACGCGACCCGCAACAATCGGTCGTAGCCCCGCAACGTCAGCGCTCCGCGGCGCAGCGCCGTGTCCAGGGGACGAAGGATGTCGATGGGCGGCGCGGCCGGTCCCCGCAACCAGGTCCCGGGGACGTCGGCGTTGCGCGACCACGGGGTATCCGCCCAGCGCCGAGCGGCCCGCTCGCGGGCGCCGATGACGATCGCCCTCGCCTGACGGGTGGTGATGGTCGGCACCTCGTTGTCGCGGCGCGCGGCGGACACCCGCTGGAGCCGGAGGTCGATGTCGATCCGGTCGAGGAGTGGCCCTGAGAGTCGGCGGGTGTACCGCCGGATGGCCTGAGGCGCGCACTCGCACGCGCCGCCTGGAACGCCGTATTGCCCGCAGGGACACGGATTCGTCGCCACGACGAGCTGGAACCGCGCCGGGTAGGTCGCGGCGACACCCGAGCGATGCAGATGGATCACCCCGCTTTCCAAGGGCTGGCGGAGGGCGTCGAGCACGGAGGCGGGAAACTCGCCTCCCTCGTCCAAGAACAACACCCCCTCGCTGGCGCGGGCGATCGCCCCCGGACGCACCACTCCGGACCCGCCCCCGATGAGGGCGGCGGCGCTCGCGCCGTGGTGAGGACTCTCGAACGGCGGCGTCCGCGACAGGTGCACCACGGTCGCCCCGGAGAGCGAACGCACGGACGCCACGGAGAGAGCCGCTTCGTCGTCCAGGTCGGGAAGGATTCCGGGGAGCCGTCGAGCCAGCATCGTCTTTCCCGCGCCGGGCGGACCGCTCATCAGCATGTGATGACCACCGGCCGCCGCCACCACGAGCGCGTCGACGGCGTCCGCCTGCCCGACGACGTCGGCGAGTTCGAGGGCGTCGTCCTCGACCACCGGCGGCGCGCTGGGGCGGACGGGCTCGAGCTCGACCGCATCGCAGGTCCCGCCGTGCCACCGGACCACCTCGGCGAGGCAGCTCGCAGCGCACACCTCGATCCCGTCCACGAGCCGCGCCTCGTCCGTATTGGCCGCCGGCACCACCACCCGCCGGTGACCCGCCCGTTGCGCTGCGAGCACGGCGGGGAGCACTCCCGGAACCGGGCGCAGCCGCCCGTCGAGCCCGAGTTCTCCGATGTGCACGGTCGCGGCGACGCGGGCTGTGTCCATCATCCCGGTCGTCGCGAGGGCCGCCACCGCGATCGCGACGTCGAACCCCGAGCCCCGCTTCGGGAGGCTCGCCGGCGACAGGTTGACGGTGATCCGACGCTTCGGAAGGTCGAGGCCGCGGTTCGCGCACGCGTTGCGCACCCGCCGGCCCGCCTCACCGAGTGCCTTGTCGGGTAGGCCGATGATCGAGAACTCCGGGGTCTGCTGCGACAGATCGGCTTCGACGTCGACGAGGTCTCCGCGCAGGCCCGAGAGAGCCACGGCCCAGGTGCGCGCGACCGTCACAGCGCGTCCTCCAGGTGCTCGAGGCGACCGGCGGCGGGGTCGGGTCCGGTCACCGCGATGGCATCGATGCGGAGTCGGCGGCCCCGCGCCTCATCGGGATGGGCCGCCATCCAGGCCATCGCCAACCGCCAGAGTCGCGCGGCCTTGCGTGCATCGATCGCGTCGAACGGGTGACCGAACGCCTCGCTGGAGCGCGTCTTGACCTCGATCACCACGAGAGCGCCGTGGTGGTCCGCGACGATGTCGATCTCGCCTTGGGAGCACCGCCAGTTTCGGTCGAGGATGCGGTAACCGCTGGTGCGGAGGTGGGCGACGGCGCGGCTCTCGCCGGCTCGTCCGAGTTCGTCCTTTGCTGCCATGCCCGAGAGCGTGGCATCCCGAGACGTTCAGCCGGAGGCTCGCTCCCGCATTCGGTGGATGAATCCGCGGATCCCCGTGGCGGGGAGGACCGTCACCCGCGCCGGGAGGAGGTCACGACCCTCAGTTGTCGAGCGACAACTCCTCCGGGAGCTGGAAATCGCGACGGGAGAGCTCCTCGACGTTCACGTCCTTGAACGTGAGCACGCGCACCGACTTCACGAACCGATCGGCCCGATAGATGTCCCACACCCAGACGTCCGACATCGAGATCTCGAAGTAGAAGTCGTGCTCGGTGTCGCGGCGGACGACGTTGACCTCGTTGGCCAGATAGAACCGGCGTTCGGTCTCGATCACGTACTGGAACTGCTGCACGACGTCGCGATACTCGCGGTACAGGGCCAGTTCGAGTTCGCGGTCGTAATCCTCGAAGACGTCGTCATCCATGGTCTCTCCATCCTAGGCGCGCACGGTCGCGGAGGTCGCACGGTGTCGGCGGCCCGGGCGCGTCCCTCCCGAACGGGGCTCAGAACAGCGTCGGTGCCGCAGCGATCGCCCAGGAGTGCCGGTGGTGCACGCTCATCCCGTGCGTCGAGATGGCCTCGCGGTGATCGAGGCTCGCGTATCCCTTGTTCCGCGCCCACCCGTAAGCCGGGTGATCGTCGTGCAGATACGTCATGACGGTGTCTCTCGCGACTTTGGCGATGACGGATGCCGCGGCGGCACTCGCGCAGTCGCGGTCGGCCTTCACGATGGGTCGGACCCGGAGCCCCGGCTCCCCCGCGGGCGTGATGTAGTCGTGATTGCCGTCGAGGATGACCAACGCGTCCTCCGGCACGACGCCGTGCGCACGCAGGTCGGCGATCGCTCGGACGGCGGCGAGGCCGAGAGCCCGGATGATTCCGATCTCATCGATCTCTTCCGAACTTGCCCACCCGACGGCGCTGTGCTGGACGAATGCCGCGGCGCGGGCGGCCACCTCGGGGCGACGCGCCTCGGGGACGAGCTTCGAATCGCGGAGCCCGACGGGCACGCGGCGGCGCGACCGCGCAGGGTCGATCACCGCCGCGCCGACCGCCACCGGGCCGGCCAACGCCCCGCGCCCCACCTCGTCGCAGGCGATGACGAGCGCGTGTTCCTTCAGAAGACGGCGCTCCAGGGTCAGCGTCGGCTCGATCATTGCGTGTCCTCGGGCGCGGGCACCCCCGCGAACACGTTGTGGTGGAAGTCGATGAGCCCGAATCGCGAGAACGGCCAGGTGATCAGGAAGGCGCGTCCGACGACGTTGTCGATCGGGACGAAACCGTGGCCGGGCTGGTCCTGATTGAAGCGGGAGTCCTTCGAGCTGTTCCGGTTGTCGCCGAGAACCCAGAGCGAGCCCGGCGGAACGGTGATGTCGTACGGGACGGGATTGGGAGCGGTCGCTCCGGGAGCGAGCTTCACGTAGGACTCGTCGAGGGGCACGCCGTTGACGGAGGTCTGCCCGAGGGCGTTGCAGCACACGACGTGGTCGCCCGGAGTTCCGATCACGCGTTTGATGAGGTGATCATCGCTGTCGGGGGCGGACAGGCCGAACAGCGACAGCACCCAATCGGCACCCTCCTCGAGAGGCGGACGCGCCGGCCGGGTCGTGACGGGCAGCCAGCCACCGGGGTCGCGGAAAACGACGACGTCACCGCGCGAATACTGTCCGAAGCGGGGAGTCAGCTCATCGACCAGGATCCTGTCCTGCTCGATCAGCGTGTTGTTCATCGATGCGGAGGGGATGTAGAACGACCGGACGACGAAGGTCTTGACGAGGAACGAGACGGCCAGCGCGATGAGGATGATGACGACGATGTCGCGGAGGAACGCGCCCCAGCCTCGTCGTCGACGGTCCGAGGGGGCGGATGCCATGGCATCCGGGGTCGACGCTGTCTGGTCGCTCATGACAAAGATCCTTCACCGGGCTCGCCGCACACCGGAGAACCGCAGGAACAAGGGTCGCACATTGAACGCGCCCTGCCGGACGAGGCTGTCCGAAAACGCCGAACGCCCCGTGACAGAGCCACGGGGCGTTCGAGAGAGTCGACTCAGCGGTCGCGCTTCTCCTTGATCTTGGCCTTCTTGCCGCGCAGGTTGCGCAGGTAGTACAGCTTGGCGCGGCGCACGTCACCGCGCGTGACGACCTCGATGTGGTCGATCACGGGGCTGTGGACCGGGAAGGTGCGCTCGACGCCGACCTGGAAGCTGACCTTGCGGACGCAGAAGGTCTCGCGCACGCCGTCGCCGGAGCGACCGATGACGACGCCCTGGAACACCTGGATACGCGAGCGGTTGCCTTCGGTGATGTTGACGTGCACCTTGACGGTGTCACCGGGGCCGAAGGCGGGGATGTCGGAGCGGAGCGAGGCCGCGTCGACGGAGTCGAGGATCTGCATGATCATCACTTCCTGCGACCGCCACAGGTCGATCGCACGATAAAAGGGAAAAAGGTGAGGCGTGCCCGAGGCCGCGGATGCAGCCGGACTCCCCTGAGGCAGAGCTGGTCAGGGCACAAACGCCTATTCTGCCACGGCACGCGACACGCGCCAAACCAGCTCAGTCGCGCGGCGTGGTCTCGGACACCACGATCACGTCACCGTCGACCCGCGGACGCGGACGTTCCGTGGCCGGCGGGATGTACGCCGTGCCGTCCTGCGCGTGCATCACGGTCATCGATCCGCGCGCCTCGTTCCACAGCTGGGCCAGCGACGACCAGAACAAGACGAGCGCTCCGACGACGCTCAGAGCCAGCAGCGCGAAGAACGCGCGGGAATCGTAGAAGCCCAACGCGACGATCACGACGTGCCAGATGCCGAGTCCGATGACGTCCCGCCACGCGACCGCGCGCGTCATACGGACGCTGGTGCGCGCACGTACCAGCAGCGTGAGCAGGATCTGCGACACGAACACGGTGGGAGCGGCGATGAGGAGCCACAACAGAGCCCACGCGCTACCGCCGGCGAACACGATCCACCCGACGAACAGCCACAGCGGCAGCACGAAGGCCGCGGGGAACAGCCAGCGGAGGAACACTCGGCGAAGCACCATGGACCGAGGCTACGCACCGTCACTGTGCGGCGCCTATGAGTGTGACAGGTGGGCGTCGGGCGGCGCGGACGGATCGGGGACAATGGAGGTGACGAAGGGAACCACCGATGATCGAACTGCGCACCCCTGCCGAGATCGAGGCGATGCGGCCGGCCGGCCGATTCGTCGCCGAGGTGCTGGCCACGCTGCGCGACGAGACCAAGGTGGGAACCAACCTCCTCCACCTCGACCGTCGCGCGCACGACATGATCCGCGCCGCAGGAGCGGAGTCCTGCTACATCGACTACCACCCGTCCTTCGGCGCGAGCCCGTTCGGCAAGGTCCTGTGCACCTCGATCAACGACGCGGTCCTGCACGGCCTCCCCCACGACTACGTCTTGCGCGACGGCGACCTGGTGTCGCTCGACTTCGCGGCATCCGTCGACGGCTGGGTCGCCGATTCCGCGGTGTCGTTCGTGGTCGGCACCCCGCGCGACGAGGACCTCGCGCTCATCGACACGACCGAGCGGGCTCTGGTCGCGGCGATCGACGCCGCGACGGTCGGCCACAAGATTGGCGACATCTCCGCGGCGGTCGCCGCCGTCGCCCACGCCGAGGGCTTGAGCATCAACACCGACTTCGGGGGTCACGGCGTCGGCCGCACGATGCACGGCGACCCGCACGTCGCCAACGACGGGAAGGCCGGGCGCGGATACCCGCTCCGCGCGGGCCTCGTTCTCGCACTGGAGCCGTGGTTCCTGCAGACCACCGACGAGCTCGTCACCGACCCCGACGGGTGGACGCTGCGCAGCGCCGACGGCTCGCGCGGCGCGCACTCCGAACACACCATCGCGATCACCGCCGACGGTCCGATCGTGCTCACCGACCGGTCCTTCCTCGGCGTTCGCTGACGACGAAGGGCGGATGCCGCGGCCTCGAGGGCGCGGCATCCGCCCTGCCCGGGACGCTCCGACTTCAGCGCTCGCAGAAACACGCTCTTCTCGCAGATTCCGCGTCGCGAAGTGCGAGAACGGCGCTGTTTTCCGAGCGGGAGCATCTTCCCGGCGCGCTGAGGACCGCTCGGGGCTGTCGGTCAGTCCGCGAGGAGGTCGGGACGACGCTCACGCGTGCGCACGAGCTGCTGTTCGCGGCGCCACGCGGCGACCGCGCCGTGGTTGCCGCTGAGGAGGACGGGCGGAGCTTCGCGTCCACGCCAGACAGACGGCTTGGTGTACGAGGGGTACTCGAGGAGACCGTCTTCGTGCGACTCTTCGACGAGGCTCTCGGGATTGCCGACGACGCCGGGGATGAGACGGCCGATCGCCTCGACCATCGCCATCACGGCGACCTCTCCCCCGTTGAGCACGTAGTCGCCCAGGCTGATGAGGCGCACGTCGCCGAGTTCGGCGGCGTAGTCGAAGACACGCTCGTCGATGCCCTCGTAGCGCCCGCACCCGAAGACGAGGTGCGGCGCCGCGGACAGCTCGCGGGCGGTGGCCTGCGTGAAGCGCTCACCGGCCGGAGAAGGGAAGATGATGACGGGGCGCTGGTCGACCTCGCCGACGATGTCGTCGAGCGCCTCTCCCCACGGTTCCGGCTTCATGACCATCCCCGCACCGCCGCCGTAGGGGGTGTCGTCGACGGTGCGATGGCGATCGTGCGTGTAGTCGCGCAGGTCGTGCACGCGCACGTCGAGCAGACCCGTCGTGCGAGCCTTGCCGAGCAGCGACACCTCGAGGGCGTCGAAGATCGTCGGGAAGATCGAGACGACGTCGATGCGCACGTCAGTCCTCGGGGACTGAGGCGGCGTCGTCGCCGGAGTCGTCGAGGTCGGACGATTCCGGCTCGTCTCCGTCGTCGCTGGGGAGGTCCTCGAACAGACCGGCCGGGGGTGTGACCACCACACGACCGCCGGCGATGTCGACCTCCGGGACGATCGCGCTCACGAACGGGACGAGGACTTCACGGTCTTCCCCGGAAGGGCGGACGATCAGCAGGTCCTGCGCGGGGAAGTGGTCGACGCGGACGACGCGTCCCACGGTCTTTCCGTCGCGCACGACGTCGAGGCCGACGAGCTGGTGGTCGTACCACGCGTCGTCTTCGGCCGGAGCGTCGGCGGTGTCCTGGTCGATCCAGAGGATCGCCTTGACGAGCTCTTCGGCCGCGTTGCGGTCGTCGACGCCTTCGAAGAAGGCGACGGGGTGGGAGTTCATCCAGCGGAACTCACGGACCGTCAGGGGCCGGCCATGCCACGGCGACGACTCCGGCACCTGCAGGGTGAAGGTGTTGCCGGGGACGAAGCGTCCCTCGGGGTCGTCGGTGTACAGCTCGAGCTTGAAGGCGCCCTTCAGCCCGTGGGCCTTGACGAGCCGCCCCACCCGGAGCTGGGTCTTGGCGGGCTGTTCGCCCGCGATGTCGCCGCCCGCCATCAGTCGTCGGCCACGTCGACGCGCACGCGGCGCCCGTCGGCGAGGGCGGAGACGACCGTGCGCAGAGCCTTGGCGGTGCGCCCGCCGCGCCCGATCACGCGACCCCGGTCATCGGGGTGCACGCGAACCTCCAGCACGTCGCCGCGCGGCGACGTGCTGGAACGGATGGTCACGTCTTCAGGGTGATCGACGATCCCCTTGACGACGTGTTCGAGCGCGGCAGACAGCACGGGACTTACTCGGCCGAGGTCTCGGCGGCGTCGTCGGCCGAAGCGTCAGCCGCGGGGGCCTCCGCCTTCTTCTCGGCCTTGGGCTTCACGACGGACTTCTTGGACGCGTCGGCCTCGAAGGCCGCCTTGGGCTCGCGCACCTTGACGGTGGACACGGCGTCCTTGTCGCCCTTGAACTTGCCCCAGTCGCCCGTGAGCTTGAGGATCGCGGCGACCTGCTCGGTGGGCTGGGCGCCGACCGAGAGCCAGTACTGCGCGCGCTCGGAGTCGACCTCGATGAACGAGGGCTCCTCGGTGGGGTGGTACTTGCCGATCTCCTCGATCACACGACCGTCGCGCTTGGTGCGCGAGTCGGCGACGACGATGCGGTAGTAGGGCGCACGGATCTTACCGAGACGCTTGAGACGGATCTTGACAGCCACGAATTTTCTCCTGAATGGTGAAAAGCGAACGAACTGATCGCCTGGAGCGTGGGGTGCACACCCGGCGGAAGCTCAAAAATGGTGGGCCGGCACTGGATAGAGGGTCGAGTGCCTGGTCCGACCCTCTATTCTGCCAGATGACACAGCGTGGCGCGAAACACAGAGTGCCGCGTGTCCCGTGTCAGACTGACCGGATGACGCTGCAGTTCGCTTCCTCGACGCGATCGTCGGTGGGGCTGGAGTGGGAACTCATGCTCGCCGACCGTGATACGGGCGATCTCGTGCCCCGGGCGCCCGAGATCCTCGAGCTCGTCGAGGAGCGCACCGAACTCGAGCGCTTCACCGTGACGGGCGAGCTGTTGACCAACACCGTCGAGGTCACCAGTGGCGTCGGCGACACCGTGGCCGCCGCCGTCGACGACATCGCGGACGCCATCGGCGCGCTCCGCGTCGAGACCGAGAAGCGCGGTATCGAACTGCTGTGCGCGGGCAGCCATCCGTTCGCGCAGTGGTACGACCAGCAGGTCACCGACAAGACGAGGTACCACACGCTCATCGAGCGCACCCAATGGTGGGGACGCAACATGATGATCTGGGGAGTGCACGTGCACGTGGGCGTCGACTCCGTCGACAAGGTGCTGCCGATCGTCAACGCGCTCACCGTGTTCCTCCCGCACCTGCAGGCGCTGTCGGCATCCAGTCCCTTCTGGGCCGGAGAGCGCACGGGCTATGTCTCGAACCGCTCCCTCGTCTTCCAGCAGCTGCCGACGGCAGGCCTCCCCTGGCAGTTGGAGACGTGGGACCAGTTCGAGGCGTATCTCGACGACATGGTCCGGACCGGGGTGATGGCGGATGCCAGTGAGGTGCGCTGGGACATCCGTCCGGCGCCGCGCTGGGGAACCGTCGAGATCCGCGCGTGCGACGGGATGTCCACCCTCCCCGAGCTCGCGGCGGTCGCGGCACTGGCACAGACCCTCGTGGAGCACTTCTCGCGCCTGGTGGACGAGGGCAAGGAACTGCCCGGCATCCCGCCGTGGTTCGCTCGGGAGAACAAGTGGCGTGCCGCGCGGTACGGACTCGATGCGCGCGTGATCGTGGACCGCGAGGGAACGCAGCGCCCGGTCGTCGACCACCTGCGCGAGACCATGGAGGAGCTGGCGGAGGTCGCCGTCGAGCTGAAGTGCGCGCGAGAGTTCGCCGGGCTCGAGACCATCCTCTCCACCGGAGGGAGTTCGGCGCGTCAGATCGCGGTCGCCGAGGCGGCCGACGGTGATCTGCGCGAGGTCGTGCAGCATCTCATCCGGGAGTTCCGCGCCGGACCGACACTACGCGAGCACCTCGCGGCCCTGCGGGTCTGAGCCGCGCGCGCCGCGCTCGGCGGATTCTCATAGACGCCCGGCCCTAAGATCACGCCATGACCTCCGCACGCCCCCGCTCGCGCCGAACCGGGGCCGCGCTACTGGCGGGTCTGGTCGTCGTCCTCACCGCGTGCGCCCCCGAGCCCGCGGCCGCGCCGCAGCCCGACCTCACCTTCGCCGTGGAGTCCCCGACTCCGGCCCCGTCGACGAGTGCTCCCCCGCGCCTCCGCGTCGTGACGGTCGGGGATTCGCTCATGTCGGGTGCGGGATTGACGCTCGGCGAAGCCTGGCCCGACCTCATGGCATCCCACGCTCACCTCGCGTTGACGAACCTCGCGTGCGGCGGGATGGGCTTCGTCGTCGACGGGGAGTGCGGAACGAACTATGCGGGCTTCGCCCCCGCCGTCGCGGCGCTCCAACCCGAACTGCTCATCGTGGAGTCATCGAGCAACGATTTCTGGCAGGACGCGGACGACATCCGTTCGGACACCGCGACGACCGTCAACGAGCTCCATGAAGCCGCCCCCGCCGCGCACATCGTCGGGTTGAGCACCATCTGGAACGACGAGTCCGACGTCCCCGACGACAACGCCGTCACCTCGCAGGCTCTTCAGGACGCGATCGACGCGGTCGGCGGCACGTACATCGATATCGGACAGCCGCTCCTCGGGCATCCCGAGTGGCTTCAAGACGACGACGTCCATCCCACGGCACGCGGCCAGAAGGCGATCGAGCAGACGATCATCTCGGCCCTGCAGGAAGCGGACATCCTCCCCTGAGCGCCCGGCGGCGACGAGTCCGCCCGCCGGGTGAGCGGCGTCAGCCGCGACCCAGCATCTTCTGCAGCTCCGCGAGGTCGGCCTCACTCGGCGCCGCCTGACCGCCCAGACCGAAGCCCGACCCGGTCGGAGCGGCGGATGCCGAGATGCCGGCGTTCTCGGCGGCACGCTTGGCCGGGTTGCCCGAACGGGACCCCTTCGCCTTCTGCTGCTTCCCGCGCTTCGACGAGGCGCCGGGCTTTCCGCCGACCGGACCCATGCCGGGAATGTTGGGCACCCCGCCGCGCGCGACGGTCTTCATCATCTTCGCCGCCTGCTCGAAGCGCTGCACGAGCTGGTTGACATCGGTGACGGTCATGCCCGAACCGCGGGCGATGCGCAAGCGTCGGGAGCCGTTGAGGACCTTCGGGTTGCGACGCTCGACCGGGGTCATCGAGCGGATGATCGCCTCGGTGCGGTCGATCTCGCGCTCGTCGAAGTTCTCGAGCTGCTGCTTCATGTTCCCCATGCCCGGGAGCATCCCGAGCATCTTCTTCATGGAGCCCATCTTCTTCATCTGCTGCATCTGCTCGAGGAAGTCCTCGAGCGTGAAGGTCTCCGTCGCGAGCTTCTCGGCGACCTTCATCGCCTCGGCCTCGTCGAAGGCCGACTGCGCCTGCTCGATCAGGGTGAGGATGTCACCGAGGTCGAGGATGCGGGATGCCATGCGGTCGGGGTGGAACGGCTCGACGTCGTCGAGGCCCTCGCCGGTCGACGCGAAGATGATGGGGCGCCCGGTCACCGAGGCCACCGACAGCGCGGCGCCACCGCGGGCGTCGCCGTCGAGCTTCGACAGCACCACGCCGGTGAAGTCGACGCCGTCCTGGAACGCCTTCGCCGTGTTGACGGCATCCTGACCGATCATCGCGTCGATGACGAAGAGCACCTCGTCCGGCTGCGTCGCCGTGCGGATGTCGGAGGCCTGCTTCATCAGCTCGGCGTCGACACCGAGGCGGCCGGCGGTGTCGATGATGACGATGTCGTGCTGCTGGCGCGTCGCGTAGGCGACGCCGTCGCGGGCGACCGCGACCGGGTCGCCGACGCCGTTGCCCGGCTCGGGGGCATAGATCGCGGCACCGGCACGCTCGGCGACCACCTGGAGCTGGTTAACGGCGTTGGGGCGCTGGAGGTCGCACGCGACGAGCAGGGGCGTGTGACCGTCCTTCTCGAGCATCTTCGCGAGCTTTCCGGCGAAGGTCGTCTTGCCCGAGCCCTGGAGGCCGGCGAGCATGATGACCGTCGGCGGGTTCTTCGCGAACTGCAGACGGCGCTGCTGCCCGCCCAGGATGCCGATGAGCTCGTCGTTGACGATCTGCACGACCTGCTGCGCCGGGTTGAGGGCACGGTTGACCTCGTCGCCGAGGGCGCGCTCGCGCACCGCGGCGGTGAACTCCTTGACGACGGGCAGCGCGACGTCGGCGTCGAGGAGGGCGCGGCGGATCTCGCGCACCGTCCCGTCGACGTCGGCGGGCGTGAGCTGGCCCTTCTTCCGGAGGTTGCGGAAGGTCTCTGTGAGCCGGTCGGAGAGAGTGCCGAAAGTCGCCATGATGAGTCGAGTTTACGCGGGTCGGGTCCGGGTCGCCGCCGCAGCGCCGTCCTGTGGCGCGGGCAGCCGCGTCGAGGCCGGCGCACGCTCGATGATCCGCGCGGACCCACGGGCGAGGGTGCGCGACCGCCGCACGGCCGTCACGCCAGAGCGAGCGCGGCGTCGAGCAGCTCGGCGAGGGGGCGCCCCGCCGCGGTGCGGTCGGCCCACGCCCACACGGCGGCGAGCACCGCCGCCGCGAGGGCGCCCGCGCGAACCTGAGACGCCAGCGGCGACGTGCCGTCGTGGGCCAGGCGTGCGGCGATCTCGCGCTGGAGGCGGAACTGGCGCACGGCACGGTCGCGATCGAGCTCGGTGGCGATGCCCATCGCGTCGGCGTGGGTGATCGCGAGAGCCAGGGCATCGGGGGCGAGGCCGTCGCCGATGGCCGCGAGGGAGTCGGCGACGGCCTCCCCCTCGCGCAGCCGCTCGATCGCGGCATCCGCCTGCTCGTCGAAACCCGACCACAGCACGTCGCTCTTGGCCGAGAAGTAGTTGAAGAAGCTGGAGCGACTGACGCCGGCGCGGCGGGTGATGTCCGACACGGAGGTCGCCTCGTACCCGCGCTCGAGGAACAGCTCGCACGCAGCTTCCGCGAGAACCTCGCGAGACGACGAGCGAGGTCGTCCGCTCCGGCTCGCTGAGGTCATCACCACAGCCTAGGAGACGGTCTCATGTGTATTGTTAGACCCCATCCAACAATGGCGGGAGAGGTGATGCTCGACATCCATCACGCGGGGTTCGCCCCCGACTACGTGCCTTACCTCGACGGCTGGGCGGAGCAGCGGCGGGTACACGCCGACGTCGTGTCGGGCCGACGCTGCGACACCCTCCTGCTCCTCGAGCACGAGGCCGTGTACACGGCGGGTAAGCGCACGGAGGACCACGAACGCCCCGACGACGGCACGCCGGTGATCGACGTCGACCGCGGCGGAAAGATCACGTGGCACGGCCCCGGCCAGCTCGTGGGCTACCCGATCGTGCGCCTGCCCGAACCGGTGGACGTCGTCGCGCACGTCCGCCGCCTCGAATCCCTCATCATCGCCGCCCTCGCCCCGCTCGGTGTACACGGTGTGCGCGTCGACGGACGCAGCGGCGTCTGGGTCCAGCGTCCGCTCGGTCTCGACAAGGTCGCGGCGATCGGCGTCCGCGTCGAGAAAGGAGTGACCATGCACGGCTTCGCCGTCAACTGCGACAACACCCTCGCGGGCTTCCGCCACATCGTCCCCTGCGGGATCACGGATGCCGGTGTGACGACCGTGAGTGAGGTGATGGGCGCCGACGTCTCCCCCGTCGATCTCGTGCCCCACATCGTCGATGTCTTCCGCGCCGAGTACGCGGCGGTGGCCGCGTGAGCACCTGCGGAACCGGAACGGCCGGGGTCCCGGCATCCACTGCTCCCGATGGACGCAAGCTCCTGCGACTCGAGGTCCGCAACGCACAGACGCCGATCGAGCGCAAACCCGAGTGGATCAAGACGAAGGCCAAGATGGGGCCGGAGTACACCGCGCTGCAGAACCTCGTGAAGAGCGAGGACCTGCACACGGTGTGCCAGGAAGCCGGATGCCCGAACATCTTCGAGTGCTGGGAGGACCGCGAGGCGACCTTCCTCATCGGCGGTTCGCAATGCACGCGACGGTGCGACTTCTGCCAGATCGACACGGGCAAGCCGGCCGACTACGACACCGACGAGCCCCGTCGGGTGGCCGAGAGCGTGACGCGGATGCAACTGCGCTACGCGACCGTGACGGGCGTCGCCCGCGACGATCTCCCGGACGAGGGAGCCTGGCTCCACGCCGAGACGGTGCGGCGGATCCACGCCGAGAACCCGGGGACCGGTGTCGAGATCCTCGCCACCGACTTCTCGGGGAATCCCGCGCTCCTCGCGGAGGTCTTCTCCTCGCGGCCGGAGGTCTTCGCCCACAACGTCGAGACCGTACCGCGCATCTTCAAGCGCATCCGCCCCGCCTTCCGCTACGACCGCTCCCTCGGCGTGCTGACGGCGGCACGGGATGCCGGACTCATCACGAAGTCGAACCTCATCCTGGGGATGGGCGAAGAGCCCGAAGAGGTGGTGCGGGCCCTGCAGGACCTGCACGAAGCGGGCACGGACATCATCACGATCACGCAGTACCTGCGTCCGACGCCCCGACACCTGCCCGTGCAGCGGTGGGTCAAGCCCGCGGAGTTCGTCGAGTTCAAAGAGGAGGCCGAGCGCATCGGGTTCCTCGGTGTGCTGGCGGGGCCGCTCGTGCGCTCGTCGTACCGCGCCGGTCGTCTCTGGGCGCAGTCGATGGTCTCGAAGGGCCGCGAGATCCCCGCGCACCTCGCGCACCTCGCGAAGGACATCGCCGCCGCGGACACGGAGTTCGCGCAGGCGGTCTGACGGCTCCGAGCGGGCGAACAGCGTAGACCCCTCTCGCGCCCGTTCGAAAGGGCACCGTCCCGTCACTCCCGAGGTCTACCGTGTCGCCGGGTCGACCGACCCGCACTCGGCAGCACCTCCCGAAGGGAGACGCGGTGGACCCCACCGTTCTCGTTCCCGTCCTCCTCGTCATCGCGCTCGCGATCTTCTTCGACTTCACGAACGGCTTCCACGACACCGCGAATGCGATGGCGACGTCCGTCGCCACGGGGGCGCTGAAGCCCAAGGTGGCCGTGCTCATCTCGGCCGTTCTCAATCTCGTGGGCGCGTTCCTCTCGACGGCCGTCGCGAAGACGGTGTCCGAGGGGATCCTCGCCCAGGACGATCAGGGCCTCCCCCAGATCACGGTTCCGATGATCTTCGCGGGGCTCATGGGCGCAGTCGTCTGGAACCTCCTCACCTGGTGGCTCGGGCTCCCCTCGAGCTCCACCCACGCCCTCTTCGGAGGGCTGATCGGAGCGGCCGTCATCGGCGTCGGCTTCCAGGCCGTCGAGTGGGGCGGCGTGCTGTCGAAGATCGTGCTCCCCGCGCTCCTCTCCCCGTTCATCGCCGGAATCGTCGCGCTGTGCGCCACCTTCCTCGTCTACCGCATCACCCGGATGGCCACGGTGGACGGCTCGTCCACGGCGTTCCGACACGGCCAGACCGTCTCGGCATCCCTCGTCTCCCTCGCCCACGGAACCAACGACGCGCAGAAGACGATGGGCGTCATCACCCTCACACTGATCGTCGCCGGCGCGCAGGAGGCGGGCACGGGACCGCAGCTGTGGGTGATCCTCTGCGCGGGGCTCGCCATCGCCCTCGGCACCTACCTCGGCGGCTGGCGCATCATGCGCACCGTCGGCAAGCGCATCACCGACGTGAAACCTCCCCAGGGGTTCGCCGCAGAGACGAGTGCGGCATCGACGATCCTCATCTCCTCCACGCTCGGTTTCCCGTTGTCCACGACCCAGGTGACCTCGGGCGCCGTGATCGGATCCGGTCTGGGAAAGCGACTGGCATCGGTGCGCTGGAACGTCGTCACCCGCATCGCGTTCGCCTGGGTGGTGACCCTCCCCGCTGCGGCGATCGTGGGAGGGGGCGCCGCGTGGGCCGCATCCGCGGGGATCGTCGGGCTCCTCGGTGTCCTCGTGATCGGACTCGCCGCGTGCGCAGGATTGTTCGCGCTGGCCCGCCGCCGCCCGGTGTCGGCGGACACCGTCAACGACGAATCGCTCGACGCGGACCGGCTCGGTGCCCGTCACCCCGAAGGAGAACCCGCATGAACACTGCTGTGCTGCGCGCTGACGTCAGCGGATCGCTGGCGTCCGAGGGAGGTTCGATCCTTCTCGTCTTCGTCGTCGGACTCGCCGCGACGGTGATCATCGCCGGACTGTACGCGCTCGGCATCCGCTTCTTCGCCGTAGGCGCACCCGACGTCGTGGTCCGCCACGGAGACGACCCCGAGGGTCCCACCGCGATCGTCGCTCCTCGCGAGCACGCGCGTCCCCGTGCCGCGACCGCCGCGGGGCTGGTCTGCTTCGCGGGTGTCGCGGCGGCCGTGCTCTACGGCATCTACCTGGTTATCCCGCTCTTCCACTGAGCGAGGGCCGGGTCAGTCGGCGCTGGTGACCGACTGCACCGAGCCATCGGAGGCGAGGTTGACGAGCAGCACGTCGTCGGTGGCATCCGGATCGAGGGCGTACTCGAGCACCGCGAACGGGTCGGAGCCGCCGTGCTCGTCCGCCAGGATCGTCACGCTCATCAACTGCATCGACTTGATCACGTCGATGTGGGTGTCGCCGGAGGGGTCGATCAGGAGGTCGTCGATCTCTTCGCCGAGAGTCGCCTGCTGCTGGAGGATGTACTCGGTCACCTCGCTCGTGCGCGAGTCGAGCTCACCGACCATGGCGTTGCGCGCCGCGAGATCGATCCCCTCCAGCGCCGAGATCATGGCCGCGGCCACGTCGAGAGCCTCGACGGACACGTCGTCCTGATCGGGCGCCGTGAGGTCGACGGTGACGCTCTGGTCTCCGAACTCGACGTTCTCCGACCAGAAGATCGACCCGTCGGGTCCGGACTCGAGGAGTCCGAAGAAATCGTGCTCGATCGCCATACCCCCATGAAACCAGTCCCCACCCGCTTCGGGAAGGCGACCCGCCCGAGCGGATGAGGCGGATCGGGCGTCAGTCGACGAGTGACGAGGCGAAAACGTGCGGCGTGAAACCGGTGAGGTCGTTGATGCCCTCCCCCTGCCCCAGGAGCTTGACGGGGATCCCCGTACGCTCCTGCACGGCCAGCACGAAGCCCCCCTTGGCGGAGCCGTCGAGCTTGGTGAGCACGAGCCCGGTCACCCCGGCGCTGTCGAGGAAGGCCTGCGCCTGCATGAGCCCGTTCTGTCCGGTCGTGGCGTCGAGCACGAGGAGGACCTCGGCGATCGGCGCCTGCTTCTCGATCACGCGCTTGATCTTGCCGAGCTCGTCCATGAGCCCGCCCTTGGTGTGCAGGCGCCCCGCGGTGTCGACCAGGACGATCTCGGTCCCCGTCTCTTTCGCGTGTGCGACGGTCTGGAAGGCGACGGATGCCGGATCCTGACCCTCGTGCTGAGGGCGTACGATCGTGGCGCCCCCGCGCTCCGCCCACGTGGCGAGCTGGTCCACCGCGGCGGCGCGGAACGTGTCCGCGGCGCCGACGACGACCGTCCGTCCGTAGCGCTGGAGGAACTTGGCGAACTTGCCGATCGTCGTCGTCTTGCCGACGCCGTTGACGCCGACGACGAGCACGACGGCGGGCCGCTCGGTCAGACGGAGCGTCGTGTCGAACTTGGCGAAGTGCTCCTCGAGGGTCTCCTTCAGCATGCGCTGCAGGTCACGTGGATCGGTCGTGCGGAACCGCTCGACCTTCTCACGCAGCTCGTCGACGAGGCGCTCCGTCACATCGGGGCCGAAGTCGGCGGTCAGCAGAGCCGTCTCGAGGTCGTCCCACGTCGTCTCGTCGATGGTGGGTTTGACGAACAGCCCGCGCAGTGCGCGGCCCAGCGACCAGGAGTTCTCAGCCATTCCCTCAGCTTACGGGGGCGGCTTCGCGCGAGGCCGCCGCGCGGTCGCCGACGCGCTGGCCCACGACGGCGGACACCCCGTCCTGCCTCATCGAGACGCCGTACAGCGCATCCGCGATCTCCATCGTCCGCTTCTGGTGGGTGATGACGATCAGCTGACTGCTCGAGCGGAGCTTCTCGAACACCCCGAGGAGCCGGCCGAGGTTGGCATCGTCGAGAGCTGCCTCGACCTCGTCGAGGATGTAGAACGGGCTCGGACGCGCGGTGAAGATCGACGTCAGGAACGCGACCGCCGCGAGCGAGCGTTCTCCGCCGGACAACAGTGAGAGACGCTCGATCTTCTTGCCCACGGGACGGACGGAGACCTCGATGCCCGTCGTCAGAGGGTGCTCCGGGTCGGTGAGGGAGATGCTCCCCGCTCCGCCCGGAAAGAGGATCGGGAAGATCTCGGTGAACGCGGCGCGGGTGTCCTCGAAGGCGGCGACGAAGATCGTCTGCATGCGCTCGTCGAGCTCGGCGATGATCGTCTGGAGGTCCGCGCGCGTCTGCTGCAGGTCGGCGAGCTGCTCGGTGAGGAACGCATGGCGCTGTTCCAGAGCGGCGAACTCTTCGAGGGCGAGCGGGTTCACCCGGCCCAGTTGGCTGAGCTTGCGCTCCGCATCCTGCAGGCGGCGCTTCTGCCCCGCTCGGTCGAAGGCCAGGGTCTCCCCCTCGACCTCGGTGGGAACCGGCTGGTCCGGACCGTATTCCGAAACAAGAATATCCTCGTCCAGGGCGAGCTCGGACTGCACCCGCTCGAGCAGGCTCGTGACGTGCAGACGCTTCTCATGCATCTGCAGCTCGAGTCCGTGCACGCTCTCGGTGAGGCGGGCGAGGCGCTCGCGGACCTCCGCCTCCTCCCCCCGGGCCCGGGTCAGATCGGCCGATACCGCGGTGCGCGTCGCCTCCGCCGCCGCGAGCTCCACCCGCGCCTGACTCACGGAGCGGTCGACGGAGTCGAGGAGCGCGGGAAGCTGCCCCGCGACCTCCGCCGCGATCTCGCGCTGCGCGCGTCGGATCACGGCGCGCCGCGCGGCCTCCTCGGCGGCGGCCCTCTCGCGTTCGCGCTGGTTCTCGAGCTGGACGATGCGGGCCTCACCCGCGCGCACGCGCTCCTTCAGCGTCTCGATGTCGAGCCGCGCGCGCATCTCGGCCTCTCGCGCCCCCTCGAGCTGGGCCACGAATCCGTCCCGCGCCGAGGCATCGAGGATCGGGCGGGGCGCCTCCAGCGCGCGAGTGAGAGCCGCCTCGGCGACGACCGCGGCTTCTTCGGCTTCGTGGACGGCGGCGGCCGCTTGCGCCAGTCCCGCCTCCAGCCGCTCGCACTCGGCGACCGCCGCCTCGTGCCGGACCGTGATGCGGTTGACCTTCTCCGCCTGCGCCGCGAGGGCGGCGTCGTGCGCGCGAAGCGTCGCCAGGCTGTCCTTCGTGCGCTGCCGCGCGTCGGTGAGCGCGCGTTGCGCGTCGCCCAACGCCTCGCGCAGAGAATCCGCGACCACGACGATCTCGGCGAGGCGTTCCGTGGCGGCATCGCGCTCAGCGGCCAGCTCGAGACGAGACCGTCCGGCTCCCGATCCGGCGCGCAGCGTGTGCGCCGTGAGGACCTCGCCGGCGCGCGTCACCAGGGTCGTGCCGTCGTCCAGATCGCGCAGCGCCGCGTGCGCGGCATCCAGGTCCTCCACGACGACGACCCGGGACAGGATGCCGAGGATTCCCGGCGCGGCCGACACCACGTCCACGGCCCGGACGCCTCCCGCCGGCACCGACGCCCGCGGAGAATCCCTCGCGGTGCCGGCGACCGCGATCTCGACCACGCCGAGGTCGTCCTCTGCGGCGGCGCGAGCCGTGGCGAAGGCGGCGTCGGCATCGTCGACGAGCACGCCCTCGGCGAGAGAGCCGAGCGCTGCGGCGATCGCGGCCTCGTACCCCGTGGTCACCTTGACGTCGTCGCCCACCAGGCCACGAACGCCCGGCTGCCTCGAGGCGACGAGGTCCGCCGCGGCGTTGCGGACGTCGAGGGCGCGTCCCAGAGCCGTCGTCTGGGCCGACAGGGCATCGCGCTCGCGCTCCGCGGCGTGCAGGCGATCGCGGAGTTGTGCCACCGAGGCCTCGGCGTCGTTGGCGTCGCGTTGCGCGCGCTCGTACGCGGCCGCGTGCTCCGCCGACGCCGCCTCGGGCGCCACCGTCGGGTCGAGGTCGGCGAGCGCCTCCTCGGCCTCCGCGCGACGCACGAGCGCCGCGTCCAGCGCGCGCTGCTGGCGCTCCACGCCCGCGAGGACGGCATCCCGCGTCGAGACGGCCGATGAGGCCGCACCCCGCAGCGCGGTCAGCTTCATGTCGTGTTCGGAGACCAATGCGCTCTGCGCCGCGATGTCGACATCGAGCGCGTCGAGGTCGGCGCGCGCACGAACGACAGCCCGCGCGGCATCGGCTGCGGCATCCTGCGCGTCGCCGAGGCCCGCCGCGATGTCGTCGATCTCACTGCGGACGTCGTCGATCATCGACTGCGACACCGTCGGCGAGAAGGCGCTGGGATCCCGGTCGTCGTCGGACAGCAGGGCGAGGCGCTGCCCCGCCAGCGTGTACAGGCCGCGCAGGCGCTCCTGCACCTGTTCGAGCGAGAATGCCACGCGCCGGGCCCGGTCGACGGCCTCGGATCGCTGCTCCTCCTCGAGGCGCTCGACGCGGTGTCGCAGACCCTCCGCCTGCTCCTGCAGCACGAGACGCTCGGTGTGACGCTCGTTCTCGGCCCGCGCGGCGTCGGCGAGCTGCCCGCGCAGGCGCACGAGTTCGTCGGCGAAGAGCCGGGCCTTCGCGTCCCGGACGACGGCCGCGATCGTCGCGGCCTCCCGCGCGATCTCGGCCTGCTTGCCGAGCGGCTTGAGCTGCCGGCGGAGTTCGCCGGCGAGGTCGCTGAGGCGGGTGAGGTTGGTCTCCATCGCCTCGAGCTTGCGGACGGTCTTCTCTTTGCGTCGACGGTGCTTGAGGATCCCCGCGGCTTCTTCGATGAAGCCTCGGCGGTCCTCCGCGGTCGCCTGCAACACCGTGTCCAGGCGTCCCTGCCCGATGATCACGTGCATCTCGCGGCCGAGACCCGAGTCGCTCAGCAGCTCCTGGACGTCGAGCAGCCGGCTCGTCTGCCCGTTGATCGCGTACTCGCTCGCGCCGGTGCGGAACAGGGTCCGACTGATCGTCACCTCGCTGTAGTCGATCGGGAGGGCGCCGTCGGAGTTGTCGATGGTCAGCTGCACCTCCGCGCGTCCGAGCGGACCGCGCGTCGACGTGCCCGCGAAGATGACGTCCTCCATCTTGCCGCCGCGAAGGGTTTTGGCTCCCTGCTCGCCCATCACCCACGCGAGGGCATCGACGACGTTGGACTTCCCGGAGCCGTTCGGGCCGACGATGCAGGTCACGCCCGGCTCGAGCGCGAACGTGGTGGACTGCGCGAACGACTTGAAGCCCTTGAGCGTCACGCTTTTCAAGTGCATGTCGCCGCGCCTCCCGCCTGATCGCCAACGCCTCACGCTACCCGAGAAGCCGCAGGATTCCGCGGCGGCGGGCCGCGCTCACCCGAGAGACGCGCCCGGGTTCCCGGCGAATCTGAGTGAAAGCTTGACATTCTCGGACGGCCTTCGCTAGCGTCGGGGGTCGCAACCGACGACGAGAGGAGGTCCTCCCATGATTCGCAACACCACCGGCTTCATCGCCACCGGCTTCACCGCCGCACCCGTGCTGTCCGCGCCCTTTGCCGGAGTGACCACCGTCGTCGGAATGCCCGTCTTCCAGGGCTGACCCGTCGCGTCGAGACGCCTGTCGTCTCCGCTTCCCGTGCCGCATCTTCCGGATGCCGAGCACTCAGGATCGTTCGATCCCTCCGCGAGCATCGCTCGCCGCTTCCTCTCCCGCTCTCCCCTTTCATCGGAGCCTCCGCATGAGCACCCTGCCCACGCGCGCGCCGCAGCACACCGCGGCCACGCCCACCGTCTCCCTTCCCCCGATCACCGACCGTCGGGTCGGCCTCGTCGACCGTCTCACCCTGCGCCTCGGCCTGTGGCTGCTCACGCGACACGCGGCTCGCGTGCACGTCATCGAACTGCGCACGGCCGGCGCCCATCGGGCCCTCGTGCAGTCGGCCGAGCGGACCCAGCGCGAACGCGACTGGTACCGCACGGCGTCGCTGCTGCGCCCGACCCTCTGATCCGGTGTGCGCCGTCCCCCGGGGCGGCGCACACCGGGCCCTTCCTCACGAAAGACACCTCATGACTTCGCTTCCCTCCGGCGTCGCCTTCCGGCGCCTGCACATCCCCGCTTCGATCGACGGTGACGACGCCGCCGACTTCCGCGAGATGACCAGTGTCCGCAACCTCGTCTACGCCGAGATCTCCGGACACGACGATCACGCGATGCCCGCGGACGAACTGCTCCCGAACTTCCAGCCCGATCCCGCCCAGGTGCGGTTCTCGTGGCTCGTGGTGCTCGACGGCGAGGTCGTCGGGCGCGTCGGCCTCGACCTCCCGCAGGAGGAGGGGGCACGATCGGGCTTCTGGCTCGTCGAACTGCTCCGCTCCGTCTGGGGACGCGGGATCGGACGGGCCGCCTACGCGCTCGTCGAGCAGACCGCGCGCGAGCACGGGCGGACCGTGCTGCAATCGTGGGCGGAGCACCCCGCCGCGGACGGCCCCCATCTCGACGCTCCCACGGGGTTCGGCTCCGTGCCGCACGACCACATCGCGCGGTACTTCCTGGCATCCGGTCACACTCTCGAACAGGTGGAGCGCAACAGCGCGCTCGACCTCGCGACGGCGGAGCCGCGCCTACGCGAGCTGCTCGCCGAGGCCGAGGCGGCATCCGCCGGGTACAGGGTGGTGCAGTGGACCCTCCCGACCCCCGACGAGTTCGTCGACGGCATGGCGTTGATGAAGGCGCGCATGGTGACCGACGCCCCCGCGGCGGGCCTGGAGTTCGACGAGGAGAAGTGGGATGCCGCGCGCATCCGCCGCTACGAGCGGACGTACCTCGACGCTGGCCGCCTCTTGCTGGTCACGGCCGCGCAGCACATCGACAGCGGTGAGCTGGTCGCGTTCAACGAGCTCGCGATCGGCAAGGACCGTACGGCCGCGACGTCCCAGCACGACACCCTCGTCGTCGACACGCACCGCGGACACCGCCTCGGCCTGCTCGTGAAGTGCGCCGGCCTCCTCGCGTGGCGTGACATCGCGCCCGACTCGCCCCGCGTGCTCACCTACAACGCCGAGGAGAACCGCCCGATGCTCTCGATCAACGAAGCGATCGGCTTTGTTCCGGTGGCCTACGAGGGGGCGTGGAAGAAGGTGCTCGACTGATGGGGTCGATCAACGCACGCGCTGGCAGTGCGGGCAGAAGTGGCTCGACCGGTTCATGAACGACACGCGCACGATCGGCCGGCCGCACCGGGGGCACGGCTGGCCGGTCCGCCCGTACGCGTTCAGCGAGTGGGCGAAGTACCCGGCCTGACCGTTCACGTTGACGTACTGCGCGTCGAAGCTCGTCCCGCCCTCGGCCAGCGCCTTGTCGAGCACGGCCCGGACCTCACCCAGCAGACGGTTCACGGCGCGGGTCGGAAGAGCGGATGCCACGGTCTCGGGGTGGATGCGCGCCGCCCAGAGCGACTCGTCGGCGTAGATGTTGCCGATGCCGCTCGCCACGGTCTGATCCAGCAGCACACGTTTGATGCCGGACGACGTGCGACCGACCCGTGCGCGGAAGCGCGCGACGTCGAAGGCGGGGTCGAGCGGATCGCGAGCGATGTGCGCGACCTGGGTGGGGACGCGCGGGAGGTCCGACCCGCGCCCGGCGGCGGCACCGTCGGAGGTGTCGACGAGCTGGTCCACAGCGAGCGAGCCGAAGGTCCGCTGATCGGCGAAGACCACCGAGAGCGGGCCGTGGACGGGGTGCTCGAGCTCGATGCGGATGCGCTCGTGGCGCTCCTCGGGTGCGCCCGGGACCCGGAGAAGCATCTGTCCGCTCATCCCGAGATGCGTGACGATCGCCTCGTCCGAGGAGAACGGCATCCAGAGGAACTTCCCCCGCCGGACCGCGCCCGCGATGCGCCGACCGGTCAGCGCCGATTCGAAGTGGGCCGCTCCCCCGGTGTGGCGGGTGAGGGCGCGCTCGTCACGGACGTCCACCGACGCGATGAGCGCGCCGGTCACCGCGGGCTCCAGGCCCGCGCGGACGACCTCGACCTCGGGAAGCTCAGGCACGCGCGTCGAGTTCGCGCCAGGCCGCCAGGGCCGCGGCCATCTCGGCCTGCTTCTTGCTCGACCCTGTTCCCGTGGTGACCACGTCGCCGACCCGCACGGTGGCCGTGAACCGTCGGTCGTGATCGGGGCCGGCCGCCTCGACCGAGTACGTCGGGGCGGGCACCGACAAACGCGCCGCGATCTCCTGCAGGCTCGTCTTGGGATCCATCGCAGCGCCGTACCGCGCCGGATCGGCCATCAGCGGTTCGACCAGACGCAGCACCATCGCGGTGGCGGCATCCGGTCCGGCGGACAGATACGTCGCTCCGATGATCGCCTCCATCGTGTCGGCGAGGATCGAGTCCTTGTCGTGGCCCCCCGTGAGGATCTCTCCCCGCCCAAGACGCACGTGCTGACCCAGGCCGATGCCTCGAGCGACCTCGGCGAGGGCGATCGTCGAGACCACGCCGGCGCGCCGCTTCGCGAGCTGGCCCTCGTCGAGGTCGGGATGCCGGGTGAAGAGGCGGACCGTGACGGCCTGCCCCAGCACCGAGTCGCCGAGGAACTCGAGGCGCTCGTTGTGCGGGATGCCACCGTTCTCGTAGGCGAACGAGCGGTGCGTCAGAGCGAGCGAAAGAAGCTCGGGGTCGATGTCGACCCCGAGCTTCTCGGTGAGCGCTGCGCGCTCGACGTTGTTACGCGTCACGAATCGCCGATCAGACGTCGGCGACCTTGCGGCCCTTGTACTCGAGGAAGAGCTCGGTGCCCTGCGAGTCGGTGACGACCTTCGCCTGGTGGGGGCGGCTGTAGACGACCTTGCCGTTCTCGATGGTCTTGACCAGCGCGGGGGCTTCGGCCTTCCACTGCGCGCGACGCGAGCGGGTGTTGGAGCGGGAGACCTTCCGCTTCGGGGGGTTACCTGCCATGACTAGCTCTTCTCTGTCTTGGGGGCGGCGCGGAGCGCATCGCCGTCGTCTGGGGTGTACTGCTGGAGCGCAGCCCATCGAGGATCAACGGACGTCTGCTCCGTGTCGCCGGGGCTTTCCGTCAGCCTCTCGCCCGTGTTCGGGTCGAGCCCGGGGCAGTCCGGCTGACACACCGGCTGGAACGGAAGCGACAGGACAATCGTGTCCCGGACCAGATTTTCAAGATCCACGTGGTCGTCTTGAACGTCGAAGTCGCTCGCTTCATCCCCAGGATACGTGAAAAGTTCCTGGAACTCGACTTCGACAGGCTCCTCGATGTCGATCAGGCACCGTCCGCACACACCCGTGGCGGTGGTGTCGACCGTGCCCGAGACGAGAATCCCCTCGTGCACCGACTCCAGGCGCACCTCGATCTCGAGCGGTTCCGCTTCGGCGACCGAGACCAGACCTTCGCCCCACTTCTCGGGGGCGGGCAGCTCGAGGCTGTGCTCGCGCATCTCGCCGGGCTTGCGCTCGATGTCGCGCACGGGCAGCTGGAAGGGGCCGGGTCGTCGGGTTCTCACGGTCGTCCATGCTACCCGCGTGCTCCCGAGCGGGGGCCGGGCGCGCGGGGCGTACCGGCCGGAGAGTCGGTCGGAGCGTGGCGCGGGGATCAGATGCCGCGCGCGCCGGTGTCGAGGAACCGGGCGACCGCGGGCGGCACGTACGGAGAGACGTCTCCGCCGAGGCCGGCGACCTGACGCACGAGCGAGCTCGACACGAGCGCGTGCGAGGGGTCCGGGAGCAGGAACACGGTCTCGACGTGCGCGAGATCGCGATTCACGATCGCCATGGGGGTCTCGTAGGCCACGTCGACCTGGGAGCGGATGCCTTTGACCAGCACCTTCGCGCCGACCTCGGTCGCGTAGTCGACGAGAAGCCCCATGCTCCAGGCCGCGACGACCACGTCGCCCTCGACACCGGCCTCCGAGATCGACTGCTCGAGCAGCGACTGACGCTGGGCGATGGGGAGCATCGCCTCTTTGCCCGGGTTGTGCACCACGAGGACATGCAACTGGTCGAAGAGACCGGCCGCGCGCCGGATCACGTCGAGGTGCCCGAGCGTGGGCGGGTCGAACGAGCCGGGAACGACGGCGATCCGGGGGTCCATACCGCCAGCCTACCGATCAGGGGACGCTCAGGACTTGGCGAGCGCCGCACGTTCTTCGACGCCGAGACGTCGCTCGAGCGCGCCCGCGAGCCCCGGATGCCGCTGCAGGGCGGGATCGTCCGCGAGCAGCCGCTCCCCCTCGGCGCGCGCCTCGGTGATGAGGTCGGCGTCCGTGACGACCCGCAGGAGCCTGAGCGACGACCGCGCGCCCGATTGCGCGCCGCCGAGGACATCGCCTTCGCCGCGCAGCTCCAGATCGACCTCGGCCAGCGCGAATCCGTCGAGGGTCGCGGCCACCGCATCGACACGCGCCCGCGACGACGTGCCGGGCGCCGCCTCGGTCACGAGCAGGCACAGGCCCGGCAGTCCCCCACGACCGACGCGCCCGCGCAGCTGGTGGAGCTGGGAGACGCCGAAGCGATCGGCTTCCAGGATGACCATCGTCGAGGCGTTCGGCACGTCGACACCGACCTCGATCACCGTTGTCGCGACCAGCACGTCGATGTCGCCGCGCGCGAAGGCCTGCATGACGGCATCCTTCTCGTCCGAGGGCATCTTGCCGTGCAGGATCTCGACGCGGATGTCGGCGAACGCCGGCAGTCGCGACAGCAGGGCCTCGACCTGGACCACGCCCCACCGGGTGCGATTGCCCTCGCTCGCGGCGGCGGGCGGCGGACCCTCCGGCGCGTCGGCCGGTTCGTCGGTCTTCTCGTCGGCCGTGAGCTGGTCGGCGTCGATCGCGGCGCACACGACGAACGCCTGCCGCCCCTGGGCGACCTCCTCGGCCACGCGGTCCCACACCCGCGCGAACCAGCCCGGCTTCTCGGCGAGGGGGGCGACGAAGGACTGGATGCCGGCACGCCCTGCCGGCATGGTGCGGATGGTCGACACGTCGAGGTCGCCGAAGACCGTCATGGCCACCGTGCGCGGGATGGGTGTCGCGGTGAGCACGAGCGTGTGCGGAGAATCGCCCTTGGCGCGCAGCGCCTCGCGCTGGTCGACGCCGAAACGGTGCTGCTCGTCGACGACGACGAATCCGAGGTCGGCGAACGTCGTGGTCGAGCTGAGGAGCGCGTGCGTGCCGACGACGATGCGCGCTTGACCCGACGCGACGCGGAGAGCGGCCTTGCGCCGCTCCGCGGCGGGCAGCTGACCGGTCAGTAGGGTCGGCATGAGTTCGGGTGCGAGCTCGGGGCCGAGCATGCGCGCGATCGAACGCAGGTGCTGCGCCGCGAGGACCTCGGTGGGGGCGATGAGCGCCGATTGCCCGCCGGATTCGGCCACCTGGAGCATGGCGCGAAGGGCCACGAGGGTCTTGCCCGAGCCGACCTCACCCTGCACGAGACGGTTCATGGGCCAGTCGGCCACCATGTCGGCCTGGATCTGCGCTCCCACGCTCTGCTGGTCAGGGGTCAGCTCGAACGGCAGGATGCGGTCGAACCGCTCGAGAAGGCCACCGGGGTGGGCGGGACGCTTCGTCGCGGACAGCGCCCGCACGAACTGACGCTGCTGCAGGAGCGCCGTCTGCAGGACGAAGGCCTCCTGCATGCGCAGAGTCGCCACGGCGGGCGGGATGTCGTCGTCTTCTTCGGGACGGTGGATCTGCTCGAGCGCGGTGCGCGCCGGAAGGAGACCGCGCCGAGCGCGGAGATCGTCGGGCAGAGGATCGTCGATGTCGCCGAGCGCGTCGAGGACGAGGGAGATCGTCTTCTGCACCAGCGGGCTCGGCACGGTCGCGGTGGCCGGATAGATCGGGATCGGACGTTTCGCGCTGACCTCCGCCTCGGCACGGGCTTCGGCGAGGTCGTCGAACAGCTCGTAGTCGGGGTTCGTCAGCTGCGTCTGGCGTCGGTACTCGCCCACCTTGCCCGAGAAGATGCCCCGGCGTCCCGGCGTCAGGTCTTTCAGCCGCCACGGCTGATTGAAGAACGTGAGCGACAGTCGCCCGTCGCCGTCGCTGATGACGACCTCGAGCAGGGAGCCCCGACGGTTCTGCATCCGCCGCTCGCTGGCGCTGACGACCTCGGCGACGATCGTCACGGGCTCGCCCAGCGGCAGGGTCGAGATCGGGGTCAGCTCGCCGCGCCGCGCGTACCGCCGCGGGTAGTGCTCGAGCAGCTCGCCCACCGTCTTCAGGCCGAAAGCGCGGTCGAACGCCGCCGCCGTCTTGCCGCCGATCGCGCCGTCGAGACGGGAAGCGAGGGACAGACCGGGCATGCGTCGAGTCTAGGGATGACCACCGACATCCACGGCGGCGTCCGGGGCGCCCACCCGGCGAACCCTAGGCTGGGACGGTGACGCGCATCATCTCCGGCCGCGCGGGCGGCACTGTGCTCGAGGTCCCCCCGAAGGGCACGCGCCCGACGAGCGACCGCGTGCGCGAATCCCTGTTCGGCGCGCTCGAGTCCGCCGACCTGCTCGACGGCGCGCGCGTCGCCGACCTCTATGCCGGCTCCGGCGCCCTGGGGTTGGAAAGCTTGAGCCGAGGAGCCGCCTCCGCCGACCTCGTCGAACTCTCCGCCCCCGCGTCCGCCGTCATCCGCAAGAATGCGGACCGCCTGCGGAGCGCGGGCGTTCACGCCCCCGCGCGGGTGCACCGGGCGAACGTCACCACCTACCTCACCGCATCCGGGGCGGAGTGGGACCTCGTGTTCATCGACCCGCCCTACGACGTCGGCGAGGACGAGCTCAGCCGCGTGCTGGTCGCGCTCGCTCCGCGACTGAGCCCGGATGCCACGGTCATCGTCGAGCGGGCGAAGCGCTCGCCCGCACCGGACTGGGAGGCGGCCGGACTCGAGCCCGCGCGCGAACGCGCGTACGGCGACACCACGATGTGGTGGGGACGCCCGCGCGTCTGAAGCGGCCGAGGGTCAGCCGCGACCGGCATCCCAATCGCGGTACGGGTCCCAGCCGGTCCGGCCGGTCCACGCGCGTCCGTCGACCGTGATCGCCTCCTCGCCACGCGTCTCGACGGTTCCGATGCGACGGCCCAGCGGTTCGGCATCCGCGGGGAAGGTCACCAGGAAACCGTGATCCTCTCCCCCGCCGAGGGCGAGCGCGGGGTCGTCGCCCAGCGAAGCCGAATCGAGGGAGATCGTCACGTCGGAGGCATCCGCCATCCGCGTCGCGTCGAGTGCCAGGCCGTCGGAGATGTCCATCATCGCCGTGGCCCCCGCGTCGGCCGCACGCAGCGCCTCGGCGATCGGCGGCCGGGGGGCGAGCTGCCGCGACAGCGCGTGGGCGTCGGCGGAACCGAGGGCCGCGCGGGCGTGCGCCGTGAGCGCGACGGGGGCGCCGTCGGCATCCCTGAACCGACGGAAGAGCAGGTCGATCCCGCGCGCGGCGGGGCCGAGTTCGCCGATGACGTACACCCCGTCGCCGACGCGCGCACCCGAGCGGCGGACGGGGGCCCGCCCGTCGAGCGAACCGAGGGCGGTGACGGCGATCGTGAGAGTGTCCGAGACGGTGAGATCGCCGCCTTCGACCGCGCAGTCCGGGGCGAGCTCGGCGCAGGCGGCGGCGAGTCCGTCGGCGAAGCCGCGGACGAAGGACACGGGGGTCGCGTCGGGCATCGCCAGAGCGACCAGCAGGGCGATCGGCCGGGCGCCCATCGCCGCGACGTCCGCGAGGTTGACCGCGGCCGCCTTGAAGCCGAGGTCGTGCGGCGACGACCATGCGAGACGGAAGTCCGGACCGTGCACGAGGGTGTCGGTGGTCGCCACCACGCGCCCGTCCGGGACCGCGAGCACCGCGGCGTCGTCCCCCGGTCCGACCGGGGCCGCCGAGGGCGGAAGGCGATCCAGGATGCCGCGGAGGATCCGCCCCTCGGACAGCTCTCCCACGGTGATCTCACGGGTGGTCTCGGCGTCGGTCACTCCCCCACGCTATTAGCCTGGAGGGGTGCCCCGCTCTTCTCGGACCCTAGCGCTGCTCGCCGCCCTCACGCTCCTGCCGGGGCTCGCGGCCTGCAGCGCGACCGTGGCGATGCAACCGGCCAAGCTCGCGAACGACCCCGCGTGCGCCAACGTCGAGGCGCGGCTGCCGAAGACCATCTCGGGGCAGGAACGCCGCTGGACGGACGCGCAGTCGACCGCGGCCTGGGGCAATCCGGCATCCATCCTCATGACCTGCGGTCTCGAGGCTCCCGGTCCGACGACGCTGCCGTGTCGCACGTCGGACGGGGTGGACTGGATCGTCGACGAGTCCCGGGCGTCCGAGAACAAGTACACGCTGACCACCTACGGGCGGCAGCCCGCGGTGCAGGTCTTCCTCGATCAGGGCGTGGCGAGCAGCGGCGATGTCGCCCAGGCGCTCGGCCCGCTCATCCGCGACAACCTCGCCGCGACGGGCGCCCAGTGCACGTCGCTGTCGGACGCGACGCAGGACCCCACCCCCTCGCCGACCCCGTAAGCCTCACCGGAGAGCGCTCAGGCCTTCTCGAGCGCCGCGTCCAGCAGGTCGCTGATCAGGTCGGGGTAGCTCAGGCCCGACGCGATCCAGCACGTGGGGAACATCGAGATCGGGGTGAAACCGGGCATCGTGTTCACCTCGTTCACGTAGAACTCGGTGCCGGTGGAGAAGAAGTCCACGCGGGCGAGGCCCTGTCCGCCGATCGCCTCGAACGCCTGCGCCGCGATGCGCTGCATCTCGGCGAGCTCGCCGTCTCCGAGGTCCGCGGGGCACACGAGGTCGACGCCCGGGGCATCGAGGTACTTCGCCTCGAAGTCGTAGAACTCCCGACCGGTCACGACGATCTCACCGGCGACGCTGACGCGCACCGGCCCCCCGTCGCGTCCGGGCAGCACGCCGCACTCGAGCTCTCGGCCGACGATCGCCTGCTCCACGAGCACCAGGCCGTCCTCGGCGAAGGCCGTGTCGAGGGCGGCATCCAGGTCTTCCCAGCGCGACACCTTCGTGACACCGACACTCGAGCCGGCCTCGTTGGGCTTCACGAACACGGGCAGGTCGAGGGCGCGCATGCGCCGCTCCCACAGGCCGCGGTCCCGCGCGAGATCCGCGCGCGTCACGGCCACCCACGGCACGACCGGGACGTTCGCCGCCCGGAGCACCTGCTTCGTGACGTGCTTGTTCATGCCGATCGCCGACATGAGCACGCCGCCGCCGGCGTACGGGATGCCGAGAAGCTCGAGCAGTCCCTGCACCGTGCCGTCCTCGCCGAAGCGTCCGTGCAGGATCGGCAGCACGACATCGACGTCTCCGAGGGAGCGGGTGCCCTCGGCATCCGTCACGGTCCACTCGCGCGAGAGCGTCGAGTCGGGCAGGCGCACGCGCGTTCCGTTGTCGACGACCTGCGGCAACGCCTCGGGGATGAGAGCGAACTTGTCGGGGTCGTCGTCCTCGAGCACGAAGGCGCCGTCGCGGGTGATGCCGACCGGGATCACCCGGAAACGGTCACGATCGATCGCGCGCAGCACTCCGCCCGCCGTGGCGGAACTGATCGAATGCTCGCTGGAGCGCCCGCCGAAGAGCACCACCACCACCGGTTTGGTCATTCTGCGTCCTCTCGCCCTGCGGCTGGTCGTCGTCGGTCGTCAGGTGGGGCGCGATGTCCCGCGGGTCCATCGTCCCGTCGAGCACCATCTTCACCTGCTGCACGATGGGCATGTCGACACCGACCTGCTTCGCGAGCTGGAGCACGGGAGCGACGGATGCCAACCCCTCGGCGGTCTGCTGCATCTGGGCCACGACCTCTTTGTAGCCGTAGCCCTGGCCGAGCAGACGCCCCGCCGTGTTGTTGCGGCTGAGCGGCGACTGGCACGTCGCGATGAGGTCGCCGAGCCCGGCGAGGCCCTGCAACGTCTCGGGCTGCGCGCCCTGCGCGACCGCGAAGTCGGTCATCTCGACGAGTCCGCGCGTGATGATCGAGGCCTTCGTGTTCTCGCCGTACCCGACGCCGTCGACGATGCCGATGGCCACCGCGATGAGGTTCTTCAGGACGCCGCCGAACTCGGTGCCGATCACGTCGGTGTTCACGAACGAGCGGAAGTACTTGTTACGTGCGCGACGCGCCACGGCCTCGGCCGTCTCGGGGCTGAGGGAGCTGATGACCGCGGCCGTGGGCTGCTCGCGCGCGATCTCGAGAGCGAGATTCGGACCGGATGCCACCGCGATACGCGCCGGGTCGCACTCCAGCACCTGCTCGATGACCTGGCTCATGCGCAGGCCCGTCGACTTCTCGACGCCCTTCATGAGCGAGACGATCGGCACGTCGGTGTGCGCCACGAACGGCTTGATCGCGGCGAGGTTCTCGCGCAGCGACTGGCTCGGAACCGAGAGGTAGATCTGCTCGGCCCCCCGCAGGGCCTCGGCGAGGTCGGTCGTCGCCGTCATCGTGCGCGGCAGGTTGATCCCCGACAGGTAGCGACTGTTCCGCTTCGACTCGGTGATCTCGGCCGCGAGCTCGGCGCGACGCGCCCACATCACGACCGAGGCGCCGCCGTCCGCCAGGATCTTGCCGAAGGTGGTGCCCCAGCTTCCGGCGCCGATGACAGCGACCTTCGGACCCGCGACGGGACCGGCGTTCTTACGACTCAAGGCGGCCCGTCTCGTTCTGCCCGTGCTTGGACGGGTCCCACCGCTCGGCCGGGGCGGGAAGACCCCGGATGCCGGACAGCATCCGCGAGATGCGTCCCATCAGCTCATCGGTCGCCCGCGTGAGCACGGCCGGCGAGGTGGATCCGGCATACTCGGAGAGATCCATCGCGGGGCCGAATTCGACGATCACGTGCGAGCGGCGCGGGAACCTCAGCTTGCCGTAGCGCGGCAGAATCTGCTGCACGCCCCACTGGGCCATCGGGATGAGAGGAAGGTCACCCGCGAGCGCGAGCCGGACGGCACCGGTCTTTCCGCGCATCGGCCACAGTTCGGGGTCGCGCGTGAGCGTCCCCTCGGCGTAGACGATGACGCCGCGCCCGTCCTTCGCGATCTGCTGCGCGGCCTTCATGGACTGGTTGGCGCTCGCGGAGGCCCGCGGCACGGGGACCATTCCGGTCGCACGGAGGGCGGAGCCCAGGACGGGGACCTTGAACAAGCTCTCCTTCGCCATGAAACGGGGGGCGCGCCCGAGTCGCCACACCGCGACGGCCACGGTGAGCGGGTCGAACTCCGAGTTGTGGTTGGGGGCCAGGACGTAGGCGCCCTCCCGCGGAAGGTTCTCCGCTCCGCGGATCTCGATGCGGGCGAACAGCCCCACCGCGGGCACGATGATCGCGGCGAGCGGCCAGAAAGCGCTCGGCCGGCTCTTCTCGGGGGTGGCGGCCACGGCCTCAGCCCACGACGGAGAAGTCGGCGTCGAGAGCGGTGAGCTTCTCGAGGAACTTCTCGTACCCGCGGCGGATGATGCCGATGTTGCGCACCGTCGACTCCCCCTCGGCCGCCAGGGCGGCGATCACGTAGCTGTAGCCGCCGCGGAGGTCGGGAACCTCGACGTCGGCGCCGTGCAGCGGCGTCGGGCCGTTGATCACGGCGGCCTGCTCGAGGTCGCGGCGCGGCACGCGGCGGTCGGGGCTCGCGATGCCCTTCGGGTGCACGACGATGTCGGCACCCATCTTGTTCAGCGCGGCGGTGAACCCGAGGCGGTTCTCGTACACGGTCTCGTGGACCGTCGAGGTGCCCGGAGCCTGCGTGAGCGCCACGATCAGGGGCTGCTGCCAGTCGGTCATGAAGCCCGGGTGCACGTCCGTCTCGACCATGACCGGCTTGAGCGCCTCGCCCCGACGGAACAGGATGCCGTCCTCGCGGACGTCGAACCATCCGCCGGCCTTCCGGAAGACGTTGAGGAAGGTCAGCATGTCCTGCTGGCGTGCGCCCTTGGCGAAGATCTCGCCGTCGGTCGCGAGCGCGGCACACGCCCACGACGCGGCCTCATTGCGGTCGAAGATCGCGCGGTGGTCGTAGCCGTCAAGCTTGTCGACGCCCTCGATGAAGATGACGCGATTGGGCTCGTACGAGATGATCGCGCCCATCTTCTGCAGCACCGCGATGAGATCCATGATCTCGGGCTCGATCGCGGCGTTGCGGAGCTCCGTCACGCCCTTCGCGCGGACGGCGGTGAGCAGCACCTGCTCGGTCGCGCCGACGCTCGGGTACGGGAGCGTGATGTTCGCGCCGTGCAGGCCGTTGGGCGCCGTGATGCGGATGCCCTCGTAGCTCTTGTCGACGACCGCACCGAAGGCGCGGAGCGCGTCCATGTGGAAGTTGATCGGGCGGTCGCCGATGCGGCATCCGCCGAGATCCGGGATCAGCGCCTCGCCGAGGAGGTGCAGCAGCGGGCCGCAGAAGAGGATCGGGATGCGGGAGGCCCCCGCGTGCGCGTCGATCTCCTCGAAGTGCGCGGCGACCGCGCCCGAGGGGTCGAGGTGGAGGGTGCCCTCCTCCTCGCCCTCGGTGACGGTCACGCCGTGCACCTCGAGGAGCGAACGAACGACCTTGACGTCGCTGATCATCGGGACGTCGCGCAGGGTGCTGGTGGTGCCGCCGAGGAGGGCCGCCACCATCGCCTTGGTGACGAGGTTCTTCGCGCCCTTGACCTCGACGGTGCCGCGCAGCGGACGACCGCCGCGGATGGTGAGGGTCTCTGCCGCCTCCCAGTCCGGCTGCCCGATGGGGTGCTCTCCGGTGTCGCTGACGAGTGTGCTCATAGGGGGGTGGACCTCACTTCGTGGACGAGGGGCGGCGAATCGACCCGATCGGGTCGATCGGGCTCAGCGGACCGGGAGGGTCCGCGGCCGCCATGCCTCGCGGCGCGCCTCGAACTGCGTGATCTTGTCTTCGTCACGCAGCGTGAGCCCGATGTCGTCGAGCCCTTCGAGAAGCCGCCACCTAGTGTAATCGTCGATCTCGAACGAGACCTGGAGGTCGCCCACCGTGGCGGTCTTCGCCTGCAGGTCGACCGTCATCTCGACGCCGGGGTTCGCCTCGAGGACGGCCCAGATCTGCTCGACCTCGTCCTCGGTGATGACGCCCGTGACCAGGCCCTGCTTGCCCGAGTTCCCGCGGAAGATGTCGGCGAACTTCGGGCTCAGCACGACACGGAAGCCGTAGTCGCGCAGGGCCCAGACGGCGTGTTCGCGGCTGGACCCGGTGCCGAAGTCGGGACCGGCCACGAGGATGGATGCCGAGCGGTAGGCGTCCTGATTCAGCACGAAGTCGGGGTCTTGACGCCAATTCGAGAAGAGGGCGTCCTCGAAGCCGGTCTTGGTGACGCGCTTGAGGAAGACCGCGGGGATGATCTGGTCGGTGTCGACCGCCGAGCGCTTGAGCGGGGCGGCGACACCGGTGTGCGTGGCGAACTTCTCCATCTCAGGCCTCCACTCCGGTCGAAACAGGTCCCGCGGACGCGGTCCCCGACCTCGTCAACGGGTCGAGGTCGGACGGGCTCGACAGCGTCCCGCGCACCGCGGTGGCGGCCGCGACCAGCGGCGACACGAGGTGCGTGCGCCCGCCCTTGCCCTGTCGTCCCTCGAAGTTGCGGTTCGACGTGGAGGCGCAGCGCTCCCCCGGCGCGAGCTGGTCGGGGTTCATGCCCAGGCACATCGAGCACCCGGCGAAGCGCCACTCGGCGCCGAAGTCGGTGAAGACCTTGTCGAGCCCCTCGGCCTCGGCCTCGAGGCGCACGCGTGCCGAACCGGGAACGACCATGACGCGCACGTTCTCGGCCTTGGTGCGGCCCTGGATGACGGAGGCGAAGGCACGGAGGTCCTCGATGCGACTGTTGGTGCACGAGCCCATGAAGACGGCATCCACGGGGATGTCCTTCATCGGCGTGCCCGCTTCGAGGTCCATGTACTCCAGTGCCCGCTCGGCCGCGGCACGCTCGTTGGGGTCCACGATGTCGGCGGGGGTGGGCACGACGTCCGACAGCGAGACACCCTGACCCGGGTTCGTGCCCCAGGTCACGAAGGGCTCGAGCTCGGCGGCATCCAGGTAGACCTCGGCGTCGTAGACGGCGCCTTCATCGCTCGGGAGGGTCCGCCAGTAGGCGACGGCGTCGTCCCAATCCTGACCCTGCGGGGCGTGGGGCTTGTCTTTGACGTAGGCGAAGGTCGTCTCGTCGGGGGCGATCATGCCCGCACGGGCGCCGGCCTCGATCGACATGTTGCACATCGTCATGCGCCCCTCCATCGAGAGGGAGCGGATCGCGCTGCCGCGGAACTCGAGCACGTAGCCCTGGCCGCCGTTCGCGCCGATCTTGGCGATGATCGCGAGGATGATGTCCTTGGCGGTGACGCCGGGCTTCAGCTCGCCCTCGACGGTGATCGCCATCGTCTTGAAGGGCTTGAGGGGCAGGGTCTGCGTGGCGAGCACGTGCTCGACCTCGCTCGTGCCGATGCCGAAGGCCATCGCGCCGAAGGCGCCGTGCGTCGAGGTGTGCGAGTCGCCGCAGACGACCGTGATGCCGGGCATCGTGAGCCCGAGCTGGGGACCGACGACGTGGACGATGCCCTGCTCTTTATCGCCCAGCGAGTGCAGCCGGACGCCGAACTCTTCGGCGTTGCGACGCAGGGTGTCGATCTGCGTGCGGCTCGTGAGGTCGGCGATCGGCTTGTCGATGTCGAGCGTCGGGGTGTTGTGGTCTTCGGTCGCGATCGTCAGATCGAGCCGCCGCACGGGGCGCCCCTCGGCGCGCAGGCCGTCGAAGGCCTGGGGGCTGGTGACCTCGTGCACGAGGTGCAGATCGATGTAGATGAGGTCGGGCTGGCCGTCCTCGCCCTTGACGACGAGGTGGTCGTCCCAGACCTTCTCCGCCAGGGTGCGAGGGTTCTCGGGAATCGTGCTCATGGTTTGCGTTTCTCCTCGGGAGGGGTGTGAGGCCCGCGACGAACTCCGCGACGAGAAAGGCCTAGAACAAGGTCTCGTCGCGGCCGCTAAGGAGGAGGCCGGCGATCCGCACCTGGTCACGATACCACCGGGCCCCGTCCGTCTCTCCGCGCGGCCCGCCCTCCCCGGCGTGCCGCGGCACGTAACACGACGCCGCACGTTTCGGCGTCGCGCCACCCCTCGTGCGAGCCTGGCGGAACGCCGCAGGAAGGAGCGTGCCGCATGCCCGCGAACGCAGAACCCGGATTCTCGACCCGACAGGTCCACGTGGGGGCCTCGACCGTGCCCGCGTCGCCGCGCGCGCTGCCGATCTACCTCACCGCCGGCTTCACGTTCACCGACCTCGACGAGTCCGCCGAGCACTTCGGCACCGGCGCGGGCTTCGGCTACACCCGCACGGGGAACCCCACGGTGCAGGCCGTCGAAGCGCGCCTCGCGTCGCTCGAAGGCGGCGACCAGGCGGTCCTCGTCTCGAGCGGCCAAGCCGCCGTCACCGTCGCCCTCCTGGCGCTTGCGGGCGCGGGTGACCACGTCGTCGTCTCCGAACACATCTACGAGGGCACGCGCGGTCTACTGCTCGACAACCTCGCGCGTCTCGGCATCCAGACGACCTTCGTCGACACGTCCGACCTCGACGCCTGGCGGGATGCCATCACCCCGCAGACCAAGGCGCTGTTCGCCGAGACGCTCTCGAATGCCCGCAACGACGTCCTCGACATCGCCGCCGTTTCCGCGATCGGCCGGGAGCGCGGCATCCCGCTCGTCGTCGACAGCACCTTCACGACCCCTTACCTCCTGCGCCCCCTCGAGCACGGGGCAGCGGTCGTGGTGCACTCGGCGAGCAAGTTCCTCGCCGGCCAGGGAGCGGTCCTCGGCGGGGTCATCGTCGATGACGGACGCTTCGACGCCGCGGCATCCGGTCATCTTTTCCCACACCTCGTCCACACCGATCGCCTCGGCGGGGCGAGCTATGCCGAGAGGCACGGCGCCCGCGCGCGCGGCGCGTACGTCAGGGAGAGCGTCGCTCCGCGGTTCGGTCCCGCTCCGTCGCCGCTGAACGCGTTCCTCATCGGCCAGGGCATCGAGACGCTGAGCCTGCGTGTGGAGCGGCAGTCGCAGAACGCGCTCGCGGTCGCCCAGTGGCTCGAGAACCGCCCCGAGGTCGAGCGCGTCGACCACGTCGGGCTCGCCTCGCACCCGCACCACGATCTCGGTGCGCACTACCTTCCCCGAGGCACCGGCTCGGTGTTCACCGTGACCCTGCGCGGCGGGCTCGAGGCCGCCCGACACCTCGTGCAGTCCGTCCAGGTCATCACGCACATGACCCACCTCGGCGACGTGCGCTCGCTCGTACTGCACCCGCAGAGCACGTCCCACTCGGCGCGCACCATCGAGGAGCGCGAGCGCGCGGGGGTGTTCCCCGGCACGGTCCGCTTCTCCATCGGCATCGAGGACCTCGACGATCTTCTGGCCGATCTCGAGCAGGCGCTCGTGGGCGTGCCGGTCGCCGAGCGCGAGACGGTCGTCCTGTGAGTTCGCTGCAGCACTTCGGCTGGTTCCTCGCCCGCGGCTTCGGCCCGCACGGCTGGGGACACCCGTACCTGCGGTGGAACCACCGCTGGACCGAGCCCGGCCTCTACCAGGACTCCGCCCGCACCCTCGAACAGGCCGGCTTCGACCTGCTCATCATCGAGGACGCTCCCTCGCTCGGCAGCGCCGAGACGATCGACCTCCGGGTCCGCCACGCGTTCGGCGGTCCCAAACACGATCCCCTCCTGCTCGCGCCCTACCTGTTCGCCGCGACGCGGCACCTCGGCGTCGTGCCGACCGTCAACCCGGCCGCGTACCTGCCGTACACAGCGGCGCGGCAGTTCTCGACGCTGCAGCACCTCAGCGGGCACCGCCTCGGCCTGAACGTCGTCACCGACACCGGCAGCGCGCGTCACTTCTCCACGGCGCCGCAGCTCGGACACGACGCGGCGTACGACCGGGCCGAGGAGTGGCTCGACGGCATCCGGCAGCTCTGGCGGAGTTGGGGCGAGGGGGCACTCGTCGTCGACGAGGAGTCGGGCGTCTACGCCGACGGGACGAGACTGGATGCCACGCGCCACCGCGGCGAGCACTTCGGGTTCGACGGTCCGCTCAACGCGATCCCGTTCACCGACGGCGAGCCCGCCATCGTCTCGCCCGGCGGGTCGGGGCGCGGGCTGTCGTTCGCCGGGCACAACTCCGACGTGCAGTTGGCGCTCGCTCCGCTCGACGAGGCGAGTATCCGCGCGTACCGCGGGCGCATCCACGCGGCGGCCGAAGCGGCGGGTCGCTCGGCCGACGCGATCAAGATCCTCTTCGCGATCCAGCCCGTGCTCGTGTCTTCGCCGGAGGAGGCCGATCGCCTGGTCGCGGCATCCGCGGATCCCTCCGAAGACGCGCTCGTCGCGATCGCCCGCAAGCAGTCGAGCGACCTCGAGACCGACCTGACGGGGCTGGACCTCGACAAGCCGCTCGACCGTTCGATCTTCGGCGAGCACGTGTCGGAGGGCAGCATCAAGCGGCTGGTCGGAAAGCACGATGCCGACGCCCCGTTGCGGACGCTGCTCGCCACGCATGCGCGCCTGGGGCGACTGAACGACGGCTCCGGCTTCGTGGGCACGGCCGACGAGTTCGCCGACCGCATCGAGGAGCTCGGCACGTGGGGCAACGACGGTGTGCTGCTGTGGGGCGATCTGCACCCGGTCACCGTGCACCGCGTGCTCGATGACCTCGTGCCGATCCTGCGGCGTCGTGGCATCCTGCGCGAGGAGTACGTCGACGGCGGCCTGCAGGCCAATCTGCGGGCCTTCTAGATTCCGGATGCCGGGTGCTCCGGCATCCGACCCGATTCCGCCGCCGGGTGTCTGAGCTTGTCGAATGCCCCGGCGCCTCGTGGTCCCGAGCCCTGCGACAGGCCCCGAGCCTACGACGGGCCGCGCGCCCTGGAGCAGGTTCAGGGACCTCGGTTGCTACAGGTCCGCCGCGGGTGGCGGGCCGGCCGCCGTTCCGTCGCCCTGGGGCTGCTCCACGGTCGAGGGAGTGCCCTTCTCGTCGGCGACGGCTCCGGCGGCATCCTGACGTCCCTCGGCCTCCGGCTCCCGACGCGCCGCGATGAGGCTGGCGATCGTCGCCACCGCCATCGACGACACGATCACCGCGAGCGAGACCCACGTCGAGATCTCGGGCGCCCACTCGATGGGCTCGCCGCCGTTGAGGAACGGCAGCTCGTTGACGTGCATCGCGTGGAACACGAGCTTCACGCCGATGAAGGCGAGGATGAACGCGATGCCGTAGTGCAGGTACTTCAAGCGGTCGAGCAGGTCGCCGAGCAGGAAGTAGAGCTGGCGCAGCCCCATGAGGGCGAACAGGTTCGCCGTGAAGACGATGAACGGGCTCTGCGTGATGCCGAAGATCGCGGGGATCGAGTCGATCGCGAACAGCAGATCGGTGACGCCGATCGCCACGAACACGATGATCATCGGGGTGAACAGCTTCTTGCCGTTCACGCGGGTGATGACCTTCTTGCCGTCGTAGGAGTCGCTCATCGGCAGGGCACGGCGGAGCGTCCGGACGATGAGGTTCTCTTTCTGCTCATCGTCGTCGTCGCCCGGGAAGGCCTGCCGGATCGCCGTGTAGACGAGGAACAGTCCGAACAGGTAGAAGATCGGGCTGAAGTTCTCGATGATCGTCGCGCCGACGAGGATGAACGCACCTCGGAGCACGAGAGCGATGATGATGCCTACCATCAGCACCTCTTGCTGATACCGGCGCGGCACCGCGAACTGCCCCATGATCAGCACGAAGACGAACAGATTGTCGATCGAGAGGCTGTACTCGGTGAGCCAGCCGGCGACGAACTGTCCCGCGACCTCTCCCCCGGCGACGACCCACAGCACGCCGGCGAAGATGAGCGCGAGGGTGACGTAGAACACGACCCAGAGGGTCGATTCCTTCGCCGCGGGGATGTGAGGACGCTTGAGGATGATCAGCAGATCCGCGACCAGGATCAGTACGAGCACGATGAGCGTGATCGTCTGGAAGAGCGGGTCGATCTGCAGCTCCATGACGAGCCTCTCGTTCGGGGGAAACGCTCGAGTCTATCGAGGGGACTCCGGCGGGCCCGGCCTTGTGCACGTACTGCTCATTGCGCGCGTACTTGCGTGAGACGATCCGCCGCCCGCCCCCTGAAAACAGCGCGCTGCCCCCTCCGTGCGAGCTTCACCGGACAGGGGGACCCGGACGCCGTCCGGGGCGCGGCGAGACGATCAGCGCGCACGCGACGACCGAGGCGGCCACGAGAGCCGCTCCCACGAGGGTGCACGCGAGAAGCGACGGGCGAAGACGTGCGCTCTCGCAGGTCGACGTATCGAACACCGTTCCCGAACACGCGTCCGGGGAGATCGTGCTCGCGAACATGATCAGCCCGACGGTCATCGCACAGGCGCAGAAGGCGAAGGCGACGACCACGGCCGCCACACGCGCGAGAACCTCCCGTTCGGCTTGCGCGCGGCGAGCCACCCGCTGACCTTCGCGTCCGTCTGCCATGGTCGCGCCCCTCTGTCCGCGTGTCTCGTCCCTGTGAACGTATACATGTTTTCTTCGCTGGACCCGGCGCAGAGAGGTGAACATTCAGCGCCTCAGGACCACGTCGTCGTGAAGCACCACTCCGTCCGCCCCGGCGAACGGGCCCGACGAATGTCGCGGTCGATTGAGACGATCGCGCGCGACAGGACACCTGTCAATGAGAGAGTGCTCGCACCGCCGACGACCGGCTGGACGAACGGATGCCATGGCTGACGATGTGATCGACGACAGGGCGCTCGTCGCGCGCGCCGCCGCCGGGTCGGAGATGGCCTTCCGGTCGCTGTACCGCGCGTACGTGCGTCCGGTGTACTGGACGGCGCTCGGGCTCGTCGGGAACCCGGCGGACGCCGACGACGTCGTGCAGGAGACCTTCGTCGTCGCGTGGCGGAAGCTGCCGCGAATGACGCTGGAGGGGACGTCTCTGCTGCCGTGGCTGGCCACGGTCTGTCGACTGCAGGCGGCGAACCGCCTTCGGGCGCGCGCGCGGCACGGGTCTCACGATCCCCTCGACGTCGACCTTCCCGCGCGGATCGACGTCGAACGCGAGGTCGTGGACGCCGAGACGGTGCGCGCCATCCTGGCGGCCGTCGACGGCCTCGGCGACCTGGATCGCGAGATCTTCCGCCTGTGCGCCGCCGAGGGCTACGGCTACCAGGCAGCGGCCGAGCAGCTCGGGGTCTCGCACGGGACCGTGCGCAATCGCCTCTCCCGCATCCGTACCCGGGTGCGTACCACCGCGATGGAGACGGAGACCCCATGACCACGCCCACGCTCCCCCCGCTCGACGACGACCGCATCGACGCGATGGAGACCCGGATCTTCGCGCGCATCCACGACTCGACCGCGGCCGATCGCCGACGCCGGCGCACACGGATCGGCGGATGGGCCGCCGCAGCGGCCGGCGCCGTGCTCGTCGCCGCGGTCGTCGGCCCGGCCGTGCTCACCGGCGGGAGCCGCGCTCTCTTCGACCAGTCGGCGTCGGGCGGCAGCAGCGTCACCGAGCCCGACTTCGGTTCCGCAGAGAGCGCGCCCGTCGCGCCCTCTCTCGAACAGGGGCTGACGGACACGGCTGCCGGCGCACGCGACACCACGACACGAGAGATCATCGCGAACGGCACCGCGACCGTCGAGGCGAACGATGTCGGCACGGCCGTCACGCGGATCTCGGATGCCGCGACCTCGGTCGGCGGCTACGTCGAGTCCTCGCAGGTCGGGGGCGCATCGGGAGCCGTCCCCCTCGACGGCGACACCGCACGAGGAAACACGGGTGGCGACCCGTCGACGGCGTGGGTCACGGTCCGCGTCCCCGCCGACCAGCTCACGAGCGTGATGGACGGGCTGTCCACCGTCGGGACGGTGACGGCCTCGAGCGTGTCGAGGAGCGACGTCACCGACCAGGCGGTCGACCTTCGGGCCCGCGTCGCCGCGGGTGAGGCATCCGTCTCCCGGTTGACGGAATTGATGTCGCAAGCGGCGTCGGTCGCCGATCTCATCACGGCCGAGTCCGCCCTGGCGGAACGGCAAGCGCAGCTCGACGCCGACCGGCAGCAGTTGACGCTGCTGGAGACCCAGGTGGCGATGTCGTCGCTGTCGGTACATGTCGTCGCCGCCACCTCGACCGTGTCCGCCGACCCGGCGGGGTTCGCGGACGGGTTGGTGGCCGGCTGGAACGGTCTCGTCGCTGCGCTCAACGGTGTCGTGATCGGACTGGGGTTCCTGCTGCCGTGGCTCGCGGTGGCTGCCGTGATCGGCGCGGCGGTCTGGGGGGTGCGGCGTCTCCGGCGACGGCGGCGCGAAGCGCGAGAGGGGTGACAGGTCCGGGCCGTGGCGGCGACGACGCCGCACCGGCCCGCGGATAGCAAAAAGGCCCCGACCTTTCGGTCGGAGCCTTTTGCTGTTGGTGACCCCAGCGGGATTCGAACCCGCGTTACCGCCGTGAGAGGGCGGCGTACTAGGCCGCTATACGATGGGGCCGCGTCGCAACCGTTCAAGTATGCACCACGAAGGCACGCACGCAAAATCGGGGCGGGGCCGCCGCAGATCTCGGGCGTGTCCCGCCAACGTACCGTCATCCCGCGACACGCGGAAGAGCCGGGCGAGTATCCCCTCTCGGGCATATCTACTCCCCCGCGGTCCCGGACGCCAGCGGTTGCCGCACCGCTCGGCGGAGAGTTGACTTGCCGGCATGCGAGTTACCAAGCACGAACACGCCGCCCTCGTCCTGGTCGAGTCGGGACATTCGCTGGTCATCGACCCGGGAAGCTTCACCTCCCCCCTCGACGACGTCGAGAAGCTCGCGGGCATCATCCTGACCCACGAGCACCCCGACCACTGGACGCCCGACCACCTCACCCGCCTTCTCGCGGCGCACCCGGGCACGCCGATCTACGGGCCGGAGGGTGTCCAGCAGGCCGCCGTGGGCTTCGACGTCACCGTCGTCCACCCCGGCGACACACTCGACCTGGGCCCCTTCCACCTCGAGTTCTTCGGCGGCGAGCACGCCGTCATCCACGAATCGATCCCGGTCATCGACAACGTCGGCGTCCTGGTGAACGACGCGCTGTACTACCCCGGCGATTCCTACGCCGTCCCCAAGCACAAGAAGGTCGATCTCCTCGCCGCGCCCGTGGGCGCGCCCTGGTTGAAGATCGGCGACGCGATCGACTTCGTCCTCGACGTCAAGCCGGCGCGGGTCTTCGCGACGCACGACATGACGCTCTCCGTTGCCGGGAAGCAGATGGGCGATGCACGCTTGACCTGGGCCGCCGAGCAGAACGGCGGATCCTTCGTCGACCTTAAGCCCGGCGACTCGACCGACGTCTGAGCGTCGCGGGCGGGCCGAACTCCTGATCGTCTGACGCGGGCGCCGACCAACGCGGCGTGTCCGCACGGACGCGGCCGGTTTCTCAGGAGTTCGGCCCGGACCCTCGACGGTCTCGAGCACGAAAACACCGGATGCCACGACCCCTGGGGCCGTGGCATCCGGTGTTCTGCGCGACAGGTGCTTACTGCGCGTCGAGGTCGGTCTCGAGGAGGGCGACGAGCTCGTCGAGCGCCTGCTCGGCACCCTCGCCCTCGGCCTTCAGGGTCACGACCGTGCCGTGACCGGCACCGAGACCCATGAGCGAGAGGATGCTGCCGGCGTTGAGGTCGGCGCCACCCTCGGCGGCGATCGTGACGGGGATCTTCTTCTCCTGCACGGCCTGCACGAAGAGCTTGGCGGGACGAGCGTGGAGGCCCGAGGCGCTGGCGATGGTGGCCTGACGTTCTGCCATGGTGAATCCTTCCGATTCGACGGGGGTGTTAGGCGGCGACCGTGGCTGCGGGAGCGGCCTCGGTGACGGCGGCGTCCTTGGTGCTGCGACCGAGACCCTTGAGGGCCACGACGATCAGCGCCGTCACGACGGTACCCGCCACGATTGCGAGGGCAAAACCCCAGAAGGGGTTGATCGCGAAGAAGACGAAGACGCCGCCGTGCGGGGCGAACGACTGAACGCCCAGCAGCATGCTCAGGCCACCCGTGATCGCACCGCCCACCATCGAGGCGGGGATGACGCGGAGCGGGTCGGCCGCGGCGAACGGGATCGCGCCCTCCGAGATGAACGAGGCACCCAGCAGCCACGCGGCCGCACCGTTCTCACGCTCGACCGGCGTGAACTTGTTGCGGGCGAGCAGCGTCGAGGCCAGAGCCATCGCGAGCGGCGGAACCATGCCGGCGGCCATGACCGCGGCCATGATGAGGTACGGCGCGGTGTTCGTCTGGGTCGCGGCGGCGAGACCGGTCGTGGCGAAGACGTACGCGACCTTGTTGACCGGGCCGCCGAGGTCGAAGCACATCATGAGGCCGAGGATGACGCCCAGCACGATCGCGCCGGCGCTGCTGGCGGCGAGCGAGGTGAGCCCCTCGGTCAGCGCCGACATGAGGGCCGCGATCGGTCGACCGAGGAACAGGATCATCAGCCCCGACGCGAAGATCGACCCCAGGAACGGCACGATCACCACCGGCATGAGCCCGCGCAACCAGCGCGGGGCGTCGAAGCGGCCGAGCCACCAGGCGATGAAGCCGGCGAGCAGACCGCCGATGATGCCGCCGATGAAGCCGGCGTTCATGAGAACCGCGACGGCGCCGGCGACGAAGCCGGGTGCGATACCCGGACGGTCGGCGATCGCGTAGGCGATGAAGCCCGCGAGCACGGCGACGATGAAGCCCATCGACGTCGCGCCGATCGTGAACGCCACCGAGCCGAGGTACTGACCGATCGGCCCGAGCGGCGAGGTGATGTTCTCGGTCGGGAGGTCCCACAGCGAGTTCTGGATGATGACGTTCGCGGCATCCTTGGTGACCTGGTAGCCGCCGAGGAGGAAGCCGAGCGCGATGAGCAGACCGCCACCGGCCACGAACGGGATCATGTAGCTGACGCCGGTGAGCAGCCACCGCTGGATGCGACGACCCACCGACTGCTGAGCGGCGGGCGCGTCGGACGCGGATGCCGCGGCGCCAGCGCCCTGCACGCGTGCGGCGTTCGGGTTCTCACTGGCGGCGAGGGCCTCGGCGATGAGCTGCTTCGGCTGCTCGATGCCGCGCTTCACACCCGCACGGACGACGGGCTTGCCCGCGAAGCGCTGGGGCTCGCGGACGTCGACGTCGACGGCGAAGATCACGGCGTCGGCGTCGTCGATCACGCTCTGCGGGAGCGCCTTGTAGCCGCTCGAGCCCTGGGGCTCGACGATGAGCTCGACGCCCTCGGTCTCGGCGCCTGCGGCCGTGAGCGCGTCGGCGGCCATGAACGTGTGCGCGATGCCGGTGGCGCACGCGGTGACCGCGACGATCTTCTTGGTCTTCGTCGCGGTGGCGCTGCGGGCTTCGGCGCGCGTGGTGGCGGCCGGCGCGGCGGCGGCGTCGGCGGGAGCCGGGCTCACGGCATCCGTGATGAGCCGGACCGCGTCCGCGGGGGTCTGGGCGGCGCGCAGACCCGACATGAACTGGTCGTTCATGAGGCTGCGGGCCAGCTGCGACAGCACCGCGAGGTGCGCTTCGTCGGCTCCGGCGGGCGCGGCGATGAGGAACACGATGTCGGCCGGGCCGTCGGGGGCACCGAAGTCGACACCGGGCTTGAGACGCGCGAACGCGAGGGTGGGCTCGGTGACCGACGCGCTGCGCGCGTGCGGGATGCCGATGCCGCCCGGCAGGCCGGTCTCGTCCTTCTGCTCGCGGGCCCAGGCGTCGTCGAAGAGCTCCTGTGCGCTCGTCGCGCGGCCCTGCGCGACGACGCGCTCGGCCAGAGCACGGATCACCGACTGCTTGTCGGTGCCCAGGGGCGCGTCGAGGGTGACGAGCTCCGGAGTGATGATGTCGGACATTGTCAGTGACCTCCGTGGTCAGGATGTTGCGATGGGGGTGGGGAATTCGGTGACGGCGATGGGGCCCGCGGGCAGGTCGGCCGGCGTCGGGGCCTGGGTCCCCGGCAGGGTCGCGGCAGCGGCGCCGTAGGCGATGCTGCGCGCGAGGCGGTCAGGGGCCGCGGCCCCTTCGAGGTCGGCCAGCAGGTAGCCGGCGAGCGAGCTGTCGCCCGCGCCGACCGTGCTCGCGACCTGGATCCGTGGGGCGCGTCCGCGCCACGCTCCGCCGGCCGAGAAGAGCAGAGCTCCGTCGGCCCCGAGGGTGACGAGGGCGGATGCCACGCGCTCGGGCACGAGAGTCCGCGCGCGTCGCACGGCCTCGGTGAGGACGTCCGCGTCGGCGGCCGCATCCTCGCCGACCAGCTCGGCGAGCTCCTCGTGGTTCGGCTTGATGAGATCGGGCCGGGCTGTCTCGACGACGGCCGCCAGAGCGGGTCCGGAGGCATCGACGGCGATCCGCGGGGACGCGCTCCCCCATCGCTCGCGGACGGCGGCGATGAGGTCGGCGTAGAACGACGCCGGCACACCGGGGGGAAGCGATCCCGCGAGAACGAGCCAGCTCGCCCCTTCGGCCGCGGCGACCACGCCCGCGACGAGCGCCTCGGCCTCCACCGGCGACAGCGCGGCGCCGGGCAGGTTGAGCTTCGTGGTCTCGCCCGCAGGATCGGTGATCGTGAGGTTCGCCCGTGCACGACCGGCGACCTCGACGATGTCGAGCGCGATCCCGGTGTCTTCGAGCAGCATCCGGTACGGGTCGTGACCGTTGACCGGGACGACGGCGCGGGCGGGCGCCCCGGCGGCGGTGACGACCCGAGCCACATTGACGCCCTTGCCTCCGGCGTCCTCGCGCGACGAGAGCGCTCGCTGCACCTCGCCCGGCGCGAGCGCCTCCGCGAGAACGACGGCGCGGTCGGCGGAGGGATTGGCGGTCAGCGTGACGATCATGCGACACGCACCTCCACGTCGGCGTCGGCGAGGGCCTCACCCAGGGGCGTGGTCGGGGACGCGTCCGTGACGAGGACATCGACCTCATCGAGACGGGCGAAGCTCACGAGCAGTTCCTCTCCGAATTTGGCCGCATCGGCAACGAGGACGACCCGGCGCGCGGACTGGATGATGGCGGTCTTGACGGCGGCCTCCTCGGGGTCGGGCGTGCTCAGTCCGAAACGTGCGCTGAGGCCGTTCGTCCCGACGAACGCGATGTCCGGGCGCAGCTGTCCGATGGCGCGCACCGTATGCGCCCCGACCGCGGCCGCCGTGACCCCGCGGACGCGTCCGCCGATCGTGGTGAGCGAGAGACGATCCTCCCCCGCGAGCAGGTGGGCCGCCTCGAGGGAGTGCGTGACGACCTCGACGCCCGTGCTCTCGGCGAGGGCGCTCGGGAGCGCTGCGGCGACGGCTGCCGCGGTCGTTCCCGCGTCGACGAAGACGGACCCGCGGAAGGCGGAACCCAGCACCGCGACGGCCGTGGCGGCGATCGCACGCTTCGCGTCGCCCTGCCGCCCACGGCGCTCGGTGAGAGTCGACTCGGCCGTGCTGGCGCGATCGATCCCCACAGCGCCGCCGTGGACACGGCGGAGGGAACCGGTGGTCTCGAGCCGATCGAGATCACGACGCACGGTCTCCGTGGTCACGTCGAAACGACGGGCCAGGTCGACGACGCTGACGCGTCCGACCTCGCGCAGTTCGCGCTCGATGAGCTGTTGGCGCTCCATTGCGTACACGGGATCTCCTTCGAGGATTCCCACACGATACAACATGAACCAACACAGAGCAACACATATCCCACATGTCGTCGGCGCCGAGGAGTCCCTCTCGACGGGCGTGCCCGCGAAGGAGAGCGCGGCCCTCGCTCCGCGACGATGGGCGTGGACACCTCAGAGGCGCCCGCGCCCGTGCGGATCGTCGGCGAGCAGGGCCGCCTACTCCCCGGACACCGGACACCGGAGCGTTCCGTGATCGCGGTCGACCGACCCTCGGCATCCCAGATCCGGCATACCCTCGGTGCTCGCGGGGATCAGTCCTCCGGCTGCACCTTCTCGGGCACGATCGACCACATGTAGCGCGCGCGACGGAAGTCGCCCTCTTCGGCGCGGTCGGCGCTGAGAGCCTCGAACTCGTCGAAGACCTCCATGACGCGATCCTGGAGCTGCCCGACCTCGTCGGCGCTGAGCAACAACTGCCCGGTCCTCAGCACCATGTAGACGATGTCGGCATCCGGAGCGCGAACCGAGCGGGCGGCCAGCAGCTCCTCCATGCGCTGTCGCATCGGCGTCAAGCGCGAGTCGATCAGCACCATCCGCTGGACGGCGTCGGACTCGACGCTCGCGACGAGCGAATAGCTCGGGGCGGCGGGGAGCCAGGGCCGCTCGCGCCCGTCGGCGGACTCTCCGCGCCGGATGAGTCCGGTGGATTCCGCTGCCCGCAGGTGGTAGCTCATCGCGCTCGGCGTGAGGCCGACGAGCTCCGCGAGCTCGGTGGCCGTCGCCGGTCCCTGGCGCCGGTACAGCTCGTCGACCACGACCATGCGCAGGGGGTTCGCCATCGCACGAACCGCGCGGGGATCGGAGATGACGAGCGTCTGACCGGACATGACCTCCCAGTCTGCCGGGTCGGCGGACGCCGCGCATCCCGGAGGATGCGCGGCGTCCGCGGTGACCGCGCTCAGGAGCGCTGGCGGCGGCGCCACACGATGACCGCTCCCGCGACCAGCGCGGCGGCCGCACCGACACCGAGCCACACGAGCGTGACACCGTCCAGGCCGGTCGAGGCGAGAGCCTGATGCTGAGGCGTGGTGCCCGGCGGCGTGGAAGAACCGCCGTCGGGGTTCGACGCCGACGGGCTCGGGGCCGGCTCGGTCGGCGTCGGGGTCGGCTCCCCGGCGATCGTCGGGGTGACGATCTCCGCGCGGGCGTCTCCGTCGCCGTGCAGGTGCAGCACGAGCACCTGGGGCGTCGCGTCGCCCGCGCGGTGCACGGGGACCGATCCGGCCGCGTCCGCGAACATCGCGGTCCCGGTCTCACCGAACGCCAGGGCCGGAGCGTAGGCGTCGATCGTGGCGGCATCCGTCTGGTCCACGAGCGCGCTCTGGTATCCGCCGTCGAACGCGGGGTTGTAGTACGAGCGCGTCTGCGCGAGGTACCGCACCGTCGTCTGCGTGGTGCCGGGCGTGTAACCGAGCGCCTTCAGCGACGTCGACATCGTCAGCACGGTGTTGTCGAACACGTTCGTCCCCTGGTCGCCGAACACGCCGTTGACGGGGCGCTCCTCGATCAGGTCGCCGGTCACGGCGTCGATCGTCATCGCCACGGGCACGTCACCGGCATCGCCGGGCTGCACCTGCACGATGAAGTCGGCACGGGTGTCGCCGTTGACGTCGAGCTGCACCATGGGCCAGGTCAGGGGCGACATCCGCGCCCATTCGCCGCCCATCTGCAGGCCGAACGTCAGCACACCCTCCGTCGGGTCATCGAGAAGCGACGCGGTCGACGAGGCACCCACGGCGAGGATGTCGGCGCTCTCCAGCGTGTGCTGGGCCGACGTGTCGGGGAAGGTGTCGTCGGGGTCGGTCGCCCCCAGGATGAGGGGCACCATCATCGAGCGGTACCGCTCCTTCCCCTCGCCCTGATCGAGCCCGCGACCGTCGATCGTGAGCGTGCCGCCCGTGCCGTCGAACGCGAGGCCCTGGGTGTGGGTCTCGGAGTAGGGGCGCGGAGCGGAGTAGACCGCCAGACGCACCGGGTAGGTGCCCGCGGGTCCCGTCGCCTCGAGGACTCCCGAGGCATCGGCGAGGTACTGTCGCGGCGCTCCCCCGGTCAGCGACTCCATGGTCGGGTCGAGCGTGCGACGCAGCGCCGCCTGGTCCGCGATCCGCAGCGTGAGCGTGACGTCGACGCTGCCACCGGCGGGAACGGTGACGTTCGCGGGGCTCACCTCGTAGGCGACGCCGGGCGTCTCGGTGCGGGGCGAGTAGCGGAGGTCGAGGGTCGCGGCATCCGTCCCGTCGTTGCCGACCGTCACCGTGCGCGTCTGCACGACCGGTTCGGTGCCGACGTTCACCACGCCGAACGACGCGCTGAGCAGGTCGCCGTTCTCGACGGAGCGCAGGTCGATGTCCCCCTCGACCGCGGCCAGGGCGTCGACCCGGCCGACGCCCACGCGGGCGGGACCGTAGGCGACCGGGTTCTCCCCCGCGGTGACGATGTCGTGCGCCGCGGTGTTCATGACCTTCTGCTTGACGCGCTCGGCCGACCAGTCGGGGTGCGCCTGCACGACCAGGGCGGCGATACCCGCGGCGTGCGGCGCCGCCATCGAGGTTCCGCTGAGCACCTCGAGACCGGTCCCGGTGCCGTTCCCGGCCGAGATGACCGAGACACCGGGGGCGGACACGTCGGGCTTCAGCACGTCGTCGATCGACCCGTGCGTTCCCCGGGAGGTGAAGGATGCCGCGGTGTCGACCCGCGAGGAGTCGAACACCTCGATCGTCCGGCGCAGGTCCGAGCGCAGCTCGATCACGAGACGCCCCTCCTCCATCGCGGGACGCAGGGCGTTCGTGGAGTCGCCGGTGAGCTGGGCGCCGGGGATCGCGGCGTCCCCCGCGATGCCGTTCTCGAACGCGTTGGCCTGGCTGGTCAGCACGACCCCCGCGGCACCGGCGTCGGAGGCGTTGTCGAACCGCGGCACCGGCGTCGGAGGCGTTGTCGAACCGCGTCGCCGAGCCGCAGGCGACGTCCGCGTCGTCCCACTCGAGCCACACGATGGCTCCCGCGACGCGCGGACGGTCCGCCGCGCTGAACGGCGCGCAGCCGTCCGCGTTCGCCGTGTCCGTGAGGGCGACGACGTTGCGGGCGACGTCGAAGTCCCAGCCGTACTCCTGCGAGTACTGCACCTTGATCTTCTCGGCGGCGTTCTGCGCCGGGTCGCCGATCGTGGCGAGTGCGGCGTCGGCCAGGCCGTGGCCGCTCGAGGATGCGGCGACGGTCAACGCGCCCATCGTGGTGCCGGGGCTGCCCGCGATGTCGGTGACGTCGCCGGAGTTGCCGGCCGCGACCACCGGGAGCACACCCGCGTCGACGAGCACCTGGAGCTTGGCGTTGTCGGGGTCGTCGATCGCGCCGTAGTTCGTGCCGAGCGAGAGGTTGACGACGTCGATGGAGGTTCCGGATGCCACCTGCTCGGCGATCCACTCGAGGGCCGCCCCGGTGAGCGCGGTGCTGCCGCCGTTGTCACCGAACACCTTCAACGCGATGAGCCCGGCCTCCGGAGCCGAGCCGGGGCCGATCGAGAACTGCGACCGCACGCTCTCGGCGGAGAGGGTCGTGTAGTCCCCGCGGAACGTCTGGGAATCCTTGTCGACGCCGAGCCCGACCGCGGTGCCGGCGACGTGCGTCCCGTGGTTGCCGCCGGGACCGTCGATCGGGTTGGCGTCCGGTCGCGGGATGGGGTCGTACGACGGCGTGCCGTTGGCGCCGTTGTACGTGGGGCCGGCGAAGTCCCAACCGCCGAGGTACTTGGCGGCATCGAACCAGCGCGCGTCGGGGGCGTCGGTCGACGCCAGAGCCTGCTGGTACACCTCCTTGGTGCCCGGACCGCCGAAGTCGGCGTGGGTGTAGTCCACTCCCGTGTCCACCACGGCGACCGTGACGTCTTTCCCGGTGCGACCGGCCTGCTGCCACGCGCTGACCGCGCGGGTGAGGGCGTCGGAGGCGGCGTTCGACGGCGTCGCGCCGTCGGCGGCCGGGAGCTCGATCGACTGCGAGACGATGCGGGAGACCTTCTCGACATCCGGACGCTCGGCGAGCTGACGAAGGGTGTCCGCATCGGCACTGACGGCGATACCGGGCACCGAGTAGGTCGAGGTGTAGAGCACCGTGGCATCCGGATCGATCTGCTCGAGGGCGTCGGAGACGCGCTCGGTGACCTCGGCGTTGCGGCCCGCGGTCTCCGCTGCCGCATCGGCCGCGGCCTCTTCGGGCGCACCCTGGGCTCGGCGCGCACTGCTCACGCCGAGGGCGCTGTCGCCGCGCGTCTGGACGAACACGTCGACCTTTCCCTCGGCGGTCCGCACCGAGTCCGGCAGGGGCGTGCCGCTGCCGGGACCGGCGGGGGCGAGGGCGATCTCATCGAGACCGATGGGGGCTGCACCGGCGGGGAGCGCGGCGCCGAGCGACAGAGAGGTCGCGAGGAGGCCGGTTCCGACCAGGGCGCAGGCGCGCGAGCGCGCCGAACGTGGAGTGATCATGGGTTTCCTGTTTTCAGCGGGTCGGGAGGGTCGGGACGGGCAGCGCCGGGGTGGGCGCGTCCTCCTCGAACGGGTCGGGGGTGGGAGTCGGCGACGTGCTCGGCGAGGGGGCCGGGGCGGGCGTCTGCGACGCGTCGGGCGACGGCTGCGGAACCGCGGGCGCCTGCTCGACCGGCGCGAGGCGGGTCTCGGGCGTCGGCGAGGTCTCGGGCGCGGCAGCCGGGGCGGCCGTCACCTCGAGCGGGAGGTGGACGTTGTAGGCCGCCGCTCCCCCGCCGCCTTCGATCCACACGGTGTAGGAGCCCGCCGAGATCGTCTGCAGCGTGACCAGCGGCAACGACAGCACCCCGTCCTCGCCGACGGTCGCGTACGCATCCGCGCCGACGAGCAGGGGCTGACGCTCCCACGCGATGTTGCGCAGCGACACGCGGAACGACGTCCCCGGCGTGATGTCCTGTCCGCGGACCACGACGCCCGCCGAGGGGTCGGCGAGGGCATCGGCGGTCACCGTGCTCGTCGAGAGGGAGATCTCGGATGCCGGAGCGGTGGGGTTCCCCGTGACGCGGAACGTGCCGGAGGCGTAGTCGCCCGTCGTGGTCGATCGCGCCGAGACGGTGTAGACGCCCTCGGGAACTCCGTTCGGGCTCGTGATCGCGTTGCTGTGACGCCCCTCGCCGTTCGTGCGCGAGATGCCGAGCGATGCCGTGTAGCCGCGAGACGTGGTCAACAGCAGTTCGTAGGTGTCGAACGGGAGGAAGCCCTCGAGGCTGAAGCGCATACCCGGCTCGGCGACGAAGTCGGCGACCGAGATCTCAGGGGTCGCGGGGGTCACCTTCTTGTCCGCGACGCGCGGAGCGCCGGCGGTCACCTCGAACGTCGCCGATCCGCTCTGCCCCTGGTCGGCGGACACGAAGCTCAATGTCCACGTCCCCACCTGTGCGTTGACGGAGTTCATCTGCAGCGCGTACGAGAAGTCGCCCTTCTCGTCCGAGTGGAGGCCTTCGTTCTCGCCTACGGCGTACATCGTCGTGTCGGGCATGCCCAGGTTGAAGAACACCTTCGTCATCGGCGTCAAGCCGCTGACGTGGATGGTGACGGGCGCGTCGAGGAAGGCATCCTGACTGATCGTCGTCGGATCGCTCGACACGGTCAGCGCGTCGGAGGTCGACGTGACGCGCAGCAGCGCGGAGCCCGCCTCCCCCGCCGACGAGGAGACGGTGATCTGCGCGAGCCCCGTCTCGGGCCGCGTGTTCTCGGGGTCGACGTCGAGCGTGCGCACCCGGGTGTCGACGTTCCCGTCGGCGTTCGCGGTGACCGGGGCCCAGTGGAACGTCGCGCCGGAGGCGAACACGATCCCGATCTCGACCTCGGCACCAGGCGTCAGACCATGAGCGGTCACGCCCACTCCGCTCGCCCACAGCCAATACTGCTCGATGCTCGACACGTCGAGCGTCACGGGCACCCGGGTGTCGGCCTCCGGAGCGACGGCGACGACGCGGCTGTCGTCGATCGCCGCCGTCGCCTCCGTCTCGGCGAGGGAGAACGAGCCCGCACGATCGAGATCGGCGACGGATGCCGCGACCGCGGCGTTCGAATCGGGGTCGGCGGGAGCGGGAGCCCCGCTCTGCGCGACGGCAACGGTACCGGCAACGCTGCCGATGAGGACGACGGCAGCGAGAGCGGCGCCGACGGTGATCCAGGGTTTCTTCATGAGGGCCTCTAGGTGTACGGATGAGATGCGTACAGTGAAGCACGATGTGAAGGAATTTTTCACACTTTTTCGACACCCGTTCCCGGACGTAACACGATCGTCATCGACCGCGCGCCTCGCGGAGGTGTCAGGGAGCCACGACCGAGATGCGGAAAGAGATCTCCTTCCCGTCCGGTCCCGTCAGGGTGGCATCGGTCGTCCCGGTCGCCCGCGCGATGTAACCAGGGTGGAACGTCGCCCCCTCTGAGGCACCGCCCGCGGAGAACTCCGCGATGGTGCGGTCGCCCGTCGTTCCCGTCCACTCCGCGTCCGTCCCGTCCGGCGCCGCGACGACGAGCGACGTGCCGACGATCACCGTCACGTCCCGCCCGTCGAGCTCGCCCGGCGACACGAGCGTCGGAGGAAGGGCCTGCGCGCTCGCCGAGGGCCCGGGCTTCCCCGACGACGAAGAACCCGTGTCCGCTCCGCCGGACGATGACGAATCCGCCGTGGGGGCGCACCCGGCGAGGAAGAGGCCGGCCACGAGGGCCCCCGCCACGATGAACGACGATCGCTTCACGTCACACCTCTCCGGCCGGGGCCACCCACGGCGCTGTGTCCCGGATGCTACCTCGCTCCCCCATGAGCCCCGAGGAGGCGCTCCCTCCGAACCAGACCATCCGGACGTCTCGGGGCGGCCGCGCGCGTGGTCAGCCCTCTTCGGGCTCGTCGCCGGCAGGAGTGAGCGGGATGACGATCGACGACAGAGGAACCTCCCCGACTCCGAGGATCCCGGTCGTCACGGCATCCGCCGATCCGTCGTCGGGGAGAACCTCCGCCGGGCTGCGCGGTCGCACCGGCTCACCGGGCAGTCCCGCCCACTCACTCGGTTCCTCCGGACGCTGCATGAAGAGACCCATGCGCCCATTCTGCGCGCGCCGGCTGGGCGAGGGCTCCGTGAACGCGGGTCAGGACCTGAAGACGTACTGCAGCGAGATCCGCCCCGCCTCGTCGACGGCGACGTCCGCAGTGACGGTCATCCCGTCGACGGACACCTCCGGCAGGCTCATCGTCTGCGCGACGCCCTCCTCACGGCCCGCCTGTCCGACTTTCCGTTCGAGATCCTCGACGTCACTCAGCGACCATCCCCACTCCGTGGCCCGTTGCTCCAGGTCGCTGCGGATGGTGATCCAGGTGCTGCTCGCCGCCGGCGTCAGCGTCAGGGCCGCCAGTCGATCACCCGAGGTGGTGAGGGCGAACGACGAAACCCCCGGGAACGAGATCACGCTCTCGGCGCCGCGCACCTCGACGGTCAGCGGAACGAGCGTCTCGACCGGCGTATCGCCGTCCGCGGGCAGACCGAGGTCGCTCGCGGGGGCGGGGGCGACGACGTCGACGGTGGCCAGGCGCTGTCGATTGAGGAAATCGACACCGGGTCCGTCGAAACGGGATTGACCGTCCGAGAGCTGCTGGTCGACGGCGGGGCGCGGCGCCTCCTCGACCCACCACGAGTGCGACATCGCATACGCCCCGAGACCGGCAGCCGCGCACACGACGAGGACCACGGAGATCGTGATCCACGTGGCCAGACGTTCCCTCCGCGCACGACGCTCACCCGGCGAGGGGCGGCGCGGCGGCGTCGTGGTCGCGGTCATGAGTCCTGCCTACCAGCGCCCTCCGACAGACGCCAGGTTCAACCGGGAAAGCAAAAGCCCCGGTTCTCCGCACTTCATGCGATGACCGGGGCTTTTCGTGTTGCTGGGGTACCTGGACTCGAACCAAGAACAACGGAACCAGAAACCGCCGTGTTGCCAATTACACCATACCCCAAGGCGGTGAGCCGTAACTCGTGCCGAGGATCAAGCTTACGTGACGCGCGGCCCTTCGCCAAACCGGCGGCGGCCCGCGCGCGTCGTGCGCCCCGCGCGACGGCCACGGCCGCCGTCTCGAGCGCCGGGGTCCGCGCGGCCGTGAACCTCGCAGAAACGCGCGAACCTCGCAGGATCCGCTCGGGATCCCGCGAGGTTCGCGTCATTCTGCGAGGTGGGCGCGGGGCGTGCGACCGCGCGGCACGGTCAGCCGAGGTGACGGACCAGGGCGTCGAGCCGCCGAAGCGTCTCCGCCTTGCCGAGAAGCTCCATCGACTCGAACAGTGGCGGCGAGACGCGTCGCCCCGTGAGCGCGACGCGCGGCGGACCGTAGGCCACGCGCGGCTTCAGGCCGAGCTCCTCGACGAGAGCCTTCGACAGCGCCTCCTGCACGGCGGCCGCGGTGAACTCCCCCTCGGGCACGAGCTCGAGAGCACCGACCGACGCCACGAGCACTTCGCCGGCGTTGGCGGGGAGCCCCTTGAGCGCGTCCTCGGCGTAGTCGACGTCGGCGACGAACAGGAAGCCGAGCATGCCCGGCACCTCGCCGAGGAGCTGCACGCGCTCCTGCACGAGCGGCGCCGCCTGGGCGATGATCTCCCGGTGCTCCGGCGAGGGGTCCTCGGCGATGTACCCGGCGCCCGCGAGGTAAGGCACGATGCGGGCGGCGAAGTCGTCGGCATCCAGCATGCGGATGTGATCGCCGTTGATGGCCTCGGCCTTCTTCTGATCGAAGCGCGCGGGGTTCGGGTTGACGTCCGCGATGTCGAACGCGGCGATCATCTCGTCGAGCGAGAACACGTCGCGGTCGCTCGCGAGCGACCAGCCGAGGAGCGAGAGGTAGTTCAGCAGACCCTCGTGGATGAAGCCCTTCTCGCGCTGCAGGAACAGGTCGGCCTGCGGGTCGCGCTTCGACAGCTTCTTGTTGCCGGTCTCGCCCAGCACCAGGGGCATGTGGCCGAAGCGCGGGATGAACGTCGTGACCCCGGCATCCACCAGGGCCGAGTACAGCGCGAGCTGCCGGGCCGTCGAGGGCATGAGATCCTCGCCCCGGATGACGTGGGTGATGCCCATGAGGGCGTCGTCGACGGGGTTCACGAAGGGGTACAGCGGCACCCCGCCGGCACGCACGAGCACGAAGTCGGGGAACGAGCCCGCGGGGAAGGTGACCTCCCCACGGATGAGGTCGACGTAGCTCAGGTCGTGGTCGGGCACGCGCAGGCGCCAGGCGGGCTGACGCCCCTCGGCACGGAAGGCGGCCTTCTGCTCCTCGGTGAGGTCGCGGTCGAAGTTGTCGTAGCCGAGCTGCTTCGCGCGGCCGTTCGCCTCGTTACGGGCGTCGATCTCCTCCACGGTCGAGTAGCTCTCGTACACGGCCCCCGCCGCGACGAGCTTGTCGAGCACTTCGCGGTAGATCTCGTGACGCTGCGACTGCCGGTACGGCGCGTGCGGGCCGCCGACCTCGACACCCTCGTCCCAGTCGATGTTCATCCACCGCAGCGCGTCGAGGAGCTGCTGGTAGCTCTCCTCGCTGTCGCGCGCGGCGTCGGTGTCTTCGATGCGGAAGACGAGCTTTCCGCCGTTGTGCCGGGCGTACGCCCAGTTGAACAGAACGGTGCGGATGAGACCCACGTGCGGCAGGCCCGTCGGAGACGGGCAGAAGCGGACGCGAACGTCGGCGCCGGTGGCGGTCGTGGTGCGGGGATCGGGCGTGGCAGACATCCCCTCGATCCTACCGGCGGGCGCTCCCGCGACCGGAGGGGTGCGGATACTCGGCCAGCACCTCGTCGATGACCTCGAGCGCGACACCGACCGCCGGCACGCGTTCGGCTCCGCGGGCGGTGACGACATGGAGCGTGCGGGCCTCGGCATCCGGAAGCCGGGGAGCGGCGATCCCCGAGAGGAGGGGGAAGGATGCCACGGCCATGCGCGGCAGGATCGCGACCCCCACTCCCTGGGCGACGAGGTTCTCGACGGCGATGTAGTTGTCGGTCTCGAAGGCGATGTCGGGGACGAAGCCGGCGCGGGCACACGCTTCGAGAAGATGACCGCGGCACTGCGGGCACCCGGCGATCCAACGCTCGTCAGCGAGACGAGAGAGGTCGATCGGCCCCGTCGCCGCGGGGTGGTCGACAGGCAGGACCAGGACGGTGTCGTCTCCCCCGACCGTCCGCACCGAGAGGCCGTTCGCGGCGAGATCGAGCTCGCGACGGTCACCGGGATAGCTGTAGGTGAGGGCGATGTCGGCGCGATCCTCCCGCACCGCGACGATCGCCTCGGGCGGCTCCGCCTCGACGAAGCTGATCGAGACGCCGGGACGCCGCGCGGTCACCGCCGCGATCACCCGCGGCACGACGGTCGACGAGGCCGAGGGGAAGGCCGCGATCCGCACCCGCCCCGCGCGGAGGCCCCGCAGCTCGGCCAGATCGCCCGCCGCCGCCTCGAGCGCGGTGGTGACGACGGCTGCGTGCCGGGCGAGCACGCGCCCCGCCTCGGTCAAGCGCACACCCCGACCGACGCGTTCGACGATCGGGGTCCCGGCGCGACGTTCGAGCCGACGCAGTTGCTGACTGACCGCCGGCTGGCTGTACCCCAGCGCGTGGGCGGCCGCCGTGATCGAGCCCGTGTCGGCGATGGCTTTCACCACGCGGAGCGAGTGGGCGTCGAGGTCGTCGTCGGAGTCCGTCACGTTGACACATAAGCAGATCGAATGTTTTTCATGCAACACCTGATCTAGTGCAATGCGGCGCGACGCGGGACGCTGCATCCATGAGCAGCCTCGCCTCCCGCTTCGCCGGCGGCCGCGACTACCTCGCCGCCTGCACCGTCGGACTCCCCTCGCGCGCCACGGTCCGCGCCGTCCGCGACGACCTCGACACCGCGGCATCCGGTCGCCCCGACGTCGCCGCCGCCTCCCAGGCCGTGGAAGACGCTCGCGCGGCCTACGCGCGACTGGTGCGCTCCCCTCTCAGCCATGTCGCCATCGGCTCGCAGACCTCCGTGATGACCTCGCTCATCGCCGCCTCCGTGCCCGACGGTGCGGAGGTGCTGTGCCCGGAGGGCGACTTCGCCTCGCTCGTGGCGCCGTTCGCTCACGCCGCGCGCGGCGTCCGTCTCCGCACGGTTCCGCTCGCGGCCCTCGCGGACGCCATCCGCCCCGACACCTGGCTCGTGGCGTTCTCGCTCGTCCAGTCGGCGACGGGAGAGGTGGCGGATGCCGCGGGCATCGCCGCCGCCGCCACACGCGCCGGCGCGCGGACCCTCTGCGATCTCACGCAGGCCGCGGGCTGGCTCCCGGTCGATGCGACCCTGTTCGACGCAACCGTCTGTCACGCCTACAAGTGGTTGTGCTGCCCCCGTGGGGTCGGTTTCCTCACCGTCACGCCGGAGTTCGCGCGGGTGCTGCGCCCGGTACAGGCCGGCTGGTACTCGGGCGACGACCCGTGGACGTCGTGCTACGGCACGGGCGAGACGCTCGCATCCGATGCCCGGCGCTTCGACGTCTCGCCCGCGTGGCAGGCGTTCGTGGGCGCCGCGCCGGCGCTGCAGATGTTCGCGGATGCCGACATCACCGAGCTCTACATCCACACCGCCGGCCTCGCGGCGCGCTTCCGAGCGGGACTCGGTCTTCCCGAGCCCCAGCGCCCCTCGGCGATCGTGACGTGGCCGGATGCCACCGGTGATGCTCTCGCGCGCCTCACGGCACGGGGCATCACGGCGTCGGGCCGGGCGGGCCGGGCCCGCGTGGCCTTCCACGTCTTCAACGACGAGGCCGACGTCGACCGCGCTCTCCGCGCACTCGGCACGACGGCCCCCGCCTCCGCCGCGCCCGCTCTCAGCTACTCGATCTGAGACCCCGCACGGCGACGGCACCCGCGCACACGAGCGCGACCGGGACGAAAGCCCAGAGTGCGAGGCCCCCGTAACCGACGAGCCCCAGGATCACGCCGGCGAGCACCGACCCGACGGCCGCGCAGGCGGTCATGAGGGTGTCGCTCCGGCCCTGGCGACGAGGCCGGAGCGCGAGCGGGGTCGCCTCGGTCAGCAGCGCGGAGCCCGCGACCGTCGCCGCACTCCAACCAAGGCCCAGAAGGACGAGCGCGACGAGAACGCCGGCCTGTGAGGCCGAGAACAGCGAGGCGATGACCAGCGACGCGGCGAAGAGCGCCTGCCCGAGCAGGATCACGGCGAGCCGTCCGACGCGATCCGCGAGGATGCCGAAGACGGGAGAGAGGCCGTACATACCGAACACGTGCAGCGCGATCGTGACGCCGACGGCGAGCGTGACGGCATCCGGAGCGACGATGTGCGACAGGTGGACCGGCGTCATCGCCATCACCGATGCCATCGTGACGTGGGACGCGGCGACCGCGAGCATCGCGAAGCGGGCGATCTTCGGGCGGTCGACCTCCGGCGCCGCGACCGCGGACGATGCCTTGTCCCTGTCGAGGCGTTGGGCGAGCAGAAGCGGATCGGGACGCAGCACGAGCACGTAGAGCGCGAACGCGCACACCTGAGCGGCGAACGAGAACAGGTACGCGCCCGTGAGGCGCGGCATCCCGATACTCGCCCCCACGAGCTCGCCGGGTGCGAGCAGCAGCGGTCCGACGACCCCGCCGACCGTCGTCGCCCAGACGACCGTCGCCAGGTCACGGCCACGGCGGGCCAACGTCGCGAGGTCGGTCGCGGCGAAGCGGGACTGCAGGGTGCCGGCGTTGCCCGCGCCGATGAGGGCGATCCCGACGAGGAGCAGCGGGAACGTGCGCGTCGCCGCCGCGGTCACGACGACCAGAATCCCGCTCAGCGCCGCCAGATTCCCCGTCGTGAGGGCGAACCGACGGCCGCGGCGAGCCGCGAGCCGCGCGAGCGGAATCGCGGTGAGGGCGGCGCCGAGGGTCACCGCCGCCGTCGCGAAGCCCGAGAGCGCCTCTTGGCCGGACAGGTCGGCGGCGAGCAGCGCTCCCAGCGAGAGCGTCGCACCGAAGGCCACGCCGGTGAGCACCTGCCCCGCCGCCAGAACCCGCACCGTCCGGCGCTGGGCGGCGACGAGGTCGATGCTCGCCGACGCGGCGATGTCAGGCATCGCGCACGGTGTTGCGCAGCACGCCGATGCCGCTCACCTCGACCTCGACGGTGTCGCCCGCGACGAAGGGACCGACGCCCGCCGGGGTGCCGGTGAGGATGAGGTCGCCCGGGAGCAGCGTGAACACCGCGGAGGCGTAGGCGACGAGGGCGCCGATGCCGTGGATCATGTCCGAGACCGGACCCTGCTGACGGACCTCGCCGTTGACCCGGGTGGTGATGGCTGCGGTCTCGAGGTCGAGGTCGGTCTCGATCACCGGGCCGACGGGGCAGAACGTGTCGAAGCCCTTGGCGCGCGACCACTGCCCGTCGCTGCGCTGCAGGTCGCGCGCGGTGACATCGTTGGCCACGGTGTACCCGAAGATGTAGTCGCTCGCCTTCTCGGCGGGGACGTTCTTCGCGATGCGCCCGATCACGACGGCGAGCTCACCCTCGTAGTCGGTGTGCGAGCTGAGGCTCGTGGGGCGCACGATCACGTCGCCGGGGCCGATCACCGAGGTGTTCGGCTTGAGGAACATCAGGGGTTCCGCGGGGGCTTCGCCGCCCATCTCGGCCGCGTGGTCGTGATAGTTCTTGCCGATGCAGACGACCTTCGAGCGAGGGATGACCGGCGCGAGCAGAGCGACGTCGGCGAGCGGCACACGCTCCCCCGTCGTGTCGAAACCGGCGAACATCGGGTCTCCGGCGAGGACCACGAGCTCGCCGTCGTCGACGATCCCGTAGCGAATGGCGTCCTGGTGGCTGAATCGAGCGATCTTCACCTCTTCAGCCTATCCGCGACCTCCGACACCGCCTTCAGTCCGCAGCGCCCCGACCGGCCTCGCGACCTCGACGGGAGCGCGCGCGGACCGCGTCGCGTGCGGCCGCGCCGCGCCCGCAGACTCACCCGCCGGCGATCGCCGTCGAGACCGGGAACGACGGAGGGACCCCCGGCATCCGGGAGTCCCTCCGACGTTTCACGGCGCTTACGCGTCGAGGCGGTACAGCCAGCCGTGCTTGTCTTCGGCGCGACCGTACTGGATGTTCGTGAGCTCCTCGCGCAGTTCGAGGGCGAGCGTGCCCGTGGGCTGCTCGTCGATGAAGTCCTTGCCCTTGAGGACGCCGATCGGCGTCACGACGGCGGCGGTTCCGCACGCGAACACCTCGACGATGTCTCCGGATGCCACTCCCTCGCGCCATTCGTCGAGCGAGACGTTGCGGCCGACGACGTGGTGACCGCGGTCGCGGGCGAGCTGCAGGAGAGAGTCGCGCGTGATGCCCTCGAGGATCGAGTCCGACTGCGGGGTGACGATCGTGCCGTCCTTGTAGACGAACACGACGTTCATGCCTCCGAGCTCTTCGACGTTGCGGTCCTGGTCGAGGAACACGACCTGATCGCACTCGTTCTCGTACGCCTCGGACTGGGGCAGCAGGCTCGCGGCGTAGTTGCCGCCGGTCTTCGCCGCACCCGTACCGCCCTTTCCGGCGCGCGAGTAGTCCTCGCTGAGCCAGATCGAGACAGGCTGAACGCCGCCCTTGAAGTAGGCGCCGGCGGGGCTCGCGATCAGGTAGTAGGCGACCTTATGCGCGGGGCGGACGCCGAGGAACGCCTCCTTCGCGAACATGAACGGCCGGAGGTACAGGCTCTGGTCGTCGCCGGAGGGCACCCAGGCGCCGTCGACGGCGATGAGCTCGCGCAGCGACTGGAGGAAGTACGGCACCGGCAACTCGGGAAGCGCAAGACGGCGGGCGGAACGCTGCAGACGGCGACCGTTCTGGTCGGGACGGAAGGTGTGCACCGATCCGTCCGCGTGACGGTAGGCCTTGATGCCCTCGAAGATCTCCTGCCCGTAGTGCAGGACCGCCGCGGCGGGGTCGAGCGAGATCGGGCCATAGGGCGAGACGCGCGGGCGGTGCCAGCCGCCGCGGACCGACCAGCAGATGTCGACCATGTGATCGGTGAAGCTCTGCCCGAAGCCGGGGTTGGCGAGGATCGCGTCGCGGTCGGCGTTGCTCTTGGCCGCGAGGTTGCGGGTGACGGCGAACTCGAGCGGGTCGAGTCCGGTGTCGGGGTCGGTGTCGATGGTGGTCATCAGTCGTCCAAAGTTCTCGTGCGCGGGGCTCGGCGGGGCCGATCGGTCCAGGTTACGCCCGGACGCGTTCGGCGATGGCGTCGCCGATCTGGGCTGTGGTGCGGTCGCCCTCACGGTTGGCGATATCGGCTTCGACCGCGTGGGTGACGCGGGCGGCTTCGTCGGTGAGCCCGAGGTGATCGAGCAGGAGGGCGACGGAGAGGATCGCGGCCGTGGGGTCGGCCTTCTGGGTACCCGCGATGTCGGGCGCCGATCCGTGGACGGGCTCGAACATCGAGGGGAACGCGCCGTCGGGGTTGATGTTGCCCGAAGCGGCGAGGCCGATGCCTCCGGTGACGGCGCCGGCCAAGTCGGTCAAGATGTCGCCGAAGAGGTTGTCGGTGACGATCACATCGAAGCGGCCCGGGTTCGTGACCAGGAAGATGGTTGCCGCGTCGACGTGCAGGTAGTCTACGTCGACCCCCGGGAACTCGGATGCCACGGCGTCGACGATCCGCTTCCACATCCCGCCCGCGTGCACGAGCACGTTCGTCTTGTGCACGAGCGTGAGCTTGTGACGGCGGCGCTCGGCGAGGGCGAACGCGTACCGGACGACGCGCTCGACACCGTAGGCGGTGTTGACGGAGGTCTCGTTGGCGACCTCGTGGGGGGTGCCCCGGCGAATGGCCCCGCCGTTGCCGACGTAGGGCCCCTCGGTCCCCTCGCGAACGACGACGAAGTCGATCTCGCCCGGATCGGCGAGCGGACCGGCAGCCCCCGGGTACAGCTTTGACGGACGCAGGTTGACGTAATGGTCGAGCTCGAACCGCAGCTTCAGCAGCAGACCGCGTTCGATGTTGGCGTCCTTCAGCCGCGGGTCGCCCGGGACTCCCCCGACGGCACCGAGGAGGATCGCGTCGTGCGCGGCGATGGCCGCGAGGTCGTCGTCGGTGAGGGTGTCGCCGGTCTCCAGGTAACGCCCCGCGCCGAGGGAGAACGGAGTCTTCTCGAAGGTGACCCCCGACTCGGCAGTGACCGCATCGAGGACCTTGACGGCCTCCGTGACGACCTCGGGACCGATGCCGTCACCGGGGATGACGGCCAGCTTCACGACACGCGACATCGCTCTCCTCAGAGCTCGGGGCACGTCACTTCGTCGACGTGCTGCGGGTTCCTCCCAGGGTAGTCGCAGCGATCGCACCCGCGAGGACGATCAGACCGGCACCGATCAACGCCGTCACGACCACACCGGAGTCGAACGCGTGAGCTGCGGCGACCCGCAGGGCCTCGGCCAGTGCGGCATCGTCGAGGGTGTGCGACACCGCGACGGCGCCGGCCAGGGTCTCTCGCGCCGCCGAGGCTGCGGAATCCGGAAGCCCGGCGGGCAAGACCAGCTGAGCGCGGTAGAAGGCCGCCAGGATGCCGCCGAGGACGGCCGTGCCGAGGACGGCGCCTACCTCGTACGCGGTCTCGGAGACGGCGCTGGCCGCACCCGCTTTCGCGGACGGCGCGCTCGAGAGGATGAGCTCGTTCGACACCGTCTCGGCCGCGCCGATGCCGATGCCCAGAAGGGCGAAGGCGACGATGAGCTGCACGAGATCGGCCGTCGACAGGGCCACGAGGACGTACGCCACGGCGGAGAACGCGAGTGCGATCGGCACGACGATGCGCGGGGCGAAACGCGCGGCGATCGGCACGACAGCCAGACCCGACACGATCATGAGGGCGAGCCCCGGCAACAGCGCGAACCCGGCGACCATCGGGGTGAGGCCGACGACGAGTTGGAGATGCTGCGCGACGAAGTACAGGAAGCCCACGAGGCCGACGACGCTCAGCAGATTCACGAGGATCGCGCCGGAGAACGTGCCGCGCTGGAACAGGGTCATGTCGAGCATGGGGGTCGGGAGACGACGCTGGCGGCGCACGAACAACCACCCGAAGACGACACCCACCACGAACAGCACCGGCGCGAGCGACATCGGGCCGTCGACCGCGAGCTTCTTGATGCCGTAGACGATGGGCACCATCGTCGCGAGCGACAGGAGGACGCTGATCGGGTCGAAGCGCCCCGGCGCCGGGTCGCGACTCTCGGGCACGAAGAACGGAGCGAGGATCAGCAGCGGCACGAGCACCGGCACAGCCATGAGGAAGACCGAGCCCCAGGAGAAGTGCTCGAGCAGGAACCCGCCCACGATCGGGCCGAGGGCGGCACCGGCGGAGAAGCCGGACGCCCAGATCGCGATGGCGAAGCGCCGCTGGTCACGGTCGCGGAAGATGCTGCGCAGCAGCGACAGGGTCGACGGCATGAGCATGGCGCCGAAGACGCCCATGAGCGCACGGCCGGCGATGAGAGCGGCCGCGGTAGGAGCGAAGGCGGACAGCGCGGACACGGCGGCGAAACCGGTCGCACCGATCAACAGCATGCGCTTACGGCCGAAGCGGTCCCCCAGCGTGCCCATCGTGACGAGAAGACCCGCGAGCACCAGCGGGTAGACGTCGATGATCCACAACTGCTCGATACTCGAGGGCTGCAGGTCGAGGGCGATCTCGGGCAGGGCGAAGCTCAGCACCGTGTTGTCGACCGAGACCAGCAGCACGGGCAGCATGAGCACGGCCAACGCGAACCAGCCGCGCCACCCGGCGCGGGTCACGGCGATGTCTTGCGTGGGCAACGACGAGGTGAGCATTCTTCGAATCCGTTTCTAAACCGTCCAGCCGGTATAGTAACAGACAGGAAACACGAGCCGCCAGTACGATCGAAGAGACATGAGCCGCCCCCCACTCGCCCGCGAAGCCGTCCTCGACGCCTTCACCCGCATCCTCGTCGACGAGGGAGAGCGCGCTGCCACCATGGACGCGACCGCCCGCGCCGCAGGGGTATCCAAGGGCGGGCTGCTGTACCACTTCCACTCCAAGAGCGCCCTCGAGGCTGCTCTCGTCGACCGTCTCGAGAAGCTGGCGCAGGAAGACATCGAGGAGATCGAGCGGTCCACCGAGGGTGCCGTCGCCGCGCACATCCGGTCGTCGCAGAACACCGGCTCCGCTCTCGACGTCACGATCCTCGCGGTGTCCCGCCTGGCGCAGAACGGAAACGACACGGCGACGGCGTCGCTCCGGCACGTGCGCGAGCTGTGGGAGGAGAGCCTCCGCGGGCACACCCGCGACGAGACGGCGCTGCAGATGGTGCTGCTCGTCAGCGACGGTCTGTACTTCAACGCCGTGCTCGATCTGAACGCGCTCCCCGGACCCGCGCTGGAGGGCGCCGAGCTCGACAAGCTCATCGAGGCCGTGGTCGCCGCGACCACCTGACGTTCCCGACGGAATCGGGTTTCACCGCGGGCTCACTCCCCCCGTCGATCCCGACCCTCGCGCCGGAGGTCGATGACGACCCCGAGCAGGATCAACACCCCACCGATCGCGCCGAGAATGCCCCACGGGGTCCGGTGTACGACGTCGGCCACCCCGCCACGAGGAAGAGGATGCCGAGACCGGCGGAGACGAGACGGAGGACGAGAGCCACCCGCGAATTGTCGCCGCGGACCATAGGTGTCCGCCGAGGAGCCGGCCACCCCTCGATGCCGCATCTCCAGCCGACCACCTGTCCACACGGAACCGCGGTGGCCGTCGCCGAACACGCGAGAGGGGGCCGCCGCAGCGACCCCCTCCCCCGACGATGAGAGCCTCAGCCCTCGACGATGTCGATCTGGCGGAACAGGTCCGCGCCGACGGCCTCGCGCATCGCGCCGAGGATCTCGTCGGGCACGGGCGAGTCGACCGTCAGCACGGAGAGCGCTCGGCCCGTGGCATCCGGAGCCGCCACCTGGAGGCCCGCGATGTTGATGCCCGCCTCGCCCAGCTTCTGGCCGTAGATCGCGACGATGCCGGGACGGTCGGCGTAGCGCATGACGAGGTGGTGCTGCTCGATCGGCACCTCGATGTCGTAACCGTTGATCGCGACGACCTTGGGCACCATTCGGGTGCCGGCGAGCGTGCCGGCGACCGTGAGGCTCGAGCCGTCGGCGAGGGTGCCGCGCAGGATCGTGATGTTCCGGTACAGCGGGCTCTCGGCCTCGACGACCAGGCGCGCCTCGACGCCGCGCTGCTCGGCGAAGAGCGGCGCGTTGACGTACGACACGCTCTCGCTGACGATGCGGCTGAAGTATCCCTTGAGGGCCGCGAGTCGGTAGACGCTGACGTCGTAAGCAGCGAGTTCGCCGCGCACCTCGATGTCCAGGCTCGCGAGAGCGCTGTCGGCGAGACCGCTGAAGAACTGGCCGAGCATCTCGACCAGGGCGATACCCGGACGCACGAACGGGTCGATCGCGCCGCCGGCGACGTTCACGGCATCCGGGACGAGGTCGCCCTCGAGCGCGAGCTTGACGCTGCGCGCGACCGAGACACCGGCCTTCTCCTGCGCCTCTTCCGTGCTGGCGCCGAGGTGCGGGGTGACGACGACGTTGGGCAGGTCGAGGAGCTTGCGGGCGGGGCCGCCCTCGACGGGAGGCTCGGTCGAGAACACATCGAGGCCGGCGCCGGCGATCTCACCGGTGGTGAGCGCGTCGAACAGGGCCTCTTCGTCGATGAGACCGCCGCGGGCGACGTTGATCACGTAGGCCGACTTCTTCATGCGGCGCAGCTGCTCGGCGCCGATCATGCCGGTCGTCTCGGGCGTCTTCGGCATGTGGATCGTCACGAAGTCGCTCTGCTCGAGGAGCTCGTCCAGCGAGACCAGCTGCACGCCGAGCTGCTGCGCGCGTGTCGCGGTGACGTAGGGGTCGTACGCGATGACGCGCATGTCGAACCCCTGCAGGCGGGCGGCGATGAGCGCACCGATACGGCCGAGGCCGATTATGCCGATCGTCTTCTCGAAAAGCTCGGTACCGGTGAACGAGCTGCGTTTCCAGAGTCCCTGCGCGAGCGAGGCGTGGGCGGCCGGGATACGCCGCGCGAGGCTCAGGACGTGACCCACCGTCAGCTCGGCCGCCGAGACGATGTTGGAGGTGGGGGCGTTGACCACCATCACGCCGGCCGCGGTGGCCGACTTGATGTCGACGTTGTCGAGGCCGACGCCGGCGCGGGCGACGACCTTCAGCGACGGAGCGGCGGCAAGGGCCTCGGCGTCGATCTGAGTGGCCGAGCGCACGAGCACCGCGTGCGCGTCGGCGAGAGCCGAGAGCAGCGCGGGGCGGTCGGTCCCGTCGACGTTGCGCACGTCGAAGTCGGGGCCGAGCGCGTCGATCGTGGCGGGAGAGAGTTCTTCGGCGATGAGCACGACGGGCTTCGTCACGGATGCGTCCTTCGAAACGGTGCTGGGGACTGGCGCGCACCGCCGCACACCGCCGGCGCGAGCCGGGCGCGCGACCCGTGCGGGCCGTCTGCCAGCCTAGCGCGGAGGGGAATGGATGCCGGACCGTGTGACGTTCCGGCGGATCCGGTGGCCTCCCGACCGGCGGAGGCGTCCGGGTTACGACCCGTACAGCCCGTACGACGTCGTGCCGTAGCCGACGATCGCGAGCCAGAACGCCGCGGAGAGGGTGAGGCCGGCGAGCATCACGATCGCGAACTCCCCGGCCTTCCGGCGCCAGCCGATCGCGAAGGCGACACCGAAGGCGATCAACGGGAACACGATCGGCAGGCTGTAGACGAACCAGCCGAGGCCGTTGAGTCCGAGCGGGCCGTTCACCTGCAGCACGAGCAGCGCGACCGAGCTCCAGACGACGAAGGCGTAGAACAGGCCGAAGACACCGGCGATCGTCACGATCAGCCAGGTGGGGATGTGGCGTGTACGCGCGACGGCACTCATGCGAGGGACCCCATCGACAGGAACGGCCAGGGCACGAGCAGGACCAGACCCAGAATCAGCAGCAGGAACCGCTGCCAGGTCCGCCACGATCGGGTGAGCACGAGGACCGCGACGAACCAGACGAGGGGCGCGAGGGTCGCGCCGACGGTCATCGCGACGACGGTGACGTCGGGGATCGGGATGCCGAGACTCTGCAACTGACGCCCGGAGACGAGCCAGCCGAGAGCGAAGAACAGGTACGTCGCCGCGACGACGCCGATTCCCACGAGACCGACGTTGCCCAGTGGTGCCGCGGCCACGGCATCCGGGGCGCTTTCGGACGGAACGGATGCCGCGACCGACTCGCCCTCGTCGGGGAGGGCGGGCGCCGGGCGCTCCGTCGAGGGAGCGACGAGCGGCTCGGGGCGCGGCTCCGGCACAAGCGGTTCGGGCCCGTCCGCGCCCGCGGACTCACGCTTGTCTCCGACGTCGAGGGTCGGGTCGTCGTCACCGCCCCACGAGAGGGCGTCGTCATCGCGCGGTGTGCTCACGGCTCCACGGTAGCGGCGCTCCCCCGCGACCGGGCCGCGCCCCGCCGAGCGCGCGCGCCCACGGCATCCGGAACCGAACCGTCCCCCGGAGACGGCGAACGCCCCGGAACCGCGTGGGTCCGGGGCGTTCGGAGACGAGCGATCAGCGCGCGGCCGAACCCTCGACGTAGTCGCTGTCCTGCTGCTTCCACGCGAACAGGCCGCGCAGCTCCTTGCCGGTGGCCTCGATCGGGTGACCCTGCTCCTTCTCGCGGAGCTCGAGGAACTCGGGAGCGCCGTTGTCCTGGTCGGCGATGAAGCGCTCCGCGAACGCGCCCGACTGGATGTCGGCGAGGACGGCCTTCATGCTCTCCTTGACGTCGGGCGAGATGACGCGCGGGCCCGAGACGTAGTCGCCGTACTCGGCGGTGTCGGAGATCGACCAGCGCTGCTTGGCGATGCCGCCCTCCCACATGAGGTCGACGATGAGCTTGAGCTCGTGCAGCACCTCGAAGTACGCGATCTGCGGCTGGTAGCCCGCCTCGGTGAGGGTCTCGAAACCGGCCTGCACGAGGTGGCTCATGCCACCGCAGAGCACGGCCTGCTCGCCGAAGAGGTCGGTCTCGGTCTCTTCGGTGAAGGTCGTCTTGATGACGCCGGCGCGGGTGCCGCCGATGGCCTTCGCGTACGAGAGGGCGGTGTCCCAGGCCGAGCCCGAGGCGTCGCGCTCGACGGCGATGATGTCCGGGATGCCACGGCCGGCGACGTACTCGCGACGCACGGTGTGCCCCGGGGCCTTCGGGGCGACGAGGATCACGTCGACACCCTCGGGGGCGTCGATGTAGCCGAAGCGGATGTTGAAGCCGTGCGCGAAGGCGAGCGTCTTGCCCTCGGTGAGCTTGTCCTTGATCGAGTCGGCGAAGATCGAGCGCTGGTGCTGGTCGGGCGCGAGGATCATGATCAGGTCGGCCCACTCGGCGGCGTCGGCGACGTTCTTGACCTCGAAGCCGTCTTCCTGCGCCTTGGCGGCCGACTTCGAGCCGTCCTTGAGCGCGATGACGACCTCGACACCCGAGTCGCGCAGGTTCTGCGCGTGGGCGTGACCCTGCGAGCCGTAGCCGACGATCGCGACCTTCTTGCCCTGGATGATCGAGAGGTCGGCGTCGTCGTCGTAGAAGATCTCTGCCATGAGGATGTTTCTCCTTGAATCGTGGCCCCCGTCAGGGGCCGCTGGTGAATGGAAGTGGGGAAGATTCAGCCGCGCAGGACGCGCTCGGTGATGCTCTTGCCGCCGCGACCGACGGCGAGAAGGCCCGACTGCGCGAGCTCTTTCACGCCGAACGGCTCGATCGCCTTGAGGAAGGCACCGACCTTGCCCGAGTCGCCCGTGATCTCGATCACGATGGCATCCGGTGCGTAGTCGACAACCGAGGCGCGGAAGAGGGTGACGACCTCGAGAACGTTCGACCGGGTGGCGTTGTCGGCGCGCACCTTCACGAGGACGTGTTCGCGCTGCACGGATGCCGCCGGGTCGAGCTCGACGATCTTGATCACGTTGATCAGCTTGTTGAGCTGCTTCGTGACCTGCTCGAGCGGGAGGCCCTCGACGTCGACCACGACCGTGATCCGCGAGAGACCCGGAACCTCGGTGACCCCCACGGCGAGGGACTCGATGTTGAAGCCGCGACGGGCGAAGAGACCGGCGACGCGCGTGAGCAGACCGGGCTTGTCCTCGACGAGGAGGCTCAGAACGTGACGAGACATCTCAGTCCTCCTGCTCGTTGAAGGCGGGCGAGTGGTCGCGCGCGTACTGGACGTAGCTGTTGCTGACGCCCTGCGGCACCATCGGCCACACCATGGCGTCGGCGCTCACGACGAAGTCGATCACGACGGGCCGGTCATTGGTGTCGAGAGCGAGCTGGATGGCCGCGTCGATCTCGTCTTCCTTCTCGACGCGGATCGCAAGGCATCCGTACGCCTCGGCCAGCTTGACGAAGTCGGGGATGCGTCGCGTGCCGTGTCCCGTGTTCAAGTCGGTGTTGGAGTGGCGGCCGTCGAAGAACAGCGTCTGCCACTGGCGCACCATGCCGAGCGAGGAGTTGTTGATGATCGCGACCTTGATCGGGATGTCGTTGATGACGCAGGTCGCGAGCTCCTGGTTGGTCATCTGGAAGCAGCCGTCGCCGTCGATCGCCCACACGGCGCGCTCGGGCTGGGCCACCTTGGCGCCCATCGCCGCGGGGACCGCGTAGCCCATGGTGCCGGCGCCGCCGGAGTTGAGCCACGCGTTGGGACGCTCGTACTTGATGAACTGGGCCGCCCACATCTGGTGCTGGCCCACGCCCGAGGCGTAGACGCCCTCGGGTCCGGTCAGCTCGCCGATGCGCTGGATCACGTGCTGCGGCGACAGAAGGCCGTCGGTGGTGGGGGTGTATCCGAGCGGGAACTCCTCGCGGAGGCCGTTGAGATAGGTCCACCACTCGCTGTAGTCGTGCGGGTTCTCGGCGTCGGCGGCGCGGAAAGCGGCATCCAGATCGACGAGCACCTCTTTCAGGTCTCCCACGATCGGCACGTCGGCCGTGCGGATCTTCGAGATCTCCGCGGGATCGATGTCGACGTGCACGACCTGCGCGTGAGGCGCGAAGAGCGCCGCCTTGCCGGTCACGCGGTCGTCGAAGCGCGCACCGAGCGACACGATGAGGTCGCTCTCCTGCAGGGCGAGGACCGCGGGGACCGTGCCGTGCATGCCGGGCATGCCGAGGTGCTGCTCGTGCGAGTCCGGGAACGCGCCGCGGGCCATGAGAGTGGTCACCACGGGGGCACCGGTCGCCTCGGCGAGCACCTTCAGCTCGGCCGACGCGTTGGCGCGGATCGTGCCGCCACCCACGTACAGCACGGGCTTCTTCGCGGTGGCGAGCAGGTGCGCCGCGGCCTGGATCTGCTTGCCGTGCGCCTTGGTCACCGGGCGGTAACCCGGCAGGTCGACCTTGGGCGGCCACACGAAGGGGGCCTCCGCCTGCTGCGCGTCCTTGGTGATGTCCACCAGCACGGGGCCGGGACGACCGGTCGAGGCGATCTCGAAGGCCGCGGCGATCGCGCCGGGGATCTCGTCGGCCGTCTTCACCAGGAACGAGTGCTTGGTGATCGGCATGGTGATGCCGACGATGTCGGCCTCCTGGAAGGCGTCGGTTCCCATGAGGGTCGAGAACACCTGACCGGTGATGCAGACCAGCGGCACCGAGTCCATGTAGGCGTCGGCGATCGCGGTGACGAGATTGGTCGCGCCGGGGCCGGACGTCGCGATGGCGACGCCGACCTTCCCGGATGCCGCGGCGTAGCCTTCGGCCGCGTGACCGGCGCCCTGTTCGTGGCGCACGAGGATGTGGCGGACGTGCTCGTCATCCATGAGCGGGTCGTAAACGGGCATGATCGCGCCGCCCGGGAGACCGAACACGTCGGTCACCCCGAGCAGGTCGAGCGATCGGACGACCGCCTGCGCGCCGGTCATCACGGGCGCGGGAGCGGTGCGAGCGGGCGGCCGGGGAATGGCCGCCGTGGAGGAATCGATGGACATGGGAGTACCTCGAGAACCAGAGAAGGTGAGAAGGGGGACGGCCGTCAGCCCGTGACCGCGCCCTCCGCGGCGGAGTGCACGAGCTTGGAGTACTTGGCCAGAACGCCACGGGTATAGCGCGGGGGAAGCGGTTCCCAGCCTTCGCGGCGGGAACCCAGCTCGGCGTCATCGACGATCAAGTCGAGAGTGCGAGCGGCGATATCGACCCGTATCAGATCACCATCGCGCACGAAGGCGATAGGACCTGCGTCCACCGCTTCGGGAGCTATGTGGCCGATGCACAGGCCGGTTGTGCCGCCTGAGAATCGTCCGTCCGTCAAGAGTAGTACATCTTTTCCGAGGCCCGCGCCCTTGATGGCCGCGGTGATCGCCAGCATCTCGCGCATGCCGGGGCCGCCCTTGGGGCCCTCGTAGCGGATGACGACGACGTCGCCGGCGGCGATCTCGCCCGCCTCGAGGGCGTCCATCGCCCCGCGCTCGCGCTCGAAGACGCGGGCCGGACCCTCGAAGACGTTTCCGTCGAAGCCGGCCGACTTCACGACCGCGCCCTCGGGCGCCATCGAGCCGTGCAGGATCGTGATGCCGCCGGTGGCGTGGATCGGGTCGCTGAACGAGTGGATGACCTTGCCGTCGACCGGGTCGGGGTTCAGGTCGGCGAGGTTCTCGGCGAGCGTCTTGCCCGTGACGGTGAGCGCGTCGCCGTGCAGCAGGCCCTCGTCGAGCATCGCCTTCATGATCACCGGGATGCCGCCGTGGCGATCGACGTCGTTCATGACGTACTGGCCGAAGGGCTTCATGTCGGCCACGTGCGGCGTGCGGTCGCCGATGCGGTTGAAGTCGTGGAGGTTGAGCTCGACCTCGGCCTCGTTCGCGATGGCGAGCAGGTGCAGCACGACGTTGGTCGAGCCGCCGAGCGCCATGGCGAGGGCGATGGCGTTCTCGAACGCCTCCTTGGTGAGGATGTCGCGCGTGGTGATGCCCTGACGCAGCAGATTGACCACGGCCTCGCCCGAGCGGTGCGCGAAGTAGTCGCGGCGGCGGTCGGCGGACGGCGGGGCGGCGGAGCCGGGGAGGCTGAGACCGAGAGCCTCGGCGACGGATGCCATGGTGTTGGCGGTGTACATGCCACCGCACGCGCCCTCACCGGGGGCGATCGCGCACTCGATGCGCTTGAGGTCGGCCTCGCTCATCTTGCCGGCGAGACACGCGCCCACGGCCTCGAACGAGTCGATGATCGTGACGTCCTTCTCGGTGCCGTCGCTGAGCTTCACCCAGCCCGGCGCGATGGAGCCCGCGTACAGGAAGACGCTCGACAGGTCGAGACGAGCGGATGCCATGAGCATGCCCGGGATCGACTTGTCGCAGCCCGCGAGCAGCACGGAGCCGTCGAGGCGCTCGGCCATCATGACGGTCTCGACGCTGTCGGCGATGACCTCGCGCGAGACGAGCGAGAAGTGCATGCCCTCGTGGCCCATCGAGATGCCGTCGGAGACGGAGATGGTGCCGAACTGCAGCGGGTAGCCGCCGCCGGCGTGCACGCCCTCCTTGGCGCCCTGCGCGAGGCGGTCGAGGCTGAGGTTGCAGGGGGTGATCTCGTTCCAGCTCGACGCGATGCCGATCTGGGGCTTGTCCCAGTCCTCGTCGCCCATGCCGACCGCGCGGAGCATTCCGCGCGACGTGGTGGCTTCGATGCCGTCGGTGACGACGCGACTACGGGGCTTGATGTCGAACTCGCCGGTGTTCGGATTCTGCGGTGCGGGCATCCTCGCAGTCTATTGCGCGCTCGAGACGCGCCGATGCCCCACGAGTGTCCAATCCCTGATTAATCGGTATGCGCTCGACGCAACCGTGCCACGTCCTCGAGGACGCCGACCAAGGCGTCGATGTCGTCGACGCGCAGGCTCGCCGCGGTCTCTCCCCCGCCGACGCGGATGCCGAGATCCCCGGCACCGAGGGAGCGCAGGGCGTCCTCGTCGGTGACGTCATCGCCCGCGAACAGCACGGCCGAGGCGCCGACGCGCTCGCGCAGGTGCGCGATCGCGGAGTCCTTGCCCTCGTGGCGGAAGGAGAACTCGAGGATGTCGTACCCGGTTCGACGGCGCCAGGTCGGCGCCTCGACGGCGACGAGCTCGTCGGCCAGCGCGCGGGCGGCGCGCGTGGTCTCGGCATCCGCGGTCCGGGTGTGCACGCCGAAGCCGTACTCCTTCGGTTCCATCCAGACGCCGGACATCTCGGCGGTGCGGCGGCCGACTTCGTCCTGCAGGCGATCGCGCAGGGCCAGGTCCGCTGTGTCGTCGTGCGCCGCCTCGATGCCGCTGCCGGGAACCCAGAACTGCGCTCCGTGCGAGCCCGCGAGCCAAATCGGCGAGTCGTCCGCGTGCTCGGAGATCTCGCGCAGGTGACCGAGCGAGCGACCCGACACGAGAGCGACGACGGTGCGCGGCAGGGTGACGAGCTCCGCGAGGACCGCCCGTGCACCCGGGGTCATCCGCGCCGTCATCGGCTCGTCGACCAGGGGCGACAGGGTGCCGTCGAAGTCGAGAGCGATCAGGAGTCGGTCGGTGGTGGCGACGGCTTCGATCGTCGCGTCGGCGGCGGTCACTCGGCGTCCTCCTCGCCGGAGCCGTCCTCGACCTCGGCAGCCGCGGCGGCGCTCGACGCCCGGTCGTGGAACGTCGACAGCGCCTCGAGGAACTCCCTCGACCAGTCCTCGACGTCGTGGTCTCGGACACGCTTGCGAAGAGCGCGCATCCGTCGCCCCTGCTCGCCGGCGGGCATCTCGAGCGCACGGACGATGGTGTCCTTCAGCCCGTCGATGTCGTGCGGGTTGATGAGCAGCGCGCTGCCCATCTCGTCGGCCGCGCCCGCGAACTCGCTCAGGACGAGGACTCCGCGGTTGTCGATGCGGCTCGCGACGTACTCTTTCGCGACGAGGTTCATGCCGTCGCGCAGGGCCGTGACCAGCATCACATCGGCGGCGAGGAAGAGCGCGACCATCTCTTCACGCGGATACGACTGGTGCAGATAGCGGATCGCCGTGTGCGTGGTGGTGTCGTAGTCGCCGTTGATACGCCCGACCGTCATCTCGATCTCGTCGCGCAACTGCACGTACGCGTCGACGCGCTCGCGGCTGGGACTCGCCACCTGCACGAGGGTGGCGTCCTCGACCGTGGCTCGCCCGTCCTCGAGGATCTCGCCCCACGCTTTGAGGCGATGGCGGATGCCCTTCGTGTAGTCGAGACGATCGACGCCGAGCAGGATCTTGCGGGGGTTGCCGAGACCCTCTCGGATCTCCTTCGCGCGCTGCTGGATCTCGGGCTTCTGCGCGAGCTCGATGTAGGACTCGGCGTCGATCGAGATCGGGAACGCCTTGGCGAGGGCCACGCGCGTGCCCCCCTCGCCGTCGGGGACGAGGATGCCGCTGGCCTTGGTCTCGAAACGCAGCTGGCGCCGCACCGCGCGTGCGAAGTTTCCGGCATCCGCCACCCGCTGGAAACCGATCACGTCGGCGCCCAGGAGTCCTTCGAGCACCTGCTTGCGCCACGGGAGCTGCGAGTACAGGCCGTAGGCCGGGAACGGGATGTGGTGGAAGTACCCGATCGTCAGGTCGGGGCGGAGTTCGCGCAGCAGCTTGGGCACGAGCTGCAGCTGGTAGTCCTGCACCCACACGATCGCGTTCGGCGAGGCGGCAGCGGCCGCGGCCTCGGCGAAGCGGCGGTTCACGCGCACGTAGGCGTCCCACCAGGCGCGCTTGTAGGTGGGCGCGGCGATGACGTCGTGGTACAGCGGCCAGATGGTGTCGTTCGAGAAGCCTTCGTAGTAGTTCTGCACGTCCGACGCCGAGAGCGTGACGGGCACCAGGTGCACGCCGTCGAACTCGAAGGGGTCGAGCTCGACGTCCGGCTGCCCGGCCCATCCGACCCACGCGCCCTCGGCGCGACGCATGACGGGCTCGAGGGCGGTCACGAGACCGCCGGGGGAACGCCGCCACCCTTCGCCGTCCGGGGTGCGGTCGACGGGCAGACGGTTGGCGACGACGACGAAATCGGCCTGGGTCACAGGTCCTCCTCGGGGATCGACCTCAGGCTAACAGCGGCTCTCCGCGACGCAGAGGGGTGGACGGGATGCGATATGGGAGCCTCCCCTGTCAAGGCACGTCATCCCCGGGATTCCCTCGATAGGTTGGGCGCATGCGCCAGTACATCTTCGGAACGGGTCTTCTCAGCGCCATCACGGGTGGCATCACGCTCCTGCGGGCACTGCGCAACGACGAGCCCTTCACCTGGCGCACCGCGCTCGCGTGGCTCAGCTGGGGCATCACGCTGGCGCTCGCGATCGGCTCGGTCGTCGACACGCGCCGCGCCCGCCGCGGTCGCGTCATCTCGGGCGACTCCCCCGTCGCCAAAAAGCAGCAGAAGCTGCTGAAGAAGCGCCTCGCGCGCTGAGATCCTCCGTCTGACGGATGCCGCGTCCTGTGGGTCGCGGCATCCGTCTCTCTGTGTACCGCGGACGTCAGCGCGTGAGGATCAGGGCGTCGCCCTGACCACCGCCGCCGCACAGCGCCACCGCGGCGGTGCCGCTCCCCCGCCGGACGAGCTCGTGGACGGCGTGGACGACGAGGCGGTTGCCCGAGACGCCGATCGGGTGGCCGATCGCGATGCCCCCGCCGTGCGGGTTGACGACGTCGTCGGACAACCCCAGCTCGGCCTGTGAACGCGCGACGACCGCACCGAACGCCTCGTTGATCTCGACGAGATCGAGATCGGATGCCGTGATCCCCTGCTTCTCGAGCGCCCGGGCGATCGCGCGGGCGGGCTGGGCGTGCAGCGAGTTGTCGGGACCGGCGACCTGCCCCGCGGCACCGACGACCGCGAGGACGTCCCACCCGTGTTCCTCGGCGACGGCGCGGGTCGTGACGACGACCGCCGAGGCGCCGTCGGAGATCTGCGAGGCGTTGCCGGCCGTGATGGAGCCGCCCTCCGCGAAGGCGGGGCGGAGCTTCGCCAGCGTGTCGACCGTCGTCTCGGCGCGGATGCCCTCGTCCGCCGAGACGAGGACGGGAGCGCCCTTGCGCTGCGGGATCTCGACCGGCACGATCTCGGCGTCGAACACCCCGTCCGCCTGAGCCGCGGCGGCTCGCTGGTGCGAGCGGGCGGCGACGGCATCCTGAGCCTCCCGGGTCACCTCGTATCGGGCGTTCGCACGCTCGGTGGATGCGCCCATGCTCTCGCGGTCGTACGCGTCGGTGAGGCCGTCGTAGGCGAGGTGGTCGAGCACCTCGACCGAGCCGTAGGCGTAGCCCTCGCGCGAATTCATGAGCAGGTGCGGGGCGCGGGTCATCGACTCCATACCCGCGGCGACCACGACCGTCGCATCACCCAGGCGCAGCATGCGGGCGGCGTCGATGATCGCGGTGAGGCCCGAGAGACAGACCTTGTTGACCGTGGCCGCGTGGACGTCCCAGCCGATTCCCGCGGCGACGGCCGCTTGACGGGCGGCGTTCTGGCCGGCACCGGCCTGGAGCACCTGGCCGACGAGCACCGCGTCGACCGCGTCCGCCGGAATCCCGCCCCGCTCGAGAGCACCGCGGATCGCGGCGGCACCGAGCTGCACAGCGGTGAGCGGGGCGAGCTGACCTTTCAAACGGCCCTGCGGGGTGCGGGCGGCGGCGACGATGACGACGTCGTTCTCGGCGTTCATGCGGTTCGGATCTCCTCGGTGAGTCGGACGGTCAGCGCGGGCTCGGTGGCATCCCGCACTTCATCGACGCTCACCCCGGGGGCGAGCTCGACGAGCACGAGTCCATCCTCGGTGACGTCAATGACGGCGAGGTCGGTGATGATGCGATCGACCACCCCCTTGCCGGTGAGCGGCAAGGAGCAGGCGTCGACGATCTTGGGCGAGCCGTCCTTGGCGACATGCTCCATCAGCACGATCACGCGGGCGGCCCCGTGGACGAGGTCCATCGCGCCGCCCGGACCCTTCACCATCTTCCCGGGGATCATCCAGTTGGCCAGGTCTCCGGATGCCGACACCTGCATCGCTCCGAGGATCGCGGCGTCGATCTTTCCCCCGCGGATCATCCCGAAGCTCAGCGCCGAGTCGAAGAAGGCCGCCCCGGGGAGGGTGGTCACCGTCTCTTTTCCGGCGTTGATGAGGTCGGCATCCACCGCGTCCTCCGTCGGGTAGGGGCCGACGCCGAGGATGCCGTTCTCGGACTGCAGCACGACGGTCACCCCGTCCGGCACGTGGTTGGGGACGAGTGTCGGCAGGCCGATCCCGAGGTTGACGTAGGAGCCGTCGGCGAGCTCGCGCGCGGCGCGGGCGGCCATCCCGGTGCGGGTGAGGGTCATGGTCAGCTGTGCCCTTCGCGGACGGTGCGCTTCTCGATGCGCTTCTCAGTGTCGGGTCCCACCTCGACGATGCGGTGCACGAACACCCCGGGAAGATGGACGTCGTCGGGCTCGATCTCGCCGGGCTCGACGAGGTGCTCGACCTGCGCGATGCACACGCGACCGGCCATCGCCGCGAGAGGGCTGAAGTTGCGCGCGGCCTTGCGGAAGACGAGGTTGCCGTGGCGGTCGCCCTTCCAGGCGTGGACGAGGGCGAAGTCGGTCGTGATGGCCTCCTCGAGCACGAATTCGCGCGGCTCCCCGCCGACGGCGAACACGCGCACGTCCTTCGCGGGGGAAGCCACCGCGACACCGCCGGTGCCGTCGTACCGCTGGGGCAGGCCTCCCTCGGCCACCTGCGTCCCGACGCCCGTCTGCGTGTAGAACGCGGCGATGCCGGCCCCGCCCGCGCGGAGCTTCTCCGCCAGCGTCCCCTGTGGCGTCAGCTCGAGCTCGAGCTCTCCGGACAGGAACTGCCGCTCGAACTCCTTGTTCTCGCCGACGTACGACGAGGTCATCTTGCGGATGCGCCCGGCACCGAGCAGGATGCCGAGCCCCCAGTCGTCGACGCCGCAGTTGTTCGACACCACCGACAGGTCGCGGGTGCCCTGGGCGAGCAGCGCCTCGATGAGGGCGATGGGATTGCCGGAGAGACCGAAACCGCCGACGGCGATCGACGCGCCGTCGGGGATGTCGGAGACCGCGTCGGCGGCCGAGGTCCAGGTCTTGTCGATCACGCGAACTCCTTCGTCTCTGCGTTCCTCCATGCTCGTCCGCTTATGCCGTGCGCGACGAGTCGGTTCTTGCGATGTGGATGCCGGGAGGCGTAGCGTCCACATCGTGGACACTGCCCCGCACTCGCGATCGACCGTTCCCGGCGCACAGGCGATCGCGAGAGCCGCGTCGCTGCTGCGTCTCGTGACCGCCGCGGGCACGGAGGGCGCCTCGGTCGGAGACCTGTCGCGCGACGCCGACCTGACCCGGCCCACCGCGCATCGACTCCTGACCGCGCTGCGTGCGGAGGGTCTGGTGGATCGCGACGACACGACCGGGCACTGGCTGCCCGGGCCGGAGCTGTATCTGATGGGCAGCGTCGCGGCATCCCGCTTCGACATCACCGCCACCGCGCGCGACCTCGTGCGTTCGCTCGCCGTGCGGACCGAGGAGAGCGCGTTCCTCTCGGTGCGACGGGGCGACGAGACGGTGTGCCTCGTCCGCGAGGACGGGAGCTTCCCCATCCGTTCTTTCGTGCTGTCGGAGGGCGTGCGCTTCCCGCTCGGCGTGGCATCCGCGGGTCTGGCGATCCTCGCGTTCCTCCCTCCCCATGATGTGGACGCGTACCTCGAGCGGCACGACGACCTCGCGAAGCGGTGGGGCGCATCGCACTCCCCCGCACGCCTTCGAACGCGCGTGAGAGACACGCAGGAGCGTGGGTACGCCGTGAATCCCGGGCTGATCGTGGAGGGCAGCTGGGGGCTCGGGGCCGCCGTCTTCGATCGCGCGGGTCGACCGCAGTGGGCGCTCAGCCTCACGGGCGTCGAGTTCCGCTTCTCGGGCGAGCGTCTCGCCGAGCTCGGTCGCATCCTCCTCGCGCACGCCCACCAGCTGTCCACGCGCCTGGCCGCGAGATAGATACCTGGGTTATATATCTGCGGTATGCTTCTTGCATGACCCGCGATGACGATCTGCAGAGACTTCTGCTCGCGGTGCACGCCCTCACGCGCATCGCAGCCCTCGACACCCAGAACGACGCCCCCGCCGCGCAGTGGCGTACGCTCACCCTCCTGCGCGACAACGGTCCCCAGCGCCTCGGCGACCTCGCGACACTGAGCCGCGTGACGCAGCCCGGCATGACACGCCTCGTGCACCAGCTGAGCGACGCCGGGCTCGTCACGCGCGAACCGCACCCCGACGACTCGCGCGTCAGCGTGATCGCCGTCACCGACGAGGGTCTCGTCGCCCTCGAGCGCTGGCTCACCCAGCTGAGCCAGGCCCTCGCCCCGCACGTGGACGACATGACGGATGCCGAGTGGGATGCCGTGAGCATCGCCGCCGGCGCCCTCTCCGCCCGCGTGGGCCTGCAGCCGGAGGTCGTGCGATGAGCGCCGCCCCCAGCGTCTGGAAACAGCCCGCCCAGGTCTGGGCCGTGGCCTTCGCCTGCGTCGTCGCCTTCATGGGCATCGGTCTCGTCGACCCGATCCTCCCCGCGATCGCCGACTCCCTCAAGGCGACGCCCGTCGAGACCGAGCTTCTCTTCACGAGCTACCTCGTCGTCACCGGCCTCGCGATGCTCGTCACGAGCTGGATCTCGAGCCGCATCGGCGCGAAGGCGACCCTGCTCGTCGGCCTCGCGCTCATCGTCGTGTTCTCACTGTTCTGCGCGCTCAGCGGCAGCGTCGACGCGGTGATCGGGTTCCGTGCCGGCTGGGGTCTCGGCAACGCGCTCTTCATCTCCACCGCTCTCGCGACGATCGTCGGGGCGGCCTCCGGGGGAAGCTCGGCGGCCATCATCCTCTACGAGGCGGCGCTCGGTCTCGGCATCGCCGTCGGCCCGCTGCTCGGCGGCATCCTCGGCGAGGCGAGCTGGCGCGGTCCCTTCTTCGGTGTCGTCGTCCTCATGGCGATCGCGTTCGTCGCCGTCGCCGTGCTCCTGCGCGGCCCCGCGCCCGCACGAACCCCGATCCCATTCAGCGCGCCGTTCCGCGCGCTCGGGCGTCCGGCCCTCGCGATCCTCGCGGCGACCGCGCTGTTCTACAACATCGGCTTCTTCACGCTCCTGGCATTCTCGCCGTTCCCGCTCGGGTTCGGGGCGATGGGGATCGGGCTGACGTTCTTCGGGTGGGGCGTGGGCCTGGCGATCACGAGCGTCTGGGTCGCGCCGATCCTCCTCCGGCGCATGCGCCTGACGTCGGTCCTGCTTCTCGCCCTGCCGTTGCTCGCGGTCGACCTCATCGTCGCGGCCTTCGTCGTGACTTCGCCGGCCGCCCTCGTGACCTGCATCGTCGTCGGTGGTCTCGTGCTCGGTGTCGTCAACACCGCTCTCACCGAAGCGGTGATGGAAGCCACCGACCTGCCCCGCTCGGTCGCCTCGTCGGCGTACTCGGCCGTGCGTTTCCTGGGCGGCGCGGTCGCCCCGCCCCTCGCCGCATTCCTGTGGCACGCCGCCGGTGCCGGGGTGCCGTACATCGTGGCCGGGGTCTCGGTCCTCGTCGCGGCGGCCTGCATCCTGCTGGGTCGCAAGACCCTCGCCCACGTCGATCAGTCGCATCCGAATGCCGCGGACGAAGGTGCCGCCATCCTCGTCGGAGACGCGGCCTGAGAGCACGCGGAAAGGCCCCGGACCCGTACGGATCCGGGGCCTTTCCGCACGGGTCAGCGAACTTCCGCCGTCGGCGCCGTGATCGCAGCGCCCGTTTCGTATCCGGTTCGCGACACGATGACCTTCACCGTGATCTTCTTCCCCTGCTGCGCGGACTTCACCGTGTACGTGGATGCCGTCGCCTGGGGAATCGCGACACCGTTCGAGAACCACTGGTAGGTGTAGGTCAGGTTCGGCACGGTCCACGTGCCGTTGTTCACGGACAGTCTGCTTCCGACCTTCGCCGTCCCCGAGATGGTGGGGACCTTCGAGGCGACGGGTGCGGCCCCCTTGCCGATCTTCGACGTGCCGCTGCTCGTCCCCGTCGTGGTCGACCATGCGACCGAGGTGACCGTCACGCGGACCGAGATCGACGTCCCGAGGTCGGCCGCGACCGGACGGTAGGTCGAGCCCGTGGCTCCGTCGATGACCGCGCCATCACGGAGCCAGGTGTACTTGAACGAGAGGCCGCTTCGCGACCACTTCCCGGGAGAGGCGGTGAGCGTGGAGCCGACCAGGGCCTTGCCGCTGATGCGCGGGGCCTCCGTCATGGTGGGACGCGGACCCTTGCCCACCGGGGCCGTGGGAGAGGTCGTGACCGTCGTGGTCTCGTATCCCGGCGTCGTCACCGTGACGGCCACGCTGAGGCGCTTGCCGGCGTCATCAGGACCGAGCGCGTACGCGGCGGACGTCCGCTGGGCCACGGGCACGCCGTCGCGCAGCCACTGGAAGCCGAACTTCGCCCCGGCGGGAGGATTCCACTGCCCCTGGTCGAGCGTGATCGTCTGACCGACGGTCGTCGTCCCGTTGATCGCGGGCGGACGCGACGGCGTCGGTGCGGGGCCGGGCGCGATCGTGACCGCATCCGACGCCACGGGGGCACTCGGCTCGTAAGTGCCGGGCGACTGCGCAATCACACGGATGTTGTACTTCTTGCCGAGGTCGGCCGGGGTGAGCGTGAGCGGCCCGCAGGTACCGAGCCGTTCACCGTCTCGATACCAGTGGCACGCATAGCTCAGACCCGACCGGTTCCAGGTGCCATAGGACGGCGTGATCGTCGACCCCACCTTCGGCGTGCCCGTTACGCTCGGAGCGACAACCGGGACCGGCGGCTTGCCCTTCCCGACGGGTCCGACCGTCACCGTCGCTCGAGCGATTGCGTGGCCCTCCTTCTTGGCCGTCACGACGTAGGTGTACTCGCGGTCGATGTTGGACCGGTTGAAGGTGCGCGATCGAGAGTCGCCCCAGTTCGTGGTGAACGTCCAGCCGTCCGTCTCGGCCCACTCGCCCAACGTCATCTTGACGGTCTCGCCGACGCGGACCTCGCCCTCCTCGATGACCGGAGGGGACACGAGGGTGTTCGCCGGTGCGGCCTGCACCTGGCAGCTCAGGTCGCCCGACCAGACGAAGCTCGATCCGTCGGAGCGCTTCGTCACGGTGAGCTGCGGGTAGAACAGGACCGTTCGGCCGTTCCCGGTGGGAGACGGAGTGAGAACTGCGCTCAGCTTCTTCACCAGACCGGGCTGGCCGTAACGATCCGCCGGGTTGTTCCCGCGCTTGTTGTACCACTGCGCGCTGACGTCATAACCGTCCGGCCACTGCCCGGGATCGAGCGTCCTGGTCCCGAAAACGACGCAGTCGCCAGAGACGGACGGAGCGACGATCGGATCGACCGCGTCGGCCGCGTGAGCGGGAGCGGAGATCGCGACCAACGCTCCCGCCGCCATCACCACCGCCGCGGCCGATCCGACGAGTCGACTCCACCGGGCGCGGACACCGACGGCACGTGAATTCATCTGCAGTTTTCCCCCCAGAACCACGCGGTGGTCGCGGGTCTGGCTGTGATCCTTGCAGGTACGGAACTGTCAATCAATGAAGGGAAGGAACTTTACTGCGGTAATTCCTCGCCAGCCATCGGGAAATGCGATGAACATCCGATGAGATTCCCCACTCCGTAGACCGGGCTGCGGTCGACATGTGGGCGGCCCGGCTCCTTCATGACTCCGCGGACGTCTCGCCCCGACGAGCCGCGACTGCCACGCGGGCGGCTCCGGCTGCCGACATCACGATCGAGAAGTGGTTCGTGTCCGAGACCCGCTCCGCGCGGAGACGGGGGTATCGGACGGTCAGCGGATCCAGATCGGCGTACAACGGCGGAATCTCGTCGATCAGCCCCCGCTCTGCGGCGAGTAGGACCGTGGGTCGCGGCATCCGTTCGAGTGCCGCGGCGATCGCGTCGCCCGTGTTCTGGTCGATCGAGTCCTCCTCGACGGTGGCGTACGTCGTCGCGGGGCGGAGCTCAGGCTCGCGCCCGACGAGGTCGTACGCCACGTAGTCGTCGAGCAGAGGGTCCTCGCGGCCGGCGAGGGCCGGGTGCGCGCGCCAGAACTCGCGGTAGGCCGCAGGATCGGCGAAACGCCGATGGAGCCGCTCGGCGGTGGGGCCGAGCACATGGCGCACGGCGTCGCGCGGGTCCATGCCCTCGGGGAGGGCCAGCGGCAGTCCGCCGTCCACGAGCACGACCCGGTCCACGCGATCCGCGTGACGATCGGCGAAGACCGCGGCCACGAACGCTCCCATGGAGTGACCGACGACGACGACCCGCTCGATCCCGAGCGTGTCGAGCACGACCGCGAGATCGTCGGCGTGCACCGCCATCCCGGTGGGCCCCTCGACCGCATTGCTCCGCCCGCGTCCCCTGAGGTCGGGGGCGATCAGCTGCGCTCGAGGGTCCTCGTCCGCAAGCCATGCCCAGGCGCGGTGCGAGGCGGTCATCCCGTGCACGAGCAGCCAGGGCAGCCCGGCGGCATCCGGATGCCACTCCCCCACGCGCAGCACTCCGCCGGGGACGGCGACGTCGTGCGTGCGGTACCCGGTGCTCATGCGCGGGACTCCGCCTCGTGCGCCAGGGTGTCCCACAGCTGCGCGAAGCGCTGGTTCCAGGGCGTCGCGAACATCCCCGCGTGCCAGCGGCGCCGCACCTCGTCGAGCGTGACCCACTCGGCATCCTGGACCTCTTCGGGATCGGGGACGGGCGTCGGCTCCCCCTCCACACGGGCGATCCAGAGATCGAACAGGGCTCGAGATCGAACAGGGCTCGCTCCTCGATCACCCTCCCGACGAGCACGAGGTCGTCGGGCGCGACGGCCAGACCCGTCTCCTCCTCGAGCTCGCGGGAGGCGCCGCGCCGACTCGACTCCGCGCGCAGAGCGCTGCCGGCGGGGAACTCCCACGCGAGCGGATACTCCTTGCCGGGTGCGCGCAGGCTCACCAGCACGCGCCCCGTCGACGACACCACGCAGACGGATGCCACGATGTGGAACGCCCCCTCCGGCACCGGCCCATCGCCCCGGCGATGGAGCACGCCCGTCGGCGTCCCGTGGATGTCGGTCACGTCCCAGATCTCGTCATCGGCCATGGGGACATCCTCGCCGACAGGACCCGGCCGCGGGCTTCACTCGCCGGACGATTCTCGACCGTCCGCGCGCCCGGCGCGGAAGAGGAACAGCACCCGGATCTCCCACGCGACCCGCAAAGCCGCGGAAAGCAGGATGATCCCACCGACGATCCACTGCACAGGGCCGGGGCCGCCCATCATGGCACTCAGCACCGCAAGCGCGATGATCGCGAGAAGCAGCACGGCGTGCACCACAAGGGAGACGACATGCCTGCCCCGCGTCATCCCGAAGAGCTTCGCCTCCATGGCTCGTCGATCATCCGGCCGAGGCGGGGAGCACGTCGACGTACACGCTGTACTCGTTGCCGGGCGTGGTCATCGTGTCCCACATCTTCTCGGTGTCACCGGGGAGGAGACACGCGACCGAGAGGAACACCATGTTCCCGGTGTTGTAATCAGGACCCTGCACGACCTTCATGTCGGACTGCGTGCCGTTTTCGGCCGCAGGGATCGTGTAGTTGAAGAACGGGATCTGACCGAGACCCTCTTCGTGATAGGGCAGGCCGAGAAGGGATTCCTCGTGGAATCGCGCCGGATCCTGGACGCCCAGCTGATCACGGAAAAGCAAGAGCGTGGAGACGCCGTACGCCTTCTCGTTGAAGGCCCAACGGTTCTCGGGGTCCCCCTCGTCGCGAACCATTCCGACGAACGACATGCACGATCCCAGGAATCCGAACGGCGTGCTCATCTGCCCCGCGTACAACGACGCATTGTCGATGGACGGCATCTCCTTCCACTCCCACGGGGAGTCCTGCGCGGTGCTGAGGACCGTACGGCCCCCGTCGAAGCCCTCGGCCGCCGGGACCTCGAGCACCACGCGGGACGACGACACGGGGTCGGAGATGAAACCGTCGAGACGGGCGTACTCGGTCGTGCCGATCGGTACCGCATCCGGGGTGGCCGACGCGACGGGCTCGGCGACGGTCGCGGGGGCGTTCATCCCCAGCAGCGCCCGGATGCCGAAGAACGCACCGACGCCGAGCACGAGGACACCGACCACCGACAGCCCCACGATGAGACCGACCCGTCCCCCGCGCTTCTTCTCGGGCGGAACCGGTGGCGCCGGCGGAAGGGGCGGTGCGGGCGGCAGCCCGGGCGGGGTGTCGGTCACGGGGGGCTCCTTCTGTCCTCGGGTCGCGCCGGTTCGCGGCGCTGATCCCGGTCTCAGATCGTCGCAGACGGGGTCCGCCGCGTTCCACCGCGTGACAGGCGGCGTACGCGCACGATATGGGGCCATGGATAGGTTGAGCGCATGAGCCGCCCGCACCGACGCATCGCCGCGACCCTGACGGCAGCCTCCGCGCTCGCCCTGACCGGGTGCTCTCTCGACGGGCTGATCTGGGGCCCCGAGGGCGCGAGCGTGATCGCCACCACGCGGGAGTTCATCGACGCCGCAGCAGCGGGAGATGCGGACAGCCTCGTGTGCGAAGGGCGGGACCTGGATCTCGGCTCGCCCTCCGCCTGGGATGGCCTGTCCGCCGAGGAGCCCGAGCCGTTCGTCGCCGAATACTGGCCCGAGCAGGTCGAACTCGACCCGACGTGGAGCATCAACCTGTCGCTGCCCACCGGGCGGGTGGCATCCGGGGTGGAGTATCCGGGAAACCTGTTCTACCGGGAGGACGGCGACGGCCTCTGTCTCGTCGACATCGCGTGGTGGACGGTGCAGTAACCGCACGCGGGAGAACGGAAAAGGGCCCCCACCCGAAGGTGGAGGCCCGTACGTGCACCCCCTGGGACTCGAACCCAGAACCCACTGATTAAGAGTCAGTTGCTCTGCCGATTGAGCTAGAGGTGCAGGCTGATCCGCCTCAGATTTGCTTGGCGAACCGAGGGATTACGTTACCAGGCGTGACGCGACGGCACCAAATCGGCCCCGCGACGACCGTTATCCTGGAGCCGTGTCCCAGACTCCCGACGAGATCCTCCCCACCCTCGCCGACGACCTCGCGCTCGCGCTGCGGCTGGCGGACGCCGCCGACGCGGTCGCGATGGCGCGCTTCGACGCCGACGACCTGCGGATCGACACCAAAGCCGATCGCACCCACGTGACCGAGGCCGACCTCGCCACGGAGCGGGCGATCCGGAAGATCCTGGATGCCGAACGCCCCGGCGATGCGGTCCTGGGCGAGGAGTTCGGCACGACGGGCGACACCGCCCGGCGCTGGGTGATCGACCCGATCGACGGCACCCACAACTACATGCGCGGCATCCCGATCTGGGCGACCCTGATCGCGCTCAGTGTCGACGGAGTCCCGGTCGTCGGCGTCGTGAGCCAGCCCGCCCTCGGGCGTCGGTGGTGGGCCGCCACCGGTCACGGCGCGTGGACGAACACGCCCTCCGGGGAAGCCCGCGGCATCCATGTGTCCGCCGTCGACGACGTCGCGAAGGCGAGCATCAGCTTCCAGAGCATCGAACAGTGGAACGACGTCGACCTGCTCCCGGCGCTCGACCGCCTCTCCCGCGCCGTCTGGCGCGATCGCGGCTACGGCGACGCCCTGCCCTACATGTGGCTCGCCGAGGGACGTCTGGAGCTCGTGGCCGAGTTCGGCGTGCAGGAGTACGACATCGCCGCGATCGCCCCGATCGTGCGCGAGGCGGGTGGACGGTTCACCGCCTTCGACGGTTCCGACCGCCTCGACGCGGCCTCCTCGTTCGCCACCAACGGCGTCCTGCACGACGCCTTCTCCGCGCTTCTGCACGAGGAGGGCTCCGCGTGACGCGGCGCCTCGGCGTGACCCTCTCGGTGCTCGCTCTGAGCGTCGTCGCCCTGGCCGGCTGCTCGGGGCCGTCTCCCGCTCCCACCGCCGCAGCGCAGGCGCCGAACGACGGCGCCACGACGGCGGCGCCCGATCCCGGCGCGAGCGACACTCCCGACCCCACGGCCGACCCCACCTGCGACACGATCATCCCGAAGAGCACGGCCGACGATTTCCGCAGTCTCGGCTGGAGCGTGAGCGTCGAGCCGTTCCGCGTCGGTGCGACCGAGATCGACGGCGGCATCCAGTGCAAGTGGGGCGATCAGCGCATCACGACCGACCGCGTGCAGGTGTTCGGTTGGGCTCCGATCGACGGCACCACAGCCGCGAAGGCCGAACGCGACCTCGTCTCCTCGGGCTGGCGCCGTGAAGACGGGCCGAACGGCACCTATGTGACGGAGAACTCGTCCTGGGTGGGCGGCAGAGGCGACAGCGACGGCTACGGCATCACGTACCTCTTCGGCGACGGCTGGGTGAAGATGGCGGATACCCGTCAGAGCCTCGTGCTCGTCGACGGACCCTCCTGACCCGTCACCGATACGGATTGACGGCCGCGGCATCCCGCGCCGCCACGAAACCCTCGTCCCAGGCGTCGCCGCGCGCCTCGCGCTCGCGCCACAGCTCATCGGCCCGACGCACTCTCTCCGCGAAGGCGACCCAGTCGCTCCATGTCGCGGCGATCCCGACCGCCCCTCCCCCGTCATCGCCGCGCGCGACAGCAGTCCAGGTGCCCGCGTCGGGCGTCGGCTCCAGGCGGAACGGGCCGACATCGATCCGGAGTGCGCGGGGATCTGGCATCCCTCGACGCTAGGCGCTTCGTGAGGTCCGCGACAAGCACTCGCGTAGGCTCGATCCTCGTGGCTATCGGCGCGACCATTCACACATTCACGGTGCAGCTCTCGGACATCGATCGCGGGGTGTACGACGAGCTGTCGATCCGGGTCGCACGGCATCCGTCCGAGACCGACGCCTACATGTTGACGCGTGTTCTCGCCTACTGCCTCGAATACGAGGAGGGCATCGACTTCAGCGAGGGCATCTCGGCGACCGATGAGCCCGCCGTGCTCGTCCGCGACCTCACCGGCGCCCTGGTCGCGTGGATCGAGGTCGGAGCTCCGGATGCCGCCCGCCTCCACACCGGCAGCATGAAGGCCGCGCGCACCGCCGTCTACACGCACCGCGATCCCGAGAAGGTCGCCGCGCCCTGGGCCGGCAAGCGGATCCACCGGGGCGACGAGGTCCTCCTGCACAGCTTCGATCCCGGTTTCGTCGAGCGCATGGCCGGGCACATCGAACGACGCAGCACCGCCACGCTCACGCGGACCGAAGGCCGGATCTACCTCGAGCTCAACGGCGTCTCGGACGAAACGGACATCCACACGCGTTCGGCCGCCTGACGACGGCGGATACGACGAAGCCCCCGCCCCACCGAGACGGGTGGGAGCGAGGGCGTCGTCGAGGTGACAGTGGCTCGTGGAGCTGGGGGGAATCGAACCCCCGTCCAACGCTGGGTCTCCGCGTTTTCTCCGGGCGCAGTCTGTGAAAACGTTCTGCTCGGCTCCGACCTTTGTCACAGACACCTAAGTCGACAAGCCCAGCCTGGGAAAAGTCCCGCGTGACGTCCAGACGCCGTCACACAGCAAGACCCCTAAATGACGCCAGATTCCGTGGCGGGGTCACACACGGTCTGACGGACTATCGGGCTCGCTTACGCAGCGAGGGCGAAGTCAGTGCGCTTAGCATCGGCACTTATTGTTTTGCAGGGAGCGTTTACGAGATAACCCCACATCCTCGGCCCGCTTCTCGCGGGTTCGCAGGCGCTGTCGAAACCGATCAGCCCCGGGAACTCCGTTCGGAGTGGCCACTGTCACCCTGTTGAATTACCACCTCGGTCGCCGCCGTCATCAGCGGCACCCGAGCATCACAGTCTACAACGCTTCGCGGGGCTCCGTGATTCCCTCCCGGTCGATGACCGTCACGCGGAGTCAGCCCGCGACACGCCACCCCCATCTCGTCGGCGATGGAGTCCGCACGGCGACGCAGGTCCGACCCCGCGCCGGACCCTCCCGTAGGCTCGCGGCATGAGCGAGGTCGTCATCACCGTCCGGGGCGAGAGCAACGCGCGCGTGCGCGCCGAGGAGGCCGCCGTCCGCGTCACCGTCATCACGGACGGGCCGGCCCGCGGGCCGGTGGTCGAGCGCGCGCAGGAACGCGCCTCGACGGTGCAGGACGGGCTGGTCGCCCACCTCCGCTCGGGGGAGGTGTCCGAGTGGTCGAGCGCGCGCGTCTCGGTCTGGTCGGACCGACCGTGGAACAACGAGGGGACGCAGCTCCCCCTCGTGCACCATGCCGCCGTGGAGCTCTCCGCCACCTTCACCGACGCCGGAGCGCTGTCGTGGTGGCTCGGCGACGTCGCCGAGTCCGACGACGTCCAGGTCACCGCGGTGGAGTGGCGGCTGTCGTCCGAGACGCGCGCCCGCGTCGAGCGAGACGTCGCCGCCGATGCTGTGCACGTCGCCGTCGAGCGGGCCGCCGCCTACGCGGATGCCCTGGGGCTGGCATCCGTCACCGCCGTCGAGATCGCGGATGCCGGCCTCCTGGCGGCGCGACCCGAAAATCCCACGGTCTTCGCCGCCCGCGCGATGTCCGCCGACAGCGGGCCGTCGTTCAGCCTGCAGCCGTCGGAGATCGTCGTCAGCTCGACCGTGGAAGGACGCTTCCGCGCGGAGTGAGACGACTGCTCACTCGCCGAGGCGGTTCTTCGTCCGCATGGCGCGCTCGGCCTCGCGCTTGTCCTCACGCTCGCGGATCGTCTGACGCTTCTCGAACTCGCGCTTGCCCTTGGCGACGGCGATCTCGACCTTGGCGCGCCCGTCGAGGAAGTACAGCCGCAGCGGAACGAGCGTGTACCCGCCCGCCGCCACGGCGTGCGAGAGCTTCACGATCTCTTCCTTGTGCAGCAGAAGCTTGCGGGTGCGCTTGGCCGAATGGTTCGTCCAGTGTCCCTGCGAGTACTCCGGGATGTGGACGGCATCGAGGTAGGCCTGACCGCCGTCGATGTAGGCGTAGCCGTCGGTGAGGTTCGCACGCCCCTGGCGCAGCGACTTCACCTCGGTTCCGGTCAGGACCAGACCCGCTTCGTACGTCTTCTCGATGGCGTAGTCGTGTCGCGCCTTCTTGTTCGACGCGATGAGCTTCTCCCCCTGCTCACGAGGCATGGTGCCACCTCCTCATGATCATGGGCACACAGAGCCCCTCAGTCTACGGGATCAGGCGCGCAGCCATCGCCGGATGGCGAAACCGGCGCTCAAGGCCGAGAGAACCACGCCGATGACCACGATCACCGGGACCACGATCGCGACGTCCGACAGGCCCACCCACGATGTGATGAAGCCGATCCGATCCCGCAGATAGCGCTCGACGCCGACCTGGACGATCGCCCACACGGCGACGCTCGCGAGAGCAGACCCGATCAGGGCCGCGAGGACCCCCTCGAGGATGAACGGCGTCTGGATGAAGCGGTTGGACGCCCCCACGAGACGCATGATGCCGAGCTCCCGGCGGCGCGCGAACGCGGAGAGGCGGATGGTCGTGGCGATCAGCAGAACCGCCGCGATCAGCATGAGTCCGGCGATCCCGACCGCGACGTACGTGGCGACCGTCAGCGACTGGAACAGGGGTTCCAGATACTGCATCTGGTCTTTCACCTCTTCGACCCCGGCCTGCCCGCTGAACGCCTCCGCGATCACGTCGGACTGGCTCTGGTTGACGAGGTTGATGCTGAAGGTCGCGTTGAACTGGTCGGCGGTGACGACACCGGCGATGTCGGAGGAGAGCAGTCCCTGCGCGTTCTGGAAGGCCTCGTCGCTCGTCGAGAAGCTGTAGTCGCGGATCAGGGGCTTCAGCGCATCGCCGTCGAGCGTCGCTCGGACGGCGTCGATCTGCTCCTGCGTCGCGGCCTCGCCGGGCGTGCAGGTCGGCGAGTCCGACACCGTCGAGCACATGAACACCGCGACCTGGGCGCGATCCGACCAGTACGACTGCATCTTGCCGATCTGCATCTGCATGAGCATCGCTGCGCCGACGAACGTCAGCGAGACGAACGTGACGAGGATCACCGAGATGACCATCGACGCGTTGCGGCGAAGACCCGAGAAGGCCTCCGAGAGGATGAGCCCGAACCTCATGACGTGGGTCCCACTTCGTCGTCGCGGTCATTCTTCTCGGCGAGACCGAGCTTGTCGGCGAGGCCGAGCGCGTCGACCTCGGGGTTGCTCACCGGGATCGAGCGCGTGTTCGTACCGGGCTCGCGACGTTCCGCCGCGGGCGCCGTGGTCACGGAGGGCGACTCGGGCTCGACGGGGGCAGCGGAGACCTGCTCCGCCCCCTCCGGCCCGCGCAACGGCTCGACCGGGCCCGTGATGCTCGTGACCTCGCGCTGCACCTCGAGCACCGCGGTGAGGGCTGCCACCGCGGCGGCGCCCTTCTCGACCTCGGGTGCCAGCACGGGCAGCCCGGAACGGTCGCCGTACCCGCCGTGCCGCTCGTCGCGCACCATCTCGCCGCCGCGCAGCTCGATGACACGCCGCTGCATCTGGTCGACGAAACCGGCCTCGTGCGTCGCCATGACGACGGTCGTGCCGCCGGCGTTGATCCGCGCGAGGAGACGCATGATGTCGATCGAGGTGCCGGGGTCGAGGTTTCCGGTCGGCTCGTCGGCCAGCAGCACCTGGGGACGGTTCACGAGGGCGCGCGCGATCGCGACGCGCTGCTGCTCACCGCCGGACAGTTCGTGCGGCAGCCGCTTCTCTTTCCCGTCGAGACCGACGAGGGCGAGCACCTCGGGAACGGCCTGCTGGACGAAGCCGCGCGAAGCACCGGTCACCTGCAGCGTGAACGCCACGTTCTGGTGCACGGTCTTGTTCGGCAACAGCCGGAAGTCCTGGAACACCGAGCCGATGTGGCGTCGGAAGTACGGAACCTTGCGGTTCGACAGCGTGCGCAGGTCGCGCCCGAGCACGACGACGCGCCCCTCGCTCGGGGTCTCGGCCCGCAGGATCAACTGCAGGCACGACGACTTCCCCGAACCCGAGGCGCCGACGAGGAAGACGAACTCTCCGCGCTGCACCTCGAAGTCGACTGCGTTCAGCGCGGGCTTCGTGGTGCCGCGATACCGCTTGGTGACATTCTCGAACCGGATCATGGCTCGACGAGCCTAAGCGCGCGTCCCGAGGAGCCCGACAGGACGCGCCGTGTCGGCATCCGGGAAAACCCTATGGATGCCGGACCCCCGGCATCCGGCTCAGTCGTCGTCGTCTTTGCGCTTACGCCAGCGGATCCCGGCGGCGATGAGACCGTCGAGGTCGCCGTCGAAGACCACCGCGGGGTTTCCGACCTCGTAGCCCGTGCGCAGGTCTTTCACGAGCTGCTGGCCGTAGAGGAAGTAGGAGCGCATCTGGTCGCCCCAGCTCGCGGTGATGGTGCCGGCGAGCTCCTTCTTCTTCGCGGCCTCTTCTTCGCGCTTGAGCAGGAGGAGCCGGGTCTGGAGGACGCGCATCGCGGCGGCGCGGTTCTGGATCTGGGACTTCTCGTTCTGCATCGAGACGACGAGGCCGGTGGGAAGGTGCGTGATGCGCACGGCGGAGTCGGTCGTGTTGACGGACTGACCACCGGGTCCCGACGAACGGAAGACGTCGACGCGGATGTCGCCCTCGGGGACCTCGACCTCGACGGCCTCCTCCATGACGGGGATGACCTCGACCGCGGCGAAGCTGGTCTGACGCTTGTCGGCACCGCCGAAGGGGCTGATGCGCGCGAGGCGGTGCGTGCCGGCCTCGACCGACAGCGTGCCGTAGGCGTAGGGCACGTCGACCTCGAAGGTGGCCGACTTGATGCCGGCGCCTTCGGCGTAGGACGTGTCCATGACCTTGACGGGGTACTTGTGACGCTCGGCCCAGCGCAGATACATGCGCAGCAGCATCTCGGCGAAGTCGGTGGCGTCGTCGCCGCCCGCTCCCGAGCGGATGGTGACGACCGCCGAGCGCGGGTCGTATTCGCCGTCGAGGAGCGTCTGCACCTCGAGCTGGCCGATGACGTCCTTCAGCGAAGCGAGCTCGCGGCGAGCTTCGTCGGCGGACTCGTCGTCGTCCATCTCGATGGCGAGCTCGACGAGCACCTCGAGGTCGTCGAGGCGCTGCTCGATCTCGGTGACCCGCTTGAGCTCGGCCTGCTTGTGGCTCAGGCGGCTGGTGACCTTCTGAGCGTTGTCGACGTCGTCCCAGAGGTCGGGGGCACCGGCCTCTTCACTGAGGCGTTCGATGTCGGCTTTGAGTGCGTCGACGTCGACCACGGCCTGGATATCGGCGAAGGTCGAGCGCAGCGCCTGGATGTCGGCGGTCAAATCGAGTTCGAGCATTTGGATTCAGCCTATCGTGGAGACGGTGACAGCCGACTCTCCTCGCGGCGTGCTGGTGCGCTTCGCCCCCATGATCTACGGGCCCACCCTCCTCTTCGCGGTCGGCGAGGGTGCCGTCATCCCTCTCATCCCGGTCATCGCGAACCGGCTCGGCGCCGACGTCGCCCTCGCCGCCCTGGTCGCCGCCGCCCTCGTGGTCGGGCAGCTGTGCGGCAACATCCCCGCGGGATGGGCGGTCGCGCGCTTCGGCGAGCGGATCACGATGGGGGTGGCCGGCATCGTCGTCCTGGGCGGCCTGGTCGGTGTCGTCTTCGCCGGGACGCTCGCGATCTTCGCGGCCGCGGTGTTCCTCATCGGGTTCTGCGCCGCGTCGTTCTCGTTGGCGCGGCACTCGTTCATGACGACGCGCGTCCCCCTGCATTTCCGCGCGCGGGCGCTGTCGCTGCTCGGCGGGACGTTCCGCCTCGGGATGTTCGTCGGCCCCTTCATCTCGGCGGCGCTGCTCGGGATCTTCGGCGACGAGAAGGCATCCATCCTCTTCTTCGCCGTCTGCCAGGTCGCGACGATCCTCCTGGTGTTCCTGGGACCCGATCCCGAGAAGGCGGTCCCGGCGGGAGGCGTCGCCGATTCGCCCCACGGCGATTCCCGCGACGCCGAGGACACGGGCGAACCGGTGAGCGGTGCGATCCCCACCGCCGAGCGCGTCGGCGTCTTCCGCACGATGTGGCGCTTCCGCGCGGTGCTGGCGCGCCTGGGCCTCGCCGCGGCCTCCCTGTCGGCCGTGCGCTCGGCCCGCCAGGTTGTTCTTCCCCTGTGGGGCGTCTCCCTCGGACTGGATGCCTCGACGATCGCCGTCGTCGTCGGCGTCTCGGGGGCGATCGACTTCGCCCTCTTCTACGCGAGCGGCCAGGTCATGGATCGCTTCGGACGTCTGTGGGCTGCGCTCCCCGCCATGGTCCTGATGGGAGCAGGCTTCCTCGCCCTCGCCTTCACCCACGACCTCTCGAGCGCGGCGATGTGGTTCGCGATGTTCGCCGCGGTCCTCGGGGTGGGCAACGGCCTGTCCAGTGGCATTCTGCTCACTCTCGGTGCCGACCTCGCCCCTCCCGAGGAGCCGGCCGCGTTCCTGGGGTCGTGGCGCACACTGACGGATGCCGGGGGCGCCGTCGCCCCGGTCCTGATCTCCGCTCTGACGGCCACCGTGTCGCTGTCGGGAGCCGTGGGCGCGATGGGCGTGATCGCCGCGCTGGGGGCGTTCGGCTTCGTCCGGTGGGTGCCGAGATACGTGCCGCGGGCACGGTGATCCTCGTCGCCGGAATTGTTTCGACGCCGTAAAAATTCCGGCCACTCTTGTCGTATTCGACATTCTCCCGACAGAATCAAAAAAACACGATCGTCTTCTCCGGGCGACGTGTCATTCCCCCCTGGATGATGCGGGCATCGATGCCCGCGGAGAGGTGCATTCCTGTGCCCAGAAACACCCTGCTCCCCCCACCTCGGCGTGTCCGCCGCGCGTCCGCGATCGCGGCGACGAGTGCGCTCGTCGGCGGTGCGCTGATGATCGCTCCGGCAGCCTTCGCCGCACCGGACGCAGAGGCTCCGAACGACCTCGGACTCACGGGCGCCGACGTCATGACGCACCTGACCGAGCTCTCGTCGATCAGTGAGTCCTACGCCGGGGAGGGGTACCGGACGTGGGATGGCCCCGGGTACGAGGCCGCCGCGCAGTATGCCGAGAAGGTCCTCGCCGACACCGGCGCCTTCACCGTGACCCGTCACGAGTTCGACGTTCCCTACTCCGACTTCGGGGTGGCCTCGCTCGTGGTGGACGGCACGGTCTACACCGGTTCGCACTTCGACAACAGCGAGGGCACCGACGGAGACGTCACCGCTCCCCTCGCCCTGCCCGTCTCGGAGGACGGCGGCTTCCTCGGCTGCGCCGCGAGCGACTTCGCCGACGTGCCGGCCGGATCGATCGTCCTCGTCCAGCGCGGCATCTGCCCCTTCGAGGACAAGATCGGCTTCGCCTCGGATGCCGGGGCCGCCGCCGTCTTCGTCTACAACAACGAGCGGCCCCCGGAGGAGAACACCGCTCCCGAGGACCAGCTGACCAACGTCACCTCGGGCCCCCGCAACGAAGAGGACTCCCCCGCCGCGACGCTCCCGCAGGCCAGCGGCGACGCGATCCAAGCGCTCATCTCGGCGGCTCCGGAAGACGCACCCGTCGAGGGCACCGCGACCATCGAGAAGCAGTTCCTCGTGGGGAAGTCGTTCAACATCATCGCCGACAGCACCGCAGGCGATCCCGATGACACCGTCGTCATCGGCGCCCACCTCGACGGTGTCGCCGAAGGACCGGGCGTGAACGACAACGCCTCGGGCTCCGCGGCTGTGCTGGCCCTCGCCGAGAAGATCGCGGCATCTGAGGTCCCCAACGACAAGCGGATCCGTCTCGCCCTGTGGGGCGCGGAGGAGATCGGCCTGCTCGGCTCGACCGCGTACGTCAACGACCTCGTCGCGAACGACCCCGCCGAATGGGACCGCATCTCGTCGTACCTCAACTACGACATGATCGGCTCCGAGAACTTCACCGTGGGCGTGTACGACGCCGACCGGTCGACGTTCCCCGCCGAGGGCGTGAACATCCCCGAGGGGTCGGAGGCGATCGAGAAGATCTACACCGACTACTTCGACACGATCGAACAGCCGTGGATCGACACCGAGTACTCGGGTCGCTCGGACTACCAGGCGTTCATCGACAACGGCGTGCCGTCGGGCGGTCTGTTCTCGGGCGGCGACGACATCAAGACCGAGGCGCAGGTCGAGATGTTCGGCGGAACCCCGGGCGTCTTCATGGACCGCAACTACCACACGGTCAACGACACGCTCGCGAACATCAACAGGGACTCGGTCGACATCTTCGCCCCGGCGATCGGCCACGCCGCCGCCGCGCTCGCGTGGACCGCGGCGGTGGAGCCGTCGCCCGAGCCGACCGTCGAGCCCACGGTCGAGCCGACCGTCGAGCCCACGACGGAGCCCACCGCGCAGCCCACGACCGAGCCGACGGCCCAGCCCAGCCCCTCGCCGAGCATGACGACGGGACCGGGACCGCGCGACAACCTCGCGAAGACCGGTTCGAACGCCGAGGGCTCGCCGCTGCCCGCCATCGGCGCCGGCATGCTCGTGGTCGGAGCGCTCATCGCCGCCGGCACGGTCATCGCCCGCCGCCGCCCGCAGGAGTAAGCACCATCAGATCGACCGTCGGGGTCGTGTGCCGCGCGCACACGGCCCCGACGGCGTTTCGAGACCGACGATTTGCCCCCTCGCGCCCCGGGCAGGAAGATGCGACTCAGGCGAGATGCACCGGGAGGGCACTGTGAAGGACGTGGACCGCCCCGCGCTCACGCTCTCCGCCGCGCTGGCCGCCGTCGCGGGTTTCGTCGACGCGATCGGGTTCCTCGACACCGGGGGTCTCTTCGTCTCGTTCATGAGCGGCAACTCGACGCAGGGCGCGGTCGACCTCCTCGACGGGGGCTCCTCCATCGCCCTCGTGTCGGCCGGGATCATCGCGGCTTTCGTGATCGGCGTCACCGCCGGCGCCGCGGTGAGCATGCGCGCCGCGCGTCCGCGCGCGTGGGTCGTCGCGGGATCGGCGACGGCCGTCGCCCTCACGGCCGTCCTCGCGCTCGGAGGCGATTCCACCCTCTGGCGCGTCGGCCTCCTCGCCGCGGCGATGGGGGCGTTGAACACGCTGTTCCTCGCGGAGGGCCGGGCGCGCGTGGCGATCACCTACGCGACGGGGACGCTCGTGAGCCTGGGACTCGGGCTCGCCGCCCTGCTCACGGGCGGATCCCGGACCGCGTGGCGCCGCCCGCTCCTGCTGTGGTCTTCGCTCGTGATGGGAGCCGTCGTCGGCGGGCTCGCCCACCGTCTGGGCAGCCCCGTCGCGCTCGGCATCGCGGCCGCCGCGCTGGGCGCCGCCGCCGCGGTGATCGCCCTCCGCGCGCGCGGTTCGGGGCTCAGTCCTCGTCGCTGACCCGGATCAGGACTTTGCCCGTCGCCCCGGCAGCCACGGCATCGTGGGCCGCCGCCGTCTCGTCGAGCGGGAACCAGGTCAGCGGCAGCCCGGACTCCTCCCCGACCGGAAGCGCACCGTCGGCCACGGCCGCCGAGACGTCTTCCGCGGCGGCCGTCAGGGCCGCCTCCCCCACGGTGTACAGCAGAAGGCCCTGCCAGCGCACGTTCTTGGCGAAGCTCGCCCGCACGGCCGCCGAGAAGGTGTCGCCCCCGTTGTCGGCGTAATAGCCGATGCTCCCGTGGTTGGCGATGACCTCGACGTCGAGGGCGGCGTTCTCCGCGATCGCCACCTCGACGATGTGCTCGACGCCGTCGGGTGCGAGATCCCGGATGCCGTCGGCCAGCGTCTCGCTCGGGTACCGCAGCACGTGGTGGGCGCCGGCCGCGCGGGCCAGGGCCTCCTTCCCGTCGCTGCTGACGGTCGCGATCACCGTGGCTCCCGCCCACACCGCGAGCTGGATGGCCGCGTGGCCCACGGCACCGGCGCCGCCCTGGACGAGGACCGTGCGTCCGGCCAGGGCGCCGGGGGCGAGGCGTGCGGGGCCGTTCTCGTGCACGGTGAGCGCGCGATGCGCGGTCATCGCCGGCACGCCCAGGCTGGCCCCGATCGCGAAGGAGGCCTCGTCCGCGAGCGGAACCGCCCGTTCGGCGGGGATCACCGCGTACTCGGCCGCCGTCCCCGTCGGGCGCTCGTGCTGCGCGAGGTACACCCAGACGCGCTGACCGGCCGAGACCGACGAGACGCCCGACCCCACGGCATCCACGATCCCGGCACCGTCCTGGTTCGGCGTCACCTCGGGGAAGGCGAAGGGGCGCCCGCCCTCGCGGGCTTTCCAGTCGGTCGGGTTCACGCCCGACACGGCGATGCGCACCCGCACCTCGCCGGGGCCGGGCTCGGGGACGGGCCGCTCGCCGAGCGTGAGGACGGAGGAGTCACCGGTCTGGGAGTACGTGATCGCGCGCATGAAGAAGACAAGGATCCCGCTCCCGGAGGCATTCCCTCGGCGTGTCGGGCGGGTGGCCGCCACACTGGGCGGATGAGCAGTCTCCTCGTGGCCAACGGTGTCCTCTTCTCGGCGGGTGCGGTGATCGACGGCGATGCGGTGGGGGTCCGCGACGGCCGCATCGTGGCAACGGGGAGGCACGACGAGGTGCGGACGGTGCTCGGCACCGTCGACGACGAGTTCGACGCGCGCGGCGGCCTGATCGCCCCCGGGTTCGTCGACGCGCACATCCACCTCGGGGGTGGCGCGGTCGACGCGTTGCGATGCGATCTCGCGGGCGCGGACTCTCTGGCCGAGATCGATCGACGGGTGCGATCGTTCGCCGCCGCATCGACGGCATCCTGGATCGTCGGCGGAGGCTGGGACCCCACGCTCTTCCCGCCCGCGGGTCCGAGCGCCGCGCACCTCGACACGCTCGTGCCGGACAGACCCGCCCTGTTCCTGGATGCCGACCACCATGGCGCGTGGGTGAACAGCGCGGCGCTGCGGGCGGCGGGGATCGACGCGGACACCCCCGATCCGTTCGACGGACGGATCGAACGTTCCCCCGACGGCACTCCGAGCGGAGCGCTCCGGGAGGGGGCGATGCAGCTGGTGTCGCCGCTCGTGCCGCCGTCGGCCACCACGGACGTCGCCCGCGCGCTGCGGACGATCGCGCGGGACGTGGTGGCGTCGGGCATCACGGGCTGGCAGGAGGCGGCGCTCGGTCTCTACGCCGGCTACCCGGACTTCTCGGACGCGTACCGCGAGCTTTCGACCGAGGGGAACCTGGTCGGGCGCGCGACGGGCGCCATCTGGGTGCCGCGCGATCTCACGGTCGACACCGTCGACGCGTTCGTCGCGGACTGCGTCGAGCGCGCCCGCGCGAACACCGCGGCGGGATTCCCGACCCGGACCGCGAAGCTCATGCTCGACGGGATCATCGAGACCCGCACCGCGCACGTCTGCGCGCCGTACCCCGACGGGTCCCACGGACTGTCGTACTTCGAGCCCGCCGTGGTGAACCGTTTGGTGCCCGCCCTGAACGCGGCCGGCATCGCCGTGCACGTCCACGCCCTCGCCGACGCGGCCGTGCGCGACGCCCTCGACGGGTTCGCCGCGGTCCCCGCCCCGGTCCGCGCCGGCGTGCGCAATCACATCGCGCACCTCGAACTCGTGCGGCCGTCCGACCTCCCGCGGTTCGCGGAGCTCGGGGTGACGGCGAACTGTCAGCCCTACTGGGCCTGCCGCAACGATCTCGTGCGCGACGTGACGCTTCCTCTCCTGGGGGAAGACCACGCCGATGCCCTGTACCCCTTCGCCGACCTGCGCGCGGCCGGTGCAACGCTCGCAATGGGATCGGACTGGCCCGTGTCGACCTTCGATCCGTGGCTCGGCGTCCACGTCGCCGTCACGCGACGCCCGCCGGGCGAACCGGATGCCGAGCCCCTCGGCGCCGCGCAGGCGCTCCCCCTGGGCGTGGCGCTCGACGCGTACACCCGCGGCTCCGCCGATCTGCTCGGTCTCGGATCGGGCACGCTGGCCCCCGGCGCTCCGGCCGACCTGGCCATCGCGGACCGTGATCCCTTCGCCGGCGCGGCGGACGACATCCACGAGACCTGCAACACCGCGACGATCGTCGGGGGCGACCTGTACAGGGGTTGACGGCTGGTTCACATGGTGGCAACCTCGCGCGCGCATAGACTGATCCCACTCGCGGGAGTGGTGAAATTGGCAGACACGCAGGATTTAGGTTCCTGTGCCTTCGGGCGTGGGGGTTCAAGTCCCCCCTTCCGCACGACGACTGCCGTACCCGAGCACGACCTCTCCGACCCGACGGGACCGAAGTGATCCACCCCACCGCCCTGCTCCCGTGGCTCGACCCCGCGACGATCATCACCAACTCGCAGCCGTGGGCGCTGCTGGTGGTCTGCTTCATCATCTTCGCCGAGACGGGCCTGCTCATTGGGTTCCTCCTCCCCGGCGACACCCTGCTGATCATGGCGGGCCTGCTCTCGCACGCGTCCCCCGCCGCACCCAACGGCGTCTTCGGGATCAACGCGTGGTGGGTCGCGCTCGCGATCGGCGTCGCCGCGTTCATCGGCGGCGAGGTCGGGTACTACATCGGCCATAAAGCGGGCCCGTCGATCTTCGAACGCAAGGACTCGGGCATCTTCAGCAAAAAGAACGTCGAGCGCACCAACGCCTTCTTCGTGCGTTTCGGCGGCCTCACCGTGATCCTGGCGCGCTTCGTCCCGGTCGTGCGCACCTTCGCCCCCATCGCGGCCGGCGTCGGGCACATGCCGTGGCGCAAGTACACGCTCTACAACTTCATCGGTGCCGTCCTCTGGGGCATCGGCCTGACGATGCTGGGCTACGCGGTGGGCTACATCCCCTTCATCCGCGACATCGTGACCGAGTACATCGACGTGATCCTGCTCGCCGCCGTCGCCGGCACGGCGATCTTCATCGGCGTCCACTACTTCCGTGAGCGTGCGGCCGCGAAGCGCGAGGGCGCGGTCACGCACGCCGAGGCCGAGTCACTGACGCTCGACCCGAAGACGCTCGAAGACGGCGACCAGCCCGCCCGCTAAGACGCTTTCGAGCTCTTCTTCTTGGCCGGGGCCTTCTTCTTCGCGGGCTCGTCCTTCTCGGCGCGCGCCGCACGGCTGCGCTCGACGCTCGCGCGCAGCGCCTCCATCAGGTCGATGACCTCGCCGCCGTCTTCCTCCTCCTGCTTCCCGAAGGTCGCATCGGTGTCGATGGCGTCGCCCTGCTCGAGCTTCGCGTCGATGAGGGTGCGCAGCTCCGCCTGATACTCGTCGGTGAACTCCTCGGGGTCGAAGTCCTTCGAGAAGCTCTCGACGAGGGATGCCGACATCTCGAGCTCCTTCGCCGAGATGCGCACGCTCTCGTCCAGCGCCGGGAAGGCGGCTTCACGCACCTCGTCCGCCCACAGCAGCGTCTGCAGCACGAGCACGTCGTCGCGGACGCGCAGTGCGGCGAGCCGCGTCTTCTGCCGCAGGGAGAAGCGCACGATCGCGGTGCGGTCGGTCTGTTCGAGGGTCTTGCGCAGGAGCACGTACGCCTTGGGCGACGAGGAGTCGGGCTCGAGGTAGTACGCCTTGTCGAGGGTCAACAGGTCGACCTGGTCGCTCGGCACGAACTCGACGACCTCGATCTCGCGGCTGCGCTCGCTCGGCAGAGCGGCGAGGTCGTCCTTGGTGAGCACCACGGTCTGCTCACCGTCGTCGTAGGCCTTGTCGATGTCGCTGTAGGGCACGACCTCGCCGTCGATCTCGCAGATGCGCTGGTAGCGGATCCGGCCGCCGTCTTTGTTGTGCACCTGATGGAGCGAGACGTCGTGGTCCTCGGTGGCCGAGTACACCTTCACGGGCACGTTGACGAGGCCGAACGTCAGGGCGCCTTTCCAGATCGATCGCATGCGACCAGTGAACACCGAAAGCGGGGCGGATGCCGAGACCCTTGCGCCGCGGAGCTCCGCAACCCCCTCGGCATCCCGGACCTCGTCGGCTCTACGCTGGGGCGATGACGGAGCAGACGGTGCGCATCGGCGGTCGTCGGTTGCGGCTGTCCAATCTCGACAAGGTCCTGTACCCCGAGACCGGGACCACCAAGGGCGAGGTGATCGACTACTACTCGCGGATCGCCCCGCGTCTGCTCCCCCACGTCGCCGACCGCCCCGTCACGCGGAAGCGCTGGCCCGATGGTGTCGGCACCGCGGCCGCTCCGGGGGAACCCTTCTTCGCCAAAGCCCTCGAGCCGGGTGCTCCCGCGTGGGTGCGGCGCTTCCCGATCGACCACTCGTCGGGGGCCAAGGACTACCCCCTCGTCGACGACCTGCCCACGCTCGTCTATCTCGCGCAGGTCGCGAGTCTCGAGCTGCACGTGCCGCAGTGGCGGTTCTCCCCCGACGGCGAGCGGCAGCCCCCCGACCGTCTCGTGCTCGATCTCGACCCCGGTCCCGGTGTGGGTCTCGCCGAGTGCGCCGAGGTCGCCCGCTGGGCCCGCGCGATCCTGCGCGACATCGGTCTCGACCCGCTCCCGGTGACCAGCGGCAGCAAGGGCATCCACCTCTACGCGCACCTGGACGGTCGGGCATCGAGCGAGGACGCCAGCGCGATCGCGAAGGAGCTCGCGCGCGCGATCGAAGCCGACCACCCGGAGCTCGTCGTGAGCCAGATGTCGAAAGCCGCGCGACCGGGCAGAGTGTTCATCGACTGGAGCCAGAACAACGGCTCGAAGACCACGATCGCGCCCTATTCGCTGCGCGGGCGCGCGCAGCCGACGGTCGCGGCCCCCCGCACGTGGGAGGAGCTCGACGACCCCGACCTCCGCCACCTCCTCTTCACCGAGGTTCTCGAGCGCGTCGGCGATCCCCTCGCCGCGGTCGAGCGCGACTCCGGACCCCTGCGCGCGTACATCTCGAAACGGAGCGCCGGTCGCACGCCCGAGCCTGTGCCCGAGACGCCGCACGGCGAGGACGGACCCGAGGGTCTCCCCCGCTTCGTGATCCAGGAGCACCACGCCTCCCGCCTGCACTGGGATCTGCGCCTCGAGCACGGGGGCGTCCTCGTCAGCTGGGCGGTGCCGAAGGGCGTGCCCTCGACGACGGCCAAGAACAGCCTCGCGGTGATGACCGAGGACCACCCCCTGCCGTACCTCGACTTCGCCGGCGAGATCCCGCGCGGCGAGTACGGCGCGGGCATCATGACCGTCTGGGACACCGGCACCTACGAGCTGGAGAAATGGCGCGACGACGAGGTGATCGCGACCCTCCGAGGCCGCGACGGCGGCCCGCTCGGTCGCGTACGCGTCGCGCTGATCCGCACCGAAGGACACGGCGAGAAGTCGCAGTGGCTGTTGCACCGGATGAAGACGGATGCCGAGGGCCGTCCGCAGGGTGACGGCGAGCCGGTCGTGGCTCTCGATCACGGGCGGAACGGGTCCGATCCGGAGTCCCGCGCCGCCGCCGCTTCTCGGCCCGCGGGGCTCGATACGACCGCGCCGACGGACTCCCGTACCGCCGTCCCCGCCACCGACGATCTGCGCCCGATGCTCGCTGTAGCCGCCACCCCCGGCCTCGCCCGCGCAGCCGCCGAGCGGTGGGGACGGGCGTGGGTGGAGATGAAGTGGGACGGCATCCGCGGCATCGGACTCTGGGATGGCGCACGCCTGCGGCTGCGCTCACGCAACGGGAACGACCTCACCGCGACCTACCCCGAGCTCACGGCGGTCGACCTCGGTCTCGGGCCCGAGCCGGCGATCGTCGACGGCGAGATCGTCGCCCTCGACAGTCAGGGGCGCCCGAGCTTCCCGCTGCTGCAGAAGAGGATGAACCTCGCCCAACCCCGCGAGATCGCTCGCGAGGCGGGTCGTACCCCCGTCCACCTGTACCTGTTCGACGTTCTGCGTGTGGGCGAGCGCGACGTCGCGGCCCTGTCGCTCGCGGAACGGCGCGGCATCCTGGAATCCCTCGCGCAGGATGCCACGGCCACGGTCGTCGTCCCGCCCGTCTTCGAGGACGTGGATGCCGCCGTCGCCACGAGCGGCCGGTTCGGACTCGAGGGGGTCGTCGTGAAGGACCCGCGGTCGACCTACCGCCGCGGCGAGCGGTCGGAGCTGTGGCTGAAGATCAAGCATTCGCGCACGCAGGAGGTCGTCATCGGCGGCGTGCGCCCGGGCAAGGGCAACCGCGCGGGCACGATCGGGTCGCTGCTCGTGGGAGTGCCCGGCCCGGACGGTCTGCGGTACGCCGGCCGCGTCGGCTCGGGCTTCACGGAGCAGACGTTGGCGCGACTCACCGAGCTCCTCGGGCCGCGCGGGAGCGCCACGGATCCGTTCGTCGGGGTTCCCGCGGCCGACGCCCGCGACGCGATCTGGGTGCGGCCCGAGCTCGTCGCGGAGGTGGAGTTCGCGGAGTTCACGCCCGACGGCATCCTGCGTCAGGCGCGGTGGCGCGGGCTGCGACCGGACAAGGATCCGAGCGAGGTCGTGCGGGAGGACTGAGGGGTGAGCCCTCGGCGGGCTCGGGCGCGAGGCGGCCGATCCCGTCGGAGCCGCCGCGCCGGCGCGACCTACGCGTGGCGCGTGTCGTGCTCGACGTGGCCGGCGGGCTCGAGCTGGAACGTCGAGTGCTCCACGTCGAAATGCTCGGCCAGACATCCCTGGAGGCTCTCCAGGATGCGGGCGGCGCGCCCGTCGGTCAGGGCCTCGTCCTCGACGATCACGTGGGCGCTGAAGACGGGAGCCCCGCGCGTGAGCTGCCACACGTGCACGTCGTGCACGTCGACGACGCCGTCCGTGTCGCGCAGGTGCTGGCGGATCTCCGCCACGTGCACGTCGACCGGTGCCGACTCCGTCAGCACGACGACGACCTCGCGCAACAGGCCGATGGCCCGCGGGACGATGAGGACCGCGATGAGCAGGGAGGCGATGGCATCCGCTTGCGTGAACCCGGTCGTGACGATCACGATCGCCGCGATGATCACCGCGATGGATCCCACGAGGTCGCCGAGGACTTCGAGGTACGCGCCGCGGACGTTGATGCTCCGCTTCTGCGCGCGGCTGAGCACCCACATCGAGATCGCGTTGGCGACCATGCCCACCGCCGCGACGACGAGCATGAGCCCGCCCTGCACCTCCGCCTCGGCGGGCGCGAGCAGCCGCTGCACGGCCTCGATCCCGACCCACGCGCACAGGACGATGAGGATGACGCCGTTCGCGAGCGCCCCGAGCACCTCCGCACGCTGATACCCGAAGGTCCGGCGGTCGTCGGCGGGGCGCGAGGCGATCGCCGTCGCGATCAGGGCGACGACGAGTGCTGCGGCATCCGTGAACATGTGCGCCGCATCCGCGAGGAGCGCGAGCGAGCCCGACAGGATCGCCCCGACGATCTGCACGACCATCACCGATGCCGTGAGCGTCAGGGCGGTGGCGAGCAGACGCCGGTTGCCGGCATCCCGGATGCCACCGGCGGGCGCGTGATCGTGCATCCCTCCAGGCTAGGCGGCACGCACCACCACCCGCGTGTTTTCGCGGTTGTCGGGAATGAGAACGGGTGTCGCTCTCGCCGGGTCAGCGCCGCAGGCCCGCCAGCTGGGCCTGGATCCGCCGGTGCGCGTGCAGCGCCGGGTACACCCCGAGGAAGATCGCCATCGGCGCCCGCAGACGCATATCCCGGATGCCGTGGGCCGAGTACGTGTTCTCGAAGCGGTCGATGTACCGACGGAAATCTCGCGGGCGGTCGTCGAGGCGACGCGCGCCGATGCCGGCGACCATGTTCGAGAAGTAGCCGATGCGTCGACCGGCGAGAGCGAGGTGCACCGCGATGTCGAGGTCCTCGTGCATGATGTCGGCTTCGTCCTCGCAGAGGTGCTCGCGCACGTCGCGCCAGGCGTCGGCCCGCACGGCCATGTTGCTGCCGAAGAGGAACACGAAGTCACCCGCCAGGCGGACCTGGAGACGGCGGAACGCGTCGTCGATCTGCTGGCCGATCGCGCGCAGCGGCAGGTCGTAGTACTCGACGGGGCCCGAGGCCGCGTCGATCTTCCCCGACGCGAACACGCGCGACACCTGCGCCACCCAGTCCGGCTTGATCGCCGTGTCGGCGTCGATGCGCCCGAGCACGTCGCCCGTGGCGGCATCCATCCCCAGGTTCCGCGTCGGGACGAGACCCTGCCGCTCATCCTGGCGGAGGAGCCGGATGCCGGCACCCGGGTGCTCCGCGATGAAGCGCTCGACCACGGCCCGCGTCCCGTCCGTCGATCGGTTGTCGACGACGAGGACCTCCGCGGCGGGCACCGTCTGCCGGACGATCGCGTCGAGACACTGCGCGATCACGGTCTCCTCGTTGAAGGCGGGAACGATGATCGACACCGCGGGAAGGGGCTTCACGCTTCCTTCCTACACGCTCAAAGTTTCCCGAGAAGGGGCACGAGATGACGGAACGCCCGCGCGCGGTGCGAGTGCGCGTTCTTCTCCTCCGCCGACCACTGCCCCACCGTGCGTTCCTCACCCGGCGTCTGACCCTCGGGGACGAAGATCGGGTCGTACCCGAAGCCGCCGTCGCCCCTCGGTGCCGTCGCGAGACGGCCGGGCCAGCGCCCCTCCACGGTGTCCTCGTGTCCGTCGGGGTGAACGAGCGCGATCACCGACACGAACTGCGCCGTGCGGTGCGGATCCGCGACGTCCGAGAGCTGGTCGAGCAGCAGCTCGAGGTTGGCGCCGGCGTCCTTCCTGTGGCCCGCCCAGTACGCCGAGAACACCCCGGGCGACCCACCGAGCACGTCCACGGCGACGCCCGAGTCGTCGGCCAGAGCCGGGAGGCCCGTGTGCGCCGCGGCCGCGCGCGCCTTGATCAGCGCGTTGGCGGCGAACGTGACGCCGTCCTCGACGGGCTCGGGGCCGTCGTAGCCGACGACCTCGAGGTCAGGGCGCACCGCGGCGACGATCGCCTGGAACTCCTCGACCTTGTGCGGGTTGTGCGTGGCGAGGACGACGCGCGCCATCTCAGCCCTCGAGAGCCGCGGTCTGGATGCCACGCAGCTCGGCGCACCCGTTCACGCCCAGCTCGAGCAGCCGGTCGAGCTCCGCCTTGTCGAACGGCGCGCCCTCGGCGGTGCCCTGCACCTCGACGAACAGGCCGCGGCCGGTGACGACGACGTTCATGTCGGTCTCGGCACGGACGTCCTCGACGTAGGCGAGGTCGAGCATCGGCTCGCCGTCGATGATGCCCACCGACACCGCGGCGACCGAGTCGCGCAGCACCTCGGCCCGCTGACCGATGAACTTCTTCTCGCGTCCCCAGGCGATGGCATCCGCCAGGGCCACGTACGCGCCCGTGATCGCCGCGGTGCGCGTGCCGCCGTCGGCCTGTAGCACGTCGCAGTCGATGACGATCGTGTTCTCGCCCAGCGCCTTGGTGTCGACGACGGCGCGGAGCGCGCGACCGATCAGGCGCGAGATCTCGTGAGTACGACCGCCGACCTTGCCCTTGATCGACTCGCGGTCGTTGCGGCTGTTCGTCGCGCGCGGGAGCATCGCGTACTCGGCCGTGACCCAGCCTTTGCCCTTGCCGGTCAGCCAGCGCGGCACGCCGTTCGTGAACGACGCGGTGCACAGCACCTTCGTGCCGCCGAACGTGATGAGCGCCGAGCCCTCGGCGTGCGCCGACCAGCCGCGCTCGATGGTGACGGGACGGAGCTGGTCGGTGGTGCGACCGTCTTTGCGGGTCATGGGGTCCTCCAGAGGAACGGGAACGGATGCCGCGCCTCAGCGCGGCAGGTCGATGGCGCCGGTCTGCACGAGCTGCACCTCGCGGACCTCGCGGCCCATGAGGCGGTGCGCCAGGCGGAGGAAGTCGTCGGCCGAGGAGCCGGTGGCTTCGTAGCGGTGTCTCGGGGTGGCATCCGGTCCGGCGAGAAGATCGCGGGAGACGAGCTGGCGGTAGACGTCCTTCGCGGTCTCACTGTCACTCGACACGAGACTGACGTCGGGACCCATCACGTAGCTGATCGCGCCCTCGAGGAACGGGTAGTGCGTGCAGCCGAGCACGAGGGTGTCGACGCCCGCGTGGCGGAGCGGCGCGAGGTACTCCTCGGCGGTGGCGAGGACCTCGGGAGAGTCGGTGACGCCGGCCTCGACGAACTCGACGAAACGCGGGCAGGCCTCGGCGAACACGGTGAGGTTCTCGTTCACCTCGAGCATGTCCTGGTAGGCGCGCGAGCCGATCGTGCCGACCGTGCCGATCACGCCGATGCGGCCGTTGCGCGTCGTCGACATCGCCGTGCGGACCGCGGGCCCGATGACCTCGACCACGGGCACGTCGTAGCGTTCCCTGGCGTCGCGCAGCATCGCGGCGGAAGCGGTGTTGCAGGCGATCACGAGCATCTTCACGCCCTGCTCGACAAGGGTGTCGAGCACCTCGAGCGCGTACCGCCGCACGTCGGCGATGGGCTTCGGACCGTAGGGAGACCGCGCGGTGTCGCCGATGTAGAGGATCGACTCGCGCGGCAGCTGCTGGGACACGGCCCGGGCGACGGTGAGGCCGCCGACTCCCGAGTCGAAGATCCCGATCGGCGCGTCATCCATAGGGGTCCAGCCTATCGGGCGGGGTCGGGCGGGCAGGTCGCCGGTGGGGAAGCGTGCCGAACTCCTGAGAAATCAGGCGTCGCGCCGACTCTGCCGGCTGTTCGGGACCTCTCCGTCGAAAAGTCCGGAGTTTCGCACGGCGGGGCGTGAGCGCGGCGCGGGCCCGGGGCCGGAATAGGCTGGCGCCATGACGCGTAGCACCGCCCTGCACACCGACCGCTACGAACTCACGATGCTCGACGCGGCGCTCCGCGACGGCACCGCGGCACGCCGCTGCGTGTTCGAGGTGTTCGGGCGTCGGCTCTCGGGCGGCCGCCGTTTCGGCGTGGTCGCGGGCACGGGTCGGCTCCTCGAAGCCATCCAGGACTTCCGCTTCGGCGACGACGAGCTGCGCTACCTCCGCGACAACCGGATCGTGGATGCCACCACCCTCGACCACCTCGCCGACTACCGCTTCACGGGCTCCGTGTCGGGATACCGGGAGGGCGAGGTGTACTTCCCGGGTTCGCCCCTGCTCACGATCGAGGGAACGTTCGCCGACGCGGTCGTGCTCGAGACCCTCGCGTTGAGCATCCTGAACTACGATTCGGCCGTCGCGACCGCCGCCGCGCGGATGAGCGTCGCCGCGGGCGACCGGCCCCTCGCGGAGATGGGCTCGCGGCGTGCGAGCGAGGGCGCCGCTGTCGCCGCCGCACGTGCCGCGTACATCGCCGGGTTCTCGGCGACGAGCAACCTCGAAGCCGGACGCCGCTGGGGCGTCCCCACGATGGGGACCGCGGCGCACGCCTGGACGCTGCTCCACGACAGCGAGGAAGAGGCGTTCCGCTCGCAGATCGACGCGCTCGGCATCGGGACCACGCTGCTCATCGACACCTACGACATCGCCGAGGGGGTCCGTACCGCCGTCCGCGTCGCCGGCCCCGAGCTCGGAGGCGTCCGCATCGACTCGGGCGACCTCCCGATCGTCGCCGGCGAGGTGCGCGCCCTGCTCGACGAGCTCGGCGCGAGGAAGACGCGGATCACCGTGACGAGCGACCTCGACGAGTACGCTCTCGCCGCACTCGCGGCATCCCCCGTCGACTCCTACGGCGTCGGAACCTCCGTCTCGACCGGCTCCGGCGTTCCCACCGCGGGGCTCGTCTTCAAGCTCGTCGCCCGCGAGTCCACCGACGGCTCGTGGGTCGCCGTGGCGAAGGCGTCGGCGCAGAAGGCGTCGCACGGCGGACGTAAGGCGGCTTTCCGCACGCTCGACCAGGGCACGGCGACATCGGAGCTCATCATCGTGAGCGACGGCTTCGAGGAGCTCTCGACCGCCGCCGAGCACCCCGACGCGCGCGACCTTCAGGCGACCCTGATGGTGGAGGGGGAAGCGGATGCCGCGGCCCTCGGCCCCGCGGGAGTGGAGGCTGCGCGTGCGCACCATGCGCGGGTGCGCGAGGAGCTTCCGGTGCGCGCTCTGGCGCTGAGCAAGGCCGATCCGGCTCTGGCGACGGAGTACCGCGAGGCGACGGTCGCGCGCTGACGCGGCGCCGCCGGTGTGCGGCTGCGCGGACGCGGCGCCGCCGGTGTGCGGCTGCGCGGAGCGGGTGCTTCGGCGGGCTCGGCCGCCGCGCACGGTCGTCCCGCCGTCGGGCCGGGCGAGAGAACGCTACTTCGTGAGGGACTCGTAGATCTCTTTGCACTGGGGGCAGACGGGGAACTTCTCCGGGTCGCGCCCCGGGGTCCACTTCTTGCCGCACAACGCGCGCACCGGCTTGCCGGTCAGGGCCGACTCGAGGATCTTGTCTTTCTTGACGTAGTGCGAGAAGCGCTCGTGGTCACCCGGCTCGATGTTCTCTTCGCGGATGAGCTCTTCGAGCTCACGATCCAGGGTCGCGAGACCCCCGCTGTCAGGGCTGTCGAGAGGCGTGCTCATGGTGTGCCAGTGTAGCCGCGGAGTGCCGCCGGCGGATCGGTTCGGCGTGCGGGGCAGCGCTCACGTCGCTTCGGCGAACTCCATCAGACGCGTTCCGCGACGCTCGAACAGCGCGGCGCCGACGGCGACTCCGACGACCAGAACGATCACCCCGGCCGCGACTCCGGCCCACAGGGCGACGACGGCGTCTTCGGTATCGGATGCCAGGGCCCGACCGGCGAACCACAGCGCGGGCGACGCGGCCAACAGCGATCCGAGCATGACGAGACCCTGAGCCAGAACGCCGCCCGAGCCGGTGCGCTGCGGCTGCTGGAACGGGCTGTCTCCCGGACGCGAGACCGCGTAGGGCGCGACGACCGACGAGACGCTGGACAGACCGAGTCCCGAGAGGAACAGCGCGGCGCAGACGCCGATGAGCGCGGGCAGGAACGCCCACCGCCCGTGCGCGACGATCGCGAGGGGAATCGAGACGGCGAGGATGGGGAGCCCGATCAGGAGGACGGGCACGAGTCGCCCGATCCGGTCGGACAGGCCGCGCACCCCGCTCGCGATGTGCATCCACAGGGCCGTGGAGTCGTACGCGAGGTCGTTGTGCGGGAGCCACCCGAAGAAGAGCGCCATGATCGGCACGGGCAACAGCGCCGCGACCTCGATCGGCACGCCGGCCACGACGAGCGGGACCATCGACAGCACCGCCGCGACCGGCACGACCACGATGTTCACGAGGTATCGACGGTCACGGAGCCAGTACGAGAGGCTGCGAGCGGCCACGGCGCCGCCGGGCGTACCCGGGAGCAGAGCGAACCACCCGAGGCCCCCGCGCTCGCGCACGGCGACCGGCCGAGGGGTGGTCGTGAGCAGGATCCGCACCAGTACGAACCAGACCGCGGTGAGCACCGCCACGGTCGCGACGGCGACGACCGCGCTCCCGACCGCTGCCCCCGGGGTCGGCGCGAGGGCGATTCCCCACGCGGCACCGACCGGTGTCCAGGCCAGCACCTCGGCGGCGGAGACGAGCTGGGTGGGCACGGTTCCGCGCCACTCGAGAGAGCCGAGGAAGACCGCCACCGGGACCACGACGACCAGTACGGCGACGAGATAGACGCCCGCGAGCTCGCGGGACTGGCGCGGACGCTTGACCAGGGCGCCGAGGGCCATGCTGACGCGGGCCAGGAGCACGCAGGTGGTCAGTCCGAGGACGATCGAGGCGACCGTCGCGAAGACGCCGACCCCCTGCTCGCTCCAGGCGATCGCGACACTGATCGCGAGCACCAGAACGGCGAGGACGGGAACGCTCAGGAACCCCGCGACGAGCAGCGCGCCGGCGAGCGGTCGCGGCTCCGGTCCGACGACGGCGAAGCGCCGCGGGTCGAGCGGGTCGACGGACGCCGTCACCGGGGGGCCCACCGCGAAACCCAGCGTGATCGCGGAGCCGGCGAGAACGGTCACGATTCCCGCCGTGAGGCGATCGACCTCACCGAGACCGCTCGCGTTCACGGCCGCGAAGATCGTCCCGGCGATGAGCACGACGAGACCGACCACCCGACGGAGGACGTCGTCTCGGTCGCCTCGCAGGGCGCCGAGCATCATGGCCAGCCTCAGCCGGAGAACGTGTGCAACCACTCCAGGCCCTCCACGTCGCCGAGACCGCCCGCGAGTTCGAGGAAGCGCTGCTCGAGGCTCGCTTCGCCGCGCACCTCGTCGACCGTTCCTTCGGCGAGCACCTGGCCCGACACGATGACGGCGACGCGCGAGCACACACGCTCGACCAGTTCCATTCCGTGGCTGGACAGGATGACCGTCCCCCCGTGCGCGACGTACGCGCCGAGGATGTCGAGGATCACCGCGCTCGAGACAGGGTCGACCGCTTCGAACGGCTCGTCGAGGACGAGCAGACGCGGAGAGTGGATCATGGCCCCAGCAAGCATGACCTTCTTCGTCATGCCCGCGGAATAGTCGGACACGGGGCGTGCGAGGGCGTCCACGAGGTCGAAGGCACGCGCGAGATCCGCGGAACGACTCTCGACGAGCGCCGCGGGCAGACCCCGTAGGGCGCCGTAGTAGGACAGCAGCTGGCGACCGGTCAGACGGTCGAATGTGCGCAATCGATCCGGGAGTACCCCGATCATCTTCTTGGCGGCGCGCGCGTTCTTCGCCGCGTCCACACCATTGATCGAGACCGTTCCCCCGTCCGCGCGGAGGAGGCCGGCGATGATCGACAGGGTCGTCGTCTTGCCCGCGCCGTTCGGGCCGACGAGGCCGTAGAACGATCCGGCGGGGATGGTGAGGTCGATCCCGTCGACCGCGCGCAGTTCGCCGAACGTCTTGGTCACGTTGCGCAGCGTCAGCGCGGGGGTCGCGTTGTCGGCATCCGTGGACGTCGGGGACTCGACCGAGGCGACTCCGATGGCGGCTCCCGCGGTGGTCGCGGCGCTCGCCTCGACCGGAGCGTCGTCCTCCCCCAGCGGCTCCTCGACCGGCGTCGGAGACTCCACCGGAGCATCGACAAGCGTCGCGTCCTCCACCGGCGCATCGGCCGGCGTCGGGTCTTCGACCGACGCGATGTCGTCGCTCGCCACGTCCGTACCCTCGCCGCGGGCATCGTCGCGGACGCGCGGCGAAGTCTCTTCGACCGCCTCCGCGGTCGGAGCGTCGACGATCTGCCCTTCGACGCCGTCCTCAGCGGGGGCGGGCTCGACGGTCTGCTCTGTCAGGCCGGGCTCGACCGACTCGACGGTCTCCTCCACGGGACCGGGCTCGGCCGGCTCGTCCGCGGATGCGGTCTCGATGGAGCGTTCCTCGGTCGTCTCCTTCGCGGGACCGGACGCATCGGGGGCGGCCACCACGGGCTCTTCGACAGCGGCATCCGCCGGCGTGGGATCCTCGGCCGTCTCCGCGTGCACCGGCTCCGCGGAGGCCGCGACGGCGTCGCTGGCTTCTTCGGTCGCGACCGCCGGCTCGTCGGCGACGTCGACCGCAGGGCCCTCCACCGGATCGGAGTCCGCGTCGACGGTCACCGGCTCTGGGAGACCGGCATCCGCGACGGTCGCCGCCTCGCTCGAGCCGTCGTGCCCCGACGAGTCCACGGGAAGGGACTCCGCCGGGGCGGGAGTCCCTGCGACGGGAGGCAGGGGCGGACGCGGGGGAACGATGATGTCGTCGGGAACCGCCGGAGCGGAGACGGTCTCCGACGCGGCACCGACCGTGGACGGGCGGGATGCCGCGGACTGACGCGGCGTCGCCGGCTTCCGCGGGGCGGCGGGCTTTCGCGGAGCAGCCGGTCTCTTCGCGGCGGGCTTCTTCGTCGGACGCGGCGTCGTCGGTGCGCTGCCGGTTTCGTCCGTCTCCGGCGTGTCGGGCGTGGCGGCCGCCTTCCGCGGCGTGCGCGCGGTCGAGGCGCGAGGGGCCCGCGGGGTCGTCGCGCGGGGAGCGCGCGGAGTGCGGGGCTTCGGCGTGGGAGGCGTCTCGGGCGTGGGATCGGCGCTCGCCGCATCGCCGTCCGACCGAGGGGCGGACGATTCTTGGGGCTGCGGCAGCGACGCTGTCATCACTCCAAACTAGCAAGCCCCTCCGACACCGCCGTACCCGAGGCGACGAGAGGCGACATGGTGTAGCCGATCACGAAACCACAACGAGTCGGGCGAATAATGCCATTCCCGGTATGCCCTTCGCTAGCATCGAGAGAACACGAAGGCGTGACATTCCGGTGAACCGGACATGACGACTCATCCCCCCAGGAGCCAGCCTTGACTGTTCAGATCGTGATCCTCGCCGCGGGCATGGGCTCGCGGCTCGGCCGCAGCCTGCCGAAACCCCTCACCCCGCTCGCCGACGGCCGCAGCATCATGCAGCAGCAGCACGACAACATCCGTGCCGCGTTCGGCCGCGACGCGCGCATCACCACCGTGGTCGGTTACCGCGCCGAGACGATCGTCGATGCCTTCCCCGAGGCCGACTACGTCTACAACGATCGCTACGACCAGACCAACACGTCGAAGAGCCTGCTCCGCGCGCTCGCCAACACCGGACGCGCCGGCGTGCTGTGGATGAACGGCGACGTGGTCTTCGACCCGCGAGTGCTGGGCCGCGCCGCCGACCTCATCGAACACGATCGCTCGTTCGTGACCGTCGACACCGCCAGCGTCGGTGACGAAGAAGTGAAGTACACCGTCGACGCCGAGGGCTTCGTCAAAGAGCTCTCCAAGGTCGTCGTGCACGGCGTCGGCGAGGCCGTCGGCATCAACTACATCTCGTCGCGCGACAAGAAGGCGCTCATGCGCCAGTTGCAGCGGGTCGGCGATCAGGACTACTTCGAGCGCGGCATCGAGCTCGCGATCACCCACGACGGACTCCGCGTCGAACCGCTCGACATCTCCGACCTGTATGCCGTCGAGGTCGACTTCGCCGAGGACCTGGAGCGGGCCAACCTCTTCGTCTGATCCGACGAGGGGCCCGTCTCGCGGCGCTCGTCAAGGCGCCGCCCTCGTCACCGGTCCCAAGAGAAGATGGCGGTATGGCTGAGAAGGTGCATCGCATCCACTCCCTGTCCGACGACGCTCCCTGGAAGGGCGGGCTCCCGCCGGTCGGGTCCGAGGAACACCCCGCGTTCATCCGTCTCCTCGACCGGGCCCTGGCTGTGCAGCGCCCCGTCGTGCTCGCGCACCTGCGTAGCATCCGGCTCCGACATCGGGATGCCAGCTCCGCGGAGATCCTGCGGATCCTCGAGCGTCGCTACCTCACCGCCGTGACGACGGGTGGGGCGGCGGTGGGGGCGACCGCGGTGGTGCCGGGGATCACCACCGGCATCACGCTCGCCCTCAGCGGGGTCGAGACGATCGGGTTCCTCGAGGCGACTGCGCTGTACGCACAGTCGATCGCCGAGGTCCACGGGGTCGCGATCGACGACCCCGACCGCGCACGCGCTCTCGTCCTCACGCTCATGCTGGGCAAAGAGGGCACCGACCTCGTCGCCCAGTTGGCCGCGCAAGCGGCCGGACGCGGGGCGAGCAGGTCCACCTATTGGGGCGATCTCGTCACGAAGACGCTCCCCCGCGCTGCCGTCGGCCCGCTCGTCGACCGCCTCAAGACGACGTTCGCGCGACAGTTCGCCGCGCGCGGCGGGGCGTCGTGGCTGGGCAAGGCCCTGCCGTTCGGCGTGGGCGCGGTCGTGGGCGGAGCCGGCAATCACATCCTCGGTCGGCGGGTCCTCGTGAACTCCCGTCGCGCATTCGGCGCTCCCCCGCTCACCCTTCCCGCCGACATCGAGCCGCGTCCCGGAGCCGAGCGCCTCGAGCACGCCGCCGTCCACGGCGTGCAGCGCGTCGGCGATGCGATCGCCGGCGCCGTGGGCGGCGCGGGCCGACGGACCGGAACGATCGCGCGGAAGGCTCTGCCTCGACGCAAGACCCCGCCGATCGACGACGCCGGCGACGCGGCATCCTGAGCCCTTCTCATCCCACGGACCTCGGGCGCAAGACCCGCGCGACGATCGCTTCGTCGGGCTACTCTCGCGGCATGGGCGACCTCCTCGATCTCCTCGCGGTCTGGATGCCGCGGCAGCGCTGGTACGGCACCAAGGGACGCGACCCCCGGCTGAGCGTGGTCGCGTCGTGGGAGGTGGCCGCACCGGAAACACGGATCCTGCTCGTGCGCGACGACGTGGCCGAGCCGTCCGTCGTGTACCAGGTCCCGGTGGTGAAGCGTCCGGCGGGAAGCGTCCCGCCGGGAAGCCTCATCGGTCCCGCGTCCGACGACACGGTGTGGGCGGATGCCACCACCGACGAGGCGTTCACGGATCTGCTCTACCGCGCTGTCACCGTTGCGGGCGCCGAGCTGTCGCGAGACCCCGGTCTGAGCGCGCTCACCCTTCCCTCCCCGCAGATCGGCGCTCCCGCCCCGCGCGCGATCGCACGGGTGCTGAGCGGCGAGCAGTCCAACACCTCGATCATCTTCCGCCCGGACGAGGTCGCGCCCGACGGCGTCGCGGTCATCTGCAAGCTCTTCCGCCAGGTCAACAGCGGGGTGAACCCCGACGTCGAACTGCCGACGGCCCTCGCCGCCGCCGGCGCGACCTTCGTCCCGGCCGCGATCGGCGAGGTGCGGGGCACGTGGGCCTCTCCCACAGGCGCTTCGGTCACGGGGTCGCTCGCCTTCGCGCAGCAGTTCTTCGAGGGGGTCGAGGACGCGTGGCGGGTGGCGCTCACCGCCGCGCGCGCCGACGAGGACTTCCGCGAACCCGCCCGTGCGCTCGGCGAGGCCGTGGCGCGCATGCACGTGGCTCTGGCCGCGGCCTTCCCCACGCGTGCGCCCGAGGCCGCGGACCGCGCTGCGGTGGTCGGCGCGTGGGACCGTCGCCTCGCCATCGCGGTGAGCGAGGTGCCGGCCATCGCGCCTCACGTCGACCGCATCCGAGAGGTGTACGCGCGCGCCGGGGCGCAGGCGTGGCCCGCCCTCCAGCGTGTCCACGGCGATCTGCACCTCGGTCAGGTGCTCTACACGCCGAGCAACGGCTGGGTGCTCCTGGACTTCGAAGGCGAACCCCTCCGCCCGATGGAGGAACGGGTCCTCCCCGACCTCGCCGTGCGCGATGTCGCGGGGATGCTCCGCTCCTTCGACTACGTCTCGGGGGCGATCGCGGACGACGACGGCGCCCTGGTCCGTGCGTGGGTCATCGCCGCGCAGCAGGCGTTCCTCGACGGCTACGCCGCGACCACCGGCGGCAGCATCCCGGGCGGCGGCGACCTGCTCGCGGCGTTCGAGCTCGACAAGGCCGTCTACGAAGCGATCTACGAGACGCGGAACCGCCCCGACTGGCTCGGCATCCCCCTGGCGGCGATCGGACGCCTCGCCCCCGCCGACTAGTCCGGACGATCGCCCTCGCGGGCGTGCCAGGTCTCCCAGCGGTCCATGAGCTCGTCGACGGCGGCGCGGAAGCGCGCGGTCGAAGCGCCCGGGGTGGTGTCCCCGAAGTAGTGCCGCACCCACTGATGCAGGCGCTCCACGGCTTCGGGGTCGCCGAGCACGCGTTCGGCCTGGGCGACGATGTCGCCCGAGGACTCGGCATCCAGCCACTCGCACGCGGAGAGGTAGCCGGCCGCGTCGACCTCGGCCTCGGGGTCGCTCGGGCGCGTGATGAGCAGCGGAGCCGAGAAGGCGAGCCGGTCGTAGACCATCGCCGAGATGTCGAGCACGGCGAGATCCGTCGACCGCAGCTGCCACCCGAGCGTGGGCGAGGTGTCGTGGACGTGGTGAGCCGTGGGGTCGGCCCGGTTCGCGGCGGTCAGGGCGGCGATGATCCGCGCGTTCGCCGCGCCGTACTCGGGGTCGACGACCCCGGAGCGGGGGTGTGGACGGTAGACGACGCGGTGTCGGCCCGTCGCGAGCAGCGCCGACACGAGGGCCTCGCCGTGCGTGCGGATCGAGCCGTAGTGGGCCGAGGGCCGGTCGCCCTCCCACGTCGGCGCGTACAGCACCACCGTGCGGTCGTCGGCGGGGTACGGCGGCTCACCGGCCGCGTGGTCGGCCTGCGGACGGCCGATCGCGTACGTCCGCCGGTCGAGGTCGTAGTCCCAGAGCACCCGTCCGAGCCGGGCGCGGGCGGCGTCTCCGGCGACGAACGCGTAGTCGTACGCCTTGAACTGGTTGGTGGTCATGTACATCTTGTCGGACTCGCCGTGGTTGATGAACACGTGCCACCGGCGGCCGTAGCGGAACATCTGGAAGTTGCGCGTGTTCTGGTTCACGTAGAACACGAGACGGATGTCCTGCTCGGCCAGCACCTGTTCGACATCGCGCACGGTGGGCGCATAGGCCACCGGCAGCTCCCCGTCCTTCAGCAGCGCGTCCGCACCGCGGATCGCTCGACTGATCACGACGACCGGCCACGTCTCGGCGAGCTCGCGCAGCGGTGCGTACCACTGGCGCATCTGATACATGTTCACCGCACCGTCGGCGAAGTACACCGCGATGCGGAACGTCTGTTCCGGGAGGGGCCCGCGGGCGGCGAGAGCACGGTGCAGATCGCGCCGCGCGGTGCGCGTGGCGACGGCCTTCCGCAGGAGGCCGACGGCGAGTCGGGCGTCGCGGACGAAGGGCATCGTTCCAGGGTACCGGCCAGGTGCCGCGTGAAAGGATCGAGGGATGCTGCTCCCGACCCCCGGCGGAAGAGACGCGCCCGTTCCCCCCGACGACGCCGGCGTGAGCTTCATCATGCCCGTGCTGAACGAGGAGCGATACCTGCGTCGCGCCGTCGCGTCGACCCTCGCGCAGGATGTCCCGGGGCCGGTGGAGATCGTGCTCGCCCTCGGTCCGTCCACCGACGGCACCACCGCGATCGCGCGTGAGCTCGCCGCCGCGGACGAGCGCATCGTGCTCGTCGACAACCCGGATGCCGACATCCCGGTCGGCCTGAACCTGGCGCTGGCAGCGAGCCGCTTTCCCACCGTCGTGCGCGTCGACGCGCACTCGGAGCTCTCCCCCGGCTACGCCCGGCGCGCGCTGGCGACCCTCGCCCGCACCCGCGCGGCGAACGTCGGTGGAGTGATGCGCGCGGACGGCCGCTCCCCCTTCCAGCGCGCGGTCGCACGCGCCTACAACTCGCGCGCCGGTCTCGGCGGCGGGGCGTACCACGGCGGGGCCGACGAAGGACCGGCCGAGTCGGCGTACCTCGGCGTCATGCGTCGCGCGGCTCTCGACGAGGTCGGCGGCTTCGATCCGTCGATCCGGCGGGGCGAGGACTGGGAACTCAACCTGCGCCTGCGTCGCGCCGGATATCGCGTCTGGTTCGACCCGGCGCTGTCCGTCGTCTACTGGCCGCGGGAGAGCTGGACGCGACTGGTGCGCCAGTTCCGCGCCACCGGCGCGTGGCGCGGCGAACTCGTCCGCCGCTACGGGCGCCGCAACTCCCTCCGTTTCTTCGCGCCTCCCGCCCTCGTCGGCGCCGTCGCGGTGTCGGCGCTGACGGGCCTGTGGCAGACCCGGCGGCGCGCGAACGGACGCCGGTCGGCGGTGGCATCCGTCGTCCACCTGCCCGTCCTCGCGTACGCGGTGCTGGTCGCCGTGGTCGCGCTCGGCAGGGGCGGCGGCCGCGGGTGGCGGGACCGGGCATGGACGGCCGCCGTGCTGCCCTCGATGCACCTGTCGTGGGGGTCGGGGTTCCTCTGGGGTGTGGCGCGCGGCGCCCGCGACACCGTCGACACCTCACGCCTGGACGGGCGCAACACCCCGCTCCCCTAGCGGTCGAGCCCCTAGCGCTCGAGGAAGCCCTGATCCAGGATCCGGGCGACCACGCGCTCGGCCGCGCGGCCGTCGTCACGGGCGTTGAAGATCCGCTGCCACCGCTCGTAGCGTTCGCGGAAGATCGACGGATCGACCTCCTCGATCGCGCGCGACAGCTCGTCCTGCGTGCGCACCACGGGACCGGGGGCCGCGTCGAGGAGGTCGAAGTAGAAGCCGCGCATCGCCCCGCGGTAGTGCTCGAGGTCGGGCACCAGGAAGTACATCGGCTTCCCCGTGATGCTGAAGTCGAACATGACCGAGGAGTAGTCGGTGATGAGCGCGTCCGCGACCGCGAGCAGGCGCGCGGTGTCGGGGTACCCCGTCACGTCGATCACGCGCGGACCACGGGCGTCCTCGCCCGGGAGGAGCGTCCGCGAGTGCCCGCGCACGAGCACCACGGAGTCGGTCTCGCGGGCGAGCGCGATCGGGTCCACGAAGTCGACGATGGCTTCGCGGTCGTCGCGCCAGGTCGGGGCGTACAGCAGCACCCGCTCCTCGTCGCCGATCCCGAGGGCGCGACGGGTCCGCGCCCCGTCGTCGGCCTGCAGCACGTCGTTGCGCGGGTAGCCCTCGATCCACACCGGGCGGCGGAGGAACGCGTACGCCTTGGTCAGCACGCGGGCGGCGTACGGGCTCTGCGCGAGGAGCACGTCCCATCGCCGCGCCTCCCGCACCACGGCCACCGCGCGCCGCGGGTCGAACCCCGGGCGGTGCAGCGCGAGACGTTTCAGCGGCGTCCCGTGCCAGGTCTGCAGCACCGTCTGGCCGCGGCGACGGACGAAGCGCCGTCGCAACCAGTCGTTGACGACGAGCAAGCGGGCGGCGCTGCGCGCGCGCCACCATTCGGGGCTGCCCTCGACCACGGCCACGGCCCCCGGCGGCACCGGCACGGACAGGTCGACGACGCTCCAGTACCGGGTCGCGCGCGGGGCGACGCGCGCGAGCTCCCGATCGATCGCGAGGGGGTTGCAGCTCGCGTTGCGTCCGTAGAAGCTCTCGAAGAACACCGCGTTCTCGAGCGGCTCGCGGTGTGCGGCGTAACGCTTCTCGAGCACGGCCTGGGCCTCGCCGGAATCGTACGCGGGATCCACCGGCGGTCCCACGCGCAGCGTCGTCCCCGTCCACGCGGCCCGCAGGCCCGGGAGCACGGTGAGCGGGATCGGGGCGCGGGGGACGACGGCATCCGTCGCCAGCCCCGCGTCGATCGACACGCGATACTCTCCGGTCGGCAGGGGAAGCTCGGGACCACCCCATCGCGCGGCTCGAAGGGGCAGCTCGGCCCGCCAGGTGCGTCCTCGCCCGTGCAGACGCGCGTCCACGCGGGCGCGCCGCCCGATCAGAGCGACGGATGCCGGGCGCGGGCCCGTTCCGCTGATCTCGAGCACGGGGGTGCTGCCGTCGTCGACGAAGCGTGCGTCGGTCATCGCGCTGCCCTTCTCTCGCGGTCACGGGTGTCGGTGGGGGCGTCGCGGTCGAGGCGACGGCGGATCTCCCGGTAGACCCGCTCGGTGTTGCGGCCGTCCCGGTGCGCGTGGACCGCGGCGCTGCGGCGGCGGGAGGCGTCGAGAGCCTCGGTCGGATCGTCGAGGATGCCGCCCAGCCGACCGAGCACGTCGCTCCACGAGCGCGCGGGGTCGGCACCGCCCACGTCAGCGTAGGTTCCGTACAGCCCGCGCCGCGCGGCGTACTCCTCGAGGTCGGGGGCGAAGAACAGCACCGGCAGCGGCACGAGCGCCGCATCGAAGGCGAGCGAGGAGTAGTCGGTGATGAGCACGTCGATGCCCGACAGCAGCGGCGTCACGTCGGCGACCCGGTCACCGCCCAGGGCGGCGATCCGGTCACTCGGGACGGGCGGCGTGTAGTCGCCGACGCCCAGCGGGTGGGCGCGCACGAGCAGCAGGGCCCCGAAGCGGTCGAGGGCTGCGGCGATGGCATCCCACTCCCCCGCGTCGGGCACCGCGGCATCCCTCTCTCCGTCTCTCCAGGTCGGCGCGTACAGCACGAGCGGGGTGTCGCCGAGCGGACGGTCGATCGCCGCCTCGAGCGCGCTCCGCGCCGCACGACGCCGCTCCTCCGCCGCTCCGCGGGAGAGCACGTCGACACGGGGTTCGCCCGTCACCGGAAGACGCGCGTCGGGAAGAGCGAAGGCGGTCTCGAGCCGCCCCCGGACGAGATGGGATGCCGCGGGCAACAGCGAGATCTGCCGGGTCGTCCGCCGGTACAGCACCGCGAGCAGGCGACGTGTCAGCCTCGATCGGGCCCGGGTCGTCTCCGCCGAGTCGAGGCCGATGCGCTTGAGCGGGATGCCGTGCCAGAGCTGCACGATGAAGGCGCCCGTCACGGCGTAGCGCTGGACATCGCCGAATCCGTGCGTGACGACGATGACGCGCGCCCGCGCCGTCGCCCACAGCCCCCGAAGAGAGTCCTTCTCGACCCAGGGGATGCCGAGACGCTCGGCCTCTCGGGCTTGCGCCGCATCCGCGACGAGCCAGGTCGCTCGCTCGCCGTGCGCGCGGGCCTCGTGCCACAGCGCGAGCGCGCCGTCGGTCACGCCGACCGCGCACCCGAACACCCAGCGGTCGCGCGTGCGCGGAACCAGCGCGGTGAGCAGTCGTCCCGCGAGGTAGAGCGGGATGCGACGGAGTTTTCGCGCATTTCCCGCCCCGAACGAGAAAGACGCCACCCCTCGAGCCTATCGCGGGGTGGCGTCTCTGCTCGGAGCGTCAGTTGGCGGGCATCTGCCCGAGGGTGACCTCGGCGGTCTTCTCCTGGCCGTTGCGGACGTAGGTGACCTCGGCCTTGGCTCCCGCGGCGAGAGCGCGCACCTGCGCGGTCAGGTCAGCGGCGTTCGTGACGGGGACGCCGTTGAACTTCGTGATGATGTCGCCCTTCTCGAGGCCGGCAGCCTGAGCGGCACCCCCGTCGACGGCGACCGCGACGTACGCGCCGGTCGTGGTCGCGCCCTGCATGCTCGCGGCATCCTGGACGTTCGCACCCAGCAGGCCGTGCGTGGCGGAGCCGTTGTCGATGATCTCCTGCGAGATGCGCTTGGCCACATCGGACGGGATCGCGAAGCCCACGCCGATGTTGCCCGACTGGCCACCGGACGAGGATCCGCCGGCGCTGGCGATGGCGACGTTGATGCCGATGAGCTTGCCCTCGTCGTCGACGAGCGCTCCACCCGAGTTGCCGGGGTTGATCGCCGCATCGGTCTGGATGACGGCGATCTTGATGGATGCCGTCGCCTGCTGCTGCTGACCCTGCTGCCCTTCACCGAAGTCGAAGAAGAACGGGTTCTCGTTCCCACCCGAGCCCGAGCCGTCCTCGGACTCGGTGCCGTCCTTCGGAGCGGCGGACGAGGCGACGAGGATCGACCGGTTGAGCGCGCTGACGATCCCGGTGGTGACCGTGTTCGGCAGGTCCAGCGGAGCGCCGACGGCCGAGACGTTGTCGCCGACGTTGAGCTTGGACGAGTCCGCCCAGTCGATCGGGGTGAGGTTCGAGGCGTTGTCGAGCTTGATCACCGCGAGGTCGTAGGTCGGGTCCGTGCCGACGATCTTCGCCGAGAACACGCGACCGTCCGAGGTGGTGACCGACACCGTCGGGTTGGCGGACTTGCCCCCGATGGTGACGACGTGGTTGTTCGTGAGGATGTAGCCGTCCTTGCTCAGGATGACGCCCGAGCCGGTGTCGCCGGTCTGGCCCTCCATGGCCTGGATCGTCACGACGCTCGGCACGACCTTGGCGGCCACGGCGGTGGTGTTGTTGACGTCCTCGGGGTTGTTGACCGTGACCGCGGTGGGACCCGCGACGGCCGCCGAGTTCGAGCCGCCCCAGAGGGAGAGTCCGGCGTACGTGCCGCCGAGGCCCGCGCCACCGCCGACGAGAGCGGCGGCCACGAGGAGGGCGGCGACCTTGGGGGCCCCGCTCTTCTTGCGCGGGGCGGCGGTGGCCGGCTCGCCGAGGTTCAGCGTGGGGTGCTGTCCGCGGGGATCGTGACCGCCGGCGGCCGGGCCGAACGCGTGCCCGGTGGGGCCGGTCGCCCCCGAGGGGGCGGAGGCGTACTCCTGCGGGCGGGTGGCTCCGTCGTGACCGGCACCGGGGTGCGCTGATCCGGCGGCGGGAGTGTGTGCGGGCGGCGGCCACGCGGCCGCAGCGGCGGCGGGGGAACGCGTGGGGACCGGCGGGATGACGCCGGCGGGCGCGGCGGCGTCGCTCGCGTTCCCTGCGGCGCCGTGATCGGTGTTCGACGACGCGGGCGCGGTGTTCTGGGCGGCCTCGTCGCTGTTCCGGCTGATGTCGTTACCCTCGGGACGGTTGTCCGTGTTGTCGCTCATGTGATGCTCCTTCTTCCAGGCGCTTCAACGATGACCCCGGATGCTGTGTGCTGCCTATGACACGGGTGAGCCGCCACTATGGGTCTGACACCAGCGACCCGCGAGGCCGATGGCCTACGGTGAGAACCTCCGGGCCCCGCGGCCCACGCATCCTTTCGAAGGCACTTCCCCGATGAACACCATCCCCGGCGCCTGGCAGCGCACCGCCCGAGGAGCCGGTCTCCTCGCCGCCGACGGCCGAGCCGTCCCGACGATCTTCGCCGAGATGACGGCGTTGGCGACCTCCACCGGCGCCATCAACCTCGGTCAGGGGTTCCCCGATGAAGACGGGCCCGAGGTCGTCCTCGAGGCGGCGCGGCGCGCGATCGCCGACGGCGTCAACCAGTACGCCCCCGGTCGCGGCTTCCCCGAACTGCTCACCGCGATCGCCGAGCACCAGAAGCGCTTCTACGGGCTCGACCTCGACCCCGGCCGCGAGGTGCTGGTGACGGTGGGGGCGACCGAGGCGCTGTCATCCACCCTGCTCGCCCTCATCGACGGGCCGGACGACGAGGTCGTGGTGTTCGAGCCGTACTACGACTCCTACGCCGCGAGCGTCGCCCTCGCCGGCGCGCGACTCGTGGGCGTCCCGCTGCGCTGGCCCGACTTCCAACCCGACCTGGACGACCTGGCATCCGCGGTCACCGATCGCACCCGCGTCATCCTCGTCAACGATCCGCACAACCCCACCGGCACGGTGTTCTCGCGCGAAGTCCTCGACGAGGTCGTACGCCTCGCCCACCAGCACGACGCGCTCATCGTGACCGACGAGGTGTACGAGCACCTCGTGTTCGACGGGCCTCACGTGCCGATCGCCACCCTCCCCGGCGCCGCGGAGCGCACGCTCTCGATCTCGTCGGCCGGCAAGACGTTCTCGCTCACCGGGTGGAAGACCGGGTGGGTGACGGGCCCCGCCGAACTCGTGACCGCGGTCCTCGCCGTCAAGCAGTTCCTCACCTACGTGGGCGGCTCGCCGTTCCAGCCCGCGATCGCCGCGGGGCTGCGCTTGCCCGACGCCTTCTTCTCCTCGGTGTCGGCGACGATGGCCGCGAAGGCGAAGGTGCTGGGCACCGGCCTGCGGGCGGCGGGTTTCGATGTGTCCACGCCGAGCGGTTCGTACTTCACCGTCGTGGATGCCGCCCCGCTCGGCGCCTCGGATGCCGATACCTTCTGCCGCGAGCTCCCCGCCCGTGCCGGGGTGGTCGGCATCCCCCTCACCGCCTTCGTCTCGCCCGCCCATCGCGACCGGTACGCCACGCTCGTGCGCTTCGCCGCGTGCAAGCGCGTCGAGGTCCTGACGGAGGCCGCGGAGCGCCTCGCCGGCGCCGGGCGCGACTGACGGGGCTCGGGCGACGGCGACCGTCGCACCTTCTCGCCGCACAGCGACGACATACCATGTATGCATGGTGTAGCCTCGCGGTGATCGCATGCCGGCGATCGCGCCCGCGACTCCCGTCGCCCACTTTCCGGGGAGTTCCATGCCACGCCCGCGCCACCCCCTCGATGCACGCCCTGCGCGCATCACCCACGTGTACGGAACCTCGCTGAAGTGGACGAAGGTGCCGCACAAGACGTTCCTCACCCCGGAGACGGCTGTGCAGCTGCGGGCGGAGGGATACACGATGGCCCTGACGCGCTCCGGGTGGCGCTCTCCTCGCTCGATCTCGCTGATCCGGTACGTGCAGCGACTCCGTCCCTCGTCCGAGCTGCCCTGACGCGAGCGCCGGGGCGCCACGGCACGGAGTGAACCACCCGAATGGGTGGTCCGCGCTCCGGAGACGGTCGTCCTCGGCCTCGTATCCTCAGCAGCGCCCCTGCCCGACCGTCACGAAGAAGACACCCATGAGCTCGTCCGAGTCGCCGCGCGCCCTGCCGTTCCCGTCATCGTGCCCCGCGTGGTGCGCCGGCGAGCACGAGGCCTCGAGCGTGGCGGACATCGCGCATCGCAGCGAGGGGATCACCGTGCCCGGGGTCGAGCGAAGTCTGCACCCGAACGGCGACATCCACGCGATCGGCGTCACCGAGATCACGATCGGGCTGGAGCAGACCCGCGGGGAGACGTGGGTGTGGTTCGGCTCGGATCAGTTCGCCCGGCAGTCCACGGTCCTCAGCATCGAGACGACGAAACGCGTGATGCGCGCGGTCACCGCCCTGCTCGGCGATGCGCCCTGAGACCCCGTCCTAGCTGTCGCGCGGGCGATCCAGGTGCGGGACGAGATCTTCGATCGAGACCCCCAGAACGGCCGAGAGGGCCAGGAGCGTCTGCAGGCGAGGATTGGCGGGCGTACCGGGGTTGGATTCCCCCTTCTCGAGCTTCTGGTAGGTGAAGAGCGAGATGCGCGCGGACACGGCGACGTCTTCCTGCGTGAGGCCCGCGGCGAGGCGTGCCCTGCGCAGGTTCGCCCCGAACTCGGCCATGTAGGTCATCCAGGGGTAGTCGAACGCGAGGCCGGTCATCCCCCCAGCTTGCGTCATCTCACCGCGTCCGGGCTCGAAGCGGTGCATGCACTCAGCCTGCTCTCAGCGCGGCGTCACCCGGTACCGGCGGAGCTCGAGCGCCGGGTTCACCCGGCGCACCCGGGCGATGGCATCCGGATCGATGTGGGCGACGGCCACGTCGGTCGCCGTTCCCACCGCGGCGAGAACCACGCCCTGCGGGTCGACGATCATCGAGTGCCCCACGCCGAGCGGCGGCGGATGATCCGCTCCGGCGACGAAGACGGTGTTCTCGATCGCGCGGGCCTGCACCAGGGTCCGCCAGTGATGCTCCTTGAGCGGTCCGCGCACCCATTCGGCCGGGACGAGAACGACGTCGACCTGGGCGTCGGCGAGGGTGCGCCCGACCTCGGGGAACCGCAAGTCGTAGCAGGTCATGAGGCCGAAGCGCAGACCGTCGACCTCGAACGTCTCGGGAGGGGCGATCTCGCCGGGCGCCACCCAGTCCGATTCGCGCTGCCCGAATGCGTCATAGAGGTGCAGCTTGCGATAGACGGCCCGGATGCCATCCTCCGCGACCGCCACGACCGTGTTGCGTACGCGCCGGCCGTCGTCGGCCCGTTCGAGGAGCCCCGCCACGAGGACGACGTCGCGTTCCGCGGCGAGCGATCGCAGGGTAGCGGTGAAGGGTCCGTCGAGATCCTCGGCGTTCTCCGCCAACGTGGCGTCGAAGGGGTCGACGAAGTAGCTCGAGTACTCCGGGAAGACGATGACACGCGCCCCGCGTGCGGCGGCGGTCTCCACCGCGTCCGCGATCGCCGAGAGGTTCGTCGCGCGGGAAGCGGTCGGCGCGAACTGCGCGACGGCCAAGCCGAATCCGTGGTCTGTCACGCGTCATCCTTTCGCCCGTGGCGGCGGAGCAGCACCGGCACCACCCCCCAGAGTACGAGGATCGCCACGGCCAGGACGACCCCGCCGGCCACGGCCGCTGCGGTGCCGACGACGACGGCGAACACGAAAGCGACGACGCCGATGAGCAGGAGCGAGACGAGCGCCAGGGCCGCGCGCAGGCATCGGTGGCCGAAGCGCACCACCGAGGGCTTGATGCCGAGCCGGAACACGGCGCGGTGCAGAGCGACCGGCGCGAGGGCGACGACGGCGCTGAGGGCGGAGAGGGCCACCAGCACGAGGTAGAACGAGCGCCCGTTCGCGTCGAGGTCCGCGAAGGCGGGCTGGAAGGCCAGGGCGAGGAGGAATCCGGTGAGGATCTGCGTCCCGGTCTGCAGCACCCGAAGCTCTTGCAGCACGTCGGTCCAGTTGCGGTCAGCGCGCTGCGCGGGGGTTTCCGGCCTGCCGTCGTCGAGGTCGTCGATATTGCTGTTCACCGGGACATTGTCTCGCGACACTCCCGGGCGGTGCGTGCGGATTTGCGTCGACGTTCATCTCCGCGTAGTGTTTTCTCTTGTGCCGCGGGGTGGAGCAGCTCGGTAGCTCGCTGGGCTCATAACCCAGAGGTCGCAGGTTCAAATCCTGTCCCCGCAACAAAATGAAGGCCCCGGATCCTCGGATCCGGGGCCTTCTGCTTTGCCCGGAGGCGACACCTCACACGACCGACGTGTTCTCGGCCCGTCGAGCCAACAGGTCTCGGAGCATGCGCTCGACCCACGAGCGGTAGCGTCCCACCGACCACCCCGAGCGGGTGACGAAGAACGCGTACGTCTCGGGACCGATCAGGTAGCTGAGCTCGTCGGTGACCTCGTCGACATCCCCGTGCGCGAGCACACCCCGGGTGACGAGCCACGTCGACGCCGCGCGGAGATCCCCGCGCCGACGAGCGTCGAGATCCGCCATGGCGGCCGCGGCCACGGCATCCGTCTCCCCCGCGATCGCCATCGCCCGCGCGAGTCCGGCCGAGCGCTGATGGGCCCGCGTGACGCCGTCGAGCCAGACGCGCATCGCCTCGTCGACGTCGACGCGATCCAGGACGCCGGTGATCAGCGAGGGCTCCGCCGGCCTGCCAGTCCCCTCCTCGCCGAGGAACGCGCGCTCGAACGCGGCGACGAGCAGCACCGATTTCGACCCCGCCAGGTGCACCGATTGCACCGAGACGCCGGCGGCGACGGCGATGCCCTTCATCGTGGTCGCGGCGTACCCGTCGCGCGAGAAGAGTTCCGCGGCTGCGTCGAGGATCGCCGCACGCGTGCGAGCCGCCTCCGCCTGCCGCAGAGGGGAGGCGTAACGCCTGGGGCTCATCTTGGCCTCTCCTCAGAACGTTAGAGGGACCATCTAATCATTCGACTCCGCAGCCTCGAAGGGCTTGACGGGCGCTCGAGAGCACGGGGGCGAATCCGTCAACCCGTTCCATCGATGTCGGGACCACCCGGTTGACTGAGGGCATGATCGACGGACGACTCTTGCAGCCCGCGAGGAGCCCCCGCCCTGTCGAGGTGCCGCCACCCCGCGTCTATGACGAGCGCTTGCGAGCGGTCCTCCCCGAGCACGCACGGCTGCTCTCGCTGTACGAGGGTGCCTCGTGGGCGGAAGGACCCGTCTGGTGGCCCGCCGCGAACGCCCTGGTCTTCAGCGATGTGATCGGTCGGCGCACACTCGCGTGGCGCGACGACGGCAGTGTGGTGAGCGTCGTGGACCCCTCCGCGTTCGCCAACGGAAACGCGGTCGACGGCGCGGGCAGACTCGTGCACGCCGAGCACGGGAGGCGGGCGATCAGCCGCACCGACGCGTCGGGCACCCAGGTCCTCGTCGACGCCTACGCGGGGCGCCCGCTGAACTCCCCGAACGACCTCGTCGTGGCCTCCGACGGAGCGATCTGGTTCACCGACCCGCTCTACGGGATCTCCGACCCGCGAGAGGGGTATCCCGCCGCACCCGCCCTGGGCCACCAGAGCGTCTACCGCTGGGTCGAGGGAGAACCTCTCAGACGGATGATCGACCTCGACGCCCCCAACGGTCTCGCCTTCAGCCCGGACGAGGGGCTCCTGTACATCGCAGAATCCCGCGCCGACGGCCTCCCCCGCATCGTCGCGTGCCCGTGGGACGGCGATGCGCTGGGAGCGCCCCGCACCTTCGCGACGGTGGATGCCGGCATCCCCGACGGGTTCACCGTCGACAGCCGCGGCTGGCTCTGGACCAGCAGCGGGGCGGGCGTCGTCGTCTTCGCCGCGGACGGCGCCCGACTGGGCGTGATCCCCACGCCGCACCTCGTCAGCAACTGCGCCCTCGACGCCGACGAGCGGCGCCTCTTCCTGACGGGCGACGCCGACCTGTGGATGGTGGAGCTGGCATGACCGATGTCGAGATGGCCGCCATCCCCGCCGGACGCGTACTGCGCGGGGACATGCGCGGGGGTGAACGGCGCGAGATCGTCGTGGCCGCCTTCGAGATCGGCGTCTACCCCGTCACCGAGGAGCAGGTCGCCGAGCTTCTCGGCATCCCGGTCCGCCATCCGCGTCGACCGGCCGTCGGGCTCAGCTGGTTCCGGGCCGTGCGCCTGTGCAACGCGCTCTCCGAGTGGGAGGGACGGGACCCGGTCTACCGATTCGACGGCGAAGAGGTCTCCTCCGATCCCGAGAGCGACGGGTTCCGCCTCCCGAGCGAAGACGAGTGGGAGTATGCGGCACGCGCGGGCGCGACCGGTTCGACCTACGGGCCTGTCCGCGAGATCGCGTGGACGGCGGCCGACGGGCTCCGCGCTCCCGCCGACGTGGGCGCGCGACTGCCGAATCTCTTCGGGCTCTTCGACATCCTGGGCAACGTGTCGGAGTGGTGCGAAGACCTTCTCGACCCCGAACGCGGGTACGCGCGCGTCTTCCGCGGAGGCGGATGGAGCGACGCCCCCGCCGTCGTGCGCGCCTCGACCCGTCGGGGCGCCGGCCCGCGCGACACCTTCGACGACGTGGGGGTCCGTGTGGCCCGCGGGGGGCGGTCGTGACACGCGCCGCGGGGGTCTCAGTCGGTCGTGGTGATCGCTTCGGTCAACGAGCCCAGGAATCTCGAGATGGTGGCGAGCTCCTCGTCGGTGTACTGCGCGGCGACATCGCGCATCGCCCCGAGGTGTCCGCCGAGGTGGTGGAAGAACTCGCTGCGGGACTTGTCGGTGAGAAGCACGATGCGCGCGCGGCCGTCCGAGGGGTGGGCGCGACGCTCGACGTGTCCCGAGGCCGTCAACCGGTCGATGAGCTTCGTCGTCGACGCGGTCGAGATGCGCAGATGCCGCGCCACATCGTGGGGGCTGACCGTTTCTCCCCGCTGTTCGCGGATGATGAGCATGCGCAGCGTCGCGAGGTCGCTGGCGTTCATCTCCATGTCGCCCTTCATTCCGCTGTGCATGCGGTCCAGGGCGTCGCTGAGGGCCCGCACCGCCGTGAGGGTCTCGATCACGGCGGGTCTTCTACCAGAACGAGTGGTGGCGCTCGTCACGGTGGACACCCCCTTCGGGCCTAGGTATATTGACACTCACATCGCTAGCTAAACTAGCAAACAGGAGGCACGATGAGCGAGACCGAAAACGTCGTCCTTCTGGACGAGCGCGGGAACGAGATCGGCATCGCGCCGAAAGCAAGTGTGCACGGTGCGGACACCGCATTGCACCTCGCGTTCTCCTGCCACGTCATGAATGCCGACGGTGAGGTCCTGGTGACCCGCCGGGCTCTCGACAAGAAGACGTGGCCGGGCGTGTGGACCAACTCGTTCTGCGGCCACCCGGCACCGGCGGAGCCCCTCACCGACGCCGTCCACCGCCGCGCCGGCTTCGAGGTGGGACTGCGTCTTCGCGATCTCGAGCCCGCCCTGCCCCACTTCCGCTACCGCGCCGTCGACGCCAGCGGCATCGTCGAGAACGAGATCTGCCCCGTGTATCTCGCGTACACCGACGACGAGCCTCAGCCCAACCCCGCCGAGGTCGCCGAGTATCGCTGGGTCGCCCCTCTCGACCTCGCCGCCGCGCTCGAGGCCACTCCCTGGGCATTCAGCCCGTGGCTCGTGCTCCAGGCGCAGCAGCTCCCCCTCTTCGGAACCCCTCCAGCCGTCCGGCGGGCCTCGTGATCGCGTTGGCCACCACCCCCGCCGCGCGCCACCACATCGACACCGCGATCGAGGGCGCCCTGACGCGCCTCGAGCGACGCCTCGCCCGGCACGGAGACGGCGCCCGGGCTCTGGCATCCGCCATCCGCCGAGCAGCCGACGGCGGGAAGCGCTTCCGTCCGCTCCTGGTGGCCTCCGCTTTCGACACGCTCGGCGGACCCGACATCGCGCGACCCGCGCTCTACCAGGTCGCCGCGGCTTTCGAGCTGCTGCATACGGCCTTCGTGATGCACGACGACGTCATCGACCACGACGTCGAACGCCGCGGAATGCCGAATGTCGGCGGAGAGTTCCGCTCCCGCGGACAGGAGCGGGGAGCGGATGCCGCGGGCGCGGCGCTGCTCGGAGACGCCGCCGGGATCCTGGCGGGAGACCTTCTGCTGCACGAGGCCGCGCGCCTCGTGGCGATGGCAGAGATCCCCGCGGACCTGCGCAGCGAACTGCTCCTGCTCATCGAGGACGCCGTGCTCGTCTCGGCCGCCGGAGAGCTCGCCGACGTCGAGAACGCGGTCTCCGCCGTCGACATCGACGCCGACACGATCCTGCGCACGACGCACGACAAGACGGCCGTGTATTCGTTCTCGGCCCCGCTCGAGGCCGGCGCGGTCCTCGCGGGGGCGGAGGCTCCCGTCCGGCACGCCCTGCAGCGGTTCGGACAGCGCCTCGGCCTCGCGTACCAGCTCGTCGACGACCTGATCGGAGCGTTCGGCAGCGCCGCCACCGCCGGCAAGGACGAGGGATCCGACCTCCGCGAGGCGAAGAAGACCCACCTCATCGTGCTGGCCCGCGAGAGCGAGAGCTGGCCCGAGGTCAGCGACGCCCTCGCGAACGCCCACACGGGGCCCGTCGCGATCCGCGCCGCGCAGACGGCGTTGTCGGCGTCGGGCGCGCGCGTGCGGCTCGAGCATCTCGTCCGCGACACGCTCGACGAGGCGCGAGGGATCGTCGCCGCTTCCACGCTGCCCGACGAATGCCAGGCGATGCTCCTCGACCTCGTGGATGCCGTGCAGGAGCGCGTCCCGTGAGCACCGGACCGACCGGTCTCGCCCTGTACTCCCGCACGGCCGACGACGCGGCCGCGGCCGTCATCCACCGCTACTCGACCTCGTTCGGTCTGGCCGCGCGCCTCCTCGGCGCCCGCCCTCGCCCGCACGTGCGCAACATCTACGCCCTGGTCCGCGTCGCCGACGAGATCGTCGACGGACCGGCGCACGATGCCGGCCTCACGCCCGAGCGGGAGCGGCTCGTCCTCGATGCCCTCGAGAACGAGGTGATGGATGCCATCGCCACCGGCTTCAGCGCCAACCTCGTCGTGCACGCCTTCGCCCGCACGGCACGCGAGTGCGGCATCGGCGCCGACCTGATCGCGCCGTTCTTCGCCTCGATGCGCACCGACATCGACACCGCCGAGCACGACGACCTCTCGCACGACGCCTACGTCTACGGCTCGGCCGAGGTCGTCGGGCTCATGTGCCTGCAGGTCTTCCTCAACGCCGGGATGTCCGCCCCCGCGCGGCCGGCGGCCGACCTCGTCGACGGCGCGCGTCGCCTGGGAGCCGCGTTCCAAGACGTCAACTTCCTCCGCGACCTCGCGGACGACGCCGACCGTCTCGGCCGCGACTATCTGGACGGAGCGGCCGACGACGACCGACGCATCGCCGTGCTGGATCGGATCGACGCCGACCTCGCCGCCGCGGCATCCGTCATCCCCCACCTGCCGCCGGACTGCCGCGCGGCGGTGACCGCCGCGCACGACCTGTTCGCCGAGCTCTCCCGGCGTCTGCGCCTCTCCCCCGCCGGCGCTCCGCGCGTCCGCGTCCCCGACGGCGTCAAAGCCACCCTCGCCGCCCGCGCCCTCCTCGGGCGTCCCCCGAAAGGACCCCGCTCATGAGCGCCCAGCGCATCGTCGTCGTCGGAGGCGGAATCGCCGGTCTCGGCACCGCAGCCCTCCTGGCCGACCGCGGCCACGACGTCCACCTCTTCGAGGCCCGCGACGCTCTGGGCGGGCGCGCGGGCTCCTGGGAGGCCGACGGCTTCCGTTTCGACACGGGCCCCAGCTGGTACCTCATGCCCGAGGTGTTCGACCACTTCTTCCGCCTGCTCGGCACGAGCGCCGCGGAGCAGCTCGACCTCGTGCGCCTCGACCCGGCGTACCGCGTCTACGGGCCTCCCGGCAAGGGCGAGCCCATCGACATCGTGTCGGGCCGCGAAGCCGTGCGCGCGCTGTTCGAGGAGCACGAGCCGGGCTCGGGCGACAACATCGACGCGTACCTCGACTCCGCGAAGGACGCGTACGAGCTGTCGACGTCGAAGTTCCTCTACGACCCGTACTCCTCGACCAAGGGCCTGCGCGACCCCGCACTGGTGAAGCGCCTGCCCACGCTCATCCCGCTGCTCACCCGCACGCTGTGGAAGCGCGTCACCACCGATTTCCAGAACAAGCGACTGCAGCAGATCCTGGCGTATCCCGCGGTGTTCCTCGGCGGGTCGCCCTTCGAGGTGCCGAGCCTGTACCACCTCATGAGCCACCTCGACCTGGGCGACGGCGTCCTCTACCCCCAGGGCGGGATGACCGAGATCATCACCGCCATCGAGAAGCTCGCGCGCGAGCGCGGCGTGCAGATCGAGACGTCGGCCCCCGTGGAGGCGATCATCACCGAGTCCGGCCTCGCTCGGGGCGTGCGCCTCGCCGATGGACGGGTCATCGCCGCGGATGCCGTGGTGTCGGGCGCCGACCTCCACCACACCGAGAACCACCTCCTCGAAGAGAAGGACCGCCAGTACCCCGAGAAGTGGTGGAAGGACAAGGTCCCGAGCCCCGGTGCCCTCCTCCTGCTCCTCGGCGTGAAGGGCGAGCTTCCGCAGCTCACCCACCACACGCTGCTGTTCACCGACGACTGGCACACGAACTTCGACGCGATCTTCGGCGAGAACAAGCGCATCCCCGACCCCGCGTCGATCTACATCTGCCGCCCGAGTGCATCCGACGACTCCGTCGCCCCTGAGGGGCACGAGAACCTCTTCGTGCTCGTCCCGGTTCCCGCCGATCCCGACAGCGGCCGCGGAGGCGTCTCGGGGGCGGGCGACGAGCGCATCGAGAAGGCTGCGGATCGCGTGATCGCGCAGATCGCCGAGTGGACCGGCATCCCGGATCTGGCCGAGCGGATCGTCGTCCGCAAGACGATCGCGCCCGAGGACTTCAAGGAAGACCTGCACGCCTGGCACGGCAACTCGCTCGGACTCGCGCACACGCTGAACCAGAGCGCGATCTTCCGCCCCAAGAACCGCTCGCGCAAGGTCGGCAACCTCTACTACGCCGGCACCTCGGTGCTGCCGGGCATCGGCCTGCCGATGTGCCTCATCTCGGCCGAGCTCGTCGTCAAGCGTCTGACGGGCGACACCACGGCCGGTCCCCTCGCGGAACCCGTGCGCGCGGCGGTCTGAGGTGCCCGGGATCTACCTGGGCGCGATCCTCTTCTCGCTGATCGGCATGATGCTGATCGACGTGAAGTACTCGCTCGCGCTGCGGGTCGCTCCTCTTCGCACCACGTCGGCGGTGCTGGGCGGGACGGTGTTCTTCCTCGCGTGGGACCTCGTCGGCATCGCCACGGGCGTGTTCGTGAAAGGCGAGAGCCCGCTGTTCGTCGGCGTGATGCTCGCCCCTCACCTGCCGCTGGAGGAAGTGTTCTTCCTGCTGTTCCTGAGCTACCTGGGGACCGTGCTGTTCGCGGTGTTCGAGCGGCGCTCGGCTGCGCGGGCGCGGAACCTGCCTCCGCAGGGTGCCGGCTCGAGCGCGCCGGGTTCGGGCTCCGCGGCTTCCGACACGCGGGGGGCATCGTGACGTACCCGCTCATCGTCGTGCCCTTCGTGGTGATCACGCTGGTGGTGACGCTCGCGACGGCGCGGCGTCCGCGGTTCCCTGAGCGCATGGCATCCTCCGCCCTCACCGCCCTCGTGCTGCTGGGCCTCACCCTCGTGTTCGACAACCTCATGATCGCCGTGAACCTGTTCTCGTACCCTCAAGAGCACCTCAGCGGACTCAAGCTCGGCCTCGCGCCGATCGAGGACTTCGCCTACCCGCTGTGCGCGGCGTTCCTCGTACCGTCGCTGTTCACCCTGCTCTCGCCTCGCCACGCCCCGAAGGACGCCGCATGACCACCCCCGCTCTCACCCCCGGACGCGTGGTACGCGAACTCTTCGTATCGTCACGACCCGTCAGCTGGATCAACACGGCCTTCCCGTTCGCCGCCGCCTACCTGCTCACGACCCGACAGGTCGATGTGACGCTCGTCGTCGGCATCCTGTTCTTCCTCGTGCCGTACAACCTCGCGATGTACGGGGTCAACGACGTGTTCGACTACGAGTCGGATCTGCGGAACCCCCGCAAGGGCGGAACCCACGGTGCCGTGCTCGCCAAGCGCATGCACCCCATCACGCTGTGGGCCTCTGCCCTGTCGTGCCTGCCGTTCGTGGTGTACCTCGTGGTCATCGGGTCGCCGCTGTCGTGGCTCGTCCTCGCGCTGAGCCTGTTCTTCGTCGTGTTCTACTCCGCGCCGCCGCTGCGGCTCAAGGAGCGGCCGTTCGCCGACTCGATGACGAGCAGCATCCACTTCTTCTCCCCCGCCGTCTACGGCCTGGTGCTCGCCGGCGCTGTCTGGACGCCGCAGCTGGTCTTCGTGCTCGTGGCGTTCGCCCTGTGGGGCATCGCCTCGCACGCTTTCGGCGCCGTGCAGGACGTCGAGGCCGATCGCGCCGCGGACATCTCGTCCATCGCCACCGCCCGGGGTGCACGCTGGACCGTGCGCTTCGCGCTCGTCGCGTACCTGCTGGCCGGCGTCGCGATGCTCTTCACCGCGTGGCCCGGACCCCTGGCCGCCGTTCTCGTGATCCCGTACCTCGTGGTCTGCTGGCCGTACCGGAACGTGACGGATGCCGACAGCGACCGCGCGACCGCCGGGTGGAACCGCTTCCTGTGGTTGAACCAGATCGCCGGCTTCGGCACGACCATGCTGCTGATCTGGTGGTGGTTCCTGACGGCGTGAGCGTGCCGCGGGTGGCGCCCCCGCGGCTGGCGCCGGTGCGCCGTCGCCGCGCGCGCGGTGCCGGTGTGCCGCCGCAGCGCGGAGCCCGCCGCGCGCTTCGGCATCCCTGTCGAGTGTCCACGACACACCGTTATGCGGGCACCGGTTACGGCGTGTCTTGGACGCTCACCGGGGTGACAGGCCGCGGCACGGGGCCTGTCACGCGCGCGGCACGGCGCGGGGCGCGGGGGTGCGGCACGAACGGCGAACGCCGGTGCCCGCGTCGGCGGGGCACCGGCGTTCGCGGTGGACCGGGCGTCAGCCGCCCTGGTTCTGCGTTGTGCCGGTGGTCGGAGCCTCGAGCTCGAGCAGGCGCTGGACCGCGGCCGTCAGACGGGCGTCCTGCGTGGCGAAAGCCGTGAGATCGCCGCTCGTGAGGGCCTGCTGCCGCGCATTCAGAGCGTCACGGGCCTCCTGCAGAGCAGCGGCGTAGTCTCCGGCCGGCACCGACGGGTTGGTCGGAGTGGTCGGGTTCTCGCCCTGATCCGTCGGGGTCACCGATTCGTCGCCGGTATCGGCTCCCGAATCACCGCCGAACAGGGTGTCGAGCGCCTCGCTCAGCGTGTTCTCGAACGCGATCTTGTCGCCGAACGCGACCAGGACACGGCGCAACTGGGGCAGCTTGGTGTCACCGGACGATTGCACGAACACGGGTTGGACGTACAACAGGCCTCCGCCGACGGGCAGCGTGAGCAGGTTTCCGTTGAGCACCTGCGATTGACCCTGCTGGAGGATGTTGATCTGCGAGGAGACGTTCGTGTCCGAGTCGAAGGTGTTCTGCACCTGACCGGGCCCGGGGACCGTCGTGGCCGCATCGATCACGAGCATGCGCAATCGCCCGTAATCGTCGCGTTTCGTGCCTTGCGTATCGCCGGCGTTGGAGTCGACGGCGAGATAGCCCGTGAGCACGTTCCTCGCTTGACCGCCCTGCGACGCCGGGATGAAGCTGGTGAACATCGAGTACGACGGCGCATCCTGACTGGGCATCTTCATCGTCAGGTAGTAGGGCGGCTGCAGCTCGTTCGCGTTCTGCGGGTCGTTGGGGGTCGCCCATCGGTTGTCCTGCTGGAAGAACGACCGCGCGTCGTCGACGTGGTACACGCCGAGCATCGAGCGCTGCACCTTCATCAGATCGGTGGGATAGCGCACGTGGCTCATCAGGTCGGCCGACATCTCGCTCCACGGCTGCAACGTCGACGGGTAGATCTTCTGCCACGTCTGCAGCACGGGATCCTGGTCGTCCCACGCGTACAGCGTCACGGAACCGTCGTACGCGTCGACCGTGGCCTTGACCGAGTTGCGGATGTAGTTGATGTCATCCAGTGCGTAGGTCGGCTGCGGGTTGTTCGAGTCGGCGATCGCGCGCGAGAGCGAGACACCCGTCGAGTACGGGTAGTTCGCGCTCGTCGTGTACCCGTCGACGACCCACTTGATGCGCCCGTCGACCACCGTGGGGTACGGGTCGCTGTCGAGGGTGAGGTACGGAGCGACCTTCTGCACGCGCTCCTTCGGATTGCGGTCGTACAGGATCTGCGAGTCCTGGTTGACGTAGTCCGAGAACAGGATCTGCTCCGACTGGAACTTCAGGGCGTAGATGAGCCGGTTGAAGACATTCCCCACGCTCGGTCCGCCGTTGCCGCGGAACGTGGTGCGCGTCTCCGTGCCGCCGTCCGCGCCCAGCGGATAGTCGAGCTCGATGTCCTCGCCGCCCTCGGGACCGCCGACGATCGAGTACGGCGGCGACTGCTCGCCGAAGTACACGCGGGGCTCGTAGTTCAGATCGGTCAGGAAGCCCGTCCCCGGGATCGCGCGCTCGAGGAAGACGGGGTCGCCGTCGGCGGTGCGCTCGTTGCCGGCCGCCGCGACCATGCCGTACCCGTGGGTGTAGACGAGGGTCGAGTTCTGCCACGAGTTGGCATCGCCCAGCTGGCTCGTGTTCAGCTCACGGAGCGAGACGACGGCATCCTGGCTCTGTCCGTTGATCTGGTACCGGTCCACATCGAGCGGCTCGGCGAACTGGTAGTAGGAGCGGTACTGCTCGAGCTGGCGGACGGTGGGACCGATGATGGCGGGATCCATGATGCGCAGCTGGGCGGTGGATGCCGCGTCGTTGCGCAACTGCCCGGCCTGCGCCTGCGTCGCCGCCTCGAAGTTCTCTTTCTCGACCTTGTCGATGCCGTACGCGGCCTTCGTGTTGTCGAGGTTGCGTTGGTAGAACTGGCTCTCGAGCGAGAGCTGGTTCGGGCGCACCTGGAAGGTGTTCACCGCCCACGGGATCGCGGCCCCCACGACGATCGCCGAGACGACGAGGAGCGCCGTCGCGATCAGGGGGTAGCGCCAGCGTCCGATGAACGCCGTGACGAAGAAGGCGAGAGCGACGATCACGGCGGCGATCGCGAGGATCGTCTGTCCCGGGATGACCGCGTTGGCCCCCACGTACCCGGGTCCCGTGATGCGGTCGTCGGGCTGCACGAGGGTGCGGTAGCGGTCGAGCCACAGGCTCGCGGCCTGGAGCAGCAGGTACAGGCCGGCGAGGACCGCGAGCTGGATGCGCGCGGCCTTCGAGATGCGCAGTTCGCGCTGCCCGACGCGCACGGAGCCGTAGAGGTACGACACCACGGCCGTCAGGAGCAGGGAGACCAGAGCGACGGCCGATGCGAAGCCCAGCGCCGCCGAGTAGAACGGCATCGCGAACATGTAGAACCCGGTGTCGAGACCGAACTGGGGGTCCGTCACCGCGGTCTGGACGCCGTTCGCCCACAACCAGGTGGTCTCCCACTGGGCAGAGGCCGCGAATCCGGCGAAGAAGCCGAAGAAGATGGGGATGCCCCACATCGCGAGTCGGCGCAGCGGCTCGACGACCTCCTGGTACCGGTCGAGCTGCGAGCTCAGACGCGCGTAGACCGGGCGGAGGCGGTACGCCAGCTGGATCGCCGCCCAGACCGGCACCGCCATCGCCAGGAACCCGACGACGAACATCACCGCGCGAGCGACCCACTGCGTGGTCAACACGGTGGTGAACCCGAGTTGAGCGAACCACATCCAGTCGGCGTAGAGGTTCGCGAAGACGAAGAACGCCACGACCAGCGCGGCGATGATCGCCAAGCTGATCGAGATGATTCGTCGGGAGCGGTTCGGCGGCGTGGCCTGGTTCGGCGCTGAGGTCGTGGTCACCACCTCATCCTAGGCGCGACCACTGGGGGTCAGCCGTGGATACTACGATCCCGTGCTGTTCCCCGCGTCGCAGCTGGGCAGGGCGTCGAGGTCGCCGCCGTCGCGGATCGTCTCGAGGACTTTGAGCGAGTCCGAGAGCGTCGAGACGGCGAAGACCCGGATGCCGCTGGGCACATGCCCCACGACCTCGTTGCAGTTCGCCGAGGGTGCCAGGAACCAGGCGGCGCCGGCATCCCGCGCTCCGTAGAGCTTCTGTCGGATGCCGCCGATCGCGCCGACCTGTCCCTCCTCGTCGATCGTGCCGGTGCCGGCGATGTGCTGGCCGCCGGTGAGGTCACCGGGCGACATCTTGTCGATGATGCCGAGGGCGAACATCATCCCGGCGCTCGGGCCGCCGATGTCGTTCAGCTGGATCTGGACGTCGACCGGGAGGTCGAACCCGATCGCGAGCACGATCCCGACGAGCCACTGCTGCTGCCCGTTCACCTCACCCTGGCGCGGGGTGACCGTCTCGGTGGTCGGGGTGCCGTTGCGATCGATTCCGAAAGTGACGGGCTGACCGCCCGCCGCCTGGATGGCCGCTTTGACGTCGTCGGCGGTCGGCGTCGGCGTCCCGTTCACGGAGTCGATGACGTCGCCGGCCTCGAGGATGCCGGATGCCGCTCCGTCACCGGTGACGCTTCCGACCACGATGCGCTGGGGCACGTCGTACCCGAGCTGGCGCAGCGCCGCCGCGGACGCCTCGAGCTGCGAGTCGGTCATGAGCGCCGCGTTCTCGGTGTTGCGCTGCTCGGTGGACTGCCCCGAGGGGAAGATCCGGTCGATGGGCACGACCGCGCGGGACGGATCGAACCAGGCGAGCGCGAGCTCGATCCAGGTGGGCGTCCGCTCGCGGTTGCCGTTGACCTGCACCGTCAGCAGGTCGAGCTGGCCCGTCGTGGGGTCGGCCTTCTCGTCCGGCACGGTGATGAGCGGGACGTCGACGCCGTCCGCGTTCTTCGACGTCCCGAGCGTGTCGAGCACCGGCCCGGGCTGCTGGATCACGTATGCCGTCGGAAGGAACGTCAGCACGAACAGCACCACCACGGCGATGGCGAGCGACCACAGTCCGACGATCGTGGTGCGTGTCCGTCGGCGTGCGGGAGCGGGCACGACAGAGACGTTCTCGTCGAACAGCGTCACGGGTCCTACCTTTACCGGGGTCGTTCGCGCGCGGCGTAAGCGGCGTGGAGCCGAGCCGGGGAGAGCGAGGAATCGTGCGACTAGCGTAGATCCCGTTCCCCTTGACCTGGCTGAGAGGCGAAGAAGTGGCAGACGACGACCGGAACCCTGAGGAAGAGTTCCAGGAGCTCATGCGTCGCCTGATGTCGGGCGACATGTCGGGCATCGACCCCGAACAGCTGTCGCGGCTGTCGGGCATGCAGATCGACCCCGCGATGCTGCAGGCCGTGATGAGCCAGCTGCAGGGCGCGTTCGCGGGCACGCAGGACGGCGTCGACTGGAGCCTGGCCGAGCGCCAGGCCCTGCACATCGCCAACCAGGACGGCCAGGGCGTCACCGCGGGGCAGAGCACCGACCTCTCGCAGGCGTTCTCGCTGGCGAACCTCTGGCTCGGTGAGGCCACGAACATCTCCGACCTCCCGCAGCCCGCCCGCGCGATCACGCGCGGGGCATGGGTCAGCGCGACCCTTCCGCTCTGGCAGGAGCTCGCCGAACCCGTCGCGACGAGCATCGCCGACGCCCTGACCGACGCGCTGGGGCAGCAGGCGCCCGAAGACATGCAGGAGATGATCGCCGGCGCCGGTCGACTGATGCGCACCATCGGGGGCTCGCTGTTCGCCACCCAGCTCGGGCACGTCGTCGGCCGCCTCTCCACCGAGGTCGTGGGCGGCGGAGACGTCGGCATCCCGGTCATGCCCGACGGCGAAGCCGCGATCCTGCCGCAGAACTTCGCGGATTTCGGGCGCGATCTGGAGATCCCGGACGATCAGCTCGCCCTTTACCTCGCAACCCGCGAGCTCGCACACGCGCGCCTGTTCCGGCACGCCCGCTGGCTCCGTCTGCACGTCATCTCGCAGGTGCGCGATTTCGCCCACGGCATCCGCGTCGACACCGACGCGCTCGAAGAGCTCGCGTCGCGGTTCGACCCCTCTCAGCCGGAAGAGCTGCGGAGCGCCCTGGAGAGCGGCGCGCTGCTGCCCGCCCGTTCCGAGGAGCAGACCGCGGCCCTGACTCGTCTCGAGAACCTCCTCGCGACCATCGAGGGATGGGTCGATGTGGTCACCGAGGACGCCACCTCGCGGCTGCCTTCCGCCGCGCGCATCGCCGAGGCGGTCCGCCGCCGCCGCGCGGTCGGCGGACCCGCCGAGCAGGCGCTCGGTTCGCTCGTGGGACTCGAGCTGCGGCCGCGCCGCATGCGCGAAGCGGCCGCGATGTGGCGTGCCGTCACCGACGCGGTCGGCGTCGCCGGTCGCGACGCGCTCTGGGACTACCCCGACCTCATGCCCTCGGCCGAGGATGTCGATGATCCGGCCGGCCTCGTGGCCCGCGTGGTCGCCGCGTCGCGCGGCGAAGCAGCCCCGACGGATGCCATGGACGACGCGCTCGCGCAGTTGCTCGCCGAGGAGAGCGGCGACGAGCCCCGCGCCGACGACGTCCCCCCGACTCCGGATGCTCCCGCGGGAGAGGAATCCGACGGGGATGAGGGCGCACCGGGCGACCAACGCCCGGTCTGACACCTCCTCCCCACCGTTGTCCGCACCCTGAGAGGGTGTGGACAACGGCCGGCGCGGCCGCGTCCCCCGAGATCATCGGGGAATGATCCGACTCGACCAGGCCGCTCCTCCGCTGTTCCGTGCGGACGGGACCGTTCAGTTCGGTGCCCCCGCGCGGGCGCTCCTCGATTCCTCGGCGCCGTGGGTGCAGCCAGCCGTCGAGGCGCTCGAAGCCGGTACGACGAGGAGCGAGCTCCGGGCGCTCGCCCGCTTGCACCGCGCGGACGACTCCGACGCCGACATCCTGTTGCGGGAGCTGGCACCGGCGCTCCGGCGTCCGCGGCGAGGTGGCTCGTTCATCGTGCAGGCCGCCGACGACCTGCCGTCGTCGGCGGTGCGCGCGGTCCTCGCGGCTTTTCCGGCGCGCACCGAGGTCATCTCCTGGGCCGGGCCGGACACGGCCCCGGTGGCGGCGGGCTGCCGTGTGGTCCTGCTCGCCGCGCACCGCGTCGACCCGCGTCGCGCGTCTGCTCTTCTCCGCGACGACGTGGTGCACCTGCCCCTCGTGCTCGACGGCGCGAGCGCGAGGGTCGGACCCGTCGTACACCCCGGGCGTACCGCGTGCCTCTCCTGCCTGGATGCCACGGCCCAGCGCCTCGACGAGTCCTGGCCGCTGCTCGCCGCACAACTGCTCGCACGGCCGTGCTCGACGGTCGATGCGGCGCTGGCCGCCGAAGCGGGCCGCGCCGCGCGACACCTGCTCACCGCGCCGTGGCGGACCCCGTCCCGTTCGCTGCGCCTGCGCGTCGACTCGATCCGGCGGGTCTGGGAAGACCATCACCCGAGCGCAGACTGCCGCTGCCGATCTCTCGAAGGAAACGAGACGGCTCCCGATCCGCCCGGCCCCGTCCACGAGCCCAGCTCATCGACAGCGAGCGCGCGGCCCGCGTGACGCCGACGTAGGCGAGTCGACGCTCCTCATCGACCGCGTCGAACGTGGTCGCGTACGAGATCGGCAGAAGACCCTCACTCACCCCGATGAGGAAGACGTGATCCCACTCCAGCCCCTTCGCCGCGTGCAAGGTCGACAGCGTGACCGTGCGGGTCGCCGGCTCGTGCTGGTCGCGAGCCCGCGCCTGGAGATCGTCCGTGAACGACCGCAGGTTCGTGCCGGGAGGAGCCTCCTCGGCGAGCCTGAGCAGGGCCGCGCGCGCCTCCCAGCCATCGCGGAGCGCCCCGCCCGCCTGGGGCGGCTCGTCCGTCAGGCCCACGCCGCGCAACACATCGCGCACGGTGGCGAGGAAGCCGGTCTCGACCGGCGCCACCGACGCCGCGCGCAGAGCCATCAGCGCCTGCCGTACCTCGGGAAGATCGAAGAACTTCCGTCCCCCGAGCACCGTGGCGGCGATCCCTTGCGCGGCGAGGGCGTTCAAGACGACGGCGGACTGGGCGTGGGAGCGGTACAGGATCGCGATGGTCTCGGGATCGGTGCCCCCCGCGATCGTCGCCGCGACCGCGGCCGCGACGCCCGCCGCCTCGGCTTCGTCATCGTCGTACGCCCGGACGACGGGGATGGGGGCGTCGCCCTCTCGCGCGGCGACGAGCTCCAGGGCTCCTGCGCGACCGCGCATGAGGTCGTTGGCCACGGCCAGCACGGGACCCGTCGAACGGTAATTGCGCTCGAGGCGCACCACACGGGCATCCTCGTGGGTGCGCTCGAACTCGAGCAGATACCGGGCATCGGCGCCGGTGAACGAGTAGATGGTCTGGCTCGCGTCGCCCACCACGCAGAGGTCCCGTCGGTCCCCCAGCCAGAGTTCCAGCAGGCGGTTCTGCAGCGGCGACACGTCCTGGTACTCGTCCACGGTGAAGTGCCGGTACTGCTCGTGCACGGCAGCGGCCACCCGGGGTTCCGCCTCGATCATCCCCGCACAGGTGAGGAGAACATCCTCGAAGTCCATCTGCCGCCGCTCGTCCTTGAGCTTCTCGTACGCGCGCTGCAGATCGACGACCTGATCCACGCGCAGACGGCCGACGCCGTCTGGCCGAGCGACGGCGTACTGCTCGATCGAGCGCATGGTCACCTTGCGCCATTCGATCTGCGACGCGACATCTCGCAGGGTCGCCGTATCGGGAGAGAGCCCGATCCCGTCGGCGGCGTGGGCGAGCATGCGCACCTTGTTGTCGATGATCGACGGTGCCTGGTCGGCCGCCAGTGTCGGCCAGAAGTAGTTCACCTGCGCGAGCGCCGCCGCGTGGAAGGTCCGCGCGGAGACACCGCTCACCCCGAGAGCGCGAAGACGCCCTCGCATCTCCCCGGCGGCCTTCGCCGTGAAGGTGACCGCCATCACACGCTGGGGCGAGTAGGCGCCCGTGTCGACGCCGTGGGCGATGCGCCGCGTGATCACACGGGTCTTTCCCGTGCCCGCCCCCGCGAGTACGCAGACCGGCCCGCGCAGGGCGCGTGCCGCCTCCAACTGGTGCTCGTCGAGTCCCTCCAATGCGTCCGAGGTCATGCGACGCCCTCGTACCAGTCGTCGATCAAGCGGCGGGCGATCGAAGATGTCCCGGGCAGCTGCACCCCGTCCTCCCCGCGCAACGCGGCACCGATCTGGTCTCGATCGAACCAGCGCGCCTCGACGATCTCCTCGCCGTCCGCGCGGACCTCGGCATCGTCCACCACGCGGGCTCGGAAGCCGAGCATCAACGATCGCGGATACGGCCACACCTGCGAGCCGCGATACTCCACGTCCTGCAGGCGCACCCCCGCCTCCTCGAAGATCTCGCGGGCGACGGCCTCTTCCAGCGACTCCCCCGCCTCCGCGAACCCGGCGAAACAGGAGTATCGCCCGCCGCCCCACGCCGCGTTCGCCCCGAGCAGGACACGGTCGGGGTCCACCGCGGAGGTGAGCAGCACGATGACCGCGGGGTCGGTGCGTGGAAAATGCTCCCGACCGCAGCGCGGGCAGTGGCGCGACCACCCCGCGTGGCGGAGCTCCGTGCGCGTGCCACAGGCGGGACAGAACGGCGCGTCCCTGAGCCAGCCGGCCAGCGCGACAGCCGTGGCGAGGATGCCCGCCTCTTCCGCGGGCAGGTCACCGCCCATGCTCCGAAGCCGCCCCCACGCGGCCCCGGGCGGGAGAACGGGCTCGCCACCCTCGTCGCCCAGGACGGCGAGGAGAAGAGCCCCACCGTCGACGCTCCGCCCGAGGAACGCCCATTCGAGTACGTCGTCGGCCTCGGCCACGCGGAAAAGCGCCAGTCGATCGTCCGCGACGGGCGCCGCGTCTCCGCGGATCATCAGGACACGGGTTCCGGATGCCGCCCGCTCGCGTTCGATCAGATCCTCGGCCACGCGCTCGTCACCGTGCCGGTCGAGCGCACCGCCCGGCCATCGTGCGAGAGACGGGGAGGGCATCGAACACCTCTCTCAAGGGCGTGGCGCAAGGGGAACGAGCGAGCAGGCGACCTACCCTGGGGGCATGGCCCGCTCGCCCCTCACTCTAGCCGCGTCGGTGACGGCGGCCCTCCCGCGCATCGGCGTGACACGCGTCGGACCGCTGACCGAGAACGGTGCCGGCCGCTTCGATGCCGCCCTCGTCCACCTCGACGATGGACGCACCGCCGTCGTCCGTCTGCCCGCGTCCGAGGAGTTCGCATCCGACCTGGCCGCGGAGTCCCGTGCCCTGCTCGCGCTGACGCCCGGCGTTCGCGCCCTTCTCCCCTTCGCCGTTCCGGAGGTGCTCGGCGAGAGCGGCTCCGGAGCGGACCGCGTCCTGGTGACGACCCACCTCGAGGGGTACCGGATCGATCCGGCCCACCTGCCCAAGGGCCCGGGGTACGCGCCGGCCATCGGAGGCGCTCTCGCGGCCATCCATGCGCTCCCCGTCTCGATCGTCCGCACCGACGGGCTTCCCGTCCGCTCCCCTGAGCAGGTCCGCGACGACACGGCACGTTTGCTCGACCGCGCCGACGGCACGGATCGCGTCCCCGACGGTCTCATGCTCCGCTGGCGTCGGGCCCTGCGCGAAGACGACCTCTGGCGCTTCGAATCGGCCGTGGTCCTCGGCGGCGGCACGAGTTCCTCGGTCCTCCTCGAGGACGACGATGACGACATCCCCCACGTGACCGGCGTGCTCGACTGGTCGGGCTTGAGCGTCGGCGACCCGGCAGTGGACCTCCGCTGGTTGGCATCCGCTCCGCTCGCCGCCGACGACGTCTTCGGCGGCTACACCGCGTCCGGCGACCGCTCCCCCGATGCCCTTCTTCGCGAACGCGCTCGTCTGTACGCCGAGCTCGAGTTCGCCCGTTGGCTCGTCCACGGCCACGATGCCGGCGACGCGTCCGTCGTCGCGGATGCCGTCGCCCTGCTCGAGGCGCTCGTCGAGGGGGTCCGGGGCGACCACATCGTGACCGACTCCCGCACCGACATCGACGACGCCCTCGCACTCGTCGAGAAGGTGCCTCCGGCCGTCGTCAGCACGGTGGACACCTCGATGCAGACCGACGCCTACGATCCCGAGGCCCTGTCGCTCTACCTGTCGGCTGAGCGCGACCGCGAGGCCGCGGCCGCCGGGCTCGCCGCGGCCCTGGCCGACGACGACCTCCCGGGCGCGAATGCCGACACGGGGGCATTCGATCTGCCCCCGGCGCTCAGCGAGGAACCCGGTCCGACCGCGCCGATCGACCTCGATGGCTGGACCGAGGCCGCGCTGCGCCCCGCCGAATCGGACGTCTCGGATGCCACGAGCAGCGCGACCGCCGCTGTCGCCGGCGACGCCGAGCACCACGCCGACGCCACGCACCGCGCCGACGCGACGCACCACGCCGACGCCGGGCACGACGAGGAAGACGCGGCTCGCGCGAGCCGGGCGGCTCTGCGTCGGTGGGGCGTGACGGGCGACGGCTCCTGAGAGGCCGCCGGGACGTCACCCCCGGATGACCAGCTCGTCTCCGACGTAGAACAGCGCCACGTCGATGGCCTCCAGCGGTATGCCGTGCTTGGCGTGGTACGCCTCGCGGTAGAGCTCCAGCTGGACCATCCTCGACCGGCGCTCTTCCGCTGTGAGCGGGGGTTTTCCCGTCTTCCAGTCGACGATCTCGTATCGCTCTCCGCGGCGGTACACCGCGTCGAGCTTGCAGATCACGACGTGCTCGCGCCCGTCCAGCCGCCGCGTGACGAAGTCGATCTCGGTCTCCACCTCGAGGGGTTGCAGCGCGGCCCACTCGGAGCGCTCGAAACACTCGCGGAGCCGCTGGAGCTCGGCCGCGTCGGCGGCCGAGGCGCCGAAGTCGTCGTCCTCCCAGAGGCCGCCGTCGTCGAGCCCCACTCCCGCGCCGACAAGGCCTGACCGCTGCTCGACCCACGCGTGGAACAGCGTGCCGAGCCGGGTCTGCCGGTAGGGCCGCTCCGGCATCGGACGCCGCACGTCATCGACGGCCGCACCGTAGTCGGCGACGTAGTCCTTGAAGCGCGAGGCGGGGATGCGCGTGGGCGCGGGAGCGTGCACGGGCTGCAGTCGCGCCGCGCGCTCGGCCAGCAGCAACGCCAGATCGGGATCGGGCTGAACCGGCGCGGCATCCCGAGCCTTCCTCACCTCCGACGCCGCGGCCATCACCGCCGTGCGGCGAGAGCCCAGGGGGTCGAGCGGCCAGTGCAGCAGACGCCGTTCGCCGTCGTAGGGATCCTCCCCCACCTCTCCGACGAGCAGCTCACTGCCGAGCGCTTCGGCCGCCTCGTCGAGGAACACACTGGGCCGGCGAGGCTTCTTCGTCCCCGACCAGGTGGACCCCGACAGCAGCAGGTGATCGCGGGCGCGCGTGAAAGCGACGTACGCCAGTCGGCGGTCCTCGTCGAGCTGACGGGCGCGGTTCGCCGCGACGAAGTCGTCGATGGCCGCCTTCAGGTCCTGCTGCGTCGCCGCTCCCCGCCAGCCGAGCGTCGGGAGCCAGGCCGCATCCCCACGGAAGTCGGAGGGCAGGATGCCGAACCCCAACCATCCCTTCGTGTCGCGCGGGAGCGAAGGAAGCTCATCCGTCACCAGCCGCACGACGGCCACGGCATCCCATTCGAGTCCCTTCGACCCGTGGATCGTGAGGAGTTGGACGACGTCATCCTCGGGCGGCTCGGTCCGCGGGGCGAACTCGTCGGCTTGTTCCGCGTGGTCGAGCCACGCGAGCAGACTCGCGACCGAGCCGGATTCATCGGCGGCGAGGAAACCGCGGATCTCGTCCACGAACGCCCGCAGCTGCGCGGAGGCGATCCGCGCGGGGCCCCGGGACTCGTTGGCGGCGAGCTCGATGTCGAGGCGCAACTCGGCCTCGATCAAGCGGATGAGCTCGGGGATCGGCGCACCGATACTGCGCCGAAGACCCGCGAACACTGTCCCCGCCTCACGCAGACGAGCGCGCCCCTCGGGGGTGATGTCGGCGAGCCACCCGTGGTCGTCCTTCTGCCGCGCGAGGAAATCGAGGGCATCGACGAGCGACGCGCGATCGGCGCCCGGCGTGGCGCGCAGCCGATCGACGACCTCCGTCTCGAGCGGTCGCAAGGCGACATCGTGGGTCGCCAGGCGTCGCGCGAGCTGAGCGAGTGCGCGCAGGTCGGCGAGCCCGACGGACCATCGTGGTCCCGACAGGAGTCGGATGAGAGCCGATCCCGCCTCGGGGTCGCTGATCACCCGCAGAGCGGAGACGACGTCGACGACCTCGGGTGTCGTGAGCAACCCCCCGAGACCGAGAATGCGGTGCGGGATGCCGCGCCGGCCCAGCGCGTCCCCGAAACGCACCATGTGCTTCTTGCTGCGGAACAGGACCGCACCGGTCGTCGCCCGACCCTCGGCCTGACGCGCCGCGCGCACCCCGGTGAACCACGACGCGACCCGGTCGGCTTCGGCGTCGAGGTCGCTCTCGAACACGAGCTCCACCGCTCCGTCGGGAGCGCCGGGACGCGAGGCGAGCGCCCCCACGGCAATCGGGGAACGGTCGGCGAGCGGCGTGAGCACGGCGTTGGCCACATCGAGGACTCGAGCGCTGTTGCGCCAGCTTGTGAGCAGCGAGAAGTGTCGGCATCCCCCCTCCGGCGAGAAGGCAGCGGGAAACCCACCGAGGTTGCCGGCGCTCGCGCCGCGCCAGGCGTAGATGGCTTGGTGCGGATCGCCGACGGCCATCACCCCCGTGCCGCCGAACAGGGTCGCCAGCAGATCGGTCTGGACCACTGACGTGTCCTGGTACTCGTCGAGCAGGACGACACGGTAGCGCGCCCGCAGTTCGGCCACGACAGCCGGATGCTCGCGCGCGATCCGCAGCGCTCCGGCCACCTGATCGGCGAAGTCCATGACACCCAGCCGGATCTTCTCGCGGTCGTAAGCGGCGGCGAGGGTCGCCAGCAGACGGAGCGCGGAGACGCGCCCCGCGGCGTCCGCGATGTCTTTGTAGACGGTGACCCGCGCCGACGTCGACGGGCGCTCGACGATCCGTTCGAACTCGTCGGGGAACGCCGCGAGGCGTTCGAGATCGACGAGGTTGTCGACACCGTCGCGTGCGATCCGCAGCGCCGCGTCGATGAGGGTGCGCGGAGACTCCTGCCGCTCCTCGAGCCGCGGGTCGTCGGAGGTGAAGACCACACGCCGCATGAGCAGCCACGCCGCGGACTCGGAGAGGATCGCCGACTCGGCGTCGCGCCCGATACGCAGACCGTGCTCGCGCACGAGGGAGTCGGCGAAGCTGTTGTAGGTGGAGACCGTCGGCCGGTGCAGGAGCTGGTCGCCGTCGTCTTCCCCCGTGCCGAGCGTCGCGTACTCGTCGGCGAGGGCATCGAGGACCGCGCGGCGCGCCGCATCGCCGCGCGCGCCCTGCTGCGCTGCGAGCTCGGCGAAGACGGCCAGCCGCCCCGAGGCGTGCAGCTCGGGGAGCACCGGCAGCAGGCCGCGCGTCTCGAACTCGGACAGTCGCTGGAGGCGCCGCTGGATGCGTTCCGCCAGCTCTCCCGCGGCCTTGCGGGTGAAGGTCAGGCCGAGCACCTCGTCGCGGCGGACGATCCCGTTCGCGACGAGCCAGACGACGCGACCCGCCATCGTCTCGGTTTTGCCACTGCCGGCGCCGGCCACGACGAGGGCCGGGGCGAGCGGCGATTCGATCACCGCGGTCTGCTCCGGCGTAGGTGGGAACTGGCCCAGAGCGGCGGCGATCGTCGCCGCGGGAAGCATCGCGGTCATGAGGCGCTCACCGGCGACACGGTGTGGATACGACACAGGCCGTAGGAGAACTCGTCACGACAGTGCACCTCGTAGGGCGCGGCGAATCTCCCTCCGCGCATCACCCCCACCGCTCGCTGGACACGCTCGACGAATGCGGCGCGGGCCTCCTCGTCGAAGGGCGGCTGCAGCGGCTCGGCGTAGTCCTTGGTGGCCGCGGTGGGGCGCAGCACGAGCAGCTTGGCGCCTCCGGGGGCCCGTCCCTCCGTGTTCTCGATCGCGCCGGAGGCGAAGGCCAGTTGGTACGCGGCGAGCTGCGGATTGTCGGCGACCTTGGCATCCGTCTGCGGTTCGTTCTTCCCCGTCTTGAGGTCGACGATGACGACTTCGCCCGACGGCGTCACCTCGACGCGGTCGATGTCGCCGCTCACCACGGCGCCGTGCTCGCCCGCGTCGTCGACGGGAATCGGCACCTCGAAATGCCGTTCCGCACCGATCAGCCTGCCTCCCGCGTCGTCGAAACGCCGCAGGTAGGTCGCGAGCCGCCGCACGAGGTCCCGGGCGCGCGTCCGCTCCGCGCGTTCTCTCCAGGCGGCGTCGAAGACCAGTTCCCCCCACCGCTCGTCGACCACGGCCCACAGGTCGTCCTCCGACGATGACGCAGCCGTCTCGAGCGCGGCGTGGATGATGGTGCCGATCCCGGCGGTCGTGCCGCTGCGGTCACCTCCGAGGTCGGCGATGACCCAGTTCAGTTCGCACTCCTCGAGGGCGTGGAGGCGTGAGGGTGACACGCGCACATCCTCTTTCGCCAGGTCGCGCAGCGGCGCCGTCGAGCTCGGGGCGGCGACGCCGTACCACTGCTCAGGCGCCGCCCCCGCGACGTTCGCCGACGCCAGCAGCGCGAGCTGCCCCGCGGCGTGCCTCCGGTCCGCAGCGGGGACGCGGGGAACGGTGAGTGTGCGCCGATGCCGGGCCACGAGCCCGCGGAGCGACAGCGGATGTTCGGGGATCGCGGATGCCGCGTCCGGCGTGGGAAGCATCTCGAACAGCACGCTGGGTCCGGTGTCGTCGTCGTCGACCGCCGTGACGATCAGCTTCTTCCCGGCGCGCGAGATCGCTCGGACGAACAACCGGAGTTCGTCGTGCATCGCCGCCCGCCGGCGGTCGAGCATGCCCGCGGCCGGAAGGTCGGGGAACTGCACCGCGTCCGCGAGGCGCCAGGTCTCGAGCAGTCCGCCGCGCAGACGGGTGTTGGGCCAGACCCCGTCTTGCACACCGGCGACGATGACGGTGTCGAACGCTGTGCCGGCGGCCGCCGCGGGCGTCAGCACGTGCACGGCGTCGATCACCGCCGGCTGCTCGATGCGGTCTTCGGCGACATCACTGTCGAGGATCGCTCGGAGGAAGACCGCGGCCTCACCGTCGGGCTCGCGCTCCGTGAAGCGCTTCGCCGCCTGGAACAGGGCCACGAGGGCGTCCAGATCGCGATCCGCCTGCTCGGCGAGCGGCCCGTGCCCGCGCGCAGCCTCTCGCCACGAACGAGCGAAACCGCTGCGCTCCCACGCCGTCCACAGCAGTTCGTGCGCCGTCGCGTGCTGCTCCGCTTGCGCGCGCAGAGCCGCGAGCGTCTCTCCGAGCCGAGCGGCGCGACGCGCTTCGCGCGAGTCGATCGTCGCGAATTCGAGCGGATGCCGAAGCCCCGAGGCCAGGACCTCGCCCGCCGACCTCGTTCCCCCGTCGCGGACGTCCTCGTGTCGAAGCACCGTGCGCAGTCGTCGGAGCTCGATGGGGTCGAGTCCGCCGAACGTCCCGAGAAGCGCATCGGTGACGGATTCGGGAGTCCACTCGGAGGGGTCGGTGGCTCCCAGTTCGACGAGGGCCACCAGGTCGCGCACGGGTCGCTGGGCGCCGAGCGCGACGCCGGGGCCGCCGGACCGCGCCGGGACTTCGCGGGCGGCCAGCTCGGCCTCGAGCGCGGCGACCTGACGGGAGTCGTGGGCGATCACCGCGCACTCGCCCCAGGGAACACCCTCGAGCACGTGACGCTCGCGCAGAAGGCGGGCGATCGCATCGGCTTCCTCCGCCGGCGACCGCAGCAGGAAGGTGCGGACCGAGCCGGTCGGGGCGACCCCCTCCGGCGCGCGCCGATGCGCCACGACGCCGGCGGAGCCGACGCGCGCGGCGACCGAACGCACGAGATCGACCTGCTCCGGCGTGCCACGGTGCACGGTGCGGAGCGCCGCGAGCTCCCCCAGCTCCCCCAGCTCCCGCGTGAGACGCGCGAAGTTCTCCGGAGTCGCGCCGCGGAACGCCCCCGAGCCGACGTCCGGATCGCCGAACGCGACCACTCCGATCCCCAGGGTGCGACACGCCCGCAGAAGGTCGACGCCACCACTGGTGAGCTCCTGCGCGTCGTCGACGAGGATGCATCGCAGCGCGGCGAACCGACCGAGGACATCCCGCTCTCGCAGAGCGTCTTCGAGGATGCCGACGGCCTCCCTCGCGAGGTCGGCGGCATCGCGGTGGGCGCCGCGCATCCGCCGACGGACGTGCCGATACTCACGGGTGAAGGAGGCCAGGGACTCCCACACCTCCACCCCGTGCTGCGCGCCCAACGCCGAGAGGTCATCCGGACGGACGCCGAGGTTCGTGCACTCCGCGAGGAACGCGCGCAGATCGCCGCGGAAGCCTCGGGTGGCGCGGATCGAGGGGCCGAGCCACTCGGGCCAGCGTGAGAGCCCGTCGCTCTCGTCGGCCGCGTCGCCGTCGAGGAGGTCTTTCAGGATCTGGTCCTCATCGCCGCCGGTCAACAGCTGCGGAGGCTCGTTCCCCCGTCGCACCTCGGCCCCGCGCACGAGCTGGAAGGCGAAAGAGGCGAGCGAGCGCGCGAGCGCGCCCGAGGTCGCCCGTCCCACCGCGAGGGCGAGGGGGTCGCGCAGCGCCGTCGCTCCCGGCCGAGTCGGGGTCAGAACGAGGATGTCGTCGGGATCCACGCCGGATTCGACGAGTCGGCGCACACGTGCGACGAGCGTCGACGTCTTCCCCGAGCCGGGTGCGCCGACGACCACCCCGCTGCGCTCCGGCGCCCACGCGACGATCTCTCCCTGCTGGTCGTCGCCCGCGCCACGGACGTCCGAGACCTCATCGAGGACGGGCTGCGGGGCGTCGCGATCGAGCATGCCTTCCACGCTAGCCGGGGCCGCCGACACCGGCCGCGTCGCCCGACCGCGTGCACCCCGAGGCGCCCCGCCCCCGCCGCGGCGTTCGCCATCCGCGAAGCGGCCCGTCGCACGCGACGTCGTGTCGGAGGGCTGCCCTAGAGTCGAAGAGCGCACCGGGCCGACCGCGACCCGGGCGGAAAGGACGCATCGTGGAGATCCGCATCGGCATCACCAACACCGGCCGCGAACTGAGCTTCGAGACCAACGAGAGCTCCGATGTCGTGAAGTCGTCGGTCGTCACGGCCCTCGACAGCTCCGCGAGCCACGTCACCTTCACCGACGTCAAGGGCAACTCCTACATCGTGCCCACCGCGAACCTGGCGTTCGTCGAGCTCGGCACCGAAGAGTCCCGCCGCGTGGGCTTCGTCGCCTGATCCTCACCCGCGCATGGAGATCCTGCTCGGCCTGATCATCGGAGCCGTCATCGGGCTCGGTGTCCACTTCGCGCTGCCGCACCGTGACGTTCGGGGCGCGACGCTCGCCCCGTTCGCCGGTGCGGCGGCATCAGCCGTCACGTGGACCGTCCTGACCTGGGCCGGGCTCACGGCCGCGTCACCCCTGCTGTGGCTCGCCGCGATCGCCGCGCCCGCCCTCACGACGCTGGCGCTCGTCCCGCTGCTCTCGCGCACGCGGCGCCGCCGCGACGCCGCCGACCGCGCCCGCCTCGGCATCTGACACGCGCCCGACCCGTCACGAACGAGGGGTCGCACGCCTCAGCGTGTCAGGCCGCCAACCCCATGGCATCCATGCGACGCGCGTGCGCGCCCATGAGCTCTGTGAAGACCGGCTCGACTTTGGCCTCTTCGGCGCGATCGAGTCTCGGATGCCGCAGCGCCGCCCGCGCGACCAACAGCGTGTCCCCCACCAGGCGTCGCCCCCACAGTGCGAGCAGCCAGCGCCATTCCTCGTCGCTCGCGATGGTCGCCCCGAGGATGTCGACGATGGCCTGACGATCGTCGTCGGCCTGGAGGATGCGCGCGACGCGGCGCCCGGTGTCGCCGTAGCTCGAGGACAGGGCGAGGTAGAAGTCGTCGAGCATGCCCGCGGTGATGTGGACCGAGAGCATGGTCTCCTGCGGGCGCACGCCGTGGGTGTTGCGCCGGAACGCGTCGAGCGACTCCCGGAACGGCAACATGAGTTGCGTCGGGTCGGCGCCCCGCTCGCGGATGAGCCCCACCAGCTCCTGATGCTTGATGAGGGCCGCTCCCGCCGCTCGCGAGAGCGACTCCTTCTCCGCGAGTTCCGGCGTGAGGGCGATGAGTTCGCTGAGGGTCTCGAAGAAGCCGAGCTGCAGATACGCGGCCTGCCCGAGGAAGGTCTCGATGTCGGGAGCGAGCTCCGCGAAATCCACGCGCAGGGCCTCGCCGAGGTCTCCGCGCGAACGCAGCTGCAGCGTCCGACCGACCGGGCGCTGACGACGACGGAACCACTCGAACACGCCTACAGCCTAGGCGTCGGGGGCGCGCGAAACACTGTTGGGTAGAGTGGACACGCCCCGGCGATGGATCGGGGCCCCGCGCCTGTGGACGAGTGGAGGGCGTGGATCCGACTCCCCAGGCGGTTTCTCACCGCCGGAACAGGCACGCTCATGACGACATTCGCCGAACTCGGCGTCGATCAGGACATCGTCGATGCCCTGGCATCCAAGGGCATCGTCGATGCCTTCCCGATCCAGGAGCAGACGATCCCGCTCGGCCTTCCGGGACAGGACATCATCGGCCAGGCCAAGACGGGTACCGGAAAGACCTTCGGCTTCGGCATCCCCGTGGTCCAGCGCCTCGGCCCGAACCCCGAGCCCGGCGTCAAGGCGCTCATCGTCGTTCCCACGCGCGAGCTCGCCGTCCAGGTCTACGAAGACATGGACATGCTGACCTCGAACCGCCCGACCAGCGTCGTCGCCATCTACGGCGGCAAGGCGTACGAGGGCCAGATCGACCAGCTCAAGGCCGGCGCGCAGATCGTCGTCGGCACCCCCGGTCGCCTCATCGACCTGGCCAACCAGCGCCTGCTCGACCTGTCGAACGCGACCGAGGTCGTCTTGGACGAGGCCGACAAGATGCTCGACCTCGGCTTCCTCGCCGACATCGAGAAGATCTTCTCGAAGGTCCCGCCGGTGCGTCACACGCAGCTGTTCTCGGCCACCATGCCCGGCCCCATCGTCGCGCTCGCGCGTCGGTTCATGTCGAACCCGATCCACATGCGCGCCAACGACCCCGACGAGGGCCTCACGCAGGCGAACATCAAGCACCTCGTCTACCGCGCGCACTCGCTCGACAAGGACGAGGTCATCGCCCGCATCCTGCAGTCCGAAGGACGCGAGAAGGCCGTCATCTTCACGCGCACCAAGCGCGCCGCCCAGAAGCTCGTCGACGAGCTCGGCGACCGCGGCTTCAACGCCGCCGCCGTCCACGGCGACATGAGCCAGGAAGCGCGTGAGCGCTCGATGGCCGCGTTCAAGGCCGGCAAGAAGGACGTCCTGATCGCCACCGACGTCGCCGCCCGCGGTATCGACGTGAACGACGTCACCCACGTGATCAACCACACGATCCCCGACGACGAGAAGACGTACCTGCACCGCGCGGGTCGCACCGGCCGCGCCGGTAAGACCGGCATCGCGGTCACGTTCGTCGACTGGGACGACCTGCACAAGTGGGCCCTCATCAACCGTGCCCTCGAGTTCGGTCAGCCCGAACCCACCGAGACCTACTCGTCGAGCCCGCACCTCTACACCGACCTGAACATCCCCGAGGGCACGAAGGGTCGCCTCGTGACGGCCCCGAAGGCCGTCGCGCCCAAGCCCGAGAAGAACGAGACTCCGGATGCCGAGGGCGAGCGCGCTCCGCGCCGTCGCCGCCGTCGCGGGGGTGCGTCCGGAGCGGCGTCCGAGGGCGGTTCGACCGGTGAGGGCGCCTCGCGCGCCGAGGACGGTGCCGGCACGCACGATGGCGCCGGCAAGGAGCACCATGACGGAAACGCGGCCCCGCGCCGCCGCCGCCGTCGCCGCAGCGGAGGCAGCTCGGGCGCCCCGTCAGCCCCCGTCGCCTGACGCGGAGACCTCATCGGCGTCGGTCCCTTCCCTGGGGACCGGCGCCGTTCTCGTTCGGTGAGGCGGGCATCCGGCGCCAGGCATCCCCGGACGCTTACGGGAAGACCGGGGCCGTTCCGCGGCCGAGGGCGAAGATGCGCGCGACCATGTCGTCGGCCGTGGTGTTCTCGCCCGGGACGTTGGGCTTGCCGAGCCCGTGGTAGTCGCTCGAGCCGGTGACGATCAGGTCGCGCTCGGCGACGAGGTCCGCGAGTAGCGCGGTCGGTTCGGGAAGGTTCTCCCGATGCCCGAGTTCGAATCCCGCGAGGCCCGCGTCGAGCATGGCCGCGGTGACGCTGTCGGGGAGCAGCGCGCGCCCCGCCGGATGCGCGACGATCGGCACGCCGCCGGCACCGACGACGAGTTCGACGGCTGTCACCGGATCCGGCGCGTACAACGCGACGTAGTAGTCGTTCGACGGGTGCAGAATGCTTGCGAACGCCTCGGTCCGGTCGGCGACGATGCCCCGCGCAACGAGCGCATCGGCGATGTGCGGACGTCCGACCGTTGCGCCGTCCGAGGTCTGCGCGACGATGTCGTCCCACGCGATGTCGTAGTCGCGCGAGATGCGCTCGGCCATGATCTGCGCACGGTCCAGGCGTGACGAGCGGATGCGATCCGTCATGGCGCGAAGGCCCGCATCGTCCGGGTCGATGAGGTAGGCGAGGACGTGCACGCTTCTCCACCGATGCCGGGCCGACAGCTCCATCCCCGGGACGAAGGTCATGCCGAGCGACGTCGCGGTGTCGGCCGCTTCCGCCCATCCCGAGGTCGTGTCGTGATCGGTAAGCGCGGCGGTGCGCAGACCGTGACGATGAGCGGCAGCCATGACCAGCGCGGGCGCCTCCGTCCCGTCGGAGTGCGTGGAGTGGAGGTGCAGGTCGCTGGGCCCCTCGAATCGACGATCGTGCTCCACCCATCGAGCCTAGCGCGGGTCGCGATCGCCGGGCGGGCGGCGGTGCACCGGAAGCGTCCACCGAAGCCGTGGCATCCGTGGATCTCTCAGGCGGCTCGCCTAGGGTCGAGCGCGTGCGTCGATTGTTCGGAGTCATCGTCGCGCTCGCGTTCGCTGCGGGCGCCGCGGTCCTCACGTGGCCCGGCGTTTTCGGCCTCGAGCGCACGTTCCCGCTGGTCCAGGTCATCTCCTTCCGCGCCGCCCTCGGTGCCGTCTTCGCCGCAGCGACCGTGCTCGCTCTGCTCTTCGCGCTGATCCGCCCCCTCCGTGCTCTGGCGCTCACCCTGGCCCTCGTCTTCGGTATCGCCGCGGGCGTCAACGGCTTCACGATCGTGCAGCGCGGCACGGGGGACGAGAGTCTGCCCGACAAGACAGCGACGAGCCTGCGCGTGATGACGTGGAACACCGCGGGCGCGGCGACCTCGGCCGAGTCCATCGCGCAGTTCGCGGTCGACATGCAGGCCGACGTCGTGACGTTGCCCGAGACGACGATCGACACCGGCACGCGCGTCGCCGAGCTCATGCGCGACATGGGCAGGCCGATGTGGGCCCACCATGCCGAGTACGGCGTCACCGGGTGGGGAGCCACCTCGACCACCGTCCTCATCCGGCCCGAGCTGGGTGACTACTCGGTGATCGACTCCTCCCTCGACGGGTCCAGCAACACCTCGACCGTGCCGAGCGCCGTCGCGATGCCCGTCTCCGGCGACGGACCGATCATCGTCGCGGCGCACGCCGTCGCCCCGCGCGAGGACTACATGGCCCAGTGGCGGTCCGACCTGGAGTGGCTCGCGGACCAGTGCGCGAGCGACAACGTGATCCTCGCGGGCGACTTCAACGCGACGCTCGACCATATGACCGGACTCGGGGTCGACGGCGGCACGCTGGGCCGCTGCCGCGACACCACGTCCGAGAGCGGCAACGGCGGCGTGGGCACCTGGCCCACGAACGTGCCCGCGATGCTGGGCGCCCCGATCGACCACGTCATGGCGACGCCGGACTGGACCGTCTCCGGTTCGATCGTCATGCGCACGCTCGACGGCTCCGGCAGCGACCATCGTCCCGTCGTCGTCCAGCTCGAACGCACGGGCGGCTGACGACGGATCCCGGATGCCGCGCCCCGGCGTCCGCGACACGCTCGACCCGCCCGCGCGCCCCGGCGCGAGCGGTGCGAAACTGGACGCATGGATTCCCCCGCCACCGGCGAGACGATCGCCCCCTCCGAGCAGGCAGCCACCCCCGTCACCGCGGAGCCGCAGGCGAACGACGCGCCCGCGAACGCGACGACGAACCGCAAGGCGCCGTTCCCCCGAGGCTTCCTCGACACGATCTCGACCGGCTGGGCCGAACGCGAGGAGTCTCTGCCGGCCCCCCGCGAGCAGGCCGCGTGGGCCGCGCGACGACGGCAGAGGGTGTCGGCGGCTTTCCCCGGCCAGCGTCTCGTCATCCCCGCCGGCGGTCTCAAGCAGCGCAGCAACGACACCGACTACCCGTTCCGGGCGCACTCGGCGTTCGCGCACCTGACCGGGTGGGCGTCCGACGCCGAGCCCGACTCCATCCTCGTGTTCGAGCCGAGCGACGACGGACACGATGTCGTGCTGTACTTCCGGGAGCGCGCCGACCGGACCACGCCCGAGTTCTACGCCGATGCGTCCGTCGGGGAGTTCTGGATCGGGCCCCGTCCGGCGCTCGACGGAGTCGCTGCCGACCTCGGCGTCGCGACGGCGCACGTCGACGACTTCGTCGCGTCCGACTCCGACCGCACCGTCGGCGAGGATGACGAATTCACCCGGTTCGTCTCGGAGCTGCGTCTCGTGAAGGACGAGTTCGAGCTCGCCGAGATGGCACTCGCGGTCGAGGTCACGGCGCGCGGCTTCGACGACATCGTCGCCGAGCTGCCGCGCATCGTCGAGCACCCCCGCGGCGAGCGGGTCGTGGAGGGCGTCTTCCACCAGCGCGCCCGCGCCGACGGCAACGCGGTCGGGTACGACACGATCGCGGCATCCGGACCCCACGCCTGCTACCTGCACTGGACGCGCAACGACGGCGCCGTGAAGCCGGGCGATCTCATCCTCATCGACGCCGGCGTCGAGATCGACAGTCTCTACACCGCCGACATCACCCGCACGCTCCCCGTCTCCGGACGCTTCACCGACGTGCAGCGCCGTGTATACGAAGCCGTCCGCGAGGCCGCCGATGCGGCCTTCGAGGCCGCCCGACCGGGCGTGCCGTTCCGTCGCGTGCACGAAGCCGCCATGGAGGTCATCGCCGCGCGCGTGGCCGAGTGGGGCCTTCTCCCGGTCAGCGCTGAAGAGGCTCTGGATGCCGACACCGGCGGCCAGCACCGGCGCTACATGGTGCACGGCACGAGTCACCACCTCGGCATCGACGTGCACGACTGCGCCCAGGCGCGCCGCGACATGTACTACGACGGTCTGCTCGAGCCGGGGATGGTCTTCACGATCGAGCCGGGGCTCTACTTCCAGATCGACGATCTCACCGTCCCCGAAGAGTACCGGGGCATTGGCGTGCGCATCGAAGACGACATCGTCATGACCTCGGACGGACCGGTCAACCTGTCGGCCGACATCCCCCGCACCGCGGACGAGATCGAGAACTGGATCGCTCGGCTGTCGCGGTGAGCTTCACTCCCCCGCCCTCGTTCACGACGCGTCCGACCCTGCGGGGAACGTTCGGCATGTCGGCGTCCACTCACTGGACCGCCACCGCGACCGCCCAGTCCGTCCTCGAACGCGGAGGCACGGCGTTCGACGCCGCGGTCGCCGCGGCGTTCGTGCTGCACGTCGTGGAGCCCCACCTGAACGGCCCCGGGGGCGACCTGGTCGCGCTGGTCCGTCCGGCCGGGGTCGCGGAGCCGGTCGTGCTCATGGGGCAGGGGCCGGCGCCCGCCGAAGCCACGATCGCGCACGTCACCGGCCTCGGGCTCGACCTCGTTCCCGGCGCGGGCGGGCTCGCCGCCACGGTCCCTGGAGCGGTCGACGCCTGGCTGCTCCTGCTGCGCGATCACGGAACCTGGGAGCTCTCCGACGTGCTCGCGTACGCGATCGGCTACGCGCGAGACGGTCACCCCCTCGTCGCCGGCGCGGCCGCGACGATCGGCCGCGTCGTCGACCTCTTCCGCGATCACTGGCCCTCCTCCGCCGCCCAATGGATGCCGAGCGGCCGGGCTCCCGTCCCCGACACCGTCGTGCGCAACCCGGCGTATGCGCACGTGCTCGCCACGCTCGCCGCCGCCGGCGGCTCCGCTGACTCGCGGGAGGCCCGCATCGATGCCGCTCGAACCCGGTGGGCGGAGGACGTCCTCCCCGTGGCGGCCGCGTTCGTGGAGAGGCCGCACCGGCACTCGGACGGAGGCGACCATCGCGGCGTCCTGAGCGCCGAGGACGTGCGCACGTGGCGCGCGAGCGTCGAACCCGCGATCTCGGCCTCGTTCCGCGGGTGGGACGTGTACAAGCCCGGGGTGTGGACGCAGGGTCCCGCCCTGCTGCAGACGTTGCGCGTGCTCGAACCGTTCGCGGACGACGACCTCGACATCAGCCGCGGTCGCGGCGCGCACACCGTGCTCGAGGCGCAGAAACTCGCGTACGCGGATCGCGACGCCTGGTTCGGCGACGGAGACGGGGCGGTGTCGCCGTCGGCACTGCTCGCGGACGACTACATCGCGGAGCGTCGCGCCCTCATCGGCGAAGACGCCTCGAGGGAGTTCCGCCCCGGGAAGCCCGAGGGACGGCATCCGGTGATCCCGCCCCTCCGCACGGAGGCGGGTGTCGCCGCGGGGGCAACGGGTGAACCTACGGTTGATCATTCGGGACAGACGCGCGGCGACACGTGCCACATCGACGTCATCGACCGCTGGGGAAACGTGATCTCGGCGACCCCGTCCGGCGGGTGGTTGCAGTCGTCGCCGACGATCCCTGAGCTGGGCTTCTGTCTCGGCACCCGCCTGCAGATGACGTGGCTGGTTCCGGGCCATCCCGCCTCTCTCACGCCGGGTCGACGACCCCGCACCACGCTCACGCCCACCCTCGTCTCCCGCGGCGACGAGGTGACCGCTCTGGGATCCCCCGGCGGCGACCAGCAGGACCAATGGCAGCTGCCGGTGATCCTGCGGACCCTCGTCGGCGGGTACACGGCGCAGCAGGCGATCGACTCCCCGACGCTCCACACCACCGCGATCGCCGACTCGTTCTGGCCGCGCACCTGGACCCCGGCCGGGGCGATGGCCGAGGGGCGGATCGGCGAAGAGGTCATCTCGGACCTCGAACGGCGAGGTCACCGTGTAACGGTGGCCGGAGACTGGGCGCTCGGCCGCGTGAGCGCCGTCGGCCGCGACGCAGACGGGTTGCTGTGGGCGGCGGCGAATCCCCGCGGGATGCAGGGGTACGCGGTCGGCCGGTGACGCGGCGCCGGGACGGGTGAAGGCGCAGGCCTCTGTCCACAGGGTGAAAATCGCGAGGCGCAAAACTCCCTAGCATCCCGGCATGTCCTACTCGCTGCAGCCCGACCAGGTCATCGGGATCGCCGATCGCTTGCGGAGTGCTCTCGACGAGACCCTCGACTGTTCCGACGCCCTGCGCGGTGCCGTCGAGGCGATGAGTACGGCGCTGGCGCGCGCCACGCCGGCGCGCACCGCGTTCGACGACGTCGCGGGCACCCGCGTCTCCCTGTCGCACGGCATGGTGTCGCACGGGCGCGCTGCGGTGGCGGCGCTTCGCGCCATCGTGATGTCCTACGTCACGGCTGACGAAGAGATGGCACAGAGCGCCGCGGCACTCGAGGCGCGCACGCGCGCGCCGCTCTTCGACCCGTCGCGGTTCGGGGCGCGCCTCTCATGAGCATCGACATCGCCGACATCCCCGTCGCCCCCGCCGACCCCGAGGAGCTTCGTCGCTGCGCCCACGCTCTCCGCCAGGCGGGCGCACCCCTCCGATCGAGGGCGGAGAACATCCTGTTCTCGTGGGGCATGCTTCCCGAGGTCTACCGTGCGCCGGAGTCGGTCGACCTTCAAGACGCCATGACCCTCATCGGCCCCGCTGCGGTCGAGATCCTCACCTGGATCGGGCTCGCGTGCACCGCGATCGAGACACTCGCCGACGAACTGGACGCCATCGACCGCGAGCGCTCCGCTCTCGTCACGCGTCTCGAGAAGCGATTCCTCCCGGGGTTACCGGAGCGTCCCGTCTCCGATGATCCCTTCGCCCTGCGACTGGCCGCCGACGCCCGTGCCGATGCGGAGGCCGAGTTCCGACGCGACTGCGCGGCGCTCGCCGACCGGTGGGACGCGGCCGTTGACGAGTGCGCGGCTCGCCTCCGGGCGATCCCCGAGATCCCCTGGGCGCTGTCGGGCAGGCTGCGCGTCGACGAGCAGACGCTGACCGCCGAGTCGACCTCGATCACGGATGCCGCTGCCCTGCCCCTCCTCACACGACTTGCGGAGCGCGGGGGCGTCGACGCCACTCGCCTTCTCACCGAGCATCCTGAGTGGGTCGCCGTCATTCGACGCGCGCACCCCGCGGTGGTCGCGGAGTGGTGGAGCTCCTTGCCACCGGCGACCACGGTCGCTCTCATCGCGGCGATGCCGGCCGTGATCGGGAATCTCGACGGCGTGGCGATCGAGACGCGCGTCGCCGTGAACCGCGTGCGCGCCGGGGAACGCGTCGAGGAGCTCCGTCGGCAGCGGCTCGAGGCGCTCTCCGTCGACGACGTGTTCGGTCCCTCGATGCGGGTTCCCCTCGCGGAGATGACCGGTCGCGTGAGCGAGCTCGACCTCGAGATCGCCTACTTCCAAGCCGTACAGGATGGCCGGAAGCATCTCTACGCCTGGGACCCTGATCACGGCTCACTCATCGAGATGTCTGGCGACCCGTCCCGTGCCACGTCCGCCCTCTTCGTGGTCCCGGGTACGAACACAGAGGCCGCGTCGTTCTTCGGCGAGAAGCCGGTCACGCGGTTCGCGGACTGGCAGACCAGAGCCGGACAAGGTTCGGTCGCGAGTTTCACCGTCATGACGGGGTCTATGCCGCAACTCAGCGAAATCCCCCTCGGGGGTGGGCCGCAGTTCAACACATACGCAACGCAGCGGGCTCCCGAGTACGCGAACTTCGTTCAGGGAGTCGAAGCCGCGGCGCCCGGTCTGTGGACGATGAGCTACGAACACTCCTACGCCGGTGCCATCGGCAGCGCGGCCGAGGCTTACGGCGGCATCGTCGATGCGCGTTTCATGGCCGCGACAGTCGGCGCGATCGGCCCCTACACCCCCGCTCCGGAGACACGCTACTTCGCCGCGCAGGCTCCGGACGACATCAACCGTTACTACGCCGGGCTGCGCCTCGCAGACCTCGGCTTCGACGTTCCGCCGGAATCGTTCCCGGGCGTGCGGGTCGTGGACACCGGACTCCCCGGCCTCAATCCGTCGAATCTTCTGGTCGGTGATTCGGCGCATATCGTCGCGGACAGCATCGACCATCACAACGCGCTCATGAGCGATGACGAGTCGATCAATGGGCCGGTCCTCTACTCCGTGTACTCCCTCCTCATCGCCCAGGGAAACGAATCATGAAGAAAGCTCTCGCTCTGCTTGCCCTCACGGTCAGCACATTGGTGTTCAGCGGCTGCGCGGACTCGCCTCCCTCATACGACCAGGTGCGCGATGAAGCAAACGGTGTTCTGCAACAGGTGGTGAACCTCGTCCCCGATCCCAAGGAGGTCATCCCCACCGAGGAGTTCGAGCCATATAGCTGCGATGACAAGCTCATCTTTGGGACGCGCAGAGGCAGCTTCTACACGGGCCAGTGGGCGGTATATGTCGACGACACTTTCGACATTCCGTCCTTCATCGCGCGATTCCCCGACTTGCTTGGGAACGGCTGGCAGACCCAGGACCTCGATGTTCCCGTCAACTTTGCGCAGGTGTATCTCGTTCGAGAAGATCCACGCATGTCTCTCGGGATTAGCGAAAGGACCATCGACGGCCGCAAAGCCATCGACCTTCTCGCCATCTCCCGCTGCGGCATCCTCCCCGAGACTCCCGCGCCGTAGCCGACTACAGCGCGCGCACGAACCCCGCGACTACCGGAGCCAGCCCGGCACCGATCTCGTCAGCCGGACGCCGCGCGCCCTTCACCTCGAAAGAGTGGTTTGCACCGGCGATCCAATGCACACGGCCATCCGGGCACGAGGCGACCGCCTGGATGAGCTGCTCGTGCGGGTCGACGAAGGGGTCCTTCTCCCCTTCGACGAAGAACTGGGGCGCTGACACCCGAGACAGATGCTCCGCCCGCGGCTTGTCCGGGCGCCCCGGCGGATGCAGGGGGTATCCCAGGTAGATGAGCGCGGCCGGAGTGACGAGTCCTTCCGCCGCCGCGACGGATGCCATCCGCCCGCCGTACGACTTCCCCGCGGCCACGAACGTCCCCGGCGCCGACGTCTCGGCGCACCAATCCTGCACAGCGGCCCACGTGCGCGTCGCCGCGGCGACGGGTCCTGGCATCCGGCGCCCTGCCTCGATGTAGGGGAAGACGAACCGCAGGACGGCGAAACCGTCGGCCGCGAGGGCGGTGGCGAGGCCTTCGAGGAAGGGATGGGCCATACCCGCTCCCGCTCCGTGCGCCAAGGCGATCGTGGCGGACGCGTCAGCGGGCGCATCCCAGAGGCCCGAGACGCTCGAGACGCCGCTCGGCAGGTCCACGGGGATGCGAACCGGCTCGGCGATCACCGCTCTTCGCGCGGACCCTGCGGCGCCTCGGCCCCGGACGGCTCGTCCGCGGCAGACTCGGGAGAAGCCTGGCCGTCGTCGGGCGTGTCGCGCGGGGGCCGCGGCGTCGGTGGGACGATGCGCTCCCCGTAGCGGGGCGGCTCCTCACCGGCCGGCGGAGTCGTCGGCGCCGTGGAGCGTGAGGACGACGACGCGGCCTGTGAGCCGGGGGCGATCCGCTCCCCGTACTGGGGCGGAGCGTCGTCGACGCTGACCGGCGGGCGCGCCACCACGGTGCGCGCGGTGCCGGTCGGCCCGAGCACGCCGCGCGCCTTGTGCAAGCTCGCCGCCGCGACGCACACGTCGTAGTGGTCGGCGCTCACCTGCATCACCGACGCGAAGTCGCGGCGACGCCGGATGAGCGAATAGGTGCCGAGGCTGAGCAGCATGCCGAGGGCCATGCCCACCAGAAGGACGCCGAGGAAGGTCGCGATCTGCACGGTCGGTTGGCCGAGCACGAAGATGAACGCGAAGAGCAGACCGATCATCAGGCCGTTCAGCGCACCGGATCGCGCCGCCGTGGCGTAGCCGAGCCGGCCCGTGATCCGTTCGATCGAGCGCAGCCCCGTCCCGACGATGGCGATGTCGCGCGCGGGAACCTCGCCCGCGATCAGGGAGGAGACGGCCTTCTGCGCCTGTTCGTAGGTGGGGAACGACGCGACCTTCTCGCCGACCTCGTCGCGTCCTGCCCCGGGTCGCCCCGCCAACATACTCATTTCACCATCCTGTCACGCGCGCCTGACCGTTCCACCGGTCTTGCATAGGAGGCGCGGACTACGCTGGACCGGTGAGCACGCAAAGGGTTTTCGTCGCCCGCTTGGCGGGCTGCACGGTGTTCGACCCAGCGGGAGACCGTCTGGGCAAGGTGCGCGACGTCGTGGTGATATACCGCGCATCCGCCGCACCGCGCGTCGTGGGGCTCGTCGTCGAGATTCCCGGGCGACGACATGTGTTCGTGTCCATCGGGCGCGTCACCTCGATACAGGCCGGTCAGGTCATCACGACCGGCCTCATCAATGTGCGCCGCTTCCAGCAGCGCGGGGGCGAAGTCCGCGTCATGGCCGAGATGCTCGGCCGTCGCGTGAGCCTCGTCGACGGTTCCGGCTCCGCCGTCATCGAAGACGTCGCGATCGAGCGCAATCGCCTCGGCGAATGGGATGTCGGGCAGCTGTTCCTCCGCCGTCCCCGTACGAGCGCCTCGCCGTTCGCCAAGGGCCCGACGACCTTCGCGGCGTGGACCGAGGTACGCGAGAACCAGACACCGGGCGAAGCGCAGTCCGCCGAGCAGCTCGTCGCGACCTACTCCGAGCTCAAGCCCGCCGACCTCGCCAACACGCTGCTCGACCTTCCCGAGGAGCGCCTCATCGAGGTCGCCGAAGAGCTCAGCGACGATCGCCTCGCCGACGCCCTCGAAGAGATGCCCGAGGACGAGCAGGTCCACATCCTCGAGCAGCTGGGCGACGAGCGCGCCGCCGACATCCTGGATGCCATGGAGCCCGACGACGCGGCCGACCTCCTCGGTCAGCTGCCGGAGTCGCGCTCGGAGCAGCTCCTCGACCTGATGGAGCCCGAGGAGGCCGACGACGTGCGCGCCCTCCTGCAGTACGGGCCCGACACGGCGGGCGGTCTGATGACGCCGGAGCCGATCGTGCTGTCGGCGGATGCCACCGTGGCGGAGGCCCTGGCCCTCATCCGCCGGCACGAGTTGCACCCCGCACTCGCGGCATCCGTGTTCATCACCCTGCCCCCGTACGAGACCCCTACGGGCCGGTTGCTGGGGACCGTGCACTTCCAGCGGATGCTCCGCTACCCGCCGCACGAGCGACTGGGCGCGATCATCGACGACACGCTCGAGCCGGTGCCCGCCGATGCCACGGCCGCCGAGGTTGCACGCCTGCTCGCCAGCTACAACCTCGTGTCGCTCCCCGTCATCGACCAGGCGCACCGGCTCGTCGGCTGCGTCAGCGTCGACGACGTGCTCGATTACCTCCTGCCCGATGACTGGCGCACACACGACGGTGATGATCCGACGCCGAAGGTCACTCGTCGACCGACCGCGACCCAGAGCATCCCCGTCCAGACCCCACCGACTCCGAGGAGGCGCTGATGGCTCGGAACAACCGCCAGCCCGCTCTCGATGCGCCCCGCGGCCGCGGCCGCGTTCTCGCCCCGCGCGCCCCGCAGCCCTCACGCGACCGCTTCGGTCGTTTCACCGAGTGGGTCGCGCGAGCGATGGGCACACCGACCTTCCTGCTCTCGCTGACTCTGTTCTGCGTGGTGTGGATGGGGTGGAACTCTCTGGCGCCCGACGAGCTGCGTTTCGATTCGGCGGCCATCGGTTTCACGGCGCTGACCCTCGTGCTCTCGCTGCAGGCGTCGTACGCGGCTCCCCTCATCCTGCTCGCGCAGAACCGTCAGGATGACCGCGACCGCGTGCAGATCGAGCAGGACCGACAGCGCGCGGAACGGAACCTCGCCGACACCGAGTACCTGGCCCGCGAGATCGTCGCTCTGCGCATGGCCGTTCGTGATCTGACCGAGGAGGTCATCACGAAGGACACCCTGCGCGCCGAGCTCAAAGCTGCGCTGGAGCGCCTCGACGAGCACGACGGCGCGGGCCGCTCGTGACCGCCGTGCTCGCCGAGCGCGTGCGGGCAGCCGTCTCGGCCGTCACCGATCCCGAGCTTCGGCGCCCTCTGGGCGAGCTCGACATGGTGCGCGAGATCACCGTCCTCGACGGCGTGGCCGACGTCGGCATCGCGCTGACGATCGTGGGATGCCCCGCGGCCGAGCGCATCGAGCGCGAGGTACGGGATGCCGCGGCCTCGGTCGGCGGCATCGACACCGTCGAGGTGCGGGTCGGCGTGATGTCGCCCGACGAGCGCCGCGCCCTCACCGAGAAGCTCCGAGGCGGCCGGGCGAGGCGGGAGATGCCTTTCGGCCCCGATTCGCTCACCCGTGTCATCGCGGTGACGAGCGGCAAGGGAGGCGTCGGCAAATCGACCGTCACCGCCAACCTCGCCGTGGCTCTCGCGGCGCGGGGGCTTCGCGTCGGACTCGTGGATGCCGACGTGCACGGCTTCTCGATCCCGGGTCTGCTCGGCCTGGTCGACGCCGACGGCCTGCCTCCGGCACCGACGAAGCTCGACGACCTGATCCTCCCGCCCGTCGCCTACGGCGTGAAGGTCATTTCGATCGGGATGTTCCTGCGCCGCCCGGGAGAGAATGCCGCGGGCGCGGTCGCCTGGCGCGGTCCGATGCTGCACCGCACCGTGCAGCAGTTCCTCACCGACGTGTTCTTCGGCGACCTCGACGTGCTGCTGCTCGACATGCCGCCGGGTACGGGCGACGTGGCGATCTCGGTCGGACAGCTGCTCCCCCACGCCGACGTGCTCGTCGTGACGACTCCGCAGGCGGCCGCCGCCGATGTGGCCGTCCGATCGGGGCTCGTGGCGCGACAGACCGGTCAGCGCCCTATCGGCGTGATCGAGAACATGGCCGGGATGACCCTCCCCGACGGGAGCGTGCTCGACCTGTTCGGCTCCGGCGGCGGCAAAGCCGTGGCCCACGCCCTGTCGAGCGGAGGCGACGATGTGCCCCTGCTGACATCCGTTCCCCTGAGCTCCGCCCTACGTGCCGGCGGCGACGACGGCCGGCCCGTGGTGCTCGCACACCCCGACGATCCCGCTGCCCGTGCGATCGACGCCGCGGCTGCGGCGCTGGCCGTGCACCCGCGTGGCCTCGCGGGCAAGCCACTGCGCCTCAGCGTCTGACCGACCGCAGGCACGCGGCATCCCTCGCGCGAACAGGTGCGGAGGCGAAAGCAGGCAGACCTTTACGGGATCCGACTGCCCTCACGATGACACCTGTCCACGGCGTCCCTCGACGACCACACGCACCCCAGGCCAAGACCGGCCGCGAGACGGGAACAAACCATTCACCCCGAAACCCGCCTGCCCCACGACACTGTCCCCGACGCTGACCCGCGACAGTGGCCCCCGTCCCACGCGGGGTGGGGCGAGGGCCACGAACACGAGAGACGTGCGCACATGACGGGGCGCTGCACCCGCTCGGGACGCACCTCGACCCCACCGGCTCAAACGAGACGTAGCCGGACCGCGGCGGTCAGCGAAGGAAGAACATGACGGAGCTGAAGGCACCGTTGCCAGCGAGAGTTGTCACCGAGGAGACGCTGACCACGCTCACCGGCGTGGACCGGTCCGTCGTCGTCGCCTCACCCAACTGACCGTAGGCGTTGTTTCCCCACGCCTTCACCGCTCCGCTCACCATCGCGTAACCGGAGGCCTGGCCCGCGGCGATCTGCGTCACCCCGGACAGTCCCGACACCGCGACCGGCGTGAACCGGGTCGTCGTCGTCCCATCGCCCAATCGGCCGGAACGGTTGTACCCCCACGCCTTCACCGCGCCACTCACCAATGCGTAACCGGAGTCACTCCCGGCGGCGATCTGCGTCACCCCCGACAACCCGGACACCGCCACCGGCGTGGACCGGGTCGTCGTCGTCCCGTCCCCCAACTGGCAGTTGCTGTTGTACCCCCACGCGTTCACCGCCCCGCTCACCAACGCGTATCCGGAGTAGCTCCCGGCGGCGATCTGCGTCACCCCCGACAACCCCGACACCGCCACCGGCGCAGATCGGTCCGTCGTCGTCCCATCGCCCAACTGACCATAATTGTTGCGCCCCCACGCCTTCACCACGCCGCCCACCAACGCGTACCCGAGGGCGTAGCCGGCGGCGATCTGCGTCACCCCCGACAACCCCGACACCGCCACCGGCGTAGATCGGTCCGTCGTCGTCCCATCACCCAACTGACCGTAGTTGTTGCGCCCCCACGCCTTCACCACGCCGCCGATCAGCGCGTACCCCGCGTTGTAGCCTGCGGTGATCTGCGTCACCCCCGACAGCCCGGGTACCGGTGCCCACGACGCCCGAGACACAGTGGAGGTCGAAACCCCCAACTGACCGTTGTCGTTGGTCCCGGTAGCCCACACCGTACCGTCCTGCAGTAACGCGAAAGAGAACCCGCTGCCCGCCGCCACCTGCACGATCGGGGAGGGAAACACCAACGACAACTGCGCAGCAGTGCTCAGATCGGTGGTCGCACCGGTTCCGAGCTCCCCGGACGTGTTGTGGCCGACCCCGTACGCGTTGGCACCCAGAACCGTGAGTGGTTGCGACGCGGAGGCCGACCCGGCCACCCCGGTCACCGTTACGGTCGACCCGGGTGTCGCCCACGGTGTCCCCAGGTCCGCCTGAGTCGTCGCGACCCCACTACCGTTCGTCGTCGCTGACGACGGGGTGAACGACGCCCCTGACGGGCCGGTGAACGACACCGCCCCACCCGACCGTGCTGCACCTGACGAGTCCGTCAACACCGCGGTAACCGTCTGTGCACCCGCTGCGGGTATCTGTTGATTCGGTGTCGACAGCGCCAACACATCCGTACCCGAGACCGCGAACGCCGGCGTCGACGTCACCAACGCCACCGCCGGAACCGACCACGCCGCGCCCGCAATGAGGGTCCGACGATTCAGACCCGCGCTCTCCCCTTTACTCCGCCGGGCGGGGGGGGGGGGGGGGGGGGGGGGGGGGGGAGCCGTCGCAGCACCAGCATCGTCGTCGATTACCACATCACTCACGCGCCACTCCTCATCGTCTTGGTCATGACGCGAGTTCGCGCGCCCGACGATCACAAGCCTGGCAACCGGCACCGAGAAGCGCCGGGCAAAAAGCCTGTGATTTCGCGTCAGGGCGAGGGGGATTTCACCCATTTGCCGCCTTTCCCGCGTCACGACGTGGCTTCTGAGGAAGTGGCGTCCCGCCCTGCGCTGGGCGTCGGCGGCGGTCGACCCGTGACGCTGTCGCATCGGCGTCGACCCACCGCCCGCGCGATCGACGCCGCAGCTGCCGCACGGGCGATCCGACTGCGCCGGCTGGCGGGCAAGCCCCGTGCGCCTCTGCGTCCGAGCCGGCCCGAGCAGATGGCATCCCGCCACCAAAACAGGCCGACACCACGAGAACACGCCATTACCCGCTGAACGGGCCTGTTCTCAGCGCACCGCCTGTCCCGGTGACACGATCGCGCGTCGCAGCGAACCTCGCGCGATCCGCGGTGAACGGATGACGTCAGGTCGATTCGTCGTCGAACGGCGGCACGGAGCCGGGAACGAACGGCGGCTTCTCCGGCGTGACGCGGGCGGCCACCGCGGCGGCACCGGCGGCGCGCATGGTCGCGGTCGGCGTGTCGTCAAGGAGCGCTTCCCGCACGATGCGGCGGGGGTCGTACTGGCGCGGGTCGAGCTTGCGCCAGTCGACGTCGTCGAACTCCGGACCCATCTCTTCCCGCATGCGGGATTTCGCGCCCTGCAGCGTCTCTTTGGCGCGGCGCGTGAACTTCGCGAGGGCTTCGGCGTACTTGGGCAGACGCTCCGGGCCGATGACGAGTGCGGCGACCACACCGATCAGCATGAGCTTCTCGATCGTGAGCCCGAAGAACATGAGTTCAGATTACCCGCCGCGCCTCGGCCTCCGGCACGACGGCGCCCTCTAGCCTGGGCACGGAGGTCCAGGTGAGCGGTTATGAAGCGAACGAACGGTTCGTGCAGGAGTCGACGGTGGAGCCGGAGCACATCGCCCGGGCTCGCGCGCACGCGCTCGAGCTGGGTGCGGCCCCGATCAGCCCCGCGGTCGGCGCGCAGACCGCGCTTCTGGCCGCTGCGACGCGTGCGCTGAACGTCGTCGAGGTCGGCACCGGCGGCGGCGTGTCCGGGCTGTGGCTGCTGCACGGTTCTCCGCGCGCCACGCTCACCACGATCGACAGCGAGCCGGAGCACCTCGGTGCGGCGCGCGCCGCGTTCGCCGACGCCCGGATTCCTGCGGCTCGCGCCCGGTTCATCACGGGTCGTGCCTCCGAGGTCCTCCCCCGTATGAACGAGGCGTCATACGACATCGTCTTCATCGACGCCGATCCGGACGGCGTCATCGAATACGTCGAGCACGGGCTGCGCCTGGTCCGCGCGGGCGGAACCGTTCTCATCCCGCGTGTGCTCGCGGGCGGAGCGGTCGCCGACCCGGTGCGGCGCGATGCCGTCACGACGGCCTACCGCTCGCTGATCCAGGAGGTCCAGGCTTCTCCGGCGGTCTTCGGCGCTCTTTCGACAACGGGCGAAGGGCTCTTGCAGCTGACCACGGTGGCCCCGACGCCCTGACGGGCTCAGCCCTGCGGTTCACCCTCCGCGATCCCACACTCACCAGCACGAAAGAAGGCCGGCCCCCGAGGGGACCGGCCTTCTTTCGTGAGGGTGCATCAAGACGGGTTGACGACACCGCCGAGCACGTCGTGCAGTTCCTTCGCCTCGGCGTCGTTCACCGAGACGACGAGTCGCCCGCCCCCCTCGAGTGGCACGCGCACGATGATCAGCCGGCCCTCCTTCACGGCCTCCATCGGTCCGTCACCGGTTCGCGGCTTCATGGCTGCCATCGCGGCCCCCTTTTCGTCGTTGGTCTCCTGACAGTTTACCGGTAGCGCGCGTGGCGCGTCGTACCGCGCCACACGAGGCCGCACGGCATCCGTTCAGGGAATCTGCCAGTACGTGTTCCCGAGGGCGTACATGTTGTAGATCCACCACCACTGACCCAGCAGCACGAGCGCGAGAACGCTGAGGCGCCACGCCGTCGAGCGGGGAACCGCGAACGCGCCCCACAGGGGCGATACGGGCAGAAGCAGCCGGAAGATGCTCGACTGCGGGAAGAACACGAGGAGCAGGTAGACGAGGTAGCTCGCGGACCACAGACGGATCTCGATGCCGAGCCGTCGAACCGGGCGAAAGAAAACGAGCGCGAGGGTGATCCCGACGACCAGGGCCACGAGCGCGATGTACCCCGCCCAGGCGCCGAGCCCCCACTGCGTGAACCAGAACGCGGACGCCTGCACGAAGCCCTCGAGGGGAACGAAGTGACCGCTCGCGTCCGCGATCCAGTTGCGGCGCCACGCGAGCTCGGTCGCGAGGTAGGCGCCCGCGTCGCCCGTCACGAGTCCCGCGATCACCTGCCACGCGAACCCGACGACGACGCTGACCGCGCCGAGGGCGATGATGTGCATCACCTCACGGCGCGGGAGGGGCTCACTGCGGCGACGGAGAAATCGATGGATGCCGTAGAGGCCGAGGAACAGGGCGAAAGCGAGAATGCCCGGGCGGGTGAACCCCATGACGGGGATCAGGGCATAGAGCCACGCCCACCGTCGCCGCTGAACGCACCGCAGCGCGACGAAGAGGAGCAGCAGGAACAGGGACTCCGCGTACCCCACCTGGAACATCGCCGCCAGAGGACCCGCGGCGAAGAAGACGACCGCCCATGTGGAAGCTGAATCGCCCAGGCGATCGCGCAGCAGCGTGTGGAGAGCGAGGCTCGCTCCGTAACCGGACAGGAGGGCGATCGCGACGCCGCCGGCGCCCCAGGATCCCAGGAACGCCCCCAACCCCGCGGACAGGGAGGGGTAGACCGGGAGGAACGCCCACGCGTTCTCTGCCACGGCGCCCGCCGCGTTCACGGGGAGGACGGACGGGTACCCCGACACCGCCGCGAGCCAGTACCACTGCGCGTCCCAGCCGAGGGCCAGCTGGCCGAGCGCAGGCGCCACACCGAACCGCGACGTCGGCCCGGACAGCCCCGCCGCCAGGAGGAAGAAAATCGTCGTGACGATGCGCGCCACCACGTAGATGAGCGCGATGCGCGCCGCCACGGGCAGGCGCGCCCACCCCCGAAGGGTTCCGGATGCCGCCGCCTCGGGGGTCACGAACCGCTCAGCCACGCACGCAGTCCACGCTCCACGGCGTCGATCTGCGCCACGGGCACGCGCTCTTCGTCGTGGTGGGCGAGGTGCGGGTCGCCGGGTCCGTAGTTGACGGCTGGGATGCCGAGAGCCGAGAACCGCGCGACATCGGTCCACCCGTACTTCGGTTTCGGGGTCGCACCGACCGCCGCCACGAACTCCTGAGCCAGCGGCGCATCGAGACCCGGTCGCGCGCCCTCAGCGATGTCGACGATCTCGACGTCGAAGCCGGTGAAGACATCGCGCACGACGCGTTCGGCCCCCGCAGCGTCTCGGCTCGGGGCGAAGCGATAGTTGACCTCGACCTCGCAGGCATCCGGGATCACGTTGCCCGCCACACCGCCGACGATCTTCACCGCGTTCAGCCCCTCACGGTAGAGCAGCCCCTCGACCTCGATCTCGCGCGCGCGGTACTCCGCGAGACGCGCCAGGATCGGAGCCGCCTTGTGGATCGCGTTCTCACCGATCCAGGATCGGGCGCTGTGCGCGCGGACCCCGTCGGTGCGCACGATCGCACGGAGGGTGCCGTTGCACCCGCCTTCGACCTCGCCGTTGCTCGGCTCGCCCAGGATGGCGAAGTCCCCGGCGAAGAGGTCGGGCCTGTTCCGTGACAGCCGCCCGAGACCGTTGAGCGAGGAGTCGACCTCCTCGTGGTCGTACCACATCCAGGTGATGTCGACCGAGGGGGCGACGAGCTCGGCGGCGAGCTTGAGCTGCACGGCGACACCGGCTTTCATGTCGACCGTTCCTCGTCCCCACAGGAACGCCTCCCCCTCGAGCTCGCGGTCCTCGACCGGCAGGTTGCGATTGATGGGGACCGTATCGATGTGCCCCGCGATCACGACCCGCCGCGCCCGGCCGAGGTTCGTCCGCGCCACGATCGTGTCGCCGTCGCGGATGAGCTCGAGATGGTCGAAGTCGGCGAGGGCGTCGGCGAGGGCATCCGCGAGTGTCGTCTCGTCACCGGAGACGCTCGGGATGTCGCAGATAGCGCGCGTGAGATCGAGCGAGGAGGACGACAGATCGAGCGGCGACATGCCCACGATCCTATCGAGCGCGCTGCCGCCGGTAGCCTGGAGCGGTGAGTAACGAACGACGAATCAGCGGTGCCGGACTCTCGACGATCGCCGAGGGGGGCACGGTGCTCGACGCGTGGTTCCCCCGTCCCGTTTCCGGTCACGACGCCGAGATCTCCCCCGACCTCGAGGCTCAGGCCGGTCCTGACGAGCGGCGCAACGTGCGAGTCGAAGCGGTGTCGGTGACGATCGACATCGACGCGGCTCCCGCCTCCACCGTCGACGCCTACCTGCGCCTGCACGCGCTGTCGCACCTGCTCGTGCGGCCCAACGAGATCAACCTCGACGGTATCTTCGGGCACCTCCCCAACGTCGCCTGGACGAACGCCGGTCCGATGCACCCCGACGACGCGGCCCGCCTGCTTCCGCAGCTCAAGCGGGGCGGCATCCAGCTCCAGGGTCTCGACAAGTTCCCGCGACTCACCGACTACGTCCTGCCCGCGGGCGTGCGCATCGCCGACGCGTCCCGTGTGCGCCTGGGCGCGCACCTCTCCCCCGGCACGACCGTCATGCACGAGGGCTTCGTCAACTTCAATGCCGGTACCCTCGGTTCCTCGATGATCGAGGGCCGGGTCTCGCAGGGCGTCGTCATCGGCGACGGAACCGACATCGGCGGCGGTGCCTCGATCATGGGGACGCTGTCGGGTGGTGGGACGCACCGCGTCTCGATCGGCGCGCGCACCCTCCTCGGCGCGAACGCCGGCATCGGCATCTCGCTCGGCGACGACTGCGTCGTCGAGGCGGGGCTGTACGTCACGGCCGGCACCAAGGTCAAGGTCGGCGACGAGACCGTCAAGGCCGGCGAGCTGTCGGGCCGCAACGGCATCCTGTTCCGTCGGAACTCGCTCACCGGTGCCGTCGAGGCCTCGGCGCGGGCCGGGGTCGGCGTCACGCTGAACGAGGCTCTGCACGCCTGAGCGACGGCCCCGCGTCCCGACCGCCGCGGCGTCTCGCCTCGGCAGCAGTCTCAGTCGCGGACGCGCACCGACAGGCAGGTCACGCAGCCCTCGAGCTTCTCGAACTCGCTGACGTCGACGGTCACGACCTCGAGACCGCGGGCGCGGTGCGCGGCGGCCGTCTCGGGAGCGTCGGCCGACATGAGGACGGTGCGCTCATCGAGGACGACCACGGCGGTGCCGTGCTCTTCCGGGACACCCGCGAACACGGGGAACAGGGCGGGGTCGTCCACGAGCGGCTCGAAGCCGATCACCGTGCCGTCGGGAAGCGCCGTCACGCCCGACTTCAGGTGCAGCACCTTCGTCACCGGGAGCTCGCGCACCTCCCACCCGCGGGGCTCCACGAGCTCGCGCAGCTGCGCGATCCCGGCGGCGTTCGTGCGTGACGAGGCGCCCACGTACACGGTGCGCCCGACCTTCAGCACGTCGCCGCCGTCGAGCGTGCCGGACTCGACGATCTCGGCGAGCTCGATCCCGGATGCCGACACCCCGGCGCGCACGCTCTCCGCCTCGCCGCGGCGCGAAGCGGCTCCCGCGCGGCACAGCACCGCGAGGTCGCCGAACATCACGACGGCGTCCTCGACGAACACGCCGTCGGGCTGGGCGTCGGCCGGGTCGATCTCGACGATCTCCCACCCGCGGGAGCGGAAGGCGTCCACGTATTCGCGCCACTGCGCGAGGGCGAGGTCCGCGTCCACGGGGACGCGATCGAGATGGGTCAGTTCTCCTTCGGCGAGCAGCGGCGAGGGGCGGCGGACGAGAAGACGCGACATGCCCCGACCCTACTGGGTCGCTTCATCCCGGTCGGCGCACGTTCGCGGCATCCGCTTCTCTCCCCTACTGCGTGCGTCCCCTTCCCCGCACCGTGCCCCTCTCGGGCCCACCGCGGCGGCGAGGATCCTCCGCCCGAACCCGCTCACCATGTCCCGATCTGTGCAGACCATGTCCCCATCTCTGCCGCTCGGCGGTGTCCCTGACGACAGGAAGTGGGACATGGTCCGGCATCCGGCCCGCGCAGCCGAATGCCCCGCCCCTCGCGAGAGGGACGGGGCATTCGACGCTACGGGGTCAGACCCCGGGATAGTTCCGCTCAGCGGCACCCGTGTACAGCTGCTGCGGGCGGCCGATCTTCGTCTGCGGGTCGGTGATCGCCTCGCGCCACTGCGCGAGCCAGCCCGGCAGTCGACCGATCGCGAACAGCACCGTGAACATGCGCGTGGGGAAGCCCATCGCCTTGTAGATCACGCCGGTGTAGAAGTCGACGTTCGGGTAGAGGCGACGCTCCTTGAAGTAGTCGTCCTCGAGGGCGATCTGCTCGAGCTCCTTGGCCAGGTCGAGCAGCGGGTCGCTCACACCGAGCGCCTCGAGCACCTCGTCGGCCGCCTCTTTGACGAGCTTGGCGCGCGGGTCGTAGTTCTTGTAGACGCGGTGCCCGAAGCCCATGAGCTTCACCCCGTCTTCCTTGTTCTTGACGCGCTCGACGAAGCGTTCGACGCTCTCTCCGGAGTCGCGGATGCGGCCGAGCATCTGCAGCACGGCCTCGTTCGCACCACCGTGCAGCGGGCCGGAAAGCGCCTGGATGCCGGCCGAGATCGAGGCGAACTGGTTCGCTCCGGTCGAGCCGACGAGACGCACGGTCGAGGTCGAGGCGTTCTGCTCGTGGTCGGCGTGGAGCATGAGCAGAAGGTCGAGCGCCTTCGTCATCACCGGGTTGACCTCGTAGATCTCGCTCAGCACGCCGAAGTTGAGCTTGAGGAAGTTGTCGACGAAGCCCAGGGAGTTGTCTGGGTACAGGAAGGCCTGCCCGATGCTCTTCTTGTGGGCGTACGCCGCGATGACGGGCAGCTTCGCGAGCATGCGCACCGTGTTGAGCTCGACGTGCTCGGGGTTGTGCGGGTCGGACTCGGACTCGTAGTAGGTCGAGAGGGCCGCGGTCGCCGCCGACAGCACCGACATGGGGTGCGCGGTCGGGGGCAGCGACGAGAAGAAGCGCTTGAGGTCCTCGTGCAGCAGCGTGTGCCGGCGAATCCGCTCGTCGAACGACGCCAGCTCGGATGCCGAGGGCAGCTCGCCGTAGATGAGCAGCCACGCCACCTCGAGGTACGTGCTGTTCTTCGCGAGCTGCTCGATCGGGTAACCGCGGTAACGCAGGATGCCCTGGTCGCCGTCGATGTAGGTGATCGCGGATTTCGTCGACGCCGTGTTCACGAAGCCGTAGTCGAGCGTCGTGTGACCGGTCTGCTTCGTCAACGACGCGATGTCGATACTCGGGATGCCGTCGGTTCCCCGGAGGACCGGGAATTCGGCGGTGGTGCCCCCCACCGAAAGGGTGGCCTTGTCGTTCTGCGTTCCCGCGTCGCTCACCGCGCCTCCTTGCGATTTCTGGTCGCCCAATTCGTCGACCACGGGGGCGGAGGCACCCGCAGCCTTTCTCGACCGGGGTGCCACGAGTGCGGCCCCACCGTCGACACACGCTCGGAGGGTTGCCCGAACACAGTGCTTTTACAGCCTAGTAGGCCGGGGCGCGTACAGATGACACCGCCAAAGGATGCCCCCATCGAATGGAGGGATCCTCCTCACGCCCGGTGGTGATGCCCGACGTAGGCCGCCGGGGTCACGCCGAACCGGGAGCGGAAAGCGGAGATGAAGCTGCTGACGGAGTCGTAGCCGACCGCGAGCGCGACCGCGTGCACCGGCTCGCCCTGGACGAGCAGCCCGACCGCGACGTGCAGGCGCGCCCGCACCCTCCACTCCCGGAAGGTGCGTCCGGTGTCGGACACGAAGGCGCGGGCGATGGTCTTGGCGCTCACCCCCACCTGGGTCGCCCACGCCTCGAGGTCGCGATCGTCATCGGGTGCGGCCAGCAGCGCGACCGCGATCGCGCGGGCACGCGGATCCTGCGGCAGGGCGACGACCTCGCGGGAGACGGGCGCTTCGGCCACCAGGTCGCTCAGCAGGGCGAAGCTCTCCTGCCGCCGCCGTTCGGATCGACCCCCGGCGGCGAGGTGGCGCAGCAGCGCCCCGCCGAGCGGATCGAGCGCGACCACGCGCGCGCGGCCCCACCCGGTGGGACGCGGACGATGCCGCTGATCGACGTAGGCGCTCACGAGCTCCCCGGGCTCGGTGAAGCGCATCTCGTGCAGCACACCCGTGGGGATCCATGCCGCGTGGTCCCGGCGGAGATGCCAGCGGTCCGTCCCGACCGACACCTCCACGGATCCGGATGCCATCCAGGCGAGCTGATCCTCCTCGTGCCGATGCAGGTCGAACCCGCTGCCGGCGTCCACGAATGTCGAGGTGACCGCGAATTCAGCGAATGTCCACTGACGATCATGCGGCTCGGGGTCCGTGGCATCCACGTGGTCCGAATGTTCGCCACGCGACATGACCGTGTCCTCGATCAGCACGATGTGTCTCCTCACGACGATGGCGGGTCAAGTAAGGCAAGGCTAACCTAGCGGCGCCCATTCCCGTCTACCCGAGAGCCCTCATGCCCGTATCCCTGCACCGCTCCCGCCCCGCGCGCCTCGCCGCGCTCGGCACCGTCCTCGCCGCCGCCGCTGCCCTGCTCGCCGGCTGCGGCGGCACCGCCACGGCCGGCGCGGAGAACACGACCTATTCGACCGAGCCGAGCGACGCGTTCCCGGTCACCGTGACCCACCAGTTCGGCGAGACCACCGTCACGGCCGAACCGCAGCGCGTCGTCGTGGTCGGGCTCACCGAGCAGGACATCCTGCTCGAGCTCGGAACGCCCCCGATCGCGACGACCGAGTGGTACGGGGAGCAGCCCTACGCCGTCTGGCCGTGGGCGACCGATCTGCTCAACGGTGCCGAGCCCACCGTGCTGTCGGCCACCGACGGCTTCGAGTTCGAGAAGATCGCCTCTCTCGAACCGGACCTCATCGTCGGCACCAACGCGAACATGACCGCCGACGACTACACGAAGCTCAGCGCCATCGCCCCGACGATCGCGAGCGTCCCCGGCGCGGAGCGGTACTTCTCCGACTGGAAGGGACAGACCCGCCAGATCGCGCAGGCGATGGGGCGCAGCGCCGAGGGCGAGAAGCTCATCACCGGTATCGAGGAGCAGTACGCCGCCGCCGCGGCGGCCCACCCGGAGTTCGCCGGGAAGACGGCGTCGTTCTCGCAGGGCGGCCCCTGGGAAGGAAGCATCTACGTCTACCCGGACGGCCTGAACACCGACTTCCTCACCGATCTCGGCTTCGTCATCACCCCCGGTCTGGACGAGTACGTCCAGCAGAAGGGCGCGCAGGCGCTCATCTCGGGGGAGAACATGTCGCTCATCGACGCGGACGTCATCGTCTTCGCCACGGAGAGCGCCGAGTCGCTGCCGGACCTGCTCGACTTCGGTACGACGCGATCGCTCTCGGCGGTCACCGGCGGACGCGCGGTGTACACGGATGCCGAGCTCGCCGGCGCGATCTACTTCCTCACGCCGCTCAGCCAGAAGTACGTCATCGAGCACCTCGTCCCGCGGCTCGAGAAGGCGGTCGCGGGCACGTCCCCGCAAAGCGTCGAGGGCTGACCCGCTGTGGCCTTCCCCCTCGCGGTCGCGTCGCGCCCCGGTGCGCGGCGCGACCGCCCCTCCTCCCCCGTTCGGCTCCGGCGAGCGGCCGGTCTCGCCGTCGCCGTCGGAGCCCTCGCGGCGAGCGCGGTGCTGAGCATCGCCGTCGGATCGAACGCCCTCAGCCTCGCCGAGGTGTGGCACGGCCTGACCGCTCCCACGGGGGCGCTGGCCGATCAGATCGTGCTCGATCTCCGCGTCCCGCGAACGGTGGCCGCGATCGTCGTCGGGGTGGCGCTCGGGCTCGCCGGCGCACTCATCCAGGCGTTCACACGCAACCCGCTGGGCGATCCCGGAGTCCTCGGAGTGGATGCCGGAGCCGCGCTGTTCGTCGCGATCGGCGTCGTGCTGGGCGCGGTGTCGGCCGTGCAGTTCCTGCCGTGGGCCTTCGGTGGCGCGCTGCTGGTGACCGTGGTCGTGACCGCGATCGGGGGCTCCGGCCGTGGGGGCCCCGACCCGGCACGCCTCACCCTCGCGGGTGTCGCCGTGGGCGCCGTCCTGCTCGGGATCACGAGCGCGATGATGCTGCTGGACCCCGTCACGTTCGCCCGCCTGCGCGGATGGAACGCCGGTTCGTTCGTGGAGCGCGGGTGGGACGTCATCCTGCCGGTCCTCCCTTTCATCGGCGTCGGCGCCGTCGTGGCACTCGCGTGCGCGCGGTCCCTCAACTCGCTCGGCCTCGGTGACGAGCTCGCAACCTCGCTCGGGACCCGGATCGTGCGCACGCGCGTGCTCTCGATCGTCGCGATCACGGTGCTGGCCGGCTCGGCCACCGCGATCGCGGGGCCGGTCGCGTTCGTCGGTCTCATGGCGCCGCACGTCGCGCGGTGGATCGTCGGTCCCGACCAGCGCTGGATCCTCCCGTACACGATGGTGATCGCCCCCATCGTGATGCTGCTGTCCGACGTCGTCGGTCGCGTGGCGCTGTGGCCGAGCGAGATTCCCGTGGGTATCGTCACGGCCTTCGTGGGGGCACCCGTCCTGATCGGCCTCGTCCGTCGCGCGAGAGCGAGCAGCCTGTGACCCTCACCGCCGGTCCGCGCACGGCCGTCCTCCGCCGCGGGGGTGTGTCGGTCCGTTTCCGTGTCCGCACGCTCCTCGCCGGCGTCGCGATCACCATCACCGTCGCCCTCCTGGCCATCCTCGCCCTCTGCCTCGGCGACCTCGCTCTCACTCCCGGCCAGGTGGCCGGCGCACTTCTCGGCACCGACGGCGGCTTCACCGCCACGGTGGTGCGCGAGTGGCGTCTCCCGCGCGTCCTCGGCGCCGTGGTGTTCGGGGTCGCCCTCGGCGTCTCGGGCGCCGTGTTCCAGTCCCTGACCCGCAACCCCCTCGCCAGCCCGGACATCATCGGACTGTCCGCGGGGTCGTACGCGGGCGGTCTCGGCGCGATCCTCCTCCTCGGTGCCTCGGCCGGCAGCGTCCCCGTCTCGGCCGGCGCGATCGTCGGCGGTCTCGTCTCCGCGGCCGTCGTCTACGCGCTGGCCTATCGCCGCGGCATCCAGGGCTTCCGTCTCATCGTCGTCGGGATCGGCGTCTCGGCGATGCTCCAGGCGCTCAGCACCTACCTGCTCCTGCGGGCGAAGGTCGAGGTCGCGATGGTCGCGGCGGTGTGGGGCGCGGGGTCGCTCTCGCCGGTCGGCTGGGCGCAGTTCCTCCCGGCGGCGGGAGTCGTCGTGGTCGCCCTCGCCGGGCTCGGCGCGTTCTCGCGCGCGCTGTCGCGCCTCGAGCTCGGCGACGACGCGGCGCGGGCGCTCGGCATCCGGGTCGAGCGGGCACGGCTCGGCCTCGTCGTCTGCGCCGTCGCGCTCACCGCCGTGGTGACCGCGGCTGCGGGTCCGATCGCGTTCGTCGCCCTCGCCGCTCCGCAGATCGCGCGCCGGCTGACCCGCACGGCGGGTATCGCCCCCGTCCCCTCGGGGCTCATCGGCGCGCTCGTCCTCACGGCATCCGACATCGTGGCCCAGCACGTGCTGCCCACTCCCCTGCCCGTCGGCCTCGTGACGGTCGTCGTCGGCGGGATATACCTCGTCTGGCTTCTCATCCACGAAACCCGGAGACGCGCATGACCCTTCCCGCCCGCCTCGCCGCGACCGATCTCACGATCGGCTACGACCGCCGCGTCATCTCGGAAGGCCTGTCCGTGGCGATTCCCGACGGGTCGTTCACCGTCATCGTCGGGGCCAACGCCAGCGGCAAGTCCACCCTGCTGCGCGCCCTCGCGCGCCTGCTGACCCCCACCGCGGGAACCATACGACTCGACGATCGACCGCTCGGCGACTACCCGCCCAAAGAACTCGCGCGCACGGTAGGTCTCCTCCCGCAGACCTCGCTCGCCCCCGACGGCATCACCGTGGTCGACCTGGTGGCCCGGGGACGATACCCGCACCAGGGCTTCCTGCGGCAGTGGTCCGTCGAGGACGAAGCGGCGGTGACGGGGGCGATGGATGCCACGGGCACGGCCGATCTGTCCGGCCGCCTCGTCTCGGAGCTCTCGGGCGGGCAGCGCCAGCGCGTGTGGATCGCGATGTCGCTCGCGCAGGAGACGCCGATCCTGCTGCTGGACGAACCGACGACGTTCCTCGACATCGCGCACCAGATCGAGCTCATGGAGCTGCTCACCGACCTGAACGCCCAGGGCCGCACGCTCGTGGCCGTGCTGCACGATCTGAACCAGGCCGCGCGCTACGGCAGTCACCTCATCGCTGTGAAGGACGGCCGCATCGTCTCCGAGGGCGCGCCCGCCGACATCGTCACGGCCGAGATGGTCGAGGAGGTCTTCGGCCTGCGGTGCGTGGTGACCCCGGATCCCGTGTCGGGGACGCCCGCCGTCTCGGCACTCGGGCGGGCGCGGGCGGCCCGCGGATGAAGATGCTGTTGCAGGCTCCCGCCGAACCGGTGCCCGTTCGCGAGATCCGGGTCACCGCCGCGACGAGTCCGCGCCGCCTGGCCCTGCGCGTGATGGGCGCCGCTCCTCGGTACACGGTCCCCGCCGCCGTCCTCTCGATCACGCACCAACTGGGCGAGGCGCTGGTGCCGATCATCATGGGCCTGGCGATCGAGCGCGCCGTGTCCACCGGCGACCCGACCCAGCTCCTGCTGTGGCTGGGCGTGTTGGGGGCGGACTTCCTCGCGCTGTCCTTCTCGTGGCGGTTCGGTTCGCGGCTCGCAGAGCTCGGCATGCTGGCCGTGCAGCATCGCCTGCGTACGACCGTCTCCGCGCACCTGTTGCACCGGCCGCCGCGCCCCGGACGTCCCTCGGACCAGCCCGGCGTCGCCCTGTCGATCGCGACGTCGGATGCCAACCACCTGTCGGAGGCCGTCGAGATCGGTGTCTACCCCGTGGGCCAGCTCGCCGCGGTGCTCTTCGGCGGCACCGTCCTCCTGTCGATCTCGTGGCCTCTCGGTCTCGCCGTGCTCCTCGGGGCACCGCTGCTTCTCTGGCTCACCGAACGCGCGGGTCGCCGGCTGCGGGACCGCAGCGGGCAGGAGCAGGAGGCCGCCGCGACAGCGGCCGGCCGAGCCGCCGACCTCCTGAACGGCTACCGCGTCATCCGCGGGATCGGCGCCGAGGCCGAGGCGAGCCGGCGGTACCGCCGCGCCAGCCGAGCCGCGCTCGCCGACACCGTGCGAGCCCGCGGCGCGGAAGGAGTGTTCGGCGGAGCCATGAGCATCGTCACGGGGCTCTTCCTCACCGCCGTCGCCGCCATCGCCGCGGCGCTCACCCTCTCGGGGGCGCTCGGACTCGGCGAGTTCATCGCGATCGTGGGTCTCGCCCAGTTCCTGCTCGATCCGCTCGCGGCTCTCGCGCTGCACACCGGATCGTGGTGGGCGTCCGCGACCGCCTCCGCCGCGCGCGTGCTCGATCTCCTGCGCGACGCCGAGCCCGTCCGGGCGGTTGCGGAGGAGACCCGCGTCCCCGTCCCCCTCCCCGAGGTGATGCCGGGCGAGTTCGTCGTCGTGGCGTGCGACGGCGCGCGGGCGGCCGACGTGCTCGCGGGGCTGCGCGCGCGGCATCCGGAGGCCCTGCTCGCCCCGCATGCGGCGCACCTCTTCACGGGGAGCGTGACCGACAACATCCGTCCCTCCCCTCCGGATGCCGACACCCTCGCCGCCGCCCTGCATGCCGCCGCGTGCGAGGAGCTCGCCGGGGTGCTCCCCGAGGGCCTGGCGACGGGCGTCGGCGAGAACGGCACGGCGCTCTCGGGCGGCCAACGCCAACGCGTCGCCCTCGCGCGGGCGCTGGCGCGCGATCCCGAGCTCCTCGTCCTGCACGATCCCACCACGGCGGTCGACGCCGTGACGGAGGCGCGCATCGCCGAGCGGGTGCACGGAGCCCGGCGCGGTCGGCGCACCATCGTGGTCACCCGCGCGCCCGCGTTCACGGCGGTGGCGGACCGCGTCGTTCGGATCTCGGACGGAGGACGAGCATGACCGAGCCCCTTCCCCTCGCCTCCCCGCGCGAGGTCGTGCGAGAACTCCGCCGCTCCCTGCCGGGTGCGGGGTGGCGGGTTCCGGGACTCGTCGTCGTGGTGCTGGCCGCCGCGGTCGCGGGCGTCGTCGGGCCTCTCGCCCTCGGCGGCGTGGTCGACGCGATCGGAAGCGGCGACGGCACCGCGCACCTCGCCGGGATCCTGGCCGCCGTGATGGCCGGAGCCGTCGTGGTCGGCGCCGTCCTCACCGCCGTCGGCATGGTCGCCGCGTCCCGCCTGTTCGAGAGCGCCCTCGCCGATCTCCGCGAGCGCATGGTCGACACCGCCCTGCACCTGCCGCCGTCGCGCGTGGAACGTGCGGGCACCGGGGACCTGGTCGCGCGAGCCGGCGACGACGTCGCCGAGGTGTCGGATGCCATCCCCCGCGTCGTCCCCGCCCTCGTCGGGGCCGCCTTCACGATCGTCGTGACGCTGATCGGCATGGCGGTGATCGACCCCCGGTACGCCCTCGCGCTCCTCTTCGTCACACCGCTGCACGTGATCGCCGTCCGTCGCTACCTGCGTGCGGCACCCGGCGTGTACAGCGCCGAACGGGCCGCGATGGCCGAGCGGGCGCAACACCTCCTCGACACCCTGCGCGGGCTCGAGACAGTCCGCGCGTACTCCGCTGAGTCCTCTCGCCTCGCGCGGATCTCCGCGGCGTCCTGGAGCGTCGTGCGGTGGAGCATGCGGGCGCGTGGCATCCAGAACCTCTTCTTCGCGCGCCTCAATGCCGCCGAGTTCCTCGGCATGACGGGCCTGCTGACCGTCGGCTTCCTCCTCGTGTCGAACGGGCACGGGACCGTGGGCGGAACGACCGCCGCCATGCTGCTGTTCCTGCGGCTCTTCGGCCCCATCAATCAGCTGCTGTTCGTGGTCGACGACCTGCAGTCCGCTCTCGCCTCGCTCGCGCGGATCGTGGGGGTCGTCCGCACCGCGTTGCCGGCTCCCCCCTCGTCCGCCCCCACCGGCGACGACGTCGTCCTGCGCGACATCACCCACGCGTACGAAACCGGTCATCCCGTCCTGCACGACGTGTCGGTACGGGTCGACGCGGGCACGACGGTCGCGGTCGTGGGCGCCTCGGGTGCCGGCAAGTCCACCCTCGCCGCCCTCGCCGCCGGAGTGCACGATCCCGTCGCGGGAACGGTGGACCGGCCGGCATCCGTCGCCCTCGTCACCCAGGACGTGCACGTCTTCGACACCGACCTGCGGGAGAATCTGACGCTCGCCGCACCCGGCGCGAGCGACGACGACCTCCTCCGGGCCTTGTCCCGGGTGCGCGCCGACGACATCGTCGCGCGTCTGCCGCGCGGCCTCGACGAACACCTCGGCGCGTCGGGCACCGCCCTGTCCGCCGCCGAGGCGCAACAGCTGGCCCTTGCGCGCGTGGTGCTCGCCGACCCCGCGTTCATCGTGCTCGACGAAGCGACCGCGGAGGCCGGCTCCGCGGAAGCGGGTCGCCTCGAGGATGCCGCTCTCGCCGCCATCGAGGGACGCACCGCGCTCGTCGTGGCGCATCGCCTGAGCCAAGCGGCCGCAGCCGACCGCGTCGTGCTCCTCGAGGCCGGGCGCGTGCGCGAGGAGGGGACCCACGACGGCCTGCGCGCCGCGGGCGGCCCCTACGCGAGCCTGTGGGAGGCCTGGAGCCGGTCGGCCTGAATCAGGGGGTCAACCGCTCGGCCGCCGCCGAGATCCGCTCGTCGGTCGCGGTCAGCGAGAACCGCACGTGATTCGGGAAGTGCGTCCCGTAGAAATGTCCGGGCCCGACCAGGATGCCGAGATCGGCGAGCCGCCCCACGCTCTCCCACGCGTCGCGGCCTTCCGTGGCCCAGAGGTACAGGCCCGCTTCGCTGCGATCGATCGTGAAGCCGGCTGCCTCGACCGCGGGCTTCAGCACGGCACGACGGCGGGCGTATCGCTCGCGCTGCTCGACCACGTGCGCGTCGTCGCGGAGCGCCACGGTCATCGCACGCTGCACGGGAGCGGGCGGCATGAGGCCAAGGTGCTTGCGCCCGGTGAGGAGACGGGCGACAAGCCGATCATCGCCGGCGAGGAACGCCGCACGATAGCCCGCGAGGTTGGACTGCTTGCTCAGCGAGTACACCGAGATCACGCCCGTCAGGTCGTCGCCGACGACGGCCGGGTCCAGCACGCTCGGCACGCGCTCGGCGTCCCACGGGGCATCCCAGCCGAGCTCGGCGTAGCACTCGTCGGATGCGAGAACGGCTCCGAGCTCACGCGCCCGGGTGACGGCATCCGTCATCTCGGCGATCGAGAGCACCCGGCCATCCGGGTTTCCCGGCGAGTTCACCCACACGAGCTTCGTGTTCTCGGGCCACTCGGACGGCTCGTCGGATGCCACCGGCTCCGCGCCGACGAGACGGGCGCCGACCTCGTAGGTCGGGTATGCGGCGCGGGGGTGCACCACGACATCTCCGGGGCCGAGCCCGAGCAGGAGCGGCAGCAGGGCCACGAGTTCTTTCGAGCCGACCGTCGGCAGCACCTGCGCCGCGGTCAGCCCGGGGACACCGCGGCGGCGGGCGTACCAGTCGACGATCGCCTCGCGCAGTTCCGGCGTCCCGGCCGTGGCGGGATAGCTGTGCGCGTCGGTCGCGTCGGCCAGTGCGTCGGCGACCACGGCCGGAGTGGGATCGACGGGCGAGCCGATCGACAGGTCGACGATCCCGGCGGGGTGGCGTCGCGCGCGCTCGGCGTAGGGGGCGACGGCGTCCCAGGGGTAGTCGGCGAGGTCGGCGACGCCCACGGGTCAGTGGCTCTGCGGGGGAAGAGCGGTGATGACGGGGTGGTCCTTGGCGATCACGCCGACCTTGGCCGCACCGCCCGGAGAGCCGATGTCATCGAAGAACTCGACGTTGGCCTTGTAGTAGTCGGACCACTCTTCGGGCAGATCGTCTTCGTAGTAGATCGCCTCGACGGGGCACACCGGCTCGCACGCGCCGCAGTCGACGCATTCGTCGGGGTGGATGTACAGCGACCGCTCACCTTCGTAGATGCAGTCGACCGGACACTCGTCGATGCAGGCGCGGTCTTTGACATCGACACACGGGAGGGCGATCACGTAAGTCACCCGGCCAGTCTAATCGAGCGGGAGCGACCGGCCCCGCCGCCGTGCCGTGGCCTAGGATTCCGCGGGCCGCTGCGCGCCGGGAAGGCTCGAGAAGTCGGGCCAGAACGCCACGAGGACCATCAACGCGGGGCCCACGACGGTCCACACCAGCGGTATCCACTCGGTCCCCGGAGTGGGTGCGGCGACGATGGCCGATCCGCCGAGGCCCGGCTGCGAGAAGACGTAAGCCGCGAGCGTGATGCCCAGGCCTCCGGCGAAGGCGTTCGCCCGGTCACCCGTGAGGGTTCGCATCGCGATGAGGAGCCCCGCGCTGCCGACCGTCGCCAGCACAAGCCCCAGGGGCACCGGCCCGAGGCGGTAAGCCTGCGCGATCGTCCCCGCCGCTCCGTAGAACACGCCGACGAGCAACGCCACGAGCCAGCCGAAGACGCGCAGGATGCCAGAGCTCATCGCGACAGTTTAAGCGGCCCTCGCTCTGGGCCGGCGGGGAGCAGCCGCCGGGACCGAGATCTCACGGCGCCCACCCCCACAGCCGCAGCAGCGCAGCTGTCAGCGCCGCAGCCGCGACGACGACGAGGAAGGGCGCACGAGCCCACAGCAGGAGCGCCGCAACACCCACCGCCGGCACCCGTGCATCGACAACGATCACGGAACCCGACGCCACCGTCTGCACCGCGACCAGCGCCGCGAGCAGGGCTACGGTGAGCAGATCGGCGACGCGGGCAGGGCGCGGGGCCTCGAGCCACCGCGCGGGAAAGAGGTACCCGACGGCCTTGAGCGCGAGGCAGATGACGGATGCCGCGAGGACGGCGGTCCACAGGGTCACGGCTGCGTCCTCCCTTCCGACGTCCGCGGATCGCGGCCGGGTCGAGGTCGATCGAAGAGGCCGACCGCCACGGCCACTCCGGCCGCGGCGATGACGGGGATGCCGGGCATGAGCACCGGGGTGAGGAGCGCCGCGACGACGGCGGCACCGGCCGCGACCGCGAGCGGCTGTCGACCCCGCAGGCGCGGCCAGAGCAGCGCGAGGAACGCGGCGGCGGCCGCCGCGTCGAGACCGTAGGCGCGGGGGTCGCCCAGCACATCGCCGAGGAGCGCGCCCACGAGGGTGGACAGGTTCCAGCCGACCCAGATGGCCGTGCCGGTGACCCAGAAGCCGACCTGCCGAGCTCGAGGCTCGGTTTGCGCGAGCCCGACCGCGACCGACTCGTCGATCGTGAACGGTGTCGCGCCGAGCTTGCGCCAGAACCCGCCCGCGACAACCGGCGCCATGCGCATCGCGTAGGCGGCGTTGCGCACGCCGAGGAGCGCGGCCGAGGCGATCGCGGCGGGCGCCGCCGCCAGGCCTCCGGCGGCGATCACCCCGACGAAGGCGAACTGGGACCCGCCGGTGAACATGAGCAGGCTGAGCACGCAGGTCTGCCAGACATCGAGCCCGGATGCCACGGACAGGGCGCCGAAGGAGATGCCGTAGGCGCTCGTGGCGAGGGCGACGGCGAGACCCTGACGGGTCGCGACACTCTCCGGTGTTCGGGATAACGAACGCATGGACATCATAGTGAACGAGGCGCGGTCGTTCGTCAAGTCGAACGATCGGCGAGCATAATGAACGCATGACAGACCTCGGCGACCGCATCGCGGCGACCCTCCGGCGCGAGCGCGAGCGCCGCGACCTCAGCGTCTCGGAGCTCGCCCGCCGAGCCGGCGTCGCGAAGGCCACCGTCTCGCAGCTCGAGAACGGGGGCGGCAATCCCAGCGTCGAGACGCTGTGGGCCCTGGCCACGGCCCTGGAGGTCCCCTTCGCGGTCCTCGTCGACGAGGGCGTGCGCTCCCCCACCGTGATCCGCGCGGGCGAGGCGGCCGCGGCCGTGCCCTCGTCGGCATCCGATTACCTCGCCGTGCTGCTCTCGGCGAGTCCCCCGCACGCCCGCCGCGACATCTACCTGCTGAGTGCGGAGCCCGGCGAACCCCGCCTCTCGGTTCCCCACCCTCGCGGGACCGTCGAGCATCTCGTCATGGTGACCGGTCGCGGTCGCGTGGGACCCGCCGACGACCCCTACGAGCTCTCGACCGGCGACTACCTCTCGTACCCCGGCGACGCCCCGCACATCTTCGAGGCACTGACCCCCGGCATGAGCGCGGTGTGCGTGGTGGAGTCGCACTGACGCGCGGCGCACCGCACCCGCGTCGGTCCCTCGTCGAGGAGCGCGCGTCCTCGACGACCCTCCCGGCGGTCTCCGCGTCCCCGGGTGTCGACAGGAGACGCACGCGGGGCTAGCGTGCGGGGCATGTCCCGCGTCTTCGACATGCCCTTCTCGTCGGTGTATCCGCTCTACATCCAGAAAGTCGAGCGCAAGGGCCGCAGCAAGGACGAGGTGGATGCCGCGATCCGCTGGCTCACGGGTTTCGACGATGCGGCGATCGCCCGTCACGCGGGCGGTACGACGACGTTCCGCGAGTTCTTCGACGAGGCGACGCTCAACGCCCGCACCGAGGACGTCACCGGGGTGGTCTGCGGCATCCGCGTCGAAGAGATCGAGGACCCCCTGATGTACCGCATCCGCGTGCTCGACAAGCTCGTCGACGAGCTGGCGAAGGGCCGCCCTCTCACCAAGGTCCTGCGCGGCAGCGCGGACGTCGCCCCTCCTCGGTGAGGAGTCGCGTCAGCGCACGGAGTGGCGTTGCCGACGCCGAGGGGCGGTGACCGCCGCCACCTCACCCGGGAAGCAGGCCCGCCAGGAGCCGACCACGCGCCACGACGGCGACCACCGACTCCGCCCGGAGCGCGTCCGCGTCTTCCCAGGGCCGACCGCGAACCACCACGAAGTCGGCGGAGAAGCCGGCCGCGATGCGGCCGAGGTCGTGGGCACGGCCGATCGCCGCCGCGGCGCGTGAGGTGGCCGCCTGCAGGGTGCGACCGGCATCCCAATCGAACACCCTCGCCATCGCCCGCAGTTCCTCCCACTGGTCGTCGAAGCCCACGTGGAAACCGTTCGCGTCCGTGCCGAGCACGAACTCCACCCCCGCCGCGGCGGCCGCCCGGAAGACCGAGTCGCGACCGGAGACGAGCTCCTGCGCGATCTCGCGCTGCCCCGCGGCGACGACCACCGACCCGTCCGCGATGCGGTCGTTGATGAGCAGCGTCGGGGCGACCGTCGTCCCGGCTTCGACCATCTGCGCCGCCAGGGCGTCCGTGAGCTTGGTCGCGTGCTCGACCGAGTCGACGCCGTGGGCGAGCGCGCGACGGATGCCGTCCTCGGTGTGGGCGTGCGCGGCGACGCGCATGCCCAGCGCGTGCGCCTCGTCGACGATCGCCGCGATCTCGGCATCCGTGTAGTTGCGCCAGGATGCCTTGTCGCCGACCGAGAGCACCCCGCCGCTCACGGGCACCTTGATGCCGTCGGCACCCGAGCGCGCCCAGCGCCGCACGAGGGCCCGACAGGCGTCGGGACCGTCGGCCACGGGCTTGCGGTCGACCACGGCGGGCGGGGTGAAGAGGTCGCCGTGGCCGCCGGTCATGTTGACGAGGCCGTGTGCGAGCACGCGCGGCCCCTCCACCACACCCGCCTCGAGGGCACGCGCGAGCGAGAACTGGATGTCGTCCGCCGCCAGGTCGCGGACCGTCGTGACCCCGACCGCCAGCGCCCGGCGGGCGTGGGCGAGACCGTGGAGCACCTGTTCCTCGGGACGCGTCGTCAGCGGCCACGACAGGAAGTCGGCCGGGGTGTCCGAGGCGTTGCCGATGAGGTGGACGTGCGTGTCGATCAGCCCGGGGATCACCGTCCACTCGGCCGCTCCCCCGGGCTCGCCGACGTCGACCGACGCGATGCGGCCGGCGCTCCAGCGCACCGCCCCGACGCCCCGGGGGGTGCTCCCGTCCCAGATATGGACACGGGACAGTTCGTTGCCGCTCACGCGATCACCTCGAGGAGTTCTGACGGGGGAAGAACCTCCCGAGGGCGCGCGGCGGACGCATGCGGGTTCCCGCCACCACGAGCACCGCGAGGGTGACGAGGTACGGTGCGGCCGTCGCGAGCGCGCTCGGGAGGGGCAGGACGAGGGCGGCGACCAGCAGGACAGCCCCCAGGATCAGGGACGGAACGGCCGAGCGGACCCCGAGGCGGCGGCGCAGACGCACCGCGCCGAGAACGACGAACACGGCGCCGAGGACGAAGAGCATGCCGCGGAAGGTCTCCGGGCGGCCGAGGCCGACCGCGTCGCTGAAGCCGAACAGAGCCGATCCCGCGAAGACACCTCCCGGCATCCAGTTTCCGAAGATGAGGGTCGCCAGGCCGATGAAGCCGCGACCGGCGACCTGGTTCTCGACGTAGCCCTGCGAGATGAGCACGAGGTAGCCCCCGGCGAATCCTGCCATGCCGCTGCCCACGAGCACGGCCAGGTAGCGCGTGCGGTGCACGTGACCGCCGAGCGCCTGCAGGGCCGCGGGCTCCTCTCCCGATGCGCGCATGCGCAGACCGAACCGCGTACGCCACAGGACGAACGCGGTCAGCGGGATGAGGGCGAGGCCGATGATCGCGGCCAGCGACACATCGCGCGTGAGTCCGCCCACGATCCCGGCGAGGGGCGAGAGGACCGGGATGCCGGTGGCCTCGAGGTCGCGCAGAGGATCGGGCGTGCCGAAGCCGCCGGAGAGGAACGGCAGACTCACGCGCGGGACGTTGCCCTCGATGCGCGGCGAGCGCGCGACGCTGCCGCCGTCGAGTCCGCTGAAGACGATGTCGGAGAGGAAGCGCGCGAGGGCCGCGGCGAGCACGTTGATGGCGACACCGACGACGAGTTGGTTCAGCCCGAGCTCGAGGCAGAGAACGGCCATCAGCAGTCCGAAGACGAGCCCGCCGACGACGCCGCCGATCAGGGCGACCCATGGGCCGCCGAACCAGCCGAAGAGGCCCGCTCCCCACGTGCCGCCGATCATCATGCCCTCGAGACCGACGTTGATGACGCCCGCGCGCTCGGAGTACAGCGCGCCGACGGCGACGACGGCGATGGGGACGGTCAGGCGCAGGGCGGAGCCCCACGTCGACGAGGAGGACAGGCCGGGCGCATCGCACACCCATTGCGCGATGAGGAGGAGTCCGAAGCCCAGGAGCACCCAGGACAGGACGCGGCGCGCGCGCCGGCGCCCCGAAGAGGGAACGGCGGACGCTGCGGGGGTGGTGGTCACTGCGGTCATCTCGTCGACGCCTCCTTCGCACGACCGGCGCGCGTACGCCGGATCGCCGCCATGAGCGCCACACGACGCTCACCGTTCTCCACGACCCAGTAGCCCAGGGCCGAGCTCAGCAGAACGACCGCGAGGAAGAGCGTTCCGACCTCGGTGGGGAGTTTGACGATGCCGAGCACCTGGGCGCTGCGTTCGACGAACGCCAGCACCAGGGCGCCCAGCGCGGTGCCGATCGGATGGGAGCGGCCGAGCAGGGCTGCGGCCAAGCCGGTGAACATCAGATCGGTGGGGAGCGTGCCGTCGAGGCGGTGCGCCGTTCCGAGCACGTGCGGCAGGCCCACGAGGCCCGCGATGGCGCCGGAGGCCAGGAGCGAGGTGACGATGCGGCGCCGGACCGAGATGCCCGCGGACTCCGCGGCATCCGGGGAGAGATTCGCGACGGTCACCGTGTAACCCCACACCGTGCGCTCGTGCAGGAGGAAGAACCCGATGCCGAGCAGCACCGCGATCGGCAGGAACCCGGAGATCTGCACGCGCCCGCCGAGATCGATGAGCGCGGGCATCGAGCCGTTCTCGCCGATGGGGGCGGAGCCGGTGTTCTGTCCGCCGCCGGAGCGGAAGACGTCGGCCAGCAGCACGGCGACGACCGTGGTGGCGATCGCGTTCATGAGGATCGAGGTGATGACCTCGTTGACCCCGCGGTACACCTTCAGCAGGGCCGGCACGAGGGCCCATGCAGCGCCGGCCGCGGCGCTCGCGAGCAGCGTCAGCGGAAGGGTGATCCACAGCGGGAACGGCAGCGAGGCGGCGACCACGGCGCCCACGAGCGCCGCGACGCGGTACTGCCCGTCGACGCCGATGTTGAACAGCCCCATGCGCAGCGAGAAGGCCGCCGCGATCCCCGCGAAGTACAGCGGGATGGCGTTGTTGACGGTGGATGCCAAGGACTCCGGCGTCGTGCCGTAGGTCCACATCACCTCGAAGGCGGATGCCGCGGAGTATCCCGAGACGGTGAGGAACAGGGCCGTGACGACCAGCGCGAGAACGATCGCGATGACCGGGCCGGCGACGGTGCGGAGGATGCGCGCGATCATGCCGCCTCCTCCCCGCCCCGCGCACCGGTCATGTACTCGCCGACGGTGCCCGCGTCGATCCCGCGGGCGTCGAGCTCGGCGACGATGCGTCCGCGGTGCAGGACCAGGATGCGATCGGAGAGCGCGAGGATCTCGTCGAGGTCGGCGGAGACGAGAAGAGTCGCGAGACCCCGATCGCGAGCGGCGGTGAGCTCGCTCCAGATCGCGGCCTGCGCACCGATGTCGACACCGCGCGTCGGGTGGGCGGCCAGAAGCAGACGCGGGGAGCGCAGAAGCTCGCGACCCACGATGAACTTCTGCTGATTCCCGCCCGACAGCGTCGCCGCACGGGTGGAGGGATCGCCGCCGCGGACGTCGAACGCCGTGATGATCTCGGCGGCCGCCTTCGCCGCTGCGGCGCGGGAGAACCAGGGCCCGCGCCGGACGGGCGCGAGCTGTTGGTAGCCGAGCACCGCGTTCTCCCGGAGGGCGAGAGGCAGGACGATGCCGTCGCGGTGGCGGTCCTCCGAGATGTATCCCATGCCGCGAGCCCGTCGCTGGACGGTGGTCGCCGCGCTGACGTCGTCGCCGTCGAGGAGCACCGTGCCCGTGGCATCCGCTCGTCCGATGAGGGCGGCGAGGAGCTCGGACTGCCCGTTGCCCTCGACGCCGGCCACGCCGACGATCTCTCCGGCGTGGACGCGGAAGGCGACGTCGGAGAGCGGGGGGACGGCGTCGACTCCCGCGACGGTCAGCCCGCGCGTCTCGAGCACCACCCGCTCCGAGACCGGCGACTCGCGCGGGGTCACGACGGGCATCTCGGATGCCACCATCAGCCGCGCCAACTGGGCCGCGGTCGTCTCGGCGGGCACCGCGGTGCCGACCACCCGACCCGCGCGGATCACCGTGATGTCGTCGGCGAAGGAGAGCACCTCGTCGAGCTTGTGCGAGATGAAGATGACCGCCGCGCCGGCGCGCGTGAAGTCGCGCATCGCCGCGAAGAGGGCGTCTGCCTCGGCGGGGACCAGCACCGCCGTCGGCTCGTCGAGGATGATGATGCGCGCGTCGCGATACAACACCTTGAGGATCTCGACACGCTGACGCATCCCGACGCCGAGATCCGCGGTCTCCGCATCGACCGGAACCGGGAAGCCCGTCCGCTCGGCGAGCTCGCCCACCTCGCGGCGGGCACGGGCTGCGTCGATGAGCACCGGCGGGCCGGGCTCGTCGGCGAGGACGATGTTCTCCCACACCCGGAGGGCGGGAGCGAGCAGGAAGTGCTGGTGGACGATGCCGATCCCGGCGGCCTGCGCGTCGCGCGGCGAGCGGAACGTCACGGGACTGTCGTCGATCTCGATCGTCCCCTCATCGGGGCTCTCCTCCCCGGAGAGGATCTTCATGAGCGTCGATTTGCCCGCGCCGTTCTCGCCGACCACGGCGTGCACGCTCCCCGCGCGGACCGTGAGATCGATCCGGTCGTTCGCGGTGAACGTCCCGAACCGCTTCACGATGCCGCTCAGGCGCACCAGCACCTCCTGCCCGTCCGTCATCACAGGGCCGTCGGAACCGTGATCTTGCCGTCGATGATGTCCTTCTTGATCGCGGCGAGCTTGTCGGCGTAGGCGTCGAGGAAGCCACCCGAGGTGGAGTAGCCGACACCGTCATTGGACAGGTCGTAGCGCACCTCGCCCGGCTTCAACGAACCGTCCAGGAACTCGGAGATCGAGGTCTTCACGGCGACGTCGACGTTCTTGATCGCCGAGGTCAGGATGAACGGCTTGATGGTGTCGGAGACCGTCTGGTAGACGTCGGCGTCGACGCCGATGGCCCAGTTCTTCTTGGCATCCGTCGAGCTGGCCGCGGCCTCCTCGTACACTCCCTGGCCGGAACCCCCGGCGGCGGCGTAGACGACGTCGGCACCGCCCGCGTACATGGATGCCGCGGCCTCCTTGCCCTTGGTCGGGTCGGAGAAGCCGGTGAAATCGCCGAGGGGCGCGAGGTAGGTCTTGTCGACGACGATGGACGGGTCGACCGACTTCGCGCCGGCCTCGAAGCCGGTGAAGAAGTTCTGGATGCTGGGCTGGTCGACGCCACCGACGAACCCGACGTGCTTCGAGGTCGAGGCCAGGGCAGCCGCGACCCCGACGAGGTACGACGACTGCTCGGCGGCGAAGGAGATCGTCGTGACGTCGTCGATCACGGTACCGGCGTCGGCGTCGACCTGGACGAACGCGGTGTCGGGGTGGGCGGTCTCGGACATCGGCTGCTGCCACTGGAACCCGATACCGATGGCCAGCGCGGCCTTCTGCGACAGGGCGAGGTCGACGCGGTCCTGATAGTCGTCGGTGTTCGGGCTGGAGAGTTCGAGGGGCGTGAAGGAGTCTTCCTTCTCCGCCTCGGTGAACCCCTTGTAGGCGCTGTCCATGAACGAGAAGTCGCCGGTCGTGCCGTACAGCAGGGCGATCGTCGGACCGTCGGAAGCGGCCGAAGCCGACCCGGTGTCCGCGGTCTTACCGCCGCAGCCGGTCAACGCCAGCGCCGCGACCGTGAGGACGCCGCCCATCGTGAGCAGGGATCGGGTGAGGGGGCGTGACATGGGGACTCCTTCGGTTCGGGTGGGGCGCAGGAAATGTAATCGATTGCACGCTGGTCGGACGAACGAGGGGGATGCGACCGAGAGCCACCCTACTCAAACCGGAGAGGGTCCCGGATTTCCGTTGTATTGCGGTTCGATTTCGTGACCGCCTATCACGTAATCGATTGCGTACGATGGGCGTGTGATCGACCCCGCAGCCCCCGACGAGCTCGCCACGCTCGCCGACGTGGCCTCCGAAGCCGGGGTCTCCACGGCCACCGTGTCGCGCGCGCTGTCGGGATCCCGACCGGTCTCCCCCGACACGCTGAAACGCGTGCGCGCCGCCGCCGCTCGCCTCGGCTACCGCCATAACGCCGTCGCCAGCGCGCTGCGGTCCAATCGCACCCAGAGCGTGGGGATCGTCCTGCCCCGCTACGCGACGGTGTTCCTCTCGGCCCTCATCGAATCGGTGACGGAGAGCCTCGACGCGCAGGGCATCGGGGCCCTGCTCCGTTACGTCGCGCCCGACGGCGCCGACCACGACGAGCGCGTCGCCGACCTGCTCGATCGCCGAGTCGACGGGCTCATCGTCTGTCCCCCCACGATCGAAGCCTCCGGTCACGCGCAGCGACTGTCGCACGGCCTTCCCCTCGTCCAGGTGGGGCGGTTCCTGGATCCCGACACCCCCAGCGCCGTGAGTCTCGATGAGACGACCTCCGCCAGCCTTCTCGCGCGACACCTGGCCCGCACCGGCACTCGCCGCGTCGTCATGATCGGGCTCGACCCCGAGGCATCCGCCGATGCGACGCGCATCCGCTCGGTCGAGGACGCCTGCCGGGCGCACGGCATCCCCCGAGGCGCCGTGGTGTACCGCGGCAGCGATCTCCTCGCCGGCGTGACCGCGGCGGAGGAGCTGTGGGATGCCGTCGCCCCGGGCGAGACCCTCGTGTGCGCCAACGACGACGTGGCCACCGGAGTGCTCACCGTGCTCCGCGCGCGGGGCGTCCGCGTCCCCGATGAGGTGCAGATCGCCAGCCTGCTGCAGCTCTACCCCGATGCCCACGGCACGCCGCTGACCTCGCTGCGACACCCGTGGCGGCAGATGGGCGTCGAGTCCGTCGAGATGCTCGAGCACGCGCAGCGCTCGCGCGTCGCCGCCCGCCGGCGCACCGTGCTGAGTGCCGACCTGATCGTGGGCGCCAGCACCCGGACCCCTTCGGAGGAGACATGACCGCTCCCGTGGACCTCGTCGTCCGTCACGCCCGCATCGCCGCCGAGACGCACCGTCCTGCCCCCGGGTATCCCGACCTGCCGCGCGCCGACACGGCCGCGCGGGGCGGGCTCCGCGAGCTGTCGGCGCACAGTATCGGCGTGCGCGCCGGCCGTATCGCCTGGATCCTCCCCGACGACGAGGTCGACCTCGCGTCGCTCGCCGACGCCGAGGTCATCGACGCCGGCGGGCTCGTCGCCCTCCCGGGTCTGATCAACAGCCACACCCACACGCCCATGGTCATGTTCCGCGGCGCGGCCTCCGACGTCCCCACCGCCGAGTGGTTCAACGACCACGTGTGGCCCATGGAGGTCAACCTCACCGACCGTGACATCCGCCTCGGCGCCCGCATCGCGATCGGCGAGCTCCTCCTCGGCGGCGTCACCACCTTCGCAGACCACTACTTCGGCATGCCCACGATCGCCGAAGAGGTCGAGGCCTCCGGCATCCGGGCCCTGCTGGCCGACACGTTCTTCTCGTCCGAGGGCGCCGCGGGCCGAGAGCGCAGTGCGGCGTTCGCGCGCGACGCCGCCGGTGCCGCGAACGGTCGCATCACGACGGCGCTCGGTCCGCACGCCCCGTACACGGTCGACGACGACGACCTGCGGGCGACGGCCCGGGATGCCGAGCGCCTCGGGGTCCGCATCCACATCCATGCCGCCGAGAACCTCACCCAGACCGCGTCCAGCCGGTCGCGTCACGGCCGGACGCCCATCGGCATCCTGCACGAGACCGGGGTGCTCGAAGCCGGCGCGCTCATTGCGCACGGCGCGGGCATCGTCGCCGAGGACGTCGACCTGCTCACCCCCTACGCCGACCGCGTGGGTGTCGCCTCGTGCACCAAGACGTATCTCCTGCACGCGCAGCAGGGCACCACTCCCCTGCGCCTGCTGCACGATGCGGGGATCAGCGTCGGCATCGGCACCGACGGCGCCGCCGGCAGCATGACGCTCGACGTGTGGGAGAACATGCGTCTGCTCGGGATGATCGAGAAATACTCGTCCGGGGATGCCACGTGGGCGACGTCCGCGCACCTGCTCGACCTCGCGACACGTCAGAACGCCGAGGTCCTCGGCCTCGCCGACGAGGTCGGGGCGCTGCGTCCCGGGCTCCGCGCCGACATCGTGCTCGTCGACTTCCGCACGCCGCACCTGCAGCCCGTGCACGACCTCGCGCACTCGCTCGCGCTCAGCGCCCACCAGGGCGACGTGATGACCGTGATCGTGGACGGCCGGGTCGTCGTCCGGGATCGCCGGCTGCTCACCATCGACCTGGATGCCGCGGTCGACGAGCTCGCCGAGCGCCTTCCGGCGCTGACCGACCGCTCGCACGGGCGGCGCGTGCAGGACTACGCGCCCTGACGCTCCGGCCTCACCCCGCGAGGAAGCGCTCGACCTGCGGCACCGCGGCGTCGATCACCGCCCCGAAGAGCCGTTCGCCCTTGTCCGCCGTCGCCGGGCGCGGATCGCCGAAGACGGCGCTCCCGCCGATCTCGTGCAGGCGCACGGGCCGCAGACCGAAGTCGACCGGGAACTCGGGATACTCGGGCTCCGCACGATCCATCCGGACGAGCTCGGGAGCGGATGCCAACACCATCGACGTCTCGATCTCTTCGGCGTGGTTCATCCCCGGCGCGGCGGCGACGCTCTCGCGCACCGCGTCGGCCGCCTCGGCGAGACCGGGGTGGTCCAGCACGAGGACCCGCAGCCCCTCTGCCGCGAGGTCGCGCGCGGCCGCGGCGAGCGGCAGGCGGTTGCCGAAATCCCCGTTGACGATCACGATCCGGTCGAGCCCCGACGCCGCCGCTCCCCGCGCGATGTCGATCGCGAGGGCGCGCACGGTTGCGGGCGACAGCGAGATGGTGCCGGGGTAGCCCGACGTCGCCCACGTCTCGCCGTAGGCGACGGGCGGCAACAGGGCACCGCCGCAGCGCTCAGCGAGTGTCCGCGCGATGCGCTCGGCGACGATCGTGTCGGTGCTCAGAGGCAGGTGCGGGCCGTGGGCCTCGAGAGCGCCCACGGCCAGCACGGCCAGGCGCCCACCCGCGGCGACGTACTCTCGCACGTCGGCGGATGAGGCCCCGGCCAGCTCGAGCATCAGGCGTTGGCATCCTGACGCTTCAGGCGGGATGCGGCGCGGCCGCGCTCGGTCGCGTCGAGCACGACCTTGCGGATGCGCACCTTCTCGGGCGTGACCTCGACGCATTCGTCGTCGCGGGCGAACTCGAGCGACTCCTCCAGCGTGAGGATGCGCGGGGGCGTCATCGACTCGAAGGAGTCGGAGGTCGACGAACGCATGTTCGTGAGCTTCTTCTCCTTGGTGATGTTGACGTCCATGTCGTCGGCGCGCGAGTTCTCACCGATGACCATGCCCTCGTAGACCTCTTCGGTCGGCTGCACGAAGAAGCTCATGCGCTCCTGCAGGGCGATCATGGCGAACGGGGTGACGACGCCCATGCGGTCGGCGACGATCGAGCCGTTCTGACGGGTCGTGATCGAGCCCGCCCAGTCGTCGTAGCCGTGCGAGATCGCGTTCGCGATGCCGGTGCCGCGCGTGATCGTGAGGAACTCGCTGCGGAAGCCGATGAGGCCGCGCGAGGGCACGACGAACTCCATGCGCACCCAGCCGGTGCCGTGGTTGGTCATGTTGTCCATGCGGCCCTTGCGAGCGGCCATGAGCTGGGTGATGGCGCCGAGGTGCTCTTCGGGGGCGTCGATCGTCAGGTGCTCGAACGGCTCATTGAGCTTGCCGTCCTCACCGCGCTTGGTGACGACCTGGGGCTTGCCGACGGTGAGCTCGAAGCCCTCACGGCGCATGTTCTCGACGAGGATCGCGAGAGCGAGCTCTCCACGGCCCTGGACCTCCCAGGCATCCGGACGCCCGATGTCGACGACCTTGAGCGAAACGTTGCCGATGAGCTCGCGGTCGAGGCGGTCCTTGACCATGCGGGCCGTGAGCTTGTGGCCCTTGACCTTGCCCATGAGCGGCGAGGTGTTGGTGCCGATGGTCATCGAGATGGCCGGGTCGTCGACCGTGATGGCGGGCAGCGGGCGCACATCCTCGGGGTCGGCGATGGTCTCGCCGATCGTGATGTCGGGGAAACCGGCGATGGCGACGATGTCACCCGGGCCGGCGTCTTCGGCGGGGTAGCGCTCGAGGGCACGGGTCTTGAGCAGCTCGGTGATGCGGGCGTTGCTGGTCGTGCCGTCGGCGCGCACCCAGGCGACCGTCTGGCCCTTCTTGAGCGTGCCGTTGAAGACGCGCAACAGGGCGAGGCGACCGAGGAACGGCGAGGAATCGAGGTTGGTGACCCAGGCCTGCAGCGGAGCCTCGTCGTCGTACGCCGGAGCGGGGACGTGCTCGAGGATCGCACCGAAGAGCGGCTCGAGGTCGTCGTTGTCGGGCAGAGCGCCGTTGTCGGGACGGTTGAGCGACGCGGCTCCCGCGCGACCGGAAGCGTAGACGACGGGGACGTCGAGAAGAGCGTCGACGTCGAGGTCGGGCACGTCGTCGACGAGGTCGGACGCGAGGCCCAGCAGCAGATCGTGCGCCTCTTCTTCGACCTCGGCGATGCGCGCGTCGGGGCGGTCGGTCTTGTTCACCAGAAGGATCACGGGGAGCTTCGCCTCGAGCGCCTTGCGCAGCACGAAGCGGGTCTGGGGCAGCGGGCCCTCGGACGCGTCGACGAGCAGCACGACACCGTCGACCATCGACAGGCCGCGCTCGACCTCGCCACCGAAGTCCGCGTGACCCGGCGTGTCGATGACGTTGATCGTCACCGGAACCTCAGTGTGAACGCCGTTGTAGGTGATCGCCGTGTTCTTGGCGAGGATCGTGATGCCCTTTTCGCGCTCGAGGTCATTCGAGTCCATCGCGCGCTCTTCGACGTGCGCGTGCTCCCCGAAAGAGCCGGTCTGGCGGAGCATGGCGTCGACGAGCGTCGTCTTGCCGTGGTCGACGTGCGCGACGATCGCGACGTTACGGAGGTCAGGACGAAGGGCATGCGCCATGGAGGGTCTCCAGGAAAATTGGGGTGTCGCCCGGAATCGGGCCCTCCCACTCTACCGGCCCCGCGCAACTTTCCCTGGCAGACAGCAGAAAGGGCGGGACCCTGTGAGGAATCCCGCCCTCCCGGCTTCCGAGAGATGCGTCGGCGCTCAGCGGTAGAACGCCGCGATCGTCTCGAGTTTGCTGGTCGAGCCGGTGATCCGACTGACGACTCGGACCACGTCATCCGAACCGGCCTCGTAGTACTTGCCCACCGTGTACGAGATGCAGGGAGCGGGGGTGTCGGCTCCCTTGATCATCTGGCGCGCCGGCCCGCTCTCCCACGTGTTGCCCTCCGCATTGCGCGTGTACGGGGAGACGAGGATCGCGGAGTTGGCGGGACCGGAATAGCACAGCTGGACGCTGTCGAGCACCGCGCCGTTCGCCGTGTGCCCGCTGAAGTTCCCCGTGACCGTCAACACGAACGGGTCGCCGTTCACATCGCTCCACGTGTTGGAGATCGTCACCGCGGATTGCGAACCGATGTTCGCCGTCGCGAGTTCCCCGGCCGCGCTGGCCGGTGCGGCCACGATCGTCGACCCCAGCAGACCAGCCGCCGCCGCAGCGATGACCGAGGTCAGGATTCGTTTCTTCGACTTCATGTCGCGCCTCCTTTAGTAGGACGTCCATGTTTCTCCCGACACCCTCCTCGCCCAAGAGTGATGAGAACGCCCTCATCTCCGGTTCATGCGCCGAAGACGTGCCGATGACGCCGCGCACGCGCCGCCCTGCTCCGCGACGCCGGCCGTGAAGCCCGGCCGGCCGAGGCCTCGTTCGGTCCCCGATTCCTCATCTTCGCCCCGCGTGCGGACACGGAGAAGGGCGGGACTCCTCGAGGAATCCCGCCCTTCTCCGTGACGACGTCAGGACGCCGGCGTGTCCTTCAGCAGCTCGTGGCGCAGCTCGCGACGCGCGGCCTGCACCTCGACGTCCGGCACCGGGATGGCCGCGATGAGACGCTGCGTGTACGCCTCCTTGGGAGCGCGCAGGATCTCGTCGCGCGTGCCCTGCTCCGCGATCTTGCCGCGGTTAAGCACGACGATGCGATCGGCCATGGCATCCACCACGGCGAGGTCGTGGCTGATGAAGAGGCAGGCGAAGCGGTGCTCCTTCTGCAGCTCGCTGAGCAGCTCGAGCACCCGCGCCTGCACCGAGACGTCGAGCGCGCTCGTGGGCTCGTCGGCGACGAGCAGTCGCGGCTGGAGCGACAGTGCGCGGGCGATGCCGACGCGCTGCTTCTGACCGCCGGACAACTCGTGCGGGTAGCGGTTGCGATAGCTGCGCGGAAGGCGCACCTCGTCGAGGAGCTTCTCCACGCGGGCGTCGAGTTCGGCGCCCTTCGCCTCACCGGCGAGGAACAGGGGCTCACCGATCGACTCGCCGATGGGCAGACGCGGGTTCAGCGACGACGAGGGGTCCTGGAACACGATGCCGACGCGACGACGCAGCGACTTGATGAGCTTGCGCGATCCGCTCGAGATGTCGACGCCGTCGACCACCAGACGACCGTCGGCGATCGGCTGCAGACCGATGGCCGCACGACCGATCGTGGACTTGCCCGAGCCCGACTCCCCCACGAGGCCGACGATCTCGCCCTCGGCGATCCCGAGGGTCACATCGTCGACGGCGCGGAACGCCGCGACGCGACCCTTCTTGCCGTACTCGATCGACACGTGGTCGAGCTCGAGCACGGGGTGCGCGATGACCGGTGCGGCCGCGGCGAGCGTGAGCTCCTCGGTGTGCGCCGGCCCCTCGGCCACCGCGGCGGCGAGAGCCTCGACGATGTCGACGGTGGCCTCCCCCTCGAGCGTCTCCCCGAGACGCGGGACCGAGGCCAGGAGCTCCTTGGTGTAGTCGTCCTGCGGGTTTCCCAGCACAACGGCCGCGGGGCCCTGCTCGACGACCTGCCCGGACTTCATCACGACGATCCAGTCGGCGAGGTCGGCGACCACGCCCATGTCGTGCGTGATGAGCAGGACAGCCGAATCGAGGCGGTCGCGCAGGTCGCGGATGAGGTCGAGGATCTCGGCCTGGACGGTCACGTCGAGCGCCGTGGTGGGCTCGTCGGCGATGAGGAGGGCGGGTTCGAGGCTGATCGACTGCGCGATCATGGCGCGCTGACGCTGACCGCCGGAGAGCTGGTGCGGGTACGACGCGAACGCCTTCGCCGGGTCGGGCAGACCGACCATCCCCAGCAGCTCGAGGGCACGCGCCTTCGCCGCGGACGGCGCGATCGGGGTGTGCGCGCGCAGCGCCTCGATGATCTGCGATCCCACGGTCAGCACCGGGTTGAGGGCCGTCATCGGCTCCTGGAAGATCGCGGCGACCTCGGGGCCGCGCAGCTCACGCATCTGCCGCGTCGACAGACCCGTGATCTCACGACCGTTCACCTTGATGCTGCCGGTCACCCGGCTGTTCCTGGGCAGCAGGTCGAGCACGGCCATCGAGCTCACGCTCTTGCCCGATCCCGACTCGCCGACCACCGCGACGACCTGGCCGCGCGCGATCGAGTAGTTCAGGTTCTTCGCGGCCGGAACCCAGACGTCGTCGACGGCGAAGTCCACGCTGAGGTCGGTCATCTGGAGGGCGGGAACGCCCGCCGTCTCGGTCGTGCTCATGCGACTGTCCTCTCCGTCCCGCCCAGCGGGAGTGAGTGATCGGAAAATGAAAGAATCGGAGGATGCCACGCCAGACGTTCCGTTCGACGTTCACCCGCATCCTGTGCGTCATCGCGTGGGCGATCATCGCCGCGGTCGCGATCGGCCTTCTCGTGGTCCCCGGCGCGTCCGACGCGCCCGCCCTCGTGATCGTCGGCGCCCTCGGCGCCGCGGCCGCCGTCACCGCCGTGCTGTGGTCTCCGTCGATCTCCGTCGACGACGAGGCCGTGCAGGTCGACAACATCGCCCTGCGCTACCGCGTGCCGTGGGCCGCGCTGATCCACATCGACACCCGGTACGCGCTGCAGCTGCACACACCCGGTCGCCGCATCGGCGTGACCGCCGCGCCCGCCCCGGGCGCCGCCGGATCGCTTCGCGCGATGCGCGCCCACCGGCGCAGCGAGGGCGTGACCGCGCCGAACACCCGACCGGGCGAGCTTCCCGGAACCGACTCCGGCAACGCGGCCGAGATGGTCCGCACGCGCTGGCACGCTCTGCGCGATGCCGGCCGCGTCGAGGCCGGCATCGCCGAGTCGGTTCGGGTGGCCGTGACCCCGCGCGTCGACAATCTGCTGCTGCTGATCGCGGGCGTCGCCGGAATGGTGCTGGCCGTAGCCCTCGCCTGACACCCGCCGCGAGACGGTCGTCATGACGACGGCGTCTCCGGGTGCACCCGCGCCTGCGTGCTGGCGGGAGCCGTCGTCGACGACGCCGGCTGCTCCTTCGTACGGCGCAGCGAGAAACGCTTCTGCCGCGGGTCGAACGCGTCGCGCAGACCATCGCCGACGAAGTTCACCAGGACGGCGAGCAGCACGATGAAGACGGCCGGCCACCAGAACAGCCACGGGCGGGTCTGGAACGCCGACTGGTTGTCGGAGATGATCAGACCGAGCGAGACGTCCGGCGGGCGCACACCGAGCTGGAGGTAGCTCAGCGCGGTCTCCAGCAGGATCGCGGATGCCGCCAGCAGCGTCGCCGCGACGATGACCACGCCGATCGCGTTCGGCAGGATGTGCTTGAAGATGATGCGCGCGTCGCTGGCGCCCGCGACCCGAGCCGCCTCGACGAACTCCCGCTCGCGCAGCGTGAGGAACTCGGCGCGCACGAGTCGAGCGATCGTGGTCCACGAGATCATCGCGAGGAAGAACGCGAGCGGCACGACTCCCAGGCCGCCGGTTGCGCGGCCGACCACCGCACCGATGACGATGATCGGGATGACGATGAAGACGTCGGTGATGCGCATGAGAACCGAGTCGACCCAGCCGCGGTAGTACCCCGCCAGGGCGCCGATGACGGTGCCGACAGCAGTACCCACCGCACTGATCACGACCATCACGAGGATCGAGTTCTGGATGCCGCGCATCGTCATGGCGAAGTAGTCGATGCCGATACGGTCCTGACCGAAGGGGTGGTCACCGACCGAGAACGGCCACAGCGAGAGCGTGGGCGCTCCCCCGTCGTTCTGCGGGTTCAGCGAGGTGTAGTCGTACTTCCACCACCCGGGGATCGGTCCCAGACCGATCGCGGAGATCGAGAAGACGGCGACGAGGATGAACAGGATGCCGGAGACGACGGCGACCTTGTTCGCGAGGAAGCGCCGGAGGATGAGCCGTCCCTGGCTCACCCCGACGGTGTTCCGCTCGTCGGCGGGAGGCGGCGCGTCGACGTTGGCCGGCTCGGGAAGCATCTGGGTCATCGAAGGACCTCCGGGATTCGGATGGCGGCGATCATGCGACCACTCGCACGCGCGGGTCGAGCGTGGCGTAGGCGAGATCAGCCAAGAAGTTGAAGACGATCGCGGTGATGGCGATGACGAGGAAGTAGCCCATCACGGGGTTCACGTCGACGCGCTGGATGGACGTCACGAACAACGCCCCCATGCCGGAGATCGCGAAGACCCTCTCGGTGATGACAGCTCCACCCAAAAGCGCGCCGATGTCGGTCGCGACGAGGGTCACGATCGGGATCAGCATGTTGCGCAGCCCATGACGCAGGATCACGGTGCGCTCGGGCAGGCCCTTGGCGCGCGCGGTGCGGATGTAGTCCTGGTTCATCACCTCGAGCATCCCGGCGCGCGCATACCGCGTGTACCCCGCGAACGAGATGAGCAGCAGCGAGATCGTCGGCAACAGGAGGTGGGTGAACGAGTCGATCCCGCTGATCCACATGTCGCCCGTGAAGCCCGGCGTGCTTGCGCCGACGGTCGCGATCGGACGACCGTTGATGCGGGGGTTGTTCACATACTGAGGCCACGACTGCATGTAGCGGTCGAGGACGACGAGGGCACCGGACAGGAAGGCCACCAGGGCACCGATGCGCGCGGCCATTCCGCGGTCGGGTGCGCCCAGCAGATAGCCCGAGACGACACCGACCACGACGGCGACGACGCCGAGGATGATGATCGTGTTGAACGTCGAGATGTCGAACAGCCCCTGCAGGGCGAAGTAGCACACGTACGCGATGGCGCCGTTGAGGGCGGCGACGATGAGCGCACGGCGATTCTGCAGGCCCGCGATCAGAGCGGTCGTGATGACCACGATGCCGGCGATCAGCAGGAGCAGACCGACGGGTCCGAGACCCGGGTTGCGGAACCAGTCCGTGACGTTGAAGTACACGAGCAGGGCGATCGTCGCGAGACCGGAGACAGCGGCGACGATCATGCGCCGTCGCGCGTCGCCTCCGATCATGGCCTGCCAGACGACGGCGCTGACGACGGCCAGGAGAGCGATCAGCCAGATCGGGATGGATGTCGCCGACTCGAGGAAGCTGTTGAAGCCCAGCGCCATGAACTCCTTCAGGAGCACCGCGACGAGGAAGGACGGCAGCGAGAAGAGGAAGAAGCTGAGCAGTGTGATGCCGAAATCGAATCCGCTGTACTGGCGGAGGGCCGAGACCACGCCGACCACGATGCCGAGGACGATGGCCAGCACGAACGACGCCGTCACGAGCTGGAGAGTCGAACCGATGGCGGTCGGGAGGATGTCGAGGACGGCCGCGTTCGACACGGTGAGGCCGAGGTTGCAGGCGCCGGTGAACGGGACGAGGCAGCCGGCGGCACCGCCGAGCCAGAGGAAGTAGCGCAGGGGCACCGGGACGTTCAGGTCGAGCGCCGCAACACGGGCGGCGATGAGCTGGTCACGGTTGGCGGCGGAGCTGTCGCGCAGGTCCTGCAGGGGGTCGCCGGAGTTGGCGGCCAGCACGTACATGATGAACGATGCTGCGAGCAGAACCAGGATCGAGACGGCGATGCGCCTGAGGATGAATCCGACCATCGCGGGAGGACTTCTTTCGATCGGGTGGAAAGGCACCTGTAGGTGCCCAGGAAAGGATAGTCGCGAGCAGTCCGGGTTCGGCGCACGCGCACACGCGAAACGAGGCGCCGGAGTCGGGCGACTCCGGCGCCTCGCGGGGGATCAGCGGGTTATCAACCCGCCAGCGTCCACTCCTGCGCGTTCCACACGATGCCCGTCTGGCCGCCGAAGTAGTCGACGCCCTGGATGGAACCGTTGTCGGCGAAGAGGCCGGGGAGCTGGAACAGCGGCAGACCGTAGTAGTCCTTGGCCGTCTCAGCGTCGATCTTCACCTTGGTGTCGTCGAGCTTGGTGGTGTCGGTGGTCACCTGGCTCTCGTCGACGAGGGTGTCGACGGTGGCGTTGCTGTAGTTGTTGTAGTTTCCGCCGCCGCCGGTCTTGAAGATCTGCGGGAGAGCCGCGTTACCGGCACCGGGCGAGATCCAACCGAAGATCGAGACGTCGTAGCTTCCGCTGCCCAGGAGCTTGCTCCAGTCGGGCGAACCGGCGTCCACGATGTTGAAGCCGGCCTGCTGCGCCGACTGCTGGATGGCGCGGAAGCTGTCGACACGGTTGGGGTTGTTGGTGTTGTAGAGGATGCGGACCGTCGGGGTCGCACCGTTCAGCAGCGTCTTGGCACCCTCGATGTCGGGCTCGGTGAACTTGTCGTATCCGCTCGCGGCGACGGCGGTGGAGTACTTGTCGCCATCGGTCGGCAGGAAGATCTGCGAGTTCAGGACCTCGGCATCCGGGTTGATCGGCTTGATGATCGAGTCGAGGATCTGCTGACGCGGGATCGTCTTCAGGAACGCCTCGCGGACGTTCGCGTCGGCGAAGACGCCACCGAAGCTCAGGTCGACGTGGTCGTACGACAGCTGGCTGCCGGAGTGGACCGTCGCGTTGGCGTTCTTCAGAGCGGTCAGCGTGTCAGCGGAGGGCTGCGGCTGGATGGCCTGGACCTCGCCGTTCTGAAGGGCCGTCACCTGCGCGTTCGCGTCACCGATGAAACGGATGATCAGCTGGTCGTACGAGGGCGACATCTTGCCCTTGTAGTTGGGGTTCTTGCCCAGCGTGATGCTCTGCTCGGGCGTGAAGTCGGTCACGATGAACGGACCGCTCGCGACCAGGAGGCTCGCGTCGGTCGGCATGGCCGTGACGTCGTAGCCCTTGTTCCAGAAGTCGGCCGCGGCCTGCAGCGTCGCGTTGGGGGCGACGGGCGCGTCCGGGTTGCCCTTGGGGGTGTCCTTGAGGAGCTTGACGAAGTCCTCCTCGGAGACGCCGGCCTTCTCGGCGAGCACGTGCGCCGGCTTGCCGATGGGGTTCACGAGCTCGTAGTCCACGAAGGGCTTCGAGTAGGTCAGCGTCATCGACATGTTGTCGTCGCTGATCTCGGGGAACGACGTGGTGTCGAGGCCCGCGGTGCTGCCGGCGAGCGTGAAGTACTGCGTGCCGCCGTTGGTCACGGCGCCGCTCTCGTCGAGCTTCGCGTCGTCGTAGTAGCCCGAGTTGATGGCCCAGTTGACGAGCATGTCATCGGCGTTGATGGGCTGGCCGTCCGACCAGGTCAGACCTTCGTTGATCGTGTACTTCACCGTCAGCGGGTCGTCCGACACCTTCTCGTACGTGCCGAAGTCGGTGTTGTCGATGACGCTGAAGTCCTTGTCGAGGCGCTGGAAGCCGCCGAGACCCAGCCCGCCGCTGACACCGGTGAGGTAGCCCACCATGCCGTTGGTGTCGAGGTTGGCCTCGGGGGTGTCGCCGTTGAACGACGTGAACGCGTTCGTCGTGGCGATCGTGATGGTGCCGCCGGAGGCGGAGGATCCGCCTTCGGGTGCTGCCGTCGTGGTGCAGCCGGCGAGGGCGAGCGCCGCAACGGCGACACCTGCTCCCACCGTCAAGGCGCGCGTGCGCCGAGTCTTTTCAGACACTTTGCCTCCAGTGCAAGGTTGGCGATTCCCCGCGCAACAGACGCCAGCGGGGGGAGCCGTGGATACGGAAACGATAAGTAAACGCACTGCGTTGGTCAAAACTCCTGGGGAAACCGTTACATACCTTTAATTCGGGAACGGTTGCATGTGGCAATCTGACAACATGATCCGCGACTCGGCCTTCCACGAACCCGGGATCGAACAAAACGTCTACCGACGCAGACGCCTGCCGTGGGAGATCGCGCTCGTGCTGCTGGTCACGGTCGGACAGTCCGCGATCTACTCGGTCGTGTCGTTCATCCGCGCCGCGACCCGCGCCCCGATCTCCCAGCAGCAGACGCAGCTCAACCCCTCGCGCAGCGCGGAGCCGCTGTGGGACGCGATCTATCAGTTCCTCGACATCTTCTTCTCGCTCGCCCTCGTCGCGCTGGTCATCTACCTGCTGTGGGAACCGGGACTCAGCGCCCTGCGCCGCATCGGTCTCGACTTCCGGCGGTTCGGGGGTGACACGGCTCGCGGTGTCCTGCTGGTCGCCCTGATCGGCGTTCCCGGCATCGGCGTCTATGCCGCGGGCCGGGCACTCGGTCAGAGCATCGCCGTCATCCCCGCTCCCCTGGACTCCTCGTGGTGGGTCATCGCCCTCCTGATCCTCGCGGCACTGCGGGCAGGGCTCACCGAGGAGGTCATCTTCCTCGGCTATCTCTTCGATCGCCTGCGGCGCCTCGGTTGGTCCTGGACGTGGGTCGTCGTCTCGACGGCACTGCTTCGCGGGAGCTACCACCTGTACCAGGGGTGGCCCTCCGCACTCGGGAACGTCGTCATGGGCCTGGTGTTCGGCTGGTGCTACCGGCGCTGGGGCCGCGTCATGCCCCTGGTCGTCGCGCACACGATCATCGACATCGTCGCGTTCGTCGGCTACCCGCTCGCCGCCGCCTGGTGGCCCGGCATCTTCACGCCGACACCTCCTCCCACCCCGACCGCCACGCCCTGACGTCGACGCGTCGCGGGGGCTCGGCATCCGGATCCCGCCGGTGGGGACCCGGGAACGGGAGGTCGAGGAGCGGGGCTCAGGGAGTGGTGACCGACCAGGTCCAGAAGGACGGCGGCACACCATCGGGCTCGGACGTGTAGGCGACGCCCTGCACGCCCTTGCCCACGGCGACGGCACCCGTGCGTTCGAACAGCGGCACACCGGCGTAGGCGGTGAACAGCGAGCGGTCGATGTCTTTCGCGCTCGCCAGCACGTCGACGGGGTCCGTGTCGTTCGTGAGCTTGCGGAACGCGCGCTGCGCGTCGGGACCGTCCACGCCCTCGGCCAGGCGGTCGCGCGAGGAGCGATAAAGACTCTCGTCCTCCCCGACCCACGACAGGGTGGCGTCCGCCTGTTCCCCCGCGGCGGCGGCTCGGACGGCGATGCCGGCCTTCGCGCCCATCGTCACCAGCCGCGTGAACACCGCGCTGGAGAGCTCATCCGTCGCGTCGTACGCGACACGGAGGACCGCGGCGCGATCGTCGAGCGCGGAACGCGCGGCATCCGGATCCGCCGACGCCCCGGGCGCGTTGTTGCCCGACGTGAGGTCGTTGTAGAGCTGCCCCGTGGCCGGCGAGGAGAGGAACGACTGCAACGGTCGAGCATCGGGGCGCACCTCGTGCAGGAGATCTTCGACAAGGGAGTTTCGGTCGAGCGACAGCGTCACGGCCTGCCGGAGGTCGGCCGGGGTGCCGTCGGCGAAGCGCAGCTGAAGCGTCTGCGTGGTGGGTCCGGTGGTGACCTGCACGCCCGCGTCGGTGAGGGACGCGAGTTGCGTCGGATCGAGGTCGCCGACGTTCGCCACGTCGACCTCGCCCGCCGTCACCGCGGCGAGCTGCGCGGCACGATCGGGGAAGAACCGCACCGTCAGTCCGGTCAACCCCGGATAGTGGGCACCCTGATAGTCGTCACGTCGCTCGATGGTCAGGGCGTCTGCGGTCACCTCGGAGACCTTCCACGGTCCCGCCGCCACGGCCGACGCCGCATCGGGCACGCCCCCCGCGGGTGCGTCGAAACCGGTGTTCCACGCGGCAGCGGCAGCGGCGAGCACGGGGTTCGGTGCCACGGGAGCTGCGGGGTCGCCTTCCGCCGTGGTGAGGATCGCCGCCATGAGCTGTTGCACCGTGACGCCCGCTTTCGCGGCGACGACGTGCACGGGGCGATCGAGCATCCACTGACGGTTCCAGTCGGCGAAGGGCTGGTCGTACACGAGCGTGAGCGTGTCTTTGGCGCGGTTGAGACTCGGACGGGCGGTCCGGGCGTTCGGATCAGCCGGTACAGCGGTCTGGAAGTACCGCGTGCCCGAGACGATCTGCCCCTGATCGTCGTACGCGGCATCGTCGAAGAAGTGCGAGGAGACCGCCCAGCCGAAGAGCAGGTCGTCCAGGGTCACGGGCGTGCCGTCGGACCACGTGCGGTCGGGGAAGAGCTCGTAGCTGACCGTGAGGGGGTCGCCTTCGACGCGCGTGATGCGCCCGAGACCGTTGTTGGGGACGACCTGGAGTTCGCCGTCGAGAGAGCCGAGCCGCTCGTCCAGCAGCGACGAGACCGCCCGGTTGGCGGGAGTGGAGCCCTGCGCGGTCGCCGCGTTGAAGCTCGTGAGGGAGCCAACCACGCCCACGGTCAGGCTGGTGCGGACGGGCTTCTCCGGCTCGGGGGCCGGCTCCGGTGCGGAGCAGGCGGACAGCCCGACGGTCGCGACGACCATCAGCGCCGCAGCGCGCAGCAGACTCCGGGAACGTGTGGTCAATCGAGGAACGTGAGACTGGCCAGGGTGCACAGGGGAACCTTACCCAACGCGTGCTGTGCGATTGCCTGTGCGATTGCCTGTGCGCGCCGACCGCGGCGGCGACTCCGGATGCCGGGAGCCACCGCCACGGTCGGTTTCGTCAGGCGAACGCCTCCGGGGGCGGGCACGAGCAGACCAGGTTGCGGTCGCCGTACGCCTGGTCGATGCGGCGCACCGGGGGCCAGTACTTGCCGCGGATCAGCGAGCGCACGGGGTACACGGCGGTCTCGCGCGAGTACGGGTGCTCCCATTCGCCCACCACGACCGTCTCGGCTGTGTGCGGGGCGTTGACGAGCGGGTTGTCGTCGGCGGGCCACTCCCCCGCAGCGACCGCGAGGGCCTCGTGCTTGATGGCGACCATTGCATCCACGAAGCGGTCGAGCTCGGCGAGGTCTTCGCTCTCGGTCGGCTCCACCATCAGGGTGCCGGCGACCGGGAACGACATCGTCGGGGCGTGGAAGCCGTAGTCGATCAGGCGCTTGGCGACGTCGTCGACGGTGATGCCGGTCTGGTCCTTGAGTGGGCGAAGGTCGAGGATGCACTCGTGCGCGACGAGTCCGCCCTCACCCGCGTACAGCACCGGGTAGTGCTCGCGCAGGCGCGTGGCGATGTAGTTGGCCGAGAGCACCGCGGCGGCCGTCGCCTGACGAAGCCCCTCGGCGCCCATCATGCGCACGTACGCCCACGAGATCGGCAGGATGCCGGCGGAGCCGTGCGGGGCGGCCGAGACCGGTCCCCCGTCGAACACGCCCCCGGCGTGGTCGGCGCGCTGCGAGAACGGGTGCGAGGGCAGGTACGGCGCGAGGTGCGCCTTGGCCGCCACCGGACCGACGCCGGGGCCGCCACCGCCGTGCGGGATCGCGAACGTCTTGTGCAGGTTGAGGTGCGACACGTCGCCGCCCAGGTCGCCGAAGCGGGCGAAGCCCAGCAGGGCGTTCAGGTTGGCGCCGTCGACGTACACCTGTCCGCCGGCGTCGTGCACGGCCTGCGTGATCTCGAGCACGTCGTGCTCGTACACCCCGTGGGTCGAGGGGTACGTGATCATGAGCGCCGAGAGCTCCGCGGCGTGGTGCGCGATCTTCGCGCGCAGGTCGCCGAGGTCGACGTTGCCGGCCTCGTCGCACGCGACGACGACGACCTTCATGCCCGCCAGGATCGCCGAGGCGGCGTTCGTGCCGTGTGCCGACGAGGGGATGAGACACACCGTGCGCGCGGTGTCGCCGTTGGCGAGGTGGTAGCCGCGGATCGCGAGCAGGCCCGCGAGCTCGCCCTGAGATCCGGCGTTCGGCTGCAGCGACACCGCGTCGTAGCCGGTCACCTCGGCGAGCCAACGCTCGAGCTGCTCGATCATCTCGAGGTACCCGTGCACGTCGGCTTCGGGCGCGAACGGATGCACGCGCGAGAACTCGGGCCACGACACCGCTGCCATCTCGGTCGCCGCGTTGAGCTTCATCGTGCACGAGCCCAGCGGGATCATGCCGCGGTCGAGCGCGTAGTCGCGGTCGGCGAGCGTCTTGAGGTAGCGCATCATCGCGGTCTCGCTGCGGTGACTGTGGAACACCGGGTGCGTGAGGTACTCGTCGTCGCGGTGGAGGGCCTCCTCGACCCCGCGCAGCGCCTCCCCCTCGGACAGTTCCTCGCTCGCGAGACCGAAGGCGTCGAGGATCGCCGAGAGATCGGCATCCGTCGTCGTCTCGTCCACCGACACGCCCACGGTCGCATCGTCCACCCACAGCAGCTGGTAGCCGCGCTCGCGGGCGCGATCGACGACGTCCTGCGCGCGCCCCGGCACGTGTACGCGCACGGTGTCGAAGAAGGCGTCGCTCGCGAGGGTCAGGTCGGACGAGCGGAGAGCGGATGCCAGGGCATCGGCCTTGCGCGCGACCCGCGTCGCGATCGCGCGGAGCCCGTCGGGCCCGTGGTACACCGCGTACATCGCGGCCATGACCGCGAGCAGCACCTGGGCGGTGCAGATGTTCGACGTGGCCTTCTCGCGGCGGATGTGCTGCTCGCGCGTCTGCAGCGACAGGCGGTAGGCGGGGGCGCCCACGGCATCCTGCGACACACCGACGAGGCGGCCGGGCAGCTGACGCTCGAGGCCCGCGCGCACGGCCATGTAGCCGGCGTGGGGTCCGCCGAAGCCGAGCGGCACACCGAAGCGCTGGGTCGTGCCCACCGCGACGTCGGCACCGAGGGAACCGGGCGAGCGCAGCAGGGTCAGGGCGAGTAGGTCGGCGGCGGCCACCACGAGACCGCCCGCGGCGTGCACCGTCTCGGCGACGGCCGAGAAGTCCCAGATGCGACCGGTCGCGCCGGGGTACTGCACGAACGCGCCGAACGCCTCGGGCACATCCCCCGCGTACGAGGTCTCGACGATCCGGATGCCGACGGCCGCGGCGCGGTGGTGCAGCAGCGCCTTGGTCTGCGGAAGGGCGTCGACGTCGACGAGGAAGACGTCGGTCTTGGCCTTGGACGCGCGGCGGGCGACGAGCATGCCCTCGACGACGGCGGTGGACTCGTCCAGCATCGACGCGTTGGCCGTGGCGAGACCGGTCAGGTCGGTCACCATCGTCTGGAAGTTGATGAGCGCCTCGAGGCGCCCCTGCGAGATCTCGGGCTGGTACGGCGTGTACGCGGTGTACCACGAGGGGTTCTCGAGCACGTTCCGCGCGATCACCGACGGCGTGAAGGTGTCGTAGTAGCCGAGACCGATCATCGGGCGGGCGGAGCGGTTGGCGGATGCCAGCTCCCGCAGCTCTGCGAGGGCCTCGGCCTCGGTGGCCGCGGTCGGGATCGCGCTGCTGGCGCGGGCCTGCACGTGGATGGAGGCCGGGACCGCGGTCTCGACGAGCGCCTCGACGCTGTCGTAGCCGACGACCTCGAGCATGTGCGCCTGGGCGTCGGCCCCGATGCCGATGTGGCGGTCCGTGAAGGCCGCCGGGGTCCCGGCATCCGTGCGGGAAGGAAGGACGGCGGTCATGCGGTGAGGTCCTCGTAGGCGGCGCGGTCGAGGAGGTCACCGGGCAGGTCGCCCTCGACGCGGATCTTGATGAGCCAGCCGCCCGCGAAGGGCTCGGCGTTGACCAGCGACGGGTCGTCGACGACGGAGTCGTTGACCTCCACGACCGTGCCGGTGATGGGTGCGTAGAGCTCGCCGACGGACTTGGTCGACTCGATCTCGCCGCAGACGTCGCCCGCCGTGACGGCGGAGTCGGCGCCGGGGAGCTCGACGAAGACGACGTCGCCGAGCTTGTCAGCGGCGAAGTCGGTGATTCCGACGGTGGCGATCGTCGCCCCGTCTTCATCGCTGAGGGCGATCCACTCGTGCTCGGAGGTGTAGCTGAGGGCGGTGAGGTCGGTCATGCGTTTCTCCGGTAGAAGGGAAGGGCGGTGACGGTCGCGGGGATGCGGGTTCCGCGCACGTCGATGGACAGTTCGGTTCCGATGGCGGATGCCGCGGGGGCGACGAACGCCATGGCCACGGGGTGGCCGAGGGTGGGGCTGAGGGCGCCGCTGGTGATCACGCCGACGGTGTCGTCACCGTGCAGCACGGGGTAGCCCGCGCGGCCCGCGCGGCGGCCTTCCGAGACCAGTCCGACGAGCACGGGGGCGTCGGCGGGGCCGGACGAGAGGCCCTCTTTTCCGATGAACCCCTCCTTGTCGACGGCGACGACGCGGCCGAGACCCGCTTGCGCGGGAACGATGTCGCGCGAGAGCTCGTGGCCGTACAGCGGCATACCGGCCTCGAGGCGCAGGGTGTCGCGCGCGGCGAGACCGCACGGCACGAGGCCGCGGTCGGCACCCGCGGCGAGCGCGGCATCCCACAGGGCGGCGGCGTGCGCGGTGGGGATGAGCAGCTCGTACCCGTCTTCGCCGGTGTAGCCCGTGCGGGCGACGAAGAGCGGCGCGCCGTCGAAGGTGCCCTCGGTCCAGGCGTAGTAGCCCAGCTCGTCGAGGGCGGTGCCGGTGATCTCGACACCCGGGGTGGAGCTCAGGATGCCGCGGGCCGCGGGGCCCTGCAGGGCGATGAGGGCGTAATCGTCGGTGACGTCTTCGACCGTGAGGCCGGTGGAGCCGGCGACGAAGGCGAAGGAGCGGGGACCGCTGCCTTCGGAAGGCTCCGGGACCTCGGTTGCGGCAGCGGCGGAGCTTGGCAAGGCATCCGCCGCCGAAGCCCAGGTCGCCTGCGCCGTCTGGAAGGCCGCCGCCACGGCATCCCTGTTGCCCGCATTCGCGATGACGAGGAAGTGCTCGTCGCCGGTGCGATACACGATGACGTCGTCGATGATCCCGCCGCTCGCGGCGAGAACGAGGGAGTACTTGGCCTTGCCCACCTTCATGGTCGACAGTCGACCGGCGAGCACGTAGTCGAGGAACCGCGCGGCGAGCGGGCCCGCGACCACGAACTCGGCCATGTGCGAGATGTCGAAGAGCCCGGCGGCCTGACGCACGGCGTGATGCTCGGCGAGGTCGGAGGTGTAACGCACGGGCATGTTCCAGCCGCCGAAGTCGGTGAACGAGGCGCCGAGGGCCTCGTGCCGATCGTGCAGCGGCGACGTGCGCGGTGGAGCGGGGGTTTCGGTCATGAGTTCTGCCGTTCGCGATGACGGTCAGACGCCGGTCGGCGCCTGAAGAACTCCCCCTCTGTCATGGGCCTGAGAGTTTCGCCCGCACGCCCCGTTCGGGGGACGCGGGCTTTCACCGTCGGCGGATCCGGCGCGGTGCACCCGAATCACTTTCCAGAGTGGCCCGATCGACGCGGTACGCGTACCTGAGAGATTGGCGGGGAGGCTTGCTCCTTCGGTGCCCGGCTGCGTTCGCCGGAGCTCTCCCGCATCGATCATGGGGCCGGTGTGGACTTGTGGGGTCAGCCTAGCGGGTGGGGGCGCGGGGAACAGCTTCTGCTCGGGGAATCAGTAGGAGCCGCCGGGCCAGACGTCATCGGGGAGGCGGATGCAGGGCGAGCCTGAATCGACGTCGAGTTCGGCGCGAGATCTGATGTAACGAACGACCCACACGGATTGATCCGTTCCGTAGAGGGTCACGAGTGAGTCACCTTGGTTCTCTCGTCTACTGACGCTGAGATCGTCCCGGCCGGCGAAGCTCTCGGCGATTGCCCCAATGACGTCGTCGGGGGTCCGATCTCCGATGATTGTCGCCGTCAATCCGCCAGCCCATTGTCTCGCGCCATCAGGAGAACACGAGAGAAGCGTCCCCTTCTCCTGTTGCGTGATGTTTGTCGCAACGCCCGGCGGCAACGATTGCACGATCTCGCGCTCCATCTCCTGCGCAAGCTTCTTTGCGTCGTCTAGCGACATCTGCTCGTCAATGAGCCCCGCGGAACCGCTGCATCCTGTCAAGGCTGCAGCAAGCACGATCGCCACACACACCGTCGAAACGACCACACGTCTCATTCGTAGATCTTCTTCCTCAGGTCATTCAACGGACCGATGTTGTCGTCGCTGATCCCCGCGATGAGATTGTGATTGGTCAACGGAGTCAGAGACACATGCAGCGAGGGTCCGCCCGGGTCAAGGAACGGAGCGAGGTCCCCACCGAGCGGGATCTCGGTGTCCGTCCTTCTTTCGTAGATGTGACTCTCGAAAACAGGGACCCTGTCAGGCGCGCGCCCCGCGTTGACCAACATCCCGTCTTGAGCCATGGATAGCGCATCCGTGTAGCTCCAGTGCGAGTAGCTCGTCGAAGAGCTCGGCTCCCAACCATCAGGCACCCACGCACCGGACAGCGAGTGCACTTGGTCGTAACGAGCTCCCCTCATCTCAGAGGCTGTGATCGGCACGAGCCCCCAGCTGTGCCCCGCTGCGAGTTGCAGACCGTGCGCGAGGGTCGGATCGCTCGCCATCCCCCGATGGAAACGCGCGAGCGCGTCACCCGCGACAGCGGCCCGGCCGGGGTCATTGGCTTCTAGCAGGCCGATCCCGAGCCTCGTCTGCCCCGCATACTCGTCGTCGCCGGGAAAGTCGCTGCCTTTCCAAACGAATGCCACCATCCCGGGGTCTCGATCTGTCATCCAGTGCGAGACACCCTGGACCTCGCCCCGGTAGAAGCTGTCTACCCGCGTGAACGTTCCGGGCACGTAGGTCAGGATCCTCGTCGTCCCTGGCCCGGGGGTGCCGAACATCTCGACGATGCGGTTGTCCGCAGGCTCGTAAAGGTAGAGCTGCACCTCGCCTGCGTCGACGCTACGGAGGTAGTCGCGCTCTGCTCGCAGGGCGTCCAGTTTGGCCCGCCGCTCCGCCTGTAAGTCAGCACTCGCCCCCTCCTGAAGAACCCGTTCCCAGCCGGGGATCTCAGCCTCCACCTCACGAAGCCGCGCTCGCGCGCTCACCCGGTTCGCGGCGACCCGGTCGAGCGGGGGCACGCCACCCAAAGCCCCGACGACGGCCGGCGCGCCGTCGATGAGCGCCGCGACGGTGCCCGGCGGGAGAGTGCTCCACCAGGCCCGCACCGCTTCCGGCGACGGCGGACGCGAGCGCAATCGCTCCGCCCAGTCCGGGTGAGCGGCGAGGAGGCGTGCGACGTGGGCGGAGTCCGCACGCGCCAGCGCGACAAGAGGCGCCAGCACCACCCCGCTCGCCAACGCCTCGGTGCGCGTGACCCAGGTCAGCCGGGGGCCGAGAGGCGGCGGCGCGGCATCCGGAATCGCCACCTCCCACGACGGCGGAGGGGCGATGCCCTCCAGGTCCGAGCGCGCTTGGTCGAGGCGTTCTTCGACATCGGACGTGAGCCGATCGACCTGCGCCTCCAGCTCGATCGAGCGTTCGCGGTCGTCGATGCCCCGGGACGCACTCAGGAAGTCCTCGACGTCATCGACCAGCCCCCGCCGCCGCATCGCGAGCCACATCAGGTCTTCGGCGAGGTCGTCCATGAGGTCGGCGGCGCGACCCAACGCCCCTCCGACGTCCGCGCTGACAAGAAGCAGAGGCCTCATCTTCGCGCGCAGTTCCGCCGTTTCCGGCGCCGCGTACACGACTTCGATGCCGTCCCATGCCGACACCACTTCCGCCGCAGCCCCGACGAGGCTGCCCGCACGGACACGCAGCTCGTGCGCGACGCGCGACAGCTCACCGAAGTCCACGGGCAGTTCAGGGATGCCTCCGATGTGCACGTTCATGAGATCCGCCAGCGCCCGGTCCCCCGCCGTGCGGCGCTCTGATCGGCGTTGACGGCCATGACGACATCGGCGCGACAGTATTCCTCGACCGCCTGTTCGGCTGCCGCCAGAACGGCTCCCGCGTACTCGGCGAGCCCGCAGGCCTTCGCCTCCCACGGGTCCATCGCCCTGTCGAATCCGTGAGACAGCTCCGGCGCCGAGGCCACGGCATCCCGAATCGCCCGGAGCGCCTGCACGGCGGCACTGACCGCGTTCGTCAGGTCGTCGAGCGAACGCGAGGTGAGCCCGGCGAGGTCGAGGAACCCCGCAATGTCGATCGCGTATCGGTCGGTCATCCGCGAGACGCTAGCCGCGCGCGACGGAGCGCCCGAGAATCCCTCCACAACCGCCGACCTGGTGAGGAGAAGTGCGGCGAAGAAGCTCAGCGGGGCGTGCAGGCTCCGGATGCCACCGGCGTCGACAGCGATCCGAGCTGCGCCATCACGGGCTCCAGCTCGGCCGGCGTCATGGCGTACCCGACGTTGTCATCGGTGTCGGAGCGCGCGAAGACGACCCCCGCGACCTCGCCGGACGGCGTGAGCAACGGTCCGCCCGAGTTGCCCGGCCGCACGATCGCGCCGAGCGCGTAGATCTCGCGCGGGCTCGACTGAGCGTCGTAGATGTCGGGGACGGGGACGCTGCCCACCGACAGGACCTGCGCGCTCCCGGACGTGAAAGGACCACCGTAGGGGTAGCCCTGCACGACGGCGGCCGCTCCGACCTCGAGGGTGGAGACGACGGGGAGGGGCTTGGCATCCAATCCGTCGACCGCGACGACGGCCAGGTCGTCGGTCGGATCGAAGTAGACCACGCGGCCCTCGCGCGCCGGTTGGCCGGGGACCTCGACGAGCGGCGCGTCGACGCCCGCGACGACGTGGGCGTTCGTGATCACGCGGCCGTCACCCGCCACGAAGCCCGAACCGCTGGAGGTGATGCCGCAGGCGTACGCGGTGCCCGAGATCCGGGCGACCGACTGCGCTGCTGCGGTCAGCGCCGGATCATCGAGCGCGATGTCGGGTGCGGTGGGAACCGGCCCGATCTGGATCAGCTGCCCGAGGCGCGGGATGCCGTCGGCGAGCACCGTTCCGCGCAGTTGGGCGATCGCGGCGCGCAACGGGTCCGGGGTGATGGTGTCGATCGTCCGGACGACGGTGGACGAGCCGAGCGCGGCGGAGACCACCGGCATGCCGGCGGGGACGAGCGACCCCGACACGAACGAGATGGCGAGCGCCGCGGCGGCGACGTTGACGACCCCGCCCAGGAGTCGCTCCGGGACACGCAGCTTGATGCGATCGGCACCTCGGCGGAAGAACTGGCCCACCGTACTGCCGAGCCCCGCGCCGAGAAGGAGCACCAGCACGCCGGCACCGACCATGGCCGGCCCGCGCCAGACCGGTTCGGTGACCCATTGTCCGACGAGGGGCGTCACCCAGAACGCGGCGACGGCACCGAGCGCGAGGCCCGCGAAGAAGCCGACCGTGGCGAGGAAGCCGCGCGACAGCCCCACGAGAAGAGCGATCGCCAGCACGACGATCAGCACGATGTCGACAACAGCCACCCGCACCTCCGAGGTCTGGGATCAGGGTACGTCTCTCGCCCTGGGAGAACCCTTCGACGGCCGTTTTGCGCTTCAGGTCAGATTGACACTAAGATCGGATCCGGAGATATGGTCAACATGACACGAACCCCGGAACCCGAGTCCCGCGACGCCGACGTGCGCGTCGCGGTGTCGACCGTGATCTTCAGCGTGCGGCGTGATGCCCTCGATGAGCCCGTGCTGTCGCTCCCCCTCGTTCGCCGCACCCGCGACCCCTTCGACGGCCGATGGGCGCTGCCCGGCGGTTGGCTCGACCCCACCGAAGAGCTCGACACCGCGGCATCCCGCACCCTCGCCGAGACCACGGGGCTCACGCCCAGCTACCTGGAGCAGCTCTACGCGTTCGGCGCGGTGGACCGCTCCCCCACGCGGGTCGTGTCGATCGTCTACTGGGCCCTGCTGCGCTCCGACGAGGTCGACGCCCAGGTCGCCGCGCACGAGCGCGAGGGCGACGCACCCGAGAACGTTGAATGGTTCGACGCCACCGATCTCCCGCCACTTGCGTTCGATCACAACGACATCGTCGAGTACACGCTCTGGCGTCTGCGCAACAAGGTCGGCTACAGCCGCATCGCGCACGGCCTGCTGCCCGACGAGTTCACGCTCGCCGACCTCCGCGAGGTGAACGAGACGATCCTCGGCAAGCGCCTGGACCCGGCGAACTTCCGCCGACAGGTCGACACCTCGAACACTCTCATCCCGACCGAACGTTTCCGCACCGGAAGCCACCGCCCCGCCCGCCTGTACCGCTACAACCGCGATGTGGAGCTCGCCGACCGCGGCCCGCTCCCGTCCCGTCACTGATCGGAACGCCCATGTCCGCCACCCTCATCACCCTGCAGCCGCGCCCCGCGATCGACCCGTCCGTCGACCACGCGATCCAGGCGATCGTCTCCGGCGCCTCCACCGACGCCACCTGCACGACCGACCTCGCCGTCGGCCCCTGGGACTTCGACACCCGCCCCGGCTACGGTCCGGGCTCGTCGATGGGCGATGTGATCCCCACGGGGGCCCCGCGTCAGGGCGAGCTGCCCCAGGCGTATCGCGATGCATCCGACGACGAGCTCGACGCGCGCATCCGCGCGGCGAAAGCCACGCTGGGCGACCGGGTGGTCGTGCTCGGGCACTTCTACCAGCGCGAAGAGGTCGTGCGTCACGCCGACTACGTGGGCGACTCGTTCCAGCTCGCGAACGCGGCGAAGGAGCGTCCGGAGGCCGAAGCCATCGTCTTCTGCGGCGTGCACTTCATGGCCGAGACCGCCGACCTGCTGTCCCGCCCCGAGCAGGCCGTCATCCTGCCGAATCTGGCTGCGGGCTGCTCGATGGCCGACATGGCCGACATCGACCAGGTCGAGGAGTGCTGGGAGCAGCTCGAGGACGTCCTCGGCGACCTCGAGACTCCGGATGCCGACGGCCTCCTTCCCGTGATCCCCGTGACCTACATGAACTCCAGCGCCGCCATCAAGGGCTTCGTCGGTCGCCACGGCGGGATCGTCTGCACCTCGTCGAACGCGCGGACGGTCCTGGAGTGGGCGTTCGCCCGCGGACGCCGCGTGCTGTTCTTCCCCGACCAGCACCTCGGTCGCAACACGGCCAAGGCCATGGGCGTGCCGCTGGAGCAGATGCCCATGTGGAATCCGCGCAAGCCCCTCGGCGGCTCGACCGACGCACAGATCGTCGACAGCCGGGTCATCCTGTGGCACGGCTTCTGCTCGGTGCACCGCCGTTTCACCGTCGATCAGATCGACAAGGCACGCGCCGAGCACCCCGGCGTCCGCGTGATCGTGCACCCCGAGTGCCCGATGAACGTGGTCGACGCCGCCGACGAGGCCGGGTCCACCGACATCATCCGCAAAGCCATCGCAGCGGCGACCGAGCCCACGACCTTCGCGATCGGCACCGAGATCAACCTCGTGCAGCGTCTTGCGGCCCAATATCCGCAGCACGAGATCTTCTGCCTGGACCCCGTGGTCTGCCCCTGCTCGACGATGTACCGCATCCACCCCGGATACCTCGCGTGGGTGTTGGAATCGCTCGTCGCGGGCGAGGTCGTCAACCGCATCACGGTCCCGACCGACGTCGCCGAGCCCGCCACCGTCGCCCTCGAGCGCATGCTCGCAGCCAAGCCCAACGGCGCCGTGAAATGACCACCGTCGTCGTGGTGGGCAGCGGCATCGCCGGCCTCACGGCGGCGCTGCACGCGGCGGAGAACGGATGCCGCGTCACGGTCGTGACGAAGGGCGCGCTGCCCGAGACCAACACGCGCTGGGCCCAGGGCGGCATCGCCGCGGCGACCCACCCGGCCGACACGGTCGCCTCGCACGCGGCCGACACCCTGACCGCGGGCGCCGGCCTCAACGACCCCGCGGCGGTGGACGTGCTCGTGGGCGAAGGTCCCGCGCGCATCGCCGAGCTCGTCGCGCGCGGCGTGGCGTTCGACCGCACGATCGATGGCGACTTCGCGCGCGGACTCGAGGCCGCCCACGCCGTGCCGCGCGTGCTGCACGCGGGCGGCGACGCGACCGGTGCGGAGATCCAAGCCGCTCTCGGAGCGGCCGTCCGCCGAGCGGGGATCCGGGTGCGCGAGCACGCCCTCCTGAGCGACCTCCGACTCGCGGACGGTCGCGTCGTGGGCGTCGAGCTCGACGGCGGCGAGCGCATCGACGCCGATGCGGTCGTCCTGGCGACGGGTGGCGCGGGTCAGTTGTACGCGCACACCACGAACCCGTCCGGCGCGACGGGAGACGGTATCGCCGCGGCCCTCCGCGCCGGTGCCGCGGTGGCCGACCTGGAGTTCGTCCAGTTCCACCCCACCGCTCTCGCCGTCGGCGCACCCTTCCTCGTGTCCGAGGCAGTGCGCGGCGAAGGGGCCGTCCTGATCGACGACTCGGGCCGCCGCTTCGCGTTCGACGCGCACCCCGACGGCGAGCTCGCGCCGCGCGATGTCGTCGCACGAGCGAACGCGCGCGCGATGACCGCCCAGGACGGTCACCCGGTGCGGTTGGATGCCGCGGCCCTCGGCGCCGAGCGGCTCGCGCAGCGCTTCCCCACGATCGACGCCGCCGTCCGCGAACGCGGTCTCGACTGGGCGCGCGAGCCGATCCCCGTCACCCCCGCTGCGCACTACCTGATGGGCGGCGTCGTCACCGACCTCGACGGGCGCACCACGGTGCCGGGCCTGTACGCGGTGGGCGAGACAGCGCGGAGCGGGGTGCACGGCGCCAACAGGTTGGCATCCAATTCCCTGCTCGAAGGAGCGGTGTTCGGGGCCAGGGCCGGAGACGCCATCGCGCGAGACCGCGACTGGCCCGTCGCGCCCGGCGACCCGCAGGGCGTGATCGCCGCAGAGGTCGTGACCGATGCGCCGCCCTTCTCCCGCAGGACGCTGCAGCAGGTGATGTGGACCGAGGCGGGTCTCGTTCGCGACGCCGACGGCCTCGCGCGCGCCGCCGGGGTGCTCGCGTCGTGGAGCGCCGATCCCTCGCCGCGGTCCATCGAGGACGTGAACCTCCTCCTCGTCGCGCGTCACGTCGTCTCCGCGGCCCGTGCCCGTACCCGATCCGTCGGCGCTCATTTCCGATCCGACGCTCCGGATGCCGCAACCGCGGCGCTCTCGCTCCTCGCGCCCGCGGCGCACACCGACGTCATCCCCGCATCCCCGGAGGTCCTCGCATGCTGACCCGCGCCACGATCGACCGCGTCGTCGCCGCCGCCCTCGAGGAGGACGCCCCCTGGGGCGATCTCACCAGCGAAGCGCTCATCCCCGCGGACGCCACCGCCCGAGCCGAGCTCGTCGCGCGCGTCGACGGGGTGTTCAGCGGAGCGGCCGTCTTCGCCGCGGCGTTCACACTGACCGATCCGTCGATCGTGGTCGACCAGCGCGTCGGCGACGGTGAACGCTTCGCGCCCGGTGACACGCTCGCCGTGGTCAGCGGGCCCGCGCGCGCCGTGCTGACGGCCGAACGCATCGGACTGAACTTCGTGCAGCGCATGTCGGGGATCGCGACCCTGACCAGCCGATACGTGGCCGAGGTCGCGCACACGGGGGCGCGCATCGTCGACACCCGCAAGACCACACCCGGCCTGCGCGCGATCGAGCGGCAGGCCGTCCGCGACGGAGGCGGGCACAACCATCGGTTCTCGCTCTCCGACGCCGTCATGGCGAAGGACAACCACCTCGCGGTCCTGACGGCGAGCGGCCTGTCGGTGACGCAGGCGCTCGAGGGCGCGATCGCCCGCCTCCCCCACACCACGCACGTCGAAGTGGAGGTCGACCGACTCGACCAGATCGACGCGGTGCTCGCCGCCGGGGTGGGCACGATCATGCTCGACAACTTCTCGCTCGACGACCTCCGCGTCGGCGTCGCCCGCATCGCCGGAGCGGCGCAGGTCGAGGCCTCGGGCGGAGTGACCCTCGAAACCGTCCGCGCGATCGCGGAGACGGGGGTCGATGTCATCTCGGTCGGCGCTCTCACGCACTCGGCAGCCGCCCTCGACCTGGGCCTCGACATCCGCATCGAGACGGCGTGACGCTCTACCTCGACAACGCCGCCACGACCCCGGTGCGCCCCGAGGTGCTCGAGGCGATGGCGCCGTACCTCACGCGGTTCTTCGGCAACCCGTCGAGCCATCACGAGGTCGGTGAGGCCGCGGCATCCGCCCTGGATGACGCTCGTGCGCGCGTGGCCGCCGTGCTCGGAATGCGGGCGGGCGACGTGATCTTCACCTCCGGCGGCACCGAATCGAACAACGCCGCGATCAAGGGAATCGTGCTCGGGTCAGGCAGGAAGCACCTCGTCACCACGGGGATCGAGCACGAGTCGGTCATCGCCTCTGCCGACTACCTCGCTCGCCTGCACGGCGTGGAGGTCACTCACGCTCCCGTCGACGGCACCGGCACCCTCACGCCCGCGGCGCTCGCTGACGCTCTCCGCGACGACACCGCACTGGTGAGCGTCGGGTACGCGAACAACGAGATCGGCACGGTCCAGGATGCCGTCGCCCTCGCGGCCGTGGCCCACGCGCGCGGCGTCCCGCTTCACCTCGACGCCGTCCAGGCCGCGGGCTGGCTCCCCCTGGCGGGCACCGGGGCGGATGCCCTCACGGTGGCCGGACACAAGATCGGCGCCCCCAAGGGCACGGGGATCCTCGCGGTCCGCGGGCGGCTGCCGTTCGAGCCGCTCCTGCACGGCGGAGGCCAGGAACGCGGGCGCCGCTCGGGCACCCCGGACGTCGCCGGAGCGGTCGCCCTCGCGCGCGCCCTCGAGCTGGCTGAGGCGGAACGCTCCGAGGAGGCCGCGCGCGTTTCGGCGCTGCGCGACGCGTTCATCGCGCGCGTTCTCGGCCTCGTGCCGGGGGCTCGGCTCACCGGTCACCCCGAGCGTCGCCTGCCGGGCACGGCGAGCTTCGTCTTCCCCGGGACGAACGGCGAGACCGTGCTGCTCGAGCTCGAGCGCCGCGGCGTGGTCTCGTCCAGCGGATCCGCGTGCGCCGCGGGGAGCGATGAGGCCTCCCACGTGCTCCTCGCCCTGGGCATCGCTCACGATGACGCCCGCACCGCCGTGCGTTTCACGCTCCCGCACGGGCTGACGACATCCTTGGAACCAGTCGCGGATGCGGTCGCCGCCGCCGTATCCACCGTAGGATCGCGCGGGTGAGCACCAGCGGCGTGACCGTCATCGTTCCCGGTTTCAACGTCGCCGACTACGCCGAGGAAGCGCTCGACTCCCTTCGCGCGCAGACGCACCGGCCGTGGACGGCGGTGCTCGTCGACGATGCCTCGACCGACGACACGCGGCACATCTTCGCCGATGCCGCAGCCACCGACCCCCGGTTCCAGGTGGTCCGACACGAGACCCGGCGCGGCCTGGGAGCCGCCCGCAACACCGGGCTCTCACGGGTCGAGACGACGTACACGGCGTTCCTCGACGCCGACGACCTGCTCCGGCCCGACGCCCTCACCCTCCTCGCCGACACGCTCGACCGGACCGGCAGTGATTTCGTCGTCGGCGCGTACGTGCGTCTGCGACCGGATGCCGAGGGACCCGGCTACACCGCGGGCGAGGTGCAGCCGTGGGTCGCGGCGGCCACCGACCCGGCGCGAGAGCGGACCTCGCTCGCCGCGCACCCCGCGGCATCCGGCAACATCGTCGCGTGGTCGAAGCTGAGCCGCACCGCCTTCTGGCACGCGCACCGGCTTCGCTTCCCGGAGGGGCGGTACTACGAAGATCAGGTTCTCGCGCAGCGGATGTACACGCTCGCGGGGGCCTTCGATGTGATCCCGGACGTGATCGTCGAGTGGCGACAGCGCCGCGACGGCGGCTCGATCACGCAGCGACTCGGGGAGCTCGACGTCTTGCGCGACTACCTCGAGGCGCTCGGCGAGGGGATCGCGGTGCTCCGTGCGGCCGGAGCGGATGCCGCGGTCCGCGAGCGGGGAGCGCTGATCCGGACGCTCGATCTGCCGCCGCTGATGCGCATCGCCGAGACGCATCCGGATCCGGCGTACCGCATCGCGCTCGACGCGTTCAGGGAGACGCTGCCGGCCTGACGGGGGCGTGACCGGTCCTTCGCCCGTGATCGACGCTTACGCCGGTGCCTCGTCCGCCCGACGGGCGGGCAAGGCCGCACGGCCGAGACCCGCGGCGTCGTGCTGTTCCTCGGCGAGGACGAACGACGCGGCGAGCTGCTCCGCGGCGAGACTCGCGTAGAGCCCGCCCGCCGCGAGGAGCTCGGCGTGAGTGCCCGATTCGACGATCCGGCCGGCATCCACGACATGGATCCGATCCGCGCCGATCACGGTCGACAGGCGGTGGGCGATCGAGAGCGTCGTACGACCGTGGGACGCGGTCTCGAGAGCCTCCTGGACGATGCGTTCCGACACGGTGTCGAGGGCGCTCGTCGCCTCGTCGAGCAGCAGGACCGGCGGGTCTTTCAACAGCACCCGCGCGATCGCGATGCGCTGCTTCTCTCCGCCCGACAGACGGTAGCCGCGTTCACCGACCACGGTGTCGTACCCCGCCTCGAAGCCGGCGATGACGTGATGGATGTTCGCCGCGCGACACGCGGCCTCGATGTCGTCGTCGGTCGCCTCGGGACGGGCGTAGCGCAGGTTCTCGCGCACCGTGGCATGGAAGAGGTAGGTCTCCTGCGAGACGATCCCGATCTCGTCGATGATCGAGGCCTGCTCCAGCGTCCGCACGTCCGCGCCGGAGAACAGGACTGCCCCACCGCTCGCCTCGTACATACGCGGGGTGAGGTAGAGGATCGTCGTCTTGCCCGCGCCCGACGGGCCGACGAAGGCGACGTGCTGTCCGGGCTCGACGGTGAACGAGACGCCGTCGAGCGTGGGACGCGTGTGCGCGGGCGCATCGGGGTAGCGGAACTCGACGTCGCGGAACTCGATCCGACCGACGGGCCCGGGGGCAGCCGAGACGGGCAGCGCGTCCGGCGCGTCGACGATGGCGGGTCGCAAGTCGAGGTACTCGAAGATGCGCGCGAACAGAGCGGACGAGGTCTGCACGTCGAGCGCCACGCGCATGAGTCCCATGAGGGGCATCAACAGCCGCGCCTGCACCGTCGTGAACGCGACGATCGTGCCGGCGGTGATCGCTCCGGTGCCCCCGACGATCAGGAACCCCGCGACGAGGTAGATCACCGCGGGCACGCTCGACATGATGACCTGCACCACCGCGAAGAAGCCCTGGCCGCTCATCGCCCGACGCACCTGCAGATGCACCTGGTTGTCGTTCTCGGCGTCGAAACGCGCGGACTCGGTGCGCTGACGGTTGAACGACTTCGAGAGCAGGATGCCGGACACGCTCAGGGTCTCCTGCGTGATCGCCGACAGCTCGGACAGGGACTCCTGCGTCTCCCCCGCGATGCGCGCGCGCACCTGGCCGACGCGGCGCTGGACGAAGATGAGGAAGGGCATGAGGGCGACGGCGATCAGCGTCAGACGCCAGTCGATGAGGATCATCGCCACGAGCGACGCGATGACGGTCACGGCATTGCCGAGGATGCTGGTGACCGTGTTCGTGAGGACCCCGGACACCCCGCCGACGTCGTTCTGCAGCCGTGACTGGATCACGCCCGTCTTCGTGCGCGTGAAGAACCCCAGCTCCATCGCCTGGAGGTGTTCGAACAGTCGGGTTCGCAGATCACCCGTCACGCGGTTTCCGACGGTGGCCGTGAACCACGTCTGCCCGACGTTGAGCGCGGCCGAGAAGAGGAACAGCACGATCATGACGCTCACGAGGATCGCCAGCAGTCGCAGATCGGGGGCCGAACCGTCGATCGGGAAGAGCGCGTCGTCGAAGATGCGCTGCACCAGCAGAGGGGGGATGACCCCGACCGCGGAGGCGAGGATCACGAGCAGCACGGTGATCGCGATCCGCCCCCGGTACGGACGGAAAAGCTCGACCACGCGGCCGCCGAGGTTCGCGACGCGCGGCGCCTGGGCGTTGCGACGACGCTGTTCGGCGGCGTCGACACCGCGGAACATGCTTCCGCCAACTCCACCTGGGCCCATGCGGGCCAGCCTACGTCCGCCCACGGACACCGGCGCCCCGTGCCCGCAGCGTCTAAACTGGCGATGCTGCTCCCCCGGCATCCCCTCCCGAGAAATTCGTCTCGATGGTGGAATATCTCCGCGGTACCCGCCGTTCCGTTGGATGCACGTCGCCGCTCTGGCGCCACGAAGCCCCCCGCACGCAAAGGACCTCGTCATGGCCGCCCCCGGCACCATCGCCTCCCCCTCCGCCACCTCCGGCGTCACCTCCGCGCAGAGCCGCGTGATCTGGCTGCTCCTCACGGCCGCCTTCGTGGCGATGCTGAACGAGACGACGATGAACGTCGCGATCCCGTTCCTCATCCGCGACCTGCGCATCACCGCCGTCGCCGCCCAGTGGCTCACCACCGCTTTCATGCTGACGATGGCCGTCGTCATCCCCATCACCGGATTCCTGCTGCAGCGCTTCACCACGCGCCAGGTCTTCATCACCGCGATGACGCTCTTCTCGGCCGGAACGCTCGTGGCCTTCCTGTCGCCCGGGTTCGAACTCCTCGTGGTCGCGCGCGTGATCCAGGCGTCCGGCACCGCGATCATGATGCCGCTGCTGATGACGACCATCATGACGATCGTCCCGCCTCAGCACCGCGGCCGCATGATGGGCCGCGTCAGCATCGTCATGGCGCTCGCCCCGGCGATCGGACCGACCATGTCGGGCCTGATCCTGCAGTCGCTCGGCTGGCACTGGATCTTCGGCATCGTCCTGCCCATCGCCCTGGTGTCGCTGTTCGTCGGCGCGCGCTGGATCCACAACCTCGGTGAGACGCGCACCGCGCCCATCGACGTGGCATCCGTGATCCTCTCGGCGCTCGGCTTCGGCGGCCTCGTCTTCGGCCTCAGCCAGATCGGCGGCGGACACGGCGGGGATCCGGATGCCGCCGCGACCTCGCTCGTGACCCTGATCGCGGCCCTGACGATCGGTGTCGTCGGCCTGGGAGCCTTCATCTGGCGCCAGCTGCGGCTGCAGCGCACGGACTCCGCCCTGCTCGACCTGCGCGTCTTCCGTTCGCGGGCCTTCACGCTGACCGTCGCCCAACTGGGCGTGATGTCGATGGCATTCTTCGGCGCGATCACCCTGCTGCCGCTCTACCTGCAGACGGTGCTCGGCAAGAGCCCTCTCGAAACGGGGCTCGCGGTGCTGCCGGGTTCACTCGTCATGGGCCTGGCCGGCCCGGTCATCGGGCGCATCTACGACCGCTTCGGCACGCAGGTGCTTCTCGTTCCCGGCGCCGTCATCGTCAGCGGCACGCTGTGGTTCTACACCACCGTCGGAACCCAGACTCCGTTCGCCCTGCTGATCGTCGTGCAGACCGTCATGATGATCGGGCTTGCGCTGTCGTTCACACCGTTGTTCACGGCCTCCCTCGGCTCCCTGGAGCCGCGGTTCTACTCCTACGGCTCGGCCGTGGTGGGAACGGTGCAGCAGGTCGCGGGAGCAGCCGGGATCGCGCTGCTCATCACCGTCATGTCGTCCGTCTCGGCGGCGACCGGCGAGGGACTCGAAGCGGATGCCGCGGGCACGCGGACCGCGTTCCTGATCGCCGCCGTCATCTCGCTGCCGCTGATCGTGGGAGCGTTCATCATCCGCAAGCCCGCGGATCAGATCGAGGGGTCCGCCCCTCTCGCGCACTGACGCGACAACCACCGCTCGCGGAGATCAGAGCGAGCAGGAACCGCCGCCGCAGCACTGCGACGCGGGGCGAGTCGACTCCTCCGCCTCGCCACCGGGACCGTTCAGCAGGGTGAGAACGGGCTTCGGGGCGGAGGTCGTGCCAGACGTGGTGTCACCGGACATGCGGTCCATGCTACGCCTGCCTGCGTGCGACCGGGCCACGCGCTAACGCCCACCCTCGGCATCCGCAACCCCCGCCCGGAGCGGAGGGCCGATTCTTAGCGTGGAGCGACCCCCGATCGAGAAAGAGAGTCGAACCATGACCGATCTCCACGGCAAGCGCATCGCCTTCCTGCTCACCGACGGCTTCGAGGACAGCGAGCTCACCAGTCCCTGGGAGGCCGTGACCTCGGCGGGCGCCGAGGCGGTCCTCGTGTCGCCCCGCGAGGGCAGCGTGACCGGCGAGAAGGGCCACGAGCAGAAGGTCGACCTCGCCGTCGACTCCGCGTCCGCCGACGACTTCGACGCCCTCGTCCTCCCGGGCGGCGTACAGAACGCGGACGACATCCGCATCGTGACGGATGCCGTGACCTTCACCCGCGACTTCTTCGCGCAGCACAAGCCCGTCGCCGTCATCTGCCACGGCGGATGGATCCTCACCGAGGCCGACGTGCTGAAGGGCCGGACACTCACCAGCTACCCCACCCTCCAGACCGACCTGCGCAACGCGGGGGCGACCTGGGTCGACGAAGAGGTGCACGTCGACCAGGGTCTGGTCTCGAGCCGCAACCCCGACGACCTGCCCGCGTTCACCGCGAAGCTCGTCGAAGAGGTCGCCGAGGGCCGGCACTCCGGCCAGACCGTCTGACGGCTTCTCCCTCGACGTCGGCCCCGCACCTCGGTGCGGGGCCGACGTGTTCACGCCGCGCCGACGGGGAGGGTCTGACAGGACGGACACCACTGGCCGGCACCCTTCGTGCCCGGAATGTCCTCGATGACACCGTCCCCCTCGGGGCAGGGCTCGCCCGTTCGTCCATGGACGCGCATCGACGCGACCTTCGCCGCCTTCTGCTCCGCGATCGGAACTCCCCGGCGCGCGATCACCGCGGCCGTGAGCGTGTCGTGCAGCGCGAGGTGCAGCCGCGTGATGTCGTCTTCGCTGAGAGCCGCGGCGTGCGCCGTGGGCGAAAGTCGCGCGGCGTACAGGATCTCGTCCGAGTAGGCGTTCCCGATCCCCGCGAGCGTCTCCTGCTCCTGCAGCAGCGCTTTGAGCTGCTTCCGGCGTCCGCCCAGGGCCGCCGCGAGCATCTCCCGCGAGTAGCCCGGGTCGACGGCATCCGGTCCCAGTTTCGCCACCGCCGGCACCTCGTCGGGAGCGTCCACGACATGCAGCTGCATCGACAGCCACTCCCCCGCATCGGTGAGACCCAGGATGCCGTGATCGAAGACGACGCGGGCGATCTCGGGCGCCGGCGACTCGACGGCGATGTCTCCCGCGCCTCGCCACGTCGCCCAGCCGGCGCGGCCGAAGCCGATCCCCAGGTGCACGCCGTTGAGATCGAGGTCGAGGTGTTTGCCGTGACGCGCAGCGCCCGTGACCGTCCGGCCGATCAGTTCGGTGAGCGGACGGCCGCGGGTCTTCAGCGCGCGCCCCTCCACGAGATCGACCTCGCGGACCGTGTGACCAGCGAGGCGCTCACGCAGGAACAGCGTGAGCGCCTCGACTTCAGGTGCCTCGGGCATGAGAACGCCCTGGTCAGCCCTCGGTCGCGGGCGTGGTCGAAGCCGTGGTCGGCGCGGGGTACGAGGGCGTCGCCGCAGGTGCGTTCTCTCCCGGGCGCTGGGCGGTCGCGAAGGAGTCCGCCACGACACGTCCCTGGATGATCTGCGTGAGATCGATACCGGTCGCTGCCTTCACGGCCTCGAACGACGAGCGCAGGCCCGTCGCCGACTCCGTCGCGAGGTGGCCGCTGGCCCCCTCACCGCCGAGCACGGTGATGTTGCCGACGCGGTCGTAGCCCTTGGCGAACTCCGCCATCATCGGCACGAGCGCCTCGAGAGCGCGCTGCGCGAGCAGCGCCTCCTGGTTGTGCGAGAGGGCTTCGGCCTCGGCGCGAATGGCCTCGGCGCGCGCCTCACCGGCGAGACGGACGGCCTGTGCGTCGGCCTCGGCGCGCACCCGGACGGCCGCGGCTTCCTGCTCCGCGATCTGCGCACGGGCCTCGGCCGCCTTGATCTGCGCGTACGCCTCGGCGTCGGCATCCTTCTGGCGCTGGTACAGATCGGCGTCGGCGACGCGGGCGACCTCGGACTCGAGGCGGGCCTGCGTGTTCTGCGCTTCCTGCTGCAGCACGGCCTGACGACGCTCGGCACGCGTGAGCGCCTCGGCCTGCTCGGCCTCGGCGTTGGCACGGCCGACCTCGGCCTTGGCCGCGGCGCTGTTCTTGTCGAGCTTGGTCTGCTCGATGAGGTTGGCCTCGTCGGTGGCGATCTGGCGCGCGCGGATCTCGCGGACCGCGTTGATGCGCGCGACCTCGGCCTCGCGCTTGACGCGCTCGACCTCGGTGGCACCCAGGGCCGAGATGTATCCGTTGCTGTCGGTGACACCCTGGATCTGGAACGAGTCGAGGATCAGCCCCTGCGACGACAGGTCGCCCTTGATCCCCTCGGCGATCTGATCCGACAGCCGCTGGCGGTCGCGCATGAGCTCTTCGACGGTCAGCGTCGCGACGACTCCGCGCAGGGCACCCTCGAGCTGCTCGGTCGTGAACTGCTCGATGGCCTTGTCCTGCGAGGCGAAACGCTCGGCCGCGCGACGCACCTGTTCGGGGTCGGAGCCGATCTTCACCAGGGCGACACCGCTGACGTTCACCGTGACGCCGTTGGACGACTGCGCGGTCGGCTCCATCTTGATCTGACGAGCCCGCAGCGAGATCATCTCGCCGCGCTGCGTGAGCGGGTTGACGATGGCACCGCCGCCCGTGATGACGGTGATGCGCGACGACTCACCGTCCGCGCTTCGCTGACGCTTACCGACGATGACCAGGGCTTCATCGGCCTTGGCGACGCGGTACCAGCCGCGGATCAAGCCCGCGACGATGAGGAAGACGACGATGACGACGACGAGTGCGATGACCACGACGATGCCGATCGCCCCCAGAGCAGCAAGTTCCATGGTTCTCCTTCGACAGGCACCACGCGAGGCGGTGCGGGGGAATTCCTTCCAACCTATCGGCCGACTCGGAGGCGGTGTCCACCCCCTTACGGGGGAGAAACCGTCACACGACGCTCAGCCGGGGCGTACCGTTGAGAGGGAGGCGGCCCGAACCGCCTCCGGAAGGGTCCCCCATGAAGATCGTGTCCTCCTCCGACTGGAGGGATGCCATCGCCTTCGACGTCCCGGTCCTCGTCGCCGACGTGGTTCCCGGTGAGCCCACCCGCTGTGTGGCGTGCGGCACGGACGGCGCACTGATCGAGCGCACCGAACTCTGGGCGGTCAAGCACCGCCATCCGAAGCACCACGGCGGTTTCGTGCGGTTCTACTGCGAGACGCACAAGCCCGCCGTCGCTCCCCCGCCGCCCGCGCCCGTCGAGATCAAGCGGGCGCGCAGCGCCGCGCCGCGCGCGGAGCGTCGTCCGAGCACCCCCAAGGCCGTGGCGATCACCGACCGCCCCATGCGCACGATGTGCCCCGACTGCTTCGTCGAGGTGTCGGCGGGTGGCGACTGCGGGATGTGCGGTGCCCAGGTCGTCTGACACCTGCACAGAGCCGCCCCGTCGCGTCAGCGGCGGGGCGGCTCTGTGCGGGAATACGACTCAGCGCGCCGAGATCGTCCACCCGGCCTCGTGCGACGCCCCCGGAGCCAGGGCGATCACCCCGGTGTCGTAGTCGTAGGCATCGTCGTTGAACGCGTCCGGCGCGCACGTCATCGGCTCGACGGCGAGTCCCGCGCGGTGTCCCGGAGTCCCGGGCCCTGCCGGCAGATCGGCCGTGTGGATCTGCACCCACGGGCAGGACTCGTCCCACGACATCGCCACGCCCGTTCCCGACGGGTCGGTGAGCGTCACGGTCGCGCGAGCGTCGGCATCCCGGATCAATCCCGTGTACGCGTGGTCGATCTCGACCGCACCGAGCACGCGAGGAGCCCGGAAGTCGAAGCGCTCCGCGTCGACGGTGACGGATGCCAGCGCCACCGGAGCAAGGCGGTCCGGCGTCACCTCCAGCACGGTGTCGGCCGGAAGCCCGAGAGTCCACTCGTCGAGGGTCGCGGGACCCGCGACGAGGTACGGGTGCGGACCGGTGCCCCACGGAGCCGGCGTGTCCGCGAGGTTCGTCGCCCGGACCGTCTGCGTCAGCCCCTCGGCATCCAGTCGATAGGTGGTCGAGACGACGAGCCACCAGGGGTATCCCGCCTGGGCGGGAACGGTGGCCGTGAGGGTCACCGCATCGTCGGAGGCGTCGAGGATGTTCCAGTTCGCCCAGGAGAGGAGCCCGTGCAGCGCGTGCGCGCGGTCGGGCTCGGTGAGCGCGAGCTGGTGTTCCTCGCCACCGAAGCGATGGAGGCCGTCGACCACCCGATTGGGCCAGGGGGCGAGCGTGGTCCCGCGGTAGGCGGGGCGCAGCTCGTCCTCCGCGAAGGGCACGACGAGATCGCGTCCCTCGAACGTCAGAGAGCGCAGGGAGGCGCCGACACCGGCGATCGCGGCTTCGTAGCCGTGAGCGCGCAGGACGACGGGAGTACCCGAGACCGGCGTGGGGGTCTCGGTGGGAACAGCATCGGTCATGTCGCCATTATCGCGGGGGAAACGACGGATGCCCCGACCTGGGCGGTCGGGGCATCCGGGGAGGGCGGCTTACTTGAAGGCGTCCTTGACGTTCTCGCCGGCCTTCTTGACGTTGGCCTTGGTCTGGTCGGCCTGACCCTCGGCTTCGACCCGTTCGTTGTCCGTGGCCTTACCGAAGGCTTCCTTCGCCTTGCCGGTGAGGTCTTCAGCGGCGTTCTTGATCTTGTCGTCGAGTCCCATGTCGGCTCCTCCCGCGTCATGCTCGGGTCTTTCCCGATGAGGCCACGCTATGTCGCTCGTTGTCCTGCATGAGGGGGGTTGAATTTCCGAATCGAGTGAGGAAGAGACGTCGCCGCACCGCTAGGTTCGAAAGCGTGCGTCCCTCCCGAACCGCTCTCGCCGGCAGCATCGCGCTGCTCGGCCTGACGTTCGGCCTCGGCTCGTGCAGCTCCGCGACGAGTTCGCTGAGCCTGGCCGACGTCGCCACGGTTCCGACGGCGTCCGCTCAGGCCCTTCCCGCCGTCGAGGTCGTCTCCGCGGCGTCGGTGATCGTGCTCACGCTGGATCACGCGACGGTCGAGGGCGGGAGCGCGCAGGACCCGCTGGACTACCGTGCGAGCGCCGTCGACGACTGGGTCTCCGCCCTGGGGGCCGACCCGACGAGCTCGGACGTCATCGCCCCCGCCGGCGGGGACACCGGCGTCGTCGCCCACGAATGGCCCGGACTGCGGTTCCTCGCGCCGCCCGATGGGCCGGGACGGCTGTCGGTCACCGCCGCCGACGTCAACGGACACCCCGTCCGCACGACCCACGGCATCGCCGTGGGCTCCACGCGGGCCGACGCCCTGGCCGCCGGCGCTGTCGCCGGGTCCGGCGACGGGCTGCGGCTCGACGTCCGCGACGTCCCCGGCACCTCGTCGCTGCAGGAGCCGGGGAGCGTCGGGAAGCAGTTCATCTCGCTCGAGATGGAGGGTGACGTCGTGGCATCCATCCACGTCCCGGCCGACGACTTCAGCGACCTATGAGCGACGTCAACCCCTTCGGTGATCTTCTCGAGGGGGGAGAGAGCGGGGAAATCCCGCGCGGACGCGGCGGGCGCGTCGCCCTGATCGTGTTCCTCGTCGTCCTGCTGCTCTTCTTCGGCGGGGGCGGCGGCTACGTCTGGTGGGCGTCGGCGGCACCGGTCGGGCCGCCCACGATCACGTCCTCCGCACCGAGCATCGCCCCGGGAGCCGCCGCGGAGGTCGCGCTCCCGACCACCGGCTCGATGCTGGTCGAGGTGCAGGGCGGCGGAAACTACTTCGGGACGGATCCGACGACCTGGGCGTCCGGGGGCGACGATGCGCGCCCCATCGCCAGCATCTCGAAGCTCGTCACCGCACTCGTCGTGCTCGACGCGCATCCCCTCGCCGACGCGACCGATCGGGGCCCGACCATCTCGTTCACGGAGGCCGACACCGACCTGTACGACCAGTACTACCTCCGTGGCGCGACGATCGCCCGCATGCCCGATGGCGCGAAGCTGTCTCTGCACGACGCGCTCGCCACGATGCTGCTGCCCTCCGCGAGCAACTACGCCGTCGCGATCGCCCGCTGGGCCTATGGCTCGGAGGGCGCCTACGTCGACGCCGCGAGGTCGTGGCTCAGCAAGAACGGGCTGAACGCGACCCGGATCGTGGATGCCACCGGCATCGACGATCGCAACACCAGCACGCCGAGCGATCTCCTCGCCCTCGGCAAGCTCGCCGCCGCCAACCCGACGATCGCCGCCATCGCGTCCACCCCGTGGGTCAATCTGCCCGCAGGCCCCGGAAACATCGAGAACACGAACAGCCTCCTCGGCACGTCCGGGATCACGGGCCTGAAGACCGGGAACCTCGGCGAGGGCACCTTCAGCCTTCTCTTCACCTCGGTCCTCGACGTCGGCATCGGCGCGCCCCTGCGTATCGTCGGAGTGCGCCTCGGCGGCGAGACCCGGGGCAGCGCCAATCAGGACGTGGTCAGCCTCCTGGAGAGCATCCGCGACGGATTCCACACCGTGCAGGTGGCGACGAGCGGGACCGAGATCGGCAAGATCACGACCCCGTGGGGATCGACCGCGAGGGTCGTCGTCGGTCGGAACGCCTCGCTCATGACGTGGTCCGACACCGCGGTGACCGCGCAGCTCGACACCACCACGCCGGAGAAGTACGCCGACGGAGAGAAGGTCGGCACGATCACCTGGACCGCCGGCCCGAACACCGTCTCCGCGGACGTGACCATCTCGGGCGAGATCCAGCAACCGACGCTGTGGTGGCGACTGACCCATCCGACCGAGCTCGGCGGCTGACGCCGGGCCCTAGCCGCGCGGCGCGACCGTGGTCGGGGCGTAACCGGCGAAACCGTCGATGCGCTGCTGACCGAGGGTCGTCCCGAGCTCCTGACGCGCCCCGGGATAGACCCAGTAGAAGTGCAAGGCGGCGTACGTCGCCTGGGGCGCGGCATCCAGAGCGAACGGAGCGATGCTCCAGGAACCCAGCACGCCCCGCGTGCCGTCGCCCGTGTCCCGCTCGATGCGCAGCACCGGCGTCTTGATCAGGCGGGCCTGCGAGACGCCCGTCGAGTTCGTGGTCGTGGCCCAGATGCCCGTGACCTCCTCCCACGGGATGTTCACTGCAGCGCCCTGGTAGCGCACGGCGATGCCGCTGCGCCCGACGGCGATGCACTGCCGGTTGCCCCACGACGCGCGGCTGCGCGACGCCGCGATGAGATTGAACAGCACCAGCACCGAGAACAGACCCAGGATGCCGAACAGCACGGCGATCACGTACGGCATCGGGCCCTGCATCGACGGCGTGGTGCCCGCCTGGGTGAGCACGCCCCACACGATCCACGCGCACATGAGCGTGATGAGGGCGAACCCGATCGTGAGGATCAGCGGCGGGCGACGCAGGGGCGCGACGTGCAACCACTCGTCGGGTGCCCGCTCGAAGGTGCGGTTGAACATCTCGGCCGGCAGGAGCTGCAGGCGCTTACGCGAGGCGAAAGGGGTCGCCCACCCGGGCGGGATGAAAGCCGAGCGAGGGTTGGGCGCGTTCACGGGCGACAGTTTACGAAAGGGCGGGGACATTCGGGGAGGCTGGACGTCGCGTCGTTTCGGCCCGACAATTCGGCGCCTCCCCTCCTACGCTGGAGCGATGGCACACCTCTCCCCCGCGCAGATGGACCGCGCCGTCGGCACCGTGATCGTCTCCGCGGCGGGCGACGCCCTCGGCTCGGCGTATGAGTTCGGCCCCGCTCTCTCCGACGATGTCGTGCCCGCTTTCGGTCGCGGCCACTTCGGCCACGCGGAGCGCGAGTGGACCGACGACACGAGCATGGCCGTCCCGGTGCTCGACGAGCTCGCCGCGGGGCGCCGTCTCACCGATCCCGCCGCTCTCGAGCGGATCGTGGCCGCCTGGCAGGGCTGGGCGCGCACGGCGCTCGACGTGGGGGCGCAGACCCGGCAGGTCCTCGGTCGCATCCCGTCTCCCCCGACGATGGATGCCATCCGCACCGCCTCGCGCGCGACCCACGACGAGACCGGTCGCAGCGGCGGCAACGGCTCGTTGATGCGCACCGGGCCCGTGGCGCTCGGCTATCTGGATCGTCCCGCGGACGAGCTCACCGCCGCCGCGGCGGCCGTCGCGCAGCTGACCCACTGGGAGGACGACAACGTCGACGCGTGCGCGCTCTGGTGCGCGGCGATTCGTCACAGCATCCTGACCGGCGAGCTGGACATGCGCGGCCAGCTCGAGGTCGTCCCGGCCGAGCGCCGCGATCGGTGGGCGGCGCTGGTCGAGGAAGCGCTGGCTCCGGGCGTGCACCCGCGCGACTTCCGCGAGGCGAACGGGTGGGTCGTTCGCGCGTTCCAGGGCGCGCTGGCCGCGGCCGCCGGCGCGAGCGGACCCCTGGATGCCATCGAGCGAGCGGTCCGCGGAGGCAACGACACCGACACGGTCGCCGCCATCGCGGGCTCTCTCGCCGGCGCGGTCTGGGGCGCCGAGGCGCTGCCGGCCTCGCACCGGGAGGGACTGCACGGGTGGCCCGGCATCGACGGTGCGATGCTCGCGCACCGGGCGCGGGTGGCGGTGGGGGCGGCCCGGGGCTGAGTTCAGCCTCCGACGGTGGTGCCCTGGTGGAAGACCAGCCGGGGCTCGCCGTCGTCGCAGCGCCAGAGGGAGGACCGCCGCGAGAGGCGCCCGTCATAACTGAGCAGGTAGGTGAGGAGAACGGCATCCGGTCCCAGCGGCAGCGTCGTCTGTTCGCTGAGATGGACCGCAACGTCTTCGTCGGGCGACACGAGCAGCGCCGCGATAATCTGGTCGCGGCCGTAGGCGCGTCCGGACTGGCCGAACTCCCGGAAGTCCGGCGCGAGCAGCGTGCGCAGCGCTATCTCGTCATGGCGGACATCGGGGCGCAGGAGAGCGCGTTCGGCGGCCCAGGCTGTGGTGATGAAGACCGGGGTTATCGTCACAGGTCCTCCGTCAGCTGATCGGCGACGGGGTCACTGACGGTCCTGAAGGCGTCGCCGCGCCGAATCGTTCTCGATCCACCGGGCACGCCAGAAAGACGCGAAGTTGACTCCGATGGCGACGACCCACAGGGAAAGCCAGAGCCATCGCATCGGGCCGGCAGAGGCGAAGGACGCGAGCATCGCACCGATCCACACCACGAGGCTCAGCACCGATACCGCCGTCAGCACCCCGATGTTGCTCATGAGCCCACGCTAGTGCCGGCCGTCCGCGGCTTCACTGTGCTCGTCGGAGGCGAGATCCTCGCGTGTGGCTGCTCGCGGCCGGGAATGTATGAGCGCAAGCGCGTCAGTTGTTGAAGCGGAACTCCACCACGTCGCCATCCTGCATGACGTAGTCCTTGCCTTCAAGGCGAGCCTTGCCCTTCGCGCGGGCCTCGGCGACCGAGCCGAGCTCGATGAGGTCGGCGAACGAGATGACCTCGGCCTTGATGAAGCCCTTCTCGAAGTCGGTGTGGATGACACCGGCAGCCTGCGGCGCCTTCGCGCCCTGCGGGATCGTCCAGGCACGCGCTTCCTTGGGACCGGCGGTGAGGTAGGTCTGCAGGCCGAGCGTGTCGAAGCCGATACGCGCGAGTTGATCGAGGCCGGACTCGTCCTGTCCGGTGGAGGCCAGCAGTTCGGCGGCGTCCTCGGGATCGAGGTCGATCAGCTCGGACTCGATCTTGGCATCCAGGAACACCGCCTTCGCGGGCGCGACCAGTGCGGCGAGCTCGTCCTTCTTGGCCTGGTCGGTCAGCACGGCCTCGTCGACGTTGAAGACGAAGATGAAGGGCTTCGCGGTCAGCAGACCGAGCTCGCGGATCGGCGAGAGGTCGAGACCGGATGCCGAGAGCAGCACGCCGCGCTGCAGCGCATCCTGCGCGGCCTTGGCGGCCTCGAGCACCGAGGGGTCGAGCTTCTTGCCCTTGACCTCTTTCTCGTAGCGCGTGATCGCCTTCTCCAGCGTCTGGAGGTCGGCGAGCTGGAGCTCGGCGTTGATGGTCTCCATGTCGCTCGCCGGGTTGACCTGGCCGTCGACGTGGACCACGTCGTCGTCGGCGAATCCGCGGACGACCTGGGCGATGGCATCCGCTTCACGGATGTTCGCGAGGAACTGGTTGCCGAGCCCCTCGCCCTCGCTCGCGCCCCGCACGATACCGGCGATGTCGACGAACGACACCGCGGCCGGCACGAGACGCTCGCTGCCGAACACGTCGGCGAGCTGCTGCAGGCGCACATCGGGAAGGTTCACGACCCCGACGTTCGGCTCGATGGTCGCGAAGGGGTAGTTCGCGGCGAGCACCGAGTTCTTGGTCAGAGCGTTGAAGAGGGTCGACTTTCCGACGTTGGGAAGGCCGACGATTCCGATGGTAAGAGCCACGGGAGTCCAGGTTACCCGGCCCGGAGCGCCGTCACGGCGTCAGGGCCGCCGCGCGCGGAACGCATGGGTCACGTACGGCAGGCCGACCGAGCCCCCGTCGGCCAGTCCGGGAACGGATGCCACCACCCCGTCGACCGCGGCATCGATCGCCGCGCGCCTCTCCGGGCTGGCCGTGATGATGTCGCTGCGGGAGACGACGAGGTCGCGCAGCTGCGGCAGGGTGATGCGGCGCTCCCACGACCATTCCCGATGCTCCAACGCGTCGTACGGCTCCGCGACGCGCGGGCCGGTCGTGGCGAGGAGGACCTCGGCGTTCGAGCCGCCCATGGCCTCGGTGAGCCGCCGCACCCAATCGACACGGTCGTCGCGGATGTTCCACACGAGTCCGAGCACTCCCCCGCTGCGCAGCACGCGGGCGGTCTCGAGGGAGGCCGGTTCGACGTCGACCCAGTGCCAGGCCTGACCCATGACGACGGCATCCAGGCCGGAATCGGGCAGGGGCAGATTCTCCGCCGTGCCGATGAACGTGGGTACCCCTCGCGCGTTCTCTCGCAGGGTCGCGAGCATGTCGGCATCCGGATCCACCGCCACCACGTCGGCGCCGAGCTCGACGACGGCGCGGGTGAGCTTGCCGGTTCCCGCTCCGACGTCGGCGACGCGCAGCGCGCGGCCGGGCTCGCGCACCGGTCCCAGAAGCCACGCCACGGCTTCGGAGGGATACCCCGGACGCCCGGACTCATAGGCGGATGCCGCCTGCCCGAACGACGTCGACTTCTCGCGATCGGTCATGTTCCGACCCTACGCCGGGCCTCCGACACGGATCCGTCTCTCGGCGGACGCCCACCGGATGCCGTGCACCTCGGCGCGCCTCGGCGGGTCGACGGCGCGCCGGGTGAGAGTGGAGCCGTGGGACTGGACTTCACGGCGATCGACTTCGAGACGGCGAACTCCAGCGGCGCATCGGCCTGTGCGGTCGGACTCGCCCGCGTCCGCGACGGCCGCGTCGTCGCGACCGCCGCGTGGCTCATCAAACCGCCGCCGGGACACGGCCATTTCGCCCCGATCAACGTCGGCATCCACGGCATCCGGCCCGCCGACGTCGTGAACGCCCCCGACTGGAGCGCCCAGCTCGCCCGCCTCACCGCCTTCGCCGGGGCCGATGTCCTGGTCGCGCACAACGCCGGTTTCGACATGTCGGTCCTCCGTCGCGCGTGCGCCGCGACGGGCGACGACTGCCCGCCCTACCGCTACCTCTGCAGCGTCCAGATGTCGCGGAAGACCTACACCCTCGCGTCGTACCGGCTCCCCCTGGTCGCCAAAGAGGCGGGATGCTCGCCCTTCGCGCACCACGATGCCCTGGCCGACGCCGTCGCCTGCGCCGAGATCACGATCGACTGCGCCCGCCGTGCCGGCGCCGACGACGTGCACGCTCTCGCCGCTCACCTGGGCGTCCGGGTCTCCCAGATCGCCGTCGAGCCCCTCGCCGAGCGCGCCGTCGCCTGACCTGGCGGCCCGTCTTTCCGGCAATGTCGGAGGTCTGGTGCATGCTGACCCCATGGATGCCATCGCCCTCGTTCTCGTGATCCTCGCCCTGGCGCTCGGCGTCGCCGGCGGGTGGTTCCTCGGGTCTTCGCGGGCGACGGCGCGCGCCGCCGTCGAACAGGCGGAACTCTCCGCACGCGTGGCCGCCTCCGAGGCCGCACGCGCGGGTCTTCAGACGCAGCTCGACCACCAGGTGGCCCTCTACCGCGAGGCGGTCGGTCAATCGCGCAGCGACCAAGCCGCGCGCGAAGAGCGCGAGCGCCGCGACCAGACGGTGCTGCGGGCACTGGACCCGGTCCGCGAGACGCTCGAGGCCATGCAGCGCAAGGTCGACGGGCTGGAGCGCGATCGCGTCGAGCAGTACTCCGCGTTGGGCGAGCAGCTGCGCCAGTCCCGCGAGGCCGATGAGGCGCTGCGCGCAACCACCGAGGCCCTGGCGTCCGCCATGCGCTCCGGCAGCACGCGCGGGGTGTGGGGCGAGACGCAGCTGCGTCGCGTGGTGGAAGCAGCCGGCCTCACGAGGTACGTCGACTTCGACCTGCAGGCCTCCATCTCATCCGACGCGGGCGCCGGACGCCCCGACATGGTCGTGCGCCTCCCCGGCGGTAAGGCTCTGGCGGTGGATGCCAAAGTCCCCCTCGATGCCTACCTTCAGGCCAGCGCCATCCCCGTCACCGCGCAGGGGGACGAGGGCGCACGCCGTGCGACGCTGCTCGCGCGCCACGCGAAGGCCGTTCGGGCGCACGTCGACGCCCTCGCACGCAAGACGTACTGGGCGGGCCTCGAGAGCAGCCCGGAGTTCGTCGTCTGCTTCATCCCGAGCGAATCGCTCCTCGCGTCCGCCCTCGACGAAGACCCGACGCTCCTCGACTACGCGTTCTCGCGCCGGGTGGCCCTCGCCTCGCCCGTGAACCTCTGGGCGGTCCTGAAGACCGTGGCCTTCACGTGGACGCAGCAAGACGTCTCGGATGAAGCGCGCACCCTCTTCGCCCTGGGGACCGAGCTCTACGAGCGCGTCGGCGTCCTCGCCGGTCACGCGGGAGACCTGCGCCGCGCGATCGAACGCACCGTCGACAGCTACAACAAGTTCGCCGGTTCGCTCGAGTCACGCGTGCTGGTGACGGCGCGCAAGTTCCCCGGCATCGACGAGACGAAGCTCGACGCCGTGACACCCCCGGCCGCGCTCGAGACGGCTCCGCGACGGTGGACCGCTCCCGAGTTCCTCGACGCGACGGACGCGTCCATGGCCGACGCCCCCGCAGACCGGTCCACGGACGCGGACGCCACGGCAAGAGCGCACCGAAGCGTTGCCGCAGCAGACCTCGGCGATGTGCGGGCCCGAGCAGGCCTCAGCGACGAAGGGCGGTGAGAAGGAGACCAGGTACGGCTCGAGCGGGCTCAGGACCCGCCCGGCACCCAGCTCAACAGACTGATCACGGCGGCGGACACACCGACGAAAGCGCCGACCATCCACCACGCGCTGATCTCGTGACCGTCGTCGCGTCGCACACGCAGCAGGACATCCGGCCGGCGCGCAGGGTCGACGGCGTCGGCGATGACCGCGTGCGCCCCGGTCTGGGGTGCGGCTTGGTTCGTCGGAGCTGCCATGGACGATCCCCCTTCGGGTCTCGGAAGAACACAGCGTCGCCGTTGACACTGCACACGATTCTGCCAGACCACTCCCGCGAGACCGGTCACGCTTGCGTCACGACACGCCCGGCTGTAGGTGTACGTCGCCCGCCCCGCGGCGTGCCTCGCGCCGCGAGGCCGGGCAGCCACCGCTACCGCGTCAGAGCCACTTCGACGTCAGGTGCTCCGACGAGATGCGACGGAGCGTTCCCGACGCCCCGCGCAGCACGACACTCTCCGTGTACAGGAAGTCCCCCTCGCGGCGCACACCCTGCACGAGCTGGCCGTCGGTCACGCCGGTGGCGACGAAGATCGTGTTCTTGCCCTTCACCAGGTCGTCGGCCTCGTACACCTCGCCGTCGACCAGAAGACCGGCCTCGCGGCCCTTCTCCTTCTCGTCATCGTTGCGCGGAGCGAGGACTCCCTGGATGTGACCGCCGAGAGCCTTGATCGCACACGCGGTCACGATGCCTTCGGGGCTGCCGCCGATGCCGACGCACATGTCGGTCCGGGCGTTGTGGCGGGCGGCGTTGATGCCGCCGGCGACATCGCCGTCGCTCATGAGACGGGTGCCGGCGCCGGCCGCGCGGATGTCGGCGATCAGCTGCTCGTGGCGCGGACGGTTCAGCACCGAGACGACGATCTCATCGACGGGCTTGCCGAGCGCCTTCGCGAGGAGCCGGATGTTCTCCCCGATGGGGAGGCGGATGTCGACGACACCGACACCCGCAGGACCGGTGACGAGCTTGTCCATGTAGAAGACGCTCGACGCGTCCAGCATCGTCCCCTGGTCCGACACGGCGATGACCGACAGGGCGTTCTGACGCCCTGCGGCCGTGAGAGAGGTCCCGTCGATGGGGTCGACGGCGACGTCGCACTGCGGGCCGCGACCGCTTCCGACCCGCTCGCCGTTGTAGAGCATCGGGGCGTTGTCCTTCTCGCCCTCGCCGATCACGATGGTCCCGTCGAAGTTGACGGTGCTGAAGAACGCGCGCATGGCGTCGACGGCGGCGCCGTCGGCGGCCTCCTTGTCACCGCGCCCGATGAAGGGCACGGCGCGGATGGACGCAGCCTCCGTCGCCCGAACCAGCTCGAGAGCCAGGTTCCGATCGGGGTGCAACGGGCTCATGTCGGATGTCAGGCTCACCATGAGGCCCACTGTAGCCACCGAGGTTGTGACAATCGCCCAAATTCTCCGTCGTGGACGCGAAGGAATCGACGTTCTTAACGCTGGCGCATACTCCCCCGCTTCCTCCGTCCTGTACCCCTGCACGATCCGGCGGCTTCGCTAGGCTGGCGATGTCCCCGCAACGACACAAGGAGCACAATGCCCGTCGCTACCCCTGAGCAGTACGCCGACATGCTGGACCGCGCGAAGGCCGGCGGCTTCGCGTACCCCGCGATCAACGTCTCGAGCTCGCAGACCATCAACTCGGTGCTCCAGGGCCTGACCGAGGCCGGCTCCGACGGCATCCTGCAGGTCACCACCGGCGGCGCCGACTACTTCGCCGGCCACACCGTCAAGGCCCGCGCCACCGGCGCGCTCGCCTTCGGCAAGTACGTCACCGAGGTCGCGAAGAACTATCCCGTAACGGTCGCCCTCCACACCGACCACTGCCCCAAGGACGCCCTCCCCGGCTTCGTCCTGCCGCTGCTCGAAGCCTCCGAAGAAGAGGTCAAGGCCGGCCGCAACCCGATCTTCCAGTCGCACATGTGGGACGGCTCGGCCGTTCCCCTCGACGAGAACATCGACATCGCGGCGGAGCTGCTCCCCCGCATGAAGAACATCAACGCCATCCTCGAGATCGAGGTCGGCGTCGTCGGCGGCGAAGAGGACGGCGTGCAGCACGAGGGCTCGAACGAAGCGCTCTACACGACGGTCGCCGACGTGACCAAGGCCGTCGAGCGCCTCGGCCTCGGCGAGAACGGCCGCTACATCTCGGCCCTCACCTTCGGCAACGTGCACGGCGTGTACAAGCCCGGTGGCGTGAAGCTCCGCCCCGAGCTGCTCGGCGAGATCCAGGAGGGCATCGCCGCGAAGTTCGGCACCGGACCCAAGCCCCTCGATCTCGTCTTCCACGGCGGCAGCGGCTCGACCGACGAGGAGATCGCCCTCGCGGTCGCCAACGGCGTCATCAAGATGAACATCGACACCGACACCCAGTACGCCTTCACGCGCTCGATCGCGGGCTACATGTTCTCGAACTACGACGGCGTGCTCAAGCTCGACGGCGAGGTCGGTAACAAGAAGCAGTACGACCCCCGCGCCTGGGGCAAGGTCGCCGAGTCGGCCATGGCCGTCCGCGTGGTCGAGGCCACGAAGCAGCTCGGCTCGTACGGCCAGTCGAAGAGCTGACACAGCCTTCACCCGACGAACGCCCCGGTTCCGGCCGGGGCGTTCGTCGTTCCGGCGCCGGATGCCACGCCCGCCGGCGACCCGCCGATCGCGCGCCACGGCACCCGGGCGGGAACGCCGCTCAGCGGCGGTAGACCTCGAGCACCGTGGGGGCTCCCTCGGGCGAGCGCACGACCTCGATGGCATCCCCCGCCCGCACGTCGCCGGATCGGCGCACCCGGAGGTACGCGCCGAGGCGCCCCGCGTCTGAGAACCTCTTCACCCACCCGCGCGCGTCGCGCCCGCCCACCCAGCGCGCGAAGGTCGCGCACGGGGTTCGCGGCATGGTCACCTCGAGTTCGACGGTGTCGCCGATCCTCCAGACCTCGCCGATGCGCGCAGCGTTCACATCGAGGCCCTCGACCCGTAGGTTCTCGCCGAACCACCCCGGGTGCAGGTCGCGGTCCAACTCGGCCTGCCAGTACTCCGCATCCTCGGCCGAGTAGGCGTACACCGCTTTGTCGAGCCCGCCGTGGTGCTTGCGGCTCGCCTGCACGTCCGACCGCACGCCGTACGGACCGATGCGCGCGGGCCCCTCGAGCGCACGCTTGTCGATCGCGGTGACGCCGAGCGATCCGGCGTCGGGGCGAAGCTGATGGACGGCGCAGACGGCGACGAGGCGTGGCATCCGTCGATGCTACGGGGTCGCGAAGTCCCGCCGCATGACCACCCGATCGCCGTCCACCGAGCGGATCTCGATCGAACCGATACTGGATGCCTCGAGGTCGGTGCCCGCGCTCAGCTCGGTCGTCGCCCCGGGACCGGCGCGCCACGTCGACAGCACCGAGGTGGCACCGGAGTCGTCGGTCACCGCCAGCGCGTACGGCCATCCGCCCGGAGGGGCGTCGAGCACTTCCCCGGTGTACTGGCACACCAGGTCGATGCGCGTTCCCCAGGCGACCGGGGTCAGCTTCACCGACGCCTCGAGCGGAGCGCCGTTCACCTCGTCGAGGGCGTACGTGACGCCGGACGACGAGGCGTTCGTCACGGTGATGACGGTCGGCACGCCGATCGCGACGACGGCGAGGGATGCCGCCAGCGTCCACGCCGTGACCCGCCGGGCACGGCGTCGCCGCGCGGTCTGCACCACACGGGTCCGCAGCGAAGGATCGGGCGTGACCACCGGCGCCGGACCGTTCGCAGCGGCGATCGCCCGGGCGCGCTCCGCCGACAACCGCGACAGGAGCCCCGCGGTGGGGGCGAGCTCGGCCACCGCCTTCCGGCACGAGGCGCAGACGGCGAGGTGATCCTCGTACTCGGCGCGATCGGCTCCCGACAGTGCCCCCAGAACGTAGGCGCCGTCCCAGCTCGACAGCCTTTCGTGTTCGGCGCTCATCGCGTCACCCCCCTTTCCTGCAGGGCGAGCCGCAATGCTCGCACCGCGTAATGCAGCCGTGACTTCACGGTCCCCGCCGGGATCCCCAGTTCCTCGGCGGTCTGCGCGACGCTCCGCCCCCCGTAGTACGCGCTCACGATGACCGCGCGGTGGTCCGGCGTCAAGGTCGAGAGCGCCTCCTCGACGAGCAGCGCGTCGAACATGGCATCCGTGTCGTCGTCCCGTCCGGAGTCGGGCACCTCGTCGACCGGCAGCTCGTGGCGCCGCCGTGCGCTGCGCGCCTCGTCGATCACCAGGTTGCGGGCGACCGTGAACATCCACGAACGCAGAGACCCGGGATCGTCGCCCATGATGCGGGGCGAACGCCAGGCGCGCAGCAGCGTCTCCTGCACGACGTCGTCGGCCCCGGCGTGATCCCCCGTCAGGCTGACCACGTACCGCCATACCGGCGCCGCGTGGGCGTCGTACAGCGCGGTCAGACGCGCGTGATCGTCTCGCACCACGGCCGGCTCCTCCTTCAGGTTCTCAGGAGGACACGGGAAGCCGGCCCCGATGGTTCACTTCGCGATGCCGCCCATGAGAGCCGAGAGGTACGCCGGGTCGTTCACGATCGCGATCGTGATGCACGTGCCGCCCACGATCGCGGCCACCGCGAACCCGACGAGAGGGACCCAGAAGGCGATGCGACCGCGCCGGAGCCGTCGCACCGTGACCAGGGCGGTGAGGAGGTAGACCACGCCGTAGATGACCGCGGCGATCGCCCCCCACACGAAGCCCGCCGTGAGGTTGGAGTAGGTCGCGTCGACGTTGAGGATCTGCGCGGCCTGCTCGGCATAGTGCGGGAAGTCCAGGACCTGGGCGATCGTCGTGACGACCGACACGAGGCCGTAGATCAGCAGCATGAGGGTGATGATGCGGTCGACGAGCGGACCGCGGGCCGCCGCCGGCGCCGCCGCCTTCGGAGCCGGAGCCGCCTCCTGCGGGGCCACGCCCGCGTCGAGCGCCTCCGTCACCTCGGGACGCTGGATGCGCGCCTGCTGTTCCTCGGGCGTCGCGTACTCGCCGAACTGCGGACGAGGGCGAGGGTCGAGGTCGCTCACGAACGACCCCGGCCGCCGAGGGCGCGCTGATCGCGCTGTCCGGCGGCATCCTGTCGCAGTTCCTTCGGGAGGGAGAAGATCAGATCTTCCTCGGCGGTGCGCACCTCTTCGACATCGCAGTAACCGGCTCCGGCGAGCTCGTCGAGCACCTCGGTGACGAGCACTTCGGGCACCGACGCGCCGCTGGTCACGCCGACCGTCTCGACGCCGTCCAGCCACTCCTGCCGGACCTCGTCGACGTAGTCGACGCGGTACGCGGCCTTCGCACCGTGCTCGAGAGCCACCTCGACGAGACGCACGCTGTTCGACGAATTCGCGGAGCCGACGACGATCACCAGGTCCGCGCCGACCGCGACCTTCTTGATCGCGACCTGACGGTTCTGCGTGGCGTAGCAGATGTCGTCCGACGGCGGGTCCTGCAGGTGCGGGAAGCGCAGGCGGAGGCGGCGGACCGTCTCCATCGTCTCGTCGACCGACAAGGTGGTCTGCGACAGCCACACGACCTTGGACGGGTCGCGCACCTCCACGACGTCGGCGTGCTCGGGCGAGTTGACCACGGTGACGTGCTCGGGAGCTTCGCCGGCCGTTCCCTCGACCTCTTCGTGCCCGTCGTGGCCGATCAGCAGGATCTCGTAGTCGTCGCGCGCGAACCGGACGGCTTCGCGATGCACCTTCGTGACGAGAGGACAGGTGGCGTCGATGGCCTGCAGGCCGCGGTCGGACGCGGCCGAGACCACGGCGGGCGACACCCCGTGCGCGCTGAACACCACGTGCGAGCCCTCGGGGACCTCGTCGACCTCTTCGACGAAGATCGCGCCCTTCTTCTCGAGCTCGGTCACCACGTGGATGTTGTGCACGATCTGCTTGCGCACGTAGACGGGGGCGCCGTAGCGGTCCAGGGCCTTCTCGACGGCGACGACGGCGCGGTCGACGCCGGCGCAGTAGCCGCGAGGTGCCGCCAGCAGCACCTTCTTCTGGCCCTTGACCGGGATATCCTGGAGCCGCCCACGTCGACCCGGGATCCGGGGAACGGGCAGTTGGACGACAGGTGTGCTCACCCCACGATTCTACCGGGGCGCCCCTGGACGACGGCCGAACCCTGAGACTGGAGCCCATGACCTCGTTCCACCCCGAGACGGTGCCCGGCGAGGCCCCTCCGGCCGACTCGGTGCACCCCCGCGACTCGCGCACCGACACCCCGACCTCGGTGTCGCGCCTGAACGACACGATCCGCGGGTTCATCGAACGCTGGGGCTCGGTGTGGGTCGAGGGCGAGATCACCTCGTTCAACCGTCGAGGGGGCAATGTCTTCGGGCGTCTGAAAGACCTGAACACCGAGTCGACGGTGGCCTTCCGGATCTGGTCGAGCACCCTCGCCCGCCTTCCCAAGGACTTCCAGGTCGGCGATCACGTGGTGGCCTGCGTCAAGGCGGACTACTTCCCCCGCACGGGAGACTTCTCGTTCGCGATCTCGGCCATGCGCCATGTCGGCCTCGGCGAGCAGCTCGAGAGACTCGAGCGACTGCGCGTGCAGCTGCGGTCCGAGGGACTGTTCGACCCCGTCCGCAAGAAGAAGCTGCCCTTCCTCCCCCACTGCATCGGGCTCATCACGGGCGAGAACTCGGATGCTGAGAAGGATGTGCATCGCAACGCCGAGCTGCGCTGGCCCCGCGTGAACTTCCGCACGAAGTACGCCGCCGTCCAGGGCGACCGGTGCGTCCCCGAGACACTCGCGGCGTTGAAGGCACTGGATGCCGACCCCGAGGTCGACGTCATCATCATCGCGCGCGGTGGCGGTGATCCGCAGACGCTGCTCGGCTTCAGCGACGAGCGTCTCGTGCGCGCCGTGGCGGCGGCATCCACTCCCGTCGTCAGCGCCATCGGTCACGAGAACGACCGTCCCCTGCTCGACGACGTCGCCGACCTCCGCGCGTCGACGCCGACCGACGCCGCCAAGCGCGTCGTGCCCGACGTCGCCGAGCAGCGCGCGCTCGTCTCGCAGCTGCGCGCGCGACTCACCGGACGCCTCACGCAGCGGGTGCTGCACGACATCGCCCAGCTCGAGCAGATCGGCTCGCGCCCGTCGTTGCGGACCCCGCACGCGATGCTCACCTCGCGGGCGCAGGAGCTGTGGATGCTGTCGAACCGCGGCCGCGACATCGTCGATCGCCGACTCGAGGGCGAACGGCGCCGGACGCGGGAGCTGAGCGCCTCGCTCCGTGCCCTCTCGCCCCTCGCCACGCTCGCGCGTGGCTACGCGATCGCCCAGGTCGAGGGCGGGGCGATCGTCCGTGACGCGAGCCAGGCCCCGGCCGGAGCCGCGCTGACGATCACCGTCGCGCGAGGGTCGCTGGAGGCACGCTCGGAAGGCGAGATCGACGAGAGCCCGGTCGCTCCGCTCGACGACGGGGCACCCGACGACGGCGTGTCGGTGGGTCGCGCCTAAGATGGAGACCATGACCGCGACGACTCCCGGCCCCTCGGCAGACGTCGCGACCCTCTCTTTCGAACAGGCTCGCGACGAACTCGTCCGCGTCGTGTCCGAGCTCGAGCAGGGTGCCCCCACGCTGGAAGAGTCGCTGGCCCTCTGGGAACGCGGCGAGCAGCTCTACGCGCGCTGCGAAGAGTGGCTGCTGGGGGCGAAGCGCCGTCTCGACGCCGCGCGCGGCGAGGGTGAGGACGCCTGATGGCCCGTATCGTCGCGGAGCTCGGTCGCCCCGAGACCCCCGAGGAGACCGCGGCCCGCAAGGCCGAGTCGTCGCGCCGCTACCGGTCGAGCAAGACCTTCCGCAACCTGATCGCCGCCCTGCTGGCGACCGTCGCCGTGGTCTTCGTGATCGTCGCCATCGTGCCCCGCGGCACACCGGTCCCCCGCCCCGAACCCGACGTGCCGGCGCTGGCCGCCGACCTCGAGGCCGACCGCGGCCGCCCGGTGCTCACCCCCTCGCTCGGCGAGGGCTGGCGGGTCAACCAGGCGACCGTCGAGGGCGTCGGCGGCACCGAGGCGTGGACGATGGTCTACGTGCGCTCGGGCGAATCGGGCTTCCTCCGCGTGGCGCAAGGCTTCGACACGGACGAGGCCTGGGTGGGCCAGGTCCTGGCCGGCACCCGGAGTACCGAGACCACCGAGATCGACGGCATCACCTGGGACGTCTATCGTCCCGCCAACCCGTCCGGCACCGGCAACATCGACTATGCGCTGGCGACTCCCGCCGGCCCCGACTACGTGCTCGTCTACGGTGACGCCGCGCCCGAGACCGCGGCTCTCGCGGCGGCGTCGGTGACCTCGCAGGTGAAGCAGCTGAAAGAGATCCCGTGAGCGCACCCATGAGCCCCGGCCAGGTCTGGAAGCAGATGGTCGAAGGCAACCGACGTTTCGTCACCGGTGCCCCCGCGCACCCCCGCCAAGACGTGGAGCGTCGCGCGGAGCTCGCGGGCTCGCAGCACCCGACGGCCGCCCTGTTCGGTTGCTCCGACTCGCGCCTCGCGGCCGAGATCATCTTCGACGAGGGCCTGGGCGACCTCTTCGTGGTCCGCAACGCCGGCCAGGTCATCTCCGACTCCGTGATCGGCAGCCTGGAGTACGCCGTCGGCGTCCTCGAGGTGCCCCTCATCGTCGTCCTCGCCCACGATGCGTGCGGAGCGGTCGGGGCGGCGATCGAGAGCACCGGCGTCGATGCGCCCACCCTCCCGGCCTACATCTGGCGCCAGATCGCGCCGATCGTGCCCGCGGTGCGCCGTGTGCAGCGCGAGACCGCCGTCGACGGCCGTGTGCCCGACCACGTCGACCCCGAGCTGGTGGGGCGGGAGCACCTCCGTCACACCGTCGGCGAACTGCTGCGCGCCTCCGAGCTGATCAGCGAGGCTGTCGCCGAAGGACGCACCGCGGTCGTGGGGGCCAACTACCGACTCGACGAGGGGGAAGCGTTCCCCGTCGTCATCGTGGGCGACGTCGACGACCCCCGGGTCGACGATCCCCGCCTCGCGGACGCCCGCATCTGAGAACCGAACGAACGACCTGGAGGAACGACGACGTGACCGACATCGAGTACCGCATCGAGCACGACACCATGGGTGAAGTGCGCGTGCCGAAGGACGCCCTGTACGCGGCGCAGACGCAGCGCGCGGTCGAGAACTTCCCGATCTCGGGCTCGGGTCTCGAGTCGACGCAGATCGCGGCGCTGGCCCGGATCAAGAAGGCCGCCGCCCTCGCGAACAAGGAGCTCGGGACCCTCGACGGTCGGATCGCGGATGCCATCGCCCAGGCGGCCGATGAGGTCGTGACCGGCGTGCACGACGCGCAGTTCCCCGTCGACACGTACCAGACCGGCAGCGGCACCTCCTCGAACATGAACATGAACGAGGTGCTCGCGACCCTCGCCACGCGCATCCTCGGCTCGACGGTGCACCCGAACGACCACGTCAACGCCTCGCAGTCGTCCAACGACGTCTTCCCGACCTCGGTCCACATCGCCGTGACGCAGGCGCTCATCACCGACCTCATCCCCGCGCTCGACCACCTCGCCGTGGCCCTCGAGGCGAAGGCCGCCGCTTGGAAGGGCATCGTCAAGTCGGGTCGCACCCACCTCATGGATGCCACCCCCGTCACGCTCGGGCAGGAGTTCGGCGGCTACGCGCGTCAGATGCGCCTCGGCATCGAGCGCGTCGAGGCCGTCCTGCCCCGCGTCGGCGAGGTCCCGCTCGGCGGCACCGCGGTGGGCACCGGGATCAACACCCCGCTGGGCTTCCCGCAGAAGGTCATCGAGCTCCTCGCGTCGGAGACGCAGCTTCCGATCACCGAGGCGAAGGACCACTTCGAGGCTCAGGCCAACCGCGACGGCCTGGTCGAGGCATCCGGAGCCCTCCGCACCATCGCGGTGTCGCTCACCAAGATCAACAACGACATCCGCTGGATGGGTTCGGGCCCGAACACCGGTCTCGGCGAGCTCCACATCCCCGACCTGCAGCCCGGCTCGTCGATCATGCCCGGCAAGGTGAACCCCGTCGTTCCCGAGGCCATGCTCATGGTCTGCGCACGCGTCATCGGCAACGACGCGACGGTCGCCTGGGCCGGCGCCTCGGGGTCGTTCGAGCTGAACGTCGCAATTCCCGTCATGGGCACGGCGCTGCTCGAGTCGATCCGCCTGCTCTCGAACGCCGTGCGCGTGCTCGCCGACAAGACCATCGACGGCCTCGAGGCCAACGTGGCTCGTGCCGAGGCGTTCGCCGGAATGTCGCCCTCGATCGTCACGCCCCTCAACAAGGTCATCGGCTACGAAGCGGCGGCGAAGATCGCCAAGCACGCCGTCGCGAAGGGCATCACCGTGCGTGAAGCGGTGATCGACCTGGGCTACGTCGAGCGCGGGGAGATCACCGAAGAGGTGCTCGACGCCAAGCTCGATCTGCTCTCGATGACGCACCCGGGCTGAGCCCGGGCCAGCAGAAACGCCGAGGCGCGCCATAATCGAAGGATGAGCCGCGCACCGAGACCCGTCTCGGTGCGCGCGCGACTCCTGGGCGCGATCCTCGGCGTTCTGCTTCTCGGGCTGATCGTCACCGGTGGGGTGACCTTCCTCGTGCAGAGCGAGCGGGTGATCGCGAACGCCGAGAGGCAGCTCGACGGATTCTCGAGCACGGCCGCCTCGAGCGGGACGGAGGCCGTGGATCTCGTCGCCGCAGCGATCCCCGGGCGCACCGACGGCACCGTCGCCCTCTCCGGCACGACGATCGTCGCCGCCACCCCCTCTCCTCCGGGCCTCGCCCTCTCCGACGACACCCGATTCCTGTCGGCCGTGAGCGCGGCCATCGCCCGTGGCGAGCTGCGCGGCCGGGTCGACGGTTCGCATGGACCCGTCCTGTACGCGGCCGTTCCGCTGGCCGACGCGACCGCCGTCCAGGCGATCTCGATCGATCAGCGCATGGAGCTCGTCACGCTCTCGACGACGACGTTCGCCATCGCCGGCACCGCGGTCCTCCTGGCCGTCGCCGTGGCCGGGTGGTTCGTCACCGGACTTCTCTTCTCGCCCTTGCGTCGGTTGCGTGACACCGCGGATGCCATCACGCTGGACGATCTCGGTACGCGCCTGCCCCCGCAGGGCAACGACGAGATCGCCGACCTCACGTCGTCGGTCAACTCGATGCTGGATCGCCTCGCGATGTCGGTCGACGCGCAGCGCCAGCTGCTCGACGACGTGCGGCACGAGCTCAAGACCCCGATCACGATCGTGCGGGGGCATCTGGAGATGATGGACCCCGCCGATCCGCACGACGTGGCGGAGACGCGCGACCTCGGCATCGCCGAGCTCGACCGCCTCTCGCGTCTGGTCGACGACATCGACGCGTTGGCCGTGGTCGAGGCGGGCACACTCACCACAGAGGTCATCTCCGTCGCTGCCCTCACCGACCGCGTCGGCGAACTGGTCAGCGCCATCCCCCACCACACGTGGACGATCGAGTCCCGCGGCCGCGGCAGCGTCCACGGCGACCACGACCGCCTGGTCCAGGCGTGGCTGCAGCTCGCCGACAACGCGGCGAAGTACACGCCGGACGGGACCCCGATCGAGATCGGCAGCAGCGTCGGCGACAGCAACGTCGACCTCTGGGTGCGCGATCACGGTCCCGGCATCCCTCCCGCCGCGCGCCACCGGGTGTTCCGCCGGTTCGACCGCGTCTCGACCCGTCGAGGCGTCGAAGGCTCCGGTCTCGGCCTCTCGATCGTGGATGCCATCGCCAAGGCGCACGACGGTTATTGCAGCGTGAGCGATACCCCGGGCGGCGGAGCCACGGTCACCCTGCACCTTCCCCTTCGTCGCGCGCACTCCCCTGCCGACCTCCCCACCCCGGTCAGCGCCGGAGACGTCGTGATGCAAAGAGAGGCCACCGGATGACCCGCATCCTCATCGCCGAGGACGAGGAGCGCATCGCCGCGTTCGTCGCGAAAGGTCTGGAAGCCGCCGGCTACCAGACCGTGACCGTCGACGACGGCGCCGATGCCCTCGACAGCGCGCTCTCCGGCGATGTCGACCTCGTTCTGCTGGACATCGGACTCCCCACGATGGACGGTTTCGAGGTTCTGCGCACGCTCCGTGGACAGGGTTCGACGCTCCCCATCATCATGCTCACCGCACGCACGAGCACACGCGACACCGTCGACGGCCTCGACGCCGGCGCGAACGACTACATGGCGAAGCCCTTCAAGTTCGACGAACTGCTGGCGCGCGTGCGCTCCCGCCTTCGCGAGCCCGTGACGGCCAACACGATCTCGATCTCGCACGGTGATGTGACGCTCGACGTGCGGGGCCGTCGGGCGAGCATCGATGGCCGGGATGTCGACCTCAGCGCACGGGAGTTCGCTCTCGCCGAGGAGTTCCTGCGGCACGCCGGACAGGTTCTGAGTCGCGAGCAGCTGCTCAGCCGGGTCTGGGGCATGGACTTCGACCCCGGATCGAACGTCGTCGACGTCTACGTGCGTTATCTTCGCGGCAAGTTCGGCGCGGCGCGCATCGCGACGGTCCGCGGTGCGGGCTACCGCTGGGAGTAGGCGCCGGAAACCCGAAAGCCCCCGGCGGGGGGAAACCGGGGGCTGTGGGGAGATCCTGCTCCGGGGGTCTGCCGACTTACCCGAAATGCAGCGACCAGCCCGTGTGGAGCGGATCTCGTGTTCACTTCTCAGGGGGAACCGCCGGGGCGGTGACGAGACTGTTCCCTCGCCGATGAGTCAAGTCTGCCGTCTGCCTATGAAAAGCGCAGGAGTCGGGCATGAGAATGCTCTCATGTTGAAAACAGCCGGGGCCCGAGCGCGAATGCTCGGGCCCCCGCTGTTCGTCAGGAGAGCTCGCCGGCCTCCAGGAGGTCGGTGACCAGAGCGGCGATCGCCGACCGCTCCGACCGGGTGAGCGTGACATGCCCGAAGAGCGCATGCCCCTTCAACGTCTCGATCACCGATGCGACGCCGTCGTGACGACCGACTCGCAGGTTGTCGCGCTGGGCGACGTCGTGCGTCAACACCACACGCGAGTTCTGCCCGATGCGGCTCAGGACCGTCAGCAGGACGTTGCGCTCGAGGGACTGCGCCTCGTCGACGATCACGAACGCGTCGTGGAGGGAGCGCCCGCGGATGTGCGTCAGCGGAAGGACCTCGAGGAGACCGCGAGCGAGCACCTCTTCGAGCACGTTGCCCGAGACGACGGAACCGAGCGTGTCGAAGACCGCTTGACCCCAGGGACCCATCTTCTCGGCCTGGTCTCCGGGCAGGTACCCGAGCTCCTGCCCACCCACCGCGAAGAGCGGTCGGAACACGATGATCTTCTTCTGCTGCTGCCGCTCGAGCACGGACTCGAGAGCGGCGCACAGGGCGAGAGCCGACTTGCCGGTGCCCGCACGGCCGCCGAGCGACACGATCCCGACCTCCGGGTCGAGCAGCAGATCGAGGGCGATGCGCTGCTCGGCCGACCGGCCGTGCAGACCGAACGCGTCACGGTCTCCGCGGACGAGGCGGAACTCGCCGTCGCCGGTCACCCGCCCCAACGCCGAACCGCGCTCGGAGTGGATGATCAAGCCGGTGTTCACCGGGAGGCCGACCACCTGGTCGCTGGTGGCGACCTCGCTCTCGTACAGGTCGCTCAGGTCGTCACCCGAGATGTCGAGGGACGTGATGCCCGTCCACCCCGAGTCCATGGCCTGCTCGGCGAGGTACTCCTCGGCCACGAGACCGAGGGATGCCGCCTTGACGCGCATCGGGAGGTCCTTGGACACCACCGTGACCTCGGCGCCGTCCTTGGCGATGTTCATCGCCACGGCGAGGATGCGGCTGTCGTTGTTGCCGGTGCGCATGCCGGACGGCAGTACCATCTGGTCGGTGTTGTTCAGCTCGACGCGCAGAGTGCCGTCGCTGCCGACGGGAACGGGGAAGTCGAGGCGGCCGTGTTCGATCCGCAGTTCGTCGAGATGACGCAGGGCCTGGCGGGCGAAGTACCCGATCTCGGGATCGTGGCGTTTGCCCTCGAGCTCGGTGATGACCACCACCGGGATCACCACGGAATGCTCCGCGAAGCGGAAGAACGCCCGCGGATCGCTCAAGAGGACCGACGTGTCCAGAACGTAGGTGCGCAGGTCCTGTTCGGAAACGCTGCTCTCGACGACGTGACGCTGGTCGAATGGTGCTCGTGCAGTCACAACCCACTCCCGACCCGGGTGTCTCACCCGGTTGTCACGAGTCGACCTGTGGGTCACGAGTCGCAATCCGAAGGCCGACTCGATCGGGCTCCGTGCCCGATGTGATCACCGTACGATGCCGCGGGGCGTCCGAGGGTCGTTAACACGCCCCGAAAATGACGAGTGTGTGAACAAGTTTCACTCTCGTGGTGAGGGTTTCCGGCGCGTGCGCCTTATTGACCGAAACGCCGGTCCCGCGCCGAGAAGTCGCGAATGGCCCGGAGGAAATCGACCTCTCGGAGATCCGGGCCGAGAGCCTCGACGAAATAGAACTCGGAATGCGCGGACTGCCAGAGGAGGAAATCGCTGAGCCGCTGCTCCCCCGAGGTGCGGATCACGAGGTCGGGATCGGCCTGACCACCCGTGTACAGGTGCTCGCCGATCTGCTCGGGAGTCAGGCTCGCCGCGAGCTCTTCCAGCGAGCCGCCCGAGGCGTCGTGCTGGGCGATGATGCTGCGCACGGCATCCACGATCTCGCTCCGGCCCCCGTAGCCGACCGCCAGGTTGACGTGCAGACCCGTGTGCGAGCGGGTGCGCTCGGTGACCTCACGGAGGACGTCGGCGAGTTCGGGCGGCAGGCCCTCGGCGCGGCCCACGTGCTGGACCCGCCAGTCCGGTTCGAGCGACAGCTCGCGCGCGAGCTCGGCGATGATCTCGAGCAGGTCGTTCAGCTCTCGACTGTCGCGTTTGACGAGGTTGTCGTTGGACAGCAGGTACAGCGAGACGACACCGATGCCCAGGTCGTCGCACCACCGCAAGAACTCGTGCATCTTCGCCGCGCCCGCGCGGTGCCCGTGGGCCGCGCTGTCGTAGCCGAGCTGACGCGCCCAGCGGCGGTTGCCGTCGATCATCATCGCGACGTGATGGGGAACGGTTGCCGGCATCCGTCGACGCAAGCGCGAAGCGTACAGACGGTAAAGGGGGCCGCGCCCCTCGTTCCTTCGCATCCGCGCCACCCGCCTACGCTACCGCGCGCAGCGCGATTCCCCGTCGCCCGCCGACGGCTCCCACCTGCACAAAAGGTGGGTGTTGCACCGTGTTCCGTCCGCGGCATGGTCGGGCGCGTAGGGTTTTGCGTGTGACAGCGACGACCCCCGGTGACGGCGCAGAGATGCCCCAGCTCCCCCTCCTCGAAGCATCCGCCGTGGGCGCGCAGGACGAGGTCAAGCCCACCTGGCGAGGGTGGATCCACGCGGGCACCTTCCCCGTGGCGATCGCGGCCGGGATCGTCCTCATCGCACTCGCTCAGGGTGCCCCGGCGAAGTGGGCCTCCGCCGTGTTCGCGGCGTCCTCTCTCCTGCTCTTCGGCAACTCGGCGCTGTACCACCGCTTCCATTGGAAGCCGAGGACTAAGGCCGTCCTGAAGCGCATCGACCACGCCAACATCCTGCTGCTGATCGCCGGCACGTACACACCCCTCGCCGTGCTGGCCCTGCCGACCGCGAAGACCGTGCTGCTGCTGTCGATCGTGTGGGGCGGTGCGCTGCTCGGCATCCTGTTCCGCGTCTTCTGGATCAATGCGCCGCGGTGGCTCTACGTCGCGCTCTACCTCGCGCTCGGCTGGGCCGCCGTGATGTACCTGTTCGATCTGCTCGAGGCGAACGTCGCGATGATGGTGCTCGTCGTCGTGGGCGGGCTGCTGTACACGGCGGGAGCGATCGTCTACGCGCTCAAGCGTCCCAACCCGTGGCCCGGTCACTTCGGCTTCCACGAGATCTTCCACGTGTGCACCGTGCTGGCGTTCCTGTGCCACTGGACGGCGTGCCTGCTGATCGCCCTCGCCCCGGCCTACCACGCGGGCTGAGGCCGCTCCCGGGCCGGCTACGCGAGTCCCCCGCGGTGGCCGAGCCGGCTGAAGTCACCGGCGGAGAACGGATGCCGCGGCGGCGGCGTCAGGCGCGGGGAGCCGCGTCGTCCGGGGTCTCTGCCGCCCGCGCCTGCTCCTCGGCATCGAGCTCGGCGTTGACCTCTTCGCGATAGCGACCACGACGGATGCGACGCAGCATGTCCCAGACGAGGAGGAACACCGCCACGCCGATGAAGGCGATCGCGCCGAAGCCGAACGGCCCGGGCGTGACGAGCGAATCGTCGGGGGTGTTGGCCGGGGTGGGCGTGGTCGCGAGAGCGACGAGCACGGGAAGCATGGAGTCCTTCGGTCCGGGCGGAAGCGCGTAGCCTGGAACTCCAGCCTAAAGCCCGGAGAGACCATGACGACGCAGCAGATGCTCGATGAGCGCTACGGTCGGCGCACCTCGCCCCGTCGCCGGATCGTGCTGTGGAGCATCGTCGGGGTCGTCGCGCTGACGCTCACGGCGCTGCTGGGGTGGACGACCGTCTCCAACACCATGCGGTCGGTCACCGCGAACGACACCGGCTACATCGTGAACGACGCGTCGAGCGTCACCATCTCGTTCCAGTTCACCGCTCCCGTCGGCGAACCCGTGGCGTGCGCGATCGAGGCGCAGGACGAGGACCACGGAACCGTGGGGTGGCGGGTGGTCGAGTACCCGGCATCCGAGGACCACAGCCGTGCGTTCACGGAAGAGATTCCGACGCTCGCGCTGGCCACGACGGGTTTTGTCAACTCTTGCTGGGTGCCGTAAAATAGCCCGAGATGACGCGCCCCGGCTCGATGCCGGGGCGTTCGACATATCCCCCGGCGGACACCGCGAAGGATGCCGCTCGGCCTCGACGAAGGAGTACCCGTGTCCAACGACGCTCAGGTGACGTTCCTCACCCAAGACGCCTACGACCGCCTCGCTCAGGAGCTCGAGCACCTGTCGACCACCGGCCGCGAGGAGATCGCGAAGCGCATCGAGGCCGCACGCGAAGAGGGCGACCTCAAGGAGAACGGCGGCTACCATGCCGCGAAGGACGAGCAGGGCAAGCAGGAGGCACGCATCCGCACCCTCCAGCAGCTCCTGAAGGACGCCAAGGTCGGCGAAGCCCCGGAGAGCCATGGTGTGGTCGAGTCGGGCACCGTCGTGACCGCTGTCGTCGCCGGCGGCGAGGAGAAGTTCCTGCTCGGCAACCGCGAGATCGCCGCCAACTCCGAGCTCGACGTCTACAGCGAGGCCTCCCCGCTGGGTGCGGCCATCATCGGCCTCAAGGAGGGCGAGAAGGGCTCGTACACCGCCCCGAACGGCAAAGAGATCTCGGTCGAGATCGTGAAGGTCGAGACCTACTCGGGCCAGTAAGCCTCACGCCCGCGAGCCGCTCCCCCGTTCGGGGTGAGCGGCTCGCGGTGTTCGCGGGTCGAGGGCGCGCGGAGGGGTGTGCGCGGGTTCGGGGCGTGACGCCACGGCCGCCAGGCGGTGCGCGCACCGGTTTGGGGCGCATTCCTCCCTTCGGGGCGCGAAATCCCGCGCCCCGAACGGCAGAACGCGTCCCAAACCCGGCGCAGCCTCAGTCGGGAACGACCGTCGCGATGAAGCCCGCGTCCTCGAGCGTCTGGATCACCAGGGCCCGGTGCTCGGCACCGCGCGTCTCGACGCTCAGCTGCAGGATGACCTCGCTGATCTGCAGGCCCTGGCCGTGGCGGGTGTGCAGCACCTCGATGACGTTCGCCCCCACCTGCGCGAGCAGCTCCGACACCCGCGCGAGCTGGCCCGGGCGGTCGGGCAGGGGGATCCGGAGCGACATGTAGCGACCGGATGCCGACAGCCCGTGCGCCACGACACGCTGGAGCAGGAGGGGGTCGATGTTGCCGCCGGACAGGATCGTCACGGTGGGCCCGGTGGCCCGGATCTTGCCGGCGAGGATCGCCGCGACCCCGACGGCGCCCGCGGGCTCCACGACCTGCTTCGCGCGCTCGAGGAGCACGAGGAGAGCGCGGGCGATGTCGTCCTCGGTGACGGTGACGACCTCGTCGACGTACTTTCGGATGAGTTCGAACGGCAGATCGCCGGGCCGTGCGACAGCGATGCCGTCGGCCATGGTGGGGGTCGTCTCGACCTGCATCGGGTATCCGGCGGCCAGCGACGACGGATAGGCGGCGGAGTTGTGCGCCTGCACGCCGATGATGCGCACATCGCGCCCCTCGGCGGCGGCGCGCGCCTTCACGGCCGCCGCGACGCCCGCGGCGAGGCCTCCCCCGCCGATGCCCACGATGATCGTGTCGAGGTCGGGCATGTCCTCGATCAGTTCCAGCCCGAGCGTGCCCTGGCCCACGATGATGTCGCGGTGGTCGAACGGGTGGATCAGCACGGCCCCCGTGCGCTCCGCGAACTCCGCCGCGAGGCGCAGCGGCGTCTCGACGGTGGCTCCCTCGAGGATCACCTCGGCCCCGTAGCCGCGCGTCGCGAGCAGTTTCGGCACGGGCACGCCGAGGGGCATGAAGATCGTCGCCGGGATGCCGAGCTGCTGCGCCGCCAGAGCCACGCCCTGCGCGTGGTTGCCCGCGGAGGCCGCGACGACTCCTCGCGCGCGCTCCTCGGCGGTGAGGCGCGAGAGGCGGTGCGATGCCCCGCGGATCTTGAAGGAGCCGGTGCGCTGGAGGTTCTCCAGCTTGAGGTTGACCGGGACGCCGAGGAGCTCGGTGAGGTGCAGCGATTCGTCGAGCGGCGTCCGCGTGATGATGCCGCGCAGAGCCTGCGCGGCATCCTCGAACTCGGCCAGGGTGGGAGTGTCGTTCATGATCTCCTTCCGCGCTCGCGCGGGACGGTTTGCCAGATGAGATCTCGGGATGCCAGGGGCTGCCCCTCGTGTTCCCAGGCCTTTGAGCTGAGGTACACCGCCACCACGTTGACGAACGCGGCGAGGGGCACGGCGAACAGCGCACCCGCGATCCCGCCGATCATGGCGCCGCCGGCGACGACGAGGACGACGGCGAGGGGGTGCACCTTGACGGCCGAGCCCATGAGGATCGGCTGCAGGATGTGGCTTTCGACCTGCTGCACGCCGAGCACGACGATAAGCATGAACAGCGCCACGAGCGGCCCGTTGTACACGAGCGCGATGAAGACGGCCAGAGCGCCCGTGGCGACAGCACCCACGAAGGGGATGAACGCGCCGAGGAAGACGAGCACGCCGATCGGGATGGAGAGCGGGACGCCGAGGAGGAAGGCACCGAGACCGATGCCGATGGCGTCGATCGTGGCGACGAGCAGCTGTGTGCGCGCGTAGCTCTTGACGGTGCGCCACCCGGCGCGTCCCGCTCCGTCCACCGCGGGACGGGCGACGCGCGGGAACAGGCGCGTGGTCCACCGCCAGATTCCGCCGCCGTCGGCGAGCAGACACAGCAGGATGAAGAGGGTCAGCAGCACCCCGGTGCCGACATGGCCGAGGGTCGTCCCGATCGCGAGGGCGCCGGTCCACAGCAGTTCCGCCTGCTGCTGCAAGAAGGTTCCGGCCTGCGTGAGCCCGTCGTCGATCTGCTGAGCGCTGAGGTGAAGGGGTCCATCGATCAGGTACTGGCGGAACTGCTCGACCGCCAGCACGGTGCGGTCCTGGACGGACGCGAACTCGCGCGAGATCTGCCAGACGGCGAGCCACACCAGGCCGGAGATGACCGCGATGGTTCCGAGCACCGTGACGACGATCGCGAGCCACTTCGGCCAGCGGTGCCGCTGCAGGAAGGAGAACGCCGGCCAGACCAGCGCGGTGACGAGGATCGCGACCAAGAGGGGGATGACGAGCAGCTTGAGCTGGATGACGACCCAGATGACGACGCCGATCGCTGCGGCGATGACGAGCAACCGCCAGGCGTAGGCCGTGACCTGCCGCAGCGCCGGGGGAACCGGGGGCTGGAGGTCGCTGGACACGGTGCGCCGTTTGAGGGCGTCGAGGAACGATCCGCGGGGCTCGGGATCGGGTCCGGTCATCCTGTCAGCCTACCGCCGCGCTCCCCCGGCCACGGCCGCGATGTCGGAGGCTGTGGCTACGGTGAAACCCATGACCACGACGCTCCGCCGCGCCGACGCACGCCGCATCGCCCTGGCCGCGCAGGGGTTCGCCCGCCCGCGACCCGAGACGGTCGGCACCCGCCAGATCACGGGTGCCCTGCACCGCATGCGCATCCTCCAGATCGACTCCGTCAACGTCTTCTCGCGCTCGCACTACATGCCGCTCTTCGCCCGCCTGGGCGCGTACGACACCGCGTTGCTCGACAAGCTCGCCTTCTCGCGCCGACCGAAGTGGGTGGAGTCGTGGGCGCACGTGGCATCCCTCGTCTCGGTCGACGACTGGCCGCTGCTGCAGTTCCGTCGCGACGCCCTGCGCGACAAGTACGGCCACGACGCCTGGGCCGAGGCCAACCAGTCGCTGCTGCAGTGGCTCCGCGATGAGCTCGCCGCCCGCGGACCCCTGCGACCCGCCGAGATCGATCACGACGCCCGTAGCGGGTCACGCGGGTCCTGGTGGGGCTGGGACGACGTGAAGAACGGCCTCGAGCGCCTGTGGCTGTTCGGCGAGGTCGCGATCGCGGGGCGACGGGGATTCGAACGCCGGTATGCCCTGGCATCCGATGTCCTTCCCGCGTCGGCGCTCGAGACCGCCGTGCCGCGTCAGGAGGCCATCGCCGAGCTCGTCCGGCGCGCAGCGGTCGCGTACGGCGTGGCGACCGCGGCGGATCTCGCGGACTACTGGCGCATCCGCGATCGTCCGGCGGTGATGGCCGCCGTGCACGACCTCGTCGACGCCGGTGAGCTGATCCCGGTGGAGGTCGAGGGGTGGGAGGTGGGCGGACGGCCCGCGAAGGCATGGCTGCATCGGGATGCCGCGCGCCCGCGCCGCTTAGATGCGGCGGCGATCCTGACGCCCTTTGATCCGGTGGTGTGGTTCCGCGACCGCGCGGAGAGGCTGTTCGACTTCGACTACCGCATCGAGATCTACACCCCCGCCCCTCAGCGCCGATACGGCTACTACTCGCTCCCCGTGCTCGTCGGCGACGATGTCGTGGGGCGCATCGACCTCAAGGCCGACCGCGCGTCGAGTGCGCTCCGCGTGCAGTCGGCGTGGTGGGAGCACGGCGCGCCTCCGGATGCCGCCGACCGCGTCGCCGCGGAGCTGCTCCTCGCTGCGCGCTGGCAGGGCCTCGAACGCGTCACCGTCGCGCGCTGGGGGGACGCCGCCGACGCCCTCGCGGGTGCGCTGCGCGCCGAACGCCACGATCACCCCGACGGTCGCTCCAACTGAAGGGCGCCCCCTCCGAGGTGGAGGGGGCGCCCTTCGATCAGAACTGGACGCGAGGTGGTTCGGCGATCGCCGCTCCGTCGACGACCTCGAAGAACTCCCGCTCGGTGAAGCCGAGCTGGCGGGCGAAGAGGTTGTTCGGGAAGACCTTGATCTTCGTGTTCAGCTCGCGGACGCCGCCGTTGTAGAAACGGCGCGACGCCTGGATCTTGTCCTCGGTGTCGACGATCGAGTGCTGCAGCTGGAGGAAGTTCTGGCTGGCCTGCAGCTGCGGATACGCCTCGGCGACCGCGAACAGCGACTTCAGGGCCTGTTGCATGTGTCCTTCGGCGACACCCGCCGCAGCGGGACTCTCGGCCGTGAGGGTCTCGGCGCGAGCGCGCGTGACGTTCTCGAACACGGCCTTCTCGTGAGCGGCGTACCCCTTGACCGTCTCGATGAGGTTCGGGAGCAGGTCGGCACGGCGCTTCAGCTGGACCGTGATGTCACTCCACGCCTCGTCGACGCGCACATTGAGCGCGACGAGCGAGTTGTACGTGGCCCACAGATAGATACCGGCGATCACCAGGATGCCGACGATCACCAAGACCGGTACGAGCCACTCCCACATAAGTCCCCACACTCCGTTCGGAAGATTGCCCTTCAGTGTAACCGCGCGGCGGGACGGGCCCGAGGTTACCCCCGGGAACTCCCAGCCCATCTGCACGCGCCGGGTCGAACCTGAAGCTTCTTCCAGCGTGACGCAGTTCGTGTCCTCCTAGGCGCGACCTTAATCACGCAAGGCCACTCGGTCGGCACGCACTCTACCCCCCGGCGCCATCTCCAGTTCGAAAACTACTTGCTGCCCCACCGCGAAATCAGCCTTTGTCAGCCCCGTCGCCAATGCACCGTAGTGAAAGAAGATGTCCTGCGGATACCTCGGATGGCTGATGAACCCGAATCGTGGTTGCAAAGCCTTAACCGTTCCAACGAGGACTAGACCAGCGGGGTGATCAGGCTGCGCGAACTGTTCAGATGCAGCACGACTTGCCTCGGCCCTCGTCATCATCGCGGATGCTTTTGCAACGGGGCCGCCAGCGGAGACCAGACTCGAGATCCGGACGAGACGCGCATGGAATCGACCCCATTCATCCAGACTCTTGTAAAAATTGATCCAGTCCGCCACAGATCGAATTTCTTTACCGAGCCGACCCTCGTCCAGAGCAGTTTTGTCCACAACAAGCTCGAAAGCGCGCATTGCTTGAGTGACCGAGGCGAGCACCGCGGCCGCCAACTTGCGATCTTGCGTACCGGCCGCGATCATCTGCCGCCCGACGGCCGCGCCCGACAGGGCCTTGTCGTACGCATCCGACGGGTTATGACTCTCGAGCGAACTTTCGGACCACCTCCTCCAGCTCTCGACGACCGAGGTGGTTGCGATGCGCCGCATCTTTGCGCTGGGGGCCTCCAGCGCAAATTCGAGATACTCCTGGCCCTCGTCGAACCTACGCGACCACACCAGTATGTTGCCAAGGAGGTGGGCGGTGTCGTGGTAGCCCAGAATATCGTGAGCATCCGAGGCGTACCGAATGGCCGCGGGTAGATCATGCTGCAACCGCGCAAGAAACCCAGCGAAGAAGTATGCGACTACGGCCTTTTCCTCAGGCTTACGGGCCTGCGACAACGCGTTACGGTACGACAGGTCAGCTCTGTACAGATCCTTCTTGCCCGCGTAGAGAAATGCCGCGACCCTCTCAACCTCAAAATATTCCGGGTTCAGCGACCGCGCACGAGATATTTGAGCCTCAGCCTTCGCCATCTCATCATTCTTGCCAAAACGCAAAGCAAGCCGCAGCAAATGGGCGGTAGGCGCATCGCTTGGGGTACGTAGGTGGATGATATTGGCATCAAGCCGCTTAGCCTCGTTTTCGAGCGCCTGCCGCTCTTTGTCACCTAGGTAGGCCGCTTCCCTGTCAGCTACGCCACGGAGCATGGATGACGCGTAATCAACTCGTGGCAAATATGCTCGTGCGGTTGCGCTGATCTGAATCGTCTCGACACCGCCCTCCACAGTCGGGGGATGCCGAACCACTAATGAACCTCTGGAGAGCGCCTGTGAACTCGCTCGCAGTTCATCGACGGGCAATTCCGCGATGACTGCCAGCTCATCAAAGGAGATGGGGCGATCAAGCGACCTAAGGATCACCAGCAGGAGTTTGGCACTCGCCTCCAGCGCCTCGTACACGTTGTCAACGCAGAACCTGAGCAGTTCGCTCTGGTTACGCAAAGTGTCCGCGGGCGTTTTACCGGCCTCCACGCTAAGCACGTACCACCGGATGGCGAGTGGAGAGAATCGAAGCGCCTCAACCGTTGCGTCCACGTTCGACTGTGCGAGAGACGCGAGATCATTGACTCGACGCCGCGCCGCGAACTTCCGGAAGAGCAAACTACCCGATGCGGGGTCCAGCCCCCCAAGAGGGTAACGGCGTTCAACTTGACCCAGTCCCACTCGACTAGTGAACAAGAATGAGGTGGAGGCGGGGAGGGCGTCGTAGAGCTCGAGCACTTCGGTGCCCTGGGCTGTCTCCAAGTTATCGATGACTACGAGAGCAGTGAGCCCATCGAGGTAGTCCGCGAGCTCATTCACCGACCCGGTGAAGTCGGCGTCAAACACCTTGCCCAGCTGTTCAGCTGCTCCAGCTATGTCCTGAATCGCGTCGGACAGTGCACGAACACCATCGGCGGTCAGTATCTCGTTCTTCAGCGAGATCCAAAGCACGCAATCGAATTCCGGATCAGGATCGTCAACTATTGAGTAAGCAATCTGTAACGCGAGCGCAGTTTTCCCGATGCCACCCTCACCGGTGACCGTTATGATGCGGTCTCGTTTGCGTTCGATCAGGCTCTTGATTGCCTTCGACTCAGCCCCGCGCCCGACAAGGCCGGTTTCATCGAAATCTGCCATCGGCAGGTTATGCAAAACTCTCTCCTGCGGCACCGCTCCGGGGACGAAGGGTGGATCCCACAGGGGGTCAGCATCCAAATGCTCTCGCGTAGCGCGGGAGGACGCAAAGTGCCTGGTTGTGAATCTTGAGATCGCACCCGCGATTAGTTCGAGGTCATCGAACTGCAGTGGCCTTCCGTGCATAACTCTATTGCGTACGGCTACAAGATGCGACAGGCTGCCCACGTTTGAAGAGAGTTCGTCCCCTAGGTCTCTCGGTAACTCATTTCGGTGACGCAGCAATAAGTCGTATGCCTGCCTGAGATAAAGGAACTGAGTGACATCAGCTGATTCCGTGGAATCGTCCGAAGATGCACGAGACTGCACATCCTCCAGGTCAGCGCCGAGGAGCTCCGCCGGACCCATATGGTCCAACAAATACTCCCTAATGCAGCGACGCAAGTCGTTCTCAAACGAGTCCAGCAGGACGAAGGCCTGCGCCTTGGATTGCAAGTAGATCTCCACCACACCCCCCTCTACCTCAACGTAGCTTATGTGGGTTTGTTACGCGGAGAAAGGCGAACGAGCGAGATGATTGAGAGGCGTCCGATCATAGACGAGCATCTTGGCGAAGCCCGCGGGACAGTACGCCGAATTGACCTCGTACCCCCGGTGGGACTCGAACCCACACTGAAGCGATTTTAAGTCGCCTGCCTCTGCCATTGGGCTACGGGGGCCCGCGCTCCCACCGTATCGCGAAGCGGAGTGGGATGGCGGTGAGCCCGTCGCGCGAAGTTTCTCCTCGACACACCGGCAGGGGGATCCTCCTGGGCGAACGCCCCAGCGCACTCCGCGCGACGATTCGGCCGGGGTGTCTGGGTAGCGGCGGGCTGCGCACAGGGGCTTGTCGCATACGGCGTCCGCACGACGGTGCGCGGATGTGAGCGCGCGGGCGCGCGGGCACATGAGCACGGAAACGAACCCGACACAGAACGGGCCGTCCTGCGAAATCCACGGATGCCGCGCCAAAACGGGGCCGTGGAACCGGGGGCGTCAGCAGCGAAGTCCATGGGACAGTCGGAGTGCGGACGTCTCGCGATACTGGCGCGGCATCCGGAAACGACGAGACCCCCGCACCCGGGGAAGGGGCGGGGGTCTCGGAACGCGAGAACTACTTCACGGAGACGGGCTCGGGCTTCTTCTCGGCCGCGGGCGCCTCGGCGGCCGGGGCCGCGGGGCGCGGGCGGGCCGCGAACTCCTCGAAGGTGGCGCGCGGGTTCTGCACGGCCTCGAGGTTGACGGTCTCTCGACCGTGCAGGAAGTTCTGGACCCAGTCGCCGACGACGCGGAACTTGCGCTCCCACGTCGGCATGGCCAGGCCGTGGTATCCGCGGTGAGCGAGCCAGGCGATGAAGCCGGTCAGGGCGATCTTGCCGGACTGGAAGGCGCCGTTGTACAGGCCCAGACCGGCGACAGCGCCGAGGTTCTTGTGGATGTACTGCTTGGGCTGCTCGCCGCGCAGGACCGCCACGATGTTCTTCGCCATGAGCTTGCCCTGGCGCACCGCGTGCTGGGCGTTGGGGACGCAGAAGCCGCCCACGCCGCCACCCGAGAGGTCGGGGACGGCCGAGACGTCGCCGGCGGCCCAGGCGCCCTCGACGATCTCTTCGTCGGTGCCGACGCGGAGGTCGGGACGGGTGCGGATGCGACCGCGCTCCTCGACGGGCAGGTCGCTGCCCCGCACGACCGTGGGGTTTGCCATGACGCCGGCGGTCCAGATGATGAGGTCGCTCGGGAGCTGCTCACCGGTGGAGAGCTCGATGACGCCGTCGACGGCACCCTTGACCTGCGTGTCGAGGTGAACGAAGGCACCCTTCTTCGCGAGGTCCTTGAGCACCCACTCGCTCGTCTTCTGCGAGACCTCGGGCATGATGCGGCCCATCGCCTCGATGAGGTGGAAGTGCGTGTCGTCGAACGACAGCTGGGGGTAGGACTTCAGCAGCGACGACGCGTAGGCGCGCAGCTCGGCAAAGACCTCGATACCGGCGAACCCACCGCCGACGACGACGACGGTCAGCAGACGGTCGCGCTCGGGACCGGCCGGGAGCACCGACGCCTTGTCGAAGTTCGAGGTCAGGCGGTCGCGGATCGCGACGGCCTCCTCGATCGTCTTGAGGCCGATCGCGTTCTCGGCGATGCCCGGGATCGGGAACGTGCGCGAGACGGCGCCGGCGGTCACGACGATCTGGTCGTACTCGTGCTGCCACGTCTCTTCACCCACGATCGGGGTGATCGTGGCGGTCTTGGTCGCGTGGTTGATCCCCGTGACCTTGCCCGCGATGACCGTGGTGCGCTTGAGGTGACGACGGAGGCCGACGACGACGTGGCGCGGCTCGATCTCACCGGCCGCGACCTCGGGGAGGAAGGGCTGGTAGGTCATGTACGGCAGCGGGTCGACGATGGTGACCTCGGCCTCGCCGCGGCCGAGCATCTTCTCGAGCTTCCACGCGGTGTAGAAACCCGCGTAGCCTCCGCCGACAATGAGGATCCTGGGCACGGTGCTGGTCACGATGGGAGAGACTCCTGGTTTGTGGTGCGGCTCGGCTCGCGAGAAATGCGCGCCTTTCGAATTCGCCGGGCAGCAGCACTGACGCCGAGCGCAATCATTATAGCCGCGAGCGTGGCACCCGCGAGCGGCAGTGACCCGTACAGCACGGTATCGCGCGACGGCAGCAGAGGCGAACTCGCGGAGGGCGGCCCCTCAACCGGTGGCAACGGCGGGATCTCCACCGGGGCCGAGCTCGGCGTCGGACTCGGCTCGCTGTCGGCCCGCCGGTACACGCGGATCCAGTCCTCGAGGCTGCCGAGCGGGTTCTCCGACACCGAGGGCACGTCCGCGGAAACCGCGCGCGAGGCATCGACGAGACCGTATCCGTACAGGATGTCGAGGCCGGGTGCCGTGCCCGGGGCGGGCTTGGCGGTCGAGATGAGCCGGTTCAGAACGTTGTTCGCATCCATGCCGGGGTGCGCCGCGCGCACGAGAGCCGCGATGCCGGCCACGATGGGGGCCGCGCCGCTCGTGCCGTTCCACTGGGCGAGCGTGCCGTCGGCCGAGACGCCGAGAAGTCGCTCGCTGGGGGCCGAGATGCCGATCGTGATGCCCTGGGTCGAGGCGTCGCTGCTCGCACGCCCGGAGGGGTCCACGCCGCCCACGGCGAGCACGCCGGGGATGGTCGCGGGCGCGCCCACGCGGTCGGTGCCGCTCCCCCGGTTGCCCGCGGCGACCACGACGACGACGTCATGATCGAAGGCGTACAGGAAGGCGTCGTCCCAGCTGGGGTCCCAGTCGAGCGTGTTCGTCGTCAGCGACAGGTTGATGACGGTGGCCCCCTGATCGACGGCCCAGCGCATCGCCTTCGCGATCTGCTCGGTGAACGGGACCGACGCCGACGCCCCGAAGCCGATCGAGATCGAGAGCAGGTCGGCCTCGGGAGCGACGCCGATCATGCCGCGGCCGTTGCCGGTGCCGCGCGAGGCGGCGAGAGAGGCGACCCAACTGCCGTGGTTGGAGTCCACGGCGCCGACCGGCGTGCGGCCGTCGGGAGATCCCGCCCCCGAGACATCGGTGCCGCCCACGACCGCGCCGTTGAACTCGACCGGCCCGCGGCCGATGCCCGTGTCGATGATCGCGATCTTCTGCCCGGCACCGCGCGTGGTGTTCCACGCGTCGCGGATGCCGTACTGATCGAGCCAGTACTCGCCCGCGCGGACGCTGTCGGTCGGGTCTTCCGTCACGGGGGCGGCCGTGGCTCCGCTCATCGTCGCCCCGCTGAGCATCACCGCGACGACGAGGGATGCCACCGCGGCGACGAGGCGTCTCATCCGCCGACTCCGGGGGTCTCGCAGACGCACCGCTCGGGCGACCAGGTCCCGCGGGCGAGGGCGCGATCACCGATCGGGTTGACGCCCGGGCCCGCGGCGAGAGCGTGGCCGGCCAGAGCGTGCAGGCACTTCACGCGCGTCGGCATGCCGCCGGCGGAGATGCCGGCGATCTCTTCGGGCTCGCCGTAGGCCGCACGATCGCGGAGATAGGCTTCGTGGGCGGCGAGGTAGGCGGCGCGCAGGTCGTCGTCCTCGGCGAGCTCGTCCTGGAACTCCTTCATGACGTGCCCGGCCTCGAGCACCGACATCGCGGCCGTGGCCGCGGGGTGCGTCAGGTAGTAGAACGTGGGGAACGGGCTGCCGTCATCGAGACGCGGAGAGGTCGCCACCACGGTCGGGTTGCCGCAGACGCAGCGCGCCGCGATGCCCACCACGCCGCGGGGTACGCGACCGAGCTGCGCCTGCAGCACGGCGAGGTCGGCGTCGGAGGCGGGGGGAAGCGGCGTCGTAGTCATCGCTCTCAGGGTACCCGGCGGGGTTGCCCGCCCGCCGAGTGCCGACCCGACCGGGTGTCAGGGAGCGGGCGGCGCGTCGGGCGTCGGCGTGGGGTCGGGAACCCCGACGGTCGGAACCGCCACCTGAGCGGATCCCGCCGAGGTCAGCGACCTCATGAACTGCGACATCCAGTCGGTGCGGGTCTGACTCACGTCACCGCTCACGTCGGCCTGCTCCTGGAGGGCCGCCGAGGCGGGGAGGTCGTCGTCGATGAGGTACACGACCTCTCCGGGCATCGTGTAGTACAGCCGCTCGCGCGCCTGGGTCGTGATGTACGCCGGGTCGGACCACCGCTCGCGCTGCGACTGCAGATCGGCGACCTCGGACTGGCTCAGCGCCACGGCGCTCTTCAGCGCCTGGATCTGCTGACGCTGATCCATGTAGGTGCCGACCGTCGGAACCAGAACGAACGTGCCGAGGACGACCAGGCCGAGCATGATGACGACGAATCCGGAGACACGGATGCCACCCAGCCACCCCCGCACATCGACGCGTGGCTGCGCGGCCACCGGCCGAGCCGCGGGGCGGGAGGGGCGCTTCGGCGCGGAGCCCTGGGCTCGCGGCGTCGCCGGAGGCTTTCCGGTCGATGTCTTCGCGACGGGCGTGCCGCCGGCTTTCCCCTTCGCTCGGCTGCTCTTCGCTCCGTTGCCCTTCGCGCCGTTGCCCTTCGCGCCGTCACCTTTCGCAGCGTTGCCTTTCGCACCGGAGGCGCCTCCGGATGCCGGCCAGCGGGGAGGCAGTGTCGGTCGGTCCACGGCATCCCCTTTCCTTCTCACCCGAGTGTTCGGGCCACGGGCGGAGCCGAGTCTACGTCGCTCGCCCGTGCGGACCCGGGGACGCGCCGAGGACCGCCGAGGGTCTCGGCGAACACCCCGCGACGGCTCCGGGAACGCGAAAAGAGGGGAAGCCTCGCGGCTCCCCCTCCTCACGATCTCAGACGATCAGCCCTTGAAGCGGGGGAACGCCGAGCGGCCCGCGAAGACCGCGGCGGTGCCGAGGTCTTCCTCGATGCGGAGCAGCTGGTTGTACTTCGCGACGCGCTCGCTGCGGGCCGGGGCACCGGTCTTGATCTGACCGGCGTTGACCGCGACGGCGAGGTCGGCGATGGTGGTGTCCTCGGTCTCACCCGAGCGGTGCGACAGCATCGAGGTGTAGCCCGAGCGGGTGGCCAGCGAGATCGCGTCGAGCGTCTCGCTCAGCGTGCCGATCTGGTTGACCTTGACCAGCAGCGAGTTGGCGACACCGAGGTCGATGCCCTGCTGCAGGCGCTTCGGGTTCGTGACGAACAGGTCGTCGCCGACGAGCTGGACCTTGGAGCCGATGGCATCCGTCAGCTTCTTCCAGCCGTCCCAGTCGTCCTCGGCGAGGGCGTCTTCGATGGTGACGATGGGGAAGTTCGCGACGAGGTCGGCGAAGTAGTCGACGAGGGTGTCGACGCTCCACTCCTTGCCCTCGACCGTGTAGACACCGTCCTTGTAGAACTCGGTGGCGGCGACGTCGAGGCCGACCGCGATGTCCTTGCCGGGGGTGAAGCCGGCCTTCTCGATCGCGCGGATGAGGAAGTCGAGGCCCTCGCGGTTGCTGGGCAGGTCGGGGGCGAAGCCGCCCTCGTCGCCGAGACCGGTGTTGTAGCCCGCGGACTTCAGCTCGCCCTTGAGGACGTGGTAGACCTCGGTGCCCCAGCGGAGGGACTCGCCGTAGGTCTCGGCGCCGATGGGGGCCAGGAAGAACTCCTGGAAGTCGATGCCGTTGTCGGCGTGCTCGCCGCCGTTGATGACGTTGAACAGCGGAACGGGCAGGAGGTGCGCGTTGGGTCCGCCGAGGTAGCGGAACAGGGGCAGGTCGGCGCTGTCGGCGGCGGCCTTGGCGACGGCGAGCGAGACGCCGAGGATGGCGTTGGCGCCCGTGCGGGACTTGTTCTCGGTGCCGTCGGTCTCGATGAGGATCTCGTCGATGATGCGCTGCTCGCTGGCCTCGACGCCCTCGATCGCGGGGCCGAGCTCGTCGACGACCGCGGCGACGGCCTTCAGCACGCCCTTGCCGCTGTAGCGGCTCTTGTCGCCGTCGCGCAGCTCGTAGGCCTCGAAGGCACCGGTGGACGCGCCGGAGGGAACAGCCGCGCGCTGGACGATGCCGTCGTCGAGGAGCACCTCCACCTCGACGGTCGGGTTTCCGCGCGAATCCAGAATCTCGCGCGCGTTGACAGCCTCGATAAGTGCCACGAAGGACTCCTCGTTGGTTCTTGAGTGAAAGAGGGCGGAGCGTCGTCGGTCCGTGGTCGAGTCTAGTGACCGTCCAGGGCGGGCGCGGAGACGGATGCCGCATCCGTCACGATCGCGAGGGCGATCCCGTCCCACCCCTTGCGGTCGAGCGTCTGCAGGGCGGTGGCGTCGAAGCGGGGGTCGCTCCCGAGCATCAGGATGCCGCGGCGAGCGCCCTGCACCTTCGTGTCGGCCGTGTCGGGGTCGGCGACCTCTCCCCCGCGCACGACGTTGTCGAGAACGACGACCGTGCCGGGGCGCCCGAGGCGCGCGGCCCAGTCGAGGTAGGTCGTGTTCGATTCCTTGTCGGCGTCGATGAAGACCAGGTCGAAGGGCTCGACGCCTTCGAGCGTCGGGAGCACGTCGGCGCCCCGTCCCTCCCGCACCTCGACGCGATCGGCGACACCGGCCCGTTCGAGGTTCGCGCGGGCGATCTCGGCGTTCGCGGGCTCGGCCTCGATGGTGACGACCCGCCCGCCGCGGCCTACGGCGCGCGCGAACCAGATCGTGGAGTAACCGCCGAGCGTGCCGATCTCGAGCACCCGCCGGGCGCCCGCGATGCGGGTCAGCAGGTGCAGGAATTTCGCGTTGACGGGAGCGACCTCGATCGAGGGGAGACCGGCGTCGTGCTGCGTCTGCAGCACGGCATCCAGAACCGGGTCGTCTCCGACCAGGGTGTCGGTCAGGAACGTGTCGACGTCGTCGGGAGTGGCCACCCTCCCACCCTGTCGGGGCGCGGGGTGCCGGTCAACGCTCGCCGCGCAGGTGCGCGCGGGTCATCTCGTCGTACTCTTCGTCGGAGAGGTCGTCGAAGCCCTTCGCCTCGACGCGGTCGCTGCGCATCCACCGGATCATCAGGATGACGAGGATCGGCACGTCGGCGAACTCCGCGATGAACCAGATCATGTCGCCGGCCAGGTGCTGGTCGTGCAGCATCGACGGCCACCACGACACCGCCTGCGTGGCATCCGGGATCAGGTCCAGGACGTTGTCGTTCAGCCGCATGAGCAGGCCGGGAACGGAGTCGATGAGCAGTTCGACGAACGCGAGCAGGAACTCGATCGCGATGAAGGTGCCGGTGTGCACCGCGCCGAGGGCCATCATCGGCAGCACCATCGCGAGTCCGACGAGGGGAACGACGATCCCGAGCGAGGCCTCGACCACGGGATCGACGCGCAGGATGCCGGCGAGCGGGGTCAGGAACAGACAGAAGACCGCCGCGATCACCACGGTGGCGACCATGGCGTTGCCGAAGATGCGCGTGACGCGGGACGCGAGGATCCGCTCGCGCACCCTGGCGGGGACGAGATCGAGGGGACGCCCCGCGGCGATACCCGCGGGGATGGCGAAGATCAGCAGCGCGATGCGGGTCGAGAACGCCCAGCGGAGCTCGGACGAGTACACGCCCAGGAAGCCGAGCTCGATGACCGCGTACGGCAGCAGCCCCAGGGCGAAGAAGCCGATCGTCCGTCGCAGCGGCCAGGACTCCCCGCGGCTCCGCACCCGACGGACCCCGAGCAGGTACGCGGTGGATGCCAAGAAGAGCACGCCGAGGGTGATCGGATCGGCGCGCCAGGTGCTGAGGAAGACATCGGTGGGAGGCGTGCGGGAAGAGTATGGCGGCGAGCTATGGGTTGGCCGAGGAGGCCTGCTCGCCCCGCGCGGTCGGGAGCGCGGCGAGCACCGCCGGGAGCAGCGCGTCGGCCGTGCGGCGATAGCCGAGGGCGCTCGGGTGGAACCGGTCGATGCTGAACATCTCGTCGGGCCGCTCGGCGAACACCGGCCCCACGGCCCGTGCCAGCCCCACCACGCGTGCGCCCGCCCGGTGGGCGGCGCGGGCCTGCGCGGCGGCGAGCTGCCGCGAGGAGCGCGATGCGAGGGTGCGCAACGGCTGCGGCACGGCGCGCAGCGTGCCGAGGTCGGGACACGTGCCGACCACGACGGGCACCCCCCGGCTCCTCAGGATGCCGATGGCCTCCTCGAGCTGCCCGGCGGCTCGATTCGCGGGCACCCGGTGGGTGACGTCGTTCCCGCCCACCACGATGACCGCGACATCGGCGCGATAGTCGCCCGGAAGCTGAGCGAGTTGGGCGGCGAGCGCCGAGGTCTCGGACCCCACGACGGCGGCAGTGCGCAGGCGCACGGGCCGGACCGCCTCTCGGGAGATGCCCTTCGCGAGTCGGGCTCCCAGCGTGTCCCGCCGATGGCCGGCACCGAGGCCCGCGGCGATCGAGTCACCCAGGAGCAGCAGCTCCACCGGTTCTCCCGGGTGCTTCTTGCGGCGCCAGACGCGATCGGCATCCAGAGCCTGCTCCCCCAGCGGCTTGCCGATGCGCCGGCGCGCGATCGCGGCCTGCCGGGCGATGAGCGTCCGCGCCGCCACGGCCGTCGCGCCGAGCACGGCGACCGTGGCGGCGGCGGTCAGGGTCACCGGACGACGCGCGCGCATCCTCCGATGACACTCGCCCGCGGTGAACACCCGGTGGCCGCGGCGTGACGGTGCGGGGGCGCCGGGGCGCGGCATCCGGAGTCCGTCCGTCAGCGCACGGCGCGACGCGCGCGGGAGCGCAGTGCGACGGCGACGATCAGCACGGCCACGGCGAGCGCGATGTCGAGGGCGAGACCCGCGAGGAGCTCGTCGCGCCCGGCGGCGCCGGTCAGGCTCACGAGTCCGCCGATGACGATCACGCCGAACGACAGGGCGAGCTGCTGCGCGGTGCTGAACATGCCGCCCGAGAGTCCGGCCGCCTCCACCGGCACCTCGCGGACGACGAGCTGGGTCAGCGGCGAGAAGATCAGCGCCTGCCCGGCGCCGAGCAGTACGAGAGCGGGTTGGAGCCAGAGCCCGACGTCGCTTCCCCACGCCACCGCGAGGATGCCGGCCATCGCGAGCAGCGCGACGATCTGCAGGGCGACGCCGAGGATCAGGGTGGCGTCACCGAGACGACTCTGGATGCGGGCGACGGCCAGTGACATCCCGGCAAACACGACCGCGAACGGCAGGAGCGCCATCCCGGCCTGCAGCGACGTGAGTCCCCCGGCTTCCACGGCGCGCGGGAAGACGTAGAGCAGGGCGGAGTAGCCCGCGAAGAACAGGCCCGCGGCGAGCAGCCCGAGCTGAAGGGGGCGCAGACGCAGGACGCTCGGGGGCAGCAGCGGGACCCGGCCGGATCGCTCGATGGCATCCTGGTGCTTCCACATCCCCACCAGCGCCACGGCGGCCACGACGAGGGCGACGGCGACCGGCCACGACCAGTTCCACACCGGGCCGAACGTCAGCGCGACGGACGCGGCCAGGATGCCGAGAGCCAGCGCCGCCGTGCCGACGAGATCGATCGCGACCACTTCGTGCGCCCGCGACCGGGGCGCCAACGGAGCGAAGACGATCGCGGCCACGGCGATGAGCGCCACCACGACGAACACCGCGCGCCACCCCTCGACGGGGCCGAACGACAGCGCCGCGAGCGCTCCGCCGGACACCTGCCCGACCGCCGCTCCGATCCCGCCGCTCGCGCCGAACGCCGCGATCGCCCGGGTGCGGGCGGCGCCGCGCGAGGTCGCCTGGATGGTCGCGAGCACCTGCGGGGTGCACAGCGCGGCACCGACCCCCTGCACGACGCGGGCGGTGACCAGCGTCTCGAGGGAGGGGGCGAGCGCGCACGCGATCGCGGAGACGAGGAAGAGGCCCATGCCGACCGTGTAGAGGCGGTGGCGGCCGAAGCGGTCGCCGAGGCGTCCGCCCAGGATCAGCAGCACGGCGAACGGGATGCCGTAGCCCGCGATGACGAGTTCGAGAGCCACGTCGCCCGCGCCGAACCGTTCGCGCAGCGTCGGGAGGATCACCGTCACCGCGTTGAAGGCGAACGTGCCGACGCCGGGACCGAGGAGGAAGCCGAGGTAGCGCCAGGTGGGTACGGCCTGGGCGGCGCCGAGATCGGGCCGACCGGGTCGGATCGGCACGGGGGCGCTGCCCGTGGCGGGCTGTGCGGAGGTGGTCATGGTGCCAGCATGGGGACAGCGGCATCCTGGTACCAGGAGTGCCTTCATCCTGGTACCGAGAGCACTCCCCACCGCGCGGGGACGTGTCGGAGGGCGGTCCTAGGATCGCCGGAGAGGGAGGGATGCCATGAGTCGATCCGACGACACCCGCGCCGAGTTCGCGGGCTTCCTGCGCAGCCGTCGCGCGCGCCTGCGTCCCGCCGATGTCGGCCTCCCCGACGGTTCGCGCCGCCGCGTCGCGGGCCTGCGCCGCGAGGAGGTCGCTCAGCTCGCCGGTGTCGGACTCACCTGGTACACCTGGCTCGAACAGGGGCGCCCGATCGCCGCGTCCGCGCAGGTCGTGGCCGCGATCGCCCGCGCGTTGCTCCTGAGCGACGACGAGCGCGACCACCTGTTCGCCCTCGCCGACCTCCCGCTACCCGACCGCGAGGCGCGCCAGTGCGTCGGGCAGACGCACCTCGACCTGCTCGAGAAGCTGCTGCCGTACCCGGCGGCGGTGCAGACCTCGCGCTTCGACATCCGCGCGTACAACCGCTCGTACCGCTTCCTCTTCGACGACCTCGACGAGCTGCCCGTCGAACGGCGCAACTGCGCCGTGCTGCTGTTCACGGACACGGCATGGCAGCGCGCGCACGTCGACCTCGACCACGCGCAACGACGCATCGCCGCGCGCCTGCGCGCCGCCTACGGGCGACACCACGAGGAGCCCTCGTGGCAGCGGTTCGTCGCCGAGCTCGAAGCGGCATCGCCGCGCTTCTCGGAGCTGTGGAGCCTGGGTGACGTCGGCGGGGAGCGCAACGCGCCCAAGAACCTCGTGCACGCGCGGGTCGGCGAGCTGCACCTCGAGATGTCCAGCCTGTGGATCGACGAAGGTTTGGGCTCGCGGGTCGTCTGGTTCGCACCCCGGGATGCCGCGACCGCCACGCGGCTCGAACGACTCGCAGCCGAGAGTCCAGACGAGGCGCTCATCAGCGCGGTGGCGTAGCCGGCGGACGCGCCGACGCGTGGGGTCCAGTTCGTCGACGCCGCCTCGACCCACCGGGCGCTCGACGAGCTCCACGACCTCACCCTCGGCGCAGACGCCGAGCCGGGCGCGCGGGCCCGTGCGCTCAGCTCAGCGGACGAAGCTCCAGGGACTCCGGCGTGGTGTCCGCCCCGACGGGCACGAAAGACGTGTAACCGTCGGCCGCGGAGCGCTCGAGCAGCGCCTTCATGTTCTTGGGCCGCTGCTCGACGCGCACGCGCGCCCCGCCGGCGACGAGGTGCGCCTTCAGCGCGAGAAGCCGGGCGAGCGGAACCTCGCGATCGTGCACGAGGACCACGGATCGGTCCCCCTCGGTATCCGCGTCGGGAAGCAGATCGACGATCCGCTCGAAGCCGATCGAGAAGCCCACGGCCGGCACCTGCTGCCCGAGGAAGCGACCGATCATGCCGTCGTACCGACCGCCGCCGCCGAGCGAGTAGTCGACGCTCGGGTGGGCGAGCTCGAAGATCGTGCCCGTGTAGTACCCCATGCCGCGGACGAGGAACGGGTCGAAGACGAGCGGCGCGTCCGCCCCGCGGGCAGCCGCGACCGTCTCGCCGAGGGACACGAGGTGGGCGATCACGTCATCCGGGATGCCGTCGGGCAGCGCCGCGCGGATGCCGGCGTCGTCGAACGACGGGGTCTCCGCGGGCCGGTCGAGGTAGGCCGCGAGCGCGTCGACGGCCTCGGTCGCGGCCCCGCGGTCGCGCAGCTCGGCGACGACGCCCGAGGGGCCGACCTTGTCGAGCTTGTCGATCGTGATGAGCACGCCCGGACGCACGTCGGGGGCGAAGCCGAACACGTCGAGCATCGCGTCGAGAACGCGGCGATCGTTCACGCGGATCGATCCGCCCTCGAGGCCGAGCGCGTCGAGCACGTCGAGGCTCGCGATCATCAACTCGGCCTCGGCGCGGGCGGAGGCATCCCCGATGATGTCGATGTCGCACTGCAGGAACTGGCGGTAGCGGCCCTTCTGCGGACGTTCCGCCCGCCAGACCGGCGCCATCTGGATCGCGCGGAACACGCTCGGCAGCTGCGCGCGGTTCGTCGCGTAGAAGCGCGCCAGCGGGACGGTGAGGTCGTAGCGGAGGCCGAGGTCGGCGAGCGCGGCGGGATCGTCGGCCGCGGCGCGGATGGCCTCGGCATCCATCCCCCGCTTGAGGATGCTGAACGACAGCTTCTCGTTGTCGCCGCCGATCCCGGCGTGCAGGCGGTCGTAGTCCTCCATGACCGGGGTCTCGATCTCGTCGAAACCGTGGGCGCGGTAGCGCTCGCGGATGACGGCGAGCACGCGCTCGCGACGGGCCTTGTCAGCGGGGAGGAAGTCGCGCATGCCGCGCGGCGGGTTCACGGATGCCACCGTCCCATTGTTCCAGGCTCCACTCGACGCCGTGTTCGGGCACGGGTCCGCCCCCGTCGAGATGACCCGGGATCGCTGAGATGACCGCGTATGAAGGCATTTCGTCGGTCAAGTCGGGCATCCCACGTGATCCCGACGACCGTTACGCCCCCTCGGCCGCGCGCACCTCGGCGCGCAGGGTGCGCAGGCGCTCGCGCAGTGCTCGCTCGGCGTCCCAGCCGTGCTCGCGGGCGAGCTGCACCAACGCCAGGAGGGCGTCGCCGAGCTCGGACTCCGACGCCGGATCGGCGAGGCGGTGGTGCGGTGCGGACACCCCGACCTGCGCCGCCTTGCCGACCACCTTCTGCGCCAGCGCCAGCGCCGGCATGTGCTCGCTGACCCCGTCGAGCACGCTCGTGCGGTCGTGCTTCTCGGCCGCCTTCGCCGCGTTCCAGTGCACGAGGACCTCTTCGGGCGTGGATGCCACGGCATCCGCGAACACGTGCGGATGCCGACGCACCATCTTCTCCGTCAGCCCGCGCGCGACGTCGTCGATGTCGAAGGGGTCGTCGGGGTCTCCCGCGGCGATCTCGGCGTGGAAAAGCACCTGCCAGAGCAGATCGCCGAGTTCCTCGCGCAGATCGGCGCGCGTGCCGGACTCGACGGCGTCGATGACCTCGGCGCTCTCTTCGACGAGATAAGGGACGAGGTCGCGGTGGTCGATGGTCCGCGTCCAGGCGCAGCGCTCCCGCACGGTTCGCATCGTCTCGGCTGCCTCGCGCAGGGCGTCGTCACTCACGGTCTCTCCCTCCGGGACGGCGATGGCGCCGCTGCCCCGAGTATCCCCCGCGCGGGCGCGTGGCGGGACGAGGACGGGCCGGACTCCGGAAGATCTCGGACGCCGGGACGCATCGGCCGCAAGAATCCGCCGCCGTCACGTCCCTCGGCAGCGAAAAGTCCGGAGTTCGGACCGCGTCGCCGGGTGAAGCGCGTACCACGGGGTCCTCGCGTCATCTGCCCGACACGCGACGCGGATAATCTGGGGCGTGTGCGAGAACTGACCCCGACCGAGGCCATCGACCTCGTGGGCCGCTTCGAAGCCGGCCAGGAGCTCCCCGAACAGATGCGCGCCGACGTGCGCCTGCTCGGATCGCTCCTGGGCCGCGTGCTTCAGGAGAGCGGCTCCCCCGGACTGTACGACGACGTCGAGCGGCTGCGGACGGCGACGATCCAGGCCTACACCGACGAGACGCCCGAGGCGTTCGAGCGGGCCGCGGCGATCGCCGACGGCTTCTCGATCGAGCGGGCCGACGAGGTGGCCCGGGCTTTCACGGCCTACTTCCACCTCGTCAACCTCGTCGAGGAGCACCAGCGCGTGCGCATCCTGCGCGAGCGCGGCGATCGCCCCTCGCGCAGCGGTACGCCCGACACGATCGCGACGGCGTTCGAGCGCCTCGCGAGCGAGGTCGGCGAAGAGACGGCACTCGCGCGCCTGCAGGCCCTGCGCTTCCATCCGGTCTTCACCGCGCACCCCACCGAGGCCCGCCGCCGGGCGATCTCGACGAGCATCCGCCGCCTGTCGGAGCTGCTCTCCGAGCACGACGACGCGGCCGGCAACGAGGGCGAGATCCGCCGCGCCGAGCGCCGCATGCTCGAAGAGATCGACACGCTCTGGCGCACCGCTCCCCTGCGGCGCGAGAAGCCGTCGCCGGTCGACGAGGTCCGCTCGGTCATGTCCGTGTTCGACGAGACGCTCTACACCGCCGTGCCGCGCGTCTACCGCCGCATCGACGACATCCTCCAGGGCGAGCACGCCGGCTCTCGCGCCCCCATCGTGAAGCCGTTCGTCCGCGTCGGCTCGTGGGTCGGCGGCGACCGGGACGGCAACCCCTTCGTCACGGCATCCGTCACCCGCAAGGCCGCCGCGATCGCCAGCGAGCACGTGCTCCTGGGGCTCGAGCGCACGACCCAGCGCGTGGGTCGCGGCCTGACCCTGGATGCCGAGACCACGCCGCCCAGCGACGCCCTGGTCGCCCTGTGGCACCGCCTGCGCGCGGCCGACGAAGACGCCGCCGCCGAGATCGCGGAGCGCTCCCCCGACGAGCCGCACCGCCGCATCCTGCTGCTGCTCGCGCGCAAGATCGCCGCGACCCGGACACGCAACGCCGACCTCGCCTACCGCGACCCCGAGCACCTGCTCGCCGACCTGCGCACGGTGCAGGACTCCCTCGTCGCCGCGGGAGCCGCCCGCCAGGCGTACGGTGCGCTCCAGCGCCTCGTCTGGCAGGTCGAGACCTACGGCTTCCACCTCACCGAGCTCGAGGTGCGCCAGCACTCCGCCGTGCACCGCAAGGTGCTCGAAGAACTGCGTGCGGGCGGCGCCCGCAGCGAGCAGACCGACGAGGTGCTCGAGGTGTTCCGCTCGATCGCGTACGTGCAGGAGCGCTTCGGCCCCCGCGCCGCCGGTCGGTACATCGTCTCGTTCACCCAGTCGGCCGAAGACCTCGCGAACGTCCACGAGCTCGCCTCGTACGCGATGGGCCCGGGCGAGGCGCTCCCCGTACTCGACGTCATCCCGCTGTTCGAGACCTTCGCCGACCTGCAGGCCGCACCCGGGATCCTCGCCGAGATCGTCTCGCACCCCTCGTTCGTCAGCCGACTGGATGCCACCGGCCGCCGCCTCGAGGTCATGCTGGGCTACTCCGACTCGTCGAAGGACGTCGGACCGGTCGCGGCCAACCTCGCGCTGTACGAGGCGCAGGCGAAGATCTCGACCTGGGCCGAGGCCGAGGGCATCGAGCTCACGCTCTTCCACGGCCGCGGTGGCGCCCTCGGACGGGGAGGTGGGCCGGCGAACTCCGCGATCCTCGCGCAGCCCCCGCACTCCGTCGACGGACGTTTCAAGCTCACCGAACAGGGCGAGGTCATCTTCGCCCGCTACGGCGACCCCGACATCGCGATGCGCCACATCGATCAGGTCGCGGCGGCCGTGCTCACGGCATCCTCCCCCTCCATCGAGCGTCGGAACCGCGGGGCCGCCGAGGCGTTCGCCGACGTCGCGAAGACGATGGACGTCGCCTCGCGCGAACGGTTCTTCGCCCTCGTGAAAGCGCCGGGCTTCGCGCCCTGGTTCGCCACGGTCACCCCGATGGAAGAGCTCGGACACCTCGCCCTCGGCTCGCGTCCCGCGCGCCGCGGCCTCTCGGTCGAGTCGCTCGAGGACCTCCGGGCGATCCCCTGGGTGTTCTCGTGGACGCAGGCGCGCATCAACCTCGCCGGCTGGTTCGGCCTGGGCGCCGCGCTCGACGCGGTCGGCGACGAGCAGCGCCTGCGCGACGCGTACGAGCAGTGGCCGCTGTTCCGCACGATGATCGACAACGTCGCGATGAGCCTCGCCAAGGCCGACGAGCGCATCGCGCGCCGCTACCTGGCGCTCGGTGACCGCGACGACCTGGCCCAGCTCGTCATGGACGAGATGCTCCTGACCCGCGCCTGGGTCGAGCGCATCACCGGCGGCGACCTTCTCGGCAACAAGCCGGTCCTGCAGCGCGCGGTGAAGATGCGCAGTCCCTACGTCGACGCGCTCTCGCTCCTGCAGCTGCGGGCGCTGCGCGCGCTCCGCGACGCGTCCGCCGAGTCGGAGACCCCGGATGCCGAGCACCAGCGTCTGCTGCTGCTGTCGGTGAGCGGCGTGGCAGCGGGTCTGCAGAACACCGGGTAAGCGGCATCCGACCGATCCTCGGCGCGCCGGCTCCCCCGCGGGGCCGGCGCGCCGTCGTTCTCGCAGGGCCATGGCGGGCGTACCGTTCCGCGGACTCGGCCGTCGACGCACCTGCGCCGTCGAACCGGCGCGGCGCGGCCCGACTCCGCACGACGGCGCCCCCGACTCGGGGCGTGGCGTCAGTCGAGCGGGCGGTCGTCGGCGTGCCGCGAGAGGCTGCGGCCGTACCGTTCGGTCAGCTGCACCATCAGGTCGGGGGTCTCGCGATCGAGGCCGAACACGTACCCGGGGAAGTCGAGCTCCTTCTGGGCCGCCCAGATCTCGTCGTGACGGTCCGGCGGAAGGAGCTGCAACGGGTCGCCGACGGCGACCCATCCGATCGGAACCACGGTCTCGGCCGGGAGGATCGTCCGCAGGTGGACCACCGCGTTGATGCGGACTTCGCTGCGGTCGCCGATCTCGGCACCGTTGAAGACGCGCGTGCCGGTCGCGAGGAACACCTCCTCACCGATGTCCGCCCCCGCCACGCTCGCCATCGGCCCGACGAGGGTATGGGCGCCGACGTGGACGGCGTGCGTGGAGCTCGCGCGGATGAGCGCGTTCTCCATCACGATGACGTTCTCGCCCAACACGATGGGACTCCCCTCCGAGGTGAGGACGGCACCGTGGAGGATCTGGCATCCGGCGCCGATCGTGACATCGCCGCTGATGACGGCGGTCGGCGCGACCACCGCGTCGGGATGGATGCGGGGCTCGGCCCCGAGGTGAGCGAAGCGCATGCGGTCAGCGTAGACCCGTCCACCGTCGGCGTCAGCCGAGCAGCAGAACCGTCTCCCGAAGCGCGAATGCGAGGACGAAGCCGATCACGATCGACAGGTGCGCCCGACGGGTCACCAGGAGCAGGATGCCGGTCGCCAGAGCTCCCACCGCGGCGGCCCCACCGTAGACGCTCTGGGTGAGCAGCACGGGCGTATGCCCGAGCAGCACGTCGCGGACGACGCCCCCACCCGTCGCGGCGATCACCCCGACCACCACGACCACCCACAGGCTCGCTCCGTGCGCCGAGGCCTTCTGCGCACCGATCACCGCGAACAGGGCGAGCCCGACGCCGTCGAGCGTGAGCAGCACCGCCGAGGGGACTTCGTCCACGAGTCTCAGCAGCACGAAGGTGGCCCCGGACGCGGCGAAGGCGACGATGATACGACTCGAGGAACGCAGGGCGGCCGGGGGCAGGTCGCCCAGGAGGACGTCGCGCAGTATCCCGCCGACGACCGCGGCGACGAAGCCGACCACGAGGACGCCGAGCAGGTCGAAGCCCGCGTGGGCGGCGAGCGCGGCGCCCTCGACGCCACGGACCCCCGTGGCGAGGATGTCGAGGGCCGCGAACGCGCGAGCGCCGAGGGAGGGCCGCCCGGGGAGGGGGCGGACGGACGTCACGTGATCCTCGGAAGCGACCAGCCCCAGATGACGGCACCCAGCCGGAGCGCGAGCGCGAGGGCGAAGCCGACCGCGAGCGAGAGCCGGGGACGTCGGGTGGCCGCAAGGAGGAGGCCGGTGACGAGAGCGCCCGCCGCCGCGGCGGTGCCGTAGATGCTCTCCGAAAGGACGTACGGGGCGCGGGCCAGGAGCACGTCGCGGATGATGCCCCCGCCGGTCGCCGCCAGGGTCCCGAGGATCGTCACGACCCAGAGGTTCGCGCCGGATGCCGAGGCCTTCTGCGCGCCGGTGACCGCGAAGAGCGCGAGGCCGACGGCATCCAGGATCTGCAGGGGGAAGACCGGGAACGCGTCGACGACCTCGATGAAGACGAACGCGACGAGCGCACCGGCCAGACCCGCGAGGATACGGCTGGGGGTCCGCAACGCGGCGGGCGGAAGGTCGCCGAGGAGGACGTCGCGGAGCACTCCCCCCGCGAGCGCGACGATGAGCCCGACCACGACGACGCCCAGCAGATCGAAGCCCGCGTGCGCGGCGGCCGCGGCCCCTTCCAATCCGAACAGCGCCGTCGCCGCGATGTCGAGCGCGTCGAAGGCGCGAGCGCCGACCGTCGGGCGGAGGGCGTCAGGGCGACGAGGCGCGACGTCGGTCATGCGCTCATTCTGGCAGTGGCGCAGGAGGGGCCGGACCGCGGGGCGAACGCGACTCAGGGACGTTCGGTCGCAGCGCGCGCCGCGCGCTGCCCCACCACGCCCGCGCGCAGCGAGAAGCCGATCAGCACGGCGACTCCGGCGAGGACCACGACGGCGATCAAGGGCTCGCGGAGCGCCTCGGGCAGCAACAGGGCCAACCACGGCAGCACGGCGGTTGCCCCGCACCGATGCCGGAGCGACGAAGATCGCCCGCGCCCGCGCGATGAGCGGCGATCCACGCCTCGTCGGACGCGCGGGTGGCCCCCGTCCGGATACCGATGACGTCGTTCCGCGGCAACGTGCCCGCCGCCCCGCGCCGCGCCGTCCAGAACGCGAGCACGGCCACCGCGACCATCGCCACGGTGCTCGTCACGAGCGCGCCGATCATGGCATCCTCAGACCGACGCCGTCTCGACCGGCAGCGGCCACAGCGCGTCGAGCAGCTGGCGCACCCATGCGATGAGGTTCGCGTCGCCCGCATCCTGCGGGAGCGGCACGACCATGGCATCCCCTCCCGCGACGAGCTTCGCGTTCGGGTACAGCCGCTGCAGGCGCACGCGCATCGAGTCCGCGAGGTCGGCCGGGGCGATGCGCAGGTTCGAGCCCATCGCCACGACGTCCGCGAGACCCGCCTGCGCGGCTCGGCGGCGCAGGCGCGCGATGGCGATGAGGCCCTCGACCTCGGCGGGGGGCTCGCCGTAGCGGTCGCGCAGCTCGTCGACCACGAGGTCGATCGCGTCGTCCTTGGCGGTGGCGGATGCCGCGGCCGACAGCTTCTGGTACGCCTCGAGGCGCAGCCGCTCGCTGTCGATGTAGAACTCGGGAAGACGCGCATCGACGGGAAGCTCGAGGCGGAGCTCGGTCGGACCGTCGACGTCCTCGCCGCGGAAGGTCGAGACGGCCTCGCCGATCATGCGGAGGTACAGGTCGAACCCGACACCGGCGATGTGCCCCGCCTGTTCGGCGCCGAGGAGGTTGCCTGCGCCGCGCAGTTCGAGGTCTTTCAGCGCGACCTGCATGCCGGAGCCGAGGTCGTTGTTCACCGCGATGGTCTCGAGGCGGTCGGCCGCGGTCTCGGACAACGGTTTCATCTCGTCGTACAGGAAGTAGGCGTAGGCACGGTCGCGGCCGCGCCCCACGCGTCCGCGCAGCTGGTGGAGCTGCGAGAGCCCGTACTTGTCGGCGCGGTCGATGATGATCGTGTTCGCGTTCGAGATGTCGAGGCCCGTCTCGATGATCGTGGTCGACACGAGCACGTCGGCCCGGCGCTCCCAGAAGTCGTCGACGACCTGCTCGAGGGCGTGCTCGCCCATCTGCCCGTGCGCGACGACGATGCGCGCCTCGGGAACGAGCTCGGAGAGGTGCGCCGCGACCCGCTGGATCGACGACACCCGGTTGTGCACGTAGAACACCTGGCCTTCGCGCAGCAGCTCTCGACGGATGGCCGCCGCGATCTGCTTGTCGTTGCGCGGCCCGACGTAGGAGAGGATCGGATGCCGGTCCTCGGGCGGGGTCGCCAGGGTCGACATCTCGCGGATCCCGGTCACCGCCATCTCGAGCGTGCGCGGGATCGGCGTGGCGCTCATCGCGAGGATGTCGACGTTGGTCTTGAGCTTCTTCAACTGGTCTTTGTGCTCGACGCCGAAGCGCTGCTCCTCGTCGATGATCATGAGCCCGAGGTCTTTGAAGATGACCTTCTCCGTGAGGATGCGGTGGGTTCCGATAACCATGTCGACCGTGCCGTCGGTGAGACCGGCGAGGGTCGCCTTCGCTTCTTTGTCGCTCTGGAAGCGCGAGAGCGGCCGCACCGTCACCGGGAAGCCGGCGAAGCGCTCGGCGAAGGTCTCGAGGTGCTGCTTGACCAACAGGGTCGTCGGCACGAGCATGGCGACCTGCTTGCCGTCCTGGATCGCCTTGAACGCCGCGCGCACGGCGACCTCGGTCTTGCCGAAGCCGACGTCGCCGGACAGGAGGCGATCCATGGGGATCGGCTTCTCCATGTCGGCCTTGATCTCGTCGATCGTCTGCAGCTGGTCCTGCGTCTCGGCGAACGGGAAGGCCTCTTCGAGCTCGCGTTGCCAGGGCGTGTCGGGACCGAACGCGTAGCCCTTGGATGCCATGCGCGCCGAGTACAGCTTCACCAGCTCCACCGCGATGTCACGCACCGCCTTGCGGGCCCGGCCCTTCGCCGCCGCCCAGTCGCTGCCGCCCATCTTCGACAGGGTCGGAGCCTCGCCGCCGACGTACTTCGACAGCAGGTCGAGCTGATCGGTGGGCACGAACAGCTTGTCGCCCGGGTACCCGCGCTTGGCCGGGGCGTACTCGAGGACGAGGTATTCCTTCGTCGTCTTCACCGCGTTGCGGCCTCCGCTGGAGACCTCGCGCTGGGTGAGTTCGAGGAACTTGCCGATCCCGTGCGTGGCGTGCACGACGACGTCGCCGGGCTTGAGCTGCAGGGGGTCGACGACGTTGCGACGACGCGACGCGAGCTTCTTGACGCCGCGGTTGTCACCGCTCACCGATCGGCCGTAGAACTCGGTCTCGGTGATGACGGCGAAGCGCGCCTCGGTCAGCTCGAAACCGCGCTCCAGCGGTGCGCACACCACGTGCGCCACCCCGGGCTCGGGCGGCGTGAGAACGTCGTCCACGCGGCGCGCCGCGATCCCGCGCTCCGCGAGCACGTCACGCGCGCGATCGACCATTCCGGGACCGGACGCGGTGACGATCACCGACCAACCGTCAGCGAGCAGCTCGCCCACGTGCGCCGTGGCTCCGTCGACGTTGCCCTGGAACGAGGGGACGGCGTCGGCCTTGATGCGGTGCGCGGAATCGTCGCCCAGGACGAGCCCCTCGTCTTCGGCATCCGCCGCTCCCGAATCGAAGGCGCTGAACTGCCACCAGACGCCCCCTCGACCGCTCGCGCGCTCGTGCAGGTCGTCGAGGGTCACGAAGTCGCCGGAGTCGAGGTCGACGGGGGTGTCGGCCCCCGCGGTCGCCGCCGACCAGGCGGCCTCGAGGAACTCGCGGTTGGTGTCGCCGAGCGTCGTCGCCCGGGCGAGCGAACGCTCGGGATCGACGAGGGCCACGGCGCTGCCCCCCGGCAGGTAGTCGACGAGGGTGGTGAGGTCGTCGATCAAGACGGGGATGAGGGACTCCATGCCCTCGGCGGGGATGCCCTCGGCCATCTTCTCGAGCAGCTGCCGCAGTCCGGGGTAGGCGTCGCGGAGCGCGGCGGCGCGTGCCCGCACCGCGGGGGTGAGCAGCAGCTCGCGGCTGGGGACCAGGGTCACCGCGGTGACCTCACCCGGAAGAGAACGCTGGTCGGCCACCGAGAAGGCGCGGATCTGATCGACCTCGTCGCCGAAGAACTCGACGCGGTAGGGATGGTCGGCCACGGGCGGGAACACGTCGAGGATGCCGCCGCGCACCGCGAACTCACCGCGCCGCGAGACCATGTCGACCCGGTGGTACGCCAGTTCGACGAGCCGGACGATCACCGCATCGAGCTCCTGTCCCCGGCCTCCGACGGCGAGCTCGACGGGAGCGACGTCACCGAGCCCGGGGGCCAGCGGCTGGAGGGCGCTCCGGACGGACGCGGTGACGACCAGCGGCGCCTCACCGTTCCAGGAGGCGATCCGACGCAGCACGTCCAGCCGTCGCCCCACCGTCTCGGGACTCGGGCTCAGCCGTTCATGCGGCAGCGTCTCCCACGCGGGGAAGTGCAGCACCTGAGCGCCCGGGAGAACGGCATCCAGAGCCGGCCCCAGAGATTCTGCGCGACGGCCGGTCGGAGCGATCACCAACACGGCACCGGGGTCACCGGCGGCACGACGACGCTCGATGAGGCCCGCGACGACGGGGGCATCGAGCCCGTCGACGAGGGAGAGAGACAGATCGACGGATGCCGCGGATGCAGCCTCACGATACGACTCAGCCTGCTCGAGGGCGCGCACGATCCCGGGAACTGTCACTCGGGAAGTCTACGCGGGGCCTACGACATCGGCTCGGCGGGAGCCTGAGGAGTCTCGGCGGGGAGCCTGTCTCGGAGAGTCGCGGCGCGACCGCGTCTCGTAGAGTGCTGGCATGTCGTCGCCCTTCGCCGCTCCGTACGTCGCCCCCGCGACGGGGACGCTCCTGGCTCCCCCGCCGCCGAAGAAGCGGCGCCCGCTCGGCGCCTTCGCGCTCGTCGCCGGCATCCTGAGCATGGTCGTCGCCCCCGCGGTCGCGGGCTTCGCCGCCTTCCGCGTGGGCCGGGGTGCCGGCGCCCAGGTCGTCGCGCAGGGCGGGCAGAACCTCGATCTGCGCGTGCTGAGCCCCGTGCGGGACCTCGTGCTCGTCGTCGAGGTGGCGTTCTGGACCGGGACGGTCCTCGGCATCACCGCTCTCGTCGTGGGGATCATCGCGACCGCGCGCAACAGCGGGCGCCCGATGGGCATCGTCGCGATCGTCCTCGCCGCCCTCGGCCCGTTCATCTTCGCGGCGCTCGTCGCCCTCGCGTTGGCCGCCGGCGCGGGGACGATCGCCGACCCGGCCGGCACCTACACCTGAATCGGCGTCGATACCGTCTTTCCCGGCGCGCGTCCAGGTTGTTCTCAGAAAAGCAGGGGCTTCCCTATACTCACGGCGACGGGATGATCCCATCCCACGATCGAAGGAGTACCCCCGTGAGCAGCACGACGCCGCCCCCCGAGCCGTACAACCCTCCCCCCGCCACGCGCGCCGATGCCGCCGCCCAGGCCGGGTACCCCGCGGCCCCGGGCTACCAGCCCCCCACCGCATCCGCCCAGAAGCCCTCCAACCGCCTCGGCCTGATCGCGTTCGTGGTGGCCCTCGCGGCCATCGTCATCGGCTCGATCCTCGCGTTCATCGGGGGCATGCAGAGCGGCGCTCTCGTGCAGTACGCCTCCACCGGAGCGAACGGTTCGACCGAGATCGACGCCTCCACCCTCCCCGAGGCGGCCCAGCAGGCGGCAGCGGTCGCCGGTCTTCTCGCCGTCGCCGGCTTCCTGGTCTTCGGTGCCCTCGGTCTGTGGGGCTTCATCCAGGGCATCATCGCCGCGATCAAGAACCGTGGTCGGGGATTCGGCATCGCCGCAATCGTCCTCGCCCTCCTCGGCGGCATCGTGGTCGCCGTGATCTTCGGCATCGGCGCGACCGCCGGAGCGGCACCGTACATCAACTCCATCGGCTGAGCACCACAGCGACACGAAAGCCCCGGCCCGACGGCCGGGGCTTTCGTCGTGGGGGGGCGACCGGTCAGGCGCGCGGGGCGTGGAAGCGCTGCTGCGCCGCGACCAGCCCCTCCTCGACGAGCATCTCGACCGCGTCCGCGGCATCCGAGACGAGGATCGGCAGCGTCTGACGCTCGGTCGCGCCGAACGGGTCGAGGACCCAGTCCGCCGGATCCTGCCGGCCCACGGGGCGTCCGATGCCGACGCGGACCCGCGGGAAGTCCGGCGTGCCGAGCGCTTTCGCGACGTCGCGCACGCCGTTGTGACCGCCGTGGCCCCCGCCGGTCTTGAGCTTCACCGTGTCGAACGGGATGTCCAGCTCGTCGTGTATGACCACGACACGCTCCGGGTCGACGTCGTAGAAGCGCGCGAGCCCGGATGCAGGGCCCCCGGAGACGTTCATGAAGCTGTCGGGCTTCGCGAGGACGAGCTTGGGACCGCCGGGCCGCAGCCACGTCTCGGCGACACGCGCATTCGCCTTGTGCGCGCGGAAGGCCTCGCTCCGTCGCGCGGCGAGCTCGTCGACGACCATCTGTCCGATGTTGTGCCGGGTCGCCTCATAGCGCGGACCCGGGTTGCCGAGTCCCACGATCACCCACGTGTCTGCCATGGCATCCATTCTTTCGCATCCGCCGGAAACGAAACGAGGGAGCGCGAAGAACGCGCCCCCTCGTCGACGGACTGCGTGTGCCGCAGCCGTCCGGTGTCAGTTGTCGCCGGCCTCGGCCTCTTCGGACTGCTCCTCGGCGACCTCGGCGTCGGCCTCGGCGATCTCTTCCTCAGCGGCCAGCGTGTCGAGGGGCACCGAGACGCCCACGATGAGGGTCTCGGGGTCGGTCACGAGGCTCGCACCGGCGGGGAGCTTCAGGTCGGCGGCGGTGATCTGCGTGCCGTCCTCGGCGCCCTCGACGTCGACCTCGACGTTCTGCGGGATGTGGGTGGCCTCGACCTCGAGCGAAACGCTCGTGGCGTCGAGCATCGCGATGGTGCCGGAGAAGGGCTCGCCGACGACGACCACGGGGACGTCGACCTGGACCTTCTCGCCCTTCTTCACGACGATGAGGTCGATGTGCTCGATGATCTGACGCACGGGGTCCTTCTGCACGTCCTTGACCAGGACGAGCTGGCTCTTGCCCGCGATGTCGAGGTCGAGAAGGGCGTTGGCGCGACGGATGAGCAGCGCGGTCTGGTGACCGGGCAGCGCGACGTGCTGGGGCTCGGTCCCGTGGCCGTAGATGACGGCGGGGATCTTGCCCGCGGCGCGGAGGCGACGGGCGAAGCCCTTGCCGAAGTTCTCGCGGAGCTCCGCGACGACCTTGTTGTCTTCCGACATGATGTTCTCCTCGCGAGCGCACGGCCCGCAGCTTGGGGGCGGGACACGGCCCGCACCGGTGGTCTGGATTCGACTCGAACGCGAGCGCGTGAGGAAAGCCGGGGGCCTGCATCACCGCGTCGATCACGGATGCCACGGTCACCAGCCGGTGCGCGACAGTCCCTCGCCGAAGTTCCCGGGAAGTCTACCAGCGCGAGCGTCCGCGCACGACCCGCACGTGTCGAGGGGCACCGGAGCACCCCGGTAGAATCGAAGCCCACCGACCCGAAGGATCATCATGGACAGCGGCTTCTTCTCCCACGTCGTGCTCTGGGTCATCGGCGGTGTCGCCCTGGTCGGCGGCATCGGCGCGATCGGCGCCCTCTTCTCCATGGGCCGCAACGCCGGGTACAAGAAGCACTGACGCGGTTCAGCGCGTCGGGGTACGCAACCGCAGGTCGCCCACGACGACCTCGACGGTGACCCCCGGCCGGATCGGGGATGCCGAGAACGGCGCGCCCATCATGATCACGTCTCCGGGGCCCAGCGTCGTCCACCCCGCGACGTACGCGAGGCACGCTCGCAGCGACATCGGATAACGCCCCGCCGACGTCTCGCACACCGGCTCGCCGTCCACGAGAAGGCTCAGCGCCACATCGTCGTCCAGACCGATCGCCGTGTCGATCCACGGACCGAGCGGGGTGTACCCTTCCCCCGATTTCGACTCGAAGTTGCGCGGATCGAGGACCGAGCGGTCGGGGCTGGACAGGTCGTTCACCGCGGTGACGCCGAGCACGTACTCGTGCGCGTTCTCGGCGGTGAGCCCCGTCGTGTCCCGACCGATCACCACCGCGACCTCCGCCTCGGCGACCGTCGTGCCGGCGTCACGACGCAGCGTCACCGCCTGATCCGGCCCCGTGACGGTTCGCGGGCTCTTCAGCCACGCCTGGACGGGCGAGGCGTGATCGGGTCCGTTCTGGGCGATCCCCACGACGACCGTCGGGACGCACGGCGCTTCGAGCGGCCCCTGCACCGGGCCCCCGGCATCCACGATCTCCTTCCCTGCCGCGAACGCGGCGTAGGGGTCGTGGATCGGGATGAACCGGTCGCCGTCGATCCGGACGACGCGCACCCCGTCGGGCGTCTGCACGCGGGCGAGGCGCGTCATCGGATGGTCCGGACGGTGACGGTCGTGGCATCCACACCCTCTCCGGCCTCGTCGCGCGACACCTTGATGGCGTCGTCGGTGCGCGTGAGGTCGCGGCGGAGGGTCTCGGGAACGAGGAAGGTGGACGCGGTCGTGATGAGGGCGAGCGTCGCCATGTAGATGGCCAGGAGCAGCCAGTTCGCCCCGCTCACGGCGATGATGTACGCACCGAGCACGCCGGCGAGGCCACCGGCGAGGACGGCCGAGATCTCGCGGGCCATCGCCACACCGAGGTAGCGGTGGCGGTTGCCGAACAGCTCGGGGAGCATCGCGCACTGGGGTCCGAGCATCGAGTTGACGGCGACGCCGATACCGATCGCGATCACGGCGATGGTGATCGGGTAGCTGCCGAGCGACATCAGCCACCAGGCCGGGAAGGTGAACACCAGCATGAACACCGCACCGGCGCGGTAGACGGTCCGGCGTCCCATGCGGTCCGACAGCGCTCCGGTCAGCGGAACCGAGAAGATGCCGATGAGCGAGCCCAGGGTGACGCCCCACGTCAGCAGGCTGCGATCGGCCTGGCCGCCGACGGTGGCGACGAAGAACGTCAGCGCCAGAGTGTTGAACATGTAGGAGCCGCCGTTCTCGGCCATGCGCAGACCGATACCGACGATGACGCCCGGCAGACCGCGCGTGAAGATGTCGCGGACGGGCCGCTCGGCGATCTGCTCGCTCTTCTCGAGCTCGATGAACGTCGGCGTCTCACGCAGACGCATGCGGATGAACAGCGCCAGCAGGATCAGTGCGAACGACGCGAGGAACGGCACGCGCCAGCCCCAGCTGAGCAGCTGGTCCTCCGGCAGCAGGGAGATGAGGCTGAAGACCACGGCGGCGAGGAGGGTTCCGGCCTGGATGCCGATGAAGGGCAGCGCCGAGAAGAAGCCACGGCGCTTGACCGGGGCGTACTCGGCCATGAGGACCGTGGCACCCGCCTGCTCGGCGCCGGCGCCGAAGCCCTGCAGCAGGCGCATGAGCACGAGCAGAATCGGCGCGAGGATGCCGACGGCCTCGTACGTGGGCAGGAGACCGATGGCCGTGGACGCCCCACCCATCAGCAGGATCGTGATCACGAGGACCCACTTGCGGCCGAGTTTGTCGCCCAGGACACCGAAGAACAGTCCCCCGAACGGGCGGGCCAGGAAGCCGACGCCGTATGTCGCGAAGGCGGCGACCGTGGCGAGGGCGGGGTTGTCCTGGGAGAAGAACAGGACGTTGAAGATCAGTGCCGTCGAGAGGCCGTAGAGCGCGAAGTCGAAGTACTCCAACGCGCTGCCGATGCTCGAGGCGAGGGTCGCACGGCGCAGATTCGCGGCGTACTCGGGGTCATCCGCCGGCTGCGGCGTCGGTGTGGATGCAGTGGTCACGGCCATCTCCTTCGATCGGCTGGGGTCTTACGACTCGGCGACTGTACCAACCCTGTGGACACAGTTCAACATGTTGTACGGAATTCGAGATCGGCGAAGCTCCCCGGCATTGCCGGGCGCGTTCGGGGCGGACCCCTGCGACCCGAACGCCAGCGCCCTCGAGCGCGACGCGGGGATGACCGCGCGGAGCCTCAGACCGAGCGCGACGCGCTGAACGGGTTCGTGAGGGCTCGGGCCGCCTCGCGCAGCGCGGCGCCGACGCGGGCGACGCGTTCGGGCGTGGCATCCGCGACCGGGATGCCGACCCCCAGGGCGAGCTGCGGATCGCCCGGCGCCCACCCCTCGAGCGGGACGGCGACACCGACGATGCCGCGGAACGACTCCTCTTCGTCGACCGACCATCCGCGCTCGCGCGCGGCGGCGAGCTTCGTGATCACGGCGTCGACGTCGACCGTGCTGTGCTCGGTGAGCCGGGGCAGCGGACCGCGCGTGAGGAGGGCGCGGACGTCGTCGTCGCTGCGCGTCATCAGCAGCGCACGCCCCGTCGCCGACAGCGCGGCGGGCAGGCGCGAGCCCAGCGGCGTGCCGAGCCGCACCGATCGGGACCCCTCGTAGCGCGCGAGGTACAGCGCATCGGTGTCGTCGAGCACGGCGACCTGGACCAGCTCGGACGCCAACGCCGGCGAGGTCTCGCACACGGAGTAGAACTCGCGCACCTGGTTGAACTGCGCGGCGAACGCCCCGCCGAGCTCGGCCGTGCGGATGCCGAGACGATAGCCCAGCGGAACACGCTCGATCATGCGACCCGCCTCGAGCGACAGGCAGAGGTTCGCCGTCGACGACTTCGCGACACCGAGACCGGCCGCGAGCTCGGTGAGGGTCAGCGCGCGTCCCGCCTCGGCGAGGAGCCCCAGCAGACGGATGCTGCGCCCGACAGCCGGCGCCGGGTCGCGCGCGATCGCGCTCGTTTCGTCATCGCTCACGGCGACCTCCCGTCGTGCCGGCGTCGCGCGGGAGCGACGCGTCAATAGAACTCGACCGTATCGACAACCGCGTGCATCGGCTCGCCGTCGAGCAGGCGCGTGGCGTTCTCGGCGAAGCGCCGCGCGATGCGCTCCTCCTCTTTCCCATTGAGCGCCGCGGTGTGCGGGCTCACGAGGACTCTCGGATGCCGCCAGAGCGGCGAGTCGCTCGGCAGCGGCTCCACCTCGAAGACGTCGAGGGCAGCGAACGAGACGCGACCGTCGTCGAGGGCGGCCAGGAGCCCCTTCTCGTCGATCACGGTGCCCCGACCCACGCTCGCGAGGATCGCACCCGGCTTGACCGCGGCGAGCACGTCGGCACCGATGAGGTGGTGCGTCTGATCCGTCCCGGGGAGCGTGACGACGATGGCATCCACCTCCGTCACCGCGTTCACCAGGTCGTCGAGCGGAACGAGTCGGTCGACCCCCTCGACTGGGGTCCCGGAGCGCGTGGTCCCCCAGACCTCGGCGCCGAGCGCGTGGAAGCGGCGCGCGCACTCGGCACCGATCCCCCCGAGGCCGACGATCAGCACGGTCATCTCGTCGACCTGGCGCATCTCCCAGCGGTCGGTCCAGCGACGGTCGGCCTGCTGCCGGGCGAGGCGCGGCAGGTCCTTGGCCCCGGCGAGGACGCCGAACACCGCGAACTCGGCGAGAGGCCCCCCGTGCACTCCCGCGCTCGTGGTGAACACGATGCGGTCGAGCGCGGCCCGGTCGAGGTCGGCGGCCTTGACCTGACCGCCACCGCCGGCGGCGGTCGTCATCACCCATCGCAGGTCCGGGTTCGCCGCGACCGTGCGCGCGAGCGCCTTCGGGTCGACGTCCGGAATGCCGAACAGCGCCTCGGCGGAATCGACCATTTCGTCGAAGGCACGCTGTTCATCGGCGGAGCGCTGGTGCGTGGGGTCTCCGGACCAGTCGGCGGGCCCGCGCATCGGCCGGGTGAGGGAGGCATCGCGCACGAGCTCGATGCGCGGCTCGAGGCGCTCGATCAGTCGGCAGTGCTCTTCCTTCAGGGGCACGGCCACCACCGCGCGTAGGCTCTTCCGTGTCGACATCGTCGTCGTCTCCTTCCGCCGCGGGGCTGGTCGCCAGCCGCGGACTCGCCGAATCGTCGTTCACCATACTGAATCCTGTTCAACCCATTGTCCAGTCGATAGGATGCCGGCATGACCACGCTCGACGAAGAGACCGGCCCGTTCCCTCCCACGCCCCAGATCCGCCTCGGTGTGTGGGGCCTCGGCGCGATGGGCGAGCCGATGGCGCGGCATCTGCTGTCCGCGCGCGGCGCCCTCACCGTCCACGCCCGCCGTGAGCGCCCCGCGCTGACCGCGGCGGGAGCCTCGTGGGCGTCGAGCGCGAGAGAGCTCGCCGCCGCCACGGACGCGATCCTCGTCATGCTCCCCGACCTTCCGCAGCTCGAGGAGCATCTCGACGGGCCGGACGGCCTGCTCGCCGGCATCGCGGGGCGCCCCTACCTGATCCTGATCGGGTCGACGTCCTCGCCCGTCGGCGTCCGGGAGCTCGCGGAACGGATGCCGGCCGGCATCCGCGTCGTCGACTGCCCGGTCTCGGGTGGCGAGGACGGCGCGAAGGCCGGGACCCTGTCGATCATGCTCGGCGGAGACACCGCCGACACGGATCGCGCCGCCGCCCTCCTCGCCCCCTGCGGCACCCCCGTGCGCCTCGGACCGCTCGGCGCCGGGGAGGTCGCGAAGGCCTGCAACCAGCTTGTCGTGGCGGCGACCATCCTCGCTCTCGGGGAGGCGACCGAGCTCGCGGCACGCTCCGAGGTCGACCCCGCCGCGCTCTGGGAGCTCCTCGGCGGCGGATACGCGGGGTCGAACCTGCTGAACAGCCGCCGGGAGAAGCTGGTGGCCGGCGACGACTCCCCCAGCGGGATCGCCGGCTACATGGTGAAGGACCTGCGCTTCGCCGCGGACATCGCCGCGGCGACCGACACGCGACCCGCGCTGCTGCCCGCCCTCCGCGCGGCGTTCGACGAGATCGTCGATCGCGGCCTCGGCGAGCGCGACATCGCCGTCACCCGCCGCTTCACGGCCGCCCGCAGCGAGAACTGACGAACGCCCCGGCGGCCGCGGCCACCGGGGCGTTCGTCGATGCTCAGAGCGCGAAGACGACCTTGCCCGAGTGCTGCGAGTCCCGTGCCGTGGCGAAGGCCTCGGCGGCATCCGTCAGGGGGAACTCGTGCGTGAGGGCGCCCTCGATCCCCGGGGTCGTCGCGAGCAGCGCCACGGCGTGATCGATCTCGTCGCGGAAGCGGAACGCCCCGAGGAAGCGCACCTCTTTCGAGATGAAGGGGGCGAGGTTCACCGGCCGCGGCTCGTCGGGAAGCATGCCCACCTGCACCACGGTGCCGCCCGCGCGAACCGCACGGAGGGCCGTCGAGATCGACACCGGCACCCCCGAGCACTCGAGGACGACGGCGTAGGCTCCGGCCTCCACCTCGTCCGTGGACACGTCGACCGTGGCGTGCGCGCCGAGCGCCCGCGCCCGTTCGAGGGGTCCCGAGAGCACGTCGGTCGCCGTGACACGGGCGCCCGCGGCGACGGCCGCCGCGACGGCCATGAGACCGATCGGTCCGGAACCGGTCACGAGCACCTCGAGCCCGTCGACCGGACCGGCCTTCCCCAGCGCGTGGAGGGCGACGGCGAGCGGCTCGGCGAGCACGGCCCGGCGCACCGGGAGGTCGGCCGGGAGGACCCGCACCATGTCGGCCTCGACGATCAGGTACTCGGATGCCGCGCCCTGCGTGTGCGGCCAGGTCGACGCGCTGCCGAGGTAGGAGCCCCCGGGCCACAGGTGGGGGGCGTCCTCGATGCCCTCGCGCGGTGTGCCGAAGCGCGCGGGGTGGACGGTGACCGGCGTCCCCGCGGCGAGCGCGCCGGAGGGGTCGAGATCGACCCGCCCCGAGAGCTCGTGGCCGGGGACCAGCGGCTCACGCACGACGAATGCGCCGTTGGCCCCCTCGAAGTAGTAGTGGAGGTCGGATCCGCAGATGCCGACGTAGTCCACGCGCAGGCGCACCTGCCCGTCCCCGGGTTCCGGGACGTCGGCCTCGCGCACCGTGGCGGTCAGCGCCTTCTCGATCAGCAGGGACTTCATTGCTGGACCTTTCCGCGGTCAGACGACCGCTGTCATCCCGCCGTCGACGAAGATGTTCTGCCCCGAGACGAAGCTCGACGCGTCGGACGCGAGGAACAGCAGCGCTCCCCGCAACTCGTCGAAGTCGCCCCAGCGGGCTGCGGGCGTGCGCTGGGTGAGCCAGCGCGTGAACGCCGGATCGTCGACGAGGTCGCGGTTCATCTCGGTCGCGAAGTACCCCGGGCTCAGCGCGTTGACCTGGATGCCATGACGGGCGAGGTCCGCGGCCATCCCGGCGGTGAGCTGCGCGACGCCGCCCTTCGTCGCCGAGTAGGGCGCGATCGTCTGGCGCGCGAGACGCGACTGCACCGAGGCGACGTTGACGACCTTCCCCGACCCTCGGGCGACCATGGCGGGTGTGACGAACCGCGAGACGTAGAAGACGCCCGAGAGGTTCGCCGCGACGATGTCGTCCCAGTCGCTGACCGCGAACTCGTGGATGGGTGCGCGGCGCTGCACGCCGGCGTTGTTGACGAGGATGTCGGGCACGCCGATGGTCTCGAGGACCTCTCCGACGGCGCTCTCCACGGCCCCGGCGTCGGTCACGTCGAAGGTCACGGCGTGCGCGGGGCGACCCGACAGCTCCTCGGCTTCGGCGCGCGTGCGCTCCACGGCATCCGCGTCCCGACCGTGCACGATCAGCCGGGCCCCGCCGCGAGCGAGAGTGAGCGCGAGCGCCCGGCCCAGGCCGCGCGACGAGCCGGTGACGAGGGCCAGTCGGTCGGAGACGTCGAACAGATCCGCGTTCGAGGGGGTCACAGGAGTGCTCCGATCCCGAAGACGGCGAGCGCGGCGAGGAAGCCGAGCACCGACTCGATGGCTTGTTGCACGGTCCAGGTCTTCAGGGTGGTCTTCACATCCATGCCCATCAGGCGACCCACGAGCCAGAACCCGGAGTCGTTGACGTGACCGGCGAACACCGACCCCGCGGCGGTCGCCAGCGTGATCGCGGCGATCTGCAACGGCGAGAAGTCGCCCGCCATGACGGCCGGAGCCGCGAGACCGGCGGCGGTGACGAGGGCCACGGTCGCCGAGCCCTGTGCGAGGCGCAGGATCACCGCGATGATGTACGCCGCGACGATGACCGGGAGACCCAGGTCGCTGAGGCTGTCGGCGAGCGCGTCGCCGATGCCCGAGGCGCGCAGCACGGCCCCGAACATGCCGCCGGCCCCGGTGATGAGGATGACGGATGCCACCGGCCCGAGTGCCGAGTCGACGACCTTCTCCAGCGCCGTCCCGTTCTCGCCGCGGCGGAAGCCGAAGACCACCGTCGCGACGAGCGCGGTGATGAGCAGCGCGACGGGCGAGTTGCCGAGGAGGACGAGCACCTGGACGACGATGTTGTCGGTGTCGACCACCCCGGCGGCGCCGAGGGTCGTGAGACCGGTGTTGAGGAAGATGAGCAGCATCGGCAGGAGCAGCACGGCGATGACTGTGGCGGGCTTCGGCGGGTTCGCGGGCTGGTCGGCGTCCACCTCGCCGAAGAGCCCCGGCACGGGGAGCACGATGCGCTTCGCCACGAACTTTCCCCAGAGGTAGCCCGAGAGGTACCAGATCGGGAAGGCGACGATGAGGCCGACGATCAGCACGATGCCGAGGTTCGCGCCGTACAGCTCGCTCGCGCTGACGGGACCCGGGTGCGGCGGGAGGAACACGTGCATGACCGAGAACGCGGCGGCGGCCGGCAGGCCGAAGAGCAGCACGTTGTTGCCGGAGACGCGACGAGCGATCGCGAAGATGATCGGCAGCATCATGACGAGGCCGGCGTCGAAGAACATCGGGAACCCGAGGATCAGCGACACGATGCCGAGGGCGAAGGGCGCGCGTTTCTCGCCGAAGACGCGCACGAAGGTGTCGGCGAGGGCCTGCGCCCCGCCGGAGTGCTCGATGAGCCTGCCGAGCATCGCCCCGAGCGCGACGAGCAGGGCCACCGTGCCGAGCGTTCCGCCGAACCCATCCGTCAGGGTCTTCACCACGGCCGAGACCGGGATGCCGGCGGCGAACGCCGTGACGAGCGAGACGATGATGAGCGCGAGGAACGCGTGCACCTTCAGCCAGATGATGAGCACGAGGATGAGCGCGATCGCGCCCGCCGCGATGAGGAGCAACGGCGTGGTGCCGAGAGTCTGCGTCCAGTCTTCCAAGGGATCTCCATTGATACAGGGGGGATGCGCGGCACCGGGGTGTGGCTTGCTCGATCCGCGACGCCGAGAGGCGTTCGCAGAATCTTCACACAATGATCATATTTTTGACAAGATATGGTCGTACCTAAGGACCCGAGGAGGGGCACATGGCGCGAGCGTCGCACGGCTCGTTGGTGGATGCCATCGGTATGCGCATCGTCGACGGCGACCTCCCCGCGGGTCGTGTGCTGACCCTCGCCGCCCTCGAGACCGAGTACGCGGTCTCGCGGACCGTCGTGCGCGAAGCCGTCCGCGTGCTCGAGGCGATGGGCATGCTCGCGCAGCGGCGCCGCGTGGGCATCACGGTGCGCCCCGCCGACGACTGGAGCGCCCTGGACACGCGGCTCATCGGCTGGCAGCTGGCCGGACGCGGTCGCGACCAGCTCATCGCCAACACGACCGAGCTCCGGGCCGCGATCGAGCCGGTGGCCGCCCGCCTGAGCGCGCGCCGCGCGACCGACCTGCAGCGCGGCGAGCTGCTCCGGCTGGCCGACGAGCTCGCCCGCCTCGGCGCCGCGGGCCTCGGCAACTCCCCCGAGTACCTCGCCGCCGACATCGCGTTCCACGACCTGATCCTCGTCTCGAGCGGAAACCTCATGCTCGCCGCCGCCCGCGCACCGATCGCCGCCGCGATCGAAGGCCGCGCGTCGCACGGGTTGACCCCCGGCATCCCGAATCCCGATGCCCTCGACAACCACGTCGCGACCGCCGCCGCGATCGGCCGCGCCGACGCCGACGCCGCCGAGGAGCACACCCGCCGTTACGTCGCGGCGGTGCTCACCGAAGTCCGCCGCACCATCTGACCGACCGATCGACGAAGAGAGAGCTCATGGTCACCCCACCCCCCGTCCTCGTGTTCATGGGTCCCGCCGGGACCGGAAAATCCACCGTCGCGGGCATGCTCGCCGGCCGCCTCGGGTGGGACTTCCAGGAGGGCGACGACCTGCACCCCGAGGCCAACGTCGCCAAGATGGCCGCCGGCCACGCGCTGAACGACGACGACCGCTGGCCCTGGCTCGACCGGGTCGCGGCGTGGATCGACGGCCAGGTCGCCGCCGGACGCCCGGGAATCATCACGTGCTCCGCGCTGAAGCGCAGCTATCGCGACGTGCTGCGCCGTGACAATGTGACCTTCGTCCTGCTCATGGGCGACCCCGCTCTCGTGCTCGAGCGTCTCCTGCGCCGCCAGGGGCACTACATGCCCCCGTCGCTGCTCACGTCGCAGTTCGAGACCCTCGAGATCCCGGATGCCGATGAGCAGGCGATCCGCGTCGACCTCGATCTGACGCCCTCCCAGCAGGTGCAGGAGGTCATCGACCGCCTCAGCCTGGACATCGACACTCCCTGAAACACGCCAAGGCCGAGCCGATACAGTGACGGAGGCGGCCCGCGTGAATCGCCCACCCTTCCTCGCACCTGAATACGGAGCAACGAATGACGTCCACCCCCTCCCCGACCGGACCCTCGACCGACCAGGACCAGGCCCCGCACAAGGCCGCTCAGGTGCACGAGGGTGCACCCGGCCCCGAAGAGGTCGCGCGTCCCACCGCCGAGGCCGACTCCCGCCCGGCAGGCGACGGACCCGCGCACGCGAACATCGGCGTCGTCGGGCTCGCGGTCATGGGCTCGAACCTCGCGCGCAACCTCGCGAGCCGCGAGGGCAACACGGTCGCCGTGTTCAACCGCAGCGCCGACAAGACGGAGCACCTCGTCGAGGCGCACCCCGAGGCGAACTTCGTCCCCTCGTTCTCGTACGAGGACTTCGCCGCCTCCCTGACGACGCCGCGCACCGCGATCATCATGGTCAAGGCCGGCCGCCCCACCGACTTCGTCATCGACGAGCTCGTGAAGGTCTTCGAACCCGGCGACATCATCGTCGACGGCGGCAACGCCCTCTTCACCGACACGATCCGTCGCGAGAAGGCCGTGCGCGAGACCGGCATCAACTACGTCGGCATGGGTGTCTCGGGCGGTGAGGAGGGAGCCCTTCTCGGCCCCTCGCTCATGCCCGGCGGCTCGGACGAGTCGTGGATCACGCTCGGTCCGATCCTGAAGTCGATCGCCGCCGTCGCCGAGGGCGAGCCGTGCGTGACGCACGTCGGCCACGACGGCGCCGGACACTTCGTGAAGATGGTGCACAACGGCATCGAGTACGCCGACATGCAGCTCATCGCGGAGGCCTACGACCTCATCCGCCAGGCCACCGGCAAGACCCCCGCCGAGATCGCCGACGTCTTCGCCGAGTGGAACCGCGGCGAGCTGGAGTCGTACCTCATCGAGATCACCGCCGAGGTGCTCCGCCAGAACGACGCCGAGACCGGCAAGCCCCTGGTCGATGTGATCCTCGACCAGGCCGGGGCCAAGGGCACCGGCGCGTGGACCGTGCAGACCGCCCTCGACCTGGGCGTCCCGGTCTCGGGCATCGCCGAGGCCACCTTCGCGCGTTCGCTGTCGAGCCACCCCGAGCAGCGCGAGGTCTCACGCGAGCTCCCCGGCCCCTCCGGCACCGAGCTGCTCTCGGGTGCGGATGCCGATGCCTTCATCGAGAAGGTGCGCCTGGCGCTGTACGCCTCGAAGATCGTGGCCTACAGCCAGGGCTTCGACGAGATCCGGGCCGGCGCCGCGCAGTACGGCTGGAGCATCGACCTCGGCGCCGTGTCGAAGATCTGGCGCGGCGGCTGCATCATCCGCGCACAGTTCCTCAACCGCATCGCCGAGGCGTACGACGCCGAGGCCGAACTGCCCGTGCTGCTGACGGCCCCGTACTTCGTCGAGGCACTCGGCCGCGCGCAGGACGCGTGGCGCGACATCGTGTCGCTCTCGGCGGCCAGCGGCATCCCCGCTCCGGCGTTCAGCTCGTCGCTCGCGTACTACGACGGGCTCCGCGCCGAGCGTCTGCCCGCCGCCCTCATCCAGGGTCAGCGCGACTTCTTCGGGGCGCACACCTACCGTCGCATCGACAAGGAGGGGACGTTCCACACCCTCTGGTCGGGCGACCGCACCGAGATCGAAGCCGAGGACACCCACTGATCGCGCCTCGGATCTCCGAGGCTCGACGGTGACGAAGCGGCGGCGGGCACTGCTCGTCGCCGCTTCGGCGTTGTACGCCTTCGCGGTGTGGTGGATGACGCTGCGCCCCCGGGTCTACGACGCCTCGGTCGGCAGCCTCCTGCACACGGTCCTGCACGCCTTCCACTCGTGGCCGCCCACCGCGTGGATCACGTTCGACGTGGTGGAGTTCACCGCGAACGTGGCGATGTTCGTCCCGCTCGGCATCCTCTTGATCGCATGGGGCGCACGGTGGTGGCACGGCATCCTGACCGGAATGGTCCTCAGCGCGGCGATCGAGACGACGCAGCTGCTGTTCCTCCCGTCGCGCGTCGCGGACGTGCGCGACGTCGTCGCGAGCACTCTCGGTGCGGCGATCGGGGTGGCAATCACGGTGCTTCTGGGCCGGCATGCAGCCCGCTCTCAGGATTCCCATAACCCACGCCATAGAAAGCTCATAGATACGAGCGCACAATGAGTTTCATGACCGCGACCGCCGCCGCCCCCGCCTTCACCCGCCCCGACGGGAGCGCTCTGCGCGTCCTCGTCGTCGACGACGAGCAGATGCTCACCGACCTTCTCTCGATGGCTCTGCGCATGGAGGGCTGGGACGTCCGCACCGCGGGCTCCGGTTTCGACGCCCTCCAGGCCGCGCGTGATTTCGCTCCGGACGCCATGGTGCTCGACATCATGATGCCCGACCTCGACGGCATGGCGGTGCTGCAGCGCCTGCGGCACTCGGGCAACGACGTGCCGGTGCTGTTCCTCACCGCGAAGGACGCGGTCGCGGATCGCGTCGCGGGTCTCACCGCGGGCGGGGACGACTACGTCACCAAGCCGTTCAGCCTCGAAGAGGTGGTGGCGCGTCTGCGGGGGCTGATGCGCCGCGCCGGCACCGCGCTCACGCGCGACTCCGAGCCGATCCTGCGCGTGGGCGACCTGTCGCTGAACGAGGACAGTCACGAGGTCGTGCGCGGGGGCCACGAGATCGAGCTGACCGCGACCGAGTTCGAACTGCTGCGCTTCCTCATGCGCAACCAGCGCCGCGTCGTGTCGAAGGCCCAGATCCTCGACCGTGTGTGGAACTACGACTTCGGCGGCCGTTCGAGCGTCGTCGAGCTCTACATCTCGTACCTGCGCAAGAAGATCGACGCCGGGCACGACCCGCTCATCCACACGGTCCGCGGCGTCGGCTACATGATCAAAGCGCCGCAGTGACGACCCCGCCACCCCCCGAGCCCGTGCGGTGGTGGCGCCGCGGTCGACCGTGGAGCCTGCAGGCGCGCCTGATGACCGCGGTCATCGGCATGGTGGCCTTCATCCTCATCATGATCGGCGTCTCCACCAGCGCCATCCTCAGCGGGGTCCTGCTCAACAACCTCGACGCGCAGGTCACCGACGTCGCCTCCGTCGCGCAACCGCGTATCTCGCTGCAGAGCACCGCCGAGGACGTCCTCGACTCCGGCCCGTTCGACAACGGCACCCTCATGGTCATGAGGACGCGCCTGGGCGGGACGACCGGCGCCGTCGTCGACGACGGGAACTCCCGCGCCCTGACGTCCGACGAGCTCGCGCAGATCGTGGAGAGCCTCGCCTCGTCGAGCCCCAACGCGCGCACGGTCGAACTGCCGAACCTGGGCGAGTACCTCGTCCGTCCCTACGGTTCGGCCGGCAGTGACGAGGTCCTTCTCGTCGGGCTCCCTCTGTCGCAGGTCACCGGCACGATCGGCGCCATCCTGACCACCGTGGCCCTGGTCACCACCGGCGGTCTCCTTCTCCTCGCCGCCGTCATCGCGCTCGTGATCCGCCTGGGTCTCCGGCCGCTCAAGGCGGTGTCCGAGACCGCCACGCGGGTGGCCTCGATCCGCATGGACCAGGGCGATGTCTCGATCACCGAACGCGTCCCCGCCGATCAGGTCGACGACCATACCGAGATCGGCCAGGTCGGCGCGGCGCTCAACACGCTTCTCGACCGGGTCGACGCCTCACTGTCGGCCCGTCAACGCAACGAAGAGCTCATGCGTCGATTCGTCGCGGATGCCAGTCACGAGCTGCGCACGCCCCTGGCATCCATCCGCGGGTTCTCCGAGCTCTCGCTGCGCGCCATGAGACAGGCCCACGACGACGAATCCCGTCAGCGCACCGCGATGGCGGTCGAGACGACCGAGCAGTCGCTCGAGCGCATCCAGGCGCAGTCGATCCGCATGACCACGCTGGTGGAGGACCTGCTGCTGCTCGCGCGACTCGACGAGGGCCAGGAGCTCGTCTACGGCACGGTCGACCTCACCCGCCTCGCAGTCGAGGCCGTGGGCGACGCGCGCCCCGCCGGCCCCGACCACGTGTGGAAGATCGACGTCGACGACCACCCCGTCGAGCTCGCGGGCGATGCCGCGCGACTGCATCAGGTCGTGGCGAACCTCCTCGCGAACGCCCGCACCCACACACCGGCGGGGAGCGAAGTGTGCGTCTCGGTCCGCCGCGAGGGCGAGGACGCGGTCCTTCGCGTCCACGACGACGGCCCCGGCGTCGACCCGGCGGTGGCCGCGCAGCTCTTCGAGCGCTTCGCCCGGGCCGACCGCTCGCGCGACCGCAAGACCGGAGGCACGGGCCTCGGCCTGTCGATCGCCCGCGCGATCGTCGAAGCGCACCGGGGCTCGATCAGCGTCCACAGCACCCCCGGCGACACCACCTTCGAGGTGCGCCTTCCCGCGAAGCCGCTCGACCCGGGCGAGACCGTCACGCCCTGACGGCGACGGGATCCGGGCTCAGACCAGGAAGATCGCCGCGTACACGCTCACCAGGGTCGCCCCGAAGACGAGCGCGAACACGACGTGCATCCACCGCTGGCGAGCGAGCAGGGCCACGTACTCGCGCAGGAACGCGCTCGGGATGAAGTAGGCCGCGGTGCGGGCACCGACCACCCGGGCGCCGGGGAGTCGGCGACGCGCGAGAAGACCCGCGCGCAGCACGTGGTAGTCGCTCGTGACGACCAGCGTGGGTCCCGAACCGCCGACGCCCTCGACGATCGTGCGCGAGAACTCGAGGTTCTCCCGCGTGTTCAGTGAGCGCGTCTCGGGGCGGATGAGGCGGTCGGGGACGCCCCGATCCCGCAGGTACGCGGCCATGGCCTCTCCCTCGGGTCGCGGTTCGTCGGGCCCCTGCCCTCCGGAGGGGACGAGCACGGGGGCCTCTCCCCCGGCGCGCCCGGCGCGCCACCACGCGGCGATGGCCCGGTCCAGACGCCCCCGGAGCAACGGGGGAACCTCGCCGCGGACGAGTCCCGAGCCGAGGACGACGATCGCGCGCGGGCGCCGCGGCACCGGGAGCGCGGCGTACAGCAGCGACGAGACGAGGAACGCCACGAACGCCGCCGCCGCGTAGCCCGCCACCAGCACGACGACGGCGGCCACGAGGAAGCCGCCGAGACCTCCCCACGCGAGCAGGGCGAGCAGGACGAAGGGGAAGACGAGCAGACCGACCCCGGCGATCAGCGACAGCAGGTTCGCCAGGCTCCGCCCCTCGAGCCGGAGCATCGTGATGCCGTTGGTGATGAGGAACACCGCCAGCACCAGCACGAGCACGGGAACAGCGACCGCGACGACGCGGATGGTCGCCGCGGCGGCATCCGGATCGGACTGCACCAGGAGCTGAAGGACCCCCAGCGCGGCGAACACGACCGCCGCGACGAGCAGGGTGCCCTCGCGCAGTTGGGCCCGCTGACGCGCCCGCGCCACCGCGAAGACGACGAGCAGCAGCGCGGCGAAAGCCAGAAGGAGCATGTCGGCGACGCTATCGGGCCGAGCATGCCCCTCCCGGTCGCTTGCCGCTGCGCCCCGGGTGTGCGTGCGTCAGCGCGTCAGTACCCGGCGAACGCGTCGGTGGTGAGGGACTTCGCCTTGGCCAGCGCGGGGGCCAGCGCCGAGATCAGCCGCGGCGGACCCGAGACGTACGCCGCGCGCTGCGCGATGTCGGGGACCGCGCGGAGCAACCCCTCGGCATCCACACGACCGGGTCCGGCCCATGTCCACCCCTCGGGCAGACCGGTGGGCTCGTCCCGAGAGAAGACGATGACCGGGATGCCGCTGGCGGCGATCTCGTCGCGGAAGGCGAGCTCGCCCGGCTCCGACACCACGTAGACGAGCACCGCGTCGCGGCGCTGCCCGGTGGCCAGGAGATGGCGCAGCTGCGAGACGAACGGCGTCACGCCGATGCCCGCGGCGACCAGCAGCACGGGCGCGGTCGGACGCGAGGGCAGGAGGAAGTCGCCCCACACACCCGTCACCGCGAGCGTCGACCCCGGCTCGACCGCGGCGAGCGCCTTCTTGTAGGAGGACTGCGAGCCGTCCTTGAAGGCGATCCGCACCTCGGGCAGGTCCTCCGGCGCCGAGACGATCGAGAACTCCCTCCGGGTGCCGCGCGCGTCGGGGCGGCGATGCGGGACGTCGAGCTCGAGATACTGACCGGGCGAGAACGCGAACGGGCGGGCGGCGTGGAACCTCAGCTCGCGGACGGTCGGTGTGAGGTCGCGACTGCCCTCGACGCGCAAGCGCACGGCCGCGCGCAGACAGAAGAGGAACGCGACGAGGTTGCCGATCAGCAGCGCGCGCTCCTGACCCAGCGTGATCGCGCCCACCGCGATCGGCCACCCCGCCAGGACGCCCACCACGATGGCGACGGCGTACTGCTGCACCCGACGCGGCGGGAGGGTGAGCGGCTCGGACAGCATGAACGCGCCGAGGAAGAGGAACGGCGAGGTGAAGGCGACCTGGAGGAGCACCGCGGGGACGTCGACCGGGAACCCCGCGGACTGGAACTGGATCGTCGTCCGCAGGAACGCCACGGCCATGCCCACGATCCAGAACGTCACGACGATCGGCAGCTTGTCCGTGCGCAGAAGCAGCAGCACGCCGACGACGAGCACCGGTGCCGCGAGCCACGGAGAGCCCACCCACCAGGCCGACCCGCCGAGATCCGGGGCCCAGATGCTGACGATCGTCAGCACCGCCGCACCCGTCGCGGCCGGGTTGAAGATGTGGCGACCGCGCCAGGCGAGGACGTACTTCGAGGCGGATGCCGCCACCCCGGCGAGGGCGAGTCCCGCGAGGCCCAGAGGTTCCACCGTCGGGCGCAGGACGAACAGCAGGATCGCCGCGGTGATCAGCGACGACTCCAGGCGTCGTGGCATCCGGAGCAGGCTCTGCGCGACGAGATCGGTCGCGCCGCAGGCGACGGCGAGGACGACGGCGCTCGCGACGATCTCGAGGGGCTGCGGACCGATCTGGCCCGTGAACGACAGGACGAGGGCGTACAGGGCGAGGAGCCCCAGGGAGGACATCACCAGGCGGTACATCGAGACCCGGCCGATCAGGCCGAGCACGCGGGTGGATCCCGCGGTGAGCGTGGCGCTCATGAGATTCCCTTCGAAAGCTGAGGCGCGGGGGTCACGTGAAGATCTCCCCGTCGAAGCCGGGCGACCACTCCACGCGGCCGTCGGTGTGCATGCGCACCCAGTGCGCGTTCCAGGATGCCGCGAGCTCGGGCCCCCCGTCGAAGAACAGGGCCGTCGCGAGGGCATCGGCCCGCATCGCGGTGTCCGCCAGCGCCCACGTCGCCGCGAACGCGCGGACCGGGGCGCCGGTGCGCGCATCGAGGACGTGGTGCAGGTTGTCGCCCCACGCGCGACGGTTGATGGCGGAGGCGCACAGCGCCGCGTCGGTGACCGTGACGACGCCGATCGCGCGGGTGGCGTCGTACGGGTGCTCCAACGCGACCCGGAGCGACGCGCCGCGCGCGGCCAGGTCGCCCGAGGCGTCGACGACGAGGTCGCCGTCGACGTGCTCGCGCAGGGTGTCGAGGACGAGATCGACGAGGCGGCCCTTGCCGAGCGCCCCGACGTCGATCGTCGCCGGACGCGCGACCGAGAGACGCCCGTCACGCCACGCGAGGGTGTCGCGCCAGGCCGGCGCCGGCTCGGGGTCCCCCCACGGCGCGAGCGTCAGCCGCGCGTCGTAGCCCAGGCGGGCCAGGGCGTCGCCGACGAGCGGGTTGACGGCACCGGCCGTCGCGGTGTCGAGCTGGTCGTACAGCGAGAGCATGGCATCCGTGTCTCCGGGGGCGGGGACGGATGCCGTGCGTCCTTCCGCGAGCGCCGAGACGAGCGAGTCGTCGCGGAACCGCGACCACTCCCGGTCGAAGCGCTCGATGACGGCCGACACCGCATCGTGGGCGATCGAGGGCAGGGGGGATGCCGTCTCGATCGTCCACGACGTGCCGATCGCGTCGAAGGTCCACGTCGAACCCGTCGCGGTCGGAGTGGTCATGATCTCAGGCCTTGGCCTCGGTCTTGATGGTGTCGACGGCCTTGTTGAAGCCCCCGCTGGTGAGCGAGGAGCCGGCGACCTTGCTCACCGAGATCTCGTCGAGCTTCTTGCCGACGACCTCGCTCTTGATGCCGCCGATGAACTTGCTCTGGTACTCCTTGGACTCGGCCGCCTGGGGGTCGCCCGTGACGGTCACATCGGTGATGGTGTCACCGGCGAGGGTGAGGGTGACGTCGACGGTCTCGACGCTCTCGGGGGTGGCGTACTGGCCCGTGGCCTCGTACGTGCCGTCCTTGTAGGTGCCCGACGCGCTCGAGCTCGTCGAGCCGTCGGTGGTCGCGCTCGAGGTGGGCGCCGAGGTGGCCGCGGGCGCGGTGTCGGCCGGAGCAGCGGCGTCGGTGGTCGTGCCACCCGAGCAGCCGGCCAGGGTGACGATGCCGGCGACGCCCAGAAGGGCGGTGCCGATGCGGACGGGACGGGGTACGGCAGTGGTGCGGATCATGAGGGTCCTCCTTCGGTCGTGCCTCGCGGCGCGTGCTTGCTCACGGTAGGAACACGACCTTGGACGCTCCCCGGTTCATTCTTTTGTGCGGGCTATGAATGACGGGCGGGTCGGATCGCCCGCCGGCCCGGAAACGCACTCAGCCGCCTCCCGAGGGAGACGGCTGAGAAGCGGGCTTCGCTCTACGCGTCGCCGCCGAACATGCTCGTGACCGAACCGTCCTCGAAGACCTCGTGGATCGCGCGCGCCAGCAACGGAGCGATCGGCAGCACGGTGAGCCGGTCGAAGCGACGCTCCGCGGGGAGCGGCACGGTGTCGGTGACGACGACCTCGTCGATCGCAGGATCCTGCAGGCGCTCGGTGGCCGGGTCGCTGAAGATCGCGTGGGTGGCGGCGACGATGACCTTGCGGGCGCCCGACGCCTTGAGGGCCTGAGCGGCCTTCTGGATCGTGCCGCCGGTGTCGATCATGTCGTCGACCAGCAGGCAGGTGCGGCCGTTCACGTCACCGACGATCTCGTGCACCGAGACCTGATTGGCGACCTTCGGGTCGCGACGCTTGTGGATGATCGCGAGGGGGGCGCCCAGGCTGTCGGACCAGGTGTCGGCGACGCGCACGCGACCCATGTCGGGAGAGACGACGGTGAGGGTCTCGCGGTCTTCACCGGTGAGCTTCTGCTCGAAGTGCTCCAGCAGGACGGGCTTGGCGAAGAGATGGTCGACGGGGCCGTCGAAGAAGCCCTGGATCTGCGCGGCGTGCAGGTCGACGCTCATGATGCGGTCGGCGCCCGCGGTCTTGAGCAGGTCGGCGACGAGGCGCGCGCTGATGGGCTCGCGACCGCGGCCCTTCTTGTCCTGACGCGAGTACGGGAAGTACGGCGCGACCACGGTGATGCGCTTGGCCGAGGCGCGCTTGAGCGCGTCGAGCATGATGAGCAGCTCCATGAGCCACTCGTTGACCGGCGGCCCGAACGACTGCACGACGAACACGTCGCACCCGCGGATCGACACCTCGAAGCGGGTGTAGATCTCACCCGAGGCGAAGGTGCGGTGCTCGGTGGGAGCCAGTTCGGTGCCGAGGTGCTCGGCGACCTGCTTCGCCAGCTCGGGGTGCGAGCGACCCGAGGCGACGACCAGCCGCTTCTTGGTCTTGGCGACGAGCCCGGGGGCGATGCCGTTGTCGCGGTCGAGGTCTACACGATTCTTCTTACGAGCCATCGGCCGCTTCCTGTTCAGCCCGAGCCCGCGCAGCCACATCGGCCGCCGCGGTGCCCGGTCGGTTCTTCTCGACCCACCCCTCGATGTTGCGCTGGGGGGACACGCTCAGCGCCAGAGCACCGGGCGGAACGTCCTTGCGGATGACCGCGCCGGCACCGGTCTTGGCGCCGTCTCCAATCGTAACCGGCGCGACGAAGACGTTGTGCGAGCCGCTGTGCACCTCGTCGCCGATCACGGTGCGGTGCTTGGTGAGATCGTCGTAGTTCGCGGTGATCGCGCCGGCACCGAGGTTGACGCCGCGCCCGATGTCGGTGTCGCCGATGTACGACAGGTGCGGGACCTTGCTGCCCTCGCCGATGGAGGAGTTCTTCACCTCTACGAACGTCCCGACCTTGCCGTTCACCCCGACGCGCGCGTTCGCCCGCAGGTAGGCGAAGGGGCCGACGGTGGCCCCGGCCTCGACCACGGCGAGGGTTCCGTCGGTGCGGGTGATCGTGGCATCCTCCCCCACCTCGCAGTCGGTGAGTGTGGTGTCGGGGCCGATCGTGGCTCCCGCGGCGATGACGGTCGCGCCGCGGACGTGCGTGTTGGGCAGGATCGTGACATCGGGGGCGAGCGTCGCCGTGACGTCGATCCAGGTGGTCGCCGGGTCCACGACCGTGACGCCCTCCAGCTGCCAGCGACGCACGGTGCGCGCGTTGAGCGTCCGACCCGCCTCCGACAGCTGGACGCGGTCGTTCACCCCCAGAGCCGCGGCGGCATCGGACGTGACGGATGCCGCGACCCCGAGCTGCGCGTCGCGGAGCAGGCCGACGACGTCGGTGAGGTACTTCTCGCCCTGGGCGTTGTCGGTGCCGATGAGCGCGAGCTGGGTCCGCAGCGGGGCGGCCTGGAAGACATAGACGCCGACGTTGATCTCGGTGACCGCGGCCTCCTCGGCCGTGGCATCCTTCTGCTCCACGATCCGGCGGACGCCGTCGGTCTCATCGCGCAGGATGCGTCCGTAGCCGAAGGGCTGGTCCACGCGCGCGCTGAGGAGCGTCACGGCCGTCCCGCCCGAGCGATGGGTCGCGAGGAGCTCGGTGAGGGTGCCGGTCTCGAGCAGCGGGACGTCGGCGCTCAGCACGAGCACATCGCCCTCGAAGCCGTCGAGAGCTTCGAGAGCCGCCTCGACCGCGCGTCCCGTGCCGGGGACCTCGTCCTGGTCGACGACGACGACGCCGGGGGCGAGCTCGGCGACGGTCTCGGCGACCTGCTCGCGCTCGTGGCGCACGACGACGACGATGCGGGCGGGATCGAGGGATGCCGCGGTGTCGAGCACGTGCCCGACGAGCGGGCGCCCACCCACGGGGTGCAGCACCTTGGGGATGCGCGAACGCATCCGGGTTCCCTGGCCCGCGGCCAGGACGACGACGGCGAGCTCGGTCGTTGAGGTCATGCTCCGCCGCCAGGATTCGAACCTGGACCTAACAGCTCCAAAGGCTGTCGTGCTGCCGTTACACCACGGCGGATCGTGCCCGAAGGCACCGGTCAAGTCTGCCAGACCCGCCACCCGCGCGTCGGCGGGGCGCACGCTCTCGCCATAATGAGACCGTGAGCACACACGGGGAGAGCGACGAGGTCGACCGCATCGTCGACGCCTGGATGCGCCAACGCCCCGATCTGGACTTCTCCCCCCTCGAGGTCCTCTCGCGCGTGGCCCGACTTTCCCGCCACCTCGACATCGCGCGCAAAGAGGCCTTCCGCCGCAGCGACATCGAGTCGTGGGAGTGGGACGTGCTCTCGGCGCTGCGCCGAGCCGGTGAGCCGTATCAGCTGAGTCCGAAGCAGTTGCTGCAGCAGACCCTCGTCTCCAGCGGCACCATGACCAACCGCATCGACCGGCTCGTCGCCCGCCGGTTCGTGCGCCGCGAATCCGACCCCGGCGATGGACGGAGCATTCTCGTGACCCTCACCGAGGACGGCCGCGTCCGCGTGGACGCCGCCATCACCCGCCTCGTCGACGCCGAGGCCCTGCTGCTCGACGGGCTGTCGCGGAGCGACCGCGACCGCCTCGCCACCCTGCTGCGCAAGCTGAGCATGGGATTCGACGCGTGAGCGAGACGGTGGAAGCCCCGTCGACCTGGAGACGGGTGCGGGCGTGGTTCGACGTCCGGTTCCGCTCCCCCGCCGCCATCTACGGCATCATCGTGTACGCCTCCTTCGTCACGATCGCCGAGGACCACGCCGAGTCGCCGTGGGACCTGCTCCAGTCGTCGGCCTTTCCTCTCGTCGTGTTCTTCATCGCCCATGTCTTCGCGCACACGCTGACCGAACACGGCACGCACGGACTGCGACACGCCACTCGCGAGGCCATGCGCCATGGCGCGGGCATGCTGTACGCGTCAGTCCCGGCCGCGCTGTGCCTGATCTACGGCGGAATCACGAACGCCACGGTCGACGACGCCTCCGATTGGACGGCGTACGTCACGATGGGCGTCCTCGCGCTCCTCGGCTACAACGCCTACCGCCGCCGCGGGTCCCGGCTCGCCGTGCGTCTTCTGGGCGCACTGTCGACCGCCGTGCTCGGGGTGTTCATCATCGTGCTCGAGACGCTGGTGCACTGACGCGCGCTTTCCGCGCCGAGGGTCAGCCGATCGACTCCGTGAGCTCGAACCACCGCATCTCGAGCTCGTCGCGCTCGGCCTCGAGTGTCGAGATGCGCTGCATCTCCTTACCCAGTCCCACGTAGTCCGCCTGGTCGTGGTCGGCGAGGGCGGCCTTCGCCTTGTCGATCTGCTGCTGGAGCTTCTCGATCTTCCGCTCGGCGGCCGAGGCCTCCTTCTGGGCCGCCCGCAGTTCCGCGCCCTGCAGGCCCGCGGTCGCGGACGCGGTTCCGGATGCCGCCGGCCTCGAGGGCTCGGCATCCTGAAGCGCGCGCAGGCGCAGGTACTCGTCCACTCCCCCGGGGAGGTGGCGGAGCTTGGCATCCAGGATGGCGTACTGCTGGTCGGTGACGCGCTCGAGGAAGTACCGGTCGTGCGAGACGACGATGAGGGTGCCGGACCACGAGTCGAGGAGGTCTTCCATCGCCGCGAGCATGTCGGTGTCGAGGTCGTTGGTGGGCTCGTCGAGGATCAGCACGTTCGGCTGGTCGAGGATGACGAGAAGAAGCTGCAGGCGCCGCTTCTGCCCACCCGAGAGGTCTTTCACCGGCGTCGAGAGTTGGGCGCTGGAGAACCCGAGACGCTCCAGCAGCTGTCCCGGGGTCAGCTCCTGCGCCTTCGATCCGGTGCCGAAGGCGTACGTGGTGCGGAGGTTCGAGATCACCACGCGCACCGGGTCGTTCAGGTGCTGGTCGAGTTCGTCCAATCGCTGGGTCAGCGTGGCGACCTTGACGGTCTTGCCGCGCTTGACGCGTCCGCTGGTCGGTTCGAGCGATCCGGTCACCAGGTTCAGCAACGTCGACTTGCCGGCGCCGTTGACGCCCAGGATGCCGGTGCGCTCCCCCGGCGCGATGCGCCACTCGACGTCTTTCAGCACCGTCTTGTCGCCGTAGGTCACACCCGCGTCGAGCAGGTCGACAACGTCCTTGCCGAGGCGCGCGACCGCGAGGGACTGCAGCGCGACCTTGTCGCGGATCTCCGGAACGTCGGCGATGAGCTCGTTCGCGGCGTCGATGCGGAACTTCGGCTTCGACGTACGCGCCGGCGCCCCGCGGCGCAGCCACGCGAGCTCCTTGCGCGCGAGGTTCTGCCGACGCTGTTCGATGGATGCCGCCTGACGATCGCGCTCGACGCGCTGCAGGATGTACGCGGCGTAGCCCCCCTCGAAGGGCTCGACGATGCGATCGTGCACCTCCCAGGTGACGGTGCAGATCTCGTCGAGGAACCACCGGTCGTGGGTCACGACGAGCAGGCCGCCCGCGCTCGGCGCCCACCGCTTCTTGAGGTGTCCGGCCAACCACGTGATCGCCTCGACGTCCAGGTGGTTCGTGGGCTCGTCGAGGAACAGCACGTCCCAGTCGCCCGAGAGCAGCTTCGCGAGAGCGACCCGGCGGCGCTGACCACCCGACAGGTCGCCCAGGCGCGCGTCCCACGGCAGATCGCCGAGGAGCCCCGCGATCACGTCGCGCGTACGCGCGTCCCCGGCCCACTCGTGCTCGGGCCGGTCGCCGACGACCGCATGCCCGATGGTGTCGTCGTCGTCGAGGGTGTCCTGCTGGTCCAGCACGCCCACCGTGACCCCGCCGCGCACCGTCACACGTCCGCCATCGGGTTCGCGGAGGCCGGCGAGCATGCCGAGCAGACTCGACTTGCCGTCGCCGTTGCGGCCGACGATGCCGATGCGATCGCCCTCGTTCACGCCGAGCGAGACGGAGTCGAAGACGACCTTGGTCGGGTATTCCAGGTGCAGGGCTTCGCCCCCGAGCAGATGTGCCATATCCGTCCCAGGCTACGCGGTTGTTCGGGGCCCTCGAGCGCGCCGGGTCTTCGCCTCCGGAAACGCTGACGGGGCCGCCCGGCGAACCGGACGACCCCGTCAGCGAGGGAGGAGCTCAGAGGCCGTTGGCCGAGAGCCATTCCTTGGCGATGTCGGCGGACGACTTCTGGTCGACCGTGGACTCCACGTTCAGCTCCACGAGGCCCTCCGGCGTGAGCTTCGCGCTGACCTTGTTCAGTACGTCGGACACCTCGGGGGCGACCTTCGCGTTGACGACCGGCACGACGTTCGACGCCAGGAACAGGCCCTTCGGGTCGGTCAGGGTGACGAGGTCGTCGGTCTTGATGCGGGGGTCGGCCGTGTAGACGTTCGCGACCTGGATCGTGCCGGCGACGAGGTCGTCCACCGTGGTCTCACCGGTGGCCGAGAACTGCACGTTCACGCCGTAGGTCGACTGCAGGCCGGTGGGTCCGTACGGGCGCTCGGCGAGCTCGGCGTTGCCGCCGAGGGTCAGGCCCGAGGTCACCTTGGCGAGGTCCGCGATCGAGGTGAGACCGTTCGCGTCGGCGAACGTCTTGGTGACGGTGTACGAGTCCTGGTCGGTGGCCGACGCCTGGTCGAGCACCTCGAGGCCCTCGGGCAGGGCCGCGGGCAGCGCCTTGTACACGTCGTCCGACGTGCGGGCGGTCGTGTCCTTCTCGAAGAACTGCAGGAGATTGCCGGTGTACTCGGGGAAGACCGAGACGGTGCCGTCCTCGAGCAGCGGGATGTAGGCGTCGCGCTGACCGATCTGGAACTGCCGCTTCACGGTCTTGCCGGCGCCCTCGAGCGCCTGGGCGTAGATCTCGGCGATGATCTCGTTCGAGTAGTACGCCTGCGAGCCGACGACGATCGTGTCGGACGAGGCCGAGGCGTCGCCGCCGCCGTTGCTGAGGGGGTCGCTCGATCCGCCGCCGCAACCGGCGAGGGCGAGCGAGGCGACCGCGAGGCCGGCGAAGAGGCCGAGGCCCTTCCGGGTTCGTGCTGTGAACATGGGTGCTCTCTTTTCTGGTGATTCGGGAATCGGGTGGGTCAGGGGGTCGCCGAGGGCGCGACGGGCGCTCCCACGGCGAGGGCTTCGGCGCGACGCCGACGGGCGGAGCGCCGCTGCGGCTGGGCGGAACCGGCGACACGGATGCCACGGGGCACGACCAGGTGCTGGAGAAGGGCGAAGAGCCCGTCGGTGACGAGCGCGAGCACGGCCACCAGGATGGCGCCGCCGATCAGCATGTCGAAACGGCGGAGCGGGATCGCGGCGATGATGTACTGACCGAGACCACCGAGGCCGATGTAGGCCGCGATCGTCACGGTCGCCAGTACCTGAAGGGTCGCCGCGCGGATGCCGCCCACCAGCAGCGGCAGCCCGAGGGGCACCTCGATGCGCCAGAAGATCTGCATCTCGGTCATGCCCATCGAGCGTCCCGCGTCGATCACACGACGATCGATCGCCTCGAGGCCGGTGTAGGCACCCGCGAGGAGTGACGGGATCGCGAGGATGACGAACGAGATGACCGCCGCCTCGGGCTTGTGCAGCACCCCGAGCAACAGCGTCAGGAGGATCAGGAGGCCGAAGGACGGGATGGCGCGCGCCGCCCCCGAGATCGCGACGGCGGTCTCACGGCCCTTCCCGGTGTGCCCGATGAACCACCCCAGGGGGATGGCGATCGCTCCCGCGATGACGACGGTGACGACGGTGTAGAGCAGTTGCACGCCGAGAGCCTGGCCGAGCGGGTCGAAAGGGCTCTGATCCCCCGAGAGGATCCACGCGAACGCCTCGCCGATGAGGTTCATGCCTTCACCAGCGTCCGGTTGGCGATGCGCGACACGGTCCGCGTCCGGCGCGTCCAGGGCATGAGCAGGCGACCCGCGAGAACGAGCAGCAGGTCGATCACGAGGGCGAGCACGACGACGGCGACGACCCCCGCGAACACCTCCGGGATGATGCGCCGCTGCAGGCCGTTCGTGAACAGGTAGCCGAGATTCTGGATGCCGACGAGGATGCCGACCGTCGCGAGGGCGATCGTGCTGGCCGAGGTGACGCGCAGCCCCGCGAGCACCACGGGACCCGCGAGCGGGAACTCCACCGCCCAGAATCGCCGGAACGAGCCGTAGCCGATGGCCGTGGAGGCCTGGCGCACCCCGGCATCCACCGAATCCAGTCCGTCGGCGACGGCGCGAACGAGGATCGCCACCGCGTAGATCGCGAGCGCGACGATGAGGTTGTTCTCGCTGATGATGCTGTACCAGCCGGTGAGGACGGGGACGAGGATCAGAAGGGCGAGCGAGGGGATCGTGTAGAGCAGACCGGTGATCGTGATCACGCTGCTGCGGACCAGGCGATAGCGCCACGCGACCCAGCCGATCGGGATGCTCACGACGAAGCCGACGACCAGGGCGATGAGGCTCTGGCGCAGGTGCACCAGGGCCAGTTCTCCGATCAGCTCGAGGTTGTTGCCTACCCAGTTCACGGGTGGGAGTCCTCCACGAGAGCACCCTGCGTGCGGCCCTCGGCATCCACGACGACGGTGCCGTTCGGGGTCTGCTTGAGGTGCAGGGCGCGCTTGCCCTTGACGGCACCGATGAAGCTCGCCACGAAATCGGATGCCGGGTTCTCGACGATCGCGCTCGGAGAGCCGACCTGCGCGATGTGGGCCCCCTTCTCGAGGATCACGACCTGGTCACCGAGCAGGAACGCCTCGTCGATGTCGTGCGTGACGAACACGATGGTCTTGCCGATCTCGCTCTGGAGGCGCAGGAGTTCCTGCTGCAGCTCGTCGCGCACGATCGGGTCGACGGCGCCGAAGGGCTCGTCCATCAGGAGGATGTTCGGGTCGGCCGCCAGTCCCCGGGCCACGCCGACGCGCTGCTGCTGCCCCCCCGAGAGCTGGCTCGGGTAGCGGTCGGCCATCGCGGTGTCGAGGCCCACCGTCTCCATGAGCTCGAGCGCCCGCTTCCGCGCGGTCTTGCGGTTCTGCCCCTGCAGCACGGGCACGGTGGCGATGTTGTCCGCGACGGTGAAGTGCGGCAGCAGGCCGGAGTTCTGCATCACGTAGCCGATGCTGCGGCGCAGCTGCACGGCGGGCTTGCCGCCGATGTCGTCGCCGTCGATCGAGATGGTGCCCGCGGACGGCTCGACCATCCGATTGATCATCCGCAGCAGGGTCGTCTTTCCGCAGCCGGACGATCCCACCAGCACGGTCGTCTTGCGCGAGGGGATGACGAGGCTGAACTCGTCCACGGCGCGGGTGCCGTCGGGGAAGACCTTCGAGACGGTCGAGAATTCGATCATGTTGTGCCGACCTCAGTCGGAGACCACGACCTTACGGTCGAAGGCCACGTACCCGGCGAAGTCCGTGCCCACGCGCTCCACAGCACCGGGGCGCAGGTCGGGGTACGACCAGGCTCCGTCGGCGAGCTCCGCCCCGTCGAGCGAGACGTTCCAGTACTGGACCTCGCCCTTCCAGGGGCACGTGTACGGGGTCGGGCTCTCGTGCAAGGCGCCCTCGCGCACCGCGCGCGGCGGGAAGTACCAGTTGCCTTCGATCGACACCACGTCGTCGCGGTCGGCTTCGGCGATCACGACGCCGTCGAGCACTGCCTTCATGGCGAACCCCCTTCGTGGCCCCGCGGGCACGGCACCCGACGGTGGATCGACCACCTCCCGAGAGGCTAACCGGGCGAAAGCTGCGCGAATCGAACATTGCCCCGTGTGACGGGCTGGTCTAGGGTGCGGGACCCTCAGAGCACGCGGGCTCCGCCGACGGGTCCGTGGACGTGCAGCGCCACGAGTCCGGCGGCGCTCAGGGTGACCTGCAGGTCGATCGCCGACTCCTCGTCGGCGGCGAGGAACGCCAGCGTCGGCCCCGATCCCGAGACCAGGCCCGCCAGGGCTCCCGAGCTCTCTCCGCGTTCCAGAACGCGTGCGAGATCGGGACGCAGATGGAGGGCGGGAGCCTGCAGATCGTTGCGGAGCGACGCGGCCAGCATCCCGGCGTCGCCCTGGCGCAGGGCGTGCAGCACCTCGGGCGCCACCGCGGGGACCCGGGGGGCCGGCCCGATGTCGACCGCGTGGCGCTCACGATGCGCGTCGAGCTCGCCGTAGACGACGGGCGTCGACATCCCGATCTCGCTCGGCACCAGCACCCAGTCGAAGCGCCCGCGGGCGAGGGCGGGGTTGAGCTCGTCGCCGCGCCCGGTGCCCACGGCGGTGCCGCCGAGGAGCGCGAACGGCACGTCGGCCCCGAGCTGCGCGGCGAGCCGCACCAGCTCCGACGTCGGCATCCCCAGGCCCCAGAGCGCGTCGCACGCCACGAGCGCCGCCGCCGCGTCCGCGGACCCGCCGCCCATGCCGCCGGCCACGGGCACGGCCTTGACGATCGACAGGTGCGCGCCGCGGTCGATCCCCGCGGTCTCGGCCAGCAGACGGGCCGCTCGCACGGCGAGGTTGCGGTGGTCGGTGGGCACGCCCTCGACATCGACGGGGCCGCGCGCGACGACCTCGATCGTGATGTCGTCGGCGGCGGTCGCGGTCATCTCCTCGTAGAGCGAGACGGCCTGGTACGCCGTGGCGACGTCGTGGTACCCGTCGTCCTTGACGTCGCCGACCTCGAGGAAGACGTTGATCTTGCCGGGGGCGCGGACGCGGACCGAATCAGCGGAGCTCATGATGTCGACGACGCCCGCCAGAGATCGACGTCGGCGGCCTCGGACAGCGCATCGATGCGCTCGAGCTCCTCGGTGTCGAACGCGGGACCGTCCAGAGCCGCGAGGTTCTCGTCGAGCTGCTGCGTGCGCGAGGCTCCGATGAGGGCGGATGCCACGGTCTCGTCCCGAAGCACCCACTGCAGCGCCATCTGGGCCAGGGTCTGCCCTCGCTCCTTCGCGATGACGTTCAGGCTGCGCAGCGCCGAGAGCGCGGCATCCGTCAGCATCCGGTCGGGAAGCGACGACCGCTTCTGCGACCGGTCGGCCTGGCCGTCGCCGAGGTACTTGTCGGTGAGCAATCCCTGCGCCAGCGGGGTGAAGGCGATCGCGCCCATCCCCTCCTGGCGGAGCGTCGCCGTGAGGCCGTCCTCGACCCACCGGTTGAGGATCGAGTACGAGGGCTGATGGATCACCAGCGGCGTGCCGAGCGAGCGCGCGACGGCTGCAGCCTCGGCCGTGCGCTCGGCGCTGTACGACGAGATGCCGACGTAGAGCGCCTTCCCCTGGCGCACGAGCGTGTCGAGGGCCCCGATGGTCTCTTCGATCGGGGTCACCGGGTCGACCCGGTGCGAGTAGAAGATGTCGACGTAGTCGAGGCTCATGCGGGTGAGCGACTGCTCGGCGCTCGCGAGGAGGTACTTCCGCGATCCCCAGTTGCCGTAGGGCCCGGGCCACATGTCGTACCCGGCCTTGGACGAGATGATGAGCTCGTCGCGGTAGCGGCCGAAGTCCTCGCGCATCATGCGTCCGAAGTTCGTCTCGGCCGAGCCGTACGGCGGGCCGTAGTTGTTCGCGAGGTCGAAGTGCGTGATGCCGCGGTCGAAGGCGTGCCGCAGTACCTCGCGCTGACGGTCGAACGCCACGTTGTCGCCGAAGTTCCACCACAGCCCCAGGGAGATCGGCGGGAGGTACAGACCGCTCCCACCGACCTGGCGGTATGCGACACTGGAATGTCGCGCATCCCGCGCGCTGTAGGGCCGGTGAAGGTCGGGTACGTCCGGGCCGAATCGAGCGGGATCAGTCACTCTTCGACAGTAGCGCGCCCACCCCCCTGCTTCGGCCCCGGCGCCGAAACGCTCCCGTAACGCCGAGTATCTACGGTGTACGGATCCACCATCGACCCCTGAGGAGGCCGCATATGCGCTCGATCGTTCCCCTTCCGATCGACACCGATCCCTGGCGGGCCCTCCTCTCCCGTTCCGACATCCGGATGCTGGACGGCATCCTGCACGTCGTCGACGACTCGTCCACCCCGTCGGATGCCGAGCGCGCCGACCTGCTCACCGTCGCCGAGGCCATCGAGGGTGCCGGCGTCTCGGTGATGCTCGTGCGCGACGCCAACCGCCGGCCGAAGCTCGTCGTCGACACGGTCCACGCGGCGACGGCGCTGGCGGCCCTGCGCGACCCCGAGCTCGGCCCGGTGTACCTGAAGGCGCGGGGCGAGGATCCCGTTCCCGCCCACAGCGTGGCCCCCACATCCGGTTCGGTCGAGGCGTACGCCGTCTTCCGTCCGCGCACGTCGACTGAGGGCTCCTACCGCTACGGTGCGGCACTGGCTCCGCGACTGGAGTTCTGGCGGTTCGGGGAGAAGACGGTCGAGGCCCCGCGGCCCAGCGCGCTGACCCGCCGCCGCTTCGCCCGAGCCGACCTCGACCTCGTCGAGGTCGAGCGCTACGGGCGCCGGTGGCAGACCGTCGCGGGCATGTTCGACCCGCACCCCAAAGAGTTCATCGGCGACATCGACATGGTGTTCTCGTGGGTCGACGGGTCGTCGAGCGACTTCCAGCGTCAGCGCGCCGCCCGCATGCAGGGCTACGTCGTGGGCGACGGCGACGACAACGCCGCGCGCTACCGCCAGGTCGACGAGCTGCGGTACGCCCTGCGGAGCGTGCACATGTACGCCCCGTGGGTGCGACGGATCTTCATCGCGACCGACTCCCCCACCCCCGAGTGGCTCGCCGACCACCCCAAGGTCACGATCGTGCGCAGCGAGGAGTTCTTCGCCGACCCCTCCGTGCTGCCCACGCACAACTCGCACGCCGTCGAGGCGCAGCTCCATCGCATCCCGGGTCTCGCCGAGCACTTCCTCTACAGCAACGACGACATGTTCTTCGGGCGCCCGGTGACGCCGGAGCTGTTCTTCAGCGGCGGCGGGGTGAGCCGCTTCGTGGAGAGCGGCATCCGGATCGGGAGCGGGGCGGCCCATGTCGACCGGTCGGGTCACGACAACGGCCTCCGCGTGAACCGGGCTCTGCTGAAGGAGCGCTTCGGGCGCGTGATCACGCTCGACCTCGAGCACTGCGCGACGCCGCTGCGCCGCTCGGTGGCGTTCGAGCTGGAGCAGGAGTTCGCCGAGGACTACGCCCGCACGGCCGCGAGCCGCTTCCGTTCCGCCACCGACATCTCGGTCACGAACAGCCTCTACCACTACTACGCCCTGGCCACGGGGCGAGCGGTCGTCACGACGGAGCCGCGTACGCGCTACGTGCAGACCACGCAGCTCGATTCGCTGCGCACCATGGAGCGGCTGGTCTCGCGTCGCGACACCGACATGTTCTGCCTCAACGACGGCAGCGTGCCCGAGATCCCCGAGGAAGTGCGCGTGCCCGCGCTGCGGGCCTGCCTCGAGCGGTACTTCCCCGTCGCCGCGCCGTGGGAGAAGGCCTCCGTCAGCGCAGAACCGGCAGCGGCGTCGTCGGCGGCGACACCGGCCCACTGAGCCCGCGGTTCGCCGGAACCTCGATGCCCGCCGCGCGCAGACGTTCTCGCGACTCGGCGGCATCGACGTACTGCAGTTCCTCGGCGCCGCCGAGGGGCACGACCGAGTGGACGATCGTCTCGTCGTAGACGTGCACGAGGTTGAAGCCCTGTGCGCCGTCCTGCGGGCGGGTTCCCCCCACGGGGACCATGAGGTCCTGCGTGTAGCAGGTGGCCGACGCGACCGAGACCGGGATGCCGGCGAAGGTCGCGAAGGTGGAGTAGTGCAGGTGACCGGCGAGGATCGCGCGGACGTCGGTCCCCCGGAGCACCGCCGCGAGGCTGCGCTGGTCGCGCAGCTCGACCGACGCCGCCAGGTCGAGCACGCTCGGCACCGGCGGGTGGTGCAGCGCGAGGATCGTGCCCAGCGGTGCGGGCGTCGCGAGGACGTGCGCGAGCCACGCGAGCTGATCGGCCGCGACCTCGCCGTGGTGGGAGCCGGGGACCGAGGTGTCGAGCGTGACGATGCGGAGGCCGTCGAACTCGTCGACGCGGTCGACCGGCGCGGTCGGGTCGGCGACGTCGCCGGGAAGCAGGTGCGAGCGGAACGTCGCGCGGTCGTCGTGGTTTCCCATGACCCAGACGACGCGGGTCTCGAGGCGCTCGGCGAGCGGCTCGACGAGCGCGCGGACGCGCTCGTAGGCGTCGCCCTCGCCGAAGTCGGCCAGATCGCCCGTGAACACCAGGGCGTCGGGACGGACGCCGGATGCCTCGATCGCGGCGACCGCGCGTGCCAGGTAGGCCTCGGAGTCGACCCGGTCGTACAGCGGCGCCCCGCCGGCGCGCAGGTGGGTATCGCTCAGGTGCAGCAGCACCCTCTCGGCTCGGGGGTACTCGGCGTAACGCATCTCGTTCCTCTCGGGTCGTCGGGTACGACCTCGTGACCGGCGCGATGCTCCCGGTTGGGCTCAAATGTTACAGACATGTTTCGGGAACGTGTGATGAACACGGCGGGAATTCCCCCCGCCCCGCCTGTGAGGGCCCCCGCAGACAGCCACGCACAGGGGCGCCGAGCCGAGCGCGTCAGAGGGCGGCGATACGGGCGTAATCGTCGACGGTGAGCTGCTCGCCGCGCAGCCTGGGATCGACGCCCGCCTGCTCGAGCCGCGCCGACGCGTCGGCCGCCGTGCCGCCGAGGACGCCGGACAACGCCTGACGCAGCATCTTCCGGCGCTGCTGGAAGGCGGCATCCACGATCTGGAACGTGCGACGCCGGTGCTCCTCGGTGCCGCGGGGCTCGGCATCCCGATCGAAAGCGACGAGCACGCTGTCGACGTTCGGGACGGGCCAGAACACCTGCCGCGACACGGTGCCCGCCAGCCGCCAGGAGCCGTACCAGGCGGCCTTGACGCTCGGTGCCCCGTAGACCTTCGAGCCGGGAGGGGCGGCGAGACGCTCCCCCACCTCGGCCTGCACCATGACGACGCCGCTGCGGAGGTAGGGGAACGTCTCGAGGAAGTGCAGCAGCACCGGCACCGAGACGTTGTACGGCAGGTTCGCCACGAGCACGGTGGGCTCGCCCGGAAGCGTGTCGACCCGCAGCGCGTCGGCGTCGATGACCGTCAGCCGATCGGCGGGCACCTCGTGGGCCGCCGCGGTCGCGGGGAGGCGCTCGGCGAGGCGATGGTCGATCTCGACCGCGACGACCGAGGCACCCGTCTCGAGGATCGCGAGGGTGAGCGACCCCAGACCCGGACCGATCTCGACGACACGATCGGATGCCGAGACGCCGGCCACCTGGACGATCTTGCGCACCGTGTTCGCATCGACCACGAAGTTCTGCCCGAGCTTCTTGGTCGGGGTGACGTCGAGCTCGGCGGCGAGCCGTCGGATCTCGGCGGCACCGAGGAGGGAAACGGGCATTGTCCCACTGTAGTCAGCCTTCCGCCACCCGTCCGGCGGGAGGAGTACGTTGAGCGGGTGAGTCAGACGCAGTCGATCCCCGCGAACGCTTTCACCCTGCGAAGCCCCTTCGGCCGAAGAGCCATCGTTCTCTCGGTCGCGGCGGCGGTCGGCGGCTTCCTGTTCGGTTTCGACTCCTCGGTCATCAACGGTGCCGTCCAGTCGATCGAGAGCGAGTACACGAAGGTCCCGACCCTCACCGGCTTCGTCGTCGCGATCGCCCTCATCGGCTGCGCGGTCGGCGCGATCGCCGCCGGCGCGCTCTCCGACCGCTTCGGTCGTCTCAAGGTGATGATGGTCGGCGCCGTGCTGTTCCTCGCCTCGTCGATCGGGTCGGCACTGACGTTCAGCGTCCTCGACCTCACGATCTGGCGCGTCATCGGCGGTCTCGGCATCGGCATCGCCTCGGTGGTCGCCCCGGCCTACATCGCCGAGGTGGCGCCCCGCCAGATCCGCGGCAGCCTCGCCTCGCTCCAGCAGCTGGCGATCACCCTCGGCATCTTCGCGGCCCTGCTGAGCAACGCGCTCCTCGTGGGAGCAGCCGGCGGCACGGCCGACAACCAGCTGTGGTGGGGCCTCGAGGCCTGGCGATGGATGTTCCTGGTCGGTGTGATCCCGGCCGCGGTCTACGGGCTCCTCGCGTTCACGATGCCGGAATCCCCCCGCTTCCTCCTCGCGCGCGGCCGCGCCGACGAAGCCCGCGCGATCTTCGCGCGCCTCGTCCCGCCCGCCGACCTCGACAAGACGATCAAGGACCTCACGACCGCGATCGAGACGGATCGCAAGAACAAGGGCGCCTCCCTCGCCGGCAAGGCCCTCGGCCTTCAGCCGATCGTGTGGATCGGCATCATCCTGTCGGTGTTCCAGCAGTTCGTGGGCATCAACGTGATCTTCTACTACTCGACGAGCCTGTGGCGGGCGGTGGGTTTCGACGAGAGCGACTCCCTGCTCATCGGCGTGATCACCTCGGTGACCAACGTGCTCGTGACCCTCATCGCGATCTGGCTCGTCGACCGGGTCGGGCGCAAGCCCCTGCTGCTCGTCGGTTCGGCGCTGATGGCGCTGTCTCTCGGCGCGATGGCCCTGGCGTTCTCGTTCGCCACCGGTTCGGGGCAGGACGTCTCCCTCCCCGGCATCTGGGCGCCGGTCGCGCTCGTGGCGGCGAACCTGTTCGTGGTGGGCTTCGGCGCCTCGTGGGGCCCGCTGGTGTGGGTGCTCCTCGGCGAGATCTTCCCGAGCCGCATCCGCGGGAAGGCGCTCGGTGTCGCCGCCGGCGCGCAGTGGCTCGCCAACTTCCTCGTGTCGTGGACCTTCCCGCAGCTGGCCGACTGGTCGCTCGCGATCACCTACGGCGGGTACGCGTTCTTCGCCGCCCTGTCGTTCTTCTTCGTGCTGTGGAAAATCCCCGAGACCAAGGGCATGGAGCTCGAGCAGACCGAGACGTTGTTCGTCCGCAAACCCAAAGAGAAGAAGGCCTGAAAGGACACGCTCATGACCAACAACTCGAAGTCCCACGAAGAGATCCGAGAAGAGCGCGAAGCCGCTCAGAAGGAGAAGGATCGCCTCGAGCGCGCCGAAGAAGCCCGACTCGACGACGAGAAGCGCTGAGTTCGATGGAGAACACGAAGGCCGGCATCCCCGTGGGGTGCCGGCCTTCGCCGTGGCGAGGTCAGAACTCGCCGTAGACCTCGATGGTGTTCGCCGCGATCCGAGCGCCGAGCTCGTCGGCATCCATCCCCCGCTCGGCCGCGAGGAAGCGCACAGTGACGGGGATCAGGTACGGGGCGTTCGGGCGACCGCGGTAGGGCGCGGGCGTCAGGAACGGGGCGTCGGTCTCGACGAGGATGCGCTCGAGCGGGGTCACCGCGAGGGCGTCGCGCAGGTTCTGCGCGTTCTTGAACGTGACGTTGCCGGCGAAGGAGAGGTAGTAGCCGCGGTCCGCCGCGATCCGCGCCATCTCGGCGTCGCTCGAGAAGCAGTGGAAGACCGTCTTCTCGGGGGCGCCGACGCGCTCGAGGGTCTCGAGCACGGCGTCGTGGGCGTCGCGGTCGTGGATCTGCATCGCGATCCCGTGCTTCTTCGCCAGCGCGATGTGCGCCTCGAACGAGCGGATCTGAGCCGGGATGCCGTCCGCCTCGGTGCGGAAGAAGTCGAGCCCCGTCTCGCCGATGGCCCGCACCCGGGGAGCGGCCGCGAGCTCGTCGATGACCGCGATCGCGGCATCCAACTCACCGGCGCGCTCGTACACGGGAGCCTCGTTCGGGTGGATCGCCACGGCGGCGAGCACGCGCGGATGGGTCGCGGCGGCCCACGCCGACCACCGCGACGAGTCGACGTCGCCGCCGGCTTGGACGACACCGTGCACGCCCACGGCGAGGGCGCGCTCGAGCTGCTCGTCGAGCGAGAGCCCCGTCTCGCCGTCCTCGATCTCGAGGTGGGTGTGGTTGTCGTAGACCGGGATGCCGAGGGGCTCGGGCGTCGGCGGGTAGCTCACGTCGCGCCGACCGTCGGTCGAACGCTCCCGGACGTACTGGCTCGGATCGCCGCCGTCGATGGTGCCGCGCGGCCGCTCCACGGGGGTGGCGCCGGGAACCGGCCCCTCGACAGACTCCGGCACCGACGACGACGTGCTCACGCCTGCTCGACGCGCGGGAAGAGCGGCGACAGGCCGTTGACCGACGAACCGGGACGCAGGACGCCCCACTGGCCGGCCTCGCGCAGCGGCTGGTCGTGCAGGCGTCCGATGCTCTCGGCCGCGCCGAGCGCGATCCACAGCTTCTCGGTCGCGATCGGCATGACCGGAGACAGCAGCACGGCGAGTGCACGCAGTCCCTCGGCGGCCGTGTACAGCACGGTGCCGAGGCGCTCACGCTTCTCCGGGTCCTTCGCCAGAGCCCACGGCTCGTTGTCGGTGATGTAGCCGTTGAGCGCGTCGACGATCGTCCAGATCGCCGCGATCGCCTCGTCGATGCGGAACTTCTCGATGGCCGCGTCGGCGTTCGTCGCGGCATCCGCCACCGTCTGCTGGATCGCGCGGTCGATCTCGATCAGCTCGCCCGAGGGCGGGACGATGCCCTCGAAGTACCGCTCGATCATGGCGATCGTGCGGGAGGCCAGGTTGCCGAAGCCGTTGGCGAGCTCGGCCTGGTAGCGCGCGGAGAGGTCTTCCCACGAGAACGAGCCGTCCTGGCCGAACGCGATCGCGGACAGGAAGTAGAACCGGTAGGCGTCGGAACCGAAGACGTCCGTGATCTCGGTCGGGGCGATGCCGGTGAGCTTCGACTTCGACATCTTCTCGCCGCCGACGAGCAGCCAGCCGTGCGCGAACACTCCGCGCGGCACGTCGAGACCCGCGGCCATGAGCATGGCGGGCCAGATGACGGCGTGGAAGCGCAGGATGTCCTTGCCGACCACGTGGTACGCCGGCCAGCGGCGCGCGAACTCCTCGGGATCGGTGCCGTAGCCGATCGCCGTGGCGTAGTTCAGCAGCGCGTCGACCCACACGTAGATGACGTGCGCCTCGTCCCACGGCACCTGGATGCCCCAGTCGAACGTCGACCGCGAGATCGACAGGTCTTTCAGACCGTTCTTGACGAAGGAGACGACCTCGTTGCGCGCCGACTCGGGGCGGACGAAGTCGGGCACCGTCTTGTAGAGCTCGAGCAGGCGGTCCTGGAACTCGCTGAGCTTGAAGAAGTAGTTCTTCTCCTGCAGGAGTTCGAGCGGCTTCGAGTGGATCGCGCAGACCTTGAGTCCCTCGAAGGGTCCTTCGCCGTCGACGATCTCGGCCTCGGTCTTGAACTCCTCGCAGCCGACGCAGTACAGCGCCTCGAACTCCCCGGCGTAGATGTAGCCCCGGTCGTACAGCGCCTGGACGAACTTGGCGACGCGCTCCTCGTGGCGGGGCTGGCTGGTGCGGATGAAGTCGTCGTTGGCGACGTCGAGCGTCTTCAGCAGGGGGAACCACGACTCGCCCACGAGCTTGTCGACCCACTCCTGCGGCGTCGCGCCGTTCGCGGCGGCGGCACGCATCATCTTCTGGCCGTGCTCGTCGGTGCCGGTCAGCATCCAGGTGTCGTCACCGGCCTGGCGGTGCCAGCGCGCGAGCGTGTCCACGGCCACGGTCGTATAGCCGTGACCGATGTGGGGGACGTCGCTCGGATAGTAGATCGGCGTCGTGATGTAGAAAGATCGGCCGGAAGTCACCCCAGGATTCTACGGGGGCGCATCCGGCCCCGGCGGTCACGTGACGACCGGCCGCTCAGGCGGAGTCGCGCGGAACAAGGGTGGTCGAGAGCACGACCGGGGCGACGGGGCGTCCGGCGATGGCATCCAGGAGCAGAGTCACCATGCGCTCGCTGAGCTGTTCCCAGGGTTGGCGCATGGTGGTGAGCGCGGGCTCGTGGGTCGCCGCGAGACCTGAGTCGTCGAATCCCGCCACCGCGACGTCCTCGGGCACGCGGCGGCCCGCGCGGCGGAGTGTCTGCACCGCGCCGGCGGCCATCGAGTCGGAGGCGGCGAAGACGGCGTCGATGTCGGGGGCCCTCTCGAGCAGGCGTGCCATCGCGGCCGCCCCGGACTCGAGCGAGTAGTCGCCTCTTTCGACCAGGGTGGGGTCGAAGTCGGCCCCCATCTCGTCGCGGAAGCCCACCAGCCGGAAGCGTCCGCCGGGGGTGTCGTCGGGTCCGGCGATCGTCGCGATGCGACGGTGCCCGCGGGAGCGCAGGTACGCCGTCATCTCCCGCGCCGAGCCGCTCTCGTCGACCGAGACGCTGAGCACCTCGGCGCGGTGTCCGAGAGGGACACCGCACGAGACCGTGGGGATGCCGGCCTCGAGAAGCGAGTCCAGCAGCGGATCGGCCTCGTGCGACGAGATGAGCAGGACGCCGTCGACGTGACCCGCGCGGACGTAGTGCTCGACGTTGGCCCGTTCGGCCGGGGTACCCGCGATGAGCAGGACGAGGGTCATCCCCCGATCCGACAGGGCCTCGGCCGCGCCGCGCAGCAGGAGCGCGAAGGTGGGGTCGTCGAAGAGCAGGTGCTGCGGCTCCGTCATGAGGAAGGCGAGCGACCCGGATCGCCCGGTCGCGAGGCTCCGGGCCGCGTGGTTGGCGGTGTACCCGGTGCGCTCGATCGCCTCTTCGACCGCGATGCGGGCGTCGGGAGACACCCAGTGCCCGCCGTTGATGACCCGCGACACGGTGCCGCGCGAGACCCCGGCAGCGGCGGCGACGTCGCGGATCGTCGGCTTTCGACGAGCGGTCGGGGTCTGTTCCATGCCGGAATGCTATCGGCCTCCGCGCGCCGCTCCGCTCCTTCCGCGCCGTCGGACTGGGACCGGTCACAGTTCGGTAACGAACCCCGGAGCGATGTTGCGCCGCGCGACCGGGTCGACGGAGGCTGTGACCGGTCCCAGTCCGGGACGCACGAGATCCGATGGAGTGTCATGACCCGCGTTACCCCCTGGCCCGCTCTCGACGGCATCGCGTACGGCGGTGACTACAACCCCGAGCAGTGGCCCCGCGAGGTCTGGGACGAGGACGTGCGCCTCATGCGCGAGGCCGGCGTCAATCTGGTGAGCGTGGGCATCTTCTCGTGGGCCCTCCTCGAGAAGTCCGAGGGCGTCTTCGACTTCTCCTGGCTCGACGAGCTCCTCGATCTGCTGCACGCCAACGGCATCCACGTCGACCTCGGCACCCCCACCGCCTCGCCGCCCGCGTGGTTCTTCCACGCCCATCCCGAGGCGCGCGTCGTGACCCGCGACGGCCGCACGATGGGCTTCGGCTCACGGGGCATGGCATCCCCCTCCTCCCCGGCATTCCGCACCGCCGCCGCCCGGATCGCCGGTGCGCTCGCCGAGCGCTACGCCGCGCACCCCGCCGTGGTGATGTGGCACGTGCACAACGAGTACGGCGTGCCCGTCGGCGAGGACTACTCCCCCGCCTCCGTCGCCGCGTTCCGTGAGTGGCTGCGCGAGCGCTACGGCTCTCTCGACGGTCTCAACGCGGCCTGGGGCACGGCCTTCTGGGGCCAGCACTACGGGGACTGGGAGCACGTGGGCGCCCCCGCCGACGCCCCGAGCGTCGTCAACCCGGCGCAGCGCCTCGATTTCGCGCGGTTCACCGATCACCAGCTGCGCGCGTGCTTCCGCATCGAGCGGGATGCCATCCGCGCCCACGCCGCGCAGCCGGTCACGACGAACTTCATGGCGAACCAGAGCTGGACCACCGACCTGTGGGCGTGGGGGCAGGAGGTCGACATCGTCTCGGACGACCACTACCTCTGGGCCGCCGACCCCGACGGGCACGTGGGTCTCGCCATCGCCGCCGACCTCTCGCGCTCGGTCGGCGGCGGCGCACCGTGGATCCTCATGGAGCACTCCACCTCGGCCGTCAACTGGCAGCCGCGCAACGTCGCCAAGCGCCCCGGCGAGATGGCCCGCAACTCCCTCACGCACCTCGCCCGCGGCGCCGACGCGATCCTCTTCTTCCAGTGGCGCGCCTCGCGCTCCGGCGCGGAGAAGTTCCACTCCGCGATGCTCCCCCACGCGGGCACCGGCTCCCGGGTCTGGCGCGAGGTCGTCGACCTCGGCACCGCCCTCGGCCGTCTGGGCGAGGTGCGCGGGGCCCGCGTGCAGGCGGAGGCTGCGGTGCTGTGGGACTTCGAGTCGTTCTGGGCCCAGGACCTCGAGTGGCGCCCCTCGGTCGACGTCACCCACCAGGCGCAGGTCCGCGCGTACTACGAGCAGCTCTGGCGCGACGGCATCACCGTCGACTTCGCCCTCCCCGGTCACGACCTGTCGGGCTACCGTCTCATCGTCGTCCCCGCCCAGTACCTGCTGTCGCAGGCGGATGCCGACAACCTCGCCGCCTACGTCCGCGGCGGCGGCACGCTGGTGGTGTCGTTCTTCTCGGGCATCGTCGACGAGAACGACGCCGTGCACCCGGGCGGTTACCTCGCCCCCCTGGCCGAGGTGCTCGGCGTGCGGGTCGAGGAGTTCCTCCCGCTGCGCGAGGGCGAGACGACCACGCTCGAGGACGCCGACGGCGGGGCGCTCACCGCTCACGCCTGGGCGGAGGACCTCCTCGTCGACGGGGCCGAGACCGTCGCCCGCTACGTCGACGGTCCGGCCGCCGGGCGCGCCGCCCTCACCCGGCACGCGTACGGCGCCGGGACCGGGTGGTACGTCTCGACGAGCCTGGATGCCGACAGCCTCGCGCACGTGATGGCCGCCGCGTACGCCGATGCCGGGGTCTCGGCATCCGTCGTCCCGGCCGGGTGCGAGGTCGTCGTGCGGCGTTCCGACGAGCACGACTTCACGTTCGTCGTCAACCACCGCGACGACGCCGTCGAGCTCTCCCTCGACGGCACCGAACTCCTCACCGGCGCGTCCACGGACGGGAGGCTGACGGTTCCCGCGGGCGGCGTCGCCGTCGTCCGAACCGCGCGGGAGGAGGCCGGCCGCGCCTGACGGGCCGGCACCCCACCCCGACGACACCCGGCGGCACCGACGCGGCCGGGTGAGAGGGCCGCGAGGACCGCGACCCCGCACGACCCGACCGCGACCACCGCGGTCGCCCGACCCGACCGCAATGGCTGCGGTCGCACAGAAAGGGACCTCTCATGCGCATGACAGCACCCCGGCGCACGCTCCTCGGCTCGGCGGCGATCCTCGCCGTCTCGGCCCTCGCCCTCACCGGCTGCTCCGGCGGCGGAGCCGGCGACGACACCGCCCAGGGCGGTGACGGCCCCGAGATCGTCGTCTGGACCGACGCCGAGCGCGAGCAGGCCATCGGCGACGCCGCGAAGGCGTTCGAGGAGGAGACGGGCGCGACCGTGCGTCTCGTGCAGAAGAACTTCGAGGACCTGCGCAACGACTTCATCGCCCAGGTGCCCACCGGCGAAGGCCCCGACATCACGGTCGGCGCACACGACTGGCTCGGCGCGCTCGTCGCCGCGGGCGTGGTCGACACGATCGACCTCGGCGACACCGCCTCGAAATTCGAGCCCGTCGCGCTCGAGGCCATGACCTACGACGGACAGCTCTACGCCCTCCCGTACTCGCTCGAGACGGTCGCCCTGGTGCAGAACACCGCGCTGGTCGGCGCCGAGGCGCCCGCGACCTGGGACGACATGATCCAGCGGGGCCTGGCATCCGGAGCGGAGCGCCCGTTCGTCATCAACACCGCCGGCGAGACCGGCGACGGCTACACGATGTACGGCCTGCAGACCTCGTTCGGCGCCCCCGTGTTCGTGCAGGACGCCAGCGGGTCGTACACCTCCGAGGTCGGCATGGGCGGAGCGGCGGGCGAGAACTTCGCGAAGTGGCTGTCGACCAACGGCCAGGCCGGCTACCTCTCCACCACGATCGACTACGACATCAACAACGAGCTCTTCGCGAGCGGCAAGGCGCCGTACACCGTGCAGGGCCCGTGGGCGATCAGCTCGTTCGACGGCATCGACGTCGCGGTGAACCCCCTCCCCAGCGCCGGCGGCGAGACCGCGGCCCCCTTCGTGGGCGTCCAGGGCTTCTACCTCAGCGCGCAGAGCAAGAACGCGCTGCTCGCCACGGAGTTCCTGGTGAACTACCTCGGCACCGAGGACGCGCAGCGCGCGCTCTACGAAGCCGACCCCCGGATCCCCGCCTACACCTCGCTCGGCCAGGAGGTGGCCTCGGACCCGATCATCGCCGGCTTCCTCGCCTCGGCCCAGAACGGCGTGCCGATGCCCTCGATCCCCGAGATGGGGTCGGTGTGGGACCTCTGGAACGCCGCCGAGGCCCAGATCATCGCCGGCGCCGAGCCCGTCTCGACGTGGAACCAGATGATCACCGACCTGCAGAGCACGCTGGCCGGCTGACGACACGCTCCGTGGGCGGGCGCGGTTCCCCCGCGCCCGCCCGCGGTACCACCCCGACGAATCCGGAGCACCCATGTCGGTCACCCCTCTCGTCGCGCCCCCGGGCGCGGCCCCCACCGCCCCCGCGCCTCTCCCCGCACCGCGACGCGAGTCCCACGCCCGCAGCTTCCGCGGCATCGGCGTCGGCTTCCTCGTGAAGCTCGTGATCATGGCGGTCGTCAACGCCTTCGGCATCCTGACGATCCTCACCGCCGTGGGCGCGGAGTCGTGGCTGCTCGCCTCGATCACCGGCATCCTGCTGATCGTCGCCGACGTCGTCTACTTCACCCGCCGCGCGCTGCCGTTGAAGTACCTGCTGCCCGGGCTGATCTTCCTCTTCGCGTTCCAGGTCTTCATCTTCGGGTACACCGCCTACATCGCCTTCACGAACTACGGCACCGGTCACGCGGGATCGCAGTCGCAGGCGGTGGATGCCACCCTGATCCAGGGCGAACGCCGCGTCGACGACTCCGCGACCTACCCGATGGCCGTCGTCGAACGCCTCGGCACCTACGGTCTCGCGATCGCCGACGACGACGTCGTGCGCGTGGGCACCCCCGACGAACCCCTGACCACGGTGGACGGTGAGATCGGCGCGAGCGGAGCGCCCACCGAGGTGTCGGGCTGGACCGTCGTGCCGCGTGCCGAGGTGCTCACCGACCCCGCGGTGCAGGAGGCCGCGGCAGCGCTGCGGGTTCCCCTCTCCGACGACCCCAACGACGGTGCGCTGCGTACACGCGACGGGTCCACCGCGACGGTGTACACCTCGACCCTCGTGTGGGACGAGCAGGCGCAGACCATCACCGACACCACGACGGGCACGGTCTACACCGCGACCGACCGCGGCACCTTCACCTCCGCCGACGGGCAGAGCCTGCCCACCGGCTGGTTTGTCAACGTCGGGTTCGAGAACTTCCTGCGGGTGTTCACCGACGGCGCCCTCCTGCAGCCCCTGCTGTCGGTCACCGGGTGGACGTTCGCGTTCGCGATCCTGTCGGTCGTGATCAGCTTCGGCCTGGGGCTGCTCTTCGCGATGATCTTCAACGACCCCCGCGTGCGCGCCCGGAAGTTCCTGCGGACGCTCTTCATCCTCCCGTACGCCTTCCCCGCGTTCATGTCGGCACTGCTGTTCCGCGGCATGTTCAACTCCGAGTTCGGCGTCATCAACGACGTCTTCTTCTTCGGCCTGCCGATCAACTGGCTCGGCGACCCCGTGCTGGCGAAGCTCGCCGTGCTGTGGGTCAACGTGTGGCTCAGCTACCCGTACTGGTTCCTCGTCTGCACGGGAGCGTTGCAGGCGCTGCCCTCCGACACCCTGGAGGCCGCGCAGCTCGACGGCGCCGGCCGCTGGCGTTCCTTCCGCTCGATCGTGCTGCCGCTGCTGCTGGTGTCGACCGCTCCGCTGGCGATCTCGTCGTTCGCGTTCAGCTTCAACAACTTCACCGTCATCTACATGTTCAACAACGGCGGGCCGGCGATCCCCGGCGCGCCCTACGCGCTGGGGTCGACCGACATCCTCATCTCGGCGATCTACGACATCTCCGGCGTCTCGGGCGGAGCCGCCGACTACGGCCTCGCGAGCGCCCTGTCGATCGTCGTCTTCGTGGTGGTCGGGGTCATCTCGGCGATCGCGTTCCGTCAGACCCGCAAGCTGGAGGAGTTCGCATGACCGTCACCGCACGCGGCACCGGGCGCGACGCCGCCCGTAGCACCCCCGCGAGGAAGCGCCGCTGGCTCGCCGAGGTCGGCTGGAAGTACCCCGTCGCCGCTCTCATCGCCTTCTACGCGCTGTTCCCGCTGGTCTACGTGCTCTCGGCCTCCCTCAACCCGCGCGGCAGCCTCGCCTCGTCGAACGCGCTGTTCTCGGCGGTCGACTTCTCGAACTACGCGGCCCTCTCGGGCACGAGCTACTGGACGTGGGTGGGCAACACCCTCTTCATCGGCGGTGTCGCCTCGATCGGCGCGGTGCTCATGGGCGCCGCCGGGGCCTACGCGTTCTCCCGCTTCCGCTTCTCGGGTCGGCGGGCGAGTCTCACGGGCCTGCTCATCGTGCAGATGTTCCCGCAGGCGCTCGCGTTCGTCGCGATCTTCCTCATGCTGCTGACCATCGGCGAGGTCGTGCCCGCCCTCGGCATCAACTCGAAGCTCGCGCTCATCTGCGTCTACCTCGGCGGAGCGCTGGGAGCCAACACGTTCCTCATGTACGGCTTCTTCAACACGATCCCGATCGAGATCGACGAATCGGCCAAGATCGACGGCGCGACGCACGCGCAGATCTTCTGGAAGCTCATCATGCCGCTGGTCACCCCGATCCTGGCGGTCGTGGCGCTGCTGGCCTTCATTGCCGCCTTCGGCGACTACATCCTGGCGCGCATCGTCCTCGTCTCCGAGGACAACTGGACCCTCGCCGTCGGCATGTACCAGTGGGTCTCGAATCAACTCACCTCCCGGTGGGGCCTGTTCGCCGCGGGCTCGGTGCTCGCGTCGATCCCGGTGCTCGCCCTCTTCCTGTCGCTGCAGCGCTACATCGTCGGCGGCCTCACCCAGGGGTCGGTCAAGGGCTGAGCCCCGACCGACCCGTCCTCGATCGATGGAGATCCGGATGCCGAAACACCCCCGCCCCACGGCCCTCGCGGCCCTGACCCTCGGCGCCGCCCTCGCGGTGGCGCCCCTCACGGCGGCTCAGGCCGCGCCCGCCGACGAGCCGGTCGAGGCCGGGATCACCGTCCCGCGCGTCGAGGGCCTGGCATCCGACTTCGCCCTCGGCGTCGACGTGTCGTCGGTGCTCTCGCTCGAGGAGTCGGGCGTGGTCTTCCGCGACGACGACGGCTCCCCCGCCGACCTGTTCGAGGTACTCGCCGACCACGGCGTGACCGACGTGCGCGTGCGCGTGTGGAACGACCCCTTCGACGCCGAGGGCCGCGGGTACGGCGGCGGCAACGTCGACGTCGACCGGGCGGTCGAGATCGGCCGGCGGGCCACCGCCGCGGGCCTCGGCGTCGCCGTCGATTTCCACTACTCCGACTTCTGGGCCGACCCCGCCAAGCAGAAGGCGCCGAAGGCGTGGGCCGGGATGGCTGCCGTCGAGACGGCGGACGCGGTCGGCGACTTCACCCGCGAGGCGCTCACCGCGTTCGTCGGCGCCGGGGTCGATGTCCAGCTGGTGCAGGTGGGCAACGAGACCAACGGCGGCGTCGCCGGGGTGACCGGCTGGCCCGACATGGCGCGGGTGTTCTCGGCCGGCTCGGCCGCCGTCCGCGCCGTGACACCCGACGCCCTCGTCGCGGTGCACGTGACGAACCCCGAGCGGCCCGGTCACTACGCGGAGTACGCCGCCCAGCTCGCGGCGAACGACGTCGACTACGACGTGTTCGCCTCGTCGTACTACCCGTTCTGGCACGGAACGACCGAGAACCTCACGACGGTGCTGCGCCAGGTCGCCGACACCTACGACAAGAAGGTCATGGTCGCCGAGACGTCGTGGGTCCGCACCCTCGACGACGCCGACGGGCACCCCGACGTGATCGACGCGGCCTCCGAGGCCGAGGCCTATCCCATCAGCGTCCAGGGTCAGGCGACCGCGCTTCGTGACGTCGTCCAGGCCGTCGCCGACGTGGGCGACGCCGGCATCGGCGCGTATTACTGGGAGCCCGCGTGGCTGCCCGTGGGCTCGCCCGACCAGCTGGCGCAGAACCGCGTGCTCTGGGAGCGCGACGGCTCGGGCTGGGCGACCAGCTTCGCGGGCGAGTACGACCCCGAGGATGCCGGGGAGTACTTCGGCGGCTCGGCCTGGGACAACCAGTCGCTCTTCGACGTCGACGGCACCCCGCTCGAGTCGCTGCGCACGTTCGCGTACGTGCGTACGGGCGCTGTCGCACCTCGTGAGGTGACCGGCGTCGACACGGTGCGCCTCGCGGTGACCGCGGGTGAAGACCTCACCCTCCCCCAGCGGGTGACCGTGCGCTACAGCGACGGCGCGAGCGAGGAGAGCCCCGTGACCTGGGCGGCGACGCCCGACCTCTCGCGCCCCGGGGTGTACGAGCTCGCCGGCACGACCGCCGACGGTCACGCCGCTCTCGCCGTCATCACGGTCTCCGCCGAGAACCTGCTGCGCAACCCCGGCTTCGAAGACTCCGACGTCTCGATGTGGACCGTCGAGGGTCCGCTCTCGCTGCGCGCGACCGACGACCCGCGCTCCGGTGAGCGCTCCGCGCACTTCTTCGCCGCCGAGGCCCTGTCGTTCACCCTCGAGCAGCGCGTCGACGACCTTCCGGCCGGCCGGTACGTCGCCGCCGGAGCTCTGCAAGGCGGCGCGTTCGGTGACGGGACCGCGACGCTCGACCTCATCTCGGATGCCGACACCTCGGTCGCCCCGTTCACGGCGGGCGGGTGGCGCGTGTGGTCGGAGCCGCGTACCGAGGAGATCGAGATCGCCGAGGGCGAGAGCCTCACCGTCCGGGTGAGCGCCGATCTCCCGGCCGACGCGTGGGGCACCATCGACGACCTCGCGCTCGAGCGGGTCGGCGATGCCGCTCCGACTCCCGGGGAACCGACCCCCGGCGAACCGACGCCCGAGCCCACGCCCGGTGAGCCGACGCCCGGTGAGCCGACGCCCGCACCGGCGCCCACCGCACCCGCACCGACTCAGCCCGCCCCGGGCTCCCCTTCCCCCGGCGCTCCCGCGCCGTCCGCCACCCCGCTGCCGACGCACACCGCCCCCGGCGGCCTTGCCGCGACGGGCACGAACGTGCCGTTCGGACTCGCCGCGGCGGGCCTGATCGCCCTGGCCGCCGGGGCCGGCCTCGTCCTGCGTCGCCGACGCCGGTGAGAGATCCCGCGGGGCGGGCCGTCCGGCCCGTCCCGCGGTCAGCGCTTGACCGCGAGCCCCGCCTGGTACAGCTCGCGCGAGGAGTGCCCGGTGAGCGACGCCACCTCGGCCGCCGCCTCCTTGAGCCGCGTGCCGCCGCGCACGAGTTCGAGCACCTGGGTGACGGCATCCGGGAAGGCCACCTCGCGCGCCGTGGCACCGCCGACGACGATCGCGATCTCGCCGCGGACCCCCTCAGCGGCCCACGCCGCGAGCTCGGCGAGGGTTCCCCGCTTGACCTCTTCGTAGAGCTTGGTGAGCTCGCGGCAGACGGCGGCGGGACGATCGGCGCCGAAGGTCGCGGCGAGGTCGTCGAGAGTGGATGCCAACCGCGACGGCGATTCGAAGAACACCAGGGTCCGCTCCTCCGACGCGAGCTGCGCGAACGCCCGGCGACGCTCACCGGGCTTGCGGCGGGGGAAACCCTCGAAGGCGAACCGGTCGGTGGGGAGCCCCGCGACGGCGAGGGCCGTGACCACGGCGCTCGGACCGGGGAGGGCGGTGACGGTGACGCCCGCGGCCGCGGCGGCCGCGACGAGCCCGTAGCCGGGGTCGCTGACCGTCGGCATGCCGGCGTCGCTGAGGACGAGGAGGTCGTCCTCGCGCGCGAGCTCGACGAGCTCGGCCGCGCGCTCCTTCTCGTTGTGATCGTGCAGGGCGATGAGCCGCGGGCGGTTCTCGACGCCGAGGCCCGCGAGCAGCCGTTGGGTGGTGCGCGTGTCTTCGGCGGCGACGACGGTGGCGTTCTCGAGCGCCTCGATGAGGCGGCGCGACGCGTCACCCAGGTTGCCGATCGGGGTCGCCGCGAGGATGATCACCGTTCCACCTTAGGCTGGGGGCCGTGAGCACCGACGTCTCCCCTCTGCTCCCCCCGATCGAGCGCACGCGCCTCGACCGGTGGCGCGACGCGCTGCTCGCCGACCCCCGGGGGCTGCGTCTGTGGCGATGGCTCGCCCCGGCTCTCGTCACGCTGGTCGCCGCTGTGCTGCGTCTGATCGACATCGGCAACCCGCACCAGCTGGTCTTCGACGAGACGTACTACGTCAAGGACGCATGGAGCCAGTGGGTCCTCGGCTACCCCTCGACCTGGCCCGACAAAGCCGACGCGAGCTTCGCCGCGGGCGACACCGACATCTTCACCGGCATCGGCAGCTACGTCGTGCATCCGCCTCTCGGACGCATCCTCATCGGGGCCGGCATGGCGCTCTTCGGCGCGGATTCCGCGACCGGATGGCGCATCGCGGCCGCCGTCTTCGGCACGGCCACCGTGTTGCTGATCTACCTCTTCGCGCGCACGCTCACCCGGTCCATCCCGCTGGCGACCGTGGCATCCGGTCTCTTCGCGATCGACGGCCTCGGCATCGTCCTGAGCCGGATCGCGCTGCTCGACATCTTCCTCACCTTCTTCGTCGTCCTGACGTTCTGGTTCGTCGCTCTCGACCATCAGCGCACGAGCGAACGGTGGGCGGCACTGTGGGTCGCTCGCGAGGGCGAGCCTCCGATGTGGGGCCCGCTCCTGTGGAACCGCCCGTGGCTGATCGCCGCCGGGGCGGCCGCGGGGGCCGCAACCGCCGTCAAGTGGTCGGGCCTCTACGTGCTCGCCGCCGTGGGGATCTACGCCGTGGTGACCGACGCCCTCGCACGTCGACGCGCCGACATCGGGCAATGGCCGATGGATGCCGTGCGCCAGGGTCTCGTCTCGTTCGTGCTGCTCGTGCCCGTCGCCGCCGTCGTCTACCTGGCGAGCTGGTCGGGGTGGCTGTTCACGGACGGCGGGTACATGCGCTCGACACCCGTGGCGTCTCCCGGGTTCTGGTCGTGGGTGCCCGCGCCGCTGCAGAGCCTCTGGGCGTACCACGAGGCGATGTACCGGTTCCACGTGGGCCTGGTGACCCCGCACGCGTACGCGAGCCCCGCGTGGCAATGGCCGTTCCTCATCCGTCCGACCTCGATGTACTGGCACCAGGACGACTACGGCGTCAACGGATGCGGTCTGCCGAGCGGGTGCACCGAAGCGATCTCGAGCCTCGCGAACCCGCTCATCTGGTGGGCGGGCGTCGCGGCATCCGTGTATCTGCTCGTGCGGTTCGTCCTCGTGCGGGACTGGCGCTACGCGCTGGTGCTGACGGGCCTCGCCGCGACGTACGTGCCGTGGCTGCTCTACCCGGAGCGCACGATCTTCCAGTTCTACACGGTCGCGATGCTGCCGTTCCTCGTGCTCGCACTGGCATTCGCGCTGCGCGATGTCGCGCGGGGTGTCCGCGGGGTGTCACGGGCGAGCGGGCAGGGCATCGTGGTCGTCTTCCTCGTCGCGTGCGTGCTGCTGTCGGCCTTCTGGTATCCCGTGTGGGCGGGGCTTCCCGTGCCGTACGAGTTCTGGCGCCTGCACAACTGGCTGCCGACCTGGATCTGACGACGTGACCCGCGGCGACGAGTGGCTGCACGATCCGCGGCCGGTGCAGCGGGTCAAAGTCTTCCGCGATGCGCCGGTCGATCGGGCGGCATGGCCGGCGACGGTTCCCGCGGTGGCGCAGTTCCTCGAGGTCGCCGCCGGCGACGGTTGGGAGTTCGGCCCCGGGGTGACCTTCCTCGTCGGCGAGAACGGCTCGGGCAAGTCGACCCTCATCGAGGGGATCGCCGAGGCCGCGGGACTCCCCGCCGAAGGCGGGTCGACGAACGGCGGCGGAGAGACGCGGCGAACCGAAAGCCCGCTCGGCGAGTGGCTCCGCATCGAGCGGAGTCCGCGCGCGCCGCGCTGGGGCTTCTTCCTGCGGGCCGAGACGATGCACAGCTACTACTCGTGGCGAGACGATCTCGGCGGCCCGGCGCCGAGCCTCCACGAGATGAGTCACGGCGAGTCCTTCAACAGCCTCCTCGACGAGGTGCTCGACCACGAGCGCTACGTCGCGGGGCTCGCCTGCCTGGACGAGCCCGAGGCGGCTCTGTCGTTCTCCTCCACGCTGCGCTGGCTGGCCTCCCTCGACCGCATGCGCTCACGGGGTACGCAGGTGATCTGCGCGACGCACTCCCCCGTGCTGGCGGCTCTGCCCGGCGCGACGATCCTCGAGCTGGGCGAGTGGGGCATCCGCGAGAGCGCCTGGGAAGACCTGGATCTGGTGCGGTTGCACCGAGGGTTTCTGGAGGCGCCGGGGAGGTATCTGCGGCATCTGCTGGAGTGACGGGCTGGCCCGGGGCGTGCGGGGGCTCGTGCCGCGCGGGGAAATCTCGCAGATCGGGCGGGACTTCGGAGAATTCCGGTCCTCATCTGCGAGTTCCGCGCGAAACTGCGAAATTGTCCGACCTCGGCTGCGGTCCCACGCGCCGCACAGCGCCGCGACGCCCGCGCGTCACACGAGCCGCGCCGGGTCCGTCGTCGGCAGCGCGCACGTGAAGGCGCGGCAGTCGTACGCCGTCGCCTCCCCGCCCTGGGCAACCTTGCCCTCGAACAGCGCGAAGCCCGCCTCGGCGAACGCGACGGCCTGCTCCGGCGAGACGACCGCGACCACATCGGCGCGGAGGCGGCGCGCGGCGTCGGCGATCTCGGCATCCGTCTCGCCGACGACGACCACCTGGCGCGGTGCCGATGCCAGGCCGAGAGCGACCTCGAGGATCGCGCCATGGGCGAGGGGCGCCGCCAGCGCCGTCTCGGCCGCGGCCCGCACGAGGTTCTCGGCGGCGGTGCGGTACTCCTCTCCCGCGCCGAGGCGCCAGAGGTCAAGGGCGGCCTGGGCGTACACCGAGGGCCCCGAGGGGGACGCACCGTCGCTCGGCACGCCGTGCGGCTGCATGCCCTGCGCGACAAGGATCGGGTCGCCGCCACCCGGAGGATGGATGCCGTCGGCTTGCACACACAGGTCGACGAGCGCGCGGGCCCGCGAAGCGTACGCCACCTCTCCGGTCGCCCGCGCGAGGGCGAGCAGGCCGCGGGCGAGTCCGCCGTAGTCCTCGAGCGTCGCGGGGGCCGCGGAGCGGATCTCGTCGAGCGACGCGCGGCGCAGCGTCCCGTCGTCGGCGACGTTGCTCTCCAGCACGGCATCGGCGGCCCACCGTGCGGCCTCGAGGAAGCGCGGGTCGGTACGGGTGCCGGCGGCGGCCAGCGCGGCGATCGCGTGACCGTTCCAGCCGGTCACCACCTTGGCGTCGAGGGCCGGGGGTTGCAGCGCCGAACGATCGACCGCGCGGTAGTACCCGCCCTCGTTGCGAACCCCGTCGATGATCGACTCGGAGTCCTGGGCCGCGGCGATGCCGCCCGACGGCAGTTGCAGAACGTCGACGAGGAAGCGCGCGGCATCCGTGGCCGCAGCCTCATCCCCCGCGGCGAGCGCCACCTCGACGAGCCCGGCGTTGTCGGTCAGCATGCGCTCGTAATGCGGCACGCTCCAGTCGCGCCGCGTGGCGTAGCGGAAGAAACCGCCCTCGACGGTGTCGTGCAGGTCGGAGTCCACCATGGCGGAGAGAGCGCGGGATGCCACCGCTGCGGCATCCGGAACCTCCGACGCCAGAGCGGGGTGCTGCAGGAACCGTAGCACCGGGGTGTTCGGGAACTTCGGGGTTTCGAACGCGGGGCCGGCGGCGAAGCCGAAGTACTCGCGGTCCTCCCGCGCGACGACGGTGCGCGCGGCGGCGGCGAGCTGATCGAGGGACGGCGGAGCATCGGCGGGGGCGACGGCCGCGGCCGCCAGGGCGTCGCGGAGCGCGGAGCCCGTGGCATCCACCTCTCCCCGGCGTTCGGTCCACGCTTCGCGGACGGCGGCGAGCACCTGCCGGAACGAGGGCTGCGGCGGGCGGGGCGTCGGCGGGAAGTACGTGCCGGCGTAGAAGACACGGCCCTCGGGGCTGGCGAACACCGTCAGGGGCCAGCCGAGGTGCGGGGTGAAGGCGGAGGCGGCGTCGAGGTAGGCGGCATCCACGTCGGGATGCTCTTCTCGATCGACCTTGATCGACACGAAGCCGTCGTTCAGGATGCCGGCGGTCTCGGCGTCCTGGAACGACTCCCGTGCCATCACGTGGCACCAGTGGCAGGTGCTGTAGCCGATCGAGATCATCACGGGGACGTCTCGCTTGGCCGCGAGCGCGAACGCCTCGGCCCCCCAGGGGAACCACGCGACGGGGTTGTCGGCGTGGGCCCGCAGGTAGGGGCTCGAGGCGTTCGCGAGGCGGTTCATGCGCGCGGGTGCGCCGACCTCAGTTGAGGTCGTCGGGGTGGGTGCCGACGCGGCCCGAGCCGTCGCCCGGGTCGACGGCGTCGATCGCGGCCATCTCGTCGGCGGTGAGCTCGAAGTCGAACAGGTCGAAGTTCTCCTCGAGGCGCTCGCGGCGCACCGACTTGGGGAACACGATGAAGCCGTGCTGGATGTGCCAACGCAGCACGGCCTGAGCGGGGCTCTTGCCGTGGGCTTCGGCGGCATCCTTCACCGCGGGGATCTCGAACAGGTCGTACTTGCCCTGGCCGAGCGGGCCCCACGACTCGATGTGCATGTCGTGCTCCTGGCCCCAGGCTGCGATCTCGCGCTGGCTGAGGGCGGGGTGCAGCTCGATCTGGTCGACCACGGGGGTGACGCCGGTCTCGGCGACGATGCGGTCGAGGTGCGGCACGAGGAAGTTCGAGACGCCGATCGAGCGGGCCTTGCCGGCCTCGCGGATCTCGATCATCTTCTGCCACGCGTGGACGTAGTTGTCGTTCTTCGGCGTGGGCCAGTGGATGAGGTACAGGTCGACGGCGTCGAGCTGGAGCTTCTGCAGGCTCTCGTCGATCGCGGCGAGCGGCTCGTCGCCGTCGTGGCGGTCGTTCCAGAGCTTGGTGGTGACGAAGAGCTCGTCACGAGGGATGCCGCTGGCCGCGATCGCGCGGCCGACACCCTCTTCGTTCTTGTAGATGGCGGCGGTGTCGATGTGGCGGTAGCCGACCTCGAGGGCCTCGGACACGGCGCGCTCGGCGTCGTCGGCAGGCACGAGGAACACGCCGTAGCCGAGCTGGGGGATGGAGTTTCCGTCGTTGAGCTGAACAGAAGGAACGGTCATGGATCGAGCCTAGAAGAGGCGGACGGATGCGGCGCCGGGGTTGACGCGCCCCCGCGGGTCACGACGCGGGAGGCGCGAAGGCCGCCCGCGCGAGCGCCTCGGCCACGAGCCGCACGTTCTCGGTGACGGAGCCGCCCGTGACGCGGACCCACCCGCCGACACCGGCCCCCTCGGCGCCGGCGGCTCCCGATCCGGCGGCGCCCGATCCGGCAGCGCCCGGAGCGTCGACGACGAAAGGCGTCCCCGCGGCCACCGCGATCCCCTCGGCCGCGAGGTGCACGAGCGCGGCGCGTTCGTCGCGCACCGGCATCCACAGGTTGATCCCGTCCGGCTCCCCCACCTCGACGCCGAGACGGCGGAGCGCGGCCGCGAGGCGGTCGAGACGGTCCCGGTAGATGAGCCGCGCGGTGCGCACCGGGGCGATCGAGCGGGCATCGGTGAGGAGCTCGAGCAGGATCGACTGGAGGAGCCGCGAGGTCCACCCGGGGCCGAGCATGCGGCGGCGGATGATGCGCTCGACGATCTCGGACGGGCCGCCCAGGGCAGCGATCCGCAGATCGGGTCCGTGCGACTTCGAGAACCCGCGCACGTGCACCACCTGGCCCGGGATCCAGAGCGCGAGCGTCACCGGCGGCGCCGACGCGATCAGCGCCGAGTGGTCGTCCTCGATCACGGTGACCCGCGTGCCCCCGGGCACCGTCAGCAGGACGTCGGCGAGCCGTCGCGCACGATCGATCGACATCGACGCCCCGGTCGGGTTCTGGGCGCGTGGCTGCAGCACGAGGGTGGACGGACGCGGAGCGAGGGCGCGCGCGAGCGAGGCGGGCAGGATGCCGTCGCGGTCGCTCTGCAAGGGCAGGGGGACGCCGCCCGCCGCCTCGACGAGGTCGAAGATGTACGGGAACCCCGGGGATTCGACGGCCACACGATCGCCGAAGCGGACGACCTGCTCGACCGTGCGCGAGATCCCGTCGAACGCCCCGTCGACCACGGTGATCGCCTCGACGCCGCGCACCGGCCACTGCTCGCGCAGCAGGTCGTGCAGCTCCGGCAGCACGGGCAGGTCGTGGTAGCGACCGGTGTCGGCGCGCGGTCGGGCGAGAGCGAAAGCGCGCTCGAGCGAGGGGAGCATCGCCGGATCGGGCGTGCCCAGAGAGAGGTCGAGGGCGACGGATGCCGCACCCCGGCGACCGTCGCCGAGTCCGGGCGGTACGGCGACCCCCGCGCCGACCGCGGGAGCGGAGAGCCCCCGGACCCGTGGACTCAGCCATTCGCGTCTCTCGGTGCGCACGAATGTCCCCGCGCGCCCCCGGGACGTGACGACGCCGGCGTCGGCGAGCGCACGCCACGCGGTCGCGACCGTGCCGGTCGACACCTCGAGCGCGGCGGCGAGCTGGCGCACGGTCGGAAGTCGGTCACCCGGTGGGAGCGTGCCCTCGCTGACCAGGCGCGCGATCTCGGCGGCGAGTCCCGCGGCGGTGCGCTCGACGAGGGAGTCGGGCGTCAGCATCCGGTCCTCCAATTTACGGGGGTGTCACTCGTGGAAATCGTCGGGAAATGTTCAGGCGCGACAGTAACAGAACACGACACGACCGGGCGGACGCGCGGTCGAGAGCGAGGAGAACCCGATGACGACGGTGCGAGCGGCCATCACGCAGACGACGTGGACCGGCGACAAGGAATCGATGCTCGACAAGCACGAGCAGTTCGCGCGGGATGCCGCTGCGGCGGGAGCGCAGGTCGTGTGCTTCCAGGAGCTGTTCTACGGTCCCTACTTCGGCATCACGCAGGACCAGAAGTACTACCGCTACGCCGAACCGGTCGACGGTCCGATCGTGCAGCGCTTCGCCGCGCTCGCGAAGGAGCTCGGGCTCGTGTCGGTGCTGCCGATCTACGAGGAGGCGCAGACCGGCGTCTACTACAACACCTCGGTCCTGGTGGATGCCGACGGCACGGTGCTCGGCAGCTACCGCAAGAACCACATCCCCCACCTCGAGAAGTTCTGGGAGAAGTTCTACTTCCGCCCGGGCAACCTCGGCTACCCCGTCTTCGACACCGCGGTCGGCAAGGTCGGCATGTACATCTGCTACGACCGCCACTTCCCCGAGGGCTGGCGCGAGCTCGGCCTGAACGGTGCGCACATGGTGTTCAACCCCAACGCGACCAAGCCCGGCCTCTCGAACCGCCTGTGGGAGGTCGAAGGTCCGTGCGCCGCCGTCGCGAACGGCTACTTCGTCCTTCAGCCCAACCGTGTCGGCCGTGAGGACAACGAGTACGGCGACGAGGCCGTGTCGTTCTACGGCAGCAGCCAGGTGATCGACCCGCGCGGCAACCACGTCGGCGCGATCGGCTCGTCCGAGCACGAGGAAGTCCTCATCCGCGACCTGGACATGGACCTCGTGCAGCAGATGCGCGACGACTGGCAGTTCTACCGCGACCGCCGGCCGGACACCTACGGCGAGATCGTGAAGGCCTGACCATGGGCACCACCCTCATCTCCGGCGGAACCGTCGTCAACGCCACCGGCACCGGAGCCGCCGACGTCCTCATCGACGGAGAGACGATCGTCGCCGTGCTGCAGCCCGGCTCCACCCTGCTCGGCCACGACCTCGCGGCATCCGTCGACACCGTCGTGGATGCCACGGGCAAGTACGTCATCCCCGGGGGCATCGACGCGCACACGCACATGCAGATGCCGTTCGGGGGGACCGAGGCATCCGACACCTTCGAGACCGGCACGCGCGCCGCGGCGATCGGGGGGACGACGAGCATCGTCGACTTCGTCGTGCAGTACCCCGAGGAGAACATCCTCGACCGGTACCACGCGTGGCAGGACAAGGCCGCGGGCCAGTGCGCGATCGACTACGGCTTCCACCAGATCCTCTCGGACGTGCAGGACAGCTCCCTCACCGCGATGGACGAGCTCATCGCCGAGGGCGTGACGAGCTTCAAGCTGTTCATGGCGTACAAGGGGGTCTTCCTCTCCGACGACGGGCAGATCCTCCGCGCGTTCCAGAAGGGCGCGGACACCGGCGCGATGATGATGATGCACGCCGAGAACGGCGCGATCATCGACGTCCTCGTGCAGCAGGCGCTCGCCCGCGGAGAGACGAGCCCGTACTTCCACGGCACCACGCGCCCGTGGCAGGCGGAGGAAGAGGCCACCCACCGCGCCATCATGATCGCCGACATCACCGGGGCACCCCTCTACGTCGTGCACGTCAGCGCGAAGCAGGCGGTGGAGCAGATCGCCGAGGCGCGCGATCGCGGAATGAACGTGTTCGGCGAGACGTGCCCGCAGTACCTCTACCTGTCGCTCGAGGACCAGCTCGGCGCGTCGAGCGAGGAATGGGGCGACTTCGAGGGCGCGAAGTGGGTGTGCTCGACTCCCCTGCGCTCGAAGCACGAGGGCCACCAGCACCACATGTGGCAGTCCCTGCGCACGAACGACATCCAGATGGTGTCCACCGACCACTGCCCCTTCTGCATGAAGGGTCAGAAGGACATGGGCGTCGGGGACTTCTCGAAGATCCCCAACGGCATCGGGTCGGTCGAGCACCGCATGGACCTGATGTACCAGGGCGTGGTCACCGGTCAGATCACCCTGCCGCGCTGGGTCGAGCTGACCAGCACGACCCCGGCCCGCATGTTCGGGATGTACGGCAAGAAGGGCGTGATCCAGCCGGGCGCGGACGGCGACGTCGTGGTCTACGACCCGAACGGACACACCTCCCTCGGCATCGGCGAAGGACGCTCGCACCACATGAACATGGACTACTCCGCCTGGCAGGGCTACGAGATCGACGGTCGCGTCGACACCGTGCTGTCGCGCGGTCGCGTGGTGGTCGACGGCTCAGGCTACGTCGGGGCCAAGGGCCACGGCCGCTACATCGCCCGCGGCCTCAGCCAGTACCTGGTGTGAGGGGATCGACCATGGATTTCGGCGTCGTCCTGCAGACCAACCCGCCCGCCGCCCGCACGATCCAGCTCTCGCAGCTGGCCGAGGCGCACGGCTTCAGCCACGTCTGGACCTTCGACTCGCACCTGCTGTGGGAGGAGCCCTACGTCGTGCACTCGGCGATCCTGGCTGCCACGCGGCGGGTGACCGTCGGCCCGTTCGTGACGAATCCCGCCACGCGCGACTGGACCGTCACCGCCTCCACGTTCGCCACGCTCAACGAGATGTACGGCAACCGCACGATCTGCGGGATCGGTCGCGGTGATTCGGCCGTGCGGGTGACGAACGGACGCCCGACGACGCTCAAGGCGCTGCGCGAGTCGATCCACGTCATCCGCGAGCTCGGCAACTCGCGCGCCGTCGAGTACAACGGCGCGACCCTGCAGTTCCCGTGGAGCCACGGCTCGAAGCTCGACGTCTGGGTGGCGGCCTACGGCCCGCTCGCCCTCAAGCTGACCGGCGAGGTGGGCGACGGGTTCATCCTGCAGCTGGCCGATCTCGACATCGCGGAGTGGATGATCAAGACGGTCCGTCAGGCCGCCGAGAACGTCGGCCGCGACCCCGACGAGATCGCCTTCTGCGTCGCCGCACCGATGTACATCGGTGAGGACACGCCGGAGAGCCGGGCGCACATGCGCGAGCAGTGCCGGTGGTTCGGGGGGATGGTCGGCAACCACGTGGCCGACATCGTCGCGAAGTACGGCGCCGGCTCCGACGTGCCCGCCGCTCTCACCGACTACATCGCGGGGCGCACGGGTTACGACTACAACTCGCACGGCAAGAGCGACAACGACCACGTCGACTTCGTGCCCGATGAGATCGTCGAACGCTTCTGCGTCCTCGGCACGGCGGAGGAGCACGTCGCCAAGCTCGAGAAGCTGCGCGCCCTGGGGGTCACGCAGTTCGCCGGCTACCTCCAGCACGACAACAAGGAGGAGACGATGCGCGTCTACGGCGAGACAGTGATCCCCGCCCTGTCCGAGCACCTGACGGCGAAGCGGTGAGCACACCGTGACCGATCAGGTCCTGACGCCGGGCGCGACCGAGGTCGTCGGGAAGACCCCCTCATCGCGGGGGCGCGCCGCGACCGCCCGCGTCGGCTGGGGCGTGGCCGGGGTGATCGCCGTCGTCGCGCTCTGGGAGCTGTACAAATTCCTCGGACCGGCCGACGGCGTGACCGTGGGCGGAGACGGCTCCGCCGGGTCGGGCGTCATCCTGCTCCCCCGCACCCACGACCGCGCCATGCCGCACGTGTGGGACATGATCGCGCGGATGTTCGCCCCCACCAGCGGGGGCGACACCCCGCCGCTGATCCTCTCGGTGGCCCAGGCGGCCGGAACGACACTCGGGCTCGCCGCCCTCGGATGGCTGATCGGCGTCGTCGTCGGCTCGCTGCTCGGGATCGCGATGCAGCGCTGGCGGCTCGTCGAGGCCGGGCTGCTGCCCTGGATCGTCGTCAGCCAGATCGTGCCGCTGATCGCTTTCGCCCCCGTCGTCAACGCGCTCGGCACGCAGATCGATCGCTCCGGCTTCCCCTGGCCGCAGTGGTTCTCGGTCGCCCTCATCGCTTCCTACCTCGCGTTCTTCCCGGTCGCGGTCGGCATGCTCCGTGGGCTCGACGCCCCCGACGCCCTGCACCTCGACCTCATGCGGTCGAGCTCCGCCGGGTGGTGGCAGACGCTCGTGCACCTGCGCCTGCCCGCGGCCGTGCCGCACCTGCTCCCCGCGCTGCGTCTGGCCGCGGCATCCGCCGTCGTCGGCGCCGTCGTCGCCGAGGTGTCGATCGGCCTCCGCGGCGGGATCGGCCGCATGCTCATCCAGCTCGCGGGGCAGGCGTCGTCCGACCCGGCCGCCCCCTGGGCGCCCACCTTCGGCACCGTCGTGATGGGACTCGTCGCCGCCGGTGGCGTCGCCCTCATCGGTGTCGCCCTTCATCGTTTCCGTCGCGGGGAGGACACCGCATGACCACCACCACCGCCGTTCGAGCCCGCGGGCTCGGAAAGGTCTTCCCGAGCGCCGGCGGCGAGGTGATCGCACTGACCGACGTCGAGCTCGACATCGCCGCCGGGGAGTTCGTCTCGCTCATCGGCCCGTCGGGCTGCGGCAAGTCGACGCTGCTCCGCCTCATCGCCGACCTCGACTCGGCCACCAGCGGAGAGCTCACGCTCGCGGGCAAGACCGCACGGCAGGCCCGGCTCGACCAGGACTACGGCATCGCGTTCCAGCAGGCCGGGCTCCTCCCCTGGCGCACGGTGGCGGCGAACATCGCCCTTCCCCTCGAGCTGCACCGCTGGACCCGTGCCCGCCGCGACGCGCGCGTCGCCGAACTCGCCGACCTCGTGGGTCTCACCGACTTCGTCGGGCGCTACCCCGACCAGCTGTCCGGCGGCATGCAGCAGCGCGTCGCGATCGCCCGCGCGCTCGCGGCCTCACCGCGACTGCTGCTGATGGACGAGCCGTTCGGCGCCCTCGACGAGATGACCCGCGAGCGCCTGCAGTCCGAGCTCGCGCGCATCGCCGCCGAGACCGGGGCGACGGTCGTCTTCGTCACCCACTCGATCCCGGAGGCGGTGTTCCTCTCCGATCGCGTCGTCGTGATGAGCCCGCGCCCCGGACGCATCACCGACGTCATCGACACCCGCCCGGGTCGAGCCCGCGACGACCTCCTCCGGGAATCGCCGGAGTACTTCGCGCGGGTCACCGCCGTGCGCGAAGCGCTCCACGGCGCGCCGCTTCACCGGGCGAACGAGCGATGACGGCCGCCCGGCTCCCCGGGTGGGTGCGGCTGCTCGCACCCCTCGTCGTCGGCCTCGCCGGACTCGCCGCCTGGTACGGCTTCGTCGCGTCCGGCAGCGCGCCGCGCATGCTCCCCGACCCGTTCGCGGTGGCGGACGAGTTCGTCGCGCGCTTCGGCCTCATCGCCGAGGCGGCGGGCATCACGGGCACCAACGCCCTCGTCGGTCTCGTCGCCGGGAGCCTTCTCGCGATCCTCCTCGCCGCCCTCGCGGCGACCTGGCGTCCCGTCGACGGGATGACCGCCCCGCTCGTCGCCGCCCTCGCCGTCGTCCCCATCGTCGCCCTCACCCCGATCTTCAACACGATGTTCGGCGCGTCGAGCCAGTTCGGACGCCAAGCCGTCGCCGGGATCGCCGCGTTCGTCCCGGTGTTCGTCAACACCCTCCGCGGCCTCCGCCAGACCCGCCCCGTGCAGCGCGATCTCTTCCGCTCCACCGCCGCGACCGGGGGGCAGACCTTCCTGCGCCTGACGCTTCCGACGGCCCTGCCCCACCTCGTCACGGGCGTGCGGGTCGCGGCATCCCTCGCCGTCATCTCCGCCCTCGTCGCGGAGTACTTCGGCGGGCCGGCGGACGGCATCGGCACGGCGATCGCCACCTACGCGAAGTCCGGACGCGCCTCCCTGGCGTGGGCGTTCGTGGGCGGGGGCATCGTCATCGGCCTCGCCTTCTTCCTCGTCACCTCGCTGCTCGAACGCCTCGTCACCCGCCGCCTCGGCGCGGGCCGTGCGCCGAGCTGAACGGCATCCGCCCTCCGACGAAAGAGCCTGCACCACCCGACACACGCTCCACCCGAACCGGAAGGACCTTCCATGAGACACAGCACCCGACGCACGCTCGGCGCGATCGCCGGCGTCGGCGTCGCCGCCCTCGCGCTCTCCGCCTGCTCCGGCGGCGGCTCCGCGCCCGCGGCATCCGACGCCGACTTCACCCCGCTCACCTCGGTGAAGCTGCAGCTGCAGTGGCTGCCGCAGGCGCAGTTCGCCGGCTACTACGTCGCTCTCGACAAGGGCTACTTCCAGGAGGAGGGCTTCGACAAGGTCGACGTCATCCCCTCGGGCGGCGACATCGTCCCGCAGGACGCCCTCGTCGCCGGGGACGTCGACTTCGCCGTCGCGTGGGTGCCGAAGGTGCTCGGCACCCTCGAGAACCAGGGCGTCGAACTGACCGACATCGCGCAGGTGTTCCAGAAGTCCGGGACGACCCAGGTGTCGTGGAAGGACTCGAACATCACGAGCGTCGACGACTTCGAGGGCAAGCGCATCGGTTCGTGGGGCTTCGGCAACGAGTGGGAGATCTTCGCGGCGATGGCCGACAAGGGTCTCGACGCCTCGACGGTGAAGATCACGACGCAGGACTTCTCGATGAACGCTCTTCTCGACAAGGACGTGGATGCCGCGCAGGCGATGACCTACAACGAGCTCGCCCAGTTGCTCGAGACGACGAACCCGGCCACGGGAAAGCTCTACACGATGGACGACATCAACGTCATCTCGTACGAGGACACCGCCGGAGCGATGCTCCAGGACGCCATCTGGGCCGACACGAAGCGCCTGTCCGACGACCCCGCCTACGCCGACGCCGCCACGCGCTTGCTCAAGGCCGTCACGAAGGGCTGGGTCTTCGCCCGGGACAACCCCACCGAGGCCGCGGACATCACGTACAAGGCCGCGACCGCGCCGGGCGTCAACGCGTTCCCGGTGGGGCCCGTGCACCAGCTGTGGCAGATGAACGAGGTGAACAAGCTCATCTGGACCGGCGGGGACTTCGGCACGATCGACTCAGCCGCGTGGGACAAGACGGTCAAGGGCGCGCTCGCCGCGAAGAACCAGGACGGCCTCAACCTCATCACCACCGAGCCCGCCGAGTCGGCGCACTCGAACGAGTACATCGACAAGGCGCTGGCGGAGCTCAAGGACGAGGGGGTCACCGTCGACGGCACGTACACGCCGATCGACGTGACGCTCACCGAGGGCGGCCAGTAGGAAGCACACTCGCGCGGGGCGGCCGGATGCCATCGGCCGCCCCGTCGCGTGCGTTCGGGGTTCTCGCCGGGAGGCGTGGTTTACTGACGCCGTGCCCCCCGAACCTCCCGCCGCCCATGCCCGCCGCCGCCCCGTGTCGGGCTGGCGTCGAGGACTGAAGCTCCTCGCGATCGGCCTCACCGTGGCCGTCGTCGCCGCGGTCGCCGTCGGCGGCTTCTATGCCTGGTCGCTGTCGCAGCGGCTGAAGGAGGCGGCGGTGGCGCTCCCCGATGCTCCGTCCCAGGCCCCGTCCCTGAGCGAGTACTCGGGAGCGTTCGACGTGCTGATCGTGGGCACCGACGAGTGCGATGACCAGGTGAAGGACGACTTCGGCGAGCGCTGCAGCGACCCCGACGCCGAGGGCATCCGCAACGACGTCAACCTCCTCGTGCATGTGTCGGACGCGCCCCGCCGGGCGACGGTGGTCTCGTTCCCGCGCGACCTGCGGCTCGAGATCCCCGAGTGCACGAACGAGGACGGCTCGGTGTCGTCCGGGGCGTGGAAGGCGTCGATCAACACGGCGTACGAGTCCGGCGGTCTCGCGTGCGTCGCGAGCACGGTGTCGAACCTCACGGGCCAGCAGATCCCGTTCGCCGCCAAGGTCAGCTTCGGCAACGTCGTGAACATCACCGACGCCGTCGGCGGCGTCGAGGTGTGCATCGGCGGCGACGGCATCGACGACTACGACGCCGGCATCAACTGGGAACCCGGTCCCCGGGTCGTGCAGGGCTACGACGCCCTCGCGTTCCTGCGCACGCGCAAGGGCATCGGCGACGGGAGCGACCTCGCCCGCATCGGGAACCAGCAGCAGTACCTCTCGCGCCTGTTGAACAAGGTGCGCAGCGACGAGGTGCTCACCAATCCCGGGACGCTGCTGGGCCTCGCGAACACGGCGGTCAACAACGTCGTGCCGAGCGAGAGCCTCGCCGATCCCGTGCGCATCGCGCAGCTCGCGTACACGCTGAAGGACGTCCCCCTCAGCGACACCACCTTCGTGCAGTACCCCGTGCTGACCGATCCCGACGACGACGACAAGGTGGTGCCCGACACGGAGGCCGCCGCGGTGCTGTGGGACGCCCTCGCCCGGAACGCGCCCATCGCACTCACCGGCGAGCTCGGTGCGAACGAGGGCGTGACGCTGGACCCCTCTGCCCCCACGGCCGAGCCGACGGCGCCCGAGACCCCGACCCCCGGAGCGACGGATGCCACCCCCGGTCCCGAAGTCGTGGAACTGCCGTCGAACGTCAGCGGCTCCAAGGCCGACCAGGCGACGTGTTCGCGCGGAAACGGCTGAGCCCGCGCGCAAGGGTCCCTCGATCCGACCGTCCGTAGGGCAGCATCGAAGGGTGAAGACCGCCACACGGACCTCCGCCCTGCTCGTGCTCGCCGCCCTGACCCTCACCGGGTGCGTCCCCGAGCCGGCTCCGGCGCCGAGCCCGACGGCATCCCCGTCTCCGTCGCCGACTCCGACACCCACCCCCACTTCTGATCCCCTGGCCGGCATGAGCCTCGACGACAAGGTGGGACAGCTGTTCATGGTGGGCACGTCGGTGGACGGTGCCGATCCGACCACCCTGTCGGCGGTCGCCGACGACCACATCGGCGGGATCTTCCTCCACGGGAGATCGGATGCCGGGGCGCAGGCGACCGCGGGACTCGTGGCGACGTTCACCTCGGCGCAGGCCGCGGGCCAGCCGCTGCTGTGGGTGTCCACCGATCAGGAGGGCGGCTTAGTGCAGGTGCTGTCGGGGCCGGGGTTCGACGACATCCCGTCGGCCGTGGACCAGGGCCAGCAGGACGACGCGACCCTCCGCGGCAACGCCGCGACCTGGGGCGGGCAACTCGCCCAGGCCGGGGTCAACATGAACCTCGCGCCCGTGGCCGACATCGTCACGAGCCCCGAGACCGCGCAGAGCAACCCGCCGATCGGCGAGCTCGATCGGCAGTACGGCTACGACGGGGCGACCGTGGCCGCCAAGGCCGGGGCGTTCGCCGCCGGGATGCGCGACGGCGGGGTGCTGCCCACCTTCAAGCACTTCCCCGGTCTCGGGCACGTCGGCGAGAACACCGACACGACCTCCGGCGTCACGGATGATCTCGTCACGGCCGACGGAGCCGACGTCGGCGTGTACACGACCGTGCTGCCGCAGGGACCGGCCGTGGTCATGCTGTCGACGGCGATCTACGACAAGATCGACGCCTCGGCGCCCGCAGCGTTCTCGCCCACGGTGGTCGGGGTTCTCCGGAACACGGTCGGCTTCGACGGAGTCGTGACCACGGACGACCTCTCGGCCGCGCAACAGGTGCAGGCGTGGTCGCCGGCCGACCGCGCCACCCTCGCCATCGAGGCGGGGATCGACCTGCTCCTGGTCTCGGCGGATTCGTCGGTGTACCCCGCAATGCGCGACGCGGTCCGCTCGCGCGCGCAGGGCGACAGCGCGTTCGCGGCGAAGGTGGATGCCGCGGTGACCCGCATCCTGGCGGCGAAGGCGGCGATGCCGTAAGACGTCGCGCGGGCGGGGCCGGGGGCGTGGCCGCGCGATAGGCTGAAAGGCTGTGTCTGTCGAACCCGTCATCGTCTACCCGCCCGAGCTGCCCGTCAGCGCCGCGCGGGACGAGATCGCGCGCGCCATCCGCGACCACCAGGTCGTGATCGTCGCGGGGGCCACCGGCTCGGGCAAGACCACGCAGCTGCCCAAGATCTGCCTCGAGCTGGGCCGCACCTCGATCGCGCACACCCAGCCGCGCCGCATCGCCGCACGCACGATCGCCGAGCGCATCGCCGAAGAGATGCAGGTTCCGCTCGGCTCGACCGTCGGCTACAAGGTGCGCTTCACCGACAAGGTGTCGGCCGACACGCGCGTGGCGCTGGTGACCGACGGCATCCTGCTCAACGAGATCCACCGCGACCGGCTCCTCCGCCGCTACGACACGATCATCGTCGACGAGGCGCACGAGCGCTCCCTCAACATCGACTTCCTGCTCGGTTACCTCCGCCGCATCCTGCCGAAGCGCCCCGATCTGAAGGTCATCGTCACCTCGGCGACCATCGACCCCGAGAGCTTCGCGCGGCACTTCGCCGCCGCCCCCGCCGAGCCGGGCGGCGAGCCGACCCCGGCGCCCGTGATCGAGGTCTCGGGCCGCACGTATCCGGTCGAGATCCGGTACCGGCCGACGGGTGGCGAGGGGGCCGCGGGCGAGACTCCGGAGATTCCGGATGCCGACGGCGACGACACACCGTCATCTCGCGGCCGCGCGGCATCTGCCCCGTCGGATCTCCGGAGTTCTGCTCGGCCCGCCGCCAGGCCCGGCGCCGCCGCCAGGCCCGGCGCCGCCGCCAGGCCCGGCGCCGCCGCCAAGCCCGGCGCCGCCGCGAAGTCCGGGCGCGACGCCGACGACGTCGACGAGGTCGGCGCCGTCGTGGCGGCCCTTCGCGAGCTCGACCGGGAGCCCGCGGGCGACGTGCTCGTCTTCTTCCCCGGAGAGGCCGAGATCCGCGATGCGGCGGATGCCATTCGTGGGGCGTATCAGAAGGATGCCGCGCCCACGGAGGTGCTCCCCCTCTACGGACGCCTCTCCGCCGCCGAACAGCACCGCGTGTTCGAGCGCTCGAGCGTCGCGGGCGTGCGCCGCCGCGTCATCCTCGCCACGAACGTCGCCGAGACGAGTCTCACCGTCCCCGGCATCCGGTACGTCGTCGACACCGGCACCGCCCGCATCTCGCGCTACAGCAACCGGTCGAAGATCCAGCGCCTGCCGATCGAGCCCGTGTCGCAGGCCTCGGCCCAGCAGCGCTCCGGTCGAGCGGGGCGCACCTCGCCCGGCATCGCGATCCGGCTCTACTCCGAAGACGACTTCACCCGCCGCCCGGAATACACCGAGCCCGAGATCCTCCGGACGTCCCTGGCATCCGTCATCCTCCAGATGCTGTCGCTCGGCTTCGGCGACATCCAGGCCTTCCCGTTCCTCACCCCGCCCGACTCGCGCGGGGTGAAGGCGGCGTTCGACCTGCTCGTCGAGCTCGGCGCGGTGAAGCTGCCGGCCCCCGGTTCGCGCGGCGCGGACACCGCGCGCGACGCGCGAGGCGACGGCGACCCGTCCCGGCAGCGCGGCGGACGGGGTCCGCGCGAGGACGGCCCCCGCCTCACAGAGATCGGCCGCGAGATCGCGCGCCTGCCGATCGACCCGCGCTTCGCGCGCATGCTCATCGAGGCCCGCCGGAACGACGTGTCGAGCGAGGTGCTCGCGATCGTGTCGGGCATGTCGATCCAGGACGTGCGCGAACGCCCCGAGGAGCGGCGCGAGGAGGCCGACCGCTTCCACGCCCGGTTCACCGATCCCACCAGCGACTTCCTCTCCCTGCTCAACCTGTGGGAGTACCTGCAGGAGAAGCAGGCCGAGCTCGGCTCGAGCGCGTTCCGACGCCTGTGCCGCAGCGAGCACCTCAACTACGTGCGCGTGCGCGAGTGGGTCGACGTGCACCGGCAGTTGCGGTCGCTGGGCGGCGAGCGCGGGCCGGGCGACGGCGGCGGCTCCCGCGGCTCCGGCGAGGACGGGCGCGGATCCGGCGACGGGGGCCGCCGCGGCGGGCGCACGCGCAACCTTGTCCCACTTTCGGCTGTCTCCGACCCTTCCAGGCCGCACAAATCGGGACATGCGCCGACAACATCGGGACATAGATCGGCGCGCGGCGACCAGAACACCGCCCCCGAGGGCCACGCCGCCGGCGACGCCATCCACCGCGCGATCCTGTCCGGACTGCTCTCGCACCTCGGCATCCTGGATCCGCGCACGATGGCCCAGGCCAAGGACCGCAAGGCGCCGGGTGACGCCCGCCCCGTCAAGGGCGAGTACATCGGCGCGCGCGGGGCGCGCTTCGCGATCTTCCCCGGCTCGGGGCTGAAGAAGAAGCGGCCGTCGGCCGTGATGGCGGCCGAGCTCGTCGAAACCTCACGCCTGTTCGCCCGTACCGTCGCCGCCGTCGACCCGGCGTGGGCCGAAGAGCTCGCCCCCGACCTCGTGAAGCGCTCGCTGAGCGAGCCGCACTGGTCGAAGGATGCCGGCTCCGCCGCCGCCTACGAGAAGGTCACCCTCTTCGGGGTCGAGCTCGTCGGGCGTCGCCGCGTGCAGCTCGCGCGCTTCGACCGTCCGCTCGCGCGCGAGATGTTCGTGCGGCACGCGCTGGTGGAGGGCGAGTGGGACCCGTCGGTGCTCGACAAGCGCCTCACCGCGTTCCTCCGCCGCAACCAGGAGCAGCGCCGCCTGCTCGAGAAGATCGAGGAGCGCGAGCGTCGCCGCGACATCCTCATCGGCGACGAAGCGGTCTTCGCGTTCTACAACGCGCGCATCCCGGCGGACGTCACCGACGTGCGCTCGTTCGAGGCCTGGTGGAGGGATGCCGTCCCCCGCACGCCGCACCTGCTCGACCTGCGCGAGTCCGACCTCACCGGCGACCGCGCCCAGGGAGACGACCGGGCCTTCCCCGCGCGCTGGCGCCAGGGCGACCAGACCCTCAACCTCGCGTACCGCTTCGAACCGGGAGCCCCCGACGACGGCGTGACGGTCGTCGTGCCGCTGCCGCTGCTCGCCCAGCTGCGCCCCGACGGCTTCGACTGGCAGGTTCCGGGCATGCGCGACGAGCTGGTCACCGCCCTGCTGCGCGCCCTGCCGAAGACCATCCGCCGCAACGTCGTTCCCGCCGCCGACTGGGCGGAGAAATTCTCGGCCGAGCTCGCCGAGAAAGGCCCCGAGCACACGAACGGTCTGCCGAGGACGACGCTCGTCGACGCCCTCGCAGCCCTCGTGCAGCGCGTCGCGAACCAGCGTGTGAGCGCCGCCGACTTCGAGCTCGAGCGCGTCCCGGGTCACCTCATGCCGTCGTTCCGCGCGGTCGACGCCCGCGGGCGGGCGATCGGGAGCGACCGCGACCTCTCGGCGTTGCAGCGACGCCTGGCCGACAGAGCCCGGTCCAGCGTCGAATCGACGATCGCCCGACCGGCGCAGAAGGCTGCGAAGGTCGCCGAGGCCTCCCCCGCCTTCGCCTCGCGAACGAAGCTGACGACGTGGGACCTCGACGAGCTCACCGAGGTCGTCGACACGCCCGTCGCCGGCGGGGTCGTGCGCGGCTATCCCGCGCTCGTCGACGAGGGCGACAGCGTGGCCCTGCGCGTCGAGGCGACCCCCGAGGATGCCGAGAAGCACACCCGCGCCGGCATCCGCCGCCTGATGCTGCTCGCCGTCCCCTCCCCTGCCACCTACGTCCTCGACCACCTCACCGCGAACGAGAAGCTCGCGCTCGCGGCATCCCCGTACCAGAACGCGAAAGCCCTGATCGAGGATGCGCGCGTGGCCCTGGCCGACGACATCCTCGGGCGCGAGAGCCCGACCGGCGTCGTCCGCACGAGAGCCGACTTCGAGCGGGTGCGCGACGCGTTCTCCGCAGCCTCGGTCGAGCGCACCTTCCAGACCGTGTCGCTCGCCGCCAAGATCCTGCTCGCGCAGCGCGAGGTCGAGAGGGCGATGAAGGATGCCGCATCCATGACGCTGCTCGGAGCCCTCAACGACGTGCGGGGGCAGGTGAAGGGCCTGCTCTTCCCCGGCTTCCTCTCACGCACCGGCCTGCCGCGCCTGCAGCACTACCCCCGGTATCTCGCCGGGGCGCTCGAGCGAGTGAAGACCCTCTCCGACAATCCCGGCCGCGACCGTCAGCGCATGACCGAGTACGAGCGCGCCGCCGCAGGCTTCGTCGAGGCCGGGGGGACGATGCCGCTTCCCGCCGATGCCCCCGCGAACCTGGTGCAGACGCGCTGGTTGCTCGAGGAGTTGCGCGTGAGCCTGTTCGCGCAGCGCCTCGGTACGGCGGAACCCGTCTCGATCCAGCGCATCGCGAAGGCGCTGAAAGGCTGAACGTCTAGACGCCCAGGGCGGAGCCCCAATTGCGGAGCAGCGCCTCCAGCGTGCGACGGTCGGTCGGACTCAGCGCCGACAGCAGCCGCTCCTCGTTCGCGACGTGAGCGACCAGGGCCTCGTCGATGACCCGCCGTCCTTCCGGGGTGAGCGAGACCACCCGCCCGCGGCCGTCGTCGTCGCTCGCGCTCCGCGAGACGAGACCGGATGCCACGAGCCGATCGACGCGCTTCGTCACCGCCCCGGTGGTCACCATCGTGTGGCGGGCGAGCTCGCCCGGGGCGCACGCGTAGGGCTCCCCGCGCCGGCGGAGGGCGGCGAGGATGTCGAACTCCCCCTCGCCGAGTCCGAAGCGACGGAAGACGGTGAGCAACTCGGCGTCGAGGTGGTGGACGATCCGGCTCATGCGGCCGATGATCTGCATCGGCGCGGCGTCGACGTCGGGGCGCTCGGCAGCCCACTGCGCGACGAGGGCATCGACATGGTCGGTCATGGCATCCATGTTACCTTCCGTGGAAACTATACTGTCTTCCATGGAAGATAAATGGCGCATCGTCGCCGTCACCGCGATCGCGCCGATCGCGTGGGGAGCCACCTACGTCGTGACCCGGCATCTGCTGCCGGCCGACGCTCCGCTCTGGGGCGCCGCCCTCCGCGCCCTCCCCGCGGGACTCCTGCTGTGGGCGCTGGCCCGCCGGCGACCGCGCGGCGCGTGGTGGTGGCGGGCGCCCGTCCTGGGACTGCTGAACTTCGGCGCGTTCTTCGTGCTCGTGTACCTGGCCGCGCAGCTTCTCCCGTCGTCCATCGCCGCCTCGATCATGGCCCTGGCCCCGCTCGCGCTCGCGGGGATCGCCTGGCCGCTCCTCGCTCAGCGCCCGACCGCGCGGTGGGCGGCCGGGTCCGTTCTCGGGATCGTCGGCGTCCTGCTGGTCGTGGGCCTCGGGGCGGGTTCGGTGTCGCCGGCCGGGGTCGTGGCATCCGTCGTCGCCCTTCTCGCATCGTCCCTCGGGGCGATCCTCACCACCCGGTGGCGCGACGACACTCCCCTGCTCGCCACGACCGCGTGGCAGCTCACCGCGGGCGGGATCGTGCTCGTCGTGGCGGCCGGCATCGTCGAGGGGCCTCCGCCGCGCGTGGATGCCGCGGGGATCGCCGCCTACGCCGGGATCGCGGTGGTCGCCACCGCCCTGGCCTTCGTGTGCTGGTTCACCGGGCTTCGCCATCTTCCCGCCGGGACCGTGGGGATCATCGGTCTGCTGAACCCGGTGACCGGCGTCGTGCTAGGTGTCGTCGTCGGCGGCGAGTCCCTCGCGCTGCCGCAGACGATCGGGATCGCGCTCGTCCTGTTCTCGCTGGTCGTCGCCCGCCCCCGTGGCACGAGCAAGAGGCCCCTCCCCGTCGATCGGCGACGAGAAGGGGCCCCTTCGGAGCGCGGAGCTCAGGACGACAGCGACACCTGACCCAGGGCCGCTTCGACATCGACCACGGCTTTCGCCGACGACGAGGTGCGCAGGCTGTTGTCGAGCGAGCCCATGCCGTCCTGCTTCAGGACGCGGTACTCGTCGTCGGGCAGCGTGATGTCCGCCGATCCCGCCGTCACCGTGACCGAGGTGCGGCTGGGGGTGGCCCCGCTGAGACCCGCCGTCAGCTCGCCGCCGGCCACCTCGAACGCGGCCGTGTCGACGCCCGTGACCTCGGCCGAGGCCGCGCCTCCGGCCACGGTGACGTCGAGGGTCTCGGCGGTTCCCGTCAGGTCGACCGCGCCGCCGGCGAGGTTCACCGTCAGCCGCCGCGTGTCGGCGTCGAGATCGAGCGTGCCGCCCGTGACGTCGATGCGCGCGTCCAGCGGCGTGTCCGTCAGGCTCCGCGGGAGGGTGAGCGTCGCCCCCGGGCTCCGGCTCCAGTCGACGAACGCTCCGCGCGGCGACGACACGTGCAGCGTGTCGCCCGTGCGCTCGAACGTCCACCCGCCGCGGGCGGACGTCCCGGCATCCAGGGTCGCGTCCACCACGTCGCCGTATTCGACCGTGAGGGACCCGCCCGCGACGTCGACCGTGAGGTCGGTCAGCCCGCGAGCGGAGACGGAGCCCGCGTCGACGCCCGATCGCGTGTCGGCGAGGGTGGCCGCCGCGGTGATCGCGGTGCCGCCCACGGTGCCGACGAGAGCGATCGCTCCGACGACGATCGTGACGATCGACACCGCGAGGACGGTTCCGCGACGGGAGGTCTGAGCCGGCGGAGGGGTCGGCTCGAGAGGCGTGGGCTCGAGGGGGGTCTGCGTGGTCATGACGTTGCTCCGGTGTGGTCGTGGCCCAGGTGCACGAGGGCGGCGATGACGCGGCGGTTGCCGGTCTCGTCCTGCTCGAGGCCGAGTTTGGTGAAGATGGCGGTGATGTACTTCTCGACGCTGGCCTCGCTCACGAAGAGCGCGGCGGCGATGGCCTGGTTCGACCGGCCTTCCGCGATGAGGGCGAGGACGCTCCGCTCGCGCTCGGTCAGGCTCTGCAGACGCTCGTCGCGGCGGCGACGGGTGAGCAGCTGCCCGACGACCTCGGGGTCGAGCACGGTCGCTCCCCCGCTGATCCGGGCGACCGCCTCGAGGAAGTCGCGGACATCGGCGACCCGGTCCTTGAGCAGGTAGCCGAGCGAGCCCTGTCCGTCGGCGATGAGATCGCTGGCGTACTGCTCCTCGACGTACTGCGAGAGGACGAGGACGGCGAGCCCCGGATGCCGCGCCCTCAGCGCGATCGCGGCGCGGATGCCCTCGTCGGTCCAGGTCGGCGGGAGCCGCACGTCGAGGATGCAGAGCTCGGGCGCCGTCTCGGTGACGGCGGCCTCCAGCCCCTCGGCGTCGGGGAGCGCCGAGACGACCTCGTGGCCGTCGTCGGCGAGGAGGCGGACGAGCCCTTCGCGCAGCAGCACGGAGTCTTCGCAGATCAGGATGCGCACGGGACGCTCACCTCCACCGTCGTGGGTCCGCCCTGGGGGCTGTCGATGCGGGCGGTGCCGCCGGCCGCGGTCACGCGGTTGACGATGCCGTCCAGGCCGCCCCCGGGGACGACGCGGGCGCCGCCCAGGCCGTCGTCCTCGACGCGGGCCCACAGCGTGCCGTCGTCGCGGAGACGCACATGCACGCGGCACGCGGTCGCCCGGGAGTGCTTGGCGGCGTTGTTCAGGGCCTCGGCGATCGAGAAGTAGACCGCGGCTTCCGCCGGGCGGCTGCATCGGCGCGACAGCCGCACGTCGAGGGTCACGGGGATGTGCGACCGGGACGCGAGCGCCGAGAGCGCGGCATCCAGTCCCCGATCGTCGAGCACCGAGGCATGGATGCCGCGGGCGAGCTGGCGCAGTTCGGTGATGGCCGACTTGGTCGAGGCGTGCGCCTCGGCCACGAGGGCCTTGGCGGTCTCGGGGTCGTCGTCGATCTTGGTCTGCGCGAGACCCAGGGTCATGCCGATCGAGACGAGCCGCGGCTGGACGCCGTCGTGCAGGTCGCGCTCGATGCGGGTGCGCTCCACCTCGGCGGCGCGGACGGCGCCGGCGCGACGGGTGTCGGAGGTGCGGGCGCGCTCCTCGAGCTCCGCCTCGCGAGAGGGCACGAAGATGGCGCGGACGATCACGCCGTGCAGCACGGCGAGTCCGACGATGCCGGCGAGGGAGCCGATGACGGCGATGATCCCGACGAGCGGGGCGGCGAACCCCTCGAGCGGGAAGATGCCGAGGAAGCGCGTGTCGGGCCACCCGAAGATCGGGGCGATGGCGAGAGCGAGTCCCCAGGCCGAGAGACCGGCCGCGGTGAGCACCACCAGCCCCAGGAGGGTCCCGATCGCGAACGAGGCCACGGCACGCCACTGGCCCGGGTCGATCGCCTGGAGCCAGATCGTGTGCAGGACCCCGACGAAGCCGGTGCGGGTGCTGCGGCGCGGACGCAGCAGCGGGAGTCCGAAGCCGTAGAGACCGTCGACGCGGGCACGTTCGAACCACGCCACCGCGAAGAGGGCGTAGACGAGGATCACCAGGACGACGACGCCGACCAGCATCGCGACGAGCAGGCCGAGACCGCCGCCGAGCATGCCGAAGAGCGCGCTGAACACGACCGGGCCGACGAGGCCGAGGGCGGCCAGCTGCGCCGCCGCCCCGGCGATGCGGCCGGGGGTGGCGACCCGCACGCGAGAGGGCGCGGCGGCGACGGGTGCGGAGGGAGGCGGGGGAAGAGTGGCCGCCGTCTCGGTCGCGGAGTCGTCGCGGCCGGGCGGGTTCGGCGGAGGAGGCGGGAGAACGGATGCCGTGGTCATGTGTTCCACGGTAGGGGCGGGCTCGCTCGGGCACCGCCCGGGCAGCCCCCGCCCGCGTTCGGGTTATCCCGAAAGCTCCTCGGGGGACAGCCATCCCGTGTCGACGAGAACCCGCTCGACGTCGTCGGCACGGAGGACCTGAGGACCGATGGCGAAAGCGGGGATGCCGACGAGCCCGGGGATCTCCGTCCCGTCCGCGACGGGCTCGCCGTCATCGAGGAGCGCCTCGACGGCGTCGGCGATCGGCACCGCCGCCTCGCGCGTGTCGACGAAGACGGTCGCCGCGAGAACACCGCCGTCGAGGGCGCGAACCGTGGCGAGGTCGGCGCCCGAACCGACGACGATCGGCACCGTGCGGTTGCCCGTCGACTCAGGGGTCGGCGTAGCCGTCGGGGCAGGGCTCGGTGTGGGCGGGTCGGTCGTGAGCGCGGTCACGACACCACGGGTGACGTCGTCGCCGAGAGCGAGGATCGCGACGGCCGAGGACGGCGCGTCCGGCGCGACGCCTCGCGCGAGCTCCTCGGCGGCGGCGGGAACGTCGAGCGGGGCGTCGGCGACGGCGGCGTCCGCCCAGCTCGCGCCCGACGCGATCACGATCCGTCCCTCGGCGACCGCGGGCGCGAGCTCGTCGAGAGCCGCGGCGTGGCGACGCTGCTCCCAGGCGTCGTTCTCGTCGCCGGCGAGCACGGTGACCTGCGCGGGCCCGGACGGCGCGGTCGACGCGGAGCCGCCCGGGGTGCCGGCGTCGGGCTCCGTGGCGTCGGGAGCGGCGACGTCGGGCTCCGCGACGTCGGGCTCCGTGGCGTCGGGGCCCGGGGTATCCGCGGCGCCGGGGTCGGTCGAAGTCGCGGGGTCCATGGCATCCGTCCCCTCCCCCGCATCCAGAGCGTCGAGCAGCGCCTGGGCTTCGGCGCGGCCGAGCTCCTCCGGCTCGACGACCGCGGCGTATCCCGCCCCCGCGACGGGCAGACCACGCCCGAGCACGAGCACGGGGGTCCCCTCCTCCTCCGCGATCTCGGCGGGCCCCTCGAGCTCGTCGGCCGACAGGGGCGCCACGATCACGGCATCCATCCCCTTGGTGAGCATGTTCTGCACCTGCGCGGCCTGCGTGCGCGCATCGGCCGCCGCGTACTGGAGGTCGAGGCGATAGCCGCGATCCCGGAGCTCGGATGCCACGGCCTCGCCCGCGTGCACCCCGCCGGCGTCGCCGGTCGAGGGCAGCGCGACGCCGATCACCCCGGCGCCGTCGCTGGAGCCGGCGCTCCGCGCGGTCGTCGTCGTACAGCCCGCGAGACCGAGCGCGAGCACCGCGAGAAGGGCGGTGGCGCGGCGGAACGGCGTGCGGGGGGTCACCGCTCCATCCTGCCCCAGGAACGGCGAGACGCCCCGGCGCACAGGGCGTCGGGGCGTCTCGAAGGGGCGTGGATCACCCGCGCGTGCGGTTCTTGTTCCACACGTCGAAGGCCACGGCCAGCAGGAGCACGAGGCCCTTGATGAACTGCTGCACGTCGGTCGAGATACCCATGAGCGACATGCCGTTGTTGAGCACACCCATGACCAGACCACCGGCGATCGCGCCGACCACGCGGCCGACACCACCCTGGACGGCCGCTCCACCGATGAAGGAGGCCGCGATGGCATCCAGCTCGAAGAGGTTTCCGGCGCCGGGACCGGCGGAGTTGAGACGGCCGGTGAAGACGATGCCGGCGAGGGCCGCGAGCACACCCATGTTGACGAACAGCAGGAAGTCGACGCGGCGGGTGTTGATACCCGACAGCTTCGCGGCGGTGCGGTTGCCACCGATCGCGTAGATGTGACGACCGAAGACGCTGCGGCTCATGACCGTGGAGTAGCCGATGATCAGCACGCCGAGCACGACGAGCACGATGGGCGTCCCGCGCGAACCGGGGGCGACACCGAGCAGGTAGGTGAGGTACGCGATGAGGGCACCGCCACCGATGAGCTTCACGAGGAACGCGACCTGCGGCTCGTTCTGCAGCTCGAGGGCCGCGCGCTTCGCGCGCTGACGGACCTGCGACACGACGAAGAGGACGAGGGTCAGCACGCCGAGTCCGACGGTGATCCACTCGGCCGGCGAGGACGCCGCCGGGAACAGGTCGGGGAAGAGGTAGCCACCGCCGAGGGCACGGTACTCGGTCGGGAACGGCGTGATCTGGGTGTTGCCCAGCGTCATCTGCGTCAGACCGCGGAAGAGCAGCATGCCCGCGAGGGTCACGATGAAGGCCGGGATGCCGATGTACGCCACCCAGAAGCCCTGCCACATGCCCACCACGGCACCGAGGAGCAGGGAGAGCAGGATGCCGAGCCACCAGGGCAGGCCCCACTGCACGATCAGCACACCCGATACCGCGCCGACGAAGGCCGCGACCGAACCGACCGAGAGATCGATGTGGCCGGCGATGATGATCATCACCATGCCGATCGCGAGGATCAGGATGTAGCTGTTCTGGACGATGATGTTCGACACGTTGCCCGCGGTGAGCAGGCGACCGCCGGTCAGCGCCTGGAAGAGCAGGACGATGACGATCAGGGCGATGAAGATGCCGATCTCGCGCAGTCGCGACGTGAAGAACTGCACGATGCTGCCGGCACCTCCGCCGGTGCCGCCGCCGACGGGACCCTTCGGCGTCGCGGGACCCTGCGGGGTCACGGTGTTGTCAAGCGCTGACATGGTCGGCTTCCTTTTCCTTCGTCATGAGCACCATGAGTGCCTCGGGAGTGGCCTCTTCGATGGGCAGCTGGCCGGTGATGTGGCCTTCGCTGAGGGTGTAGATGCGGTCGCAGATGCCGAGCAGCTCGGGGAGCTCCGAAGAGATCACCAGCACGCCCTTCCCCTGCGCCGCGAGGGAGTTGATGATCGTGTAGATCTCGTACTTCGCGCCGACGTCGATGCCGCGGGTGGGCTCGTCGAGGATGAGCACCTCGGGGTCGGAGAAGAGCCACTGCGACAGCACGACCTTCTGCTGGTTGCCGCCGGAGAGCTTCCCGACGACCACATCGACGCTCGGCGCCTTGATGTTCATCGACTTGCGGTAGCGGTTGGCGACGAGGTACTCCTCGTCACCGTCGACGAAGCCGCCCTTGACGAGCTTGCGCATCCCGGCGATCGAGATGTTGCGCTTGATCGTGTCGATGAGGTTGAGACCGGCGCCCTTGCGGTCTTCGGTCACGTACGCCAATCCGCTGCGGATGGCCGCGGGGACGGTCGAGGTGTCGACCTTCTGTCCGCGGACGTAGACGTTGCCCGAGATGCGGGAGCCGAAGCTCTTGCCGAACACGCTCATCGCGAGCTCGGTACGACCCGCTCCCATGAGACCCGCGATCCCGACGACCTCTCCCGCGCGAACGGTGAGGTTCGCGTTGTGGATGACGGTGCGGCTGGCATCCGTGGGGTGGCTGACGTTCCAGTCCTCGATGCGCAGGACCTCTTCGCCGATCTCGACGTCACGATCGGGGTAGCGGTTCTCGAGCTCGCGGCCGACCATCCCGCGGATGATGCGGTCTTCGCTCGTGCCGCCGGTGGCGACGTCGAGCGTCTCGATCGTGCGACCGTCGCGGATGATCGTCACCTCGTCGGCGATCGCGCGGATCTCGTTGAGCTTGTGGCTGATGATGATGCAGGTGATCCCCTGGCCCTTGAGGTGGCGGATCAGGTCGAGCAGGTGCTCGGAGTCGTCGTCGTTCAGGGCCGCGGTCGGCTCGTCGAGGATGAGGAGTTTGACGTCCTTCGACAGGGCCTTCGCGATCTCGACGAGCTGCTGCTTGCCGACGCCGATCTCGTTGACGGGGACGTCGGGGCTGTCGCCGAGGCCCACGCGCGCGAGCAGCTTCGCGGCCTCGCGGTTGGTGGCATCCCAGTCGATGAGTCCGCGGTGGGTGATCTCGTTGCCCAGGAAGATGTTCTCGGCGATCGAGAGGTAGGGGCTCAGCGCGAGCTCCTGGTGGATGATGACGATGCCGGCGGACTCGCTGTCGCGGATGTCTTTGAACTCGACGGTCTTACCGTCGAAGACGATCTCGCCGCGGTAGTCGCCCGCGGGATACACACCGCTGAGCACCTTCATGAGAGTGGACTTGCCGGCGCCGTTCTCGCCACAGATGGCGTGGACCGTTCCGCGCTCGACGGTCAACGACACGTCGGCGAGCGCGATGACGCCGGGGAACTCCTTGGTGATCGAGCGCATCTCGAGGATGGTGCTCACGAGGTCCTCCTTGCAGGGCCGGCCGTGGCCGGTGGGGATGAGAGACGTGGGTCCGCCTCCGCCGCGACCGAACGGGGTCGATCGCGGCGGAGGCGGTGCGGGGCGGACGAGCGCCGACCCCGCGGGGATTACTTGAGGTCGTCCTCGGTGTAGTAACCGCTGTCGACGAGGACTTCCTTGTAGTTGTCCTTGGTGACGATCGTCGACTGCAGCAGGTACGAGGGGACGACCTTCTTGCCGTTGTCGTACGTCGTGGTGTCGTTCGTCTCGGGCGTCTCGCCCTTGCGGATGTCGTCGACCATGGTCACGGCCTGCTTGGCGAGCTCGCGCGTGTCCTTGAAGATCGTCGAGTACTGCTCACCGGCGATGATCGACTTGATCGAGCCGGCCTCGGCGTCCTGACCCGTGATGACGGGGAGGGCGTCGGCGGCGTAGCCACCCGAGGTGAGGGCCGAGATGATGCCGATTGACAGGCCGTCGTAGGGCGAGAGCACACCGTTGAGCTTGGTGCCGCCGATGACGGTGAGGATGTTCTCCATGCGCTTCTGCGCGGTCTCCGGGAGCCAGCGCAGGATGGCCGCCTGGCCGAACTCGGTCTGGCCGGAGGGAACCGTCAGCACACCCTTGTCCATGTAGGGCTTGAGGGTGTCCATGGCGCCGTTCCAGAAGAACGTGGCGTTGTTGTCGTCGGGGCTTCCGGCGAACAGCTCGATGTTGAAGGGACCGGTGGCGCCCGTCTCCTTGCCCGAGGCGTCGAGGACGCCCAGGCCCGTGAGGAGCGAGGTCGCCTGCTGCACGCCGACCTTGTAGTTGTCGAAGGTCGTGTAGTAGTCGACGTTCTCGGTGCCGTTGATGAGGCGGTCGTACGCGATGACGGGGATGTTCGCGTCCTTGGCCTGCTGCAGGACGTCGGTCAGCGTGGTGCCGTCGATCGAGGCGATGATCAGGGCCTTGGCACCCGTGGTGATCATGTTCTCGATCTGCGAGACCTGGGTGGGGATGTCGTCGTTGGCGTACTGCAGGTCGACCTGGTAGCCGAGCTCCTCGAGCTGGGACTTGACGTTGTTGCCGTCGGCGATCCAGCGCTCCGACTGCTGGGTCGGCATCGCGACGCCGATGGTGCCGCCCGCTTCCTGCTCGCCACCGCCGCTGTTGCCCGTGCGGTCTCCCGCGCAACCGGCGAGGCCGATGCCGAGCGCGAGGACGCCCGCTCCCGCGATCGCCTTGAGCATGCTGTGCTTCTTCACTCTGGTTCCCTCCATTGGGTTTGTGTCGCGGTCTCTCCACACGGAGCCCACCGCGGTCTGCGGACGAGGTCACGCCGGACGCACGATTCGACGGGGCGAAACGAAAGACGGTCGAAACATCTTCGTCTCGACGGATCCGCTCCGCAGCGAGTCCCGTCGGCCGTGTGACCGGTCATGTGACCGTTCACATTGTGTGTGTGATGCTACCCCTCCGCCGGACCTCGGTGTCAAGTGTTCGTTCGCTCACCGTCCAGCCGTTGCCGAAATGTGACGAATCAGCGACTCGGCGGAGCGGTGGACGAACGCACGATGAGGCGCAAGTGGTCGGGTTCGGGGGCGAGATCCTCGTCGGTGCTCTCCCCCACCGCGCGCAGCAGATCCCATACCGCACGCCGGCCGATCCCGAAGAAGTCCTGACGGACGGTCGTGAGGGGCGGCCAGAGGTGCGCCGACTCCGGCACATCGTCGAAGCCCACCACCGCGATGTCGTCCGGCACCGATCGACCGATGTCGCGCACGGCATGCATGAACCCGAGCGCCATGTGGTCGTTGCCGGCGAACACCGCCGTCGCGTCCTCGGTGCGCAACAACTCCAGACCGGCCTCGTAGCCGAACTGCGCCGTCCAGTCACCGAGGACGGGGGGACGCGGCGAGAGGTCGTTGGCATCCATCTCGGCGAGGTATCCCCGCATGCGGTGGTCGGCTTCGATCCAGTCGCGCGGACCGGCGATGTGCAGGATGCGACTGTGCCCGAGGTCGATGAGGTGGCGGACGGCGGCGCGCGCCCCCGCGATCTGGTCGTTGAACGACGATGTCGAGCCGGTCGACGAGACGATCTGCACCGGGACGGGAAGCTGCAGCTCATCCAGGATCGGGACGACGCGGGTCTGCGGAGCCACGGCGATCAGCCCCTCGACGGACTGCTGCATGAGGTGGTCGATCGAGGCCCGCACGTCGTCGGGGGCGCTCGTGACCAGGCTGGTGACGGTGAGGCGGTATCCCGCGGCCCGCGCGGCCGACTCGACCGCCTGGATCATCGTGGCCACACCGAACGTCGTCGCGCGCGGGCCGAGCACGCCGATCAACCGTGACCGACTCGTGGCGAGGGCGCGGGCGGCCTGGTTGGGCACGAACTTCAGTTCCGCGATCGCGGAACGCACCCGCGCGGCCGTCTCGGGCCGCAATTGGGGGCTGTTGTTGATGACGCGCGAGACCGTCTGGTACGAGACCCCCGCCAGACGCGCGACGTCGCGGATGCTGGGGGCCCGGCCCGTGGCATCCGGAAGGTCGGTCTCGCTCATGGTTCGCCTCTTTGCGTCAACGGTCCCTGCGTGACCGGTCACACGAGGATAACCCGGCGCTTCGCCCGGTGCGTGACGGGGCCACCCGCGCCGGTCAGGATTCGAGCAGGGCGCGGTAGAACCGGATGCCGCGGAGCCAGGAGTCCACGCGGATCCGCTCGTCCGGGCCGTGCAGCGCGTCGCGCTCCGGACGCGTGAGGTGGAACGGCGCGAAGCGGTACACGTGCGGCGTGAGGCCGGTGTAGAAGCGGCTGTCGCTCGCCCCGAGCTGCAGATAGGGCAGGGGGAGGACGTCGTCTCCCAGCGTCGTGACCACGGCGGTCGCGAGGCGACGCCACGCTTCGCCCTGCCAGGGGGACACGGGAGAGGGGTCGCCGCCGCTGCGCAACTCGATGTCGACCCGCGGATCGGCGACCGCGCGACGCAGGTGCACCGAGACGTCGGAGAGGGTGTCGCCGGTGAGGAGCCGCACGTTCACGGTCGCCCGTGCCGTGGTGGCGAGGACGTTCTCCCCCGCCGCCCCTTCGAGGCGCGTGACGACGGCCGTGGTCCGCACGAGGGCGTTCGTTTCGGGGCCGAGGCGCGAGAAGGCGGCCGTGACGAGCGGGGCGGAGACCGCGGTGCGCCGGAAGAGGGTCCGGAAGGGCTCGCCGCTGTGAGCCGCGGCGGTGCCGAGCATCGCGCGCACCGGGTCGGAGAGCCGCAGCGGGAACGGACGGCGGCGCAGGCGGTCGATGGCCCGCGCGAGGCGAGCCGTCGCGGGCAGGCGCGGCGGGGTCGAAGCGTGGCCGCCGGCTTCGCGGGTCACGAGGTCGAAGCTGGCGACGCCGCGTTCGGCCACACCGATCATCGCGGTCGGGGCGGCGACCCCGGGCAGCGCTCCCTCGACCACGGCACCGCCCTCGTCCAGCACGAGCGCGGGACGGACACCGCGCTCGGCGAGCAGCGCCGCCATCGCCTGCGCGCCGGTACCGCGGGTCTCCTCGTCGTGGCCGAACGCCAGCCAGACGTCGGTCCGCGGCACCAGGCCATCGGCGAGAGCCTCCTCGACCGCTTCGAGGATGGCCACCAGCGCACCCTTGTCGTCTATGGCCCCCCTGGCATATACCGCCTTCTCCGCCCCCTCCCCCTCGACGACGGCGTCGAAGGGCGGATGCCGCCACGGCTGCCCCTCGACCGGGACGACGTCCTGGTGCGCGAGGAGCACCAGCGGCGACTCGGGCGACGCGCCGACCCACCGGTACAGGAGCGAGTGCCCGGAGACGACCTCGCGCTCCAGGCGCGCATGCGTGAGGGGGTACAGCCGTTCCAGCGCCGCGTGGAACTCGTCGAACCTCGCCGTCTCGACCTCGGCGGGGTCGACGCGGGAGACGGTGGGGATGCGCAGCAGCTCGCGGAAGCGCTCGACGGGCGTCATGAAGCGAGCCTAAGCCCGCGGCATCCGGGACTCCCCGCGCAGACGGGGCCCTCGATGTCGGACGCCGCCGATACGGTGGGGACATGACCGGACTGCACTGGGGCATCCTCGCTACGGGTGGCATCGCCCACGCCTTCACCTCCGACCTCCGCACGGCGGGTCTCGACGTCGCTGCGGTCGGCTCGCGCCGCATCGAGAGCGCGCGGGAGTTCGCCGCGCAGTACGACATCCCGCACGCGCACGGGTCGTACGAAGACCTGGTGCGCGACCCGACCGTCGACATCGTCTACATCGCCACGCCGCACCCCGGCCACGTCGACAACGCGCTGCTCGCCCTCGACCACGGCAAGCACGTCCTGGTCGAGAAGCCTTTCACCCTCAACGAGACCGAGGCGGCGATCATCCGCGACCGCGCCGCCGAGAAGGGTCTGCTCGCCATGGAGGCGATGTGGACGCGCTACCTGCCGCACATGGTGCGCATCCGCGAGATCCTCGCCGCCGGCACCCTCGGCGAGATCCGCGTCGTCTCGGCCGACCACACGCAGAAGATCTCGACCGACCCCACCCACCGCCTCAACGCGCTCGAGCTCGGTGGCGGAGCGCTGCTCGACCTCGGCATCTACCCGATCTCGTTCGCGATCGACGTGCTCGGCCTGCCCGAGAGCGTCTCGGCAGTGGCCCGTCTCTCCGACGCCGGCAGCGACGCCGAGGTCGCCACGGTCTTCGTGCACCGGGACGGTGCCCTCTCGACCACGGTGTCGTCGTCGCGCGCCGCCGGCGCGAACACCGCGCAGATCGTCGGCACCGAAGCCCGCATCGAGATCGACCGCGTCTGGTACACGCCGACGTCGTTCCGGGTCGTGACGCCCGACGGCGTCGCCGTCGAAGAGTTCACGACCTCGATCGAGGGCCGCGGCATGCAGTTCCAGGCCGAGGCCGCCGAGCGTCTCGTGGCGGCCGGCGCGGTCTCGAGCGACGTGCTGCCGATCGATGAGACCGTGGCCATCATGGGAGTCCTCGACGAGGTGCGCCGGCAGATCGGCGTGGTCTACCCCGGGGAGCGCTGAGCTCGCCGTCCGTTCCCGCGGGCGCGGGGCCGCTCCGGGCGGCTGCCGCGGGGGCGGGACGGCGTGCCGGGTCGCACGTCACAGCCGCGTCGACGGCCCGGCGGACTGGCCCAGATCGCCGCGACGGGTGAGACTGGATGCCATGCCCGATACGCTGAGCCCCCGCGTCGCCGTCTATCTCGACTTCGACAACATCGTCATGTCCTGGTACGACCGGGTGCACGGGCGCAACGCCTACTCGCGCGACCGGCAGAAGATCGCCGAGAACCCGATGGACCCCGAGATCGCCGAGCGTCTCACCAAGGCGACCATCGATGTCGGCGCGGTGATCGATTACGCGGCGTCGTTCGGCACGCTCGTGCTCACGCGCGCGTACGCCGACTGGTCGGCGCAGGTGAATGCGGAGTACCGCTCGCAGCTGGTCGCGCGCGCGGTCGACCTCGTCCAGCTGTTCCCCGCGGCGGCGTACGCGAAGAACGGCGCCGACATCCGGCTGGCGGTGGATGCCGTGGAGGACATGTTCCGCCTCCCCGATCTGACGCACGTCGTCATCGTCGCCGGCGACAGCGACTACGTGCCCCTCGCGCAGCGTTGCAAGCGACTCGGCCGGTACGTCGTGGGTGTCGGCGTAGCCGGTTCGACCGCGAAGTCGCTGGCCGCCGCGTGCGACCGCTTCGACTCCTACGACTCGCTCCCCGGCATCCCCAACCTGGCCGAGACGAAGAAGGATGCCGCCCCCTCGCGCCCGCGCGCCCGTAAGCGCTCCAAGGACCCGGCGGTCGACCTCCTCGACCGGGCCATGCAGCTCGAGGGCGAGCGCGCGGACGGTGAGTGGCTCCACGCCTCGGCGGTGAAGGACCTCATGAAGCGCCTCGACCCGTCGTTCAGTGAGAAGGCTCTCGGGTTCCGCAGCTTCTCGGACTTCCTCAAGGCGCAGACCGAGCACGTCGAGGTCGACGAGGAGTCTAACGTCGTGCAGGTGAAGGCGGTCGCGCGGAGCTGAGGCCCGCGGACGCGGCGGCCCGACGGCGCGGCGGCGGCGGCGCGGCGGCCCGACGGCGCGGCGGCGGCGGCGGCGCGGCGGCCCGACGGCGCGGGGGCGTCGGCGGCGGACGCCCCGCCGGCCGTGCCGCGCGCAGCGGGGCGCACCGCCGCCGCAGACGGCGTGGCCGCCGGCGCCGCGCGATCAGCGGCGCGCGGTACCCGGGGCGACGTGATGCAGGACGCGGTCCCACACCGAGGTGAGGGTGACCTCGCCGGTGACCGAGTCGATCTCGATGTCGGGCACGACCTGCATCTCGGCGGACCGCATGCGCCCCACGTACCACTCGGCGTCGACGACCGCCGCGGGGCCCTCGCCCCCGACGATCACCAGCGCCTCGGCGTCGAGATGGTCGAGCAGCGGGGTGCGCAGGTCGCGACTCAGCGGGTCGGAGGGACTCGCGACGCCCACGATCGCGAGTCGGTCGACCACCGGTCCCATGGCCGCGGCGAGGTAGATGGCGATCGGGCCCGCCGCACGCTCGCCGACCAACCCGACCGTCGTTCCCGGGGCCTCGCGCTCGAGCAGCGCCCGCAGCGCGTCGACCGTCAGACCGGCCGGCGTCTGCCCGCCGAACACCGGAGGATCCTCGAGCTCGGGCGCATCGAGCCCCACGGCGATGATCCGAACGTCATACCCCGCCGTCACCCCGGCGTCGGGATCGGTCGTCGACACGTCGCCGGTGCGCAGGACGAAGACCGCGCGCGGGGCACCCGGGGCACCGAAACTGCGGTAGCCGAGTTCACCGTCGAGCCACGGGGCCAGACTCATGACGTCGTCCTTTCGTCGAGAGGGGGTACCGGCGAGCGGGGGTCGCCCGCCGGTTGATCGGTGGGGGCGTCGACGCCCCCACCGGGCAGCATCGCCCGCAGCGTCGCGATCGTGTCGGCCTCGCTCGCCTGCTTGTCGGAGCGATACGTCTTGACGCGGGCGAAGCGCAGAGCGACACCGCCGGGGTAGCGCACCGAGCGCTGCACCCCGTCGATCGCGATCTCGACCACCGTGTCGGGGACGACCCGGATGCCGCCGGGCACCTCGCCCGTCGCCCGCTCGGCGAAGTGCGCCGTCTGCCACCGGAGGATCTCGTCGGTCAGTCCCTTGAACGTCTTGCCCACCATCACGAACCCGCCGGGCTCGCCGAAAGCGCCGTCGGGGTCGCGCGCGCCGAGGTGCAGGTTGGAGAGCCACTCGGCGCGGCGTCCCGATCCCCGCTCGACGCCGAGCACCACCAGATCGAAGGTGTGCACCGGCTTGACCTTGAGCCAGCTCTTCCCCCGTCGACCGGCGGAGTACGCCGCGTCGAGACCCTTCACCATGACGCCCTCGTGCCCGGCCAGCAGAGCGGCCCGCGCGAAGGCATCGGCGGCCTCGGGGTCGTCGGTCACCAGGGCGGGGATGCGATACTCCCCCGCGACCCGCTCGAGTTCGTCGAGTCGCACCGCGAGGGGCTCATCGATGAGGTCGCGACCGTCGACGTGCAGGATGTCGAAGAACCACGGCCGCAGGGCGATCTCGCGGGCCGTCTCGGCTCCGAACCGCGCCATGGTGTCTTGGAACGGGCGCGGAGCGCCGTCCTCGTCGAGCGAGAGGGTCTCCCCGTCGAGGATCACATCGTCGACCGGGAGGGAGCGCGCCACCTCGACGATCTCCGGCACGCGATGCGTGACGTCGGCGAGGGTCCGGGTGAACACGCGCACGTCGTCGCCGCGTCGGTGCACCTGCACCCGCGCGCCGTCGAGCTTGTACTCCACGGAGGCGCGACCCGCGGCATCCAGGGCCTCGGCGACCGTCGCGGCCGTGGAGGCGAGCATGGGCTGCACACCCCGGCCGACCACGAGTCCGACGGCGGCGAGATCGTCGACCGAACCGGTGAGGGCGAGGAGCGCGGTCTCACCGAGATCTCCGGACAGCATCGCGGCCCGGCGCACCGCCGCGCCGTCACGGTCGGCTGCCCGGGCGACGGCATCCACGAGGACGCCCTCGAGCGCACCGGTGCGCAGCTCGCCCGTCATGATCCGGATGAGGAGCTGCCACTCGCTCGCGGTCGCCCGCGCGGCCAGCTCGTCGAGAAGGGCCGTGCGGACCGCGGCCGAGCCCGCGCCCCCGACCTCGACCAAGCGGGAGAAGGCCGCGTCGACCTCGCCGATCGTCAGGGCGGGCACCGAGGCGTGGTCGCCGCCACGCGTCGACAGGGTGCGCCAGCCGACACCGAGCCGGCCCTGCCGGGGCGCCGCCGTGAGCAGCCCGACCGCCGGCGCGATCTCGTCCGGCTCGAGCGCGCGGAGCAGCGCCGCGAGCGCGTCGACTTTGGCCAGACGCGAGCGCGTGCTCGTCACCGCCGTGAGGGCCGTTTCGATGTCGCCGAAGAGCATGTCGGCATCCTGGCATCCCCCTCCGACATCGTGTCGACGCTTGCGTCGCCCCGGCCGGGCATGCCACGGCAGGACGGATGCCGATACCGCACGCCCAGCCCGCGCCGACCGCGCGGGTCGAGGGTCGCGGCCGGCGGAGACGCTCACCACAGCCCGAGCTCGCCCGCAACCCCCGCGGCGATGTCGGAGGTTCAGGGTGTGCTGGGATCCTCCCCCAGGAATGAGGAACCGTGAACGCACCCGCCACCCTCGAACAGTCCGCCCGCACCGCCCGCGAGGTGTTCGGCTGGGACGATCTGCTGCCCGGCCAGGCCGAGGCGATCGACGCGGTCGTGAGCGGGCGCGACACGCTCGTGGTGTTCCCGACGGGCGCGGGCAAGTCGGCGGTGTACCAGATCGCCGGGTGCGAGCTGGGCGGCACGACCGTCGTCATCTCGCCGTTGCTGGCGTTGCAGCGCGACCAGATCGACTCGATCGACGCCGCTCCCGACGCCCCGGCCGCGGTGGCCCTGAACTCCCGGACGAGCGCGTCGGCGCGCACGGCCGCGTGGGCGGCGATCGAGGGCGACGACGCCGTGTACGCGTTCCTCGCGCCGGAGCAACTCGCCAACCCCGAGGTCTTCGACCGACTCGCGCGCGCCGACGTGCGGCTCGTGGTGGTCGACGAGGCGCACTGCGTCTCGGCCTGGGGCCACGACTTCCGCCCGGACTACGCCCGCATCGGCGACGCCGTCGAAGCGCTCGGGCATCCGCCGGTCCTGGCGCTGACGGCCACGGCATCCGCCCCGGTCCGCGAGGACATCGTCGCGAGCCTCGGCATGCGCGATCCGCACCTCGAGGTGCGCGGCATGGACCGTCCCGAGATCCACATGGCCGTCCGCCGCCACGAGCACGACGCCGACAAGCGTCGCGCCGTCCTCGCGGATGTTCAGGATGCCGACGGCCCCGCGCTGCTCTACGTGGCCACGCGCAAGGGCACCGAGCTGTACGCCGACGAGGTGCGGGGGCTGGGGCTCCGCGCTGCCGCGTACCACGGCGCGATGGCGCAGAAGCGGCGCGACGAGGTGCACTCCGCGTGGAGCGCGGGCGAGCTCGACGTGGTCGTGGCGACCTCGGCCTTCGGTATGGGGGTCGACAAGAGCGACGTGCGCCTGGTCGTGCACGCCGACGTCACCGAGTCGCTCGACGCGTACGCGCAGGAGATCGGGCGCGCCGCGCGCGACGGCCAGCCCGCCCGGGCGATCCTGCACTACCGCGCCGAGGACTTCTCGCTGCGATCGTTCTTCGCCGGCGGGCACACGAAACGTGCCGACATCGCGGGCGTCTGGGACGAGCTGCGGCGGGCGAGGAAGCCGCTCCGGGCGAAAGACGTCGCCGAGAGGAGCGGACGCCCCGTCCGGGCCATCGGGCGGGTCCTCAATCAACTCGTCGCGTGCGGCCTGGCCGTGTCGGGAGCGGACGGCATCTCGATCCGGAAGAAGGTCTCGGCCGGAGACGCCGTGGCCGCCGTTCGCGAGCGGGACGAGGCCGAGGAACGGATCCGCGCCTCGCGCATCGAGATCATGCGGGGCTACGCCGAGACCACCCACTGCCGGCGACGCACCCTGCTGGAGTATTTCGGGGTCGAGAGCCCGACATCCTGCGGGAGCTGCGACCGGTGCGACGCCGGGGCGGCCGAGCCGATCGCGGACGAGGTCGCGACCGACGACGGGGGGATCCGCATCGACTCCCCCGTCGCGCACGCCGAGTTCGGGACGGGCACCGTCATGGGCATCGAGAACGACCGACTCACGGTCTTCTTCCCCGAGCACGGCTACAAGGTCCTCGCTCGCGCGGCGCTCGAGAACGGCATCCTGGAGCTCGGCGAAGCCGCGTGAAGCGAGGCGGCGCGAGGTAAGGCTGCCGGAGGCGAGGCTGCGCGAGGCGAGGCTGCGTGAGGCGCGGCCGCGTGAGGTGCGGCTCCGCGAGGCGGGGTGAGGCGAAGCCGCGCCGAGCTCAGCCGCGTCAGCGTGCCCGCGTAGCCCACCAGGCCCACGCGACGAGCGGGACCTGCAGGAACAGCCGGACGAACCGCGCGCGATCGGTGTTCAGCCCGGGCGCGGCGCGTCCGGTGCGCCACTGGTGCACGTTGCCGGGGAACACGGCGACGAAGAACGCCGCGACGGCCGCACCGACGCGCCCGCGTTCGCGAGGGAGGGCGATCAGCGCGGTGCCGAGGAGCACTTCGGCGGCTCCGGATGCCACGACGATGGCGTCCTTGTCTGTGTGCAGTATCCGCGTCGCCCACGCCGGCACGACGATGCGGTACCCGCGGCGCCCACACGTGAGGTGGCTGACGCCGGCGCCCACCAGCAGCAGGGCCAGGACGCCGCGGGCGACGGAACGGATGGTGAGACCTCGGGCTCGTGGCATCCGGTCAGTCTTGCACCCGGGACGCGGTCGAGGGCCGGTCGCGGACGCCGAGGTTCGCGGCCGCGCGCCAGAGCCACTCGACCGGCCCCGTCGAGAAGCGTCGCAGCCACAGGTGCGCCGCGCTCGCGACCACGACGGTGATCCCGAGGAACGCGAGCACGGTCACGGGAACGCGCCACGGCTCGAGGCTTTCGGCGAGGCCCAGGCCCCAGCCGTAGAAGAGCGCTCCGCCGAGGAGGTTCTGCAGGAGGTAGCAGCTCAGCGCGACCCGTCCGATCTCTTTCGCCCGGCGCGTCCACCCGCCGTTCGTCCCCCGACGGTGGCACAGCTCGACGAGGAGTCCGAGCAGACCGAGACCGACGACGGGCGCGGCGACGTAGCGTTCCAGCAGCAACCCCGCGGGGGTCGCGGTGAGCGCGAGGACCAGATCGACGGGCGCCGCGCACGCGCCCGCGATCATCAACCGGCGACGCAGTCGGCCGCCCTCCGCCGCGAACACACCGGCGCGGAGCAGAGCCGCGCCGACGAGGAACATCGCGAGCGAGAGGAAGCCGATGAGCACGGGCTCGGCGCGGAAGACCCCGACGTTGTCGAGGCGGAACACGGCGAGCTGCGCGAACGACGAGTCCGCGTAGGGGCTGGGTCCCTCGGGGAGAGTCCCCTCGACGTTCGCCCCGGGGATCGTCGTGAGCGCCAGCACGATGAGAGAGATCAGCGCGACGTGGATGCCGCCGAACACGAAAATCATCGCGCGTTGCGCCCGCGGCCGGGTGAGGAGAAGGAACGACACGACGGCGGCGGTGACGGCGTACCCCATGAGCACGTCGAACTCCGCGATGAGGACGTAGTTCACGACGCCGTCGAGGAAGAGCAGCGCGGCCCGCCAGAGGTATCGCCCCGGCCAGCGTCGATGGTGCCGTACCGCGGACCGGTGCTGGAGGGCGAGCCCGATACCGAAGGTCAGCGAGAGCAGGGCGAGGAACTTCCCCTGCGCCAGCGCCATGAGCACGAGTTGGGCGGTCGCGGCCGACTCCCCCGGCAGGGTCGGGGCGCTCAGCATGCCGAGCAGACCCCACGGGTGCGAGAACACCCAGATGTTCGTCGCGAGCGTGCCGACGATCGCGATCCCGCGCACGACATCGAGGGCGTCCAGACGGCGGGAAGAGGGCAATACGCTCGTATTGGTCACGAGATCACCGTAGCCTACGACGGTGGACTCGCCCGCTTCCCCTCCCCGCAGCAGCCGGGAGAACATCACCGAAGCCGTGCTGCGGGTGCTGTCGACCCGGGGGGCCGACGACCTCAGCGTCCGCAAGGTCGCGGCCGAGGCGGGGGTGTCCGTGGGGGCCGTCCAGCACCATTTCCCCACGCGCGCGGCGCTGATCATCGGGGCGATGGATGCCGTGACCGCGCACTTCCGCGCCCGCATCGGCCTCGCGCTGGCCGGCGCCGACTCCGCGGGGGAACGCCTCCGCCTGTTCTGCGAGGAGCTCGCCGCACTCGGTGCCGCGGGCCCGCGGGACGCGATCGTGTGGACGGCGTTCGCCGCGCGCGCCGGCACTGATCCGGAGGTGCGCGCGATCCACGAACGCGAGTGGAGACACACAGAAGGGGCCGTCCAGGCACTCCTGGCAGATGCCTATCCAGAAGCCGACATCAGCTCCGACGACGCGGCCGTGCTGCTCGCGGTTCTCGACGGCATCGCGGTTGCGCGGGGCGCGGAAGGAGAGGAGCGGATGCCACGGGAACGCGGCCGCCGACTGATCGAGGCGGTGCTGTCGACATTCGCCGACCGAGGCTGAGGGGCGTTCACGGATCGCTCCCTGAACTCGCCGCATGCCCGCGGTCCCGGCGACCTGCCCATGGGGCTCGCGATGACCGAGGGTCCGCCCGGTTCGTGTCCGGGAACCCGGCTCACGGCATAGCTGGGTCAGCCTTGGCCGGGCAGACCGTAGCTGGTACCGGGGTACGGCGTCGGGCAGACCGACGTTGCGCCGAGGGCCACGACGTCCGCCTTCACGGCAACGCTGGCCCCCCTACGGTCCACCCTGAAGAGGATGCCCTGCTGAGAACGGTCGGCCGGCGTGAAGCCGAGGGTCGCGGAGGTCGGCGGCGGCGTGTCGCCGAACGAGCCGGCCCTGGTCGTGCTCAGCATGCCGGCTGGCGGGTTCTCCCGGATCCACGCGATCGTGTCCTCGACCCCGGCGTTCGGGACGAGCCACTCCGCATGGCGCCCCGCAACCGGAGCGCAGATCCATCCCTCCAAGGACGTGTACAAACGCGTGTTGTCGTCCGTACGTTCCGCTCCCTCGGGCAGCGCGATCGCGTCGAGCCACGCCTCGGCCTGCGCGATCGAGGCGACATCCGGGGTCGTCGCCGGCGTCGGTGTCGGCTCGGAGCCGAGGTACGGCTCCGTGGCCGGCGGTGGCCCGACCGAGACCGCCGCGGGGTCGCCCGCGGGAGCAACCTGCGCGGCCGGTGCGCCGGTGCAGGCGGAGAGCAGCGCGATCGTGGCCGCGATCGTCACGAGGGTCACCGGGAGTCGCCGCATGCGCCCATGCTAGGGCGTGCCCGGTGCCTCTGCCGTCAGCTCGGCGAGGGCGCGGTCCGCCGCACGAAGTCGACGTAGGCCTCCACCGTGTCGTCGGGCACGATCGCGCGCAGGACGACCTCGTCGGTCGCCGCCGTGTACGCCTCGAGGGCATCGCCCAGCTCGGTGACGTCGCGGATCGTCGTGTCGGCGGCAACCACCCCCATCCGTTCGAAGTTCGCGGCGTAGTTCGGGAACGAGGCGTAGCGCGCCGTTTCGGCGTCGAGCCGCGGGCGCGCGGCCGGCACGATCGCCGTTCGCACGTAGACGGCGATGTGCGCCGCGGGCGAGATGTCGTGCAGGGCGTCGGTCTGAGCACGCGCCTCGACGGGCGGAACCCAGTTCAGCAGCACCCCCTCGGCTCGTTCGACGCCGGTTCGACGCATTTTGGGCCCGAGCGCGCCGACGAGCACGCGGGGCACCCCGGCGCCGTGCAACACCTGGATCGCCTCACGGACCCGCGCCAGCGCCCCCTCTTTCGAGATGCCCGAGCCGATCCCCACCGTCAGCCGATCGAGCGGAAGACCGAGGGATGCCACCTCCGCGGCGATCGTGTCGGCCGGACGCCGATCGACGGGCACGACCCCGGTCGCGAGGTGGAGGCGCTCGGTCACCCTCGCCGCCGCGGCGAGCGCCGCGAGGGCGTCACCGTCGGCGGTGTCGTTGATCCACAGCGTGTGGAACCCGGCTTTCTCGACCTCGGGGGCGATCTCCGCCACCGCCTCGGGGCCGAGAGCTCCGGCGAGCCCCAACGACACCACACCGCGGGTCATGAGACCCCGCTCGCGTTCGGCAGCTCGAGGGCGACCAGGCCGACCGCGGAGGAGAACGCCGCGAAATCGACCTCGTCGGTGGGAAGGAGCACGACGTCGTCGACGCCGACGGCCTGGAAGCGGGCGACGCCCTCTGCCACCTCCGACACCGAACCGGCGAGCACGCGTTCCGCTGCGTCGGGCCGGTCGCCCGCTGCGGCGGTCGCTCGCTCGTGGGCGTCCGCTCCGAAGGCGGTGAGCACGTAGGCGACGACGTCGACGCGGCCTTCGCGGCCGGCATCCGTTCGCCCGGCCCGCACCACGCGGACCGCCTCGGCGATCTCGTCGACCGTGTGCCGGCTGTCGAGGATGACCCCGTCGGCGAGGGCACCGGCGAGAGCCAGCGTCTTCGGCCCCTCGGCGGCGGCGTACACGAGCGGCGCCTCGGCGGGCGGCCAGTCGAGGGAGACGTCGCGCAGACGAACGTACCGGCCCTCGGCGCTCACGGTGTCGCCGGCGAGCAGCGAGCGGAGGGCGGGGAGCTGTTCCTGCATGAGAGTGAGGGGCGACGCGGCCTTCGCCCCGATCTGCCGCATCCAGTCCTGCACGCCGTGCCCGAACCCGGGCAGAAGCCGCCCGGGGAACATGCGCTCGATCGTGGCGACCTCCATCGCCGAGGCCGCGACGTTGCGGAGGGGGAACGGCGCGATGCCGACCCCGATGCGCAGGTGATCGGTGACCGCGAGGGCGGCCGCCGCAGCGGCCCAGGCCGAGGACCGGAAGCAGTCTTCCCAGAGCCACAGCTCCTCGATGCCGGCGTCTTCCGCCGCGCGCGCGGCGTCGCGCAGCTCTTCGGGCGGATGCGGGTACGGGCTGAAGATCGTGCCGATACGACTCATGCCTCTACTCTGCCCCGAACCTCCGACATCGGGGCTGTCCGGCACGACCGACGTGCGCCGGGGTGTACCGAACTCCTGATCGTTCGAGCCCGAGCTCGGTTCCCCGCCGCAGGACAGCCCCCGCGGCAGAGTTCTCAGGATTTTCGCCCGTCTCGCGCCGGCGTCGGGGCACTCGAGGCCACCCATCCCGAGTCGACGCCCGGGCACCCGCGACCCGCCCCGGCGACTCAGGCAGCCGGCGCCGCCCGCCGCCGCGACCCACCGCCGGCACGGCAGAAGGCCCCCGGAACCACGGGGTTCCGAGGGCCTTCTCCGTCACGCGGCGAGCGCCGCGGCAGACACCGCGCGGACCACGAAGCCCGAGGCGTCGGCATCCACCGTCACCGCTCCCCCGTCGCTCAGCTCACCCGAGACGAACAGATCGGCGATGCGATCGTCGACCTCGCGCTGGATGAGCCGGCGGAGCGGCCGCGCGCCGTACTCGGGCTCGTACCCGACCTCGGCGAGGCGGTCGATGGCCGCGTCGGTCACCTCGAGGGCGACCTCGCGCGAAGCCAGTCGCCGCGAGGAGGCGCCCAGCAACAGGCGGACGATCTCGCGCAGCTGCGCTTTCTCGAGCTTCTGGAACAGCACGATGTCGTCGATGCGGTTGAGGAACTCGGGCCGCATCGCCTCGCGCAGCTTGCCCATGACCCGGTCGCGCAGGTCGGAGGCCTCGAACTCGCGTCCGGTGGTCGTGAAGCCGATCGCACCGGAGCGGGACGCCAGGATCTCGGCACCCAGGTTCGAGGTCATCACGATGACCGTGTTGCGGAAGTCGACCGTGCGCCCCTGGCCGTCGGTGAGGCGTCCGTCATCGAGCACCTGCAGCAGCAGGGTGAACACGTCGGGGTGCGCCTTCTCGATCTCGTCGAACAGCACGACCGCATAGGGGTTGCGGCGCACGCGCTCGGTGAGCTGACCGGCCTCGTCGTACCCGACGTATCCGGGAGGGGCGCCGACGAGGCGCGACACGGTGTGCCGCTCGCCGAACTCGCTCATGTCGAAGCGGATCACGGCACCGTCGTCGTCGAAGAGCGATCCGGCGAGAGCCTTCGCGAGCTCGGTCTTGCCGACGCCGGTGGGACCCAGGAAGAGGAACGAGCCGACGGGACGGTTCTCGTCGCCCATGCCCGTGCGGTTTCGACGCACGGCCTTGGCGACCGCGGTCACGGCGTCATCCTGTCCGACCACGCGGGCGTGCAGCTCGTCCTCCAGCTGCGCGAGCCGACCGCGTTCGGTCGCTGTGAGGCGTGCGACCGGGATTCCGGTGGCTCGACTGATCACGGCGGCGATCTCGGGTTCGTCGACCACGGCCGCAGCGCGCGGGGAACGCGTGGCCTCGTCGAGCTTCGCCTGCACCGTCGCCATCTCGTCGCGAAGGCGCGATGCCTCCTCGTAGTGCTCGGCCGAGACGGCGGCGTTCTTCTCCGCCTCGAGCGACGCCAGCCGTTCGAGCAGCGACGACGTGTCGACGGAGACCCCGAGCCGCAGCCGCAGCCGCGCTCCGGCCTGGTCGATGAGGTCGATCGCCTTGTCGGGCAGCACGCGGTCGGGCAGGTACCGGTCGCTCAGCTCCACCGCGGCGCGCAGGGCGTCGTCGGTGTACGTGACGGCGTGGTGCTCCTCGTACGCGGAACGGAGTCCGCGGAGGATCCCCACGGCATCCGCGAGCGACGGCTCGCCCACACGCACCGGCTGCAGGCGGCGCTCGAGAGCCGGGTCCTTCTCGATCGTGCGGTACTCGCGCAGCGTCGTCGCGCCGATGAGACGCACGTCGCCGCGCGCGAGACGCGGCTTGAGGATGTTGCCGGCGTCCATCGACCCGTCGCCGCTGCCGCCCGCACCGACCAGCGTGTGCACCTCGTCGATGAAGACGACGAGCTTCTCGGATGCCGCGATCTCCTCCACCGTCTGGGTGAGGCGCTCTTCGAAGTCACCGCGGTATCGGGCGCCGGCGAGCATCGCGGCCAGGTCGATCGAGACCACGCGCGTGCCGCGCAGCTGCTCGGGCACCTCGTCGGCGACGATCGCCCGCGCGAGTCCCTCGACGATCGCGGTCTTTCCGACGCCGGCCTCACCGATCAGCACGGGGTTGTTCTTCGTGCGGCGGCTGAGGATCTCGATCGTCTGCTCGATCTCGTCCGACCGACCGATCACCGGGTCGAGCTCGCCCGCGGTCGCGAGCGCGGTCAGGTCGGTGCCGAAGCGGTCGAGGTTCGGGGTGGCGGATGCCGTTTCGCTCGGCGCTGCGGTCTCGGTGCCGCCGACGACCGTCTCACGCACCCCCTGGGTCAGGGCCTCGGCGGTGACGCCGGCCTGCGCGAGGATCTGCCCGGCCGGGGCGTCCTGGGCGAGGACGAGCGCGAAGAAGAGGTGGTCGGGGTCGACGTAGGTGGACCCGGCGGCCCGCGCGACCTGGAAGGCGTGGAACAGCGCGCGCTGCACGGAGCCGGCGATCACGGCACCGTCGACATCGGCCGCGTCGCTCGCGGCGGGAAGCCGGCTCTCCGCCGCCCGCGCGATCGCGGCGGGATCGGCGCCGAGACGGGCGACGGCCTCGCGTGCGGGCGACTGCCCCACGAGGACGTGCAGCACGTGCAGGGCGTCGAGCTCACGCTGGCCGCGGCCGAGCGCGAAGCGGCCCGCCGCCTGGAGAGCCTCCTGCGTGCGAGCGCTCAGGAAGCGGCTGAGGTCGATGGACCGTTCGGCGCGCGCCCGCTCCCCCGCGAGGTAGCGAGCGAGGAACTCGTCGAACGATTGGGCACCGTTTTCCCCGGTACCGGGGGTGAAGTCTTCGGGCACGAACGTCTCCTGTGATACATGAGCCAAGCTCACTCAAGTTTGATACTTGAGCGGCCATGTATCAAGTTCAACGACGCCGTCCCGAGGTTATTCCCGGCAACCGGGACCCCCGGTGAACAGCGCCGCCCGTCGGCCGTCAACCCGCGCGGAGGGCGGGATCCGCGGCATCCCACAGCTCCACCGTCTGCACGAGCCAGAACACCGCGAACAGCGCCACGACGACGGACTCCCCGAGGAAGACCACCGGCACGCCGCCGACATTCGCCGTCGCCGCTCCCCCGGCGATCAGCACGGCGACCAGAGCCGTGAGCGAACACAGGATGCCGACGGCGACCACGCCGTACAGCACCCGGAAGCGACGCGGGGCGCGCTGCGGGCGCCACGCCGACACCGCCGCGACCAGACCGATCACGCCGAAGAACCCGACCGCGGCGACGTTGTGCGCTCCGCGGACGAAGCTCTCGAAGTCGATGAGCGCCCACGCCAGGAAGCCGACCACGACGAGGGCGACGGTGGCCAGGGTCACGACGGTGCCGACACCCGCGTTCGCCTGCGTGCGCGCGAGGACGGCCGCGACGATCACGACGACGACGGAGACGGATGCCACGGCGATCCCGTTGTTGATCACGCCGGGGATCTCGGCGGCGGGCACGCACACGGCTCCCCGCGGACAGGAGGGGGCGGAGAAGGGGGTCGGAACCAGCGCGACGACCAGCGCGAACACCGCCGCCACGTCGAGCAGCCCCTGCTCGATGCTGCGCCCGGAGAGGACGAGAAGCGCCAGGGCGATCGCGCACAGACTCCCGACGAAGAGGTTGCCCGCCGGCGTGTAGAACGCGGCGCTGATCGAGGGGAGCACGCCCGCCCTCGCCACCTCGAGCCCGATCGACACCGCGAGAACGAGCGTCGCCGCCACGATCGACAGCCGGACGTAGCGGTACGTCCGCTGGGTCGACGTGGTGCGCAGGCGCATGCCGACATCCTGGCACCGACCACGGACACCGCCGTACCGGGTCGGGCGGGCCGGGTCGGGCGGGCGCCGCGTGCCCCGCGGGCGCTAGCGTGAAGGTGTGGCAGCCCTGACTCCCGACGACGGCGACGCGACTGCCCGCCCCTCGCACGCACGCCGGGGCGGTGCCGCCCCGACGATCCACGATGTCGCCGCAGCCGCGGGTGTGTCGAAATCGGTCGTGTCGCGGGCGCTCTCGGGCGCGCCGGGCGTCGCCGAGCGAACGGTCGCCCGCGTGCGCGATGCAGCCGTGAGCCTGGGCTACGTTCCGAACGCGCACGCCCGCGGCATGTCCGCGCACCGCACGCACACGCTCGGCGTCTTCGTCCGCGACGCGGCGACACCCTTCTACGGGCACCTGCTCACGGCCTTCCAGGAGAGAGCCGCCGAACGGGGCTACCGCGCCGTGACCGCGACCGGGGCCGGCTCCTTCTCGATCGCCGAGGAGCGGCGCGCGCTGGAGACCCTCGTCGCCCTCCGCGTCGAGGGCCTGATCGTGTGCAGCGGAGCCCTGCCGGTCGAGGACGTGATCCCCTTCGCGGCACGCATCCCGACCGTGGTGGCGGGCCGCCCCGAGCAGGACCCGTCGGTGAGCAGCGTGTACTGCGACGAGGTCGCGGGCGGACGCGGGCTCGCCGATCACGTCGCGAGCCTCGGCCATCGCCGGGTCGCGGTGATGACCCTGTCGCCGAAGGACTCACTCACGCAGGCCCGGCGCACAGAGGCGATGGTCGCGCGTCTTCGCGAGCACGGCGTCGACGTCGTCACCGTCGCCGGAAACGACGCGGGTCCCCGCGCCGACAGCATCGCGCCGATCGTGCGCGCCGTGCGCAACGCCGGAGTGAGCGCCTTCATGACGCCGAGCGACGCCTGGGCCATCGCCGCCCTCGAGTGCCTCCGCGACGCGGGGCTCACCGCACCCGATGACCTCTCGATCACGGGGTACGACGGGGTGTCGCCCTTCACCACGTCGCTGCTCGGCATCACGTCCTGGCGCCAGCCACTGGGCCGGATCGGCCGTCTCTCCGTCGACGACGTGGTGGATCAGATCGACGGCGACGCCACCGGCACGCAGCACCGCGCGATCGACGGGGAGCTCATCGTGGGGCGAACCGCCACCCGGGCCTGACCACGTCACTCGTCGTTCACCCACTGGACGAGCGTTCGTCTCTTGCGGCCCTGCTCGTCGGGATGAGGATAGGGAACGTTCCCTATCCTCTCCTCGAAACGAGATCGAATGACCAAGGATTCCGACCGCACCCGTCCGCGCGACGACAGCGATCCCTTCCGCTACGGCATCTACCTCCGCCCCGATGCCCGCACCTGCCGCGCCGTGACCGTCGTCACCGACCAGCTCCGCGCCCAGTACGGGCTCGTCTCCGCGGGGGCCTTCCCCCCGCACGCGACCCTCGTCGGCAGCCAGCCCTTCGGATTCGCCGAGCCGGACGTCATCGACGCCCTGTCGACGCTGCTCGCCGAGCGCCCGGCGTTCCCCGTCCACAACGCCGGCGTGCGCGGCCAGGGCCAAGGGGTCGTGTACGACGTGAGCGAGAACGCCGACGGGAGCGTCAACACGGACATCGTCGAGCTCGCGCGCGACATCGATCGCGCGATCGCGCCGTTCCGGCGCCCCATCCACAACCCCGAGAACAACGACTTCCGTCCCGAGTCCTTCCGCGCCCACCTGTCCCTGGCCTCGCACGACCTCTACGTGCGCCCCGACCTGCGCGGCGAGGTCGCCGACTTCATCCGCGACCTCGAGGTCCCCGTCCCCACGGGTTTCGCCGGCGACACCGTGGTGCTCTACCGCACCTCGAGCGCGGACTGGTCCGGCCGGTGGTGGCAGACCCTGACCTGGGAGCACCTGCGCACCTGGAAGCTCGCCCAGGTCTGATCCGAACCGGGGGAGGGATGCCGCGCCCGCCGCGCGGCATCCCTCCCCCGCCCTCAGTGCTCGACGCGGCCCCACGGCGCCGACAGCGCCTGCACCCGCTCGCGCAGGGCGCGGTGGTCGCCGCCCGCCCCCCAGGCGACGTAGTCGAGGGAGGCCTGCGGGCGCGGCTCCCGCTCACCGGCGCGGAATCCGGCGTACTCGCCACCCGCGCGGCGGAGGATATGAGCCCCGGCCGCGACGTCCCACGGATTCGTGTCGAACCCCATCGTCGCGTCGGACCACCCCGCCGCCACGTGCGCGAGGTTGAGCGCGCCGCTCCCGGTGCTGTGGTGGTGCTGGTAGTCGCGGGTGATCTGGGCGAGCAACGCGAACGCCTCCGCGCCCAGCAGGTCGACGTCGTGCGAGCCCGGGAAGCTCGTCAGCAGCGTCGAGCGATCGTCGCGCGCCGAGCCGGATCGCATCGGCGCGCCGTTCAGGGTCGCCGGTCCCGCCCCGGCGGCGAACAGGTTGTCGGCGACGGGGTCGAGGATCACGCCCGCGACCACCTCGCCGTCGAGCTCGGCGGCGATCGAGATGCACCAGTAGGCCAATCCGCGAGCGAAGTTCGCGGTGCCGTCGATCGGGTCGATGATCCAGCGCAGTCGCGCGTCGCCCGAGCTGCCGGTCTCCTCGCCGAGGATCTCGGAGCCGGGTGCGCCCCGCTGCAGCTCGGCGCTGATCACGTGCTCGGCGTTCTTGTCGTGCACGGTCACGACGTCGTGCGGGTCGCGTTTGAACGACACGCTCATGTCGGAGCGGAAGGCCTCGAGAAGCGCAGGCGCTGCGGAACGCGCGGCGCCCTGCGCGAGCAGGCACAGGGTGTTCGGGTCGTCGGGAGTGGGGATCGTCATGGGTTCTCCGTTCGGGGTCCCTGGGATTGAGTCAGGTCTCCCTGAACACCGCGTGAACGCTCGGAGACCGCTCGCCGGGAACGATTGACCGCCCCGGAACCCGTGCCGCAAAGTAGTGCCGTCCCCGAAACGGGAACGTTCCCTATGACCGGAAAGGTCCGGATGTCGGCCTCGATCCTTCCCCTCCGACGCGCCCCCCGCGCGGTGAGCCCCACGCGCGCCACCCCGTCGTGGCGGCGCGTCGACCGCCGTCTCGGCATCGCCCTCCTCATCCCCGCGTTCGCGGTCTTCACCGTCTTCGTCTTCTACCCGCTCGGCAAGGTCATCTGGCTGAGCACCCAGGGCACCGACATCTTCGGCCAGGCGGCCGGGTTCGTCGGCGCGAAGAACTTCGTGACGCTGTTCACCGACCCGCACTTCGGCGAGACGCTGCTGCGCACCGCGGTGTTCTGCGTCGCCGTCGTGGCAGGACGCGTCGTCGTGGGACTCGCCGTCACGATCCCCCTGACGATGACGCTGCGCGGGATGCCGATCTTCCGCGCCCTGCTCACCTCGCCCCTGGTGGTGTCGGTGTCCGCGGCATCCGTCGCCTTCGCCGCCATGCTCTCGCCCGCCAACGGCTTCGTGAACTCCGTCATCACGCGGTTCGGCGGCACCGCCGTGCCGTGGCTGACCAGCACCCAATGGGCCTTTCCGAGCGTGATCGCCGTCACGGTCTGGGGATCGCTCGGCTTCACGGTCCTCCTTCTGCTCGGCGCGTTCGGCGCCATCGATCGCGACGTGATCGAAGCGGCGCACCTCGACGGCGCGGGATCGGCCCGCACCCTGTGGTCGATCTCGCTGCCGCTGATCACCCCCACGCTCTTCTTCATCGTCGTCACCGGCGCGGTCGAAGCGCTCACCACCTTCGGACAGATCCAGATCCTGACCGGGGGCGGCCCCGCGAACTCGACGTCCACCCTCGTCTACATGATCTACACGTCGGCGTTCGGGGCGGGCGGCGCCAACTTCGGCATGGCGGCCGCCACGGGGATCGTGCTGTTCGTGCTCGTCCTGGGGCTGTCGGTGGTGCAGTTCGGGCTCCTCGAGAAGCGGGTGAACTACTGATGGCCCTCGCACCCGCCGCGCCCCGTCGCCGCACGACTCTCGGCCGTCGCGTGCGGTCGACGCTGCTCGCCGCGTGGCTCGTCGCCGCGGTCGTCGTCGTCTGCTTCCCGCTCTACTACATCCTCGAGGGAGCCCTCACCCCGACCGAGTGGCTCAACCAGGGCCTCGCCGGTCTCGTGCCGGTGCACCTGACGCTCGACAACATCATCCGAGCGACCCAGGTCATCCCGCTCGGGCAGCAGTTCGCGAACAGCGTGGTCGTCACCCTCTGCCAGACCCTGCTCCAGGTGACGATCGGCATCGCCTCGGCCTACGCCCTCGTGTTCTGCGGGCTGAAACACACACGGGCACTCTTCCTCGTACTGCTGTCGAGCATCATGGTCCCCGCCGAGACGACCCTCATCGCGAACTACCTCACGGTCTCGTCGTGGCACCTGATCGACACCCTGCCCGCCGTCTTCCTTCCCTTCGCGGCGTCCGCGCTCAGCATCTTCCTGTTCCGTCAGGCCTTCCTCAGCTTCCCCGGGGAGCTGCGCGATGCCGCTCTCCTCGACGGGGCGGGGCACCTGCGCTTCATCCGATCGATGCTGCTGCCGGTCGTGCGCCCCACCCTGATCTCGGTCACCCTCGTCAGCGCGACCGCCGCCTGGAACGGCTTCTTCTGGCCGCTCCTGGTCACCAACTCCCCCGAGAACAGAACCGTCCAGGTCGGCATCGCCCAGCTCTCGAACGTCGAAGCCACCGATGTCGGTGTCGTCCTCGCCGGCGCCGCCCTGGTCACCCTCCCCGTCCTCCTCGTCGTCCTCCTCGCCCAGCGATTCCTCGCCGACGGCCTCACCGCCGGCGCCCTGAAGTAGCCACCCGAAAAGAAGGAACCCGACCCATGTCCCTCCGCACCCGCGCGAGTCTGGCCGCCACGGCCGCCGTGACCCTCGTTCTCGCCCTGTCCGCGTGCGCCGCACCGGGAGACGCGCAGCCGTCCGCGGCATCCGGTCCGATCACCCTCACCTTCTGGCACGAGATGACCGGGCCCGCCGCCACCGAGCTGGACGCCCTGGTCTCGCAGTTCAACGAGCGCGAAGCCGGCGCGATCACCGTCGAGGCCTCGTACCAGGGGTCGTACGCCGACGCGCAGACGAAGTACACCGCCGCCGTGCAGTCGGGCAGCACCCCCGACGTCCTGATGATGAACGACACGTCGACGGGGTTCCTCCTCGACTCGAAGAAGACGGTCCCGCTGTCGTCGTTCACCGACGCCGACCCCTCGTTCTCAGCCGACAGCTTCCCCCCGATCGTGCGCAGCTACTACGACGACGGGTCCGGCGGACTCGCCGCGATGCCGTTCTCGGTCTCGCAGCCCGTCCTCTACGTCGACCGCGCGCTCGCGACGCACGCGGGGCTGAACCCCGACACCCCGCCGACGACCCTCGCCGAGATCTCGTCGTGGGCGGAGAAGATCCACGCCGTGACGGGGGCGTACGGATTCTCGATGAACATGGCGGACTCCTGGATGCTGGAAGAGATGTCCGCCGCGGGCGGCGAGCTCTTCTGCACGCCCGACAACGGACGCGGGTCGGATCGCGCGACCGGTCTGCAGCTGACCTCCCCGACGCAGGTGGGCTTCATGACGACGCTGCAGAAGCTCTTCCTCGACGGCACCGCGCTGAACCCGGGCACCGACAACAGCGCCATGGTCTCGGCCTTCGCGACCGGGAAGGTCGGACTCATGCTGACATCGAGCGGTGCGTACACGACCGCCGACCCGCAGAAGACCGCGTCGAAGGTCGCCGCGTTCCCCCGCACCTCGAACAGCGCGGACGCCGGCGTCGTCATCGGCGGCAACGCCCTGTGGATCTCGGGGGACGGACACTCCTCCGCGCAACAGAGCGCCGCCTACGCGTTCGTCAGCTTCCTCCACTCGGCCGACGTGCAGGCCGCGTGGGCGAACGCGACGGGGTACCTGGCGTCCCACACCGGGGCCGGCGCCACCGCGATCGGCGCGCAGATGCTCGCCGACCCGAACGCCGAAGCCATGGCCGACCAGCTCGCGAACACGCCCGCCACCACGGCGAGCGCGGGATGCCGGACCGGCGCGCTGCCCGCCCTTCGCCCCACGGTGATCGGGGCCTTCACGAAGGTCGTCGAGGGAGCGGACGTCACCGACACGATGAGGGATGCCGAGAACCAGGCGGCGCAGCAGATCACCGCGTACAACCAGGCGGCGGGCTGAGCTCGGACCGACGTCGGAGGGGTCTGCCAGACTCGTCGGCATGCGCGAATTCCTCGCCGGCGCCGGCCTCCTCCTCCGCGGTCTCGGCCAGTGGCGCCGCACCCCCGGCGCGATGGCACTCGGGCTCATCCCGGGTGCCATCGTCGGCGTCGTGTTCGGCGCGGCCCTGGTGGGCTGGGGGTTCTGGCTCCCGAACCTCGTCGACGACTGGACGCCGTTCGCCGACGGGTGGGAGCCGTTCTGGGCCGGGGCCCTGCGCGTGGCCATCGGGGTCGCGTCGTTCGGTGCCGTCCTCTTCCTCTTCGCCGTGTCGTTCACCGCGGTCACCCTCACGGCCGGCGAACCGATCTACGACCGCATCTGGCGGGCGACCGAGCGCTCGGCCCTCGGGGCGGTTCCCGACACCGAGTACGGCTTCTGGCGCGGGGTCGGTGACAGCGTGCGACTGGTGCTGCGCGGCATCCTGGTCGCCCTCCTCGCCTGGCTGCTCGGGCTCATCCCCCTCGTCGGCGGGGTGCTCGGCACGGTCGTGGGTCTGCTCCTGACGGGATGGCTCCTCGCCGACGAGCTCACCTCGCGCGCCCTCTCGGCGCGCGGCCTCGATCGCCGCGCCCGCCGCGCGCTGCTGCGCGAGAACCGCGCGCGAGCCCTCGGCTTCGGGGTGGCGACGCAGCTCTGTTTCCTCGTGCCGCTGGGCGCGGTCGCGATCATGCCGGCGGCCGTCGCCGGCAGCACGCTCTGGGCGCACGCCGCCCTCGGCGAGAATCCGCCCCGGGAGTCGGTCGGACCCGAGGCGCGACGCGTCGACCCGGCACGGTAGCCTGGAGCGACCGAAGGGATCCTCATGTTCATCGTCTCGCTCATCCTGTTCGTCGGGGGCATGCTGCTCACCGGCCTCTCGTTCTCGCTCGCGGCTCCCGCGCTGTTCTTCGCCCTCGGCATCATCCTGGTCTCGGCGTCGCTGGCGCTGCCCTTCCACTTCGGCACCCGGTAAGCGCGGGATCTCGGCCATGACGACCTCCACCGTGGCCGACTACCTCCTCGATCGGCTGGCCGAAGCAGGAGTTCGGCACCTCTTCGGGGTCCCCGGCGACTTCACGCTCGCCTTCCTCGACCACGTCGAACGCCACCCGCTCATCGAGTGGGTGGGCTGCGCGAACGAACTCGGCGCGGGCTACGCGGCGGACGGCTACGCGCGACTGCACGGACTCGGGGCACTCAGCACGACCTTCGGCGTCGGTGAGCTCTCCGCCATCAGCGCGGTCGCCGGCAGCTATGCCGAGCACGTCCCCGTCCTGCACATCGTCGGCGCTCCCACCACCGCGGTCCAGGCCGCCGGACGCGCGAGCCACCACTCCCTCGGCGACGGCGACTTCGGGCACTTCGCCCGCATGACGGCGGAGGTGACCGCCGCGCAGGAGATCCTGACGGCGACGGATGCCACGGCCCAGATCGACCGCCTCCTCACGGAGGTGCGGCATCGGCGCCTGCCCGGCTATCTCCTCATCCCCGCCGACGTGGGCGAGGCGCCCGCGGAACCGCCCGCGCAGCCCCTCCCCTCGCCCGACGCCGTCACCGACCCCGCCGTGCTGACGCGGTTCCGCGACGCCGTCGCCGCGCGGCTCGCGGTCGCCGACTCCGCGGCGGTGCTCGCCGACATCCTCGTCGCGCGCCTGGATGCGGAGAGCCACCTCCACCGCATCCTCGCCACCGGGGTGCCGCACGCCTCGCTGCTGTGGGGCCGTCGCGTGGTCGACGAGTCGGCATCCGGATACCTGGGTCCGTATCTCGGCGCGGCCAGCGCGCCGGCCGTCCGCGCGGGCATCGAGGACGCCGACGTGCTCGTGATGGCCGGCGTGCAGTTCACCGATCTGACGAGCGGATTCTTCTCGCAGCACATCGACCCGGCGCGCACGATCGAGATCCGCGGGGAGCACGCGCGGATCGGGGACGACGACTTCCGCCCGCTCGCGATGCGCGACGCCCTCGATGCGGTGGCCGAAGAGCTCGCCGCGCTCCCCGGTCGCTTCGCCGTCGCCTCCGACGCGCCGGGCGTCACGCCCCGCCTCCCCGACGAGCCCGGCGCCCCGCTCTCCCAGGGAGCGCTCTGGCGCGAGGTCGCGGCCTTCCTCCGCGAGGGCGACACGGTGCTCGCCGACCAGGGGACGTCGTTCTACGGCATGGCCGGCGAGCGCCTCCCGCACGGCGTGGTCTTCGGCGGACAACCGCTGTGGGCCGCGATCGGCTTCACCCTGCCGGCGATCCTCGGGGCCGCCCTCGCGCGCCCGGAACGACGCCCAGTGCTGCTCATCGGCGACGGCGCGGCGCAGCTGACCAGCGCCGAGCTCGGCACGCTCGTGCGCCACGGCATCCCGGCGGTCATCGTCGTCGTCGACAACGCCGGCTACACGGTGGAGCGCGTGATCCACGGTCTCCACGAGGAGTACAACGACATCGCCGCCTGGGATTGGACGGCGCTGCTGGCGTCGATGGATCCCGCCGGCGCGAGCGTCGGGGTGCGCGTCGACAGCGTCGGCGGGCTGACCGCGGCCCTGGCCGACGCGCGGGCGGCGACGGGGCTCACGCTCATTCAGGCCGTGGTCCCCGCGGACGACGTGCCGCCGGTGCTCGCCGATCTCGCGGCCGCGGCCGCCGCGGCGAACCGGCGCTCCTGACAGGGCGCGCGCCGATCACGTTCGCGGGCGGCGCCCCGTTGACGTCCGCGCGGGGTGCGCGCCCTTCACACCCGAGCGCAGCGCGACGCCGATGCCGACGCGACGCGACGCCGACGCGGCGCGACGCGAGAAAACGTCGCCGCCGGGTACCGTAGCCGGGTGCCGTTCTCGTTCGATGCCCTCCGCCGCTGGCCCGACCTCGAGGCACCCGAGCTGCTGGCCGCCGACGCGGCCGACCGGCTGATCCTCGACGAGTCCGCCGAGGCGCGCGCGGGTCTCAGGGAGGGAGAGCTCGTCGTGATCGGCGACGCCTACGGCGCTCTCACGCTGGCCGCGGCCGACGCCGGCGCCCGCGGCATCCGGGTGCACCAGGACGAGCTGACGGGCGAACGCGCCCTCTCGGCGAACGCCGAGACGACCGGACTCACCGACACCTACGCCTCCCACGATCGGGATGCCGCTCTGCTCGCCGAGGCCCGGATCGTGCTGCTGCGCCTGCCGAGGTCTCTGCGCGAGCTGCGCGACGTGGCCGGGCTCATCGCTGAGCACGCGCGCCCGGACGTCGTGGTGTTCGCGGGCGGGCGGCTGAAGCACATGACCGTGACGATGAACGACGTGCTGCGCGAACGCTTCGACCGCGTCGACGTCTCGCACGCCCGGCAGAAGTCCCGCGTGCTGATCGCGCGCGGTCCCCACGACGGCGCCGAGCCCGAACCCGAGCGGACCCGGGTCGACGGGCTCGAGATCCGTTCCTTCGGCGGGGCGTTCGCGGGGGCCTCGCTCGACATCGGCACGCGGATGCTGCTCGCGCACCTCCCCGAACCGGCGGGCGACGAGGCGATCGACCTCGCGTGCGGAACCGGGATCGTCGCGGCGGCCCTGGCGACGCGGCATCCCTCCCTCCGCGTGCTCGCGTGCGATCAGTCGGCGATCGCCGTCGCCTCCGCGCGTGCCACGGCCGAGGCGAACGGCGTCGCCGACCGGGTCACGGTGGTGCGGGACGACATGCTGCGCTCACGCCCCGACGACAGCGCGTCGTTCATCGCGTTGAATCCGCCGTTCCACTCGGGTGCGGCTGTGACCGACGGCATCGCCCCGCGCATGTTCGCCGATGCGGCGCGTGTGCTGCGGGTGGGCGGCGAGCTGTGGACGGTGTGGAACTCGGCGCTGCAGTACCGTCCCGCGCTCGATCGCCTGGTCGGTCCCACGCGCCAGGTCGCGCGCGACCGCAAGTTCACCGTGACGGTGTCGACGAAGCGCTGAGCGCCCGCGCGGGTCGCTGAACGCCCGCCCCGGCTCCTGCGCCCGTCGATGAGACCGCGGGCATCGACACGCTCAGCCCTTGCCGCCCGGCGGACCCACGATCAGCAGCACGACGAACACCACCGCGACCACGGCGACGAGCGCGAGGCCCAACGCCCAGGGGCGTCGCAGGAAGAACCGCAGCACGCGGTCGATCGGCCGGCGGTCGCGCGGATCCCCGCTGTCGTCGAGGCGCCACGCCCCGCGCAAGCGGCCCGAGCGCTGCAGCCAGATCTCGGTCGGGATCGTGGCGTACGGGATCACGGCACTGACGATCGCGATCGCCGCCGGGCCGAAGCCCCAGCGCTGGTTCAGCGCGACGAGCACCGCGGTCGCACCGTAGGCGAGGAACACGAAACCGTGGATGCCGCCGCCGATCGACACCGCGATCGGGAGATCGGCCGTCGCCCGCAGGATGAGTCCCGCGATGAGGAGGGTCCACGAGATCGCCTCGGCGATCGCGAGCGTACGAAACAGGGTCAGGGGCGTGCGGAACACGTCTCTCCTCGTCCGGGGTCGGGGCTTTCCACCCTACGGAACCCGCCGCCGCGGCATCCGGGGTCTCCTCGACGTCGAACGACGCTCACTCGATGGGCTGGTCCTCGTCGTCCAGCGACGGGTCCGACCTGTCGGCCTCGGCCGCCGTGGTCGTGTCGGGCTCGGGACCCGGTTCGATCGGGGGCTTCTCTCGCTCGGTCTGCATGCCTCCACCCCATCAGATCACCCACCGGATGCCAGGGTCTTGACGCACAGCGGTCCCGCGTCGCGCGCGCGTAGGCTGGAGGGATGGCGGAATCCCGGGGGCGCGTGTGGACCGGGGTCATCCGCGTGGGGCCGCGGCAAGGCGATCACCGCGTCGCGCTCCGGGCCGTCCTCAGCGTCGGCGCTCCCCTGCTCGTGCTGTTCCTGATCGACCGTCTGGATCTCAGCGTCTACGCGAGCTTCGGCGCGTTCGCCGCTCTCTACGGGCGCATGGACGTCACACGGACGCGCGTGCGGATGCAGGCGACCGCGGGCGGCATCCTCGTCGCCTCGATGCTCATGGGAACAGCACTGTCGTTCCTCGCGGCGCCGGCCCTGCTCAGCGTCGCGGCGATCGCCGTGCTGGCCGCGGCGGTGACCCTGTTCGCCTACCGGAAGCGCTGGCATCCGCCCGGCGCCCTCTTCGCGGTGTTCGCCGCCGGAGCGACCGCGAGCTTCGCGGCGACGGGAGCGACGTTCGGTCTCGTGCTGCTCGTGGGCGGTGCGAGCGTGGTCTGGAGCCTCGTCGTCACGACCGTGTTCGCGCTGGGCCGGCGGGCCTCGTGGCGACGCCCACCGCGCACGCGGCCGCCGATCGGCGCGGTCGCGTGGGAGATGACGGCCACCGTCGGTGCTGCGGCGCTGCTCGCCGGGGTGGCGGGCGCGCTTCTGATCGGCACGCACTGGTACTGGGCCATGGTCGGCGCGGTCGCCGCGGTCGGGGGTGCGCACGTGAACGCGCGCCTCATCCGCGGCGTGCAGCGCCTGGGAGGGACGCTGCTGGGCGTGCTCATCGCGGCGGGACTGCTCGCCCTCGACCTGCCGCCGCTGCTCGTCATCGTGATCGCCGTGGCCCTGCAGGCCGCGGCCGAGATGTTCGTGGGGCGCAACTACGGCATCGCGATGATCTTCATCACGCCACTCGCGCTGCTGATGATCTCCCTGGCATCGCCCGCCGGTCCCGAGCTGCTGCTGCGCGATCGCGTGCTCGAGACGGTCATCGGCGTCGCGGTCGGAACGGCGGTGGCCATCGTGTCCGCGGGACTCCGACGGCGCCCCGCGAGAGACTGACCCCATGGATGCCGAAAGCACCCGTCGTCTCGGAAGCGACGCCGCCGAACGGATCAGTGCGGGTTGCTACGGCGCGCTGGTCTCGGCATCCACCCTCATCGGTCTCGGCGACGCCGATCTGAGCGACGTGATCCTCGTCGTCGCGCTGACGAACCTGGTGTATTTCGCGACCCACGTGTTCGCGTACTCGCTCGGCGATGTGTCGTCGAAACGTCCGTGGACGATCGTCCGCCACCACCTCGCGGTGAGCGCGCCGATGGTGTCGGTCACCTTCCTGCCGCTCCTCGTCGTCGTGGCGCTCGTCGCGACGGGCGTCGACCTGCCGACCGCGCTGCTCTGGGGCGTCGGCGTCGCGATGGCCTACTTGGTCGCCGTGGCGACGATCGGCGCCCGCCTGCGGGGGTACTCCCCGATCGTCGTGATCCTCACGGCCGTCGGCGCCGCGATCATCGCGGGGCTGCTGATCGTGGCGAAGCTGCTGCTGCACTGATCGGGTGTCGGCGGCGCCGCACGGCTCAGACCGGCGCCGTCGTGTGATCCCCGTGCCGGTGCACGATGCGCCAGGCCCCGGCCTCGCGGCGCCAGACGTGGGTGACACGGACGACGAACGCGCGCGGCTCGGCGCCGTCCACCGACAGCACTCCGCTCTCGCGTCCCGCGGTCATCGCCCAGTCGTCGCCGACCAGCACGCGGTCGTACTCGGGCACGAGGGTGCCGCCGCGGAAGCGTCGCGCCACGACCTCGAGCGTCGCCTGCACGTCGGCCGCAGTCGTCGCGTGCGTGCCGAATCCACCCATGAGGGTGGCGTCGTCGGTGCGGGTCCACAGCGCCGCGAAGGGTCGAGGGTCGCCGTGGCCCATGGCATCCAGAGCCTGCGCGAGGTCGAGGAGAGCGTCGTCGAACGTCATGAGGACATCGTCGCGCACGCACGGCCCGGATCGCGCGTCCCGGGTGGGGCCGGCCCGTGCCAGGCTGGGTGATCGTGAGCCCCCACTCCCCTGCCCCCCGCCTGACCGTCGTCGGCGCGATCAACGTCGACCTCACCGCGCGCGTCGACCGGGCCCCCGCCGCCGGCGAGACCGTCGCCGACGGTGTCCTCGAACGCGGGCCCGGCGGCAAAGGCGCCAACCAGGCCGTCGCCGCCGCGCGGCTCGGGGCCGAGGTGCGGCTGGTCGGCGCCGTGGGCGAAGACCTCGACGGGCGCGGCATCCGGGATCACCTGTCCTCGGTGGGCATCGACGCCTCCGGCGTGCAGACCACGGAAGCGGCCACGGGAACCGCGCTGATCGTCGTCGATGCCACGGGCGAGAACTCGATCGTCGTGTGCGCGGGCGCGAACGCGGCGATCGACGCGGACGTGCTCGGCATCGAACCCGGCGCCGCGGTGCTGATGCAGCTGGAGGTCTCGGATGCCGTCGTCTCGGCCGCCGCGGGAGCCGCGGGGTACCTCGCGCTGAACGCCGCCCCGGCGCGTCCCCTGCCCGCGGGGGTCCTCGACCGCTGCGACCTCGTCATCGTGAACGAGACCGAGTACGCGCAGCTCCCCGAGGTGCACGACGCGCCGCTCCTGTGCGTGACGCTCGGTGCCGAGGGCGCCCGCCTGTACCGGCACGGCGAGCTCGTCGCGTCGGCCGCGGGAGTGCCCACGACCGTCCGCAACACCGTCGGCGCCGGAGACGCGTTCTGCGCCGCCCTCGTGTGCGGACTCCTGCGCGGCGACGCCGAGACCGAGGCTCTCGCCCGCGCCTGCGCGGTGGGGGCCACGGCCGTCGCCGACGACGCCTCGCAGCCCGCGCTCGCACCGCTCGACACGTACGGAGTATCCGCATGACCCGCCGCCCGATCCTCGTCGACTGCGACACCGGCATCGACGACGCCCTCGCCCTCGCGTATCTGCTGGCCGAGCCGACCGTCGAGATCGTCGGTGTCACGACGGTGTCCGGGAACACGGATGCCGCCCGCGCGGCCGCCAACACCCTGTCGCTGTTCGAGCTCGCCGGGGTCGACGACATCCCCGTCGCGATCGGCGCCCACGACTTCCGCGGGCGCGCGTACGCCGGCGGGGCGCCGCACGTCCACGGGGAGGACGGGGTCGGCGGCATCGCGCTGACGGCGGCGGCCCGCGCCCACGATGCCCGCGCGGCCGTCGAGCTCATCGATCACCTGGCCCAGCGGCATCCGGATCTGACCGTGCTCGCCCTCGGACCGCTCACGAACCTCGCCGCGTACGCCGAGACCCCCGGAGCGACGGCGTTCGACCGGCTCATCGTCATGGGCGGTGCGTTCGCGCACTCGGGCAACGTCACCGCGTGGGCCGAGGCCAACATCCACAACGACCCCGAGTCCGCCGCCGTCGTGTTCGCGCAGGACTGGGACATCACCGCCGTCCCCCTCGACGTGACGATGACCCAGACCCTGGATGCCACCGACCTCGTGCGCCTCGACGCGATCCCCGGCGCGTTGCCCCGGGCGTTGGCCGCGATGCTCCCGGCGTACCTCGACTTCTACGACGGCCGGGTCTTCCCCGACCGCCGCTGCGCGCTGCACGACCCGCTCGCCGCGATGGTCGCCGCGGGCGCGCTGCGCGGGGTGAGCGTCGCGCGCGGCCGGATCGACGTGCGCCTCGAACGCGGCGAGCGCGGACGCACCGTGTCGTCGCACGCATCCGAGACTCAGCGCTGGGTGCGCGGCATGGAGGGGTCCGCGGTCGAGCTGCTGCTGGACCGGCTCGAGCGGCGGGTCTGGCCGGGCTGAGCGAGAGCGGCGTCTACCGAAGCTCCGCGGGACGCGTTGCGCGCGCACTCGCCCAGCGCGCCAGGTCCACGACCAGGGACCGCACGGCGGGGCTGTCGTACGCCTCGACGTCGTGGCCCAGGGCCGAGTACGCGGACCGCCCCGCGTCACCCTCGCGAACCCAGACCACCGGGTGCGGCTCACCCGCGTGATCCTGGCGGTACAACACTCGCGTGTCGTCGGCGACGCGGAGCCACGAGTACGCCTCGTCCAGGGTGTCGATGACGGCGGGCAGGTCCGTCGACGCGGTCTCCGTGCGCTGCAGGCGCAGCGGCCCCCGCTCCGGGTGCATGGTGCGACCCCGCACCCACCGGCCGCCGAGTCGCATCTCCCAGAGGTCGTCCTCGGGCAGGAGCGTCGACGCCACGTGCAGCGCGAGCAGCCCCCCGGTGTGCTCCTCGATCACCGCGCGGAGGTCTCCGTCGCGCGGATGCGCCTGCGGCCCGCCGCCGGCGTTGACGATCAGCAGATCGGCCCCCCTCGCCCGCTCGGCGAGATCGTCGACACGCAGCACCGTGTCCACCGAGAACCCCTCTCCGCGGAGGGTGTCGGCGACCGCCGCGCTGGTCTCGAGGAACGGATGCCAGGGGTCGGCGTAGTCGCCACCGCCCGAGAACAGGACCGCGCGGCTCATGCGGGTGCCGCCGTGGACCCGCGCAGGATCAGGCGCGGCTCCACGTGGAGCTGCAGCGGCGGCTCAGCGCTCGGCTCGGAGACGAGGTCGATGAGCATCCGCGCGGCGAGCGCGCCGACGCGGCGTCGGTCGGGTGCCACCGCAGCGATCGGCGGGTCCGCGTGGGCGGAGACGTCGTCGTCGTAGGCGATGATCGACAGCTGCTGCGGCACGCTGATCCCGCGCGCCCGCGCGTTCTGCAGGAGACCGAAGAGCGAGTTCTCGTCACCGTGGCAGAACAGCGCCGTGGCGCCGGTGCGCTCCACGGCATCCATGACGACATCCGCCCCTCCGCGTTCCCAGCGGGGTCCGGCTCCGAGTTCTGCCGGCCCCAGGATGCCGCTTCCTTCCGCGATCCCGAGCCGGTCGAGCGCGTCCCTCCAGCCGAGGCGGACGAACTCCGAGCTCTGCGAGCTGCCGCGACTGACCATGAGGACGCGGCGATGACCGAGGGACGTGAGGTGCCGCACGGCGGAGAGCGCGCCGCGCTCGTGCGCGGTGCGCACCGACGACACCATCCCCAGGCCTCCGCCGGGGAGCTCACGCTCCACGAACACCACCGGAACGCTCAGGCTCTCGAGCTTCTCCAGGAACGCGGGGGGAGCCTGCCGCTCCGAGACGGTGGGCACCCACAGCAGTCCCGAGACACCGCCGGCCACCAGTTCGTCGATGAGGCGGTACTCCTCTTCGAGGTCGTACTCGGAGATCGCGAGACGCATCTCTCCACCCGACGCGAGGACGTCGTTCACCCCTTCGACGACGTACCGGTAGTAGTAGGACGTCGGCACGACCACACCGATGGTGCCCGCGAAGGTGATGTCGGGACCGGCCGAGGACTCGGAGCGCAGAACGGCACCGCCTCGAACCTTGTCGAGCACCTGCTCGGCCACCAGCGAGTCCAGGTCGCGGCGCACGGTCACGTGCGAGACGCCGAGATCACTGACGAGCGAGGTGATGCTGACCGCTCCGTCCTGTTGCGCGCGACTGAGAATCCGCGCACGTCGTTCCGCAGCGAGCATCGAGGCCTCCTTTGCCTGTGTTCGACGGTCTCATCCTAATCAACTGATCTCTTTTGATCCAGCATGAGAATTTCTGCGTTTCATCCTCCTTTCTGTTTCTGTTCCTTGCCATATCTTTCCATTCGTGACCATACTGACGGGTCGCTGGCAACGACGCCGCGATGACTCGAAGGAGACGTCATGATTCGACGACGAACGACCCTCTGGATCGGCGGTGCGACGAGCGTCGCCCTCGCCGCGGGAGGGGTGATCACCGCGGTACCGGCATTCGCGGCGACGGTGGAGCAGGTGGCCGTGAGCCAAGCCGGTTACAGCGCATCCGGCCTCAAAGTGGGGTCGGTCGTCGTGGACGGAGATCTGTCCCCCGGCACGTCGTGCCGCATCCTGCAGGGGACGACGGTCGCGGTGCCCTCGTGCGCGCTCGCAGACGCCGGGACGGTCTGGGGCGACCACGTGTACACCGTGGACTTCTCCGACCTCGCGACCCTCGGCGAGGACTACGTGCTCGAGGTCGACGGCGTCGCCTCCCCCCACTTCGGGATCCGCGACAACGTGTGGGCCGGCTACCTCGACGAGATGACGGCGTTCTACCGCCTGCAGCGCTCCGGGGTCGCCACCGCCGACGTCTACCCGGACGGCTACAGCAGCATCGCCCCCTCCGCCAAGATCTTCCACGGCCCCGGTCACCTCGACGACGCCGCGTCCGAGGACGGCACCGTCCACTACGACCTCACGGGCGGCTGGTACGACGCCGGCGACTACGGCATCTACGGCGGGAACCAGTGGGTCGGCGGCAACATCGCGATCAGCTACCTCCGCTACGGCGACACCCCGGCGGTCGCCTTCGACAACGACGCCAACGGCGTCCCCGACCTCGTCGACGAGGCGCGTTTCGGCAGCGAATACCTCCTGCGGATGTGGGATGCCTTCGACGGGGCGTTCTGGGACATCAAGGGCAGCGGCGGCTTCCAGCATCCCGACAAGCACACCGACGGCATCGTCGGCACGAAGGACGACCGACGGATCTCCGGCTACGGCGTGGGCGGCTCCGCGAAGGCCGCGGGGACCCTCGCCGCGACGGCGCGCGCCGTGGACAAAGCCCTGACCGATGGGGCCATCCCATCCGCCGACGTCGCGGAGTGGCAGGCCTTCTCCGCCCAGGCCCGCGCGGGTGCGGAAGGCTTCTACGCCTACGCCGACGCGCACCGGACGGATCCGCTCGGCGGGTACTCGACGACACGCGGAGGGATCGACAACTCGCTGCTGTTCGCCGAGGTCGAGCTCCACCTGCTGACGGGCGACACCTCGTATCGGGATGCCGCGGAGAGCACCATCGCGGCCACGGACTTCACCATCCTGTCCAACACGAACTACTGGGACCTCGCGCCCCTCTCGATGGCGGAGCTGTACCCCGTGGCGACGCCCACGGCGCAGGGCCAGATCCACACGTACCTCGCGAAGCAGCTGGACTATTTCCTCTCCAGCACCGACGACACGCCCTACGGCGTCGTCAACCAGTTCAAGAACTTCGGGGTCAACGAACCGCACGTCTCCTACGTCGCCGATGCGCTGCGCTACTACGAGCTGTTCGGCGACGAGCGCGCCCTGAAGGCGGTCCAGCGGGGACTGTACTGGGTGTTCGGGAACAACCCCTGGGGCACGAGTTGGGTGTCCGGCGTGGGTGAGAAGAGCGTGAAGTTCCTGCACACCCGCCTCGACGAGGACGCACAGAATCAAGCGGGCACGGGAGTCGTCGTCCCGGGCGCGCTGGTCAGCGGCCCGAATGCCCGAGACCCGCTGGATGTGCGCAGCGCCAGCCCGTGGTATGTCGATCGCCCGGTGTGGCAGGACAGCGGGCAGCAGTGGCGCTACAACGAGTACAGCGTCAGCATCGAGGCGGGACTCTTCTCGGCGCTGTTCGGCCTCACCGCCGTCGGGGATGCGCCCTGGTCCGCGGGGGCCGCGCCGGCCGCGCTGAACGTCACCTCGCCGCGCATCGGCGACGAGGTCACGGGAGACGTCACCGTCTTCGCCGAGAGCGATCTCGGCTCTCCCGCGATCGGACCGAGCTGGTCGCCCATGACCGTGTCGGGAGGCGTCGCGACCGGTGTCCTCAACGTCGACAACGCCGCCCCGTTCACGAACGCGCGGGTCGACGTCCGCGGCACGCAGCCCGACGGGTCCCAGGTGTACTCGTCGACGCACTACACGGTGGCACCTCCCCTCCCCACGCCGCAGAGCCCGTTGCTGTACGACGGGTTCGGCAAGGACGGACTGTTCGGTGTCCAGGGCTACACATGGGCGAACTGGTACAACAACCACGCCGGCGTGGGGTCGGTGACGAACACCACGGTCGACGGGCGGACGGTCGGACGGTTCTTCCAGAACCCCGCGACAGCGGCATCCCAGGCGAAGTTCCAGCCGTGGCACCACGCCGCGGACGCCAGCGGCTACCGCTACCTGAGCGTCACGATGCGCTCGCCCTCCCCCAACCTGCGCTTGCGGATCGAGGTCGCCGACGCGGACTCGAACCACCGCGTCACGGGGAACGCGCCCATCGCCGTGTCGAACACGTGGAACACGTACTCGTTCGACCTCGCGGCCTTCCCCGGCCTCGACCGCTCGCAGGCGAAGATCGTCTTCTGGCTGCAGCAGACGGCCGACACCGACGGCGAGCTGTTCGTCGACGACGTGAGCTTCACCAACCAGGCGTCGGGCACACCCCCGACCCTCACGGCGATCTCGCACACCGGCGGGCCGCTCACCACCGACGACGACGTCACCGTGCAGGCGACGTACACGGATGCCGACGGGCAGGCGCCGCACAAGGTCCAGCTCGTGCTGGACGGCGTGGTGCACGACATGGCGCCGGTGGATCCGTCCGACACGGTCGTGACCGACGGGGTGGTCTACGCCGTCACCGGGCCGTGGGTGAAGGGGGTGCACAGCTACGTCGTGCGCACCACCGACACCACATCGGCCGTGGTGACCTCCGCGACGACGACGGGCGTCGTCGTCCAGTGACCGCGAGAAGCGGGGGTGGGCTCCGGCTCACCCCCGCTTCTCGCTGTGCGTCAGGCCGAGAGGCCGAGCATCGACCGATCGACCACGTTCGCCGGTGCTGCACCCCGGACCAGGGCCTCCAGCCCGTCCAGCGCCGAGTCGGTGAGTCGCAGCGTCTCGGCATGCATCGCCCCGGCGATGTGCGGGGTCAGGACCACCCCGGGCGCGCCGAAGAGCGGGGAGTCGGCGGGCAACGGCTCGGGGTCCGTGACATCCAGGACGGCCCGCAGCAGTCCGCTCCGGCACCGCTCCAGCAGAGCCTCGGTGTCGACGAGCGATCCCCGGGCCGTGTTGATCAGCACCGCGTTCGGACGCATGGACGCGATCCGGCGCGCGTTCACCAAACGATGGGTGGAGGGGAGCTCCGGGGCGTGGATCGACACGATGTCGCTTCTCGCCATCAACGCGTCGAGTTCCACCAGGTCGGCGCCCGCTGCACGCACCGCGTCGGGCGCGGCGTACGGATCGGCCACCAGCACCTCGAAGCCGAAGGGAGCGAGCAGAGCCGCGACGCGCCGACCGACGCGTGAGAAGCCGACGATGCCGACGACGCCGCCGAACGTCGCCGACGGCGGGACCCCGTCACGCCAGACTCCGGCGACCTCTCGCGTGGACGCGTACCCCGCGATGTAGTCGGGCACGCGCTTCGCCTCCAACAGGATCATCGCGAGGGTGAACTCGGCGACGGGGATCGCATTCGCCTCCGCCGCGCTCGTGACGACGATGCCGCGCTCCCAGACGTCCTCCGAGAGGAGGTTCTTCACCGAGCCGCCCGTGTGCAGCACGCCGCGAAGGCGCGGGGCCGCACGGAGCACCTCCGGCCCGAGGGGCGGAGCACCCCAGCCGGTGATGAGGTACTCCACCCGCGCGAGCCGCGCGAGCGCGCGGTGATCGAAGACATCGACACGCACCGGATCGACGAGCGTGACGAGCGACCGCAGGCGCGCCCAGCGCTCTTCGTCGAAGAGATCGGCGTAGGTGCGGGAGCCCATCACGAGAAGAGCGTGAGGGCGCTGTCGCGAAGTGTCGCCGTCGACGGTGTCAGCCATGAGCATGAGGCAACCACACCTCTCACAAGTGCACAAGTCTTAAACCGTTGTGTTTATGAGTTGAAAATATTTCTTGCGAACTGAACACGGCTGTGTTCATACTGGGCCCACGTGCACGACGAGGTGACGCACCACCTGTTCTTCGTCGGGCATTCGCGCGGCGGTCACCCGGCCGCCCCCGAACGGAGGAATCATGCAACAGCGCACACGCCGCGTCATCGCAGCCGCCGTCGTCGTGCCCGCCTTGGCGGTCATGGCCGGTTGCAGCGGAGGCAACGGAGCCGGCGACGCCGACAGTGGAGACGGGAAGGTCACGATCACCGTCATGGGCAAGCCCGCCGCGACCAACACCGCAGCGGTCGAGCTCTTCGAACGCCAGGTGGCGGAGTTCGAAGCCGCGAACCCGAACATCACCATCGAGGCATCCGATGTCCCGTGGGATGCCAAGACCTTCGCCACCCGCCTCGCCGGGGGCAGCGCACCCACCCTTCTGCGCGTGCCGCTGACCGAGCCCCCGGCCCTCATCGAACGCGGCCAGGTCGCCGACATCGCCTCGGTCGCCTCGAAGCTGGACAGCTTCACGGACCTCAACCCGCGCGTCATGCAGTTCCTCGAGCAGGGCGACGCCGTCTACGGCATCCCGGAGAAGAGCTACGCCTTCGGGCTCGTGTACAACCGCGACCTCTTCACACAGGCGGGTCTCGACCCCGACTCTCCCCCGCAGACGTGGGACGAGGTCCGCACCGCGGCGAAGAAGATCTCCGACGCCACCGGCAAGACCGGCTTCGGTGAGATCTCGACGAACAACAGCGGAGGCTGGCACCTCACCGGCTACGACTACACCTACGGCGGGAAGATGATCGACCAGGCCGCCGACGGCACCTGGACGGCGGCGTTCAACGACGACGCCTCCCGCGAGGTGCTGCAGATGTGGAAGGAGATGCGCTGGACGGACGACTCGCTCGGCGACAACGTCCTCGGAAAGCAGGAGGACCTCGTCGCGGAGTTCACGGCGGGGAACGTCGGCATGTGGGTGACCGCACCGCCGGACGTGTACCCCAACTACATCGCGGCGGGCGGCAAGCCCGAGGCCTTCGGCGCGGGTCCCATGCCCCAGGGCGGAGCGAACGCCACGCTGGCCGGAGCCACCGTCCTCATGGTCAACGCGACGGCGACCGAAGCCGAGAAGGAGGCCGCGGTCAAGTGGATCGACTGGCGCGCCCTGCGACCCAATTACGACCTCGCGGTCGCGGCCGAGACCGCGAAAGCCTCGGCCGCCGACGGCCTGCCGGTCGGCGTCCCCGTCGCCCCGATCTTCACCGCTGAGGCCTACGCCGCCTACCGCGATGCGATCGCCGAGTACGTCAACGTCCCGGTGGAGAACTTCGCGCCCTACACCGCGTCGCTCGACAAGCTCGAGTACGTCCCCGAGCCGGCCGTCGCCTCGCAGGAGATCTACGCGGCCCTCGATCCGGTCGTCCAGTCGGTGTTGACGGATGAGAACGCCGACATCGATGCGCTGCTGAACGACGCGGAGCAGCGGGTCGACCAGATCCTGGCCCAGCACAAGTGATGACCGTCACCACCGACCGCCTGCGCGGCACGACGCCCGTTCGTGCCGCGCAGGCGGCTCGCCCCGGCCCGCCGCGTCGGCGCTCGCTGACGCGGCGGCGTTCGGCGATCGCCGGGCTCGTCTTCCTGCTCCCCACGTTCGTCGTCTTCGGCTACTTCGCGTGGTGGCCCATCATCCAGAGCGCGGCCCTCGCGTTCCAGCAGACCGATCTGGTCACCGCCCCGGAGTGGGTCGGGTGGAACAACTTCGAGGTGCTCTTCTCGGATCCGCTCCTCCCCCGCGCCGCGGTGAACACGCTGTGGTTCACCGTCCTCTCCTTGGCGATCGGACTCCCCGTCCCGCTCGTGTGCGCGGTGCTCATCTCCGAGCTGCGCCGCGGCGGCACCGTCGCGCGCGTCCTCGCCTACCTTCCCGTCGTGATCCCGCCCGTGGTCTCGGTCCTGCTGTGGAAGGTCTTCTTCAACCCGGGAGAGTCGGGGGTGGTCAACAGTCTTCTCGGGCTCGTCGGCATCGATCCCCTGCCCTGGCTGCAGTCACCGGGCACCGCGATGCCGAGCCTGGTGATCGTGGCGACCTGGTCGGGCGCGGGCACCGCGATCCTCATCTACCTGGCGGCACTGACCGGCGTCAGCACCGAGCTCTACGAGGCGGCCGAACTCGACGGCGCCTCGGTGTGGCAGCGCATCGTGCACATCACGCTCCCGCAGATGCGCGGGGTGATCCTCGTGCTCCTCCTGCTGCAGATCATCGGCGCGATCCAGGTCTTCACCGAGCCGTACGTGATGACCGACGGAGGACCGGCCAACGCCACCGTGACGATCCTGCTGATGATCTACCGCTACGCGTTCCTCTTCGGCAACTACGGCGTCGCCACGGCTCTCAGCCTCCTTCTCGCCGTGGTCCTCATCATCGTCTCCGCGGTCTACCTGCGGCTCACCCGTTCCTGGAGCACCCGATGACCGCGACGACCGACACCCGCCCCTCGCGAGCCGCCGCGCAGCCGCGCGAACGCGGCATCCTGTCCCCCTTCGACTGGCGCCGACCGCGCATCCTCGTCGGGTGGCGTGCGATGCACATCGTTCTGCTGATCGGGCTCGTGGCCCTCGGGGCGGTTCCGCTCCTGTGGATGCTGCGCGCGGCGATCTCGTCGACCACGGATCTCCTGCAGCATCCCCTCAGCCTCGTTCCCAGCCCCGCGAAGTGGGAGAACATCCCCGACGCGTGGAATCTGCTGTCGATCGGGCAGTACCTCGGCAACACGGTCGTGCTCGTGGGGGGATCGTGGATCGTCCAGCTCCTCGTCTCGGCGACGGCCGGGTTCGCGCTCGCGGTCATCCGGCCCTGGTACGGACGAATCGTCTACGGGGCGATCCTGCTGACGCTCTTCGTCCCCGGCACCGTGACGCTGATCGCGCTGTACCTCACGGTGCTCGATCTCCCCCTGCTGCACCTCAGCCTCACCGACACCCCCTGGGCCGTGTGGCTCCCGGCGGGAGCGAACGCCTTCACGATCCTGCTGGTGAAGCAGTTCTTCGAAGACATCCCCCGCGACCTGTTCGAGGCGGCTCAGCTCGATGGAGCGGGGTGGTTCACCATCTTCTGGCGCATCGTGCTGCCCATGTCGCGGCCGATCCTCGCGGTGGTCTCCCTGCTGTCGATCATGACGGCCTGGAAGGAGTTCCTCTGGCCGCTCATCGTGCTGACCGACCCCGAGAAACAGCCGCTCGCCGTCGCCCTCCCGCGTCTCGCGCAAGCGACCGACCCGGCCTACCTCATCGCCGGTCTGTTGATCGCCAGCATCCCGCCCATCCTCATCTTCCTGATCTTCCAGCGATCCATCGTCAAGGGGATCGGCTTCACCGGCCTGAAAGGCTGACCGTGACCCCGGACTACCGCAATCCTCGTCTATCCCCGAAAGAACGCACCGCCGACCTGCTGCCGCGCCTGTCTCTCGAAGAGAAGGTGGGCTTGATGTTCCACACGGTCATCGAGTCCGGCGCGAACGGCACACTCGTCGAGACGACCGGCGCCCTCAGCAAGTCGCCCACGAGCACCGTCGTGCTCGACAAGCGGATGAACCACTTCAACGTGCACGGTCTGGGAACGCCGCGCGAGGCCGCACGCTGGGCCAACGCCCTCCAGACCCTCGCGACGCAGACCGAGCACGGCATCCCCGTCACGATCAGCACCGACCCGCGGCACGCGTTCACCGAGAACGCCGGCGCGTCGTTCGCCGCTCGGGGCTTCTCGCAGTGGCCGGAGCCGCTGGGATTGGCCGCCCTCGATGACGCCGACATCCTCGAGCACGCGCGCAACGCCCGCGCGGAGTACCTCGCCGTCGGCATCCGGATGGCCCTGCACCCCCAGGTCGACCTCGCGAGCGACGCCCGCTGGGGCCGGCAGTTCCAGACCTTCGGAGCGGATGCCGAGCGCACCACCCGCGCGATGCTCACCTACCTGCGCGGGTTCCAGGGCGATGAGCTCGGCCCGACGTCCGTGGCCTGCGTGACCAAGCACTTCCCGGGAGCGGGTCCCCAGCAGGGCGGGGAGGACGCGCATTTCCCCTACGGCCGCGAACAGGTCTACCCCGGAGGGCGCTTCGCCGAGCATCTCGCGCCGTTCGCCGCCGCGATCGCGGCCGGGACGGCCGGACTGATGCCCTACTACGGCATGCCCGTGGGTCTCGAGCTCGACGGAGAGCCGGTCGAGGAGGTCGGTTTCGCCTTCAACCGTCGCATCGTGACCCGGCTCCTGCGCGAGTCGCTCGGCTTCGACGGGGTCGTCGTCACCGATTGGGAGCTGATCCACGACAACGTGGCGCAGGGGCAGGTCCTTCCGGCCAAGGCCTGGGGCGTGGAGCACCTCTCGCCCGCGGAGCGGATCCTCAAGGTCCTCGACGCCGGCTGCGACCAGTTCGGCGGCGAGGAATGCACCGACCTCCTGCTCGATCTCGTCCGCACGGGCCATGTCGCCGAAGAGCGGATCGACCGGTCCGCGTTCCGCCTGCTCGAACTCAAGTTCCGGCTCGGCCTGTTCGACGACCCCTTCGTCGACGAAGACGCGGCGGCCGAGATCGTCGGGTGCGCCGCTCACCGAGAGGCGGGGTTCCGCGCCCAGGCGGCCTCGGTCATCGTCCTGGCGGACGACGGGCTCCTGCCCCTCGCTGCGGCACCCGACCGACGCGTCTACGTCGAGGGCGTGTCGGCCGAGGCCGCCCGCGCGTGGGGAACCGTCGTCGCGCGTCCCGAAGACGCCGACGTCGCGGTCGTGCGCCTGCCCGCGCCCTACGACCCGCGCGACGACCTCCTCTTCGAGTCCCTCTTCCACCAGGGCTCGCTGAACTACCGGCCGGGTCTGCTGGCACGCCTCGGCTCCCTCGCGAGAGCGACCCGCCTCATCGTCGACGCGAACCTGGAGCGACCGGCGATCCTGACGCCGCTCGTCGAGATCGCCGATACCGTCGTCGGCACGTGCGGGGTGAGCGACGAGGCGTTCGTCGCCGCGCTCTCCGGCCGCGTCGCCCCGCGTGGTCGACTCCCTTTCGAGATCCCCCGGTCCATGACCGCCGTCGAGAACTCCCCGGAGGACGTGCCGAACAGCACGGCTGATCCGCTGTTCCCTGCCGGCCACCGACTCGCGGTGGCCGTTCGATGAGTCGTCCCGTCGCCGACCGTCTCGACCGTTTCGTCCGCGAGACCCTGCGCCCCCTCCGGGTGGCGGCATCCACCCCGGTCGCCATCGCCGCATGGCCCGCCCCGGGCGAACCCGTGCCGTTCTCCGAGGCCCGGGAACACGAGTTCCGCCCCTTCTCCGTCGGCGAGCGGTGGGGCACGCCGTGGAGCACGCTGTGGCTGCACGTCACCGGCGTCGTCCCGGACGACTGGGATGCCACCGACCCGCACCGCGTCGAACTGCTCGTCGACCTCGGGTTCGACGACCAGTCACCGGGCTTCCAAGCCGAGGCGCTCGCCTTCCGCCCGGACGGCTCGATCGTGAAGGGCGTGTCTCCCCGCAACGCGTGGGTCCCGGTGGACGGCGACGTCGACCTCTACCTCGAACTCGCCGCGAACCCCACGATCCCACCCGAGTCCCACTGGCGTTCCACGCCTCTCGGCGACGGTCCGCTGCCGGAATCCGCGCCGCTCTACGCGCTTCGCCGGCTCGAGATCGGCCTGATCGACGTGAGGGTCGAACAGCTGCTGCTCGACATCGAGGTGCTCGCCGGTCTCGCGGACCAGCTCCCGCCCGGCTCCCCGCGGGCCGCGCGCATCGGCTCGAGCCTCTCCGCGATGCTCGACGCCATCGACCCCGACGACGTGCGCGGATCGATCGACCGCGCGCGGGCGATCCTCGCGCCGGTCCTCGCCTCTCCCGCCCAGGCCAGCGCGCACACCGTCCTGGCGACCGGGCACGCGCACATCGATTCGGCCTGGCTCTGGCCGATCCGCGAGACGATCCGCAAGTGCGCGCGGACGTTCTCGAACGTGCTGGATCTGCTGGAGCGGCATCCGGATCTGCGGTTCGCCTGCTCCTCGGCCCAGCAGCTGGCGTGGATGGAGGAGCACTACCCCGCGATCTTCGCCCGCATCACGGAGCAGGTGCGTGCCGGGCGGTTCGTCCCGGTGGGCGGACAGTGGGTGGAACCCGACACGAATCTGCCCGGTTCGGAGGCGACCGCGCGACAGTTCGTGGTCGGCAAGAGGTGGTTCCTGGAGAAGTTCGGCGTCGACACCACCGAGGTCTGGCTTCCCGATACCTTCGGGTACTCGGCATCCCTCCCCCAGCTCATCCGGCTGGCCGGTGCGGACTGGTTCATGACGCAGAAGATCTCGTGGAACCAGACGAACCGGATGCCGCACCACACCTTCTGGTGGGAGGGCATCGACGGCACGCGGGTCTTCACCCATTTCCCGCCCATCGAGACCTACAACGCCGAGCTCTCCCCCGCCGAACTGGCTCACGCCGAACGGACCTACACCGATCACGGCACGGGAACCGTGTCGCTGGCGCCGTTCGGCTGGGGAGACGGGGGCGGCGGGCCGACTCGCGAGATGGTGGAGCGCGCGCACCGTCAGGCGGACCTGGAAGGCTCGCCCCGCGTCGCGCTGGGCGCTCCGCGCGACTTCTACGACCGCGCTCGCGAGGAGAACCCCGCACTGCCGGTGTGGACGGGTGAGATGTACCTGGAGCTCCACCGCGGCACGCTGACCAGTCAGGTCAAGACCAAGCAGGGCAACCGCCGGACCGAGCGGCTCCTGCACGAGACCGAGCTGTGGGCCGCGACCGCCACCCTTTCCCGCGGTGCGCCCTATCCGTACGAGCTGCTGCGCCGCGCGTGGCGACAGACCCTCCTCCTGCAGTTCCACGACATCCTGCCCGGGAGCTCGATCGCCTGGGTGCATCGCGAAGCCGAGGAGGCGTACGCCGCTCTCGCCGTCGAGCTCGAGGAGGCGATCCGTGCGAGCCTGGCCGCACTGACGGGTCCCGGCTCGCGCTCCCTGACGGCCAACTCCGCCCCGCTCGCGCTCGACGGCGTCGCCGCCGGTGCCGTCGCTCCCACGCCGTCGCCCCCGGTCTCCACGCAGCTCGCCGCGACCGCCGCCGGAGGCTGGGTGCTCTCCAACGCCGAGGTGCGCGCGGTCGTGGACGCCGACGGCCTGCTCGTCGAGCTGTCCGGCCCCTCGGGGCGCAATGCCCTCCCCGCCGGCGCTCGCGCCGCTCTCCTGCGCGTGCATCCCGACTACCCCGACAAGTGGGACGCGTGGGACATCGACGCCCACTACCGCGCTCGTGCGATCGACCTCGACCGCGCGGACACCATCGTGGCGTTCGTGACCGACAGCGGAGCGGGGGTGGTGTCGGCCACGCGCTCCGTGGGGGCGAGCAGGCTCACCCAGACCCTGCGCCTCGAACCCGGCGCGGCCGGGATCGACATCGAGGTGAGCATCGACTGGCGCGAGCGGCATCGCCTTCTCCGGATGACCGTTCCTCTGGAGATCCACGCGGAGCAGACACGCGCCGAGATCCAGTTCGGGCACGTCGCCCGGCCCACGCACACCAACACCTCCTGGGACGAAGCGCGGTTCGAGGTGGTGGCGCACCGGTGGATGCACGTCGCAGAATCCGCCTACGGCGTGGCGATCGCCAATGACTCCACGTACGGTCACTCCGTGGAGAGGACCGTCTCCGCGACCGGTGCCGTGGTGACGACCGTCGGACTGTCGATCCTCCGCGCACCGACCTTCCCCGATCCGCACGCCGACCAGGGGCATCACGAGATGCGTTTCCGCATCCGCCCGGAAGCGACGCTGACGGATGCCGCCGAGGAGGGCCACCGACTCGATCGCGCTCAGCGCGTCGTCCGGGGAGGAGAGCCGGTCGCCCCTCTCGTGTCCTCCTCGACCGACGGCATCCGGGTCACGGCGGTCAAGCTCGCCGAGGACGGCTCCGGGGATCTCATCGTGCGCCTGCACGAGGCCATGGGAGGCCGGCAGGACGTGCGGCTGACCTTCGGCATCCCGCTCGCGACGATCGACGAGGTCGACCTCCTCGAGCGCCCCCTCGACGCCGCGCTCCACCGCGCCGACACGGACGCCGTGGCCCTGACCCTCCGCCCCTTCCAGATCCTGACGTTGCGCTGCCGCCCGGCGCGCCCCACCCACCCCGGCCCCTGACGGCCGCAGAGAGGCAGACATGACCCTCCCCACCGACACCCCTGTCCGTACCCGCGAGATCGGCGTCATCCTGAACGGCGCCACGGGGCGCATGGGATACCGCCAGCACCTCGTGCGGTCGATCCTCGCGATCCGCGACGCCGGCGGCATCGACCTCCCCGACGGCTCCCGCGCGACCGTGAAGCCGCTCCTCGTCGGCCGCACCCGCGCGACCCTCGCCGAACTCGCGGCCCGACACGACATCGACGACTTCACCACCGACCTGGATGCCGCTCTCACCGACCCGCGCTGGGAGATCTACGCCGACTTCCTCGTGACGAAGGCGCGCGCCACGGCGCTGCGCAAGGCGATCGCCGCGGGGAAGACCATCTACACCGAGAAGCCGACCGCGGAGAGCGTCGACGAAGCCCTCGAGCTCGCGCGTCTCGCCTCCGACGCGGGGGTGAAGACGGGGGTCGTGCACGACAAGCTCTACCTGCCGGGCCTGCAGAAGCTCAAACGCCTGATCGACTCCGGTTTCTTCGGACGCATCCTCTCCGTCCGCGGCGAGTTCGGCTACTGGGTCTTCGAGGGCGACTGGCAGCGCGCCCAACGTCCGAGCTGGAACTACCGAGCCGAGGACGGCGGCGGGATCATCGTCGACATGTTCCCGCACTGGAACTACGTGCTGGAGAACCTGTTCGGCCCCGTGCGCAGCGTGTACGCGGAAGCCGCCACGCACATCCCGGACCGCTGGGACGAGTCGGGGACGCACTACACGGCCACCGCCGAGGACGCGGCCTACGGCATCTTCGAGCTCGAGGGAGGCATCATCGCGCAGATCAACTCCTCCTGGACCGTGCGCGTCCATCGCGACGAGCTGGTGGAGTTCCACGTCGACGGAACCCACGGCTCCGCCGTGGTCGGCCTGTTCGGCGCCGAGATCCAACCGCGAACCGCCACGCCCAAGCCCGTGTGGAACCCCGACCTCGAGGACACGCACGACTACGCCGCCGACTGGCACCGCCTGCCCGACAACGACGTGTTCCTCAACGGCTTCCGGCAGCAGTGGCAGGACTTCCTCGTCTCCTACGTCGAAGGGACGCCGTACCCCTTCGACCTCCTCGCCGGCGCGCGCGGCGTCCAGCTGGCCGAGGCCGGCCTGCGTTCGAGCCGCGAGGGGCGGAAGGTCGTCCTCGACGAGCTGACCGCGGGGGCACGGAGCGCAGCCCGATGACCGAGCTTCGACTGCTCCACCCGGAGGGCCGGCTCGCGCGGACCGAGCTCCTCACCCCTCCTCCGTGGCGAACGCCCCCCTCGCCGCTGCGGAGCCGCGCCGTCTACGCGGCCGCGCACGTCGTGCCCCTCGCGTGGGCCGACAACACCCCCGGCGCGCCCGCCCGCATCGACTGGGACGCGACGCTCGACTTCCGTCGCTTCCTCCACTCCTGGGGTCTCGGCGTCGCCGACGCGATGGACACCGCTCAGCGGAACATGGGGCTCGACACCACCGCGACCCGAGAGCTCATCGCTCGATCCGCGGAGGTCGCGCGCGAAGAGCGCGGCTCGCTGGTCGTCGGGGTCAACACCGACCACCTCGAGACGACCACCGCGTCGCTCTCGCGGATCGTCGACGCGTACGTCTGGCAGCTCGAGTTCGCGGAGGAGCAGGGAGCGGATGCCGTGCTCATGGGATCCCGTCATCTCGCCCGGACGGCCACCTCGGCGGACGACTACCGCCGCGTGTACCGCGAGGTGCTGAGCCGCGCGTCGCGTCCGGTCGTGCTGCACTGGCTCGGGGAGGCGTTCGATCCGGAACTGGCCGGGTACTTCGGGGAGGACGCGGCGACCACGCTGCTCGAGATCATCGAGGAGAACATCGACCGCGTCGCCGGGGTCAAGATGAGCCTGCTCGACGCCGACGCCGAACGGTGGGTCCGCGCGCGGTTGCCGGAGAGTGTCCGCATCTTCACGGGCGACGACTTCCACTACGTCGACCTCATCGACGACGCCGATCCGACGGCGGAGGGCACCCGCAGCCACTCCGATGCCCTCCTCGGAGCCTTTGCGGCCATCGCCCCGGCCGCGTCCGCGGCGATCCAGGCCCTCGACGCGGGCGACCACGCGACCTACCGGCGCGTGCTGGAGCCCACCACGCCGTTGAGCCGGCACCTGTTCGCGACCCCGACGTACTTCTACAAGACGGGAGTGGCCTTCCTCTCCTGGCTCAACGGGCACCAGCCGGCCTTCCAGATGGTCGGCGGCCTTCACTCCGCGCGGAGCCTCCCCCACCTGTCGCGAATCGTCGAGCTGGCGAACACGGCGAACGTCCTCGAGCGCCCCGAGGAGGCGGCATCCCGCTGGCACGCCCTTCTGCGCGTGAACGGAGTCGACGCGTGAGGGCCCACCCGCGCCTGTCGATCAATCAGGCGACCATCAAGCACGCCGACCTCCGCACCGCGCTGGAGCTGACCGCCGCCGCGGGCTACGAGGCGATCGGGCTGTGGCGCGAGCCCGTCGCCGAGGTCGGCCTCGCGACCGCGTGCGCGATGCTGCGGGACTCGGGCCTGCGCTTCACGACGTCGTGTCGCGCGGGATTCTTCACCGGAACGGGCTCCCCCGACGACAACCGCCGCGCGATCGACGAGACGGCGGAGCTGGCGGCGGCGGGAGCACCCGGTTCCACCCCGACGCTCGTCATCGTGGCCGGGGGGCTCCCCCCGGGGTCTCGCGACCTCGCCGGGAGCCGCGCCCGTGTGCGCGACGCGATCGGCGAACTGGTCCCGCACGCTCGGGATGCCGGCGTCACGCTCGCGATAGAGCCGTTGCACCCCCTGTATGCGACGGACCGGTGCGTCGTATCGACCCTGGCCCAGGCCCTCGATCTCGCGGAGCCCTTCCCGCCGTCCGAGGTGGCCGTCACCGTCGACACGTTCCACGTGTTCTGGGATCCCGGAGCGATCGGCGCGATCGAGCGGGCGGGACGCGAGGGGCGCATCGCGACCTACCAGGTGTGCGATTGGAAGACCCCCCTCGCCGCCGACGTGCTCCTCAGCCGTCACTATCCCGGCGACGGGATGATCGATTTCGCCGCTCTTACGCGCGCCGTCGAGGCCACGGGATACGACCGTGACATCGAGGTCGAGATCTTCCACGCCGACATCTGGGCCAGAGATCCCCGAGACGTGCTGGAAGAGACCGCCCAAGCGTTCGAGAAGGTCGTCGCTCCGCACCTTCTCCACGCTCCGGTCCCCTCCGTCCGCCGCGAGACCACCGCGTGAGGGTCGTCCTCGCCCCCGACAGCTTCAAGGGTTCCGCGACCGCGGGCGAGGTGGCGCGTGCGCTCGCCGAAGGGATGCGGACCGCCGCTCCCGCGATCGAGACGGTGGCGCGCCCGATGGCGGACGGCGGGGAGGGAACGCTCGATGCCTTCCGCACCGCCGTGCCCGGCGCCGTCCGTCATCCCCTCGTCGTCGACGGACCGGCCGGTCCCGCACACGCCTCGTGGGTGGAGCTCCCGGACGGCACGGGCGTCGTCGAGCTCGCCACCGCGAGCGGGATCGAACTCCTCGGCGGCACTCTGCGCCCGTGGGATGCCCACACGCGCGGCCTGGGGCAGGCGCTTGCCGCCGCCCTGGACCACGGTGTCGAAAGGCTCGTCGTCGGCATCGGGTCGTCGGCGAGCACGGATGCCGGCACCGGACTGTTGACGGCGCTCGGGGCGCGTTTCCTCACCGCCCGGGCAGGCCCGGTCTCTCCGGGGGCCCGAGGGCTCCGCGACATCGCCGTCATCGACGTCTCGGAGCTTCGCGGGCTCCCGCCCGGTGGGGTGACGGTGCTCTGCGACGTCCGCAGCCCCCTCACGGGCGAGGAGGGCGCCGCACGCGTCTTCGGCCCGCAGAAGGGGTTCACGACCGCCGAATGCCGGCGCGTGGACGCGGATGTCCGCACCTTCGCGGGCCTCCTCGCCGGGGAGCTTGCCGGCGCTCGACCGGACGAACCCGGCGCCGGCGCCGCCGGAGGCGCGGGGTTCGCGCTCTTCGCGTGGGGTGGCGCGCTGCGATCGGGCGCAGCCGCGGTGGCCCAACGCGTGGGGCTCGGGGCGGCGATCGCTGACGCGGAGCTCGTCGTGACCGGCGAGGGACGCTTCGACGGGCAGTCCGCACGCGGCAAGGTCGCGCAGTTCGTCCGGGATGCCGCCGCCGAGGCCGGGGTTCCCTTGGTCCTCGTGGCCGGTCAGGTGGCGAGCGATGCCGATACCTCGGGTTTCGCCGAGGTCGTGTCCCTCACCGATCTCGCCGGCTCGAGCGTCGACGCCCGGCGCGACCCGGCGCGCTGGCTGCGCCGGGCCGGACGGGTCTTGGCCGAGCGCCTGCGCCCCTGAGCCCGGTTCCCGGCGTCCCGCCCGTACGACCACGGCGCGGGCGGCCCCGCTCGGTGCCCCGCCCGGCGCCGACCCGGGCGGGTCACCGTCCTCGCCTAGCCGCCCGCCGTCGGCAGCAGCTTCAGGTAATCGAGCACCAGCTTCATGCCCGAGGCGCTGGCGTTCTTGCCCGTCGCCGTCAGCCTCACGAGATAACTGCCCGGCTTCGTGAACGTGTACGAGCCGAACGTCTGATCGCGCTGCGCGACGTTCGTCCCCCAGAAGAAGTCCTGCGGGCTCGCGACGTTCGTTCCGTCGACCGCGAGCTGGTAGACACCGTTGTTGCTCGCTTTGAAGGCCCGCGCGACGACGTCGTATGTGCCCGCCTGCGGAACGTCGAGGCTGTACTCGATGTAGTCGCCCACGACGGAGTTGTGGATCTGGATCCTCTTCCCGCCGCTCGCGTTCGCGTCGTTGGCGACCGAGAACGACTTCGTCAGCGCGTTGACCGGGAGCGTCTCGGCTTCGTACGTGTTCGGAATCGCGATCGGTGCCGGGTTGGCCTGCGGGGTGCCGTCGAGCGACAACGCGACGTGGAAGTCCTTGCCTCCCGCCTTGTTGACATTCACCTTCAGCTTGACCGTCGGTGTGTACTGCAGCACGGTCACCTCCGGATCGTTCGAGATCAGGCCGGTGGCCGGGGTGTCGAGCGAGAGGTAGATCTGGCCGACGTTCTTCTGCGTCGGGTCGGCGACCGAGACGTCGAGGGTGCCCGCGCTCTTGCTCACCATGACCGACGCCTTCCGGTCGGAGGTGACGCCTCCGGCGGTCGTGACCTCGTCCTTCCAGAAGTTGATGCCCGTGACGTTCAGACCGTTCTCGCGCACGGCCTGGGCGGAGGTCGAGTTCTCGAGGATGCTGATGTCGGGGTCGGCGGCGTAGCTGTCGACCTGCGCGCTCGTCTTGTTCGGCAGGAGCACGTAGGAGTACGCGCCATCGGTGGGGTTGCTGCCGTGATCGAGCGAGAGCGACAGGTAGTTCCGCGTGAGGGGTGTCGAGTTCCCCCACTCCGACGACGAGTTGATCTGCTTCCAGTTCCCCGTGCGCTGCTCGCGAAGCCCGCTCACCGTCGCACCCCCGGGGAAGTAGTAGCCGATGTCGGAGCCGGCGACGCTGCCCGCCAGGTGCGCACGGTCGACACCTGTCAGGGTGCCCGACCAGCCGAGCGCGGTGGGCTCCGCTGTCCCGTCCACGGTCAACGCGTTGTCACCCGCCGCGTTCAGCTTGCGATTCTCGACGATCGTCTCGGTGCCGATCCCGTCGGTGCTGGTGATTCCCGCCCCGAGAGCCACGACCTCGTCATCGAACATGAACCACGACTTCTTCGCTTCCAGCGTTCGGTCGATCGTGTGGAGGTCCATCCCGGAGACGCCGTACTGACCCAGGATGCTCGCGCCGCCGACCCACGATCGGTCCGTGCGCGTGTTCGCCTTCTGGGTCGTGTTCTTCAGGACCGTCGTTCCGGGCAGCCGGTAGTTGTCGACGGTGGGCCAGAAATCCTCGTTGTACTGGCTGAGGTCGTCGTTGTAGAGGTACGTCATCCCGTCGCCGGTATGCCATCCCTTCGCGTTCTCCGCGTTGATCGACTCGAACGCGGCGATGCGGCTCGACGCCATGCTGATCCCGAAGCGGAATCCCGGCCGCGCGTGCACGGTGCGGTCCATGCCCGTGAACTGTCGGTCGAAGACGAGCTCGTCCCGCGGCGCCACGGAAGAGTCGTTCAGGATCGCCTGGGCGCGCACGATGAGATCCACCGAGACCTGGCTCAGGAAGGTCTTGTCGGCATCCACCGCCAGCCAGGCCTTGATCATGCTCTTGAAGGCGGCGGCATCCGAGGCGGGCGACACCTGGGAGAGACGGATGATGGATGCCATGACCGGCACCGCGGCATCGTCGTCCTGCACGCCGTAGCGGCTGATCTCCCGTCCCCGCACCATGTCCATCATGTTCCCCTGGGTGAGGAACGGCTCGAAGGCGTTGTAGATCCACTCGCTCACGTTCGATCGCTGCGGGTCGGTCACGTCCCACGGGGATCCGTTGAGCAGATACAGCAGGTCGGCGATCCCGGAGAGCAGAGAGGTGCCGTAGCCGCCGTTGTACGCGTAGAAGTTGTGCTGGACGAACGAGCCGTCCTGCGTGAACCCATCGCCGGAGGCGACGTACGGGAACAGCGCGCTCAGACCGTCGCGTCCCGCCGCGACACGGGTGGAATCCTGGGCCAGGATCCCCGAGATCGCGATGACCTGGCTCTCCCACAGGCGGTTGGCCCCGGTCATGGCCACCGAGGGTTGGTAGAAGCTGATCGCGGCCATGTAGTTCGAGATCTGCGTGCTGGTGAGGTCGTCGTAGACGAGGGCCACGATGTCGTTCAGCGCGAGAGGTGCCCCGATCTGCCAGTGCCACCAGTTCTGGTAGGACGGGCCCTGGGCGTAGTACGCGTTCGAGTTCATCCAGTCCAGGCCGTCGATGATGTCGGCCTTGAGCTGCGCGTTCCCCTCCACGGTCGAGCCGTGGGTCGCGTACGCGAGCGCCATCTCCCGCAGGTGCTGGTACGTCCGCGTCACGCCCGCCGAATCGTTCCCGAGGGGCGAGTCGTCCCAGAGCCGGTTGCGGTCCGCGTTCTTCTTCATCGTGTTCCAGGACTGCTGAGCGGATGCCGTGATCCCGGCGATCCGCGCCGAGATGTCCGGGTCGGTGGTGGTGAAGCTCGCTCCGCCGGTCAGCATGGCCGCGTATCTCTCGCGCAGAGTGACGAACTCCGCCGCGGTGCCGACCGAGGCCGTCACACCGGCCACCGCTGTCGTCGCCGCGGTGCTCGCGCGTGCATCGGAGGGGAAGGCCACAAGCGCTCCTGTGATCATCGCGAGCGCGACGGTCGTCGTCGTCGCTCGTCTCATCGAATGGGTGAACATCGTTGTCCTTTTCATCGCGAGTATTCGGTTGGGGGTCGTGCGGGTTCCGGTCGCGTCGACGGGCTCAGCGACCTCGCGTTTCGCGGGCCCGGCGGCTGAGACCGTCGAAGCCGGCGGGCGGTGCGGATACGGGAATGTCGAGCCGGGCTCGGGGATTCTCCACGACGCCCGGCTCGACAGGGTCGCTCAGCCCTTCAGGCCCGTCTGGGCGAGGCCCTCGACGAACTGACGCTGCGCGAAGATGAAGACGATCAGCACCGGCACCGCCGTCATGGTCGCCGCCGCCAGCTGGACGTTCCACATCTGCCCGCCGTACGCGTCCGTGTAGCGGGTGAGCGCTTGGGGCAGGGTGAACAGGTCGGGACTCTGCAGGTAGACCGTCGGCTCCAGATACAGGTTCCACGTGTGCAGGAAGGTGAAGATGGCCACCGCTCCCAGCGACGCCTTGGCGAGCGGCATCGCGATCCGCCACCAGATCGCCGCCCGGTGCAGTCCGTCGAGTCGGGCGGCCTCCTCCAGCTCGACCGGCAGCGTCACGAAGAACTGACGCATGATGAAGGTCGCCAGAACGCTCGGTGCGCCGAAGGTCGACACCAGCAGCAGCGGCCAATGCGTGTTGACCAACCCGAGCTGATTGAACATCTGGAACAGCGGCACGATCGTCACCTCGGACGGCACGAGCAGTCCCACGAGGACGATGACGAAGAGGAAGTTCACGCCCGGGAATCGGATCCGCGCGAAGGCGTACCCCGCCATCGCGGAGAACACCATCGTGGCCACCGTCACCACGACGGCGATGTACATGCTGTTCCAGTACTGCAGCAGGAACGGCTGTTCGGTGAGGGCGTCGATGTACGGCTGAATCGTCGGATTCTGCGGCCACAGGGTCGGCGGGAACGCGAAGATCTCGCCGATCGGCTTGAAGGACGAGGTGATCATCCACCAGGTCGGGAAGACGAACGGGATCGCGAGCAGCGACATCCCGATGTAGAAGAGGACCCGCACGGCGGGTCGCCGCTCAGTTCTCATAGAAGACCCATCTCTTGCGGAGCTGCCACTGCACGATGGTCAGGAGCAGGACGATGACGAACAGAACGAGAGCGAGGGTGGAGCCGTAGCCGAATCGGTGGAACTCGAAGGCCTGCTGGAAGAGGTAGTAGACCAGCACGGTCGTGGAGATCCCCGGGCCGCCCTGCGTCAGCACGGCGATCTGGGCGAACACCTGGAGCGATCCGACGATCGTGATGATGGTCGTCAGGAGGATGGTGGGAGAGATCAGCGGAAGCGTGATGCGCCCGAAGATCGCCGCCTTCCCGGCACCGTCGATGGATGCCGCCTCGGTCACCTCTTTGGGGACGCCCTGGAGCGCCGACAGGAAGAGGATCATGTTCAGGCCGACGTTCTTGAAGACCTGGACGACGATCACGCTGATCATCGCCGTGGGGCCTTCGCGCAGCCAGTTCGGTCCGTCGACGCCGATCATCGCGAGCAGGCCGTTGATGCCACCGTCGTCCTGGAGCAGGAAGCCCCACACGATCGTCCAGGCGACCAACGAGACGACGACGGGCGAGAAGAACAGGGTCCGGAAGAAGGTGATCCCACGGACCTTGCGGTTGAGCAGGACCGCGAGGACGAGAGCGAGACCGAGGTTCCCGATCACCAGGCCGATGCTGAACACCGCGGTCGCCCCGAGGACGGGAGCGACCTTCGGGTCGGAGAAGAGCCGCTCGACGTTCTCGGTGCCGACGAACCGGAACGTGTTCGCCAGCACGTTCCACTCGTGGAAGTTGTAATAGAGGATCAGCGCCAGCGGCAGGATCACGAAGGCCAGGATGCCGATGACCTGGGGAGCGACGAACAGGTAGCCGATCAGCGTGTCGCCGCGGGACAGGCGACGCCGCCGCCGCTTCTCCGGCGGGCGCCCGGCCCCGGCGCGCGGTGACGCGCCGGCGGCCAGGACCACGGGGGCCTCGTCGAGGACTCCGCTCATTGCTCGAGGAGGGGGCCGATGGCGTCGCAGACGCCGCCGAGAGTGCCGGCGATGTCCGCGTCGGCGACCCACAGACCATCGAGTCCCGAGCGCACCTCCTGCTGGATCTCGGCGGCGCCGGTGTGAGAGGGCCGCACGGTGCCGGAGGTGATCGCCGGGACGACGACGTCAGCGAGCTGCGTCTCGGTCAGCACGGGGTTGGCCGCGCTGAGCGTCGACGCCGTCAGCTGCGACGTGCGCGCCGGCGGGAAGTAGGTCGCGAGCTTGGCCGAGTTCTCCGGGTTCGTGAAGAAGGCGATGAAGTCGGCGGCCTGCTCCGGGTGCTTCCCCTGAGCCAGGGCTCCCAGCCCTGCCTGGCCGATCACCGAGTACTCCCCCTCGGGTCCGGCCGGCAGGGGAAGCAGCTCCCACGACGTGATCCCGGAGTCCTTGAGGAGGGACGCGCGCGAGATCTGCGTCACCGTGAACGCGGCGTCGCCGGCGAAGAAGTCCGCGGTCGTGCCCGGGCCGGGCATCGACTTCTTGGTGAAGGCCGCGTCGTGGAGGAAGGTGAAGGCGTCGACCATCTCCGGGGCGTCGAAGGTGCAGGTCTTGCCGTCGGCGGACCACGGCGTCGCCCCCCAGCCGTTCCACACGGTGGACAGGTAGTCCCACTGCGTGTACTCGAAGTCACGGACGATGAAGCCGGCCTTGCCCGTCGCGGCGTTCACCTTCGCACCGATGTCCGACAGGGTGTTCCAGTTCCACTGCCCCGATGCCTCGAGCTCCGCCGCGGTGGGCTGGCCCGCGGCAGCGAGCAGATCGTCGTTCGCGAACACGACGAACGGTGACGTCGAGAACGGATAGGCGGCGAGGTCGCCGTCCTCCGTGCGCCACAGCTGCGTCGCGGGTTCGGACAGGTCGTCGAGCTGGTAGCCCTCCGTCGACGACAGCGTGTCGTCAAGGGGGACCAACGCTCCGGAGGACACGAAGTCGGGGGCCGAGTTCTCGAGCAACCACGCCATGTCCGGCGGATTGCCGCCCGCCAACTGCGTGGTCAGGGTCGTCGTGTAGCTGTCGAAGTCGAGCGGATCGAACGTGATGCTCGAGACCTCGGGGTGGTCGGCGCGGTAGGCGTCCGCGATCTCGTTGAAGAGCGCGAGCTGGGCCTCGTTCGAGGTCCAGACGGTCATGCGCAGCGCGACCGGCTCGTCGGCGCTGGGGCCTGAACCGCTGCAGCCGCTGAAGACGAGTGAGGCGGCGGCGATCACGGCCGCCGCGCTCAGCATCTTTGCTGATTTCATGTGAATGCTCCTTAGTAGCCCGTGACGTCGGGCCAGTGCAGCTCGACGCCCTGCTGGGTCAGGCGGTTCTGGAAGGTGGTGAGGAGATCGCTCTGCGCGCGAACCTCGCGCGGAGAGACCGAGCGCTCGAGGCAGAACGCGGCGAGCGTGCCCGCCACTTCGCCGACGTTCCACTCCACGGGGTGCAGGCGGAAAGCGCCGTTGGTGATGTGCGTGGTGCCGAGGTTCTTCCCCGCGGGTAGCAGGTTGTCCACTCGCACGGGGATCATGGCCCCGAGCGGGATCTCGTAGGGAACGGACGCGACGTCGAGGTAGTTGTCGCCGCCGGTGGTGGGGTGCAGGTCGATCCGGTACATGCCGATGCCGACCGTGTCGGGGAACTGCGCGGGACGGGCGTGGCCGCGCAGCTCGATGGAGAGGTCCTGTTCCACGACGGTGTACTCGGCCACGATGCGCCGCGACTCCCGGATGTAGGGTGCCTGGGCGAAGCCGTCCGCCGTACCCGTGATGTCGCCACGCAGGCGGAGTCCGGGCCACCCGCGACCGCCGTCCGGGCGCGGGGCCTCGGTCTGGAGCCAGTAGAACATCGCGAGCGACTGCCGTTTCGCGGCCTCGCGGTGAGCCTCCGGGTCGGGACCGGTGAGCGTCCCGTCCAGGTAGTCGATCATCGGCCAGTTGACCAGGACGATGTCGCTGTCGAACGCTCCGGGCTCGAAAAGCCCCTTGGCGAGGATCCGACGGAAGGTCCACAGCTCCTCGTCACCGCCTCCGGCCCGCTGGTCGGCGAGCATCGCGAGAGGGTCCCCGTCGATGGTGGGGGTGAAGGTTCGCGTGAAGATCTCGAGGGTGCGCGGGTGCGGACCGGTGAGCGAGATCATCGGCGCTCCCCAGAACTCGGGCTGACGTTCGCGCCACTCGTCGTAGTCGTCCGGTTTCTCGATGGTGTGATCGCCCTCGACATGGTCGATGACGAAGCACCAGCTGAACGCCTGCTGGTTCTCCGGCTGCGCTTCTTCGGGCGCGCTGGGCTCTCCGGTCTGCGCGCGGGATTCGAAACCGGTGACGTGTTCCACCTCGGCGAGAGCGAGCAGATCGCCGAGCTCGGTGGCATCCAGGACGTAGTCGGCCGTGATGCGCGTACGCGTCCCGTCCGGCGCGGTGACCTCGACGGCGTCGATCCGGTCGCCCTGCCGCGACGCCGCCGTCGGTCGCACTCCCCGCAGGATGCGAAGTCGCCCGGACGAGACGTGGGGGGCGAGTAGTCCGTCGATCACGGCGACGCCGGCCCGCGGCTCCGCGCACAGGCGGCTGACGAGTCCCGCGCCCGGGTTCAGTGCGACCTCTTTGCGCGCCGCCGCGGTGAGCGGATACCACCGTCGATAGTGATCGCGGATGCCGTCACGGAGCTCTCGATAGCTGGCGGTGGCGCCGAACTGCTCGATCCAGGTGTGCTCATCCGGCGGAACGGCCTGGCTCGTCAACTGTCCGCCGAGCCACTCGTACTCCTCGGTGAGGACGACGCGGCGCCCCTGTCGCGCCGCAGCGAGCGCCGCCGCGACGCCCCCCATCCCCCCGCCGACGACGAGAACTTCGGTGTGCAGTGCGCTCATGCGCGGGCCTCCTGGGTGGGCGCGCTCAGCGTCGCGCCGTCGATGATGGGACACGGGAGAAGAGTGCGCAGCTCGTCGGCCGACGGGTAGTCGTCGTCCGAGAGCAGACGCGCGAGAAGGTGGACCGCTCGCTGGCCGAGCTCGGTGCGCGGGGGGTTCAACCGCGTGAAGCTGACGTCGTCGGGGCTCACGCGCGGCGAGGACCCGAGGGCGATGATGCTCAGGTCGCGCGGGACCTCGTAGCCCTCGTGCAGCGCGCGATCATGCAGGCTCTGTGCGACCTCGGGCGACTCCGCGATCACGAGGGTCGGCTCGAACGTCGTGATCGCGCGCCAGTCGGCCGCGAGGTCGGAGCCGTCGCTGAGGCGATCCGCGAGGACGACGTCGGCACCCGCGGTGGCGTCGAGGACTCCCTGATAGCGATCGCGCACCGATTCGCCGTCGCTGTCGAGGCGCAGGTACAGGACGCGGCGGTGCCCCATCGCGAGCGCCCGGCGGACCACCTCGGCGGTCGCCGCGGTGTAGTCGATACCGACGTACGGGATCGCCGGGGTGTCGCGGCGACCGACGGCGACCACGCGGAAGCCCTCGATGACCAGACGCGCGAGCTCGTTCGGATCCATCTCGACACCGAGCAGCAGAACGCCGTCGGCGAGGCGAAGGCGATTGCGCTCGTGGAAGAGACGGCGCCGGCCGTCGACCACCGGTGTGCTGGTGAACAGCAGCAGATCGCTTCCCAGCTCTTCGGCGCCGGCCTCGATGCCGTTCAGCAGCGGCGTGTAGAAGTCGAGGCTCCGGGTCGGGAACGCGGGCTCGTAGGTGAAGACGCCGAGGATGCGGTTGTCGACCCCGGCGAGGCGGCGGGCGGACGGATCCGCGACGTACTTGGTCTCCTCGATCACGCGGAGCACGCGCTCGCGCGTCTCGTCCGGGATGCGGATGTCTCCCCCGGTCCGGTTGTTCAGGACGAGCGAGACCGTCGCCTGGCTCACCCCGGCGAGCTGAGCGATCTGACGCTGAGTGACGCGACGTGACTCTGTGCGGGACATTCGTCCTCCTTGACGCAAACCTGATTATGCGGATTATCAGGTGGTGGATGCCACAGTAATACGCATTATCGACAGTGCGCAAGTTTTTCCGGCAAGCAACGAAGGTTGACAAACGCCGTCCTGTCAACCTAGGTTGCTTACATGCCCAGCCCCTCCCCCGTCGAACAGGCGAGCGACACCTCGGATCCGTTCGCGGGCCTGCGCGCCATCGCCTCGCTCCGACAGCTGACCGACACTCTCGAGCTCCGGCAGGTCGAGGCGGCGCTGCGCGCGGGGCTCACCTGGCAGAACATCGCCGACGCCCTCGGCGTCTCGCGCCAAGCCGTCCACAAGAAGTACGCCAAGCGGGTCGACTCGTCGATCGAACTCCCCCGGAGGAAACCCCATGCCTAAGCTCACGACCGCGTTCGCCACAAGTCACCGACTCTGGGTGGCGGCCATGGAGGAGGCCTCCCGCGGCGGCGGGAAGGACGCCGGACTCGACCACCTCCTCCTCGCCCTCACCATCGACGACGGCACGGCCGGTCAGGTGCTCCGGGCTTCCGGCGTCACCCTCGAACGAGCGCGCGAGGCGATCGCGGCACAGCACAGGGAGCAGCTCGGCTCGCTCGGGCTCGACGTCGAGCCTCTCTCCGACGGACCGATCTCCCTGGGAGACGCGACCGGATTCGACTGGACGGATCAGGCCCGCGCCATCATGACCCGTGCCACGGCCATCGGCGAGACCGGCGCCACCGCCGCCGTCCTGCGCGCCCTGCTCGTCGAGCCGAGCGGCTTCGTCACCGCGGTGCTCCACCGACTCCACACGACGCCGGAGAGCATCGGCGATCTCCTCGCCCAGGCGAGCGCGCTTCCCGTCACCGTCCCGCCGGCGCCGAGCGACGACCCGTTCCACCGATCGACCACCGCGTTCGTGCCGGCGACTCCGGGTGCCACCTGGGCCCTCGTCTCCGACCCTCTCCGCCTCCCGGAGTGGGACGCGGCGACAGCGTCCGTCGCGCCCGGCGCCGCCGGCGTGTGGATCGCCCCGCCGCAGGACGGGCGGGCCGGCGAGCTCGGTCCCCCGCACGCCACGGTGGATGCCGATGAGTCCCGCCGCGTCGCCCACTGGACGTTCTGGTGGCCGGAGTCCCTGCGCCCGACGAACCGGCGCCATGTGATCTTCACGCTCGAGCCCGCGGCACCCGGAACCTCCCTCCGGGTCGACGCGACCTGGGAGACCGCGTCGACGCGGAGGCGCTGGTGGTACCCCGCGGCGCGGCCGTTCTTCCGCGCGCTGCTGTGGTTCCAGGTGACGCGCGTCGCGTCGTCGGTCAGCGCAGCGCTACGGGGCTGAGGTCCCGGCCCACGCCGAGCCCGCGGGCGGTGGCTAGTCGCCGCTGCGGAGATCACCCACGGTGCGACGCTCGAACGCGATGTCGTCGAAGACGACGTGGCATCCGTCCCCCGTGGGACTCTGCACCTCGAACCCGACCGTCAACGCGTCGGCCACACCCGGCAGGGTGAAGGCGCGGACGAAGCTCCACCCGTCGCCGTCGTGCGCGTGGAACGCCAGGACGTTGCCGACGCGTGCGAGGCGGATCCGCGCTTCCGGCGCGTTCACGACGAAGCCGTTGGCGTCGTCGGACACCCCTCTCGTGACGACCGAGACGATCATCGCCGTCCCCGCCGGGGACCGCTCGAAGCACAGCTTGGCCCAGTTCGTGTCGTCGACCCACGCGAGCAGCACTCCCGCGTCGAAGGTGGCGCGGTGATCGGGCGTCACCCGCGCGGAGAGGGTGAAGTCCCCCTGCGGCGGCGTCCCGAGGAGCGTGTGGGCGTTCAGCAGCGTCTCCGCGGCCACGCCGGACAGTCCGCTGGGATCGACGAAGAGGTCGGTTCCGGCGGGGGCGGTTCCCTCGACGCCCGAAGAGGTGAGGGTCCACGCGGACCCCTCGGAGGCATGAAGGTCGAATGGAAGAGCGGCGACGTGCATGACGTGAGCCTTTCTCATCCACCGAGGGTTTTCGGAATGCCACGCCCTCGCCTCCGAGAAAGGGACGACCCCCGCCGACCTGACCCCTCGCGGGTCACGTCAACGGGGGTCGGTCGTACGCCCGGGCTCAGAAGTCCCAGTCGTCGTCTTCCGTCGCCTCGGCCTTGCCGATGACGTACGACGAACCCGACCCCGAGAAGAAGTCGTGGTTCTCGTCCGCGTTCGGCGAGAGGGCCGACAGGATCGCCGGGTTGACGTTCGTCACGGACGCCGGGAACATCGCCTCGTAGCCGAGGTTCATCAGCGCCTTGTTGGCGTTGTAGTGGAGGAACTTCTTCACGTCTTCGCTGAGGCCCACCGAGTCGTACAGTCTCTGGGTGTAGCCCACCTCGTTGTCGTACAGCTCGTAGAGCAGCGAGAACGTGTAGTCCTTGATGTCGTCGCGACGAGCCTGGTCGACCGTCTCGAGACCGCGCTGGAACTTGTACCCGATGTAGTACCCGTGCACGGCCTCGTCACGGATGATGAGGCGGATCAGGTCGGCCGTGTTGGTGAGCTTGGCGCGGCTCGACCAGTGCATCGGCAGGTAGAAGCCGGAGTAGAAGAGGAACGACTCGAGCAGGGTCGAGGCGACCTTGCGCTTGAGGGGGTCATCGCCGCGGTAGTAGTCCATGACGATGCGCGCCTTCTTCTGAAGGAACTCGTTCTCGGTCGACCAGCGGAACGCCTCGTCGATCTCCTTCGTCGAGCACAGCGTCGAGAAGATCGACGAATAGCTCTTCGCGTGCACCGACTCCATGAACGCGATGTTCGTGTAGACGGCCTCCTCGTGCGGGGTGATCGCATCGGGGATGAGCGAGACGGCACCCACCGTGCCCTGGATCGTGTCGAGGAGCGTGAGCCCCGTGAACACGCGCATGGTGAGGGTCTGTTCCTCGGGGGTGAGCGTGTTCCACGACTGGATGTCGTTCGACAGCGGCACCTTCTCGGGGAGCCAGAAGTTGTTCACGAGACGGTTCCAGACCTCGAGGTCCTTGTCGTCCTGGATGCGGTTCCAGTTGATGGCCTGCACGTGGTTCAGCAGCTGCAGCTTCTCAGCCATGGCGTTCCTGCGTCCTCTATCGGTGTGTCAGTCGGGTGGTCAGCGGCTCAGAGCATGCACGAGACGCACTCGGTCATGTCGGTGCCCTCGAGCGCCAGCTGACGGAGGCGGATGTAGTAAATGGTCTTGATGCCCTTGCGCCACGCGTAGATCTGCGCCTTGTTGATGTCGCGGGTGGTGACGGTGTCCTTGAAGAACAGCGTCAGCGACAGGCCCTGGTCGACGTGCTGGGTCGCTGCGGCGTACGTGTCGATGACCTTCTCGTAGCCGATCTCGTACGCGTCCTGGTAGTACTCCAGGTTCTCGTTCGTCATGAACGGGGCCGGGTAGTAGACGCGCCCGAGCTTGCCTTCCTTGCGGATCTCGATCTTCGAGGCGATCGGGTGGATCGAGCTCGTCGAGTTGTTGATGTACGAGATCGAGCCGGTCGGGGGCACGGCCTGCAGGTTCTGGTTGTAGATACCGTGCGCCTGCACCGAGGCCTTCAGCTCGCGCCAGTCGTCCTGCGTCGGGATCTGGACGCTCGCGAAGAGCTCCTTCGCCTTGGCCGTCTGCGGCTCCCACACCTGGTCGGTGTACTTGTCGAAGAACTCGCCCGACGCGTACGTGGAGTTCTCGAAGCCGTCGAAGGCCGTGCCGCGCTCGATCGCGAGGCGGTTCGAGGCGCGCAGCGCGTGGAACAGCACCGTGTAGAAGTAGATGTTCGTGAAGTCGATGCCCTCCTCGGAGCCGTAGTAGACGTGCTCACGAGCGAGATAGCCGTGCAGGTTCATCTGGCCGAGGCCGATGGCGTGCGAGCGGTCGTTGCCGTCTTCGATCGAACGCACCGACGCGATGTGGCTCTGCACGCTGACCGCGGTGAGGGCGCGGATCGCGGTCTCCACCGTCAGGCCGAGGTCGCCGCCGTCCATCGCGAGCGCGATGTTCATCGAGCCGAGGTTGCAGGAGATGTCCTTGCCGATGGTGTCGTACGAGAGATCCTCGTTGTACGTGGTCGGCGTGTTGACCTGCAGGATCTCCGAGCACAGGTTCGACATGTTGATGCGACCGGCGATCGGGTTGGCCTTGTTCACCGTGTCCTCGAACATGATGTACGGGTAGCCCGACTCGAACTGGATCTCGGCGAGGGTCTGGAAGAACTCGCGCGCGTTGATCTTCGTCTTCTTGATGCGCGGGTCGTCGACCATCTCGCGGTACTTCTCGGTGACCGAGATGTCGCCGAACGGCTTGCCGTAGACCTTCTCGACGTCGTACGGCGAGAACAGGTACATGTCCTCGCCGTTCTTGGCGAGCTCGAACGTGACGTCGGGGATGACGACACCCAGCGACAGCGTCTTGATGCGGATCTTCTCGTCGGCGTTCTCACGCTTGGTGTCGAGGAAGCGCAGGATGTCGGGGTGGTGCGCGTTGAGGTACACCGCGCCGGCGCCCTGACGGGCACCGAGCTGGTTGGCGTAGCTGAAGCTGTCTTCGAGGAGCTTCATGACGGGGATGATGCCCGAGGACTGGTTCTCGATCTGCTTGATCGGCGCGCCCGCCTCGCGGATGTTCGACAGCAGCAGGGCGACGCCGCCGCCGCGCTTCGACAGCTGGAGGGCGGAGTTGATGCCGCGGGCGATCGACTCCATGTTGTCTTCGATGCGGAGCAGGAAGCACGACACGAGCTCGCCGCGCTGGGCCTTGCCGGCGTTGAGGAACGTGGGGGTCGCGGGCTGGAAGCGGCCCGAGATGATCTCGTCGACGAGCTGCACCGCGAGACGCTGGTCGCCGTCGGCGAGAGCGAGGGCGGTCATGACGACGCGGTCCTCGAACCGCTCGAGGTAGCGCTTGCCGTCGAAGGTCTTGAGCGTGTAGCTCGTGTAGTACTTGAACGCACCGAGGAACGTCTCGAAGCGGAACTTGGCGCCGTAGGCGCGGTCGTTGAGCTCCTGGATGAACTCCATCGAGTACTTCTCGAGCACGGTCGGCTCGTAGTACTCCTTCTCGACGAGGTAATCGAGCCGCTCCTTGAGCGAGTGGAAGAACACCGTGTTCTGGTTGACGTGCTGCAGGAAGTACTCCCGCGCCGCACGCTTGTCGGCGTCGAACTGGATCTTGCCGTCGGCGTCGTACAGGTTCAGCATCGCGTTCAGGGCGTGGTAATCCAGGCCCTCGAACCGCGCTTCGGTCTTGAAGTCCACGTCGGTCAGCTCAACTTCCACCATCGTTCCAATCCCTCGGTGACCCGCTCGACGTCGTCGGGCGTGCCGAATACTTCCAGCCGATACAGGTGCGGCACGTTGCACTTGCGGCTGATGATGTCGCCGGCGAGGCAGAACGCGTCGCCGAAGTTCGTGTTGCCCGCGGAGATGACTCCGCGGAGGTGTCGTCGGTTCCGCTCCTCGTTGAGGAAGCGGATGACCTGCTTGGGGACCGCGCCCTTCTCGACGCCTCGGCCGGCACCCCCACCGTAAGTGGGGGTGACCAGCACGAAGGGTTCGTCGATGACGAGGGGCGAATCGGTCGGCCGAAGGGGGATGCGCAGGGCCCGCATACCGAGCTTCTCGATGAAACGCGCGGTGTTTCCCGACACGCTCGAGAAGTAGACGAGCAGCGGAGCCGTGGTCGCCGACAGGACAGCGCTCATGACAGGGGTCGGTGAGCCTGTCGCGGTGTCACGCCAGGCGCGACGCGAGCTCGTCGATCTTGTCAGGACGGAAGCCCGACCAGTGGTCCTCGTCGGTGATGACGACGGGGGCCTGGAGGTAGCCGAGCGACTTGACCTGCTCGAGGGCTGCGGGGTCCTCCGACAGGTCGAGCACGTTGTACTCGATGCCCTTCGAGTCGAGCGCGCGGTAGGTGGCCGTGCACTGGACGCACGACGGCTTGGTGTAGACCGTGATCGCCATTCTGTTCTCTTTCTCCCCTAGAAACTCATCTTCCGAACGAGCGGGGCTCGCCGGGACCTCAATACTACATATGGGGACGGACATCAGGTGGAACCACAAGGGGTAGTAGTTACACGAGTGTGATTTTCCACCGCTCTCCCCATGTACAACACAGGTTGTCCACGATTTCATCCACAGGTCGCGCCGTTCTTCGACGCCACGCGATGCCCGCCATTCCGCGGATCTCGCCGGGGGCCCCGGCATCCATCCACAGGTCGCACGCTAAAGGGGGGTTCCGACATTGCACAGGCGGTGGATTCGGACCTCCGGCGTGTCGCGGCGTGTCGTGCGCGAGCGTCGTCCTCGCCGCTGACATCGATGTCGGAGGGGGGAGATAGCGTTGTGCCGTGGCCGGCTACCGCGATCTTCTCCAAACCCCGGGCGTGGGGCGCATCATCGCCGCCCAGCTCACCGCACGCTTCCCCAACGGCATGACGAGCCTCGCCGTGCTGCTGCACATCGAGCACGTCACGGGCTCGTACGGCGCGGCGGGCCTCGTGCTCGCCGCCACCAGCGTCGGCCAGGCCATCTCCGGCCCGATCACGAGTCGGTGGATGGGCATCTGGGGCATGCGCCGGGTGCTGACCGTGACGCTCCTCGTGTGCGCGGCCGCCATCGCCACCCTCGCGCTCATCGAGATGCCCCTCCCCCTCTACATGGTCTTGGGCCTGATCGCGGGGCTGTCGACGCCGCCGATCCAGTCGGCCGTGCGCACCATCTACCCCAAGATGGTGAACTCGAAGCAGCTCACTCCCCTCTTCTCCCTCGACGCGTCGCTGCAGGAGATCATCTGGGTGCTCGCGCCCGTGCTGATCACCCTCGTCGCCACGCAGGTCGGCACCGTCCCCGGCCTGCTGCTCGTCGTGGTCATCCTGCTCGGCGGCGGAGCGTGGTTCATCCTGAGCCCCGAGGTCGGACGCGTGCGCATCCCGCGCAGCCGCCGGAAGCTCGGCCGGGTGCTCGGCAAGGCCCCCGTGCTGCTCGCGACCGCCACCGGGTTCCTCCTCATCGGCGCGTGCGCGGCCGTCGAAGCCGGGGTCGTCGCCACCTTCGACCACGGTGGCCTCGAAGCGGGTCTGATCCTCGCCGTCTTCGCGGTCGGCAGCCTCGCCGGCGGTCTGTCGTTCGGCCACATCCCGATCGGCCCCTGGGCCATGGCGCGTCGCCTCGCGATCGTCGCACTGGGCCTCTCGCTCACGATCGTGTCGCTGAACGCTTGGTGGCTCGGCGCGACCCTGCTCGTCGCCGGAGCCGGCATCGCTCCGGCCCTCGCCGTGATGTTCGCGATGACGTCGGCGAGTGTCCGCTTCAGCGAGACCGCCGAGGCCTACGGCTGGATCAGCACCGGCCAGCTCATCGGCGCCGCCGCCGGATCCGCCGTCGCCGGCTTCCTCGTCGACGGCATCGGTCCGCAGGGCGCGTACGTCGCGGCCGCCGCCTTCGCCCTCGTCGGGTTCGCCGTCGCCGCGGTGTTCGTCAAGGGCTTCCCCGACCTCCGCCACCGCGACTCGAGCCCGATTCCCGACACCGAGCCGGTCGAGACGATCACCTGACGCCGGGCGCACCCCGGCCGACGCCGGGCGCCGCGCGCCAGGCCGACCCTCACTGGATCCGACGCAACAGCTCCAACACGGCGAGCGCGTACGCGTCCGCGGGTTCGGGGTGATCGAACACCACGCTCGCCCCGCCCACAGCGATCTCGACCTCGTACGTGTCCGGCAGGCGCCGCAGTGAGCGGAACGCGCTGCGCAGCATCTCGCGCAGCTGCGACTCCGACGGCAACCACAGCGCGTCCTCGGTGGCCACGGAGTCCAGCGCCCACTCGGTGGTGCCGTTGAAGGCGAGGATGCGCCCGGTGGGATAGTCCCGCGGCTCGACCGTCATCTCGCTGACCGTGAACACGTCCGCGTCGAACTCGGGCTCGTCGAGCTGGAATCGGTCACCGGATCGCGGATGCCACACCAGTCCCGCTTCGCGAAGGGCGAGGGCCATCTCGGTCGAGATCATGGCATCCATTCTGCGGGGCGGAGAGGACACTCGGGCCGGGAGGCCCCGCAGCCCACCGACGACGACAGAATGGATGCCATGACCACCCCGTTCGATCCCGCGCGGATCCTGCCCGACGATCTGCTCGCGCGCATCCGCGAGCGGGCCGTGACGCACGACCGCGACAACACGTTCCCGCAGGACGACCTCGACGAGCTGCGCGCGGCGGGATACCTCGGCATCCTGGTCCCCACGGATCGCGGCGGCGCGGGCCTCACTCTCGCGGAGGCGTCGGTGCTGCAGCAGCGCCTCGCGGGCGCCGCGCCGGCGACGGCCCTGGCGATCAACATGCACCTCGTGTGGACGGGCGTCGCGAAGGTCCTGCAGGATCGCGGCATCGACGACCTCGCCTTCGTGCAGCGGGGTGCGGCAGCGGGCGAGGTCTTCGCGTTCGGCATCAGCGAGGCGGGCAACGACCTCGTGCTCTTCGGCAGCGACACCGACGCGCGGCCCGAGGGCGACGGGGGGTACCGCTTCACCGGCACCAAGATCTTCACCTCGCTGGCCCCCGTGTGGGACCACCTCGGCGTGCACGGACTCGACACCACGTCCGCCGACGCTCCGCGAATGGTGTTCGCGTTCCTCGATCGCTCCGACGCCGTGGTCACGCGCGACGATTGGGACACCCTGGGCATGCGGGGCACGCAGAGCCGGACCACCGAGCTGCACGGAGCCACCGCCTCGGCCGACCGGGTGGTCCGCCGCCTCGCGCCCGGGCCGCAGCCCGACCCGCTCGTGTTCGGGATCTTCGCGGTGTTCGAGATCCTGCTGGCCTCGGTCTACACCGGCATCGCCCGCCGCGCCCTCGACCTCGCCGTCGAGACGGCGCACGCCCGGCGCTCGAAGAAGAGCGGCACGACCTATGCGAACGACCCGGACATCCGCTGGCGGATCGCCGACATGGCGCTCGCGTACGACGCCCTCCCGGCGCAGCTGGCGACGCTCAGCACCGACGTCGACGCACTCGTCGACCACGGGGGGCGTTGGTTCTCGCTCCTCGCGGGCGTGAAGCATCGCGCCGTCACGACGGCCAAGGCGGTCGTCGACGACGCGATCCTCGTAGGCGGCGGGTCGGCGTACTCCGCCCACAGCGAGCTCAGCCGGCTCTACCGCGACGTGCTCGCGGGGATGTTCCATCCCTCGGATCCCGAGTCCGCGCACTCCGCCGCGGCGACGGCGTGGCTCGGACCGGTGTCGTCGTGATGGCCCGCACCCCCACCGCGCAGCTCAGCCCCGCCGACCAGGAGCGCCGCCGCGCGCTCGGGCGCATGAAGGGGGTCGCGCTCGGCGCGCTGATCGGGATGGCCGTGATCTTCGCCGTCGCGTTCGCCTTCCAGCGCGATGTCACGTGGCTGCAGTACGTCCGTGCGGCGGCCGAGGGCGGCATGGTCGGCGCCCTCGCCGACTGGTTCGCGGTGACGGCTCTGTTCCGGCATCCGCTCGGTCTTCCCATTCCCCACACCGCGATCATTCCGCGGCGCAAGGACGAGATCGGTCGCCAGCTCGGGGAGTTCGTCGAGACGAACTTCCTCGAGGGCGACGTCGTGCGTACCAAGCTCGAGTCGACGCCCCTCGCCGCGCGGGCGGGCGCGTGGCTCGCCGAACCCGCGCACGCCGAACGCCTCGCCGCCGAAGGGGCGACGCTCGCGACGAGCGTGCTGCGCGCCCTGAGCGATGAGGACGTGCAGGGCCTCATCGAAGACCTCGCGCGCGAGCACCTCCTCTCCCCCGACTGGGGTCCCTCGGTGGGCGGATGGCTCGAGCGCGTCGTGAGCTCGGGAGCGCACCACGGCGCGGTCGACCTCGCGTTCGACAACATCGCCGTGTGGCTCGGCAACAACCGCGAGGTGTTCCAGGGCCTGGTGTCGCAGCGTCTTCCCGCGTGGGTGCCGAGTCTCGCCCTGCGTCTGGTCGACGACACGATCTACCGTGAGGCCGTCAGCTTCGTCGACGCCGTCCGCGCCGACCCCCGCCACCAGGCGCGCGGAGCGATCGACGGGTACCTCGGCCGACTCGCCGACAACCTGCAGCACGACCCCTCCACGATGGTGCGCCTCGAAGAAGCCAAGGCCGCGGTGTTCGACAGCCCGCGCGTCCGGCAGCTCGCGGCCGACGCATGGAACACCGCCAAGACCGGTCTGCTCAGCGCCCTCGCCGATCCCGACAGCGCCCTGCGCCGTCGCGCGACCGCGGCTCTCGCCGAGGTGGGCGTGCGCCTGCAGAACGACGAGACCCTGCAGCGCCGCGTCGACGGGTGGGTCATCGATGCGGCCGTCTTCGTCGTCGGCCGGTACCGTCACGACATCGCCTCGATCATCACGGACACCGTCGAGAGGTGGGATGCCGAGGAGACCACCGAGAAGATCGAGCTCATGGTCGGCCGCGACCTGCAGTACATCCGCCTCAACGGAACGATCGTCGGAGCCCTCGCGGGTCTCGCGATCTTCACGATCGCGCACCTGTTCTGGGGCTGACCTTCCGGGGCGCGCGTCCGGATCGGTAGCCTGAGCGCGTGAGCGACGATCCGGGCCGGGAGTTCCTCTTCTCCTATGGCACGCTGCTGCTGCCCGAGGTTCAGCTCGACACGTTCGGGCGCCGCGTGCCCAGCGACGAGGACGTCCTGCCGGGCTACCGTCTCGAGTGGACCGACATCGACGACGAACGCGTCGCGCGGCTGTCGGGAACGGATTCGCACCCGATCCTGCGCCGCACGGACGATCCGCGGGACCGTGTGTTCGGTCGGGTGCTCGAGCTCACCGCCGACGAGCTGGACGCGGCCGACGAGTACGAGGTGTCGCTGTACCGCCGGACCTCCGCGCTGCTGGCCAGCGGCCGCGAGGCATGGGTCTACGTCGGCGTCTGACGGTCACGGCACACCGGATGCCCCGGATGCCAGCCCCCGCTCGATGTCGGAGGCCGACGATATCGTTGTCATCGGTGCAGCGCCGGCGAAGATCCAGGCCGACGGCACCGGCGTGACGCGGAGGAACGATGATCCAACTGGTGCTGGCGCGGCACGCGAAGTCCGACTGGGCCGACGAGGGCCTCGCTGATCACGACCGACCACTCAACGAGCGCGGCCGGCGCGATGCGCCCCAGGTCGCGCGGGCCGTGAGCCGTCGGGGCGTCCGACCCGAGGTGCTGCTGTCCAGTACCGCTCTGCGCGCGGCCACGACCGCCGAGGCCTTCGCCACCGAGTTCGAGGTCGAGGTGACGCCGCGCGCCGACCTCTACCTCGCCGACCCGCCGCAGCTTCTCGCCGCCGCGCGCGAGGCCGGGGCGAACGAGGTGATGGTCGTCGCGCACGACCCCGGGATGAGCGAGCTCGTCTCGCGCTTGGCCGATCGCGACGTCCGGATGGTGACGTGCGCGGTGGCGATCTTCACGTGGCACGACGGCACATGGGATGACGTGGATGCCACGGCGCCCGACGAGTTCGAGGTGCTGACGCCGTAGCCGCGCGGCGCGAGCTCGCGCAGGCCCCGAGGTCCGGCGCTGCTGCGAGCGCCGCCCGCGCACGGCCGGTCCGACGCCGGCGCCTCACACCGCCGCGAGCGCCACCCGCACCTCCGCTCCGCGTCAAGACCCCCGGCTCCTCACACCGCCGCGAGCGCAACCCGGGCGACGTCCCCGGAGGCCACCAGCTCGGTCGCCGCCTCGATCTCGGGCGACACGAACCGGTCGGGGCCGGGACCGTCCACGCGCGAGCGCACGAGCTCGCGCACCGCCGCGGTGACCGCCGCCGGCTTCAGCGGGGCGCGCAGGTCGAGGGCGCGGCATCCGGTCACCACCTCGATCGCGAGCACGCGGGAGAGGCCGTCGAGCGCCCGGCGGAGCTTGCGCGCCGCGGCCCAACCCATCGAGACGTGGTCCTCCTGCATCGCGCTCGAGGGGATCGAGTCCACCGATGCGGGGGCGGCGAGGCGCTTGAGCTCCGACACGATGCCGGCGGCGGCGTACTGCGCGATCATCAGCCCGCTGTCGACCCCGACCTCGTCGGCGAGGAAGGGCGGCAGGCCGTTGCTGCGCGCCACATCGAGCGCGCGATCCGTGCGTCGCTCCGACATGGATGCCACATCCGCCACGGCGATCGCGAGGAAGTCCAGCACGTACGCCACCGGAGCACCGTGGAAGTTGCCGTTCGACTCGACGCGGCCGTCCACCGTGACGACGGGGTTGTCGACCGCCGAGGCCAGTTCCCGCTCGGCCACCGTCGCCGCGTGCGCGAGGGTGTCGCGCGCTGCGCCGTGCACCTGGGGAGCGCACCGCAGTGAGTACGCGTCCTGGACGCGAGTGCACTCCGGGCCCCGGTGGCTCGCGACGATCGGCGAGCCGGCGAGGAATGCGCGGAGGTTCGCCGCCGAAGTCGCCTGCCCGACCTGCGGACGCAGGGCCATGAGATCGGCGGCGAACACGGCATCCGTCCCCAGCTGCGACTCGACGGAGAGCGCGGCGGCGACGTCGGAGGTCGTCAGGAGCGTCTCGAGGTCGTGCAGGGCGAGGAGCAGCATGCCGAGCATCCCGTCGGTGCCGTTGATGAGGGCGAGGCCCTCCTTCTCCCGCAGGCGCACCGGCTCGATCCCCGCCGCGGCGAGCGCGACGTCCGCGGGCATCGCCCGCCCATCGGCGTCGCGGACCTCCCCCTCGCCCATGACCGCGAGGGCCACGTGGGACAGGGGGGCGAGGTCCCCCGAGCAGCCGAGGGAGCCGTACTCGCGGACGATCGGGGTGATGCCGGCGTTCAGCAGTGCCGCATACGTCTCGACGACCAGCGGCCGCACGCCCGTTCGCCCCGTCGCGAGGGTCTGCAGGCGCAGAAGCATGAGGGCGCGGACCACTTCGCGCTCCACCTCGGCGCCCGTGCCGGCGGCGTGCGAGCGGATGAGGCTCGCTTGCAGCGCGGCGCGGCGGTCCTCGGCGATGAAGGTCGTCGCCAGCGCTCCGAACCCGGTCGAGATGCCGTAATGCGGCTGCGGGTCGTCGGCGAGACCCTCGATGAGGGCGCGGGTGTCGGCCACCCGCTGCAGGGCACCGGCATCGAGGGCGACCCGCGCGTCGAGTCGCGCGACGGCGACGACCTCGTCGCGGGTGAGAGGGCTTCTTCCGACGGTGACAGTGCTGCGCATGTCTCGATTCCATCGCGCCGGACGGCCCGGAACGCCGGGGAACTGGCATCCTGTGTCTGTCATGCCAGACATCTCGCGTCCGCAGGTCCCCGCCGCCGACCAGACGCTGCGGATCCTCTCGCTTCTCGCGCGCCAGCCCGGTCCGGTCGCGGCGCAGACGATCGCCACCGCACTGGACATCCCCCGGTCGAGCACCTATCACCTGCTGGCGACGCTCGAACAGCACGGGTACGTCGTACATCTCCCCGGCGACCGGCGGTGGGGCCTCGGCACCGCGGCCTTCGAACTCGGCGGCGGGTACGCGCGTCAGCAGCCTCTCGCCCGACTCGGACGCCCCCTGCTCGCGGCACTGTCCGACCAGGTCGGCGAGAGCGCGCACCTCGCCGTGCTGGCCGGGCGCGACGTGCTCTACATCGTCGAGGAGCGGGCTCCGCGGCGTCCCGCCCTCGTGACCGACGTCGGCGTGCGGCTTCCCGCGCACCTCGCCGCCACCGGCCGCGCCATGTTGTCGGCGCTCCCGCGTCCGCAGGTGCGGGCGCTGTATCCGGATGCCACGGCTCTCACGCAGCGCACGGGCCTCGGCCCCGCGACCCCGCGTGAGCTTCGCGAACTGTTGCGCGAGGTACGCGCGGCGAGCTACGCGAGCGAGGACGGCGAGGTGACGCCAGGGTTCCGCTCCGTGGCCGCGCCGGTGCTCGATCACGCCGGGTGGCCCGCCGCGGCGGTCGCGATCACCTGGCCGGCGGACGGCTCGGCCCGCGATGTCCCGGCCCTGGCCGCGGCCGCCTCCTCCACCGCCGCCGAGCTCGGGCGGCGCATCGGCCGGCCCGCCTGAGCCGTCGCTCTCCGGCGTTCGGGGCGGATTCCGGGCTTCGGGCGTGATTCTTCCGCCCGAGGCGCCGATACCGCCCCACACCAGGGCGCCGCCCACCGCCGCATCCCGCCCCGAACCTGCGCACCACCTACCGCGGCATCCCGCCCCACACCAGGGCGCCGCCCACCGCCGCATCCCGCCCCACACCCGAGCGCCACCCGGGGCCTCGCGAGCGCCTCAGCGCACCACCAGACGCGGCTCCACGAGAACGTGGGCTGCGCCCGCAACCGCGGCGCGCGGAGCGACCACCGTCCCGTTCTCACCCATGAGCAGATCGAGGGCTCCGGATGCCACGCGCTCCGGCAACTGCTCGACGCTCGAGAGCCCGAGCGCTTCGGCCGCGGGCGTGTTGTCGAAACCGACGATCGTGACGTCGTCGCGGCCGGCGAGCGTGACCGCGAGGTGCGCACCGATCGCGAGGGAGTCGCTCGCGCAGACGATGCCCGTGACCCCCGCCTCGGCGGCGAGACCCGCCGCCACGACGTCACGGGCGGCGCCCACGTTCTCTTCGACGATCCACCGCGGACCCTCGGGCGCCGCCTCGCGCCAGCCGCGCTCGCGCTCGTCGCCCGTTCCCGATCCGCCGGGCCAACCGAGGAACGCCACGCGCCCGGGACCCTGCGCGCGCGCGTGCGCGGTCGCCGCTCGGGTCCCCGCGGCACCGTCGACGTCGACCCAGAGGTGCGCGGGGGCTTCGACGTCATCCTCGCCCCAGGGGCGTCCGAACGAGACGAACGGCAGGTTCCGCTCGGTCAGCCACCCGGTGCGGGGGTCGCCGTGGAAGGTTCCGGTGACGACGACGGCATCCACCTCTCCCCCCTCGAGCAGGTCGCCGAGTCGCGCGATCTCCTCTTCGGGCGTGCGCGCCGCGTACAGCAGCACCCGCATGTCGCGTTCGCCCGCGCGCTCGGTGAGCGCGTGCACGAAGCGGTCGAGCACGACGCCCGAGATTCCTCCCGCGTACGGATCGAGGTGGATGCCGATGGTCGAGCTGCGGCGGGTCCGGAGGCGGCGCGCGGCGGCGTGCGGGCGGTAGCCGAGCTCGGCGATGGCCGCCTCCACGCGCAGACGGGTCGCTTCCTTCACGATGTCGGGGGTGTTCACGACGTTCGACACCGTCTGCCGCGAGACGCCCGCGACCCGGGCGACATCGTCGACGGTGGGCGCTTTCGCCACGCGGCCTCCCTCGCTCGTCGCCTCCGGCGGCGCACGCCACCAGACCGCCAGCCTAAGCGGCGGAACAACCGCTTGACAGGCACGACCGCGGTTTCGTACCGTGGTGGCACCGAAGTTTGAACGTTCAAACTTTGGCCCTCCGATCACATGCGGAGGGGTCGCATGCCTCATCGAAGGAGAGAGACACATGACACGGCATCCTGCCCGCCTCTGGCTCACCGCGGGCGCCCTGCTCGCCACCGGAGCGCTCACGCTCACCGCCTGCGGCTCGGGCTTCAACGACAGCCCCGGCGAAGGGCAGGCCTCCGGAAGCGGAAAGCTCAGCATCCTCATCGGCTCGTCCGGCGACGCCGAGACGAAAGCGGTGACCGACGCCGTCGCGGCGTGGAGCGAGAAATCCGGGGTCTCGGCCGAGGTCCAGACCGCCAACGATCTCCCCCAGCAGCTTTCGCAGGGCTTCGCGGCCGGCTCCCCGCCCGACCTCTTCTACCTCGCGCCCGAAGCCCTCGCCGGGTACGCGGCCAACGGCTCCATCGCGGCCTACGGTGACGACCTCGAGAACAAGAGCGACTTCTACCCCTCTCTCGTCGACAACTTCACCGTAGACGGGAAGTTCTCCTGCGCGCCGAAGGACTTCTCGACCCTCGCGCTCGTCATCAACACCGACCTGTGGTCCGCCGCCGGGCTCACGGATGCCGACATCCCCACGACGTGGGACCAGTTGGCATCCGTCGCCCAGAAGCTCACGGCCGACGGCCGCGTGGGCCTGGCGTTCGGGGCCGAGTACCAGCGCGTGGGCGCGTTCATGGCGCAGGCGGGCGGCGGACTCGTGACCGACGGCAAGGCGACCGCCGACAGCGCCGCCAATGTCGAAGCGCTGACCTACGTGAAGACGCACCTCAACGACGGCAGCTTCGCCTTCGCCTCCGACGTGGGCGCGGGGTGGGGCGGCGAAGCCCTCGGCACGCAGAAGGCCGCCATGGTCATCGAGGGCAACTGGATCACCGGCGCCATGAAGGCCGACTACCCCGACGTGAAGTACACCGTCGCCGAGCTTCCCGCCGGCCCCGGTGGCAAGGGCACGCTGCAGTTCACGAACTGCTGGGGCCTCGCCGCCGACAGCGGCAACCAGGAGCAGGCACGCGACCTCGTCCAGTACCTCACCAGCACCGACCAGCAGCTGGCCTTCTCGAAGGCCTTCGGCCCGATGCCGTCGATCCAGTCCGCCGCCGACGCGTGGTCGCAGGCGAACCCCGACCAGACCGCCTTCCTCGCGGGGGCTGCGTACGCCCAGTTCCCGCCGAACATGGCCGGGGCCGCCGACGTCATCACCGACTTCAACGCCCAGCTCGAGTCGCTCAAGACCGGTGACCCGCAGGCCCTGCTGAAGACGGCGCAGTCCAACCTCGAGGCCATCGTCAAGTAATCGACATGAGCGCTCTCTCCCCCGCGCGTCGCCGCGCCGGATCCTCCTCCCCGGGGATCCGGCGCGGCGAGGCCGCCGCCGGCTGGCTCTTCACCGCCCCCGTGCTGATCATCCTGGGCGTGTTCCTGCTCGTCCCCGTGCTGATGGCGCTGTGGGTGAGCTTCTCCGACTGGACCGGGCGCGGCAGCCCTTTCTCGTCGAACGTCGGCTTCGTCGGCCTCGACAACTACGCCGCCGTCACCACGGGCGGGGGTCTGGCCGAGCGCGACTTCGGCACGGCGCTGCGCAACAACGCGTGGTACGTGCTGCTGGTCGTGCCGATGCAGACGGCGCTCTCGCTCTTCCTCGCGGTGCTCGTCAACCGCGCGGTCCTGCGCGGGCGCGGTTTCTTCCGCACCGCGTTCTACTTCCCCTCGGTCACCAGCTCCGTCGCGATCACCGTGCTGTGGCTGTTCCTCTTCTCGTCCTCGGGGGCGATCAACGAGGTGCTGTCCTGGCTGGGCGTCAACGGTCCCAACTGGTTCAGCGACCCGTCCGGCGTCGTCCACAACCTGCTCGGTGCCGTGGGCGTCACCAGCGGCCCCGCCTTCCTCACCGGCAACACCCTGCTCGGCGTCTCGTGGTGGGACTGGCTCGCCGGCCCCTCGGTCGCGATGTCGGCGTTCATCCTCATGGCGGTGTTCACCACCTCGGGCACCTTCATGCTGCTGTTCATCGCGGGTCTGCAGAACATCGGCGGTGACGTGCAGGAGGCCGCGATGATGGACGGCGCGAACGGCTGGCAGCGTTTCTGGCGCGTGACCCTCCCCCAGCTCAAGCCCGTGCTGTTCACCGTGCTGACCCTGGGCCTCATCGGCACCTGGCAGGTGTTCGACCAGATCTACACGGGCACGCAGGGCGGACCGGGCAAGACCACGCTCACCCCGGCCTACCTCAGCTACTCGTCGGCGTTCCTCTCGCAGCAGTGGGGACAGGGCGCGGCGATCGCCTTCGTGCTGTTCGTCATCATCGTCGCCCTCACGATCGTGCAGCGCTTCGTGCTGCGCGACCGCCCGGTGTCGCGTCGTCGCCTGCGCCAGTACGAGGTGCCGGCCACCGGCGCCTCCGCGGACGACGGGAACGACCGCCCCCGCGCGACGAAGGGAGCGACGCGATGAGCGCCACGGCGTCCCCGCAGACCACCGTCCTCGCCGAGCAGCGCCTCGACGGGCCCACGAAGCCTGCGAAACACCGCATGTCGGCCAAGGCCCTGCGTTGGCAGATCGGCCTCTACGCGCTGCTGATCGTGCTGGCGCTCATCTACATCTATCCGTTCCTCGTGCAGGTGGCGACGTCGTTCAAGACGGATGCCGCGGCGGCGGCCGATCCGATCTCGCTCGCGCCGCAGCCCTTCACCTGGGCCGCGTACGAGCGGCTGTTCCTGAACTCCGACTTCCCCGTGTGGTTCGGGAACTCCGTCGTGGTCACGGTCTTCGTCACCGCGGGCCGGGTGTTCTTCAACTCCCTGGCCGGATACGCGCTCGCCCGCCTGCAGTTCCGCGGTCGCGGGATCGTGTTCGCGGGCCTGATCGCCGTGATGGCCGTGCCGGCGGTGGTGCTGCTGATCCCGAAGTTCCTCGTCATCAACCAGCTCGGCATCTACGACTCGTACGCCGGCATGATCCTGCCCCTCCTCGTGGATGCCGCGGGCGTGTTCATCATGAAGAACTTCTTCGAGTCGATCCCGCCGTCCGTCGAGGAACAGGCCCGTATCGACGGGGCCGGCACGTTCCGCATCTTCTGGTCGGTCGTGCTGCCGATGGCGCGGCCCGCCCTCATCACCATCGTCATCCTGTCGTTCCAGGGCTCGTGGAACGAGCTCAGCCACTTCGTCATCTCGACCCAGTCCCCCGAGCTCACCACCCTGACCAAGGGCGTCGCCTCGCTCGCGAGCGGTCAGCTCAGTCAGGGCAGCCAATTCCCCCTCAAACTCGCGGCCGCCGCCATCATGACGATCCCCGTCGCCGTGGTGTTCTTCATCTTCCAGCGCCGCATCATGAACGCCAGCGAAGGAGCCGTCAAAGAATGACCACCGCCCCCACCACCTCACCGGCCGGGACGACCACCGAGACCGCATCCCTCCAACCCCTGCTCCACGACGCGGTGATCGTGCTGCGCGCCCCCACCCAGGTCTGGTCCGACACCACCGGCGACATGGGCGCCGCCCCCGTGCACGGGGTCTACCACGGCGACGTGCGGCACATCCGCTCGCTCTCGCTGACCTGCGACGACTCCGCCGTCGAGTGGATCTCGGCCGCCCCCGACGGCGCCTCGCACCTCGTGCTCGGTGGCCTGCTCCGCGGTCTCGACGACACCACCCCCGACCCGAAGGTGCGGCTCGTGCGCGACCGGCGGGTCTCCGACGGACGCATCAGCGAGACCTGGACCGTGCGATCCCGCGTCGATCGTCCGATCTCGACGTCCCTGCGGCTGGCGCTGGCGCCCGAATTCGCGCAACTGCACGAGGTGAAGTCCGGCCACGCGCACCCCCGCGAGACCGTCGTCGAGATCGACGGCGAGCGGGCGACGGTCGACGCCGGCGCCCAGGGCCTCGAGCTCGTCGCGCCGGGCGGGCAGCTGGCATCCGGATCCGGCAGCCTCTCCGCGCGGTGGGACATCGAGGTCCCGGCGTTCGGCACCGCCGAGGTGGCCTGGACGCTCACCCTGCGCGACGACACCCTCGTCGTGGGCGCGGCCACGGCACCCCCGCGGTGGGATGCCGGCGCCGTCGCCGCCACGACTCCGGACCCCCGCCTCGGCCGGTGGGTGCGGACGGCGCTCGACGACCTGGATGCGTTACGGCTCGTGTTGCCCGAGCATCCCGACGACGAGTTCTTCGCCGCCGGGGCCCCGTGGTTCTTCACGCTGTTCGGCCGCGACTCGATCTGGGCCGCGCGCCTCGCCCTCCCGCTCGACCGCGAGATCGCGGCATCCACCCTGCGCGTTCTCGCGCGCCTGCAGGCGACCGACGACGACGCGCAGACCGCCCAGGAGCCGGGCAAGATCCTGCACGAGCTCCGGGCGTCCGCGCTGGAGATGCCCGGCGAAGGCATCGTGCTGCCGCCGAAGTACTACGGCAGCGTCGACTCGACCCCGCTGTGGGTCTGCCTGCTCGCCGACGCGTGGCGCGCCGGCATGCCCGAGGCCGAGGTGCGCGCTCTTCTTCCGACGCTGCGGGCCGCTCTGGGATGGATCCGCGACCACGGCGACAGCGACGGGGACGGCTTCCTCGACTACATCGATCGCCTGGGCACCGGCCTGTCGAACCAGGGCTGGAAGGACTCCGGCGACTCGATCCAGTGGCGCGACGGTCGCCTGGCCGAGGGTCCGATCGCGCTCTGCGAGGTGCAGGGTTACGCGTACGAGGCGGCTCTCGCCGGCGCCTCTCTGCTCGAGCGGTTCGGCGAGGGGACGGATGCCGACGACGCGACGTTCTGGCGCCGCTGGGCCGCGGATCTGAAGGCGCGCTTCGCCGAAACCTACTGGGTCGAGACCCCCGAGGGCCGCTACCCCGCCGTGGCCCTCGACCGGAGCAAGCGTCCCGTCGACACCCTCACGAGCAACATCGGCCATCTGATCGGCACCGGTCTCCTCTCCGCGGAGGAGGAGGCTCACGTCGCGGGGCTGCTCCTGGGCGAGAGAATGTCGAGCGGGTACGGCATCCGGACCATGTCGACGGATGCCGCCGGCTACTGGCCGCTGTCGTACCACGGGGGCAGCGTGTGGGTGCACGACACCGCGATCGCGGCCCACGGGATGCTGCGCGCGGGCCTCCGCGATGACGCCCGGTCGGTGGTCGAGGGGTTGCTCGACGCCGCCGAGGGGTTCGGCTACCGCGTGCCCGAGCTGCACGCGGGCGATCCGCGGTCGCACTCGTCCGTGCCCACGCCGTACCCGGCCGCGTGCCGGCCCCAGGCGTGGTCGGCGGCCGCCGCGGTGGTGTGCCTGACAGCCCTCGCATCCGCCCCCGGGGTGTGACCCCTCTCCCACCGTTTGGGGCGTGTTCTTCCGTTCGGGGCCCGAAATTCCGCGCCCCCGAACGGAAAAGTGCGCCCCAAACCGGCAGAGAACGCAGACGCGCAGCCGCTCAGGCGACCCGCATCACCGTGCCGCCGGTCAGCCGCACCAGCTCGTCGAAGGTGAGCGGGAACACCGTGTGCGGCGTACCGCCCGCGGCCCAGATCTCGGGGAACGCCGCGAGGTCCTCGTCGACGACCGTGGTCAGGGGCGCGGGGTGTCCGGTCGGCGCCACTCCCCCGATGGGCTGGCCGGTCGCGGCGAGCACCTGCTCGGGCGTCGCCCGACGGATGCCACCCCGCCCGAGTCGCTCGGCGAGCGCCGCCGTGTCGACCCGGTGTGCGCCGCTGGTCATGACGAGCAGCGGTTCGTCGTCACTCCAGAACACGAGGCTGTTCGCGATCGCGCCGACCTCGATGCCGAGGGCGGCCGCCGCGAGCGCGGCCGTCGACGCGGCATCCGGCAGCACGATGATCTGGCCGGCGATACCCCCGGCCTCGAGCGAGGCGGCGACGAGACGGCTGCGGGCGGGAAGGGCGTCGTTCATGCCGTCAGCCTAGAGGCCGCTCCGCGTCCGCCGACCGTCCTACGAAGCCGAGGCCCTCTCCCCTCGACCGAGCTGCCCGACCGTGGCGCGCGAGCCGTGATCTCCGCAGGACGGCGGCTCCCGACACGCTCGCCGTCCCTCGCGCCGGGCGCACGCGCGCGTCACAATGGAAGACGGATGCCGCAAAGCCGCGGCATCCGAGAAGTGCCGCTCACAAGGCGGCTGACGACAAGGAACGCGATGACCCACGCCCTGCTCCTGCCCGATTTCCGCCACGAACGCGTGGAGGTGGTGACGGGGAGCCGCAGCGGCCTCTTCATCGCCGTCGCCCTGCACTCCTCGGTTCTCGGTTCCGCCCTCGGCGGCGCTCGTCTGTGGACGTACCCCACCTGGAGCGACGCCCTCGGCGACGCCCTGCGCCTCTCCGCCGCCATGACGTTGAAGAACGCGTCCGCCGGCCTCGACGCCGGGGGCGGCAAGTCCGTGATCGGGCTCCCGCCCGGGACCGTGCTCGACGCCGACCGACGTCGCGCCGCATTTCTGGACCTCGGTGACGCGGTCGAGAGCCTCGGCGGTCTGTACCGCACGGCGGAAGACGTCGGCTCCACGACCGAGGACATGCTCACGGTGAGCGAGCGCACCGCACACGTCGTGGGCCTTCCCGAAGCGGGCGGCGGGTCCGGCGAGCCCGCCGGACCCACGAGCCTCGGCGTCTACTCCGCGCTCATCGCCACGCTCGAGCGCAGCGCGGGCGTGCGCGATGTGGCACAGCGACGCATCACCATCGCCGGTCTCGGCCAGGTGGGCGGACGGCTCGCCGAGCGCCTCTCCGCCGAGGGCGCCGTGCTCACCGTCACCGATGTGAATCCCGCCAAGCGCGCCCTCGCGACCGCACTCGGGGCGGCCTGGGTGGAACCGCACGAGGCGCACCTGGTGCCCGCGGACGTCTTCGTCCCCGCGGGGATCGGCGGGGTGCTGACCGACGAGGTCATCGACGCCCTCGACGTCCGCGCGGTCTGCGGGCCCGCGAACAACCCGCTCGCCGATCGCTCCGGCGCCGACCGTCTGGCACAGCGGGGGATCCTCTACGCCCCCGACTTCGTCGTGAACGCCGGCGGCGTGATCTACCTCGACCTCGAGGCGAAGCAGCGCGGGACGCGTGAGGCGATCATGCAACGGGTGGCCGGTATCGGCGACACCCTCCGCCGCATCTTCGACGAGGCCGAGTCTCGCGGCGTGACGCCGCTCGCCGCCGCAGAGGGCGTGGCCGCCGAGCGCCTGCGGGAAGGGGCCACCTCGGGCGCCCTGGTCTGAGACGAAAAGAATCCGGATGCCGCGGGCTCGCGGCATCCGGATTCTTTGCGGTCAGTGCGCGGCGTCGTATGCCGAGAGAACAGCCGAGGAGATGCGGCCGCGCGCATTGATGTCGTGACCATTCTTCTCGGCCCAGGCGCGCACGTCCGCGAGGTCGCGGGTCGACGCGGCCCGCCCTCGGGAAGAACGACGAACGCCCGGAACGGATGACCCGATCGGGCGTGCGGCCACGGTGAACGGCTCGAATGCCTCGCGAAGCTTCTTCGCATTCTTCTCGGAGAGATCGATCTCATAGGCGCGACCTTCGAGGGAGAAAGTGATCGTCGTTCCGGTGTCGAGGACGGAACCATCGAGGTCATCGATCAACTGCGTGATGTGTTTCTTGGCCATGCCGCGATCTTATGGTCGGCCTTGTTCGCCAAAGAGGCGAAAGAATAGAAATTCACCCTTCGACTAACCCCGTGAGGTCATCACATCTCGTCGCGCGCCGAAGCGGCTGCACCGCCCTCGATCGCCCCGATTCGACGATCTTCATCGTGCGTGAGTTCGTGGTGCAGGAATTCCTCATCCGTCGGCACCCGGAGCTCGAATCGGGCATATGCCGACACGCGCAGAACAGCCTCCCGCACCGAGATCTCGAGGACATGACCGCCGAAAGCCCGGTCTTCGCGGAGAAAATGCAGATGCAGACCGGCGACGGTGACGCCCTGATAGAGGCGAGGCATCCAGAAGCCCACGACGGCCCCGCGCACATCGTGGCTGACCGTCTCGATCTGCTCCGCGGTGACGTCGGCGAGCGGGCGGAACGGCGGTTCCTCACGCCTCGTGACGCGGGTCCGCACGCGGGCCAGCACGCCGTCGATCCGGATCGCGTGGAACAGGTTCGGACTCGCGAGGAGTCCGTCGATCCGCGCGGCGAGAGCCGGTCCGTCGAGATCGCGGATCGTGTGCGAAGCGGCATCCCCGAAAGAGCAGAGGTCGACGAACGGGAGTTTCTCGTCGTCACCCATCAGTCGCGGCGGTTCATCCGCGGTACAGGCGATGAAATCGCCGTCGAGGATGACGACCTCCCCGCCGAACCGCTCACAGCACCCGATTCCGGTGTCGCCGAGCGCGCGCGCATCGCGCACCGTGATGCAACTCGAATACTGTCCGCCCAGAAGAGCGTCGAGAACCGCGAATTGCGTCACGACACCGGGGTGGACGACGGCGGCAGGGCGGACGTCCCCCGACACAATCAGGACTGAGCGGCCGAATACGCCTCGAGCACCGTGGCGGGAACACGGCCGCGGTCGCTCACGGTGTGTCCATTCGCGCGCGCCCACTCGCGCACCGCACCGAGGTCCACGTCATTGTCGCGACGCGAGGCGCGAGGACGGCGCGCGTTCGTCGCGGTCCGGGAGACCGATCGCGCGGCGTCGACGAAGGGGGCCACCGCGTCATAGAACTTGTCGGCATTGCGGTTCGACAAATCGATCTCATAGGCACGACCTTCTACGGAGAAGGTGATCTGCTTTCCTTCGCCCTCTTCGAGAACGGAGCCGTCGAGATCGTCAACAAGGTGAGTGATGTGCTTGATTGCCATGATGCGTAAAACATTACACCTTTCATGCAATTCCAATCGACATTCCGCATTGTGATACACCTTCGGGGTCGCACTCCGGGGGCGATAGGCACAGGGATCGAGAAGCGCTATCCTCCCTCGGTGGCGTCCGCTCTGAGAGCGCCTCGAGAGGAGTTACGCATGAGCCTTTTCCGTACGAAGTCGGTGGAGCAGTCCATCGCCGACACCGACGAGCCGGAGTTCCGGCTGAAGAAGTCCCTCAGTGCCCTCGACCTCACCGTCTTCGGCGTCGGCGTCGTGATCGGTGCCGGCATCTTCACCCTGACGGGGCGGGCCGCCCACGACGTCGCGGGCCCCGCCGTGGTGATCAGCTTCATCGTCGCCGCCATCGCCTGCGGTCTGGCGGCGATGTGTTACGCGGAGTTCGCCTCCACGGTGCCGGTTTCGGGATCGGCCTACACCTTCTCGTACGCATCGCTGGGCGAGCTGTTCGCCTGGATCATCGGTTGGGATCTGATCCTGGAGATGTTCCTCGGCGCGAGCGTCGTGGCGCAGGGGTGGAGTGCTTACCTCTCCGCCTTCCTGCAGCAGCTCGGCGTCGCCCTGCCTGCGGCAATGAGCTCGGGAGGCGTCGTCGATGTTCCCGCGATCCTTCTCGTGCTCCTCCTCGGCGGCCTCATGACCGTGGGCATCAAGGAGTCGCTGCGCGTGAACCTCGTCCTCGTCGCGGTCAAGCTGTTCATCGTCCTCTTCGTGATCATCGCGGGCATCATGTTCATCTCCCCCGCGAACTACAACCCCTTCGTCCCGCCGTCCGCTCCGACCGAGTCGACGTCGGGCCTGACGCAGCCGCTCCTGCAGTTCCTGTCCGGCCTCGAGCCCGCAACGTTCGGCGTCGGCGGGATCCTCGCGGGCGCCGCCCTCGTCTTCTTCGCATACATCGGCTTCGACGTCGTCGCCACCACCGCCGAGGAGACGAAGAACCCGCAGCGCGACCTGCCCATCGGCATCATCGCCTCGCTCGTGATCTGCACGATCCTCTACTGCGCGGTCGCGCTCGTCGTGACGGGCATGGTGCCCTACGACCAGCTCAACCCCAAGGCGGCTCTCGCCGAGGCGTTCGCGTTCCACGGCCAGACATGGATGGCCACCATCATCGCCGCGGGCGCCGTCGCCGGTCTCACCACCGTCGTGCTGACGCTCCTCATCGGCGCGACGCGCATCATCTTCGCAATGTCGCGCGACCGGCTCCTGCCGGGCGCGCTGGCGAAGGTGCACCCGCGCTTCCGTACACCGTGGGTCATCTCGATCATCGTCACGGTGATCGTCGCGATCGTGGCCGGCCTCACTCCGGTGGGCATCCTCGAGGAGATGGTGAACATCGGCACGCTCTCGGCGTTCGTCCTCGTGTCGGTCGGCGTCGTCGTCCTGCGCCGTCAGCGCCCCGACCTCAAGCGCGGCTTCCGCGTGCCGTTCAGCCCCGTCCTCCCGATCGTGTCCGCCGCGATCTGCGCGTACCTCATGCTGAACCTCTCGGTCGAGACCTGGCTGCGCTTCCTCGTCTGGCTCGCCCTGGGCTTCGCGATCTACTTCGCGTACTCGCGTCGGCACGCGCGCGTGGGGATGCAGGACTTCATGCCGCGCGTCGTCTCTCCCCCGAAGGACTGACAGGACCCGGATGCCGGGGCCCCGCCGTTCTCGGACGGCTGGGTCTCGGCATCCGGGCGTGGGGGCCGTGTCGTACGGTGCGGCCCCATCGCAAGGCCTCGACGCGAATCCGGCCGTGAAGAGGCTTCTTCCTCGTGACGATCCCCTTCGACGACGCGGTGGCGCAGGCGCTGGTCTTGGCCGCGGACACCGCCGCGGGCGTCGCTCGTGGTCATGGCTACGGTCGCCACGGGGTGGTGTCGCACACGCTCGACGAGTTCGAGGACGCGTATGCGCGCGCCTTCGCGGCCGGCTCCGTGGTGGAAGCGGAAGACCGCGGCATGTTGGCGTCCCCGATGGCGTCTACCCGGGCGGCGAGTTCTCGGCTCCCCACCCGAGCGCGATACGCGCGCGATATGTCCCTCCCCCTAGGGTGGGAATCGTCTGTCAACGACGATCACCGTTCCGGGGGGTTTCATGGGGATCGCACGCACGTGGGTTTTTCCGATTCTGCGTCTGCTTCTGGTCGCGCTCGTCGCGGCCGCTCTGATCAAGCTGGCCTTCTTCCCCGATCGGGAGGTGGATGCCTCACCGGCAGAGCCCACCGGCGCGATCGTCGAGCCGCGTGTGGCGGCCGCCCGGGGCACCATCACCAATGACGTGGTGGTGACGGCGACGGTGTCGTCCGACCCGGCCGTCGCGGTGAAGTCCACGGCCGGCGGCGTCGTGAACAAGATCTTCATCGCTCAGGGCGCCGGGGTGAACCAGGGCGACGTGATCTTCAACGTGAAGGTCCCGATCGAGCGCGATCCCGCCGACAGCGTGGATGCCGAGGGCAAGCCCAAGCCCGCCATCTTCCGCTACGAGGACGTCACCGCCCCCGCAGGCGGAACGCTCAGCGCGCTGGACGTGCTCGAGGGCCAGGACGTCACGGTCGGCATGGCCGCGGGCAACGTCGCGCCGCCGAGCTTCTCGGTGACGGGGACGCTCGAGGCCGCGCAGCAGTACCGTCTCCTGAACCGACCGAGCGAGGCATCCGTCGCCATCACCGGCGGGCCCGCACCCTTCACGTGCACGAACCTGCGCCTGGTGACCCCGCTGGCGGGGAGCAACGGCGACGGCGAGTCGACGGGTGGAGGAGCCGGTGGCGCTCCGTCCTCCGGCGGTTCCGGCACGACCGTCACGTGCGCTGTCCCCGGAGAGGTCACGGTGTTCGCCGGACTCGCTGCCGAGCTGACCATCGCGGGCGGCAAGGCCGAGAACGTGCTCGTCGTCCCGACCACGGCGGTGCGCGGGGCCGCGCAGAGCGGCACCGTCTGGGTGTCGACGGCCGACGGTGCGACCGAGGAGCGCCCCGTCGCCCTCGGGCTGACGGACGGTACCCAGGTCGAGATCACGCAGGGGCTGAACGAGGGCGACGAGGTGCTCGAGTTCGCTCCGGGTGCGATGGCGGGATCGGGCGCGGGCGACAACTGCACCACCTACCCCGACGGCACGATGTTCTGCGAGCCGGTGCCCGCGTCGTGAGCCTTCTTCAACTCGAAGACGTCACGCGCACGGTCATCCCTCCGGATCAGCCCGCCCTCACGATCCTCTCCGGGGTGAACCTCACCATCGAGCCGGGCGATCACGTGTCGATCGTCGGTCGCTCGGGCTCGGGCAAGTCGACGCTGCTGAATCTGCTGGGGCTGCTCGACCTGCCGACCAGCGGCGTCATCAGCTTCGACGACCGTCCCGTCAAGAGCTACTCGGGCGCTCGACGCGATCGCCTGCGGGGCGCCTCGATCGGATTCGTGTTCCAGCAGTTCAACCTGCTCGCCGGACGCACGGCGCTCGAGAACGTCACCATGCCGTTGCTCTATTCGTCGGGGCGCACGTTCTGGCGACGCAAGAAGATCGCGGCGGAGATGCTCGAGCTCGTCGGACTCGGTCACCGGATGACCAGCATGCCCGACCGCCTGTCCGGCGGGGAGCAGCAGCGCGTCGCGATCGCGCGCTCGCTCGTGCGCGGGCCGCGCCTGATCCTCGCCGACGAGCCCACCGGTGCCCTCGACCTCGACACCGGGCAGAGCGTCATGGAGCTCATCGACGACGTCGCCGAGCGCACCGGGGCGGCGCAGGTCGTCATCACGCACGATCCGATGATCGCCCGGCGCGCGCGGCGCCACTTCCGCCTGGATCGCGGCATCCTGACCCCGGTCGACGACCCCGCGTTCGAACCGCTCACGCGGCGCGAGATGCGCGAGATGGCACCGACGGAGCCGAGCACCGACGTCACCGCGGAGGGCGGCGATCGGGACGTGCTGGAGCTGTTCGGCGTCCCGACCGACGACACGGGGAGCGGCGCGACGGCCCGCGCCGACGCCGAGGGGGAAGCCGCTTCCGAGGCCGAGGGCGACGCTCCGGCCGACGAAGCCGCGACCACCGACCGGAAGGACGCCTGATGCGCGGGCTCACCGGTTTCGTCGGTGCGCTCCTCGAGGCGTGGCAAGAGGTGCGCGTGCACCGCACGCGGGTGCTGCTGTCGCTCATCGGCGTCGCGGTCGCGGTGTGTTCGCTCACGACGGTGGTCGCACTCGGCGCGATCGTGCAACAGGCCAACCAGGAGCTCAGCGAGCGGCAGGGCGGCCGCCCGGCGACCCTGTACGTCTCGGCGTTCCGGCTGAACGGCACGATCGACCCGGCCGACATGGATGCCGCATGGAGCAAGACGCTCGAGCGGTACGACATCGCCTACGCGTCGCGCGTGCAGAACACGGTCCAGCTGGTGCCGTTCGCCACCGGCTCCGTGCAGGTCGGCACGCAGGCCGTCGACCAGCCTTTCGGCGAGATGCACCGCGTGCGGCTCGTCGAGGGCTCCTGGTTCTCCCCCACCGACGAGCAGCAGCTCGCACCGCGGCTCATCGTGAACGAGGTGTTCTGGGACCGCATGGGACGACCGCCGTTGGAGAGTCACCCCGTGGTGGCCCTGGGGGGCGAGGGCGTTCCCGGCGCGGCATCCGGAATCCCCGCCGGTGGCACGCTCGCGGTGATCGTCGGGGTGACCCCCGCCAGCACCTGGGAGACCGAACCGACGATGATCATGCTCGCGCGGCACGCGGAGGCGATGCAGAAGGCCGCCACCGGCGAGCGCGGGTCGGCCGCCGCGGCCGCGGACCCTTATGGCGGCGGCGGAGCGCCCCAGAGCCAGTACGAGATGTGGGTGCCGCCCGAGCTGGCGGACGCGCTCACCGCAGCGGTGACGCGTGACCTGCAGGGTGCACTGGGCGAGGGCACCGAGGTCAACGTCTCGCGCCAGGACTGGGCGCAGTACGGCGACGATCCGTTCCTCGTGACGAAGCTGGTCGTGATCGGGATCGCCGTGCTCGTGCTGCTGCTCGGCGCGCTGGGCCTGGTCAACATCGCCCTCGTCACGGTCAAGCAGCGGGTCCGGGAGATCGGCATCCGTCGTAGCTTCGGGGCGACGGCGGGCCGCGTGTTCTTCGCGGTGATGATGGAGAGCGTGGTCGCCACGGTCGTCGCGGGCGCGCTGGGCGTGGTGGCCGCGATCCTCATCGTGCAGTCGCCCGCGATGCGCGATCTCGTCGGTCAGGGCATGGTGAGCGACTTCCCCCCGTTCCCGGTGGATGCCGCGATCACCGGCCTCATCGCGGCCACGGCCGTGGGCGCCCTGGCGGGCCTGCTGCCGGCGCTCGTCGCGGTGCGCGTGAAAGTCATCGACGCGATCCGCTATTGACGCGACCCGCGGCCGGCGGGGAACACGTCCGGCTGTCCCTCACTCGAGCCTCGCAACGGGGCAGACCGACCGATAGGTTCAGAACGTGACCGACTCCCCGAGCGCCGTGCCGCCGCCTTCCGCCCTGCCCGACGGGGTCGCACCCCCGACCCCGACCGACTCGCTTCCCGCGATGGACATCACCGGTCTCGTGAAGCGCTTCGGTGAGAAGACCGCTGTCGCCGGGCTCGACCTGCGCGTCCCCGCCGGATCGTTCTACGGCCTGGTGGGCCCGAACGGCGCCGGAAAGACCACCACCCTCTCGATGGCGACGGGGCTCCTCCGACCCGACGCCGGCACGGTGCGCATCCACGGGGTCGACGTGTGGGCGCAGCCGGTCGAGGCCAAGAAGCTCATCGGCAACCTCGCCGACGGCGTCCGGTTGTTCGACCGCCTGACCGGCGAGCAGCTCGTCACCTACACCGGGATGATGTTCGGTCTGACGCGGGACGACGTCGCCGCCCGCACGGCCGACCTCCTCAAGATCATGGACCTCACGGAGGCCGCGGGAACGCCGGTCGTCGACTACTCCGCCGGCATGACGAAGAAGGTCGCGCTCGCCTGCGCGCTCGTCCACGCACCGCGCCTGCTGGTGCTCGACGAGCCCTTCGAGTCGGTGGACCCCGTGTCGGCCGCCAACATCGAGGACATCCTCCGCGGCTACACCGCCTCCGGGGGCACGGTCATCGTCTCGAGCCACTCGATGGACCTGGTGCAGCGCATGTGCGACCACGTGGCGGTCATCGCCCAGGGTCGGTTGCTGGCATCCGGGACCGTCGACGAGGTGCGCGGCGGCAAGACCCTTCAGGACACGTTCGTCGACCTCGTCGGCGGACGCCACCACGCGGAGGGGCCGCAGTGGTTGCGACAGTCCTGAGGATCCGTTTCCGCGTCCTCGGCAACACGCTCGCGCGCAGCCCGATGCAGTTGGTCGGGTTCATCTTCGGCATCATCGGCGCGCTGTGGATGCTGCTGTTCGCGGGGCTCGGCCTGTTCTTCGTCGGCACCCTCGACTTCGATGTCGCCCGCGCGGCGGTCACCGCCGCCGGCGCCCTGCTGATCCTGGGCTGGGTGCTCGGGCCGATCTTCGCGGCCGGGGTCGACACGACCCTGGACCCTGCCAAGCTCGCGCCCTTCCCGATGACCACCACGCAGATGATGATCGCCATCACCGCGGGCGGGATGACGGGGGTCGGCGGCATCGCGACGGTGGTGGCGAGCCTGCTCACCTTCCTCGTGTGGGTGCACGAACCGGTGGCGGCGATCGCCGCGATCGTGTGCGTGCCGATCGGAGTGCTGATCTGCGTCGTCGCCTCGCGCGCGGTCACCGCGTTGGCATCCGGGATCGGCGGCGGCCGCCGCACGAAGGAGATCATCGGACTCGTCGCGTTCACGCTGGTGATCTTCGCCAGCCCGATCCTCATCGGCATCCTGAACGCGGTCCAGTCGGCGACCGAGCAGGGCCTGCAGCTGCAGGCGCTCGTGAGCGCCATCTCATGGACGCCGGTCGGTGCCGCGTGGGCGGTCCCCGGCGACCTCGCGACCGGCTCGTGGCTGACCGCGATCCTGAAGTTCGTGATCGCGCTCGCCACCCTCGCGGTGCTGTGGGTGCTGTGGTTCCGCAACCTGTCGGCATCCGTCATCGCCCCTCCCGCCCGTTCGACCGCCCGACGCAAGACGGGGTCGCTCGGCTGGTTCGGCGTCATGCCGTCGAGCCCGGTCGGGGCGACCTGGGCGCGTTCGCTCACCTCGTGGACCCGCGACATGCGGTACCTGCGGCAGTTGCTGCTGATCCCCTTCTCGCCGGTCCTCGTGCTGATCTACTCGCAGTGGGACGTGAGCACGCCCTTCTTCGCCCTGTCCGGCCTGCTGGTCGGCTTCTTCGCCGGGGTGCTGCCCTACTCCGACGTCTCGTACGACGGCACGGCCTTCGCCACCGTCATGCAGACCGGCATCCGGGGCCGCGCGGACCGGCTGGGTCGCACGCTGGGTGTCGCCACCGTCGTCGTCCCCCTCGTCGTGCTCGTCGACGTCGTCACGATCGCGATCGCCGGGCGATGGGAGCTCCTTCCGCCCGTGCTCGGCGCCTCGCTCGGGCTGACGCTCATCGGCTTCGGCGTCAGCGCCGTGAGCTCGGCGTTCCTCGTCATTCCCACCCCCGCACCGGGCGACTCGCCGTTCAAGCGCGTGCCCGGCTCGTCGTTCTCGATGTTCCTCACGTTCCTCGTGTGCTGGGGCGTCGTCGCCGTCATCGGGCTGCCGACCGTGATCCCCGCCGTGATCGCGACGTTCGCCGGATCAAGTGTGGCCGGATGGATCGCGTTCGTGGTCGGGCCGGTGCTCGGCATCGCCGTCCTCGCGGCCGGCGTGCTGCTGGGCGGAAAACGCTTCGACGCGAATGCGCCGAGCTTGCTGGTGCAACTGCGGACTTTCCAGGGGGCGTAGGGACGGATGCCACCGCCCGGGCCGGATCCGGCCCGGGCCGGCACTCCGGGCAGGCACCCCGGGCAGGCACCCCGGGCAGGCACCCCGGGCCGGCCCTTCGGGCAGACTTTCGGCGGCGAGGACCGCGCGTTGCAGCGCCCCGCCGCTCCCCCGGCGGGACCGATCAGCGCGAGAGCCGCCGCGCCTGCTTCTCGGCGCGCGCGGCCGCACGTGCCTCCTCCGGGGAGAGCCCCAGGTGCGCGGCGGATCGCGTCCAGGCGTACGTGCTCGCCGCCGAGGCGTGGTCGCCGAGGGCGGTGAACGCGGCCGCGAGATCGAAGGCCGACTTCTTCACGCGCTCGAGAAGCGGCGGGTCGGTCGAGCCCGCCGCGAGGTCGAGGACGCGGCGGTGAGCCCCGGCCGCCTCCGCGGTGCGGCCGAGTCCCGCGAAGATCAGCGCCTGGTTGCGGAGGGCCTTGGCACACCGCAGCCGTCCCCCCGCCGTCGCCACCGAATGCCCGTGGACCGCAATCACGTGCTCGTACGCGGCGAGCGCCGCGAGGCCGTCGCCGAGGTCGTCGATCGTCACGGCGCGGTTGTAGACCGCTTGCTGACGCGTGGTCGCGATCTCCCCGTCCGGTGAGCCGGCGGCGAGGGCGTCGAGGGCCTCGTAGGCCTGGATCGCTGCCCGCGGATCGCCGAGTCTGCCGAGGGCGATGCCGAGCCGCAGGTACGCGCGAGCACGGACCCGTTCGGCGCGCGCATCCGCGCCGGCGCGGATGACGGTCGCCTGGCGGGCGAGCGCCGCCAGCTGCTCCCACGAGCCCGTTTCCTCCACCCACCCTGCCCAGGTGTCGAGGGCTGCGAGCCGCAGCATCGCGAGATCGAGGTCGTCGGTTCCCGCCGTCTCGTCGATGACGGCCTTCCACCGCTGCTCGGCCTCGGCGATGCTCCCGTGCTGCGCGAGCTCGTCCGCCGCGTACAGCCGGTCGCGCAGGGAGCGGTATCGGGCGACAGCCTCGTCGTCCGCCTCCGTCGCCCCCGAGGTCGACAGCGAGAGGATGTGAAGGTTCTCCCGGGCGCGGCGCACCGTGTCGCGGAGGTCGCCGTCATCGGCATCCCCGAATCGGTCGACGATCTCGTTCAGCAGGGCGATGGCGCGGGCCGTGTCGCCCCTCTCGTGCGCGTCGACCGCTTCGCCGAGTCTCCCCGTGGCGTCGAGGCGGCGGATGCGGACGTCGGGATCGTGGTCGAATCGGGCCGCGAAGACCCGGCGGAGGTCAGCCGCCTCGTCGGCATGGACGCGGTCGGAGCGCCAGGCCGACCACAGCGCGTTCGCCGCCCAGACGCGGACGTCCCCGGAGGGGTCGTGGGCGAACTCCCGGACGACCTCGTCGAGAGCCCGGCGGGATGCCTCGGCGTCGCCACTCTCCCGGAGGAACCGGCCCGTCCAGTACGCGGCTTGCGCCCGCTCCAGCCGAGCCGTGTCGCTTCCGGTGGCGCGAACCGTCGCCGCGAGCCGCGCGAGCGTGTCCAGAGCCTCGCCGGTGCGACCGAGGTCGGCGAGCCGCAGGGCCCGGTCCAGAACCAGCGCCGCCATGACCGGCACGGTCTCGGGCGCGTCCCACAGCGCGGCGAAGCGTTCCTCGGCGGCCACGGACACGCGTACCGCCTCCGCCGTATCGCGCACGGACGCGGCGCTCTCCGGGTGGCCGAGGGCCACGGCGATCTTCGCGACGACACCGAACCGCGCGAGGGCGGACGTCGGGTCGTCATCGGCGCGGAAGGTCAGGTCCGCCTGCTTCAGGAGGGCGAGGGCGGATGCCGTGATGTCCGGCGCGGAGCCGACGTCCCGCAGCAGCTCGGCCAGAGCGACGGAGCGGATCTCGGCATCCGCATCTGCCGCGTACCGCTCCAGCAGCCGCGGCCACTCCTCCGCCGCCACGGCGTCCCGCGCCTCCGGGGCGAGGCGCTCGAGAAGGCGACGGAGGTGCCGCCCCGCGCGGGCGGCGCGCGCGGGCGTGTGCGGCCACGGGTCTTCCGCGAGGAGCCGCCGCGCCTCGACGAGGGCGTCGCGCGGGTTCTCCCCACCCGCGATGGCCAGGTCCGCCCGGAGAAGCGCGGCATCGAGGCCCCACCCCTCCGCGGCCGGATTCCGGCGCGACTCGGTGACGACGATCCGCAGCATCTCGGCCACGCCGGTCAGATCACGACCGTTCTCGATCCGCAGGCGCGCCGACGTGACCATCGCCTCGACGCGGATCGCGGACATCCGCGCGTCGCTCTCGCCCCCGAGTCGAAGGGCCAGGGCGTCCAGAGCCGAGGCGATCGAGTCGGCATCCTGTCCGAGCCACCGGCGGATCATCTGGGCGGTGAGGGCCGCCTCCGCCGCCGCGCGGCGCACACCCGCGTGCGTCGACTGCTGGGAGGCCGTGTCGATCTCGAGCGCACGCTGGAGCACCTGGACGTGGAGCACCGGATCCACGTCGTCGAGGCCGTGCACGAACTCGACCCGGGCGAGTTCCGCTCGCGCCCGTGCCTCCGCCGTGTGCGCGTCATCGAAACCGGCCGTGAGCCGTCGCATGCGATCGAGGTGCTCATCGATCCGGGCGTCGGGCTCGACGACGACATCCAGCTCCACCAGAAGCGCGGTCGCCTCGGCGATCGCGGAGGCCTCCTCGGCATCCCGAGCGGAGGTCGCCGTGGAGAGCACCGTCATCAACAGAGCCCGCGCGGAACCCTGCTCCCCCTCGTCGACGAGGGCGAGCGCCCTCTCGACCGTATCGGCGACGTCCATGTCGACCCTCCCGTGTCTCGACACGCCGAATCCTCAGCGCGTCGGGGTGCGTTCAGCGGACGAAAGCCTCGACGCGCCCGACGAACCGCGCGGGGTCGACGAGGTGCGGATAGTGCGTCGGCGGCTGCCAGATCTCATGCACCGTCTGCGGAATCTCCCGCTGCAGCCACGCCGCGTACTCGGGGCCGGCGTCGAGACCCGTGATCACGAGGTACGGAACGTCCGCCGGGATCCGCGTCAGGCCGCTTACCAGTTCCGCCAACTCCTCCGGTGAGTCCTCGAGCAGCGGTCGCCACATCCCGAGGACGACGTGCTGCTTCGGAGACCGGATGCCATCCACCCGCGCCATCTCGTCGCCGTCCAGGCCGCCCGCCATCTGCGCGAACATCCCCTCGATGAACACGGGGAAGTCCGCACCGCGCAGCATCCCCTCGGCCTGCCGCACCTGCGCCTGCATGCCCGCGAGGTGCAGGGGCTGATCCACGTTGACGACCGCGCGTGCGGGGAAGAGCGCACCGTAGGCGGTCGCGACGATGCCGCCCATCGAGTGGCCGACCACCACGGGCAGCTCCGCGGGGACGACGTCGTGCTCGGCGAGCTGCGCGAGGGTCTCGTGCACGTCGGCGGCGAGAGTGGGGATGTCGTACGGCTCCTCGGCGGCCGACGCCCCGTGACCGCGCAGGTCGACCCGCACCACCGTGAAGGCGGCGGTCAGGTCGACGGGGTCCCAGCTGCGGCGATCCTCGGTGATGCCGTGCAGGAGGACCAGCAGCGGGCCGGAGCCCGTCACGTCGTGGGCGAGGATCATGACTTCTCCCTGGGGGCGAGCGGGTTCTGCCCGAGCATATCCGGCTCTTCCCGCCGCGAATGCGGTCGGTCTAGGGTGAGGGCAGATCCCCTCTTCAGAAGGATGCCTCGATGTCGACCTCCCTCGTCGTGTACGTCTCGTTCGCCGGTGCCGCCCGCGAGGCGATGACCTTCTACCAGTCGGTGTTCGGCGGTGAGCTGTCGATCAACACCTTCGCCGACTTCGGCATCCCGGACGCTCCCGCCGACGGCGTGATGCACTCCGAGCTGCGCGCCGACGGTTTCACGGTGATGGGTGCCGACGGCTTCGAGGAGCCCGCCGAGGGCTGGGGCACGAGCCGCGTGCACGCCGCCTTCATGAGCGACGAGACCGATCGCGTTCGAGGGTTCTACGACCGCTTCGTCGAGCGCGGCGCCCAGGTCACCCAACCCCTGGAGAAGCAGGTCTGGGGCGATCTCTACGGCGAGATCGTCGACCCGTGGGGCGTGGCCTGGATGTTCAACATCGCAGCTCCGGGCGGGTGGGCCGAGGGCAGCGCCGATCAGGAACAGGTGTAGGTCACACCGCCGACGTAGTGCGTGCCCGGACCGAGATCCGCGCACTGGGCGAACAGGTTCCCGAAGACGGCGATCAGGACGATCAGCACGATGACGGACCCGACCAGGAGCACGGCTCCGACGATGATGCCGATGACCGCGGGGGTGTTCTTGTAGCCGGCGCGCTTGGACTGCACGAGCGCGACGATGGACAGGATGAGTCCAATCAGGTTGAACGGGAAAGCGGCGATCAGGCCGATGATGCCGAGCGTCTTGCCCGGGTAGGTCGTTCCGGCGGGGGCAGGCTGTGAGGCGGTCACGGTGGTCTCCTGGGGATCGAGGGTGGGGGAAAAGGGGGGCGAGTTCAGCCCCCGAAGAGGCGTCCGAAGAAGCCCTTCTTCTTCGTCCAGCCGTTCTGGTCGAGGAAGGCGTACAACGGCTGCTTGATCCGGTCGGTGTCGAACGACCACTCGGCGCTGATGCCGCTGCCCTGCGGGGTGCTGACGTGGGTGCCGACGACGAACCCGCGGGAGCGGCGTGTCTGCGAGCCGCGGAACGTGGACGTTCCGCCGCTGAGGTGGAACCCGCCCCCGGCCGTGAACCCGCCCTTGAGCTCGCTCGAGGTCTGCTGCTCGTGCACCTCGTAGGTGCTCGTCTCGGGGTCGAGCGTGACCTCGATCGAGTATTCCTCGTCGATCTGGCCGGCGCCCAGGAGTGCGATGTACCGACCGTGGGCGATGTCCCACGAGCCGACGATCCGGCCGTTCTCGGCGCGGAACACGAACGGCGAATCGGGGCTGTTCACCTCTCCGACGCGGGCGAGGAGATCAGGTGCGGGCGTGGCCATGGCGAGAGTGTATCGACCCGGTTGGGCGCGGGCGAGGCCTGGCGCGGGGCCGGGAAATCAGCAGGTGCAGGCACCGGCAGAACAGATGACGCCTCTCCGGGAGGAGAGGCGTCATGCGGAGAGTGGTGGACCTGAGGGGATTCGAACCCCTGACCTCCTCGATGCGAACGAGGCGCGCTACCAACTGCGCCACAGGCCCGGACAACTCGACAACACTATCACGCCACGGACCCCGAACCCGCCCTCGGCCGAGAGCCCGGGCGCGTCATGCCGCGAGCGGCATGCGCGACGTCACTGCCCGGAAGCGCGCCGCTCGAGGAGCAGGCGAACGTGGTCCTCGATCTCGCTGTCGTCGACGTACCCCATCGCGGCGTACGGCGAAGCCGCGGCGGCCGGGCGGGCCGTTTCGATTGGTGTCGGAGCCTGAGCCGCGGCGATCTCCCGCGCCGCCTCCTCGCGAGCGGCGGCGCGCAGGGCCTCGCGGGCGAGCTGCTCGTCGACGACGGCGGCGGCACGCGAACCCGCCGAAGCGACGAGCGGACGCGGCAGCTCGCGCGGCGTCCACGTCTGACGCGGAGCGGGAGCCGCGGGGGCGAAGTCCTGCACCACCGGAGCGACGCGGGCCTCGGCCACGACCGCGGGACGCACAGCCGTCCGCGAAGCCACCCGCGCGAGTCGGCGGAGGAGAAGGAGGGATGCCACGACCCCCGTCAGACCCGCGACGAGCAGCACGGGCCCGGCTCCGGTCGCGACCATGACGGTGCCGGCGACAGCCGAAAGCAGGCCGGCGAGAGCGAAGACGGAGGTGGCGAGGCGGAAGCGACGACGAGCACGAGCCCGTCGCGCCTCGGGCTGCGCCACGGCGGAGGCGCGCTCGAGGCGAGCCCGCTCGACGGCGACGGCGCGTTCGGCGCGGGACTTCTCCAGGGCGGCGGCACGCTCCGCGCGCGCGACGTGCACGGCGGCGGCGCGTTCGGCGCGAGCGAGTTCGAGGGCGGCGGCGCGCTGCTCTTTGACGAGATCGCGGTCCCGGGCGTTCTCGAGCCGGGCGACCTCGAGCCGGGCCTTGGCCTCGGCGAGTTCGATCTCGGCCTTGTGCGCCTGCACCTGACGGGCGATCTTCTGCTGCTGGTGCGCGGTACGGGCGGTCAGCTCGAGGCGCACTTCGCGCGGCGTCTCGGCGGTCTCCGCGAGCACGCGCAGCGCCTGGTTGAGACGGACGGCGTTGCGTTCGGCGGAGGTGAAGCGGTGCCGGCTCTGCCACGACGGCAGAAGATAGACGAGCCACAGCGCGACCGCGACGAAGACGATCACCCCGCCACCGAGAACCTGTCCACCCATGTGAACACGGTAGGTCACGGGGCGGTCACAGCTCGGCATCCCCGCGCGTGTCGCTGCCGCGGATCCTCAGAGCTGGTCGGAGGAGGGGATGCGGGCCGCGTCCGGCGGCACCTGGCCGCGCTCATAGCGGTCGAGCACCCCGTGCGGGACCTCCTCGCGCACCAGGGCGAACGCGTAGTGGTCGCGCCAGTCGCCGTCGATGTGGATGTACCGGCGCCGCAGCCCCTCGTAGCGGAACCCGAGCTTCTCGACCACCCGCAGGCTCGCATGGTTCTCGGGTCGGATGCAGATCTCGACGCGATGAAGATTCAGCGACGTGAAGCAGACGTCGGTCGCCATCGCGACGCTGATCGTGGTGATGTTGCGTCCCGCGTACTCCTCGGCGACCCAGTAGCCGATCGTCGCGGAGGCGAGCGAACCCCGCGAGACGCCCCACACGTTCAGCTGACCGGCGACCTCGTCGTCCCACTCCATGACGAAGGGGACGCCGAGGCCGTCGCGGTACTGCTGCAGGAGCCGGCGGATGCCGAGGCGCATGTCGAACGACACCGGGCCGTCGGGGCTCGTGGCCTCCCAGGGCCGCAACCACGAGCGGTTGTCGATTAGCTGCTGCTGAAGGACGCGCGCATCGCGGTTGCGGATGAGACGGATCGACACCTTGCCGTGCCGTCGAGGGACGGACAGATCCATCGGGGTCAGAGACCCGCCGCGAACTCCTTGAACCACGGACGAAGCGCCGGGCCCAGGTCGTCACGGTCGGCAGCGAGCTGCACGATCGCCTTGATGTAGTCGACGCGGTCGCCGGTGTCGTAGCGACGACCGCGGAAGATCACGCCGTACACGCCCCCACCGTCGCCGCCGCCGTTGGCGAGCTCTTCGAGCGCGTCGGTCAGCTGGATCTCGCCGCCCTTGCCGGGTTCGGTGTGCTCCAGGATGCCGAACACGTCGGGTCCGAGGACGTAACGGCCGATGATCGCCAGGTTGGAGGGCGCGTCTTCGGCCTTCGGCTTCTCGACGAGCTGCGTGACCTTCACCACGCCGTCTTCCTCGGTCGGCTCGACCGCGGCGACCCCGTAGAGGTGGATGTGCTCGGGGTCGACCTCCATCAGGGCGATGACGGTCGCGTTGCGCTTGTCGTACTCCTCCATCATCTTGGTGAGCAGCGGGTCGCGCTCGTCGATGAGGTCGTCGCCGAGGAGCACCGCGAACGGGTGGTCGCCCACGTGGCTGCGCGCGCGGAGCACGGCGTGGCCGAGACCCTTGGGCTCCCCCTGACGCACCATGTGCACGTCGGCGAGGTCGGACGAGTGCTCGACCTTGGCGAGCTTGTCGCTGTCGCCCTTCTCCCGGAGCTTCGCTTCGAGCTCGGGCATGGAGTCGAAGTGGTTGGCGATGTTGTTCTTGTTGCGGCCGATGATGATCAGGACATCGTCGATACCGGCGCCGGTGGCCTCCTCGACGACGTACTGGATGGCCGGCTTGTCGACGACCGGCAACATCTCCTTCGGCATGGCCTTGGTGGCCGGGAGGAAGCGCGTACCGAGTCCTGCGGCCGGAATGACGGCCTTGAAGGGCTTATGAGGCATGGGCATACACTACTGGTGTCCTGCGACCGCGTCGCGTCGGGACGCGCACTTACACTTACTCCATGCCCGACAGCATCGAGCAGGCCAAGCGCGCACTGCGCGCCGATCTTCGCGAACGCCGACAGATCATCTCCGCGCACGCGCGCGAACTCGCCGAGGTCGGCATCAAAGACCAGCTCGACGCACTGGTCGAGCGCCTCGGCGCCCGCAGCATCTCCTGCTTCCTGTCCACGACCACCGAACCCGGCACGCACGCCTTCGTGGCCGACGCGGTGGCCCGTGGCATCCGGGTCCTGCTGCCGATCACGCGCGAGGACGGACTTCTGGACTGGGCGGTCGCCACGCCCGGCGCCGACATCGCCGAGGGCCTGTTCGGTCTGCCCGAACCCGTCGGCGACGTGCTCGGGCCGATCGCGGTGAACGACGTCGACCTGCTCGTGATCCCGGCCGCCGCCGTCGACCGGCACGGCATGCGCCTCGGCTGGGGACGCGGGTACTTCGACAAGACCCTCGGCTCGATGGAGAAGTGCCCTCCCGTCTACGCCGTCATCTTCGACTCCGAGTTCATCGACGACGTCCCGCGCGACGTGCACGACCAGCCCGTCTCGGGCGTCGTGACCCCCACGCGCACGGTACTCCTCACCGACTCCCCCGCCTGACACCCGAAAGAAGCACCATGCCCACCTACTCGTATGCCTGCAAGCAGTGCGGCCACCGTTTCGACGCCGTGCAGTCCTTCTCGGACGCTGCCCTCACCGAATGCCCCGAGTGCGGCGGAGACCTCCGCAAGCAGTACGGCTCCATCGGAGTGACCTTCAACGGGTCGGGCTTCTACCGCACCGACTCCCGCGGTTCGTCGAACGGTTCCTCGACGGGCGGGGCGTCGTCGAGCGGTTCGACGAGCTCGGCCGGCGCAAGCGGTGGCGGATCGTCGTCGACATCGTCATCCTCGTCTTCGACGGCATCCTCGTCGTCGTCGTCCTGACGCCTCGCCCCTTCACCCCCGGGAGACCATCGTGATCAAGGGATTCAAAGAGTTCATCCTCCGCGGCAACGTGATCGATCTCGCGGTCGCCGTCGTCATCGGAGCAGCCTTCACCGCGATCGTGAACGCGATCGTCCAGGGCCTCATCAATCCGCTCATCGGATTCGTGTTCCAGGTCGGCGACCTCACGAACCTCAACCTCACGGTCCCGACCCTCTTCGGCGGTGTCGCGACGTTCGAGTTCGGGTCGATCCTCGTCGCCGTGATCAACTTCCTCGCCGTCGCCGCGATCGTGTACTTCGTGTTCGTCTTCCCGATGAACCGCTGGAAAGAACGCGCCGCCGCCCGCGCGGGCGTGACCGACGCGGCATCCGAGGAGCCCAAGCTCCCCACCGAGCAGGAGCTCCTCGTGCAGATCCGCGACCTGCTGGAGCGCCAGAACAAGGCCTGACAATCTCGACGAACGGGTCCGTGCTGCTGTCGGCGCGGACCCGTTCGTCAATAGTGGGGCGGAACGTCGCGCAGCATGCGGTCGTCATTGGGACCGGATGCCACCGGCCCCGGGCCGGCTCCCCGCTCCGGGTCGTCCGCGGGTGCGGGCTCCGCCGTCGTGCCCGGCGCGGGCATCAGGCGCGCGCGGCGCGCGCCGCGGACCCGCACGACGGGCTGCCGCGGCGCGTGCGGAGCGTCACGCTCGGGTTCCGGTGCGGCCGCGGAACCCGTGGCATCCGGAGTCCTGCTCATCGCGCTCAGCCGGGAAGGTCGAGGGGCTCGGTGGTCGTACCCGAGTCGGCCGAGTCGTCGGGGGCGACGCCGAGCAGTTCCGCGATCCGGGATGCCACGCCCGCGGGGTCGCTGTAGAGGTCGAACGCGTGCACGCGCACGTAGTGCCAGCCGAGGCGCCGCAGGATCTGCGGACGGAGGCGCAGCGTCTCGCGCAGCGACTCGCCGATCGTCTCGGGATCGCTCTCGGCGACGACGGCCTTGCCGCCGTGACGGGCCACGAGCGGGAGAAGACCGCGGTAGTCGAGATCGACCTCGATGCCGAGGGCGCGCAGCTCGCGCGCCAGGGCGCGCGTGAGCGGATCCGCGAGATCTTCGAGGCGGCTCTCGCGGCCGCGTGACGCGACCGAGCCGAGAATGCCCATGAGCGTGGCGGCGCCGTGTTCGAGACGACCGTCGTCGAAGGCGGACGGGCGGATCGACGACACGATCACCATCGAGCGTCGCGCGCGCGTCATGCCGACCGTGAGCAGGCGCTCCCCGTCGGGGGTCGACAGGTCGCCGAAGTCGCTCAGGACGCGGCCGTGGCGCGTGAGGCCGAAGCCGAGCGAGAACACGACGCGGTCGCGGCTCTCGGCCACGGACTCCTCGAGGGTCAGCACGGCGAAGGGCTCGGCAGCATCCCGGGACACGAAGGCGGCGACGTCGGAGCGTCCCGCGAGCGCCGCCTCGACGGACGCGCGGACGCGCTCCGCGTGCGTACGGCTCGCGGTGACGACCATGAGCGACTCGGCAGCGCGGTTGACCGCGTGCTCGACGACGATGCTGACGACGCGGGCGACCTCGGCATCCGGACTCTCGACAGCGCCGCTGACGGGGTGGGGCGCGCCCACACCGTTCTCGACGTAGTCGACGCTGAGGCTGCCGCGACCGAGGTACGACCCGGCCCACGGGAGGGAGACGATCTCGCCGCCGTAGAACGCGTCGTTGACGAGCTGGGCGAGGTCTTCGCCGCCCGCGCGGTAGCTGCGCGTCAGCGTCTCGACGGGCAGGAGCTCGGCGATGCGCTCGAAGACCGAGACCTCGTCGAAGGGCACGTCGTCGGCCTCCTCGGGCACGGGCGCCATCGACGCGCTGACGCGGAACGGGGTGGGCTTCTGCACCACGGGATCGCCGAACAGCACGACCTGGCGGGCCCGGCGGAGCGCGGGGGCGGCCTCGGCGAGGCAGAGGGCGGCCGCGTCCGCGATGATGACGACGTCGAAGGCGAGGTCGATCGGCACGTCCGGGACCTCGTACGGCGACGCGAGCCACACGGGCGCGAGGGTGCGCAGGAGGGTGGGCGCGGCATCCGAGATCTCGGTGGCCGTGTGCAGACCGTCCTTCAAGGAGCGCTTCAGCGCGGCGGCCTCGTCGGGGTGATCGACGATGCCGATGCGCCACTGCTTCGCCAGCTCCGCGGCGAGCAGCGGACCCGCAGCGGCGGCGTGCGCCTCGTCGACGAGCCGGAAGTCGCGCTCCAGGCGGTCGACGACGGCCGTGTTGGCTCCGAGGAGGGCACGGTCCGTGCGCAGGAGATGCTCGAGGGCCGACTGCCACCAGGCGAACTCGAGCTCGTTGCCCACGCGCTCTTCCGGAACGTGGCGCACGGACAGCTCGACGAGGAGCTGCTCCAGTCCCAGGCGAGCGAGCTCGGAGCGCAGCTGCGCGCGCTCGACGAGATTGTCGAAGAAGGTGGATTCGGCGGCGAGGCCCGCGAGCGTCCGCACGAGCTCGTGCACGGGCAGCGTCGCCAGACGCTCCGAGCCCTGGCGGCCCAGGATCTGATCGAGCTCCCCGAGCAGGGCGTCGACACGCTGCCAGGCGACGTGGACGTCGGCGAGGCCCAGGGGCACCTCCGGCGTCACTCCGGCGTCGACCACGCGCTGCCACTCGGTGCGCTGCTGCTGGATACGCACCAGCGCCTCGTACATGTCGGTCACGTGCACCCCGGGACGCACGTACTCCTTGGACAGGCGCTTCAGGCGACGGCGGTTGGGCCCGCTCATCGGCGAGGCGTCGCGACGCGGCGAGTGGGCGTCGATGAGCTCGCCGAGGGGGCGCTCGAACACGCTCGGGCTGAAGCGGTCGAGCGACTCGCGGATGCCCTGCAGGAGCTTGAGGTAGGCGCCGAGCTCGGACACCGTCTGGAACGGACGCATGCGCGTCTGCGCGATGAGCTCGTACCCGCGCTCGAGCAGTCGCGGAACGTCGTGCGTGTGGAGCTTGCCGGCCAGGTCGTGCGCGGCCCGCGCGTCTTCGGTGCGGGTGAAGCTCACGCCGTACCACGGCGAGTCGTCCGGTCCGAAGCGGAACTCGCCGAGGCGTGCGGCCATCGCCAGCGCCCGCGCGGCCGCATCCCGGCGCCCGGCGAGCCGCTCCATCGTCGCGAGGTCGAAACGCGCCGCGGTCGAGGGCTGCGGGGACGTGGATGCCAGAGCCGTGAGCGCGCGGAGCACATCGAGGGCCGAGACCCCCAGCGCCAGATGCGGCTCGGTGACGGCCGAGCGGTAGTCGCGCAGGACCGTGCGCAGGCGGATCAACGCGTCGTCGATCTCGGCGACCTTGGGCTGCTCGGCCTTCTCGTTGCGGCCGATCGCGCGGATGAGGTCGCGGCGGACGTGGTTCGGGGAGACGGCGAGGCCCGTGAGCCCGACACCGGCGAGGCGATGACGGATGCCGTCGAGGGTCGAACGCCGAGCACTCACCACGAGCACGCGCTTGCCGTCGTGGACGAGCTGGCCCACCGCGTTGATGACGGTCTGGGTGCCGCCGGTACCCGGCAGGGTGTGCACGGCCAGCGAGTGGCCGGCGACGATGCGGGCGAGCACGCGCTCCTGCTCGGCGTCGGCGTCGAGGAGGAGCGTGTCGGACGCCGGCGTGCGCTCGTCGGGGCTCACGATGACGGGGTCCTCGCGGCGCACGGTGATGCGGGCACGGTCGTCGGGGTGCCCGGCGAGGGCGTTCAGCAGCGTGTCGTCGAGGTGCTGCGTGTCGCGCGCCATGCCCGAACCCACGTCGGCGAACGACGAGATGACCAGCCGCGGGTGCACCACGAAGGTGGGGACGTGCGTGGTCAGGCGACGGATGTGGTCGATGACCGGTTGCGGCTTGAACACGCCCTGGTCGTACGCGAGGCCCGCGAGGGCGGCGCTGTCGATGTGGATGCCGAGATGGCTGCGGAACGCGCGCGCCAGTTCGGGGTTCATCACGAAGGCGCCGTGCAGCTTGAGTTCGAAGTCGCCGTTGTGCCGGCGGATCGCGAGGGGGCGGAGGAGGACGGGCGAGGACCACTCCACTCCCCCGATCTTCCACGCGGCGAGGCCGACCGCGAGGTGCACGGGCTCGAGGCCGCGCGCGGTGCGGAGCTCGACGTTCTTCGCCGTGATGCGTTCGGCCGCGAGCCTGGCCGTCCGCAGCGCCACCTCGTCGCGGAACAGGTTCGACAGGAGCGTCGCCCGGCCCGTGATGAACTGCGGCAGGGAGCCGGGGTGCGCCTTGGTGATGTCGATGCCGGCGTCGAGCGCGTCGTCGAACCGCAGGAGCGTGGAGCGTCCGCCGAGGGCCGCCGCCTCCGTCCGGATGCGATCGCGCTCGGGGTCGGCGACATGGCGGACCACGATGCCGGGCTCCGACAGTCGCAGCTCGGCCGGATCGACGGTCGACGAGGACCCGTCTCCGTCGCCACCGCTCACGGTGTCATCCTCAGCTCGCCACACACCTGCCAGACTAAGCCGGGCATCTGTGGTTCGCGCGTAGCCGGGGCGGGTTTTGCGGGAATCCGCGACACGCCGTCGGATCGGCTGTTCCTCCCCAGGATGCCAAATCGCGAGGTCGTCCCCGGTTCCCGGTCGAAGCCCGACGGGCGGTCTCGCCGGTCACGAGGATGAGCGCATGAACACCGTCACCAGTACCGAGTACGACAGTCCGGTCGGCCCGATCCTCCTCACCTTCGTCGACGATGCGCTCGTGCGGCTCGACGTCGCCCATGACGGCATCGACCTCGCCCGGGCCGATATCGCGCAGCGCCTGGGAGTCCTGCCCGAACCCGACCCCGAGGGGGCGGTCGACCTGCGCGTCCAGCTCGACGAGTACTTCGACGGCGCGCGGCGGCACTTCGACGTGCCGCTGGACTGGCGGCTCGTGCAGGGCTTCACACGGACGGCGCTGCAGGCCACGATCGACATCCCCTACGGGGAGATGGCGTCGTACGGCGAGGTGGCGATCCTCGCGGGCGCGCCGGGAGCCGCGCGCGCCGTGGGGACGGCCTGCGCGAAGAGCCCGTTCTCCCTCGTCGTACCCGTGCACCGCGTCGTACGGGCCGACGGATCGATCGGCGAGTACGGCGGGCACCCCGAGGTGAAGGAGTATCTGCTGTCGCTCGAGAATGATGTGGTGCTCGGCGACGGACTGCGCGGGACGGGGTGAGGGCGGTGCGTCCGGCGGGGCGTGTGCGTCCGGCGAGGGGCGTACGTCCGACGCGGCGTGTGCGTCCGGCGAGGTCGGTGCGTGCGGCGAGGGCGGTACGTCTGGCGAGGTGCCCGACGCGAGGAGCGCCCGGCCCGCGGCTGTCGCCGACGGACCGGGCGCCCCTCCTCCGGATCGGGTTCCTCAGTGGTGGGAGGCCTTCTCCGCACCGAAGCCGGTGAGCGAACGCACGTCCATCTCCGCCGCCTTTCCGGCGTCCTCGGCGCGGCGCGAGGTGATCGAGCCGAGCCAGCCGAGCAGGAAGCCCAGGGGGATGGACACGATGCCCGGGTTGTTCAGCGGCCAGATCGCCACGCCGGTGTCGACGAACACGCTGGTGGGCGTTCCCCAGAAGACCGGCGAGAGGAAGATCAGCACGAGGGCGGACCCGAGACCGCCGTACATGCTCCACACCGCACCGCGCGTGGTGAACCGGCGCCAGAAGAGCGAGTACAGGATCGTCGGGAGGTTCGCCGAGGCCGCCACGGCGAAGGCCAGAGCGACGAGGAACGCCACGTTCTGCCCCTGCACCCCGATGCCGCCGATGATCGCGAGCACGCCGATGACGATCACCGTGCGTCGAGCGACCTTGACCTCTCCGTCCGGCGGGACGTTGCCCTTCTTGACGACGCTCGCGTAGATGTCATGGGCGAACGACGCGGCAGCGGTGATGGTCAGACCGGCGACCACCGCGAGGATCGTCGCGAACGCCACCGCCGAGATGAACCCGAGCAGGATCGGGCCGCCGAGGGCCAGAGCCAGCAGCGGGGCCGCCGCGTTGACGCCTCCCGGCGCCGCGAGGATGGCATCCGGCCCGACGAGGGCACCCGCACCGTAACCGAGCACGAGAGTGAGGATGTAGAACAGGCCGATGAGCCAGATGGCCCAGACCACCGAACGACGGGCCTCCTTGGCCGTCGGGACCGTGTAGAAGCGCATGAGCACGTGCGGCAGACCCGCCGTGCCGAGCACCAGCGCGAGCGCCAGGGAGATGAAGTCCCACGGGTTCTTGCCGTACTGAAGGCCGGGTGCGAGCACCGCCTCCCCCTTCGGCGACGCGGCGACGGCAGCCTCGAGGAGCGTGTTGAGGTTGAACCCGTTGATCGCGAGCACCCAGATCGTCATGACCACGGCACCGCCGATCAGCAGGAACGCCTTGACGATCTGCACCCACGTGGTGCCCTTCATGCCACCGATGAGCACGTAGACGATCATCAGGAGACCGACCACCGCGACGACGATCGACTGCCCCACCCGCTCCGTGATCCCGAGCAGAAGGGAGACGAGCCCGCCCGCCCCCGCCATCTGCGCGAGCAGATAGAAGAAGCACACGGCGAGGGTCGTGATCGCCGCCGCCATGCGCACGGGGCGCTCCCGCAGACGGAACGAGAGCACGTCGGCCATCGTGAACTTGCCGGTGTTGCGCATGAGCTCCGCCACCAGCAGCAGCGCCACGAGCCAGGCGACGAGGAAGCCGATGGAGTAGAGGAAGCCGTCGTACCCGTTGATCGCGATCGCGCCGACGATCCCGAGGAACGACGCCGCCGAGAGGTAGTCGCCCGCGATGGCGAAACCGTTCTGAGGTCCGGTGAAGGAGCGCCCCGCGGCGTAGTAGTCGGCCGCGGTCTTGCTGTTGCGGCTGGCCCGGATGACGATGAACAAGGTCACGGCGACGAAGGCGCCGAAGATCGAGATGTTCAGGACGGGGTTGTTCTCCACCGTCTGAACGGCGGCGTGGACGGTGCCGAAGACCTCGTTCATGCGGTCCCCCGCTCGGTGCGCTCGAGCTCGTCGCGCATCTGCTCGGCGAGAGGATCGAGCCGCCGGTTCGCGTAGGCGACGTAACCCATCGTGATCGCGAACGTCGTGACGAACTGGCCGAGACCGAACACGAGCCCGACCGTCACCGCACCGAACACGGGCTGCGCCATGAACTCGGGAGCGAACGACGACAGCAGCACGTAGACGAAGTACCAGACGAGGAACGCGACCGCGAGCGGGAAGATGAAGCGGCGTTGACGCTTCTTCAGCTCCCGGAACGGTGCGGACTCCTCGACCGCGATGTAGTCGACGCCGCCGCGGTGAGCGGGGTCGATCCTTCTGTCCGTCATGTGGCCTCCTTGCCTCATGGGACCGGTGCAACATCGCACCGATGGGGGGATGATGACCCGGGATGGTGGAAGCGCTCCCGGTGGTAGGGTCGACGCTACGAAAGGCGGCGACGCAGCCGTCACCCCCGGAAGTAGGTAGTTCTCTTGGGAGCACCGACCGTTCTTCGCGACGACGCGACACTCGTGTCGCACGCCGTCGCCGAACTCGCGCGCCGGACCCATTTCCCCCTCGCGTTCGGCGGCCTCGAGCACGACGGAGCCGTCCACGTCACGACCATCGTCGGGGCGCGCACCCGCAGCATCGAGGGACTCGTCGTCCGCGCGGAGCGCGGGCTCGGCGGGCGCGCTCTCGTCGAGCGACGCCCGCGGATGACCCTTGACTACCGCACCGCCCGCTCCATCACGCACGACTACGACCGCGCCATTTTGGGCGAGGGCATCGCGACGCTGTTCGCCGTCCCGGTGCTCGTCCGCGGCCACGCGCGAGGGGTCCTGTACTGCGGATCCTGGGCGCAGGCGCCGGTCGGCGACCTCGAGGCGCGCCCGGCGTTCGACGTCGCGGGAGAACTCGGCACCGAGCTCCGCGTACGCGAAGAGGTGGATCGCCGGCTCTCCACGATGCCGTCGGGCGACAACGGACTGAGCGTCGGCGTCCGCGAAGAGATCCGCGAGAGCTACGCCCAACTGCGCAGCATCGCCGCCACGGTCGGCGACGAGGACGTGCGCCGGCGTCTGGAAGAGCTCGAGTCGCGGTTGGCCGCCCTCACCGGCGATGCCCCGCGCACCGGCGAGGACGCCGAGATCCACCTCTCGCGCCGCGAGATCGACGTGCTCGCGTGCGCCGCCGTCGGGTCGACGAACGGCGAGATCGCGGCATCCCTGCACCTCCGCGAGACCACCGTCAAGTCGTACCTGGCCTCGGCGATGGCCAAGCTCGACGCCTCGACGCGGCACGCCGCGGTCGCCCGCGCGCGACGGGCGGGCCTGCTTCCCTGACGCTCCGGTGGGACCTCTGTGCGGTCGGTGGGAATCCCCTGGAAATGGATGCCGAGGCTTGAGAGCCGCGCGGATTCTCGGCATCGTGGCTGGCTCCTGTCGTCGACAAAGAAGGAGAGCCACGAATGCTGACGCTCACCGAAGAGGCCACGACCGCCGTCAAGACCATCACCGCGCAGTACCCCGACGCCGCCCAGGGCGGGGTGCGCATCGAGGGCGCGGGTTCGCCCGAGTCCCAGTTCTCGCTGTCGGTCGTCGACGGCCCGCAGCCGCAGGACGCCGTCGTCGAGCACGCCGGCGCCCGGGTGTTCCTCGACAGCGACGCCGCCGCGGTCCTCGACGACCGCGTCCTGGACGCGCAGATCGACCCCCAGGGCTCCGTCCAGTTCGCGGTGACCTCCGCCGCCTGACGCGCGCTGTTTCGACGATGCCCCGGCCGTGCGCCGGGGCATCGTCGTTTCGCGGGTCAGCCGCGGAACACCACGATCTCGTCGTTCGCCGCGTCGTACACGAACTGCAGCGCGGTCCCGGCGGGGAAGTCGGTCTGCGCACGCTCGGGGGTGTCCTCACGGAGGAGCATCGTGGAGGTCGCGGGGAAGATCCCGGCCCCGCACACGCCCAGGAAGAACTCGCCGTCGTACGAGAACCCGCCGCCGCCGCCGCTCGTCTCCAGCAGGTCGGGCTGCCAGACGGTCATGCAGCGCGCGGCGCCCTCGGCGTCGTAGTACGAGGGTTGGGACATCACGCGGAAGCCCTGGAACGACTCGTAGGCGGTGACCTTGCCGGTGAGCCCCACGGTCAGCGAGCTCGGCACCTCGAAGCCGGGATCCGGCGACAGGCGGGCGATCTGCGTCGCCCCCGCCTGCAGGGGGTCGGTCTGCACGCGCTGCACGACCACCAGCACCGTCGCGAGGGTCGCGACGACGAGCCCGGCTGCGGCCAGCAGGATCACCGTCGAGCGGCGCAGGCGCGGGAGCGTGGACCGCGGCGGCTCGGGGGCGGCATCCGGAATCCCCCGGTCGATCGCCGCGTCGGTGTCGTCGTTCGCGACGGGTGCGGGCGGAGGCTCTTCCTCGGCCGCGCTCGCCCGCGCCTCGAGCTCGATGAGGCGCCGGAGCGCCTCGGGGTCGGCGGCGATGTCGGCCGACGGCGAGTACGCGCGGTGGCGCAGCTGAGCGAGTTCGTCCTCTTCGTCGATCGACATGAGGCGATTCAATCAGCCGGCGCCCCGCGCGCGCGTCACCGCCCCGTGAACACCGGCGGGCGTTTGCCCTGGAAGGCGGCGAATCCCTCGCGGTAGTCGTCCGTCTGGGCGAGGGCCGCCTGCGCGCGGTTCTCGAGCGCCATCGCCTCCCAGAGGCCCAGCCGCTCATCCCGGATCGCCGTCACGATGCGTTTGCCGGCGCGGAACGCCTCGGTGGGCCCGGCGGCGGCGCGGCGGGCGGCGAGCTCGGTGGCATCCTGGACCTCGGATGCCGTCACCACCCGCGAGAACAGTCCGGCGCGCACGGCCTCCTCGCCCGTCAGCATCCGGCCCGTGTAGATCAGGTCGAGCGTCGCGTGGGTGCCGAGACGTTCGACGAAGAGCGCGTGGCCGCCCGAGTCGAGGGTCGCACCGAGCGCGGCGAAGGGCGAGCCGATCCTCGCGTCCTCCGCGACGAACACGACGTCGGTCGCGATCAGCAGTCCGAGTCCCACGCCGAGGCATGCCCCGTGGGCGGCGGCGAAGGTCGGAGCGGGGAAGGATGCCATGCGGCGGAGCAGCGGCGCGAGGGTGGCGTCGAGGTATCCGGCGACATCGTCCGTGGCCGGATCGACGCCCGCGATGTCGCGTCCGGCGCAGAACGACGGCCCCTCGCCGCGGAGGAGCACGGCGCGCGCACCGTCGGCCTCGGCGCGGTCGTACGCTCCGGCGAGCGCGCGCAGGGCGTCGAGGCCGAGCGCATTGCGACGCGCGGGCGCGTTCAGGGTGACCATCGCGAGGTCGTCGGTGAAGGCGTAGTCGATCACGGCATCCCTATCCGTCGTAGTCGACGCGCACCGCGTCGGAGGTCGGGTGCGACTGGCAGGTGAGGACGTACCCGCGCTCGATCTCGTCGGGTTCGAGGGCGTAGTTCTCGGTCATCGACACCGATCCCTCGACGACGCGGGCGCGGCACGTGCCGCACACTCCTCCGGCGCACGCGAACGGCACGTCGGGGCGCACGCGGAGGGCCGCGGCGAGGATCGTCTCGTTGGCCGCGACCGGGCTGTCCACCCGCGCGGACTGCCCGTCGAGCGTGATCTCGATCGAGCGGACGGGCTCGTCGGCACGCACGCGCACGGGACGCGCTCCCCCGGTCTGGGCGGGGGCGTCGCCGTCTCCGGCCGTGAAGAGCTCGAAGCGCACGCGCTCGCGCGGAACCCCCGCTGCGGCGAGCGCTTCGCGGCAGACCTCGACGAGCGCGAACGGTCCGCAGAGGAACCACTCGTCGACGGATGCCGGATCGATGAGCCGAGAGAGGATCAGGCGCAGGCGCTCCTCGTCGAGCCGACCCGAGAAGACGGGGGCGGCGCGCTGCTCGCGCGAGAGCACGTGGTGCAGCGTCAGGCGCGAGGGGTAGCGGTCTTTGAGGTCGGCGAGCTCGTCGACGAACATGACGTCAGTCGAGGAGCGGTTGGCGTAGACGATGGTCATGCGGGCGTCGGCGGAGCGCTCGAGGACGTCGGCCGCGAGCGCCATGATCGGGGTGATGCCAGAACCCGCGGCGATCGCGACCACGTGCCCGGTGGCGGTGGACGCTTTCGAGACGAAGGTGCCCTGCGGGCTCATCACGTCGATCTCGTCGCCGGGACGCAGACCCTCGTGCGCCCAGCTCGAGAACCGGCCGTCGGGGTCGCGCTTGATGCCGACGCTGATCCTCCCGCGTGCGGGAGGTCGGCACAGCGAGTACGAGCGGCGGAGCTCTTGCCCGTCGACCGTGGCGCGGAGGGCGATGTATTGCCCGGGCGCGTAGTCGAAGGCGTCGGCGATCTCGTCGGGGACCGCGAACGTGACCTCGATGGCCGTCGGGGTCAGGGGCCGCACGTCGGTGACGCGCAGGGGGTGAAAACGCGCCCGGGCGCGCGGGGCGGGCGGCGCAGCGGGGCTCGAGGTCTCGGCATCCGTCATCGTCATCAGAGGGCCTTGAAATGGTCGAAGGGCTCGAGGCAGGCGCGGCATTCCCACAACGACTTGCACGAGGTGGAGCCGAAGCGCGAGAGCTCGCGGGTGTCGAGCGAGCCGCAGCGCGGGCACGCGACGCTGAGCTTCAGGCGGATGGGACCGGTGGGACCGCGTCCGGTGGGCGGGGCGATGCCGTAGGCGGTGAGCTTGCGGCGGCCCTCGTCGCTCATCCAGTCGGTGGTCCACGCGGGGGTGAGGGTGGTGTTCACGACCGCGCGGTCGAAACCGGCCGAGGTGAGGGCGAGGACGATGTCGTCGCGGATCGCTTCGACCGCCGGGCATCCCGAGTAGGTCGGGGTGATCGTGACGGTCACGGTGTCGCCGTCGACCCGCACGTCGCGGAGCACGCCGAGGTCGTCGATCGTGAGCACGGGGACCTCGGGGTCGACCACGGCGGCGACCACCTCGCGCGCGTGCGCCGCGGTCACCACGTCGCCCCCGGGTGCCGGCGGGCCAGCACCTGCATCTCGGCGAGCAGGGGGCCGAAAGCCGGGTGATGGATGCCACGGCGCCCGCCGCCGGATGAGGGCGGGATGCCGGGCACCCCGACATCCTCCTCCGCGAGCACCGCCACGAGGACGTCGTCGATGCGCTCTCGGAGCACCGAGGGGCGGACCGCGATGCCGTCCAAGCGGTCGTGGAGCGGCTCGTCGCGGAGGAGCTCGTCGAGGTACGGCCACGTGTCGTCGAGGGCGATGAGGAAGCGGCGCCGCGACTCCTCGGTGCCGCCGGCGAGGCGGAGGGTCCACTGCACGGCGTGGTCGCGGTGGTAGTCGACCTCTTTCTCAGCCTTCGCGGCGACGGCGGCGAGCACGGGATCGGCGGATGCCACGAGGTCGCGGTACAGCTCGAGAAGGTACGTGGATGCCAGGAGCTGGCGCGCGATCGTGTGGGCGAAGTCGCCGTTCGGCAGTTCGAAGAGCCACGCGCTGCGGAACTCCTCCTCGTCGCGCCGATACGCGAGGTCGTCATCGGTGCGTCCGTCGTAGGAGCCGGCGTAACGCAGCAGCGATCGGGCGTGACCGAGGAGGTCGAGGGCGATGTTGCCCAGGGCGACGTCTTCCTCGATCTCGGGGGCGCGGGCGATCCAGCCGCAGAGGTTCTGGGCGAGGATCAGCGCGTCGTCGCCGAGGCGCAACGCGTAGGCGGCGACGTCGGGGTCGGTCGCGCGATCCTCTCCCCCGGCCAGTTCGGCGGCGAGCTCGCGGGCGTCGAGGGAGACGTCGCCGTGCGCGTCGCCGGCGTGCGTATCGCCGGCGTGCGGGCCCGTGGCTTCGACGGGCTCAGCCATCTGCGCCGCTGCAGGTCCCTGAGCCTGTCGAGGGGACCGGGACCCCGGATTGGTCGAGGTGCTCACAGGTGCGGCACCCCCTCCGACGCGGTGTAGTACACCGCGTGCCGGTAGTTCTTGCCCGCGGGCGATTCGAAGAACGCGCCCTTCGCTCCCGGGTCGCTCGTGGTCACGGCATCCGAGGGGACGACCCAGACCGACACGCCCTCACCGCGACGCGTGTAGAGGTCGCGGGCGTTGCGCACGGCGAGCTCGGCGTCGGGGGCGTGCAGAGAACCGACGTGCACGTGGCTCAGGCCGCGGTTGGCGCGCACGAAGACCTCCCACAGGGGCCAGGTCTCGGCGGGGCTGCCGCCGGGCGTGGCCATCAGGCGGCCGCCGTCTCGGTGCGGGCAGCGCTCTTCTTGGCGGCGTACGCCGCGGCGGCCTCGCGCACCCACGCGCCCTCCTCGTGCGCCGCCCGACGGTTCTGCAGGCGCTGGCGGTTGAGCGGTCCCCGACCGGCGAGCACCTCGTGGAACTCGCTCCAGTCGATCTCGCCCATGTCGTACTCCCCCGTCTCCTCGTTGAAGCGCAGGTCGGGATCGGGCAGCGTCACGCCGAGCACGGCCGCCTGCGGCACGAGCATCGAGACGAAGCGCTGGCGAAGCACGTCGTTGCTGAAGCGCTTGATGTTCCACGCCGTCGACTGCGCCGAGTTGGGCGAGTCGTCGTCCGGGGGTCCGAACATCATCAGGCTCGGCCAGTACCAGCGGTTCACGGCATCCTGAGCCATCTCGCGCTGCGCGTCGGTGCCCTGCATGAGGGTCAGCAGGATCTCGAACCCCTGTCGCTGGTGGAACGACTCCTCTTTGCAGATGCGCACCATCGCGCGGCCGTACGGCCCGTAGGAGGCGCGGCACAGGGGAACCTGGTTGCAGATCGCGGCACCGTCGACGAGCCAGCCGATCGCGCCCATGTCGGCCCACGTCGGGGTCGGGTAGTTGAAGATCGACGAATAGCGCGCCTTGCCGTCGACGAGCTGCTGCGTCATCTCGTCGCGCGTGATGCCGAGCGTCTGGGCCGCCGAATAGAGGTAGAGGCCGTGGCCCGCTTCATCCTGCACCTTCGCCAGCAGGATCGACTTGCGCTTGAGGCTGGGCGCCCGGGTGATCCAGGCTCCCTCGGGCTGCATGCCGATGATCTCGGAGTGCGCGTGCTGCGAGATCTGGCGGATCAGCGTGCGGCGGTACCCCTCCGGCATCCAGTCCCGGGGTTCGATCCGCCCGTCGGCCTCGATGAGGGCGTCGAACATCGCCTCGCCGTCCAGAGCATCCGTGGGGGGTGCGGTCATCGTCATCGTCGACTCCTTTTACAGACCGATCGTTCAGTAAAACTGTAGCGGAGGGCGGAGGGGACCGCAACGGGCGTGACCCCTCGCCCCCGAGCGCGTGGAGTGGGACGCATGGCCGACACCGCGATCTTCGACGTCGACGGCACCCTCGTCGACACCAACTACCAGCACGCCCTCGCGTGGTACCGCGCGTTCCTGCGGTTCGACATCGTGCTGCCGATCTGGCGCATCCACCGGGCGATCGGCATGGGCGGGGACCAGCTCGTCCCCTCGCTGACGGATGACGACACCGAGAACGAGCACGGCGAGGCGCTGCGCGCGGCGTGGACCGAGGAGTTCGAGCCGATGATCCACGAGGTGCACCCGTTCGACGGTGCGCACGACCTTCTCGTCGAGGTGAAGAGGCGCGGGTTCCAGGTCGTGCTCGCCAGTTCCGGCAAGAGCGAGCACGTCGAGCGCTTCCTCGACCTGGTCGACGCGCGCGAACTCGCGGATGCGTGGACCACGTCCGACGACGTCGGGGCGAGCAAGCCCGCGCCCGACCTCGTGCAGACGGCGCTCGACCGCGTCCCCGGTTCGAGCGGGATCATGATCGGGGACTCCCCGTGGGATGCCATCGCCGCAGCGAAGGCGGACATCCCGACGGTGGCGGTGCGCACCGGCGGCTTCTCGCCGGAGGAGGTGCGGGATGCCGGGGCGGTTCACGTCTTCGACAGTCTCCGCGACCTCATCGCCGGTCTCGACGACACCGAGCTCGCCCGCGCGGCCCGCTGACTGCCGCGCGTCGGGCGTCGGGCGGCACGCCCGTGCCGGCGCGGGGCCCGTCAGCGCAGGTCGTACACGCGCTTGTACTTGCCCTCGCTGCGGGGCAGCACCCCGGGCTCCTCGACGAGGACGTCGACGCTCGTGCCGATGAGCACCTTGATGCGCTGCTGCAGCACGACGCCGGCCGCCTCGCACACCTCGCGCTCCAGGGCCGGATGCCGCTCGATGCGGACGGTCATGGCATCCATCCGCCCCTCGCGTCGCAGCTCCAGGACGAAGTGCGGGGTGAGCTTCTCGATGCCGAGCACGATCTCCTCGATCTGCGTGGGGAAGAGGTTCACGCCGCGCAGGATGATCATGTCGTCGTTGCGGCCGGTGATCTTCTCGATGCGCCGCATGGCCGGGAACGCCGTCCCGGGCTGGAGGCGGGTGAGGTCGCGGGTGCGGTAGCGGATGACCGGGAACGCCTCCTTCGTGAGCGAGGTGAACACCAGTTCACCGAGCTGTCCGTCGGCCACCGGCTCGCCCGTCTCGCCGTCGATCGTCTCGGGAAGGAAGTGGTCCTCCCAGATGTGCGGACCGTCCTTCGTCAGGGCGCTCTCGGATGCCACCCCCGGGCCCATCACCTCGCTGAGGCCGTAGATGTCGACGGCGACGAGGTCGAGACGCCGCTCGATCTCGCGGCGCATCTCGTTGGTCCACGGTTCGGCGCCGAGCACGGCGACCCGGAGCGACGTCGACCGCGGGTCGACACCCGCGGCCTCGAGCGCGTCGGCGATCGTGAGCAGGTAACTCGGGGTGCAGAGGATGGCATCCGGCTCGAAATCCTGGATGAGCTGCGCCTGCCGCGCGGTCTGCCCACCCGACATCGGGATCACGGTCGCCCCGAGCCGCTCGATGCCCGCGTGCGCGCCGAGGCCGCCGGTGAACAGGCCGTAGCCGTAGGCGTTGTGCACCCGGTCGCCCGCGCGGATGCCGGCGGCGCTCAGCGAGCGCGCCACGAGATCGGCCCAGCGGTCGAGGTCGCCGGCGGTGTAGCCGACGACGGTGGGACGCCCGGTGGTTCCGGAGGAGGCGTGGATGCGACGGACGTCCGACATCGGCACGGCGAACATGCCGAAGGGGTAGGTCTCGCGGAGGTCGGCCTTGGTCGTGAAGGGCAGGAGGCGGATGTCGTCGAGGCTCCGGATGTCGTCGGGGCCGACGCCCGCTTCGTCGAACTTCCGCCGGTACAGCGCGACGTTCTCGTAGGCGTGTCGCACGGTCCCCTGGAGGCGCTCGAGCTGCAGAGCGCGCAGCCTCTCGAGCGGGATGCCGGTGGGGTCGACGGATGCCAGGAAGTCGGGGCGCGAGGGAACGGTCATGGTCATCGGGACACCTCCGTGGTGGGGAGCGCGGCGCTGCGCTCGGAGTGGGATGGGCTCATCGGCCCGGAGCCGAACGGAGCGGAGGCCCCTGGGCCCGTCGTGGGGACCGGGACACCCGCGGCCCGGACGCGGGAGGCTTCGACACGCTCAGCCACCGGCGCCTGCGACTCCGCCGTCGGCGCCTGCGGTTCGGATGCCGGCGGGCGCCGGTCCGTCGTGATGCTGCGGCCGCGCACCTCGGCGACGAGGTCGCCCGTCTCATCCGTCACGCGGATGTCGTACAGGCCCGTGCGGCCGCTGCGCGCGCGGCGCTGCGCCGTCGCGGTGAGAGTCTGACCCGCCGATGTCGACTTCAGGAAAGTGATGTCGGCGCCGCCGGCGACCGTGACCCGCTCGTCCTCGTTGCACGCGATCGCGAACGCCGTATCGGCAAGGGTGAAGACGAGCCCGCCGTGGGTGATGGCGAAGCCGTTGAGCATGTCGTCGCGCACCGTCATCGACACGCGTGACTCCCCCGGCGCGTCGTGCTCGACGACCATGCCGAGCATGGCCGACGCCTGATCGCGCTGCATCATCGGCCGCAGCGCGCTCATGCGAGCGCCCCCGCCGGTTGCGGGGCGGGCGCGACGGCCGGGCTCCACGTCTTCGCCACGAGCGTGAGCACGTCGTACTGCGCGACGACCTCGTCGTCCTGGTTGCGGATCACGGCATCCCACCGCACCTCGCCGTACTCGTCGGTCTCGCGCGGGGTGATCTGCTTCGCCGTGAGGGCGACGCGGATGCGGTCGCCGGGTGAGACGGGAGTGACGAAGCGCAGGTTCTCGAGCCCCGAATTGGCCAGCACCGGGCCGGGCGCGGGGTCGACGAAGAGCCCTGCCGCCCACGACACGAGCAGATAGCCGTGCGCCACGCGCCCCGGGAAGAAGGGGTTCGCGGCAGCGGACTCCTCGTCCATGTGCGCGTAGAACGTGTCGCCGGTGAAGTGGGCGAACACCTCGATGTCGTCGAGGGTGACCTCGCGTTCGGCCGACTCCACGGCATCCCCGATCCGGAGCTCCGAGAGGGGCTTGCGGAACGGGTGCGTCCCCGCGGAGTCGGTCTCGGCCCCCGGATGCCACACCCCGGTGAGCGCGGTCAGCATGCGGGGCGAGCCCTGGATCGCGGTGCGCTGCATGGAGTGGAGCACGGAGCGGATGCCGCCGAGCTCCTCGCCTCCGCCGGCGCGGCCGGGACCGCCGTGCACGAGGTGCGGCACGGGAGCGCCGTGTCCTGTTGAGGTGCGCGCATCGTCGCGGTCGAGGAAGAGCACGCGTCCGTTCATCGCGCCCATGCGGGTGAGCAGTTCGGTCGCGACGTCGGGGTCATGGGTGGCGACGCTCGTCACGAGCGAGCCGCCGCCGCGGCCCACGATGGTCGCGGCCTCGGCGACGTCGGCGTACTCGACGATGCTGGCGACCGGTCCGAAGGCCTCGATGTCGTTGACGGCCGGGGTCGCGGCGTCCGCGAAGGAGAGGAGCATCGGCTGCAGGAACGCGCCGTCGGCGGGCGTTCCCTCGGGCGCCTCTGCGGATCCCACCACGAAGCGCCCACCGGCATCGGTGAGGGCGCGAACCTGCCGCAGCACCTCGTCGCGCTGCTCGACGGACACGAGCGGCCCCATCGTCACGCCCTCGGCGCGCGGGTCGCCGATGACCACCCGCTCGGTGATCTTCGCGCGCAGCGCTTCGGCGACGGCATCCGTCATCCCGGCCGGCACGATGGCGCGGCGAATGGCGGTGCACTTCTGTCCGGCCTTCGTGGTGAGTTCGACGAGGAGCTGCTTCACGTACGCGTCGAACTCGGGCGTGCCCGACACCGCGTCGGGGCCGAGGATCGAGGCGTTGATCGAGTCGGTCTCGCTCGTGAACCGCACGCCGGGCTTCGCCTGGGCGCGCAAGCGCTCGGCGGTCGAGGCGCTGCCGGTGAAGCCGACGGTGTCGCCGAGGTCGAGCAGGTCGAACAGGCCCGGGACGCTCCCGCTGATCAGCTGCAGCGATCCCTCGGGCAGCAGGCCGGTCTCGACCACCATGCGCACCCACGCCTCGGCGATGTAGGCCGTGGGGGTCGCGGGCTTCACGATCGTGGGCAGCCCGGCGAGGAACGCGGGGGCGAACTTCTCGAGCGCTCCCCACATCGGGAAGTTGAAGGCGTTGATCTGCACGGCGACTCCCGGCAGACGCGTGTACACGTGCCGGCCGAGGAAGGAGCCGTCCTTCGACAGGGGCTCGATCGGACCGTCGAGCACGACCTTTCCGGCGGGGAGCTCGCGCCGCGCCTTCGATGAGAAGGTGAAGAGCACGCCGATACCGCCGTCGATGTCGCTGAGCGAGTCGCGGCGGGTCGAGCCGGAGCGCTCCGAGAGGGCGTAGAGCTCCTCGCGGCGCTCGTTCAGCGCGATCGCCAGGTTCTTCAGCACCATCGCACGCTGGTGGAAGGTGAGCGCGCCGAGGCTCTTCTGCCCCGTCTCGCGTGCGAAGGCGACGGCTCCCGCGAGATCGAGCCCGCGGGTGCTGACCCGCACGATCTCCTCCCCCGTCGAGGCGTCACGGACGATCGCGGCGTCGGGGTCGCTCTCCGGTGCCCACCAGACACCGTTCACGTAGCTGGGGAGAAACGTCATCGTGTGCTCCATTCGTAGAATCCGCGGCCGGTCTTGCGGCCCAGGTGCCCCTGGGCGACGAGATCGCGCAGCAAAGCGGGCGGGGTGAAACGCGCGCCGAACGCGCGCTCGAGTTCTTCGGCGATGCCGAGGCGCACATCGAGTCCGACGATGTCGGTGGTGCGGAGGGGGCCCATCGGATGCCGGTAGCCCAGCTCCATCGCCGTGTCGATGTCGTGCGCGGTGGCGACGCCCTCCTCGAGCATGCGGATCGCCTCGAGACCCAGGGCGACCCCGAGTCGGCTGGACGCGAAGCCCGGCGCATCGCGCACGACGACGGCGGTCTTGCCGATGGCCTCGACCCACTGGGTCGCTCGCGTGACGACCTCGGCGGCGGTGGCGTCGCCGGTCACCACCTCGACGAGCGCCGACGCCGGGACGGGGTTGAAGAAGTGCAGCCCGAGAAATCTGTCCGGCCGGTCGAGCGACCCGGCCAGCGCGTCGATCGAGATCGACGAGGTGTTGGACGCCACGACCGCGTCGCCCCGCGCAGCCCCCTCGATCCGCGCGAGGGCGTCGAGCTTGAGCGCGCGATCCTCGGGGACGGCCTCGATCACGAGGCCCGCCTCGGCGAATGCTTCCGCATCGACACCGGCGGTGAAGGTGTCGGCATCCGGGATCCGCGTTCCGCGCTCGGCCGAGCGCGCCAGAGCGGTCTCGACGCGCTCCCGGGCCTGAGTGGCAGCGGCCTCGTCGCGCTCGACGACGTGCACGCGGGCGCCGGCGAGCAGGAACGCGTGCGCGATCCCGGCGCCCATCCGGCCTCCGCCGAGCACGCCGACGACGGCGGGGACGGATGCCGTGACCCGGGCGGCTGCGGTGTCCGGCGCGGCCGCGGTTCCGGGCGCAGCCGTCGCGTCGGGCACGGCGGCGGCACGGGACAAAGACGTGGTCTCGGGAAGGGTCACTTCTTCTTCCTCTCGAGGAACGCGGTCATGCGGGCGCGTTTGTCGGCGCTGTCGAAGAGCTCGGCCTGCAGCTCGCCGTCGATCGCGGGGTGGTCGGCGCGGGGCGCGAGCAGGGCGCGCTTGGTCAGGACCGTCGCGCGCACGGAGTTGGCGGCGATGCGGTCGGCGATCGCGTGCGCGGCGGCGAGCAGGTCGTCGGGCTCGTGCACGCTCGAGAGCAGTCCCCAGGCGAGAGCCTCGTCGGCGTCGATCACGCGCGCGGTGAGCAGCAGCTCGCTCGCGCGGGCGTGGCCGACGATCTCGGGCAGACGCCACGACGCTCCGGCCGCGGCGATGATGCCGAGCCCCGGCTCGGGGTTGCCGAACCGCACGCGCGGGGTGCCGATGCGGATGTCGGCGGCGTACGCCAGCTCCGCCCCGCCGCCCAGCGCGAAGCCGTCGACGGCGGCGATCACGGGCATCGGCAGATGGCGGACCCGATCGAAGGCGGTCGCGTTGATGCCGCGGCGCGCGTCGTCGCCGGTGCGCTCGCGCAGCTGCGCGATGTCGGCACCGGCGGCGAAGATCCCGCCGGCGCCGGTGAGGATGAGGGTCCGGGGGCGCTCCTCGAGCTCCGCGCAGAGCGCGTGCAGCTCGTCGATCATGGCCTGGTCGATTGCGTTGCGACGCTCGGGGCGGTCGAGGGTGGCGACGACGCGGTCGTCGCGCGCGTCGACCCGCAGGCGCCGGGGCGAGGGCTCAGGGGCCTCCGCCGCCGACCGGGCTGAGCCCGTCGAAGCCACCGGGACCCGCGTCGCATCAGCCATCGACGCGCTCCACGATCATCGCCGTCCCCTGGCCCACGCCGACGCACATCGTCGCGAGGCCGTACCGCGCGGCATCCCGTTCCAGCCGACCGAGCAGCGTCACCAGCAGCCGCGACCCGCTCGACCCGAGCGGGTGCCCGAGCGCGATCGCCCCGCCGTCGGCGTTGACGATCTCGGGGTCGAGTCCGAGCCGGCGGATGCACGCCAGCGACTGCGACGCGAATGCCTCGTTGAGTTCGATCGCCCCCAGATCGGATGCCGCGAGCCCGGCCTTCGCGAGCGCCTTCTCGGTCGCGGGCACGGGGCCGAGCCCCATGACCTCCGGCGCCACTCCCGCCGACGCGTGCGCGACGATGCGGGCACGGGCCCGCAGGCCGTACCGCTCCACCGCCTCGGCGCTGGCGACGACGACCGCCGACGCGCCGTCGTTCAGCGAGCTGGCGTTGCCCGCCGTCACGACCTGCCCACCCTTGACGACGGGCCGGAGCGCCGCGAGCACATCGAGGGAGGTGTCGCGACGCGGCCCCTCATCGGTGTCGACGGAGCCCCGAGCCGTCTCGACGGCGACGATCTCGTCGCGGAAGCGCCCGGCATCCTGCGCCCGGATCGCCCGCTCGTGACTGCGCAGGGCGAACGCATCGGCGTCGGCGCGCGAGATGCCGTCGACGCGCGCCACCTCCTCGGCCGTCTCGGGCATCGTGAACGTGGCCTTGTCGCGTGCCGCGAGCCGCGGGTTCGTGAAGCGCCAGCCGATCGAGGTGTCGAACGCCTCGCCGGGCTTCGCCCATGCTCTCGAGGGCTTCGCCTGCACCCAGGGTGCGCGCGTCATCGACTCCACGCCGCCGGCCACGACGATGTCGGCGTCTCCCGCCCGCACCGCCTGAGCGGCGAGCGCGATCGCGCTCATCCCCGAGGCGCACAGCCGGTTCACGGTGAGTCCGGGGATGGCATCCGGAAGCCCGGCGAGCAGCACGGCCATGCGTGCGACGTTGCGGTTGTCCTCGCCGGCCTGATTCGCCGCTCCCAGGATGACCTCGTCGATCGCCTCGACGGGAACGCCCGCGCGGGCCACGGCTTCACCGACCACGAGGGCCGCGAGATCGTCAGGACGGACGGATGCCAGAGCCCCGCCGTACCGCCCGACCGGGGTGCGCGCACCGCCGATGAGAAACGCCTGCGACATCGCCATCCTCTCCCCCGCCGACTCTGGCGGGGTCCGTCCACCTCACCCGCGAGGTTTTCCGACCGATCGTTCAGTAATCATGTCAGAGGACGCCGCGAAGGGCAACGCCGTGGCGAACGGGTCAGGCCGGACCGCGTCGCCACCAGGCGATGACGAAGATGACCAGACCCGCCACCAGTGCCGCCAGGACCCACAGCACGACGAGGTAATCGATCCACGAGCCGATCGGCGGCGAGCCGGGCAGGAAGTTGCGCAGCGGGATGGTCGCGAACAGCATCGCGCCCATCCACCCGAGCGCGGTGACCTCGACCTTGCGTCGTCCCCGCAAGACCGCGATCGCGACGATGAGGACGAGGGTGGGGATGATCACCATGAGCGTCAGCAGCACGATCCCGAAGGCCACGGTCGCCCCCGACCGCGACGCCGTGATGTCCACGGCGATCAGCCCGTTCCCGCCGTCGCGCGCGTCCATCGTGATGTCCCACCCCGACACCCCGCGCCCGCTCACGTCGACCGCCGTCGGAAGCGGGACCGTCTCGGCGTTCTCGTCGTCCACTCCCGCGACCATGTACGACGTCACCCGGTACCGATCGAAGGGCCACTGCTGGATCGCCCCGTCCATCACGAACGACACCTCCGCCGGCTCGACGAGGCGACTGGGCTCGTACTGCACCGCCTTGGAGCCCGCGACGGCCGACACCAGCACATAGAACGGCTTGCTCACCACGATGCCGTTCGTGTACTCGCCCTCACCCACCTGGCTCGGCAACAGCGACACCGTGAGACGACTGGTCGCGGCATCCATCTTCTCCGGCGTGAGCACCAGCGAGATCGCGTCGGCCGACGGGTCGTCGCCACCACGCGAGACCACGTCGCTCCCGCTCGCGTAGAGCGCGACGACCGTGACGTACAGGGCGAGGATCGCCACGACGATGCCGCCGACTCCGAGGGTGGTCCGGCGCCGAGGCCGTGCTGTGCGGGTCACGGTGTCAGTGTGGCAGAGGGGCGACCCGGCGTCGGGTTCTCCGCGCGGCGCACGATCGGGGCCGCGGGGCGACGACGGTCCCGAGGTCGCGGCGCACGCCGATAGCCTGGGAGGGAACGCGGGGACGCTCGCCCGGCGTCGGGACTCGACGAGGAGAGGCGATGATCCTCATCACCGGGGCGACCGGGTTCATCGGCTCGTACACCGCCCGAGCGGTGCAGGAGCGTGGTCTCGAGGCGGTCGCGGTGAGTCGTCACGACTGGCGCGACGAGGCGCGCTACGTGCTCGGTGGCGATGTGCCCGAGCTCGTCCGCCTCGACACCGGCGACTCCGCCGCCCTCGAGGCTCTCGTCCGCGACCGACGGCCCGACACGCTGATCCACCTCGACGCCTACGTGAACCCGGTCGGGCTTCGCGAGGACCCCGTACGCGCGATCGAGGCCAACGTGGAGCCGACCCTCGCTCTGCTCGAGCTGTGCCGACGGTACGAGGTGCAGCGGTTCGTCCTCGCCTCGACGGTGGCGGTGCTGCCCTCGATCCGCTATCAACCCATCGACGCCGCCCACCCGCTCGTCACTCCGACGGAGGGCCCCGCGGGCGGGTTCTACGGCGTATCCAAGGCGGTGTCGGAGATGCTCGCCCTCGGATACGCGGATGCCTTCCCCCTCGACGTGCGGATCGTCCGGCCGAGTGCGGTCTACGGCTTCGGGATGCAGTGGCCGATCGGCGTCAAGCCCGTCATCGAGGGCATCTGCGAGGGTCGCGAGGTCCAGATCGCCACCGGTGGCCCGCCCCGCGACTTCACGCCCGTGCAGGACGTCGCGGAGATCTTCGCCGCGGCGGCGGAGTGCCCCGCGGAAGCAGACCGGGTGTTCTTCGGCGGCACCGGCCGGCCCCTCACGACGCCGGTGGAATACCTCGACGTCGTTCGGACGACGTTCCCGGGCGCCGCCGTCCGCGCCGTCGACGAGAACGCGGACCCCGCGGGGGTCGAGAGCCGTTACCGCGGCGTCGTCGATATGACACCGGTGCGGGACCAGCTCGGCGTACAGCCCGCCTTCGCCTCGCTCGGCGAAGGACTCGCGCACTACGCCGAGGAGTACCGGCGCTTCCGCGGCGCCCGGCGCTGAGCCGCAGAGCCGGCGCGGTCGTCAAAGCCATGCGCGGTGCGGCGCGGTGGGCTCAGCTGCGCGCGGCACCGTCCGCCGGGTGAAGCGCCCCGCTCGTGCGCCGACAGCCCCGTCGCGGCTCAGCCCGCCGTCACCCCGCGGAAGGTGCGCAGCGCGGCGGCGAGGTCGGGGTGGTCTGCGGCGTACGTGTCGAGATCCATGCCCGCGAGCGCGGCATCCCATGCCTGTCGGATGCTGCGCACTCCGGCGGCGGGCCCGTCGGGGTGGGCCATGATCCCCCCGCCGCACACGTACATGAGGTCGTCGGTGCCGACCGCGGCGTACGTGTCGGCGGCCTGCTCCGCCGACTGCGCCGACGAGAACACCGGCATCGCCGCCGGTCCGCCGTTCATCGGTTCGAGCACCGCCCGCGCCGATGCGACCACCGACTCGTCCGGCTCCCAGAACTTGTTGCGCAGGCCGTTGACGTGCAGGTGGTCCGCCCCGGCCAGTCGCCACAGCTGCTGCCACACCCGGTACGAGTAGCCCAGCAGCGGGAAGCGGGTCATCGCTCCCCACCCGTTGCGGTGCGCGTGGATGGGCAACGAGCTGTGCAGGCGCAGGTCGCGCAGGCCCGCGATGCCCACGGCGTTGACGCTCACCATGAGGCAGTTGCCCCCGCGCTCCGCGACGAGGTCGGCGCGACGGCGCATGTCGTCGATATCGCCGCTGAGGTTCACCGCATAGAGAGGACGCCGCCCCGTGACCTCGGCGGCACGATCGAGACCCCGCAGGACCGCGTCGAGGCGCTCCTCGAACGGCGAGTGCGGCGAGTCGGCCATCAACTCATCGTCCTTGAGGAAGTCCAGGCCCGCCCGGGCAAGATCCTCCGCGAGGACACCGGTCTGCTCGGGGGTGAGCCCCACGCTCGGCTTGATGATCGTGCCGATGATGGGTCCGGTGTGGACGTCGGCGATCTCACGCGTTCCCGCCACCCCGAACTGCGGGCCGGGATGAGCCTCGCCGAAAGCGGGGGGCAGCTCCAGATCGACGAGCCGGATGCCGGAGAGCTGCTGCAGTTCGAAGAGGTTGCCCGCCACGGTGGCCAGGAGGTTGGGCAGAGCCGTGCCGACGTTCTCCAGGGGGAACGACAGCTCGACCTCCCCGCGCTGCACGGGTCGATCACCGCGGGATCCGGACAGGGCCGGCTCCCCGCCCTCGTCGATCAGCGTGGTCCGCTCGACGCGGGCCGCGTGACGGGCGTGCAGCTCGGGCGTCTCCCCGGGCAGCGCGATGAACGTCCCGGTGGACTGCTCGCCGGCCATCGCCGCGGCCGCGCGGTCCAGACCGATGGACGTCTCGATGACGTAGTGGGCGTGGATGCGGTCGGAGGTCATGTCGTCGCTTTCGGGTCGGGGGAAGGCGCCGGCGCCACGAGGCGCACAGCGAACGGGGGGAGGTCGAGAGGGATGCCGTCGACCTCGCCGCTGCGGGATCGGCCGGAAAGGTCGCCGATGAGCGTTCCCGCTTCGAGCGGAAGGGCCACGAGCCCGGAATGCAGGTCGACGAGCGGCTCGCCGACCGTGGTCGAGGACGCCACCGACGCGAGGACCTCCCCGGAGGGGGTGAGGCGCCTGGTCTCGGCATCCGTCGCCCCGCGGGGGCCGATCAACTCGAGCGCGGTGACGCGGGAGACGCCCTCGGCGATCAGCACCGCGAGGGTGGCCAACAACCACGCGGCGGCGAAGTCGTCGTGCTGGCGAGGATCGACCGACTCGGGGTCGCGGCCCAGCCGATCGATGCGCCGACCCTGGCGGTAGAGCGATCGACGCGGTCGGAGAGTGAGCGCGCCGATCCCCACCGGTCGCCCTCCGCCCAGGCGTCGGGCGGTGCCGATCATCGCGGGCACCGCCTCGGTCGTCTCGATGATCGAGCGCTCGAACCCGTCATGCACCTGCGGGTTGAGGCTGAACGTCACCTCGTCCGCCCCCGCGGGATCGGGTTCGCCGCGGTTGAGCTCGGCGAGGTTGTCGTCGGTGCCCACGATGAGCGCAGCCGAACCGAGCTCGGCGGCCAGCGCAGCATGCACCCGTGCGACCGCGCCGCTCTGCGTCACCGGGGCGTCGGCGGCGAAGACCAGCACCGCCCGCAGGGGCACTCGACGACGTCCGAGGCGTTCGCGAACGGCCTCGAGACCCGCGGAGGCGTCGACGCCGAGGTGCAGGGCGAGTTCGACGGGCACGTCGTCGCACCGCTCGAGAGCGTCGAGGCCGCGGACTCCCCCCGCCTCGCAGACGACGTCGACCCGGACGTGATCCGCGTGCAACCCCGCCACGAGCGCCCGCACATCGTCGGTGTGCCGGGCCGAGGCGTCGGGTCCGAGCTGAACGCCGAGCGCCGGACGCGGGCGCCGTGGCCCCGCATCGAGCCGGAGACGGAAGTCGCCCGCCGGTGTCGTCGCCACGCCGGGGTGGGTCGGGGCCGGCCCGGTCACGCGCAGATCGACCGCCTGGCGGACGTGCTCCCCCTCGACGAGGCGGTACGGGTAGGGCAGCGCGAGCGGGCGACTGTAGGTCTTGAACGAGGCGTCCGACCAGTTGCGCTGATCCTCCGTCTCGAAGACGTCGCCCTCGAGGGTGAGATGCAGGCGCCGCCCCTCGTGGAGGTCGAGGGCGAGACCCGTGATCCCCGACCACGGCTGGTGCGGCGCGACCTCGCCCGGGAAGCGCGAGCGGGAGCCGGTGCCGTCGGCGTGGGTGAGGTCGACCGGAACCCCGGACTGCGTGAGCGGGTGCAGGACGACGACACCCACCCGGTTCGTCTCGACCTCCCCCCGCACCGCTGCGTCGACCGCGAAGCGCAACCGGTCGCCGCCCGCGCGGAGTCGGGCCGTCGCTTCGACCGCACCGGTGGGGAAGACGTGCTGCGACCGCAGCTCGACGATCACCTCGTCCGCGTCATCACGGGTGATGCGCACCTCCCGGTCGCCGACGATCGTCCCCCAGGCGTCGTCGCGGACGACGAACTGGATGCCGCGCGCGACCTCCGTCCCGGCGTACCGCACGTGCGCGAGGTCGCCCGTCGGCGCGAGGTCGAACTCCCATGCCCCGGCCGCCACGCGCGTGGGCACCGTCTCGGTCTGCGTCATGCGTCCCGCTCCCTCTTCCGCGTTCAGTCGTTGACGATCTCGTCGACGCTGGCGGCGATCATCTCGTCGTCGAACACGCGCTTCCAGTCGTCCTTGAACAGGATGTCCTTCGCCGTGGCGATGGCTTTGAGGGCTCCGTCAGAGAACGGCGAGCCGATCTCGCCGAAGACGATGGCCAGCTCGACATTGACGTGACCGAGGATGAACGCACGCGCGGCCTCCGCGGGCACACCACGGCGGACGGCTTCGTCCATGGCCTCCTTGATGATCGTGACGCACGTGGCCGCGGTCGTCTCGGCGAGCACGGGCTCGAGAAGCACCATGTTCTCCACGGTGATGCGATGGGCGGTCAGGACGGGGGCGAAGAAGGCCCGCACCACATCCTCGGCGCGGGCGTAGTCGGCCTCGTCGCCCGAGATGAGCGCGATGACGACGTCCTGCCGCGCAGCGACCCCGCCGAAGTAGTCGGTCTGCGCGACCGGGTCGGTCTCGGAATTGTTGAAGACCGACGGATGGCAGGGGTGGCAGGCGACGAAGCTGACGTCGTCGCGCGCGGGCAGATGCCCGGCGTAGGGTGCGGCGGCGTCGAGGACGATGAGCGTCGCCCCGGCCTTCATGAGCGGCACGGCCTGCTCGGCGACGACGCCGATGCGGTTGTCCGGCACGGCGAGGATCACCACGTCGGCGACCGAGACGGCATCCGAGAGGCTCGTCGGTGTCGCGCCGCGCTCGGCCAGTCGGGCGATGCCGGCCTCGCTCGGCTCGACGAAGAGGAGGTCGTAGTCGGTCGTGAGGAGGTTGTCGGTGAGCCGAGAGCCCATCTTCCCTCCGGCGCCGACGAGGGCGATCGTGGTCATTTCTTCCCTTTCTGGTTGTTCGTTCCCGTCACCGCGGAGAGTCCGCGACGAGGGCGTCGGCGCCCAGCTCGGCGAGCCGGACGAAGTAATCGGGCGCTCCCACACCGCCGCCCTTGAGGCACACCTCGAGCCCGTCGATACGCGGGTCGTCGCTGAGGGCCCGGCACAGGGGCGCTCCGGGTGCGAGCCGTCGGAGAACGCGGAGGGCCCGGATGCCGAGCCCCCTCGCCACGTGACCGGAGGTGTCGCCGCCCGCGACGACGAGGCGTGACACGGCGGCGAGGTCGAGCGTGCGACGGGTGATGTCCGCGAGCGCGAGGGAGAGCTCTCCACCCGAGACGGGTCGGGCACCGGGGACGGGGGGCGGGGCGAAGACCAGGACACGCTCCGCCTCCGCCAGGGCACGCGCGGCGCGCTCGGCCACCGCGGACCGCGCTTCGTCGGCTCCGCTCGCGTCGGTGACGGCGACGGGATCGAGGTCGACGAGGGTGAAGCCCGCGGCGAGCGCGTGCTCGGCCTGCCGCTGGGTGGCCGGGGCGCGCGAGCCCGAGACCACCAGGGTCGGACCCGGCGCACGGACGGCGGCTTCCGGAGCGCGGCCCCGCCGCTCCCACGCCGCGCCGAGGGCGTACTCCACACCCGACGAGCCGACGACCGCCACGGTCTCGCCCGCCTCGACGGAGCGGCTGAGGAGACGGTGCAGGGCGAGCCCCACCTGTCGCTGCGTGGCGGCGCCGTCGACATCGAAGAGCACGATCCCGTCGTGGTGATGAAGCGATGCATCGACGCGGGACGCGACCTCGTCATCCGCCCCGTCGAGCGCGGCGACGTCGACGAGCGCGGTCGGCAGGGCCGTCTGCGCGGAAAGGTGCACGCGCAGGTCGGCCTCGGTCATCGGCGTGATGGGGTGCACCGTCATCGCGGGATGCCGATCGAGCCGGTAGACGTCGCCGTCGAAGGTCGCGAAGAGCGTCCCGAACGCCGTCCACCGTCCCAGCTGAGGGACGCCGACGACCAGCGGTACCGCCATCCCTCCGCCGCCGACCGCCGCGCGCAGGATCTCCGTCGCGCGACCGATGCTGCCGATACGGGGTGAGGAATCGAACGTCGAGCACATCTTGTAGTGCAGCAGCGGTGCGCCGAGACGCGCGAGGGCGTCCAGGACCGGGGGGAGCTCGGCATCCATCTCCTCCGGCGACATCGTCCGGCCCACGCCGGCCACGCCCACCGCACGGACATCGCCGTGTGCGGCGATCTCCTCGGGGGTCGGCGGCTCGAGGAACAGCAGCGTCGCGAGCCCCATATCCTCCAGGGTCTCCATGACGTCGGTGGATCCCGTGAAGTCGTCGCCGTAGAAGGTGACGACGAGCCCCTCGGCGGGAGGGTGCGGCGCGGTCATGCGTCGGTCCTCTCCGACATGACGACCCGGCGCGTGAGCTTCTCGAGTCGGCCGGTGCGCAGGGCGTCGATGAAGACCGCGAGGAGGATGATGCACGCCTGGATCATGGGCGTGACGTACAGGTCGACCTGCAGGAACTGCAGGCCCGTCTGAATGAGCTGGATGAGCAGCGCACCGACGACGGTCCCGGGGAACACCGACCCGCGTCCTCCGAACAGACTCGTCCCGCCCAGCACGGCCGCCGCGATCGCGTCGAACTCGTCGCCCGAGCCGAAGCCCGGGGCAGCCGTCCGCAGCTGCGTCATCGCGACGAAGGCCGCGAGTCCGGTCAGCGCACCGGCGACGACGTAGACGGTGAAGAGCACGCGACGAACCGGGATGCCGGCCCGCTCGGCCGCCGCGCGATCCTCGCCTGTGGCGAGGAGCTGACGACCGAACGGCGTCCGCGTGACCACCAGGTGGGCGATGAGGACCACGAGCGCGAAGATCCACACCGGAAGCGGGATACCGAGGATCGGCTCCGAGCCGAGTCGGGTGATCACGTCGGGGTAGTTGACCTCCCTCGACTGCGACAGGCCGAGGCCCGCACCACGGAACACGGTGAGCATCGCCAGCGTGACGATGAACGGCACCAGCCGCAGGAAGGAGATCGCGAAACCGTTGACCGCGCCGAGGACCACGCCGACCCCGACAGCGAGGAGCGGGACGACGAAGACGGGCAGGGCGGCGGCGTTGATGACCTGGCCGACGATGACAGCGGTGAGATACAGCATCGAGCCCACCGAGAGGTCGATACCGGCCGTCATGAGAACGAGCGTCATGCCGACCGCGACGATCCCGATGTACGCGGTGCTGCGCGCGACGTTCGCGAGCGTCTGCAGGTCGAAGAAGCGCGGATCCAGGAGCGAGAAGACGACGAACACCACCACGAGGAGGATGATCGGCACGTTGGCCAGGGCGAGCTGGCGCAGTCTCTGGGTCATCGCGTGATCTCCTCGTCGAGGGGGGCGGGGACGGCGGGGCCGGGGTCGGCCGGGAGCGGGACCTCGGCGGCCGTCTCCCCGAACGCGGCGCCCAGGATGCGGCGCGCGTCGAAGTCCTGACGGGTGAACGAGCCGACCAGGCGACCCATACGCATCACGAGGATGCGGTCGCAGATGCCGATGAGCTCGGGCAGCTCGGACGAGATGACGAGCACCGCGGTTCCGGCGTCGGCCAGCTCGAGGGTCGTGCGGTAGACCTCGTACTGGGCGCCCACGTCGACACCACGCGTGGGCTCATCGAGGATGAACACGCGCGGCCTGGTCAGCAACCACTTCGCGATCACGACCTTCTGCTGGTTCCCGCCCGAGAGCGAGCGCACGGGTGCGCGGTCGAGGTCGGCGGACTTCAGGCGCAGGCCGTCGGTGACCTCGGCGACGTCGCGAGAGAGAGCGCGGCGTCGCACGGGCCCCAGCACTCCCCCGGCCCATCGTGTCAGCGACGGCAGAGCCGCGTTGGTGAGCACCGGCGAGTCCATGAGCAGCCCCTCGCCGCGCCGGTCCTCGGTCACGAAGGCCAGGCCGCGGGCGATGCGCCCCCGGGTCGAGTGCCCGGACAGGTCGTCACCGTCGACCCGTACGGTGCCGTGGTCGGCGGGGTCCAGTCCGTAGATCATGCGTGCCAGCTCGGTCCGCCCGGCGCCCATCAGGCCGAACAGTCCCACGACCTCGCCCTCGTGGACGGTGAGGTCGATGGCATCCACGACGCCCTTCGCCGAGAGGTCGCCGACCTCGAGGACGGGCGTGCCCGTCGCCGCTCCCCCGCGCCGGGGGAACCGATCGTCGAGGGTGCGGCCGACCATGAGCGTGATGACCTCGCTCACGGGGAGCTCGGCCTGCGGGCGCACGTCGACGAGAGCCCCGTCGCGCATGATGGCGATGCGGTCCGACAACCGCTCGATGTCCTCGAGGATGTGCGAGACGTAGATGATCGAGGTCCCGGCCGCGGTGAGCGATCCGATGAGCTCGAACAGACGCGCGGTCTCGCGCGAGGTGAGCGAGGTCGTGGGCTCGTCGAGGATGACCAGCTTCGGCGACCCCGCCGCGGCCTTCGCGATCTCGAGCATCTGACGCTGGCCGGGGCTCAGATCCTCGACGAGGGTGGATGCCGAGAACGGCAGGTCCATGAGCGCGAGGGCTTCCTCGGCCCGGGCGCGAGCCGCGCGACGATCGGTGAAGACGCCGAGCCGGCGCGGCGAGTCGGTGAGGAACATGTTGTCGGCCACGGTGAGCGGGGCGAACAGGTTGAGTTCCTGGTGCACGTGGGCGATGCCTGCGCGGCGCGCCTCGGCCGGACTGTGCGGCTCGTACAGGACGTCATCGACGAAGAGTCTCCCCTCGTCGGGGCGGAGGACGCCGCCGACGATGTTCATGAGCGTGCTCTTGCCGGCACCGTTCTCGCCGACGAGTCCGAGGACCTCGCCCGGAGCGATCTCCAGCGAGATGCCCTTGTTCACGGGCACGCCGTAGAAGCTGTGCGACACCCCGTCGATGCGCAGGCGGGACGCGGTCATCGGGCACCGCCCAGAAGCCGGGTCCGGGCCACGTCGAGGAGGGCGGCCGCCACGATGACGAGCCCCTTCACGATGAAGACGACCGTGAACGGCAGGTTCAGCAGGTTCAGGCTGTTGGAGAGGACGACGAAGAACAGCGCCCCCAGGGCGGCTCCGAGGACCGATCCCTTCCCGCCGAACAACGACACCCCGCCGATCACGGCCGCTCCGATGACGTCGAGGAGGAGGTCGTCCGCGAGAGTCGGACGTCCGGCCTCCAGCCGCGCGGAGTAGAGCAGACCGCCGACCGTGGCGAACACGCCGGAGAGCGCGTAGGCCGTGACGACGACGCGCTTGTACGGTACGCCCGAGATGATGGCCGCGTCCCGGTTGGTCCCGGCGGCGTAGAGCCATCCGCCGAAGGGCGTGCGCCCCAGGAGGTAGTGCGCCGCGATCCCCAGCGCGACGGCGATGAGGGCGGGCACCGTCAGGGCACCCCAGAGCGAGGCCTGGCCGATCGCGACGTAGTCGTCGGGGAGGTTCGCGACGTTCTCGCTGCGGGTGAGCCACACGGCCACCGCGCTGAACAGCAGCATCGTGCCGAGGGTCACCATGAACGGCGGCATCCGGAGCCGGGCGATGGCCAGCCCGTTCAGCGACCCGAGCAGCGCCCCGATGACCACGACGATGAGAAGGGCGAACAGGATGCCGGGCCACCCGCCGCCGAGCGGTCCTCCGTCCGGGCCGATCACCGTGTTCCACAGCACCGAGTTCTGGAACAGCGTGGGCTCGAGCGCCCGCGACACCAGCAGCGCGCCCACCGTGTTGGTGAGATTGATGACGGCCGTCTGCGCGAGATCGATCCCGGCCAGCACGAGGACGAACGTCTGCCCGATCACGATGATCGCCAGGGGCCAGAAGTTGGACAGGACGTTGATCATGTTGCGCTCGGACAACAGGCCTCGAGCGAAGGGCGCCATCGCGAGGATGAAGACGACGATGAGGATCGCGACGAAGCCTTCGCCGGCGAGGAGCCGACGAAGGAGCGCCCGAGATCGTGGCGGCGGCGCCTGGCCGCTCAACGACGGGGTCGTCGAGGCGGCCGGGGTGGGGGTGGTGGTCGACACGAGCGGGCGCTCCTTCCTGGTCGGTGGCGGGGTCAGCTGGCGGGCGGGGTGATGACGCAGCCCCACATGTCCTGGGAGCGGTCGGCGAAGTTGCTCGCGGTGAGGGCGAATCCGGGGTCGACGATCGTCTCGTCGGGATCGGTCTCTCCCTTCTCGATCGCCGCGCCCAGGGCGCTCAGCATCGCGGAGGCCTCCGAGAACAGGTCCTGAACGCCCGTCGCGTCGACGTAGCCCGACTCGATCAGGCCGCACGCGCGGTTGTCGCCGTCGAGACCGCCCATGATGACGTGTCCCTCCTGGCCCACCGGCTTCCACTTGCCGAGCGGCTCGAGCACCGCCTGGATCTGCGGGAACAGGAAATCGCTCGAGGTGAAGAGGACGTCGACGTTCGGGTTCGCCTGCAGGGCTGCCTGCAGGTTGGACTGTCCGGTGGCGGCATCCCAGTTGGTCTGCACCTCGATCGGGGCGAGGAACAGGTCGGGGTTGGCCTCGATGACGTCCATGAACCCGTTGCGCCGCTGGACGGCGTTCTGGTCGCTGAGGTTTCCGACCATCACGAGCGGCTGCACCTTGCGTCCGAGTTTCGCGGCCTCATCGGCGAGGTACTGGACGGTCTGGGCGGCGACGTCGCGGTTGTCGGCGACCGAGATGATCGCCGCGCCGTCCTCGGATGCCGGTGGACGGTTGAAGATCCCGATCGGGATGTCGGCGTCGTTCGCTTCCTTGATGATGGTGTTCGCGCTGGAGCCGTCTTCCGGGATGACGATGATGCCGTCGACGCCCTGCGTGATGCAGTCGCGCACCTGCTCGAGCTGACGGTTGGGGTCCTCGTTCGAGTTGTGCTCGATGACGGTGGCGTTGGCCGCGGCGAGCGAGTCGCCGATGGATGTGATCCCGGCGGCCCAGAACTCCGTCTCGCTGCCCGAGAAGCCGAAGCAGATGCGCTTGCCGCTGAGGTCGGAGCCGACCTCGACGCTGATGTCCTGCTCGGCGGCGGCGGAGCTGCCGCCGGCACCTCCGCCGGTGGTGCCGCATGCGGTGAGAGCACCGACGAGGGCGAGCGCTGCCGTGGCAGCACCCAGTGCACGATAACGGATCACGAGGCCTCCTTGACTCGGAATGCGGCAAACCAAAAGCGCCGCTGGTTCTGTCGAAACGTAGCGTTAGTTCCTGTTGATGGCAAGTTTTACCGACAATATGGCCATCTTGGATCTTGGTATACCAAAAACACTGCTACCGTTTGGCTCGGCCATCATCGATGATGGAGGGAAAGCGAAAGCGAGAGTCATGAGCGACTTCGGACCCCTGACACGCCAACCGTCCCTGGCGACGCGCGTGTCGGACGAGCTGCTGGAAGCGATCGCCTCCGGGCGATTCCGCGCGGGCGAACGGCTGCCCAGTGAGCGCGAGATGAGCGAACGCTTCGGGGTCTCGCGAACGGTCGTCCGTGAGGCGATCCGCACCCTCTACGCCAAGGGGGTTCTCGAGGTCTCAGAGGGCCGGGGCACCCAGATCGCGACCGTCTCGGCGAGCCGTGTCACCGAGGCCCTCGAGGTGTACCTGCGCGGTGCGCAGTCTCAGGACCTCCTCCACCCCGAGCACATCGCCGAGGTCCGCGAGACGTTGGAGACCCGCCTCGTGGAACTGGCGTGCGTCCGCGCGACCGACGACGACCTCGCCGCCATCTCGGCTGCCCACGAACGGATGGCGGCCGCCCGCGACGCCCAGACGGCGGCGGTCCACGACGCCGAGTTCCATCGGCTGCTCGCGCGCTCCACCCACAACGCCCTCATGCTCACGCTCATCGAGTCGATCAACTCCACGATGAAGGGCATCCGCTCGACGAGCCTGTCCACCGAGGGACGCCTGCCGATCGCGCTCGCCGAGCACGCCGCCATCCTCGACGCGGTCCGCACGCGCGATCCCGAAGCAGCGCGACGGGCGATGCGCCACCACCTCGACGGCTCCGAGCGCTACTACGACGCCGCGACCGAGGCATCCTCGTGACCGGTCGCCTCGACGGCAAAATCGCCCTCGTCACCGGCGCCGCCTCCGGGATCGGCCTCGCGACCGCTCAACGCTTCGCGCGCGAGGGCGCCCACGTCTTCGGTCTCGACCGCGACGGCGACCGGCTCTCCGCGGCGCTCGAGGGAACCGGGCACGCGCTCGTCGCCGACATCACCGATGAGGACTCCGTCGCCACCGCGTACCGGCAGGTACACGATGCCCATGGCCGTCTCGATGTCGTCGTCGCCAACGCCGGCGTGCAGCTCTTCGGCGCCGACGCGCCCATCGCCGAGCTCGACCTCGACGTCTGGCGCCGAACCGTCGACATCAACCTGACCGGCACCTTCCTGACCGTCAAGCACGCCGTGCGGGCCATGCTGCCCACCGGCGGGGCGATCCTCGTCACCGGGAGTCCCACCGCCCTGACCGGTGAGGGAGCGCCGTACACGGCCTACTCCACGACGAAAGCCGGCGGCATGGGACTCGTGCGGACCGTTGCCGCGGCCTACGCTTCGGTCGGCATCCGCGTGAACAGCGTCGTGCCCGGGTTCACCACGACTACCCTGGTCTCGGCGTTGGCCGATGACGCCACCTCTCGCGCGGACATCGTCTCGCGCGTGCCGCTCGGTCGCGCCGGAACCCCCGACGACGTGGCCGGGATGATGGTGTACCTCGCCTCCGACGAAGCGTCGTTCACCACCGGGAGCACGTACTTCGTCGACGGCGGCATGACCACGCTCTGACGGACAACCGGCCGTGTGGTGCCCCCGACAGGATTCGAACCTGCGACGCCCGCGTTAGGAGTGCGGCGCTCTATCCCCTGAGCTACGGAGGCGGGATGCCACCAGCCTACCGCCGTGACAGGGGGTCGCCCGAGAGCAGCCGGGACGGGAGCCCCGCGTCCCAGCGGCCCGGCTCCGCCAGGCGTGCTTCGCGCACCTCGACGCCGTCCGGACCGATGCGCGCGGCGCAGACGAGCAGGGACTCGAGCACGAGACCGTCGTGGGCATCCCGGCGCAGGACCGACGATCCGGGGTCGTGCGTCGCCCGCTCGACGACGTTCATCCACGGCGCCCACCACGCGGATTCCGGTCGGATTCCCGCGTGCCGGAACTCCTCGAGCCAGCGCGCGATCCGCGGGGTCCCCGGGTCGTCCACGGCGTGGTGCGCGACCATGTGCGTGCCGGGACTCAGCCGTGTGCGTCGGGACGCACGACCGTCCCACTCGACGAGGTGGGCACCGGTGGCATCCACGTCGACGAGGTTGAAACCGCGCGTCGGAGGATGATCCGGGATGCCATCACCCAGCGCATCGAGGGCGATCGCGCCGCGGCTGACGACCTCGTCATCCCCGCGGGTCGAGAGATCCTCACGGTTGAGGAGCACGGCGAGACGCCGCCGGTCGGGGTCGACGGCCAGCCACGCGCCACCCGCGCGGTCGTCGCGCACACCGAGAACCCCGGTACGTTCCGGCCACCACGGCCCGAGCCCGCGCCACGGCCGATCACGGTCTTCGTCGCGGACCGCCAGCAGGTGCACGGGGTCGCCCGGCGAGGCGGGGACATCGATGACGACGGTGCACACCCGCTCCACGCTACCCGCGCGTGAGGACAGGGGATGCGATGAGCACAGGGCTCACGACGCTGAACCGGCCTGTTTTCGTCGCATCCCTGTTCTCGTGATGCCCTCCCCACGACCCGGCCTCCCAGCGCCCGACCGCACCCGCACTGCGGCCGCGCCCGAATCCCCACCCGCCCGCTCCTCCACCCGTCCCGCGCACCCGGCCCGTGCACCTGGAAGACTGGGGCGATGTTCATCGTCGTCGGGGTCACCGGGGGAATCGCCGCGTACAAGACCGTCGGGCTGGTCCGCCTGCTCGTGAAGGCCGGGCACGACGTGCATGTCATCCCGACCGACGACGCTCTGCGCTTCGTCGGGTCGCCCACGTGGGAGGCGATCAGCCGCAACCCCGTCACCACCTCGGTGCACGACGACGTCGCCCGCGTCCGCCACGTCGCTCTCGGGCAGTCGGCCGACCTCGTGATCATCGCTCCCGCGACGGCGAACACCCTCGCGGCGATGACCGCGGGCCTGGCCCCCGATCTTCTCGGCACGACCCTCCTCGCCACGACCGCACCGGTGGTGGTCGCCCCGGCGATGCACACCGAGATGTGGCGGCACCCGGCGACGGCCCACAACATGCAGGTGCTGCGCTCGCGCGGCGTGCATGTCGTCGGACCCGCCGACGGCGCGCTCACCGGCGGAGACTCCGGCCCCGGACGCATGTCCGAGCCCGAGGACATCGTCGCCTTCGCGCTCGCCCTCGTCGAGCGTCGCCGCGATCTCGACGGCGTGTCGGTGGTCGTGAGCGCCGGCGGAACACGCGAACCGATCGACCCCGTCCGCTTCCTCGGCAACCGGTCGAGCGGGCGACAGGGCGTCGCGATCGCCCGGGCCGCTGCCGATCGCGGCGCGCGGGTCACGCTCGTCGCCGCGCACCTCGACGCCGACGTCGTCCCGGATCCCCGCGTCGAGGTCATCGCGGTCGCGACCGCCGAAGAGCTCGGCAGGGCGATGGATGCCACGGCCCCCGACGCCGACGTCATCGTGATGGCCGCTGCGGTCGCCGACTACTCCGTGGCGTCGGTGTCGGAGCACAAGCTCCGCAAGCAGGACGCCCCCGGAGGACTCACCCTCGAGCTGGTCGAGAACCGCGACATCGTGGCGGGCCTCGTCGCCGCCCGACGCGAGGGGCAGACGATCGTCGCGTTCGCCGCCGAGACCGTCCGCGACGACGACGAACTCCTCGAGCGCGCCCGCGCCAAAGCCGCGCGCAAGGGCGTGGACCTGCTGGCGGCGAATGCCGTGGGGTGGACGCGCGGGTTCGAGTCGCTCGACAACGAGCTGGTGATCGTCGGGCGCGACGGCGACGTCGTGGCGACGGCATCCGGATCGAAGGACGACACGGCGCACGCCCTGCTCGACGCGGTGCTCACCGCCCGGGGGCGATGAGCACCGCGTCGCACCCGGGTCAGTAGCCGTAGTAGTAGTACATGTACTGCTGGAACAGGGCGAAGAAGTCCCGCATGAGGACGGTCGCCCAGATCGCCGTGGCGATGATCGCGACGGCCGAGACGCCGATGAACCCCCAGATCGGGCCGAGGCCCTTGCCGGTCTGTCGGCGCAGGACGATCCCGCGTCCGATGACGTACACACCCGCCGTCACGACGAAGACGAAGAACGCCCACGCCCAGTGGAACGGCTTCTGGATGCCGCGCGTCCGCAGCTGACGCCAGTCGAGGAACGCGAAGAGGACGCTGAGTCCGCCGAGCACGAGGGAGACGAGGCTCATCCCCACCGAGACGAAGGTCGTCTGCAGCGAGAAGTTCACCACCGACGACGGGTCCCCTCCCTCGCCCGAGAGCAAGGCGGCGGTGAGGCTCTGCTCGAGCAGCGAGCGCCAGTCGAACATGAACAGCACCAGCAGCTGCACGATCGGCAGGGCGACGATCAGCCACACCCAGACCGTGTCCGTGGGGACGCCATGGTTCACGGGGGCCGCAGCCGGGGTTCCCGCCGCGGTGTACCCCGAAGCGCCGCCGGCGTAGCCCGCGGCGGGTGCCGTGGCGAGGCCCGCGGTGCTGCCGCCGTAGCCCGGAGCGGGTGTACCGGCGTAGCCCGGGGCCGGTGCGCCGGCGTAGCCCGCGGCGGGTGCACCGGCGTAGCCGGGGGTGCTGCCGCCGTGGCCCGGGGCCGGGGCGCCGGTGTAGCCCGGGGAGGTCGAGTAAGCGGGGTACCCGGGCGGGGTGGCGGGTGCGCTCGGATGCGCGGGGGCCGACACGGGAGCCGGAACCGCGGCGGGCGGCGGTGCCGCGGCGGGCGTGGATGCCTCCGCGGGAGCAGGCGTCTCCGCCGGAACCGGAACCGCAGCGGGTGCCGATGCTTCCGTAGGAGCCGACGCCTCGGCGGAAGCCGGCGCCTCAGCAGAAGCCGACGCCTCGGCGGAAGCCGGCGCCTCAACGGGAGCAGGCGTCTCAGCAGAAGCCGACGCCTCAGCAGAAGCCGGCGCCTCATCCGAAGCCTCGGCATGATCAGCATCCCGTGGCTCTTCACCGGCCGGTCGCACCTCGTCGGTCCACGCGACGCCGTCCCAGCGGCGCGTGCCTCCGCTCCCCGCGGGATCGGGATACCAACCGTCGGGCGGAGTGGGCGTGTCGGTCATGGTCGTCCCCTCGTGCGGTTCATGCGAGTTCCCCGAGTCTAGTGAGCGGGCTCGCGGTCATCGGAAATCCCGAGACGCGTGAGCGACTCCCACACGCAGATCGGTGAACCCGTCGGCGACGACGTTCGTCACTCCCTCGACCGAGCGTTCGAGCATCCCCCGCACGATGAGCGCCGGGGATTCGCGCGCGACGCGACGGTACCGATTCCACACCCCCACCGAGCAGATGATGTTCATGAGTCCGTGCTCGTCTTCGAGGTTGAGGAAGGTGATTCCGGATGCCGTCGCCGGACGCTGACGGTGGGTGACCAGCCCCGCCACCTCGATGCGCCGATCGGTTTCCGCGGTCTGCAGTTCGCGGGAGGTGAGGACCCCGCGCGCATCGAGCGCCGACCGGAAGTGCGTGAGGGGATGGTCGTCGGTGGACAGTCCCGTCGCCCAGAGATCGGAGGCGAGCAGCTCGTAGCTCGTCGGGTCGGTGAACAGCGGAGGCTGCACCGCCACCAGCGAGTCGGGCAGGAACTCGGGCCGGTCCAGGGCCGCAGAACCCGAGAGCCAGATCGCCTCCCGCCGGGAATGACCGAGGCTCTCGAACGCCCCCGCGGTCGCGAGCGCCTCGAGTTGCGCGGTGATGAGTCCCGTCCGCCGCACGAGATCGCGCATGTCGCGGTACGCACCGCCCCGCTCCCGCTCGGCGACGATGCGCTCGGCCACGTTCGCGCCGATCCCCGTGACCCCCGCGAGCCCCAACCGCACCGCGAAGGCCCCGTCCCGCCGGTGCGCGGCGGTCTCGTCGGGGGCGGACCGATCGAACTCCCCCGTCGGCGGCTGATGCGCCTCGGCGCACGCGTCGAGGCCGGTGGGACCGTGCTCCCCCGCCTCGTCGAGGGGTTCCATCCCCGCCTCCACTCCCGAGCGCAGCAGGTCGGGGCGGCGCACGCGCACCCCGTGTCGGCGGGCGTCGGCGGTCAGCGTGGCGGGGGAATAGAAGCCCATCGGTTGCGCCCGCAGGAGTCCCGCGAGAAACGCCGCGGGATAGTGCAGCTTGATCCAGGAGCTGGCGTACACGAGCAGCGCGAACGAGAGCGAGTGCGATTCGGCGAACCCGAAGTTCGCGAACGCCTGGATCTTCGCGTACAGCTCGTCGGCGACCTGGCCGACCAGGCCGTTCTCGGCCATGCCCTCGTACAGCTTCTCGCGCAGAGAGTCGATGCGTTCGAGCCCGCGCTTCGACCCCATGGCGCGCCGCAGCAGATCCGCGTCTTCGGCGGAGCAGTTGCCCACGGCGACGGCCATCTGCATGAGTTGCTCCTGGAACACCGGCACCCCCATCGTGCGCTCCAGCACCGGCTTCAGCTTGGGGTGCACGTAGGTGATCTTCTCCTGCCCGAGCTTGCGCCGGACGAACGGATGCACCGCCCCGCCCTGGATGGGACCGGGCCGGATCAGCGCGATCTGCACGACCAGGTCGTAGAACTTCCGCGGCTGAAGTCGCGGCAGCAGCCCCATCTGCGCCCGCGACTCCACCTGGAAGACCCCGATCGAGTCGGCCCTGCAGAGCATGTCGTAGACGGCCTTCTCTTCCTTCGGCAGCGTCGAGAGCTCCCACGCCTCGCCCGTGGCATCCCGGATCAGGTCGAAGCAATACTGCAGCGCCGCGAGCATGCCGAGTCCCAGCAGGTCGAACTTGACCAGCCCCATCCACGCGGCGTCGTCTTTGTCCCACTGGATCACCGTGCGGTTCTCCATGCGCGCGTGCTCGATCGGCACGACCTCGCCCACCGGGCGGTCGGTGAGCACCATGCCGCCCGAATGGATGCCGAGATGCCGCGGCGCCTTCAACAGCTCGGATGCGAACTCGATCACCTGGTCGGGGATGTCGTGATCGGCTCCGGTCTCGAGCGTCGCGCCCCACCGCTCGACCTGTTTCGACCACGCGTCCTGTTGACCGGGCGAATGTCCGAGCGCCCGGGCCATGTCGCGTACCGCGTTCTTCGGGCGGTACTGGATGACGTTCGCCACCTGCGCCGCGCGCTCGCGCCCGTAGGTCTCGTACACCCACTGGATGATCTCTTCGCGCCGATCCGAGTCGAAATCGACGTCGATGTCGGGCTCCTCGTCGCGCAGACTCGACAGGAAGCGCTCGAACGGCAGCTTGTAGAAGATCGAGTCGACCGCGGTGATGTCGAGCAGGAAGCAGACCGCGCTGTTGGCGGCCGATCCGCGCCCCTGACACAGGATGCCGCGGCGTCGGGCCTCGGCGACGATGCCGTAGACGATGAGGAAGTATCCCGGGAAGTCCTTCATCTCGATGACCCCGAGCTCGCGCTCGATGCGGTCACGATCGTCGGCGGAGAGGTTCGGATACTTGCGCGGCACGGCCTCCCACACGAGGTGCCGCAACCACGACATGGGCGTATGCCCCTCGGGCACGTCCTGCTTCGGCAGCGCGGGCTTCGCCCGACGCAGGGGGAAGGCGATCTCGTCGGCGAGCGTCACGGTGCGCGCGACCGCGCCCGGGTACCGGGCGAACCGGGCGGCCATCTCGGCCCCCGAGCGCAGATGCGCACCGGCATGGGCGGGGAGCCACCCGTCGAGCTCGTCGAGACCGCGGTTCGCCCGCACGGCGGCGACGGCGGCAGCGAGCAGCTCCTTCTGCGGGACGGCGTAGTGCACGTTGTTGGTCGCGAGGATCGGCAGTCCGCGCTCCGCGGCGAGCCCCGCCAGGACGTCGTTGTGGCGCGAATCCAAAGGGTTGCCCTGGTCCATCAGCTCGACGAACACGGCCTCGACCCCGAAAAGGTCGACGAGCGCGTCGAGTTCGCGGGCGGCCGCCGCCGGACCCTCGGATGCCAGAGCCTGTCGCACGGCCCCCTTCCGGCATCCGGTGAGCACCGCCCACTGCGGATCCCCGGGGCCGCCGGAACGCTCCGACAGCTCGGCGAGGTCGTACACCGGACGCCCCTTCTCGGCTCCGGTGAGCTGCGCGTGGGTGATCGCCGCGGCGAGACGGTGATACCCCTCCTCCCCCCGGGCGAGCACGAGCAGGTGGGAGCCGGCGGGATCGGCCTCCCCTTTCTGAGGCGCGGGCAGCCCGAGCGAGAGCTCCGCTCCGAACACGGTCTTCACCGCCCGGGCCTCGGCCGCCTCGGCGAAACGCACGATTCCGTAGAACCCGTCGTGGTCCGTGACCGCCAGCGCGTGCAGGCCCAGGCGCTCGGCCTCTTCGACGAGCTCCTCCGGCGAGGAGGCGCCGTCGAGGAACGAGTACGACGAGTGCGCGTGCAATTCGGCATAGGGCACCGCATCGGCCGGTCGCTCGATCGACGGGGGGACGTACGCCCCGCGCTTGTGGGACCATGCCGGGCTGTCGCCGCCGTCGCCGTTCGGCGGGGCACCGGTCGGGCGCCGCGCATCGCTGAGCAGGCGCTCGAGCTCCGACCATTTCACCGGAGGGTTGGCCCACCCCATCAGGGCACCCCCGCCCCGGCAGGAGAAGCCCCGACGGGAGAAGCGCCGGCAGAAAGAGCCCCGGCAGGAAGAGCCCCGGCAGAAGAAACCCCGGCGCGCGCGCCCACGGCATCCGGCTCAGTCATAGCGCCCCTCCGCCCGCCACTCGCCCTCTTCGACCACCAGCAGCCAGGCACCGCCGTCCGCATCGATCACCTGGAATCGATGTGCCCGGCGTCGGCGCAACGGATCCCAGCCCCGTTCGCTGATGGGCCAGGGACCCGCCCACTCCCGGATGAGGCTGCGTCGCTCCCCCGTCACCAGCACCGCGGGCGGAGCGCTCAGCACGTCGCGCTCCCCCACGGTGACCGATGCCCCCGCGATGTCGGTGACCTCGACCACCCGCGGTTCGGGGTAGACGGTCGCCGGCAGCGGGTCCGGCAGGCTCCCCGGCCACGGGCGGGCACGATCTTTCGCCGTCACCGCCCGGTCCCCCCACGGAACGAGCACCTGACGCTCGGCGAGCCACCGGCCTCCGCCGATCGTCGGCGTGACCACCCCCCGGTGACCGAGCATGGCCTGCACACGAGAAAGCGCATGATGCACCCGCTCGTCGGGACCGGCACCGAAGAGTCCCTTGCTGTGGTGCGCGGCGTCGTCGACGGCCTCGGGCTCGATATGCACCCCGGCCACCCCGCTGCCGAAGATGCCCTGCCCGTCCTCGGCGAGCTGCCAGCGCACACGGTCGACGACAGCGGCCGCATCGAACGACCCGGGGTGCAACCACACACGTTCGCTGCGTTCGCCGCGCTCGCCCGAGAGGACGACGCGAAGTTCTGTGCAGACCAGGTTCTGGGCGCCGAGATGGGAGATGAACTCCTCGGCCGCCACGCGCACGCCGAACGCGACCTGGTCGGCGAGGTCGAGTGGGGGTTCGAAGGCCACGTCGCGGTGCAGTTCCGGTGGCGGGGTGCGCGGTTCGACCGGTTGGGAGTCGCGTCCTCCGGCCAGGGCATGGAGCCGCACCCCGCGCGGGCCGAACCTCTCCTGCACCCGCTCGACGGGCATCTCGGCGAAGGCTCCGAGGGTGTGGACGCCGAGGCGAGCGAGCAGACTCGCCATCTCTTCGTCGTCGAGGGCCGCCACCGACAGCGGAGCGAGGAAGGGCGCAGCCTCACCGGGCGGCACCACCCGCACGGGCTCCTCGGAGGACGCGGCACGGGCCGCGAGACCGGCGGTGAAGATCCCGTCGGCGACGCTCGCGCGGACCCCGAAGAAGCCCTCGACGGCGAGGAGGTCGACGAGGGTGCGCGCGGCCTCGGTTTCGCCGCCGTAGTACCGTGCGGGCCCACGAGCCCGCAGTGCGCAGAGGCCCGGGCGGAGGACCTGCACCCCCGGCGCGCGGTCTTCGATGCGCGCGACCACGGGACCGAAGACACGCGCGTCGCGAACCGGGTCCGCGGCGATCACCATGAGCGCGGGGCAGAGCGCCTGGGCGTCGCGTCGACGTTGCCCCCGCCGCACTCCCTGCGCGCGGGCGACGGCCGAGCAGGCGACGACCACGTTGTGGGCGAACACCGCGACGGGCGCGTCGTCGCGCGGCGGCGATGACGCCTCGTGGACGAACGCCGTGATCGGCCAGTCGGGGAACCACAACACGAGGCTGCGCGGGGGCGCCTGCATCAGCCCACCGCCCGGGTGCGGTACGTCTCGTGCGTGCGCGGGACGAGACGTTCGGTCGGGGCGCCGAGCAGCTCGATCGTGCCGTCCGCCGCGGGCAGCAGCATGCGCGCCCGTCGCGCGTTCGGGGAGCGTCGGCTGCTCACCGACACCGTCAGCTCGCGGCCGGCGAGGTATCCGTTCCCCTGCCCCAGACCCGTCCACCGCGGGTCGGCCACGTCGATGACCGCTTCGGCCTGCGGCCACGACCCCTGCACCAGGAGAACGGTCCCCCGATCGCGCAGACGCGCAGCCAACCGGGTGGCTTCGGCGCCCCCACGCGCCGCGTTCGACCCCTGCGGGGGGCGGACCGCGACAACGGGCAACACCTCCGCGATCGTCGCCGTGACCGCCAGCCACCGCGGCCCGGGGTCCGGGATGAAGACGAGACGATCGAGGTCGAGTCCGTACTTCTCGGCGGCCTCCGCACCGAGCTCGGGCATACCGATCACTCCGCACCAGGCCCCGTCCTGCGACGGACGCGCCATGAGAGCGAGCAGCAGCGACGCCGACCGAGCGACCGCATAGGCCGAGCCCGAGCGCAGCCCCCCACCGGGGAGCAGCGACGTGAACGCGGGATGCGTCGGGAGGATCGCGGCATCCATCCTCCGCCCCTGCATGCGCTCGAGACGGTCTCGCAGCGCATGGATGTCCGGCACCGCCTGCACCTGGTCTCGCACGATCGCCCTCACTCCCACAGGTTAGAACATGTGTTCTACACTCTCAATCCCTGTGGTTCGAAGATACGATCTACCTCCGACATCGCCCCGGTGGGGCCTTTCCCGGCCCTCAGAGCAGGTCTTCCGTCCTCACGATCCGCGCGAATCCGCCCTGCTGCAGCACCAGGGCGGTGTCGGCCATCAGTTCCGCCGCCGCACGACTGACCGTCCCGACCCCCGCGACCTCGCCCGTCAGATCGAAGGTGCGCGTGGCATCCAGCGGGACGGTCACGTCGTACCCGAGATTCCCCGCCATCCGCGCGGTCGTCTCGACGCACATGTTCGTCTGAATGCCGCAGATCACCAGATCCCGGATGCCGCGCTCTTCGAGCCAGGCCTGCAGATCGGGGTCGCCGTAGAACGCCGAGTTCACGCTCTTGCCGACCAGGACGTCGGGCTCGACCGCGGCCACCGCCGTCACGAGCGCGTTCCCCGGCGCCGAGGGGTGCAGCGGCGAGCCTTCCTTCGGGGAGTCGTGACGCACGATCACGATCGGCTCACCCTCGCGACCCCACCTCTCGATCAGGGCGGCGACGTTCGCCTCGCAGTCGGGATTGGTCGTGGGACCCCAGAACGCGAGGTCGTCGAAACCCCGTTGCATGTCGATGACGATCAGAGCACGTGTCATGCCCCTATCCCATCACCGACCGCCGACACCGCGACGGCCGGAAACGGACGATCACCGACGCGAGAACGCCATCACGCCGCGAGCGCGAGATACGGCTCCCACCGCGGGTCGCTCTTGTCGACTCCACGCACCGTCCAGGACGAGCCCCGCGGAGGCGCCGGGATGATCTGGAGCTCCCACGACATCTCCTGCGGCGTGCGATCGCCCTTGACGTTGTTGCACCGCAGGCAGCAGGCCACGAGGTTCTCCCACGTGTCCTTCCCCCCGCGCGAACGCGGCAGCACATGGTCGATGGTCGAGGCCGTCTTGCCGCAGTATCCGCAGCGATGCGCGTCGCGGCGGAGCACCCCTCGCCGCGTGACCGGCACCTGGCGCGCACCCGGCACCCGGATGTACCGCGTGAGGATGATCACCGCCGGGCGATCGTAGGTTCCTCCCGCCGCCCAGACCGGATCTTCGTCGACGCATTCGACGACGGTGGCCTTCTCGTTCATCACGAGCACGAGCGCTCGTTTGAACGACACGACGGCGAGCGGTTCGTAGCCCGCGTTCAGCACCAGAGTACGCATGAGGTTTCCTCTCGAATGGCCGAGACGGCTTCTCGGATGTTCGACTCGCGACGAGAGGAAGGTGCGCAGGCGTATGAAAAAAGGCGCTGTCTAGACAGACAGCGCCTCAGGAGTCACGGTGAGACCGCGGCATCCGGAACATACGATGCCGAAGAACGAGCAGCCCGAGCGCATCCATGGTGCGGATGCGAGGCCTGGCGTCCATCAGCTTTCCCTCCGGTTCTTCCCAACGTCGCTGACAGGCTAACCCACGATCGACGCACCCGGCTCCGCGAGATCAGGAAACAGGAAACGGCGTGTCGGAGAACAGAAGCCTCCGACACGCCGTGTCGTTGATGAGCGGTCAGCCCGCGTTCTGCTGCAGCCAGGCGTAGGGGTCGACGACCGAGCCGTTGATGTGGACCTCGAAATGCAGGTGGTTGGCGGTCGAGCTTCCCGTCGAACCGACGAGACCGATGAGCTGGCCCGCGGCGACGGTGTCGCCGGCCTGCACCTGACGGCTGCCGTAGGTCATGTGACCGTAGGTCGTCGAGACCTTCTGGCCGTTGATGACGTGCTCGATGACGATACCGACGCCGTAGCCGCCGAAGCTCTCCGACGACGTGCTCACGACACCGGCCGCAGCGGCGAAGATCGGCTGTCCCCCGGGAGCGAGCAGGTCGACACCCTGGTGGTAGCCGGAATCCCAGAGACCGCGTCCGAGCACGTAGCTCGTCAGGGGCCAGCGCACCTCTCCCGAACCGGGAGCGGTCATGTTCAGGTCGATGTTCGACAGCGACGCGCCGGCGTTGGATGCCAGCTGACGGGCGCGCTCCGCGGCGGCGGCGGCAGCGGCTTCCTGATCCTTCTTCTTCTGGATCTCGTCGGCGGTGGTCGCCGAGTAGCTGCTGCGGTCGAGCGTCTCGTTGGCGGCGTCGGACGCGACGACGAGCGACTGGTTGTCGGGGGCCGACATCTCGCCCAGGGTCATGGTGTTCGCGGTGGGGACCGTCGCGGCATAGGCCGGGATGGCGACCGTCGCGACAAGGCCCGCCACCATCGACAGGATCACGGCGCTGCGCAGGGGCTTCGCGCCCCGACGCACCGCGGGCAGCGAGCGTGCGGGCGGAGCGGTCCGGGGAACCGGGGACGCCGCGGGAACGGTGGGTCGAATGGTCCGGCGCGAGGGTCGAGAGACCGCTGCGCGCGCACTCTTGCGGGTCTGCCCCGTCGCGGAGACCTCGGGTCGGTCGTCGACGGGGTCGATGTGTTCAGCCAAATTTCCTCCGGCGCCTCTGCATCCCGGGGGACGCTGGCTCGTCAGCACTCGATTGGGGGCACGATGTGCGGGCTTCACCCTCTGCGGACGACGAGCCGGGGAGGCAAACCGCGAGGGGTCCGACGGCGGGCTTCTCGCCTGTGGACCCTCAGAGGCTACCCGAAGATAACGAACAAGTCACGTAAACCGAACGTCTGCGTGGTTCCGCGGCTGGTGGCCCAGTCCACCGCCAGCGTGCCAACACCGTGCCAACAGAAGGTGTATCCGAGGGCCCCTCCCGGAGTAACACGGGCATGAGGACAACAACATGGTGAAGCCACGGAAGCTTGCCAACGGCCGGTATCAGGCGAGGGCGTACGCGGGTGAGGGGAAGTACCTATCACTGGGCACCTACCCGGATGAGGACGAAGCTCTGAAAGCCCAGTGGATGCACGACCTGGGCATGGAGCAACCCAAGCCTGAGCCGCAGAAGAAGGCCGAGCTGCCCCGAGGGCACGTCAAATTCCAGAAGTTCGCGGAAGACCTGCTGGCGTCCCGCAAGCGAGAGCTGGCACCCGGGACCTGGCACATGTACCAGTGGATTCTGTCGAAGCATCTGGTGCCCGCGTTCGGCCACCGCCGTCTGGTCGACATCTCCCCCGGCATGGTGAGGTCCTGGTACGCGGGGATGCCCGACACCAGCTCACGCCGAAACGCCTACGCCCTCCTGCTGGGCACCATGCGTACGGCGATGGAGGACGGCGAGATTCCGACCAACCCTGTGCGCATCAAGGGTGGCGCGAAGGACAACAGCAAGCCAAGGCCCACGTTCCATAAGGCAGACGTGGCCATGATCCTCATGATGACCACCGACGTGCAGATGAAGATGATGGTCTCGCTCCTGCATGGCACCGGCATGCGGGCCGGTGAGCTTCTGGGACTCAACCGCGGGGACATCGACCTGGCCAACAGCTCGCTGTCCATCTCGCGCCATCTGACGGTCCACGGACTGGAGAAGGGCACCAAGAGCCACCCCAACGCCGTGCGCGTGCTCACGCTGCCCACAGCGGCTGTAGAGGCCGTTCGGGCCCACCTAGACGCCACTACGGGCGAGTTCGATGATCCACTGTGTAGGGACGCACGAGGGGGCCGCATGAGCTACCACACCCTCAATCGTCACTGGGTGCGCCTGCGTGCCACGGTCGGCCTGGACGACCTCAATCTTCACGACCTCCGGCACCTTCACCTGAGCGAGTACAGCCGCCACGCATCACTTCGGGACGTGCAAGCCCGAGCCGGTCAGACCGACATCCGATCCACCATGCGCTACCTGCATACCTCGCTGGATCGGGACCGCGAGATTATCCAGGCCATGGAGGCCGCGGGCAGTGTCGGTGATGTCGGCGGTTCGTCGTAGTTTGCACCCATGCCGTCCCGCCGCCTGAGCCCACGTACTGCACTCGACGTGCGGATGTCGTCGGTGATCACGCGGAACATCCGCACCGACAACCCAGCTCCTGTTATCGCTGAGTTACGCGCGCTCGCCGGAGATGATTTCGAGCTACTGCGGGAGGTGGCGGGTCTGGCCGTCGGGTACTACCGGGACGCCCACGCAGAGGCGCTGTGCGCCGCGCTGGAGGCCCAGATAGACGGTCTGGCCCCGTGGATCGAGCTAGGTCGTCGTCGCCGTGCTCGGGGCGTCCACGGTGGGCCAGAGCGTAGAGGCTGAGGGGCCGGTCAGCTTGTGAGAGACGGGCCTCTATGATCCACTTGGAGCAGATGGCACAGGAGCCGCCCAGAGTTGCACCTCCGAGCGGCACCCGTATTGGGACCCCAGCCATCTTGCACTTTCTGTTCGCGAGTCAGCCCCGTTCCTGAAGCGGGGCTTTCTCGTTTCCGAGGTGACTCGCGATCTGCACGCTAACACCCGCCCTCCGACACCTAAACGCGGGACTGTGTATAACTCGGAGTCGCCTGGGCTGTCTCAGACGCTCTGAGGGGCTCCCAGTTGCTCCCACGGTCCAAAAAGTTGCCATGCGGTCAAGTCCGGGCTATCGGCGAATACTCAGGAAATCGCATTTCACCAGGGGCGTGTCGAGTCGGCATCTGGCTCGCCACTGGAGCCCGCGCACGAGCCCTGGGCTGCCCAGCTGCGCCCTGCGACTCATGCGTATCCTGCGCGAGGATCGCCGCTAGCGTCCGTGCACGGTGCTCCCCGCGACTAGCTGCGCAGTCGACTCGGCCTCCCACGCCGCCACCACTTCGCGGTCGTAGCGCCCCCGCGCGTTCGGCAACGGGCCGACACCCGAGTCGCTCCATTCACGCAGGGTCGTGATTGAAATACCCAGACGGCGGGCGACGGTACGAGATGAAAGGGGGCGCGTCACATCCATGTCGACATACTCGCGCACGGCGTCAATGGTGCCTCGGTTTAGTACGCGATATTCACCCGTTCGGCGCGACTACTTCGCCCCTGACTTCCCCAGCACACCCATGATGGTGCCCGAATGATGCTGGGGGATGAGTCCGGGCCTCTCGGATAGGTTCTGGCCATGGATGAGTTCTGGGGGAACGGCCTGCAAGCCGTTGCGGTGTCCGTCGCGACGGTTGCGGTGCTCGCACTACTGCGCCTGGTCACGCCATCCGTCAGATGGGCTCGGCGACTGAAGGCTGAGACCGAGGTCTTCTCGGCGCTCCCCGATGGGACGGAACGCGATCTATGGGCGAAGCGGGTAGAGGCCCAGGCGGAGCGACTACGGCTCTATCGGGAGAACTTCTCAGTCGGGAGCCAAGCCGTCGCCTGGTACGCCTGCCTCGCTCTGGTCGGGTTTATCGTCGGGTTCGTACTAGAGGCCTTAAACGGATGGCCCAACCTGCGGTTACTCACAGTCGATGACGTGCCCTTCGTCATCATCACGTCTCTTCTACTCATTCTGAACCTCGGCTTCGCCGTCATCGTCACTATCCGGCTGGTCCTCGGCGGGGCAACGTCCATGAGTGTCGACGGGAGCGGGCACTACCCCAAGATGGTGGCCCTGGCCGAAAGCGAGGATGAGCGGCGATTGGCGCGCATCAAGGCCGAAAAGCGTTCCAACGTCGTGCGATACCACGCCGACAAGGCTCGTAAGGAAAGGAAGCGGGCAGTACGAGTAGCGCGGAGGACAGCGAACCGCCCCCAGGACCCACCTACGGGGCACTGAGAGCCTAGAACGGCTCGCGCAATCAGTCGGCCAAGAAGCGGTGCGCCGAGGCCCGATAGATCCCCGCGGTCTGCTCTCCCAGTTTCAACGCCGCCGACTGCTGCCATACATGTAGCTCGACTTGCGAGAGATGCTGCACGCGACGGCTAGCTCCGGAAACCTGTGCGCGATTGCATCTGTGTTTCTTGCTCGCACGATCTCGTAAGCAAGCTCACTTGCTCGCTCAGAGTGAACCCCACCTTGGCGTTCCTCGGCACGCTGCAACTGCCACTCATACAAAGTGCGGCAATGGCGTAGATAGTTGACGACGACGGAGTCATCCTCTCGTCGATTACCCTCTCGTTCCTCACACTCGTTCCAGGCGATCTCGCGTAGCTCGTCGAGCGTCTCGGATGCATCCACCTCGTAGACAAACCCGCTGGTGATTGACGAGGCACGACGACGATGCCACTCGGTGAATCCGTACGACGACATCAGGCATCAGCCTTCGTGGGGGCCTTCGTGATGCGGTACACGGTCGCGATAGACACGCCCAGCGTCGAGGCGATCTCGGGGATGCTCTCGCCTGCATCGCGGAGCGTCTGTGCCTTGCGGGCCTTCGCGGAGTCGGTGACTTTCGGGCGTCCCCCAGTGCGGCCCTGCGCCTTCGCTGCTGCGAGACCGGCGACGGTGCGCTCGGCGATGATGCTGCGTTCCATCTCCGCGAAGATCGACGCCATTTGCAGCATGGCGCGGCCCATGGGGGTAGCGGAGTTCAGGCCGTCCGAGATCGACTCGATGTTGATGCCGCGATCTGTGAGGTCGGACAGCAACTGTGCGATGTGTAGGGAGCTACGTCCGAGACGGTCGAGGCGGTAGACGACGATGGTCACCTCATGTCCAGCTTCTCGCTCGGCGTAGGCGTCGGCCAACATCGCGTCGAGGCCCGGGCGCGAGGTCTTCGTGCCGCTGACGCCGTGGTCGGAGTACCGGTTGCGACGAAGCACCTTCGCACCGTCGAGAGCGTCTAGCTGTAGCTGCTCATCCTGCGCCGAGGTCGAGACACGGGTGTAGCCGAGGCGGATGCTCTGCGAGGTCGTCATGTGCCTATTATCTCACAAACTGAAACCTTTCTGAGAGGCTATTCGGTATGAGTTTTGAAACGCTTAGCGAAGGGAGCGAAGGCCGTGATCTCGCGGAGACTCTCTCGGAGTCTGTTCTCTCACCTCGGCTTCGTTTCTGAGAGATCCGAAAACGGCTTAGGCACCGATGAGGCGGCTCGCGGCTTTGGCGTTCATCAGAGCAGTCGAGCGATCCCCTCGGCGGTCGGATGCGCCGAGGATGCCCCACACGGGCAGCGCGCGGGCGGTCTGAGCGAGGTCGCTGCACGGGCCAAGCAACGGGCACCGTCGACAGATCGGCGCGAGGTCGGACAGAGCGCTGTGGTCGCTCGTGAACCGGTCATCGCCCAGGCAGGCGGGGTCGGCGTCGATCATCGCCCGGCGGAGGGTCGTCCAAGCCTCGGTCGGGGTTGGCATCAGTCGCCCTCTTGAAACAACCGCGTGAGGCGGTCGCGTGTGTGGGCGTCTGTCACCTTCTCGTCGCGAACCTTGCCGTTCACGACAGTGAGGCGGCGAACGCCCGTGGACTCGAGCACGACGGTGTTGGCCGAGTAAACGCGCACCTCGGCCAGCGAGTCGAGCATGACGGTGTGGTCGGTGTGGCCGACGCTCACGATCCGTACGCCGGTCACCGCGGGTTCTCCTTGAACACCTGACCGGTGAAGTCGTCGACGATTTCCTGGGGGAGCTTCGACATCTCCCAGAGACGCCCCTCGCGCTCGGCGAGGACATGCAGGGTGTAGTTCGACTCCAGGACGAAGACCACGTGCGAGCCCAGGCGAGACTTGCTGACGCTGATCTGCCAGCCCATGGGTACGCGGATTCTGTGCCGACCGGCGCGCACCGTGGCGCACGGGGTGGCCGGATCGACGCGGAAGGGCTGGACGAGGACGACACCCGCCGCCTGAGCGGCTGCGAGGTGCGCGGAGGCGTCCGGGCCTAGGTTGCCGAGATCGACCCGCATATCGTCGCTCAGGGCCTGCTGAGGGGCCGCGGTCACCTGCTGAGGGGGTCGGCTGTATCCGGGGGTGTTCCGACCTGATCCGGCGAAGGGCGCGATCTTGCGCGCGTGCGTTGTCTTCATCGTCTCGTCTCTCGTTCGTGGAGGGCCCCGGGCTGGCCCATATTCACTCAGCCGAAGTTCTCCGCGCCCTTGCGCGGCTAGATGGTTGATTCCAGCCCGGGGTGTCTGTGGGTGGCCCGTCCTGCCTGGCGACGATGAGAGCGACGGGGCAGGACGGGCCGAATGCTCGGGCGTGCTTCCGAGGTCGCGCCGCGAGCGGGGGCCGCGCCTTTGGCCCGTGATTCCAAGCGGCGCGGGGTCTATGTGAAGTTCGTGAATTAGGACGGTCGTGCGAGGCGAATCAGGGCCGCGAAGTCGGCGAGCCTGAGTACGACGTAGCTCTGGTCGATGTCGCGCTGCGAGCGCCACATGACGAGAGCCCCCACATCCGCGCCCGCGAGGCGGGCGGTGGCGACGGCAGACTCGAGGTCGGGGGCCAGGCGCTGGTCGACGCGTGAGGTGACCGTAACGGCGAGGCCTTCGGCGTCGATGTCAGGACGCACGTCGCCGATGCCTTCGGAGATGCGGGCGGGGCGGCGGTTTGCGGTCACACCGATGCCCTGGGCGTCGAGGTAGTTCGCCACGAGGCCGACGACGGCGCTGTGCTTCGCGCGGTTGCGGTTGCCGACTGGAGCGCCCATTAGTTGCCCCCTCCCTCGCTGGAGTTGCCCAGGTAGGGGGAGCCCGTGAGTGCCGCCGCACGTCGCCCCGCTTCCTCGGCCAGCGAGTCGCGCTCAGAGGTCGTCATGGCGGTGTTCGACGACCACGAGGTCGTGCGCGCAGGACCGAAGCGCGCGTGCACCGCGGCCAGGGCCTCGCGGCGGGCGTTCTCGGTCGGCAGGGCGTGCGCCTCGCGGCGCGCGTTCTCTCGCTGCTCGTGCCAGGACGTGTCGCCGTAAGTGTCCCAGGTCTCGAAGTTCGCGGGGGCGGGCCCAGCCGCGTAGAGCACGCGGCCCTTGTGGTAGTACCGCTGGAGTTCGGGGCTGTGCACCAGGGCGACGCCGCGCCACTCTCCGCGCACGTTGCGCGAGGCCTGGATCATCGAATCCGTGATCACGAACGTCTGCCCACGGGTGAGCACCACGCCGCCCGCGAAGAGGTCGCCGGAGTACAACGTGACCCCGGAGATGAGGCAGTGGGCCAACTCGCCCGGGACGGGCAGGCGGAGGGCGTCGTCCGAGGGGTTGTCGGCGCGCTCTGCTGCACGCTCGCGTGCTTCGCGTAGACGCCGCTGCCCCACGGTCTCGTCGGGGATGGTCTCGGTCTTCTCGGTCATGACGTGATCTCGTTTCCGGATCTGGGGTTGGACTGTTCGCGGAGGTCGTCCGCGAGGAAGGGGCGGTGCATGCGGTCGAGTTCGGCGGCGACGGCCTCGGCGACGCCAGGGTCGCGACGGGCGACACGGACGAGGGCGACACTGGCGTCGCGGTAAATCTCGCGCTGACTGATCTCCGCCTCGCCCGACTCACCGGTGGCCGTGAGGACGGCAAGAGCCCGTAGCTCGGAGTCGCCCGCACGGAGGACACCCTGACGATCACCGGCCTCTGCTGCTTCCAGGGCGGTCGTACGTGCCCGCTGTGCGATCTCGGAGATGCGAGCGAGGAGCGAGGTGTGATCCAGGCCCAGGGCGCGCTCTGCTCGTCCCTGGAGGTCGGCACGGAGGTGGCCCGCCTGGAGGTGATAGGCGATGCTCTCGCGTCCAGGGGCCCAGTGCTGGCGGGAAACGCGGGAAATACTGTGCCCCTCGGCGAGGGCGATCTCGATCTGTTCACGCTCACGGGCAGGCAGGGAGCACACCCCGCACGGACGCCCAGGGCGTCGTGCTGGTACTGCCGTCGAGATCTCCACGGAGGGAGTATCGGCACAACAGGTTCTAGAGCGTCATAGGGTCTTGATCCGGGCCCAGGTGGCGGGTGTCGGTGACGTGCTGGTCGAGCATCTGCGGTGAGTGCGCGTCACGCGCTAACGCATCGACGCCTCATAGGCTTCGGTGATGGACGACAACGTGTTCGCGCTGATCGTGGCCCCGCTCGCGGTCGGGCTCGTGCTGTTCCTGTTGGCGGAGATCGTGCGCCTCTGGCTGTCCACGGTCGGTGAGCGGCGCAAGCGTCGGCGTCAGATCATCTCGCTGATGGCCCGCGCTGTAGCCCTCCAGGCCCGAGCTATCAACGATGGCCGCTTTGACCGCGCCTACGTCGAGAACTCCACTGAGCCGGTCTCAGCCGTTCGCGAGAAGTACGACGACCTGACGGCCCAGGCGCTGGATCTGTTCGAGCCCGGGGAGGATGTCGTCGCCTTCTGGACGGCAGTCGAGTTCCACGCGGGTTGGGACGATCCGCTGTCCTACCTCCGGGAGAAGGCCACGCCGCGGAAGGACCCCGGCCCGAATGGCTACCTGCTGACGACGAACAACTTGTCGGGCGGCTGGAGGGCGGCGCGGCCCGAGCTGCTGGCGCAGTGGGCCCAGGTGCGGCGGCCGTGGGACAGGGGCAATGCTCGCGGGCCCCGGTTCGCTGACGCGCATAGTGCGGGCGATAGGACCCGTCACCACATCGTGATTCCGAATTCAGACGTGAACGCCGACATGCTGCGCCCGTTCATCTGGTACATCCGCACGCCCAAGACGAGCCCGTTCCGCACGCCCACGCCTGCGGAGACGAAGCGGCTGGACGCGGAATGGGAACCGCGGAACGAACAGTGGGCGAATGAGCGGGAGCAGACCACGGGCAAGCGGCCCAAGTTCCCACCGCGTACGCGCTAACCATGGGTGGGCATGGTTCGGCTTTGTGGCGCAGGCGGTGTTCGACACGAGCTAGCTCATGACACGCATGTGCCTGCCCTTGGGCAGGGCTCACGGTGGTGAGCACCCCCCCTATGTGCAGACAGGTGCACACGGGAGGGGTGTCGTGGTTCACGTATGGAGCCAAGGCACGGGCGCATGCAGTCGCCCAACGGTCGGGATGTTGAGCACGCCTCCACGCTGACGTTGTCACCCCCCGGACATTCCTTGACGGGCGACGAGGCGGTGCTCATCGGGATGGCTATCTTGTGTCGCTGTCGCCTACAGCGTGTCTCGGGCGTTCGTCCCGTCGCGTCACGTGTTCGATTGGCCAGCGCTGACCCCGTGGATGGTGGGCCTGGCCCGCCCGGATTGGGCCAGTGCATGAGCGACCCCGAGAGGGGTGAAGGGCTGAATCTCGGTTACGTCGGTCGAGAGATCCAAGAGCGACCGGAAGGAGTGATCTCAACTTCCGGTCTGGAACTACCCCGGCATCTACGGGACGCCACCAACATGGGCCCGATTGAGGGGCTGTTGATTCGTCGAAAGCCACCGTACGCCCCCTGCGAGGTGCATGCAAGCATGCGGAATTAAGTAGCGTCGCGCGCTAACGCGGGGACGTAGAAGCGCCCGCTCCGGGGCGAAGGGACGAATCAACAGCCGGGGTGAAGCGGGCGCTATAGCCAGCATACGACATTTCCAGATGTACGCGCTTACCTGGGATTTTGTTGCGCGTTACGCGCTAACGGCGGTCTCGATTCGCGAATTTTGTATCCACACCTTTGTGCACAGGGTCGCGCTCGCCGCGGTCACTCCGCGTCGGCTTTCACCAACTCGCACTTGTCAATCCAGCGGGCGAGAGTGCTCAGCACTGCAAGCTGCTCCAGAGCTTCCTGCCGGTTGGCCTCATCGGTGCCGTGAGTCGCGGGGTTGCGGATGGCCATGAAGCACCCCTGAGCAAACTGCAAAGTCCCCGAGCGCATCGCCTTGACTGTGAGGTTCGTGTCCTCCCCCGGCCACCGCAAACGGGGCTTTCCCTCTTCGGGCGGGCTCGGTGAGAAGACCTGAGCCATCAAAGTGTTGTCGGAGACATCGTGACGACCCACGAGATCCTGCACGTGCGCATTCAGGAACGTCGCCGCGCGCTGCACCGCCTGGCCGTGATGGCCATTGCTCCAGAGCTTGGATGCGGCATCCCATACAAGGGGGTGCATCGCGTCTGCGGCCATCGTGGGGGCCGATGTGCCCGTAATGAACTTCGCCGTCTCGGCCATGGTTTCAAGGTGCCCGAGAGCGCGACGCGCCAAATTTGCACCCGCCCCAAGCTCTACAAACTGTGCCCCGTTACCCCACGGCTGCACCAACGGACCAACCTTTTCTAGACGGAGGACAAGCCGAATGACCTGGCGTGTCTGACCCTCCCTGAGCAGCAACGCATCCGTGTGAGGGCCAGGCTTGCAATACGAATAGTCGCGTCGTCCACTGAGCCTGGTGAGGGCTTCGTCGGCGTGTTCAACCCACCACTCCAGAACTTGCTTGGCCCAGTCCGGGTCGACGGTCTGCATGCTGTCTGCCTCTTCTGTGTGTTGCCGTGCCAACGGCGTGCCAACGAAACCGATCCTGGACTAGCGTGATCTCGGAGGGAGTCGCGGTAATTCGCGAACTATCGGACCTTCGGAACCGACGTAACGAACAAGTCACGCAAAGGGCACCGTGTACAGGAGATGCTCGGCCGAGCTGGACGAAAGGCGAAATCTCACGCGGAATCCGCCATATGCGCCGTGGGTGCTCAGGCCTCGTCGACGAGGAAGATGTGCGACGCCACCTCGACGGGCAGTTCGAGGCCCTCGTCGACGCCCTCCATCTGCACCAGGACGTAGCCCTCGTTGAAGCGATAGTCACCCCGCGCCCCGGGCAGAACCCCGGCTGCCTTCAGCTGCTGGAGAAGCTCGGGGTCGACCTGAGCAGGCTCGGCGAGACGGCGGACGGTGCCGGTGACGGGCTTCCCGGCCTCGTTCAGCTTGCGCACGAGACCCACGACACCTTCTTCGAACGTCGAGCTGGCGACGTCGCCGAGCTGGTCGAGCCCGGGAATCGGGTTGCCGTACGGCGACTCGGTGGGGTGCCCCAGCAGCTCGACGAGACGACGCTCCACCTGCTCGCTCATGACGTGCTCCCAGCGGCAGGCCTCGTCGTGCACGTAGGCCCAGTCGAGGCCGATCACGTCGCTGAGCAGGCGTTCGGCCAGCCGGTGCTTGCGCATGACGTCGACGGCCTTCTGCCGGCCGTCGCCCGTGAGCTCGAGGCGGCGGTCCTCCGAGACCACGACGAGACCGTCGCGCTCCATGCGCCCCACGGTCTGCGAGACGGTGGGGCCCGAGTGTCCGAGGCGCTCGGAGATGCGCGCCCGCAGCGGCACGATGTTCTCTTCCTCGAGCTCGAGGATCGTGCGCAGGTACATCTCGGTGGTATCGATGAGATCGGTCATTCAGGAGTCCTCGGCGTCGCGCGGCTGGTAAGGACAGCCTACCGACCCCGTCCGACACAGACTCCGGATGCCGCGTCCCCGCGCCCTAGAATCAAGCCCATGCCGCACGTGGACCTCCCCACCGACCTCCTGCCCGCCGACGGCCGCTTCGGATGCGGCCCCTCGAAGGTGCGCGGAGCGCAGCTCGAGTCTCTCGTCACCCGTGGCGCGAGCATCCTGGGCACCTCGCACCGCCAAGCCCCCGTGAAGAACCTCGTCGCCCGCACGCGCGAGCGCCTCGCCGAGCTGTTCCGCCTCCCCGAGGGCTACGAGATCATCCTCGGCAACGGAGGGTCGACCGCCTTCTGGGATGCCGCCGCCTTCGGCCTGATCGAGAACCGCAGCCAGAACCTCGTCTTCGGGGAGTTCGGCGGCAAGTTCGCCTCCGCTGCGAAGACCCCGTGGCTCCAGGCTCCCGACGTCCGCCGCGCCGAGCCCGGAACCCGGCTGCGCGCCGAGGTCGTGGACGGCATCGACGTGTACGCCTGGCCCCACAACGAGACCTCGACGGGCGTGGCCGCGCCGATCGAGCGCGTCCACGGAGATGCGGGCGCGCTGACGGTCATCGACGCGACGAGCGCCGCCGGCGGCATCGACTTCGACGTGACCCAGGCGGACGTCTACTACTTCGCTCCGCAGAAAAATCTCGGATCCGACGGCGGACTCTGGTACGCCGCCGTGTCGCCCGCGGCCATCGAACGGATCGAGCGCATCGCGGCATCCGATCGCTACATTCCCGAGTTCCTGAGCCTGAAGAACGCGCTCGACAACTCGCGCCTGCAGCAGACGCTCAACACCCCGGCGCTCGCGACGCTGCTGCTGCTCGACGACCAGCTCGGCTGGATCCTCGACAACGGCGGCCTGGCGTGGGCCGGAGCCCGCACGGCCGAGTCGTCCTCGGCCCTGTACGAGTGGGCCGTTGCCAGCGCGGTGGCGACCCCGTTCGTCACCGACCCGGCCGACCGCTCCCCCGTGGTCGTCACGATCGACTTCGACGACAGCATCGATGCCGCCGCGATCGCGAAGAGCCTGCGCGCCAACGGCATCGTCGACACCGAGCCCTACCGGAAGCTCGGCCGCAACCAGCTGCGTGTGGCGACGTTCGTCTCGATCGAGCCCGACGACGTCCGCCGTCTCATCGGTGCGATCGATTACACGATCGAGCGCCTGCCCGGCGCCTGATCAGACGACGAAGGCCGTCCCGCATCGCGCGGGACGGCCTTTCTCGTACAGCGATCAGTAGCTGCGGTCGTGCTCGTCCTCGTCGGACGCGTCCTCGTCGGACGCGTCTTCGTTGGACGCGTCTTCGTCGGACTCATCGTCCTCGGCGTCGACCTCGGGATCGTCCGACTCGTCGAGCTCGTCGATGTCGACACCATCGAGGTCTCCGGCGTGGAATCGGCCCTTCGGCTCTTCCTCGGCATCCTCGTCGTCATCGGTGTCGTCGAGGTCGTCATCGTCGTCGAGATCGTCATCGACATCGTCGTCGTCCTCGGACTCGTCGTTCTCGGCGGCAGCGGCCTGGGCCGCGTGGTAGTCGGCCAGGCGGGTCGCCCACGGCACCCATTCGGGTGCCAGCAGGGCTCCGTCTCCGGGCATCAGTTCGGCCTCGAGGACGGTGGGCTCCGCGTCCTCGACGACGGCCACGCTCACCGTCCAGTACCACCCGGGGTACCCGAGCAGTCGCGTGTGGAACCGCAGCGAGACGACACCGCCGTCCTCGACCAGATAGTCGGCCGCAGGGCCGACGGTGTCAGCCGGGGTGATCTCGCGCAGCGCGCGCAGCGCGAGGTCGTGGGCGTGAAGCAGTCGCTCGTCGACCGGCTGCTCAGGCTTCGAAGTCATCGGCGACCTTGCGCAGTACCGCGGCGATCTTGCTGGCGTGGGCGCCGCTCGGGTACCGGCCGCGACGCAGGTCGCCACCGATGCCGTCGAGGAGCTTCACGAGGTCTTCGACGATGATCGCCATGTCGTCGGCGGGCTTGCGCGAGCGCTTCGCCATGCTCACGGGCGCCTCGAGGACGCGGACCGACAGAGCCTGAAGCCCGCGCTTGCCGTCGGCGACACCGAACTCCAGGCGGGTGCCGGCCTTGGGCGCAGGGGTCCCGGCGGGCAGGGCGGTGGCGTGCAGGAACACGTCCTGGCCGTCATCGGTGGCGATGAAGCCGAAGCCCTTCTCTTCGTCGTAGAACCTGACCTTGCCGGTGGGCATGGAAACCTCGCTGAATGACGTGCGCGAACGCGCGGCGGAACTCGGGACCCGAACGGATCCCGGCCCTTCAGCCTACGCCACGCGTACCAGGCAGTAGGCTGAGCGCGATGAGCACACCCACCCCCGACGGCGACGTTCCGATCCGCCGCGTCGATCGCATCCTGGCATTCATGTCGCTCGGCCTGCTCATCCTGTCCGTCGTCAGCTTCTTCGCGATCATCATCGGGTCGAGCGCCAAGGCCGACATGAGCACCGGCGTCTGGCCGACGGTCGGCGTTCTCCTCTACATCGCACCCCCGGTCGCGTTCGCCTGCCTCGTGGCTGTCCTCATCATGAGCTTCGTGCGGAGGGCACGGGCGAACAAGGGACGTTGACCGTGCCCGAGACCTCCGACCAACGCGCATTGGCGGTCTCACTGAGCGCGCGGACCGATGAAGACCTCGCCCAGCTGTTCTCCGAACGTGACGTCTCGCCCTCGGCGACCTGGCGCGACACGTTCGACGCCGCCGACGCGCTGCTCGATCCCGCTTCGATCGCCCGAGCGCTCCCCCCGCTGACCCGCCCCGAGGCGGCGGCCCTCGTGTCCGCCGTGTCGGGCGACGCTCCGGTGCCCGCCGACATCCGGGCCCCTCTCGTGGCGCGTGCCCTGGTCCGCGACGACGGCGTCGTCTACACCCCCGTCGCGGCGATCGTCAGCGAGACCTTCCCCCACGGGCTTCCGGATGCCGCAGCCCCCCGCCCCGATCGAGCCGCGTCCTCCGATGCCGCCGCCGAAGCCGCCTTCACGAACGCCGCCGCCTTGGCCGACGTCCTGCTGCTCACCCTCGAAGCGCCGCTCGGACGGATCGGGTCGGGGTCGCTCGGCGCGACCGAACGTCGGCGCCTCGTCGACGCGGGCGCCGTGGAGACGCCGGAGGAAGCGGATCTGCTGGTGGGGGTCGCGGCATCCGTGGGTCTGCTGGGCAGCACGGGCCGGGCGTGGCTGGTCACGGCGACCGGTCGGACGTGGCTGCGCCTGCCCACCCTCGATCGCTGGCAGAGCACCGCGCGGGCCCTGCGCGACGCGCTGCCCCGGGCGTATCGCTCGCCCGCGGCGGGATGGATCCCGAGCGCGCAGTGGGCCGACGCTCTGCCCTTCGACCCCTCCGGCCCGGAGCGCGCCGCGCGGTGGCGCGAGCGATTCTCGGCGTGGGGACTCATCGACGGCGCCGGAGAGACGCCGCCCTGGAGCGCCGGTCTGGCGGCGGGTGACGACGTGGATGTCTCGGCCCTGCGCGATCTCCTTCCGCCCGAGGTCGACCGCGTGTACCTGCAGAACGACCTCACGGCGATCGCCCCCGGTCCCCTGGCCCCGCATCTCGATGTCCGCCTGCGCAGCATGGCGATGCGCGAGTCGCGGGCACAGGCGTCGAGCTATCGGTTCAGTGCCGCGACGATCGGCGCGGCGATCACCAGCGGCGAGACGGCGGAGTCCCTGCGCACGTTCCTCACCGAGCTGTCCCTCACGGGCCTCCCGCAGCCGCTCGCCTACGTCATCGAGCGCACGTCCGCACAGCACGGACGCGTCCGTGTCGCGAGCGACCCCGAGACGCGGATGACACGCGTGACCACGACGGACCCGACCCTGCTTCAGGCGATGGAGGTCGATCAGTCGCTGCGTTCGGTCGCCCTCGCCCGGGCCGGGGACGCCCTCGAGTCGCACGTCGCCGCCGACGTCGTCTTCTGGGCGCTCACCGACGCGCATTACCCGGCCGTCGCGATCGACGCCGACGGAGCACCGCGCACGCTCGAACGCGCCCGACTCGCCGACGAGGTCCCCTCGTCCGCTCCTCTCGACACCTACCTGCCGCTGATCGCCCGGGTACGTGCCGGCGGAGAGGACTCGGATGCCGCCTGGCTCGAACGCGAACTCGATCAGGCCGTGCGCGCGCGTGCGGTGATCGACGTGAGCGTGCGCCTGCCGGACGGTTCGACGCGGGTGTTCCGCCTCGAAGCCACGGGTCTGGGCGGCGGGCGGCTTCGCGGCCGCGACCGCGGCGCCGATGTCGAGCGCACCCTGCCGCTGTCGCACATCGACGGGATCGCCCCCGTCGAATGACGGCGCGTGAAGCCCGAGCGCCGCGACCCCGGTAGAATCGAACGCTATGGCTGACGGCCCCCTGATCGTGCAGAGCGACCGCACCGTCCTCCTCGAGGTCGCACACCCCGAGGCGGAGACGGCGCGGCATGAGCTCGCGGTCTTCGCCGAGCTCGAGCGCGCACCCGAGCACATCCACACCTACCGCATCACGCGCCTGGGCCTGTGGAACGCCCGGGCGGCCGGTCATGACGCCGACGCGATGCTCGAGACCCTCGACCGCTGGTCGCGGTTCCCTGTGCCGGCGTCGGTGAGCACCGACATCCGCGAGACGGTCAACCGCTACGGACGCCTCGTGATCGAGCGCAACGACGACAACGAGCTCGTCCTGCGCTCGACGGACCCGGCGGTGCTCGGGGAGGTCTCCCGCAACAAGCGCATCTCTCCCCTGCTCGTGGGCCACCCCACCCCCGACACGTATCTGATCGACGCCTGGGCGCGCGGCCACATCAAGCAGGAGCTGCTGAAGATCGGCTGGCCCGCCGAAGACCTCGCGGGGTACACGCCCGGAACCCCGCACCCGATCGACCTGGCCGAAGACGGCTGGAGCCTGCGGCCCTACCAGCGTCAGGCCGTCGATTCCTTCTCGGAGGGCGGCTCGGGCGTCGTGGTGCTCCCCTGCGGTGCGGGCAAGACGCTCGTCGGCGCGGGAGCCATGGCGGAGACCCGGACGACCACTCTCATCCTCGTGACCAACACCGTGAGCGCCCGCCAGTGGCGAGACGAGCTGCTGCGCCGCACTTCCCTCACGCCCGACGAGATCGGCGAGTACTCCGGCCAGGTCAAAGAGGTCAAGCCCGTCACGATCGCGACGTACCAGATCCTCACCGCCAAGCGGAAGGGGGAGTACGCCCATCTCGCCCTCCTCGACGCGCTCGACTGGGGCCTGGTGCTGTACGACGAGGTGCACCTGCTCCCCGCGCCGGTGTTCAAGCTCACCGCCGATCTGCAGGCGCGACGTCGCCTGGGTCTGACCGCCACGCTCGTCCGCGAAGACGGGCGCGAGGGCGACGTCTTCAGCCTCATCGGCCCCAAGCGCTTCGACGCGCCGTGGAAAGAGATCGAGGCGCAGGGCTTCATCTCCCCCGCCGCCTGCTACGAGGTGCGCATCGACCTTCCCGCGTACGAGCGGCTCGAGTACGCCGCCGCGGCGGACGAAGACCGCTACCGGCTCGCGGCCACCGCTCCCGCCAAGATCGACGTCGTCCGGCGCCTGGTCGACCGCCACCCGGACGAACGCATCCTCGTCATCGGCCAGTACCTCGATCAGATCGACGAGCTGTCGGAGGCGCTCAATGCGCCGAAGATCACGGGGGCGACCCCGGTGGCCGAGCGCGAGGAGCTGTTCCAAGCCTTCCGCGTCGGGGAGATCTCGCTGCTCATCGTGTCGAAGGTCGCCAACTTCTCCGTCGATCTCCCCGAGGCATCCGTCGCCATCCAGGTGTCGGGGTCTTTCGGCTCCCGGCAGGAGGAGGCGCAGCGTCTCGGCCGCCTGCTCCGCCCCAAGCAGTCGAACCACACGGCGAGCTTCTACACGCTCATCGCGCGCGACACCGTCGACCAGGACTTCGCGCAGAACCGCCAGCGATTCCTCGCCGAGCAGGGCTACGCCTACACGATTCTGGATGCCGACGGGATCGACGCCGAGGCCGCCTGAGACATACCAGGGAGCGGCTTTCCGTTCCATATCCAGCACTTTGCTGGGTGCAGTCACGATAATGAGGGCATGACAGCTCCTCGCATCCTCGTCGTGGACGACGAACCGAACATCCGCGATCTGCTCATCACGAGCCTCCGCTTCGCCGGTTTCCAGGTGCGAGCCGTGGCGAACGGCGCGCAGACGATCTCCGCCGTGCTCGAAGAGGAACCCGACCTCATCGTGCTCGACGTGATGCTCCCCGACATGAACGGGTTCAGCGTCACCAAGCGCCTCCGCGGCGCCGGCTACACCGCCCCGATCCTCTTCCTGACGGCGAAGGACGAGACCGAGGACAAGATCATGGGCCTGAACGCCGGCGGTGACGACTACGTCACCAAGCCGTTCAGCCTCGACGAGATCGTCGCCCGCATCCAGGCGATCCTGCGCCGCACGATGCAGGCCGACGAGGAGTCGATCATCCGCACCGGCGAGCTGACGATGGACCAGGACACGCACGACGTCAGCGTCGGCGATGTGTCGATCGATCTCAGCCCCACCGAGTTCAAGCTCCTGCGCTACCTCATGCTCAACCCCAACCGCGTGCTGTCGAAGGCGCAGATCCTCGACCACGTGTGGGAGTACGACTTCAACGGCGACGCCGGGATCGTCGAGAGCTACATCTCCTACCTCCGTCGCAAGATCGATCCGCACTCCTCCGAGCCGCTGATCCAGACCAAGCGCGGCTTCGGCTACATGCTGAAGTCGGGCAAGACCGTCTGAGCGGAGTCTCCTCCTGCATACCGACGATGCCCTGACGCGCTGGTGGCGCCGCCTCAGTCTGCGGGCGAAGGTCACCGGCGTCACGGTCACGCTCCTCGCGGTCGGACTGTTCGCGGCGGGCATCGGCACGATGGTGTTCCTGCGCACCACCCTCGTCAACAACCTCGACGAGCAGCTCGCGCAACAGGCCGCCGGCAACATCGCCGACACGATCTTCACGACGACCGCGCAGGACGGGAAGATGGTCTTCACCCCCGTCGAGAACGCGCCCCAGATCGGCTCGATGGTCGTCGTCTACAACGCCGACGGTCAGCGCGAGGCGTTCTTCAACGGGACCTCCACCAAGGCGACCCCGCAGCTGCCGGACACCTTCACCACCCCGCAGACCTACACCCAGCTCGACAAGCGCATCGACCTCGACGATCCGGTCACCGGTCAGCACTTCATCGCCCGGGTGGGCCTGTTCGAGGTGCCGAACAGCGGCTCCTACACCCAGATGGTGATCCAGCCGCTCGGCCCGACCGACCGGATCGTCGCGGCGTACGTGGGCATCTACGGTTTCGTCGCGCTCCTCATCCTCATCGCCAGCGCGCTCCTGACCCGGTGGCTCGTCACGCTCACGTTCCGCAGCCTGAACCAGGTCGAGACCACGGCGATGGACATCGCGGCGGGCGATTTCAGTCAGCGTCTCACCGACATCGTCCCCGACACCGAGGTAGGTCGGTTGAAGACGGCGATCAACGCGATGCTCGCGCGCATCGACGGGGCCCTCGGACAACGGGATGCCACCGTGCGGCAGATGCGCCGGTTCATCGGCGATGCCAGCCACGAGTTGCGGACGCCCCTGGTGACCATGCGCGGTTACGCCGAGCTGTACCGCATGGGCGCCATCCGCTCCGACGAGGACGTCGCCCAGTCGATGGAGCGGATCGAGAAGGAGGCGATCCGCATGGGCGCCCTCGTCGAGGACCTCCTGGCACTGGCCCGGCTCGACGAGCGCCGCGATGTGAGCATCACCGCGATCGACCTGCGCCCGATCGCGCGGGACGCCGCCCTCGACCTCCGCGTGACCTCGCCGCAGCGCGAGGTCACGGTCGACGACACGACAAGTCGCAACGAGCTGGTGCTGCCCGTGATGAGCCTCGAGGTCCTCCCGAACTCGGATGCCACGAGTGCCGCCCAACGCCGTCGCACCGCCCCCACCACCTCGGCGATGGCGATCGCGGGAGCGACCCTGTCTCGCCTTCGGCGCCGCTCGAAGGAAGCCGGCGACGCCTCCCCCGCGGAGCCCGCCGCCGAGGCCACGTCCCCCTCGACTCCCTCCACCGGCTCGATCCGGACGTCTCCGCGCCTCGCTCCGATCGTGCTGGGCGACGAGAACAAGGTGCGTCAGGTCGTGACGAACCTCCTCGGCAACGCGCGGCGGTTCACGCCCGACGGCTCCCCCATCGGTCTGCGCGTGGGAGTGGATGCCGACGCCGACATGGGGTGGATCGAGATCATCGACCACGGCGAAGGCGTGCCAGAGCAGATCCGGGATCAGATCTTCCAGCGGTTCTGGCGCGCCGACACCTCGCGCACACGCGAGACCGGCGGGTCGGGTCTCGGCCTGTCGATCGTGGCATCCATCGTCGATCTCCTGCACGGGAAGGTCGAGGTCGTCGACACTCCCGGTGGCGGCGCGACGTTCCGGGTCTCTCTTCCCCTGGCCGATCGACGCGATGCCCAGGAGCACGCGCTGATCGAGACGCAGCCCCTCGAGCGTCTGCCCGAGGACTACCGGCCCGAGGGCGCTCCGGGGGTCGATGCGGAAAGGGGCGCTTGACCCTCACACGATGTCACGGGTCACGATGAAGCCATGGCCGAGACCTCGACGCTCATCACGATCGGTCGGTTCAGCTCGCTGACCCGACTCTCCGTCCGGATGCTTCGTCACCACGACGCTCACGGTGTGCTCGATCTTCGCGCCGGTCTCACCGGGAACACGGGTCGAGGAGCCCCTCCATGTCGTCGAGCTGCCGGCGCGCGCCTGCCGCTGTCGTGACGTGACGGAACGCGAATGGCCCCCTCCCGGAGGAGGGGGCCATTCGTGTCATGCCTGAGCGTGGATCAGAAGTCCATGCCACCGGTCGGGTCGCCCGCGGGAGCGGGGTTCTTCTCCGGCTTCTCGGCGACGACGGCCTCGGTCGTGAGGAACAGACCGGCGATCGACGCGGCGTTCTGCAGAGCCGAGCGGGTCACCTTGGCGGGGTCGATGATGCCCTGTGCGAACAGGTCACCGTACTCGCCGGTGGCCGCGTTCAGGCCGTGGCCCACGGGGAGCTCCGCGACCTTGTTCGCCACGACGCCGGGCTCGAGACCGGCGTTGAGCGCGATCTGCTTGAGCGGGGCCTCGATGGCGACCTTGACGATGTTGGCACCGGTGGCCTCGTCGCCGACGAGCTCGAGGTTCGCGAGCGCGGTCTTACCGGCCTGGATGAGCGCGACGCCACCACCGGCGACGACACCCTCTTCCACAGCGGCCTTGGCGTTGCGGACGGCGTCTTCGATGCGGTGCTTGCGCTCCTTGAGCTCGACCTCGGTCGCGGCTCCGGCCTTGATGACGGCGACGCCACCGGCGAGCTTCGCGAGGCGCTCCTGGAGCTTCTCGCGGTCGTAGTCGCTGTCGGTGTTCTCGATCTCGCGGCGGATCTGGGTCACGCGACCCTCGATCAGCTCCGACTCACCGGCACCCTCGACGATCGTGGTCTCGTCCTTGGTGATGATGACCTTGCGGGCACGGCCGAGCAGGTCGACGGTCGCGTTCTCGAGCTTGAGGCCCACCTCTTCGGTGATGACCTGGCCGCCGGTGAGGATCGCGATGTCCTGCAGCTGCGCCTTGCGACGGTCGCCGAAGCCGGGAGCCTTGACGGCGACCGACTTGAAGATGCCGCGGATCTTGTTGAGCACGAGCGTCGCGAGGGCTTCACCCTCGACGTCCTCGGCGATGATGAGGAGCTCCTTGCCCTCCTGGATCACCTTGTCGACGATCGGCAGAAGGTCCTTGATGTTGGAGATCTTCTGGTTGGCGATCAGGATGTACGGGTCCTCGAAGACCGCTTCCTGACGCTCGGGGTCGGTGACGAAGTAGGGGTTGATGTACCCCTTGTCGAAGCGCATGCCCTCGGTGAGCTCGAGCTCGGTGCCGAAGGTGTTCGACTCCTCGACGGTGACGACGCCTTCCTTGCCGACCTTGTCGATGGCCTCGGCGATGAGCTCGCCGATGGCGGGGTCGGCGGCCGAGATCGACGCGGTGGCGGCGATCTGCTCCTTGGACTCGACCTCCTTGGCCGAGGAGAGGAGCTCGTCGGTGACGGCCTTGACGGCCTTCTCGATGCCCTTCTTCAGGCTGATGGGGTCGGCGCCGGCGGCGACGTTGCGCAGGCCCTCGCGAACGAGTGCCTGGGCGAGGACGGTGGCCGTGGTGGTGCCGTCACCCGCGACGTCGTCGGTCTTCTTGGCGACCTCCTTGACCAGCTCAGCGCCGATCTTCTCGTACGGGTCGTCGAGCTCGATCTCCTTGGCGATCGAGACGCCGTCGTTCGTGATCGTGGGGGCGCCCCACTTCTTCTCGAGCACGACGTTGCGACCGCGGGGGCCGAGCGTCACCTTGACGGCGTCGGCCAGCGTGTTGAGGCCGCGCTCGAGGCCGCGGCGGGCCTCCTCGTCGAAAGCGATGATCTTTGCCATAAGTGTGTCGTCCCTCCCGGACGGGTGACTTCCAGATTTTGGCACTCGACGAAAGCGAGTGCTAACTCATTCTGGCACTCGCCCCTAGGGAGTGCAAGCCGCGTCCGACCCCGGACAGCACGACGCCGTGGCATCCGTCGAACGGATGCCACGGCGTGGGAAACGTCGCGTTACGCCATCGGGCGCACCGACTCGGCCTGCGGTCCCTTCTGACCGGAACCGACGGTGAACTCGACCGCCTGGCCCTCCTCGAGGACCCGGAAGCCCGACATCTCGATGTTCGAGTAGTGGACGAAAACATCCTGGCCGTCCGTCACGGTGATGAAGCCGTAACCCTTCTCGGCGTTGAACCATTTGACGGTGCCCTGCGTCATGCGAATCTCCTGTGCTGCTTGATGACGAGGTCATCGTAAGCACGGGGATACGCGTCGAAACGGCCGACGGCGGCATTGTTGACGTGCGTGCAGCCAACTTGTTACGCCGCGGAAACACGCGGGCCGCGAGCGCGTCAGGGGGTGGGCGCGACCGTCGGTTGAGCCGCCGCGCGATCGAGGCCGATCACGACGATGAGACGCTTCTCGGCGCTCTCGTCGTCGGGGGTGTTGGGATCGTCGGTGGGCTGCAGGAAGTCGCTCTGCGCGATCTCGGCTCCGCCGATGGCGTCGGCGAGCCCCTGAGCGGCCTGCTCGTCCTCGGCGCGCAGGTAGTAGACGGTCGTCGACGCGAAGTCCGTCGTGTCGGAATCGCCCGTCTGCACGGTGTCGGCCGCCCACCCCGCCGCGATGATCTGGTCGCGGAGGTTACCGGCGAGCCCCTCGTCGGACGTGCCGTTGAGCACGACGACGGAGTACGACGGGTCGATCACGGAGGGCGTGGTCGCTGCGATCGTGGGCGTCGGTACCGGCTCGGACCCGAAGGAGATGCGCCCCGACACCACGAGGGTCCCGAAGATGCCGACCACGACGAGCACCACCGTGGCCACGGCGGCCCACAGGAACACGACCCAGCCCCGAAGGTGCGGATTCTCGGCGCGATGGGCGCCGACGCGGCCGGACTCGGCGGGAAGGTCGTCGAAGCGATCCCGAGGGAAGGTCGATCTGGCCATTGGACGATGCTACCGGTCGTTGCCTTCGCGCCCCGTCAGAGGGTCGCCGCGCGGTCGCGGTGCGTCTGCGCCTGGCCGTCACGCAGGCGCCGCAGGCGGCGCACCAGCATCGGGTCGTGAGCGAGCGCCTCGGGCCGATCGATCAGGCGATCGAGGAGTTGGTAGTACCGCGCGGGAGGGATGTCGAACGCGCGCCGGATCGCCTCCTCCTTCGCGCCACCGTGGCGGCGCCATTCACCCTCGAAGGCGAGGACGTCGCGGTCGCGGTCGGAGAGAGGCACGGCGCCACGCTACTGCGCAGCGACCGCGGATTCCGGATGCCACGCCACCCACGCCCCGAGCGGATCGGCGCTGCCCAGGACGTCGCCGTCGAGCGCGAGCGCGAAGCCGCCCCGTCGCACCGCCGGGGTGCTCGTCCACCCGTCGTGCAGGCCCGGTGCATCGAGCGTGACCCAGCGTCCCGCGCGACGCGCGGCCGCGATCAGCTCGACCCGGCCGGACCGGGGAACGTGCGCGAGCACCCCCGGCGTGGTGACGACCAGGGTTGCCTCTCGGGGAGCTTCCGCGGCGAGCGCCGGCAGGGAGACGGCTCCGTCCCCCACGACGAGCAGCGGCGGGTCCGAAGCCGCGATGTCGAGGGCGCCGACGATGCGCTCGCGCCGGCCCTCCTCGCCCGGCCAGACCAGCCCCGTCAGCCAGTCCCGGTCCCCGGGCGCTCGCGCGTCGAGCGGATGCAGGTCGATGCCCGCACGCCAGACGATGTCCGGCATCCGGAGCAACGGCTCACCCTCGAGATCGCTCTCCAGGACGACGGGACTCGGCCCGTCCGCGGGATCGAGGGCGACGAGATCGGCGCCTCGGCGGTAGCGGTACGAGTAGCGATCGGGGAAGAGGCAGAGTCCCGCGCTCGCCCCGACCTCGAGCAGCGCGATCGGACCGTCGATGAGCGACAGCGCGGGCAGCAGCGCCGCGCAGCGGAGCGGTTCGTTGGTCTGCACGTTCCGGCTGTCGCACTCGGCCACGAGAGCATCGGCGTGGGAGACGACCCAGGCCGCCCAGGCGTTGACCTCTCCCTCCGGCGCCCCGAGCAGTCGCATCACGGCGAACACCAGCGGCGGTTGGCGGTGGGTCTCGGCGACGCGGGCGACGACCCCGGCCACGGCGGCGTCGGCGACGACGCGTTCGGCCCAGCGCGTGTAGAGCGCGGAGCGACCGGGAGCCTCGTCTCGGGCGAACCGGCGGTAGCGGTCGACGACGAAGGCCACGGCATCCTGTTGCATCCGGGAATTCTCTCGCGCCGACCTGACGGTCGTCCGGCACGAGAGAATAGGACGCGAAAGAAGGAGACTTCCCCATGACCTACGCCGTCGACAAGTCCGACGATCAGTGGCGCGAAGAGCTGACGCCCGAGCAGTACGCCGTGCTGCGCCAGGCAGGTACCGAACGCGCCTGGACCGGTGAACTCCTCGACGAGAGCCGTGCCGGCCTCTACGCGTGCGCCGCGTGCGGTGCCGAGCTGTTCCAGAGCGGCACGAAGTTCGACTCGCACTGCGGGTGGCCCAGCTTCTACGAGTCGGTGCGCCCCGAGGCGGTCGAGCTGATCGACGACAACAGCCACGGCATGCAGCGCACCGAGGTGCGGTGCGCCAACTGCGGCTCCCACCTCGGCCACGTCTTCCCCGACGGGTTCGGCACCCCCACCGGCGACCGCTACTGCATGAACTCTCTGTCGCTCTCGTTCACCCCCGCGAGCGACGCGTGAGCGCACTGGAGGCGATGCGCGATCGCCGCTCCTGGTCGAAGGTCACCGACCTCGCCCCCACGAGCGTCGAGCTCGAGGCCTTCGTCGCCGCGGCCGGTCGTGTCGCCGATCACAAGTCCCTGCGCCCGTGGCGGATCATCGAGATCCGCGGGAGCGATCGCGACATCCTCGCCCGTGCCCTCAACAAGGCCGACGGCAAGAAGGGGCACTCCTCGAAGCCCCGTCGCGCGCCGTTGATCCTCGCGGTGGTCGCCGACCTGTCGTCGAAGAAGATCCCCTCGTGGGAGCAGGAGGCCGTGGCATCCGGTGTCGCGCACATGCTGAGCCTGGCGCTCGATGAAGCCGGGTTCGGCGTGTTCTGGCGCACCGACGACAACACCCGCAGCAAGGCTCTCGCGAAGGCCCACGGCCTGGCCAAGGGCGAGGTCCTCCTCGGCTGGCTCTACGTCGGCGGCAAGCCGCAGCGCTCGCGTCCGGTCCGCCGGAAGACCGTGGACGCCGCGAAGCACCTCTCGCGTCTGCCCGGCAGCAAGAAGGATCGCAAGGTCCACGACGCGCGCCTCTGACCCGTTCCGTACGGGACGCGTGAGCGGTCGACCGGTTTCGTTGCGGCCGGCCGTGGCGGCTCCGGCCGCTCAGGCGCGCCGGCGCCGCCACGGCACCGCCGCGACGACGACTCCGACGATGGCGACCGCGGCGGCCAGAAGTGCAACGGGGGTGGACGGTGCGGCGGGAGCGGGCCACAGAGCATCGAGGAGCACCGAAGTGCTGAGCAGGCCCACGACCGACCCGAGGCCGAGCAGCAGGACGCCGTTGCGGCGGACCACCACCGCCGACAGGAAGATGTAGACCACCCCGAGGGCACCGCCGAGGTAGAGCCAGGGGTCCGTCGGCACGACCCGCGGAGCTCCCACCGCGACCACGTGCACGATCGCGGCGACGAGCAGGACGATCGTGCCGCCGATGAAGTTGACCAGCGTGGCGGTGAGGGGACTCTCGACCCGCACGCGCAGCCGACCGTTCGTCCCCTGCTGCCATGCCACGCCGGCGCCCGCGATGACCGGGATGAGGAGCATCCACAGCGGAACACCCCCGAGGGCGTCTCCCGACAGGCACACCACCACCCCGGCGACGGCCAGCGCCGCCCCGATGAGCCGGCGCACCGTGACGGGCACGACGCCCGCCGGCCCGTATCCCACGCGGTCGAGTACGAGACCGCCGGAGGTCTGCCCCGCGACGAAACCGACCGTGAACAGGGCCACTCCGATCGTGGCGACCGTCAGGCCCTGGCTCGCGACGGTGAGAGCCCCTGCCAGCCCCCCGAGAAGCATCCACGGCGGAATCGAGCGATTCCGGATGCCGCTGACCAATCGTGCGAATCCGCGTCGGCCCTCGGGGATCACGGCGGAGAGAACCACGAGGATCAGCAGTCCTGAGCTGAACGACACGGCCGCGGCCACGATCCCGTCGCCGAGCTCGGCGGCGAGGGTGCCGTTGACGCGCGTCTGCAGGGCGGTGAGGGCGCCGATGAGCACCGCTCCCCCGACGGCCACACCGATCGCACCGCGCTCCGACACCGCTCTCCCCTCCGCGCCCCCGGCTGGAGGACATCGTCGATCGTACGGTGCGCCGCTCGCCGGGGACGCGCGGTCACGTCGTGCGGGCGTCCCCCCACATCACGCGGAGCACGTCGGCGAGGGTCTCGACCGCGACGTCCTCCGCGACAGCCGCGTCGACCAGGGCCCGGAGCTGCCGCGTCACGTCCGCCGACAGGGCCGAGACGCCGGGGGCGACGCGGGTTCCCGATCCGACGCGGGTGACGATGAGGCCGTCGCTCTCCAGCGTCCGATACGCCTTCTGGACGGTTCCGGGGGCGACGCCGAAGTCGGCGGCCGCCTGACGTACGGTGGGGAGCCTCTCTCCGGCGCCGAGTCGCCCCGACATGATCAGCCCGCGGAAGAAGCGGTGGAGGTCGGTGGTCGAACCGTTCTCCTGGACGGTCTGGGCCGCGGCATCCGTCATACGTGCACCTCCGCCGCAGCAATCGTGCGTCGACGGGGCGTCGCCGCGATCCGTAGGCCTCCGGTGACGAGCAGGGCCAGGAGCAGGCAGCCGCCGATCTCGAGGACAGGGGCGACGACGCCTCCCCCGAGGATCAGATCGACGTGCGGAAGGTTCGTGCTCAGAGCCGGCCCGGTGCCCGAATCGGTCATGATCGTCACCGACGTCGTCACCGCAGAGCGTGCCAGCCGCAGCATTCCCGCCAGCGCGATGAGCGTCGCACCGACGGCGAGGATGACGGCATCTCGCGCGACGGATGCGCGCCGGGCGCGTTCGACATCCAGGGGCACATCGTCGGGGAAGGGACGGACGGCGTTTCGCCGCAGGGCGAGGAACAGGGCCGCGGCGAGCGCGGCGATCGAGACGATCAGCGGGATGCCGTAGGCCCACCCCGGGAAGGGGAGGATCACCGGTGGCTCGTCGGTGTTCGGCAGGTCCAGCGCCACGTGCGCGGCGAGGCCCGACTCGAACGCCGTGGACATCCCCCCGAACACGAGGGCCACGGCGACGGCGACCACCCCGAGGACTGCGGACGACAGGATGCCGCGCCGCGGCCCGAAGCTCGTCCACGTGCGCCGGGCCGCCATCGCCGGGTCGACGCTCCGACGGGGGCGCCTCGTCCTCATCGCGATCGCCAGGAGCGCAAGACCGACGGCCGCCGCCGTCGGGGCGACGGCGAACCGCCACCACGACACCGTGGCCGACATGTCGAGGACGTAGCCGCGCAGGACGACGTCGAGGAGCCAGACGACCCCGACCGCGCCCGCGACACCGGCGAGCGCCACCCGCTCGCCACGCGGGCCGGCGACCGCGACTCCCCCGGCACGACGCGTGATCACGGCGATCGTGACGGCGGCGACGACGGCCAGCGCGGCGGAGACCACGGGCGACGACAGGAGTGCCGGAACGAGGTCGAAGGGGGAGATCCGCGCGAGGGCGCTCGCAAGACCAGCGGGATGGAGGGTGCTCATGCAGCGACCTTTCGTATCACGTGACTAACACAATTCGTATCATGAATGCGACACAATCGAAAGACGGGCTTCCCGCACGTCGATCCTTCCCACGCCCCCTCGCATGCGACAAGCTGTGACCCGTGACCCCGCTCAGCCCCGGTTCCCGCGATGTCTCGCGAATCCTGTCCGACCTGTCGACCTCCGGAGCCGACCGCGAGTTCCTCGCGAACGCCGAACTCCACCTCCCGCGCCTGCACGAGCTGTTCGTGCGGCTGTACGGCGAGCGTTCCGACGGGCTCGAGCGCCTGGCATCCGTCGTCGATCTCGCCCGGCGTTCGTGGACCGAGCGTCCGCCCGCACTGAAAGCCCTCGACCGCGAGCGCGAAAGCACGTCGGACTGGTTCGAGAGCGAGCGCATGCTCGGTGGCGTCTGCTACGTCGACCGGTACGCGGGCGGGCTCAGCGGCATCCGGGATCAGATCCCGTACTTCCGCGAGCTGGGTCTGACGTACCTGCACCTCATGCCGCTGTTCGAGAGCCCCGAGGGCAACAGCGACGGCGGCTACGCCGTGTCGAGCTATCGCCGCGTGAACTCGACCCTCGGAACGATGGAGGAGCTCGCCGCCCTCGCCGCCGACCTCCGCCGCGCCGGGATCTCACTCGTGGTCGACTTCATCTTCAACCACACCAGCAACGAGCACGAGTGGGCGCAGAAGGCGGTCGCCGGCGTCGCCGGGTACGAGGACTTCTACCTCATCTACCCCGACCGCGAAATGCCCGACGCGTACGAACGGACCACGCGCGAGATCTTCCCCGACGACCACCCGGGCTCGTTCGTGCAGCTCGACGACGGGCGGTGGATCTGGGCGACGTTCTACCACTTCCAGTGGGACCTCAACTACGCCAACCCCGCGGTGTTCGAGGCCATGGCCGGGGAGATGCTGTTCCTGGCGAACCAGGGCGTCGAGATCCTGCGGATGGATGCCGTGGCCTTCATCTGGAAGCGGCTCGGCACGACCTGCGAGTCACTGCCGGAGGCGCACCTGCTGCTGCAGGCGTTCAACGCGGTCCTGCGCATGGCCGCGCCCGGCCTGCTGTTCAAGTCCGAAGCCATCGTGCACCCGGACGAGGTCGTCTCGTACATCTCACCGGAGGAGTGCCAGATCTCCTACAACCCGCTGCAGATGGCGCTGACCTGGGAAGCGCTCGCGACGCGCGACGGGCGACTTCTCCAGCAGGCTCTCGAACGGCGCCACGCCCTGCCCGACGGCACCGCGTGGGTCACCTACGTGCGCAGCCATGACGACATCGGCTGGACCTTCGCCGACGAGGATGCCGCTGAGCTCGGTATCGACGGCTCCCCGCACCGGCGCTTCCTCAACGACTTCTACGTCGGTCGCGCCGAGGGGACGTTCGCCCGCGGGGTCCCGTTCCAGGAGAACCCCCGCACGGGTGACGCGCGGGTCACCGGCACCACCGCGTCCCTGGCGGGAATCGAGGCGGGAGACGCGGGCGGCGAGGACCGGGTCGTGCTGGCGCACGCCCTCGCGCTGTCGACCGGCGGCATCCCTCTGCTGTATCTGGGCGACGAGGTCGCCCAGCTCAACGACTACGGCTACCGCGACCGCCCCGACGAAGCGGGAGACAGCCGCTGGGTCCACCGTCCCTTCCGCCCGGCTCAGGCATACGCCGATCGCGCGGATGCCGACACCCCGGCGGGTCGCGTCTTCGCCCGGCTCTCGCGGCTCATCGACGTGCGACGAAGCACCCCGGAGTTCGCGGGCAACGAGCTCATCCCCTTCGATGCGCACCACGATCCGGTCGTCGGGTTCCTCCGCCCGGGACCCGCTGGGAGCGCGGTGCTCGTGCTCGCGAATGTCGGGGATCACGCGGTCCACATCGCCCCGCTCACCCTCTCCGGGCTCGCACCCGATGCCGTCGACCTCATCGAAGGCGGACGCATCTCCCTTCGCCCCGGTCGCACCCTCCCCGCGCACGGTGTCGCGTGGTGGCGCGTCGCGGTGCACTAGGCCGGGGACCGCGGTCAGCCCTCGTCCGGTTTCGCGCCGTCTTCCGCCGCCGGCTTCGACGGCTTCGAGAGCCCGATCACGAGGAAACTGAGGGCGAGGACACCGAACGGGAGGCCCATCGCCCAGTTGTCCATGGCCAGCCCCATCGCCAGCGCGAGCGAGAGGAAGGGAATGGCGATCCAGACGAACGCCGAGTTGTCCGAGCTCTTGGTCTCCATCCCCCGACGCTAAAGAAGATTCTCGGCTCGCACCTCCCCCGTGCGACGGATCCGGTCCGGTGCCTCAGCCGATGTACCAGCTGAGCGAGACCTCCCGCACGTCGAAGAATCCGCGTCGGGCTCGAACGAGCGTGAAGCCTCGCGCGCTCAGCTCCCGGGCGTACTCGCGGGTGAGGCGCTCGCGCTTCACCTCCTGCCACCCTTCGGGATAGCGGTACGCGTGGGTGACGAGGCGAGCACGAGCCATGAGGTTCCTCCTCCCGGGAGGATGCCACGGTGAACCCCGGGCGCGGCATCGGCGACGTTCCGATCTTGTGAACAGTGGGCGAAGAGCGCACCGGGCGGGTTCAGCGAGCCCGTGCGACGAAGATCATCAGGCGGGTCGCCCCGCTGAACGGGGTTCCGTCCCACTCGCCGGCGACGCTCTCCACCTCGAACCCGGTGTCGCGCAGATCGCTCTCGACCTCGGCGCGTCCGCGGAAGACCAGGGACTGCGTCTCGATGACCGTGTCGCCCGTCTTCGCAAAACGGTTGTGCGCATCGAAACGGACCTGCCGATCATCGACGATCTCGACCTCCATCCACTCGACCAGCGGGCCGTGGATCGTCTCGCGCTCCGTCGGCGGGGCCGCGTGCCACGATTCCCACTCGCGCGCTGCGGGATTGCGCGTCTCGAAGGACAGGATGCCGCCGGGCCGGAGGCTCGCGCGAAGGTCACGGAGGGTGCGGAGCCAGGCGGCATCCGGGATGTGCTGGGCGACGTTGCCGGTCATGAGAGCGAGATCGAACGAGTTCGGCGGTGCCGCCGCACTGTCTCCTTCGATCCACTCCACGCGCTCCGCGCCCTCGCGGCGACGCGCGAATGCCAGCATCGTCGGGGACGGGTCGATCCCGACGACTCTCCGCCCCGCCCGCGCGAGGCTGACCGTGAGCATGCCGGTCCCGCAGCCGAGGTCGAGGATGGTGTGGGCCGCACACCGGTCGGCGAGGGCTCGGTAGAAGTCGTGGTCAGGACCGTCGGGGTTGTCGAGGTCGTAGAGATCGACGATGCGGGGGTCGTAATCCGTCATGGCATCAGGGGGCGGTCGTCGAGTGCATCGTCGACACGGGCGTCAGTCCTCCTCGATCGTGTAAGCCCCGGAGTCGTCGGTGAACAAGGCGGTCTGTCCGGGTCTCGCCCTCCGCGCGAAGCCCGCGACCTGGGGAAAACGAGCGAGGAACGAGTCGACCGACCAGATCTCGTGGTTCGCCGGGTCGTCCATGAACTGCTGGGACTCGAGGCCCGTGACGGACTGCAGGGAGTCGCCCGTGAACGTGACCCACCGGGGCGGGTGCTCCGCGTGGAACTTCGTGACGAAGACCGGTGCGTTTCCGGGCAACCCCGGGCTCTCCACCACATCGTCTCGCGTGACGTCGAGGAACGCATCGACGGACCCGCCCTTTTCCACGAGAGCGTCCCAACCGACCGCCGCCGCCGTGGCAGCCTCGGCATCGGTGAGGAGGCGCAGGGTGCGCACGTGGCCCCGAAGCGTCCCGTCAGCGGAGCGCACGTCGTCAAAGGGGGCGCCCCAGCGCGACGGTGTCGCGAGGATCGCCGAGATCTGCGTGCCGTTGAGGAAAGGCTGCGTGTTCCGCCACGGCACACCCACCGGCGGCACGCGACGGTTCTGCGCGATGTCGTCGCAGACGATCGACAGGGCGACCCGCGCCGCACCTTGCTGACCGTCGACCACCTCGACCGCCAGCTCGACCTGCTCACCGGATTCCGTCGGGAGCCTCGAGGCCCCCGATGTCATGACCAGGATCGGTCCATTCGGGACACACTTCTCCACGACGAGGACAGAACCCCCGATCGGTTCGCCGATCACGACGGGGTCGATGCCGAGCGCATCGAAGACATGACCCGCGAAGGTTCCTCCTCCGGGCGCCAATTCCACCGAGGACTCAGCGGCCGCGGGTGCCGCGCCCTTGTCGGTCTTGTTCTGCCGCCGTCGATCGAAGAAACCCATACCGCCATCCTTTCGTCCCCGGGGCGAAGAGACCAGGGGTCAGAGGCGGATGCCCGGCCTCTATCCGCGCAGCTTCTCCACCAGCTCGCGGTGAACCGGGTGAAGGAATAGCACCGCTCCGTTCGGCCGCACCGCATGGTGAAAGCTCTCCGGCGCGATGGCGGCGGTGAAGCGTACGACGATGTCCGGCTGCTCCACCAGGAGCCTCCGCACCCGATCCGAAACACGCTCTGGCATCCGCCCCACGGTATCCGCGAGGTCGTTCGAGACGCAACGGTGGGCGGCCCGCCGGAACGGTGTTGCGTCGGGTGACGAGCCGCCGACGGGGTTTCTGGTGCCGGCTACAGGACTTGAACCTGCAACCCCCGTATTACAAGTACGGTGCGCTACCAATTGCGCCAAGCCGGCAGACCACCAAGTCTAGCGATCCACGGCACCCTCCCCCGCGCGCGGCGGGCACGGGGCTCAGCCCGCGGGCGTGGTCGACGGCGTCGGGGTCGGCGTCGGCGTGGGCGTCGCCGTCGAGTAGTACGCGTTGCTGTCGATCGTCAGGACGAACTGCGCGAACTCCTTCGGGTCGTCCATGTGGCCCACGTAAGGGGTGCCGTTGACGAGGACGGTCGGGAGGGTCGTGAGCGCGAGGCCCTTCGTGTCGGGCAGGCTCTTGATGGCGCGATCGGTCGCGGCCTTCGCCCACCCGGTGTAGGTCTCGTCCTCGATGCACGTGCGCACCGTGTCGACATCGCTGACCCCGGCGCCCTGCGCCATGTCGGCGAGCTGCTGGTCGCTGTATCCCTCGGAGTCCACGGCCGGCTGGTTCGTCAGCAGCTCGTGGTTGAAGGCGAAGAAGCGGTCCGACGCGTGGGTCGCGACGCAGGCCGAGGCCCCGGCAGCGCGGAGGCTGTACTTCGTGCCGTTCGACTTCGAGGTGAGCATCGCCACCGGGTAGTAGGTGAGGGTCGCGGCATCCTCGTCGACCCACTTGGAGAGCTGCTCGGCGTTGGCCACCTGGAACTCGCGCGCCTCGGTGGAGAGGTAGTCGACGTACACGCGGATGTCGACGGGAGCGGCCGTCGTCGTCGGCGACGGCGTGGGGGTGGCATCCGGGGTCGGGGTCGCGCCGGCGGCGAGCGTGGAGGCGTCCCCGTCGACGGTCTGGGCGGCCAGTGGGTCGGCGATCCCGGTCGCGCTCGAGACGATGAACCCGTCGTCGGATGCCGCACTCGGGAGCGCCTGAGGACGCGAGCCGTTCGACGACACCGCGTAGGTCACGGCGACGGCGCCAACCGCCACGATCGCGATCGCACCCACGCCGATCGCCGAACGACGAAGGATGCGCAGCCGAGCCTGGCGCGCCTTCACCTGCTGCGCCTTCTCACGAACCGCCTCGCGGCGATCGCGTTCGGCGGGCACATTCGGCGTCTGGTCGTTGGACATGGAACCTCTCGGGCACGCGCAGTGCCGCAGCAAATCTGGGGAACGCTCGGGTTGGGGCGAACGAGCATCGATGCTAGCCAGGCTGGCTGAGAAAAGCCCAGACGCATGGCATACTGACCCTGCGTCCACTGTCGGGCGTGCGGGGTCGCCCCCGCTCATTCCATTCACTACGGATCGTCCGGCACGTACCTGCCGGTGAAGGAGAAGAGAACATGGCGTCCGTCACATTTGACAACGCAACCCGCCTGTACCCCGGTGGCACCCGTGCCGCGGTCGACAAGCTGAACCTCGAGGTCGCCGACGGCGAGTTCCTGGTCCTGGTCGGCCCCTCCGGCTGCGGTAAGTCCACGTCGCTGCGCATGCTGGCCGGCCTCGAAGAGGTCAACTCGGGCCGCATCCTGATCGGCGACCGCGACGTCACCGACGTGCCCCCGAAGGACCGTGACATCGCCATGGTCTTCCAGAACTACGCGCTCTACCCGCACATGACCGTCGCCGAGAACATGGGCTTCGCGCTCAAGATCGCCGGCGTCGGCAAGGAAGAGCGCGCTGCCCGCGTCCTCGAGGCCGCCAAGCTCCTCGACCTCGAGGAGTACCTGACCCGCAAGCCGAAGGCCCTCTCCGGTGGTCAGCGTCAGCGCGTCGCCATGGGCCGCGCGATCGTCCGTCAGCCCCAGGTGTTCCTCATGGACGAGCCGCTGTCGAACCTCGACGCCAAGCTCCGCGTCCAGACGCGCACCCAGATCGCGTCGCTGCAGCGTCGCCTGGGCGTCACCACGGTCTACGTCACGCACGACCAGACCGAGGCGCTCACCATGGGCGACCGCATCGCCGTGCTCAAGGACGGTCTCCTCCAGCAGGTCGGCACCCCGCGCGACCTGTACGAGAAGCCGAAGAACGTCTTCGTGGCCGGCTTCATCGGCTCGCCCGCGATGAACCTGTTCGCGGCAGACCTGGCCGAGGGCGGCGTCCGCTTCGGCGACCTCGTCGTCCCCGTCGAGGCCGACGTCATCGGCAAGGCCAACGGCTCCGAGGTCACCATCGGTGTCCGCCCCGAAGACATCCAGGTCGCCCCGGCCGACGGTCGCGGCCTCTCGGTCGTCGTCGACCTGGTCGAGGAGCTCGGCGCCGACGGTTACCTCTACGGCCACACCGACGTCAACGGCAAGCGCACCGACCTGGTCGCCCGTGTCGACGGCCGTCGCCACCCGAACGCCGGCGAGACCGTCGTGCTGGCCCCCGTCCCCGGACACGTCCACGTCTTCGACGCGACCTCGGGCGACCGCCTGACCGACAAGGCCATCGCTTCGGCCTGATCGACGCACCGCTGCGGCGCGTCTTCGTTCCCGACCTTTCACGGGACGAAGACGCGCCGCACCAGTTTTACCCGAGAAAACGTGTCCGAATCCCTTCGCATCACCGCCAGCGCCGTCGACCCGGGGCTGCTCCAACTCCCCTGGTCCACGGGACTCGCCGACTGGCCGAGCAACCACATCGTCGCGCTGCCGAAGGGCATCTCCCGCCACCTCGTGCGTTTCGCGAACCTGTCGGGGCGCGTCGTCGCGATCAAGGAGACCACCGAGGAGATGGCTCGCCGCGAGTACGACATGCTCGGCAACCTCGACCGGCTCGACGCCCCCTGCGTCGACCGCATCGCCGTCATCGCCGGTCGCACCGACGCATCCGGGCGTCCCCTCCCCGCGGCGCTGGTGACCGCTCACCTGCGCTTCTCGCTCCCCTACCGCGCCCTGTTCACGCAGGTGCTGCGCCCCCACACCGCGACCCGCCTGGTCGATGCTCTCGCCGTCCTCCTCGTCCGTCTTCACAACGTCGGTTTCTACTGGGGTGACGTGTCCCTGTCGAACACGCTGTTCCGCCGCGACGCGGGCGAGTTCGCGGCCTACCTCGTCGACGCCGAGACGGGCGAGCTGCACGGCAACCGCCTGAGCCCCGGCCAGCGCGCACACGACCTCGACATCGCGCGGACGAACATCGCCGGCGAGATCATGGACCTCGAGGCCGGCGGGCGCCTGGAGGGCGGACTGGATGCCGTCGCCATCGCCGACGGTCTCGTCTCGTCGTACCACTCGCTGTGGGGAGCCCTCACCGACAAGGAGTCCTTCGCGGTCGACGAGTCGTGGCGCATCACCGAACGCGTGCACCGCCTCAACGCCCTCGGCTTCGACATCGGCGAGATGTCGATGAGCACGACGAGCGACGGCACCCGTGTGTCGATCCAGCCCAAGGTCGTCGACGCGGGCCACCACCAGCGGCGTCTGCTGCGCTTGACCGGCCTCGACGTCGAAGAGAACCAGGCCCGGCGCCTGCTCAACGACCTCGACGAGTTCCGCGCCCGCGTCTCGCGCCTGGGCGCCGACGAAGAGATGGTCGCCCACGAGTGGCTGACCCGCGTCTTCGAGCCGATCGTGATGTCGATCCCGTTCGACCTCCGCGCGAAGCTCGAGCCGGCCGAGGTGTTCCACCAGGTGCTCGAACACCGCTGGTACATGTCGCAGGCGCGCGGACGTTCCGTGCCGCTGGCGGAGGTCGTGACGTCCTACATCGACGACGTCCTGCGCCACCGCCGCGACGAAGCCACCGTCATGGGCCCGCCGACCGACACGATGTCCCTTCCCACCGTGTCCGACGCGGACGCCCCCGCCACCGGCGAGGTGCCGACGACCGACACCGACGTCGTCGACTGGCGCGACCTCGTCTGACCCCGCCCCCGCGCACGCGGAAGGCCGTAGCATCCGGAATCGATCCGGGATGCCACGGCCTTCGCGTGCGAGCGAGCGTCAGTACCCGACGGTGAAGCGCTCCCGCGTGTGCTTCGGGTTCTCGATCTCATCGAGGACGGCGATCGCGAAGTCGGCACCGCCGATGAAGGAGTTGCCGTCACCGTCGACGACGAGGACGTCGCCGCCGTCACGGTAGCCACCGGTGCGCTCGCCCGGAGCCCACGAGCCGAACCCGCCGGCGGGGTGCACGTAGAACCAGTCGCGACCGGTGTCGTCGGCCTGCAGGTCCTCGAGGATGCCGATGGCCTCGCGGGCTTCGGGCTTGTACTCGTCGGCGAAGCCGTCGGTGTCGATGAGGCGCGGGCCGCCCTCAGCGACGAGCGAGCCTCCCGCTCCGCCGACGACGCCCACACGCACGTTGTCCGGGAGTGCCGCGACGAGCTCGGCGATCGCGGGACGGAGCTTGCCCTCCATGTCGCCGCGCGGAGCCGCCGCCGACACGACCACGTCGACGCCCTCGAGCTGGGCGACGAGACCGGGCACATCGAGCACGGTGCCCTCGAGGTAGGTCGCTCCCTCGAGGCGGTCCGTGGGAACCGAACGGGCGATCGAGACGGCGGTGTGTCCGCGACGGACGGCCTCGGCGATGATGTGGCTGCCGGCGTAGCCGGTGCCACCGATGACGGCGATGCGGGTCATGAGCGTTCCTTTCTCAGCGTGATCAGTGCGCGGCGCGAAGCGTCGACACCTGGTACAGGGCCACGGATGCCGCGATCCCGGCGTTCAGCGACTCGGTCGCGGTCGAGATCGGGATCGACACGACCTGGTCGCACGTCTCGGTGACCAGACGCGAGAGCCCCTTGCCCTCGGAGCCCACGACGATCACGACGGGGCGGTCGGCGAGCTCGAGCGCGGGCAGAGAGACATCGCCGTCACCGGCGAGACCGAGCACGAACACGCCCTGCTTCTTGAACTCCTTGAGCGTCGCGGTCAGGTTGGCCGCGAGAGCCACCGGGATGCGCGCGGCCGCTCCGGCGCTGGTCTTCCACGCTGCCGAGTTCACGCTCGCGGAGCGGCGCTGCGGCAGGATGAGGCCCTGTCCGCCGAACGCACCGGTGGAACGGATGATCGCGCCGAGGTTGCGCGGGTCGGTGACGCCGTCGAGGGCCACGAGAAGCGGAACCTCGCCCCGGTCGATGATCTGCTCGAGCAGGTCCTGCGGGTGCGCGTAGGTGTAGGGGGGGACCTTGAGCGCCACGCCCTGGTGCACGCCGTCGAAGCCGGCCATACGGTCCAGCTCGGGACGCGTGACCTCGAGGACGGGGATACCCCGGTTCGTCGCGATCGACAGCATCTCCTTGACGCGGTCGTCCATCTCGACGCGCTGGGCGATGTAGAACGCCGTGGCGGGGATCTTGGCGCGCAGCGCCTCGAGCACCGAATTGCGGCCGGTCACCGTCTCGGTGTCATCCGCTGCCTTCGGGCTCTTGCGGTTCGAGTTGCTTCCGACAGCGCGGACGCCGGGTCGGCCCTTGCCGCCCGCGGCCGCGTAGCGCTCCTCCGCGGCCTTGCGCTTGCCGGCGGGGTGCCAGGCGCGGTCCTCCGCCTTGGGGGTGGGCCCCCGGCCCTCGAGCGCCTTGCGGGAGTGCCCGCCGGTGCCCTTCAGGGGACCCTTCTTCTTTCCGGGGTTACGTGCTCCCGGGCGTCCAGGCTTAGCCATCGATACTCCAATGTGTTCCGGCCGGAGTGTCCTCCAGCGTGATTCCTGCGGCGGCGATGGCATCGCGGATGCGATCGGCCGCCGCCCAGTCCTTGTCGGCGCGCGCCTGAGCGCGCTGCGTGATCATCTCGCGCACGAGCGCGTCGAGGGCGGCTTCGCTCGATCCGGCGGCCACGGCGGGCCCGTCGGCATCCAGTCCCAGGATGCCGAGCATCGCGACGACGCGACGATGGGCCTCGATCGCGGTGTCGAGGTCTCCCGCGTCGATCGCGGCGTTGCCGGCGCGTACCGTCTCGTGCAGAACCGCGAGGGCCTGAGGAACGCCGAGGTCATCGTCCATCGCCGAGGCGAAGCCCGAGGGGATCGCCCCGGGAGCGGCCGCGACCGGTTCGGCGGCCGCGGCGCGGAGCACGCGCTGGTGGAACGTGTCGATGCGCTCCAGCGCACTGGCGGCCTCGGCGAACGCGCGATCGGAGACGTCGAGGTTCGACCGGTAGTGCGCCGCGGCCAGCGCGTACCGCACCACGCGGGGATCGTTGTCGGCCAGCACGTCGGAGGCGAGCGTGAAGTTGCCGAGCGACTTCGACATCTTCTGTCCGTCGACGGTCACGAGGCCGTTGTGCACCCAGTACCGCGCGAAAGCGTCGCCGGCCGCGGTCGACTGCGCGATCTCGTTCTCGTGGTGGGGGAACCGCAGGTCGAGTCCGCCCCCGTGGATGTCGAACTCCGCACCCAGGTACCGGCGCGACATGGCGGAGCACTCGATGTGCCAACCGGGCCGCCCGGCGCCCCACGGCGACGCCCAGGTGGCCGAGGCGGGCTCGTCGTCTTTCGCGCCCTTCCACAGGGCGAAGTCGCGCGGATCGCGCTTGCCGCGAGGATCGGCGTCGGCGGCGGGCTCCATGGCATCCAGGCTCTGGCGGGTCAGCTCGCCGTAGGCGGGCCAGGACCGCACGTCGAAGTAGACGTCGCCGGCGGCCGCATAGGCGTGACCGCGCTCGATGAGCTCGGCGATCAGCTCCTGCATCTGCGTCACGGAGGCGGTCGCGCGCGGTTCGTACGTGGGGGGAAGGATGCCGACGGCTGCGTACGCGCGGGAGAACTCGAGCTCCATGCGGTAGGCGAGGGCCCACCATGGCTCTTCGCGCGTGGCGTTGGCGAGGACCTTGTCGTCGATGTCGGTGACGTTGCGCACGAAGGTCACCCGGCCGTACCGATGGGCGAGCCAACGGCGGAGCAGATCGAAGGCGAGGGCCGCGCGCACGTGACCGATGTGCGGGCCGGACTGCACGGTGGGACCGCAGACGTACACCGTGACGTTCGAAGGGTCGAGAGGAACGAAGTCGCGCAGGGCCTGCGCCTTCGTGTCGTACAGCCGAACAGTCACCGCCCCAGCCTACCGGCCGCCCCTGACCGCGACCCGAGCCGGAAACACGGGGACGCTACGGTCGAGCGATGACCCTCGAGATCCACCCCGACGACCTCACCGGTGCAGCGAGCCGCGCGCTGGTCACCGCGCACCTCGGCGGGATGCTCGAGAACACCCCTCCCGAGAGCGTGCACGCGTACGATCTCGAGCGGCTCACCGGGGACGGCGTGCAGCTGTGGTCCGCGTGGGTCGACGGCGAGCTCGCCGGGATCGGCGCCCTGTCGTCACTCGGCGACGACCGCGCCGAGATCAAGTCGATGCGCGTGGATGATCGCTTCCTCGGGCGGGGAATCGGACGGGCGCTCGTGCGTCACCTCGTGGCAGAGGCGCCGGCGCGCGGCATCCGGAGTCTGTGGTTGGAGACGGGGAGCACGGACGAGTTCGTCGCGGCGCGTCGCCTGTACGCGAGCGAGGGCTTCGTGGAGTGCCCGCCGTTCGCTCCCTACGTGCCCGACCCGCTGTCGACGTTCATGACGCGGGCGCTGTAGAGCGGCACCACCAGGGCGGTCGCGAACGCGGCCACGCCCTCGGTGCGGCCGGTGAATCCCAGGCCGTCGGTCGTGGTGGCACTGACCGAGACGGGCGCGCCGCCCAGCGCTCGCGACAACGCGTGCTCCGCCTCGACCCGCCGCGCCGCGAAGCGCGGACGGTTGGCCTGCACCTGCACCGAGACGTTGCCCACTCCCCAGCCGGCGTCTTCGAGCAGACGGACGGTGTGCGAGAGGAAGGCCTCGGCGTGCGCACCGGAGAACTCGGGCCGATCGGTGCCGAAGTGGGTGCCGATGTCGCCGAGCCCGCCGGCCGCCAGGAGGGCGTCGACGATCGCGTGGGCGACCGCGTCACCGTCGGAGTGCCCCGAGAGGGCCTGTTCGCCGGGCCACTCGAGACCCGCGAGCCAGAGTGCGCCCTCTCCGCCGAATCCGTGGACGTCGGTCCCGATGCCGATGCGGGGAATCGCCGCGGGGCGCGGGGCGACGAGGCCGCGGGCGCGCTCGAGGTCGGGGGCGGTGGTGATCTTGAACGAGCGGGCGTCACCTGCGACCGTCACGACCGTGTGACCGGCGGCCGCGACGAGGGCGGCGTCGTCGGTGTGGTCGGCGTCGGCCGCCACGACCGCCGCCTCGAGGACGTCACGACGGAAGCCCTGCGGTGTCTGAGCGGCTGCGAGCTCCGACCGATCGACAGCGGCCACGATGACGCCGTCGGCGTCGACGCGCTTGATCGTGTCGACGACCGGGACAGCCGGAATGACAGCGAGCGCCCCGCGCTCGAGGGCGTCGACGACACGCTCGAAGACGGCGACGGGGGTCAGAGCGCGGGCCGCGTCGTGCACGAGCACGAGCCGGACATCCGGATCGAGGACCGCGAGGCCGGCGGCGACCGACTCCTGCCGGGTGCGACCGCCGATGACGACGTGCACCCGCTCGCCGCGATCCCCCGCGGCGATGCGCGCGGCGTCCTCGTACCCTTCGGGAACGACGACCACGACGTGCGCGGCCGGGGCAGCGAACACCCCGTCGAGGGCATGCGCCAGAATCGAGCGCGCATCGAGGGCGACGAAAGCTTTCGGCCCTCCCCCGTTCAGACGGGTTCCGGAGCCGGCGGCGACGACGATGACGGCGAGGCGCGGGGAAGACGAGGGGGTCACTCCCCCACGCTAGCGCGGACATCGCCCGCCGCTCGGAACGAACGACGGGCGACGAAGCGTCTCAGGACGCGAGGACCTCGTCGAGCACCACGCTCGCGCGATCTTCGTCGGTCTTCTCGGCCAGAGCGAGCTCGGACACGAGGATCTGGCGAGCCTTGGCCAGCATGCGCTTCTCGCCCGCGGAGAGCCCACGGTCCTGGTCGCGGCGCCAGAGGTCGCGGACGACCTCGCTCACCTTGATGACATCGCCCGAAGCCAACTTCTCAAGGTTCGCCTTGTAGCGACGAGACCAGTTGGTGGGCTCCTCGGTGAACGGTGCGCGCAGCACGTCGAAGACGCGATCGAGACCCTCTTTGCCGATGACGTCTCGAACGCCGACGAGGTCGACGTTGTCAGCCGGGACCTCGATCACGAGGTCGCCTTGCGTCACGTTCAGCTTCAGGTATTTCTTCGTCTCGCCCTTGATGACGCGTTCTTTGACCTCGATGATCGTGGCCGCGCCATGGTGCGGGTAAACGACGGTCTCGCCAACCTCAAAAAGCATGGAGTTATGTCCTTTCGGCAACATCCAGGATACCACAGGCACTCATACGCTAAGGTTCCGCCCTCTCGACGGACGCCCCTCTTCGCGCGCATCCCGCGCGCCTCTGCCGCGCGTGAGGCGCCCCCGGCGCGCGCGCCCGATCCGACCGCGACGCGCCGACCCCGTAGGATGGAGGCGTGCCGTCTGTCGTCCTGGGAGGATCCGTGAAATCGCGCCTGATCGCGTCCATCGCCGTAGGTGCCGCCGTCGTGCTGGGCACGACGGGTTGCAACATCCTCGCGCCGCAGGCGACGACGATCGACTACTCCGCCTCTGACGGCGTCAACGTGCCCGCCGCCTCGGGTCCGCTCGACGTGCGCAACGCGCTGATCGTGGCCGACGAGGACGGCGAGATCGGCAACTTCGTCGCCGCCGTCGTCAACTCCACGACGGAGCCGCAGACCCTGCGCGTCGAGGTCGGCGAAGGCTCCTCGGCGGTCCGTGCGTCGGTCAACGTCCCGGCCAGCAGCACCCTGAGCCTCGGCGACCTCGCCAACGGCGTGGAGCCGCTCCGCCTCGAGGGCATCGACGCCGTTCCCGGCTCGACGCTCCCCGTGTACTTCCAGTCCGGCGACGGCGAAGGCGCCCTCATGCAGGTCCCCGTCCTCGACAGCGCCGTGCAGTACCTCAGCACCCTGGCTCCGACCCCGTACCCGACGGTCACCGCCACCCCGATGCCACTGCCGAGCTCGACGTCGACGCCCAGCGTCCCGACGCCGACCCCCACTCCGTAACCGGTCGACTTCTCGACCGACGAGGAAGGCGCCGACGGTTTCCCGTCGGCGCCTTCCTCGTCTCCGCCTCAGGACTCGAAGCGGTAGCCGAGCCCTCGGACGGTGACGAGCATCGTCGGCTCGCTCGGGCTCTGCTCGATACGCGAGCGGATGCGCTTGATGTGCACGTCCAGGGTCTTGGTGTCGCCGAAGTAGTCGGTCCCCCACACGCGGTCGATCAGCTGCCCCCGCGTGAGCACCCGCCCCGCGTTGCGCATGAGGACCTCGAGCAACTCGAACTCCTTCAACGGCATGTTGATCTCGCTGCCGTCGACGGCCACCGTGTGCCGGTCGATGTCGAGGGTCACGCGTCCCCCGGTGAGCACCCGATCGTCGAGGTCGGCGTCATCCGGTGTCCGGCGCCGCAGGACCGCTCTCATGCGCGCGAGCAGCTCACGCGTCGAGTACGGCTTCGTCACGTAGTCATCGGCCCCGAGCTCGAGCCCCACGACGATGTCGACCTCGGAGTCCTTCGCGGTCAGCATGATGATGGGCACGTGCGACGAGAGGCGGAGCTGACGGCAGACCTCGGTTCCCGGCATCCCCGGGAGCATCAGATCGAGCAGCACGATGTCGGCACCGCGGTCGTGGAAAGCCGACAGAGCGAGTGCGCCGTCCTCGGCGATCTCGACTTCGTATCCTTCGCGCCGCAGCAGGTAGGCCAGCGGGTCAGCGAGGTCCGGCTCGTCCTCGACGATCAGAACGCGTGTCATACGGAATCTCCGTTCATGGGGGCGGGACGCGGGACGGACGCAGCCTTGCGGCTCTTGCGTCCCGATTTCGCGCGGGCGGGTTCGAGGTCGGGTGCCTCGGACAGCGGAAGGCGGATGGTGAAGGTCGATCCGCGGTCGGGGCGCGACCACAACCGCACCTCCCCGCCGTGCCGCTGTACAGCGTGCTTGACGATCGACAGGCCGAGGCCGGTTCCTCCGGTGCGGCGCGATCGCGCCTGATCGGCGCGGTAGAAACGTTCGAACACCCGATGCTGATCGGCCTCGGGGATACCGATCCCGCGGTCGGTGACCGCGATCTCGACGACCGTGCCGTCGAGCTTCACGCCCACCCCGACCTTCGAGCCGCTCGGCGAGTACGCGATCGCGTTCGCGACGAGGTTGCCGAGCGCCTCGGTGAGGATCTGCGGTTCCCCGCGCACCCACAGCCCCTTCGTCCCGCCGCGCACGACGGTGACCTGCGCGGAGTCCGCGGCCATCGCGTACGCCTCGACCGCCGAGGTGACGACCTCGTCGATCGACACATCGCGCACATCGCGCAGCTCGTCCGACGCCTGCAGTCGGGACAGACTCAGGATGCGATTGACCAGCCCCCCCAGCCGCGTCACCTCCGCCTGCAGCCGCGAGGAGAAGTACCGGACCTGCTCGGGGTCGTCGGCGGCGGACTCGATCGCCTCGGCCAGCAAGCTCACCGCGCCGACCGGGGTCTTGAGCTCGTGGCTGGTGTTCGCCACGAAGTCGCGCCGCATCTCTTCGACGCGCTCGCGCTCCGTGATGTCGCGCAGGACGAGGAGGGTCAGTCGTGGCGAGATGGGGGTGGCCCGTACCGCGACCAGGCGCGGTTCCGCGGGAGCCGCACCCCGTCGCAGGCGGAGGTTCTCGCTCACCGACGCCCCCGAGTCGCGCGCCGCGCGAGCGACCCGGCGAAGCTCATCGCTCGCGATCACCTCTCCGGCGACCAAGCCGAACACGCCCGCGGTCGAGGAAAGCGCCAGCACCGTCGACGACATGTCGCACACGAATGCGGGGTCGTCCATCGCTCCGAGCATGGCCTCGACCCCCTCGGGGAGGTCCACGGTCGCCTGCGCGAGCGATCGGTCCCGTGCTCGCACCGCACCGACCACGAGGCCGACGATGCCTCCCCCGAGCAGGAGCCCGATGAGGAGCGCGAGCAGCGAGAGCTGCGGTGGTTCCATGTCACCAGCGTAAAGGCGAGGTCACGACGTCACCGGCCGTTCAGGCAGGGGATGCCGAAGCCGAACGGTACTATTCACTGTCACGGCACCGTTCGTTCATCTTCGCTGGAAACAATCCCCGGAGGTAGCGGGACGTCTCTGTGCCGTGCCCCGACGGAAGGTACCGCGATGCGCGAAGTATTCCACCAGTCCCTCGAGGACGTCCAGAGCCGCCTGGTCGAGATCGCCGACCTGGTGGTGGTCGCGATCGACCGCGCCACCCGCTCCTTCGGGACGAGCGACGTCGCCCTCGCGGAGGAGGTCATCGAGGCCGATGCCATCATCGACGAGAAGGCCCTCGAGCTCGACGAGCTCGCCATCGAGATCCTCGCCCGCCAGCAGCCCGTCGCCCGCGACCTGCGCATCGTCGTCACGGCCCTGCGCGTGAGCGCGTCGCTCGAGCGCATGGGCGACATGGCCGAGCACATCGCCCAGCTCTCGCGCTCGCGCTTCCCCGAGCGGGCGATCCCCAAGGGCCTCAAGACGACGTTCACGCGCATGGGCGAGCTCGACGTCGAGGTGGCACGCAAGCTCGCCGAGCTGCTGCGCACACAGGACCTCCGCATCGCCGAGGCGATCCGCGACGCCGACGACGACATCGACGAGCTGCACGTGAGCGTGTTCGAGAAGGTCCTCGGCGACTCCTGGAAGGGTGAGCCCACGGCAACGGTGGACGCGACCCTCGCCAGCCGCTACCACGAGCGCTTCGCCGACCACGCGGTGTCGGTCGCCAAGAAGGTCGTCTACCTTGCGACGGGCGACTGGGCCGGAGCGGACGACGAGGCCGAGCCCAGCCCGGTCATCTGACATCACCACGAGGAGGGGGTGGATGCCGATCGGCATCCACCCCCTCCTCGTTGCGGTGTCAGTGCTTGTTGCCCTGGGCAGCCACGGCTGCCGCACCCGCGGCGGCGGCCTCGGGGTCGAGGTACTCCCCCGGGCCGAGGGGCTTCAGGTCGTCGTCGAGGCGATAGACCAGCGGGATGCCCGTGGGGATGTTCAGCTCGGCGATGTCGGCGTCGCTGATGCCCTCGAGGTGCTTCACGAGACCGCGCAGCGAGTTTCCGTGCGCGGTGACGAGCACGGTCTTGCCCGCCTGCAGGTCGGGGACGATGTCGCTGTGCCAGTACGGCAGCATGCGGTCGATGACGATCTTCAGCGACTCGGTGTCGGGAACCTCGCCGTCGATTCCCACGTAGCGGGGGTCGCCGACCTGGCTGTACGGGTCGTCCGCAGGCAGCGGCGGCGGCGGAACGTCGAACGAGCGACGCCACAGCATGAACTGCTCGTTGCCGAACTCTTCGAGCGTCTGCGCCTTGTCCTTGCCCTGGAGGGCGCCGTAGTGACGCTCGTTGAGGCGCCACGAGCGCTTCACCGGGATCCACAGACGGTCGGCTGCGTCGAGCGCGATGTTCGCGGTCTGAATGGCGCGGCTCAGCACCGAGGTGTGCAGCACGTCGGGCAGGATGCCGGACTCGGCGAGCAGCTCGCCGCCGCGCTTCGCCTCGGCCTTGCCCTGGTCGGTGAGTCGCACGTCGACCCAGCCGGTGAACTGGTTGGTCTTGTTCCACTCGCTCTGCCCGTGGCGGAGGAGGATCAGCGTGTGAGGCATGACTCCATGCTAGCGAGGACCACGGACACACCCCGAGCCGCGACTGGCATCATGGCGGACGTGACTTCCTCCCCCGTCGGCCGCCCGACCCGCGGCACGACCGGGACCAATCGCCTGCGCCGGATCGATCGCTGGATCGCTCGGCATCCGGTCCTCCGCCGCACCGAGGACCCGCTCGTGATCGACCTCGGCTTCGGGGCGAGCGCTGTCACGCCCCTCGAGCTTCTCGCGCGTCTGCGAAGCCAGCGACCGGATGCCGAGGTCCTCGGGCTCGAGATCGACCCCGAGCGCGTCGCCCGCGCGCGCGAGCAGTCCGCGGGGATCGAGGGCGTGTCCTTCGCCCGCGGCGGCTTCGAGGTCCCCGTCCCCGGAGCGCGCCGACCCGCCGTCATCCGAGCCCTCAACGTCCTGCGGCAGTACGACGAGTCCGACGTCGCCGCGGCGTGGGCGCTCATGTGCACGCGGCTGCAGCCCGACGGCATCCTCGTCGAGGGGACGTGCGACGAGATCGGACGGGTCGCGACGTGGATCGAGGTGGGGGCGGATGCCGTGCCGCGGAGTCTCACCATCTCGCTGCGTCTCGCGGAGCTGGACTCCCCCGCGATCGCCGCCGAGCGCCTGCCGAAGGCGCTGATTCATCGCAACGTCGCCGGCGAGCGGGTGCACGAGTTCGTGGCATCCCTCGATCGGGAATGGACACGAGCGGCGGCGGTCGCGCCCTTCGGGCCCGCGCACCGCTGGAGGACGGCGATGCACGCCCTCGCCGACGCCGGCTGGCCGCTGCGGCGGCGCGAGCGGTGGAGGCTCGGCGAGGTCGAGGTGGCCTGGGACGCCGTGGCGCCGCGCTGAGACGCGCGGGCGCGTCGACGCCGGCGGAGTGGCGCCGGTCAGATGCGCGGGAGCAGGGAGCGCGCCTCGGCCGACGGCATCCCCGCGGCGACCAGAAGGTCGACGGCGAGCGGCCGCATCGCGGCGACGAGGTTGAGCTCGCCGACCCCACCGCCCGGGAGCAGGGCCGCCGGGTCGAGGCGCCGGATCACCGCGACGACGGCCGCGCGCGCCGCCGGTTCCAGGGAGATGTCGTCGAGGCTGTCGCGGACCAGCGACGCGCCGCGCGCCAGCTCCGCGAGGAGGTCGGCGGGTACCGGTCGGGGGTGGCCGTCGGCGCAGAGATAGGCGGCGCGCCGCGCGACCACGCGCAGGTTGCGGGTGGCCAGGTCGAGGGCCTCCCGCACGCGGGCGTGTCTTTGCAGCTCGGTGCGCTGGCGGCGGAGGAACGGCGAGATACGAGCGACCTCCTGCCCGGACTCGAGCGATCCGCTCCACGCGTCGACGTAGGTCTGCAGCGACCGCGCGCGCTCGAGACCGCGCTCGGCACGCGCCCTGTCTCCCTTGCGGAGCGCCCGCACGATCGTCGTCATCGCCACGTCGAGCGCGTCGAACAGCTCGTCCGCGTCGCGGAGCTCGGTGCGGCGCAGGGTCCGTGGGATGAGGGCGGTCACGATGAGAGCCGCCACTCCCCCGATCGCTCCGTCGACCAGCCGCAGGAACGGCACGCCCGAGACGAGGACGAGCGCGATGAGCGACTGCACGACCGCGGCGAGGGCGAAGCCGGGCTGCGGGGAGAGGAACCGTGCGGCGAGGAGCGTGACGGTCATCGCGAGCGCGATCTGCCACCACCCGGCGCCCGCGATCAGCAAGACGAGTTCGGCGATGAGGATGCCGACGAGCATCCCGGCCACGGTCTCGGCGACGCGCCAAGGCCGCGCGTCGCGGACGAGCCCCAGGCTCGAGACGGTAACGGTGGCGGCCAACAGCGGGACGCTGTGCCCGAGAACGAAATGCGCGAAGCAGTAGGCCGCGGTGGCCGCGACGACGATCTGCGCGATGGCGGGGAGGGACTCGCGCACCCGGGTACCGCGCCGCGCGAGGGCGACGCGCCATCCCGGGCGAGAGACCACGACCCCGACCGTGGTGGTCGAGGAGTCGTCGGCGGTCATTCCGCGGCGCGGCGGCGTCCGAGGCGCGGAAGCCGCGGAATCGAGGCTGTCGCGCCCGCATCGGCGGGGACGACGGTCTCTTGCGCGGCGGCCAGCGGGCCGTCGGCGGTGTCGACGACGAGCGGGACGCCCTCGGGGGCGTTGCGCTTGATCAGGGCCAGGGCGATCGGTCCCTCTTCATGGTGCACGGCGACCGAGGTGATGGCCCCGATCACCGCATCCCCGGCGCGCACCTCGTCGCCGCGCTGCGGAAGGACGTTGTCGCTGCCGTCGAGCTGGAGGGCGACCACGCGCCGCGGCGGGTGGCCGAGGTTGTGCACCTTGGCCACCGTCTCCTGGCCGCGGTAGCAGCCCTTCGACAGGTGGACCGCGGTCCGCAGCCAGTCCATCTCGTGCGGGAGCAACCGCTCGTCGGCGTCGACACCGACCCGAGGGCGCCAGGCCGCCACGCGGAGCGCCTCCACGGCATCGAGACCGGCGAGCGCGACCTCGCCGCGCACGGCGGCGTCGATCACGCGGTCGAACTCCGCGGCATCCAGAATCGCTTCGGCCCAGTCGCGGTCGGAACCGGGGTGCGGGTCGACGCGCGCGTACGCCCAGCCTCCGGGCGACACATCCGGCCACGGGTCGACCCAGACGGGCGCGACGGTCGAGAGAGACGACACGGCATCGCGGGTTCCGCCGACGACGAAGAGGTCGTCGGAGCGGTCCTTCACGTCGACCCGCAGGCGGAACCGCATACGCGTGAGCCATCCGGCGAGCGCATCGACATCGGTCGCGTCGACGATGAGCCAGGCCGTCTCACCGTCGTCGACGACGGACGCCGCGTGTTCGACGCGCCCTTGCGGATCGAGGATGAGCATCTCCGTCGACACACCCGGTGCGAGGTGCGTCAGGGCCTGCGACGAGAGCGAGTCGAGCCAGCTGCGCCGGTCTTCGCCGCCGACCGAGATGACGCGGCGATCGCCGAGGGGGGCGAGGGCGGCACCGGATGCCAAGCGTCGCTGTTCCGCGACGGGAGAGCCGACGTGGCGGAGGCCCCGGTCGTCGACGACGGCACCGGGCACGTCCGTGAGTGTGGCCATATCATTCCGCCCGAGCGAGGCGCGCCGAGGCGTGCGAACCGAGCTCGCGCCCGAGGGCCGCGATGTCCCAAGCCCAGAGGAGGTGGTTGTCGACGAGACCGTACAGACGCGTCGCGGCGGTGTACGGCTTCGCGCCGGCGGTGCGCACCACGGCGTCCGTGGCGAGGTCGATGCGCGGCCCCTTGACCTGGCCGACGTACAGCTCGAGGACGCCGTCGGAGTGCACGAGGCTCACCTCGAGATCGAACCCGCCGTCACCGTTACGCAGCTTCTCGACGTCGTCCGCCGAGCGGAGGACCGCCGGGTCGGTCGGCGGCAGGAGGGCCGGGCCGGCGTCCGCGCCGGTCGACGGTCGGGCGATGCGCCAATAGCCGATCTCGGAGACCAGCGCGCGCCGCTCCTCCCCGTCGAGAAGCCACGCGTCTGCGGAGTAGTTGAGGAAGTCGCCGCCGTCGTGGCTGAAGCTCACGCGGTGCGCGAACTCGCCCGAGAACGACCGGCCGTCCGCCTCGTAGTCGATGACTCCGGTGCCTTCCCAGACGCCGAGGAGCCACGAGAGCGGGACGAGATCGGCAGGAAGATCCGTCGGAATCTCGATCACGAGATGCCGATCAGCGCTGTCCGCGGTAGAGGTTCCAGATGACCGTTCCCGAGACGAAGGCGATCGCCAGGGACGCCAGGCCGAGAAGTCCCACGAAGAACAGTTCGAGCGCGAGGAGGTTCATACGCTCAGCCTAGCGGGGAACGATGGCCGCCAGCCCGAAGCCCGCCGTGATGAGCCCCAGAACGACGAGAGCCCCGAGCACGCTCGCCGCCATCCGCTGGATGAAGGCCTGTGAGCGGCCGTACCAGAGCTGGATCGCGAAGGCCGCGATGACGCAAACGCCCAGAGCGACGGTGACCCACTGCGCACGCGCGTGCGCCGGAACCAGGATGCCGATGGCGACACCGGCGATGACGGCGAGGACCCAGACGGCGATCACACCACCGTAGGTGCGGCGCGGTACGAGGTCGGGCGTCGACATGCCTCCATCATCGCCCACGCGGAGGCATGGCGCACGTGCGAGGGGGTCGTGCGGAGTCGTGTCGCGCCTCACCCTAAGATGGGCGGGTGTGCGGCAGCCCGCACTGGGAGGACCGTGTGGCTCAACTTCTCGTTCTCAGCTCCGCCCCCGGGGGCGGTGCCGTGCTGCCTGCGCTCGAACTTCTGAGCCACCGGGTACGGCAGATTCCGGCCGAACCTGCGCAATTGGTCAACGCACCCAGCGCCGACATCATCTTCGTCGATGCGCGCTTCGATCTGGTCGGCGCCAAGTCGCTGTGCAAGATCCTCACGACCACCGGCATCGAGGCTCCCCTCGTCCTCGTCATCACCGAGGGCGGGCTCACCGCCGTCTCGACCGACTGGGGCATCGACGACGTCGTGCTGGTCGGCGCCGGTCCCGCCGAGATCGACGCCCGCATCCGGCTGGCGATGGGCCGCCGCAGCGCCGATCAGGTCTCGACGCGCATCCAGACCTCCGGAATCACGATCGACGAGTCCTCATACTCCGCGAAGGTGCACGGCAAGCCGCTCGACCTCACTTACAAGGAGTTCCAGCTCTTGCACTTCTTCGCGACGCACCCCTCGCGGGTGTTCACGCGCGAGCAGTTGCTCAGCGAGGTCTGGGGGTACGACTACTTCGGCGGTACGCGCACCGTCGACGTGCACGTGCGGCGTCTGCGCGCCAAGCTCGGCGATCTCGAGCAGCTCATCGGCACGGTGCGCAACGTCGGCTACCGCTTCAACGTCTACGAAGACGAGCAGCCGCCCGTGGCCGCTCCCGCCTGAGGACCCCCGCCGGAGCGCGCGGGTACCGCGTGTTCACTCCCGTGTCACCGACCCCTGCAATGATGTGGGGATGATGGAACACGACGCGCTCGACGCGGGCCTCGGCGACGCGGACGACGACGACTTCGACGAGGCGATCGAGGCCGAGGACGACCAGCTGCCCGACCACCGCTACCTCGACCGCGAAGTCAGCTGGCTCGCCTTCAACCAACGTGTGCTGGAGCTCGCCGAAGACCCCACGGTCCCGGTGCTGGAGCGCGCGAACTTCCTCGCGATCTTCGCCAGCAACCTCGACGAGTTCTTCATGGTGCGCGTGGCGGGCTTGAAGCGGCGCATCATCACCGGGCTCGCCGTGCCGACCAACGTCGGCCGTGCCCCCCTCGACGTCCTGGCCGACATCTCGGCCGAGGCCCACCGTCTCCAGCTGCGGCACGCCGCGGCCTGGACCGAGAAGGTCCGTCCCGCCCTCGCGGAGGCCGGCATCGAGGTCGTCACGTGGGGCTCGCTCGACGAGCCCACGGCCGGGCGGCTGACGGAATACTTCCAGCGCAACGTCTTCCCGGTCCTCATGCCCCTCGCGGTCGACCCCGCTCACCCGTTCCCCTACATCTCCGGCCTGTCGCTGAACCTCGCGATCCGCATCCGCAACGCGCGGACCGGTCGCCAGGAGTTCGCCCGCTTGAAGGTGCCCCCGATGCTCCCGCGGTTCGTCGAGGTCCCGGGCGAGGGACCGGGCGTGCGTTACCTCCCCCTCGAAGAGCTCATCTCCAACCACCTCGGCGACCTGTTCCCGGGCATGGAAGTCCTCGATCACCACGCGTTCCGCCTCACGCGCAACGAAGACATGACGATCGAGGAAGACGAGACGGAGAACCTCATCCAGGCCCTCGAAGCCGAGCTTCTGCGCCGTCGTTTCGGGCCGCCGATCCGCCTCGAGATCACCGAGGACATGGACGACGTCACCCGCTCTCTCCTGCTGAGCGAGCTCGACATCACCGAGCAGGAGGTCTACCGCCTGCCCGGGTCGCTCGATCTGCGCGGTCTGTTCGACCTCTCGCGCATCGACCGTCCCGACCTCCACTATCCGCCGCACGTGCCGAAGACGGCCCTCGCCTTCCAGCCGCCGGAGCAGAACGGGCGGGCCGATCTGTTCGGCGCGATCCGCAAGGCGGACGTGCTCGTGCACCACCCTTACGAGTCCTTCGCGACGAGCGTGCAGGCGTTCCTCGAGCAGGCGGCGCGCGACCCGCACGTGCTCGCCATCAAGCAGACGCTCTATCGCACCTCGGGCGACAGCCCCATCGTGCAGGCCCTCATCGACGCGGCTGAGGCGGGCAAGCAGGTGCTCGCGCTCGTCGAGGTGAAGGCGCGCTTCGACGAGGCGAACAACATCGTGTGGGCCCGGAAGCTCGAGAAGGCCGGCGTCCACGTCGTCTACGGCCTCGTGGGCCTCAAAACGCACTGCAAGCTCGCGCTCGTCATCCGCGAGGAAGAGGGGCGACTCCGCCACTACAGCCACGTCGGGACGGGCAACTACAATCCGAAGACCAGCCGGATCTACGAGGACTTCGGCCTGTTCACGATCGACGATCAGGTCGGCCGTGACCTCACGCGTCTGTTCAACGAGCTCAGCGGCTACGCGATCGAGAAGAAGTTCAAACGCCTTCTCGTCGCCCCGCTGCACCTGCGCAAGGGGCTGCTGCGGCACATCGACAAGGAGCGCCGCAACGCCCTCGAGGGCAAGCCCGCGCGCGTACGGATCAAGGTCAACTCGATGGTCGACGAAGAGATCATCGACGCGCTCTACCGGGCGAGCCAAGCGGGCGTTCCCGTCGAGGTGTGGGTGCGCGGCATCTGCTCGATCCGACCCGGCGTGCCCGGCATGAGCGAGAACATCACGGTGCGCTCGATCCTCGGCCGCTATCTCGAGCACTCGCGCATCTTCTCGTTCGCGAACGACGGCGACGAGCAGATCTACATCGGCAGCGCCGACATGATGCACCGCAACCTCGACCGCCGTGTCGAAGCCCTCGTGCGCGTGGTCGACCCGAGCCAGCTCCAGGAACTCTCGAGCCTGTTCGACCTCGCGATGGACGATGGCACGATGTCCTGGCACCTGGGGTCCGAGGGCGAGTGGGTCCGGCACAGCGTCGACGCCGAGGGGGCACCCCTCATCGACCTGCAGGAGCACACGATGGCGCGCGTACAGCGCAAGCGGCGCGCTCGGGCGGCACGGTGACGGAGACCGCCGTATACGCGGCGGGTGGTGTGGTCTGGCGCGAGGTCGAGGGAAAGCTCCGCGTCCTGCTGATCCACCGCACCAAGTACCGCGACATCACCCTCCCCAAGGGCAAGGTCGACCCCGGGGAGACGTTGGCCGAGACCGCCGTGCGGGAGATCCGCGAGGAGACCGGCATCCGGGTCGCCCTGGGCGTGCCCGTCGGTGTCTCGCGGTACCGGATGCCGAGCTCGCGCACGAAGATCGTGCATTACTGGGCGGCCGAGGCGTCCGACGCCGCCGTGCGCACGTCGAGCTTCGTGCCGAACAAAGAGGTCGCCGCGATCGAGTGGATGAGCCTGAAGAAGGCGCGGAAGCACTTGAGCTACCCCGTCGACCTCGAGATCCTCGAGGAGTTCATCCGTCTGGTCGAGGAGAAGGCCCTTCCGACCTTCCCGGTCATCGCCCTGCGTCATGGCAAGGCCCGTCCGCGCGAGGAGTGGGAGGGCCCGGATGCCGAGCGGCCCCTCACCCCGCGCGGACGCCGGCAGGCGAACGCCATCGTCGGTCCGCTGCTCGCCTTCGGGGTCCGCCGGATCGTGTCGAGCCCGGCGGAGCGGTGCGTGCGCACGGTGACGCCGCTGTCGCAGGCGCTGGCGGCGAGGATCCAGACGTCGGCCGATATCAGCCAGGATGCCTGGGAAGAGGGTCGAGCCGACGTCCGCAACGTCGTGGGCGAGCGGGTGCGCGCCCGTAAGCCCGTCGTCCTCTCGAGCCACGGCCCGGTGCTGCCGACCATCCTGCACGAACTCGCCCTGGCGACGGGGACGATGCGGGGGTCGTACCTCGGCAGTTCCTCCGCGCTGGAGACGGGAGCGTTCTCGGTGGTCCACATCCCCCTCCACCACCCGGGCGCGGGCATCGTCGCCATCGAGACGCACGAACCACCGGTGTGACGCTCCCCCGGGGAGTGCGCGTCGCGTGGGGAGAGGTCTCCGACACGGTGTCGCGGCGCGAGGTGTCCCGGGCGCTGCTCTCGGCGCTGCTACCCGGGGCGACGTTCGTCTCACGCTGTCCGCGCTGCGGCGGCGATCACGGTCGCATCCGGGTGTCCGATTCGGATGCCGCGGTGTCCGTCTCGTACGCGGGCGGCTGGGCGGTGGCAATGGTCGCCGAGGGATGGGTGCGCGCGGGGATCGATGTCGTGCTCGCCGACGCCGGCGGCCTCGACCGCGTGCTGCCCGGGGCCGATGCCCGCACGTGGGCGCGCGTCGAGGCGGTGCTGAAAGCCGACGGGCGCGGGCTCGAGGTGGATCCGGCGCGCGTCGAGGTGGCGGGCGGCGCGGGCGATGCCTGGGCGGCGCGCGTCGACGAGGGGACGTGGGTCACGGGTCACGACCTCGCGGGTCCTCCGGGACTGGTCGCAGCCGTGGCCGTCGCGACCGAGTGACGCTCGAACCGCGGGCGCAGGCCACGGAGCGGAGGAGAAACCGGGATGGGAGGATGCTCCCGCTCGGCAGGGTCCTCCCCGCGGCGGATCTCCTCCCCTCGACGCTCGCGAGAGGCGACCGGCTCGAGGATTCAGCGCAACGCGGGCAGCTCGCGGCGGTCGATCCAGGTCGAGAGCAGGGCCGCGGCATCCGCTCCCCCCGTCCGCTCGACCGCGGCGCGGAAGTCGTCGGTCGTGACGAGAGCGTGGCGGTGGTCAGCGGTCCACACGCGCAGGAGCGCGAAGAACGCCTCGTCGCCCACCGCACGGCGCAGCGCGTGCAGGGCGAGGGCGCCGCGCTTGTAGACACGGTCGTCGAACATGTCGTCGGGTCCGGGATCTACGAGCAGCAGGTCGCGCGGCTTCGCGGCGAGGCGGGTGTAGTTCTCCTCGACGCAGGCATCGACGGACGGACCGCCCGAGGCATCCGACCACAGCCACTCGGCGTAGCAGGCGAAGCCCTCGTTGAGCCAGATGTCGCTCCACCTCGCGATGCCCACGCTGTTGCCGAACCACTGGTGGGCGAGTTCGTGGGCGACGAGCCGCTGCGCGGCGGGAACGAGGTGGTTCATGCCGAAGACCGCGAGGCCCTGTGCCTCGAGCGGGATCTCGAGCTCGTCCGCGGTGACCACGAGAGCGCAGGCCTCCTGCGGGTACGGGCCGAACAGCCGGTCGAACACCCGGAGCATCTCGGGGACACGGGCGAAGGCGCGATCGGCGGCCGCCGTCAGCGCCGGCGGAGCGGTCACGCTGACCTCGGGCACCACATCGATGCCGCTCCCCGCGAGATGCTGCGTCCGATAACGGCCCACGTGCACGGCCGCGAGGTACGTCGCGGTGGGCACGGCCGAGGTGAAGATCGAGGTGGTGCGCCCGCCGCGCCGTGTCACCGCACCCGGGACCCCGGTGGCGGCGACCGTGTAGCCGTCGTCGACGGTGATCCGCAGGCGCATGCGCGCGCGGTTGTCGGGCCGGTCGTTGCACGGGAACCAGGTCGGAGCACCGGTCGGCTGCCCGGCGACGAGGGCCCCGTCCGTGAGCTCTTCCCACCCGACGGTTCCCCAGCGGGAGCGACGCGGCGCGGGCGAACCGGCGTAGGCGACCTCGACGGTGAACGACGCGCCGGCGGCGAGCGCGACGGACGGGGTCACGCGCAGGGCACGCGGACCGCCGACGGAGCGCGCCGTCGCACCGTCGACCTTCACGCGCGTCGCGCGGAGTCCGACGAGGTCGAGGGTGAAAGCGGTGATCGGCTGGCGCGCGACCGCGGTGATCGTGGCCACGCCTTCGAGCCGGTTGGTGCGCACGCGGTAACCGAGCGCGAGGTCGTACTCCTGCACGTCGTAGGAAGGGTCGCCGCTCTGCGGGGCGTACGGATCGGCGCTCACGTCGTCGACTGGTACGCGCGCACCTTCACCGCACGCCACGGTCCGATGGGGTTCCCGCTCCAGCGCGAGCCGACCGGAACGGTCTCGCCGCGCATCACGAGCGACGCCGGGCCGACGGTCGCGTGGGCTCCGAGCGTGGATGCCGGCAGCACCACGCTGTGTGGACCGAGGGTCGCCCCGGGTTCGAGCTCGACGGTGTCCATACTCATGATTCGATCATGGAACAGATGCGTCTGAACCACGCATCCGCGGTTGACGGTTGACGCATCGCCCAGAGTCACCAAGTCGGGCTCGGGCAGCCAGTAGCTCTCGCACCACACGCCCGCACCGATCTTCGCGCCGAGGCTGCGGAGCCACACGGCGAGAGCCGGCGTGCCCGATGCCGCCCGGGCGAACCACGGCGCCGCGACCATCTCGGTGAAGGTGTCCGACACCTCCGTCCGCCAGACGAAGCTCGACCAGAGAGGCTGCTCGCCGGCGCGGATGACGCCGACGATCGCCCACTTGGCGGCGGTGGACACGCCCGCCGCGACCGCTCCGGCGGTCAGCATGACGACGCCGGAGAGCAGCAGCGTCCACACGGGTCCGAACACGTCCCACAGAACGGCGAGCGTGAACAGCACCCCGAGGCCGATGCCGCAGGTGACCACCACGGGGACGAACCGGCACAGCTCCCACAGCGTGCGCGCGAGGCGCAGGCCCGGCGTCGGCTGGTAGGTGCGCGACTCGTCGCCCTCGGCGGACAGGCGCCGCAGGCGCACCGCCGGAGAGCCCAGCCAGGACGACCCCGGCTTCGCCTTGAGGGGCGCGGCCGACAGCACCGCGACGAGACCGTCGCGCGGCACGCGGTGTCCGGGGGCCGCCATGCCGGAGTTGCCGAGGAACGCGCGCTTTCCGATGCGGACCGGACCGATGCGCAGCCAGCCGGCACGCAGCTCGTAGGACGCGACCATCGTGTCGTCGGCCAGGAAAGCCCCGTCCTCGATGCGCGCCATCGACGGGATCAACAGGACCGTGGATGCCTCGACGTCCCGGCCGACGCGCGCGCCCAGCAGGCGCAGCCACACGGGGGTGAAGAGCGACGAGTACAGGGGGAAGAGGATCGTGCGGGCGGCATCCAGGAGTCTCTCGATACTCCACGCCTGCCACGCGACCCGGCTGCGCACGGGGAAGGTCCCCTCGACGAGACCGATCGACAGCAGCCGCACAAGGAGCACCACGGATGCCGCGAACACAACGCCGGTGACCGCCACCGCCGGCACGAGCCACGCGAACGCACGCGCGGTCGCCTCCCCCAGCGAACCGGCCCCGGAGATGCCCTGGGCGATGACGAGACCGCCGACGGTGAAGGCCGCGAGCGGCAGGAGGGCGAGGACGACGGCCGAGGCGGCGTACGCCCACAGCCAGCGCGTGGGGGCCGGCGGGCGCACACCCGGCCACCCCTTCGCGGTTCCGCCGACGCGGACGGCGGGAGACCCCGCCCAGGACTGATCCGCCTTGACCCGGCCGAAGACCGCCGAGCCCGGAGCGATCTCGGCGCGACGACCGATACGCGTACCCGGAGCGAGCGTCGACCGCGCCCCCACGGTGGCCTCCGCGCCGATGCGCACCTCGCCGATGCGCACGAGGTCGCCGTCGATCCAGTAACCCGTGAGGTCCACCTCGGGCTCGATCGAGGCCCCGTCGCCGACGACGAGCATTCCGGTGACCGGGGGCAGCGCGTGCAGATCGACGTTGCGGCCGATGCGCGCACCCAACGCCCGGGCGTAGTACGACACCCACGGGGCTCCGGCCAGGCCCACGGCATCCACCTGGTCCGCGATCTGCTCGGCGAGCCAGAGGCGGATGTGCACCCACCCTCCGCGCGGATAGTCGCCCGGGCGCACTCCCGCGAGGAGAAGACGCGCGGATGCCACGGCGATCGCCATGCGACCGAACGGCGTCGCGAAGACGAGCAGTCCGACGAGCAGCACGGGCCAGGGCACCGTGGGGAGCACCTCGAACCCGGGCTGGAGCTGGAGGATCGCCGACGCGGTCAGCAGGTAGAGCAACCACCGCACCCCCGAGAGGATGAACAGCGGAGCGCCGAGCAGCGTCTGCGCCCACTGCGTCGTGCGGGGCGTCGGCGTCGACCGGTGGAACTCCGCCGGGGTGTCATCGACGAGCTGCGGGCCGAGGGCCTTCGCCATCGCGCCGAGGCGCGGGACGTCGTAGATGTCGGCGACCGAGAACTCGGGCACCCGGGCGCGGATCCGCGAGACCAGCTGCGCGGCGGCGAGAGAACCGCCCCCGAGGTCGAAGAAGTCGGCCTTGCGCTCGGTCACGGGGAGCCCGAGGACGGCCTGCCATTGCTCCGCCAACCAGAGCTCGTCGGCGGAGAAGTCGGTGGCGGCGGGCGCGTCGACTCCGGGCAGCGGCCACGGCAGGGCCGCACGATCGACCTTGCCGGAGGTGCGCACGGGCAGCTCGTCCACGACGCCGAGAAGAGGGATGGTGGCGGCGGGGAGACGTTCGGAGAGGGCGGCGCGGGCGGCGGCACGGTCGAGGTCGATCCCGGCATCCATCACCAGGTACCCCACGAGCACGGGGACTCCGGCCTCGGTGGTCCGCACCGCGACGGTCGCCGCGCTCACGCCGTCGAGATCCTGAAGGGCCGACTCGACCTCGCCGAGCTCGATGCGACGCCCGCCGACCTTGACCTGATCGTCGGCGCGACCCTGGAAGACGAGACCCTCCGGGTCGAACCGCACCAGGTCGCCGGAACGGTAGGCCCGCTCCCACCCGAGGGTCGGCATGGGCGCGTACTTCTCGGCATCCTTCACGGGATCCAGGTACCGCGCGAGGCCGACACCGCCGATGATGAGCTCGCCGACCTGCCCCTCCGCGACGGGGAGACCCTCGGCATCCACCACGGCCAGGGCCCAGCCGTCCAGCGGCAGACCGATCCGCACGGGCAAAGAGCCGTCGAGCGGGGCGGCGCACGCGACGACCGTCGCCTCGGTGGGGCCGTAGGTGTTCCACACCTCGCGGCCCTCGGCGACCAGCCGCGCCGCGAGCTCGGGCGGGCACGCCTCTCCGCCGAAGATGAGCAGGCGGACGTTCTCGATCGAGTCCGCGGGCCACATCGCGGCGAGCGTGGGCACCGTCGAGACGACGGTGATGCCCTGGCGCAGAAGCCAGGGGGCGAGGTCCTCACCAGAGCGCACGAGGGAACGGGGCGCCGGGACCAGGCACGCGCCGTGTCCCCACGCGAGCCACATCTCCTCGCACGAGGCGTCGAACGCCACCGACAGACCGGCGAGAACGCGGTCGCCCGGCCCGAGCGGGTCCTGCGAGAGGAAGATGCGGGCCTCGGCCTCGACGAACGCGGCCGCCGAGCGATGCGACACGGCGACGCCCTTCGGCACGCCCGTCGAGCCGGAGGTGAAGATGATCCACGCGTCGTCGTCCACCGTCGGCGGAGCGACCACCGGCAGCGCGTTCGTGCTCGGGTGCGGGGCGTCTCCGTCGTAGAGACGCACGAGATCGTCATCGTCCGCGACGAACTCCCCGTCCCCCGCGATGATGCCCTTCACCCCGGCCTCGCCGAACACCAGACGGGCACGCTCGTCGGGGTCGTCGGCATCCACCGGCACGTAAGCGGCCCCCGCGGCCATCACCGCGAGGATCGACACGTACAGCTCCTTCGACCCCGAAGGCATGCGCACGCCGACCCGGTCACCGCGGCGGACACCGGCGGCGTGCAGGGCACCGGCCGTCTTCCAGACGCGCGCGAGGAGTTCGCGGTAGCTGAGAGCGCCCGAGCCGTCGTCGATCGCGGAAGCTTCCGGATGCCGTGCAGCGACGTCGGCGAGGAGGTCGATGAGCGTGCGGGCGGGCGGGGCGGCGCTCACACGATCGAGCGGCGCTTGCGCGGCGGAGGCGGGGGTCGTCACGGGGGTGAAGCGTATACCGCCCAAGAAAACGTCCCGGTCAGGCCGGAGCGGTTCACCTTCCGTTCACCCACGCAACGCACTCTCGTAAGAGTCGGTGTTTACCGTGCGGGAGAACCCTGCACCGGGTTCGTGTCCCCGACATACGAAGGATTCACACAGTGAAGCTCTCCCGATTCGTTCAGCTGGGCGCCGTGGCGGCCGTTGCCTCCGTGGCTCTCGCCGGTTGCTCCTCTCCCTCCGGCTCCGGCGACGCCGCAGCTTCGTCGCCGTCGGCCTCGTCGTCGTCCGTGGCGTTCACGATCGACCCCAGCCTGAGCGGCACGATCACCGCCGGTGGCTCGAGCGCCCAGTCCAACGCGCAGGCCGCGTGGACCGCCGCGTACAACGCGCAGGCCAAGGGTGTCACCATCAACTACGACAAGTCGCAGGGCTCCGGCGGCGGCGTCACCAACTTCCTGAGCGGCGCGTACGACTTCGCCGGCTCGGACTCGCCCCTCAACGCCGACCAGACCGCGCAGTCCAAGGCGCTGTGCACCGAGGGCGGCGTCAACATCCCCGTGTACCTCGACGGCGTGGCGATCATCTTCAACGTTCCCGGCGTCACCGACCTGAAGCTCTCGGGCGAGACGATCGCGAAGATCTTCGCGCTGCAGATCACCGACTGGTCCGACCCGGCCATCACCAAGGACAACGGCACGGCGCTCCCCGCCGGTGCGATCACGACCGTCGCGCGCTCGGACGGCTCGGGCACCACCCAGAACTTCACCAACTACCTCGCCGCGACCCAGTCGTCGGTCTGGACCTCGCCCGCAGGCAAGGACTGGCCCATCGAGGGCAACGTGTCGAAGCAGAAGGGCGGCTCGGGCGTCGTCGAGGCGGTCAAGGCCGGCTCGGGCACGATCGGCTACGCCGACCACTCCGCCATCGGCACCCTGAACGCCGCCGCGATCATCCAGGACGGCACCGCGATCCCCTACAGCGCCGAGGCCGTCACCGCGACCTTCGCCGCCGCGGCGGTCGACGCCAGCAACGGCGTCCCGGGTGACCTGTCGAAGAAGTTCGACTACTCGAAGCTGACCGCCGAGACCTACCCGATCCCGCTCGTGTCGTACGCGATCGCGTGCTCCACCTTCAAGGACACCAAGCAGTCCGCTCTCGTGAAGTCGTACCTCGGCTTCGTCACGAGCACCACGGGCCAGCAGGTCGCCGCGAAGAACGCCGGCTCGGCTCCGCTGCCGGACTCGGTTCTCGCCGCCGCCGCGAAGACCCTCGAGGCGATCAAGTAACACCTCTCGGACTCGGCCCGGTCCGCACCTCTCGTGCGGACCGGGCCGGGCTGATCGGAGGGGTCGATTCAGCATCGACCGTTCCGCTGAGCCGAACATCCTCAGAGAGAACCCGACCGAGGAGCACCCCCTTGATCCGTGCCGAGCATGAGGTCCCCCGTGACTGACACTGTGAGTGACGCCGCGACCGACGCCGCGACACCGAATTCCCCGAGAGCCAGCATCGTCGGGAAGCGTCGCGTCGGCGACACCGTCTTCCTCGGCCTGTCGACCACGGCCGCCGTGTCGATCATGGTCATCCTCGCCGGCGTCGCGATCTTCCTGATCATCCGCGGCCTCCCCGCCATCACGGCCAACTGGAGCGAGGGCGACCTCGCCGGCTACCAGAACCGCAACTGGAGCAGCTTCTGGGAGTACGTCGGCCCGCTGCTCTTCGGCAGCATCTGGGCCGCGCTCATCGCGATGGTGATCGGCACGCCCGTCGCCATCGGCATCGCGCTGTTCATCTCCCACTACGCGCCCCGGAAGGTCGCCGGTGCCCTCGGGTACGTCGTCGACCTGCTCGCGGCGGTGCCCTCGATCGTCTTCGGCCTGTGGGGCATCATCGTGATGCGTCCGCTCCTGCTCCCGGTGAGCCAGTTCCTCAACGAGTACCTGGGCTGGATCCCGCTCTTCCAGGGTCCCGTGTCATCGACCGGCTCGACGATGTTCACCGGTGGCGTGGTGCTCGCGGTCATGATCCTGCCGATCGTCACCTCGATCACGCGCGAGATCTTCCTGCAGACCCCGCGCCTTCACGAGGAAGCCGCCCTCGCCCTCGGCGCGACGCGCTGGGAGATGATCCGCCTGGCCGTCTTCCCCTACGCCCGCAGCGGCATGGTGTCCGCGACGCTCCTCGGCCTCGGTCGTGCGCTCGGTGAGACCATGGCCATCGCGCTGATCATCTCGCCGAGCCTCATCTACTCGGTGCTGCTTCTCACCGACGGCTACAACTCCCAGACCATCGCCGCCAACATCGCCCTGAACTTCCCGATCGCGACCGACCTGCAGCGCTCGGCGCTCATCGGTACGGGTCTCATGCTGTTCGTGGTGTCGCTCGCGGTCAACATGCTCGCGCGCTACATCATCTCGGCGACAGGACCGGGCGCGAAGGGCCGCAAGAGAGGAAAGCGCTCGTGACCGCCACCTCCGTCCCGGCCTCGCCGCCCCTGGCCCTCACCAGCGGTCAGCTGCCGCGCTACATCGAGCCGGCTCTGCTCGTCGGCGTCGCGGTCGTCATCGCCGCCGTGCAGCTGCTCGTCGGCGGGTTCAACCCCGCCGTGTGGCTCGTCCTCACCGCCGTGATCTACCTCATCGCGATCGGTGTCGGATCCTCGATCGTCGAGAACCGCCGCAAGGCCGTCGACCGCGTCATCCGGGGCCTGGTGACCGCGGCCTTCCTCCTGGCCCTCGCGCCGCTGATCTCGACGCTGTGGACCGTGGTGTCCAAGGGTCTCGCCGTGGTGAACCTGCAATTCATCACCCAGGTGGGCGGAACGACGTTCGACCCGAACACCCTCGAGGTCGTCGCGACGGCCGGTGCGTGGCAGGCCATCACGGGCACGCTGATCATCACCGGTATCGCCGCGCTCATCTCGGTCCCCGTCGGCGTCCTCGCGGCCGTCTACCTCGTCGAGTACGCGCTGCCGACCAACCCGCTGCGTCGCACGATCACGTTCCTCGTCGACGTGATGACCGGCATCCCCTCGATCGTCGCGGGTCTGTTCGCGTTCTCGCTGTTCAGCCTCATCGTGGGGCCGAAGGCGTTCAGCGGGTTCTCGGCATCCATCGCCCTGTGCGTGCTCATGATCCCGATCGTCATCCGCTCCACCGAGGAGATGCTGCGCCTGGTGCCGGCCGACCTGCGCGAAGCCTCCCTCGCGCTCGGCGTGCCGCGCTCCGCCACGATCATCAAGGTCGTGCTGCGTACGGCGGCCTCGGGCATCATCACCGGTGTCGTGCTGGCCGTTGCCCGCGTCGTGGGTGAGACCGCGCCGATCTTCATCGCCGCGAGCTTCACCGACAACTTCAACGCGAACCCCTTCGAGGGCCCGATGCAGACCCTGCCGGTCATGGCGTACACCGCGTACAGCTTCCCCGGCCAGGACATCGACGCTTCCCAGGCCAACGCCTGGGGCGCGGCGTTCCTCCTCGTCGTCCTCGTCGTCATCTTCAACCTGATCGCCCGGATCGTCGCGGCCCTGTTCGCGCCGAAGACCCGCTGAGCGCGGAAAGGCACACCCCCACATGTCCAAGAGCATCGAGGTCCAGGACCTCAACGTCTACTACAGCGACTTCCTCGCGGTCGAGGGCGTCTCGATCGACATCGAGCCGCGTTCGGTCACCGCCTTCATCGGCCCCTCGGGCTGCGGCAAGTCCACGTTCCTGCGCACGCTCAACCGCATGCACGAGGTCATCCCCGGCGGGCACGTCAAGGGCCGCGTGCTCATCGACGGCGACGACCTGTACGGCCCCGGGGTCGACCCGGTGCTCGTGCGCCGGCACGTCGGCATGGTCTTCCAGCGCCCGAACCCCTTCCCCACCATGTCGATCCGCGAGAACGTGCTGGCCGGCGCGAAGCTCAACGACAAGCGCATGTCGAAGAGCGACGCCGACGCCCTCGTCGAGAAGTCGCTGCAGGGCGCGAACCTCTGGAACGAGGTCAAGGACCGCCTCGACAAGCCCGGCGGCGGTCTCTCGGGCGGTCAGCAGCAGCGTCTGTGCATCGCACGTGCCATCGCGGTCTCGCCCGATGTGCTGCTGATGGACGAGCCCTGCTCGGCCCTCGACCCGATCTCGACCTTCGCGATCGAGGAACTCATCGGCGAGCTGAAGAGCGAGTACACGATCGTCATCGTCACGCACAACATGCAGCAGGCCTCGCGTGTGAGCGACAAGACGGCGTTCTTCAACATCGCCGGCACCGGTAAGCCCGGCAAGCTCATCGAATACAACGACACGGCGACGATCTTCACGGCGCCCACCGTCCAGGCCACCGAGGACTACGTCTCCGGGCGCTTCGGATAAGCACGCACCGCGCGAGAGCCCCGCTTCGGCGGGGCTCTCGTCGTTTCCGGGTCAGTGGCGAGGCGAGAGCAAGTACGCGTTCAGCTCGTCGGTGAGGGCTCGATCGACGCGCTTCGCGGCACCGTCGACCGCCGAGATGGGTGCGGCCAGGCGCACGCTCGACAGCAACCACGCGGCATCCGCGTTCTTCAGGTCGCTGAGGAGCACCGCCTCGTACGCGGTCGAGAACCCGCGTCGACCGAGGTGGGCGAAGAGGCTGAGCTGGGTGGTGCCGTGCAGGATCCCGGCGTGCGGCTCGGGAGTGACGAACCTGTCGCCCACACGCAGGATGACGGATGCCGTGGGCGCCTCGAGCACGTATCCGTCACTCGTGACGAACACGGCGTCGTCGGCACCACGACGCTTCGCCTCACGGATCGCGGCCATGTTCACCGCGTAGGAGAGCGTCTTCGCCCCGAGGAGCAGCCAGGGCGCGCGGCCGGGCACGTCGAGCTGATATCCGCGCTCGAGGGTCACCACGCGCACCCCCTCGGTACGGGCGAGGGCGTTGTCGGGAGCGGACGCGAGGGTGATCCAGGAGGTCGGTGCGGACCCCTCGTCCAGGCCCCGACTGAGGATGAGCTTGATCACGCTCTCCCCCGCCCCGGCCTCGGCGGCGACGCGCGCGATCGCCTCACGCCACTGCGCGGCGTTCGGTGCCGGCAGGTCGACGAGCTGCGCCGACTGCGCCAGCCGCTCCAGGTGCGGACCGACCTCCTGAGCGTGCCCGTCGACCACGCCGATCGATTCGAAGACGCCGTCGCCGCGCTGCGCGCTGAGCTCGCCGAGAGGCAGCACCGGGCCGCAGGGGTCGACCGCGGTGAAGGTGTCGGAGTAGCTTTCGCGTCGATCTTCGGATGCCACGGGGTCGATCACGAGCGCGAAAAGCAGGGCCATGGAGCGAGCCTACGCCCGCCCTGCGACACGCCCGGGCCTTGTCAACGGGGCCGCCGGAGGGAATGTGCGGGGCCGGCGCTTGTTACACTTTCCTAGCCGGGCCGCAGTAACCCCGGGCTCCATCTTCTGCCGCTATGAGCGGCCATGCGCCGAGAGGCGTTCTGCGGTCCGGCACTTAGATTTTCCGGGTCTCCCGCGCCCGCCGTCGCCCCTCGCTTTGGCCCCCGCGGTGCCGCCGCGTCTGCAGCGTCACGTCCGCGGTACCGCCGTCTCGGCCCCGCGCTCTCGTCGAGCGTCCAAGAAACGCCGTCACGCACGGTGCCGTTACGGCGTTTCCTGGACACTCAACGGGTCAGGGGGCGCACGCCACGACACCCGAAGGGGCCGACCCTCAGGTCAGAGCGTCCCGACGCCAGAGCGCGGCGGCGCCGGACAGGTCGTCGGCGTACGTCGACAGGCGCAGCGCCCGCGTCGTCAGCGCCGACGCCCGCTCCGACTCGGTGTTCTCGTAATCGTCGGCCAGGTGCGTCGACCCCGAGGCCTGCACACGGCAGAACGCTGCCGCACGGTCGAGTGCCACGGCGAAATCCCCCTCGAAGAGACCGCGCAGGATGGTGTCGATCAGCTGCACGAGCTCTTCGGGGCCCGCCGGGGCGGGGGCACCGACCACGACGGGATCGACCGTCGCCATCTCGACGCGTCCGCGCTCGTAGAGGAGCGCGGCCGTCGCGGCGTCGTCGTGGATCATGAGCTGCAGCAGGTAGAGGCGCCAGAGCGCCCCCGGCAGGGAGCGCGCCGGCGAGCGCGACCACAGCTCGGCGATGTCGTCGATGCCGTGATCATCGGTGAACGCGACGAGACGCTCGACGACGTCGACGCTCGGATCGGCGCGAACCCGGGAGAGAAGGGCGTGAGCGGTGCTGTGCGCGACGCGCGACACCTCTGCGGGGTCGTCGGCGGCGAAGAGACGGTCGAAGAGTTCGGCGGGACGTCGGATCGGCTTGTGGAACTCGCGCGGCGAATCGCTCATCGTTCCAGGCTAGGCGGTTCGATCGGGGCCGGGGCCCGGTCCCTTCGACCGACTCAGGACCTCGCGACAGGGTCGAAGACCTCGCCACGGGCCCTGGGGCCGTTCGAACCCGCGAGAGCGCGAGACGCTCAGGCGGTCGCGACCGCGACCACCGGAGCCGAGCTGGGGGTCCCGTCCGGCGAGCCGCCGGCGGGTTCGACGGTGACCGCGATGGTGTCACCGGAGTGGAACTCGCCGTCGAGGATCGCTGTCGCGCGGCCCTCGGCATCCGTCTCGAAGATTCCGGCGGCGATCGGCGTCTCTCCCCGCACGAACCAGAGTTCGTAGGTCTGGTCGTCGCTCAGGGCGGGCATGCCGTCGGTCACGAGGACGCTCTGCCCGGTCGAGGCGGACCAGTGAGCGGTCGCCGAGCCTCCGTCGGGCATCGTCACCGAGGCCGACTGCGCGTCGGGCGCGCTTTCGATCTGCTCCAGCGCCACGACCGACGCCGGCCGTGTCAGGTACTGGCCGAACGACGCAGCACCGAAGCCGAGAACCAGCACGGCGACGATGGATGCCGCGAGTGTGAACCAGCGACGAGGACCCCACCCCGCGGTGCGCGAGGGGGCTGCGTCTCGTTCGACGGGCGCGGGGCCCGCCGCGGCGAAGTCCTCCTCGTCGCCGTCAGAGGCGAGAGGGGCGTCGGCCTGCGGGGGAAGGTCGTTCTGCGGAGGAAGATCGGCGATACGCGCCAGCAACGATGCACGCACCGACGCGGGTGGATCGACCGGCTCGACGATGTCGCTCAGCGCGGCGACCGCCTCGGCCGCGTCACGCACGTGCGAGTCCCATCGGGGATTGCGCGCAAGTGCCTCCTGGTACGCGCGTTCGTCAGCATCCGACAACGCGTTCAACGCGTGACCGGCTGCGAGGTCGGCGAAATCCCTCTCGTTCACTTGTCCACCCCCAATTCCATCCTCAAGCGTGACAGGCCGTCGCGCATCCTGGTTTTGATCGTTCCGAGGGGCGCCCCGACGAGAGTAGCGATCTCACTCTGGCTGTATCCACCGAAGTAGGCCAGGGTGAGGGCTTCTTTCTGGGCGTCGGGAAGCGCCGCCAATGCATCGACGACGCGCCGCCCTTCGATCTTCATCTCGACTTTTTCTGCGACGTTGTCGTAGGCAACGTCGATATCGCGGAAGCCCGCGCGTACGTCGCGATCGACACGGGATTGCGAAGACCGCACGCGGTCCACCGCTCGCCGGTGTGCGATCGTGAGAACCCACGATCTTCCCTGTCCTCTCTTCGGAGTGAAGCGCGCAGCGGATTGCCACACCTCCAGGAAAACCTCCTGCAGGACCTCTTCGCTCTGCGCGCGGTCCACGAGCACGCGGAGGATGAGGCCGAACGCGCGAGCGGACAGCGCGTCGTACAGCTCGGCGAAGGCACCCCGGTCGCCCGTCGCGACGCGCTGGATCAGATCGCCTATGTGGTCGACACGCTCCGCGCCCTCGTCGGGCAGGTCGAAACCGTCGATCACCATGGCATCCATCATTGCCTACGTCGAAACTCCGCCCGGTGATCTTCACGCGCGTCGAGACATCGGTTAGGGAACCGTTACGCGCGGACCCCGGCTCATCGACGGGGGTGGTCCGAAATATTCTCCAGAATATTTCCTGCCCTCTCACCAGGCGTTTTTCGATCCGAATCCCGCGGGACCCGACGAATTTCGTGGTTTCCCCAATCCGATCTCCTCGGGGACCCGAAGACCCTGTGTAAGCCGCTCCACGGCGAACCACCCGCACCAGGGTGTCCCTGACGGATCGCATCCGCGGTCCGAACGATTTCGGAGGAATGTCATGCTCACCAACAAGAAGCCTGTTGTTGCTGGTCTCGCCCTCGTTCTGGGCTCGGCCTTCGCCCTCACCGCTTGTTCGGGAGGCTCCACCTCGGGTGGATCGACGACCGAGGAGAGCAGCGCTCCCGCGATGTCGGCGTCGCCCTCGGCGTCCTCGTCCATGATGGACCCCGCTGCTGACCTGGTCGGCGCCGGCTGCGCCGACTACGCCGCGCAGGTTCCCTCGGGTGCCGGCTCGGTCGAGGGCATGGCTGCCGACCCGGTCGCCGTCGCCGCCTCGAACAACCCGCTGCTCAAGACCCTCACCGCAGCCGTGAGCGGCCAGCTGAACCCCGACGTGAACCTGGTCGACACGCTCAATGGCGGCGAGTTCACCGTGTTCGCTCCGGTCGACGAGGCCTTCGCGAAGATCCCGGCAGCCACCGTCGACGGCCTGAAGACCGACAGCGCCGCCCTGACCAAGATCCTCACGTACCACGTGGTCCCCGGTCAGATCAGCCCCGACGAGATCGACGGCACGCACGCCACGGTCGAGGGCCAGGACGTCACCGTCTCGGGCTCGGGCGACAACATCATGGTCAACGACGCCAAGGTGATCTGCGGTGGCGTGAAGACCGCCAACGCGACCGTGTACCTCATCGACACGGTCCTGATGCCCCCGGCTGCGTAATCCACGCACCCGGCCGATCATCTTTCGATCGGATCTGACGGCGAGCGCCGGACCCCAGGCGAGGGGGTCCGGCGCTCGCTCTCATTGAGCGGTCAGTCCTCGTTCACCGCGCGCACGATCTCATCCTGGACGAGGCGCGCCGCGACGGGGCCGGCGTTGGTGAACCACGGGTCGTAGTCGACCGCGATGGTGCGCCCGTCGGCGACCGCGTCGAGCGTGGGCCAGAGCGGCGCGTCCTCGATGAACGTCTGCCCCTGGCCGATGCCCGCGTAGAACACGCGATCGGCATCCGCCAGATCGATCTGCTCCGCGCTGATGTCCTGCGACGTGTCGTCGAATTGCTGCGAAGCGGGGCGGCCGAGGCCGAGGTCCTCCGCGATGCCGCCCGCGAACGACGGCACCCCCATGATCCGCGTGCGATCCCCGGTGGACTGCAGGAACGACACGGTCGGCTCCCCGGCGGCGTGCGTCTGCGCGAACGCCGCGCTCTCGGACTGCAGGGAATCCAGGATGCCGCGGGCTTCGCCCTCCGTGCCGAGAGCGTCCGCGATGAGCAGGAAGTCGCTCTTCCAGTTGACGCCGTTGCCCTCGGTGAGCACGGTCGGTGCGATCGCCGACAGCGCGTCGTACAGCTCGGTGCCGCGCGTCGAGTTGATGAGGATGAGGTCCGGGTCGGCCTGCGCGATGGCCTCGAGGTCGGGCTCGGTCCGCTTGCCGATGTCGGACATGGCACCGAGGCTGGATGCCTTGTCGGGGAAGGCGTCGCTCAGGTACTGCGGCACCAGCCCGCTGTTCTCGGCCCGCGTCGCGGCCACGGGCACGGTCCCGAGGGCGAGGAGGGCGTCGAGCTGGCCGGTCGAGACGACCGCGATGCGCGTGGGTGCCGCGGGGATCTCCGTGATGCCGCCGAAGTGGGTCACGGACCGAGGGAACACGCCGTCCGCTTCATTCGAGCCCATTCCGGGTTCGAGGTCGCGCGCCACCACCCAGTCGCCGGTCGCGGCGGCTTCGGCATCGACCGTGGACGCGGGTGCTGCGGCACCGGAGCAGCCCGTGAGGACCAACAGCAGAGCGGCGCCCAGGGCGACGGCCGATCGGCGAGGACGAAAACGGGGACGCGGGGACGGAAAGCGAAACTCATTCACCCGGTTAGGATAACCTTACCTTCGTGCTCGACTCCTCCCCCGCTGCGCCGCCCGGGGTCGTCGCACACCTGGGTGCGCGCCGTCGATCAGCGATCGCCCGCACGGTCGCACTCACCCTGGTGATGGCCGCCGTGCTCATGGGCCTGGTGGTTCTGAGCCTGGCGGTCGGGTCGCGCGCTCTCGCTCCCGGCGACGTCGTCTCGGCGCTGTTCTCCGACCGACGGGATGCCATCGGCGTGATCGTCCACGAGCTCCGCGTGCCGCGCACCCTCACGGCACTCCTCGCGGGGGCCTGTCTCGGGGTCGCGGGCGTCCTGATGCAGGCGCTGACCCGCAACCCGCTCGCCGACCCGGGTCTCCTCGGCGTCAACGCGGGTGCGGCGGTCGGCGTGGTCGTCGCGATCGCCTTCTTCGGGGTGGGGACGGCGAGCGGGTACGTGTGGTTCGCTTTCGCGGGCGCGGCGGGCGCCGCCCTGCTCGTGAACAGCGCCGCCCGACCCGATCGCCGGGACGACACCGTCGGGCTGATCCTCGCCGGGGTCGCGCTCAGCGCCTGCCTCAGCGCCATCGTCGGCATCATCACGCTGGCCGACGACGACACCTTCGAGTCGTTCCGGTTCTGGGCCGTCGGGTCGTTCGAGCGCCGCGATCCCGACGTCGCCCTCCAGCTTCTTCCCTTCGCCATCGCAGGGCTGCTCCTCGCCGCGGTGGTCGCACGAGGCCTCGATCAGCTTCAGCTGGGCACCGATCTGGCGCGATCGCTCGGGGTCTCCCCCGCCGTCGTGACCCTCAGCGCGGGCGCGGCGATCACTCTCCTGTGCGCCACGGCCACCTCTGCAGCGGGGCCCCTGGCCTTCATCGGGCTGCTCGTCGCCCATGCCGTTCGCGGCGCGGTCGGCGGGTCCGTCCCCGTGTCCCTCCCGCTCGCCGCGGTGGTCGGTGCCGCGCTGACCCTCGCGAGCGACATCGTGGGACGCGTGATCGCCGCCCCGGGCGAGGTGGAGGCTGGAATCGTCGCCGCCTTCCTCGGGGCACCGCTCCTGCTGTGGCTGATCCTGCGGAGGTCCGCGTGAGCGCCTTCGCCGAGATCCGGACACGGCGGCGCTCCTCTCGTCGTCGACGCACCGTCCTGGTCATGGCCGTCACGCTCGGGATCGCCGCGATCGCTGCGGTGACCGGCCTGACGACCGGCTCGTTCCACGCGTCGCCGGGGGATGTGGCATCCGCTCTCACCGGCGGGGCCGACGGGCGCACGAGCGTCGTCGTCCTGGGGATGCGGATGCCGCGCATCATCGCCGCCCTCCTGATCGGTGCCGCGCTCGGCCTGGCCGGCGCCGTCTTCCAGACGCTCGCGCGCAACCCGCTCGCGAGCCCCGACATCGTGGGTTTCAGCGCCGGCTCGGCGACCGGCGCGCTCATCGGCTTGACGCTGATCGCTCCCCCGGCCTCGCCCGTCGTGGGGGCGTGGACCGGAGGTCTGCTCACGGTCGTCGTGGTCATGGCGATCGCGCGGAGCGTCGGAATCTCCCGCGAGAGGACGATCCTCGCGGGCATCGCCCTCACCACACTGTTGGCCGCCGTCAACGACTACCTGCTCACCCGCGCACCGATCGATGTCGCCCGGAACGCGACGCAGTGGCTGCACGGGAGTCTCGCCGCGACCTCGGCTCAGGACGTGGTGCTGCTCGTGGCGTCCCTCGGCGTGCTCGGCGCCGTGCTGATCGCGGTGCACCGCGACTACCGCGCCCTCGAGCTCGACGACGACACTGCCCGCTCGCTGGGCGTGCGGACCGGTCGCGTCCGCCTCGTCCTGGTGATCGTCGCCGCCCTCCTGACGGGCACCGCCACGGCCGTCGCGGGCCCGATCGGGTTCATCGCCCTCGCCGCGCCGCAGCTCGCGCGCCGGGCGATGGGCACGAGCGGGATCCCGGTGGTCGGCTCGGCGATCACCGGCGCCACCGTGCTTCTGGTCGCGGATGTCATCGCCCAGCGCGCTCTCGCGCCGCTCCAGATCCCGGTCGGCCTCCTCACCGCTGTCGTCGGTGGCGCGTACCTCTTCTGGATCGTGGCCCGCTCCCGCCGATGAGCGCGGGAAGCCCCGTCGCGCCCGCTAGGCTGGGTGGTGAGGGCCTGTAGCTCAGTTGGCAGAGCATCGGACTTTTAATCCGCGGGTCGAGGGTTCGAGCCCCTCCGGGCCCACCACGTCAGCGGTACTCGAACGATCGCCGAGAGCGATGTTCACGAGACTCGCCGTCTCGGTCCCCGCCCCTGTTCTCAGGGGCGGTTCTCGGTCGCCCCGCGAGCGGTGTTCAGCTCACACGGAGCCGCGGCCACCCCACCGGAACAACGTCGACAGCCACCGCGGAAGCAACGGCTTGGGATGCAGATAGTCGTCGAGGGCCGCGTCGTAGACCTCCTGCGGCAGCGCCACCGACGGGTCGGGCGTCAACGGCGGCAGCAGCTCCCGGAGGGCGCTCGGGAGGAGTCGCATGCCGGAAACCCGGGGTGCGCGTCGGATGCGGGCACCCTCGGCAGTCAGGCGGAGGCGCCATCCCTCCTCGATGACGAGAAGACCGGCGGACTGCAGCGCGCCCGCGGCCGTCTCGATCATCTCGCGCGAAGGGATGTCGACGTTGATCATGTCCCACGTGGCGATCACCGAGCGAACCGAGGCGCCGTTCCGCCCGCTCGGGGTGAGGGTCGCCAGAAGGATCGAAGGATCGTCGGCAAACGACGCGAAACCCATGCCGGGAGTCTACGAAGACGAAACCCCCGACCGCGTCGCCGACGCGCGCGCGACCCTCAGCACGCGAGCAGACCGACCGGAGCGAGCGCGGGGACACCGCCGCGACCGGATCATCCCCGCTTGGGGGTTCCACGAGCCGGGGCGACCTGCTTGTCGACGTTCTCAGCGGTGCGGCAGGTAGCGCATCCCCATACGTTCGCGGACGTCGTCGAGCGTTCGATCCGCGATGTCGGTCGCGCGCTCGATCCCGGAGCGCAAGGCGGCATCGACGACGTCGGAATCGGCCCCGAGCTCGGACCTGCGTCGCCGATGATCCGCGAACCGTTCGTTCACGGCATCCGTCGCCCGTCGTTTGAGTTCGGCGCTTCCGCGATCACCGATCTCGTCCGCGATGATCTCCGGCGGTGTCGCGGTGCAGAGGGAGATCGTCGTGAGAAGTGCGGAGACGCCCGGCCGCTGCGCGGGGTCGAAGGTGATCCGGCGGTCTCCGTCGGTTCGCGCACGACGGATGACGGCCGCCGTCTCGTCTTCGGACATCCCCAGAGCGATGGCGTTGCCGTAGCTCTTCGACATCTTGCGTCCGTCCACGCCCGGTACCTCGGGCGAGGCGGTGACCAACGGTTCCGGCTCCGGGAACACCGGACCGAACCTGTCATTGAACCGTCTCGCGACGGTGCGCGTCAGCTCGACATGGGGGAGGTTGTCTTTGCCGACCGGAACCAGGTTGGCCTTGCAGAAGAGGATGTCGGCGGCCTGATGGACCGGGTAGGTCAGCATGAGCCCGCTGAGGGCGCGCCCCGAGGCGGCCGTCTCCGCTTTGACCGTGGGATTCCGGTGCAGCTCGGCCTCCGTCACCAGGCTCAGGAACGGCAGGAGGAGCTGATTGAGGGAGGGGACGGCAGAGTGCGGGAAGATCGTCGTCGTGTCGGGATCGAGCCCCGCCGCCAGGTAGTCGAGGACGATGTCCCGCACGTGGGCGACGACGTTCTCCGAGGTATCGCGGTCCGTGATGACCTGGTAATCGGCCAGGACGAGCAGGACCTCGACGCCCCGAGACTGCAGCACGACCCGCTCCGAGAGGGTGCCGAAGTAGTGACCCAGGTGAAGGCGCCCGGTCGGGCGCTCCCCCGTGAGCACGCGGAAACGATCCGGCGCGGCGCGGATGCGGTCGTCGAGGTCGGCCATCCGGGCTTGCGTCGCGGCGAATGAGTCCATGAGTGTGAGTCCTCCGGTCGAGAGGGCTGCACGGGGAGACCTGCGGGGCGCGAGCTGCCGTGCAGCCCGCGAACATGCGTCACCTGGCTGCTAGTGCAGCCACCACCAGGACGTCGTCAGGGTGCGCATGCGGGAACTTTACCTTTCGGTGCGCGGTCCGTGAAGCGGGCCGCCGCGGGTCACGGGGCGTCGATCACGGCCTGGAGGGCGCCGCCGAGTCGACGCGCGACCTCCTCGTCATCGACGTCGACGAGAGGGTCGAGTCCGATGACGTAGCGGCCGAAGGCGTACCCGAGGATCTGGGCGGTGACGAGGCTCGCGCGCACGGGGGAACGCGCACCGTCGTCGGCGAGGAACGGCAGAACCTGCGTGGCGAAGACGTCCCCCACCCGGGCCGACGCCTCGGCATCCTGCGTGGAGGCCCGCAACAGGATGCGAAGCGCCCGCCCCGGCGTCTCGCTCCCCCAGAGCGCGACCGCGTGCCGCGCGAGGGCAAACCCCGTGTCGCGCTCGGAACCGGCTTCGAGGCGCGGCAGCTCCAGGTCGATCGAGGTGGCGGCGAGGAAAAGACTCTCCTTGCTCCCGAAGTAGCGGACGATCATCGCCGCATCGATACCGGCGTCTTTCGCGATGCCACGGACGGTCGTGCGGTCGAACCCGTCCGACTCGAAGCGCGCGGCGGCGGCGCGGAGGATCGCCTCGCGGGATCGACGGCCCTTGGCCGTAGGTATCGACGCGTCTTCGGAGGACATGCGGGAATTTTAACAACAAGCGTTGACTTCTTGTGGCCACGATGCGATTGTCAACGCATGATGACTTCTGATTCCTCTCAGCCCACCGATGTTCTGATCGTCGGAGCCGGACCGGTCGGCCTCACGGCAGCCGTGACGTTGCGGCGGCGCGGGGCGAACGTCCGGGTCGTCGACGCGGCAGAACACGGTGCGTCGACCTCGCGCGCCGCCGTGATCCACGCGCGAACGCTCGAGGTGCTGGCATCCATCGATCTGGCGGCACCGATCGTCGACGAGGGCGTGATCGTGCCGGACTTCACCGTGCGGGACGGGGCGAGAAAGCTCGCGCACCTCGATTTCCGGGGACTGCGGACCCGGTACCCGTTCACGCTCATGCTGTCGCAGGCACGCACGGAGCAGATCCTGACCCGAGCGTTCACGGATCTCGGCGGCGAGGTCGAGAGGACCGTCGCCTTCGAGTCCTTCGGCGCCGGCTCGGGCACGGAGTCCGTCATCCTCCGCCATCGCGATGGGACGCTCGAGGAGGCCGCATCGAGGTTCGTCATCGGCGCGGACGGCGGTCGGAGCAGCGTTCGCGCGGCGCGGGCCATCACGTTCGACGGATCCGACTACGCCGCCTCCTTCGTCCTCGCCGACGTTTCACTGACCTGGTCTCTCGCCCCGGACGAAGTGCAGCTCTTCCTCGCGAAGCAGGGTCTCGTCGTCGTCGCCCCGCTCCCGGGGGGACGCCACCGGATCGTCGCGACCATGGACGACGCCCCCGCCGAGCCCACGGCCGCGGACGTCCAGCGCATCCTCGACGAACGAGGACCCGGGGACGCCGTCGTCCGGTCCGTCGCCTGGAGCTCGCGCTTCCGCGTCGCTCATCGACTGGCCTCGACCTACCGCGACGGCAGCGTCTTCCTCGCCGGTGACGCGGCGCACGTGCACAGTCCGGCCGGCGGCCAGGGAATGAACCTCGGGATTCAGGATGCCGTCGTGCTCGGCGGCATCCTGAGCGATGTCCTGGCGGGCACGCGCGATGAGGATTCCCTCAGCGAATACGAACGACTCCGCCGGCCCGCCGCGCGCGGCGTCATCGCTCTCACCGATCGCATGACCCGCATGGCCACGCTGCGCAGTCCGATCCTGCGTCGCCTGCGGAACGCGGCGATCGGCGTGGCGTTGCATTCGCCGCGGCTGCAGCACGAGCTGGCTCGCCGCATCGCGCAGCTCGACGCCTGACGGCGACTCACGCGAGCGATCGGAGCAGGGCGGGCACGCCGAGGCCGATCACGTCGAAAGCCCAGTGTCCGATGATGAGCGCCCAGAGGGAGACTCCCCGGTACCGAAGGATGCCCAGCGCCGCCCCGGCGAGGCCCGTCGCGATCACCCGCACGACCGCCTCGCCCGAGCTGGTCGCCGACAGGGCCGCGTGCTGGAGGCCGAAAGCCAGCGCGACGACGGCGATCACGACCCACGGACGCCACACCGTGAGCAGCCGTTCCTGCGCCCAGCCTCGGTAGAGCGCCTCTTCCGCGATCGCCACGGTGACGGGCATCACGACCAGAGACCAGAGCCCGACCCACAGAGGCACGGAATCGGACGACGCCGTCAGCGGCGGGGCGCCGGCGTAGACCACGGCGTTGCCGACGAACGTCCCCGCGCCCAGCCCGAGGAAAAGGGCGAACATCGTGATCCCGGCGAAGGGGAGGTCGCGCCGTGGCACGAGCGGCCCCAGGAAGCGCCGCAGCCCTCCCCCGCGCCGTCGAAGGAGAAGGGCCACCACGAGAACCGTCGCGAGATCGACACCGACGATGACCACGTTGAGCAGGATGCCGACTCCCCGCGGGATCAGGAAGGACGCCGCAACGGCCAGGACGGCGCCTCGAGCGAGCAACAGCGCGAGCACGCCGACGACGGCGCGGTGGGTCATGGGATCTCCTTTCGATCGACGTGCGGGTCAGCGCACGGAGCGGATGGGAAGGACAGCGAGGCCCCCGACGGCGGCGAACCCGATCGCGAGGACGAAGAACGCGTCATAGCCCCCGCCCCCGGCCGCCAACAGCGGAAGCGCGATCACCGGAACGAGCAGTTGGGGGATCTGGTACGAGAGCGCGACGATGCCCAGATCCTTCCCCGCCTCGTCGAACGAGGGGAGGACTTCGGTCATCAGCGCCACGTCGACCGACACGTACGCTCCCTGCGCAGCCCCCACGATCGCGATGCCGACCAGGATCGAGCCGACATCCGAGGCCATCATGGTGAGCACCAGCCCGATCGCGCTCAGAGCGCTGGCGACGACCACGATCGCCTTGCGGCGCCCCGAGCGGTCGGAGATCCATCCGAACAGGACCGCCGTGACGATGTTGCCGATCATGAAGACCACCAGCGCGAGAGCCTGGACCGGTGAGGCCTCGGTCACGGGCACGTGGAGCCGGTCGATGATGATGAACAGCAGGAACGTCGAGATGGCGGTGATCGACATCGTCACCAGGAACCGCGAGAGGAAGGCCCAGAAGAAGTCGGGGTGACGGCGCGGACTCAGCCAGTAGGTCGAGAGGATGTCAGCGGCCCGCAACGCCGGCGCCGGCGCCGTCCGCACGATGTCGCGAAAGCGGAACACGACGACGGTGCTCAGCACGACGCCGATCAGACCGGGGACGACGAACCATGCCCATCTCTCATCGTTCGGCAGCTGCGCCATGATCTGCGCGCCCACGATGAGCCCCAGTCCGGTCGCCACGCCGGCGGCCGCCGCCACCCGCGCGCGGATGCGTCGCGGGATCTGATCAGCCAGGAGCGCGTGGATCACCATGTTGCTCGCACCGAACCCGGCCTGGACGATCAGCCACCCGACGAGAGTGGCGATGAGGCTCTGCGCCACGGAAAGAATCACCACGCCGACCGTCGCCACCAGGGCTCCCCCGATCAGCCACGGTCGTCGCATGCCGAAACGCGACATGGTCCGGTCGGAGAGCCGACCGAACAGCGGGGTGATCACGATGATCATGACTCCGCCGGCGCCGGTGATGATCGAGAGATTCGTCGCTTTCGTCGCGTCGTCGAGGAAAGCCAGGGCCTTGGGAATCGAGGCTCCGCTGATCGTTCCGAGCGCGAGCGTCACCCCGAACCAGGCCACGACGAAGAGCGGAAGAAAACCGCGGGGCTGCGGGCCGCCCGGGATGTCGTCGCGCGCGTCGGTCGTCGCGGCGGCCGATGAGGGGGATGCCGTGGCGGGGTCGGAAGGGGTGGGAGGGAACATCATCGTCCTCGAGGTCTCACGCGGAAGGATCCGCGACACGGTGGTAGGCGAGCCGGGCTGCGGCCGCCGATCGGCGTTGCCAGGTGCGGGCGAGCGGAAAGGTCGCCGTGAGGCCGGGCGAACCGTGCACGTGACCCGTGCCGATGCACACGGCGGTGGGGACCCCGGCGGCTCTCAACCGCTTGCCGTACTCGAGACCCGCATCCCGCAAGGGGTCGAACTCGGCCACCTGGATGAAGGTGGGCGGGAGCCCGGTGAGATCCCGCGCGAAGAGGGGCTGCGCGGCGGCCACCGCTTCCGGCCCGCGGAGGTCGCCGAGATACAGCCCCAGCAACTCCTCGTACCCGTCCAGCCCGTATCCGCGTGCGAACTGGGCCGACGAAGAACCGAACGCTTGGAGCGCGAGCGCGGGCACCTCGAGCGACTGGTGAACGAGCTTCCTGTCGCCGCGATCGCGGAGGAACAGCGTCGCGCTCGCCGCGACACCCGCGCCGGCCGAGGCGCCGGCGACGCCGATCCGTGTGGCATCCACGCCGAATCGCCGGGGCTCGTCGCACAGCAGGTCGATCGTGGCGACGGCGTCTTCCACGGCTGCCGGGTAGGGATTCTCCGGCGCCAGGCGGTACTCCACCGAGATGACCTGGATGCGGGCGCGACGCGCACGAGCCGTGAGCAGGCGATCGTTGATGACCTCGCGCACAGACCCCGAGATGAAACCGCCGCCGTGGAGGAAGACCTCGGTCGGCGCGGCGGGGGGCAGATCGTGGGACCGGTAGCAACGCAGCAGGAGGGGCCCCGCGGCGGTGCGGACCACGTCCTCCCGAATGGTCACGTCCGTGACGGGAGGGGCGCAGAACTCGAGAGCGAGCGCGTCCGACAGACGTCGTTCTGCCGCCCGGCGCACGGACATGTCCGCGCTCTCCAGCCCGGGCAGAGATCGCGAGAGTTCCGCGACCCGTTCGGCCCACGCGATGATGGCCGGCGCGATCTCGACCGCCGCGTCGCCCATCAGGTCGGCTCCTCGAGCGTCTTCTCGTCGAGCGTCTTCTCCTCGAGCGTTCGCTCGTCGAGCGTCCGCGAGTAGTCGACGGGGTCGTCGTGGAGGGTCCGGAGCGTCGCGATGATCTGCCGGTGCGCGTGATCGGCAGCCGGGTTGAGGCCGCGGTACCCGGCTGAGCCGTGGTCTTGTCCGAGATAGCGGACACAGGTGGCAGGGACACCGGATGCCGAGAGCAGTCGCGCATACGCCTCGCCGTCGCCGCGCAGGACATCGCGTTCCGCGGTCAGGATCACGGCCGGCGGCAGATCCGAGTGATCCGATGCCAGCAGCGGCGAGGCGTAGGGATCGAGCGCGGCGATCCGCGCGCTGTCGGGGCCGAGATAGTCGCGGACGATCGGGCGGAGGAGGCGGCGCACCACGAAGCCCGGCAGCAGTGTGGAGACCGCCCTCGCCTCGAGGTGGGAGCCCGTGAGATCCAGGGCCGGCACCTCCAGGATCTGCAGACGAACGGGATGAGCGCGACGGTCGCGATTCATGAGCGCGACGACCGCGGCGAGATTCGCCCCCGCCGACGCTCCCCCGACGGCCACGCGGCTCGCGTCTCCCCCGATGACGTCGGCGTGCTCGACCGCCCATTCGAAGACGGCCCAGCACTGTTCGGGCTGTGCCGGGTAGGTGACCTCGGGAGCGAGGGAATACTCGCCGGCGACGACGATCACCCCGGCATCCGCCGCCCGCGTCCGGTACATCGCGTCGAGACCGACCCAGTCGATCCCGCCCATCGTGAACGAGCCACCGAAGAAGTACACGAGGATCGGCAGTTTCGCCGAGGAGGAAGGATCACGTCGCTCCGCCGTTGGCCAGTAGACGCGGAGCCGCGCGTCCGGGTGACCCGGGACCGCGAGGACATGCTCCTCCACGGCGACGGACGGGGCGGCGATCCCCATCGCGGCGAAAGCGACGGCATCCTGTCGACGCGCGTCCTCGCGGCGCACAACGGGATCGCTCGGCGGACGCCGTGGTCCACGGGAGGCGACGGCATCCCCTCGGGTGAGTGCGTCGATACGGCGGGCGATCGCCGCGACGAACGGATCGTCCGTTCTGCGCTTCTTCACGCGTCGAATGCTTTCCACGAGCCCACTCTGTACGATAAAAACACTTCGATACAAAGGTTTTTAGGACAACGGATGGCAAAGCAGAGCGACCGGGGACGCGTCACGATCTACGAGGTGGCGAAAGCGGCCGGTGTCAGCATCTCCACGGTGTCGTTGGCCATCAATCGCCCTCACAAGGTGAACGAGGTGACACGGCAGACCGTCATCGACACGGCCGTGCGTCTGGGATATCGCGGCCAGACCCAGCTCCCCGCGGGAAAGCGGATCGCCGTCGCCGCGCCTTTCTCGACCTATCCGTCGTACTACACGCGATTGACGGGCATGCTGACGTTCGCTTCGACGGTGGGGGTCGACATCGTCGTGCACGACCTGCCCTCCACCGCCGGGGCGGATGCACCCGTCCTCGAGGCGCTGCCGGTGCGGGCGGGGATCGACGGCATCATCGTGATGGGCGCACCGCTTTCCCGCGATGCCACCGAGACGGCCTCCCTCCCCGGCCCGCCGGTCGTCCTCGTCGATGTCCCGGACAGCACGGGTATTCACCCGGACATCCCCGTCGTGCTCATCGACGACCGTCGTGGCGGCGAGCTCATCGGCCGGCACCTGGCTCACTTGGGGCATCGCCGGGTCGCGTTCGTGCACGAGACGCAGCGATCCACCGACTACGTGTCGGCCGGAATGCTGCGCGCCGAGGGGATGTCGAGGCACGTCGAGCTCGTCGGCTACGAGGTGCCGGATTCGGCTGCGCTGGCGCCCCGGATCGAGGCGGTGATGAACGATCCTCTTCTCACCGCGGTGGTCGCGAACCACGACCATCTCGCCGCCGAGATCCACGCCGTCCTGACGGAACGCGCCCGCGACCGCCCCCTCGCCCTCGTCGGCTACGACGGGAGCATCACGTCGGAGATCCTCGGCATCACGTCCGTCTGGCAGCCCCTCGAGGAGTCCGGTCGGGCGGCCATGAGGCTGATCCTCGACCTGGCGAACGGCGAGCACACCCACCTCGGGTCCCTCACGCTCACGCCGCGGCTCGTCGTCCGCGCCAGCAGCACTCCGGACGCGTCACGGCCGGACGACGCCTAACCCCGCCGGGGTCGATGCGATCGGATCGCCAGCACGAGGAACGCCGCCGCGATGGCCACGAACGCCGCGGCCAAGATCCCCTGTTCGCCGAGGGCGCTCGCCACGGCCGCGACACCGAACGCGGCGGCGGCGACGTAATACAGAACTGTTCTGGTCATGCCTCACCGTGACGGAGCGAAGAACTTCGATACAACCGCGCCGCGCCGCGGAGCGAATATTCTGCGCCCATCTGGGCGGCGCGCAACACGGGCCACCCGGATGCCACGGACACCTCACGCACATCCCTGCCCACGGCGCAAGCGCCCTGGCATCCCTCTCCCCCTCGTGTGAGGTGGGGGTTCACCGAAGGAAAGAGGGATGCCATGGGAGTTGCACGCTGGGTGGGAACCGGGGCCGTGGGCCTCGCGGGAGCCGTCATCGCGCGAACGGCGATCGGCCGCGCGGTCGCCGCGGGAACCGTCGCCTACCGCGTGTGGACCGACCCGAAGGTGCGGAAGGTGCGCCGCCGGGTGATCGCGAAGGTCCAGAAGCAGCGCGCGAAGCGCTGACGCTCAGCGTCCGGGCAGCAGCCCCAGGACCACGCACGCGACCCCGGCGACACCCAGGACGCCGGCGTAGAGCCAGCGGTGGTCCATATCGATCGCCCGCAGGTAGTAGCCGTTGACGCGCGCCGCCGTGGCGGGGAAGTGCAGCCACGCAGTCGCCAGGAGCACGAACGGCGCGGCGAGCGCCACGAGGAAAATCACGTACGCAACCCACCGCAGGGCGGGATGATCGCTCACGCCGTCGGCGACGCGCCCTGTCATGTACATGATCGGCAGGGTCGTGAAGCCGATGACCGAGCAGCTCACCCCGAGCACGTAGTAGCTCCAGGAATGCGCGCGACTTTTCGCGGCCCGGGCGCGCACGGGGCGTACCGGGACGCGCAGGCGCCAGATCGCCACGGCGACCGCCCCCGCGAGGAACAGGGCACCCGCCGCGAGGTCGACGCGCCGGTCCAGGACCGCCGTGGTCGCATTGCGCTCGGCCGCGGTCACGAACTCGGTCGGGTCGAAGCTCTGCAGGGCGAGGTAGAGGATCGTCGCCCCGGTCGCGAGGCCCGCGACCATCCAGGCCATGCGCGGGACGACGCGGACGTTCTGCGCGAGCATGTCGGCCGTCGCGCCGTACAGCGCGGGATTCAACCCGAGCGTGAGCCCGAGCCCCACGAGCGTGGTGAGCGCCACCGCCCAGCGCGTGAGGTCCTCCACGTCGGGGCTCCTCTCGGGCGGGGCGGATCCCGGATGCCACGGGTCGTGCCATCGTATCGGCGCGGCGCGGGTGGCCCCGGCCGCGTCACCCGAGCGGCAACGGCGACACCGGTTTGGTCACGGCGAAGGCGAACGTCGTGTCGATCGACGCGAGCGAGGGAATGGCCCGAAGATTCTCGCGGAGGAGGCGCTCGTACTCCTCGAAGCTCGGGGTGACGATGCGCACGAGGTAGTCCCAGTCGCCGGCGAGCAGATGCGCCTCCACGATGTGCGGGATCGCGCGGAGGCGCTCCTCGACGGCATCCACCGTCGCCCCCTCGTGGGAGGCGAGCCGCAGCCGGACGAAGGCGGTGATCGTGAGATCCACGGCCTTCGGCGACACCACCGCACGGTAGCCCTCGATGATCCCGGCCTGTTCCAACTGGCGGACACGGCGCAGACACGGCGACGGAGAGAGCCCGACCCGGTCCGCGAGGTCCTGGTTGGAGACCCGGCCGTCTTGCTGCAGCGCATGCAGGATGCGGAGATCGATCTCATCGAGGGAGTGCATGAGGCAGATTCTGCCAATTCGACCGCGTTGTCGGCAATATTCGCAATCGGCTGCGCGCGGCGGATTCCTACGCTGGCGACGTGACCACCTTCGCGCTCGCCCCGCGGCCGACCCTCTCCCGCCGCCTCGTCGTCGGCTCGGCCGCTCTCGCCGGCGTCGTCGCCCTCTGGTCGGCGTTCGCGCTGTCGACCCGCGCTCTCGAGACCACCGGACTGACGACGGCGGATGCCGCGATCCTCCGCTTCGCCGTCCCCGCGGTCGTGCTGGCTCCATGGATTCCGCGGACGCTCCGCGCCCTGCGGGGCGCGGGCGCCGGGGCTCTCGCCCTCGTGCTCCTCGCCGGCATCCCGCACTTCCTCCTCTTCGCCTGGGGCGCGCAGCTCACCTCGGCGGGACTCACCGGGCTGCTCGTCCCGGGGACCGTCCCCCTCTTCGTCACGCTGGTGCTCTTCCTGCGCCACCGCGCTCGCCTCTCCCGCCGACGCCTCTTGGCTCTCGCCGCGATCGTCGTCGGAGTCGCGGCGAGCGCGACCCTCCGCGGTGGAACGGCCGATCTCGGCGGGATCGCGATCCTGCTGGCCGCGGGCCTGGTCTGGGCGCTCTACACGCTGGGGCTGGCATCCCTCCGACTGGACCTCGTGAGCGTGATCGTCGTGATCAGCGTCACCTCCACGATGGTCGCGCTCGCCTTGGCCCTGACCGGAGCGATGCCATCGCACCTCCTCGACGGCACCGTGCCGTGGTCGCAGATCGGGACCTACGCCCTCGTGCAGGGCGCGGGCACCGGACTGCTCTCGACCGCCTGCTACGTCGTCGCGGTCAAGAACCTCGGCAGCAGTCTGGCCTCCAGCGCCGGCGCCTTGAGCCCCGTGCTCACCGCCGTGGTGGCGGTTCCGCTGCTCGGCGAGCCGATCACCGCCGGTCTCGCGGTCGCTCTCGCGCTGATCGTGTCGGGGGTCGCGCTGTTCCACCTCGCTCCGCGGCGCTGAGGCGGCGGCATCCATTCTTCGCACCGCTCCGAATACGGTGTGACGGGCCCGCCGCGCGTGCCCATCGGAGACGAGGGATGCCATGACCACCGAGACCGCCGGCGCACGCGCCATCCGCCGACCCCGCGCGTGGATCTGGGCCCCACTCGCCGGGATCGTGTCGGCCCTGGCCCTGCTCGGCAGCGCCGAACTGCTGGCTGCGCTCGTCGCGCGGGAAGCGAGCCCCGTCCTCGCGGTGGGGTCCTTCATCGTCGACATCGTGCCGCGCCCGTTGAAGGAGCTCGCGATCACGCTGTTCGGGGAGTCCGACAAGATCGCCTTGCTCGCCGGGGTGGGCCTCGGGGCCCTCGTCGCGGCAGCGGTGGCGGGGCTGCTCGAGTACCGCTTCCGCCGGAGCGGGGCGATCCTGCTCGCGATCGGCGGCGCGCTGGCGACCGCGGCGATCGTCACGCGCGCGGGAGCCAGCGCCCTCGCCTGGCTGCCGCCCGTCGTCGGCACCCTCGCGGGTGTGGCGCTGCTGCTGATCCTGACGGCGCGGCTGCGGCGCTGGGTCGCCGCTGCCGTCGCGCACGACGCCCCCGCCGCCGGGGTCGATCGCCGCGGCTTCTTCCTCGTGTCGGGGATCGCCGCGGCGACCGCGATCGTCGTCGGCGTCGGTGCCCGAGTCGTCAACGTCGCGACGGCATCGGTCGCCGCCGCGCGGGACGCCCTGCGCATCCCCGCCGCGCGCACCACCGTCACGGTGCCCGCCGGGGCCGACCTGGGCGTTCCCGGGATCACGCCGGTCATCACCCCCAACGCGGACTTCTACCGCGTCGACACCGCTCTCACCGTCCCCAACGTCGACCCCACGACGTGGAGACTGTCGATCGAGGGGATGGTCGACACTCCGATCGAGCTGAGTTTCGACGACCTCGTCGGCATGGGCCTCGACGAGTACGGCGTCACACTCACCTGCGTCTCGAACGAAGTCGGCGGCAACCTCGTCGGCAACGCGATCTGGACCGGCGTGCCCATCCGCGACGTCCTCCGCAAGGCGGGTCCGCAGAGCGGGGCCGACATGGTGCTCTCCGAGAGCGTCGACGGGTACACGGCATCCACTCCCCTCGCGTCTCTGGTCGACGACGACCTGGATGCCATCTTCGCGGTCGCCATGAACGGAGAACCCCTGCCGTTCGAGCACGGCTTCCCGGTGCGGATGGTCGTTCCGGGCCTGTACGGCTACGTCTCGGCGACGAAGTGGGTGACGAAGCTGACGGTGACGCGCTTCGACGAGGCCGAGGCGTACTGGACCCCGCGCGGCTACGCGGCCGAAGCCCCCATCAAGATGTCGTCGCGCGTGGACACCCCCAAGATCGGAACGCCCGTCTCCGCCGGCGCGGTGGTCATCGCCGGGATGGCCTGGGCGCAGCCCATCGGTGTGCAGGCGGTCGAGGTCAGCATCGATGACGGGGACTGGCAGCAGGCGACCCTCTCGACGCCGATCAACGACCAGTCCTGGGTGCAGTGGAAGCTCGACTGGAACGCCGACGCCGGCGCACACTACATCGTCGTGCGCGCGCGGGACAAAGCGGGCAACCTGCAGATCCAGGAGCAGGCGGCGATCGCTCCGAACGGGTCGAGCGGATGGCAGCGCACGCTCGTGACCGTCAGCTGAGCCGTGCGTCGCCTCCCCGAGAAGGGCTGTCAAGTACTGGTGCCCGCGGCCGTCGCCGGTCAAGATCGGAGAATGCCCTCAGCAAGCATTCCCGATCGTTCCGCCGTGCGCGGATGAGCGCCCCCGAGCAGCCTCCGCGGGATTCTCCGCCGGCCCACGTCCCCCACGGTCAAGACCGTCCTCTCGCCAGCTTCCGGCGCGTCCTGCCGACCGACTGGGACGAGCAGGTCGATCTCTTCGCGATCGTCAAACTGGACGGCGGCGGTTTCGTCCGCGGGTGGAACCTCGGTGCACAACTCATCAAGGGCTACACCGAGGACGAGGTCATCGGATCGCACTTCTCTCGCTTCTATCGCGACGAGGACCGGCGGCGGGGCGTGCCCGATCGCCTACTGGCCGCTGCTCAGCGCGACGGACACGTCGAGGACACGGGTTGGCGCGTCCGGCGGGACGGCTCCGAGTTCTGGGCGCGAGTGACGATCTCGGCCATCCGGAGCGAACAGGGACAGGTGCTCGGCTTCGTGAAGATCGTGCGCGATCTCACGAGCGAGAAGCAGGTCGCGGACGAGCAAGCGGCGCTCCAGCGCACCTTCGCCCATGACCTCATCTCCCCCGTGACGGCTCTGCGCGGATACCTCGACCTCCTCGGCGAGGAACTGCCCGCCGATCACCGGCTGCTGCGGCTGGCCTGCGAGGCGAGCGACCACCTCGTCGCGATGGCGCAGGCCCTCATGACCGACGCCGCGACGGGGCCCGAGCGCGGCGAACGCCAGGCGACACTCGATCTCATCGCGCGCGGCGCCGTCGCCCTCGTCCTCCCCGGAGAGGGGCCCGGGCGCGTCGTCTTCGGGCGAATGGATGCCGTGGCCGTCAAGGGCGACATCCTGGGTCTGCGCCGCGCGGTGGCGAACGTGCTCGAGAACGCCGCGAAGTACTCCGACGACGAGATCACGATCGAGGCGTACGAGACGGACGAAGGGGCGGTGGTGTCGGTGACCGATCGGGGTCGTGGCATCCATCCCGAGGATCTCGCGCGCATCGTGGAGGAGGGCGAGCGCGGACGCTTCGCCGACGCGTACGACGGCGGCCAAGGCATCGGTCTCGCCAGCGTGCAGCGCATCGTGACCGCGCATCATGGCCTCCTGCGACTCAGCAGCGAGCCCGGGGTGGGCACCCGCGTGACCATCACGATCCCGCGGGCCGAAGAGCTAGACCTCTGAGGTCGCCAGCGTCGCTCCGGCGCGCTGGATCTCGTCCAGGGCGGCCGCGCTCGACTCGGGGTGCACGCCCGCGACGAGATCCGTGAACACGCGGACCGTGCGACCCGCGGCGACGGCGTCGAGAGCGGACGCGCGCACGCAGTAGTCCGTCGCGATCCCCGCGATGTCGATGTCGCGGATGCCGTGTGCGTCGAGGATGTCGGCCGCGGTCTGTCCGTCGTCCGAGACCCCCTCGAACAGGGAGTAGGCCGGGCGCCCCTGCCCCTTCTTGAGGTGGTGCGTCACGCGGCTCTCGTCGAACACCGCGTCGTACTCGGCACCCTCGGTGCCCGCGACGCAGTGCACGGGCCACGAGTCGACGAAGTCGGGGGTGGCCGAGAAGTGACCGCCGTTGTCGTCGTCGCCGTGGTGCCAGTCGCGGGAGGCGACGATCACGGTGTACTCGTCGGCGTGCGCGGCGAGGTGGCGCGAGATCCGCTCCGCGACCGCGTCACCCCCGTCGACTCCGAGAGCCCCGTGCTCGGTGAAATCGTTCTGGACATCCACGATGAACAGCGCCCTGGTCATGAGTCGAGCCTACGCGCGCTCGCGCGGGTGGCGGGTGCTGTGCCGGCCGAGGTGGCGGGTGCGGTGCTCGCGCCGGTGGCGGGCGCTGCGCCCGCGCGGGTGTCGGGTCCAGCGCTCGCGCGGCGCACGGGCTCCGCGCCGCCGCGCTCGCGCCGCCAGAGCTTCGACGGCCACCAGATCGCGGCGCCGAGATCGTACGCGAACGCCGGGACGAGCAGCGAGCGCACGACGAACGTGTCGAGCAGCACGCCGAACGCGACGATGAACGCGAGCTGGGCGAGGAAGAGGATGGGGATCACGCCCAGCGCGGCGAAGGTCGCCGCGAGCACGAGCCCGGCCGAGGTGATGACGCCGCCCGTCGCGACGAGCCCGCGGAGGATGCCGGCCCGGGTCCCGTGCGCGAGCGACTCCTCCCGCACCCGCGACATGAGGAAGATGTTGTAGTCCACTCCGAGCGCGACGAGGAAGACGAAGCCGTACAGCGGCACCGACGGATCGGCTCCGGGGAAGCCGAGAGGACCGTTGAAGACGAGCGCGCTCACGCCGAGCGCGGCCCCGAACGACAGGATCACCGTGCCGATGAGGATCAGCGGGGCCACGATCGAACGCAGCAGCGCCATGAGGATGAGCAGGATCACCGCCAGCACGATCGGGATGATGAGGGTGCGATCGCGGATCGACGTGTCGATCGAGTCGATGTCGGTCGCCGTCACCCCGCCGACGAGCGCGGTCCCCTCCCCCAGCTCGGTCGCGAGATCCACCCGCAGCTGACGGACGGCATCGTCGGCCGCGCTCGAGTCCGCGGTGTCGGCGAGCGTCGCCGCGAAGAGCACGTCGCCGTCGGACACGGTGGGCGCGGGCACGGGAGTCCCGGGCGGGCCGAACGCCGTGGTCACGAGAGCGCCGTCGACCGCTTCGACGGGCGCCTGTCCCCCGGGGACATCGGAGGAGAGGACCGCGACCGAGTCGATGCCGTTCGCCCGATCGAGCACCTCGACGGCCGCGGCCGCGCGCCCCTCGGGAACGAGCACGTAGGCGGGGCTCCCCGAGCCGCCCGGGAAGTGCGCGGCGAGCGCCGCCTGCCCGTCGCGGGCCTCGGAGGCGCCGAGCACCAGGTCGCTGGAGGGGACGCCGTCGGCGCGGAGCTGCGTGAGCCCGGCGCAGGCCGCGAGGAGGACGACCGTGCAGACGATCCAGATCGGGCGCGCCCGCCGCGCCACGAGCCGCGCTTGACGCGGCCAGAGACCTTTGACGGGGGCGGTGAGGTCGTCGGGGAGGTCGGCGGCACCCGGCTTCGGGAGGAACGGCCAGAACGCGGCGCGCCCGAAGAGGGCGAGCAGGGCCGGCAGGAACGTCAGAGCCGACAGCACGGCGAACGCGATGCCGATCGACGCGATCGGACCGAGGGCACGATTGGTCGCGAGGTCCGACAGGAGCAGGCACAGGAGCCCGGCGATCACGGTGCCGCCCGACGCCAGGATCGGCTCGAACGCCCCCTTCCAGGCCCGGATCGTGGCATCCCACCTCTTCTCCCCCGCGCCGATCGCCTCGCGGAACCGCGCCACGTACAGCAGCGCGTAGTCGGTCGCGGCGCCGATGACGAGGATGAACAGGATGCCCTGCACCTGTCCGTTCAGCACCACGATCCCGGCGAACGCGAGCCACCACACCGTCAGCAGCGCCACGCACAACGCGAACACCGATGTCAGCAGCACGAGGATCGGCAGCAGGGGCGATCGGTAGACGACCACGAGGATCACGAACACCGCCCCGAGCGCCACGATCAGCAGCAGCCCGTCGATGCCGAGGAAGCCCTTGACGAGATCGGCCGTGAACCCGGCGGGGCCGGTCACCCACGCCTGCACTCCTGTCGGGACATCGCTCGCGACGAGCGTGCGCACGGCCTCGACGACCTCGCGCACCTCGCCGGAGCTGTCGATCGGCAGGAAGATCTGCGCGGCCCGGCCGTCTTCGGAGACGACAGGCGGGGAGGCCTCCCCCTCCACCCCCTCGAGGTCCGCCGCCGCCGTCGCAAGGGCCCCCAGCGCGGTGAGTTGCGCATCCGAAAGAGCGCTGCCGTCCGTGGTCTCGGCGACGATCAGGGCCGGGATCGTGTCGCCGCCGGTGAAGTCGGTGAGACGCTCGCTGACACGGGTGGCGTCCGCCGACTGCGGCAGGAACGACGACTGGTCGTTCGTCGCGACCTCGTCGACCTTGCCGAAGAACGGACCGCCGATCGAGCCACCGACCACCCACAGCAGGACGAGCAGACTCGGGATGCCGACCCGCAGCCACCGCGAGACGCGGGGCGCGACGCGATCGCGGCGAGAAGCGGGAGGCGCGGCGCGGCGTGAGGTTCGGTGCGACATATCGCTAGCTTATCTAGCGACATAGTCGTCGCGCCAGTCGTCTCGTCCGTCGTCGCGCCGGTCGTCACCCCCGGGCGAACAGCACCACGACCGACAGCACGAAAGCGACGAGCCCGAGCCCGAGGATTCCTGCCGCGAGCAGCGAGACGAACCTCACCACGGGCGACGAGCGGGTGAGCCGCATCCGATGCGCGCTCCCCCGGCGGAAGAAGATGTCCGCCATGTCGGCGGCCCCGATCTTCGCGTCGTCGTGGGCGGACAGCGGCGCCTCGTTGACCCCGCCGCGCTCGTCGAACCACCGCACCACGCGACCGCCGTCGACCTCCTCGACGACCGCGCGGACGGGAAGCCACGTCCCGTCGGCGAGGAGCAGCACGACGGCGACGATCGCGAGCAGCGCTCCCCCGCCCAGCCCCACCCACGTGAAGATCTCGATGACGGCATCGAGGGCGTTCGACACGGGTACTCCTGCGGGGACGCGGACGGGGAGGGACGCCGTCGCGCGAAGGCAGAACGGGTGCCGTCAGCCTAGCGGGCGGCCTCCCGCCGCCCCGCGCGGGCGGGGTCCGCGGAAGGGATGCCGCGCGCGAGGCGCCGCGTCCACACCAGCGCCAGGACGAGCGGCACCGCAGCGACCACACCGAACGACATGTCGATCAGCTGCCACCCCAGGGGCAGGCCGCGCACCGCGCCCGCGATGGCCGCGAGCGGCACGATCCCGGCGCACGCGAGGAGCCCCACACGATCACCCAGACGTTTCGCACGGGATCGATGAGAGGACCGACGAAGGCCACGGCGATGAGGAGGTGGGCGAACGCCAGCCAATCCGTGCCGTAAGCCAGGAACGGGTACGCCACGGCGGTGGCATCCAGTCCCTCGGCGACGTGATTCACCCACCACACCGCGCCCGGGAGGACGGCGTCCACGTTCAGCTGCGCCAGCACGTCGCGCGCGACGGCGAGCTCCTCGCGAAGAGGAAAGGCGGTCACCCCGCTCACGACGAGTCCGAAGACCACCACGGCGAGGCAGAACCGGATGCGGCGGAGAAGAGCGGATGCGAGGGTCATACGGCCTCCAGGGTGTGATCCCGAGCGTAGGGCGGCACCGTCCCCCGCGCCGGTCGATGCTTCGACGGCGAGCGACCGCCACGGCCGAACCCGCCGAATCCCTCTTGTCGGCGATGAGCGGGCAGCGCTAGCGTCGCGCACAGCCGCATCCCGTGCTCCCCCTCTGACTGGAGATGTCAATGTCGACTCCATCCGCTCCTTCCGGCCTCCCGCGCCGAGCTCTGTTCACGACGGCGGTCGCCGCCGCTGCCGGGGTGGTCGCCGCGACGGCGTCCACGACCCCCGCCGCCGCGGCCCCCGGCACCACCGCGTGGGCTCTGGGAGGGAACTCCGGCGTCACGAGCGACGGCTCGAACTTCCTCGGCCCGACGAACGCCGGCGCACCGCTGATCTTCAAGACGTACTCGTCCACGGGATCGGCCGTCTCCGAGCGCATGCGGGTCGCTTCGAACGGTAACGTCGGCATCGGCACCACCGCCCCCGACAGCAAACTCCACGTGGTCACCCAGAACACCGCCGTCAAGGCGACGACGACCGGCAGCACGACCATTTCACGAGCCGTCTCAGCGAGCGCCACGGCCGGCACAGCCCTCTTCGGCCAGTCCAAGAGCGGGCTCGGCGCCGACCTGCGCTCGACGTCCGCCGCAGCCCTCCAGGCGACGTCGACGAACTACTACGGCGTCATCGCCTCGGGCCCGTCGGGAGGAGTCCTCGGAACCTCGGCGAACTACGGCGTCATCGGCAACGGCAACAACGTCGGCGGGTACTTCTCCGGACCCACCGGCGTCTACGGCTCGACCGCGGGCGCCACCGCGATCCTGGGCACCAACACCAACGTCGATTCGGGCGTCGGCGTGCGCGGCACCGGGCGGATCGGCATCCATGCTCAGGCATCCGTCACCGGCACCGCGCAGGCGTTGCTCGCCGAGGGTGGCCAGTACTCCGTGTACGGCAGCGGCGGGACCACGGCCGGCGTCCGCGGCGACTCCGCCTACGTCGGCGTCTGGGGTCAGGGAACGGCGTGGGGCCTGTACGGGGCTGCCACGGGGACGTCCGGACAGAACTACGGCGTGTACGGCACGACCTCGAGCCCCGACGGGTACGCGATGTTCGCGCAGGGGCGCGTGCACGTCAACGGGACCCTCAGCAAGAGCGCCGGGTCGTTCAAGATCGACCACCCCCTCGACCCCGACAACAAGTGGCTCTCGCATTCTTTCGTCGAGTCGCCCGACATGATGAACGTCTACAACGGCATCATCGTCACCGACGATGCCGGGCGCGCGACCGTCGCCCTCCCCGACTACTTCGAGGCGCTCAACCGCGACCCGCGTTATCAGCTCACCGTCATCGGCGACTTCGCGCAGGTCGCGGTCTCACGGGAGGTCGAGGGCAACTCCTTCGACATCCGCTCGGACCGGGGCGGCGTGAAGGTGTCGTGGCAGGTGACCGGCATCCGGCACGACTCCTACGCCGAAGCCCACCCGATCCTCGTCGAGGAGGAGAAGACCGAAGCCGACCGGGATGCCGCGGGCTCGACCGCCCGCCACGGGTCGTCCGCGGGAGATCCCCGCGCGCCGAAGGGCCCGGACGCCGAGATTCCCGAGACGAAGGCTCCCCCGGCGCCGACGCTGCCGTGAACGACAGAAGGCCCGGGATCATCCCGGGCCTTCTGTGGTGGAGCCGCCTAAGGGAATCGAACCCTTGACCTATTCATTACGAGTGAATCGCTCTGCCGTCTGAGCTAAGGCGGCGTGTGCGCGCTGTCGCGTGCACGATCATCGATCTTACATGCTCCAGCGCGTCACGACGCACGCGTCAGTAGTCGCCGGTCGCCGAGCGGTCCGCGAGGATGTCACGGCTCGACGACAGACCCAGCCGGGTCGCTCCCGCGGCGATCATCTCTTCGGCCGCCGCGCGGGTGCGGATGCCCCCGGATGCCTTGACCTCGGCGCGGTCGCCGACGGTGCGCTTCATGAGCTCCACCGCGTGCGCACTGGCCCCGCCGGCGGGGTGGAATCCGGTGGAGGTCTTCACGAAGTCGGCCCCGGCCGCGACAGCAGCCTCGCACACCGCGACGATCGCGTCGTCCGAGAGCGCGGCCGATTCGATGATGACCTTGAGGACCGTGGGCGCGGGCGCGGCCGTGCGCACGGCGCGGATCTCGGTCTCGACGACCTCGTAGCGTCCCTCGATCGCCGCACCCACGTCGATGACCATGTCGATCTCGTCGGCGCCCTGAGCCACGGACAGCGCGGCCTCGGCCGCCTTGACCTCGGCGTGGTGTTTGCCGCTGGGGAAGCCGCAGACGACCGCGACCTTGAGCCCCGCGGGCACCTCGACCGGCAGGAACGACGGCGACAGGCACACGCTGTAGGTGCCCAGCTCGGCCCCCTCGGCGATGACGCGCTCGACGTCGGCGCGGGTGGCCTCGGGCTTGAGCAACGTGTGGTCGATGTAGCGGGCCAGGTCGGTGACGGGCGCGGTCATGGGGACTCCTTCGGGTGGGACGTGAACCAGCCTAGGCGGCGGGCCGACGGAGGCGGGCCCGACCCGGCGTGAGAGGGGCACCCGCATCTCACTCGCAGCGCAGGCCGTCCTCGGGGACGGTGCCGTCGATGAGGTAGTCGTCGACGGCGTCGTCCACGCACGACTTGCCCTTGTTGTAGCCGAGGTGCCCTTCACCGACGTTCGTGATGAGGACGCCCTGGGAGAGCTGCTCGGCGAGTCGCTGTGCACCCACGTACGGGGTGGCGGGGTCACCGGTCGTCCCGATCACGACGATGGGCGGGGAGCCCTCCGCCGTGATGGCACCGCGCGTGCCGGTGGGCGGCACGGGCCACGAGGCGCACACGTCGACGCCCTCCCAGTACGGTGCCGTCGTCGGGGCGGCCTCGGCCAGGCGCTGACGGAACGCCGCGTCGTCGGCATCCGATCCCTCGTCGGGATAGTCCATGCAGTTGTACGCGATGAAGGCCTCCATCGTGTTGCTGGCGTAGCGCCCGCCCTGGCGATCGTTGTAGAAGTCGGCGAGCTGGAACGCGACGTCGGCGCGGCCGTTGCCCACGTCGGACAGCGCAGATCGGAGGTAGGACCAGCTGTCCTGGCTGTACAGCGCGGCGACGATGGCCGTCATCAGGGTGTCTCCCCCGAGCCGGCGCCCGTCGCTGGCGGTGATCGGGCGGGCGTCGACCCGCGCGAGCGTCGCCGCGAGGTCGGCCATCGCATCGTCGACGGACCCCCCGTAGGGACAGTCGGAGGTCGTGAGGCAATCGGCCATGAAGGCGCGCAGCGACTGCTCGAAGCCCTCGGCCTGCCCGATCGAGGAGTCGGACTGCGACAGGGTGGGGTCGATTCCCCCGTCGAGGACCATGCGTCCGACGCGCTCGGGGAAGAGCCCGGCGTAGGTGGTCCCGAGGAAGGAGCCGTACGAGAAGCCGAGGTAGTTCAGCTTCGGGTCGCCCAGCACCGCGCGCAGCAGATCCATGTCGCGCGCGGAGTTCTCGGTGCTGATGTAGGGCAGGATGCCGTCGCTGTTCGCGTTGCACGCCTGCGCGAAGGCGGCGGCGCGCTCGTTCAACGCCTGCTCCCGCTCGGCGCTGCCCCGCGCCCCCGGGGGGATGTCGTAGAAGTAGCTGTCGAGGCCCTTCGCGTCGTAGCAGCTGACGGCCGTCGACTCGCCGACACCGCGCGGGTCGAAGCCGATCACGTCGTAGGCGTCGGAGAGCTTCTGGTCGACGAGGATCGACAGGGACGACTTCACGAGAGCGACCCCGCTCGCGCCGGGACCGCCGGGATTGGTCAGAAGAGAGCCCAGCGGCTTGCCGGAGGTCGCGCGGTGGCGCACGACGGCGAGCTGCAGATCGCCCTTAGAGGGGTCGCTGTAGTCGCGCGGAGCCGTCACCGTGGTGCAGTCGAGACCGACGCCGCACTCCTGCCAGGCCAAGGCCTGCGAGTAGTACGGGAGCAGTTCTTCGGAGATGCCGTCGGTCTGAGGGGCGAGCGACGGGCCCGGGGCGGGCGCCGCGGGCGGGATCTGGGCGTAGAGGCAGCCCGAGAGCGCGAGGACGGCGGTGGCAAGGCCCGCGACCAGCGCGACGAGACGACGCCGCGCGTTCACGGGGCCGACCCGTCGGCGATGGTGATGAGCAGGCTCTCGAGTGCGAGCAGGGGTGCCGCGTTCTGCTCGAGGTTCCGCCGCGTGTCGGAGATCCGGTCGAGCACGCCCAGCGTGCGCGCCGTCGACCACTCTGCGGCGAGCGCCCGAAGGTCGTCGATGCGCTCGCTGTTCACGAGGTCGGTGTCTCGGCCGAACTGCAGCATGACGACATCGCGGAAGAGCGACTGGAGGTCGGTCAGCACGCGGTCGATGCCGTCGCGGAGGCTCCGTGTCGCGCGGCGCTTCTGGTCGTCTTCGAGGGCGTTCACCTGCCCGCGCACGGACGGCGGGACCGCCGCCCCCTCGGCGACGCCGAGCGTGCGCAGGAGGTTCCGTCGCTCCTCTTCGTCGCGGGTGGCGGTCAGCGCCTTGGCGTCGTCGGTCGCCAGGCGGACGATGCGTCCGGCGACCTCGACCGCGTCGCCGATTCCGCGGACACCGAGGACCGCGGCGAGCGTCTCGGCGCGGCGGGCCCGGGCGTCGTCGTCGGTCGCGAGACGCTGGGCCATCCCGATGTGACGCTGCGCGTGACGCGCCGACTCTTCGGCGACGTCGGGCGCGACGCCCGTGCGCTCGACGATGAGGGCCGCGACGTCGGAGACGGAGGGCTCGCGCAGACGCAGCACGCGCACGCGTGAGCGGATGGTGGGCAGCAGATCGGCGTCGCTCGGCGCGCACAGCACCCAGACGGTCTGCTCCGGCGGTTCTTCGAGCGCCTTCAGCAGAACGTTGGAGGTGCGCTCCGCCATGCGATCGGCGTCTTCGACGACGATCACGCGATGCCGCCCCAGGGAGGGCGCGAACGACGCGCGCTCGACGAGGCGGCGCGCTTCGTCGATGCGGATCACGACCTGCTCGGTGCGCAGGGCCGTGAGGTCGGGATGCGTGCGGGCGATCACCTGGCGCTGCGCGTGTTCGTCGCCGGGCTCGGCGATGAGCGCGGCCGCGAAGGCGTACGCGAGGGTGGATCGGCCCGATCCGGGCGGACCCGTGATGAGCCAGGCGTGCGCGAGAGCGGAGGGGTCGGACGCGGCCGCCTGCAGCGTCTCGACGGCGTCGGGCTGGCCCCAGACCGCGTCCCAGGGGAACGGCGCGGGAACGGCGACGTCGGGAGAGGAGTCCAGCACGGCGGGCATGCGTTCCACCCTAGACGGGGGTTCCGACACCGCCGCTGGCGATCCGCTGTGCGCGCGCCGAGCGACCCGCACCGAGACGGGCCCGTGGGAGACCACCCGCCGCAGGCTGCGCGGCCCTGCCCCTGCGCGAGGGCGTCAGACGAGACGGGATGCCACGGCCTCGCGCACGCGGCTCGCCAGCGCGGGCACGGGCTGACGGGCATCCAGCACGACGAACCGCTCCGGCTCGGCCGCGGCGAGTGCGAGGAAACCATCGCGCACGCGGGCGTGGAACTCGCCCTTCTCCGCCTCGAGCCGGTCGAACGGCTTCTCCTCGGCGTCGAGTCGCGAGCGAGCCGCAGCGGGGTCGAGGTCGAGGAGCACCGTCAGGTCGGGCAGCAGCCCACCCGTCGCCCAGAGCGACAGGTCGCGGATGTCATCCGCGTCGAGCACTCTTCCGGCCCCCTGGTACGCGACCGAGGAGTCCAGATACCGGTCCTGGATGACGACGTCCCCCCGCGCGATCGCCGGCCGCACCACGGTCTCGATGTGGTGGGCCCGGTCGGCGGCGTAGAGGAGCGCCTCGGCGCGCGGCGCGATGTCGCCCCGGTGGTGCAGCACGATGTCCCGGACGAGAACGCCCACGTCGGTGCCCCCGGGTTCGCGGGTCCGCACGACCTCGCGGTCGTTCTCGCGCAGCCATTCCTCCAGTAGCGCGGCCTGCGTGGTCTTGCCCGCCCCGTCACCGCCCTCGAACGTGACGAACAGACCGGGTCCTCCGGCCGTCGCGGCGCGAGGAGCGCGCGGCGGCCGGGTCGGGTCCTCGGTCACGACTTCTTCGCCGGAGCCTTGCGCGTGGTCGTCGTCTTGCGCGCGGCGGTCTTCTTCGGTGCCGGTCCCTTGGCGCGCTTGTCGGCGATGAGCTCGACCGCTCGCTCGAAGGTGATGGCCATCGCGTCTTCGCCGCGGGGAACCGTGGCGTTGGTCTCCCCGTCGGTGACGTACGGGCCGAAGCGACCGTCCTTGAGCTTGATCGGCTTTCCGCTGACGGGGTCGGCGTCGAACTCCTTGAGGGCGCTCGAGGCCCGCCGTGCGCCGTACTTGGGCTCGGCGTACTTGGCGAGGGCCTCTTCGAGCGTGATGTCGAAGATCTGCTTCTCGTCGTCGAGCGACCGGGAGTCGGTGCCCTTCTTCAGGTACGGACCGAAGCGCCCGTTCTGCGCGGTGATCTCGGCGCCGGATTCGGGGTCGGTCCCGACGACGCGCGGGAGCGACAGCAGCTGCAGCGCCGTGTCGAGGTCGATGGTGTCGACCGACATCGAACGGAACAGCGACGCGGTACGCGGCTTGGGGGCCGCCTCCTTCTTCGTCGTCTTCTTCTTCGGCTGCTCGATCACCTCGCCCGTGGCGGCGTCGACCTCTTCGGGCTCCTCGGGCTCGAGCTCCTGCACGTAGGGGCCGAAGCGCCCGTCCTTGACGACGATCAGCTTGCCGTTCTCGGGATTCTCCCCCAGCACGCGATCGCCGGCCACGGGGGCGTCGATGAGCTCCTGCGCCTTCTCGGGGGTGAGCTCGTCGGGCGCGAGGTCTTCGGGGATGTTGACGATGCGCGGCTTGGCCTCGGGATCGGCGCCGGGCTCGGTCACCTCGAGGTAGGGGCCGTACTTGCCGAAGCGGAGCGTGGCGGTGTCGGTGATCCGCGTCGAGTTCAGCTCGCGCGCGTCGATCTCGCCGAGGTTGTCGACGATGTGGCGCAGGCCGATCTGCTTGTCGGAGCCGAAGTAGAACTCCTTGAGCCACTCGGTGCGACGTTGCTCGCCGCGGGCGATCGCGTCGAGGTCGTCTTCGAGAGCCGCGGTGAAGTCGTAGTCGACGAGGTCGGCGAAGTGCTCCTCGAGCAGGCGCACCACGCTGAAGGCGAGCCAGCTCGGGACGAGCGCCTGCCCGCGCTTGGTGACATAGCCGCGATCGAGGATCACGCCGATGATGCTGGCGAAGGTCGACGGACGACCGATGCCCTTCTCCTCGAGCGCCTTGACGAGACTGGCCTCGGTGTAGCGCGGCTTGGGCGAGGTGCTGTGCCCCTTGGGCTCGACATCGCTCACGGCCAGCTCGTCGCCCACGGTCACCGCGGGCAGCGACTGGTCCTCGTCCGCGTCGCGGCCGTTGCGCTTCTCGTCGGCACCCTCCTCGTACGCCTCGAGGAAGCCCTTGAAGGTGTACACGGTTCCGGATGCCGCGAACTCGGCGACCTTCTCCCCCGCCTGGACGGTGAGGGTCACTGTCGTGGTCTCGTACTTGGCATCCGCCATCTGGCTGGCGACGGTGCGCTTCCAGATGAGGTCGTACAGCTTCTGCTCGTCGCGATCGAGCGAGGATGCGACGGACGCCGGGGTGCGGAAGTTCTCGCCCGAGGGGCGGATGGCCTCGTGCGCCTCCTGCGCGTTCTTCGACTTGCTCTTGTAGACACGGGGGTTGGCCGGCACGGCCTTGTCGCCGTACAGCGAGACCGCCTGCGCTCGCGCCGCCGAGATCGCCTGGGCGGACAGTGCGACCGAGTCGGTTCGCATATAGGTGATGAAGCCCTTCTCGTAGAGCCGCTGCGCGACGCCCATGGCGTGCTTGGCGCTCATGGAGAGCTTGCGACCGGCCTCCTGCTGCATCGTGGAGGTCGTGAAGGGCGCTCGCGGGCTGCGGGTGCCGGGCTTGGCCTCGACCTTCGCGACCGTCGCTCGCCCCGCGGCGGTGACGGCGTCGGCCAGGGCGCGCGCCTGTGCTTCGTCCAGGACCACGACGGCCTTCTTGAGCTGGCCGTTGTCGTCGTAGTCGCCGCCGCGCGCGATGGGGGCTCCGTCGAGACGGTTCAGACGCGTGGTGAAAGAGGACCCCGCCTGCGAGGCGACCGCCTCGACGTCCCAGTACGACGCGGAGACGAACGCCATGCGCTCGCGCTCGCGCTCGACGACCATGCGGGTCGCGGCGGACTGGACGCGGCCTGCGCTGAGCGCCGTCCCCTCGCGGCCCGAGCCGACCTTGCGCCACAGGACGGGAGAGACGTCCCACCCGTAGAGACGGTCGAGGACGCGACGGGTCTCCTGCGCGTCGACGAGAGAGACGTCGAGTTCGCGGGTGTGCTCCGCGGCTTCGCGGATGGCGTCCTTCGTGATCTCGTGGAAGATCATGCGGCGCACGGGCACCTTGGGCTTCAGGACCTCGAGGAGGTGCCACGCGATGGCTTCGCCCTCGCGGTCACCATCAGTGGCCAGCAGGACTTCGTCGGCCGTCTTGAGCGCGCGCTTGAGCTCGGCGACGGTCTTGGTCTTGCGGTCGTTGACGACGTAGTAGGGATCGAAGTCGTTCTCGACGTCGATGGAGTACTTGCCGTATGCCGCCTTCTTGTCGGCCGGGATCTCTTTCTTGGACGCGAGATCGCGGATGTGCCCGACCGAGCTGAGGACCTCGTAGTCGTCACCGAGGTATCCCTGAATCGACTTCATCTTGGTCGGGGACTCGACGATGACGAGCTTCTTGCCGTTTGCCACTGGGGTCCTTTCTTCGCTGCACACCATACACACGCATTCCTGGTGGGGTTCCCGGAGACCGCTCGGGCGGTCTCTTCGGGTGGACCGGCTCGAGAGTGTGCATCGAACGGAATCCCACCGTACGCCGTCCCCACCGTCACCGTGGCGACGAGGCCGTCGAGGACGCACTCTTCGAGTGTCGCGCCACCGGCTGCCGCGATCGCCGCAGCCGCCTCGCACGGCACACCGTCGACGGCACCGCTCGCCGTGTCCGCGGCCGCGAGGGCGGCGGCATCCGCGGTTCCCGCGAGCTTCTGCGCCTGCACCGCCGCTCCGCCCGCAGCGGCGAGCGCGAGCGTCAAAGCGACGGTGACCGCCGTGATGCCGACGACGGAGACGGTCCCGGCCATCACCCGCCCCCGTCGAGTGCACAGGCGTGCGCCGATACGGGCGGGAGTGGGACCGAGAGCGGAACCGGCGCCGAGGCGTCGACGCACACCAGCCCGTCCCGGCGGGAGACCGATATCGACGCGCCGATCTCGCCGGCGGCGGCGAGGGCTCGAGCGTCGTCCCCTCGTCCGAGGAGGCGGGCCGACTCGGCGGACACGTGCTGGAGCCGCACGGCGGTCGCCGCCGACCCCAGCACGCCCACCGCGAGCGCGAGCACGATGATGACCGCCGGCACGGCGACCGCGAACTCCGCCGTCACCGACCCGCGCTCATCGAGAGGGACTCGTCTCACCGCGGGCTCCTCACTGGACGGTGAGCGCTCGACGAACGAGATCGGTCAGGATGCCGCGCACCTCATCGCTTCTCATGATGACGACGAGCAAGCCGGCGAACGCCACCGCGGCCATCGTGGCGATCGCGTACTCGGCGGTGGCCGCGCCCCGGTCGTCGAGGAAGAGCGACCCGGCGCGACGGTGCGTGAGCAACGGCAGCGTGTGGGCATCCGGGGCGGGGGTGACAGGGAACGGGAACGGGACAGTCATGGGAGACCTCTTTCGTCGGGTGGGGCGGGGGCGAGGGGGGAGCGGGGGCGAGGGGGGAGCGGGGAGGAGAAGGACGGGTCACAGCGGGGAGACTCCGGAGCGGAGCACGCCGATCATGAGCGGTGCCACAGCGAGGAGCAGGAAGGCGGGGAGCGTGCAGACGCCCAGCGGAAGAAGAAGACGCGTGGACAGCCGCGCCGCGGCTTCGCGTCCTTCGGTCCGCGCGGCGCGGCGAGCGAGCCACGCGTCGCCGCGCAAGAGTTCCCCGGCGGGAACGCCCGCGCGCACGGAGAGATCGAGTGTGGCCTCCGCGCGGCGCAGGTCGTCGTCCTCGGAGAGCGGTTCTCCACGTCGCTCCGCGGTGATCAGTGCGCGAGCGCGCTCGATCGACGCCCCGGCCGAGAGGGCGACGGCGAAGAGCTCCGCGGTCATCCCGGCGACGACTTTCGGAGGGTGCGCACGACGCGCCAGCCGCTGAGACCAGACCCGGGCGACGACCACCAGCGCGAGGCCCGCTCCCAGACACAGACGACCGGCCGGATCGGTGACGAGCACGCGCACCGTGTCGAACCCGAGGACCACGCCCAGCGGAACGCCCGCCAGCGGCAGTCCGGCGAGGAGCCGCGCCGTCGCGAGGGGCTCCGCCAGGGCGACGCGCACATCATCGGCGATGTCTCTCGCCTCGCGAAGCGACGTCGCCACGTCGCGAAGAGTGTCCGCCAGGGGCGCACCCACGGCGACCGCCACGGCCCAGACCGCCGCGATATCGAGCCAGCCCTGACCCGCCTTTCGCAGAACCGCCGCGACGTCGTCACCCACAGCGGCGGCGGCAGCAGCATCACGCGCAACCGGCCCGGAATCCTCGGCGAGATGTCGCCACGCCGCGGCAGCGCTGAGCCCGGCCGAGAGGAGTACCGCGAGTCGCATGATCGTGTCGAGCGGGTCCGCGTCCGCGGGGGGAGTTCGGCGGCGCACGGGCGTCATGTCCAGTGCTCCGGCTCGATCGAGAGGCGCCCGTCTCGGACGAGGGGGCGACCGACACCGACGATTCGACGACCGGCGGAGCTGCGCACGAGATGGATGACCGCGTCCAGGCCACTCTGCGCCTGCCGCGCCGTCGTTGACGCGTTCATCCCCGCCAGCGCGCCGAGGGCCTCGAGGCGAGCCGGCACGTCCGTGAGGCTGCGCGCGTGCAGGGTGCCCATCCCTCCGTCATGCCCCGTGTTCAACGCGAGGAGGAGCTCGCGGAGCTCCTCCCCACGGCACTCCCCGAGGATGAGCCGGTCGGGCCTCATCCGCAGCGCCTCGCGCACCAGCCGGGCGAGGCCGATGCCGCCGGCACCCTCGAGGTTGGACTGTCGGGCTTCGAGAGCGACGTGATGCGGATGCGCGGGACGAAGTTCGGCCACCTCCTCGATCGTCACGAGCCGCTCCTCGCGGGGAACCCGAGAGAGCAGAGCGCTCAGCAACGTCGTCTTGCCCGCTCCCGTCGCGCCCGTGATGAGCACGTTCGCCCTCTCGTCGACCAGTCTCTCCAGCCGGTCACGCCCGTGAGCCGTGAACATCCCCGCCTCTTCCAACCGCTCGAGGTTCGGCGTGTCCCACCGAGGGACGCGAATGGAGATCGCCGTCCCCCGTGTGGCGACGGGGAAGAGCACGGCGTGCACCCGGATGCCGCGATCCAGGCGCACATCGACGCACGGCGACGCGTCGTCGAGATGCCGGCCGCCGAGCGCGATGAGGCGAACCGCCAGGCGACGTACATCGCTCTCGTCCGCGCGCCAGGACGGAACCTCTTCCGCCCCGTGCCCGCGGTCGACGAAAAGGCCCTCGTCACCGTTGACGAAGAGATCCGTGACCGACGGATCGTCGAGGAACGGTCGAAGGAAGGCCAGCGCAGGGTCGTGCCAGACGACCGAGGGAGGACGGAGGGGAAGGACGGGAGGCATGCCGACGACCGTAGGAGGGCGGGCAGGTCCTCCGTCGACGCGAACGACCGATCGGTGGAGAGATCGCCGAGGTCGCCGCTCGGGGAGAGGGAGCCGCACACCGCCTCGGTCCGGCACTGGACGGGGCAGAAAAAAGAGGGGGCGGCATCCCGTCAGTGGGGGGCGAGGGATGCCGCCACGCGCCGGCGGAAATTGGGGGGCTCCCACCGACGCGAATGCCGGAAGCGATGTTCGGGCATGTTTAGATTACGCGCCCCGGACGGCCCCGCCAACTCCCCACGCGCCGCGTGTCCCTGATATATCACCTGTTTCTTCTCCGGAGGATGCCAACTATCGGAGGTGGCCGGGTGTCGGGGGCCCTCGCTAGCGTCATCACGGTGACGATGCCCGCGAGGACGCGGCATCCCCTCGACCGCGAAGGAGCGCCGCGATGAGCAGCCAGATCGACCATCTCCTCAACGAAACCCGGCGGTTCGCGCCCTCCGCGGAGTTCGCCTCCGCGGCCGTCGCCGACCGCAGCCTGTACGAGCGCGCTGCGACCGATCGCGAGGGTTTCTGGGCGGATCAGGCCCGGGAGCTGCACTGGCACAAGCCCTTCACGCAGGTGCTCGACTGGTCGAACCCGCCGTTCGCGGAGTGGTTCGCCGACGGAGAGCTCAACGTCGCCTACAACTGCCTCGACCGCCACGTCGAAGCGGGGAACGGGGATCGCATCGCCCTTCGCTGGGAGGGTGAGCCGGGCGACCAGCGGAACGTGACGTACGCCGAGCTCACCGACGAGGTGAAGCGCCTCGCGAACGTCCTCACCGACCTGGGGATCGGACGCGGCGACCGCGTCGCCCTCTACCTGCCGATGATCCCCGAGGCCGTCGCCTCGATGCTCGCCGTCGCGCGCATCGGTGCGGTGCACTCCGTCGTGTTCGGCGGCTTCTCGGCGGACAGCCTGCGCGCCCGCATCGACGACGCCGGCGCGAAGCTCGTCATCACCGCTGACGGAGGGTGGCGCAAGGGCAAGGTCTCGCCCCTCAAGCCCGCCGTCGACCAGGCCCTCGCCGACCGCAACGGCTCCGGAGAGCAGGAGACGGTGGAGCACGTCCTCGTCGTGCGACGCGGCGAGAACGACGTGGACTGGGTGGACGAGCGGGACCTCTGGTACCACGACGTGGTGCCGCAGGCATCCGCGGAGCACGAGGCCGAGGCCTTCCCCGCCGAGACGCCGCTGTTCATCCTTTACACCTCCGGCACGACCGGGAAGCCGAAGGGCATCCTGCACACCTCCGGCGGCTACCTCACGCAGGCGGCATTCACCAACCGCGTCGTGCACGACGTGCACCCCGAGACCGACGTCTACTGGTGCACGGCCGACATCGGCTGGATCACCGGCCACACCTACGTGACCTACGGCCCGCTCGCGAACGGCGCCACGCAGCTGCTGTACGAGGGCACGCCCGACACTCCGCACCCCGGCCGGTGGTGGGAGCTCATCGAGAAGCACGGCGTGACGATCTTCTACACCGCGCCCACCGCGATCCGCTCGTTCATGAAGATCGGCCGCGACGTGCCGCAGAAGTTCGACCTGTCGTCGCTGCGTCTGCTCGGCTCCGTCGGCGAGCCCATCAACCCCGAGGCGTGGATCTGGTACCGCGACATCATCGGTGCCGACAGGGCGCCGATCGTCGACACCTGGTGGCAGACCGAGACGGGTGCGATCATGATCTCCGCGCTCCCCGGGGTCACCGAGACCAAGCCCGGCTCGGCGCAGGTTCCCATCCCGGGAATCTCGATCGCCGTCGTCGACGATCAGGGCGAGCCCGTGGGAAACGGCAGCGGCGGTCTGCTCGTCGTCACCGAGCCCTGGCCGAGCATGCTGCGCGGGATCTGGGGCGACCCCGACCGCTACCGCGAGACGTACTGGGAAAAGTTCGCCGACAAGGGGTACTACTTCGCCGGCGACGGAGCCCGCCTCGATGACGACGGCGACGTCTGGCTCCTGGGCCGGGTCGACGACGTGATGAACGTCTCGGGCCACCGCCTCTCGACGGCCGAGATCGAGTCGGCCCTCGTCGGTCACGAGGGCGTGGCCGAGTCCGCGGTCGTCGGCGCCTCCGACGAGACCACCGGCCAGGCCGTCGTCGCCTTCGTCATCATCAAGAGCAGCTACCTCAAGCAGCACCCCGTCGAGGGCCTGGGCGACGAGCTGCGCAAGTGGGTCGGCGAGCAGATCGGCCCCATCGCGCGGCCCCGCGACGTCTACATCGTCGGAGAGCTGCCCAAGACCCGCTCCGGCAAGATCATGCGCCGCCTCCTCCGCGACGTCGCCGAGGGACGCGAAGTCGGCGACACGACGACGCTGGCCGACACCGCCGTCATGAGTGTGATCAGCGCGCAGGTGAAGTAAGCACCTCGACACGGGAGGTCCCGGATGCCACGCCTGCGGCATCCGGGACCTTCCGCGTTTATGGATACATTGCGGCGATCGAAGACGATCGAGAGCCGTCTGAAGCCCGCTTGCGTATACACTCGGTGTCACCGACGGAGCTGAGGGGGCCTGCGATGCGCGCGAGCGACCGGGCCTACGCGACACTCCTGGAAGAGATCCAGACGGGCGTACTCGCTCCCGGCACCGTCCTCGGCGAGGTCGAGCAGTCGGCTCGGCTCGGCGTCAGCCGCACGCCGCTGCGGACGGCGCTCGCGCGCCTGGCCTCCGACGGACTCGTCGCACAGTCCTCGCCGCGCGTGACGGTGGTCACCGACGTGCAGAGCGAAGACATCCGCTCTCTCTTCACGGTGCGCCGCGCGCTCGAGGAGACGGCCGCACGATTGGCCGCGGCCTCCCCCGCCGCTCCGACCTTCGCGCGCATGGCGGACGCCTTCGCCGCGGCCGACCTCGACGGCGACGCCGCGCGCGACGCGTATTACGCCCTCATCGCCGAATTCGATGAGGAGATGGATGCCGCCGCCGACAACGACTATCTCGTCGGTGCCCTGCAGAACATCCGTACCCACCTCGTGCGCGTCCGACGCCTCGCCCGTTACCGACCGGAGCGGCTCGCCGCCTCCGTCGCCGAACACCGGTTGGTCGCGTCGGCGATCGCGGCCGGAGACGGCGACCTGGCCGCCCACGCCGTCCACGTGCACCTGCACAACGCGCTCACCAGCATCCTCGACTCGCTCGAGACCACCCCGGACCGCGCGGACTCCGCGCAGCCCGCCGCCCGAAAGAGAAGATCATGACGATCACGCACCATGTTCGTGTCCACCGCAGTGAGGAGAATCTGGTTCGGGAGGGGCAGTTGGCGTGGTCTTTGGCGCGGGTGGCTGTGGATCCGGTGGCGGTGGATGCGGATGTGGTGGACATGGTCATCAACCGGGTGATCGATAACGCGGCGGTGGCGGCGGCGTCCCTGTCGCGGGGGCCGGTGAGTGCGGCGCGTCAGCAGGCGTTGGATCATGCGGTGTCGATCGGTGGGGTCGGTTCGACGGTGTTCGGGTGTGCGGTGGAGCGGCGGTCGAGTCCGGAGTGGGCGGCGTGGGCGAACGGTGTCGCGGTGCGCGAACTGGATTATCACGACACGTTCCTCGCGGCGGAGTACTCCCACCCGGGGGACAACATCCCCCCGATCCTCGCCGTCGCCCAGCACACCGGCCGTGACGGGGCCGCCGTGGTGCGGGCTCTCGCGACCGCGTACGAGGTGCAGATCGACCTGGTCCGGTCGATCAGTTTGCATAAGCACAAGATCGATCACGTCGCCCACCTCGGCCCCGCAGCGGCCGCCGGCATCGGCACCCTGTTGAACCTGGATCAGGCGACGATCTATCAGGCGATCGGGCAGGCTCTTCACACCACGACCGCGACGCGGCAGTCGCGGAAGGGGGAGATCTCGACCTGGAAGGCGCACGCCCCGGCGTTCGCGGGGAAGATGGCGATCGAAGCCGTCGACCGCGCCATGCGCGGCGAAACGTCCCCCTCCCCGATCTACGAAGGTGAGGACGGGGTCATCGCGTGGCTGCTGGACGGCCCCGACGCCTCCTACGACGTCCCCCTCCCCGGCGACGGGGAACCCAAACGGGGGATCCTCGATTCGTACACGAAGGAGCACTCTGCGGAGTATCAGGCGCAGGCGTGGATCGACCTCGCCCGCCGCCTCGGCACCCACCGCCCCGACCTCCGCGACCCGGCGAACGTCTCCTCGATCGTCCTGCACACCAGCCACCACACGCACTACGTCATCGGTTCCGGCGCGGGCGACCCGCAGAAGTACGACCCCACCGCGTCCCGGGAGACGCTGGACCACTCCATCCCCTACATCTTCGCCGTCGCCCTCCAAGACGGCGCGTGGCACCACGTCGACTCCTACACCCCCACCCGCGCGGGCCGCCCCGACACGGTGGCCCTGTGGCACAAGATCACCACCGCCGAAGACGCGGAATGGAACCGCCGGTACCACTCCGAGGACCCGAACGAGAAAGCCTTCGGCGGACGCGTGGTCATCACCCTCACCGACGGCACCACCATCGAAGACGAGATCGCCGTCGCCGACGCGCACCCCCTCGGCGCCCGCCCCTTCGCCCGTAACGACTACATCCGCAAGTTCCGTCTCCTCGCCGAGCCCGTACTCCACCCCGACGAGATCGAACGCTTCCTCGCCCTCGCCCAACGCCTCCCCGAGCTCACCCCCACCGAGGTCCTCCACCTCACCATCACCGCCAAACCCGGCATCCTCGCATCCGCCCCCGCCCCCAAAGGACTCTTCTGATGCTGTACTCGCCCGTCTCCCCCACCGAGAAACGGCGCGCGTTTCGCGAGCGGTTGGCATCCGGGGAGCTCCTCCGCTTCCCGGGGGCGTTCAACCCCTTGTCGGCCCGGCTCATCGAGCGCAAGGGGTTCGAGGGGGTGTACATCTCGGGAGCGGTGCTGAGCGCGGACCTCGGCCTCCCCGACATCGGTCTCACGACCCTCACCGAGGTCGCCGGTCGCGGGCAGCAGATCGCGCGCATGACCGACCTGCCGGCGATCATCGACGCCGACACCGGCTTCGGCGAGCCGATGAACGTCGCGCGGACCATCCAGACCCTCGAGGACGCGGGCCTTGCCGGATGCCACATCGAAGACCAGATCAACCCGAAACGGTGCGGCCACCTCGATGGAAAAGCGGTCGTCGACACCGACACCGCGATCAAGCGCATCCGCGCGGCGGTCGACGCCCGGCGCGACGACAACTTCCTCGTCATGGCCCGCACCGACATCCGCGCGGTCGACGGCCTGGAAGCCGCGATCGACCGCGCTCGGCAGCTCGTCGATGCCGGAGCCGACGCGATCTTCCCCGAGGCGATGCGCACCCTGGCCGAGTTCGAAGCCGTACGCGCGGCGGTCGACGTGCCGATCCTCGCCAACATGACCGAGTTCGGAAAGAGCGACCTGTTCAGCGTCGACGACCTGCGGAACGTGGGCGTGAACATCGTCATCTGGCCGGTCTCGCTCCTGCGTCTCGCGATGGGCGCCGCCGACCGTGCCCTCGATGTCCTGCAGGACGAGGGCCACCTGAAGAGCCAGCTCGGGCAGATGCAGCATCGCGCCGACCTCTACGACCTGATCGACTACGAGCAGTACAACCACTTCGACACGAACATCTTCGACTTCACCATCACGAAGGAGTGAGCATGGCTGACACCCAGGACGACATCAAGAAGGGCCTCGCCGGCGTCACGGTGGATTACACCGCCATCAGCAAGGTCAATCCCGACACCAACTCGCTCCTCTACCGCGGGTACCCCGTGCAGGAGCTCGCCGCGACCCAGTCCTTCGAAGCGGTCGCGCTGCTGCTGTGGAACGGCGACCTGCCCACGGACGCGGAGCGGGCCGACTTCGACGCCTTCGAGCGCGCGAACCGCGACCTCGACGCCGACATCAAGACCGTGATCGATCTGCTCCCGCTCGACGCGCACCCCATGGACGTCGTCCGCACCGCCGTCTCGGCCCTCGGCGCTTCGGCGGCCGACGTGGCGGACAACTCCCCCTCCGCCGACCTCGCCAAGGCGAAGCTCCTGTTCGCGAAGATCCCCGCCATGGTCGCCTACGACCAGCGTCGACGCCGGGGGCAGGAACTGGTTCCTCCTCGCGCGGATCTCGACTACTCGCGGAACTTCCTCTGGATGACCTTCGGGGAAGAACCGGAGGACGTCGTCGCCGAGGCGTTCAGGGTCTCGATGATCCTGTACGCCGAGCACTCGTTCAACGCTTCGACGTTCACCGCGCGCGTGATCACGTCGACCACCGCCGACCTGTACTCGGCCGTCGTCGGCGCGATCGGTGCCCTCAAGGGTGCCCTGCACGGCGGCGCGAACGAAGCCGTCATGCACCTCTTCGACGAGATCGGTTCAGCCGACCGCGTCACTGCGTGGCTCGACGACGCCCTCGCCGGCAAGCGCAAGATCATGGGCTTCGGTCACCGGGTCTACAAGAAGGGCGACTCGCGCGTCCCGACGATGAAGGCCGCCCTCGACACCCTCGTCGCGCATTACGGCGCCGACGAGCTCGCCGCCCTGTACGACGAGCTCGAATCCGCCTTCGTGGCGCGGAAGGGCATCTATCCCAACCTCGACTACCCCTCGGGCCCGGCGTACCACCTGATCGGATTCGACACCCCGACGTTCACCCCGCTGTTCGTGGCGGCGCGCGTCACGGGCTGGACGGCGCACATCCTCGAGCAGACGGCATCCAATGCCCTCATCCGTCCCCTGTCGGCGTACAACGGCGTCGACGAGCGGCACATCGACGACTACGTCGCCTCCGACGCCGAGGTGGCAGCGGCGACTCGCCCCGAAGAGTCCTAAAGACACGGAGAGGGGACGGAGCCTCCGCGGCCCCGTCCCCTCTGCCCGTGGCGCCGTCAGGCGACGGTGAAGACGACCTCGACCTCGACGGGGCTGTCGAGCGGCAGCACGGGCACGCCGACGGCCGAGCGGGCGTGGACGCCCGCGTCGCCGAAGACCTCGCCCAGAAACTCGCTCGCGCCGTTGATGACGCCCGGCTGTCCGGTGAACTCGGGAACGGATGCCACGAACCCGGTGAGCTTGAGCACGCCCGTCAGCTTGTCGACACCGCCGGCGACGGCAGCGGCCGCCGCGATCGCGTTGAGCGCGCTCTGGCGCGCGTAGGTCTTGGCATCCGCGGGGCTGACCAGCCCCTCGGACTCGCCGACCTTGCCCGTGGCGGGGAGGGCTCCCTGCACCATGGGCAGCTGGCCGGAGGTGTAGACCAGGTCGCCGTGGCGCTTCGCGGGGATGTAGGCCGCGACCGGCGGGACGACCGAGGGGACCTCGACGCCCAGCGCGGCGAGACGCTCCGCGACGCTCACTGCGGGCCCTCGAACTGGCGCGCGGCCGCCTCGGCGGCGCCGAGGCCGGCGTTGGCCGTGCCGCCGCCCGTCGGGCGCTTGAAGTAGGCGACGAGACCGCCCTCGGGGCCGGTGACGACCTGCACGAGCTCCCACCCCTGCTTTCCCCAATTGTTGAGGATCGCCGCGGTGTTGTGGATCAACAGCGGCGTGGTGAGGTACTCCCACGTGGTCATTCGCAGCTCCGGAAGGTGACTCGGATGCCGCGCACGAAGTGTGCGCGGTCAGGACGCGTACGCGCGCGAGCGCACGCCATCAAGGCATCGCCCAGCAACGTCGCTTAGCATCAACCCTATGCCTGAGAACAAACGAACGGCTAGCGGTGCGCTCGGCGGCATCCTCGGCCTCGTCGGTCTGAGCACGGCCGCCGGTGTTCTGCTGACCGCCGCCGTCACGCCGGCGATCGCCGTGTCGGGTGCTGCCGCGAGCAGCGCCATCACGATCTTCGACAACATGCCGAGCTACCTGCAGCCTGATGCCCTCATGCTGCCGACGACGCTCATGGCGGGCGACCGGGTCCTCGCGAAGTTCTACGACCAGAACCGCTCCCCCGTCACCTTCGACCAGGTGAATCCCGTCATGTACGACGCGATCCTCTCCTCCGAGGACCCGCGGTACTACCAGCACGGCGGCGTCGACCTCATCGGTACCACCCGCGCGCTGCTCAGCAACGCCTCGGGCGGCGAGACCCAGGGTGGCTCCTCCATCAGCCAGCAGTACGTCAAGAACGTCCTCGTCCAGCGCTGCGAACGCGACGCCAAGGCGACCGACGGCTCGGACGGCCAGCCCGCCAAGACGCGCGACGAAGCCCTGCAAGAGTGCGCGCTCGAAGCGATTCAGGCCGACGGCGTCGAGGGCTACCAGCGCAAGCTGCAGGAGATGCGCTACGCGATCCAGCTCGAGAAGCAGTACACGAAGGATCAGATCCTCCTCGGCTACCTCAACATCGCGAACTTCGGTGGCGTGACGTACGGCATCGACGCCGCGGCGAAGTACTACTTCAACGTCCCGGCTGCGCAGCTGAACGTGGGGCAGTCCGCCATCCTCGCCGGCATGGTGCAGAACCCCAACCGCTTCCGCATCGACCGCCCGAACGGCTCGATCTCGAACGAAGACGGCTCGGTGACCTGGAACAAGGCCCCCGACGGATCGATCGACGACGTCGACCAGAGCACCATCCAGGCGCTCTACACGCTCCGCGACAACGGCGAGATCACACAGGAGCAGCTCGTCAACGCCGCGGACGGCTACAGCGAGACCAAGGGTCGTCAGCTGTATGTCCTCAGCCGCATGGAAGCGGACGGCAAGATCACGCACGATCAATACGTGGCGGCGGCCATCGAGCCGATCACCCCGCAGATCACCGAGACCGACCAGGGCTGTGCGAACTCGGGCGCACCCTACTTCTGCCAGTACGTCGTCTCGACGATCCTGAACGACCCCGCCTTCGGCACCGACGTCGACGATCGCGTCCGCGCGCTCCGTCAGGACGGCCTCACGATCCAGACCACTCTCGACTGGCGCATTCAGGATGCCGCGCAGACGGCGATGAACGAGAATGCGCCGCAGAGCTTCGAGGGAATGAAGTTCGGTTCGACCGCGGTCAGCATGGAGGCGAAGACCGGCCGCATCCTCGGCATCGCCCAGAACACGAAGTTCACGCAGGACCCGACTCAGGCGGAGTCCGACCCCGCCTACAACTCGATCGTCTTCGCGGGCGACAAGGACAACGGCGGTTCGAACGGGTTCAATGCCGGGTCGACGTTCAAGCTGTTCACTCTGGTGGACTGGCTCGAGAAGGGCCACTCCCTCAACGAGAACCTCAACGGTCGCCTGCGTCCGGTGCCGAACATGAAGAACTCGTGCTTCGGCGACTGGATCAACGGGGGCGGCACCATCATCAACAACTTCGGGTCCGACCCGGGTTACTACGGCACCCCGCTGACCTTCACCAAGAACTCGCTCAATACCGGGTACCTCACGATGGCCTCGCAGCTCGACCTGTGTGACATCGCCAAGGTCGCCAAAAAGCTCGGCGTCACCCGTGGCGACGGCACCGACATCGAGATGCGGGTCGCCAACAACGTCATCGGCGACGACAACGTCTCGCCGATCGCGATGGCCGGAGCCTACGCGACGGTCGCCAACGGCGGCACCCACTGCCAACCGAAGGTCATCGACAAGGTGACGGACAGTGACGGGGCCGAGCGTCCGATCCCCGACCGCCAGTGCACGCCCGGCACCCTGACGCCGGAGGTGGCTGCCACGGCCGCGTACGCGCTGCAGGGTGTCATGACCGGCGGCGGAACCGGTCAGGCCGCGAACCCCTTCGACGGAACGCCGCTGATGGGCAAGACCGGTACCCACGAGGGTTGGAACACCTGGATGATCGAGTCCTCGACCAACGTCACCACCGCCGTGTGGGTCGGCAACTGGGACGGCATCGCGAACCTGTTCGGCAAGTACTGGAACGGTCAGCAGCTCTCCGACATGCGGTACTCGATCGCCGAGGAGGCGCAGCGCGCCGCGGACGAGTTCTACGGGGGCGATGCCTTCCCCGGGCCTGCCTCGAACCTCATCCGGACGATCCAGAAGGACCTGCCGAACGTCGTCGGGAAGAGCATCGATGAGGCCCGCTCCACCCTCGAGGCCGCTGGCTTCAGCGTGAGCGTCGGATCCCCGGTCGACTCCGAGCTGGGCGGCGACCGCGTCGCCGCGCAGAACCCGGGCGCCGGATCGGCACCCGCGGGCTCGACGATCACCATCAGCCCCGGCAACGGCCAGGGCGCCACGGTGCCGGACGTGTCCGGCAACCCGGTCAGCTCCGCTCGAGCAGCGCTCCTCGCTGCCGGGTTCGGCACCGTCTCGATCGGCTCCTGCCAGCGCGACGCCAGTGCCCCCGCCGAGGGGCGCGTCACCGGGACGAACCCGGCGGCCGGAACCTCGACGAACAAGAGCACCGCCGTGTCGCTGAGCATCGTCGCGAAGGACTGCCCGTGACGCATCCCGCAGTGAAGGCCGCCCTCGCACCCCTCAGGGTTGCGGGGGCGGCCGCTGTCGGCGCCGCGATCTGGGGGATGGGGATCGAACGCTACCTGTTCACGGTCCGCTATCACGCCCTGCGTGTGCTTCCGAAGGGGGCGGAACCGATCCGCGTCCTTCACGTGTCGGACGCGCATATGGCCCCCTGGCAGCACCGCAAGCAGGAGTGGATGGCTCGGCTCATCGAGCTGTCCCCCGACCTCGTGGTGAACACGGGCGACAACCTCGGTCACCGCGACGGGCTGACCGGCATCCGTACCGCTTTCGTGCCCCTGCGGGGCGTGCCCGGGCTCGTCGTCCACGGTTCCAACGATTTCCAGGAGCCTGCCCCCCGCAACCCCCTGCGGTACTTCCTCGGGCCGTCCGGGAATGTCCCCGCCCACAAGCACCTCGACGTCGACGCCCTCGACCGATTCTTCACCGACGACCTCGGATGGAACATCCTCGATGACACCGCCGTGTCCCTCGAGGTGAAGGGGATGCGCATCACCGCGTTCGGCGTGAACGACGCCCACCGCAAGTGGGATCGTCCCGAGCAGATTCCCCCGGTCCTGGAGACTCTGGATGCCGCCGATCTCACGCTCGGCGTCATGCACGCGCCGTATCGACGCACGCTCGACACGTTCACCGACCTGGGCGCGGATGTCCTGTTGGCCGGGCACACCCACGGCGGACAGGTGCGCGTGCCGTTCAGCCGCAAGGCGCTCGTGTCGAACTGCGATCTCCCCCTCGACCAGGCCCGCGGACTCAGCGAGTGGTCGCACGACGGCCGCTCGGTGCCGCTGAACGTGAGCGCCGGACTCGGACACTCGATCTACGCCCCGGTGCGTTTCGCGTGCCGACCGGAAGCGACGCTGCTGACGCTGCTGCCGCGCTGACCGTTTCTGCACCATTCCCGAAGGGGCCGTTTCCTCCACGAAACGGCCCCTTCGACCGTTCACCGGCATCGCGACGAAGCGAAGATCGAGTCTCTCAACGGAAGGGACTCCCATGCATCACTTGCACTCCCCGCGATCTCGCCGCCGACGGCGCGCTCTGGTCGCTGTCCTCGCGCTCGTCACCGCCGGCGCCGCCCTGTTCGCGCCCCCGGCGACGGCCGCGGATCGGGGAACGGGCTTCGGCACGTGGGCACCTCTGTCGTCCACCGGCTGGCACGGCTCGATGCGCGTCGGCGAGGTGCACACGTACTGCATCCACCCCGGGCTCCCCCTCGCGACCGGGACGACGACCGACCACGGCACGACCTCGGACGTGCGTGGCCTCAGCGCCCAGCAGCTCGCGTCGATCAACCACCTCGTCTCGGTCTACGGCCAGACCGACGACCCTGTCCAGGCGGCGAGCGTGGGATGGGCGGTGAAAGCGATCGTGGACCGCGACACCACGCTGCATTCCTGGGGGTACCACGGCGACTCACTGAGCGAGGCGATCGATTACATCATGCGCCGCGCCAGCCCCGAGAACAGCGCGGCGATCCAGGCGCGCGTCGATCAGTACCTGAACGAGGCCGCTGGGGCGCACGTGCCCCGCACCGACGGATCGCTCACTTTGACCACCGCCGCCGATGATCCGGCGGAGGGAACCATCGTCGCCGACGTCGACCCGGATGCCACCGGCACGTTGCGGCTCGAGAACGCCGTCTTCGCCGACACCGGGACCTCGGAGCGCACGGACGTGCGTTCCGGCGTCGTCTACCCGATCTCGGCTCCGCGCCCCTCCGGTACCGACGGACGCCCCTACATCGTCCGGGCCTCGGGGAGCTTCCGCGTGCCCGCCGCGGCCGTGCGGCTCTACACGACCCCCGGTCAGCAGGAGTCGGCGGGCCCCGCCGATCCGCAGACGTTCGACCTGTCGACGGCCGACGTCTCGGCGCGTCCTGTGCAGTTCCGTCCCCTCATCGCCACGACCGCTCGCATCGACGGCGACAGATTCGTCGATGACGTGGAGGTGTCCGTCGACGACGGCGTGTGGCCACGTCGGGCCGACGGTTCCTTCGTGCCGCTTCGCGCGAGCGCCGACCTGTACCGGACGGGGGCATTCCCCGCGGAGTCCGCGGAGGTGCCGTCCGCCCTCTCGCCCGTCGCTCACCTCGCGCTGACGACGGATCCGAGTCGTGGGCCGGGGACGTATCGTGTCTCCTCGCCGGAGACCCTCCCGGGCTCCGGCGTCTACACCGCCGTCTGGCGGATCTCGAGAGCCGAGCAGGACGATGCGATCGCGCCGTACCTTCCCCGGGGCTACAGCTGGAAGGAGCGGTTCGCGAATCCCTCGCAGACCGAGCAGCTCGCCCCGACGCCCCCGCCGGTCACGCCGACGCCGACGCCTCCGCCCACGCCCACGCCCACGCCGTCGACTGCGGCGCCCCTCCCCGCCGCTCTCGCCTCCACCGGCGTCGCAGAAGCATCGATGGGCGGGGCAGCACTGGGCGCGATGCTCGCCGTGGCGCTCGGCGGCGGTGCGGCGATCGTGGCGAGACGACGCCCGACCCGGCGGCCCTGAGGCCGGCGCCGAGGCCGGGCGCTGAAGCCGGCGCCGGGGCCGGGGCCCAGGCCGGCGCCGAGGCCGGCGCCGAGGCCAGCGCCGAGGCCGGCGCCCAGGCCGGCGCCGAAGCTCGATCTCTCAGGGGCCGCGCCCTGAGGAGCGACCCCTGAGACCCGAGGTCCGATGCGGCGAGTCGTCGGGGAACGTCCTCTCCTCTCTTCGTGGACGGGGAGGCGTTCCCCGACGCTCTCGACCCCGCGTGCCACCCTCGCCCCCGAGCCGACACTCCCGCTGCGCAGCACGATTGGGCGCACGTCCGCGAACGGGGTAGACTTTCAGGGTTGGCCACGGGGTGTGGCGCAGCTTGGTAGCGCGCGTCGTTCGGGACGACGAGGCCGCAGGTTCAAATCCTGTCACCCCGACCATCTGTACAAATGAGTGAGGGCCCTTCGCGAGTCGCGAAGGGCCCTCACTCATTTCCGACGGCCACCTGCCCGTCAGCTTCTCGAGCCCGGGGCAGGCTCAGCGTTCGAGCACCACCGCGAGGCCCTGCCCCACACCGATGCAGATCGCGGTCACGGCGACGCCGCCGCCGCGGCGCTTCAGCTCGTGCGCTGCGCGGGCGATGATGCGCCCGCCCGACGCACCGAGCGGGTGGCCGATCGCGATCGCGCCGCCGTTCTCATTCAGCACCTCTGGGTCCAGCTCCGTCCAGAGCTGTGCGCAGGCGAGACTCTGCGACGCGAACGCCTCGTTCAACTCGACGAAGCTCACGTCCTTCCACGAGCGGCCGGCACGAGCGAGCGCGCGGTTCGCCGCCTCGACGGGAGCGACACCGAACACGTCAGGGTCGTTGCCGAACGCGGCGCGACCCGCGATGCGGGCGAGAGGCTCGGCATCCAAGCCTCCCTCCGCTCCCAGCAGCACCGCCGAAGCGCCGTCGCTGATCGGCGAGGAGTTGCCCGCCGTCACCGTGCCGTCCTTCCGGAATGCCGGGCGCAGGCCCGCGAGCACCTCGGCGGTCGAGTCGTCGCGGATACCCTCGTCGCGCGCGAGCGCATGGCCCTCGACCTGCACGATCTCGTCGTCGAAGCGCCCCGCGGCCCAGGCGGCGGCGGCGAGGCGGTGGCTGCGGGCCGCGAAGGCGTCCTGCTCCTCTCGCGAGATGCCGTAGATCTCGGCGAGCTTCTCGGCGCTCTCGCCGTTCGAGATCGTCCAGTCTCTCCGCAGCCGCGGGTTGGTCATGCGCCAGCCGATCGAGGTGTTCCACATCGTCTGATTCGCCGCAGGGAAGGGACGCGGGCTCTTCTCGACGACGAAGGGGGCGCGGGTCATCGACTCGACGCCGCCGGCGAGGATCACCTCGGCGTCTCCCGCCTCGATCGCGCGCGAGCCCTGGATCACGGCATCCAGCGACGATCCGCACAGGCGGTTGATCGTCGTCCCGGGAACCGACGAGGGGAAACCCGCGAGCAACGCCCCGAAGCGCGCGACGTTGCGATTGTCCTCCCCCGCCTGGTTCGCGTCGCCGAAGATCACGTCCTCGATGCGGGCGGGGTCGATGCCGGTGCGTTCGACGACGGATGCCATCACGGTCGCCGCGAGATCATCGGGGCGCACATCGGCGAACGCCTTGCCGTGCCGCGCGAACGGAGTGCGGACGGCGTCGTACACGAAGGATGCGGGCATGGCTCAGGCTTCCTGTTCGATGAGGTCGAGACCCAGCAGCGCCGAGATCTCGGCGTGCCTGTTGTCGCCGAACAGCTCGCGCACGCGGAAGCCGTCGGGCGTGACGTCGAAGACGCCGTGGTCGGTGTACACCCGCGAGACGCAGCCGACGCCGGTGAGCGGGTACGTGCAGGCGGCCACGAGCTTGGGCTCGCCGCCCTTGGTGAGCAGGTCGGTCATGACGTAGACGTCCTTCGCGCCGATCGCGAGGTCCATCGCTCCGCCGACCGCGGGGATCGCGCCGGGCTCGCCCGTGGACCAGTTCGCGAGGTCTCCCCCTGCCGACACCTGGAACGCGCCCAGCACGCATACGTCGAGGTGGCCGCCGCGCATCATCGCAAACGAGTCGGCGTGATGAAAGTAGGCCGCTCCCGCCAGCGCGGTGACCGGCTGCTTGCCGGCATTGATGAGGTCGGGGTCGACGCGCCCCCGTTCGGGAGCCGGACCCATCCCGAGCATCCCGTTCTCGGTGTGCAGCACGATCTCGAGCCCCTCGGGCAGGTAGTCGGCGACCAGCGTGGGAGCCCCGATCCCGAGATTCACGACGGCGCCCTCCGGAATGTCGGATGCCACCCGTGCGGCGAGCTGCGTGCGGGAGATGCGAGTGGTCACTGTTCTGCCTCTTTTTCGGTGCGGGCATCGATGCGGACGGCGCCGCTGCAGACGGCGCGTGCAGAGACGGCGCGCGGAGAGACGGCGCCGGTGCGGATGGTGCCGATGCCGACGGTCGGGCCGCGCGCGAACGAGCGGTCGGGGCGACGCGCACTCATGACGCGTTCCCTTCGGGGGCGAGGGGACGACCCTCGATGTCGACACCGCCGACGAACTCACCCTCGTGCAGCCACGCCCGCTCCCCCACCGCGACGACGCGGTCGACATAGAGGCCCGGGGTCACGACCGCCTCGGGGTCGAGCCGGCCCAGCGGGACGATTTCATCGACCTGGACGACCGTGGTCGACGCGGCGGCCGCCATGATCGGGCCGAAGTTGCGCGCCGTCTCGCGGTAGACGAGGTTGCCCCAACGATCGGCGGCGCGGGCGCTGACGAGCGCCACGTCGGCGTGGATCGGATACTCGAGGACGTAGTCGCGGCCGTCGATACGCCGCGTCTCCTTCCCCTCGGCGAGCTGGGTGCCGAAGCCGGTGGGGGTGAAGAACCCGCCGATGCCGGCGCCGGCGGCGCGGATACGCTCCGCAAGATTCCCCTGGGGGACGAGTTCGAGCTCGACCTTGCCGTCACGGTACAGGCCGTCGAAAACCCACGAGTCGCTCTGCCGCGGGAAGGAGCAGATCATCTTGCGCACCTGCCCGGCCGCGAGCAGGGCAGCGAGACCCGTGTCGCCGTTGCCCGCGTTGTTGTTGACGACGGTCAGGTCGCGGGCGCCCTGCGCGATGAGCGCGTCGATCAGCTCGACGGGCTGGCCCGCGCGGCCGAATCCGCCGATCATCACGGTCGCTCCATCTCGGATGCCGGCGACCGCAGCCCCGACGTCGGGAACGGTCTTGTCGATCACGCGGACTCCCTCATTGTTCGCTGTGCGCACACGCGTACGTTATGCGAACAACTCTACGCGCCCGCGTCGCCGGCGACAAGAGTCGGTACATCGCAGCACTCCCGAGCGCAAGGGCTTCGGCATCCGGTTCGCTGACTTTTCCACCGCACGGCGCGAGCCCCGGCACGGCGCGAGCCCCTGCGCCGCGCGAGCCGCAGCGGGACGCGAGCCACAGCACAGCGCGGGCGGGCGCAGCGCGAACCCTAGCGGGACACGAGCCACGGGACAGCGCGAACCCACGCGCGGCGTGAGCTCCCGCGCAGCGCGAGCTCCGCCGCGCGCGGTCAGACCAGACGGAGATCTGCGTCGATGTCGGACGCCGCCGCGAGCAGGCCGGGCAGGCACCGCTCGCGCCAGGCGGTCGCGTCCCCCCGCGCCGTCGCGGAGATGTTCACGGCGGCCACCACGGTTCCTCCCCGCGCGTGGAGGGGCGCAGCCAGCGAACGCAGCCCTTCCTCGAGCTCCCCGTCGACGAGAGACCACCCCTGCGTCCGGACGGCCTCGAGCTCGTCGAGGATCGCCTCGACGTCGGTTCGCGTCCTGGAGGTCAGGGGTTCGGGGTGCGACGCGGTGATGATCTCGCGGGCTCGGGCCTCGGGCAGCGCGGCGAGGAGGACGCGACCCATGCTGGTCGCGTAGGCGGGGAAGCGCGTCCCGATGGTGATGCCGACGCTCATGATCCGTCGCGTGGGAACGCGCGCGACGTACACGATGTCGGCGCCGTCGAGCACGGCCGATGAGACGCTCTCGTCGACCTCACGGGAGAGGCGCTCCAGGTGAGGCTGAGCGATTGCGGGGAGAGAGAGGGCGGAGAGGTAGCTGAAGCCGAGCTCGAGCACGCGGGGCGTCAGGGAGAAGTCCCGCCCGTCGGCTCGCACGTATCCGAGCGTCTCGAGGGTCCGGAGGAAGCGACGAGCCGCGGCTCGGGTCAGCCCCGCCCGGCGGGCGACGTCACTGAGGGTCAGCACGGGGTGCTCGGCGTCGAAAGCACGGATCACCTCGAGCCCACGGGCGAGGGATTGGACGAAATCGCCGGATCCGCTCTCGCTCTCGACCGCTTCGCTCATCGGCTCACCCTATCGGGGACGGTGGCCGCTCCCTGTCGCGGCCGCCTGTTTCGCGATGGAGAGGGCGTCTCGCCGCGGCTCGCGCCCACGAGGCGGTTCGGCGCCGACAACGACATCGCCCCCGCCACCACACCCGAGGGTGCGATGGCGGGGGCGATGAGGCGTGGTGCTTAGCGGCTCACGCGACGGAAGCGACGGTAACCGACCGCTCCGAGGCCACCGAGGAGCAGCGCTGCGGCGCCCAGGGCGAGCGGCGCGGGGTCACTCGCACCGGTCTTGGGCAGCGTGCCCTGCGGGCCCGGGGTCGGGCCGGGGGTGCTGGGCGTGCTGGGCGACGGCGAGGGCGACGGGCCGGGGGCCGCGGCAACCGAGAACGACACCGAGGTGCTGTTCGACTGACCGTTCACCGTCTGCGTGGCGACGACGGTGTAGTCACCGGCAGCCAGCGCGTCCGTGAAGGGCACCGTCCACTTGCCGGCCTTGACCTCGGTCGTACCGACCTCGGCGCCGTTCAGCGAAACGGTGATGTCCGCACCGGTCTCACCCGAGCCCGACACCTTGGTCGGGACGGCCGAGTCCGAGTAGCTGCTGCCGTCGACGATGCCGTCGATGGTGGGCTGCGCGGGGATCACGGCGAAGGAGACCGAGGTGGAGGCCGAGGTGACGCCGTCACGCGCCTGCGTGGCGTTGACCTTGTAGGAACCCTCGTTCAGGTCGGCCTCGACCGACCAGGTGTTGTCCGCGCCGACCTTGGCGGTGGCCTTGACGTCACCGGTGAGGGTGACGGTGGCTCCGACGAGACCGGTGCCCGAGATCTTGGAGACCTCGGAGACCGTGGACGAGCCGTCAGCGGGCGACGTGATCGCCGGCGCAGCCGGTACGACGTTCACCGATGCATCGACCGTGGACGACTTGCTGTAGCCGCTCGTCGACTGCAGCGTGAAGGCGTAGGCACCGAGGCGCTCCGGAACGGTGAAGCTCCAGGTGCCCGAGCCGTCGACGTCAATGGTGAACGCGTCACCCTTCTCCGGCGTCACGACGAGCTTGGTGTTGGCCTGAGCCGTGCCCGAGATGGTGGAGCCGGTCGTGACCGTGCTGCCGTTCTCGGTGGTGAGCTTCGGAGCGTCGACCTGGACCGCGACGGTGTATCCGTCGGTCTGCGCGAGACCCGAGAGCAGGTCGGCACCCCAGCCGTAGCGGACGCCCTGGTAGTCGAAGAGCGCCGACGTCACGCCGACGGCCTTGTCGCCCTGCCACATCGGTCCACCCGAGTCACCCTGGATGACGTCGATGGGGCCACCGAAGCCGTGGACCCAACGGCCCTCGACGTCGAGCCAGCCGTTGACGATCTCGATGTTGCCCTTGGTGTAGCCGGTGGTACGACCGGACTTCGCGAAGGGACCGACCTCAGCCTCGCCGACCGACTTGATCGGGAAGGTGGATGCCGACAGGTCCTCGGTGTTCGACCAGTCGGTGACCTCGGGCTTGAGGTCGAGATCGCCGTTGGTGACGTCGATCACCGAGATGTCGACGGAGTCCGCGGCGCCGTCGGCACCGGCGGTGTTGCCGGGGCCACCGAACTGCGAGAAGCCGAAGTCGCCCAGCGTATGAGCAAGCTCCACCGGTCCCTGGCCGCCGCCGCCGGCGGTGTCGGAACGCGGCACGGTGAGGGAGACCTCGCCGATCTCGCCGTCCTGGGTGCAGTGACCGGCGCTGATGACAGCGGGGGCACCGGTGGGGCTGAAGCCGCTGAAGCCGACCGAGCAGGAGTACCCGCTGTTGCCGGAAACCCGACCGAAGTATCCGGCGCCACCGACCACATCGGTGGAGGCCGCCTTCTTGGGGGCGGAATCCAGCTTCTTCAGAATGACGTTCGCATTGTTGTCGACGAACGCGCGGGGCTCGCTCTTGAGGCTCGCTTCGTCGGCGGTCGTGTACACGACGACATTCCCGTTACCGTCGGCACCGACGATCTTGACCTGGTCGTCGCTGCTCAGCAGCGCCTTGGCGGCGGCATCGAACTGCGGCCCGGACGTCGGAGCAGTGGACTCCGCATCGCCCGCGAACGCCGCCGTCGGGGCGATGAACCCCGTTGCAGCGAGCGCCAACGCGGCGGATGCGCCCGCCCACCCCACACGCTTCATGTTTCGTTTCATCGGCTCATCTCATGTGTTTCTGATGGGAATAACACCGGAGTGCGCGCAAAGAGACCGTGTTCGGGCCCCCACCCACCTCTCAGGTTCACCGCCACCCTACGACAAGCTGGCAATTCTTTATGTACGGGTTTACAAATTGCCCCGAGAGATGAGAGGACTTTCATGATTCCCCGGCCCCGGCATTCATTGGATTCCCCGGGTTCTGCGGCACGCGATTCGATCTGTCAGCAAGCTCCTCCACGGTTCGCGCCCCGCTCCCTACCGGCGATGGCCGCGCGGATCTCACCCCCACCTACCGCGCATCCACCGCGGTGAGATCCCTGGGCTGCTCGGTAGAATCCGTGTAGCCCGCGGCATCCTTCGTCGATGCCAATCCCGCGGACCCGCGCACGGTCCGGCCGGCCTCACCCGTTGACCTCACCCCGCAGGAGCACCGTGTCCGACACCTCACCGCGTCTCGTCGCCTTCGATCTCGATGACACGCTCGCGCCCTCCAAGACCGCCATCGACCCTCGCATCGGCGACCTGCTGCTCGCTCTGGCGGAGCGGGTCGAGGTCGCGATCATCTCCGGCGGTCAGCTCCAGCAGTTCCGCTCCCAGGTGGTCGAGCGACTGCCGGAGGCGGGCCCCGAGCTGCTCGATCACCTCCACCTGATGCCGACGTGCGGCACGCAGTACTACCGCCTCGGGGACGAGGGCATCCGGGCCGTCTACGCGCACTCCCTGACCGACGACGAGAAGACCCGCGCTCTCGCCGCGGTGCGCGAAGAGGCCGAGCGTCTCGGCCTGTGGGAAGCCGAACCGTGGGGGGAGATCCTCGAGGACCGCGGCTCCCAGATCACCTTCTCCGCCCTCGGACAGAGCGCCCCGCTCGACGCCAAGATGGCCTGGGACCCCACCGGGGAGAAGAAGAACGCTCTGCGCGAGGCCGTGGCCGCTCGCATCCCCGACCTCGAGGTCCGCTCGGGAGGGTCGACCTCGGTCGACATCACCCACCGTGGCATCGACAAGGCGTACGGGATGCGCAAACTGGCCGACGCCACCGGCATCCCGCTCGACGACATGCTCTTCATCGGCGACCGTCTCGACCCGGACGGCAACGACTACCCCGTCCTCGCCATGGGTGTCGAGTGCCACGCGGTCCACGGCTGGGAGGACACCGCCGACTACCTCGACACGCTGATCCCGACGCTGTCGGTGCGCGCGCAAGCCTGACCCGCGTCGCGGGGAACGCCGCCTCGAACGAGACACCGCACGTCGGCGGAGTCTTGGTCGAGGCGGCGTTCGTCATCGCGGTCGGCGACGCCGCGAACTCAAACGATCTGCCCGATCGGTTCGCGCTTCTCCGCCTGGAAGCGATCCTCGGTCCGGCCGTGGGCCCAGTACCCCGAGAGCGAGACCTGCGCGCGCGCGAGTCCCCACTGCCCGAAGATCACGTCGCGCAGCGCCTTCATGGATTCCCGCTCGCCGTGGACGAACACGTGGCCACGCCCGGCGGGCGGTGTCCATCCGGCGACGGCGTCGACGAGGACGCGCGACGTCCCGGCCCCCGCCGTCCCGCGATACACCCACTCGACATGCACGCCGTCGGGGACGGTGAGCGGCACTTCCTCGCCCTGTTCCTGCACCTCGAGGAACACCGAGCCCACGGCATCCGCGGGGAAGGCTTCCAGGGCGGCCGCGATCGCGGGGATCGCCGACTCGTCACCGGCCAGCAGGTGCCAGTCCGCCTCGGCGTCGGGGGCGTAGCCGCCTCCCGGCGACGACACGACGAGGCGCTCCCCCGGCTGCGCGCGTGCCGCCCAGGGCCCCGCAAGGCCCTCGTCGCCGTGCACGACGAAATCGATCGCCAGCTCATCGCCGTCGACCTCGCGCACGGTGTACGTCCGTGTGACGGGAAGATCCTCCGGGGCGAGGGTCTCGCGCAGTGCCGCGAGATCATACGGGGGCTCGAGCCCCAGCTCGGGTTTGACGAAGGTGATCTTGACGTACTTGTCGGTGAAGGCGCTCTCGCGGAACACCGACAGATCGGCTCCCCGCGCTCGAACGCGCACGAGGTGAGGGGTCAGACGCTCCGTGGACACGACCTCGAGCACGTGCTGAGGCCGGGGCGGGCGGGCGGGACGATCGGTCATGGGAGTCCTCTCACGGGCGCGCGGACGCGCCCTCGGCGGATGTCAGGTCGGTGTGCGCACCCAGCTCCGCGGCGACCTGACCGAAGTAGCCGGCGATGTGCCCGCGGACGGCGTCGCGTGCCGAACCGCCGTCACCGCGGATCACCGCGCCGACGATGTCACGGTGCTCGTCCCGCAGGCGAGCGGCGGTCGTCGCCCAGTCGCTCATGCGGGCGGCGCCGAGCTGCGTATACGACTCGATCGAGCTGCGGAGCCCCGCCATCATCGCGGCGACCACGGCATTGCCGGACGCCTCCGCGAGAGCCTGGTGGAGCCGCGCGTCGAGGGCGAGGAACTCCTCGCGGGTGAGGTCGCCGGCGTCCATGGCATCCAGGACCTCGTGCACCTCCGCGAGGTCGGCGGCGGGATCGGTCGCGAGACGCTCCACGACGTCGCCTTCGAGCACCACGCGGGTACGGACCACATCGGCGATCGGGAATCCGTTCGCAGCGACCTGAAGGCGCAGGAACGCCGCGAGACCCCCGCGCGGGGTGGTCACGATCATCGCGCCGGCGGTGGGGCCGGATCCGGTCGCGGTGCGCACGACGCCGAGCACCTCGAGGACTCGGATGGCCTCACGGACGCTCGATCGACCGACGCCGAGCGTCGATGCCAGCTCTCGCTCCGGCGTCAGGCGATCTCCGGGCGAAAGTCGCCCCTCGCGGAGGTCGGCTTCGATCCGCTCGAGCACGACCTGCCACGCACGCGGCGCCGTATCCGGCATGGCATCCCCCGTCCGCCCGGTCGGGCTGATGTGGCCGGACCACACCAGCCTACGCGCGGATCGTCAGGCGTCGGCGGGCGTGGCGTAGCCGGCGGGGTTCGTCGTCTGCCAGTTCCAGTAGTCGCGGCAGGCGTCGTCGATGGTGAGACGCGTGCGCCAGCCGAGCACTTCCGCGGCCTTCGTGGGGTCGCAATAGGTCGCGGCGACGTCACCGGGGCGGCGGTCGAGGATCCGCTTGGGCAGCTCGTGCCCCACCGCCTTCTCGAACGAGGCCACGAGCTCGAGGACGCTCACCGGACGACCCGTGCCGAGATTGAACACCTGGTGCCCCGGCTGCGCCTGCTCGAGAGCCGCGACGTGCCCCTCGGCCAGGTCGACGACGTGGATGTAGTCGCGCAGCCCCGTGCCGTCCGGGGTGTCGTAGTCGTCGCCGAACACGCCGACCTCGTCGAGCGTGCCGATCGCCACGCGCGAGACGTAGGGCATGAGGTTGTTCGGGATGCCGGCGGGGTCCTCGCCGATGAGGCCCGACGGGTGCGCACCCACCGGGTTGAAGTAGCGCAGGACCGTGACGTTGAGGTCGGGGTTCACGCGCGCGACGTCGGCCAGGACGACCTCGTTCATGCGCTTGGACTTGCTGTACGCGTTCGAGAGGTCGATGCTCGTCGTCGACTCCTCGGTGAAGGGCAGATCGGCGGGGTCGGAGTAGACGGTCCCGGTGCTGGAGAACACGAACGACCGGATGCCGTGGGCCAGGCCCACGCGCAGCAGAGCGAACGTGGTGTCGAGGTTGTTGGAGTAGTACGCGAGCGGCTTCTGCGTGGACTCGCCCACCGCCTTGAACGCCGCGAGGTGGATGATCGCGTCGATGGGTCCGTGCTCGTCGAACACCGCGGACACCACCGCGTCGTCGGCGGCGTCACCGATCACGAGAGGTGCGGGCTTGCCCGTGATGCGCTCCACGCGCTCCGCGGCGACGGCGTGCGTTCCCGACAGATCGTCGAGGAGGACGACGTCATGGCCCGCTTCGAGAAGAGCGACGGCCGTGTGAGTTCCGATGTAACCGGCACCGCCGGCCAGGAGTACGCGCATGCTCCCAGGCTATCGTTCGGCGACGGCGTCGCTGATCGCGCGGACGGTCTCAGCGTCCGTCGAGGCGACCGCCGGACTCCCGCAGATAGCAGGCCGCGCACATCGATTCGTATGTGACCTCACCCTGGATCTGTCCTTCGTCGATCGCGACCTGATCGCCGTCGAAGACGAACCGGCCCCCCACCAGACGCGCGTTGAAGATCGCTTTACGTCCGCAGCGGCAGATGGTCTTGAGCTCTTCCAGGCTGTGGGAGATCTCCATCAGGCGCGCGGACCCCGGGAAGGCCTCCGTGCGGAAGTCGGTGCGGATGCCGTAGGCCAGCACCGGCACATCGTCGAGGACCGCGATGCGGAGGAGGTCGTCGACCTGGGCCGGGGTGAAGAACTGCGCCTCGTCGACGAGAAGCGAGGCGACCGGATCGGGACCAGCGGCGGCGGCGAACACGGCGCGCAGGTCGTCGCCGGGACCCACCAGGAAATCGACCGGGCGACTCACGCCCAAACGGCTCTCGATCTGATCCGCGCCCTTGGTGTCGATCTCGGGCTTGGCGAGCAGCACGCGCTGCCCACGCTCCTCGTAATTGTACGCCGCCTGCAGAAGGGCCGTCGACTTGCCCGAGTTCATCGCTCCGTAGCGGAAGTACAGCTTCGCCACGGGCTCAGGGGTTGATCTTCAGCGCCTGGGCCGTGGCATCCAGTTCTCTGCGCGCGGCGTCGGGCCGCGTGTTGAGCGACTCGCCGTAGCTGGGGATGAGCTCGCGCAGGCGCGGCTCCCACTCGGGCATGCGCTCGGGGAAGCACGTCTTGATCAGGCCGAGCATGATCGACACCGCCGTCGAGGCGCCCGGGGAGGCGCCGAGAAGGCCGGCGATCGAACGGTCGGAGGCGGTGATGACCTCGGTGCCGAACTGCAGCACCCCGCCCTTGTCCTTGTCTTTCTTCATGACCTGGGCGCGCTGACCGGCGTCGAGCAGCTCCCAGTCCTCGGCCTTGGCCGTCGGCATGAAGTCGCGGAGGCTGTCGACCTTCTTCGCGTGCGTCTTCAGCAGCTCGCTGATGAGGTACTTGATGAGACCGGGGTTGTCGACGGCGACCTTCAGCATCGGCAGGAGGTTGTGCGGTCGCACCTGGGTGACGATGTCGAGCATCGACCCGTTCTTGAGGAACTTCGGGCTGAAGGTCGCGAACGGGCCGAACAGCAACGACGACTCGCCGTCGATGACGCGCGTGTCGAGGTGCGGCACCGACATGGGCGGGGCGCCGACCGAGGCCTGCGAGTACACCTTGGCCTGGTGCTTCGCGACGATGTCGGGGTTGGAGGTCTTGAGCCACTGCCCGCCGATGGGGAAGACGCCGTAGCCCTTGATCTCCGGGATGCCGGAGCGCTGCAGCAGCTTGAGGGCCCAGCCGCCCGCGCCGACGAAGACGAACTTCGCGTTGATCGAGCCGGGTGTCCCGCCGATGACGTGGCGGTACGAGACCTCCCACGAGCCGTCCTTCTGCTTCTTCAGCTTCTTGACGTCGTGGTTGGTGACGACCTCGACGCCCTTCTCGCGCAGGTTCGCGAACAGCTGGCGCGTGAGCGAGCCGAAGTCGACGTCGGTGCCGGCGGGAACCCGCGTGGCGGCGAAGGGCTCGCCCTTGCGGCGCTTCTGCATGAGCAGCGGCGCCCACTGGTTGATGACACGGGAGTCCTCGCTGTACTCGATGCCCGCGAACAGCGGCTGCTTACGGAGGACCTCGTAGCGCTTGCGGAGGAAGGCGACGTCCTTCTCGCCGCGCACGAACGTCATGTGCGGGGTGGCGTTGATGAACGTCGAGGGCTCGTCCAGCACGCCCTCGGCCACCAGGGAGGCCCAGAGCTGACGGCTCTGCTGGAACTGCTCGTTGATCGTGACGGCCTTGGCCGGGTCGATCGAGCCGTCCTTCGCCTCGGGCGTGTAGTTGAGCTCGCAGAGCGCCGCGTGACCGGTGCCGGCGTTGTTCCAGGCGTTCGAGCTCTCCTGCGCGACATCGCTCAAGCGCTCCATGACCGCGATCTTCAGATCGGGCTGGAGGTCCTTCAGCAGCGTGCCGAGAGTGGCGGACATGATGCCGCCACCGATGAGGAGAACATCGACGTTTTCAGTCACCCGACGATTCTAGGCGCGGGCTGCGAGGTCTCTCGACATCGAGAGATCGGTCGGTTCGATATCGAGACAACCCCGCGCCCGCGGCATCCGGATGCCGGGATCAGACGGTCGCAGCCCGCTTCTGCGCGACGATCTCGGCGATCTGCACGGCGTTCAGCGCCGCGCCCTTGCGCAGGTTGTCGTTGCTGATGAACAGCACGAGACCCTTGCCCTCGGGGGCGGACTGGTCGGCGCGGATCCGGCCGACGTAGCTGGGGTCGGTGCCCGCGGCCTGCAGCGGCGTGGGGACCTCTTCGAGCTTCACGCCGGGGGCGTTCGCGAGCAGTTCCCGCGCGCGCTCCGGCGAGAGGTCGCGGGCGAACTCGGCGTTGATGCTGAGCGAGTGGCCCGTGAAGACGGGGACGCGGACGCACGTGCCGGCCACGCGGAGCTCGGGCAGCTCGAGGATCTTGCGGCTCTCGTTGCGCAGCTTCTTCTCTTCGTCGGTCTCGTTGAGACCGTCGTCGACGAGGTTGCCGGCGAAGGGGATGACGTCGAACGCGATGGGGGCGACGTACTTCTCCGGCTGGGGGAAGTCGAGAGCGGAGCCGTCGCGCACGAGTCGCTCGACGTCGCCCTGGGCGAGGACGCCCTCGACCTGGCCGAGGAGCTCCTGGGCCCCGGCGAGACCGGAACCGGAGACGGCCTGGTAGGTGCTGACGATGAGGCGCTCGAGGCCCGCCTCGGTGTCGAGGACCTTCAGGACGGGCATCGCGGCCATGGTCGTGCAGTTCGGGTTGGCGACGATGCCCTTCACGGCCTCATCGATCGCGTGGGGGTTGACCTCGCTCACGACGAGGGGGACCTCGGGGTCCATGCGCCACGCGCTGGAGTTGTCGATGACCAGGGCGCCCGCCTCGGCGAAGCGGGGGGCGTGGGCACGCGAGCCGGTGGCGCCGGCCGAGAAGAGAGCGACCTCGACGCCGGCCGGATCGGCCGTGGCGACGTCTTCGACGATGACCGGGTGACCACCGAACTCGACCGAGGTGCCGGCGGAACGGGCCGTGGCGAACAGGCGCAGCTCGCGGATCGGGAACGACCGCTCGGCGAGGATCTCGAGCATGACGGTGCCGACCTGGCCGGTGGCGCCGACGACGGCGAGGGAGATTCCGGAATCGGAGATGCGGGTCATGCGGGGTCCTCGGGTGTTTCGGGTGGTGGATGCCGCGAACGCGGCGTTCGGGTCAGGGTAGCGCGCGCGGCGGGATGCGTCCGCCGCGGGTGGGCCGAACTCCGGAGAAATCGACCGGGATGCTCCGCAGATTGGCGGGATCTCGCGGGTACGGCGCAGCGCCGCTCGAGAAACTCAGGGGTTCTGCACGGCGGCGCGCGCGGGGACGGACGGCCGCGCGGGTCAGCGACCGGTGCCGGCGTGGACGGTGGCCTCGGCCTCGCCGTCCAGACCGTAGGCGGTGTGCACGAGGCGCGCGGCCTCCGCGAGGTCGACGCCGCGGACGACGACCGAGATGCGGATCTCGGACGTCGAGATCATCTCGATGTTGACCCCGGCCATGCTGAGCGCTTCGAAGAGCGTCGCCGAGACGCCCGAGTGGGTGCGCATGCCCGCGCCCACGACCGAGAGCTTGCCGATCTGGTCGTCGTGCACGAGGCTCTCGAAGCCGACCTCGGACTGTTCGCCGGCGAGCGCCTTGAGGGCGGTCGTCGCGTCGGTCTTGGGCAGCGTGAACGAGATGTCGGTGCGACCGGTGGCCGCGGCCGAGACGTTCTGCACGATCATGTCGACGTTGGCGCCGGACTTGGCCACGATCTTGAAGATGTCGGCGGCCTTGCCGGGGACGTCGGGAACACCGATGACGGTGATCTTGGCCTGGCTGAGGTCGGTGGCGACACCGGCGACGATGGGCTCTTCCATGGCTCCTCTTTCGGGGACGAGTGCGGAGGTCTTCGAAGCGTCGAGCACCCAGGTGCCCTCATTCGAGCTGAACGTGGACCGGGCGTGGATCAGCACGCCATGGCGCCGCGCGTACTCGACCGCGCGGATGTAGAGGACCTTCGCGCCGTTGGCGGCGAGCTCGAGCATCTCTTCGCTGCCGACGCGGTCGAGCTTGCGCGCGAGCGGCACGACGCGCGGGTCTGCGGTGAAGATGCCGTCGACATCGCTGTAGATCTCGCAGACGTCGGCCTTCAGCGCCGCAGCGAGCGCGACGGCGGTGGTGTCGGATCCGCCGCGGCCGAGCGTGGTGATGTCGCGGGTGTCGCGGTTGAAGCCCTGGAAGCCGGCGACGATGACGATCGCGCCCTCGTCGAGCGCTTCGCGGAGGCGCACCGGGGTGACGTCGACGATGCGCGCGGCGCCGTGCGTGGCATCCGTGATCATGCCCGCCTGGCTGCCGGTGAAGGAGCGGGCCTCGAAGCCCATCGAGTGGATCGCCATGGCCAGCAGCGCCATCGAGATGCGCTCCCCGCTGGAGAGGAGCATGTCGAGCTCGCGTGGCGCCGGGATCGGGGCGACCTGACCGGCGAGGTCGAGCAGCTCGTCGGTGGTGTCGCCCATGGCGCTCACCGCCACGACGACCTCGTGGCCGGCGCGACGCGTGTCGACGATGCGCTTCGCGACCCGCTTGATGCTCTCGGCGTCGGCGACGGACGAGCCGCCGTACTTCTGGACGATCAGCGCCATAAGAGGAACTCTCCCGGATGGGTCGGGCGTCGGGATGCCACGACGGGGCGCTCGGATGCCGCACCCGAGGGTCCATCCTAGGGGCGCGGGTATGCCGCCTCCGTCATGCGCGGATCGCGCGGATAGGATCGAGCCCTCCCACCCGGTTCTTGGCCCCTGGAGGCTCGCGGTTGTCCCCCACCCCGCGCCGACTTCTGTCGTCGTTGCGTCGTCTCGTGCACACCGAGGACTCGAGTTCTCCCGACACCCAGCTGCTCCCCGTCATCGATGAGGCGTTCGCGACGCGCATCCTCGACCTCGCGATCCGCATCGGCGAGACCATGCTCGTCGTCGGGGCGCCCGCCAACGAGGTGACCCTGACGATCGTGCGCGTCTGCGGGGCGTACGGCCTGGACCCGGTGCACGTCGACGTGACCTACAACTCGATCACCATCGCGCACAGCCGCCCGGGGGCCTCGCACCCCACGACGCTCCTGCGCGTCGTTCGAGGTTCGGTGCCCGACCACGCGAAGCTGCAGCGGCTGCAAGCCCTCGTGACCGAGATCACCGGCGGACTCGCCCTCGACGACGCCATCGTGCGGTGTCGCGCGATCCGGCGGCTCCCGTTCCGCTATCGTCCCGCGATCGTCATCACCGCGCAGGCCGGGCTCGCGGTGGGGGTCGCGATCATGTTCGGCGCGAACTGGCTCGCGCTCGTGCTGTCGTTCATCGCGGCCGGGCTCGCCGCCACGACGCAGCACCTGATGGCCCGCGCGCGCGTGCCGTACTTCTTCGCGCAGATCGCGGGAGGCTTCGTGCTGACCGTCGTCGCGGCGCTGTCCCCCCTGCTGCAGTACACCGGGATCGACGCGGCCGCCGCGATCCGACCGTCGGTGATCGTGGCATCCGGGATCGTCCTCATGCTCGCGGGGCTGACGGTCGTCGGGGCGGCTCAGGATGCCATCGACGGCTTCGCCCTCACCGCGACGGGGCGCATTCTGGAGCTGACCACGCAGACGCTCGGCGTGGTGCTCGGGATCCTCGCGGGGCTCGAGACCGTTCGCGTGCTGGGGACGGGGATGTCTCCCCCGTCGAACGCCCTCCCGCTCGGACCGGTCAGCGTGCAGTTCGTCGGTGCCGCGGTCATCGCGATCGCCGTCGCGGTGATCAACGGGGCCGGCGCGCGGATCATCGTCGTCAGCGCGACCCTGAGCCTGGTGGCATGGGCGGGCTATCTCGGCGCCTCGTCGCTCGGCTTCGAGGTGGCCGCGGCGAGCGGGGTGGGAGCCTTCATCGGCAGCTTCGCCGGCATCGTCGTCGCGTACCGCCTGCACGTGCCGTCGGTGGCGATCACCACGGCCGCGATCCTGCCGATGGTCCCCGGTGCGGCGGTGTTCCGCGGACTGCTGGGCATCGTGGAATCCGGCGACGACCCCGCCGTGCTCATGGCGGGTGTCACCACGCTCACGGGAGCCGCGACGATCGGCATCGCCCTCGCGGTGGGGGCGTCGCTGGGCATCTACCTCGGTCAGCCGGTGCGGGCGACGCTGTCGAGCGTCGTGCGCGTGCGTGCGCGTTCGCGGCGCTGAAGGCCGCCCGCTCGTCAACCCATGACGTTCGAGTGCTCAGCGTCTCATCACGTGGTCCGGTCCAGGACCCGTGAGCGCCGCCCGGAAGCGGTGCCGATACTCACTCCGTCCACGACGTTCGCCGCGGCGAACACCTTCGCGGCCGTCCGACCGGCGGCGGCGGCCTCACCTGCGGACTCGTACCACCGCGCCGTGGTCATGACCGGGACACCCGCGCTGCGAAGAACCCAGGCGTGCTTCGTCGACCCGGGCCCACGCACCGCCGTCAGCTGAAGCTGGCCCACGCGAGCCTGGTCGTGCCGCGCCGCTTCGACCGCGGCGGCCGGCGACGGGAACACCGTCGCGCACCGCGCCAGTTCGCGGTTGTTGGTGGCGAGGAGCCGCCAGACTCCGAAGACGCCGAGCGTGACGATGCCCGCTCCTGTCTCGGAACCGTGCGCCTCGAGCTGCCCTCCCGCGAGCTCGGGGAGGAGCTGCGCGCGCAGCAGCAGCCACGCGCCCAGGCGCGGGTCATAGGTGGAACGGAAGGTGTCGAAGATGATGCGCCCGAGGCGGGCGCGCGCGACGGAGAGTCGATCGCTCACGGAAGCCCCTGTCTGGCGGTCGGTGCGCCGGACGTTTCGGGTCGTCCGTCGGTCGTCCCGCAGAACCGAAAGTGCCGTCGTCGCGTTTCCCCCGCGCGAGCAGGGGGTGAACGAGCGGTTCACCAGCCCTCAACGATTCGCGATGCGGAGACCGCGGCGCGTCCACCCGGCAGGTGTCGGGTCGCCTGCGGTGAGTTCGCCCGGGAGGTGGGCGCCGCGCAGGGGGTGTGGGGTGCGGGTGCGGGGTGCGGGTGCGGGTTGGGGGTGCCCGGGAAGACGCAGGGTGCACAGGGGCGGCGCGGCGGGCGCGGGCGCGGGGCGCGGGCGCGGCGGGCGCGGGGCGCGGGGCGCGGGGCGCCGAACGCAGGGCGCCGGGCGCAGGACCCGGCGCGCCGAACGCCGGGGCAGGGCGCGAGGCGCGGGCGCGTCAGAGCGTGCGGCGACCTTCGAAGGCGCGCCCCAGGGTGACCTCGTCGGCGTACTCGAGATCCCCGCCGACGGGCAGACCGGATGCCAGGCGCGTGACGCGGATCTCGAGCGTGTGCAGCAAGCGGCTGAGGTAGGTGGCCGTGGCCTCGCCCTCGAGGTTGGGATTCGTGGCGAGGATCACTTCTTGGACGGTGCCGTCGGCGAGCCGCTGCATGAGCTGCGTGACGCGCAGGTCGTCGGGTCCGATGCCCGCGATGGGGCTGATCGCGCCGCCGAGCACGTGGTAGAGACCGCGGAACTCTCGGGTGCGCTCGATCGCCGCGACGTCCTTCGCGTCCTCGACCACGCAGATGAGCGCGGGGTTCCGGCGCGGGTCCCGGCAGATCGAGCAGCGGTCCTGCTCGGAGACGTTGCCGCAGATCTCGCAGAACTTCACCTTGTCGCGGATCTCGCCCAGCAACGTCGACAGCCGCGAGACGTCGAAGCTCGGTGACTGGAGGATGTGGAACGCGATGCGTTGCGCCGACTTGGGGCCGATTCCGGGAAGCCGGCCGAACTCGTCGATCAGGTCTTGGACGATGCCGTCGTACATCAGGTGAACCTCGTCGGGGGCTCGTAGGGCTCGTCGCGGAGATACGTCGCGCCGAGCATCTGGCGCACGACCGCTTCACCGTAGCGCTGCACGCCGCCGCGCAGCGGGGGCATACGGGGGACGATGACGGGCGGAACCGGCGCGTCCGGGGCTTCGTCGGCGGGCGGGATGACGTCGTCATCGTCGACCTCTTCGGGGGCCGGGACGGACCGCGAGACCTCCGCGAGCGGTAGAACGCCGCCTTCGCGCGCGATCCCGGCCGGGGCCACGGGCGCCGGGCGCGCCTCTTCGGGTTCATCGTCGACCGCCAGCGCCGTGGCCGGGGCTGCCGTTCCCGGTGCCGCTCCGGGGATCGGGGCGACGGCCCAATCCGTGACGCTCGCCGAGTACGGCGCCGATGCACGCGCGGGGGCTGCTCCCCCGCGGGGCGGGGCGGCGGGCGATCCGGATCCGTTGCCGCGGGGGCCGCCGGGGCCGGACGGCCCGGGGCCACCGGGACCGTCGCCGTCGAGGCGCGCGAGGTACTTCACACGCACGCCGAGGACGGCGAGGATCGCTTGACGCAGATCTTCGCTCGGGCCGCCGTCCGCCGAGCGGGTCTTGAAGGCGGTGAGGTCGCTCGCGGTCCGGAAGAGGAGGGTGAGAACGTCGTCGTCGAACGCGGCGACCGTCGACGTCGAGACGATCAGCCACGACGAGCGGCTGGCCACCTCGAGCTGACCCAGGATCTCCGGCCAGGCGTCGCGCACGTGCCCGAGTTCGATCGGGCCGACGGGGGTGACGGGGGGCGTCGGAGCGACCGGCTCGAGGGGCGAGGGGTCGTCGACGGCGGCCGCGTCGACGGCGGCCGCGTCGATCGTCGTGTCGGTCGAGGCGGTGTCGTCCGCGGACGGGCCCTCGACGGGGGTCGGCGTGTCGGCCTGGACCGCCGGCGTCGCGCCGGCGTGAGGGGGCGCGGAGCGATCGCCCGCGGCATCCGTCGGCGCGTGTGTCGAGGCGGGGGCGGCCGGAGCCTCCGCGGCGACGGCAGCCTCGCCGCGAGGCTGCCCGCTCGACGGTGCGGGGGCGTCGGGCGTGGGAGCCGTGTCGAAGGGGTGGGCGTCGCTGTCCGCGTCCGAGTCGCGAGGGGTCGGGCTCGTCGCCGCGTCTCGCGGGGGCGCGGGGGTCTCGGGCGCACGGGTCTCCGGCGCACGGGTCTCCGCGGGACGGGTCTCCGGCGCACGGCCCTCCGGTGTGCGACGCTCGGGCGCGCGGTCATCGCGACCGGGTTCGTCGTCGAGCGGCGGCGCGTCGTCGTCGGTGAAGGGCGGCGGGGCGTCGTCGTCCGCGGGAGCGGGCGCGTCCGACCGTGGCGAAGCGGACTTCGGCGGGGCGGTCCGCTCCGCGGCGGGGGTGGCACGTCCCTCCCCCGCGTTCGGCGAGGCGACCGTCGGGGCCGCAGGCGCGGACGATGTCGGAGATGCCACGGCGGGCGAGGAGGAAGACGCCACGGTCGGCGCGGCCACCGGCGACGCAACGCGCGGCGACGCAACGTTCGGCGAGACGGGAGGGGCCACCGGGCTCGCGGGCGCCGGGCGACCCGGGGACGCGATGCCGGGCGCGGCAACAGCAGGCGCGGCGACAGCGGGCGCGCCCGGGGCGACACCCGAACCCGCGTCCGGAGACGCGGAGCGCGGGGTCGCGGGAGCTGCGATCCTCGGGGCGGTTCCGCCCGCGGGCGCGATGTCGGCGGCGGGAGACGCCGGACGGCCGGTGGCCGGCGCGGCCGCGGGCGTCGCGGTACGGGCGGCGTCGAGGTCATGGATCGTGGCGGGAGAAGACCCCTGCGAGACACCCGCGTGAGTGAGGACACGGGCGACGAGCAGCTCGAGCTGCAGCCGCGGGGACGTGGCGCCCGTCATCTCGTCGAGCGCCGCGACGACGAGGTCGGCCGTCCGCGACAGACGAGCGACCCCGAACGCCGTGGCCTGCCGAGCCATGCGTTCGAGCTCGTCGTCGGGGACGCCGCGCAGCACGGCGGATGCGCCCGCGCCCGTCGCCGCCACGATGATCAGGTCGCGCAGCCGCTCGAGGAGGTCGTCGACGAAGCGGCGCGGGTCCTGGCCCGTCTGCACGACACGGTCGACCGCGGCGAAAGCGCCGGCTCCGTCGTTCGCGGCGAACGCGTCGACGACCTCGTCGAGGAGCTCGGAGTGCGTGTACCCCAGGAGAGCGACAGCGCGTTCGTATCGCACGAGCACGTGACCGGCCGTCTCGGTGGCCGAGCCGGTCGACGGGTCGCTTCCGGCGATGAGCTGGTCGAGCAGCGACAGGGTGTCGCGCGGCGACCCCCCGCCGGCGCGGACGACGAGCGGGAGCACCCCGGCCTCGACACCCACGTTCTCGCTCTCGCACAGCTCTTGGACGTACTCGAGCATGGCCGCGGGCGGCACGAGGCGGAACGGGTAGTGGTGCGTCCGCGAACGGATCGTGCCGAGGACCTTCTCGGGCTCGGTCGTCGCGAAGATGAACTTCACGTGCGCCGGGGGCTCTTCGACCAGCTTCAGCAGGGCGTTGAAGCCCTGCTGCGTGACCATGTGCGCCTCATCGAGGATGAAGATCTTGAAGCGGTCGCGCGCGGGAGCGAAGATCGCGCGCTCGCGCAGGTCGCGGGCATCGTCGACACCGTTGTGGCTCGCCGCGTCAATCTCGACCACGTCGAGCGAGCCGCTGCCGCCGCGCCCCAGCTCGACACAGCTGTCGCAGGTGCCGCACGGGGTGTCGGTCGGGCCCGCCGCGCAGTTGAGGCACCGGGCGAGGATGCGGGCCGACGTGGTCTTACCGCAGCCGCGCGGACCCGAGAAAAGGTACGCATGGCCGACCCTGTCGCTGCGCAGGGCGGTCATCAGGGGCTCGGTCACCTGGGACTGCCCGATCATCTCGCCGAACGCCTGCGGGCGGTAGCGGCGGTACAGGGCTGTCGTCACCCGTCCAGCCTACGGCGTACCTCCGACATCGCGTCCGCTCGGCCCTCCCCGCACCCGCGCATGCGCTGATCCCCCGCCACGCCCCGCGGCCCGCCCGCCACCAGAACAGGGGATGCCACCGCAACAGGCCCTTCCCCGCGCGAACGCCCTGTCCCCATCGCATCCCCTGTTCTCATCGCACCCCAGCACCCCGCCAAGACCACACGGAGCCCGGGAAACGACGAACGCGGCGACCCCGTGAGGGAGCCGCCGCGTTCGCGCGGAGAGTCAGACGTCGAGGCCGACCGCGACGGGCTCGCCGTCGTCCTCGCCGACGAGGGGAATGGCCGCCGTGACGATCGGAACCGAGGCCAGCAGCAGCGTGCCGTCCTCCCGCACCGATCCTTCGAGCTGTCGGATCGAGGGCCGACCCGGACGCACGGGACCTTGGCCGTGCAACGCGACGCGCACGGTCTCGCCGGGGGCGACGGTGTAGTCGACGTCGCGGACGGCGAAGTCCACGGGCTCGCCGTCGCCGCTCGCGCGCAGGGTCAGCGCGGTGGCGGTCAGCGTGACGTCGAGACGCGTGCCGTGCCAGTGCAGTACGTATGACAGCTCGGGCCAGTCGGCGGGCAGGCGCGGGTCGAAGGTCAGGCGGCCGAAGTGGTCGCGCATGCCGCCGAAGCCGCTGACGAGCGCCGTCCAGACGCCGCCGGCCGACGCCACGTGCACCCCGTCGGAGGCGTTGTGGTGCAGGTCGCCGAGGTCGACGAACGCCGCCTGACGGAAGTACTCCAGCGCGAGGTCCTGGTAGCCCACCTCCGCGGCGAGGATCGACTGCACGACCGCCGACAGGGTCGAGTCGCCGGTGGTCAGCGGGTCGTAGTACTCGAAGTCGGCGAGCTTCTCGGCATCCGTGAAGTGATTGCCCTGCAGGAACAGCGCGAGCACCACGTCGGCCTGCTTGAGCACCTGGTACCGGTAGATCACCAGCGGGTGAAAGTGCAGCAGCAGCGGACGCTGATCGGGCGGGGTGTTCTCGAGGTCCCAGATCTCGCGCTCGAGGAACACCGCGTCCTGGGGATGGATGCCGAGCGCCGGGCTGAACGGGATGTGCATCGCCTCGGCCGCCCGGTCCCATCCCTCCGGCTCCGCGGGGTCGAGGTTCATGCGGTCGGCCATGTGCGCGTAGGCGTCGGGGTTGTTCTCGGCGAGCTCGCGGACCGTCCGCGCGGCGAAGCGCAGGTTGAAGCGCGCCATGACGTTCGTGAAGAGGTTGTCGTTGACGACGGTCGTGTACTCGTCGGGACCGGTCACGCCGTGGATGTGGAACGAGTCGCGCTCCTCTCCCCCGTCGCTGGAGCGCCAGAACCCGAGGGTCGACCACAGCCGCGCCGTGTCGACGGCGATGTCGACGCCCTCGCGGGCGAGGAACTCCTCGTCACCGGTGGCGCGCACGTACTTCGCGAGCGCGAAGGACACGTCGGCGTTGATGTGGTACTGCGCGGTGCCGGCGGCGTAGTAGGCCGACGCCTCTTCGCCGTTGATCGTGCGCCAGGGGAACAGGGCCCCGGCCTCGTTGAGCTGGTGCGCGCGCTTTCGCGCGGCGGGCAGCATGAGGTAGCGCATGCGCAGGGCGTTGCGCGCCCAGAGCGGCGACGTGTACGCCAGGAACGGCAGCACGTAGACCTCGGTGTCCCAGAAGTAGTGGCCGCTGTAGCCCGAGCCGGTCACGCCCTTCGCGGGCACGCCCTGCCCGTCGGCGCGGGCCGCCGCCTGAGCGAGCTGGAACAGGCACCAGCGGGTGGCCTGCTGCAGGTCGCCGTGGCCGCCGATACGGACGTCGGAGCGATCCCAGAACGCCGCGTACCAGGCGATCTGCTGCTCGACGAGGCCCTCGACCCCGGTCTCGCGCGCGCGGTCGAGCGTGCGACGGCACCGGTCCAGGAGCTCACCCGTGGGGACGCCCCGGGAGGTGTGGTAGCTCACGAGCTTGGTGATCGTCGTCGGGACCCCGGCGCGCGCGTCCACGCGGAAGACGTTCTTCGCGATGTCGGGTTCGATGAGCTGGCGAGAGGTCCACTCGTTCGCCGTGTCGACGAGGTGGTCGGCGACGACGGCGAGCGTCATGCCCGACTCGGTCACCTCGTAGCTCAGGGCGGAGCGATCGCCGTCCTGCCAGTACTCGCGCGGCTGCAGCACGCGGTCGCTGAGCTTCTCGGTCTTGCGGGGGTCGAAACCGGACTGCGTGGATGCCATCGGCGTGCCGCCGTAGATGCCCTCGCCGTCCTGACGGTTGAGCAGTTGACTGCTGACCGTGACGGGCGCGTCGGAGTCCAGCACCGTGACGGTGAGCCGGAGCACCGCGAGGTGCTTCTCGTCGAACGAGACGAACCGTTCGTCCTCGATCCGCACGTGCTTGCCGGAGGGCGTGACCCACAGCAGGCTCCGGCGGAGGATCCCCTGGCGCATGTCGAGCACGCGCTCGTACTCGCGGACGTCGGCGACGTCGAGCGAGAGCGGCTCATCGTCGACGTAGACGCGCATGACCTTGGCATCCGGTGCGTTGATGATCGTCTGGCCGACCTCCGCGAAGCCGTAGGCCTGCTCGGCGTGACGGATCGGGAACGTCTCGTGGAAGCCGTTGATGAACGTGCCCTGCTCGAGAGCGAAACGCCCCTCGATCGGGTTGCCGCGCAGGCCGAGGTAGCCGTTGCCGACGGAGAACAGGGTCTCGGTGACGCCCACGTCGTCGACCGAGAACTCGGTCTCGACGAGACGCCATTCGTCGATGGGGAAGCGATCGCGATCGATCATCGGGCGTGCCTTCCAGTGGCGAGGTACGGGTCAGCTCGCGCGCGGGACTCGGGTGTGCGCGCGAGGGATGGTGCTCAGGATGCCGCGGGGCGACGGCTCAGTCTACGAATGCCGCGAGGTCGTCGACGACCACGGTGGCGCCGGCGGCGGCCAGGTCGTCGGCACCGACTCCGCGGTCCACGCCCACCACGACCGCGTATCCGGCGGCGGCGGCGGAGCGCACACCGCTCAGCGCGTCTTCGACGGCGACGGATCGCGCGGGGTCCACTCCGAGCAGGCGCGCCGCTTCGGCGAAGACGTCGGGGGCGGGCTTGGAGGCCAGGTGGTCACGCTCGGCGACGACACCGTCCATGACGACGGGGAAGCGTTCGCGCAGCCCTGCCGCCTCGAGCACCTCGACGGCGTTCTTCGAGCTCGACACCACCGCGATGAGGGTGCCGGCCGCCTGGAGAACGTCGAGGAGAGCGACCGATCCGGGGTAGGGAGCGATTCCCTCGGCCCGGAGGATGCGCGAGAACACGGCGTTCTTGCGGTTGCCGACGCCGCAGACGGTGTCTTCGGACGGGTCGTCGGACGGGTCGCCCCAGGGCACCTCGACGTCGCGGCTGCGCAGCAGGCTCGCAACGCCGTCGTAGCGCTTCTTTCCGTCGACGTACTCGAAGTAGTCGCGGTCGGTGTAGGCCGGCTCGATGTTCCAGGCGGCGAAGAGCTCGTCGAACATCTCTTTCCAGGCCCGCATGTGGACCTCGGCCGTCGGCGTCAGCACGCCGTCGAGATCGAACAGCACGCCCTCGTACGAGGTGAGATCGGGCAGGGCGGGGGTGTCGGTCACGGCATGCTCCAGGCGGGCGGGCGAAGGCGCGGGATGCCGCAGGACGCGACCCTCCCAGCGTAGTCACCGCCCGCCGCATCGCCTCGCGCGAATCGGCCTTTCCTCACGCGCGGCGCGCGCGCCGCCCCGCCGGTACGGGCTGCTCGATCGCTTCGAGGTGGATCACTTCGCGGTTGCGGAAGTGCCCGGCCGCGCTGAGGACCACCCCGAGCACCGCCCACGCCACCAGCACGAGCCAGGGCCGCGTGGCGTCCGCCTGCGGGAAGTAGGCGAGGTCGCGGACGAGCGTGGCGGCGGCACCCGGCACGAAGTACTGCCCGACCTGCCCCCACGGCTCCGCGAGGAACTGCACGGGAACGGCCGCGGCCGAGATCGGATTGGCGACGAGCATCGTGATGACACCGCCCACCGCGATACCGGCCGTCCCGAGCAGGGCGTTCGCCCCGACCACGAACGAGGCCGTCCCGAGAATGCTCACCGCGATCGCCGCGGTGAGACCGGCCACGTCGCCGGTGGCGGGCAGGATGCCGAACCACCCGTGCGTGACGAGGGCGACGGCGCCGGCCGCGACGACGGTGTAGACGCCGAGCGCGGCGAGGCGACGACCGACGCCGGTGACGAGGAGCGAGATGAGCACGCCGCCCGCGATGCCGCCGAGGGTCAGCGGGAACCCTGTGGCGGCGAGAGCCGAGCCGTTGGGGTCGGCCTCGGCGAGCGGGACCACATCGGTCACCGGCACCGAGACGTAGGTGGGATCGCCCCCTGCCGCTGCGACCTGAGCAGCGATCTGCTGCTGCAGACCGCCCGCGACCTGGCGCAGGATCGTGGACACCGCAGGCGACGCGGCTCCTGCCACGAGGATCTCCGGCGACCGCCCCGTCACGACCGCGCCGTAGCTCTCCCGCCGCTCGATCGCGGCGACGGCGTCGTCGCGCGAACCGTACGTCGTCACCACGAACACCCCGGCCGCACGGTCATCGAGGCCCTGCTCGACCGAGGACACCGCGGCGCTGTCGCCGACGACACCCAGGGGCACGTTCTTGGCCGACGTCGTGACCGTCGGCCAGAGGAAGGCGACCACGATGAGGGCGACGACGACGGCCGCGCCGAGACCGATGGCGACGGCCGGAAGCCAGCGGGTGCGGTTGCGAGTGGTCGGTTCGGGTGACATGGCACGCCTCCGGGACTCAAAGAGAATGAATGCTCTTTTTATACCACAGAGAACATGTATTCTTTTTGGATGCCGAGACTGACCGAGGAGACCGCCCGTCTGCGACGCGAAGAGATCATGGCGGCAACGCTCCGCGCGGCCTCGGACAAGGGTCTCGCCCACACGTCGATCGCCGACATCTCGGCCGAAGCGGGCCTGTCTGTCGGCTCGATCTACTCCCACTTCTCAGGGCGCGCGCAGATCATGGCCGCCATCGCCGCCGAGCTCATCCCCTCCAAGGTCGCGGAGCTCCTCGGCGAGAGCGACCACGCGCGGACGCCCGCCGAGATCGTCGCGTTCGTGTGCGGACGCACGGATACCGGGCCTCTCCCCCGACGCATCCTCCTGCAGCTGTGGAGCGAGGCGACCACCGACCCGGAGCTGCACGCCATCTACCGCTCGTCGGTGAGCGCGCTCGCGGCCGCGTGCCGTGCCGCCGTCACCCCGTGGGCCCTCGAGGCGGGCCGCCCCGTCGACGCGGTCACGCGCGGGATCGTGACGTTCATTCAGGCCCACACGCTGCGCAGCGCCCTCGGTGAGGACCTGACCACGGAACAGCTCCTGACCGAGGCACGTGCGGCCTTCGGCGACGCACCGCTCACCGTCTGACGAGGATCGGGCCTCGGATCAGGCGGTGACCGACAGCGTCTGGCGGGCGATCTCGAGCTCCTCGTTCGTGGGGACCACGAGAACCTCGACGCGCGAGGCATCGGTCGAGATCCGGCGGATGCCGCGCTCCCGCGTCGCGTTGCGTTCGGGGTCGATCTCGACCCCCGCGAAGCCGAGGGTCGCCAGGGCGTCTTCGCGCACGCGGATGGAGTTCTCGCCCACTCCGGCGGTGAACGAGATGACGTCGACCCCGTCCAGCTGAGCGAGGTAGGCGCCCGCGTAGGCGCGGAGACGGTGGATGTAGACGTCGAAGGCGAGTTGCGCCGCCGGGTCTCCGGCATCCCGTCGCTCGCCGATGTCGCGCATGTCGCTGACACCGGCGAGGCCCAGGAGCCCGGACCGCTTGTTGAGCAGCGTGTCGAGGTCGGCGATGGACATGTCGGCGCGACGGGCGAGCTGGAGCAGCACGGCCGGGTCGAGATCGCCGGAGCGCGTGCCCATGACGAGCCCCTCGAGCGGGGTGAGGCCCATCGAGGTGTCGACCGAGCGGCCGCCCTCGATGGCGGTGACCGAGGCGCCGTTCCCGAGGTGGAACACGATCTGCTTGAGCTCGCCGATCGGGCGACCGACGAAGGCCGCGGCGGCCTCGCTGACGAACTTGTGACTCGTGCCGTGGAAGCCGTAACGGCGGATGCGATGCGCCTCGGCGACCTCGCGGTCGATCGCGTAGGTATACGCCTCCGGGGCGAGGGACTGATGGAACGCCGTGTCGAAGACGGCGACGTGCGGCACGTCGGGGAAGGCCTTCTTGGCCGCGACGATGCCCGCGAGGTTCGCCGGGTTGTGCAAGGGTGCCAGCACGGAGAGCTCGTCGATGTTGATCTCGACGAGGGGCGTCACGACGGTCGGCTCGAAGAAGCGTGCGCCTCCGTGGACCACCCGGTGGCCGACGGCGACGGGCGGACGGTCGTCGAGGGAGGGGCCGTGGGCGGCGAACGCCTCGAGCATGACGGCGAAGCCCGCGGTGTGGTCGGGGATCTCACGCTCGATCGTGTAAGTGGCGTCCGTCACGGTCGGCGCGGGACCGTGGGCGGGGGCGAGGGTCGCCGCGGCGACGGTGTGCTTCGCGATGCCGGTGCCCTCCCCGATCCGCTCCACGAGTCCCGACGCCAGGACCTCCTCGCGGTCCATGTCGAGCAGCTGGTACTTGAACGACGACGACCCGCTGTTGACGACGAGCACGACGCTCACTTGCTGCTCCCCTGCGCCTGGATCGCGGTGATCGCGATGGTGTTGACGATGTCGTCGACGAGGGCGCCGCGCGACAGATCGTTGATGGGCTTGTTCAGACCCTGCAGCACCGGGCCGATCGCGACGGCTCCGGCCGAGCGCTGCACGGCCTTGTAGGTGTTGTTGCCGGTGTTCAGATCGGGGAACACGAAGACGGTCGCGCGTCCGGCCACCTCGGAGCCGGGCATCTTGGCCTTGGCCACGGCGGCGTCGGCAGCGGCGTCGTACTGGATCGGGCCCTCGACGAGAAGCTCGGGTGCGCGCTCGCGCACGAGGGCCGTCGCGGTGCGCACCTTCTCGACGTCGGCACCGGTGCCGGACTCCCCGGTCGAGTACGACAGCATCGCGACGCGCGGCTCGATGCCGAACTGCTCGGCGGTCGCCGCCGACGACACGGCGATGTCGGCCAGCTGCTCGCTCGTGGGATCCGGGATGACGGCGCAATCGCCGTAGACGAGCACCCGGTCGGCGAGGGCCATGAGGAACACGCTCGAGACGACCGAGACGCCGGGGGCGGTCTTGATGATCTCGAAGGCGGGCCGGATCGTGTGGGCCGTCGTGTGGGCGGCACCCGAGACCATGCCGTCGGCGAGACCCAGGTGCACCATCAGCGTGCCGAAGTACGACACGTCGGTGACGGTGTCGGCGGCCTGCGCGTAGGTCACGCCCTTGTGCGCACGGAGCCGGGCGTACTCGGTGGCGAACTTGTCGACGTGCACGGCGTCGAAGGGACTGAGCACCTCGGCGTCGCGGATGTCGATGCCGAGCTCGATCGCGCGCCCGCGCACCTCGATCGGCTCGCCGAGGATCGTCAGGTCGGCGATGCCGCGCGAGAGCACCGTCGCCGCCGCCCGCAGCACGCGGTCGTCGGTGCCCTCGGGCAGGACGATGCGGCGCTTGTCGGTGCGGGCCCGGTCGACGAGGCCGTACTCGAACATCAACGGAGTGACGACGCTGGGGCGCGCGACGCCGAGCTCGCGCGTCAGCAGGGCCGTGTCGACGTGACGCTCGAACATCGCGAGCGCGGTGTCGTAGCGACGCTGCGAGTCGGCGGCGAGGCGCCCGCGCGTGTTCATGATGCGCACGGCCGTGTCGTACGTGCCCAGGTCGGTCGCGATGATCGGCAGCGGCGACCCGAGGCCGTCGATGAGGCGGACGATCGGGTCGGGCAGCTCGAACCCGCCGTTGAGCACGATGCCCGCGAGCGAGGGGAAGGTGCCCGAGGCGTTCGCGAGGAGCGTGGCGAGAAGCACTTCGCTGCGGTCGGCGGGGATCACGATGACCGCCGACTCCTTCAACCGCGGCAGGACGTTGACCATCGACATGCCCGCCACGACCACTCCGAGGACTTCGCGGGTGAGCAGCTCGGGGTCGCCCTTGATGAGCTCGCCCTCGACCGACCGCAGGACCCCGCGCATGGAGGGGGCGATGAGGAAGCGATCCTCGGGCAGCGCCCAGACCGGCACGGGCCGGCGCTCGTCGGTCGGGGTGACCGGGGTCGTGTCGATGACCTGACGGACGGATGCCACGACGCCGTCGAGCTCGTCGGGATCGGCGCGGTTCACGATGACCGCGAACACCTCGGCACGCTCGTGCAGCAGCTCGGCGATGGAGAGGGAGGCGATCTGGCCGACCTCGTGCGGGGTGCGGGCGACCGACAGACCCAGCGTCTCGCCCTGTCCCTGCTGGGCGCGACCGCCGAGGACGAGGAGCACGGGAGCGCCCAGGTTCGCCGCGATGCGGGCGTTGTACGCGAGCTCGGCGGGGCTGCCGACGTCGGTGTAGTCGCTGCCGATCACGACCACCGCGTCGCACTGCGCCTCGACCGCCTTGTAGCGCTCGACGATGCGACCGAGCGCCGCGTCGGCGTCGTCACGGACGTCGTCGTAGGTCACGCCGACGCAGTCGTCGTACGCGAGGTCGACGCCGTCGTGGTCGAGCAGCATCTCGAGCACGTAATCGCGCTCGGCGGTGGAGCGGGCGATGGGGCGGAACACCCCCACGCGCGGGGTGACGCGGCTCAGGGCGTCGAGGACGCCCAACGCCACGGTGGACTTGCCCGAGTGCCCCTCGGCCGACGTGATGTAGATGCTCTGCGTCACGCGCCCCAGCCTATTGCGGGCCTCCGACATCGCCCCGGGGTTGCTTCGGCGTCGAGGCATACCGCACTCGTGCGCCCGCTGCGGCGAGATCGGCGGCCAGCGCGGTGTCCGGCTCGAGGTCGGCCACCACTCCCGCCACCTCGTCGAGGGGCAGGATGCCGAACCGCGACGCCGCACCCAGCTTCTCCTCGCTCGCGAGCACGAACGTCTCGGCGGCCCGCCCGGCGAGGACGCGCTTCATCGCCGCCTCGTCGGCATCCCCCGTCGTCAGCCCCGCGGAGGGGTGCACCCCGGTGACCCCGAGGAAGAAGATGTCGGCGCTGATCTTCTGTGCGGCCTCGACCGCGGCGGAGCCGCAGGCGACGGCGGAGTGCTTGAACACGCGACCGCCGATCATGATGACCTCGGCCTCGTGGTGCAGGAGGGCGGCGGCGATGGTCGGCGAGTGCGTGATCACGGTGCCGGCGAACGACCGGGGCAGCGCCTCCACCATCGCCAAGGTGGTCGTCCCCCCGTCGAGGAGCACCGTCGCCCCGGGTTCGATCAGGTCGACCGCGGCGGCCGCGACGCGGGCCTTGCTCGATCGCGCCACCCTCCCCCGGGCGTCGCAGTCCGCGACCGCCGGTGAGGCCGGAAGAGCACCGCCGTAGACGCGGACGGCGAGGCCGGCGGCATCCAGTTCTCGAAGATCGCGGCGGATGCTGTCTTCGGAGAGGCCGAGTTCGAGGGCGACGTCTTTCACGACGAGGCGGCCGTCGCGGCGAAGCCGCTCGAGCAGGGCGTCCTTGCGGGCGGCGGCGAGCATCACGCTTCACATTCTTGCACGTTTCTGCACTATCGTTCCGAATCATGAACGATCCGCGTCCCGGCACCACCGTCCCCGATCACCGCGGTCGCACCGGCCTGCACCTCACCGGCCTCGATCTCGATCGCAACCCGAGGGTGATCGTCGAGAGCGTCGACCTGCTCGCCGCGGGGTGGCACGTGCTGCGCGCGACGACCTTCCGCTACCGGAACGACGACGGCGAATGGGTCACGCAGACGCGCGAGACCTACGACCGCGGCAACGGCGCGACGGTCCTGCTCTACGACCCCGCGCGGCGCACCGTCCTGCTCACCCGGCAGTTCCGCTACCCCGTGTACGTCAACGACCACCCCGACGGGATGCTCATCGAGACCGCGGCGGGTCTCCTCGACGACGACGACCCGCTCACCGCGATCCGTCGCGAGGCCGAGGAGGAGACGGGCGTCCGCGTCGACGAGGTGCAGCACGTCTTCGACGTCTACATGAGCCCCGGCTCGGTCACCGAGCGCCTGCACTTCTTCGCCGCGGCGTACGACGGCTCCTCCCGGGTGGGCGACCGGGGCGGCCTGGAGGAGGAGGGCGAGGAGATCGAGATCCTCGAGTACGGCATCGACGAGGCGCTGCAGCGCATCCGCGACGGGGAGATCCAGGATGCCAAGACGATCATGCTGCTGCAGTGGGCGGTGCTCGACGGGCCGTTCGCGCGCCGCTGACGCCGGCGCGCAGAATGGTCCCGTGATCCGCCATCTCGCCGTCGATCCCGCCCTCGCGGGGTTCGCGCAGTACCTGGAACTCGAGCGCGGGGCCGACGGGCTCTGGCTCGTGACCCGGCAGGTGGACGACCGCCCGGACGGCGCCCGTCGTTACGGCCGCGGCGCCGCCCTCGTAGACGAGGTCGGGATGCTCTCCGACCAGCCCTCGACCGACGAGGAGATGGCCGACGACGAAGACACGGAGGCGATCGACGCCGCCGCCTTCGAGAAGCGATGGCGGGCGGCGGGAGCCGGCATCCGCCCGAGAAGCTGACCCGCTTCCGGGCAAAGAAAAGACTCTCCGCGCACCCGGTAGAGCCTGGTTACCCTTGCTACGTTTCCGTCCTGGGGGAGTTGGCCGGGATGCCGCCACGCGGAGAGCCGTGTACAGCTTACCCGATGCGCGTCACACCATCAGCGGCGCGAGGGCGTCGGCCGCCGGGCGCAGCGCCGACAGCACATCCCCGGGGCCGTCGACACGGTGCCGCGGACCCGAGAACGCCACGGCTCCCGCGGCGAGCCCGCCCGCGTCGAAGATCGGAACGGCGAGGCATCCGGAGGCGACCGCCAGCTCTCCGCTCTGGCGTGTCGCACCCCAGCGCGCGAGATCGTCCCGCGCGCGGTCGAGTTCCACCGTCCCGTCGCCGCCCTGCGACAGCAGCATGAGCCGGTCGAGCGCGTCGCGGGCGGGTTCGCGGGCGAGGCGCGCCTCATCCGACAGGGGGAGATCGGGATCCGCGTCGACCACCGCCACCCGCCCGTCGACGACGAGCGCGACGTGCACTTCCCTCGAGCGCAATCCTGTGCTGAACGTGCCCGCCCCCGCGAACACGCACTGCGCGCCCCTGACCCACGCCGACGGGCACGGACACGGTCCGCACGCGGACGCCCCGGCATCCGGCGCGCACGGTCACGACGCCGGCGCGCACGGACACGACGGGCACGGCAACGCGCACCACTGTTGAACCGATGAGCGAGATCCTCCACGCCTGGGCGGTCGCCCCCGCCGCGGTCGGCGCCTGCTGTCTGGCAGCCGATCGCGCGCGGGTGCGGCCGCCCGAGGTCGCGGCATCCGTGCTGATGCTGCTCGCGATGCTGGATGCCGCCGTGTTCGGCGTGGTCGCGCCGGTCTACTGGACGGCGCTGCTGCTGGCGGCGGCGCTGGGCCTCGCGGTCTGGCGCCGCCCGCGGCAGCGTCGGGTCCCCCCGGTGCCCGCGGCGATGACGGTGCACACGACGCTCGGGATGGTCGTGATGGCCGGGCTGCAGATCGTGATGGGCGGGCACGCGGCCGCCTCCGGCCATGCCCACGGGCTCGCACTGGCGCCGGTGCTGGTCGGCGCGTCGGCGGGGTATGCCGTGCTGTCCCTCGGGGCGCTGCGACGGATGCCGGCGCAGCTCGACCGCGCCCAGATCGGGGCGATGGCGGCATCCGTCGTCCTCATGGCGGTGGCGACGGTGTGACGCCGGGCGCGGGCTCCGGGGGCACGCGGACTCCTCAGCGCGGCCGCACCACCACCGGATACCCCGCGAACCGCAGGCGCACCGCCTCCTCGGCCTCGCAGCGGTCGGAGGCGTCGTGCTGCACCGCGATGAGCGTGCCGTCGGCCGCGCGCACGACGGTGCGCCGCAGCGACCCGAGGAAGCTCGAGGCCACCGCGGTGGCATCCATTCCCCCGCCGGCATCGGTGAACAGGATGTCCTCCGGGCGCACGAACACCTGCACGGGACCGTCGATGGGCGCCCCGAGGACGGGCAGTGCGCGGCCGCACACCTCGACCTCGCTGCCGCAGGCGATGCCGTTGAGCACGTTGCTGAGCCCGACGAAGTCGGCGACGAAGGGCGAGACCGGTCGACGAGAGAGGTCCTCCGGGGTGCCGATCTGCTCGATGACCCCCTCGTTCATCACCGCGACGCGATCGGCGACCGCGAGCGCCTCCGCCTGATCGCGCGTGACGAAGACGGTCGTGATGCCGAGATCGCGTTGGATGCGACGGATCTGCTCGCGCCGCTTCGGCGTCGACGCCGGCTCTCCCCTGCTCCGGGTTCGCCGCGTCACGCGCACCGACGACGGCGAGATCCTCGCCGTCACCACCGACCACGGGCACATCGACGCCGGCGGCCACGGCGGCGGCTCCGCACTCGAGCGCCGCTCGTTCCTCGCCCTCGGTCGGTTCGGCGGCAGCGACCCGCTGCCCACGGGTCCGGTGGCGCCCCACGAGGTGCGCGATCTGCTGCTCGCCGACCGGGCGCTCGCCGGGTAGGTCGCGAGGACGCCCGTCTCCGCCGTGGCGCACTAGCGGTGCGGGGCGGTGCGGGGCGGTGCGGGGCGGTGGACAAACCGGGACGGGAGGACGCCCACCTCGGCATCCGTCCTCCGCTCCCGGAATCTCCTCCCGCGCCCGCCGCGGCTCCCGGCGAGGGGCGGTGCGGGGCGGGAGGACAAACCGAGACGGGAGGACGCCCACCTCGGCATCCGTCCTCCGCTCCCGGAATCTCCTCCCGCGCCCACCGCGGCTCCCGGCGAGGGGCGCCGCGGGGCGGAGGACAAACCGGGACGGGAGGACGCCCACCTCGGCATCCGTCCTCCGCTCCCGGAATCTCCTCCGCTCGCCCGTGCCCGCCCCCGCGACGACTCGCGATCGAGACGGCGCGGGCGTCAGCGCTTCAGACGCAGCGTCACCAGCTGGAACGGGCGCAGGTCGAGCTCGACCGCACCGCCCGAGACGCTCGACACCGCGGCGGCGTCGACCTCGCGCTCGAGCAGGTCGGTCTCGGCGACGCCTGTGACGTCGAACCCGGCCTCGAGGCGCGCGTGCACCCGCTGCCCGAGGGCTTCGTAGAGGCGCACGACGACGTCTCCCGAGCCGTCCTGGGCGAGCTTGATCGCCTCGACGACCACCCCCGACTCGTCGATCGCGACGAGCGGCACCACCGATTCCGCGGCGGCATCCGTCACCGTGCGCACGGGGAGGTTCGTGCGGTAGCCCTCGGCGACCGCGTCGACGACCTCGGCGCCCACGACGATGCCCACCTCGAGGTGGTGCGCGCCCTGGTCTTGCCCCGGGTCGGGGAACATCGCCGAGCGGATGATCGACAGCCGCACGAGCGAGTACGTGCCCCCCGCCTCGCGCGCGTGCCGCGTGATGTCGTGGCCGTAGGTCGAGTCGTTCGTCACCGCGACGCCGAAGCTCGGCTCCGCGACGCGCACCCAGCGGTGCGCGGCCGTCTCGAACCGCGCCGCGTCCCAGGACGTGTTCGTGTGGGTGGGGCGCACGATGTGCCCGAACTGGATCTCGGATGCCGCGCGGTCGGTGTGCACGTCGACGGGGACGCCGAGTTTGAGCAGCTTCTGCTGCTCGTGCCAGTCGACGTCGATCGAGAGGCGCACCGTGCGCGAGCCCGCCGCGAGGGCGAGGCGCGTGACGATCGTCGAGTCGCCCGTGCGCCGCTCGACCACGACGGCGTCACCGTCGACGCGCACGACGTCGGCGCTGTCCAGCGGGGTCGCGTGCCGGCGGTAGGTCTCGTCGATGTCCCAGGCGTCCCACTGGGTGGGGGTGTCGCGGAAGACTTCGAACAGCCCGGCCGCCTGACCCGCGGGGACGACCTCGCGACCGGATGCCACCTCGACGAGCGAGATGAGCAGCCCCCGGCCGTCGATCACGGCGTGGACGACGCCGTTGTCGAGCACGAAGCCGTCGCCCTCGGCGCGCGGGGTGACGTCGCGCGCACCCGGCGCCGCCGCGATGCCCAGCGCCGGCGCGCCGGCACGGGCGTGCGGGGCGGCGTTGGCCACGAGCGTCCGATCGCCTTCGCCGACCAGGGCCCGGAGGCTGTCGGCGATGACCTGCTCGAGCTCGGCCGCGATCGCGGCGTAGTTGCGCTCGGCGTCCCGGTGCACCCAGGCGACCGAGGTGCCGGGGAGGATGTCGTGGAACTGCTGCAGCAGCACCAGTCGCCACAGGCGCTGGAACGTGTCGGCGGGGTACACGGCTCCGGTGCGCACGGTCGCGGTCGCCGCCCAGAGCTCCGCCTCGCGGAGCAGGTGCTCGCTGCGGCGGTTGCCCTGCTTGGTGCGCAGCTGGCTCGTGTAGGTGCCGCGGTGGAACTCGAGGTACAGCTCCCCCGCCCAGACGGCGGGATCGGCGTACTCGGCCTCCGCGGTCTCGAAGAACTCCCGCGGGGTCGAGTGCTTCACGATCGGCGCGCCCTCGAGCGAGTGCGTGCGGGCGATGGTCGCGGTCATCTCGCGCGTGGGTCCGCCGCCGCCGTCGCCGAAGCCGTACGGCAGCAGCGAGGTGCGCGCACGGCCCTTGTCGGCGAAGTTGCGCTCGGCGTGGGCGAGGTCGGCCGCGGAGACCTCGGAGTTGTACTTGTCGACCGGCGGGAAGTGCGTGAAGATGCGCGAGCCGTCGATGCCCTCCCACCGGAAGGTGTGGTGCGGGATGCGGTTCGTCTCGTTCCACGAGATCTTCTGCGTCAGGAACCAGCGGGCGCCGGCGGCCTTCATGATCTGCGGCAGCGCGCCGCTGTAGCCGAACGAGTCGGGCAGCCACACCTCTTCGGTGTCGATGCCGAACTCCTCGAGGAAGAAGGTCTTGCCCTCCACGAACTGGCGGGCCATGGCCTCGCCGCCCACCATGTTGGTGTCGGACTCGACCCACATGCCGCCCACCGGGACGAAGCGTCCCTCGGCGACGCGCGCCTTCAGCCGCTCCCAGAGCGCCGGGTAGTGCTCCTTCATCCACGCGAACTGCTGCGCCGACGAGCTCGCGAAGACGAACTCGGGGTCCTCGTCCATGAGCGAGAGCACGTTGCTGAACGTGCGCGACACCTTGCGCGCGGTCTCGCGCACCGGCCAGAGCCACGCGGAGTCGATGTGCGCGTGACCGACGGCGTGCAGCACGTGGGCACTGGATGCCGCAGGCGCCGCCATCAGCGGAGCGAGCACGTCGCGGCCGGCCTGTGCCGTGCCCGCGACGTTCCCGGGGTCGACCGCGTCGATCGCGGCATCCATCGCCTCGACCAGGGTCGCGCGGCGTGCGGACGTCGCGTCGAGCTCCGCGATCAGGCCGTGGAGCAGGCGGAAGTCCTGGAGCAGCTCCCACACGGCGAGGTCGCGGAGGCCGATCGACATGTCGCGCAACGTATAGAGAGGAGCGTCACCCGCCGTGGCGGGGTCGCCGAGGTGGGTCGGCTCGAAGGTGAAGAGGCTCCCCACATCGGGGTTCGAGGCGGCTTCGACCAGCACGTCGACGCGGCCGTCGGCATCGATCGCCGCGGGGGTCGCGTTGTTGAAGGGCGAGACGCCCTTGATGGGCGCGCCCTCGCGGTTCCAGACGAGCGCCTCGCACTGGAACCCGCTCTGGCCGGCGGTGAAGCCGAGGTCGATGACGAGCTCCGCGACGGTGCCCGCGGGGAGGGCACCATCGGCGTCACGCCACGCGGCGGGGATCTCGCCCGACACGGCGAACCAGGTGGTGCCCCACGCCCGGCCCCACGGCGTCCCGATCGCGAACGGGCGGTAGTCGGCATCCCGAGCCTCGGCGAGGGGCACGGGCTCGCCCGGGGCCTCCCACGCCTGGATCTCGAGCGGCTGGCGAGCGCGGTAGACGGCGGGGGCGAGACGCTCGCGGATGAAGCGTTCGATGCGCATCTCGATGAGCGCGGTGCGGTCGTGCATGAGGGTGTGTTCCTTGTCTGGGGGGACGGGTCAGCCCTTGACCGCGCCGGCGAGGGCCGACGGGCCGCCGAGTCCGCGCTGTACGAGCACGTACAGACCGAGGACCGGGAGGGAGTAGACGATCGAGTAGGCCGCGAGCTGGCCGTAGGCCACGGCTCCGAACGACCCGAAGAAGTTGAAGATGCTGACCGCCGCCGGCTGGTAGTCGGGGCTGAGCAGCAGCACGAAGGGGACGAAGAAGTTCCCCCACGCCTGGATGAACGTGAAGATGAACACCACCGCGATGCCGGGGCGCATGAGCGGGAGCACGATCTGCACGAGCGTGCGCATCGAGCCCGCGCCGTCCATCCAGGCCGCGTGCTCGAGCTCGACGGGCACGCCGTCCATGAAGTTCTTCATCATCCAGATGGCGATGGGCAGCGCGCTCGCGGTGAGGAAGAGGGTCGTCCCGCCGATCGAGTCGATGAGGTTCAGCTGCACGAACAGGCTGTAGACCGGCACCATGATCGCCGTGATCGGCAGGCACGTGCCGAACAGCACCGCGTAGAGGAAGGGCTTGCCGACGCGCATCTTGTACCGCGACAGGGGGTACGCCGCGAGCGACGCGAGCACCACCGTGGCGATGGCCGTCCCTCCCGCGAGCAGCACGCTGTTCCACAGCGGCAGGAAGAGCAGGTCGGGCTTCATCACGGCGGCGAAATTGTCGAGTGTGACGACCTCGGGCATCTTGATCGCCAGCGTCGGCTGCGCGTCGAGCGACGCGGTCACCAGCCACACCAGCGGAACCACGAACAGGATGCCGATGACGATGAGCAGCGTGTTGCTGAGGATGCGCAGGGCGCGCGTGCGGGGCGAGGACAGGGAGGCCTTCGTGGGCTTCGCGGCCCGTGTGCGGCCGGTCACCTCGGGGAGAGTCGTGGTGGTCATGACGAGACCTCCTCGCGCAGCGCGCGGACGTAGAAGAAGGAGAACACCGCACCGATGACGAGCATGATCGTGGCGATCGCCGTGCCGTAGCCGAGCTCGCCGAACTTCAGACCCTGCTGGTAGGCGAGGATCGGCAGCGTCGTGCTCTTGTTGCCCGGGCCGCCGCCGGTCATGACGAAGATGAGCGTGAAGACCGAGAGGGTCTGCAGCGTCACGATCATCGAGTTGGTGCCGATGGTGGAACGGATCATCGGGATCGTGATGAAGAAGAGGCGCTTGATGCCGCTGGCCCCGTCGACCTCGGCGGCCTCGGTGATCTCCGGCGGAACGTCGGCGAGGGCGGCCGAGTAGACCATCATCGAGAACGCGGTGCCGCGCCAGATGTTGGCGATGATGACCATCAGCACCGGCATCGTGAACAGCCAGCTGACCGGATCGAGGCCGAAGACGGCGAGGATCGCGTTCAACGTGCCGTTGTCGCGGAAGAAGGCGTAAGCGGCGAACGCGGCCACGATCTCGGGCAGGACCCACGCGGTCACGACGATCGTGCCGACGACCGCGGTGACGACGCGGTTGCCCGAGCGCATCATGAGCGCGAGGGCCAGGCCGAGGATGTTCTGACCGATCACCGCGGAGAAGAACACGAAGACGATCGTGTTGATCACGGAGACCGGGAAGTCGGGAGCCTTGAACAGCTGCGTGTAGTTGTCGAAGCCGATGAACTCGCTCGCCACGGCCGTGGAGCCGGACAGCGTGGCGTTGGTGAGCGAGCCCCACAGCGACACGAGGATCGGACCGAGCAGGAAGATCGCCAGCAGCAGGGCTGCCGGCAGGAGCGGGAGCGCCCGGGCCGAGGACCGGAGGCCGCGCGCCTTCGCGCGCGACCCCCGGCCGGTGCCGGTCGCCCCGGTCTGAGCCAGGGCGGTCACGGTCAGCCCTTCTGGGTGTTCTCTTCGCCGACGATGCCGATGACGGCCTGGTCGTAGGCGGCGGCCGCGTCGTCGACGCTCGACTGCCCGGTCATGACGGCTTCCATGGCGACCTGGATCTGGTTGGAGATCTTGTCGTAGTCCTCGGTCGCCGGGCGGAAGTGGGTCGTGTCGACGAAGCTCGAGAAGGTCTTGAAGCTCGGGTTCGCGTCGAGGTACTCGCTGGACTCGGCCACGTCGGCGCGCACGGCGATCTGGCTGTTGTCGATGTTGTACGCGGTGGCGTTGTCCTTGTTCACGGCGGTGGAGAGGAAGTCCCACGCGGCGTCGGCGTTCTTGGTGTTCTTGCCGATGGCGAGGGTCCACCCGCCCGACATGCTCGTCGTGCCGGGAGCCTGGCCCTTCTGCGTCGGCATCGCGGCGATGCCGAGGGTGTCGCTCCACGCGGGCCACGCGGCGGTGCCGCCCTCGACCCAGGCGGCCGACTGCCACGAGCCGTCGAGCGCGATCGCCAGCTTGCTCGAGGGCAGCCAGTCAGCGGTGACGCTCGTGAAGATGTTGGGGTCGAGCGCCTGCTGTAGCGACGGGCCGAGGCCGCCCTGGTAGACGTCCGAGACGAACTGCAGCGAGTCCTTGAAGCCCTGGCTGCCGACGACCCACTTCTTCGCGGAGGTGTCGTAGAGGGTGTCCTCGGTGCCGTACAGGAGCATCTCGAGACCCTGCATGGATGCCGCTTCACCCGCGGTCTTGCCCGAGTAGACGTTGATCGGGATGACGTCGGGGTCGGCGGCCTTGACCTTCTCGGCGGCGGAGAGCACGTCGGCCCAGGTCTTGGGTTGCCACGGGACGGGGATGCCGGCCTTGGCGAAGATCTCCTTGTTGTACCAGAGGCCGCGGGTGTCGGTGCCGAGCGAGACGCCGTAGGTCTTGCCGTCCGGGCCGAGGCCGGCCTGCTTGGCGCCCTCGGCGAACTGCGACCAGTCGTCCCACTTCGCGAGGTAGTCGTCCAGCGGCAGCAGGTAGCCGGCGGCCGCGTCGGACTGGATCTTGAATGTGTCTTCGTACTGCACGTCGGGAGCCGTGCTCGCCGACTTGTTCATCAGCGCGAGCTTCGTGTAGTAGTCGGCGCCTTCGGCCTGGATGGGGACGAGTTCGACGGTCACGCCTTTGTGCGCCGCCTCGTACTCCTTCTTCGCGTTCTCCATCAGCGTCTGCATCTGGTTGAACGTCGCCGTGGTCTGGTACGCCACGCGGATGGTGTTCGCGTCGCCCGCTCCCCCGCTTCCGCCGGAGCAGCCGGCCAGGGCCACGGTCAGGGCGGTGGCGGTCAGAAGACCGCCCGCCATCGTCAGTTTCTTCATGGAAGCTCCTTTGCTCGGGTGGAGACACCGCGTCGCCATGACCTTTTATAAATCAAATGGACTAACTCGGCAAGTCATCGGTCGCTGCACCCGGTAACGATCCGGCTACGGGACGCTGTGAGAGGGGGGAACGATCGTCAGATCGCGATCATCATGCGGGCCGGTCGCGCCGCGAACGCGCCGTCCAGCATGAGGCAGGCCGCCCCGACAGCGGCCACGTCGGCCCCCACGCGCGACAGGCGCACGGTGATGGCGCGTGTCGCGGTCGACACCGGGTCGGCGGCGACGCGGGCGGTGACCGTGTCGACGAGCACCGCGGCGAGGCGCTCCCACACCGGTCCCCCGAGCACGACCTCATCGACGTCGAGGAGGTTGTTCGTCACCACGAGAGCCCGGGCGATCCGCTCCCCCGCGCGATGCAGCACCTCGCGGGCCGGGGCGCCGCCCTCGGCGGCATCCCGCACGAGACGATCGAGATCCGGACGGGAATCGCCCGTCTCGGTGGGCTCGTACCCCGCCTCGGCGAGGAGCGTGCGGGGTTCGATCGAGACGCCCAGGCATCCGCGCGATCCGCACTCGCAGGCGGGGCCATCCGGATCGACGACCACGTGCGCGATTCCCCCGGCGTTGCCCGTGCGGCCGCGCACGGGGGAACCCGAGATCGCCACCCCGAGACCGACACCGGCGCCGTAGTACAGGAACATCGCGTCGGTGAGCGCGTCGGAGCGGTCGAACCACATCTCCCCGACCATCGCGGCGGTCACGTCCTTCTCGACGATCACGGGAAGGCCGGTGGCCGCCCCGAGGTCTTCGCGCACGTGCACGTTGTGCCACGCGGGCAGAAGGGGCGGATCGAGCAGACGGCCCCCGCGCGCGTCGAAGGGGCCGGGAGCGGCCACGCCGACGCCGAGCACGAGGGGGCGCGGGATGTCGGCATCCGACAGGATGCGATCGACCGCGGCGCGGACGTCGTCGACGAGCTCGTCCGGGGCGGCGCCGTGTCGCCGGGGGATCTCGTCGTGGGCCACGACGTCGCCGGCCATGTCGACCACGACGATCGTGTCGACCACCGGGTCGAGGTGCACCCCGACCGCGAAGCGCGATCGAGGCTCGAGCTTCAGCAGGGTGCGGGGCTTGCCCGGGCCGGAGATGACCTTGCCCGCCTCGACGATGAGGCCCTCGTCGGCGAGCCGGCGCGTGACGTTGCTGAGGGTCTGGGCGCTGAGCCCCGTGCGCGCCGACAACTCCACGCGGCTGAGGCCCTCGGGTGCACGGCGGATGAGGTCGAGCACGAGGGTCTGGTTGTACTCGCCGACAGCCGGCAGGTTCGACCCCGTCCGCATCGCTCCTCGCCTTCGCTCGCCGGCCCGAGACGCGGACCTCCGCTCAGCGTACGCCCGCGACCCCGCCCTTCCCCGCCGCTTCCGGGGGTCGGGCGCGGGGCGACCTCTCGCGGCGGAGGAGAAACCGGGATGGGAGGGCGCCGCTCGCGGCATCCCTCCTCCGCTCCCCGAAACTCCTCCGCTCACGGGGTCCAGCGCGGGCCCCGGCGCGTCAGGCGCGCAGAGCGAGGGCCGCGGCGCCCAGCAACGGCCCGTCGCCGTCGAGACCTGAGCCGGTGATCCGGCAGCGACGCGCGTACTCGTGGACGGACGCCGCCTGCGCGGCGGCGCGCACCCGATCGACGTAGTCGTCGGCGACCTGGGAGAAGCCTCCGGCGATCGCGACGGCTTCGAGGTCGCAGAGGGTCGCCGCCGCGGCGATCGCCTGTCCGACCGCGGTCGCCGAACGCGCGACGGCCGCCGTCGCGATCTCGTCGCCGGCGCGGTACGAGGCCGCGAGGTCGAGACCGGTCTCGCCCACCCACCCCTTGCTCTGTGCCCACGCCACCGTGCCGGGGCCGGCGGCGACGGCTTCGAGGGTGGATGCCACGACCTCCCCGTCGTGGATCGTCCGCACGAACGTCTGACCGAGGTGGCCGGCGTTGCCGCTCGCCCCGCCCATCGGGCGCCCATCGAGGACGAAACCCCCGCCGACACCGGTGGAGACGACGATCGCCAGGGCGTTGCGGCATCCGAGCAGGGATCCTCGCCAGTGCTCGGCGAGCGCGATGCAGGTGCCGTCGAGCGCCAGCGAGAGGGGACCGTCGACGAGGCCGGCCAGTACCTCGTCGATCGGGAGACCCGCGGCCAGTGGCAGGTTCAGCGGCGACACCGTGCGCGAGGGGAGGTCGACGGGTCCGGCGCTGCCGACGCCGATCGCCCCGACCGACAGTCCGGGCACCGCGGCGAGCGCCCCTTCCGCGGCCTCGCGTACGTTCCGCGCGATCGTCTCGCGGTCGCTCTCCCGGCCGGTGGGACGACGCGTCACGCTCTCGCGCACCACCTCGCCGGCGATCGACACGACAGCGGCATCGACCTTCGTTCCGCCGATGTCGACGGCGAGGACGTGCGTGCAGGGGGGCAGGGACGGGGTGGCATCGGACATGCGCGCTCCTCGATAGGACCAACGCTCCCCGATCCTAGAGGCCGGTGTGTCCGCCGAGTGACGCCTGTGCACCGGAGCCCCGGCGGCCCGGGGACCGATCACGCAGGTTACGATCAGGTCACGGCGGCAACGATCCGCCCCGCCCAGCGACACGAGGGATGCCATGGACGAGACGGCCACGCCCGAGGCGGCATCGCGACTCCGCCGCACCGACACCGCTCGCCCGGGAAGCGACGAACCGCTCACCGCGGACGACTTCGCCCGGCTGACCGGTCAGATCACGGCATCCATGTCCGACGTCATCGACGGCAAGCCCGAGGCTGTCCAGAGCGCCCTGATCGCGCTGCTCGCCGAGGGGCACCTGCTGATCGAGGACGTCCCCGGCGTCGGCAAGACCATGCTCGCCCGCGCCCTCGCGGCCACCATCGACGCCGACGTGCGCCGCATCCAGTTCACGCCCGACCTGCTGCCAGGCGACATCACAGGCGTCTCGGTATTCAACCCGGTCACGCGGCATTTCGAGTTCACGCCCGGCGCGGTTTTCGCGAACATCGTCATCGCCGACGAGATCAACCGCTCCTCCCCGAAGACGCAGTCGTCGCTGCTCGAGGCGATGGAGGAGCGACAGGTCACGATCGATGGGCGCACGCATGTGCTCCCCTCGCCGTTCCTCGTCGTCGCGACGCAGAACCCGCTCGAGATGGAGGGCACGTACGCGCTCCCCGAAGCGCAGCGCGACCGGTTCCTGCTGCGCATCTCGATGGGGTACCCCGACCCCGCCGCCGAAGCGCTCATGCTGCGTCAGCGCGATGTCGTGAACCCCCTCGACGCGATCGTGCCCGTCGTCACGGGGCGCCAGGTGACCGCGATGATCGCGTGGGCCCGCGGGGTCCACGTCGCCCCGGCGCTCGAGGAGTACGTCGTGGCGTTGGCGCAGGCCACCCGCAGCCACCCCGACATCCGCCTCGGCGCGAGCCCCCGGGCGACCCTTCAGCTGGTCCGCGCGGCCAAGGTGCGCGCGGCCCTCGACGGGCGTTCGTACGTCATCCCCGACGATCTCACGTCGCTGCTGAACCCGGTCTTCGGCCACCGTCTCATCGCGAACCGCTCCGCCGCGGGCGGTCGCGCGGGCGCCGTCGTGGTGTCCGAGGCGCTCGAGCGCATCGCCGCGAGCGTGCGCGTCCCGCTCGCCTCGCGGGTGTGAGGACCCGATGAGACGCTGGTGGCCGTTGACCCTGCGAGGCAGCGGCGCCGCGGTGCTCGCGGGCGCGTCCCTCGTGATCGCGCAACGCGCCGGCATCCCGGAACTGATGTACTTCGGCGTCCTCATGGTCGCGCTGCTGGCGATCTCCGCGGCCACCCTCGTGATCGCGCGACGCGCGGATCGCGTGACGCGGACCGTCAGCCCCGACGTCACCGACGTCGGAGCCCGCGCCGAGGTCGTCGTGCGCGTCGGCCTGCAGACGGCGCTGCCGACGGCCCCCGGCCGATGGGCGGACGCTCTTCCGTCTGGCCTCAGCGGGAACGCGAGCGGCGTGTTCCCGGCGACCTCGTCGTCGTTCGGCCGCGACACCGTTCCCGTCGAGCTGCGCTACGAGGTCGTCGGCCACGAGCGCGGCGTACACGATCTCGGCCCGCTCGAGGTCGTCACGACCGACCCGTTCGGCCTCGTCCGGCGCCGCTTCGCGCTGGGGCGGCCCTCCCCCGTCACGGTGGCCCCCGCGATCGTCGACCTCCCGCCGCTCCCTCCGACGGGAGGCGAGGCGGGCGGCACGCGGCAGTCGGCGGCGCTGCAGCTCGGGCAGGGTCTCGACAACCTCGTCGCGCGTCCCTACGCTCCGGGCGACTCGATGCGTCGCATCCACTGGCGGGCGACGGCCCACCGCGACACGCTCATGGTCCGCCAGGAGGAGCAGGAGTCCAGCCCCGCCGCGACGGTCGTGCTCGATCGCGCCGCCTCACGGTGGGCGCCCGCCGCCGCCGACGCAGCGGGCCGCGACCTCGCGTTCGAGACCGCCGTCTCGGCGTGCGTCTCCGCGGTCGCCCGCCTCGTGCACGAGGGGTACACGGTCGACGTCGTCGACAGTGACGGCGAGCTGCTCGCCGATCCCGTCGACGGCGGGGAAGACGCCGAGGCACGGGCGCTCGCGGCCTCGTTCGCCGCGATCACCGCGCGCACCGAAGGCTCCTTCTCCCGTGTGATCCCCGCGTCTGCGGCGGTGATGATGGGACCGGTCGTCGTGATCACCGCCGATCCCGGACGCGACCCCTCCCTCGTGCCCGGGGCTTTCGCGCAGCGTTCGGCGCTGCCGATCATGATCCTCGTCGCACCCCACCCCGACCTCGAGCCCGCGCGGGCCGCGGGGTGGCGCGCGGCGAGCGTGCGCCCGGGGGGAGACATCGCGACCGCGTGGTCCGACGCGACCGAGAGGGGGCTCGCGGATGTCGGCCGCTGACGTCACCGTGCTCCGCACTCCCCGACGCCGTCGCGATGCGTCGCTGTTGACGCTCGGCCTGTTCGCCGCGATCGCTGCGGCCCTGCTTCCCGTGTTCTCGGTCATGCAACCGGGGTCCTGGACGGTCCAAGCCGCGTTGCTGACCGCCGCGGTGCTCGGCGCCGGGCTGGCCGCGCGCCTGTTCCACCTGCCGGCGCTGGTGGCGACCCTGCTCGAGGTCGGCATCTGGGTCTTCGCGCTCACGGCGATGTTCGGACGCGCCACCGCCGTGCTGTGGATCATCCCGAGCCCGGCGACGGTGAGCACGGTCCCCGGCCTCGTCTCCGCGTCATCCGAGGAGATCCGCACCGGGGTCGCGCCGGTCGCCCCCGGCATCGGTCTCGCATTCGTGCTGGTCGCCGCGATCGGCGGCCTCGCCATCGTCCTGGATCACGTCGTCCTCACGGCCCGGATGCCGTTGCTCGCCGGCGTGGGACTCGTCGCGGTCTCGCTCATCCCGACGATCGCCATCCCCGCCGACGTGGATGTGACGGCCTTCGTCCTGCTCGCCGCCGCACTGCTGTTCCTCCTCCGCGTCGACACCCGCTCGCGCCACGCCGCCCCGCGCCCGCGCCACGTCGGCCCCCGCCGCGTCGGCCCGCGTCTCCGAGGGCGCGGCGCCTCGGCCACGGCCTTCGGCATCGCTGCGGTCGCCGTGATCGTCGCCGTCGTCGCGACCCCGCTCCTCCCCCAACCGGCCCTGCGCTTCGCCTCGGGCGGGACCGGCGGGTACGGCACGACGATCAACCCCAACCTCGAGCTCGGCAACGACCTGCGCCAACCCCGCGACATCGACGTGCTCACGCTGCAGACGGACGCGCCGACGCCCCCGTACCTGCGCGCCGTGACGCTGTCGAGCTTCGATGGCTCGGTGTGGCAGCCCGACCGCGACGACACCGTGAACGTGCCCGGCGACGGCCCGGTGTTCGACGCCCCGCCGGTCGATTCGGACATCCCCGTCGCCGACTACACGACCGACATCTCGGTGGGCGAGTTGGACAGCCCGTGGCTCCCCGTCCCCTCGCCCGCGACGACCGTCACCGGCCTGCAGGGCGACTGGCTCGGGATGCCGCAGAACCGGACCATCGTGTCGCGCTCCGGGTCCTCGCGCGATCAGGACTACTCGGTGCAGACGGTGGCCCCGCGCCCGACCCTGGAGCAGATCCGTGCGCGTCCGGTGGGCGGTTCCGAGCTGGGCGACGCGGTGCGCGCTCTCCCCGCCGACGTCCCCGCCATCATCGGCGACACCGCGCGAGAGGTCACCGCCGGGGCGCAGTCGCCCTACGACGCCCTGATCGATCTGCAGACGTGGTTCCGCAGCAGCGCGTTCCGGTACTCGCTCGACGCGCCCGTCGAGGCGGGCTTCGACGGAGCGGGATTGGATGCCGTCGCCGACTTCCTGCAGGCGCGCACCGGATACTGCGTGCACTACGCCTCGGCCTTCGCCGTGATGGCCCGCACGCTCGACATGCCGTCGCGGATCGTCGTGGGCTACCTCCCCGGCACGATGTCGAGCTCGGTCGGGCAGGAGCGATCCACGTTCACCGTGACCTCGAGCCAGCTGCACGCGTGGCCCGAGGTCTACTTCCAGGGCATCGGCTGGGTGCCGTTCGAGCCCACCAACAGCCTCGGCGTCCCGACCAGCTTCGCCTCCGGCACCACCGGCGGCACGGGCACCACCCCGAACGCCCCTCAGCAGCAGCAGAGCGCGGCCCCCGAGACGCAGGCCACGACCGCTCCCTCGCTCGGCAACCAGGACGGACCGGGCCTGCAGGGCAGCGGCACCGCGGGCGCGACGCAGGAGATCGGTCCGGGCCTGCTCGTCGGCGGAGGCATCGTGCTCCTCCTTCTGTTCGTCGCGGCCCCCGCGGTGCTGCGGGCGCTGCGCCGGCGCTCCCGCACGATCGCCGCGCGGGCCGGTGACCCGGTGGCCGCGTGGGCGATGGTGCAGGACGACGCGGTGGATCTCGGCATCCCCGTTCCCGGCGGGGAGTCGCCGCGACGCTTCGCCGAGCGCCTCGTTCGGGAGTACGGGGCCGATCCCGACGACATGGATCTCCTCCGGGGGGCCGTCGAGCGCGTCAGCTACGCCGAGGACGCGGGGGATGCCACGAACGGACCGGTGCTCGCCGCGGCCGCCGCGCGCGTCGGTGCGGGCCTGCGCGCCCGGGCGAGCGGGGTCCGCCGCGCGTTCTCGCGGGTTCTCCCCCGCTCGCTCGTCGTACGCCCCGGCACCGCCGCGGCCGAGGAACGCGAGCGGGTCGGCGCGTAACCCGCTTTGCTAGGTTGTCGGGCATGAAAATGCGTCGTTCCGGACTTCTGATCGCCTCCTTCCTGGGTCTCGCGGTTCTCTCCGGGTGCACGTCACCGACGCTTCCGGTGCCGGACGACGACCCGATCGACGACACCGCCCCGAGCGAAGCGGCGACCGTGCCCTTCCCGCACGTGACCAGCTGCGACGAGGTGACCGGAGCGATTCCCGGCTTCACGCAGGGCATGAGTCTCGTGGGCGAAACGGTCAGCGACGACGCGGTGATGTGCATGTGGGCGGCTCCCGAGGGCGGCCCCTACGCCTCGATCCTCATCAGCCAGAACACCATGCCGTCGGAGGAAGACGCCAAGACGGGGGCGAAGATCCTCAACCTCCGGGCCACTTCGTTCACGAATCCCGAGCTCAGCGGTCTCGGAGGCGTGGGGTGGCGGTGGACGGCCGACGGCGGGCCCGACTCCACCGGCTACTCGACCGTCTACGTCCCCGGCGTCTCCGTCGAGATCCACCGCGGGAAGGACGGCCCGGACGGCGACACGTCGTACGCCCCCGCTGACACGGAGGCGATCGACGTCACCCTCGCGATCCTGAAGCTCTGAGGCCCGGCGAACGCGAGAGCCCCACCCGAACTGTCGTTCGGGTGGGGCTCTCTTCGGCGGAAGTGACAGGATTTGAACCTGCGAGGCGAGTTACCCCGCCTACATGGATTCCAGCCATGCTCCTTAGGCCGCTCGGACACACTTCCAAGGGACGATCTTACACGGCGGCAGCACCGTCCCCCGCCGCGGCCTCCCTCAGCGGTCGTCCGCGCCCTCGTTCAACAGCGCGCGCGGCACACGGTGCAGGGTGACCGCGCCCACCGCGTCGAAGGGGTGCAGAGGGTCGGGGTCCACCGCCCCGGTCGGCCCGCCCAGCTCCGAGTGCGCGAGCGCGCTCATCACGGTGTAGGCGTCCATGGCATCCCATCCCCGCTCGATGAAGGCGTCGAAGGCGTCCTCGTAGCCGCGCTGCACGCTCTCCTGCACGGTGGCACCCAGACCGACGAAGATCCACTCGTCTCCGGTCGCGATGCGGGGGGCGCGCAGCGCCATACCGGGAACCACGTCGATCGAGACGACGACCGTGCCCTCGGCCTCGATCGCGACGAACGACGACTCCCCGCGCGCCATGATCGCGTGCACGTCGCCGATCGCGAGGAGGGCTCCCTCGACCTCGACGGGGAGGTACACCGTGGCGCCGGGCGCGATGTCGGTGACGTCCATGTTGCCCCCGATCGCGTGGGCGGGCATCACCGTGGAGGCCGTTCCTTCGGCGGGCGCCGTGCCGATGCAGCCCACCATGGGGCGGGGCGCGACGGTCACGGCATCCGTGAGATGAACGCCGGCGGCGTCGATCGGGATGCGGCGCGTGACGACGCGGTCGGGCATGCGATCACGCAGCGCCCCGACACCGGGCAGGCTCATCGCCCACCCGGTGTCGGTGAGACGGATCTCATGGATGGTCACGGCGAGCGCGTCGCCGGGGTGCGCGCCCTCGACGAAGACCGGACCGGTGACGGGGTTGAGCGGCGCCTGCAACCGGTCGAGGTCGCCGTGCTCGTGCAGTTCGCGGTACACCGCGTCGTCGGTCTGGAACGCGAGGGTCTCCCCCGTCCCGGGCCGCACGCCCAGCACCGGGGGCACCGACGCGTCGTGGCCGGGACGACCGTGCTCCTTGCCGAGGAACAGCTCCGTCATCGGGATGCCACCTCGCCCCCGCCCTCGCCGGCGGTCGCGGTCGCGTGCTCGGGGAGCGGTCCCGTCGCGCCGCCGTTCTTGCGGGCGAAGATGGCGTAGACGATCCCGCCGACGACGAGCCACACGATGCCGCCGATCTTCGCCGTCATGTCGGCGTTGAGGAGCACGTAGCCGATGATGAGGAATCCGACGAGCGGCACGACGAGGTGCAGCAGGTAGTTCTTCGACTTCTTCTTGCCGAGGTAGTAGACGGCGACCGACACGTGCAGGAGCAGGAATCCGAGGAGCGCGCCGAAGTTCACGAGCGACGAGATCACGGCGATCTGCCCGACGAAGAACAGCACCAGCACGAGCGAGACCCCGCTGACGAGCAGGATCGCCGCCATCGGCACCTGGCGGGAGTTCACTTTCGACAGGAAGGCGGGCAGGCGCCGGTCGCGGCTCATCGAGTAGAGAAGGCGCGAGGTCGCGGCTTGAGCGGCGACCGCGTTGGCGATGCCGACCGCGATGACGTTGACGGCGAGGAACGCGGTGGCCCAGCCCGAGCCGGCCGCCTGCGCGACGAGGACGAAGAAGGCGTTGTTGACCTCGTCGTCGCCGAACGAGATGGTGCCGGCGGCGAGCGCGCTCGCGAACCAGGTCTGCGTGATGAAGAGCACGGCGACGACGAGGAGAGCGATGATCATCGCGCGACCGCCCGACTTCCGGTCGCCCGTGGACTCCTCGGCCATCGTCGAGATGCCGTCGAACCCGAGGAAGCTCAGCACCGCGATCGAGAGGGCGGTGGCGATGAGCGCGGGGTTGACCTTGTCGGCATCCCACAGCGGGGCGATCGTGAACTCGGCGCCCGGAACCGTGCCGGCGTTCAGAGCGACCATCGCGATGACGACGAAGATCACCACGAACGCGAGCTGGATGACGAGCATGACGCGGTTCGCGAGCTTGATCGAGCCGATCCCCGCGACGTTGATGAGCGTGTTGATGAGGACGAACGCGACGGCCCAGATCCACTGCGGCACGTCGGGGAAGATGCCCGCCATGCTCGACGCCGCGAAGACGTACAGCAGGGTGGGCACGAGCAGGTAGTCGAGCAGGATCGCCCAGCCGGCGAAGAAGCCGACGGTGGGGTGGAGCCCGCGGCCGACGTAGGAGAAGACCGAACCGGCGATGGGGAACGCCTTCGACATCTGCGCGTAGGCGAGAGCGGTGAAGATCATCGCGACGACGCCGGTGAGGTAGACCAGCGGCACCATGCCGCTGGCGGCGTTGTACACGACGCCGAAGATGGCCCAGGGGGCGATCGGCACCATGAAGACGAGCCCGTAGACCACGAGGTCGAGAGTGGACATGGAGCGCTTGAGCTCCTGTTTGTAGCCGAAGGACTCCAGCGACTGCTGGGCCTCGGGGGCGGTGTTCGACATCGGGTCTCCTGGGTCGGGTGGGGCTGTGTCGGGGTCGGGCGGGGGCGGGGTTTACGGAAGGGGCGCGAGGAAGTCGGCGACGACGGCGCGGAAGGCGTCGGGCATCTCGAGGTGCGTGCAGTGGCTGGCTCCCGCGAACACGTGGGCGCGCGCCCCCGGGATGTGTGCGACGAACGGCTCCCACGTCTCGGGGGTCGCCTCGTCGAACTCGCCGGCGACCACGAGCGTCGGCACGGCGATCTGCGGCAGGCGGTCGATGATCGTCCAGTCACGGCCGGTGCCGACGACATGGAACTCGTTCGGTCCGTTCATCGTGAAGTACACCGTCGGGTCGGCGAGCATCTGCTGCTCGCTGTCGACGAAGTCCTGCGGCATCGGGGTGACGCGGCAGACGTGTCGCTCGTAGAAGACGCGGGTGGCATCCACGTAATCCGGGTGGTCGAGGGTGCCGTCGGCCTCGTGGCGGTCGAGGGCCTCGCGGACCTGGGCGGGAAGTTCGGCGCGGAGGCGAGCCGCCCCCGCGAGCCACAGCTCCATGGATGCCGGGGAGTTGCAGATCTCCAGGCTCTTCAGCCCCTCCGGCCGGCGGACGGCGATCTCGGCGCCGAGCATGCCACCCCACGACTGTCCGAGCACGTGGTACTCGTCGAAGCCCAGGGCCTCGCGCAGGTTGTGGAACTCGTCGACGAAGAGCTGCGGCACCCACTGCGAGACCGGAGCGTCGGGGTGATGCGAGCTCTTCCCGCACCCGATCTGGTCGTAGTGGACGATGGTGCGCCCGGTGAGATCGGCGAGCGCGTCGAGGTTCGCGACGTAGTTGTGCGCCATTCCCGGCCCGCCGTGCAGGACGAAGAGGGGCGCTTTCCCGGTCGGCTCGGTGGGTTCCGTGAGGCGGGCCCACGTGAAGCCATCGTGGAAGGGGACGGTGATCTCGCGTTGCATGGAGTCATCGTGGACCCCTTAATGGTTCGTTGGCAAACCTTTTCTTCGGAATTAACATGGAGGAAACGACGGGAGCCCATGGCCGAGACCGACGACGCCTCCCTGGTGGACCGCGTCACCCAGCGCCTCATCACCGCGGTCGCGGTGGGCGAGTTCCTGCCGGGCACCCGCCTCCCGGCCGAGCGCGACCTCTCCCCTCTGCTCGGGGTCGGACGCACCACCGTGCGGGCCGCCCTCGACGATCTGTCCACGCGCGGCCTGATCGAAAGGCGACGCGGGCGCGCCGGGGGCACCTTCGTGGCCGAGGAGTGGCCGGCGTCGATCGTGGTGGGCGTGGACCGCTGGTTCGAGCAGCGGTGGAGCGACCTCATCGACGCGTGCACCGCGAGTTCGATGCTGCACTCATCCCTCGCCCGCCTCGCCGCCGAGAGACGGACGGATGCCGACATCGCCGTCATGCGCGATCGCCTGGCGGCGTTCCACGCGGCGGATTCCGGCAACCCCAAGCAGCGCGCTGACAGCCTCCTGCACCTGTCGATCATCGACGCCGCGCACAACACGGCCCTGCGCGACATCCTCCTCGAGCACGAGCGACACCTGTCCCTGTCGGCCCCCGCGCACCCCTGGGGCGACCGCGAGAGTCATCGCCGCATGGAGTCCCGCGCAGCGCGCGAGCACGACGCGATCGTGGCCGCGATCGTCGCGGCCGCCCCCGACGAGGCCGCGGACCTCGCCCGCCGGCACGTGCAGATCGACCTCGAGCTGTTCACCGAGGCGCGGGAGTTCGCGCGGCGCCGCGCGGCCGCCGCGCAGAGCTGAGTCCGGCGACGCGCGGGCGCGGCGGCGGGAGGAGAATCGGCGACGGGAGGACGATCCACCTCGGCGTCATCCTCCCTCCGCTGAATCTCCTCCCGGGCGCTCGCGCTCAGCCGGGGAGGCGCGCGCTCAGGCCCGCACGCACTCCCGGCCACTCCTCGCGGAGGATCGAGAAGTACAGCGTGTCGCCGATCGAGCCGTCCGCCGCGATCCGGTGACGGCGCAGCCGCCCCTCGGGCGTCGCACCGAGGCGCTCGATCGCCCGGGCGCTGCGCTCGTTGCGCGCGTCGCAGCGCAGCGCCACCCGGTTCAGGCCCCACCGCTCGAACGCGTGCTCCAGCAGCAACAGCTTGGTCGCCGGGTTGGTGCGCCCGCCCTGGAAGGCCCGGCCGTACCAGGTCGTGCCGATCTCGACCCGCCCCTGCGCGGGCGCGAGGTCGTAGAACGTCGTGGATCCGCGGATGCCGGAGGTCTCGGCATCCCGAACCGTGAAGGCGAGCATGCCCGGCGCCTCGCGCTGGCGTTCGACGTGCGCGGCGTACGCGTCCGCCGATGCGGGCCACGGCGTCGTCATGCCCGCCCACAGGGACGCGTCGGTGAGGGCCCACGCTTCGGCGGCGTCGTCCGGATGGGCGGGAGTCAGACGGATGCCGTGCCCCTCGAGCACGAGGTCGTGGACGGTCATCGCGCCTCCAGCTGCGCGACGAACTCGTCGGCGGCGGCGAGCTTGCGGCGCAGGTCGTCTCGGCGCAGGACCGCCTCGTCGCGGATGTCGGCGAGTCGCGCGGCGAGCGCGGCGTCGTCGGGAGCGGCATCCAGCCCGTCGACGACGGAGAGCAGCTCGCCCATCTGTTCGAGCGAGTAACCGAGCGGCTTCATCCGGCGGATCAGCAGCAGGCGCGACTCGTCGTCGGCGGTGTACAGGCGGAAGCCGCCGTCGCTGCGCGCGGAGGGGCGCAGGAGGCCGATCTCGTCGTAGTGACGCAGGGTGCGGATCGACATCCCCGTGCGCTCCGCGAGCTCGCCGATCTGCATCGGTCGCTGGGCGGTCATGGCATCCCCCGTTCCGTAACCCTCTCGTTACGGTAGAGTCTGTTCGGTCGCGGTCGCGACCCCTCTATTCTTCCCCGCGCGATGCGGGTCCCCCCTCCGGAGCACCTCCATGACGAATGTCCTCACCCGCCCGCGCCCCGAACCCACGGTGCTCCAGGCGTTGCGCTCGCCCCGCCTGCTCACCCGCGAGGTTCTCGCCGGTCTCGTCGTCGCCATCGCGCTGATCCCCGAGGCGATCGCGTTCTCGATCATCGCGGGCGTCGACCCGCGGCTCGGGCTGTTCTCGTCGTTCGTGATGGCGGTCGCGATCTCCTTCCTCGGCGGCCGGCCCGCGATGATCTCGGCCGCGACCGGAGCGATCGCGCTCGTCATCGCGCCCGTCGCCCGCGAGCACGGGGTCGACTACCTGCTCGCGACGGTGATCCTCGGCGGCATCCTGCAGGTCGCCCTGGGCCTGCTCGGCGTCGCCAAGCTCATGCGCTACATCCCGCGCAGCGTGATGGTCGGCTTCGTGAACGCGCTCGCGATCCTCATCTTCACGGCGCAGATCCCGCAGCTCATCGGGGTGCCGTGGGCGGTGTACCCGATCGCCGTCGCGGGGCTGCTCATCATGTACCTGCTCCCCCGCGTCACCAGAGTGGTGCCCGCCCCGCTCGTCGCGATCGTGCTGCTCACCGGGGCCGCCGTGGTGTTCGGCATCTCGGTTCCCACCGTGGGCGACCAGGGCGCGCTCCCCGAGAGCCTGCCGTTCCTGCTGGTCCCGAACGTGCCGTTCAGCCTCGAGACCCTCGCGATCATCTTCCCCTTCGCGATCGCGATGGCGATCGTCGGCCTGCTCGAGTCCCTCATGACCGCGGCCCTCGTGGACGACATCACCGACACCCCGTCGTCGAAGACCCGCGAGTCGCTCGGACAGGGCGCGGCGAACGTGCTGTCGGGCCTGTTCGGCGGCATGGGCGGCTGCGCGATGATCGGCCAGACGATGATCAACGTGAAGGCCTCCGGCGCCCGCACCCGCATCTCGACCTTCCTCGCCGGCGTCTTCCTGCTCGTGCTCGTGCTGGTGTTCGGCGACGTCGTGGCCGTCATCCCCATGGCGGTGCTCGTGGCCGTCATGATCGTCGTCTCGGTCGCCACCTTCGACTGGCACAGCATCCGCCCCTCCACCCTGCGCCGGATGCCGGTGAGCGAGACGGTCGTGATGGTGCTGACCGTGGCCGTCACCGTGTGGACGCACAATCTCGCGATCGGGGTCGGCGTGGGCGTGGTCGCCGCCGCCGTGCTGTTCGCGCGACGCGTGGCTTCGCTGACCAGCGTCACCCGCTCGGTCGACGGCGACACCGCGCGCTATGTCGTCGAGGGCGAGCTCTTCTTCGCCTCGAGCAACGACCTCACCACGAAGTTCGCCTATCACGACGATCCGCCGCACGTCGTGATCGACCTGTCGCGCTCGCACGTGTGGGACGCGTCGACGGTGGCGGCCCTGGATGCCGTGCAGACGAAGTACGCGCACCTCGGGACCACCGTCGAACTCGAGGGGATGAACGCGACGGCGGCGCGTTTCCACGGCCGACTCAGTGGGGAGCTGGGCGCGGGACACTGACGCGCGCCTCGGCTTCACCGCCAAGGACCGGAGGAGATTCTCGGGCGGGAGGATGCCACGGGCCCGACCCGTCCTCCCGTCGCGGAATCACCTCCCCACGCGGGGCGCCGGCGTTGGGCGCCCTGGCATCCGGAGCCCCGGCGTCAGGACCGCAGCGTCAGGACCGCAGCGTCGTGGACGGCGTCTCGCCGAACTCCCCGCGATACATCGCGGCGAAGCGTCCGAGGTTCGAGAACCCCCAGCGTGCGGCGATCGCCGCGACCGTGTCCACGGACGGGTCGGCGCTGCGCAGGTCGGCGCGCGCGGCATCCAGGCGGACGCGGCGAAGGTACTGCATCGGCGTGCGGCCCGTGGACGCGCGGAACGCGTACTGCAGACCGCGCGGCGACAGCCGGGCCGCCTGCGCGATGTCGGCGAGGACGACCGGCTCGGCCGCGTGCGCTTCGATGTACGCCTTCGCCCGGCGCACGGGCGCGGGCAGGGGCCGCGCGGGGCGGCCCGCGGCGAGGGCGTCGGTGAACGTCGTGGGGAAGGAGAGCAGCGCCGCTTCCAGGATCAGCGTCCGCGCCTGGTGCTGGATCAGGGGCGTCCGCTCCGACGAACGCAGCAGGACGTCCCGGGTGTACTCCCACGTGCGCGTCCAGTAGCGCAGGCGTTGCTCGCTGATGGGCGCGTGACCCGTCGCGCGGACCCGCAGGGCCTCGTCGCCGGAGAGCCGCCGGGCGGCGTCATCGAACTCCGTGCGCGAGAAGGCGACGGCGGTACCGGCGATGCGCCCGGTGAAAGCCACCTCGAGCGGACGGTCGACCACCAGGAAAGGCACCGCGGTGTCGATCCGTTCGCGGCGATACGTTCCGGAGACGCGGGACCCGGCGATGCGCCCCACCACGATCTGGTCGAGGGGATCGGACTCGACGAGCATCGTCGACCCGATGGTGTAGTCGCAGAAGGCGAAGCCCGTGTCCGAGACGGCCTGCCAGTTCAACGCCGGCTGGATGGCATCCGCACGGGAGATCCGGGCTCCCGGGACGACCGAACGCCACATCTCCTCGACGAGCGCGGCATCCCTGGTCTCGAGTTTCGTATGCTCCACGAGGCCTTCCTAAATCGACCGAAAGAGTGCGGCAACACCGTTGCTTTTTCGAGCGACGCGTGCGTGGGACCGCTCTCACAGCATCGGGGGGACGTCGACGAGAGAGGAATGCCGGGGGACTCTTCACCGTATCGTCACCGAACGGTGCGCGGGAAAGCCTGGCGGGGTTCGCCCGTCCCCTCCGTCGCGGACCGTGGCCGCTGCACGCGGAGTCGCGTCCCCTGTGCGCAACCGCGCGTCGCCGCCGTTTGACGCGGCCCTCCCCCGTTCGTGAGGATGCGAAAAGGACTGTTCCTGGTCCGTTCCCTCCGACCCGCCACCGCTCCCCGGCACGGCGGTCGGACCACCTCGGCGCGGAACTCGTGACCCGCGCCGAGGCGGGGCATCGCATAATTGGTGAGGCTCACGACTCGGCGGGCCCGGACCGACAGGATGCCGAATGACCTTCCGCACCATGGCGACTCTGCAGTCGTGGGTCGACGACTTCCGTGCCCTGGGCTACGACGACGCCGACATCCTCCGCGTGATCCCGCAGGATCTCGACGACGACGCGGACCGGGGACTGATCGCCGCGCAGCTTCGCAGCGTCTCGACCACGTTCTTCGTCGCCCCCGGGGCCGCACCGGGTTCGACGGACTGGGCCGTCACCTTCGAGCCGCGCGAGAACGCCGCCCCGCTGCCGGCGGGACGAGTGCTCGCCCTGTCGGGCGAGCTCGCGATGCTCGCGGCGCTGTGCTCGTTCCTGCAGGCGCGATCCGAGGCGTTCCTCGCCCGGCAGTAGGCACCCGGCAGGAAGCGCCCCGCGGAGGCGCCCCCGCAGGAAGCGCCCCGCGCTCCCGCGCCCCTCAGTCGGCCCGCGTGACCGCGGCGACGACGTCGTCGAGGAGTCGCGCCAGCCGTTCGCTCTCGCCGGGATCGCGTTCGACGATCGCCGCGTCGATCGCACGGTCGAACGCGCGCAGAAGAGACCAGGGCGCCGCGTCGAGGTCGATGATCGCGGTGATGTGGTTGACGCGACGATCCTCGGTGTCGAGGTCGCGCCGCACCGCTCCGCGCTGAACGAGTCGATCGATCAGCGTGGTGACCCCCGCCGAGGTGATCCCGAGGTGGTCACGGACGTCGGAGGGCCGGGCGCCCGGGTTGTCGACGACGAAGAGCAGGGCTCGGGCGTCGAGCTCGTTCAGCGACAGCTGACGACGGGCCTCGGCGACGGCGATGCGCCGCGCTTCGCCATACGCCCGGAGGGCACGGCCCAACGGCGTTTCCAGGGCGGACCCGGAGGGCGAATCTGTTGACGACGACACGACGGTACATCGTACTCATCCCGCCTCGGCTCCACAGCGCTTCGCGCAATCGGGACATGTCGCCTCGCCGATTCTGCCGCCGGACAAAGGCGCGTCGGCTCGTGTCCGGGCGTTCACACGATGGTCTTCGCGGCGTAACCCGCCGCGCGGGGTCGACCCTTCAGCATGAGACAACCGCGTCAGCCGACGTGGCGCCCCTCCCCCGGAAGGCGATGCGATGTCTCGACCCGTGCGCGTGCTGTCCCTCTACGAAGGGTTCTTCGCGGGAGGCGCGCGGATCCTGCATTCCGATGTCGTGGCGAGTCTCGCCGCGACCGACGGCCACGAGCATCATGTGCTGTCGCTCACCTCGGCCGCGCGTCGCGACGCCTCGGTGCAGTACGCGCACGACGACGCGCGGTATCGGCGCCTGCGTGACGCGGGCGTCGCCATCACGACGTTCGACCGCATCGCCGGCGACCACCCGATCGCTCCGGACGCCTTCACCCCCGCGGAACTCGACCGCGCGGCCGCGCTGTTCGATGAGGCCGATGTCGTGCTGTCCCTCAAGGAGCAGCCCCTGAGCCTCGTGCTCGCCCTCGACGAGGCGGGACTCCTCCCCTCCCGCCCGACGGCCGCGTGTCTGCACCGTTCCGACCCCACCCACTCCGGTCCCGCTCTCGGATGGCTGACGGATGCCGCCGACTCCGGCGCCGTGTCCGCGACGATCGCCTGCGCCGTCTCGACGTCGGACGCCTACGCGCGCGCGGGCGTCGCGGCCTCCGACGCGTGGATCATCGACAACGGCATCGACACCCGGCGCTTCCGCCCGGGGACGCGACTCGAGCGCCGCCGGATCCGGGCAGGTCTCGGCATCCCGGAATCCGCTCCCGTGGTGCTGTTCGCCGCGCGCTTCGACGCCATGAAGGACCCCGGGCTCTTCCTCGCCGCGGTCGCGCGGCACGCGCGGCGCTTCCCCGACACCCATTACGTGATGTGCGGCTCGGGGATGACGCGCGAGAACGCCGCCTTCACCTCCCTCCTCGCCGAGAGCGGCGTGGATGCCCGGACACCCCTGCACGCACTCGGGCTGCGCGAGGACATGCCGCAGCTCTACCGCATCGCCGACGTCGTGGCCCTCACCAGCGCCTTCGGGGAGGCCTCGCCCCTGTGCTTGGCCGAGGGCGCGGCATCCGGGGCGATCCCCGTGACCACCGACGTCGGCGACGCCGCTCGCGTCGTCGAGGGTTTCGGACTCGTGACCCCGCGCGACGCGGACCAGATCGCCGGAGCGTGGGAGCACGCCCTCGGGCACCGTGCTGCGCTGCGATCGGCGGCGATCCGCGCACGGGGCCGCCTGGACCGCCGCCGGATGGTCGACGACTACCGCGGCGCGATCTCGGGCCTGCTCCTGCGCGACGCGCTCGCCGCGTGAGCGGGTCGACCCCGTCCCGCGCCGCGCATCCCCGCCGCGCTCCTCGCTGAGTGTCCGAAACACCCGGACGATTTCTTCGAGCGTCCGGGTGTTCCGGACACCGACCGCGTCGGGGCGCCCGCGCGGAGGCGCGCGCCGCACCATAGACGGCGCGCGACACCCGCGCCATCCCCGCGGCCCGCTGCTCCGGGCATGTCTACAGTGAGACATGACCGCGCGCATCCTCTCGATCGGCACGGCCCTGCCCGAAACGCGCGTCGACCAATCCACGCTCCGTGACCTCTTCGCCGCCCAGCCGGGTTTCGACCGCAAGGCGCAGCGCCTGGTCGGGGCGGCGTTCGATGCGGCGGCGATCGACACCCGGCACGTCGTCCTCCCGCAGCTGGCCGGCGGCGACGGCGGTGCACTCGGCGTCCGCGACGGCGACACCCTCCTCATGCCCCCGACCGGTGCCCGCAACGACGAGTACCGCCGGAGGGCACCGGCCCTCTTCGCGGAAGCGTCGCGCGCCGCGATCGCCGGTTCCGGACGGACCGCGGATGCCATCACCCACGTCGTGACCGTCTCGTGCACCGGCATGTTCGCGCCGGGTCCCGATTACCACCTCGTGCGCGACCTCGGTCTCACCCCCACGGCGGAGCGATATCACCTCGGCTTCATCGGCTGCGCGGCGGCGATCCCGGCGCTGCGGTTGGCCGCGCGCATCGTCGCCGCCGATCCCGAGGCCGTCGTCCTCGTGGCGTGCGCCGAGCTGTGCTCGCTGCACTGGCAGACCTCGTCGGATCCCGACCAGATCGTCGCCGCCTCGGTGTTCGCCGACGGCGCGGCGGCGGCGGTCGTGGCATCCGGAACCGACGGATCACCCGGCCTCGACCTCGACGGGTTCGCCACCCACCTCACCGGCGAGGGCGAACGCGACATGGCCTGGACCGTCGGCGACTCGGGTTTCGAGATGACCCTGACCCCCGAGGTGCCCCGGATCATCGGCCGCGAGATCGCGGCCATCGCGGCGGATGTGATCGGCGACCTCGGCGAGATCGACGCGTGGGCCGTGCACCCCGGCGGCCGCAGCATCCTCGACCGCGTCGAGAACGCCCTGGACATGGATGCCACCGCCCTCGCACCCTCACGAGAGGTGCTGCGCGCGCACGGCAACATGTCGAGCGCGACCCTGCTGTTCATCCTGCGCGACCTGCTCGCGGACTCCTCGCGCGGCGACGGCGACCGGATCGCGGCCCTCGCCTTCGGCCCGGGGCTCACGGTCGAGGCGGCGCGCCTGACGCTGCGCCGCGCGTGACCCCCTCACCCGGGGCCTGGAGCGGGCTCGCCCACCGGGACACCGCGCTGACCGAGCTGATGGACGATCCCGACTGCGACCCCCGCGCGCTCGCGGCGACCTACCGCCGCTTCGGCCTCGTGAACCGACTCGTCTCGGCGTGGGGGCACGTGTACCGCACGCGCGTGCGTCCGGAGCTGCAGGCGCTCGGCCGCCCGGCGCGCGTGCTCGACCTCGGGTGCGGCGGCGGGGACGTCGTGGTGCGCCTCGCGGGCCTCGCCGCGCGCGACGGCCTCGACGTCGAATGGGTGGGCGCGGATCCCGACCCGCGCGCACTCGAGGCGGCCCGCGAGAGAGAGCGCTCGGGCGTGCGCTTCGTCTCCCGGGGCTCGCAGGATCTCCTCGCCGCGGGCGAGCGCTTCGACCTCGTGCTGTCGAACCACGTCCTGCACCACCTCGACGCCGATGCCCTGCGGTCGTTCGCGGACGACTCGCTCGCGCTCTCGCGCGGACGGGTGCTGCACGCCGACATCGCTCGCGGGCACCTCGCCTACGCCCTGTACGCGCTCGGTATCAGTCCTCTCGCGGCGGGGACGTTCCTGCGCGTCGACGGGCTCCGGTCCATCCGCCGCAGTTACCGCGCGAACGAGCTCGCCGCCGCCCTCGGCTCCCCGTGGCACGTCGAGACGCCCGCGCCCTTCCGGGTGCTCGCCGTCGCGGAAGGCCGCGCGGATGCCTGACGTCCTCGTCGTCGGCGCCGGTCCCGTCGGTCTCGCCCTGGCCGCGGACCTCCGCGCGCGCGGAGTCGAGGTCGGCATCGTCGAGAAGCGGACGGCGATCGGCGGAGGAACGCGGGCGATCGGCATCCACTCCCCCGCTCTCGCCCACCTCGAGGCCTCCGGGGCGACCGACGAGCTCCTGGCGCGAGCGGTCCGCATCGAGCGCGGCGAAGCCCGGGCCGACGGACGTCTTCTCGCGGCGATCCGCTTCGACCGGCTCCGCGCGCGCCACCCCTACGTCGCCGCGCTCCCGCAGTCCGACACCGTCGAGGTGCTCACCCGTCTCGCCCCGCCGGTCCGGCGCGGCGTCGCGGTCACGGCGATCTCCGACGACGGCGCCGCGGTGCGCGTGCGCACCACCGGCCCGCGCGGCGACGAGGAGATCCGCGCGCGGCTCGTCGTCGTGGCATCCGGATGGGCGGGACGAGACCTCGTCTACCGATCCGGTGCCGTGCGCACGCACGCCTACCCCGACCGGTACGCGATGGCGGACGTGGTCGTCCCCGGCGGTCCCGTCGCGCGCGTCCACCTCGAACGCGAGGGCGTGCTCGAGTCCTTCCCCCTCCCCGACGGACACCGCCGTCTCGTCGCCTGGGCGGGCACGGAGGAGATCCCGGATGCCACGGCCTTCCTCCGCCGCGCCGTCGCCGACCGCGCCGGGCTCGACGTCGACATCCCCGCGGCGACCACGTTCGGCGTGCGCCGCGCCGTGGCTCCCGCACTCCGGCGCGGCCGCGTGATCGTCGTCGGGGACGCGGCGCACGAGGTGAGCCCGATCGGCGGCCAGGGGATGAATCTCGGACTGCTCGACGCCCTGACCCTCGCTCCGCTGCTCGCGCCCTGGCTCCGGACGGGCACGCCGGACGGGCTCGCCCGCTGGGAACGCGACCGCCTCGCGTCGGCGCGGCACGCGGCTCGGCTCGCGGCTCTCAACACCGTGCTCGGACGGGCCCTCGGCCCGCGCACGCATGCCGCGAAGACGGCGGCGCTCCGCGCGGTCCTGCGGGGACCGGGCGGCGATGCCTTCACCCGCGCGTACGCGATGCAGATGGACCGGGCCGCCCGCCGCTGAGCCGCCCCTCCGCGCAGGCGCGCCGCCGGCCGCGACGCGCCGCCCGGGCCGCGCTCAGTCGAGGTGGAAGACCTCGGGGATCTCGTGCCACCACTCGCCCTCGCGCCGGTCCGGCACCGGGCTCTGCAGGGGCTCCTGCACCGCCCACCAGCGCTGGGTCTCGGGGTCGGCCGCCATCGCCGCCATATCGGCCTCGTAGTCGTCGCCCACGTACTCGTAGTAGGCGAACAGCAGCTCGCCGTAACGGTAGATCGAGTAGTTGCGGATGTTGCTCCGCGTGATCTGCTCGAGCACTCCCGGCCAGACGGCCGCGTGGTACCGCTCGTATTCTTCGCGGTTCTCGGGCGAGACGCCGATGACGGACGCGAACCTTCTCATGAGTCCTCCTGGGGGTCGGGCACGATCACGGGAACACCCTCGTGATCCTCGGAAGCGTAGGCGGCCTCGACGACCGCCATGGTGTGCAGGACGTCCTCGACCGAGGTCGGCAGCGTCGGCACCGACCCCTCGACGAAGCGCTGCACGGCTCCCATCGATCCGATGAACGCGTCGGGGAACCAGGAGCCCTCCACGGACACGAGCTGCCAGCCGGCATCCTTGTCGTCGAGCAGGACCACCTCGAGGCGATCAGGACCGCCGTCGGGATAGTCGAGCAGCAGACCCATCTGCGCCCGGATCGCGCCCCGCGTCCCCTCCCATTGCACGAAGCTCTCCTCGTGTCCCGGGCCGAAGGCGTGGTCGTGATCGGTGCTCACCGTGACCCGGAGCGGGCGATCGCGATAGCGCAGCAGGATCGTCGAGCGCGTGGTCGCGACCTCGGGCTTCTCCGGATGCCGCACCGTCACCGCGCTGACCGCATCGGGGTCGCCGAAGAACGAGCGCACGAGGTCGAGGTAATGCACGCTGTGCATGGTTATCTCGAGGCGATCCAGCCCGAAGACGTGCGGGAACAGGTGCCACGGGGTGTCGACCGCGACGCGTACCTGCATGTCGTAGACCTCGCCGATCGCGCCCTCGGCGATCAGGCGGCGGGCCTCGGCGATGTACGGCGCGAAACGCAGCTGCGTGTTGACGGCGGCGACGAGTCCCTTCCGGCGGCAGAGGTCGCGCAGGGCGACGCCCTCGCTCAGCGAGTGGCCGAGGGGCTTCTGGATCAGGACCGCCGCGCCGTCGGGCAGCGCCGCGAGGGTTTCGAGGTACTGCTCGGGCATGAGCGCGATGTCGTAGACGGCATCGGCGGGAGCCGCCGAGACGGCCTCGCCGACGGTACCGAAGACGTGGTCGATGCCGTACTCGTCGGCGAGGGCCTGGGCACGCGCGACGGTCCGGTTCACGAGTCCCCAGACGGGGAAGCCCGCTTTGCGATAGGCCGGCAGGTGGGCGTCCTTCACGATCCCGCCCGTGCCGATGATCACGATGGGACGCGGATGCTCCACCGGACGCACGGTGTACGCCGCGGCGGGGTGCTCCTCGGGTCGATCGCCCATTCGCTCAGCCCTTGACCGCGCCGACGGTCTGCCCGCGCACGAGGAAGCGCTGCGCCCCGATGAACACGATCAGCAACGGGATCATCGAGATGACGGTCGCGAGCGCGAGCTGCGGCATGTAGAGCTTGACGTCCAGCCCCGCGGCGACGGTCGCATTGAAGAGGGGGCTCGCCCCGATGAGCTCCTGGATGCCGATCGAGATCGTCTTGTTCTGCTGGTTCGAGGTCAGCAGGGCGAGCGGCAGGAAGAAGTTCGTCCAGTTCGCCACGAAGGAGAAGAACGCGACGAGCGCGATCGCCTGCTTCGAGATCGGCAGGCCGATCTTGAAGAAGATCGCCAGCTCCCCCAGCCCGTCGATCCGCGCGGCTTCGACGAGCTCCGGCGGCATCGTCGTCATGAAGTGGATGTAGCTGAGGTACACCCCGAACGGGAAGAAGCCCATGATGACCGCGACGGGCCAGAGCTGACCGACCGCTCCGATCGCGTTGACCTCGAGGAACAGCGGAATGACGAGCACCGTGTTCGGCATGACCATCGCCAGCAGGGTCGCGAACAGCCAGGCCTTGCGCCACCGGAACCGGAGTCGGGCGAGGGCGTAGCCGGCGGGCAGAGCCGCGGTCAGAGCCAGGATGCCGCCGGCCACCGCGAGGATCAGGGAGTTGCCGATCCACCGCTGGAAGAGCCCGCCTCCCGAGGGCCCGAAACCGGTGATCTGCGACCAGCTGTAGACCACGTGATCCCAGGAGAGTCCACCGAGCCCGAGGAAGCCATCGCTCCCGGCGGCGACGTTGTCCTGGTCGCGGAAGGCCATCGCGATGAAACCGACGATGGGGATGACGAACATCGCGGCGACGACGAGCATCACGGTGACGCGCGAGACGCGGCCGACGCTCCAGCGCGCGGACGGGGCCTTGCAGCCCGACGGGGTGCGAGTTCCGACGCTCACTGGGACTTCTCCTCTTCGCCGAACAGGCCGCTCTTGAACACGATGAACATGCCGATCCCGAGCGTGATGACCAGCAGGATGATCGACATCGCCGCAGCGGCGGGGAAGTTGCGGTTGGTGAACGCGAACGCGTATCCGAGCTGGGTGGGCGCCCACTCGGCATCCACGGATCCCGACGAGATCTGGCGCAGCAGGTAGGGCTCGAGGAACAGCTGGAAGCCGTAGGCGAGGTTCATCAACGCGGCGTACCCGATCCACGGCCGGATGAGGGGCAGCTTGATGCTCCAGGCCAGCTGCCAGGCATTCGCGCCGTCGATCTTCGCGGCCTCGAAGACCTCTTCGGCGATGCCGTTCAGGCCGCCGTTGACGATGACGATCCATGTGCCGACGCCCTGGAAGAAGAGCATCGCGGTGAGGATCCACGGCAGGTTCTCGGTGGTCGTGACCTCTTTGAGGTTGCTCACTCCCATCCCCTGCCAGAGGAACGCGATCGGCGAGATCGAGGGGTTCAACAAGTACACCCAGAGCACGAAGTTGGCGATGCCGGCGAGAGCCCCGGGAAGGAAGTAGACGAAGCGCATCGCGCCGCCGAAGCGGCCGGGGCTGGCGTGGACGAGGAGGGCGAGACCCACGATGCCGACGATCATCAGCGGCAACCACACGATCATGACCGTGAAGATGTTGATGAAGGTGTCGAAGAAGCGGAAGTCGGTCACCGCGGTGATGTAGGCGTCGAGACCGCCGAATCCCGACTTCGGATTGACCATCGTGGGGGCCTTCTGGAGAGAGATCCAGAAGGCGTAGCCGATCGGGATGGCGGCGGCGACGAGGAACAGGGCCGCGTAGGGCGCCATGAGGATCCAGGCCCCGCGGGCCTCGACGCGATGGGGGGCGCGCCGACGCCCCGGGGTACGGCGAGGCAGAGCCCCACGTCGCTCCGCTGTGGTGAGCGTTTCTGTGGCGGTGACGGTCATGACTTCTTCCTGGGCAATGGTCATCCGGGGAAAGCAGAAGGGGGCCAGGGCACCGGTTCGCACCGGCGCCCTGGCCGCGGGCTCACTGGACGGTGTAGCCGACCGACTTGGCCTGGTTCACCAGTTCGTCGCCGAACTTCTTGATGGCGTCGGGGACGGTGCCGCCCGAGATGAGGGTCGGGCTGACCGTCTCGGTCCACACGGAGCCGGTGTCGTAGAGCATGTACGAGTACGGCTGCACCTCACCCAGCGCGGCCTTGAACGCCGCCTGGGTGGTGGGCACGTCAGCGAAGTACTTGTCCGCTTCGAGCTTCGCGAGCCACTGATCCTGAACGGGTCCGTAGCCGGGAAGACCGGTGCTGAGATCGACCTGCCACCGCGGGTCGGTCGCGACGAATTTCATGAACGTCAGGGTGTTCTCGAGCTCCTTGCCCGTGATGTGCGAAGACGCGCCCCACAGACCGCCACCCTCGTTGCCCGTGGACGGCTTCGACTCGCCGCTCCACGGCAGAGGGGCCGCCGCGGTCATCTGACCGGCCGGGATCTTCCAGGTGTCGCGGAAGAGGTAGTTGCCCCACCACGCGGCGCCGGGGCTCATCACCAGGTTCTGGCCCTCGGCCGCCGCATCGCCGTCGAAGATGCCCTGCGTGCTGAGCGCTTCGCCCTTGTACATCTTGTCGAGCAGGTCGGTCGCGCGGGTGCAGGTCGCGTCGGACAGGTCGATGTGCGCTTCGCTCTCGGACACGCGGTCGTTGGTCGGGCAGCCCGAGGCCTGCAGGTACCGGTTGATCGCGTAGGCGTCGCCGAGGAAGCCGCTGATCTTGCCGGGGTGCTCCGCCGCGATCTTGACGGCGAGGTCGCCGTACTCTTCCCACGTGGTGGGCAGCGTGTAGCCGTTCTCGTCGAAGAACGCCTTGTTGTACCAGAACACGTCGGGCGCGGCGTCGTTGCGGAGGCAGCGGATCTTGCCGTCGATGTCGCAGAACGACAGCACCGCCGGGTCGTAGCCCTTGATGGTGTCGGCCATGATGTCGGTCAGGTCGGCGGCGTAGTTGCTGGTCGAGTTGGTCGCCCAGGCGATGTCGTCGTTCGAGGGGAAGAAGATCGCGTCGGGCCAACCGGAGCCGGCGGCGTCGAAGTTGGCGAACGACTGCTTGACCGTCTTGCCGCCGACCGTGCCGTCGATCTGCACCACGTCGATGGGAATGTCCGGGTAGGCCTTCTGGAAGGCTTCGGCCGCCGGGACGCGGGGCGGGTCGACCCAGACGGTGATCTTCCCGCCCGAGTCGCTCTGCGCCTGCGGGGTTCCGCCGGTGGCGTCGCCGGAACAGCCGGCCAGCGTGAGGGCGGCGACGGCCATGGCCGCACCCGCCGCGAGGATACGTGTGGTCTTCATTGACACTCCTTCGTGTGAACGGCCGCTCCGACCGGCTGATCGGGAGCTGTGACATCCCGGCCGGATTGGTCAAACGTTATCCCGAAGTTTGCAATGATCAAACGTTTGCTTCGATGTTCTCTCGACACGCTTCGGGGCTGCCCCGACGATACATCAGATGAATTGCAGATTCCAGCGATTCCTGCGGATTGCTGACGGGTTCACTCGGGCAGGCCGAGTCGGCGTGCGTCGAGGCGGTAGAACTCCGCTGCGGTCCTCCCCAGGACGCGCTCCCGCGCGTCGGCGTCGAGCGCGTCGAAGAGGGGACGGAGCCCCTTCCAGACGCGGGTGTATCCCCCGGACAGGACGGAGATCGGCCAGTCTCCGCCGTACATCAACCGCTCGGGGCCGAACATCTCCAGCGCCCGGTCGACGAAGGGACGGATCTGCTCGGTGGTCCACGCCGAGCTGTCCTCGGTCGCGGAGTACAGACCGCTCACCTTGGCGAAGACGTTCTCGTTCTCCGCGGCGGCCTCCATGAGACGCGCCCACTCCGCACCGTCGCCGACGCCGATCGGCGGCTTCGCGAGGTGGTCGATCACCATCCGCAGTGCCGGGTGGCGCGCGCCGACGAGCGGGACGATCTCGACGTGCCGCGGGAGCACGGCCACCACATCGAAGGACAGACCGCGCTCCTCCAACAGCCCCAGGGAGGCATCGACGTCCGGCCGCAGGAGCCAGTCGGGGTCGGGCTGATTGTGGATGAGGGTGCGGACGCCGACCATAAGCGGGTCCCCCTCCCACGACGCGAGCGTGCGAGCCGTCGCCTCCGGATCCTCCAGCGGGGCGTACCCGACGATGCCGGCCACTTCCGGGTGCCGGGCGGCGGACTCCCTCATGAGGGCGGTGTCCTCCGGGTTGTCCGCCGACTGCACCTGCACGGTGAAGTCGACGCCGGCGGCGCGCAGCTCGGGAGCGACGTCGGCGAAGGTCATCACCCCGTCGATGGGAGCGGCCTCGGGGGTGAGCCAGTCGTACTCGGCCCGGGACGGGTCCCACACGTGCTGGTGAGCGTCGATCACGGGAAAGGTCATGCGGGCCTCCTCAGGCGCGGGGGATGGTTCATCATCCGGGGTTTCTCGGCGGATGAGAATGGGGGTGGGAAGAATCGCGAAATTCCTCAGATGAATCGGTCCGGTCCGTAGACTGACCGCCATGACCGACGATTTCGTCTCCGTGCCGCGCTCCCAGACGGATGTCGTCATCGAAGGCATCAAGACGATGCTGACGCGCGGAGAACTCGGCCCGGGGTCTCGGCTCCCGATCGAGAAAGACCTGGCTGCGCAGCTCGGCGTCTCGCGCGGGTCGCTGCGGGAGGGGGTCCGCGCTCTCGCGACGCTGGGCGTTCTCGAGACGCGTCAGGGCGACGGCACGTACGTGACCGCGCTCGACCCGCGGACGCTGCTGAGCCCGCTCGGCTTCCTCGCCGACCTCCAGCAGCCCGCCCACGCGGCCGACCTGCTGGCCGTGCGACGCATGCTCGAGGCCGAGACGGTCTCGCTCGCGGCCACGCGCCTCACCGACGAGGAGCTGGAACAGCTCGATCGGACGCTCGGAGTGGTCGACACGATCCTCGAGAACGATCCCGACATGGACCTCGAGGGCTTCATCGACGCGGATACCGAGTTCCACCGCATCATCGCCCGCGCCAGCGGGAACCCCGCCCTCGCGGCGATCATCGACACGCTGGTGGGTCGGACCTTCCGCGCACGACTCTGGCGCGCGATCACGCATCGCGGCTCGGTCCGCGAGACGCAGGCGGAGCACCGGGCCATCCTCGACGAACTCGTCCGTCGGGATCCGGCCCGGGCTCGCATCCGCATGCAGGTCCATCTGCTCGGTGTCGAGGAGTTCAGCGCCGCCCACGCGGACGAAGACCCCGAAGCCCGCTAGTCGTCACCGGCTCGCCCAATACGTCCCCCCGGGGAAGGTGTACTCGGCCAACGAGGCCTCGTACATCTCGGCGCTGTAGCCGGGCATCGAGGGCAGGACGTATGCGCCGTTCTCGACGATGCACGGGTCGACGAAGTGCTCGTGCAGGTGGTCGACGAACTCGGTGACACGGTTCTCGAGCGTGCCCGAGACGCACACGAAGTCGAAGATCGACAGGTGCTGCACGAGCTCGCACAGCCCCACACCGCCCGCGTGGGGGCACACGGGCACCCCGAACTTCGCGGCCATCAGGTAGACCGCGATGATCTCGTTCACGCTCGCGAGGCGCGCGGAGTCGAGCTGGCAGAAGTCGATCGCCTCGGCTTGGAACATCTGCTTGAACAGCACGCGGTTCATGCCGTGCTCGCCGGTCGCGACACCGATGGGGGCCACGGCCTTGCGCACCGCGGCGTGCCCGAGCACGTCGTCCGGACTGGTCGGCTCCTCGATCCACAGCGGCTTGAACTCGGCGAGGTGGCTCATCCACTCGATCGCCTCGGGCACGTCCCAGACCTGGTTCGCGTCGATCATCAGGTTGGCATCCCACCCGATCACCTCGCGCGCGATGCGCAGACGCCGGATGTCGTCGTCGAGGTTCGCCCCGACCTTCAGCTTGACGTGCCGGTACCCCTCGTCGACGGCCTCCTGCAGCAGGCGCCGCAGCTTGTCGTCGCTGTACCCGAGCCAGCCGGCGCTCGTGGTGTAGCAGGGGTAGCCCCCGCGGCCCTCGAGCTCCGCGATGCGCGCGGCGCGCGTGGGGGCGAGTTCGGTCAGGATGCCGATGGCTTCGTCGCGCGTGAGGGCGTCCGACAGGTAGCGCATGTCGGCCACGTCCACGAGCTGCTCCGGCGTCATGTCGGCGAGCAGACGCCAGAGCGGCTTCTGCGCGACGCGGGCGGCGAGATCCCACAGGGCGTTCATGACCGCGGCCATGCCGAGGTGCACGACGCCCTTCTCGGGACCGAGCCAGCGCAACTGCGAGTCGGACGCGAGGTCGCGGTACACCCCGCCCAGATCGGCGACGGCGTCTTCGACGGGGCGTCCGACGAGGGGCAGTCCGCGCTGGCGCGCCGCCTCGACGCACAGGTCGTTGCCGCGGCCGATGGTGAAGGTGAAGCCGTAGCCCTTCAGCTCGGGGTCGTCGGTGTGCACCACCACGTAGGCGGCGGAGTAGTCGCCGTCCTTGTTCATGGCATCCGACCCGTCCATGCTGAGCGAGGTCGGGAAGCGCACATCGTGCGCGGTGACGGCGGTGATCGTGGTCATGCGTCTTCCTGGGAGATGAGGTCGGCCTCGGCGAGGTCGCGCCAGAGGTCGTCGGGGATGGGAGTGGCGGCGCGATCGAGGTTCTGCGTCACCTGACGGCGCCCGCGCGCACCGAGGACGACCGAGACGACCGCGGGGTGCCGCAGGGCGAAGGCCACCGCGACGTCGGGGAGCGTCACGCCGTGTCGCTCGCTGATGTCGGCGATCGCGTTCGCCCGCGCGATGAGCTCCGGCGGGGCGGGCTGGTAGTCGTAGGTGGCGTCCGCGGGGGGACGCGGCGCGCTCAGCAGACCGGAATTGAAGACCCCGGCGGCGACCACGCCGACCCCGCGCTCCTGGGCGAGCGGGAGGAGCTCTGCGGCGGCCGAGTCGTCGAGCAGTGTGTAGCGCCCGGCGCACATGACGACATCGATGTCGGCCCGTCGGATGAGCTCGGCGAGCGGGTCGGCGACGTTCATCCCGGCACCGACGGCCGACACCACCCCCTGCTCGCGCAGCTCGATGAGGGCGCCGATGCCCTCGGTCGACGCCTGCGCGAAGTGATGGTCGGGATCGTGGAGGTAGAGGATGTCGAAGCGGTCGAGCCCCGTGCGCCGCAGGGAGTCCTCAACCGAGCGCAGGATGCCGTCGCGGCTGAAGTCCCATCGACGGACGACGTCGCGCGGCACGTCGAAACCGTCGTCGTCGCGCAGGTGCGCGGTCTCGGGGCTGGGCTCGAGCACGCGCCCGACCTTCGTCGAGATCACGAACTCGTCGCGCGGGCGGGTCGCGAGGCGCGCCCCCAGGCGGCGCTCCGACAACCCCAGCCCGTAATGGGGAGCGGTGTCGAAGTACCGGATGCCACCGTCCCAGGCCGCATCGACGGACTCGTCCGCCTCGACCTCGGTGGTCTCGCGGTAGAGGTTGCCCAGTTGGGCGGCGCCCAGACCGATCTCGGTGAGCGGTGTTCCGTGCCGCAGTGCACGAGTGCGCATGGCACCTCCTTTGTCCGCTTCAGCCTACATCATATTCATCTGATGACTGAAGGGAGAAGAGTGCAATTCTTCGCCCGAGGGCGCCTCGGACCGGCGATAGATCAGTTCTTTAGGCCCGGAGATGCTGTCGACGCCCGCGAGACGAGCATCGGCCGGGGCTGGTCGACGACCGCATCCGCGGCCTCGCCCGACGACAGATTCCCGACCAGCGCGCGCAGCGCCGTCTCCCCCAGCTCACGCAACGGCATCCGCACCGTGGTGAGCGGAGGCCACGTGTGCTCGGCCGTCCAGGCGTCGTGGATGGCCACCACGGAGAGCTCCTCCGGGACGCTCACGCCCAGACGCCGTGCTTCGGCGAGGACTCCGTAAGCGGCATTGATGTTCGCGACGACCGCCGCGGTCGGGCGATGCGGCGCCCCCCACAGCCGTCCCATCGCTTCCGCCCCCTGCGCGGGTTCGTACCCGAGCCGCGTCACGTCGTCCTCGCCGACGACGAGATCGGCCTTCGCCATCGCGGCACGGAAACCGGCCTCCCGGCGGCGAGCCGTGTCGGACGACGCGACGCCGGTGATCAGGGCGATCCGCCGGTGACCGAGGCCGACCAGGTGGTCGACCGCGATCTCCGCGCCCCGCTCGTCGTCGAGGACGACCGACCCGACGCCCTCGGGGTGGATCGAGTTGACGAAGACGACCGGCAGGCGCGCCGCGACCAGCCGGTCGACATCGGCGCGGGTCATCGACTCGCCGATCTGCACGATCAACCCGTCGACCCGCCCCTCGCCGATCAGCCGGCCGATCACATCGACGCCCGCGGGAAGTCCGTCGGCGCGCGCGAGCAGCACGACGTAGCCCAGGCGGTAGGCCTCGTCCTCCACCCCGCGCAGCAGCTCGGTGAAGATGGCGTTCGTGACGTCGGGCACGACGAGCCCCACCACGTGGGTGCGCGCGGACTTCAGCGCGCGCGCCGCGAAGTTCGGACGATAGCCGAGCTCGACGGCCGCGTCGTGGATACGACGCCGCGTGCTCTCGCTCACCCGGGTGTTCGGCGCATCGCTGAGGACGCGGGACACGGCCGAGACCGATACGCCCGCGCGCGCGGCGACGTCGCTCAGCCTGACCATCCGCCCAGTGTAGGGATGCCGCGCGCCCAGGCCCTGTCACGCGTCACGCGTCACGCGTCTCGTTCCGCGGGCGAGCGGCGGTTGACGAGGTAGACGTGGGTGAGGACCATGACCGTCTCGCCGCGCTGGTTTCGAACGGTGACGAGTTCGTCGATGGAGCCGACGGCATCCGGAGCCTTCGCGTGCGGACGGAGCGCGGTGATCTCGGCCGTGACGCGGATCGTGTCGCCGATGAAGACCGGGCGGATGAAGCGGATGCGGTCGTAGCCGTAGCTCATCGACTGCGGGTTGATGTCGCCCGCGGTCATCCCGACCGCGACCGAGAGCACGAGCGTGCCGTGTGCGATGCGCTGCCCCGCGGGTTGCGTGGCCATCCACTCGGCATCCATGTGGTGCGGGAAGAAGTCGCCCGTCTGCCCGGCGTGCAGGACGATGTCCGTCTCGGTGATCGTGCGCCCCACGGTCTCACGGGTCTCACCGACGACGTGGTCCTCGAACCAGCGGTCCCTTGTTCTCATCGGCCCTCCTCGGCGCTCCGGACGCCCGCGTCCAGGCGCGCGCGCAGGTCGTCCACGGTCAGTTCGCCCTGGAGCGCAGCCGTCACCAGCGGCGAAAGAGCGTTCTGCACCTCGATGTAGTGCGTCCAGCGCGGCCGCACGTACGCGCCCTCGAGCGTCGCGCGGGTCGCGCGGAAGAAGTCGAGGCTGTCGGCGTTGGTGTGATCGTCGTCCCACGCCGCCGCGTTGCCGGGCTGGCCCCCGGCGTCGTAGTAGACCCCGCTCTGGACGTCGGCCGAGGCCAGCCAGAAGGCATGGGCGATCGCCTCGGCGGGATGGGCCGTACGCGATGAGACCGCGATGCCGGCTCCCCCGAGCAGAGACCCTCGAACCCCACGACGGGATGCCGGGATGTCGATGTATCGAAGACGGTGGGCCCGGAATCCCGCCCGGCTGTAGTTCGAGTACCCGAAGAGGAGGGGCGCGTAGCAGTACCGATCGCCCTCGCTCAGCGCATCGGCGGTCTGGATGGGGTTCCAGGTGGCGCACTCCGCCGGAACGGCGCGGGCGAGGGCGCGCAACGTGCGCATCGCCTCCTCGAGGGCGTCCTTCGACAGGAAGACCCCCGCGGTCCGCATCGCCTCCTCGCCGTTTCCCGCGGCCACGGCGATGAGGCTCGAGAACGCGTCGACCGGCTTGTAGGGCCAGAGCACCCGCCCCTCGGCCGCGAGGGCGAGCACGCTCGGCCAGTCGCGGGGAGGTTCGGGAAGCAGATCCGGACGAAAGGCCGCCACCTGGGCCGCCGCATCCGTCGCCAGCGCCCACTGGCCTCCCGCGTGCGCATACGAGGCGTGTGAGGACCCGACCGACTGCGCGGCCAGCCGGGCCAGCTCGTCGTCATGGCCCGTGCCGTCGAGACGAGCGAACAGCCCCTCCTCCGCGGCGAGGGGAATGTGCGGGTGGTCGATCACGAGCAGGTCGTAGTCCCGAACGAGCTCCGCCAGATCCTGATCGGCGAAGGATTGCAGCGACCGCTGATCCCAGCGCACCTCGACGACGGGAACGACAGCCCGGTACGCGTCCGCCGCGGCCGCGACGCTTCCGTACCCGCGGGCGTGCTCCCATGTGATGCCGCGCAGCACCACGCTCATGCGCGGGCCTCCTCTGCCGGGAAAGGCCGAAGCGGCGGGAACTCCGCACGAACACGCGCGTCGTCCTCTCCGAGCACCGGCGCGGCCTTCCGGCTGCGCAGCACCTGCCCGTCGATGCGCAAAGGGCTGCGCGTGGTCGAAATCCTCGCCCCGCCACGGTCCACCTCTTGCGTCATATCGATCGCGGCGAAACCGTCGGAGGCCAGCAACTCGTCGAGCGTCAGAACCGGCGCACACCAGACGTCTGCGGCATCCAGGATGTCGAGCCAATGCGCCGTGGTGTCGGTGGCGAAGCGCGCCGCCAGGGCCGCCTCGATCTCTTCTTGGCGATCCCACGCATCGCGCGCGTCCGTGAGCGCCTCGAGGGCCGGCAGCTGGAGGAGGCGGCCGAGCTCCGGGATCGGGTTCATCGCGAGCGCCAGGTAACCGTCGCGGGTCGGGTAGGTGCCGTACGGCGCGGCGAGGAACGCGTGCGCGGAGTGCTCGCCGTGGCGCCGTACCTGGATGGTGTCGTCGTTGAGTCTGGTGCTGAGCAGTTCGAACTGCAGGTCGAGGACGGCTTCGAGCAGGCTCGACTGCACGAGGCCGCCTTCTCCGGTACGGAAGCGGCGGACCAGCAGCGCGGTCACGCCCTGCGCGATGTGACAGCTCAACAGGTGGTCGGCGATCGAGAGTCCCAGCGGCACGGGCCCGTCCTCGCGCGAGCCGCTCAGCCAGGGCAGCCCCGAGATGGCCTGAGCGAGAAGGTCTTGCCCCGGTCGATCCCGCCACGGTCCCTCGTCGCCGTATCCGCTCGCGCTGGCGTAGACGATCGACGGGTTCAGCTCTCGGACGGAGGCGTAGTCGAGACCGATCCGCTCCATCACCCCGGGGCGGAAGTTCTGGATCACGACATCGGCGCGGGCGACGAGCTGGCGCACGTATGCGAGGTCGTCGGGATTCTTCAGGTCGGCGGTGACCGATTCCTTGTTGCGGTTCATCGCGTGGAACGACACGGTGTCGCCGTCGATCGAGCGACCGGCGAACGCCAGCGTGCGTCCGATGTCGCCGATCCCCGGCCGCTCGATCTTGATCACCCGGGCGCCGAGATCGGCGAGGCGCAGCGCCGCGACCGGCCCCGCGAGGAACTGGCTGAAGTCCAGCACGAGAAGACCCTCCAGGGGTCTGACGATCTGTTCCGGCATGAGAACTGCGCACCTTTGCGTCGGGAGACGTCATCGGACGTCGTGGTCAATCGTTTGTTCACCGTAGTGGTACGACGATTCGACCGCAACCGCGACAGGAGGCGCGTTGTGAGGCATGATGGTTCAATATTCATCCGACCTTTAGGAGAGTCAATGCTGACAGCGGCCTACGTGGGCGATCACACGATCGACGTCCGAGAGGCGGATGCCACCCCTCCCGGTCCCGGCCAGGTGCAGATCCGCGTCGCCTACACGGGCCTCTGCGGGACGGACCTGCACATCCTGCATGGCTCGATGGACGCGCGGGTGCAGACCCCGCTCGTCTTCGGCCACGAGATGAGCGGCACGATCGCTTCCCTCGGCGAGGGCGTCGAGGGGTGGGGTCTCGGCGACGGCGTCACCGTGATGCCGCTCGCGTGGGACGGCACATGCCCCGCCTGCCGGGCCGGGAACCAGCACATCTGCCAGAACCTCGACTTCATCGGCATCGACTCCCCCGGCTCGCTCCAGGGCCTGTGGAACGTACCGGTCGAGACGCTCGTGCGCCTGCCCGAGGGCATCGCACTGGATCACGCCGCGCTCGTCGAGCCGGTCGCGGTCGCCGTGCACGACGTGCGGCGCGCCGAACTCGCCCCGGGCGACAAGGCCGTCGTCATCGGCGGGGGGCCGATCGGCGTCCTCATCGCCTGCGTCGCGCGCCACGTCGGTGCCGAGGTGCTCGTGATCGAGCTCGACGAGAAGCGCCGCGCCCAGATCGAGGGGCTCGGCTTCACCACCCTCGACCCCCGCGAGCGCGATCAGGTCGCCGTGGTCGAGGAATGGACCGGGGGCGCCGGAGCCGACGTCGTGTTCGAGGTCTCGGGAGCCGCCGCCGCCGTCCGCGGAGCGACGGGCCTGGCGAAGGTGCGCGGAACCATCGTGGTCGTCGCGATCCACCCCACCCCGCGCGAGGTCGACCTGCAGCGGATGTTCTGGCGCGAACTGCGCCTGCTCGGCGCGCGGGTCTACCAGCGCCCCGATTTCGAGACCGCCGTCGAGCTCGTCGCCGACGGCGTGATCCCGACGGATCTGCTCATCACCCGCGTCGTGCCGCTCAGCGCCACCGCCGAGGCGTTCGCCGACCTCGAGGCCGGCCGCGCGATGAAGATCCTCGTCGACGTGGGAGGCCAGGCATGAGCGCACTCTTCTCCCTCGCGGGCACGACCGCGGTCGTCACCGGCGCCCGCCGCGGTATCGGTTTCGCGATGGCGCTCGGTCTCGCCGAAGCGGGTGCCGACATCATCGGCGTCAGCGCCTCGCAGACGGCGTCGGGCAGCGAGATCGAACGCGCCGTGACCGCCGCCGGCCGCTCCTTCACGGGGATCGCGTGCGACTTCGGCGATCCGTCGGCCGTCGACGCGCTGGGGGCGGAGCTGTCCGAGCGCCACGTCGACATCCTCGTCAACAACGCCGGCACCATCGAGCGCGCCCCCGCGGCGGAACACCCGCTCGACGCGTGGGACCGGGTGCTGCAGATCAACCTCGACAGCCCGTTCCGGCTGACCCAGAGGGTCGCGGCGCAGATGCTCGAGCGCGGCCGCGGCAAGATCATCTTCACCGCCTCGCTGCTGAGCTTCCAGGGCGGGATCAACGTCCCCGGCTACACCGCGGCCAAGTCCGGTATCGCGGGGCTCACCAAGGCCCTCGCCAACGAGTGGGCGTCGAAGGGCGTCAACGTCAACGCGATCGCTCCGGGCTACATCGCCACCGACAACACCGAAGCCCTGCGCGCCGACGCGGCGCGCTCGGCGGCGATCCTCGACCGCATCCCCGCGGGGCGGTGGGGCGACGCGTCCGACCTCGCCGGGGCGACGGTGTTCCTCGCGTCCCGCGCCTCGGACTACGTCTCGGGTATCACGCTCCCGGTCGATGGAGGATGGCTCGGACGATGACGGACTCCTCCCGATCGCTCACCGAGCGCATCAGCACCGTCGGTATCGTCCCGGTCGTGGTGATCGACGACGCCGATCGCGCGCACGACCTGGCCCTCGCCCTCCGTGACGGGGGCATCGGCTGTGCGGAGTTCACCCTGCGCACCCCCGCCGGTCTCGCCGCGATCGCCGCGACCGCGGGCATCGAGGGATTCCTCGCCGGCGCGGGCACCGTTCTGAGCGTGGAGCAGGCGGATGCCGCGATCGACGCCGGCGCGACCTTCGCCGTCACGCCGGGGTACGATCCCGCGGTCGCCGATCGTCTGCGCGAGGGCGGCGTGACGGTCGTTCCGGGCGTCGCGACCCCCACCGAGGTGCAGCGGGCGCGGGCGGACGGCTTCACCGACGTCAAGATCTTCCCCGCCGGGCACCTCGGCGGAGCCGGCTACCTCGACGCGTTGCACGGGCCGTTCCCCGACATGCGGTTCGTCCCGAGCGGCGGCGTCTCAGCCGACAATCTCGGCGACTACCTCCGCCGTTCCTGGGTACTCGCGGCGAGCGGGAGCTGGATGGTGCCGCGCGACGCGATCGCACGCGGCGACCTCGACACGATCGCGGACGCGGCCGCCGCGTGCGCCCGCGTCCGCGACGCTGCGCGGTCCGCCCGATGAGCCGCGTCGTCACGCTCGGCGAGAGCATGGGGCTGATCCTCGGCGACGGCGTCGGCGGATGGGAGCACCAGTCCCAGGCGCGGGTCGCGACCGGCGGTGCCGAGGGCAACACCGCGATCGGCCTGGCCCGCCTCGGCGTCCCCGTCATGTGGCTCGGTCGCGTCGGCGATGACGCTCTCGGGCGCCGCGTGGTCGGAGACCTCCGCTCGGAGGGCGTCGAGGTCCGAGCCCTGGTCGACGGCGGCGCGCCCACCGGCCTCATGCTGAAGTCGACCCCGCGCGCGGGGGCCACGACCGTCGACTACTACCGCCGCGGGAGCGCGGGAAGCCGCCTCGACGCCGCCGATCTCGACGAGCTCCCCCTCACGGCCGGCGACATCCTGCACGTGACCGGTGTGACGCTGGCCCTGTCGGACTCGGCGCCCGACGCGGTGATCGTCGCGGTCGACCGCGCGAGGGACGCGGGCGCTCTCGTCTCGTTCGCGGTGAACCACCGCAGCCGCCTCTGGGCGCACGCGGAGGCCGTCACCGCCTACGCGCACGTGATCGCCCGCGCCGACATCGTGTTCGCCAGCGACGACGAGGCACGGATGCTGCACGCCGACACGGCCCCGGAGGACCTCGCTCGCGCGCTCGCGGCGGCGGGCCCGACCGACGCCGTCGTCACCCTCGGCGGCGACGGCGCCGTCGCGGTCATCGACGGCGAGCTGCACCGCGTGGCCGCCGTGCCGATCACCCCCGTCGACACCGTCGGCGCCGGAGACGCATTCGCCGCCGGATACCTGGCCGAGCGATTCGCCGGGAGCGACCCGACGACGCGCCTGCGCACAGCCGCCCTGGCCGGCGCGTACGCGTGCCTTCATCCCGGCGACTGGCAGGGCGGCATCCGTCGGTCGGAGCTCGACGGCGCCGCATCCGCCGATCCCGTCACCCGCTGAACCACCCACCCCAAGGAGAACCCATGACCTTCGCTCGACTCGGTGACCCCGGCGCCGAGATCCCCGTCCTGCGCCACGACGGTGCCGTGTACGACCTGCGCCCGCTGACCGCCGACATCGACGGGGCGTTCCTCGCCGCGGACGGCCTCGCCCGTGCCCGCGCCGCGGCGGATCGCGGCGAGCTGACGGCGCTCGCGGATGCCGACGTGCTCCGCGTCGGCGCTCCGATCGCCGCCCCGAGCAAGATCGTGTGCATCGGCCTGAACTATCACGATCACGCCGCCGAGACGGGGGCAGCGGTCCCCGCCGAGCCGGTCGTGTTCATGAAGGATCCCTCGACGATCGTCGGCCCCTTCGACGACGTGCTCATCCCGCGCGGATCGACGAAGACCGACTGGGAGGTCGAGCTCGGGGTCGTGATCGGAGCGACCGCGCGGTACCTCTCGTCCCCCGAGGAGGCGCTCGCCCACGTGGCCGGGTACGTGGTCTCGCACGACGTGTCGGAGCGCGAGTTCCAGCTCGAGCGCGGCGGGCAGTGGGACAAGGGCAAGAGCTGCGAGACGTTCAATCCCCTCGGTCCCGACCTCGTCCCGGCATCCGACGTCAGCGACCCGCAGGCCCTCGGCCTGCGCCTCTCGGTGAACGGCGTCGAGCGGCAGAACGGCTCGACCGCCGCGCAGATCTTCTCCGTCGCCTACGTCGTCTGGTACCTGTCGCAGTTCATGGTGTTGCGCCCGGGCGACCTGGTGAACACCGGGACTCCGGCCGGTGTGGCCCTCGGCCTCCCCGACACGCCGTACCTGCGAGCCGGCGACGTCGTCGAGCTCGAGATCGACGGCCTCGGCCGCGCCCGTCAGACGCTGGTGCAGGCATGAGCGCCGGGGAGTTCGGCGGCCTGTCCGTCGTCGTGACCGGCGGCGCCTCGGGGATCGGCCTCGCGACCGCGAAGGCTTTCGCGGCGCGCGGGGCGCAGGTCGCGGTGCTGGACCTCGTCACCGACGGCCTCGACGAGGGGCTGACCGGGTTCGCCGCCGACGTGACCGACCGGGAATCGGTGGATGCCGCCATGGCGGCCGTCGCAGAACGGTTCGGCGGCGTGGACGTGCTCGTGAACAGCGCGGGCGTCAGCTGCGTGGGAACGGTCGAGGAGGCGACCGAGGCCGACTGGGACCGCGTGCTGAACATCAACGTGCGCGGCACCGCGCGCGCGTGCGCGGCCGCCCTGCCGTACCTGAAGCGCTCGGAGCACGCGTCGATCGTCAACCTGTGCTCGATTGGGGCGTTGAACGGTCTCCCCCAGCGCGCCGTGTACAACGCGTCCAAGGGCGCGATCCTCTCGCTCACCTACGCGATGGCGACCGACCACGTGCGCGAGGGCGTGCGGGTGAACTGCGTGAGCCCGGGCACGGTGTCGACGCCGTTCGTGGAGCGGATGCTGCAGAACTTCCCCGACCCCGTCGCCGAACGGGCCGCCCTCGACGCCCGCCAGGCGACGGGCCGGATGGTCACGCCCGAAGAGGTCGCGCACGCGATCCTGTATCTCGCGAGCCCGCTCGCCGGGTCGACGACGGGCACCGCCCTGGAGGTCGACGGCGGCGTGACGCACCTCCGGGTGCGTCCGCAGTAAGCCGCGGCCACCTGCCGAGATCGCACGCCCGGCACGAACGCACACGCTCCCGCGCCCGCGGAGCGTGTGCGTTCGTCACGTTCGCGCGATGTCGCCCGCCGCCATCCGCCGCGCCGCCCTCAGGCCACGACGAGCTGCACGGCGAGGAGCAGCGCCGCCAGCATCGTCAGCTGGAACACCGCCCGCCCGGGCGATCGCACGAACACGAGGACCACCGCGGCGACGGCGACCACCGTCACGGCGACGAAGAAGAGCACGCCGACGAGGGTGGCATCCGTCCCGAGCAGCACGGCGATCGCGCCCGCGGCGATCCCGCACGCGGCGAGCACGACCGAGGCCCGCGCCCCGAGGCGGTGGGGCAGGCCGCGCACCCCGGTGCGCCGGTCGTCGTCGAGGTCGCGCACGACGTTGGTCAGGTGCACCGCCGCGCCGAGCGCGGCCCCGGCGACGGAGGCCCAGGGCGCGGCCAGCGCCGGGGGCACGGCCGAGAGCGTCGCGAAGGAGGGGAAGAGCCCGAAGCTCAGCACGAACGGGGCGATCGAGAACGGCGTCGACTTCAGACCCGCGTTGTACGCCCACGCCGAGGCGAGGGCGATCGCGTGCGCCGCGACGAGGCCCGGACCGAGCGGTACCGAGAGCGCGACGGCGAGGATCGCGGATGCCACCGCCACCGCGAGCGCGCGCTCCGGGGTGATCGCTCCCCCGGCGATGGGCTTGTCGGTGCGGCCGACGGCGGCATCGCGCGCCCCGTCGATCGCGTCGTTGGAGAGCCCGACCGACACCTGACCGGCGAAGACGGCGACCACGAGCAGGACGAGACGGGCGGGCTCGACGCCGGCCGCGATCCCCAGGGCGAGCGAGAGGACGGTGACCACGAGCGTGGGACCGGGGTGGGTGGCGCCCCAGAGGGCGCGCACGAGGTGCGGCTTCGCCGCGGCATCCGTCACCCGACGACGCTACCGCGCCGGGGAGGCGGACCGGCGGGGCGCGCGCCCGCGGGCGGACAGACGGCCGCCGTCCTGCGGAGTCCTCGCCTCGCATGCCGACCCAGGTGGCCCGCCGGCGGCCTGTCGCTCACGAACTCCGCACGACGGTCCGCTCTTCACCGAGCACCCCACCGATCACCGACGGCGCAGCAGTCGGCGTGAGACGGCGACCACCCCGGCAGCCCCCAGAATCCATGGCCCTGCCACGATCAGCGGGTCGAGCCACTGATGACGGGCGTCGACGCGTCCCCGACGCCCGTCGAGGGGCGACCATCGGCGCTCCGCCACGACGCCGGTCTCGGTGAGGGGGTTGTCGGGATGCCGCGACCCCAGCGAACGCACGTGAGCTCCCGTGGCATCCACCCGGTCCGCCGCGAGCAGCAGCAGCCAGTGCGCCGCACGCGCTTCGCTGAACCGCGCGTACGCGTAGCGGCGGATCGCCCCCGAGACCCCGTGCAGTGGTTGCGCCGTGCCGAAGACCGGGGTGAGGCGGCCATGCTCGATCGAGCGCTCGCGGCCCGCTGCCGGTTCCGGCTGCTCCTCGGGGAACGACCAATGCGCGTTGAGGTCCTGGGGCTGCTCCTTCGGGAACGAGGGCCGATCGGCCGGGTCGAGGTCTGCGCCCCAGCCCGGGATGCGGGCGCGCAACTCGTCGGCGGACGGCGGCGGCGTCGGTTTGTCAGCGGTGTAGGCCACGGTGGCTCCTTTCAGGCGGTGGGTGGGAGGATGACGGCCTTGATGCAGCCGTCGATCTTGGCGGAGACCATGTGGTACCCCTCGGCGATGTGCTCGAGGGGGATGCGGTGCGTGATCATCTCGCGCGGCGAGATGCGCCCCGCCTGGATGTGCTCGAGCAGGCGCGGCCACTGGCGGGCGACGGGCGCCTGGTTGGTGCGGATCGTCAGGCCCTTGTTCATCGCGTCGCCGAACTTCACGGCCGAGAAGAGCGGCCCGTACGCGCCCATCACCGAGACGTTGCCGCCCTTGCGCACCGCATCGATCGCCCAGTTGAGCGCGACGGGCGATCCGGCCTGCAGCTTGAGCTTGGCACCGGTGACGTGCTGCAGGAAGTGTCCGTCGGCCTCGGCACCCACGGCATCGATCACGACGTCGGCGCCGATGCGATCGGTCTGCTTCTTCAGCTCGACCACGATGTCGCGGTACTCCCGGTAGTCGAGCGTCTCGGCGTAGGCGAAGGTGCGAGCCTTCTCGAGCCGCTCGACCAGCTGGTCGACGACGATGACACGACCGGCACCCATCAGCCACGACGAACGGGCCGCCGCGAGTCCCACGGGGCCCGCCCCGAACACCACGACGGTGTCACCCTCGACGATGTCGCCGAGCTGGGCACCGAAGTACCCCGTCGAGAACGCGTCGGTGAGCATCAGCGCGTCCTCGTCGTGCAGCCACTCCGGAATGACGCGCGGACCGACGTCGGCGAACGGCACGCGCACCATCTCGGCCTGCCCGCCGTCGTATCCGCCCGCGGTGTGCGAATACCCGTAGATGCCGCCGAGCGCCGTGGCGTTCGCGTTGACGTTGTGGCAGTTGCTCAGCAGCCCGCGCGCGCAGAAGAAGCACGTGCCGCACGAGATGTTGAACGGCACCATCACCCGATCGCCCACGGCGAGGTTCTGCACCGAGGAACCGACCTCGACCACGCGTCCGATGAACTCGTGACCGAAGGTGTGACCGATCCGGGTGTCGGGGATCATGCCGTGGTACAGGTGCAGGTCGGATCCGCAGATCGCCGCCCGCTCCACGCGGACGATCGCGTCGTTCGGGTGCTCGATGCGCGGATCGGGCTTGTTCTCGACGCGGACCTTGTACGGTCCGCGGTAGGTCATCGCTCTCATGCGGGTCTCCTTCTGCCGTCGATGTGTCAGTGGGCCCCGAGAGCGCGCGCGTCGGCGACCGCCTGCGCGATGCCGTCGGTCCAGGGGTCGCCGTGGCCCGGGAGCACGGTGCGCGCCCCGGTCGCGGCGAGGGCGTCCAGACCCTCCAGTGCCGCCGCACTGTCGGCCGTGGCGGCGCGCGCGACGATCTGCGGCCCGGGGCGGCCGGTGTACGGGTCGAAGGTCACGACCGCGTCGCCGGTGAACAGCAGATCCCGTGCGGGCAGGTGGAACGCGACGTGCCCGTACGTGTGCCCGGGGGTGGCGATCGGGACGAGTCCACCCAGGAGCGGGACGCCCGAGCGCACGTCTGCGTGGGCGACGACTCCCCGGATGCCGAGCGCGCCGGCGAGTACCATGCGGGCGAGGATCGGAATGCCACCGGGGTGGCCCAACGGGTACAGGGCGCGGGAGGCCTCGCGCGCGTAGCGATAGGGGTGGCGCACGAGGGGCGCGTCGGCCTCGTGCACGTGGATCGGAACGTGGTGCGCGTTCTGCAGACGCTCGAGCGTGCCGACGTGGTCGAAGTGTCCGTGGGTGAGGAAGACCGAGACGAGGTCGTCGGGAGTGCGCCGCCCTTGGGCGAGCGCTCGGACCAGGAGGGGCCACGAGCGCGGGAGGCCGGCGTCGATGAGCACGACCCCGTCGGCTGTGTCGACCAGGTAGCTGTTGGTGAGGGCGCGCGTGATCATGAGCACGCCGTCGGCCACCTCCGTGATCCCGTCGGGTGTGCGCCCGATTCCGCTCGTCTGTGCCCTCGCCATGCGGGCCACCCTGGGCGCGGGAACGACCGATCGCCCACGGGGTTGCGGGGGCCGGGGCGTGCTGTTATCGCGGCGGGTATTCGGCGGCATCCCTCCAGCGCTCCCTCTCGGCCGCCGTCAACCCCCGCGGGCCGCGGGACTCCCGCGCCTAGCGTCAGGCGGACACGGCTCCGGACCCCCGGATCGAACCCGGGCCGTGGGAGGAGCACCATGGGCCAGGTCGTGGTCGTGACCGGCGGTTCGCGCGGCATCGGACGGGCCGCGGCACGGCGTTTCGCCGGTCACGGCACCCGTCTCGTGCTCGTCGCGCGCGATGCCGTCGCCCTCTCGTCGGCGGCGGAGGAGTGTCGACGCCGCGGCGCGGAGGTGCTGACCCTGCCCATCGACCTCGCCACCCCCGACGGACCGAGAAGAGCCGCGGATGCCGCGATCGAACGCTTCGGCCGGATCGACGTGTGGGTCGCCTCGGCGTCGGTCTTCTCGTACGGCTCGGTCGAGGACACCCCCGACGAGGTGCGCGACCGCGTGATCGAGACGAACCTGACGGGGCACATGCGCGCGGCGCGTGCCGTCCTGCCCCACTTCCGCGCGACGGGCCGCGGGACGATCGTCTTCGTCGGGTCGCTGTACTCGCAGGTCGCGGGACCGTACGTCTCGTCGTACGTCGCCGCGAAGCACGGACTCCTCGGCTTCACGCGGTCGCTCCGGCAGGAGATGCTCGGGCACCGTGGCATCCGGATCAGGATCGTCCTCCCCGCGAGCATCGACACGCCCATCTACCAGCGGGCGGCGAACTACACCGGCCGCACGCCCTTCCCGCTTCCACCCGTGGTGTCGGCCGATCGCGTCGCGCGGGCGATCGTGCGGGTGGCGCGGGGGCGGCGGCACGAGGTCGGAGTGGGGGCCGCGCAGTTCGTGACGCGTCCGCTGCAGTTCCTCGCACCGCGGGTGTACGACCGGTTCATCCGGGCGCTGCAGCACGCACTCGGCCTTCGCCGACGCCCCGCCGCCGCCTCGCCCGGCGCCGTTCTCGCGGCACAGCACGATCCCGGAGCCGTGAGCGGCGGATGGTCGCGCGTGCCCTTTCGCCGCCCGCGCTGACGCGACCCGTTCGCCACCCAGCGCCGCCGTCGGGCGGAGTCCGTCCCGGACACGCCGACACGCCACGTCCCCACCCGGCGTATCCCCGTGACTCCGCGCGACGGCACGGCCGTGCGGAGGCAGATACGACGGAACCCCGGGTGCCACGGCATCCGGGGTTCCGAAACGGGAACCGGTGCGCCGCTCAGGCGGACTCGAAGCCCTCGCGCTGCGTGTTCTCGTCGGCGACGCGCACGCCCCAGCGGTAGGCGAGCTTGCCGCCGAGCCACCCCGAGACGCTGAGACCCGCGGATGCCACCAGGCTCAGGCCGAACGCGACGACGGGCACCCGACCGAGGTCGAGCAGACGCACGAGGAGGCCGAGGGTGAAGAGCACCATCGCGGTCACGTTGAGCACGAGGTGCGCGACGGCCGTCCGCCTCGCGGGCGTGCCCTTCGGGATGCGCGACATGTCGAGGAGCCCGAGCACCGAGGCGCCGACGGCTCCCCCGAGTCCGATCGCGATGAGCCAGCGGGAACCCGTCGCGAACGCCCGCGGGTCGTCGGAGGCGAGACCCAGCAGATCGAACACCAGGCTCGACGACCACGCCCCGATCGGGATGGTGACCGCGACCGGGTGGAAAGGGTGGCCGTACGGGCCCGCCACGATCGCGCGCGGGACCTTGGCCGCGCGCATCGCGGGGAAACTCGCCCCGCTCCGCGGCGCCGAGACCGTCGAGGGCCCCGGCGTCACGGCATCCGTCCCGCTCATTCCTTGTGCAGCGCGTCCTGCGCGCGGCCGGCGAGCTTCTCGACCGTGTTCGGCAGTTCGGTGGTGCCGTAGAAACGCACATCGGGCTTGGTGGGCGGGGGCATCGGCACGCCCGCGGGAGGCTCGGGGAGGTAGGTGAACTCGCCCTTGCCGTCGGGGGTCGGGCCCGACGCCCAGGTGCCGTCGCCCGCCTGCGTGCCGTCGCTGAAGTTGATGTACTGGTACGACACGTCGCGGTCCTCCTTGTCGAGGGGGAAGTTGCTGGGCACGGGGAGCTTCTCGTAGCCCTCGGCCTGCAGCTCGGCGGCGGCCGCGGCCCACTGGTTCTGGTGCATCGTGTCGCGGGCCAGGAGGAAGGCGAGCAGGTCCTTCACGCCGTGGTCGTCGGTCTGGTGGTAGAGCCGGGCGACCTGCACGCGGCCCTGCATCTCGGCGTTGGCGTTGGCGGTGAAGTCGGCGAGCAGGTTGCCGCTCGCGGTGATGAAGCTGCCCTGCCACGGGTTGCCGTTCGAATCGACGGGCCGTGCGCCGGCACCCGCGACGATGCCGTGCTGGATGTCGGTTCCGCCGATGACGGCCGCGACGGTCGGGTCGTCCTGCACGGCTTCCTCGGTGATGCCGAGCGGCGACTTCTCGAGCAGCTGCGCGATCATGATCGCGAGCATCTCGACGTGACCCATCTCCTCCGCGCCGATCCCGAACACGAGGTCGCGGTACTTGCCGGGCATGTGCATGTTCCACGCCTGGAACTGGTACTGCATCGCGACGGAGATCTCGCCGTACTGACCGCCGAGCACCTCCTGGAGCTTGCGGGCGTAGACCGCGTCGGGCTTGTCGGGGGTGGCGGAGTGCTGGAGTTCCTGCCGGTGGAAGTACATCGTCTCTCCTCACCGCGCCGGAGGGGATCGGCGGTCGAGTGACCGCGGCGGCGCGTGACCAACAGCGAACGCCGGGATCGCGGCATCTGGACTGGGGGTTGTCGGCGAGCGCGGTCTGCGTCACAATCGCGCACCCGAGGTCTTGGCACTCGTCACACGAGAGTGCTAATCTGAACGTAGTTGAGCGAACACGACTCAACTTCACAGAACTCTCCGGATGCCGATATCCGGACCGATCGAAAAGGAGAATCGACATGGCCTCTTACGACCCTTTCCGCGACCTCGACCGCCTCGCGTCGACCCTTCTCGACGCACGCCGCGGCGGCGGACCGCGACGGATGCCGATGGACCTCTACCGTGACGGCGATCACTACGTTCTCGCCGCCGACCTTCCGGGCGTCGACCCGGGGTCGGTCGACATCGACGTCGACGGTCAGCTGCTCACGATCCGCGCCGAGCGCACCCTCGGCTCGGGTGAGGGCGTGAAGTGGATCACCCGCGAGCGCGAGACGGCGTCGTTCGTCCGGCAGCTGAACCTCGGTCAGGGCATCGACACCGACGGCATCAGCGCCTCGTACCGCAACGGCGTGCTGAGCGTGACGATCCCGGTGAGCGAGAAGGCGAAGCCGCGACGCATCGCCGTCTCGACCGACGACCACGACGGCGTCATCGAGGCGCACGAGAGCACGCCGCAGCCCATCGAGCAGTGATCCGTGCCGAGGGGGCCGGTCCTTCGGGGCCGGCCCCCTCGCCGTGGGAGGCGGCGGTGTCAAGGGCCTCGGTCAGCGCGTCCCCGCGACGGAGAGTGCCGAGGTGTCCGTCACCCTTGCCTCCCCCCTGACCACTCCGGCCGGTCGCGACGTCGCGGCCGACCTCCCCTTCCGCGCGCGCGGCCCGGTCAGCGCCGCCGTGCTCGAGCAGCTCGTCGATGGTGTGCCCACGGCGCACACCGTTCTCGCGGACGCCGCCGTCGCGGCATCCGCCGACATCGAACGCGACGACGATCTGCAGCTGGCCCTGTTCGCGCTGTACGCGTCGTCGTACGGCGCCTTCGCCGCGTTCCGCGCCGATCTGGAGTGGGACCCGGGCCTCATCGCGACGCGACGGGTGATCGAGACCGCGTTCGAGCGGTCGCTCCGGCGGAGCGTCGAGGTTCCCGAGCAGCCGGCGCCGACGGCGGATGCCGTGGCCCGCGCGCTCTTCGCGATGACCGGCGCCGACACGGGCCCGAGCCTGTCGCGCCACCTCGCCCGCAAGGCCACTCTCGACCAGGCGCACGAGTTCCTCGTGCAGCGCACCATCTACACGCTGCGCGAAGCGGACCCGCACTCGTGGGCGATCCCGCGGTTGACCGGGCGCCCGAAGGCGGCGCTCGTCGAGATCCAGTCCGACGAGTACGGCGGCGGTCGCCCGGACCGCGTCCACGCCGCCCTCTTCGCGCGGGCGATCCGCGGTTCGGGCCTCGACGACGCGTACGGGGCTTACGTCGACGCCGTGCCCGCGGTGACCCTCGCCTCGCTCAACACGATGTCGATGTTCGGCCTCAACCGACGCCTGCTCGGCGCGATCGTGGGACACCTCGCCGCGTTCGAGATGACCTCGTCGATCCCCAACCGGCTGTACGCCGAGGGACTGCGCCGACTCGGATTCGGCGACGACGTGTGCGAGTACTTCGACGAGCACGTCGAAGCCGACGCCGTGCACGAGCAGATCGCCGGCCGCGACCTGGCCGGTGCCCTCGCCGAGGACCGGCCCGACCTGCTCGGCGACATCCTCTTCGGAGCCGCGGCGTGCCTCGACGTCGACGCTCGGGTCGGTCAGCACATGCTCGACGCCTGGTCGCGCGGAGAGTCGTCGTTGCGCGGGGCGGACGAGCGATGAACGACGAGCCGGTGACCATCACCGCCTATCCCGACGGTCCCCTCCTCGTCCGGGGGAACGTCGAGATCCGCACGAGCGAGGGCGAGGAGATCGCCCGCACGCGGCGGACGGTCGCGCTGTGCCGCTGCGGCCTGTCGACGATCAAGCCCTATTGCGACGGCACTCACAAGGCATCCGGCTTCCGCACCGACGACTGAGCGCTGCGCGTCGATGCCGAGTCTCCTCCCGACGGGGGCGAAACTCCTGAGAGACGTGGCACAGCGGCGGAATCCTTCGACCCTTCGCCCACCGAACCCCAGAGACTCAGGAGTTTCGCGCGGCGCCGCCCCACCCCGGAGGGTCCGGGGCGGCGCGGGCCGTCAGAGGTCCTCGGGAGCGAGGTCGCCCTGGCCTTCCTCGCCGAGCTCGACGATGCCGGGGTCCTCGCCCTGGGAGTCGGTTCCGGTGGACTCCGGGTGGATGTCCTCGAGCGGGATGTCGCTGTCGTCCGCGGGGACCTCGGCCGGGTCGGCGCCGGTCGCCGTCGCCGGGTTGATGTCCTCAGGGTCGACCCCCGCGTCGAGGGCGGTCGTGGCATCCCACTCCGCCTGCGCGGGGTCGAGGGCGGGGTCGGGCTCGATGGAGGTGTCTCCGTCGCGCAGCGGCTGGGCTGCCGCGGCAGAGCCGTCCGGGTCGGTCACCGGGACGTCGAGGGTGGACGGATCGATCGAGGCGTCGCTCATGGGGAATCCTTTCGTTAACAGCCCCCTCATCCCATCGCGGGTCGCCGACCGGCACCCGCCCCTTGACAGCCCCGCGACGACGCACACGACGACCGCGACCAGGACTACCGGGAAAACTACTGAGGAGTATCCGCCGCGCGACTCCCCGGTGCTGAGACTCGTACCCAAAGCGCCGTCCGGACGGGGCGCGTCGGCCCGCGGGGACCCGCCCAGCGGCTTCGATGGCACAGACGCATCAGCGGGCACGAGGCCCGCAGGGAGGGATACGTGGGCAAGTTCATCTACGAGGGCGGGGTTCGCAACGAGTTCGAGGATCGCCTGCTGGCGCACCTCCAGGTCGTCATCGGCAACAAGCTGCGCCGCGGCGAACCGTTCTACTTCGTCTGGAAGGACGACATCAGCACCGGCGGCGGGCGGACCTCGGTCTGGCTGCATCCGCGGGCGAACCTCGTGTTCAAGTTCAACGGCGGACGCCCACCGACCCTCAACCGCGCGTGGCTCGAGGCCCTGATGTCGACCGCGAACTCCCCCACCGGCCTGTACGTCGTGCCCGAGCCCGCCGAGGACAGCGTCACCGCCGCGACGTTCGCGTAAGTCGAGCGCCCCGCCGCGGCTGTCAAGGCGCTGGCGTGCCGCGGGCGCATGCCGTTGCGTGAGGCCATGACGAACCCCCGCATTGTCGTGATCGGCGGTGGCAACGCCGGGTTGTCGGTCGCCGGTCGCCTCCACCGCGCCGGACTGGCTGACATCACGGTCATCGAGCCGCGGACGCTCCACGTCTTCGCTCCCCTGCAATCGCACATCGCCGGCGGAGCCGCCCGGGCGTCGGAGGCCGCGCGCCCCCAGGCCGACGTCATCCCTCCGGGGGTGCGGTGGCTGCGTGACGAGGTCTTCACGGTGGATGCCGACACCCGGCGCGTCCATCTGGTCTCGGGCGGGCACGCCGATTACGACCAGCTCGTCGTCTGCGCCGGGATGCGCATGGCGTGGGAGCAGGTCCCCGGCCTCCCCGAAGCGATGGACACCGCCTCGGGCATCTCGAACTACGACTACGCCCTCGCCGCGAAGGCATCCACGGTGCTCCGCGATCTGCGGTCGGGCACGGTCGTCTTCACCCAGCCCCCGGAGCCCGCGTCGTGCGGTGCGGCGGCCCAGAAGCCGATGTACCTCGCGTGCGACTGGTGGCGCGCGATCGGGGTCCGCGACGATATCCGCGTGATCTTCGTGTGCCCCGACCCCGTCCCGTTCGGCATCCCGGCGATCGATGGGGAGCTGCGACGCAAGCTCGACGAGTACGGCATCGAGGTGCGGTACAGCCGCGACCTCCGATCGGTGGATGCCGAGAACCGGACGCTCACGATCGGTCGGGGTGATGCGCACGAGACGCTCGAGTACGACGTCCTGCACGCCGTTCCTCCCCAGCGCGCGCCGGAGTGGATCGCGGGCAGCGGGCTCGCGGCATCCGATGATCCGCATGGCTTCGTCGACGTCGATCCGGAGACGCTGCAGCACGTGCGGCATCCGGAGATCTGGGCCGTCGGTGACGCGGCGGCGGTCGCCACCCGGCGTTCGGGCGGAGCGATCCGACAGCAGGCGAAGGCGCTCGTGAAGAACCTGCGCGCCGCTCTGGAGGGCCGCGCACCCACGCAGAAGTACAACGGGTACAGCGTGGTGCCGTTCACCGTGTCGCGCGGCACCGTCGTGTTCGCGGAGTTCGACCGGTGGGGCCGTCTTCAGCCGACGGTGCCGTTCTGGCGCACGCTGTACCGGGAGCGACGGCTGTCGTGGATCGCCGATCGGCGTGTGCTGCCGTGGGTGTACTGGCACCTGATTCTGCGCGGCCGGGCCTGAGCCGCTCCCCCGACGTCCCTCAGCCCGACTCCACCGCGCGTATAGGTCATGAACGCGGATCCCTCAACCCCGGGGGTCTGTCGGGCGCGACGAGCGAAGACTGGGGGCACCCCGGAAGCCCCAGGAAAGAGGACACCATGGCACAGGTCATCGAAACCATCGACGTCAACGTTCCCGTCCGCGTCGCGTACAACCAGTGGACGCAGTTCGAGGAATTCCCGCACTTCATGAGCTTCGTGGAGTCGATCACGCAGAAGAGCGACACCCTCACGCACTGGAAGGTGAAGATCGCCGGGGCCGAGCGCGAATTCGACGCCGAGATCACCGAGCAGCACCCGGATGAGCGGGTCGCCTGGAACAGCATCGGCGGCGACGAGAACCACGCCGGCGTCGTGACCTTCCACCGTCTGTCGGACGACGAGACGCGCGTCACCGTGCAGATCGACTGGGCACCCACGGGTGTTCTCGAGAAGCTCGGCGCGGTCTTCGGCGCCGACGACCACTCGGTGAAGAAGGATCTCGCCAACTTCAAGGAGTACATCGAGTCGCGCGGCGCCGAGTCCGGAGCCTGGCGCGGCGACGTGAGCTGAGATCTCCCGAACGCACGAAGCCGGGTCCGCCTCCACAGGCGGGCCCTGCTTTCGTCATGCGGGGGTCACCACTGCGGGTGGATCTCCGCGCGCAGACGACGGTCGTACACGTCGCGGACGAGCGTGTCGAAGGCCTCGAGGTCGAAGCCGCCGTCGAGCAGCTCAGCAGCCTGGGCGTTCGCGGCGGCCTGTGCCACCGAGCGTGCGCCGGGGATCACCGAGGTGACGCCCTCGCGCGACGCGATCCACGCCAGCGTCGCCGCGGGCAGCGTCACGCCCTCGGGGAGGGATGCCTTGAGCTCGTCGGCCGCGGCCACCCCCTCGTCGAACGGCACTCCCGAGAACGTCTCGCCCTTGTCGAATGCCTCGCCGTTGCGGTTGTAGGTGCGGTGGTCGTTCTCGTCGAAGGTCGTCGAGCGGGTGTACTTCCCCGACAGCAGGCCGCTCGCCAGCGGCACGCGCGCGAACACGGCGACGTTCTTCTCGGCCGCGAGGGGCAGCACCTCATCGAGGGGCTTGAGCCGGAACGGGTTGAAGATGATCTGCAGGTTCGTCAGGTTCGGGCGTCGAAGCGCCGACAGGGCCTGGTCCATCGTCTCGACCGAGGCGCCGTAGGCGGCGATCACGCCCTCCGACACCAGCTGGTCGAGGGCGTCCCACGTCGCGTCGTCGTCGATGACGGCCGAGGGCGGGCAGTGCAGCTGCACGAGGTCGAGGGTCTCGGTGTCGAGCAGTCGGCGCGAGCGGTCGAGCCAGCCACGAAAGTTCTCCATGACGTAGTTCTCGGGCACCTGGTCTTCCCGGCGGCCCATCTTGGTCGCGACGGTGATGCCGGCGGCATCCGTGCTCTTCAGGAAAGCCCCGATGATCTGCTCGGATCGGCCGTCGCCGTAGACATCGGCGGTGTCGAAGAGCGTGACGCCCGCGTCGGCGGAGGCCGCCAGCACGGCGCGCGCGTCGTTCTCGCTGACGTCACCCCAGTCGGCACCGAGTTGCCAGGTACCGAGACCGATCGCGGAGACCTCGCGGCCGGTACGGGAGAGGGGGCGCTGCTGCATGGGGTGTCCTTTCGACGCTGTCCTCGAGCCTAGCCAGCGCTCACGACATCGGGGCGGGTGGATGCCGGGAGCCCGGCGAAGAAGCGCACGTCGCGGCCGGCCCGCGGGCGTGCCCGAGGAAGGGTTGGAGAGACCGGGTGGGGACCTGGATCGGTGACGCGATTCTCAGTGGTCACTGATCGAGTCGGGTTGCCGAAGCCGACGAGGATCGGTTCGGCCGTGAGTCGGGTGGTCGCTGACGATGCGAACTCGCCTCCGCCGAGGGTCGGACGGGGCCGCCGGAAGAGACCGGCTTCTGACGCGCTAGAAGCGGTGCATCGCATGCAGCCCGACGATCGCTTTCATGTGGTGAAGTGAGGCTGTGATGATGTTTCAGGCAGATTCTGCAACAGGCTCTCTCACCGCCTGGTACCACCGCTTTTGGCTGGGGGGCGAGGACTGGGATCTCGAGGTCGCGGGCCCGATGGAAGCCCGTATGTTCAACCGGGCAGCAACCGGTGAAGGAATTTTGATCTTCACCGGCACGCACTCCGGTTGGTTCCAGATCACGTTACGCCTCATCGAAGAAGCACCTCCGGTTCCTTCGGCGGAGTGGGAAGACGTCGTCAGGGGCTCTATCAACCTCCCCGAGGCTGCCTTGTGGGCTGTGCCTACAGGAAGCCTGGGCGAGGAGATCGAACTGCCGCTACCTTCCGCTGGAGAGTACGGCTTCCAGATCGCCGCAAAGGGTCGGGAGGATGTCGATCACGAAGAGGATGACTCCCCCGAGGCCTATCTCATCGATATCTGGCCAGCCACGCAGATGGGAGAAAGCACCGTGCTGCGGATGACGTCCGAGTTCGGGCAGACCGAATTCGAAGGTCTCTAACCGCACCGGACGCACAGAACGAGCGAGCGCGGGGGCGACATAGTTCGCTCCCGCGCTCGCTCATGTCTCGAACTTGGCGAATTTCATCGCACGCGCACGTTCCTCGGGCGTGAGAGGTCGACCCGGGACCTGCATCCTGACTCAAACGGCCGGCGGGACCACTGCTGACGTGGTCGCCGGCAGAGCTCGAGCTGGACTCGGAGCCGGTGACGACCGATCCTGAGCCCACGCACGTCCGGGCGCGGGTGCGATTCGGGACACTACCCCGCGCGTCGACGCCGAGGTCTGCGGGAGTTCGCGACGCGTCACGCGTCACCCGACGTCGAGCGCTGCCACGATCTCCGCGTCCATTCCATCGATCCGCGCGATCCCGACCCGCGTCGAGCGCAGGATTTCTCCCTCGACCGCTCCGATCGCAGGCGCGAGCGTGAGGTGAGGACGAAAGCCGCCTCGCCAGTAAGCCGGCTCATCCGCAGCGAAGCCCGCGAGCCGCTCCAGGCGGTCAGCCAGCAGCCCATGCAGATGGTTCGCCCGTGACGACTCCACCAGTCGCACGGCGATGTCATGCTGCGGACCGAACATCGCCGCGTCGCCCACCCGGAACGTCAGGGGCTGATCAGCCAGCGGCACTTCGCGGAGGACCCCGACGAGCTCAGCCGTCGACGCTTCCGCGACGAAGTTCGATGCGAGCGTCACGTGCGCCGGCCACGCGCTTCGAGCAACGCGATCGCCCACCTCCATCGGGGCGAGCAGCGCCACGACGCAGTATCGGTGGGACGTGGAGGGGGACGGCATCCGCAGATTCTGCCATCGCCACCCGCACGGGTCACGTCAACCCCGGCCGCGAAGTCGAACCGCGCGCCTAACGTGGCGGCACGCCCCACGGAAGGATCGACATGACCACCCCCACTCCCGAGCATCCCCCCGGCGCCAATCACGACGACACCCTCGCCGCCTCCGACGGCCTCACCGCCGACGTCCCCGCGGGTGGTGCCGGAGCCGACAGCGGCGCGGTCGCCGCGACCGAGATCGACCCCGATGACGACGCCCGCGTGCAGAACGTCTCGAGCCAGAACGACCTGCCCGGAGTCGGCACGCGAGCCGCAGACGGCGGCATGGAGCGCGGCACCGACGACGCACGGGGCGCCAACGGCTCGACCTCCCGCCACCACGAGGACACCGGCACGGAGGCGCCGGCCGCGGGCGACGCCGCCGAACCGCACGTCGACGGGGACGATCCGATCGCGAAGTATCAGCCCGGGGTCGGCCGCGACGCCGCCGCCTCGAGCCGCATCGCGCAGAACCTGCCGGACCCCGACGACGCCTGACCGGCGCGGGGGCGGTTCGTCCTCCGGCTCGCGCGCCGTCAGTGCGCGAGCCGGAGCGCGTCCTCCGCGAGGTGGAAGAAGTCAGCCATCGCGCCCGAGACGACGGTCGGGTCGCCGTCCGACATCAGCAGGACCACGGTCGCCGCACCCCCGTCGTCCCGTGCGTACCAGCTGCCCGACAGCACCCCGAGGCTCGAACCTCCCTTGAACGCGACGAAGGGCCACGATCCCGAATCGAACCCGAGACCGGGGTTGTCGCTCAGGATGCCGAGCACCTCGGCATCCTGCGTCTCCTGCAATGCGCGGTGCACGGCCGCGACATCGCGGGCGGACGCGAACCACTCGATCCCGTCCTGCCAGACCGGTGTCGACACGTCCGCCACGTCGACCGCGAGGGGCGCCGCGTCGATGCGGTCGAGGAGCGCGCGGCGCGCGGCGTCGTCGCCCTCGCGCCACTGCACACGCAGCTCCGGGTCGCCCCACCCGAGGGTGAAGAGCTCCTTCGTCGACAGGAACGGGGCGAGGACCGCGGGGTCGGCGTGACCGCTCCGCGCGACGGCGGCCTCGACACGCTCTCGGCCGAGCCTCGCGATCAACAGGTCGGTCGCCGTGTTGTCGCTGATGCGGATCATGGCCGCTGCCGCGTCGCATACCGATACTTCCGTGCCCGTGGGCGCGTTCTGCAGTTCGCCCGAGGGCAGGCTCCGGTCGGCGTCGCGGAGGACGAGCGTCTCCTCCCACGAGAGGTCGCCCGCCGCCACCGCATCCGCGACGGCGAGCAGCACCCACAGCTTGAAGGTCGAGGCGACCGGCGCCGAGCGGTCCGCATCCAGCTCCAGAATGACCTCGTCTCCGCGCAACACGAGCGCGCTGACCTCCCCGGGAAGACTCCGCAGTCGTTCTCGCACCTCGGCCGGCGAGGCGGACTTCTCCCACGGCTGCGCGACCGGCCCGAGGAGCATGGCACTGATGCGCCCGTGCTCGGTGAGGACGAGGGTGAGGGTGAACGGGTCGCCGATCGCCCCCGCGAGGGTGGCGACGGCCTGCGTCTCGTTCCCGCGATACGCGGTCACGGTGAACGGCGCCGCGGGCCGCACCTGGCCGTTCAACAGCGCCGCGACCTGCTCGGCCGGCACCTGTCGCTGGAACTCCTCGTGCAACACCTCCGACCACTCGGCCGCGGTCGTGTCCTCCCCCGCCTCCAGGATGCCGATCACCCACGCCATCCGCTCCCCGACGGGGGTCGGCGGAAGATCCACGGATGTCGACGGCCCGTTCGCGGATGCCCCCACTCGCACGGTGAACGCGGCGGCGGCGAGAACGGAGAGGACAGCGGTGAGACGACGGGCGAGCGGCACGGAGTTCCTTTCGAGGCGGAGCGTCCACGCTACGCACGACCGTCAGCCGGCACCTCCGCCGAACGGCGGAGATCGGTGTCCGATGGCCACCCCGTGCCAGGCTGGACCGATGGACGACCTCCGCCTCGAACCCCTCGCCCCGACGCTCGAGGACTACCTCGAGCTGCGCCGCGCCTCCGGACTCACGCCGAAGCGCCCCGACCAGGGCGCGCCGGCGCTGACGAACAGCTGGGCATGGCGACGGATCGTGGATGCCGAGGGCCGAGCGGTCGCGATGGGCCGGGTGATCGGTGACGGCGGGTGGTACTTCCTCGTGGCCGACATGGCGACCCTCCCCGCCTACCAGCGACGCGGATTCGGGCGCCGGATCCTCGAGGACCTTCTCGCGGAGATCCGCGCGAAGGCCCCCGAGGGCGCCTACGTGACGCTGCTCGCCGACCCGCCGGGTCAGGTGCTGTACCGCAGCCTCGGCTTCACCGAACCGACGAACGGGTCCGTGACGATGCACCAGCTTCTGCCGTGAGTTCCTCGCGCCCCGCGCGCCACCCGAGCACGAGGTCGAGAACGACGAAGGCGGCGAGCGGATAGCCGACCATCGGCAGGACCGACCCGATGAGCACCGCCCCGACGATGACCGCCGCGATGCCCCACCACGGCGCACCGCGCAGCGCACCCCGCGTGGGAGCGGCTGCGACGCCCCGCGTCGGGCGCCGCTTCCACCACATCGCGTAGCCGAGCACGACGAGCGCCGCGATCCCGACGGCGAGCGCGAACAGCACCAGCTGATTCGCCAGGCCGAACATCGAGCCCATGTGCAGGTCGATGCCCCAGCGCGAGAGTTTCGCGAGCAGGGGGAAGCTCTCGAAGTCCGCGCGGTCGACGACCTGCATCGTCGCGCCGTCGATCGCGACGGCATCCACTTCGGTCGGGAAGCTCCGGTGGATCTCCTGCACGACCCACGCGGTTCCGGGAGCGGACGGTGGGCGGATCTCGACGTCGCCGGTGTCGACGTTGATGCGCTTCGCGATCGCGAGCACGGCGTCGAAGGTCGGCGGGTTCGCCGCCCCCGTCGGTGCACCCGGCATCGCCCCGCCGTGTTCCGCGTGCTCTCCCCCGGCGGCGGCCGTGCCCTCGAGCGCGGTGCGCAGGGACGGGGTGGCCCCGCCGATCGCCGCGCGCAGGTCCGACACGTTCGCCCCCGCGAACGTCGACCACGTGATCCCGGTGGCCGAGAGGAACAGCGCCCCCACGACGACCCAGATCCCGACCGCCGAGTGCCAGCCCGACAGGCGACGGTATCCACGGTGCGTCCGGTTGGGGCGGAGCAGATCGCGGCGCCCCCGACGGCTGCGCACGAACCGCCCGATCCAGAGTCCGAGTCCCGCGAGCGCGACGATGCCGAGCCAGGATGCCGCGAGCTCGCTGTACCACCGGCCCGGGGCACCGAGGTGGAGCGAGCGGTGCAGATCGCTGATCCAGTGTCTGACCGGCAGCGCCCCGCTCGTGCCGTACGCCGGCAGATCGCCGAGGATCTGCGTCGTGGCCGGGTCGACGAAGATCGCCCGGGTGGTGCTCTCGGGCAGCGTCTCGTCGGCGAACATCACGCGCGTGGTCGCGCCGGACTCGGGCGCGGGCCGGACGGCGACCGGCGAGGCACCGGAACCGACGTAGGCCTCGGCGGCCTCGATCTGCTCGGCCAACGGCATCCCGACCAGGTTCGAGGTGGCCGTGAGCTCGTGCGCGTACACCGCCTTCTCGATCGTGGGCGTGAGGGCGTACAGCCCTCCGCTCACCGCCGCGACGAGGATGAACGGCCCCACGAGGATCCCCGCGAAGAAGTGCACCCGCCGCAGCAGCGCCGTGAACCACCCCTTGCGGACGGCACCGGATGCCGCGCCTCCTGCGCCGCGAGCCGGTTGAGTGTCCAGAACACCCGGACTCTCGGCCCCGGGGCTCCGGGTTTTTCGGACACTCGACGGGGAGAGGGCGCCGCCCGACGCGGAGACACCGTCGGGTCGCGTCGTCGTCACGACAGGATCCCCTCTCCGATGAAGCCGCCCTCCGCGCACCCCGGCGGTACGGCGAAGACCGCCGAACCGATCGGGGTCGTCCACTGGTTCAGCAGGTCGAGCTCGTCGAGCCGTCGCTGGATCGGGACGAACTGTCCGTCGACATCGGCCTGGAACGACACGAACAGCAGTCCCGCGTCGCTGAGGTCGCCGGCGGGCGGGGTCTGGTCGTAGTTGTAGCCGCGACGGAAGATGCGCTGGGCCGGATCCTCCGGTCGGGCTCGGCGGAGGTGCGAGAACTCCGGAATCGCGGGGAAGCCGACGGCGTCCTTCGCCGCGAAATCCGGTTCGTCGAACTCGCCCGTCCCGGTCAGGGGGGCGCCCGTCGACTGGAAGCGTCCCACCGCCTGATCGCGGCCCGGCCGGTCGAGGTGATCCCAGGTGTCGAGGTTCATCGCGATGCGGCGCACCACCATGCCGGTGCCGCCCGCCAGCCAGCCGTCCCGGGCCCACACGACGTCGTCGAATGCGGTCGTACCGGGCACGGGATTCGCCGTGCCGTCGACCTGTCCGAAGAGGTTGCGCATCGTCGTGCCCGGGCGCTCCGTGCCATGCGCACGCCGGAACCCCTGCTGCACCCATCGCGGGGTGGCGAACGCACGCGCGTCCTTGAGCAGCATGCGCGCGGCGTGCGCCACGGTCACCGGGTCATCGGCGGCGATCTGCAGCAGCAGGTCGCCGTCGCCGTACTCGGGGCGGAGTCGGTCGATCGAGAACGCCGGCAGGGGCCGCAACCACGACGGAGCAAGTGCACCGGCACGGGCGACGAGCTCGGGACCGAACCCGAACGTCACCGTCAGGCGCGCCGGTGCCGTCGCGAGCTCGGGCTCGGTGTCGGCCAGAGCCGCCTCGCCGCGTGTCAAGCGCGCGGCGTCGTCGGTCAGGGTCCGCAGGAGACGGCGGAGGCCGTCGCGGTCGACGTCGGGCCGGAGGTCGAACGCGATGAGCGACGCGTGCGCCTGGGCATCGGTGTCGATTCCGGCCTGGTGGATGCCGTGGAACGGCACCGTCACCTCTCCGTTCAGCGGGGCGGAGGGAGCGGCATCCTGCGCCGAGGCGGCCGCGTCGATGCCGATCGCGGCGACCGCGCCGACGCCGGCGACCGCTCCCCCGAGGAGGAAGGTCCGCCGGGTCGGGCCGCGCCGCGTGTCGAGACGCGCCCTCATTTGCCCATGTCCATCTCGCCGTCGTAATTCTCGTTCGCTCCGGCGAACTCCTTGACCGGCGCGGTGATGTCCACGGTCGACGCGTCCGAGAACGTCAACGTGATCGTCGTGTCGTCTCCGGCGCGCAGCGGCGCGGTGACGTCCATGAACATCAGGTGGTTTCCGCCCGGGGCGAGCGCGAGCGAGCCGTGGGCCGGGATCACGAACCCGCCCTCGACCTCGCGCATGACCATCTGGCCGTTCTCGTTCTGCACCGTTTCGTGCAGCTGCATCGACGAGGTGGCCGGGCTCGTTGCGGAGACGACGGTGAGGTCGGTGTCTCCGGTGTTCGTGAGTTCTCCGAAGCCGGCGGTCATCCCGTCGTCGGCGGCCTTGACCCAGACGTCCGAGCTGGAGAACGACGCCGACTCCGCGGCGGGTGCGGGCGCGGGCGTGCCGGCGCAGCCCGCGAGGGCGAGCGTGGCGAGGAGGGCGATGGCGCCGAAGCGCGAGGGGCGGGTGTTCATGACGAGACCTTTCCGGACGGACGGCCGCGCACAGCGCGGCGAAGGAGAGAAACGAGGAGGAGGACGGCGAGGGCGATCCCCGCGCCGACGGCGGCGACGACCACGACGCGCGGAACGCCGGGATCGTCGGACACCGGAGCCGCGACGGCGGACGCGCTCGCCGACGCGGGAGCCCGCTCGAGAGGGGCCGCGTCGCCGACCGTGAAGGGGATCACGCCCGAGATGGGGTGGCCGTCGCTCGAGACGACCCGCCAGCGCACCTCGTATCCGGCGACGGGCATGCCCTCTTCGAGGCCGACGGAGACGGTCGCGGACGCAATGCCCGGGTCGCCGACCGCCCAGTCGGTCCCCTCGCCGTCGGCGACGATGATGTCGGCGCCCACGTCGAGGATGTCGGCCGAGAAGGTCAGGGTGATCTCATCGGGAGCGGAGGGGAGACGCTCATCCGGGGCGGGTGAACTGGATAACAGCTGGTCATGGGCGGATGCCGGAACGACCGACGTCAGAACGACGACGACGGCCACGGCGCATCCGACCGCGACAGCGCGGAGGCGGATCATGAGGCTCTTTCTTTCGGCGGTGCCGCGCGCACCCCGGTGACGCGGGTTCAGCGCACAGCGCTCCCCCGCGCGTCGGCGGTGGAACGGCACGACGGACACAGGGCGTCCCGAAGGACGCGAATCCACGCCGCACGGACGGCGGCGGGTCAGTCGAGGCGGGTGCCGCGCGTCGAGAGCGGACGGCACCGGATGCCGACGACCGAACGCCCCGCGATGGATCGAGCGGGGCGGGCGTCAGAGAGCGCCGAGAGGAGGGCCGCGCCGCCGAGCGGTCGATGCCAGCAGTACCGAGACGGCTCGCACGTCGGCGACGATCTCGGCGAGGACGCGACGCGCGGGAGTCGGTCCGGGCGCCACGGTGAGGATGCGGACCCTCGCGCGCAACCAGGCGCCCAGGCGGACGGCGAGGTCGCGCAGGTGCGCGACCGTCCGCTCCCCGCGGTGCAGGGCGGCGGTGGTGAGCGCGGCGGCGATGACGTGCCAGAGCCACATCGTGGCATCCGGGGTCATCGACATCGTCACGGAGTCCGCGCCGAGAACGGGCATCGCGGCCGCCGCGGTGTGAACGTGACCGGCAGCGGCGCCCGGCTGATAACTGCCGAGGACGAACAGCGTGTGGAACAGCACCTGGCTCAGCGCGACAGCGAGGCTCAGCCGGACGACGGAGAGTCGGCGGCCGGCGAGGGCCGTGCACGCGACGAACGACAGCGCGAACGGCACGACGATGCCCACGAGCCCGGGAAGGGCTCCCCCGGCCGTCACGTGCGAGAGGAGAGCGACGAACGTCGCCACAGCGGCAGCGACGGCACCGCGTACGACACGCGTTCCCCGTTCGTTGCGTCGCATGGCACCCATTCTGTCAGGCACGCGCGGTGACGCCCGCCGCCGTCACCGCCGTCGGCCGCCTCCACCGCGTCGTGGACCGCCGCCACCACTCCCAGGGTGCGCCGCCATACGCGCGGGTCTCCCCCCGCGAGCTGCCGCGGACTGTAGAGGAAGAGCCACCCCTCCCCGATCTCGAGGTCGAAGGGCAGCTCGGCGTCGTCGAGCGGCGCGAGGAGGTCGGGACTCAGGATGCCGCGGGCCCAGTCCACCGCGCGGGCGTCGACGTGCGCCTGCGGCCTTTCTCGAACGTCAGGGTCTCCGCCGCCGTCGGGGTCGCAGGCAGGAGCCGGACGGCTCGCGCGCTCCCCGTCTCGACGAGCAGAGCCGGGGCGGGGTGCGACAGCCGGACCGCCGCGCAGCCCCAGGCCGAGCTCATGACGTTGAGCTCGATGGCGTACTGGAAGGCGGAGTCGGCGATCTCGATCTCCGGCTCCCCGGGGAAGCGCACGATGCGACTCGCGCCCTGCCTCGGGCGCGGCGCGCCCGTGGCATCCCGGAAGACCACTCCCGGCAGGGGCTGACCGAGCACCAGCGGCTGGAACTGCGCGCCGTTCGCCTCCGCGAAGAGGCGGACGGCCTCGGACTCCTCGCGATCGCTGTAGCCGTCGGGCAGCGCCGGGAGGCGAGCGACATCGAGAGGGTGCACCATGCCTCGCATTCTGACGACACGCCCCGTCCCCGGCACTCCCCTAGGCTGAGTCCGACCCAGGAGGATGCCGTGCCCCGACCCCGTGTCGTCATCGCCGGAGCGAGTGGTTTCGTCGGCCGAGCCCTGGCATCCGCCTTCCGCCAAGACGGCTACAACGTCGACACGATCGGCCGGACCGGAACCGCGACCTGGGGCGACCAGCCGGCGATCGATCGTCTCGTCGACGGCGCGGACGTACTCGTCAACCTCGCGGGAAAGATCGTCTCGTGCCGGTACACCGACGCGGCGCGCGACGAGATCCTCCGGTCACGGGTCGAGACGACGAGGACTCTGCATCGCGCGGTCGGCGCGGCGTCGCGCCCCCCGCGGGTGTGGTTCAACGCCTCCACCGCGACGATCTACCGCCACGAGACCGAGCGGGGCAACGACGAGCACGACGGCATCATCGGCGACGGATTCTCGGTCGACGTGGCGACCTCGTGGGAGCGGGCGTTCTTCGACGGCGACCTCCCCGGCACGCGCCGCATCGCCCTGCGCATGGCGATCGTGCTCGGTGATGGACCGGCGACGCGCATGCTGTTCGCGCTCGGACGCCTCGGACTCGGCGGCCCGCAGATCGACAGCTGGTGGTTCCCGCACCGCCGCTACCGCGGGATAGGTGCGCAGCCCACCGGACCGGTGTGGTCGAGCTGGCACCGGACGTCGGGTCGCCAGCGCTTCAGCTGGATCCACATCGACGACGTCGTGGCATCCGTTCTCTTCCTCCGCGATCGCGACGATCTCGAGGGGCCGGTCAACCTGTCGGCACCGGGGGTCAGCGACAACCGCACCCTCATGCGCGGCGTGCGACGCGTGGCCCGACGCCGCATCGGACTTCCCGCGTTCCGGTGGATGCTCGACCCGGCCATGGCGGTGCTGCGCAACGAGCCCGAACTGGTGCTGAAGAGCCGCTGGGCCGTGCCGCGCGTGCTCACCGACGCGGGGTTCGCCTTCCGGCATCCGGACCTGGATCAGGCTCTGGATGCCGTGGCCTCGGTGCGCCGGCCCCGGGCGCGCGATCTGTTCTCGGCATGACGAACCGCCCGCCCGGACGAACCGAGCGGGCGGAATCGCGGTCAGGCGTTTCGACGGATGAAGCGCATCAGGGCGGCGATGACGCCCACGATGAGGATGACGATTCCCACCCAGAGCAGGAACTTCACCGCCTCGACGAAGACGCCGAGGAACAGCAGGACGAGTCCGACGATGATGAGGATGATGGCGAGAGCTGGCATGACTCCACTCTGTCCCGCTCCCCCGCCCTGACGACCGGCCTTGACACGGGACGGGTCGGGCATATCTGTCAAGGCCGAGCGCACGCGCGCCGCGCGGTCTAACGTCGTCAACACCAAGACGGCGGGAGACCCACGATGAACGAACGCGACACCACGGGCCGCGGAACCGGACCCGACGAAGGCGAGTACATCGACGTCCAGCTCCCCGACGGCGACATCGACCACGGCAGCAGCGATCTGCCCGGCGAGTACGTCGACCGGGAGAACGCGGACGGGACCGAGTCGCGGCCCCGCGCCGACGAGGCCGGCGCGTACACCGACGTGCAGCTGCCCTCGGGGGACGAGGATCGCGAAGACCTCGAGAACCCCGGCGAGTACACCGACCGCGACCGCTGAGGGCTCAGCGATCGAGCGTCGTCTGCGGATCCGTGCGGTACGCGTCGCGGTACGCCTGGGCGAACCTCTCCGGCGCGGCGAACCCCCAGCGGGCCGCGACCTGGGCGACCGAGGTGACCGCGGGATCCGCCGCCACGAGGTCGGCGTGGGCCGCGCTCACGCGCGCCGCCGCGAGGTAGGCCTCCGGGGTGAGCGCCAGGTGACCGTTCGCCGCGAAGGCGCGTCGCAGGCCCTCGCTCGACGTGGCGACCGCGCGCGCGGCATCCTCGATCGTGATGGGCAACGACGCGTGATCGTCGAACCATGCGGTCGCGGAGGCGTAGATCGACGCCTGCTCGATCGCCGAGGCACGCCGCTCTCGCGGATCGCCCACGAGAGCGAAGGTCTCGAGGGTCGCGGAGGCGAGCGAACGGTACACATGAGCACGCACGAGCGGTTCGGCCATCACGGGCGTCTGGGTCAGCGACCAGCGCAGGGTCGCGAGCCAGTACTCCTTCATCCTCCGCGAGACGGGAGCCGTTCCCGCGAATCGGACGGCGAGCGTCTCATCGCCGTAGATCGTGCGCGCCGTCTCGGTGAGCCGGGCGGCGTCGAAGGCGGCGAGCTGCAGCCGCGTCGAGTGCGGGCGGCCGATCAGCTCCTGACCGGGCTGCACGATCCCCGGTTCGACGCTGTACTCCCCGGCATCCGATCCGATGCTCCAGGTGTATCCCGGCGTGGAGGTGGCCACGAAGAATCGATCCGCCTCGTAGATCACCTCGGCACGACAGTTCCAGTCGAGGTGGCGCAGAGAGAACCCACCGTCGCCGATCGCGTGTTCGCCGAACGACGCGTCATCGGCCTGGACGTCGACCTGTCCGTACTGCGCCTGCAGCCAGGCCAGCGTGTCGGCGACGTCGGCGGTGCGGACGCGGGTATCGAAGAAGTCGTTCATAGCTGGCCACAGCCATCGTAGTTAACCTCGCGGTCTCGGATCGCCGTCGTCACCGCGCATTTTGTTCACCCTCTCTCGGAAAGCGATCATGAGCAGCAGCCCCCGCATCCGCCCCATCACCCCCGACGACGCCGGAGAGGTGCTCACCATCCAGCGTGCAGCCTTCGCGAGCGAGGCGCTCATCTACGGCGACCCCGATATGCCGCCTCTCACGCAGACCCTCGAGGAGCTCCGCGCCGAGCTGGTCGAGAACCTCGGCTGCGTCGCGGTGTCCGATCACCGCATCGTCGGCGCCGTGCGCGCGCGCCGGGACGGCGAGCTGCTCCTGATCGGGCGGCTCGCGATCGCACCCGACCAGCAGGGCGAGGGTCTCGGGACTCTCCTGCTCGGGGCCGTCGAGGACCGGGGTCGCGAAGCCGGTGCCACCGAGGCGGAGCTCTTCACGGGCGGTCTCAGCGAGGCCAACCAGCGTCTCTACGAGCGCGAGGGGTACCACCGGTCCGAGGAGACGGCCGACGGCGAGATCTTCTACCGAAAGTCGCTCGTCTGACACCCCGGGCGGTGTCACGAGAGGAGGGGATGCCACGGAGACAGGGGAATGCGGCCCGGATTGCCCTGTTCTCGCCGCATCCCCTGCTCTCGTGGCACACAGGATGCCGAAGGGCCGCCGCCCGCACCCGGACGACGGCCCTTCACGGCACGGCGCTTACGGCGTGGGCATCCCGCCGTTGACGTTGAGCGTCTCGCCGATGACGTAGCTCGACTCCGCCGAGGCGAGGTAGACGTACGCCGGAGCCAGCTCGGCAGGCTGACCCATGCGTCCGAGCGGGGTCTCCTCGCCGAACTCGTCGACCTTCTCGTTCGGCTGCCCGTCGGTGACCTGCAGCGGCGTCCAGATGGGACCGGGGGCGACCGCGTTCACGCGGATGCCCTTCGGCGCGAGCTGCTGACCGAGCGCCTTCGTAAAGGTGTTGATCGTCGACTTCGTGGAGGCGTAGTCGACGAGGATCGGCGCGGGTGAGTACGCCTGGATCGACGTCGTGTTGATGATGGTGGAGCCGGGCTGCAGGTGCGGCACCGCCTCCTTGCAGATCCAGAACATCGCGTAGACGTTGGTCTTGAAGGTGTCGTCGAACTGCTCGTCGGAGAGCGTCGTGACGTCCTCGTTGAAGATCTGCTTGCCGCCGTTGTTGACGACGATGTCGAGGCCGCCGAGACCCTCGACCGCTTCCTTCACGAGGGTCGTGGCGTACGAGCGCTCGCGCAGGTCGCCGGGGATCTGCACGACGGTCGCCCCGGCCTCGCGGAGGATGCCGGCGATGCGATCGGCATCCTGCTTCTCTTCCGGCAGGTACGACATGGCGACCGACGCGCCCTCGCGTGCGAAGGCGATCGCCGTGGCTGCACCGATGCCCGAGTCGGCACCGGTGATCAGGGCCTTTCGCCCCTTCAGTCGCTCGCTGCCGACGTAGGTGTCCTCGCCGAGGGCCGCTTTCGGCGTGAGCTTCGCGTCGAGGCCCGGTTCGGGCTGGTCCTGGGCCTGCGGCTCGATGTCGGCGTAGAGCTTCGTGGGATCGGTGAAGGTGTACTGCGTGCTCATGACACGTCCTTTCGGTGGGGATGGTGCCGGGTGCCGTTCACCCGGCCGGGTCAACGGGCGCCGAGTTCCTCGTCATCCACGACTTCGCGGATGACGAGGGCGGCGTTGATGAGGGCGAGGTGGCTGAGGGCCTGCGGAAGGTTGCCCCAGAACGCCCCGTCGGATTCCGCGATCATCTCGGAGTAGATGCCCACGTCGTTCGCCTGTGCGACGAGCGCATCCATCGCCTCGATCGCCTCGGCGTGCCGGCCGACGCAGGCGAGGGCGGTGGCCCGCCAGAAGGCGCAGGCGACGAAGGTCTGCTCTTCCTGGTCCATGCCCGTGTAGCGGTAGACGAGGTGGTTCTCGGCGCCGAGACGCTCGGTGATGGCATCCACGGTCTTCGACATGCGTTCGCCGCGGTCGAAGCCCGTCGGGGCGTGCAGCAGCACGGACGCGTCCAGGTCCTCACTGCCCGGGGCGATCGTGTACGCCTCGAGACCCTCCGACCAGCAGTGCTCGTCGACCCAGGTGTGGATGCGATCGCGCTCGGCGCGCCACCGGTCGCCGTTGTCCGGGATGTGGCCGCCCTCGGCGAGCCATTGCGCATCGTCGAGGGCCTTCCAGCAGCCCATCTTCGACGAGGTGTAGTGCCGCAGTTCCGGCAGCTCCCACATGCCGGAGTCCTCACGGCGCCAGAGGTCGCACGTGCGGTCGGCGACGTCGGCGAGCAAGCGCCCCGTCTGGATGTCGAGGCGGTTGCCGGCCTCGACGTAGGTGCGGCACAGGGCGATGAGGTCGCCGTAGACCCCGAGCTGCAGCTGCCCTTGAGCGGGGTTTCCGGTCACCACGGGCTGGTTGCCGTTCCACCCCGGCACCTCGTGCTTCTCGAGCCCGATCTCGGCGTCTCCGTCGAGGGTGTACATCACCTGCACCTCGGGCCCGTTCTTGCGGATCGTGCGCAGTAGCCACGAGATCGCCGCGTGCGTCTCCTCACGCAGGCCGAAACCGACCCACGCGTGGGCCGTGTACGCGAGGTCGCGCACCCATGCGAAACGGTAGTCCCAGTTCTTGCCGCCGCGGGGGTTCTCGGGCAGCGACGTCGTCGCCGCGGCCGCGATGGCCCCGGTGGGGCTGAAGAGCAGGAGCTTCAGGGCGAGGGCGCTGCGCTGCACGTCATCGGCCCACGGTCCGTCGTACGAGAACTCGTCCGACCACATCGTCCACCCGGCGACGGTGCGGTCGATCCCGCGGTCGACGTTCTGCGCGTCGGGGATACGGAGCGGCTCCCCCTCGGTCGCGGCGATCACCAGCAGGTGGCGTGAGCCCTTCGAGGTCGTGAAGCCGCCCTCGATGCTCTCGTTCCCGGCATCCGGTTCTCCGTGGATGCCGTGCTCGTGGCCCACCACGGCGAGAGAGACGTGGCCGACGCGCATGATCGAGAACCCGTCGATGCGCTCGGTCCACGGCGCCGCCGACCGCAGCATCGTCCCCGGCTGCACGCACCACGCGAACGCGACCTCGCCCTTCACGCCCTCGACGCGGCGTGCGAGCTCCGCCCACGGGAGGCGACCCGCGATGCCGGTCACCATGGCATCCGTCAGTGTCGCCACCCCGCTCTCGGTCGTGAAGGTGGTCTCGAGGACGTTCGTGCGCGGGATGTAGCGACGGGTCACCTCGTACTCGTCCACGGGGGCGAGCTGGATGCAGCCGCCCGCGGACTCGTCGACGAGACGTGCGAAGACCGGACGGGAGTGGATGTTGGGCAGGGGCAACCAGTCGATGGAGCCGTCCAGACCGATCAGCGCGACCGTGCGCCCGTCGCCGATCGCGGCATAGTCGCGCAGCGGAGGAGACGACGGAGGAGGAGTCGAGGGCACGGCTCCACGCTAGGAACGCCCGCCCGCCGAGGCGCCGGGGTTGTCGATTGCGCGGCGAGCGGCTACGGACGCGGCGGCTCCGCAGACGCGGCGAGCCCCGCCCCGGTGGTTTCCCGCCCCGTCGGGAGACGTCGCGTCGTGCACGCCGTCCGCCCAGCGCCGGAACGATTACCGCGATGCTCCGCGACGCACAACCCCCCGCCGCGCCCGAGGGACGGCGATCTAACGTCGGAGGCACCGCGAGTGAAAGGAACGTGCATGTCCACGACCACCAAGGACGCCCCGACCAAGAACCGTCGCCGCCCCGCGCGCGGCGGCAGCGGCCCCGAGACGACCGACGAGCAGAACGCCGAGAAGGGCTTCCAGGCGTCGGAGAAGCTCACCGACAGCCTTCAGGCGGTCCTCGTCGACCTGATCGAACTGTCGATCCAGGGCAAGCAGGCCCACTGGAACGTCGTCGGCAAGAACTTCCGCGACACCCACCTCCAGCTCGATGAGATCATCGACGCGGCGCGTGAGTTCAGCGACGAGGTCGCCGAGCGTATGCGCGCCCTGCACGCCCTGCCCGACGGCCGCAGCGACACGATCGCCGAGACAACGACCCTTCCCGAGTTCCCCCAGGGCGAGGTCGACACCGCCGAGGTCATCGACCTCATCACCGAGCGTCTCGACGCGACCGTGGGCACCGTTCGCGAGGTGCATGACGACGTCGATGAGGAAGACCCGACCAGCGCCGACATCCTGCACGGTGTGCTCGAGCGCCTCGAGCAGCTGTCGTGGATGGTCAGCGCCGAGAATCGCGTCGCTCGCAAGTCGTAAGCGACGAAGAACACACCGGATGCCGGGGCCCCAGGGCCTCGGCATCCGTCGTTTTCCGGGCGGGTCCGGGCGGTTCAGCTCCGCGCGATGAGGAACGGCGGGTGCGGCCCTTCGAGACGAGCCACGGAGATCTTGAGTTCCGTCACAGACGTGACGACTGACCGCAATTGCTCGTCGACCTGCGCGAACCTCTGGTCGACCTGCTCGAACTTCTTGTGCATCTGCTCGAACTTCTTGTCCATCTGCTCGAACTTCTTGTCCATCTGCTCGAACCGGTTGTCCACCTGCGCGAACCGGTTGTCCACCTGCGCGAACCGGTCGTCGATGAGCTTCTCGGTGCGGAGAAACCGTTCGTCGGTCCGACGTTCGGATTCGACGAAACGTCGCTCCGTCCGCTCCTCCATCCTCACGATCATCCACTTGGTGCCACCGAGGACCGTGGTCGAGATGGACACCACGAGGCCCACAGCGGTGGCGATCAAGGGAAGGGACTCCATCTCAGCTCCGTTCGTGGTGAGGCGTGAATCCGACTGTAGGCAGGCCGGGGGCATCGTGGCCATCGAGAAGGGCGAACGGTGCGGAACTTCACCCGACTCGCACTCGGGGAGGAGAGGTCAGAGCCGCAGCACCTCGGTGACCCGCACGATCGCGGTGCCCTCTTCTTCGGAGGCGGCGAGATCGACCTCCGCGCGGATGCGCCAGTCGTGGTCGCCCGCGGGGTCGTCGATGATCTGCTCCACCCGCCACACGCCCTCTGAGGCGGCCGACTCGTCGATCTCGACCAGCGCCGACGACCGCGCCGCTCCCCCGGTGCCGATCGCGTCGTGCTCGTCGAAGTAGCTGTCGAGCACGCCCGGCCAGTCGACGTCGGGGTCGAGCTCCACCAGCTCGTCGTCGCGCTGCAGCGCCGCGAGCTGCACGCGGCGGAACATCTCATTGCGCACGAGCACGACGAACGCGCGCCGATTGGTGAGGATCGACGGCGGCGCCGGGGGCACCACCGGGGCGTCCGGGTCGTCGGCGGGATTGATCAACTGCTCCCACTCGTCGACGAGGCTCGAGTCGACCTGCCGCACCAGTTCGCCGAGCCACGCGATGAGATCGAGCAGGTCGGGGGTCTGCGCATCGACCGGAACGGTCTGGCGGATCGCCCGATACGCGTCGCTGAGGTAGCGGAGCACGAGCCCCTCGCTGCGCGCGAGCTGGTACAGCGAGACGTACTCTCCGAACGAGCAGGCCCGTTCGAACATGTCGCGCACGACCGACTTCGGCGACAGCTCGAAGTCGCGGATCCACGGCTGGCTCGACGCGAACACCTCGTACGCCTGCGCGAGCAGCTCGTCCAGCGGCTTCGGCCAGGTGATCTCCTCCAGCAGCTCCATGCGCTCGTCGTACTCGATGCCCTCGCGCTTCATCGCCGCGACGGCCTCCCCGCGCGCGCGGAACTGCTGCTGCGACAGGATCGGGCGCGGGTCGTCGAGGGTGGCCTCGATGACGCTGACGACATCGAGCGCGTAATGCCCGGTACCGACGGACGACGCCGGGGGCGTGGCATCCGGACCCCTGCCGAGCTCGACCTCGGGGTCGAGCATCTCGATCGCGGCGAGCGCGAACGGCGACAGCGGCTGATTGAGCGCGAAGTTGGGCTGCAGATCGACGGTGAGCCGGATGCCGTCGGCCCCCGCCTCGACGACGCCCGCCTGCACGAGGGTGCGGAAGATCGCGATGGCTCTGCGAGCGAGCTCGTACTGCCGGGCGCGGGGCTCGTGGTTGTCGAACACGAGCGAGCGGACGTTGCCGAACACGTCGCCGCCGCGCGCGATGACGTTGATGAGCATGGCGGCGCTCAGCTTCATCTGCGGGACGAGCGGCTCGGGCTCGGCCGCGACGAGGCGGTCGTAGCTCTGCTCGGTCCAGTTGACGAAGCCCTGCGGCGCCTTCTTGCGCACGATCTTCTTCTGCTTCTTGAGGTCGTCGCCGGCCTTGAGGATCTGCGCGGCGTTCTCGATCTCGTGATCGGGCGCCATGACGACGACGGTTCCGGCGGTGTCGTAGCCGGCGCGGCCCGCGCGCCCGGCGATCTGGTGGAACTCGCGCGCCGAGAGCTGGCGCATGCGGGTGCCGTCGTACTTGGTGAGCGCCGTCATGAGCACGGTGCGGATCGGCACGTTGATGCCGACGCCGAGCGTGTCGGTTCCGCAGATGACGCGCAGCAGCCCGCGTTGCGCGAGCGTCTCGACGAGGCGACGGTATCGCGGCAGCATGCCGGCGTGGTGCACGCCGATGCCGGCCCGGACGTACCGAGAGAGCGTCTTGCCGAAGCCCGTGGTGAAGCGGAACCCGCCGATCGCCTCGGCGATCTCGTCGCGCTGCTCGCGCCCGATGATGCGGATCGACGACAGCGCCTGCGCGCGCTCCATGGCCGCGGCCTGCGAGAAGTGCACGACGTAGATCGGCGCCTGCCGGGTGTCGAGCAGTTCCTGCACCGTCTCGTGCACGGGGGTGCGGGCGTACTCGAAGTGCAGCGGCACGGGACGCTCGACGCCCGTCACCCGCGCGGTGGGCCGGCCGGTGCGGCGGGAGAGGTCGTCGGCGATGTCCTCGACGTCGCCGAGGGTGGCCGACATGAGGATGAACTGCGCGCGAGGGAGGAGCAGCAGAGGCACCTGCCACGCCCAGCCGCGGTCGGCCTCGCCGTAATAGTGGAACTCGTCCATGACGACCTGGTCCACGTCGGCGGGGGCGCCCTGGCGCAGGGCGAGGTTGGCGAGGATCTCGGCTGTGCAGCAGATGATCGGGGCGTCGGAGTTGACCGACGAATCACCCGTGACCATGCCGACGTTCTCGGCGCCGAAGATGTCGACGAGCGCGAAGAACTTCTCGCTCACGAGCGCCTTGATCGGCGCCGTGTAGTAGGTGCGTCCACCCCGGGAGAGGGATGCCGCGTGCGCGGCGACCGCGACGAGCGACTTTCCCGTACCGGTCGGCGTCGACAGGATCACGTTCGCCCCCGAGACGATCTCTATGACCGCTTCGTCCTGGGCGGGATAGAGCGTGAGCCCGCGCGAGGCCGCCCACTCGACGAAGCCGAGGTACACGGCATCCGGGTCGGCACCGGTCGGCACGTGCTCGAGGAGGGGGGTCACTCCCCCAGCCTCTCATCCGCCGGGCGGGTCGACCCCCGAGACCCCGATTACCGGGTCGCTGCGAACACCCCGACCTCGTCGTCGTCGAGCACGAACTGGATCGCGGTGCCCACCGGGTAGCGCGAGCGGAAAGGTTCGGGGAACGAGGCGCTGACGATGAACTTCACCGCCGCCGGGAAGGGGCCCGCCCCGCACGACCCGAAGCGCACCCCGCGGGGCGACGAGCGCGCCGAACCCCCGTCGCGCGCTTCCTCGGTGTTGAGAACGATGAGGCACTCGGACCGATTGCCGTCCGAGTCGATCTGGGAGACCCCCGAGAAGACCGTCAATCCGTAGTAGTCGGCGAATCCGCGCGTCTGCTCCGGATCGAAGCCGAGGTACCCCGATGCGCCGAGCTCGGCGTCCGGGTCGGGCGTCAGCGCGTCCGTCTGCGCGATCCCCGAGGTGCCGTCGACGGTGGCCGAACCGACGGCGGCCGCGGTCACCGCACTCGTGAGGGCGACGGCTCCCGCCATCGCGAGCGCGGCGATCCACACGCGTCGCCGGGAGCGGAGCAGGGGCGGACGCGGAAGGGGCGGGTCCTCGGCGGGCTGCCCCGTCTCCTCCGCGAGCAGGGCCCCGGCGTCGGGGCTCGGCTCGATCTTCTTCGTCGGCTCCGGAGCGACCATCGACCGCTCCCGATCCTCCAGCTCGCGCAGACGCGCGAGGGCTGCCGGATCGCTCGTGATGTCGGCTCGCGGGCCGTACGCCCGCGCGCGGAGGCGTTCGAGTTCGTGTGCTGCGTCCGCATCCATCTTCTGCATGGTGTCACGCCGGCGTCCACGCGGGAAGCGACGACCTCGGCTCAACCGGCGTCGCGGAAGACGCCGAGGTTCTCACCGTCGAAGACGAACTGCACGCTCGATCCCGGGGGAAACGCGCCACGAAGTCCGTCGGCTCCAGGGAGTTCACCACGAACTGGACGGTGGCGGGGAAGACTCCTGCGCCGCACCCCGATTCCGAGAACCCGGTATCGCGCCACGTCCGATTCATGCGTGGGAATAGATTGACGGATGCCGCGTTGCACATCACATGCGCTCTTTCGGCACACTCTCCTTCGGCCATTACGGCCCCCTCGGCGGCGGGCGTCAGCTGACCGCCGGCGACTCGATGCTGCAGGCGATCGACCTCGCCCAGGGCATGGACGACCTCGGGGTCAACGGCGTCTCGTTCCGTGTCCACCACTTCGCCCGCCAGCAGGCCGCCCCCATGCCCCTGCTCGCCGCGATCGCCGCCCGCACCTCGCGCATCGAGGTCGGCACCGGCGTCATCGACATGCGGTACGAGAACCCGCTCATGCTCGCCGAGGAGGCGGCATCCGTCGACCTCATCAGCGGCAACCGGCTCGCCCTCGGCGTGAGCCGTGGGTCACCCGAGACGGTCGTCCGCGGCTACGAGGCCTTCGGCTACACCGGCTCGCAGGACCCCCGCGGCGGCGACATCGCCCGTGAGCACTTCGACCTGTTCCTACGCGCGATCGACGGCGAGGGTCTCGCCGAGCGCGACCCGATGAGCCCCTTCGGCGGCGGCACCGGTCTGCAGCGCATCGAGCCGCACTCCCCGGGGCTGCGAAAGCGCATCTGGTGGGGTGCCGGCACGACGGCGACCGCCGAATGGGCGGGTCGCACCGGGGTCAACCTCATGTCGTCGACGCTGCTCACCGAGGCCGACGGCACGCCGTTCGACATCCTGCAGGCGCAGCAGCTCGACGCCTTCCGCGCCGCCTGGCGCGAGGCGGGTCACGAGGGCGAGCCGCGCACCTCGGTCAGCCGCAGCATCTTCCCGATCGTGACGGCCGAAGACGAGATGTACTTCGGCGGCTCCGCCGGCAGCGACCAGATCGGCGTGATCGACGGCATGCGCTCGACCTTCGGCAAGACGTACGCCGCGGCGCCCGATGTCCTCGTCGAGCAGCTGCAGAACGACGCCGCGGTGATGAGCGCCGACACGCTCATGCTCACGATCCCGTCGCAGATGGGCGTGGAGTTCAACCTCCGCCTCGTCGAGAACTTCGCGCGCCACGTCGCCCCGGCCCTCGGCTGGCAGCCGACGCGAACGACCTCGCGCGTCTGACACGAAGAAACGGCCCCGGATGCCATGGCATCCGGGGCCGTCGTCGTTCTCGAATGGTGCGTGCTCAGCGCGCGGTGAGGCCCCGCGACCGCGCGATGGTCTGCGAGACGAGGTACTCGCCCCACGCGACGATGTACGCGCCGAGGGCGGCCCACACGTACCCGCCGGGCAGAACACCCACCGCGCCCAGCGCCCCCACCACGGTGAGGGCGACGACGACGATCAGCACGGGAACGAGCCCCCGGGATGCCACGGCTCCCGCCGGCGTCCGCCACACCACCAGCAACGCGCCGGCGGTGGCGACGAGCAGGATGAGCGGCGTCCACCACGACCCGAGCGTCGCCATGGTCGCCGAAGCGCCCAGACCGGCGATGACGAGGGACGCGGTGCGCAGCGCACGGATCCGCGTGGACGGGGTGGGAGTCTGCGATGCAGGAATGAGGGGCTCCTTTTCGAGCGCGACAGAGGCGTCGGCGGGTGGGCGGTCCCTCCAGGGTACCGAGGGTCGGCAGCCGCAGCCCTCGCGTTCCGGCGGAGCCCGATCGCGCGGATAGGGTGAGCAACGCACCGACGAGAACGACAGAGAGGCTCCCGTGGTCGTCACCGCCTCACCGCAGGAACAGCCGGATTCCCTCGACCGGATCGCGCGCGATCTCGTCGCCGTCAAAGACGCCCACGGCCCCGTCTCGTATGGCGAACTGGCGCGTCGGGTCGGCGAGCTGCGCATCGCCCGCGGCGTCGCGGCCACGGCCGCCTACCCGGCACGGACCACGGTGTACGACGTGTTCCGCCCCGGGCGCACGCGCATGGACCCGGCGCTGGTGCGCGACATCGTCCTGGCTCTGGGCGCGGACGACGCCGAGGCCGAGAAGTGGGTGGCGCGGTACCACCGTGTCCGCGTCTCGACCGAGCCCGCCGCCCGCCCGCGCCCGGTCGCGCCCGTCGAGATCAGCGCCCCACCCCGGACGACGCTGCCGCGGCCGTCGACCCCGACCCGACGGCCGCACGCTCCCCTGACGATCCTCGGATGCCTCATCCTCAACCTCATGGGACTCGTCGTGGTGCAGCAGCTGCACCTGCCCATCTACCTCGACATGGCCGGGACCGCCATCGCCGCGATCGTCTTCGGTCCCTGGTACGGCGTGGCCGTGGGCGTGATGACGAACCTCCTGGGCTTCGTCGTGGGAGTCCCGGGCGCCGCGCCCTTCGCCCTCGTGAACGTGGTCGGTGCGCTCGTCTGGGGATACGGCGTCCGTCGCTTCGGCATGGGGAACGACATCGTGCGGTACTTCCAGCTGAACCTGCTGGTGGCGGTCGCGTGCACGATGGCCGGTGCTCCGCTCAACGTTCTGCTCTTCAGCGGTTTCTCCGGCCACGGCTCCGACACCGTCACCGTGTCTCTCGAGCACCTCGGGCTGCCCCTCGTCGCCGCGGCCTTCTCGACGAACATCCTCACCTCCGTGATCGACAAGCTGCTCACGGGATTCATCGCGTTGATCGTCTTCGTGTGGCTGCGCCGCGCCTTCGGCGTCTCCGCCGCGCATATGCCGCTGGTCGACCACCTGCACGCCCCGCTCGCGCCCCGACGGGCACTCGGCTTCTTCCCCGGGCGGCTTGCTCCGCGGTGACACGTCCCGCCGAGAGAAGCCCCAGAAAACTCGACGATTTTCGCGCGGTCTGAGGGGAAGTCCTCAGCGCGCTCTACGCTGAGTGCCGGAGAGGGCACGAGCCCCATCCTCGGTCGACGACGCCATCGCATCGAGAGGGGTGAAATGGAGCTGTCACGACGGAGCATGATCGTCGGCACCCTGAGCGCCCTCGGCCTCGGTGTCGGAAGCGTGGCGGCCGCCTCGTGGTTGACGCACGGCAGCCCCGAGACGCCCCTGTCCGACCCCCGCGGGCACGCGACCTCCCCCGCTCCCACCGCGACGGCGACGCCCACCCGCAGTCCGACCGCCACGACCGAGGACCTGCATCTGCACGCGTGGGACAGCGTCGTCCGTGAGGTCTCGGATGCCGCCGACGCGACCGTCACGCTCGCCTCGGGCGCCCTGCCCGCCGGGATGAGCATCGCGGCGCACCGTCTGATCGGACGCCCCACCACCGAGGGGGCGTACCGCTTCGCCCTCGAGGTTCAGGAGGGCAGGACGAAACGGCTGCGGACCTTCGCCGGAGCCGTGGCCCCGCTCAAGCGCGATCTCAACATCTCCCTCAGCCTCGACCAGCGGACACCGATGTCGGTCACGGCGAAAGAGCTCGACCGGATCGCTCGGCTCGGCGCGAACGCGACGCTGGTCATCTACTGCTTCATCTCCGATCGGACGTCCACCACGTTCACCCGCGTGACGGACGACCGCATCGACACGGCCTTCCAGCTGGCCCGGGACCGCGGCATCCGCATCACGATGGTGAAGCCGCACATCGTCACCGACGAGCAGGGCGACGGGTTCTACCGCGGCAACTACGCCCCGGCATCCCTCGACGCGTTCTTCACGAACTGGCAAGCGCAGTTGCTGGACTTCGCCACCCTGTGCGCGCAGAACGACGTGGAGTACCTCGCGCTCACGTGCGAGCAGCCCGCCCAGACGGACGCCTCGACCTATGACCGGTGGGTGCCGCTCATCCAGAAGCTCCGCGACACGGCGCCGGGCGTCAAGCTCACCGCCGCGTTCACGACGCTCGAGCTCTTCCTCCTCTACACCTACTGGATTCCGCAGTCGACGCCGCACATGGCCCGGTTGCTGGACGTGTTCGGCATCAACTCCTGGATCCGGTTGACCGACAAGGTCTACACGCCCGACGCGCCGAACATCACCGTCGACGAGCTCGTCGCCGGGTGGCGGGGCGCCGGTGGGCGGACCGACGACCACCTCGGCAAACTCGAGGCCGTGTGCGACGGGCTGCGCATTCCCTTCCTCATCACCGAGGTCGGGGTGCAGCCGCGCGTCGACGGCCTCGCGAAACAGGACAACAGCTCCCCCGCCGCCGGGGCCGAGGACTACGACGTGCAGGCGTTGCTGTACCGATCCGTGCTGGCGGCTCCCCTGCAGTCGCGGTGGTGCACCGGCGCCTCCATCTGGCACGCACGGGCCCCGTTCGCCTTCGGCCCCCTCAGTGGGAAACGCCTGTACCCCGGCGAGAGCGTCCTGAAGACGGCGCTCGCCGACACCCCAGCGCTGGCCACGAAGACCTTCTGACGCCGGCTGTCTACGCTGGCGTCATGATCGTCGCCCTGCGTCGTGAGAGGCGACGACCACACGCAGGCGTTCTGGATCGAAGCCGCGCAGCCCCGCTCGCAACCTCCTCAGCCCTGCGGGCTGGCGAAGGAAGACCGCTCGGTCGCGACCGGCTCAGGATGGACAGTCCGGTACGCGGCGAGGTCGCGCACGTTCTTCTGCACCGCGACGACCGCGAAGAGGCTCATGGCGAATCCGATGCCGTAGAAGCCCTTCTCCGAGAGCAGGAGCCCGGCGTTCCACAGCCCCACCGCCATGAGGGTGAGCGCGGCGAGCAGCATCCCCCACGCCACCCCCAGGTACGCACCCGTCACCGGCACGTCCTCGGCGCGATCACGGACCGCCTTCTGTACGGAGATCGCGGCGAAGAGGCCCAGCAGGAAGACCGCGAGGTAGAAGCCCTTCTCCGCGAGAGTCATCTGCGCGTTGTACAGACCCACGAAGTACACCGAGGCTCCGAGTCCCAGGGCGACCCACGAGGCTCCGACGAAAGCTCCGGTCGGTCGACCGAGAGCGTGCTGCGTGTGCTGATCCGACATGACGTGTCCGCTCCCTCGAGCATCCCGAACGCCGACGCGCGCGGGGAAAGGCACTGTACCGACGAAGACATTCCCGAAACGCCATGCGGCGCGAAAAATCATGCCGCCCGGGGCACGAACTCACCCGAGAGCAGGAACGGAGGGTCAGCGACCTGCGCGATCCCCCGCCGCGCGCGCGGGAGGTGAGGCCACGTCCAGACGATCGAGGCCCCGCAGCGACGTCCAGATGAGCTCCTCGCCCTTCGCCGCGTGCTGCGAGGCGCGGACGGCGCGCTCGTCGGCCCACGAGTTCAACACGTGCCCGCTGTGCCCCCGGACGTGTTCGAGCACCACATCGGGAAGCCCCGCCGCCCGCCGGGCGTCGCGCGCGGCGATCAGCGCCTCGAGGATGCCGCGGTTGGCGACGGGCTTCTTGGCGCTCGTGACCCATCCGCGGCGGCGGTGCCCGTCCATCCACGACGCGTACGTGTCGATCGCGTACTTCGAGTCGGCCTGGACGACCAGCTCGCGGACGTCGGCGTGATCGGTGATGGCATGCAGGAGACCCAGAAGCTCGCCGATGTTGTTCGTGCCTTCGGGGATGGATCCGGCCGCCCAGTGGCCGTCCTCCCCGACCCACGCCCACCCGGCAGGACCGGGATTGCCTTTGCAGGCGCCGTCAGTGGCGACGACGTAACGATCGACGGGTGCGGGGGCAGGCGTGCTCATCCCTCCAGTCTCGCCCTTCTGCGGGCGTCCCCCGCGCACGCCACCTTCTCAGGTGACGTCCGAGGTGAACTGAGGGCGATCAAGGCTGGCCGGGCCGCGCGGGCGGGAGTCGCCGGTTCGCGGCGATGCCAGCCTGAACCGGTCTTCCGCTCGAATCCGCCCCTGGAAAGGCACCGCCATGTTTTCTTCTCTCGATCGCCGCATCCACCCCGGCGCGCTCACCGCGATCATCGTGTCCGTCGTGCTCATCGTCGGCGCGGTCGGCTTCGCCGCCTGGTTCCTGACTTTGCAGACCTCGGAATCGGATGCCGCACCCTCGGATGACCCCACCGTGTCCAACACCCGGGCCACCGAGCTGCTCGTCCAGTGGCAGGCGGTCTTCGCGACGTACAAGGAGAAGAACGGCGGCTACCCGGAGCTGCCCGACGGCGGCTACTGCCTGGGGACCGGATTCCCCGTCGGAGCCGGTGGGACGGCCAACTGCCGGGACTACGAAGCCACGAGCTACTACACCGAAGAGGCCAGCAAGCCGCTGATGGAGGCGCTTTCCTCCGTCGGCGATCTTCCGGCCGCCGGCGCCTCGACGCCCGTCCGGGGCACGGTCGGTCCCTACGTGCTCTACGAGGGCAGCACCCTCAACCTGCTGACCGCCGAGAACGGCACGTGCGCGGCCCCCGCCGTCGATGTGTGGACCGACGGCGAGGGCCTGCACGTGTGCGCGATCACGCTGGATCGCTGACGGTCAGCTCTTGCCGCTGTCGGCCTTCTTCGAGCCCGCCTCGAGCACGTCGCCGGCGGGGAGCTCCTGGTGGCCGCCGAACTGGAGGCGCATCGCCGAGAGCACCTGGTTGGCGAAGTGATCCTCGCCCCGCGAGGCGAAGCGCTCGAACAGCGAAGCGGCGAGCACCGGCACCGGAACACCCGTGTCGACCGCCGCCTTGACGGTCCATCGCCCTTCGCCCGAGTCCGAGACGCGCCCGGCGAGGCCGTCCAGCGTGGGATTCTGCTCGAGCGCCGCAGCGGTGAGGTCGAGCAGCCACGACGAGATCACCGAGCCGCGGCGCCAGAGCTCGGTGACCCGGGCCGTGTCGATGTCGAACTGGTAGAACTCGGGCTCCTCCAGCGGAGCGACCTCGGCGGAATGCTCGCCCTGGTGCAGCCCCGCGTCGGCGTTGTTGAGGACGTTGAGTCCCTCGGCGAGCGCGGCCATGATGCCGTACTCGATGCCGTTGTGCACCATCTTCACGAAGTGGCCGGCACCCGAGGGGCCGCAGTGCAGGTAGCCGCGTTCCTCGGTGGAGTAGTCGCCGGTGCGGCCGGGGGTGCGCTCGACCTCTCCGGGTCCGGGCGCGATCGTGCGGAGCACGGGCTCGAGGTGGGCGACGGCCTCGTCATGGCCGCCGACCATGAGGCAGTACCCGCGCTCGAGGCCGAAGACGCCACCGCTCGTGCCCACGTCGACGTAGTGGATGCCGGAGTCGTTGAGCTTCGCCGCCCGACGCACGTCGTCGCGATAGTTCGAGTTGCCGCCGTCGATGATGATGTCGCCCGGCTCGAAGACCTCGGCGACCTGGTCGACGACGCTGCCGGTGAGGCCGGCGGGGATCATCAGCCACACGGCGCGGGGCTTGCTGAGCTTCGAGGCGAGGTCGGCGATGCTGGTCGCTCCGGTCGCCCCCTCCGCGACGAGGGAGGCCACGGCATCCTGATTCACGTCGAAGACGACGCAGTCGTGACCGTCTTTCATGAGCCTGCGGACGATGTTGGCGCCCATTCGTCCGAGACCGACCATGGCGAGTTGCATTGGATCCCCGTTCATCGTGGATGTTCATCGTGCGGGGGCCGCGAGGCGGTCCCTCCCGCGAGTCTAGGAGCGCGAACGCGCGGCGAGGTCCGCCTTGCGAGCCGACGCGGCTGCGGTTCTCACCTCAGGATGCCGAGCGACCGAGCCGTCGAGACGGCCGCCGTGCGCGAGGTCACGCCGAGCTTCGAGAACACGTGCGCGAGGTGCGACTTCACGGTGGCGTCCGTGATGTGCAGGCGCGCGGCCACGTCGGCGTTCGAGGCGCCGCGCGCCACGAGCCGCAGCACCTCGATCTCGCGGGCGGAGAGGCTGATCCGCGGCTCGCGGAGACGAGCCATCAGCCGACCCGCGATGGCGGGCGCGAGCGCGCTGTGGCCGGCCGCTGCCGCCCGCACCCCCGCGAGGAGCTCGTGCGGAGGAGCGTCCTTGAGCAGGTAGCCACTCGCGCCGGCCTCCACGGCGCCCAGGATGTCACCGTCGGTGTCGTAGTTGGTGAGGATCAGGACGTACGGCGGCGCGGCGAGGGCGCGGACGCGGCGGGTGGCTTCGGCCCCGGCGGCGCGGTCGCCGAACTGCAGGTCCATCAGCACGAGCTCGGGCGAGAGGGCGGCGGCGAGCTCGACGGCCTCGTCGGGCGTGGCGGCCTCCCCCACCACGTCGATGTCGGTCTCGGCATCCAGGAGCGCGCGGACTCCGGCCCGCACGACGGGGTGATCGTCCGCGATCACGACGCGGATCATCGCGCACCCCCGCGCGGGAGCGTCACGGCGACCGTGGTGCCCGCCGCCCGCGCGCTCGTCACCGCGATCGTCCCGTCGAGCTGGTCGACGCGTTCGCGCATCGCGCGCAGACCGAACGAGTCGGTGCCCCCTCCGCGCGTCTCCGGGGCGTCCGGATCGAAACCTCGGCCGTCATCGGCGATGGTGAGCCGCACCGCCGGACCCGCCGCGGCGAGGACGACACGCACCCGCGTCGCGTCGGCGTGCTGGACGACGTTGGCGAGAGCCCCCTGCGCGATGCGGAGGAGAGCGGTCTGGGCGTCCATCGGGAGCTCCACCTCGTCCGGCACGTCGACGACGACGTCGACCCCCGCGTGCTCTCCCCAGCCGCGGGCGAGGCGCTCCAGCGCCGGTCCGAGGCCCTGCGTCAGGCTGGGCGGTGCGAGCTCGCGGATGAACCGCCGCGTCTCGGCGAGGCCGTCGGCGGCGGTCTCGCGCGCGAGCCGGATGTGCGCGATGCCGGGGCCCGTGGCATCCGCCCGCTCGGCGGCGTACAGCAGCATCTGGATGCTCGACAGCCCCTGGGCGACGGTGTCGTGGATCTCGCGCGCGAGGCGCCCGCGCTCGGCGAGGGTGCCCTGTTCGCGTTCGGCCGCGGCCAGGCGGTCGCGCGTCGCGAGCAGCTCGGCCATCAGCTCTTCGCGCTCGGTGGCGCGACGCTCGAGGGCGGCGTAGCCGAGACCGATCAGCAGGGCCACACCGGCGCCCACGACGGGCCCGACGACCCCGCCGACGGTGAGTCCCCCGTGCAGGGCGAACGCGGCGATCGTGAGGGCTGTGGTCGCCACCACGGCGAGGGGGCCGGCGACCCCCGGCAGCACGTGCAGGTAGAGGAAGAAGAGCGGGAAGACGAGGTACGCCGCCTCGGGCACCAGCCACACCAGCGCCGCCCACACCGCTGTCAGGCCGAGCACCCACACGATGCCCGCCACCGAGCGCCCGCCACGGGCGATCCACGCTCCCGTGCCGTAGACCGCTCCGAGAGCGACCGCGAGGGCGATCGGGATCGCTCCCGCGCCCGTCACCAGCACGCGGACGATCACGAGAGCGAGCAAGCCGGCGAAGAGCGCGTGCAGCCCGATGCGCAGTCCCGCGAACACCGGGGCGAGAGGGCGATGAGACATGTCGGGACCCAGGGTACGGATGCCGTGCCCCCGGCGGATCATCCGAAAGGAGGAAGGGAGGTTCGCCCGGGACGGCGATGACCCGGCGGCATCCGGTGACGAGGGTGGAAGAACGCCGACGAGACCCGTCGGCCGGAAGGAGGCGACGTGTACGTCGCATGGCGCGATCTGCGGTTCGCCCGCGGGCGGTTCGCCCTCATCGGGGCGGTCGTCGCCCTCATCACCCTGCTCGTCGGATTCCTCTCGGGCCTCACCGGAGGCCTCGCCGCGCAGAACGTCTCGGCCGTGCTGGCCCTCCCCGCCGACCGGCTCGTGCTGCACCCCGTGGGCGACGCGGCGGCGACGTTCGCCGACTCCGCGATCGATCAGGCCACCGTCGACGCGTGGCGCACGGCCCCGGGCGTCGACCGCGTCACAGCCGTCGGCATCACGCAGACGCGGGCCGAGAGACCCGGGGCGTCGACCGCCGTGGCGCTCTTCGGCCTCGACGCCGGCACGAGCTTCCCCGCTCCGCGCCGCGACGACGAGATCGACCTGTCGGCGGGAGCCGCGAAGGACCTGGGGGCTGCGGTCGGGGACGACATCGCGATCGCGGGCTCCTCCTACCGCGTGGCCGCGATCGGCGGCGACGACTGGTACAGCCACACCCCCGTGGTCGCGCTCACCGCGACCGCGTGGGCCGCCCTCGACGAGCGTCTGGGCGGCACGGGACAGCCGACGGTGCTGGCGGTCTCCGGCTCCCCCGCGTGGGACACCGTGGCCGCCGACACCGGGACCACGGCATCCTCTCCCCTGTCGAGTCTCACGGCGCTGTCGACGTTCCGGTCCGAGATCGGTTCGCTCGCTCTCATGATCGCGATGCTGTTCGGTGTCTCCGCCCTGGTCGTCGGTGCGTTCTTCACCGTCTGGACCATGCAGCGTTCGGCCGACATCGCCGTGCTCAAGGCCCTCGGGGCGAGCACCCTCGCGCTCGTGCGCGACGCCCTCGGTCAGGCGCTCGTGGTCCTCGCGGTCGGGGTGGGGGTCGGCATCGCCCTCACCGCCCTGCTCGGCGCGATCGCCGGAGGAGCACTGCCCTTCGTCCTGAGCCCGCTGACGACCCTCGCTCCCGCGGCGGTCATGATCGGGCTCGGCCTGCTCGGCGCGGCCGTCTCGCTGCGCACCGTCACCTCGTCCGACCCCCTCACCGCCCTCGGGAGCACCCGATGATCCTTCTCGACGACGTCACCCTCACCTACCCCGACGGTGACGCCCGCGTCACCGCCGTCGACCGCGTCACGCTCGAGGGCCGCCCGGGGGTGGTCACCGGCATCACGGGCCCCTCGGGATCCGGCAAGTCGAGCCTGCTGGCGCTCGCGGCGACCCTCGTCCGCCCGGATTCCGGTCGCGTGGTCATCGACGGGGTGGATGCCAGCGCCCTCGACGCCGCGAAACGCACGGCGCTACGGCGCGAGCGGATCGGCATCGTGTTCCAACAGCCTCAGCTGCTTCCGGCGCTCACCGCGCGCGAACAGCTGCGCGTGATGGCCGAACTCGGCGGGCGAGGGAGCCGAGAACGGCGCACCGCCGTGCGGGGCCGGGTCGACGGGCTGCTGGATGCCGTCGGCTTGGGCGCGTTCGCCGACCGCCGCCCCGCGCAGCTGTCGGGCGGGCAGCGTCAACGCGTCGCGATCGCCCGCGCGCTCGTGCACGACCCCCGCGTGCTGCTGGTGGACGAGCCGACGAGCGCCCTGGACCGCGCGCGCGGCGCGGAGATCATGGCGCTGATCTCACGGCTGACGCACGAGCGCGGCACCGCGACCCTGCTCGTCACGCACGACCTCGTGCATCGCGACGCGCTCGACGAGACGGTCGAGGTCGTCGACGGTCGTGCGGCGCTCGTCACCACCCGTAGGCGTTGAACCACTCGCGACGGCGTTCGGCCTCGGCGCGGGACTCGTCTCCTCGCCAGGATTCGTGGGGTTCGATCATGCCGTCGCCGTCGCGGTCGACGAACGCCCAGCAGACAGGACACACGGCGCGGCCACCGGGGAAGCCGTCGTAAAGGAGAGGAGCGGGATCGGCCGGCGTCCCGCCCGCGCGGCACTCCGGCGGGTCGGCCTGAAGGTCGCTCCACAGCACGCGTCCGCCGACGCGGTGGTGGAGGCCGCGGTGGCCATCCTCACGGGTGCAGATCTCCCCGTTCCTTCGGCTGAGGCACAGCCTCCGGGCGGCGCCCGGGAGCGCTGCCAGTGTTCGCGTCATCCTTCGATTCTCGCCGCTGCGAGCGCAACGGGGGCAGGTGCGGGATGCGCACGGGACGATGGGGGCCGGTGGGGAAGGGGTCGGCGGTCATCGCTGACCACCACCGGTGCGACGAGAGAACATGTCGACCTCCTGATGCCTCGACCATCCGTCTGCGAGCGGGAAATTCCGAGGGGGTTGACAGGCTCGAAGTCCGTGCTGGGTATACCCCATGGGGGTATCATCGGGGCATGCACGGATACGTGGATCACAAAGACGACCTGCTCAAGCGCCTGCGTCGCGCGGAGGGCCAGGTGCGCGGTATCGCGCGGATGGTCGACGACGACCAGTACTGCATCGACATCCTCACGCAGGTGTCCGCCGTCACGAAGGCGCTCGAGAACGTCGCCCTTTCCCTCCTCGACGACCACCTGTCGCACTGCGTGGCCGAAGCGGCGGCGCAGGGCGGCCCCGTCGCGGAAGAGAAGCTGAAGGAAGCCAATCAGGCGATCGCTCGTCTGGTTCGTTCGTAAGGAGACACGCATGACCGAACAGCGAATCGACCTCGGACTCACCGCCCCCTCCCGCAGCGGCGGCTGCGCCGACGGATCCTGCGGGTGCGGGTCCGCGGCATCCGGGACCTCTTGCTCCCCAGCGGACTCGGCGGCACCCGAGACCACGACGCTGAGCGTCGAGGGCATGACGTGCGCGCACTGCGTGCGCGCCGTGACCGAGGAGCTCAATGCCCTCGAGGGCGTCACCGTGATCGACGTCGACCTGCGCGTCGGCGACGCCTCGCTCGTGCGCGTCACCGCTTCTCGCCCCGTCGACGACGCCGAGATCTCCGCCGCGATCGACGAGGCCGGCTACACGCTGGTGCGCTGATCGCTCACGCGGAGCGGCGCAGGACCGCTTCGACGGCGGCGTGGAAGGTCAGCAGCTGCGCGACCTCGACCGCGCGGTCGTACCGCGTGCCGCCGAGCGCCACGAAGACGGAGCCGACGACTTCCACGTAACCCACGATGTAGCCGTCGCGCGCGACCTCGTAGAGGTCCATGTCGATGCGCGTCCACGGGATCTCGATGGGGGCCGACGGGGCCGCGGTGGCGGCGGCGACGTGACCCGGGCGGCTGAGAGATGCTTCCATGACCATGTGAGACTCCTTGGGTCGTCCGGGTGTGTTCTCACCCTGCGCCCCGAGCTTCTGATCCGCGCCGGCCTTGACGAAACCCCTACGCGCGGCTAACTACTCTCACAGCGCAGCTCGCGCCGGTCGACCTCGGCGCGGACGCTCGTCCGAGATGGCGAGCCCGGTCGACCCGGCGGCCAACTCCTCCACCTCGTCGAGCCAGCGCAGCTCGGCCTCGAGACGCGCGCGCCGGGCTGCGGCGACGATCGCGGTGCCGGTGGCATCCCCCCCTCCGGCCGGGGAACCCTCTTCCGCGAGAGCCGCCCGCACGCCGTCGCGCTGGGCGGACAGGATGCCGGGGACGTCGGCGCCCGGGAGGGTGGCGGCCAGCGCGATGCGCAGGGCCACCTCATCGCGACCGTCGACCACGGACGGCGCGGTGAGCCACGCACGCGCTTCCGCACGCCCCGCCGGCGTGACGCTCCACAGCACCCGCCCGTCGTCGTCGACGCCGCGGTTGTCGACCAGACCGTCCCGCTCGAGGCGCTCGAGGGTCGTGTACACCTGCCCGACGTTCACCGCGGCGCCGGTGCGACGGATGTACTCGGCGCGCAGCTGAGAGCCGTAGCAGGCGCCGTGGTCGAGGATCGCGAGCAGGCTCTGACGCACCGACATGGGGACTCCGAACACGCACGAGAAATGACTTTCCGAGTATATGGTTCGACGCCGAATCAACGCGGAATGACGCGATGCGGCGCGGCGTAGCATGTGGTCTGACCACATAGAACACTCTGATCGGAGGCTCCTCGTGGAGTGGCTCGACCCCCTCGCTCTCGCCCGCTGGCAGTTCGGGTTGACGACCCTGTACCACTTCCTCTTCGTGCCTCTGACTCTCGGGATGTCGCTGGTCGTGGCGATCTTCCAGACCGTCTGGTACCGCACCGGAGACGTGAAGTGGCTGCACCTCACTCGGTTCTTCGGGAAGATCTTCCTCATCAACTTCGCCATGGGCGTCGTGACCGGCATCGTGCAGGAGTTCCAGTTCGGCATGAACTGGTCGGCCTACTCCCGCTTCGTCGGCGACGTGTTCGGCGCACCGCTCGCCTTCGAGGGGCTCCTGGCCTTCTTCCTCGAGGCGACCTTCATCGGCCTGTGGATCTTCGGCTGGGACAAGCTCCCGCGGCTCGCCCACCTCGCGAGCATCTGGATGGCCACGCTCGGGGCGACGTTCTCGGCGTACTTCATCATCGCCGCCAACGCGTTCATGCAGAACCCGGTCGGCTACCAGATGGCCGCCGACGGCCACCGCGCCGAGCTCGTCGACTTCTGGGCGATGCTCACCAACCCGGTGGCGCTCGCGGCCTTCCCGCACACGATCTTCTCCGGCTGGATGTTCGCGGCCATGATCGTCGCCTCCATCTCCGCCTGGCACCTCGCCCGCGGTCGCAACGTCGAGATGATGCGCACGACCCTCCGCTTCGGTCTGTGGTCCGCGATCGTGTCCTTCGTCCTCGTCGCGATCGCCGGGGACCAGTTGAGCCTGGTGATGGTGGCGACCCAGCCGATGAAGATGGCGGCGGCGGAGGCGACGTTCAACACCGTCTGCGGACAGGATGCCTCGTTCTCGATCTTCACGCTCGGAACCCCCGACGGCACGAGCGAGCTGTTCTCGATCCGCGTGCCGTTCCTCCTCAGCATCCTGTCGACGCACTCCCTCGACGGGTGCGTGGAGGGCATCAACGACCTGAACACGATGTACAGCCAGCAGATGTTCCCGCAGTTCGCCGACCAGGTGGACGGGAACTTCGCGCCCGTGCTGTGGGTCACGTACTGGGCTTTCCGCTGGATGATCGCGCTGGGCGGTCTCACGGCCCTCATCAGCGCGGTGGGACTGTGGGTCACGCGCAAGAAGGCGACCCGCCCCGTGAAGCAGTGGATGTGGCGCGTGGCGATCTGGGCCGCTCCCCTGCCGATGCTCGCCAGCCTCGTCGGCTGGGTCTTCACCGAGATGGGCCGACAGCCGTGGATCGTCTTCGGCCTCATGCTCACGCAGGACGGCGTCTCCCCCAGTGTCCCCGGCTGGAGCGTGCTCGTCTCGCTCATCGCCTTCACGCTCACCTACGCCAGCCTCGCGGTGGTGGAGTTCGGACTCATCAAGAAGTACGCGCAGAAGGGACCGGACCCGCTGCCGGATCCGAACGCGCCGCGCGAGCCCGACACCGTCGAGAACACCCCGACGACCGTCTACTAGGAGCACAGTCATGGACCTCGCATACCTCTGGTTCTGGATCGTCGGATTCCTCTTCATCGGCTACTTCGTGCTCGACGGGTTCGACTTCGGCGTCGGGATGTCGCTGCCGTTCCTCGGCAAGGACGACATCGCCCGCCGGCAGATCATCAACACCATCGGCCCCGTCTGGGACCTCAACGAGACCTGGGTGATCGTCGCGGGAGCGGCGCTGTTCGCCTCGTTCCCCGAGTGGTACGCCACCCTCTTCAGCGGGTTCTACCTGCCGCTCCTGCTGATCCTGCTGGCGCTCATCGCCCGCGGGGTGTCGTTCGAGTACCGCCACCAGCGCGAGTCGCTGAAGTGGAAGCGCGGCTTCGACCGGATGATCGTCATCGGCTCGGCGGTGCCGGCGCTGCTGTGGGGCGTCGCCTTCGCGAACATCGTGCAGGGCGTCCCGTTGGATGCCGATCACGAGTACGTGGGCAGCCTGCTCACCCTGCTGAACCCCTACGGGCTGCTCGGCGGTCTCACGACCCTGCTCCTCTTCTTCACCCACGGCGTGTACTTCGTCGCGTTGAAGACGGACGGTCCGGTGCGCGCCGACGCCCGCGCTCTCGCGAAGAAGTCGGGACTCGCGACGATCGTCGTCGCGGCGGTGTTCCTCGTCTGGACCATCGTGCACGCGGCATCCGTCCAGGCCCCGTTGCTCCTCGGGGTCGTCGGGTTCGCCGGGGTCGCCGCCCTGACGCTCATCGGCTCGTGGGTGGCGAACCTTCGCGGACGCGAGGGAACCGCCTTCGCGCTCGGCGCCGTCACGATCGTCACCGCGGTCGCCGCCCTCTTCTTCGCGCTGTTCCCGAACGTGATGCCCTCGACCCTCGGGGCGGGAACGGGACTCACGATCGAGAACGCCTCCAGCACCGACTACACGCTGACGATCATGAGCTGGGCGGCGCTGATCTTCCTCCCGCTCGTGCTCGCGTATCAGGGCTGGACGTACTGGGTGTTCCGCAAGCGCGTCACGCGCGCTCGCATCGAGAAGGCCGCGCTCGTCGCGCACTGACATCGCGGTCGTCCCGCTCCCGCTTCCGGGCGGAGCGGGACGACCCGTCTGAGAGGATCGTTCTCGTGAGCGACGTGGGGCCGGAGAAGATGCGTCCCGTGGATCCGCGGCTCGTCCGCTACGCCGCGGCCGCGCGGGGCTTCCTCGTCGTCACCGCCGCGATCGTGCTCGCGCAGACCGGTGTGATCGTCGGCTTCGCCTGGGCGCTGACCTCCGCGCTCGTCGGGGCGATCGGCGGGCGGCCGCCGGCGGAACTGTGGGGGTACGTCGGGGTCGCGGCATCCCTGGTCCTTCTGCGCGGGGGGCTGATCGTCGCCTCCGAACGCGTGTCGGCCCGGGGAGCGGCCGTCGCCTCGCTGCAGCTGCGCGAGAAGCTCGTCGCCGCGGTCGCGCGACTCGGCCCGCGGTGGCTCGCCGGACGCAACACCGCCACCCTCGCGACGACGGCGGGGCACGGCCTCGAGGCGCTCGACGCCTACTTCGGTCGCTACCTCCCGCAGCTCGTGGCCACGGCGATCACGATGCCGATCCTCATCGGGGCGATCGCCCTCGCCGACCCGCTCTCGGGCCTGATCGTCGTGCTGACGATCCCGCTCATCCCGATCTTCATGGTGCTGATCGGGCTCGCCACCCGCTCCGTGCAGCAGAAGCAGTACCGCACGCTGGGGCGGCTCGCGGCGCGCTTCGCCGACACCGTCGAGGGCCTCGGCACCCTCAAGGCGTTCGGACGCCAGCACCGCGCGGCCGACACGATCGAGACCGTCACGCGCGACTACAAGCGCGAGACGATGACGGTGCTGCGCGTGTCGTTCCTGTCCGGCTTCGCGCTGGAGTTCCTGGCATCCATCTCGGTCGCGATCATCGCCGTCACGATCGGGTTCCGCCTGCTCGCCGGCGACCTCTCGCTGCTGGTGGGACTGTTCGTCCTGCTGCTCGCCCCCGAGGCGTACCTGCCCCTGCGCCAGGTGGGCGTGCAGTTCCACGCGGCGTCGGAGGGCGTGGCGGCCACGGGCGAGATCTTCGACGCGCTCGACGCCGCTCGCGCGACTCCGACCCCGGATGCCGAGACGCCGACGGCCGGATCGAGGTTGGCGCTGCAGGAGGTGCGCGTGGACCGCGGGGCGCATCGGATGCCACGGGTGTCGCTGTCGGTCGAGCCGGGCGAGGTCGTGCTCGTGACCGGACCCAGTGGCGTCGGCAAATCCTCGCTGATCGCCGCGCTGCTCGGGTACGCGGAGCACGAGGGAGAGGTGCGCGTCGACGGCGTCGCCGTTCCGCACGCGCGCGCGGCCGTGGCCTGGGCCGGACAGCGGCCCGGACTCGTCTCGGGAACCGTGGACGCGAACGTCGCGCTCGGCTCGGCCGCCGACCCCGCCGCGATCGCCGCCGCCCTCGCCGATGCGGGCGCCGCGGACATCGACCCCGCCACCCCGCTCGGCGCGGGGGGCTCGGGCCTCTCGGGAGGCCAGGCGCAGCGCGTCGCGGTCGCGCGAGCGCTGTATCGCGCCCGGGTCGCGGGAGCCCCGGTGCTCGTGCTCGACGAGCCGTCGAGCGCCCTGGATGCCACCACCGAGGCGCACCTGTGGGCGACGCTGCGTCGCGAGGCCGACGCCGGCCGCGGGGTGCTGCTGGTCTCGCACCGCCCCTCCGCGCGATCGATCGCGGACCGGGTCGTGGCGTTGCGGCCCGAGCCCGAGCCCCCGGCTTCTGAGCCCGTGCCCCCGGTTTCTGAGCCCGCACCCCAGCTCCCTGAGCCCGTCGACGGGACCGGACGCGGGGAGGGGCGCTCGTGAACGCGCGCGTGCGCGGCATCCTGCGCTCAGCGATGCCCTCGCGACGGCGGTTCGCCCCCGCGGTGCTGTCCGGCTTCGGCACCGCGCTCAGCGCCGTCGCGCTGCTCGCGGCGAGCGCATGGCTCATCGCGCGGGCGGCCGAACAGCCGCTCGTGATGTACCTGTCGGCGGCGGTCGTGGGCGTACGGGCCTTCGCGCTCTCGCGCGGGGTCTTCCGGTATCTCGAGCGGCTGACGAGCCACGATGCCGCGCTGCACCAGCTGGCCGGGGTGCGTGCGGATCTCGTCCGCGAGCTCGTGCCCCTCGCCCCGGACGGGCTCGGACGCGCGGAGCGCGGCGGTCTGCTGTCGAGCGTCGTCGACGACGTCGAGGAGTTGCAGAACCTCCCCCTCCGGGTGGTCCTGCCCCTGTCGGCGGCGGCTCTGACCTCCCTCGCCGCGGTCATCTTCACGGCGTTCGTCTCGTGGCCGGCCGCGCTCGTGCTCCTCGCGTGCCTGGCGGTCGCCTTCGCCGTGGCCGTGGCCGTCGGATGGGCGGCGGGTTCGCGCGCGGAACGGTCGGTCGCGCCCCTCCGTGCCGTGGTCGCCGATGCCGTGCACGACCTCCTGACGAACCTCGACGTGCTGACCGCCTACGGGGCACTGGATGCCGCGCGCGAGCGCATCCGCTCCGCCGATGCCGCCTTGCGCCGGGCGCTGGTCCGCCGAGGTGTGGCCCAGGGGCTCACCTCCGGCACGGTGTCGGTGCTGGCCGGCGCCGCCTCCCTCCTCGCCCTCGCCGTCGCCGCCCCGGGAGTGACCGCGGGAACCCTCTCGGGACCGGGGCTCGCGGTCGTCGTGCTGCTGCCGATGGCCGTGTTCGAGGTGTTCGGGCCGGTTCCGCTCGCCCTGGCATCCTGGCGCCAGGTGCGGGCCGCGGCGGAACGCATCGCCGAGGCGGTACCGGAGACCATTCCGGACGGACTGCCGCGCGACGAGCCCGCCGCCACCGGGGTCGGCCCCCTGCTCGGCGACGGCATCGAGCTCGCGGGTCTGGCCGCCCGCTGGCCCGCGCGCAGCGACAGCGACGGGGACGCCGGACGCCTCGACCACGTCGATCTGCGCGTCGGCCCGGGCGAGCGGGTGCTGGTCACCGGCCCGAGCGGCGCGGGCAAGACGACGCTCGCGCACGTGCTCGTGCGCTTCCTCGACTACGCGGGCTCGTACACCGTCGGCGGCGTCGAGGCACGCGATCTCTCCGGGGACGACCTCCGCCGCACCATCGGACTCATCGAGCAGACGCCGTTCCTCTTCGACGAATCGGTGCGACAGAACCTGCTCTTCGCCCGCGACTCCGCCGACGACGCCGACCTGTGGGCGGTGCTCTCGCGCGTGGGCCTGGACGGCTGGGTCCGCGAGCGCGGCGGCCTCGACGCCCGCGTCGGCGACCGCGGCGTCCTCGTCTCGGGTGGGCAGGCGCAGCGCCTCGCCCTCGCGCGGGCGCTCTTGCGCGGTTTTCCGGTGCTCGTGCTCGACGAGCCGACCGCGGGCGTCGACCCCGCGGCATCCGAGGCCCTCCTGCACGACCTGCTGGGTGCGGTCGACCGCGACCGTGCCGTGCTGCTCGTCTCGCACGTCGAGGTTCCGGCCGGGCTCGTGGACCGCGAGGTGCGGATGGAGGACGGGCGGATCGTCACGTCGTCGCGGTCCTGAGGGATTCGTCGCCACGCTCGGGCGCGGGGCTCCCGCGCGGTGCCGCGTCCGGCCCGACCCGGCCTTCCCGCACGGCCTGCTCCGGCCCGACCCGGCCTTCCCGCACGGCCTGCTCCGGCCCGACCCGGCCTTCCCGACCGGCCCGCTCCGGCGCGGCCCGGGCTGATGCCAGGTCGAGATCGTGGTGGGTGTCGCGATCGGGCTGCTCGCGGTCGCCCTGCTGTATCCGGTGCGCACCACCGACGTCGTGCGGTCGCGACGGGGCGGGGTGCTCGCCGCCGTATCCGAGAGACTCGCCGCCGCGGAGCCAGCCGAGGCGCGCGCGCCGCTGAGGCCCTGCTGCTGAGTCCCTCTCCCCCCGTCGAGTGTCCAAGAAGCCCGGAGACGGCGGAAAAGCGTCCGGGTTTGTTTTGGACACTCGACCGTATGAGCGCGGCGAGCGCCCCGGGCGTCGCACCCCGAACGCGCTCAGGATGCCGCGACGAACCGTACACGATCCGGGGCGACGCGCACGAGCACGACGTCCCCCGGGCGGATCGCCGTGGCCTCGCTCGACGACACCTCGGCGACCACGCGGTCCGTCACCACCCGGACGCCGGTCGGCGTCGGCTCGAGGCGTTGGACGGTCGCCGGACACCCCTTTCCCAGGCGCACGTCGGCGGAGCGGAAGACCGCGGCCAGCGGCACCCCGTCGCGGGCGGCGAGGGCGAGGGAAGGGGCATCCGTCGACTCCAGACGCATGCCCGCGCTCTCCCAGCCGCCGCAGCGGGCGACGCCCACGACCCGTTCGAGTCCCGCGATGGCCGCGGCGACGGCGGTGGTCGGCGCGGCCAGCACCTCGCGCACCGGCCCCGCCTGCGAGACGCGGCCACGCTCGACGATGAGGAGTCGGTCGGCGAGGGCCGCGGCGTCCACGGCGTCATGCGTGACGGCGATCGTCGTGACGCCGGCGAGACGCTCGCGCAGCATCGCCCGGATCTCCGACGCGGTCACCGGGTCGAGCGCGACGAGCGGTTCGTCCAGCAGCACCACCCGCGGCTCCGCGGCGAGCGCGCGGGCGACGGCGACCCGCTGCTGCTCGCCGCCGGAGAGCTGCGCGGGCCGACGATCCCCCGCGCCGGGGAGCCCCACCCGTGCCAGCCACTCGTCGGCGGAGGACCGGGCGAGGGATGCCGCGACCCCGGCCGCGCGCGGACCGAAAGCGACGTTCTCGCGGGCGGTGAGGTGCGGGAACAGGCGCGCGTCCTGTCCGAGCAGAACGATCCCCCGCTGCATCGGCGCGGTGCGCACGCGCGGAGCGCGGTCGAGCACACGCCCGTCGAGCACGATCTCGCCCTCGTCGAGCGGGGTGAGTCCGGCGAGCGCGCCGAGAAGCGTCGACTTGCCGGCTCCGCTGCGGCCCATGACCGCGACGGTCTCACCGGGCGCGACGTCGAGGGCGATGTCGACGGCGAACTCGCGCCGGCGGACGACGACGCGGGCGCGGAGGGCGGCGGCATCCGGGATCATCGGGGCGTCTGCGTCGCCCGTCGGCTCGCCCTCCGCGCCCGGTTCGCGGCGGCCCGGGCGACGCCGCATCGCACCCTCGTCGCTCGGGCTATGACCCGCCGCGTCACCCTCGCCCCTCATCGCCCGACCCCCGGACGCCACCCGCGCACGAGCAGCAGCACCGCGACCGCGGTGACGAGCAGCAGCAGCGACAGCGCCACCGCCGTCCCCTGCGAGACCCCGGCGCCGTTGAAAGCGGTGTAGATCGCGAGCGGCATGGTCTGCGTCACGCCGGGGCGGTTGCCGGCGAACAGCGCGGTCGCCCCGAACTCCCCGATCGCGCGGGCGAAGCACAGCACGACGCCCGCGACGATGCCGGGGGCCGCGAGCGGCAGGGTGATGCGGCGCAGGATCGTCGCGCGCGACGCGCCGAGCGAGGCGGCGGCGCGCTCGAACTCCACACCTGTGCTGCGCAGGGTCCCCTCGACCGCGAGCACGAGGAAGGGCAGCGCGACGAACACCTGCGCGAGCACGACGGCCGGTGTCGTGAAAGGCAGGCCGAGAGCACCGAACCAGCCGGTGCGACCGAAGAGGTAGAGCAGCGCGACACCCCCGACCATCGGTGGCAGGACGAGCGGCACCGTGACCAGCGCCCTCAGCAGGGCGGCGGTGCGAGCGGGACTCCGGGCGATCACCAGGGCGAGCGGGATGCCGACGACCGCGCACAGCACGGTGGCGGCGGCGCCCGTGGCCAGTGACAGGCCGAGCGCCGAGAGCGCGGCATCCGAAGTCACATCCGCGACGAGCGTCGCCCACTCGACGCGGGCGAGGAGGGCCGTCAGCGGCACGAGGAGGAAGAGCAGCCCGACCACCGCCGGCAGGATCAGCCAGCGAGGGACGTACCCCGCGGCCCTCACGGCGCTCGGAATCCGGCGTCGGCGAGGAGGCGTTGACCGTCCTCCGAGAGCACGAAGGCGACGAACGCCGCCGCCGCCTCGGGGTTCGGGGCGTCGGAGAGGACCGCGATCGGGTAGCGGTTGACGACGGCGTCGGCGCCGTCGGGCACGATCGCCTCGACATCGTCGCGGCCCACCGCGTCGGTGGCGTAGACGAGTCCCGCGTCGGCCTCGCCCGCCGCGACCTTCGTCAGCACGGCGGTCACGTTCTGCTCCGAGCTCGCCGGGCTCACCACGACCCCGGCGTTCGACAGGAGCGTCTGGGACGCCGCCCCGCACGGCACCTCGGGCGCGCACAGCACCGTCGTCACGCGGGAGAGGTCGGCGAGGGTCTGCACCTGGCCCGGGTTCCCGGTCGGCACCGCGATGACGAGGGTGTTGGCCGCGAAGATCTGGGGCGCGGGAGCCTGAGCGGCGACCTTCGCCATGTTCTTCTCGTCGGCCGAGGCGAACACGTCGGCCGGGGCCCCCTCCCCGATCTGCGTCGCGAGCGTGCTCGATCCGTCGTACACGGGAGCCACCGTGACGCCCGGGTGCGCGGCTTCGAAGGCCGTCGCGATCTCGTCGAACGAGCGTTGCAGGGACGCGGCGGCGTAGACCTCGACGGTCCCGGTGAGCGCGTCGTCCGCGGCGGAGGTCCCGGATGCCGCGGGCTCGGTCGCGGGGCTCGCGCAGGCGGCGAGGAGGGCGGCGCCGGCGAGGAGCACGGACAGGCGGGTGAAACGGCGCATGGTGGGCCTTTCCGGGGCGCCACGCGCCCGTCGAGGTCATCCGCATGTGCGGAGAATATGGACAAATATATCCGCACGTCGGCCTACCGAGCGTCGCGCCCTCAGTCCTTCCGGCCCGCCTCCGGCCGACGGCGGGCCGAACTCCTGAGAATCGATGAGGGAGCGGCATCCATCCCGCCTCACAGCACCGCAGGACGGCGGAACTCAGGAGTTCGCTCGGTCGGCGCCCCGCGCGGCGCGGCTTGGGCGGAGCCCCACCCCGGCGCGGGTCAGGCGCGCGGCGCCTCCACCGTCACGACCGTCGCCTTCACCGACGCCACCGCGAGCGAACCGGGCGCGAGCGCGAGCTCCTGCGCCGCCTCGGCCGACATCAGCGACACGACGCGGTGCGGCCCGCACTGCAGGTCGACCTGGGCCATGACGCCGTCGATCTGCACGCGCGTGACGATGCCCACGAAACGATTGCGCGCACTGGAGGCGACACCGGTGGGGTCGTCGGGCTCGTCGGCAAGGGCCACGGCCCGCTCCGCCAGGGCCGCGCCCGGGATCTCGACGGGGGATGCTCCGGTCGTCGGCAGCACGCCCTGATCGATCCAGCGCCGGACCGTGTCATCGCTGACGCCGAGGAGGCGCGCGGCCGTCGCGATCCGGAAGGTGTTCGACATGCGACGACCGTACCGCGCGGTCGCTGCCGCCGGTGGACGTCACCTGCGAGGAGGAGGTCCCGGCCCGGGCGGACGCCCGCGCGCCGCGCGGTCCTCCCCTTCCCGAATCTCCTCCCGTCCCGGCACGCAGCACCACACGAACCCCGCCCGGGCACGCTCGTCGGAAACCGGGACCTCGACAAGCTCCCCGCATCTCCTCCTGCGCGCAGGCCCTCCCCTCCTCCCCGCTGACCTAGGCTCGACCCATGGATGCCGAGCACGCGAGCGCGACGCGGGGTCCGGTCGCCGTGCCCCTCGGCGCGACCGTGACCACGAGCAGCGCAACCATGACCGCGAGCGGCGCACCCACGACCGCGAGCGGCGCCACCGGCGAGCCCGGCGCGGTCCGTGCGACCGGCGCCCCCCGCGACGGCGGCCTGCTCGACCGGTTCGGCCGCGTCGCGACCGACCTGCGCGTGTCGGTCATCGACAAGTGCAACCTGCGCTGCACGTACTGCATGCCGGCCGACGGGATGCCGTGGCTCCCGCAGACGCAGTTGATGAGCGCCGACGAGATCCGTCGCATCGTCCGCGTCGCCGTGCAGTCGCTCGGCGCGGAGGAACTGCGCATCACGGGCGGCGAGCCACTCGTGCGCAAGGACCTCGAGGTCATCATCGCCGGTATTCGCGAAGACAACCCCGACCTCCCGATCTCGATGACCACGAACGCCGTGGGTCTGGACCGCCGCGCCCAGGCCCTGAAGGACGCGGGACTCAACCGCGTGAACGTCTCGCTCGACACCCTCCACCCCGAGACGTTCGCCGAGCTCACCCGCCGTCCGCACCTCGACAAGGTGCTCGCGGGACTCCAGGCCGCGCGTGCAGCGGGCCTCGGCCCCATCAAGATCAACGCCGTGCTGCTGCGCGGCATCAACGACACCGAGGTCGTCCCCCTGGTCGACTGGGCGGTGTCGAACGGCTTCGAGATGCGCTTCATCGAGGACATGCCCCTCGACGGCGACCGCTCGTGGAGCGCCACCAACGTCATCCCGGCCCGCGACATCCGCGCCGCGATCGAAGAGGCCTTCACCCTCACCGCCGACCCGCGCGGCCGCGGAGCCGCCCCCGCCGAACGCTGGGAGGTCCGCCGCCCCGGCGAGACCGCCCTCGCCGGGCACGTCGGCATCATCTCCTCGGTCACCGAGCCGTTCTGCGCCGCCTGCTCGCGCACCCGCGTCACCGCCGACGGCCGCATCCGCTCGTGCCTGTTCTCGCACGAAGAGACCGATCTGCTCACGGCCCTCCGCGACGGAGCCGACGACGAGGGACTCGCACAGATCTGGCGGGATGCCATGTGGGCCAAGCCCCGCGCCCACGGCTCCGACCGCGTGGGGCTCGCGCGTGCCGACTTCGTCCAGCCCGAGCGCACGATGAGCGCGATCGGCGGATGAGACCGCTCGTCGAGCCGGTGGCATCCCTCGCCCCGGAAGAGCTCATCCGCACGGCCCGCCACGCGGTTCTCGCCGGTATCGGCGAGGAGGGGCAGCGGCGGCTCGCGGCCGCGCGCATCGCGGTGATCGGCGCCGGCGGCCTCGGCTCCCCCGTTCTGCTGTCGCTCGCCGCGGCGGGTGTGGGCGAGCTCGTGATCATCGACGACGACACCGTCGAACGGACGAACCTGCAGCGTCAGCTCGCGCACCGCGTCGACGACATCGGCACCGCCAAAACGGCATCCGCCGCGCGCGCCGTGCGCGATCTCTCGCCCCTCACCGTCGTCCATGAACGCACGGTACGCCTGACCTCCGACAATGCCCGCGAGCTGCTCGAGGGGGCCGACATCGTCATCGACGGCAGCGACACCTTCGACACGCGCGAGGCCGTCGCCGCCGCGACCGAGGGTCTCGGCATCCCTCTCGTCTGGGGAGCCGTGCAGGAGTGGGCCGCGCAGGTGACCGTGTTCTGGTCGAACCCGCCGGAGGGGCACGCCCCCGTCGTGCTCGGCGACCTCTTCCCGCCCGGATCGGCGGGCGAACCGCCCACGTGCGCCCAGGTCGGCGTGCTCGGCTCGCTGTGCGTCCAGGTCGGCGGTCTGCTCGCGACCGAGGCGATCAAGCTCGTCACGGGCGCGGGTGAGCCGCTGCTCGGGCGCCTGATCGTGGTCGACGCGCTGCGCGCGCGGCAGGATGTGATCCCTCTCGCCCCGGCGGTGCGCGCGTGACCCCCGCCACCCCGATCCCGGGCATCGCCACCCCCCGAGGCCTCGCCGCCCATCCCCGCCCCCGGAGGCTCAGATGACCGCCCTGCTCACCGTCGAGGAGCACCGCGCCCGCGTGCTCGCCGCCGTCGTGCTGCTGCCCGCCGAGTCGATCGCCCTGACCGAGGCCGCCGACCGAACGCTCGCCGAACCGGTCCTCGCCGCGCACGACCTCCCCGGTTTCGACAACTCCTCCATGGACGGCTTCGCTGTCCGCTTCGCCGACGTCGAGCGGGCGGATGCCGACAACCCCGCGACCCTGAAGGTCGTCGCCGATCTGCCGGCCGGCACCGCCGACGACCCCGCGCTCGCCCCGGGAGAGGCCGCCCGCATCATGACGGGCGCCGCCGTACCCGCCGACGCCGACGCGATCGTGCCGTTCGAGGACACCGCCGGGGGCCTCGCCGATTCGCTCGACACCGTCGAGGTGCGCCGCGCCCCCGCTGCGGTGGGCGCCTTCATCCGTCGACGCGGGGGCGACACCCGCGAAGGCGACGTCGTGCTCTCGCCCGGCGAGCGCCTCGGCCCGTTCGCCCTGGCCGCCGCGGCCGCCGCGGGCGTCGACGTCGTGCGTACCACCCGCCGGCCCCGCGTCGCGATCGTCTCCACGGGCAGCGAGCTCGTCGCCCCCGGCACCGCCCCGACGCGCGGACAGACCCCCGACTCGAACGCGACCCTGCTCGCCGCACTCGTCGCCGGAGCCGACGCCGACATCGAGCTCGTCGACCGCGTCGGCGACGACCCCGCGGCGATCGAGACGATCCTCACCCGCGCGAGCCGCGCCGACGTCGTCGTCTTCACCGGCGGCGTCAGCGCCGGAGCCTACGAGCCCGTGCGCCTCGCCCTGTCCGACCGCATCGCGTTCGACAAGGTCGCGATGCAGCCCGGCAAGCCCCAGGCGTTCGGGGCTCTCCCCGACGGCCGGCTCGTCTTCGGCCTCCCCGGCAATCCCGTCAGCGTGGCGGTGTCGTTCGAGGTCTTCGTGCGCCCCGCGCTGCTCGCCCTGCAGGGCCGCGCGGTCCTGGATCGACGGATCGCCCGGCTCACGGCATCCGCTTCCTGGACGACCCCGCCCGGTCGCCGCCAATACCTCCCCGCCGCGATCGACCTCGCCGCGGGCACCGTGCGCCCCGCCACCGCGGGAGGCTCGGGCTCCCACCTCGCCGCCTCCCTCGCCCGCGCCGAGGCGTTCGCGATCGTCCCGGCCGAGGTGTCCACCGTGTCGGTGGGCGACCCGCTCGATGTCATGCTGATTCCATGACCTTCACCCATCTGGATGCCGCGGGCCACGCCCGCATGGTCGACGTCACCCTCAAGCAGCCCACCGTCCGCACCGCCACGGCCCGGGGCTTCGTCCGCTGCGCGCCCGAGGTCGTCGCGGCTCTGCGCGACGGCACCGCCCCGAAGGGCGATGTGCTGGCCGTGGCGCGGATCGCCGGAATCCAGGCCGCCAAGTCGACGCCGGCGCTCCTCCCCCTCGCCCACGTCATCGGCGTGCACCGCGCCGCGGTCGACCTCGCGATCACCGACGACGGCGTCGAGATCGAGGCGACCGTGGGCACCGCCGACCGCACCGGCGTCGAGATGGAGGCGCTCACGAGCGTCTCGGTCGCCGCCCTGGCGATCGTCGACATGGTGAAGGGCATGGACAAGGGCACGTTCATCGAGAACGTCCGGATCGTGTCGAAGACCGGCGGAAAGTCGGGCGACTGGGTGCGACCGGGCGAGCCCGGACCCGTCGAGGGAGCATCCGCGTGAGCGTCCGCGTCCGCTACTTCGCGGCCGCCGCCGAAGCCGCAGGCACCGACGCCGAGGAGCGCACCGAGACGACGCTCGTCGCCCTGCGCGCCGGGATCGTCGCCGATCACCCCGCGCTCGGCGGCATCCTGGACCGGTGCGCCGTGCTCGTCGACGGCACCCGTCACGACGACGACGTCCCGCTCACGGGTGTCACGCACGTCGACGTCCTGCCCCCCTTCGCGGGCGGCTGACCCGCCGCGGCTCCGCCGCCGTCGTCCTCGCACTCTTCCGCGGAACTCGCAGAGATCGGCCGGAGTCCTGCGAGGGAATCGCGAACTCCGAGATTCGTCGCCCCCTACCCCCCGAGGCCCTTCCACTGCGTCGTCCCGTCCGCCTCCACCTGCCGCTTCCACACGGGCAGGTCGGTCTTGATCGTCTCGATCACGGTCCGGCACACCTCGAACGCGGCGGCGCGGTGACCGGATGCCACGGCGATCACGACCGCGGCCTCGCCCACCGCGAGTCGGCCGACCCGGTGGCTCACCGCGACGATCGCGTCGGTTCCCTCGGCGGCGGCGGCGGCGATGCGCTCCAGCGCGGCGGGCGCGTCGGGATGCGCGCTGTACTCGAGCGCGATGACCGCGTCCGCGGCATCCGGATCGGTGTTGCGGACGCGACCGACGAACGTCGTGACCGCTCCGGAGGCGTCGTCCTCGACGGCGCGGAGGTGCGCGTCGAGGTCGAGCGGCTCCTCGGACAGTCGGGCGATACGGACGGCGCTCATGCGTGGTCTCCTCCAGCGAGTTGGTCGAGCACGTGCGGGGCGATCTCGACGATCACCGAGATCCCGGATGCCACGGCCCTCGTCGACCCGGGAAGGTTGACGATGAGTGACCCGGGGTCGACGATCCCGGCGAGCCCCCGCGAGATGATCGACAGGGGGGTCTCGGCGAGCCCCCGCCGTCGCAGTTCTTCGGCGATGCCGGGGAGTCCGCGATCGAGCACCCGGGCCGTCCCCTCGGGCGTGCGGTCACGCGGGGCGATGCCCGTGCCGCCGGTGGTGACGATCAGCCCGGGTCCGGCCGCGACGGCGGCGCGGAGCGCGGCCTCGACGCTGTCGGCGCCGTCGGGCACCACGACCGCGTCGGCGCAGTCGAACCCGGCCTCGCGCAGCAGCGAGACCGCGAGCGGACCACCGCGGTCTTCGCGTAGCCCCGCGGCGGAGCGGTCGGAAACGGTGATCACCCGAGCGACATGCGGCACGGGATCAGCCTAGGTGGCCGCGCCCCACGCCGAGATCACCCGGCATCGCCGGGATCACCCACGTTTCGACGCCATGACGGGTCATCTCGGCAAACAGGAGTGATCTCACGATCGCGCTGAGCGAGGCGCAGCGCGGCCGCGCGCTCACCCGCCGACCGTCTCGACCTCGGGGACCTCCGGCGCGATCCGCCCCGCCTCGGACCGGGGCTCGGGGTCCTCGCGCTGCACGTGCTCGGCCGCCGCGGTGATGCGTCGGGCCATGCCGCTGAAGATGAGGCCGTGGAAAGGCAGGACCGCGAGCCAGTACAGCCGTCCGGCGAGCCCGGTCGGGAAGAAGAGCGCCCGTTGGTCGAACCGCGCCTCATCGCCCTCCGGGGTCGCGCGCAGCTCCAGCCACGCGCCGCCGGGCACCTTCATCTCGGCGCGGAGTCGCAGGAGGCGTCCGGGCTCGATGGCCTCGACCCGCCAGAAGTCGAGCGCGTCGCCGACGGTCACCACCGACCGGCTGCGGCGCCCGCGAGCGAGGCCCACGCCACCGACGAGGCGGTCCATCCACCCGCGGATCGCCCAGAGCAACGGTGAGGAATACCAGCCGTTCTCGCCGCCGATCCCCTCGATCACCGACCAGAGCTGCGCCGCGTTCGCGGTCGTGTGCATCGTGCGGATGTCGGTGTACACCAGGCGCCCCGCCCAGTCGGGGTCGCTCGGCAGCGGGTCGCTCGGGACGCCGGAGACCTCGGCATCCTGCCAGCTCGTCTCGATCGCGTCGTCGTTCACGCGGCGCAGGGCGAGCTTGACGGCGGCGCGATACGGCATGAGCCCGCCCTCGGGGCGCGGGATGAGGTCGTCGACCGCGCGGTCCTTCACGACGCAGTCGTTCTGCAGGGACTCCACCAGCGGGCGCGCGATGGCCTTCGGAATCGGGGTCACGAGGTTCACCCAGTGCGAGGCCAGGCGCGGCGTCAGCACCGGCAGCGAGGCGATCGGCCGCTGGTGCAAGCCGGCTTCGAGTGCGTAGCCGTTCATCATCTGCCCGTACCGGAGCACGTCGGGACCGCCGATGTCGACCGCGCGATTGACGTTCGGGGCGACCCGCGCGGCCCCGAGCAGGTAGTGCAGAACGTCGCGCACGGCGATCGGTTGGATGTGGTTGCGCACCCACTTCGGCGCGGGCATGTACGGCAGCACGTCGGTGAGGTGGCGCACCATCTCGAACGACGCCGAACCCGACCCGATCACGACCCCCGCCTGCAGCACCAGCGTGGGCACCCCGCTGGCGAGCAGGATCTCCCCCACCTCGACGCGGGACCGCAGGTGTGGCGAGAGGGGCGCGTCGAGCGGATGCAGGCCCCCGAGATAGACGATCCGGCTGACGGGTGCCGCGGCCGCCGCCTCTGCCACCGTCCGGGCCGCCCGCCGGTCGGTGTTCTCGAAGTCCTTGCCCCCGCCCATCGAGTGGATCAGGTAGGAGACGACGTCGACACCCTCGACCGCCTCGCGTACGGCCTCGGCATCCGTCGCATCCCCCCGGACGACCTCGACGTCGCCGCCCCAGGGGAACGCCGCCGCACGGGCGGGGTCGCGCGCGAGAACGCGCACCCGGTACCCCGCCGACAGCAGGCGCGGCACGAGGCGACCGCCCAGGTACCCCGTGGCTCCGAGCACGAGCGCGCGCGGCGCGGACCCGTCGGGGCGGGGCTGGGCGATGAGAGCCGGTTCACGTCCGGTGGGGGTGGTGAGCTCGCTCATGCCCGACACGGTACGCCGGGCATCCGACATCCCCGGGGGCTTGACGGCGGCGTTAGGGGGAGCGCGTGTCCCCCGTCCCCTCCGGACCCCTCGCGGCGGCCCCCGCGGGTTCCTTTCGCGGTCGCGTCGAGAACGACGCACGCCACTGGCTCGGCATCCGCTACGGGCAGGCTCCCGTCGGAGACCTCCGGTGGCGCGCTCCCCGGGCCGCCGCCGACATCACCGACGAGGTCGATGCGGCCGCTTTCGGCGCGGCCCGCCCGCGGTCCTGGTGGTGATGTCGGCCGCCGTGTCCGAGGCGTTCTCCGTGGCGATCTCGGCATCCGCCCTGCCGGCGCTCTTCCCGACCGCCTCGCGCTTCGGAGCGATGGCCGTGGCCTATAACGTCGCGGTGTCGCTGTTCGGCGGCACGACGCCGCTCATCCGCCAGACCCTGATCGCCGCGACCGGCAACGCCCTGACGCCGGCGTTCTACATCATGCTGTTCGCGGCGTTGGGGCTCATCGCCCTCCTCGCGATGCGCGAGACCGCGAAACGCCCCCTGCTCGGCTCGGTTCCCACCGTGGAGACCCCCGCCGAGGCCGCCGCCCTCGTCGAGCGCCAGGAGACAGATCCGCTCATCGACACCTCGACGATGCCCCTCCCCGTCCGGCGCGCCTGACGGCGAAGGATCGTGGATGCCGAACCCCTGGCATCCGCGATCCCTCCGCCCCGTGCGCCGACGGCCCCGTACGCCGACGGCACCGTGCGCCCGCTCAGCGCCGTCGCCCGGTGCCGAACAGCCCGCGGATCACATCCGTCACGATGCTCTTGGTGGCCCCGCGCCCCAGCACGTCGTCGAGCGGAGAGGTCGGCGCACTCGAGCGTCGACGCGGGGCCGCGGTGCTCTTGAGGATCCGCTCGTACTCGCGCTGCGCCTTCTTCTGCGCCTCCGCGTTGGCCTTGTCGATCGCGGCCTTCTGCTTCGCGTACTCGGCGGCATCGGCGGCATCCTGTTTCGCCTTCTCCGCCGCGGCGCGCGCGTCGGCCGCGGCCTGCATCCGCGCACCGAGGATCTCGCGCGCCGACTCCGGGTCGATCGGGGTGCCGTACGTGGCGAAGAGAGCGGATGCCGCGACGGCGGTCGCCATGGTCTCCGCGGGGATCGGCGACATCGAGGCGCGCGGCGCGAAGAGCCGGGTCCACGCGACCGGCGTGGGCGCTCCGCGCTCGCTCATGACCGTGACGATCGCCTCTCCGGTGCCGAGTTCCTGCAGCACCCGCTCGAGGTCGTACCCCGAGTCGGGGTAGGTGCGCACCGAGGCGCGGAGCGCCTTCACGTCGTCGGGGGTGTAGGCGCGCAGGGCGTGCTGCACGCGAGAGCCGAGCTGCCCGAGAACGTCGGCGGGGACGTCCTTCGGCGTCTGCGTGACGAAGAAGACACCCACCCCCTTGGAGCGGATGAGCCGCACCGTCTGGGTGATCGCGGCGAGGAACGCTTTCGAGGCGTCGCGGAACAGCAGGTGCGCCTCGTCGAAGAAGAACACGAGCTTGGGCTTGTCGAGGTCGCCGACCTCGGGCAGCACCTCGTACAGCTCCGCGAGCAGGTACATGAGGAAGGTTGAGTACAGCTCGGGCCGCGACGCGACACTCGGCACCTCGAGCAGGCTCACGATCCCGGCCCCGTCCGCCGCCGTGCGCAGGAACACCGACACGTCGAGCTCGGGCTCCCCGAAGAAGGTGTCGGCTCCGGCCGCGGCGAAGGCGACCAGCTCGCGCAGGATGACTCCGGCCGTCGCCGCGGACAGGCCGCCGATTCCCTTCAGCTCGTCCTTCCCCTCGTCGCTCGTGAGGAAGGTGAGCACCGCGCGGAGGTCGGGCAGGTCGACGAGGGCCAGCCCCTTCTCGTCGGCGTAGTGGAAGACGAGACCGAGGCTCGACTCCTGCGTCGCGTTCAGCCCCAGAACGCGGCTCAGCAGCAGCGGGCCGAAGCCCGACACCGTCGCGCGCACCGGGATCCCGGAGGCGGTGTCATCGCCCAGCGCGAAGAACTCGGTGGGGTACGACCGCGGCGACCAGCTCTGACCGAGGGCGTCCGTGCGGGCGGTGAGCTTCTCGCTCGCCGTCCCGGGGGCAGCGATCCCCGAGAGATCGCCCTTGATGTCGGCGGCGAAGACGGGCACGCCCTGCGCCGACAGCTGCTCGGCCAGGAGCTGCAGCGTGCGCGTCTTGCCCGTGCCGGTCGCCCCCGCCACGAGACCGTGCCGGTTGATCGTCGCCAGCGGGATCCGGACGGGGACGGATGCCACCGGCCCGCCGTTCATGAGGACCCCGAGGTCGAGCGTCGCACCGTCCGAGGCGTACCCGGCGGCGACGGCGGAGACCTGGGCGTCGGTCAGCGGGCCGGGGGCCGGCGCGGTCGAGGGAGGAGCGCTCGCGGGAGGAACGCTCGAGGGCGGTGCGTCCCCGCCCGACGCCCCTTCACCGTCCGACGCCGTTTCCCCGCCCGACGCCCCTTCACCGTCCGACGCCGTTTCCCCGTCCGACGCGGCTTCCCCGCCCGCCGCCGCGCGGGCTCGCGCCGCGGCGGCCTCGGCCTCGGCGAGATCGGCCCGCGCCCGCGCGAGCCGCAGCTCGGCCTCCGCGGCTTCGGCCACGGCCCGCAGGCGCACGACCTCGGGGTCGTCGGAAGGACGGGTGGACGACGCGCCGTTGTCGCTCATGGCGGTCAGCCTACGACGCGCCCAGAGTGGTGGCATCCGGTCGTCGTGATGCGCGGCGGACCGCGAGACGATCGTCGTCGCGGATCCGCAGGTGCGCGAAGAACGCCGCGAGGATGAGCGCCATCCCGGCCCCCACCAGCGCGCCCCCGAGCGTGTCGGAGAGCCAATGCGCGTGCAGGTACGTGCGGCTGAACGCCATCGCGAGGACCCAGACCACCCCCGCGATCCGCACCCACAACGCCGGGAAGAGCACGACGGCGACCACGGCGACCGTGGCGGCGTTGGCCGTATGACCGGACGGGAAGGAACCGTGGTCGGAGATGACGAGGATGTCTTCGGGGCGCGCGCGCCCGAACGTGTGCTTGAGCAGCTGAACGACCGCAGCGCTTCCCACGGAGGCGGCGAGGAAGTACAGCGCTCCCCACCGTCGCCCGACGAGGTACAGCAGCAGAGCCCCGCCCAGGGGCACGACGAACACCGCCACCCAGTGCCCGCCGATCTCGTCCATCGTCAGGGCGAAGGAGAGCAGGACCGGCGACGGTGCCGCGACGAACAGCTGGTTCCACCACACGTCGATCGCGAAGGGCGTCGGGCCGCGGAAGAACACCCACGCGCCGAGTCCGCACGCGAGGGCGACGAGCGTCAGGCCGATGATCCCGCGCACGCGTTCGGAGCGGAGGGTGGGGGTCGACGCGTCGGCGGATTCGGCATCCATCGACTCATGATGCCGTCTCGCCGCCCGCACGGAGACCTCGGCGCGCGTTCTGCTACTGTTCTCGGCCCGTTCCTAGGGCGCGAGCCGCTCGACGGTGCGCGGGCGCACGAGCAGCCAGAGCGCGAGCACACCGATGACCGCGCAGCCCACCATCACCGATGCCATGGTCGTGGCGGTGATCCCGGCGCCGGCCGACAGCAGCCCCACGACGGGCGAGATGATGCCCGCGACGCCGAAGTTCGCCGCGCCGATGATCGACTGCGCCGTGCCCGCTGCCTTGCCGTGGCGATCGAGGGCGAGCACCTGGGCGCACGGGAACGTGAAACCGCACGCGGTCATGAAGAAGAAGAGCGGGATGACGGTGCCCCAGAGCCCGAGGCCCAACTGGTCGGTGAGGACGATGGTCCCACCCGCGACGACGAGCACGATGGTCGACACCGCCAGCACCCACTGGGGACCGTAGCGCGCGGCGAGGCGAGACGCGATCTGCACGCCCACCACGACGCCCACGGAGTTCACCGCGAACAGCACGCCGTACTGCTGCGGATTGAAGCCGTACGTGACCTGGAACAGGAACGAGGATGCCGAGAGGTACGAGAACAGACCGCTGAAGGCCATCGCGCCGATGATGAGCACGCCGATGAACACGCGGTCGCGGAAGACGCTCGCATAGCGCTGCCAGACCGTCGTGGTGCCGGTACCGCTGCGGCGCGCGGGCGGCAGCGTCTCGGGGACGAAGAGCACCGCGGACACGAGCATGACCGCGCCGTAGACGGAGAGCACCACGAAGATGCCGCGCCAGTCCATCACCAGCAGCAGCGCCGACCCGGCGAGGGGGGCGAGCACCGGGGCGACACCCGAGACCATCGCCATGCGCGACAGCATGACCACGAGTCGGCGTCCCCCGAAGAGATCGCGGATGATCGCCGCCGCGACGACACCGCCGGCGGCGGCTCCGGCGCCCATCAGCACGCGGGCGATCGAGAGGGTCTCCAGCGACGGGGCGAGAGCGGCGAAGACGCTCGCCGCCACGTGCAAGGCGGTCACCGACAGCAGCGGCAGACGGCGACCGACCTTGTCGCTCAGCGGACCGACGATCAGCTGGCCGAGCGCGAAACCGATCATCGTCCCGGTCAGGGTGAGCTGGATCGCGGCGGCGCTCGTCTGGAAATCCGCCTCCAGCACGGGGAACGCCGGGAGGTAGAGGTCGATGGTGAAGGGGCCGAGGGCCGTCAACGCGCCCAGCACGATGATGTACAGCACACGGCGGGAGGCGGGGATCGCGTCACCGGGGTGCAGGACGATCGGCGCCGTCGCGGGGTTCTTGCCGAGGGTGCGGATCGCGCCGGTGGGCGAGCGGTCAGGAGGGGAGGTCGGGGGGACCACGGGGAGGGAAGCAGTATCGAGCACGCGTCTCTTCGTTTCGCAACACGGACAGCCCGAACGAGTCGGGCGGAAAAAAGGTGGGGGAACATCGAACCTCGAATCGATTCGACATCGTCATACTACCGCGCGGTCCCCGCGTGCCACCATCCCGGCATGGGGGTTCCTCCCAGGCCGCGGCCCTATTCATCCGCATAGGCTGGACGAATCGGCTCGAGCCGACGTGTCCCGCCCGAAGAGAGACGAACACAGCACATGACGCCTCCCCCCGAAAAACGCACCAGCGGAAACCCGGCGAAGCAGTCCGAGATCGACCTCACCGTCAAGCAGCAGCGCGAGCAGAAGCGGCAGGCGAAGCTGGCCGAGTACCAGAAGGAGATCGCGCGCCGGAAGCGCGGGAAGCTCGTCTGGTGGGTCGTCGGATCGACGGCGGCCCTCGCGATCGTGGGTGTCGTCGTGGCCTCGTTCGTCTTCGCTCCCGAGCCCCCCACGAGCTACCAGGCGGGCAACAGCACCGGCCGCGAGATCGAGGGCGTCCAGACCTTCGAGAACCGCTCCGACCACGTGCAGGGTGCCGTCACGTACGAGCAGAACCCCCCGGCCGGCGGCCCGCACAACCCCTACTGGCTGAACTGCGGCGTCTACACCGAGCCGCAGCAGAACGAGAACGCGGTGCACTCCCTCGAGCACGGCGCGATCTGGATCACCTACAACCCCGATGAGGTCGACCAGGCCGGCGTCGACGCGCTCAAGGCCGTCATGCCGTCGAGCTACGCGATCCTCTCGCCCTACCCGGGCCTCGACACCCCCGTCGCCGTGAGCGGCTGGAACCACCAGCTCAAGGTCGACGACCCGACCGACCCGCGCATCGGGGAGTTCTTCACCGAGTACTGGCGCAGCCAGAACGTCCCTGAGCCGAACGCCGCGTGCTCGGGTGCCATCGACGGGCCCGGTAAGGCCTGAGATGACCGACGACGCCCCGGTCGCACGCCCCGCGGTCCGGTGGATCGTGGTCGCTGTCGTCACCGTCGCCATCGTGGCCGTGGCCTTCGCGATCGGACGCTTCACGGCGTTCGGCGCGACGGCCGCGCCCACGTATCCCTCCACGACGTCCGCCGATGCGGGCTTCGCCCGCGACATGCAGGTGCATCACACCCAGGCGGTGTCGATGGCGATGGAGATCTACCGCAAGACCGACGACGACGAGCTGCGCACCCTCTCGTACGACATCGCGACGGCGCAGGCGGGCCAACGCGGGGAGATGTTCGGCTGGCTCGTGCAGTGGGGACTCCCCCAGGCCTCTCCCCAACCCCTGATGACGTGGATGCAGGCCTCCGGCGCGCACAGCCACGGCGACACCTCCGCCTACACGCAAGACGAGCTGCTCGCGCAGATGGGCATGGCGACGGATGCCGAGCTCGACCAGCTCCGCACCCTCGAGGGCCGACCCGCCGACTGTCTCTTCCTCTCCCTGATGATCCGCCACCACCAGGGCGCGATCCCGATGGCGCAGGCCGTCATCGAGCTCGGCGACGAGCCGCGCGTGGCCGAGGTCGCCCAGGCGATCATCACCGGCCAGTCCGCCGAGATCGACGCGATGCGCGACATCCAGTCGCGTCTCGCCTGCACCTCCTGAGTCCGGCACGGCGCCGCGCGCGCTCCGCCCGCCCCTCGGTCGCGAGGAGTGCCGGCGCGCACCTTGTTGCGTGTAGCAGCGCTTCTCGACGATGAGGCCTCGGCGCACGAGCGGCTGCGGCTGCGGCTGCGGCTGCGGCTGCGGCTGCGGCTGCGGCTGCGGCTGCGAGAGCAGGGGATGCCGCGGGAACAGGAGGATGCTCGCGGCGACGCCCTGCTCCCGTGGCATCCCCTGTTCTGGTGACAGGTGGCTGCGTCGACCACGCGATCCGGCGCCCGCCCGTCCTCGACACCCGCACGCCCTCCGCGCCCGCCAGCCGTCCACGCCCCGCACCACGTGGAAACGCCGAAGGGCGTGGCATCCCTCAAACGGATGCCACGCCCTCCTGTCGTGGGGACTCAGCCCTTCGTCGCTCCGGCGAGCAAGCCACGGACGAAGAAGCGCTGCAGCAGGAAGAACACGATGATCGGCACGAGGATCGAGATGAACGTTCCGGCCGACTGCAGGAACCACTGGTCGCCCCAGGTGCCCGACAGCGAGTTCAGCGACTGCGTCAGCGGCAGCGACGATGACGGCGCGAAGATCGTCGCCACCAGCAGGTCGTTCCACACCCAGATGAACTCCAGCACCGCGAAGGACGCGAGGGCCGGGGCGGCGAGGGGAAGGATGATCCGGAAGAACACCTGGCCGTGGCCCGCTCCGTCGACACGTGCCGCCTCGATCACCTCGTGCGGGATCTCGGCGATGAAGTTGTGCAGGAGGAAGATGGCCAGCGGCATCGCGAAGATCACGTGGGCGATCCACACGGTCGCGAAGCTGTGCTCCACCCCGCGCAGGTCGAAGCCCGGGAAGATCGTCACTTCATTGATCGTCAAGCCGCGCGAGAACAGGCTCAGCAGCGGCACGAGGGCCATCTGCAGCGGCACGATCTGCAACGCGAAGATGAAGATGAAGAAGAAGTTGCGGCCCTTGAAGTCGATCCAGGCGAAGGCGTACGCGATGAGCGACGCGATCGCGAGGGCGAACAGCACGACCGGGATCGTGATCGCCAGCGAGTTCAGGAACGACTGGGCGAGCGTCAGCGCCGTGCCACCCGAGGTGAACGCGAGCCGGTAGTTCTCCAGCGTGAAGCTGGGGTCGGTGAACACCGTCCACCATCCGGTCGACTGGGTGTCGGATCCGGGGCGGAACGACGTCACGAACAGACCGAACGTCGGAATCGTCCAGAAGAACGCGATCACGACGGCCGCGATCGTCGCACCCTTCGAGGTGAGGCGCTTGCGTGCCATCGCCTCGTGCTTGCGCGTGTCGCGGGCGACCTGGCGAGCCGAACGCTTGTCGTCGGTGGGCTCGAGCACCACGGTGGAGGTGGTCATCGCAGTTCCCTCTGCTTCCGGATCTGGCGCACGTTGAAGATGATCAGCGGCAGCACGAAGACGAACAGCACGACCGCCAGCGCCGCGGAGTGCCCGTAGCTCTGGAATCGCTGCTGCTGGTTCACCATCTCGAAGGCGAGGACGGTCGAGTCGTTGCGGCCACCGGTCATGACGGCGACGATGTCGTAGATCTTCAGCGCCCCGATGGCGATCGTGGTGAGCACCACGATGAGCGACGACCGGATGCCGGGAACGGTGACGTTGATGAAACGCTCCCACGCGCTCGCCCCGTCGAGCTCCGCGGCCTCCATCTGCTCCGGCGGCACGGCCTTGATCGCCGCCGACAGGATGACCATCGCGAGGCCCGTCTGGCTCCAGATGAACACCACGACGAGCAGCAGGGTGTTGACCAGCGGCGTCGCCGCGAGCCACGAGACCGGTTGCCCCCCGAAGGCGGTCACGATGGCGTTCAGGATGCCGATCTGGTCGCCCTGGCGGAAGTCGTAGACGAACTTCCAGATGATGCCGGCACCGACGAAGGAGATCGCGAAGGGCATGAAGATGAGCACCTTGAGGTACTTCTCGCCCGCCGCACGGTCGATGAAGACGGCGTAGGCCAGGCCGATCACCGTGGCGATGGTCGGTGCGAGGAGCACCCAGATCAGCGTGTTGATGACCGACCAGAAGCCCTCGGGGTTCGTGAACGTCCAGACGTAGTTGTCGAAGCCGACGAAGTTGTCACCGGTCTTGTCCATGAACGACTGGAAGAACGTGGTGATGGCCGGGTAGACCAAGCCCAACAGCAGCAGAATGGCCGCCGGGGCCGCGAAGAGGATGAGCTGGAACAGATATCCGGCTCCCTGACGCGAGCGGTAGTCCGCGTAGAAGAGGATCGCGCCCAGCAGCACTGCGATGCCGAGGACGTAGATGACGGCGTTCTGGTAGGGGCGCAGGAGCATGAACGCGAGCACCGGGATCGCGAAACAGGCGACCAGCCGCAACCAGAAGTACCCCTTGCCGGAGCGGGGGGCGTACTCGATGAGCAGCAGGAGCAGACCGACGACCGCCCCGAAAGCGAGGAGGACCAGGGGAATCTGTACCAGCGGGTTCAGTCCGCCCAGCCAGTTGAAGAAGCTGTTGAGCGAGAAGCCGAGCGTGGTGGGCTTCGTCTCGGCCGGAGCCCTCGTGACCATGAACAGGAAGAGCGCCACCACGAGGATGAGCCCGACCAGGACCACGAGCAATGTGGTCCGGTGCTGTGCCGCGGAGTCCCGCGGCTTCGCCGTCGCTCCTCCGCGCGGCGGAGGTGACGCCGACGGCGTCTTCTCCACGTGTGTGATCTCGGTCATGACGTCCCTCCCGGACACGCCTTCGTGCCCCTTGATGAGTACCCGGGTCCGCCGGGCCGATATGGACTGCGGGACTCCAGGGGCCGCCCGCGTGGCGAGCGACCCCTGGAGTCATCCGTTCCGGCTCAGTTGTTGTAGCCGGCCTGGATGTCGCTGAGCACCTGGTCGGTCGGCGTGCCGTCGATCCAGCTGACCATGCCCTTCCAGAACGATCCCGAACCGACGGTCGCGGGCATCAGGTCGGAGGCGTCGAAACGCAGCGTGGTGTTCGGGTCCTGCAGCGTCTTCATCGCCTCGGTGAGGAACTCGCTGGAGGCGAGCGAGGGGTCTGCGCCCTTGTTCGCCGAGATCACGCCGCCGAGCTTCACGCGAGCGTCCGCGAACTCGGGCGTCGACATGAACTCCACGACCTTCTGCACGTTCGCGTCGTCGGAGAACGCGGTGACGAACTCGCCGCCACCCTCGACCGCGACCTTGCCCTCGGTCACGCCCGGGAGCAGGAACGCGTAGACGTCACCGTCGGGAGCGACCTTCACGTCGCCGCCCGAGGCGGTCTTGACCGTCTGGAAGTTCGAGGACAGGAACGACGCCTGGTGCGTCATCGGGCAGCTCCCGTCGGCGACCTTGGCGGCCACGTCGGCGAAGGCCACCGAGTTGATGCTCTTCACGTCGCCGAAGCCGGCGTTGACGTAGTCGGGGTTCAGCAGGATCTTGCCGGTGGCGTCGAACGCCTCCTTGATCGGCGCGTCGGTGAACTTGACCTCGTTGGCGACCCACTGGTCGTACACGTCGGGGCCGGCCTGACGCAGGACCATGTCCTCGATCCAGTCGGTGCCCGGCCAGCCGGAGGCGTCACCCGAGGCGAAGCCCGCGCACCAGGGAGCGGCGCCCGTCTTCTGCTGGACGGTCGCCGTGAGGGTCATGAGCTCGTCGAGCGTCTTGGGAACCTCGACGCCCCACTCCTTGAACTTCGCCGGCGAGTACCAGACGTAGCCCTTGAGGTTGGCGAGCATGGGAGCCGCGTAGAACGTGCCGTCCTCGCTGCCGTAGGACTTCCAGTCCTCGCCCCAGTACTGGTCGACGTTCGACGAGACGGTGTCGGACGCCTTCTGGACGTCACCGGTGCCGATGAGGGTCTTCAGCAGACCCGGCTGCGGGACGATCGCGATGTCGGGGGCGTCTCCACCCGTCACCTTGGTGACGATGTTTCCTTCGAAGCTCTTGTCGCCGGTGTAGACGACCTTGATGCCGGTGTCGGCGGTGAACTTCTCGAACGACTGGTTCAGCAGGTCGGCCTCGCTGCCGGTGATGCCGCCGGAGATGCGGACGGTGGTCTCGCCTCCCGAGCTCGCGCCTCCCCCGCTGTCACCTTCGGCGCAACCTGCGAGTGCAATCGCGCCGACCGCCAGCAGCCCGACGGGGGCCAGCAGGCGATACCGCTGTGACATACCCATGTGGTCTCTCCTCTTCGAGTTCAATGGTGCATCGGATTCTGTCAGGAACCGATTCCAGATCACCGTAGGCGAGAACGGGAGGCCATGCAACAGCGAAAGGTCACGAACAGATAACTCGCGGAAAACCGGGCTTTCCACTCCCCCGATCAGCGGGGAACCGGTTCCATAAAGACCGCACGTCGGATATCCTGCTGCGACATCGACACAGAGGTCGACCGAACATCCGAGGAACACACCCATGAGCGGAATCGCCGATGTGGCTCGCCTGGCGGGCGTGTCGAAATCGACGGCGAGTCGCGCGCTGACCGGCGGCGGCTACGTCTCCGAAGACACGCGCCGACGCGTGTCCGACGCCGCATCCACCCTGGGATACGTCCCCTCGACCAGCGCCGTGAGCCTCGCGACCGGTCGCACGCGCACCATCGCGCTGATCGTCCCTAAAGTGAACCGGTGGTACTTCGGAGCGATCGTGGAGGGGGTCGAACGGACCCTCATCCCGCGAGGCTACGACGTCACCCTGTACGTCGCCGAGCCCGGGTCGAACGACCGAGAGAGCCTGTACTCGACCTACCTCGCCCGCAAGCGATTCGACGGCATCATCGCCGTGGCGCTCGAGCCCGACGACGCCGATCTCGAGCGGCTGGAGAACATCGGGAAACCGGTCGTCAGCATCGGCAACGCGCTCTCCGGTGTCCCGACCCTCGGCCTCGACAACATCGCGATCACGCGGATCATCACGCAGCACCTCATCGCGCTGGGGCACACCGACATCGCGTTCGTCGGCAGCACTCCCCCCACCGATGCCCCCGCGAAGGACGTCGACGAACGCTCGATCGGCTACCGCAAAGCGATGAACGACCACGGCCTCGCCGTGCGCATACGCAGCGTCCCGTCGACGCTCACGATCACCGACGCGTACGCGGCGGCGGCGTCGTTCCTCGCCGATGCGGGGTCCCGACCGACCGGTGTCGTCGCCGCGTGCGACGAGGTCGCCATCGGCGTCATCATCGCCGCGCGCCGCATGGGCATCTCCGTGCCCTCCGAGCTGAGCGTCGTCGGCATCGACGGCCACGACTACGCCGAGATGTTCTCGCTCACGACGATCGAGCAGTACCCGCTCGACCAGGGGGTCGAAGCCACGCGACTCCTCCTGTCGATGATCGAGGGCACCGACGAACCCGCCCCGCGCACCGAGGCGGTCACACGCCTGGTCGTGCGCGCCTCGACCGCTCCCCCGCGCTCCGCCTGACGGAAGAAGGACCCCGGATGCCGCGGCATCCGGGGTCCTTCCCTGTCGGGTTCAGTCCGCCCGGCGCACTCCGCGACGCCGCAGCGCCACACCGAGAGCCAGGAGTGCGAGCGCCGCGAGGACGCCGCCGCCCATCCACGCCGTGTCGGCGCCGGTGCGCGGGAGGCCGTCGGGGCCGCGGGGCGGTGCCGCTTCGCCGTCGCCCCCGTCGTCGGGGCCGTTGTTCGGAGCCTCGGAGCCCCCGACCACGCGGACCGGGACCGTCGCGGTGGAGCCCGACGCGGTCGCGACGGTGATGTCCAGGGCGTCGGGTGCGTCGGCGGGCACGGCGACCGCGACCTCGGCCGCGCCGTCACGCACAGCGACGGTCTGCGACTCGCCCGAGCCGACGGTCACGCTCGCCTCGGTCGCCGCGGGGCTGCCGAGCGAGGTGAGGTCCAGACCCGAGACCGTGAAGGCGGCCTCGCTCCCGCGGGACACCTCGACCGGGGCGCCCTTCACCTCGACGCCGCGGGCGGTGAAGTCCGGGGCGAGGTCGGGGTGAGCCGTGAGGTAGGCGATCCAGCCGTCGCGGTCGATGAGACCCGAGTCGCGCGGATCCGTTCCCTCGTCGAACACCGTGAACGCGTCGCCTCCCGACAGCAGGAAACTGAACGAGCCCACCCGGTACGACCCGGCCGGGTCGACCGGCATCCCGTCGATCCACACGCCGGTGATGCGCTCCCCCGGAGCGCGCGTGGCGTCGTAGGTGTAGCGGACGTTCTCCGACACGCTCAGCGAGAGCGTCGCCGCGCGGCCCGCCGCATCGCCCCACTGCTGCTCGAGCAGACGCCGAAGCTGATCCCCGGTCAGGCTGGTCGTCCCGAGGTTGTTCACGAACGGCAGCACGGCGTTGGCCTCGGCGAACGTGATGACGCCGTCGTCGCCGCGCAGCAGCTCCGCGCGCAGACCGCCCGGATTCACCACCGTGAGGTCGGCTTCGCCGCGCACGGGGTCAGCCAGGGTGTCGAGCAGGGCGTCGGCGACGAGATTGCCGAGCGCGGACTGCTTCGAACGGTCATCGCGCTGGCCGCCGGTGTAGACGCCGTCGACGTACGAGCCGCCGAGGAAGGCCGTGGTGATGTCGGCCGAGACCGACCCCACCGGCCGCGAGCCGACGCGCTCGGCCTCGGCGAGGGCGCGCTCGACGATGTCGGCCACCTCGGCGACGCGCGGGTAGGTCGCGATGAGCTCGGCATCCAGGGCCGCCTTGTTCTCGGCGGTCTGCTCGTCGTCGTCCTCGACGACCTCGGCTTCGAGGCGCGGGACGTTGCGGGCCTCGTGCGCGACGACCTCGCGGCTGGCGCGATCGATCGTCAGGACGACCTGGCCGATGTTCTCGCCGTAGTTGCCCGTCTGCAGGACCGGCCGCGTGCCCTCCCCGCCGGGGATCGGAGCGTCCCACGCGTACTCCTCGTGCGTGTGACCGGTGAAGATCGCGTCGACATCGGCATCCGTCTCCGTCACGATGCGCGCGAACGCCCCGCCCTGCGCGAGCGCCTGGTCGAGCGTGGTGCCGGACGCGTCTCCCTGCGCGGCACCCTCGTGGTACTCCGCCACGAGGACATCGACCTGATCGCGGATCTCGGCGACCACGCGGTTCACCTCGGCGACCGGCTCGCGGAACTCGATGCCCTCGATCCCGTCGGGGGTGACCAGCGACGCGGTCTCCTCGGTGACCGCGGCGACGATGCCCACCTTCAGTCCGTTCACCTCGACGATCTCGTATCCGGGGAGCACCGGCCGGCCGTCCCGGTAGACGTTCGCACCGAGGTAGGGGAACGCCGCACGCTCGGTCACGCGGCCGGTGAGGTCGTCGATGCCCTTGTCGAACTCGTGGTTTCCGACTCCGGATGCCGCCAGCTCGAGCGCGTTGAGCACGTCGATCGTGGGCGCGTCGTCGGCGTTGGCCGAGGCGAACAACGAGGCGCCGATGTTGTCGCCGTTGGAGAGGAAGAGCGAACGGTCGTCGCCCCTGTCCGCGCGCAACTGCTCGATCGTGCCCGCGAAGGTCACGGTGTTGTCGTCGATGCGTCCGTGGAAGTCGTTGATGTTCAGCAGGTTGAGCTCGGTCGTCCCGGACAGGTCGAGACCGACGACCACCGGGTCGTGATCGCTCGAGCGGTAGGGGGAGGCGTCGTAGAAGGAGCGCACGTTGGCGTTGTACCGGCTGTACTCCAGAGCGAGCGCCTCACCGGCGTTGATGTTCCAGATGTCGGTGCCGGTGACGAGCTCGCGGGCTGCGGGCGAGGCGAGCACGTGGTCGAGCGAGCCCGACTGGCCGCTGAACGAGTACGTGTACTTCCCCGTGTCGGCGCCGAGGTCGGCGTATCCCGCGTCGCGGAGCACCTGAAGGGGGTCCTCCTGCGTGTAGGCGTTGAAGTCCCCGAGCAGGAACACGGCGCCCCCGTCGACGGTCGCGGCGCGATCGGCGGCGAAGGCGACGAGCGCCTCGGCCTGGCGGACGCGGTCCCCGTTGAAGGCCCCCTGGTCGCCGGCGGCGTTGTCGCCCTCGGCGGCCGGGTCGCTGTCGCTCTTCGACTTGAAATGGTTCACGATCGCGACGAAGGCCGCCTCCTCGCTGCCCGCGGGCGCGAACGCCTGGGCGAGCGGCTGGCGGGCGTTGACGAAGGCCGGGTCGTCGAGGATCACGCTGTCACCGACCGGGCTGACCGCCGCCTTCTTGTAGATGAAGGCGGTGCGGATGACGTCCTCCGACGCCGGCAGAGCGGCCGGGGACGGCACGAACGCCCACGCGTCCTCGCCCAGGTCGGCGTTGAGCGCGGCGACGAGGGTCGACAGAGCCTCGTCGCGGACCTTCCCGAGCGCCGCGGAGTTCTCGATCTCCTCGAGAGAGACGACCTCGGCCTGCATGGCGTTGAGCGCGGCGACGATCTTCGCCTGCTGGCGCTGCAGGTTCTCGTCGTTCGCCGCCCCGCGGGGCCCGGGCTCGGGGCACCGGTTCGCCGTGATGGGGTTGCCCTCGCGGTCGGTGTAGACCGAGTCGCAGCCGACGTCCTCGGCCGTCGTGGTGAAGTAGTTGAGCACGTTGAAGCTCGCGAGCTGCACCGTTCCGCCGACATCCGCGGGATGCGCGGTGCGGGTGTTCGCGAACGTCGCGGGCTGCACCTCGGCGGCGTTGTCGACGGTCAACTGCTCGGTGGGCTGGAACTTCCACGCATCGTTGCGGAAGTCGAGCACGACCGGCCGCGTGAACGTCACGGGGGCACCCACCCGCACGGGGTCGGTGAGCGAGAGGTACGGCAGCGGGACGTCGGTGGCCGAGCGCAGGAAGTTCAGCGACGCCCCGTCGTCGAGCACCACGGCGCGGGCGGCGTTGTCCGCGACGACCTCGTCGTACTCGGGCGTTCCGGGGCGCGCGACCTCGGTGGGCGCGAGCAACGGCGTGGTGCCCGCGGCGAGACCGACCTCGGCGTACTGGCCCGTGATGTAGGTGTTGGTGACGGTGAAGTCGCCCTGCGGCGCGAGGAGCATGCCCTCGAAGCGCTCGCGCTCCTCGTCGGTGCGCGGCCAGGCGACCTCGGCCGGCGCGACCGGCTCGGCCTGCTCGGTCAGAACCGTGACGAGGTCGGCATCCGACGAGATCTGGGTGAGGCCGTTGTACTCGCCCGCCGTGCCGGTGACCTCGACGTAGTCACCCACCGCGACCTCGGTCACGGCGCGCGAGCCGTAGACGAATACGGCATCGGATGCCACGTGCTCGGCGCCCAGCGACCCGCCGGTCCCGGCGGTCTGGACGAAGAAGCCGTTGTAGCCACCGGTCGGGTAGGCCGCGGTGACGACTCCTCGCGTCGTGACGGTCTGACCGTCCAGCGGAGTCGTGTCGCCCTCGCCCTGGATCTCACGGATCGGCGTGATGTCGGCGGCGGGTTCGGCCGGAGCTTCGGGGGCTTCGGGGGCTTCCGGGGCGGCGGCGTCGGGGGCCGCGGTCTCGGGGGCGGTGGTCTGCGCCGCGGTCTCGGGGGCGGTGGTCTGCGCCGCGTCCGGGGCGGTGGTCTGCGCCGCGTCCGGGGCGGCGGGCGGCGCGAGAGGGGCCGCCGTGGCGGCGGGGGCGACGAGGGCGGAACCGAGAAGGGCGGCGGCGACGGCAGCGCTCAGCGCTGCGGCGGTGCGGCCCGAGGGTCGCCGAGAAGGCACGGGTGACATGGGTCTCCTGCGAATCCGACGGTCATCGTCGGGTGGGGGGATCGACGGGGGGTCTCTTCGACCGTAGACGACCTCATCAGGAATTCCCAGGGTTCGTTCGTTGCCATCGTGTGAACACACGACGGAACGAGAGAAGGCCCAGATGCCAAGGGCATCCTCGGGCCCCGCTCTCCAGGCAGCAAAGAAGGCCCGGATACCAACGGCGTCCTCGGGCCCCGCTCTCCAGGCAGCGAAGAAGGCCCGGATGCCAACGGCATCCTCGGGCCCCGCTCTCCAGGCAGCGAAGAAGGCCCGGATGCCAACGGCATCCGGGCCTTCTTAATCGCGTTACCGCGACCGTGAAGCGTGATTACTTCAGGGTCACCGAAGCGCCGGCCTCCTCGAGGGCAGCCTTGGCCTTCTCGGCGGTCTCCTTGTTCGCGCCCTCGAGCACGGCCTTGGGAGCACCATCGACGACGGCCTTGGCCTCGCCGAGGCCGAGCGAGGTGAGCTCGCGGACGACCTTGATGACCTGGATCTTCTTGTCGCCGGCGGCCTCGAGGACGACGTCGAACGAGTCCTTCTCCTCGGCCTCTTCGGCGGGGGCAGCGCCACCGGCGGCGGGGCCGGCAACGGCCACGGGGGCGGCAGCGGTGACGTCGAAGGTCTCCTCGAACGCCTTGACGAACTCGGAGAGCTCGATGAGGGTGAGCTCCTTGAACGCGTCGAGCAGCTCTTCGGTGCTGAGCTTAGCCATGTTGTATCTCCTTGATCGGGTTAATCAGCCGGGCCGGGTCAGGCCGCGGTGTCCTGCTTCTCGCGCAGCGCGTCGACCGTGCGGACGGCCTTCGACGGAAGCGCCTGGAAGACGTATGCCGCCTTGGTCATCGTCGCCTTCATCGCACCGGCGAGCTTCGCCAGCAGGACTTCACGGCTTTCGAGATCGGCGAGCTTGTTGACCTCATCCGCGGTCAGCGGGGCGCCATCGAAGTAGCCGCCCTTCACCACGAGCTGAGGGTTAGCCTTGGCGAAGGCACGCAGGCTCTTCGCGACGGCGACGGGGTCGCCGTGCACGAACGCGATGGCAGACGGGCCCTTGAGCTCGTCGTCCAGTCCCGTGACCCCCGCGTTGGACGCGGCGATCTTGGTCAGCGTGTTCTTCACCACGGCGTAATCCGCGTCCTGACGGATGTCGTTGCGCAGCTGCTTGAGCTGGGCAACCGTCAGACCGCGGTACTCGGTCAGCAGAACGGCGGTCGAGTTCTCGAAGTTCTTCGTGAGCTCGGCGACCGATGCATCCTTCTGCGCCATGGCCACTCCTTGTGTGTACGAGGCGCTCCGCGGAGGCGGGGCGCCGGCCGAAGGTACCGGGGTCTGGGCAAAAAAGAAGAGCTCCGGCGCAGGCGCACGGAGCTCGGAAGGAGATTCGTTTACCTGCGTAGGTCCTCTGCTTTCCAGCAGACGCTTCGATCGATGTGCGAGCACACCGATGACCGACGGTCTTTGGCTTGGTGACCACTGTACCCCACGCCGTCCCCCTCCGCCAATCCACCCGCCGCCCGCCGCCCGCCGCCCGCCGCCCGCCGCCCGCCGCCCGCGACGAGATGACGCGCGCTCGCCGAGATGACGCGTATTTCCCACGCCACCCGGGTCATCTCGCGAATCCCCTGTCATCTCGGCATGCCTTCCGCGCACAGGCCGGCGCCCCGGACGACCACCGCGCCCGCCCGACGCCCACGCCTTCGGTGGCGAGATCACCCACCCGTGCCGAGATCACCGCGCATCGCCACACAAGGCGGGTCATCTCGGTCATCACCGGTCTGCTCGGCGCGCGGGCATGACGGCGGCCCGCGGACACAGCAGCGACACGCGGACACGACGGTGGCACCTGCGCGCGAGGTCTAGGGATCAGCGCGGAGGGCGCACGCCGAAGGAAGCGAGCCGAGCGGCGAGCGTCTCGGGCGTGCGAATGTCACCGAACCCGCCTCGGCAGAGGCGCCATTGGGTCGTTCCGCGGATCCAGTCCTCACGGCGCTTCTCATCGAGCAGGACGGTCTCGATCGACCGGCCGCCGCGCATCGCGGCATCTCTGTACTTGACCTCGCCGTCGAACTCCCAGAACGTCCGCACGTCACGAAGCCCGATGTCGACGAAGTAGGGGGGACCCAGAGGTCCCGCGACGGCGACCTGCAGATCGATCTCCCGGAATCCGATCCGGTGCAACTGCAGCCGACTGACGCTTTCGCCGGGGAGTTCTGCGCGACCGTCGGCGAAGTCGATCACCTCGCGCGCTCGGCGGACGCCCCGCGATCCGGCCGCGCGATGAGCCCGCTCCCGCATGCGCTCGCGCCACGCCTCTTGGGCTCCGGGATCGAATCGGCGCGACGACATCACCTCACGCCTCAGCGCCGCGTCGGCGCACGTGAGCGACATCTCGAGCGGGGCCGTGCGCGCGATGTCGAACACCGTGCGGTCCAGGCTCGTGCAGGCGATGCCCTCGATCGTGACGACATCGTCGTCGGGGAGTGCGTCGAGATGTCTCCGGAGGCCGGGTCGACTGGACCCTCCGCTCGCGCCCGCGAGCGTCACCTCCACCGGACGGTCGGCGAAACGGTACTGCGGTAGTCCGTGGACGACCGCGGCCGACAGGTGAGACACCACCGCGGACCCACCGCGAGTCGCCGACATGGCAGCTTCGACGGCGACCCGGTGCCGCTCCGCAGGAAGTCGCGCGAGATGCCGCTCGCGCTCGACGTAGATGCCCGGCTGTAGACGAAGCCACGGCCCCGCTTTCGACGCGAGCGACAGAACGCCCGCGGGCACCCCGCGGGAGAGCAACTGCTCGCGCGAGTACATCCCGGGGCCGCCGCCCCACCCCCGCTGCTCCGACCGCATCCCCCGATGCTCCGGCATCCTGATGCATGCCCGCTCGCCTACCGCCTCGATCTGTGGAAGACCGACCCCCGCCTCCCCCGGTGCAGGAGGCCCCTCCGCGCCGCCCACCCTCGCCGAGATGACCGCCTTTCGCCGAGAAGACCCGCCATGGCGGCGAAGCCCCGGTCATCTCACGAAACCTCGGTCATCTCGCGGAAGCCGCGCCGCCCCACCCGCCGCGTCGCCGCCCCGCCGGACCCCGGCGTCAGGAGACGCGCGCCTCCGGCAGCAGAGCCTGCGTCATCCGCACGATGCGCGTGGGGGTTCGGGCGCCGAGCCACACCGTGCAGACGGGGTCGTCGCCGCACGCCCACTCGGCGCACCAGGCGAAGATGGCGGCCGCCAGACGCTCGCCGCGGGGGCGCAGTGCGCCGTCGGTGGTGCGGTCCAGCCAGCTCACGCGCCCATCACCCGCGTCGAGGACCCCCACCTGCTCCCACCCGCAGACCTCCACGACCACCGTGAGATGCGCGTCCGGCGACAGGGCGGCGGCGATCCTCCGCATCTCGGGCAGGTTCTGCGCGTCTCCGCCGAGGAACACGGCCCCCTCGAGATCGCACCAGCGACCGCCGTCGGGGCGACGGAGGGACCTGGCATCCGGAGTCATGTCCATCAACTTAGGTCACCCTTACCTGCTTCACAAGACCCCGGATGCCGACGCGCCGAGCCTCACATCCGCTCCACCGTCGACCGGGGTTAGGGTCGAACGCATGTCCCCCGAGCTCGTCGCGTCGCGCAGCGCCGACCTCGACGCCCGGATCGTCGCCGATTCGCGCGACCGCGTGGCGTGGATCCGGGCGCGCTCGCGCGGGATCACGGCGACCGACGTCGCGACGCTCACCAGCGCCAACGCGATCTCACGGGCGGCGGATGCCAAGCTCATGGGCTCGAACTTCTCGGGCAACGCCTTCACCGCTCACGGCCGTCGGCGCGAACCCGAGATCGCGGCCTGGGTGGCCGCGACGCACGGCATCCAGCCGTCTTCCGCGCTGTATCACGCGGTCGTCGAGAAGAGACACCTGGCCACCCCCGACGGGGTCGTCGTCGACGGTGAGGGACGCGTCGTCCTCGCCGAGATCAAGACCACCAACAAGGCGTGGCGCTCGATCCCCCGCACCTACATGCGGCAGATCTGGTGGCAGCAGCACGTGCTCGGAGCGGAGCGCACGCTCGTCGCCTGGGAGCAGCACGACGGTTTCGTCCCTCTGCATGACGAGCCGCGCTGCCAGTGGATCGACCGGGACGAGCGCGAGATCGCCAAGCTCGTGGGACTCGCGACCGCCCTGATCGACGAGCTGTACCGCCGCACCATGGAGGCGCGGCGGCCGATCCCGACCCCCCGGGAACCCACGGAGAGGTACCGCGCCCTCGCGCTCCTCGATTAATAGTTGACGCAAGTCAAGCATCAGGCGTATCGTTGACGCAAGTCAACCAATCGCGCCATCGTCGTCGCGGCATCCGTCCCCTCCGTGGAGTTCCGCATGACCACCTCTTCCCCCGAGACCGTCGCCCCGCGACGCGTCCTCCCCGCCCTCATCGGGCTGCTGCTCGGCACCTTCGTGTCGATGCTCGCCTCGACCGTCGTCTCGACGTCGCTGCCCGTCATCGTGCACGACCTGTCCGGCGACCAGAACGCTTACACCTGGGTCATCACCGCGACCCTGCTCACCACCGCGATCTCGACCCCGATCTGGGGCAAGCTCGCCGACCTGTTCAACCGCAAGGTGCTCATCCAGATCGCGATCGCGATCTTCGTGCTCGCCACCGCGGCCGCCGGGTTCTCGCAGAACACCGACATGCTCATCGCCTTCCGTGCCGTGCAGGGTCTCGGCGCCGGCGGTCTCGCCGCCCTCAGCCAGGTGATCATGGCCGACATCATCAGCCCCCGCGAGCGCGGGCGGTACATGGGCCTGTTCGGCGCGGTGATGGCCGTCGCGACCGTCGGGGGACCTCTCCTCGGCGGTGTCATCACCGACGCCTTCGGCTGGCGGTTCAACTTCTTCGTCGCCCTCCCCTTCGCCGTCGCGGCCCTGCTGATCCAGCAGCGCACGCTGCACCTCCCGGTGCGCGCGAAGCGGAAGGTCAAGATCGACTACCTCGGCATCGTGCTGCTGTCGACCGCGGTCTCGCTCATCCTCATCTGGGTGACCAACGCCGGAAAGTCCTTCGACTGGGCCAGCGTCGAGACCGCCCTGATGGTCGGTGGCGCCGTGCTCGCCGCGATCCTGTTCGTGGTCGTCGAGCTCCGCTCGGCGGAACCGCTCGTTCCCCTCACGCTGTTCCGGGATGCCACCTTCACCCTCGCCACGATCGCCTCGATCGCGACGGGCCTGGCGATGTTCGGCACCTCGGTGTTCCTCAGCCAGTACATGCAGATGGCGCGCGGCGCCACGCCCACCGAAGCCGGTGTGATGACGATCCCCATGATCGGCGGCCTGCTGGTCTCGTCGATCGTCGTGGGCGCGCTCATCTCGCGGTTCGGGCACTGGAAGCCTTTCCTCATCGCCGGCGGCGTGCTGCTGATCGCGGGGTCGTTCCTGCTGTCGACGATCCACTACGACACGAATTTCGCCCTCGTCTCGCTGTACATGTTCTTCCTCGGCGCGGGTGTCGGCATGACGATGCAGAACCTCGTCCTCATCGTGCAGAACACCGCCGATCCCACGCAGATGGGCGCGGCGAGCTCGGGCGTCACCTTCTTCCGCAGCCTCGGCGGCACGATCGGCGTCTCCGTCATGGGCGCGGCCCTCGCCAGCATGGCGACCAGCCTGTTCACCGACCGGGCCGAAGACCTCAAGACCGCGATCATGGGACTCGGCGCGAACGGCGCATCGGTCGCCCAGTCGCTGCAGTCGGGGACCATCCCGCAGGTGTCCACCCTGCCCGAGAGCGTGCGCGTCATCGTCGAGGACATCTACGCGCAGTCGATCGCGCACTCGTTCCTCATCGCGGTGCCGGTGGCCGTGGTCAGCCTCATCGCGATCCTGTTCCTGCCGAACCGGCCGCTGACCCGCATGACCACCACCGAGCGCGTGGCGGCGAGCGAGGCCGACTTCGCCACCGTCTCGGTCCCGGCGGGCATGGCGACGCTGGCAGCGACGGGCGCGGTGCCGACGCAGGATGCCACCGCCTCGCGCCGTGCACGCCGCGACGCCCGGATGGGAGAAGATGTCTGACGTGACGAGCGAACTGAGCGAGGACCGCCGCGAGGCCGTGCAGGCCCTGGAATCGTCGTTCTCGGAGCTCATGACCGTGTTCCGCCGCTTCGTCTCCGAGGCGGCGGAACGCGTGAGTCCCGGGATGCTGCCGGCCACGTTCAAGGCCCTCTCGGTCGTGAGCCGCTTCGGGCCGCTCACCCTGTCAGCGCTGGCCGAGCGACTCGCGGCCGACAAAGGCTTCCTGAGCCGCTCGATCAGCGAACTCGAGGAGCTCGGCCTGGTGACGCGGACGCCCGACCCCCACGACGGGCGCTCCCGACTGATCTCGGTCACCGAGCTGGGCCACCAGCGCCTCGCCGACGCCCGCGCCCCGCACGAGAGCCGCTTGTACGAGGCGATGGCGGACTGGTCGGTCGACGACATCCAGCACCTCTCGACGCTGCTGCACGCCCTCGCCGTGGGCCGCGTCCCGTCGCACGACTGAGCGCCCTGCTCCGGCGGAGGCCCGCACAGCACCGCCGTGGGGCGCTGAACGACCCGTCGCGACACGGTGACCGAGGTGTAACACCGCGGAGACAAAGGCGCGCTTGACTGGGGACACCGCGGCGGCGTCGCCGCCCTGCGACCGCACGCGAGAGAGAGCGCCCGATGAGATTCCGATCGACGCGTCCCGAGACCAGCATCGACCCCGCGCCCGTGGTCCCCGACATCATGCGGGCCGCCGTCTTCGACGCTCCCGGCGCCGCCGACGCGCTGCACGTCGCCGAGGTCGCCGTTCCCACCCCGGTGCTCAGCGAGGTGCTCGTCCGCGTGGTTGCGGCCGGGATCAACCCGATCGACGCCAAGACCCGCGCGGGCCGCGGCATGTCGGGGGCGATCGACGCGTGGCCCGCGGTCCTCGGTCTCGATATCAGCGGCGTCGTGGTGCGAGCCCCCTTCGACGCCCATCCGTTCCCGGTCGGCACCGAGGTGTACGGCATGGCCGCGGTCCCCCGCACCCCCGGCGGCTACGCCGAGTACGCCGTGGTCCCCACCCTGTCGCTCGCCCGCAAGCCCGCTTCCCTGTCGTACGTCGAGGCCGCGGGCGTGCCCGTCGCGGCCCTCACCGCGTGGGGGCTCGTCGTCGAGACCGCGCTCGCCCACCAGGGCCAGCGCATCCTCGTGCACGCGGGCAGCGGTGGCGTCGGACACTTCGCGGTGCAGTTCGCGGCCTACTTCGGCGCGCACGTCATCGCGACCGGGTCGCCCCGCAACCTCGACTGGTTGCGCGAGCTCGGTGCCGCCGAGGTCGTCGACTACACCTCGACCCGCTTCGAAGACGTCGTCGCCGACGTCGACGTCGTGATCGACCTCATCGGCAACGTCGCCGATGACACCGGCACGCGCTCCCTCGAGGTGCTCCGCCCGGGCGGTCTGCTCATCGAGGTCCCCACCGGTGCGTGGCCCGGCTTCCGCGAGGCGGCCTCGGCGCGCGGCATCCGGTCCACCGACTACAAGACGATCCCCGACGGCGCCGCCCTCGCGACCATCGGGCGCCTGCTCGACTCGGGCGCGGTGCGGGTGTTCATCGACCGCGTCTTCGAGCTCGACGACGCCGCGTCCGCGCACGCCGAACTCGAGCGCGGGCACACGCGCGGCAAGATCGTGCTGCACGTGAGCGACGACTGAGTCAGTCGGCGGCCAGCACGCGCCGCCCCTCGTCGACGACCTCTTCGGCGACGTCGTCGAGCAGGGCCGAGGTGAGGTTCCACTGCTGCCAGAACAGCGGCACCTCGATCGGGTCGTCGCCGAGCCGCACGAGAGCGCCCTCCGACAGACCGGTGGCCGACTGGAAGCTCGGCAGCAGTCCCCACCCGAGCCCCAGCTCGACGGCGGTGGCGAAATCCTGGGATGCCGGAACCCGATGCCGCGGAGGATCGGCCGCGGCGACCCCCCGACGCGCCAGCCACCGCGTCTGCAGATCGTCGCGGCGGTCGAAATCCACGACGGGCGACGCCGCGAGCGCTGCGGCGTCGACACCGTCGGGGAACCATCGCGCCGCGAAGGCCGTCGTCGCCACCGCCTCGTAACGCAGGACACCGAGCCGGCGCACGCGGCACCCCGCGACCGGCGTCTCTCGCGAGGTCACCGCCGCCATCACCGTGCCCGCCTCGAGGAGTCCGGCGGTGAAGTCCTGATCGTCGCGGTGCAGGTCGAAGACGACCGGACGGCGCTGCGCGACCCGCGCCAGCGGCGGAAGGAACCAGGTCGCGAGAGAATCCGCGTTCACCGCGAGCGGGACGGATGCCACCGCCCCGCCTTCCGCCCCGATCGCCGCGAGCGCGTCGTGTTCGAGGAGCGCCAACTGGCGCGCGAGACGCACGACCGCGTCGCCCGCCTCGGTCGTCCGCGCCGGCTTCGAGCGGACCAGCACGACCCGACCGAGCTGATCCTCGAGGGTACGGAGGCGCTGACTCACCGCGGACGGGGTGATATGCAGGCGGCGGGCCGCGGCATCCAGGGTTCCCTCCTCCACCACGACGGCGAGGGTGCGAGCGAGATCGAGGGGAATCGACATGAAGCGATGCTAATGGTCCGTGAGAATTCTGAGCTGGGCTTTATGCCACTGCGCCCCTAGCGTCGCATCGTGCTCACTCCCCTGCTCGCCGGCCTCGGCCTCGGTTTCTCGCTCATCGTCGCCATCGGGGCGCAGAACCTGTTCGTGCTGCGCCAGGGCGTGCGCCGCGAACACCTGCTCGCCGTCGTCGCTGTCTGCGCGATCTCCGACGCCGTGCTGATCGTGCTCGGCGTCTCCGGCATCGGCGTCGTGCTCGACGCGGTCCCCTGGCTGATCGTCGTCGTGCGCTGGGCCGGGGCGGCGTTCCTCATCGGCTACGGGCTTCTCGCGGCGCGGCGAGCCTGGCGTCCGAGCGGCGAGACCCTGCGCGTCGACACCGCGGCATCCCCCTCGATCCCGGATGCCGTCGGCACGACGGTGCAGACCCGCCCGGCCCGCACGACCCTCACCGCAACGGTGCTGACCTGCCTCGCCCTCACATGGCTCAACCCGCACGTGTACCTCGACACCGTGTTCCTGCTCGGCTCGGTCGCCTCCACGCACGGCGACGGGCGGTGGGCCTTCGCGGTCGGCGCGTGCCTCGCGAGCCTCGTGTGGTTCTCAGGCCTCGGCTTCGGTTCGCGGTTCCTCGGGCGGTGGCTCGACACCCCGCGCGCCTGGCGGATCCTCGACGCCCTCATCGCCGTGGTGATGTTCGCGATCGCGCTGTCGCTGGTGCTGCCGCACTGAGCCGGGCGGCATCGACACCGCGCGGCGAGAATGGACCCATGCGAACAGTGACCATCACGGTGCACGGACGGGTGCAGGGCGTCGGGTTCCGGTACGCCCTGCGCGAGGAAGCACGGCGCGCGGGCGTGCAGGGGTGGGTGCGCAACCGCCGCGACGGGACGGTCGAGGCCCTCCTCGCCGGCGACACCGCCATCGTCGATTCGGTCCTCGCCTGGGCGCACCACGGCCCGCCGTCCGCGCAGGTCGATCGCATCGACCTCGCGGGCAGCCCCGAGACCGCGCCGGAAGGGTTCGAGATCCGCGCGACGGCCTGAGCTCAGCCGGGCACCCCGGCCCGCAGCTCCCGCAGCACGTCGCCCGCGTCGTCGAACTGGGCGAGCCCGGCCGCCTGCCCCGCCCACAGCGACACCAGGTCGTGGTCGCCCGCGGCGGCGGCCGCCGCCCGGAACACCCCCGTGAGCCAGTTCTGCGCCGGGAACGGCGCGATCATCCCCGCGGCCTCGAGCTCACGCATCGCCCGGTTCGGGATGCCACGCGCCAGACGCCCGCTCATCGCGCGGGTCAGCACGGTGTCGGTGTCGGCGGCCGCCGAGATCGCCGCCCGGTGGCCCGCGGTCGCGGCCGACTGCCGCGTACGGAGGAACGCCGTTCCCACCTGCACCCCCGCCGCCCCCAGCGCGAAAGCCGCCGCCACTCCTCGCCGATCGGCGATACCGCCCGCCGCGATCACGGGCACGTCGACCGCGTCCACCACCTGCGGCACGAGCGCGAAGGTGCCGACCAGGGAGTGAGCCGGGTCATGGAGGAACGACACGCGGTGCCCGCCGGCCTCCGCCCCCGTCGCCACGATCGCGTCGACCCCCGCCGCCTCGAGCGCAACCGCCTCGGCGACCGAGGTGGCGGTGCCGAGGACCCGGATGCCGAGTTCTCCCGCGCGCGCGAGGGTGTCGGCATCCGGGATCCCGAAGACGACGCTCAGCACATCGGGGCGCGCGTCGAAGACGGCGTCGAGCTGATCGGAGACCGCGGGGAGGAAGGATGCCGGCGGCGTCGGCGGCGCGACCCCGGCGGCGGCGAAGAGCGGGGCGGCAGCGCGGAGGAAGGGCTCGACATCGACGTCGGCGGGGGTGACCTCGTCGCCCCGCGGCAGCCAGAGATTCACAGCGATCGGACGCGATGTCGCCGCGCGCAGAGCGCCGATCGTGTCACGGATGCGCTCGGGCGCGTAGCCGTACAGGCCGAAGGAGCCGAGACCGCCGCCCTCGCTCACTGCGGCGGTCAGCGCCACCGAGGACAGGCCCCCGAAGGGTCCGAGGACGATCGGGACGTCGATGCCGAGCAGGTTCGCGAGGCGCATGCTCCGACGCTACCCGGGCGGCACCCGCCTGCGCGCGGGTCGCGCCGCCGTGCCCCGGGGACCACGGTCGGGCGTCAGACGGGGTCGGGCCCGTCGAGAGGCCGCAGCAGACGGTTGAGGAAGCGCTGCGTGCGCTCCTTCTTCGGGGCGCGGAGCAGCTCGGAGGGAGCCCCGCGCTCGACGATCACGCCCTCGTCGAAGAAGAGCACCTCGTCGGCCACCTCGCGCGCGAAGCCGAGCTCGTGGGTCACGATGACCATCGTCCAGCCTTCGTTCGCGAGTTCGCGCAGCACCGTCAGCACCTCGCCGACGAGCTCGGGGTCGAGGGCGCTCGTCGGCTCGTCGAAGAGCAGCAGCTGGGGCTGGAGAGCGAGAGCCCGCACGATGCCGACGCGCTGCTGCTGCCCGCCGGAGAGCTCCGAGGGGTAGGCGTCCCGCTTGTCGGTGAGTCCCACGCGGGCGAGCAGCGTCTCGGCCCGCGCGATCGCCTCGGCCTTCGGAACGCGGTGGGCCTGGACCGGACCCTCGATCACGTTCTGGATCACCGTGAGATGCGGGAAGAGGTTGTGGTGCTGGAAGACCATCGCCGATCGGTCGCGCAACGCGGTGCGGTCGGCCTTGGTCACCTTGCCGGCGAAGTCGACGGTCGGACCTCCGTCGAACGCCACCACACCGGCATCCGGGGTCTCGAGGCCGTTGAGGCAGCGCAGCACCGTCGTCTTGCCGGAGCCCGAGGGACCGATCAGCACGAGCACGTCGCCGCGGCGGACCTCGAGGTCGACGCCGTCGAGCACGCGGTTGGTGCCGAAGCTCTTCTCAAGACCCGTGACCTGCAGCAGCGGGGTGTCAGTGGGCGACATGGCGGTCCAACCTCTTCTCGAGAGCGTTCTGCCCGAACGACAGCACCAGGCAGAACAGCCAGTAGATCAGCGCGGCCTCGAGGTAGACCGCCATGAACTCGTACGAGAACGCGGCGATGTTCTGCGCCTGCCGGAACAGCTCCGACACGAGGATCAAGGATGCCAGGGAGCTGTCCTTCACGAGCGAGATGAACGTGTTCGACAGCGGCGGTACCGAGACGCGAGCCGCCTGCGGGAGGATGATGCGCGTCAGCGTCTTCGTGGGTGAGAGTCCCACGGTGTGGGCGGCTTCCCACTGACCGCGGGGAACCGAGAGGATCGCGGCGCGGATGACCTCGGCCGCGTAGCCCCCGACGTTCAGCGAGAACGCGATGACCGCCGCGGGGAACGGGTCGATGGTGACGCCGATCGTGGGCAGGCCGTAGAAGATCACGAACAGCTGCACGAGCAGGGGCGTGCCGCGGATGATCGAGATGTAGAACCGCGCGATCCCCGAGAGCACGACGTTGCGCGACAGGCGGAGCAACGCCATGAGCAGGGCGATGACGAGACCGATGGCGAAGGAGGCCAGCGACAGCGGGATGGTGCCCCGGAGCCCTGCCAGCACCATGGGCCAGAACGAGTCGAGCATCAACGACCAGACGTCGTTCATGGGCCTCCTTCGTCACACGGGCACGGCGCCCGGGTCTGTCACGCGGACGCGGATCGTCCTCCCCCACGCTAGAGGTGGAGCAGGGACGATCCGCGGGGGTTTACAGCGGGTGTTTACAACGGGTGCTTACTGGGTGACGTCGGCGCCGAAGTACTTCTCGCTGATCTGGGCGAGCGTGCCGTCGGCGCGCAGCTCCTCGAGAGCACCGTTCACGGCCTCGGCGAGCTTGTCCTGGCCCTTCTTGAAGGCGAAGGCGCTCTTGGAGGTGTCATCGGTCTGGGCCGCGATCTTGAGGCCCGTGGGGCTGTTCGTCTTCTCGTAGTCGAGGTAGGTGAGCTGATCGTTGATCGTGGCATCCACGCGGCCCTGCTTCAGCAGCGCGACGGCCTGGGCCCAGCCTTCGACGGCCTCGACCTGGGCTCCGCTCTGGGTCGCCAGCTCGTACCAGTTGCTCGTGAGCGACTGGGCGGTGGTCTTGCCCGCCAGGTCGGCGAAGCTCGAGATCGAGGTGTCGCTGTCCGTCGTCACGATGACGCCGCGCGAAACGGTGTACGGGTCGCTGAAGGTGTACTTCTGCTGGCGCTCGGGGTTGATCGACACCTGGTTGGCGATGACGTCGAAACGTCCGGCATCCAGTCCCGCGAAGATGGCGTCCCACTGCGTCTCCTGGAACTTCACGTCGAGACCGAGCTTGTCGCCGACGGCCTTCGCGATCTCGACGTCGAAGCCGGTCAGGTCACCGGCGCCCTCGTGGAACGAGAATGGGCGGTACGTGCCCTCGGTGGCGACCGTCAGGGTGCCGTCGGAGACGAGACCGTACTCCGCTCCCGCTCCGGGGGTGGCCCCGGCGGTCGTGCCGCCGCTGCAGGCGGTCAGCGCGAGGGCGCTCAGGCCCAGGGTGGCGGCGAGGACGGTCAAACGGCGACGGGGCATAGCTGTTCCTTGGTGATGGGGAGTTGGGGGGCGGCGCGAGGCGCCTTCGAGCACAACACGGCACGGGCGGGGAGTCTTCCCGGATGACGCCGTGTTGCACGTCCGTGCATCCGACGAACGCCCGTGACACGCGGAAGCCCCGCCGGCGCGAGGCGCAGCGGGGCTTCCGGTGACGGTCGTCAGACGAGGACGTTGACGTCCAGCGGGATGCCGGGACCGAAGGTGGTCGAGACGGCGCCCTTCTGGATGTAACGGCCCTTCGAGCTCGACGGCTTGAGGCGGACGATCTCCTCGAGCGCGGCCTTCAGGTTCTCGTCGAGCTGCTCGGCCGAGAACGACGCCTTGCCGACCACGAAGTGGACGTTGGCGTGCTTGTCGACGCGGAACTCGATCTTGCCGCCCTTGATCTCCTCGACGGCCTTGGCCGGGTTGGGGGTCACGGTGCCGGTCTTGGGGTTCGGCATGAGACCGCGGGGTCCGAGGACCTTACCGAGGCGACCGACCTGGCCCATGAGCTCGGGCGTGGCGACGGCGGCGTCGAACGCGGTGTAGCCGGCGGCGACCTTCTCGATGAGGTCGGTGCCACCGACCTCGTCGGCGCCGGCGGCGAGGGCCGCCTCGGCCGCGGGGCCGTTGGCGAAGACGATGACGCGCGCGGTCTTACCCGTGCCGTGGGGCAGGATGACCGTGCCGCGGACCATCTGGTCGGCCTTACGGGGGTCGACCGAGAGCTTCAGCGCGACCTCGACGGTCGAGTCGAACTTCTTCGAGCCGGTCTCCTTCGCGAGGGCGACGGCCTCGGTCGGGGTGTAGAACGTGTCGGCCGCGATCTTCTCAGCTGCGGCGCGGAATGCCTTGGACTTGGTAGCCATTGTTATCTCCCTCAGTCCTCGACCGTGATGCCCATGGAACGGGCGGTGCCGGCGATGATCTTCGAGGCGGCCTCGATGTCGTTCGCGTTCAGGTCGGGCTGCTTCGTGGTGGCGATCTCGCGGACCTGCTCCTTGGTGAGCTTGCCGACCTTGGTGGTGTGCGGGGTGGCCGAGCCCTTGGCGAGGCCGGCGGCCTTCTTGATGAGCTCAGCAGCCGGGGGCGTCTTCAGGATGAACGTGAAGCTGCGGTCCTCGTAGACGGTGATCTCGACGGGGATGACGTTGCCGCGCTGGGCCTCGGTCGCCGCGTTGTACGCCTTGCAGAACTCCATGATGTTGACGCCGTGCTGACCGAGCGCCGGACCGATCGGCGGCGCGGGGTTGGCCGCGCCCGCCTTGATCTGGAGCTTGATCAGGCCGGTCACCTTTTTCTTGGGTGCCATATCCTTTTCCTTTCCTCGAGCCCGGGCGGCTGCCCGCGCTCTCCCGCACATCCGGCGGTTCCGGACAGCGGTCGTCGCCGTGCTGACGCACGCAACCTTGCCATTGTACGCGACGCCCGGCGTTCCGGCATCCCGCCTCCGACTCCCGGCCGGGATGAGCGGGGCGCGGGGCCCGGCATCCATCAGGAGTAAACGCTCGCCCGAGGTGGAAACACCCGCCCGGCGCGTGTCCACCGGCGGGGAGCGTTTACGGCGAGCCAGGGTTTTCCACAGACCGCACTCGGTGGCGCACGCGCCTCGAAGGAGGTGCGACTCTCGTCGGATGGATGCCGATCCGGCCGCGTTCCGGCCCGCGCCCGCAACGCTCATCGTCGCAGCCGACGCGGCGAGAGCCGGCCACTACCCCGCGGATGATCCGGCGCTGCACCGTGTGCGGCGCGGGGTGTACACCCCCCGCGCCGCGTGGGAAGACCTCGCAGAGTGGGACCGATACCTCTTACGCGTGCACGCCCTGGCGCTCACGCGGGGCGATGCGGTCTTCTCGCACGAATCCGCTGCGGCCCTGTGGGGGCTCCCCCTCTTCGGGCATCCGCTGCGGATCCACCTCTTCGACTCTCGCCGCACGCGCTCATTGACGTACGGAGACGTCACCGCGCACACCAGCGAGGAGGCGCGATCTCACGTCGTGAGAGATGGCATCCGTTCGTCGACGGCGAGCGACACCGTCATCGACCTCGCTCGGACCCTCCCGCCCGCCATGGGACTGTCCGTCGCCGACGCTGCCGCGCGCGCCGGGCTGGTTGATCCGGCCGCGCTGCTGCCGCGTGCGGAATCGCAGCGAAACCGCTGGGGACGGCATCGGATGATGTGGGTGCTGTCGCGTATCGACGCGCGGTCCGAGTCGGTGACCGAGTCACTGAGTCGGGCCGTCATCGAATGGTGCGGCTTCCCCCCGCCCGACCTGCAGACAGAGCACCGCGTGGAGGGCAGGCTCTACCGCTCTGATCTGTGCTGGCCGGAGCACCGGGTCATCGGCGAGGCCGACGGCTGGGCGAAGTATGCAGCGGGCGCCGTCGAGGCCGTCCGTGAGGAGAAGAGACGCGAGGACGCGCTCCGCCGAGCCGGGTGGCGCATAGCCCGCTGGGACTACGCCGGCGCGCTCCAGGCCGCGCCCCTTCGAGCCGCGCTGCTCGCCGCGGGGCTTCCCCTCACGGGCCGGGCGGACACCGCCAACCTGGCGGCGGTCGGCCGAAACCCGCGCTCGACGTGAGGCTGCCATCCAGTAAACGCTCCGCCGAGGCGCAAACGTCCTGGCGGGGCGTTTGCCCCTCGGCGGAGCGTTTACATCAGCCACGTTGAGCCCCCTCGCGCCCCTCCCGCGTCGCACCCTCGCCCGACCGCAGGTAAACGCCCGGGCGAGGGAGGAACGCCGTGTCCGGGCGTTTGCACCGCGAAACAGCGTTTACAGCCGCCGCGCCGGGCGCGGGAGCGGGAGCGGGAGCGGGAGCGGGAACAGCGAACGCCCCGCCGGCCGAGGCCGAGCGGGGCGTTCGCACAGGACGCGCGGGGCGTCAGAGCATCTTGGTGACCTGGTCGAACGACAGCTCGACCGGGGTCTCGCGCTCGAAGAGCGACACGAGCACGGTGAGCTTGCCGCTCTCGGGCTTGATCTCGCTGATCGTGCCGGGCAGGCCCGCGAAGGAGCCTTCCTTGATCGTGATCGTCTCGCCGGTCTCGAAGTCGACCTCGGCGGGGAGCGAGCGCATCGCCACGGGGGCGCCCTTGGCGGCACCCGCCTTGGTCGGGGCGGCTTCCTTGACCTCGACGAGGCTCTTCAGCATGTTGAAGGCCTCTTCGAAACGCAGCGGCGTGGGGTTGTGGGCGTTCCCCACGAAGCCCGTGACGCCGGGGGTGTGGCGGACGACCGACCAGGTGTCTTCGTTGAGATCCATGCGCACCAGCACGTAGCCGGGGATGCGCACGCGGTTGACCATCTTGCGCTGGCCGTTCTTGATCTCGACGACGTCCTCCATGGGGACCTCGACCTGGTAGATGTCGTCCTCGACCTCGAGCGTCGACTTGCGCTGCTCGATGTTGGCCTTCACCTTGCGCTCGAAGCCGGCGTAGGAGTGGATGACGTACCACTTGCCGGGCAGCGAGCGGAGCTCGGTACGGAACGCCTCGTACGGGTCGGCGTCTTCGTCGTCGGCGTCATCGAGGTCGACCGGGGCGTCGGCGGCGTCGGCGGGAGACTCGGATGCCTCGACCTCGTCGACCACGCCGGCGGCCGCCTGGACCTCGTCGACGAACTCCTCGTCGAGGACCGGGGCGTCGGGCTCGCCGTTGATGTCGGGACCGTCGTAAGGAGTGACCTCGTCGGCGGCCTCGGCGGCCTCTTCGGCCTCCTCCTCAGCGAGGGCGTCGTTCAGGACCTCGGCGGCGGCCTCGGCCTCGCTGGTCTCGTCGATCTCGAGAGCGTCGTTCACGATCGCGTCAGCCTCCGGGTCGGTGATGTCGATGTCGTCGAGATCCTCGTCGATGTTCGCTTCGTCGGCATCCGCATCGTCCACCACGTGGACGGCGGTGTGCTCGGCGGCGTCGGACGCGTGCTCCTGCGAAGCGAGCACGTTGCCCTCCTGGGCTTCGTCGTCTTCACTGGACTGCTCGGCAGCCGTCGCCCAATCGGCGTCGTCGACATATCTTTCAGACACTGATGATCTCTTCCGTTGAAGTGCGACCGCTCGTGGGGGCCGCTCGTCGCCGAAACGCCGGTCAGGCGCCGGCGGTGCTCGGGACGCCGAAGACGGCGCTGGTCAGCCACACGAACAGCAGGTCGAGGCCGTACACGAGTGCCATCATCACGACGACGAACCCGAGGACCACGAGGGTGAACTTGACCAGCTCCTGCCGCGTGGGCGTGACGACCTTGCGCAGCTCCGTGAAGACCTGACGGATGAAGAGAGCGATCCGCGCGAAGAAGTTGAGCTTCTTCTCGCGGGGCGCGCCGCGTTCTGCGACGACCTCGCCCTTCGCCTCGTCCTGCGTCATCGAACCACCTAGGTCGTATTCGTTGCCAGCGTTTGCTGTGCGCAGGGCGGACAGGAATCGAACCTGCAACCTGCGGTTTTGGAGACCGCTGCTCTGCCAATTGAGCTACCGCCCTAAGATCCGGATGGATCCAGGATTCGAAACCCGGCACGCTCTCACCACGGATCTCTCGGGGAGGGATGCCGCCTGTGCGCGAGGCACGGCGAAAGAATGCAGATTTCGACTGCACTGCAAGTGTACGGCATCGGGCACGTCGCCGACGAACTCCCCCCTGCTCCACCACCCGCGCGAAGGGCCGCTGGATAGGCTGGACGATGGTCGCCGTCCTGGCCCCCGACTGCCCGGCGACCGTCGAGAGTTCGAGGAGCACGGATGAGTTCGCAGGCGCCCGCCCAGCAGTTCCAGGTCGATCTGCGGGGCGTGATCGACCTGCTGAGCCGCCACATCTACTCGGGACCGCGCGTGTTCCTCCGCGAGCTCCTGCAGAACGCCGTCGACGCGATCGCGGCGCGTCGGGAGGCCGACGGCGGCGGCGGGCGCGTCCGCATCACCCCCGTGAGCGCGGCCTCCGAGGAGTTCGTCCTGGGCGACGACGGCGTCGGCCTCACCCCCGACGACGTGGCCGATCTGCTCGCGACGGTGGGGCGCAGCTCCAAGCGGGACGTGTTCGATCTGCCGCGATCGGACTTCCTCGGGCAGTTCGGCATCGGGATGCTGTCGTGCTTCATGGTGTGCGACGACATCGTCATCCGTTCCCGCAGTGCACACGGCGCCGACCCCGTCGAATGGGTCGGTCACGCCGACGGCACCTTCGAGGTCCGCCCCGGCAGCGCGGACATCCCCGTCGGCACGAGCGTGCACCTGCGCCCGCGCGGCGAGAGCCGCTCGCTGCTGAGCACGGCGACCGTCGTCGAGCTCGCCGAGACGTTCGGCCGCTACCTGCCCGTGACGGTGAGCGTCGACCTCCCCGGGGGCGGCGAGACCACCGTCACCACCGCTCCCCCGTTCCTCGGCGACGACCGCGAGGAACAGGCGGCCTATGGCCGGGAGCTCCTCGGCGCCGAGCCGCTCGCGATCATCCCGCTCTCGGTGCCCGCCACGCAGACGCGCGGGCTGGCCTTCGTGCTGCCGTTCGCTCCGGCATCCACAGCCCGCCAGAGCACCCGCGTCTACCTCCAGCGCATGCTGCTCACCGAGCGGGCCGAAGACCTGCTGCCGGACTGGGCGTTCTTCGTCCGCGCCGTGGTCGATTCGGCGGGGCTGCACCCGACGGCCAGCCGCGAGGCACTCGTCGACGACGACGCTCTCGAGCAGACCCGGACGGAGCTGGGGGATGCCGTGCGCCGGTGGATCCTCGACCTCGCGCTGAGCGACCCCCTCCGTCTGGCGCAGTTCGTCGGCGTCCACGAGGTCGCCCTGAAGTCGCTCGTGCGGCACGACGACGAGCTGGCGCGCTTCATCGTGCCGTGGCTGTCGGTCGAGACGAACGTCGGGCGCCTGCGCATCGACGATCTCGTGCGTCGATCCTCGCCCGTCCGCTACGCCGAGACCGTCGAAGCCTTCCGGCAGGTCGTGAGCGTCGCGCCCACCGGGACGATGCTGGTCAACGGCGGGTATCTGTACGACGACGAGCTGATCCGCCTACTGCCCGAGGTCTTCCCGGACGTGCGGGTCGAGGCCGTCGACGTGGTCGACGAGATCGACCGTCTCGCTCCCCCGCCGCTGGACGAGCGCGCACGGGTCGTCTCGCTCGAGAATCGTGCGCGGGCGGCGCTGGCGACTGTCGACGTCGTGGCCCGCTCCTTCGAACGTCCCGAGGCCGCCGCCCTGTTCGTCGCCGACCCCGAGGTGCTGCGCGCCCTCGACCGGGGTCGCGCGCGCAGCGCAGGCGGCGCCCTGTGGGCCGGAGTCCTCGACCGCGCCGAGCGTGCGAGCGCCCGCGGACGCGACGAGAAGCAGGACGCCCCGTCGTCGCGCCTGTGCCTGAACTGGACCAACCCGACCGTGCAGCGGCTCGCCCGCACCCCCGACGGCCGGGCGTTCACCGCGGGCGTGCAGGTCCTGTACGTGCAGGCGCTGCTCGCCGGTCACCACCCTCTCGGCACGGCGGACCGCGCGTTGATGTCGTCCGCTCTCGCCGACCTCGTCGACCTCGCCGCCGACGCCACCTCCCCCCGCCCCGCCCCGGAAGGATCCGCATGACCGCCGCTGCCGAAGACATCCGCGCCCTGTTCGACGAGATCGATCGGACGCCCTGGGGACCCCAGGAGAGAGCTCTCGTCGCCGAAGCCGTCGCTCGCGCCCAGGAGAGCGGCGACACCCGTCTCGAGTACGAGGCGCGCCTGCGGCAGACCTCGAGCGCGAACATGATCGGCGACACCGACCTCATGCTGACCTCGTTCGCGTGGTGCCTCGCCCAGCACGAGGCCGATCCCGAGCGCTTCCCCGCGGAGATCGAGCCGGCGGGCGATCTGCTGTGGCAGTACAAGTGGATGGCCGGAGCTCTGCGCGGCTCCCCCGAGTTCGCGAGCGAGCAGATCGAGGCGGTACTCGACGACATGGAGCAGCACTACCGTCGCGCCGGCGTCGGACTGAGCGGTGCGCTCATGGCTCGCTTCGAGGACGCCTGGGCCGCGGGCCGCATCGAAGAGGCCGCCGCTCTGCGCGAGCGCCTCGAGGCCACCCCGCGCGATGACTACAGCCACTGCGACGCGTGCGTCCGCAGCCAGTTCGCCGGCTTCTTCGCCGAGACCGGGAACGAGGACGAGTCGATCCGCCTCGTCGAGGAGATGGTCGAGGGCGGCTTCACCTGCGGCGAGGAGCCCGAGCGCGCCCTCGCCCTCGTGCTGCTGCCGTTGCTGCGCGCCGGTCGGTTCGATCAGGCCCGTGCCTTCCACTCGCGCAGCTACCGCCTCGCGCGGGAGAACGCCGACAACCTCACGATCATCGCGGACCACGTCGTCTTCTGCACCGTGACGGGCAACGAGGCGCGCGCGCTGAGCCTCATCGAGAAGCACCTGCGCTGGCTGACGCACGACGGCCTGAACCAGGAGGCCCATCAGGAGGCCCTGGCCGCCTTCGGCCTCGCCCTGGACGCCGTGACCCGCTCGGGCCACGGCGACACCCCGGTCCGGGGATCGGATGCCGCCGAGCTCGCGCCCCTGTTCGGTTCCCGCGACGGGGAGCTGACGGCATCCGAGCTCGCCGCCCTCTGCTGGGCTCGCGCCGAGGAGATCGCGGAGGCCTTCGACCGGCGCAACGGGACCGACGCGCACGCGCGGCGTCTCGAGCGCACGCGCGCACTGGCGGACGAGCACTACGAGGTGCCCCTGTCGTCCGGGGGCTTCACGGCCCCGGTGGCCGCTCCGCGCGAGTGGACGCCCGCGGACCGCATCGTGCGTGCCCGGTTGCTCGGCGCGCTCGGCACCGCGTCCTCGATCAACGCGATCGCCGACGTGCTGGACGACGCCGGCGCCGCCGATCGCGTGCCGTTGACCTTCCTGCTGCTGCGCGGCCTGCTCGCCGAGGACCGCCTCGACGACGCCGCACAGGTGCTCCCGGCGCGCCTGGACGCGTTGCGCGCGATCGGGGACGGGGCGCGGGCCGACCTCGAGGAGAAGCTCGGCCCGGCTCTCTTCGGCAAGGACGACGCCTTCGCCGCTCGCGCGCTCGAGGAGCACCCGGATGCTCCGCTCGGCGTGCGGGCCCAGCTCTTGACGATCGTGGCGTACGGGCACATGATCGCCGGTCGCCTCGATGAGGCGCTGCGCACGGCCCGCGAGGCACGCGAGCTCCACGCGCAGGTGGGCGACATCGACCGCACCCATGCGCTCGCCCACACGGAAGCCGACATCCATCGCGGGAAAGAGGCTCCGATGGACGCGATCGAGGTGCTCGACGCCCTCCTCGCCGACGATCGACTGGATGTCGGGCGGCGCGTTCACGTGCTGACGGACCGGGCGATCCTCCGCGAAGCGCTGGGCGACCCCTCCGCGGGCGCCGACGACGCCGACGAGGCCGCGCGACTGCTGCTCACGTGGGACGCCGAGGGTCCGGTGGTCGCCAGCGCACTGTCACTGGGCGCACAGTTCGCGGAGCGCGCGGGCGAGAACGAGCGCGCCGTCGCGGGCTACCGCCTCGCGGTGCAGCGCCTCGAGGCCGTCGGCGAGTCGACGGTCGCGCTGCGGTACGGGCTCGGACGCGCGCTGCTCGCCGCGGGTGCTCCGCACGAGGCCGTCGAGGTGATCGACGAGGTCCTGCAGGACGAGACCGCCGCCGGCGAGGCGCCGGGGTCCCGCGCGATCACCGTGGGCCTGCTCGCCCGCGCGTTCGAGCACGCCGAAGAGTGGGGCAACGCGCTGCGTGCGTGGGAGATCACCGCCGACCTGCACGAGGAGGCGGAAGAGCCCGCCCGGCGCGCCTCGGCTCTCGTCGCCCTGGCCCAGCTGCTCGGCCGCCTCGGCGAGACGGACGACTCCATCGAGACGCTGACGACCGCCGTCGAGATCGCCCGCCTCGACCCCGACAACCGCGGCATGCTCGCCGACGCCCTGCACTCCCTGGCGCAGACCAAGGCGTACCGCGGCGACGACGACGCCCTCGCGCGCCTCGACGAGGCGCTCGAGATCGGCCGCGCCGACGACGCACCGTGGCTCGTCGCGGACCTGCTCGACACGCGTGCCCGGTTCCTGGCGAACGCGGGGCAGGTCGATGAGGCGGTCGCGTGCGCGCTGCAGGCGGCCGACGGCTTCCTCTCGGTCGGGGGCGTCCCGCAGGCCGGCGGATCCGAGCTCGTCGCCGCGCGCATCCTCCTCGGTGCCGAGCGCGTCGAGGAGGCCGTGGCGGTCCTGCGGTCCGCTCTCGAGCACGCGGTCGAGCAGGAGCAGCTGCGTCAGGCCGTGGCGATCGATCTGGGCGATGCCCTGGAATCCCTCGGCCGGCACGGGGAGGCCGCGGAGGTCCGGAGCACCCTGCCGGCCTGACGCCGGCACGAACGCGACGACGGCGGCATCCCGAGGGGTGCCGCCGTCGTCGTCCGTTCGGGTCAGGCCGTGCGGATGAGCTTCTTGTTGACGAACTCGTCGGCGGCCAGCAGCCCCAGCTCGCGTGAGGTCCCGCTGCGCTTGACGCCTCCGAACGGCAGCTCCGGAGAGTCGGCGAGGACGAGGTTGACGTAGACCATCCCCGCCTCGAGCCGGTCGGCGACGCGCGCCGCCTGATCGGCATCCGTCGTGAACACGTAGGAGCCGAGACCGAAGCTCGTGTCGTTGGCGAGGGCGACCGCCTCGTCTTCGCCCGAGACGCGGTACACGGTGCCGACGGGGCCGAAGAACTCCTCGCCGTAGGCGTCCATGTCGCTCGTGACGCCCGTGAGGACGGTGCCCGGGTAGAACGCGCCGTCGCGGATGCCGCCGACCTCGACCTTCGCGCCCTGGGCGACGGCGCGCTGCACCTGCTCGTCGAGGCGCTCGGCCGCGGTCAGCGACGACAGCGGGCCGAGGACCGTGTCGTCGGCGAACGGGTCGCCGACCTTCGCCTCGCCGAGGGCGGCGGTGAACTTCTCGAGGAATGCGTCGTAGAGGTCGTCGACGACGATGAACCGCTTGGCGCCGTTGCACGACTGCCCGTTGTTGTCGAGGCGGGCATCGACGGCGGCCTGGACGGCGGCATCCAGGTCATCCGTGGAGAGCAGGATGAACGGGTCGGAGCCGCCCAGCTCCAGAGCGACCTTCTTGAGGTGGCGGCCGGCGATCTCGGCGACCGCGGACCCGGCCCGCTCCGAACCGGTGACCGAGACACCCTGAACGCGGCGATCGGCGATGATGTCGGCGGCCTGGTCGTTGGTCACGCGGACGTTGACGTACGCGCCCTCGGGGAGCCCCGCGTCGCGGTAGATCAGCTGCAGGGCCTCGGCCGACTCGGGGCACTGGGGCGCGTGCTTGAGGAGGATGGTGTTGCCGACCGAGAGGTTCGGGGCGGCGAAGCGGGCGACCTGGTAGTACGGGAAGTTCCAGGGCATGATGCCGAGCAGCACCCCCAGACCCGAGCGGCGGATGACCGCGGAGCCCTCGCCGAGGATGTCGATCGGGGTGTCACCCGTGATCTTCTCGATGTTGTCGGCGTAGTACTCCGTGATATCGGCGGCGAAGTCGACCTCGCCGAGCGCGGCTTCGAGCGGCTTGCCCATCTCGCGGACGATGATCGCCGCGAGGTCGTCGCGCCGCTCGCGGTGCAGCTGCGCGACGCGGCGGAGCCCCTCGGCGCGCTCGGCCGGGGCGGTCCGCGACCAGACGCGGAAGCCGTCGTGGGCGGACGCGAGGGCCGCCTCCACTCCCGCGTCGGACAGGGTGTCGTACTCGGCGACGGTCTCGCCCGTGGCCGGGTTGACGACGGCGTAATCGCTCATGGGTGTCGGTCCGTTTCTGTCGTTGTCGGTGGTCGGTCGGGGTCAGGGACGTGCGGCGCGGCGACGGGCGCTGGCGGGGGCGTCGATCGCGAGGGTCTCCCCGCGGAAGAAGGCCGGACGGCGCACGCGCTGCCACACCATGATCGCCACCCCCAGCAGGATGATGGTCATCCCCAGGATGAAGACGAGTCCCACGCCGCCGATCTCGGAACCGCTGCCGTATTCGGGGTTCATGCTGTCGACGAGCGTCGTGACGAAGATCACCGCGAGGATGAGTCCCCCCACGAGGGGGAACACCAGCGTGAAGAAGACGTTGCGCACCGAGTCGAACCACTGCTTGCGGAAGTACCAGACGCACGCGAACGCCGTGAGCCCGTAGTAGAAGCAGATCATGATGCCGAGCGTGAGGATCGTGTCGCTCAGCACGTTGACGCTCACGACGCGCATGACGGCGTAGAAGCCCGCGGCGACCACGGCCGAGACGATCGTGGCGTACCCCGGGGTGAAGAAGCGCGGGCTGACCCTCGCGAACCGCTCGGGCAGGGCGCCGTAGTGCCCCATCGCGAGCAGCGTGCGGGCCGGGCCGACGAAGGTGGACTGCAGCGAGGATGCCGAGCTGGTCAGCACCGCGAGCGACACGAAGGCCGCGAAGGGACCCAGGATGGGGCCGGCCAGGGCGAAGAAGGCGTTGTCCTGGATGGCGGGGTTGCCGAGTCCGAACTCGCCGTCGCCGATCCCGGCGAACATGATCATCGACACCGCGAGCAGCAGGTACAGCGAGACGATCGTGATCACCGTGATGGTGGCCGCGCGGCCGGGCGTCTTCTCCGGGTCCTTCGTCTCCTCGTTCATGGTCAGGGTGACGTCCCATCCCCAGAAGATGAAGATCGAGAGCGACACCCCGGCCGCGAAGGCGCTGAACGACGACACCGCGAAGGGGTTGAACCACTCCCACGAGAACGGGGTGGCCTCGAAGGCGTCGCCCTGGACCGCGTGGGTGATCGCGACGATGGCGAACACGACGAGGACCAGCACCTGGAAGGTGACGAGGACGTACTGCAGCTTCTGGGTGGTCTGCATGTCGCGGTACGACACCACGGTCGCCCCGAGCACGAAAAGCAGGCACACGACGATGTTGATGCCGAGGTTCGACGCGAGGTCGGCGATGCCGGCCTGACCGGTCAGCTGCGAGATCAGCAGGAAGAGGAAGTCGACGGCGATCCCGGCGAGGTTCGACAGCACGATGATCGTGGCCGCGATCAGCCCCCACCCCGCCATCCAACCGACCCATGGTCCGAAGGCCCGCGCCGCCCACGTGAACGAGGTGCCCGAGTCCGGCATCCGGTTGTTCAGCTCGCGGTAGCCGAAGGCGACGAGGAGCATCGGGATGAACCCAACGAGGATGATCGCGGGCACCTGGACACCCACGGCTCCCACGGTCGGGCCGATCGCGGCGGTGAAGGTGTAGGCGGGCGCGATGCACGAGATGCCGATCACGACCGCGCCGAGGAGACCGATCGTCCCGGCGCTGAGCCCCTTCTTCGACAGTCCGCCGGCCTCGCTGCCGGTGGCGGGTGCGGGTGCGGTCATGTCCGCGGTCCTTCCTGGACGGGGGCGTCGGCACGGCTTCGTGGCACGACGACGAGCGGGACGGGGAGCTCGTGCAGCATCTTCGCCGCGGTCGAGCCGAGGAACAGGCGGCGCGGTTGCGCCAGCCGGCTGGAGCCGACGATCGCGAGCTCGGCGGGGTCCCACGCGAGCTCGCGCACGGCCTCTTCGATGCTGTCCCCGTCGGCGACGGTGACCTCGGCCGCGATGTCGGCGGGCAGTTCGGTGCGGGCCTGCGCGAGCACCGCGTCGGAGTGGGCGGCGCCGGCGATGCGGATCGCGCCCGTCGCGAGGCCCGCCGGCAGATCGACGGTCACGAGCGAGAGAAGGCGGAGGGGAACGGATGCCGCGGCCGCGAGCTGCACGCTCTCCTCTCGCAGCACGTCGGCTCCGGGCCGGCTGCCGATCGCGGCCGTGATCCGGCTGATGCCGAGCGCGGGGTCGATGCGCCGCGACCCCTCGGGCGCGAGGACGACCGGGACGTCGGAGGAGTGCAGCAGCTCGGAGGCGACGGTACCCAGGCGGTGACGCCCGCGCAGGCCGCCGTTCGCGGCCCCCACCACGATGTAGCCCGCGCCGATCTCGTCGGCGAAGGCCACGAGACCCTCGGCGAACGAGTCGGCGTGACGCACGCGGGTGCGGTGGGGCACGGCATCCGGAACCGTCCGTGACGCGTCCGTCAGCCAGCGCTCGGCCTGGTCGCGGATGTGACGCGTGTAGGACGCGTCCGGCGGGGTGATGACGCTGCGGTCGTCACCGGGCAGGACCAGCGCGATCTCGAGCGGGGCGTCGATCGCGCGGGCGAGACGGATGCCGAGGGCGAGGGCATCGGCCCCGGCATCGGTCGCGGTGTACCCGACGACGACCGCGGCGTTCATCCGCGTGCCCGCTCGAGGATCTCGACCGCGGCGCGGTGGCCCTGGCGGATCGCGCCGTCGACGTGCTGGTAGCCGGCGCCGGCCATGTCGCTGCACGCGAGGTGGATCGGGCCGACCGGCTCGCGGAGGTCGGCGCCGTAGCGGTGGAGGCCGCCCATGTCGAAGCTCGCGGCGTACGCACCGCGGGTCCACTCCTCGGTGCCCCAGTCGCTCTCGTAGTAGACGACCGGGTTCTTCGCCTCTGGGCCGTAGTAGTGCGAGAGCGACTCGAGGATCTTCTCCTTGCGCTCCTCGGCGCTGAGGCGGAACAGGTCGTCGGCGTTCTGGTCGGACACGAAGCCGACCAGGGTGCCGCGCTCGTCGCCGTGGTTGGTGTTGTCGTAGGCCTCGTGCGCGAGCTCGTAGGGGCTGAACGCGGTGCCCGACAGGCCCTTCTCGCGCCAGAACGGCGTCTCGTAGACGGCGTGCACCTTGATGACGAAGCCCATCGAGATGTGCTGGTGCATCTGGTGCTGGCGGCGCGGCAGCGGCGGCTCGAACGAGATGCGGTTGTAGAGGACGGGGGCCAGCGCCAGGATCGCGAAGCGCGCACGGACGGTGACGCCGTCCGCGATCACGGTGACGCCCGCCGAGGAGGCTTTCGCGGACTCGACGCGCGCGGTCAGCGCGCGCAAGTCCTCGACACGCCTCCCCGTCGCCGCGTTCGCCGCGCGATCCGGCGTCGGCGAGTCGGCGCCCCAGATGACCCGGCGCACGGGCTGGTTCAGGAAGACGTCGTCGCCGAGGCGCTCGGCGAGCAGCTCGGGGACCTGCTGGAGGCCGCCCGCGACGCGCTTGTCGAGGATGAAATCGGCGTCGACGAGGTGCGTGTACGAGCCCGCGGAGGCCGCCATGAGCAGCGACTGCAGGAGCGAGAAGGTGTGCGTGGGCTTGGTGAGCATCGCCGAGCCGGTGGCGAAGGCGAGGTTGCGCACCGCCTCGTCGTCGTCGGTCTGCGCGCGCAGCCACGCGTCCCACGAGATCTTGTCCCATTCCGCGGCGTTCGGGTGCTCCCACGGCCGGTCGGGGTCGATCTCGGCGACCATGGCATCCAGACGCGCGGTGATCTCGTCGATGATGCGCTCGGTCTCGGGCGCGACGGGGAACATCTCGCCCGTGAAGCGCTTCGCGACGCCGTCGGGCCCGACGTAGACGCTGTCGCCCTCGCGGTACCGGCTGTACGTCTCGAGACCCAGCTCGGCGACCGTGTCGATGAGCGCCTGCTGGTCGGGCGAGACCCACTGCCCGCCGAGCTCGAGCATCGCGCCGTCGACGACGTCGGTCCACAGGCGCCCGCCCACGCGGTCGCGCGCTTCGAGGACGGCGACCGAGAGGCCGGCCGTGCGCAGGTCGTTGGCCGCGGTGAGGCCGGCGGCGCCGGCTCCGATGACGACCACGTCTCGGGTGATCTCGTCCATGAGGTCTTCTCTCTTCTCGCGTTCTCGTTCGTGCGTGTGGCCCCGACGGCGGCGGAGTTCGGGTCGACGCCGCCGCCGGGACGTTCGTCAGTTGCGGGCGAGGGCGGCCGCGACCACGTCGAGGCCCTCGTTCAGCAGGTCGTCGCCGATCGACAGCGGCGGGAGGAACCGGATGACGTTGCCGTAGGTGCCGCACGTGAGCACGATGACGCCCTCGGCGATGGCGGCCTTGGCGACGGCGGCGGTGAGGGCCGCGTCGGGTGCCCCGGTGGCGGGGTCGACGAACTCCGCCGCGATCATCGCGCCGTGGCCGCGCACGTCGCCGACCCGCGGGTCCTTCGCCTGCAGGTCGTTCAGGCGCGCCTTCACGAGCGTCCCGATCTCCCGAGCGCGCTCGACGAACCCTTCGTTCTCGAACGCGTCGATGGATGCCAGAGCCGCGGCGCACGCGATCGGGTTGCCGCCGTACGTGCCTCCGAGCCCGCCCGTGTGGGTGGCATCCATGATCTCGGCACGCCCGGTGACAGCGGCCAGCGGGAGTCCACCGGCGATGCCCTTCGCGGTGGTGACGAGGTCGGGGACGATGCCGAAGATCTCGCTCGCGAACATCGCGCCGGTGCGGGCGAAGCCGGACTGCACCTCGTCGGCGATGAAGACCACGCCGTTGTCGCGGCACCAGTCGACGATCGCGTTGAGGAAGCCGTCGGCGGGGACGATGAAGCCGCCCTCGCCCTGGATGGGCTCGATGATGACGGCGGCGAGGTTCTCGGCGCCGACCTGCTTCTCGATGAGCGAGATCGCCTTCGCGGCGGCCTCGGGGCCGGTCAGTCCGTCGCGGAAGGGGTACGACAGCGGGGCGCGGTACACCTCGGCGGCGAAGGGGCCGAATCCGCTCTTGTACGGCATGTTCTTCGCCGTGAGCGCCATCGTGAGGTTGGTGCGGCCGTGGTACGCGTGGTCGAAGGCGACGACGGCCTGGCGACCGGTGTGCTTGCGCGCGATCTTGACGGCGTTCTCGACGGCCTCCGCGCCGGAGTTGAACAGCGCGCTCTTCTTCGCGTGGTCCCCGGGGGTGAGGCGGTTGAGCGCCTCGGCGACCGCGACGTACGAGTCGTAGGGCGAGACCATGAAGCACGTGTGGGTGAAGGCGGCGACCTGGTCCTGCACGGCCTTGACGACGGCGGGGTGGGCGTTGCCGACGCTGGTGACGGCGATGCCCGAGCCGAGGTCGATGAGCGAGTTGCCGTCGGCGTCGACGACGACTCCCCCGCCCGCCGCGACGGCGTGGATCGGCACGGTGTGCCCGACACCGGATGCCACGGCGGCGGCCTTGCGCTCGAGGAGCTCCTGCGAGCGGGGGCCGGGGATGGCGGTGACGAGGCGGCGCTCCTGGGCGAGCGAGGGACCGCCGACGGTGGGGAGGGTGTCGAGGCTCATGGCGGCGATGCTACGGACGCCGCGCGACGAGGTGCACTCTCCCCCCTGTACAGTCACATGCACCGCTGTATACGTCCCGTACAGGAGCATCGATGCCCGAGCCCGCCGTCGCGCCCCCGAGCCTGCGCGCCCTCCTCGCCCGACGCGACCTGCACCTGCGCCTCGCCGTGGACGAGGACGCCCTCCCCGCCGGGAGCGTCGACCGGCCCGTGCGGTGGGTGCACTCGAGCGACCTCGCCGACCCCACGCCGTTCCTCAGCGAGGGCCTGGTCCTCCTCACGACCGGGAAGCAGTTCGCCTCCGACGACGACTACGCCGCCTACGTGGGGCGTCTGCAGGCCCGGGGCGTGCGCGCGCTCGGCTTCGGCACGGAGGTCGTGCGCGACGGCATCCCGTCCGGACTGACGGAGGCGTGTCTGGCCGCGGGGATGCCGCTGTTCGAGGTGCCGTATCGCACGCCCTTCATCGCGGTGGCCCGCGCGGGCGCCGAGGCGATCGCCGCCGACGCGTACGCGCGACGCAGCTGGTCGCTCGCCGCGCAGCGGGCGGTGTCGCTCGCGGCGCTGCGCCCCGACGGACTCTCGGCGACGCTCGCGGAGCTGTCGCGACAGCTCGGCCGCTGGGTCGGGCTCTTCGACGCGGCCGGGGCGCTGCGGACCGCGCATCCGGCGGGGTCGCTCGCCCCCGCGGCCGTCGACGGCGTCACGGCGGAGGTCGAGACGCTGTTGCGCCGCGGCACCCGTGCGGCGTCGACGCTGCGCGTCGGCGACACGGCGCTGAGCCTGCAGACGCTCGGGCGGGGCGGGCACCTGCGGGGCGTTCTCGCGATCGCCGCGGACGACCTCGACCACGAAGCGCGGAGCGTCGTGACGGCGGTCGTCGCGATGGCGGCCCTCGCGCTCGAGCAGCAGGACGGGCTCGGCCGGGCGATCGGCACCTTCCGCGCGGGGCTCGTCCAGGCGCTCGCCGGCGACGACCCCACCCTCGCCCGTCGAGCCGCGCGGGACCTTCTCGGGCCGCTGCCCACGGCTCCCGTCGTGGTCGCGCTCACCCCGGCGGCATCCGCCCGATCCACCGCGGTGAACGAATGGCTCGAGATGCAGGCGCACGAGAGGCGCGGTGAGCTGTTCTTCGGGCGGAGCGACGACGGACTCGTCGTCGTGGTCCCCGCCACGGCGAGAGACCTGCTCGACGAGATCGCGGAGCGTTTCGAGACCGTGGTCGGCTGCTCGGCCCCCACCGGCTACGACGGGTTCTCCCGCGGACTCACCCAGGCCCGCACGGCCCGCGACCGCGCGGCCACGCCCGGGGTCGCCGACTTCACCGACACGGCCCGCGCGGGCCTCATCGCCGCGCTCGGCTCGGAGGCCGCGCGCGCCGTCGCGGCCGGGGCCCTCGCGCCGCTGCGGCGCTACGACGCCGAGCAGGGCTCCGCGCTCGTCGAGACGCTCGATGCCTGGCTCGCGCACGACTGCTCGCACGAGGCGACGGCGCAGGCGCTCGGCATCCACCGCCACACCGTGCGCGCGCGCATCGCGCAGGCCGAGCGGGTGGTCGATCGCGACCTCTCGTCGTTCGCCGCGCGCGCCGAGCTGTGGGCGGCGCTGCGGCTGGCGGAGTAACCGGGTACCCGCAGGACGGCATGGGATGCCGCCGGCCGACGCCGTGAACGGTCAGCCCGCGTCGCCGAGGTTGTCGGAGAGGATCTCGAGCACGCGGGAGCGGGCGAGGGCGGAGTCGTCGGCGCGCGCGGCGGCCACGGCGTCGACGAAGGCCTCGGCGAACACCGCGTGGGCGATGCGGGAGGTGTGCTCGAGCTCGTCGCGGAACGTCCCGCCCGAGGCGAGCACGAGCGAGAGGTCGGCGCGTTCCGTCAACGGCGAAGCCGAGAACGACGTCAGCGCGATCACCCGGGCACCCGCGGCACGCGCGGCGGAGGCCGCGCGCAGGCTCGCCTCGTTCGCCCCCGACCCGCTGATCACGACGCAGACGTCGTCGGGAGCGAGGTGCCGGGCCGCGATCTGCTGACCGATCGGATCACCGACGGTCTCGGCGGGGCGGCCCACCGCGGTCAGGCGCATCGCCAGGTCGGTGGCGACCGGCGCCGAGAGGCCGCTGGCCACGACCAGCAGCCGCCGGGCCGCGACCACCGCGGCGACGGCCTCGGCGACCCCCTCGGCCTCGAGCAGGCTCGTGACCGAGCGAAGGTCGTCGGCGATCCGATCGATCGCGGAACGGATGCCGCCGAGGGCACCGTCCTGGGCGGTCGGGGCGACGGTCCGGCTCCCCCGTTCGGCGGCGAGCGCGACACGCAGCTGCGGGTACCCGCGGTATCCGAAGGTCTGGCAGGCGCGCACCACCGAGGAGCGCCCCACGCCCACGCGGTCGGCGATCTGCTGCGCGGTGAGCTCGATGACGGCATCCGGTTCGTCGACGATGAGGTCGGCGACGCGACGCTCGCTCGGCTGCAGGGAGTTGCGCACCGCGGCGATGCGCGCGGTCACGGGCACCTCAGCGGACACGGGGACCCTCCATGATGCGGCGGCGGATGCGGCCCGACACCGCGTCGATCGCGACGGTGACGACGACCACGACGATCAGGAGCATTCCCACCGTCGACCACTCACGGTACTGGGTGTACGAGGTGAGCATGTCGCCGATGCCGCCCACGCCGATGAGGCCGAGGACAGCCGACGCGCGCACGTTGATCTCGAAGCGGTAGAGCCAGAACGAGAAGAAGGTCGGCGCCGCCTGGGGCCAGACGCCCCAGCGCAGGACCTGCGTTGTCGATCCGCCCGCGGCGCGGGCCGCTTCGATGGGACCGGGGGCGACGTTCTCGACCGCTTCGTAGCCCCACTTGCCGAGCGTCCCCACTCCCCCGATGGCCAGGGCGAGCGCCCCGGTGAGCGGGGTGAGGCCGGTGACCGACAGGATGATGATCGCGAAGACGAGCTCGGGCACGGCCCGGACGAGCGAGAAGACGAAGCGCAGGGCGACCCGCACGGGCGCGGGGCCGAAGCCGCGCGCGGCGATGAGCGAGAGCGGGGTGGCGATCAGGATGCCGAGGACCGTGCCGATCCACGCCATCTCGACGCTGCGCCAGGTCTGCCACAGCGCCTCGGGGAGCTTCGCCCCGTTCGGCGAGAGGAACATCAGCCCGAGGTAGCGCATGATCTCGGCGGGGAGCTCGCCGAGGCGCGACCACGTGATGTCGGCCGACCAGAACGCGGCGAGGACGATCACCGTCACGATCACGCCGGCGATGAGGCGCACCGGGTTCCGCCGGCGAGCGGGAACGGCGAGCGCCGCGGGGCGGGCGGGGGCGAGAAGGGTCATACGAGCCTCCGACGGATCGCGTCGCTGACGGTGTCGAGCACCACGACGATCACGAGGATCTCGAGGATGACGAGCGACAGCTGGTCGTAGCGGTAGTAGGTGCGCACGGCGTCGATGAGCAGACCGATGCCGCCCGCGCCGACGAGCCCCAGCACCGTGGAGGCGCGGACGTTCAGCTCGAACACGTACAGCGTCTGCGACACGAAGGTCGGCCAGGTGTCGGGCAGCGCGATCGTGCGGTTGATCTGCGCCTGCGTGCCGCCGGCGGCGCGGCCGGCCTCGAGCGGGCCGGCGTCGGTGGCGTCGATCGACTCCGACACGAGCTTGACGACGATGCCGACGTTGAACAGCACGAGAGCCAGGATGCCGGGGAGCGCGCCGACCCCGACCATGGCGACGAGCACCGCCGCGTAGACGAGCTCGGGCACGGCCCGGATGACGTTCAGGATGCCGCGCACGAGCGCGCGCGTCGGGGTGAAGGGGTTGGTCGGCCGGGCCGCCCAGAAGCTCACCGGCAGCGAGATCGCAGCCCCCACCGCCGTGCCGATGACGGCCGTCTGCAGCGTCTCGAGGATCGGGCCGACCGTGCGCGGGAAGAACGTCCAGTCGGGGGTGAGCAGCTCGACGATGCGGAGCGCGCCCTGCTGCCAGTTGCGCGCGATCGCGGCGACGTCGAGGCCGACGCCGACCCCCGGCAGGCACATGACCACCGTGACCGCGGCGATCACGAGCGCGGCGGCCCACGGCATCCACCGTCCTGTCGGACGGGGAGGGACCGTGAGCGAGGTCATCGCTCGAGCCTGTCGGCGGCGGTCACGGAGCGTCCGTAGATCTCGGCGAAGTCGGCGTCGGTGGCGGATGCCGCGGGCCCGTCGTAGACGATCTCCCCGGCGCGCATGCCGATCATGCGCGTGCCGTACTCGCGGGCGAGATCCAGCAGGTGGAGGTTGACGAGCACCGTGATGCCGAGGTCTTCGTTGATGCGGCGCAGGTCGTCCATCACGCCGCGCGCCGTGGGCGGGTCGAGGCTCGCGACGGGTTCGTCGGCGAGGACGATCCGCGGCTGCTGCGTGAGCGCGCGGGCGATCGCGACGCGCTGCTGCTGGCCGCCGGACAGCGCCGAGGCGCGGTCCCAGACCTTCGGCAGCATCCCGACGCGCTCGAGCGCCTCGAACGCGAGCTGCCGGTCCTCGTGCCGGTACGCGCCGAGGAGCGTCCGCCACAGCGGGGTGTGCGCGAGGCGACCGACGAGCACGTTGTTCAGCACGCTCGTGCGTCCGGCGAGGTTGAAGCTCTGGAACACCATGCCGATGTGCCCGCGGGTGTCGCGCAGCCGCCGCCCGGAGGCGCCGTCGATGCGGCGTCCGCCGACCTCGACCGTGCCCGAGGTCGCCGGTACGAGACCGTTGATCGTGCGGATGAGCGTCGATTTGCCCGAGCCCGAGAGCCCCACGACGGCGACCAGGTCGCCCGGGGCGATGTCGACGCTCACGTCGCGCAGCCCCATCGTGCCGTTGGGGTAGCGCACCGAGACACCGTCGAGACGGATGCCCCAGGGCGCCGAGGCCTGAGCCTCGACGCCCCGGGTCACGGAACCGGTGGTCACTGGAGTCCGAGCTCCTGCGCGGCACGGGCGACGACGTCGAGCGACGACGGGTCGGCCGGGGCGAGCTTGGTGATCGAGTACACGGCCTTGAGCGCCGCCGAGCCCTCGTCGGTGGCGGAGTACTCCTCGAGCGCGGTGGAGATCTTCTTCTGCAGGTCGGCCGAGAGGTCCTTCGACACGGCGACGCCGTCGTTGGGGATCTCGTTGGTCAGGCCGAAGACGACGACCTTCCGGCCCACGTCGGGCTTGTCCTTCTGCACGAGCGTGCGCGCGTCCCAGAAGCTGAAACCGACCTCGGCGTCGCCGTTGTACACGGCGAGCACCGAGGCGTCGTTGGCGGTGACGGGCACCTTCTGGAAGCCGTTGTCGATGTCGACGCCGGCCTCCTTCAGCGCGAGCATCGGGTAGATGTAACCGGCGGGCGAGCCGGGTCCGAGCACGGCGACCTTGGCCCCGGCGATCTTGGTGATCGCGTCGAGTCCGGCCGGGCCGGCCATCGCGTCGGCGCCGTTGCAGAAGCTCATGCCGTCGCGCTCGACGACGGGCGTCGAGCAGTACTTGTCGGGGTTGTTCGTCATGAACTGGCCGGGGTAGGTGATGTTGCCGTTGCGCTCGGTCTGGAGCACGACCGAGGCGCCGTAGCGGTCGTTGGCCTGCCACAGCTGCAGCGACGGCAGGAAGCCGATCTGCGCCTGGCCCGCGCCCATGGCTTCGACGGCGGCCTGGTAGTCCTTCGAGACGACACCGGTGACGGGGATGCCGAGCTTCTCGGTGAGCATGTCGGTGAGGGGTTTCGCGGTGTCGACGAGGTTCGCCTGGTCCTGCGAGGGGACGAGGGCGAGCACGAGCGAGCTCGGGTCGGCGGCGGGCTCGGGCGCGGCGCCCGCGGCGCCGGAGCACCCGGCGAGGGAGACGGAGGCGAGGGCTGCCGCGGCGAGGGCCGTGGCGAGGCGGAGACGACGAGTGTTCATGATTCCTTCTGCGGGTCGGGTGGAGATCAGGCGGAGAAAGGGACGTGGGCCGTCGCGACCCATTCGGCGAGCGCGGGCAGCAGCTCGTCGAGGGTCGCGGCCCGGTAGGTCGGTTCGGCGGTGGGATCGGGGTAGCCGCCGACGAGGGCGGTGGAGTGACCGCGCGCGTGCGCCGGCGCGAGGTCGTTGCGCCACACGTCGCCGATCGCGAGGACGGGCACGCCCTCGTCGAGGGAGTCGAGCAGAGCCTCGAGCCCCGCGGGCTTGGCGGCGTCGGTGACGACGCGGTCGAACAGCCCCGCGAGGCCCAGGGAGGCGAGGGCCTCGTCGAGCCGCGTGGCCGGGGCGTTCGTGACGAGGAGGCGTTCGGCATCCGTGGTCCGCAGGAACTCCGCGAGACCGTCGGCGACAGCGATGGGGGCATCGGGGGTCCCGAGCTGCGCGCGGCTGGCGGTGTAGGCCGCGGCGAGCGCGTCCTCGCCGATGCCTTCGGCGACCGCGACGCGGCGGACGACGTCGTAGCCGTCGATCGCGTCGCCCGAGGGTGCGGCGAGGTGGGTCGCCACCGCGGAGACGAGGGCGTCGGCGGATGCCGCGTGCGCGGCGACCGCCCGAGCGTAGGCCAGCAGGGGGCCGTCGCCGAGGGCGACGGTACCGTCGAAGTCGAGAATGAGGACGGGGCGAGGCACGGAAGCTCCTGTCGTGGACGTTGCGTCCATGATGCGCTTCGAATGTGGACGAGATGTCCACGTCAGATGAACGCCGTGTAAACGATGCGCGGGAGCGTCGTAGCGTGGAGCGGTGCAGACCCTCGACGCCGCCGCGCACCTCGCGGCCACCGATCCCGTGGCCGCGGTCGACTCCCTCCCGTGGCTCGCCGCCGCCCTCGCCGAGGACCGTGCCGCCGGGCGCTTCGCCGACTGGGGACGCTCGAGCGTGATCGATGAGAACGTCGGGGTCGCGGTGCTCCCCCGCGCCGTCTTCGACGAGCTGCACGGGCGCGCAGGACTCGAGGCCGAGTGGCCGGTGGGCAACGCGGCGGTCCTGCACGTGTACGGCTATCTGCTGTCGACCACCCCCACCCCGTACGGGCTCAAGCGCGAGCGGTGGCTGTCGGGTGAGCTGGACCGCGCGTGCGGACTCGAGGCCGGGGCACTGCTGCCGTGGGCGGGTACGGAGACCCTGCTGTCACGCGCGACCGCGGCCGCGTCGGCGCTGCTCGCCCGCCCCGACGCCGTGACGGAGGAGGTGGAAGGCCGCATCGCGCGCATCGCGCTGGGTGACCCGCTCCCCGGCGGCGGCGCGGCCCTGGCCTACGCGGTGGACGGGCGGATCGTCACGATGTTCCCCGTGGCCGATCCCGCGGCGCTCCGGGCGGGCCTGGGCACCCCGCGGCTGCGGTGGAACGCGGTCTGACCCGATCGTCCGCGCGTCGTCCCGACGGCGAACCGTCGACGGCCCGCGCCGACCCCGTCAGCAGCCGCAGCTCTCCCGCACCAGCACCCGCGGCTCGAACACGACGTCGAACGGGCCGCCCGCGGGCGGGGCGCCGGCCGTGCCCGCGAGGATCCTCGCCGCCGCGCGCCCCATCGCCTCCATCGGCTGGCGCACGGTCGTCAGCGGCGGGCTGGTCAGGCGCGAGCCGAGCGTGCCGTCGAAGCCGGTGACCGCCACGTCCTCGGGGACGCGCACCCCCTCGGCCGCGAGCACGTCGAGCAGCGTGAACGCGTTCTGATCCGTCGCGCACACGAAGGCCTGCGGCATCCGTCCCGCGGCGATCAAGGCGCGCACCTGCGGCACGAGATCGTCCTCCCCGCGCACGGTCGCGTCGACGATCTCGGGACGGGGACGGATGCCACGGGCCTCGAGCTCCGCGACCATCGCGTCGCGGCGCTCGACGGCATCCGTCGCCTCCAGGCGTCCCACGAAGGCGAGGTCCGTGGCCGCGTGCTCCTCGACGAGGTGGGCGACGAGCGCACGCATCCCGCGGGCGTTGTCGACGCGGACCCGGTGGTGCGCATCGTCCGCGGGGGCGGTGCTGAACAGCACGATCGGGATGCTCAGGGAGTGCCGTGCGAGGGTGGGCGCGGTCTGCGGCGACGGGAAGATCGCCAGCCCGTCCACGCGTCCGACGGTGTCGGCGACCGAGACATCGGCATCCGATCCGCTGCTCAGCATCACCGGACGACCGAGCGCCCAGCATTCCAGCTCGAACCCGCGCTGCACCTCGTCGACGTACAGCGGGAAGGCGCGCGGGTCGGAGAGGACATCGTCGTCGGTCTGGTCCCAGGGGATCACTCCCCCGGCGTCGAGCGCCGGGGACTGCATGCCGCTGAGAGGTTGGGCGCGGGGGTCGGCCCGCTCGAGCAGCAGGTCGAACGCGTGCAGGCCGAGCGTGCCGGTGCGCCCGCGGGCGAGACCCCGGGCGGCGCCGCTCGGGGCGTATCCCAAGCGGCGGGCGGCGTCGAGGACTCGTTGACGCGTGGCGTCGCTGAGCTTGTCGGGACGACGGAAAGCGAACGACACCGACGCGATCGAGACGTTCGCCTCGTGCGCGACGTCGTACACGGTCGGTCGCCGTGTCGTCTGCCCCTCCGCCATGAGCCGCCCTTACCCCCTCTGCGCGCCGGTCGACACCGCCAGCTCCAGCCCGTGGTGCACGGGGAAGACGGGATCGCCGGTGTCCGACGGTACATCCTCGCGCGAGGAACGCACGGCATCCATCGACCGGGGGATCTCGATCGGCAGACGTCCGCGCGGGGCCACCCGGCCGGTGAGCGCGTCGAGCACGGCCTTCGCCGAGCTGCCGTAATCCGCGACGATCGCCGCGGCATGACCGACGAACGGCGTGAGGATCGCGGGCCGGTCGAGGTTCACGACGAGCACGAGAGGGCAGGATGCCGCGATCTGCTGCAACCGGTACACCAGACCGGGAGCGAACTCGAGGGACCCCTGGTGGAACCACGCCTCGAGGAAGAGGTCGTCGCGCGGCTCGAAGGGGGCGCCGATGCGGACGATCGCGAGATCGGCCGCGGCAGGGTCGGTCACGACGGCGCCGAGCTCGGCGACGTCGTCGGCGCGGAAGCCCTCGACGTACACCGCATCGAGAGGACGCAGGGGCAGCACGTCCCCCTCGTTCACCAGCACGGTGAGCGAGCGCGCCTGCGCCCGCTCCCCCAGCGCGCGGAACTCCGCGTTGCCGACGATCCGCTCGGCCTCGTCGACGTCGACATACGGGTCGTCGAACAGCCCGAGCTGGAACTTCACCCGCAGCAGCCTCCGCACGGAGGCGTCGATGCGCTCCTCGGGAACCCGGCCCGAGCGGACGAGGTCGACGAGCATCTCGACGCACTCCTCCCCGCCGAACTGGTCGCTCCCGGCATCCAGGATCTTCTCCATGCGCTCCACGGCCGAGAGGTGCTCGACACCCCAGGCGCGCGCGGGGAGCACCTGGTCGCCCACGTGGTTGTCGTTGACGAGCTCCCAGTCGGTGACGACGACACCGTCGTAGCCGAGCTGTTCGCGGAGCAGCCCCGTGATGATCTGGCGGTTGTAGCCGAAGCCGACCTCCTCGATCGGCTGGCCATCGACCGCGAGACCGACGGGCATGCCGTAGTACGGCATCATGCCCGCGGTGCCGCGGCGGATCGCCTCGCGGAAGGGCTCGAGGTGGTAGTCGAACATGCCGCCGGGGTACACCTGCTCGCGGCCGTACGGGAAATGCGCGTCCTCGCCGCCCTGCTGCGGCCCGCCGCCCGGGAAGTGCTTGGTCGTGCAGGCGACGCTGTCGGGGCCGAGCTCGTCGCCCTGGAAACCCTGGAGATAGGCCGCGGTGAACTCGGTGACCCGCGCGGCATCCTGACCGAGCGTCTGGGCCTGACGACCCCAGCGCGGCTCGGTGGCGAGGTCGATCTGCGGGTGGAGAGCGGCGCGGATACCGACCGCGACGTACTCGCGCCGCGCGACCTCGGCGAACTCCCGCACGGTCTCGACGTCGTCGAGGGCGGCGAGACCGAGGCCCTCGGGCCACTGCGAGAAGGGTCCGGCCGAGAAGGCCACGCCCGTGTTCTCGACGAACGCGTGGCGCGGATCGGTGCTGATGGTGACCGGGATGCCGTGCGGTGTCGTCTCGGCGAGGGCCTGCAGGTTGTTGTTCCAGGTCGCCGCCTGGCGCGCGGTGCGGATCGCGTGCACGTTGAAGTGGTTCATGTGCTTGCCGACCACCACGGTCGTCGTCGGGGACTTCGAGATCTTGCCCGGCGTCTCGAGCAGCTCGCCGTCGTCGCCGACCTCGATGACGGTCTGGAACATCAGCCCGACCTTCTCGTCGAGGCTGAGGCGCGCGACGAGGTCGTCGGTGCGCTCCTCGACGCCCAGCGTCGGATTCTCGTAGGGGTCCATCACACCGTTGCCGTTCAGGTCGCGGAAGCGCGTGCCGTCGGGCGCGGTGAGGAAGCGGGCGTGGGTCATGGGGGGGGTCCTTTCGGGGTCGCCGGTCCGCGGCCCGGCGAGAGCTCAGGGTCGGAGGCGGGGTGAGCGCGGGGCCCACCCCGTCCCCTCACTTCAGGCCGGTCGAGGCGATGCCCTGGATGAAGTAGCGCTGCAGGAAGACGAACAGCAGGATGATCGGCGCGATCACCAGCACCGATCCCGCGAGCAGCAGGCCGTAGTCGGTGGCGTTCTGCCCCGTCGAGTACAGCGACAGCGCGACCGGGAGGGTGTACTTCGCCTCGGTCTGCGCCGCCACGAGCGGCCAGAGGAAGTTGTTCCACGAGGCGAGGAAGGTCAGGATGCCGAGCGTCGCCAGCGGCGGCCCGCACAGCGGCATGACGATCCGGGCGAAGATGCGCAGCTCCCCGGCGCCGTCGATGCGCGCGGCCTCGAGCAGCGGATCCGGGATGCCGAGCATGAACTGCCGCATGAGGAAGACGCCGAGCGGCGTCGTGACGAACGGCAGGATCAGCGCCGCGTAGCTGTCGACGAGACCGAGCGAGGACACCATCACGAACAGCGGCACGAAGGTCACGACACCCGGGACCATCAGGGTCACCATGACGACGAGGAACAGCGCCTTCTTGCCGGGGAAGTCCATCTTCGCCAGCGCGTAGCCGACCATCGAGCAGAACACGAGGTTGCCCGCCACGGTGAACAGCGCCACGAGGATGCTGTTGCCGAAGAACTGCCCGAAGTTCAGCTGCCCGAACCAGGCGCCGAAGTTGTCCCAGGTGAACTCCTGCGGCCACCACGTCGGCGGGCGCTGCAGGATCTCGCGTTGCGTCTTGACCGAGCCCAGCAGCATCCAGGCGAACGGCAGGACCCACACGATCAGGCCCACGACGAGCACGGTGTAGGTGAGTGCGCGACCCGGGGTGACGCGCTTCTCGCGGCGGCGGCGCGGCGGCTGCGGCGCTTCGACGACGGCGGCCGGAGCCGCGGGAGACGTGAGTGTCATGGCATCCACCCTCAATCCTTCGAGCGCAGCACGCGGAACTGCACGAGGCTGAGCAGCGCGATCGCGAGGAACAGCAGGTAGCTCGCGGCCGAGGCCGTGCCGTACTGCCCGAAGCCGAACTGCTTGAACGTGTAATAGGCCACCGAGAGGGTGGAGTTGAGCGGACCGCCCTGGGTCATCACGAACGCCTCCTCGAAGAACTGCAGGAAGCCGACGGAGATGAGCACGGCGCCGAGCAGCAGCGTGGGGCGCAGGAGCGGGAGCGTCACCGAGGTCAGGCGCCGCCACGACGAGGCGCCGTCCATGAGGGCGGCCTCCTTCACGTCGGTCGGGATCGCCTGGAGCCCCGCGAGGAAGATCACCATGAGCGTGCCGACGTTGCGCCAGACCGCCATCGCGATGAGCGAGGGCAGCGCGGTGCGGGTGTCGTTGAGCCAGTCCGGACCCTGGATGCCGATGATCGCGAGCGCCGAGTTGAGCAGACCCTCGGGCTGCAGGATGTAGCGCCACACCACGGCCACCGCGACGATGCTCGTCACGACCGGGGCGTAGAAGCCCACGCGCAGGATCGAGACGAACCGCCCCTTGCTGGCGTTGAGCGCGAGGGCGAGGGCCAGCGCGACCGCCATCGTGACCGGGATGCCGACGACGACGAACGTCGCGGTCACCCCCAGCGACGTGAGGAAGACGGGATCGGTGAGGACACCGGCGTACTGCTCGAGTCCGACGAAGTTCACCGCGAAGGGCGAGCGGATGTCGCGCGCCGTGAAGTCGGTGAACGACATCGCGAAGGAACCCACGATCGGCACGACCATGAAGACCGCGAAGACCGCGACGAACGGCAGGGCGAAGCCCCACGCGACCCATCCCTGGCGCCGACGGCGGCTCGACGCCCCGCCGGCGCGGGCGCGGCCGGGCGCGCGTCGCGTCCCGGTCGCGCCCACGACTGCCTGCGTCATGATCTCAGCCCAGACCCAGCTGATCGGCGGTGGCCTGAAGTTCCTTCAGACCGTCGGCCGGCGTCTGCTGACCGAGGCGGAGCTTCTCGAGCATCGCGTCACCGGCCGCGGCGACCTGCACCCAGGTGGTGACCGCGGGCACCGACTTGGCGGTCTCGAGCTGGGTGCCGAAAGCGGCGAGGGTCTTCGACGACGACAGGGCGTCGGTCTTCCAGGCATCCTGGACAGCGGGGAGGTCACCGGTCGCCTCGTACCAGGCGGCCTGCGTCTCGGGCTCGGTCAGCCACTGCACGAGCTTCCACGCGCTCGCGGCGTTCTTCGAGTTGTCGAACACGGCGAGGTTGGAGCCGCCGCTGAACGAAGTCGAGGACTCCTTGGCCGGCAGGACCGCGGTCGAGATCTTGTCGCCGAAGCCCTCGCCGCCGAGGTCTTCGAGCAGACCGATGAACGCCGGTCCGTCGATGAACATCGGGGTCTTGCCCGAGACGAAGTCCGCCTCCTGCGCGCCGCCCGAGCGGTCGGCGGCCGGGTTGGCGATGCCGTCGGTGTAGAAGCTCTGGTAGTAGTCGAACGCCTCGGTGGTCTCCGGGGTGTCGAGCGTCCACTTCGAGCCGTCTTCCAGCTCGGCGCCGTTCGACCACGGCATCCACAGGTTCCCCTGGAAGGAGTCGTTGCCCGAGGGGAGACGGATGCCGTACTCGGCGCCGCCCTTGGCCTGCATGTCGGCGGCCATCTTCTTCAGGTCGTCCCAGGTGGTGGGAGCCGAGGTCCAGCCGGCCTGGGCGGCGATGTCGGTGCGGTAGTAGAGCACGCGCGTGTCGACGTACCACGGGACACCGGTCGCACGGTCGTCGATCTTCGTGGAGTCGACCGCCCCGGGGAACATGCCGTCGGTGGAGAGGTCGGTCGGCACGGTCTGCAACGCGTCGCCGAAGTCGGCCATCCACGTCGAGCCGACCATCGCGAGGTCGGGGGTGTTGCCACCGGCGATCGCCGTCTGGAACTTGCTGTACGCGGCGTCCCACGGGACGGGGGTGACGTTGACGATGACCCCGGGGTTGGCCTCCTCGAAGGTCTTCACGAACTCGGGCAGCGCCTCGCCCTCGGCACCCATCGCCCACATCGTGAGCGTGCCCTCGGCCTTCGCGTCACCGATCGTGCCCGCCTCGCCGGGGCCGGATCCGGTGTCGGAGGTGCGCCCACAGCCGGTGAGGGCGATCGCCGCCGCGGCGATCACGGCCACGGCGCTCCATCGGGTCTTCTTCATGGTGTTCCTCCTCGAACCAGGCACCCGTCGTCGGGCGCTTCTCTGCACGTCGTGGTCGAGTTTAAGCGCATAACCTATCCTCCGCAACCTCCCTGTCCCTGCACGCGTGTTCAACCTCGGCCCCGCGCGCGCTGCGCGCTCGCGAGCTCGCACGCGTTTCTCGAGATGACCTGCGTTTCCGCAAAAGGACCCGTGATCTCGAGAGACTCGGGTCATCTCGGCGACGCTCGGCGGGCGGCGCGGTGACCGGATGCCAGGACTCAGGCCGGCGGCCGCAGATACCCCTGCACGAACTCGGCGAACAGCGCGGGCATGTCCACGGACTCGTCGAGAAGCCACTGCTGCTGCAGCCCGTCCATCACGGCGCTCAGCAGGCGCGCCGCCCGATCGGGGTCGATGTCGGCGCGCACCTCCCCCGCCGCTTGACCGGCGCGCAGCAGGTCGGCCGCCGTCTCGGCGCTTCGGCGGTAGCGCTCGGCGAACTCATCGTGCGAGGGATGGCCCGGATCGCTCGCCTCGCCCACGACCAGTGTGTACAGCGACGTCAGCCCCCGCGTCGTGGCGTTGTACGCCACGACCTTCTGCATCTGCTCGACGAGGGTGTGCTCCTGCGGGTCGCCGGCCGCGTCCCGGACGCGCTCGTCGCGCTGGCGGAGCACCTCGGCGAAGAGCTCCTCCTTCGACGCGAAGTGGTGCATGAGTCCCGCGGGGGTCAGCCCCACGCGCGTCGCGACCTCGCGCAGCGACCCGGCGGTGACGCCCGAGCGCCCGAACACCACGACCGCCTCGTCGACGATGCGCTGCCGCGTCTGCTGGCCCTTGGCGTAGCTGCCGCGGCGCGCGCGGGGTGCGGGTGCGTCGGTCATCGGCATCCTCTCCCCCGTTCCGGACACAGCGACGCCCGGCACCTCCGCGAGGCACCGGGCATCGGGGGTCGAGCCGTCAGGGACGCACGGCGCCCCACGACGAGCCGAAGACCTGCTGTTCGATGGCGGGCCGGAGGTTCTGCTCCATCCTGTCATCGACCATGTAGTCCTTCAGGGAGTCGTCGGTCAGCGCGTTGCCGATCGCCGCCAGGATCATCGACTGATCGAGCGAGAGGTATCGCTCCGCGATCGTTCCGCTCTTCACCGCCACCGCGTCGTAGAAGCCGCCGGGGCCGTAGGCGCCGAGCTTCTTCTCCAGGCCGCGCAGGTTCTTCAGCACGCCGGGCCGGTCGTACGGCAGGGCGAGGAACGCCGCGTGCGGGGTGACGACCCCGTCGCCGAACGTCGGGTCCGGGTTCGTTCCCTCCGTGCAGCCGGGGCGGTCGATGTCGACGTCGGTCTTCTCGGCATCCGAGGTGTATCCGTCGGACCGGATGCCGGCGATGTCGACGCCGTACTCGCTGTATCCGCCGAACGGGTTGCTGGCGGGCGAGAAGCCCCAGAAGCCGTAGCCGGCTTCCTTCAGACCGTGGCGCTTCTGCACCTCGACGGTGATCGGGTGGTTCACGCCCCACGAGCGCGGCCCCCACTCGGCCTCGGGGATGAGCAGGTCGGGCATGAGCGCCTCGAACATGCTGCCGCCCCAGCTCGGCACGAACGACATGCCGTCGGAGGAGTACACGCCTTCGTACACGTCGACGCCGTCGTACGTGCGCGTCCCACCGGTGGGCAGCTGCTCCTGCCACGCCCAGTCGCAGCCGGCGGGCATCGTGCGGTGCGTGCCGTACAGACCGGATGCCGGAATGGAGCCCTCGGAGATGCCGAGGTAGGTCGCGATGCGGCTCTCACTCACGGTCGTGTCGTAGTGGTGGCACGTGTAGAACGCGGTCTCGCCGCTCCCGTTGTACATCGGCGCTTCCACCGCGCAGCCGTCGCCCGGAGGGGCCTCCCAGAAACCGCCGCGGTTCGTGCCGGCGGGGAGGCCCGCGGCCCCGGCGGTGTCGAAGAAGGCCGAGAAGTCCATCGACTCGTACAGCGCGTCGGCACGGTCGGCGAGCGTGGGCTCGGCCTCGCGGACGATCCGCAGCCCCGCCGCCAGCCAGCCGTTGTCGACCGTGCTGAGGAACGGGTGGATGACCTCTCCCGAGGTCGGGAAGATCTCGAGCTTCGCGCCGGTGCCGGGGGCGTACCAGTTGTAGTACATGCCGCTGCCCTCGTTGCGCTCCATGATCTCGAGCGTCGAGACCGTGGCGGTGAGGCGCTCCCGCGCTTCGTCGGCGCCGATGATGCCGAGGTCGCGCGCGGTGACCGTCGACCAGAGGTAGCCGCCGATGTTGGTCGGTGAGGTGTACCCGGATGCCGTGGACTCATCGAGCGTCCCGCCGATGTTGTCGTCGGGGAGACCGGTGTTCTCGTGGGCCATCGCGGCGAGCGAGGTCCAGGTGTCCGCGGCGTAGCGCTCGAGGTCGCGCGAGCCCGGGCCGGGATGCGCGGGCGGACCGGCGTGGCCCGGGGGCCCGGGCTTCTCGGCCGGGGTCGTGGGCGGGGCGGCGACAGCGGGGGCCGCAGCGGCGAGACCGCCCAGGACGAGTCCGACGATCGCGGTGGATGCCGCGAGGGTGTGCTTCATGCTGCTCTCCTCATCGAAAGCGCTCCGGGGGGATGGAGCTCGTTGGTCAGAAACCTTACACGTGTCAGGTTTTCTCGCAACCCGTCCCCGAGCCCCAATGACCCCCGCGCAGCCTCAGGGCCCCACGGCCCCGAGGGACGAACCCGCCCGCCCCTCAGCGCAGGGCGCGGCAGGCGAGGTGCAGGGCGAGACGGGCATCGGTGTCGGTGAGATCGATACCGAGGAGCTCCTGGGCCCGGGCGATGCGCATCGCGACCGTGTTGCGGTGCAGCCCGAGCGCCGCCGCCGTCGCCGACACCCCTGACTCGTGGTCGAGGTACGCGGTGAGCGTCTCGAGGAGTTCCGGCCCGTGCGCGGCGAGGGGCGCGAGCAGCGACTCCGCGGCGGGGACGAACGTGTCCGACCCCGCCCACGACAGCAGCACCTGCTCGATGCCGAGGGCGTCGACGCGTACGAACCACCCCGTCGCCGCCCGCGTCGCGGCGATGCGCGCGCCGTCCACCGCCCCGTCGATGCTCGCGAGCAGACCGCCGGCGCCGCTGTCGAGAGAGCCGACACCCGTCGCGACGTCGAACGACCTCCGGGCACCGTCGTGAAGCCTCCGCAGCGACGCGACGTGCTCGTCGAGCCGCGAGGCGGCCGGAGGCTCGGCGAAGCTCAGCCAACCCGTCACGCCTCGACCGCTCGTGACGGCCTGCGAGTCGACGGGGAGAGTCGCCAGGCCCCGGCGCACGAACCGCAGCAGCTCCAAGGTCTCGAGGCGGCGACGCCCCGCGATCCGGAAGGCGAGGTGATACCCGCCCGTCCGCCACCCCCGCTCGCTCATGCGCTGCTCGACGTCGGGATCGCGCGCATCGCGGGCTTCCAGGAACTCGCGGAGGAGTCCGGATGCCACGGCGGCATCGCTCACGTCGGCCACCTCGTCGATGAGGATGCGCGCGGCGACCGCCGGCATCGCGACCTCGGCGGCGACCGCGAGCGCCGACAGTTGCGCGGGGCTCAGCCCCGCCCCGAACATCGCGAGCCGCAGCCCCGCCCTGCTCGGGCTGTCGACGCGTACCGAGGCGGCGGCCCCTTCCGCGACCGAGACCGCGTCCTGCCAGAGGCCGACGTCGATCGCGGCTCGCACGGCCTCGGGCAGGTGCCCGCCGGCCTCGAGCAGCACACCCTCGGCGTCGATGAGCGCGACGCCGTGTCCGACGCTGGCCGAGAGGTGCCGAAGCAGGTCGGCGAGGTGCGACGCCGAGTACTCGATCGACTGCGCGACCCGGCGGACGTACCCGAGCGTGAGAGCGTCACGCCCCTGCACGAGCTCCCACCCGGCGCGCGCCAGCGCCATCGCGTCGTCGACCTCCAGGACCGTCAGCCCGAGGCGCACGGCGAGACGGCGGCTTCCCGCGCCGAGGACCTCCGCTCCCGACAGGGCGAGCCCGTGGAAACCGCGGTCCCGCACGCGACGCACGAGAGCGTCCTGCTGCCACGGGGCCGTGGGCGGGGGTTCGGTGAGGGCGGCCAGCTCGCCCGTCCCGCTCGGGGGCAGCATCGCCTCGCGCGGGGCGACGACGACGCCCGCGAAGGCGCCCGCCGCCTCGACCACCACGCGGACCCCGCCGTTCGCGGGGTGCGCCAGCAGCGCGGCGAGGTCGAGAGGGGTCATCTTCCGACCTCCAGACCGCTCAGTCCGTAGGCCGCGGGCACCACGCGCGCGAGGCGCTCCGTCGAGGCGAGCCACCACGGCGGAGCGTCGAGAGCGGCGATGCGCACGTGTCGCGCGAGGGTGAGCGCATCGACCTGCAGCACGTCCCCCGAGACGGAGTCGATCGCGACGAGGATCTCGGGAGACGCCGCGATGGTCTCCCCGTCGCGGGTGACGGCCAGGAACTCCGAGCGCGCCACCAGGCGGAGCAGCGTTCCGTCGTCGCCGTCGAGCTCGATGGATCGGGCGAAAGCGTCATCCGGCACGGCGTCCACCGCGCTCACCCGTCCACGCCCGAGCACGCGCGCTTCGCCGCCGTCGTCCGCGCCGATGTCCGCCGCCCCGAGGGCGAGAGCACGCGAGGACGTTCCCGGGATGCCGTGGACCGACAGGTCGCCGACCGTGAAGCCCGCGATCAGCACCGCTCCCGCGCCCCCCGCGCGGATCACGCTCGAACGCACGAGACTCTCGGCGTCACCGGCGCGAGAGGAGTCGACGAGCATCACGCCGCCGCCGGTGTCGGCCACGACGATCGCGCCCGGAACCGCGTCGACGAGAAGCGAGAGCTGATCGATACCCGGGAGGGCGCGCCCCATCAGATCGGCGTCGACGAGCATCCGGTCCGCGGAGAGGAGCAACGGCGTCAGTCCGTTCAGCCCGGCGCCCTCCATCGCGCACACGGCCGGAGCCCGCACCCCCGTCCACCGCTCCGCCGCCGCCAGGAGCGAAGCGAACGCGTCGGGCGGAGGCACCCGCTCGGCGAGCAGGTACGTCGACCCCGCGAAGCCGATCGCGACGCACGGGGTGCGGGGATCGAGGTCGTCGACGTCATGCAGGTCGACGGGTCCGTCGACCACCTGGGCGGCCATGAGCTCGAGCAGCGTCGTCGTGCCGCCCCCACCCGAGCCGAGCAGGGAGAACCCCCGGGCGAGCACCGGCAGAAGGTCGGGCCCGAGGGTTCTCATGCTCACAGGGTAATCAGCGGCCGCGCACCCTCCGCCTGCAGTTCCTCGACCGGGGTGAACGTCTCGGCGAGACCGAACGCCGCGGGGCCGAAGGCGGCGAGCGCTCCCGGGGTGCGCATGAGGCCGGGCGTCGAGATGCCCAGCACGCGCACGCGCTGGCCGTACCGCAGCCCCTCCGTGGTGATCGGCTCCGCCGACTCGATGTCGGTGATGCAGATCAGGTCGGGCACGATCGCCACGAGCGCGCCGTCGCGATAGGCGGTGAGGTTCTCGTTCTGGAACGCCACCTCCAGCGTCGAGGCATCGTCGGGTCCGAGCGCCGAGATGGTCGCCCGTCCCTTCGCGAAGCCGTCGGTGGTGCGCCGTTCGACGTCGGTGACCTTGCCCGTGAACAGCTCACGGACGTGCGGGTAGAGCGTCGTCGAAAGGGTCTCGGCGATCGCCTCGAAGGGCGAGCGATGCTGCTCACGGGCTTCCCGGATGCCACGCCCCAGCGCCAGCGCCATCGACAGCGTCCGCGGGACGGCGGTCCGACGCACGTCGGCCCCCGTCATGGCGTACTCGGCGATGTGCGCGACCCCGCCGAGGCGGATCGTCACGCCGCGGGCGAGCCATTCCATCTGCCGGTCGTCGTCGCCGGTGTCGATGATCGCCGTCTCTCCCCGCTCCCCCGCGAGGGCGAGCGGAGACCCGTGCACGCCGTAGACGGCGAAAGTCTCCATCGACAGCTCCGGGAACGCGCGCCCCATGCCGTCGGCATCCACGACGGGGAGGCCGGTCTCGGCGGCGACGATGAGCGGGATCATCGAGTTGATGCCGCCGCACTCGATCGGCATGGTGGCATCGGCGGTGCGGCCGAGGTGCTTCTCGAGGGTGCGCAGGGCGAGGGTGGGCTCGGTGCCGGCGGGGATCTTCTCGACCATGACGGTCGGTGCCCCCATCTGCGCGGTGGGGATGACGAACAGGTCGTCGGCGATCTCGTCGGGGTCGAGGATCGTGATGCTCCCATCCCCCAGGACGCGCTCGACGAGCTTCTGCCCGATGTAGGGGTCGCCTCCCCCGCCCGTGCCGAGCAACGTCGCGCCACGCGCGAGGTCGGGCAGGTCGGCGGCGGTCAGGGTCCAGCTCATGCGGCCACCTCCACGGTTCCGTCGAAGCGGTGGGACGGCATCTCGTAGCCGAAGTAGCCCGGCCCGACCATCGCGAGGGCCTCGGGCGCGTGCCAGCGGTCGTCGCTCGGAGCGGCGACCACGCGCACGCGCTGGCCGTAACGCAGGCCCTCGGTGGTGATGGGCTCGGCGGTCTCGGCATCCAGGACGATGATGAGGTCGGGCGTCGTCACGAGCACGCCGTCGCGGGTGCGGGCGATGAGGTGTTCGTTCTGGAACGACAGGGTGAGCGTGTCGCCCGTCCCCTCGACGCGGGCGTTTCCACGCGCGAAACCGGCGGTCGTGCCGCGCTCGACGTCGACGACCTTGCCGGTGAACACCTCCCGTCCCCGGAGAGCCTCGACCACGGCGGCGACCGGGTCGCTCTTGGCCTCCCGCGCCTCGACGATGCCGCGCCCGATCGACAGGCACGCCGACAGCGAGGCCGGCACGAGGGCGTCGCGCGCGGTCGTCCCCGACATCGCGAACCCGGCGATCATGATCGAGCAGCCCATCTCCACGCACGCGACGCGGGCGATGCGCTCGGTCCAGGTGTTGTCGACGGTCGAGAGCACGGCCGTGTTGCCCTTCTCGTCGGCGAAGGCGAGCGGCGAGGCGGTGACGCCGTACAGCGTCGGCAGCACCATCTGCAGCTCGGGAAACGCCCGGCCCATGCCGTCGGCATCCAGCAGCGGCAGCCCGAGAGCCGCGGCCGCGGCGATCGGGATCGTGGAGTTCACTCCCCCGGCCTCGGCGCAGGCGATGTGGGTGACGGGGCGCCCCAGAGAGGCGGCGAGCGCATGCACGGGGGCGACGACCTCGTCGAGGCTCGGGAGCTTCTCGACCATGACGGTCGGTGCGCCCATCATCGCCACGGTGAGCACGAGAGCGTCGTCGGGCAGCTCGTCGAGCCCCACGACCGTCACCGGCCCGTGCTCGGCGAGGGCCTGACGAGCCAGGAGCGCTCCGATGTAGGGGTCTCCGCCTCCCCCGGTGCCGAGCACCGCGGCGCCGCGGGCGAGGTCCGCGACGACGGACGACGACAACTCCCAGCTCACGCGCGCACGCCCATGTCGAGATCGCCCACGGCCTTCACGCGCACGCGGGTGGCGTTGCCGGGGAGGTACGGGATCGGCACCTCGTCGAAGTCGACGATCGACACCGACGACGGACGGGCGCCGGCGGCGATCGCCTTGTCGACGGCCTCGGCGCGGATCGCGGCGATGCCCTCGTCACGTCGGCCGGCCTCGATCGCGTAGACCTTGTCGATCTCGCCGCCCACCTGGGCGATCGAGGCGCCGATCGCGTTGGCGACGGCGTAGTTGGTCGGGCGGTGCACGGCACCGAACAGGGGGAGTTCGTCGGGGAGGAGGATGCTGCCCCCGCCGACCGCGACCACGGGGATCGGCTCCGGGGACGTGCGCATGCGGTCCACGGCCTCGGCGACGCGTTCGGCGATGCGCGCCAGCACGCGCTCCACGAACGCGGGGTCCAGGTGCGTCACGCGCGAGGGGTCGCCCACCTGCGCGCGCCCGGCGGCCACGGCGATGTCGGTCGCGGTGAGGGTCGACCCGCCGAAGACGAGCGCCTCCTCGGTCAGGCGGTAGCCGACCGAGGCGGGGCCGACCTCGCCGGTCTCGAGATCGACGATCGATCCGCCGCCGATGCCGATCGACAGCACGTCCGGCATCCGGAAGTTCGTGCGGATGCCGGCGACCTTGACCTCGTTCGCCGTCTCGCGCGGGAACCCGGCGTTGAGCAGGCCGATGTCGGCGGTCGTTCCGCCGATGTCGACGACCGCGCAGGTCTGCAGACCGCTGGTGAGGGCGGCGCCGCGCATGGAGTTGGTGGGGCCGGAGGCGAAGGTCGCGACCGGGTACAGGCGGACGTAGTCCTCGTCCATCAGCGTGCCGTCGTTCTGGCTGAGGAAGATCGGGGCCTCGATGCCCTGGGCGCGCACGGCTGAGGTGAGCCCGTCGACGATCTCGGAGGCGAGCTCGCGCAGCGCCGCGTTGATGATCGTGGCGTTCTCGCGCTCCAGCAGGCCGATCCGACCGATCTCGTGCGACAGAGAGATGGCGACGTCGGGTCCGAGCACGTCCCCGACGATCTCGGCGGCGCGGACCTCGAGGTCGTGGTTGACGGGAGAGAAGACCGACGAGATCGCGACCGATCGCACGCCGTGCTCCGCCATGTCGCGGGCGATGCCGCGCAGTTCGTCCTCGTCGAGCGGCGAGATCGGCCGCCCGTCGAACTCGTAGCCGCCGTGGGCGAGGTAGCTGCGCGCCTGGATCGCCTCGGTCAGCACCTCGGGCCAGTCCACGAGAGGCGGCAGGGCCTTCGTCGCGGGGAGGCCCAGGCGCAGCGCCGCGGTCGGGGCGAGACGCTGGGCCTGCACGAGCGCGTTGATGAAGTGCGTCGTCCCGATCATGACCGCGTCGATGTCGTCGCCGTCGAAGTCGCGCTCGGCGCGCAGGGCCGCGATCGCGTCGACGATGCCGGTCGTGACGTCGGGACTGGTGGACTTCTTCACGCCGGCGAGGGTGACGGTGGCGTCCATGAGCACTGCGTCGGTGTTGGTCCCGCCGACGTCGATGCCGATGTGCATGGGTGGAGCTTCTTTCGTTCGGGGGGTGAGTCAGGATGCCAGGGGCGCGGCGCTCGCGACCGGGGACTGCGCGGTGGTGGCCTGGCCGATCCCGCGCACCCAGCCGAGCTTGCCGGCGATCGTGTAGAGCACGATCGACAGCACGAGCGAGGAGATCGCCGGGATCCCCCAGGTGACGAAGTACCCGACGAGCGCCGAGACCAGCCAGATCACGAGGGTGACCGGCACGATGCGCGGGGCGGTCAGGGGCAGGCGGCCCTCGGCGCGCGAGGCGTCGAGCTCGCCGCGCCACCGGCGGACGAGGAAGTACTCGGCGACCATGATGCCGGCGATGGGCGGGAAGGCGACGCCGAGGATGATGAGGAACTCCGTGAACTGCGACAGGATGCCGGCGGCGGCGAGGACCGAGCCGACGACGCCCAGCACGATGGTCGTGGTGACGCGGTGCAGGTTCTTGCCGAAGGCCGTGGAGATGAAGTTCACCAGGCCCAGGGTCGAGGAGTAGAGGTTCCAGTCGTTGATCTTCAGCGTGCCGGTGATCACGATGATGAGTCCGACCAGGCCCACCGACGAGGTGACGATCGCGACGATGTTGCCGGACTGGGCGGCGTGCGCCAGCAGCACTCCCGAGAGGCCGATGACGAACTCGCCGAGCGTCACGCCCAGGACGGTCTGCTTGACGACGTCGGCCTTCGAGCGGTTGAAGCGGGTCATGTCGGCGGTGATGATCGCGCCGACGATGAGGCCTCCGGCCACGATCGCCGTACCCTGCCACACGGACATGGTCGGGCCGGGGGCGGGAGAGGTCAGCAGGTCGCCGATCGAGTGGCTGCTGAGCTCGGAGACGATCGACCAGCCCACCAGCACGAGGAACAGCGGCACGGTGATGTTGGCGAGCCACTGCATCCCGACGAACCCGACGGCGACGATCGCGGTGACGGCGAGACCGAACAGCAGACTCCACGCCCACTCGGGCATGACGCCGGGCAGCAGCGATCCGAGCGACTGCGCCGAGATGGCCGACTGGATGCCGAACCAGCCGATGAGGCTGATGCCGATCGCGAGGCCGACGAGCGAGGCGCCGATCTCGCCGAAGCCGGTCCAGCGGGCGAGGAGGGCGGTGTTGAGTCCCTCCTTCTGCCCGATGATGCCGACGATGCACATGATGACCTCGAGGATGATCGAGCCGAGGAGCAGCGCGAGGAACGCCTCGCTGAAGGTCATCGCGTACCCGAGGGTGGCGCCGAGGAGGAACTGCGACAGGGCCGAGACCTGGCCGAAGCGCTGCACGGCGATGCCGAACCAGTGCTTCTGGGCGTTCGGGGTGACGCGGCTGAGGGCGAAGTCGTCGGCGTGGGCCATACGTGCCATGGGAGTGTCCTTTTGCGAAGAGGGACGGTGCGGGTGCTGCACACGCTAAAGGCCCGCCGCACGCCGCAACATGGGCATCCTGCCCCATTCGCTCGCCTCGATATGCATCTTGCACATTCGCTCACGCGTGCGGGGCGTGCGCCTCCAGGAACTCGTACATCTCCGTCGTATCCACCCCCGGGAACGCCCCCGTCGGCAGTGTCGCGAGGAGCGTCCGGGGCGTGCGCACGTTCGGCCACGCCTGCCCGCGCCACGCGGCTTCGAGGTCCGCGGGCGCGCGACGGCAGCACGTCTCGACCGCGTGCCGTGACACGCCGCGGTTGGGTGTGTCGCGTCCGCGGAACCACCGCGTGTCGTCGAAACGCACTCCCACGCTCACCGAGTGCGCGCCCTCGCTGGACTGCTCGACGCGGGCCGTGCACCAGTACGTCCCGTTCCCGGTGTCGGTGTACTGGTAGTACGGGTTGAAGAGGTCGTCCTCCTCGAACACGACGCGACTCGTCCACCGCCGGCAGCACATCTGCCCCTCGATCGAGCCGAGCCGGTCGGTGGGGAAGTTCACGTCGTCGTTCTCGTACGCCTTCGTGATCGTCCCCGACTCGTGGACCTTGAGGAAGTGCACCGGGATGCCGAGGTGCACGGTCGCGAGATTGGTGAAGCGGTGCGCGGCCGTCTCGTACGACACCGAGTAGGCGTCGCGGAGGTCCTCGATGCTGATCGTGCGCCGCTCCTTCGCCTCGCGGAGCGCCTGGACGACGTGCGCCTCCGGCATGAGCAGCGCCCCGGTGAGGTAGTTCGTCTCGACGCGTTGGCGGAGGAACTCGTCGTAGCTCGTCGGCTCCCCGTGCCCGAGGATGCGGCTCGAGAGCGCCTGCAGCACCGCCGCGCGCGGGTCGCCCTTCGCGACCTTCGTCGACAGGTACAACCGCCCGTTCTTCACGTCCGCGATGCTCCGCGTCGACGAGGGCAGGTCGGGCACGTAGTGCAGGGTGAAGCCGAGGTGCGCGGCGATGTCGCTCGCCCCGCGCTGGGTCAGCGGCCCGCCGGGATGTTCGATCCGCTCGAGGATCCCGGATGCCACGCGCTCGAGCTCCGGGAAATGGTTGTCCTGCGTGCGCATGAGGCGGCGGAGGGCCACGTTCGCGCGCCGGGCCTCCTCGGGGGTCGCCGAGCGCTCCTCGCGGAGCCGCTCGATCTCGGCCTGCAGAGCGAGCATCGCGGCGAGCGCCTCGTCGGGCACCGATCGCCCGACCCGGAACGGCGCGATCCCGAGGGCTTGGAACGTCTGCCCCCGCATCGCCCGCTCCACCGACAGCTCGAGCGTGGCGCGGGCGTCGAGGGGCTCGGCATCCAGGATCTGGTCGAGCTTGCACTCCAGGGCGCGCGCGATCGCCTGCAGCAGCGTGAGCTTCGCCTCGCGGCGGCCGTTCTCGATCATCGACATCTGGCTCGGCGCGCGACCGACGGCACCGGCGAGATCGTCGAGCGTCATGCCGCGGGCGGTGCGCAACTGGCGGATGCGGCGGCCGATGGTGAGGGTGTCCACCTCGTCATCGTCGAACGGAAGGGATGCCGAAGAGGGAGAGACGCCGGTGTCCATACGCCATGTTCTCACCAGAACGGAAGATCGCTCGATCTTCACAACAGAAAGTCCGGTTCGAGGGCTTGTTCTTCGCGGACAGTGGTCTCCACGGGGCACCGCAGCCCCGGCATTCGAAGGAGAACGCTCATGACGATCCAGGCCACCCCCGCCCAGCAGCCCCTGCGCCCCGGCGACCAGACCGAGACCGCCGCCGAGCTCCGTGCCTCCTGGGATGCCGATCCCCGATGGGACGGCATCGAGCGCACGTTCTCGGCCGACGACGTCGTCCGCCTCCGCGGCAGCGTCCGCGAGGAGGCGACCCTCGCCCGCCGCGGGGCCGAGAACCTCTGGAACCTCCTGCACACGGAGGAGTACGTCCGGGCCCTCGGCGCCTACACCGGCGGTCAGGCTGTGCAGCAGGTGCGCGCCGGTCTCAAGGCCATCTACCTGAGCGGGTGGCAGGTCGCCGCCGACGGCAACCTCGCCGGCCAGACCTACCCCGATCAGAGCCTGTACCCCGCCAACAGCGTGCCCGCTGTCGTCCGCCGCATCAGCAACGCGCTGCTGCGGCAGGACCAGATCGAGCGCGCCGAGGGCGAGATCACCCAGGACTGGCTCGCCCCGATCGTCGCCGACGCCGAGGCCGGGTTCGGCGGCCCGCTCAACGCCTACGAACTGGCCCAGTCGCTGATCGCGGCGGGGGCGGCCGGCATCCACTGGGAGGACCAGCTCGCCAGCGAGAAGAAGTGCGGTCACCTCGGCGGGAAAGTGCTCGTGCCGATCCAGCAGCACATCCGCACCCTGAACGCCTCGCGCCTGGCGGCCGACGTCGCCGGCGTGCCGACCGTGATCATCGCGCGCACCGATGCCCTCGCCGCCGACCTGCTCACGAGCGACGTCGACGAGCGCGATCGGGAGTTCCTCACCGGGGAGCGCACGAGCGAGGGCTTCTACCGGGTGCGCCCGGGACTCGACTCCGTGATCGCCCGCGGCCTCGCCTTCGCGCCGTACGCCGACCTGCTGTGGGTCGAGACCGGCGAGCCCGACATCGAGCTCGCCCGTCGCTTCGCCGAGGCGATCCACGCCCGCTACCCGGGGAAGAAGCTCGCGTACAACTGCTCGCCGAGCTTCAACTGGAAGCGCCACCTCGACGACGCGCAGATCGCGACGTTCCAGGCGGAGCTGGCGGCGATGGGCTACGCCTTCCAGTTCATCACCCTGGCCGGCTTCCACGCCGTGAACCACTCGATGTTCGACCTCGCCCGCGGCTACGCCGAGCGCGCCATGAGCGCGTACGTCGAACTGCAGGAGGCCGAGTTCGCCGCCGAAGCCGTCGGCTACACCGCCACGCGCCACCAGCGCGAAGCGGGAACCGGCTACTTCGACGTCGTCTCGACCGCGCTCAACCCCGACAGCGCGACCCTCGCCCTGGCCGGCTCCACCGAGACCGCCCAGTTCCACTGAGCCCTCCCGGTCGCGGTCTCCCCCGCCTCGAGCCCGCCGCGCGCCCCCTCGTCCCACTTTTCGCAGAGCATGTCCCCCTTCTGGTCACCTGGGCCACCCCCCAGCCACCACTTTCGGGACATGGTCCCCGGTGCCCGGCACGGCACGCACCCCGCGCCGCCGGGCACCCCCTCCCACCGCTCGTCCCACTTTTCGCAGACCATGTCCCCCTTCTGGTCACCTGGGCCACCCCCCAGCCACCACTTTCGGGACATGGTCCGAGAAGCAGGCGGGACGCCACGACACAGAAAGACACGACCATGACCCTCATCGACACCCCGCCCCCGCCCACCCCGACCCGCGCGAACGCCGAGGGACCCCGGATGCCGAGCACCCCGGCGCCCATCCCGCACCTGCGCCTCGAGCGCTCCCTCGACGGACGGGATGCCGAGATCCTCACCCCGGCCGCCCTCGCCTTCGTCACCGAACTGCACGACCGCTTCGCCCGGCGCCGGCACGACCGGCTGGCCGCGCGCGAGCGGCGGCGCTTCGAGATCGGCACGGGCGACGACCCGCACTTCCGCGCCGACACCGCGCACATCCGCGACGACCCGTCGTGGCGCGTGGCGGGCGCCGGACCGGGCCTGGAGGACCGCCGCGTCGAGATCACCGGCCCCACCGACCCGAAGATGACCATCAACGCGCTCAACTCCGGCGCGCGGGTGTGGCTCGCCGACCAGGAGGATGCCACGAGCCCCACCTGGCGCAACGTCATCGGCGGGCAGCTGTCGCTGTTCGACGCGATCCGCGGCCGGCTGTCGTTCACGAGCGGCGAGGGCAAGCGCTACGAGGTCACCGCGGAGCGCACCCCGACGATCGTGATGCGCCCGCGCGGGTGGCACCTCCCCGAGAAGCACGTGACGTTCATCGACCGCTCCGGCCGCGAGCTGCCGGCATCCGGTTCTCTCGTGGACTACGGGCTGTACGTCTTCCACAACGCTCACGCGCTGATCGCCGCGGGCCGGGGACCGTACTTCTACCTACCGAAGATCGAGTCGGCCGAGGAGGCGCGGCTCTGGGACGACGTGTTCTCGTTCACCGAGGAGCGCCTGGGCCTGGAGCACGGCACGATCCGCGCGACGGTGCTGATCGAGACGCTGCCCGCGGCGTTCGAGATGGAGGAGATCCTCTTCGCGCTGCGCGACCACTGCGCGGGGCTCAACGCCGGGCGGTGGGACTACATCTTCTCGATCATCAAGACCTACCGCGGCCGGGGTGCGCGCTTCGTGCTGCCCGACCGCAGCGAGGTCACGATGACGGTGCCGTTCATGCGGGCGTACACCGAGCTGCTCGTGCAGACCTGCCACAAGCGGGGCGCGTACGCGATCGGCGGCATGAGCGCGTTCATCCCGAACCGTCGGCGCCCCGAGGTCACCGAGGCCGCGTTCGAGAAGGTGGCCGCCGACAAGCGGCGCGAGGCCGGCGACGGCTTCGACGGCACGTGGGTGGCCCACCCCGACCTCATCCCGGTGGCCCGCGCCGAGTTCGACGCGGTGCTCGGCGAGGAGCCGAACCAGCTCGGGCGCACCCGCGGCGAGGTGGCGGTCGACCCCGCCGACCTGCTCGACCTGCGCATCGGGCTGCCGGTGACCACCGCGGGCGTGCGCGGCAACGTCTCGGTGGCGATCCGCTACATCGAGGCGTGGCTCCGGGGCCTGGGCGCCGTCGCGATCGACGACCTCATGGAAGACGCCGCGACCGCGGAGATCTCGCGCTCGCAGATCTGGCAGTGGATCCACCAGGACCGCGAGACGGCCGAGGGCGACACGATCACCCGTCCGTTCGTCGAGGGCCTGCTCGAGGAGGTGCTGGCCGAGGTGCCGCGCTCCGCCGGGGATCGCTTCGACGACGCGGCCACGGTGTTCCGCGAGGTGGCGCTGCGTCCGGAGTTCCCGGCATTCCTCACGCTGCCGGCGTACGCGAAGTACCTCGACTGACGCCGGTCACGCGCGCGAGCCCTCTCCCCGTCTCGGGAGGGGGCTCCCGTCACGCTGTCCAGGTCCCGCGGCCCGGGGCCACCGCGCGCGAGACGAACCGCCGCGGCTTCCCCTCGCCGAGGTCGATGAGCCGTTCCACCCGCGTGACCTCGACGGGCTGATCGAGCAGCTTCTCCAGCGCGCCGCGGATCACCGGCGCGTCGCCGCCGACCACCGTCACCGCCACCGCGCCGGACGCCTCCTGCACGACGGACCACCCCCGCGCCCCGTGGCTCTGCAGCTGCTGCGTGAGATCGACGGACGGGACGCGCACCCCGCCGCCGGTCGCGAACTCGGTGTGCTCGCGCCCCTCGAGGTCGGCGATCCCGACGCCGCCGTCCGCGAGACGCACGAGCCGGCCGACATCGCCCGTACGGTACCGCACGAGCGGGAGCAGCGGGTTCTCGCCCACCGTGACGACGATCTCGCCCCTCGTCCCCTCGGGCAGCGGATGCCCCTCGGCATCCAGGATCTCGACGTGGACCCGGCGGTCGAGCACCCGGAACGGTCCGTCGTCGGTGCGCGCCGCGATCGGCCGGGTCTCGTGCAGACCGTAGACGTCGATGACCGGGCACGAGAACGCGGCCTCGAGCTCGGCGCGCAGCGGGCCCGACAGCGCCATCGCGCCCGAGAACAGCGCGAGCGGCCGCAGCACCGCCCGCAGGTCGTCGCTCAGGAGCTCGGCGAGGCTCGTCGGATTGCCCGAGATCACCTGCGGATCCGCGTCCCCGAGAAAGAGGGAACGATCGGATGCCGCGCGCCACGCGCGCACGTCGAGATTCACGCGCGCCATCGCCCGGTGCGAGAACCCGCTGATCAGCGAGACGTAGGTGAACGCCTGGCGTTGCTGCAGCACCCAGACGAGCGCGAGGCGCTCGGCATCCGGAGTCCACTCCACCCCCGCGCGACGGGCGAGATCGACGAGGAGGTGGAAGCCGCGTGCGACCTCTTCGACGTCGTCGGGGATCACCAGCGCCGCGCCCGTCGAGCCCGAGCTCGTGCCGTGGAGCATCCGGTCGAGGTCGGCGTCGAGCGGGACGAAGGCCGAGATGTCGGCGACGAGGTCGGCGCGGCCGATGAGTGGGAAGTCCGCGAGGGTCGCGAGGCCCGTGCGTCCGCGGTAGAACGGCAGCTTCCGGGCGGTCGCGAGATGCTCGTCGAGCCATCCCTCCAGCGGGAGGGGCCGTCGCGTCCGTTCGATAGCGTCCGCCGTGAGCCGATCGCCGGTCGCGTGCACCCACGCGGGCGCCGCCGGGTGCGTCCGCCAGCGATGCAGGCGCGCCGCGGCCTCGGCGTCGAGGGTCGGCCAGCGTTCGGCATCCGTCAGCACCGCCGCGGAACCGGGCCGGTACTCCCCCAGGGCGAGGGGATCGTCGGGGTCACTCACTCGAGTACCTCGCCGCCGCCTCCCGCGCGCGGGCGTCCGCCAGGCGCCGCGCGATCTCCTCGCGATGCTCGTACGCCGCGTAGGCCTCGGCGAGCGCGCTGCTGCGCCGGAGCGAATCGCGCGCCTGCCACAGGGCCCGGGCGGTCTCGCGGTCTTCGCCGGCGGGCACGAACCCGGCCCACAGCAGGAAGGTGCGCGCCGCTTCCTCGCGCCGCTCGTCGTCGGCGAGCCAGTCGAGGGGGTCGACGACCGGAGCGACCCGGAGCGCGAGAGAGTCGACGGCCCGCAGCCCCCACGGGCCGGCCAGGGGCGGATCGAACGGCTCGAGGACGTCCTCGCTCGCGAGCAGCCACAGTCCGATCGCGGCTCCGCGACGGACCCGGGCGTCGTCGGCGTAGGCGGCGGAGGCGCACGTGACCCCGGCGATGTCTCCCGACAGCGCGGTGATCGAGACCTCGTCGTCGAGGAAGGACCGCGGCACGCTCGACAGCCGCGCGGCGACCGCGTCGAGCGGGGGTCCGGGACGAGCGAGCGACCAGGTCTCCCCCTCGGGCGGCGCGAGGCTCGACCACACCCGCAGCAGTTCGTCGGCGTCAGCCATTCAGCACCTCCGCCAGTTCCGCGCACGCCGTGGGAGCGTCATCCATCGTCTCCAGATACAGGATCTCGTAGCCGGCCGCCCGCGCGAGGGGTTCGACCCGGCGGGAGCGGTCGAGGACGACGAGCGTGCCGGTCGACAGCGTCGAGCGTACGCGCGCCGCCACGTCGGCGCGGTCGGGATCGCCCGCACCGAACATCGACACCAGACCGTCGTCCGAGAGCACGACGAGGTGGCGGCGCTCCTCCGTCGTCGCGCGACCGAGGCCCTGGGCGCGGCGCTCGAGCAGGTCGAGGGGGAAGGTCGTCCCCCCGGCGAAGAAGAGGGCGAGGTCGCGCACGACCTGACCGGGGTCCCGCGTGAAGCTCTCGCTACCCCCGACCTGCCCGGGGCCCGAGAAGCTCGCGACGCGCACCCGCCCTCCCCCGCGCAGGATCGACAGAGCGAGGATCGTGCCCGCGAGCACGGCGGGCGAACCCGATCGCGGGTTCGGCATCGACCCGGAGGAGTCGATGTAGAGGTCGAGGGCGATGCTCGTCTCGTGCGGCAACGGGTCGTCGGCGAGGTACGAGCGGCGCCGGGTCGTGATGCCCGGCACCACGGCGCCGCCGGCACGCAGCGTCGCCGGCCAGTCCAGGTCGGCGAGATCGTCGCCGGTCTCCCAGGTCTCCACGGGCCCGGGGAGCTCTTCGCTCGGCGTCGCGGGTGCGCGCCGGGTGAGGGGACGTACCCATCGCGCGGCCTCGGCGCGGTACCACGCCGCGATCACGGCATCCTGATCCGCTCCCTCGTACAGCTCGAGGGTCCGGGCGACCCCGAGGGCCTGCCCCGCCCCCTTCCGCGCCGACCGCGCGCCGTCGGGCGAGCGTCCGTCGGGCGCGGGGATCGGCTCCCGCAAGCGGGGGTCCGCGAGCACGCGGCCGAGCTCCGTCGCACCGGCCGGCGCGTCGTCGGCGGAGCACTCCCCGCCCGGCATCGATGCGCTCGCGGCCCGCTCCGCCACGAGGTACGGCGCGATCAGCACGCCGAAGCGCAGGGCACCCGAGACGGCATCGCCCGCGAAGGTTCGCACGAGCCCGGCGAGGAGGTCCGCGTCGAGACCGGGACGCGTGATCGTGGCCTCGGCGAGCTCTCGCGAGACGCGCTCGGCCTCGGCCCGCGCTTCGCGCAGCTTCTGCTCGGCCTCGCGGTGCCGCTCCGGGATCCTGTCGAGCGGGCGCTCCGCCGTCGCCGTCGCGGTGGGCGCGGCCGGGGCGGGGGGTGGCTGGACGGCGCAGAGCGTCCCGGGGGTGAGGTCCCACAGCAGCTCGTACGTGCGGAGGTACACCCACCACAGCCGGCCGCCCGTGTCACGCGAGGCCCGGTAGAGCGAGCGCGACAGCCGCACGATTCCCGGCTCCCCCGGTCCGTCGCGACGGCGCTGCAGCAGCCCCACCTGGGAGTTGACGAGCAGATCGGTCCACAGGTTCGACAGCATCGCGACGTCGTCGTCGCGCACCGACGTGGCCCCGGCGGCGACCAGCGTCCGCGCGAGCTGGTGCCGGATCTTCAGCGAATCCAGGCGTGTCCCGGGAGCGAGCGCGTGGTGACCGAGCTCGTGCGCGAAGACGCTCTCCATCTCGTCGGCGCCGCCGAGCTCCGCGACCATCCGCGGGTCGACGACGATCGCCGGAGGAAAGCGGAACCACGCGGGAGCCCCGTGCGTCTTGCCCGCACCCGGCCGCAGCTCGGCATCGTGCATGTGCACGCCCCAGAGCTCCTGCGCGCTCTCCCAGGCGCGGCGCACGTCCCCCTCGAGCGCGGCCGTCTTCATGCCGGCTCCGCCACGTAGATCCACGCGAGGTACGACTCGGCGAAGGTGAGGAGGGATGCCGCCGGCCCGCCGCCCCGTCCGGGCACGGTCTGCGGCTCCCGGTCGAGAGCGACCAGGCGCGACCCCCAGACGTCGGCATCCACGCGCCACCAGCGCTCCCCCGTGCGCACGGCGAAGGAGCCGTCGTCGTCGAGCGGCCGCGCGTCGACGGGCGGTGCCGTCCAGGCGCCCCCGAGTCCCGCGAATCCGCCGACCGCACAGACATACCCTCGCGCGGCCGCGCGGCCGGGCCACCAGTACCGGTCGGTGCGCTGGCGTTCGACGAACGCGTCGAGGTCGGTCTCGGACAGGCCGAGGGCAGCCGCGGCGGCGGCCGCGGGGACGTCGGCGAGGTGGGCGAGGGCGTCGTCGCGAAGCCCCAGGACGCCGGCGCGCCAGCCCGCGATCCCCGAGAGGGCGACGACGACATCGGTCGAGGCGTCGGACGGCAGGGCGGCCTGCCCGGCGGCGAGGACGTGCCAGAACCGCTCGGCCGAGCCTCCCGCCGCCTCGACGTTGAGCCCCGCGCGCTCGAGGTCCAGCCCCGGGACGGCGAGGGGCACCCCGGTCGGCGGCTCGGTGTCGGCCAGATGCCCGGGGCGGCGGATCACGCGCGCCCCTCGAGCCAGCGGAGGTAGGCGGTGTAGCGCTGGTGCAGGTATTTCAGCGCCGTGAGGTCGTCGAAGTCCCGGCCGTAGAGCTTGCCCGATGCCGACGCGGCCCGAAGGCGCCCCTCGACCGCGGTGAGGCGGCGCGAGGCCTCGACCGCGGAGACCCCATCGAGTCCGGCATCCAGTTGCGCGAGGAGCTCGCCCACCGGGTCCTTTCGTCCCCGCCCGAGCGCGTCGTACTGTCGGCACGACTCGGCGAACAGGTCGCTGAGCCAGCTCATCAGGTCGGTCGACAGCTCGCGCTCGACGCCGACGTCGAAGCGCGGGTGCGTGGGATTGGGCAGCAGCTTGCCGCGCAGCACGAACGGCACCATCGCCGCGACGTCGGCGAGGGAGACCTCGTCACGCCCGCGGAACCACGCGACGGCCTTGGCGTAGACGATGAGCGTCTGCAGCGCCCGCACCGAGAGGCCGTTCAGCGTCTGCGCGCCGAGGTCGGCCATGAGGTCGGCTCCCGAGTTCGCCTCGATCGTCTCGGCGACCTTGCCGCCCGCGGTGGTGACGGTGTCCTTCGTGCGGTACTCGAATCGTCGTCCGCCGCCCTGCACGAACTCGAAGTGGCTGAGGAAGAACTCCAGCCGTCGACGCACCTCGGCCGGCACCGGCACCGCGCGGATCGCCGCCCGCATCGCGGTCTGCTCGTCGGGGGCGAAGACGAGCTCGGCGGGAACGTGCTCCTCGGGCTTCTCTCCCGCCTCGACCCGCGTGATCAGCTCGTCGAGGAAGCGGCTGTTGAACCCGGCCGCCGGCACGGTGACGTCCATCCGGTCGCGCAGCGCCTGGATCACCGGGAACGTCCCCCCGCCCGCGTCGTCGTTCGCCGTGAAGAACCAGCTCTCGACACCGGATGCCGGAGCCGTGCGCCGGAGCTGATCGTGACTCTCGACGTAGCCCTCGGCCACCATCGTCAACAGCGCCGACTGCGTCTTGGTGGGGATGCGGTTGTACTCGTCGACGATCTTGACCGGCCGCGACAGCCAATCGCGCCACGCGACCCCCACCTCGGCGAGACTCGCCGCGTTCATGAGGTCGCGCGGAAGAGGGATGCCGACGAGGTCGCTGATCGTGAGCTGCGGCTGCCCCTGCTGCACACCGCGGCGCACGTCGTCGGGCGTCGAGCCGGCGAGCACCCCCATGAGCACCGCGACGGTCGTCTTGCCGCGCCCCGGACCTCCGACGAGCAGGCACTTCCCCCCGACCGCGAAGCTCAACAGCGGCAGCAGGACGTTCGAGGAGAACGATGCCTCGCTCGGCAGCGTCAGCTCCGCCCCGGCGTCGCCGAGAGGGAAGGCCAGCGGCGCCCCCGAGGAGAACTCGACGTCGTAGTACGGCGAGATCACCGCGCGATTGACGATCCAGTAGTAGGTCTGGCGGAGCTTCTCATCGAGCGGCACCGCGGTCGTCGCGGGCGTATCCCGGAAGAGATCCGCGGCCGTCATCGCGGCCGCCCCCTCCCCCGAGCCCGACGTGGTGGGAGCCTGCGAGAGCTTGTGCCAGCGGTCCGCCATCGCGCCAGCCTAACCGCCGGCCCGCCGTCGCAGCTCCTCTTGCTCGGCGTGCGGTCGACCCTCCATGGGGGCGGCGAAAGAGGTCGCCTCGATCACCGCGCGACGGACGAGGGGAAGGGCGGATGCCACCCGCTCGGCCACCGTCCCCTGTACCTCGACCCACGGCACCGGTTGCGCCGCGAGGACCTCGCGGAAGCGCTCCTGCATGTCGGCGCGGATGTGTTCGCCGTCGCGCATCCCGTCCTGCACGAACGGGATCTCATCCCCCGTGAGGAGGTACAGCGCCGGACGGTGATCCGCGGCGCGCGCCATGATGCGCGGTGCCGGGGCGCCCACGTACCGCTCGTGCCAGAGCGCCGTGGCGAGCACGTCGGTGTCGCAGATCAGCACGGGACGCGGCGCTCGCCGGACGGCATCCTGTTCCCAGGCGATCTGCCGATCGACGACGAGGTCGAACTCGTCGCTGCGCCAGGGGGCGTCGAGCCCGCCCTCGCGGGTCTCGCTCAGCTCGCGGCCGTACTCGGGCACCCAGATCGTGCCGAGCTCGGCGGCGAGCGCCTCGGCGAGCGTGGTCGAGCCGGTCGACTCCGCGCCGAGCACCACGACGCGCGCGGCGAGGTCGGCGCGCACCGCGGGCGAGAGCTCGTGCCAGTGCGCGTCGAGGTCGGCGCGGATCGCGGTCCCCGACACCGGATTGAGGCGCCGGCCCGGGTCGACCTGCACCCAGTCCGCACCGAGACGCCGCGCGAGCTCGGCCCCGTAGTCGTCGGAGGTGAAGACGACGTCGACCGGCTCGTCGAGCAGGCCCGCGATGGTCGCGGTGTGCGCGTCCCACGCGGTCTCGGAGGCGAAGTCGACCGGGGTGTCGTCGAGGAGGTCGACCACGCGCACCGTCGGGTGGTCCTCCCGCACCCACGCGGCGCGTGTGTCGAGCGGGATCGACTCGACGGATGCCGCGATCACCTCGACCGTGACCCGCTCGCACGCGCGGACGGCCGAGCGGATGAGGTGCGCGTGCCCGACGTGGAGGGGGTAGAACTTCCCGACCACCACGCCGTGCCGGTAGCGGCGCTCAGGCACGCGCGTCCGCCACGGGCGCGGCAGCCGCCGACTCGTTCTGCACGCGGTGCCAGGAACGCAGCCCGCCCACGCACAGCAGGATGAACAGGGCGTACAGGGCGGCGATGATCCACAGTCCGGTCGCGATCGAGAGCGCCACGAACGCCACGTCGACGCCGATCCACACCCACCAGTTCTCGATCCACTTGCGGTTCAGCATGTACTGCGCGACGAGGCTCGCCGAGGTGGTCGCCGCGTCCGCGAGGGCGACCTGCGAGTCGGTGAACGTCGCGAGCACCCAGGTGAGCAGCGCCGTCCCGGCCACACCGACGAGGATCAGCCACGGCACCGCACGGCGAGGCGTGCGGGCGACGTATTCGCGGTCGTGCTCGACACCGCGCGTCCACCGGATCCACCCGTGCACGCCGAGCACGAGGTACACCACCTGCAGCGCGGCGCTGGCGTAGAGCCCCGCGGGAACGAACACCACGAGGAAGACGAGGTTGTTCGCGATGCCGATCGGATACGTCCACACGTTCCGTCGGGCCGCCAGCAGCACGCACGCGGCGCCCGTCGCGAAACCGAGGATCTGCGTCCACTCGGCCAGAATCCACTCGATCACCCGAGAAGCCTAGGACGACGAGGAGAGATCGGCGGTCCACAACTCGACGCCCATCTCCGCGATCGCCGCGGCGGCGCTCTCCGGCAGCTCCGCATCGCTGACGATGACGTCGAGCGCGTCGAGGGGCACGACGCGGAAGCGCTCGGCGGTGCCGTACTTCGTGCTGTCGGCGACGAGAGCGCCCGAGGTCGCGGCATCCAGGACCGCCCTCTTCAGCACGACCTTGTCGAGCTCCGGGGTGGTCAGACCGTGAGAGGAGTCCCAGGTGCCGGTGCTGAGGATCGCGAGGTCGAGCGTCATCGCCGACACCGTCGCTGCAGCCAGGGCACCGCTGGAGGAACCGCTCGCGGCGTCGACGACGCCGCCGGTGTGGATGACCTCGATCGTCGGGTGCGCGTACAGGGCGGACACGGTGAAGAAGTCGTTCGTCACGACGGTCAGTCCGCGGCGCGACGTCAGATGCGGGACGAGGGCCTGGCAGGTCGTCCCGGCGTCGATGAACACGGTCATGCCATCGGAGACGAGACCGGCGGCACGCTGAGCGACCGCCTGCTTGCGCGGCAGTTCGAGGACCGCACGGGATCCGCGCTCGCGCGGCGGTTCCACCCCCGCGCGCTCCCGGATACGCACCCCGCCCTGGACGGCGTCGACGAGACCCTCCTCCTCGAGGGCGGCGATGTCGCGGCGGACGGTCATGTGCGACACCCCGAGCGACGCGGCGAGGTGACGGATGCTCAGCGCACCCGCGCCGCGCAACAGGCGCATCAGTTCGCGCTGGCGCTGTTCCGGGATGAGAGGGGGCGACGAAGACATCCGTCTGAGCCTACGACTCTCGGAGCGGCGTGAGACACGGTGTTCTTGAGTGTGAATCTACGTGATACGGTGTGCAACGATGTTAAAGAAGCATGAAGTCCTCTCCGCCGTCGTCGACACCGGCGTTGTCCTGATCGTCCGCCTCGACTCCGCCGAGGAGGCGCTCGCGGTGTCGCGCGCCGCCGTGGCGGGCGGCATCCGCGCCCTCGAGATCACCCTCTCGGTGCCACGGGCGCTGGAGGTGGTGCGGACCCTGGCCGACGAGTACGCCGACACCGGCGTGGTCGTGGGAGTGGGCACGGTGCTGGATGCCGAGATGGCTGTCGCCTCGGTGCAGGCCGGCGCTCGGATGCTCGTCAGCCCCAACCTCAACCCCGAGATGATCCGCGCGGCCAACCGCTACCAGGCGCTGACGATCAGCGGGGCCTTCACCCCGTCGGAGATCGTCGCGACCATGGAGGCCGGCGCCGACATCGTCAAGCTCTTCCCGACCGAGATCGCCGGCCCCGACTACCTGCGCACGGTGATGGCGCCGCTCGCGCACGCACCCATCCTCCCGGCCGGCGGAGCCACGGCAGACAACGTCGGCGACTGGTTCGACGCCGGGGCACTCGCCGTCGGCGTGGGAAGCGCGATCACCAAGGCCGCCCGCGCGAGCGGCGACCTCGACGACGTCACGCGTGCCGCGTCGACCTTCCTGGCTGCGGTCGAGAACGCCCGCACGCCCCACTGACCCCCTCGCGGCGGACCGTGACGTCCGCCGCTCCCTGCACACGAAGGAGTGGACCATGAGCGAGACGACGGCCGACGCGCCGCAGCTCACGCGCGCTGAGAAGAAGACGATCCGGATCCGATGGTTCCTCGTCGGCTTCCTGATCCTGGGCGGGGTGGTGAACTATCTCGACCGCTCGACCCTGAGCGTGGCGAACACCACCATCGCCGGAGAGTTCGGCCTCGACCCCTTCGCCATGGGCCTGCTCCTGTCGGCGTTCTCCTGGCCGTACGCGATCGCGAACCTCCCCGCCGGCTACCTCGTCGACAAGTTCGGCCCGAAGAAGATGTTCGCCTTCGCCGCCGGGGCGTGGTCGCTCGTGTCGATCGTCACGGCCGCCGCGAATTCCTTCGGCGTCCTGTACGCCTGTCGTGTCGCGCTGGGCATCACCGAGTCCCCCTTCTTCACCTCGGCGCTGAAGGTCAACGAGCGGTGGTTCAACAAGTCCGAGCGCGCGCTTCCCGTCTCGCTCGTGAACACCGGCTCGCAGATCGCCAACGCCATCGCCCCGCCCCTGCTGACCTTCCTGCTGCTGACGATGAGCTGGCGCGGGATGTTCATCATCGTCGGCGCCTTCGGCATCGTCGTCGCCCTCGTCTGGCTGCGCATCTACCGTGACCCGACGCTCAAGGAGCAGGCGCTCATCAAGGGCGCCGAGGCGGAGGCACGTGTGGCCGCGTCGGTCGAGAAGGTGGGCTGGGGACGCCTCCTGGTGCAGTCGAACACGTGGTTCATGGTCCTGGGCGCCTTCGGCATCTTCTACACCGTCTGGGTCTACCTCACCTGGCTGCCCAGCTACCTGCAGACCGCGCGCGGCTTCAGCCTGGCCGAGAGCGGCTGGCTCGCCTCGCTGCCCTTCCTGTGCGGCATCGTCGGCGTGATCTTCGGCGGCTGGCTCTCGAATCGACTGGTGCGCCGCGGCGTGAACACCGTGCGGGCGCGGAAGATCCCGATCGTCGGCGGGGCGATCCTGGCCGCAGCCGCGGTCCTGCCCGTCGCGTACGTGGACAGCACCCCGCTCGCCGTCGTCCTGCTGTCGGTCGGGTACTTCGCCTCCCAGGTGCCGATCGGCTGCCTCTGGACCCTCGCGTCCGACATCGCCCCGTCGAACCAGGTCGCGTCGCTCGGCGCCATCCAGAACTTCGGCGGCTTCATCGGGGCCGCGGTGGCCCCGGTCGTCACCGGCGCGATCCTCGCGTCGACGGGGGGCAACTACACCCTGGTCTTCCTCATCGGCGGCGTGCTGCTGCTGGTCGGAGCCCTCTCGTACGGCCTGTTCGTCAAGGACCGCTCGCTCGCGGCATCCTGATCACCGAGGGGAGGGTGCCACGCGCTCCCTCCCCTCCCCGGGAGGACTCATGACCGCACGACTCTTCTTCGTGATCGGACCCGCCGGCAGCGGCAAATCGACCGTGAGCACGATGATCGCGCGCCGCATCGGTGCCGCGTACCTCGACAAGGACTCCGTCGCGACCGCCTTCACCGAGGCGCTGCTCGAAGCCGCGGGGAGCGACAAGAACGAACGCGACAACAACCCCTACTACCAGGACGTCGTGATGGGCCTGGAGTACGCGACGCTGCTGCGCCTCGCCGGCGACAACCTGCGCCTGGGCACGGACGTGGTGCTCGATGCGCCGTTCGTGCGCTACTTCCCCGAGGCGGACTACCTCGAACGTGCCGCCGCAGCGCACGACTGGCCCCGCGACATGACGATCGTCGTCGTCCACGTCACCGTCGACGGCAGCCTGGTGCGCGACCGGGTGGACACCCGCGGGTACGGCCGCGACGCCTGGAAGCTCGCCCACTGGGACGAGTTCTGGGCCACGGCGCAGGCCGCGGACTGCCGATGGCGCGGAGCGCACCACGTGCTGTTCGACAACAGCGCCGCGGGGGCCGATCCCGAAGCCCTCGAGGCCGCCCTGGCCGCGTTCGTCTGAACCGGGCACCTCACCGGCGGCGCACTCCGCCGCCGTCCGCCGATCGACCCGGCCGCTCTCAGGGGCGGGCCGGGTCGATCGGCGTGAAGCGTCGGAGGCTCGCCCGTGACGAGAGCCGCGCCGCAGCGAGCGAACCCGCCACCGCGAGGAAGATGGGCAACAACAGGGTGAAGCCGGTGTCGGTGAACTCGATGATGAGCGCGATCGCCGTGAAGGGCGCGCGCATGTTCGATGCCAGGAACGCGGCCGCCGCGACGATGGCGAGGGCCGTGCCGTCGGCGCCCGGCCAGATGAACGCCCAGCCCGCCGCCGCGGCGGCGCCCAGCGCGGCACCGATGGCGACCGAGGGCTGCAGCGTGCCGCCGATGGCCCCAGAGCCGAGCGAGATCGTCGTCGCCACGTACTTCAGCAGGGCGAGCAGCAACAGGAGCAGCGCCGGCTGGGAGAGGTCGAATCCGGCCGTGGCGAGCGCGCGTCCGTTGCCGAGGATCAGGGGGAAGAACGCCCCCAGCAGGCCGACCGCCGCGAAGGTGAGGGGCAGGACGAGGAGGAGCTTCCAGCCCTTCGGACGGAACCGCCCGAGCGCCTTGGTCACGGTCGCGAAGCTCGTCGCACCCCACCCCATGAGCGGCCCGATGAGGACGGCCGCGACGACGAGCGAGGCGTTCACCTCGAGCGGCGGGACCTGGTAGAGCGACCCCTCGCCGACGAGCGGCCGGGCGACGAACGTCGCGATCGCGCTGATCGAGAGCGCTACGACGGCCCCGCCCACGCTGAACTGCGCGAGCAGGATCTCGATCGCGAACAGTGCTCCGGCGAGGGGGACGTTGTACACGGCCGCGAGACCGGCTCCGGCGGCCGAGGCGATGAGGATGCGGCGCCACCGCGGGTCGAGGCCGAACCAGCTCACGATCTTCGATCCCGCCATCGCCGACAGCTCGCGCGGGGCCACCTCTTTACCGATCGAGGCGCCCAGGGCCACCGAGGTCACCTGGATGACGGTGTCGGCGAGCGTCTCCCACCACGGCATCCGGGCTCCGTCGACTCCCTGCTCGACCGTGGCGAGCGTGCGACCGAAACGACGCAGGAGGTACCAGCCGACAGCGGCGACCACGCCCGCGCCGCCGACCGTCACGATCGGCAGCCACCACGGCGACGGCAGCGCGAGACCGTCGAGGAAGGGTCCCTGCTCGTGGCCCCAGACGAGGTGCTCGATCGAGTGCACGATCCACACCAGGAAGAGCACGGCGAGGCCGGTCGCGAGTCCGACGATCACGGTGGCGAGGCCGAGCTTGGACAGCGCGAGGACGGCACGGCGATGGGGGCGCGTCGGCGCCAGGGGCTCTGCTGTCACCTCGCCACGGTAACGGACCCGTGTAACCGTCTCGTGACGCCGTCGCGCGCTTTCCGCGCAGCCGGCGCGGTGCGCGCGCTACGGTGACCGCATGACCCGTGCCCCCCTCTCACCGCGGCGCCCCGCGGACGTCCTCGGCATCGTCGCCGTGGTCCTGTCCGCCGTCCTCCTCGTGCCGACGCTCTTCGTCTTCCTCGTGGGGCTCATCCCCGAGATGAACGCGATCTGGTGGATGGGCATCATCCTGCTGCCGTTGCTGTTCGTCGACGGGGTGATCGTCATCGTGCTGTCCGTGATCGGTCTGATCGTCGCGGCACGCCGAGCGGGCAGGCGAGCGTGGTCGATCGTGGCGCTGGGGCTCGGCATCCTGATGCTCGCGCCGGCCGTGGTGATCCTGATGCCGTCCTGAGGCCCGTCGGCGACACGACCCTCGGCGCGAAAGCGCGGAAACACTAGGCTCGGAATCGTGACTTCCCGCGCCCCGCTCTCCCGCAAGCTCTCCGCCATCGCCGAGTCCGCGACCCTCAAGGTCGACGCCAAGGCCAAGGCCCTCCAGGCCGCCGGCCGACCGGTCATCTCGTACGCCGCGGGCGAGCCGGATTTCGCGACGCCCTCGTTCATCGTGGATGCCGCCGCCGAGGCGCTGCAGAACCCCAAGAACTACCGCTACACGCCCGCAGCGGGCCTTCCCGTGCTGCGCGAGGCGATCGCGGCCAAGACGCTGCGCGACTCGGGCCTCGAGGTGGCGCCGTCGCAGGTCATCGTGACCAACGGCGGCAAGCAGTCGGTGTACCAGGCGTTCCAGACCGTGGTGAACCCCGGCGACGAGGTGCTGCTCCCCGCCCCGTACTGGACGACGTACCCCGAGGCCATCGCGCTGGCCGACGGCACCCCCGTCGAGGTCTTCGCCGGTGCCGACCAGGACTACAAGGTCACCGTCGCCCAGCTCGAGGCCGCCCGCACCGACAAGACCACGGTGCTCGTCTTCGTCTCGCCCTCGAACCCCACCGGCTCGGTGTACACCCCCGAGGAGACCGCCGAGATCGGCCGCTGGGCCCTCGAACACGGCATCTGGGTCATCACCGACGAGATCTACCAGAACCTCACCTACGAGGGCGTGCGCGCCGTCTCGATCGTCGAGGCCGTCCCCGAGCTCGCCGAGCAGACCATCCTCGTCAACGGCGTCGCGAAGACCTACGCCATGACCGGGTGGCGCGTGGGCTGGATGGTGGGACCGGCGGATGCCATGAAGCTCGCCGGCAACCTGCAGTCGCACCTGTCGAGCAACGTCAACAACGTCGCCCAGATCGCCGCCGCCGCGGCGCTGAACGGCCCGCAGGACGAGGCCGAGCAGTTCCGTCTCGCGTTCGACCGCCGCCGGCAGCTGATCGTGTCGGAGCTGTCGAAGATCGACGGCGTCGAGGTGCCCAACCCGCTCGGGGCGTTCTACGTCTACCCCGACGTGCAGGGCCTGCTGAACCGCGAGTGGGACGGCGTGACGCCCACCACGTCGCTCGAGCTCGCCGACCTCATCCTCGAGAAGGCCGAGGTCGCCGTCGTCCCCGGCGAGGCCTTCGGCCCGAGCGGCTACCTGCGCCTGTCGTACGCCCTGGGCGACGACCAGCTGCTCGAGGGCGTCCAGCGCCTCCAGCGCCTGTTCGCCTGAGCGTCGTTCCCGGCGGTGCCGGTCGCCCCTCGGGGTGACCGGCACCGCCGTTCGTCTGCCGTCCCGCGAAGTTCCCCGCCGTCCCGCCCGACGGCACACCCCGGGTGCGCGTCGAGGGCTACAGCTCGACGTTCACCAGGACCGGCTCGGGCTGCAGAACAAGGCCGAACTCGGAGTGCACGCGGTTCTGCACGAAGCGGGCGAGCTCGGCGATCTCGGCCGCTGTCGCCTCACCGCGATTGGTCAGCGCGAGCGTGTGCTTCGTCGACAGTCCGGCGCGCGAGCGCGGGAAGCGGAAACCGCGGCGAAGCCCGGCGTTCTCGATCAGCCACGCGGCGCTCACCTTGACCTCGTGCCGCTCCACCGGGGGCGGGGGCAGGATGCCGTCGAACGCGGCCAACGGGATCACGGTCACCGGGTCGAGGATCGGCGCCATCGGCCACTTCGGACACGCCTCGGGAAGGGTGCGGGCGAAGGCCGCGCTGACGATCGCGTTCTGGAAGAACGAGCCCGCGCTCCAGGTGTCGGGGTCTTCGGCGTCGAGCACCATGCCCTTGCGGGCGCGGGTCGCGAGCACGTGGTCGCGGATCCAGCGCAGCGACACCGCGTCATCGGCATCCAGTCCCAGCGCCCCGCGCAGCTGGTCGCCCGCGATGGGGCGCTCCCCCGGCCCGACGTGCTCGAGCTCGAGAGTGACCGAGAGGATCACGGCCAAGCGGTCGGGGATCGAGCCGTAGTGCTGTTTGAGCACGGAGGTGCGGAAGCCCAGGCCGAGCTCCGCGGCGGGGACGACCGAGACGTCGCCGGTCGCCTCGTCGATCAGCTCCACCTCGACGAGCGTCTGCACGATCTCCTGGCCGTACGCTCCGACGTTCTGCACGGGGGCGGCCCCCACCGTGCCGGGGATGCCCGACATCGCCTCGATCCCGGCGAGCCCGCGCTCGACCGTCTCGGCGACGAGGGCGTCCCAGTCGTGACCGGCCTGCACCCGGAGGCGCACCGTGCCGGGCCGCGAGCCGGGAAGCTCCTCGATTCCGGTCGTGCGCACGCGGATCACCGTGCCCTCGAAGGGCTCATCGCCGACGAAGAGGTTCGATCCGCCGCCGAGGACGAACCACTCGTCGCCGTCGGCCCAGACCTCGTGCAGCGCCGCGACCAGCTCGTCGGCCGTCAGCGCCTCGATGAGACGGGCGGGCTCACCGCCGGTGCGCAGTGTCGTCAGCTGCGACAGCGGGATCGGAGCGACCTCGGGCATCAGGCGAGCCGCACCCGCACCTGCGCCTTGCCGAGCACGGTGGTCTCGGCGAAGGTCACGGTGAGGTCGATGCGCGCGGTCTCGTCGTCCACGGCGCCGACCTTGGCGCTGATGTGCAGGTCGGCTCCGGTCTCGGGATCGACGACGACGGGACGCGTGAAGCGCACCCCGTACTCGGCGATGCGGCCGGAGTCGCCGATCGCCTCGGCGAGCGTGCCCACGGCGATGCCCATCGTGAGCATGCCGTGCGCGAGCACACCGGGAAGACCGACCGCGGCGGCGACGTCGTCGCGGTAGTGGATCGGGTTGAAGTCGCCGGAGGCCCCCGCGTAGCGCACGAGGGATTCGCGCGTCAGGTGGACGGAGCGTTCGGCGATGACCTCGCCCACGGTGAACGTGCTCATGCGCCGGCCTCCCCCGCCAGAAGAATGCTGGTCGTGGTCACGACGTGGGCGCCGTCGGCATCCACGATCTCGGCTTCGCTGGTGATCATGGCGTTCCCGCCCATCGACCGGATGCCGGTCACCGAGAGCGTCGCGACGAGCTCGTCGCCCGCGACGATCGGGCGGGTGTAACGGAAGCGCTGCTCCGCGTGCACGAGACGCGACAGTTCGATGCCGGACTCGGGGTCGCCGAGCAGCTGCTGGAGCGTGAGGTCCTGCACCACCATGGCGAACGTCGGCGGGGCGACGACGTCGGCGTATCCGAGAGCGCGCGCGGCCTCGGGGTCGACGTGCTGCGGGGCGTCGGCGAAGACGGCGCGGGCGAACTCGCGCACCTTCTCGCGGCCGACCAGGTACGGCGCGGTCGGCGGGAACACACGACCGACCAGTTCAGGATTCACGGGCACGGGTCCAGTCTACGGCGGGCGGTCCGTCGGGCCCGGTCGCGGACGTCGAGGGTTCCGCTCCCGCGGATGCGAGCGCGCGTGCCGGCGGGCGGTCAGCGCTGGTGGCGCCCGCGCACCGCCTTGACCGCCATCTGCGACGCGATGAACACGAGGAAGATCGAGAACAGCACGTTCGCCACGAACGGATCCACGGCCTTCGCGATCTGCGCGCCGAGCGCCGTCGTCGCGCACGCGGCGATCCCCACGCACGCCGCGGCGGCGAGGTCGACGTTGGATCGGCGGAGGTTGCCCACGGTCCCCGAGATCGCGGTCGGGATCATCATCAGCAACGATGTGCCCTTGGCGATCAGGTCGCTCGTGCCGAACAGCAGCAGCAGCGCGGGGACGACGATGATGCCGCCCCCGACCCCGAGGAGACCGGCCAGGATGCCGGTGACCACGCCGAGCACGGCGAACCCGGGCCCGGTGATCCAGGTGAGCACGAGGTCGGCATCACGCGAGGGGATCACGAAGTACAGGCTCACGATGACGGCGAGGAGGAACGCGACGAAAGCCCAGCGGAGCGCGGTCTGCGACAGCTTCGGGAGCAGCCACGTTCCGATCTGCGCACCGATGACGGCCCCGGCGGCGAGGATCAGCGCGGGGATCCACGCCACGTGCCCGTCCACCGCGTACGTGATGACGCCGACCGTCGCGGTCGGCACGATCGCCGCGAGCGAGGTTCCGGCGGCGAAGCGCTGGTCGAAGCCGAGCAGCAGCACGAGAAGCGGCACGATGACCGTTCCTCCGCCGACGCCGAACAATCCCGACATCAGGCCGGCGAGGAGGCCGACGCCGATGCAGACGAGGAAGAAGCGGACGGAGCGCGAGGGGCGGGTGTCGGCGTGCACGAAGGACAAGTCTGGCACCCCGGACCCCGCTCTCCACGCGGACCCGCGCCGAAGAAGAAAGCGGCCCCCGGTGTCCGAAGCCGCGTCCACCGGGGGCCGTCGCCCTCACAGGTCCAGCGGGACGGTGACCCGAACACCGGTCCGCGACCACTCACGTGAGGGTTCGACAGCACTGACGCTAACGGCCGCGTCCGCACCGATTCGCCCCGTTGACAGCGATATCTCGAACTGCTAGATATTTGCACCGCGTATGACAATCACCCGCGGACGAGGGAATGTCGGGGCGCGGCGGTCCGTTGACTCCGGACATGACAACCGTAGGAATCATCGGAGCAGGACACATCGGCTCGGCCCTCGCGAAGGGCTTCGCACAGCACGGCTACGACGTCGTGATCGCGAATTCTCGCGGGCCCGAGACCCTCGACGACCTCATCGCCGAGATCGGGGGCAACGCGCGAGCGGCGACGGCACAGGATGCCGCGGAGGCCGGCGAGTTCGTCGTCGTCACCGTCCCCCTCAAGGCGTACCAGGCGGTCCCGGTCGCTCCCCTGGCCGGCAAGATCGTGCTCGACACGAACAACTACTACTTCGAGCGCGACGGTCACATCGCGGAGCTGGACGAGAAGACGACCACCACCTCGCAGATGCTGCAGGAGCACCTGCCCGAGTCGCACGTGGTCAAGGCGTTCAACCACATCATGGCCGCCGACATCCTGACCGACGGCGCTCCCGCCGGCACCGAGAACCGGCGCGCCCTCGCGACCTCGAGCGACTCGGACGAGGCCGTCGCCCTCGTGACCCGCATCTACGACGAGTTCGGCTTCGACACCGTCAACGTCGGCCCCCTCAGCGAGAGCTGGCGCGTCGAGCGCGACCAGCCGGCCTATGTCGTCCGCCAGAACGCGGACGAGCTGACGCAGAACCTGGGCCGCGCCGAGCGCTGACCCGCGTCCTTCGCGCAGATGAACGAACCCTGCCCCCGCTTCTGCGGGAGGCCGGGTTCGTCGTCTCGGGATGCGGGGCGTCAGAGCGCGGCGAGCGCCTGATCCACGTCGGCGACCAGGTCGTCGACCGACTCGATGCCGACCGACAGGCGCACGATCGTGTCGGGCACCGCGAGCTCGGTGCCGCGGACGGACGCGTGGGTCATGGCATCCGGGTAGTTCACGAGCGACTCCACGCCACCCAGCGACTCCGCGAGCGTGAACAGGCGCGTCGACTCCGCGAAGCGGCGGGCCGTGGCGCCGTCGGCGAGCTCGAGCGAGACGATGCCGCCGAAGCCGCTCATCTGACGGGCGGCGAGCTCGTGCCCGGGGTGCGAGGACAGACCCGGGTAGTAGACCTTCGCGACGCGGTCGTGGCCGGCGAGGTGCTCGGCGACGGCCTGGGCGTTCGAGCTGTGACGCTGCATGCGCACGGCGAGCGTCTTGATGCCGCGCGTGGTGAGGTACGCGTCGAACGGCCCCGAGACGGCACCGGCGGCGAACTGCAGGAACTGCGTCTTCTCGGCGAGCTCCGCGTCGGCGAAGGCGAGCGCCCCGCCGACGACGTCGCTGTGGCCGCCGAGGTACTTGGTCGCGGAGTGCACGACGACGTCGGCGCCGAGCGAGAGCGGACGCTGCAGCGCGGGCGAGGCGAAGGTGTTGTCGACGACGACGATCGCGCCGGCGGCGTGGCCGAGGCGGGCGAGGCCGGCGATGTCGGTGATGCGCAGCATCGGGTTGCTGGGGGTCTCGACCCAGACCATTCTCGGCGCGCGCTCCTCGATCGCGGCGGCCACGGCATCCAGGTCGCTCATGTCGACGACGCGCAGCTTCACGCCCCAGGGACCGAGGACGCGCGCGAGCAGGCGGTAGGTGCCGCCGTAGACGTCGTTGCCGAGCAGCACCTCGTCGCCGGGAACGAGGGCGGCGCGCAGCAGGGCGTCCTCCCCCGCGAGACCCGAGGCGAACGAGAGGGCGCGGACACCGCCCTCGAGCGCGGCGATCTGCGTCTCGAGCGCGGTGCGCGTGGGGTTGCCGCTGCGGCCGTACTCGTAGCCGCCGCGCAGGCCGCCGATCCCGTCCTGCGCATAGGTCGTCGAGACGTGGATCGGCGGGATGACCGCGCCGGTGGTCTCATCGGGCGCCTGGCCCGCGTGGACGGCGAGGCTGTCGAAGCCGCGGGCGGCGTCATGGGTGCTCATGCGGAGTGCTCCTCGGAGGGGGTGGGGATGAGGGATGCCGTGGGCTCGACGTCGTAGCCGTGCGCGCGCATCCACTCGTCGTCGAAGATCTTGCTGAGGTAGCCGCGCCCGTGGTCGGGCAGCACCACGACCATGACCGCGTCGGCGGGGAGGTCGCGGGCGACACGGAGGGCACCGACCACGGCCATTCCGCTGGAGCCGCCGACGAGCAGGCCCTCCTCACGGGCGAGACGGCGGGTCATGGCGAACGACTCCGCGTCGGACACGCGCTCGTACGCGTCGACGACGGTCGGGTCGAACGCGGGAGGCCAGAAGTCCTCGCCGACGCCCTCGACGTCGTACCCGTGGATGTCGCCGCCCGAGTAGATCGAGCCGACGGGGTCGACGCCGACGATCCGCACGGCGGAGCCCGCGACCTCGCGGAGGTACCGGCCGGTGCCGCTGATCGTGCCGCCCGTGCCGACGCCCGCGACGAAGTGCGTCAGCGCGCCGTCGGTGTCGTGCCAGATCTCGGGGCCGGTGGTCTCGTAGTGGCTGCGCGGGCCGTTCGGGTTGGCGTACTGGTTGGGCTTGAAGGCGCCCGGGATCTCGCGGACGAGCCGGTCGGACACGCTGTAGTACGAGTTCGGATCGTCGGGCTCGACGTTCGTGGGGGTCACCACGACCTCGGCCCCGTACGCCCGCAGGACCGCGCGCTTGTCCTCGGCGACCTTGTCGGGAACGACGAAGACGCACCGGTAGCCGCGCTGCTGCGCGACGAGCGCGAGGCCCACGCCGGTGTTGCCGCTGGTCGGCTCGACGATCACGCCGCCGGGCTGCAGCTGCCCGTCACGCTCGGCCGCGTCGATGATGTTGGCGGCGATGCGGTCTTTCGCCGACCCGCCGGGGTTGACGTACTCGATCTTCGCCAGGACCGTGGCGGCGATGCCGTCGGTCACGCGGGAGAGGCGGACGAGGGGGGTGTTGCCGACGAGGTCGGCGACGCTCTGGGCGTAACGCACGATGGCATCCTGAGGGGTTGGTGCGCCCGAGGGCGGGCGCTGCTGACGGGGTCGTCGAAAAGAACGCGGAACGCGTTCAGCGACAACAGCGACAGGTCAGCACGCGGCCAGCATACCCGACCCCGACCGCGGTCATGCGACCGCGCCCAGGAACTCCTCGAAGCTCTGGGCCGGCCGGCCGGTCACGCGCTCGACGTCGCCCGAGACGCCGGCCAGGTCGCCGCTCGCGATGGCGGTGTAGGTGCTCACCCACGCATCGACCTGCCAACGGGGAGCGCCGAACGCGGCGCGCGAGGCGTAGGCCTCGTCGACCGTCTCGTCGAGGAAGCGGACGGGGTGACCGCGCACGGCGGAGATCTTCTGCGCGACCTCCGCCATCGTCAGCGCCTCGGGACCGGTGAGGTCGTACGCGATGTCGGCGTGGGCGGAGGGATCGAGCAGCACCGACACGGCAGTGGCGGCGACGTCGGAACGCGACACGAGCGAGCAGCGACCCTCACCCGCGGGACCGCGGATGACGCCGTCGTCGCCCGCGAAGAGCTCCATCATGTCCATGTAGAAGTTGTCGCGCAGGAACGTCCAGCCCATGCCGGAGGCACGGATGATCTCCTCGGTGGCGGCGTGATCGCGGCCGAGCGTGAACACCGCGTCGGGGGCGGCGGCGAGGAACGACGTGTAGACGATCGAGCGGACACCCGCCGCGGCGGCGGCCTCGACGAACGTGCGGTGGTGTTCCACGCGGTCGGCGGTCTCGGAGGCCGAGACCATGAACAGCGTTGCGACGCCCCGCAGGGCCGCGCGGGCGGCATCCGCGTCCGAGTACCGTGCCACGTGCACCTCGGCGCCCTCGAGCGCAGGGGCGCGGGAGGCATCGCGCACCAGAAGACGCTGCGGGATGCCACGGGCGGCGAGGTCGCGGGCGACACGACCTCCCACGGCTCCGGTGGAACCGGTGACGGCGATGACAGGCGGCGTGGGCATTCGGCCTCCGGGGTGTGCGAGCGGTCCTTCCAGCGTATTGCGCGCGCCCTTCGTCGAGGCCGAGAAGATGTTCAGGAAGCGGGAGCCACCAGGCGCGCGACGCGCACCCGGACCGTCGCCGGAACGGTCGTCTCGTCGGTGCCGCGCACCGCGGCCGCCACGGCGGACGCGACGGCGACGGTGTCGTCCTGCGTCGAGACGCCGATGCACACCGTGATCGAACGTGCATCGTCGGCGTCGTCGACCGCGGCGAGCGCGCCCTCCCCGTCGACGACATGCTCGATCGCGCGTGCGACGACCGGACGAGCGGAGTACATCTCGCGCACACCCTCGGTGGCCGTGACGGCGAGGTCGATGCGCGGCGCGAGAGCGGCGGCGGTGATGTCGGTCATTCGTCTTCCTCTCCGTCGAAGTGGACGTCGCCCACGGTGACGTCCACCCTGCCCACGCGCAGGTCTCCGTGGCGTTCGATCGCGGCGCGGATACCCTCGCGCATCTCGTCCACGGCGGGGGTCATCGCGCGGCCGAAGCGGACGCTGACCGAGACACGGACATCGAGGGGCGCATCGGGCTCCGGCTGATGGAGGCGGACGCGGCCCACCAGGACACCGTCGACGTCGTCGCCGACCGCGCGGATGAGCTCGTACAGCGCGCCCTCGGTAACGACGATCTCGACGCCGTCGGCGGCCCGTACCAGGGGGATGTCCCGCCCGGCCCGGAACTCGCGCATGACCTCGCGCATGATCGAGTCGTACCAGGAGTCCGCCAGGGGTTCGGCGGCCTGCTCTTCGACGATCTCGCGAGAGAGCCGGCCCATCCGCTCCATGGATGCCAGGACGGCCTGGCACTCCGCATTGCGTTCGATCGCGGCGATGCGCGGAACGCGCCCTCGATCGAGGTAGGCGGAGAGATCCTCGAGCGAGTAGCCCGAGCCCCCGATGTCGTCGTTGTCGTCGCTCATCCCGTCACCTCCAGTCCTGCATGCGTTCCAGCACGATCTTGCGCGCCCGAGCCAGTCGGCCGCGGACGGTTGCCGCCGTCTCTCCGACCTCGACGGCGATCTCGTCGTAGCTGTGACCCCCCACCTCGCGCAGCACCCACACCACGCGCAGCTCTTCGGACAGCTCGGACAGCACTTTCTTCAGCGCGTCCATCTGCGACGATGCCACAACAGAGCGCTCCGGGTCGTCTTTCGCCGAGACCATCTGCTCGTCGATCTGGTCGGAGAGCTTCCGGGCGCGCAGGCGGTCCGTGGCTTTGCGCGACACGATCGTCGTCAACCAGCTGCGCACCTTCTCGGGATCGGTGAGGTCGGGCAGTCGCCGCCACGCTGTGATCAGGGCCTCCTGCACGCAGTCGTCCGCGTCGGCGCGCGAGCCCGTCAGCCGGGTGGCGAAGGCCACGAGGAACGGCGCGTGCCGCCGCACCAGCACGCCGAAGGCCAGCTGGTCGCCGTCGGCCGCCCGTGACGCGAGGAACGCGTCGGTGGCGGTGGACAAAGAGGGCATCGGGTTCCTGTCGGGTGTCGCGTGCGGATCCGGGGTGCTGGCGAGTCGGGTCCGTCCACATAGCGAAACACCTCGGACGAAAACCGGCCCCGGCGGTTGACTCGTGGGTGAATACATGTGAAGAATCTCCGCTTTCGCCTCGCGGCCCCGATGTCGGAGGGTGGCGGTACCGTCAGAGGTGCCCTCTTCGACTCCAAGGAGCCCCATGCGCATCGCCCTCACCGGCTCGTCCGGCAAGCTCGGCACGGTCGTCGCCCGCGAACTCCGCGCCGCCGGACACGAGGTCATCGGCCTCGATCTGCGCGGCGAGCGCGGACCCGGCTTCGTGCAGGTCGACCTCACCGACTACGGACAGGTGATCGACGCCCTCGCGGGAGTGAACGACCAGCACCAGGGCGTGGACGCGCTGGTGCACCTCGGCGCGATCCCGGCCCCCGGCATCCGCTCCGACGTCGCCACCTTCCACAACAACATGACCAGCACGTTCAACGTGTTCTGGGCGGCGGTGCGCCTCGGCATCCAGAGGATCGTGTACGCCTCGAGCGAGACCGTCCTGGGACTGCCGTTCGATGTGCCGCCGCCGTACATCCCCGTCGACGAGGAGTACGCACCCCGCCCCGAGTCGGTGTACTCGCTGGTCAAGACGCTCGAGGAGCGCCTGGCCGTCGAGCTGGTGCGCTGGAACCCGGAGCTGTCGATCACGGCTCTGCGCTTCTCGAACGTCATGGTCCCCGACGACTACGCGGAGTTCCCGTTCGACGACGACGCACGCACGCGCAAGTGGAACCTCTGGGGTTACATCGACGCGCGCGACGGCGCTCAGGCGATCGAGCGGGCCCTCGAGAACGCGCCGGCCGGTTTCGACCAGTTCATCATCGCGGCGGCCGACACCGTCATGACCCGGCCCAACGTCGAGCTCGTGGCCGAGGTGTTCCCGGGCGTCGAGACGCGGGGCGACCTGGGCGAGAACACGACGCTGCTGTCGATCGACAAGGCGCGACGTCTGCTCGGCTACGACCCGCAGCATTCGTGGCGGGACGGGCGCTGACGCCGGGAGTCGTCGTCGGAGTGCCACACTGAGTGCGTGACCCCTGCCGACCCCTCGACGAGGCCGACGGCGCCCGCGCGCCGCGGACGCCCCGGCTACGACCGTGACGGCCTTCTCGCGGTGGCGGTCCAGCTGTTCAACGAGCAGGGGTACGACGCCACGAGCGTCGCCGATCTGGCCCGTCGCCTCGGGCTGACCAAGTCGGCGCTGTACCACCACTTCTCCTCGAAGGAGGAGCTCCTCGCGGTCGCGCTCGAAGCGGCGCTGGGCGGTCTCGAGGCCGTTCTCGACCAGCCCGGCGCCCGCGAGGGCGCGGCATCCGATCGTCTTCGGTTCGTGCTCACGGGGGCGACGGACGTGCTCGTCGCCCAGCTGCCGGCGGTCACCCTGTTGCTGCGCGTGCGCGGGAACAGCGCTGTCGAGCAGGCCGCCCTGGAACGGCGTCGCCTGTTCGACCACCGCATCACCGCTCTCGTCGCCGAGGCGCAGGCGGAGGGAGGCGTGCGCGACGACGTCGACGCCGCGGTCGCCGCGCGCCTGCTTTTCGGCATGATCAACTCGGTCGTCGAGTGGTACCGCCCCGGCGGCAGCGTCGACGGCAACCGTCTCGGCCACGACATCGTGCGCATCGCGCTCGACGGCCTGCGCACCGCCTGACCACTCAGCCGCGTCTGTCAGACGACGGAGGGACCCCGCGCATCGCGCGAGGCCCCTCCGACGGCATCCGGGTCAGGCGTGCAGGTCGACGCCCTTCGTCTCTTTGATCATCGACACCGCGGCGAGCGACACCAGCGCCGCCACGGCGATGTACACGCCGATCGCCCACGAGACCCCGGTCGAACGCAGCAGCGCTTCGGCGATCATCGGGGCGAAGGCTCCGCCCATGATCGCGCCGAGGGCGTAGCCGATCGACACGCCGGAGTAGCGGACGTTGGCCGGGAACATCTCGGCGTACAGCGCCGCCTGCGGACCGTACGACAGACCGAGGCCGAGCGTCATGACGAACAGCGCCACGAAGTACCACACGATGTTGCCGGTGTCGATGAGGAACCACATCGGCACGGCCCAGACCGCGAGCAGCAGGTAGCCCAACTGGAAGGTGCGCACGCGGCCGAGGCGGTCCGACAGCCAGCCGCCCCAGAGGGTGAACCCGAGCCAGCCGAAGGATGCCAGCGTCGTGGCGAGCAGCACGGTCGGTCGCTCGAGACCCAGCACCGCGACGGAGTACGTCGAGAAGAAGGCGATGAGCAGGTAGCCCGCGGCGTTGTTGCCGATGAAGACGAACGCCGTGAGCGCGACCTGACGCCAGTTCTTGCGGAAGAGCTGGCCGAGCGGAGCCGAGGACTCCTTGCGGCGACGGACGAGGTCCTCGAAGACCGGGCTCTCCTCCACGGCGCGACGGATGATGTAGCCGACGATGATCAGCACGATCGAGAACAGGAACGGCACGCGCCAGCCCCACTCGAGGAAAGCCTCCGACGACATCGACGACGTGAGGATCCACAGCGTGGCGGTGGCGAGGATCATGCCGACCGGGACGCCGATCTGCGGGAACGCGCCGAAGTAGCCGCGGCGGCCCACCGGGGCGTGCTCGACCGACAGCAGGGCGGCCCCGCCCCACTCCCCGCCGGCCGAGAAGCCCTGCAGCACGCGCAACAGGATCAACAGGATGGGCGCTGCGACGCCGATCGCGGCGTAGGTGGGGAGCAGACCGATGAGGGCGGTCGAGACGCCCATCATGATGAGCGTGAGCACGAGCATCTTCTTGCGTCCGAGGCGGTCGCCGAGGTAGCCGGCGACGACGGCGCCCAGGGGCCGGAAGAGGAACGAGATGCCGATCGTCGCCCAGGACAGCACCTGCGCGATGGACGGGTCGGACTCGGACAGGGGCGCGAGGAACAGGGGCGCGAGGACGAGCCCGGCCGCCTGAGCGTAGATGAAGAAGTCGTACCACTCGATCGAGGTTCCGACGAGGGTACCGGCGAGGACGCGCCGCTCTTCTCGTTTCAACCCGGTCGAGGAGGGGGATGCCGAGGTCTGGGTGGCCATGAGAACTCCGTCGTTCTGTGGGGCGAGGAAAACACTCGGAAGCACTATTACCAACCGAGCGTTCAGTAATAGTGTCAGAGGAGCGCTCCCTCGACAAGTGCGCCCGCGGAAGGAGTCCCATGACGACCTGGACGATCGTGCCCGGCGCCCTCGATGAACGCCTCGGCATCACCGTGACGGAGCAGTCTGCCGAGAGGGTCGTGGCATCCCTCCCCGTGGTGGGCAACACGCAGTCGCTCGGACGGCTGCACGGCGGGGCGACGGCCGCTCTCGCCGAGGCGGTGGGGTCATGGGCCGCGATGATCCACGCCGCAGGATTCGGGAAGGTCTGCGTCGGCGTCGACCTCAACATCACCCACCACCGCGGCGCGCGCGACGGCCGCATCCACGCGGTCGCCACCCCCGCGCACCGCGGTCGCCGCATGGCGACGTACGACATCCGCGTGACCGACGACGACGACCGCCTCATCGCGACGGCACGCATCACCAATCTCCTCGTCGACCCGGAGTGACCGCGCGGGCACCCGCCGGCGGAAACGCTCTCCGCCCTCTGGCATCCTGGATGCCGTGACGAAGATCCGAGGGAGTGCACCGCCCCCATGCGGCGCACTCCCTCGCCCGTCGAGTTCCATCCCGAACATCTCTCGACGGGCGTATGGGTATCGTCTCGAAGCCGGAGACGACACCCACCCCCGACAAGGTGGTGTCATCCGGGACGCATTCCTTACACGGACGCCGGAATCTTTTTCCCGCCGTCGCCGCGTAAGGATCGGCGCCCGCTCGACACAGCCTCTGCGAACACGCGAAAACACACGCCGGTGATCGATGAGACGGAATTCGTGGCGCTCTTCCGCGAGCACCACAACGCCGTTCGGCGATTCATCGAGCGGCGCGTATCGGATCGCGAGGCCGCCGCCGACCTCACGATGGACTGCTTCGAGATCGCGTGGCGCAAACGCGATCCCCGGGACCCGTTCGGGTTGCCGTGGCTGTACCGCACGGCGCGGAACCTCATCGCGAACGAATATCGGCGCCGAGAGCGGGAGGGGGCATTGTGGACGCACATCGAGGACCGCGTGCGCTCTCTGGCGAGCGAAGCCGAACCCGCGATGGCGCAGCGCCTCGTCGAAGCCATCCGCGGCCTCCCCGAGCGCGAGCGCGAGATCCTCTGGCTGACCTACTGGGAAGAGCTGTCGGCCGCCGAGGTCGCCCTGGTCTTGGAGATGAACACCGGCGCGGTGTGGACGCGACTCAACCGCGTGAGAGCGCGGCTGCGGCCGCTGCTCGACACCGGCGTCGTCCACGCGGAGGGGGTGAGCGATGACCGACGATGACCTCGAGCGCGCGCTGCGCCGGATGGACCCCGCCGAGACCCCGCTCGACGCGCCCCTCCCCCTCGACGCCGAACGGCGCCTGCGGCAGATCCTCGACCGCCCGCCCGTCCGCCGTCGCCCTCACGCGTGGGCGTGGACGTCGGCCGCCGCCGTCGTCGTGCTCATCCTGACGATCGTCACCGGAGTGCTGTGGATGCCGGGGTCCTCGGCATCCGCTCTCACTCCCAAGCCCCTCGTCTACACCCCCACCCCGGGCGGTGCCGCCGAGGTCATCACGGAGGCGCAGGCGCGGCTCGCCTCCGACGACGCAGGGCCTGCCGCGGAGCGCCGCTCCCTGTCGCTCGGCTGGTACTTCAGCGCCTCACCCGACGGGGCCGAGGCGACCGTGTTCCGGCGTGAATGGGTCGACCTGAGATGGAACGAGGACTTCTCCGGGTCGGTGGTCACCACGGCGGCCGAGGCGACCGATGCCGACGGTGACACCGTGCCGAACGTCGATCCCGCCCCGGGCACGGTGGTCGGAGAGCTGCGCTACGTGCGCAACCAGTTCCGCCCGCTGTCGCCTCAGCCGCCGGACCCGTCGGCCGACGGCATGCGAACGCTGCTGACGACGGCAACGGGTGCCACCGGCACCCTGAGCGCCGGCGATGCGATGGTGGGGGCGCGCAGCATCCTGGGCGAATGGACGCTGGACGACGCCCAGCAGGCCGCGCTCCTGGATGTCATCGCCGCCTCGCCCGGCCTGCGGGTCCTCGGAACCACGCAGGACCGTCTCGGTCGGGAGGTCGTCGGCCTGGCCGGCACCCCCTCCTCGACCACGAACACCGCTGTGACGCTCCTGCTGTCGGCGGACACCGGGAGGATCGTCGGGTTCGAATCGGCGCTGATCGACGCCGACACCGATCTCGACCTGCCCGGCGGGTCGCTGACCGAGTACGCCCTCTGGGACGTGCAGGACCGACAGGACGCGCCCCGGTGAGCCGCAGCCCTACCGCCCCCGTGACCGGCGCACTTCGACGCCGCTGAGCACCGCGGCGGCCGCCGAGAAGACGACCGACACCGCGAGCGCCACGGTCAGCGCATCGGCGAACACGCTCGGGTCGGGGGCTGGAGACCCCGGTCCGGCGGCGCGCGCCGTTCCCGCCAGCACGAGCACGAAAATCGTGCCGAGAACCGTCTGCCCGATCGAGGCACCGACCCGCTGCGCGGTCTGCACGACCCCGCCGGCGACGCCGCCGCGCACGGGATCGACCTCGGCGAGGGTCAGCGTCTGGTTCGGCGTCACGATCGACCCGCCGGCGACGCCCAGGACGAAGAGCGGCACGCACAGGCGCAGGATCACACCCGTCGGATCGGTGTCCCCGGGCGCGGCCTGGACGACGAGACCGAGCACGATCGTGACGAGCGTGAAGACGGACACCGCTCCGAGCAGGAGAGGCCTGCCGATCCGCGAGACGAAACGGCCGGCGATGGGCGCCCCGAAGACCGTGCCCACGGCGTAGGCCGTGACCCCGAGGGCCGACTGCAACGCGGTGAACCCCAGACCCTCCTGGTAGTAGAGCGCGAGCACGAGCGGAATGCCGGTGTTGCTGCAGAAGAACACCACCGCGAAGACCACCCCGATCACGAACGACCGCGTGCGGAACAGGCGCAGGTCCACCAGGGGTGCGGCATCCGCTCGCGTCAGCCGAGCCTCGTGCCGGACGAAGGCGACGAGGAGTGCGGCCGCCGGAAGGAGCAGGAGGAGAGTCACGGGACCTCCCGCCTGGCCGGTCTCGACGATCGGGAACAGCAGGCACAGCAGTCCCGCTCCGAGCAGGACGACCCCACGCAGATCGAGCCGACGCCCCGCGGCCTGCGCCACCGGGGTGTCGGCGGCGACCCAGCGCCGTGCGAGCAGCACCGCCGCGATCCCGACGGGCACGTTGATGAAGAACACCAGACGCCAGCCGTCGTCTTCGCCGCCCACCGCGATCAGCAGGCCCGCCACGACCGGGCCCAGAGCGGTGCCCGCGCCCACGGTGAGGCCGAGCCGCCCGAAGGCCCTGCCCCGCTCGAGCGGGGGGAACGCGTTCTGGATGAACCCCGACACCTGTGGGCCGATCATGCCGCCGAAGATCCCCTGGACGACGCGCGCCGCGATGAGCACCTCGGGCGTCGGGGCAAGTCCCACCAGGGCGCTCGCGACGACGAAGCCGAGCATCGACACGACGAACATGCGCCGACGCCCGCGGCCGTCGCCGAGCCGACCGCCGATCACCGGCACGAGCCCGAAGGCCAGGACGTAGCCCGTGACCACCCACTGCAGTTCGCTCGCCCCGGCCCCGGTCGACCGTCCGATCGAGGGGAGGGCGACGTTCGTGACGCTGAGGTCGAGGAGTGACGCGAACTGGCCCATCAGCAAGACCGCCAGCGCGCGCCACCGGCGTGGATCCGCCGACACCGTCATCGGTCGGGAAAGCCCAGGGTCGAACCCGTCGACCCCTCGGTGGGACACGGTGTCATTCGCGCCTCCCTGAGACGTGGGTCCAGGCTCCGTCCGCCCACGGGTATCGGAGCACCCGCGACGTCAGACCTTGCGGGATGAGCGCGGCGAGCTGTAGCGCCAGACCTGCACGAGGAAATTGACCAGAGTGATCACCACGAGCATGCCGATGACGGTGAAGGTGATCGACGATGACGAGTGGCCCTGGAGAAGGCCGATGACGACGTACACGACGCTCGCGATCACCGCGGTCAGCAGGCTGTACAAGAACATGCGGAGCTTCGTGGGGGCAGGCGCAGTGGGGGTCATCGGTTCTCCTCGAAGCGAGTCGGACGGCACATACTGCCGACACTAGGGGACACGGCACCCCCGCGGTCGCCCACCATCGCCGACGGCCGCCTACCGCCAGGGGCGGGCCGCGCGACGCCGCCAGTATTCGTCGGGATCGCGCGCCCACCGGCCGAGCGTCTCGACATCGATCTCGCGCGGCGCCGCCGCGGCACCCCGGCGAAGCTGCGGGATCGTCGCCGCGCCGCTGAGCACCACGCCCGCCCATGGCTGCGCTCGGGCGACGCCGAGAGCCAGCGACGCTCCGTCGAGCCCCTCCGCGAGGTCCGCGAGGTCACCGTGGGGTTCGAGCCGGGCGAGCTCTCCCCCGGCCAAGGCCTCCTTGACCACCACCGTCCAGCCCGCCGCGTGGACTCGGGCCAACGCCGGCGCCGCCGCCTGCTCCCGCAGGTTCCACGTGGCCTGCACGACCGAGAAGGGACTGTCAGGGAGCTGCCGCGCGGCGTCGATGACGTCTCCCTGATGCGGACCGCTGGTCGAGAGCCCCACCCGCACTCCCCTCGCGGCGATCTCGCGGAGGCGAGCGAGAACGGCAGAATCCCCGAGCGCGGGACTGTCCGGCGTCACCGAGTGGACGAGGTAGTAATCCGGCGCCGACCCGAGCGCGGCGAGAGTCTCGGGCCACTGCCTCTCGAGCATCGCGGCGGAGTGCTCTTTGTGCTCGTGCACGGTGGCATCCATTCGCCATCCGCCGACATACTCGTAGCCCCACTTCGACCCGATCGTCAGCGCGGCGCGACGCTCCGGATGCGCGGCGAGCCACGATCCGAGGAAGCTCTCGGCATACCCGTAGGACCGCGCGGCATCGACGTACCGGATGCCGAGCGCCCACGCCTCATCGAGCAGCGCGTGCGTGCGCTCGCGCATCGCCTCGACCGAGCGCCCATCGCCTTCGCCCAGGTCGAGGTCGCGATCCGTGGTGATGTAGGCCGGGCGACCGACCGCCGCGAGCCCGAGTCCGAGGCGGGCGGTGGGCGAGACGGCATCGGGCATGACTCGACGGTAGCCGTCCGAACGATCAGCCGGTGGCGAAACCGCCGTTGCTCGACAGCAGCTGCCCGGTGATCCAGCCGCCCCGGTCCGAGAGGAGGAACCGCACGAGATCGGCGATGTCGTCGGGGGTCCCGAGGCGCCCGGCCGGGGTGGCATCGGTCGTCCACCGTCGGATCGCGTCGTCCATCCAGCCGGTGTCGATCGGACCCGGGTTGATGACGTTCGAACGGATGCCGCGATCGGCGAGCTCGACGGCGGCGGCGATCACGATGCGATCCAGGGCGCCTTTGCTCGCCCCGTACGGCAGGTTGTGCGCGGTGTGGTCACTGGTCAACGCCACGATCCGCCCCGTGGCGGCGGTCTCGCCGGTCACCGGGAACTGCTCGGCGAAGGCGCGGATGAGCAGCCAGGACGCACGGGCGTTGACCGCGAAGTGCCGGTCGAACGCGGCGAGGGAGGTGGTGAGGAGGGAGCTGTCGACGCTTTCGCAGTGCGACAGGACGAGGGCGTCGACACGACGGTCGATCGCGGCGAAGAGGGCCTCCGGGGTCGCCGGATCGGCGAGGTCGGCCTCGTGCAGCGTCACCCGGACGCCGTGCGAGCGGCACTCGGCGGCGATGGTCTCGGGGTCATCCGCCCCGCGCTCGAGCCCGATCCGATCGTCGTAGGGACGCCAGAAGGAGAGGGCGAGATCCCAGCCGTCCGCGGGCCAGGCCGCGCGCGAGGCCCGCGCCGATCGAACGACGACGGCCGACACCGGTGAGCAGGGCGAGGCGAGAGGTCATGCGCCCCATCCTGCCGGAGGGAGGGCACTCATGCCCGGGCGGGATGCGCCCCCACGTTCTCGGACTCCTCGCCTTCGGCGATCACCACGAGCTCGAGCGCGGCGAGGTACATCTCGAGCTGCTTGGCGAAGACCTCGCGGTAGTTCATCATCGCGAGGTCCGCCTTCGCGGCTTCCGCGTGCGGGTACTGCGACGGGTCCGTCGGCGCGTAGACCTGGATCCACCCGTCGGCCACCTCGCGCGAGCCGGTGTTGACCAGCCGCGCACCGTAGGCCGACGCGGTACCGAGCACCATCTGCGTGTACACCTGGTACTGCATCACGGCGGGGCGACCACGCAGGCCCGCGACCGCCATCGCCCGCAGGATCCACTCGACGGCGCGCAGCTCGTTGATGCTGTTCGCGACCATGAGCAGCGTCACGGCCGCGGCAGCAGGGTGGGCCTCCGCGGTCCGCCAGGCCCGCCACGCCAGCTCCGTCAGGTCTGCGCGCCAGTCGTCCGTGGGCTCGTAGCCCTCGAGCGAGATGCCGTCGAGACGGTCGGCGAGAGCGAGCAGCAGGTCCTCTCGACTGGCGAAGTGCCGATACACGGCCGTGGGAGACGACTTCAACTCCGCGCCGAGACGCGAGAACGTGAGAGCGGACTCCCCCTCGCCGTCCATGAGGCGCAACGCGGCGTCGACGATCTCGGCGCGACTGAGCGAACCGCGCTTGCGGCGCGTCCTCTTCTCTTCGGCCATGCTGCCCCCGATCTCACCATGGGCGTCGACGGGTCTCGTCGCCGCCCCAACGAGTGAAGACAGAAGACTATCCCGTTCACGAACTTCCCTGGCCCCGTGATTCCGGGGGCGTACCCAGCCTGGCCACGGCGGAGGGAGCGCCCCCGTCGCCGTTGTTTCCCGCGCGGACGGCCTTTGTTACGAGTTAGTGAATGCTGTTGACTACTTCATCCACTATGGACATACTCGGGGTCACCGCGCAACGAAGCGCACCGATTGACAGCCCGGAGGAACCGATGGCTCCCGCTCCATCCCTGCGTTACTGCTTCACCGTCACCGCTCATGTCGCTCCCGGCATCCCGCTCGAAAAGCAGGGCGACGACGTGCTCGAGTTCATCCCCCTCACCGGCGGACCCGTCACCGGGGAGGTCACCGGCGAGATCGTGCCCGGCGGCGGCGACTGGTGCCTCGTGCGCGCCGACGGCACCTTCGACGTCGAAGCCCGTTACCTCATCCGCACCACCGACGGCGACGTCATCGACGTCTACAACGTCGGGGTCGTCCGCGCGCCCGAGGGCGGCGACGTCTACTTCGAGAGCACGCCCCGGTTCCGCACCGTCGCCCCGCACCTGCAGTGGCTGACGCGATCGATGTTCGTCGGCCGCGCCACCGCGAACCCCCACGACACGACCATCGAGATCTTCGAGATCGCCGACTGAGCCCGACCCGACCCGCGCACCACCCGAGAGGCAGACCATGAGAACCCGGCACGGCGTCATCGCCGCAACCCTCGCCCTGACCGTCGCCTTCGCGACGGCCGGCTGCACGACGACCGGTGGCGACTCCGCCGCGTCGACCGACACGATCCGCACGACCATCGACATCCCGGCCACCTTCGACCCGACGCTCGCCACCTCGCTCCCCGACTTCCTCCTCGCCCGCACGTCCTACGACACCCTCGTGCGCCGCGACGCGGGCGGTCTGGTTCCGGGCCTCGCGACGAAATGGACGGCGACGCCGACGCAGGCCGTCTTCACGGTTCGAACGGATGCCACGTGCTCCGACGGCACGAAGATCACCCCCACGATCGTCAAGAACTCTCTCGACTACTTCGCCCGCCCGAACAGCGGGTCGACGCAGGTCGTCTACACCTTCGGTCCCGGTAACACCCCCACGATCACCGCGGACGACGCCGCCGGCACCGTCACGGTCGACATCACCACCCCGTGGCCGTACATGGTGGACGCGATGTCGGTCTCGAGCAGCGGCATCATCTGCCCCGCCGGTCTCGCCGACCCCGCCGGTCTCGCCGCGGGCACGGTCAAGGGCAGCGAGTCGGGCCCCTACGCGCTGAAGACCTTCCAGCCCGGGGTGAGCTACGACTACACGCTGCGCGACGACTACTCCGCGTGGCCGACGTGGACGAGCACCGTCGCCGGCTCCCCCGCGAAGAACCTCACGTACACGGTGTCGCCGGACTCCACGGCCACCGCGAACCTCATCCTCGGCGGCCAGCTCGACATCGGCAAGATCCAGGCCACCACCCGCGACCGTTTCCAGGGCCAGACCGGGTACGACGTCACCGTCAACCCGTTCTCGGACAGCTACCTGATCTTCAACGAGCGCGAAGGCAGCCCCTTCGCCGACGAGGCTCTGCGCAAGGGCGTGATCCAGGCGATCGACCGCTCCATGTACGGCAACGTCACCTCGCAGGACACCGGGAAGGTGCTCACTTCGCTCGGCGCGGACAGCGTCTCGTGCGTGAGCGGGTCGAAGGTCGACATCCCCTCGCAGGACGTGGCCGCGGCCACCACAGCCCTGTCGGGGACGAAGATCCGCCTCGTCGCGCCGACCATCATCGGTCCCGCAGGTGCCGGCAACGAGTACATCGCCGAGGCGCTGCGCGCCGCCGGTGCCGAGGTCGACCTCACCAACACCGACGTGGGCAGCTGGATCACCACGGTGGTCGCCAAGCCCGGCGACTGGGACATGACGGTCTTCGCCGACCTGAACTTCCTCGGCTCGCTCGCCAGCCCCCTGTTGAACCTCACCGGCCCCACGATCGACGCGGGCGGCACGAACTACGGCGCCGTCGCCAACCCGACCGCCGAGACGAGCTTCGCGGCCGCCAACGGCGCCACCGACGAGACCGCGCGCTGCGCCGCCCTCGACGAGACGGTCCAGGCGCTGGTCAGCCGCTCCGACACCCTGCCCCTGCTCAACGACGCGTTCATCTACGCCTCGCGTCCCGGCTTCACCGTGCAGATGCTCGGCGGAGCGCTCGACGACCCCCTCTTCCGTATCGCGCAGTAACCCCACCAGGGATGCCGGTCCGAGCGGTCCGGCATCCCGAAAGGACCCCTGATGATCTCCTCCTCCACCTCCGCCACCGAGCTCGCCCGGCAGATCCGCTCCGGTGAGGTCTCGGCCGTCGAAGCCGCTCAGCACTACCTCGACCGTCTCGACGCCGTGAACCCCGCCGTGAACGCGATCGTGTGGATCGACCGCGACGACGTCCTCCGCCGTGCCGCCGCGTCCGACGACCGGATCCGCCGCGGAGACACCTCTCGCCCCTTCGAGGGCGTGCCGATGCCGATCAAAGACCTCGTCGCCGTGCGCGATCAGCCCCTCACCTACTCGTCGATGGCCGTCGAAGAGCGTCCGGCCGAAGCCAACGAGATCACCGTCGATCTCATCGAAGAGGCCGGCTTCGTGCTGTTCGGCCGTTCCAACAGCCCCGAATTCGGCGCCCTGACCGCCACCGAGAACGCCCGCCACGGCAAGACCCGCAACCCCTGGAACCTCGACTACACCTCCGGCGGATCCTCGGGCGGCGCCTCGGCCGCGGTCGCCGCCGACATCGCACCGATCGCCAACGCGTCCGACGGGGGCGGCTCGATCCGCGTGCCCTCGGCCGCCACGGGCCTGGTCGGCCTCAAGCCCAGCCGCGGTCGCATCCCCAACGACATCCGCTCGTGGGAGCACTCCACCACCGAGGGAGCCATCACGCGCACGATCGAAGACGCGGCCGGTGTCCTCGACGCCCTGGCCCGCCTCGACCCGCTCGGGTGGTACTCGGCACCGGCGCCCGCCCGGCCCTACCTCGACGAGATCCGCACCGACGGCCCCCGGTTGCGCGTCGGTCTGCTGCTCGAGGCGCCCACCGGCGTCGACGTGCACCCCGAGAACCGCGAGGCGGCTCTCGTGACCGCCCGCGCCCTCGAGGCGCTCGGGCACCACGTCACCCCCGTCTCGCCGTTCCTCTTCACGGAGCGGGCCACGCGCGGTTTCGCCGACCTCATCATCAGCGCGTCGACCTGGGCGTCGCCGATCGAGGATGCCGACAAGCTCGACACCTACATCCGGTACCGCTACGACCGAGCCGCGTCCTTCCACGCGGGCGAGTACGCCGAGATCGCCACCCTGCTGCAGCTCGAGACCCGCCGGGTCAACGCCCAGTGGGGCCGCGACTTCGACGTCCTCCTCACCCCGACCACCGCGGTGCCCACCCCGCTCGTCGGATCCGTGTACGACGAGGCGAACAACGACCCCGCAGGCGAGCGCCTGACGGAGTTCTCGACCATCTCGTTCACGGCGTTCTGCAACATCGCGGGCCTTCCCGCCCTGTCGCTGCCCGTGCACACCGGATCGAACGGGATGCCGCTGGGCGCCCAGCTCGTGGGGGCGCCCTACGACGAGGCCACCCTGCTGCGCCTCGGCGCCGAGCTCGAGCCGGTCTTCGACTGGCAGCACCGTCAGGCCCCCCTCGCGCGCGGTGTCGTCCTGACCGGGACCACGGCGGACTGATGTCCGGCGTCGATCTCTCGGTGATCGCCGAGGCTCCCGCTCCGCCGGCTCGCCGGCGGGGCGGGGGCAGCGGGTGGGGGGCCTTCGCCCTCCGCCGCCTCGGCGGGCTCGTGCTGTCGCTCGGATTGCTGGTGCTGCTCACCTTCCTGATCGTCCCGCTCATCCCCGGCGATCCCGCCGTCGCGATCCTCGGGCCCAACGCCTCGGCGGACGCCGTGGCGGCGCTGCGCGAACGTCTCCACCTGAACGACCCGCTCCCCGTGCAGTTCCTCGACTACCTGCGCGGTCTCGTCACTCTCGACCTGGGCCAGAGCTTCCGGTACAACACCCCCGTCACCACGACCATCGCCACGAAGCTCCCGTACACGGCCACGACCGCGATCGGCGCGATCATCGTCGTGATCCTCGTGGCCATCCCGGTCGGCATGACCATCGGGGTGCTGACCCGCAGCGGCCGTCGCCCGTGGCTCTCCGTCGGTTTCGGGACGGTCGCGGGCTTCTTCGCCTCCTTCCCCGCCTACGTCGCCGGCACGCTGTTCGTCGTCGTCTTCGCGATCTGGCTGAAGGTTCTGCCCGCGGGCGGGGCCGCGACCTCGAACGCCTACATCCTCCCGATCGCCGCTCTCGCCCTCGGTCCGACCTTCGCGGTCGCGCGCGTCGTGGTGCAGGAGACGTACGCCGTGCTGCACCAGGACTACATGCGCACGGCCCGCGGCCGTCGCCTGAGCGCGGCCCGCCTCTACGTCCGGCACGCCCTGCCGAACCTCATGGCCAGCACCCTCACCCTGACCGGCCTCATCCTCGCCAGCATGCTCGGCGGCGCCATCGTCATCGAGACGGTGTTCAGCCTCCCCGGGCTCGGACTCGAGGTCGTGCAGGCGATCATCTTCCGCGACTTCCCCGTCATCCAGGGGATCGTCCTGACGGTCGGCACGCTCGCCATCCTCATCAACCTGCTGATCGACGTGATCCTCGGCCTCATCGATCCGCGCACCCTGGGAGGACCGACGCATGTCTGACCGCCGCCGCCGCATTCCGGCATCTCTCATCGCCGGTGCGCTCATGCTCGCCGTGCTCGTCGTCATCGCGGTGATCGCCCCGCTCGTCTGGGGCCCGAGCGCCACGACCGTCACGGCCGACACCCGGATGCCGCCGTCCGCCGCGCACCTGCTCGGCACCGACGACCTCGGCCGAGACGTCCTCGCGCGCACCCTCGTCGCGACCCGGCTGACCCTGCTCATGGCCGCCGCGGCGACCGCCGGCTCCGTGATCCTCGGTGTGCTCATCGGCGGACTCATCTGGGTCGGACGTCGTCGGGTACGCGACGTGGTGCTGCGCGTCATCGACTCGACCGTCGCGTTCCCCTCGCTGATCCTCGCCCTCGTGATCGCGGCGATCCTCGGCGCGGGCACCGTCCCGGCGATCGTGGCGATCGCGATCGCGGGCGTTCCGAGCTTCGCGCGCATCACCTCGAACATGACCGGCTCCGTCGCGACCCGCGACTTCGTCGGCACCGCGCGCCTGCTCGGAGTCCCCCGCCTGCGCTTGTTCAGCCGCCACCTGCTGCCGAACATCTCCGGGCCCCTGCTGGTCCTCATCGCCTCGAGCTTCGCGCTGACCCTGCTCGACATCTCGAGCCTGTCGTTCGTGGGCCTCGGCGTGCAGAGCCCCGAGTTCGACTGGGGGCGTCTGCTCAACGAGGGCCTCCCCGCCGTCTACTCGCAGCCGATGCAGGTCGTCGGTCCGTCGGTGATGCTCGTCTTCACCGGTGTCGCCGCGATGCTCACCGGCGACGGCCTCGCCGTCTGGCTCGACCCGCGCAGCTCGCGTGGACCGCGGTCGACCGCCGCGCGACGCACCCCCCGCGGCGCCTCGGTGAACCCCGACGCGCTCGTCGAGGTGCGCACCCTCACCGTGACGGCCCCGAGCGGCAAGACGCTCGTCGACGGCATCGCGTTCGAGATCGGCCGGGGCGAGATCCTGGGCCTCGTCGGCGAGTCCGGCTCGGGGAAGTCCATGACGGCGATGTCCCTCGCGCGGTTGCAGGCCGATGGGGTGCGCGTGGATGCCGAGCTCCTGCGCCTCGACGACCTCGATCTCCTGTCGCCCGGGCACCGTTCGCGCCTCGCGCGCGAGATCGGGCTCGTCTACCAGGACCCCGGATCGACGTTCAATCCGGCACTCCGGATGGGCGCGCAACTCACCGAGGTGGCCCGCGTGCACCTCGGCCTCTCCCGCCGTGCCGCGCGCGACACACTGCGCACCGGTCTGGGCGAGATGCGGATCCGCGAGCCGCAGACGGTGATGGGACAGCATCCCTTCCAGCTCTCCGGCGGCATGCTGCAGCGCGCGACGATCGCCGGCTCCCTGGTGACCGACCCCGCGCTGCTGATCGCCGACGAGCCGACCACCGCTCTCGACGTCACCGTGCAGGCCGACGTCCTCCGGCAGCTCAAGCGCCTGAACCGCGACCACGGAACCGCCGTGCTGTTCATCTCGCACGACATCGGCGTGGTCGAGGCGCTGTGCGATCGTGTGCTGGTGATGCGCGGCGGCGAGATCGTCGAGCGCCTGACCGCCGAGCAGCTGCGTCGCCGCGACGTGCAGCACCCGTACACGCGGGCCCTGCTCGCCGCGACCCCCACCCTTCGCACCGTCCCCCGTGCCGTCGAGGAGGCGCACCGTGTCTGACACCCCTCTGCTGCGCATCAGCGACCTCGCGGTCGATCTGGGCCATGGCATCCGGAGCACCCGCGTGCTCCACGGCGTCGACCTGCGCGTCGACCGCGGGCGCACGATCGGCGTCGTCGGCGAGTCGGGCTCGGGCAAGTCGACGCTGGCGAAGACGATCGTGGGGCTGCACCGGGTCGCCGGCGGGTCGGTGGTGTTCGACGGGACCGAGCTCGCGTCCGCTCCGCGCGCGGTCCTCGGGGCCGTGCGCCGACGGGTGCAGTACATCCCGCAGGATCCGTTCTCGTCCCTCGACCCGCGCCGCACGATCGGGCAGACGCTCGCCGAAGCGATCGATCCGCGGGGCGCGAGCCTGCGGCGCCACCGGGCGCGGATCGTCGAGGCCTTGGCATCCGTCGCCCTGGGTCCGGATGCCGTCGACCGCTACCCGCATGAATTCTCGGGCGGTCAGCGCCAGCGCATCGCGATCGCCCGGGCGCTCGTCGTCGACCCCGATGTGATCGTCGCGGACGAGATCACCTCGGCGCTCGACGTGTCGACCCAGGCGGAGATCCTCCAGCTCCTCGGGCGCTTGCGCGACGAGCACGGGCTCACGATGCTGTTCATCTCGCACAACCTCGCCGTCGTCGAGGAGCTCTGCGACGAGGTGGTCGTGCTGCTGCACGGCCGGATCGTCGAGCAGGGGCCGATCGAGGAGGTGTTCGCCACCCCGCGCGACGACTACACGCGGCGGCTGCTGGAGTCGGTCCCGGGAGGCGCGGCGTTCGACATCTCGGCGCCCGTGGTGACGGCCGCGGTGCGGACGGTGGCGACGGGGCGGAAGGGGCTGCGGCGCTGACCCCCTCGAAGTCGGGATTGAATGGAAGCTCCGAGCACGACGGGAGCGCACGACCATGACGTACGGGGACCTCCGCGACGACGCCCAGCCCATCTGCCCGTCGTGCGGCATCACGATGCATCCGCTGATCGACGAGGGCATCGAGGCCGACGAGTGCCGCGACTGCGGGTTCCGCCTCGCCTGGGCGGACGGAGGCGGGGCGGACGGCGACGACGACGGGTGGTGAACCGTGAGTTCCCGCGGACGCGACCAGCCGCCGCGCGGCTTGCTACGGTGGGGGCGGCCGAGGAGGCGCGGATGCTCAAGGAACGAACCGCTGTCGGACCGTGCACCGCATGGCCGGAGGACAGCGCCTTCATTCGGGAGGTGCTGGACCGCATCGGCGACAAGTGGACCGTGCTCGTCCTCAGCACATTGGGTGATCGGACGCTTCGCTACTCGGATCTGCTGGCCAGCATCCCGGGGGTCTCGCAGCGCATGCTGACGGTGACGCTGAAAGCGCTCGAGCGTGATGGCCTCGTGGTGCGTCAGGCGTACGCGGAGGTGCCGCCGAGGGTCGAGTACCACGTGACCGAGCTCGGCGACTCCCTTCAGCGCGCCGTCATGCAGCTCGCGCAATGGGCCGCGGAGAATCACACCACGGTCGCGGCGAGTCGAGCCCTTCACGAGCGGGTCGGTGTCGGCAGGGCGCGATCCCGGGGCGACGACGGCTGACCCTCCCGTGGCGTCCCGGAGGCGCCACGCCGTGCACAGATCCTCCCCTCCGCCAGGCACTCGAAAGTGCCTTTTGTAGGCGTCTTCAAACAGTCCGATCATGTTGTTACGCACTGATAGTGAGGTAAGCGCATGACCGACGACACCGTGTTCGATTCGTCCCGCCCCGTCCTGATCGAGGTATGGACCGACCTGGGTTGCCCGTGGTGCTACGTCGGCAAGCACCGACTCCAGGCGGCGATCGCTCAGCGCCCGGATGCCGACCGGTTCGAGCTGCGTCTGCGCTCGTTCGAGCTGAACCCCGGCGCGCCGACCACTCCCGAAACGATCGAGAGCGCCTTCCTGCGCTCACACGGGGGCACGGCGCAGGTCGTGGTCCAGGCGGAGCGGCGGATCCAAGCCCTCGCGCAGAGCGAGGGTCTGGCCTTCTCACTCGACAGGCTGAACGCGAACACGTTCGACTTCCACCGCGTGTTCCAGTTCGCGCAGGAGCAGGGCGTCGGGATCGAGTTCTTCTCGCTCGTGCAGGACCGCTACTTCGCCGGTGACCTCAACCCGTTCGCTCCGGACGCCCTCGCGGCGGCGGGTGCCGAGGTGGGCCTTTCCGAAGACCGCGTGCGCGAGGTCCTCTCCGGAGACGAGTACGCGGCAGCCGTCCGCGAAGACGTCGAGGAGGGGCGCCGTCTGGGCGTGCAGGGCGTTCCCTTCACCGTGTTCGACCGTCGGCTGGCGGCATCCGGTGCGCAGTCCGTCGGCGGCTACGCACAGGCGCTCGCGCAGACCGTCGCGCAGGCCCCGGCGGGTGCGGCATGAGCGGCGGATTCGACCGCCCGCTCTTTCTTCAGCCCGTCGGCGAGGGTGACGCGGCGTCCTGCGATCCAGAATCCGGCGGGCTCTGCGCCCTCCCCGGAGCAGACCCGCCACGGACTCGTCGCCCGAAAGCACCCCAGACCCGCAAGGAATTCTCATGACCACTCTCCTCGTGCTCGGCGGCAGCGGCCGCACCGGCATCCACGTCCTGTCCCAGGCGGTCGAACGCGGCCATCGCGTCCGCGCGCTCGTCCGCACCCCCGACGCGGTCGACGCGCCCGACGGCGTCGAGCTCGTGGCCGGAACGCCCGCCCGCATCGACGACATCCGTCGCGCCGCCGAGGGGGTCGACGCGGTGGTCAGCGCGCTGAACAACGCGCGTGCCAGCGACAATCCCTGGGCCAAGCCCGTCAGCCCGCCCGCGTTCATGACCGATGCGACCCGCGACACTCTCACGGTGATGAAGGAGAACGGCATCCGCCGCATCGCCATCGCCTCCACGCAGGGCGCGGGCGACTCCTGGCCCGCGCTGAACCCGCTGATGAAGGGGCTCATCACGATCTCGGGGATCCGCCACGGATACAACGACCATCACGGCGTCGACGCAGTGGTCCGGGCCTCCGACGCGGAGTGGGTGATGGCTCGGTCCGTGGCCCTCAGCGACGCGCCGCCGCGCGGGCCGTTGCGCGCCGCGCTCGTCGGGACCGAGAAGCCCGGCTTCCGCGTCAGCCGCGCCGATGTCGCCCGGTTCCTCCTCGACTCGCTCGAGGACGACACGTGGCTGCGCCAGGCTCCGCTGATCTGGAATGAGCGGTGACCGCGCGGCCTTACGCCGCATCTGCGGCACGCCCGGTCGTCCCGAGACCGGAGAGAACGTGGTCGTCCTCGCCCGCTACACCGCCACCCACCGCACGACGGGAAGCCGCTCGCGGTCCGCGTGGCGCACCATTTCATCGTTCGCGGGGGACTCATCGTCCGCTTCGAGCAGTTCACCGACACCGCGCTCGTCCGCGACGCGAGCCGCTGATCGCGCAGAAGGCACCGGGCTCGAGCCCTGGCGGATCGACCCCGGGGCTGGGAGGCTACTGCCGCGGACGACCCGTCCGCGCCTCCACGACAGAACGAAACCGCGGATGTCGAACGCCGACAACACTCAGCTCGTCGTCTCCCTCTCCGAGCAGGCCTTCAACGCGGGGCAACCCGAAGAAGCCGCCGCGCGGGCACGGGGAGAGACGTACACCCAGCCCAACCCCGGCGCCCAGGACGGCCCCGCCGCCTTCATCGGCTACACCCACTGGCTGCGCGGACGATTCCCGGAACTCGACCTCGATATCAAGCGCGTTCTCGCCGACGGCGACATGGTGGTCACCCACAGCAACCTCCACCTCGCCCCCGGCGACCGCGGGATGGCCGTCGCGGACTTCTGGCGCCTCGAGGACGGCAAGATCGTCGAGCACTGGGACGTCGTTCAGGAGGTCCCCGAGGAGTCGGCCAACGACAACACGATGTTCTGATCGGCGACGGCGGTGACGAAGGCTGCGCGGCCCCAAGAACCGTGATTCTTGTCTATGGAAAGCGAAGGGGGCAGTCCCGCAGGACTGCCCCCTTCTCGTCTCGTCGGTCAGTACTGCACGTCGACGTTGGACACTTCGAGGGTGATGTAGTTGTCGAGGCCGTTGATGCGATCGACGGTGAAGTGGTACCCGTCGGAGAGAAGACCGGTGCTGCCGTTGCCCCAGTTGGACGTCTCGCAGGCGTTGTCCTTGGTGCCGATGCTGGCGTCCGGGAACAGGCCGTGTTCGTCGTACATGTTGATTGACGCGTTTTGGAACTGGGGGCCAGCACTGGTCGAGCAACCGGAGAAGCTGACCGTGGTGTCGACGTTGTCGAGCTGCGAGTCCTGCCAGGATCGGGAGGTGAAACCGGGATTTCCGCCGGAGATGCTCGAACTGAACGAGCCTTCCGCGAACGCGGGGGATGCCAGGAGGACTCCGGCTGCGATGAATCCGACGGCCGCGCTGGTCTTGGTCAGCTTGCTTTTGATGGACATGATGTAACCCCTTCCTGATTCGTTACGAGAACTGGTTCCGGGTCGGGTGTGCGATGTTCATTTGCTGCTGGAACGCCTCCGACGGTAGACCTCCCCCGGACGGGTCACAAGACCCTCTCGCGGTTGTCAGGCGCTTCGAAGAGCGGCCGGGCCTCGGGTGAGCGCCACCGCGCTCCCGACGACGCCGAGCAGGCTGGGGAGGATCCAGAACGACGCTTCCGAGCTGGGAGCGAGGGGCCACGCCCATGCTCCGACGGTTCCCTGCGCCCCTGCGGCACGACCAAAGACGGCAGAGATGAACACGTACAGCACGGGTGCCGCGGCTTGATATCGGTAGGACAGCAGAGGAGCGAGAAGCCACTGCAGGCCGACGAACCCGATGAGGTTGCGAACCGTTTCCACCGGTCCGTGCAAGGTCAGAGCGAGCAGTGGTAGGGAAACGACTGCGGTGACAGCGACCGCGGCCGCTGAGAGGGTCCAGTCGTAGCGCAGACGCGCCCTGGCCACGGAGCGGTAGATGGGCTGGTCCGCCTCGGCGAGGAAGGTCGACAACGTGATGCTGATCGCCAGCGGGAGCACAGCGAACAACGGCACGGACCCGAATGGGCTACCCCCTTCAAGGCTGGGGAACAGGAAGCTCGCGGTGCCAAGGAGCGAGCTGGCCAGAGAGCCGATGACGCAGGCGGCGGCGAGCCAGAAGACGCGGTGAGTACGAAGCCACCAGGTCATGAGCTCGGCGGGGAGGTCGGGGTCAAAGAGCAGTCGGTGAGCGCGGCGAGATTGTGGGTGTACCAGTCGAGCTGCGCGGCATCACTGAGTGTGAGCAGTTGCTGAGCGGGGGCGGCTCCCTCGGGGTACCGGGTCGAGGGGGGCTGATCGACGATGCCGGCGGAGGAGCGGATGATCAGCCAATTGATGATGGTGGCCGCGGCGAGCGTGCGGGCTTTCAAATCAGCGTTCCCGGTGCCCGGGCAATTGTTGACCAGCCGCGGCTGAAGGAACGCGGTGGAGAAGGAATAGATGATCGCGGAGGGCGACATCATCGGACGCAGAGCAACGCTCAGCGTGTCCGGTGTCGACGCCTGACCGGACGCGATGATGCGCGGTGGCACCGGCACACCGATGTTCTCGAGGTTCGCAGCCGCTTGCCTGATGGTTACGGCGGGGTCATTGCGGTAATCCAGCTCGGGGTAGAGGCAGATGGAGGGTTGACCGTCGTCGCACTGCAGTTGCGCTTGATCGCGGGGCTGACTGGGGTAGGGGCCCAGCGACTGAGCCACGGTCAGCCCCACGACGGCACTGACGGCAAGAAGCCCAACCCCGGCCACCGGTGCGAGGAGGGTAATCGGTCGGGTCAGACGAGGCAGGGTCATCGCGGTCAGGAGCAGCACGGCAATGCCGGCGCCGAGGTTGAACACGAGCGCGGCGAGAGTGGCGTGGTGGTCTAGTTGCGCGTCAACCCGGCAGCAACCGGACAGGGCGAGGCCCGCGAGATAACGCAGGGGGAAGTAGTTGACGGACCAGGTGAAGCCCAGCCAGGAGTATGACAGCAGCAGAGCGACAGGAATGCCAGCGGGGAGGGGGAGAAGGCGGCCTAGTGCGTATCCGATCGCGGTGTGGAAGAAGATGATCGCGGCAAACGCGACGGGGACGAGGATCGGTACGCCCCCGGGGGCGCCCCACGTGTCCTGGGCCAGCATCAGAAACGCCAGGCCCTGCACGATCCCGGCGACGAGAACGCTCGGCCACAGCTGCACGAAGAGCACGTGTGTGTATGGACGGGACACTCCGATGCGGCGCAGCTTGCCCCGACGTGCTCGAGCGCCCTCGATCGCGCCGGATACGGATGCCAGGGCGCACGAGATGAAGAGGAAGATCGCCGATCCCGCTCCGACGGCGGTCCAATAGCCGCTGATCGTGGTGAGGTCCACGTAGCTCACCCCGTACAGGACGACGAACGCGGCTGCAGGGAAAAACAGCAGGAAGGCGCTGCGTGAGCGCCACGGAATGATGGGGCGCATCAGTCCTCCGCTGCCACGTAGCGGGAGTATGCAGCGGCGATCGCGTCGCGCTGGTCCACCCCGGCTGGGGCCGTCCCCGCGAACTCGGCCACGCTGCCCTGGAAGCGCACCGTCCCCTCGCCCAGCACCACCACCTCTTGGTACGAGGCGTGCACGTCCTCCGTCTGATGCGTGGAAACCACCACCACAACCGAGTCGGGAATCACTGTCAGGATCTCGCGGAACCGCACCCGCTGATTCGGGTCGAGTCCCGCCGTGGGCTCATCCAACAAAATCGCCTGGGCATCGTGGACAAGGGCGCCGGCGATTCCCATGCGACGCACCTGACCACCCGAAAGGGACTTCGCGGGCGCATTCATTTTTTCCGACAAGTCGACCTGGCGGACGGCGTGCAAAGACCGCGCCCACGCATCGGTGCGGCTCAGGCCCTTCAACCACCCGGTGTAGGCCACATGCTCGCGCACGGACAGGCCGGGGAAGATCCCCACGTTCTGAGGGAGCCACCCCACCTGACTCCGATAACGCCGCAACTGTGATCCTCGTGTGGCCTTTGCCACACCCTCCAGAGCGACCGCACCGCCGGCCGGCTTCAAGGTCGAGGCAAGCATTCCCAACAAGGTCGACTTGCCGGCGCCATTGGGCCCGAGAAGAACTGTCCGACCCGGTGGGAGGGACAAGCTGAAATTCTCGAAGAGGCTGCCCCGCCTCGGATACGCGAAAGTGGCGTTCTCAATCGTCAGGTTCATCCATGCCTCCATCTGCTTCGCGCCAAACGCGAGCCTGCATATGGTTCGGTGGTTCTGCTGGACACCCTCGAGCTGCGGCCGTGAATTCGCGCCACTCGATCACGATGCCTCCGGGGCACAGTACCCGCCACACCTCAGCGACCTACGGGCGAACCTCCGAAGGACACGAGTTCGATCGGCAGAGCGCGATGGTTCGCGCGCAGACGTACGAGTGCTTCACCTGATCCGCAAAGCTGACGAGGCAATGCGACATCCAGCCACCCGGCCGAAGCGCACCCTGGCTCAGGAATCAAAAAGATCCTCGGCGTATCCGCCGAGGATCATGATGTGAACAACCATAGCCGTTGTTTTCAGGTCGATGGTTTTGAGAAGACTGACTTGGTAGCGGGAGCGGGGCTTGAACCCGCGACCTCACGATTATGAGTCGTGCGCTCTCACCAACTGAGCTACCCCGCCGCACGGCATCCGATTGTCGAAAATGATGCCTTGAGCCCCGAGTCAGGATTGAACTGACGACCCCTTCCTTACCATGGAAGTGCTCTGCCACTGAGCTATCGGGGCGTACCCGGATCGCTCCGGGCAACTAGAAGAGGATATCAGAGCCGAGGCCCGATCCCCCAATCGGTCAACCTCCCGCGTGCTGCCGCAGCCACGGGATCGGGTCGATCGGCGTGGTGCCGTTCTGCAGGATCTCGACGTGCGTGTGAGCACCGAACGAGCGGCCGGTGTTACCGGTGCGTCCGAGGAACTGGCCGACGTGCACGTGCTCGCCCGGGGTGACCTGGAGCGAGCCGTACTGCATGTGTCCGTAACGACTGGAGACGAGCTCTCCGTCGATCTCGTGATCGATGAGCACGGTGACGCCGAAGGCCCCGCCCTGCTCGGTCGCGATGCGGACGGTGCCGTCGGCGATCGCCTGGACGGGCGCTCCCTCGCCGGGAACGAAGTCGGCACCCTCGTGGAAGCCCCCGTCGCGCATGCCGAAGCCGTACGAGATCGACACGCCGACCGCGAAAGGCCACTGGATGGGCGAGTTCGGGTTGTTGACGTAGAAGTTCGAGGGGTACTTGATGCCCGAGTCGATGGCCATCTGCGTGTAGGTCGACGCCGCGTAGCCGTCCGAGCGGTCGACGACCGCGGCCTGCGACTCGGCGGGGGCCACATAGGCCTGGATGCCCTGCGTGCTGTCGACATCGCCACCCGCGGGAGCACCCGCGGCGAGCGAGACGGTCGCCGGCTGGGTGTCGGTCGCGGTGACGCTCGACGTGCCGCTGGCCGAGGCCAGCGCGCTCACGGGCATCGTCATGCCGACCGTCATCAGGCCGACCAGGCCCATGACACCGACGGAGAACGACGTGGCCGCGATCCGGCGGCCGTTACGGCGCGTGCGGGCGGCGGCAGCCGCGGGGAGCCCCTGGGTCACGGGCTCGGCGGGGGCGGCGACCTTCGGTGCCGACTGCACGGGCGTCTCACCGGTGAAGGCGAACAGGCGGGCAGCGGCCTCGAACTCGTCAGCTTCGGTGTGCGCGTCGGCAGCGGGTCCGAAAGCGGAGCCGGCGGGAGCGTCCTGAGCGGGTTCGGGCTTCGTGGCGGCCGCGGGCTTCGCGGTCGTCTCGGGAGTGACCGCGGCGTCGAGCCTCGCGGCGTCGTCCGGGGCGACGACCGCCTCGGGGCGACGACGGGTGCGACGCGTCGAAGGAAGAGTGATGGGCGAGGTCGGCAGCGCAACGGGGGTCGTCCCGGTCGCCGGCTCGGCGCTCTGCAGGATGACGGCGACATCGCCCTCTTCGGACGTCCGCTCGTCGACGACCGTGACCGCGAGAGCGTCGGCGTTCGAGTCGGTGGAGGAGGAGTCGGATGCCAAGACCTCGACGCCGGCGCCGGTGAAGCGCTCGTCGGCCTCGGCGGAGCGCTGCTCGGCCGCGGGAGCCGCATCGGGCGTGCGGGCGGAACGGCGACGGGGAGGGAGCGTCGGCTCGATCGTCGCGGCGATGACCGTCTCGACGACGGCGGCGGCGACCTGCTCGACCATGGCGGACTGGGCGGCCACATCGGCATCGACCGGGGCGGGATCGGTAGGGGTGACGGCATCCGGAGTCGACTCATCCAGGACGGCCGGGGTGGTGCGACGGCGCATCTCGGCCCGCGTGAGCTGCGGGGTGGAGGCGGGCACGGCGGTGGGTCGACTGGATCGCCGGGTGCGGGCGGGCTCAGTCTCTGGGGCTTCTGACGGCAACGCGCGATGGCTCTCGTGTCGTGTCGCAGGCGCGACGGCTTCGGGCTTTCAGGGCTTTTGCCATTTCCGCTGGTTCGGGTCGCGAAAATAACGATCGGGTAAACAGACTAACCCGACGGGACTGAGAATGTCATGAGCGCCTGCCCAGTCTCACCTGTCGTAGTCGAGCAATTCCTCCAGGCGCGGGAAGAACTCGGCCCCCGCGGCGATGACCATCCCCTTGCCCGGACGCCCGCCCGGAGCACCACCGAGCACCCCTCCCGCCTCCTCGACGAGCAGGACGCCCGCCGCGTGGTCCCACGGGTTCGTGCCCTTCTCGTAGTAAGCATCCATCCGACCGGCGGCGACCGAGGCGAGGTCGAGCGCGGCGGAACCGATCCGGCGCACGTCGCGCGCGACGGGCATGACCTTGGTGAGCTGCGCCAGGGTCGGCGCGTGCGTGGCGGGGTCGTACCCGAAGCCGGTCGCGACGAGTCCCCCCGCCTCCCCGACGTCGCCGGTGACCACGAGGCGCTGTTCGCCGAGCCACGCTCCCCCGCCGCGCGAGGCGCGGAACAGCTCGTCCGTGACGGGGTTGTAGACGACCCCGGCGAGCGCGACCCATTCCGCGGGGTCGGCCGGACCCTCGACCGCGGCGATGCTGACGGCCCACGCCGGGATGCCGTACGCGTAGTTGACGGTGCCGTCGATCGGGTCGACGACCCACGTGATGCCGGTCGAGCTCTCGGTCGCGGCGGACTCCTCGCCGAAGAAGCCGTCACCGGGGCGCACACGCTCCAGCTCCGCGCGGACGAACGCCTCCACCTCGCGATCGGCGGCGGTGACGATGTCGGCGGCGGCCGACTTCGTGGCCGCGACCGTCACCCCCTCCTGGCGGCGACGCAGCGCGAGGCCGCCGGCCTCTCGGGCGATGCGGGTGGCGATGTCGAGCAGTTCCGCGGCGAGAGTCATGGCATCCACGCTACTGCGCCACCCCCTCCGTCGAATCCGCCGTCGTCGTTAGCGTGGAGACATGACCGCTTCGGAAACTCGCCGGTACGACGTCGTCATCGTGGGAGGAGGGCACAACGCCCTCGTCGCCGCGGCCTATCTCGCCCGGGCCGGGCGATCGGTGGTGGTTCTGGAGCGATCGGATGCCGTCGGCGGAGCCGCCGTGTCGGAGAGACCCTGGGCGGGGGTCGATGCCCGCGTGTCCCGATACTCCTACCTCGTGAGCCTGCTGCCGCCGAAGATCATCGACGATCTCGGTCTGCGGATCGAGCTGCGGCGACGGCGTTACTCCTCCTACACCCCCGACCCCGCGGATCCGTCGCGCGGCATCCTGATCGACACTCAGGATGCCGCGGCCACCGCCGACTCGTTCACCCGGACCCTCGGCGACACCGACGAAGCGGCACGGTACGCGGCGTTCGGAGAGCGCCTGGCGCCCCTCGGTCGCGCGGTGTTCCCCACCATGACCGAACCTCTGCCGACGGAGGACGAGGTTCGCGAGCGGCTGGGAGACGACGCGCTGTGGTCGGCGCTGACCTCGCGTCCGCTCGGCGATCTCCTGCGCTCGTCGTTGGAGAGCGATCTCGTCCGCGGAATCGCCCTGACCGATGGGCTCATCGGCACGTTCGCGTCGTCGGACGATCCGTCGCTCGCGCAGAACCGGTGCTTCCTCTACCACGTCATCGGGGGCGAGACCGGGCACTGGGACGTTCCGGTGGGTGGAATGGGAGCCGTCACGGCCGAGCTCGAGCGGGCAGCACGCGAAGCCGGGGCCGAGATCGTCACGGCCGTCGACGTGATCTCCGTCTCACCCGACGGCGAGGTGCACGGCGTGACCGATCGACCGGAGGTGTACTACGGCTCGCTCGTGCTCAGCGGTGTGGGGCAAGCGGTGCTCGGGCGCTTGTTGACGGCCGGAGGCGCCCCCACCGCGGTCGACGAACCCGAGGGGGCGCAGGTCAAGGTCAACATGCTGCTGTCGCGACTGCCGCGGCTTCGCGATCGTTCCGTGTCGCCCGAGGCGGCGTTCGCGGGGACGTTCCACGTCAACGAGACCATGACGCAGCTCGACTCCGCCTTCGTGGCAGCGACGGGCGGAGTGCTGCCCGACCCGCTGCCCCTGGAGATCTACTGTCACTCGTTGACCGACCCGTCGATCCTCGGGGAGGAGCTGCGCGCCAGTGGAGCGCAGACGCTGACGCTCTTCGGACTCCACGTGCCCCACCGCCTCATCGACGACGCCGACCCCGTCGCAGCCGCCGCACGCCTTCTGGCGGCCGCGCAGCACTCGCTCGATGCGGTGCTCGACGAGCCGCTGCGCGATTGCATCCTGCGGGCGCCGGACGGGCGCCTGTGCATCGAGGCGCGCACCACCGCCGACCTCGAGGAGTCGCTGAACATGGTCGGCGGAGACATCTTCCACGGTGGGTTGTCGTGGCCGTGGCTTTCCACCCCCGCTGACACTCCTGCCACTCGATGGGGCGTATCGACGGCCCACTCACGCGTGCTGCTGTGCGGGTCGAGCGCCCAGCGCGGAGGCGCGGTGAGCGGGATCGGCGGGCAGAACGCGGCGATGGCGGCGTTGGAGATTCTGGAGGGGTGACGAGCGCCCTGGCGGGGCGAGGTGCTGTAGGGGGTGGCGGGGGCGGGCCTTCGCAGGACAGGGCGCTGGCGGGGGCGGGCCTTCGCAGGACAGGGCGCTGGCGCGAGCGGGCCTTCGCAGGACAGGGCGCTGGCGCGAGCGGGCCTTCGCAGGACAGGGCGCTGGCGCGGGCGGGCCTTCGCAAGACAGGGCGCAGGCGGGGAGCAGTGCCGCGCGTTCGCAGGGCGAGGATCTGGCGCGGCGCCGGCGCGGGCGGGGTGCCGCGCGTTCGCGGGAACTTGGCGGGGTTGGCTTGGCGGGCATGCACCGCGTTCTCGCCACGGGGCAGTGCGCACCAGCGGGTGATCTCCGCCGAACAAGGGGTGACTTCCCTGGATTTATTCGAACATAGTTTCTAATTTGGACACATGACCGATCTTCTTCCGCCGCCCTCTCTGGCGGACCCCGGGCATGGTGAGGGCGAGCGCCTCCGCCGTCTCATCGCCGATATCCGAGCCGCCACGCAGGAAGTGGCCCGGCTGCAGGCGGTGCTGATTCGTCGGCGAGCCGAGGTGATGGAGATCGCGCTGGCCCAGGGCAACCGCTCGAGTTCCCGCGTCTCTCGGGAGCGCGAGATGCCCGTCCGATCCGTGGCTCTCGAAATCGGGGTGGCGACGAAGACGCACGACCTCACCGTCCAGAAAGAACTCGGCGACGCGTTCACGTTGACGGAGAAGTTCAGCGCCACCGTCGACGCTCTCGAGGACGGACGCATCACCCTCCGCCACGTTCAGGCGGTCCTCGACACCGGAATCGTGATCGACGACGACGACACCCGGGAAGGGTGGGAACAGGTCGTCCTCTCTCGCGCGGAACGCGATTCTCCCGGGCGCGTGCGCGCCTTCGCACGAGAGCTCGCCGAGAGCGTGCAGCCCGAGGGGCTGACCGCGCGACACGCCCGCGCAGCGCAGACCCGCGGCGTGAGTGTTCGGGATCTGGCCGACGGAATGGCCGAGTTGAGCGTGATCCTGCCCGCGACCGCGGCGTACGGCATCCGGGATCGTCTGCGTCGGCAGGCCGCGGTGATCCGCGCCGAGAGCACGAAAACCGTGGACGCGCCTGGCGCCTCTGTCGCTCCTGTCGCAGGGGATCTCCCGTCCGCTCCTTCCGTCCACGACCAACGCACTCTCGCTCAGATCGGCGCCGACCTCTGCGCCGACCTCCTCCTGACCGCTGCCCCCACGATCGATCCCACGACCGACGAGACCTGTCCCGGCGGTCTCGGCGCGATTCGCGCGCAGGTGCAGATCACCGTCCCCGTGCTCACGCTCCTCGGGCACACCGACGTGGGCGCAGCGGTCGCGGGGCGCAGCCCCATCGATCCGGAGACAGCGCGCCACCTCGCAGCCCACGCACCGGGGTGGGATCGCGTGCTGTGCGATCCGGTCACGGGAACAGTGCGCGAGGTCGACCGGTACAGCCCCACAGTCACTCAACGCCGCTATCTGGCGGCGCGCGACCAGCACTGTCGCGCGCCGGGGTGTCGCGCACCGCTGACGCGGTGTCAACTCGACCACAATCACGAAGCGCGGCACGGCGGTGCCACGAAGCTCACGAACCTCTGCCACCTCTGCGTGCGGCATCACACTCTGAAGACCGAGACGGCCTGGACCGTGTCGCAGGATTCCGACGGGACCCTTCGCTTCGAGAGCCCCCTCGGGCAGCGCACGATCGAGACTCCCCCGCCGCGGGTCTTGTTCCTCCCGGATTCGAGTGGAACGCCCGACGCGGCGCCGTTCTGAACACGGATTCACAGAGATAATGCCGAAATGACGAGCACTCCGCCCACCGAGGTCATCTTCATCGGGGGCCGATCCGGCGTGGGCAAGTCGACCGTGGCCGCAGAAGCGTCGCGGATCTTGGCCGCCCACGGCATCCGGCATGCCGGCATCGAAGGCGACAACTTGGACCAGGCGTATCCGGAACCGTGGCGAGAGGGAATCGCCCTGGCCGAGCGCAATCTCGCCGCGATGTGGGGCGCATATCGAGCTCTCGGATACCACCGACTCCTGTTCACCAACACCGTGAGCATCACGCAGGTCGAGGGGCTGTCGGCCGCCCTCGGCGGCGAGGTACGGGCGCACAGTGTTCTGTTGACGTCCACGGATGCCACGGCCGCCAACCGCCTTGCCCGGCGCGAGTGGGGCCCCTCCCTCGACGAGCACATCGATCGGAGCGGTCGCGCTGCCGCGCAGCTCGACGCCGTCACCGTCGACATCCGGATCTCTACGGACGGGCGCGCCCCCGACGGCATCGCCCGGGAGATGCTGGGCGGCGCAGGGTGGCTCGCGCAGGGTGGCTCGCAGTGAGCGACTAACGATCGACGTGCGCCCGGAGCACGTCGATCATCACGCCCACCGCCTCGAGGAGAACCACGGTCGACGGCGCGGCGTATCCGAACACGATCCCCGCCGGAAGCGGCCAGGCCGCCTCGCTCACCGCGTACCGCGACAACGGCTCGACCCGGATACCGCGTGCGGCCACCTCCGCGACGATCTCCCGCTCGGCGACGACGTCGCGCCCGCGGAGCAGCACCACCGCGTGCAGGCCGCCGTCCGTCGCCGTCAGCTCGACATCGGGGAGGTCCGCGAATGCCTCGAGCAACAGCCGGCGGCGATGCCGGTAGTCACGGCGGCGTCGCGCCGCGTGCCGGGCGAGGTCGCCCTCCGCGAGATACAGGGCCAGAGCATGCTGCTGCACCAGCGAGACGGGCAGGTCGAGGTCTTCCCGCGTCGCGCGGATCCGCTCCCCCGCGGCGCCCGAGGCGACGACCCACCCGCACCGCACCGCCGGCGTGAGGACCTTCGACAGGCTGCCGATCAGCACGACCCGCGACGGGTCCAGCAGAGACAAGGGCGGGAGCGGCGCCCGCCCGTGAGGGAACTCGCTGTCGTAGTCATCCTCGATGACGAGCACATCCTCGCGCGTCGCCCAGGTCAGCAGCCGTGCGCGCTGGTCGGCATCCAATCGACTTCCCAACGGGTAATGGTGATTCGGCGTGACGATCAGTGCGTCCAGTCCGCGCTGCCGGGCGAGGGCATCGAGGTCGAGGCCGGATTTGACGCGCACGGGGATGGGAACGGGCTCGATCCCCAGCCGGCGCAGAATCATGCGGACGCGGGGATAGCCGGGATCCTCGATACCGACCCGCAGGGGCTTCCGGGCGTTGGCCGACCTCAAGGACACGAGGGTCAACAGCATCGCGTCGCTGGTTCCGGCGGTGACCAGGACGTCGTGCGCTGCGACGTCGAGACCGCGGGTGCGACCCAGGTGCCGCGCGATCTCGGCGCGCAGCACGGCGTCGCCGCGCGCGTCGTCGACATCGGGCTCCGGATCGAGAGCAGCCGCCCGCCGCCACGCGGAACGCCAGGCTGCATCGGCAACGCCCTCGGTCCGCGGCCGACCGGGGCTGAGGTCCACCTGCGCGTCCGGAACCGTCTCGGGGGCCGCCACGGACGCAGCTCGGCCGGCGGCGGGCCGGACGACAGCCGGACGGACGACAGCCGGCTGGACCACGATGTCGGCGACGACCGTCCCGCCGCCCGGCGTTGTCAGAAGATAGCCCTCGCCCGCGAGGATCTCGTACGCGGCGACGACCGTTCCGCGAGCGACGCCGAGATCCGCGGCGAGCGCGCGCGTCGACGGTACGGCGTCACCCACGCCCACGCGGCCCGAGAGCACGGCCGCCCTCAGCCCGTGCGCGATCTGCTCGTGCAGGGGGATGGCAGAGCTCCGGTCGAGGATGCCGAGAGAGATCACGGTGGCAGTCTGCCACTGGTCCACAGTGGGCGACGCGAACTGGACCACGCCGCCCGCTGGAATCAGAGGATGACCGACCTCCCCCTCACCGCCCAGACGCGCGTCCGCCGCGGAGCCCACTACCAGGTCACCGACCGCGCCGCCCTGTACGACGTCATCGACGGCGCCCTCTCCGCCACGATCGCGATCGTGCGGGACGACCGCCCCGTCGCGCTCCCGGTCGGCATCGGCCGCGACGGAGACGACCTGCTCCTCCACGGCTCGACGGGCAGCGACTTCTTCCGCCGCATCGCCGCAGGCGCCCCCGTCTGCCTGACAGTGACGCACCTCCTGGGCCTCAAGTACGCGCGCTCCCTCTTCGACAGCTCGATGCGATACCGCTGCGCGGTGGTGTTCGGGGTGGCATCCGTGGTCCCTTCCGAAGAGAAGGAGGCTGCTCTGCTCACGCTGTCGGAGCACCTCATGCCGGGACGCAGCCTCGAGGTGCGCCCGATGACCGCGCGCGAGCTCGCCGCGACGATGGTGCTGCGCATCCCGCTCGCCGAGGCCAGCGTCAAGGACAACGCGGGCTCGCTCGTCGAAGAGGATGACGACGGCGAGGACCGCGCGGTGTGGGCGGGCACTCTCCCGCTCCGGATGAACGCAGGCGAGCCCCTCACCTCCCCTCAGACGCGGGCGGGGACACCCGTCCCCGCGTCCGTGCGGCGAGCGGCCGAGCGCGTGACGGCTGCGGAGACGGCCTAAGCTGCGGTAACCGTGCAGCGAGGATCGAGCGTGCAGCGGGGGGCGAGAGCGCAGCGGGGGTCGAGCGCGCAGCGCGGGTCGAGCGCGCAGCGCGGGTCGAGCGCGCAGCGCGGCACAAGGCGCGCGCAGCGCGGCACAAGGCGCGCGCAGCGCGGCGCGGCAGGCCGCGGGGCTCAGCGACCGCCGACCAGCGGCGGCACCGCATATCGCCGCGGAGTGCCGAAGCGGTGCGCGGTGATCGACACGGCCTGCTCCCGCAGGAACGGCAGCAGCTCGACATGCCCGGCGCGGGTGACCTCGCCGGCGTAGACCGCGACCGAGGGAGAACCCCCCGTGGCCTCGGCGACGGCGGCGACCGACCCGCCCAGCAGGCGCACCCGTCCCCCCGCCCGCGCCAGACGCGCCGCGCGGCGGCTCCACTCGGCGGCGTCCTCGACAGCGGCGGAGACACCCACGCCCTCGAACCACGCGCGGACGGCGGGCGTGAGCTCCGTTGCGGAGCTCACGGTGACCGTCGAACCCGCCCGGACCCCCGCAGCGACGACCCGCACGACGGCGGACGCGGAAGCATCCTCGACGCGCACGGTCACCGGCACGGCGGCGTAGCGCAGCACGTTCTGCTCCGACTCCAGTCCGGTCACGTCGCGGGCGAGCGAGAACTCCGATGCCCACGCGGCGACATCGCTGGAGAGGGCGGATGCCACCCACTCGCGGTCCTTCGCCGGAACCGCCGCCAGCGCGGGAGCCGCGAGGGCGTCCGCCGCGCGCGGGGCGGACGACGGAGCATCGGCCCAGGATCCGAACCCGAACAGGTAGTGCGGGCCACCCGCCTTCGTCCCGGCACCCACGGCCGACTTCTTCCAGCCGCCGAACGGCTGGCGCTGCACGATCGCGCCCGTGGTCCCGCGGTTGACGTAGACGTTTCCCGCCTCGATGCGGGCGAGCCAGGTGTCGATCTCCGATGAGTCGAGAGCGTGCAGCCCCGAGGTGAGGCCGTACTCGATGGCGTTCACGATCTCGATCGCCTCGTCCAGTGTCTCGGCGGTCATGATGCCGAGCACCGGCCCGAAGTACTCGGTGCGGTGGAATTCGCTGCCGGGCCGGACCCCCTCGCGTATGCCGGGACGCCACAGCATCCCGTCCTCGTCGAGCTTGCGCGGCTCGACGACCCACCGCTGGCCGGGCTCGAGCGACGTCAACGCCCGGAGGAGCTTTCCCTGCGCGGGCTCGATGAGCGGGCCGACGCGTGAGGCCTCGTCCCACGGCATCCCCACCTCGAGAGAGGTCACCGCGTCGACGAGCTGATCGCGGAAGCGGCGCGAGCGCGCGACGGAGCCGACGAGCACGACGAGGGATGCCGCGGAGCACTTCTGTCCCGCGTGCCCGAAGGCCGACATCGCGACGTCCTTCGCGGCGAGGTCGAGGTCGGCGCTGGGGGTGACGATCACGGCGTTCTTACCGCTCGTCTCGGCGAGCAGCGGCAGGTCGGGGCGGAACGAGCGGAACAGCTCGGCCGTCTCGTACGCCCCGGTCAGCACGACCCGCTCGACGGCGGGGTGGGTGAGCAGCTGACGGCCGAGGTCGTTCTCGGACACCTGCACGAGCTGCAGCACCTCGCGCGGCACGCCGGCCTCCCACAGCGCCTCGACCATGACGGCGCCGGAGCGTTCGGCGAGCGCCGCGGGCTTGATGACGACGGCGGAGCCCGCGGCGAGCGCTGCGAGCGTCGAGCCCGCGGGGATCGCGACGGGGAAGTTCCACGGCGGGGTCACGACCGTCACACCGACCGGGGTGAACGTCGCTCCGTCGACGGTCTCGAGGGTGCGCGCCTGCTCGGCGTAATAGTGCGCGAAGTCGATCGCCTCCGACACCTCGGGGTCGCTCTGCTCGATGACCTTGCCGCACTCGGCGCCCATGACTTCGAGCAGGTCGGCGCGGCGGGCTTCCAGCGCATCGCCCGCCCGGTGCAGGATCTCGGCGCGACCGGCGGCCCCGAGCGCGCGCCACGACGCGGCGGCGTCCGCGGCATCCTGGATCAGCGCGTTCAGCGCGGCTTCGTCGGTGACCGTGTGCGCGGCGATCGTGTCGCTGCCCAGGTCGGAACCCTCCATGCGCGCCACGATCGCGCGCGACCAGTCGCGGTTCGCGGCGATCGCGGGGTCGGAATCGGGGGTGTTGCGGAAGCCGTGCGTCGGCGCGGGCTCGACCTCGGCCGCGCGGTCCTGCACGCGGTTCGAGGCGGGTACACCCGACGGCATGTCCGCGAGGGAGGCCAGGAAGCGATCGCGCTCACGGGCGAATAGGGCTTCATGCGTGTCGAGGTCGAACACCGCCGACATGAAGTTCTCGCTCGACGCGCCTTCCTCCAGCCGGCGGATGAGGTACGCGATCGCCACATCGAACTCCTGCGGGTGCACCACCGGGGTGTAGAGCAGGATCGACCCGACCGTGCGGCGCACGACCGCCTGCTGCGCGGTGGCCATGCCGAGCAGCATCTCGATCTCGATCGCGCCGGTCACGCCCCGACGCTCCGCGAGCAGCCACGCGAGGGCGACGTCGAAGAGGTTGTGCCCCGCGACGCCGATCCGCACGTTCTTCGTGTGCGCGGGACGCAGCGCGTAGTCGAGCACCGCTTTATAGGAGGCATCCGTCGCCTGCTTCGACGGCCAGGTCGCGAGCGGCCAGTCGTGCACATCGGCATCCACGCGCTCCATCGGCAGGTTCGCGCCCTTCACGACCCGCACCTTGATCGGCGCGCCCCCGGATGCCACCCGCGCGGCCGTCCACTCCTGGAGGCGGATCATGGCGGCCAGCGCGTCGGGCAGGTACGCCTGCAGCACGATCCCGGCCTCGACGCCCCGGAACTCGGGCTCCGACAGCAGCGTCTCGAACACGGCGAGGGTCAGGTCGAGGTCTTTGAACTCCTCCATGTCGAGGTTCAGGAACGTGCCCGTCTCCTTCGCCACGCGGTAGAGCGGACGGAGAGCCGCCACGGCGTCGGCGACGGCCGCGTCGAAGGCCCAGGGCGTGTGCGGGGCGACGGTCGACGAGACCTTGATCGAGACGTAGTCCACGTCGTCGCGCGCGAGGAGTTTGCGCGTCCCCGCGAGCCGACGCGCGGCCTCCTTCTTGCCGAGGATCGCCTCGCCGAGAAGGTTCACGTTGAGGCGGATGCCGTCACCCCGGCCTCGGATCGAGGTGATGGCCGCCCCGAGCTTGCGGTCGGTGGCGTCGACGATGAGGTGGCGCACCATCGAGCGCAGCGCCGTGCGGGCGGCCGGGACGACGACCTGCGGGAGGATCGGCGCGGCGAAAGCGCCGAGGCGGATCGCGGCCTTGAGGTGCAGCGGAAGGAAGCCCGGGATGAGCGGGGTCAACGCCGCGAGATTGCGCGCGGCCACCCGGACGTCCTCGGGCCGTACGACTCCGTCGACGAAGCCCACCGTGAAGTCGAGGCCGTGGGGGTCGCGCAGCACACCGGCCAGACGCTGGGCCGACACGTCGACCGGCTCCTCGCGGCTCTCGGCGAGCCAGCGGCGCACGAGGGCGATGGCTTCGTCCGCCAACTCGTGCGGAGAGACCGCGTCGACCCGCGGGGCGGCGGCGGACGAGTGCTGATCGGTGAGCGACATGGCGTTCCCTTTCCTGGATGTCCTCAGCATGAAGTCTTCGTCTCATCGAGAAAAGCGATGATTCCTGACGGATAATGTTCGGTAGAGCCGAAGGGATGCCATGTTCGACCTCCACCGCCTCCGTCTCCTGCACGAGCTCTCCCTCCGGGGCACCCTCGCCGCCGTCGCCGGGGCGCTGTCGTACAGCCCCTCGACGATCTCGCAGCAGCTCTCCCTCCTCGAGAAGGAGGCCGGGGTTCCCCTCCTCGAGCCCGACGGGCGGCGCTTGCGCCTCACCGCCCAGGGCGCGGCCCTCGCCGCCCACGCGGCGCGGATGCTCGCCGCCGACGAGGCCGCGCGGGCCGAGCTCGAGCGCCTCCGCCCTTCGCTGGCGCCCGTGCGCCTCGCCGTCATGCAGTCCGCCGCGCACGGTCTGCTCCCCCGTGCGCTCGACGCCCTCGCCGAGAGCGAGCCGCAGCTGCGCATCGAGGTCGCCGAGCTCGCGCCGGAGGAGGGGCTGTTCGAGGTCGCCGCGCGCGGTTTCGACCTCGCCGTCGCCGAGCAGTACCCCGGGCACACGCGCGAGCACCGCGACGGCATCGAGCGGAGCCTCCTGGGGCGGGATGCCATCCGCCTCGCCGTCTCCGGCGACGATCCCGCGCGGCGCCTCGAAGACCTCCGCGAACGCGCCTGGGTGATGGAACCGGTGGGCACCGCCGCCCGACAGTGGGCGACGCAGCAATGCCGGGCCGCCGGGTTCGAGCCCGACGTGCGGTTCGAGATGGCCGATCTGACCGCGCACGTGCGGCTCGTGGCATCCGGTCACGCCGTCGGCATGATCCCCGACCTCGTCTTCGCCGGCGACACCCCGGCGGTGCGCCTCGTCGATCTGCCGGGCGAGCCGCGCCGCGAGGTGTTCACCGCGGTCCGTCGCGGAACGGCCGACCGCCCCGGTGTACGCGCCGTGCGCGGAGCACTGCAGGTGGCGTACGACCGGGGCGGCCGGTAGGGATCAGCGGGTCAGAGCGATCTCGTTCGGGGTCACGTCGAGCGTCGCGCTCGTCACGACCTCGCCGGAGGTGAGGTCGACCGCGTGCACCGCGTTCTTCGCGGGCTCGGTCACGTACGCGATGTCACCCGACACCTTGATCGCGGGGTGAGCGTCCTGCCAGTCGGCCGGCCCCTCCCACGCCCCGATCACGGGGTACGACGCGGTCAGCTCTCCGGTCGCCGGATCGAGCACGTGGATCGAGCCGTCGGTGGCGAGGATGTACGCGAGCCCACCGGGACCGCGCGCGATGTCGCGGAACGTGTACTCCACCCCCTCCGGAAGGTCGATCACGCGCTGCGTCTTGGCGGCGGTGTCGATCAGGGCGACGCGGTGCAGGAGGTAGCCCTCGGCATCCGGGTCGTCCTTGTAGTCGCCGACGATCAGCGCGCTGTCCTCGCTGACGTAGGCGTTGCCCATGCGGCCGTAGGGCTGATCCGGCGCAGTGAGCTTGGTGAACGCGCCCGAGTCGTAGACGAGCGCCCCGTTCTCGCAGCCGAAGACCACGATCTCGTCCTTCGCGGTGCCCTCGCCGTGCACACCGGGGCAGTCGCTGCTCTGCGCGATGGTCGCCCCGGACGCATCCTTCGCGATGACGCCGTTGCGTCCGTCGGCGTTGCCCACCGTGGTGAGGAACGTGCCGTCCTCGAGCACGATCGACACCCCGTGGTGCGCCTCGACACCGGGGATCGTCTCGACCGACGGGAGGGAATCGGTGGATGCCAGCAACGCATCGCTGTCGAACACGGTCGAGTCGCTCGTGCCGTCGGCGTACAGCACGGTCTTGCCGCCGTGCGTCACCACGTGGCCGGGCTTGGCGGCCGGGAACACCAGATCGGTGAGCTCGGGCTCGACGTCGGAGGTGCCGGCGTCCAGGACCTGGAAGCCCTCGCTCGTCGTCACCATGATGTGGCGTCCGTCGCCCGCGGAGTTCAGCCGCGTGAACTGCTCGGAGCTGAGGTCGCCGAGGGTGTCGAGGCTCGCGCCGTCGAGCACGACGATGCCGCCCGGGTAGGAGAGGGCGACGCGGGTGCCGGTCTCCGCCGCGACACTCGAGGCGAGGGGGCTGGAAGCGGGGGCGGCTCCACCCGCGCACGCGGTGAGGCCGACGGTCGCGCCGACCGCGAGCGCGAGCAGGCCCGCGCGGAGGGGAAGGCGGAGGGGAGGGGTGCGCATGTGTTTCTCTTTCTTCGGTGAGGGCCGGCCGCTCAGGGCGACAGGCCGCGGGCGATGCGCTCCGTATTGACGCGCATCATGGTCAGGTAGTCGGGGGCGTCCCCGGAGGCGTCGGTCAGGGACTCGGTGAACAGCTCGGTCACCTCGACGCGACGGTCGGCCTCGTCCGCGAGGGCCCGCACGAGCCGGTCGGGCGACGACGACTCGGCGAAGATCGTCGGGACCCCCGCCTCGTCGATCGCCGCGACGAGGTCGGCGAGGTCGCTCGCGCTGGGGGCGGCGAGCGTCGTCCCACCGGGGATCACCGCCCCGATCAGGCGGAAACCGAAGCGGTCGGCGAGGTACCCGAACACGTGGTGGTTGGTGACGAGGGCGCGACGCTCGGCCGGGATCGCGGCGAACGCGGCGATCATCGCGGCATCCAGGTCCTCGAGCTCGGCGCGATAGGCGGCGGCATGCTCGGCGACCGCCGGACCACCGAGCTCCCCGAGGACGGGGGTGAGCGCGTCCACGACGGCGATCATCCGCGCGGGGTCGGTCCAGAAGTGCGGATCGTCGGCACCGCCGGCATCGGTCGAGGTGTAGGGCAGGACGGTCACGGCATCCCCCGCGACGAACGTCCGCACCCCCTCCGATGCTGCGGCGTCGAGGTGCTGCTGCAGTCCCTCCTCGAGCCCGAGGCCGTTGGCGACGAGGAGGTCGGCGGAGCGCAGGCGTGCGGCCTCCGCCGCCGAGATCTCGAACGAGTGCGGATCGGCCCCGGGACGCATGAGCGTCAGCACCTCGACGTCGTCGCCGACGAGGTGCGACACGACGTCGCCGAGGATGTTCGTCGTCACGACGACGAGGGGGCGATCGGATGCCGCGGTGCCGGTGCACCCGGCGAGCACGAGCAGGACGCCGGTCACGGCGAGGGCGAGGAGCCTCCTCATCTCAGCGTCCCGTCTCGGCGAAGAACAACGGCGTGCGCTCGGGCGCGAACTCCCGGGCGATGCGAGCGCCGTCGGCGAAGTCGATCTCCCACATCCGCCCCTCGGCGGGGCCGTTCAGGTAGGCGCGCTGCTGGTCCGCGATCAGCGTGACCGGCCGGCCCGCCGCGAGACTCGCTCCCCCGAGGGGGACGGATGCCGCGCGCTCCGCGCCCGTCTCCCCGTCGAGCACGAGAACGCGTCCGTCGGCGGTGAGGGCGAGCACGTTCGCGTCCTTGTCGTCGACTGCGGTGACCTGCACGACCGGCTCGGGCGTGGGGAGCAACGTCCATGCGCGGGAGCGCGTGTCGAGCAGCCACACCCCCGCCCCCTCGGCGACGGCGGCGACGGTCGGGCGTCCCTCGCGGTTCGCGAAGGCGCTGGCGCGGGGCGCGGTCGTTCCCGCGGGGTACGGGATGCGCTCGACGACGGGCTCGTCGTCCTCGACGTGGATCAGGAGCGCACCGTCCCGGCATCCGATGACCGCTCCCACGCGGGTCGTGATCGTTCCGGCCGGCTCCGTACAGCCGACGGTGTCACCGACCTCCGCGCCGTCGGCGGCGTGCAGCGTCACCTCGTCGGCCGCTGCGACCGCCGCGAACGAGCCGGCGGGCACGACCATCCCCGGACCGGGGGCGACCCGCAGCCGGAAGGTCTCCACGACCCCGCCCTTCGACAGCGCCTCGGTGTCGAGCAGGACGGCCTCGCCGGAGTCGGGGAAGAAGACCCCCGTGCCGCCCGTGGTGGAGGAGGTGGACGTGGCGACCGTCGCGACCCCGCCACCGGCGACGTCGCCCAGGACCTTCGGCTCCGCGCGGTAGTAGTGGAAGTGGTCGACGTGATCCCAGGTCCAGACGCCGCTGTCGACGATCGACACACCGGACGCATCGGCCGCGAAGAGGTAGCGACCGTCGGAATGGACCGCTGCGGGAGCGCGGACCGTGCCGAGGTCGGTGGTCGCCTCCTCGAGCAGATCGAGGTGCGAGACGCGGCCCTCGCCGTCGATCGAGGTGAGACCGACCGCGGGCTCCGCGAGCTCGGCGGCCCCGGCGATCTCACCGTGGGTATCGACGGACGGCTCCGGAGCGGACGGCACGGATGCCGCGCACCCGGAGAGCGCGAGCAGCAGCAGAGCAGCGGGGGGAAGCAAGAGACGGGGGGAAGAGGGAGGAAGCATGGAGACTTTCTGCGTCAGAGCGGAAAAGGAACGGCCGGGGCGACGCGGCGCCGGAGCGAGGTGAAGGTGGCGCGCAGCGCTCCCGACACCCCCGCCGCGGCGATCGCGGTGGCGGCGATGGTCGCCCCCGCGGCCGTGGCGGCGTGCCATGAGATCACCAAACCCCCGAGGACCGCGGCCACCCCGATGACCGCGGCGAGCGCCATCGTCGTGGGGATGCGGTGCGTCCAGGGGCGAGCGGCGACAGCGGGGGCGACGAGCAGCCCCACGACCAGCAGCGAGCCGACCGCCTGGTAGGAGGCGACCACCGCGAGGGTGACGAGCCCGACCAGCGCGGTCTGTGCGAGGCGGGGCCGCAACCCGAGGACGTGCGCGACGCGCTCGTCGATCGCGAGGGCGACGAGGCTCCTGTGCGCGAGCACCGCCGTGACGAGACCGAGGGCGACTGCGACGGCGAGCACGAGGAGGTCATCGACCCCGATGGCGAGGATGTCGCCGAAGAGGATCGCCGTGGCATCCGTCGCGAAGCTTCCCGCGTGCGAGATCACGATGACGCCGAGCGCGAGCATGCCGACGAACAGCAGGCCGATGCTCGTGTCGTACGAGAGGCGTCCGCGTCGCTGCAGCGCTCCGATGCCGAGGCTCATGACGACCGCGCTCGCGGCGGCGCCGAGGAGCACGGGCAGTCCGAGCACGGTGGCGAGAGCGACACCGGGCAGCATGCCGTGTGCGAGGGCTTCGCCGAGGAACGCCATCCCCCGCACGATCACCCACGTGCCGGCGATGCCGCACAGGATGGCCACGAGCGACCCGCCCCAGAACGCGCGCTGCACGAACTCGAACGAGAACGGATCGGTGAGAAGAGGCACGAGGCTCGACCGTAGCGTTAGTGAGAATGATTCTCAAACTCATAGGATGGATGCCATGTCCCCCGCATCCGCTTCGCTCCGCGGCATCCGCGTCGACTTCTCCGGCACCCGCGCCGTCGACGACGTCGACCTCGACATCGCCCCGGGAGTGCTCACCGTGATCGTCGGCCCCAACGGCGCGGGCAAGTCGACCCTCCTCGAAGTCCTGGCCGGCGCCCGACGTCCGACGGCGGGACACGTCGACGTCCACGGACGCACCCGCGCCTTCGTCCCCCAGCGCGCCGCCGTCTCCGACCGCCTGCCCCTGACGGTGCGGGAGATGGTCGCCGTGGGCACCTGGGGACGGCGCGATCCCCTGCATCGCACCTCACCGGCGCTCCGCGCCTCCATCGACGACGCGATGGCCCGCCTGGACATCGCGTCGCTCGCGCGGCATCCCTTCGCCTCCCTCTCCGGCGGTCAGCGACAGCGGGCGCTCCTCGCGCAGGGACTCGCACGCGGAGCCGACCTTCTGCTTCTCGACGAACCCACCACGGGACTCGACGCCCACAGCGGAGCCCTCATCCGCGCGGCGATCGCCGACGAGACACGCCGCGGCACCTCCGTGGTGTGCGTGAGCCACGACGACGCGCTGATCGCGTGCGCGTCACATCTCGTGCACCTCGAGGGCGGTCGTGTCAGATCGTCGCGCGCGCCCGCGCGGTGACGCGGCGGAGCATCTCGGCGAAGACGCGAGACGCGTCCGAGGATTCGGCGAGAACGGCGGCGTGGACCTCGGTCTCGAAGCGCCGCAGAGCCGACCAGGGCTCGGCGTCCAGGTCGATCTCCAGGTAGATGTGATTCACTCGGCGATCCTCCGCGTCGAGCTCGCGCCGCAGAACACCCCGCCCGACAAGCCGGTCCACGAGCGTCGTGACCCCTGCGGAGGTGACGTCCAGGTGCTCGCGGAGCAGGGAGGGACGGATGCCGGGATGAGCGCCGATGCGGTGGATGGCGCGGGCCTCGAGGTCGCTGACGCCGAGCGCTTTTCGCGCCGCGATCAGGGCATCTCGACCGGCGTCGACGTATCCGTCGAGGGCATCGATGAGGGCTGCGGACCCGTCTGACATGGCCCCCTCCCCCCTGCGACCCCGGCTGGCCACCTCTCGAGCATATCCAGCTCGATGAATAATTCATGTACTTATTTAATTTTGCGAAATACCTGCTAGATTAACTGTTAGCCCCGCCCAACGACCCATTCGAAGGAGATCGCCATGGCCAAGCTGTACTACGGTTCCGACACCGCACCCGTCACCCTCCCCGACCGCCTGCTGGGATACATCAAAGTCATCACGGCGACCAAACTGCGTCGCGGTGAATCGTTCACCCTGACCTGGTCAGGCGCCGAAGGCGAGAACGGCCGCTCCACGATCTGGCTCCAGCCGTCCATTCCCCTGCGCTTCGTCTTCGGTTCGGCCGAGCCGGAACAGCTGAGCGGTGAGTACCTTCGCGCGCTCGCCGACCAGTCGAACTCCGCGACCGGCCTCAACGTCGACGTGAGCACGTGGGAAGCCGCCGAGGAGGCATCCCGCACCCCGGTGCGGTCCACCGCGTCGGCCCCGTCGCGTTCGTCGGCACGGCCCGTTCGCGCGGCCTAGAAAGCGACCGAAAGCACCGCACGCTCCGACCCGTTCCAGCCGCCATAATGGCGGAAGGAACGGGTCTTTCTCGTTCTCTCCCAGAAACGAGGTGCCGTGCCGGTTCGCAAACTGCTCGACAAACAGACTCTCGACCAGTGGCTCGAAGAGTTCCTCGCGCGTGGGTACCTGACCGGCAGCGAGATCCGCGTCCTCGAACAGGACGACGACCAGGATCCCGACGCCGGACTCATCGTCGTGGACCTCAGTCGCGCCAACACCATCAGTTATCTGCAGCCGATCGCAGGTGGCGAGGGCACCTGGAAGGTCACGATGGAGCCCCGCGAGTCGGTGATCGAGCTCGGCGCGGCCGACCTCGTCAATCTGGGACACGAAGTGACCGTGCTGGGCTCGCTCCTCTGCTTCCTCGAGTCGAAGTCGCGCGTCCTCCTCGAGCGCGCGCGCTGAAAGGCCCACCCCGTTTGCGACATTCGTCGCGAGCGCAGGACAACCCCTGCGATTAGCGTCGGGGCATGGCCCGTACGACACGCACGCCCCCGCTGGGGTTGCCGCAGCTCTCGCACCACGCCGGGTTCTGGGTGGTGGCGACGGCGTTCCTCACCGTCATGGCGTACGCCACCGTCCCGACCCCGCTGTATCCGCTGTACCAGGAGCTCGACGGTTTCCCGGTCACGGTCATCACCCTGATCTTCGCGGCGTTCGCGGTGGGGGTCGTGGTGAGCCTCTTCCTCCTCGGGCACGTCAGCGATTGGGTGGGCCGACGGCGCATGCTGACCGTCGCGATCCTCGTCTCGGCCCTGTCCGCGGCGATGTTCCTCCTCTGGACCGACGTTCCCGGACTGCTCGTGGCCCGCGTGGTGAACGGCGCGAGCATCGGCATCCTGACCGCCACCGCCACCGCCCACCTGGGCGAGCTCCGTGCGCACGCGCGCCCCACCGAAAGCGTGATCCTCGCGGGGGCCGTGGCAGGAGCCGCCAACCTCGGCGGACTCGCGCTCGGACCGCTCCTGGGCGGGCTCTTCGCGGAGTTCCTCCCGGACCCGCTGGTCCTCCCGCACGCGGTGTTCCTCGTCCTCCTCCTCGTCGCCGCGATCGCCGTCGCGTGTGTTCCCGAGACCGTGCCCACGTCCGAACGCCGGCGGTACCGCCCGCAGCGCGTCGCCGCACCCCCGACGTCGAAGACCGCCTTCGTCGCCGCCGGATTCGGCGCGTTCGCCGGATTCTCCCTGTTCGGCCTCTTCACCTCCCTCGCCCCCACGATCCTGATCGGGACGTTCGGCCAGCACGACCACCTCCTCGCCGGAGCGACGGCCTTCTCCGTGTTCGCCGCCGCGGCGATCGGGCAGGTCGTCCTCGCCCGTGTGGCTCTGCGCGCGCAGCTCGCCATCGCCGCGGTCTGCTGCGCCGGAGGTCTTGCCGCGGTGGCGATCGGGGCATCCGTCCCCTCTCTCGCCGTCTTCCTCCTCGGTGGCGTCGTGTCGGGAGTCGGCGTCGGCGTGCTCTTCAAGTCGGCGATCGCGACGGCCTCCTCTCTCGCCGAGCCGGGACGCCGGGGCGAGACGCTCGCCCTGGTGTTCCTCATCGCCTACAGCGGTCTCGCCGTCCCCGTGCTCGCGATCGGTGTCGTCCTCACGTTCGCCGCGCAGACGACCGTGCTGCTCGTCTTCACGTCGATCGTGCTCGTCGCCACGGTCGCCGCGGCCCTGGTGATGCGGCGATCCGCCGCCTGACGCGCGCGAGTCCTCGACAGTCGTCGGAGCGGGCGGCATCCGTTCCCCCATACCGTCGGACGTGTGACCGCCCCCATCGAAGCCCAGCCGGTGAACACCCCGCCCACGACGTTCGCGACCTTCCTCGTCGTGACCGTCGACGACGCGGAAGAGGCTCGGGATGCCGTGCGCGACACCCTCAGCGGGATCGACGATGTGATGAAGAACGTCGGATACCGCGACCTCGACGATCACCTGAGCGGCATCGTCGGGATCGGTGCCCGCCGCGGAGTTCGGCACCTACTTCATCGGGTACAGCAGATCGCTCGCCGTGATCGAGAAGATGCTCGAGCGCATGTTCATCGGCGATCCGCCCGGGCTCCACGATCGCCTGCTCGACTTCTCGACCGCGGTGACGGGAAGCGCGTTCTTCGCACCTTCCGCGACGTTCCTCCGCGGCCTCGCGGATGCGCCCGCGATCACGCCGGCTCCACCCAGGGGATCGGACTCGCGATCGCCGAGCGACTGCGCGAGGCGGGCGCCCGCGTGATCGTCAACGGACGCACGAGCGACCGCGTCGATACGGCGGTGGCGCACGTGAACCGCACGCCCGGACCCGCGCCCGCCCGCGGGATCACCGCCGACGTCCAGATCGCGAACAGGTCGTCTACCTGGCATCCCCCCTCGCCTCGGCGACGACGGGTGGCGCGATCCGCGTGGACGGCGGGTGCGTGGACGGGATTCTGCCGTAGGGCGGGAGCGAAAGGAAAAATGTCCCGCGACATGAACTCATGTCGCGGGACATCCGCTGGTGGCGAGTGAGGGATTCGAACCCCCGAATGCAATGCAGTCTGATTTACAGTCAGATCCCTTTGGCCGCTTGGGTAACTCGCCAGGTGCGCACCCGCCCGGCTTTGGCAGTCGACCGGAGGCGCGATAGACCACTCTACTATCCCCGGAGGGATGCCTCCAACCACCCGTGACGCCTACCGCGCGACGTCGGCGACCTCTCGCACACGGTCGACGAACTCCTCGGTCCGTCGCTTCGTGCCGTCGATCTTGCGATCCACGCTCGCGCGGATCTCGCTCGGGGCGAGGGGTGCAGCCAGACGCACCGTCTCGTGACACGACAGGTCGACGCACATGTACGTGCCGACGGTGTCGCCCTGCTCCCCCGCGGCCCCGGCCTTACGGGCGGTGAACAGCGACACCTGATCTCCGGGCTGCATGGTGTGGCAGAGGTTGCACATCGCCGATCGCGCGCGCGACTGTCCTTCTGCGGCACGCAGGACGACACCCGTGGGTTCCCCGTCGCGCTCGGCGATGACGTACCCGCGACCGCGGGTCCGCGGGTCGCGCCACGCGAAGAAGTCGAGGTGGTCCCAGTCCGTCAGCACGAAGTCGTGGGGCATCGCGATGACACGCAGTTCGTCGGGGGTGGCGTTGATGAACGCGTCCCGGACCTCGTTCTCGGTGAGTGCTCGCATGGCATCCGAGTTTACGAGCGCATCGGTAGGCTGCGGCGATGACGCCGTTTTCGCTGCGCACCGCGCGCCTCGTGCTGGATCAGCCGACGCTCGCCGACGCCGACGACATCGCCCGGTACTGCGCCGACCCGGTGTTCGAGCACTACCTGACGACACCGTGGCCGTACACGCGCGATGACGCGGTCGGATTCGTCGAGGGGTACGTCGCCGACGGCTGGGCCGAGAACCGCGAATGGACGTGGGCGGTCCGAGAATCGGATGCCGGACCCTTGCTCGGCGTGATCGGTGTCCGCGTCCCGTGGGGCATGGTCGGCTACTGGCTCGGGGCCGAGCACCGTGGTCGCGGCCTCATGCCCGAGGCTCTCCACGCGGTCATCGACGCCGTCTTCGCGCGCACCGACATCGACGAGATGTTGTGGGAGTGCGTCCTCGGCAACGTCGCGTCGATGCGCGTGGCCCGGAAGTGCGGGTTCCGGTACACGGGCGTGCAGCCGGGGCAGGTGCGCGGGCGCGACGGCGAGGCGTCGGCATCCTGGACCGGAGCGCTGGGGCGCCAGGACGACCGCTCGGTGAAGAGCGGGTGGCCGGCGGAAGCCTAACCGCCGGGGCAGTCGCACGCACTGCCGCTGTAACAGGCGCAGTATCCCGGCTCGGGGGTCGACGGCGGTTCCGGCTCCTTCCGCAGGACGGAGTGGTAGCCGGTACTGGTGCTCAGCACGACGACGAGCTCGGGCGCGCGGTCGCGGATCGCGGCGAGATCGGGCGGCTCGTCCGTGATCGTCTCGCCGTCGCCCTCGACGTAGGTGAAGAACGTCTTCGTGTCGAAGCCCGCCGCGGAGCGGAAAGCCACCCCGACCGTACGCCCGTCGGCGCAGACCGCCGTCCCGCCGGGGAGGTCGTCGACGGTGTAGGCCTCGCCGTTGGCGTTGTGCCCGGGTACCCCGTACATCTGCCAGTACTCGGCCGTCATGTCGAACGCCGCCTCATCGGGCGTGCACCCGACCTCAGCAAGATGCGCGCGGTAGTCGGCGATGAGCTGAGCGGGGTCGACGGTAGCCGTCGACACGACGCGCGAGGTCACGTGTCCGCAGGACCAGTAGTACGGGTCGTACGGACCCCAGGGCGCGCTGTACGTGCCCCGCTTGCACGTGTCCTGCACGCTGGTCGTGATCGGCTCCCCCAGGGCGGCCGCCACGAGGAGATCCTGCTCCTCCGCGACGGCCGCGGCACGGGCGGCGACCACCTCCGGATCGTGAGCTCCCGAAGGAGGGGGCTGGCCCGCGCCGGACGCGCACGCGGACAACGGCAGGAGCCCCGCCGCCGCGATCGCGACCAGCGTCGCGGCGCGGAGGGGGGAAGAGCGTCGTCGCATGGCCCGAGGCTAGGGCTCACCTCATACGTCACCCGGTATGCGTGGACGTGTTCGTCGCCGAATTCAAGTCTCGAAGCCCTGATTTTCCGCGGTTGTAAACTCGCCGTATGGCAAGCGACAGCTCATTTGACATCGTCTCGAAAATCGATCGGCAGGAAGCCGACAACGCTCTCAACCAGGCTCACAAAGAAGTTGAGCAGCGGTACGACTTCAAGGGCACCGACGCGTCGATCGCCTGGAGCGGCGAGTCGATCGTCATCAAGGCCAACTCCGAGGAGCGCGCCAACGCGGTGCTCGACGTCTTCCAGACGAAGCTCATCAAGCGCGGCATCTCGCTGAAGAGCCTCGAGAGCGGCGAGCCGGTGCAGAGCGGCAAGGAGTACCGCATCACCTCCACGCTCAAGGAGGGCATCTCGCAGGAGATCGCGAAGAAGATCGGCAAGATCATCCGCGACGAGGGTCCCAAGGGCGTCAAGTCGCAGATCCAGGGCGACGAGCTGCGCGTGCAGTCGAAGTCGCGCGACGACCTGCAGGAAGTCCAGCGTCTCCTGAAGGCCGCCGACCTCGACGTGGATCTGCAGTTCACGAACTACCGGTGAGAGTGCCCGCCGACCTGGGTTTCATCGCCCTGAGTTCGCGGGGAGTCCGCGAGAGCGGCGAGGGAGGCCGTGTGCTCCGCCGTCGCCGCTCTCGTTCTTCCTCCGCCGACGGCCACCGCTGGGCATACGCGTTCAGCAGAACGTGCACGCCGGAGCGCCGACACGCTCCTAGATGATGTCGAACGGGATGTCGTCGTCTTCGTAGCCGGAGAACGCATCTTCCCCGCACCGTGCAGGGGTCCCGTCGGCGGTGTCCGCGTGGAGCGCGACCGTCGAGACGGATATGACGATGGCTGTCGCAGAGGTGACGAAGAAGCTCAGCCTCTGCCCGCCGTCGGCGGTGACGTTAAGGAACCCGCCCGTGGCGCGCGCCGCGCGGAGGATCTGCTCACGGAGGTCGTCGAGGCCTTCGAGGGGACCGAGAGCGTAACTCGTCCCGTTCACGGTAAGACTGATTCGCTCGATGCTGCTCCCCATGCGGGGCACGCTAAGCGGACCTCGCTGAACCCGCGCCGGGGTTGCGCTGGCCGCGAGCGCGAGGCACACTCACGACGTTCGACACGAGGCGACGCCCGAGGCCCTGACATTCCGCAGTGAACCGGCCTCACCGCCCGCAATAATTGGACGGTGACCGAAATCGACGACTCGCCGCCCCGCCGCTCGCGCCACCAGCTCGAAGAATGGGTCCAGGAGTTCGAAGACGAAGGTCACTGCATCCCCGGAAGGATCTCGGTCGCCCCGCAAGAAGATGCAGACGGCGACGACACAGGCCTCGTGATCGTGCACCTCCGCAACGCCCCGTCGTCCATCCACATCAAACCCCGCGGGTACGACGACCCCGTCTGGGAAGCCACGCTCTCAGCGCAACCCGACGATCACGTCATGTCCGTCAACGACATCGCCAACCTCGCCGCCGAGATCGTGATCGCGGGCAATCTTTGCGCATTCCTGCAATGGAAGTCGCTCGAGTGGGACCGCGAGAGCGGCCAGCGCACGCTCTGACGACCAGCGCCGCCAGCGTCCCCCTTGAGACGTGACGCATCGGCCTCCTGCCTCACACGCTCGCGTCCGCTCACAGCTCGCAAGGGATCACGTGCGGCAGAATCACACTCCGCTCAAGCCGATCAACGCGTCGCTCGCGTCCTGATCCCGTCGTCTCGGGCATAGGCGGTGAGGAATCGGGTGGGTAGGGTGAGCGCATGAGACGCGTGTTCGTCCCCGGTGTTCTGGCGCTCCTGCTGGCGCTGTCGGGGTGCGTCTACACGCAGGACGCGGCCGAGCAGCCCGACCCCGCCGCGACGGCCTCCCCCACATCGAGCGGAACGGACGGCGCGGCCCCCGCAGAGCCGACCGATGCGCCTTCTGACGCGGCGGGCGATGCGCCGACCGACGACCCGACCGACCCACCGGTCGACGATCCGGGGATACCCGGGGCGCCGATCACGGTACCCGATGAGGACACCTCGGGACCGTCGGACATGCTGGTTGCGATCCGGCTCACCGTCGCGCAGTACGGCGTCGACGTGGGCGCCGACCAGATCGCGTCGGCGGCCGACTACACGTGCGACCAGCTCGCCGCCGGCGTCGACCGTGGCAGCATCGTCGCCCTGCCGGGAGACCTCCCCGCGGGCTCGAACGAGACGCTCGTCCAGCTCGCCGCCGACGAGTACTGCCCGATCCGGTGAGGCTCGCTCAGCGGCGCTGAGCCGTTGAACCTAGCCGTGCTTCGCCAGGAAGAGGCTGAGCGAGATCTCCCTCGTATCAGCCCAGCCGCGGCGAGCGCGGACGAGCGTGTACCCCTCGCCGCGAAGCAGCTCCGCGTGGTCGGCCGTCAGCGCGTGCCGGTCCACCTTCTCCCACCCGCCCGGCATTCGATACGCGTGAGTGACGGTGCGTGGTCGAGACATCGGTGCTCCTGAACAGTCGGATCCTGCGCCAAGCGCTGCGTCGTCGAAGCGGTAAGAGACCCACCGTACGGCGGCGCGTCGCCGACGTCTGTCCCCTTTTCGGCGGAACGACGTGGCGGCGTACGATTCACGCAGCACCGTCGACCCGGAGTATCTCTCGGTCGCGGCCTCAGCGAGCAGACCCCGTGAGGCCGGCGTGGGAGCACCCTTTCTTATGGCTCGCAGACGGTGGGCGGTGCCACCAGTGGCACAGATGGGCTCGACGTCAGTGTGTTGTCGCAGCCGAAGACATTCGCGGTGCCGTAGTTCTGCAGGAATCCGTACTCAGGGGCGTCGATAGCACCCGTCAGTGTGATCGCGTTCGAGGCGAACACATTGTCATACCCCCAGTCTCGGTCGCCGACCTCTGTCGTGACGGATCGGATCCCGTACTTCAGCCCGCTGGTGATGCTGTTCCCATAGACAAGGTAGCCGTCGCCCTTCACTTGTAGAGCCGAGTAGATCGCACCCTGATGCGTCGACGAGAAGGTCACTGTGTTGTCGTAGATCAGGCCCCCGGTCGACTGTTCTTTTGCTTCGATCCCCTCCGCGGTGACGTCGGTGATCGTGTTCCAGACGATCACATTTCGATCGCTCGCATCGGGGGCGCAGTTCGGTTCGCAGGTGTCATTCCCCTGCGAGTTCCCGACGTAGATGCCCTCGCCGTATCGGCCGTCCTGGTGCCAGACGCCAGACACCGGAATGCTCTGGTCGAGGCCGGTGTGCGAGATCTGATTGGCGGCGATCAGGTTGTCGCTTGACCCGATCTGAGCGTAGATGCCGCCCTGCGATGTGTTCATCACTCTCAGGCCGTAGACACGGGAATCGCTTGTGGATGTCAGTGCGACGCCCTTCTGCGCATTCTCAACGGTGAATCCGTTGACAGTGATGAAGGAGCTTTCCTGCACCCTGACGCCGACGCCGTCGACCATGTTGGTCGTGTCGGGGAAAGGACGGACGATGGCATGTCGCGAGCCGCAGATCGAGATCCGGTCCTGCGCTGTGCCGTGTTTCTTGTTCACGACGAGCGGTCCGTAGACACCGTCCGCGAGAAGGATCGACGCGCCGGGCTGAGCAGCTGCGATCGCCGCGTTCGCGGATGCCGTGTCCGTAACCGTCACGGTCGGGGACGGACACGCGGACACGTCAGCCGCGCGCGGTTGCAAGTAGGGCTGTCGATACCCGCCGCGTAATGAAGGCTGCGACTCGGTACCGTCTTTGGATACGGCCGTCACGTCGTACTGATAGGTCCGTCCGAACTCCAGTCCCGAGTCGGTCCATGCGGTGTTGTTCGAGCCGCCCACGACCCGAACGAGCGCCCGCGGTTGGTCGGAGGACGAGCGATAGACGTTGTACTTCACGGCTGAGTCCGACTTCGGCCACGACACGGTGACACTCGATCGTTTCGCGTACGTGTCCGACGCCGCGGGGCTCGCCAGAATGATGGGTTGCCCTTCGAGGGCAGAGAAATCCAGGATCTTGAACGCATCGAGGTGAACACTTCGCGCCGCCGAGGTGGAAGCGTTGGCGTCTGAGGTCCATTCGATCCGGAGGGTGTGCGTTCCGAACCCGGAGGGATCCGAGGCGGGGCCCAGGAGCTGCTGTTGATACTGATCCGACGCGGCGTAACGATCGACGCGCTCCGTTTCCAGACCGTCGAGCAAGACGCGCGCGATCCCCGAACCCGGGCTCTTGCGCCCAATCCACTCGATCGCTGATCCGGTGAACTGAATCTCCGCCCATCCGGGCGTTGTTCGGAAACGGCTCGTGCCGCCGAGATCGTTCGGGTTCGTCAGCTCCTGCCACGCATCGGGACCGTAGGTGATGCGCCCGCTGTTCTCCTGAACGACCTCGGCCGTCGACGCCGCCAGAGCAGGACTGGCAGGAAAGGAAACGGTCAACACCACGACCCCGGCCACAACCGCAGCAGCCCACTTCGATCGACGCCCCATGACTCCCCCGTTGTCCCCAGCACGTGCTTTCTCGCAGCATAGGGGAAACGATCTTCCGGCCTCGAGCGCGCGATGGCCTCGACCGCCGAAGCGGGCCATGATGAAGGTACGACTGATTCCGCAAAGGGGATGCCATGGCCGTCCGCGTCGATCTCAACATCTCGCTCGATGGGGTGGCGGCACCCGCCGACCAGACCGCCGAGAATCCCATGGGCGAGGACTGGGGCCGCCTGGTCGCGGACTACATGGCCACGCAGACCTTTCGCGCGCGCGTCTTCGGTGACACGTCCGGCGCCGGCACCACGGGTGTCGACGACCGCTACGCGGCGGCGTACTTCGAGGGCATCGGCGCCGAGGTCATGGGCGCGGCGATGTTCGGCCTGCACTCCTTCCCCGACGACCCCGACTGGCGGGGCTGGTGGGGCGACGAGCCACCCTTCCGCGTTCCGGTGCTCGTGCTCACGCATCGCGAGCGTGCGCCGATCACCTTCGACAACGGCACGAGCTTCGAGTTCGTGTCATCCGGGATCACGGATGCCGTGTGCCGAGCGCGCGAGCTCGCGGGCGGCGCGGACGTGCGCGTGGGCGGAGGGCTTTCGACCGTTCGCTCCGCGCTCGAGGCCGACCTCGTCGACCATCTGCACGTCGCCGTCCGCCCGGTGGTCCTCGGACAGGGCGGTCGCCTCTGGGACGGACTGCGCGGCCTCGACGAGCGCTACACCGCGACGACGGAGGTCGCCGAGAGCGGCGTCATCCACGTCACCTATTCCCGTTAGATCGGGGCGCCGGACGTCAGCACCCGCGTCACGCGAATGACGAACAGCCCGAGCGACGTGACGAGCATGAGCGTCGCCACGATCCCGCCGACGAGCACGACCCAACGCAGCACGCCGGGGCGAAGCACTCCGCGGACGGCGAAGAACACGGCCGCCCCCGCGCACGCGATCATGATCAGGTAGTCGATCACGCCGCCGGGCAGGGAGAAGAACGCCACGACCGACAGAACCGCCAACACCAACGCCACGATGTGAAGCGTCCGCGTGTCGGCGGGGCGAGGGGCGTCCGGCATCCCCCGAGCCTATCGACCCCGTCGCCCGCATCCGCGCGTAGCGTGAGTGCCATGCGTCAGCGCACTCCCGACCCCCGCCGCTGCCCCACCTGCGGCGACCCGCTGTCGTTCGAGATCCTCGACGACGAGCGCTTCCTCGTCGCGTGGTCGTGCGTGAACTGCGGGCTCATCCGCACGACCGAACCGGTGTGATCCGCCGGGGTCAGTTGATGATCTCGGCGTTCTCGTCGCGCATCTCGGTCAGGCGTCGCCGCCAGGTCGCCAGGGCCTCGGGTGTGAGCCGGGTCCAGTCGTCGCGTTCCGCGACGATTCGCAGAGGTGCCGCGGTGCGGAACGAACGTGTCGGGTTGCCTGGGAACTTCTTGTCGGTGACGTTCGGATCGTCCTCGAACGCTCCGGTCGGTTCGACCTCGTAGACGCGCGGAGGCCCGTCGCCGGGGATGATCTCGGCGGCCAAGCCCGCCCCGTCGAGACGCGCGGTGAAGTACACGTGGTTCATCACGATCTCCGGCCGGTAGTTCGACCGGAACCCCGGGGTCAGGAGGTCACCGACGCGCAGATCGGCTTTCGTGCCGTGGAAGAAGGGGCCGGCATCCCGGATCTCGCTCATCCCGTGATTCTCGGCACCCGAGCGGGAGAGCGCAACTGTCAGTGCGCGAGCACCGCCAAGACGGCGTCGGCGATCGCGCGGTGCCCCGCGTCGTTGGGGTGGAAGTCGTCGCCCGGCCCCGCGAACGTGTCGCGACCGTCGGGGCCGTGGAACTCCGGTGTGGCGAAGAGGTCGGCGAGAGAGACGTAGCGTCCCGCGTTCGCGGTGCAGATCCCCGCGATGATCTGGTCGTACGCGGCTCCGTCGACCGTCCAGGTGCCGGCGCACACGATGGCCGCATCCGGCGACGTCGTGCGGATGCGCCCCACCAGGTCGGCGTACTGCGCCTCGAAATCGGCGAGGGGAGTCGGGATGCCGACATCGTTGGTCCCCAACTCGATCACCGCGAGGTCGAGGTCGGCGGGGACCTCGGTCACACCCGCGACGGTGGAGAGGGTCTCGTGCGCGCGGGACACGGTCGTCGGCGTGACGCGACCCACTGCCCCGATGACGAGCGAGGAGAAGCCCTGCGCTTCGGTGGAGGCGAAGAATCCGGCCGCGAGCGAATCACCGGTGAGAAGCACGCGAGCGTTCCCCGCCGCGTCGCGCGGGATCCGCAGCAGCCCCGGCGTGGTGGGCGTCGGCGTGGGTGTCGGCGTCGGCGACGGGCGCGCCGTCGGCGTGCGCGTCGGAGTCGCCGTGGGCGCCTGCGAGGTCGAGGGGGCGGACGCCGCGGGGGTGGCATCCGTCCCTCCCCGCGTGAGCAGCAGCGCCGCGACGATGATCGCGGCGACCCCGAGGAGGGATGCCGCGATGACCCCGACGCGGCGCTTCATCCCCGGAGGGAGTCGTCGCGCCACTCCACCGGGACGACCTCGCCACGCACCACGGCCTCCTCGCGCTGACGCAGCTCGACGCGGCGGATCTTGCCCGAGATCGTCTTGGGGAGCTCGAGGAACTCGACGCGGCGCAGGCGCTGGAACGGAGCGAGCTTCTCCCGCGCGTAGCGGAGGATGTCGATCGCGACGTCCTCACCGGGCTCGAAACCGGACGCCAACACGATGTACGCCTTGGGAACCGACAGGCGCAGCTCGTCGGGAGCGGGGACCACGGCCGCCTCCACGACGGCCGGGTGCTCGATGAGCACGCTCTCGAGCTCGAACGGGCTGATCTTGTAGTCCGAGGACTTGAAGACGTCGTCGGTGCGTCCGATGTACGTGATGGTGCCGAGCTCGTCGCGGCGCGCCACATCGCCCGTGTGGAACAGGCCGTTCTGCGTGGACTCCGCGTTGCGCTCGGCATCGCCGACGTAGCCGGTCATGAGGTTGAGAGGTCGATCCGACAGGTCGAGGCAGATCTCCCCCTCGTCCGCCGGCTTCCCGGTGAGGGGGTCGACCAGCACGACGGGGCAGCCGGGCAGCGGGCGCCCCATCGACCCGGGGACGAGCTGGGCGCCCGGGGTGTTCGCCACGACGGCGGTCATCTCGGTCTGGCCGTATCCGTCGCGGATGTCCAGGCCCCACGCGCGCTGCACGGTCGCGATGACCTCCGGGTTGAGCGGCTCCCCCGCCGAGACGACCTCGCGCAGCACTCCTCGGCGCCCGGTGAGGTCGGCCTGGATCAGCATCCGCCACACCGTCGGCGGCGCGCAGAAGGTCGTCACCCGGTCGCGTTCGAGCTCGTCGAGCAGACGCTCGGCCGAGAACCGGGAGTAGTTCAGCGCGAGCACCGTCGCCCCGGCGATCCACGGCGCGAAGAAGAGGCTCCACGCGTGCTTCGCCCACCCCGGCGAACTGATCGCGAGGTGCACGTCACCGGGCTGCAGCCCCAACCAGTACATCGTCGTGAAGTGCCCGACGGGATACGACGCGTGCGTGTGCTCGACGAGCTTCGGCTTCGACGTCGTCCCCGAGGTGAAGTAGAGCAGCAGACGGTCGTCGGCGACGGTCCCCGGATGCCGCGCGGGCGCCGCCTCGGTCACGAACGCGTCCTCGTAGGCGGCCCATCCCGCCTGCTCACCGCCCACGACGATACGGCCGAGACCTTCGGGCAGGTCGTCGAACTTGTCGGCATCCGTGGCCCCGACGATGACGTGACGGATCTGTGCCCGCTCGATGCGGTCGGTCAGATCGCCCGCGCCGAGGGCGGTCGTGGTCGGCGCGATCACGCCGCCGAGCTTCATGATGCCGAGCATCGCCTCCCACAGCTCGACCTGGTTGCCGAGCATGAGCAGGACCGCGTCCCCCCGTCGGACGCCTCGGGATGCCAACCAGGCGGCGACCTGATCCGAACGGCGCGCGAGTTCGTCGAACGTGCGCTGGTGGTGGGTGCCGTCATCGTCGACGACGATCAGCGCGGGAGCGTCGTTTCCGCGCGCCATCGGGTCGAACCAGTCGATCGCCCAGTTGAACGGGCCGTCGAACTGCGGCCACGAGAACGCCGCCGCGCGGTCGGGATCGGTGCGCGCCGCGAGGAGTTCGTCGCGGGCGGCGCGATAGCGCTCGGTGGCGGTGGGGATCATGGGGCTCCTTCGATCGCGTTCTACGCTAGCCCTCGCACCCCGTCCTCGAGCGCCGCGTACGCGGCATCGCGCGCCTTCGGCGCCGACAGGAACACGTCGTGCAGCGCCCCCTCGATGCGCGTGATCGTGACCGTACGGGCGATGCGGGTCGCGGCGCGGGCGATGTCATCGACGACGAGCACCGAGTCGGTCTCGCGCATCGCGTCGTTCCAGGTCAGCGCCACCGTCGACCGCGCCGACAGAAGCACGAGGGCGGGGCAGCCCACATCGAGCCCGGATGCCACCCGCGCGTGCCCCGCGATGATGGCGGCCAGCCACCCCGGATGAGTCGGGAAGCCCTGCGCCGGCCGCCAGCCGTCCGGACTGTCGGGAAGCGTTCCGAGGTCGCGCTGAGCACGGGTGTAGAAGCCGAGGTCGACGACCGGGTGCGTGCCGAGCGGGTCGAAGCGCGCGCGGACGTTGACGATCGGAGCGAGGGCTTGGCGACCGAGCGGGCCGAGCTGCAGCTCGAGCCAGGGACTGTTCAAGACGAGCGCATCGGCCACCCCGGGGTGCCGCGCCGCCCAGAGCGTCAACGTCAGGCCGCCGGTGCTGTGCCCGAACAGCAGGAGCCGGCGCCCCTCGCGTGCGGTGGCCATGGCATCCAGAGCGGCGGCGATGTCGGCGTCGTAGACGTCGAGCGAGGCGACGTAGCCCGGCGCGACGGACGACCGCAGACTGCGACCGTACTTGCGAAGGTCGAGGGCGTAGAAGCGGGCACCGCGGTCGGCGAAGAAGCGGGCGAGATCGGTCTGGAAGAAGTAGTCCGACCACCCGTGCACGTAGAGCACGTCGATGTCGCGGAGTTCACCGAAAAGACGGGCACCCGCGTGCGGCCGGGCTCGCACGAGCGTGGCGACGACCTCTCCGTCGACATCGTCATCGAGCGGGAGGGTCTGCTGCTCGAAGCCCTCACCGAGGATGTCTGGATGCCACTCCCCCATCGCCCCAGCCTACGGCGGCGATATCCCTCTCGAGGATGACGCCCTGCCCTCCTCCGGCGGACGCGCGCACGTCGGTCGATTCGTAGCGTGGGAACGTGCACCCCCGACACTGGCTCGTCCCCGCCGTTTCCGTCGCCGCCGCCTCGCTCACCCTGGGCGGGCTCACGAGCTTCGGCCAGACCGTGCTTCCCGACGCTCTCGTCTCGTTCGCCAACTCCGCCGGAGGCTGGACCATCCTTGCGTTCGGTCTCGTCTGGCTGACGCGGGCGCGATCCCCGCTCGCCGCGGCTCTCGGCGTCGTGTCGTTCGTGCTGCTCGTCGAGGGGTACCGGATCGTCTCGGGCTGGCGCGGGTATTACTACGCCGAACCGTTCCAGGACACGTTCACCATCATCGGGCTCTTCGCCGGCCCCGTGGTGGGGCTCTCGGCCTCGCTCCTGCGCTGGGGCCCCGGCTCCTGGAAGCCGTTCGCGGCTGCTCCCGTCGCCGCGGTCCTCATCGGCGAGGGCATCTACGGGGTGACGGTCGTCGCCGCGACCACCAGCCCGGTGTACTGGGTCGTGCAGATGCTTCTCGGCGTCGCTTTGGTGGTCGCCACGGTCATGGCCGCCCGCCCCCGCGTCGCGCCCGGGGTGCTCGGGAGTCTCGTCACCCTCGGCGGCGCGGCGGCGTTCGTCGCGTTCTACAGCTGGGTGGGCCAGTCCGGTTCGACCGTCTGACGCGGGCGAAACTCCGGAGAAACGGTCTCTCCCGATGTCGGGAACGTCGCGGAGGGCCCCGGAGCGGCAGAACTTCGGGAGTTCGGCCCGACGCTCAGCGCGACGCCGACGTGTCCTCGCGCGACGCCCGCTCCTTGGCCCGCTCCAGCGCGCGCTTACGCGCGGCCCGGGCATCCTCCTCGAGCTTCTCGGCCTTCGCCTCGTCGCGCGTGAGGTTCACGCCCGTCTCGGGGTCGAACAGGTGCAACGAGTCCGGCGAGAACCACAGGCGCGCCGCGTCTCCCGCACGGATCGAACTCATGGCATCCAGGGCCACGACGAGTTCGGTGCGCAGGCTCTCGCCGTCGAGGTCGCGGTCGAGTTCCGACAGTTTGTCTTTCACCGTGGCATCCGTCTCATACGGCACGTAGGCGTAGAGCACTTCGCCGAGCCACTCGGTCATCTCGATGTCGAGCTCGGCGGTGACCCCTCCCGCGAGGTCGCGCTCGGTGGCATCCGCGTCCTCGAACGCATCGGGGCGGACGCCGACGATCACGAGGTCGCGGCCCTCGACCGCTTTGCGCAGCCGGTCGTCGAGCGGGACGTCGGCGATGGGCAGGCGCAGCACGTCGCCGTCGACCGTGCCGCTGAGGAAGTTCATGGGCGGCGACCCGATGAAGCCCGCGACGAAGAGGTTGACCGGCTGGTCGTAGAGCCCGCGCGGACTCGCGACCTGCTGCAGCTCACCCCGGCGCAGCACCGCGACCCGGTCGCCGAGGGTCATGGCCTCGGTCTGGTCGTGCGTGACGTAGACGGTCGTGATGCCGAGCGAGCGCTGCAGCCGCGCGATCTCGGTGCGCATCTGGCCGCGCAGCTTCGCGTCGAGGTTCGACAGCGGCTCGTCGAAGAGGAACGCGCTGGCGTTGCGCACGATCGCGCGCCCCATCGCCACGCGCTGGCGCTGTCCACCGGAGAGGTTCGCGGGCTTGCGCTCGAGGTGCTCGTCGAGTTCGAGCAGCTTCGAGGCGCGGCGTACCCGCTCGTCGATCTCCTTGTCGTCCAGGTCGCTCGACTTCAGCCGCATCGGGAACGCGATGTTCTCGTACACGGTGAGGTGCGGGTACAGCGCGTAGTTCTGGAAGACCATCGCGAGGTTGCGGTCCTTCGGCGCCTTGTCGTTGACGACCTCGTCGGCGATCTTGAGCTCTCCGTCGGAGATGTCCTCGAGCCCGACGATCATGCGCAGCAGCGTCGACTTGCCGCAGCCCGACGGCCCGACGAGGATCACGAACTCGCCGTCGGCGATGTCGAGATCGACGCCCTTGACCGCGGTGAAACCGTCGTCGTAGGTCTTGACGATCCTGTTGAGAGTGATGGATGCCACGAGCTCTCTCCTTTATCCCTTGACGGCGCCCTGGGTCAGACCGGACACGATCCGACGCTGGAAGATGACGACGACGATCACGATGGGGATCGTCACCACGATGGCGGCGGCCGAGATGGCGCCGGTGGGTTCCTCGAACTGCGAGGCCCCGGTGAAGAACGACAGGGCCGCGGGCACCGGGCGCGCGGCATCCGTCGATGTCAGCGAGATACCGTAGACGAAGTCGTTCCACGCGATGAAGAAGGCGATGATCGCGGTGGTGAACACTCCGGGAGCCGCGAGCGGGACGACCGTCTTGCGGAACGCCTCGAACGGGGTCGCGCCGTCGACCTGCGCGGCCTGCTCGAGCTCCCACGGGATCTGGCGGAAGAAGGCCGCGAGCGTCCAGATCGAGATCGGCAGCGTGAGCGACAGGTACGGGATGATCAGGCCGAGCCACGTGTCGTACAGGCCGACCACGCGCCACAGGTTGAACAGCGGCGTCACGATCGACACGATCGGGAACACCGACACCGCCAGCGCCGTGGTGAGGATGATGCGCTTGCCGGGGAAGTCGAGCCGAGCGATCGCGTAGGCGCAGAGGGTCGCGAGCACCACGGCGATGAAGGTCGCGATGAGCGAGATGCCGATCGAGTTGCGCAGGGCCGGGAGGAACAGGTCCTGCGCGCTGCCGCCCGGGGCGAGAATCGTGGCGTAGTTGTCGAGCGTCCACTCCTGCGGGAGGAGCGTCCCCGAGAACAGGCCCGCCTGCGTCTTGAACGACGTCATCGCGATCGAGAAGACCGGGAAGAGCGACCAGACGAGCACGGCCGCGATGATCACGAGCCACATGATCCGCTGGGGCCAGGTCATTGCGCGCATCAGGAGTTCCTCCCCGCCGACAGGTCCACTTTGAAGCCCTTGATGAAGATGCCGGCGATGATCAGGACGCTGAGGAACAGCAGCACCGAGATCGCGGAGCCGAGCCCGATCTCGAGGCGCCCGATCGAGGTGTTGTAGGCCAGCAGCGACAGCGCCTCGGTGTCGTTGGCCCCGGCGGTCATGATGAAGATGTTGTCGAAGATGCGGAACGCCTCGAGTGTGCGGAAGAGCACGGCCACCATGATCGCGGCCTTCATGTTCGGCAGGATCACGCGGCGCAGCACCTCCCAGCCGGTGGCCCCGTCGACCTTCGCCGCCTCCTCGAGGTCGCCGGGCACCTGGGCCAGCCCCGACAGGAGCAGGAGAGAGATGAACGGCGTCGTCTTCCAGACCTCGCTGAGGATGATGACCGTGAGCGAGGTGCCCTGGTAGGCGAACCAGTTGAGGTTCTCGTCGAAACCGGGGATCCACGACAGCCAGTTGTTGACGTAGCCGCCGGAGTTGATGTCGAAGGCGTAGAAGAACGCGAACGCCGAGACGACGGTGATGATGCCGTAGGGAACGAGGATCGCCGTGCGGGCGAACCCGCGGAGCTTCTTGATCGCCCGGTGCATGACGAGCGCGAACCCGAAGCCGATGATGAGCTCGAGCAGCACCGTGATGACCGTGATGAACAGCGTCACGCCCATCGACTGCCAGAAAGCCGGGTCGCCGAGGATGACCTGGTAATTGCGGAACCAGATGAACTCTCGGTCATCGGGCGCGGTGAGGCGCAGGCTGAACAGCGAATCCCAGAGCGCCTGCACGATCGGGTACAGCGTGACCAGGAGCATGATGCCGAAGGCGGGGCCGGCGAGCATCCAGCCCAGGCGGGCCTCGGCCCGCGCGCGGTCGGAGCGGCGCTTCTTGGGCTTCGCGCCCGGCGCCTTGTCGGCCCGCAGCTTTCCGGTGGCGGCGATTTCGGCGGTCACAGCAGTCGCTCCCCTCTGAGCACCGCGAGGATGAAGTCGGTCGAGGTCTCCGGCGTCGTATCGGGGTTCACCGCGTTCGGCGGATGCCACGTGCGCTGCAGCCCGATCGAGATCTCGTTGTAGTACGGCGTCTGGGGCCGCGGCGCGCCGAGCTGCAGCGACTCGGCGATGGTGTCGGCCATCGGGAACTTCTCCTTCACCTCGGCGTCGTCGTACGCGGCGAGGTTCGAGGGCGGGTTGCCGTTGGTGACGAAGTACTGCGCCTGGTTCTCCGGGCTCACGATGCACTGGACGGCCTGCCAGGCGAGGTCCACGTGCTCGCTGTACGCCCCGACGCCGAGGTTGATGCCTCCGACGGGAGGAGCGGCCGGGGTGCCGGCATCCACTCGGGGATACACCGCCCAGCCGAGGTCTTCCACGACGTCAGGGGCCGCGCCCTGCATGGCCGGGTAGACGAACGGCCAGTTGACCATGAAGGAGCCGTTGTCGCCCTGGAAGAGGTTCATGCTGGCGTTCTCATCCGCGGTCGGAAGCCCCGCGCCGCCCAGCCCCGAGGAGCCGATGCGTCCGATGATCTCGGCGGCCTTCTCGCCCGCGTCGGATTCGAGTCCGAGCTGCATCTCGTCGGGCTTGGCCTCGGGGTCCTCGAGGATCTTCCCGCCGCCCGACGCGACGAGGGCGTTGATCCAGACGGTGAGCGACTCGGCGAGTGCGCCCTGCACGCCCAGCTGCTTGTTCTGATCCTCCGCGGCCTGGATGATCTGGTCCCACGTGACCGGCTGCGTCATGTCGAGACCGGCGGCCTCGGCGACCGACTTGCGGTACCAGAGCAACTGCGTGTTGGCCCAGAAGGGCACCGTGACGAGTTCGCCGTTCCAGCTGGCGGACTGCACCGCCCCCTCGACGATCCCCTCGGTGTCCTGCAGGTCATCGGGGACCGGGGCGAGGAAGCCGGGCTCGGCGAGCTCGGGGATGAACGGAGGGTCGAGGCTCATGATGTCGAGCGACCGGTCGCTTGCGGCGAGGCGGCGAGCGAGCTGTTCGCGCTGCGATGCCGCATCTCGCGGCAGCAGCGACGTCTCGATGCGGTACGCCCCGTCGGCGGCTTCTGTACAGGATGCCGCGATCTCGGCCTGACCGCCGTCGTCGGGGTTGATGTACCAGGTCAGGGTCGGCACCCCGTCGTCCGCGGAGCAGGCGCCCAGCGTCCCCGCGAGCGCGAGGGCCGAGGCTCCGGCCACGATCCGTTTCAGGTTTCGCATCCGGCCCCCTCGCCTCGGTGCGCGGGCGTCGATGCCCGGCGTCGTGGCTTCCATCCTGTCGATGCGGGCCGAATCCGCGCACGAGGGTTGCCCCCGCCGATCGGGGGATGGTACTCGCGCGAACGACGAACCGCCCCGTCCGGAGACGGGGCGGTTCGGCGGGGCTCACTCGCCGCGGGAGATCGCGATCATCTCGTCGCGGGGCACGACCTTGATGCGCGCACGCTCGTGCGGGGCGCCCAGGGCCATCTCGTGCTCGTCGAGGCGGTGCCACCCGTCGAGGTCGGTCCAGCGCACCCCGCGTTCCTCGAGCAGGGCGGGGATCGCCTCCTCCTCGGGGTGCGCGGGACGCCACCACTCGCTCTGGTCGTTGATGACGTGGCGCACGGTCTCCATGGCATCCGACTTGGTGTGTCCGATGAGGCCGACGGGACCGCGCTTGATCCACCCGGTGGCGTAGACGCCGGGGATCCGCTCGTTCGAATCGGCCGAGAGCACCTGGCCCTCGTGGTTGGGGATGACGCCGTGGCGCTCGTCGAAGGGGATGTCCTTCAGCGGCGAACCGAAGTAGCCGACGGCGCGGTAGATCGCCTGGATCGGCACCTCGCGGATCTCGCCGGTCCCGACGACACCGCCCTCGGCGTCGGGCTTGGTGCGCTCGTATCGGAATGCGGCGACGCGGCCCGCGTCGTCCTTCACGACCTCGAGGGGCTTGGCCCAGAAGTGCAGGTGCAGGCGACGGGATGCCTCTCCCCCGGCGTTGTTCACGCCCGGGCGGGTACGCCACTCCTGCAGGACGCGGTCGATGACCTTGACCTGCTTGTTCGTCTGGATGGCCGCGAGCGACGCCTCGTCGTAGTCGAAGTCCTCGTCGTAGACGACCATGTCGACGTCGCGCAGCTCACCAAGCTCGCGGAGCTCGAGCGGCGTGAACTTGACCTGGGCCGGACCACGACGGCCGAAGACGTGCACGTCGGTGACCGGGGAGGCTTTCAGGCCCTGGTAGACGTTGTCGGGAACCTCGGTGGGCAGCAGGTCGTCGGCGTGCTTGGCGAGCATGCGCGTGATGTCGAGGGCGACGTTGCCGTTGCCGATGACGGCGACCGACTCGGCCTCGAGCGGCCACTCGCGGGGCACGTCGGGGTGGCCGTCGAACCAGCTGACGAAGTCCGCGGCGCCGTAGGAGCCGTGCGCGTCGATACCAGGGATGTCGAGGTCGGCGTCGCGGATCGCGCCGGTCGAGAAGATCACCGCGTTGTAGTGCTGCTTGAGGTCGTCGAGCGTGATGTCCTCGCCGAAGCGGACGTTGCCGAAGATGCGGATGTCACCGCGGTCGAGCACCTCGCGCAGCGCCGTGATGACGCCCTTGATGCGCGGGTGGTCGGGGGCGACGCCGTAGCGGACGAGGCCGTAGGGAGCCGGGAGCTGCTCGAAGAGGTCGATCGAGACGTCGAATTGACGCTCGGCTTTCAGCAGGATGTCCGCGGCGTAGATGCCGGCGGGGCCGGCTCCGACGATGGCGAGGCGCAGCTTCGTCATGGGGTCCTCTCGATCGTGATCGGGGGGTGGTGGAAAAGAGTCAGGCCGAGCGGTCGGCGACCGCGCGGGCGAAGCGCGTCAGCGCCTCGCGCACCGCACCGTCGGGCAGCGGTGCGAGGGCGTCGATCGCCTCTTGCGACCACTGGTGCGCGAGGCGGAGCGTCTCGTGCGTGGTGTCGTGATCGCGCAGCTCTGCGAGAGGCGCGTCCAGGATCGCGGAGTCGGCCCCGGCGGCGATACGCTCCTGGCCTTCGTCGATGCGCGCGCGCAGATCGGCGGACGCGGCGTCGGAGCGGTGCCCGAGCAGCAGGTACGGCATGGTCGGAACGCCGGCGCGCAGGTCGGTGCCGGGCACCTTCCCGGTCTCGGAGGCGTCCGGCGAGAGGTCGATCACATCGTCCAGCAGCTGGAAGGCGACGCCCGCCTTCTCGCCGAAGACGACCATCGGCTGCTCGAACTCTTCGGGGGCACCGGAGTAGATGACACCGCACTGCGCGGCCGCGGCGATGAGCGAGCCCGTCTTGTCGGCGAGGACCCGCAGGTAGAACTCCACCGGTTCGTCGCCCTCCTGCGGGCCGACCGTCTCGTGCATCTGTCCCAGGACGAGGCGCTCGAAGGTGTCGGCCTGCAGCTGGATCGCCCGCTCGCCCCGGCGCGCCATGAGCTGGCTGGCGCGCGAGAACAGCAGGTCACCCGTCAGGATCGCGATGTTGTTGCCCCACACCGTCTGGGCGCTGGGCACCCCGCGGCGCTTGTCGGCACCGTCCATGACGTCGTCGTGGTACAGCGAACCCAGGTGCGTCAGCTCGAGAGCCGTCGCGACCTCGATGACCTCGGGCGTGGTCCCGCGGCCGAGCTGCGCGGTGAGGATCGCCAGCATCGGACGGACGCGCTTGCCGCCGGCCTCGTAGAGGTAGCGCGCGGTGACGTCAGCGAGCCGGTCGGCACTGCGGACCTCTTCTTCGAGAGTGCTCTCGACGCGGCCGAGACCCGCCTCGACGGTCGACAACAGGGTGCGCGAACGAAGTCCGGCGAAGATGCGGTCACTCAGGCCCAGCTTGCCCGACAGGCGGGTGCTGGCCGCGGGCAGTCTCGGGGTCACGGTTTCAGCCTATCCTGGCGCGGTCGCGCCGTCCCTCGGCTATCTCGACGGTTGACAGGCCTGCGTGCCGCGGGGTCGGACGCCGCGCGCTCACCCCGCGGGACGGATGCCACGGTGCAGAGCGACGATGCCGAACGACAGGTTGCGGTAGGCCACGGCATCCCATCCCGAGTCCCTCATCCACCTCGCCAGCGTCGGCTGGTCCGGCCAGTCGCGGATGGACTCGTTGAGGTAGTCGTACGCCTCGGTGTTGGAGCTGACGGCGCGCGCCACGATCGGCAGGATCCGGTCGTTGTAGAGCCGGTAGAGACCGTTGAACGCGCGGGACGGCGGGTGCGAGAACTCGCACACCACGATCCGGCCGCCGGGGCGGGTCACACGGCGCAGCTCGCGGAGCGCCCGGCGCGGGTCGTTGACGTTGCGCAGCCCGAACGACATCGTGACCGCGTCGAACTCGCCGTCCTCGAACGGCAGGTCCGTGGCATCCGCCTGAACGAACTCGAGGTTCGGGACGTTCCCGTGACGACGTCGCCCCTCGGCGATCATCCCCTTCGAGAAATCGGCCGCGACGACGTGCGCGCCGCTGGGCACGAACGCCATCGAGGAGGTTCCCGTCCCCGCGGCCAGGTCGAGGATGCGCTCGCCCCGCTTCGGGGCGACGGCGCGCAGGGTCGCCACGCGCCAGAATCGGTCATTGCCCAGGCTCAGCACCGTGTTGGTGCGGTCGTAGGCGGGTGCCACCTGGTCGAACATCCCGCTGACACGCTGCGGGTCTTTACCGAGGTCGGCGCGGTTGGGGTCGCTGCTCACCTGTCGAGTCTAGGCGGGCGTGGGCGCCGGGTCCTCGGGGGTTGCCAGCTCGGCGAGACGTGCGAGCCAGGGTCCGGTCACGGCGTCCGAGAACGGGGCGACGCCCTCGCGCACGCGGTGCTCGAGGTCGAGGGCGGTGGTCTCGAGATGGGCGACGATGTCGGCCGGATAGCCGTAGCGCACGCGATGCTCGTCCCACTCGTCGCGGTCGTCGATCCACGTGCCGCGCCCGTCGGTGCGGCGCACCACGTCGAGGTCCATGTCGATGCCCGTGGGCACGCCCTCCTCGTCCCAACGGATGTCCCACGCGAGGTCGATGTAGACGGCCACCGGGTGCGGGGCGGCGTTGTGGGTGAACGCCCAGTCGCCGCTCGCGGGAACGAGGGTCACGTTGGGCTGGCGGCAGACGAACTCCGCGCCGGGACGGGCGCTGCGCCACCCCACCTGCTGGCCGAACCAGTCGCCCCAGTGGTCGGAGCCGAGGTAGACGCTGTCCTGCACCCAGTGCGGCGAGCCGTCCCATTTCCGCCAGCGGAACAGCAGGCGCGTGCCGGGAGCGGGTGGGGAGGACATGTCGCGAGTCTAAAACGGGCGACGGACAGTGGGCCGCACCGCGCGGCGCGCCCGCGCTCCCACGGTCGACGCGCACCGCGGACACACATCTCCGGCGTTATGTCGACGGCGAAGGGATGCCGAGACCCGCACCGCACGCAGGTCTACCCTGAAACGTGTGATCGAACCCGCGGATGACGCCGTGCCGCGCCTGCGCGTGGTGACGCGCGAGCTGCCCCCGATGGACGATGTGCTCGCATACACCACCCCCTACGACCCGCTGTTCTGGAGCCGCCGGGGAGAGTCGCTCGCGGCGTTCGGCGACCTGCTCACCCTGCGGTACCACGGTGCGCGCCCGGGCGACGCGAGCGTCGCCGACCGGTGGCGCGCCATCGCCGCGGCCGCCGAGGTCGACGACCCCGTGCAGCTCCCCGGCACGGGCCTCGTGGCCTTCGGCTCCTTCGTCTTCGACCCCCGCTCGGAGCGGGAGAGCATCCTGCGCGTGCCCGGGACGATCGTCGGCCGCCACAGCGGACGCGCGTGGGTCACCCGTCTCGCCTTCGACGACACCCCCGACGAGCCCGAGCCCGAGCTGCCTCCGCGCTCCCCCTTCGGACCGCACTGGTCGGCGACGCTGGGGCCGGGCCGGCAGACCGCCGAGGCGTATCAGGATGCCGTCCGCCGCGGCGTCGAGGCGATCGTCGCGGGAGAGGTCGGCAAGGTCGTCCTCGCGCGCGACATCACCGGCACCCTCCCCGCCGGGTCCGATCTCCGCCGGCTCGTACGGTCGCTGCACGAGGGCTACCCGGACTGCTGGATCTTCGCCGTCGACGGTCTCATCGGCGCCAGCCCCGAGACGCTCGTGACGGTGTCGGGTGGGACGGTGACCGCGCGGGTCCTCGCCGGGACGGTGGCCCGCGGAGCCGACGCCGACGCCGACGCGGCGGCATCCCTCGCCCTGTCCGAGAGCACCAAGGACCAGGAAGAGCACCGGTTCGCGGTGCAGAGCGTGCTGACGGCGCTCCGCCCGCACACCTCGGCCCTCGCGGCAGCCGAGCAGCCCTTCACCCTCAAGCTGCCCAACGTGTGGCACCTCGCGACCGACGTCGAAGGCGTGCTCAGCGAAGCGGCCTCGTCGCTCGATCTCGTGGGCGTGCTGCACCCGACCGCGGCCGTGGCCGGAACGCCGACCGACGTCGCGATCGACGTCATCCGCCGTCTCGAGCCGTTCGACCGTGGGCGCTACGCGGGTGCCGTCGGCTGGATCGGCGCCTCGGGCGACGGCGAATGGGCGATCGCGCTGCGGTGCGCGCAGATCGATCGCGCCGAGCCCTCGTCACCGACCGCGCCCATCACCGCCTACGCGGGAGCGGGGATCGTGGCCGACAGCGTGCCCGAGTCGGAGCTGCTCGAGACGCGTGTGAAGTTCCGTCCGATCGTCGACGCGCTGGCATGAGGCCTGCGGCGCGTGACCACGGTCCCGCAGCCCGTCACGACAGTCCCGCACCGCGTCACGACAGTCCCGCAGCGCGTCACGAAGCGGCGAGGCGGCGCTTCTCCTCTTCGACGTCGTAGTCGGCAGCCGGCCACCGGGGGTCGATGTCGGTCAGCGCGTCGATGAGCAGACGCTGCACGGCGAGACGCGCGTACCACTTGCGATCAGCCGGGATGACGTGCCACGGCGCGAGCGGCGTCGACGTGCGCTCGATGGCCACCTGGTAGGCGTCCATGTAGTCGTCCCAGAGCTCGCGCTCGTCGACATCGGACGGGTTGTACTTCCAGTGCTTGTCCGGGCGCTCGAGTCGCTCCGCCAGGCGGGACCGCTGCTCGTCCTTCGAGATGTGCAGCATGACCTTCACGACCCGGATGCCGAGATCCGCCGCCTCGGCCTCGAATCCGACGATCGCACCGTACCGGCGTTCGATCTCGTCGGCCGGGGCGAGCTGTCGTACCCGTCCGATCAGCACGTCCTCGTAGTGCGACCGGTCGAAGACGCCGATCCGACCGGCATCCGGAAGGCGCTTGCGGATCCGCCAGAGGAAGTCGTGCGAGAGCTCCTCGGCGGTCGGCTTCTTGAACGACGCGAGCTCCACGCCCTGGGGGTCGACGGCGCCGACGACGTGGCGCACGATGCCGCCCTTGCCCGCGGTGTCCATCGCCTGCAGCACCAGCAGCACAGCCCCGGTCGCGGTGCCGGCGACGCTCTGGGCGAACAGGCGCTCCTGCAGGGCTTCGAGGGGTGCGCGGCCGGCGTCGAGGTCGGCCTGACCGTCGGCCTTCTTCCCGTCGTAGCCGGGGGTCGCGCGCGTGTCGAGGTCGGCGAGGCGGAACCCCGGCTCGACGCTCAGCGCGGCGGACGGGGGAACGGACCATCTGCTGCTCGTGCTCATCGCGCCATCGTGGCGTGAACCACCGACATCGCGCCATGCCTTGACGCGCGTGGGAGCGGTCGGTCGCACGGCCGGGGCCGGCGCGGCGCGCGGTCGGAGCAGCTCAGGCGCGGCCAGCGAAGCACGCGGCCGGCGAAGCACGGGGCCGGCGCGGCGCGCGGTCGGCGCAGCTCAGGCGCGGCCAGGGCGGGCCACCGCGGGTCAGCGCGGCAGCGGAACCTCGATCAGCTGCCGCCCACCGCCCGGCGCCGTCAGCACCTGATCGAGGGCGACGCGCGTGGTGACGCGGTGGTACTCCCAGCCGAACGCGAGGGCCAGCTGCTCCAGTCGCGCCGTGTGCGGGGTGTACTGCACGCGATCCATCGCGTCGTCACCGGCCACGGACGCGACCTCGAGGCCGTCGAAGATCGTTCCGCCGCCGTCGTTGCCGACCACCACCTGGAGGCGCGGCTCGTCCTCGCCCGGGGGCAGCAGCAGCGCTCCGACGTCGTGGAGGAACGCGAGGTCGCCCAGGAGCACGCGGGTGACGCCGGGACGCTCGCCGACCTGACTCGCGAGGGCGATCCCCGTGGCGGTGGCGACGGTTCCGTCGATCCCCGCGAGCCCGCGATTGGCGTGAACCGACACCTTCTTGCCCGAGAGCAGCTCGTCGGCCACGCGCACGAGACGCGACGACCCGAACATCAGGCGGTCGTGGGGCCACGTCGCCCGCCACAGCGCGTCCACCACCGCGGCGCGGTCGAGAGGGGCCCGGATGACCTCGACCTCGGCGTTGATCGCGCCGAGGCGTTCGTGCGGCACGGCGGAGGCCAGGCCGTCCGCGTCGGGAGCGGGAGGGGACAGGTCCACGGCGGCGGCGCGCGACGCGCGCATCCACTCCCCGAGCCACACGCGGTCGGTCTCGCCCGGTGCGACGCGGATGGCATCCACTCCCTGGGTCGTGCCGTTGAGGTTCACCGGCTCGCCCGGGCCGCGCACCGCGATCACCTCGACGTCATCGCGACCGAGGAGAACCGCGACCTCTCGGCTGAGGGTCGGGTGCCCGAGAACCACGACCCGCTCGATGCGCCCGCCCAGCTCGGGGTCGCGCAGCAGCGCGCGGTACCCGTGCACGACGTGCCGACCGAACCGCGCGCCACTGACGATCTCGGCCACGAGCGGAAACCCGCCCCGGTGCGCGAGCTCCTCGGCCGCGGGGCCGGCGTCGGCCCCCGCCACCACGATCGTGCGGGGTCCGAGCGCGAGACGGAACGCGGCCTCGGTCTCGGGCGGCACATCCGCCACGCCGATTCCACCGCCCCCCTGGTAGAGGGCCCCGGATGCCTCGCCCTCGGCGTCGCTCTCGGCGTCGGCGCGCGTCGCCGCCGGTCGCGCGGTCGCCCGCTCGAGCAGCCACGCCGGGGCCGCACCCGCGAGCGGCTCGCGCAGTGGAACGTTCAGGTGCACGGGACCGGCCGCGCGCGCCCCTTCACCGAGGGCCGCGGCAAGGGCGGTCGCAGCCACCGTGTCGAACTCGGCCGTCTGCTCGGCGGTTCCGTCGTGATCGACCGCCTCCGGCACGGGGAGGTCGGCCTCGAACCGCGCGGCCGCACGGAAGAGTCCCGGTTGGCGCGTGGTCTGGTTCGCGCCGACGCCCCGCAGCTCGGGGGGACGATCGGCGGTCAGCAGCAGCAGCGGCACGCCCGCGTGGTGCGCCTCGAGAGCCGCCGGCAGCAGGTTCGCCACCGCGGTGCCCGAGGTGCAGACGACCGCCGCCGGCATACCGGTCTCGCGACCGAGGCCGAGCGCGGTGAATCCGGCCACGCGCTCGTCGATCCGCACATGCAGGTGCACGAGCCCCGCGCGTTCGAGTTCGGCCGCGACGAGGGCCAGGGCCTGCGAGCGCGAGCCCGGGCTGATGACGAGGTGGCGGACTCCCCGCGAGACCAGGCCGGCGAGGAGGGCGGCGGCCGCGTCGGTGGAGGGCGCCGCGGCGCGCTCAGTGCTCGTGCTCACGATTCAGCTGACGGCGCCGCGCTGTCCGCGGGCATCGTCGTCGCCGGGGTCGTCTCCGGTCTTCGGGCGCTTGTCGCGCGGATCGTCGGCCTCCGAATCGAGCTGAGCCAGCTCTTCCTCGAGTCGCCGGATCCGTTCGTCCTGGTCGGCGCGTGCCGCGGGCGAGAGGCGACCCAAGAACTCGGGGTCGTCGTCAGGAGCGCGGCGCAGAACGGGTCCGCCCGCCCGTCCGCGACCCACGATGAACCACAGGATGCCGCCGAGCACCGGGAGCAGGATGACGATGACCATCCACGCGCCCTTGCTGACGCCGCGGTGCCGCGTCGAGGGCTGCACGGCGCAATCGACGATCGTGTAGACCCAGAAGGCGGTCGCCACGAGCGCCAAGATCAGAAGCAGCCGTGCCATGGACCAATCCTACGTGCGCCGGCTGGACACGGGCCGGGCGCCGACGGGCGACGACCGCGCCGTAGAATGGGTCAATGCGTGCTCGCTCGGCCCTCGTCTACACGGTGCTGCGATTGCTCGCCTTCCTCGTGCCTCTCGGCATCCTGCTGCTGTTCCCGGTGTTCCAGGAGCTGCCGTGGCTCGCGGCCGTCTTCGCGGCATTGATCGGGCTCAGCCTGTCGCTGCTCTTCCTCCGCCGCCCGCTCGACCAGGTCACCGGCGGTCTCGCCGAACGCCGCGCGACGCGCACCGCCACCGGTCGCCGCTCGGGCGCCGAGGCCGACGCCGACGTGGAAGACGCGGTGGTCGACGCCTCGTCGCCCGCGCCGGACGCCGCCGCAGAACCGGCGAAGCCCGAGACGACCGAGCGCTGAGCCTCAGGCCAGGAAGGCCCAGAACAGCAGCGCGCCGTACGCGACCGAGGTGAAGCTCGTCACCTGCAAAGCGGTGATGAGCTCGCGCGGCGTGCGGTACGTCCACACGATCAGGACGGACGACAGCGCCCCGAGCAGGGCGATCAGCGTCAGCCACGCGACCGGGTAGAACAACGCGAGGAACGCCGAGATCCCGAACGGCGCGAGCACGAACAGCGTGAACAGTACCTGCGTCGCGCGGCGGCCGATGAGCACCGAGAGCGTGCGCTTGCCCGCGAGACGGTCCTGATCGATGTCGCGCAGGTTGTTGGCCAGCAGCACCGCGCACGCCAGCAGGCCCGCGGCCACCGCGCCGAACCAGGCCTCCTGCGGAATCGACTGCACCTGCACCCAGGTCGTCCCGAGCGTCGCGACCAGACCGAAGAACACGAAGACGAACAGCTCGCCCATCGCGTTGTAGCCGTAGGGACGCTTGCCGCCGGTGTAGAACCATGCCGCGACGATGCAGACCGCGCCGACGGCGAGCAGCCACCACTGGCCCGTCCGCACGACGATCGCGAGGCCCACGAGCGCGGCGAGCGCGAAGAACGCGAGCGCGACGATGAGCACGGTGCGCGGCTTCGCCTTCTTGCCTCCGGTCAGACGCCCAGGTCCCACGCGCACGTCATCGGTTCCGCGGATGCCGTCGCTGTAGTCGTTGGCGTAGTTGACGCCGATCTGCAGCGCGAACGCCACCGCGAGACACGCGAGCGCGAGCGCCCCGTGGAACTGATCGTCGACGAGGGAGGCGGCACCGGTACCGATCAGCACCGGGGTGATCGCCAGCGGCAGCGTCCGGAGCCGCGCGGCGGCGATCCAGTCGCGCGCCGTGGCGGGGACGACGGCCTGCGGCGCCCCGCTCTTGTGCTTCTGGGGATTGCCGTGCGGACGACGCTTCGGGGCCGGACGCGAACGCTTACGAGACTGTGCTGCCACGGAGGGTCATCCTAAGCCCGCCCCGCCGAACCGCCGTGCCAGCGCCCGACGATCGGGCTTGCCGGACGACAGCGTCGGGAGCTCGTCGACCGCGATCACGCCCGCCGGGCGGGCCACCGGACCCACGTGTTCGGCCACGGTCTCCCGCACGCGCGCGAGCATCTCGGCCTCGGCGTCCGGGGCCAGCCCCGGGACGATCACGGCGGAACCCTGCCCCCAGGTGGCATCCGGGATCGCGACGACCACGGCCGACTCGAGACCCCGGATGCCGCGCACCGCCGCCTCGACCCGATCCAGCGACACGTTCACTCCCCCCGACACGATGACGTTGTCGAGACGGCCGGTCACGCGCAGCACGCCGTCGACGACCTCTCCCCCGTCCCCGGTGCGGTACCAGCGCCGCCCGTTCTCGTCGACGGGGAACACGGATGCCGTGCGTTCGGGCTCGCCGAGATAGCCGTCCGCCAGCGTGGGGCCGGACAGCCGCACCTCCCCGTCGACGATCGCGAGCTCGACGCCGTCGAGCGGGACCCCGTCGTACACGCAGCCACCGCTCGTCTCGGTCGAGCCGTACGTGCGGACGACGCGCGCGCCGACGGCCGCAGCCCGCTCCTGCACCGCGGGCGCCAGGGCCTGGCCGCCGATGAGGATCGCCTCGAAGGAGCGCAGCGCCTGGGAGACCGTGTCATCGTGCTCGGCGGCATCCAGGAGTCTCTGCAGCTGCGCGGGGACGAGCGAGGTGTAACTCGGGACGCGCGCGCCGTCGACGTGCGACGCCATCCCGAGGGCGGCCGCCGCGAAGGGCTCCGGGCGGAAGGGACCGGCGACCACCGCGGGCTCGCGGTCGGCGAGCAGTGCCCGCACGATCACCTGAACCCCGGCGACGTAGGTTGCGGGCACCGCGAGCAGCCAGGCGCCCTCGCCGATGCGCGCGGCGGTGGCGTACGCGCTGCTGATCAGGGCGTTGCGCGAGATCACGACCGACTTGGGCACCCCGCTCGAACCGGATGTCGTCACGACCGCCGCGGTCCCCGCGGGGACCTCGGCCGGCAGGCCCGCACCGCCGAGCGCGACCGCGGGACCGGCGCCGAGCACCGCCGCCCGCAGCGCGCGCAGGACATCGCGAGGATCGCCGGATGCCGGGGCCTCGAGCCTCACGCTCGGACTCCCGCGCTCAGTAGTGCCACGGCACGTCGGACCAGTCGGGGTCGCGCTTCTCGAGGAACGAGTCGCGCCCCTCGGCCGCCTCGTCGGTGCCGTAGGCCAGGCGGGTCGCCTCGCCGGCGAACACCTGCTGGCCGACGAGACCGTCGTCGACCGCGTTGAAGGCGAATTTCAGCATGCGGATCGCGGTGGGCGACTTCGTCAGAATGGTGCGGGCCATCGCGATGGCCTCGCGCTCCAGGTCGGCGTGCGGCACGACGCGGTTGACGGCGCCCAGCTCGTAGGCGCGCTGAGCGGAGTACTCCTCGGCGAGGAAGAAGATCTCGCGCGCGGCCTTCTGCCCGATCTGACGCGCGAAGTACGCGGACCCGTAACCGGCGTCGAACGAGCCGACATCGGCATCCGTCTGCTTGAAACGCCCGTGCTCGGCGCTCGCGATCGAGAGGTCGCACACGACGTTGAGCGAGTGCCCCCCGCCCGCGGCCCAGCCGGGCACGACGGCGATGACGACCTTGGGCATGAACCGGATGAGGCGCTGCACTTCGAGGATGTGCAGGCGACCGGCGCGGCCCGGGTCGTGCACGACGTGCTCCTCGTGCGAGTACTTGTAGCCGTCGCGGCCACGGATGCGCTGGTCGCCGCCGGAGCAGAACGCCCAGCCGCCGTCCTTCGGGCTCGGCCCGTTGCCGGTCAGCAGCACGACGCCGATGCGGTGATCCTGGCGCGCGATGTCGAGGGCCGTGTAGAGCTCGTCGACGGTGTGCGGGCGGAACGCGTTGCGCACCTCGGGGCGGTCGAACGCGATCCTCGCGATCCGCCCGTCGTTGCTGACGTGCGCGGTGATATCGGTGTATCGCTCGGCACCGGGCGCGAGGGTCCACTCGGCGGGGTCGAACAGCTCGGAGACGGTCACCGTCCCAGACTACGACCGGGTGCGGTGGCCGGAGCGGCGCGCCCGCCCTTCTGCGGGCGGACGCGCCGCTCGCCTCACGCGTTCTTGCTGTCGCGCCAGACCAGCCAGCGCTCGATGAGCGAATAGTCCCACTCGGGGCCCGAGAAGCCGAGCGTGAACAGGCGGGTCCCCGCGTCGAAGAGGGCATCGGCGTCGGACTCGTCGCGGTCCTTGAGCTCGTTCGAGACGATCAGTCCCGACAGGTCGCGTCCCTCGGTCTCGGCCCACTTCTCGATCACGCCGAGCTTGTGCGGCAGTTCGTCGGGGGTGACGAAGCTGTGCCAGATGTCCGCATGCTTCGCGACGATGCGCAGGGTCTTCTGCTCGCCCTTGCCGCCGATCATGACGGGGATGTGACGGGTCGGCGCGGGATTGAGCTTGCCCCAGCGCGCGACGATGCGGTCGAGGTCGGTCGCGAGGGCGTTGAGGCGTGAGCCGGCGGTGCCGAACTCGTAGCCGTACTCGTCGTAGTCGCGCTCGAACCATCCCGAACCGGTGCCGAAGATGAAGCGGCCCGTGTCGCCGCCCTTCTTGCTGATGTGGTCGATGGTGCGGGCCATGTCGGCCTGCAGGTCGGCGTTGCGATAGCTGTTGCAGTTGACCAGCGCCCCGAACTCGACGCGCTCGGTCTGCTCGGCCCACGCCGCGAGCATCGTCCACGACTCGAAGTGCTCGCCGTCGGGGTCGCCGTAGAGGGGGAAGAAGTGATCCCAGTTGAAGAGGATGTCGACGCCCATCTCTTCCAGACGGAAGACGGCATCGCGGATGTCGGAGTACTGGACGTGCTGCGGCTGGATCTGGACGCCGAGGCGGACCGGAGTGTCGAAGAGCATGGCGCCAGCCTATTCCCGGCCGCCGACACGGGGGCCAGGATGGAGCGATGAGCACCGCACCCCTCCCCCCGCTCGACGACGTCCTGGCCACCGCGCGGGTGGTCGCCCTGCCGCTGGCCGCCCGGTTCCGCGGCATCGAGACCCGCGAGGCGATCGTGTTCGAGGGACCCGAGGGGTGGACGGAGTTCTCGCCCTTCGTGGAGTACTCCGACGCCGAGGCGGCGACCTGGCTCTCCGGCGCCCTCGACTTCGGCTGGACTCCCGCACCGGCAGCCCGGCGCGACGCGATCCCCGTCAACGCCACGATGCCCGCCGTGGCGGCATCCGACGTCCCGAGGATCCTGGCCCGGTACGACGGATGCCGAACGGTCAAGGTCAAGGTCGCCGAGGCGGGGCAGGTGCTCGGCGACGACGTCGCGCGGGTGCGCGCGGTCCGCGAGGAGCTCGGTCCCGAGGGTCGCGTGCGCATCGACGCGAACGGCGCGTGGAACGTGGACGAGGCGGAGCGGGCCGTGCACGCCCTCGCCGAGTTCGACCTCGAGTACATCGAGCAGCCGTGCGCCGCGGTCGAGGAGCTCGCGGAGCTGCGGGAGCGGATCGCCTACCTCGACATCGCGATCGCCGCCGACGAGAGCGTCCGCAAGGCCGACGATCCGCTGCGGGTCGCCCGAGCCGGCGCCGCCGACCTGCTGGTGATCAAGGCGCAGCCGCTGGGCGGCGTGCACGCGGCGCTCGACATCGTGGCGCAGGCGGGGCTCCCCGCGGTGGTCTCCAGCGCGCTCGACACCTCGATCGGGCTGTCCATGGGGGCGTCTCTCGCCGCAGCCCTGCCCGAGCTGGACTACGACTGCGGGCTCGGCACCGCATCGCTGTTCCTCGCCGACGTCACGGCATCCCCCCTGGTGGCCCGCGGTGGCGTGCTCTCCCTCGAGCGCCCCCGTCCTTCGACGGCCGAGCTGGATCGCGTGGCGGCCGACGCCGACCGGCGCGACTGGTGGCTCGATCGGTTACGACGCTGCTACGCGGCGCTCGAGCTCACTCGAGGATGAGCCCGACGACCTGCGACAGACGCTCCGCCAGCTGCACGCGCGACAGCGTCGCGGCCTGGCGGGTGAGCAGCGCGGTCTCCGAGGTCGAGATCCACACCGCCAGGAGCAGTTCCGTCGCGACGTCGGCGGGGACGCGCAGGGTGAGCCCCCGTGCGTCGGCGATGTCGCGCACGAGCTGCGTGACGCTTTCTCCGAGACCCTGGTTCAGGGTCAGGTAGGCCTGCGCGAAGTCCGGATTGCGCAGGGCCTGCAGGCGGGTCTCCGCACCGAGGAGCACGTCGAGGCGGTCCTCCCCCGTCGCCTCGAGCACCTCCTGAACGAGCTGCATGACGTCACCCGCTCCGTCCAGGCCGCGATCCTCGATCGACGTGACGCGATCGCGGACCGCCGCGATGGTCGTCTCGGCCGAGCGGGCGCACAGCGCCAGGAACAGCTCCTCCTTCGAGGCGAAGTTCGAGTAGAAGGCCCCTCGCGTGAATCCGGCGCGTTCGCAGATCGCCTCCACCGAGGCGGCGTCGATCCCGACCTCCGCGAACATCTCGGCCGCGGCATCCATGAGACGGGTGCGGGTGTTCTCTCGTCGCCGTGACGGCGCCGGGGCCGTATCGGTCATCCGCGTCCTCCTGCTTCACACGCGAGACTCAGGTTCGAGTCCGCTTCTCCCGATTACGATACATTGTTGTATCCGATACGGCGCTGTATCGACCGTCCGCCGATCGTGGGAGCCGCCACCGTGTCAACCTTCCTGTACACCCTGGGCCGTTGGTCGTTCCGCCACCCCTGGCGTGTCCTGTCCGCGTGGCTGCTCATCCTCGTGCTCGCGGGCGGCGGGGTCGCCCTGCTCGCGAAAGGCACGGACAACACCTTCGCGATCCCCGGCACCGAGTCGCAGGCCGGTCTCGAGATGCTGGACCGCACGTTCCCCCAGGTCAGCGGGGCCAGCGCCGAGATCATCGTCGTCGCGGCCGACGGCGCGAGCGTGCGTGACCAGGCGTATCAGGACGCCATCCAGAAGACGACCACGGATATCGGAAAGCTCGACTTCGTCGAGGCCGTCACCGACCCCTACGACGCGAACATCTCGGGCAGCATCGCCGATGACAACCGGGCCGCGATCGTGCGCATCCAGTTCGCCGGTGAGGCGTCGGCCGTTCCGCAGGCGACCGAGGACGCCCTGCACGAGGAGACGACCGCGCTCGGCTCCGCCCTCCCCTCCGGCTCGCAGGCCATCCTCGGCGGACAGCTCTTCGCCACCGAGATCCCCGGCGCGTCCCTCACGGAGGCCCTCGGCGTCGTGATCGCCGCGCTCGTGCTGATGGTGACGTTCCGCTCCTTCCTCGTGGCCGGGATGCCGCTGGCCACCGCCCTGCTGGGTGTCGCCCTCTCGGTGGCCCTGATCTTCATCGCCACCGGCTTCGCGACGGTGTCCTCCACCACCCCGCTGCTGGCGGTGATGCTGGGACTGGCGGTCGGCATCGACTACGCGCTGTTCATCGTGTCGCGACATCAGGACCAGACGCGCGCGGGGATGGACCCCGAAGAGTCCACCGCCCGCGCCGTCGGCACCGCCGGCTCCGCCGTCGTGTTCGCCGGGATCACGGTGCTCATCGCCCTCATCGGCCTGGGCTTCGCGAACATTCCCTTCCTCACCACGATGGGCATCGCGGCCTCCGTCGCCGTCGCCATCGCCGTGTGCGTCGGCCTCACGCTCACGCCCGCCTTCCTCGGCTTCGCCGGCCACCGCGTGGTCGGGTGGGGCTTCAAGAGACCGCAGTCCGCTCGACGCCGTCGGGGCACGTCGGCCCCGGGAGACACCGACGCCCTGGCCGAGGCCGCCGCCGAGCGTGAGAAGAAGGCCGAGACCGCGGCGATCCGCGCGCAGCGCAACGGCCCCGCCCGACGCTGGGTGGGCCTGGTGACCCGGCATCCCGTCGTCACCACCGTCGCGATCGTCGGACTGCTCGGGGTCACCGCGATCCCCGCGGCCAGCCTCGCCCTCACCCTGCCGAACGCCGGACAGCTGCCCGCCGGCAACCCCGCCCGCGTCGCGTACGAGCTCACGGACGAGTATTTCGGGCCCGGTGCCAACGGTCCGCTCATCATGACCGGGACGATCGTCACCTCGAACGACCCCCTCAACCTCATGAAGGACATCGGCGACGAGATCGCGAAGATCCCCGGCGTCGCCGAAGTCGCGCTCGCGACGCCGAACGCGACGGCCGACACCGGGATCGTGCAGATCATCCCCGAGACGGCACCGGACGACCCGCGCACGGCCGATCTCGTGCGCGAGCTGCGTTTGCAGGAGCAGCGCCTCTACGACCAGTTCGGCGTGCGGCTCCTCGTCACCGGCTACACCGCCGTCACGATCGACATCTCCGACCAGCTCGGTGCCGCCCTCCTGCCCTTCGGCATCTTCGTGGTCGGTCTCTCCCTCGTGCTGCTGATGATCGTGTTCCGCTCGATCTGGGTGCCGCTGACCGCCGCGGGCGGCTACCTGCTGTCGGTCGCCGCCTCCTTCGGGGTCGTGGCCGCGGTCTTCGAGTGGGGATGGTTCGCCGACGCCCTGCACGTGGCCAAGGTCGGCCCGATCATCAGCTTCATGCCGATCGTGGTGATGGGTGTGCTCTTCGGGCTCGCGATGGACTACCAGGTGTTCCTCGTCTCGCGCATGAGAGAGGACTACGTCCACGCGAAACGCGAGGGCCGCACCCCGCGCGAGGTGGCCCTGGGGGCCGTCCGCAGCGGGTTCGTGGGCTCGGCCCGTGTGGTCGTCGCCGCCGCCGTCATCATGTTCGCCGTCTTCGTGGCGTTCGTCCCCGAGGGCGACTCGAGCCTCAAGCCGATCGCCCTGGGGCTCGCGGTCGGTGTCGCCGTCGACGCCTTCCTCGTGCGCATGACGCTCGTGCCGGCCGTGCTCGCCCTGCTGGGCGACAAGGCCTGGTGGATGCCCCGCTGGCTCGACCGTCTGTTGCCGAAGCTCGACGTCGAAGGCGAGGCGGTCGAGCGCGAGGTGCGCCTGGCCGACTGGCCGAGCGAGCCCGCGATCGCCGTCGCCGCCGACGAGCTGCGCACCGTCGGATCCTCGGATGCCGAAGAGCCGGTGTTCCGTGACATCTCGCTCCGCCTCGGCTACGGCGGGACCCTGTTGGTCACCGGCGAGAGCCGCACCACCCGCACCCTGCTGCTCGCCCTGTCGGGCCGTCTGGCCGGGATCGACGGCCAGTTGCGCGTCGACGGGCTGCTCGTGCCCGAACGCGCGGGAGCCGTCCGGGCTCGCGTGGGGGTGGCGCTCCTCGACGACACCACGGACGTCGCGCGCTCCGTCTCGGACGCCGTCGCCCGCGGTACGCGCATCGTGGTCGTCTCCGACGTCGATCGTCTCGACGACGACACCCGCGACGAGGTCGCGCAGGTGCTGCGCCGCGCCGCCGCCGAGGCGCGCGAGCGCTCCGGCGACGCGGCGTCTCCCTTCACCCTCATCGTGTCGGCCCGCGACGAAGGCCGGGCCCTCGCCCTCCTGTCCGACGCGCTGCGCCCGGACGTGGCATCCCTCGCCCTTCCGACGCCGCGTCGACACCGCACCGAACCCGAAACCTTCGCCGATCTCTCCGAGGTGTTCGCATGACTCTCCCCGTCGAGCGCTCCCGCTCCCGCCGCCCCGTGACCTGGCGCACCCTGGTCGGCGTGCTCCTGCTGCCCGCTGTGATCGGCGGCATCCTTGTCGGGGCGCTGTACAACCCCACCGACCGGCTGCAGAACATCACGGCCGCGATCGTCAACGACGACAAGGCCGTCGAGCTCAACGGACAGCTCGTGCCGCTCGGGCGTCAGCTCACCGGCGGGCTCGTCAAGGGCGCCGACGACCAGTCGAGCAACATCGACTGGGTCATCTCGAACGACTCCGACGCGGCTGCGGGCCTGAAGGACGGCACGTACACCGCCGTCGTCACGATCCCCGAGAACTTCACGGCCGCTTCTCTCTCCACGCGCCCCGGTGAGACGCCGGAGAAGGCGACGATCGACGTGGCCACCGCACCCAACGCACGCGTGGTCGACGGCGCGATCACCGCGACCTTGGCATCGACCGCCACGTCGGTGTTCGGCACCGAGCTGTCGTCGCAGTACCTCAAGAACGTGTTCCTCGGCTTCACCACGTTGAGCGACCAGCTGGGCAGCGCCGCGAGCGGAGCACACCAGCTCGCCGACGGCGCCGGGCAGGCGGCGACGGGCGCGAACGGGCTGCGGGACGGTCTGGGGCAGCTGTCCGACGGCGCGGGGCAGCTGGCGAACGGCGCGGGGCAGCTCGCCGCCGGGGCGGGACCGCTGGCGGATGGGGCGTCACAGTTGGCGAGCGGCGCGACCGCCCTGGCCGGCGGGACGCGTGACGCGGCGAGCGGTGTGGGGAAGCTGGCATCCGGAGCCGACGGTATCGCCGCGGGCAACCAGCAGCTCGCGACCGAGATCAACGGGCTCGCCGACCAGATTCCCCCCGGTTTCGCCGATGCGGCGACGAAGCTGTCAGAGGCCGCCCCGCAGGTGAACACCGCCCTCGTCGACGCCGCCGCCGCTTTGCAGAAGGCCGCCGACGAGTGCACCGGGACCGCCGAGCAGTGCGCCGCGCTGCGCAAGGCATCCGACGACGCCAACAAGGCGCTCCCCCAGGCGACGGAGACCGTGACGAAGATCGGTCAGCTCGCGGGGCAGGCGGCACAGCTGCCCGCCGGTATCCGGACCATCGCCGACGCGAACCAGAAGCTCGCGGACGGGGCGTCCGGACTCGCCGGCGGCGCGCGCGACGCGGAGACGGGCCTGAACACGATCGCCGGCGGCATCGACGGCCTCTCCGGCGGCGCGACCCAGCTCGCCGACGGCGCGCGGCAGTTCGGCACGGGAGCATCGGCGCTCAGCTCGGGTGCCGCCCAGCTCGCGACAGGAGCGTCCAGCGCCGAGGACGGCGCCGGTCAACTCGCCGACGGCGTGGGCCAGGTGGCATCCGGGACCTCATCGCTGGCCTCCGGCCTCGACAGCGCGGTGGCGCAGCTGCCGAAGTACTCGGACGCTCAGGCGACGACCCTCGCCGATGTGGTCGCCGACCCCGTGTCGGCCACCGGCGCCAGCGACTCGCTCTTCGGGGGCGCGGCCGTGCCGCTGCTCGCGATGGCCGTGCTGTGGTTCGGCGGATTGGCCTCCTTCGTGGCGTTCCAAGCGGTGTCGGCGCGCGCGCTGACGAGCCGTCGCCCCTCGGCGCTGGTCGCTCTCCGCGGCTTCGCCCCCGCGGCACTGGTCGGTGCCGTGCAGGGTCTGCTGGTCGCGGGGGTGGTGCAGGTGGCATCCCAGTACGACTGGGGTGACTGGGCCCTGTTCGCGCTCGTCAGCGTCGCCGCGGGCGTCGCTTTCGCCGCCGTGAACCAGGCGCTTCTCGCGCTGTTCGGCGGCGCCGGACGCTGGATCGCGGCGATCATCGGCAGCCTGGCTCTCGCCGCGAGCATCGTCTCGACGGTACCGCCCGTGCTGGCGGGCCTCGCGTCGCTGCTCCCGACCTCGCCGGCGTACAGCGCGATGCTCGGCGCCCTGACCTCGGCCGGCGGCGTCGGGGCCGGCTTCGCCGGGCTCGCTGTCTGGGCCGTGCTCGCGCTGATCGTGACGACCCTCGTCGTGGTCCGCCGCCGCACGACATCAGCTCGGGCGGCCGCGCTGCCGGTCGCCGCCTGAGACGCGCGGCCCGCCCGCCGCGCTTCGCCCTTCTCTCTCCCCTCCCGCCCTCGTCGACTGTCCAAGACACGCCGTAACTACTTGCCCCATTTCGGCGTGTTTTGGACACTCGGCGGCGGCATGGCGGGGATCGGCGCGGAAGGGGCGGGGAGGCCACTCCTCGTGCACAGGGCGGGGCGTTGTCCACAGGCGGGGGCTGAGCAGCGGGAAGCCGGGCGAGATTCGGGTGGGATGGCGCGATGCGACCACCTCGCCCGTTGCCCCCGAACCTCGGCCCGGCGTTCCACGTACAGGATGCCGACGACCGCCATGTCCCTCGGCGCCGGCTCATCGCACGCGATCTGAACGCGCCCTTCCACGGAGTGCGCGCATCGACGGACGCGCGCACGGATTCCGTCCTCGAACGCTGCCGCATGTACCTCCCGCGACTGCGCCCCGGGCAGTTCTTCAGCCACGCGACTGCGGCTCGGCTCTGGGGGATGCCATTGGCCCACCGACATGACGCGGTCCTTCATGTCAGCGCCATCCCTCCCGCGAGAGAGCCGCGCACGAAGGGCGTGGTCGGCCATCGCCTGGCCATCTCTCCCGACGAGATCGTGACGCTCGACGGACTTCCCGTCACAGCGAACGTCACAACATGGGCGCACCTTGCCGCTGCGGTCGGCGAGGCCGACCTCGTGGCCATCGCGGACTGGCTCCTGGCCCACGAGGTGCCCCGGTCGGCCCTGGCCGCGGCCGCCGGAAAGCACCATCACCGGGGCATCGTCGCGCTGCGCTCGGCGGCGGACCTCGCGCGTCCCGGCGCGGAGTCCCCCCGCGAGTCCCGCGTCCGGCTCATCCTCGTGCAGGCAGGACTGCCCGAACCCGACCTGAACTGGACGCTCCGCGATCCTTCCGGCGCATTCATCGCCCGACTCGACATGGCCTACCGAGACCACCGGGTGGCTGTGGAGTACGACGGACGACAGCACGCCGACGCCGCGCAGTTCCGAAAAGATGCCGACCGCTGGCGCGCCATCGCCGCGCAGGGCTGGACGCTGGTCCGCATCGTCGCGCACCACCTCGATTTCCCGGAACGCGACGTGGTGGCCCCTGTGGAGGCCGCGCTCCGCGCCGCCGGTTGGCGCCCCTGAGCCGCGACCATCCCGTCGAGTGTCCACAACACGCCGCAACTCCGACTCGAGTTACGGCGTGTTTTGGACACTCAACGGTCACGTGCGGCGCGCGGGCCCGCGCCCTACTGCGTCAGGCCGCTGTATGCGTGCAGGCCCTTGAAGAACACGTTGACGATCGTGAAGTTGAACAGCACGGCCGAGAAACCGATGATCGACAGCCAGGCGGAACGGGTTCCGCGCCAGCCGCGGGTCGCGCGGGCGTGGATGTAACCGGCGTAGAGGACCCAGATCACGAAGGTCCAGACCTCCTTGGTGTCGAAGCCCCAGAAGCGGCCCCACGCGTCGTTGGCCCAGATCGCGCCGGCGATGAGCGTGAAGGTCCAGAAGATGAACCCGATGATCGCGAAGCGGTACGCCAGAGACTCGAGGGCGTCCGCCGAGGGCAGCGTCCGCAGGAAACTGCGGCGGCTGGCGGCCTCGACCGGCGCACCGATCAGCTTGCGCTCGCGGCGCGTCTGCAGGAGCTGCACGACCGACAGTCCGAAGGCGAGGGCGAACAGCGAGGTCGCGAGGATCGCGACGAAGACGTGGATGACGAGCCAGACCGACTTCAGCGGATCGGCGAGGGGCGTCACCTCGACGTGGTACGCCAGGGTCGCGCCGCCGAGCAGCACGATCGCGAGACCCGAGATGAACGAGCCGAGGAAGCGCAGGTCGTAGCGCGTCAGCGACACGAGGTAGACCATCACGATCAGCAGCAGACCGGTGAGGGCGAACTCGTACATGTTCGACCACGGCACGCGCCCGGCGGCGAGACCGCGGAGAACCGTCGCCGCGAGGTGGAACAGGAACGCGAGCGCGGTCAGCGCCGTGCCCATCCGCGCCCACAGGTATCGCGGCTTGTCCGTGAAGGAGGGACCGGATGCCGCCGCCCCGGCCGATGCATCGAGGACGCCCCCGCCACCCGCCGTGACGAGCTCGCGCGCGACGACCTGGTCTTTCGCCTTCACCGCGAGGTCGGAGCGGCGCGCGAGGTCGATGGCGTAGGCGATGAAGGCCAGCACATAGACGCCGACCGCCGTCCACACCAGGAGAAGGGAGATCTCGTCGAGGAAGAGCGAGTTCGGTCCGGGCATGGTCTCAGTCTACTTTTCCGGTGTCGGGGCGGGATGGATCGGTGGGTGCGGATTCGGCGGGCAGCGACCCCCGGTGCTTCTCGACCATCTGGTCGACGGCGGCGGCGAGCGTCGGGTCCTCCCCGCGAGCGAGGCCGGCGTACTCCACCTGCACCGAGCCCCCGCGGGGCGTCGCCTTGACCCACATGCGTCGACGCGGCACGAACAGCGCGGCGAGCAGACCGAACAGGGCGAGCAGCGCGAACGCGAGCACCCACGGCCCGGCGAGGTCGCGGTGGATCGACAGCGACACGAAACGCTTCACCGACCCGTCGTATCCCGACGCTCCGGCCGGAGCCGTGTTGTCGAAGGTGATCGTGCCGAGGCCGTTCGGCAGGTCCTGCGTCTCACCGGGCATGAGCTGGATCGCGGGGGTGCCGCTGTCGCCGCCCGCGAGCTGCGTCATGTTGGTCGGGTCGAGCGTGTACACCGAGCGCGGCGTGCCGTCGTCGATGCCGAGGTCGCCCGCGTACACCCGCAGCGTCAGGACGGGGTACTCGAGGGCGCCGTAGGTCGAGGTCAGGGCACCCGAGTCGAGCACGTTCATCGTCGGGTAGAAGAAGCCGATCAGGCCGAGCTGCTCCGGCATCCCGTCCGCGACCTTGATCACCCCGAGCGAGGTCATGTTGGCATCCTGCGGCAGGAACGCGACCGAGTCGTGGAACACCTCTTCGCCCTGGGCGTTGCGGATCGTCACGGTGGGGGCGTAGCCGTTGCCGAGCAGGTAGACCCGGTCGGCCTGCACGTCGAGCGGGTGGTTCACCCGGATCTCGCCGTCCTGCGGCTGAGCGCCGGGCGCCCGGGTGGTCATGTGCGCCACGAAGTCGCCGGCCTGGCCGCCGCCGGGCTGGCCGGGGGCGACGTAGTTCACATCGAACTGGTCGAGCGTCATCGAGTACGGGGTGAGGGTGTCGCCGTTCACGAAGCGCCCGGGGTTGAAGGACGAGTAGTCGAGCAGACTGTTCGCGAACGCCTGTCCCTCGACGAGCACGCGCTGGCCGGTGTAGGTGAATCCCCCGCCGACGCCGACGGCGATCAGCACGCCGACAAGGGCCGCGTGGAAGACGAGGTTGCCGGTCTCACGCAGGTAGCCGCGCTCGGCCGAGACCGAGAACGACCCGCGCCCGTCGTACCGCGCCACGCGGTAGCCGCTCTTCTTCAGCTGCGCGGCAGCGGTCTCGACGGCCGCGGCGGCGACGGCCGCGGCATCCTGACCCTCCGGCACCGACACGGTCACGTCGCGGTGGTCGTCGAGGCGACCGAGCCGTGCGGGCGTGCGCGGCGGCTGCGACCGCAGCGCCTTCCAGTGGTGCTTCGTCCGGGGCAGGACGCACCCGATCAGCGAGATGAACAGCAGGATGTAGATCGCCGAGAACCACGGCGACGTGTACACGTCGAACATGCTCAGCTTGTCGAGCACCGGCGCGAGGTCGGGGTTGTCGGTGAAGTACTGCGTCACGCCGTTGGGGTCGGCGCTGCGCTGGGGGACGATCGAGCCGGGCACGGCCGCGATCGCGAGGAGCAGCAGCAGCACGAGCGCGGTGCGCATGCTCGTCAGCTGGCGCCAGCCCCAGCGCATCCAGCCGACCACGCCGAGACGCGGTTGCGTGATGTCGTCGCCCCCGTCGCCGGCAGGCGCGGAGTCGGCGTGATCGGACGGGCGCAGGACGCCGTCGGTCGGCTCGGTCACGGTGCCACCTCGATCAGAGCGGGAGCTGGACATTGAGCATCACCCCCTGAAGGGTCGACATCCAGGTTCCCCAGACGCCGACGACCATGAGCAGGCCGAGCACGATCAGCAGCACGCCGCCGATGAGGTTGACCAGGCGGATGTGCGCGCGGATGAACGCCACGGACCGCGTCGCCCAGCCGAAACCGAGCGCGAGCAGGATGAACGGGATGCCGAGGCCCAGCGAGTACGCCAGGCCGAGCAGCGCTGCCCGCCACGGGTCGCCGAGGTTGTACGACACCGAGATGATCGCCGTCAGCGTCGGGCCGATGCAGGGGGTCCAGCCGACGCCGAGGGCGATGCCGAGGAGCGGCGCTCCGATGAGCCCGAGGTTGCCGCGCGCCTGCAGGCGCACCGAGCGCTGCGCGATGCCGAAGAGCCCGATGAACACCAGGCCCATGAGGATGATGACGACGCCCACGACCCGCGTGATGACGTCGGCGTAGCGGGTGAAGAAGGCTCCCGCCGCCCCGCCGAGCACGTTCAGGGCCATGAACACGACGGTGAAGCCGGCGATGAAGAGCAGGGTTCCGCCGAGCAGGCGTCCACGACCGGTCCCGGATGCCGAGCTCCTCCGCGGCGCGACGGCACCGCCGATGAACCCCAGGTATCCCGGCACGAGGGGCAGCACGCAGGGCGAGAGGAATGAGATGAGACCCGCGGCGAGGGCGACGGGGATCGCGAGCCACAACGCCCCGTCGAAGACGAGAGCGCCCGGATTCACGCGTTCTCCTCGAGCACGGTACGCACCATGGACTCGAGGATCGACGCCTCGGGGAGCTCGCCGATGATGCGGGCCGCCACGCGTCCCTGCTTGTCGAGCACGAGGGTGGTGGGGGTGGCGTTCAGAGGCGTCTTGTCGTTGAACGCGAGCTTGAGCTCGGCGTCGTTCACCGCGAGGGCGCTGGAGTACGACACCTTGTTGTCGCGCGCGAACGACAGCGCGGTCGGCCCCTGGTCGTAGGTGTTGATGCCCAGGAAGGCGACATCCTGGCCCTGGAACGACTGGTACGCCTGCTCCAGGCGGGGCGCCTCGATGATGCAGGGTCCGCACGTCGCGTACCAGAAGTTGACGACGAGGACCTTGCCCGCGAAGTCGCCGCTCGAGACGGGTGAGCCGTTGTCGAGAGTGCCCGCGAACTCGACGGGTTCGCCCCGCTGGTCGGGGGCGATCTCCTGGGTCTGGAACCCGTTGGCCGCGATGTAGCCCTTGTTGTCGCCCGCGCGGTACTGGTCGGCGAGGGGGTCGGCGCTGCAGGCGGCCAGGCTCACGGCGAGAACCGCGACCACGGCGGCGGACAGGATTCGGCGCATCACACGGCTCCTACGTCGACGGCCCCCGCGGTGCTCGCGGGTTCCGCGTAGGCCACTTCGACCCAGCGGCGGGAGCCGTCGGCGTCGTCGCGCCGCTCGAAGCTCGTCACGCTCGACAGCGCGCAACGGCGCTTGCGGGGGTCGTGGCGGGTGGGCTGGAGGGAGAGGGCGAGGTGGGTCACCCAGATGGGGAGCTGGTGCGAGACGAGGACGACGTCGCCCGCGGGAACGCGGTCCCAGGCGTCGTTCATCGCGGCCGTCACGCGGGCGACGACCTGGGCGTAGGGCTCGCCCCAGCTCGGGACGTCGGGCTGACGCAGGTGCCGCCAATTGACCGGATTGGCGAGTGCCCGCTTCATGCGGCGCCCCTCGAAGACGTTCGTCGGCTCGATCACGCGCTCGTCGATCACGGGTTCGATCCCGAAGAGCGACACGAACGGCTCAGCCGACTCCCGCGTGCGCTGCAGCGGCGAGGCGATCAGCGCCGAGACGGGCCGGTCGAGCCCGTGGACGTACTCGGCGGCCTGACGGGCCATCCGACGGCCGTCGACGCTCAGACCGAACCCGGGGAGCCGACCATAGAGCACGCGACGGGGGTTGTGAACCTCCCCGTGGCGCACGAGATGAAGGCGATCCGCGGGCACCGATCCAGTCTACGTGCGGGTTCTGTGGTCTGACTGAGCGAGCGAGCGGGTTGTCTCGACATGGAGATACCGCGGCGCAAGGCGTCGACGGGGCCGGCGCGACCTCAGACCTGGCTGCGACGCGAAGCCAGCAGCGAACGGATCCGCGCGTACAGGAACCAGGCGACCCCGATCGCCACCGCCGCGATCACGACGTACTGCAGGATCGAGGCGTACTCCTCGACGATGTGCCAGTTCTCCCCGAGCAGATAGCCCGAGAGCACGAAGATCGTGTTCCAGATGAGGCTTCCCGCGCCCGTCAGCAGGCCGAAGCGCCACATCGGCATCTTCGAGACACCCGCGGGGATCGAGATGAGGCTGCGGAAGATCGGGATCATCCGCCCGAAGAACACCGCCTTGCCACCGTGGCGTTCGAACCACGCGACGGTGCGGTCGACGTCCTCGGGGTGCAGCAGGGGCATCTTCTCGGCGAACGTCCGCAGGCGTGCGGCTCCGAGCCAGCGGCCGAGGCCGTACAGCATGAACGCGCCGACGACCGAGCCGATCGTCGTCCACAGGAGCGCCTCGAAGAGCGTGAACGAGCCGCGGCTCGCCGTGAGTCCCGCCATCGGCAGCACGACCTCGCTGGGCAGCGGCGGGAACAGGTTCTCGAGGGCGATGGCGACACCGGCACCCACGGGGCCGATGACCTCCATGAGCGAGACGGTCCAGTCGGCGAGCGACGTCAGCCAGGACTGGTCCTCCGAAGAGGGAGCCGCCGCGGGGGCGACGGAGAGGGTCATGTCGGTCATCGGGTGCCTTCGCGCTCGGTGATCGGCCGCCCGACCGGGCGCCCGTTCCAGGCTACGGCCCGGTCAGGCCCGAATCCTGGGGGTTGCCCCCGAGCGGGTCACGCGTTCAGGATGCCGAGACCCCGAGGCTGACGATCGCCGCGGAGACGAACCAGAACGCCGTCATGAGCGCCATCCCCGCCAGCGGCACCCAGAACGCCAAGCGCCGCTTCACGAGGAGCACGATCGAGACGACGACCGCCGCGAGGAGCACGGCCCAGGGCGCGATGACCGCCGACCAAAGGCCGACGTTCATCAGGTCGGTGTTGCAGGTGTGGGACCCGCAGGCGTCGGCTGCGAAGGCGAGGAAGAGACCGGCGTACGATGCGGCGAGCGCGGCCAACGGCAGGAGCACGAGGAGGACGATCGTCAGCACGACGTCCCAGGTGCGCGCGGACGATCGCACGGGCTCGGGCCGGAGCGTCCGGAACGACTCCGGAGGCATCGAATAGGTCACGCCCGCCATCCTAGGGAGCGGCACGCCGCGGGACGTCACGAAGTGGCGGTCGAGGGCGTTCGCGCCGTAGCGTCGAGGCGTGTCGTCCTTCCGGTCCTTCACGCCCGACAGGATCGACGCGCTGCTCCCCGTTTCCCTCCGCCTCCACCGGGAGTGGCGCAGTGCGCTCGAGACCCTGTCGTACGGCGGTGCCCTGCCTCCCCTTCCGCCCCCGCTGCGCGAGACGCTCCGCGACGTCGGCGGCGTCGATCTCGTCCGCGAGCCCGACGGCGTCGACCCGTTCGCGTCCGGGGCCTTCGGCATCCTGTATTCGCGCCTTCGCGCCGAGCAGGTGCTCCGCGCGGTGTCGGCGCGCACGAATCTCACGCTCGCGGGCACGACCGTGGCCGTGGTCGGCGACGGCCTGCTGTCGGAGGCGCTCGCGACGTCGCTCCGCACGTTGGGGGCGGCGGTGATCCGCGCCACGGACGCCCCGGTGACGGCCCTCGCGGCGCGCCTGGACGGATACCGGGTGCAGCCCTTGAAGGAGCTCTCCGCCCGCGACACCCCCGTGCACCTCACGGTGCTGACCGGCGAGGGACACGGCATCCTGCCCGTCGACACCCTCGAGGGGCTCGTCGCCGACGCCTCCCCCGACGGAGCCGCGACCGCGGGGATCGGCACCTCGCCGTCGTCCCGTCCGTTCGTCGGTCGGGCGGGAGCGGCCTCCCTGGTCGAGATGCCGGCCCCTCTGCCGGAGGCCGACGCCACGCCGTCGGGCACGCAGTGGCGCATCCTGGACGCGCTCATCGCGCTGCTCGTGCTCGACCGGCACGACGCCGGCGACGACGACCGCTTCGCTCGGGAGGTGACCCCGTGACCGGACGCATCGCCGACCCGTCGCTGTGGCGCGCGGGCCAGGACCGCATCGACTGGGCGCGCGCGCACATGCCCGTGACGGTCGCGCTCTCCGACCGTCTGCGCGAAGCCGGGACCGTCGCGGGGGTGCGGATCGGGGTCTCCGACGTCCTCGAGCCGAAGACCGCGACCGTCGCCCTCGCCCTGGCGGAGGCGGGAGCCGAGGTCACGGTCACGTCCGCGGGTCGCAACACCGACGACGCGGTCGCCGCGGCCTTGGCCCACGCGGGGCTGCCGGTGTACGCGCGGGGGGAGGCCGGCCGGTCGGAGGACCGCGAGAACGCGTTGGCCTTGCTCGACCATCGGCCCGAGGTGATCGTCGACGACGGCGCCTCGACGATCCGGCTCGTGCATCTCGAGCGTCCCGATGTCGTGGCGCAGATGCGCGGAGCGACCGAGCAGACGACGAGCGGCGTGCGCCCCCTGCGACGCATGCACGCCGAAGGAGCCCTGCGCATCCCGGTGGTCGCCGCCAACGACGCGCGGTCGAAGTCGCTGTTCGACAACCGCCACGGCACGGGGCAGTCGGTCGTGTTCGCCGTGGCCGACGTCGCGGAACGCTCGCTCCGCGGCGCGACCGTCGTCGTCGTCGGCTACGGCCGCGTGGGGTCCGGCATCGCCGAGCACGCCGCCGCCCTGGGCGCGCGGGTGATCGTGACGGAGACCGACCCGGTGGCGGCGCTGCAGGCGGCGTTCGCGGGTTTCGCGGTACGCACCCTTGCTCAGGCCGTCGCCGACGCCGACTTCGTGATCTCGGCCACCGGCATCCGGCACACCGTGGACGTCGGGCATCTCGACGCTCTGCCCACCGGGGCGATCGTGGCCGTGGGCGGCGGGGTGTCCCAGGAGATCGCTCTGGATGCCGCCCGCGCGGCCGGTGCGACCGAGCTGGCGCGCGACGGGGCGGTGTCGACGATCCGGATGCCGAGCGGTTCGGTCGTGCACGTGCTCGACGACGGCAACTGCCTGAACGTCAGCGCGGCCGAGGGCAATCCCGTGGAGATCATGGACCTGTCCTTCGGGGTGCAGCTGGCCTCCGTCGAGTACCTGCTCGCCACGGTCGGGCTCGACGCCGCGGTGCACGACCTGCCGCGGGCCGCGGACGACGAGGTCGCGGCCATCGCCCTGGCCTCCTTCGGCGGCACGGTCGACACCGTCTCGCCTGCTCAACGGGACTTCCTCGCCTCGTGGAACTCGCACGAAGAAGGAGACGAATGACCGTCACGGTGCACCGCGCCCGCGCGGTCCTCTCCCCGGGTGCTCCGGCTCTCGCCGATGGGGCCGTCGCCGTTCGCGACGGTCGGATCGTGGCGGTCGGCCGCTTCGACGAGGTGCTCCGCGGGTTCCCTGATGCCGAGGTGCAGGAATGGGACGGGGCGCTGACCCCGGGACTCGTGAACGCGCACACCCACTTGCAGTACACCGACATGGCGGCGGTGGGGCGCGCGTCGCACGACGGGTTCGAGTCGTGGATCAGTGCGTTCATGGAGCTCTACCCGCTCCCGCGCGACTGGAGCGCGTCCGCGGCGGCCGGAGCGGCGCTGTGTCTGCGCGCGGGGACGACCGCCGTCGCCGAGATCATCACGGACGCCGCGGCCGGCAGCGCCGTGCACGAAGCGGGGCTCCACGGCATCGCCTTCTGGGAGGTGCTCGGGTGGACCGACAGCGCTTGGCGGCTCGGCGGGCCCGACACCGTCCGCGCGCAGCTGAACGCGCTGCCCACTCCCCCGTCGACGGGCCTCTCCCCCCACGCGATCTACTCCCTCGACACCGAGGTCATCCGCGACCTGTCCCGCCTGGCCGCCGCGTGGGGCGTGCGCCAGCACATCCACGCGGCCGAGTCGGCGTGGGAGGACGCGTACGTCCGCACCGGCACCGGCGATCTCGCCGACCGGTGGCGTGCGAACGGCCGCGGGGAGTTCGCGCTCCTGAGCGGGAACGGCGTCGGCACGGGGGTCATCGCCTACCTGGACTCGCTCGGCGCGCTCACCCCGACGACCCACCTCGCGCACGGCATCTACGTCGACGCGGACGACCGCCGCCTCCTCCTTGACCGCGGGGTCAGCGTCGCCCTCTGCCCGCGGTCCAACGCCGTCATCGGCCTCGACCCGCCGCCCATCGCGGCCTACCTGCGCGAGGGCAACGCGATAGCCGTCGGCACCGATTCCCTCTCGTCGTCGCCGAGCCTCTCCGTGTGGCAGGACGTCGCCGCCCTGCACGCCCTGGCGCGCGACCAGGGCTACACCGACGGCGATCTGCACGCCCGCCTCTTCCATGCCGCCACCGCCGGCGGGGCGCACGCGCTGGGACTGGATGCCACCGACCCCACCGGCATCCTGGAGATCGGTGCTCGCGCCGACCTCGCGGTCTTCCCGGTCTCGGCCACGACGCCCGAGGACGCGCTCGCGGAACTCGTCGAGGCCGGCCCCGCCGAGGCATCCCTCACCGTCGTCGGCGGGCACGTCCGCTGGCGCACCCCCGCCCGAGAAGAACGGATCACCGCGAATGTCTGACCCCCGCCCGCTCCTCTTCGGTCTGTACGAGCAGGCGTGCGTCGGCAACGGCTCGTCCGCGGCGAGCATGTGGACCCACCCGGCCGACGAGCGTCTGACCGCGACCTCCCTGCGCTATTGGACCGACCAGGCGCGCCGCGTCGAGGCCGCCGGCATGGACCTGTTCTTCTTCGGCGACGTGCTCGGGATGTACGACACGTACCGCGGATCCGCGGCGACCGCGATCGAGACGGGCGTCGAACTGCCCGCGCTCGACCCGATGCTGCGCATCCCGGCGCTGGCCGCGGTCACCGAGAACCTCGCCTTCGGCACCACGGTCTCGACGACGTACGAGCACCCCTTCGCGCACGCGCGCCGGTTCTCGACCCTCGACCACCTCACCGACGGACGCATCGGATGGAACGTCGTCACGTCGTACCTGCCCGGGGCCGCCGCCAACTTCGGCCTCGACGTGCTCGCGCACGACCAGCGCTACGACCGGGCCGACGAGTTCCTCGAGGTCGCCTACGCGCTGTGGGAACGCAGCTGGGAAGACGACGCCTTCGTCGGAGACAAGGCCTCGGGCCTTTTCGCCGACCCCGCCAAGGTGCACCGCATCGACCACGAGGGCGAGCACTTCCGGGTCGCCGGACCGCACCTGAGCACCCCGTCCCCGCAGCGCACCCCGGTCGTCATCCAGGCCGGGTGGTCACCGCGCGGCCGCGAGTTCGCGGCCCGGCACGCCGAGCTGATCTTCGTGGGCGACAGCGACCCCGTCGCCATTCGCGAGGGGCTGGCCGGCATCCGTCGACGAGCCGAGGAGCTGGGCCGGGATGCCTCGCAGATCCGCGCCGTGGTCGGCATGAACCTCGTGGTGGCCCCGACCGACATCGCCGTGCAGGAGAAGATCGACTCGCTCCAGCAGCACTACTCGCCCGAGGCGCAGCTCGCGGCGTACGCCGGGTGGGGCGGCATCGACTTCTCGCGGTACGCCGACGACGAGCCCCTGGTCAAGCGCGCGACGAACGCCACGCAGACGAAGGAGACTCGCGGCGACGCGCCCGTGCTCACCGCGGGCGACGTGCGCCGGCAGTTCGCGAGGGTCACCGCCTTCGCGGACGATCGGTTCCTCGGGACGCCGGATGCCGTGGCCGACGCGATCGGCTCCTTCGTCGAGGAGTCGGGCGTCGACGGTTTCCTCCTGCACCCGTTCCTCTCGCCCGCGTCCGTCGAGGACTTCGCCGAGCTGCTCGTCCCGGCCCTCACGGAGCGCGGCCTGTACGGCGGGTTCCCGAAGGACGGCACGTTCCGCTCCCGCCTGCGCACGGACCGCCGCGACCGTCTCGCCGACGACCACCCGGCCCGCGCCCGACTCCGCTGAGCGGGAGCGGCGGCCCGAGCTGAGCGACGTGCCGCGCACCCCTCCCGCGGAGCGACGGCACGTCGCGCGAACCCTGCTCAGTCGCGCGGAGCCGGGCCCGTCGAGAGGGCCTGCACGAAGCGTCGCAGGAACGCGGTCTTGTCGAAAGACGTGACAGCGCGGATCGTCGGCCCCTCGGGCGTCCCCCAGGCCAGCGGGAGACCGTCGCTGGTCAGGGCGATGCGGGTGGCGAGCGAGTCCGCATACGGGGTGTAGTCCACCGGGCCCTCGATCCAGCCGGTGACGATCTCGGGACGGTGCAGCACGACCGTGGCCAGACCGTCGTGCGCCGACGAGATCCGACGGCCCCACTTGTACTGGTAGAAGTCGTTGTAGGCGTCCAGCACCTCGCCGGCGAACGACGCCCACGGGGTACCGGTCCCGCGCAGCACCGCGAGCACGTGCTCGTCGAGGATCGCCTGGGCCGTGACGTTCACGCCCACCATCACGACATTGCCGTTGTTGGCCGCGCCGAAGACGATCTCGGCCGCCCGCCGGTCGTTGGCCGTGTTGGCGTCCGTCAGGGTCGCTCCGCCGGGCGGCGGGTACGCGCCGGCACCGCCCATGATCACGACCGAGCGGAACTTCAGGAACAGCTCCGGGTCGCGCTCGAGCGCCCGGGCGATGTTGGTGAGCGGGCCGAGGGGGTGGAGGTCGACCTCGCCCGGGTTCTCCGCGGCGATGCGGACGATGGCATCCACCGCGCTCTCGTCCTCGACGCGCAGCTCGGCCCGCTCGAAGCGGTCGCCGAGACCATCGGTGCCGTGCACGAAGTCGGCGATGGACGCCTCGCCCTCGATCGGGGCGGCCTCGCCGAGGTGGACGGGGATGTCCTCGCGCCCCGCGAGCCGGAGGACGGTGCGGACGTTGCGCGCCGAGTCCTGGACGGGCGTGTTGCCGTAGATCGTCGTGATCGCGGCGATCTCGACATCCGGCTGCGCGAGCAGGTACATGAGCGAGTGGGCGTCGTCGAGGCCGGTGTCGGTGTCGACGAGCACGCGCTGACGCGCCCGGGGCGCGTCGACGGAGGGGACGGGAAGGGATGCCATGAGCGCTCCTGGTGCAGAGATGGGGATGCTCTCAGCCTGCCCGCCCCGGAGCGCCCGCGGGGGCAGGTGTTACACCGCGTGACGCTCTTGTTCCCTGTTCGTCATGTGGAGGCAGCAGAGTGAGCATCGTCGCGGGACCCGACCCGCTCCCCCACACAGCACTCAGCGATCGGCGATGGCGCGCCGGTCGGGAAACGGACCACACATGGCTCTCTCCTCGTCGCGGCTGCGCCGCCTCGCCCTTCCCGCGATCGGACTCGTGGGCGCGCTGACACTCGCCGGCTGCGCGGGCGGACAGTCCGCCCCGGCGAAGACGGACGGCTTCCAGGGCGTCTCGCTCACCGTGTGGAACAGCATCGACTTCGAGCCGTACCAGGGCCTGCAGAAGAAGTACTTCGAGGACTGCGCCTCGCAGCTCGGCATCACGGTCGACGTCCAGACGCAGTCCGGCGACTACACGACCAAGCTGCTGCAGGCGGCCGGGGCCAAGGCGCTCCCCGACGTCGCCCTGCTCTCCACCGACACCCAGCTCCCCCAGCTCGCCTCGCAGGGCGTGCTCGCCGACCTCGGGCAGTACGACGTCTCGACCGACGGCCTCGCCGAGAGCGTCGCGGGCCTCGGCGATTACGACGGCACGCTGTACGGCCTGCCCGTGCAGGTCGAGGACTACGCGATCTTCTACAACAAGGCCGCCTTCGCCGCCGCGGGCGTCCCCGAGACCGCCCCGAAGACCTTCGACGACCTCGTGAAGCTCGCCGGCTCGCTCACCACGGCGAACCAGAAGGGCATCATCCTGCCCGGCATCGGCGGCGACGGCTCGACGGCGACGTACTTCCTGCCCTTCCTGCTCTCGGCCGGCGGCGACCCCGCCGACCCCACGAGCCAGGGCGCGGTCGACAGCGTGGACCTCTACAAGAAGCTCGTCGCGAACGGCTCCCTGTCGCCCGAGTTCGTCAACCAGGGCTGGAAGTCGATCGACCAGTGGACCTCGGGCGCGGCCGCCATGACGGTCTCCGGTCCGTGGAACCTCGTCGACACCTCGATCCCCTTCGACTACGGCACCTTCCCCTTCCCCACCGCGAAGGCCGGCGAGTCGCCGCGCGCCAACCTGCTCGGCTACGTCTACGGCGTCGCCGCCAACGCCGACCAGCAGAAAGAAGCGGCCGCCGCGGCCCTGGTGAAGTGCCGCGCGTCCGAGGACAACCAGGTCGACACCGCCACGAAGGGTGGGTACATCCCGGCTCTCACGAGCGCTCAGGCCACCTTCGTCGAGCAGGTCCCGGCGGCCGCCCCGTTCGTGGATGCCGTCGACGGCGCCTACAACACGGCCCAGCTGGGCACGGAGTGGAACACCCTCCAGCAGAAGTACGTGGATGCGATCCAGTCCGCAACGGTGGGCGGGGAGACCGCGGAAGCCGCGCTGAAGCAGGTCGCCGGTCAGTGACCGCCACCGATGTGAGAACGGCCGGCCGGCCGGGGAGATCGTCCCCCGGCCGGCCCCGGCTGTCTCTGGCGGGCCGCTCGCGGGCCGAGTTGGGGGCGTTCCTCGCACCGGCTCTGGTGTTCTTCCTGCTCTTCTTCCTGTTCCCTCTGGGGTACGGGATCTTCATGAGCACCACCGAGTTCCGCACCGGCACCTTCATCACCGGACGGGCTCCCTTCGTCGGCACCGCGAACTTCGAGGCGATCCTCGCCGAACCCGTGACGACCCGAGCCCTCGTCAACACGGTCGTCATCACGGTCGTCTCCGTCGTGGTGGAGCTCGTGCTCGGGCTCGCCCTCGCCCTGCTGTTCTCGCGTCGCTTCCCGGGGAGCCGCTGGCTGCCCACGCTCATCCTGCTGCCGTGGCTGCTCCCGGCCGTCGTCGTCGCGACGGTCTGGAAGTCGCTCCTGGCGGGGGAAGGCCCCATCAACGAGGTGTTGAAGGCCCTGCGCCTGCCCGCCGAGGCGTGGCTGGCCAACCCGGCCACGGCTCTTCCCGCGGTCATCGTGGTGGCCGTGTGGGCGAGCCTGCCGTACTGGGCGACGATCCTCGGCGCGGCCCTCAAACAGGTCCCCGCCGAGCAGCTCGAGGCGGCGCAGCTCGACGGGGCGGGCGCGTGGCGTCGCCTCACGGCGATCGTCCTGCCGACCATCTGGCCGGTCGTCTCGGTGCTCGTCGTGATGAGCGTCGTGTACACGCTGCTGATCGTCGACCTCGTGCTCGTGCTCACCGCGGGCGGACCCGCCAACAGCACCGTGACGCTCGGACTCCTGTCCTATCGCCAGGCGTTCCAGCAGTTCGAGTTCGGCCTGGGCGGGGCGTACGGGATGCTTCTTCTCGGCATCAGCATCGTCTTCGCGATCGTCTACACCATCCTGTCGATGCGCAGGGAGCGTGCCGAACGATGACCACTGTGCAGTCCGCCCCCGTGTCCCCGGCCCCGATCGCCCCACCCGCGTCCCCGGAGCCGCGCTCCCGCCGCCGCCGTCGCGGCTGGATGTGGACCCTCCTCACGGTGATCGTGCTGGCGGTCTACCTCTTCCCCGTCTACTGGATGGTCTCGGCATCCTTCCAGCCGTCGGCGAACTCCGCCGACACCGCCTGGTTCCCGACCTCGCCCGGGCTCGGCGGCTACGAGACCGCCCTCGACGACGCCGGCCTCGGTGGTCTGCGGGTGTCGCTCCTCGTCTCGCTGGGATCGGTCCTGGTGACCCTCCTCGTCGCGATCCCGGCGGCCTATGCGCTCAGCCGTCTGCGCTCGCGCGCGGTGAGCCTGGCGCTCATCCTCCTGCTGCTCGCGCAGATGGTCCCGAGCGTCGTGCTCGCGACCTCGTTCTACGCGATGTTCAACTCGTGGGGCCTGCTGAACACCTTCCTCGGCCTGATCCTCGCCAACTCCACCGCCGGCGTGCCGTTCGCGATCATCGTGATGCGGGCGTTCATGCTCCGTCTCGACACCGAGGTCATCGAGGCGTCGACCGTCGACGGGCTCGGGCCGATCGGCACGCTCTGGCGCATCGTCATCCCGCTCTCGCGCAATGCGATCGTCACCGCCGGGGTGTTCGCCTTCCTCTTCAGTTGGGGCGACCTCCTGTTCGGACTGACGCTGGTCAACCGCAACGAGATGTACCCCGTCTCGGTGCTGATCTACGCCCTCAGCAGCTCGAACCTGAACACGTGGGCGGCGACCATGGCCGCGTCCCTCATCGCGAGCGTCCCGGCGCTCGTGGTGATCCTCGCCGCGCAACGTCACGTGAAGGCGGGCCTGTCGGCGGGGGCCGGACGCTGACGCGTGGGAGTCCTCATCTCCCGCCCGTAGACTGGTCGATCGTGAGCGAACGCGTCCTGGTCAACCAGCTGAAATCCCTCCCCGCCGGCCCCGTCGAGGTGTCGGGATGGGTCGAAACCGTGCGCGATCAGAAGAAGGTGCAGTTCGTCGTCCTGCGCGACGAGACCGGCGCCGTGCAGCTGGTCAACCCCGCGACGCGCCCCTCCGAAGAGGCGACGGATCAGGATGCCGCTTCCCTCGCGCTGACCGAGACGATCGGCGCCCTCGCCACCGGAACGTTCCTCACGGTCCGCGGCGAGCTCAAGCACGACGAGCGCGTCAAGCTCGGCGGCGTCGAGATCAAGGTCGGCGAGCTCGTGATCGCCGCCGCGGCCAACCCCGAGACGCCGATCGCCGCCGACAGCAGCCCCGACAAGCGCATGGACTGGCGCTTCATCGACCTGCGTCAGCGCCGCAACAACCTCATCTTCCGCGTGCAGACGACGCTCGAGCACGCCATGCGCACGTACTGGGTCGAGCGCGACTACATCGAGATCCACTCCCCCAAGCTCATGGCATCCCCCTCGGAGTCCAACGCCGAGCTGTTCGAGGTGCCCTACTTCGAGGACAAGACGGCCTACCTCGCGCAGAGCCCCCAGTTCTTCAAGCAGATGGCCCAGGTCGCGGGCTTCGGCAAGATCTTCGAGATCGCTCCCGCCTTCCGCGCCGACCCCTCGTTCACGAGCCGCCACGCGACCGAGTTCACCTCGATCGACGCCGAGATCAGCTGGATCGACTCGCACGAGGACGTCGCGCGCATGCAGGAAGAACTCCTGCACACGGCGTTCCAGGCCGTCGCCGACAAGCACGGCGCGGAGATCGCGGAGCTGTTCGGCGTCGAGGTCCAGGTGCCGACGCTGCCGTTCCCCCGTATCCCGCTTGCCGAGGCCCGCGAGATCGTCGCCGCCCGCGGCTACGAGATCCCCCGCACCGACGGCGACCTCGACCCCGAGGGCGAACGTCAGATCGCGGCGCACGTCGCCGAGACGTACGGGCACCAGTTCGTCTTCGTCACCGACTACCACCCCGAGATCCGCGCGTTCTACCACATGCGCGACGAGGAGACGGGGCTGACCAAGTCGTACGACCTTCTCTTCAACGGTGTCGAGATCACGACCGGCGCGCAGCGCGAGCACCGCGTCGACGTCCTCATCGAGCAGGCGAAGGAGAAGGGTCTCGACCCCGAGCACCTCGACTTCTATCTCGACTTCTTCCGCTTCGGCGCCCCGCCGCACGGCGGCTTCGGCATGGGTCTCGCCCGCGTGCTGATGCTGATGCTCGGCGAATCGTCGATCCGCGAGGTCACCTACCTCTTCCGCGGCCCCACCCGGCTCGCCCCGTAACCTGCGGCCGGGGCACGCGCCCCGACGTCGTGCAAGGTTCGAGCGAGCGACGCCCGGGGTTCACTCCCCGGGCGTCGTCGCGTCATGGGTTCTCCGTACCGTGGGTGCATGATCGCCGAGCGCCCTGCGGATCCGTCGCCCTCGATGGGCGACCCCGCGCGCGCCGGATGGGCGATCTCGCTCCGGGGCGTGAACCGGACGCGCGCGGGCACGTCGGTCCTGTGCGACATCGACCTCGACATCGATCCGGGCGACATCGTGGCCTTCGTCGGTCCTCCCGGTTGCGGGGCGTCGACGCTTCTCCGGGCGGTGACGGGGGCCGAGCGCCCGGACACCGGCATCGTCACGGTCGACGGCCGCTCTGGCGTGTCTTCTCCTCGTGTACCGGAGGTGCGTGACCGCACTCCGGTCGCGCGGTTCGGCCGCGTCCTGACGTCGATCGCCGCCACCGCGCGACGCGCCGGGCGACCGGATGCCGACGCCGAAGCGAGCCGGCTGACGCAGGTCGTCGGTCTCGGCGGGCGGGAGAAGCTCGTCCATCGGCTCGCGCACGGCGATCGGCAACGCTGGGCGCTGGCCCGCGCCCTCGCCGCGCAACCGCGGGCCTTGGCCCTCGACGATCCTCTGGCCGCCCTTCCCACGGCGGCGCGAGCCGAGACGCGGGATCGCGTGGTGCAGGAGCTGCGCGCCCGACGGGTGACGACGCTGTGGTTCACGCGCGACACCGCGGAAGCCGCGGCGGTGGCGGATCGACTGGTCGTCATGGACCACGGGCGAGTGGTGGCCGACGGGTCCCCCGACGAGCTCTACTCCCGCGTGGACGACGCCGTGGTCGCCGAGGTGCTGGGCCCCGTGAACGCGCTTCCCGGGATCGTGGAGGGCGCGATCGTCGAGGTCTGGGGGCAGGAGCTCCCCCTCGCGCGCCCCGCCTCCGACGGCCATTGCGAGGTCGTCGTCCGCCCCGAGAGCGTGATGATCGTGGGGACCGAAGAACCCGGGATGGATGCCGTGGTCGAGGCGACGACGTTCCTCGGGAGCGCGCGTCGGTCCACCGTTCGCACGGCCGACGACGTCCAGGTCGTGGTCGAGCATCCGTCCGAGCAGCGCCTCGATCTCCGATCGCGCGTGCGTGTGGCCCTGACGGTCACTCCCGCGACCATCCGCCCGATCAACTGATCGGGCATGTTGGCCGGAGCCGGAGGCCGGGTCGCCCCGACCGGCCTCAGGCGGGGTAGTCGACGCAGGCGCGCTCCGCCACGACGGAGCGCACGAACCCGACGACCTCCTGGTGAGCGGGGTGGACCTGGTAGCGCTCGAGGGCCTCGGCATCCGCGAACTGGCTCACGAGCGCGACGTCCCAGTTGGCCTGGGGATTCGCGACGTTCCGGCCGATCTCGAGGTGCTCGATCTCGTCGATGACCCCGCGCAGCGCCAGCAGGCGCTCCTCGATCTGCTCGGCGTGCAACGCGCGGGTGTCGGCGTCGTCGGCGGCCAGCTTCCACAGGACGATGTGTCGGATGCTCACGCGGAGGCTCCTTCGGTGTCGGCAGCCAGGAGGGTGGCGCGCAGTCGGTCGGCCGACACGCGCCAGTGCGTGTGCAGCTCGCCGTCGACGAGGATGACGGGGATCTTCTCCCACCACTTGTCGTACAGCGCCGCGTCCTCCGTGATGGAGGCGTGGTCGATGGTGACGCGGTCCGCCACCTCGGGGGGAAGCTCGGAGACGACCGTCTCGACGATCTGCTCGGCGACCTCGCAGAGGTGACAGTCGGGCTTACCGATCAGCGTCAGGGTCGTCACGTCTTCATCCTATGAGGACGAAGACGGAGGTCAGACCTCGACGTCGTAACCCGCCGCGATCCATTCACCCGTGCCACCCTCGACGTTGGTGGCGTCGTGCCCGCGCGCTGACAGCGCCTCGACCACGCGTGCGGAACGGCCTCCCGCCTGGCAGATGACGTCGAACGGCTCGGCCGGGATCTCGTCGAGGTGGTCCCCCAAGGTGGACATGGGGATGTTCACGGCGCCCGGGACATGGCCCGCGGCGAACTCGTGCTCCTCGCGCACGTCGATGAGCGGACGGTCCCGTCCGGCGCGCAGGTCGGCGATGGTGATGGACTGCATGCTTCCTCCGAAAGACGAACGGCGCGACGGAATACACGAAGCGCCCGTCGCAACAGGACAGGCGCTCGGTGTGGTGGCCGCGTTACTTCTTGTTGCGGCGCTGGTGACGAGTCTTGCGAAGCAGCTTGCGGTGCTTCTTCTTCGCCATGCGCTTACGGCGCTTCTTGATGACAGAACCCACGGAAAACCTCACTAAGTCGGGGTCTGGGTGCCGATGTCGGCCCCCGGGAACAGCAGGCGTTGAAAAAAAGCCTCGGATCAGTCTAGCCGACGTCGGACACCGGACGTTGCACAGCCTCGGCGACCGCCGATTCCGGCACGCGATAGCTGCGACCGAAGCGCACGGCGGGGAGCTCCCCGGCGTGCACGAGACGGTAGACCGTCATCTTCGAGACGCGCATGAGCTCCGCGACCTCCGCAACCGTGAGGAAGCGCATGTCAGGAAGCTCCGCCATCGTTCACCCTTCGTTCCGGGTGGACTCACCCTTCGATGCTGCACACTCTAGGGTCTGGGTGCGACGGCTGTAAACCTATGTGGCTACTGTGATTTTGAGATGTCGGGAACCGTGCCCGCGCGGGGATCAGCGCCCGGGAAGCTTGCGGAACGCCGACGTCACCGAGTGCTTCACCGATGCGGCGGCACGACCGACCACCTCGGCGTAGTGCATCGCCGATTCGGGCAGCGCGGGCTCGTTCTCGGCATCCACCGAGAAGAACGGGACGAGCCAGTCGTCGACCTCGTCGAGGGGGGCGACGGCCAGGCTGTAGTACCGGTGCTGCCCCTCTTCCCGCACCGTGACGAGCTGCGCCTCGCGCAGCACCTTCAGGTGCTTGGAGACGGTCGGCTGACTCACACCCAGCGCCGACACGATCTGCGACACGCTCGTTCCGCGCTCGCCTCCCGTCGCCCGGTCCAGAAGCAGCTGCAGGATGTCGCGACGCGTTCCGTCAGCGATCACGTCGAAGATGTCCGCCATGGCATTAGGTTAGCCGCGCCCTCGCCCGAGTACCATGATTCGGGTTCGGGCACCGAAGGGAGCGGCGCATGGCAGCGACGCCGAGCGAGGTGCGGCTCTCCGTGCGCGCGCGACGCATAGCGGCGGAGGCATGGGATCGGCTGCGGAATCTGACGACGGCATCCCCCGCTCGTTTCGCGGTCCTCGTGTTCGTCACGCTGATCCTGCTCTTCACCGCGCTCTTCTCGCTCCCGCAGGCCTCGGCGACCGGTCAACGGACGCCGTTCGCGGACGCGCTCTTCACCGCCGTCTCGACCATCTGCGTCACGGGGCTGTCGACGGTGAACATGTACACGCATTGGTCGCCGCTCGGCCACGTCATCACCTACATCGGCGTGAACGTGGGCGCCCTCGGCGTCCTGACCCTCGCGTCGATCCTGGGCCTGGTGATCTCGAAGCGCCTGGGACTGCGCGCCAAGCTCATCGCCGCGGGCGACAGCAACCCGCTCCGCGCGCACGGGGGTCCCGTCAACGAGGGACAGACCGTGCGTCTGGGAGAGGTCGGCCAGCTCCTGCGCACGGTCGCTCTCTCGACCCTCGTGATCGAGGCGGGTCTCACCGTCCTCATCTATCCCTCGCTGGTGGTCGGCGGTATCGACCCCCTCGTCGCCCTGTGGGAGGCGCCGTACTACGCGGCGATGGCCTTCACGAACACGGGGTTCGTGCCGAACGCCGACGGCCTGACGCCCTTCGCCCAGGACTACTTCCTGTTGACCGTCCTGATGATGGGCGTCTTCCTCGGCTCCATCGGGTTCCCCGTGATCTTCACGCTCTGGCGGCACTACTGGCGGTTCCGCCAGTGGTCCCTGCACGCGAAGCTCACGATCATCACGACGGTCATCCTCTTCTTCGCGGGAGCCGGCGTCATTCTGCTGCTGGAATACGACAACCCGCTGACCTTCGGCAGCATGGACGCGTGGGACACGACGTTCCAAGCGTTCTTCCTCTCCGCCATGACCAGGTCGGGCGGGTTCTCGGTCATCGACATCGGCGACCTGAACGGGGCGACCCTGATCGTCGGGTCGATGCTCATGTTCGTGGGCGGGGGCTCGGCATCCACCGCCGGAGGCATCAAGGTGACCACCCTCGCCGTCCTCGCCCTCGCGGTGTTCTCGGAGGCGAAGGGGCGCCCGTCGGTGCAGGCGTTCGGTCGACGCATCCCCAGCGACGTCCAGCGCGTCGCCCTCTCCGTCGTGGCGTGGGGCGCGACGATCGTCGCGATCTCGACGGTGACCATCAGCCGGATCACGGATGCGCCCATCGAGCATGTGCTCTTCGACGTCATCTCGGGTTTCGCGACCGTCGGTCTGTCCACCGGTCTCACCGCGGAACTGCCCGACCCCGCCGTCTACGTCCTCGCCGCGACCATGTTCATGGGGCGCATTGGTACTGTGACACTCGCCGCCGCGGTCGCGGCCTCGTCACGATCGCAGTTGTACGCGCTGCCCGTCGAAAGGCCCATCGTTGGTTGAACGCATCCGCAGTGACGCCCCCGTCCTGGTCATCGGCCTCGGCCGCTTCGGCGCCGCGTGCGCCGGAGAGCTCGACCGGCTCGACCGCGAGGTCCTCGCCGTCGACGGCAACCTCGAGCTCGTGCAGAAATGGTCGGAGCGGGTGACCCACGCCGTCCAGGCCGATGCGCGCAACATCGACGCGCTGCGTCAGATCGGCGCGCAGGACTTCCAGGTGGCGGTCGTCGCGGTGGGCTCGCTCATCGAGGCATCCGTCCTCATCACCGCGAACCTCGTCGACCTCAAGGTCCCGCAGATCTGGGCCAAGGCGGTCTCGCAGTCGCACGGCAAGATCCTCGCCCGCGTCGGCGCGAACCACGTCATCTACCCCGAGGCCGAGGCCGGGGAGCGCGTCGCACACCTAGTGAGCGGGCGCATGCTCGACTTCATCCGCTTCGACGACGACTTCGTCCTCGCGAAGATGTACCCGCCCAAGCTCATCCGCGGGGTGGGCCTGAATCAGTCGGGCGTGCGCACGAAGTACAACGTGACCGTCGTCGGGGTGAAGAGTCCGGGCCGACCGTTCCGCTACGCGGAGGCCGACACGGTCGTCACCAACCACGACCTCGTCATCGTGTCGGGCACCAACTCCGACATCGAGCGCTTCGCCGCCCTCGACCGCTGAGGGTCAGCTCCCCGCGGCGAGCTCTTTCGCGCGCGCGAGCGCCGCTTCGGCCGCGGCGGTGAAGGTGTCGTCGAGACGCGCGTCCTGCAGCACGGCGACGGCCCGCTCCGTGGTGCCCTTGGGGCTCGTCACCCGGCGGCGGAGCTCGGCCGGGTCCACGTCCGACGCGGCCATCAGTGCGGTCGCCCCCGCGAAGGTCTCCTCGGCGAGCAGCCGGGCCTGATCGTCGTCGAAGCCCATCCGCACGGCGGCCTTCGTGAACTCCTCGACCAGGAGGAAGAAGTAAGCGGGGCCCGAGCCCGAGATCGTCGACAACGCGTCGATCTGCGCCTCCGGCACCTCCAGCACGACCCCGACCGTCTCGAACAGCGCGCGCACCACGGCGACGTCGTCGGCGGATGCCGCGGGCCCGGCCGCCAGTCCCGTGACGCCCTTCCCCACGAGCGACGGCGTGTTGGGCATCGAGCGCAGCGTGGAGACGCGGTCGCCCAAGTGCTTCGCGAAGGTGTCCAGCGTGACGCCGGCGGCGAGGCTCACCACGACGGCGCCCGGACGCAGGTGTGGCGCGATCTCGTCGAGGAGGTCCGGCACCATCGCCGGCTTCACCCCGACCAGGACGATGTCGGCGGATGCCACCGCCGCCGCGTTGCCGTCGGGCGCCGCCTCCAAGGCCACGCTCGTGACCCCCTCGAGGTCGGCGAGCTCCGCAGCCTTCGCGATCGAACGGTTGGTCGCGGTGACACCACCGCCGGTGAGTCCGGCCGCGACGAGTCCGCGGAGGATGGCTCCTCCCATGGAGCCGGCGCCGAGGATGGCGATCGGGGGCAGCGAGGTCGTGGCATCCGTCATGTCCGACAGTCTACGAAGCGCACGGTCGGCCCCCGGGGCAACCCTGAGTGCGGCCGAAAGGGGCGCGCGTTAGAGTCGGATCGCGGGCGTACCGGGGCACCCGCGAGCGACACGGAGGACCCTCTCATGACTCTCTTCGACGGCATCACCGCGCGTCTCGTCGACACCCATCGCCTGAGCGTGAACGTGCTCGAGCGGGTCGGCGACGATCCGGCCACCGCGCCCGAGCACACGGTGGTGTTCGTGCACGGGAACGTGTCGTCCTCCCTGTTCTGGCAGGAGATCATGCAGGACCTGCCGAGCGATCTGCGTGTGCTCGCGATCGACCTCCGCGGCTTCGGCGGCACCGAGCACATGCCGGTGGACGCCTCGCGCGGCGTCCGCGACTTCAGCGACGACATCCGCGCGACCCTGGAGGTCCTCGGCATCCCCGCGGCCCACTTCGTCGGATGGTCGATGGGCGGCGGTGTGGTGCTGCAATACGCCCTCGACCACCCGGTGCTCTCGCTCACGTTGCAGTCGCCGGTCTCGCCGTTCGGCTTCGGCGGCACGCGGCGCGACGGCTCGCGCCTCACCGACGACGACGCGGGCACCGGGGCGGGTGGGGCCAACCCGGACTTCGTCCAGCGCCTGACCGACCGCGACACCACCGACGACGCGCCCACCTCGCCGCGATCGGTCTTCCGGTCGGGGTACGTCGCCGCGGGCTACACGAGCGAGCACGAAGACGTCTGGGTCGAGTCGATGCTGTCGACCTCGACCGCCGGCGGCAACTACCCCGGTGACGCGGTCGCGAGCCCGAACTGGCCGGGCTTCGCCCCGGGCGCGAGCGGTGTCCTCAACACCATGGCGCCGAAGTACTTCAACGTCTCGGGGATCGTCGATCTCGCCGACAAGCCCCCGATCCTCTGGATCTACGGGACGGCGGATGCCATCGTGTCCGACGCGTCCTTCTACGACCTCAACCACCTCGGCGCGCTCGGCGTGATCCCGGACTGGCCCGGCGAGGATGTCGCGCCCGCCCAGCCGATGGTGTCGCAGACCCGCGACGTGCTCTCGGCGTACGCCGCCGGGGGCGGCGAGGTGACCGAGGTGCCGGTCGAAGGGGCCGGTCATGCGGCGCACCTCGAGCGTCCCGCCGTGTTCCGTCGGGCTCTGCTCACCCACATCGGATACGTCGGGCGTCCGGCGGATCCCGCGCCGCCCACCGAGGCGATCATCCTGCGCTCGGCAGACTGACACCCCGCCCCGCTCCCGTCGCCCCGCCCCCGCCCGAAAGGCCACCGTGGAATACTGCCTGTTCACCGAACCCCAGCAGGGCTTCTCGTACGACGACCAGCTCGCTTTCGCGCGCTCCGCCGAGACGCACGGCCTCGACGGGTTCTTCCGCTCGGACCATTACCTGCGGATGGGCGAGGGCGACCCGCGCCCCGGCCCCACGGACGCGTGGACCACCCTCGCCGGCCTCGCGCGGGAGACCTCTCGCATCCGGCTCGGCACCCTCGTCTCGTCCGTGACCTACCGGGTGCCGGGGATCCTCGCGATCCAGGTGGCGCAGGTCGACGCGATGTCGGGTGGACGGGCCGAGCTCGGGCTCGGAACGGGGTGGTTCGAACGTGAACACGAGGCCTACGGCATCCCGTTCCCGGCCAAGCGGTTCGATCTTCTTGAGGAGCAGCTCGCGATCGTCACGGGTCTGTGGGCGACCCCGGATGCCGAGACCTTCACGTTCGACGGGGCGCACTACCGACTCGACGCGGCACCGGCGCTGCCGAAGCCCGCGCAGGAGCGGGTGCCGGTGATCGTCGGCGGCGGCGGACCGAAGCGCACGCCGGCGCTCGCGGCACGCTACGCGACGGAGTTCAACATCGGTTTCGTGCCCGAGGACGTCGTCACCCAGAAGTTCGACGTCGTGCGGGCGGCCTGCGAAGACCTCGGGCGCGACCCCGCGACGCTGAAGATGTCCGTCGCCCTTCCCACGATCGTCGGGGCGGACGACGCCGAGATCGAGCGACGCCTCGCCGCGATCGGCCAGACCCGCGAGCAGTTCGACAACGGCGCCAACATCATCGGCACCCCGGACCAGGTCGTCGAGAAGGTCGGCCGGCTGCGCGATCTCGGCGCGAGCCGCGTGTATTTCCAGCTGCTGGACCTGCGCGACATCGACCACGCCGACCAGCTCGGCACCGAGGTCGTCCCGCACCTCCCGCGCTGACGCCCGCGCGCGCGTCCGCGCCGGCAGGTGCTGCGGCATGCCGTTGGGCGTGCTGCGGCGGGTGCGCTGCGGCGGGTGCGGCGCGGCGGGCGTGCTCTGCGGCGGGCGCGCTGCGGCGCGGGCTGCGGGGGGTCAGTCCCCGTCGCGGCGCGCGTCGAAGAACGCCTGCAGACGAGTGGATGCCTCGCCTTCGGCGACCCCACCGACCACCTCGACCCGGTGCGGCAGACGCCGATCGCGCAGGACGTCGTACATCGATCCGGCGGCGCCCGCCTTGGCATCCCACGCTCCGAACACGACCCGCGGGACGCGCGCCTGCAGAACGGCGCCGGCGCACATGATGCACGGCTCGAGGGTGACCACGAGCGTGCACTCGGCGAGATGCCACGTGCCCAGGGCCTCGGCCGCCCGACGGAGGGCCACCACCTCGGCGTGCGCGGTGGGGTCGTGGGTGGCCTCGCGGAGGTTGCGGCCTTCGCCTCGGATCGTCCCGGAGGCATCGACCACGACCGCCCCGACGGGCACGTCGTCCTCCGCCGCGGCGGCGTCGGCCAGGACCAGCGCGCGGCGCATGGCGGAGAGGTCGAGGGCGGTGGGGCTCACGGGTGCTTCCGAGATTACGGCGGAGTCGTCGGGGTCGAGCGACTAGCCTTGAGCCTATGCGTGTCCACGTCGCCGATCACCCGCTCATCACCCACAAGCTGACCGTGCTGCGCGATGAGCAGACCTCGTCGCCGGTCTTCCGCCAGCTCACCGAGGAGCTCGTGACCCTGCTCGCCTACGAGGCCACGCGGAACGTCCGGGTCGAGACGATCGAGATCAAGACGCCGGTCACCCTCACGGAGGGCGTCAAGATCAGCGAGCCCCGCCCGATCGTCGTTCCGATCCTGCGCGCCGGTCTCGGCATGCTCGAGGGCATGGTGAAGCTCCTCCCCACCGCCGAGGTCGGCTTCCTCGGCATGGTGCGCGATGAGGAGACGTTCCAGCCCACCACGTACGCCGAGCGCCTGCCCGACGACCTCAGCGACCGTCAGTGCTTCGTGCTCGACCCGATGCTCGCCACCGGCGGCTCGCTCGGCGCGGCCATCAAGTTCCTCTTCGCGCGCGGCGCACAGGACGTCACCGCGATCTGCCTGCTCGGCGCCCCCGAGGGCGTCGCCGCGATCGAGAAGCAGGTCGAGGGTCACGACGTGACGCTCGTCCTGGGCGCCCTCGATGAGCGGCTCAACGAGAAGGGCTACATCGTGCCCGGTCTCGGCGACGCCGGCGACCGTCTGTACGGCACCGCCTGACGCGGGGTCGCACCCGCGGCGGGATCGCACCCGCGGCGGGATCGCGATCTCACGGTTCGGGGCGCCATTCCGCGTCCGGGGCGTGAAAACCGCGCCCCGCAACGCAAACCTGCGCCCCAGACCTCGCACGACAGGCCGATGCCGGGCTCAAACGGCCTCGGCGACCAGCCGCGCGAAGGCGCTGAGCCGCGCGACGCCCTCGGGCGTGCGCGGGAGATCGTCGAGCAACGACGGGGAGTACACGACGTACGCCGCCTGCATCGCGCGCGAGATCGCGACGTTGATGCGGTTGCGCAGCAGGAGGAACTCCAGGCCGCGCGGCGCTTCGCGCCCCGAGGACGCGGCGAGGGTCAGGATCGCGACCACGGCCTCTTTGCCCTGGAACCGGTCGACGGTTCCCACGGGAACATCGGGAAAGCCCGCAGCCGCGAGCGCCTCTTCGACCGCGACCTGTTGCGCGTTGTACGGCGTGATGACGATGATGTCGTCGCCCTGCAACGGCCGCGGCTCGTGCAGGGTGGCGGAGTCGCCCGCGCCTCCCTCGGCGCCGGTCCACGCGCGCCCGATCAGGCCGCTGACGAGGCGCGCGACCTCGGCGGCCTCCTCGTCGGAGCACGTCGAGTTGCCGTGGTGCCGCACCGGAACCACGTGCACTCCGGGATCGACGCCCTCCAACCGGCGCAGAGCCGTCGACGGGTGCGCCTCGAGGCGTCCCTCGTACGACAGACGAGAGACCGGCCCCGCCACCGCGGGGTGCATGCGCCGCGTGCGCGCGAGGAAGTAGCCGAGCTCCGGCGGGACGACCTCGGCACCGTCGATGATCCAGCCCAACGCCGACGTGTCGACCGGTTCGGGGTGCGTGCCCTGACTCACCTGCGGCAACTGCTGCGGGTCGCCGAGGAGCAGGAGCCGCTGCGCCGAGAGCGAGACCGCGATGGTCGACGCGAGCGAGAACTGCCCCGCCTCGTCGATGACGAGCAGGTCGAGGCTGCCGCGGGGAACGCGCGTCTCGTGGCTGAAGTCCCACGCGGTGCCGCCCACCACGAAGCCGTGAGCCGCGTTCTCGGCGGTGAAGGCCGCGACGCCGTTCTTCGGCAGCACCGTGAAGGCATGCGGGGCACTCGGGTCTTTGGGGGCCTTGCCGACACGGGATGCCGGAACCCCGGCCGCGATGACCTGGTCGAGCATGTGCTCGATCGTCGCGTGCGACTGCGCGACGACTCCGATGCGATACCCGCGCTCGGCGACGAGACGGGCGATGACGTGCGAGCCGACATAGGTCTTCCCGGTGCCGGGGGGACCTTGGACAGCGAGGTAGCTGTGCTCGAGGTCGGCCACGCTGCGGGAGATCGCCGCGACCTCGTCGTCGCCCGCTCGGCCGTCGACCGCGGTGACGGGGGCGAGGGCGCCCGAGCCGGTGCGCGGAGGCACGCGCCGCAGGATGTCGACCGCGGGGCCGGACGGAAGGGACGGGGCGGATGCCAGAACGGCATCGGCCCACGCGTCGATCGCCTTCTGCTGGTTGCCCGCCCGGGGTGGCGCGGGAGGCGTGAGAGCGAGCGGCAGCTCGTCCCAGGTGACGCCGTCTGCTGCGATCTCTTCCACGATGGCGCCGTCGTCGAGGACCTCTCGGACCGTCACCCGGCGAGCGCCGTGGATCCACCGCGGACGGGTGTCGATCGGGAACGGGGCCGGAAGGTCGTAGACGGCGAAGGGTTCGGCATCCGGGGTCAGGCGTGTTCCGGGAGCGAGCTCGCCACGCAGCTCGACCAGACGGCGTTCGGAACCGCGCCCCGACTCGGCGGTGTGCCAATCGGTCACGACGCGCGAGCGGGCGACGTCGACGACCACGACGTCGCGGGTCTCCTCCCACACCGACACGGGTTCACGCAGGCGAAGGAAGTGCGTCGCCCAGTAGGTCTTCTCCTCGCGCGGGTAGTAGTCGATCGCGGCCGCGGCGAGCCGGAGAGCGGTCGCGTCGGGGTCGGGAGCATCGGCCGCCCACCGCTGCAGGGCCGTCGCGCGCGGTGACGGCTCGTACGCCTGCTCGTCGGGCTCGGCGCCGCGCGCCGGCACGGCCCCCGACTCGCGAGCCCGATCGACGAGCCAATCGCGCAGGCGCCTCGTCGAGACGCAGTCGTAGCGGTTGTAGTCCGCGAGGTCGTCGAGCACGCGCTGTGCGGCTTCGACGTCGCCGTCGGCGGCGAGCGCACGCGCCTCGACGTACTTCACGATCGAGTCGTCGCCGCGCTGGACGTCGCTCGTGCGCACCTCTTCGCCCATGTACAGCGGCTCGAGCTTCTTGATCGAGTACGACCGGGATCCCACCCGCAGGGCGCGGCGCACCACGGGATACAGATCGACGAACACACCGTCGCGCAGCAGTCGGTCGACGTCGGCCTCGCGCACGCCGTACCGCGCGGCCATCGTCAGAAGGTGCGTCGGCTCGTACGGCGCGTAGTGGTAGATGTGCATGCCGGGATACTGCTGTCGACGCAATGCCACCATGTCGAGGAAGCGCTCGAGAGCGACGCGCTCCTCCTCGAAGGTGTGCGCCCAGATCGCGCCGTACGTCTCGCGGGTGTCGACCCACCCGAAGAGGTAGTCGATGCCCCAGTGCTCGCCGACGCCCTCGGTGTAGAGCGGGTCGCCCTCGAAGTCGAAGAAGAGGTCGCCGTGGTCGGGACGGGGCAGCACGCCCAGCGACTTGGGTGCGACGACCTCGAAGGTGGGAACCGCGTGCTCCGGGGCGCCCTCGGTGGGCACTCCCGCCGGGCTGTCGAGCTGCAGCCGCGCCTGGGTGCGGAGCGACGCGAACGTGTCGGCACTCATCGCGGCGGGCGCGGAGGGCGCCGCGGCGAGGTCGTCGATCGTCCGGATGCCGCCCGCGCGCAGTCGATCACGCTGCACGGGCCGCATGCCGGCGACGAGCAGCAGGTCACGATGAGCCACGACCTCGAGCTCGCACGTCGCGCAGCGCCCGCACGCGACGACGTCGAGGTCGCCGCGCGCGTCGCCCCAGCCGATCGCGGGGCCGGCGGCGCCGAGCTCGACGCGGCGGTCGGCGATCAGCGCGCGCAATCGCGCCCGACGCAGCCCGAAGACGGGGAGGAGGTCGTCGACGCGGTGCGTGCTCGTCGTCCCGTCACCGAGGAGCAGCTGCACCTCGTCGGAGCGCGGGACGCCGAGCCGGTCGAGCTGATCGACGTACGCTGCCAACTGCATGAGCGCGGTGACGCGAGCCCGGCGCGCGAGCTTGGTGTCCTGCACGATCCAGGGGCGCGTCCCGTCGGGTCGAGCATCCGACTCGCGGACGAGGAAGTCGGCGAAGCCCACGAACTCGTCGGTCGCGAACGCGGCTTGGTACACGACCTCCGCCGACGGGTCGGCGAGGGCCGCGTCGGTGAGGCGCACGGCTTCGGCCAGCGCCTCGGCATCGGAGGAACGCGCGGCGGGGATCTCGCGCACGGCGGCGCCGAGGCGCGCTCGGTAGTCGTCGAGCACGCGGAGCTCGTGCGCGGTGCCGAGACGCGCGGCGCGCTCGAGGGTGGCGTCCTCGGGGTCGTCGACGGCCGCGACACGACCGACCTTCGCGTCGATGGCGCGCAGCCACGCGAACTCGCATTCGGCCGCTGCCTTGAGATCGCTGGCGCTCCAGACGATGCGCGCGTCGCGCTCGATGTACCGCATGCCTCCACGCTAACCGCGACCCCCGACATCGCCCCGCCGGGTGTCCACAGGCCCGTCTGCGCGGGCGATCCGACTGCCGCGGTGTCGGAGAGGCCTGCCAGACTGGTGGGGTGATCACCGACCTGCCGTTCGAGAGCGTCTACCGGCACGGATTCGCGCGCGTGGCCGCGTGCACGATCCCCGTGGCGATCGCCGACCCCGCCGCCAACGCCGACGCGGTGCTGGAGTCTGCGCGGGCGTGCGACGCCGAGGGGGTCGCCGTCGCGGTCTTCCCGGAGCTGTCCCTCACCGGGTACGCGATCGACGACCTCGTCATGCAGGATCCGCTGCTCGACGCCGTCGAAGCGGCTCTCGTGCGCCTGGTCATGGCATCCGCGGATCTGCTCCCGGTGCTGCTGGTGGGGGCACCGCTCCGACACGGCAACCGGCTCTACAACTGCGCCGTCGTGATCCATCGCGGGCGCGTGCTCGGGGTCGCCCCCAAGGCCTATCTGCCCACCTACCGCGAGTTCTACGAGCACCGCTGGTACGCGCGTGGCGACGATCAGGCAGGGCAGGTCATCCGCGTCGCCGGCGAGACGGTGCCGTTCGGGCCCGACCTGCTCTTCGACGCCGTCGACGTTCCCGGGCTGACGCTGCACGCCGAGGTCTGCGAAGACGTCTGGGTGCCGATCCCCCCGTCATCGGGGGCGGCGCTCGCGGGAGCGACCGTGCTGGCGAACCTCTCCGGCAGCCCGATCACCATCGGGCGCGCCGACGACCGGAACCTGCTGTCGCAGTCGCAGTCGATGCGGTGCCTCGCGGCCTACGTGTACGCCGCCGCCGGCCAGGGCGAATCGACGAACGACGTGTCGTGGGACGGCCAGACGATGATCTACGAGGGCGGGCAGCTCCTCGACACCACCGAGCGCTTCCCGGACGGGCCTCGGCGCAGCGTCGCCGACGTCGATCTCGACCGTCTGCGGCAGGACCGCATCCGTCAGGGGACGTTCGACGACAATCGCCGCACGACGGCGCCCACCTTCCGCACCGTGTCGTTCGAACTGGCACCGCCCGCGACCGACATCGGACTGCGTCGCGCGCTCGATCGCTTCCCCTTCGTCCCCGACGACCCGGCTCGGCTGGCGCAGGACTGCTACGAGGCTTTCAACATCCAGGTGTCGGGCCTCGTCCAGCGCCTCCAGGCGATCGGCGACCCCAAGCCCGTCCTGGGCGTCAGCGGGGGCCTCGACTCCACGCATGCCCTGCTGGTGATCGCCCGAGCCATGGACCGGATGGGCCGTCCGCGCAGCGACATCCTCACCTACACGCTCCCCGGCTTCGCGACGAGCGAGAAGACCAAGCGCAACGCCATCGCCCTCGCCGAGGCCGTCGGCGCCTCGATCGAGGAGATCGACATCCGGCCCGCGGCATCCGAGATGCTCGCCCGCATGGGCCACCCCTTCGCAGCCGGTGAGCCCGTGCACGACGTGACGTTCGAGAACGTGCAGGCGGGCCTGCGCACCGACTACCTCTTCCGTCTCGCCAACCAGCACGGCGGCATCGTGGTGGGAACGGGCGACCTGTCGGAGATCGCGCTCGGCTGGTCGACGTACGGCGTGGGCGATCAGATGAGCCACTACTCGGTGAATCCGGGGGTGCCCAAGACGCTCATCCAGCACGTCATCCGCTGGGTCATCTCGGCCGGAGACCTCAGCGCCGACACCGTCGAGGTGCTGCAGGCGGTGCTCGACACCGAGATCAGCCCCGAGCTGGTGCCCTCCGGTCAAGACGGACGCATGCAGTCCACGGAGGACCGCATCGGTCCCTACAACCTGCACGATTTCACGCTCTACCACGTCCTGCGCTTCGGCTTCCGGCCCTCGAAGATCGCCTTCCTCGCCGCGCACGCCTGGTCGGATCCGGATGCCGGGACCTGGCCTCCGGGTTATCCCGAGGGCGAACGCCCCTCCTACGATCTCGTCACCGTGGCGACCTGGCTGGAGGTGTTCCTGCAGAGGTTCTTCGGCTTCGCGCAGTTCAAGCGCACGGCCATCCCGAACGGGCCGAAGGTCTCCCCGGCGGGCTCGCTGTCGCCGCGCGGGGACTGGCGGGCCCCCTCGGACGGGAATGCCCGCGCGTGGCTGGCCGACCTTCGCGCGGCCGTTCCGCAGGCGTTCGAGCGCTGAGCACGCTCGTCGCGGAACACGCTCGCCGCGGCTGACGGCCCGGCGTCACCAGCCCATCGAGCCCGGCACGCCCTTGAAGGGACCGGCGAGATCGCTCGTGACCCAGCCGCCGTAGAAGCCGCCCGGCTGCGGCTCCACGGTCTCGCCGCCCAGGATGACGCGGTCCATCGGACCGGCGTACACGGCGACCCGGTCGGCGAGCACCTCGTACCCGGGCATCGGGCTCGGATAGTTCCAGGCCGCGCGCCGAGCCACGGCTCCCCCGCCGCCGTGCACGTCGAAGTAACGCGCCCCGCCCTTGAACTCGCAGAACGACGCGCCCTCCCCGAGGGTCAGCGCGTCGCCGAACGCGGCGATCGGCAGGTAGTACACCGGCGGATGACTCGTCTCGAGCACACGGATGACGTCGTCGGTGTCGGCGATACGCACGCCGCCGAAGTCGATCTGCGCTCTTCTCGGAACGCGCTCGACGCGCGGCGGGCGCGGGTAGTCCCACACGGATTCCTGGCCGGGACGGACGGGGTCGGGAACGGGGCGCGCCATGCGCTTACGCTACGCCCCGCAGAACGTGCTCGGATCGAGATCGGATCGTGCGCTCGCGGTCTCAGGAGACACCCAGGATTTCGGTAAGTTGGAGAGCAGGGGGTCGTCGTGAGCGAACAGGAAGTCCGTCACGGTACGTCGCGGTATCGCGTCTATCAGGTGATCGGCATCGTGCTGGGTGTGCTGTTCATCGCACTCGGCGTCGTCGCATTCCTGTCGGGCGGGGGGCCCATCATCGCCGCCATCGCCGCTACCGGAGGTCTCGCCGTGCTCATCACCTCGATCATCACCATGGTGCGCTCGTGAGCGCACCCGAGAGCCCGAGCGGTGACACCCCGGGCGAGACGAACCCCGGGAACGCGAACCCGACCGGGAAGGGCCCGAACGAGAAGAAGAAGTACCCGGCCGGAACGGTGGTCATCTGGATCGCCGGTGCCGGCATCGGCCTGTGGTTCTTGATCAGCGGGCTCATCGGCATCCTGTCCGGCGGGTCCTGACCCCGCCTCCGACGCCCGAACCGCGCCCCGCGGAAGTCCGGTCCGGAGGCGCGTCGCGGGGAATGTCGGCGGGTACGGGTCGTTGTCTCTGAGGTCTCTTGAGAACCACGACAGGAAGGCCATCATGACGCGCATCGGACGCAGCGACCTCGACATCCTCCCCCTCTCGCTCGGCGGGAACGTCTTCGGCTGGACGGCCGACCGCGACACCTCGTTCGCGGTCCTCGATGCCTTCCACGCGGGCGGCGGCAACTTCATCGACACCGCCGATGCCTACAGCGCGTGGGTGCCCGGCAACTCGGGCGGCGAGAGCGAGACCCTGATCGGCGAGTGGCTGGCTTCCCGCAAGCCCGAGAACGTCGTCGTGGCGACGAAGGTCAGCCAGCACCCCGAGTTCCGCGGTCTCCGCGCGAAGAACATCCGCGCCGCGGCGGAAGCCTCGCTCCAGCGGCTCGGGGTCGATTCCATCGACCTCTACTACGCCCACTTCGACGACGCCGAGACGCCGCTCGAGGAGACCGTCGCCGGCTTCGCCGACCTCGTCGCCGACGGTCTCGTGCGGTACGTGGCCGTGTCGAACTACACCGGCGCGCGTATCCGCGAGTGGATCTCGCTCGCCGAAGCCGCCGGCGCCGACCTCCCCGTCGCCATCCAGCCGCACTACAACCTCGTGCACCGTACCGAGGTCGAGCGCGACATCGTCCCCGTCGCCGAGCAGTACGGCATGTCGCTCGTCCCGTACTACGCGCTGGCGAGCGGGTTCCTCACGGGCAAGTACCGGACCCCGGATGCCACGGGCGACTCGCCGCGCGCCCAGGGCGCCGCGAAGCACGCGACGCCCGCGGGCATCGCGCTGATCGATGCCCTCGAAGAGGTCGGGCAGGCGCACGGCGCCTCGATCGCGACGACGGCACTCGCGTGGCTCCGCGCGCAGCCCACGGTCGCCGCCCCGATCGCCAGCGCCTCGAAGGTCGAGCAGGTCGCGGATCTGCTGGCCAGCACCTCGCTCGAGCTCAGCGCCGATGAGATCGCCCGCCTGTCGCAGGCATCCGAGGGCGCGCAGGACTGACCCCTCCGCGGCCCCGGGTGCGTGTCGCGCTCGGGGCCGCGGCGTTTCTCCGGGGCGGGAGAGCCCGCGTCATCGGCGAGAATGAGAGGGTGAAGCTTCTCGTCGCCGCCCACGCGTCCGAACTCGTCGCCTTCGAGGACGACATCCCCGGTTTCGACCGTCTGCTCACCGGGGTCGGAAAGATCCCCGCGGCGTACGCGCTGACGCGCGCCCTCTGCGAAGGCGACTACGACGAGATCGTCGTCGTCGGTACCGCGGGGGCGATCGACGACGAGATCGAGGGCGGCATCTACGACATCGCCGCAGCCATCCAGCACGACGTGAAGGGGCTGGACGGCACCTTCGGCGAGCACGTCGCCCTGCCGACGCGGGTCGAGACCGGCCACGAGGGACGGATCATCGCGACCGGCGACCATTTCGTCGACGACCCCGAGGCCGTTCGCCTGATCCGCGGACTCGGCGCGGGCCTCGTCGACATGGAGACCTACGCGCTCATCTGGGTCGCGCAGCAGTTCGATATGCCGATCAGCGTCTTGCGAGCGGTATCGGACCGCGCACAGGACGGCGCGACCGAACTGTGGGACGTCGTCGTCGAGCGGTGCAGCCACGAGCTGCGCGCCGAGTTCCGCGCGCGCTACGGCGTCTGAGACCCTGAGCGAGCGCGCCCGGCGAGATCGGCAACGCCGACGAGCAGGGCGAGGGCGAGGAAGATCCCGACGGTGATCATGCCCGAGGCGTACGCGTCGTGGTACACGACAGCCGTGTCGACGTCTCCCTGCTCGCGGTAGATCGTGGCGTAGAAGAGCGCGAGGGCGATCGCCGTGCCGACGGCCGTTCCGATGCGCTGTCCGAGCTGCCCCACCGACCCCGCCACTCCGCCGCTCGAGACGGGGATGTCGGCGAGCATGAGCGTCTGGTTCGGCGAGATGACGAGGCCGCCCGCGAAGCCTCCGACGACCATGACGCCCGCCATCGCCCACGGCGTCCACTCCGGCGGGGTGAACAGGGCGACCAGCACGAGGCCACCGGCCGTGGCGACCATGCCGACGATCCCCCAGACCACGAGGGGTCGGCCGAGACGGGTGACGAGGTTGCCGCCGATCCACGAGCTCCAGGCCGAGGCGACGGCGAAACCGATCGTGACCATGCCGGCGAACACGGGCTCGAGTCCGAGCCCGCCCTGGAGGAACAGCGTGCCCAACAGGAACATCGCCGGGATGGCGGAGAAATAGGCCGTGGAGATCAGCACGCCGTTGCGGTACGACGACAGCGAGAAGATCGAGAACGGCATGAGCGGCGTACGACCGCGGTCGGCGTACCGGCGCTCCCAGAACACGAAGATCGCGGCGAAGACGACGGACGCGACGAGGAACCACCACCGTCGGGGATCGTCGCTCGGCGAGCCCGTCGTGAAGAGGAAAGGCCACATCAGCGCGAGGATCGTCAGCGCGAAGAGAAGAACGCCCACCGGGTCGAGGTCGAGTCGCCGACGGGATTTCGTCCGGGTGTCGGGCAGCAGCCACGCGGCGAGGGCGATGACGATGGCCACGAGCGGGATGTTGATCCAGAAGATCAAACGCCATCCGTCGGTGTCGCCCCCGAGCGCGATGAGCAGCCCACCGAGGGTGGGGCCGAACGCGGTGGCGATACCGACGGTCGCACCGAACAGGCCGAAGGCGCGACCGCGCTCTTTGCCCTGGAAGAGCTGCTGGACGAGACCGAGCACCTGCGGCATCTGGATGCCGGCCGCGACCCCCTGCAGGAGGCGAGCCGCCAGAAGCACCGTGGTGTTGGGGGCGAGCGCGCACGCGAGACTGGTGACGAGGAACAGCGACAGTCCGACGAGGAACAGCATGCGCCGCGAGCGCAGGTCGCCGAGACGCCCCGCGGGCACGAGCACGAGACCGAACGTGAGGATGTAGCCCGAGACGACGAGCTGGAGCTCGGTCGGCCCCGCGTGCAGTGCCGTCTCGATCGAGGGGAGGGCCACGTTGACCTTCGTGAGATCGAGGATCGTGAGGGCGGCGACCGACACGGCGACCCAATAGGCACGCCAACGGTGCTTCGGTGAGAGCGCGATGTCGCGCGTCGGGGGATGAGCGGCGTTCGGCGGGGTCGCGTGATCAGGCATCGGAGCCGACGCTACTCCTGGGGTCGGACACCGCGGGCGGGCTTGCGCCCTGTCCGGCGGTCAGTCGACGTCGCGCCGCGCGAAGACCGCGCGCAGCACGAGGAAGACGATGAGAGCGACCACCGCGACGGCGGCGAGACGGAACACGAAGGCGATCAGCGAGAACACGATGTTCACGATGATCGACGCGATGATCACGGCAGCGACGACACCGAGGATGGTCCAGAGGGTGCTCTTGCGCATGGCTCCAGCCTACGCGGGCGGGTTCGGCGAGGCGCTCACACCGCCCGGAGCGCGGCATCCTGCGAGATGACGCTGGGACCGCGCGGTGTCGCGACCACGCGCAGCTGGGCCGGCAGCTGGTCTTTCATCGAGGCGACGTGGCTGATGACGCCGACCGTTCGGCCGCCCTGACGCAGTTCGTCGAGCGTACGCATCGCGAGGTCGAGGGTGTCGTCGTCGAGCGATCCGAAACCCTCGTCGATGAACAGCGTGTCGAGACGGATGCCGCCCGCCCGCGCCGTGACGACTTCAGCCAGGCCCAGCGCGAGGGCGAGCGAGGTGAGGAAGGTCTCTCCCCCGGAGAGCGAGTGCGGCGGCCGGCACTGACCGGTGAAGGCGTCCATCACTTCGAGGCCCAGCCCGCTCGCCGCTCCCCTGGCCGCGAGGGCGTCCGTGTGCTGGAGGCGGTAGCGCCCCGACGACATCTGCTCGAGACGGAGGTTCGCCGCGGTGACGATCTCCTCGAGCTCGGCGGCCAGCACGAACGTTTCGAGCGTCATGCGGCGGGTGTTGGGCGCGCGGCCGGCCAGAGTGTCGGCGAGGCGCGCGACGACGGCGTGCTCGTCGGCGAGCGTCGCCACGGCGGCGTGCCCGGCGTCGGCGCGGTGAGCGAGGCCCCGCAGACGATCCGCGAGGTCGCGCGCCGAGGCGTGGACGGCGGCGGCCCGCTGGACGCCGTCGCGCGCCGCCGCGACGGCCGCCGTGAAGGGGGCGAGGTCGAGGGGGTCGTCCTCCGCGTCGACGAGCAGGAGCTCGAGGTCGAGGAGGCGCTGACGCACCGAGGTCACGGCGGCGTCGTGCGCGGCGATCGACGCCTCGAGGCGGTGTCGCTCCGGAGCCGGACGCAGCGCGGCGACGACCTCGTCGACCGTGTCGAACGGGCTGCGCGTGACGAGGTCGGCAAGAGCAGCCGCCGCGTCATCGTGCGCGAGGGTCGCGGCGGCGATGTCGATGCGCGCGCTCGTCAGCGCTCGCACCGCGGCGCGACGGGCACTCAGGTCGGCCTCGCGGTCGGCCACCGAGGGGAACGCGCCGCGTGCGTTCTGCACGTCGCCGCGAAGGGCCTCGGCCCGTTGGTGTGCGAGTGCCTCGTCTTGCCGGGCTGTCGCGAGAGCGGCGGTGAGCTTCTCGATCTCCGCGGCGATCTGGGTGTCGAGCTCGGCGGCGCGCGTGCGTTCGAGCTGAACCCGCTCGTACTCGGCCTCGTCGGCCCGGGCCGCGGAGAGCGCCTCCTCCGCTTCCGCGAGGCGGGCGGAGAGCGTCTCGACGTTCTCGCCGCCGGCGCGAGCCGACGCGAGGGCGTAGTCGTCTCGGGCGATCCGCGCCGCGTCGGACGCGAGACGGTCCTCTTCGACGGCGGCGTTCTTCCGCTCCTCGGCCTCGACCAACTGCTCGTCGGTGACCGGCGCCTCGTTCCCCGTCGCCGGATGCGGGTGCTCTCGCGACCCGCACACAGCGCAGGGCTCCCCGTCGACGAGGCCGTGAGCGAGTTCGGCGGCGGCTCCCGCGAGTCGGCGGCGCAGCAGCGCCGTCCATGCGTCCGTCGCGTTGCGCATGTCCTCCCCACGGACGAGCGCGGCCATGTCGGCCTGCTCGCGTTGCGCGAGCAACTGCTCGGCCCGACGGGCGGCGTCGAGGCGCGAGCGGGTCTCATCGCACCGTGCCGCGGCCGTCTCCCGACGCGCGGCGGAGCCCGCGAGCAGGGTGAGCTGGTCGTCGAGGGTGCGCAGCAGCTCGGGGACCTGGGCGCGCCCCTCGCCGAGGGTCGCGAGCTCGGTCTCGAGCGTGGCGATGCGCGTCGCCGACCGAGCCTCGTCGGCGTCCGCGGCGGTGAGGGCCGTCTCGGCGGCCCGCGCTGCCTCACACCGTGAGAGGAGGGCCGTCAACTCGTCGTCGCGGAACCGGAGTTCGTCGGCGTCTTCGACGGCGTCCTCGCCCGCAGTCTCCACCCGCTCGACCGCAGCAGCGAGGAGCTCCCGTGCGCTCGCGAGATCGGTCGCCGTTCGGCGCTCGGTGTCGATCGCGGGGCGGAGGGTCTCCGCCTCGGCGGCGGCCTCGGCCTCGGCACGGGCAGCGGCGATGCGCTCGGCATCGGCCTCGAGAGCGGCGAGCTGCTCGCGGAGTCCGACGCGATCGCGTTGGCGGTCGTGCAGCGTCCGGGCGTCGCGTTCCGCGGCGAGCGCGCCGTCGAGCTGGGCGTCGGCGGCCTCGCGCTCGCGAGACCGCGTGTCGACGCGGTAATCCGCTCGCTCGACGGCCCGCACGACCCGCGCCAGGCGATCGACATCGGAGAGCGATCCGGATGACGGCGAGGGGTCGACGACTGTCGCGTCGTCGGGGACGGCGGCATCCGTTCCCTCCGACGCCGGCACATCCACGTCGAGTTCGGCAGCGAGACGCTCCGCCTCGTCGAGCAGCGTCGAGACCTCGACGCCCTCGGCTGCGAGGCGCTCCTGGGAGCGCTTACGCCGCTCGTCGAGCTGCGCGGCGTACTCCTCGAACGACCGGGTGCCGAAGAGGGTGCGCAAGAGGCCGAGCCGCTCGTCGTTCTTGGCGAGGAGGAAGCGCGCGAAGCGATTCTGCGCCAACAGGATCACCTGCAGGAACTGCTGCTGGCTCAGGCCCAGGATCTCGTCGAGACGTGTGCCGACATCGACGGGACGTGCGGCGACACCCTCCCATCCCTCGGCGGTGCGCACCTCGAGCAGCGCGCGATGCGGCTCTTTGGTCGTTCCCCCGCCCCGGCGTTTGGGACGCTCGAACTCCGGCGAGCGGGTCACTCGCCAGCGCTCTCCCTCGGCGCTGAACTCCAGCGTCACCCGGGTGGGATCGTCGGGCCCGCAGTGGTCGCTGCGCAGCCGGCGCTCGGCGCCGTCGTAGCGGGGAACGCCGCCGTACAGCGCGTAGCAGACGCCGTCGAGCACACTCGACTTGCCCGCACCGGTGCGCCCGGTGATCAGGAAGATGCCGTCGTCGGAGAACGCGTCGAAGTCGACGACCTGCTCGTCGAGGAAGGGACCGAAGCCTTCGAGCTCGAGCCGGTGCAGCTTCACGAACGGGCCTCGGTCAGGGCGCGGGCATCGAGCACCTCTCGGATCAGCTCGCGCTCCGCCGCCGAGGCTCCCTCTCCCTCGCGGACGTGAGCGAGGAACGCGTCGATGACCTCGGCATCGTCGCGCGCCGCGCGTACACGCCGGGAGTACCCGATCCCGTCGTCGGGTCGCGTGGTCGCAGGGGCGTGGACGACCGTGGCGCACCACGGGAACCGGGCCTGCAAGCGACGCATCGGGTCGGGCTGAGGGGTGGCATCGGTGTACTCGGCGCGCACCCAGTGCTCGTCGTGTCCGTCGAATGCCGGGTCGGTCAGGAGGGCGTCGAGCGGCGCGCGCAGCGTGACGAGCGGGCGCGGGACGGGGAGGTCGATCCAGGTCACCGCCGAGAGCCCCTCGGCGTCGAGTTCGACCAGCCACGACCCGCGCGGCTTCCCCGCCTCGCCGAAGCTGTAGTGCAGGGGTGCGCCCGCGTAGCGCACGCGGTCGGACAGCTGTTGGCGGCCGTGGATGTGCCCGAGGGCGACGTAGTCGGGGCCGTCGAACGCGGGAAGGGGGACGACGTCGAGCCCGCCCTGGCGGATCTCACGCTCGACCCCGGGAGTGGCCTCCACCCCGGCGGCGAAGCAGTGCGCCGCGACGACCGACCGCCCGCCGCGCTCGGCGAGATCGGCGCGGACGAGGTCGAGCGCGTGCTGCATCGTCTGCGCCTGACTCCGCAGCTCCACGCCGGCCCACGCGTGACGCACGATCGCGGGCTCGAGATAGGGGATGCCGTAGATGTGGACGGGTCCGTGCTCGTCGTCGACGGTGACCGGGGTCCCGATCGACAGCGGGTCGGTGATGACCGAGATCTCGGGGCGGAGGAGCGCGGACTGGAACCCGAGGCGCGCGGCCGAATCGTGGTTGCCGCTGGTGACCACGACGCGGGCACCGGCGTCGGCGAGCGCCCCCAGGGTGCGGGAGAGCAGCGGGTAGCAGGCTGCGGAAGGCGTTGCCGAGTCGAAGACGTCGCCGGCGACGATGACGAGATCGACCCGGTGCTCCGTCACCTGCGCGACGAGGACGTCGAGCACGCCGGAGAGCGCGTCGAGGGTCGAGTGCCCGTGGAAGGAGCGCCCGATATGCCAGTCGGAGGTGTGCAGGATGCGCATGCAGACACGGTACGTCGACCCTCCGACATCGGCTCGCAGCAAACGCCCCCGCCGCGTGAACGTGCGGTGGCGGGAGCACCTCCCGCACGCGCTGACGCCCCGCTCGGGCGGACCGAGCGGGGCGTCAGCGGGGGGTCAGCGGGGGGTCAGGAGGCGTTGACCTCGGCGGCGAGCGCGCGGATGCGGTCGTCGCCCAGCTCGAGGCCGATGTCGGCGAAGCGCTGACGCAGCACGTCGGCCACGCGCTCGTCGCTCTTGCCGCCGACGTCGGCGCGGGTCTGCACCACGACGCCGGCGATACGGGCCTCGTCGTCCGTGGCGTGCGTGTCCATCATCGGCTCCGACTGCTCGCCGGGGCGTGAGGGGTTCTTGCCCTCGTCGTGCAGCGCGCCGCCGACCGAATCGGCGGGGGACGCACCGCCGTCGGGGCCGGCGGAAGGTTCCGGGGCGCGGGTCTCGTCCGACATGTCAGTCCTCCGTGCTCATATCGGGGTCGATGCCCTGGCTGGCGGCATCCCCCTCGATGGGGTCCGAGGGAGCCGCGTCGTTCAGGCGCGGCGACCCCTTGGCGTTCTCGTTCTGCTCTGCGGTCTCACCGTCGGCGACGGCGCCGCTCTCCCACCCACCGGGCGGGTCGGCATCGATGACACCTTCGGGCAGGTCGCGGTCGTCGGTCATGACTTCCCCTTTCGACGGGTCCAGCATCGTCGTGCCCGGGCGAGAACGGGCAGGGGTTGACGCCCGCGCCGGTGCTGCGTACGGATGCCTCAGGTGCGCTGTTTCAGGATGCCGACCCGCTCGGGGTGCGCCTCGAACCACTCCCCCACGTACCAGCAGACGGGGAGGATCTGCCGGTCACCCGCGGCCTCGATCGCGTCGACCGCGCGCTCGGTGATCACGGCGGCGTAGCCGTGCCCGCGGAAGGTCGGGATCGTGAACGCCCGGGTGAGCGCCACGGTGCGCCCGTCGTCGCGGTAGTCGAGCACGGAGACCAGATCATCCCCCCGGTGCAGGGTGAAACGGGACGCGGCCTTGTCATCGGCGAAAAGCAGGTCAGCCATGACGAGAGGCTACGCCCGGCACGCGGGCCGGGGCTCGGGGACGCAGAACGCACGGTCGTCTCCCACTTTCCCCCCCTCGACTGAGCAGAATGCCCGCGGGAGGGGCATCTCGTGCGATTTGACGTGGTCGGACTTCCTGCGTCATAATCCCCCCATGACTGTCAACGCGCGTTCTCTGTCCGCCCGGGAGGCGAACGGGACTGCCGGCATGATGATGCCCGGCCGCGTTGTCATGTGTTGTCGAATGTGCCGCTAACAGCGACCCTCGCTCCGACGACCTCGAGCTTCTGAACGCCGACGTCGTCCCCCGGTCGTCTGCGTCACGCGTCGATCACGCGTGTCCGGACACCGCGCACCGGCCCTTCGGCCCCCACCTCCCGTCGAACCCCGCCTCCTGACGACGCCCGGGTTCACACACCCAAGGACTTCATCCTCATGTCGATCTCCGCTGTTCTCGACCGCCCCTCCACCTCCGTCGTCCGTCCCGCCGCCGCGCGTCCCGTCGCGCCTGCTCCGACCACGACCCCGGCTCCCGTGGCCGCCGCCCCCGCCGCCCCGGCCGCCCGCCCGGCGCTCCCCGCCGGGTCCGCCCCCCGCGGCTTCGCGCTCTATGTCGGCATCGACGAGGCCAAGGCCGCCGCTGCCGGAGTGAGCCTCGGCACGCTCGTGGAGGCCCTGCGCCGCACGCTCGGCGAGCTGGCCCCCGCCGCCGAGACCTACGCGACCGTCGCCCTCGCCCCGACCGGCGCCGGCGGCCGCGACGTCGACGTCGTGCGCCTCGCTCTGCACGAGCCGTCGGCGGTCGCCCGCACGAAGGACGAGCCCGCCGAGGAGGACCGCGCGCCCGGTGGCGTGGTCGTCGACATCTCCCGTAAGCGCGTGCTCATCGACGGCGAGTCGGCCGCGTTCACCTTCAAGGAGTTCGAGCTGCTGCAGTACCTCGTGCTGCGCGAGGGTCGCACGATCGAGCGCGCCGAGCTCGTGGCATCCCTCTGGGAGGGGTCGACCGACGACGACGCCCCCGGCGAGCGCACCATCGACGTGCACGTGCGCCGCCTGCGCGCGAAGCTCGGCGCCTACGAGGACATCGTGCGCACCGTGCGCGGTGTGGGCTACCGTTTCGACCGTCACGCGGACGTCTCGATCCGCTACGGTCACGGCACCCCCTCTCCCGACCGCTTCTGATCGGGAACGGCGCGCCCCCGCACCGTCCCGGACGCACCACGCCCGCGGCCCCGTGGCGCCGCGCCCCGAACGCGCGCCCCGCGCCGGATGCCGCGATGTCGGCGGGGCGACGTAGGGTGTCGGCATGAGATCGACCGGGGTGCGCACGCGGCAGACGCCGCGCGAGCTGTCGGCCCCCATCGATCGCCCGCTCGAGGGCGAGTACCGTCCCGCGCAGCCGGTCGACGTGGGCCACGCGGTCGCCGCGCAACGGCACGGCCGCAACGACCCGACCTACTTCTCGTCCACCCCCCTGAGCGCCGGCGGCATCGTCTGGCGCGTCAGCCGCACGCCGCTCGGGGTCGCCACCCTGGCGTTGCGCCAGAGCATCGGGGGCACCGTCCGCGCGGCGGCGTGGGGTCCGGGCGCGGAGTGGGCCCTGGATCAGCTGCCGGCGCTGTGCGGAAAGCTCGACGACCCCGACGGCTTCGACGCATCGCGGCATCCCTCGGTCGCGGAGTGGCATCGGCGGCATCCGGATCTGCGCATCGGGCGGACCGACCTCGTCTTCGACGCGCTGGTCAGCGCGATCATGGAGCAGAAGGTCACCAGCCTGCAGGCGTTCTCGGCCTGGCGCAGCATCGTCACCTGGTACGGCGAACGGGCGCCGGGGCCGACACCGCGGCCGATGTTCGCCCCGCCCGACATCGCGGGCTGGCGCCATGTGCCCTCGTGGGCCTGGCACCGCGCCGGGCTCGAGCCCCCGCAGTCCCGTACGATCGTCGAGACGGCGCGGAGAGGCGAGTCCGTCGTGCGCGCGGCCAGCGCCGCCGCCGACGGCGAAGCCCGCGACCGCGTGTTCATCAGCCTGCGCGGAGTCGGCATCTGGACGAGCGCCGAGACGCGCATCCGCGCTTTCGGAGATCCGGATGCCGTGAGCGTGGGCGACTACCACCTCGCCCATCAGGTGGGCTATGCCCTCACCGGTCACCGCACCGACGACGACGGCATGCTCGAGCTGCTCGAGCCCTTCGCGGGGCACCGGCAGCGTGTCATCCGCCTCATCTACGTCGGCTCGGCGCTCGAGCCTCGCCGCGGCCCGCGGCTGCACCCCGAGGACCACCGCGACCGCTGAGGCCGACCGGGAGGGCGCCCCGAGGACCGCACGCCCAGCGGGCGGTCGGGCCCGTGGTCAGTGCCCGCGCGGCGCCCGCCAGTATCCGGTGAACGAGATGGCGCGCTTGTCGACCCCGGCGCGCACCCAGTGCCGGCGCATCGCGGCGGCGAGCGCCTGCTCCCCCGCCACCCACGCGTAGGCGGGCATCGCGCTCTCCGCCGCGACCGCCGCGTCGCGGACGGCAGCACCCGGGGTGGCGTGGGGGTCGACGCGGACGACCCACCGCACCTCCACGCCCGGGGGTGCGACGAGGTCTCGCACGTCGCCCGCATCGGGAACCTCGATGAGGGCCGTACCGGTGGCATCCTCGGGGAGGGATGCCAGGACGCCGGCGATCGCGGGCAGGGCGGTCTCGTCGCCCACGAGGGCGAAGGGGCCCGTGACACCCGCGGACGGGGTGAAGAGGATTCCCTCGTCGAGAATCGCGACGGCATCGCCCGGCTCGCAGGTCTCGGCCCAGGTCGCCGCCGGACCCGCGGTGCCCTCGGCCGCGGAGCCGTGCAGCACGAAGTCGACGTCGAGCTCGGGCCCGTGTTCGCCGTCCGGGCGGAACCCGGCGACCGTGTAGTTGCGCAGCACCGGACGCTCCGTCTTGGCGATCGCGAGGTACCGGACGTAGGCGAGGGTGTCGAGCCGGTTCGGCAGACGCGAGAGCGTGCCCTCCGCGACGGGGAGGAACAGGCGGAACCACTGGTCACGACCGAGCGGGGCGAACCTTTCGAGATCGTCGCCGACGAGCGTGACGCGCGCGAACGAGGGCGAGAGACGTCGCCGTTCGTGCACCCGGAGGGTGAGCAGCGTGCTGTCGAGGGGCTTCTGCCGCGTCTGGGCGGCGTTCGTTCGGGCCATGTCGTCTTTCGAGAGGGATCAGGTCGAGGGAATTCCGGGTGAAGGAAGGGGCTGCACCTAGGCTGGGGCCATGACGCAGACAGGGACCGGGTGGCCGCGCGGACGCACGTACTGGGTGCTCGGCAGCGTGCTGCTGCTGGGGCTCGGCATCCTGTTCGGATTGATCTGGCAGAACGTGTGGCTGGGCGTGATCCTCGCCGCGGCCGTGTCGGTGGGGTGGCTCATCGCGTACGAGTCGAGCCGCGGCCGCAACGTGGGCGTGAACGACGAGGACAACGGCATCCAGCTCTGACGACTCATCGGTAGTACACCGCCAAGGGGTACGGTCCGTCACGGCGGACCTCGACGGGTGTGCCGAAGACCTCCTCGAGCGTGTCCGAGGTCATGAGGTCGCCCGGGCTGCCGACGTGCACGACCCGCCCGTCCGCGAGCGCGACGATGCGATCGGCGTAGGCCGCCGCGAAGTTGATGTCGTGGACGACGATGACGATCGTCTTGCCGAGCTCGTCGGCCGCGCGCCGGAGTTGGCCCATCATCGCCACGGCGTGCTTCATGTCGAGGTTGTTGAGCGGCTCGTCGAGCAGGATGTAGTCGGTGTCCTGCGCGAGCACCATCGCGACGTACGCGCGCTGCCGCTGGCCGCCGGAGAGCTGATCGAGGTAGCGACCCGACAGCTCCGTGAGGTCGAGGAAGGCGATGGCCTCGTCGACCTTCGCGTGGTCGTCGGCGTTGAGCCGGCCCTGCGAGTGCGGGAAGCGACCGAAGCCCACGAGTTCACGGACGGTGAGCCGCGTGACGAAGTGGTTCTCCTGCCGCAGGATCGACACGGTCTTCGCGAGCGTACGCCCGGGCGTCGTCGACACGTCGTGGCCGCCGACGCTCACGCGTCCGGTCGTGGGGGTCGTCAGGCGCCCCACGATCGTGAGGAGCGTCGACTTGCCGGCGCCGTTCGGCCCGACCAGCGCCGTCACTCCGCCGGCTGGGATGTCGAGCGTCACGGGACCGAGCACCGTGAGGTCGCCGTAGGTCATGGTGACGTCGGTGAGCGAGATCACAGGCTCCCCTTTCGAAGCAGATAGACGAGGAAGAACACGCCGCCGACGAACTCGATGATGATCGAGAGCATCCCGGCGGCGTAGAACACGTGCCGCAGCACGAAGTAGCCGCCGAGCAGGGTGGCCATGCCGAGCAGCACCGCGAACGGCAAGACGACGCGATGCTGCGCCGACCCCGCGAGCTGGTACGCGAGCGTCGCGACGAGGAAGCCGAAGAACGTCATCGGACCGACCATCGTCGTCGACACCGAGATGAGCACGGCCACGAGCACGAGCATCCCGACGACCTCGCGCCGGTACGCGAGTCCCAGATTCACGGATGCCTCGCGGCCGAGCGCCAGCACGTCGAGGCGGTGCCGCGCGCGCCAGACGATCACGAGCACCACGGCGACGACGAGGGCGCCCCACGGCAGGTACTCGGCATCCGAGTTGGACAGGTTGCCGAACAGACGGGCGGACAGGACGTCGAAATCGCTCGGGGTGAGCAGCCTCTGCATGACGGTCGAGAGCGAGCCGAAGCCCACGCCGAGAACGACACCGACCAGCAGCATGATGTGCAGGTTGCCGCGGCGACCGGCGAACAGCCAGCCGTACAGCAGCGTCGCGAAGCCGACCATGAGCACGCTCTGCACCACGACCTTGAGCAGGCCGTCGGTCGCCGAGAGCGCGGAGCTGCCGAAGAAGAACACGAGTGCCGTCTGCATGACGACGTAGAGCGCGTCGAAGCCCATGATCGACGGGGTCAGGATGCGGTTCGCGGTCGCGGTGTGGAACAGCACCGTCGCCACGGCCTGGCAGCAGGCGACGAGGGCGATGGTCGCGACGCTGACCACGCGCAGGTTCACCGCGAGCCAGAACGCCCGCGAGCCGGGTTCGCCGGGGACGTTCCAGGTCAGCACGCCCACGGCGGCCGCGACGACGATGAGGGCCAGGATGCCGAACCGCGCGACGATCCGCGGGCGACGAAGCGCGCGCGCCGGAGCGGGACGGGTCAGCACCTCAGCCACGGGCACGCATCCTCAGCAGCAGGGTGATGAACACCGCGGACCCGACGACCCCGAGGATCATCGAGACGGGGACCTCGAACGGCATCCGGATGACCCGTCCGACGATGTCGCACACGACGACGATGGCGACCCCGCCGAGGCACACCCAGGGCAGGTTGGCGCGGGCGTTGTCGCCGCGCCACATCGACACGAGGTTGGGGACGACCAGCCCGAGGAACGGCAGGAAGCCGACGACCACGGTCGTGACGCCCGTGGCGACGGCGACGAGACCGGTCCCGATGAGCATCACGCGCGTGTGATCGAGGCCGACGGAGGTCGCGATGTCGCGGCCGAGGCCGGCAACCGTGATGCGGTCGGCGTAGAGGAAGACGAGGAGCACGACGATCGCGACGACCCAGAGCACCTCGTATCGTCCGCGGACGATCGAGGTGAAGCTCCCCATGAACCACGTGCCGAGCATCTGCAGCGAGTTCGTCGAGACGGCGAGGTAGGTGGTGAACGCCGAGACCACGGCTCCGAGCATGATCCCGATGAGCGGCACCACCAGCGAGGACCGCAGGGAGATCCGGCGCAGGATGCCGATGAAGATCATGGTCCCCACGAACGCGGCCACGGAGGCCACGACCATCCGCACGAGCAGGGGCGCGCCCGGAGCGAGCAGCACCGTGACCAGCAGGCCGAGCGCCGCCCACTCGGAGGTGCCGGTGGTGGAGGGCTCGACGAAGCGGTTCTGCGTGAGCAGCTGCATGATCAGGCCCGAGACCGCCATCGCGCAGCCGGCGAGGACGAGAGCGAGCGTGCGGGGAACGCGCGAGATGAAGAACATCTCGCCGCCGAAGGCGTCGGCGGTCAGGTCGTAGGCGCCGACGAAGAGCGACAGCACGACGAGCGCGGCGACGCCCGCGGCGGCTGCCGGGAGGGCGACGCGATGGCCGAGCTTTCGGGAGGAGGGAGCGGTGACGATCATGGTGAGGGTGGGGGCCCGGTATCCGGACCCCCACCGGTCCTCAGGAGGCGAAGGCCTCGGCGGCCGAGCGGTAGAGCTTCGTGTACGCCTGGATGCCCTCGTCGAGGTAGAAGCTGCCGTCGAGGTAGACGATCTGCCCCTTCTGCACGGCGGGAACGTTCTTCAGCGCCTCGGCGTTCTCGACCAGCTCCTTCGCCGAGACGTATCCGTCTTCGCCGAACATCGCGTCACGGTCGAGGAAGAACAGCCACTCCGGGTTCGCGGCGGCGATCGCCTCGACGCTGATGTCGTCGCCGTGCGAGGCGTCTTCGGCCGCGCGGTCGAGGGCGGGGGTCAGACCGAGTGTCGGGAAGAGCACGCCGACACCCCGGCCCTCGCCAGGAGCGGCGTAAGAGATCTTGCCCCCGGAGGTGATCAGGCCCATCACCGTCTGCGACGGGTCGTACGCGGCCTTCGCGTCGGAGATGGCGGCATCCAGATCCGCCGAGAGCCTCGAGGCCTCCTCGTTCTTGTCGAAGACCTGCCCGAGGATCGCCGTCTGGCGCTTGAGCTCGGACGTGTGGTCCTCGCCGTCGCGGGGGCTCGTCTCGATCGTCGCGGGCTGGATGTCCTTCAGCTGGTCGTAGATCTCGCGGAAGCGGTAGCCGCCGACGATCAGGTCGGGGTCGGCCGCGAGGATGTTCTCGATGTTCGGCTCGCGGTGCAGACCCGCGTCGAGCACCTCGTCACCGCCCGAGAGCGAGGGCCACAGGTCGTACATGAGCGGTTTCGGGGCCGCGACGAGCGTCACTCCCCACTCGCTGAGGGTCTCGAACGTCGTGTTGTCGAGCGCGACGACCCGCTCGGGGGCGACCGGGACCTCGATCGCCCCGTGGTTGTCTTCGACGGTGACGGTGGTCGCGGCGGCCTGCTCGGCGGGAGCCGCGGCTCCCGAGGCGCAGCCGGTGAGGGCCAGGGCCGCCGCGAGAGATGCGGCGGCGAGGGGACGGATCAGACGGGTACTCATGCGGAATCTCTCCAGTGCTGTATGTGCGGCGGGAACCGGCGCGCCTCGGGGCCGGTCGCGAAGTTAGGTTAGCCTTAGCTTTGTGAAGATGTCGAACCCGACCCTCGGCGCCCGTCTCGAACCCCGCCGCCACGAGCTCCTGTTCCGCTCGGCGACCCTCGCCGCCCGCACGTTCCTGACCCCGTCGTACCTCCGGCTGCGCCTCGAAGGCGCCGATCTCCGCGGTTTCGACTCCCCCGGCGCCGACGACCACATCCGCGTGTTCTTCCCCGGCGAGGCTTCCGGGGATCTCCGGTCCGCACCGAGCCGCGAGTACACCCCGGTGAGCTGGGATGCCGAGCAGGGGTGGCTCGACATCGACGTGGCCCTGCACGGCGACGGCGTCGGCAGCCGTTGGGCCGAGTCCGCTCCCCTCGGCGCCCCCGTCGGCGTGGGCGGGCCGCGCGGGTCGATGGTGCTCGTCGGCCGCCCGGATGCGTGGCTCCTCGCCGGCGACGAGACGGCCGTTCCGGCGATCCGCCGCTTCGCCGCCGCGATGGACGACGACGCCGTCGGCCGCATCGCGATCGAGGTCCCGGATGCCGCTCACGACCTCCCCGTGGCCGCACCCCCGGGGGTGCGGGTGGTCCAGGTGCACCGGGGAGACCGGCCGGCCGGCGAGGAGCTCGCCGACTGGCTCGACGCCCTCGACGTCGAGGAGCAGCCCGAGGGATGCGTTCTCGGCTTCGTCGCGGCCGAGCAGTCGATCGTCCGCGCGGGACGGGCGCTTCTGCTCGATCGGTGGTCGGGAGATCCCGCCGCCACCGTGGTCAAGGGCTACTGGAAGCGCGGGACGGCCGAGTACCACGCGCCGCACTGACGCGCGGAGCACCCGGTCCGCGTCCTACTCGCGCTCGACCCCGGCCGCGAAGGCGAGCACGCGGGCCCGCAGGAACGGGGTGGCGTACACCGCCGACGCACCCGGGGCGGGTGCGGCCGTCGCGGTCGCTGTCGCATCGCTGAGCGCCCCGCGCACGAAGGGCACCTCGGCCCCGGCGTCGGCGAGCGCATCGACCGCGCGCACCGCGTACTCATCACCGACGGCGATGCGCTGCCGCACGGCAGCCGTGGGGTCCACGCCATCCGGCACGCGCACCGACTGCTGGGCGATGAGCGGGGGGATTGCGCGCGCGAAGGAGGTCGTCGCGAGAGCGAGGCCGAGCCACGCGTCGTCGTCGGCGAAGGCCTCGAGGTCTTCACGGGCGGCGTCGAAAGCCGCGAGCCGCACGGCCAGGAGATCTCCGGCGCGCACCGGCGCCTCACCCGCGCGAGAGGCGTACGCGTCGGTGGCCGCGATCGCCGCGCGGCGCAGGAGCGATCCCAGGCCGTCGAGATCGGCGTCGCGAGACAGGTCTCCCGCGCCCTCGCCGAGGGCATCGCGCAGCGCGATGCCCTCTCGCGCACGAGCGAGCGACGACTGCGCGAGAGCGGCCGCGGTCGGGCCCGCCTCTTCCCCGTCGGCGAGCGCGCTCTGCGCGTACGCGGCGAGCGCGTAGGCGTCGGCCGCGGCTCCCACCACCTCGAGCGACACATCCGCCGCGTCGAGCGTGCCGGGCGCGTTCTGCGCGGCATCGGCCAGAAGCTCCTCGGCGTCCGCGCGTGTGGCATCGACCGCCGCCTCGTCGACATCCGAGCCCGCGGCCACGGCCGCGACGTCGGCCGCGCTCGCCGCAGCGGTGAACGCGCCGCTCTCGTCTCCCGCCTCGCGGAGAGCGCGCGCCCGGTCGACCGCCGCGCGCGACCGGGCGGCGAGGGTCGCGTCGGTCGCCGTCGCGAGCGACGCCTCCGCGCGCGAGAGAGCACTGTCGACGGCGGTGTCGAATGCCCCGCCGTTCGCCTCGACCGGGCTCTCCGTGGCGGTCGGCAGGGGCGTGGGCGAGGCAGCGGGGGTGGGGAAGATCGCCTCGGGAAGGTCTTCGCCGGTCATGATCGCGTAGGCGCTGGCCACGTCAGCGACCTCGGTGATCGTCATGCCGCCGGTCGCCGCGACCTGGTCGAGGTCGACGGGTCGACCCTCGGCATCCGCCGCGATGCGCTGCCCCGCGGGGACGAGGATCGTGTCGATCCCCCCGGCTTCGATCGCCGCCGCCACCTGCTCGGGAAGGCCGGCGACCGGGCTCACGGTTCCGAACGGCGTCACGCCGCCCGCGAGGGCGACGCCGGGCTGCACCTCGGTGCCGTAGTAGAGCGCGAGCACGCCGACGGCGGTCACGGCCCCCGCGGCCGGGGTGTTGATGCGGGCGTCGAAGCCGAACGTGTACGCGGTGTCGGGGCGGGCGCCGGTGAGGAGGGTCGCCGCCGTGACGGCCGTCCACGTCGCGGACTGGGTGACCGGGGCGACGCCGCTGACGTCGTTCTCGGTGATGTCGATGCGGAGGTCGCCGCCGTCGGCCGCCTCGGCGGTGATCCGCTGCGAGGCGACGCCGCCTTTGCCACCGCTCACGTACAGCACGGGAACGGTGAGCTCGCTGCCCTCGAAGTGTCCGTCGGATTTTCCACCGAAGCCGAGCGAGAACCCGAGGTCGCACCCGGCCAGCACGAGGGTGCAGGCGAGAGCCAGGGCCGTCGCCGCGATCGCGCGGGCTCTCACTCGGCGGCCTCGTCGACGTACAGCGTGCAGGTGGTGTCGTAGTAGTCGGCCGTCTCACCGACCGGACGCAGCCCGATGCGTTGCGCGACCGCGCCGGATGCCGTGTTCGCCGGGTTCGTGACCGCCACGATCCGACGGATGCCGTGCTCGTGCGCGAGCGCGAGGACCGCGGCCGCCGCCTCGGTGGCGTATCCCGATCCCCACGCGTCGGGGTGGAAGTGCCAGCCGATCTCGATGTTCTCGGGCCGTCCGTCCCCCGCGCCCGCCGACCAGGGGATGTGCTTGAGCAGGACCGACCCCAGCCGCTGTCCATCGCGCGTCTCGACGGCCCGGACACCGAGGATGCCGTCGCCCAGGCTCGCCCATCGATCGAGCAGCGCGTCGACCTCGCCCGCCTCGGTCATGACCTGGCCGTTGCCCAGGTAGCGGCGCACCTCGGGCCGGCGATACATGTCGAACAGGAACGCACGGTCGTCGTCGGACCGGGTCCATTCGCGCAGCACCAGGCGCTCGGTGGCGAGCCGCGTCCGCCGCATCGGCACGTGCGGGATGCCGTCCTCGGCGAACGGCGCCCCGGAGACGACGAACCCGAACCGTCCGTACCAGGACGCCAGGTGCGCCTGCGCGTCGAGCAGGATCGGGATGCCGGGAGTCTCGGCATCCAAGATCTCGACAGCCGCCCGCATGAGGTCGGCGGCGAGGCCACGGCCCCGGGCTGCGGCGGCGGTCGCGACCCGGCCGATCCGCGTGTTCGTCGGCTCGCGCAGGAGGCGGAGGGTTGCGACGACCTCGTCGCCCTCGCTCATCCACAGGAGCTCGGCGCCTGGCTCGATGTCGCGACCGTCGATCTCGGGGTATGCGGCCTCCTGCTCGACGACGAACACGGTCACGCGCAGCCAGAGGAGGCGGTACAGGGTGCGGGGGTCGATCTCGGCGACGGGCGCCCGATGCAGGGTCACGGCCATCCCTCGACCGTACCTCGGGCGACCGACATCGCTGATTCCCGCCCTGGGCGCGGGCGTAGACGATGTCGGCGGGTCGCGCTAGCCTCCGGTCATGTCCTTCCAGGCGTATCTCGACACCATCGAAACCAAGACGGGGCTCACCCCGCGACAGTTCATCGCGCTCGCAGAAGAGCGCGGGTTCGGCGCCGGAACCAAGGCGACACCGATCCTGCAATGGCTGAAGGACGACTACGACCTCGGGCGCGGGCACGGAATGGCGCTCGTGCACGTGATCACGAAGGGGCCGAAGATCAGCGACACCCACGTCGGCCGATCCGGCCCGCACGGCGACAAGAGCGACGAGCTGTGGCTCGACGGGGCGGCGACCAACCCTCACCCGTGAGGGCGGCGAGTCACCCCGTGCCGAAGCGCCGCGAGGCGGCCACCTGCTCCGCGACGCGGCGAAGCGCGAGGATTAACGGCTCGACGAGCGCGGTGCCGAGAACGACATAGCGCACGGCATCCTCGATCGACGTGTCCGGGGTCGCCGCCAGCTCCGCCTCGGCGATCGCGGGCAGATGCTCGAGGTAGGACGCCATCACGGGCTCCGGCACCGTGAACCCGGCGCGCTCCAGGGCCGCGAGGGCGTGCGCGACCGCCGCGAGCTGCTCGGGGAAGCACTTCTCGGGGCTTCCCCCCATGCGCTCCAGCAGGGCGGTCGCCTCGGTCAGATCAGGGTCCCCCACGACCTCGGGCGTCACGGCGGCGTTGGCCGCACCGAGCAGGTCGTAGGGGTTCTCGGGCGGCTCCTCGAGCACTCCGACGACCTTGCGCACCCCCGCGATCCCGACGCCGGCGTCGACGAGAGCGCGGATGACGCCGAGCCGCTGCACGTGCGCCACCCCGTACGAGGCCTGCGTGGGCGAGGAGCGTTCCCCCTCCGGCAGCAGCTTCTCGCGCAGGTAGTACTTGATCGTCGCCACGGGAACACCGCTCTGCACCGACAGTTCCGAAATCCGCACGGTGACCCCCTTGACTCGATAGCTCTACTATCTAACACTGGATAGCAACACTATCGAGTGAGGACGAGCCCATGGCATCCATCAATCCGGGTCGGATGACCCATCGCTACGACGGCGAACTCGTCGTGTTCCACATCGGAATGACGGTCAACAAATGGTGGCGGCCCGATCAGTGGATGCCGCTGATGGGCGACATGCCCCGGATGCTGCGCGAGCTCAGCGTCGACCCCGAGTCGGGGTTGCTCGGCTTCACGATGCTGCTTGGTTCGCGCGGGCCGTACCTCGTGCAGTACTGGTCGTCGCTCGAAAAGCTGTACGCGTACGCCTCCGCCCCGCAGCAGGAGCACCGCCCCGCGTGGACCCGCTTCAACCAGCGCGCCCGCAAGACGCCCGGTGCGGTGGGCATCTGGCACGAGACGCACGTCGTCGAGCGGGCCGAGACCATCTATGTCGCGACGCCGTCGATGGGACTGCCCAAAGCCACCGAGACGGTGCCCGTCACCTCTCGTCACGCCCGCGCGCGGGCGCGCGTGGCCGACGGGCGGACCCGGGGTCCCGCCCCGGTGAGCTGAGGGCCAGACTGGGACCATGGCCTCGATCCTCACGACCGCGCACGACCTGCACGACGCCCTCGCCGCCGGGGCCTTCGCCGACGGCGGGCCCGTACGCGTGCTCGACGTCCGCTGGCGCCTCGACCGCCCCGACGGTCTCCCCGACTACCGCGCGGGGCACATCCCGGGCGCGCAGTACGTCGACCTCGACCACGATCTGGCGGCGCATGACGCGCCGACCGAGGGGCGGCATCCGCTCCCTTCCGTCGAGACGCTGCAGGCGGCCGCACGGCGGTGGGGAATCTCCGCGGGCGACACGGTCGTGGTCTACGACGACCTGAAGAACATGTCGAGCGCGCGCGCCTGGTGGCTGCTGCGGTTCGCGGGGGTCGCCGACGTCCGGCTGCTCGACGGCGCACTGCCGGCCTGGACCGAGGCGGGCTTCGAGGTGGAGGACGGGGATGCCGAGCCCCCGACGCCCGGATCCATCGACCTGTCGTACGGCGCATCGCCGACGCTCGAGCTCGACGAGGTGGCGGCGTTCGCCGAATCCGGGCTCTTGCTCGACGCCCGCGCGGGTGAGCGCTACCGCGGCGAGGTCGAGCCGATCGACCCGCGCGCGGGTCACGTGCCGGGCGCGGTCAGCGCACCCACGACGGAGAACGTCAGCGGCGACGGGCGCTTCCTCGCGCCCGACGCGCTGCGCTCGCGATTCCGGATGCTCGGGGCCGAGGACGGCGTGACCGTGGGCGTCTACTGCGGCTCGGGGGTGACGGCGGCGCACCAAGCGGTGGCGCTCACGCTGGCGGGGTACGAGCCGCGGGTGTTCCCCGGGTCGTGGAGTCAGTGGTCGAACCACGCGGAGCTCCCGGTGGCGACGGGACCGGAGCCGCGGTAGTCGCGGACCCTACGACCAGAGCGCGCTCAGCGGGATCTCGCGCCCCAGCACGTTCTCGGCGGCGCGGTGCCCCGACAGCATCGCGCCGGGCACCGTCGCGGGGTCGTCGCCCCACGTCGCCTCGCCCGCGAGGTGCAGCACACCGCCCACCGGAACGGCGAGCTCATCGTGGTCCGATCCGACCGAGCCGGGAAGCATGAACGCGTACGACCCGCGCGCGAACGGGTCGTCCTGCCAGCGCGTCACGACGGCGCTCTCGGGTTCGGGGACGGAATCGCCGTAGAGCCGCCGCAGCTGCGCCAGCGTCGAGGCGACGATCTCCTCGTCCGACCACTCGCGGGTCGCGACCGCCGCCGGGCCCGCCGCGAACGTCAGCAGGGCGGGCTCGTCGTGGATCCGTCCGAGGTCGTACCAGGAGTGCCACCACTCCCCCTCGGCACCGAGCTGACGGATGCCGTAGACCTCGGCATCCCAGAATCGCTCGGGGAAGCGCAGCACGACCTTCTCGAAGGCGTTCATCCGCAGAAGGCCCAGGGCGCGACGATGCGTCTCGGGCAGTTCGGGCTCGATCACGACGTCGCCGGACTGCAGGACGCCGACCGGCACGGTGACGACGGCGTTCGCGGCCGAGAACGAGCCGCGATCGGTCTGGACAGTGACCCCCTCCGGCGACCAGCGCACGGCCGACACGACGTGCGACAGCCGCACGTCGACCCCCTCGGCGAAATTGCGCGCGAGCTCGTCGTACCCGCGGGGGAAGACCACCTCGTCGCCGTTCACGGTGTCGTCGTCGAGACCGTGCGCGCCGAGCTCCGTCATCGCGACGCCGTACTGTTCCTGGGCGCGCCGGTCGTTGTACTCGCGCACGCGCGCCGCGCGCGCGGCATCCCACCCCTGCGCGGCGAGGGCGCGGTCGACGACGTCTGCGTAGGTGGCATCCGGAGCGGAGTCGGCGATGACGTCGACGAGGGCGGCGTTGAGCTCACGGATGTCGGCGGCGTACTGCGCGACCTCCTCGGTCGTCAGACGCGCCCCCTCCTCGCCGAAGTAGGTCAGGGGTCGCCCGGCCGGCTGATACCCGCCGACGGTGAACTCGACCATCGGCATGCCGAAGGCACGCGCCGCCGCGGCGACCGGGCTGTCGTCGATGCCGTGGATCCAGGACGCCCCGCGGTCGGTGACGTGCCCGCCGGAGCGCTCCGTGTACGTGCGGCCGCCGATGCGGTCGCGCGCCTCGAGCACGACCACCCGACGGCCGGCGCGCGTGAGCAACCGCGCCGCGGCGAGGCCGGAGACGCCTGCCCCGACGATGATCGTGTCGATGGTCTCCATGGATGCCTCCCGGGCTTCGGTCCCGACCCGGCGAGGGTCCGCGTCACCTTTCCCGAGACGGTACTGGGCCGCACCGGACCACAACAGTCACCACGACGTACAGCGATGCGCGCGTCATCGACGTCGCGTATAGCCGCCACCCCGCTCAGGCGACCGGCGCCTCCTCCTCCACCGCCCGCGGAGCGACGCCCTTCCGGCCGTACCGCCACCAGAAGAACAGGTAGCAGAGGCCGACGAACGGGATGCCGAAGTACAGCGCCGGAGCCTGATCGGGGTCGAAGGCGATCGCGACGATCGACGCGGTCAGCAGGACGAACGCCAGGATCGGCACGAGCGGGTAGAACGGCGTGCGGTAGACGAGCGTCGCGACGTCTCCCCCACCGCGGACGAACGCACGCCGGTGGAAGAACTGCGCCGCGACGATCGACATCCACACCGCCACCGCGGCGAACCCGGCGATCGACACGAGCACGAGGTAGACGGTCTCGGCGGCGATGACGCTCGAGACGAGGGAGACGAGACCGATCGCCAGGCTCACCAGCAGGGCGATCATGGGGATGCCACGACGGGTGAGACGCGTGAACGCCCGCGGCGCGTATCCCTCCTCGGCGAGGGAGAACAGCATCCGCGCGCACGAGTACAGGCCACTGTTGCCCACCGAGAGCAGCGCGGTGATGACGACGAAGTTCATGATGTCGGCCGCGTACGGCACACCCACGTACTCGAAGACGTCGACGAAGGGACTCGAGCTGAGTCCCGCCTTCTCGTAGGGAAGAAGCGCGGCGATCACCGTGATCGAGCAGACGAACAGCACGAGCAGGCGCAGCACGGTCGACCGCAGCGCGCGCGGGATGTTGCGGCCGGGATCCTTGGTCTCTCCCGCGGCGACCCCCACCAGCTCCGCGCCGCTGAACGCGTAGAAGACGGCGAGTGAGGTGATGAGCACGCCGCCCAGCCCCGCCGGCAGCAGCCCGTCCGGTGTCTCGAAGTTGCTGAACAGGACAGCCTCGTGCGGACTGGTCGACAGGGGCGTGAACCCGAAGATCGCCATCGTCCCCAGCACGATGAGCGCGAGGATCGCGATGACCTTGATCGCCGCGAACCAGAACTCGGTCTCCCCGAACACCCGCGCCGAGATCGCATTGAGGGTGAACAGGATGCCGGCGAACACCAGGCACCACACCCACACGTCGACGGTCGGGAACCACCTCTGCATGAGGATTCCGGATGCCGTGAACTCCGACCCGAGGGCGACGACCCAGCAGAGCCAGTACAGCCAGGCCGTGACGAATCCCGTCGCCGGTCCCATCGTGCGTGCCGCGTAGATGTGGATGGATCCCGAGACGGGGTAGACCACGGCCAACTCGCCCAGGCACACCATGACCAGCCAGACCACGAAGGCACCGAGCAGGTACGCGAGCACCGCCCCGAGCGGACCGGCCTGGTGGATCGTGTAGCCGGAGCTGAGGAACAGCCCCGACCCGATCACGCCGCCGAGGGCGATCATGACGAGGTGTCGCGCGCTCATCGCGCGGCGCAGGTGCCGCTCGGGGCTCGGGTGAGCGGCGGACGGAGCCGACGATCGGTCCATGGGTGTCCTCGGATTCGTTCTCGAGTCGGATGCCGACGGAACTCGCGGGCGCCGCGAGCCAGAGTAATGGATGCCGAGCCCCGCACGGTCGAAGCCGGTTCGCCCTTGCGCAACCCCGTCGATCACGCCTCGATCGCAGCGCTCGGACACAAGTGGTGGCGGAGCCGGCGCAGGGGAACTCCGCGCCTCGCGCGCCGGTCGGACGACCCGGCACGCTCAGTACGCTGAGGCGATGACTCCCGCCGCCGAACGCCCTGACCGCACCGACGCGCGCACGCTCTCCGAGGCGAGTCTCGCCGTCCATGCCGGCATCGAGCTCGACAGCACGCGCGCCCTCCGCACACCGCTCGTCATGTCGAACTCGTTCGCGCTGGCCGACGACCCCAGCGAGATCAGCTGGTCGGCGACCGCTCCGGGCCTGTACACGCGCAACACCGGCGTGAACCAGCAGGCGCTCGAGCGCAAGCTCGCGGCCCTCGAAGGCGGCGAGGACGCGGTCGCCCTCGCGTCCGGCGTCGCCGCCCTCCACGCGGTGTTCTTCACGCACGTGCGCGCGGGTGACCACGTCGTCGTGAGCGACGTCGTCTACGAAGCGACCTGGCGGCTGTGGACCGAGCTCCTCCCCCGCCGCTACGGCATCCAGGCGACCTTCGTGGACGTGACGGACCCGGATGCCGTGCGCGCGGCGATGCGTCCCGAGACCCGTCTCGTGTGCGTCGAGGCCATCGCCAACCCGACGACGAAGGTCGCCGACACCGCGATGCTCGCCGACATCGCCCACGAGGTCGGAGCGGTGCTGATGGTGGACTCCACGTTCACGCCTCCGCCCTTCTACCGCCCCCTCGCCGACGGGGCCGACCTCGTCGTGCATTCGCTGACGAAGTACATCAACGGTCACGGTGACGCGATGGGCGGCGCGGTGATCGGACGCTCCGAGTTGATCGAGCCGATCAAAGCCGACGCGATGGTCGACGTCGGCGGCGTCATCTCTCCGTTCAACGCGTGGATGATCCAGCGGGGATCGGTCACGCTCCCCCTGCGTCTGCGTCAGCACTTCGCGTCGGCGCAGAGGATCGCCGAGTTCCTCGACGCCGACCGGCGGGTCGCCTTCGTCGCCTACCCCGGCCTCGCCTCGCACCCCGGGCACGACGTGGCCCGCCGCCAGTTCGGCGGACGGGAGTTCGGCGGCATGATGGCGTTCGCCCTCGACGGCGACCCCGACGCCCAGAACCGGTTCGTGTCGAACCTGCGCCTGATCACGTCGGGGTTCTCGCTCGGCCACGACGACAGCCTCATCGTGCACACCGCCGCGGACGGACCGCGTACCGCGACCTACCCCGCGGAGTTCCGCCGGTACGGTCACCTGCGGCTCTCGGTGGGACTCGAGGACGCGGACGACCTGCTCGCGGACCTCGACGCGGCCCTGGATGCCACACGCCTCTGACCCCGTGACGAGGTCGAGCGGGTGACGCCTCGAACGCTACTCGCAGCCGATCCCGTCCCCGTCACGATCGAGATGGGACCCGTACCCGGGGTCTCCCCGGCGCACGGGAGCAGCGCCCGCCTCGCGGGCAGCCGTGCAGTTCTTGTAGTACACGGACTTCGGGGCCTCCGGTGCGGCGGCCTCCGGTGCGGCGACCTCGACGACGGGCGGGGCGGCATCCTTCGCCGCGACCTTCCCCTGGAGGTCGGCGATCGTCGCTGCCCGGGCGTCGAGTTCGGCCTTCGCGGTGGCCGCCGCCGCTTCCAGTTCGGCGACCCGCGCCGTGGCTGAGTCGCGCTGCTTCGTCATCGCGTCGCTCGCGGCCGTCGCCGACGCCAGAGTGTCCGCGGACTCCTCCAGCGCCGTCTGCGCCTCGGCGACATCCGACTGGAGGCCGGAGACCTGGGCCTTCAGCGTGGCCACCTCGGACTGGCTCCCCGCCCCGCCCGACACGGCGCCGACGACGAGCCCCAGCACGAGTGCCGCGCCCGCGACGAGGGCCCCGGTCCGTCGGGTGACGGGCCTCTTCATGAACGGCGTCGTCGGCTCCGGTTCGGCGGCCTCGTGCCACGCGGTCCCGTCCCAGTACCGCTGCTCGCCGTTGGCGTGTGGCGCCGCGTACCATCCGGCCGCGGGCAGGTCGATGTGCTCCATTGATCCCCCAACCGTCGCGTCATCGCGATCGGTGAATGTGCGCGCTCGGGTAGCGCTCCCCGTCGTCATCCTGGCGGAGCGGCCGCGGCCGCGCACGTGCCCCGGGCAGAAGATGTCGCTCTGCGGCAGCCCTTCCTGCGTTTCCCGTCTTCTGCGGATTCACGACGCGGGGGTGTCAGCGGCTCCTCGGAAGCTGATCCACCCACTCCGCGTAGGTCTGGCGGCCCTGCGAGGCGTCCGGCGACCCCCGGAGCCGGCCCGAGCTCATGGCCGCACCCATCGACCCCGGAAGCGGGATCTCGACCACCGGCCGACGGCTTCCCCGTCGTGAAAGGAGCGTTCGGACCATGTCGGCGAGGATCTCGTCGCGCGGCCCGACCAGATCGGGCGCATCGCCCGCGGGTCCGGCCTCGGCGAGGTCCACCAGCGCCTCGGCCACCTCGGCGGCGGCGATGGGGCGGACGCGGGCACGGGGAGCCACGACGAGCGGACCCATCGACCCGCGCTCGACGGTCTGCACGGCGAACTCGTGGAACTGCGCGGCGCGCAGGAGCGTCCAGGGCAGCACTCCCGCGCGGACCGCGCGTTCCTGCTCCCCCTTCGCTCCGTAGTACGAGGACGTGACGCCGTCGATACCGACGATGGAGAGCGCCACGAGGTGCGAGACTCCGGCCGCGGCGCCGGCCGATTGCAGGGTGCGAGACACCGCGAGGAAGTACTCGGTCGCCTTCCTGCGAGAGAGCGTCTGGATGCCGCTCACGTCGATGATCGTCTCCACGCCGGCGAGCGTCTGCGCGGACAGCCCCTTCGTCAGATCGTGCCCCGTCGACCGGGTCAGGGAGACGACCTCGTGTCCCCGGGCCTGAGCGAGCCGACGCACGTGTGACCCGACGATGCCCGTCGCACCGCTGATGGCGACCTTCATGGCTTCCTCCCCTGGCACACCCCGCGCGTGGCCCTCGCTCAGAGTGGCACGTCGGAATCGACCGGTTCCGGGGATTCCTCGAGGGTGGACGAATCACCGCCACAACAAATCACGAAAAGATAACGCCGCCCTCTTCCCTTCCGTTATCTCACCGTTATAGAGTGCTCGCACGGTAGTTGTTTTGCTGTGGCAGCTACCGACATGTGATTGCAGGACACTCTGGTGCAGAGATGGGCCGGTCGAGATTCCTCGGCCGGCCCTTCGTCGTTTCCACCGCCGCTTCTGACACCCGAATCATCGGGCGAGGCAGCAGGATGAGGGGGTGAACGATGCAGACCTCACCGAACCCGACGGACGCCTCGTGCTGGTGCGGCACGGCGAGACCGAATGGAGCCGCACCGGCCGCCACACCGGACTCACCGACATCCCCCTCACCGAGACGGGTGCGTACAAGGCCGAGCTCGCGGGGACGCTCCTCGCGACCCGGCGGTTCGATCTGGTCCTGACCAGTCCCCTGCAGCGCGCGGTCGAGACCGCCTCCCGCGCCGGCTTCCCCGACGCGCAGCCCGAGCCGCGACTCGTCGAGTGGGACTACGGCGCCTTCGAAGGCCTCACCACCCCCGAGATCATCGAGCAGCTGGGGCGCCCCTGGACGATCTGGCAGGCGGGCGCTCCGGCCGGGGCCACTCCCGGCGAGAGCATCGAGCAGGTCACCGCGCGCGCGGCATCCCTTCTCGACGACCTCCGCCCGCGCCTGCGCCGCGGCGAACAGATCCTCGTGTTCTCGCACGCGCACTTCCTGCGCGCGCTCGCGGGTGTGTGGCTCGGCCTCACCGCGGCGGGCGGGCGCTACTTCGTGCTGGGCACCTCGGCCGTGAGCGAGCTCGGCTTCGAGCACGGCAACGCCGTCATCACGCAGTGGAACCACGTTCGTGGGCGCTGATCGAGCACCCCGACGAGGCGCGGATCCGAAATCACGAAAAGATAACGCCGACCTCTTCCCTTCCGTTATCTCACCGTTATAGAGTGCTCGCACGGTAGTTGTTTTGCTGTGGCAGCTACCGACATGTGATTGCAGGACACTCTTGGTGCAGGGACAAGGGCCGGTCGGAAGCCTCTCCGACCGGCCCTTACTCTGTGCCGCGCCCGCCGTCGACCTCGCCGCCCCAGCGACCCGCCCCTCTATCGTGGAGACATGACCGATCGCCGCCTCGCCGTCCAGGCTTGGGAGAGCCTTTTCCGGGCCCAGCACGAGGTGTTCGAAGAGCTGCGGACGGACTTCGACGGCTCGGAACTGACGCAGGCCGAGTACGACGTGCTCCTCACCGTCACCCGCGCTCCCGACATGACCGCGCGCCTCCGCGACGTCACGGGCAACATGCTGATCAGCCAGCCGAGCGTCTCCCGCCTCGTCGAGCGCATGGTCGCGCGCGGGCTGCTCACCAAATGCGCCGATCCCGACGACGGTCGCGGCTCTCTCGTGACCGCGACCGAAGAGGGCGCCGTGGTGTTCCGCCGCCTCGCCGCGGCCCACGGGCGCTCGATCGCGAACCGCATGGCCCGCCTCGACGACGACGAGCTGGCGCAGCTGCACGCGCTGACGGCGAAGCTCCGCGACCCCGCTTGAGCCGTCGGCATCCGCCGAACCCGCACGCGCTCACCGAGCCCGTACACAGTGGTCCGCAATCGCATGCGGGCTCCGCACGCGCGTGCTGTTCTGCGCCGCCCGACCCGGGTCAGCACTCGATGACGTTGACCGCGAGGCCGCCCTCGCTCGTCTCCTTGTACTTCGTCGACATGTCGATGCCAGTCTGACGCATCGTCTCGACGACGGCATCCAGCGATACGTAGTGCGACCCGTCTCCGCGCAGCGCGAGCCGGGCCGCCGTCACGGCCGTCGAGGCGGCGATCGCGTTGCGCTCGATGCACGGGATCTGCACGAGCCCGCCCACCGGGTCGCACGTGAGTCCGAGGTGGTGTTCCATCGCGATCTCGGCGGCGTTCTCGATCTGCCGGTTCGTGCCGCCCATCACCGCGGTCAGGCCGCCCGCGGCCATCGCGCAGGCGGAGCCGACCTCGGCTTGGCACCCGCCCTCGGCACCCGAGATCGACGCGTTGGCCTTGAAGAGGGATCCGAGCGCCGTCGCGGTCAGCAGAAAACGACGGATGCCACGGCGTCGGTTCGCCTCCGCCACGTCGCCGTCGTCCCACCCCGAGACCTCGCCCCGTGTGACGGCGTGCCCGTCGTAGCCGAGCAGAGCACTGCCAACGAGCTCGCCGTAGGGCGTGACGGCATTGCCGGCCCCGAGACCGGAGTCCGCGAGGAACCGCCACCAGTACATCGCCACGGCCGGGAGGATGCCCGCGGCCCCGTTCGTCGGCGCCGTCACGACGCGCCCTCCGGCGGCGTTCTCCTCGTTCACCGCGAGCGCGAACGCGCCGAGCCACTCCCCCGGCAGTTCGCGATGCCCCTCGGCTTCGATGGCCTCGAGCTGCTCCCGGATCACCGAGGCGCGACGCTTCACCTTCAGGATGCCGGGAAGCACCCCGTCGTGCGCGAGTCCCGCGTTCACGCAGGCGGCCATGGCATCCCAGATCCGGTCGAGGCCCGCGGCGATCTCCTCGTCGGATCGCAGCGCCTCTTCGTTGCGGCGCGCGGCCTCGGCGATCGTGATGCCCTGCTCGTCGCACAGCGCGATCAGGGTCGCCGCGTCGTCGAACGCGAGGGGGAACGGCACGGCCGAGACGCGCGGAGGCTCGCCCTCGCGCCGGATGAACCCGCCGCCGATGGAGTAGAAGGTCTCGTCGGCCAGAACCCCGCCGTCGGCATCGCGCGCGACGAGCGTCATGGCGTTCGGGTGGCCGGGCAGGCGCGTGCGCGGAGCGAGCACCACGTCGTCCTTCGAGAACGCGATCTCGTGGTCGCCGGCGAGGGCGAGCGCGCGCCCCTCGGGCCAGTCCGACCACGCCCGGCGCACGGCATCCGGATCCACCGTCTCGGGGTGCAGGCCCTGGAGCCCGGCGACCACCGCATCGGGGGTGCCGTGACCGATGCCCGTCGCGCCGAGCGATCCGTACAACGCGCAGGAGACGGATGCCACGCGCCCCAGCCGTCCGTCGGAACGAAGGCGGGTCGCGAAGTCGGCGGCGGCCCGCATGGGACCGACCGTATGGGAGCTCGAGGGTCCTACACCGATGGAGAACAGCTCGAACGCCGAAACGTAGGCGCTCATGCCCCCAGCGTACGTGGCGCCCCCGACATCGCGCGGCTACGCCCTCGCAACCGCTGCGCCACGCCCGGGATGCACTCCGTTCCAGGCCGATTAGACGTCTCCGCCGGTCGCGGCTATGCTGGACCACGGCCTGCGCGCCGTTTCGCGCGGAGGCCCTGCGCCCGTAGCTCAATGGATAGAGCATCTGACTACGGATCAGAAGGTTAGGGGTTCGAGTCCCTTCGGGCGCACACTGTGTTGAGACAGTGAAAGGCCCGGCCGGAAGAAATTCCGAGCCGGGCCTTGTCTCATTTCCGGGCAGCGATGATCCACCGTGCCGCTGCCAGGTGTGTACTCGAGTACAGGTCGCAACGTGCCGGACGGACGTAGCGTCGAAGGGTGCCCCCTCCGCCTCCACCCCGGCACTCGCTTCGTCCTCTCGACGACGAGCGCGAGCGGGCGGGCTTCGCGTCCACGCGGTCGCGTCGCTTCGAGATCGTGGACGGCCGCTATCCCCATCCCGCGGTGTCTCTCGGCTGGCGCCACCACAACCTCGCCGATCGAGACAGGCTCAGGGCGGCGGTGACGACCGCGATCTCCGAGGGCGGTGAGCCGCTCCTCGTCACGTGGTCCGCCGATCCCGGCGCCGGTCAGGTGACCGCGCTGGTCCCGGCGCCGGCGAACCCCGCGTGGTTGGTCAGACTGCTCCACGCGGCCGCGGAACAGGGCGTCGGCCCGCCCGTCTCCGCGATCGTCGGCGACGAAGGCGCCGTGGCGTCCGCGGGGTCGGCTCTGGATGCCGTCGCCTTCACCGGCGCACGATTGACTCCGTCTCCGGTGCGGAGCGTCCTGCATCGACGCACGAGAGACGGCGTGACGCGAACCACCATCACGGGGATCGACCCGGCGCTGCGTTTCGGCGGGCCGGCGGCGGCGCTGGCCTTCCGTGCCGCGGCAGAGGGCCCGAATCCTCTTCTCCCGTCAATCGTCGGCCGATCGGGGCTTACCGCGACGATACGGGTCATCCGCGGACTGCAGGACGGTGTCTCCACCGTCACCTGGATGGTGGATGCCCCGGAACGCGCCGGCCTCCTCGCGCTCGAGGCGGTGCTGGATGCAGGTGCCCTCGGCTTCCGCGTCGAGCCCGACATGCTGTCCGTCTCACGCGAGTCCCTCCTCGCGGAGCTCCACGGCCACCGGCACTCTCCCGTGGAGTTCGCCCGCGCGCTGACGCGCTACGAGACGCTCGGCTGGGACGGCGATCTCGTCCGAGACCCTCGATCCGCTCTCGCAAGCGTGTCCGCCGCCCAGGTGGGCGAAGCGATCTCGGGACTGTTTAAGCCGGTCGTCGACGTGCTGGGCCGGACCTGACTCACTCGCGCGGGCGGAAGTGCGGATCGTCGGTGATGGTCACGAGCCCGCGCGCGATCGCCGTGACGAGGATCTGCACGCGGTCGCGCACGCCGAGCTTCTCCATGATCTTCACGAAGCGCGCCTTGATCGTGGACTCGGTCACGAAGAGGTGCTGCGCCATCTCCCGGTTGCTCAGGCCGTCGGCGAGCAGCGCGATGACCTCGAGCTCTTTCTCGGTGAGGACGCTCATCAGCGCCTCATCCGGCTCGAGGGTGGCGGGCGTGGACTCCTCGAGGCCACGGACGACGTGCCGCGTCACGTCGGGCGACAACACGGACTCTCCCGCGGCGACGGCGTGGACGGCGGCGACGATGTCCTTCGGGAGCGCGTCTTTGACGAGATAGCCCGAGGCGCCCGCCCGGAGGAGATCCACGACGTACCGATCGGTCGAGAACGTGCTGAGGCCGAGGATGGCGATCTCGGGGAACTCCGCGTGGATCTGCGCGGTCGCCCGCACACCGTCCATGATCGGCATCTGCATGTCCATGAGGATGACGTCGGGCCGGAGGGCGCTCGCCTGCGCCACGGCGACCTGGCCGTTGGCTGCTTCGCCCACGATCTCGAGACTCGGATCGGACCCCACGTAGTCCCGCAGGATCTCGCGCGTGATCGCCTCGTCGTCCACGAGCAGCACCCGGATCACGGTGTCTCCTCCGTGACCTTCATGGGCTGTAGCGCCCGCTCGAGCGGAAGAGTCATGATGGTTCGCCATTTTCCTTCGCTCATTCCGCTGGTGACCGATCCCCCGAAGACCTCGCTGCGCGCGCGCATCGCCTCGAGGCCCGTCGTCGTCGACGAGAGGGGGCTCGTGGATGCGGGCGCATCGACCGTGCTGACGATCACCGCGTCGGACCCGACGGTCATCGTCATCTCCACGGGCTGCGAGGGATCCGCGTGCTTGAGCACGTTCGTGCCCAGCTCGCGGATCGTGCGCCGCAGGGCCTGTCGCAGGCTCGCGGGGACACGGGCGAGTTGGCCTTCGAGGGTGAACACGACGTCGAAGCCCGCGCGCTGCAGGGCGTCCGCCACCCCCTCGAGGTCATGCGCGAGGCCGACCGCGCTCGTCGTCTCCCCCGACAGTTCCGGGGAGCCGAGGAGGTCGGCCTCGTCAGAGGGGGCCGACTGGACGGCGTCGCTCTTGAGCAGCAGCACGAGACTGCGGAGGTCGGTCAGCGCCTGCTGGGCCGAGTCGCCGATCCCCTCGATGATCTGCGCCGTCTTGCTCGGGTCCTGGACGAGCTGCGCGCGACGCGCCTGCATCGCGATGATCGTCACGTCGTGGGCGACGATGTCGTGCAGCTCGTACGCCAGCGTCATGCGCTCGTCGGCACGGATACGCGCCTGCTGTTCGCGGAGCGAACGGATCTGAGCGGCGCTGCGATCGTTGCGTCGACCGTAGACGCCGAGGCCGAGTCCCGCGCCGGCCGCGACGATCATGATCAGGAGGACGACGAGAACGGTCGAGATGGTGAGCTCGGTCGGGTGGACGACCATGGACAGCGACATCAGGACGATGCTCGCGGGGGCGAAGACCAGAGCGACCCGGAGGGGGAGCATCATCGCGCACAAGCCCAGCGTGATGGCCGTGGGGAACGTCATCTGCGCGATCTGATACTCGGTGCCCACGGTGGCGAGCGCGGCGAGCAGGCCGACGATCGCGAGCAGTAGCGTCACGGCGGCCGGCACCGCACCGACGAGCAGGGCGAGAAGTGGCAGACAGGGGACGACGAGGAACACCCAGCCGATGGGTGTCGCGAGGTCCAGCTCTCCCGCGCTGATGTCGACGGCGATCAGCGCAGCCGTCACCGCGATGAGCAGAACGCGGGCGATCCACTTTCCGGGCAGGGGCTTGACCTCGGTGAACCACGGGGGTGGACGTCCTACCACGTGGCCACCCTAACCGGCGGGCTCGGTCCGACATGAACTTTCGACCACACTCTTCGCCGTCCGGCTGAGGTGTGTCCTTTCGTATATGCCGGCCCTTCGCGGCAGCCGACAGGGTCGGATCAAGCGCTTCCGACAACCGCCGGAACTCCTCGAAGGGTCTCTCATGCTCACTTCCGCCGCCGTCACCGCCACCCTCGTCCTCGCCCTCTCCGGATCGCCCGCGGCAGCTCCCGCCCCCGTTCCCGCCGCCGTCTCGGCCGTCTCGGCGGACGCTTCGCAGGCGTACCTCCCGCTGAACTTCTGGTGCGCGTTCCTCCGCATGTGCAAGTGACCATCGCCATCCCTCCCCGACGGAAGAGAGACGTCTGCCCATGAGCGCGACCATCGTCACCCCGGCACCGGTCCGGCGCGAAACCCTCGACGCGGCGGACCGCGCTCGGCCTTTCCTCCGCCGGGACACCTTCTACGCCGAAGCGGACGACGGAGTCCAGTTCGCCTCCGCCGGGCCGGCCTTCCACCTGAGCGGACGCGGTTCCTTCCCGGTCTTCGAGCGGATCGCGCCGTTCCTCGACGGTCAGGTGTCCCGCGCGGAGTTGCGCGCAGCTCTCGGCCCCGTGCACTGGCCGGTCGTCGAGCGGATCCTCGGCCATCTCGCCGAGCGCGGCTTCCTCCGCTGGATCGCCCAGGAGGACGTCGACACGGTCGGGGAGGACGACCGCACCGCCTACGCCGAGCAGATCGCGTTCCTCGCGCAGTACACCGACACCCCCCACGCTTCGTTCGCGATGTTCCGCGATGCGCCCGTCTCTCTCGTCGGGCAGTGCCCGCTCGGTGACGCCGTCGTCCAGAACCTCGCGGCGAACGGGCACCGCGACCTGACCGTCGTCGACACGTCCGAAGCGGGCCCGCTCTCGGACGATGCCCGTGACGCGGTCCACCTGCTGATCCTGCCCACGGCCGAGGCCTACGCGTGGTTCGCGCGGCATCGGGGGCAGCTGGATCCCGCGCGGTGCCTGCTCGTCCTCCCCGTCGGCGACCGGCTGTGGGTCCTGCCCCACGCGTGGCGTGCGGACGCCCACGCCGCGCCGGACTGGAAGGATGCCGTCATCGCGCTCGAGGGGGCCGGGGTCGCCCCCGCCCTCGAAACGCTGTTCGCCGCGGCGGAGGAAGGCCTCACCCCGCTGCAGGGTCGCGCCGCATCGGTGCAGGTCCAGCGGATGCTGGGTGCCCTGCTCTCGTACGAGATCTTCAAGGGTCTCACCGGGGCTCTCGCCCCCGAGACCGAGGCAGGTGCCATCTCGCTCGACGCGACCACCGGCGAGACCGTGGCGCACCGCATTCTTCCCAGCACGCAGCGCAGCCGCGTGACGTCCGCACCCGCGTCCTCCCCGACGAAGAAGGCCACGAGCCTCACACCCGACGACTCTCGACCGGACGATTACGGACGGTGGGAGCGTCTCGTCGGTTCCCTCACCATGCCGGTCACGGGGTTCGCGGACGAGCACCTGATCCAGCTCCCGCTGAAGGTCGCCGTCGCGACGACGAGCGAGGGCGCCGCGGTCCGGGCACCGAGCCTCTGGACCCTCGCCGACGCGCGGAGCGAGGCGATCGCCCGCGTGTACGAGGAGCTCGTCGCGAGCCTCGAACCGCCCCGTCCGCTCCTGCCGTTCACGTCGTTCGACGGCGAGAGGGCCGAAATCGACGCGGCGCGGATCTTCCGCCGTTCTCGCGCGAATGCGGCCGGGCGCTATGAGCGTTCCGCCGCCGCGGTCGGTGTCGCCCTCACCGAGGGGGATGCCGTGCTCCGGGCGCTCTTCAAGGCGGCCACCGAGCACCTCCTGCTGCAGCACGTGTCCGAGCCCGCCGGGGCCGTGCTGTCCGCCGCTCCCGAAGGCACCGTCCTCACCTTCCTCGCCGATGCCTCCGCCGGCTCGGGCGACCTCGGGTACATCGCCCTCGGGTCGCTCGCCGTCGCCGGGACGACGCTCGAGGTCCACGTGGTGATCGCGACGCTCGCCGTGGACGACCGCCTGCTGTGGCACGTCGCGGCCGGAGACAGCGCCGCAGCCGCCGCCGCCACCGCGGCGACCGAGGTGATCGCCCTCGGCCAGTACGACGATGCGGGGGCGAGGACACCGTCGATGGAGATCTGGCCCGGCATCGACCCTCGCGCCCTCGTCGCCGCGGAGACCCCGGAAACCGCGGATACCGCGGAGACCGCGGAAGCCGTGACGCGCACGACGCGGGCACGGGTGGTCGCCGCGTCCCTTCGCGCCCCCGTGCTCACCGCCGCCGACCTCCACGCCGCCGCCGCGGTCGTGCTCGGATCACGGGACGGACCGTGAAGCTGCTGACATCCGACCGCTACGTGCTCGCCCCCGCGCCGCACCACTGCACCGAGTGCGCCCGCAAGCGCCTCGGCGACATGGATGACTTCCAGCTCCGCAGTCCCGCGGACCGGCGCCGATCGGTGAGCGCCGCCGCGACGAACCCCTTCCTCTCGATCTTCGTCGACGCTTTCGTCCCGGATCTCACGACCGTCGACGAGCGTTACACGGCCATCGGCGTGCACGATCTGCGCGTGCACCACGGTGAGGTCGTGGACGCGGCGCACTGTCCGCACGCCCGCGCCTCGGTCGTCGTGCCGCGGGAGCGCGGCGACGGGTACCGCCCCTATCCGCTCGCGGGATATTTCGCGACGGCCCCGGAGGCGCCCGAGCTGTGCAACCCGGTGACGGGGGTCCTGTCGGCTCACGCGACGGACGACGTCGCTTCGCTCGTGACCGCGAAGGTCTCGGGGTTCACGATGTCGCACGGCGAGCACGGCCCCTACGTCCGCGCGTGGGGCGGGCACTGCGAGAGCTATGCACGATCGCGGTGGGTCGGGCTGGTCGAGGGCATCGAGCGCATCTGCTGCGCCGAGCCGTCTCCGGCGGACCTGTGGGGCGCGGTCCCCGAGGGCGTGCGCGAGATCGGGCTGGACGAGTTCGGAGTGGATGCCGCTTCCTGGCGGATCCCCCACCCCGTCGTCGGCACGTGGACCCTCGGCCGGGACCTGGTCACGGGAGAACCCGTCGCCCTACCGACACGGACCGTCTTCTACGAGGCACCGATCGCCGATCCGGTCTACGTCCAGGACTCGTCCAGCGGGTGCGCGGCCGGAGGCAGCGACGCCGAAGCCACGCTGTTCGGTCTGCTCGAAGTCGTCGAACGCGATGCCTTCCTCCTTGCCTGGTACGGCGACCTCCCGCTCCGGGAGATCCGCACCGACAGCATCCGCGACGAGGAGTCCCGCCATTACCTGCAGCGGCTGAGACTCGTCGGACGCACCGTGCGCTTCCTCGACGCGACGGTCGGGGTCGGTATCCCGACCGTCGTCGCGGTGTGCGACACGGCATCCGGGGGCGTCTGCCTGGGCGCGGGGTCGCACCCCGACCCGGAACGCGCGCTGAAATCGGCGCTCGTCGAAGTGGCATCCGATTTCCAGGTCATCGAGACCCGCGTTCATCAGCGACGCAACGAGCTCGAGGACATGCTGCGGGACCCCGACGGCGTCCGCGGCGTCGAAGACCACGCCGACCTGTACGGGCTGCCCGGCGCCCGCGAATGGCTGACCACGTGGGCGCACACTCCGACCCCCGTATCGACGCAGGTCGCGCTCGCGGAGCTGCGTCGGGACGCCGCCGCGGGCGCCGGCGTCGAGACGGACCTGGATCTCGTCGTCGAAGCGATCGCCGCCGCGGGGTTCTCGCCCCTCGTCGTCGACGTCGGCTCGAGCCTGTCCCGCCGCTACGGGTTCAGCTGCGTCAAGGCGGTCGTCCCGGGCCTGCTGCCCATCGATTTCGGGTGGTCGAACCAGCGCGCGCTGCGCATGCCGCGCCTCCGCGAGCAGAGCGAGCGCTGGCTACGGCAGCACGGCGGTGCCGACGAGACCTTCCTGCCGCACCAGCGCCCCCACCCGTTTCCTTGAGCCGGAGAACCTGACATGTCGATTCACGCTTGGCCCGGCGTCCTCCCGGGGACGGCAGCCGTCCGTTACGCGCACCTCATCCTCGATCGCGTGCGGGACGGGATGCCGAACGACGACTGGAAGGTCGACTGGACGAACGCCCCCCTCACGGTGGCCGACTACCGAGACGCGCCGCTGCGCCTCATGGATGCCGACGAGTCGACCGACGTCGACGGAGCCGCGCCCCGTGCTCTCAGCCGCACGATCGCCGCGGTCTGTCTGAGCGCCTACGGCATCACGGGTCCGCGACTCAACGTCAACCTCAACGACCGCCCCGAGGTCCACGCGCGGGTCGCGAACGTCAAGTGGGGACGCGGAGCCGCATCGGGCGGGGGCCGTTACGGCATCGACCTCTATCTCGTCCACGGCGGAGACGACGCACTGGACGCGGGTGTCTATCACTTCAACGTGATCGCCAACGGGTGGGAGCAGCTGCAGCGCCACGACCGCACCCGCGAGGTCCGCGGCATCCAGAGCTACGTCCGCGAGGCGCGGTCGTACCTCGTGGCGACCGTCAACTTCTGGCGCTCGGCGTTCAAGTACAGCGATTTCGCCTACCAAGCGACGGCGATGGACGTCGGAACGTTCTTCGGTGCGCAGTGGGAGACCCTCGGCGACGACGTCGCGGGCACGTGGGACATGGAGGTCGACGAGACGGGTCTCGCCGCCCTGCTCGGCATCGATCCCCGGGATCAGGGCGTGTACGCCGTGCAAGCGTGGGGGCCGATCCCGGCAGGAGCGGCGCGCGAGGTCGTCGTGCCGGCGCCTCCGCCGGTCGCGGCGTTCCGTCGCGACCGCGCGGTCGTCCGCTTCCCCACCGCGACCGCTCTCCAGGACGACATGCGCCGGGAGAGCCCGGATGTGTCGGCACGGACGAAGCTCGCGATCGTCCCCGACACCACCGTCCCCGACGACGCGGGCCGCCGTCGCCTCGCCGCCCGGGAGACGAGCTTCGGTCGCTTCAGCGGAGAGTCCATCACCGAGGACGCGCTCGACCGGATCGTCGCTCGCGGCCGATCCGCCGCCCACGCCCTCACCGGCGGGGCTCCCCACGCGCCCGCGCTCTCGTTCCTCATCTACGCCCACCGGGTCGAGGGGCTCGAACCGGCCTTGTACCTCGACGACGAAGAGGGGCGTCGTCGCCTCGACGACGGCGATCAGTCGTCGTTCCTCGAGAGCACGTACTTCCTGCACAACTACATGGGGCGGCGCGCCGCGTGCACTCTCATCGTGTGTGCCGCCGTGATCGACGCCGCTCGCACGCGCGGCGTGCGTGGATACCGCGTGACGAACGCGGTCGTCGGCGCCGCGTGCCAGGCGCTGCTCACCGACGCGAACGCCGTCGGAGTCGCCACGGGCACCGCCCTCGGATTCGACGCCGCCGCCCACGCGCGGCACGCCGGGATCGATCCACGGGAGAGCACCCCGATGCTCATGATCATGCTGGGGGTCGACACCCCGGGCTCGGGACGCGTGCGCGCCGACATGACGGCCGAGGTGGCGTCGTGAGCGCGGCCGTGGACGCTCGGTGGCAGCTGAGATTCGGGGGGTTGCCGGCATCCGTCGTCCGCGAGCTGGAAGACCCGGCGCACCGCGACAGCTTCGGAGCCTTCTGGGATGCCTCTCGGCACCTGTCCGCGGCGAAGCAGGCCGTGAGCGACGCCCTGCACGGCCTCATCTCCGCGCGGCGGGAGGCGGGGGCGGAGACCGCGACGCTCGTCGCCCTCCGTCGCGCCCTGTTCAAGCAGGACGCCGACGCGGTCGAGCGTCGCCTCGCGGCCCTCACCCCGCTCGAGCGAGACGACGTGCTCGACCGCCTCGGGGAGCATGCGGAGCCGCTGCGGGCATGGCTGGCGCACGAGCGCCGGCACCGCGAGGACTTCGACGAGATGCTCGCCGGGCAGCGCACACGGCTCTGGGAACAGGTGGCGCAGCACGGCTTCCTTCCGGGTCTCGCCCTCTCGGCCCCCGACCTCGTCGCCGAGGTCGACCGGTACGGCCGGGAGCTCGCGGCGCAGGGACGGGTCGACAAGCGGGGCAAGCGCGTCGAACGCTCGCTCGTGTCGTACGTGACCCGAGCGGCGGCGAAGACGACGCCGTTCTCCTCCCTCGGTCCTGTCGCCTTTCCCGGTGCGACACCGCGCTCGAGCGCCGAGGAGGGCCGCTTCGCGCGCTCCCGCTGGTCGGTGTATCCGCTCGCCCGCGTGCTGTCGGCGATCGCCGAGGACGCGGACCTCGTCGCGGGAGTCTCACTCCGCCGCAGCCCGTACGTCCGGCGACAGGATGCCGCGACCCTCGTCGACCGTGCGACCTGGACGTTCTCCGAGGTCGACACCCGCGACGACTACGCGGCGTGCGTCGAATCCCGCGTGCGCCTTCCCGCGGAGGGCGTCCTCGCCGCGGTCGACGAGATCATGGACCGGCTCGGGGACGACACGACGTGGGGTGCGCTGACGGACGAGCTCGTCGACTCGGCGGGTCTCGACCATGACCGCGCCTCGGACCTCGTCGCCAGCCTCGTTCGGCTCGGCGTCCTCGTCGCCCCCGCACTGACGATCGACGCGTTCGACGCGGACGCCTTCGACATCACTCTGGAGCAGATCGCCGGCGGCGGCTCGCGCGCCGAAGAGATCGCCGTTGCTCTGCGCCGCTATCGGGACGACGCCGCCGCCACGGTCGACGTCGTCGATCCCCGCGAGCGCGCCGCGCACGTCCAACGGCTCCGCGGGCTGGTCGCGGACATCTACGCCACCGCGGGAATCATCGCCGAGCCGCCGCGATCGGTCGTCTACGAAGACGTCGTCTTCCCCGCGTCCGGCTCGAGTCTCGCGGAGCCGCTGGCGACCTCGGCATCCGGTGCCGATGCTCTTCTGGCCTTCGTCGATCTGCTCGACACGAGTCACGTGAAGCGCGATCTCCTCACCGGCTATTACCGCCACCTCCGCGAGGCCGGAGAGGAAGTCGACGATGTCGCCGCGTTCCTGCGAGGTTTCGACGTCGACCTGCTCGAGTCGTTCGAGGCCTACGTCCTCTCCGACATCGCCGACGACGAGCTCGAGACCGACCCGTGGCTCCGCTGGGGCGGCGCGTGGCGACGCGAAGCGGCCCGCCGTGAGCTGCTGTCGGTCCTCCTCCGCCACCAGCGCGCCGTCCCCTTCGACGGCATCGACATCGCGGCCGAACTGGACGCGCCGCCGGTCGACCTCGAGGCGGAGGCGCGCCGGATCTCCGCGACGACCTCGCGTCTGACGGCGCCGTTCCGTCACCTCAATCTCCTCCTCCAGCACGACGTCGCGTCGGGGGTCACCGTGATGAACGACTGCTTCGGCGGGGTCGGCTTCTCGGTCTCCCGCTTCTCCCACGTCATGTCCGAGCCGGCGTCGGAGCTCACCGACGACGTCGAACGGGCCGCCGAGACCGCGGGCGTGCGGCTCGTGGAGATCAGCGGCGGAACCGTCTTCTCGAATCTGAACCTGCACGCCCCCGTACTGCTCGTCCGCTTGGCGGTGCCGGGCGACCCGGTGCGACCGGGAGACTCCGGCATCCGGCTCGACGACCTCGCGGTGCGATGGTCGGACGCCCACGAGCGGGTCATGCTCGTCGAACGGGCCACGGGGATGATCGTCCACCCGGAGTACGCGGGCTACCTGGTGCCGGCGGCGACGCCTCGCCTGCATCAGTCGCTGTCCCTGCTGACCCCCTCGGCGAGCCTGAGCTCGAAGCCCGCGGATCTGCTGCGGGTCGTCCCGGAGGCCGGCACGGTCGTCGTGCGCCGCCGCATGAGCATCGGCGACGTCGTCGTGGTGCGCGCGGCCGCCCTCCTCCGCGGCTCCGACGTGCCGACACACGATCCGCTCACGCGCGAGGGAAACCTCGCGTGGCAGCGCTTCTGGGCGCGCCACGCGCTTCCGCCCCGCGCGTACGTGCGCGTGCTCCACGGGACTCCCGGTCGACGGGCGAAGCCGTTCTTCCTCGACGTGACGCTCGCGCTGTGCCTGTCGAACCTGCACAGCCAGATGAGGGATGCCGAGGACCAGACGGTCCTCGAGATCACCGAGGCGCTGCCCGACCCCCACGGTGCGGCCGAACGAGGCGACGGATCCCCCCGTGTCGCCGAGGCGATGGCGGGCGTCAGCATCATCGACCGATCGACCTGGAAGGAAAACGTATGAGCGCCGTGATCCCCCTCCCCCACAGCCCCGGGGCGACCCGCGTGGACGACGAGGACGCACGCTGGGTGTCCTTCCACGTCTTCTACGGCGGTTCTCCCGACATCCTGCTGACCGAGTGTCTGATCCCCCTCGCCGACGCGCTCGTGCGCGACGGGGTCGTCCGCGACTGGTTCTACATCAACTACTGGCTCGAGGGCAGCCATGTCCGGCTGCGGCTGCGCGTTCCTCGCGAACGCACCGACGCCGCTCTCGACAGCCTCGTGCTCCCCGCCGTCGAGAGCTATCTCGCGCGCAAACCCTCGATGCATCCGATGCTCGAGCTCGCCGACAACGGCTTCTACGAGCGACTCTTCGTCGGGGAGTTCACGGATGCCGATCGCCCGCGCCACTTCGACGACGACGGCGTCCCGCTCTTCCGGCCCAACAACTCGATCGAGCGGCGCGACTACGAACGGGAGACCTTCCGCTACGGCGGCCCGGAGTGCATGATGCTCGCGGAGGAGCACTTCGTCGCCTCGACGCGCCTCGCGTGCGACGTGATGGGCGGAGGGAACCAGAACGTCCGGAGCCTCCTGCTGGGCATCGCCTCGCAGCTCAGCTTCGTGACCGCCTGCACGCTGCTGCGTGACCGCGATCTCGTCGCCGATTTCTTCGTCGCGTATCACCACCGATGGGCCTCCGGCTACGCCGAAGAGACCCCCTACGCCACCGAGAAGGGGCGCCGCACTCACGCCCTGACCGCCGTCAACCTCCGCCGCCGTCTCCTCCCGCTCCTCGACCGCCTCGTCGCCGACGACCTGGAGGGGATGCCGCAGCGGCTCCGCGACTGGGCGCAGACGAACCGCCGCGTGCGCGCGGGATTGGACGAGCTGTTCGACAGGGACGTCCTCCGCTTCGACTACCAGGACGGACGGCGGGCGCCGGAGTCGCCGTCGGCGGCGGCGTGGTCGCTGTGCCACTCGCTCATCCACATGACCAACAACCGCATGATGGTGTCGGTCGCCGACGAGGCCTTCATCGCGTACCAGATCGCCGAAGCGATGGGGACGCCGGCATGAGCGGCGAGACGCCCACGCCGGTGCTGCCCGACACCGCCCCGTGGCGCCCCCTGGTCGCCCCGGGCGTGCAGGTGGGTCCGGCCCGGTGGAACGGCGAGCAGCTGAAGAGCGACGCGTCCGTCGCCGGGCAGAACCGCATCCTGCGTCTCGGTCTGCGGGAGCGACTGATCCTCGACGCGATCGACGGGCGGCGGACGGTGGCGGAGATCCACACGTCCCTGACCGATCAGGGGCTCCCCGCTCCTGCCGAGGTCGTCGTGGCATCCCTGAACCGGTTCCTCGCCTTCGGACTCGTCGAGCGCCCGTTCACCGTGGCGGCCCCGACGATCGAGGCACTCGACACGCGAGCCGAGATCGCCGCCGAGAACCTTTCCGAGGTGTGGGCCACGGGAGCCCGTTCCGGTCGGGCGTCGCGGGTGCGGTCGGCGCTCGCGTCGTGGCCGTCGTTCGTCGTCGCACTCGTGATCGGCGCCGCCGCCACGGTCCTGGCCGCGACGGCATGGCCTGCCGCCGTGATCGCGGTGACGCACCTCACGAACCCTCTGTGGCTCGTGCCCGCCGCCGTGCTCGCGGTGGTCTGGAACCTCGGGGTCACCCTCGCGCACGAAGGGGCTCACATGAGCACCTTCCGCGCGCTCTCCGGGCGGAGCGCGCGCCTGTCGGTGACGCGCCTCGGCGTCGTCCCGATGATCAACACCCAGCTCGACGGTGTCGGTCTGCTCGATCCGGGGCGGAAGGTGCGCGTCGTCGCGAGCGGCCCGCTCGTCTCGCTGCTCGCGCTCCTCGTGCCGTGGACCGTCTTCGTCCTCGCCCCCGGGGGCAGCGTCCTCGAGCTCTTCGCCGCCGCGTCGCTCCTCCTCGACCTCGCGGTCGTCGGCCTCGCCCTGTCGTTCTTCCCCAACACCGACGGCAGTCGACTCCTCGAGGCGGTGGCATCCGTCGATCAGATCCAGGCTGTCGCCTTCCGCACCATCTCCCGGCGCTACCGCCTGCCTCGCGCGCTCCCGCTGCTCACCCGCGTCGCGGTCCGCGTCTATCCAGTCTTGCTCTCAGCGACCGTCCTGGCGGTGCTGCTGGCGGGAGTGCTCGTCGTCCGGCTGGCACTGAGCTGAGTCGCACCCGCGGCTCGGCACACCTTCGAAAGGGAAATCATGAACAACCTGTCATCGCTCGCCGTCGAACTGGACGCCTTCGAGGTCGACACCCTCGAGGTCAAGGACTACGTCGACTACTCCGAAATGGCGTTCGGCTCCACGTGTTCGTCGTCCTCGTCGTCGTCCTGCTCGTCGACGTGCACCTCGTGCTGCACCTCGACGTCGTCGTGCGCCACGGCCTGACCCCGGGCTGATCCCCGCTTCACCCCACTTGCGGTGCTGGGGCGAGCATCCCTCGTCCCAGCACCGCATCACCTGAAGGAGAGCATCGTGAACCCATCGGATCCGTGGGCGGTGGACGTCTCGGACGTCTCGCTGGCCATCCGCGGCAAGAACATCCTGTCCGGCGTCGACCTCAAGGTGGCCGCCGGCACCTTCCACGGCATCATCGGCCCCAACGGCGCGGGGAAGTCGACCCTGTTCGACGTCATCCTCGGATTCCGAGCCCCGACCTCGGGCAGCGTCCGCGTCCTCGGCAAGCCGACGCGTCCCCGCGATGTCGAGCTGTACCGCCAGGTCGGGGTGCAGCCGCAGCGGACGGCCTTCTTCCCCAAGCTGAACGCGCTGGAGCACCTCACGGCGCTGGCCCACATCTACGGGATGGGCGCCTCGCGCATCACCACGCTCATGGAGGCCCTCGATCTCACGCGCCACGCCGCAACGCGCACCGAGAAGCTCTCCGGCGGCGAGCGCCAACGGCTCGCGATCGCCTCGGCGCTCGTCCATCAGCCGCGCGTCCTCTTCCTCGACGAGCCGACGGCCGGGCTCGACCCCACGGCGCGGCACAACCTCGTCGAGATGCTGCGCTCCGGGGAGTTCCGAGACATGACCACCATCTACACGACGCACTACCTCGAAGAGGCCTCGCGCCTGTGCGATGTCGTGTCGATCCTCGATCGCGGCCGGGTGCTCGTGACCAAGTCGCCCAACGAGCTCGTGTACGAGACGGGGAGCGAGACGTCCATCCTGCTGCCGGCCGCCGTGCACCAGGCCGACCTCGTCGCTCGGCTCGACGCGATCACGACGGTCGACGTCGATTCGGCGGGGCTGCGCGTGCGCACGCGCGAGGTCGGACGCGCCTTCGAAGCCCTCGCGGCCGCGGGCATCGACATGACCAACTCGCAGGTCACGAGCGGGTCCCTCGAGGACGCGTTCATGGCATACACCGGACGGAGCTTCGAATGACCACGGCGACCACCACGCTCTCGCGTGTCATGTTCAAGGCGGATCTCCGCGATTTCGCCACCCTGTTCTTCACCTTCGTGTTCCCGGCGGGCCTTCTCGTCGGCCTCGTCCTCGGGATGGGACAGATCCCCTCGCCGCACGGTGGCGACTCGGTCAACGAGATCTCGTCGAACGTGGTCGCCTTCGGCATCGCGTTCGTCGCGGTCTTCGCGGGTGCTCAGCACATCTCGGCGTGGCGCGAGAACGGCATGCTCAACGTGCTGCGATCCGCTCCGGTCGGGTCGGGGCACGTCCTCGCGGCGCAAGCGGCCGTCGGGGCCATCCTCGCCATCGTCCAGGCCGTGTTCCTCATCGTGATCGCGGTCACTCCCTGGCTGGGGATGCAGCTCGTCCCGACGGCACCGCTCGGCATCCTCGGAGTCGCCCTCGGTTACTTCTTCTTCTTCGGCCTCGGCGTGATCCTCGCCAATCTCGTCCCCTCGATGACGGCCGTCACGATGCTCTCGTTGATCGTCGTGATCGGGCTCGGACTCGTGGGCGGAGCGATGATGCCCGTCGAGTATCTGCCGACATGGGTTCAGGACATCGCCCCCTACACCCCGGTCTTCCACATCAGAGAGGTGCTCACCTTCCTCCTCGTCGGCGTCGGCGACTGGGGCCAGGTCGGAATCTCCAGCGCGTACCTCCTCGTCATCGGTGCAGGGCTCTTCCTCGTCGCCCGCAAGACGATGCGTCTGAGCTGATCCCATGATCGGTCTCGCGCACAGCGCCCCGTCGCGCGACAGCGCCGCGGTCTGGACCGCGCCGGCAACCGTCGTCGTCGGCGCGGGAGGCATGACCCACGCCGAGCGGGACGCCGTGATCGCCGACCGGTGGTTCCGGGCACGGCCCCATGTGCAAGCGCAGGTGGTGTCGCGGTCCGGTGTGCGCAGGGTCGGCGGGCCGGAGGACGGCGAGCTGCTCGGTCGGATCGTGCGCTCTCTCCGTGACTTCGCGTCGGCCGGTGCGGCCGAGGCGACGAACGTGTGGGAGGTCGACCAGCGTTCGGGACTCATCCGGCACACCGAGTTGATCGAGATCGCGACACCGAGCAGCGGGTCCGCGGCGCAAGCCCCCCGAGTGGATGCCGTCTCCCTGCGCGAGCGCGATCTCGCCGGCTGGGAGTGGGAGTCGGCGGGTCTCATCGACCCGATCGCCGCCCTCCTCGCCCCCGAGGTGACGGATGCCGTGGCGTGCACGACCCTCGCGCCCGCCTCGGGCGCGACAGCCACCCGGACGCGTGACAGCGCCCGACGCCTCACGTGGTCGGGGCAGGGGGAATCGTTCGCGGGTTCTCGGCGCTCCGCCGTCGTCGAGGGAATCGAACGGCTGGTCGGCGGGCAGCAGTTCACCCCGCGGCATCCGCTGAGGTCGGCGCGGTCGCTCGAGGGGCGTGTGCTGACGCCCCGGGCGTTCGACCCCTACCTCGACGCGGCCTACGGGCACCTCGTCGAACGCTTCGACGCCGAGACGCCGCACGAGTGGGTGCCGGGCTCCTCGTTGCGCGACGACGCGCACGTCTGGATTCCTCGCGAACTCGTCTACTACGCCGAGATCCCCGAGAACGGACGATGGGCTCTGGGGACGTCCTCGGGGTGCGCGACGGGCAGTTCCCTCGATGAGGCGACGGTCTTCGGTCTGCTCGAGCTCATCGAGAGAGACACCTTCGTCAACGCCTGGTACGGCGGTATCGATGCCGTGCCGGCCCTGACCGAGGGGTTTCCCGGTGCCGCCGGGATGCTCGCCCGTGTGCGCCTGCTCGGCTGGCGGATGGAGCTCGGACTCCTGCGCAACGCCTGGAACATCCCCGTCTTCGTCGCCGCCGTCGACACGGGCGAGGTCCGCGCTTTCGGCGCCGCCGCCCATCTCGACGTCGCGACCGCCGGTCTGCGCGCGATGACCGAAGCGGTCGCCTACGCCCCCGGACGCATCTTAGAAGTCGCCGACAACGCCCACAGGGTCGACGAGCTTCGCCGCGACCCGCGCCGCGCGCGGCACATCGAAGACCACCCGTTGCTTCCCGTGCGGGGCGCGCATCCGGCCTACGCCACGATGTGCGGGGATCCGCGAGAGGCTCTGCCGCTCGACGAGATCTCTTCGTTCGCGGATGCCGGGACCCGTCTCTTCCGCGAAGGCGACAGCCGTGCGGGGGTCGACATCCGCGGCATCCGGTCGGCTCTCGTCCGACTCCTCGCCGACGAGGGGATCGAGACCTTCCGGGTCGTCCAGAGCGCCCCCTTCGAGAAGCAGCTCGGCCTGGAGACGGTGATGACACTCGCCCCCGCCCTGTCGCAACTCGACTTCGGGTGGGAGGCGCAACGCGTCCGCACCTCGACGCGGCCCCTCGACCAGGCCCGACTGCTCACCGGCCGCCGCCCGTCCGCGCTCCGCGACCTGCCGCACCCGTTCTCATGACCCGTTCCCCCGCCTCAGGCCCGGTGCGGAAAGCGCACGGGACGACCGTCTCGCTTCTGGCATTCGCCGCGCTGTACGTCGTCGCCCTCGCGTGGGCGCCCACCTGGTGGTGGGCGACGGGTTCCGCGGTGCTCGGGGCCGGGATCGCCCTGGGGGCGTGGTGCCTCGCGCGCCGAGCGCGGCACCCGGCTCGACAGCCGGGTGCCCGCGCGCTCCGGGCTGTCGCCCTGACGTCGTTCACCGAAGCCGTCGGACTCACCGCCGCCGTGGCGACGTTCCTGGTCGCCGACCTCCGCTGGCTCGCCCTCCCCCTTCTCCTGACGACGGTGACGGTGCACGTGGCGAGCCTCGCGGTGGCCTTCCGCCGAGCCGCCGACGCGTGGGCTCTCGGGTGGATCGTGGTGGCGACGGTGATCGCGTGGAGCTGCGGACCGGATGGAACGGCCTGGGCCTGGCCCGTGTCCGGCGCGCTCGCCGCGGGCATGTGCGTCGGGTACGTCCTCGCCCTCCATTCGGCTCGACGATCGGATCGCGTGCGCGCCGACTCGTCGCCTGACGTGTCGGTTCGCGAATCGGCATCCCCTGCGACGTGACCACGCTCGCAGACCATCCCTGAAAGGAAGACGCAATGAAACTCGCATCCCTCGCCGCCGAACTGGACGCCTTCGAGGTCGAGACCCTCGAGGTCAAGGACTTCGTCGACTACTCCGACATGGCCTTCGGCTCGACGTGTTCCTCGTCGTCGTCGTCCTCGTGCACATCGACGTGCGCCTCGACGTGCGCTTCGACCTCCTCGTGCGCCACGGCGTGATGCCCGCGCGCTGGTGATGTCCGAGCGCTGACGATCTCGCGCGCCGGTGGGGCGGCGGTCGGGCCGTCGTCCTTCCGGCGCGCGGTGGGCGGATGTGGATATCAGGCGACCGTGCGCTCCGTCATGATGCCGCGAGCACGACGGCGCTCCGGTGGCTCACCTCCGCGGGAGTGCCGCGCGTCACCGTCATCGTGCGCAATCCGGGGTCGATGGTGACGGTGGCGAGGGTCGCCCATCGGTCTCCGAACACGGCACCGGGGTCCGGAATGCAGCACAGGGCCGCGACGTCTCCGGGGTGAGACACGAGGTACGGCACGAGTGCGTCGGCCGCGGCGGGCAGAGTCCCCTTCGACACGCGCTCCGTGAGCACTCCGAGCCGCAGTTGGGAGTCGGGATCGTAGATCCCCGACTTCTCGTCGACGGAGAGCTGCGGATCCAGGAAGTGATTCGTGTGCAGCAGCACGCCGTCCGTCGGGGTGATCACCGCGGCGCCGAGCGGACTGAGCTCGACGATCACCGCACCGTCGGGGCTGAGGACCGTGATGGCGCTCGACGTGCTCACCGGCGCCGTGCGCAAGACGTCGACCGCCTCTTCGAGCGTGCGCGCTTCGGTCAGCACACGAGCCCCCACGAGGTGGACCGGAACGCCGTCGGCGCGATCGGCGCGGTGACCCAGGATGTTCAGCAGGATGCCGACACCTGAATCGTTCACCCCCACCTTGCTGAGAATGCCGTGCTCCGTGAGCCCGACGAACTCGCGATCGGCGCGCACCCGTTGCAGGTGCCAGCTCTCGCCGAGTTCCTCGTGCCAGTCCCAGGTCTGCGCCCCGACCGGTCGCCCCGACGCGTTGATGATCGTCGAACACTCGCCGGGCTTCGCCCCTCGGCTTCCCGACAGGATCTCGGTCCGGGCGTTCAGCGCGGCGATCTGCCATAGCGGCACCTCGGCCCCCTCGGCCGTTCCGCGCATTTCGGCGGCCAGTTCCGGCGCCCACACTTCGGTCGCGGCGAAGGTGGCATCCGCGCCGCGCCGCACCTGATCCGGACGGATGCCGCACGTCTCGAACAGGGCGAGGTAGATCCGGATGCCGTCACTCAGGCGATCCTTCAACGCGCGGCCGCGCTGACGACCGCGCTCGACGGCGTCGACGGAGTCGATCGAGATCATCGGAATCGTGTCCGTCATTCGGCGACTTCCTCACGGAGGGCGCGGATGACGCCGCGCTGGGGTTTCCATCCCGGCCGCGGAGCGCAGGCGAGCAGGAGTTGGGTGTACGGATGCCGGGGCCGCGCGAGAACCTCGGCTGTCGCCCCGCGCTCCACGATCCGGCCTCGCCTCATCACCACGACCTGATCCGCGATGAGCTGAACGACGGAGAGATCGTGGGTGATGAACAGGTACGTCAGGTTCTCGGCGCTTCGCAGCTCGTCCAGCAGCGCGAGGATCTGCCCCTGAACCGTGACGTCGAGAGCGGCGACCGATTCGTCGAGCACGATCACGTCCGGCTCGGCGGCCAGGGCGCGCGCGATCGCGACTCTCTGACGCTGCCCGCCGGAGAGCGCCCCGGGTTTCGCCTGCAGCAACCTCTCGGGGAGCCCCACCTGAGCGAAGAGTTCCACGCAACGCTGTCGACGCGCGACTCGTCCGAGAGTGGTGTGGACCCGGAGGACCTCGTCGACGGCCGTGCTGACGGGCAGCCGTCGATTCAATGAGCTCTGGGGGTCCTGGAACACGATCTGGACGGACTTCGCCAGACGTTTGCGCTCCGCCCGTCGAGCGCGCGCGAGGACCGGCCGGTCCGCGACGGCGATCCGACCGGCATCCGGCTTCTCCAGCCCCACGATGCAGCGTGCGAGTGTGGTCTTGCCCGATCCCGACTCGCCGACGACCGCGAGGCAGGATCCTGTTGGCACGGTCAACGAGACGTCGTCGAGGGCGACGACCGCACGTCCGCGTGAGCGAAACGTCTTCCTCAGGGCGTCGACTCCGATCATGGGAGGACGCGTCGACCCGTCAGCGGGGAAGGTCATCATTGCTCCTTCTCGTCCAGCGTTTCGCCCGGCACGGCGGCATCCGGAGTCCCCGTGATGCCCGCGGGCCGCGAATCCATCAGCTGCCGCGTGTATGCGTGCGCGGGGTTGTCACGTAGCTGGTCCGGGACACCGGTCTCGACGATCTCGCCGTCCTTCATCACGGCGATCCGGTCGCAGACGGCCCCGGCGAGATCGAGATCGTGGGTGACGAAGAGCAACGCCATCCCGAGTTCGCGTCGACAATCGTCCAGGATCGCCATCACCTCGGCTTGCGTCGTCACATCCAGCGCGGTGGTGGGCTCGTCGGCGAGCAGGAGCTTCGGTTGCCCGGCGATCGCTCCGGCGATCACGACTCGCTGCAACATTCCGCCCGAGAGCTCGTGCGGGTAGGAGTTGAGGACGCGGTCGACGTCGTCGAGTCCGACCCGCTCCAACAGCTCAGCCGCGCGCACGCGCGCCGCCGTGACCGACAGTCCCTGCGCGTCGTGCATTCCCTCTTGGAGATAACGACGAATGGGTGCCACGGGGTTCAGCACGGCGTGCGGGTTCTGGGCGATCATCGAGACGGAGTTCGCGCGCATCCTCCGCAGCGGCTCGCCGGTGAGCGCGAGGACGTCGGCACCGTCGAGCGTGATCACGCCGCCTACGGTGGAGCCGGGCGGCTCGATCCGCAGAAGGCAGCGCAGCGTCATCGACTTGCCGCTGCCCGATTCGCCCACGAGGCCGAGTGCCTCGCCACGAGCGACCGAGAGCGACACGTCACGCAGGATGTCGATATGCCCGGCTTCTCCGGTGATCGAGAGGGTGAGATCGCGAATGTCGAGCATCAGGCCTTCCTCCCCGCCGCGGCGCGTCCGCCGAGTTTGTCGCCCACGTAGCCGAGGGAGGCGACGGTCAGCACGATGCACAAACCCGCCAGGATGCTCTCGGCGGGATACCCCTTCAGCAGAGACTGCTGACCGTTGGCGACCATGAGCCCCCAGTCCGCCTGGGGCGGCTGGACGCCCAGCCCGAGGAAAGAAAGGGCTGCGAGCTCGATCATGGCGAATCCGAAGTTGATGGTGGCGCCGGTGACGATCAACGGCGCCACGTTGGGCAGCAGATGGCGGACGGCGATGGTCGGGCCGGTGATTCCCTGGAGCTCCGGCGACCGGACGTAGGGCAGGTTGCGCTCTCGCAGCGCGGTGCTGCGGATGACGCGGGCGGTGTACGGGATGTAGGCGATCGCGAGCGCGAACGCAGCGGTCAGCAGTCCCGGCCCGAAGACGGCGATCGCGAGCATGGCCAGGAGCAGGTTGGGGAACGCGAACAGCAGGTCGAGCAGGCGGCTCAGGAGGGAGTCGACCGCGCCTCCCCACCACACGCTGGTGAGGGCGATCAGTGTTCCCAGCGCGGCCGTGACGCAGACGACGATGAGCGGGCCGATCAAGCTGGACCGCGCGCCCCACAGGAGCCGGGAGAAGATGTCGCGCCCGGCCTGATCGGTACCCAGAAGGTGCGCGGCGCTGGGGCCGAGATACCGCTGCGTGACCGACCCGATGGTCGGGTCGTAGGGGGCGATCAGAGGGGCCGACAGCGCACCCAGGACGACCAGGAGCAGGATGCCCACAGCCACCATGCCGAGCGGTCCCATCCTGTGGACGAATCGCTTCATGCGGTGTGCCTCGATCCGACGCGGGGGTCGATGGCTGCGTAGAGCAGGTCGACCAGAAGGTTGATGATGCCGAATCCGGCCACCAGGACGATCGCGATCGCCTGCACGACGGCGAAGTCCTTGGTCTGCACGGCGGTGACGAGAAGCGTTCCCAGTCCGTCGAGTGTGAAGGCGTACTCCACGACGAACGATCCGGCGATGAGGCCGGCGATGTGGACGCCGACGACGGTGCTCACCGGGAGCATCGAATTGCGCACCAGGTGGCGTCGCATCACGATTCGGGAAGGCACGCCTCGGGCGATGGCCATCACCGCGTGCTCCGAATCCCGCTCGTCTCGGATGGCCGTGCGGGTGATGCGCGCCACCACAGCCGCGGAGGGAAGAGCGAGAGCGAGCGCGGGGAGCGTGAGGTGCCAGAGACGATCCGCGAACCCCTCGCCGGAGCCGAACACGGGGAACCAGCCCAGCCACACGCTGAACACGCTCATCAACAGCAGCGCCGCGAAGAAGGTCGGCACGGCGAAGCCGACGGTGGACCCCAGGACGACGATCTTGTCGACGACTCCATCACGCACACCGGCGACGATGCCGAGACCGACGCCGAGCACCACGATCAGCACCGCCGCCATGGCGACGAGGGTGAGGGTGGTCGGCAGGCGGTTGGCGAGCAGGTCGCCGACCTCCTGCCGGTTCGTGAGCGACTGGCCGAAGTCTCCGTGCAGCACCCCCGTGAGCCAGTTCCAGAAGCGAACGAGGAAGGGGTCGTCCAGCGAGTACTGCCGGCGGATGGCTGCGAGCACCTCCGGGGTGACCGTGCGGCCTTGAACCAGGAAGTTCTCCGGGCTGCCGGGAGCTGCGTACATGGCCGCGAACACCAGGAAGCTCGAGACGAGAAGCACACCCACCAGGGCGAGCAATCGGCGCAGCACGTACATCACGGGCGTGACCCCTTCCTCATCGCGGCCCTACTTTCCGGAGGCGCCGAGGTCAGCGGCCCAGGGGTAGTACAGGTAGACGAATGACGCCGGCACCCCGGTGACCCGGTTGTTCAGGAAGAGTCGCACGGACGGATCGACGATGGGGATCCAGGGCAGGTCCGCGAGGGCGATCTCCTGGATCTCGTTCACGAGGGCGGCACGCTTGTCATCGTCCGCGGTGGCTGCGGCCTCGCTGAGCAACTCATCGACCTGAGGGTTGCTGTAGTCGTTGTAGTTCTGCGATCCCCCGGTCCCCAGGATGGTGCGCAGGTAGGCCAGCGGGTCGGGGACGTCCATGTAGTTGTTGGTGACGAAAGCATCGCTGCCTTCTCGCGCCGCGGGGTCGGAGAAGAACGCCCCGAACTGCGCGCTGGGGACGGCGGACGGCTCCACGGTCAGTCCGATGGCGCGCGCACCGTTGGATATCTCGGAGATGATGTCGGCGTAGTAGGTGCGCTCCGAGGGGTAGACGATCTTGATGGGCTGACTGACGTCGACGCTCGCGTCCTTCAGGGCTTCCTTCGCCCCCTCGATATCGACGGACGTGGGAGCGAGAGCCTCGCGACCGGACTGGAAGACCTCGGATCCATAGGCCCATCCGTCGGCCGGGATCAACGAGCGCGACGCCTGGGCCGTCCCCTCGAAGACCGTCTCGGCGATCGCGTCTCTGTCCGTGGCGAGCATGAGCGCCTTGCGGACAGCGGGATCGGCGAACGCACCGTGACCGGTGCTGATGATGGCGACCAACTGCAGCGAGCGGCCGAGGTCGAGAGTGCCCTGCGTCGAGCCCTGCAGAGTGCTGAGGGCGCCGAGCGGCACATCGTACGAGCCGTCGATGGCACCGGTGTTCAGAGCGTTGGCGATGGCGGCAGAATCGACGATGAAGTTGATGTCGACCTGCGCCGTCTTGGCGGCCTTGTCGGCGTTCCAGTAGGAGTCATTGCGGGTGAGCGAGATGGACTGCCCCTCGTTCCACTGCCCCACCGAGTAGGGCCCCGTGCACATCACGCCGCCCGCCGGTGTTCCGAAGCTCGCTCCCGCCTTCTCGCGGAAGGCTTGCTCGACGACGGTACCGATGGGGGTGACCATGTAGGAGTTGAAGGTCGCGTCGGGCGCGGTGAGCTTGACCGTGACTTCCGCGTCGCCCGTCTGCTCCACGGAGGCGATGTTGCCGACCACGTCTCCCGCCCAGTAACTGCCCTCTTCCGGGTCGAGGTGGCGCTTGAGGCTGTAGACGACGTCGGCGGCGGTCATCGGCTGCCCGTCCCAGAAGGTGACGTCCTGGCGCAGCGTGTACACGTACGTCGTCGCGTCGGGGGTGTCGACGCGCTCGGCCAAGTTGGGCTTGATGCTGTAATCGGGCTGGAGCTGCATCAGGCCTTCGCACAGATTGGCCACCACGGTGTTCTCGGGGTAGTTGAAGGCCTTGATCGGGTCGATCGAACTCGGTTCGCCGAAAGGAAGGTTCCACGTGGCGAGTTCGAGGTCGCCCGCGGCGGCCGGGGTCGTCACGAGCAGGTCGCTCGTCGAAAGCGTCGGAGCGGTGTTCGTCGCCTGGCCCGTACAGCCGGCGAGCGCGAGCCCGGCAGCCACGAACATACCGAGTGCTGCTTTCTTCTTCATTGAGGTCCCCTAGCGTTCGAATGCGGAGCGCCACCCGGAACGGGCGTCGAGTGCGATACCCGAGGAACGCTACGCAACCAAAACGTTTTGTTTGTTTCAGAATGAAAACGATTTGGGAGCCGCGTTCACGCGGGTATCCTGCTCTCGTGACGTCAGCAGAGGGGCGACGCCGTGTGACGATCCATGACGTCGCGCGGCGGGCCGGTGTGTCCATCACCACGGTCTCCCACGCGCTGAACGGCAAAGGAGTCGTCAAAGACAGCACCCGCCAGCACATCGTCGAGATCGCCGCGGAACTGGGTTACAGCGCGGATGCGATCGCCCGCAGTCTCCGCAGCAGCCGCCTCGGGGTACTGGGGTTGGTCATTCGCCCGCTCGACACCCTCGACTCCTACTCACCGGTCGGGGTCGACTACTTCGTGCGCTTCGCCGGCGCCGCGGCGGTGGAGGCGCTCGATCGAGGATTCGGTCTCATGCTCGTGCGCGACCCCACCACCCCCAATGTGCCGGGAGTGGCCATGGCCGTGGACGGATACATCATCGCCGACCCGGTGGCCCTCGATCCGGTGATCGACCTGCTCAACCGCCACGCCATCCCCTTGGTCACGGTGGGGCGTGACATCGAACGTCCGTCTTTCACCGACTGGGTGGGATCGACCTCGACAGCTGACACTCTGGCGGTGATCGCGCATCTCCGAGAGAGAGGCGCACGTCGGATCGCCCTGTTGACGGGCACCGACGCGAATGCGTGGAATCGCGACAGCGAGCTCGCCTACCGCAACTGGGCACGCGAACACGGTCAAGAGCCTCTCGTATCGCACTGCGACGAGACGCTGGGCGAAGAGGGCGGACGCGCGTTCGCCCGCACGCTGGTGGACGCATCCGGGCCGCGAGCGGACGCGGTGTACTGCCTCACCGGGCGCCACGCGGCCGGGCTCGCGGCCGGCGTGCAGCACGCGGGATTCTCCGTTCCGCGAGACGTGATGATCGTCGCCGGTTCCGACAGCGAGCAGACGCGCCGAAGCACTCCCCCCATCACTTCGGTCGACCTCGCGCCGGAGGTCACCGCCCGGGCCGCCGTCGACTTCCTCATCAGCCGCCTCGACGGCAACTCCTCGAGACAGCCGCCGCTGATCGAAAGGGCTCTCCTCGTGCGCGGGTCGACCGCGCGCTCACCGAAGCCGTCCGCGAACTGACGAGAGCCCTCCGCCGGCCGGCACGGCCTTCCCCTGACGTCACGGGCAGAGCCGCGGCGACCTCAGACGGTCGTCCGACGCCTCCGCGCCACAAGCACGACGCCGAGGGCGAGCAGCACGCCCGCGAGAGGAAGAAGACCACCCCACTCCCCCGTGCCGCTCTGGGCGAGCGCGCTCGGGCGTTCCGACGTGGTCGGATTCGGGGATGCCGTCGGCTCCGGCGATCCGGTCGGGTCCGGTGACGCGGTCGGTTGCGGCGACACCGTCGGACGCGGCGCCGGGTCGTTCATCGCGGCGGTCATCGTCGCGAACCACTGCCACGGCGCGGAAGCGCCGCCCGGGAGGGCACTCGCGTACTCGTCGCCCCGGACCCCGCCGAAGCGTGGCTCGGCGGCGACGATGTCCTGGAGCGACCGGGCGAGTTCGTCCGGTGAGGTGAGTGCGCTTCCCGCGGGGCAGAGGCCGGGCGAGGTGGTAGCCGACAGGACCACCTTCTCCGGCGGCATCCCGAGCTGGGCGACCAGCCGGAGGTAATCGTCGCCGGTGGGGGCGGCATCGCAGGTGAGGCGGAGCGCGAACCACGCCACGTCCTCGCCGCGTGCCGCCGCGAGCGCGGGATAGTCGGGAGCCGAGTCGTTCCCCCCAGCGAAAGCAGCCGCGTCTCCCACCAGAGAAACGGTGGTGAGCGGTCCGAGGTCGCGGCGCAGGGAGTCGAGCAGCCGGACGATCAGAGCCGCGTCGAGTCCGGTACGAATGTCGAGCTCGAGGGCGTCGAACTTGTTCGTCAGGAGATAGAAGCGAAGGTTCGCGTAGTAGCGGTCGAAGTCGTGGCTCAGCAGAGACCAGATCGACGCGGACTCCCCGCCGAGGGTCGCGAGGACGGGTATCCCGGCCGCACGCACCGTGGCGAGCTCCGCCCGCGCGTCCGGATCGGTGTCGGCGAAGAAGGGCTCACCGTTGCGCACGAAGCCCCCGTCCTCCCTCAGGTCGAAGGTGCCGAAGGCGACGGCATCCACTCCCGTGTCCCGGGTGACGAGATCGTCGAGCGAGACGACCCGCGAGCCGTCCTGCGTGGTCCGGTACAGGGCGATCGTCTTCTTCGCCGAGATGGGTCGCGGGGCGATCGACGAGGCGTCCAGCCGCACGACGTCGACCTTCCCGCCCGTGTCGTTCACATGGACGGAGACGCCCGTGGCGGCATCGGTATAGGTGTCGCCGGCGCGGAGCGGAGCGTCGAGAAGTGTGGTCTCGTCGCGGACATCAGGATGCCGGCCGTCGGCGAACTCGACCTGGACCGGGCCGTCACCGGTGGTGCGCGACACGTCGACGGTGGAGACGAGGACACCCTCGCGGGGGATGCCGACGTCCCATTTCTCGGCGCGCCGCGATTCGACGGTCAGGACGCGAGAGGCGCCGAGTCGCACCGCAGCGAGCAGGGTGGGGCCGTCGGACTGCACCGGCGAGAGCGATACGGTGCGCGTCTCGCCGGGCAGCACGCACGTCACCTGCGCGTCGCTCGCCCAGCCCAGCATCCATCGATGCCAGGCGAGATAGGCGTGCCCGGGACCGTTCGTCGAGGCCATCAGGTCCCACGACCCGGTCCATCGCGTCGTCGGTTCGCCGTCGTTCGAGGTGTCGTACAGGTCGGGCAGGCCGAGGACGTGACCCATCTCGTGCGTCGGCACCCAGTGCCCGCCGCGGCTGAGGTCGAGCTGTCGCATCAGCGACCCGTGCGTGAGCGTGCGCCCGTCGGCTACCACCTGGTAGTCGCTGCCCGCGTGGGAACGGAACGCGTCGCGCGGGTTCGCGGTCATCCAGACGACCCAGACGACATCGACGTTCGAGAAGTCCACGACGTCGTCCGCCGCGGCAACGGCGATCGCGAGGTCTCGTCCGCTCTCCTCCCATTCCGCGGACGTCCCGGCCAGGCGCGTCCAGACGGGGTGGGACTGACGCTGAAGGGTCAGCGCGCCACGCGACGCCTCGTCGAGCGCCTTCACCGAGACATCGAACGTCTCCTCGATTCCCGGGATCTCACGATCGTCCCCCGGCGCGTCGTCGAAGTCGACGTACAGCGTCTGGATCACGGGCGACCCCGACGTGGGGAGCGCGTTCGATGGGAGAGGGAACCCCTCGCGCACCGGGCTGTCTCCCGCCGGCGCCCGACAGGCCTCGATCTCCGACGTCGGCGAGAGGTCCACCGTCGATGCGGCTGCGGCGGTGCCGGCCGGAACGAGAGCCGTCGCCGCCACGGCGAGCGTTACAAGAACGGAAAAAAATCGAGAAGGGCGACGGGTCGCTCCCAGGGTCTTCACAGCCGAAGCTTATCGAGGCAGAAGAATGCATTCCTCGGATCGCGAAATACGCGGATGCCCACGAGCCGCTGCCTCAGTTCCGCTCCCAGTCCCCCACCCACCAGTCGCTGATCGTGGCCAGTGTTTCTCCGACGGCGAGGTGCGCACGGGTCACGCGCCACGCGTCGAATGCGGCGCGGTCGACGAACGTCCCATCCTCGACGATCACCCGCCCTTTGCGCGTATCGAGCGACAGCGCGATATCCCACGAAAGGATGCCGGGACCCTCCCCCACCGCACGCAATTCCGCGATTGCCGCCGAAACGTCCGGGTCCGCGACATCGTCGCGGACCCGGAACAGAACAACGTGGCGGAACATCTATTGGCGCAGCGCGCCGACGTGGTCGCGGTACCAGGCGACCGTGCGCTCCATGCCCTCTTCGAGCGAGATCTTCGCGGTCCAGCCCGCCTCGGCGAGCTTCGAGACGTCGAGGAGCTTCTGGGGTGTGCCGTCGGGCTTGGAGGTGTCCCACTCGGTCTCACCCTCGAACCCGGTGACGCGCGCGATCGTCTCGGCGATCTCGCGGATCGTCACGTCCGAGCCCGTGCCGACGTTGACCTGGTCGGGCCCGTCGTAGTGCTCGAGCAGGTGCAGGCAGGCGTCGGCCATGTCGTCGGCGTGCAGGAACTCACGCCGCGGCGTGCCCGTTCCCCAGTTGGTGACACTCGGCGCCCCCGCCTGCGCGGCCTCGTCGTAGCGACGGATCAGCGCGGGCAGCACGTGCGAGCCCTGCGGTGAGAAGTTGTCGTTCGGACCGTAGAGGTTGGTCGGCATCGCGCTGATCCACGGCAGTCCGTACTGACGACGAACCGCCTGGGTCTGCAGGATGCCGGCGATCTTGGCGATCGCGTACGCGTCGTTCGTCGGCTCGAGGTGGCCCGTGAGGAGCGAGTCCTCACGGATGGGCTGCTCGGCGAACTTCGGGTAGATGCACGACGATCCGAGGAACAGCACGCGCTCCACGTCGTTGGCGAGGGCTGCATCCAGAACATTGACCTGGATACGCATGTTGTCGCTGAGGAAATCGACCGGATACGTCGAATTCGCCAGGATGCCACCGACCTTCGCCGCAGCCAGCACGAGGTACTTCGGCTTGATCTCTCCGACGTAGGCGAAGACGGCGTCGCGGTCCTTCAGGTCGAGTTCGCGGGAGGACTTTCCGACAACATTCTCAAACCCCGCGGATGCCAGCCTGCGCGAGATCGCCGAGCCGACGAGGCCGCGGTGGCCGGCGACGTAGAACGTCGCGTCGCGATCCAGCTCGTGCGGGGTGAAGCTCACGCCATCGACAGCGGTAGTCACGCACGCGCTCCGAGGAGCTCGGCGTTGCTCCACGAGGGCAGGTTCACGGTGTCGATCCACTCGGCGCCCTTTTCCAGCGCGGTGATGTCGGCATCGACCATGAGCTTGGCCAGCTCGTCGCCGCGGACCGTCGGCACCCAGCCGAGCTTGTCGGCGGCTTTGGTCGGGTCACCGATGAGCGCGTCGACCTCGGTGGGCCGGAGGTAACGCTCGTCGAACTTGACGAACTCCTTCCAGTCGAGACCGACGTGCCCGAAGGACGTCTCCAGGAATTCGCGAATGGTGTACCCGACGCCGGTGGCGAGGACGAAGTCCTCCGGGGTGTCGGCCTGGAGCATGCGCCACATTCCCTCGACGTATTCGGCTGCGTACCCCCAGTCGCGAATGGAGTCGAGGTTGCCGAGGTAGAGGTCCTTCTGCACACCGGCCTTGATGCGTGCAACGGCCCGCGTGATCTTGCGAGTGACGAAGGTCTCTCCGCGGCGGGGGGATTCGTGGTTGAACAGGATGCCGTTCACCGCGAACATGTCGTACGCCTCGCGGTAGTTCTTGGTGATCCAGTAGCTGTACAGCTTTGCTGCCGCGTAGGGCGACCGCGGGTAGAACGGGGTCTCCTCGTTCTGTGGCGGCGGGGTCGCGCCGTACAGTTCCGACGTCGATGCCTGGTAGTACTTCGTGTCGATGCCCGACAGGCGCACCGCCTCGAGAAGACGAATCGTTCCGGTGCCGGTGGTGTCCGCTGTGTGCTCGGGCTCGTCGAACGAGACGCGCACGTGCGACTGCGCGGCAAGGTTGTAGACCTCGTCGGGATTGATCTCCGACATCAGCGTCACGAGTCGTGCCCCGTCGGAAAGGTCGCCGTAATGCAGGAAGAGCTTGGCGTTCGGGTCGTGCGGGTCGACGTAGAGGTGGTCGATGCGGCTGGTGTTGAAGGTCGAGGCGCGCCGGACAATGCCGTGCACCTCATATCCCTTCGCGAGGAGGAGTTCAGCGAGGTAGGAGCCGTCTTGACCGGTGATGCCGGTGATCAGGGCACGTTTTGTCACGTTTTTCTGCCGTTCGGGAAGCGAGAAAGAGAGAGTCACACAGGAGTCTTCACGGCAGCCTCGGCGGTCAGATCCGCGAGCAGACTATCGAATCGCTCGATAGCAAATGTTTCATTAAGCACGGTCTCTTTGTAACGTTTGCCGTTCTCGCCGAGCCGGAGGCATTCCTCGGGGTCCGCGGCGAGCGTGATCGCGCCGTCGAGAAGCGCCTCGGGGTCACCCGCTGGCACGATCATTCCGGCGTCCGCGTTGTGCACTTCCTGGGCCGTGATCCCCAGGGCATCGGTAGCAGCCAGGACCGGCCGGCCCGAGGTGAAGTACGACGTGAGTTTGCTCGGCACACACATTTCAGCAACGCCTGGCAGCTCGTTCACCAAAAGCACGTCCGCGGATTGCAGGACTGCCGCGAACGCGTCATCGTCGAGGGGCGGGAGGATCTCCGTCGTGGTCGGTTCAGCGGCGATCTGCTCGATCAACTGCTCCCGCTGAGAGCCGTTTCCGACGAGAACGAAACGCACCCGCGCTCCCCGCCGATGGGCCAAGCGACCGGCTTCGACCACGTGGTGCAGCCCCTGCTTGGTCCCCATGTTGCCGGTGTGCACGACAACCGTCTCGTCGCTGCTCCACCCATGGGCAGCGCGCACAGCAGCGGAGTCCACAGACGGAAGCGGCGGCAGGTGCGACCAGTTTCGGATAACGGCGATGCGCTCCAGCGCCACGCCGAAGTCACCGTGAATACGATCCGCGAAACGATCGTGGATGACGACCACCATCGATGCCGACCGCAGCAACCACCGCTCAAGCGCACGGATGACCCGCGCGGCCGCGCCGCCGCCCTGCCCGATTTCTGCCATACCGATGCCGTAGAGATCCTGCACCCACACAACGAACGGTGTTTGCCTGTGGGACAGCAATGAACGCAGGCGAACGAGCACCGATGAAATGAGGGCCGGAGACACCACGACAATGGCCGATGGGCGTCCCCACCGGGTAAAACTCTGGCGAACACCAAAAGTCGCTTCCGATATCGCCCGCGGCACGGAGGAAGGGCTCTCGGGGACAAAATGCCGAACCCGCAGAACGTCGACACCCGAGATCCGTTCGTTGCGTGACCACTGCCCGTAACCTGGCGTGATCTTCCACTGCGGATAATGAGGGTGCGCGACCACGGCGCGGACCTCGTGCCCGTACCGCGTGAGCCCCTCGGACATGGATCCGGTGTACGGAGAAATTCCCGTAGTCTCCGGGGGATAGTTCAGCCCGAAGATGAGCGTTCGCGGACGGTTCACGGGTCTGAGAATACCTCCGCGACCGTTACGACACAGTTACAAGAGAGGGACCACCGTGAGCGACATTCCGGTGATCGATCTTTCGAAAGCGCCCGGTGAGCGTGCGGCCTGGGATCGCCCGGCTTGGCAGGTGTATCTGTGGGCGATTTGCGAGCTGATATTCATAACAAATCCTTGGCAAATCAGCTCGAGCCTCCGGGTCCGCGTGCTGCGAGCCTTCGGGGCGGAGATCGGCCGCGGCGTGGTCTTTCGCCCGCGCACCCGCGTGAAGTTTCCCTGGAAGCTCCATATCGGCGACCGCTCATGGATTGGCGAGGGGGTCTGGTTCCACAATCAGGACCACGTCTACGTCGGCCACGATGTCGTGCTCTCTCAGGAGGCCTTTCTCACCACCGGAAGCCACGCGCACCGCCGCGACATGGCTCTCATCACCCGTCCCATCCGCATCGACGACGGAGCATGGGTGACGTCTCGCTGCGTCGTGCTCGGAGGGAGCCACATCGGCCGGAGCGCGTTGTTGCGGCCCTTGAGCCTTGTCGATGGCTGCGTCGTCCCCGCCGGCGAGGTCTGGGGCGGAAACCCCCTGAGCTTCGTGGCATCGCGCTTCCCGACGTCTGCGGTGCCACGGTGAAGATCGCGCATGTCGTGACCTACGCGTCCGCCAACGGCGCTTTCGGCGGACCCACCCGGGTTGCGTTCGCGCAGGCCGAGGCGCTCGCGCGACGGGGCCACGAGGTCACCGTCTACGCCGGAACACCACGCGACGAGTGCGTAGACATGCCACAAGACGGTTACCGCCTGCGCACCTTCCCCGTGCGTCGCCTCGCGCCTTTCGGAGGGTTCGCGACGCTGTGGCCCACCGGATTGCAACGTGCCCTGCGCAGCGACCTCAGGCGCATGGACGTCGTCCACATCCATCTCGCACGCGACCTGACCACCCTTCCCACCGCGCTCCACGCAGACATCACGCGGCTCCCGTATGTCGTTCAGCCACACGGCATGGTGGATACGTCAAACCGTCCCCTCGCGAAAGCTCTTGATGCCATCGCGACGCGCCGGGCGTTGCGCAATGCCCGCGCGTGGTTGGTTTTGACCGACGCTGAACGCTCAGAGCTCGCCACTCTGGCATCGGCACGACGCGTCGTGTCGATCCCGAATGGAGTCGACCCCCAGCCCTTGCCCCCAGCCGAGGGCCGTCCAGACGAAGTGCTCTTCCTCGCCAGGCTGCACGAGCGTAAGCGTCCACTCGCCTTCATCGAGATGGCGCGAATACTCTCCGAGCGGCTACCGACGACGACGTTTCGCCTCTTCGGCCCGGACGAGGGCGAGGGTAGCGCAGTGACGAGGGCGATCTCGGAGGCAGGGATGGGCGACCGTCTCGTGTGGGCGGGCGCACTCGCCCCGAGTGAGACAAGGAAAGCTCTCGCCGCGGCACGCGTGTACGTCTTACCGGCCGTGAACGAGGTCTTCCCGATGTCCATCCTCGAGGCCTTCTCAGCCGGAACTCCGGTCGTGACGACGTCCTCCCTCGGCATCGCAGCGGCATGCGAGCGGCACGGTGCCGCAATCGTCACCGACGGATCCCCCGCGGCCCTCGCCGACGCGGTCCAATCGATCTACTCGTCTCCCTCGCGTGGCCACGAACTCCGAGAAGGCGCACGCCGCTACATCGCCGATGAGCTCGATATCGCTGGCGTGGCGGCAACCCTCGAACACGAGTACGAACTCGCTTGCGCGGATGTGCGCCATGCGTGAGCTCGCGATCGTCCAGCCATACGTCCCGCAGTACCGGGTACCGTTCTTCGAGGGACTCTCTCACGCGCTGCAGGTTGATGGCGTCACTCTGCGAGTAATCGCAGGCACGCCGACGGGGGCGCAACGAGCTCGTGCCGACGCCGCCCAAGCCGATTGGCTAAAGACGGTCACACCGCGAGGACTCGACATCGGCTCAAGGCACCTGTCGTTGACGTACTCACGCTCGCTATGGCGCAACGCGCATGCCGTCATTGTGCCTCACCAGGGAACGTCGCTGGATGCCGTCTCAGCGCTCGCGTATCGCGAAAGCCGGCGGGTGGGCGTATGGGGGCATATCGCGCCCTATACGTCGCCCCTGAACGTCATGGACGGGGCCATTGAACGGTGGCAGTTGCGCCGCGCCCACCATGTCTTCGCCTACATGCCGGGCGGAGCGGAGTTCGCACGACGGATCGGAGTCGAGAGCAGCCGCATCACGACGACCATGAACAGCATCGATTCCGCGGACCTCGAACGTGAGCTCACGCAGCAGAGCGCCGCCTCCGCGCGCGCATCACTGCGTGCTCGCGGCGTTCCCGACGGACGATACCTCGCCTACGTTGGTGGACTCGACGAAAGCAAACGCATCACATTCCTCGCTCGCGCACTCGACGTCCTCCACGATCGCAACAGCAACGTGCATCTCGTGGTGCTGGGAAGCGGCGAGCAATCTGGCATTTTAGGCGCGGCAGCAGCCCGTGGGCAGGTCACCCTGCTCGGATATGGCGGCACCGCAGACAAAGCCTCCGTCCTCCTCGGCGCGGAGGCGGTCGTGAACCCGGGCCGCATCGGCCTCATCGCCGTCGATTGTCTAGCGTCGCGCACTCCTCTCATTACGACCGAGTGGCCGTGGCATGCCCCCGAGGTCGAGTACCTCACGAGAGGTGTGCACATGCACGTCGCCGCCAATGATGTGGACTCATTCGCCGATGCCATGGATCGAGGCGCGTCCGGGGCTCTCGCGCCTGCCGACGAGGCATGGCCCGCCCCGCCCACGGTCCAGGCCATGGTTCAGAACTTTCGATCCGGCGTGCGGCGACTTTTGCCTTAGCGCTCCCGTCTCACACCCACCTCGAATCCATCGAGGACGCTAAACGCAAACATAAGACGTTTACCGATACGATGCGAAGGCCTCAATGGAGCAGGCAGGAGGCTGACTCTCTTGGGCGTCAGATCGCGTCGGGTCCAACCCGGCGAAGCCCTGCCGTCGCTCTCTCCCCCTTTGAGGGCGAATTGGAGTCATCGTGTCGCCGCGCGCGAAAAAGCAGAGGGTCCTCTGGATCACGAACAACGCCGCCCCCTACCGGGTGCCGGTGTGGACGGCCCTGGCCGAACAGACGGATCTGCGGATCCGGTTCTTGCAGCCCGACGAGGAAGTTCGGTCCGAATCACGCCGCTCAGAGGAATGGACCGCCGCGCAAGCTCGCTCCAACGGCCTCGACATCGCAAGCTTACGCACCCGCAGGTTCGGGAGAGGGGAGCGTCTCTACTACGCCCTGACCGAATCAGCAGACAAACTGGCACGGTCGTGCGATGCAATCCTCCTGGGCGCTTGGGAATCACCGGCCTGCTGGCAGCTGTCGTTGTCCGCGAAGTCGCGCGGCGTCCGTCGGGTCGGCTTCTACGAATCGACACGGATGTCCCAGCGTCATCAATCCGGACCCGTCGCTCGCGCTCGGAGCCGCTTCTTCCGCAGCGTGGATGCCGTCGTCGTGCCAGGTACTGCTGCGGCGGACGCCCTGCTCGACCTTGGCGTGAGCCGCGAGAGGACCGTCGAGGGGTTCAACGCGGTGGACGTCGAGCGTTTCGCGGCCGTCGCAAGCCTTGCTCCCGTCTCCGAGGGCCACCGATTCGCCTACGTCGGACAGCTCATCTCACGGAAGAACGTCGCGGGGCTCATCCACGCCTTCGCTCGATGCGGAAGGCCCGCGGACACGCTGACCATCGCGGGTGACGGCGACCAGCTCTCCGAGCTACGTTCTCTTGCCGAGGAAGTCGACCGAGGCGGTTCCATTCACTTCGCAGGAAAGGTGGCCTACAACGACCTCCCGGCCTTGCTCTCGACGCAGCACACCCTGGTGCTCCCTTCCCATGAAGAGGTGTGGGGGCTTGTCGTGAACGAAGCCCTGGCCGCTGGACGACACGTCGTTGTCAGCGACCGAGCGGGCGTCGCCCCCAGCGTGCGAAGTATGCAGGGCGTGTTCGTCTCGTCGCCTTCGGTCGAGGATCTCGTCGTAGCGATGGCGTCGTGTCGAGAAGCCTGGCTTTCCCCGATGACTGCGCACGAGATTCTGCAGTTCACACCGCGGCGATTCTCAAAAGCGTTCTTGGAGGCGCTCGTCAGCTGAAAGGCGGAGAGAGCGGTACAAAGGCACTAGCAGGGGCCACTGCTACCGCAGTTCAAACCCGACGCATCGCGTCGCGCTACACAGCACCGCCGTAGCCTAAGTGAGCTTGTTCAGTGCGTCGCGGATACCGACTCGGAACTCGCGCCACGAACGCTGCGCCGCCATCCGACTGTTCGCCTGTGGATCAACCTGCCCATCCTCGAAGGCAGAAATATGCGATTCGATCGCGGCCATCAATTCTGCAATGCTGCCGGGCTGGATTACCTGGCCCGCCGGGCTGGGGAGTGCTAGGTCTGGCAGACCCGTGTTCGTTGTCGCGATCAGCGAACAGCCACCAGCCAACGCTTCACCTAGAACGAGTCCGAAACCTTCGACAAGGCTGGGTAGGACGAGCGCAGAAGCCGAGTCATACAGGTCCCGCAGCTCGGCGTGAGACACAGGTCCGCTGACGGTCACAGATGGCAACCCATGAAGGCTTTGAGCAATGAGAGGATCCATCCTTGACGCGACCACTCGCATCTTCCATCCGGGCGGCTGAAGCCTTCTCCAAGCCTCCGCAAGCAGGTGAAGACCCTTCCGCTGAACCCCCTGCCCGACGAAGAGGAAGACACGGTCACGCTGCTGGCTGACCGCCGTGGTGGGCGAAGGGCAACCGTAGGGAACGACACGGATCCGCTCCGCGGGGATGCCCGACATGATGAGGCCGCGAGCGGTGAAGGTCGAGGCACAGATCGCACCGGTGGCGAACTCGACCTCTACCCCTTCCTTGAACTTCCGCTTGTCGTCGACCTCTTCAAGCTCCCGCTGCCAATTCTCCCGATCACCCAGTTCGTCGAGACCCATGGCCTCCGAAATAACGTGCACGTTGGGGTGATACTGAAACAGGATTCGAGTTTCAGTGGCCGCCTGGCGGAACGCACACCATGCATAGTTCGAATAGATCAACAACCCATTTTCTGGCCGTTGAGCGGACTCACGCGCGAGAACTTTCGCGAGTCGATCGTTAACAACGTTGGACGGAAATGCACTTCGCAAACCAAGGCGCTTCATAGCCTCGTATCTCAGCTGTGGGATGAGCGCCCCCGGGACAGGCCGAACATCGGAGACGGGTATCCGAGGTGAATTGCGATGCGATAGCCACCCCAAACGAGGAGTCGATCGCCCATGATAATAGTCCGTTACCAGCGTCGAGAGGAGCCCCTCTTCCGCGAGCGCACCGGGAACTTCGTACCCGTCTCTATCTCTATTAAATCCAACTATGAACTTCACTGGCGCCTTCTTTCAGAAGGAAATCACTCATACCAAAAACTACGCTCAACCCTTAGTCAAAGGCGATCTCGCGCCGCGGCTCCGCCGAAACCACGAGGCCATCATTCGACAGAATCATGACGCAAGGATTTCCCGCTCGGCGTTGAGCGAGAGAGATCAGCATCCACCGCAAATTCCGAAGCAGATGATCTGGATCCATGGAAGCCTGCAGATATACCCATAGTCACAAGCATCACGGCATAACCAAACCCCCGGTCCTCAAGCGGCGTTCCGAAGAGCAGATTAACTGTGCACACCAGAAGGAAGCCCCACCAGGCAGTCGTCGCCGGATTCGGTCCATACAATCGCGTGCCTCGCAGAAAAGCGGCTGACAGTGTTGCGATAAATGCGACTACAACGGCCGCCCCCACCCACCCGAGCCTGAGGACCGTGAGGAGAGGAGAATCCACCGTGAACGGAATGGTGTATCCGAGCCCATATCCAAGTAACGGACTCTGATCGAGCATCAGCAGCGCGGTCTCGGTCTGCTGCTGCCTAAAGGTCAGAGACTGGTCGCCGGCACCTGAAAGGGCAGACACCGCGGCTTGAAGACGTTGCGCGAGGAAGGCCGGATCGGCGACCGCGAAAGACGCGACCACCGGAAACAGCGTCGCGCCGATCGCTCCAGCAACAAAGAGCACGACAATCATGCTGCCGATGGGGACCCGCGCCTTCCGGGCAGATCCGAGCACCGCCAGAATAGCGACGAAAATGATCAGATTGGTACGGGTCCCCGTGACCAGCATCGCGATCGGGATACAGATGATGGGCAGGATCCAAAGCATTCGCGCATACAGCGCCCTCGCGTGAAAGAACATCACGAGCGCAAGGCCAAACGCGAGGGCTGGAAGCACCAGGCTGGAGAGAACAAATCGCCCGAACGGTAAGGCCGTTACGCCACGCCTGTCGAGCCAGTCCGCGGCAAACCCCGCCGCCGCAATCACTCCGATCAAACCGATCATCCCGTACACGACTGCCGGCCGAAGATCTCTCCCCGAATCCAATCCGACAACGGGTCCGAGCAGAATTAGCAGGTAGAAGATGGATTGCCGACCGAACGTTCCAAAGTCGCTTCCAGCGGGCGACGCGAAGTAGCTCAGAACGAGGACCGCGACGACGGCGAGCCCCCACCAGAGAACCGGCCGGAAAACGCTGAGGTATGCGGGCGGGTCCACAATCAATCGATAACCTGAGATTGCCGCGCAGAGGAGGACAATCCCTGCGTAAATGACCTTGTTCGGCCCGAGGTCGGATGACGACCCGAGGACTACCATTCCCCCCAATGATACGGCCAGCACTCGTGCAGACGAGTGCTCCAGCAGAAGCCAGGCGAGGAGCGGAGCGATCACGAGCCCTGCTCCGACGACGGCGTCACGAGAGATGACAAACCCGCAGAGAACCAGCCAGACCGCTGCGGACGCAACGACAATCGCAGTCGTAAGATCGACAGACCGCTGTCGCGACGGCATCGGGGGCACAGCCTGATCCTAACTGGGAGTTTTGACGGCGACCGGACGGGAAGAAGCTTCGGTTTCATGCATGTCGTCGCCTACTTCCCCAGGTTCGCAAAAGGGATCTCAGGGCCCACGCATCCTCTTGGCACGTCACGGGTGCGAATGCTCACTGCTGCACAAAATCAGCTTCGACAAGATATGAGCTCGCGGCACGCTCGATACCGAACTCGGAAATCACGCGACTCGCGGCGAGCACCGCCTCACGACGCCAGGACGCAAGATCCACCAGGACTTCGCGTACGGCCCGCGTCGCATCCGACGCGTCTCCGCTCGCAAAAACGGAGACAGGCAGCCACTCCGGAAGTGTCTGCGCTACCTCGTCGCTGCAGACAATGGGGAGCGCTGTCGCGGCAGCCTCGAGAAGTGCCACGCTGTGCGCCTCCCTCCTCGCAGGGTGAAAGAACACTGAGGCCCTTTGCAAGACCCTTTCGACGTTGTCGATGGGCCCGCGAAGGCGGGCGCGGGATCCGGCGTCCAGGTGCCACCGTTCGTCCGCGTCTGGGAGCGATCCCTGAGACAGCGGCCCAAACCACTCAAAGAAAACATCATCGTTCTCTGCGCAGAGGGTTCTCGTTGTCAACGACCACAACACGGGGTCCTTCTGGGCGACGACTCTGCCGATCGTGACTACGGGCCCGCGGGGATCGAACTCAGCGGCCGGCGTGAATCGGGAGGAGACCCCGTTAGGGATCACGACCACACGCTGCTTCGGAAAAAGCGCAACGTACTCTTCCCGTTGGGCCGAGCTGACGGCGACGACGGAGCGCGTCCGACGCTGGAGAAGGTGCTCAGCAAACTTCAACTTCGGATCGTCGAAGTCGCGTGCAGCGCTGTGGAGGACGCAAATCACCGGTATGCCCCCCGCAACGAGCCTCGAGTACGCGTTGGGAAGAGCCGAGTGGGAAATGATGACATCAGGCTGAATCTCGCGTACCGCCGCGCGAAGGCCGGATACACGAGCGAATGCCCCGCCGGGTTTGTCTCGGTCGAGGTATGCGATGTGGCATGCTATGCCCCGGCCTTCCCACACCTCCGCGAGCGAGGCGGCAGCGGATTCCGCCCCTCCGATTCGAGGGCTGAGGAGCACCTGCAGTATTTGCATCTTGTTCACTCCAATCGCACGAGACGGACCAGGATGACGCTGAACCCGACCAGCAGAACTACCTGAGATAACGCAAAGGCGAGCGCCCCACCGATCGCCCCCAGGGCAGTGCTCAGGCCAAAAGTTGCCACGAGGCGAAAGGCGATGCCCAAAGCGGTCACCACTCCGACGGCCTTGTCACCACCCCTCATCTGGCTGAACACGGCGAGTGGCTGATTGAGCAGTGCCGGAATTGTTCCGATCGCCATCACTTGAAAAACACCCACGGCATCCTGGTACTGCGATCCGAGCAAGAACGGGACGAGTGGCTGCGCCAAGAAAAAGGCGACCACGCAGCTCGCCAACGCCGCGCCGAGCATCCACGTCGCCCTTCTTATGGAGGACCACGCTTCGGCAAATGACGCGGCACGGGCGACGAACGGTGCCGATGCCGAGGTGAACCCGCCCACGGCGATGCCGAGCGGCTGAGTCCACCTGTTTACGGCCGCGTACGCGCCCGCGGCCACGGGTCCGGCAGCGGCGGAGACGAGTGGTACGTCGAGCGACTGCAAACTCGTTGCGATCGAATAGACCCCGAAATGCATCGACCCCTTCCATGGATTCACGACTCGAACAGTTCGGAATCGGTAACGGAATTCTCGAGGCGTCAGAATCACGTACATCGCTGCCTCGACGATCGCATTGACGCTCAGCGAGACCCACAGCGCCGTGGTACTCGGCATGCCGGAGAACGTAAGGGTGAGGAGCCCCAGGAATCCGGCCACCCGGCTGACAACGACAGCGATCGCGACACGGTCACTCCGCGCAGCCGCTCTGAGCGGAACCTGGGTGAGCTGCGCGAGCGTGGTCAGGAAGAAGATGAAGCCGATACAGACGTACTCAGGGGGCAGATTTAGAACGGTGACGACCACAGAAGCGAGCACCGCAATCACCGCCGCGAGGACCATCTTCCAGAGGCTCCGCCGGGAGATCTCTTCCATGCTGAGCTCGCCGGAAGCTATGGATCGCACCCAAAGCGAGTTGGCACCGAAGTCAACGATTCCGATGAGCGCCATGCCCACGGCGATAGCGGAGGCTACCGCGCCAAACTGTGTCGGATCGCTACCTCTTGCGGCCAGGATGTATGAGAACGCAACCAGGGCCTGCGATGATCCTGTAGCGAGTACTAGGAACATCGCCTGCGACGAAGCGCCGGGCAATCTACTCACTCGCGGTCATCCTTTTTGGGTGCGCGATAGCGCAAAGCAAGAAGGGCAATAACGACCGATCTCACGCTTCACTCAACCCGACAGTCTTCTCGCTCCATGAGACTCTCCTTCTGCGTCCAGAGAGCAGGCGATCAGCGAACATCTGCTGGCTGTCCAGATTCGGCCCGCCCTCTGGGGGCGCAGAGTGCAGCACCGACGTCAAGGACGACGCGATGCCATCCGGCGTGAGCTCCGACCAGACAACTTTTCCGCCGGAGAACTCCGCATCACGTTTCAGTGACTGCGCCCCAGCCGCGACAACCACGGTGTGTGCCATTACGGCCTTCGCCAGAATGCCACTGGGTCCCTCATTCGAATGGGCGACGACCACGCAATCCAAGCCTCGGATGATTGAATCGAAGTCATGCTCGCCGAGGGTCCCAGCCAACCGCACGATGGGCGCACCGTGTTCAGCTGCTGGGGCCAGCCATTGTTCGATGATCGATTCCTCGACCTCAGCTTGACCTGCGATGACGAGGCCGATGTTCACCGTCAAAGAGGAGACGGCCTCAGCCACCACATCGAGGTTCTTGCGAGGACCTATCCCGCCGATCACACCGATCCAGAATGCGGGCGCCGCAGAAAAGCCACGGTTCCACGAATCACGCGCCCGGGCGCCATCCGAAGGGCTGGCGGACATCGTTCCGGGGTCGGGAACCTCGTACCGACCAAGGCTGGTCCTCATCGCGCCTGTCAGAGTGAAGACCGCGTGTCCGCGCAGCACGCGGACAGCCTGCCGCAGTACGCGCTTTGCGGCATTCTGGGCTGCACGCATCAGCAAACCGGCAGACTGGCTTTCTGGACGCATGACAAGAACGGTCGCCTTGCCTGGGAGGGGCCTCGAGGTGAGCAAGGGCCGAAGCCAGGCGTCGCCCTCAGGGAAGACGATGGGCAGATCCCACTCCTCGTTCTGCAGCACCCGCCAGAGCTCGTTCGAGCGGTGGCCATCGAAAGTAATCACCCGCGCGCTGCGATCGAGTCCTCCGAGGTGGGTAGCAAACTCCGCGGAGTCCGGCGCGGCATGGTCCAAAACCAGGAGAGGACGACGGCCCCGAGTTATCGCGGCATCAGCGAGCAACCGAACGTACATGAGGCGATGGCCCTGATAACCCTGCGAAACGATGACCTGGGTCTGAGTTCGCGACAACGACCGAGCCTTCCTGGTTTCATTCGGGCTGCATGAGATTCACCCTGCCCGAGGCGTGACGCCTCACATCTGAGCACACTCGTCAGTTCGTGCCCCGCTCGGCTGAACAGTAACAGCAGAACGTTTCCGAGAATTTGCGTCGATCACTCTCCCGCGCGCTCCCGTGACGCATTCCGCCCCTGCTTTGTGCCTTCACTTGAGCGCCGTGCCAACGATCACAAGGGCGAGGAAGGACGCGTTGTAGACGATATGAATCAAGACAGCGCCCCAGATGCGCCCCGTGAGCAACACGGTAAGTGAGCAAACCGCCCCGACCGTGAACAACAGCACCCCGTCGATGAGCGACATGGTGCCGAAAGCAGCGTGGAGAAGCACGAAGGCGCCAGCCGAGACGAGAAGCCCTGTAACCCCTGCTGCAAGGGCTCCCACCGCTGGCCGGAGGAGTTGGTAGAGCGCGACGAGCACTACTGCCCGCAGGAGGAACTCCTCGAGGACCGGGCCGAGGAGTCCCGCAGGAAGAGCCGTCGTCAGCCACCAGTCGCCGGGCAGATCGCCGTCGAGAGCGCCCGCCGTGGGGAATGACACAGATGCGCTGCCGCTCCACCAGCCTTGTAACCCCCGGAGCCCAAGTCCGATGCCCAGACCCCAGAGAAGATCAACGGGGTCAAAACGCAGCAGACCGGCGGGTCTCGCGCGCAAGATGGCGAACAGGATCGCGACGGTGAATCCCGACCAGAGCGTTGCAGTAGAAGCCAGTGAAGCCCACGGCGCTCCGATCCTGCCCACGACCGCGGATCCGATGAGCCCCGTTCCAACGCTCGCGGCAACAACGGCCAGGAGCGAGGCGTCCCACCGCGCGACGGCCCGCCCTCCCTGACGCCAATCGATTCGCCTGCGCCGACGTGGGCTGTGCGTGGTGCCAACGGGCGTTATTCGCTCCTTCCCGGGAGAAGGTGGGTCTTCCGCGAACGAAGAGGAGAAACGGGGCGTTGGCACGGGGCAAACTTATCTCCGGAGCAGCGACAGTGCCGATGCCTTCCGAGGACATGGACCGGAATCACCGGTGAGTCTGTCGGAAACATTCAATGTGGCACACTGAGGGAGATCGTGCGACCTTGGCCCCGCAGATCGTCAGCGCGCATTCGAGAGGGACCATGGAGCTCAGCGAAATCATTCGGACTTTTCGAAAGAACTGGCTAGTCATCGTTGTTCTCACCTTTATTGGGTTGGGTGCATCGACCGGCTACACGCTCACTCGGACGCCGGTGTACGAGTCGACAAGCACAGTCTTCGTGTCCACCCAGGCGGGGAGCACCGCCGCCGAGCTGCAGCAGGGGTCGAGTTTCACGCAAGCGCGTATCAACACCTATGTCGGCCTGGTCACGACGCCGGCGGTTCTCGAGCCGGTGATCAGCGAGCTTGGGCTTGCGGTCGATGCGGAGTCGCTCGCAAGTCGAGTCAGAGCCGCAGCCGCGCTCAACTCAACGCTCTTGACAATCACTGTCTCCGATCCGGACCCCACGCGGGCGGCATCCATCGCCAACGCCGTGGCAGCGAGCTTGGCGACGACCGTGCCCGAGCTGGAACCCGCGGCGACGGACGGCTCCAGCCCAGTTCGTCTTACCAAGGTGCGCGACGCGCAGCCTTCCGTCACGCCTTCGAGTCCTAACATCCCCTTCAATCTCGCGCTCGGTCTGATCGGCGGACTGGCGCTCGGAATCGGCGCGGCCGTGCTGCGAACCCGCCTGGACAATCGGGTCCGCACGCCGCGGGACGCGGAGCAGATCACGAAGGCGCCCAGCATCGGCGCGATCGCATTCGACGCCAAAGCAAAAGACAGGCCTTTGATCGTCCACGCCGATCCACTTAGCCCTCGCGCGGAATCGTTCCGGGTGCTCCGCACGAACCTGCAATTCCTCGACATGGGCGGCCGAGCGAGTTTCGTCATCACAAGCTCGATACCTGGCGAGGGGAAGTCGACCACAACGATCAATCTCGCCATCGCTCTCGCTGACGCGGGCAAGCGCGTCGCGCTGGTCGACACCGACCTTCGTAAGCCTAAAGTCGCCGAGTATCTCAGCATCGAAGGGGGCGCCGGCCTCACCGACGTCCTGATCGGCCGCGCCCAGATCAACGAGGTCATGCTCCCCTGGGGTGGCCGAAGTCTCTACGTGCTACCTGCCGGGAAGATCCCCCCGAACCCCAGCGAATTGCTCGGATCGCGGCAGATGAGCGGGCTCCTGGAGATGCTCGAGCGTGAGTTCGATGTCGTTCTCTGCGACGCGCCGCCTCTTCTTCCCGTCACCGATGCCGCCATCCTGGCTCGCGCGACGAGCGGGGCGATGATGGTCGTCTCAGCGGGGCGGACCACGCGGCACCAGCTCACCCTCGCGACCACCGCTCTGACCACCGTCGGCGCGAAAGTCGCGGGCTTCGTGATGTCGATGGTCCCGACGCGCGGACCCGACTCGTACTACACCTCGTACGGATACGGATACGGATACGAAAACACCGAGCCCGTCAAGAACGGCAGAAGCCAGCGAAAGGCTCGTCAGCCAGCCGGGCAGGCGAAGGCTTTCGCGAACTCGACTGATTCGGCGGCTCTCGATGAGCTCGGGCTCAATCTGCGTCGGGCGTCGCGGGACGCCAGCCGGGAAAGCTGAGGGAGACCCCCTGTTCCCCGTGAGTGATCTTCGCTGCCCTCGCGCCCGCTCCGCCGATGTGGGCTGTCGCCGCACGGATCGTGAGCCCCGAACGGACGACTCCGGTGGCGTCTGAGACGCTGCCACCCCGCGCTCGCGCAGCGGGACGCGCTTTCGCGTGGGTATTGATGACGGCCCTCGCGCTCGCGATCATCTGTGCTGTGTGGGTGGGCGTGCGCGGAGCGGTGGCGTATCAACATCTCTCCCGCATCCAGGACGGCGCGGCCGAGAGCGTTGCCGCTGTCGCATCCGATCCCCCATCTGCGGCTCCGGCCCTGGCACGGCTCGCTTCCGACGCCCAGACCGCGCACGATCTGACCTCTGACCCCGTCTGGAAGCTCGCTGAGCACGCTCCGTGGATCGGACCGCAGCTCGCTGCCTTCGGCACAGTTGCGGCAGCATCAGACGAGTTGCTGAGACAGAGTTTGCTTCCGTTGGCGACGGCCGCCCAAAGCGTCTCAGTCGATGCCCTCATGCCCACCGGGGGGCGGATCGACACGAGTCCGTTAGAGCAGATCGCCGAGCCCGCGCACGAGGCCGCCGTTCGCGCGCGCGCCGCCGCCGACTCGGTGGACCGCATTGGTCACACGCCCCTCGTCGGTGTCGTCGGTTCGGCCGTCGGTCAGGCCGACGAGCTCTTCGGCCAGGTGGCCGGTGCCGTCGACGGCCTATCTCGCGCCTCTGTCCTACTGCCGACGATGCTCGGTCAGGATGGCCCGCGCGAATATCTTCTGCTGGTGCAGAACAACGCCGAGTGGAGATCGCTGGGCGGCATCACGGGAACCACCATCCTGCTGCGCGCCGACCATGGCGCGATCAGCCTCGTCGACACGAAGTCTGCCACCGGACTAACGCAGCAATCTCTCTCGGCTCCCGTCGATCTGCCCTCCGACGTGACGGCGATCTACGACACGAAACCGGCCCGCTACGTTCACAACCTGACGCAGATTCCCGACTTCACGGTCGACGGCCCACTCGCACGCGAGACGTACAAGCGCAAGACCGGAATCGAAGTCGACGGCGTTCTGGCGGTCGACCCTGTCGTGTTGTCGTATCTGCTGGGAGCCATCGGTCCGGTGACACTCCCCACGGGCGACACTCTGACCGCCGACGATGCCGTCCCGTTCCTCCTCAACGGGGTGTACCTCCGCTACGAAGACCCGGCTACGCAAGACGTCGTCTTCGCGGGCGCAGCTGGCGCCGTCTTTCAGGGTCTGATCGACGGCCGGGGCTCAGCCGGGTCTCTGATTTCCGCCCTTGCACGCGCCGGCGACGAACACCGCTTCTTCCTGTGGAGCGCCGACGCGACCGAGCAGCAGATTCTCGACGACACGACGATCGCCGGGCACCTCCCCGTAACCGATGATCAGACCGCACGCTTCGGTGTTTTCTTGAATGACGCGACCGGGTCGAAGATGAGCTATTACGTGAGCCCAACCGTCTCTCTGGCGTGGGTGGGCTGCCCGTCCTCAGCCACGGACAAGAGGTTGACGCTGACCGCCACGCTGACGAGCGACGCGCCGACGGACGCGGCTACCGCCCTGCCCTGGTACATCACCGGTGGGGGAATGTATGGCACACCGCCGGGCATCGCCAAGGTCGTTGGCAACATCTACCTTCCCGAGGGGTACGAACTCGACGCGGCGCAGAACAGCGCAGGCACCGGCTTCGCCGAGGCCGTTTACCAGGGGCGCCGCGTGATGACTTTCGGCACGGACCTGGCCCCCGGCCAATCGACCACGGTGACCGTGTCGGTCACGGCTCCGTCGACGGTGACCTCGGCGGAGGCCTATATCACTCCCACTGCAGACGCCGCGCTCACACCCACGGTTGTCGCAACCTGCGGAGCCCTCGGCTGACTCCAGGAATGTCGCTCAGGCGCTGGGCAGACATCCGGGAGATCTTTCCTCGATTGAGGTATCCGTTCAAGCGGTCATTTACTCGCGCCTGAACGATCGATCCGGGAAACTATCGATCGTTGGCGACGCGTGCCCCCGTGTCGCGTTTTGTTCACAAGAAAGAAACCATTACGGTTTGCAATCCAGCGGATCCGTAGGGGATACTCAAGAAAGCATTCAGCCGCACGACACCGCTACATTCTCGTCCTCACGCGCCACCGGGACGGTTGGCGGCAGCGCGCGGACCCACCTCGTACTGCCTTAACCGGTCTCGAAAGCAGGCTCTCATGAAGCGTCGTCTCACTACGGCGGTTGCCTCGGCATCCGTTGCCGCTGCGCTGCTCCTCGCCGCGCCCGTCGCCGCTCAGGCGTACGTCCCCACCGGACCCAACACCGTGACGATCACCGTGACCTCCAACGGTCCGGTCCCCGTCACCGGCTTCCAGCCTGGCACTGAAGTGACCTTCACCCTGGTCGGACGCGGCGTCACCGGCGCGAACATCGCCACGGCTAACCTCCCCGTCACCTCCGCATCGGTCACCAAGACTGCTGACTCCTCCGGCGCAGCGACCGCTGTCGTGACCCTCCCCGCCAACCCGAGCGGTTCGTACACCCTCGCAGCGTCCGGCGCCCGCGCCGACAGCAACGGCGGCGGCGGCTCGAACAACGGTGGCGGCAACAACAACGGCGGCACCAACGCTCTCCCCGAGACCGGTGTCAACGGCGAGTCGCTGATGGGCATCTACATCGGTGGCGGCGCGCTCGTGCTCGCCGGTGCGACCGTCGCGGTCGCCGCGAAGGTTCGTCGCAACCGCGCCGAGAACAAGGCGTAAGCACACAGCTTCGAGAGAGCCCCCGTCGACTCAGGTCGACGGGGGCTCTCTCGTTCGTCACTGCACCACGAAATCCCCGACCCGCGTCACGCCGTCCGACAGGTACACCGGCACGACCACAACCTTGACCGCGCGCTCGTCCTGCCAGCGCAGAGCCTCTTCGGGCGACGCGAAATTCAGGCTCGAGCCCGTGGCATCCGCCAGCTCGTCGGCATCCACGTAACCCTGGCGCCCGTTGGTCGCCACAACCGCGACGAGGTCGGGCTCCTCCCCCGCACCCGAGGATCCGTAGGTCTGGCCGCGGTCGTTGACCGCGAGGGGCACCGGCTCGGCATCGAGGTAGGTCGCGGTCAGGCGCCACCTCTCGCCAGGACCCGCCGACACCACCACGTCGGAACCGACCGAGTCGAGGGGCACGTCTATCCACGACACCACGCCCGCGGGATTCGCCGAGAGATCCTCGGCCGTGCACGTGGCGGAACCACCGGGGAAGCGGAACGTGCCCGGAGTGAGGCACCGCAGTTCGACCCGAAGCCCGTTCGCCGTGTCGGGGCGAGGGGGAAGCGCCAGCGTTCCCTCGCCGGTGCCCTCGGCCGTCACCGGCGCGCCCTGCTCGCTCACGGCCGTGCCGCCGGGCAGTGTCCACAGCTCAGCCGTCGCCGCCGTTCCCCCCGCCGCGAGCACGACAGCGCCCACTCCGGCGACGAGGAAGAGCCGCGCTCGGCTGCGCCGTTGCGGAAGCGTCTGTGCGACGAGCTGGCGCTGCAAGCCCGCACGGAAGACGGGATCGATGCGCGGTGCGTTCATGCGGAATCCTCCTCGAGTGCGACATCCCCTGGGACGAGCCCACGGAGCTTCGCTCGCGCGCGCGACAAACGCGCCCGCGCCGCCACGGCGCTCAGACCGAGAACCGCCGCCGCTTCATCCGCCCGGTACCCCTCGAGGTGCACGAGCGTGACCAGCTGACGATCAACAGCGCCCAGCGGCGCGAGCAACGCGAGGGCGGTCTCGTCGGCGAAGGCATCGTCTTCGGCGGAGGTCGCGTCATCCGCGCGAGGCAGGGTGTCGAGCAGACGCCGATAGCGGGCCGCGGCGCGCTGCAGATTGCGCAGAGCGTTCGTCGTCGTCGCGAGCAGCCAGGGCAGCGGCGACCCGTCCACGACACGCACCGCGTCACGACGGCGCCAGAGCTCGAAGAAGGCCACGGCCGTTGCATCCTCGGCATCCCGTCGATCGGATGCCAACCGCGCCGCGTGGCGGAAGACACGATCGACGTGCCGCTCGTAGAGCGCACTCAGGGCCCGGTCGTCGCCGTCGGCGGTGACGCGGCGCCACAGCTCGGCTTCGTCCATACCCGGGAATGTCCGGCCGGCTTCGTCGTGTGACATTCCGGTCGTACGAAATCGGCGTCAGCGCGCGGCGGACTTCTTCTTCTTGCCGCCCTTGGCGGACTTGTCGTCGTCGTCGGCATCCGCCTCGGCCGGCTCGGACGCCGCCTTCTCTTTCGCCTTCCGTTTCGCCTGTGAGGCGAGGCGGGCGAGGTCGACCATGCGCAGCGCGTCCATGCGGGCTCGACGCATGGTGGCGTAGTCGGGATCGGCGTCGGCGGTCATGCCCTCGACATCGAGGCGCTGGCTGAGGTTGGCCTCGACGTCGCCCCAGGCGGCCATGCGCGCGTCGGCGACGAGCGCGTCGACCCGCGCCGCATCATCGGCGAAGGCCCGCAGCTCTTTGGCGACACCCCGCGACTGGTTGGCGCGACGGCGCAGATTGCGGGTGTCCCTGTCGCGGTAGTCGTGCGTCCCCGACGAGTCGGAGAACCGCCCCCACGCGCGCTTCCGCTGGTTCGTCACGCGCTCGGCCGCCTGGTCCTGCTCGTCGGCGAGGGCGCGGAGCGTGGCGCGGGCGAAGTCCGCGAAGACCTCGCTGTCGAAGTGGCCGCCCCGGGCGATCGTCTCGACCAGGATGCGGTTGCGCACCGTGAGCCGCGCCGCCGCCGTCGCGATCGACAGCCCCTCGGCAATGGCATCCTTTGTGCGGCCCACGAAACCCTCCCGCTCCAGGTTATCGGTCGGGGCGTTCCGACGAGCCGGTCGGGCTACGCGAGCTTGGTGACGATCGCGTCGATGCGACGTGCACGCGTCTCCGCCGCCTTGGCCCCCTCGACGTTCGTCACGTGCGCCTTGCGGGCGCTCGGCGCGAGGGCGTCGAAAGCGGCCCGCACGCCCGCCTCAGCGAGAGCCGCGGCGAGGTCGTCGGGCATCTCGACCGTGCGCGGCGCGGTGTCGAGGGTCAGGTCGACGGTGATGGCATCCCCTCCCGAAAGACCCGTCGCAGCGCGCTTGTCCGACGAGAAAGGAACGAGGGTCTTGCCCGCCATGGCGCCCAGCGTGCTCGAGAACACGTAACCGTTGACGTCGACGACCACGGCCGCGCGCTTTCCGCCACCCAACCCCTCGACGACCTCCGCCGGCACCTCGATGCCGGTGTTGTTGCCCATCTGCAGCAGCGTCGTTTCGAATCTCATGAGCCGATGGTGGCAGACCGCCCGCTACGTGAACAGCCTGTGAAATGCAATCCCCCGAGGAGGCATCCGGTCGCTCCGTATGGTGACCTATGTAGCGGAGGGCCTCGGAGAGTACTCGGGGGCCTTCTGTCGTTTCCGGGCACAGGCATTTCCGCGAAAGTCCCTACCGGAGAATGTGCGGCGATGCAAAGCCCAATCCGAACCACCCATTGTCTCCGAAGATGTGACGAAGGCGGCCACGAGGTCGCTGCTAACTCACTGGGAGGTTCACCATGAGCTCTTCACCCAACCGCCTCGTCGCCACCATCTTCGGCGCCGTCTACCTGCTCGTCGGTCTGCTCGGCTTCGCCGTGACCGGTGGCGTCGGATTCATCTCGAACGAGGGCGGTCTGCTCCTCGGCATCTTCGAGGTCAACCCGCTCCACAACATCGCTCACCTCCTGATCGGTGGCGCGCTGCTGGTCGCCGGCCTCGCCAACGCCCGCGCGGCCAAGGGCGTCAACACCACCGTCGGTGCCGTCTACCTGCTGCTCGGCATCGTCGGCTTCTTCCTGATGGGCCCCGCCAACATCCTGGCCCTGAACGTGCCCGACCACTTCCTGCACCTCGCCAGCGCCGTCGTGCTGCTGGGTGTCGGCCTCGGCACCGAGCGCAACGTCCCCCGCACCGCGGCGGTCTGAGTATGACTGCTGCGACCTTCGTCCGGTCGTGGCCCTCCGTGTTCGCCTGGGGGGCCGGCCTGATCACCGCCGCCCTCGGTGCGGGCGCTCTCACCCGCGCCGATTCCGGGGCCGTCGCAAGCGGCCTCGGAATCGGCCTGGTGGCCCTCGGACTCGCCGCCCTCGCGTGGGGTGGCGTGGTCCTCTGGGCGGGACGCCTCGTCGTTCCCGCCCTCGTGCTCGGCGGGAGTCTCGTCACGATCTTCGGTGTCACCGCCCTGCTGTTCGTCGTCCCGGCGCACACCAGTGTGCTCGCGGTGGCCGCGGCATCCCTTCTCCTCGTGATCGTGGGGGCGAGCGTCGCCGTGCACCTGCGCCACCAGCGCCGTGCCGCGAACGCGACGCGCACCGCGCAGCCGATGAGCGTGGTCGGACTCCTCGTCGCCGCCGCCGTCATCGCGGTCGTCGTGACCCCCGCCCTCGGCGCGACGCAGAACGCCGTGCTGCTGCGGGACGACGGCACCGTGCCGGTCATCTCGCACGAGGGGCACTGACTGTCTCGATGCCGCGACACCTCGGCGCCCGTGGGGTGCGGCGGTGGCACGCTGGAGAGGTGAGCGACTCCCCCTCCCCCGCGCCCGGTTGGATCCCGTCGCTGCGGGGAAAGCTCCTCGTCGCCCTCGCCGGCGATCCGACCGGCATGGCCCCCTACGTGCGGGCGATCGCCGAGGGAGACGACGCCGGGTACTTCGCCGAGGACGGTCCCGCGTGGACGGTGCACGCCGGCACGGGGACCCTGGTCGCCGGCATCCGGGCCCTCCTCCTCCAGACGCTGCACCCGGGCGCTCTCGCGGGCGTGCACGACTGGTCGCGCTACCGCGAGGATCCGCTCGGGCGCCTCACCGGAACCGTCCGCTGGGTCGTCACGCTCACCTACGGTTCACGGACACAGGCGGATGCCGAGACCGCACGCGTCGGTCGGTTCCACCAGCGCGTGAAAGGCGACTACCGGGCGGGCGACGAGAGCGAGCGCTCCTACTCCGCGGAGGCACCGGACCTCGTGCGCTGGGTGCACCTCGCCTTCACCGATGCGTTCCTGTCAGGACACGAGGTGTCGCGTCGGCCCATCCCCGGCGGTCCCGACGCCTACGTCGCCGACTGGGCCACCGCCGGTCGTCTGATGCGCGTCGTCGACCCGCCCCTCACCCGCGCGGCTCTGCACGCCGAACTCGACGGATTCCTCGAGCGCGGCGAACTGCGCCACGACGAGCGCGTCGACGAGGTCGTGCGGTTCCTGAAGAAGCCGCCGTTCCGCGGGCTCATGGGGGTGTCGTACCGCGTGCTGTTCGCCGCGGCGGTCGCGACGATCCCGCCCCGGTTCCGGCGGATGCTCGGCCTGCGCCGGTCGCCCCTTCCCGTGCTGACCGTGACGCGGCTGGTCCTGCGCGTGACCGAGCGGGCACTGGGGTCGGGTCCGCGCGCGCAGGACATGGCGCGGGAGAGGTTGCGGCGGCTGGGGATGTGAGGCGGCCTGGCGCGTCTGAGAGCGGGCGGCGGGCGGGGCGGCTTGGGCCGGGTGCGCGCGGCAGGGCGGCGGGGGCCGGGTGCGCGCGGCCGGGGCGCATGCGGCGGGCGGGGCGGTGGGGCCGGGCGCGCGCGGCGGGGCGGCGGGGGCCGGGTGCGCGCGTCCGGGGCGGCGTGCCGGACTCCGGAGTTTCCGCGGCTTCGACGCCGTTCTGGCTGCGCGCTCTGGCCGTGGCATCCATTTCTCCGGAGTTCGGCACGCGACGCCGGCCGCGCCCGGCCCGCCCGGGCCTCCGCCGGCGCCCGCACCGCACCGCTCTCGCCGCGGCCGCGCCCGGCCCGCGGAGCCGTCGTAGCCTGGAAGGACCGGAGGTGCCATGAGCGACGACCCACGTCAGACGGCCGAGCGCTACCGGCTCGACCGCGAGCTGCGGGAGAGCGGTCTCGAGCCCGAGCCCACCTCGACCGGACCGCAGCGCGGGTCGACCGCGGCCGAGCGCGCCGCGTACGTCGAGACGTCGATCCAGCAGGCCATCCGCCGCGGAGAGTTCGACAACCTGCCCGGTGCCGGCAAGCCCCTCCCCGACCTCGGTGGGGCGCACGACCCCGACTGGTGGATCCGCCGCAAGATCGAAGCCGAACAGCTCACCGGTCTCGGCCCCCCGGCGCTCACGCTCCGCGTCGAATACGCCGAACGCGCGGAGCGGATGGATGCCATCGCCCGCGAGCCCGACGTCCGCGAGGCGCTGCACGACTTCAACCGGCGCGTCGTCGAGGCGCGGCGGCAGCTGCAGGGCGGCCCGCCGGTGGTGACGCCGACGGTCGACGTGGAGGCCGAGGTGGCGGCGTGGGCCGAGCGGCGTCGCGCGCGGGAAGAGGCGGCGGCCGTCGCACCGGTGGTGCGGCGACGGTGGTTCCGGCGGGGCTGATCCGGGGCGCTGTGCGCGGCCCGCGGCCGCGGGTCAGAGCGCGGAAAGGGCCTCCGCCCGCTCCACCAGCGCGCGGGCGCGGGCGCGCGTCGGGGCGTACGAGCCGTCGACCGGGCCGTCGGGAGTCGCCGACAGGAGCGCCCGGGCGCGCTCGACCTCGTCGGGCGCGGGCGTGAAGCCGGCGTGGGCGCCGGGGACGGCGGCATCCTGCAACGCCAGAGTGCCGGTGAAGCCCATCGCGACGGCGTGGAGGGCGGCATCCCGCGCCTGATCCACCGGGCCGCACGGACCGTCGATGGGACCGGCGATCCCCGCCGCGGCCGAGGCGACGACGAGCTGCGCGCGCGGCCACGACAGCGCGAGGCGATCGGCGGACATGCCGGTGTCGCGGCGGAAGTCGCCGGTGCCGAAGGCGAGGCGCCGCGTCGCGGGGTGCGCCGCGATCGCGGGGGCCGCGAGCAGGGCCGCGGCCGACTCGATCATCGCGACGATCGGGACGCCGTCGGGGAGGGATGCCGCGACGTGGGCGACATCGGCGGGGCCGGCGCACATGGCCAGCACGACTCCCGCGAGGCGATCATCGAGCTCGCGTCCCAGCGCGAGGTCGAGCTCGCCGTCGCGCGTGCCGGCGGCGCTGATGCGCAGCCAGACCGGAGCGTCGGCGGCGGCGCGGCGCGCGCGGTCGCGGCCCTCGGCCTTGCGCCCGGACGGGAGGCCGTCCTCGAGATCGAGCACGAGCACGTCGGCCGCGGTGTCGAGCTCTCCGGCGAGGGGCGAGCGGAGCATCCAGGTGCGCGCGAGGTCGACACGCGCGGGGGCGGGGGCGGCCGAAGCCGCCCCCGCCGGAGAGTGCGCCAGGGTCACGAGCGACCCCGAGCCGCGGCCTCCGCCTCGGCCTGAGCGCGGAACGCGTCGAGCGAGGACGTGTCGACCGTGGGGCCGGTGCCCGCGTCGATCGACGCCTGCTCCTTGGCATCCGCTGCCGGCGTCGCCGAGTGGTCGTGGCCGGTGAGCAGCGACTCGTCGAAGGGGATGTTACCGGCGAGGACTTCGCGGACGCGCTGGCCGTCGTACTGCTTGGTCCAGACGCCGATCAGCATGGTCGCCACCGCGTTGCCGGTGAAGTTGGTGACGGCGCGGGCCTCCGACATGAACCGGTCGATGCCGACGATCACGCCGACACCGTCGACCAGGTCGGGGCGGTAGGCCGAGAGGCCGCCGGCGAGGGTCGCCAGGCCCGCACCGGTGACACCGGCCGCGCCCTTCGAGGCGATGATCATGAAGATCATGAGGCCGATCTGCTCGCCGATCGACATGGGCGAGCCCATCGCGGTGGCGATGAACAGCGACGCCATCGTGAGGTAGATCGCCGTGCCGTCGAGGTTGAACGAGTAGCCGGTCGGAACCGTGATGCCGACGACGGGCTTCGAGACACCGAGGTGCTCCATCTTCGCGATCAGTCGGGGCAGAGCCGCCTCGGACGACGAGGTGCCGACGATGAGGAGGTACTCACGGCCCAGGTACTTCATGAGCGTGAAGATGTTGACCCGGGTCACGACGTACAGGAGCGTTCCGAGCACCACGGCGATGAAGAGGAAGCACGTGATGTAGAACGCGCCCATCAGGATGCCGAGGCTGATCACGGCCTGAAATCCGGTCTTTCCGACGACCGCGGCGATCGCGCCGAAGGCACCGATCGGGGCCAGCCACAGGATCATGCCGAGAATACGGAAGACGAGCGCCTGGAAGTTGCGGATTCCCTCGACCATGCGCGCTCCGCGCTCGCCCATTCCCTGCAGGGCGAAACCCACGAGAAGAGCGATGAACAGCACCTGGAGAATGCTGCCGCCCGTGAATGCGGAGAAGAACGTCGTCGGAATGATGCCGAGGATGAAGTCCTGGGTCGTGGTCGCCTCGGTCGTCGGGGCGTCGTAGTGGGCGCCCGCGATGCTGAGCCCCTCACCCGGGTGGATGATGTTGCCGACGACGAGGCCGATGATCAGCGCGAACGACGACATCACGAGGAAGTAGACCATCGCCAGGCCACCGATCTTGCCGACCGTGGAGGCCTTCGCGATCGAGCCGATGCCCACGACGATCGTGCAGAAGATCACCGGGGCGATCATCATCTTGATCAGGCTGACGAAGCCTTTTCCGATCGGCTCGAGGGCCGTCGCGAATGCCGGGGCCACGAGGCCGACGATCACGCCGGCGATGACCGCGACGATGACCGAGATGTAGAGCCAATGGTTGCGGTCGATCTTCTTCCGGGGCCGACCGTCACGCGTGGTGCGGAGTGAGAGTGCCATTGGGAGTTCCCCTTTTCTAACGCCGTCGTTGAGTCCGGCGGGGGCGCCGGTCGATGTGACGACTTTGATCGAGGCGAGAGGGAGGAACCATTTGTGGTCGTATTGTTCACGGCAGGCGCGACGAAGGGTGTGGCATGCGACTGAGCGTGGGTGGGCGGCTGGCGCTCGTCTCTCTCGGCGTCGTCGTGCTCGTCGCGGGCGTCCTCGCGGTGCTGCTGTCTTTCCAGCTCACCGACTCGGGACAGCGCCAGGCCGAGCAGGTCACCCGGTCGGTCGCCGAGACCCTCGCCCACGAACCCGATGTCGCCGCCCTCGTCGAGCGACGCGATTCCGACACCCTGCAGCCCATGGTCGAGGCGATCCTGGGCGACGCCGACCTGTCGTTCGTCACGATCATGACGCCGGACGGCATCCGTCTCACCCACCGGAATCGCTCGGAGATCGGGCAGGAGTACCAGGGTTCGCGCGAGGAGGCCCTCGCCGGGCAGACCTACACCGAGGTCTACGAGGGGACCCTCGGGCCCTCGGTGCGCACGATCGCACCGATCCGCGAGGGCGGCGACGAGGACGGCCCCATCGTCGGGCTCGTCTCGGTCGGGGTCACGCTCGGCGCGGTACAGCAGGACCTCGCCGCCCGCGTGCCGCTGATCGCCGTGGCATCCGCCGCCATCGTCGGTGTCGGCGTGCTCGGGGCGCTCTACGTGCGGCGCAGTGCGCGCCGCGTGACCGGGTCGTACACCCCCGCCGAGCTGTCGCGGCTCGTCGAGAGCTACGAGACGGTGCTGCACTCCCTGCGCGAGGGGCTCGTCGTCACCGACCGCGAGGGCCGGATCGTGCTCTACAACGACGAGGCCGCCGACCTGCTCGGGCTCCCGCCCGCGACGATGGGCCAGGTCTCGCTCGACCCGCACGATGTCGACATGGATGCCACCCTGGCCGAGGCCATCTCCACGGGGCGCCGCATGGTCGAGGAGACGGTGGTCAACGGCGACCGCGTGCTGCTCGTGAACCAGGAGGACGCGCGCGACCTCAACGGGCGCCGCGCCCCCGAACGCGGACACGTCATGACCCTGCGCGACCGGTCGGAGCTGCAGGCGCTGCTCGGCGAGCTCGAGGGCGTCCGCACGCTCAGCGACACCCTGCGCTCGCAGACCCACGAGCACGGCAATCGCCTGCACGCGCTGCTGGCGCTGCTCGAGCTCGGGCGGATCGATGACGCGCGGCGGTTGATCGTGGCATCCACGGGCGAACGCCAAGAACTCGCCGACCGTCTCGTCTCGGACGACGAGGACGCGGTGGTCGTCGCCCTGCTCCTCGGCAAGCTCGACGACGCGGCCGAGCGCGGGGTGCGACTCGACCTCGACGTGTCCGAACCGCGGCCGACACTGCCGCTCGCGCCCGCCGAAGCGGTGACCGTCGTCGGCAACCTCGTCGACAACGCCCTGGATGCCGCGGCGGCGGGCACCGAGCCCCGGTGGGTGCGCGCGGCGCTCACGGACAACGGCAGCGACGTGGTGCTCGAGGTGACCGACAGCGGGGGCGGGTTCGATCCGTCGCTCGCCGACCCCTTCGCCTTCGGGGCGTCGACGAAGGCCGCCCACGCTCCCGGCGGACGCGGGGTGGGGTTGGCGCTCGTGCGCGATATCGTGGCCGCCCGGGGTGGGACGCTCCAGGTCACCGCCGACCCGACGACGGTGCGGGTGTTCCTCCCGTCGGTCGAGGAGGCGTCGTGATCCGGGTCCTGGTCGTCGACGACGACGCGCTCGCCCTCGAGCTGCACGCCGCCTACGTGGAGCGGGTGCCCGGGTTCGAGGTCGCGGGGCACGCGTCGGGCGCGCGGGCCGCGCTCACGGCGCTGGCCGATCCCGAGCGTCGGATCGACCTCGTGCTGCTCGACATGACCATGCCCGACGGCAACGGCCTCGACGTCGCGCGGCGCGTGCGCGCGGCCGGATCCGGCGTCGACATCATCGCCGTGACGGCGGTCCGGGATGCCGCGACCGTCCGCGCCGCGGTGTCGATCGGGGTCGTGCAGTACCTGATCAAGCCTTTCGCGTTCGCCGCCTTCCGTGAGCGCCTCGAGGCGTACCGCGCCTACGTCGAGGGCCTGGATCGCGCGGCGGGGGACGCGACGCAATCCGAGGTCGACGCGCTGCTCGGGTCGCTGCGCACCGTCACCTCTCCCGGGCTGCCGAAGGGCTTGAGCGACGAGACGCTGCAGGCCGTCGCGGAGCGCGTGCGGACGGCATCCGGAGCCGTGTCGTCGACCGAGGTGGGCGAGAGCGAGGGGATGTCCCGGGTCACCGCCCGGCGCTACCTCGAGCACCTCGCCGACGTGGGTCGGGTACGCCGCGAGCCCCGCTACGGCGGCCAGGGTCGGCCCGAGATCACGTACGCGTGGGTGCGGGGCTGAGCGCGGCTTCTCGGGCATGCCGCGGTGTTTGGTGCGGCATCCGGGGGTTCCCTTGTGGTGCGGGGGGCGCGGCATCCGGGAGTCCCGTCGCGGCGCTGGAGGCGTGGCATCCGGGGTGGGTGGCGCGATGCTCCGCTCGCAGAATCGGGCGTTTCTCGCAGAATCAGCCGCGAAATCTGCGAGATCGAGGCGGATCTGCGAGGTTCGCACGCGCCACGAGGGCCGGACCGCGCCTAGAGGGCGAAGGCGGCGCGCACGGCGGCGTTCGTGACCTCGCCGGCGCGGACGTTCAGGCCCTTCGCGAGGGCGGGATCAGCGGATGCCGCGGCCTCCCAGCCGGCGTCGGCGATCCGCGTGATGTAGGGCAGCGTGGCGTTCGACAGCGCCCGCGTGGAGGTGTGCGGGACCGCGCCGGGCATGTTCGCGACGCAGTAGTACAGCGCCTCGTGGACGCGGAAGGTCGGGGCGTCGTGCGTCGTGGGACGGGAGCCCTCGAAGCATCCGCCCTGGTCGATCGCGATGTCGACGAGCACCGCGCCGGGCTTCATCGCGGCGACCATGTCGTCGGTGACGAGCTTGGGCGCCGCGGCACCCGGGATCAGCACCGAGCCGATCACGAGGTCGGCATCGGCCAGCTGCTCGGCGATCTCGAGGCGGGTCGACGCGCGCGTCTCGATCGCGCCGCCGAACCGCTCCTCGAGCTGGCGGAGCTTGGGCAGCGAGATGTCGACGACCGTCACGCGGGCGCCGAGGCCCAGGGCGTTGGCCGCCGCGTGCTCCCCCGCGACGCCGCCGCCGATGACGACGACCTTCGCGCGCGGCGTGCCGGGGACACCGCCGGGGAGGAGTCCGCGTCCACCCGAGGCGCGCAGCAGGTGGTGCGCGCCCTCGATGATCGACAGGCGCCCGGCGACCTCGCTCATGGGCGCGAGCAGCGGCAGGGCGCGGTCCGCGGTCTGCACGGTCTCGTACGCGACGGCGGTGGTGCCGGCGGCGATCAGGGCGTCGGTGAGCGGGCGGTCCGCGGCGAGGTGCAGGTAGGTGAACAGCGTCAGGTCGGGGCGGAGGAACCCGTACTCGGGAGCGATCGGTTCCTTGACCTTCACGAGGAGCTCGGCGCGCGCCCACGTCTCGTCGGCGGTGGCGACGACCTCGGCTCCGGCGGCGCGGTACTGCGCGTCGGAGAACCCGCTGCCCTCACCGGCGCCGGCCTGCACGAGCACCTCGTGGCCGCGGTGGACGAGCGCGTCGACGCCCGCGGGCGTCATCGCGACGCGGTTCTCGTTGTTCTTGATCTCGGTCGGCACGGAGACGCGCATGGGTTCCTCCTCGAGCGGATGAGCGATGCGGAGAGAATCGCAGAAACGAGCGTTTCGGTGGCGTTAGACCGCTGCTTCTTCGAGCGGATGCCGATCCGCGCGCGTATTCTCGAACGCGAACGCCCCGAACGCCACCGTCGACCGAAGGATCTGCGATGCCCGACGACGAGCTGCACCCGCACGACGCCCGTATCATCGCGCTGCTCTCCGCCGACGCGCGCATGACCAACGCCGCGATCGCCGAAGACCTGGGCGTCGCCGCGTCGACCGCACACGCCCGCCTGCGCTCGCTGGTCGATCGGGGGCTCATCACCGGCTTCCACGCGGCGGTCGATCAGAGCCGCTTGGGTCGGGGACTCCAGGCGATCGTCGGCGTGACCCTTCGCCCGGGTCAGCGCCAGGAGAGCATCCACGCGTTCGCGCACGAAGTGCGGCGGCATCCGGACGTCATCCAGTTGTTCTTCCTCGGCGGTGCCGACGACTTCCTCGTGCACATCGCGGTCGACGACTCCTCCGCCGTGCGCCGCTTCGTCGTGGACCACCTCTCCGCGCGCCACAGCGTGGCCTCCACCCGCACGAGCATCATCTTCGAGTACCACCGGAACGCGGTCGCGGCCGACTTCGACTGAAGGGCGCGAGCGCACCCGCACACGAGGAACCGCTCGTCAACCCGGCGCCCCCGAAACGCACCTCGCCCCGGCGGCGGCTCATGATGAGAGCCGGGGGAAAGATGCTGTTGTCGATCGGAGTCATCGCGATGGGTGTCGGGCTGGCAGCCGGCGTCATCCGCGTGGTCCTGCCGCGAATCGGCGACCCCACGCCGCTCGGGATGTTCCTGCGCCTCGCCTCGGTGGCGGGAGCGCTGGCCGTGGGCGCCGGGGCGATGTACGTCGTGCGGTTCAGCGGCGGCGAGATCGGCACGCTCGTGGCCGCGGACACCGCCATGATCCTCGCCGCCTCGCTCCTGTGCGTCGGGTTGTCGAAGCCGCGCGCGGGGCGCAGCGCACCACCGCGCGCGCTGGCCGGCGCCGTCGCCCTCGCCGCCGTGGTCGCCGTCTCGACGGCGCTGCTCCCCCTCAGCGTGTCGCTCATCGTGAAGGGTGCCGCCCTCCTCCTGGTCAGCGGCGCCACGGCCGCCCTCGCACTGCGCAACCGCTCCCTCCCCCAGGCGTCCATGCGGGTGATGGGCGCCACCATGATCATCTACAGCGTGTACGCCGCCCTCCGCATCGTCGTGTTGACGACGCCGGAGTCGCTCCTGATGCAGACGCTCTTCTCCTCCACCGGGGCGGGCATCGCGGCGGTGGGGACGATGCTGATGACCGGGGTCGCGGTCGGCCTGGTGGGCCGTCCCGTCGCCCGCCCCGACGACGACGAGGATCGTCGTCGCACCCTCGTCGTCATCGGCGACTGGAAGCTCGCCAACGCCGCCTTCGGGACCGACCGGGTTCTCGGCCTGCTGCTGGAGCTGCGCCTGGCGGCCCGCGATCTCGACCCCTCCGCCGTCGACGGCCCCCGCGGCGTCGAAGTGGCAACGCCCTCCGCCGTCGCCGCCCTGCGCGCGCGCATGCGGACGAGCTACGGCTGGCGCCCCGAGGAGACGGAGCTCCTCACGGACGGGTCGGCGCTACGGAGGAAACTCCGGGGGCCAGGCGCCCCTCCGTCCTGATCGGTCACTGCCGGGCGAATGACGCCACGAGGCTTCTCGCCGTCGCGGGTTCACGTCCGAGCAGATCCCCGAGCGTCGGCGACATTCCGGCGAAGAAGCCTCCGGCCGCCGCGTGGAAGATCCCGAGCGTGAAGCGAGCCGCACCTTCGGGCTGCCCGGCAGCGACGGCGCGGTGCACCCAGTCATCGACACCGATCACCTCGAAGCCGACCTCGCGCCCCGAGACCTCCCCCGTCCACCGCGCGAGGTCGGCGAACGTCGGCGCCTCGGTGGCCGTCAGCGTCACGGGCCCCTGCTGAACGTCCGCCCGCAGGAGGAGCAGCGCGGCCGCCTCGGCGGCGTCGTCGCGCGACGTCCACGACACCGGCCCCTCGGCGGGGACCGCCACGACGTCGGTCTGGCGCCACGGGCCGAGCATCCACTCGAGCGTGTGCGCGTAGAAACCGTTGCGCAACGCGGTCCACCGGAGGCCCGAGGCGGCGAGCAGATCTTCGGTCGCCGCATGGTCCCGCGCGGGAGCGAACGGCGAGTCCGCATGAGCGCCCTGGTGGCTCGTGTAGAAGACGTGGCCGACGCCGACCGACACGGCGGCGCGGATCGCCGCCGCGTGCAGCCCGACCGCGTCGGCACCCTGGTCGTTCGACGAGACGAGAAGCAACCGATCCGCGCCTTCGAAGGCCTCGGGGAGCTGCCCGGGATCCGCATAGTCCCCCCGACGGACAGCCACTCCGCGACGGGCGAAGGATTCCGCGCGGGAGGGATCGCGGACGACGACCGTGAGCTCGGACGGATCGACCTCCCGCAAGAGATGCTCGACCGTGCGGCCGTTCAGGGCGCCTGTTGCGCCGGTGATGGTGATCATGGTGAAGCCCCTTTTGTTATCAATGGAAACAAGAGGAAGCTAACAGCGATTACCGGCGATAACAAGTCTTTGTTATCGTCGTGACATGACCCTCCCTCCGCCCCGGGCCGACGTCCGCGAACGGATCGTCGACGCCGCGGCCGACCTCCTCCGGGACGCAGGTTCCCCCGCCGTCACGACGCGCGCCGTCGCCGACCGAGCAGGAATCCAGCCGCCGACCATCTACCGGTTGTTCGGAGACAAAGAGGGATTGCTCGACGCCGTCGCCGAGCAGGCGATGGCCCGCTTCAGCGCCGAGAAGGTCGCCTCGCTCTCATCCGCGAACGCACCGCGAGACCCCGTCGAGGAACTGCGTCAGGGCTGGAGCGAGACGCTGAGGTTCGGTCTCGACAATCCCGATCTCTACGTCATCCTGAGCGATCCCCGACGCGGTCGCGACTCCCCCGCGCTGGCCGCCGGCATCCGTGCGCTCGAAGAGCGCGTGCGGCGCGTCGCCGCCGCCGGCCGCCTCCGCGTGACCGAAGCACGCGCTGTCGCCCTCATCCACGCGGCGGGCACCGGGGCCATCCTGTCGCTCATCCCTCAGCCCCCCGGGGAGCGCGACCTCGCTCTCGCCGAGACCCTCTTCGAGGCCGTGCTGGATCGGATCCTCGACCACGCGGCATCCGCCTCTCCTTCCCCGGACGAAGCCGGTCACCGCACGGCCGCCGTCGCCCTGCGCGCCGTCGCGTCGGACCTCGACGCGCTCTCCCCCTCGGAACGGGCGCTGCTCGCCGATTGGCTCGACCGCGTCATCGCGACGGACTGAGGCGCGGAGCGACGTCGGCGCGCGGGTGTCAGCCCCGCACCGCGGCCGCGATCGCCGCGATGTCGGCGGGTGTCGAGCGGCAGCAGCCGCCGACCAGGCGTGCCCCGGCCGCGACCCAGTCGGGGGCGGCGTCGGCCAGCGGGGCGGTGGCGCCGCGCCACGTGCGGGTCGCGGCATCCCATTGCTCCCCCGTGTTCGGGTAGGCGAGAAGAGGGATGCCGGGGGCTTCGGCGAGCGCGGGGAGCACGGTCTCGGGGGCACAGCAGTTGACCCCGACCGCGAGGACGCCGGCCGCGGATGCCGCGGCGCGCAGTGCCCGCGCGAGGGACCCCGCGGACGCGAAGCCGGTGCTGTCGGCGGACAGGCTGAAGAAGGCGGGGAGCCCCAGACCGTCGAGTTCGAGGGCCACCGCTTCGACCTCGAGCTCGGAGGGGATGGTCTCGATCGCGAGCAGGTCGGCGCCGGCGTCGGCGAGGGTGCGGAGGCGTCGGCGGTGCCGGTGCCGCAGCTCTTCGAGGGTCAGGCCGTACGCGCCGGTGTACTCGCTGCCGTCGGCGCGCAGAGCCCCGATCGGCCCCACGGATGCCGCGACCGCGACGTTGCCGGACTCTCGGGCGAGCGTCACCGACCGGCGCAGGAGCGTGTCGACGTCGGCATCCGGAATTCCCACGCCGTCACCGACCTGGTAGCTCGAGGTGATGACGACCTCGGCTCCCGCGTCGACGAACGCGGTGTGCGCGGCCCGGACCTCATCGGGGTCGTCGCGCAGGATCCGCGCGGACCACAGGGACGAGGACACGTCGTTGCCGCGGGCCTCGAGGAAGGTCCCGAGGCCTCCATCGAGCACCATTGGCCGCTCGGCCAGGGTCGACGCCAGGTCGATCACGCCTCGTGCGTCTCCCCGGCGGCGAGGACCCGGAGGGCGTCCGCGAGGAGGGCCTGATCGGCGCGGCTGACACCGCGCAGGGCCTCGGCCTCGAGGCGGACGAGCTCGGTCATGGCGGCATCCACGCGCTCGATGCCCTCGGGCGTGATGGCCACGAGGATCGCCCGGCCGTCGGACGGGTTGGGGCGGCGGTGCACGAGACCGCGCTCGGCGAGCTTGTCGAGGCGGTTGGTCATCGCCGCGCTGCCGATCATGGTCGCGGCGATCAGCCGGGTGGCGCTCAGCTCGGTGCCGGCGCGGCGGAGAACCGCGAGGACGTCGAACTCCCACAGGGCGATGTCGGCGCTCGCGAAAGCCCGCGCGCGGAGCTTCGAGAGGTGGAACGCCGCGCGCCGCAGTCGCGACATGACGTCGAGCGGCGTGAGGTCGATGTCGGGGAGCAGTCGCGACCACGCGTCGATGAGGAGATCGACCTCGTCATCTTTATTGCTTGCGGTAGTCACATGAAGACGGTACCGGAGCCGCGGGGCGATGTCGGCGTTTCCGCGGGGTGGGGCGGGTCCGAGGGGGCTCGCGAGAAGGTCGGGGCTTGCGGGTCGGGGGCCGGTCGCCGGGCCGGGCCCGAGGCGGGGCGGGCCGAACTCCTGACGAATCGCGTGAGTCGGCCGCGAAACGCCGCCAGGCGCGGCAGTTGCGGCCGCGACTCAGGAGTTTCGCCCGCCCGGAGCCGACGCCGACGGGCCGAGCCGCTCGGCGAGGGCACGGCCGGCGGCACGCAGCCACCGCGCGGGGTCGGCGAGCGCGGCGGCGCCGGACCCCGCGAGGTCGGTGAGCGAGATCGTGGTGGCGAACGCCGAGGTGTCGGCATCCGGGGCGATCCGTCCGGCGACGAGCGCGACCGGCCGCCCATCGGCGAGCGCGGCGATGCGGTCGGGCACCTTGCCCGCTCCCGAGCTCGCGTCGAACGCCCCCTCGCCCGTGATGATGACGTCGGCCCGTGCGATCGCGTCGGTCAGGCCGACGAGGTCGGCCACCCTCTCGGCACCCGGGACGAGCTCGGCGCCCCATGCCCGCAACGCCGCCCCGGTACCGCCGGCGGCTCCCGCCCCGGGCGCGCGGGGGTCGGTGTCGAGCAGCACGGCGGCGCGGGCGAGAGCCGCATCGGCGGGGGCGATGTCGTCCGGCCCGAGCCCCTTCTGCGGGCCGAACACCGCGGCCGCTCCCGCGGGCCCGGTGAGCGGACTCCGGACGTCGGTCAGCACCACCGCCCCGCCGGGCGGGGGCGGGCGGAGGCCGGAACGATCGAGGCGGACGGCGGTGCCGAGCCCCCGCAATCCGGGTGCGGCGTCGGTGCCGGCGGCATCCGTGATCCGCGCGCCGAGAGCGGCGAGGGCACCGAAACCGGCGTCGGTCGAGGCGCTCGAACCGATGCCGAGGACGAGTCGCGAGACGCCGTGGTCGAGGGCCGCGGCGATCGCGTGGCCGAAGCCGCGGGTATCGGCGTCGAGCGGGCGGAGGCGACCCCCGAGCATCTCGATGCCCGACGTGGAAGCCAGATCGACCACCCCGGTGCCGTTCGGCGCGGCGACTGTCGGGGGAAGGAGGACCCAGGATGCCGCGACCTCGCGCCCGTGCGGACCCGTCACGCGCACGGGCATCCGGCGCGCGCCGGGGACGGCGGCGAGGAAGGCGTCGGCCGTGCCCTCTCCCCCGTCCGCCATGGGGCGTGCGATCGCGACGTCGGCGGGGCGCGCGTCGAGCCACCCCGCGGAGAGCGCCGCGGCGGCATCGGCGGCGGTGATCGAGCCTTTGAAGCCGTCGGGCGCGAGCAGCACGGTGGTCACGCGCCGACCTTAGCCGGTCGGCCTCCCTCAGCCCGGCGGCATCCGGGGGTGGCGATCCGCATGCCCCGCGCCCCGCGCCGCACACACGAGTCGTCGAGTGTCCAAGACACGCCGTAACGGCGCGGGGAGTTACGGCGTGTCTTGGACAGTCATCCTGCTCGCGCCCTGGCGCGGGGGCGGGGGTGGGGGGGGAGGGGGAGGGTCAGCGACGCCCGGCGGGAATCGGGGCGTCGCGGCGGGCGACGGCCTCGAGACGCGCGTGGCGCGCGTGGCGGGCGTGCTGCAGGACGCTGACCGTGACGATGATCGCGAGCAGCGCGTAGAGCACCACGGTCAGCGGTGACGAGACGAAGATCGTCGGGTCGCCCTCCGACACGGCGAGCGCGCGGCGCATCTGCGTCTCGGCCATGGGCCCGAGGATCGCGGCGATCAGGACCGGCGCGAGCGGGATCGAGAAGCGCCGCATCACGAAACCGATGATGCCGATCGCGAGCGCGAGCCACAGGTCGACCACGCGCGAGGCGATGGCGTACACGCCCAGCATCGCGACGACCGTGATGCCCGCGTACAGGTAGTGGCGCGGGATGAGCAGGAGCTTGGCCCACACCGCCGCGAACGGCAGGTTGATGATCAGCAGGATGATCAGGCCCAGGAAGAGGCTGGCGAGCAGCGGCCAGACGAGGTCGCCGGAGCGCTCGAAGAGCAGCGGGCCCGGTTGCATCCCGTACTGCTGGAAGGCGGCGATCATCATCGCGGCCGTGGCCGAGGTGGGAAGGCCCAGTCCCAGCAGCGCGCCCATCGCCGAGCCCGCGGTCGCATTGCCCGCGGCTTCGGGGGCGGCGACGCCCTGAATCGCTCCGCGGGTGCCGAAGTCGGTGTCGCCGCGGCGGCGGGCGAGACGCTTCTCGGTGCCGTAGGCGAGGAACGTCGGCACCTCGGAGCCGCCGACCGGGATCGCGCCGAACGGCACGCCGAACGCCGTGCCGCGCAGGAACGCGGGGAGAGCCTGGCGCCACTCGCGCTTCGACAGCAGCGGCGAGCCGCTGGGGGCGACGAGCTTCCCGGGTCCGCCCGCGCGGCGGATGTGGCCGGCGACGTGCAGCACTTCGCCGATCGCGAGCAGGCCCACGGTGACGACGATGATCGAGATGCCGTCGAAGAACACGGGGCTTCCCCCGGTGAAGCGTTCGGCTCCCGTCATCCCGTCGATTCCGACGAGGGCGAGGGCGAAGCCGAGACCGAGGGCGACGAGGCCGCGGACGATCGAGTCGGCGACGACGGCCGAGATCGCCACGAACGCGAACACGGCGAGCGCGAAGTACTCCGCGGGCCCGAAGACCTTGGCGAGCTCGACGATGTACGGCGCGAAGAACACCACGAGCACGCACGCGATCGTGCCGCCGATGAAGGCGCCGATGGCGGAGGTGCCGAGCGCCTTGGCCGCTCTGCCGTCCTTCGCCATGCGATGGCCCTCGAAGGTCGTCGCGATCGCCGAGGAGTTGCCCGGGGTGTTGAGCAGGATGCCGGCGGTCGAGTCCCCGAAGAGCCCGCCGAAGTAGATGCTCGCGAACATGATGAACGCGCCCGTGGGGTCGAGGCTGAAGGTGACGGGCAGCAGCAGCGCCACCGCCATCGCGGAGCCGAGGCCCGGGAGCACCCCCACGGCGGTGCCGAGGATGGCCCCGATGACGAGGAAGAGGAGGTTCTGCGGGGTGAAGGCGACCGCGAATCCGTCGGCGAGGTTGATCAGCTGATCCACAGCGAGAGTCCTTCCAGGATGCCGGCGGGAAGCGACAGGCCCAGACCCGCGCCGAACGCGAGCTGGACGAGAGAGGACACGATCACCGAGACGCCGATGTCGAGCAGGGGTCGGCGACTGCCGAAGGCCCACGAGATGACCCAGAAGAGCGCGGCGGCCGAGAGGATCCAGCCGAGCACGGGCAGCACGACGATGAACCCGGCGAGCGCGGCGACGGTGATCCCGAGCGTGCGGCCGTCGACGGCGGCCGGCTTCGAGGTGGAGGCCACGTCCTCGGGCGAGACGACGCGGATCTCGCCGGTCTCGTCGATCGCGCCGAGGTCCTCGAGCATCTCGTTCGAGATCTCGACGGGATCGTCGGCGACGTGCGCGCGGCGGGACGTGCGGAGCACCTCGACGAGGAGGCCGACCCCGGCGAGCCAGAGGAAGCCGCTGACGAGCATCGGGAAGAACTGCGGTCCGGGGAAGGCGACGTCGGCGGGCACCTGCATGGTGGCGGTGCCGTACGTCAGGAACCCGGCGAGCACGAAGACACCGGCGACGACCACCAGCTCGCTGCGGCCGGTGTACCAGCGGGGCGTGCGCTGCACGCGCAGCGATCCCGTGGTGAGGGTGGACGGTTCGGTCACAGACCCAGCTCCTTCATGATCGCGGTGGTGCGTGCGGTCTCGTCCGACAGGTAGGCGGCGAACTCGTCTCCGGCGAGGAAGCTGTCGACCCAGCTGTTGCGGGCGAGCACCTCCTGCCACGCGTCCGTCTCCCGCATCTCGGATGCCATCGCCACCAGCTCGGCGTGCACCTCGTCGTCGATGCCCGGGGGCGCCACGAGCCCGCGCCAGTTCGACATCGCCACGTCGACGCCCTGCTCGCGGAAGGTCGGCACGTCGACGTCGTCGAGCGGCTCCTCGGACGAGAGCGCGAGGGCGCGGAGGTTGCCGGACTCGATCTGGTCGCGGAAGTCGTTGTATCCGGAGAGTCCGGCCTGCGTGGTGTGGGACAGGAGCGAAGTCACGACCTCTCCGCCGCCCGGGTAGGCGAGGTAGTTCACGCGCTGGGGGTCGATGCCGCCCTGCTGTGCGAGCATGCCGGCGAGCAGGTGGTCGATGCCGCCGAGCGAACCGCCCGCGATCGCGGTTCCCTCGGGGTCGGCGAGGAACGCCCGCATGAAGTCGTCGAGGGTCTGGAACGGCGAGTCGCCCGGCACCACGAGCACGTTGAAGTCGTCGGCGAGACGCACGATCGGCCGCACGTCCTCGAGGCTCACGGGCGAACGGTTGACGATGACCCCTCCCACCATCACGCCACCGGTGACGAGCATGATGTCGTGCCGGTCGCCCATCTCGGCGACGGCGCCGAGACCGATCGTGCCGGCCGCGCCCGGGATGTTCATGACCTGTACCGCTCCCGCGATGCCCTCCTCGCGCATGACCTGCTGGGCCTCGCGGCCAAAGGTGTCCCACCCGCCTCCCGGGGCCGCGGGGGCGACGATCGTCAGCTTCGTACGGGGGTTGGCCACCCCTCCCGTCGCCGCGGCGCTCAGCCCGGCCGTCACGAAGAGCGCTGCGGCGACCACGCCCACGAGGGCTCCCGTCACGCGGCGGCGGCGAGGAGAGCGCGCGGGGCGCTGCGCCTCTGATGGCGTCGGATGCTGCATCAAGCCCTCCCGGGACATCGTCGTTGCCGGATGAGAAGCTAGGTTGTCAGCGCCTCTCCCCCGGTGGCGCGCTCGAGAGCCTTTGCGCTCTTTGATGCTCACGACGATCCGCTCGCGCAGCGAGCCGCACGAGGAGGTGCTCATGTCGCTCAGCCGGCCCGACCGCGCGCCCGTGCGCGTGCGCCTCGCCGTCCTGCTCGCGCTGCAGTGCACGGTGGTCCTCGTGTGCGTGGTCGCGACGACGCTCGTCGCCATGTCGGTGCAGGAGCGCAGCATCCGCGCCGCGACCGAGGAACGCGTGCTCGATGTCGCGACGAGCCTCGTCGAGCTCGACCAGGTGCAGAGCGCCGTGCTTCTCGACACCGCCGCCGCCACCGCGGAGCTGCAACCGCTCGCCGACGTCGTCGCCGCGGCATCCGGGGTCGACTATGTCGTGGTGACCGATGCCCGCGGCATCCGGCTCACCCATCCGAATCCGGCGGAGCGCGGACGGACGGTGTCGACGGATGCCACCGCGGTGCTGGCCGGAGAGACCTTCCTCGGCACGGAGACCGGGACGATCGGCCCGAGCCTGCGGGCGAAGGTGCCCGTGCGCAACGGGGAGGACGTGGTGGGGACGGCCTCGGTGGGGGTGCTGGAGTCCGAGATCTCCGGCAGCTACGAGGAGGCCGTGGGAGGGCTGCTGCCCTGGGTGGCCGGCTCCATCGTGCTCGGGGTCATCCTGAGCGGCCTGCTGACCGCCGTCCTCCGCCGACGCGTGCGACGCCTCGAGTCCGACGCGCGCGAGCTCGAGACGCAACGGCGCATCTCCCGGGCGCTCCGCGACCAGACGCACGAGTTCCACACGCGGCTCCACGTGATCCGAGGGCTCGTCGCCGAGGGCGAGACCGGTGAGGCGCTGACCTACATCGGCGGGCTCGCGCCCGTGGCATCCGGTCTCCCGATCGACGACCCGGCCCTGCGCGCTCTGTTGGAGGGGCTCTCCGCCGAGTACCCCGGGCTGCGGGTGGACCCCGCGAGCCTGGTGCCGCGCGGGAGCGTCGACGACGAGGTGCTGACGGTGCTGGGCAACCTCGTCCGCAACGCCGCCGAGGCCGCCGGGCCCGGCGGGCGCATCGACGTGCTGGTACTCGCGGGCGACGAGCGGCTCACGATCGATGTCGCCGACGACGGGCCGGGCGTCGTGCCCGCGGACGCGGCCCGCATCTTCGATCGCGGGGTCAGCTCGAAGGCGGCCGCCGGCCGGGGCGTCGGGCTGGACCTCGTGCGCCGCATCGCGGGCGCGCGGGGCGGTTCGATCACGCTCGGTCGGTCGGCCTCGGGCGGGGCGCGGTTCACCGTGGAGCTGCCGCGAGCGGGGGTGCGCGCGTGACGGGGGATGCCACGATCCGCACCGTCATCGTCGACGACGACCCCGCGGTGGTGCGGTTGCACACCGCGTACCTCGACGCGCTGCCCGGGTTCCGCCTCGTGGGGACCGCGCGGACCGGCGCCGCGGGGGCGGCGCTCGCGGTGGGGACCGACGTCGACCTCGTGCTGCTCGACATGAACCTCCCCGACTTCAGCGGGGTGGAGGTGCTGCACCGGCTTCGGCTCGTGCGCGAGTGGGACGTCGACGTGCTCGTCATCAGCTCGGCCCGCGACACCCTGACGATCCGCCAGGCCGCGGCCGCGCACGTCGTCGGCTACCTCGCCAAGCCCTTCACCCGCGAGGCGTTCGTGCGCCGACTCGAGGAGTACCGCCGCGGTCGCGCCGCCCGCCCCGCCGAGGTGCCGGTGAGCATGGGCCAGGGCGACATCGACCGGCTGGTGTCGCCGGTCACCGCTCCCGTGCGCACGATCGTGGCATCCGAGCCTCTCCTCCCCAAGGGTCTCGCCGAGTCGACCATGCACACCGTCCGCTCCGCGCTGCACCCCGTCACCCCGGCGAGCGCCCGCGACATCGCCGCCGCCTCCGGCGCCTCCCGCGCGACGGTGCGGAGGTATCTCGACGCGCTCGTGGCCCGCGGCGAGGTGGACATCTCGCACCGCTTCGGCGCGCGGGGCCGCCCCGAGGTGCTGTACCGCCTGGCCGCGCGCTGACCGCGCGCTCTTCCGTGCCGCCCCGGTCATGTCCGGCCGGCGCTGTCCAGCCCCGGCGGTTGCCCACAGGTGCGGCTGTGGGCCGCGGGCCGCGCGAAACTCCTGAGAAAGAGCGCGTCACGCCTCTCCCCCGCCGCAGAACGGTCCCATCGCCCCGAAAACTCAGGAGTTTCGCCCGCGCTCAGACCGCTCCCCCGGTCGGGGTTCCGCACCGCCGCGGCCCCGGCCACCCGCTCCGGCCGTGCCGAACTCCGGAGAAACCGACCAGCATCGCACGGCGACCGCCGCCGAACCGCATCGCCGGGTCGGAAACTCCGGAGTTCGGCACAGTCCCTGCCCCGCCGTCCCACGGGTGACGGATGCCGCGGCCTGTCGGTTCCGTCGAGCTCAACGCGCCGGCGGAGGCGCCGTCGTCGCGCGGGCCACGAGCCGTGTCGGCAGCAGCAGGTGCGTCTGGGGGAGGTCCTCGCCGGCGAGGAGGGCGAGGACCATCCGCACGGCCTCGGCTCCGAGCCGCTTCATCGGCTGACGCACGGTCGTCAAGGCGGGCTGGGCGCGCGCGGCTTCCGGCACGTCGTCGAACCCCACCACCGAGAGATCCTCGGGCACGCGCCGTCCGTGCTCGGCCGCGACGTCGATGATCGACAGGGCGGACAGGTCGTTCGCCGCGAACACCGCGGTCGGCGGGTCGTCGAGCGACAGCATCGCCTCGGCGGCCTCGCGTGCGACGTCCTGCTCGTACCGCCCGACACCGACGAGGGCGGGATCGAACGGGATGCCGGCGGCCGAGAGCCCGGCCCGATACCCGGACGCACGGGCCACCGCCGACCGCAGATCCGGCCGACCCGCGATGAAGCCGATGCGGCGGTGTCCGAGCTGGACGAGATGGTGCACGGCCTGCTGTGCTCCGGTGAAACTGTCGGACTCGACCGTGGGGAGGTCGGCGCGGCCCGTGTGGGGGTCGATCGCGACGATCGGCACGTCGCTGGTGACGTTCACGACGGTCGGGGTCACGATGATCGCCGCGTCGATGAGCGTGCCGCTCAGGCGGCTGAGCGAACGCCGCTCCCACCCCTCGCCGTCTCGGCGCGAGCCGCTGTACGCGAGCAGGTCGTACCCGGTGCCCGCGAGCGCTCCCCCGACGCCCTTCAGGATCTCGGCCGAGAACGGCTCGATCGCGGCGACGAGGACGCCGACCACGCCCGTCTTGCGCGATCGCATGCTGCTCGCGACGAGGCTCGATTCGTACCCGAGGGTCTTCACCGCATCCAGGACGCGGCTCACCGTCTCGGGCGAGACCCCGTAGCGACCATTGACGGCCTTCGACACCGTCGCCACCGAAACACCGGCGGCCGCGGCGACGTCGTGGATGGTGGCGCGTCGGGTCATGGCATCCGACGATAGCGTGGAAATCATTTTCGAAAACGTTTGACGAGCCTTCGCGACCGGGTGACACTGCTCACACCCGGGGCGCAGCACACGCCCCGGAAAACGGCATCGCTGCCGATGACCACCGCGCATCCCCGAGGGATGCACCTCGACGAAGAGAAACGGGAATCACATGAACACGCGCAAAATCCTCGCCGGAGCGGCCCTCGCCGTCGCCGGCACCCTCGCGCTCGGCGGTTGCGCCGGCGGAGGCGGCGGCCAGAACGCCGACGGCTCGGTCACGCTGACGCTGTGGCACAACTCCACCACCGGTGACGGCAAGAAGTACTGGGAAGACACCGCCGCCGCGTTCGAGGCGGCCAACCCCGGCGTCACGATCGAGATCCAGGCCGTGCAGAACGAGGAGATGGACGGCAAGCTCCAGACCGCCCTCAACTCCGGCGACGCCCCCGACCTCTTCATGGCGCGCGGCGGCGGCAAGCTCGCCGACATCGTCACCGCCGGTCAGGCCATGGACCTCACCGACAAGATCTCGGCGGATGCGAAGACCGCCCTCGGCACCTCCCTGAACGCCTTCGAGGTCGACGGCAAGAACTACGGCATGCCCGTCGCCGTGCTCCCCTCCGGCATCTTCACCGCGCAGGACCTCCTCACCGCCGCCGGTGTCACCGAGGCCCCCGCGACCATCTCCGACCTCGAGGCCGCCGACGCGAAGATCCGCGCGACCGGCGTCGCCCCCATCGCCGTCGGCGCGAAGGACGCCTGGCCCGCCGCGCACTGGTACTACAACTTCGCGCTGCGCGCGTGCTCGAAGGACGTCCTGGATGCCGCCGCCACGAGCCGCAGCTTCGACGACCCGTGCTGGCTGCAGGCCGGGGAGAACCTCGAGTCGTTCCTGAAGACCCAGCCGTTCAACGACGGCTTCCTCACCACCGCCGCCCAGCAGGGCGCCGGCTCGTCCGCGGGCCTGCTCGCCAACCACCAGGCCGCCATGGAGCTCATGGGCGCCTGGAACCCCGGCGTGATCGCCTCGCTGACCCCCGATGAGAAGCCGCTGGCCGACCTCGGCTGGTTCCCCTTCCCGGAGGTTCCCGGTGGCAAGGGCGAAGAGGGTGCCATCATGGGCGGCGTCGACGGCTACTCGTGCTGGGTCAACGCCCCCGCGCAGTGCACCGACTTCCTGAACTTCCTCGTCAACAAGGAGAACCAGGAGAACTACGCCGCGGCCTTCCAGACCATCCCCGCCTCGAGCGAAGCGACGGATGCCGTCACCACCCCCGCCCTGCAGTCGGCGCTGAAGGCGTACACCGACGCACCCTACGTGTCGGTCTGGCTCGACACCCTGTACGGCCAGAACGTCGGCAACGCGCTGAACGTCGCCGTGGTGGACCTGTTCGCCGGCAAGGGCAGCCCGCAGGGCATCGTCGACGCCGTCAACGCCGCCGCCTCGCGCTGAGGAGTCCCGACATGACCACCGTGCGTCATCCGGTCGCCACCGCGTCCGACGACGTCGCCGGTCGCCGTCTGGCCGAGGAGGGTGCCCCGCGCACCCCCTCGGCCGGGCGGTCGCCCGTCCGGCGTCGCCGCGAGAACTGGCGTATCCGCGGCGAGCTCGCGATCCTCCTCGGCCCCGCCCTGGTCGTCTTCGTCTCGTTCGTCATCCTCCCGGTGGTCCTCGCCGCCTACTACGGCTTCTACAAGTGGTCGGGTTTCGGCACCCCCGTCGACTTCGTCGGGCTGCGCAACTACGTCACGATCCTCACCGACCCGGCCTTCCACGAGGCGCTCGGCCACAACGCCTTCATCGTCATCGGCTCGCTCGTCCTGCAGGGGCCGCTCGCCCTCGGCCTGTCCCTGCTGCTGAACCGCAAGATGCGGGCGCAGTCGCTCATCCGCGTGCTGATCTTCGTGCCCTACGTGATCTCCGAGGTCGTCGTCGGCCTCGGCTGGGGCCTCATGCTGCAGTCGGGCGGTGCCCTGAACGGGCTGCTCGAGAAGATCGGTCTCGGAGCCCTCCGCGCCGACTGGATCTCCGACCCGGCGCTCGCGATCTGGACGCTGCTGATCATCATCACGTGGAAGTACATCGGCTTCGCCGTCATCCTCTTCCTCGCCGGCCTCCAGGGGATCCCCGAGGAGCTGAGCGAAGCCGCCGCCATCGACGGCGCCTCGTACTGGCAGATCCAGCGCCACATCGTGCTACCGCTCATGGGCCCGACGATCCGCATCTGGGCGTTCCTGTCGATCATCGGCTCGCTGCAGCTGTTCGACCTCGTCTGGATCATCTGGGGCCAGTACGTCGCCTCGACCGCGGGCACCTCGACGATGGCCACCTACATGGTCGCCAACGGCCGCAACGCCGGCAGCTACGGCTACGGCAGCGCGGTGGCCGTGGTGATGTTCCTCATCTCGCTCGCCGTCGCCCTCATCTACCAGCGCTTCGTGCTCCGTCGCGACACGGCCGGCGCCCTCACCGGAGGCACCAAGTGACCGCCACCGCCACTCTCGTCACCCCGCGCGGCGGCAAAGCGCCGCGCCGCGCCCCCGTCGGAACGAACCGCGGCTCGTCCGTGATCGTCGGCTTCGTCGCTCTGCTGCTCATCGGCATGATGCTCGCGCCGGTGGTCTACATCATCCTCGGCGGCTTCCGCTCGAACGCCGAGATCACCGTCGACCCCTCGGGCTTCCCGACCCGCTGGAACTGGGAGAACTACGCCGACGTCCTGACCAGCGGCGTCTTCTGGGGTCAGGTCGGCAACTCCGCGATCGCGGCCGTCGCGACGACCGTCTTCGTCGTGGCGCTGGGTCTCATGGCCGCTTACGCCCTGTCGCGTTACCGCTTCCGCGGTCGCGGTGCGGTCTACGCCCTGTTCACCGCCGGACTGATGTTCCCGATGACCGTGGCCATCACACCGCTCTACATCCTCGTCCGCAACCTCGGGCTCATGAACTCGCTCGCGGGCGTCATCGTGCCGCAGATCGCGTTCGCGCTGCCGTTGACGATCATCATCCTGTCGCCGTTCCTCGCCGCGATCCCGAACGAGCTGCAGGAGGCCTCCTCGATCGACGGACTCGGCCGCCTCGGGTTCTTCTGGCGCATGGTGCTGCCGCTCGCCGTTCCCGCGGTCGTGACCGTCGGCATCCTGGCCTTCGTCAACAGCTGGAACTCGTACATGCTGCCGCTGTTCATCCTCAACAACGAGGCGACCTACACGCTGCCGCTGGGAACGCAGGCCTTCGCCTCGCAGTACTCCGTCGACACCGCGCGCGTCCTCGCATTCACTTCGCTGTCGATGATCCCCGCTCTGCTGTTCTTCAGCGTCTTCGAGCGGCGCATCGTCGGCGGTCTGACCGGTGCCGTGAAGGGCTGACCCACCATGACCATCCACCACACCGACGTCGGTGCTGCCCTCACACCCGGCGTCTCCCCCCGCATCCAGGCCCTTCTCGCCGAGATGACCCTCGACGAGAAGCTCGCGCAGCTCGTCGGCTACTGGGTCGACCAGGGCGACGAGGTCGTCGCTCCCCTCTCCGGCGAGAAGGTCACCTCGACCGCTTACGCGGATGCCACCGTCCACGGCCTCGGCCACCTCACGCGCGTCTACGGCACCCGGCCGGTCGACCCGATCGAGCGAGCGGAATGGCTCTGGGGCGAGCAGCGCCGGCTGAAGGCGGAGACGCGTCTCGGCATCCCCGCGATCGTGCACGAAGAGTGCCTGACCGGTTTCGCGGCGTGGAAGGCCGCCACCTTCCCCACGCCCCTCGCCTGGGGAGCGTCCTTCGATCCCGAGACGGTCGAGCTCATGGCATCCGCGATCGGTCGATCGATGCGCGATCTCGGCGTGCACCAGGGCCTTTCGCCCGTGCTGGACGTCGTGCGCGACCCCCGCTGGGGACGCGTCGACGAATGCATCGCCGAGGACCCCTACGTCGTCGGGACCATCGGCACGGCGTACGTGCGGGGCCTGCAGAGCGCGGGCGTGCACGCGACGCTCAAGCACTTCGTCGGCTACTCCGCCTCCCGCGCCGGGCGCAACCACGCCCCCGTCTCGGCGGGGCCCCGCGAGCTGCAGGACGTCTTCCTCCCGCCGTTCGAGATGGCCGTGCGCGACGGCGGCGCGCGCAGCGTGATGAACGCGTACGTCGAGATCGACGGGGTGCCGATCGCCTCCTCCCCCGAGATCTTCACCGACCTCCTCCGCCGACGCTGGGGCTTCGACGGCACGGTGGTCTCCGACTACTTCGCCGTGGAGTTCCTCCGCTCGATGCACGGCGTCGCGGACTCCCTCGGCGAGGCCGCCCAGCTCGCCCTCGAGGCGGGGATCGACGTCGAGCTCCCCGGCCCCGACGCGTATCCGCACCTCGCCGAGCGGGTGGCATCCGGAGCCCTTCCCGAAGCGGTGGTCGACCGTGCCGTCGCCCGCGTGCTCGCCGAGAAGGAAGACCTCGGACTCCTGGATGCCGACTTCGCCGACGCCCCGACCGAGATCGACCTCGACGACGCCGAACACCGGGCGCTGGCGTACCGCCTCGCTCTCGAGAGCGCGGTGCTGCTGCGCAACGACGGCGCGCTCCCCCTCGCGGAGGGCCGCAGGATCGCCGTGATCGGACCGAACGCCGACAGCGCGGAGGCGCTGATGGGGTGCTACTCGTTCGCGAACCACGTGCTGGCCCACCACCCGGGCGTGCCGCTCGGCTTCTCGCTGCAGACGGTGCGCGACGCACTCGTCGACCGGTTCGGCGAGGTCTCGTCCGCGTTCGGCTGCGCCGTGGAGGGTTCCGACACCGACGGCTTCGCGGAGGCCGTCGCCGTCGCGCGGGATGCGGAGGTCGCGATCGTCGTCGTCGGCGACCGCGCCGGGCTCTTCGGCCGCGGAACCGTCGGCGAGGGCAACGACGCCGACTCGCTCGAGCTGCCCGGGGTGCAGCGACAGCTCGTCGAGGCGATCGTCGCCACCGGAACGCCGGTGGTGCTCGTGCTGCTGACCGGCCGCCCGTACGCGCTCAGCTGGGCGCTCGACGGCGACACCGGTCCCGCCGCGGTGCTGCAGGCGTTCTTCCCGGGCGAGGAGGGCGGGTCCGCTCTGGCCGCGCTCCTGGCGGGGGATGCCACCCCCTCGGGGCGCCTGCCCGTCTCCCTCCCCCGCTCCGCCGGCGCGCAGCCGTACTCGTACCTGCACCCGCTTCTCGGCGGACCCTCGGGCGTCACGAGCACCGATCCGACGCCCGTGCGGCCGTTCGGGTTCGGACTGTCGTACACGACGTTCGTGCGCGGGGAGCTACGGGTCGACGGCGCCGGCGGCGCGGAGCCCAGGGGCCCGGAGCGCGGGACCGGCGGCGAGCGCGGGGGCGCGGGACCCGCCGGGCACCGCACCGGCGACGCTTCGCGGGGCGCCGGGATCTCGGCATCCGGAACCTCGCCCGAGGTGCGGGCCGGTGACGCGTTCGCCGTGTCGGCGCGGGTCACGAACACCGGCACCGTGCGCGGAGCCGACGTCGTGCAGGTGTACGCGCACCGCAGCGGCGCGAGCGTCACGCGACCCGTCGCCGCGCTGGTGGCGTATGCCCGCGTCGAGCTCGATCCTGGCGAGAGCGCCGAGGTCCGGTTCACGGTGCCCGCGTCGCGCCTGGCGTACAGCGACCGGGCGCTCCGCCGCGTCGTCGAGCCGGGCGAGGTCGAGCTGCGCCTGGGCCCCTCGTGCGCCGAGGTCGACGAGGCGGTGTCGATGAGGATCACCGGCCCGACCTACGAGCTGGCCCTCGACGACGCCCGCGTGGTCGAGGTCGCCGTGGTCCGGGACTGAGCGCCGCGCCGCCCGCCGTCGAGTGTCCACGAAACGCCGTAGCCGTCGGCTCGGTTGCGGCGTTTCTCGGACACTCGACGGCGCTCCGGCGCCCGTCACGGTGGCCACCGCAGTCGAGTCGCATCCGCGTTAGCGTGGACCCACGCCATCGACGCCGCGAGAGGACCGGATGACGCTGCACGACGAGACCCCCGCCCCGACAGACGCACGCGCCGACGCCCGCGCGTCGCATGCTCCACGCGACAGCGTCGTCGGCAACCCGGCATCCCGGATCCATCCCGATCACGACGACGCCCGCGCCGATCCGTGGTCGATCGATCTCGAGCGCATCCAGTTCTCGCCGTACTTCTCGCGACTGTCGGCCGTGACCCAGGTCGTCTCGCCCTCCATCGGCGCCGCTCCCGTGCACAACCGCCTCACGCACACCCTCAAGGTGAGCGCGATCGCGCGCGTCGTCGCGCTGCAGCTGAACACCCGTTCGCGCCAGGCGGGCGAGGGCGACGTCTGCAACGCCACGGTCGTGGAAGCCGCCGCGTACGCGCACGACCTCGGCCACCCGCCGTTCGGCCATCTCGGCGAGTCCACGCTGGACCGCCTCGCGCGCGAGGAACTGGGCCTGCCCGACGGGTTCGAGGGCAACGCGCAGACCTATCGCATCCTCACCGCGCTCGACGTGGTCGAGAACGCCCCGCGGGGGCTCAACCTCACGGCGGCCGTCCGCGCCGCCTCGGCGAAGTACCCGTGGGCCCCGTCGGTCGAAGCGGCCGACGTCGAGCGGATCGGCCCGCCCCGCGGCATCCGTCGCTCCCCCGATGGCGCGTACCGCGTGCACAAGTACTCCGCGTACGACCTCGACCTCGCCGACCTCGACGAGGCCCGACGGGGAGTGGATGCCGAGCCCCTCCGCCAGAGCATCGAGGGTGCCGTGATGGACCTCGCCGACGACATCGCGTACTCCGTGCACGATGTCGACGACTTCTACCGCGCGGGGATCCTCGACCACGCCCCGATCGCGGCGGAGTTCCGCGGCTGGCTCGACGATGTGCTCGAGTGGCGCGAACGCGACGAGGCCGAGGTGCGCGCCGAGCTCGCGCCGGGGGCGGGTCTGGAGCGCCTGCGCCGCAAGATGCGCCGCGACGACCCGTGGATCGCCGACGACGAGGCCTTCCTCGCCGCCGTCAGCGACGTGGATGCCGAGATGGTCACCGACCTGCTCGCCCGCCCCTTCGACGGGTCACTCACGGCCGAACGCCGCCTCGCCGCGTTCACCGACCGGTGGATCCGGCGGTTCCAGGAGTCGGCCCAGTTGCGTCCGCTCGACACTCCGCGGGCCGGTCCCGTCGTGCTCTCGCCCTGGGCCTGGCACCACGTGGAGGTGCTGAAGTTCGTGCACAAGCGCTTCGTGCTCAGCCGCCCCGATCTCGCGATCCAGCAGCGCGGCATGAGCCGCATCCTCGCCCGCTCGGTCCGCGCGCTCGGCGAGTGGCTCGACGACGACCTCGACCGCGCGCGCACCCCCCGGCGCCTCCGCGAGCTCATCGCCCTCGCCCGCGAGCAGTACGCCCTCCTCCCCGCCGAACGTCGACCTTCGGATGCCGAAGCCGAGACGCTCGCGCGCTCCCGCGGAATCGTCGACTACGTGGCATCCCTCACCGATTCGCAGGCCTTCGCGCTGTCCGAAGCGATCTCGGGGAGAGCGGACCGGTTGTGGGCTCTGGGGCAGCGGCTGTGACGGGGGAAGAGTCGGCGTCGCTCATCCAGCAGCGGATGCGGCTCGATCGCGCCCGCACCGCCGCGATCTGGACCCTGATCGGCGCGGTGCTCCTCGCCTCGGGCAGCATCGGAACGCTCGCCGCCCAGGGGGCCGACGCGCCGTGGTGGCGGTGGGGCGCGGCGATCACGTTCGTGGCCCTGACGGTGTACGGCGTGGTTCGAGTGATCGGCGCGGTCCGACAGCTGCGGCGCTTCCGCGTCGAGCACGGACCGGATGCCGGACGTCAGAGCCCCGTCGGCCGGCCCTGAGCTTCCGCCGGTGTGGTTCCCGGCATCCGTGTCCCGAAGAGGGCGGCCTTTTATGCTCTCCGGGCCGCGGACACGCGGCGCGGAGAACGGGACGTGTTCAGCCCCCTGCGCCCTCCATCTCGGCCCATTGCCGGGGTGTCTTCTGCTGCAGCCAGGAGGCGAATTCGGGGAAGCCCTGGTAGACGCGCATCGTCTCGAACAGCGTCCGGCCGCGCGCGTCCTTCCCCCGGACCCGCCCCGACATCAGCGCCGCGAGCTCGGCGATCTCGGATGCCGGCACGGTGCGTGCCCGCCGCCGTCCCGAGCGGACGACGAGGTGGTCGTCGAACACGAGGATGCGCGCTCGCCCCAGAGACAGCGCGTAGAAGAAAATGATCGCGCCGAGACCGCCCAGGGTGGTCAGCCACACGGTGACGCCGATGTACGCGAGACGATCCCGCTCGATGATCTCCGACGCGGCGAGGACCACGGCTCCGACCATGAACAGGATGCCGATCCCCCGGGCGACCAGGTGCTGCGACGGGTATCTCTGGACGACGAAAAGAGGCTCCGCGGAGTGATCGTCCCGGACACCGTCGGGCTGGGTCATTGTTCTCCGATGGATCGGTCTGTCGGCGACGTCCAGACGTCCTGGGGCCGACAGCCATCGAATCACGCTCCTGAGCTGTCTCCGGCACGAGAGGCCGGCTCTCTCCCCGTGGACGCTGTGCGAGGCGATCTCGGGTCGCGCGGAAAAGGCCCCGATCCCGCGCAGCCCACCGCTACTCGGGATCGGGGCACGATCCGCGCACCGGACGAACCGGCGCGCGGCACGCGCCCCGAGAGAGCGAGGCGCGCGAGTGCCGCACCGCCCCCGGATCGGCGAAGGATCCGAGGACGGCGGGGTCTTACAGGCCCTGGGCCAGGCGGTAGTACGCCTGGTTCCAGCGCAGCTCGCTCTGGAAACCGCGGACCGTCGTGTCGTCGTCGATCACGACGAGCTCGGTCTTGGCGATCTCGGCGAAGTCGCGGAACACCTCGATGCCCACGGCCGTCGTCATGACGGTGTGGTGCGCGGCACCGGCGGCCAGCCAGCAGCCGGCGGAGGTCGCGAAGTCGGGGGCGGGCTTCCACACCGCGCGGCCCACGGGGAGCTTCGGCAGATCGGGCGCATCGACGTTCTCGACGACGTTGGCCACGAGCCGGAAGCGGTCGCGCATGTCGCTCATCGCGACGACCAGCGCGGGGCCCGCGTCGGCGGTGAAGACCAGGCGCACCGGGTCGTCCTTGCCGCCGATGCCCAGCTCGTGGATCTCGAGGCGCGGCTTCTTCGTGGTGAGCGAGGGCGAGACCTCGAGCATGTGCGCTCCGAGGATGCGCTCGTTGCCGGGGACGAGGTCGTAGGTGTAGTCCTCCATGAGCGAGGCGCCACCGGGCAGGCCCGCGCCCATGACGTTGGCGACGCGCACGAGGATCGCGGTCTTCCAGTCGCCCTCGGCGCCGAAGCCGTAGCCCTCGGCCATGAGGCGCTGCACCGCGAGACCGGGGAGCTGCTTCAGCGCGCCGAGGTCTTCGAACGAGGTGGTGAAGGCGCCGAAGCCGCCCTCCTCGAGGAACGAGCGCAGGCCCAGCTCGATCGCCGCGCCGTCGCGCAGCGACTGGTGGCGTGCTCCGCCGGGGAGGAGCTCGTCGACGACGTCGTAGCTGTCGACGTACTCCTGCACCAGGGCGTCGATGTCGGCATCCGAAGCCTTCTCGACGGCCTCGACGAGCTCGTTGACGCCCCACGTGTTGACCTGCACGCCGAAGCGCAGCTCGGCCTCGGTCTTGTCGCCCTCGGTGACGGCGACGTAGCGCATGTTGTCGCCGAAGCGCGCGAGCTTGAGGGTGCGGGCGGCGGTCCAGCCGGCGGCGGCGCGCTCCCAGTCCTCGATCTGCTGGCGAACGGCGGGGTTCGATACGTGGCCGACGACCGTCTTGCGCGCGACGCCCAGGCGCGTCTGGATGTACCCGAACTCGCGGTCGCCGTGGGCGGCCTGGTTGAGGTTCATGAAGTCGAAGTCGATGTCGTTCCACGGCAGCTCGACATTGGCCTGCGTGTGCAGGTGCAGCAGCGGCTTCTGCAGGGCGTCGAGGCCGGCGATCCACATCTTCGCGGGGCTGAAGGTGTGCATCCAGGCGATGACGCCGATGACGTCGTCGCGGCCGTTGATCTCGAGCGCCATGCGGCGGATGCTGTCGGAGTCCTTCAGCACGGGCTTCCAGACGACCTTCACCGGCAGGCCGGACAGGCCCTCGACGACGGCCTGCGACTGCTCGGCGACCTGCTTCAGCGTCTCTTCGCCGTAGAGGTTCTGGCTGCCGGTGACGAACCAGACCTCGTAGCCGTCGAGGTCGTTCTTGAGGGGGGTGCGGGTCATGACTGTTCCTTTTCGGGTGATCAGAGGGATGCCACGGCGGCGGCCTCGACGGCGAGTCCGGCGCGGTAACGGTCGAGGTAGGACGAGAAGCCGGCGACATCCGCCGGTTCGGGGTCGGCGGTGACGATCGGGGCGGTGGCGAACACCGTCTCGCGCAGCCACGGGTCGAGGTCGCGACCGGAGTCGTCGGCGACGTACGCGGCGAGGACGGCCATGCCCCATGCCCCGCCCTCGGACGCCGTCTCGGCGACCGCGACGGGGGCATCGAGGGCAGCGGCGAGGAAGCGCTGGGCGACCCCCGCCGTGCGGAACATGCCACCGTGGGCGTACATCCTGTCGAGCTGCACGCCCTCGCCGTGGAGCACGTCCATGCCGAGCGCGAGCGTGCCGAACACGCCGTACAGCTGCGCGCGCATGAAGTTCGGCAGCGTGAGGCGGCTGTCGGGAGTGCGCACGACGAGCGGGCGCCCCTCGTCGAGACCCGCGATGGGCTCGCCCGCGAGGTGGTTGTAGGCCAGCAGCCCGCCGGCGTCGGGTTCCCCCTCGAGCGCGGCGGAGAAGAGCGCCGCGTAGGTGGCATCCGGGGTCACCGGGGTGCCGGCGGCGGCGGCGAACGCGGTGAACATGTTCGCCCACGCGGCCAGCTCGCTCGCACCGTTGTTGCAGTGCACCATCGCGACCGCGTCTCCCGCAGGCGTCGTGACGAGGTCGAGCTCGTGGTGCACCTCGGTGAGCGGGCGTTCGAGCACGACCATCGCGAAGATGCTCGTGCCGGCGCTGACATTGCCGGTGCGGGGGGCGACGGCGCAGGTCGCGACCATGCCGGTGCCCGCGTCGCCCTCGGGAGGAGCGAACGGGATGCCGGGGCGCAGGGGTCCGCTCGGGTCGAGCAGCGTCGCGCCGGCGTCGGTCAGCGCGCCGGCGGCGGTGCCCGCCACGAGCACGCGCGGCAGCAGGTCGTTCAGCGCGGGCACCCGGCCCGCGGCCAGCGCGTCGTAGCGCGCGACGAGCTCGGCGTCGTAGTCGCGGGTGGCGGAGTCGATCGGGAACATGCCGGAGGCATCGCCCACGCCCAGCACCTTCTCGCCGGTGAGCTTCCAGTGCACGTAGCCGGCGAGAGTGGTGAGGAAGCGGATCTCGGGCACGTGCGGCTCGGCGTCGACGACGGCCTGGTGCAGGTGCGCGATCGACCAGCGCAGCGGGATGTTCACGCCCAGCAGCTCGGTCAGCTCGGCGGCGGCGACACCCGTGTTGGTGTTGCGCCACGTGCGGAAGGGAGCGAGCAGCTCTCCGTCGGCGTCGAACGCGAGGTAGCCGTGCATCATCGCCGAGACGCCCATCGCGGCGTAGCGCTCGGGGGTGACGCCGTACTGCTGCTGCACGTTCTGGACCAGCTCGGCGTACGCGGCCTGCAGGCCCGACCACACGGCATCCAGGGAGTAGGTCCAGAGCTTGTCGGCGTAGACGTTCTCCCACTCGTGGGAGCCGGTCGCGAGCACCTCGGCGTCGGGGCCGATCAGGCACGCCTTGATGCGGGTGGAGCCGAGCTCGATGCCGAGGCTGGCCCGGCCTTCGGTGATGTGGGCGTTCATCGGCGGTCGTCCGTGCTCTGTCCGTAGACGTTCTGGTAGCGGTTGTAGAGGGCGTCGATCTTGTCCTGCGGAATCGGGATGAGAGGGCCGGCCTCCCGCGCGATGTGCACGGTGCGGGCGACGTCTTCGAGCATGACGGCGGCCTTGACGGCATCCTTCGCGTTCGTGCCGATCGTGAAGGGACCGTGGTTCTGCATGATCACGCCGCGCGAACGGTGGCCGCGCAGGGTCTCGACGATGCCGCGACCGATCGAGTCGTCGCCGATGATCGCGAAGGGGCCGACCGGGATGGGTCCGCCGAACTCGTCGGCCATCGCGGTGATGACGCAGGGGATCTCTTCGCCGCGGGCCGCCCAGGCGACGCCGTAGGTGGAGTGCGTGTGAACGACCCCGCCGACCTCGGGCATGTGGCGGTAGACGTAGGCGTGCGCCGCGGTGTCGCTCGAGGGGCTGCGCTCCGAGCCGGGCGTGCCGGGGATCGCGTTGCCGTCGAGGTCGCAGAGGATCATGTTCTCGGGAGCCAGGTCGTCGTACGAGACGCCGGAGGGCTTGATGACGAACAGGTCGGCACCGGGAACGCGGCCCGAGACGTTGCCGCCGGTCCAGACGATGAGGTTGTAGCGCACGAGCTCGGCGTGCAGCTTCGCGACGTCGGCGCGCACGGCGTCGATCGCCTGCTGCACCTCGGGCGTGAACGGGGCGGCGTCGGACACGCGGTCTCCTTCGACGGGGTTCGGGGTGGTCGGGCGCTGCGCCCTCGTGTCGCAATGTTACCGGTAACATCGCTCGAGCGCGAGAGACGTTTCGCGCTGGCGGTGCGCGATACGCCCCCGGGCTGCGCCGCCGCCCAGCCCGCGCGCGCCCAGGACGCATCGGTTCACCGAGACCGCACGAGATTCACGGCGAACGCATGCGGTCTCGTCAATCGCCTCGGGTTTCGGCGGCGCTCACGACCACCCGAATGCGGCCGCGTCGCATCGCGGAGACCGCGTGCGAGACTCCTGAGATTCGTCGACGCCCTCGACCGGAGCGGCATCTCCCCGGCACCTGACGGCAGAAAGTCAGGAGTCTCGCTCAGCCCGGCTCAGCGCGGGGGAGGCGAGACCTCGCGCGGCGCCGCCGCGGAGTTCCGCACCACCAGCACCGGCGACGCCGGCGGCGCCGCCGCATCGCCCAGCACCGCGGCCACGGCGTACTCCGCCTCGCCCTGAACATCGAGGCGCACCGTGGTGAGCGCAGGCGCGTAGAAGGCCGCATCCGGGTTGTCATCGAACCCGACGATCGACACATCGCGCGGGACGCGCAGGTCTCGCGCCGCAAGGCCCGCCATGAGTCCCAGCGCCATCTGGTCGTTCGCGGCGGCCACCGCGGTCGCACCGCTCGCGATACGAGCGCCGATCGCGTCGGCGACGGCTGAGCCCGAGGCAGCGCTCCAGTCCCCCTCGACGCGGTCGATGAGAGTCAGCCCTCGCCGCGCGACCGCGTCGGCGACACCCCCGGTGCGCGCCAGGGCTTCGCGCCAATCCGGCGGGCCGGCGACCTCGACGATCCGTCGATGTCCGAGGTCCGCGAGATGATCCACGACCAGGGCGGCCGCATCGCGCTGGCGGGTCCCGGATTCGCCGTACAGCGGAACGATCGGAACGTCGTATCCGTCGAGAGGAGTGGATCCGTGCGCCGCGACCAGAACGATCCCGTCGACCCCCTGTGCCAACAGGTGGCGCACGGCGGTGTCGATGTCGGCGGGGTCGTCCGAATCCGTGTAGGCGGTCGAGATCCACCGCCCCCGTGCCCGCGCGGCACGTTCGAGCGCGGCGATTCCGGCCGCGGGCCCGTGCAGAACGGCGTCGGATGCCACGACCCCCACCGTGCGTGTGAGGCTCGTGCCGAGCGCGCGCGCGGCGTTGTTGACCCGATAGTCGAGCGCCGCGACAGCGGCGAGCACCCGCTCGCGCGTGGCCTCGCGGATGCCCGGATACCCGTTCAGCACGCGCGACACCGTCTGCGTCGACACGCCGGCGGCGGCGGCGACCTCGCGCACCCCGATGCGCTTGCTCCCGACGTCGCCGCTCATGGTCCCTCACAGTAGTGGCGCGCAACCCCCTCGGCCGCCGCGGGGTGTTCGCGGTGCCCTGGGAGCATGACCGCGCCCATCGGCATCCCGCCCCTGCACCGCTCTCCCGTCTCGCGCACGCTCGGGTCCCTGCTCGCGAGGGCGTTCGGCGTCCTGCAGCGGCTCCGCCCGCCGCGCCCGATCCACAGCCGCGGCGTCGTGCTGCGCGGGCAGATGCGGTGGATTCCGGATGCCACTCCCGCCGGCGTGTCCTTCGTGGACGACGCCCCACCGTCCCCGGTGCCGGTCGTCGCGCGGGTCTCGCGATCGGTGGGCCTGCCGGCGCCGTTCCCCGACATCATCGGACTCGCGCTGCGCGTCGATGTCGGTGCGTGGGGGCACCGGCGCCCAGACGCGGGAGCCTGGCCCGTCGACGACCCGGACGCGGAGACCGCTCCCGGACGACCCGGAAGCGCCGGACGGGCCCGGTTGATGACCGAGCCCTGCGGCGCGGTGCCCCAGGTCGCCGACATCGAGCTCGCCTCGACGGGGTGGAACGTCCCGGCACGGTTCGCGCTCCTCCCCCGGCGGCGCGCGGAGCGGGCGCGGTTGGGCACGCTCCTCCCCTACCGGACGCCGCGAGGAGCCGTTCTCCTCGTCGCGCGCACCTCCGCCGGGCGGCCCCCGGCCACGGATCCGCGAGAACTCGCGAGCGCGAGCGACACCGCCTGGATCCTCACCCTCGGTCATGCCACGCCCGCAGGGCCGTGGCATCCGTTCGCCCGACTCGAGCTGCGCCTGGACCCCGACCAGGACGCCCGCGGTCTGCGCTTCGACGCGGTGCGTCGGCCGATTCCCGGCGCGAGGGCCTACGGCTGGGTGCGCGCGCTGCGACAGCCGTCGTACGTCCGCGTGCAGCCGGACGACGCCGAGATCCGGATGCCGCCGGCTCAGCCCGCCGCGGCCGGGACGTAACGCGGGAGCCCGTCGACCTCGCCGTCGCGCCTCCAGGTCATCCCCTCGGCCTCGACGAGGTCGTCGGCGAGGCCGACCTCGATGTCGCGGTGGAAGGTCGGGGCGTCCAGACGGATCAACGGCATGGGCGAGACGCTACGAATCCCCTCGCCCCGACACGAGGGCGTTGACGCGGCGGATCACTCCTGCGCGCGCAGCGCCGCCACCACGTCGTAGCGCTCGCGGATCTCGGGCCGGTGGTCGGAGTCGACGGCCCGCGTCGTCGCCACGGTCCAGTCGACCGGACCTCCCGCGAGCACCCCTGCGGCCTGACGCGCAGCGCCGAGGGCGACGTACTCGCCCGCGGCCGGAACGACGATCTCGGCGTCGAAGACCTGCGCGGCGATGCGGGCGGCCCCGTCGTTGGCGGCGGCCCCGCCGATCAACAGGATGCGCTGCACCTCGACCCCCTGCGCCTGGATCGCCTCGAGTCCCACAGCGAGTCCGCTGAGCATGCCCTCGATGGCCGCGCGAGCGAAGTTCGGGCGGTTCGTGGATGCCAGGGTCAGACCCGTCAGGGACGCCTGGGCGTGGGGCAGGTTGGGGGTCCGCTCCCCCTCGAACCACGGCACGAGGACGACGCCGCCGGCACCGGGCTCGGCCTCGAGGGCGAGGGCGCCGAGCTCGTCGTGCGAGACGCCGAGGAGATTCGCGAACGCATCGAGCACGCGCGCGGCGTTCAGGGTGGCGACGAGAGGGAGGAACCTCCCCGTCGCGTCGGCGAACCCGGCGACGGTCCCGGTCGTGTCGCGGGTGGGCGCATCGGCGACCGCGAAGACCGTGCCGGACGTCCCGAGCGAGACGACGACGTCACCCACGCCGGCACCGAGCCCCAACGCGGCGCCCGCGTTGTCGCCCGCTCCGGGTCCCACGAGCGCACCCCCCGGGAGCGTGCCCGCGCTCTCCCACGGGCCGAGCACCCGCGGCAGCACGGCCTCGTGCCCGAGCGCGCGCGTGAAGAGATCGAGGTCGTACCCGTCGGCGCCCCAATACGCGGTTCCCGACGCGTCGGACCGGTCGGTGACGAGTTCCTCCAGCACGGCGTTGCCGGGCCCGAAGCCACGCAGACGCCAGGTGAGCCAGTCGTGCGGCAGCGCGACCGCGGCCACGCGCGCGGCGCTGTCCGGCTCGGAATCCCGCAGCCAACGCAGCTTCGTGCCGGTGAACGACGCCACCGGCACGGCGCCGGTGCGCTCGGCGTACGCGGCCGCACCGACCTCGTCGATGAGGTCGCGCGCGGCCTGCGCCGAGCGGGTGTCGTTCCACAGCAGCGCATCCCGGATCACGACACCGTCGGCGTCGAGCACGACCATGCCGTGCTGCTGACCGGCGATCGAGACCGCCGCGACGTCGTCGAGGCCACCGGCCTGCGCGATGGCATCCTGGAGCGCGATCCACCACGCCTCGGGATCGACCGACGTTCCGGCCGGGTGCGACGCGCGCCCCTCGCGCACCACGCGCCCGGTCTCGGCGTCGACGACGACGACCTTGCACGACTGCGTCGACGAATCGACTCCCATGACGAGCGCCATGCTCACTCCCTCTGTTTGCGCCGCAGCGGTGCGGCATCCCGTTCAGTGTCCAAGACACGCCGTCTCGCGTGCGGGCGATGCGGCGTGTCTTGGACACTCGACGGAGAAAGGGCCCGGATGCCGTGGCATCCGGGCCCGAGAGGATCAGCGCGCGCCGAGCAGGTGCTCGGTCGCGAGCTGCTGCAGGCGGACGAAGCCGAAGCCCTTGCCGCCGAGGTACGCGTCGGTGTCGAAGTCCTCGTAGGCCGAGCGGTCGGCGAGGAAGTCGTCGTAGGTCTCGCCCTCGTTCAGCGTCGGCTGCGACAGCTCGAACACCTTGGCGGCCTCGAGGGCCTCCTGCACCTCGGGGTCGGCGCGGAAGGCCGCGGCGCGCTCCTTGAGCAGCAGGTAGGTGTTCATGTTGGCCGACACCGAGTCCCAGACGCCGGTCTCGTCCTCGGTACGCGAGGGCTTGTAGTCGAAGTGGCGGGGGCCGTCGTACGCGGGCACGCCACCGGGGCCGCCGTTCTCGAGCAGGTCGACCAGCGCGAAGGCGTTGTGCAGGTCGCCGTGACCGAACACGAGGTCCTGGTCGTACTTGATGCCGCGCTGACCGTTGAGGTCGATGTGGAAGAGCTTGCCGTGGTACAGCGCCTGGGCGATGCCGGCGGCGAAGTTCAGGCCCGCCATCTGCTCGTGACCGACCTCGGGGTTCAGGCCCACGAGCTCGGGGCGCTCGAGCGAGTCGATGAACGCGATCGCGTGTCCGAGGGTCGGCAGCAGGATGTCGCCGCGGGGCTCGTTGGGCTTGGGCTCGATCGCGAAGCGGATGTCGTAGCCCTTGTCGGTGACGTAGTCGCCGAGCAGGTTGACGGCCTCGCGGTAGCGCTCGAGAGCCTGGCGGATGTCCTTCGCGGAGTCGTACTCGGCGCCCTCGCGGCCGCCCCACATGACGAACGTCTTCGCGCCGAGCTCGGCGGCGAGGTCGAGGTTGCGCAGCACCTTGCGCAGCGCGAAGCGACGCACCTGGCGGTCGTTCGAGGTGAAGCCGCCGTCCTTGAAGACGGGGGCCGAGAAGAGGTTGGTCGTGACCATCGGCGTGATGATGCCGGTGTCCTTCATCGCGCCCTTGAGACGGTCGATCTGCTTCTGGCGCTCGGCGTCGGTGGAGCCGAAGGCGAAGAGGTCGTCGTCGTGGAAGGTCAGGCCGTAGGCGCCGAGCTCGGCGAGCTTCTCGACGACGTGCACGACGTCGAGGGGCTCACGCGTGGGGCCGCCGAAGGGGTCGGTGCCGTTGTAGCCGACGGTCCAGAGTCCGAACGAGAACTTGTCATCGCGGGTGGGGGTGGGCATTCCTGCTCCTTCGCATGGAGACGCACGGGTGCGCGGTAACGCACGGCGGGTTTGTTGGTGTTCACAACATATACCCCGGATGCCACGGCGTCCAGCCCCGCGTGTCAGACCCCGAGCGCCTCGTCGACGACGGCGAAAACCGCCGGGTCCCACGTCAGCGCGCGTTCCCACGGCAGCCCGAACGCCTCGGCGAAGAAGATGCTGTGCACGTGATCGGGGAACGAGTGCCGCTCGACCAGGGGTAGCACCGCTGCCGGCACCGCGTCGGCGCGGCCGCTCCGCAGCGACACCAGACCGTCATGCGGCCAGAGCTGCGCCGGCTCGGTCGCCGCGGAGAAGTACCCGGCCCCGATCGCAGTGACCGGGATGCCGTCGAGCACCCCCGCCTGCGCGTCGTTCCAGCCGCGCAGAAACCGGCGTGACACCTCGGCGGCCGCGCCCTGCGAGTTCGCCGCGGCGTAGGGGCGCGCCTCGGCGAAGATCTTGAGCGTCGCCGGATCGCCGTGCGCGTCGTCATCGCCGATCTCACCGCTGACGATGTCGCCGAGCACGGCTCCGTCCCACGGCGTGCCGAGGGTCACCAGACGCCGCACGCGCGGGCCGTCGGCGGCGACCTCGCGGATCGCGGCGCGCGAGAACAGCCCGCCCATCGAGTGGCCGACGAGGTCGACGCGGTCCACACCCTCCGCGGCGGCGAGATGCCGGAGGAAGCCGGCGAGGGCCAACCCCGCGTCGTCGAGACGTCCGACGGCGTTGATCGTGACGTCCGCGGGCAGCACGACGGGGACCTCCGAGAAGCCCTGCCAGCCGGCATCCTCCCGCACCTCCCCGGCACCGATGCGGGCCGGAGCGGTGAAGACCCGGACGCCGCGATCGAGGAGATGCGCGCGCAAGGCGGTCATCGTGTTGCCCGCCGCCAACCCCGACGCGGCCGCGCGCTCGGGGTCGGTGTACGGGGTGACGGCGGCTCCGCCGGAGACGAGGACGACGGCATCGGTCACGGGGACTCCTTCGCGGCTCGGTTTCCGGTCAGGATACGGCCCCCGTCCGACACCCGCTCACCACGCGTCGAGAGTCCAGAACACGCCGCAACGCCCTACGCGGTTACGGCGTGTCTTGGACAGTCGACGACAGTGGCGGCGCGGCGCGGCGCGGCGGGCGGGCGGGCGTCAGCGCGGCAGCGCGTCCTCGATCGCCGCGATGACCTCGGGGTCGTCGGGCAGCGTGCGCGGGCTGAAGCGCTTCACGCGACCGTCGGGAGCGACGACGAACTTCTCGAAGTTCCACGAGATGCGTCCCGTCTTGCCCTCGGCATCCGGTGTCGAGGTCAGCTCCTTGTACAGCGGGTGCGCGCTGCGGCCGTTGAGCTTCACCTTCTCGGACATCGGGAAGGTCACGCCCCACGTCGCGGAGCAGTATTCCGCGATCTTGTCCTCGTCGCTGAGCTCCTGCAGGAACTGGTTGCTGGGGAAGCCGATGACCGTGAAGCCGCGGTCCGCATAGCGCTTGTGCAGCGCCTCGAGCGTCTCGTACTGCCCCGCGAGGCCGCAACGCGACGCGACGTTGACGACGAGGGCGGCCTTGCCCTCGGTGAGGTCGCCGAAGGTCGTCTGCTCGCCACGGATGGTCGTGATCGGGATGCCGGAGAGGTCCATGGAACCATCCTGGCACCGCTGTTTCTGCCCGGGGTGGGAATCGCGCCGCGTCGGAGAGCGCGCGGCTCGTGGCACAGTGGACGAATGGCCACAGCGGGCACCCGCGGCGACGGCATGCGCCGCGCCAACCTGTCGCTCGTGCTGCGCACGGTGCATCGCGAGGGTCCGCGCTCGCGCGCCGCCCTCACCGAGGCGACGGGGCTGAACCGCTCCACGATCGCCGACCTCGTCGGCGAGCTGCAGCGCGCCGGGCTCGTCGTCGAGCGCGCGTCCGACGCACAGGGCCGCGTCGGGCGCCCCTCCCCCATCGTCGTCCCCGACCCGCGCGTCGTCGCAGTGGCGGCCAATCCCGAGGTCGACGCGCTCGACATCGGAGCCATCGCCCTCGACGGCACGATCGTCGCCCGCGAACGTCTCGATCAGCGCTCCCTGCTGACCCCCGAACGCACGGCCGCCCTGGTCGCCGAGACCCTGGGGACATGGCGCCGCGGCCCTCTCGCCGAGGCGCGGGTCGTCGGTGTCGGCGTCGCCGTGCCCGGCCCGGTGCGGGCATCCGACGGACTGGTCCGCGAGGCCCCCCACCTCGGCTGGATCGACGCCCCGCTCCCGGATCTGATGAGGGATGCCACCGGCCTGACCGCTCACGTCGCCAACGACGCGGCCGTCGGCGCCCTCGCCGAGTACCTGTTCGGCGCCGCGCGCGGCGCGCACGACGTCGTCTATCTCAACGGCGGCGCCAGCGGAATCGGTGGCGCGGTGATCGTCGGCGGCATGCCGCTCGGCGGCGCGGGCGGGTACGCCGGGGAATTCGGCCAGAACCGCCCGGGCATCGTCGACGCGACCGACCGGCGCGCGGCGGAGGGAGTGCTCGAGGACGAGGTCAGCCGTGCGCACCTGCTCGCGGCGGTGGGGCTCGACGGCGGCGACGATGCGGCCCTGGCCGCCGCCCTGGCATCCACCTCCGATCCCGCGGCGGGTGCGGAGGTCGACCGACAGCGGCGGATCCTCGCGACCGCGCTGGCGAACGCGGCGAACGTGCTGAACCCCGCGGTCATCGTGCTCGGCGGGTTCCTGGCCGTGCTGGCGGGGCGCGACCTCGCCGCCCTCGACGCCGCCGTACGCGCGCAGACGGTCCCCGCCTGCGCGGAGGGGCTGCGGCTCGCCGTCGCCGCGCTCGGCGGGGATCGCCTGCTCGTGGGGGCCGCCGAGGCGGTGTTCGAGGCCTCGCTGTTCCCGGGTCGCTGAGCGTCCGGCATCCGGCGGCGCACCGGGGCGGCCCCGATGTCGGCGGCGCAGGGCAGGATGGACACGTCGACGCGAGGAGAACCATGACCGAGACACGACCGGCCGGCACCACGTGGTCGGGAAACCACCGCTACCGCGCCACCGAGGTGCTGCTGCCCACCGATCTCGACGAGCTGGCCGAGGTCGTGGCATCCGCTCGCACGCTCCGCGTCCAGGCCACCCGTCACACGTTCAACGACATCGCCGACTCCGAGGCGGCTCTCGTGTCTCTCGAGCGCCTGCCGACGCGCATCGACGTCGTCGACGACCGCGTGCGCGTCGAGGGACTCGTGACCTTCGCGCAGCTCGCTCCCGTGATCGAGGCTGAGGGCCGCGCGCTGCACAACCTCGGCTCGCTCCCCCACATCTCGGTCGCGGGCGCCACCGCGACGGGCACGCACGGCTCGGGGGTGCGCAACGGCAACCTGTCGAGCGCGGTCCGGGCGGTCGAGATCCTGGATGCCGACGGCCGCACGCACCGCGTCGACCAGGGGCACGCGTGGTTCCCCGCAGCCGCTCTCAGCCTCGGCGCGTTCGGCGTCGTCACCGCCGTCGAGCTGCAGACCGAGCCGACCTACGAGGTGACGCAGCAGGCGTACACCGGGGTGGCGTGGGACGACATCGCCGGCGACCCGGAGCGGGTGTTCGGCGGCTCGCGCAGCGTGAGCGTCTTCACGACCTGGGGCGATCCGGCGCACGACCTGGTCTGGGCCAAGAGCGACGCGGGCGCACCGGAGTGGGTGGAGGATCTCGGCGGTCGACCGGTCGGCGACGACATCCACCTCGGACGCATCCGCACGGTCGACAACACGACCCCGCGCGGATCCGTCGGGCCGTGGCATACGCGGCTCCCGCACTTCCGGGCCGATGCGCTTCCGAGCGACGGCGACGAGATCCAGTCCGAGTACTTCGTGCCGTTCTCCGCCGCGCGAGAGGCCCTCGCCGCGGTGCGGGCGATCGCCCCCTCCTTCGACGCGCAGCTGCTCGTCACCGAGCTGCGCACCGTCGCCGCCGATGAGCTGTGGCTGAGCCCCGCCTTCCAGCGCGACGTCCTCGCGATCCACTTCACCTGGCGCAACGACACGGCGGGCGTGCTCGCGGTGCTGCCGCACATCGAGGCGGCGTTGGCGCCGTTCGACGTCCGCCCGCACTGGGGCAAGGCCTTCGCCATGCCGGGCGCGGCCGTCCGCGCGACGCTTCCGCGGGCCGACGACTTCGTCGCCGCGGCCCGCGAGGCGGATCCGCGCGGCGTCTTCCGCAACGCGTTCCTGGAGCGGGCGCTCGGACTCTAGGCCGGGTGCGGCAGCTCTCGCAGGAAACCGCCGATCGCGGCGTGGAATCGTTCGGGATCCTGGTTCGCCTCGTTGCAATGCCCGGTCGCGTCGAACGCGACGAGGGTGGACTCCGGATGCCGCGCGGTGAACGCGAGGGATCCGGAGACCGGCACCACCGGATCGCGCAGACTGTGCACGATCAGCGTCGGCAGTTCCGGCGCACGACGCGGCCCGTCCACCCAGTTCAGGGCGCGAGCGTCCACCGCCTCGATGAGACCCAGCGCCCGCGCCCCCAGCCGACTCCGCAGCACGCGGAGGGAGGCGACGCCGACGGACGAGGGCAGGTGCACGCCTTTGACCGCGCGCGCCACGATGCGGCCCCAGTCCAGAGCCGGCGCGACCAGGACGAGTCCGGTGATCGCCTCCCGATGACGCGACTGCTCGAGGGCGAGCATCGCGATCGTCGCCCCCATCGACCAGGCGACCAAGACGATCTCGCGCGCCCCCTGCTCGACGGCGTAGGCGATCGCGTCGTCGACATCGCGCCACTCCCGCGTCCCGAGGGAGGAGGGCAGGGTGTCCGCGGGGGCCGCTTCGTCGTCGCCCGCGTACGAGACCACGAGCGAGGTCCAGCCGGCATCGACCGCGGCGGGCGCGGAGCGCAGGGCGCCGGACCGGCTCGAGCGCAGGCCGTGGACGTGGATGGCCCAGCGGGTGGCATCCGGATCCCCGATCACCCACGCGTCGGCGCTCCCCCCGCGGCGGAGGGGAACGGCGACGTGCCGCGTCGGACCGACCGCCTCGGGCGCGGCGATGTTCTGCGAGGTCCACGCGCCGCGGACGGCGCCGTCGGGGAGGCCCGCAGGCTTGCCGATGAGGGCGCGGACGACACGATCGCCGGAGGTACGGACGATCTCGCCGACGGTGAGGTGGGTCCCGTCGTCGAGCCACACGCCGTACGTCCCGGGCTGGCGGCTCTCGTCGGTGGCGGGAACGTCGACGGTGTCGCCGTCCACGAACAGGGGGACGAACGGCTTGGCGGCGCGCGGCGCGATGAGACGCCGGGCGACGTAGCCACCGAGGGCGAGGTGCAGGGCGCCGGCCGCCGCGGCGGCGACACCCGTTCCGACGATCAAACGGCGAGTCATGCGCGTACTCCGATGGTGCGGCGGGTGAGGTGGGCATCGACGTCGTCGACGAGGGAGCGCTGCTCCCCGGTCAGGGGCGTCGACGTGGCGATCGCGTCGTCTTCGATGGCGACGCGCACGGTGTGGAGCCGGGTATCGACGTCCGCGAAAGCGGCGGGAACAGCCGGCACGCCCACGCCACGCTCTCGGGCGAGCGCTTCCGCACGCTCCAACAGACTCTCGCCGCGACGACGGATGGCCGCGGTCGTGCGGGATGCCACGAAGATCCCGATCACGAACGAGACGACGCCGAGGTAGAACAGCGGATCGAACAGAGCGCTCACGATCGCGTTCGGCTCGAAGAACCGCGTGAGGGTGAGGTCGAGCACCTCACTGAGGCACCCCAGCACGATGCCCGCGGCCCCCGCGCGGAAGAGCCGTCGCGCGACGGGCAGCGAGCCTCGAGCCGAGCGGTAGAGGAGCACCCCGACGAGCGCGATCCCGGACATGTGCAGGACGCCGTAGGCCCACGCACCGGTCGAGGTCGCCGCGGCCGTCTCGAGGAAGAGGAACGATGACGGACCGCGCTCGGGCATCGCCACGAAGAAGACCACGGTGAACAGGGCCGCGAGCGTCAGCGGGAAGCCCCATCGGAGGGTCCGGATCCGCGCGGTGGCCGGAGCGGTTCCCGCCTGGATGCCGAGCCAGAGCGCCGCCATCGTCAGCACGTTCTGCACGAGCTTGAGCACGTTGGTCCCGCCGAGGAGGGCGTCCATCGCCGGAAGGGGGACGACCGTGCCCTGGGTCAGGAGTGCGATCACCCCGAGCAGGGCGGCGAGCCAGGCGATCCGCGATCGGGGCTGCCGCCACGCCGCGCGTGCTCGCGTGACGACGACGAGGGCGAGACCGACGAGGGCCGCGTCGATGAGCAGCATGGTCACCACGACAGCTCGGCGATCCTCGGGCTGGCGTACATCAGCCGAGCGATGGCGTGGGCCACGTGTTCGGCCACCAGCTCGGCCTCGACCTGGGTCGTGTCGAGGTCCGGATTGGTGTGCGGCGACACGGACGAGCGCTCGTGCACGGCACCGCAGCAGTGCGCGTCGTCGAGCAGGTGCCCCAGCTCGTGCGAGGCGGCGAACTCGCGGTAGACGCGAGCGTCCGCCGCGCGGACGTGGATCGAGCCTTCGCGGCGATCGGGGAAGAACACGAGGAATCCGGTGAGCGTCCCCCACGTCGCCGTGTCGGTCTCGGCCACGACGGTGAGCCGGATGCCGGCGGCGTGCTCCACCGCGCGGACGATGTCGTCGAAGGTGGCCCCGGGAGAGACGTTCAGGCGCGCGAGCGCACGATCCCCTCGCACCCGCACCCGTGCGAGCATCTCGTCGGACGCCGTCACCGCCGCCTCCCCGTCCGGCCGATCATGACGCCGGCGGCCTCCCCCGCAGCGACTGGGCGATGGCCCGCAGGGCGTCGGGCGACATCTGCCCGAGAGCGCGGAACTGGATGCTCTGCGCCCCGGCCTCGCGCATCGCCTCGCGCAGCTCGAGCTCGGCCTCGGTCCGGTCGGTCAGGGCATCGTCGGTGTAGTCGATGAGGTACTCGACGGGCACGTCGGCCCACTGGGTGATCAGGCGCAGCACCTCTTCGTCGAGGACGACGGTGTTGGTCGTCGCCTCGAGAAGCGCCCGCGCGCTCGCGGCGGATCGGGGGTCGAGGTGTTCGAGGTGGGCGATCAGGTCGGCCTCGGACGCGGCGTGACTCGCGATCAACCGGCGCACACGATCACCGACGGGACCGGCCGGCACCCGCATCTCGATACGGGGTGCCGCCTGCGGGCTCGCGAGCTCTTCGGGCGTCACGTCGAGGGCCGCCGCGAGGGCCTCGATGTCGTTGGTGTTGTAAGGCAACGAGAAGCCGGCACGCGACTGGTAATAGCTTTTCGTCATCCCGGCGCGACTGATGAGCTCGCCGACGGTGAGCCCTCTGGACTTCCGCAGGCGATCCACGTTCGCCACCACTCGCCGGGAGTACCGGGAGGGCGGTCCGACAGCGCCGCGACCCACTCTTCGATCGTAGACGACGTGCCTGCGGCCGTCGTCGACCGTATTTACGTGAATCCAGGAGTGCTATTTACGAACCGCTGTGATTGGATGAAAGAGAGACATGGTGAGTGGCCCCCCGACTCCTCCTCGCTCGCGCAGGCGGACGCCGCGCCCTCCCGTTCTCAGCAGCGGGCGCGGCGGAATTGGGGGACGCCGCGCCCGCTCCGTTTCTCCGCGTCGCCCGCGGCTGCTCGAGCCGTATGGTTCGCCGTCGGATGTCGCTCGCCTCGCGATTGCCCGCGTGCGCCGTCGCCCCACGCGCGGAACGCGTCGCGCACCGGCGAGACGGTAGCTGCACTACCTCTACTACCTTTCCCTCGCCCCTTGTGAGGGCAATCCGGGCCGGTCTACGCTCGCTCCTACGCGAAGTAAGTAGTGATACTACCTCTCGTGCTCACCTTCAATGACGATGGAGCCCCCATGAGATCCCCTCACCCCTTGCGCCGTTGGACGGCGTTCACGACCACCGGCGCGGTGATCGCCTCGCTCGCCATCGCCGGCAGCGTGTCCTCGGCCGCCGCCGACACCACCGCCACGGTCTCGATCGACACCGGCACCGTGGTGCAGGACGACTTCCTCGGGATCGGGGTCAACGTCATCCCCTCCGCCCTCATGGAGCGTTCACGCGGTTTCGGCTACAGCGACGCCGACTGGGCGATCGACGCGGAACGCATCGCCACGATCCGCCCGAAGGTCGCGCGCGTCTGGTTCCAGATCGACTGGATGGAGCCCGACAAGGGCGTCTACACCTGGGACAGCGACCGGATGAAGGCGTTCTACAAGTACCTCGACGCGTTCAAAGCCGCCGGCACGGACATCGAACTGAACTTCGGGTGGAAGGTCGGCTCGACCGTCCACGACTGGTTCGGCATCCCCGGCGTCGACCCGTGGACCAGCGCCCCGGCCGACAACGCCGCGTACGCGGCATCCGCGTCCGCGCTCATCGACCAGCTGAAGAACGTCCGCGGCTACGACAACGTCAAGTACCTGACGTACTACAACGAGCCCAACGGCAGCTGGGACTTCGAGGCTCCGGGAGACCAGCAGGCCGCGTACGTGCAGATGGCCCAGGCCGTGCACCAGCGCCTGGTCGCCGACGGCCTGCGCGACGAGGTCGAGATCTGGGGACCGGAAGAGACCGGCGCCCCCGCATGGACCACCTACCTGGCCCAGAACGGCGGCGACGCGTTCGACCAGTACAGCTTCCACACGTACGGCGACTCGTACGGCTCGGTGCCGGCGAGCATCAACGCCCGCAAGAGCGTCGCGGGCGGCAAGCCGGTGAACATGTCGGAGTTCGGCTGGTCCGACGACAACGCGAGCGGCTGGGACTCGGGCTACGCCAACTACGTGATCGCCGGCGCCAACCTGGGCCTGCACTCGCTGCTCGTCTGGCAGCTCAACGGCACATGGACCGTCGACCCCGACGGCGACACCAACGGCACCTACAACATGTGGGACGCCCTGCCGCTCGGCCTCGAGCCGCGTAAGACCTTCCCCTCCGCGGGTCTGCTCAACCGCTACATCCCGGCCCACAGCCAGGTGCTGCAGTCCAGCTCCTCGACGTCGGATGTGCGCACCGCCGCCTTCCGCGACGCGGCGGGCGAGTACACCGTGCTCGTGGAGGCGAAGGGCGCCGCCCCGACCGACCTCGACGTCTCCTTCGGGACCACCGCGGTCGACAAGGACTTCCATCGCGTCGTCTACGACAACGACCTCGTCCCCGACGAGAACGCTCTCCTGCCCACCGTCTCGGCCACGCTGCCGGCGGCGACGGGGTTCTCCGACCAGCTCGACGAGGGGTACTCCTTCGCGATCTACACGACGGCCGCCCCCGCCGTGCAGGTGCGGCTGGGCGACGTCGACCCGTCGGTCGCCTCGGGGTCGACCCTGCAGCTCACCGCCGACGTCCTCGACGGCGCGCCCGGGGTCACCTGGTCGGTCGAGGGCACCGGCAACGGCTCGGTGTCGAGCGCGGGCGTCTTCACCCCGCCCGTCGTCGACTCCGAGCGGACGATCGCGGTCCGGGCCACCAGCACGGCCGATCCGTCGTCCTCGGCCGTGGCGCGTGTCACCGTCACCCCGCAGCTCACGGCGAACCGCGTCGACCCCGTGCAGTTCGACCTCGACAGCGGGGTGTACGCCGGTTCCGAGGTGCTCACGCTGTCGACTCCGACCTCGGGAGCGCAGATCCGCTACACCACCGACGGTTCGGCACCCACGACGAGCTCGACGCTGTATGAACGGCCGCTGATCCTCGCCGAGACGTCGACGAAGCTGTACCGGGCCGCCGCCTTCGCCACGGGCAAGCAGGCCTCGGGCATCACCAGCCGCCTGTTCAAGGTCGGCGGGGTCTCGCAGGGCCCGGACGGTTACAGCCTCTGCGCGAACGAGGGCGGGACGTGCTTCTTCTCCGGTCAGCAGAGCGTCGCCTTCGGCGGAGACGGGCTCTTCACCTACCAGGCCAAGACCGGCCCGGTCTCGTGCGACACCGCGACCCTCGGCGACCCGAACCCGAACGGAACCTCGCGCTGCTACGTCAGCCCCGAGCTTCCGTCCTCGTACCCGCTGGTGACCCTCACCAACGCGGGCTTCGAGAAGCCCGGCGGCACGAAGTCCAAGACCGGCCCCTTCACGAACGGCTGGACCTTCAACAGCCGCTCGGGCATCCAGAACGGCCAGGGCCCCCTCGGGCCTCCCGCCCCCTCGGAAGGTCAGCAGGTCGGATACCTGAAGACGGATGCCGGGGTCCAGGGCACCATCTCGCAGGAGGCCGCGTTCCCGGCCGGGGAGTACCAGGTGGTCTTCGCCCTGTCCGGTCGATCGGGTTACCCCGCGCAGAGCTTCGACGTGCTCTACGACGACACGGTGATCGGCTCGTTCGCGGTCGGCTCGACGAGCTCGTACGAGACCAAGCGGACGCCGGCGTTCACCTCCGACGGCGGTCGCCACACGATCACGTTCCGCGCCACGGCTCCGTCGGGCGACCGCACCGCGTTCCTCGATGCGGTCCGCATCGAGGCGCCCGTCCCGCCCGAGGCGGCGCAGCTGCAGAACACCGGTTTCGAGGCTCCCGCCACGACCGGCGTCAAATCGGCGCCCTTCACCGAGGGCTGGTCGTTCGTCGGGCGCAGCGGCATCCAGCACAACGGCAGCGCGTTCGGCGCCCCGACGGCGCCGGAGGGGACGCAGACCGCCCTGCTGCAGTCGCGCAACGGCGAGCACGGGTCGTTCACCCAGACGCTCGACATGGCCGCCGGCGACTACACGCTGAGCTACCAGGCGTCGCGACGCCCGGGGTACAGCGCGGTGCAGACCGTGCAGGTGCTCGTGGACGGGGTCGTGGTCGACAGCTTCGCTCCCCCGACCGCCGGCTTCACCGCGCACACGTCGGCGACGTTCACGGTGCCCGCGGGCGATCGGCAGATCACCTTCCGCGGCTCGGCGCCCTCCGGCGACGCGACCGCCTTCGTGGATCAGGTGGTGCTGACGCCGGTTCCCTGAGACCCGACGGCGGCATTCGCGAGCGGGGGCTCGGGCATCGTGCCCGGGCCCCCGTTCCGCGCCGGGGCGCCCATCCGCTGACCGTCATTCCTCTGGTGAGAGAAGGCGAGATCCAGGTGATTTCGGCGGCGTGCGTCCGCGCATTCCGGGGAGCGCGCCGCTGACGCGCGACACCCGGGGGCGAGACTGAACGGCCACCCGCCGTCTTCCCGAGGTCGCCCCATGCCCGCTTCCTTTCCCCCCGGCTCGGGGTGGATCCCCATCGCCTACGGAGCACTCGACGTGCGCGACGCGGCGGGTTTCGTCACGGACGCCGACGTCCTCGTCCTTCCGACGCGCCCCTCGGAGGCGATCTGCCTGGTCGGCAACGGCGCCGCACTCTGGCGGCGCCTCGTCGCCACCGCCCCCGCGCCGCCCTCTGCCTTCACCCCCGACGAGGAGGGGATCCTGGCCCACTTCGAGGAGCTCGGACTGGTCGCTCTCGCGGGATCCCACCCCGCACGGGTGACGGAGCTGCATCCTCCCGTGCTGTCGTCGGTGCTGCACGAGCTCGTCTATGCCCTCGTCGCCCGCGTGGCGGCGAGCCGTGGCATCCCGTGCGTGTTCACCAAAGGCCCCGCCCTGCACCTCCAGGGGCTGCGCGAGCGCGAGCATTCCGGCGACGTCGACCTCTGGTGCGCGCCCGAGAGGGTCGAGGAGCTGGCCGACGCGCTGCGACCCTGGGGATGGCATCGCGCCCCCGACCCCTGGCGCGGGACGACCATCCAGCACACGGTGACCCTCACCCCCGAGCAATGGGGGTGCGAGATCGATGTGCATCGACGCTTTCCGGGCCTCGTGCTCGATGACGAGCGGGCGTTCGAGCTCGTGGCCCGAGACGCCATCCCTCTGCGTTTCGCCGGTGTCGACGTCCCGGTCCCCGCGCCCGCGACGCACGCGGTGCTGGCGGCGCTGCACGCGGTCCGCCCCGTGATCGGCGCGGGAGCGCGCACCCCCGGTGCCTCCTCCGCGGCCGAGGCGTTCCTCGCCCGCGCCGAGGGGAGCGTCGCCCGAGCGCGGGAGCTCGGTGCGGTTCCGGTGCTGCGTCGAGAGCTCGAGCCCCTCGCCGACCCGGGCAGTCTCGACGCCGACGCCGACGGCACCCCACGTGACTGGGAGTGGCGCCAGCAACCCGATCGCGTCCGCGCGTACTGGAAGGCCATGAGAACCGAGTCCTGGCCGGTGCGCGTGCGCTTGATCGCGCGTTTCGTCTGGCCGCCCGACGACGTCGCGCTCGCCTCGGCACGGCATACCGGGGTCGAGACGACGGCACGGCGCGCGCGATGGGCGCGGTTGGCGCGCGGGGTCCGCGATTGGGTGCGCCGACCGGGCTGAGCGGTGCGAATCAGCGGCGACGCCCCCGGAGGGCGGCCCGCGTGAGCGGCACAGTGGCGAGAGCGCGGGCGAACTCGTCCTCTTCGCGTTCGATCCACCCCTGCCCGGCGAGGACGAAAAGCGGGATGAGCGCGGATGCCGACAGCGGCCCCCACCCCACGAGACCGAACGGCGTCTCGGTGGCCCCCATCACGACGAACCCGAGCAGGAACGCGACCCCGACGCCGCGCTCGCGCGCGGAGGGCCGACGGAGCGTGGCGAAGAAGGCCACCACCAGCAGCACACCCCAGGCTGTCAGCACCACCGCTCCGCCCTGCATCAGGGTCGTCAGGGCGACGTTGTGCGCGTGGCTCGCCGCGCTCGACAGCACCGCTTTCAACCGCGCGTAGTTGTCCGCGAACCAGTGAGCTCCCAGGCCGAACACCCAGTGGTCGCCGAGCTGCTGGCGATCGAAGATCCAGATGGATCCGCGGTAGGTGTACGCCTCGGGGTCCTTCTCGGTGAAGGGCAGCCAGAACACCGCGAAGACGGAAGCCGCGAAGCCGACGACCGCGACCGGCGCGAAGGCGCTCCGCGGCAGGATCCGCGCCAGCATCAACGCCACGAGGACCACCCCGGCCCCGACGAGCGCCGTCCGCGACGACGACAGCACCATCGCCCACGCGATGGCGGCGAGAAGAACAAGGCGCACCGGCCACCGACGCGCGAGGAACACGAACGGCAGGGCGAGGGTGAGGAACATGCCGAAGGTGTTGGAGTGGGTGAAGATCCCCGCGAGCAACGGCGCCCCCGTCAGCGACTTGTCGAAGGTGTTCGTGCCGCCCGAGATGAGCACCTTCGACGGGATCAGGAAGAAAGCGACGACGGATGCCGCGGCGACCAGCGCACCGAGGTAGCCGAGGAGAACCAGGTCGGGCACTTTCACCCGCACACTCACCAGAAGGGCACCCGCAGCGGCGGTGAGAAGCAGTCCGAGCGTCGGAGAGCGCCCGTGCGCCAGCTCATTGCCCGCCAGCACGAGACCCGGCGCGATGGCCAGGACGAGGCTCGGTGCCGTGACCCTCCAGAACAGCCCCACGAACAGCGTGGTGGCGACCGCGACGACCGGGACGACGATCGCGCCGAGGTCGTCCAGGGTGGCGGCGAGCGCCACGTTCGACGTCTTTCCCTCGATGTAGTGCGCGCGGTCGTTCAGCACCGTCTCGACGACGGGGGAGGCGATCGAGTACGCCCACAGCAGGACCAGCATCAGTCGGCGCGCGCGGACGGAGTCGACTAACCCGGCGTGCGACGAACCATGGCCCCCGGGGGCTGCTCTCATCGTGGTTAGCGTGCTCACGGCCGTCACCGTACAGCGCAAGGAGAACCCCGTGACCACGACCGATGTCGTCGCTCCCCGGAGGAAGGGGGCGTTCCTCCTTCTCGGAGCGCAATGGGGGCGCTACCTCTCGCAGATTCTCGGCATCGTCGTCCTCGCACGTCTCGTCGGCCCCGCCGACTTCGGCATCGTGGCCCTCGGGGCATCCCTCGCGGGGCTCGCCGCCGTCCTCGGCGACTTCGGCCTCAGCATGGCGGCGCTGCGCGCACCCTCGCTCGACGATCGACAGCGCACGAACCTCTTCTGGGTGAACGCGGGGATCGGCGCGCTCGCCGCCGCCCTCGTCGTCGCGATCGCGCAGCCGTTCGCCGCGGTCTTCCACGACGACCGACTCGTGACCGTGCTGCTGCTCCTCGCACCGGCGTTCGTGCTGCGTTCGGCCAGCGCGCAGCTCAGGGTCGAGCTGAACCGGTCGGGACGGCTGGGTCGACTGGCCGCCTCCGAGCTGACGGGAGACGTGTCGGGGCTTGTCGCCGCCGTCGTGGTGGCGCTCCTCGGCGGCGGGTATGTCGCGCTCGCCCTGCAGGGCACGCTCGCGGCCGCGGTGACACTGGTGCTCGCGTTCGTCCTGACCCCATGGCGTCCGGGCCTTCCTCGACGCGGAGCCGATATGCGCGGACTCCTCGCCTTCGGCGGCAACACCTTCGTGGTCCACGCCCTCAACTACGCATCGACGAACGTCGGCACCCTCATGATCGCCCGCACCGCCAGCGATCAGGTGATCGGCTTCTTCAACCGGGCGACCCAGTTGGTGAACCTTCCGATCGACCAGGTGATCACCCCTCTGACGCGCGTCGTGATCCCCCACCTCGCCGATGCCGCGGGCCCGGTCGACATCGGCGAGCGTCTCGCGCGGTTCCAGACGCTGCTCTGCTTCCCCGCCTTCGCCTACCTCAGCCTTTTCGTGGCCACCGCTCGCCCCGCCATCGAGGTCGTGCTCGGACCGGCGTGGGCGGACGCGGCCGCGTTCGTGCCGATCCTCGCCGTCGGCGCGGTGTTCCAGACGCTGGGATACGCCCAGTACTGGGCCTTCGTGTCGACCGGACGCTCCGGAATCCTGTTGGTCTCCGAGGCCGTCGGCCGAATCGCGATGATCGCTCTGGCCGTGGCCCTGTCCTCCCTCGGGCCGCTGGCCGTCGCGTCGGCTGTCACAGCGGGACAGTTCCTCCTGTGGGCCGCGGCGGCCCTGATCTTCCTCCCGCGCACGGGTGTGCGCTCGGCGGCACTCGTGCGAGCCGGCCTCCCGCCCCTGGCCGTCTTCACCGCCGCGTGGGCGACCGCCTCGCTCGCGGACGCCGCGTTCTTCACCCCCCTCGATCCCGCGATCCGACTGCTCGCGACGGCGGGAGCGTGGGGGATCGTCGTCTCGGCGCTGATCCCGCTCCTCGCCCGCCGCGACCTCCGCCTGCTCGTGGCGATCATCCGGCGGCGGTGACATCGGCGGCCGTCATCCCGCAGAGAGGCCCCCGCACGTGACCGATCGCTCCCCCCGACATCGCTGATGGCCCGCTGTCTGGTCATCGGGGCGAACGGCTTCCTCGGTTCCCGCCTCACCGACGCCCTCGTCGCCGCCGGTCACCGGGTGACGGCGTTCGATCGGTTCAGCCGCGGGACGCGCGCCTTCTCATCCGCCGATCTCACCGTCGTCCCGGGTGACTTCCTCAGCGTGGCCGACCTCGCCGCCGCCGTCGAAGGTCAGGACGACGTCTTCCATTTCCTGTCCACCACCACGCCGGCGACCGTCGACGGCGACCCCACGATCGACCTGCGCACCAACGTCGCGCAGAGCGTCGAACTGCTCGCGCTGTGCGCTCGCGCCGGCATCCGTCGGCTCTTCTACGCGTCCAGCGGAGGGGCGATCTACGGTCCCCGCCCCGGAGCGAGCTTCGTGGAGGACGCCCCGGTCGCTCCGATCTCGCCCTACGGCATCGGCAAGCTCGCGGTCGAACGCTACATCGACTATTACGCCGCCACCGCGGGGCTGTCCGCCGTCTCGCTGCGCATCTCGAACCCGTACGGCACGAATCCGAACCCGTCGAAGCGTCAGGGGGTGATCCCGATCACCCTCAACCGCATCCTGCGTTCCGAGCCGGTCGTGCGACTCGGCGACGGGTCGATGGTCCGCGACTACATCCACGTCGACGACCTGGTCCGCAGGATCCTCCGGATGGTGGATGCCGACCCCCGGCACCGCGTCTACAACCTCGGCAGCGGTCGCGGAACATCGGTGGCCGAGGTGCTCGAGACCGTTCGCACCGTGGTGGGTCGCGATTTCCCGGTGCGCACCGCGCCCAAGCCCGCCACCTTCGTCGATCACGTCGTCCTCGATGTCAGTCGCTACGTCGAGGAGTTCGGCGCCGACGACGACCTGTCGTTGACCGAGGGCATCGCCCGGACCTGGCGGGAGATGACCGCATGATGCGCGTCCTGCACGTGACCGAAGCGATGGGCAGCGGCGTCCTCAGCGTCGTCGACAGCATCTCGCGTCGACAGGCCGAGGCCGGCGCCGAGGTACGGGTGCTGTTCGTCCCCCGTCCCGAGACCCCGTCCGACGACGCGCTGGGCGCGCGCTTCCATCCGGGTGTCGACCTCATCCGGCTGTCGACCGGCGGACGGGTGACCGACCTCCGGGCGCTGCACCGTGCCGTGCGGGCCGACCAGGCGGCCGACGTGGTCCACGCCCACTCGAGCTTCGCGGGCGCGGTGGTCCGGCACGCTCTCCGGGGACGCCGGGATCCCGGTACGGTCTTCTACTCCCCGCACGGATTCGCCTTCCTGCGCCTCGACGTCCCCCGAGCCGTTCGGGAGGCTCTGCGCCGCGTCGAGCGCCGCCTCGCCCGCCATTCGACGCTCATCCTCACCTCGCCGTCCGAGTTCGACGTCGCGGAGCGCGCGCTCGCCCCCGCGCGGGCGCATCTGCTGCAGACCGGCGTGCCCTCCGAGACCGTGGCGCGACGACCTCGTCGTGCGGACCGCTCGCGTCGCCCCGTCGTCGGCATGATCGGTCGGGTGACCGCGCAGAAGGCACCCTGGCGCTTCGCCGCCGCCGCCCGCGCGCTCGACGACCGCGCCGACTTCGTCTGGATCGGCGGCGGCTCGGTCGACGACGAGATCCGGTGGTTCGCCGACGCCCCGGTCCGCGTGACCGGCTGGGTCTCGCCCGAGAAGCTCGCCGCCCTGATCGACGACCTCGACGTCCTGCTGTTCCCTTCCCTGTGGGAGGGGATGTCGCTCTCGCTCATCCAGGCGCAGGCGCAAGGCCTGCCGGCGGTCGTCTCCGACGTCGTCGGCAACCGCGACACGGTCGACGACGGGGTGACCGGATTCGTCCGCGACACCGACGACGATCTCATCGCCGCGACGGCTCTTCTCCTCGACGATGCGGGCCTGCGCGAGCGCATGTCCGCGGCGGCCCTGGAGTGGGCGAGACGCGTCCTCACCGACGACCGGGTGGGCCACGACTCGCTGGCTCTCTACGCCGCGGCCCTCGCACCGCGGGAGGGATCCGCGCGATGATCCTCGTCAACGCCCGCTTCCTCGCGCAGCGCACGACCGGCATCCAACGCTTCGCCACCGAGATCACGCGCCACCTGCTCGAGGTGCGCTCCGACGTCGTGCTGGCCGTCCCGCCCGGCCCCATCGATGCCGCCGGCCTCGACCCGGCGCGGATCCTGCGCACAGGACGCGCGCGCGGGCACGCGTGGGAGCAGATCGACCTCCCGTTGTTCGCGAGACGTCGACGCTGTCTCCTCGTCAACCTCGCGAGCACGGGCCCGGTCGCTTACCGACCGCAGATCTCCACGCACCACGACATCACCTGGGTGCGGCATCCCGAGAGCTTCGGACGCCGTTTCCGCGCCGTCTACACCGTCGTCGTTCCGCGTCTCATCGCACGCAGCGAGGCACTCCTGACCGTCAGCGAGTTCTCGCGCGGGGAGATCTCCGACCACTTCGGGGTCGATCCTCGGCGCTTCACGGTGATCGCCAACGGTGTCGACGAACGTTTCCATCCGAGCGCCGCTCCCGCCGGGCCCCCGTACCTCCTCGCGGTGTCCTCCCCCAACGCCCACAAGAACTTCGGGCGCATGCTGTCGGCGTTCGCGCGCTTCGCCGCGACCCACCCGCAGGTGGAGCTGCGCGTCGTCGGCAGCCAGACCAACAGCTTCTCCCGACAGCGCTACGACGATTCGTCCGCACGCGTGCGCTTCCTCGGGCGCGTCGACGACGACGAGCTCGCGTCGTTGTACTCGGGGGCCCTCGCGTTCGTGTTCCCCTCGCTCTACGAGGGATTCGGCATCCCGCCTCTCGAGGCGCAACAGTGCGGATGCCCGGTCATCGCCGCCCGCGCGGCCTCGATGCCCGAGGTGCTCGGATCCTCCGCCGTCTACGTCGACCCCTACGACGAAGAAGATCTCGCGGATGCCATGTCGCGCGTCGTCGACGACCCCGCGCTGCGTGCATCCCTCGTCTCGGCCGGACAGATCAATGTCGCGCGCTTCTCGTGGCGGGCATCCGCGGAGCGCGTGTCGGGGGTGATCGACGCGGTCCTCGCCGCCCGCGACGATCGGGCCGCCGGGGCGTCCCGTCGCGTCAAGGCCCCGGCGGCGCGGCATCCGGATGCCTAACGTCGGAGGCATGACCTCCGATCGCGACCAGTTCACCTTCGACAACCCCGTCACCCGATACTCCCGTGTCGAGCCCCCGATCCAGCACCAGCCCGAGCCGGGCGTGCAGGCCGAGATGACCCCGGTGCCCGACCTGGGCGAGAAGACGTACCGGGGGCTCGGGCGCCTCGAGGGACGCAAAGCGTTGATCACCGGCGGCGACTCGGGGATCGGCGGTGCCGTCGCGATCGCCTTCGCTCGCGAAGGCGCGGACGTGGCGATCGTCCATCTTCCCGCGGAACAGCGCGACGCCGATCACGTACTGGCCCAGATCAGGGATGCCGGCCGCACCGGCGTCTCGATCGCCACCGACATCACCGATCCCGAGGCATGCCGCGACCTCGTCGCGCATGCGGCCGAGGCCCTCGGGGGTCTGGACATCGTCGTCAACAACGCGGGCAAGCAGGTGATGGTCGAGAAGGTCGACGACCTCCCCGACGAGCAGTTCGAGCAGACCTTCCGGACGAATGTCTTCGCGCCGTTCTGGATCACGAAGGCGGCCCTCGCGCACCTGCCCGAGGGTGGCACGATCATCAACACCGCGTCGCTCGAGGCGTACGTCCCCGCCCCCGACCGGCTGGACTACGCCGCGACGAAGGCGGCCATCAACAATCTCTCGAAGGGGTTGGCCCAGCAGCTCGCACCGCGTGGCATCCGGGTCAACGTCGTCGCTCCCGGTCCCACGTGGTCGGCACTCCAGGTGAGCCAGGGCGTCTCCGACGACCAGATGGAGCACTTCGACGACGAGAGCACGTACCAGCGCGCGGGTCAGCCGGCCGAGATCGCGCCGGCGTTCGTCTTCCTCGCGTCCGCCGAGTCGAGCTATGTCTCCGGCGAGACGCTGAACGTGAACGGCGGCATGGTCACACCCTGAGTCGCGGCGCGGGTGAGGCCGATCGCCCGCGGTGCCATGCCGAGGGTGATGCCCGACCGGTGCGGCCCTTTGACGGACTGCACCGGGTGCGGGGCCCTCTGCCGTGGAGGAGATACTGGCGACCCGCCGCGCAACGTTCCACGGCAGAAGCCCCGGACCGCGGCCCGTCTCAGGAGGATCCATGTCTCAGACCGCCCCGGTCGGCGTCGACTACCCCGGCAAATCCCTCGGGATCGTCGGCCTCGTGCTGTCGTTCTTCTTCACCGTCGTCGGCTCGGTGGTGTCGTTCATCGCGTGGCGGCAGTCGCGCGCGGCGGGCTACCGCAACGTCCCGGCGCTCGCCGGTATCACCGTCGGGGTCGTCGTGCTGTCTTTCTGGGTGGTGCTGATCGCCGTCTTCACTCCGATCATCGCCGCGCCGAGGTTCTGACGGAAGAGGGCGCGGCGTCTGTGCGCCGCGCTCTCTTGCGCAAAACGTCTCGGATCGCAACCGACCCTCACGACACGGTCGGGTGAGCGAGCGTGAGTGCATGCCCATCGAGAACGCCACCGCCCGAGGCGCGGCGCCCGTCACCCTTTATCTGCTGCACGCGCTCGGCGCGAGTGCCGGGTCATTCGACCGCCTCGCCGAGCGTCTCGACGGACGGGTGCGCGTCGAAGGGATCGATCTTCCCGGCTTCGGATCGCTCGCGGACACCACCGACTCCTCGCTCGAGACGACCGTCGACCACGTCGTCGCTCAGCTCGCCGCGCACGCCCGCGGTCGCTGGATGCTCGGCGGCCACAGCATGGGCGGCAAGATCGCCGGGCTCGTGGCATCCCGCGTTCTCCGCGGCGAGGCGCCTCTCGTGGGTCTCGCCGGCCTCGTGCTGATGGCTCCGTCGCCCCCGCGCCCCGAGCCGATGGACGAGGAACGCCGCGAGCGCATGCTGTCGTGGGTCGCAGACGGGCCGATCTCCGAACAGGATGCCGAGACCTTCCTCGAGCAGAACACCGCGGCGCCGCTCGACCCGCGCGCCCACGAGAAAGCCCTGGCGGACCTGCAACGCACGTCCCCCGCCGCGTGGCGCGCGTGGCTGGAGACCGGCAGTCGCGTCGACGCCTCGGCCGAGGTCGGAACGCTCGACCTGCCCGTTCTCGTCCTGGCGGGCACGGACGACGCCGACCTCGGCGCCGCCGCCCAGCCCGGTCTGCTGGCATCCGTCTATCCCCGCGCACGCTTCGTCCCGCTCGACGACACGGGCCACCTGATCCCCCTCGAGCGTGCTCCCGAGGCCTCCGACGCGATCGCGCACTTCGTCGCGGACGAGGTCCTCCTCGGGCCGGTCGTTCCCGAGGACTGGGCCGCTCTCCTCGCCGGCGACCGGGTGGATTCCCGTGTGCGCGGCATCCTGAACCTCCGGGCGATTCCGGACGACCGGGGCTACGCCCCCGCGACGCTCGATCTCGCGCAGCTGACGCTCCTGCGCGAGATCGCCGATCTCGTCGTGCCGCAGGACGGGCCCGCGATCGACATCGCCGCGCGCGTCGATGCCCAGCTCGCCCGCGGTGAGGGCGACGGGTGGCGCAACGCCGAGCTGCCTCCCGACCCCGAGGCGTACCGCGCCGGACTCGACACGCTCGCGACGATCTGGCCGACCGACCCGGCGACGCGCGAGGAGGTGCTGCGCGCCGCGATCGAGGGAACGACGGATGCCGAAGGCCCCCTGGACGCGGCTCGGGTGAAGCTGTGGCTCGAAGACGCTCGCAACGACCTCGTGCGCCAGTGGCTGGCGCACCCGGCGAGTATGGCGCGCCTCGGGTACGACGGGTTCGCCACCGGCGGCAGCCCGATCCGCGGATACGTGGAACTGCGTCTCGGGAGACGCGAAGACTGGGAGCCCGCCGGCGTCGGCGGCACCGTGGCGGCGGGAGACGCGGCATGAACCTCGACGCGATGCGCACCTTCCCCACCGACGAGATCGTCGACGTCGTGGTCGTGGGAACCGGCGCGGGAGGAGCGCCCCTGACCGCGGAGCTCGCGAAGAAGGGGCTGAGCGTCGTCGCGATCGAGGCCGGGCGTCACTTCGCCCTCGATGACCTCACCCCGGATGAGACCGCGGCCGTCGAGATCAACTGGATGTCGGAGCGGCTCAGCGGCGGCGACGACCCCACCACCTTCGGCCCCAACAACAGCGGACGCGGTGTGGGCGGCTCGATGCTCCACTGGGGCGCCTTCACCCCGCGCCCCGATCGCCGCGACCTGACGCTGCGCACCGAGACGGGAGAGGGCCGCGACTGGCCCGTCGATCCCGACGAGTTGCTGGCGTACGTCGAGCGGGTCGAGGGCGACATCGGGGTGTCGGGCCCGACCCCGTACCCGTGGGATCCTTCGCGCCGATACGCCTACGCTCCCGCGAAACGTAACGCGCCCGCCAACCTCGTGGCGAAGGGCTGCGACGCCCTCGGCGTGACGTGGGCCGACGCGCCCGCCGCGGTCCTCACCCGGGCCCGACTCCAGGATCACCACGGCGAGCGCGGAGCGTGCGTCAACTGCGGCGAGTGCCACCAGGGCTGCCGAGTGGATGCCAAGGCCTCCACCGCCAACACCTACCTGCCAGCGGCGGTCGCGGCCGGCGCCGAGATCCGCGCCGAGGCGATGGTGCACGCGATCGAGCTCGACGCGCGCGGCCATGTCGCCGCGGTCGTCTACCACCAGAATGGCGTGGACGTGCGTCAGCGCTGTCGGTCGCTCGTGCTCGCGGGCGGGGGCGTCGAGACCCCGCGTCTGCTCCTGCACACGGGTCTGGCGAACGCCAACGGCCAGGTGGGTCGCAACTTCCTCGCCCACGGCGCGACCCAGGTGTGGGGGCGCTTCGACGAGCCCGTCCGCGGCCACCGCGGATACCCCTCCTCGCTCATCAGCGAGGACATGATGCGACCGGCAGACGCCGACTTCGCCGGCGGCTACCTCGTGCAGAGTCTCGGGGTCATGCCCCTGACCTTCTCGACCACGCTCGTGCGCGGCGGGGGCCTCTGGGGCCCCGAGCTCATGCAGCGGCTCGAGCAATCGCGGTTCATGGCGGGCATCGGCATCAACGCCGAGTGCCTTCCCTCCGACGACAACCGGCTCGAGCTCGCCTCCGAGACCGACGAGTTCGGCATCCCGCGCGCTCGTGTGAGTTTCACCGCCGGCGCGAACGAGAAGGCGCTCGACCAGCACGCCACGGCGTTCATGCTGCGGGTGATGGAGGCCGCAGGCGCGCGCGAGACGATGGTGCTCGCCCGCACGGCTCACACGATCGGCACGTGCCGCATGTCGGTGGACCCGTCCGACGGGGTCGTGGATGCCGACGGACGCTCCCACGAGATCCCCAACCTGTGGATCTGCGACAACTCCGTCTTCCCCTCCGCGATCGCCGCCAACCCCGCCCTGACGATCATGGCGCTGTCCCTGCGCACCGCGGACCGCTTCCTCTCGTCGGCCGCCTGACCCTCTCGGCCGTCGCCCCGCGGAGTCGGTTCGCGGAATCGCACCCGTGACGCGAGACGGCCCCCATTCGCCGACGATTCCCCGCGTCCTCGGCGACGGCGTGCGGTCTCGGCGCCACCACCCGGGAGAATGGATGCCATGAAGCTCGAGCACCTCCGCCGGTTCGCCGTCCTCGCCGAGGAGCTGCACTTCCCGCGCTCGGCCGAGAAGCTCGGCATCCCTCTCGCCTCCCTGTACACGACGCTCGACAAGCTCGAGGAGGAGGTGGGGCAGTCGTTGATCTCGCGGACCCCGCCCACGCAGCTCACCCCGGCGGGGCGTCTGCTGCTCGAGGAGGCGCACCACCGCATCGCCGACGCTCCGCCGCCCGCGCCGAAGCAGAAGGCACCCGGCGGCGGAAAAGCGAAGGCGTCGAAGGGCAAGGGCCGCGCCCCGATCGTGAAGGGCCAGCCCAAGCCCTACAAGAAGCGCCAGGGACGCTGACCCCGACGCGGCTCTACAGTTCCGCGACCCGGCCGCCCTCGACGCGCCATCTCCGGTCGGTCTGCACCGCCGCGAGCATGCGCCGATCGTGGGTGACGAGCAGCAGCGTGCCGGTGTAGGACTCGAGCGCCTGTTCGAGCTGCTCGATCGCGGGCAGGTCGAGGTGGTTCGTCGGCTCGTCCAGCACGAGCACGTTCACGCCGCGCGCCTGCAGCAGCGCCAGGCCCGCGCGCGTGCGCTCCCCGGGTGAGAGGCCGTCCACCGGTCGCGTGACGTGGTCGGCCTTGAGACCGAACTTCGCCAGGAGCGTCCGCACCTCGCCGGCGTTCATCTCGGGCACGAACCCCTCGAAGGTCTCAGCGAGGGGGCGCTCACCGACCAGCAGCGACCGGGCCTGGTCGATCTCGCCGATCTCGACGCTCGCCCCGAGGCTCGCCGTCCCCTCATCCGGTTCCTGTCGGCCCAGGATGCCGCGCAGCAGCGTCGACTTTCCGGCGCCGTTGGGCCCGGTGATGCCGATCCGCTCTCCGGCATTCACCTGCAGGGAGACGGGACCGAGCGTGAAGTCCCCCTGCCGGAACACCGCGCCGGACAGCGTCGACACGACCGCGCTCGATCGCGGCGCCGAGCCGATGGTGAATTCGAGCTGCCACTCCTTGCGGGGCTCCTCGACCTCTTCGAGCCGCGCGATGCGACTCTCCATCTGACGGACCTTCTGCGCCTGCTTCTCGCTCGACTCGGTCGCGGCCTTGCGGCGGATCTTGTCGTTGTCGGGGGACTTCTTCATGGCGTTGCGCACGCCCTGGCTCGACCACTCGCGCTGGGTCCGCGCGCGCGAGACGAGGTCGGCCTTGGTGTCCGCGTACTCCTCGTACTTCTCGCGCGCGTGGCGACGCAGCGTCGCCCGCTCTTCGAGGTACGCGTCGTACCCGCCGCCGTAGACGCGGTGGGAGTTCTGCGCGAGGTCGAGCTCGAGAACGCGGGTGACCGACCGGGCGAGGAACTCTCGGTCATGGCTCACCAGCACCACTCCCCCGCGCAGCCCCTTCACGAACGTCTCGAGCCGTTCGAGGCCGTCGAGATCCAGGTCGTTCGTGGGCTCGTCGAGCAGGGCGATGTCGAAGCGCGACAGGAGCAGCGCCGCCAGCCCCACCCGCGCCGCCTGGCCTCCCGACAGCCCTGGCATCACGGCATCCGGGCCCACGTCGAGTCCGAGATCGGCCAGGACCTGCGGCATCCGCTCGTCGAGGTCGGCGGCACCGCTCGCGAGCCAGCGCTCGAGGGCGGTCGCGTAGGCGTCATCGGCGCCCACGACCGTGGGATCGCCGAGGGCGGCCGCCGTGGCATCCATCTCACGGGTCGCCTCGGCGCACCCCGTGCGGCGGGCGATGTACTGCGCGACGGTCTCTCCGTCGACCCGCTCGTGCTCCTGAGGGAGCCACCCGACGAACGCGTCCGACGGCGCGAGGCTGATCGACCCGCCCTGCGGCTCGTCGACGCCCGCGAGCAGGCGGAGCAACGTCGACTTGCCCGCGCCGTTCGCACCGACGACGCCGATCACGTCGCCGGGGGCGACCGTGAGGTCGATCCCGTCGAAGAGGGTGCGGTGCCCGTGGCCCCCGGTGAGGTTCTGCGCGACGAGGGTGGCGGTCATGCGTCTAGTCTCTCAGGGCGCCGGAACCGCACCGCGGGCTGCCGCGGTGCGGGCTGCCGCGGTGCGGCGAGCATCATCGCGCTGGATGAACCGTGAGATCGTCAGCGCGCAGATCGCGACGATGAGCGCCGGCGCGCAGATGCCCAGCGACAACGACAGGTGTCTCCACACGTCGTCCGCGCTCTCGCGATAGCCGAACACCACGAGGACCGCCCATCCCACGGCCAGGAACGTGGCCGTACTGGCGGCGATGCTCACCGCCCCCGGACGCAAGCGTGTCCGAACCCCGCGGACTCGCAGACAGACCCCTGCGAGCAGCGGCGCGCCGCCGACGGCGATGATGCACAGCGCCTGTGCGAGTCGGAACGGCGGCCCGTCGCTCGCCCACGCGAAGGAGGCGACTCCGAAGGAGAAGATCCCCGACAGCGACAAGATCACCATCACCCCGATGTACAGCAGAGACAGCGACCACTGTCCCTCGGTCTCGCTGTTCGTGACGGTGCTCACGCGCCACCCCATTCCTCGCGGCTCTCAACGCCGCGCCGATCACCGTACGCACGGAGCCAAGTATGCCCACCGCGTCCCACTCACCGCGCGCGCGGGTGAGCCCCCGCATAGACGTCGCGCAGCGCGTCGACCGTCACGTGCGTGTAGATCTGCGTCGTCGCGACCGAGGCGTGGCCCAGCAGCTCCTGCACGACCCGCACATCGGCTCCGCCCTGCAGGAGGTGGGTCGCGAAGGAGTGGCGCAGGGTGTGCGGCGAGACGTGGGCGGTGAGACCCGCACGCTCCGCCGCCGCCTGGATGATGAGCCACGCGCTCTGGCGCGACAGAGGCGCCCCGCGCACCCCGAGGAACAGCCGGGGAGTGGCACGCCCCTTCGCCGCGAGCGCCGGACGCACCCGTGTGAGATAGGCCTCGATCGCGGCGCGCGCGTACGAGCCCACGGGTACCACGCGTTCTTTGTCGCCCTTGCCGCGCACGCGCAGCAGATCGCTGTGCGCCGTGTCATCGACGTCGAGCTGCACGATCTCCGACACCCGGGCGCCGGTCGCGTACAACAGCTCGAGCAGCGCGCGATCACGCACCGCGGCAGGCTCCGCAGCGGAGACGTCGGGCGAGCCGGGGGCGGGACCCGCGGCATCCAGGAGCTCGTTCACCTGGCCGATGGTCAGCGCTTTCGGCAGGCGTCGTGGGGCTTTCGGGGGGCGCAGCCGCCCGCTCGGGTCGTCGTCGACGCGCCCCTCGAGGACGAGGAAACGATGCACCCCGCGCACCGACGACTGGAGGCGCGCGAGCGACGACGACGCGGGTGGCGGTTGCGCCGACGCCCGCTCGGCGATGAAGTCGGCGACGAGTGCGGGGGTCACCGCCTCGACCGCCTGCACGCCCCGCCCGTGCAGCCACTCGACGTACACCGCGAGGTCCCGACGGTAGGCGGCAACGGTGTGGTCGGAGAGACCGCGCTCGAGCGCGACGTGCCGGAGGTATCCCTCGACCGCGCGCTCGAGCTCCACGTCAGTGGGCGGCGGCCTCGCGGCGCAGCACCTCGGCCGCGGCGAGGGCACCGGTGGCGAGGATGCCGTTGCGCAGGCGTCCCGCGAGCACACCGTCGATCACGTCGGCGAGCGGTACGTGCTCGACGCGCATGTCGGACTCCTCGTGCTCGCGCTCGTAATCGGTCTCGACCGCCCGCAGCCCGCGTGCGAGGAAGACGTGCACCACCTCGTCGTTGCCGCCGGGGGTCGTGTGCATCGAGATCAGGTGCTGCCAGCGGTCGGCCTCGAGGTCGACCTCTTCGGTCAGCTCGCGCTTCGCCGTCTCGAGCGGAGGTTCGCCGGCCACATCGAGAAGCCCCGCCGGGATCTCCCAGTCGCGTTCTTTGATGGGGTGACGGTACTGCTGGATGAGGACGACGCGCTCGTCGTCGTCGATGGCCACGACGGCCGCGGCCCCCGGGTGCTCGACGTACTGACGGGTCATCTCGCCGTCGCCGTATCGCACGGTGTCGCTGCGCACGTTCCACACGGCACCCTCGTAGACGAGGTCCGTCGAGACGACCTCCAGGTCCACCCGCTCGTCACGCAGCTCTTCCATGTCAGTTCTCCTCGACGTCGAACAGCTCGCTCGAGCGGTGACGCTCGAGCGCCGCGCCCACGAGCCCGCGGAAGAGCGGGTGCGGCGCGGTCGGACGCGAGCGCAGCTCGGGGTGGGCCTGCGTGGCGATGTAGTAGGGGTGCACGTCGCGGGGCAGCTCCACGAACTCGACGAGGTCGAGGTCGGGGTTGAGCCCGGAGAAGACGAGGCCCGCGTCGCTGAGCTGCTGGCGGTAGGCGTTGTTGACCTCGTAGCGGTGACGGTGGCGCTCCGAGATGCGGTTCGCGCCGTAGAGCTCGGCCGCGAGCGAGCCCTCGGCGAGATCGGCGGGGTACAGGCCCAGTCGCATCGTGCCGCCCAGGTCGCCGCTCTCGAGGATGTCGACCTGCTCGGCCATGGTCGCCACGACCGGGTGCGTGGTGTCGGGGTCGAACTCGCTCGACGACGCCCCCTCGAGGCCCGCGACGGTCCGGGCGTACTCGATGACCATGCACTGCAGACCGAGGCAGATCCCGAGCGTCGGGATGCCCTGCTCTCGCGCGAAGCGCAGCGCTCCGAGCTTGCCCTCGATTCCACGGATGCCGAAGCCGCCGGGGACGATGATGCCGTCGACCGTGGCCAGCGCCTTCTCGGCGCCCTCGGGCGTCTCGCACAGGTCCGAGGGGATCCACGTGATCTTCACGTGCGTCTCCTGACCGAAGCCGCCGGCCTTGATGGCCTCGGTGACCGAGAGGTACGCGTCGGGCAGGTCGATGTACTTGCCGACGAGGCCGATCGTGACCTCGTGCTTGGGGTTGTGCACGGCCTGCAGCACGCGCTGCCAGCGCGACCAGTCGACGTCGGCCGCCTTGTCGATGTCGAGCGCGTCGACGATGTACGCGTCGAGACCCTGGTCGTGCATCATCGTCGGGATGTCGTAGATGCTCGGCACGTCGATCGCGTTGACGACGGCGTCCTCATCGACGTCGCACATCAGCGCGATCTTGCGCTTGTTCGACTCGGTGACGGGGCGGTCGCTGCGCAGCACGAGGGCGTCGGGCTGGATGCCGATCGAGCGCAGCGTCGCGACGGAGTGCTGGGTGGGCTTGGTCTTCTGCTCGCCCGAGGCCCCCATGAAGGGCACGAGGGAGACGTGCACGAAGAACACGTTCTTGCGTCCGAGCTCGTGACGGATCTGTCGGGCCGATTCGATGAACGGCTGCGACTCGATGTCGCCGACGGTGCCGCCGATCTCGGTGATGATGACGTCCGGCTGCGGGCTCTCGCTCGCCTGCAGGCGCATGCGACGCTTGATCTCGTCCGTGATGTGCGGAATGACCTGCACCGTGTCGCCGAGGTACTCGCCGCGGCGCTCGCGCGCGATGACCTGCGAGTAGATCTGCCCGGTGGTGACGTTGGCCGCCTGGCTCAGCTCGATGTCGAGGAACCGCTCGTAGTGCCCGATGTCGAGGTCGGTCTCGGCACCGTCGTCGGTCACGAAGACCTCACCGTGCTGGAACGGGTTCATCGTTCCGGGATCCACGTTGAGGTACGGGTCGAGCTTCTGCATGACCACGCGCAGCCCACGAGCCGTGAGGAGGTTGCCGAGGCTTGCCGCCGTCAGGCCCTTACCCAGGGAGGACACCACGCCTCCGGTGACGAAGATGTGCTTCGTCGTGAAGGTCTTGCTGTCTGAATTTCCCGCCGCGTCCGAAGTCTGCATCACGGGCTTCGATCCTATCAGTCGCATCTGTCCGGTGGGCTCGGGGAACCTCTCCGCCTCGTCCCGAAGTCTGGCACCGACCCCCGACATCCACGTCACGGGGCCGTGACGATCACGGGTCGATCCGTCGGATCAGCCGGCGGTACGCCCGGTCTCGAGCAACTCCCGGGCATGGGTGAGCGCGGCATCCGAATCACTCAGTCCGGAGAGCAGCCGAGCCATCTCCGCCTCGCGTTCCGCTCCTTCGAGCCGACGGACACTGGATGCCGTGACCGCGCCGTCGTTGCCCTTGACCACCGTGAGGTGGTTGCCGGCGAACGCCGCCACCTGCGCGAGGTGGGTGACGGCGATCACCTGGGACGACTCGGCGAGGCGCGCGAGACGGCGTCCGACCTCGATCGCGGCCGCACCACCGATCCCCGCGTCGACCTCGTCGAAGACGAAGGTGGGGACCGGGTCGACTCCGGCGATCACCACCTCGATCGCGAGCATGACGCGACTGAGCTCACCGCCCGAAGCGCCGCGCGACACGGGACGCGGATCGGCACCGGGGTGCGGGGCGAGGAGGATCGACACCTCGTCGCGCCCGTGCCCGCCCGGCGTCGCGGGCGCGACGCCGACCGTCAGCCGGGCGTCGGGCAAGGCGAGCGCGTGAAGCTCCTCCGTGACGGCGGCGCCCAAGCGCTCGGCCGCCTCGCGCCTCGCGGCGGTCAAGGTCTCGGCGGCCGCGTCGAGCTCCGCCGCGGCGGCATCACGCTGGGTCTCCAGGCGCTGCAGGCGGTCACCGTCGTCGTCGAGTTCGACGAGACGCGCCGAGCCGGTGTCGAGCAGTGCGAGGGCGGCATCCACGGATCCGTGCGTGCGGGTGAGCGCCGCGAGCACCGCGCGCCGCTCGTCGACGGCCGCCAGCTCGTGCGGGCCGGACTCATCGAGGTCGGCGAGGTAGCCCGACAGCGCGACGGAGGCGTCGGTGGCGCGATAACCGAGGTCGGCGACCTGCTCCCCGATCGCGGCGAGCGCGTCGTCGCTCCCGGCGATGCGTTCGAGGGCGCGGCGTGCCTCGGCGAGGAGCGTGACCACGTCGGCCGTACCGTCCTCGTTCGAGAGCGCCGCGTGGGCGGTGACGGCGGCCAGCCGCAGCTCCTCGGCGTTGGCCAGGCGCTCCGCCCGGCGGGCGAGCTCTTCCTCCTCGCCCGCGACGGGGGCTGCTGCCTCGATCTCAGCGATCGCCGCGCGCAGCTGCTCGGCTTCGCGAGCCCGCTCGTCGCGATCGGCGGTCAGTGTGGCGAGTTCGGCGTCCAGCGTCCGCCACGTGTCCCACGCCGCGCGATACGCCTCTCGCGCCGAGGTGACGACCTCGCCGCCGAAGCGGTCGAGGGCGTCCCGCTGCGCGGATGCGGACTTCAGCCGAAGCTGATCGGACTGCCCGTGGACGACGACGAGATCGTCGGCGAGGTCGGCCAGGACGCCGGCCGGGGCGGTGCGCCCGCCCACGGTGGCTCGACCTCGCCCTTCGCTCGAGACCGTCCGTCCGAGGTAGAGCTCGGCCGTTCCGCCCCCGAGGGGCTCGACGTCGCCGCCGGCCTCCCGCACGCGCGCGGCGACCGCACCGTCTTCGGGAACGAGCCAGACGCCTTCGACGGCCGCCTGCGCCGCGCCCTTGCGCACCGCGCCCGAGTCGGCGCGCTGGCCCAGCAGGAGGCCCAGGCCGGTGACGACCATGGTCTTGCCGGCGCCGGTCTCTCCCGTGATCGCCGTGAAGCCACGCCCGATGGGGAGCGTCGCGTCAGCGATGACGCCCAGGTCGCGAAGACGCATCTCCTCGATCATGAGGGACCTCCCGCGGTGCCGCGCCAGCCCGTGACGGGCAGACGGAACTTGCGGACGAGCCGCTCGGTGAACGCCGCGGGGTGAAGTCGTGCCAGACGCACGGGCCGCGACGACCGCCGCACGACGACCCGTGCTCCCGGCGGCAGGTCGTGCGAGCGTCGACCGTCGCACCACAGGATGCCGCTGCCGCTCGTGCGCTCGAGGACCTCGACGGCGACGCTGGCATCGGGCCCCACGACGAGGGGCCGTGCGAACAGCGCGTGCGCGGACAGGGGAACCACCGCGATGGCCTCGACGGTCGGCCAGACGACCGGGCCACCCGCGGAGAAGTTGTACGCGGTCGAGCCGGTGGGGGTGGCGATGACCACCCCGTCGCACCCGAACGACGACAGGGGCCGTCCGTCGACCGCCATGACGACCTCGAGCATCCGCTCCCTGCTGGCCTTCTCGACGGTGGCCTCGTTGAGGGCCCAGGTCTCGTAGATGACCCGGTCATCGGCATCCTGGATCTTCACCGCGAGAGCCAGACGCTCCTCGACCGTGTAGTCGCGCGCGATCACGCGGCGCACCGCGTCGTCCATGTCGTCGCGCTCGATCTCGGCGAGGAAGCCGACGTGGCCCATGTTGATGCCGAGGATCGGGGCGGTGCTGCCGCGCACCATCTCCGCTGCGCGCAGAATCGTCCCGTCGCCGCCGAGCACGATGGCGAGCTCGACGTCGTCGATGCCCGCCTCGACGCCGAGCGTCGCCACCCCGTCGAGCGAAAGGCGTTCGGCGAGTTCGGGACGGTCTTCGGCCGAGACCACGGGAACCGCCCCGGCCGCGAGCACCGCGGAGATGATGCGTTCGGCGGCCTGGACGGTGTCGTCACGGCGCGCGTGGACGACGAGGAGGATTCGGCGATCGCTGGGGGTCATCGGCTTCCGGTCAGTCGGGTCACGGTGCTCTCCCATTCTGAGGGGTCGGAGCCGTGAGCGGCCGAGAACCACGCGACGTACTCCTGGTTGCCGTGGGTTCCGACGATGGGCGAAGAGATGAGGCCGTTGGTCTTGAGCCCGGCATCCCACGCGGCCCAGAGCACCGTGTGGACGGCGTCCGATCGCAGCGCCGGGTCGGTCACCAGTCCGCCCTTGACGGCTGTGCGCCCGACCTCGAACTGGGGCTTCACCAGGAGGATGACATCCGCGTCGGGCGCCGCCGTTTCGACCACGGCGGGCAGGACGTGGTGAAGCGAGATGAACGAGAGGTCGCCGGTGACGACCGTCGGTCGCTCGGCGACACCGGTGGCGTGCGCGAGGGAGTCGGCGGTCATGAACCGCACGTTATACCCCTCGACCGACACCACGTCGGGGTCGGCGGCCAAGGCTGTGGACAACTGTCCGTGGCCGACGTCGACGGCCATCACCGGACGCGCTCCGCGCTCGCGGAGCACCTGCGTGAACCCACCCGTCGATGCACCGAGATCCAACGCGACGCGCCCCGCGACGTCGATCGGGAAGGCGTCGAGCGCCGCGAGAAGCTTGTGCGCGCCACGACTGACGTAATGATCCGGGCTCGCGACCTCGATCACGCTGTCCGCGTCGACGGGGGCGGATGCCTTCACGACCGCCCGTCCGTCGACGCTCACCTCTCCGGCGGCGATCAGCTGCGTCGCGTGCGAGCGCGAACGGGCCAGGCCGCGGGCGGCGAGTTCGGCATCCAGACGCGTCATGCGCGCGCGGACGAGGCGTCGTCGGCCGGCCCGGACTCGAGCCGTCGCGCCAACTCGTCGTGTACGGCCGCGTAGGCCTCGGCCCGCACGTCCAGCGACTGCTCCTCGATGAGGCGCAGGCGGCTGATCAGCTGAGGGTCGGCGTCGTTCTCTCGGCTGTCCGACATGGATGCCATGCTACCGGCGTCACCGCACGCGGAACGGATCCGCGTAGAGCTGTTCCGGGACGCGGAAGCCGAAGATCGCGCGACCCGAGTTCCAGATCGCGGCGGCCCCGGCCCGCAGGAGGTCGATCTGTCGGGCGCCCTCGGACACGATCCGGAGGTCGACGCCGTCGATCTCGACGACGGCGTCACCGACGCGTGTCCGCTCCCCCTTGACGATCGTGGCGGGGTACGGCTCGAAGAGCTGACGGAGATCGGCGACGATGTAGTCCGGGCGCTGCGACGGCGGGGCTGCGAGCACCTGCTTCGGGCGGTCGATACCGGTCAGCACGAGCAGCGACGCCATGTCGGCCGCGCGCGCACCCTGGATGTCGGTGTCGAGTCGGTCACCGATGAACAGCGGCTTCGTCGCGCCGGTCCGCGTCACGGCCTCGTCGAAGATCGGACGCTCGGGCTTGCCCGCAATCGTGGCCAGGCGCCCCACCGCGGTGTGCACCGCGGATACGAGGGTGCCGTTTCCCGGAGCGATACCGCGCGCCTGCGGGATCGTCCAGTCCGTGTTCGTCGCCACCCACGGGATGCCGCCCTCTTCGACCGGCGTCGCGAGCGCGTACGCCGCCTCCGCCAGCTGCGCCCAACCCACCTCGGGAGCGAAGCCCTGCACCACGGCCGCCGGAGAGTCCTCGGCACTCCGCGTCACGACGAAGCCGGCCTTCTCGACCTCGACGACGAGGCCCTCGCCGCCGATGACGAGCAGGGTCGACCCCGCCGGAACGAGATCGCGCATCAGGCGCATCGCCGCCTGCGGGCTCGTCACGATGTCGTCGGCCGAGACGCGCAGCCCCAGCGACGAAAGATGCTCCGCCATCGTCGCATCGGTCCGCGACGCGTTGTTCGTGATGTAGCCGAGTCGGCGCCCTTCACTCTGGGCGCGGTTGAGGCTGTCCACCGCGTGCGGGAGCGCGCCCGGACCGGCGTAGACCACGCCGTCGAGGTCGGCGAGCACCACGTCGACGCCGTCGAGAGGAGTCGTCTCCTGCTTGCCGCGACCGAAGATCACCGCGGGTCCCCCGAGGCGTCCGGGCCGCTTCCGGGCATGTCGTCCGTCGCGACCTCGTCGGCCGGTTCACGGTCAGCCGAGTCGTCATCATCGGCACGCCCGTCCTGGGCAGGTGCACCGTCGCCGGCGGGCATCTCGTGCGTCTCCGCCGCGTCCTCGTCGACCTCGGCGACGGGAATGACTCCGGATGCCACGTCCACACCGCCGTCGTCATCGATGAGATCGATCTCTTCGACGACGATCACCTCACGGTCGGCGACGCCGGAGGCGGCATCGAGCGCGTCTGAGGCGATCTCCGCGCGGCGCTCCCACTCCGCGGCCTCTTCGTGGCGACCCAGCTCCTCCAGCACCGCCGCTCGCGCGGCGAACAACGCGGGACTCCATTCGAAGGCGCGGTCCGGGTCCGCTTCGGGGATCTCGAGTTCCTGGAGGGCTCGGTCGGTCTGACCGAGATCGAGGCGGGCGCCCGACATCGCGATCGCCAGTTGCACCCGCACCGGGACGGACAGCGTCGAGCGATCGACCGCGCGACCCTCCTCGAGAGCACGGTCCGGTCGCCCGACTCCGCGCTCGCTGTCCACGATCAGGGGAAGCTGCTCGTCAGAACCGGTGATGCGGCGGTGCGTACGCAGCTCGCGGAGGGCCAGAGCGAAGTCGCCCACGGCGTAGGCGGTGATCGCCACGGTCTCGCGGACAACGCCCACTCGACCCGCGCTGCGCGACGCCGCCAGGGCGTGCTGGTGGGCGAGGGCCGGGTCTTCGTCGATGAGACGAGCTGCCATGGCGAGGTGTCGAGCGACGTTCTCGGCGTTGTCCTTGCTGAGCGTCTTCAGCTCGTTGCGCGCGGCACCCGGCAGGTCCCACGCCGTCACCTCTTCGGGGATCTCCGGTCCCCGCTCACGACGATCCTGGGGTGGGCGCGTCGCACGAGAGTCCTCACGATCGAAACGTCGGGGTGCGCCGGCACCGGGCCGGCGGTCGCCGGACGGGCGGCGGTCACTCCCACCGAAGGTGCGAGACTCGCCGTCACGGCGGAACGGACGGCCCCCGTCGCGCGCGGGACGCGCATCGTTGTCACGGCGGAACGGACGATCCCCGTCACGCGGCGCGCGCGCGTCGTTGTCACGCCGGAAGGGACGATCACCCTCCCGACGGAAGGGACGATCCCCGTCACGCGCCGGACGGCCCGCGCCTTGGCCATCGCGTCGGAACGGACGATCCCCGTCACGCGGCGGACGCGCGTCGGTGTCACGGCGGAAGGGACGCTCACCTTCGCGGCGGACGGGACGCTCGCCGTCACGCGCCGGACGGCCCGCGCCTTGGCCATCGCGTCGGAACGGACGATCCCCGTCACGCGCCGGGCGACCCGCACCTTGGCCATCGCGCCGGAACGGACGATCCCCGTCACGAGCCGGACGCGCATCGCCGTTGCCGCGAGAGGGCCGATCCCCATCGCGCGCGGGGCGACCCCAGTTCTGACTTTCCCGGCGAACAGGACGATCGCCATCGCGCGGCGGACGCCCCTCCCCGGAACGGGGCGGACGCCCGTCATTGTCACGGCGGAAGGAGCGGTCGCCCTCCTGTCGCGCGGGACGACTCCCGCGCGCAGCGTCGCCCGAGGACGGTCCGCGACCGGATGCGCGGTCGCCCGAGCGTCCTTCCTTGCCCTTGCGATCGTTCGCGTCGTCCGTCGACATGACTGTCCTCCCCGGGAAAAACTACCCGTAAATGCGAAATGGCCACCCAGCTTTGGGTGGCCATTTCGTTAGAAGAAGTCCGGCGGTGTCCTACTCTCCCACAGGGTCCCCCCTGCAGTACCATCGGCGCTGAGAGGCTTAGCTTCCGGGTTCGGAATGTAACCGGGCGTTTCCCTCTCGCTATGGCCGCCGAAACACTATTGATGTTTCAAAAACCAACAACGATATATTTCATTGTTGCGTTCCCGACCGTACATCGAGAACCACTCAGTGGACGCAAGCACCAAAAACGGTGTGTTATCAAGTCATCGGCTTATTAGTACCGGTCAGCTTCACGTATTACTACGCTTCCACATCCGGCCTATCAACCCAGTAGTCTGGCTGGGAGCCTCTCACCATAAAGGTATGGAAGTCTCATCTTGAGGCCGGCTTCCCGCTTAGATGCTTTCAGCGGTTATCCATCCCGAACGTAGCTAATCAGCGGTGCTCCTGGCGGAACAACTGACACACCAGAGGTTCGTCCAACCCGGTCCTCTCGTACTAGGGTCAGATCCTCTCAAACTTCCTACGCGCGCAGCGGATAGGGACCGAACTGTCTCACGACGTTCTAAACCCAGCTCGCGTACCGCTTTAATGGGCGAACAGCCCAACCCTTGGGACCTACTCCAGCCCCAGGATGCGACGAGCCGACATCGAGGTGCCAAACCATGCCGTCGATATGGACTCTTGGGCAAGATCAGCCTGTTATCCCCGAGGTACCTTTTATCCGTTGAGCGACAGCGCTTCCACAAGCCACTGCCGGATCACTAGTCCCGACTTTCGTCCCTGCTCGACCTGTCAGTCTCACAGTCAAGCTCCCTTGTGCACTTACACTCGCCACCTGATTGCCAACCAGGTTGAGGGAACCTTTGGGCGCCTCCGTTACATTTTGGGAGGCAACCGCCCCAGTTAAACTACCCACCAGGCACTGTCCCTGAACCGGATCACGGTTCGAAGTTAGATATCCAGAGTGACCAGAGTGGTATTTCAACAACGACTCCACAGTAACTGGCGTCACTGCTTCAACGTCTCCCACCTATCCTACACAAGCCACACCGAACACCAATACCAAGCTGTAGTAAAGGTCACGGGGTCTTTCCGTCCTGCTGCGCGTAACGAGCATCTTTACTCGTAATGCAATTTCGCCGAGTTCGCGGTTGAGACAGTTGGGAAGTCGTTACGCCATTCGTGCAGGTCGGAACTTACCCGACAAGGAATTTCGCTACCTTAGGATGGTTATAGTTACCACCGCCGTTTAC